>BNJT01000327.1_pt1 | contig 2299179 bp, 3263 predicted proteins | sample 8540491 | NCBI WGS metagenome assembly BNJT01 (sample SAMD00202455, study PRJDB9452) | human saliva metagenome | host: Homo sapiens | reverse complement strand
CATGCAATATATAAGAGTTTAGGGGCTAAAAAGCTTATCTTTTAGGAGGTAAAACACCATCTTTTACATCTTAAAAAAGAAACTATTTGTTTTGTAAATATTTGATATTAAGATGGTTAAGGTAAAATGTTGCTTTTTAATACCCTTTAAAAAAATAGCGTTAAAAACAAGCCCTTTTTACCCTTTCGTTTGTATGAGTTGAAAATGTTGAAGTTATGAAGAAAAGAAAAAGCACACCTATTCTTCTATTTTTCCAATTCACTAAAAACAAACAACCATAAGCTCGTGTAACAGCCGTATATAACCAGTGGTAATAATCGTCGGTAAGCATTTCTTCGGTAATATATCCTTGGTCTATAAACACAGAATGCCATTGTCCGCCTTGTGCTTTATGGCAAGTAACAGCATAAGCAAACTTAATTTGCAACGCATTAAAGTGTGCATCGGCTCTCACTTGCTTCCATTTTTTTCGTTTTTAAGGTTCACATCTCCGTAGTCGGCAAGTACCCCATTATATAACATTTCGTTTTTGTTCTTTTGGTTAAAGTGGGTGTATCTGTGTACAAACAATCTAACACCACAGTGGCATTTAGTTCGTAGTTGTCGTAGTCAATCATTTTGCAACACAACGTCTGCAAAAGCGTAAACCATACAAATCTCTTTTTGTTTTTTTCACCTTCTTAATAATAGCCCTATCTCCATTTGCAACAAAAGAAAAAGGCGCTCGTTGTTGCTCCGTCCAGTAGTAATTGTTCTTTACTACCATTACAATATCTCCCGAACACAATTCTTCTTCACGCTCTAACACCCTGTTTCTAATGCCCTCATTGTACACCTTTGCTCGTGCATTACTTCGTGTTATCACCATGGTTTCGTCTACACCCACATTGTTATAACAACTTATAAGTGCTTTCGATTAAGTCTTCTCCCGTAACAATTTTTACATCGTTAAAAGCCTTTTTAACGTGATAGGAACAGGCAAACCAAAACACTGTTCCTTAATGATTTCTTTAATAAGGGTGGCATGATGCAATATTCCACTTTTGTTTTTTTGGCGTAACACTTGGTTGAGTGTGGCTTGAAACATATAAAGATGATAGCTTTCGAGCGTGTAAATGTCGAGTGCAGGAGAGTTTGTTTCGCCAATAGGAGGTAGCTGCGAACTGTCGCCAATAAGTAATAATCTGCAATTGTTTTTGATTGTAAACATACGAAATAAGGTCGTTAAGCAAACAACCACTTCCGAACAAACTTGTAGTGTTTGTTTCGTTAGAAATCATCGACGCCTCGTCTACAATAAATAGCGTGTCTTTATGCAGATTATCGTTTTAGATTAAAAAGACGTGTTTAAGCCCGAAAAAAACTTTTTTTGTCGGTATATTTTTTTCGATGAATAGTAAATGCCGTTTGTTCGCTATTTGTGGCTAAAATTTTTAGCCGCTCTACCAGTGGGTGCCATTAAAATTACCTTTTTGTTTAAAGTGTAAAAGCGTTTTAACGATGGCACAAGCCAAAAGCTGTTTTGCCCGTACCTGCACTTCCTGTTAGCACCATAGCACTTCTGTTATCGCGATGAACCATAAAAAGAAGCAAATATTTCGATAGCATTGTGTTGGTCGGAAGTAGGAGTAAAGCCCAACGAACGTTCTATTTGGTATGTTATTTCTTGTGTTATCATTGATTATTGAAAAACTATTTTGTATTTTTTTGCATGAGGGCTTTTTTTACCACTATATAAAAGGTGTGAGCTATGAAATATCCTTTAAATAAAGTGTTAAGTGCGCACAAATAGTAGAACAAAGATAACCAAAAGTTTCTATTTATTATGTGTATGAGCCTATAAAGGTGCGATACGAAGTGTCAAAAATATGAAAATAAATCATAACCATGTGCTTTTTGCATTGGCTTGCGTGTTGTTTGTGCTGTGTTGGTTGAGCATAACAGGCAAAATAAGTAAACTTCCCAAGTGGCAAAAAAACAAACTGTGGACAGCATAGAGTTGCCCATGGATAGCGTAGAACAACGTCTTATGCCCACTGTTGCACCTTAGTTAAATCGTCTTTTACACCTCTTTATATTGTTTTCTACATGGAACAAAAATAAACCTATTTCTTCTTTTTAAAAATTCACGTTTTGTTTTTTTCGTATTGGTGCAAACACCCTTTCGTTTGCAACTCTGCAAAGGCGAAAAACCACGATAGCTTTGTTTATGAGCCTTACACGGTGCATAGTGGCATTTCAATGTCGGCCAATTTGCGCAGAGCCTTTAAGGAAAAATGCACTTCTTAGCTCAGGTATTAAGCGAGCATGGGTGTTTTTAGATACGCCCGTTGTTATGGTTCCGTTAGAAGAATTTGTGGTTTCAAGAAAAGAAGTGTTATATAATAGCGTTACAACGAGCAACAATGGAGTAGAAATATTGCATCATGTAATGCCCGAAGTGAATGCTGTGGCACTCTTTCCGATAAATAAAGACCTTAAATTGGTGCTTACAGATAATATTGAAGATGTGCGTTTTGCTCCTGTTATGCGCTCTGTTTGGCGTTATATGCACCGCCGTAGTTTTACAGGAATGCGTAAAAAAACTGTTTGTTTACTTTCATGATAAGAAGATAGATATATTTTGTTTTTAACAAAAATCGTTTTAAATTTACGAATAGTTTCGATGTGTCGCATTCTACAAGATGCCGTTTATTTTATGATGCATGTTTGGCAATTGATGGGTTATGATGTGAAAAAAATGACGAACTATTTATGATGGGAAAGATAGAAAACCCACAACTTTATGTTGATAACTTGCAACGCTATATAAATAAGGTGTATGTTATTAACCCTCACAGCAGAATTTAATAGACACCCTATAACACAAGTTAAAGGAATGTCGTTAGACCTCATTATTCACTTTATAAAAAGATGATATGCGCATAATAACAGGATTATATAAGGGTAGACACTTTGATATTCCACGTTCGTTTAAAGCCCGTCCCACGACAGACTTTGCTAAAGAAAAACATCTTTAACGTGTTAAATGGCTACTTAGATTTTAGTGATGTAAATGCCTTAGACTTGTTTTCGGGAACAGGAAGTATATCTCTCGAATTGTTATCGCGTGGCTGTAAACAAGTGGTGAGTGTAGAGTTAGACCGTGAACACCACGCTTTTATACGTCAGTGTGTAACAAAATTGGGGGTAGACAATTGCTTTTTGGTGAAAGGAGACGTGTTTAAGTTTATTAAATCGTGCCGTCAACAATTTCAATTTATATTTGCTGACCCTCCATACACATTGCCTAACTTGGCAGAAATACCATCTATTATATTTGAAAAAGACTTTTTAGAAGAGGGAGGAATATTGGTGTTAGAACACGGAAAACATAATAATTTTTCTGAAAATCCTTACTTTTTAGAGCATAGAGCTTATGGAAGTGTAAATTTTTCGTTGTTTAGAAAGCCTAAAAAGGTGGATACAGACGAATAAAAAAAGAAAAGAAAGTGGCATTTGCACACTTTCTTTTTTTGTTTTTATTTTATAACAATGGCGATAATAAACGCACTATTCCTTGCCATAAATGAGCGATAAAAAGAGTAGCGACGGCTCTTTTTACGCACTCAAAAGGTACGCTCTGTTGTAGGTCGAGCTCAAATATTTCTTTCATCTTCTTGGCATATTGCTCACTATAAATAAAAAAATATTCGATTCGAAATTGTTCTCGAAACTGCGAAAATCTATATTCGTGCTACCTACCGAACACAAACTATCGTCGCACACAAGCAGTTTTGAATGATTAAAACCAGCTGTATAACAAAACACTTTTATACCCGAATGAAGGGCTTCTTCCATGTAAGAAAGAGATGCACGGTGTACTATTTTACTGTCGGTTTTTAAGGGAATAATTAGTTGAACATCTACTCCAGAAAGCGAAGCTATACGTAGTGCCGACATAAAAGGCTCGGTAGGAAGAAAGTAGGGTGTTTCTATATACACATATTTCTTTGCTTCTAACAATACACGAATGTAGCCCTGCATAATGTCGGGATAAGCTGCAATAGGACTACTTGTTACAACTTGCGCCACACAGTTGTTGTTAATGGTGTGAGATAGGGTAGGGTATAAACTGTTGTCGTTAAGTAGTTCCCCACTAACAAAGTGCCAATCTATCAAAAAAGCTCGTTGAATGCCATACACAGCCCCACCAGTTATGCGCAAATGGGTATCTCTCCATGCTCTTTTAGGTGTGCCTTTAATGTATCTAAGTGCAATATTCATGCCCCCAATAAAGCTCGTTTTACCATCTATAATACACAGCTTACGGTGATTTCGGTAGTTAATTTTTCTACTTAAAAGCAGGAAAACGCACGGGCATAAACGCATATATCATAACTCCTGCTTGCTCCATACGAGTCCAGAAAGCGTTTTTTACCTTCCAACAGCCCACATCATCGTATATAACACGCACCTTCACACCTTGTTTTGCCTTATCTATTAGTGCATCGGCAATAAGATTTCCTAAGGCATCATCTTCAAAAATATAGCTTAAAAGGTGAATGTGTTGGGTAGATTGTCCTATTTCTTTTAAAAGATATAAGAAGAACTGATAGCCAGAAGTGTAAACTTCTATGTTGTTATCTTTAAACGGAAAAAGCCATGTTTTGCTGTTGAAAAAGATAAATGAGCCTGCTATATTGAGGTGGAAGAGTGAGATTTTGTTGCTCATTATATTCGAACATGGTTTGTTTGGTTAGTTTATCTAAACTCTTTTTTTACTAATAGAACGGTCTTTTTCTACTATTTTCTCCAAAGAAAAAATAAAGAATAAAGCCCACTATTGGCAAAAAAATGAGCATCATGAGCCAAGCCAATGTTTTGGTAGGTTGTCTATTTTCCATTAAAAGAGTTATGCAAGTGGTTACAATTGTAATGGCATATAGCACTAAAAAGAAACATATCTGTGTAGGGTCATATCCTAAAAATCTTCCCTAAAAAAATGTCTGTTTTGTTATCTTATGGTTATACAAATATACATATATTTTTGATAAAATATGCGTCAATAACGAATGAAATGTTTATTGATGATTAGATTGTAAAAATATAAATTCTATAAATAGTTGTCTTACCAAAACCATGGTTGTCTGTGTTTTGTAGATGGGGTATTACATTGAGTCTTTCTTCTTTTATCATTAGTATATATTGTTATTTTTGCTATCTTTTGCAAGATATAATATGATTTCTTATAGATTTTTAAGTGGGACATATTTATTATGTAAGAATTGAGAAAAAAACAAAAATATGTTTTTGCAGAGTTACAAATGTTATAAAAGGTGTAGACAATTATTCATGTAAGTAAAATTACTAAACATTGTGATCACAATGAATAAGTAAACGTGATTTTTTTATATAAATAATGAAATAATGATAATAAATAAAGCTTGTAAAAATTCTTTGATATGGTTTCTTGTAGTTTAGTTTGTAAATATTATGAACTAATATCATTTCTTTATTCTACTATAAAAACCATATAAATATAAAGCAGAGAAATATCAAAATACATTCTTAAAAAAACACGTCTTCTATTAAAGAGCGTGATTTGATGAATGAAAAAAATAAATAGAACGATTTATATTTTTTTGGACAGGAGATAATGAAATAACTCCCAATAGATTAAAAAGGAATAGAGTCTTTACAAAAGAATTGTGGAGTGAAAGTTCAGCTTATTACACCTAATAATTTAAATGATTATATCGTAAAAGACGATCCGGCTTCCAGAAGCTTATAATTATTTGTCTCTTGTTCATAAAGCAGATTACTTACGAACATACTTTATGTATCATTATGGAGGAGGCTATGCGGATATTAAAAGGTATCAGTATTCTTGGAAGGAAGCCTTTGAACAACTTGAAAATAGTGATGCTTATGCACTTGGTTATAACGAAGTGGGTTGGTGGGGAGTAGCAAATCAAACTGTGAAAGAAAGACTTTTAAAATTTGAACTTTGGGTATATTGGAGACATCTAATAGGGAATGGAGCTTATATCTGTCGTCCTTATACTAAATTTACAACAGAATGGTATGCAGAAACGAAGAGGAGAGTGATTGAAAAAACAGATGTTTTAAAAGAAAATCCTGCAACTGACCCTTTTGGAACAAATAAAAATTATCCAATAGAGTGGTCTTATATCTTAGGAGGAGTATTTCATCCTTTGTGTTTAAAAGTACCATAAACGCTTAATAGCGAATGACATTATTAAACCAATAATTAGTAATTATAGATAAAGCTCATAGCAATGTGTTTTTATTTCACAATATAATATGGCTTTTAAAAGCGCAAAAAAATATCTCCAAAGACAATTAGAACCATCTTTGGAGGTATTTTTGTAAAAGGGAATAAAACGTTTATTCTTCAGTTTGTTCGTTGCTTAAAAGCTCTTCAAAATCGGTAAATCCGTTTTTTTATTAAAATGTTATAGTATTTAAAACTTCTTAATGAATAAAGTTTAGTGTATAATATCTTTCGTTTCAATATGGTTAAATACTAATTTCGATATTTTTTTACTCTCTTATTGCTTTTAATTGCATATATAGAAGGTTTTTGTTATCTTTGCAAAAGATGGTGCTGTTTCTTGTATATTTAAAGTATAACAAATAATATAAAAAGTAGAACGAATACGAGAATGCTTCTTTGTAAATTCAAAGGTATAAAGTGTACAAGAACAAAGTGAGATAAAGAAATATTTTTTTCAGTGAATATAGAATACTTTGATAAACATACTATTTAAAACTGTTTTTGTATTTAAGGAAGAGTGTAGTTATGATAAAGAAAAATACTATCAGCATGCTTTGGTAAATTATATTATAATGTAGCTTGCACTTATCGACAGATAAGAACATTTCTTTGTTCTATTATAAAAACCTTATCAATATAAAGAGGAAAGATATCAAAAATTCATTCTTAAAAGAATTCTTGTTTTATTAAAGAACGTGAATTATTAAAATGAGAAAGTTGATAGAGTGATTTATATTTTTTTGGACAGGACATAATGAAATAACTCCCAATAGATTGAAGGGAATAGAGTCTTTAAAAAAAGAATAGTGGTGTGAGGGTTCAGCTTATTACCCCTAATAATTTAAATGATTATATTGTAAAAGATGACCCTCTTCCAGAAAGCTTATAATTATTTATCTCTCGTTCACAAAGCTGATTATTTACGAACTTACTTTATGTACCATTACGGAGGCGGTTATGCGGATATTAAATTGTATAAACATTCTTGGATAGAAAGCCTTTGAGCAACTTGAAAATAGTGATGCTTATGCACTTGGTTATAACGAAGTGGGTTGGTGGGGAGTAGCAAAATCAAACTGTGAAAGAAAAGACTTTTAAAAATTTGAACTTTGGGTATATTGGAGACATCTAATAGGGAATGGAGCTTATATCTGTCGTCCTTATACTAAATTTACAACAGAATGGTATGCAGAAACGAAGAGGAGAGTGATTGAAAAAAACAGATGTTTTAAAAAGAAAATCCTGCAACTGACCCTTTTTGGAACAAATGAAAATTATCCTATTGAGTGGTCTTATCTTTTTAGGAGGAGTGTTTCATCCCTTATGTTTAAAAATATCACAAACGATTATTGTCGAATAATAATATAAAACCGAAGTTTAAAGGTTACAGATAGTTATCACTCAAGAAGAAAAAAAGTATACAAAGTACATGAAAAATAATAAAGAAGATATGGCAACAAATACGTTGCGCTTATTTATATTGGTGTAGAAATGCATTACTAATAAATGCCTATGTTGATGATGATACTTGGACAGGTGTTAGACATAGTAATTGGGGAGATGATTTAAATTATTATTTTATAAACTATCTTACCAAACGTCCTATTGTTTTTTTACATCGCTTTTGGTTGGCAAAGAAGTTGAATTTTAGAAACTATCTTTGTATTGGTACACTCTTAGACGCTGTAAACTATTCTACACAGTGGTGTGGGGTACAGGCGTATCGGGTAAAGACAGACTATTTACCATTCCAAACGAAATTTGTTCTGTACGTGGTAAAAAAACTATTGAGTTTTTGCAACAAAAGAATATGCCGTATCCATCGCTAATAGGTGATCCTGCCCTTATTCTTCCTCTTTTTTATCAACCAAGAAATAAAGAAAAGAAATATAAGTTAGGCATTATCCCTCACGTAATTGACCTTAAACATCCTATAATAAAACAAATTCAATCTGAAAAATAGTACTGAAGTGCTTATAATAGACTTATCTAAGTTTGATAAATGGACAGATATTATTGACCAAATTTACAGTTGTGAATGCATTGTTTCAAGTTCTTTACACGGACTTATTACATCTGATACTTATGGGATTCCTAACTGCTGGATTGAATTATCGGGTAAGATTTCAGGAGGATATTTTAAGTTCTACGACTATCTTCATCAGTAAATAGAATCTTCAATGGCCCTATTACTATGCACAATGATATTAGTAAAATTATAGAGGAATGTAGACAATGGGTACAACCTACAATTAGTTATAATGATATCTTAAAAAAAGTTGCCCATTTAAGATAAAAAAGCAGCACAAGTGATTTCTCTATAAGTTTAGAACCAATTAGAAGCAATATATTTAAAATATAAGAATGCAAGCATCAGACAAGACACATAGAATAGCCAAGAATACAATTATTTTTGTATATAAGAATGATTGTAATGATATTCATTGGACTATTTACAAGTAGAGTAATTCTTAATACATTGGGGGTTGAGAATTATGGAATCTATAACGTTGTAGGTGGAATTGTTGCAATGTTTGGAATCATAACCTCTTCTCTTTCATCGTCGATTAGTAGGTTTATTACGGTAGAATTAGGAACCAATAACATTGAACGTTTAAAAAATATTTTCTACTTCGGTTACAGTGCAACTTATTATCTCAGTTATAATTGTTATTTTTAATTGAGATAATTGGACTGTAGTTTCTCCATAACAAAATAAATATACCCACAGAACGACTCGATGAGCTACTTTTTGTTATGCATTGTTCTGTCATAACATTTGCAGTTTCACTTAATACTATGCCTTACAATGCTACTATTATAGCACATGAAAAAGATGGGGATTTTTTTCTTATATTACCCTACTTGATGCTATTTTGAAACTTGCTGTGGTGTATTTACTATATGTCTCTCCATTTGATAAGCTCGAAACTTATGCCGTTTTACTTTTGTTAGTGAGTGTGATTGTTCAGCTTATACAATTTATTTATTGCAGAAGACAGTTTCAGGAATGTCGCTTTTCATGGTTATTAGACAAACAGCTCCTCAAAGAAATGTCTTCATTCTCTGGTTGGAGTTTTGCAGGAAATGCCTCGTATATAATCAATACTCAAGGAATCAACCTACTTATAAATATCTTCTTTGGAGTAACAATCAATGCGGCAAGAGGAATAGCAACACAGGTTGATACCATGATTCAAGGATTTGTAAATAATTTTACAACAGCAATGAATCCGCAAATAATGAAATCTTATGCCACAAAAGATTTGAAATACATGCACCAACTGATTATATCAGGCTCAAAATTTGCTTATTTCTTAATGTTATTTTTTTGCCATCCCGATATGTTTAGAAACAAACTTTATACTTACTTTGTGGCTAAAAACAAGTTCCAGAATACTCAGTTTCTTTTGTGCGTTTAGCTCTACTTACGAGTATGATGACGGCTTTAGGAAGCACATTAACAACATCACAAAGTGCAACTGGACATATAAAAATATTCTTCAATGGTGACAAGTTTTCTTACATTCTTAGATTTTCCTCTGTCTTATTTTGTGTTTAAGATTGGATATTCTCCCACCTCGTGTTATATTGTTCATTTCATATTATACTCATTATTGCAGTTTTTGAAAAATATTTTTTTAGTAAAGAATTATATAGAATTATCTGTAAAATTATATTTAAAGGAAGTATTTCTAAAAAGTTTTCTTAGTCTCTATAGTTGCTTTTTATTCTTCCTTATTTAATATATATAATCTTAGACTCATCATTTCTACGACTTTTTATTCGTTATAACTATGAGTGCTATTTCTACTCTTGTTTCTATATATTTATTAGGTCTAACAAGTGTAGAAAAAAACATCTAATTATAAATATTATAAAAAAAGAGATTTACACACAAGAAATAAGAAATGCAAACAAATTCAAATAAGCAACTTATAGAAAAATCCCACACTATCTATTATTGTTCCTGTTTACAATGGTTCTAAATATTTAAGAGAAACTATTAAGAGTTTTTTTATTGCAACCTTGTAAAGATTTTTGAATTAATACTTATTGATGATGGGTCTACTGATAATTCTCTTGAAATATGTAAAGAATTTCAAGGACCTAATTTAAGAATCGAGACCCAAAAATAATTTAGGAGTCTCAAAAAAACTCGTAATAAAGGAATTGAAATTTCACGAGGAAAAAAATTATCATATTCTCAGACCAAGATGATATGATAAAGAAAAGAATTCTATACAGAAGAAATGAGAGATAAGATATTAAATCTTTTCAAAGAAGGTATAGAAGTAATTCTTCCGGGGTGTTATCCTGCCAACCATAACCTAACAACCATTCTATTCAGAACTATAGAAAACCAAAGAAAAGGGATATTTTCAGGTAAAGACAGTTATTATTCGTTAAATACGACATGTTGTTTTCATGCGAACATATACAATAGAACTCTATTTGAAATTGATGAAGAGGCCAATAGAGAGGTACGTTTCTTTCCTATTCCTATTGATATTGAAACGACTTTCAGATATATGTCCCAATATGCTGCAAAGAAATTATGCTACTCTGATGAGTTTTCTTTTAGTATATTGCGTGTAAATTCTAATTCCGTTTCGTCTAATTGGAAATGGGAAAAAGTATTTCCTGCTAAAGTTGAGCTTTCTATGACCTTATAAATTGGCAGAAAAAGATTTTTATCCCGAAGATTCTAAGGCTATTGGTGATTGTACAAATAAGTTTATTGAAATTATTAATGAAATGATTTTTTTCTATAGAAAAGAAAAAAACTAGATATAAAACAAACTTAGAAAAAAATTGTTACAGAAAGTAGCTATTTCACCTTCTTAGAGGGTATTATAAATAAGGATAAAGAAAGCTACAAAAAAATATCAATTCTTATATCTAACCCTGAAGAATTTAAACCGATCAAAGATGTTTCAACATTTAGGAAGATTGCAAGATATAGATATTCTCTTTATAAGGCAATACATACTTATTTTTAATAAAAATAAATCCTAGCATACTTATCCACGAAAAATATTATAAAAATCCAGGACAAGATAAATAATAAGTTTTATATACTATAATACAAAAAAATATAATAGGATTATCCTTATTGCAAAAGGATTCACCCATTAAGAGGCTTTAAATTATTATACGCTTGTCTCACATTCTCCTATATTCGCAAATATAATTCATTCAATATGTCTCAATTCGTATCCATAATTATTCCTGTGTATAATGCAAAAGAGCACGCTCTGCAAATGTTTGGATAGTATATTAACGCAAGACTTTAATAACTATGAAATTATTTTAGTGAATGATGGAAGTAAAGACTCTTCTTTGGATATATGCAAAGAATATCTTTCTAAATATAATAATATTTTTGTTTTCAACCAAAAATAATGCGGGTGTAAGCACTGCTCGCAATGCAGGTTTAGATGTAGCAAAAAGGAGATTGGATTACATTTATTGATTCTGATGATTATATTGAAGATGGGTATTTTTAGTTGTTTAAATATTTATAATGAAGACCTCATTATTCTAAATAGTAAAAACTCTCTCTTTATCTGGTGATATTGGTGATAGTATTTTTTTAGTAAAACCGATAATCAATTACACAAAAAGAGTAGTATCACTCATTTTATTTCTAATAATATTGACAATGCTCTTTTTTTCGCGCTCCTTGGGCAAAGTTCTATAAAAAAGAACTTATAAAAAGATATTCGATTTGATATTAATATGAAGGTTGGTGAAGACTCACATTTTATATTTAGATATCTTTGCAAGATCAAATCGATACGATATATAGGAAATGAAGCTAACTATATAATACGCCTATCTGAACAAGAATCAAATGTAAAATATTCTTCTTCTATTGATTATTGTATTGAGTCGCTAAAAAGTTGTTTCAAGCATATCGTCAATTACAAGGCATCTATCAATCTCCAATAAAGGTTTTATTTCTTATTTAGGATATTTTAAATTCATTTGTAGAGATGAAAGAAATAAGAATCCTAAAAAAATGGTGGAAGAATAAATATGTAAAGAGATGTATCAATTTACTTGGAAATACTTATCTTTGTCACAAAAAGTAAAAATATTTTATACTCTCAATTATTTAGAAGCACTTTAAACTCATAATATGTCAGTTGCAATATCAATCATTGTTCCAATTTATAAGGTAGAAAAAAACATTAAGAAAAAGCCTTAGATAGCATCTTATCACAAACCTTTACTAACTATGAGTTGATTTTAGTTAATGATGGTTCGCCCGACACTTGTCCTGCAATTTGTGATGAATATGTTGCAAAAAAACATGCGTATTAAGCTGATTAACAAAGAAAATGGAGGATTAAGTTCCGCACGTAATGCAGGATTAGCCGTGGCACAAGGGGAATATACTATATTTGTTGACCCAGATGATTATGTTGATGCAGAGGGATTAGATGAGTTATACGCTACAGCTATAAAAAGAAAATGCAGACATCACAATTTGTGATTTATACCAAGAAGACGAGTATTCACGTAAATATTTACACCAAAAAGCCAACTTCTCTTGAGTCGTCTCAGGTGCTAAAAGATTTATTTTATCATATCGAAGGATTCACGGTGAATAAACTTATTCGTCGTTCTTTATATACTGAATTAGGTATTAGCTACCCCAATAATATTTATGGTTGCGAAGATCAGTATGTTATGGCTCAGTTCCTAAGCACGATTTAAAAAAATAGCTTATTGTCCAGTGGCGTTCTATCATTATATGTATAACGAAAATTCTTTAAGTCGATATTATGACAATAAGACTTATGAAATGGATAAAGAGATACTTAGAATGTTTACAACTTTGTTAAAAGATACTTCTGTTTTGCAAGATGCTTATGCCTATATGTATAATGCTATATTTACAAGAGCATTTTGGTTCGGAGGAAAATATTTTACTTCTAAAGAGTTCAAACAAGAGTTTAGTAGTTACAAAGCAATCGTCCCTCAATTCAATGAGCCATCTATTGTAAAAAGACTAATGCTTCTTGCATGTAATGGGCATTATAGAATGGCTCATAAAATACTTGTCACTTTATTTCACATTAAACGCACTTTCAAAAAAATAAGATAGAAATATGATTCCAAAAAGTTATTCATTACTGTTGGTTTGGAAGAAATCCACTCCCTCCATTAGCTGTTAAATGTATAGAATCTTGGAAGAAATATCTTCCAGATTACGAAATAAAAGAATGGAATGAAGATAATTTCGATGTGTACACTAATCAATATACCACCGAAGCATATCAAGCAAAGAAATATGCTTATGTAAGTGATTATGCACGTTTTTGGGCTCTTTATAATGAAGGCGGAGTTTATTTTGATATCGATGTAGAAGTAATAAAACCCTTAGATGACCTCATTTCTAAAAGGCTCTTTTATGGGATGCGAGAAAGATGGAGATGGTGCATACACTTATCCTGAGGTTGCTCCTGGACTAATTGTTGGTTGCGAACCTTATCATCCTATAATAAAAGAGTTGTTTTCTATTTATGAAGGATTTTCTTTTACTCAAGAGAACCCTGATGCTAGTACAGGATTATATAAAAACAGTTGTAGCTTATACGACAGAAACTTTAGTGAAACATGGTTTAACAACAGCCAAAGGAATCCAGAAAGTGGACGGTATTACTATCTATCCTAAAGAATATTTCAATCCTTTAGAACATATTAATCAGCTTAAGTTAACTGATAATACACGTACAATTCATCATTATGCTGGAACTTGGATGCCTATCAAATATAAGTTTATACGTGCCTTGATACGTATGATAGGGACCTAATTTGTACAGAATAATACTTAAATTAAAAAAATAAGAAGATAGAATATGTTTATCTATATTAGCCTTGCTTTGGTTTTAGGTTTAAATGCAATCCAAGAATTTGGTAACCGTTCTAAGAAAGATAATCAACTTTTTCAACATTGGATTATTTCTTATTCTCCTTGTATCAGGTTTTAGATATTGGCATGGAGATTATGGTACTTACGAGGTAGCTTATAATCAAGGAGTAGATGTAGGGGAGATTGGGGATACTATCAAAATACAATTATTGGGGAAAAGGGCTTGGTTTATCTTTTCAAACATTTGTATTTTTTTAATAACCCTTTTTGCTATTTATTCTTATAAAAAGATTTTTTTAGTATCAATAATTTCCCTAATTTTTTTGTTTAGCAGTTATATTAGGTAAGATTTTTTTACTTTATATGCCATGTCTGGGATAAGACAATTTCTTGCAATGGCAGTGGCATGGTGGGCGATAAAGATTTTATTAGAAAAAAAGAAATTTGACGATATTTATTATCATGATAGGTATTTCTTACTCTCTACACGCCAGTGCTTTAATTGTTTTTGCCTGGCTTATTGTTTTTATAAAAGAAAGTTTAGCTATATAACAGCCCTTATCATTATAGTTGTTTCTTTAATTATAAGTTATGCATCAGCAACATTCTTTTCTGTGTCTATGGATGCTAGTAATTTAATAAATACACGCTTAGGTAATTATGTCATTAAAAACATCAGTAGGAGATACCATGAATTATCTTAATTATGTAGAGAATTTTTTTATTTTTATTTCTTTCACTTCTTGCGAGAAAAAGAAGCAGTAAAGAAAAATACCCTACTATGATTTCTTTTTTTGTACTTGTTTATAATATATTGTAGTTTTTTTAATAGCAGGTTCAAATATTGGAATAATTAAGCGTTTAAGAGATTATTACGTTATTTCTTATGGTTTCATTCTGCCTGGAATATTCTATTTGTCTAAAGAAAAAAACTAATTCAGCAAATAATTCGATTATTATTTGTTGTTTATTTTATATTCTTATTCTTTAGGGTCCTTAAGCATTTACGATAGTGCTTTAAAAGAAAATTACTATGGAAGAATGGTACCTTACCATAGTATATTAGATATGCCATAACATGAAAAATATTATATATAGTTTCCCACCTTCGAAAGGGAGGACCAACTGATGTTCTCTACAATATTTGTAGTTATATAATTCAGCGAACAAATGTTCTTATCGTATGTCTTCGCAAAGAAACTCATAATAGCGACATTCAAAGATTTAAAAGAACTTGGTGCTACAATTGTTTCTCTCAATAATTCTTACTTTAAGTACGAATTTTGTTATCAAAAAGATAGGAAAGACTATACAACAAATGATAGAAAATGAGAATGTAAATATAGTGCATTGTCATGGTTATCATCCCGTATTAGTCGGTTCAAAAACTAAAAAAAGTTAGAGTGATTTCAACCTTACATAATAGAGCTAACGAAGACTTTATTAATGTTTTTTTGGGAATATTGTGGGAAGATATATGTTGAGAAAGTATTATAAAAGCTCTCAATAAATTTAACCTCAACATCGCAGTTTCAAAAGAGTGCAGAAGAACTCTACAAGAAAAAAATCTCAAAAATGTCACTTATATAAATAATGGTATTAACACCAATATTTATCAGCCTGTTAATGTTCAAAGGATTGCAGAATTAAGACAAATATATAACATTCCACAAGATGCCACTATATTAGTCTCAACAGGACGTATAGAGCCAGAAAAACGAGTGGAATCTCTTATACAATGGTTCAATAGTGTTTCAACTACCAATAAGAACCTATTCTTAATAATTGTAGGTGATGGTAGCAAACTCGTAGAATGCAAAAGAATTAGCAAAGGACGCTAGTAATATTCTATTCACAGGTAGAATTAACAACGTTGTTAATTATTTTACAATTATCTGATTTCTATATTAGCAATTCGAAAAGTGAAGGTATGAGTATGGCTGTTTGCGAAGGGATTGCATGTGGATTGATACCAATTCTTTCAAGTATTCCATCACATCATGATGTTGGAGACGAGATTAACGCTCTTTTTTTGATGATATTGCAACTGTTAAGATACCAAGTCTTACATCAATAAACAAAGAAGTACTTCATAACTATATTTTTTAGAAATTTCTCTTGTATATCAATGTGCCATGCCTATGAGCAAGAATATGAATTATAAAAATCTTAATATTGTAACACCAATTTTTCAATTCGGTTTTGTAACAGAGATTAAGTTCTTACTATGAGTACAAAAATCGTTGAAGAATAAACTTATAGTAACTTTTAATGGACTCCTGTTAATGATGGCATCACTTGTGATACAGATGAACTTCTAGACTTAATAATTAAACTAAAAATATTACTACAAGAGTAATATATAAAACGGAGTAATATTGTAATTATAGAATAAGATAAAGGGGTAAAAATAGAAGAAGAACTAATTTAGAGCAAGCTGTCAAATGATGAATAATTATTACAAAATATCTCCAAAGATGATTTTTCACCATCTTTGGAGATATATTCTAAAAAGGAATAAAAACGTTTATTCTTCAGTTTGTTCGTTGCTTAAGAGCTCTTCAAAATCGATAAATCCATTTTTTATTAAGATGTTATACCATTGAATAAGCTTCTTAATGTCGCCATCGTGTACACGGTCGCGGTCGTAAGAAGGTAGCACTTGAGAGAAAAAGTCGTGCAATTCAGCCTTAGAAGCTTTTCTTATAATTGAATAAACACTCTTTATTACCTTCTTTTTCACCAAGATTTTTAAGTACCTTCCATAGAGCAATATCTTCAGAATCGGTGTACATTGCAATGTCTGCAAGGCTTGTTACTCGGTCGGTAGGAAAGACAGGTGTACGTTTTTTACTCTCGTCTAATATTTCAATAATTAGACCAGTGTTGCTACTTGATACTAATTTATACAATCCAGGTTTACCTGAAATAGCTAAAATTGTTTCCATATTCATTAAATTTATTCGTATTTTTTTATTTTTGTCTAATATATAATCTAATTGTGTGTCAATGTCTTTTTCTCCATCGTTTATAATGGTGAAAGTCGCTTTTTGAGCTTTTTCTTCTTGCAACATTTGCTTATTTATCCATGCCAATGCTTGTTCTTTAGATATATTATCTCGTTTAATTACTCTTTGTAAGCGCAGGTTTAGTGGAGCAATGACACATATAATTACATGGATAGGAGTTCGTTTATAAAAATTCACTCTCAAAAAGAATGGCACTTTCGAGCCAGTGTTGAGGACTGTTCTCAAACAGTTTTGCCACAACAGGGTGTACTATGTTGTTTAAAAGCCTGCGTGTTGTTAGTGTCTTTTAATAAGAATTGAGCGATATAGCGTTTGTTTAGTTGTCCATGTTTATAGGCCTCTTTTCCGACTAATTCTGTTATTTGTTGCTTTAAGTCGTCATTATTTCTCATCAATAACTTAGCAGCCTCATCGCAATCGAAAACCTCAATTCCTCTTTTTAAGACTTTTGGCTACAAAACTTTTGCCTGCTCCAATACCACCTGTTAGAGCTATTGTTATGTTTTGCATATTTTTTTAAGTAAGATTTATGGTTGTTCCACTAAATAATCTACCATGTTTGTTTCTAAACGTACATTCGACACGCTGGTGGGATAACCTTTTAATGTAAGAGAACACTTGTCGCTTGTACCATTATGCGTAGAGTTATAGTCGGCCTCAACAATGAAATCGTTTGGTGAAACATTTCTATATAGCATTGCTCCAACAGAAAAGATAACCTTTACTCGTGAGGGAAAAGTGCGCAGTATTTTCCCGTTGGGTGTGTTGATAGCCTCTATTGGTACCTCAACACTTTCTTCTGTTAGTACATCGGGATATAATGAAATGCGCACAACATTAGGAACCATCTTTACACCTTTTATAGATTGCAATTTAACGGTTTGTGTTATTGAGTCTAAAAAGTTGGTTATGTGTAGGGGGTTCGGTACGTAAATGAGTTATTTTATCTAATAAATGTTTGTTTGCATAGATGGTGATAACCTCTGGTTGAAACCTTATTTGTGATAAATAGTAACCTTTTCCAGGTTTAACAAGGCCTGATAGTGCGATAGAAACCCTTTTAGAGAGTCCATAATTATAATAGAAATCTAATTTATCGGGCTTTATTGAAACAATCTTTGTAGAAGAAAACAGACTTTGAGATAATAACTTTTTGTATTTCAGAAGTAGCCACTAACCCCATATTTGTTTCTTTATTAGCATAAGAATCGAACTTAATGTAAATAGGTCTTAGCTTCTCTCCATACATATAATTGGCTAATATGAGCCCTTTATCGCGTAGAGTAACTTTTAAAGTGTCGATGGGTGGAGTGGTGATAATCACATTTTTAGGTGCATTTATAAAACTCCACGGGTATTGAGAGTTCTCTATCCCATGTTTCGTTTAATGCCATTAAGAGCCAAAAGAAAGCACTTAAAATAAAAAAAAACAAAAAAACAAGAAACTTCTTGTTGACCATTGCCAACAAAAGGTTTCTTGAATACGTTATTATGCTTTCTAAAAAAATCTTCATCAGTTACATTATGCCTTGTTAGAGGCTTGAGATGCCATGTCTGCAAACACGCTTGTTTTGTCTACAGTTAAAACAACACCTTTGCCTACTTCTACTTCTATGCGATTATTTTTCTAAGTCGATACGTTTCACTGTGCCATAGATGCCACCACCAACAACAACCTTTGTTCCTTCTTGGATTGAGTTTTGAAAGTTGCGAACTTCTTTTTGACGCTTTTGTTGTGGGCGTATCATGAAGAACCACATAATTACAAAGATGGCAACCATCATAAAAATGAAGCTTGTACTTCCACCTTTTTTTGTGCTGTTTGAGCAGCTAAAAAAACAACATGTTCATAGTGTTTAAATCTTAAAAATGTTTATATGTAATAATTTGTAAACTCTTTTTATTAATTTCTTATTATGCTATTGGGGCGTTAGAATTACTTCTTGTAACGTCTTTTTCTTTTCTTTTAGGATAGGCAAGAGGCTTTAAAAGTAAATTGTTTTCTGCCAAATAGCGTGCAATAGCATCTAACATACCGTTAATATAGCCTCCACTACGCGGTGTACTATAGAGTTTAGCTAAGTTTACATACTCGTTTATGGTTACACTTACAGGTATATTAGGGAATGTAAGCATTTCTGCGAGTGCTAATTGCATAATCACAATATCCATATACGCTAAGCGAGAAAAATCCCAATTTCGACTTGCATTACGCATATAGCTTTGATATTGGTCGGAATTTAGTATTGAAGCTTTTGAATACTTTTACGAGCGAAATCTTTTGTCTTCCTCATCTCTAAACTCAGGCAAAAGTTCTTGTTCTGCTCCATTTACTTGGTCGAATTTCTTAATAGTCTTAATAACAAAGGTGTCAACCACTTCTTTATCATCATTCCAATATAAGCTCTTTTCTTCTAAGACACTGTCAATATCTTGGTTTTCTTGGATTATTACCTTGTAAAGTTTCCGCCATAATTCTCTATCTGCTTCGTAAGTATTGTCAGATGATTGCATATAGTCTTGATAATATACAGACTCTTCAATCATGTTACATAAACGCCCTAACATATTCAATATCGTCTTTCCAAGTTTGTTTTTGGTTTTCCAAGAACGCATTAAGCATGTTATTACTTTCTAATTGCAATGCAAATTTGTTATTAACAAACTTTGTTGAGGGCTTTTTCAGAGCCTTCTCGGTTGGCACGTTGTGTAGCTATATCTACGCGCAAGCGTTCTTCTTGCGTTATAGTCACTATTAAAGATAGTAAATAATTATAAAGGTCGTATGCTTTCGAGATGCTAAACATTAACTCTTTTTCTGCATTTTCTATATTCTTATTACCATTTTAGATAATAAGCATAGGTCAGTTGTAAGACCTTTATTCTTATTAGTTCACGATTTATCATCTTTGTATGACTGTTTTATCTATGGATTATTAAACATGATATAAATGTGCTTTTAACCCGATACAAACTCAGAGAATAACTCTTTATTCTTTACCTTGCACAATGTTTTTGCAAAAAGTAGTTTTTTTCTTTTAACTTGCAAAAAGCTCTTCTTTTATATGTTTTTTTAAACAGTTTGATAGCTATTACAGAAAAAAAGTTATATCTTTGCACCGCTTTTTTTGTAGCACATCTATGCGGAGAAAACTCAGTGTGATGGCGAATTAAGCAATGTATTTTTAATAACAAACTTAATTTAGAGTAACACAAAATGAAAGAAATTAGTTTAGCAGGTCAGGTTCGTACCGACCTTGGAAAGAAGGCATCAAAGTTATTAAGAAAGAGGGTAACATTCCATGTAACCTTTATGGTCTTACTGTGAATGATGGTAAACCAGAAGCTTTTATCATTCTCTGTTTCTATGTCAGACCTTCGTAAAAATTATTTACACTCCTCACATCTATCTTATTAACTTAACTGTTGATGGTGTAACACGCAAAGCTGTGTTAAAAGAAATACAATTTCACCCTGTAACAGACGCAGTTCTTCATGTAGACTTTTTAGAAGTGAACGAAGAAAAGCCAGTTGTTATTGGTTTACCAGTGAAACTTGTAGGTCTTGCACAAGGTGTTAGAGATGGTGGTAGAATGAGTTTGTCATTACGTAAGATAAATGTTAAAGCTACATATCCTATGCTTCCTGAACATCTTGATGTAGATGTTACTGCATTAAAAGATAGGTAAGAGTATTAAGGTAGGGTGCGCTTAGCTACGAAGGTCTTGAACTTGTTACAGGTAAAGACGTTGTGGTTTGCTCTGTTAAGATGACACGTGCTGCGTCTATGGCTGCTCAAGCTGCAAAAGAAGGTAAGTAATTTGTAACTTACTTGATTCATAAAAAAGAACATCTTAATAAAAATATAGATGGAAAAAAATACTTAATTGTGGGACTGGGAAATCCAGGGAAAGAGTATGAAAAACACTCGCCACAATGCAGGTTTTTATGGTATTGGACGCTTTTAGCAAAGGCGTCCAATATTGTTTTCTGAAGATAAGCGATATGGTGCAATAGCCGAACTTTCGATAAAAGGACGTAAGCTATTGTTGTTGAAACTACCACTTTTATGAATCTAAGTGGTAATGCTGTGCGCTATTGGCTTAATAAAGAAAACATAGAACAACAGCGATTACTTGTTGTTGTAGACGACTTAGCTTTGCCATTGGGTGCACTTCGACTTAAAGGAAGTGGTAGTAACGGAGGTCATAACGGAACCGGAAACATTCAACAGCTTATTGGTAAACAGTATGCAAGGGACTCGTGTTGGTATAGGTAATGACTTTCCAAAAAGGCGGACAAGTAGATTGGGTGTTAGGACAGTTTAGTGATGAAGACCACAAAAATATTGCAACCTGCTCTCGAAACATCAATAGAAATCATTAAAAAGTTTTTGTTTTGGCTGGTATAGATATTACGATGAACCAGTTTAATAAGAAATAAATGAAACTGTTAAAGCAATGGAAAAATAATACCAAAGAGGCCAGAATAGATAAGTGGTTATGGGCTGCTCGTATCTTTTAAAACTCGTTCAATTGCAGCTGATGCTTGTAAAAAAATGGTAGGATAACACTTAATGGAATGAATGTTAAACCTGCCAGAATGATTAAAGAAGGAGAAGTGGTGAATGTTAAGAAATCGCCTATTACTTATTCATTTAAGGTACTCAAAAGCCATTGAACAACGAGTGGGGGCGAAGTTATTATCCGAAGTTTATGAGAATGTAACCGATCCTAAACAGTATGAACTCTTAGAGATGTCTCGTATTAGTGGATTTATAGACAGAGCAAAAGGGTACTGGTAGACCCACAAAGAAAGACCGAAGGGCTATTGATGCCTTTGTAAGAACCTGCTATGTTTGGGTTTGATGACGAGTTTGATTTTGACGATTAGGCACTCTTTTGTAAATCCATTATATCATAATAAAAAAATCTTCGTCCTATTAAATAAATGTAGGACAGAGCATTTTTATGATGAAAATATCTTTATTAGTTTCCCATACGTTCAACAGAATAAGGACGTAATATCACAGATGATTTAGGAGGAAGCATAAAGCGTTGTGGTACGCACCCATCATATTCTGAAGATTGGATTTCATTGGATTTGATAGGATTTCCTAAGGCATCAACCCCTAATCCCATAATCAATCTATACTCCTGATGTGGAAGTTGTAATTCTTCACTCTTATTTCCTAAATTAACCGCAATAATATAATCAAATTCCCCCTCTTCTATAGGGGTTTTTTTGCCATTGATGCGAAAAAGCTATCATTGTTTCAGATGAAGGCAAAGAAACTGACATACTCACGCACTTTTTGAGCATCATTAAGGCTAAAAGCTAATTCTTGACTACGGAGATTCATTAAATCCCGATAATAATTGTATACATCAGCATGTGTATCACGACGCGACCAATCAATGGTGTTGATAGAGTCGGGCGAGTTAAAAGAGTTATGCACCATCTTTTTATCGCGGAAAAGTTCCTCACCTGCCTGAATAAAAGGAATTCCTTGAGATGTAAAAAAACAAGTGTTTGTGCTAAAAGATTTAAGCGAATAAGTTCTTGTTCTGATAAATTAGGAATGGAATTCTTAATTCTGTCATTAAGACACATATCGTCATGACATGAAACATAGGCTATTAGTTGGTTTGGTTGCTCAGCCCAAGGAGCCTTACTATAATTCACTTTGCTATAATCTATTTGAGGGTGAGAGATACCACCAACTATTCCCATCTTTATACTTTCTTTATTTCCAAGTAATCCAGCCAACATTGCAGGTTGTTTGTCATTACTAAAAAGGACCACGGAGTGCATCTCTAAGTTCGTCACTAAAAGCTGCTATGCCTTTTAAACGATACACTTCCGATTTCATGGCTCTTCTTTGGGTTTGTAAAAGCAGGTGTTCCTGCAGCCCAACCTTCACCATATATTAACACCCTTGGGTTGATTTTTCTGCAACAGAGCGAATTTGGCGCATTGTTTCAATATCGTGAATGCCCATTAAGTCAAATCGAAAGCCATCAATATGATATTCTTTCATCCAATATTCTACGCTTTCTACCATAAATTTACGCATCATTGCGCGTTCAGATGCAGTTTCATTTCCACAACCAGAAGCATCACACAAGCTACCATCTTTTTTATGACGGAAGAAATAGCCGGGTACAGTGCGCTCAAAGTTTGACCCTTCTGTGTTAAATGTGTGATTATATACCACATCTAATACCACTTTTAACCCTGCTTCGTGCAAAGCTTGCACCATTTGTTTGAACTCTCGAATACGAACCTCTGGTTGATAAGGATTGGTAGAATAAGAACCTTCGGGCACATTATAGTTTAATGGGTCATAACCCCAGTTGTATTGAGGCTCATTAAGCTTTGTTTCATCAATAGAAGCATAATCAAATGAAGGGAGAATATGTACATAAGAAACTCCCAAACGTTTGATATGTTCCAATCCTGCAGGACTTCCTTTCAGCGTTTTTTTACATTCTTTTCAGTTAAAGACAAGAACTTTCCACGATGTTTAAAGTTGGCATTCTCGCTCATACTAAAAATCACGATGATGCATTTCATAGATAGCTCCACTCTCAAAAAGTCTATACTCTGCTTTATCATTCTCCCAACCTATTGGGTTGGTATCTTTTTAAGTCTATAATTGCAGCACGATGTCCATTCACACCTACAGCACGAGCATTTATTCCGGGAGTTTCACCTCTCCATGTGCCATCTACTTTCACTTCAAAAGTATAAAAATAACCTTTTTAGATTACCTTCTACCTGTTTACTCCACGTTCCTTCAGCTCCTTTTTAAGTTGAATAGTCTTCCATGCCTTTCCATTAGAGCCTTCTTTATATAAACGTAGACACACTTCTTCGGCGGTTGGAGCCCATAGTTGAAATGTTGTAGCCTTAGCATTATAAACCATTTCCACCCAATTATTGCTGGGTATGGGTAGTTTTTCCCACTTGGTGTTAGCATTTTTTGTGCATGAATCATTATTGAAGAAAAAAAGCCAATGCACCTGCCATAATTAAATTTCTTGTTGTCATATATCTTATTGTTTAGGCTTAATATCATCATCAAATCTGTTGGTAATGTTAGTATCGCCTTGTTGTTTTCATTTTATTCCAATATCCAAAGTTAACAAAAAAACGCTCTTTCTACCAAATTATTATATCATAAAAAAACTTTGAATTACAAACATCTTTACTTGTTCTTTTTGCACTTATGCTAAGAAGAATCCTATGAATTATAACAAAGAGACAGATTGTTTGTGAAGCAACAACGTCTTTTTTTATTTTTGTTGTCTTTATAAATAAGGTAGAATAATCTATGTGAAATAGACTAACATTCATTCTGTTTGAAACTTTTAAAAACAAGCAAAAAAATGACTTTCATCTCGCCCGTTTTATTCGTCTTTTTCTTGATAATAGAAAAAAACAAAACATATAGGTTTTTAGTCTTTTTATTGCGCAAATAAGAATCACATAGCCCTCCCTTTTCTTTGATAACGATAGTAAAAACCTTAGCTATTTTCTCTATAATTGAGAACGCAAATGTAACAAAACACTCACAAAAAAATGATACCTAAAGCGGTGATAACTCGGAAAATAATTGTAACTTCGCAATCTAATTGATGGCAAAAAAATATGGCATACACTTATCAACCTTATCCCACTGTTTCTGTTGGCTCTTCTGTGCAGTTAGTAGAAACCATATCAAAAAGCAGAAAAAGAATGGTAAACCTTTTGTTACAGACTCTTTTTATAAAAGATTTATTGACAGTGCAAGACGGTTTAGAAATTGAAGAAGTGTGGTTTGATTTGCTAACTTGTGACTTTAATGAACTTTGCGATAAAGTGTTAAAAGGCACTTTCGCATCCGCCTTTTTTTCATGCTTTCAATAAAACCTTATTGCACGATTAACGATAATGGAAAAATGGTTTTTGAATGAAACAGAATGGAAAAGAAGCACTTAAAAACATGCTTGTCATTAGTTGATGTTTTGCACTCTGCTATTTATGAACAATTAAAAAAATATACCCCTAACGCCACTTTTCAAAGCACAACATTTGTATGTTTATGAGGCTCTTTTTAGAACAATGGAAACAAAAAAGCGACAAGTGTCGTTGGGTATAAAAGACCTTTATACCTTTTTTTCTTAATACGAATAAAGGGCAAGAAACAAAAGGCCATTTTAGCTTATGCAGAGAATTTTATACAGGAAATGGCTTGCACAGTATGGACCGAAAAACAAATATTTAGGTGCCGAAAGAGGAGCACTTTTGTTGACAAAAAGTGAATTAGGAAAGCCTATAACAACAAATCTTTAATGTGGAATAATGATTTAACTTCTGCCAATATAAACCTTATAACACAAGCTCCTCGTTTCTCTTCTGTGTTATCATTGGGTATTACTTTAAATCCCGATGCGCCTAATTTTTTTCTGCAAACATCATTAGCTACCATGTGTAACCGCTATAATGATGTGTCTGTACCTAATGTTATAACTCTCACTTTACCTACAACCGAAAACGATAGTGCCCTTATTAAAGAGCATATAGAAGAGCTTTCACAACATGGTTTCCTACTTGTTGCCCATGAAAAGGCTCATCTTCAAAATGTAGCAAACCTACCTGTTTTCTCCGCAGAAGAAAGTTTTGTGCCTTCTCAAGTAGTTACTCATCGTCCGAAAAGAATTGGAATGCGATGTTGTTCGCTTTCAGAATAATAAAGAAAAGTGGGTTGCTTTCGTGGGATTGCTCGATGGTTATCCTTATGAAATCTTTACAGGTTTGCAAGATGATGAAGAAGGTATTGTGCTTCCTAAAACAGTTTTGAAAGGAAAGATAATAAAGAAAAACCTCTCCAAATGCCACTTCGAGATACGATTTTCAGTTTGAAAAATAAACGTGGATACAAAACTACAGTAGAAGGATTAAGCGAAAAGTTTAATCCTGAATATTGGAATTATGCAAAACTCATATCAGGTGTTTTGCGTTATAGAATGCCACTTATTCATGTAATTAGGTTGGTTGGTTCGCTTCAACTTAAAAGATGCAAGTATTAACACATGGACAAATGGGGTAGAAAGAGCTTTGAAAAGATATTTAACAAATGGCACTTTTTGCACCTGCACAAATGTGTTCTAACTGTGGAAAAAAGAAGAACTTTATTATATTGATGGTAACCTTGTTTGTAAAAAGCTGTGGTTGCTCTAAACCTTTATAACACACTTTTTTTATGCACATAACAGAAAGCTATATTCATTTAAAAAGGTTTTACAGATAAAGGCTTTTCATGGTGTTTTACCACAAGAACGCATCGTGGGTAATCATTATGAAGTAAACCTTTCGCTGGCTTGCGACATAAGTTTGGCAGCTCAAACAGATAAAGTTGAACACACTATTAACTATGCCGAAGTGTTTGAAGAAGTGAAAACAACGATGGAAAAAAAGCCTTGTTGTTTAATTGAAAAAGTGGCAGCTAATATTGGTCAGAATTTGTTTCATCGTTTTCCCACAATCACCAAAAATAACGGTAGAAGTGATAAAGAAAAAAACCCACCAATGGGGGGCTAATTGTGCAGGAGCAAGTGTGGTTCTACACCTTAATAAATAATAAAATGTAGCAATAAGAACCCATTATTTAATGGTTTTTACCTATTTTTGCAGAGATAAATAACTTGTTATGAAGAAAAAAACTCCTATTTCTCTTTGTTCTTATAAGCATTTCTTGGGGAGCTTTGCAAGCATCTAAAAAAGCCTTTTACCTTGGTGATAGATGCAGGACATGGTGGTAAAGATACGGGTGCAGCAGGAGCTATTTCAAAAAGAAAAAAAGACATTAACTTAACCGTTGCACTGGCTTTTTGGACAGCTTATTGAACGTAATTCTCCAGATATAAAGGTTATCTATACGCGAAAAACAGATGTTTTTTTATACCTTTAATGGAACGAGCTAATATTGCCAATAAAAAAATAAGGCAGACCTGTTTATATCTGTGCATACAAATGCTTTACCAGCAGGAAGAATAGCAAAAGGATTTGAAACTTACACCTTAGGTATGCACCGTGCATCTTCTAATTTAGATGTGGCAAAAAGAGAAAAACTCAGTTATCTTGGTCGAAAAAAGATTATAAACAAACGTATCAAGGTTTTGACCCACGCTCCGCAGAAAGCTATATTATGTTCGAATTGATACAAAGTCAGAACATGACAAAGAGTGTAGAATTGGCAAAACTTATTCAGCGTAATGTCTGTTTAGCAGCTAATCGTGCTGATAAAGGAGTGCATCAAGCTGGTTTCTTGGTGTTAAGAGAAACATCAATGCCAAGTTGTTTGGTGGAATTAGGCTTTATAACAACTGCTGATGAAGAGCAAGCACTCAACTCAAAACCTACGATTGATGCTATTGCAAGTGGACTTTATAAAGCTCTTTTTAGCCTATAAAAGCAAAAATACGATAGTAGCATTTCGGTGCCATATAAAAAAGCATTTGGCACAAGAAACCTCTATTCCTTCGGTGTTACCACAAGGTTATGAACCCGTGAAAGATGAAGAACGAGTTGTCGTCGCACGAGAAATAAAGCCCGAACCAGCTCCTATGGTGGCACAAAAAGCAGACACAGTGCCTGCCAAAAAGGTTGAAGTGGTAAAAAGAAAAACCAGTGTTTAAAGTTCAGTTTTTTTATCATCTAATCGCAAATTGCGTGCTGATGACCAACATTTAAAAAGGCTTAACAAACTACGAATATTACGAAGAAGGGAATGCGCTAAAGTACACTTATGGAGCTTCGAGCAACTATTATGAAATAAGTTCTCTTCGCAAACAAGTTATTGATAAGTTTCCACAAGCATTTATTGTAGCCTTTAGAGGAAATGAAAAGATGAATATTAACGACGCAATAAAAGAATTTCAAAATAATAACAAATAAGGATAAGCAACAATGAAAAACGTTTTTTTCAAAAAGAAATCAAGATAGCCTTGGTGGTTATTGCAGGTATTATAGCCCTGTTCTTTGGTATGAATTTCTTAAAAGGACTTTCGTTTCTTGCAAACGATAATAAATATATGATAGAGTTTGACGACCTTAGTGGCGTTTCTGTCTCAAGTCAATATACGCACATGGTTATCGTGTAGGTGTTGTAAAAAGTATTGATTACGACTACACCATTCAGCGTAAACCTCGTGTAGAGATAGAGCTTAACAGCGATATGAAAGTACCTAAGGGAACAACTGCTGAGATTATGAGTGATATGTTGGGTAATGTAAAGATAAATTTAAACTTTCCTCATCGTTCAAATGGTGTTCTTTCTGCTGGAGATATTATTTATGGGAACACTGCAGAAGGAGCTTTAACAAAAAGCATCGGCACTTATTCCTCTTGTAGAAAAGATGTTACCCAAGTTAGACTCTATTCTTTTTAATGTTAATACCCTGTTGTCAGACCCTGCATTGGCACATTCTTTACATAATGTAGAAGGTATAACAAGCAATTTAACGACCTCTACAAAAGAGTTAAATACGCTTATGGCAAGCTTAAATCGTAATGTTCCTACAATGATGGGTAAAGCTAATACCACCTTAGATAACACAAATAAGCTAACAGCTAACCTCGCTAAGGTAGATGTTTCAGCAACGATGGCTAAGGTAGATAATGCTATTGAAAAACGTACAAATGCTCACTCAAAGCCTTAATAGCAAAGAGGGAAGCATGGGACTTTTAATTAGAGACCCTTCATTATATAACAATTTAAATTCTACTATGCGCAGTGCCGACTCGCTATTGGTAGACCTTAGAAAGAGTCCTAAGCGTTATGTACACTTCTCTATCTTTGGAAATAAAAACAAATAAATAAGCCAATAAGCTTTTTCATCATTATCGTAAATTATATAGGTAGCGTTTTTATTCGACGATTATGTTGAATAGAAACGCTTTTTTATGTTCCTTTTCACTCTTAAAAGACGACAAATAGATAAAACCAAATTTGCCTCTTCTAAATAAAATGTTTAATTTTGCAATCCCAAAAGGCACTTATAAATACCAAAAATAAAATGCAAACAACCCCCGAAACGCTTTGGAATAATTGTTTAAGCACCATTAGAGTGCAAATTTCTGACAAGCAATTTAATGCTTGGTTTCAGTCTATTACACTTGATTCGTACGATAAAGAAAGCAATACAATTATTCTTAGAGTGCCAAGCGAACACGTAAAAGATTATGTGGAGGAGCATTTTGGGCGTGTATTGGTGAATGTTTTGATAGAAAACTTTGGACAAGACTTTTCATTAAAATATAAAATTAGCAGGCAAAAGGGGGCAGAACAGCCTTTGAAAGCACAGCCTTCAGCACCTATTAAACCGAATAATGAACCACAACCTACCAAGCATATAAGTGCTAATGAAGGCTCTACAACGACACAGCGCACCAATTGGCGCAACTATTTAGACCCTTTTTACAGTTTCGATACCTTTGTAAAAGGAGATAGTAACGCAGTAGCTTTGTCGGTATCGTTAAGCATTTCCGAACATCCGCTTAATGGTAGATTTAATCCTATGTTTCTTTTTGGCCCTTCTGGCTGTGGTAAAAACGCACTTAATAAATGCTATTGGTTTGCGAATTGTTAAACTATACGCAGATAAGAGAGTGTTATATGTTTCTGCAAAGGACTTTGAAATTCAATACACCAGTGCGCAATTCAATAATAAAATAAACGATTTCTTACATTTTTATCAAAGCATTGATATTCTTATTGTTGACGATATTCAGTTTTGGAGTGGGAAAACAAAGACACTGGAAACATTCTTTCATGTGTTTAATCATTTGTTTAGAAACGGAAAACGCATTATTTTAGCTTGCGACCGTCCACCTGCAGAACTTGAAGCGATGGAAGAACGTTTGCTTACACGTTTCTCTTGGGGAGTAGTTCAAGAGTTGGGAAGACCTAATATTCAATTGTGTATTGATATTCTTAACAATAAAATTCATAGAGATGGCTTAGAGTTGTCGCCAGAAGTGATAACTTTAATTGCGGAGAAAGCTAATGGAAGTGTGCGCCATTTAGAAGGTGTATTAAACACATTATATGCATTTAGCATTAACAAAGGATGCGAAATAGATGTTAAGTTTACAGAAGAATGTATTAAAAAACTTGTAAGGGTGGAGGATAAAGGTGTTACCTCAGACGAAATAATGGAAGCTGTATGCAAACATTTTGAGGTAGCTACATCGACAATAAGCGGTAGAAGTAGAAAAAAAGACATTGTGGTGGCTCGACAAGTGGTTATGTTTTTATGCAAAAGCATATGCAGATGCCCACTACTCGCATAGGGAAGACTGGTGGGAGGACGAGACCATTCAACTGTTCTTTACAGTTGTTCGCAAATAGAAAAAAACGATTAAAAACCGATAAACAGTTTGCTAAGAGTATGGCTCTCATTGAGAGTTCTTTCATAAAGAAATAGTTTTTTTAAGTGGATATATAAAGGTGTGAAAGATTAACGATAAAAAGCTAATCTTTCACACTTTCTTTTTATTCCTTTTATAGGCTATATGATGAAAAAGAAATTACTCATGAAATGAAATTTAAATGCTTTTGAAATATTGTTTTTGGTATCGTTTTTTTGTGAGCGTTTTTGTTACATTTTCAAATTCTCGTTTTTAGCGTAAAAAAATAAAGCTATACACCTACCTATTGTTTTTGTGTTTTGGGACTAAAAAAAGAAGAAAAAAATGAGCTATAAATGCAAAAACATATAGGTTTTACGTTTACAGAATATCATCTGTTTTATTCTTAATAACAAGCCCTTGTATTGTAAAAAGCTTATGTTTTTAGCGTGCAATAGATAGTGTTTTACGTCCTAATAGCTTATGTATTGCGAGCAAAACTCTTGTTTTTCAACCTAAAACCTAAGCTTTTACGATATTTTAGTCTAAAAAGTGCGTTTTATAGTGTTATTTCCTATTTTATTAAATCAAAACAATGAAAAATAACACTCTTCATCTTTCGCATTCAAAAAAACAGGTCTTATTTTTGAAGAAAAAAATGAAAAAGATGAGAAAAACAAAAAAACGATTATTTTTCCCCCTTGAATATACAATTTCTATAATGAAAAAAAGAGTATTAGAAATCTTAAAAGATAACTAATACTCTTTTTACTATGCACTTGATAGGGACTCGAACCTACACGTCGCAAAAACACTGAGATCCTAAGTCTAGCGCGTCTACCAATTTCGCCACAAGCGCAAGGTAGTGCTTTAATTGCGTTGCAAAGATATGGCTTTTATTTGTAACTGCCAAACTTTTCTGTAATTATTTTTATAGACTTCTTCTATTAAAGAGTCTTTTCCTTTTATTTCATCGCTGGCTAATAACGAAACATATAAATGGGGTTCAATGCCAAACTCCACATCTTTTTATTGTTATCGAAAGTAGGTGATGCCGAAAAACGTAGGCTCCAACCGTTTGGAAGTTCAGAAGAAAAAGGGCATTCCTGCACCTCCACCGCTTTTTATCTCCTATCACTATGCCGTTAGAACAGCATTTAATGTATTTTTATAAAGTCGTTAGCTGCACTATAAACACCACGGTTGCATAGCACAACAAAAGGTTTTTGCCACCTAATACCTTTGCTTGGTTTTTAGCCATTGAGGGCGAAATTCAGAAAAAAATCATTATGCCCTTTTCCTGTTTTATACCTCATATAGCCCACTAATAAAGGCGTATTTGTAAATCTACTTGCCAACTGTTCTGCTGCCGATATTAAGCCACCACCATTGTTTCGCACGTCTATAATGAGTCCGTTGCAAGTAGATAGGTATAGTAAAACCTCGTCTAAATTGCCATCTCCCTTAGCCGATGCAAACAGAAGCGCAACGAATGTAGCCCACATTGTCGGGCAAAATGCGATATTGAAGTCCGCTACTTATTTGATAATCGTTGCCCAAATAATGCTCTACAAGTCTTCCGAAAAGTGAGACGGATAGTTTTCTCTCACGACCAATAACGTCCTACATTAAAAAGGGCTATACAAATTAACGTGTCCGTCTTTGAGTTCTGATAACATTCAGTGAATAATTCAAATTGCTGGCGTGTAGATAAATCTTCTGTCGCTTGTGGCTCGTAACGTGCATACACCTCATTCCAGTTTAATCCATATTCTTTTTCTTTGTAATCGAAAAAGCAATAATGCTCATCAATGATGCGCCATAGTGCTTGAAAGTTTCCTTTTTGTGTTATTAGAAAATTGCTCTTCTTTAATACAAGAGGTGCATAAAAAAGCAATATACATAAACCGATGAACGCTAAAAACAACCTTAATATGTTTCATGGCTTTTTGACGAATGAGCTGAAAAATGTTTTAACAAAACCCACCATTATGCTATGGCTATGAATGGCAGAACGCAGTTTGTTTACCTCTGATTGCAAATGGTTTCCTGCATAACACAATTGCAATGTTGTGTTTGAAAGCGATAGGGTTAAGCGATAAGAGATGATAAAAAGAGGGGCGATTAAATGGGGTAGTGCATACAATGTTATGATTGTAAACGCCTTTACTAAAGGTTTCGTAATAAGATTGACCATAGTTTGGCGAAAAACATAACACCTATTAAAGGTGCACTGCATTGATAATGTAGCGAAAAAGGCATTTTGCCCACTTTAAAAGCATAGCTGCTTTGTGCAAAAACACCCACATTGAGGTGAGCAATGGCTTGCGCTGGATTGTTAGAATTTTTGTGGATTATAGATAAAACCCAAAGCGGTGTCTGCCATAGGACCCACTTGTAGCGTGAAACGGTGATGATGTAAGGGGATAGAATGTTGCAAAGAAAAGGTTAAATGATACAAAGCATGAACCTCTTTATTTGTTTTTACGGCATTAGAAACATAGCTAACAGAGGTTTGATGTTGCCATAAAGGATTAAAAAAACGAGTAGACTTGAGATGTTCTGTTTGCGAAATATATCTTATTTCTTCGCCTTTATAGGTTCGAGGAGAGAGATATGTATCTAAAAACAGACGACATGCCGACACCCCACAATTGCATTCTTTTGTGTATAGATGCGTTTTTTTGCGTATAAACAGAAGTGCTGTCTTGCCCCCAAAGCGAGGGTAAAAACAGCACTTATTGTTAGTGTAAATAATATAAAACGTTTAAGATTCATTATCTTCAACATCGAGATGTAATAGACAATTGTCCTGTTAATTCATCTCTTACTTGTTGTGAACTTTTCCCTTTATCGGGGTCTAAATTCTCTTCTTCACCTATTTCTTCAGTAGTGTTATCAGTTCCATTGCCGTCTAAAGGCTTGTTTTCTTCGGTTCTGAGTGGCTCTAATTGTTCTATTTTATGAATATTCCAAGTGGAAATGCGTTTACCTTTTGCCTTGAAACCCTTTACTCCTATGAAGCTTTCTACATCTATTTCGAGTGGTTCTCTATAAGCATCTGCCCCTCCAAAAAGTAACTAATAGTCGTGGATAAGCTTGGTCGGTAAGTATTAACATTTGGTTTTTAGCATTTTCACCTACAAAGTTTTGGTGTTTTTTAGTGGCTTCCATACAGAATCGTTTCACATAATAAAAGTTGTTATTGTCGGCATCTATGAGAGCCAACGACCACACTTTATTAGGATTCCACTTCTCTATAATCATTATATTGTCTTCATAATGATTATTTGCATCAAAAGTTTGTAATGTAAAAGTCGCCGTTATTAAGCACAACTAAAAATAGAGTCATCTTCGTTAAACTCGCCTAAGAACGTTCCATGCTCATCGTAGTTAAGTCTGTTAACATCAGGGTCGAACCACACTTTTCTACCTCCTAATGTGCTATGACCATGACTTTTTAAGTCCTATCCGTTGCACATTAAATTTCGTTAAGATGTTTCCTTTGGCTGTTCTTGCTTTGATAAGTACCTCTGAAAAGTCTTTCTCTATAAACAAGTTACCTTTTTTTAGATGCAGGGGTCGAGTGTGATTTTAATTATTTCAGACTTCTCCATTAGGGTTTGCAGTGAAGTAAACAACCCTCGAACCGGGCGTTCCGTTGGTGAGATTATAATCGCGGTCGCGCGTAATTGTAGGCACATTAAAGCGTTTAATAAAGTAGTTTCCTTTCTTTCCATCTCGATAAACAGCGTTATAAATGGTGCGTTTATCGTTCTTCTTAAACACCTGAACATGGATAATATTTTTTTGCCTACAAATATCTTATCAGCCACTTTTACCACTTTATAAAGGCCATCTTTGTAGAAAATAATAATGTCATCGATGTCAGAACAGTTGCAAACAAACTCGTCTTTCTTTAATCCTGTTCCAATAAAGCCTTCTTGTCTGTTAATATAAAGTTTTTCGTTTGCTTCAACAACCTTTGTAGCTTCAATTGTATCGAAGTTTCTAATTTCGGTTAATCTCGGATAGTTTTTACCATATTTATTCATGATAAAGGCGAACCACTCAATGGTAACATCTACCATGTGCGCAAGTTTATAATCAATATCTTTAATCTCTTGCTGCATCTTTTGCCATGAGTTCGTTTGCTTTATCCTTATTAAATTTAAGGATACGTTGCATCTTTATTTCGAGTAGACGTAAAATGTCGTCTCTTGTAACCTCTCTAATAAAGTCGTTCTTAAATGGCTCTAATCTGTTATCAATGTGTAAAATAGCGAGCTCCAATGTCGTTAGCTTGTTCAAATTTCTTATCCTTATAAATTCTTTTCTTCAATGAAAATACTTTCTAACGACGCAAAAAATAAACTGGAAAGAAGTTCGTCTTTACGAATAGTTAACTCTCTTCTGAGTAATCCCATAGTAGAGTCTACACAGTGTTTTAGTACCTGACTAACGGGCATAAACACGGGTTTGTTCTCTTCTATCACACAGCAATTGGGCGAAATGTTCACTTCACAATCACTAAAAAGCATAGAGGGCATCAATCGTTTTATCAGATGAAACACCTCCAGCAAGATGCACTTGAATTTCAACCTCTGCTGCAGTGTTGTCGTCTACCTTCTTTGCTTTTAATCTTTCCCTTATCAATTGCTTTTTAAAATAGAGTCAATAAGCGATGTTGTAGTTTTGCTATAAGGAATTTCTTTGATAACAAGTGTTTTATTATCGAGCTTTTTCTATCTTTGCACGAACTTTCACACTTCCTCCACGAAGACCATCGTTATACTTACTAACGTCTATCGAACCGCCCGTAGGAAAGTCGGGATAAAGCTCAAAAGGTTCTCCTTTGAGGTAAGAAATAGCTGCTTGGCACAGTTCAAGAGGGTTGTGTGGAAGGATTTTTAGACGATAAACCTACCGCAATACCCTCAGCACCTTGCGCTAAGAGCAAAGGAAATTTAGCAGGAAGTGTTATCGGTTCTTGGTTTCTTCCATCGTAACTAAGTTGCCAATCAGTAGTCTTAGGATTAAAAAAATAACATCGAGTGCAAATTGAGAAAGTCGTGCTTCAATGTATCGAGGAGCAGCTGCACGGTCTCCAGTGAGAATATTTCCCCAGTTACCTTGTGTGTCTATGAGCAGATTTTTTTCTGTCCCATTTGCACCAAAGCGTCACCTATTGAGGCGTCACCGTGTGGGTGAAATTGCATTGTATGTCCTACAATGTTTGCCACTTTGTTGTATCTTCCGTCGTCCATACGACTTCATTGAGTGCAAAAATGCGACGCTGAACGGGCTTTTAAACCATCTTCAATATGAGGCACAGCACGCTCTAATATAACATAAGAAGCATAAGCTAAGAACCAACCCTGATACATTCCACTAAGATGATGCACAGCTGATGCGTCGAAACGGCTCACAGGTGTATAGTCGGAGTGTAGGGTTTCGTTTGTTAAATCTTCGGGGTTTTCAAGGTGAATATTCACCTCTTTATCGTTGTTCATTGAGAAATTGAAAAGTAACTGATTAACTCTATTTTAACGCAAAAATACAAAGAATATTCGGAAAAATAGCTTATCTTTGCCCAATAAATTAAATTTTCAATATACAATGGCACAAGAAGACGTTTTTAAGAAGATTATTTCTCACTGTAAAGAATATGGATTTGTTTTTCCAAGTAGCGACATTTACGATGGCTTAGCTGCCGTATATGATTACGGACAGAATGGTGTTGAGCTTAAAAACAATATAAAAGAGTATTGGTGGAAGAGCATGGTATTGCTTCATGAGAACATTGTTGGGATTGATTCTGCTATCTTTATGCACCCAACCATTTGGAAAGCATCAGGGACACGTTGATGCTTTTAACGATCCTTTGATTGATAATAAAGACTCAAAAAAGCGTTATCGTGCAGACGTTTTAATAGAAGACCAATTAGCAAAATACGAAGAAAAGATTGAAAAAGAGGTGGCTAAAGCTGCTAAACGCTTTGGAGAAAACTTCGATGAGGCTAAGTTTAAAGAAACAAATGCTCGTGTACTCGAAATTCAAAGTAAGAAAGATGCGCTACACACACGCTTTGCTGAAGCAATGCAAGCATCTAACTTAGAAGAATTAAAGCAAATAATTATAGACGAAGAGATAGTAGATCCAATTAGTGGAACAAAGAATTGGACAGATGTTCGTCAGTTTAATTTGATGTTTTCTACAGAGATGGGTTCATTATCTGATGCTGCTAATAAGATATATCTTCGTCCAGAAACAGCTCAGGGTATATTTGTTAACTACCTAAATGTACAAAAAAACAGGCAGAATGAAGTTGCCTTTTTGGTATTGCGCAGATAGGTAAAAGCATTCAGAAACGAAATCGTTGCACGTCAATTTATCTTCCGTATGCGTGAGTTTGAACAAATGGAAATGCAATATTTTGTAAGTCCCGGAACCGAAATGGAGCATTTCAACAAATGGAAAAGAGCTACGTATGAAATGGCATCAAGCATTAGGGTTTTGGTTCAGAAAACTATCGTTTCCACGACCATGAGAAGCTTGCTCACTATGCAAATGCGGCTACTGATGTTGAATTTAAGATGCCATTTGGATTTAAAGAAGTAGAAGGTATTCACTCACGAACCAACTTCGACCTTTCACAGCACGAGCAATATAGCGGTCGTTCAATAAAGTATTTCGACCCACAAACAAACGAAAGCTACACACCATACGTTATTGAAACCTCTATTGGTGTAGACCGTATGTTCCTTTCTATTATGTCTCACGCTTATACAGAGGAGAAATTAGAAAACGGAGAAACACGTGTTGTGCTTAAACTACCTGCTGCTTTAGCTCCAGTTAAGTTGTGTGTAATGCCTTTAGTGAAGAAAGATGGACTACCAGAAAAGGCTCGTCAAATCATAGACGACCTTAAATTCCACTTCAATTGTCACTATGAAGAGAAAGATTCTATTGGTAAACGTTACCGTAGACAAGATGCAATAGGAACTCCTTATTGTGTAACTGTAGACCACGACACGCTTAATGATAACAAAGTTACCTTGCGTTTCAGAGATACAATGGAACAAGAAAGAGTAGATATTGCCGACCTTTGCAACATTATAGAAGATAAAGTGAGCATTGCAAGTCTACTTAAAAACTGCAATAAATGAAAAAGAGAACCTTTATATATATGGTGTTAGCACTATTTACCACTCTTCTTGCAATGAGTTGTAGTAGCGATGACAACACCATAAACGAGTTTGACAATTGGGAAAGCAAAAGTAGTGCGTTCTTTTTCTACCACTTTTGCTAATGCCAAAGCCCAAATAGAAAAAGGAAATACCTCGTGGAAGGTGTTGCGAAAGTGGTCGTTACCACAAGAAAATACCACTTTTTCGCCTGCAAACGACGACCATATTGTGGCACAAGTGCTAAGCAGTGGAACTTCTACAGACCGTGCATTTACCACAGACAGCGTACTTGTTAGCTATAAAGCACGCATTATTCCGTCTACAAACTACCCTCAGGGAAAAGTGTATCTCAAAAACATTTGAAGGCGAATATAATGCGAATACCAACGCACCCGTAACCATTCCTGTTACAGGAAACATGAGAATATGGGGAGATAAACAAGTTTCTGTTACCGATGGACTAAGTACTGCGTTGCAAAAATATGCATGTTGGCGACCGTTGGTTGGTGTATATTCCTGCTAAATTAGGCTATTCTGAAAGCGAATCTACAATGCTCAATATTCCTTTGGGTAGTACATTGGTTGTAGACTTAACGCTGGTAGGGGTGAAAAAGTAAAAATCTTCAGATTGATAATATTATTTTTTTTAGGTGGCTTGATTGTTTCTTTGCAATCGAGCCACTTTTCTTTTATGCCATAAAAAGGAGTGTTATGCGTAAAAAAACAAAATGCTGTTTACATACCCAATAAACTATTCTTGTTGTTTTTATTTCCTCTTTTTATGCTCAATGGTAGAAGTTTTTCTCATAAAAGAACACTTTTATTACACTTCTAAAATGGCTATATTGTTTTGTTAAATCTGTCCTTGTTTCGTGTAATCTTTTAAGCGAAACCATTTTTTTATACTGAAACAAAAAGTCCCTTGAAAGTAGGTTTTAAACCTTTTTCAAAGGACTTTTGTTTATAAATAGGGTAGAGTTTACCGCTTATTTTTGCCACTTTTCTTATCTTTTTAATATCGAAATACGATTTAAAAGGTCGGCATAATGCAACGCATTTATCGAGTTTGGAGTAGCTTTTTAAGCTCGTTTGTAATAAAACTCTCAATTTTTTTGCAACGTGAGCATTTACATACAGCAACGCATCTGAATTGAAAGAAGAAGTGTTTGCGTTAGCTTTATCCTTATCGGTTGGTATCAATAAATTCTCAATATGTTCCCAATACGAGCGTTGCAAAGCACGTCTAAACATATTTTTTTGTTCGTTTTGTGCCGTTAAAGGGCTTCCCAAACACCATTAAACATATCGTTCAAATACTCATCAACAGGATAGCCTTTTGCCCGTTATTGTGTTTGATTGATAAAGTTTAGAGAGCGTTGTTGCCGATAAAGCATCATTTAATACCTTGTCTTGAAGACTAATTATTTCTTTTGAAACATCAATACCGAGCTTATTAACTATTTCTTCTGGATACAACCAAAGCGGTGCTTCAAACTCTTGACGGTTAATATAATCCACTGCTTCTCTTTGTCTTTCGGCAGGGTGTATCTTCAAAAGGAACACGCGAAGGCATGTTATTGATGTAACGAGAGGCGATATTGTTAATAACATGTCCTAAATAACGCTTGAATTGAGCTTGTGCAGCACGATACATCTGACCAAGATGTGTGTAGTCGTCGTTATCTTGTTTTGTCCATAAAGGCAAGTTTTTTTACCACACGTTTTAAGTTTTTTTATGCCATAATCGCTTGCCTTTACGCTGTTATCGCCTAAGTCTTCTGGTTGCGAACGAGGGTCTTCGTTGCGTCCTTCTCCACCAAACCACAAACGAGGATTTGCTTGTAACACCTTTGTTGTTTCGTTCTTTAAGGCATCACGTTCAGCATATTCGTCTTTAAACTCTGGTCGGTAACTATATCCCCACTTAATAGCCCAGATGTCATAGTCGTTTATTCGTGGAAATAAACCTGCTCTACTAATGTTATCTTCGGGCTGAGCAACATAGTTAAAGCGTGCATAATCCATGATAGAAGCTGTGTGTCCATGCTTTTCAACCCATGCTTTATCGCGCAACTTTTCAACAGGTGTAGCAAAACTTGCACCCATGTTATGCCTTAAACCTAAGCTATGACCCACCTCGTGCGAAGATACAAAGCGAATAAGTTGACCCATTAGTTCGTCGCTAAACTGCATTGTTTGCGCCGATTTGTCGTTAAGAGCGCACTGAATGAGATACCATTCTTTCAAAATGCGCATCACATTGTGATACCAACAAATATGACTTTCGATAATTTCTCCACTTCGTGGGTCGGTAATACGTGGGCCGTAAGCGTTTTCTATCTCGGCAGGAAGATAGCGAATAACACTATAACGCGCATCATCTAAGCTCATATTCGAGTCGTTTGGCCATTCTTTTCCAACAATAGCATTCTTAAATCCTGCCGCTTCGAACGCCTTATTCCAGTCGTTTATACCAGCAATAAGGTAAGGAACCCATTTCTTTGGTGTGGCAGGGTCTATGTAGTAAACAATAGGTTTTATAGGTTCAACCAATTTACCTTTGGCATATTCTTTCACATTCTTTGGCACTAAACGATAGCGAGAGATAAAGGCTTCCTTCTCAGTGCTTTGCTCTTTATCTGAAAAACAAGGTGAAACGGTTAACAAAATAACCCACTCGTTCGTCCCAAATGCGTCTTTTCATTGGCTTCTCAGGTAGCATAACGATAGACGTGTTAAGCCCCATTGTGGCAGAACCTGTTGTAGATGCTATCATAGGACTTGGACTTGCGCTATATGTTCGTGTAGAGCTTATCTCTATATTTAGTGGATATGTTTTTACAGTGTCTACAAAACTGCGCTCGTCTATCATACCTCCCAACTTTTTGATTGTTTTTTTAAGTTGTTAGGTAAACCTGTAAAAATTGTTATCTTTTTGAAATAAAAGTTTGTTATATCAATCAATAAAGAATCTCTCTTATTATCGCTTTTAATAATGTTAAACAGAGCAATAATAGGGTCTATTGTCGATTGTTTTAATGCCACAGCAATGGCGTCTTTGGGGTCTGCTATCTGCGTTTCTACAAACGAACGGAGCAACAATTTGTCGTCTTTATGTTCAAAAATAAAGCGTGTGATGCGACACTTCTTCGCCACTAAACTTATTAAAACGCTGTGGAACGGCATTAAATCGTGTTACAAACAAAAAAAGTAACGCCCCACTGTTTGTTGTGGAATATCGAAATACCATTTATTGTCTATGTGTCTAACACCAAACATTCCCTGCTTGTATGTACCACCTTTTTAATTAAAGTCTCATATTCCGATGGCTTTTTGTCTGCCTCTTTTTGGGGTGACTTTGTCTTTCTTTGTGTCGTTTTTAACACCTTCTTGCATCACAGAATCTTTTTTCTCTGTGTGGTCTTTCAATGCTGTGTGAGCATAAACGCTGGTTTGATGCAAACAAACTGAGCTTACAAGGCACAGCATAAGTGCTTTTTAGTGTAAACATGTGTCTTATTTTTATTTTTATATTGACTACAAAGATACGAAAAAGAACACATAAAGCGGTTGGTTTTATGCTATAAAAAAAGTGTTCAAACACGCACTTACATGTTCTTAAAAAGAATGAGGGCAAGACCATAAAACCATAGATAAGGTATTTAGAAAGCGTTTTTTTATGCAGAGAAAAGGCAAAAATAAAGTCGTATTTTTAGTCCACTTTTTCATCGTAACACCTTTGCACTGAAAAAAACAACCCCTATCATGTTTTTTTATTCCTATCTTAACCTCTTAAATAGGTGTTTTTTTAGCTAAAAACGTGCAAAAAGCTTAGGGTTTAGCATGCAATACATAAGAGTTTACCCCTAAAAACATAAGAGTTTAGGGGCTAATACATCGTGTTTTTCGTCTTAAAACCTAAGCTATTGCACCCTAATTAACCATTTATTGCATTGTAACATCTTGCATTCTACAAATGTAAAAACCTATGAGTTTTGTACTTAAAGGGGGAAAAAACGACACAAAAACAGGTGTGCTTTTTGAAGTTTAAAAACACACTAAAAGCTTAGCTATTTTCTCTAAAACGAAAAAAATAAAAATGTAACAAAAACGCTCACAAAAAAATCACCTGTTTTTTTCGCACTATGTTGACTTTCTTTTTATTCCATATTTCACCCCTTCTTTTCTTTCTATTGATAAAAAAATATCTATAAAAAAACAAATCTTATAAATGGAGTTGTGCTGTTCTTAAAAAAACATAAACCTTACGACAAAAAAATAACGATAAACACCATGTACTGACACTGGCAAACAAGGTTTAAAAGAAGAAAAAAACAAATGAACACATCTTTTTAAAAATGGGGTAGAGAAAGCACAAAAAAATAGTAGTTTAAAAACGTGTTGATAAGTAAACAAAGTGAAACCTCTTTGTTCTTCAATCAATAAAGACCCCCCGAATACGCTTGTTTTGGGGTTAAAGGGAGCAAAAAAAAGAAGTCTGCATATATGGTTAAACCATAGATACAGACTTATAATAGGAGCGAGTGACTTTTATAAGGAAACAAAACGCAAAGAGAAGGAGTGGACTTTTATCAACAATATTTACTTGATATAGCGAGAACCACTCTATTTAAAGAAACCCGCTCCTTAGGGTTTTAGCATTTCAATATAAGCATTTAAGCCATGAAATGTGTGTTTGTTATGCTTTTGTGTAAACAAAATAAAAGCAGAAAGCTCAGCGTTTTATTTACAACTTAGTGATTAAGCCGTTTGTAGAGCTTGTCATAAATGAAATAATTGTTTCTATCTCATCGCTCATAGGCACTTGTTCTTTTATTTGCTGAATAGCATCTATCACGCTTGTTTGCCCATGAAAGAGCAGTCTGTAAGCGTTAGCAATGTGCTTTTGGTTCTTCTCTGTTACATTTAAAGCATTTAAAATAACGCTGTTAAGACCACAATATTCCATTGGTTCACCGCCTGCTACCACATAAGGGGGTACATCTTGACGGAATGTAGAGCCGGGTTTAATAAACGAGGCATTACCTACACGCGCCTTAGCACTCATAATTACGTTGGCAGAAAACACAACATCGTTACCAATGTAACAATCGCCTGCAATCTTAGTGCCATAACCTAACACGCATTTATCTCCTATAATGGTGTCGTGAGACACGTGTGCTCCCTCTAAAAGGAAGTTCTCATTGCCCAAAACAGTTTTGCCTTCGCTGTTTGTTGCACGGTTTATAACCACGTTTTCTCTTATGGTATTATGGTTACCTATTATGAGTTCGGTGTCTGCTCCAGCGTAATCAAAGTCTTGAGGAACAGCTCCTAACACCGTGTTCTGATAAATAGTGTTGTTATTTCCCATACGTGTACCATTCATAACGCTTACAAATGGATAAATAACACAGTTGTCTCCAATCACCACATCACCCTCAATATACGCAAAAGGATATATCTTACAGTTGTTTCCAATCCTCGCTTTGGGGGTCTATTTCAGCCTTGTTACTAATTTCGCTTGCCATAGTTTTATGTTTTTTCAAGAAACCTTTTTCTTTTGTTTACACTGCTTACTAACAGTATAAAGGTTGGAAAAAAGGTTTCTTTATGTTGGTTTTATTTATAAAAAATCTTTCTCGTTGCTCTTTTATCTTACATAAAAAGCCGTTTATTTTACACCTCCACCAAGTGCCTGATATAGGCTAACAATGGCTTGCATCTTGTTAAAATCAGCTTCTTATCTTTGTTGTTTCGGCATTTAATAAGGCTTGTTGAGCGGTAATAACTTCGAGATATGTGCTTCGAGATTGTTGCAATAGTTGCTTGGTATCTTCTACATTCTGCGTTAAAATGCTTATTCGTTTCGCCTCTAATGCGCTTTTTTCGTTCGACGAATGATACATAATGAGGGCATTACTCACCTCACTTCCTGCCGAAAGAACCATTTGTTGCCATGTGTTATAGGCTTTTTCATACTGAATTTTAGCCACTTTTAAACCTGCAACAATCTGACCTTTCTGAAAAAAATAGGTTGCACTAAAAGAGCCTACTGCATTAAGTAATAACTTACCGGGGTTTACTATTCCCATGCCAGCACTATTGGTAAAGATGCCTGTTCCACTAATGGTTAAATTAGGATAGAACCTACTTCTTGCTGTTTGAACATTGTAAAAGCATTGCGCAAGAGCCATTTCTGAAAGCATGAACATCAGGTCTGTTGTTTAAAACATTAAGTGCAATGCCCGTAGAAAAACTGTGTTGGTAGGTTTTGTTCGTCTATATTTCCACGCTTAAAGTGTTGTGACGACCTGCCTAAAAAGCAAGGAAAGAGCATTCTCTGTTTCACCTATTTGGCGAATAAGGTCTACCTTCTGACTTTTGTACACTATACAAATTGCTCTCTGCACTCTGCACTGCTGTAGAACGAACTCTGCCTAATTGTTTCTGTAGAACCATCATGTCTAATGTTTCTTTGGCGAGTTTTTCCATGCTGGTAACAATGTTTAATTGCTTATCGAGCATTAAAAGAGTGTAATAAAGATTGGCTACACCGCCTATGAGCTTTGTTTTTACAACCAACTGATAGTCTTTTTGAGGCTAAAAGAGCCATTTGTGAAGCACGTTTCTGACTTAAAAGGTTGCCAAAAAGGTCGATATTCCAACTTGCAGAAACGGGCATTTGGTAGGTCTTTGTGGCTGGATTGCCGTCCCAAGAACTAATGGTTCCTTGTGGAGAGAATACAAACGAAGGCAAAAAAGATAGTTTGGCACTCATCAATTGAGCCTCTGCTGCTTTCACATTCAAAGCTGCATTCAGTAAATCGTTATTACTTTGTAAAAGCAGTATCTACTAAATTTTGCAACAAAGGGTCGGTAAATACGGTCTTCCAAGCAAGGTTTCCAAACGAAGTGGTGTCTTTTTGCACCGCAGAGTCTTTGCTCCAAGTGTTCACTTCGGGACGTTCATACTTTCCATAGAGGCTCTTGCAACTCGAAAAAGTTAAGAGTGCTAACGCCACATATAATATATTAAGTTTCTTTGTCTTCATAATTAGGGTGTTATTTAGTGCCATAACGACGCTTAGCATATTTCTTTAAATCTACAGACACTTCGTTATTAACTTCGTCATCGAAACGCATTGGACTTATTTTCTCTTGCAATGATTGGAAAATATAGAAGAGACTTGGAACTATTAGCACCTGACATAGAGTTCCAATAAGCATACCTCCAATGGCAGCAGCTCCTAAAGTCATGTTTCCATTATAACCTACTCCGTTTGGAATAAGTAGAGGTAACAAACCTATAATCATGGCTAAAGAGGTCATAAGGATAGGTCTTAAACGAGCACTTGCACCCAATATAGCCGACCAAGATATGGCCATACCTGTTCTTCTACGCTCTAATGCAAACTCAACAATAAGAATTGCGTTCTTAGCAAGCAAACCTATGAGCATAATTAACGCAATTTGCATGTATATGTCGTTGCTCTTTCCAAACAAAAAGGGTGAACAAAAAACGAGCCTGCAAGCCCAAAAAGGAATAGATAAAAATAACAGATAAAGGAAGCAAATAGCTTTTCGTATTGCGCACTCAATATAAGATATACAAAGGTTAAACACAACACAAATATCATTATTGTTGAGCTACTTGACTCTTGTTCGGCACGTGTTAAACCTGAATACTCATATGAATAACCTTGTGGTAAACTCTTTTCTGCCACTTCACTAATTGCCTTTAATGCATCACCCGTTGAATAACCATCGGCTGCATTAGCGTTAATATTGATAGAAGTGAATAGGTTAAAACGGTTAATGTTTTGTGGACCATACACTCGTTTCATGTTTACAAACTCTTTAATAGGTGCCATTCCTGCGTTTGTTCGTACAAAAAAATGTTGTTTAAACTCTTCTCATCTGTACGACTTTCGGGTAGTGCTTGAACGTAAACACGATAGAGTTTTCCGTATGCATTGAAGTTAGAAGCGTATAAACCTCCAAAGTATCCTTGCATTGTTTGTAATACATCACGAGGAGAAATGCCACTTTGTTTGCAACGAGCAACATCTACATCGAGCATATATTGTGGGTAATTCACATCGTAAGAAGTAATGGCATTGGTTATTTCTTCACGCTTATTCAACTCTTCTAAGAAGGTTTTTTTGTGGTTTGAAAAGAACTTTTCTACGCTTCCCACCTGTGCGGTCTTGAAGTGAAAAACGTTAATCCACCAGTCATAGAATACCCTTGAACCATTGGTGCAGGGAAAGCTATTATCTGCGCACCTTTTTATCGCTGCCACTTGTTTATATATCATTCCGAGTACCATCATGCTACCTTCATTGTGTACACCGATATACTTTTAATAAGGTTTCTTCTTTACTTCTTTCTTCAAAAACTCTTTAATCTAATAAAGATAGTAGCTTGATTTGAACCTGCACCACCCATCAAACTAAAGCCTGTTAGCACTGTTCTTTGTGCTATAGCAGGGTTCGTTTCGAGCATAGCATCTACTTGTTTTACCACTTTTTTAGTCTTTTCAAGACCCGTACCCGGTGGAGTTGAAATATTAACAAACAAGGTTCCAGTGTCTTCATTAGGCACAAATCCGCTCTTAGTGTTCATCGATGAAATGCCCAATACAGCTATTCCAATTAAAACAGCTAAGCAACCCATTATCGGACGCTTAACTATAAACGAAACACCTTTGGTATATTTCTTTAAAATCTTATCGTAAGAAGCATTGAAAGACGCATTAAAACGGTCTATAAACGACATCTTTCGCTCTTTATTATTTTCGTCGTGAGGCTTTAATAAGATAGCACATAAAGCAGGAGAGAGTGTTAATGCGTTTTACAGCAGATATGACAATAGAGATTGCCATCGTAATTCCAAACTCGCGATAGAATGTTCCTGACGTGCCACCCATAAACGATACGGGAATAAATACAGACGCCATTACCAATGTAATTGAGATAATAGCACCCGATATCTCGCTCATTGCATCAATAGGAAGCTGTCTTTTGCAGATTTATATCCAAGGTCGAGCTTCGCATGAACAGACTTCTACTACCACAATTGCGTCGTCTACTACGATAGCAATGGCAAGCACTAAAAGCCGATAATGTTAATAGGTTAATGGTGAAACCGAAAAACATTTAAGAAGAAGAATGTACCGATGAGCGATACAGGAACAGCAATTAAAGGCACAAGAGTTGAGCGGAAATCTTGCAAGAAGATGTAAACCACGATGAAAACCAAGATAAATGCCTCGATAAGTGTTTTTTTATTAGCTCGTGAATAGACGCGTCTAAGAATTCTGTAACATCTTGAATAACGCGAAATTCCATACTTGGTGGCATCAATTTCGTTTGTTCTTCGAGAACCTTTTTCACGTTTGTTGCAATCTCAGTAGCATTACTTCCTGCCGTTTGAGTTACCATCATAACCACCGAAGGGTCGCCATTAGAGTGCATCTCATTACCATATCCAACCGAACCCATTTCCACTTTTGCCACATCTTTCACTCTAATCGTTTGTCCATTAGCGTTAGATGTGATAATCATGTTGGCAAATTCTTCTGGAGATTGTAGTCTACCCCGATAACGAAGCGTGTATTCATACTGCGTATTGCTTTGTTCTCCGAGCGAACCGGGGGCTGCTTCAATGTTTTGTTGCGCTAAAAATACCTAATAAATCAGAAGGTATCATGTTGTGAAGACGCATCTTTGCAGGGTCGAGCCATATTCTTATTGAGTATGTTTTACTACCGAAACTCTGACAAGAACCCACACCTTTAATACGTTTAATAGCAGGTATGACGTTAATGTCTGCATAGTTTGTTAAGAATTGCTCATCATATTTACCGCCTTTACTTGCTAATGAGAAGATAACTACTTGAGAATTCTGTCGTTTTCCTACGAGAACGCCTGCTTGAGTTACCTCTGCTGGCAATAAAGCACTGGCTTGTGTAACACGATTTTGCACGTTTACTTGTGCCATATCTGCGTTACTTCCTTCTTTAAAAATAAACCGTTATGTCTGCACCACCATTGTTTGTTGCCGAAGAAGTCATGTAAGTCATTCCTTCTACACCGTTTATACTCTCTTCAAGTGGCACTACTACTGAGTTTAACACTGTTTGAGCATTAGCTCCGGGATAAGTGGCATGAACCTGAACAGTAGGAGGTGCAATGTTCGGATATTGCTCAATAGGCAAAGATGTTAAACCTATTACACCAAGAATAACAACAACTATCGAGATAACTGTTGATAAAACGGGGCGATGAATAAATGTTTCTAATCTCATATCATGTATGTTTTTAACCCGAGCAAAGCGAATTTTGGGATTATATTATATATGTGTAGGCACATTATACACCTTATATATAATATAGCAACCTTTGCTTTGCCGTGTTAGAAGTGTAATTAACGATTACTTACCAAAGTCTTTTTTTAGTTTACTTAAGTCGCTTTGATGACTTCCCATCTCTGCATTTTTCTTTAACTTAGCCTCATATTGTGCTTCGGTAAGTGGTGTAACATCTGCTCCTTCGTTAAGAGCTGAAATACCTTTAAGCACTATTTTGTCGCCTACATGTAAGCCTTCGGTTACCACATAGTTCTCTCCATCGTTATCAGGGTTTACCTTTATTTCTGTATAACGTGCTTTGTTTTTGTTATCTACCACATAAACAAAATATTTATCTTGTATCTGTGCCACTGCATCTTGTGGTATAACAATAGCATTAGAAGCAACAAATGGAACGACAATTGAGCCTGATGCACCGCTACGAAGTATGTGATTAGGGGTTTGAAAAACGAGCTATCATTGAAACAGAACCTGTTGAACGGTCGATAACACCACTCATTTTTGCCACTTTTCCGGGAAGGTTATACATGCTACCATCTGCCAATTTTAACTTAACAATTGGATAATTGTCTATGCTACCCTTAACTCCGCCTGCGTTACGGGTCATGGTTAACACGTCTTTCTCTGTAACAGAAAAGAACACTTCCATAACATTATTGTCTGAAACGGTGGTTAATGGTTCCACACTCGATGGACTTACAAGAGCTCCAACCTTATAGGGAAGACTTCCAACAAGACCCGATACAGGACTTTTTAACATAGCAATAGCTTAGCATTTTCTTTAGCCGATGCCAAACCAGCTTTTTGCTTGTAATAAAGGCTGCTTGTGCGCTTTCGTAGCTGTTTTTAGCTGTTTCTAACTCGTATTGTCCTATTACATGATTGGTAAAAAAGCTGTTTGCTGTTATCCAAAGTTAGCTTTGCTGTGTTTAATTGGGCTTTTGCTGCATTTACAGAAAGCTGTAGCTTGGCGCACTGTTGCTTGGTATGTTTCGTTATCTATAACAAACAACAACTGACCTGCACGCACTCTTTTCACCTTCTTTTTACCATAAGTTTGGTAATAAAACCCGATACCTTTGCGCGTATTTCTACATCTTGAACACCGCGAATAATAGCAGGGTATAAAGTCTCAGAATTGCTTCCTTGTGCCTCAATAGTTCTTACTGGGTATTCGTTATCACTGAAATCCATGTTTCTTTTTCCAGCTTCCTCCACACGCTGTTAACAATAAAGCGAGTGATGCAATGGCAAAATATTGCTTTATGCTTCATAAGATAAGTTTGTTTTTATTATTATGTTATTTTGAAATTTTTTTATTTATCTTTTTATTTAATGTGGAAAAACTTATTGATGTTTTTTTGAGTTTCCCTTTTTGCAAAAATAGGAATTATCTTTTAATAACTTGTTTTTATCGTTCATAGATTTAATTACTTTTTAACTGAAAAAGAAATCGTCTACCGATATGGGTTAAACAAAAATAGCGCAATAATGCCTCTTTAAGAGGTTTATTTTTGTTTTTCTGTGGTTTTTATGTCTAATATGGTTTATTGTTGTTATGTTTTAATTATGTGTGTATATTGCATAGCTTTACGATATTTGTTAATAAATGGTACTTTATTTTTGTACGAAATTTTTAGCTCTAAAAAAATAAAAAAACACTCACTTTTTATCTCACTGCACATACTTTTCAAAGTGAAAAAGCTTACTGAAAAAGCACAGAAATGTAAAAACCTATATGTTTTACTTATCTCTTTATGCGAATATTATTATATTTTGTGTCATAAATATAGTTCGCAAAACCTAAGGTTTTAGTATTTTCTTTCCCTATCTATGTTTTTTTAATTCTTGTAAAACCTTAGGTTTTTATAATGCAATAGCTTATGTATTGGCATCAAAAGTCTTGTGTTTTAGCTCCTAAACTCTTATCTTTTGCAAGGTAAAACCTTAGCTATTGCAATTTAAGAGATAATTTTTTTATGTTTTAAGAGCTTTTTATTTTTAAAAGTTAAAGGCTGAAATATGTCGCTATTGCTTTGTAGCACTTAAATGCTTGTTTGCAACGAAAATGTAGTTAAAAATAGACTGTTTTATGAGGCTTGTGTTAAAAAGTTTAATTGTTAAATGTTAATGCTTTTTCGACGTGTTCTTTATTGTTTCAAATTGTATTGTGTGCATCTTTGTATAAGAAACGTTGCTTTTTAAAAAATATAATGTGTTGTGAAATAATACGAAAAGGGTAGGGAGTAAGCACGGAGAGAAACCTGTAGTATTTCTCTCCGTTTTAACTTTAAATGGTGTTTGTTTGTCAGTAGTTTTAGCGTAATGAGCCACTTATAACATCACCTTTTCTAATTTTTAAATCTTTTATATTTATTTTTCTAAAAACAATGCTCATCATTGGTCGAATGCTAAAAAGTTCTTAGTTCTTTCGACTTTATTTTGTAAGTAATAACAAGAATTTTATCGTGTTCAATTCTTACATCTTTTACCTTAATTGTTGTTTCTCTTGCTGTTTCAGGCAAAATAAGAGGCACCACAAAATGCGTCTTAAAATTCACTTTTTGTTGGTTCACCACCACGTCCCATATAAGCCAGCTTCGCTAAAAATATCTATACAGTTGCTTTTTCAGATGTAAACTTTTCTGGCATTTTTGTTTGGTGCATTGTTGTTAACAAAATAGTTTTTTTAAGTTCAATATAAGCCACTTTCTTCGTAGAACAGCAAGTGTTTTTGCATGTTGAGGCGAACATATAAACACCGTTTATAAAGGCTATCATGCAAATAAAAAAAGCAGTTTGTGTGTTTGTTTTCATGGGTTATCCTTTCTTTTAAAGTTTGTATTTATAAAAAGTTTTTTTATGAGTGTTTGTAGCACAAATGACTATGCACAAAGATATAAAAAAATCTATATATATAATGTGGTTAATTGTCGTTAATATGTTGGTTCTTTAATGTTTTTGTTACTTTGTAGCCATTATCACTCAAAATGTGTTTTGCAAACAATGAGAAAGAAACGTAATAAAACCTCCAATCGTAACAGATTGCAGGGCGTAACACTTTGTATTAGTACGGCAATGGTACTCATTTTGTTGGGTATGGTTGTTTTTTCGGTGCTAACAGCACGTAATTTATCCGATTATTTTAAAGAAAATATCGTTATAACCCTTACGCTCGATGGCGAAACCACTGGTTTTGAAGCGTCGCAATTGTGCAAAAACTATTGAGAAAAAAAGACTATGTGGCGCATTTAGAATTTATATCTAAAAGAGCAAGCATTAAAGGAACAAACGGCTTTCTTAGGAGCTAATCCTGCAGAATTTATAGGAGAAAATCCTTTCTTATCTTCTATTGAGCTTCGTCCAAAAGCAGATTATGCCAATAACGACTCTATTTCTTGGATTTCAACCGACTTGAAAAAGTATCCTAAGGTGAGTCAGGTTACCTATCAAAAAAATCTTATTGATAGTGTTAATAACAACCTGCAAAAAATAAATATAGTGCTTTTGGTGTTAGCAGGGTTATTGCTTTTTGTGTCGTTCTCTTTAATAAATAACACTGTTCGACTAAATATTTACGCTCGTAGATTTTCTATTCACACCATGAAGTTGGTCGGTGCATCGTGGAACTTTATTAAAAAACCTTTCTTGAAACGTGCTGTGGGTATTGGCTTGTTAGCCTCTATTATTGCTAATGCGGTGCTTGGAGCAAGTGTTTTGGCACTTTATAACTATGATGCAACGGTACTTTCTGTTGTAACTTGGCAGATTTTAGCCATCACGGGCATAGCGGTGGTGGTGTTAGGGGTGCTTATTACGGTGATTTGTACCAACATTTCTGTTAATAGTTTCTTGCGTTTGCCAGCAGGAGAATTGCATAATATATAATTATCTTACTAACAATAATCTTCTACAAACAAGGTTAGAACGTTATACTAAGTGGGGTTTTGTCGGTTAATAACAACATTACACATTATTTATATATGGAAAAATAAAAATTTTTGCATTTGGCAAAATCAACTTCATTTTAATAGCAGTGGGCGTGCTTATTGTTATTCTTGGTTTTATATTGATGAGTGGTTCTCTTCTACCAGAGCCTCTTTTTAATGCCGATGTGTTTAGCGTTCGACGCATAAAAGTTGCTCCCTGTAGTGTCTTTCTTTGGCTTTTATTTTTCATCATATATGCCATTATGAAGAAACCAAAAATCTACCCAATCAATAGAAAAGAAAGTAGAAGATAAGACAGAAAAAAATAAGCTTTAAAAAGCAAACAAAAATATATTGTTTTTTTAAGTTAAAAAACTTTTGACGATAGACGGGCAAAGGCTCGCTATTTTGTTGTCTTTATCTTTATAATTCACATTTATATGACACTTTTTACAAACACTCATTCTTGCTATTATAGAAGGTTTAACAGAGTTTTTGCCCATTTCATCTACAGGACATATGATAATAACACAAGGTCTGTTGGGAATGGAAAGCACCCCTTTTGTGAAAGCATATACCATTATTATTCAGTTTGGAGCTATCTTGTCGGTGGTTTGTTTATATCGTAAACAGCTTCTTTAAAAATAGAACCTTTACCTCAAAACACACAATTGTCGGGCTTTAAAGCATTGAAATATCAGTACAATTTTTATTATAAACTGCTCATAGCTTTTATCCCTGCAATGCTAATAGGTGCTGTTGCAAAGAAAACAGGCTTAATAGATAGATTTTTTTAGAAAGCGTAGAAGTGGTGGCGATTATGCTCGTTTTAGGTGGCATTTTTATGCTTTTCTGCGATAAACTGTTTGCCAATAAAACCAGCGAAGACACACCATTAACAAACAAAAGAGCCTTTATGATAGGTTTATATCAATGCCTTGCAATGATACCGGGTGTGTCTCGTTCGATGGCAACCATAGTTGGTGGAATGTCACAGAGGCTCACTCGTAAGACAGCAGCTGAGTTTTCATTCTTCTTAGCAGTACCTACTATGGCAGCAGCAACGGCACTTGATGTGTTAGAACTTATGCTAAAAGGCGATAACGGAGCGTTGTGGGCAAGTTCACATAACCTTTTAATGCTCTTAATAGGTTGTGTGGTAGCGTTCTTTGTAGCATTATTTGCCATGAAATGGTTTGTAAATGTTTTAGCAAAGTATGGCTTTAAAATGTTTGGTGTTTATAGAATACTTTTAGGACTCTTTATTCTTACATGGTTATTATTGGGTCATAATCTCTCAATGGTCGACTAAATGAACTTTATAGAAGGAGAAATTATAAGCATAGATAAGCCTTATGGCATTACAAGCTTTGGGGCTTTGGCACATGTGCGCTATCTTTTAAGTAGAAAAATTAGGGTGTTAAACGACTCAAAACAGGTCATGCAGGAACACTCGATCCCTTAGCCACTGGCGTATTAACGCTATGCACTGGGCGAGCAACAAAGCAGATAGAACGACTTCAATTACACAAAAAGAATATGTAGCAACCCTTCAATTAGGCGCCACAACACCAAGTTACGACATGGAACACCCTGTTAGTGAAACCTTTGAAGTGCATCATATTACACGCGAAAAGATAAATGAAGTGTTGCCTTTGTTTATCGGTGATGTTAAACAAGTGCCTCCTTCGTATAGTGCTTGCAAAGTGAATGGAGCCAGAGCCTACGATTTAAAGCGTTCAGGTGAAAGCGTTGAACTCTCAGCAAAGCAGATACGAATAGATGAAATAGAGGTTCTTAACTTTGATAACACAAACTATCAACTCACCATTCGTGTGGTTTGTGGCAAAGGAACCTACATAAGAGCCTTGGCAAGAGACCTCGGCAGAGCGTTAAATAGTGGTGCTTATCTCACTGCTCTACGACGAACAAGAGTGGGAGAGGTATGCGTTGAAAACTGCATTAACTATGAAACGTTTCAAGAATGGTTAGATAAACAAGAAATAGAAGGGCTTGAAAAAGAACCGAATGTTAAGTAAATAAAGTGTAAAAAGGTGAATGTGTTGTAGCAAAACACCTTTGATAAACAAAAAAATAACATCCTTTGAAATCCCCATAAACAGATAAACAAGCATGAAATTATCACAGTTTAAGTTTAAATTACCACAAGAACAAGTGGCATTATATCCTCATTACTTTGAAAGAGAATATACAAATGAAGATGGAACAAAAAGGCTCTTTTTAGGGTAACACGTCAAGATGAAAGTAGGTTAATGGTGTTACATAAACGCTCACAAACCATCGATATGTATAAAAAAGACCAAGATGGAAACCCTATTGAAGGAGAGTTTATACAGTTTAAAGACATTATTAACTACTTTGATGAGGGAGATACGTTTATATTTAACGACACCAAAGTGTTCCCTGCACGACTTTATGGAACAAAAGAAAAGACAGATGCTAAGATTGAAGTGTTTCTTTTGAGAGAATTAAACCAAGAGATGAGATTATGGGACGTGCTTGTTGAACCTGCCAGAAAGATAAGAATAGGAAATAAACTCTTTTTGATAAGAGTGGTTCGATGGTTGCTGAAGTGATAGATAACACTACAAGTAGAGGTAGAACCTTACGTTTTCTATACGATTACGACCATGAAGAGTTTAAAAAAGACCTTTATAAACTCGGAGAAGCTCCACTTCCGAGATACATTATAGATAATAGAGAGTGTAAATGCTACTCCTGAAGACTTAGAACACTTTCAATGTATGTTTGCTAAGCATGAAGGAGCTGTTACTGCACCAGCTACTGGACTTCATTTTACAAGAGAACTACTTAAAAGAATGGAGATTAAAGGCATCAATAGTGCGTTTATCACCTTGCATTGTGGCTTAGGTTGCTTTAATGATATTGAAGTGGAAGACCTAACAAAGCATAAAATGGACTCTGAACAAATGCACATTACTGCGGGAAGCATGCAACATTGTGAATGAAACAAAACGCAATGGACACAAAGTATGTGCTGTTGGAACAAGCGTTGTGAAAGCCACTGAAACAGCAGTGGGTACAGATGGAATGCTAAAAGAGTTTGAAGGTTGGACAAATAAGTTTATTTTCCCACCTTACGACTTTGGACTTTCTAACAGCATGGTTGCTAACTTCTATCACCCTTATTCACCTTTATTGATGGAAACAGCTGCCTTTGGTGGTTACGACCTTGTGATGGAAGCCTACAATTTGGCAGTGAAACATGGTTATATGTTTGGTTGTTTTGGTGATGGACTTTTAATTTTAAACGATTAAATGATACATACCGTTTATTTAGGCTTGGGTTTCTAACATTGGAAACAGAAAGCGAATGATAGCTCAAGCCATTGAAAAATATAAACAAGCAGGTTGGCGTTGTGGTGCGCCAATCTGCTCTTTATGAAACAAAAACCATGGGGATTTGAATCGCCAAACGACTTTATCAACGCGGCTATATGTTGCGAAACAGAACTTGCTCCACGAGCTTTAATGAGAAAACTGCAAAGCATTGAACAGCAGATGGGTAGAGTGGGGAAGACAATAGGTGAGCAATACCAAGACAGAGTGATAGATATAGACATTTTGTTGTATGACGATATAAAGGTGAATGAGCCTGATTTAAAAATTCCACACCCTTATATGAGAGAGAGAGAGTTTGTAATGATTCCTCTAAAAGAAATTTTTTTCCTACGGTGTAAAAGCAAATTTATGAACCCTCATAAGTTTGCTTTTTGTGTATATAGGTAAAACATATCGCTTTAAAATTAACATAAATAAACATATATAACAAGGTTTTATTGCCTTATTTCTGCCTTATTTTCGCTGTAAAAAGTTTTTCGTTTCAAATATAGCCTCTATTTTTCTAAAAACATCACGAAAAAAACCTTTTTAAAACGCATAAAAATAAGAGAAAAAAACGTGCAAAAAGCTTAGGGTTTACCTCCTAATAGATAAGCTTTTAGCCTATAAAACACAAGCTATTAGGGTGTAAAACATCGTCTTTTTAATGCTAAAAAGCTATGCTTTTTAAGAGCAAACCCTTTACGTTTTTAGTTTTTACAAACCTCATGTTCTGTAAACGCAAAACCTATATGTTTTAGTGAAAAAGCCTTTTTTTAAAAAGAATAAAAACACGTTGTTAAGCGCATTAAAACATCGTAAAAAGCTAAGCTATTTTTCTCTATAATCTCATTTTTTTAGTGAACATAATGGCAAAACCATGTCTTTATTTCGTATATTTTTAACTACCTTTGCGCATCAAAAATTTTTGTAATAAAAAGCACTATATCATCATTGTTTTTCATGAATAACGCTCTCGAACTTTTTATTTGTATGGGCATTATCATTTTTTTGTGTTGCTCATGCTCTATCAATTGCCTATGCTTTCGTATGGCAATATCTCTTTGCGACCAGTAACAATTCTTAGTTCAATACTTCCAGAAGCCGAACAAAAAGAAATAGATGTATTGCTCGTTGTGAAGCACCCAAAGCCCATTTACACACAAAAACGAAAAGGGAAAAAACAGTGGTTTTCAAAAGAAAAAAATGGAGCAAAGGGGTGCAACCTATTGTTGATTTCTCTGAGCAAAAGGCAGGTGGAATGGACTATTTTTATAGTAAACTGCTTAATGCTAAAAACGGCAAAAGAGCCTGTGCGAATAGCTTATTTTGAGATTCTTACATTGAAGGAGATATACTTACAGCCGATTTACGCGAACTTTTTCAGTCGCATTATGGCGGTGTTGGCGTTGGTTGGGTAGATGTTGGTTCAGCAATATTAAAGAGTAGACGTTCTATTGGTCAGACATCGAGCGGAATTACCGAATATGTTGTGGTTAAAAAGCCCTTTTAATAGGTCGTTACAAGGCATAAACGAGCGTTATTTTTGCTGTGTCTAATGGTGCAAAAGCCAAGACCTTTGGCACTCGTTTTCATGCTCATAGCAAACAATGGTTAGTGTCTTCGCTCTTTGTTCGCACCGTTTCTGCCATGAATGTGCAAGCCGTTTTAAGTAACGGACGAAGCAAAAACAATGGCATTCGGTGGTTCATCGTCGGTGCAAATGCAAACCTTTAACGACACAACAACCAGCGTTTCGCTCACTTTTAACCCTTCTGGAGGCAACAGTTATGCCTTAGGTATGGCTTTAGAAGGCAAGAATGGTGTGATATTAGATAATTTCAGTGTTCGTGGTTCGTCGGGTTTAACCTTATCGGATATACCCTGAAACAACCCTTAAAGACTTTGCTAAACTTCGTCCTTACAGTCTTATTGTCTTGCATTTTTGGTTTAAATGTAGCTGCAGCAGGTAATCCTGTGAGCGTAATGAAAGGCTATGTTAATAAAAATGAAGGCAGTGATTGAACACTTTAAAAAAGGCTTATCCACAAACTTCTATCTTAGTGATGAGCGTTCCAGATAGAGACCAACGACGCGCAGAAGGTATTAAAACGATGAAAGAAGTGAAAACTCTTGTGGCTTTACAAGAGCAATTGGCAGAGCAAGAACATGTGGCTTTTTATAACTTTTACGAAGTCTATGGGAGGCGCAGAGAGTGTAAACAAATTAGTAGAAAAGAATTTAGCGAACAAAGATTACACGCATTTGAGTTTTTGGTGGAGGAAAGGTTTTTGGCGCAAAAGGTGTTCCCTTCGTTTCAAGAAGGATTGAAAAAAATTATAAACAGAGAAAAGCTCTTGAAAGACAATGATTGAGAATTTAGTGAATGTGTTGCGCTATCATGCGCAAGAACCGATGATTTTTTCGAGTGGCATATTTTTGGTTCTGTTCTTTTGTTTCAGCTTTGTTTACATGTGTTTGCAAAGAAAATTAACAGCCAGACTTCTTTTTGTTACTCTCTTTTCTTACTATTTCTACTACAAAAAGTAGTGGAATGTATTTTACATTATTAGCCTTTTGTAACTGTTAGCGATTATGTGTTGGCTTTCTTTATAGATAAGTTTAGAAGTAAACGATGGTTGGGAAGAGGCTTGGTGGCTGTGAGTTTGATTGTAGACCTTGGTTTGTTAGGCTATTTTAAATACACCAATTTCTTTGCAGGAATGGTTGCTAATGTGTTAGGAAACAACTTTCAACCCTACGACATCTTCCTTCCTGTGGGCATAAGTTTCTTCACTTTCCAGAGTTTAAGCTATACAATAGACGTGTATCGTGGAGATTTAAAACCCTTACCCAGCTTGTTAGACTATGCTTTTTATGTGTCTTTCTTCCCTCAATTAGTAGCAGGACCGATAGTGCGAGCAAGCGATTTTGCGCCACAAATAAGAAAAACCAGTGCAAATAACCAACGAAATGTTTGCTCGTGGTGCGTTTTTTATTCTTATAGGCTTATTTAAAAAAGGCTGTTATTAGCGATTATATTAGTCTTAACTTTGTAGACCGTATCTTTGATAATCCAAGTCTTTATAGTGGTATAGAAAACCTTTTTGGGGTATTTATGGCTATGCTTTACAAATTTATTGCGACTTTTCTGGCTACTCAGATATGGCCATTGGTATTGCTTTATGGTTGGGTTTTCATTTCCCACTCAACTTTAATGCGCCTTACACAAGTGTGAGTGTAACCGATTTTTGGCGTCGATGGCACATATCTCTTTCAACTTGGATACGTGATTACATTTATGTTTCGTTTGGAGGAAATAGACATGGAAAGGTAAGACAATATATCAATCTTATAATAACCATGCTTCTTGGCGGTTTATGGCATGGAGCCAGTCTTAATTTTGTTGTGTGGGGAGGTTTTCATGGCTTAGCTTTGGCGTTACATAAGTGGTTCCGAACAGAGGTTCTTCATCATGATAAACATTATAAGAGCAAAGGCATAAAGAAATTTTTTGCTGTTGTTTTAACCTTTCACTTTGTGTGTTTCTCGTGGCTTTTCTTTAGAAATACATCGTTTCAAGATAGCTTAAATATGCTAACAGGTGTGTTTACTAACTTTCATATAGAACTTCTTCCGCAATTGTTGGTGGGCTATAAATATGTTTTTGCTTTGATGTTATTAGGATATGTAACGCATTTTTATTCCTAATAGTTGGCAAGAAGCGTGTATATCTCTACTAAATAAAAGTAGTGTTGTGGTGCAAGCGTTGTGTTTGGTGATAATGATTTACATTGTAATTCAAGTGAAAAGCAGCGCAATTCAGCCTTTTATCTACTTTCAATTTTAAGAAATAGAGGCACACAAACTTAGTGATGTATTAACGATAAACAAGATAGAAAAATGAAAATAGGTGTGATTGTGGCAATGGATAAAGAGTTTATCCAACTTAAAAGTTTGCTCGATAATTGTAAAGAAGAGCTTCATGGAACGAAAACATTTACACTTGGAGAGCTTGGTAAACACACTATTGTGCTACAACAATGTGGCATTGGAAAGGTAAACAGTGCTGTAGGAACCACTGAAATGTTAGCTGCTTATGAACCAGACCTTGTTATTTCAACTGGTGTAGCTGGTGGTGCAAACCCTAAACTAAATACAACAGAAGTGGTGGTGAGTAGCTCTTGCAGATTTCATGACGTGTATTGTGGCACTGAATGCGAAGCGGGACAAGTGTTAGGTATGCCTGCTTGTTTTTGAAACATCTCGCGAATGGGTAGACAAGGCTTTTATCTTTAAATGCAGAAACAAAGGTGCATGAAGGTTTAATTGTTACGGGAGATTGGTTTGTAGACAGCCGATTAAAGATGCAAAACATTTTAGATTGTTTCCCTAATGCTATGGCAGTAGACATGGAGAGCTGTTCTATTGCGCAAGTGTGTTATATATATAAGGTGCCTTTTGTTAGTTTTAGAATTATTAGTGATGTACCTTTAAAAGATGAAAAGGCTGCTCAATATTATGATTTTTGGGAGCGTTTAGCTAACGGTTCGTTTGATATAACCAAACGTTTTTTTAATGAGTTTGTAGTAAATAACACCTTATTATATAGTTAAGACAGATGTTTTTACCTCTTATGTTATTATAATAAGGTAGAAAATAAACGATATAAAAAAATGCCCAAAGACCTTTTAATGAGTCTTTGGGCATTATCTTTATGTGTTTAAATCGTAAGAACGATGATGCGAAAAATGTGTGTTATTCGTCGTTCATCTCTTCTGTTAATTGTTTGTCAATCTCCTTAATTTTATTCTTAAGAAGTTCTATTTCGTCTTTTTAACTTATTTATTTTATGGTTCATTTCATCAACAAGTGAGTTTCCTTTCTTGCTCGATGCATTAAAGAAACCTAAGTTGTTTTTCGTATGTTTTCAATTCTTGTGTAATACGTTCGTATGCTCTAAACAAGCGATTACGTTCGCTTTCGAGTGCGTTTTTCGCCTTGTTCTACCACTTTTTTTGAGATTGTTTTTAAAGGCATCTAAACGTTTACGAGCAATTGAAATGTTAAGTTCTTTCTTTAAACGGTCTACCACTTTTTGGTATTCTGCATAAATCTTGTCCTTTTTCTTTATAAGGAACATGACCAATATTGTTATATTCTTTCATTAACGAAAGAACCTTTTTCTTGCACATCTTCGGCCTTTTCTTCCACAAAAGTTTTTTTAGCTGTTGCACTATATTTTGTTTTCTTTCAAGATTCTTATGCTCGTTTTCGTGAGCATCAGCACCTGCTTCTTTTTCGTGCATCAAAGAACTTATTACAAGTAGAATTAAACTCTTCCCAAAGTTTATCGCCTGTTTTTCGTGGCACATGGCCTATTGTTTTCCATTCTTTTTGTAAGCGAATAAACTTCTCACCAGTAGCGTTCCAATCGGTACTTGTAACTAATTGTTTTGCTGTTTCAATGAGTTTTTTTCTTTTTTCTCAATGTTTATGGCAAATGTGTCTTTCATGTCTTTAAAGAACATTGCTTTTGTTTTCAAAAAAACTCATCGCAAGCTTTTCTGGAAGCTGTTCAAATATCTTTACATTCATTTTTTTGTGTGGCATAACCTATTGTTTTCCACTCTTTTTGAATATCGAGAACCTCTTTTTGATTGTGCTTCCCATGCGTTTATAGTGGTGCTTTTTATTGGTGTTTAGTGCCTCAAGTCTTTCGCATAAAGCTGTTTTTCTTTTCAAATTATCGGCTTCTTTAGCACTGTAATGTTTCAAAAATAAGCCTGATGTTTTTTTGTTAATAACAGTGGAAGCATTCTTAAAACAGTGCTCAAACTTCTTCTCTAAGTTCCTTTGCTACAGGGGCCAATCTCGCGATATTGATGATGTAATTCTTGAAGTTTTGCCGACGCAGAAATAACATCTTTCTCGTCGTTAAGCGCTTCTGCTAATTCGCAGAGTTTTGTTTTTAGCTCTAAATTTTTCTTGAAATCATACTCACGAGCTCTGTTATTCAACTTTAATAAGTCGTAGAATTGTTCTGTATAAAGGTGATAATTGCGCCAAAAGGTCGTTGGCTTTATCGGCAGGAACAGCCTTAATTTCTTTCCATTGTTGCTGAAGTTCCTTGAAATGGTTATACGATTTGTTGGCAACATCTGGTGAAGTAGATATTTCTTTAATAGACTTCCAATGATAGCAAGTTTCTTTGTTAAGTTCTCTTTCTTTTTCTTCTTCGAGCTTTAAAAGATACTTAGCACGCTTTTCTTTTTATTAAAGACAATTCCGCTTTAAATATTTGTTCGCTTTCTGAAGGCAATGCTTTATAGTCTTCAGGAGCACCCCTGCTTCAATAAATGCTTTTTTTGTTCTGCTTCTCTTTCTGCTAAATGAAGGCGATAGAATGCAGATTTTAATAGGTCTATTTCTTCCTTTTTGAGGTGTTTCTTCATTGCTTGCAATTTCTTTTAAGCGTTCAATTACCTCTTCTTTTGTGTTATAATTGGTTGTAAACATAGCCTTATTTTTCTTCGTTTGTAGTGGTATTAGTGTTTTCTTTTTGCACTATGTGAGTTGGCAGATAGAGGCAATTCTTGAGAGGAAACAAGCGTGTTTTGAAGTTCATCGGTATTTGTTACTCTATCTTTAACTTGTTCTAAAGACTTTTTCGTGAGTGTCCTTCATACTTAATAATGTTGATTATTGTTTGGGTTTTTAGTTTTTGTTTTCTGCAAACTTAACAAAAATAGAAAAAGACCCTCTAAAACATGAAAAAGTTGGTTTTTAAGGAGGTCTTTTTTTATTATTATTAGTAATAAAGCTATTTTATTGCTTTTTAAAGAAGTCTTTTTCTTTTAAGAATCCACCAAGAGGCACTCGAAACAACAAACGATATTATCAACGCCAAAGGGAAAGCCCCACTTGTTATGTTCCATACCATTTATGAGGTTCATACCAAGGAATGACGATATAAGCGTTGGCACCATCATGATAATACTCACAGAGGTGAGCGTTCTCATCACGGTATTCATGTTGTTATTGATAATGCTCGAATAGGTTTCCATAGTAGATTCTAAGATGTCAGAGTATATAGATGTGGTTTCTCTTGCCTGTGTCATCTCAATATTAACATCTTCTATAAGGTCGGCATCAAGCTCGTCTACTTGCAGTTTAAACTTTAATTTAGCCAGCAAGTTTTCGTTTCCACGAATAGAAGTGGTGAAATAAGTGAGCGAATCTTGTAGTCGACTTAATCCTATAAGACTTTCGTTATTCACGTCGTGGTCGAGGTTATGCTTCGCACTCTCTATGAGTGTGTTTATTTGTTTCAAACGTTTTAGATACCAAACAGCCGACGATAGGAACAAACGGAATATCATATCAACGTAATCAGTAAAGCCTACACCGCGTTTTTGTTGATAGCTAACAAAGTCTATCATCATGTTTGTCTCGTAATAACACACCGTAATGGTAACATCTCTTTTATGAATTATACCAATAGGAACGGTGGTGTAGGGCGTTCTCGACCGAATTTCTTTGACGTAAGGAATACGCAATATAATGAGCATCCACCCATCATCGTATTCATAACGAGCACGTTCATCGGTGTCGCTAATATCAGGAAAGAAGTAATCGGGTATGTTAAAACGTTCTTCTAACTCACGTTTATCCTCATCAGTGGGGCAAGTTACTTGTATCCAAGCATTGGGTTGCCACTCTGAAATAGGCTTTAATTGGCCATTAGTGTTCCAGTATGTCTTCATAATTGCTTATCTCCATGCAAATAATATCAGGTGAAGATAAGCCATAAAGGGCATTATCGTTCTCCTGAAAGGTATTTACTTTCCGAATGATAATCGTCCATAATTTTGTTTTAACTTAAATAATAATTGTGCCGTTAGGGCTTGTTGTGGCACATTTTACAATGTGTTGAACACTGCTTAGTGTTTGTTTGTAAGCAAGGCACGTTTTAATTTGAGCGCAAAAGTAGTGTTTTTTTATTGTAATCTGCAAAAATAACCATTAAACCTACGATTTTTTTATGAGCAAAGAACGAAGAAAAAAACGAATATTTTTTTGTCGTGTTTTTATTTTTTTAATGAACTGTTAATGGAAAATTAGAAGTTTTGAGATGGGTTTTTCGCTGAAAAAAAGCTATTAAATGATGCTTTATATTGAAAAATCAGTGTAATAGCTTGTATTTTTGTGTGCTAAAAGATAAGCTATTAGGAGGCAAAAACATAAGGTTTTTAGGGAGGTAATAGATAAGCTATTGTGTGGTAAACTCTAAGCTTTTACACGTTAAACAATGCTTCTTTGTGTTTTGAGAAGTATTTTTTTAGAAATGTAAAAAGATATAGGTTTTGAGAAAAAGAGGCGTTTTGTTGTTTCTTTTTCTACTTTTTTTAGTGGACTAATAGGTAGTGGGATAGGGTATTTTTGTGCTAAAATGAAATTCTAAAATGTAACAAAAACGCTCACAAAAATGTCTTATTTAATAAAAATAGCCCCATAATGAAAAATGTTAATCATTATGGGGTTGTAAATAAAAAATACATCTTACAAATATAAAAAAATAGTTGTAAACAGTTACGTCTTTACATTGTAAGAATGTTATAATTTGTTCGTTTATTTCTATTTTGTAAGCAACTGAAGCAGTTGGTCTGCATGTTCTTTTTGTCTTAATTTGCTTGGGTTGGAGAATATGGGTGATGGTTCCTGTCTCATCTATCACGAAAGTGGTGCGATAAGTTCCAAAAATAAGTGCGACCGTACATCTTCTTTTTCTCCCCAAACACCAAAGAGTTCTACTAACTTTTTGTCGGTGTCTGCAATTAAAGGAAAAGGAAGTTCGTATTTTTCTACAAACTTCTTATGCGATTTTTGGTCGTCTACACTCACGCCAATCACTTCTATATTGTTCTTACGGAGCTCGCTATAACCATCTCTTAAACTACATGCTTGACTTGTACAACCGCTTGTATTATCCTTTGGATAAAAAGTAGAGAGCTATTGTTTTACCAGCATAATCGCCTTTTAACTTCGTTTCCGTTTGTATCAATGCCTAAAAAGTCGGGCACTTTATCTCCTATTTGCATAAAAATTTTTGTGTTTTTATAAAATGGTAAATAATAAAAATGGGGCAAAAAAATGCCCTTTATGAGTTCTGCAAAAATACGAAAAAGAAAATGAACTGATAACAATTTAGCAGGTAATTGTTTGTTACATAGGTAGTGAGTGAAGGGCTATAATGAGCGTGTTTATTGTTAAAAAACGCCAACAAATAGATATATTTTCGTGAAAAAATGTAGGTAATAATCTATTATCTTTGCATCGCAATTTTCATAAGGTTGTTAACACATAACACCTTATTTGCAAAAACAAAGGATGGTTCCGTAGCTCAGTTGGATTAGAGCAACAGCCTTCTAAGCTGTGGGTCTTGGGTTCGAACTCAACGGAATCACTATAAGGTATCTAATTCAGATACCTTATTTTTGTTTATATAGAATCCTTATAGACTAACCCTTTGAGTTCCTTTTTGTTTAAGGATTTCTTTTTATTCGATATGGTATATATTATTATATTATATCATATATTGTTATACCTTTTTTTGATACCAATTTGCTACCATTTTTGATACCAAAAATATAACCAATCATTAAAATTTTATTTTATGAATTTTCCAACAATAAAAAAATCATCTTTGATAGAAAAATGCTACAAACAAGAAAAAGCAATTGTGCAAATTGAAGTATATTTTTGCAGGAAAAAGAAAATATATAAGCACAGGAATTAAATTATTCGCAAACAATGGAATAAAGGGCATATAGCAGATATCGAGAACCTTTCGTGTTTTTGATAACGATTTGTATAGGGTTTTTACACAAAAATTATCAAGTCTGGATGTAGATACATGTTTTCTACAGTAGAGTATGTTAATCAAATGTTCCGAGATTATGTGATAGACCAAAGAATTCATGATAGGAGTGGCATGGATACTTTTTCAAAAGAAAGGATTGCTGATGCTTTTGACTATTTCTGCAATAAACTTGCTAATAAAAGCGAAGACGAACTGATACAACTCTCTGATGCAATTATAAAAAGCTTCTTGTACTTACCATGTTGTGGAAGGATGAGTGTGACGCTGTGCAGCTGTTCATGTTTCAAAAATAATCGTGGGAGGAAACCCACAAATTTGGAGATTATCAAAGCACAGCTTATGTATCACATACATTTGCATGCTCCTGTGGAGGATAAGCACCACATAATATCTGAAATTACAGAACGATTTCAACACATCTATAAATCAATTGCAAAGATTGAGGAGAAATAGATGAAGATAATGTGTTGAATTACACAATAAAAAGTTTATCGAAATTCTCTGGATAATGTAAGCTCAACGACCTTTGTTGATGAGGAATTAGAGAAAGCAGATAATTGCATCTCGTTCATAAGGGAATTTACATTGCAATTGCCATTTTGTTTCAGTCAAATAAGTAGATTTATGGATGAAGAAAAAGATAAACTTCACTTATCACGAACTATTTATTTCTGTATATAAGGGCATAATGTTTCCATTCGTTATTAAAGCAATGTTGAAAGAAATGTCACAAGAGGATATGAATAAATTGGCAAAAGAACTGGAGCAAATATTCCTCCGCCATTATGTTATAGGTACAAGGGCAAGTATTAAGAGTCGCTTAAAATGAATGTTTTTCAGAAAATGAAAAAGAGTGCAAAAGCCTGTAGTCAATCATATTCAGTGGATGAAGGGTAGAAATGACTGGTGGGGCTATTGGAATAATGATGAATTATCGCGTACTCTCAATATGCGGATGTACTACGGTGTTGCTAAGCTACTTTTGTGGAAATATGAAAATCACCTTAAGCAGAATGGAAAAAGGTGGTTACAATCCGTTGAGATATGACGCCATAGTGGAGCCTAATCTTGAACATATTGCTCCACAGACTGAAAAATACAGAAGATGATAATGGTTATTGCGCCTATGACGATGATTTCCGTAACCAGTATTTGGAATGTTTGGGTAACTACTTGCTTCTGTCAGGTAGTCATAATAAGTCGTTGAGCAATGGCAGATTTCAGATAAAACGCGATAGTTATAAACACTTGCAACAACAGTTGGAAGTCAAAAAAATGACGGAACAAGACCAACTTTGGGACAAGGAAAAGATTCGCCAACGTCACACAAAGATAGTTGATTATTTAATGCAAATACTTTAAACATAAATTTTATGGGGAATAAATTAGAAAAAGGCTGTTGAGTGGTGTATCTTTCAAAGTCGATGGCTTCAAGTTCCTGTGTATATTGGTATGTGCGTAGTGATGGGAATGTATTCTTATGTTTTTTGTAAAGAAATCGTACATAGTTTGATAAATATAGGAACTTTTACAGAAGAGACCATGCTTATGCTGGCTATAGGTATTGTGGATGTATCTATGGTTATGAATTTAATCATTGTGTGCGTAATTGGGGAGTATTGGTCGTATGTCAGCAGAATAGAGATTATAGAAAAAGACAAAGATAGTAATCAGTTTTGTTATCTTGGTAAGATAAATCCAAATGCATTAAAAGCACAAATTATTGATTTCTCTAATCAGTATTTCTGCCGTTCATTTATTGGAAACGTTTGTAGCTGATAATATTGAAACACAACATACAATAATGCAAATTAGTATTCATATTGTATTTGTTTTGTCCGCTTTGGGTATTACATATATGGATAAAAATCGGGCATACAGAACATTAAAAATAAAATAGAGCATAAATGTTCTAGTGAAGGAAATGTCTGTATTGCATTTCCTTCACCCGCTTTTTCACGTTTTCACTACAAGCTATCCGTCTCCCTTGAAATTTTACCATTGGTGATGTCTTCTTACACTACCGCATATAAAAATGAAGATAAAGAAATATATTGCAATCTTTTAGAATCTAATCCTTCTATAAATAGACCTTAAAAAGGAAATAGAATAGAGGGGATGTGGTAAGAAAAAAACAAATATAATCTTACACGCTTTTTAATACATTATCTGAAGAAAAACTGACTTTTTATTCCTTTAATGGTATTGTGGCAATTTTCTAGGGGATTATGATGACATACTTAACTTTTATATTAAACGAATCTACAAATACAACTAAATTCTGTAATACGAATTATAGCTTTTTCTCCTTCTTTTCTCTCTTATATATATAATTATAAATGTGAAAAAGTTTATTGCTCTTGATTTATTTCGTTTGTATGCATAAAAATGGTATAAAAAAAGCTTATCTTTTTGGTTTTTAATAGTTGTGTGTTATATTAAAAAGCTTTTACTTTTTGCATTCGCTTTTGAGTTATAAACTTATAAGCAAGATAGAATAGAGTTCTTTGAAAAGATTTACATAAACAGACAAGTTAGTACAAGAGTCTTGTTATTTATTCATTAGATAACAAGGGGTAATAAAACGAACCGTTTTAATTCTTTTACAATATATTCGGCATTCGTTCTGAACAGATAATTTAGTTAGTTACAACTAACATACAAGATACTTTACAATGTAGAGTTTGATCCTGGCTCAGGATGAACGCTAGCTACAGGCTTAACACATGCAAGTCGAGGGGTAGCATGTTGGTTGCTTGCAACCGATGATGACGACCGGCGCACGGGTGAGTAACGCGTATCCAACTTGGCTTATACTTAGGGATAACCCGTTGAAAGACGGCCTAATACCTAATGGTTTATAATAGTTGCATGACTGTTATAATAAAGATTTATCGGTATAAGATAGGGATGCGTCTGATTAGTTAGTTGGTGAGGTAACGGCTCACCAAGGCATCGATCAGTAGGGGTTCTGAGAGGAAGGTCCCCCACATTGGAACTGAGACACGGTCCAAACTCCTACGGGAGGCAGCAGTGAGGAATATTGGTCAATGGACGTAAGTCTGAACCAGCCAAGTAGCGTGCAGGATGACGGCCCTATGGGTTGTAAACTGCTTTTATGTGAGAATAAAGTTAACTACGTGTAGTTATTTGCATGTATCACATGAATAAGGACCGGCTAATTCCGTGCCAGCAGCCGCGGTAATACGGAAGGTCCAGGCGTTATCCGGATTTATTGGGTTTAAAGGGAGCGTAGGCCGTTTGATAAGCGTGCTGTGAAATTTAGAGGCTCAACCTCTACCGTGCAGCGCGAACTGTCAGACTTGAGTGCGTAGTAGGTAGGCGGAATTCGTGGTGTAGCGGTGAAATGCTTAGATATCACGAAGAACTCCGATTGCGAAGGCAGCTTACCGTATCGCAACTGACGCTGATGCTCGAAGGTGCGGGTATCGAACAGGGATTAGATACCCTGGTAGTCCGCACAGTAAACGATGGATGCTCGCTGTTGGCTTTTTATAGTCAGTGGCTTAGCGAAAGCGTTAAGCATCCCACCTGGGGAGTACGCCGGCAACGGTGAAACTCAAAGGAATTGACGGGGGCCCGCACAAGCGGAGGAACATGTGGTTTAATTCGATGATACGCGAGGAACCTTACCCGGGCTTGAACTGCAGGAGAACGATTCAGAGATGATGAGGTCCTTCGGGACTCCTGTGGAGGTGCTGCATGGTTGTCGTCAGCTCGTGCCGTGAGGTGTCGGCTTAAGTGCCATAACGAGCGCAACCCCTTTTTCTTAGTTGCCATCGGGTAATGCCGGGCACTCTGAGGATACTGCCACCGTAAGGTGTGAGGAAGGTGGGGATGACGTCAAATCAGCACGGCCCTTACGTCCGGGGCTACACACGTGTTACAATGGGGCATACAGAGTGTTGGTTGCATGTAAATGTAATCTAATCTTCAAAGTGCTTCTCAGTTCGGACTGGGGTCTGCAACCCGACCCCACGAGCCTGGATTCGCTAGTAATCGCGCATCAGCCATGGCGCGGTGAATACGTTCCCGGGCCTTGTACACACCGCCCGTCAAGCCATGAAAGCCGGGGGCGCCTAAAGTCCGTGACCGCGAGGGTCGGCCTAGGGTGAAACCGGTGATTGGGGCTAAGTCGTAACAAGGTAGCCGTACCGGAAGGTGCGGCTGGAACACCTCCTTTCTGGAGACGAGATGTTGAATGTAAAGAATTATTGAGTTCTTTTATACTTAATCTTGTGCTACCTTACTTGTCTAGTTTAGTTAAAGGGAATTGATGATGCGGAGTTTAAGACTCTTGCAGCTTGAATGCCGGAATTGAAGTCCTATAGCTCAGTTGGTTAGAGCGCCACACTGATAATGTGGAGGTCGGCAGTTCAAGTCTGCCTGGGACTACCTTATTTAAATGGGGGATTAGCTCAGCTGGCTAGAGCACCTGCTTTGCACGCAGGGGGTCAACGGTTCGAATCCGTTATTCTCCACTTGTATATTTAATACATCGTTCTTTGACATATTGACACAAGCAAAACTGTAGATTTAATCAAAACAATAATCAACAGCTGAAAGTATGAGCTTAATATAGATTAATTTTATTGATTTATATTATAGTAAAAGTTTAGAAAGTAATTAAGGGCGCATGGCGGATGCCTTGGCTCATGGAGGCGATGAAGGACGTGATAAGCTGCGATAAGCTGCGGTAAGGTGCAAATACCCTTTGACCCGCGGATTTCCGAATGGGACAACCCAAACACTTTATGTGTTTATCACTTAAAGATTAAGTGAGGCAAACGCAGGGAACTGAAACATCTTAGTACCTGTAGGAAAAGAAAATAAACTAATGATTCCCCTAGTAGTGGCGAGCGAACGGGGATTAGCCCAAACCTTCATTGTATTTGCATTGAAGGGGTTGTAGGACCACGTTGTTGTACTTTGATTGTGAGAAGAATATTTTGGAAAGAATAACCATAGCGGGTGATAGTCCCTTATTCGAAGCATGAGAAGACATAGTGTACTCCTGAGTAGTGCGGGACACGAGTAATCCTGTATGAATCTGCCGGGCCCATCCGGTAAGGCTAAATACTCCCATGAGACCGATAGCGTACCAGTACCGTGAGGGAAAGGTGAAAAGAACTTCGATAAGAAGAGTGAAATAGATCCTGAACCCATGCGCCTACAAGCGGTCGGAGCATTTTATAATGTGACGGCGTGCCTTTTGCATAATGAACCTACGAGTTACCGTCACCAGCAAGGTTAATCCTCTTGAGTGGAGCAACCGCAGTGAAAGCGAGCCTTAACAGGGCGTATTAAGTTGGTGGTGGTAGACGCGAAACCAAGTGATCTACACTTGTCCAGGATGAAGTTCCGGTAACACGGAATGGAGGTCCGAACCAATAAGCGTTGAAAGCTTCTGGATGAGGTGAGTGTAGGAGTGAAAGGCCAATCAAACTTGGAGATAGCTCGTACTCCCCGAAAGGCATTTAGGGTGCCGCGTACAATGTTTTTTTCTTAAGAGGTAGAGCGACCGATAGGTCAAGAGGGCTCACCGCCTATCGAGACCTGACGAACTCCGAATGCTTAAGTTATGAAGTTGTGCAGTAAGGGGGCGGGTGCTAAGGTCCGTCCTCGAGAGGAGAAGAATCCAGACCGTCGTTTAAGGTCCCCAAATTCTGACTAAGTTAGTCTAACGAAGTCTGGTCCCCATGACAGCCAGGATGTTGGCTTGGAAGCAGCCATTCATTCAAAGAGTGCGTAACAGCTCACTGGTCGAGGGTCCGGGCATGGATAATAATCGGGTATAAGTCAGATACCGAAGGCGCGGGATAGAATTTAAAAAAAGTATCGGTAGGGGGAGCATTCCATCAGCGTAGAATGTTAGAGGACGACTCTAGCTGGAGCTTATGGAAAAGCAAATGTAGGTATAAGTAACGATAAGGAGGGTAAGATTCCCTCCCGCCGTAAGACCAAGGTTTCCCGGGCAATGTCAATCACCCCGGGGTTAGTCGGGTCCTAAGTCTCAGCCGAATGGCGATGGCGATGGTAGAAACGGTTAATATTCCGTTACTGCTTTTAATGAGTGATGGGCAGACGAAGAAGTGACACCACCGCGAGGCGACGGAAGTCCTCGTTAAAGAGTGTAGGAGTTGATGAACGCAGGCAAATCCACGTTCAGATCCGACCTTGATAGTATAGAATACTACTCGTAGTATTTTAATAGTGTGGGTAATCCTGCTTCCAAGAAAAATGCTCTAAACATATTGTTAAAAGCACCCGTACCGTAAACGGACACACGTAGTCGGGTAGAATATACTAAGGCGTTGAGAGATTCATGGTTAAGGAACTAGGCAAATTGACCCCGTAACTTCGGGATAAGGGGTCCTCATATTTTATGAGGCGCAGAGAATCGGTCCAGGCAACTGTTTAACAAAAACACAGGGCTGTGCTAACTCGAAAGATGATGTATACAGTCTGACACCTGCCCGGTGCTGGAAGGTTAAGAGGAGAGCTTATTCTTCGGAAGACGGTTTGAATTGAAGCCCCAGTAAACGGCGGCCGTAACTATAACGGTCCTAAGGTAGCGAAATTCCTTGTCGGGTAAGTTCCGACCTGCACGAATGGTGTAATGATCTGGACACTGTCTCAACCATGATCTCAGTGAAATTGTAGTATCGGTGAAGATGCCGATTACCCGCGATGGGACGAAAAGACCCCGTGAACCTTTACTACAGCTTAGCATTGACCTTGGTCATCCGATGTGTAGGATAGGCCGGAGGCTTTAAGGCGAGCGCGCTAGCGTTTGTGGAGCCATCCTTGAAATACGGCCCTTTTGGCTGTCTGAGGTCTAACTCGTGATTTACGAGGACATTGTTTGGTGGGTAGTTTGACTGGGGTGGTCGCCTCCAAAAGCGTAACGGAGGCTCCAAGAGTACCCTCAGGTCGATTGGTAACCGACCTATTAGAGTGCAATGGCATAAGGGTGCTTGACTGTGAGGCAGACATGCCGACCAGGTAGGAAACTAGGGGCATAGTGATCCGGCGGATGTGTATGGAAACTCCGTCGCTCAAAGGATAAAAAGGTACTCCGGGGATAACAGGCTGATCCCCCAAGAGCTCATATCGACGGGGGTGGTTTGGCACCTCGATGTCGGCTCGTCACATCCTGGGGCTGGAGAAGGTCCCAAGGGTTGGGCTGTTCGCCCATTAAAGTGGCACGCGAGCTGGGTTCAGAACGTCGTGAGACAGTTCGGTCTCTATCTATCGCGGGCGTTGGAGTTTTGCGTGGAGCCGTCACTAGTACGAGAGGACCGTGATGGACAGACCTCCGGTTTACCAGTTGTTCCGCCAGGGGCACCGCTGGGTATCCGAGTCTGGTTTGGATAAGCGCTGAAAGCATCTAAGTGCGAGCCATCTGCAAGATTAGAACTCCTTTGAGGGTCGTTGTAGACGACGACGTTGATAGGGTGTAGGGTGTAAAGACAGTGATGTCAAAGCCGAGCACTACTAATTGCCCAAAGCTTTCAGACGTATCATTTTTCCTCCGTTGATATTTGATTTATTTATAGTTTTCTTGTGCGATATATCAATACTTATGTATTAAGTATAAATGATTTATCAGGCGGTTATAGCGGTGGTGTTCCACCTCTTCCCATTCCGAACAGAGAAGTTAAGCCCACTTGCGCCGATGGTACTGCAATGCAATGCGGGAGAGTAGGTAGCTGCCTTTTTATTAGAGAGTTTAGTTGAGTAATCAATTAGACTCTCTTTTTTTGTATATATAATGATGACATAGACAAGTGGTAAGATCTTTGGTATAAAGAGATTGAATAACTTTGTACGCTCTTCTCCTTCACTACGAATGAAACCTAAAAAGAACAGGATGGAAATTACCACTACGACTACGAGGAATACGAAGAGAAAAACTCAAAGCCATGACTATATCAACGACAAGAACGAAAGTTATAACATTGTTCGTCTTCATCTTTATCTTCATGTTCTTTAATGAATAATTTAGGGTTCATGATTCATTAAAGAATTCATAATTAAAGACTGAAGAGAAAGAAAACCCTTGCTATTGCTTGTGTAATCAGAAATAATTTCCGAAATTTGTGAATGTGTAAGTCTATATTTGACTTATATATTTTTAGAGTACATTGCCAATAAGAGTAAATGAAATCCATAGAGAATTAGACAAATGAGAACATTTGACGAGATACTAAATTTATTCCGTGAATCTTCTACAACGGAATTAGAAAAAAAGGGTGTAAGTTTGAACGGTTAATACAGCGTTGAGCTTCTTTCTGACCCACGTTATCGCAATACTGTAAAAAAAGGGTGTGGCTGTGGAATGAGTTTTTCTGCTAAAAGCCGAGTCAGAGAAACACGATTTAGGCATTGACCTTGTTGCTGAGACTGAGCAAAAAGAGTTTTGGGCTATCCAATGCAAATTCTATAGTGAAGATGCAGTTATTGATATGGCTAAAGTTGATTCTTTTTATTTCACAAGCTATGCGTACATTTACGCATCCTGACATGAAAGAAAAATATTAATTTTTCCAATATGCTGTGGGTTTCAACGACGTCGAAATGGACTTCTCAAGCTGAAGAAAAAAATAAAAAAATCAAAAGCATTCCTTTTACTCGTATCAATCAATTTGATTTGCGAGAGTCTAATGTTGATTGGGAAAAAGCTCAATAGTGGGCAAGAGGGAAGACAACTTTATTATCAGGGAAAAAGTCCTCGTGACCATCAGAAAAAAAGCGATGGAGTGTGCTAAGAAACATTTCATGGAGCATAATCGTGGAAAACTCATTATGGCATGTGGAACTGGTAAAACTTATACCTCGCTGAAAAATCGTTGAACAGGAAACAAATAAAAAGGGCTTGTTTTATTTCTTGTGCCGAGTATTGCTTTATTGGGTCAAGGATTAAATAGCTGGATGGCTGACACTTCTGCTACTATAAAACCTATTTGTATTTGTTCTGACTCAAAAGCGTCTAAACTCAATGAAGACATCGATATCAGTATTGTAGATATGCCATACCCAGCTACCACCAATATTCCTACTACTGTAAAGCATTTGTTGCAATATAAAAAGAGTGATGCGTTGATTGTTGTGTTTTCTACTTATCAGAGTATTGAGGTAGTATCAGAAGCACAACGGCAGATACTCGAAGAAACCAATGGCACTTTTGGTGTGTTTGATATGATTGTATGCGATGAAGCACATCGCACTACTGGTGCGAAGAGTAAGTATAAGGAAGAAAGTTCTTTCACAAAGATTCACGATAATAACTTTATTCAAGGTAAGAAGCGCATGTACATGACGGCAACACCACGTTATTACAATGCCAATATCAAAGAAACAGCTAAGGAAAAGAACATGCTTTTATGGAGTATGGATAATGAAGAATTCTTTGGAAAGGAGTTTTATCGTATAGGATTTGGAGAAGCTGGTTAATCTTGGTTTACTTACAGATTATAAGGTATTGGTGTTGACGTTGAGTGAAGAAGATTTGTCAGAGGACATGAAAGAGAACCTCAAAGGTAACAATGAGCTTACGTTAGATGATGCTTCAAAACTGGTGGGGTGTGTCAATGCACTTTCTAAACGTATCAAAGGAGATAACGGTGTTACGGTGGCAGAAGATTACAAGATGATGAAGCGTGCTGTAGTCTTTTGTTCCACTATCAATCGTTCAAAGCGTTCCAGTGGCATCGCATCAACCGACTTTGCCAAGCAGTTCCCCGAATTGGCTAAATACTATAAAGAAAACGATGTAGATAAAAAGCGAACGTAATAAAGTGGTAAATGTAGAAGCACGCCATATCGACGGTGGAATGAGTGCAGAGATAAGAGCTGAGCCATAGACTGGTTGAAAGATGAGAACATTGCCGATGGTCAGTGTCGTATATTAAGCAATGTGCGCTGTTTGTCAGAAAGGTGTAGACGTGCCAGCACTTGATGCTGTTATTTTTGCATCGGCTCGTGATAGCCAAGTAGATGTAGTGCAGAGTGTTGGACGAGTGATGCGTAGTTTTAAAGATCCTAAAACGCAAGAACCAAAGAAATACGGATACATTATCATTCCAGTAGTGGTTCCGCCCAACACCGAACCTAATCTTATTCTCGACAACAACGATAGATTTAAAGTGGTTTGGGATATTCTCAATGCTCTCCGTGCGCACGATGAACAGTTTAATGCTACGGTTAACAAAATAAGTTTGAATAAAGAACGTCCGTCAAAGATTGTTGTTGCTGGAGTGCCAAGGGATTCGTTCCAGATGATTGGCGGTGATATACAACCTACACATTATGACAATGAGAAAGACCTTGCACAACTTTCCAATGAGGAGGTGGCTACCCAACTCACACTTCGATTTGGTGAATTGCAAGATGGCATATATGCTAAAATGGTAGAAAAGGTAGGCGACCGAATGTATTGGGAGAATTGGGCGGCTAAAGTAGGTGATATTGCCACAAAAATTTATTGCTCGTATCGAGAAACTTGTTCAAAGGGGTGTACATAAAGATAAGTTTGAAACCTTTCTACATGTGTTGCAACAAAAACCTCAACCCTTCGATTACGGCAGAACAGACCATTGAAATGTTGGCTCAACACATGATTACCCGACCCGTGTTTGAAGCTCTTTTCAAAGAATATCATTTTGCTACTAACAACACGGTAAGCCAAAGCATGCAACGTATGTTGGAACTTTTAGAGAGCGAAGAGGTTAACAAAGACACTTCTTTGCTTGAAGATTTCTACAACAATGTGAGCAAATATGTGGGTACAATAGATAATTTGGAGGGAAAACAAACCATTATTAAAACGTTGTACGAAAAGTTTTTAAGGTAGCTTTTCCTAAAACGGTAGAGAAGTTAGGTATTGTTTATACGCCGATAGAATGTGTCGATTTTATTATACACTCGGTGAACGATGTTTTGAAAAAGGAGTTTAATAGCTCTTTAACCGATGAAAATGTGCATATATTAGACCCCTTTACAGGCACAGGAACTTTTATTACACGTCTACTACAAAGCGGACTTATTTTGCCTGCTGATATAGAACGTAAGTATATGTACGAAATTCATTGCAATGAAATTATGTTATTGGCTTACTATATTGCCGATGTTAATATAGAGAGTGTGTTTCATGAAATGACAAAACGAACAGAGTATTTACCTTATAATAATATATGTCTCACAGATACCTTTCAAACAACTGAACAACGAGAGTCTGTTTTTGATAAATCATGGTTTGCTGAAAATAGTGCCAATGTAGAGCAACAACTCAAAGCACCTATACGTGTTATTATAGGAAATCCGCCTTATTCTATCGGTCAGAAGTCTGCCAACGACAATGCACAGAACCAAAGCTATGAAATGCTCGACAAGCGTATTAAGGATACTTATGTAGATGCATCTGTTGCAGGATTGAATAAATCTACGTACGATCTTTATATCAAAGCATTTAGATGGGCAACGGATCGTCTCTCTATCAATAAAGAAGAAGGAGGCATAGTGGCATTTATTAGCAATGGAGCATGGATAGATGCTAATGCCAACGATGGTTTTCGCAAATGTTTAGAGCGTGAGTTTTCTACTATCTATGTATTAAATTTGAGAGGAAATGCAAGAACAACTGGAGAATTAAGAAGTAAGGAGAAAGATAATGTCTTTGGTTCTGGTTCTCGAACTCCCATTGCTATTACACTATTGGTTAAGAAACCGAATCAAACAGACGATAATCGTGCTACAATATACTATCAGGACATTGGCGACTACTTAGAACGTGAGGATAAATTGAAGATGGTGCATAATTTTAAAAGCATTAGTTCTCCTAAACTCAATTGGACTATTATTCAACCAAACAAGCATGGCGATTGGATAAACTCACGCAACGAAGGCTCCTCAGAATTGATACCATTGGCACCAAAGGAAAAAGTTTGATGCAAAAACGCAAAGTGTGTTTACGATAAAGGGACCAGCTATAGCATCGGGACGAGATAATTGGGCATATGGTTTCTCTAAAGAGACAATCAATCAAAATATGCAAAAGAATGATAGACTTTTATAATGTTCAATGCAGAAACTATCAACATGCTTTGAGTACAAATGCGAATTTATCAGTAGAAGACTTTTATTGATACTAATCCACAAAAGATTAGTTGGACTGAAAAACCTCAAAAGATATTTGGAAAAAAAGGGCTTGCATTGTCTGTTCAAACTGATTATAGAAGTGGTCTTTACCGTCCTTTCTGTAAACAATATCTATATTTTGATAAAGAGATTTATTGAACGTCCCGGACTGAGCAAAAAGCTCTTCCCAACCCCCAAAAAACAAGAATTTAGTTATCTGTTTATCTTGTATTGGTAGCACAAAAGAACTTTCCGTTTCTATCTCTAATATTCTTGTAGACTATCATGAAGCGGGAGATACCCACTTATATCCTCTCTATTGGTACGAAGAAAACAAGCAACAAGGTTTGTTTGAACAAGAAGAAGACGATTATATATGCCATGATGGTATCAGCGATTGGATGTTGAAAGAAGTAAGAAACCGTATAGGAAATAAGAAAAATCACAAAAGAAATGATATTCTATTATGTCTACGGTTTGCTACATTCTCCGACTATCGCGAAACTTTTGCGTCGGATTTAAAGAAATCTCTACCTCGTATTCCTATTATTACAGACGAAACAGAGTGGATGAGCTTTTGCAATGCGGGCAAGATGTTGGCAGAGCTACATTTAAATTACGAAAATATTGAGCCATGCAAGGTAACCATTAGCGACACCTATGCGGGAGATGACGAATACGAACACTATGCAGTGAGCAAAATGCGCTTTCAAAGAAAGGTGAAAAAGCACGATTATTTACAACGACTATCTGCGCATTGACGATATTCCAACACGTGTTTATCAATATGTGGTAAATGGCAAGAGTGCGGTGGAATGGATAATGGAGCGATATGCCGTGACCATCGATAAGAAAAAGCCTTATAAAGAACGACCCTAACCTTTGGAGCAAAGAGCATAAAGAGCCACGCTATATTCTCAATTTGTTGTTATCGGTGATGAGTGTAAGCCTGCAAACAATTGAAATTGTGGAACAATTGCCACGCCTACACTTCGATGGTAGTGATGTTACGATAGTAAAAGAAAGGCCACGATATGCTGAAGTTTAGCATCAAGTAAGTGTCCTTTAATGAGATTATGACAAGAATAAAGAAAACAGAATATTGCGATAGAAAGGAAACGGATTAGTAGTATGGTAAGTAGAATATCATTTGGAAAAGTAACACTATGTGAGAAGAAAATATGAGTAATAAAATGCAGACAATTTTAGAACTTTCACCAATAAAGGCCAAACAGTATTTCTTGGAATCACAGAATTACTGCAATATACAATACCTGTTTATATAGACTTTTAAACCTGTGTTAGATTATGTTCAGAAGATTGTTGGTACAAAAGAACTTAAAGCTATTCTCAAGGATACTGGTAATCTGCCTTCCTCCTTTGAGAATGTAAATCACAAGATATTAATAAAGAAAGATGCACCGTATTCTTATAGACCTATTCAACTTATAAATCCTTATCTATATTACCTCCTTGTCAGAGCTATGACAAACAAATGTAATTGGAAAAAGATAAAAGATAGATTTGCCGCCCTAAAAGTGCCTAACATAGAAGTTGCAAGCATTCCAAAAATTAAAGGGAAGACATGCAAATCATATTTATCAGCATCGATAAATTCTTGGTGGGAGAATGTGGAACAAAGAAGTCTTGAGTTAGCATTGTCGTATAGGTATCTATTTGCTACAGATATTGCAAATTGCTATGGTACTATATATACCCACACTATTGCATGGGCTTTCATGGGGAAAGAAGAGGCTAAACAAAAACGTGATAAACATGGGTTGTTGGGTAACTTAATAGATGACTATATACGACATATGCAATATGGTCAAACTAACGGTATTCCACAGGGTAGTGTCTTATCAGATTTTATAGCAGAAATGATACTTGCATATGCAGATAAAAAACTTGGAGATAAATTAAGTGATGAAGATATAAATAACTATCGTATTTTTAAGATACAGAGATGATTATCGCATCTTTTTGTAATTCTAAAGAGGAATCAGAACGTATCGCATTCTGCCTCCAAGAAGTCCTTGCAGAACTTAATTTTCAATTAAATGTTAAAAAGACATATTTGACAGAAGATGTGATAACCGAGTCTATAAAGCCAGACAAGGTGGCATATATTTCAGAAATACCCATGTATAGAAAAAAACAGAAGAGAATATATTCCACAATGTCAAATCTTCAACAAGAGGCTCTGTATATCCATCAGTTTTCAAAGAGGTATCCTAATAGTGGTACTCTAACTAAATTATTAACTATATTTACTTATAGATTAGCTAATAAATTTGAAGATTGCAATAATATCCATGTTTTAATATCTCTTTTACTGATATTGCCCTATTTAGCCCTCAAAGCGTATAAGATTGCTTTAGTTATTATCAGTAAACTTGTTAATAAGATTTCAATGCCTGATGAAAAAGGAGCAAATTGTTAATAATATTTATATAAAAATTTCAGAGATTTCCAAATATCGGTGAAATTCAAATTTGGATGCAACACATTACTTTCAATTTGCCTCATCCTATTGCATATACTGAGGATATATGTAAAATTGTGAACAACGAAGAAAAATGTAGAATTATGGAATAATGATTGGGTCGCTGATGCTTTATAAAGATGCGTTTCCGCAATATGATATTTGTATCAAGAAGATAAGAGACAAAAATTACTCCTATAATTGATATTGATGAAGTTAGTTTGTTCGACATATATTAAATAAGACTCAGATTAGCAAAAAGGGACATTTTATTATGCTCATAATCAGCAGGACAATAACATCTAAGACGTTTTCTATTTAATACTACTAAAAATGAGAAAAACATTTTTGTATTATAAGAATATAACTTGTTGACAGTTAGTGTTAAATATATTTTAGGAAGTACAGTGAGTTTTTGTGAACTACATGAGTAAATATAATGAAACCCCAGTGGCTTTATGACCTACTGGGATTTCTCTTTTTGTATACAAATAGATATTTATATGGAATAAATGGGAGCGATTTTTGCATAAAAAGAGGAATGTTTTGGAGAGAATTTTTGTGTGATAAAAAGAGTGTTTTAGAGAAAATAGCTAAGAGTTTACATGTTTTTAAGATGAAAAGCAGGGCGAAAAAAAGAGTGAAAAGGGGAGTAACAGATGCAAAACATATAGGTTTTGTATTTCTAAAATGTTACAGAAAGAAATGGCAGTCGCGTGCTTTTTATGCCCTAAAAGCTTAGGGTTTTTACGCTGCAATATATAAGCTATTGGGGGGTAATAGATAAGAGTTTGGGTGCTAAAACCTTATATATTGCGTGCTAAACTCTAAGCTATTGCCACTTTTTTAGTTGTTTTCTCTGAAATAAAGGCTTTTTTATGCCCACGTTATTGCATAATACTTATATCTGTGAATGGCGTTCTTGTTTTTAAAAACACAAAGAAAAATAAAGGATATATTTTATGCAGTGTTGCATAAAAATATTCGGTTTTACGGTATAAGCATAACGACTTTTCTTTGCAAAGTCTATTTTTTGCAAAGAAAGGTCAGGACAACAACAAACTATAAAAAAAGCGAATGACTACATGTTTGTGCCTTTTTGTTTTAATAGTCTTATTCTGATGGAATAAAAAAGTCGTCGGTGTTGGTGTTGTTGCTGTTAGGAAAATTGTCGAGTTGTCGTGATGGAGAATGTTCTTCCTTAATGATAATGGCATTTTCCTTAGAATTTAACAGAAAAGACACAGGCTCTTTTATTGGAACCACGCAACAACATGGTTGTATGTATTTCTTTTTCATGGTAGTTTTTGATGTGAATTGTTTGTATAAAATCACATGTTTTGCGGTGTATAAAGCATTTGTTTTATGCGCTTTTAGCACTCTAAACATCATTAAGATATATGCAAAAGTCAGTAAATATTTTCGAAAAAACAAATAATGAGATAGTTTTTATAGAATATATAGCATTGTAGAAAAGAGTGAAGGCTTTAATGAAAGAGTGAATTTTATGGTGATGTTCGTTTTTACACACTGGAAATATTTAAAAAGAATCGTCTTTTTATTTAAACTGGCTATTTTGTTTTATTGTAATTGCTTGCTTTGTTGATTGTACAATCCGTAAAACGAAGGGTTATTGAGTTTTGAAAACGATGGGACAAATATTCTAAAACGAAGTGTATCTTTAAAGAGTTATTTTTTTATTAAAAAAAGGTATTCAAATATGGTTAAATGGTACTGTCCTAAAAAAAGTGTGTAAGTTTTCTTTCTTTTCTTTGTGTCTTATTCATTTTCCTTTTTCTTGTTTCCAGAATTTCCATTGATAAATTTTTTTCTTTCATATGTTGTTTTTGTTTCTTGCATAGCAACACTTGCAAGTAGGAAAAGCACTGACTTACTTGTTGGCATTGATGTCCTCATTTTTTTGTTCTCTTGTACTTTTCTCTTGAGTCTTTCAATCCAGTTAGTTGTATATATGCGCCTTTTGCACTTGCACAGATAAGTCCATATATGTAAAGTAAGCGATGTTTCGATCCGTTTTATACTTTTTCAATATTGGGTATTTCTTTTTCCATTTGGCTACAAAAGTAATAATTTGTTCATATCTCAACAAAGATTTTATCTCTTTGTTTTCTAAAGTAAAGACCTCATTAAGTTCTTCTGCCATCTGCGGTTTATCTTTATGTGAGACACAAATTAGTATTTTTTTGCTTAATATGAGCTACGCAAAACTGATGAGATGACTGAGGGAAAGCTGACAAACCGCATTTTCTATTCCTTGAAGTGTATCAGATATTACTAAGTTTATTGGAGTAACTCCTTGTTCTTTCAATATTTCAAGATCTTCCTTCCAGCATATAGCTCCCTCACTGGGTACACTTAACACCTCTCGGTTTCCATCTTCCAACATTCCTAAAATGGTATAATAAGACTCTTTAGAAACCTGTTTGCCCCTACGAGTGGCAAATGGAGAGTGCATTGATATAAACAGCTAAATAATGAGAATAAAACGGGCGATTAAGCCATTGTTCAACATCTTCACGGCAATTGGTGTTCAAATAAGACACTTGTTGTTTACTATAACTGCGTCCATAAATGGTTTCAGATATTTCACCTATCTGCTCAGTGGTAAGACCCTTGGTGTAAAGAAGGTTGAATAACTTTGCACGCTCTTCGCTTTCGCTACGGATGAACCCTAAAAGAACAGCATAGAAATTACCACTGCGGCTGCGTGAAATACGAAGAGAAAACTCAAAACCATGACTGTAACAAGGGCGAGAACGAAAGCCATTACATTGTTCATGGGCATTCTCGTTGACAAATAAATCATGTTCATGTTTCATAAGAGAATTCATGATTAAAGACTGAAGCGTAACAAAAACTTCGCTACTACTTGTGTAATTCGAAAGAATTTTCGGATTTTGTAATAGTGTAAGTTCCATTGTTTCTTTATTTTAATGTATTCCAAATACAAAGATAAGAAAAATATGGGCTTACACTCTTTTTAAGACAGTGCCATAAAATGAGACAGAAGTTTATATAAATGATTTGTTGATAGAATATAGATATATGTAAACAGAGAATCAAAAAGGGTGTAAGTAACTAAAAAGACCAGTGTGGGTAAAAAGTAAGGACAAAAATAAAAATAGGAATAGCCATTGTGGCTATTCCTGTTTACGCTGTATCTTTGATAAAAGATAGGCTTTGCGTTTTTTTAGAATCTCACTTGAAGATTACTGAAATGCTCGCCCTAATTTCTTTAGGAAATGACGGCCTGTAGCTGCTGCTATAAGCTTTTTATTGAAGGTGTATTGCATATATTTTTCTTGAGTTGGATAGAACTCAGTGCATAACTCCAATTCTTTAGTTCCCGATTCGCTTGGAATAGAAAGTGTAAAGAAAGCCGCATTTTCGCCCAATTGTTTGCTTGCTGCTTGATCATCTTTAGGGAAGATCTTAGCGTTAGCTAGGCGGTCATTGTCAAAAAGGTAGTGATTTTTTACCTCATCATCTTTGTCAAGCTCAATAACGTGTAAGCCGTCTTCAGCTAAAAACAAAGGAGTTGCAACATAAACAGTTCTAAATTTCACCATACCCAATGTAAGTAAGCCATATAAATAGTTTTTTACACCATTCTTCATGTGTTCTTTTGTGTCAGGAGCGTGAAATAAACAACTTACAGCAATAAGCTTTTTGCCATTTAATTGCTTTATGTAGTCTCCCATTTCTAAAGTATAGAACTCTTTAATCTCTTGTTCGCCTGTGTTCTTAATGCGGTTGTCTCAAGTCTTCTTTAGTATAACCTTTAGCGCTAAAGAACTTGCTGTAGAGAAAACTAAAAGAGAATGCTACTACGATAAATACAGCAATAATGATAATTTGTGTTGTTGGCATAATAATAAATATTTTTATTTAAAGTTTATAATTTTATTGGTTCTTTTATTTCATCTTTATTCTTGAGGAGAGCACCTCCTAAGACAAGTGCGAGTAATAGGGACAATACAGCCTTGCCACCCCAGCGTTTATACCAGCCAATTTTTGTCAATTCTTCTTTGTTAAGACCTTTTTTCTTTAAGATATTCGTTCAAGAACTTTTTTTGTTCAGTTGTTGTTGGTTCGTAAATCATATTGCTTTCTGCATTGTAAAAAAACAAGTTTTGGCTCGTTAACAACATAAAGAGGAAGAATGTAAGCGATGTCAAATAGCTTATAATAACACGCGATATCCAATTTCTCATTATCTTGATAGATACTATCTTTTTCAGGAGTTTTATAAACAATCTCTATAATTTCACGAATACCGATGGGTATTCTTGCTCTTGCTTCACTCTTACTTGGCATTAAAAGGAAAAAGAAGTGTTAGCACCAAAGCATAACCAAGAAATTGTGTATTCTCTTTCATTTGTTTTTGTGTCTAAAAATGAGATTTAATTTTATTAGTGCAAATATTTTTGATGTTCAAGTCTATCCCTCCTTATCTTTTTCTGTTGTTTTATATGTTCACATTAGTCAAAAATGCTCTTTTAAAATCTCTTTTTTCGCTTCCTTTTGTATGAATAAAAATAGAAAAAAATAGCATAAAATTTTGCATTATTTGATAAATTGCTTATATCTTTGCAACCGAAAAATAATTAGTTCAAGCAGAGAATGAATATACAATTACAAAATATCGCCTTTATAACTATATTTCAAAGTTTGGGAAGTGTAGTGTTTTATCGTGGATATTTGCTAAATGTGTATGCTCGTTTGGTCGGAATGTTTACTAGCTTTCCTATGGAAATGTTTGAACTAAAAGAACTTTATTGTAATTAGAAAAAGCAATTAATAAGTTAGAGAATCAAATTAAATCCTTATAGTAGTTGGGAAAGTAGTTACCGCACTTTCCAACTATTTTTCCTTTATATTAAACAAACGCTTTGTTTCTTCTCCCTATTAAGAATAATAAATTTAGAATTAGAAAAAAACGTAACAATTATGTTAGAATTTAAGAAGTATAACCTCGATAGACAACTCGTTTGAAGAGAAGTTTATGTCGAAAGTGAGATTAGAAATGCCACACGATTTGCAATATGTGGTTCAAGAGAAAGTGCATGGTACCAATGTTTCGTTTATTTGCGATGGCGAAGAGGTGAAATTTGCAAAGCGAACAGCCTTTGTAAGCACTGGTGAAAACTTCTATGACTATGAAGAATTATTGGAAAGATACCACTGAAGGTATTAGATCTCTTTGCAAAAGTGAAAGAACAGTATCCCGAAATGATTCAAAATGACACTGTTTGGTGAAATGTTTGGTGGTTTATATCCCCATTCAGAGGTGTTAAAAAACAAGTCGGTTAGGTTGATTCAGCAAGGTGTTTACTACACCCCAAACCACGAACTTTATTGCTTTGACATCTTGGTTGTTACCGCAACAGAAAACTTTTTCTTATCAGTAGAAGATGCCAACACTCTTTTTGAGAGCGAAAAACTATTCTATGCTAAAACACTTTTTAAAGGTTCATTAGACGAATGTTTGGATTATCCGAATGCCTTCCCTACAAAAGTGGCAGAATGGTTGGGCTTTCCTGCCATAAACGACAATATTTGTGAGGGCGTTGTGATTAGACCCTGTTGTGCCAAAGTTCTTTCGAAATGGTAGCAGAGTGCTCATTAAGAATAAGAATGAAAGGTTTTCTGAAAAGAAAAAGGGTGGTCATAAGGGCTTAAAACTACCAAAAGTGAAAATGAACGATGCTGTTTTGCAACCTGTTTTGGAGGAAATGGAGCTGTATGTAACCGAGAATAGACTAAACAATGTGTTGAGCCATATAGGTGAAGTAGATTGGTCAAAAGACGTTTTTATGGTGATGGGTGCTCTTTTGAAAGATGTTTTGATAGACTTCATGAAAGAACATGGTGAGTTGTATGGTGCTTTGGAGAAGAAAGAGCAAAAAGCAATTGAATAAAAAGTTAAACGAATTGGCTCTGAATCTTGTTAAGAATAGAGCGCAAGGTTAGCTCTTTTAGATGTGCAAGAGGCTCATTAATGCTTTGAGTTGGAAGAAATTCATCTTATGTAAGTAATTTATAAAGACGGAGAGGGATATATTTTGCTCCACTGGTATGAAATATAACTCCTAATGAATCTTTTTATAGTTTATCCTCTATTATGTCACGTTATGGCATAGTGGATGTTTACTTTTGCATCGAAAAAGAATAAAGATATGAGAGAAATCTACTTAAATTGTATGGCTTATAGTTGGTGTATATTAAATTTTTATTGATATTTGCATCAATATGTTAGCAACCGAAAAAAGGTGTGCTTGCAATGACGTATATATTCAAGGAGTAGAATCTTGTAAATTCAAACTTGAAATGATGAATATGAAAGTTAGAGCGAGTTCACTCCCGTATAGGGCGTGGATTTCTTCTTCTTTTCTTTATTTCGGGTTTTACCAGAACCTTACTCTTAGAAAAAAGTAGAAGGTGAGGTTTGCGTCTTTCCTTTTTACCTAAACAATAATATAAATTAAATGTAATGAACGTATTGTTTCAACAATACATAACTATAATCTAACGGTAATGTGGTTTTATGACACATTATTAATTATTTAATTAAAAATAATAATTATGGGAAACGAAAAACAAAGAAAAGAATCCAAAGACAGAGGCTATAATAGATTTTTATAGTTGCTATAGGTAAAAACTATATTTGACACCCTAAATGAAAGAAGAAAAAGTTGAATTATATTAAATGTGAAAATGAAACCAAATCCTGAAAAAAACGAGGGCTGGATCTCCAAGTTAGACACTCTACTGACAATATTAGGTGTTATACTGACAATATTTAAAAACACTTACAGGTAAACGAAAGTAATGTAATAAATGGTTTATTTTTTTCTTAAGTAGATATATATAATGTATGTGTCTACTTAGGAAGAGTAAATCTTTAGACAATTCTTATTATAGTATAATCATTTCAAATATATGTATCGAGGTATAATTAAATTTGTGTGTAACGACTGTGGAAATAAGTTTAAGGCACCTGATATAGAATGGAATGCTACAGTTTATAGCGTTCCACAGCCTTGTCCGAAGTGTGGAGGAATGCATACAAAACCAGCTCGGTTCTTTAATTTTTGAGCTTGTTAGAGAATTTCACTTATAAACGTTTATGGAAAAGAAATAGATAAAAATAAAAAAGAAATGAGTAATATAAAGTTTAATCCTTGGGTTGGTGAGAATTATACCCACTCAAAATATGGAAAAAGAGTGTTAGTTTTAGGGCGAAAGTCATTATTGTGCTAATGCTGAAGAGGCTGTGCCAACTTTGACAAACGACATAATTACAGACCTTTTTGATAACGAAAGCGAGTTTGAACCTTATAAGAATACCTACACAAAGTTTATCCGTGCATTGTCTGGTGCAGATGTATCACGTTTTGATGTTAAGCCTATTTGGGACGAAGTGATGTTTTATAATTATGTACAGTTTCCCATTTCAGCTGCAAGAGTAGAACCTACATCTAAGGAAATTACAGATTCTGAACCTGCATTTTGGGAAGTTTTGGAACAATATCGTCCAGATGTTGTCATTGTATGGGGGCACCGTTTGTATAACAATCTACCTAAAGTGGGACATCAAGGACCTGATTGTTGCGAAAGTGAAACATGGGTATATCAATTAAAAAGATGGTAAAGAAGTGAGATTTTTAGATATGATGCATCCATCATCACCAAAAATTTATTCCTCATGAATGGTATCCTGTTATCGATTCTTTTTATAAATAATGCGGAGTAATTACACTCTGCATTATTTATAAAAAGCTATACAGTTGAAGCAGTTATAACCTTTATTTATTCTTTAATCTGTATAAAACTATCTTTATGGACAGACGGTTTAGTTTTTATTTATGGTTGCTTTCTGCTTTGAAAGATAAAGGGCTAACCTTAGAAGAAATTAAGAGAAAGTGGATAAACTCTTCGCGTAATATCGAAAGGAAAGAGCTTACAGGCAGAACATTTCATAGATATCGTGAAAAATATAGCAACAGAATTAGGAATCTTTATTGGGTGTAATCAGTCTGCAGGTAATGTGTATTATATAGAACACACATACCAAGATAATCCAAAGATGAAAGATTGGTTGCTCAATTCTTTTAAGTTGTCAATGTTAGGTCATAGATTACAAAATCGTAGTGTTGTCATGTTAGAAGATGCTCCACAAGATACTACTTTCTTAGATGACCTCTTAGACGCAATAGACCATAAGAAATATATTAAGGTAGACTATCTCAATCCTTATGGAGTACGAAAAAATATACACCCTTATCCCTTTGTTTGTTCGCCTTTTTAAGCATCGATGGTATGTTATAGGAAAGATAAAGAGAACCATAACAATTGTATTTTAGCAGTTAATCGAATTATTTCGTCAGAAATTTTAGATGAAATTGTTTCAGAAGAAATAAAATCTGTTGTTCCAGAGCAATTCTTTAAAGACTGTTATGGCATTATTAAGTTAGATAACAATAAAGCAGAGAAGATAAGATTAAGAGCTTTTTGGCCTCAATATATATTCTTAGAAGAGCGTCCATTACACCATTCTCAACAGTTAGTAAAAAGATTCTGGAGATGGTGAATATCGAGAATATGAAATAAAAGTGCAAACCCACTTTCGATTTAAAAGCAAGAACTTTTAAGTAATGGGAGAGGTTTAATTGTTCTTTCTCCTGAATGGTTTAGACAAGAAATGATAGCAACATTAAAAAGATATGGTGAGTGGATATACCACTGGAAAGGATTATAGTGGAGAAGGATTAGGCTATGATGTAGAGCCAGAATAGTAGAGATATGAAATAAAGAAAGCCTCTATACTCTAAAAAGAGAAGAGGCTTTCACGTTTTTATTGATTATTTTTTTCACTTTTAACCGTTACTGTAATCTTTGCTGTTTTCTTGTTTTTTTATCGGTTACACGAAATTCGGTTTCACCTTCAAGAACACCTGTAACAGTAAAGAAATTACCTTCGTTATTGATTGTTATTACAGCCGTTTGTTTGCCTAATGCAGTAACCTCATAAGGAGCTTCACCGTTTTTGTATGTTTACATTCTTTTGTTTCCAAGGGAGAAACTGTTAGTGAAGTAGGGTTAAGAGTGAGTTGGTTTTTCTTCATTTCCTCCTCTTTTTCTTTTTTTCCTCTTCTTCTTTCTTTTTATTTTCCTCTTGTTTTTGCTTTTCTTCCTTCTCTTTGTTGTCTTTGTTTTCTTGTTTCTTCACCTCTTTCTTTTTGTTTTTGTGTCGAAATTATCCTTATCACATGAGGTAAAAGAAAACAAAGCATACACAGAGTAAAAGCCATAGTCCATTTTGATAAATTCATTCTTTTCATTGTTTTTAATTTGTTTTAATTGGTTAATATTAAGAATCTTGTTTGCTTTTTATAATTGTTGTTTTACACTTTCTTCGTGAATATTTTCAAAGAGAGATTCTACAAACGAACAGCTAAGATGATAAATCTTTCCTTGTTCACATCTTGATTTTTAGCAATTCGTTATAACGTATCGACTGTAAAAACCGTCATGTTTTCGTTGCTTTTTATATTTGCCTATTTCCCGTGAAATACTCATACGTTCGCCTAAAAAGTTCGAGTAATTGCTTATCGAGTTCGTCTATTTGTGTTCGCACTACTGCAATTTCTTCGGCACCATTGTTTGCCGTTTTAAGCGTTAAAGATTTAACAATATTCTGCTAAAAACATCGGGAGTTATCTGCTGAGCAGCATCACTCCACGCCTCATCGGGCGCACAATGTGTTTCAATAATAAGACCTTCAGTGCCTAAATCGAGTGCTTGTTGAGAGATGGGAGCTACCAAATGACGAGCACCACCGATATGACTTGGGTCGCAAAAACAGGAAGTTCTGGCACTCTTCGGCGTAGTTCTATGGGTATTTGCCACATAGGAACATTGCGATATAGCTTGTTTTTGATAGCTCGAAAAAGCCTCTATGTATGGCAGCTAATTTAGTTATTCCCTGCTCTGTTGATGCGTTCTAAAGCTCCCAACCACAGTTCAAGGTCGGGACTAATAGGGTTTTTACCAACACACACACATCAGAATGTCCCTCAAGAGCATCTGCAATAGCTTGTATAGCAAAAGGGTTTGTGGTGGTTCTTGCACCAATCCATAAAATAGTTATGCCGTGTTTAAGAGCTAAATGCACATGTTCTGGCGTTGCTACCTCTATTGCTACAGGCATATTTAGCGACGATTGCACTTGTTTTAACCATGGCAAAAGCCTTTTCTCCATTACCTTCAAAGCCTCCGGGTTTAGTTCTTGGTTTCCAAACACCTGCACGAAATAGCGTAAAACCAGCGTTTTTTAGTTGCTTAGCAGTGCATAACACTTGTTCTTGTGTTTCAGCACTACAAGGTCCAGCAATAATAAACGGAAGTTTAGTAGATGGTAAAAAGGGGAGAGGGTCAATATGTAATGTTGTATTATTATTCATTTTTTATATTACGAAACCATTGATTATACAAATTTATTGCTTTTTCGTTGTTTGCCCAAAGGAAAGAGGCGTTTTTTGTTTTTTACAGAGATAAAGAAACAAAAAAAGGCGACAAAGAACTATAAAAGTCTGTGTCGCCCCATTAACAGTTAGTATAATTAAATTAAAAAATGTCGTATTAGCTTTTTACGCTCCTATATAATATAAGGTGAAACCCATTTTTGTTTTTATTCATCTACATGATAATAAAAGAACGAAAAGCCCTTTTCTTTTAGAAATGTAAGCGAAGGTCTACACCACATTGGAAAGGATTTCCAAGTTGACCGAAGTAGGTTGTGTGACCAGCCGACGCATTATCGAAAGCAAACACATTATATTTTTGTGTTAGCAATGTTTCTTGCCCAGAAGCTAAGTGTAGCCACTTTAAAGTCTACATTAGCGTGCGCACCCACATTAGCATACAACTTTTGTGCGTAAGAGTTGGCTGCATTCCATTGTGTTTTACCTTGTGCAAAGCCATTAAAACCAATAGAGAACGATTGAGCTACACAGTTTTTAAGGTCGAAGCGATAATCAACCATCGCAGCAAGTGTGTGAGTTGGAATGTAAGGAACAAAGTTTCCTTTATAATTCACCTCGTTTATTGCACCACGAACACCCACCACTTTGTCTGTATATGCTTTGAAAGTGGCGGTGTGTAACCATAGCTTAGCATCCACGATAAGCGATTGTTAACAGCAAGACCTTTCAGTGTTGTTTCTAAACCATAAGACTCTGTTTTGCCAGCGTTTACAATTTTTCTACCAAAGCCAAGCTCAGGCACCATTACCGATAATTGTTGATTCTTTATATCCATGTAGTAAGCAGCAAAATCAATAAGCAACTTTTGGTTGAGCAAGTTGATATGTGCGCCCACTTCGTAGTTCCAACTCGTTTCAGGTTTATAAGTAATAGCCTCATTTAGCTTGTTATATTCTTCTAATGAATGAGGAATGTTATAATCTTGTCTGCTTTGCTTTTTGTGTATTAGCATTGAGGTTGAGGCGAACAATATCTGCAAATGTTTGCATGTTATAGCCACCTGCACGATAACCCTTGCTTGTTAAAGCATACACATTGCTACCTTTATTGCCTAACATATAGGTAATTCCGAATTTAGGAAGAACTGTTCGAACTTGTTAGATGCACCACCGTCATACACACTGCTAAGAGTTGTCGTAACAACACGTCTTCCTGTGCCACCAGTAGACACCACATAACCTTCTTGAAGATAGTGAATATCTGCATTGTGATAATCGTAACGCAAGCCAAGTGTAGCAATTAAACGCTTTGTTATATTAAGATTAGACTCGTGATAAAAACCTATATTCACCTCAGGAGTGCGATATACACCCGGAGAAAACATGTTCATATTCATCACCACACCACCCATTGCGTTTATTTGTTGTATAGCTTTGTGCTCTTGCAGCTGCTTTCTGGCATTCCTCCTTGCATCATTTTTTGCCACCATACCATTGAGCATTGCATCGTACATTTGCTTGCTAACAGCTGCAGAAATGCGGTTTGTAAAATCGTTACCAAACGACACTGGTGCTGTTGTTTTTAGCCATTGCAACGCCATAAAAAGCACCAGTTGTAGAATGCCACACATTGTTTACATTGCCTTTTAACACCAATTCTTGTGTAAAAGCATTGTGCAATTGGTGTTGATTAACCTTCACAAGGTCTTCTTTTAAGAAGTCGGCATCTTGCGAAAGGTCATCTCTCATGTATTGATACGAGCTAATAGAACTGAATGCAAGTCCGTTTTTCTCGTATGAAAGATTAAGCGATGTGTTAAAAATGTTACGTTTATAATTGCTTTGAAACGTGGTAGAAGTAGGTAAAGCCAAACCCGTTACAGCATCTAACACACCGTATGGTTGCGCATTTTGTCGGGTATATTGGTAGTTAGCAATAAAGTCTGTTGTCCAATATTTCGTAGGTTTGGTTACAAGACGAAAGCGTCCGCCCGCTTCATTATATTTATCGGCATGTGTTCCCGTGTTTTCATTGCGAAAAAATCCATCTTGTCCCTCATAAAAACCAGCTACACTAAAAGCAACCCTATTGTTCACTTTGTTATAGTGAGCCATTTCTGCCGTGCGAAAAGCATGTGTTCCCCAACCTAAACGCACATCGGTGCCTTGATAATTCATAGGGTTAAGCGTGTGAATACGCATTAAACCACCTTCGGCATTTTGTCCGTAAAGTGTTCCTTGTGGACCTTTTAAAATGTCAACACGTTGAGTTCTCGTAGATATGATGTGTGAAAGACGACTTCGACATTAAAGGCATTCCGTCTACATAAATACCCATTGCAGGGTTATTAACGCGTGAACCGATGCCACGAGCATACATAGATGAGGTGTAACGACTACCATAATTAGGCATAGAAAAACGAGGGAACATAATAAGATAGTTCTCTTTAAATCGCGAATATTAAGCGCATTTAAGTCTTGCGAACCAAAGAAAGAGGTGCTTAAAGGCTGCTTTCTTAGTCGGAAATTCTCTTTGGGTTGCGACACAACAAGCACTTCGTCGATGTCTATAACACGAGTTGTATCTAATTTACTTTCTAATTTTGTAGTGTTAACATTGCTATTTGCACTTGCTGTTAACGAGATAGCAAGCCCCAAAATAAAAGCACTATGTTTTTATTATTCATAACGGATTAAATAAAAATGTTATTTTCTGGGGTGCAAAATTAAAAGGTTTATTTTTATTGACAATCCTTATTTGTGATGAAGTCTTAACAAATGTCCTCCATAATGAGGATAAAATAAAGCATAAATAACACTTTTTATAACTAAAAAGAACCAAACTAACCATTTAAAAAGTCGCGAAATGTCTTTTTTTCTGCCCATTTTTCTCGCCTCGTTTCCTTTGTTTCCGTAAAATAAAAGAGTTATGCGCTTGTTTTTTTCTATAAAAAGCCTTTTAACAGGTGTTTTTAAGCCAAAATGGTGTAATAGCTTAGAGTTTTGCATGCAATATATAAGAGTTTTGGTGTTAAAACATAAGAGTTTAGGGGGCAATACATGGTGTTTTTAATGCTAAAACCTAAGCTATTGCACCTTAAAAGCTTATTGATAGCATGGCAATACCTTTCATTCTATGTAGCAAAAACCTATGAGTTTGCACTTTAAGAACGAAAAAGCCTACAAAGACACCCCTTTGTTCTCTAAAAATAGGCTAAAAGCATAGCTATTTTATCTAAAACAGCAAAAATCAAATGTAACAAAAACGCTCACAAAACGCATATCTTATAAAAATATAAAAAACAAAAACGGTGGCACATTTTATGGCAGATAAATGATGAAACGCAATGCCTTTATGCTACATTTTCTATGGTGTTTAGTGCTATTTATTGATTTATAAAGTGCAAACAGATTTATAAAATACCTAAAAAGTAGGTATTGTAGGAGCAGATAAATCGCCTTAACTTTGCGCCAAAAATTTAACACCTTTCACATATATTAAATTGACATTGTGCTTATTTATGGTAGCATATATGCATAAACGTGTTGTTTTAGAATTGTTTTCAGAATAATCGTAGCACAATAAGTCTTACACTTTTATGATGTATTTTACAAAGAGGATACTCCCCTTACTTGTTACACTTATGCCGTTAAGTGTGTATAGTCAAGTGCAGTCTACTGTACAAAAAGAGCACACAATGACCGACTCTGTATATAATATAAAAGAGGTGGTTGTACGTTCTAATCAAATGTTAGGAAGTAAGTTTGAAGCTCAAAACAGAACAGGTTCAGCTTATTATGTCTCTCCTAAAGAACTCGGAAAGTTTGGTTATACCGATATTAACCGTATGCTAAAAAAAGTGTGCCGGGAGTGAATGTTTACGAAGAAGATGGATTTGGTTTGCGTCCAAATATTAGTTTGCGAGGAACAAAAGCCGAACGAAGTGAGAGAATATCGTTAATGGAAGACGGCGTATTAGCTGCTCCTGCACCTTATTCAGCACCAGCTGCTTACTACTTTCCTAATGCAGGTCGCATGTATGCCATTGAGGTATTGAAAGGAAGTAGCCAAGTGCAATACGGTCCATTTACCACAGGTGGAGCCATAAACATGGTTTCTACGCCCATACCTACCAAGTTTAGTGCCAAACTCAACGCTGCTTATGGTAGCTATAACACCCTTTAAAAACCTATGCAAGCATAGGAAATAGCTTTAAATATACAGGTTTCTTGGTAGAATATTTACGCTATCAATCGGACGGATTTCGTAAAGATGAACCCAATGAACGTACGGGATTTAAACGTAACGATTTGTTGGTTAAATTCTCAGCGCAAACCAATAACGAACAAGGGTTAAACCATATTTTTGAATTGAAGTTTGGTTTTGCAAACGAAACTTCAGATGAAACCTATTTAGGGACTAAGCGAAAGCGATTTTTGCCATGCGTCCCTTACTATCGTTATGCAGGCGCACAAAAAGACAATTTAGTAACTCGCCACACGCAATGGGTGGGTACTTACTTGATAGAAGCTAATAACAAATTGAAGATAACCACTAATTTTTATTACAATTTCTTTTTCCGTAACTGGTACAAAACTTAATGAAGTGAGAGCAGGATACACAAAGAATGAACGCTGTTCTATCGAAGGCTGTGCTTGCAGACCCAGAAACAAATAAAGATTATTTTGATATTGTTACAGGCGAAAAAGATTATCTTGGAGCAGCCTTAATGCTACGTGCTAACCACAGAATGTATCATTCTCGAGGCATACAAACAAAGGGAGAATATCGCACAATGTTAGGAGGAGGCTACTTAACAGCAGAGTTAGGACTACGTTATCATGCCGATAGTGAAGACAGATACCAACAAGACGATGCTTATTCTATGCAACATGGACGCATGAACTTGTTTCTTAAAGGATTACCGGGTAGCAATGCCAACCGTATAACAACGGCTCATGCGTGGTCGGGCTATTGGTTAGGCAAATGGTCGAAAGGTATTGTAACCTTAACAGCAGGTATGCGCTACGAAAATGTAGAGCTTTTAAACCGCAACTACACAAAAGAAGACCCACGACGAACAGGAAAAATACGCATAGAAACTCCTAATCATGCACGCGCTTTATTACCAGGGTTCGGCTTTAATATAAAAGCTTTACCTATATTATCTATCTTCGGAGGTATTCATAAAGGCTTTGCTCCGCCCAGTGCAACACTTTATCAAAAGCCAGAAAGCAGTGTAAATGTTGAAACAGGTATGCGTTTAACCACCAAAACAATGAAGTTTGAAGCCATTGCTTTTAATAATAAATATTCTAATATGTTAGGAAGCGACTTGGCAGCTCAAGGAGGTCAAGGCACATTAGAGCAGTTTAATGTGGGTAAAGCTGTGGTAAATGGTTTAGAAGTGATGTTTCAATATCTTCCATTCCCTAAACACTTTGCTTTTTCAAATGCCTATCCAGCTGTCTTACACTTATACTAATACAAAGATGAAAAAAACGAGGTTTGAAAGCTCTGCTTGGGGATATGTTCACTATGGAGATGAGATACCTTATATATATAAACACGCTTTTAATGCGCAAATAAGCTTGGAGCATAAACGTGTAGAAGCCAACTTTGGTGCGCGTTATAATGGTGATATGCGCACTACTCCGGGGCAAGGAAGGATAGCAGAACTTGAGAAAATACCTGCTCATGTTATCTTAGATGCGTCGTTAAAAGTGCATGTAAATAAGTATCTCACCTTTAGTTTGAATGCAATTAACTTGACAAATAAAAATATTTAGCATCTCGTCATCCATCAGGTTTAAGAGCTGGACACCCATTGGGCGTTTATGGAGGATTTCGTTTACAGTTATAACAGAAGATAAATAGTAGAATAATCATTATAGAAAAGTAATGTATAGATTTACAAAAGCAAACAGACTATTTGGTATTGTAGCATTGTTGTGTTGCCTTCTTTCAGTTTCAGCGCAAACAGTAGAAAGCGTTTCGGGTGTAATAAAAGAATGAACAAGGCGAAACACTGATTGGAGCTTACGTGCAAGTGTTAGAAACAAAAGAGAAAGTAACAACCGATATAGACGGAAAGTTTACAATTAAGGCAAATATAGGACAGACCTTGCAAGCCAGTTACTTAGGAATGCTCACGAAAAAAGTGAAAGTGGTGAGCCATTCGTTAAACATTACACTTAAAAGTGATAGTAAACTAATAGACGAAGTGGTGGTAACGGGTTATCAAAACATTCGCAATAGAGTGTATACAGGTGCTGCCACATCGGTGAAAATGGACGACATTAAACTCGAAGGTATTGCTGATGTGTCGCAGAATGCTTGAAGGACGTGTACCTGGTTTATCGATTCAAAACATCTCAGGAACATTCGGTTCAGCCCCTCGAATCAATATTAGAGGAGGTGCATCTATTATCGGTAACGTTCAACCTTTGTGGGTTATTGATGGTGCTATATATGAAGAATTGGTTCATTTAAGCCTCGATCAATTGGCATCGGGTGATGCTGTAACGCTTATTAGTTCTGCTATTTCGGGACTAAACCCAACAGATATACAAGATATACAAGTGCTAAAAAGACAGCTTCTGCCACATCTGTTTATGGAGCAAGAGCACTCAATGGCGTGATAGTGATTACAACTAAGAGCGGAAAACGAGACACCCCATTGCGTATTAGTTATTCTACTGAAAAACACAATACGCTTAAAAACCAAAGATATAACGACTTTGATTTGCTTAATTCTCAAGAGACAAATGTCGCTTTTATCAAGAGATGAATGATAAGGGATATTTTGGTATTGCAAATTCATTATATGGCAGACAGAGCTGGTATTTATTATCAGTTGTATCGCAATTTAAGTAGCATTAACCCTGCCACAGGTAATTATTATTTGCCTAATACGCCAGAAGCACGAATGAATTTCTTGCGTCAACGCGAGTATGCTAACACCAATTGGTTTGATTATTTATTTACTTTAAAAGCCAATAACAAATCATGCTATAACCATATCGGGTGGTGGAAAAATACAGGAACCTATCTCTCGATAGGCTTTTATAATGATGGTGGTTGGACTATTGCTGATAAAGTGAGCCGATTTACAGCAAATGTAAAGAACACATTTTATGTAAATGATAAGTTTACAGCTACGCTTACAACACAAGCTAACATACGTTCTCAGAAAGCACCAGGCACTATGCCACAACGAAAAAATAACACTTTGGGTGTGTTTGAACGCGATTTTGATATCAATCCTTTCTCTTATGCCTTAGGAACAAGTCGCACTTTACGTCCTTATAACGAAGATGGTACGCTTGAATATTATCGAAACAACTGGGCACCATTTAATATTTTCAATGAATATGAAAATAATAAAATGAATATATCTGTACTCGATTTTAAGATTCAAGGTGAGGGAACATATCGTTTAAATAAAGATATGGCAATAAAAGGACTACTCTCTATGCGTCAAGCCTACACAAGTACGGCTCACGAAATACATGAAGGTTCGAACATAGTGCAGGCTTTTAGAGCCAATGAAAACCCTTATGTAGCTCAACAAAACATTTATTTAGTGCGCGATACCGATAATCCTCAGCTTCAACCTAAGGTGGGATTAACGCATGGAGGCATACTTAATAAAACCGAAAGCATCGTTAAAAAGCTTTTTAGCACGTATTGCTTTCGACTTTGATAAGCGTATTGAAAATCATGATTTGAAAGCTTTTGTATTTACAGAACTACGCTCTGCAGACCGTGTTGTAAATCCTTTTCCAAGGTTATGGCATTCAGTATGACAGAGGAAATCAGATTTATACCAATCCTTTAATCTTTAGTAAGCTGATAAACGAAGGCAATACTTATTTTAATTTGCAAAACAGATACGACAGAGGAGTTACGTTCTCGTTTAATGGAACTTATGGATATGCTGGAAAATATGTTTTTTAATATGGTGCTAAACACCGAAGGTTCTAACACCTCGGGCAAAGGTGCGCGCTTTATGGTTGCCCACTTGGAACGTTGGAGCTAAATGGAACATAGACCAAGAGGCGTTTATGAAAGAGTATAAAACAATTTCTCGTTTGGCTTTACGTGCAAGTTATGGTTTAACAGCCAAAATGAATGAAGAAGCAGTAAGCGCTAATTCTATTTATAAAAGTGGTATCGTAAATCGTTACGACTTTAATAATAGAGAAAACAAACTTAATATTATACATTTAGAAAACAGAGACCTTACATGGGAAAAGATGTATGAACTAAACATAGGTTTAGAACTTGGACTGTTCGATAATCGTATAAGTACGACCTTAGATGTTTACCAACGTAACACATTCGATTTGATAGACCTTGTTAGAACATCGGGAGTAGGAGGGCAATATTATAAATATGCTAACTTTGGGGATATGCGTACACAAGGTATTGAATTGGGTTTACATACCAAAAATATTGTAACAGACAAGTTTAGTTGGAACACCAGTGTAACATTAAGTGCAATGAATCAGAAGATAACACGCTTGTTAAATACACCTAATGCCTTTGATATGGTGGTAGGAAGAGGGCGAGGTAATATTGTTGGTTATGCTAAAGGCTCGCTCTTTTCGTTTAATTATCAGGGATTAAATAATAATGGTTTGCCTACTTTCGACTTCGGACTTTATCCTTCTAACAAAGGAGAATACTCAAATATAGCAGGAGCTGACTTCCTTGACACTCAATATACGAAGACTTATTTGCTATATCATGGTCCGATAGAACCACAAGTGATAGGCGGTTTGTCTAATACTTTAAAAATATAAAGATTGGACTTTATCGTTCTTCTTAACAATGCAAGCAGGTAATAAAATACGTTTAAATCCTACCTTCGACCCAGAATTTGGCGATTTAAATGTGTTCTCTAAATCAGTATTATAATCGTTGGCTCAACCCCGGAGATGAATATATAACCGATGTTCCTGTGTTACCTTCGCATGAATTGATAGCAAAAATTGGTAAAGAGAATATAGAACGAACCTATAACACTTATAACTACTCACAAAAAATATGGTGGCAGATGGTAGCTTTGTACGCTTAAAAAAATGTGTCATTAGAATATAATGTGCCTAATAAACTATTAGAAAAAAATGAAGATACACTCTGCAAGTGTGCGTTTAAATGTAACGAATCCTGTTCTCATTTATTCTGATAAGAAATTGAAAGGACAAGACCCAGAGTATTATAAGTCAGGGAGGTGTATCGCTTCTAACGCCAAAACAATATACACTAACATTGAATATTGGTTTCTAATTACGACGAAGTATGAAAAAATATATATCATTATTGCTATTTTTTGCACTCGGTTTATGTACCAGTTGCAATGATTTTTGGATAAAAGTCCAGATTCTGATTTAGATGTAGACATCAACTCAGAAGAAAAAATAGCAGAATTACTCACTGGAGCTTATCCTGAAGCAAGTTATATTCCTTTCTTAGAACCTCGTACAGACAATGTGGAAGAACGTGTAAATGGCGTACATTCACAGTTAAATGAATCGATGTTCTACTGGGAAGACTATGACCAAGAAGACCTTGATACACCACTTAACTATTGGAATAGTTGTTATAAAGGCATTGCGCAAGTGAATAAAAGCATTAGAACTGTTAAGCACTCGTCCGAAAACAGAACGTGTAAAAGGCTTTTATATGGCGGAGTTGTTTTTATTAAGAGCTTACTTACATTTCATGCTTGTTAATATCTGGTCGGAGCCTTATGGTGGTAAATCGACTAATCCAGGCATACCTTATATAACTAAACCTGAAAAGAATGCGTTGGTAGATTATAATAGAGGAACAGTGAATGAAGTGTATGATAAGATAGAAAAAGATTTGAAGTTGGGTGTTACTTTGGTTTCTGATAACTATTATAAACAACCTAAATTCCACTTTAATAAGAAAGCTGCTTACGCATTTTGCTTCTCGTTTCTATTTAATGAAAAGGTGAATGGAAAGAAGTTATAGCGTATTCTGATTATGTACTTGGTGGAGATGCTAAGACACAACTTCGTTCATGGAGACAATATGCTGATGAATTTGAATTTAATCATCAAAACCTTTATCGTAAATATTCGTCTGTTGAAGAACCTGCTAATCTGTATTAACAACAACAGAGTCGCGTTTGGCACGTGCAATTCCTACGGAAAAGTTTGGTTCTACCTTTAATATTGTAGATAAAAATCTTTGCTCAAAAAGGAATAGAAGGTGGAGGAGATTATTCTAAAATGAATTTTATTGGAACGTATATCTTTACCTCTTCGCCTTCTCCTGTTACTACTGGACGTTATTTAGCCAAGTTTAATGAGTTAGTCAACAACAGAAAGTACAGGAACAAAACCTCGTGGACTTTATGTAACAAACGTACTATTTACGGTAGATGAAGTGCTTTTAAATCGTATGGAAGCCCTATGCTATGTTAAGAAACTACAGTAGAGCAATTGACGATTTCTTGCAATATACACAAGGAAAGTTTGGTTTTATGCCTTCAGTAGACCGTGCTGTTTATTTATCAACGAATAGCGATAACTATAATGTTTACACTCCATTCTATGGCTTAACACTAAAACAATTGGCTATGGTGAAGCTCTTTCTCGACTTCCGTCAAAAGGAATTTTATCAAGAAGGCTTACGTTGGTTCGATATAAGACGCTTTCATTTAGCCGTAAAACGTACTTCAAAAAGTGCTTATTATTTTCCTTTAGAGAAAGAAGACCCAAGAAAAGTGTTGCAAATTCCTATAGAAGCAATCAATAGAGGTCTTGTCGCTAATCCTCGTGAACGTAAAACAATCATTCGTTAATTCTATCCTAATAAAGAATAAGAACAATGAAAATAAAGATAACAAAGATAGCATTTATTCTTTCTTTTATACTTAGTTGTGTTGCTTGTAGCGAAGATAAACTAAGTGGAAATAGTGTTATTGATGAAAATAAAACGCAAATAGAAGCAACAGAGCTTGATAATTGGATTTTAAATAACATCACAAAACCCTATGGAATAGAAGTGATTTATCGATGGGAGAAAAACTCTAATGCTGATGGAGTTTACATTTATCCTCCAAAGATAGAAAAGGTTCGCGCCGTATTAGAGGCTGTTAAAGAATTAGGATTAGACACTTATTTGTTAAAAGAAGTAGGTGGTAAAGACTTCTTACTTGGTCGTTTGCCCATCAAACTTTATCTTTATGGAGGTGGAAATCCAGATGAAAACGGAGTAGAACGCCTTTATAATCCACAATTAACTGCGGCTGAAATGTGTATATATAATGTAAATGAGTTTGATCCTACCGACTTTGATAAAGTATTTGTGCTAATGCGTAGCGTTCATCATCAGTTAGCTAAACGCTTAATGCAGTTTGTTAGTTACGATAGAGATAAATTTTATGCCATTAGTGGACATCGTTATACAGGTACAACAGAGCCAATTGCGGCTCCATTAGGTTATGCTAAAACAGGTAAAGAACGATTTGGACTCGATAACTATGCAAACAAACGAGACTCTACACTATGCTTTCTTTCCTTTCTGCAGAAGATGATTTCGCTGAAATTATTAGCTCTACACTCACAAGTACACCGAAAAGAAGTTTACGATGCAGGGAGTTGCTGCGAGTACACCTGATACAGATGTTGACCCAGAAGTTAATGCTCGTTATGCAAAAGAAGCAGAACAAGCCTACAAAGAATTTATCGCAAAGCAAACTTTTGTGAATGAATATGTGCAAAAAGAATGGCATATAAATCTTAAACAAATGCAAGTTATTAGCGTTCGAAGAATCAATAACTATATCAATCAACATTAAGAAAAATGAAAAGAACACATATTATATATAGCATCATTCTGGTTGCTTCATTGATTATTGGCTGTTCATCTAACGATAATATTTTTGAGAAAACGCCTTCAGAGCGTAACAAAGAGAGCATAACAACATTGAAAGATGAACTTGTGAAAGCACCTTATGGCTGGCGAGTGCTTTACTTTCCTAAAACAGATTCTTTGCTTTTCTCTAATCCTTCTGAGCTTATTCCGCAACATAGCTTTAGAAATAACTACGGATATGGTGGAGATTGTTTTGTAATGAAGTTCTCACACGACAATACAGTTAGTATGCGAGCCGATTTTACAGAGCAAACTGTAACACAATCTACCAAGAGTGAATACGTTATTAACCGAAATAGTTTCACTCAATTAACGTTCTCTACCTATAATTATATACATCAATTGGTGAACGACCGCTTTGCTGGTAGCTCTGATTTTCTTTACATGGGAAAGAATGAAGATGGCGATTTGGTGTTTCGTACCGCAACTTATTTACAACCAGCACGCGAATATATAGTGTTTACTAAGCTGAAAAATGCGGACGATACAATAGGAGTGGTGCAGAAATCTTACGAAAATCGTACCTTTTTGAGAAGATGATAAATCCCCAACTCTTAATTCATCGAGGTGGAAGAACATTTTTTAGAAGTGATATCTATGTTAAACGCGATGTAGAAACCAACCAATCTTTACTCAAAGAGATAAAAGAAAAGAAATATTATCTTTTCCTTTTCACACAGAAGAAGAACCCTATTCCAGATTATCCTGCTAAGGAAATGACGGGTTTAGGTTCAGGTTATTCGGGTACAGAGCAAGGACTTACGTTTAGAGCAGGTCTTCGTTATGATAGTAAAACCATGTTTTTCGATTTTCAACGCGAAGGCAATCGCTTTGTTGCAGAGCTTGTTTCTGTTTACGATCCCTTGTTGCGTACAACACGATTAGTGAGCAAACACTTGCATCCGAAGGTGTTTTTACTGGTTTAAAAGCAGAAATATGGGACGAACCCGTAAATACTAAATAGAAAAACACGCCACATACTTTAATATAATGAACATGAACTTAATAAAATATGCTTTAATAGGTCTTAGCTTGCTCACTCTTAGTTGCTCAAGAAGTAGAGATAACTATGTAGATGAAGATTATGACACTTTATTTTCCCTTTGCTGGAATAGAGAAACCGAAGATTTCTTACGAAGACCAGAAAAACCATACAATTAGGCGACCCTGATGCGTCTGTTACGAGTTATGTGTACCCTGGTGTAAACATAACCGATAACGTACGAGAATATAAAGTAACATTGGTTTGTTCGTTTAACGAAGTAGATATTCTTGGAAAGCGTGTCGAAGAAGGCGACATTTCTTCGCGTTATTTTTGTTAGATACATTGCTCCCGACAAGCGGTTGCGTGTTATTTCTGCCAATAAGCACGATGAAACAGCGCAAGAGTTTTTTTAAGCAATGGACAAGAAAAAACAGTAACCTTCACAGCAAAAGTCTGGTTATCCCATGTACATTTGTGTAAAACGGAGTAGGTCCAAGAGGTTCTTCTATTAAGGCTACAATCTCTGCTGTTTCAGAAGACGGACTCACCATTGTGAAACCTTTAACTGTGAACGAACATCAAAAACGAAGAAGGAATTGATAAAAATTAAAGGCTCCTTTTTGCGGTTATATCATTCTTCCTTAGAGCATAAAATAACAACGTATGAAAAAGAATTATATTTTTATTTTTACCCTACTTCTTATTTCATTTACCTGCAATTCGTGTGAGCAATGGGAAGGAGAAACTGTAGAAAGTTCTTATATACTTCCTACAATGCCCGACCCAAGCTACCAGTTTAAACGAAATGGAGGCAGTGAGTGTCGATTATCTTGAGTGTGAGTTTGTTACGCGATCCCATAGACTATATCTATAATAGCTATCTTAAAATAGCAACAATCATGTATCCTGCAAACATGGATAAGGTGCAATCTTACTACACAAATGGAGAGTTTGGCTTAAAACCTAAGGAAGAAATAGCCACTTCTTCATTGCATCAAGCAGATAGAATACACATATTACAAGATGTAGAAGACGTATTTACAACCACAGGAACATTGGGCGGATTGGGTCAAAGCAGTCCTGGAACTTATCGAAGTCGTGAGAGCTGTACCTGGAATGGGTGGTTATGTAGGAACACATATTGGCGATGTAAACATTGCTTTTGCCAACGATAAAGGTTTAGTTGTTGCCGAAAATGTTCAACGGAATGATGTTAGGAGGAATTTATTTAGATAAGATTCTCAACGTACATCTTAACGACAGTCTTTATAACGATGTTCGTTTGCGTCGCGAACACGAAGCTACAGCGTTACTTCCCGGTAGAAATTACACCGAATTAGAGCATCATTGGGATTTAGCTTATGGTTATTATCAATATTGGTTGCCCTTTATTCAAACCAGTGGGCTATCGGTTTTGAGAGAAAGTCGCATCAAAATATATAATGCCTTTGCTATTGGACGCCTTGCACTCACAGAGTTTCGTTATCAAGATATGCAAGAACAGCTTAATTTTATTAAGTCCGAATTGTCTAAGGTGGTTGCTGTTAGAACAATGAGTTTATTAGTTGGCGATATAACACTTGCCAATTTAGATGAAGATATCAACAATTCTTTGGTTTTTCTTTCTAAAGGTTGTGGCTCTATTTATTGTTTACAGTTCACTGTACAGCCTTCTGGAAAACCTTATTTCACCTATAACGAAGTGAAATCTTATATCAATGCGCTCACTGCAGGAAAGGGATTATGGGATAAAGAACGCCTACTTGGTTCTGAAACAACTGAAGGTTCGCTCAAAAATGTAGCTGCGTCTATTGGCAAACGCTACGGCTTAACACTCGACGATATTAAACATTCCAACTAAAATAACATTACATATCAATGATACATAGAATTTATTTCGTTTTACTATTATTGGCTTTTCCTTTTATTGCTAAAGCTCAGTTAGGAAAAGAGCTTATTCTTAATGGGGGATTTGAGGATTATACCATTCTTACACCACCAGATTTAGGAGAAGATGATGAAGAAGATAAACCTCAAAGAGACCTCACCAACTTTGGTCCTTACTTAAAGCCTAACTCTTGGTACTTTAACTCTTCTTTGTTTCCTGCAAGGATACAAGAAGCTCATAGTGGAACTTATGCGGTTAAACTATATACCAATGGTGGTTCATTCTTTTCACGAGATAACGACTTTAATCCCTATCATATAGATGTAGAGGCTGGCGGTGAATATCGTTTAGAATATTGGTATAAAGGAAAAACCAAAAATCCTAACATCATCGTAACAGTAGATTGGTATAAAGATAAGAAATCTATAAAAGAAAGACACACGAGATAAAGACAAAGCAAAGAGCTTTACTAACGAGTGGCAAAAAAGACTTTTACGTTTAAGGCACCATCGGGAGTAAACAAAGCGGGTGTTGGTATTTATATAGAAAACGATGCCGAAACAGCTGCATCAGATGGTTATATCCTTATAGACGATATTTCTTTTGTGCAAACTAAAAAGGGAACATCTGCCATAACGCTTGGAGCTCCCGCTAATGTTGTGGCTCGTCCTGAGCAAAGAGAAATGGTTTTTGTCGTGGAATAGTGTTGCGATAGACAACGTGAGCTACCAAATATTGGTGAATGGAGAAACAGTTGCTACCACAAAAACAAACCTCTTATACGGTTGAAGGTTTAGAGCCAAACAAGTCATATAAAATAAGTGTACGCACAATAAAAAGGCGAAGAAACATCAGAACCTTCAGCTCTTGTTACTCAACAAACACAACCTATGAATATGAGGAGTTGAAGATGAAGGACGTATACCTTATTTATATACCGTGCGAGAAAATGGAACTTGCCCACGCACCCTTCGTTTGTTTTATCACGATTTAGCCAATCCTAATGCTCAAATGGTTTATAAAATAGACGGAAACATTGTTACACCAACCAATGCAACGATAACCTTTGCCAATAAGGGACAGCATTTGTTGCAAATAGAGATAGTAGAAACACCCGAACGCAAGTGAGAAATAGAATACAAACTGAATGTGGATTAAAAACAAAATGAAGAAACATATATTTTTATTATGCACTGCTTTTTATGTTGCAGTTTTGTTCTTTTTGCCTGTGATAAAGATGTGAATAGCGAGCTAAACGACATTCGTTTTGGAGAAGAGAACCTAAGCGAAGTGTCGTTAAATAAGCTTTCTACACGAATGATTTTATTAAAAGGAGGAACAGGAAAGTACACCGTTAATGTTGCAGATTCTAAGATTGCAAGTGTAAACATCAATAAAGACACATTGCGCATTAGTGGTATTTTTAGAAGGAAACACTTACGCTACAATTATATCGGGCGACATAAAAAAGAAACTAAACATAAATGTTGTTGTTCCAGAGCTAAGCATTAGCCAGTCGGAAATAAGACTTTTCCCACGAGACGAAAGCAAGTTTGTTAGTTTAAACGGTGGAGGAGACGTTGCAACCTTAAAAAATTGACGACCCAGATAAGGTGATTAACGCCAAATGGAACGCTAAAAACAAACATTCTTGAGATACAAGCTTTCTACGAAGGGAGGCTAAAAATAAAGATAATATCTCAGGATAATAAAGAAAAAAACACTAAAGGTGGTTGTTCGTTGCGAAGGAACTGCGAGTAGAGTGGGCATCTATGGAACCACATCTCATAGTCTTTACGAGCAAATGAACACCATTATGGCAGTTAAACGACAAGGAGTAGGAGTGTGGTTATGCAATGGTGCGCGTCCATACTTTTCTCAAAAATCACTTAAAATCACTCCTTCTGTGGTTAATCCCATTGCAGGTACACAGATAGAACTTAATTTCTCGATGGTTTATCCCGAGGCATTTGCCAACACAGGAATAAGAGAAGGCAAACAAAAACTATGGGTAGAAGAAGTGAGAGAAAGCACGGCTGTGTTGCGTGGACGTGGTTTTAAAATCGTAATACCTTACGAAAAGAAATAAATGATATATCTCTTTGTGTTAGTATAGAAGATTGTTTTTAATAATAATAATAATCAAAATTTATGAGATTTTTTTACAAACAAAAACAATGTTGGCAGTGTTTTTCTTCTGTTTATGCAGCACTGCTTTTTCACAAACAAAAAGAAGTAAATATAGAAGCTGGAAAGTTGTCTGAACAAATTTCAGAGGCAGAGCAAACCACTCTAACTTCTTTAAAAGATAACAGGTAAGATAAACGGGTCTGATATACAGTTGTTAAGAAAAAAATGGCTGGCAAGGCTTACGAAACAAATGTTAAGACAAACGGAAAGATTATCTTCGCTCGATTTATCACAAGCGCAAATCGTTAAAGGTGGAGATAATTATTATGTAATTAAACGTGGCTTATCTTCAAAATATTATCAACCTACCGAAGATAATGTTATAGCTCCTTATATGTTTACAGGACTTACAACCCTTACTACATTAAAGTTGCCTACAAATATTACAAAAATTGAAATGTTTGCCTTTGCTGGTTGTAGTAATTTAACTGAATGTGCTATTCCTGAAAGTGTAACAACTATTGGCGACAATGCTTTTTGCTCAATGTAGCAAACTTAAAACAATAGCCATTCCAAGCGCAGTAACAAGTCTTGGTGTGGCAGCTTTTAAAGGTTGCGAAGCAGTTACTAATGTTACCTTTGCACAAGGCATACAACTTGAAAAAATAGGAAAAGAGGTATTCTCTAATAACAGTAGCCTTACCACTATAACTCTTCCTAAAAAGTGTGACTGAAATAGGAGACCTTGCATTTTATGAAAACTATTCTCTTGCCTCAATCACTTTCCCTTCAAGCTTAACAAGCATAGGTGTTAGTGCGTTTGAGAATTGTCTTGCACTGACAACTCTTTCAGCTTTTCCTAAAACTCTTGAAACGATAGACGATAAAGCGTTTTTTTAATACAGCTGTAACTGCATTTAGTGTATCGAAAAATGAAGACTTTTTCTGTTGTAGATGGTGTTTTATATGATAAAGATAGACAAATTCTCCAACTTTATCCAGCTGGTCGTGATTCAGAAACATTAAATATACCAGAAACAGTTTCTTCTATAGCGAAGTATGCCTTTGCTTATGCAAAAAACTTAAAGTCAATTGAGCTTCCAAGTGGTCTTACTAACATTAACGACTCTGCTTTTGTGTTCTCAAAACTTACAAGTGTTACCACTTTAGCTTCAAATCTTGCCATTGCAAAACATGCTTTTTAGCAATTGTTTAAACTTAACAACTGTAGACTTTAAAGGGGCTATTGCAAGTATTGGAGATGGTGCTTTTCCAAAACGATAGAAAGTTATCTACAGTTAAATTTGTAGGGAACTTCAATTCCTGATTTTTGGTAAATATGTATTCACACCCAAAATTGTAGAACTTAAAATATATGTTCCCAGCGGATACGTAGATAAGTATAAAGAAAAAATAGAAAAGAAACCAGCAGTATTAGGTTCTAAATATCAAGTGTTAGGTGATACCACAGATGGTGTATTAAACCCTTCTTTCGATGGAAATGTGTTTGAAACTGCTCGTTACAATGTAGACGGAACAAAAGGTAACAACACGCACAAAGGGACTAAACATCATTAAGCTATCTGATGGAAGTGTTATTAAAACTTTTTGAAAAAAATAAACACTCATAGGCGATAACAGCACAACAATACGAAAGCCATAAATAAGGTTTTCTTTTTGTAGTGCTTAAGTCTTATAACCCTATAACATAACAAACCCTCTGCCAAATGCAAATGTTGTATTTATGGCAGAGGGTTTTGTTGCATTCTATAGGTTTATGTTTCAAAACTAAATACATGGTTTTATCTCTTCTTTTTTTCTCGACTTCTAAACTTTCTTGTTTTTATGCTTATTTTTTTCATTATCTATAACCTAAAAACGCTTTGTTTTTGTTCGTAAAAATTCTAATTATAGAAAAAAATAGCTAAGCTTTTTACTTCTTTTTATATGCCTATGAAATGTGTTTTTGCGCTGATAAAATGGTGAAAAAAACTTTAAAAACATATAGGTTTTTGCATTTCTGTAATAACATTTTTGAAAAATAAAAAAATAGCTCTTTTGCGCTAAAAAGCTTGTGTTTTAGCGTGCAAAAACATAGTGTTTTTAACATGCAATATATAAGGGTTTAGGGGGCAATAGCTTATGTTTTACACCCTAAACTCTAAGCTTTTGCAAGGTAAAATATAAGCTATTTATTTGCTAAGTGGTTGATAATAAGAGGTTTAATGTAAAATATGCACTAATAACACCTTTTAAAAATTAAGCGCAAAAAAATGGGCGTTGTGTCTTCTTGGTTATTATTGCTTTAGTTATAACTATCCCCATTTGTGATGATAGTGTGCTGTGGATAATCCTTAAAAAGTCTTTTTGTTGTTTTTTTACTTATAAAAATCATCATAAAAAGTATTGCACATGTTAGCAAATAACTATACTTTTTGCTATCGTTATTAAATTTTTAAAGATGAAAACAAAAAATTTTATTGCCCTTAGTGGCTTTATTTGTATTAGGGACTTAGTTCTTGTTGTGATGAAAAAGAAGGACTTACTTACAGTTCTACCGTGTTAAAAAAACTCAGAGTTAAAAAACTATTCTAACGTCAAAGAGGCTCTCTTTCGATAAAGATGGCAAGTTAGAACTTAACAATTTGGCTACTTCTACCGTTTCACTCGACCTTAGTAATACCAAATTAAAAAAGACCTTTCGGGTTTGGATATTTTGCCAAATTTGAAAGAAGTGAAGCTCTCTAATAATGATTATGGACCTGTATTCGATTTTTTTCTACCTTGCCTTCTCAAATTACAAGTGTAGACTTAACAGGTAATAACATTTATGATTTTTGAAGGATTAGTAGAAACAAAAACAGAGAATGAAGAGCTTAAAACAACGGTTCTTCACCCTTTAAAGAAACTTTATCTACCTCTTCTGCAAAATATAACGTAGAAGATTTGATGCCTTTTAATATGGTTCAAGGACAAGAAACCGACCTTAAAATGGCTGATTCTACAGGCAAAATGGAGAAATATACTACTGTTAGAGAAATTCCAGACCCTATATTTTGTGAATATCTCAAAACATTATATCCCAGTATGTTTATAGATAAAAATCATATAGACTTCTCTAAAAATGCCAAAAACTTACAGAACAAGGTCAAAACATCTATCTTCTTTTTACCTGAAGAAAAAGAAAATCCTGCATCTATTGAGGGGGTAGAATATTTCATAAATAATCCTTTCTTGGCAAAATTTATGGTAATGTTAAACACAGGAAGAAGTTACAAAGTGGGATATTTAATGCCACGTAAGAACATAGATGTATTTGCTTTGTTTTCAATAGAAGCAGAAGGAGAAATTGATTTCTCAAAGGCCACCTCTTTAGATGTGTTAGGTTTAGTAAAAATGTCCAAGTGTTAAACATCTTGATTTATCACATACTAAAGTATGTAATCAAGATATTAAGGACTTTTCATCCTATGGCTGACAATTCATTAAATCTTGTACATTGTCCTAATGTAGAAACCATAACACTTGCAAATCCTGCAAAAGGCGCTACAAATCGTGTGCTTTTAGTAGACTTACCTAAGCTAAAGAAAGTTGATTTAAGCAGCATTACTACATTAGGAGACTTGGGTATATTTTTAGATAACACTGAGGTGGTTTATCCAAAACTAAATAGTTTTTATGATTCAAACACAAAAAAGTAACAAAATTAACTGAAGGAGAAGAAACAGTATCAGTAACAGTATCTCAAAAACACTGGAAAGTTCTGCTTTTAAGGAGTTTATTAAAGAGTATGGACAATATTGTAGTGATGGAAAGGCATATGCTGAGGCTGAATATGGAGCTGTTGCGTGGAAAAAAAGAAGTAATAAAAATAGATAAATTAACATTCATTTTAATTAAAAACACATAAAGAAAAATGAAAAATACTATGTATCGCTGTGATGATTCTATCAATGGTTCTCACAGTATCTGCTCAACAAAAACGTAAGTGGTGACTATGTTGGTAAGTTTACACGTGTTTATATGCGAGGAGAAAAGAGCTTACCAGAACAAAACTTCACTACTACGGTGTCGCAAAACAACTCTTTAATCAGTTTACATATAGCCCCTTTCAAAATAGGAAGGATGCCTGGGTTTATAGAAGTCAATGCAAATGATATTGTATTGAAAGAAGATGGTAGCTTTGAACAAACGGTTAATAAAGGAATACATTTGCATATACCTGTAGTATTAGATGGTCTTTATACAGCAAAAGTAACAGGAACATTAAAGAACAATGTATTAACTTACACTATTGAGAGTGTAGATGCGAGGTTCTGGAGAGTTCCTTTTACTGCAATAGTAGGCTTTAAAGGAACGCGATAATCAACTAATTAAACTCTACATGAGGTCTATTCAGTGATAAATTCACTGATATAGTGCCCTCATGTTTTTATATAAAAACTATGAAAAAGTGTATTTTGCAAGGCATGAAGTATCTGTTTATCTTCAGTTTCTTATTTCTTATTGCATCATGTCAATCAGATGACAACTTAGAAAAGAAAAATGCATCTGAAGACTTAGTAGCTATGGCGCATCAATATCTAAATGGTGATATTATTTTAGGTACTCATGCAACGATGAATGGAGTAAATAAAACACTCTTACCACAAGGCTGTCCTACCAAATTTAATTTCCGTTGGAGCGAAACAGACAAGAATGTGCTCACCATTAGATTAGAAAATTTCTCTGTAGGTCAAATGCCTTTTTCTATAACCTACTATTGTGACGTGAAGATAATACAACTAAGTTCATGGGAAAAGGATGAGTATAAGGGCGAAGATTGGATGAAATTTGTGGGCGAAGACGGTTATCTTGCGTTAGGAGAAGGTGCTCAGGCAATGATAGCGAAAGGTAGTTTTGTGAAGGGTTACTACAATGCGAAGACCCATGAGATTAACTTTATTGTCAATTATAACATGATGAACGTGCGTTCTGAATGCTTTTTGCAAACCATAAACAAAGCTCGTATCAATAATTACGAAGCCGAATTTAAACAATACAGAGCAGACCTTGCTGCTTATAAAAAGGAACATAGCTTGTAAAACCATGTAAGCAAGAATATAAAGAGAAAGATGAAAAGCATATTCTCTTTCTCTTTTCTTATTATTAACAAAGTATGCAAAAGAAAAAAATATTATATTTATTCTGTTGTTTCTTGCTCTTTCTATCAATATTTTAGCACAACGTGTGGTGAAAAATAACAGTGAAGAAGCAGGAACTCAACAATTATTAGTGAGGGGCTAAGGTGAGTTTTTCGCCCAATAAAGCGCATACCGACACTTTAATCGCTATCACTAATAACGACGGAAAAAGCAATCATCAATTTAGAAAAAGGAACACACCTTTATATTATTATAGGGTGAGTTTAATGGGCTATATCCCACGTCAGGAACATTATCTACTACCGAACAAGACCCTAAACATCACCTTAAAAGAAGATGTTATGCACCTTAATGGGGTTGTAGTTACTGGTTCTCGAACAGAAAGACCCTATTAAGTTGTCGCCAATAACTACACAAGTGTTGGGTGGTAAAGCACTTGTTGACGCAGGATATAGCGACTTACAACACGCATTACAGCAGGAGACGCCCTGGAATGAACATACAAAAGGTGGGTTTTGGCAATGAGATTTCAATGCAAGGGTTAGACGCTCGTCATGTATTATTTCTGCAAGATGGAGAAAGAATGACAGGAGATATGGCTGGAAATCTCGACTATGAACGCTTTAACCTTCACGCTATCGACCGAATAGAGATTGTTAAAAGGAGCAAGTAGCACGCTTTATGGAAGTAGAGCATCAGGTGCTGTTATCAATCTTATATCTAAAAAGCAGTAAAACCATTAGATATACAAGCAGGGAATGAGGCTCGCTCAAATGAATGAACGTAATTATAAACAGCCTAATCCTAAAGACTTTTTGTATATGTTCGAAAAAGAATAGCGACAGAATGAACGGTCAGGCGTGGCTATCTGCTGGTATCAATCAAGGTAAAATAACGTCGCAAACAGATGTATGGTATAGCTCAAGCGATGCTTTCTACATGTATCAATCAGATAAAGACAAAAAGGTTTATACAAAAAGCTAACCCTTTGCTGCCTCACGACATCACTTTAACAGGTATTGCAGCACGTTCTCCGATGGGAATAGAAGGCACTGAACATCTAACAGTTGCTCAAAAACTTTATTATGAACCAACTAAAAAACCTCTTATTGCAAAGCTTATGGTTCGCTATTCTTCATGAATTCGTATGATTTAATACAAGATATGAACTTCTCACAAAGTCGTGATTTCATGGCAGGAGTTAAGGCTAAATACGATGTTAAAGACTGGTTTACGCTTAATTTAAGATCTACATGGCGACTTTTACGACCGCTTTAAACGGCACGAACGCATAGATGAAAGAAAGAAAGTGTATAAAAAGTAGAGATTCTTGAACCTCGTTTAACACTCACAAGTAACTACTTCACTGGGCATAGCATCATACTCGGTGTGGAGCATACAACAGACGATTTAACGAGCGACCGCTTTGTAAAATAGAAGAATGACAACGCGCTCTTTGCACGAAACAGAATATTTCTTTCAAGACAGAATGGACAGCTAATGAGCATTGGATGCTTTCTTCTGGAGTGCGAACAAACTTCTCTAAAGCGTTTGGTTTCATGTGGATGCCGAAGATAGCTGTTAAATATTCACCCGATAATCATTGGGCATTACGTGCTAACTACTCAATGGGTTATCGCGCACCGAGCATAAAAGAGCTCTTTTTAACTGGGATCATTTAGGGAATGTTTCAAATAAGAGGAAGCGAAGAGCTTAGACCTGAGAAGAATAACTACTTTTCTTTGGGTACAGAATACAGTAAAGACCGTTTCTTTATCAATGTAAATGCCTACGGAAACTTCTTTCATAAGAAGATAGAAGGTGTGTGGCGAATTTATGATATGCAGTATAATTTCAGTATAAGAACCTCAATAGCCAACGAATGTTAGGGAGTTGAGGGCGATAATGAAATGGAGATTAACCGACAATTTCATGCTTAATGCCACTTATAGCTATGTAAATGTGAGCAAACAAAAAGGCATTCAGGTTAATACCACTTCTCCTCACGCCGCTACAGGTAGTATAGATTATTCTTTTAAACTTACCTAATTACAGATTAAAAAAACCATTTTTAGCACCTCAATCATGGGTGAAAAAGAATTTCGATGTACAAGATAGAGTGTGGGTAAAAGAGCATAATAAGAGCTATGATGCTTATTTTTCGTTGCACACTTCCTACTTATGTTCTTTGTAATCTCTCAGTGGTTCAAACGTTTTATAATAAAGTTAAGCTCACAATGGGTGTAGATAACATCTTTAATTATGTACCTCGCACCTTAGGTTCGGGCATAACTTTGTTTAATGTTCCTGCCACTTCTGGTGCAAGAGGCTATCTACAAGTAGAGTTTTTAGTAGAAGATATTATTAAATCATTAAGACATAAGAAATGAAGCACTATTTCTTTATTTGTTTATTAACGCTATTAAGTTCGTGTGTAAAGTATGATGCAGAACCTTTTAAAGGGAGAGTTTTACCCAGAACTACAGGCTATTCAACGGGTGTAACTAACGATTGGCTTTATATTAACTTACGAACAGGACAGATGTTCAATAAATATAATGTGAATGAAGACATTGTTGAAGGAGCGCAAAAAGACCGTTTAGACTGGGATATTGCTTTCTGTGGTTACAGAATACGTACCAATTCTGGCACATCGGGCAAAGGTATGTGCGCTGCAGCAGACCTCGGTTATGTGGATTATGACAAGTGGAAAAGAGTTTCTCAATTACCTTCTAACCTTCAATGGACAGTAGACGACCATTCTGTTTCTATCACTATGTCGAGAAACGATTGGAATAAATACTAATAGTCAATCATCTTGACTTTCAACAGTACCCTTGGTTCGACCCAAATAGAGGTCCTGCAACCACTAAAAACAGATGCTAATCCGGTGTTAGCAACGGCAATGTCGTTCACAGGGACCTCCTCTGTGTATTCTCCTTCCTTTCATGCTTACGTTATAAGAACAGCCGATGGACAGAAATACTTTTAAAACTTCAAATTATAAGTTGGTATAAAGCCGATGTTGAAATAGGAGACACTGGTGGACAAATAAGCTATTATTGCGACGAATTAAAAATAATTTTTAGCGCATAAAAAGCATTGAAAAGAACGTTGTTTTTCAATGCTTTTTATTATAAACACTAGAGGATATTTTCAATACAAGAACAGTGACTTAAATAACGTATAAACCTACATTTAAGGTAACATTAAACAGGCTTTTCCATTCTTTTTCTGTTCTTTTTACCGTACAATCGAAAAGAGTTATGTTTTTGTTTGTGAAATAATATGTAATAAAAAACAAGTATATATATCAATACTTATTTGTATATTTGTGTTTAAAAGAAACCTCTTATATTAGGGTTGTTTGCTGTAAAAAAACAACGCCACCTACTTGTGGTTTTCATTGAAAAAGAAGAAACATAAATCATTATTATTGAATAATTAAACTCGAACAAGTAAGATGATATTAAAAAGAAAACACCTTGTTAAAAAGCTTTAACACAGCTTTTTTTATTTCCAGTTTTATACCTAAAAAGAGGTAAAAACAAGTTTTTTTGTCCCAAACAGCACTCTCTTTTTTATGGCAACGAATAACAAGAAAACACCTAAACAAAGTCCTTTTTTTGCTTTATCATCTTTTGTCTAATGGCATAAAAGAAAAAAATAGATTAACCTTTACACATATAGCTTTCTTGTGTTTTGTGCTATGCTTTTTGTTTATCTAACCATGCACAAAAACTTCAGAACTTTACGCGATATTAACATAAACCAAACCATTCTCGACCTTTCTTCTACGTCTTGTAAGGTTATACCACGCAATGCTATGCACTCACGTCATCGTCTTCAATCGCTCATTTTACCCTCTTTACTCGATTCAATAGGTAGCCAAAGCCTTCTTTGCTTGCGACCAATTGAAAAGGAGAACTGCGCTTTCCTGCTACCACAAGGGTTGTAGGTGCATCGGCATTTAACAGTTGCAAAAAGCTAAACAAACTGTTTTTTTGCGGCAACACCCGCTTAGAAACATTTGCTTTTGCCAATTGTTACGACCTATGAGCTATTGAGTTATCGGCAAAAGAACCACCTGTTTGTGCCGACAATGCGTTCGATGGCGTTAATTTTAGTAGCGTTAAACTTGTTGTTCCTGCTCAATCGCGAAATAAATATCGTAAAGCGAAAGGTTGGAACATTTTTGCAAAACAAAAGATAGAAAATGTGTGCATTCTCGAGCAACTACTCGTGCCAAAACCACTCACACTTAAAGTGTATTCTACCAATCAATCAAGCGAAAAACCAAAATCTCTTCCGCTTAATTGGACTGATGTGATAGGTGTTGAAGCCCCACTTGCTTTGCAAAACGAAAGAGAACAAGTCGAAAGAATACTCTCTGAACGCACTGTTTATAAGAAAAGAAACCGAAAGAAAGGAGCCATTGTGCGTTTACAGCTCGATAATAGCCTGCCAAACAGCAGAGCATACGTTTTTAGATGTATCTCATCAAGGAATCAATATTAAAGGTAAAACACCCGCAGGAGTGTTCTGTGGATTGATGACACTCGAACAATTGTGCATTGGTAACGGCTCTTTAGCCCCTTCGCAAACCATACCTGCACTGCATATAGCCGACCAACCACGAACGGCTATACGAGAGTTAATGGTAGACCCCGTGCGTCATTTCATTCCATTTAACCACCTTAAAAGCGTTTATAAAAAGAAATGGCTCGTTATAAATATAATGCTCTTCACCTGCATTTAGTTGACGACCAAGCGTGGAGAATAGAAATATATATCCAGAGCTTGTAGAAAAGGCCTCAGACCGTGTGGGTATGGACGATATGCCCGAACGTATTAGCGGTTATTATACACAAAATGAAATGAGAGAACTTGTGCAGTTTGCCGCAAAAATATCATGTAATGGTTATTCCTGAGATAGAACTTCCGGGACATGAGATAGCTGCTATACATTGTTTCCCTCAACTATCGTGCGAAAAAGCCAGTTCCTATTCGTCTCACTTGCGGAGTTAGCAACGAACTGCTTTGTCCTGCTGAACCATTTGTTTACGAATTTCTCAATAATGTATTAACAGAACTCGCCAATATCTTTCCTGCGCCTTATGTACACTTAGGAGGTGATGAGGCAGGACAGCCTCCATTGGGAGCATGGAGCAAGTGTTCTGCGTGTAAAGAACTAAAAAAGAAAGAAGGATTTACTGAAAATTGGGAGCTACAAAAATATCTTTTCGACCGAATTATTGAGCATTTGAAACGTTTAGGCAAAAAGCCTATGTACTGGTATGAGCAAGAATTTAAAAACAATACAGCCGGGTTGTGTGGTTTATGCGTGGCGAAATGGATTAACAAAGGTGGCTATTGATGCCGCAATACGTAATAAAGCACAAATTATGCTTTGCCCCGGTGAACACTGTTATCTCGACTATCCTGAGCAAAAAAGGCGATATGCCAGAAGTGAATTGGGGAATGCCTGCAACATCACTCGAAAAGAGCTTATCAGCTCGACCCTGCTTGGGGACAAGATAATAGTTTTGTTCGTAACAACCTATTGGGCGTGAGTGGAACGCTATGGAGCGAGTGTATTAACTCTACCGAACGACTTTTTTATCAAGCATTTCCTCGTGCTGCGGCTTTAGCAGAAGCGGGTTGGAGTGTTCCTGAACAACGAAATTATACCGATTTTTCAACGTCGTTTTAGAGCCATTGGTGCAAGATATGTTGCGTCGTGGTGTAGCCGTAAATGCTAAATAAAACGCTGTTTGTGGCTGATGGTGTGTGCGCTTGGCTTATATCGGCTTATTAAAACACTTGTATAAAGTGAGTGTTTTTTGCGTTGTGTGCCTTTTATAAGTTTACAACCCTCTACCATTTAGGCTATAACCTTATGCGTTTATGGTTTTACACCGCAATGATGTTTAAGACAAAGTAAAAGATTTAATGTGATAAAAGGGATTGAAACGAGAAAAATGTTTCAATCCTTTTGTTTTTTATGGTCGCATTTTTTTTAGTGGTTTAATGGAACATTGTAAATAAAAATGTATATAAAGAGAGAGCAAAAAGAGCATTTTTTAAAAATATCCTTTTTTTCGTCTTCATTTTTGTACATAAAAAAATGAGATTATAGCAAAAAGCTCAACTTTTGCAACCATTAAAGTCCCGAAAAAAACAGTTTTGGCTCTTAAAAATAAGCTGTAAACCCTAAAACATATAGGTTTTGCATTTTTATAATTCTATTTTCAAAAAAACAAAAAAATAACCCTTTTTGTGCTAAAAGCTTAGGTTTTAGCATGTAATAGCTATGTTTTAACACGCAATATATAAGGGTTTAGGGTGCAATAGCTTATGTTTTGCAAAAGGTAAACCCTAAGCTTTTTGCGTGTTAAAAAAACAAGCTATTAAAAATATTAAATGGCTGATAATGAATTGTTTAAGATAAAATATAGTGAAAAATAAAGCTCAAAAACAGCCTTTAAAAACACCCCCATTTTTTTATTGAGTAGCATAGTTTTTCAAACACAAACAATTATAGAGCGCATTTTATACTCTTTATTGTTGTTATTGATTAAAAAGTTTTTGTGTTGAAAAACCACAAATAGTTACAACATAAAATGAGAGAGAATACACAAAAAAGCATTGTTATGGTGCGTAATTAGCTATATAATTAACATTTAAAAGCATATAAATACGTGCAACATTCACTTGTTTTTTGTATCTTTGCACATATCAAGATAACATAAATGTTTAACAAATAAAAAAAGAAAAAGCTATGAAGTCATTAGGTTATATTTGTGCTTTCCTTGGCGGAGCCATTGCAGGTACAGCGTTAGGTTTATTAGTTGCACCCAGAGCAGGTACTGATACACGTTCTAAACTCACAGGAGCAGTAGAAGACTTTTTGGATAAACACAACATAAAACTTTCTCGTAAAGAAGTTGCAGACTTAGTAGATGAAATTAAAGAAGCTGCACCTGAAAATATAGTTGACTAATAAACATGTTTTCAAACGATAAAAATATTGAAACGATAGCACAGCTTGTAGAGGTGTTAAAAGCACTATATAGGGCTGAAAGCAGACTATTTAAAGGTTGATTTAGCAGAGAAAATAGTTAAACTTCTTACTGTTGCAGCCATGGTAGTTGTGCTATCGTTTTTGTTAATCCTTGTTCTTATTTATTTGTCGTTTGCCCTTGCGTTTGGTTTAGCTACATTTATAGGAACAGCCACTGCCTTTTTAGCAGTAGCAGGAGTATATTTTATATTGTTTTTGCTCTTTTATTATAAAACGAAAAACGCTGGATAGAAAGGCCTTTGGTGCGCTTTTTTTATCGTCGATGTTTATGGAATAAACAACCGAGCAAAAAGCCTTGTTTAAAAAGCTAAAAACACCCTTTTAGGTGTTATAAAAATTATGTTTTTATGCTTATAACAGAAAACACAAACGAGGTGAAACCTCAAGAATGCACTTCTTTGGCACAATTAGCTACGTATAAAAAAACATTTGAAAAGCAGCTCATTGAACAAGACGAAAAAGAAATGAAAAAAATGTGGAATAGTCTTTTTAAAAAGCCTTCTTCTACATATAAAAGCCCTTCGCAAAAGCTCAGTAATTTTCTTTCTATGAGTGGAGGAATAATAGACGGAGCTTTATTAGGTTGAAATTATACCGAAAGTTTAAGAGGTAAACAATTCTGTTTACACGGTTTTGTGTGTTTCTACCTGCAAAAACACATTTCTTTTGCTACACTTTTATAGCGTGTAGAAAGGAACAAACAACAGACATAAAGCATTTTCTTAAAACAGAAAAATGCTTATTTCTTATTGCAAACAACACAGGCAATACCCTTTAAATTATACAATGACACAATTAGAACTACTTGCTCCTGCTAAGAATTTAGAAACAGGTTTGGCGGCCATAGACCATGGGGCAGACGCTGTTTACATAGGTGCTGAACATTTAGGAGCAAGAGCTGCGGCAGGAAACTCTATCGAAGATATTGCCAAACTATGTGCTTATGCCAAACAGTTTGGTGTGAAGGTGTATGTAACACTTAATACCATTATCTACGAAAAAGAACTTTCTTACACAGAATCTCTCATTGCCAAATTATATAAAAGCTGGGGTAGATGCGCTTATTATTCAAGATATGGGTGTGTTAAAAATGAATATTCCACCCATAGAACTACATGCCAGTACGCAAACAGACAACAGAACACCCGCAAAAGTGTCGTGGTTAAAACAGTTAGGGTTTACCCGTGTGGTGCTTGCCCGTGAGCTATCAACCGATGTGATTAAAGCTATTCATGCGCAAAACCCAACGGTAGAACTCGAAGTGTTTGTTCATGGTGCTTTATGTGTTAGTTATTCGGGCGTGTGTTATGTGTCGCAACACAGCTTTAAGAGAAGTGCTAACCGTGGAGAATGTTCGCAATTCTGCCGTATGAGCTTCGACCTTCTCGATTCAGCGGGCGAAGAAATAGAGAAACAACGTCATCTTTTATCGCTGAAAGATATGTGTAGAATAAGCGAATTGGAAGAGTTGGCTGAAGCAGGAGCTACTTCTTTCAAGATAGAAGGACGATTGAAAGATGTGTCGTATGTTAAAAATGTGGTGTCGGCTTATCGTAAACAACTCGATAAGGTGATAGCGAAATATCCTCAAAAGTATGAACGTGCATCGCTTGAGAGGTGAAATATTCTTTTGAGCTCAACCTAAATAAAAACCTTTAATCGTGGGTTTACCACTTATTTTTGCATCAACGCGAAAAATATCACGTCTTTTAATACGCCAAAAGCTATTGGTGAACCTGTAGGACATGTAAAAGAGGTGAAGAAAAACTATTTTACGGTGGCAGGAACACACAACTTTGCCAACGGAGATGGCTTGTGTTTTATAAATAACATGAAACGTTTAGAGGGCTTTAGGGTGAACCGTGCCGACGGAAACAAGCTCTTTCCGCTCACTATGCCTAAAGATTTAAAAGCTGGAACACTCTTTGTTTCGTAATAATGATGAGGCTTTTTGAAAAGATATTGTCTAAGCCCACAGCCACCCGAAAAGATAGCTATTGAAATGGAATTGGCACCTTCTTCTAATGGATTTGCTTTTGACCATAAGCGGAAAAAGGCTTGAAAGAAAGTAGGGCAGAGGTGGTATTTAAGCACGAAATAGCACAAAAACCACAACGAGAAAACATACAAAGGCAATTGCTAAAATTAGGCAATACCATTTATTGTTGTAGTGATGTAACCTTTAAAAACGAGGTAGAGAAGTGTTTTATACCATCGAGCGTGTTAGCAGAACTTCGTCGTGATGCCATAGAACACTTGCAACCAATAGAGAACAAGCGATTAAGAACACAGGAAAAGCCATGTGCAAACGACACAAACATGGTGTGGCAACCAGAATATAAACGCTTTCCTTACATGTATAATATATCGAATAGCTTAGCAAAAGAGTTTTATAAAGAACAAGGAATGCAAGCTCCTGAAGATGCTTTTTGAGGTGAAAGGTAACGAAAAAGTGCCTCAATCAGCTTCTATGCAATGCAAACATTGTATAAAAATATTCATTAGGTTATTGCGTGAAAAAAACGGAGGAATAGCTCCCTAAATGGAAAGAACCTTTGTTTTTAAGACTTTCTGATGGGCGTAAATTTAAGCTCAATTTTAATTGCTCACAATGCCAAATGGACATTTATGCAACCGACTAATAAGTTTCAAAAACATATTGATTGTAGCCCTTACGGCGGTGCTTTTTGTTGTTTTGTTCTTGCTATAAAAAAAGGAACAGAACACAATGGTTATGCCTTAACAGAACAGCATGCAGATAGTGCTAAGCAAGCTTTTTGAACGCTCACATCATTATGGTTTTGAACTATAACTTTGTGGTTAAAACCGATTCTTTATTGCTTTTGAAACAACAACCCGAAGAAGTTTTGTCGGACTTAACAGCCGATTCGCTCGTTATTTACAAAAAAATACACCACTCGTTGTGGCAGAGATTAGAATATTACCAACCGATTCTATCGACTCTGTTTGGGTGCAAGTGGCTCGCGACCAACATTCTTTTTGGGTGGATACATGAAAGCAAACTACTCTCAAATGTTGTTCCCGATGACCCTATTTCGCAGTTTATTTCCACCTTTTCAGACATTCATTTACTCTTATTCCTTATTGTTTTTAGTCTTATCTCTATTTATTATATTGTTCGTAAGCTGTTAAGTGAGAGTATTCCGTTAGTACATTTTAAAGATATTCCTTCTTTTTATCCCACCTTGTTTGCAATGCTTGTTGCAACATCTGCCACTTTTTATGCAGGTATTCAGCAGTTTGCACCCGATATTTGGCGCGGTTTTTATTTTCATCCTACACTCAATCCCTTCTCATTAGCCTTTCCGTTAAACGTGTTTTTAGGCTTGGTTTGGAGTATACTTATTGTGGGTATTGCCACAATAGACGAGGTTCGACACCTCTTGTCGTTTACAAATGGCATTCGATATGTAGCAGGTTTAGCCGCAATATGCGCTTTAAATTATATCATTTTTAGTATTTCTACGCTGTATTATGTGGGCTATGTTTTGTTAGTGGCTTATCTTTATTTCTCGGTGAAACGCTATATAAAACATCGAAAAATGAAATATGTGTGCGGAAATTGTGGCACTTTATTGCACGAAAAAAACACGATGTCCGCATTGTGGGGTCGTAAATAAATAATATAAAACCGCAAAATAAACAGCTAAAAAAACATTTCTTTAACTTTTTATTTTTGCGGTATATAAATAAGGTAGAAACATTTTATAAAATAAAAAAGTAAGTGATGTTTCAACACTTAAAAAGTTTTTATAATAATTCCACTTTTGTTTATTTCTTGCTCTTTATCGCAATAGTGACAACGCAATATGTGCTTGTCTTTTTCCTATAGCATGAAAAAGAGTTTTCATGGGTTCATTATTGGTTATACACTTAGGATTATTACATTTTATAATACCACTGAGCACATCTGGTGTTTCTACCATTCGTTTTTGAGTGATTTCAAAATTATGAATTGTGTTTAAAACAATCTTCGGTGCTACCACAGAAAGCCTATTTATTTCTTCATCAGTAAAGAATTTATCCGATATTTTCACAATTCCTTTCTTGCCAAATCTGCTCGATGGATAGTTATAACCAATGGTAACAGGTTCTGTTGTATGCTCTAATCCTAATAAACTAACCACCTGATAAGTCTTTTTCGGCTGGTATATGGTCTATCACTGTGCCGTTTTCAATCGCAGCAACAAGTCGTTCTTTCTTCATCATAGTTGCTTTATAAAATGGTTTTATCTTGTTTAATATCTTCTAATGTGTATCCCAAAACCTTAGCAAAGATAGCTTCTCTGGCATATAAACCATTGCGTGCTTGTTCAATATATAGTAAGCATGTGGGTTTTCATCTACATCGTATGCAATTTCATTTACGCGTGGAAGTGGGTGCAAAATCTTCATGTTTTCTTTTAGCTTTATTAAGCATATCACTCTTTAGAATATACACATTTTTCACTTTTTCATATTCCATTAAGTCAGAAAAACGCTCTTTTTGCACTCTTGTCATATAAATAATATCTGCTCCAGAAATAACATCTTCGTTAAAATCGCTACACTCATAATATTTAATGTTGTGTTCTTTTGCAATATTGTTTTATACTCTTCAGGCATTAGCAAGTTCGGTAGGTGATACGAAATAAAAACGTGGGATTAAAGTGTCGCATAGCAGTTATGAGCGAGTGAACAGTGCGTCCATACTTTAAATCTCCTACTAAATAAATGTTTAAATTATCAGAGTGTTCCCTGCGTTTTATAAATAGAATAGAGGTCGAGAAGGCATTGTGAAGGGTGCATATGTGAGCCATCGCCAGCATTAACGATAGCAACAGGAGCCACTTCGGCAGCATATAACGCTGCACCCTCTAAGAAATGACGCATTACAATGATGTCGGCATAATTTGAAACCATAAGAATTGTGTCTTTAAGGGTTTCACCTTTTGCCACACTCGACGCTTTTGCGTCGGAAAAACCAATCACTTTAGCTCCTAATCGGTTAGCTGCTGTTTCAAAACTAAGACGTGTTCGAGTGGAAGGTTCATAGAAAAGAGTGGCAACAATCTTTCCTTTTTAAGAGTTCTCTGTTAGGATTTTTCTCAAATTCTTCTGCCATTTTTAAGAGATAAAGAATGTCTTCTCTCGATAAATTGGCAATTGTTACAAAATCGTTCTTAACCATATTATCACTTTATAAAAGTTGTATTCTGCGCACTAAGGTAAGCATAATTTGATAGATATATGCGATAATTGGAAAGAATATTGTATTTTTGTAGCAATTTATATTGAGAAAAATATATGCGAAAAAAGCTTTTTGTACATGGATTATGGTTAGTTCTTATCACGTTTTTTTAGTGATATGCTCTTTGGAGCTTTACAGCTATCTGGTTTTGGTTGGATAGGCTACATGCCACCGTTAGAAGACTTACAGAATCCAATCAGTAGATACGCTACTCAAGTGTATAGTGCTGATGGAAAAGTGATGAGAACATGGAATATTAACCGTGAAAATCGCATTTGTGTGCCTTATAGTCAGTTGTCTCCACACCTTGTAAAAGCACTTGTTGCAACAGAAGATGCACGCTTTTACGAGCATTCGGGTATTGATTTTTTTACGCTCTCGGACGAGCTATTATCAAACGAGGTCTACTCGGTCAGGCGAATGCAGGTGGTGGTTCAACCATAACTCAGCAGTTAGCAAAGCAGCTTTATTCGTCTACTGCGCACAGTAGCTTAGAGCGTATGCTACAAAAGCCTATCGAGTGGGTCATTGCAGTGAAGTTAGAACGCACTTATACCAAAGAGGAACTCATTGCATTGTATCTTAATTACTTCGATTTTTTTGCATAATTCGGTGGGAATTAAAACAGCTACTAACACTTATTTTAATAAAGAACCACGCGATTTAAACGAGGTAGGAAGCTGCCACTTTAATAGGTTTATGTAAAAATCCATCACTCTTTAATCCCGTAAGATACCCTGAACGAGCTTTAAATAGACGAAATGTTGTGTTGCATCAGATGCAGAAAGCAGGTTACATTTCATTAGCTGAATGCAACAAATTGTGTAGCGAAAAGCTCGTATTAAACTTCCGTCGAGTAGACCATAAAGATGGTATTGCAACTTATTTCCGTGAGTTTTTGCGTCAATATATGATGGCTAAACGACCTAATATAGATGATTATCCATCGTGGAATAAGCGACAATACACAATAGACTCTATTGCTTGGGAAACCGATCCCTTGTATGGTTGGTGCAATAAGAACTTCAAAAAAGACGGCTCACCTTATAATCTTTACACAGATGGATTAAAGGTTTACACATCAATTGATAGCCGTATGCAACAATATGCTGAAGAAGCAGTGTATGCACAAGTAGCAAGAAACCTTCAACCAGCCTTTAATCAAGCAAATAAACACAAGAAAAATGCGCCTTTTTCTGATAACTTAACGAGTAAACAGCTAAAAGATATTCTGAAAGCAGCTATGATGAAAAGCAGAGCGTTACAGAGTGTTGAAGGCGAAAGGAGCAAGCGATGAAGAGATAAAACGTTCTTTTAGAACGCCAGTAGACATGGAAGTGTTCTCTTATCACGGAGATATAGACACCATAATGACCCCTCTCGATTCTATTAAATACGTTAAATCGTTTCTAAGAGCAGGCTTTATGAGCATGGACGGAACGACAGGTCAGGTGAAAGCCTATGTGGGTGGAGTAGATTATAGACACTTTATGTACGACATGGTGATGGGAGGAAGACGCCAAATAGGTTCTACTATTAAACCTTTCTTATATGCTTTGGCTATGGAAAATGGCTTTTCTCCATGCGATAAAGCTCCTAATGTGCAACGCACTTACATGGTGGCAGGACAACCATGGACGCCCCGTAATGGTAGTAGAAGTCGTTATGGACAAATGGTTACCTTAAAGTGGGGCTTAGCACAATCGAACAATTGGATTTCAGCATACCTCATGAGTAAGCTTAATCCGCGACAGTTTGTAGATATTCTGCATAGCTTTGGATTGAATAATCCCGACATTCATGCGTCTATGGCATTAGCTTTTAGGACCTTGCAGAGCCTCTGTTGGCGAGATGGTAAGTGCTTACACAGCCTTTGTTAACAATGGTATTCACGTTGCACCTTTATTTGTTGCGAATAGAAGACAATCAAGGAAATGTTATTACAGCTTCAACCACGAATGAACGAGGGTGATAAATGCCGAAAAGTGCTAATAAAATGTTAGTGCTTTTACAAGCGGTTGTAAACGAAGGAACCGCTGGACGACTTCGCTATAAGTTTGATTTAAAGAATGAAATAGGTGGAAAAACTGGAACTACCAACCGCAATTCTGATGCGTGGTTCATTGGATTTACGCCTCAATTAGTAAGCGGTGCTTGGGTAGGAGGTGAGGATAGAGACATTCACTTCGATACAACTAACATGGGACAAGGTGCTACTATGGCTCTTCCTATTTGGGCTTTGTTTATGAAAAAAGTGTTGGCAGACCCATCATTGGGCTACGATAAAGACGCCACATTTAACCTTCCGCCGCATTTCGACCCGTGTGCAAGAACTGAAACGAGGCTCGATGAATTTGGAATAGAAGAGTGTACGAATAGAATAATTTGTAAATAGATATAAAAAGAAATAAGTGGATTACACTTTAAAAAGAAAAAGTGTGGTCTGCTTATTTCTTTTATCTTTAGATACCTCCTTTTTGTCTTTAGATACCTCCTTTTTTTGTCTTTAGATACCTCCTTTTTGTCTTTAGATACCTCCTTTTTGTCTTTAGATACCTCCTTTTTTTGTCTTTAGATACCTCCTTTTTTTGTCTTTAGATACCTCCTTTTTGAGAGTTAAACAAATAAAAAATGTAAGTGAAACAAGCAACCTATAACCTTTGGGAGAATAAGATGTTGTGATGCAAACATGTGTAAAACATCTTGTTTGTTTTTATTCTTTACCGTTTTACACAATTGCTTTTTAAGAAGGTTAGTGTAATGTTTTTCTACAAGTTTGTTCTTAATAACAATGGCACAAACATCTTGTGCGCTTACCTTATTTAATATATCATAAAATAATTGTAATCAAACAGCATTTTTAAAGAGTTATAAAGTACAACCAAAAGCGGTGAAATTTGTGAGCGTTTTTGTTACATTTTTAAATTTTTCGTTTTTAGCGTAAAAAAATATAGCTATCTACCCATCTATATGCCTCTTGTTAATCTGCTTTTTGAATACAAAAAAACACGAAAAAAACACAAAACATATAGATTTTTGTTTTCTAAAACGCAACCTCTTAAAAACAAATAAACAAGCCCTTAGGGATGTAAAAAACTTAGAGTTTAGTGTTAAAAACACAACATATTGCCCTCTAAACTCTTATAGTTTATGTCCTAATAGCTTATGTTTTACAACCTAAACTCTAAGCTATTGCATGTTTTTTTGCTAAAAAAGTGCGTTTTAAAAGCCTTTATTTGTAAAAAGCAATTAAAAAACTATCGCATTTCTACTCTTGTACCTTTTTGTTTAAAATGAGCGCAGAAATAAGCAAAAAAAGTTGAAACCGTTGTTGTATTTATAGCCTGAATAAAAATCGTAAATCAGCCTTTAAAATAAAAACAAAAACACTCACTTAAAACACTACGAAAAAAGTTGTAAATAAGTGTTTGTATTGCTTTTTAAATTACAAATGTTTTCGTTTTTCAAAAAAATGGTTGATACACTGAAAGCGTGCATAAAAACCCCTTTAATGTTATATTTTTATTGTAACTTTGCACAAAAGTGTGTAAACCACTAAAAAGAAAACCAAAAAAATGACAGCTACAAAAATATTGTTTAGATTATGTAAGTAGGGCAAACAAGGCTAAATTAGAAGCCGAACTACAAATTTGTCGCTTAGTAGACATACCCTTAACTGTACACCCTTACGAGCAAGGCCTTATCCTTCCCAACCATACAACAAAAGGGGCGGGAGGCGTTATAAATAACGATGGCGTTTTAGTAGACACTGAACAAGAAGTAGTAGGTGCGTATGATGTGAGTTTAGACGAAATAGAATATAAAGACGAAGAAGTGATATACATAGGTTATATGTATTATGCTTTTGGTCATGCTTTTACCGATAACCTTCAAAAAGCTCTGGTTTTTGCACACCAACGAGGGCAAAGAGTTGCTCAATAGAGGTGTTAAAATGGTTTATAACGTGTTTCAAGGCGAAGAAATGCCAAGCTATTCTAAGCGATTAGCTGAGCTTGCCAACTTTAATATCTCGTCTGCTATCCCTATTTTAAAGCCCACTCGCTTTTAAAAAAATTTGAAACTTTCCTTCTAATAGTTTATTTAGAAAAAGACAAAAAACTTTATTACACTGCCACCTTCAAAACAAGCATTGAGGCTATAAAAGAAAATGTTTTTGAAGAATGTGAACCCACAGTGGAAACTTATAACAAAGTGTATTTGTCGCGAACAACGCTTGCTAATAAAGAAGGACATGGTTGGCAACGCACTCGCGACTATGGTGAACAAGCCGTAGAAGATGCTTTTTGTAAGTAAAGGTTATGTGGCTTTGCACCCCGAAAACATTCCGTTAGAACAACAAATATACATAGCAATGACTGCAAAACATATTGCTGCAACCGTAGGAAGCGTGTCGCATGTGTCTATCTTTGCCAATGCTAACACACAAATGATACTATTAAATAAGATAGATTGGTGTTATCAACATCAATTGTTAGCAGACCATTTGGCAGAAACACAAGTGGTTTTATGTAGATATTCATCATAGCATGTATAAAATAGAAGCGTGGTTAGGTCCGTTCTACATGAGTGTTACCAAATATTTACAGCAGTTTTTAGGCTTAAAGCCACAAGCCGATAACTTTTTGTTAGACCCCATTTTCTGGAAATATTTTATGCGTTGGCAACGTAGAGCAAGACGTCTTTGGTGGAGAGATGTTAAACGTAGATGGAAAAAGAATTAAAAACAAAGGCATCATAACAACAGAATATAAAAACAAAAACACAATGGCTTTTGATATAAAAAAAGGAGAATACGACCGTTATGTTGTAACAGAAAAAAACACACTTTTTAAATTGGTTATTAGCTAATTTAAAAGGAATGAGACAAAAACAAAATAAAAGATACACTCGCAGGACAAGGCATAAAGGTGAATGGAAAAAAATAGTTACTAAATACGATTATCCACTCATCGAAGGCATGAAAAATAGCCGTTAGCAAAAACCAAACGCAACAACTTATTTAAAAAGTAAGTATGTAGATTTGCTCTACGAAGATAATCACATAATGGTTATTCTCAAAAAAGCAGGCATTCTTTCTATGCCCGTTGGCAAAGCATCTCTTAACGTTAAAATGGTTCTCGACGATTATTTAACTCGTTCAAAACAAAAGTGTAACGCTCATGTAGTGCATCGTTTAGACAGAGATACCAGTGGTTTAATGGTGTATGCCAAAGATAAACGAGTGGAACAATTGTTTGAAGAAGATTGGCATAACATAGTTTACGACCGCAGATATATGGGTGTGGTGAGCGGAGAAGTGTTACAAAAACGAAGGAACCATAGCTAATTGGCTAAAAGATAATAAAGCTTATGTTACTTACTCTTCGCCTTACGACAACGGAGGCAAGTATGCTGTTACTCATTTTCGCGTGTTAAAACGCAATGCTAACTATTCGTTAATAGAATACAAATTAGAGACAGGACGCAAAAACCAAATTCGTGTGCATTCGGCAGATATGGGTTATCCCATTTGTGGTGATGTTAAGTATGGTAACGGAGATAATCCTATTGGCAGATTGTGCCTCCATGCTTATGTATTAGCTTTTTATCACCCCATAACAGGTAAGCGAATGGAGTTTGAAACACCTGTTCCTTCCGACTTTAATAGGGTTGGTTAAGTGAGGTTATAACTAAGTGTTTGATGAGTGTTTTGTGGCAAAATAAAAAGTGGACTAATAATAAATAGGTGAAACAAAAACCGTTTTGTTTTACAAAAAAACACAAAAAGCACATTTTATAGCTAACTTATTGTGTAATTGCAGATTATTCGTTATTTTTGTAGAAACAATCTAATATAAAAATAAAAAATGATAGACGTTAAGAGTACATTAAAGGATGCAGGCGATAGAATGGAAATGGCTGCCATGTATTTAGACGAACAATTGTCGAGAATACGTGCTGGACGTGCTAATATAGCCATATTAGATGGCGTTCGTGTAAGCTCGTATGGCTCTATGGTTCCTTTGAATCAAGTGGCAAATGTGTCAGCTCCTGATGCACGAACCATTGCTATTGCACCCTGGGATAAAGAAGACTATAAGAGATATTGAAAAAAGCTATTATGGACTCTGATGTAGGTATTACTCCCGAAAACAATGGTGAAGTGATTCGCTTAAACATTCCTCAACCCACTGAAGAACGCCGTCGTGAATTAGCAAAACAATGTAACAAGATAGGCGAAAAAACAAAGATTGAAGTGAGAAACGTGCGTAGCGATATTAAAAGATAAACTTAAAAAAAGCTATTAAAGATGGTTTATCGGAAGATAATGAAAAAAAGATGCTGAGGCTGAATTGCAAAAACTTCACGATAAATACATTAAAAAGAGTAGAAGACCTTCTCACAGAAAAAGAAAAAAAGAAATTATGACTGTATAGTCGGTTATAGTTCTTTTACAAGAAGATAATAAACCTATGGTTGGCAATTAAATAAACATTTGTGATGTTAAAAATAAATGGAGCTAATGGGCTCAACATATAACATCATAAGCGTGTTTCTTTAATTGCCAATTTTTTAATTGAAAAGCAAATATAAACATAGTGCGTGGACTTGTAATTAAAAACACGGGTAGTTGGTATTCTGTAAAAACAGAAGATGAACGTGTAATTGAAAGTAAGATAAAAAGGAAAAATTTCGTTTAAAAAGGCATTAAAAGCACAAAACCCTGTGGCAGTAGGCGATAGGGTAGAAGTGGTTATTAACAACGAAGGACAAGGCTTTATTACTGCTATTGAAGACAGACGAAACTATATTATACGTAAATCTCAAAACCTTAGTAAGCAAAGTCATATCTTAGCAGCTAACGTCGACCAAGCTTTTCTGGTGGTAACTGTAAACCACCCACAAACATCAACTATGTTTATAGACCGTTTCTTAGCATCGGCAGGAAGCCTATAATGTGCCTGTTACACTCGTATTTAATAAAACCGACTTGCTAACCGATGATGAAAAAGCATTACCAAAAACTTAATGGTAACACTCTACGAAACAATAGGTTACAAGTGTTTAGCTATCTCTGCTGTAACAGGGAGATGGGGTTTCTACACTCGAAAAACATTTAGAAAAACAAAAATAACACTGCTTAGTGGAAACAGTGGAGTTGGTAAAAGTACGCTTATCAATCGTGTTTTTACCCCCATGCTTGCATGAAAACTGCCGAAATATCTGATGTTCACGATACGGGAATGCACACCACTACATTCAGCGAAATGTTAGCTTTGCCCGCTGGTGGATACCTTATTGATACACCGGGGAATAAAAGGTTTTGGGTCGTTTGATATGGAACCAGAAGAAATTTGTGGTTATTTTAAGGAGATATTCACCTTTTCTAAAAGATTGTAAGTTTAGCAATTGCACGCATACACACGAACCGGGTTGCGCCGTAAGAGAGCTATTGAAAAATCATTATATCGCTAATAGTAGGTTTCAATCTTATTTAAGTATGCTCGAAGACAAAGAGGGAAACAAATACAGAGAGGCTTATTAACAAGGCTTCTCTTTCTTTTTACACTTTCTTGCATTGTTTTTTCACCTTATATATAATAGCACTTCTCGTCAAATTATAGTCTTTCTTTTCGCTTTATCTAAATCCTTACCGTTTTATCTCTTCATGATGAACATAAAAAGATGCTATTACAACGTAATAACATCTCTTTGCTGGGATACTCAGTTCGAACCAAGAATGACAGGACCAGAGATCTGTAGTGTTACCATTACACCATATCCCATTCATAAAGCATATCTACTGCCTTTATGTATATTGCAAAGGTAAAGAAAAAAAACGAAATGGCAACCAAAGATGTTGGTTTTTCTAAAAAAATACCCAAAAGATAAAGTCTTTTTACCTATCTTCTATAAAAATAACAGTATCTTTGTACACATTATTATAAAAGTAGATTTTTAATAGATGGAACAAAAAGAACACATTAGTTGATGCCATAGTAAAAGGCATTCAAGAGAAAAAAGGTTCGGGTATAACAATTATCGATTTACGTAACGTAGACGGAAGTATTGCAAACTATTTTGTTATATGTGAAGGCTCATCGCCTACACAAGTAGAAGCTATTAGTGGCTCTGTAGAAGAGATAGCACGCATAGATGCAGGTGAAAAGCCTATTAAAACCATTGGATTAGGTAATAACGAATGGGTTGCAATGGACTATTCTGACGTGTTAGTGCATATCTTTATGCCCGAAACAAGAGCTTTCTATAATCTTGAAGGATTATGGGAAGATGCCAATTTGACACAAATTGAAGACTTAAACTAATTGGCATACTTTTAGAATAGATATTGTGTAAATAAATACACTTTAAACGATGAATTATCAAAACAAAAAAAACAATAACAATACAGAGCAACCTAAGATGCCTAAATTTAATATGAATTGGGTGTATGCGATTGTTCTTGTAGTGTTAGCGGTGCTATTTTTTACTGGTGCACCCGATAGATTAACGTCTGGTTCGGTAGCAAAAGAAGCATCAATAGCACAGTTTAACAAGTATCTCGAAAAGGGATATGCGTCTAATGTAGAAGTGAAAACAGGCGAGAAGTTTCTTAAAATGTACATTAAGCCTCAGTTTTTTAGAGATGTTTTCAATAAAGATGCACGCTCATTAGGCTCAGATCCGTATGTGAAAGTTGAAATAGGAGCTCTCGATAACTTAGAAACTCAACTAAAATGGGCGCAAAAAACAGGACGAATAAATGACTATTCTTACGATAATAAAAAGATAATAGTTTATTCGACCTTATCACAAATGTTCTTCCTCTTGCTCTTTTTATTGGTTTTGGCTACTTCTTAATGCGACGAATGACTGGCGGTGCAGGTGGCGGAGCTGGTGTTTTTAGCGTAGGAAAGAGTAAAGCAAGAATGCATGAGAAAGGAGATGAGCTTGGAATAACATTCAAAGACGTTGCAGGACAAGCTGGAGCAAAGCAAGAAGTACAAGAGATTGTGGAATTCTTAAGAACACCTGACAAGTTTACAGAGCTGGGTGGAAAAGATTCCTAAAGGAGCTTTATTGGTTGGACCGCCAGGAACTGGTAAGACATTACTTGCTAAAGCAGTGGCTGGAGAAGCAGGTGTACCGTTCTTTTCTATGAGTGGTTCAGACTTTGTTGAGATGTTTGTAGGCGTTGGAGCCTCACGTGTAAGAGATTTATTTAGGCAAGCTAAGGAGAAATCTCCTTGTATTATATTCATCGATGAGATAGATGCTGTGGGTAGAGCACGTAGCAAAAACCCTTCAATGGGTGGTAATGATGAACGTGAAAACACACTTAATGCGCTCTTAACAGAGATGGATGGTTTCGGAACGAACAGTGGAGTGATTATTCTTGCAGCAACTAATAGAGTGGATATGCTTGATAGTGCGTTGTTAAGAGCTGGACGTTTCGACCGTCAAATCAATGTTGATTTACCCGATTTGCAAGAACGTGAGAGGTCTTTAACGTGCATTTGCGTCGTGTAAAGATAGATGATAGCGTTGATATTGATTTCCTTTCTCGTCAAACACCTGGTTTTTCTGGAGCTGATATAGCGAATGTTTGCAACGAAGCAGCACTTATTGCCGCACGACACGATAAGAAACAAGTGAGCAAACAAGACTTCTTAGACGCTGTAGACAGAATTATTGGCGGATTAGAGAAGAAGACTAAGGTGATGACAATGGGTGAAAAGCGCACAATAGCCTTACATGAAGCGGGTCATGCAACCATCTCTTGGTTCTGTGAGCATGCTAATCCACTCGTAAAAGTTAGTATTGTACCTCGTGGACAAGCGTTGGGAGCCGCTTGAGTATATACCAGAAGAACGTCAAATAACTACAAAAGAACAGTTATTAGACGAGATGTGTGCTCTTTTTGGAGGACGTGCTGCAGAAGAATTGTTTACGGGTCACATCTCAACAGGTGCTATAAACGATTTAGAAAGAGCCACTAAGAGTGCATACGGAATGATAGCTTATGCTGGAATGAGCGACAAATTGCCTAACATTAGTTATTATAATAACAATGAATACATGTATCAGCGTCCTTATTCCGACACTACAGCACGATTGATAGACGAAGAGGTTCTGAAGATGTTGAATGAACAATACGACAGAGCTAAGCAGATATTAACTGAACATAAAGAAGGTCATGCGCGCTTAACAGAGTTGTTAATGACTAAAGAAGTTATTTTTGCTGAAGACGTAGAACAGATATTTGGTAAGCGTCCGTGGGTAAGTAGAACGCAAGAGCTTATCGAGCAAACGAAAAAAGCAAATGAGTTGCGTTTAGAAGATATGCTCGAGCTGTTAAACAAAGCAGAAGAAGAGCATCAACGCTTGCTAAACGAAGTTGAAAAAACAGAAGAATAATAAGCAAACCAATGCTTTTCACCATTTTTAGAAAGCATTGGTTTCTTTTACGATAAGTCCTATTTGTAATTCTTTAACCTAAACATTTATTATATGAGTGATAAACTAAAAAAACATGATTGTGCGTGCTATTACGGGTATCATCTTTGTTACTATAATGGTAGTAGGCATGTTAAAAGCCCTTTTCTTTGGTGTTTTTTTATTTGCATTGATAACAGCACTTAGCATGTGGGAATACACGGGATTAGTAAATAAAGTGAAAGACGTTACTGTTAATCGTTTTATCTCTACCGTTGCAGGCGTGTATCTCTTTTAGCTATTTCGGGTGTTAATAGCGGCTTTGTTCAAAAGCAATGCAGCGTTTATACCTTATTTATTAACCATTATTTATTTATTGGTAAGCGAGTTATATGCTAACAATAAGAACGCATTGACGACCTTTCTTACACCATGTTAGGTCAAATGTATGTTGCTTTACCACTTTCAATGATAAGCGTATTAGCTTTCAGGAAGCGATATAAAAGGCGAAAATACATTTTTATTACTTGTTACCTTTGAGTATCTTTATATTTTTTTATGGGCTAACGATACAGGTGCTTATTGCTTTGGGAAGCTTGTTGGGTAAACATAAATTGTTCCCCGTATTAGTCCAGCAAAAGAGTTGGGAAGGAAGTATCGGAGGAGGAATTGTGGTATTATTAGTAGCTTCTATTCTTTCTTATTGCGACCAAAAAGGAAGTAATCTCTCAGGAATAAATCTGTATCAGTGGTTAGGTTTAGGACTTGTTGTGAGTATTTTTTTGGCACTTAGGGGCGACCTTGTTGAGAGTTTAATTAAAAGAACTATTGGCATAAAAGATAGTGGAAACATTCTTCCGGGTCATGGTGGAATGCTCGATCGCTTTGATAGTTCTTTATTAGCGATACCTGCTGCAGCCGTATATCTTTATTCTTTACAACAATTTTTGCTAATGAACACTTGTATAATAAGTGATAAAAACACTTATTATTCGCTAAAAAGAAGTGGAACACTTTGCAAGTGATAACACTAAAAACAAAAAGATATTGCAAGATTAGAAACACATTATTAGATGTGAAAAATACCCCCTATTGACACAGAAACTCTGTTTGGGAAACATACAAAAATAGTAGATTAACAGCTCAATATGGCAAACTTTACAAAACAAACATTTACTATTTAAGTAAATAAAGAACAGAATTAGCTTGTAGGCTATATATAAATAAGGTGTAAAAAGAAGTAAAACCATCTTCTCTTTACACCTTATATTATTATATCTTATCAATCACTACAAAAACTCTCATGTATTGAGATAACATAGAGAGTTTTTATTATTTATTTTATTACACTTATGAAGTTTAGTAGCTAAACTTAACACCTACAAAATAGCTTCTTGGTTGTGCAGGACCATAGATGTAATCAACATCACGATTAGGACCTTTGTCGAAATCTTTTTGATATGCGTTTGTAATATTTTTGAATACCAGCATTCACTTGTAGCTTTAGATATTCAGAAAAGAGCAAAAGTCGTAAGCCAATTTTAGGTTCATTGTAAGGAATGTAGGAGTATTTACTGCCTTAGCTTCGCTCCAACCTTTGTAGCTAACAGCTTGTCCGTTAAGTGTTCCTTCATAATCACTTGTTTTTTGGTGACCAACTAACATGCTACCAGTGTAAGTACCTGTAAGTGCAGCAGTGAAGTTTTTAAATGGTGTAGTCTTAATTGTGAAGTAGCCATAAGTGTTAGGAGTCTTTAAGAAACGACGTTCTTTCTTTCCACCTTCTTCGCTCCATTCAACAGAATCTTTATACAAGTTCTTTTGAAGAGTTAAGCCAGCTTGCACTTCTAACCACTTAGTGAATGCAGCTTTTGCCTCTAAGTTAATACCAAAAATGTTGGCACTGTTAGCATTGTAACGTTCTTCTATTTCATTATGTGTTACATCTATCAAGCTCAAACCATAGTCTTGCATGTAACGTTTAATGTTTTCTTGGTATTCAGGAGTACCTTCTTCACCTTTATCCTTTTGTGTTGTAGCAAAAGTGTTTATAAGTTTTGTGTAGAAACCTTCTATTAAGAAGTTTGTTTGAACTGAACCAAAGGTGTGATAGAAGTCAGCAGAAGCACTTACAGATTTAGAGCGTTCTTCTTTTAAGTTAGGATTTCTAACGATAATTTTTACGAGTTCCATCAGTCCAACCAGTGTGTAAATCTTCGTCGAAAGCTTGTGGAGCACGGAAACCTTCAGCATAACTCAAAGCGTAAGCTAAGTTCTTCTGATGGGTTATAACGGAAGTTAACACGAGGGAGAAAAGAATAGCTTTGTTGATATAATTGTTCTTATCTACGCGCGCACCGAGCAAGAATGTGAACTTATCATTTTTCCATTCGTTTTTGGAAATAACCACTCCATACACGAACATGTTGTTTTCAAATAGTGGTCATAACCTACTACTTCATCGTTCATTTTGTCGTAGCTATATTCAGCACCTAATGTTAATGACGAAGGCATAAACAACAGCTTGTCAAAAATTGTGTACGTATTGTGTACCTAAAAATATAGTTCAATTCTTTTGTAGTACCATAAGCTCTGTTTGCTTTATCAATAGCTTCTGCTGTTGTTTCCCCAGCGCGACCGCCATAATAGCTTTTTCTTGCAGTGTTTTCAAATGAATAGTAAGCCTTAAATAAGTCTTTTCCATCGCGAGAGAAGAAATCGTATCCTAAGTTACCACCATTGATATCGTGTTCCAATTGTTCAGTGATATCAGTTTCGTGAGGTGCTTTATAAAGCATATTACCACCTCTTCTGAATTCACCTACGTTGTGATAACGAAGCGTTAAGCGAGAATATGGGTTAAATTTGTAGAAAGAACTAAAGCCCACAGTGCGGTTATTAAGGTTAGGAAGCTCTGTAAATCCGTCTCCATCGTGGTCGTATCCGGGGCGATAGTGATGGTTTCCGTAAACAAACAAACCAGCTTTAGCATCGTCTGTAATGATAGAAGCATTTACGTTTGTGTTGTTTTCGAGAGCTGCAGAACCACCGATTGAAGTTACAGTGTGGCTAAAATCAGCAGAATTTCTTACAGGTTCTTTTGTAATAACATTGATAGTACCGCCAATAGCAGAGCACCATAAAGAGAAGAACCACCACCACGAACAACTTCTACACGTTCTACCATGCTTGCAGGTATTTGTTCAAGACCATAAATACCGTTTAATGCAGAGAAAACAGGGCGAGAGTCTATCAAAAATTTGTGAGTAGTGACCATCTAAACCATTGATACGAACTTGAGTTAAAACCACAGTTTTGGCAGTTGGTTTTCGGTTCTTACACCCGGTTGAAAGTTAAGACCTTGTGCCAAAGTAGCAGAGTTTGTTAAGTTATACATTCTTGTATCTACCACATTAACAAGCACAGGAGCCTCACGACGTAAGGTTTGTTGTCTGTTAGCAGTAAGAACAATCTCGTCTAAGCTAATGGCATCTTCTTTAAGTGTAAAGTTTTGTTCTGCTGTTTGATTGTTCTGCAATGTTAAAAACAGCTGTAGAAGTGCAGTAACCAATTAGTTTTACTTCGAGTGTAGTTTTGCCTTCAGGGAAGGCCTTTCAAAAACAAAAATGACCTTTAGCATCTGTAGTTGTTGCCAAAGTAGTTCCTTTAACGTTTACAATAACATAAGGAAGTGACTCGCCACTTTTTTTGCTTATAACATGGCCTTGTATGCTTGCACCATATTCTTTCTTAGCTATTGTTTCATTATTGTTTGCCATTATATGCCCCTATAACGAGCATAAAAGCATAGTTAAAAAGTAGTTTTACTTTCTTCATACTTTTCTTTTTCGTTGTTTGATTAAATAATATAAGTTTTATCGGTTTGCAAAAAATTAGGTGTTATATTTAAGGTTTGCAATACCTATAAATGTGTATTTTATTAGAATTATTTTTTGTTTTAAGTGCTTTTATGCCTACTTTTAGGTATTAAAGCATTAAAATATCAAAAGTTTTTATATAATGTTTTTTTGTTGTTTTGCGATATTTGTTTGCTTGTTAAGAATTGAAGGGTGAACAAATAGACGGCAAGCTATAAGCTGTTAAGACTTTGTGTGTGTTGATACAAACGAGAAAAAATGAGAATAGAGAGGAAGATGTTTTGCGGCATTATTTAACAAAGTTTTTTTCGTATTTCTACCCACTTTTTATACGAAACAGCCAAGCGGTGATATTTCTGTAGTTTTGAGAAAGAAAGTGAACCGATAAGCGATAAAAACATTGTTTTAATGAAAAAAATGTTGCAAAAGCTTAGAGTTTAGCGTGAAAAAAGATAAGAGTTTAGCTCCCTAAAAACATAAGAGTTTAGGGTGCAATACATGGTGTTTTTTTAATGCTAAACTCTAAGCTTTTGCATGTAAAAGACTTGTTTATTAGATTGTAAGAGGTTGCGTTTTAGAAAACAAAAAACCTATATGTTTTGTGCTTTTCTGTTGTTTTTCGTGTTAAAAATGAGGGTTAACAAGCAAGATATAGCGGGGTAGATAGCCCCATTTTTTTACGCTAAAACAAGAAAGTGAAATGTAACAAAACACTCACAAGAAAGTGAACTAAAAAGGTGTTTTACACTTGTAAACGACTTATTGTTTTGCGTGTAACATAAAAAAAGAACAATACCATTTTGAGCAATCAGCTTTCATTTAATAGCTTAATAAATACATGGTAAGCATAAAAAAAGAATGTAAAAACATTTAATAGGCTTTACATTCTTCTTGTTTTTATAGGGCTAAACAATGCGCTTTAAAAATAAGCCCCAAGCCCTTTCTTTTTTTATTTGTTTGTAATCAATAAAAAGTGCTTTTATGTTATTGTAACTTACATATAAGCACCTTTTTGGTGAATGGGTAGTGGTTATAATTCCCACCACTTACGGTTCCATTCGTTAGCCAGTTCGGTCATACTATTAAACACAATGGCTGCACCTCTCGACGAAAAAGAACCTCATTAGGCAAAGGTCCACTGTTAACAGCTATGGTAAAAATGCCTGCTGCCACCCCTGCACTAACACCTAAAGGCGCATTTTCTACTACAATAGCTTCGTTAGGTTGAAGTCCACCAGCTTTTTAAAAAGACCTTTTAAATAAGGGTCAGGTGCAGGTTTACCTCGTGTAACATCGTAGGCAGAAACAATTTTTTTCTCGTACAATATAACCCTCAAAAATCGGTTAAAAGTCGTTCTATTAAAGGTCGTTGTGCACTGCCTGTAACCACCACAATATCGAGCCCTTGCGCCTTAAGCGTTTGCATTAGCGTGGTAATACCGGGCATAATTTGCGCTTTTGGCAAAGTTTCAAACACACGAGCCTTTTCATGATACATCTCTAAAACTTCTTCTTCAGAAACAAATTTGCCCAGTTGTTCCTTCATCAATATTTGTATTGTTTCTACACCACGCATTCCTTCGTGCTTGTAAGTGATAGGTGCAGGAACGTTTAAGCTCAAATTTTTCATAGCTTCCTCCCATGCATAGGCGTGGTTTTCCATAGAGTCGTATAGCACACCGTCCATATCGAAGAGTACAGCCTTTGGTAAAAAGTGCTTTGGTGATTATCTTTTTATATTTTTTTCATGAGGGGTTGAAATGTTATCATACAACTGTTATACTTTTATATAATGAGGGTGTTTAGCAAAAACGACTCATAAATGGCTTTTAGCTGTTCTTTTGGTATAAAAAGAATAGAGCTATATTTGCCATTTACGAGTCGTTTTAATATGTTTCATTTGTTAAAGAGAGCATAAAAAGCCCCTTTTGTTAACAAAATAAATTATTGTTCGTTAGCTAAACGTTCTTTAATCGCTTTGCTTTCAGACTTCGTATCCGGGTTTATTAAGCAAAGGCAAACATGTTCTTTTTATAAGCCTCTACGCCCGGTTGGTTAAATGGATTAACGCCTAAAACATTGCCACTAATTCCACAAGACACTTCGAAGAAGTAGAGAAGTTGACCAATGTAATATTCGTTTAACTGTGGAATGGTAAGTAGAATGTTAGGAACACCACCGTCAACGTGTGCAAGTTTTGTTCCAAGTTCTGCCATCTTGTTCACCTCATCAACACGTTTTCCAGCTAAGAAGTTAAGTCCATCGAGGTTTTCCTCATCGCTTGGGAAGAGCATAGTGTGGTTTGTTGTGTCTACACTGATAACGGTTTCAAAGATAGAACGTTCTCCTTCTTGAATCCATTGACCCATAGAATGAAGGTCGGTTGTAAAGTCGCAAGAAGCAGGGAATATGCCTTTGTTTTCTTTTCCTTCGCTTTCTCCGAACAATTGTTTCCACCATTCGCTAATAAAATGTAGTTTAGGTTGGTAGTTAACCATAATTTCAATTTTCTTATTAGCTTGAGTGTAGAGTGCATTTCTTATGGCTGCATATTGTTCAGCTATGTTATTGTTAAATGGAACATCGAGAGCTGTTTCTTTCTCCATGTCTGTTGCACCTTCAACTAATGCTTTAATATCAAATCCTGCACATGCAATAGGAAGCAAACCAACAGGAGTTAACACAGAAAAAACGTCCTCCCACATTGTCGGGAATAACAAATGTTGTGTATCCTTCTTTTGTTGCTGCGGCACGTGCAGCTCCTTTATTAGCGTCTGTAATGGCAACAATTACGTGTTTAGCTTCTTCTTTTCCACGTTGTTCTTCGCATTGTTTCTTTAATAAACGGAAAGCTAATGCTGTTTCAGTGGTTGTTCCCGATTTAGAAATGTTTATGACACCAAACTTCTTATCTTTGAGATATTCGCTTAATTCGTAAAGATAATCTTCGCCAATGTTGTTTCCTGCAAATAGAATGGTTGGGTTCTTTTCGTCTTTAACTAACCATGCGAAAGAGTTACCAAGTGCTTCTATAACGGCACGAGCTCCTAAATAACTACCTCCAATACCAGCAACAACAATCGTATCGCATTTTTCTCGAAGTGTATTTGCACAATTCTGAATGTCTTGAAGAAAGGCGGGTGTAATAGAAGAGGGTAGATGTAACCAACCCTAAAAAAAGTCGTTTCGGGACATGTTCCCTTTTCTAATGCTTCGTGAGCATTCTTCACTTGAGTTTCAAAAAGCTTTAACAGCACCTTCTTGTAAGAAAGAAGATGCCTTACTAATGTTTAATGTTATTTTTCTTCATTTTTTTGAAATGTTACGGGTTATCTAAAATGAGTCTGTTAATAATTTAATCTCTATATGAGGAGAAATACGTTCGTATAAAATGTTATAAACAGCATCGAGTATGGGCATATTAACGTGCATGTGTCTGTTAATCTCTTTCATACATTTCGTTCCATAATAGCCTTCGGCAATCATTTCCATTTCCATTTGCGCACTTTTAACGCTATATCCTTTTGCCAATCATTGTGCCAAAAGTTCTATTTCGAGAAAAGTTTGAGTATCCAGTAACAAGCAAATCACCCAAATAAGCAGAGTCGTAAATGTGTCGGGGCATATCTTTTACGGCAGAAAGGAACCTATTCATTTCTTGAACAGCATTGGATATGAGTACCGATTGAAAGTTATCGCCGTATTGAAGACCATTACATATACCAGCAGCAATAGCATATACGTTTTTAAGAACCGATGAATATTCTATTCCTATCACATCGTTGCTCACTTTAGTCTTAATAAAATTAGTGGTAAGAACTTGTGCAAATTCTTCTGCTTTCTCAACATCTGAACAAGCAATGGTAAGGTATGAAAGACGTTCTAACGCCACTTCTTCGGCATGAGAAGGGCCTCCCTATGCACGCAAGGTTATCGTATGGAATGTCATAAGCTTGATGAAAAATAGTCGGAACACACCAAGTTTTCTTCTGGTACAATACCTTTAATAGCAGTAATAATAAACTTATTACGGATATTTGTTTTGAGTTTGCGCAGATGATTCTTGATATAAGGAGATGGAGTAACAAATATTAAAGTGTCATAGTTTTCCACTATGGTGTTAATATCTGATGAAAAGCATATTTGGTCTACGTCAAAATGCACACTCATAAGGTACGATGGATTGTGACCCTAAGCGTTTAAAAAGCGTCTATTTGGTCGTCTCTTCTCATATACCAGCCAATGTGTTTCGTGTTTTTTTATCACGATTTTGGCGATTGCTGTAGTCCCAACTACCACCACCAATGATTGCTATTTTACCGCAAGAAAAAACATAATGTTATAAAATGATAATAGGTTTGTGAATCCTTATCTTTTTAGTTCCCCTATATATAATAAGGTGTAAACAGATGTGTTCGTTATAGGATATTATATTTAAAAAGAACTAAGAGATAAGGTTCAAACACTAATTAAGCATTCTGAGATGCCTTGTCTATCCAAGTTTGGAAATCGTCTACTTTAGGATTATCGTATCCCAATTTAAACTTTTTATTTATGCCACAAACGTCCATTTGTAGCTTTTTGTGCTTTGACATTTTGTATATCTGACACTAAATTATACCCTGCTTTATTAAACACAGGCACCCATTCTTCGCTTACACCGATAGCCTTCCATTCTGCAATAGTGCTTTTTGGAATTTGTTTTTCGGGACGCATTTGAGGGAAGAAAAAGAACTTCTTGAATAGCAGTTTGTCCTGTCATGAGCATTACCATACGGTCTATTCCGATACCAATACCCGATGTTGGAGGCATACCATATTGTAAAAGCACGAAGAAAGTCTTTATCAATTATCATTGCTTCGTCATCACCTTTGTCGGCTAAACGCATTTGTTCTACAAATCGTTCCTCTTGATCTATGGGGTCGTTAAGCTCAGAATAAGCGTTAGCAAGTTCTTTTCCGTTTACCATTAGCTCAAATCTTTCTGTTAAACCGGGCTTAGAACGGTGCATTTTAGTTAGTGGAGACATCTCAACAGGATAGTCTGTTATGAATGTAGGTTGAATAAATGAACCTTCACAGAACTCTCCGAAGATTTCATCTATCATCTTTCCTTTACCCATACTCTCGTCTACTTCTAATTCAAGCTTTTTGCATATCTCCCTTATCTCCTCTTCAGTAGCGTTGTTAAGGTCGTAACCTGTTTTTTTCTTTGATAGCATCTAAGATGGGTAAACGACGATAAGGAGCTTTAAAGCTGATAGTTTTTCCGTCTACAACTGTTTCTGTTGAGCCGTTTACAGCTATACAGATGGTTTCTAAAAGCTTTTCGGTGAAGCTCATCATCCAGTTATAATCCTTGTATTGAACATATAGTTCCATGCAAGTGAACTCAGGATTATGAGTTCTATCCATACCTTCATTGCGGAAATTCTTACCTATTTCGTACACACCTTCAAAGCCTCCTACGATTAAACGTTTAAGGTAAAGCTCTGTAGCGATACGCATATACATGGGTGTGTTTAAGGCATTAAAGTGAGTGATGAAAGGTCTTGCGCTTGCACCACCAGCAATTTGTTGCAAAGTAGGTGTTTCCACTTCAGTATATCCTGCATCGTCTAACACTTTACGGAGTGTAGATATAGCCTTTTGCACGTTTCAAGAAAAGTGTCTTTTACGCCATCGTTTACCACTAAATCTACATAACGTCTGCGATAACGAAGCTCTGGATCGTCGAACTTATCGTAAGCTACATCGTCTTTATATTTAACCACTGGAAGCGGTTTTAAGCTCTTACTTAGTAATACAAGCTCTTTAGCGTGTACAGAAATCTCGCCAGTTTGAGTTTTAAACACAAATCCTTTAACGCCAATAAAGTCGCCAATATCCATTAAGCGTTTAAAGATAACGTTGTAAAGGTCTTTATTTTTCTTCGCCACAAATATCATCTCGGGTGATATACACTTGTATTCTACCTTTAGAGTCTTGTAGTTCTGCAAACGAGCCTTACCCATGATGCGTCTTGTCATCATTCTTCCAGCGATACACACTTCACGATTTTCGTTCTCGTTAAAGTTCTCTTTTATTTCGGTTGAGAAAGCATTAGTAGGATATTCAGCTGCGGGATAAGGGTCAACACCCATATTTTTTTAATTCTTGCAAGCTCTGTCTTCTAATGATTTCTTGCTCACTTAATTCTAAAAACGTTCATCTTTTTAGTTTTTCTATTTTATATTATTATGGTGCAAATTTACTAAAAAAGTGATACCACTTTTATTAAATGTTCTTTATTTGGTAAGAAAAAGGTGGTAAATGTGTTGCTTTAAGTTCTCTTTGTTTATAAAATTCTATGTATCTTTGCAGTCGAAATGCAATATATAGGAGAATTTATTGCGCTAGGGGTAGCCTTTTTATGGACCATAGCGTCGCTTGCTTGTGAGGTAGGCGGTAAGAAATTAGGCGTGTTATCGTTAAATGTTTGGCGAATGTTGTTAAGCATTTTGCCGTTAATGGCTTTTATGTGGATTGTAACGGGCAGTTGGTTACCCATTCATCTTAGCACAGAAGCATGCTTATGGTTTGTTGTTTCGGGGGTAGTTGGCTATTTCTGGGGCGATTGGTGCTTGTTAAAAGGCTACTTATTGATAGGTTCTCATTATGGACAACTCTTGTTAACACTCACACCTATGTTTGCTTCTTTCTTTGCATGGATGCTTTTAAAACAAACATTAAGCTTGCAAAGTGTGTTTGCAATATTTGTAACTATGTTGGGAATAGCTATTGCCGTGTTTCGTAAAGAAGAAGGAAAAAAAGTTCGATTGCATTTACCTTTTAAGGGAGTGTTATATGTTTTAGGTGGTTCTTTGGGTTCGGGACTGGGCTTAGTGTTAAGTAAAAAAGGCTTAGACCTTTACTGTTCGGCTATGACTGCTGAGTTTTTGCAGGATAACCCTATGTATGTGGCGTTTAGTGCCAACTTTGTTAGATGTTGTGCGGGCTTTATTTGTTTTGCTATTTTACTTATTTTTAAAAAGCAAACGCATGTTTTTGTGGCAGGAATGAAAAGCAAATTGGGCATGATTTCTATGCTTATTGCTGTTATAACAGGGCCTTTGGTGGGTGTAGGCTTGTCTATTATGTCGGTACAATATACAGCTGTGGGCATTGCAAACACCATTATGTGCCTCACTCCCGTACTTATTTTAATTCCATCGCATTATTTATTTCATCAAAAAAATAACTCTTCAAAAACATTATAGGCGCATTAGTTTCGGTATTAGGAGTGATGATTTTCTTTTTATAAACGAATATTCATTTTTTTATATAATTTGTAACGAAAGGGTCTTGCACAATGGTGTAAGACCTTCTTTTTTTAGGTATAGAGTGGTGTGACTTGGTTTTTAAGATGATAGATAAGATATTTTAAAAATGTTAACAAATGTGTCTTAATTTAAAAATTTGTTTGCGGGGAAAAGGAGGGTAAAAAATACTTAAAAACTGCCACTGTTTTAAATACATTTTATAACGTGTGTAAAAAAATGAGAGTTATGCTGTGAGGAAATAACAGATAAGCCTTTAAAAAGGCAAAAAAATAAGGAAAAAAGCATGCAAAAAGCTAAGGTTTTAGCATGCAATATATAAAGCTATTAGAGGCTAAAAACATAAGCTATTAAGTGTCAAACTCTTATGTTTTCATCGCAAAAACCTTAGCTTTTAGAGCGTAACCCTTAAAAAATGTGTTGTGTGTTTGTTGAGATTATAGAAAACAAAAAGCTATATGTTTTAGCTCAAAAACTTGTTTTTATGTGTTTTTATTGCTTGTTATGCCCTTAAAAAAATGCCTAAAACCTTAGCTATTTATGCTATAATTCCATTTTTTGTATACAGAAAAAACAACATAAAAAGTAAAAAATAAGCCCTTAAATGGATTTGTTTTTTAATACATTTTTATTATTTTTGCACCCACTATGACACTTCATTTATTTTTAATTATTGTAGAGTATAACTGTTGTTTTGTTAGGTGCTAATGGCTTAACAAAAGGAGCAGTGGCAGTGGCACAACGCTTTAAAGTGCCACAACTAATTATAGGTTTAACCATTGTAGCTATCGGAACGTCAATGCCAGAGTTTTTGTGTTAGCTTGGTTTCTGCTGTTAAACAATCGCCAGACTTAGCCGTTGGTAACGTAGTAGGTAGTAATATTTTTAATACACTACTAATAATTGGCTTATCGGCATTGGTTTCTCCCTATTGCCATAAGTAAGATTTCGGTAAAAAAAGACCTTCCCTTTGCCGTGTTTTCGAGCCTTCTTTTTGTGGGCATTATGTTGGAACGAAACCCTTTCTCGTGTAGATGCTGGCTTTTTGTTTATCATCTTTATTTTGTTTATGGCTTTCACTTTGCGCAATGCAAAAGCAAATGATGAAGAAGAAAAATGCCCCCTATAGAACCTATAAAAAAACATGGAAAGCATGGACTTATATCATTGCAGGATTGGCAGCACTCATTATTGGTAGTGATGTGTTTGTTCGTCATGCAACAGCAGTTGCGCAATATCTTGGGGTGAGCGAAGCTGTTATTGGACTTACAATTGTTGCTGGAGGAACCTCTTTACCCGAACTTGCAACGAGCATAGTAGCTGCTCGTAAGGGGTAATGAGTGGTATAGCAATAGGAAATGTTTTAGGCTCTAATGTGTTTTAACATTTTAGCTATTTTAGGTGTAACAGGCATTATCTCGCCCATGAATATATCGGGTATCACCTCGCTCGACTTTGTTTTCTTGTTGCTCTCAGTGCTTCTTTTGTGGCTCTTTTCGTTTACCAAATACAAGTTGAACCGCATAGAAGGAGCTGTTTTAGTGGCTGTTTTTGGCATTTATTTATTTATGCTTTTTAAGCAGAGCTACCAGCCGTTAAACAAAAAAACACTTGTTGATACCTAAAAAAATAAAGCGATTTGCACTCTGTTTAAGTAAGTGCAAATCGCTTTTTATGTAGTTTTTAATTGTGCTTAAAAGCCGTATATTTCGCTTAGTTTAGCACCTAATTCCTCACCACGAAGGTCTCTTGCAACCACTTTACCTTGTGGGTCTACCAAAATAGATGCAGGAATAGCATCTACACCATAAGCTTTACCAGCGTCAGAGTGCCATGCTTTAAGGTCTGAAAGGTGTATCCAGTTCATCTTCATATCTGCAATTGCCTTCTTCCAAGCCTCCGAATTGCTGTCAAAAGAAATGCCCACAATGTTAAAAACCCTTGTCGTGATACTTGTTATAGTTTGCTACCACGTTGGGCATCTCTGCTCTACAAGGACCACACCAACTTGCCCAGAAGTCTAACAACACATAGTTTCCTTTTCCTACATAGTCGCTTAACTTGTGCGATACACCGTTGGTGTCGTTCAAAGTGAGGTCTATAAAATCTTTACCTATAATTGCTTGTTTCTTTTCTTCTTGTGCAATGTTTGCTTTAATAGCAGCAAGTGCAGGGTGATGGCTATACACATATTTATCGTTTAATAGCTCTTTAAGTTCTTCAAAGTTGTCGTTGCTGGGCAAAATATTGAATAAATAATGCTGGTAAAATGTTGTCTTGGTTGGCTTTTTATAACACCCCTAACATAGTCGGCATTTTGTTTTTGCAAGTTGGCAAACTGTTCTCTGCAATGGTTCATCTTTTCCGTTTTTCGCCTCTTCGCTTAGCGTTTGGTCTTGAAAAAAACACGTTGGTATTCTTCGTAAATCTTTTCTCCGGGCTTGTTTTATCGAGTCGAGTTGTTGACTATAAGTATTTAATTTTTGATTTAATAACGACCCCTTTTCAATTGTTTTTGTTTATAAGATTAACCTTAACATTAGGTTCGCAAACAATCATAACAAAGGTATCGTTATAACCGATGCCGTAGAAATTATCTTTTTCTGTGGCATTATATTTAAAAGAAAACGCTCCATTTTCTACCTTAGCACTATCTACTATGTTGTTATTGTTTTTGCAAATCGAGCTTATAAACCACCTTTACATCTGGCGATACCACACCCGATATGGTAGAAGTGGTTGTTTTTAAGCCGTTGTTACACCTTTCTTTGTTGTTTTCTTTTTGCGCCCATGAGGGTAAAACACCCACCATTAGAGCGAAACACATTATGAGTTTCTTCATATATTACAATTATTTTTATGATAATAAAGCTCCTTTTCTTGTTGTTGTTATTAAAAAGAGCCATTTAACATAAGTACAAAAGGTATAAAAATAAAAATTTTTAAGAGGCTATATTTTGTTTTATTTTAGTAACTTTGCAACGCTTTTTTTAGCAAAAGAGTGCTTGGTAAACCTCGTAAAAACAAGAAAAATGAAAATTAAAAAGAAAACAAAGTGAGTGTGCTATTCATGCTTTTTAGTGTTCTTTTTAGCGTTTGTCTTATTGCTGCAAACGTGTTAGAAACAAAGCAAATAGCCGTAGGAACTATCTCGTTGACAGGTGGTTTAATTGTATTTCCTGTATCTTATATTATAAACGACTGCATTTGCGAAGTGTGGGGCTATCAAAAAGCACGCTTGTTGATATGGTTGGGCTTTGTAATGAACTTCTTTTTTGTGCTTGTTGGAGCTTTGTGCGACGCTATTCCGGGGGCTGCTTATTGGACAAACGACGAGGGATTTCATGCCATTTTCGACTTTAGCACCGCGCATAGCAATAGCGTCTTTTGTGGCTTTTTGTGTGGTTCGTTTGTAAATGCTTATGTAATGAGTCGCATGAAAATAGCTTCTAAGGGTAAACACTTTTCAGTTCGTGCTGTCGTGAGTACTATCTTTGGAGAAACAACCGACTCTATTTTGTTCTTTCCTTTGGCTCTTTATGGTGTTGTTCCTACATCAGAATTGCCCCGTTTGATGTTTTTGGCAAGTGATATTAAAAACCGTTTACGAAATTATTGTATTGCCTTTTACCATAAAATTGGTGCAATATGTAAAAGCAAAAAAAGAAGGAGAAGACGTGTATGATAATCATATAAATTATAGCATTTGGAAGATTTTTTTCGTTCTAATAAATGCCTATATTATATAATGTGTATTGCCTTTGAAACGAATTTATGTTGTAAGAAAATTATTATAAAACCACAAATATGTTTACAGAAAGAGAAAAAAGAAGGGCTAAAAACATTTGGGTAATAACACCACATATCGTGATGATTATGCGCCAGAAGTGCTCAGAAACATTTATAAATAAACACCCCGAAAATGATTATTGGGTGCGTTTTTAACTGTCCAGAATTTACGTCTTTGTGTCCAATTACAGGTCAACCAGACTTTTGCAGAGATAAGAATATCGTATATTCCAGCAGAAAAAATGGTAGAAAGTAAAAGCTTAAAACTTTATTTATTTAGTTTTAGAAATCATGGAGACTTTCATGAAGACTGTATAAACATTATCATGAAAAGACCTTATAGCTTTGATGCAACCTAAATATATAGAAGTGATAGGGCTCTTTACTCCACGTGGTGGCATTAGTATTTACCCTTTTGCTAACTATGGAATGCCAAATACAAAATACGAAAAAGCTTGCCGAACAACGCTTTACAATGCATGGCATGAATTCGTTTTAACAAACCTATAAATCTTCATGTCCCATATTCTTTTTGAAATATGGGATATTTTATTTTCTTAAATATAAAAAGGTGAAAACCGAAAAAACAATCAATAAAAAGGAACAAACCTACAAACAAGCTAAAAATATTTGTGCATATAAAAATAAAAACTACTTTTGCACAGCACAATAAGTATAGTGCAACATAAGAATAACGTTAGATAACACATTATGTCAATATCTAAAACACGACAGAAATTAGTAGAGGTAGCAAGACAGTTGTTTGCTAAAAATGGTTTAGCTAACACCACTATGAACGATATTGCAGTGGCTTCAGGAAAGGGTAGACGAACTCTTTACACTTATTTTAGTAAGAAAGAAGATGTTTATTATGCTGTAATAGAATCGGAACTCGAACGGTTATCTGATAAATTAGACGAAGTAGCGGCTAAAAAGATGCGCCCTCAAGATAAAAATTATTGAACTTATTTACACTCATCTCAGTATGATTAAAGAAACAGTGGTGCGTAATGGAAACTTACGCGCTGAGTTTTTAGAAATATTTGGATGGTGGAAAAGGTGAGAAAGAACTTCGATGAAGACGAAATAGAACTTTTTAGAAAAGTGTATGCCGAAGGGAAAAAAGACGGAGAGTTTGATATTGAGAGCGTAGATCTTGTAGCAGATATCACACACTACTGTATAAAAGGTTTAGAAGTGCCATTTATTTATGGACGATTGGGACACGGATTAACCGAAGAAACAAGTAAACCAATGGTTGCAAAGGTGGTATATGGTGCGCTTGGAAAAAGTGGAATGGCCTTTTAAATGTATAGGGTGAATGATTGCAAAAAGCAATACATATTAAAAATAAGAGATTATAAAAAAATATTTTATCATTTAATAAATAACACATGGGATTATTAACAGGTAAGACAGCACTCGTAACAGGTGCTGCACGTGGAATTGGTAAAGCAATTGCTTTAAAGTTTGCTTCTGAAGGTGCAAATGTAGCATTTACCGATTTAGTAATTGATGAAAACGGAAAAGAAACAGAAGCAGAACTAATTGCATTAGGCGTTAAAGCAAAGGGATATGCAAGTAATGCAGCCGACTTTGCACAATCTGCTGAAGTTGTAAACCAAGTTAAAGAAGAATTTGGTAGCATTGATATTCTTGTAAACAATGCTGGTATAACGAAAGATGGCTTGATGCTTAGAATGACAGAAGCACAATGGGACGCTGTAATAGGTGTTAACTTAAAGAGTGCTTTCAACTTTATTCACGCTTGTACACCAATTATGATGCGTCAACGTGGTGGCTCTATCATCAATATGGCTTCGGTTGTAGGTGTTCATGGCAATGCTGGTCAGGCTAATTATGCTGCATCTAAGGCTGCTATGATTGCTTTGGCAAAGAGTGTTGCACAAGAAATGGGACCTAAAGGTGTGCGTGCTAATGCTATTGCTCCCGGTTTTATTGACACTGCAATGACACAAGCTTTGTCTGACGAAGTAAGAAAAGAATGGACAAGTAAAATTCCTTTGCGTCGTGGTGGACATGTAAATGATATTGCAGATTGCGCACTTTTCTTGGCATCAGATATGTCAAGCTACATCAGTGGACAAGTAATTCAGGTAGATGGTGGTATGAATATGTAATTACCAGACATCTATTTAGTGAGTTTTCAATCTTTCTTTGTGTTTCAATCGCTTTGTTATGAAACCCTAAAAAAGGATTGAAAACTCATTTTTCTATCTTAATTGTTGGCTCTTAAAAATATAATTATGCAAGTTGTTTACGAAGATAATCATCTATTATTGTCTTAAAAAGTGGAGAAATAGTACAAGGCGATAAAACAGGCGACACTCCTTTAAGCGATATAGTGAAAGCTTATATCAAAGAAAAGTATGCAAAACCGGGTAATGTATTTATAGGAGTAGCGCACCGTTTAGACCGTCCTGTGTCGGGATTAGTTGTTTTTGCTAAAACATCTAAGGCTCTTTCGCGACTTAACAAGATGTTTAGTGAAGGACAAGTGCATAAAACTTATTGGGCTGTAGTGGCTGGATGTCCACCAAAAAGAAGAAGACTTATTAGAAGATTGGCTCATAAGAAACGAAAAACAAAACAAGAGTTATGTGGTTAAAGGCGAACAAAAGGAGCAAAAAAAGCACGTCTTTGCTATAAACTATTGAGCAAAACAGAACGTTATTCGTTGTTAGAAGTAACGTTGTTAACAGGTCGTCATCATCAAATTCGTTGTCAATTAGCCAATATGGGTTGCGTTATTAAAGGCGATTTAAAGTATGGTGCAAAGCGTAGTAACGATGATGGAAGCGATTAGTTTGTTAGCTCGAAAGGTTCAATTTGTGCATCCTGTTTCAAAAAGAAAACATTGAATTAGAAGCTCCAACACCACAAGATACGTTATGGAATGCCTTATCTGCACAGCTATAATATGAGCAAAAGAAGATAAAAAGCATAGGGTTGAAAGTTGGAAAAAATTACACCTTATATTATATAATAGGAACCATTGTCTTTTATTTAACCCTCATTAAAAAAACAAAAGATATGTTCTATTATTGATTTAAAAGCATATCTTGTAGCATTTTTATAACCAACTTTCTTAAACGAAAAGAGTGAATTATTCATAGCTTACTTTGCATTCTAATAAGTTAATCTATTTTTAGTAAGAATAGTTACATCTCTTTTTATGAATAAATACACTCGATATATTATCATTACGCTTTTTAACGCCTTTGGTGTTATTTCTTGTTGTAGCATTGATGCTTTATTTGCCACCAATTCAGAATTTTTATGGTGAATGAGAGCAGCTGTTATTGCATCCGAAAAAAACAGGACTTGCTATATCTGTTAATCATGTTCGACTGGTTTTTCCTTGTAATCTTGGGGGTCGAAGGAGTAGAAGTGTTGCAACAAAATGATAGTATTGTACAACAAAAAAGATACGGTAGCGCGAGCAAAAAGATAGTGGTAGAAATGGAGTTATTGCCACTTTTACACCATCAAGTGCAACTAAACGAACTATCTTTACACGATTTTGCATTTAATACAACCAACTTTATTCCTGAGCACGTGTGCAAGGTCGTGCTCAACGTTTGTATGTGAGGAGTAGAGGGATAGACTTGTCTGGTGAAAAAGTTACAGTAAATAGTGCAATTCTACAAAATGCAAGGGTAAAAAGTAGAAGTGAGTGATACTGTTCCACCCTGATACTTCTAAAAACAAAAAAACTATTGGAAAATATGGGTAAAATGCTTTATCTGTAGAGAACACAGCTATAGATGTAAGTTTGCATAAAAGACACTTTTAATATTCAAACACATATAGATAAAGCGGTTTGCTACTAAGGGTTATTTTAATTTAGGACGAGGATTATATGCGATAAAAAAACATTTGATAGTTCTTTAAAGTCTTTGCTTTATAATAATAAATTTGCAACTCCTACAAAGGGATTAGATGCTAATCATCTTGCTTTTTCTCGTCTATCATTAGGTGTTAACAATCTTTTTATTCTGTTCACCTATACTTCGTTTGAATGTAAATCAAATGGCTTTTGCAAGAAAAAAAGTGGATTAGCAATAATAAATATGCAAGGAAAAGTATTTATGGATAGTACGTCTTTGCATTTATCATCTTTATTATTACAAACAAAAAAAGTTCAAAAGTAGCATTAAACTTAGCTATGAATTTTAATGCTTTTTGCAAAAGGATAATCCAGGTAAAAATAAAAAGCAGTAGTAGATGCATCAATAGGAAAGAAAGATTTATTCTTTATGGATATGAATCTTTCTAAACAATTCATCAATGCTTTTCCGTCTGCTCCTTTAAATATAAAAGGTGATATAGAAGGAAACATGAAGAGTGTTTCTATCTCAAAATTACAAGTGTCTTTTGCCCTCTGCATTCCAACTAAATGCACACGGTTCTATAGCTAATATGATGAAACCAAGTGTGTTGGAAAGTAATATTAGTGTAAAAGCGCATACGCAAAATTTATCTTTTGTAAAGTATTTGCTCCCTCTTCACTGAAAAAGAAGTGAGAATACCTTTGGGGATATTATTAAATGCGAATATAAAGACCAAAGGAAAGCGTTATGAGCTAATTTTAAGGTGGCAGAAGGCAAGGGGAATTTAGTAGGAAAAACTATTCTTTGATGCAAAAAGAATGAGCTATAACGCCCTTTTTAGATGTTCGTTCAATGGCTTTTTGGACATTTTATTGCACATAAAAACTTATCTCCTTTTTAGTGGAAATGTGAAGATACAAGGTTCTGGAACCGATGTGTTTTCTCCTAAGATGCAATTAACAGCGCAAGCAAATATACGTCATTTTAGTTATGGAAAAATATCGTTTACATGGTCTTTCAGCAAAAGGCTATTATCAAAAAATGGTAAGGCTAATGCGATGATTGACAGTAAACATGAATGGTTAAAAGGGACTTATTGGCGTTGAACTACTTATAAATAAACATAAGATAGACGGAAGATTGTGGTGCGATTTGAGATCGGCTAATCTTTATAAGTTAGGCTTATTAAGTCAGCCAGCTACTTTATCATTAAAAGGAAGTGCTGATTTATTAACCGATTTAAGATACAATTACAGAGCTATTGGTCGTTTAGATAACATTGTTCTCAATGATAGTGCGAAACAATATCAGCCAAATGATGTTAGTTTTGATGCTATAACGCGTCGTGATAGTACGTTCGCATCGTTAGATTGTGGGGACTTTCATCTTAAAATAGATGCTCAAGGAGGGTATAAACGCTTAATGATGCAAGGAAATAAACTTTGCTGATGTATTATTAAAAGCAAGTCGCTCATAAGCATTTAGACCAACAAAAGCTACAAAAAATATTACCTATTGCGCGTTTAACGATAAATAGTGGAAACAATAATGTTTTCATGAAAGTGTTAAAGCGTTATGGTTATGGAGTGGGAAAGCTAAATGTTGATTTCCAATCAGACCCTTATAATGGAATAAAGGCTAATGCGTTGGCACAAAAACTAACGTTAAACAGCATAAAAGATAGATACGATTAGATTTAAATTGTTTAGCGATAGTACTCGTATTAACTATTTTGCACAAGTTCAAAACAATAAGAAGAACCCTCAATACACCTTTAATGCATTGCTAAATGGATATATTCGAGGAAAACGAAATGTCGATAGGTGCAAAGATGTTTGACGCTAAAAATAAGCTTGGTGTACAACTTTCTGCCTTGGCAGAGATGCGTGCTAATAGCTTTAATGCTAAGCTAATAGGAGATAGTACGATAATTGGTTACGAGCTATTTAAGGTGAATGAAAAACAATTATGTTTATCTCATCGAAGAGTGGAAGAGTGTATGGTGACGTGTCGTTATTATCAGATAAGGGTACAGGTATTCACTTTTATACCAACGATAACGAGCCTTCTTTTCAACAAGATATGACTATTGGACTACAAAAGTTTGATATGGAACCTATCTAGCTACAATTCCTTATCTTCCAAAGATGAAAGGTGTATTCAGTGGAGATGTGCATATAACTCAAAAGAACAATGAGTTTGCCATGTCGTCTGCTGTAAATGTAGAGAATATGGAGTATGAAAATAACGCCATGGGAAACCTCTCTACAGAGCTTGTTTATATTCCTTTAAGTGATGGAAGCCATACGATGAGTGGACAACTTATGAAAGATGGAGCCGAAGTAGCTACGGTTGAAGGAACTTTTAATCCAAATAAAAAGACGCATTAGATGTTCGTATGGTTTTAAATCACACACCAATGGACATGGTGAATGGGTTTATTCCCGATAAACTAATGGGTCTTAAAGGTTATGCCGATGGTGAAATAGGAATAAAAGGAACATCAGAAAAGCCCATAGTGAATGGAGAAGTCTTCTTAGATTCTGCTTATTTAGTGAGTGTTCCCTATGGTATTGAGTTGAAAATGGACGACGATCCTGTTAGAATAGTTAATAGTAGATTGCTTTTTAGAGACTTTAATCTCTACTCACATAACGATGAACCACTTTTTATGCCATGGCTATTTTTGATTTCTCAAATTTAGACAGAATGACCATGGATGTACAACTACGAGCTAATAATTACTTGTTAATAGATGCACAAGAAAGTAGCCATTCGACTACATTTGGTAAAGCATTTGTTAATTTCGCAGGTAGAGTTTCAGGACCATTAGAGGGTATAAAGATGCGTGGTAAGTTAGATGTGTTGGGTTCAACCAATATGACTTACGTTATGTTAGACTCTCCATTGAACAACGATAATCGCTTTGAAGGCTTGGTTAAGTTTGTAGATTTTAGAGAAAAAGTGCATCAAGTGGTGAAGAAGCCTACGGTTAATGGTCTTGATATAGATTTGGCTGTAAGTATTGATAATGGAGCTAATATACGTTGCGACCTTAACACTAACCACTCTAATTATTTAGCCTTAGTGGGTGGAGGCGATTTAAGAATGCGTTATAATAATATAGATAATGTGGTAATGAGTGGACGTTATACCATCAATAGTGGAACAATGAAATATTCGTTACCTGTTATTCCACTTAAAACATTTACCATTCAGGAAGGAAGTTATGTAGACTTTACGGGTAATCCGATGAATCCTACGCTTCATATCACTGCTACAGAACGCACAAAATCGTCAATCACTTCAGATACAGGAGTTAAGCGAACCGTTTATTTTAACTGTGGAGTTGTGGTTACAAAAGACGCTCGAAAACATGGGATTAGAGTTTATTATATCTTGTCCAGAAGACATTTCTGTAACAAATCAATTACAGGCTATGGGTAAAGAAGAGCGTGGAAAGGTGGCAGTAGCTATGCTTACTACGGGTATGTTCTTAAGCGGAAACAATGCAGGAGCTTTCTCTATGAACTCTGCTCTTAATGATTTCTTACAAAGTCAAATAACTTCTATCACAGGAAATGCCCTTAAAACACTCGATTTAAGCGTGGGAATGGACAATAAAACAAATGCTTTAGGAGCAACACGAACCGATTATTCGTTTAAATTCTCTAAACGTTTCTTGAATAATCGCTTGAATGTTGTGGTAGGAGGAAGTGTTTCTTCAGGGAAGTGGAAACTTAGAAAAAGCAAACAATACTTTCTTAGATAACGTGACGTTAGAATATCGTTTGAGTCCAATCTCTAATAAATACCTTAAAGTTTTCTATAATAAAGACACCCACGATTGGCTCGAAGGCTATGTTGGAGAGTATGGTGGAGGCTTTATGTGGCGACGAAAAATTAGAACATTTTAAAAGAACTTTTCCGCTTTAACACTGAGGTAGAGAGTCTTCGTCGTCTGAAACTTGACTCTGTAAAAACAAGTGAAATAGTGTGTAATAAAAATCTCTTTACTATATAAAAATAGCAAAACAAACATGGTTAAGCACACCTTATATAAATATATAACAGTTTGGTTTTTAGGATTATGTCTTGTTTCTTGTTCTACAACAAGACTCATATCTCCCGAAGATAAGTTGTTTTATTGGCGTAGATAATATTCACTACGACAAGACAGAAGATGCTGAACATTTCTCTCAAGTGAAAGAAGAAATAGAAGTAGCGTTAGCATCTCAGCCTAATGGAGCTTTATTTGGAAGTAGTTCTTTACGTTCTCCTTTCCCCGTAGGTTTATGGATTTGGAACGCATTTAGCAATTCAAAAAGGCTTTTTGGTAAATGGATAACCAAGTCATTTGGCAAGAAACCTATTTTATTAAAGAACATAAATCCCGCTTTACGCTCATCTGTTGCAAGTCAGATACTACGTTCTCATGGTTATTTACGAGGAAATGTAACCTATGAAGTTATCCCTCAAAAGAATGATAAAAAAAGTGAAAGTGGCTTATGATGTTGTTCCTAATCATCTTTTTCGTATAGATTCGTTGTCGTATATAGAGCTTCCCAGATAGAGAAAAAAACGACTACTTGAAACGCGTGCCATTCAGAGTTTATTGCATAAGGGTGATGCTTTTGATGTTACAAATCTCGAGGCAGAGCGTGAAAGAATAGGGCGTTTATTTCGCAATCAGGGTTTATTTTATTATCAATCAATTTACAGCTTCCTATCTTGCCGACACCCTTTCTGCTCCCAACAAAGTGTGGGTAAAACTGCAATTGGCAGACAGTTTGCCACAATTAGCTATGCGAAAAATGGTATATTGGTAAAAGCTAATTTAGTGTTAAAACGCAACTATACCGACAGAAACAACCGATAGTATTGTGTCTAATCGCTTTAATGTTCACTTTTCAGGGAAAGAAACCTCCCATTCGTTCTCGTGATGTATTAAAAGCATATTCGCTTTGTTCCTGGCCGTGCTTATCGCTATAACGACTATTTAGAGTCTATTTCTAAACTTAATGAAACAGGGCTTTATAGCTCTGTTGAGCTAAATTAGTGCCACGAGATACCACCCAGAATAGCGATACACTCGACATGCAAATAAATTGTATGTTAGATAAAAAGTATGACTTTTATTTAGAAGCAAACGTAAAAGGTAAGACCAGTGGACGTTTAGGCCCAGGTATGGTTTTAGGATTTGCTAAACGTAATGCTTTTTAGAGGTGGTGAAATATTAGAATTTAACTTAAATGGTAACTACGAATGGGAGATGGGTAACTACTCGAGACAGTAGTCGCTCAGGATTTAATTCGTATGAGTATGGTGGCAATGTGTCGTTAAAACTACCACGATTGCTATTGCCCATTGTTAAGAAAAGATATTTATTTAGACCGCCTTTATCAATCATTAAATTCTCATCAGATATTGTTAATCGTGCAGGCTACTTTAAACGACACATTGTTTCGGGAGAGTTAACCTTTACATGGCAAACATCTGGCATGTCGAAATTTGAGTTTAGTCCCTTTATTTTTACAGTTCGATTACATGACAAAGTCGAGCAATAAGTTTAAAGAAATCATAGAACAAAGCCCTTATTTGCGCTATTCTATGCAAGATAAGTTTATCCCTAAAAACTTATTACTCTTACACCTACACTTCTCCCTCTTTCTTCTTAAACCCTATTCGCTTTCAAGTGTCGTTAAGCAGAGAGGAAACTTACTCTCATTAGGGCAGTTAGCATTAGGAAAAATCTTGGAAAGAAAAAGATAAAAAGATATTTAAAAACCCTTATGCTCAATTTAGTAAGATAGAAATAGATTTCACTAAAACATGGAAAAACTACATCTAAGAGCGCATTAGTAGCGCACTTAAATAGCGGAATTGTTTGGAGTTATGGAAACTCAGTCATGGCTCCTTATAGTGAACAGTTTTATGTTGGAGGTGCAAATAGCGTTCGAGCATTTAACATTCGCACCATTGGTCCAGGCTCATATCATGTAGAACAATCTAAAAACTCTTATCTCGACCAAACTGGCGACATAAAGTTCTTAGCTAATTTAGAGTATCGTCCGCATTTATTAGGCAACCTTTTACGGTGCATTGTTTGTAGATGCGGGTAATGTTTGGACGATGAAAGACGATTATAGAGCAGGGTTCTAAATTTCAAGCTCGAAACATTTTTTTAACCAAATGGCTTTGGGAACAGGAATAGGAATACGATATGATATGCAGTTTTTTTAGTAATCCGTGTAGATTGGGGGAGCTGCCTCATACGCCTTATAACAAGGGATTTTATAATATTAAAAAGCTTTAAAGAGGCTCAAACACTTCATTTTGCTATTGGTTATCCCTTCTAAAAAATGCACCAATACATGAGGTGTTAAATGGTTAAACCACATAAATTGTAACAATATAAACTTTATATAACACATTAAAATATTATAAGTATGAAACCTACATTATTACTTTTAGCTGCAGGAATGGGTAGTCGTTATGGTGGCTTAAAAACAACTTGATGGCTTAGGTCCCTAACGGTGAAACTATTATGGACTATTCTATTTATGATGCAATCAAAGCAGGATTTGGTAAAATTGTATTTGTTATTCGTAAAGACTTTGAACAAGAATTTCGTGATAAAGTGCTTTTCTAAATACGAAGGTCACATACCTGCTGAGTTATGCTACCAATCGTTAGACGCTCTTCCCGAAGGTTTTAGCGTGCCAGAAGGTAGAGAAAAGCCTTGGGGAACAAAACCATGCTGTGATGATGGCTAAAGGATTTAATTAAAGAACCTTTCTGTGTTATCAATTGCGACGACTTTTATAACAGAGATTCGTTTATGGTTATTGGTAAATTTCTTTCAGAATTGCCCGACAATAGCAAAAAACACTTATGCCATGGTGGGCTTCCGTGTAGGTAATACACTTAGCGAAAACGGAACCGTTGCACGAGGCGTTTGTTCTAAAGATGCCAACGATTTACTTACATCTGTTGTAGAACGTACCGATATTATGCGTGTAGAAGGTAGTGTTGCTTATAAAGATGGAGCAGGAGAATGGGTGAATATAGCCGATAATACACCTGTTTCTATGAATATGTGGGGCTTTACTCCCGACTATTTTGAACACAGCGATGCTTATTTTAAGCAGTTTTTAAGCGACCCTAAAAACCAAACAAACCTTAAAGCAGAGTTCTTTATTCCTTTAATGGTTAACGAACTTGTTAATAATGGCACTGCTTCTGTAAAGGTATTAGACACTACAAGTAAGTGGTTCGGTGTTACTTATGCTGCTGATAGAGAAGCTACTGTAAACCGTATTCAAACATTGGTGAACGAAGGGGTTTATCCTTCTAAACTTTTTTAATGTAGTTTTGTTTATTAGGTGAGGCAACACACGGCTTTAAAGTGCTGTGTTGTCTTGCCTAATATAGGGTTAAAAAAACTTTGTTTTTCTGCTATGTTAACAGGTGTAATATAGTAGAAAAGCAATGTTTTTATTTATTTGTAAAACACTAAAAAGTTAGTTTTATTTTTATTCTATGAATATCAATTTGTTGACAGAAGACGAGTTAAATGCTCTGCGAAAACACTTAGATGAGGCTCAAAAATATTGTTATAACCTGTCATAAAAGTCCCGATGGAGATGCCATTGGTTCGTCGCTTGCATGGTATAGCTTTTTAACAACCGAGCTACATAAAAAAATGTTTCGGTGGTCATTCCCGATATGTTTCCCGATTTTTCTTCGATGGTTTACCACATACAGAGGTTATTGTTCGACACGACAAACACCCTGAAAAAGCCGAAAAAAACTCTTTGCTGATGCACAATTAGTGTTTTGCCTTGATTTTAATACACCTGAACGTGTAGAAGATTTAAAAGAGACTTTTGCTCACCTCAAAGGCTAAAAATAATGATAGACCACCATTTATCGCCTTGCATGGATACGGTTTTAACCATTTTCGCACCCAACGATGAGTAGCACATGCGAAATGATTTTCTCCGACTAATTTGGCAACTTGGTTATTTTGATAGCATAAAAAAATAACTGTGCAATCCCTATTTATTGTGGAATGATGACCGACACTGGTGGGTTTACTTATAATTCGTCTAAGCCCGAAATCTTCTTTATTATTAGTCAACTCTTAACAAAAGGCTTTGATAAAGACAAAATATACCGTAATGTTTTTAATAATTATAGCTCGTGGGCAATACGTTTTAGAGGGTATATGATGTGTCAGAAACTAAACGTTTTACAAGATGATAATGCGGCTTATTTCACCATTACGCGCGAAGATATGGACACTTTTCATTTTATAAAAGGAGATGCTGAGGGCTTGGTGAACGAACCTTTGCGCATAAAAGGTTTGAAACTGTCGATTGCTTTACGAGAAGATAGCGTGAAAGAGAATGTTGTTTTGGTTAGTTTACGGTCGGTTGACAATTTTCCTTGCGATGAAATGGCGGCTCGTTTCTTTAATGGTGGCGGACATTTAAACGCCAGTGGTGGACGTTTACATTGTTCGATAGAGCAAGCTGAACAAATTGTAAAAGAAGCAATTGGGGCTTATCGTCATTTATTGCGTTAGTGAATGGGGGTGTTGTTGCTGACTAAATGGCAGAAGAAACAAAAAAATATGCTGTTTGAAAAAGCTTTGTTTTTATGAATATTGCATTAGGTGTAATGACCGTTTTTTTATCATAACATAAAAAAACAAAGAGGGGAGAGGTTATACCTTTGTCAATTGTTTCTTTATGAACGAATATATAGGTGTAGGTTTTTAATAGACTTTTGTTTTAAAAAATCTACACCTTATATTTTTCTGTGTTGATTTGTATTTTTGTGAGTGAAAAATATCTTTTATTTCTTATTTCTGCTTGCTTTTTATTCTTTTTATAGTTTGTTCTTCAAAAATAGAGAATATAATGAACCCAGAAGTGAAAGATGGTTCTATATGAGGTGTTTTTTTAGTAAAAATGGTGCAATAGCTTAGGGTTTTGGTTGTAAAAGATAAGCTATTAGGGGCATAAACTATAAGAGTTTAGGGGGAAAAAGTCTTGTGTTTTTAATGCTAAACTCTAAGCTTTTACACCATAATAGGCTGTTTGTTAAGTTTTAAACAGTTGTATTTTAGAAAGCAAAAACCTATATGTTTTGCATTTTTATCTTATACTTAAAATGGGGGTAATAAACTGCATATAGTTAGGTTGATAGTCTGTTTTTGTGCTAAAAATAGAAATTTGAAATGTAACAAAACGCTCACAAAAATGAGCTATAAAAAGCATTCTTTTTTTGATTTTTATTTCTGTCTTTGGGGATTATTAAAAACAAATAACGTTATAACGCACCAAAACAAACAAGGAGTTGTTTTTGTATCGTCTTTTTGAAAAAGCATTTAAATATCTTTCTTTTGCTCTAACAAACACAGCGTTTTCTTTTGTTCTGTCTTCATTTTTAGGGTGTTGTGGAGTGTGGAAACATTTTAAATAACCTTGTTTTGAAACGTAAAAAATGGTTTTATAGCGCATAAAAAAGAGGTAATAACCTTTTTGTTATTACCTCTTTATATCTAAAAGAAAAATGAAGACCGATATTAGCAAATTTTTCTTGAACCATCGCCTATAACTACGTTATAAACACCTGGTTTTCTGCCATATTTAGCTCTGTATTTTTTTGCTTGCATTTACTACAAATGTATCGTAAAGTTCTTCTTTAACAAGGTTGATTGTGCAACCTCCAAAGCCACCACCCATAATGCGTGAACCTGTAACATTGTTTTTCTTTTGCTAACTCATTAAGGTAGTCTAACTCTTCACAAGATACTTCATATTCTTTACTTAAGCCGTGGTGAGTTTCATACATCTTCTTACCTACGGTTTCATAGTCGCCTTTTTCAAGTGCATCGCACACTGCAAGAACACGGTCTTTCTCACCCTAAAACAAATGTAGCGCGTAGATAATCTTCTTCACTCACTTCGCCTTTTACGCTTTCTAACATAGCCCAATCAGCATCACGAAGGGTTTCTATCTTCTTATCTGTATATTTCTTTTGAAGTGTTGCAACAACGTTTTTCGCAACTATGGCGACGGTCGTTGTAAGCAGAAGACGCTAATTCGTGCTCCACTTTAGAGTCTAATAAAACAAGTTTGTAGCCTTCTGGATTGAAAGGAAAGTATTCAAATTCGCGTGAACGACAGTCTAAACGCATCAATTTTTCCTGCTTGTCCAAACACACTTGCAAACTGATCCATTATTCCACACTTAACTCCGCAGTAGTTATGTTCTGTAGCTTGTCCTGCTAAAACCATGTCCCATTTAGACACTTTTGTTGTCTCCAAAAAGGTCGTTAAGGGCAAATGCAAAAACAACTCTCTAAGGCTGCAGACGATGACATGCCTGCTCCTAAAGGGTACATCTCCTGCAAATGCAGTGTTAAAAACCTTTCACGTCTACACCTAATTTGCGCATTTCTTGAACAATACCATAAATGTATCTTGCCCAAGAAGTGTGTGGACCTTGAGGGTCGTCCACCTTAAATTCAACACGGTCTTTAAGGTCTATTGAGTAACACATGATGGTATCGGTTCCATTAGGACGAACTTCTGCCATAATACCCTTATCTACTGCACCCGGAAAAACAAATCCTCCATTATAATCGGTGTGTTCTCCGATAAGGTTTATACGACCTGGTGAAGCATAAACATTTCCTGTTTTTTCCATCAAAATGCTTGATAAATCTACTTCTTACGTATTCTAAATCCATAATATTAAATGTTTAAGTGGTTTTATATAAATAAGGAGAAAGCCTCATGTGAGTGCTTTCTCCACGTTATTTTATTTACACTGGTATGTCTTTATTTACATTTTTGCTACCTACTAATGCGTAGAAGAAGAGGTAAGCAACACCTGCCAATGGCACAATGTATGAAAGGAGATAACCTGATTTGTCTGCTATGAACGATTGAATAAGTGGTAATATTCCGCCACCTACTACCATCATCATGAATATACCCAGAGCTGGCTGCAGTGTATTTTTCCTAATCCTTCTGTTGCAAGGTTAAATACCGAAGGCCACATTACCGAAGTGCATAAACCACAAAGAACAAGGAATAATGCTGCTAATGGCACTTGAACCATTTCGAAAGATTGACCTGTAAACACTGGCATAAATATCTTTTCTGTGCTTCCCACTAACATGGCAGCAAGCATAAGCAACACTCCAACACCACTTGTGGTTATCATCATGGCTTTACTTGACACTTTGTTTTGCAATGAAACCAGCAACAAAAACGGCCTACAAGCATTAAGAACCAATAAGTAGCAGCTACTGTTCCTGCAATAGAAGCAGCGTTTCCTATAATGCCACCACCTTTCTCTGTTGTGTCAGAAAGATAGAAAATAAGTGTTCCAGGAATACCAACTTCGATACCAACATAAAGAAATATACCGATAACACCTAACACAAAATGACGGAAAGCCCAAGGACTATGTTCAAAAACAGTGTTGGCAGAGGTCTTACCTGCTTCAGGATCTGAGATAGGAACAAAGAAAAAGAACGCAAAAAGCAGCAGCAAATACAGCCATAGCAATATATAATACAAGATTAACATCTACTATTTTTAGTGTTTGCTGTTACAGTTCCTATAAGTGAACCAACAAAGATTGGTGTTAATGTACCTGATAAAGAGTTGAGTGTTCCACCAATAAGATTAAGTTGATTACCACGATTTCCACCGCCACCAAGTAAGTTAAGCATAGGATTAACCACAGTGTTTAGAATACAAACAGCAAAACCTGCAATGAATGCACCTAATAAATAAGTAGAGAAACCAACAGTATTTGAGTCGGCACCTACTATTCCTGAAAGGAATTGAACAAAGACTCCTACGAATCCAAAAAAGCAATTCCTACGAGTGCAGTCTTCTTATATCCAATCTTAGTAAGAAGCTTTTCCTGCAGGAATACCCATAAATAGATAAGCTAAAAAGTTCATTGCATTACCTAACATACCTACTACATTGGCGCTTTCTCCTTGAAAAGCACCCTTCCAAATGACACCAATTGGAGCAGCAAGGTTTGTAACAAATGAAATCATAGCATAGAGAAACATCATCGTTATAATAGCAATAATGCTTCCCTTGTTGTTTGTTTGTATTTTTCCATTTTTATTTTATTGTTTTTATTATTTATTTCTTAAAGAGAAGTTTTTGTTTAGTGTTATTGGTAAAAGATAGGCTTATTTTTGCACACCAAACTTATATATTGTTTTCTGAGAATATTGTTCTCCTGGTCTTAAAACTACCGAAGGGAAGTATGAATGATTAGGACTATCGGGGAAATGTTGTGCTTCAAAGCACACAGCACTTCGTCTTGGGAAGGTTGCTCCATGCTGTCCTGCGTAGCCATCTGCCCAGTTATCAGAGTAAAACTGAATGCCTGGTTCTGTTGTATACACTTCCATTGTGCGTCCAGAGTTAGGCTCTGTTACTTTAGCAGCAAAAGCTCAATTGTCCTTCTTCCTCTTTATTTAATACGAAACAGTGGTCGTATCCTGCTCCATATTTTATTTGTTCATGGTCTGCATCAATATCTTTTCCCACTTCTTTAGGTGTAGTAAAGTCGAAAGGAGTTCCTTTAACGCGAAGTATTTCACCAGTAGGAATAGATGTATCGTCTATTGGTAAATAGAAATCAGCATTGATTTCGCATATCAAATTGTCGATAGCTGGTGTTGGATTAGCTATGCCAGCGAGCGAAAAAGAAACCATGACTGGTGAGATTGATAACTGTTTTTTTATTTGTAGTAGCAAAATATTCTATAACCAATTCGTCGTCGTTTGTAAACGAATAGATAACAGTTATCTTCACTTCTCCTGAGTATCCTTCCTCTCCATAAGGGCTTATATAGTCTAAAACGAGGCGTGTGATTGTTCATTTTGTCGAGGCGTCCCACACCTTAGCATTAAAGCCCTTTTTACCTCCATGGAGCGAGTTTGGACCATTATTTATATAAAGGAAATGCTCTTTATTATTTAGTTGAAAAACGTCCTTTAGTAATGCGATTAGCATATCTTCCCACAAGTGTTGAAAGATAAGGTTCTGGAGAATGAATTACATCTTCTAAGTTGTCATGTCCTTGAATGATGTTAGCATGTTTTCCATTCTTATCAGGTACCATTATAGCCACTAATGCACCACCATAGTTTGTGATAGCTATTTCATTACCATTGTCGTTGGTTAAGAAATAAAGGTCTGTTTTTTTACCGTCTATTACAGCCTGAAAATCTTCGCGTTTCAAGCCACAAAGAGGTGTTTTTACTTCTAAGTTTGTCATAAATTGTTTAGTTTTTATGTTTATGCAAAGTAAGCGACGAATATCGCAAAGGTTAAACTTAAAAATACAAAGAATATTGAGTTAAATGCTGTTAATATGAGTGCGTTTTATAAGCTGTAACCCTTTATCTCGATGCTTTTTTTGATTTATAATAATGCCTTTCATGCTTTAATATTCACTTTATTGTTTTTTAGACACAAACATTCAGGTTTATTTCTTCTCTTCTTTTCTTTTTACACATTATATAATATAAGGTGAATAGCTTAACTGACAAAATGGCACAATGTACCTATGGGCATAAAAGTTGTAAGATTTTAGGTGTAAAACATAAAACGAAAAGGAGAATTAAAAATGACTTTAGATAAATATACAATTAAGGCTCAAAGCGTTATACAAGAGAGTGTTAATCTTGCAACACGCAACGGACAACAGTCTATCGAAGCAGTTCATATCTTAAAAGCATTGCTTTCTAAGTCTGCCGACACTATGCCGTTTATTTTTCAAAAGATAGGTGCAAACTTATCGCATGTTACCAATTTGGTAGAACAAGATATACTTCATCTTGCTAAGGTACAAGGGGAGAACCTTATTTATAGTGAAGCAAATGCAATTTTAATGAAAGCAGAAGAATATGCAAAAGTCTTTAGGAGATGAATTTGTATCAGTAGAACCTCTTTTAATGGCTCTTTTGAGCGTTTCTTCTACTGCTTCTCGACTATTAAAAAGATGCAGGATTTACAGAAAAAGTCTTTGTTATAAGCCATAAAAGAACTACGTAAAGGCGAAAAAGTGCAAACTTCTTCGGGCGACGAAAACTATCAAGCATTAAATAAATATGCAAAGAATTTGGTAGAAGAGGCGCACAATGGAAAGCTCGACCCTGTGATTGGACGTGATGAAGAGATAAGAAGATTGCTCAAATCTTATCACGTAGAACCAAAAACAACCCTATTTTGATTGGTGAACCGGGAACAGGAAAGACTGCAATCATAGAAGGTTTGGCAGAACGGATAGTAAGAGGAGATGTTCCAGAGAACCTTAAGATAAAAAAAGTGTATTCTCTTGATATGGGAGCACTTGTTGCGGGAGCCAAATATAAGGGCGAATTTGAAGAACGTTTGAAAGGTGTTGTGAAAAGAAGTAACAAACGCTAACGGCGAAATTATTTTTGTTTATAGACGAAATTCACACCTTAGTAGGTGCTGGAGGAGGAGAGGGAGCCATGGATGCGGCTAACATTTTTAAAGCCAGCACTTGCTCGTGGAGAGTTAAGAGCCATAGGTGCTACCACTTTAAACGAATACTAAAAAGTACTTTGAAAAGGATAAAGCATTAGAAAGACGCTTTCAAACTGTGTTAGTAGAAGAGCCCGATGAGCTTGATGCCATTTCTATTTTGCGTGGTATAAAGGAGAGATATGAGTCTCATCACAAAGTAAGAATACAAGATGATGCTTGCATTGCAGCGGTAAAGTTAAGTGAACGCTACATATCCGACCGTTTTTGCCTGATAAGGCGATTGACTTAATGGATGAAGCTGGCTGCTAAATTGAGAATGGAACGCGACTCTGTGCCTGAGGAATTAGATGAGATTACAAGACGATTAAAGCAACTTGAAATTGAAAGGGAGGCTATTAAGCGAGAAAAACGACACAGCTAAAATAGCACAATTAGATAAAGATATTGCCGAATTAAAGGAGCAAGAACACGCTTATCGTGCTAAATGGGAAGGCGAAAAGCATTTGGTGAATAGCATTCAGCAAAGCAAACAAGCCATGGAACAGCTCAAACACAGAGCTCGAAAAAAAGCAGAGCGTGAGGGACAATACGAAAGGGTTGCTGAAAATAAGATATGGTAAATTGAAAGATTTACAAGAGCAAATGAACGCTATAAAACAGCAGTTGAGCGAAGCACAAGGTGCCGAAGCAATGGTAAGAGAGGAGGTAACTGCCGACGATATAGCAGAGGTTGTAAGTAGATGGACAGGTATTCCTGTGTCAAGAATGTTGCAAAGCGAGCGCGAAAAGTTGTTACATTTAGAAGAAGAGTTGCACAAACGTGTGATAGGACAAGAAGAGCGAATCGCTGCAGTAGCAGATTCTGTGCGTAGAAGTCGTGCAGGTATGCAAGACCCAAAGCGTCCTATTGCTTCTATATCTTCTTAGGAACGACAGGAGTAGGTAAAACTGAACTTGCAAAAGCATTGGCTGAGTATTTATTTAACGATGAAACAATGCTTACACGCATAGACATGAGCGAATATCAAGAAAAAGTTTAGTGTGTCACGACTTATTGGTGCGCCTCCGGGATATGTGGGTTACGACGAAGGAGGACAGTTGACTGAGGCTGTAAGACATAAACCTTATAGCGTAGTGTTGTTCGATGAGATTGAAAAAGCGCATCCCGATGTGTTTAACATCTTATTGCAAGTGTTAGACGATGGTAGACTTACGGATAATAAAGGTAGAACAGTTAATTTTAAGAACACCATTATTATCATGACATCTAACATGGGTAGCTCGCTCATTCAGCAACGAATAGCAGGTATGACGCCACAGAATAAAGACGAAGTGATTGTGCAAACCAAGCAAGAAGTAATGGAAAATGTTGAAAACAAAACCATTCGTCCTGAGTTCTTAAATCGTATAGACGAAAACCATTATGTTCTTGCCTTTAAGTCGTGAAGAGATAGGTAAGGTGGTTCAATTGCAATTGCATTTGGTAGAAAAATATGCTTCTTCCACAAGGCTTTACCTTGCAATACACACCTCAAGCTCTATCATTCTTAACAGAAGTGGGCTACGACCCAGAGTTTGGAGCTCGTCCTGTAGAAACGTGCTATACAGCGTTATGTGTTAAACGACCTTGCTAAAAAGCTCTTAGCCGATGAGGTTTCGCGAGAGAAACCTATTGTGATAGATGCTCAAAATAATAGTCTTGTGTTTAGAAATGCGTAAATATATGCGATTGATAGTTTTGAGTTGACAAAAACAAAAAATGTTTTTGGTGATAAGCCCGCTAACAGATTTAATTTTTGTTAGTGGGCTTTTTGTTTTATAGTGGTGGTGAATGTCATTTCGTCGTTTGTCGTATTTCTATCTATTTTTCAATTGTTCTGCCTAAGGTTCTTTCTAATTCATAGTTTTGTTCTTTAAAATAGCTCTTTAGGTTTCTAAAATACGTAAAATGCTGAAAAATAATGCAATAGCTTGTGTTTTATCATGCAATATATCGTGTTTTAAGTGCTAATAGCTTAGGTTTTAGCATGCAATATATAAGCTATTGCAACCTAAAAGATAGGTGTTTTGCATCAAAAGTCTTATTTTTTATGATGATACAACTTGTAAAATAGAAATGTAAAACCTATGTGTTTTGCTATTTTTGCTTATTTTTTAGGTTTCAATATGCCTAAAAATGAGCCTGCAAGAGGTAGGTTCATAGGGTGTTTTTTTCGTGCTAAAAATGAAAAACGAAATGTAACAAAAACGCTCACAAAAAGCTCAATATGCTGTAAATTTGCCTCTCTCTACAATATTATTCTTTCAAAAATGCTTCCTATTTATAATATGTATAAACTTGTATACGTTATAACTATAAAGTTAAACTGTATATGAAAAAATATAACATGTTTTGTTTTTGCATGCTTAGTGGGTGCTTCTGCTCAAGCGCAAAAACAAAAGACGATGCTAACCAAGAAACCGTTTTACAGCCCTTTTAAAAAATATAGAGTATAAGGCAGAAACACAGGTCTCTGCATCTAATCATCGCACACCTTTATGGCTCAATGCTAATAAATACGGACTTTCTTCTTTAGAGTCTGCCAATGGTTATGTGCGTGTTGGGGTTGAAAGAGCTTTACAAACCGACTCTGCTAAGCGTTGGGCAATAGGCTATAGGCTTAGATGTTGTGGCTCCATGGCATTACAATAGTAAGCTAATAGTGCAACAAGCCTATGCCGAAGTGAGATGGTTACACGGCGCACTCACCGTAGGAAGTAAAGATATGCCTATGGAATTAAAAAACAATCGTTTAAGTTCTGGTGGACAAACCTTTGGCATCAATGCTCGAACCATTCCGCAAGTGCGCTTGTCGTTACCACAATATTGGCAAGTGCCTCTTACCAATGGCTGGATACATTTTTAAGGGTTACGCATCGTTTGGACGGCTAACCGACGACAATTGGCAAGAAACATTTACCAAAAAGACAATCGAAATATTCTAAAAATGTGCTTTATCATGCCAAAGCGGGTTATATAAAGATAGGTAAAAACAATGCTGAAAAACCTTTATCGTTAGAACTTGGTTTGGAAATGTCGGCTCTTTTTGGTGGCTCTTTCCCACTTTCTCATGCTCAATCGGGTACTAATTTTTAGAGATTATTTGCATGCTTTTTTTGCCCGGAGGACATGAAATAAACGAAAAAGATATTGTATATAAAAATGTAGAAGGCGACCATTTAGGCAGTTGGTTAGTACGTTTAAATTACGAAACAGCCAACTGGAAGGACTCTGTTTATGCCGATAAGTTTTTTTGAAGACCATTCTTCTATGTTGCAATTAGATTTTGATGGATACGGAGAAGGGGAGAGATGGGACGAAAGAACACGAAATAAATATCTGTTATACGACTTTAAAGATATTCTTTTAGGTGCCGAATTTAATCTTAAAAACGGCTCTTGGTTGAGAAACATTGTAGTAGAATATGTTTATACAAAGTATCAGAGTGGGCCTATTTATCATGATAGAACCAAGGTAATGGCAGACCATATTGGCGGAGTAGACCAGTTTTACAATCATTCTATTTATTCTGGCTGGCAACATTGGGGACAAGTTATAGGCAATCCTCTATACCTTTTCGCCACAATATAATAGCGATGGTAGAATAGAGATTAAAGATAATAGGTTTGTAGCTTATCATTTAGGGGTTGAAGGCAATGTTGCGAGAAATATAAATTATAGATTTCTAAGCACTTACAGATGTGGATTAGGCACTTATCATAACCCTTATGCCAACGAAAAGAAAAGCGTACATCTTTTATTAGAAACAAACTATGCGTTAAAAAAATAAATGGTTTGTGGGCTTAGCTCTTGGTTTAGATAAGGGAAAAACAATGGGAAATAACTACGGATTACAGTTGACTATAACAAAGAAAGGCGTATTAAAATGATAAAATACTATATCGCAGGTTTGTTTTGTTGCCTAATAATGGCTTCGTGTAGCATAGAACCATCGCAAAATAGTACTCTTGATGGCTTTTGGCACTTAGAAAGTGTAGACACATTATCTACAGGTGGACACTTAAATGTGAAACAAGAACGTAGATTTTGGGCATTTCAGGTGAATTTAATGCAACTAAATGGATACGATGAACACAGTGCATTGATTTTTAATGCGTTTTGAAAAACAAATAAAAACGACTTCGTTGTTATGCGCCAGTAAATAACGACCGAGCACACGACGACCCATCTATAACAGACGTAAAGAGCCTACAACCTTTTGGTATTAACCAGTTAGACGAAACATTTTAATATAGAGAAATTGCAAACAAACACCATGATTTTGAAAGGAAAAGACTTGCGCTTAACCTTCAAAAGGTTTTAAGTGTAATGAAAAGAGCTAAAAGATAGTTTCTCGTTTGCATGCTTTTATAAGGCAAACACTCTATCGCCCTTTGTTCTCATTATTTTTGCTTTGAGAGCGTAAAAATCTTAAAATGAGGTGCTTTAAAAAGGTATAAACGATAATGTAGTTTGAAAGCAAACGATGTATTACTTTTAGCCCCTCCCATAGAAACATTTGCTCCATGACGTCTGTAGCGAATAGTTTTTGTGGTGTCTACATAGGTTTTATAGAAAGCAAAACTCATTAAAGCAATCCAATTGTCGTGTGTGGCAAGCGTGTGATTGTTAGGAAAAGGAATAGTTTTTCTAACACCTTTCGTTTAAAAACTCATACAACAGCCTAAAAAGAAAAAGCGCACAAAGGTGTTAAACAATCCTCCCTTGGAGTGTCGTTGCTCAAAAATGAGGGAAAAATAACTTCTCCTTGTTCGTTAACAATACAAGCATCGCTTATTATACAATCGTGTTTGAAGCAAATTAAGTGTGTGAGACACTTTAAAAGGTTCCCAAATATCGTCTTGGTCGCACAAAAATATAACATCTCCTTTTGCTTTTCTCAACGCATTCTCAAAGTTAGGAGTGTATCCATGTTCACCTTTATTGACAAACCATTTAATATTTGGCGACTGAAAGCCTAAAACAATATCTTTAGTTTTATCAGTAGAACCATCGTCGGAAATAATAATTTCGTCTTCATCGCCTAATTGGTGAAGGATAGACGACTAATTGTTCTGCAATAAAAACGTTCGCCATTAAAGGTTGCAATGCACACTGAAATCATACTGAGTGTAATGGTTTTGTAAATGTTATTTCTTATGTTTGCTGTGGCTTCTACCGAATAATTAAGAGTAAAAACCTGTTGTGCGTGGTTGGCAAGTGTTTGTTTTAAGTTCTTATTTTGTGAAAGATTTTCTATTGCATCGGCAAATTCTTGAGGCGAATTTGCGATTAAACAATCTTCATTATGTTTAAATAATAATCCTTCTACACCCACCGATGTGGTGATAACAGGGTAGCGATAGAGCGGCTGCCTCGAGTATTTTTCATACGCATTCCACTGCCCGATAAGATAGGAACAATCATCATTGAACCACTAACAACTTGGCTTAAATCTTTTACAAACCCATGAAATATAATGTTTGTTTCGTGCTGTTGAGGTAAAATCGTTTTATTCCAATTAGCTCCTATAATATGTATGGTGAGCTTTTTTTGTAAGTCTTTGCTTATTAAAGGTAGCACTTTTATTGGTAAACCACTGCATTCCTTCTACGTTAGGAGCATGGTTTGCAGAGCCTAAAAAGCATAAGTGATGAGGCTTTTCTTGGTAGGATAGGAGAAAGAATTGACGGCTGCAGGAGATACAAACAGGGGTTTATACACTCCATCGTTAGCTAAAATGTTTTTGTCGATAGGCGTTAATGTTATAACACCATCATACTGATTGAGCAAAGCCAACTCTTTGGTCTTATTTTTTTCTATCCTTTGTTGTTCTTCTAAGGTGGGACAAAGCTCTTGCATCATTCGTTTATTACGAATATATCTTATTTCGTGATGTACAAACAAGGTTTTAAAATGGCCTTTTAAATAGGGTGATTAAAGGAAGATAAGGATAAAATTCTGTTTGTATAATGTCTGGCTTTACTTGTTGAATAACCTTTTGTAAAAACAAAAATAAATTGTGAATGAAGCGGGATAACCATAGTCGGATAAAAATGCGTTCTACCTTAAATGAACGAGTGTTTGAGCGCATATATAAAATTAAATGCACGCTTTATTTTGCTAAAGAAAAAAAGGTAAATGAGCCAACTGAGATGTATAAGAGAAATGCAAGAATTGCACTTCTGGCCATTGCTTTTTAAGCTCTGCACAAGCACTTACAGAGTTATTGCCATTTTGTGGATATACCATTGTTATACAGATGGTGATGCCTTAACACATCAATCATGTTATATTGTGCTTGCGCTCCACCAGAGTTTAAGGGATAAGGCAATAGAGGTGTGATAATAAGAATATTCATATTTGTTTATTTACACATAGTGTTTGTGCTCTGCAATGTTGTAATTATCTCCTCGTTGAGCATCAATCATGTTTAAAAGGGTAGCAGATTTCACTTCATCTACTTTTCTACAAAAGAATGCTTTTACTGTTTATGATATACTCATAGTCTTCTTCTGTGAAATCGAAAGGGCGATAATTGGTGTCTATTGGACGGTGAGGATGCCAACTAATATAACGCAATGGGTTGTTAATTTCTATCTCTAACTCTTCTTCTTTAGCGTATAATATGCTATGAAAGATAATTTCATCGGGCGATTGAGTGTAGTTAAAACGCTTTAAATAAGTAGGATTTTCTTGTAAAAAATGATGCACATAAGTGGCAACCTTTTTGTTCCAAGAGAACCATTGCCAACCCCTACAAGATTATTTATAGGTGTTCGTTTGCAAATTATTGCAAGAATATTTCCTAAACCTAACTTTTCATATATGCGTGAATAAAGAGTGTTGGTGCAATTAAAATGGTATTGATTAGCTTTTCTATGATAGTTTATCTCCATTTGTTGCTTAAATGCGCCTTGGTCTCTATAAGTAAAACTGTGATTGGTTGTTTCGAAGAATGCATCAAACTGTTCATTTGAGCGTAAAGGATAATCTTGTCCACTTATTAAGTGAATATAATCAAAGTCTCATACTATGGCACATTATTTTATTAAACACCCATAATGTGGCGTCTACTATTGATATTCCTGCATGATATACCTTATATTTATTTGACAAAAGAGCCAAGTTGGGAATGTTTTTTAATGCTTCCTTAAATTCTTCAAAATGAGTGTTTTTAGCGTCGATATGCACAAAAAAGTAATGATTGTCATTACTTAAATGTTTTAATATACGCTGTAATAGTAGCGGTTGTTTATGAGCTAAAACTAAAAAAGCATGTTGTTTCATATTAAATAGTGTGTTAGAAGAGAAGTTAAAAGTGCGATATACAAAAGAATTTCTTACTTATCATCTCCTGAACGATGATGAATAATCAATCTTTCTTGGTACGATTTGGCTCCAAAAAGCACATTATCGTAGTCGGAAGTAATAATGTTTGTCATTCCAATCATCTTTAAAGTGCAATAAATAGTGATAAATCCAATGAATAATAATCTATTGTTTTTTTGAAATGAAAACACTTCACTAAGTCTGCCCAAAGAATCCAATAAGCGATAATAAATAGGGGTAGACATGCGTACACTTAGTATGAAAAATTCTTTTTAAGAAAAAGGTCATTAAGAAATAAGCAATAAAACAATTTATATAAAGATAGGCATTTTTCGTTCTTTTTGTAGCTTTTTTTATAATAACAAAAAAATAAGTAATCCTGTTATTAAACGTTCGAGGAAACCAATAGATAGCTTAGCTCCTTCTTCTAAAGAACCAGTGGAATAAGCACAAATGCTACTTGTAATTTTGCTTCCATCACCTCCAAATATGATAGAAGTCGATAGGCAATAATATCTTAGCATTGCTTAAAAAGAATGCACAACCTACTATAAAGAGGCTTAAGAAAATCCATTTGTTATATTTAAATCTAAATAAAAAGTAGACAGGATAATATGTAAATGACGATGAATGAAAAAAGAACTGCAATGGTAATCAGCAGAAAATAAGTGATAGGTTTTCGTTTATCTATGTATTGTAGTGCATTTGCAAAGATTAAAATGGCAATAGAATTACGCACCATGTTTGTCATCATGCCGTATCCTCCAAAGCATATAAAGAGCAAAAGAGCAAATGCTTGATTTTCTACCTTTTTCCTTAAAAACAAGTAGAGAGGACTATATTGATGCAAGCACATACAAAATTGAAAATGCAAAATAGTTGTTATAAATGCTTTTACAGGCAAACATGAGCCACGTAAAAACCAGGTTCAAAAAAATCCAATCTTCTACCGTATTAACTAAATTAAACGATAAAACATTAGTAGAACATTGGTTGAATGCGACATAATATATTTGCCAATCGTCTGCAATAAAGCCTCTAAATCCAAAGAAAAAAAGCAATAAAATATAGCAAAACACCGTTATGTAGTGTTTTGTTTTATTACTTATTGCAGATTGATGAGCAATGGCTGCAATGCCCAAACACAATATAATAAAGATGTAAGGCAGGCTATACATGTATTACGATTTGTGTTTTTGTATAAAATCTTTTATCCATAACACCCAAATAGCATCTGCTATAACGCCTAAGAACGTGTATATAAACACAATATAAGAACGTGGTGTGCCCAGAGCCTTTAAGGGTATAGAGGCTGATTGAATAACTGTGAAGACAGGGAGTACGCTCTTGTACTTTTGCTTGAGCTAATTGTAGCTGTTGAGAAACCTGAGTGTATATGTTATAACGAAGTTGCATTTCGTTTTTCCATCGCATTCTTTTTGTTCTGAAACGACTGTAAAATCAAATCTTCATTAGCATCGGCATAAGCTCCATAGCTTTGTTGTGAACGTATATAACGTTCTTTTGCTTCCTTAAAAAGCTTTTTTGTGTATAAGCCAAATCGTTTCGTGCTTTCTTCGTTCTATACAATGTAATGTATTGTTGTAAACGCTTTTGAATGGTGTCTGCTACAATGGCTGCAACTCTTCTATCATTGTCTTTTACATTTAAAGTGATAATACTTGTTTTTATCTACTAAACATGAAATCTTAGAACGTATGTTATTGCATACATCATTTTGTTGTTGAGTGAGTTGAAATTTATTTATTTTAGTATTATCAACGGTCTCATTTTTTTTACTCGCAAAGATTTTGCCTATCATTATTTGAGGATAAGCCCAGAAAGGAATAAATAAATCTTTTGTTAAATGGTCGTAGTAAGTTCTTTCTTGTACTTCTTTTTCGCGACGAACTTTTATATTAAATAAACTAATAATAAAGTCGTTAGATGACATTACATCAGGATATATCTCTGGATAAATAGCATCTACACTTGAACCTTTACTATTTAAATTTACACCTACCATTGAGCAAGACTTGAAAGACTCTCTGCCATGCCTCCAGCTCCACTTATTTCAGGTGCAAGAACCACTTGTGAAGTGTATTCTTTAGGCGTGTTTAAAAGCCACAACTACACCCTCATAAAAGCAAATACAACTACAAATATAGCTAATGTTTTCTTTGCTTTTAAAACTTTTTGTATTACACCTATTACATCTATTTCTTGTATTTTAGATGGAAACTCTTTCTTATGTTCGTTATATTCCATTGTTCTTATTATATTATTTTCTGATTTTTCTACTTAACAGAGGAAAATATTTATTTATAAAAACTCGTAGCTTTCCTTTTCCAATTGAGGTGATTTTTGATTCCAAGAGTTATCGCACCAATGGATAAGATAACTCTCTTTATTATATAATTTAGGTTGAGAAACAAAGCTACGTGATGATTTTATAAACATATTTTTTTGTTAGGTGTTGGTCTTTATCAATGTATTTAAAGCCATATTTAATAAGTAAATAAGCCATGATATCTGGGTTTATAATGTCTTCAAACAGAGTCCCATCGTCTTTTATATAGTGTCTTGAACCGAAAAATCCATACATTCTTTGATAAAAGGATTGCCTTTTTCTGCTCCAAAGGCAGCTGCTAATACTGCAAAACCAGTAACTCCTATTTTGTCTTCCTTAAGTGTTCCGTCTGTATTTATACTATTTGTCCCTCTCTCATTAAATAGACTTGGATGATATTCAATGCCTGTAAAAAGAATAGTTTAGTAAATCATCGAAACTACGATAAGTTGTAACATCTGTATCAAGATATATTCCACCTTCATTATATATCGCATAATGTCTAATATAATCCAAAGCAAGCGACCATTTCTTTTTCTCTATGGCCTCTTTTACCCAAGGTACAGAGTCTAAATCAAAGCAATCTTCATTCCAACACTTAATTTCGTAATCAGGCATTACTCTTTTCCAGCTTTTTAATACATTGCTTAATAGCAGGCGTAAAGTTACCTTTACCAAGCCAAATAAAATGAATTTTTGGAATACTCATGATTTTATTTTTTTATTATTCTACCAATAAAATGCAGTAATTCAACCGTAATCTCTTCTTTCTTATAGTAGAGAAAAAGTGAAATAAACAAAACCTCCACTTATAAGAGCAACGCTCAAAGATATAAAATAATTAGGAATTAGCAAACAAATAAGTATAAAAGGTAACATTATAAGTGTTGAAATAATATATAATTGTATGTTTTTACTAAACAATTTGAAAGGTATATATTTGTATCCCCATATAATTTCAAAACACAAGTATAGCTGTTTCAGTGAGCAAAGTTGCAATGGCAGCACCTTTTTTTCTGCAAAGAAAGGAATTAAAGAGAAATTAAGTAGAAGGCTAATGAATGAGGCTATAGCAATAGATTTTAGCACAATATTGTCTTTATTTTTAGGTAATAAAATGTGCATACCTATTACATCTGATAAACCTACAATAAGAATTGTAGGAGTAGTAATCAGCACTACTGCCACAGAATTTATGAAGAGTTTGCCACAAAGTGTGATTGTAATAATGTAAGAGAAAAGCATTAATGCCACAGAAAAAAAGGTAAAGCAAAGAGAAAAAACAAAGTGATAACTCTTTCTTGTTAGACTATTAAATTGTTCAAACTCTTGCTTTTTCTAATAAGTTTGTAGCACGTGGAAGCATTACAGCGCCTAACGATGCAATCACAGTTTTTAAGATATAGGGAAATTCTAAAACCTGCGGTATAAAAGCCAACGAGCTTCATTTCCTTTAAAAAATCCTAAGATAACACTGTTTAAATAAATAAAAACACTAATAAATATAAACATTACAAAGAACTTAAAAGAGGGCTTTTATATGTTGATATATATTGAGTGTTTTCCACGAAAATAGTAAAAAACTAATGTATTTTTAGATATAAAAAGTTAATAACATTGTTTCCTACACTTGTTGCTACAACAATAAAGGCATACGGAATAAGGTCTTGAGGTGTTTTTACAAAGATAAAAAGCCCCAAAGCACAAACTATTCTAACCAAGATGCCACGAATAGTAATCAACTTAAAGTCTTCTATGCCCTGATAGAACCACTGAACACCGATAACAGAGAAGAAAATAGCTAAGCTAAGAATGTAAAATGTGGTGTTGTTTTGTGTTATTCGTGGCACGAAGGTGGCTAATAAAAACACCACTATATAGGCAATAAAAGCTAAAAGCATGTTTAAACCTGCTATTTCTATTAGCTTTTGCTGCCTTAATGTTGCGTTATCTCGGTATTTAGCTATTTCTCTAACACCATAAAAAGGAATTCCTAATGCCGAAAATAATAAGATATAGTTAATAATAGAGTTGAGAAAGTCTATTGTTCCAATGCCTTCTGGGTGTAGAATACGTGTTGCATAAGGAAAAGTGATAAGAGGAAAAAGAATACCTGTGAGGGTATTAAGATAATTAAGAATAATATTTCCTTTGAGAGAAGTCATAGTATGAACTATCTTAAATAGGTAATTAAGTGAGTGGAGTTTCCCATTTTGCCTGATAATGTAGGTCGGTAGTGCGTTTTGCCTATAGTTTTTTGCAGGCACACCTGCTACTATACTATAAGGCTCTACATCTTTAGTTACCACAGCACCAGCACTTATTACAGCTCCTTTCCCTAATGTTACACCTTGCAAAAATAGTTGCATTGGCTCCTATCCATACATAATCTTCGATGATAATAGGCTTAAAAACGCCCATAAATATAGGTGATTGAACATCGTGACTACCTGTTATAATACTTACATTATGCGATATTGAAACACTGTTTTGTATGAGTTATTCCGCCTCGAGCGTCTATCAAACAACCCTCTATTTATATGTGTATCATTTCCTACATTAAGCCTATTTGTATTCATTATATAATTATCTTTCATGATAAAAGAGTGTTTACCTATTTTTAATCCCAATGTTTTTAAAACTCTTTTTCTTATGTTCCAAAAAGGAATAGAGGTAAAATGAATTAGGAAGATATTCTATAAAGAATGCTTTTTATGAGAGCATATAACCCTATTGAACGTAATATAAGTAATAAAACCTCTTTTAAAAAGAAGATAAACTTTTTATAATGAAAACGTTCTTGCGATGTAATAAGATAATTGTACCAAAAGATTTTTGAAAGCATTGTTCGATAAATCGTCTTTTTATAGTGTTTCTATAAAACCTTTTATTTTATAAAAATTGTTTTATTAGAAACATATAATCTGTATAACATCTCCCAGTCTAACGAATAACCTAACTTGTTTTTTATCTAAATTAAATAAGAACTGTTTTTGAATTTCTGTTCTAATAAGTGATGAACCGTGTCGGAACGTAGGAGCAAACGATAATTTTTGTGTGTAACCATCTGCCAACATAGGGGTTAAAAATACCGTTGTTATCTTCCATACTATCACCATAAATAACGTCTACGTTTTTGCCTTCAACTTGTTTTAGAGCCATTTCTAAGGCGTTATTCGTGGTATACACGTCGCCACTATTTAATACACTAATCCACTTGCCAGTAGCTTTTTGCAATTCCTTTGTTCATCGCATCATACAAACCAGCATCTTTTTCAGAACACCAAAAGGCAAGTTTGTTGCTGTATTGCTCTATTATTTGAGCTGTTCCATCAGTGCTTCCCGCCGTCTAGTATGATATATTCTATATGTGGATAGGTTTGATTTAAGGCACTTTCTATGGTGTCTTTAATCTCTGAAAACATTATTATATACAACGGTTATAATGCTAATTCTATCTGTCATAATAGTCTGGTAATAGCTAAAATGTATGCGTTTAAAAACTTTTTTTCCTATGGCTATATTTAAGAAAGTGTTGGTTAATATCTTTATATCGAACCACCAAGAGCGGTGTTCAAGATAGTATAAATCAAGTTCAAGTCTGCGTAACATCTTTTCCATAGTGTCTGTATAACCATTATAAAGGGTTGCATACGAGGTTACACCGGGACGAATTTGATACAAATAAGTGTAGCGATTATCGTGTTGTATAATCTTATCTATATAGTATTTTTCTTTCTGGTCGTGGTCCTACAAAAGACATGTCACCTTTTTAAAACATTCCATAATTGAGGTAATTCGTCGAGATGATGGCTACGTAAAAACTTACCAATTTGGGTTAAACTGTGTCGTTTTCGTGTTGAAACAGCTCTGGTCCGTTGCATTCGGCATCTTCTTTCATGCTACGAAACTTGTAAATGTAGAACGGACGACCAAATCTTCCGATACGTTCTTGCTTAAATATGGCTACACCTTTATCTTCTCGTTTTATTAGGATATAACAAATTAAGAATAATGGCGAGAAGATAATAATACAAAAATAAAGCTATAAAGAAGTCGCTAAATCTCTTTAAACGTCTTCCTATACCACTCATACCGTCAAAAATATATTCGTTTTTAATTCGATAGGCATGTTATTGTAGTTAAATTCTTCTGTTGTCATTATTAAGTTTTTTTATAATTTAATAACGCATAATACTCTTTTATATTATATTTTTAGGTTATTAAAAGTGTTGTATAAATTAGGCTTTTGTAATAAAAATACTTTCAAAAAACTTAATAAAATATTTGCAACTCACTTTAAAGCTATTTGTTTTTATGCCTAATTGTTTGCAAAAAGCTTCAATTGTTTCTTTTTAATCCTAAAAGACGCATGTGTGCTAATTCCTCCCATTCTCATGGTTACCATATCTACCGAAATGTAGCGAGTTTTTATGTTATGAATGTAACAAAGACGAGCTATTAGCTCAAAAATCGGCAGCTATTTTTATAGTTTATATTATAATTACCAAGACGTTCGTATATACATTTTCTGATGTAAAAAGAAGGGTGAGGAGCGATAAAGCCATATTTTACAAGCCATGGACGGAAAAGTTTTCCAGAATAATAGCGTGTGGTTTTATTTAAATTATTAGGGTGAACAAAATGAATATCCCCGTAAATAGCCCTCAATGTCGTTATCGAAACCACTTACAACCGTTTCTATTATGCGGTTAGAAGTAAAGAAATCGTCGAAATTGAGTATGCCTATCACCTCTCCACTACTTAGCTTTATACCTTTATTCATTGCATCGTAAATGCCATTATCAGGCTCCGAAACATAAATAAGTCTTTCACCAAATAAAGGTTTATATTGTTCTATCACTTGCAAAAGTGTTATCGGTAGAACCTCCGTCTATAACAATGTATTCTATATTAGCATAAGTTTGTGTTAATACAGATTGCATTGTGTGTACCAAGGTGTTGGCGTTGTTGTAGGTAACGGTTATAACAGATACTTTCATTGTGAAAATAATTGCCTTTATTTGTTTTCAGCATGCAAAGATATATAATTTATTTTTAATATAAACAAAGTTGCCTTTTATCTGTGTGTATATAAATATGTTTTTTTATTAAGATGTGGTATTTGTTAGATTTAATATTTTGTATTGATTGTAAAACGATTGCTTTAATGATGTTTTTATTTTTGTTTATGAACGAAATAATATAAAAAGAAATAGCGTATTTCTGCCCACTTTTTAATTGATAAACATAAAGGAGCGAAAATAAAGAGTTTTTCGTTTTATATTGTAGAAAAGACTTGTTTAAATGGTGTTTTTATGCAAAAAAGGCGCAATAGCTTAGAGTTTAGCGTGAAAAACACAAGAGTTTGAATGCTAAAACATAAGCTTTTAGACGATAAAACCTTGTATATTGTAGTGTAAACTCTAAGAGTTTTCACCCTAATAGCTTGTTTCTTATGTTTTTATATGGCGTGTTTTAGAAAACAAAAACATATAGGTTTAGCTGTTTTATAGCATTTTTTTGCTGTTTTAAGTTTGTTATTTATGCCCTAATAGTTGGTTTCATAGGTAAATTTTTACGCTAAAACATAAAAACAAAAATGTAACAAAACGCTCATAAAAATGTTCCAAAATGGTGTAGGGAATTGGAGTATTTATAATTAAAGTCTTCAATGATAATGGTTGTGTTCTTAAAATAAAATGTGTAAATTTGCACTCAATTATAAGGAATAATTATAAAGATATAAACAATATTTAATCCTTTAGGGTATACTAATCAACTAAAAATAAGCGACTAAACTCATGTAATTAAGTGCTATACAGACACTTGTGTGTCTCCCTCCAAAAAGACTTTTTGTGCTGTTTTTATACGAATGATTCTCCCTAATCTATATTGTTTTAATTCAGAAATTAAAGAATTCTACCCAATAAAAATCATTTGATTTCTTTGCGAATTCATAAATAATTATTTTCCATTAAAAATATTTAAATTATAACTCTACCATTTTTACGATTATAATCGTCATGATATACGAACAATATACTAATATAATATGATTACTGTTTTAAGTCCTGCATATAATAAGGGTGCAACAATAGAACGAACATTTGAGAGTTTAAAGGCACAAACTTGTTTCGATTTTGAGTGGCTTATTGTGAACGATGGTAGTACAGATAACACTCAAAATATTGTAGATACATTTAAAACATCTCTTTTTCCTATTCGTGTTATTCATAAAAAAAACGAAGGATTAAATAGAACTTTTAATCTTGGAGTGAGAGAGTCGAAAAGGTTATTTAGTGCTCTGTTTAGACCCAGACGACTATCTTTTGCCTACTGCTATTGAGCAAGTGATAGCTCATCAACAAACTCTTGAAGATAATCCACAGCTTTGTGCCGTGTGTTTCTTAACTCAATTTAGTAATAATCGCATTGTAGGTTATCATCCATATAGCGTACCTACCATTTCAAATTTCATAGATTATAGAATAAAAGATAAGGCATTTGGAGACCGTTTAGAAGTGGTGAAGCGTTCTGTGTTTATAGAATATCCAATGATAGAAATAGAAAATGAGAAGTTTTGCTTGAGTCTTTGATGTGGAATAGCATTGCTGAACATTATAATGCGCTTTATATTCCCACTGCTATTTATGTGCGAGAATATAATGAAGTGAGTATTACGTCTAATCTCACGAATGTTTTGCGTAATAATCCTAAGGGAACTATGCTAACTTATTCGCATTATATAAATGTGTTGAGAAAAAAACAACGTGAAGGATATAAGGTGCAAAAGGAAATTATCAAAAATAGTATCAACTATTATCGTTTTGCTTTTGAGTACAAAAAGAAAAACTTTCTGTGATTATAAGTAAAAATTCCTTTCTCGTTAACCTTATTAAGTTTTATTCCGGGACTTATGCTTTGTTGTATAGATAGTTTTTCTCCAAAATTCATAAATAAAGCTCTTAATAAACTGAGGGGAAATGCTTTAAATACTTAAAAAAACTATTTTTTTATGAAATACGACTATATAAAAAGAGGTGAATATTTACATGCCTGTAGCAGAAAATTATAAAAGATATTTGGACTTTTATACAAAGTGATTATTACAGAATGAAGGGTTCTTTTGTAGTAGGAAACCCTGCAAGAGTGATAAAAAGAAAATTGTTCTGCACGTTATACAGAAACGCCATGGTTGTTTAGTGTGTCGTAGAAAAATACAAAAACACTTTTCTTTTTATGTTATCTATATTTATTTTCTTTACTTTTATCTTTTGTTTTATTGCTTTTAAAAGTACAACTTTCATACCTTATGAGTTTACCTTAAATAAGGTAAATATATTAAAAAGCTGTACTACCTTTTATCATAATTATTCATCATTTATCGTTTGAAATGCCTCAAGCGATAATTTCCGATTTTCACTTTTACTGGTCCTTATGTTGTTGGTTTATTCTTTTTATGAGTGGTTATGGCTTAGAATATCAATATAATCAGCATAAGGTGCAGATAAAAATTACCTTATCGGCTTAAAAAGATATTTATTCCTTTATTCTTCCAACTGTTTTTTTATCTCGTTTTAGTATATAATTTTTATAATGAACCATTTAATTATTTAACGACAGGCGGGTTTATTGATGCTCAACTATTAGCTCCCATACACTTGGTTTATAACAATTTTAGTGGGAATGTATATTTGTTATTATCTCACTCGCAACTTATTTAAGAATAATAATTATTTCTTATTATTTATGTTTGCTGTTTTTTACTCTTTTTATCATTGTTATTCATAACTCTCATAACAGCCATCTTTACACCAGTAATTATGCTTTTTATAGTAGGGAATAGCAATGAAACAGAATGAAAAAGAAATGGTTAAAAAAATAGACTTCTTACAAAAAGATTTATGTGCTCTCCTTTATTGTTTTAGGACTTATTTCTGTATCTTATATTGAGCAGAAACCTTTATTTAAAGGATTTGGAGTTATTGAGTGCCTTTTTATGTTGTAGCGTTTATTACTTTTATTTACACGAATAGCAGCGTTAAAGGCAAATAAACTTATTCAATTCTTTTCGTCTATTAGTTACGAAATGTATTTGTTTCAAGGTGTAACTATCCTGATAATTACTAAGATAGGAATAGAGAAAAATTTATTTATTGCTTATAAGTGTGTTGTGTTTTAATATTCTATTATCGTTTATTGCACATAAAATCACATCTTCAGCTCTTAGTTTATGGAATAAAAATAGCCTGTATTATAGTTATTTGAGTAGTTCGCTAAGGGCATATTACATGCAGAAAAAAACGTCCCGATATAGGTGTTAATGCTCAACATAAGTTTGAATCAACTTTCTCTCCAACAGAATTTTACAAAAACTTATCAGGCTCTTTATGGAGAAGAAGATAATGAGAGAAATAAATAAGGGTATGAAAAATTTATATAAAAATAAAAGAGTTTATGAGCCTTATTGGAAATATTTATGACCGTATTACAGATTCTTTTTTTGGACAATAGGTTTTATTGAAAATACATTAGAAGACGTAGTAAATAATAAACCTTTACGATATGTCTGGATTAAAAATCATTATACAGACCGTTGGTTTGCTGATCCCTTTGTCTTAGATGTAAATGATGATTATGTTTATTTATTAGTTGAGGAGTACACTTATACACGTAGAAAAGGACTAATAGTTAAAGCTTACGATAGATAGAAAACTTTTAATCATAATTAAAAAGAGAGGAAGTATTGGAGGTTGATACACATCTTAGTTTTTCCTATTATTGAAAGAAAAACAAGATACACTTTTTATTTATCCCGAGAATTATGCAAGTGGTAAACTTTCCTTATATGAATTCTTGTCTAAAGAAAACAAATGTAATAAGCTAATAACACTTTGTCATGCTCCTGTAACTGATGCTGTTTGTTGTAATTATTTTGGAGATAAACTGTTATTTTCAACGACCCATCCTCATGATAATGGAAATGTATTAGATATTTATCGATGGAATGAAGAACAAGAAACATATGTCTTCAATACATCAATAACGTTTAAAGAAAAATATTGCACGCAATGCTGGTAACTTCTTTAAAGTAGGAGATAAGGTGTATAGACCAGCTCAAGAATGTAATAATTCTTATGGTCATGCTTTATCAATTCAAACAGTTCAACTTAATGAACAGAAGGAATGGAAATTTAAAGAAGTAAGAAGAATAACCCCTTCTACTTTGCAATATCCTCTTGGAATTCACACTTTTAATCATTATAAAGGTGTTATTGTAGTAGATGCTTTAGCTTATAGGTGGAAAACAATAGCACGTATAGCTTGTCTTTTACGTTCTTTTCGTAAAAAGAGAACTTCTTTTTAGAAATATATTGAAGTATAGGAGGAAAAACACTTTTTAATGGACTGTCAAAGGCAATTAGTTTAAATATAAAAATCCTACTATCAGACGATAAACGATAGTAGGATTTTTATTGAATGAATTATATTGTGTTTATATGTCTCTTCTTTATTTGCGAAGAAGGTTTGTCATTGTAGCAACCATGGTAGCAATTGAGGCTACAGAAGTGCCAATAGAGAGCCATTGAGCCAAAGAGTTTCCACCTTTTTCAGGTTTTTGTTGGTACAACAATCTCACAGCCTGGACGCACTTTTTGTTTTGTAACTTTTCTTAGCAACAGTACCATTCATATAAATAATATATGTGTGATTTCTCTTTGCTCTATTACCCCAACCACCAGCTTGGTTGATATACCAGCGCACACTTTTTATTCTTTTCAAACGACACTGTATTAGGATACATCACTTCACCGCTTATTTTTACAGTTCCATTAAACTCTGAACAATAATTCTGTCGTGCTCTCTTAGCACAATATCTGCATCACCTCCGGGTTCTTTTTAAGGCTTTATCTAATTCAATACCCACAAAATAAGTATCTCCAATATTTAGCTTTTTTAGTGTCGAGAGAATCTTTTTGCTGTTTTGTCTTTCAGCCATTTTCAGTAGACTGTTCATTCTTAATCGCTCATCAGGTGTAATTCTACGTTCCAAACGTGCGCCTTTAACATAAGCAAGGTCTGTCACTCCACCTGCTTTCTTTATGATATCACTCAATCGTTCATTCTTTGTTGATAGCGTATAAGTACCTGCAAACATTACATTTCCTACCACTTACGTTTTGTTGTTCGCTATATCCAGGACTTTTACGTACATACACTTCGTCGAAAGGTAAGAGAGTGAAACCCGATGTGCCGTCTATTACAAATCCATCTTTAAGTGCGAAGGTGAAAGTGTGCGATATTAGGCTGTCGGTAGATAAGGCTTTAGGATTAACAATACGACGAGAAACGTCTACTTTCACCGTCGATGCTTTGTCTTTTAACCCTCCAGCTTGTAGCACAAGGTCTTCTAATGTCTCATTATCTGCATACACATACACACCGGGATAATGCACTTCGCCGTATGGTGAGAGTTTTTGAGTTTGACTTTCGCTCTTTGTAGGAATAAACAACATCATTTTTTTCTTTAAAGGAATGTCGGCAACCGTTCCTTTTAGTATCCCTTTAACGTCTACAGCTATCACTTCGAGCGTTCTATCTTCTTTCATTCGGTGAATAATAGCACGATTAGTAAAAGCATCTTCGGTTAATCCTTCGGCATGTTCTATTAAAGTGCGAACACTGTGAATATCTTTTTCCTATGTTGTAAAAAGCCTGGACGGAACACAGCACCTTTAATTTCTATTTTATTTTCATAGCGATTAAGAATAGAATCTACACCTATTGAGTCGCCATCAGCAATGTGAAATGTATTAAAATCGAATTCTCCTACATTATAAACAGACAATTCTCTACCTGTTTTGCGTAATAGTCTGACCGCTTTTTCTGTAAGCATCTCCAGTGAAAGCCCACCTGCATATTTTAGTAATGTACCCACACTTTCGTTCTTCTTCATTTCGTAAATCATGGGTCGTTTCACCTTACCTGTAACCGTAACTAAGCAGTCGTAAGGCCCCACAACAATTACATCATTGTCGGTTAAACGAATGTTTCCTGTTAGTTTACCATTGAGAATATAATCATAAATGTCTACCACAGAAACGAGTTTGTTTTGTCTGTACACCTTAATATTTCGTAAAGTACCTAAGTCGTTAACACCTCCTGCCATGTAAAGCGCATGAAAAACAGTGGCAAAAAGCAGACAAAGTGTAGGTTCCGGGTGTAGACACTTCGCCCATAACGTTTATCATGATGGTTTTTGTTTGCCCTACTGTAAGACGTATTTTTAGAGCTACTATAACGCGCACCAAGCTGATTTTTAGTCGAGCGTTAGCCTGTTCAACCGTTAAACCCTGCCACCTTTTACAGGTCCGAGTTCTCAATTGTAATATCACCATCTGGAGATACAGTGCTATTTATTGTTTTTTTGAGATGCTCCATAAATATCTATAATAACAGCATCTCCTGCTCCTAAAACATATTTTTGTGGAGTGCTTATATTCATATTAGGCTCAAACGAGAGTTCTTTATTATTGAAAATATCTCGTCCAAAAAAATCTTTCTTTTTTTCTTTATCTCTTTCTGCCAATAATTCTTTTAACCACTTAATAGAGTCGGTAGGCATAAATGTGCCCAATTCATTTTCCATTTCTAAGAAGTTATTATTTTTCTTATCGTAGGTTTTTATTTTTTCTTTTGTGTCTTGAAGTTTTAGGTTAGAAAAGTCTTTTTCTTTGCTATCTTTTTCTTTAGCATTGTTTTTTTCTCAGCCTATCATCGGTTTGTGGCAAATTTTCGTCGGTTAAATTGCCCATTCCCTTATTGTCTTTATAGCGTTCGTATTTAGCTTTTTAAGCGTCTTATCTGCGAAAATATCAACACCATTTTGAATGAGTTTGGTTACAATTTGCGATTGTGATGTACCTGCTTTCTGCTCTTTTAATATCATTTTCATTACCTGTTCATCGCTCATAGACGATTGAGCATGTAGTTCTAAACCACATACAAAGAAGAGAAAGAGATAGAAAAACTTTTTCATATTGTTTTAACTACTTATTTTACGACTTATGTACACCTTATATATATAAGGCAATGTTTACACATCTTATTTTTTTATAACGTAATAAATGTGTTTTTGTTATATAAAGCGTAAAGATGTGTGTAACACCTCAATGAGTATATGCCATTAAAGAAGAATTTTTAATGCCCTTTAAAGATACACTTTGTTTTGTGCAAAAGATACAAAAAAAGGCGTGGATAGGGTAGAGCTTAAACTGTAAAACTTTAATTTTTCACAAATAAAAAAACACCCATTTCTTTGCTAAATGCTTAGAAACGAGTGTTTATACCTTTATATCTTAGAAGATATACTTGTGGAGCTGGTGGGTTTCGAACCCACGTCCAAACAAGGAAACAACATGCTTTCTACACGTTTATCTCAGCCTTTGGTTTTCAAACTGTAACAAGACCTGAGCCACCAATTACAATCTTAGTCTCTAAAAAGTTCGCTTGTGCTTCGAGACCAACACAACTATCTCCGATTTAACAGCACCACTTAGTCAAGATAATTCGGAAAAAGATTTCTTGAGTGATGTCTCGTTCACGCATCTAATGCACGAATTAAGCTTTTAATCTACTATACTTCGATTAAGCAGCGAGAGCGTAATTTGTTTCGCCAATTAAATTTTTTGAACGTTAATATTAAAGAGCCAACATCCAATGCTCTACGTGCTTACACATCATCTCATCTCGCTGTCAAATCCAGTCAACCCCTTTTTTGTTTACACGGCTTGTGTTTTGTTAAACAAGATGCCTTTTATGTGAACTACAAAGATACGTTTAATGTTTTAGTTGTGCAAATAAAAAGAGAAAAATGTTGTGTTTTTTTCTTCGCAATTTTTGTTGATAAAAAAAGTGAGAAATAGAAAAAAATAGCTTAGCTTTTTAGCCTCTTTTTAGTCACAATTATGCGATGAAAAATGCTCCTAAAAAGTTGTTTTAACGTAAAACATATAGGTTTTGCAAATACAGAACGTTGATAAAAGAAAACCCACAAATGAGCATTTAGAGTGTAAAAAGCATAGGTTTTAGCATGTAATAGCTTAACTATTGCACCCTAATATACCATGTTTTAGCTCCTAAACTCTTATATATTAGAAGGTAAAACACAAGCTATTGCAACAAAAATCCTTATTTTTTTGCGTTTTAAGAGCTTTCTCAATAAATAATAACAAAATAAAGGCTATCATTAAAACTAAAAAAATGTTTTGCCAAAACAAAGCCCTTATTTTGATGTTTTTCTGTGCTTTTTTTAGGTTTGTGCTTTTAGTAAAAACAAACGTCTTTTTAAGGTTTAGCATTATAAATGTTTTTGTTGTTAAAACATTGTTTGCTCCATCTTAAAAAGACGTTTGCCATGAAAAACTTTACCAATAAAGTTTATTTCACAACTTTATTATTATCGGGAAATACCACCCAAGGTTGAAAGTTTTTAGCTTCTTCAAAGTCCATTAGCGCATAAGAAATAACAATAATAGTGTCGCCTATTTGCACTTTGCGTGCAGCCGCTCCGTTTAAGCACACACATCCGCTACCTCTTTTCGCCAGCAATAACATAAGTTTCAAAAACGCTCACCATTGTTATTGTCTACAATTTGCACCTTTTCTCCTGCAATAATATTAGCTCTGTCCATTAAATCTTGGTCGATTGTAATACTACCTATATAGTTTAAATTGGCATCAGTTACTTTAATGCGATGCAATTTTAGATTTAAGTACTTGAATCATCATATCTTTTTAGTCTTCTTTATACTTTATATGGTCTATTAGTCGAATGGGTGTTTTACCACAATACACCGTGATACAACCCACTATATATGGAGAATTGTTCCAATTTTCTACCTCTGTTAAGGTGTTACCGTCTACAATTTCAAAATATTCTACCGTTAAATCGTCTACAGCATTTATGGTTTTAATCACCCATTGTTTGGTTTCTTGCACCGATAGCTTATCTATTGTGTCTTTACTTGCCTTTAATGTTTTGTAAATATGTGGTGCAATGTTTCTTTCTTCGTTAGAAAGAAGCGCATTACGTGAGCTCATTGCCAACCCATTTTCTTCTCTAATAATGTCGCATTCCACAATCTCTATGGGCAAATTAAGATGCTTTACAAGTGCTTTCACTACACAAATTTGTTGCCAATCCTTTTCTCCAAAAATAAGCACGATTAGGCTTTACAATGTAAAACAAGCGCGACACCACTTGACAAACACCATTGAAATGCCCCGGACGTTTGGCACCTTCCATCACAGTAGATACGGGTGGAAATTCAAAAGAGCGTGTGTCGGGTGTAGGGATACATGTCTTTTACAGTAGGAGCAAACACATAATCGGCTCCAATAGTTTCTAATAAAGCGCAATCTTTATCGAGAGTTCTGGGATATCTTTCAAGGTCTTTGGGGTCGTTAAACTGTGTAGGATTAAGAAAAACAGAAACAATTGTAATGTCGTTTTCGGCCACTGAACGCTTTACAAGTGAGCCATGTCCTGCATGAAGGGCACCCATTGTGGGTACTAAACCAAGCTTTTTACCTTGTTTTTCGGTGTGTAAAAAGCTCGTTTTGTAAGTCGATAATCTTCTCAAAAATTTTTCATCTTTTCACTACTTAATATGCTTTTTATATCATGATAAAGCAACTGCAAAAATAACAACTTTTTTTGTTTAATAGCGCACAAAAACGAATAAAAAATAAAGAGAAAGCACCTATAAAATAGTGAATAAATAATAAAAAATAACAGCTATACCAATAAAAAAATTAGTATCTTTGCAGATAATAAAACTAAACAAATATGGCAAAGAAAGTATTATTTATCAATCAGGAGATAACGCCTTATGTACCAGAAACAGAATTGTCTTTAAAGGGACTTGAAGTGCCTAAAAAGATACAAGAAAAAGGCTTTGAAATAAGAACCTTTATGCCAAAGTAGAGGCATTATTAACGAAAGAAGAGGACAATTGCACGAAGTGATACGCCTTTCTGGAATGAACTTGATAATAGATGATACTGACCACCCTTTGATTATTAAGGTTGCTCTGATACCTCAAGCACGCGTACAGGTTTACTTTTATTGATAATGACGACTTCTTTTTGAAACGTCAGATGGCTACCGATGAAAGTGGAAACGAATATGATGATAACGGAGAACGTGCCGTGTTCTTTGCAAGAGGTGTGCTTGAAACCGTGAAAAAAACTACGTTGGACGCCCGATGTTATACATTGTAAAGGTTGGATGGCAAGCGTTATTCCGCTTTTACATCAAAACTGCTTATCGCGATGAACCTTCGTTTGCTAACACAAAAAGTGGTTACTTCTATATTTAACGATAAGTTAGAAAAAGGTTTCGGAACAAACTTTAAGAACAGTGTTGCTTATAAAGATGTAGACGAAAAGCTATTGGCAGGTTATCAAAACAATTTCGATTTTAACGAATTAAGTAAATTAGCAACTAGATTATAGTGATGGCGTAGTGGCTGCATTGCCCAACTCTAACGAAGAACTACTTGCTTATGCAACACAAAAAAACATTCCTGTTTTAAACTATTCGGGAGACGATTTTACAGCTGCTTATGCTGATTTCTATAACCAAATAGCACCAGAAGAATAAAAACTGTTTTATAAGTTTGATAGCAAAGGTCAGAAACAAAAAGCTACATAAACTTTGCTTTTTGCAAACTATTGCATATTTAATGTTATGAAAAAAACATGAAAAAAATTGGTTTTGGTTGCGCACTTGTTACCCTTGCATTGACAGCTTGTAGCGACACAACAAACGAAATAGGGACAACCATTATAAACGATTTTGATAAACTAAGCGTTAGCACCGAAACCTTTACGGTGAAGAGTCAATCGCTTAAAATAGACTCTGTTTTATCTCAATCGCCACTGAATTATCTCGGAACAGTGCAAGACCCTGAAACAAACACAGTGGTTTCTTGTGGCTTCTCTACACAATTCCACACGTTAGAAAAACTTTTTCTTTGCCCGTAGAAAGTAAAAGATATTGTAGGGAGAGATGGTGATAAATTGGTGGCAGACTCTTGTATTCTTTCGCTTATATACGAAGATTATTATGGCGATTCGCTTGCTGTGATGAAGGTAACAGCTTACGAAATGGATCGTCCGATGTTAGAAAATAGAAAAATATTATTCTAACTTTAATCCTGAAAAAGAAAAACTATTTACGCACCAATGGTTTGCAAGTGAACAAGGTTTATACGCTTGTAAACTCTTTAGAAACAGCGGCTCAGCGTGCAGCTAATGGTTATTTGCGTAGTATAGACTTTTGCTTTGAACGAACCTTATACAGCTAAAGATAACACCACTTATAGCAATTATGGTTCTTATCTCTTAAATACATATTATAAAAACAAAGAGAATTTCCGTAATACATATTCTTTTATAACAAATGTTATCCCCGGTTTCTACTTTAAACCTACTGGTGGAAAAGGTGCTATGGCTAATATTTTGTTAGCACGTTTATCTGTGTATTACAGCTATAATCATGGTGGTAAAACGCATAAAGGGGTGATGACGTTCTCTGGAACAGAAGAAGTTCTGTCGGCAACGTATGTAAATAATGATAAAACACAAATGCAAACGTTGGCTAATGACAAGTCGTGTACTTTACTTAAAAACACCTTCTGGTATTTTTTTACAGAGGTTACATTGCCTATTGAAGAAATAGTGAAAGGACACGAAAAAGACTCGATAAATAGTGCAAAAATTGCTTTTACACGTATCAATTCCACATCTTCGCCATCACAATTGTTTAGTGTTCCTCAAACAATTATGATGGTTTCAAAAGCAGAAATGAATAGTTTCTTTGAGTCGAAGAATATGGTTGATAATAGAGGGTCTTTTATTTCAACCTTCGATAAAAAGTCTTAATCAATATGTGTTTACTAATATTTTGAGTTGATTAAGCATTTATATGATTTAAAGAAAACAGGAAAGGCAACAGAAGATTGGAACAAAGTGGTTTTAATTCCTGTTACTCCACGTTATAACACAGATGCTCTTCTGGCACAAGAATATTATCTGGCGTGTTTAATAACATGTCTTTAACCAATGTAAAATTAGTGGGAGGAAGCTGAAAACACAAACGCACCAATCACTATATCTGTGGTTTATAGTAAATTTAAATAAGCTGTGGCAGATAATTATTTAGAGCGTCAGCGCGCCGAATACGAACAACGTAAGGCACAATGGTTAGCTAAAAAGAAAAATAAAAAAACAACTCGTGTTAGGCAAATAGAAAAAGCCTGAAGACGAAGTTTTATAATATATAATAAGGTTATAAGATGTTTTATATATAAAGTTCTTTTGTTCTGATGAATGAACAAGAGAACTTTTTGCTTTTTATGTGGCTTTTTATGGGTACTGGAACAACGAGTGTGGCAATAAAGAAAGATGAATATGCACATTAAATGTGCTTTTTAAGTGTGTAATAACTGCAATAAAAACGCATTACAAACGTTTAAATAAGAAAAAAAGAAATGACCAAAACAGCACCTATATATATAGCCTTAATTGTTTGTTTGTGTCTTGTTTCGTGTGGAGCAGAGGTAAACATGAAGAAAGGGGAGAAGTCTATGGCAATTAGGAGAATACTTTTCTGCAGCAGAACAGTTTAAGAAAGCTTATACAAAAACACCGAGTAAGGAGCGTGAAACGAGAGCGAAAGCGGCTATATATATGGCACATTGTTATGAAAAATCAATTTTACGCCTAAATCGATATCGGCTTTTAACAATGCATTGCGTTATGGTTTTGTGTCGAATAACGATAAATTAGCGTTAGCACTGCAACTTTTGAAAGCTGGAAACTATAAAATGGCATTAGAATATTTGGAGGTTTTGGTAGATTCTATGCCTAATAATAAGCTTGTGGCTAATGCTTTAACTTCTGCAAAGTGGGCTTTGCAACCTAAAAAAGACACCATTCATTATCAAGTAAAGCGTATGGACGTCTTTAATTCGCGAAGAGCAGACTATGCACCGATGTTAATGAATGGCGAAACTGATAAGCTATTCTTTTCGTCTACACGAAATGAAGCAACGGGAGAAGACCTAAATAATATTATAGGAACAAAGAATTCTGATATATTTGTATCAGAATTAAACGACAAAGGCAATTGAGTAAGCCTGAACCGCTACATGCTTCTCTCAATACGGTGAATGATGAAGGAGCTTGTTGCTTTTCTCCTGATAATAAAACACTTTATTTTACACAATGTGACAGACCCTTTGTTTCCTCGATATGCGCAAATTATGAGTTGTTCGCGTAGTGATGCAACATGGGGAAGCCCTTCTAATGTAGCAATCACTCGCGATTCGCTTTCTACTTATGCACATCCTGCGGTATCACCAGATGGACAATGGCTTTATTTCTCTTCGGATATGCCTGGTGGAAAAGGTGGTTTTGACCTTTGGAGAGCGCGTTTAACGTCTGCAGGTGTGAGCTTTATTGAGAATTTAGGTGAGCCAATAAATACCCAAGGCAATGAGTTTTTTCCTTGTTTTAGACCTAATGGCGACTTATATTTTGCGAGTAATGGGCATATTGGCTTAGGAGGTTTAGACCTATATGTCGCAAAAATGAACCTTAACAATAAGGTGTTTGTAGAACATTTACCTGCTCCAATGAATAGTTCGGCAGACGATTTTGGTATTACCTTTGAGGGATTGAAAAATAAAGGCTTCTTTTCGTCGAATAGAAACGATGCTCGTGGTTACGACCATATTTATAGTTTTGAACGCGAAGAAATAGTGCAAAGCATTAAAGGGTGGGTATATGAAGCCGAAGGATATGAGCTTCCAGCTGCACAAGTTAGTGTAATAGGCGATAATGGCACAAAATAAAACCGTAAACTTAAAGCTCGATGGCTCGTTTACAATTGAGGTTGAACCTAATGCTCACTATCTTTTAATGGCGAGTTGTAAAGGATTTTTAAATCATACAGAAGAGCTTTTTGTACCTAAGTTGCTACAATCTAAAGAATATGTGTTGCAGTTTCCGCTTGCATCTATTACTGCTCCAGTGTTGATAGATAATATTTTTTATGACTTTGACAAAGCTTCTCTACGTCCAGAGTCTACAAAAGCACTCGATGAATTGGTGAAGTTATTAAACGAAAATCCCAATATTACGATTGAATTAAGCTCGCATACAGATTTTAGAGGTGGGGTAGAGTATAATAAAATATTATCTCAAAAGCGTGCAGAGTCTGTTGTTAATTATCTTGTGTCTAAGGGGATTGCTTCTGAAAGACTAACTCCTGTGGGCTATGGAAAAAGATAAAGCAAAGGTAGTGCGTAAGAAATTGGCGGAGAAATATAATTGGTTAAAAAGAAAATGATGTGTTAACTGAAGAATTGATTGTTAAGTTTGATAAGGAAAAACAAGAGATTTGCAATCAATTAAACCGAAGAACTGAGTTTATAGTGCTACGTACTACTTATGGATTATTTGATGAAAAAAAGGAAATATTAAGTCGAAGAATATGCCTAAAAAAACAAACACATCTATCAAAAATGATGATGTGTTTGATATAACTTTTTAGTGAAATGTGTCTTTATTTATCAGCGAATGGCACACGATAGGTACATCCCTTGTTCTCCAATTACTACAGCCATAAGCTGTTTTTTTCCCTTAATAATAATGCCTTGTTGGCATAGCGGACACACGCTTCCTGTTATGGGTTTTACGTTCTTTTGGTGTAGCTTCTTCGCTTGTTTGTGTGGTGTTATCTTTCTTTTTAGCTCGTCTAACAATCTTTTTTTAGTCTCCTTTTTGTTGCTCATTGGGTGTTGATAAAACAACTTGACGGTTGCTATTATCGCTTAATACCTGATGAACTATTTGCATAATTTGTTGCTTTAGTTCGTTAATAAACAAGGCTGGGTCGTATTTTTTTGTTGCTCTATATCGCGTAATTTCTTTTTCCCAAATGCCCGTTAATTCGCAACTCTTTAATAGTTCTTCCTTAATAGTATCAATTAAAAGCAATGCCTGTTGGAGTTGCTAAAAATGTTGCGTCTTTCTCGTTTAATATAATTCCTTTTTAAATAAAGTTTCTATAATTCCTGCTCTTGAAGACGGTCTTCCGATGCCATTCTCTTTAAGAGCATTGCGTAAAGTTTCGTCTTCAACAAACTTACCTGCCGTTTCCATTGCTCTAGGAAGCGTTGCTTCGGTGTAATATTTAGGAGGACTTGTAACTTTTTCGCTTAAAGTTGGAGTGTGATTTCCTTGTTCTCCTTTCGTAAATGTTGGTAGTGTACGCTCTTCTGCATTAGCTTTATTCTCGTCTTCGCTTGTTGTTGAAGTGTCTTTTGCATAAATAATACGCCAACCGGGCTCAAGTATTTCCTTTCCATTTGCCTTAAATTCGCAATTATTAACTTGACCTAAAACCGTAGTCGTTGATAGTTTACAGTCTGGATAAAAAGCTCCAATGAATCGTTTGCATATCAAATCGTACATTTCGTTCCATATCGGTTAAATGTTGAGCAGGTATACCCGTTGGAATGATGGCATGGTGATCGGTAATCTTACTGTTATCAAATACCTTTTTACTCTTAATTAACCTCTTACCATTAAGAGGTTGAATGAAACTTTCATATCCCTTTAGATTTAAAAAGAATAGAGGGACACTTTGCATAGATATCTTCACTGAGGTATTGAGTGTCTACTCTTGGATATGTTGTATACTTCTTTTTCGTATAAACCTTGTATTAAATTAAGGGTTGTTTCTGCTGAATAAGAAAATTTCTTATTACATTCTACTTGTAAAGATGTAAGGTCGAAGAGTTTTGGAGGTGATTCCATACTCTTTTTTTTCTGTACATCAGTAACTGTAAATAAATGATTTTCGATGGTAGAAAAAGCCTTTTTCGCCTTCTTCTTTATTCGTAAATTTACCTGAAGTAGCTGTAAATAAAGTGTCTTTATATATAGTTGAAAGAACCCTAATAAGGCTCTGGAACGAATTGTTCTATTTCCTTTTGACGGCTAACAATTAGTGCTAATGTAGGAGTTTGCACTCTACCAATAGATAAAACCTGACTGTTTTTACCATATTTAAGTGTATAAAGACGTGTTGCATTTATGCCTAATATCCAATCACCGATAGCTCTTGAGAGTCCAGCTAAATACAATGGACGATATTCCTCTTGGTCTTTAAGCGATTGAAAGCCTTGTTTTATGGCTTCTTCTGTAAGAGATGAAATCCATAAACGTTTCACTGGACACTTTACTTGTGCTTTTTGCATCACCCAACGTTGAATAAGTTCTCCTTCTTGTCCAGCATCTCCACAGTTAATAATTGTGTCGGCATGCGTCATTAGCTTTTCTATCACAGCAAACTGCTTTTCTATTCCTTTGTCGTTAATAAGTTTTATGCCAAAACGAACAGGAATCATTGGTAAAGAAGATAAGCTCCAACGTTTCCATTGTGTAGTGTAATCGTTGGGTTCTTTAAGCGTACATAAGTGTCCGAACGTCCAAGTAACTTGATAACCGTTACCTTCCATGTAGCCATCTCTACTTTGTGTCGCGCCTATAACGTGTGCAATATCTCTTGCAACACTGGGTTTCTCTGCAATACAAACAATCATTTATTTTTATTTTATCAGTGCAAATTTACAAAAAAAGCAATTATTTAAAGTGAGAATGCCTATATATAATAGGTGAAAAAATAAACGTCTGTTTTTCTTGAAAAGACTTTTTATTTCTGAAAAACAGACGTTTAATTATTTATTGAATAGCTTAGAATTGCCACCAGCGTTTCTTCTTTATAGGTTCCGAATGCGCAGAGAGTTGTTCCTTAATAATTTGTTTATAGCTCTTTTAGTTTGAACCATTTGGTATATTAAGCCCCATTCTGGTAATCCTCCAACATTTCTATCATCTATAAAGAGATCGGCTTTTTAGCTTACGAGAATAGTTGTTATTGTTCTCTTTTTCTTCTTCGGGATAGTCTTTATTGATAGCCCAAAACTCCACACCTCTTTGTTTACACCATTCCACTGCTCTCGTCTAATAACTCACCTTCTCTTACTGTCCATAGTATTAAACGATGTTGTTCTTTTATGAGCATCTTCAGTGTTTGTATAGCAAAGGGCACTTCTTTGCCTATTTCAGGGTATCTATGTTCTACAATTGTTCCGTCAAAGTCTACTGCTATAACCATCTTTATTCGTTTATGTTTTTAAAAATTTTATTGTCAAATCTACACCTTATTGTTTAATTGAGGTGTCGTTTTTATCTCCGTAATGACTGTTTGCATAGTTTCCATAACCAGCACCATACGAGCCATAAGAGTTGTGTTTGCCGTAGTGACCATAACGTCCATACTTTCCATATTTACCATATCCATAATAGTAACTATGTTTTTCTTCGACATATCTATACCGTTTATTATCAAACTCATGTTTGGTAATTTCTTTTCAGCTGCAAGTTTATTGATAAAAATGAAGCTGTCTTTAGGAGTATAGTCGGCTCTACACACATAAACAGTTGCATCTGCTACACGTCCCTATCTGCATAGTATCGGTGACTAGGCCTATTGGTGCAGTGTCTATAATAATGTAATCGTATTCTTCTTTCAACATATTTATCACTTCATCAAGCGTGTGTCTTGCTACTAATTCAGCGGGATTAGGAGGAATTGGACCAGACATTAACAAATCTAAGTTGTTATTTACTTCTGATGAAATAATTTCCTTGTGCAGTTCTTGCTTGGTAATTGTATCTAACCCTAATAGGTTTGTTATACCATTATGATGATTATCTATTTCAAAAAGTTCTGCTAAACGAGGTTTACGAATATCTAAACCAACCAAAAATAACTTTTTATTAGAAGCGCAAAACTAACAGCTAAGTTGGCAGCGTTGAACGTTTTTACCTTCACCCGACGTGGTAGAAGTAAACATTATCACCTTTTGAGTCTCTGTAATCATAAACTGTAAGTTTGTTCTTATTGAGCGGAATATTTCCTCCATTTGGTTGTTTTTGTTCTCATGAACCACAATGTCGCCTCTTGTTTTTGCACTATCGTTGGCTACAGCCACGTCTGCAAGGATAGGAAGGCTTGTTAGTTTTTCCACATCTTTTTCTACCTTCTATCTTGTAATGAAGTAGTTGTAATAGCACAATAATACCTAAAGGAAGTGCTAAACCTATGATAATTGCAATTAACCATACCGTGTTTGGTTTTGGACTTATTTGTCCGCCAATACTTGGAGCATCAATAAGTCTACCTTTATCTGCTGTTGCTGCAAGCGAAATAGAGTTTTCTTCACGCTTTTGAAGGAGCATTAAATAAAGACCAGATTTAACATCTTGTTGTCTTCCTATCTGCGTCATGATGCGTTCTTGTTCAGGACTTGAGCTTATCTGTCCTTGATATTTGCCAAACTGAGACGCTATACTGTTTCTTTGGATATCAAGACTTTTACGTGCTTGGCTCATTGCACGACGAATACTACTTGTGAGTTCGTCGAGTTGAGTAGTAAGAGTTGTTACAACAGGGCTTGTTTCCGATGCGCTATTTAAGCGTCGGTTACGTTCTAACACCAATTCGTTATATTTGTTAATCAGCTCTGTTGCACTTTGGTCGCTTAATCCTACATTCGAAGGAAGTGTTTGATATTTGTTTCCACTTTGGTTCATGTAGTCGCTAATGCTATTTAATAATGCCACTTGTGTATTTGCTTCGTGCAGTTTTTGGTCGTATACATTGGCATTATCCATAGCTTGTCCAGCGTTAGTTTCTACTTGAATAATGTTGTTTCTACGCTTAAATGACTCTAAAGCCCCTTCTGTTGCACCTAATTCTGCATTGATTTTTTCGAGACGACTATTGATAAATTCCTCCGTACGGCGTGCTATTTCGTTTTTATCATCATTGGCTTGACGATTATAAACCACCACTAATTGGCGTAAATAGTCTTGCGCACGTTGTGGAATTTGGTCGTTAAGACTTATCATTGCAATAGTGGTTGTTTCAGGATTAGGTGTTATTGAAAGTGCGCCAGCATAATTATAAGCTAATGAAGAAGGCGATTGTATGCTTACCAATTCGGTTTCTCCATCTTCTAAAGAGTATATACCATTAGGAGAAAAAGTTAATACACCTGCTCGAGTATTTATGTTTTCGGGCAATTTAGCTATTGTTTTATTTATTTCAAAGGGACCTGTTTCCTTGTTATCGCTAACAGGTAGCGTGTAAGAACCTGTGATGTGATAAGAATTACCCTCGCGTGTTATCTGTAAATTGATAGGACTTTCGAGACGGTCTAAACTGGCTGGGTCGATGTCTACACTAACAGGTTGAGTGGTATAATACATTTTGTTTTGTATTCTACCCTTAGAGAAATATTGTGTATAGAGCTTTAAATCTCTGATAACCTCTGCTGCTAAATCGTGAGAATTGATAATTTCTATCTCGTTACGAAGTCCTGTTGAGTTACTAATAGTTCCTGTTATTGCTGATGTTTGTAAAAGTGTTTGTGGTTCTGCGAGTGCGTTCTTCTTCCTTAACCTGCATCTTTGCAGACACATTATATATAGGAGTTGTGTAGCGTAGGAAAGTAAACGCTACTAAAAGGCAAAGGATAACAGACACGATAAACCATTGCCAATTAAGATAAATAGAAGTGTAGAGTTCCTTTACGTCGAATATAGGAAGGGCACTTTCTTCTTTCTTCTTCAAATAAGTGATTTTCTTTCATGTTTTGTGTTCTCTTATTTTTAATAACTATTAGCTAAACTATTTCTATTTATTTGTTTTTAATGATATTCATTAAATATTTACCATATTGGTTTTTAGCCATTGGCTGTGCAAGTTCCATCACTTGTTGTGGTGTAATCCAACCATTGTCTAATGCAATCTCTTCTAAACAAGCTATTTTAAGCCCTTGTCTCTTCTCAATAGTTTGTATAAAAAGTGCTTGCTTCATATAAACTTTTCGTGCGTTCCCGTGTCTAACCAAGCAAAACCTCTTTGTAGTGTTTGCACTTTTAACGCTTGTTGTGCTAAAAAGTTTGGTTTACCGATGTAATTTCTAATTCTCCTCGTGCGCTTGGTTGAATGTTTTTGAGCCACTTGAACCACACTGTTTGGATAGAAATATAAACCTACTACGGCGTAATTGCTTTTAGGATTAGCGGGTTTTTCTTCAATACTTATGCAGTTGTTGTTATCGTCAAACTCTGCTACCCCATAGCGTTCTGGGTCGTTTACATAATAACCAAAAACAGTGGCTTTTTGGTTTTTGTTCAGCTTCTGCCACGCTTTGTTTGAGCATACCCGTAAATCCAGAGCCATAAAAAAATGTTATCTCCCAACACAAGGCATACACTATCGTTCTTTATAAAGTCTTTTCCTATGATAAAAGCTTGAGCTAATCCATCGGGAGAAGGTTGTTCTGCATAGCTTAAAGAAATGCCCCATGAGCTCCCATCGCCGAGCAAACGTTGGAAAGAAGGTAAGTCATCAGGGAGTAGAAATAACAAGAATTTCTTTAATGCCAGCAAGCATTAACACCGATAAGGGATAATAAATCATGGGTTTATCATAAATAGGCATGAGCTGTTTGCTAATGCCTTTTGTTATGGGATACAGTCTTGTTCCCGACCCACCTGCTAATATAATTCCTTTCATTGTATGGAATATTGATATAATAACTAATTCTTTTTAAGGCTAATGAAAAGCATATTGAAAGGTTGTAACACCCTTCTTTATACACGATTGGCAAAAGTTACAAAAAAATAAACCGAAACTATATAATAATGTTAGATAAAAAGTTGTAGAAAGAACAAAGATAATGTTTTATGTTGCGAGAAAAAAAGAGAAGAAGATGAAAAGACGCTTAACGAAAACGAAAGAAAAAGCGTTTTTAAGAAATAAACGTGTTATAAATAAGATAGGGAAATAAAGGTCTTGTTTATTTTTTTCTTAATAAACGTAAAAAAATAAAGGCTAATAAAAAGGAAATGCAGATGCGAATTTTGTAGAAACAAAGAGTAGAACAAAGAGGTATTACAGCATGTAAAGAGAAACGGAAAAATGAACAAATTACACTTGAAAAACGGCTAACTAAAATGTTTGTTTTAGCAAAAATAGCTTAGCTTTTGCATTGTTTTAAAGCGTAAAAAAGAGTAAAAAAATAAGTAGAAAAATAAGCATATAAATGTAAAACATATAGGTTTTTGTAAATCTATAACACGTTTTTGAAAAACAAAAATATAAGTAAAAAGGCTTGCAATAGCTTAGGGTTTTAGGACGCAATACATAAGCTATTGAGAGCTAAAACCTTATGTTTTGTGTGCTAAAAAGATAAGCTATTGCATGGTAAAAACCTAAGCTATTAAGAGGTGAAATGTTGTTCGTTGTTTTTACACTTGATTATCAGTGAGTTATAAATCAATGCGTAAATGCAATGTTTTTACCCTTTTCATTTCTATTGTTTTTAAGCATAGAAGAAGAATTGTGTTGAAAAAGAACGAAAAAAATACGATGATAAAAAAACGGAAAAAAACGAACAATTTTTGAGTGAAAAATATTTGTTTCTTTGGTTAGGGTTTTCTTGTTGCTTTCTTTCTCTCTTTATAATGTTTATTCTTTTTGATTGTTATTGTTAAAAAAAGAGAAAAAAATAAACAAATGATTTTTATGTAAAAAATGTTCTCAAAAACAAAAACGAGGGTTGTATATTGCATTTTATGCTATCTTAAAAACAAAAAAACAAGGCATAATCTTAAACCCTATAAATAATTATACGAAAAACAAAACAGTAAAGGCGAAAAAAATGCTTTTATGTAAAATATATATCACTTAAATGAATAAGGTGGTTTTATAAATTTTGATAATTGCATATTTTGTTGTAAATTTGCAGATAACTAATTTTTAGTGGCATAAATATTTAATTAAAAACGAAATGGGAATTATTTCACGACTATTTGGAAAGACAGAAAATAAAGCAAAAAAACAGGCGGAATGGAAGACTTTATGACGCTTGTTCGTGTTTATTTTCAAGCGTCTATTGCAGCAAATATAGGTATTACCAATTTGGCAATGCTCCCCTGATTTACGCACCTTTAAAACAACTCTTAAAGTTCCAACGTTAGGAAATAAACTTGGAATGGGTGAAAAACACATTGTAAACGAATGATGCAAGAACTTTATTCGTTAGACGATGAATTCTTTAAAGAAATAGATAAGAGCATTAAGAAAAAACTGTCATAAAAATTCAAGATGTACAAACTTATCTTATTCAGTTTCAAAAACTTTTGTCAAGACTTGCTCATGTTAGTGGGAAATGTGATGAAGTTTAAACTACGTTTGCCCTCTTTCTTTAAAGGAATGATTAAAAACAATGACTGTTAAAACGGTAAACGATATTTTTACAAAGAATGATTTTTTTCTGACCCGGGAGCAATGAAAGTGGTGTTAGGAATACGCCAATATCAAAAAGCGTTTGAGGCTCTCTCAAGATTGGATATCTAACTTTGTGTATCATGTAGTGATGCTTGCAAAGAAAGAACCTAAACCATCTAACGAGGGAACAAACAAGTAGGTAAATTTAAATAATTTATTTGTCGTTATCGTATATTTGCGCTACTTTTGCGAATGAAAGTGGGTTCCTCACTTATAACGATGTGTTGTTTTAACACAAACAAGTGAGCAGAGAAACCTTAAAAACATATTTTAGGTATAATAAATGCTAAAACATAATGAGCAATAACGAAAAAGCTTTTAATGCAATTTTCTGCCCGTATTCAGCAACTTATATTGCAATATAAGGATATAAAAAGCGAAAATGCTGAATTATATGGCATCATTTCCGACTTGGAACAAAAGATTGAACGCCTTGAAAGCAAAACTGTCGCAAGCTCAAAATGATTTCGATAGCTTGAAAAATGGCTAAAAATGTTGCATGTTACCGACGAAGATGTTGAGGCTACACAGAAGAAGATTGCAAAGCTCATTAGAGACGTTAATAAATGTATTACGCTATTAAGTGAGAAATAATAGAATAAATGGAAGAGCAAAAACTGAACAAAGAAGGATAAATTTGCGCGTATATGATAGAGATATGGCTGTAAATGTAAACGTAGAAGACGAAATATATTATCGTGAGCTGCAGAAACTTATTACAGAAACCATAAACTCTTATGCTAATGTTTACCAAAACAAAAAGCAAAAGAAGACCTCTTATATATGACATTTGTTAGATATTGGGTTGCGATACGAACAAGATACACAACGTTCAGATAAAGCAAGTTTCGAGCAAATGCTTAATAAATTAACTTCGCAAATAGAAGAGTCGTTAAGCGAAAAATAGGTAAATTGACAATAATGATTATGTCTTATACATTATTATATATAAGGAATAATACAAAAAAACGTGTGAATAATAGATATACTAAAACATTGTAAAACAAACAAAAAATATAAGTAAATGATTGTAACATTGATTGTTTCTGTAATCATGCTCCTTATCGGTGGTGGAGCGGGATATGTTCTTTTTCGTTATGTAATGAAAGGAACTTATAACGAAATGCTTGCCACTGCTAATAAAGATGCAGAGGTTATTAAAGAAAAACTATTAGAAATAAAAGAAAAGTTCTTAAATAAAAAGGCTGAATTAGAGCGCGAAGTGCAACAACGCAACCAAAAAAATACAGCAAAGTGAAAACCGTTTAAAAGCAAAGAGAGCTTTCTTTTAAACCAACGTCAAGAGGAATTAGGACGTAAAAAAACAAGACGTTGAACAAGAACAAGTGCGTATTGAAAACGAAAGAAAGATGCTTTCAAAACTAAACAACACGAGCTTGATAAAATGCAAACACAAGAGCGTGCAAAGTTAGAAGAGCTTTCTGGACTCAGTGCAGATGAGGGCTAAAGAACGTTTTAATAGAAAGTTTGAAGGACGAAGCTAAAAACAAATGCAGCTGGATACATTAACGAAATAATGGACGAAGCACGCTTAAATGCAAATGCACAAGCAAAGAAAAATCGTTATTCAAACTATTCAACGTGTCGCAACAGAAACAGCTATTGAAAAACTCTGTGAGCGTGTTTCATATTGAAAACGACGAGATTAAAGGACGTATTATTGGTCGTGAAGGACGTAATATACGTGCTCTTGAAGCAGCAACTGGTGTGGAGATTGTGGTAGATGATACTCCCGAAGCAATTGTTATCTCTGCTTTCGACCCCGTAAGACGCGAGATTTGTCGTCTTGCACTTCATCAATTGGTGGCAGATGGACGTATTCATCCTGCTCGAATAGAAGAAGTTGTTGCTAAAGTTAAGAAGCAATTAGAAAACGAAATCATAGAAACTGGTAAACGAACAGTTATCGATTTGGGTATTCATGGTTTGCATCCAGAGCTTGTTCGCATAGTGGGTAAGATGAAATATCGCTCTTCTTATGGTCAAAACTTATTGCAACACTCTCGTGAAACAGCTAATCTTTGTGCCGTAATGGCATCAGAATTAGGATTAAACCCTAAGAAAGCAAAACGTGCAGGCTTGTTACATGACATCGGAAAAAGTGCCCGATGAAGAGTCAGAACTACCTCATGCACTCTACGGAGCTAAGCTTGCAGAGCGTTATAAAGAAAAGGCTGATATATGTAATGCCATCGGTGCGCACCATGATGAGATAGAAATGAACACTCTTTTAGCACCTATTGTGCAAGTATGTGATGCTATTTCAGGTGCAAGACCTGGTGCAAGACGTGAAATAGTTGAGGCTTATATCAAACGTTTGAATGACCTTTGAAGCAATAGCGATGAGCTATCCCGGCGTAACTAAGACTTATGCCATTCAAGCAGGTCGTGAATTACGCGTTATTGTAGGAGCTGATAAGATGGATGATGCAGAGAGTGAGAAGCTAGGTGCTGAGATTGCAGAGAAAAAATACAGAATGAAATGACGTATCCGGGACAAGTTAAAAATAACAGTAATACGTGAAACTCGTTCGGTTGCTTATGCTAAATAAAACCTTATTGGTTAATAACTTTATACGTAAAAAGACCTTCACAACAAACGTGAAGGTCTTTTTGTGCATAATAAATCACTTTTATAAAGCAAAGAAAAAAAGTCCTTACACACTTGATGATGAGTGGTAAGGACTTTAATATGTAAATAAATGTGTTATTTATTGTTCGTTTTCGGTAGAACTGTCAGCAACTCTAAGAATAATGCTTGTTGCTCCAATGGTAAATAAGCTACCTTCTTGTAACACTCTACGTTCTTTTTCGCCTAAAATCTCATTATCTACGAACGTACCAGTGTAGCTTGGACCATCTTTTAAAGTGTATTTTAAGTTGCCTTTCTTATCTTTGCTCACCGTAATAACACAGTGATTCATGTCGATACTTGGGTCGTTTGTTTCGATAGGACAAGTGATACCACTATTCTTCATGTATCTTCCTATCACATTATCTCCCATTTGAAGAGGAATAACCTGCTTATAATGGAACACATTTTCTATCACTACAATTGAACCTGCTCCTTTTTCGTTGGCATTTTCATTAAGAACTTCCTCCTTTTGAGTGCTTTTTAATTGCGAAGTACCCTAAACGAATACCAAATTCTTTTACCACAGTCGGGACAAGAAAAGATAAGCGATTGCCCTGCTTTATATTTCGTTTCGTCGAATGTAATATAGTTATCACACTTAGGACATCTGGCTCTTTTCATGACATTTTGTTTATTTTTGTTACCCAACAACCCGCAAATTCAGGCTCATTATTTAGTTCATTCATCGTTTTTGAGCCTCTTTTTCGGTTTCATAGGCACCATATACCACTTTTAAGATGTTTGCCACTTTGAGCTATAGACACCTCTTTGTAGCCTTTATTGTGTAGAGATTGCACATAAATTTCAGCGTTCTTACGTGTTATTCTGCTAGCTAAAAACCACGCAATAAACATCTTCAGAAGTTATTTTTCTATGTGTTTATTGTTTGTAACACTATCTTTTGCGACTACAACGCTATCTTTCTTTTGCGCTTTTATAGCCTCTTTAAAAAGTAGATGCACCACTTTTTTTCGTTGATAACATCTTTAGGATACAAACGATATAATAAGTCTGTATTGATATTACTCTTGATAAATACGCTTTGAGAAGTGCTCGATGGAGTAGGGAATAAGCATGAAAACAATAAACTGATGATAACAGCTGCAACATTTCTAAGCATATTTACCGACAGCGTAATTTGCTTTTCTGTTGATTGTTTCGTGTTGATTTCTTCGTTATTGGTGAAAAAAACTCTTCTAATGAAGAAGGGTTTTCAACAGCCAACTCTTCTGTTTTTCGTCTGATATAGGCGTTACATTTAGTTGAACAACAGCCGTATTACTATTAACCGAAGTAGTGTTTAGAGGTTCAAACTCGAACGATGAAAGCCCATAAAGCGATGGAGTGAGAATGCCAGCCTCACATGGTGAGAAGTGAAGGCTACCATTATCCAATCTCGAAAGCGTGCCAATGTCGTTTTAATTCGTATTCTCCTTCGTTTTTCAAGTATTTGCTTTAGTTCTTCCACCTCTGCTCCAATGCGTTTCATAGCCTCAGGGTAGCTCATGTCATAAAGCTCCGATATACGATTGAACTAACAAATAATCGTTCATTGTTAGTTGCGGGTTAAAGCCCAAAGTTCTATATGGTGGTAAGAACATTTGGTCTTTTTTCGTCGTATCGTGCCTCAACATGATGAACCATAAATCCACTCAAGTTAGGAATAATGACACAATCATTATTCAGCAATAGTATTTCTATATGTCTTTCTAAGGTAATCACAAGTGATATAGTTCTTCTTTTATTATCTTATCAATAGCACCTTTATGCGCCTTGTTTTTGTTTTATTCGTCTCTTGTTACAGAGTATGAATATTTATGGAACACAAAAATAGGAATTACGCAACAAGCAACCATACCCATCATTACAAGAAGTATGAGTGTAGCATTATGGAAAAACAGATTAACATAATCGTTTGTTGTGTCTGGAGTTCTTACAATTCCAATTAAATCTCTTATGGCTTTATAGGCAAACATACCGGGAACCATTGGCAATAGAGCAGGGAATGCAAATCCTTCGGCAGGATAATGAATTTTCATAGCTGCTGGAATAGCCAATAAACCAATAACTAATCCTGCGATACTTGATGCCGTTACTTGGTCGAGCATAATGCTTTGATGATGCATTAAGAAATATCTTGTGCCGTGACCAGCGCATGCTAAGAGTGCAGAAACTAAGAGAGCTTTGCGTGGAGGATTAGAGATGATAGCGAAACCAAGACCTGCTATAATTGCAAACAAGCCGTCTTTAATGGCAGCTAACATCACATTAGGATAAGAAACCTTTGTTACAGTGAGTGGATTAACATCTAATAAGATAACCGTAAATGTAAGTCCAACGGCAATACAAACCACCAACATAAATGCTTTAGCTAAGCGTGCGATGCCATTTATCACATGATGGTCAATCATATCCATTACCCCATTGATGATAGGAACACCGGAACGAGATACAACATAGAAGTACCCATCGACATATCTTCTGTTCCTCCATGGAAAAATAAGAAGTCTGTTGCACCAATCATGGTAGAAACAAACGAACAAATGGTAAACACTGAAAGTATATGCCATTTGCGTTTAAGTAGCTCTTGACGAATAAAGAAGCTCACAAATGTAGCAATCCATACCAAAAGCAATTGAGGTATAGTTTCCATCAAACAAACGACAGAAGGCTGCATTAGCAAAGGCTACAAGGATAAGAACAGTCCATCTGCTTTCTCGGGGTTCCAGTTCTAATATCTTCAAACTTTTCCCATAATTGTTCAAGAGAATAGTTTTTATCTGCAGCAGTCCAAGATAAATGAGACAACTTCATATTGATATTAAAGTTTAAACCCATTTCTGGAATCTTCTTAACATAAGTGTAAGAGTGTTCACGGTTTTCGTTATGCAGTGTAACACTTATGGCATTGAGGTAGCATAATCATGTTACACCAATAGCCAAACGACTTTGCTATACGTTTAGTACAATGATGCATACGAGATGTTTAGTGCGCCTACGAGCTCTAAAGTTGCGGCATATTCTGCCAAGAAAATAGCTTTTTCTTTGAGGTCTTGGTGAACGTTTTGCTCTTGCATGTTTTATTCTTTCGTTTTTTAATGGTTTGTATTGGCTTGCAAAAGTACAAAAATAATGTTGAAAAAAGGGTGTTTTGTTGTTATTTTTCTATGCTTTTATTGATAAAAGAAAAGTGGACTTTTAATGTTGTTTATTGTTTTTAGGAGGCATAGCCTTTGGTGTTGTGTGGTAAAAAACAAAGGCTTCTGAGTGTTGAAAAACTACTTAAAAAGCGAAAAAGATGCCGTTATTACTGTTTTTATGTGTGTTTTTTTAAGGACGGAAAGACCGCTTTTTAGTGCCATGTATATATAAAAAAAGTGAGAAATAGAGAAAAAGCTAAGCTTTTTGCAACTTTTTAAACTGGTGTTGCAAAGAAAATAAGGGCTTATTTTTCTACTTAAAAGCTAAAACCTATATGTTTTGCATTTCTATAATGACACTTTTAAAAATAAAAAAATAAGTGTTTGTGGACTAAAAAGCTTGTCTTTTTAGGCTCTAATATATAGTGTTTTTACAGCCTAAACTCTTATGTTTTTACCCCTCTAATAGCTTATCTTTTGTAGCGTAAAAACCTAAGCTTTTTGCACGCTTTTTGGCTAAAAATGGCTTTTAAATAGCTTTTTTTGTGTATAAACAACACGAAAACTCTTTTATTTGAAGAGAGCATTAACCAAGTGAAAAAGTAGCGATTTTTGCGCCTATTTTTCCTTTTTCTCTCTTGGTTTAAAAAGCTGTAAAAATAAATTCTATATGCTTTTTAAAGCCTAAATATTTTCTTTGTTTATTTTATGTGTAAACCCATAATTGTAAAGCTATAAACTTATTTATTATAAAAAAAGATATTGACTGTTTTACTTTCTTGATAGATACGTTATGATTAAGGTTCTTTTTATAGAGAGTTTTTAGCTTGGTTAATTTGAAAAATGAGGGTGAACTGACAAAAACACGGCACCATTTTATTGTTTTTGTTGCATTGTGTATTGTAGCAAGCAAACCACAAAGGTTTTATAAAATGCTTTTAAAGAGTGAATGTCTTGTTAGTTTACTTGTAAAAAGACGAAGACGTGTGTTTTATTTTCATGAAAATAACCAATGAAAAATAGTTTGACTGATAAATAAAAAAAGCGGTAGAAAATGTTTGTTATAAACACTCTTTACAAAACATATTTATAAAGAAATAAGGTGTAAAAGCACCTTTATGCGCATTTACACCTTATTATATATAATTAAGTAGAATGGGTCTTTATAGCCAAATATGTCCCGATTCAACCTCTCCTTGAGTGTAGAAAAGTGTTTGATAGTCGGTTAATCGCTTCTGTCCACGATAAGCCAAATGCCTTCATAATAGACTGAATAAAGCGATTACTGTTAGCACTTAAACTGTTTTCCGCAATCGTTTTTGTGTCTGTAGTCTCCTCGAGTTCTTCAATATATTCCTCTCTATTAGCGTAAGTCACTACTGGAATACTAAATGTAATGTCTACATCTGAAGCAGCAAGAAGTGCTTTTGAAGGCGCAAAGAACGGACTAAAATCGCCTGTTTGCGCATCTTTCTTGCCTTTATGAGCATGAACTAAGGTTATTTTAAGATTAAAAGTAACACGATTTTGCATAAATCTTAAAACACCTTTGAAGCCCATTGGGTTTGTAATGCCTGTGAGTTTAGCTTCGCCACTGTGATAGGTTTTGTTCCAAGGAGTGGTGTCTGCATACTTATATTCCATCAAATCGTTTATAGAGTTCTTAGTTGTTAAAGGTTTACCCGTGAACATATCAGAAGCATTCTCTATGGTAAAGAAATGTTGATGTTGCGCATCTGCACCGTTGTCTATAAACTGTTGATTGATAACTTCTCCTTTGTCGTTGTAGTATTTTATAAACATAAGATACACAGGAGCAGGGGTTTGGAGCGTCTTCAGTTCCATAATCTTGCAGCTTCTATCGTGTAGAATTTAGCCTGACTACCTTCTGCTAAAGTCCAACCCTTTTGCTTATCGTAGTTATAAGTTACGGTTTGTATACGTCGCATATACTTCGCTTTGCTTTCAGGGTTTTGATGTGTGCCACCTGAGTTTGCACTTTTGTCCACGAACCATGCATGTGACATTCTACTAACTCTACAGAAACCTTCGCTGGCATATCTTCTTCTTCCTCCGATTTGTTAGCGTTTGAAGCTCCATTGGTTTGCTCTTGCGCGGTTTTAGTTGGCATTTGGTCGTCAATATCTTTGCAACAAGCAGTAAATAGGGTTGCAAACACACCTAAAAATTCTAACCAACGAACTGGGTTTAATACATTTTTCATTGTTTTTCTGAGTTTTTAAAGAATAATTGAGTAATAAAAAAAGCGTTATAATATAGTTTTTGTTTATTTCACTTCGATAGGAATATTCACCTGAACGTCCCATGTTCCTGTTTGAATCATTAAAGGAGAAGGGTGGTAAAAAGGCGAGAACGACTGCGTGCGAGGGTCTTTTTTGCCGATATATCCATGAAATAACTCCACTCTAAGCGTGTAATCGGCATTAGGAATTAAAAAATCTTATTATTCCATTAAGCCCTATTGGATTGGTAGAACCTATAAAACTACCGTCTTTTAAATCGGTGTCTGCATAGAGATAGTCTATTAAGTTCTCAGCTTTTAAAGTAGCCTTTTCCTCTCCATTGACCATCACTTTCGAGTTTCTTGGTAAGCGAAAGAAATGTTGATGAATAGCATCTTGCCCGTTAGCGAGGAACTGATAGTTCATTAACTCTCCTTTGTTGTTATAATATTTTATAGCAAGTGTGTACACAGGAGCTGTGAGTTGCTTGTTATCAACGGTGCTTTGTTTGGTAGAAGATACCACAAACTTGCTTGCACTATTAGGAGATGTAACCCAACCTTTACCTGTTTGTGTTTCGTAAGATATGGTTTGAGTGTTTTGTTTCTCATTATTTGCACTGGTATTGCTCACCACTAATTTTCCTGTTTTTGACAGTTCTTCCCACGATTGTGCAGTGTTTACTTCTGTAAGTACTAACTCTATGCGTGCAGGGTCTTCGTGAAGTTTGTTCTTAGTCTCGTCTACTGCCTCGTCGGGCTTGGTGTTACAAGCTACAACTGTTAGTGCAATTGCTACCGATGTGGCATGTTTTGCCATTGTAGAAAATACATTTTTCTCATTGTTCTTTTTTTATTTAATGTTGTTTTTATCGAGATGTTTTGATTAAAAATACCAACTTAAGGTGCATCTAATATCACGTCCCATGTCGTGAGCGTAATACCTTGAGCGGTTAGTATATTCTTTATATTCTTTATTTAAAAGGTTGTCTGCGGCTAAAACAAAACGTAGTTTCTGTGTTGTACCTATTTTATATTCGGCTCCACATTCACCTCCAAACAGATGATAAGCAGGAGGTGTAAAGCTAATAAGGTCGCTTTCTGGGTTAAAGCGGTTTTGTTTAGCTACAAAACGGTGCTTCGCTTGAATCCATAAAGAGGCTTTTCCTACCTTAATGTTATGCCATGTAGGTTGTGATCGATGCGTGTTGAAGGAATATAAGGCAAATAATTGTGAGTGTGTTGCTCGTTTGCTTTGATGAAAGAGGTGAGCAAATGATACTCAATATTTGCTGTTGGTTTTAGTGTTAGGGTCGACATCTATACCTCTAAAAAGCATTTGTTTGCTTATAACGAAAGAGAGGATAGGCTCCAGAAATAACAGTTATGAGTTGATGGCTTGGCTCATCGTATATATACCATTTATCCATTGTAAATAAGCATCAACTTTTTAAGTTGATAACGTTATTTTTATAGGTGGCAGAGGTTATCCATTTAGTGCTTTGTTCAGAACGCATTGAGTCGTTACCAATGGTAAAACATTCCCGACCCCAACTCGCTTCCGTTGCTATATAGCTCTGTAAACATGAGGGTGCACGCCATGCTAATCCAAGGTTGAAGTTAAGCTCCAGTGAGCAGAAGGCGTGTAATGAACACCCTAAATTATAAGATAAATTGCTAAAAGAGTGGCTCTTTCCGTATGGTTTCGATGTGTAATCGTAGCCTCTGGCTTGTGTTTCTTGATTGTCGAAACGAACTCCTAATTCTGCATTCCATTGCTTATACATGTATTTTTGTATGAAATAAGCGCCAAAATCATACTCCCGTGTAGTTGGGAATGATAGGAACAATGCCTGTACCTGCTTGATTTTTATTTCTAATATGCAGATAAGAAGCACCTAATTCGGTGTTCCAACGGTTGTAAGTCTTATCCCATTTAAGTAGATGTTGAAACGAATTGAGGTGCATACTCACAACTGGAATAGACGAAGGTCCTGCTCTTCGCATTCTGTTTTTCTTCTCTATTGTCGCTTTGAAAAAGCAGCTTGATAAAAAAATAATTTCCCAACTTTCCACCATCAAAATACACTTTTCCAATGGCAGTGTGATGGTTTACATCATGAAAAAGGATAAGTGATGGTGCGATAAAAAGGCGTTACATACACAGGTTTACCTAAGGTTATACGCTCTTGAAGCAACTCTTCGCTACCCATTTGAGAGCTAAATAGCACGCCTTCTTTTCGATGATAGAAACTATAAAAACCTTCTATTTTAAAAAATTACTATGCTTATATCCAATGGTTGTAGATACATTGTTTTCTCTATAACCCGTGTTATTAAGAAGATAATTAGCAGTTTTTGCATCGCCAGAATTGATGTAAGTGCCTTGTAAACGCCAAGCAATATCGCGTAAGAAAGGTGCTGTTCCTTCTATTGTTGCCACCATATTATAACGCTTTCCATTAGTTCCATAAAGCGTAGAGATGCTTCCTGACGATTTAGTTTCTTGGTAAGGAAGTGCTTTTTGCTCCATAACAACAATGCCACCGAGTGCTTCTGAACCATAACGAACACTCTCTGCTCCTTTAATCACTTTTGATAGTAGCACTTGCATTCTTATCTATTTCGGGTGAATGGTCAAGCCCCCACTGTTGTCCAGTTTGTCTTGCACCGTTATTAACCATAAGTATTCTGTTTCCATACATACCTTGTATAACGGGTTTAGCTGTGCTTGTACCTGTTTGAATAGAGCTAACACCACTCACTTGTTCAAGTAATGAAGCCAAAGATTTGCCCATATAGCTTTCAATGTCTTTGCTGTTTTAATTGTGACGAAACAGCATTTACACTCACATTGTTCTTTATTCCACGCACAACCACTTCTTTTTAGTTGCTTTGTTTCGAGCTTCATTTGCACTACATATATTCCGTTTTCTTGTTGAATGTCTTGTAAATGCAATTGTAATGTTTTTGTATCCTATACTTTTTTAATCGTAATAATATCGTTCTTTTTAAGCGAGTTTGGTAACGTTATTATTCCATACTTATTGGTTATGTGTGTGTGATTTAAGTCTATAACACTCACATCTTTCACTGCAGATAACGTTTCTTCGTCGATAAATCGAAGAGTTATTTCGTTGTTATTAGAACCATTTTGTGCTGTTTGTGCATAGCCTATTGCTATAAAAACACCACATAGCAAAGCATACAAAGCAAGCGTAATTTTTCTTGTTTGTGTCATTTTCTTGTATAAATTAAATGAGTTTCTTTTCAAAGAACACTATAAAATGTTTTATAAAACACTTTAAATGCCTTAAAAAGAGCAGAAATAAGACTTTTATTTGCGTTATGTAAAAAACATATTAAGCACTCGTTATGCGTTATTAGTTCTCCTTTTTAGTAGATAAAAGGGTATAATAGCGTATAAAGAGCCTTTAAAAAGCCTTTCTGAACATATATAATAAGATGTGTTTTCTAAACAAATGCTTAGAAAAGAGGGGGAGAGTTAGCCTTTATAGATAATATAAAGTGGTAAACAAGTTGCTCACTAAACGATAAGAGCTTTACTATAATGCTGTTTTTGTGTAAGAAAATAAGTGATAGTTTTAACAGCATCAGCCTTTTTGAAACACAAAATCGCACACATAACAAGACGCTTTAACGCTTGCATGACTATGCGATTGTTCCGTAGAATTGGTGTGATTATGGCCATGTTCATAGTGAACGTGAATGGTTTTTACACTCAACATCAGCGTAAATGTTAGTAATAACACCCACGCATAGAAACGTTTTTATGTTGTTAGTGGCTTTCATTAACGATTACTATGGAGCTATTTTTATTTCTTAAAAAGGGATATTGCCATATCGCATCCCACCTTTGCAAAGGTATATGATATTTCTTTATAATGAATTGTTGTAGCAAATAAATTAGGAATTTTTAGAGAATAAGCTTTTTCTTTTTGTGTTGATTTATAGTAGAAACCCTTTTTGTTAATGGGTTTATACTATGAAATCAAGACTTTTTCCACTAGTTAATAAGCTCTTCACAGTCGCTCAATGCTTCTTGTTCTTCTACTTCATAATTGTCTAAAAGAACCTTTTTGCATATCTTCAAGCGTAAACTCTTTTCCGTGAATTTCTTTCCAAATGAGTGCAGACGATTCGTTAAAAATTAACGATATTACTAAAAATCTACATTCTCTTTTCCTACTAAAATGAGGATATATTCGCCACATACTTCTTCTAATACAAGACCTTCTTTTAAGCGCATAATGATATTATTTAATGTTTAGATATGATTACTGAGATTGTTTTTAAGCACAGTTTTCTATATAAAAAGAGTAATATTCGTCTCATAAAAAAACAAGCGCATCCAGAGAAAAGAATACACTTTCCACTTTAAATCTGTTGTTTTATCCAATGTGTTTCTGCCTTTTCTGTAAAACGCAACAGCAGTTGCTTTAACATCACTCTTCGTACAATATTCGCAAGCAAAGTTGCCATCACCTCTTAAAGTGAGGTTTTCTCCATCAATTTTTATAATTCGATGGAAGCACATAATAGCCTTGTGGAAGCAGAGCAAACACAACATCTCCCACTTTAAAGGTAGTAGGTTTCGTTAAAACACCTCTGTCTCTTCCGTCTTCAAGGAAAGGTCTCATGCTTATACCTCTTAGCTTTAATGTGATAGAATAGCCCTTATTGAGCTTATCAAGCATTAAAGGCATCATGTCGGCATAAGTTATTGAGCCTTTTGTTATTGAGCTATTGTTTGATGACATATAAGTGCTGCTTCTTTATTGGGTAAACAATGTAAATGATAATGAGGAACTCTTTTCAGAATATTTATAGCTATTTTGTGCGATTCTGTGTAGATAAAAGAATCCCATTTCATTGTAGATAGCGAAGGAAGAAGCGATGCTATGTTTGCTATAAGTGGTTTTTCTTCTACTTCGTTGTGGTCGTCTCTAACAATACGAGTTATTGCTCCTAACTTAACCTTTATGTTTCTATAACATGTTGTCTTACCACTCCAAGGAGAACCATATAGCCATACCTCGTTATTAACAAGGCGAATAATAGGACTATCGTCGTTAACAAGGTCGCAATTAGCTATGTATCAGAGCCCACGAACTCACTTGTGTACTCTTTCCTGTTCCGCTTTTTGCAATAAAAGCATAAGCCTTATTGTTGTAACGAACCACCGATGCGTGTATAAGTGCCGTTTGGTGAGCTGCTCCCGATAAAGAAAAAGCCATTAAAAAGCGTATTATTTATTCCGTAACATCTGCTGTTGTGGTCGTTCATTAGCACACACTCGTAGTTTGTAAAAAGTGCTATTGCTGTATAAATAAGCACAATCTTCGTCTTTATAATTTTTGATTATTATTTTATAACTACCGTCTGACGCTTGAAAAATATTCTACATCTCCGTTGCCATTGTTTGATTTTGTGAGCAACTGAAAGTCGTTTGTAAGTGTAATATCTTTCTCTTCTTTTTATGGTAAAAAGAAAAGAAATAATTGTTTTCACTCTTTGTTGTTTCAAAATTTTTGAACGATTTTAATAAAAGAGAAACCTCGTTATTATAACTTTCGAATGTTATTTTTTTATGTTGTGTTCGGCTATGTTATAATGATAAACGTTTGTGCTATTCATGCGTAATTTGTTCCTTTCACTTAGTGTAAGAATGTTTTTATTGCCTCTATTATAAATAGGTGTAATTGTGCAAAAAGCATTCTTTGTTCTTTTTGTGTTTTAACCCATTAAGCCTTAAACATTAATTTGTTTTGTATAGGAGAGATGGCTTTTAAACTGGAATTGTTCTGGTGAAAGATACACCACTTTGGTAAAGGTTGTGGGGAAAATTTTATTCCTAAACTTTAAAAAACGCTTCTCTATATCTTTTGGTTTTGTAGCGAATATCACCGAAACGGTGGTAGATTTCAGCATCGTTTCTTTTAGATGGTTTTTTAATTGGTAAGAATAATTATCTCGTCCGACAAGAAATCCCGTTTTATTTGTTAGCCAAGCATCGGGCAACTCTTGAATATTTGTAACATAAACCACAGAATCTGTAAGAGATGTGGCTATGCCATACATATAAATTTTTAGTTTGTTTGTCGGCTCCAAAGCTCATGCCTATGTTGATAAGCGTGAGTAAAAAGCACCTAAAAAGTTTTGTGCGTAAATTGTTAATTTGCATATATATTGTTATAAAAAAATGGGCGATTGGCTATTTACCCAAATAGGTTTTAAGCTCTTTTGTTTTTGTGTGCTTTGTCTTAATCTTCTTATTGCTCGTTCTCTCACTTGTCGTGCTCTTTCGCGCGACATACCATATTTTTCGCCTATTTCTTTAAGCGTTAGTTCTGGTTGGTTTATCCCATAAAAAGGCTTCTAACACTCAAAACGTTCTCTTTCGTTCAATGCTTTTAACGCCATAGAGAGTTCTTGTTTGAGCGATTCTTTTAAAAAACTCTTCGTCTATATTTGTGCTATCATTTCCCGGTAGCAAATCTATCATTCCACTACTGCTATTGTCTGAGAGTGGAGCGTCCATAGAAATGTGTCGTGTGTTACTCTTTATTGCCGCCATAACCTTATCTTCAGATATGTTTATATCTTCTGATATTTCGTTAATACTGGGGCGTCTTTCGTGTTCTTGTTCAAACTTTAAAGTGGCTTTTTCTTATTTTTATTAGACTTTCCCCATTTGGTTTGTTGGCACACTGAACCATCTCTACTTTTTGTTCTGCCAAAGCTTGCAATATGCTTTGTCTTATCCACCAAACGGCATACGAAATAAACTTAAATCCACGAGTGTCGTCAAACTTTTGGGCTGCTTTCATTAGCCTATATTGCCTTCGTTTATAAGGTCTGCAAGGCTTAATCCTTGGTGTTAGTATTGTTTAGCTACCGAAACAACAAAGCGCAAATTAGCTTTTTACGAGTTGTTCCAAAGCATTTTTGTCGCCTTTTTGTATGCGACGTGCCAATTCTATTTCCTCTTCAATGGTAAGAAGTCTTTCTTGTGCTATTTCTTGCAGATATTTATCAAGCATCGAGTCTTCTCGTTGCGTGATGCTTTTGATGATATTTTTTTAATTGTTTCATCTGCTATTTCTATTAGGTGGTTTGTGCAAATATACATATTTTATTTTATATGAACAAAACTATATGTTGTTATTTATTGACCTGTTTGTAGATTGATTTTAATATATAAAAATAATAAGTTTATGGTAGAAAGATGAGGCACGAGGAAATAAAACGAAAACAATGTAAAAGTAAACATGAAAGGAGTGGGGAGGTGCAGTGTTGTTTTTATGAATAGAAACATGTGAAAGAAAAACTCGTATTTTTGCCTTCTTTTTAAAACAAAGTGTATCATGGTTCGAAAAAAATAGGAGTATTTTGATGATGTTGTAAGAAAAATAGCCTTAAAAAAAGTGGTTTTTGATGAAAAAAACATTGCAAAAAGCTAAGAGTTTATGGTGTAAAAGATAAGCGTTTAGCCCCTAATAGATAAGGTATTAGACCCAAAAACTCTTATCTATTGCATGCAAAACTCTTAGCTTTTAGGTACCAATGTGTTATTTATAGCATGGTGAAAAATGTTGTTTTAGAAATTAAAAACCTATATGTTTTGGTGTTGAACACCCAAAAAGATGAAAAAGTGCTTTTGCCCTTTACGCTAAAAAGGGTTGCAAACTCTTAGCTTTTTTTATCTATTTTTGATGAAAATGTTATACAGTTTTTGGACATAAAAAAATAAAGAGGTAACCTGTAAAAGTTACCTCTTTATTTTCTATGTTATAATCGATACAGATTATCAATTAGTTCTGTACTACATAACTCGTGTTCCTATTAGATTGTGGACCACTAGGTTTATTTTTTGAACTTTTAATTATTTCAGTTAAAGTAGCCTGTTGACTTGCTGTATAATAAATAGTCATTAGTTGATCTGTGCCAGAACTATTTCCTTGTGCTCCAGCATAAATTGCTTTTTAAAGCAGTGAGCTTTCTTATGTCAATAGTGCTAAGCTTGCAAGCCGAAATATCAAGATGTTCAAGCGCAGTGTTATCTCCTAATACGAATGTTGTTATAGGACAGAGAGATGATTTCAACTCTTTTAGCTTTGTATTTGCCCTAATATCAAGCTGAGTTAGTTGTGTTTTTTTCTGTATAAAGTTTCTCTAATTCGGTGTTACGAGATACATCTAAACTTGCTATTGGTGTTCGTTCTAACAAAAGCTCTTTTAGTTTAGTGTTATTAGATACATTTAAACTTGTTATTTTAGAATCTTTTTAACATCAGCTGTTCCAAAGATGTATTCTTAGAAATATCTAAACTTGTTATAGATGTAGTATGTAGTCTTAATTTGAGTAGGTTTGCACCTGCAGCATTTAATCCTATAATATTTTTCAATGTTCTTGAATTGTTTATTTGAATCTCTTTCAATTTAGGATTATGACTAAAGTCTATTGACTCTAATTTAATCTCATCTGCATAGAATTCAGCAAGCTGTGGATTTTCACTTAGTCCGGGTATAGAAGTAACACCTTTATTATTCATAGCATTAAGTTTGTCTAATTTGGGTGAACCTTCTGTGTGAATAACTGTTACTTGTGGATTATGGTCAACTATAAGCTTTTCTTAATTCAGGTAAATCTCGTACATCTACTTTTTAATACATCGTTATGATGAAGCTCAATGTACTCAAGATTTTTATTACCTTTAATAAATGCATCAGTCATTCCATTTAAATAATTAGCATAAAGTCTGGTAATCTTCTCAAGTCCAGTAATGTCAATAGAGGTTACAAGAGGACTATTCTCTACCGTAACCTTAACTAATTGAGGAGATTTTTTTGAAGTCTAACTTACCTGCAAGGTTTTTATTATTTAATAATTTAACTTCCGTAACATTACGATAGTATTGCAATTCATCGAGAGAAGTTAGGTTGTCTTGATTCTCTATCTTTAATTCTCCTTTATAAGAAAGTATCTTTTCAAAGTTATTTTCACGGTAAATGTCGAGATGTCCATTGTCTTCTCTCACTAAACCAGGTACATTTTTAGCGACAGCATCAATCAAAAGCTTGATTCTTTAAGATGTGTTCTTTCGCCTTACTTTCGTCTATTGTAAGCTTACCTAAGTCTTTTATTTCTCCACGTTTGATAGTAATAGCCGAGCGAACTTTATATTGTACAGCTTTACCATTGTTTAAAAACAAAAGCTAAAGTTAAGCCGTTTTTGAAGTGTAGTTACAGGTAATGCAATATAATAAGGTGTATCTTGTTCAAAAGAACCTGCTTCTGGCTTGTATGTAAGAACAGGAGAACCCGACACAACTTTATTGTTTAATGTTGCTATTGCTTTGTTTCCGTCGAATTTAACTGTAGATTCAAAGCTTCCAGAGAGAGCCTCTTGGTTAATAGAAAGCAAGGTTACTTGCTTTACATTAGAAGACCCTGTGAATTTAAATTTAAGCAATCCACCCTAAATTATACGCCTTAAAGTTGTCTTCGGGCTTTGGAATGAGTGCCACAGATTTGTTTGCTTGTGGGTCGAAAGTGTTGGCTATAGCAACTTGTTTGTTTGAAAGTGTATATTTAAATACAGCTTCTGTGGTTGATTTGTATTGAATTTTTCCTGTTTGTTGGTAAGGATATATGGCATAATAAGCAGGTTTATTATCCTCTGCTTTACCAAAAGAAACGCGCTACGTTACCATTCTTTGAGGTTTTAAAGGGCTTTGTTTCTCCTTCGGGAGTTCCTTTATAACCAATACCAATAACATCGCTTGCTTTTCCAAATCACGCTATTACCATCAGTAGCAAGGGCTGTTCTTGTTATAGCATGTCCGTCTTTACTAAAGAATGAAAGGTCTACAAGAATTTCACTTTGTGTGTTTTTGTTCGAAAACTCCATAGTCGTTAGCGCAAGAAGTGGCACCAAATGCCATGCATACGCATAATAAAAAAAGATATTATTTTCTTCATTTATATCTATTCTTTATAAGTTCTTATAATTTAATTACTCAATTAAAATGGTGTATCCTCATCATTTGCATCATCAATAATCACAGGGTCATCAGTGCTGGGAGTAAATCCTTCGTGAGAATCTGCACCTGTACTATTCACCATAAAATATGTTTCTATATCAAGTTTAACCATTGATGTGTCTGGTTTTATGTATCTTTTTCATAACCTTTTTAATTATTACTTTAATGATAATAAATACTATAAATTTTGCTCGCTTATATATTTGTTTTTAAAAACCTTTTTAAAAATAAAATCTCTCATCTTAACTATGAGTTTATTATGTCATAAAAATAAGCTAAAAATCAAAAATAAGATTTTAATTTATGCCAATTTTTACCTTTCTTTTTATTTGAATAGATTATTACTATCTGTAATTTTTTTATCAGGATTGCAAAATTATTGTATTTCTATTAAATAGCAGTTTAACTGAATGAAAATTCTATTTGTTTATTCTTTTTAACGCAAATTAGATATATGAAAACATTTTCCATTAAAAATCTATCATGTTGTTTATTTATAACAATAAAAGGTTGCAGTCTTGTTTGTGGTAGATAGGGGAGAAAGGGCAAAGATATTAAACATGAATAGACTAAAAAGAAATGAGAAAGAAAAAGAGATGAGCTTAAAAACTCACCTCTTTTTATGATTGTATGTTATAGGTAAAAAGTTGTTCTTATGTTTACTTTTACCTAAATAGTTAAATGTGTATAAACCACTTATTAAGGTTTTATCTGAATAGCAAAATAATCTTTCTTTCCAGTAGGCCACATACCTTTTATATAAAGCACAGGGTCTTTAGCCGTAGAAGCATTCTTCACAGCCGTTTGAAGGTCGCTTAAACTCTTCATAGGAATGTCGTTTACATCTAAAATAATAAGTCCCTTGTTAATACCAGCTTGTTTTAAGGCACCATTATTCACCTTAATAACCTCAAGACCATAGCTAATTTTAAGATCGTCTTTTTGCTTTTGAGTTACAGAACGGAAGTTTCCACCTAACACATCTAAGTCGGCAGACTTCACAACGTCGGTGTTTCCTTGTGCATTCTTTAAAGTAACCGTTTTTTTGTTTCGCGCACTTTTTTGCGTAAATAAGATATAGACAACTTATCACCAGGACGTTTTGTAGCCATCAATTCTTGAAGTTCCGACATCTTAGACACTTTCTTTCCATCTATAGCCACAATCACATCGCCTTCTTTAAGACCAGCTGCTGAGCCTGCACTGTTATCTTCTACCTTTGCAACATATATGCCATCGTTCGTTCCAAGGTCAATTTCTTTGCCGTCTTCTTTCTGTTTATCAGCATAATCAATTACGTTTTGTCCCATAATACCTAAGACAGCACGTTGCACTGTTCCAAACTTTTTAAGGTCGTCTACCACCTTTGTCATAATAGTTGTTGGTATGGCAAACCCATAACCACTATAAGAACCCGTTTGTGAATACAACATTGCGTTAATACCTACAAGCTCTCCACGTGTATTTACTAATGCACCACCAGAATTTCCACGGTTAATAGCCGCGTCAGTTTGTATAAATGATTCCACACCATTTGCTCCCAATGAGCGTGCTTTAGCACTAACAATACCCGCAGTTACAGTATTATTAAGGTTAAAAGGGTTTCCAACAGCAAGTACCCATTCGCCAACTTTGAGGTTATCGGAGTTTCCTATTGTTATAGCAGGTAAGTTTTTACCTTCTATTTTGATAAAGAGCTAAGTCGGAAGTCTTATCTGTTCCAATAATACGAGCAGAATATTCACTATTATCATTTAGTGTAACGGTGAGTTGGTCGGCACCTTCTACAACGTGATTGTTAGTAACAATATATCCATCAGACGAAATAATAACACCGCTTCCACTTGCTTCACGCTTAGGAGTTTGCACCTTTCGTTTCTGAGTTCCTTCTTGTTGTCCTTGTGGATTACCAAAGAATCCGAATGGATCGCTAAAGAAATCAGAGAAAGGATCTGATGGAGCATCAATCAATTGAGTCTTAGAATTCTGTACATATTTAATATATACTACCGCAGGCAGAGCTTTATCGGCTGCATAAGTGAGGTCTACAGGTTGTCCTACAGCAACAGATGCAGGCGTTGTAGCATAAGCTTTTTGTAAAAGAAGCACTACCTAAAACAATAGAACCAGCGCATAAGGCTTGGCATAAAAAAACATAGAATAGTTTTTCATTTCTTTTGTATATTTATAGTTTATATATTTTAGTTTTTGATTGAAAAAGAGTAAACATGTGATAGATGTTATCTCTTCGATTTGTTGCAAATATATAGGTATTAGGCGTAAAATAGATAAAATATGCTCGTTTGTTCTTTCAATTTAACAGTTGCAATAGTTAGCTTAACAGCTATTAAACGCTTATGGGTTGTTTTTTTACATTCGTTGATATGTGCATAAACTCCTTAAAGGTAGAAATATGATTGATGAGGTTTTTTTGATTTCTATTCGTGTATAATAAAAATAAGGTGTATTTATGTTTTGATAATCGTCAATTTGGCTTTTTACTTGTATTTAACTCGCTAAAAAGCTTGTTGTTTCTCAATAAAAAGACGTATCTTTGCAAAAGATACAGGAGCCAAAAAGGCTTTGTTGTAAGTGTTTATAACTTAGTTTTTTTGTCTTTCATAAAGATGTATAAATAGAATATATTGTAAAGATATACCATTTAAAAAGGTATTTCTTTAATGCAATAAAGTGAAGAGAGAGCAGTGTTCTGGTTCTGTCGTTGGCCTCTAAAAGGAGGCGAAAGGAAAGTCCGGACAGCGTAGGGTGTTCCGCTTCTGAAAGTAGAAGTCGTTGGTAACAGTGAGGTTTGGTAGAAGAAAAGAACCGCCATTGTATGATGGTAAGGGTGAGAAGGTGGTATAAGAGACCACCAGTTAACGGGTGATCGTTAAGCTGTACCGTCCGGAAGCTGCAAGTTCATGTAAACCATCGTTAGAGAGTTGCCCGCTCAAACGTAAGTGCGATGGAGGGTAGAATGCTTGAGTTGCAAAGCAATTTGTAATCTAGATAAATGACAGATGCCTGTGTTTATGGTAACATAGCACATGGAACAGAATCCGGCTTATAAGAACACTGCTTCTTTTTTTTGTTTATTATAAGAATAAAGTTGAACATTGTAGTTATAAGAAGATTGTGAGTAATAAATTAAATCTTATAAAAACAGTTTCTTACAGTAGACATTTGGAACATTTCATCAGCAGATGTTTCAACATGGCGTTATATGTTTTATAAGTTAATAAAAAACTCTTTATTTATCTATTCGCTTCTTTACAACAAAGCGAATTATCGACTATGCTTCTGCATTAACTTATAGCACGTTGCTTGCTATTGTACCTATTTGCGCCGTAGTGTTTGCTATTGCGCGTGGATTTGGTTATTCTATTTACATTGAAACATGGTTTAGAAGTGTATTAAATAGTCAACCTCAGGTGGCAAACACCATTATTGGTTTTGTAAACTCTTATTTAGTACACACAAAAAGCGGAGTGTTTTTAGGTGTTGGTTTAGTTTTTATGCTTTATACCATTATTATGTTAACTCGAAAAGCAGAGCAAACATTTAATGATATATGGAATGTAAAAAGCGATAGAAACATTATTCGCACCTTTATCGATTATGTGGCAATGTTCTTTATCATTCCTATTCTCATTGTATTAACATCGGGTTTATCCATATATCTTGCTGCAATGAGCCATGAAACGTCGCAATATATGGTGTTAGGAACAATGGTAGAAGTGGTATTATCTTTGCTCCCATTTGTTATTATGTCGGTTGTATTTATCTTATTTTACATCTTTATGCCTAATACAAATGTAAAAATAAGTTCTACTATCTTGCCTGGAATCTTCTCAGGAATAGCTATGCAACTGCTACAATTTGTTTATATCAACAGTCAAATCTTCCTTTCGAGTTATAATGCCATATATGGTTCGTTTGCAGCACTACCACTTTTTCATGCTTTGGTTGCAACTTTCGTGGACTATTTGTTTGTTTGGTGCAGAATTATGTTACACTCATCAAAACTTAGAACGAATAGATTTAAACACCAATGTGAATGAAGTGAGCCACAGATATAAAATGTTTTTATGCACAATGTTGTTGAGTAAAATATGTAAACGCTTTGAGGTTGGTGCTAATCCCTACACGGCAAAAAGAGTTAAAGTTAGAGTTTGGACTTTCAATAAGAGTGGTTCAAAGCTTATTAGACAAACTTGTTGAGGCTCGATTATTGAGCAAAAGTATCTTAGTTCAAGGACAATCAGACCCCATTTATTTGCCTATTAAATCTCCAGAAAATATATCTGTTGGTATGATAGTTGACCGATTAGAAGCATACGGACAGTGTCATTTAGCTTTAAACCTAAAACATTCTTTCGTGTTAAACGAGGAATGGAAGAAATATTAGTGCGTTACGAAAAAAACTATTTAAAACGATTTAAGGCATTTATCGGTAGTTAAGTTATAGCACAAAACCAAGACAATTGCTTTTTGAAAAAAACACATTTCTTATCAAGAAAAACATCTCTTTAAAGGAAAAAGACAAGGAGCAATAAAGTAGAAGAGTGATACAAGAAAGGTTATAATAATAGAATTAAAAAGAATAGAACACATGAATAGTTATCCATTTTCTGTTATCATGTCGGTTTATAAGAATGATAATCCTGAGCAATTGCGTACGGCTTTACATTCAATCATTAACCAAACACTACCTCCAAACGAAATAGTTGTGGTGGTAGATGGTGCTATTCCCGCCTCACTTGATAATGTTTTAAAAGATATTTCGCAAGAGTATGCTCATTTACAGGTGCATTATGAGCCTGTAAACAAAGGTTTAGGAGCCGCTTTAAACATAGCTGTGAGCAAAGCAAAGTACGATTATCTTGCTCGTATGGATAGCGATGACATTTCACATCCACAACGTTTTGAGTGGCAGATGCGTGTTTTCGAGGAAGATAAAGACGTGAGTGTGGTAGGTGGAATGATAACAGAATTTGTGGAAGAACCTAATAATATTGTTGCAAAACGTATGCTTCCGTTGCTCAATAACGATATACAGCGTTTAATGCGTTCGCGTTGTGCAATGAATCATGTAACAGTTATCATGAAAAAAAGATGCACTTTTAAAGGCGGGTTCTTATGATAAAAAGTTTCTACAAGAAGACTATTATTTGTGGGGACGAATGATATTAGCAGGTTGTACCTTTAAAAAAATGTGCCACAAGTGGTTGTTAATGTTCGTTCTGGTTACGAGCAGTTTGCACGTCGTGGAGGCTTAACATATTATAAAGATGTGTTAGGGTTTAAACACATGGTTTTTATAAACATGGCCTTATTTCATTACCTCGTTTACTTCTCAACTTAGCTGTTCGAGGCATTGTTCAGCTTCTTTTACCTAATGCGTTACGAACCTTTGTTTTATACAAAGTTCATTCGTAAACAATAAATCGTTTAACGTTTAATTTTTACATATAAAGAATTATGTTCACAATAGCAGAAAAACAATTCTTAGAACTTTATAAAATGGGCGTGTGGAATACGACCATTTCTGTAGAATTATTTAAGAAAAAAAGTTGATTGGAAACATATTTCTGAATTGTCAACGATGCAAACCATGAATGGAATTATTACCCATTCTGTGAGTAAAATGCCGTCCGATTTGCGTCCACAAGCATCTATTTATTTTAATATGTTAGCTCAAACACAACATATTATAGCAGAAAAATAAAAAGATGAACGAGGTGTTTCGCGAGTTATATCATAAGTGTGAAGAGCTTGGTTTACAAGTGTTTTTGTTAAAAGGGCAAAGTGTTGCACAATATTATCCCGACCCTTTATTGAGAACTTCGGGAGATATTGATTTGTTTTTTTCCCTGATAAAGACCATTATGAAAAGGCTAAAACACAACTTTATTCTGCGTTGAACGGGGGAGTGATACACGAAGATGTGAATAGAAAACATGCACATTTTATGTATAAAAACATATTAGTGGAATTGCATGGAAGCATACATGGAGCTATCAATGTAAAGAGTTCTAAATATACACAAACATGGGTAGACAATTGTTTCTTAACCCAACAACCTTTAAAAGGTAAGATGGCAGATGATGAAATGTTATTTCCGTCGCCCAATTTCGATGCGCTTTTTATTTTTATTCACTACGTTCGACACTATTTTTCGTGTGCTGTTGGCTTACGACAAATAACCGATTGGATGTTATATTATAAGGCACAAAAACATAATATCAATGAAAAAGAATTGTTGAGAGACTTACATAAATTAGGTTTAACAAAGGTGTGGAGCGTGTTTAGCACAATGGTTGTAAACCATTTAGGTTGTCCTAAAAAAACATTATACCTTTGTATAATGAAAAGTATAGCAAAGAGGCTGCCACCGTGTTGCGCTTTATTTTAGACTCAGGAAACTTTGGTTATTACGACAAAAGAGCTCAAACTAATTCTAAAAACAAAAATCGTTCAGAAGATGGTTGCGCTTAATGGGCATCTTAAAAATGCAGATAAGAAACTTTTAAAAATGTTTCCTCAAGAGTCTGTTTTTAATATTCCTTCTTTCTTTAAAAGATGGATTTGAACGATTTTTTTAAGAGTTTAAATAAACACAAAAAAGTGGTAAGTAAAGCGATATACAGCTTAAATAATAAACGAAAAAAATATAGTAATACGTTCTAATAACATAATAGATATGGCACAAGTTAGTTTAAGAATGTGGCTCGGAACAGTACTTTTACCTTTTATATGCTCGTTGCTTTTAGTGGCATTGATACATCCTTTGGTGGTAAAAGTGGCATTACTGAAGAAAATAGTTGATAAACCAAACCATAGAAAACTACAGATTAGACCTGTTCCTGTGCTTGGTGGACTTGCAGTTTACTGGGGGAATTGTTATTGGGGCAGGCTTAACAAGCGTTATTTTTTTCATACCGATGTACTCTTTACATCTGTGGTTGCACTCACTGTTATGATGTATATGGGAGCATTAGACGATACCTTAGGCATAAGTGCTATTAGTCGATTGATTTTTGAAATCATAGTAGTAGCATTTATTGTGTATATGGATACCGTGAATTTGAACCACTTTCACGGACTATTTGGCATAGAGAAACTACCCGTATATCTATCTATTCCGCTTTGTACAGTTGCTTGTGTAGGCATTATCAATGCAGTAAATATGATTGATGGGGTAGATGGTTTATCATCAGGATTTTTGTATCATGGCTTGTTTTTTTCATTTGTTTTTGTTTTTTTACAAGCTCGCGATTATCAAATGGTAGTTATGGCCATGTTAGGTTTAGGCTCAATTATTCCTTTTTCTTTCATAATGTTTTTTTGGTGCAAAATCAAAAATGTTTATAGGCGATAGTGGAACCATGATGATGGGAACCCTTATGTTTACATTTTGTTTACACGCTATTGACAACACCTCTTTAGTGGCTTTAAGGTTGCCAAAGGTAGGAATTATTGCTTTTTGTTTAGCCGTTTTATCGGTTCCTGTATTCGATACACTGCGTGTTATGGTGGGTAGAATATTAAAAAAGAAAAGCCCTTTCAGTCCAGACAGAGCCATTTGCATCATTTATTCTTAGAGGTGGGATTTTCATATATAGGCACTTCTATTATGGTTCTTGGTATTAACGGTCTCACTGTCTTTATTTGGTTCATTACATATCTACTTGGTGGAAGTGTTACAAGCCAGTTTATCGTTGTTTTTTGTGTAGGAAGTTTTAACACAGTGGGCATTTATTATATGGTGAGAGCAATGAACCATCGTAGCAAACTCTATAAAGCACTTTTGTGGTTAGCACGCCATAGCCACGTAGAAGTGGGTAAATTTTTCTTACCATGCGAGCTTTGGTAGATAAATATTAAAGGTATATATACATTTACGAAACGATAAAGGAGAAAAGCCATGCGTTTTTCTCCTTTATTTTTGCTCTACTTTTTCACAAGTAAAAACAAATAGTTGGAAAATAAAAAGTTTTGAGTTGTTTTCTTGCATCAAAACCTGTAAAAATGTGCTTTTTATTGATTTTCAGTGTAATAGCTTGTGTTTTGTTGTGCAATATATAAGCTATTAAGACCTAAAAACACCGTGTTTTTGCATGCCAAAACATAAGCTATTGCGTGCTAAAAAGATAGGTGTTTTGCACCTTAAAAGCTTGCTTTTGTGTTTTTATTATTTGTATTTTAGAAATGTAAAAACCTATATGTTTAGTTTTATTATGCCTAAAAAGTAGCTTTAAGTGGTGTTTGTTTGGTGTTATTCTACTATAAAACCTTAGCTTTTTCTCTAAAATAAGAAAAACTAAATGTAACAAAAACGCTCACAAAAAAATCTCTTTGCGTTGGGCATCATTATTTTGTGCTTTTTATTGTAGAAAAGTAGAAATGTAAGCATGAAAAACGAATCATGAAACCTCCAAAAAGGTAGCGAGTACCTTGCAAAAACAAAGTTTGTTTTCTTCTTGTATTCTTATCTTTATATTTGTTCTTATAAACTTCTGTTGGCTTAAAAGAAGAAAAACGGAATGAAATAGCGAGCAATACAAAAGAGAGTAGGTGGCTAAATAGACAAAAAATAAAAATGCAATAAGCTTTTATTGCCTATCGCATTTTATAACACAGATGTTTGCATTTATTGCTATAAATACATTTTTTTGTAAATGGTATAAATATAGCCTGATGCACTGTTATTATTATTTGCCTGAAAGAGGAGAAGCCTCTGTGTAGCTTCTTGAACCTAATTCTTTATCTAACATATACACACCATAACCATTGTCTTTTATCATGTGCAGATTGTCAAGAATTGTTTGAACACTTTCTTCTTCTTCAACTTGCTCGTCTATAAACCATTGCAACATACTTTTGAGTTGCATAGTCGTTTTTCTTTTAGAAGTTAAAGCAAAGAGGTTGTTTATCATCTCTGTTACTGCTTGTTCGTGTTGTAATGTATCTTCAAAAATAGCCTGAAGAGAGTTCCATTCAGTAGGTACACTATCAATAGGTTTAAGGTTTACTTTTTCCATTGCGAGAGATAACATAGTTAAATAAAATCTTTTGCATGGTCTTGTTCTTCTTTAAATTGAACCTCAAACCATTTGCCCATACCCGGTTGACCAATAGAGTGGCAGTGTGCAGCCATAGACAAATATAAATAAGCCGACCACATTTCGGCATTTATTTGCGCATTTAATGCGTCTTCAACGGTTTTCTTTAACATAACTTTTTGTGTTTATTTTTTTGTTGTTTTATATATAATATATATGATTGATATATGCAAGAGTATATTCTCTTTTTATAGCTCTTTTATAGCCTATTGCGCATTGTTTGGTTTGCTGTTATTGCGCTTATAATGCTTGTGTTTATAAGGTTTCTTTCCTTCGGTCGAACCCTTATGCGCTGCGTTTGCTTGTGGCTTACGCTTTCCGTAGTGCTTTCCTTTGCTATTACGAGCAGGTTGTTTCTTTCTGTTATCTTTTGTTTTCACTACATAAGCAGGACCTTCTCCCATTTCATGGGGTAGAGGTTGTTTTTCAATCTCTTTTTCTAAGAAACGTTCTATCTGAGAGAATGAAAAACATATCTTTTTCGTTTACTAACGTAATGGCTTCTCCGTCGCGGTCGGCACGTGCTGTTCTTCCTATTCTGTGAATGTAATCTTCAACATCAGTCGGCACATCATAGTTAATAACAAGCGAAATATCGTCTATATCTATACCACGAGAAACAATATCGGTAGCTATCAATACATCTGTTTTACCTGACTTAAATGCAAACATAACCTCATCTCTTTCGGCTTGAGAAAGGTCGGAATGCATGGCACCACAATTGATTTTGTTTTTAACCAACGCACGGTGAAGCTCTTTCACCTTATCTTTTTTACCAGAAAAGATAATTACTCGTTGCAAAGAAGCTTGGTTAAAGAGGTTTGTTACAATGCCCATTTTCTGCGATTCGTAACAGATAAACGCCGATTGCTTAATTTTTTTCGGCAGGTTTGCTTACAGCTAATTTTATAATCTCAGGGAGTTTTAAGTAGCGTGTTAGCAAGGTTTTCAATCTTAGGAGGCATTGTTGCAGAGAACATAATTGTTTGACAAGAAGCTGGAAGATGCTTTGCTATGGTTGTAATGTCTTCATAAAAGCCCATGTCGAGCATTCTATCTGCTTCATCAAGAATAAAGAATGAAACGCCACTCATATCTATATTTCCTAATGAAAGGTGTGAAATAAGACGTCCGGGGAGTAGCTATAACGACATCTGCACCCAACTTTAACGATTTAAACTCTTGATTATATCGGTTTCCATCATTACCTCCATACACAGCAACGCTACTCACTGAATTTAAATAATAGCTGAAACCTTGCATCGCTTGGTCTATTTGTTGAGCCAATTCTCTTGTTGGCGACATGATAATGCAGTTAATCTTATCTTTTGGAAAGTTGCCTTCATCTATTAAAAGAAAGCATAGGTAAGAGGTAAGCAGCTGTCTTTCCTGTTCCTGTTTGTGCCACTCCTAACACGTCTTTCCTTTGCAATATGGCAGGAATACATGCTTCTTGAATGGGTGTACATTCGTCGAAACGCATATCGTAGAGGGCATCTAATATATTATCGGTTAAGTTTAAATCTTCAAAAACATGAATATCACTTGTTTATGACAGAACGATGATGAACTGCCTATATATAAATAATGTGTAAAAAAGTTAGTTGGGTGCTTTCTTATAGCAGAAATATGCCACGATGGCAAATATGATATTAGGAATCCAAGCAGCAATCATTGGTGGCGTGTTAGCGTTTATAGCGAATGTAGCCGATACTGTTTGAAAGCATAATATACCCGAAACTAAGTGCAAGACCTATGCCTAAGTAAAGCCCCATACCACCTTTTCGCTTTCGAGCAGATAGAGATAAACCAATAGTGGTTAAGATAAATGAGGCAAAAGAGGTGGCTATTCTTTTATAATACTCTACCTGATATTGCACAACAATACTACTTCCGCGGTCTATTTGTTTAGAAATATAATCTTTCAACTCGGCACTTGTAAAGGTTTCTTGTTGTCCTTTTGAGTAAACAAGGTCGGTTGGTTCCATCATAATAACCGTGTCTTTTTGCGTACCTGTGGTGATTTGTTCCTTTAATCCTTCCAATTTTCTAATCTTCCAATTAGATACCGTCCACTTATATTTTGTTTCCGATATCGTATCATATTGTATTTCGCTTGCTGTCATGTGGCTTACCAACTTCTTATTGTTAAACTTGTCGAGCGAAAAACCATATCCACGTTTGTAATTGTTGTCGTAATGTTGAATGTAAGCAATAACCCCTTTGTTTACATTCAACATTACATTATCTGCAGAAGTGTTCTTTGTTTTATTCTTATAAAGGGCTCAAAGTTCTGACGTATCACTGTTCCATGAGGAATAACGTTAGAACTTAAATAATAAGAAAGCGCAGATATAAGAACACACGAAATCATATAAGGACGCATTAAACGCTTAAAAGAAACGCCAGCGGCAAGGATTGAGATGATTTCGGAGTTGCTTGCAAGCTTAGAAGTGAAAAAAAGATTACGGCAATAAAAACAAACAATGGGCTAAAAGGTTAGCAAAATAAGGCACAAAGTTTGCGTAATAATCAAATACAATAGCCTTTAATGGTGCGTGATATTGTGCAAAAACGAGCCAAATTCTCATTCACATCAAACACTATTGCAATAGATATAATGAGCAAAATAGAATAAAAGATAGGGTACCAATAAACTTCTTAATGATGTACCAATCTAAACGTTTTATATATCTGTTAGGGGCTAAGAATGAAAAGAAACCCAAGTTTTCTTTGTAAAAAGAGCAAAAGTCTCTACGCAGATAAGAAAAAAACTTTGACGCCTTTTGTTCTTATCTTTTGTAGTTTCTTTGCTTGTGTTATGTTGTTAAAAAAACATGAAACTTTATTTCTGTATAATCTATCGTTTTTTTCTTATAATCTTCTGCCTAATTTCTCAATAACACTATTTTTCCATGCGTTAAAATCGCCTTGTATAATGTGTTTTCTTGCATCTTTTACGAGTCGAAGATAGAAAGAAAGATTGTGAATACTACCTATTTGCATTGCTAAAAGCTCTTGTGCTTTATATAAATGGTGAAGGTATGCTTTGGTATAGATAAGGTCTGTTTCGCAACCATCTATGTCTATAGGGCTAAAATCCTTCTCCCATTTCTTATTACGCATATTCATTGTGCCTTCATAAGTAAAAGAGCATAGCGTTTCTTCCATTACGAGTTGGCATTACACAATCGAACATATCAACGCCACGAGCTATGCCTTCAAGAATGTTTTGAGGGGTTCCTACACCCATTAAATATCGTGGTTTATCGGTTGGAAGAATATCGTTAACGGTTTCAATCATCTCATACATCACCTCAGTAGGTTCTCCAACAGCAAGTCCACCAATAGCATTTCCGTCTGCATCTTTATCAGCTATGAACTTAGCAGCTTCTCTTCTTAAGTCTTTATAAGTGCATCCTTGCACAATAGGGAAAAGACTTTGATGATAACCGTATAGCGGTTGTGTTTCAGATAAGCGTTTCAAACATCTATCTAACCAACGTTGAGTCATCAATAAACTATTCTTTGCATATTGATAGTCGCTCTTTCCCGGCGGACATTCATCGAATGCCATGATAATATCTGCTCCAATAACTCGTTGAGTGTCCATAACATTCTCAGGAGTGAAGAAGTGTTTAGAGCCATCTATGTGTGAACGAAACTCACAACCCTCTTCTTTTAACTTTCTAATGCCCGTTAATGAGAACACTTGAAAGCCTCCGCTATCGGTTAATATAGGACGGTCCCAACCATTAAACTTATGCAATCCACCTGCAGATTGTAGTACATCGAGACCTGGACGGAGGTATAAATGATATGTATTGCCTAATATTATTTGCGCGTTTATTTGGTTTTTAAGTTCTGTTTGATGAACTCCTTTCACACTGGCACATGTTCCTACGGGCATAAAAATAGGTGTTTCTATTTGTCCGTGGTCGGTTGTTATGAGTCCAGCACGTGCATTTGAGTTTGTATCAGTTGATTGTAATTGAAACTTCATGATGCTTTTTCTTCCTTATTATCTTCGTTAAATGTAAATGATATAGCATCATCTACTTTTTCGTTTGTAAGTGCAAAGGCTAAAACATCTTGCACATTTTTCTACATAATGAAAGGTTAAACCTTTAAGATACATTGCAGGTATTTCTTCAATATCTTTCTTATTATCTTTACAAAGCATAATATCTGTGATGCCAGCACGCTTTGCTGCGAGTATTTTCTCTTTAATTCCACCCACAGGAAGCACTTTTCCACGAAGCGTTATCTCACCTGTCATCGCTATATTCTTACGCACTTTGCGTTGAGTTAATGCCGATGCAATGCTTGTTGCAATGGTTATACCTGCCGATGGACCATCTTTTGGGGTTGCACCTTCTGGTACATGAATGTGAATATTCCATTGTTCGAATATTCGATAATCCCACTTTTAATGTATTAATGTGTGCTTTTATGTATTCAAGAGCAATGATTGCACTCTCTTTCATCACATCTCCAAGATTTCCTGTGAGTGTTAATTTGCCCGGTTTACCTTTGCTTAAAGACGTTTCAATGTAAAGAATTTCACCGCCGACGCTTGTCCATGCTAAGCCAGTAACTACACCAGCATACTGATTTCCTTGGTATATATCGCGACTAAAGATAGGCTTTCCTAATAATGTTTCTAATTGGTTTGGCGTTATTTTCTCGTAAAGGAATTTCGCCTTCTTTGGCTTTATAGTAAGCAACCTTTCGTAGAGCTTTGTTTATTTGCTTCTCTAATTGACGCACACCGCTTTCTCTTGTGTAGTTTTCTATTAACTTTACAAGCGTAGCATTTGTGAAACTAATTTTCAAAGGCTCTTTATCTAAACCTGTTTCTTTAAGTGTTTTAGGAACAAGATGCCTTTTAGCAATCTCTACTTTCTCTTCTGTTATGTAACCACTCACCTCTATTAGTTCCATACGGTCTAACAATGGGCGTGGAATAGCACTGATATCGTTAGCTGTAGCGATAAATAATACCTTAGAAAGGTCGTAGTCTACATCTAAAAAGTTATCGTGAAAAGCGTTGTTTTGTTCAGGGTCTAACACTTCAAGAAGTGCAGATGATGGGTCGCCATGATGTGAATTTTGACCCACTTTATCTATTTCGTCTAAAATAAATACAGGGTTTGAAGAGCCAGCTTTTTGTAAACTCTTAATAATTCTACCGGGCATTGCACCAATATATGTACGACGATGACCTCTAATCTCTGATTCATCGTGAACACCTCCTAATGAAACACGAATATATTTACGATTCATTGAGGCAGCAATGCTTCGTCCTAAACTTGTTTTACCTACTCCCGGAGGTCCATAAAGACAAATGATTGGCGACTTTAAATCGCCTCTTAATTGCAGAACGGCTAAGTGTTCTAAAAATGCGTTCCTTCACTTTTTTTCCATGCCATAATGGTCTTGGTCGAGTGCTTTTTTTGGCACGTTTAAAAACTTAAATCGTCTGTAGTATATTCGTTCCAAGGTAAGGAAACAAACTGTTGAAGATAGTTTATTTGAATGCTATATTCAGGACTTTGTGGGTTGTATAAATCGAGTTTTTCAAGCTCTCTATTAAATATTTCAGCTGTTTCTTCTGTCCATTTCTTGTTTTGAGCTTTTTCTTTTAGTGCCTTTTTGTTCAGGAGAACCCTCGCCATTGCTAAGCTCCGACTTAATAGTCTTTTATTTGTTGTTGTAAAAATACTCTTTTTGTTGTTCGTCTAACTCTTCTCTTGTTTTTGAACGTATTTCGTGTATCAATTCAAGCTTTTGCATTTCTTTGTGCAACACCTGAAGAGTTAAAAACGCACGCTCTTTTATTGAGTTTGAAGAGAGCAGAGAAAACTTGTCGTCTACGCTGAAAGGAAGATTAGAACAAATGTAGTTTAGCGTAACAATATCGTTAGAAATGTTGTTTAAAGCAAAGCGACTCTCATCAGGGAAGTTCCTCGTTACGAGCAATATAATCGTTTGTTTGTTTGCGAAGGTCTGCTATAGCAGTGGTAAACTCTTCGTCGGTTTCGCTCGGAAATTCCTCTTTTTGGGGTGCTACAATGCCTTTAAAGAAAGGCTTTGTTTTAGTTAATTGCTCCAAAGAACAACGACCTAAGCCTTGAACCACTGCTGTTACATTGCGTCCAGGACCAGGCATATCTAACACACGAACAAGCTTTGCATATACACCATATTTGTATAAATTGCTTTGTTTGGGCTTTTCTTCGTTAGCATCTATCTGACAAAAGATGGCAAAATGCTGATTATCTTTCTCTGCCAACTTGTTTATCAAGTTTAGACTTTCTTTTCTTCCAATTAAAATGGGTGTCAAAACACCTGGAAAAAGCATCAGGTTTCGAGTTGCAAGAACAGGCAATTCACCCTCAATGTTTGTCTCGAAAAGTGTAGAAACATCGCCGTCGTAATCGGCTATCATTTGAATTGAAGTATTTGGTCTATTATTCATATTTCTATTTTTAAGCGAACAAAGATACAAATAAATATTGATATTATATAAATAAGGTGTTTGAAAAACTTGTTAAGGACGGTTTTTATGTTTACATAAGATAATTAAAACGAAAAAATGTGTTTTCTTTGTAGAAGAAAATAACGTGTTTAAACAAAAGAAAAAGCCATGCAGAGAAAGGTTGAAAAAAAGAAACAAAGATGTTTTCACTTTTAAGCAATTTACGGTGAAACAAAACCAAACAGCCATGAAAGTGGGTACAGATGGTGTTTTGTTAGGTGCATGGGCAACAGGTGGAAAACGCATTTTAGACATAGGAACGGGTACGGGTTTAATTGCTATGATGATGGCACAACGTTTTAAGCAAGCGTTGATAGATGCCATGACCTTAACACCGACGCTTATAAGCAAGCATGTGAAAATGTAACAAATAGTGTTTTTTCCTCTAACATTCGGGTGTTTTGTGTTGATTTTCAAACGTTTTATGCGCAACAAACACAAAACAAAACCGTTCTTTACGATGCCATTGTAAGCAATCCACCTTTTTTTGAACACTCTTTAAAGAACCCTTTGCAAGCAAAAGCACAAGCCAGACACACACACGAACTGCCTTATGAACAATTGTGTGTAGGGGTTTCGTTGTTATTAGCTCCGCAAGGAACATTTAGTTGCATTCTTCCTACCGATTGTTTAGGGTCGTTTTTAGAAGAAGCAAACAAGGCATCGTTGCATTTAGTGAAAGATGTTGCTATTAAAACAACAGAGAACAAAAACGCCCAAACGGCATTTATTAGCTTTTCAGAAACAAGCTAATGGGGTTTGCGAACAAAGAGAAGAGCTGTTAGCAGATAAGTTGAACGGACGTTCAGGGGTGGTATGAAGAGCTTACAAAAGATTTTTATTTATAGGTGTTTTTACTTTTTTTCTTATGTGTTGTTGGTAGATAAGTAAACTTTTTCATTATTAAGGGATTATAAAGCTAAATGGCAGCTATTGAATGTTGAAAAAAATAGCTTTACAGAGATAACAAAATGGTGTAAAATAATGCTTTTTGTTTCTTTTTATTCTTAGAAACAACGAATAAATATGTTAATACAAAAGAATGGTGTTTATAGGGGAGTTGTTGATAAAAGAAAAAGACAAAAAAAGATGAAATAAAATGGACTTGTTTTTACGAAAAAAATCGACTCTTTTTGTGAGTGTTTTGTTACATTTTTATTTCTGAAAATAGATAAAAAAAGCTAAGAGTTTACAATGTTTTTTTAGTGTGAAAAGGTGAAGCCTTTTTGCGCTTTTTAGCTGGTGTGTAATGCTAAAACATATAGGTTTTTAATTTGTAAAACAGCACCTATTGTAATGCAATAGTTGAGCTGTTAGCCCTTAAAAGCTAAGGTTTTAGGGTGCAATAGCTTGTGTTTTGTAGTGTAAACTCTTGTGTTTTAGCACGTAATAGCTTATATATTGCACGCTAAACTCTAAGCTATTGCAATGATTTTCAATAAATAAGAGGTTTTTATTAGCTATTCAACAAAAATATAAAACAAAAAAACTGCTTTATTTTGCACTGTGGTTTGTTTTGTTTAAAAAGTGGGCAAAAATAAAAGCAGTTTCTTGTGTGTTTTTCTTCTAAAAAAATAGCTTTTTAGTAGATAAATTATAAATTAAGCTTTCGCTGAATTTTCTTACTTATGGCTTTAAAGTTTCGAGTTTGTTTGGTAAAATCTTTTCGCATATTCGTTATTTCCTCAAACAATTCGGTTGCAGCTGTTTGCAATGCATTAGGTTTTCTTAAACTTCTGTCTGCATTTTTATTAACCACTATGTTTATTCCCTTTTCTTTTAACTCAATAAAAATATCTTCTCCTGTCATCACAGGGTCTCCATCGTAGTGAATAACACCGGGTTTACTTCGATGCACATAAAGCTTTTTACCCCTAAACGATTTAATTTTAGAGTTTCTGTCGAGCGTTTTATTAAACATTTCGATGCTAATTTGAGGTGCATCGAGCGCATCAAAAAGGCTCCATAATAATAATGTCCATCATTCCATCGCTCATAGATGCTTGTGGCGCAATATAGGCATTGTTTCCGTATTGAGAAAGCATTGGCACACGAAATGAGAAAAGGCTTTCATTTTAATCACTCCGTGTTCATCTTTTATTTCGTAAGTTTCAGGCTCGTAAGATAGTCCTACTTTTAGTATATTCTCTGCGTAAGCAATCGGTCCTCGCTTGCCACATTCGGCAAACTTCTTGCTGATAAAAGCATCAAAACCCATTCCGCAAGTGCAAAAAAATGGATAATCGTTTATAATTCCATAGTCGAGCGCGTTAATCTGACAATCGTTTATCACCTTTAAAGCCCCCTTTACGTTGATAGGAATGAGTAGATGACGAGCTAAACCATTGCCCGAACCAGTGGGAATGATGCCCAATGCGGTGCGAGAATGTACCAAAGCACGTCCCACTTCGTTAACGGTTCCGTCTCCACCTACAGCCACCACAATGTCTACTCCTGCATCTTTCGCCTCAGGAGCTAAGACACAAGCATGTCCTGCATATTCAGTTAGCTTTATATCATAATCAAATAAATCTTTATCTAACACCTCTTCTATGGCTTGTGGAATGTTTTTCTTGCTCGAAGTGCCAGATATGGGATTCATTATAAACACTATTTTTTTCTTCATTTTTGCGTGTTTTTAGAAGTAGGGTAGGGCATATAAAATATAAATAGGGTAAAAGTGAAACAGAAAAAACACTGTTTATTGTTTTGTGTAGCCCATCTTTTGCAAAGTTAAATAAAAAGATTGATAGCTATATTTTTATAGGTGTGAAAAACAAATAATTGTATATTTTTCTTGTTAAAGATATGGTTTATAGTATCTTTTTGTATCTTTGCAAACTGAAAAAAATATAATTAAAAGTTTTACAGACCTATTAAAAATGGGACAATTACAAGAAAGATATAAGGCATATAGAGAACCTCAGAAGTTTATTGAAGCAGGTGTATATCCTTATTTTCGTGCAATTACAAGCAAACAAGGCGAAGAAGTAGACATGGAAGGACATAAGGTTCTTATGTTCGGGTCTAATTGTTATACTGGTTTAACTGGTGATCAACGAGTGATAGATGCAGCTAAAGCGGCATTAGATAAGTACGGTTCAGGTTGCGCAGGTAGTCGTTTCTTAAATGGAACATTAGATATTCATGTTCAATTAGAAAAAGAATTAGCTGCATTTGAGCGCAAAGACGACGCTCTTTGCTTCTCTACTGGCTTCTCAGTGAACCAAGGTGTGCTCGCAGTAGTTGCTGGAAGAGGTGATTATATAATATGTGATGACCGCGACCATGCAAGTATTGTAGACGGAAGACGTCTTTCTTTTGCTACACAACTTCGTTATAAACACAACGATATGGAAGATTTAGAACGCATATTGCAAAAACTTCCACAAGAAGCAGTTAAGCTTATCGTTGTAGATGGTGTGTTCTCAATGGAAGGAGATTTAGCTAATCTTCCTGAAATAGTGCGTCTAAAGAAAAAGTATAACTGCTCTATCATGGTTGATGAAAGCACACTCTTTAGGTGTATTCGGTGAACAAGGACGAGGCGTTTTGCGACCATTTTGGCTTATTAGATGAAGTAGACTTAATTATGGGAACTTTCTCTAAAAGTCTTGCATCAATAGGAGGTTTCATCGCAGGAGATAAGGGATACAATTAACTATCTACGCCATTCTTGTCGCTCATATATATTTAGTGCATCTAATACTCCTGCTGCAACAGCTGCTGCTTTAGAAGCTTTTACACATTCTACAAGCAGAACCTGAACGCATAGAAAAACTTGTGGAATATCACAAATTATGCGTTAAAACGTTTCCGTGAAGAAGGTTTTTGAAATAGGAGAAACAGAGAGTCCTATCATTCCTCTTTATGTTCGAGATATTGATAAAACGTTTATTGTAACAAAAAATGGCGTTCGAAAGCAGGTGTATTTATAAACCCTGTAATCCCACCAGCTTGTGCTCCATCAAGACACTTTTAGTGCGTATGGCACTTATGGCAACACTACACTAAAGAACAAGTTGATAGAGGAGTAGACATCTTGAAGAAGATATTTGTTGAACAAGAAATTATAAAAATAATTCAGAAAAAAATTTGCAGGAATAAATTATTTGTTTTACCTTTGCATCGCAATTAAAAACAGATAATGCTTGCAAATTGCGGGGTGTAACACAGTTGGTAGTGTACCTGGTTTGGGACCAGGTGGTCGCAGGTTCGAGTCCTGTCGCCCCGACAAAGCGAAAAGAGATAACTTTATAAAGGTTATCTCTTTTTTTGTTTTTTGGTTTTATGACCTGTTTATTCACTTATATTATTTTTGGGGTTAAGCGTTTTATGACGCTTTATTTTATGGTGAAATGGGAGAGATTATAATAGGATAGGTGGGAGTTGTTATTTTAAATGGTAAGCGGTTACAAACGATGGCTTGTTGTTATTGCGTTAAGATGTGGCATATTTTTATTGTATACCTATTATTCTCTATGAAATATCTTGTTATTATGGTTTTGAGAAACCTGTTTTTGAAATAATAAAAGATGGCTTACCTCGATTTTAGAAAAGGATATCATGCGTAAAAAGAATTGGTGTTTTTAGAGTTAGTAGATAATAGAAAGAGTTGTGATAGTTAGAAAATAAAAACACTTCTCTCCTTGTATAGCGTGTTTTAAAGTTTGTTTTTATGTAGTAAACACGAATACAAGGAGAGAAGTGTTTGTTTTATAAAGTTATTTTGGTTGCTTGTTATTGTTTATCAACTATATTTTAAAAATAAAGAACGTGGTTTTTCATATCTTAATCATTATGCTTTGCGAGTGAAAGAAACGCACGCCCAATTGTTTTCCTCTTGATGAGCGTATTCATGAAAGCCGTATTCCTTAGCCTTTTCTACTAACAATGAGATGTCTTCTGTATAGAAACCACTTAATATAAGCGTAGATGTTTCAGCCATAACGTTAACAAAATGAGGAATATCAGCTAATAGAATATTTCTGTTGATGTTAGCAATGACGACATCAAAGAGCCCACATACATGCGAAAGAATATTAGAATCGCCATGCAACACCTCCATGTTTGTAACCTTATTTAGTTGTGCATTATGCTCACTATTAGTAACACTCCATTCGTCAATGTCGTATCCTATAACATCACTTGCGCCTAATTTAGAGGCTGTAATACCCAAGATACCAGTTCCACAGCCACAGTCTAACACCCTTTTACCTTGTAAAGAGAGATTTAACAAACTGGCAATTACCATTCTTGTTGTTTCGTGTGTGCCTGTTCCAAAAAGCTTGTTTAAAGCTTCAATTCCGATGTTTATTGTATCTTCTTGAGTGAGCTTTTTCAGCTTCATCAGCATTGTTTCTTGCATCATAAATAAACACCTTATTATTTATGTTGATAGTTTCAAAGCCTTGTTTTTCCCACTCTTCATTCCAATTTTGTTCTTCCAATTCTTCTGTTTCATATGTAATAGAAATGTTAGGAATAGGAAAAATGATGCAACATCTCATCTACTTTTTGCTTTGTCATACAAAGAGGGTTTGAATGTAAGCACATACCTTTTTTTATCTTCTTCTTCAAATGATTCGTAACCAATCTCTGCGCAAGCATCTATTAACAACTCACGAACACTCTGCAAAAAGTACATCTTCACACGATATTATAAATAGGGTTTTTGTTATATTTCATCTTATTTTCTAAAAAAACATTTGCAAAAAAATACAAAAATAGGAAAACCCTATTTGCGATTAAAGGGATTTTCCGTATTTTTGTACAAAAAGAAACTTTATTTTTGCATAAAGATGAGCTTTTTTTAGCCTAAAAAAATAGAAAAGAGAAAGGAGAAAAATATATGAAAAAAGAATCTTATTTTAGCCACCCTTTTAATGGCATTGCCTATGTTTAGTTATGCACAAAGCGATGATGTTTACTTTATTCCTAAAGTGAATAAAGAGAAAAAGAGTGTGCGTATGGCTCCTATCGAGCAAGAAGAAGAAACCGTTTACTACTCGGGAAGCGGTAGAGATATAGACGAATATAACAGAAGAGGTCGTTCGTGGACTCATTATCAAGAGTTAGGAGAAGACAAAAACGGACGTAAAATAGTGGTATTACGCAAAGGAAAGGGCGTATATCCCGATTCAATGTATGTTGATACCACCTTTATTGAACGAAAAAAACTTTAATTATAACAATGAAGACGACTTTGTTATGACTCGTCGTATGCGTCGTTTTTATAATTATTACGACCCTTATTGGGACTCTTATGCTTACGATTGGGACGGTTATTGGGGAGGTTCTTTTGGTTGGAGATACGGCTATTATAGTCCATGGGTTGCCAATTATTACGGTTATCCTTATTACAATTCGTGGTATTCTCCTTATTATTATGGAACACCTTATGGTTATTATGGAATGAATTGGTATTCTCCTTACGCTTATTATGGTTGGGGTGGGTATTATGGATACGCTCCTCGAGTGTACATTTCTCAAAGAGGACACACTGGAACACTCAACTATTACGACCGTTCTAACTATCGAGACAAACGCTTATGGAGAACGTTATAGAAATTCATCTTATAGCCAAGAAAAACGAAAAACCGTTCTTATTCACGAAGTAATATGCGCAGTTTTGGTGGAAGAAGCGAAAGCTCTTCACGCACTTATAACAACACTTCGTTTGGTGGAAGCGACTTTGAAAGCACTCGTTCGGGTGGTTCTTTCCGCTCATCTGGTGGTTTTTCAGGAGGTGGTTTCTCAGGAGGGAAGCTCATCTGGTGGTGGCTTTGGAGGCTCAACACATAGTGGAGGAGGTGGAGGTTTCTCAGGCGGAGGACGCCGATAACCCCTTTTTATGGTGTGTAAGAATTATAAATAAAACGATTTTTAAACAAGGGATAGAATATGAAATACACTTATATTTATGCAGTGGCATTGAGCTTTTTAAGCGTAAATGCTATGGCACAAGAAACCTATGAGAATACAAAAAATAATGCAAAAACGACCTTAACGGAACGGCAAGATACGTGAGAATGGGTGGAGCAATGGAATCACTTGGAGCCGATTTAAGTACGATTTCAACCAACCCCGCAGGTCTTTCGTTATATCGTCGTTCAGTGGTTGCCACTTCGTTGGGTGTTCGTTCTCAAACAAATAACCATACACAAAACGGCAATAGCAACACACGTTTCGCTTTCGACCAGATAGGTGGAACTTATGTTTGGCGTAGTTCAAACATCTCTCGCATAGGTGTTGCATTTAATTATCGCAATCGTTCCGACTTAAATTCATTGTTTTTGTAGCTGGCAGTTTAGGTGATGGAACACAAAACAAACTTTCTTACATGAAAGCTATTGGTGGAACAAACGATAAAGGGTGTCTGATTTTTAATTTAGAAAAAGAGGAAAGAAGGCATTATGGGTACTGCACCTTACACCAATCAATTAGATAATTTGTATTATAACAACCTTATTGTAGACAAAAACAAACACTTTGGGCTACAATCAAGGAACAAGTTATAATATGAGTAAAAACGAATAGCGGGCACGTAGGAGAGTATTCTTTTAATATAAGCGGAACATCTAATGAGCGTTTTTATTGGGGACTTACCTTTGGTTTTTACGATGTTAATTACACCGAAAACAGCGTTTATACCGAACGATTGATAGATAAAAACAATGCATTCACTGGTGAAGCAATAGTTACAGACCGACGAGTGATAACGGGAACAGGTTTCAATGTGGTTGCAGGAGCTATTATACGCCCCTTTGCCACTTCACCTTTTCGCTTTGGATTGTCTATCGCTACACCTACATGGTACGATTTAACAACGTCTAATGCCACCGCTTTAGCGCATACAATCATAGCTGATAACATTCAAAAAACAAACTATTCTAACGAGAGTTATTCGTATAAAGTGTTTACACCGTGGGTCTTTGGTCTTAGTGCAGGACACACCTTTGGCAACAAATTGGCTTTAGGAGCAAGCTACGAATATGCTGATTATGGAACAACAGACACACGAGTGAACGATGCAGGAGGATATTATGACTCTTACACAGGCACTTATGAAACCACAAGCAGTAGTGATAAAGCCATGAATGCACACACACAACAGAGCTTAAAGGGTGTTTCTACGCTTAAATTAGGTGCCGAATTAAAATTTAACAACCATTTGGCTGTGCGCACAGGTTATAATTATGTGTCGCCAATGTTTAAGAAAGGTGCTTATAAAGACGGCATAATAGAAAGTTATGGCTCTGTTTATAGCTCTGCAACCGATTACACTAACTGGGAAAGCACTAACAGATTTACCTTAGGTTTTAGGCTATGTAGGAAAAGAAAGTGAATGTAGATTTAGCCTATGTTCATAGTGTAACAAATGGAACATTTTATCCTTTTATGGGTGGAAGTGTAACCGAATATAAGGGAAAAAGATGACAAGGGAACACAAATAAAAGAAGACCTTGTGATGACCCCTATGGGTGTTAAGGTGAACAATAACACCAACAAGGTTCTTTTTAACCTTAACTTATCAGCTTCTGATATGTAAAAAGCAAAAATAAAAATAAAGTAGGGTTTTATGACAAAAAAATGATAATTGGTTAGCTGCCAATTATCATTTTTTATCTATTTTTACTTCTAAAAAAAGTGATTTTTAGAGAAAAATAGCTAAGCTTTTACACCTTTTTATGAACGAAGAAACAAGGAAAAAAACAAGTCTGTTTTTAGTAGTTAATGCTAAAACATATAGGTTTTGCATTTCTAAAAACACCCTAAACAAAAAAACGTAATAAGTAGGTGTTAAGTGCTAAAACACCGTATTTTTAGGGTTGCAATAGCTTATATATTAGGAGCAAAACTCTTATATATTGCCCCTTAAAACCTTATGTATTACACGGTAAACCCTAAGCTTTTACACGTTTTTTGCTTAAAAACAGTGTTTTTAAGTGTTATTTTGTGCGCAACTAAAAAATAAAGGCAATATTTTAAACGTTGGCAAGCGTGACACAAAAAAGAGGCAAAAATAAAGTGCATTTTTTTAGCGTTTCTTTCTAAAAATGCACATCAGTAAAAAGCATAAAAAAAGTCGTTTAATCGTTCTTTTTTTATAGCCTATGGTAATGATAAACGAAAGCAATGTAAGCACAATACCAGCTATAACCACTCCATTCCATTTCCAATTAGCCCAGCACACACCAGCAATGAAAGTGCCAAACGAAGCCCCTAAGAAAAAAGAAGTCATAAAAATGGTGTTCACTCTATTAGCTGCCGAAGGTAAAAGCGAAAGAGCCTTGCTCTGATTGCTTAGTTGTATGCACTGAATACCTGCATCTATGAACAATATACCCGTAATAAATCCCACATAAGAGTTTTTGAAAAAAATCCACATGATAGTCCACGACAAAACAATAATAAAAACAGCCTATGAAGTGAAAATTTCTTGCCCCTAATTTGTTAACAGCCCCTCCAACACTCGATGCAGTGATAGCTCCTACAATTCCACAAAAAGCCCAACAAACCAATAATATCATTGTTAGCATAAAACGGTTCGCTACACATTTTAAACGCTAACATAGCCCACATGCCTTGAAAACTTGCAAAACACAATGCAGCACGCAATGAAACGTTTTGCAACAGCTTGTTTTCTTTCACAATATTGTAAAGAGATTTCATTAAAGACCCATACAGAACCAGAGAAATTTTTGGCTGCTTTTTAGGCATATAAAAACCAAATGGCTAACAAACAAAGTAGGCTCGATAGCGTGGCAATGCCATACATTACGCGCCACGAAAAATGTTCTCCTACAAATCCACTAATAACTCGTGAAGTTAAAATACCCGTGAGGAGTCCGCTTAAAAGCATACCAACATTTTGTGTTTTGCGTTGAGGTTTAGAGAACTGAGATGCCATTGGAATAAAGATATGAGGCATAACAGAACACGCACCTATAATAAAAGAGGTGATAATGAGTGTGTATAGATGAGTGCTTACAGCAGTGATTGCCAACGAAATGATGAGAGAAATAAAGCTAACCGTTAAAATTTTAGTGGCTTTAAACAAATCTCCTAAGGGCACAATAAATAGCAATCCCGACGCATAACCCAGTTGGGTAGCAATAGAAATATTATTAGCTGTTAGCTCAGATATATTTAATTCTGTTGCAATCTTATTAAGAACAGGTTGACTATAATAGAGATTAGCCACCGTTATACCTGAAATGAGTGTCCACATCCATAACACTCCTCTTTTAATACCTTGATTAGGAGAAAGAGTTTGCTTCATCTTTGTTTTTTTTTATACCGTTTGTTAAAGGCTTTAACCTAAAGCCTATCTTTTTAAAAAGCACACAAAGATACAAAAACTATGTTTTAAAAGGTCTTAATAGCGATTAGCTTGCATTTAAACAATAATAATAAGAGGTGAAAAGTGGAGAGAAACGAGGCTAAATTAGAAAAAAATATGCGTAACTTTTGCAACAAGGGGTTTTTCCTTTTTATTCTTGTAAATATAGAAATGATTTGTGCTAAATGGCATAAGATGATAGTAGACAAATATATGCAAAAAAATAAAATATATATTCTTAATGGTTTTGTTATGCACCTGTATAAAGATAGATGCACAGCTAAAACGTAATGAACTTTTCGACGCATATATTGAACAATATAAAGACATTGCCATAAAAGAAATGGCAAAATATGGCATTCCTGCAAGTATAACTCTTGCACAAGGATTGTTAGAAAGCGGAGCAGGACAAAGCAGATTAGCCGTGTTTGCAAATAATCATTTTTGGTATAAAGTGTCACGATTGGCAAGGGGCTAAGATGTATAAAGATGATGATGAGCGAAATGAATGTTTTCGTTCGTATGATAATCCCTTACAAAGTTTTGAAGACCATAGCACTTTTTTGGTGAATAAAGTTCGTTATCGCTCACTCTTTTCGTTAAATACAACCGATTATAAAGGTTGGGCTTATGGCTTAAAAGGTGCAGGTTATGCCACCAATCCCAATTATGCTCACAGACTAATAGACATTATTGAGTGCTACGAATTATACAGATTTGACACGATGAATCTTCTTCTATGTCGAAAAAATGAGATATTAAACACGCAAACAGTTGTGCCTGAGAATGCTTCTTTGCATGCTATTTATATGTATAATGATAATTATTATTTAAATGTTCGTAAAGGAGACACTTTTTAGAAAGCTTAGCAAAAAGAATTGAATATCTCTGCTCGTAAGTTAGCACATAACAACGAACGTTCGCTAAATTCCCCCTTAGAAGTGGGCGAAATAATATATTTAAAGCGTAAAAAAAGCATAAAGCTGATAAGCAATTTAAAGGGTAAACCTTATGTTGTTAAAGAAGGAGATAGCATGTATAGTATAGCACAACGCTACGGAATTCGCTTAGAAAGTTTATACTATATGAATGGATTTATGCCCGATTATGTGCCAACAGTGGGCGAAAAAATTAGGGTATATTGATAAAAAAAGATGCACATGAATGAGATAAAAGCAAATAGTGGTGCAAGAAAAACCTCTTGCAAGAAGCTCGCCCAAAAGGGAATGGATGAATTTGTAGATGTGTTTGTTCAAGCCATAACAAACAGTATAAACGGGCAATTAACAGCAGAGAATATGGCTCGTTTAAATGCTAATCAACTTACATTGATAGCTTATCACACTTTAAGAGATGAGGTGATGAACGGAGGATTTGTGCAGTTAATTCATAATGGCTATGGAGGTTTCATCTTCTTAAACCCCTTTGCGAAGGCAATAAACGAATGGGGAATAGACGAATTGGCAAGGTTAGTGAATAAATGTAGGAAATTATACTTTAAATATCACGAAGAAATAGAAGCCGAATGTTCAGATGATGAGTTTATGGCTCTATTTGAACAATATGCAGAATTTGACGATTTTGATGATAAATTCATAGAAAATGAAGAAGAATGGACTGCTAAGGTGGCTTATTATATCGATGAACATATAGACGAATTTGCTGTAATAGAAAAATAAAAGAGCAACGATGAATAAAGAACAACAAGAAATTAGAAAGAAAAGTTCGATACAAATAAGAAATAAAAAAGCCTCTTTCGATTATTTCTTTATAGATACCTATACGGCAGGAATTGTGCTAACAGGTACTGAAATAAAGTCGATAAGACAAGGAAAAAGCCTCACTTGTAGACACCTTTTGCTATATTCATAATGGTGAAATGTGGTTGAAAGGTATGAATATATCACCTTATTTCTATGGTTCGTTTGCTAATCATGAAGCAAGACGTGATAGAAAACTCCTCTTAACGAAAAGAGAAATAAGGCGATTGCAAGAAGAAACAAAAAGCAGTGGGCGTGACTTTAATTCCTACTTTGGTGTTCATAGACCGCAAAAGGACATGCTAAAGTGGACATAGCATTAGCAAAAGGAAAGAAAGAATACGACAAACGACAAACATTAAAAAGCAAAAAGAAGACCGCCGAGAGATGGATAGAGCCATTAAACGCTTTTTAGGGTTTATATGGCAATGTGCTTTCTTTTTGTGCTTTTTAATGTGAAATATATCAATTAAAAACAATAAAAGAACAGGTAAAAATAGTACCTTTGTACTATATTTTAATGAGAATAATAAAATGAAATTTAAGAAACAAAAATGGAATCTTATACCTGGTCAACCAATAACAGAGCTTGATAAAAAGTGATGTTTTGGCAAAACAAAGGTAGAGAAGTTCCAACAAGAGACTTAATAAAGACCCCTGAACAAATAGAAGGTATTCGTAGAAGTGGTATAGTTAATACTGGTGTACTTGATGAAGTGGCTAAACACATTAAAGCAGGTATGAATACACTCGAAATAGATAAGATTTGTTACGATTATTGCACATCGCATGGCGCAATACCAGCATGTCTTAACTACGAAGGATTTCCTAAAAGTGTTTGTACAAGCATAAATGAAGTGGTGTGTCATGGTATTCCTAAGGAAGAAGATGTGTTGCAAGAAGGAGATATTATAAATGTAGATTTTTACCACAATTCTTGATGGTTATTATGCAGATGCTTCGCGAATGTTTATCATTGGCAAAACTACTCCCGAAAAAGAACAACTTGTTAAAGTGGCAAAAGAATGTTTAGAAGTGGGAATGGAAGCAGCTAAACCTTATTCATTTGTAGGAGATATTGGTCATGCTATTCAAAAAAACATGCAGACAAATATAATTATGGTGTGGTGAGAGATTTATGCGGTCATGGCGTAGGTCTTAAATTTCATGAAGAACCACAAGTAAATCATTACGGCAAACCGGGTACAGGTATCTTCTTGTTCCTGGTATGGTGTTTACGATTGAACCAATGATAAACATGGGAACATGGAAAGTTTTTTTCTTGATAAAGAAGACCCCTTTGGATGGGAAATCATATCTGGTGATGAATTACCATCGGCACAATGGGAACATACCTTTGTGATGACAGAACATGGAGTAGAAATTCTTACCTATTAAAAATATAAAAAAAGGTATGAAAGAAAAAAAGATGTATATATATTAGGTATAGAGAGTAGTTGTGACGACACTTCGGCAGCAGTTTTACATAATGATGTGTTATTAAGTAATGTAACTTCTTCGCAAGATGTGCATAAAGCCTATGGTGGAGTGGTTCCAGAGCTTGCCTCTCGTGCGCATCAACAAAATATTGTTCCTGTTGTAGACTTAGCTCTTAAACGTGCAGGCATAACGAAAGAACAATTATCTGCTATTGCTTTTTACTCGTGGTCCGGGGCTTATGGGGTCATTATTAGTAGGAGTGAGTTTTGCAAAAGGGTTGTCTCGTTCGCTAAATATTCCACTGATAGATGTTAATCATCTACAAGGTCATGTCTTAGCACACTTCATAAAAGACGAAGACACATCGAAAGCAATTCCACCATTGCCATTTATTTGCTTATTAGTGAGTGGTGGAAACTCTCAAATAGTAAAGGTAAATGCTTATAATAATATAGAAGTATTAGGTCAAACTATAGATGATGCCGCTGGAGAAGCAATTGATAAATGTTCTAAAGTGATGGGTTTAGGCTATCCGGGTGGTCCTATTATTGACCGTTTAGCTCGTCAAGGAAATCCTCATGCTTATAAGTTTGCAGAACCAAATATCCCTGGTTATGATTATAGACTCTCGGGTTTAAAGACATCTTTCTTATATAATATGCGTAAATGGATGGCAGATGAACCCGATTTTATTGAAAAACATAAAGAAGATATAGCAGCCAGTTTGGAATTTACAATTGTAGATATTTTGATGAAAAAACTTCGTGCAGCAGTTAAAGACACAGGTATTAAACATGTAGCTGTTGCAGGTGGCGTGTCGGCAAATAATGGATTGCGTAACGCTTTCAAAGAACATGCCGATAAATATGGTTGGAATATATACATTCCTAAGTTTAGTTATACAACCGATAACGCAGCAATGATTGGCATAACAGGCTACTTTAAGTTCCTTGATGGCATTTATTGCTCTATAGATAAACCCGCATTTAGTAAAGTAACATTTGAATAATGGAATTAGAAAGCAAAAATTTTTAAGTAAAGAAATACAACATTATCTTTACGAAAGTGATGGTAAAAGCACGTACTATAGGCACAGTAGAAAGCTGTACAGGTGGTAAGATTGCAGAGACAATAATGAGTGTTCCAGGTTCTTCAAACTATTATAAAGGTAGCATAATTTGCTACTCTAATGAGGTAAAAGAGAACTTGTTAAAGGTGAATTCATCTTTAATTGAAGAAAAAAACAGCTGTAAGCGAAGAGGTTGCTATTGAAATGGTGAAAGGTGCTTGCGATGCTTTAAACGTGGATTATGCTATTGCTACAACAGGAATAGCTGGTCCAGGAGGTGAACTTCCCAATGCTCCTGTAGGAACAATATGGATAGCTTATGGCTCAAAAACAGATATAAGAACTTTCCAAATAACAGAAAAATAAGGGACGAGACCTTAATATTTTTAGGTGCAACCATAAAGTCTTTACACTTATTTCTTGAGTTCTTAAAAAGAAAATATAGAAGTAGAAGAGTAAGATTTTTGCTTGTTAAAAGGCAATAAATAGCTATTCAAAAAGAAAACTTAATTATTTGAGATACAATAGCTAATCTTTTTGTGAATCCAATAAATATTTGTAATTTTTGCAAACTGTTTTGGAATAAGTATCAAAAAGTCGAATACAAAAATTAAAGATAGCAATGTCTAAGATTTGTCAAATTACGGGTAAAAAGCCCAAATAGGCAACAATGTATCTCACTCAAAGCATCGTACAAAGCGTAGTTTTGATGTGAATCTCTTCAAAAAAAGAAATTCTATTATGTTGAAGAGTCTTGTTGGATTAGCCTAAAGATCAGTGCAGCTGGTCTTCGTCTTATCAATAAAGTTGGTCTCGATGCTGCCTTGAGACAAGCCGTTTCTAAAGGTTATTGCGACTGGAAAGATATTAAAGTTATAGGAGAATAATCAATTATGGCAAAAGAAAGCAAAAGGCAATAGAGTACAAGTTATACTCGAATGTACCGAAATTAAAAAGCAGTGGATTGCCCGGAACAAGCCGTTATGTAACGACAAAGAACCGTAAAAACACTCCAGAACGTCTCGAAATGAAGAAGTATAATCCCATCTTGAGAAAGATGACTATTCATAAAGAGATTAAGTAATATAATATTTTCTAATCCATTTAATTATAAATAACTATGGCAAAAGAAAGCGGTCGCATCTCTACATGAAGGTTCAACAGACGGACGTGCGTATTCAAAAGTAATCAAAATGGTGAAGAGTCCTAAAACAGGTGCTTATGTTTTTTTGACGAACAAATGGTACCTAATGAAAGCAGTTAAGGATTTCTTTAAGAACTAATTGATAAAAGAATTATCTTATAAAAATAAAGTCATACACTTCTTTTTGTGTATGACTTATTTTTTTTATACCTATATAATATTCTTCTTATCGTATATTTATAAAAAAGATGGTTTATTCTTTTTGCGTTTATAGAGTATTATCTTCATTTATTTTCTTTTTAATGCTTAATAAGCTTGTTTTTTTAGCTTTTATAAACGTTGTATATATCAAAAAAATAAAGTGTAATTTTACACCTAAAATAATCAACAAAAAGCTCTTATAACTAAAATAAAGCCCCTTAGAGCGAAAAATTTGGTAAAAAAATAGACTTTTAAAAAATAACCAATTTATATATGGATGAAAATCAAACTATCGATAAAAGATAGAATAATTAAGATTAACATTGAGGAAGAAATGAAGTCTTCTTACATTGATTATTCAATGTCGGTGATTGTTGCTCGTGCTCTTCCTGATGTGAGAGATGGATTTAAACCTGTACATAGAAGAATCTTATATGGTATGCGTGGTATTGGAAATACCAGTACAAGTCCTTATAAGAAATGTGCTCGTGTAGTAGGAGAGGTGCTTGGTAAGTATCATCCACATGGAGATTCATCTATTTATGGTGCTTTAGTTCGACTTGCACAAGACTGGAATATGCGTTATACGCTTGTTGATGGACAAGGAAACTTTGGTAGCGTAGACGGTGATGGAGCAGCTGCTATGCGTTATACCGAATGTCGTTTAGCCAAGATTGGTGAGCATGTGATGGACGATTTGGACAAAGATACGGTTGATATGACCAGTAACTTTGATGAAACATTATTAGAGCCAACCGTGATGCCAACAAAGATTCCTAATCTACTTGTTAATGGTGGAAACGGTATTGCAGTAGGTATGGCGACAAATATGCCAACGCATAATCTTACAGAAGTAATTGATGGCTGTTGTGCTTATATTGATAATAATGATATAACAACAGAAGAATTGATGCAATACATACAAGCTCCCGACTTCCCCACTGGTGGTTATATTTATGGATTGCAAGGTGTTAAAGACGCATACGAAACAGGTAAAGGCCGAATTGTTATGCGTGCAAAGGCTGAAATAGAAAGTGGTGAAAAATCATGATAAGATTATTATCACAGAAATTCCTTATGGTGTTAACAAGCAACAGTTAATAGAATACATTGCAGACCTTGTAAAAGAAGGCAAATTAGAAGGTATTTCTAATGCTAACGACGAGTCGGGTAGACAAGGAATGCGTATTGTTATTGATGTAAAACGTGATGCTAATGCCAACGTTATTTTTGAATAAGTTGTTCAAAATGACAGCACTTCAAAAGCTCATTCTCTGTTAATAACATCGCCTTAGTGAAAGGTCGTCCACGCTTATTAACATTAAAAGACTGTATAAAAATATTTCGTTGAGCATCGTCACGATGTAACTATTCGTCGTACAAAGTTTGAACTTAAGAAAGCAGAAGAGCGTGCACACATCTTAGAAGGAATGATTGTTGCCAGCGACAACATAGACGAAGTGGTGCAAATCATTAAAAGTAGTCGCACACCAGCTATTGCTCGAACCAATCTCGAACAACGTTTCAACTTAGATGAGATACAATCTCAGGCAATTGTAGACATGCGTTTGTCTCAATTAACAGGATTGAAAGTTGACGAATTACATGCACAATACGATGAAATACAAGCGCGTATAGCTTATCTAAAAACAAATTCTTGTAGATGATGAGTTATGTAAGAAAGTGATAAAAGACGAGCTAAACGAAGTGAAAGAGAACTACGGTGACGCGCGTAAAACAATGATTATCCCTGCAGAACACGAGTTTAATGCAGAAGATTTCTATCCTAACGACCCTGTAGTTATTACCGTTAGTCATTTAGGATATATCAAACGTACACCACTTTCAGAGTTCCGTGAGCAAGCAAGAGGTGGAGTTGGAAGTAAAGGAGTTCGTCATAGAGACCAAGACTTCACAGAGTTTATTTATCCAGCAACCATGCATCAAACCATGTTATTCTTCACTAAGAAAGGTCGTTGCTATTGGTTGAAGTGCTATAATATACCCGAAGGAACGAAAGACTCTAAGGGACGCGCTATTCAGAACCTATTAAATATAGAAGGAGATGATGGCATTAACGCTATTTTACGTTTGAAAGGACTCGATGATAGCAACTTTGTTAACTCTCATTATGTTGTTTTTTTGCAACTAAAAAATGGTACTGTTAAGAAAACCTGTTTAGAGGCTTATTCTCGTCCACGTGCTAATGGTGTTATTGCAATCAATATTGCCGAAGGCGATGAAGTGGTAGATGTTCGTTTGACAAATGGTAACAACGAAATTATCATGGCTAATAAAAAAATGGTCGTGCCGTACGCTTTAATGAGAACACAGTGCGTGTTATGGGACGTACAGCCACTGGTGTTCGAGGCATGAAACTCGATGATGATAACGACCAAGTGGTAGGTATGATTGTTGTAAACGATGCCGAAACAGAAAAACGTAATGGTAGTGAGTGAAACAGGATATGGTAAACGTTCGCTTGTTGAAGACTATCGTGTAACGAATCGTGGAGGTAAAGGTGTGAAGACATTAAACGTAACTGATAAGACAGGACGTTTGGTTGCTATCAAGAATGTTACAGATGATAACGATTTAATGATTATCAACAAGAGCGGTATCACCATTCGTTTAGCTGTTTCCGAATGTCGAGTTATGGGACGTGCAACACAAGGTGTACGCTTAATAAACCTTTCTAAAAAGAACGATGTCATAGCAAGTGTGTGCAAAGTGCTAAGTTCTGGTTTAGAAGAAACAGAGGAAGAACAAGCCGAAACACCTGTAGATGCAGAGCAAAATGCCCCTGTTAACGAAACAACATCGGCAGAACAAACAACCAATGAACAAGTTAATAATGCTAACGAAGGTAACCATTTAGACTTGTTTAATAATGAAGAAAACTAATCACTAAAAGTTATAACACAATGAAAAAGTTAATGATGATGGCATTGGTGGCAGGTATTACCAGCACAGCCTTTGCACAAGAAGATGCACTAAAAAGCATTTTAAAAGCTAAAAGCTACGACGAAGCAAAAACATTGCTTAACAATAGCAAGTCTTCTTTTAATGCAGAACAAACAGCTAAAAGCCTACAATAAGCTTGTAGACCTTTCTGTTGAGAAAAATAAATAAAAGAGCAACAAACCATTACAGCCAACCAAATGGCAGAACAAATGAAAACAGGTAAGGTAGAAGCATACGACACTTTGGGCTTTTACACCGCTGTTTATAACGCATTAGATAATGCCATTTTAGCTGATAATTTTGATGTTCAGCCTAACGAAAAAGGAAAGGTTAAGCCTAAATTCCATAAGACAAACCAAGACCGTTTATATGGTTTCCGTCCTTATCTTATTAGTGCAGGACAAGATGCTATGAAGGTACAGAACAATAAAGGGGCTTATTCTAACTTTAAAATGTATGTAGAAAGTGCTACTGCACCTTTGTTTGCAGATGTTGATAAAACAAAAAAATCCTGACCAATATTTAGGAGAAATAGCACGTGTTTCTGCTTTTTTATGCTTTCAAGATAAAGATTTTGATGCTGCAAGCAAATATGTTGACATTGCAATGGCAGACCCCTGAAGCTCGTAAAGATGCTTTAGGAATGAAGCTTTTACTTAATGCAACAAGGATTAAAAAAACAAGAGAAGACTCCTTAGGTTATGTGGCTAAGCTAAAAAGACCTTTATGCTACTGAAAAAAAGAAAACGAACAAGTTTTTTTGGTAACTTAGCTCAAATGTATGGTTATCTTGGCATGAAAGCTGAACAAAAACGAGATGATAAATGAAAAAAACTAAGAGCTAATCCTAACGACTTTATGGCATTATCTCTTCGTGCTAAAGAGGCAATGGACGAAGGTAAAGACGATGAGGGCTATCACTTACTTTAAGAAAGCTTTAGAAACAAAGAAAGACGACTCTTTGGTGTTAACCTATCTTGGTTTCTCGCTCAATAGAAAGGCTGCAAACCTTAATGGAAATAAGGCTGAGCAAACAAAAACTTTACAATGAATCAGCTCGTTTTCCTTGAGATTGCTCGCGATGTAGACCCAACTTGCGAACGTGCAAACTGGAAATATCCTCTTTATCAATGCTATTATTCTTTGTATGGAGAAAAAGATTCTCGCACAAAAGAACTTGAAAGCATTAGTTAAATAAGAATATTTTTAATCGTAAATTATTATACTGAAAGGTGGAGATTAACATGTTTAATCTCCACCTTTTTATATATTATAAACTTAAATGTGTTATCACAAATGCGTGCAGATAGTAAGTGTGAAAGAGTAAAAATACAAGGCAGTGTTTCTCATATAATTATTTATAAAAAAATAAAAAAACATGCCGTTTTACGTTTTTAGTACGCTAACAGATAACCGATGAGAAGGTTCTTATTGAAGAAGTTGAAAAGCGCTGTTAGTGTTAAAAAGTGTTTTTGTGAAATCCGAGAACAATTTGTGCCTTATTCTTTGTATGTAAAAAAATAAGTTTTTAGCAAAAAAATAGCTAAGCTTTTTATGCTTTTTTTCTCACGAAACTTATTTGTAAAATAGCAAAAAAACAAAATTCTTGCTCTTTAAACATATAGCTTTTTGAAATGTTATTTTTTTAGCATTTTGTTTGTAAAATAAAGTTTCAACAAACTGCCAAAGCACATTTCTACACCTGTAAAAAGTTAAGGTTTTAGGGTTGCAAACTCTTGTGTTTTGTCTTCTAATATATAAGGTATTAGAGCATAAAACATAAGCTATTGCATGGTAAACTCTAAGCTATTGCACATAAAAGTCATATTTTTTTAAAGACAAATGTTATTGGTATTCTAAAACGCCATCTATTAGCTTTAAATAAGTATAAAATGCTTATTTGTTTTTCAAACCCTAAGGAATATTCTTTTCAACGAAACAAAAAAATGAGCATTAAAATCACCTATGTCAGGTGACAAAACGAACAATTTTACTTGCGAATTTTTAACTATTTTTAAAAAGAATAATGCAAGTTTTATCTCCGTGTTATTTCATGGTTAAAGTAGAAAAAAATAAGAAATGTTATTCTTTTTAATAAATACCTTATACCACTTCAAACCTCACCTTTTATTTCCAATCTTAAAATCTTTTTCACAAATCATCTCACTTTCTTTTATGAGCAAAGCATTTGCACCCTTAACGATAAATGCGTAACTTTGCAAATATGAAAACAAAAGATATCTGCTCCGTGGACTGCCCACCTTAGCTTGTTAGCGGCAGCCGCTTTCTTCGGAATAATGGCTCCTTTTAGGTAAAGATGCTATGAATAATGGTATTGATGGCATAACTCTTGTAACATTCAGAGTGATAGGTGGCGCCCTTCTTTTTGGTCTTTCAGGTCTATTTGTCAAAACAGAGAAAGTGCCATTAGCCGATAAATTGCGTTTTGCAGGAGCAGCTTTATTAGGTTTAGTGTGTAACCAATGTTGTTATACCATTGGTTTAAGTCTCACTTCACCCATAAATGCAGGCATTGTAACTACCACCATGCCCATCTTTGCACTTATCATGTCGGCTCTTATTTTAAAAGAGCCAATCACCACACAAAAGGCATTAGGCGTGTTTATGGGTTGTTGTGGAGCACTCATTTTAATAGCTATCAGTGTGTCGAATGGTGGAAGTTCAAAGGTAGGAAACATACAAGGCGACCTTCTTTGTCTTGCTTCTCAACTGTCGTACACGCTCTATCTCACCACTTTTAACCCGCTTGTAAAGCGTTATTCAGTGTTTACCGTCAATCGATGGATGTTTCTTTGGGCATCATTATTGCTTCTTCCTTTTACAGCCCCCCACGTGTTAAGCACTAATTTTCAAGCTATTTCGCTTAAAAACCTATCTCGAAGTGGGGTATGTTGTGTGTTTTGGAACATTTATTTGTTATCTACTCATGATAAAAGGGCAACGAGTTTTTGCGTCCCACAGTGGTGAGTATGTACAATTATATGCAACCTGTAATGGCAGTGTTAGTGAGTATTTCGTTAGGTTTAGCCATTTTTACGAGTTTCCACTTCTTAGCCATTGCTTTCATTTTTGCAGGTGTTTGGCTTGTTATCCGTTCTAAATCGAAACGAGATATAGAAGAAAAGAAAGCATAAGAAATAACACAGAATAGTTGAAAAAAATGACGATAGAACCCGCAAAACAAAAGTCAGTCTGAGGCAATAGCCGAACTTATAATGTTGGCAATGACCCACGAATGTTGTTTACATTTTGTGGGAGAAAACCAGAATATACATCATTTTAAGGAAGTGATGACGCTGCTTGTGAAACGAGACGACAGTCAATACAGCTATAAAAACACCTTTGTAGCCCTTCACGAAAGCGAAGTGGTGGGCATAGTGGTGGCTTATGATGGTGCCAAACTAAAAACATTACGAAATGTTTTTTTACAGTTTGCCTTACAATACTTTAATAGAGACCATTCAAAAAAATGCAAGACGAAACACAACAAGGAGAACTTTATGTAGACAGTTTAGCTGTGAAACCGCAGTTTAGGGGTAAGGGAATAGCAACAAAACTGTTGCAAGCTACGATAAAAAAAGCCCACGAACAAAACATTCCTGCTGTGGGTTTACTGGTAGATAAAGGAAATCCGTTGGCAGAAAAAGCTATACCATAAAGTGGGATTTCGTTATGTAAACGATGCAGAATGGGGAGGTCATGGCATGAAACATTTGCAGTGTAACGTTGTAAATAAGGGTGTGTAAACAAAGCAAAGCATATTATATAATGTGCAGAACGTAACACCTAATTGTATAAATAATGTTTACTAAAAACGTAGAAACAATGAAACAAAAAATAATAACTCTATGGGTTTTGTGTTTTATAACCATTTCTTTAGTGGCACAAAAGCACAACAAAACGCCACAAAAAGCCTTTTTTTGTGGCAAAACTCGATAGTGTGTTGAATTGTTTAAAACAACCAACCGACTCGCAGAGCTATTATTTAATGATGTCTAATGCGCTTTTATTGGGTAAAGAATGCGAAAAAAAATACACCAATCACTCGTCTGTTCTTCTTCCTTATCTACCAAAATTAACACAGTGCTATAACATTTTAGCGCATCACATACACACCGCAACCGAGCCACTGAGCATTTATAAACGTTTTGTTAATGTGTATATGGAAAGTTTTAACACGTCTTTTTAACCCACAATCTACACATTCATTGGGCAATAAAATGCTTAGTTTAGCCACTCATCACTACAATTTAGAGCATTATAAACATGCCGAATATTGTGCCGATAAAAGCTCTGTTGTTTCAACAAAGTGCAGAGAACGCAACCGAAATAAAGGTGTTATGTATGAAAAAGAACATGCAAACACCTGTCGATTCGGCAATGTATGCCTTAGCATTGCTTAACCTTCATCATTTAAAACCTAACAACACAGTGTTTTTTTAACCTGTTAATTGAATATTTATCTGCACCTAATAAAGTAAACGAACTTGAACTTTTTGTAGAAGATGAATATTTACGAGATAGTACAGACATTAGAAGTTTATTGCTAAAAGGTGAACTGATGATGAGCAAAAAAACAGTGGAAAGAGGTGATATACTTTTTGGGAACAAGCCAAAGAAAAAGCAACCACAAAATATTCGTATACTGTGTAATTTAGGCATAAGTTATGCCTCTTATGCTTTTGAACAAAGAGAACAAGGCATGGATAAACGAGGAAAACTCACCTCAAAGCAAAGAGAAGATATTAGAAAGCTATTGATAAAAGCCAAAAAAACTGTTTTAGAACAAGTGAAGCAAAGTGATAGCGAAACAAATAAAATGAACTGGAAATGCACGCTTTATATGGTGTATTATGCACTACATGAACGTGATAAAAGCAAAAAGAAATTAAAGCATTGTTAGATGCTAACGAATAAGAATATAAGATGAAAAAAAGATTGTTTTATTTTTTTGATGATATTTGGGCTTAGTGTGTTTAATATTACATGGATAAAGGCTCAAAAAAAGGAAATTTCGATGGCTAAAACAGCCATTAAAAAAAGGCACAAACTTAGCACAAGCGCAACAATCTATAACAAGTTTGCTTGCCGATAGTGTGTATCAACAAAAACGAAACGTTATGGAATGTGTTATACGAGGTGCTAAATAAGCAGTATGAACAAGGTAATGAGAAATTGTATTTAAAGCAAAAAAATACGATACAGCTCAACTCTTTTTCGCTCACTTATGATATGCTTAGAACACTCGAAAAGGCAGACTCTATTTCATTGTTGCATAATAATAAGAAGAAAGAACGTTCTAAAAATATAGATAAAAATGTAGAGTCTTTTCATGTTTATCGCGCTAATTTAATTAAAGGAGGAATGTTTTTTTATAGGTAAACAACGCTACGATGAAAGTCCTATAAAATGCTCGATTCTTATATAAACATGAGCTTTATACACCGCTTTTTTTCACGCTTTCATTACGAAAAAAACGACCCTAAATTGGCAGAAGCAGCTTATCTTTCTGTGTATTGTGGATACAAAATGGAAGATGCAAAGCGCACACTTCGCCATGCTTACTTAGCTTTAAAAGACACTACACACCATGCTTATTTATTACAATTCTTAGCAGAAGCTTACCATTTAGACCAAGATATGGAGCGTTACGAAAACGCTTTTAAAGGAAGGATTTACGATGTATCCTAACCTACCTTTTTTTCTTTTTCGCGTTTATTAGCCTATTATCTTGAACACGAACGTTACACCGATGCGCTTAATTTGGTAGATAATGCAGCTCAAAAAGAGGGAGAAAAAGAAGAATTTTTATTAGCAAAAGTGAGTGTTTTTGTTTGAGTTAAAAGCGTTTTGACGATTGCATTTCGTTAGGCGAAAGACTATTAGCAGAAAAACGATTTGTTGGCAGATGCTTATTTAAATGTGGGCTTGTCTTACTATAATAAAGCTGTGATGCTCGATAAAAAGCACCAATTATGCTAAACAAGAGGCACAAATAAAAGGTTTTTTTATCAAAAAGGCAAGAACCTATTTAGAGAGTTATAGAAAGTTAGAACCTACCGATAAAGAAAAAGTGGGGATACCCTTTATATACCATATATCTTAACTTAAATATGGGAAAAAGAGTTCGACGAAATAGATAAAAATATTACGCAGTAAATCTTAAAAAGAAATGAACATAACACCAAACACACAAAACCATTTTACAAACGTTAGGCATTAGTGAGCTTAACGAAATGCAACAACAAGCCTATCACAACATTCTTACTACCGAGAAAGACATTGTTATATTGTCGCCAACGGGTAGTGGTAAAACATTGGCTTATTCTGCCTTTGGTTGAAAAAGATAGATAAAAGAAAGCGACAAGGTGCAAATGATAGTGGTTGTTCCAAGTAGAGAATTGGCTCTACAATCAAGCGAAGTGTTGCAAAAAATGGCGTGCGGCGTGCGTTGTTGTGCATGTTATGGAGGCCGAACAGCTATGGAAGAGCATAAAACACTTAAAAAAATAGCTCCTCATGTGGTGTTTGCTACTCCCGGAAGACTTAACGACCACCTCTTAAAAGAAAACATCTTGCCTGATAATGTTTCGTTGTTAGTGATAGACGAGTTTGACAAATGTTTGGCAATGGGCTTTCATGAAGAGATGATAAAAAGCAATAAATGCCTTGCCAAACGTGCAACGAAAGGTTCTATTATCTGCTACCGAAGCCGAAGAGATACCACGTTTTGTGCAATTAAATCGTACTACAAAACTCTCATTTCTTGCGCAAGATGAAAACATTTCATCGCGCATTGCGCTTTTTACTGTTAACAGCGATGAGAAAGATAAGTTGAAAATATTATCAAAACTGTTGCATTCTTTAAATAATGAGAGTAGCATTGTGTTTTTTTAAACTATCGCGAGAGTGTAGAAAGAGTGAATAATTTTTGAAAGAAGAAGGCTTTTTATACAAGTTCGTATCATGGTGGATTTGAACAAAAAAGAGCGAGAGGCTGCCCTTTATAAGTTTGCTAACGGAAGCGCAAACATATTGATTCTAACAGATTTAGCCTCACGAGGTTTAGACATTCCAGACCTTAATAATGTGATAAACTATCATCTTCCTGAAACAGAAGACAACTATATTCATCGTGTAGGACGCACTGCTCGATGGGAAAAAGAGGGTAAAACATTCTTTATTTTAGCTCCCGAAGAAACACTTCCTACGTATGTTTTAACAGAAAGCAATCGACTATTTATTGCCTGAGACGCCGTCTAAAAATAGCTCCACCTAAAATGGTTACGCTCTATATAGGGTAAGGGAAAAGAAAGACAAAATAAGCAAAATGGACGTGGTAGGATTTCTTTGTAAAAAAGGAAATCTTGATAAAAAAACGAAATAGGACGTATAGACGTGAAAGACCGATACACCTATGTTGCTATTGCAAGGAACAAACTTAAACAAGTGTTACGATTAACAAACGGAGAAAAAATTAAGAATGTTAAGACTGTGATAGAAGAGATTAAATAGTGCAAAATGATGTGATATATAGAAACAAGTGTGCTTAATGACAATTCATTAGCACACTTGTTTTGTTTTTATAGAATTGTAGTTGGGGGGGGTGTGGCTTATAAATAAGATTGAAAAATAGAAACGATAAATGAGAAAAATGCAACTTGTTATGCGTTATTTCTTTCGTTATTTCTCACGCATTTTTCTTTTGTCTTGAAATAGGGGAGTTATTGAGTGAAGAAATAAGAAAATACCTTTGAAAACAGCGAAAATAGTGATTTTTGTTGCAATAGCTTAGGGTTTACACTGCAAAACATAAGCTATTGGCATATAAAACATAAGAGATTAGAGGCTAATACATGATGTATTGCAGGGGTAAACTCTAAGCTATTAGGGCTAAAAAAAGCTTATGTTTGTTATTTTTGCAATTTGTGTTTTACATTTTAAAAACATATATCTTTAACCATAAAACGATGTTTTTAAAAGCTCAAAAAAATGTTTTATTAGCTCTTTATAGTGGGGGTAGATAGCTGCTTTTTGCGCTAAAATGAAAAAAACAGAAATGTAACAAAACGCTCACAAAAAAACGTATATTTTTTTATGTTGTAAACATTCTGAAAAAAACACAAAACGTTGGGGAGTGTTTATGCGTTTATTAAAATCTTAAAATAGAAGACTAAATGTTTGTGTTTCTTCTATGTATTAAAAATAAAAAAAGTAAATGTTATATATATAATAGGTAAAGACGAAATAAAGACATGTTAACTATAAAGATGTCAAGCGTTGTAGGTAAATTTTGTTGATTAAAAATAAAGTTAAAAACCCATGTTATTAGCTGTAATTTTATGTTTTTTTATAGAAAAGTTTGGATTTTTGACAGCTTTTTTAATTTTGCAACCGTTAATAGTCAATTTCTCTCTCACTTTGAAATATTTGTATTACATATTGTTAGTGGCAAGTCTTTGTTGCTTTGCTTGCGATTTAAACGTAGGTACAGGAGCCACAAAGAAAGATAAAATGCTGGTTGAAGTGGTACGTTTCGACCAGTTGGAGAGTCGTTATCTTACCACAGGAGACTTTTTCTGCACTCCAAGATATGCAAACAGAATATACCGAAGAAACACGCTCTTTAATAGAAGATGTTACAAAAAAATAGGGGAGTAGTAATGAACCTAATATCACCAGTAAGTTTCTCACTTTCTTTCAAGATACATTGCTTTCAGAACCTAATATCCGAAGTAGAAGTGCAATACAGTGATATGAGTGATATAAACAAAGCTTTGTCTAAATCTTTTCAAAGAGCGCAAAAAAAGCATTGCCAAACATGACCATTCCTACCGTATATGCTCAGATAGGTTCGTTAGACCAAAGTGTTGTTGTGAATAAAAACACCATTGGCATTAGCTTAGATAAGTATTTAGGAAGCTGATTATGCTTTTATATAAACGTTTTTATAACCAAGAACAAAGGGCTACAATGACAAGAGATTATATCGTAGCAGATTGTTTTAGGCTTTTTATTTATTTAGTTTATATCCCACTTGTTGCGATAAGTATAAAAACAGAAGAAGAAAAAAACAATGGCATATAGCAGTGGTGCAATGGGTGGTGAACCACTTATCGGGTAAAAACCTATTTTTCAAACAGACGAGGTGAGAAAAGTGCAAGTGTATATGCAAAAAAATAAAAGATTTTTAGTGTGCAAAAACTATTAGAAGTGTGCAATTATCGCTTTATTTTTTTGAAAGTTAAACACGCATATTTATCATTCTAAATAATATAAAAAGGGGCAAACAAAAAAATATTTAGCGTTTTATTTGTTTGCTCTTTTTGTGTAAAGATAGTGTGTAAAGGGTTATTTAACAAGCATACCTTGATAAATACCATTTTGTTTGAGATAGTTAACCAACTTATTGGTAAACTCATAGTTCTTTAATCCCCATTTAGGACCTATGAGAAATTCTGCTGGCGATTGACTAACAAAACGCTCAAGCACTAAGTCTTGTCGTAAATGTTGTATGTATTCTGCAATCAATTCAATGTATTCGTCTACACTATAAAAGATGAAAAAGGTGTTTCGTTATATTGTCGAGCAAGAAGTGTTCCCTTAATAATTTGCATTTGATGTATCTTTAATATGTCCATCGGAAGTGCTGAAATGAGTTTTGCCTGACGAATACTTTCGTTCTTATCTTCACCCGGTAGTCCTAAAATGATATGTCCTCCTGTGGCAATACCTCTGCTATGTGTTCGTTCTAACGCATCAATACTGCATTCAAAGGTATGTCCACGGTTGATATATTCTAAGGTTTTATTGTTAGCACTCTCAATTCCATACTCCACAAGTATAAACGTTTCTTTATTTAATTCTTGTAAATAGTCCAACAAATCGTTAGAAACACAATCGGGACGAGTGCCTATTACTAAGCCAACAACATCTTTAACAGCAAGTGCTTCTTCGTACATTGCGCGCAATTTAGATGTTGGAGAATACGTATTTGTGTAGGCTTGAAAGTAGGCTAAATACTTCATTTCGGGGTATTTCGTACTAAAAAACGCTTACCCGCTCTGAGTTGTTCTGTTACACTATCTCTTTTTATGACAATAAGAGGGGTTAAATGTTCGGTTATCGCAATAGGTACAACCGCCTCGAGCAATAGTTCCATCTCTGTTAGGGCATGAAAAATCCTGCGTCGATAGATATCTTTTGAACCTTAAAAGGAAAAAATGTTTTTCATCCAAGACCCAAAAGTCATTATATAAAAAAGGTGTATTCACAAATGTTTATTTATTATAGTTATTGCATCTTTCTCTTGTAAAAAAACACCTATTATATAAAAGGTGTTATGCGCTTTACGAGAGATTTTGTTATTGCAAAAAGTAAACATTTTTTTGTGTAACTTTGTGGGCATATAATCCTTTAAAAATATGAAAAAAAGTATCACTACTTTTAACCTCGTTTGTAATGAGTTTTTAGTATTACCACACAAGCTCAAATAAGTATAAAAGCAAATAACAAATGGTTCTTTTGCCAGTGAAACAATGCACGGAATAGATGTGATTGCAGGTACAGACCAGTATGCACGCATTAGTGATGATGGTAAACAAGTGCTTCAATGTTCGTTCAAAACAGGGCAAACAACAGCTGTGTTATTTGATGCAAACAACACAATGGGACAGAAAATAGATAAGGTGGAAGGCTATATCTTGTCTCCTGATGGTAAACGAATGCTTATTCAAACACAAACAGAACCTATTTATCGTCGTTCTTTTAAAGCTACTTACTACATTTATACTATTGCTAATAAAAAATTAGAACGTTTATCAGAAGGAGGTAAACAACAAGTTCCCACTTGGTCTCCTGATGGTATGCAGGTAGCATTTGTGCGTCAGAACAACATTTACTTAGTGAAACTGCTTTATGATAATGCAGAAAGTGCGGTTACAACCGATGGAAAAGAGAATAAAATAATAAATGGTATACCTGATTGGGTTAACGAAGAGGAGTTTTCTCACAATAAATCGCTTGTATTTAATGCAGATGGAACAATGTTAGTGTGGGTAAAATATGATGAAACAAAAGTGAAATCGTATTCGTTACAATTGTTTCAAGCATCATTAAATAAAGGAAAAGAAGACGCCGATTATCCGTCTTTGTACACTTATAAATATCCTAAGGCGGGCTACGATAATAGTGTTGTTAGCTTATGGAGCTATGATATAAAGGCAAAAAGAATACAAAAAATGCAGTTGCCTTTAGGGGTTGAAGATTATATTCCTCGTATTAAGGCTACCAATAATCCTGCTATGGTGGTGGCATATACGCTGAATAGACACCAAGACGAATTGTGCTTGTATGGTGTAAACCCTCGTAGTACGATGGCACAACTTATATTAAAGGAAACTTCTCCTAAATATATAAAAGGAAGAAGCTATAGAAAATATAAAGATAACGTCTAACTATTTACTCGTTCCAAGCGATAAAGAGGGAACAATGAACCTTTATTTATATGGATTAAACGGCTTATTGAAGCGTAAAATTGGTACGAATAAAATGGTTATTACAGATGTTTATGGAATAAATGAACAAACAGAAGATGTATATTTTCAAGCTGCTTTACCCGATGCACATAATAGACAGGTGTGCGTAAGTCGTAAAAATGGAAAAAAATAGAGATACTTACTTCTGAGATAGGAACTAACGAGTCTCTATTTTCAGGAGATTATAAATACTTTATAAACACATGGAGTGATTATAATAATCCTTATGTTTATACGGTAAGAAATGAGCAAGGACGGGTTTTAGCGACACCTATTAAGAATGAAAAGCTTAAAAACGAAATGGCAAAAGTGGGGTGGTGCAAAAAAGAACCTTTTTCTTTTACAACATCGGAAGGGGTTGTTTTAGATGGTTGGATAATGAAACCTACCGACTTTAATCCGTCTAAAAAGTATGCAGTGTTAATGTATCAATACAGTGGACCTGGTAGTCAGCAGGTAATGAATTCGTGGAATGCAGGGTCAATGCGTAATGGTGGTGCCTTTGATGTGTACTTTGCTCAACATAATATAATAGTGGTTTGCGTTGATGGACGAGGTACTGGTGGCAGAGATGCCAACTTTGAAAAGTGTACATATCAGCAATTAGGTCGTTTAGAGGCAGCTGACCAAGTGGAAACAGCTATCTGGTTAGGCAAACAGTCTTATGTTGATAAAAACAAAATAGGAATTTGGGGCTGGAGCTTTGGTGGATTTACAACGCTTATGGCGATGAGTGAAGGAAGAAAGGTGTTTAAAGCTGGTGTTGCAGTTGCACCTCCTACAAATTGGAAATTCTATGATTCTGTTTACACTGAACGATATATGCGTACGCCAAAAGAAAACCCTGATGGATATACCGATAATCCAATTACTCGTGTAAACAACATGTCTGGGACTTTATTGTTATGTCATGGAACAGCAGACGATAATGTACACCCTCAAAATATGTATGAATATACAGAGGCATTGGTGCAAGCTGATAAAGATTTTAAGGAACTTTTATACACCAATCGCAACCACTCTATCTACGGAAAGAATACACGTAATCATTTATTACGTCAAATATCAAACTTCTTTCTTGAAGAGTTGAAGTAATAAAATATACATTTATATAAAAGGGAGAATAATAGGTTTGTACTTATTATTCTCCCTTTTTCTTTATCTTCTTTCTCGTTTATGGCTTATCTCTTTTTGTGTATACTTTCTTTTATTCTTTATAATGAGCTTTTTAAACGATTGCCATGATATTCATACATTGTAGTATATCTTTTTCAGCATTCATCATATTATAATTGTAAAAAGTTGTCTTTCTATTCTATATAATAGGTATAAAAAGAAGATTTCTAATAATGATATAAGTATAAAAAATAAATGATTTTATGGCTTAATTTACGTTATAAATAGTGGGTGTGATGTGTTTTCTGTACTTCTTTTAAGGTGCATTTGAGGGGCTATAGAAAGAACGTGAGTTCAACTTATAAAATGTGTTCTGTATGAAAACACTTTGTTGAACTCACGTTAAAGAGGGTTGTTAAAACAACTTATTGATTTATTGTTTTACTATTTTCTCTACGCCAAATGGAGTTTTTAAGAATGTAAACACCTTTTACTAACATAGATAAATCGATGATATTTTTCTCCTGCTTTGAGGTCTTGAGTTAGCACTTGAGCACCTGATGCATTAAAAGAACTCAACTTTAGATGCTGTTGAAACGGTGAGTGTAACTTGTTGTTTAACCACTTTAGGATAAACGCTGAACTTGTTAACTGCAACGTTTTTCTTCTACGTTTGTGATGACATCTTCGCTAATGTCTTGGTCTACAACGTCGATACCAATCGACTGCATCTTACCATAAGAAATAGGTTCATCATAGAAATCAAAGGTAGGTCCTTGTGTCTTAGTGTATAAATCAACCTTAGAATATTCATCATTTTCACCTGGAACGATAAAGTCGTAATACAAAACCACGTTTCACATTAAATGATACTTCATCGTATCCACGATAGAAGAAGTTTGTTTTTTTCCTGTAACTTGGTATTGTATATTAGCATAAGCTTTACCAGGACGAAGGTTCTTAGTGCTGAAAGGTATGTCTACATAACCTGTCTTACCAGCAGACATTTTCACTGTTTTTGTAACCATCATGCTTTCTACTGGAATGTGTCCTCCACGTGTTTGTGTAATGTAGAAATTAACATCTCCATTATAACCATCAATACTCTTTATATAGAAACGTACGGTTAGGTTATTAACCAACTTAGTGGTTGAAGCATTATCACTACCTCTGTATTCTCTATTTTGATAGAAGTAAGCTGTGAGTAATGCAATGTCTCCTCTTTCAACACGTGGTGTTGGTCTTGGTTCTGGTTTGGGTTCTGGGCTTCTTTTTCTTCAGAAGTAATGGTAAGTTCTCCTACCTTATAGTTCTTTTTTATCATAGCCAAGACTTGCATAGAAAGTACCTTTTTCGTGTGTAAATGCTAAAGCAAGGTCGTATTTAGTTCCATTTTCAGAGTGAGAAGTGTTTCTTAATTCCTTGAAATTATCGTTAGGATAGAAAGAATAATTAACTCTTTGTCCTACTTTAATTGCAGTTTTTTTCCTGATGAAATAAGAATCTTTTTCAGAGGTATCGCTTGCACCTGAAGGAATAGCATATAACATAACGGTTCCTTCGTAGTTGTGTTTGCTATCGTTAGAAACGGTGATAGGTATTTTAACTGTTTCTTTTTCCTTAGCATAAACAAAAGCTTTAAACGCTACTAACATCGTTGGTTTTTCTACAACAATGGGTTGAGGTTGTGGCTTAGGCTCTGGTTTTGGTTTAGGTTGAGGCTTTGGTTCTGGTTTAGGAGCTGGGGCCTTGATTGTTAAAGTACCTGCATCTTCTTGTATAGCGGTGAACTTATTGTTTGCCATATAGTTCACTGCAAGATAATATTTACCTTCTGAAATGGTATTAGGAGTTATCTGGAATTCTATAGTTCTATATCTTCCAGCACTGATAAGAGTACTTGAGACATTTGAAATGGTTGTAGATTGTTCGTCTTCATCGCTCTTATATATTGCTAAAGAAAGGCGACCTACATAGTTATCGTTACCATTATTTGCAACAGTAATCTTTATAGTAGCACGATTTTCTGTGTTTATAAACTCATAAGTAGGTTTCTCTCCATAGATATAAAGATTAGATTTCTTTTCTATTGGAGTAGGTTTGGGTTGTGGTTTTGGCTCTGGTTGAGGTTTAGGTTGTGGCTTTGGTTCAACTTGTCTGTCGGGTTCTAAGTAGCGAAGCATTTGTTGACTTGATGAATAACCACCACGTCCTCCACCAATACCTTCTTGTCCTGGTTTCAATACATCAAGGGCATACCAACCATTTTGAGACCTATTCCAGCCCCAATCTACATGCACATAACCTCCAGTAGCAAATCCGTCTAACACAAAACAGTGTCCACCGCCTGTAGAGAAGTTCTGCATAAACCACTGGACCGTAAGTTTCCATTTCGCTTTTTTTATGTTCTTTAACCAATCATTTGTGTAATAATTGTTTCTTTCTAAGAACTTAACTGTAGATTTATATCCAAAGTGGTCTCTCAAAGCAGCTGGTGCATTGTAAACATAAGCACCACTACCTCCAGTTACAGCAGGGTTATAATCCATTTGCATTGCATAGCCAACATCTCTAAGAAGACGACCAATGTTGTCTGCTTGTGTGTCGTTTAGCATTCTAAGAGTCTCACGGTCATATCCTCCACCAGTAACTGCAGCAGGCATATTGCTCCAATCATAAGGCGCATTTTCTTTGCCATCACCTTCAAAATTAAGAGACATATATTTGCCTTTCCAATAGTATGACACCTGTCCTTTTGCTTTATTAGGCCATTTATGCCAACGCATAACGGTAGACATTGCTGTTGCTACACAACCAGAAACAGTAGGGATAAAGTGTTCCTTTTATACTTGTAATTAGGTGCATAAAGGTTAAATGGCCATGCTTGTCCCCATGATATAGCTTCTTCAAGTTTTTGTTACTCTGTCGTTACTATAAGCAAGTAGAGGCTCAACTTCTATGCGTTCATCATCAGGAAGTGTACGAGTTAGAAGACGATTATTGTTAGAAGGAACGTTTTCTATTGCCCATTGCATTTGAGATTTATACTCTTCGAAGAGCCAATGGATAGATGGATGATTTTGAATGTCTTCTTCAGTAATGTTTCCTTTATCTGCATAAGCAAGAATAGTACGTACTCTGTCGTCGCCAGAAACTACAACATAACCATTCTCTTTACCATTATTGATTACATAATATAAGTTCTCTGAATTTCAGAACCTTGCAAACCTCGTGTTAAAGAACCGCTGAGTTTGTTTTGTTCTACATGTGGTGTGTAAGCCATTGTTAACTCTTTTTGCTCCCATTCTTATGCTTATTAAAGAATGATTGAGCTAATTGCAAAGCTTTTATGTGGCCCCTATTGGTGCTGCCAGAGCTTGCAATGTGAGGGTAACAAAAAAAGAATAAATAAGCTTGTATATCTTTTCATTTTTCTTTAATTGATTTATATGTGAAACATTAAAACGCCCCTCCACCTATTTATATTATAGGTGAAGAGATGTTTTATTCTTTATTTTTGAAGATATGAAATATTAGTGATTTTAACAAATACTGTAATTTCTTTTCCTGATTGTGTTAAGGTTATAGGTAACTCTTCTTGTGAATTATAAATCTCAAATAAACTTGCTAAGCTTCTGTTTCTTTGTGTCTGTATAAGTTGCACCATAAGCACCCATGTTATTCTTCATGTGAGATGTAAAGACAACACTGCGTGTTTCAGTCATATCTTGCACAGTTTCGTCTTTCTTACGAGTAATCTCAAGATAAGCATCATCACCGTTTATTGCAACTGTTTTATTTTTCTTTTTAGAGTCTTGTAAGGTACATCTAAATTATTAACAGTCCATAAAGTTGTTTCTTCTTCACCATTCGCTTGCATGCCTAAAGAACCGTTTAAAACTGCTTTTCCAGTTCATGTTAGGTAGGCGTCCATCATCTTTTTGTAGCCTTTGCACCCACAACTCTGAGTCTAAGACGAATGCGTTTAAAAGTCTTGTACGAAATCTTTTTGTGTAATAGTATATACATTAGATGTTAAAACACGTGCTTGAGAATTGTCTACAGCAAAGCGTAAACTGAAACTGATAGGTTGCAATTGGTTGATAGGAACATGTTGATCCAAGAAACGTTTCACAGCTTCCTAAGTTTGCATTTGTTACCTCTCTTTGTAAAGTAGCACCTCCACCAAGCATTGTTATATGAATATCACTCTTGCTTAAGATATTCTTATATTTAGTTTCAGCATTGGCATCGATAGTAACATCGGTGTTTTTTTAATCTTTTTAATAGCAAAGTCTAATGCTGCTTGAACATCTTTTTCGCTTTCATCTGTATCGATACATAAATAGAGAATACGTCCGTAGTTAATGTTAGAAACATAAACAGGTTGGTAGTTTTCAAAAATAAGTTTTGTCTACCTTATTAAAGATAGTAGGAGTATTTTCGTGGAAAAGTCTGTTGAAACAGAAAAATACCTTTTGGATAACTTTTTGCTAAGATATGATTTTTTTCTTTTTATTAAAGTTAAAGCCAAAACTTGTAGACACATCAGCAATAGAACTCTTAACAGCGGCACCCAATTTAACTACCAATTCTGTGTTATTTGTTATTTTTTCTACCGATTGAATTGTTGTTTGTGCGCCTTCTTTGAATTGCATATTAGCCCATTCGTTAAGTGCATCTTGGTAATCACTCTTACGAATATTCTTTATAGTGTATTTTGTTTTTGACTTTTCTGCAGGGTTTTCAGGACTTAAATTGATAGAAAATGTGATATCTCCTAATTGACAATCTGTGATAGCAGCATAAGTTCCATCACCAATAGAATTACCTTTTAACGCACAACCAGGATAGATAATGTCTGTTGTTGGGTCTAAAAGAATCGTTTCATCGAAAGCTTGTGAAATGGTATATTTCTTTGTTTTGCTAACCCAATATCCAGGAATACCATTCACATTGTCCTTTTCTCCTTGCTGAACATCTTCTGGTTCAGTGGTAGGAATAGGCTCTCCGATGTCGGAAGGGGCAGAACCTTTAAGTAAACCGCTACCTACTTTAAGATTTTGAAGGTAACCTTTTACTTGGTTTGCTTCAAGAATATTTTCATCTTGAACATTGTCTTTTACTTCTTCTTTACTGAGAGAAGAGTCTAAAATAGCAGAAGCATCTTTTGAACAACTCGAAAAAGCGAGTGCGCCTGCTACGATAAAGAGAGGAAGTACACTCTTTTTTTAGGTCATTTTTCATAGATAAATTTTTTTGTTGTAATGTATTGTTTTTATTCATAATAAGCTAAGAAATGAGTTACTTAACTTTTCTGTTGGTTTGTTTAAAATTTTCATTGATTAAGAACTAATAAACACAATGTTTAACATGTGTTAGGTTGTCCTATGTACATTATATATTATATATAAGCGTGCTTTTTTTATTTTTATAATATACTGTTGTTAAAGCAGATAATCATAAGTAAAACACCTTTATTTACTGTCAAATTTACGTATTTATTTAAAAACTACCAACAAATTACAAATGTTTTTTTAGTTGTTTAGAATGAAAAATTTAGTTAAATCAAGGCTTATGTTTGATTGTTTACGCACACAGCTTTTTTTACCATCAAAAAGGAGTAATAATTTAAAGCATAATCCTATAAAAATATAACCTCTTTTTGTTTGTTTTGTAGTGCTTATTTTATGAGAAATACTCTCTTGTTAATGCTCCCATTTTTCTTGCCATTTTTGTCATAAAAAATATCGTTTGGCACGGTGTTTGTATATAAGCGAATAAAAAAACAAACAAATAAATAATAAAACTATGAATATTAAACCATTGGCAGATAGAGTGTTGATTTTACCAGCACAAGCAGAAGAAAAAGTAGGTGGAATTATTATTCCTGATACAGCAAAAGAAAAAGCCTTTAAGAGGAAGTGTTGTAGCTGTTGGCGAAGGAACCAAAGACGAAGAATGCTATTAAAGGCAGGTGATGAGGTTCTTTATGGTAAAATATAGTGGTACCGAATTAGAACTTGATGGTGAAAAAGTATTTAATGATGCGTCAAAGCGATGTATTAGCAGTTATCACAAAAATAAACAAATAAATATAAACAAAGCAATTATTTTTTTATTATGGCTAAAGATATAAAAATTTAACATAGATGCACGTGAACTCTTAAAAACGTGGTGTAGACCAATTAGCAGATGCAGTTAAAAGTAACATTAGGTCCTAAAGGTCGTAACGTAGTTATTGAGAAAAAGTTTGGCGCACCCTTAATTACAAAAAGACGGAGTGAGTGTTGCTAAAGAGATAGAACTTGAAGATAAGTTTGAAAATACAGGAGCTCAGTTGGTTAAAAGTGTAGCCAGCAAAACTGGTGATGATGCTGGTGATGGAACCACAACTGCAACTATTTTAACACAAGCTATTGTTCGTGAAGGTTTAAAAAAACGTAACAGCAGGTGCTAATCCGTTAGATCTTAAAAAAAGGAATTGATAAGGCTGTAAAAAGCTGTTGTAGAACATATTAAGAATTCAGCTCAACTTGTTGGAGATAATTACGATAAGATAGAACAAGTAGCAACAGTGTCGGCTAACAACGACCCTGAAATAGGTAAGCTCCTTGCAGACGCTATGCGTCGTGTAAGTAAAGATGGAGTTATAACAATAGAAGAAAGCAAGAGTCGCGAAACCTACATTGATGTAGTAGAAGGAATGCAGTTTGACAGAGGCTACTTATCAGGATATTTCGTTACAGATGCAGAGAAAAATGGAGTGTGTAATGGATAATCCTTACATTCTTCTTTACGATAAAAAGATTAGCAATATTAAAGATTTTCTTCCTATTTTACAACCCGTTGCAGAAAGCGGACGCTCTTTACTTGTTATAGCAGAAGATGTTGACAGCGAAAGACTTACCACTTTAGTGGTTAATCGCTTACGTGCAGGCTTAAAAATATGTGCAGTGAAGGCACCAGGATTTGGTGATCGTCGTAAAAGCAATGTTAGAAGATATCGCTGTATTAACAGGAGCTACTGTGATAAGTGAGGAGAAAGGACTTAAATTAGAACAAGCTACTATCGAAATGTTAGGTACTTGTGAGAAGGCTACTGTTGGTAAAGAAAATACTACAATCGTAAATGGTGCAGGAGAAAAAAACTGTTATTGCAGACCGCGTAAACCAAATAAAGAGCGAAATAAGTAACACTACAAGTGCTTATGATAAAGAGAAATTACAAGAACGCCTTGCTAAATTAGCAGGTGGAGTAGCAGTTCTTTACGTTGGAGCGAATAGCGAAGTAGAGATGAAAAGAAAAGAAAGACCGAGTAGATGATGCGCTTTGTGCAACTCGTGCAGCTATCGAAGAAGGCGTTGTAGCTGGTGGAGGTTCAACTTATATCCATGCTTTAGATGTATTAAAAGACCTTAAGGGCGACAATCAAGACGAACAAACAGGTGTTAATATCGTAGAGCGTGCCATTGAAGAACCCCTCCGTCAAATTGTAGCAAACGCTGGAGGAGAAGGTGCAGTAGTAGTTCAAAAGGTGCGAGAAGGTAAAGGTGACTTTGGATATAACGCTCGAACAGGTGTTTATGAAGACATGCGTAAAGCTGGAGTGATAGACCCTGCAAAGGTATCTCGTGTGGCTTTTAGAGAATGCAGCATCAATTGCTGGAATGTTCTTAACAACAGAATGTATCATAGTAGATAAGCCAGAAGAGAACCCAATGCCAGCTATGGCTAATCCAGCAATGGGTGGTATGATGTAATTCTTATATTTTCTTATTATAAATGGGGTAGAGAACACTTGGTTTTCTATCCCATTTTTTTGTGTTGAAAAAAATAAAAGATAAGCTCAAATTAAGGGCTCTTTTTGAAACGAACTAAATGATAGCCTAAAACGTGATAGTTTTGCTTATAAAAAAATGAAACCAAACACCTTTAAATGCCTATTTTGTTGAAAAACAACGCAATAGCTTAGGTTTTACCTTGCAATAGATAGTGTTTTGCCACCTAAAATCTTGTATATTAGGGTGTAAAAGCTTATGTATTACGCCTTAAAAGATAAGCTATTAAAGGCTAAACCCTATTTTTATTACCTCCTTATCGCTTTTCATTCTACGTTTCTAAGACCTATGAGTTTTTGGTGTTTTCGCTTATTTTCTACCTCCATACACCTTGTTTATTAGTCTTAAATAGTTGGGTAGATAGGGGGATTTTTGTGTAGAATGAAAAAAATAAAATGTAACAAAAACACTCACAAAAAAATGTGTTGTTTACAACCTTAAAAATATTAAATAAAAGTTTTTATTCTTGCCCATTAAAAACATATAAAAATGTTTTTGTTAAAAAAACAAGAAATAAATCTTTTTAGCATCTTTCGTTTATCTGTTTTTTTATTCACTTTTAGGATAATAAAATCTACCTATTAAAGTTTTTTTCTCTATTTTCTTGCTTTCTCATCTGTAAAAACATGAGAGATAACCATTTTTGTATTTTTTTGCAGTAGATAGTGGCTTATAGCTGAAGTGCGAAAAAGAAACACAGTTACTGGGTTTTAACTATCCTTTAATTTAGAACGAAATAATAAATTATCATTTTATATAATGGCAAAAGAACTGAAAGAACTTACCAAAAGAGCTGACAATTATAGTCAGTGGTACAACGATTTAGTGGTAAAAGCAGAGCTGGCAGAGCAATCTGCAGTGCGTGGTTGTATGGTTATAAAGCCCCTACGGCTATGCTATTTGGGAAAAAAATGCAACAGCAACTCGATAAAAATGTTTAAAGAAACAGGAGCGCAGAATGCCTATTTTTCCAATGCTTATACCAAAGTCTTTTCTCAGTAGAGAGGCTGAACATGTAGAAGGTTTTGCAAAAGAATGCGCTGTAGTTACACACTATCGACTTAAAAACGACTCTAACGGAAGTGGCGTTGTAGTAGACCCCTACGGCTCGATTAGAAGAAGAACTCATCATACGTCCCACATCTGAAAACCATTATTTGGAACACTTATAAAGGTTGGATTAAGTCTTGGAGAGACCTACCTTTAATGTGTAATCAGTGGTGTAACGTGATGCGATGGGAGATGAGAACACGTTCTTTCCTAAGAACATCTGAGTTTTTATGGCAAGAAGGTCACACTGCACATGCTACAAAAGAAGAGGCAGAAGATGAAGCAAGAAAGATGTTAAAGGTATATGCTAAGTTTGCAGAAGAATGGATGGCTGTTCCTGTGTTGCAAGGAGTAAAGAGTGAGAGTGAAAAGTTTGCAGGTGCACTCGATACTTACACTATCGAAGCAATGATGCAAGATGGTAAAGCACTTCAAAGTGGAACATCTCACTTCTTAGGTCAAAACTTTGCAAAGTCATTTGATGTAACATTCCTTAATAAAGAGAATAAACCAGAATATGTATGGGCTACCTCTTGGGGTGTTTCTACTCGCTTGATTGGTGCTTTAATCATGACACATAGCGACGACAATGGTTTGGTTCTTCCTCCAAAAACTTGCACCTATTCAGGTGGTAATGATACCTATCAATAAAGGTGAAGAGCAACTAAATGCTATTAAAGATAAGCTAAATCCTATTGTAGATGCGCTAAGAGCAAAGGGTATATCTGTTAAGTTAGACGATAACGACAATAAACGACCCGGCTTTAAGTTTGCCGATTACGAGCTAAAAGGTGTTCCCGTGCGTGTTGTAATGGGAGGAAGAGACCTTGAAAACAATACGGTTGAAATTATGAGACGCGACACCTTGGAAAAAGAAACAGTGTCTTTAAACGGTCTCGAACAATACATTGAAAACCTTATTAACCGACATTCAAAAACAATATCTACGAAAAAGCACGTGCTTATCGTGATGCTCGTGTGTACGAATGCGATAACTATGAAGAGTTTAAAGAGCGAGTGAAAGAAGGTGGATTCTTCCTTTGTCATTGGGACGGAACAGAAGAAACAGAAGCTAAAATCAAAGAAGATACACAAGCAACTATACGTTGTGTACCTTTTGCTTACGAACAAACAGAAGGTATAGACATGGTTTCTGGCAAGCCATCTAAATGCCGTGTAATCATTGCAAGCAGTTTATTAACTAATAAATAAATAATCATTATGGATTGGCTAAACAATCTATTTACTAACACAACCTCAGTGGCGCACATCGCACTGCTATTTGCGGTCGTTATATCGGCAGGTGTTTTACTTGGAAAAATCAAAATTGGAGGTATCTCATTAGGTGTAACATTTGTTTTATTTGCTGGTATTATTGCTGGTCATGTCAACTTTACTGCACCCTTTGAGATATTAACTTTCGTGCAAGACTTTGGACTTATTCTCTTTGTCTTTTGTATCGGACTTCAAGTTGGACCGGGTTTCTTCGAGAGTTTCCGTAAAGGTGGTATCACACTTAACGCACTTTCAGTGGTAACAATCTTATTAAACATTGTAGTGATGTTTGCTTGTTACTATCTATTTTTCGACACTTCTAATCACCATAACTTACCTATGATGATTGGAACTCTATTTGGTGCTGTGACAAACACCCCAGGTTTGGGTGCTGCCAACGAAGCATTATTGTCTGTTTTCAAAGAAACCGATATGCCACAGATTGCCAGTGGTTACGCTTGTGCTTATCCCTTAGGCGTTTTAGGCATTATTGGTGCAACTATAGCTATTAGGTATATTTGTCGTGTAAACTTGGAAACAGAAGAAAAACAAGTGATAGAAGCAGAAGCAGAGAACCCTCATGCTAAACCACATCAAATGCTATTAAAGGTTGAGAACTCGTTTATTGCAGGCAGAAGTCTACAACAAATATCAGAATTCCTTAACCGTGAAATGGTATGCACTCGTATTAAACAAAGTGGAAAGATATCTATTCCTAATGCAGATACAATCTTTAATCTCGAAGATGAGATGCTTGTGGTGTGTGCAGAAGGAGATGCTGAGGCGATACAAGCCTTTATTGGACCTGAAATAACTATGGAATGGGAGCAAGAAGACGAAAGTCAACCACTTATTTCTAAGCGTTTAATCATAACAAACCCTGCTATCAATGGTAAAAACACTTGCTCAAATGCACTTCTCAAGTGTGTATGGTGTGAATATAACACGTATCACTCGTCAGGGAATGGATATGTTTGCATGTAGCAGTCACAGATGTCAAATAGGTGATAGGCTTATGGTTGTAGGTCCAGAAGATAATGTTCATCGTGTAGAAAGCTTAGTGGGTAACTCTACAAGACACCTTGATGCTCCTAATATTGCTACCATATTTATTGGCATTATCGTAGGAATTATCTTCGGAAGCATTCCTTTTAGCATTCCAAACATGCCAGTTCCTCTTAAATTAGGTATTGCAGGAGGACCTTTAATCATATCTATTTTGATTGGAAGGTTTGGTTATAAGTTCAAATTGGTTAGCTATACCACCACATCGGCTAATATGATGCTTAGAGAAATAGGCTTAGTGTTGTTCTTAGCTTGTGTAGGTATTAAGGCAGGAGCTCATTTCTGGGACACTGTTATAGCAGGAGATGGCTTGAAATATGTTTACACTGGTTTCCTTTATAACTATCATTCCAATTCTTATTGTTGGAACTATTGCTCGATTAAAGTATAAGTTTAATTACTTCACTATTATGGGTATGCTTGCTGGAACCTATACAGATCCACCTGCATTGGCATACGCTAATCAGTTATGTTCTCGTGAAGCAGCGTCTGTGGGCTACTCTACAGTGTATCCACTCACTATGTTTTTAAGAATATTCACTGCACAGTTATTAGTTCTTTTCTTCTGTGGTTAAGCATAAAGAAAGGTAAAAATAAAAAAACGCCTGTTAGGTATAGTCTACTAACGAGTCGTTTTTTTTATATAAATATAATAAGGTGTTAATCGTTTTTTTAATGTGCATTTTAAGTTGCCCTTTACTTGTTAAAAATCATCTCGATAACATAGTTAAGAGGCGAGTCGGGCATACCTAATACCGCCTTATAGTGCATTCCTTGTGCGTCAGCATATAACAATGATATTTCGTTGAGTATGCTTTCTTCGAGAAATTTAGCAGGAACATAATGAGAGAAGTCTTGTTTATAAAAGTCTTTAGAGAACACTTTATTATTTCCTTTGAATACACTTAAATGGATAATGTTATCATAGTAAACATTAGAAACCTCTACACCTTCATCGTTATAATTAGCTTTAATAACTTTATAAGTAGTAGGGTTAATTTGAATATAGCTGTGATACTTATCTTGACCCATAGATACAACCGTGTCGTTCTTAATCAATGTACCTTGATTAAGCGTTACAGCAGGTTTATTTTCAAACGCATAAACATCTTCGGGATTATCGCTTTTCACCAATCTAACAAGCTCATTGTTTGTATTTGTAAACTCAAACAAGTGTTCAGCCTGCCTTTTTATAGCATATTTTGTTGTGCTTGTGCCTATGAAAGCAATAGAATCGTCTATAATTTTGAAAGCTACTGGAACACTAACAGAGTCAGGATAGAAGATAGAATCTCCTTTTGCACGAAAGGCAACACTACCATCTTCATCGTTAATCCAAATACCTTGTAGCATTTCTTTTGCTTTAAGGTCTTCTTGTTTCTCGGTAATAGTCTGTTTAGAGTTAGAGTTGCACGCCATAAAGAGCGAGCCTACTAACAACCATGGAGCTATATTTTTAAGTTTAATACCCGTGTAATACATTGCGTTTATTATTGAAAAACTTATTTACCTATACCATAATAGGTAAATCCTGCTTCGTTCAACTCTTTTGCATCAAATATGTTTCTGCCATCTATAAGCAATGGTGTTTTCATCACTCGTTTTATGACGTCCCAAGTGGGTAAACGAAACTCTTGCCATTCAGTTAATAGCAATAAAAGCATCAGCATCTAAGGTAGCTTCATACATATCTTTGCAATAAGTAATCTTATCACCTAATCTACGTTTGCATTCGTTCATTGCAATAGGGTCGTAGGCTTTAATGTGGCAACCAGCTTCTAATAGCAAGTTAATCACAACCAATGCCGTCGAATCTCTCATGTCGTCAGTGTCTGGTTTAAAAGCTAATCCCCATAGAGCAATGGTTTTTCCTTTTAAATTATCTTTGCCATACACCTTGCAGAGCTTATTAAATAGCACCTGTTTTTGGCTTTTGTTCACCTCTTCTACCGCCTTTAACACTTGCAGATTATATCCATTGTCTTCTGCAGTCTTAATAAGAGCCTTTACATCTTTAGGAAAACAAGAGCCACCATACCCACAACCAGCATATAAAAACTTACGTCCTATGCGTGTGTCGCTACCTATTCCAGCTCTAACCATGTTTACATCAGCTCCAACAAGTTCGCATAAATTGGCAATATCGTTCATGAATGAAAATGCGAGTAGCAAGCATTGAGTTAGCTGCATACTTAGTCATTTCAGCACTTGGAATATCCATAAAGAGCACACGGAAATTGTTTAATAAGAAAGGCTTGTATAAACGAGACAATATTTGCTTAGCTTTTTCGCTTTCAACGCCCACAACAACGCGGTCGGGGCTCATAAAATCTTTTATAGCATTTCCTTCTTTTTAAGAACTCGGGATTGCTTGCAACGTCGAAAGATACATTAACATTTCTGTTTATCTAAGGCTTTTTGAATGGTTTCTTTCACCTTTTTAGACGTTCCAACAGGCACAGTACTCTTTGTAACTACTACCAAATGACGGTTTAAATGTTCGCCTATTGTTTGTGCAACTTGTAAGACATACTTTAAATCGGCACTGCCATCTTCGTCTGGTGGAGTGCCTACGGCAGAGAAAACCACTTCTTGTTCGTTCAAAATGTCTGCTAAAGAAGTGGTAAACTTCAAACGTCCTGCTTTTAATATTTTTAAGCACAGTTCGTCTAACCCTGGTTCGTAAATAGGAATTTCACCACGAGTTAAGCGTTCCACCTTATCTTTGTCGATGTCTACGCATGTAACCACAGCACCTGTTTCAGCAAAACAAGCACCCTGAAACCAAACCTACATATCCTGTTCCTACAACAGCTATATTCATGTTCGTTAATCAAATAGTTCTGCTTCTGCTAATGTTGAAGTTGTTTAAATCTTTCTTATTGATGATAATATCTGAAGCATCAATGCCCCATTCTACACCTACGGTAGCATCATTCCATACCAATCCTGCTTCACCTCTGGTGCATAGTGATTATCTACCTTGTAAGTGAAGATAGCTTCGGGGCTTAATACCACGAAACCATGTGCAAAACCACGAGGAATAAACAATTGTTTTTTGTTTTCTTCGCTAAGCTCTACTGCTACATATTGTCCAAAAAGTGGGCGAACTTTTTACGAAGGTCTACAGCCACATCGAGCACCTTACCTTTAATAACGCGCACCAATTTGGCTTGTGCTTTATCGCCTTTTTGATAATGAAGACCACGCAAAACACCATAAGAAGAGCGTGATTCGTTATCTTGAACAAAGGTTGTTTTGCCTATATGAGCATTAAAATCGGCTTCATTCCACGATTCAAAGAAATATCCTCTTTCGTCTTGAAACACCTTAGGTTCTATTATCCAAACCCCTTTAAGTTTTGTTTCAGTGTAGGTCATGCTGTAAAATAATTTATTACTATGTGTAGATAAAATTGTTACTTTTTGTTTTATCGGAAGTAAAGCAAAAGTGTAATAACTTACAATCTTAAGCCTCCCCTCTAACTCTTGCAAAGTTACAGAAAAAAATACTAAAAGAACAAAGATTTTAATGCGAAACCTTTTTATAAATAATGTATAATAATAAGAAATAGACCGATGATTGAAAAGAATGAGAAAAGACGGGGGAAAAGAAGTGTTATAATATGTTTATTTTTTTGTTTTTAGAAACAATGGAAAAATAAGGCGAAAAACTGTTTGTTATTTGTGTTGTTTTTAGCAAAAATAGCTAAGCTTTTTATGGCTTTTTAAATGGAGAATAAACCTCTTTTGCGACTTAAAAAAATAAGCGAAAAACAACTAAAACATATAGCTTTTTGCATTTCTAATAATGTGTTTTAGAAAAATAAGAAAAACAAGACCTGCTCTTTAAAAAGATATATGTTTTAAGGTGAAAAAGATAAGCTATTGAATGCTAAAAACACAAGGGTTTAGCCCCTAAAAAGATAAGCTATTGCAAGGTAAACTCTTAGCTATTGCAACTTAAAAACATAAGGTTATAAAATGGTAAGGTTTTGATAATGAGTATGTTAGTGTTAAAAAGCTGACTTTTAAACCTTAAAATAACACTTTTATAACACTCGCTTTTTCAACTCGTATTCATTGATTTTGAAAAACAAACAATTATACGCTATTATATTGAAGTTTAATTGTTAAAAAAATAAGTGCTTCTTTTTATGTTTTTACGAAATATCTTGTTAAAAAAATAAAAGTGCAATGATACCATTAAAACAAAAAAAGAATTTTATTTGTAACCATTGTTGTTTTATGGGTGCAATGTGTGCATTTGGGGTTGTAAACCACTTGCTTTTTAGCATAAAAAAATATCAATATTTTTTTACTTATGCAGTGCTATATTAAAAACATTATAGTTATTTTTGCAAATTAAAGGGGATAAGGTTAAGGCGATAAAAAAACACTATGCTTTAACATCTATCTGTGAATATTATAGAAAAAAACAAAAGCGTTTTTTTGTTGATAAAAAAATATAAAATGATACACGAATATAATGTAAGGGTTTTGCCCCAACAAGCTCATAACGAAGAGGCAATAGCTAATTATATAGCACGAGATAAAGGCATAAACAGAAAGAATATAAAAAAAGTTAGAGTGTTAAAGCGCAGTATAGATGCCCGACAACGCACTATTTTTGTTAATCTTAGTTTGCGTGTTTATGTAAACGAACTACCCTCTGATGAGGAATTTGAATACACCCAATACAGCGATGTGAGCCATAAACCCGCCGTAATTGTAGTGGGCGAGGGGCCTGCGGGTTTGTTTGCGTCGCTTAGATTGATAGAAAAAGGCTTTCGACCAATTGTTTTTAGAAAGAGGTAAAAGCGTGAACGAACGCAAAAAAAGACATTGCTTTTAATTGCCACAACTCAGGTTGTAGACGAGGAAAGTAATTACAGTTTTAGCGAAGGAGGAGCAGGAGCTTTCCTGATGGTAAGCTCTATACACGTTCAAAGAAAAAGAGGTTCTGTTTCAAAAATATTAAATGTGTTGTGTCAACATGGAGCTCAACGTCTATATTGGTAGATGCTCATCCGCATATAGGTACCGATAAACTTCCTGTGGTGATAGAAAATATGCGTAAAACCATAGAAAGATGTGGCGGACAAGTGTTGTTTCAAACTAAAATGACTTCTCTTTTATACAATAATAATGTGGTAGAAGGGGTGAAAGCTATCGACCTTAAAACGGCGAACGAAAAGATTTTTAAAGGTGCTGTTATATTAGCTACAGGGCATAGTGCAAGAGATGTGTATCGTTATTTGCATGATGATGGAATAGAAATGGAAGCTAAAGGAATAGCTGTGGGCGTTCGTTTAGAGCATCAAGCTGAACTAATAGACCAAATTCAATATCATAATAAGGAAGGAAGAGGCTTATATTTGCCTGCTGCTGAATATAGTTTTGTTACGCAAGTGAAAGAAAGAGGCGTGTATTCTTTCTGTATGTGTCCCGGTGGATTTGTTATTCCTGCTGCAACAGGACCATCTCAACTGGTTGTAAATGGTATGAGTCCGAGCAATAGAGGTAGCAAATGGAGCAATAGCGGTATGGTTGTAGAAACCAGACCCGAAGATATTGCAGGCGATGATGTGCTTAAAATGATGAAATTTCAGGAGGAAATAGAACAAAAACTGTTGGCAACAAGGAAACAGAAAAACAAACAGCTCCCGCACAACGAATGGTAGATTTTGTTAATAAAAATTGAGTTTTCGACCTTCCTAAAAAGCTCTTATAAACCGGGATTGATAAGCAGTCCACTTCATTTTTGGATGCCCGAACACGTTGTTTCACGCTTACAAGAGGGCTTTAAGAAGTTTGGTAAAATGAGTAGAGGTTTTCTAACAAACGATGCTTTGATGATTGCTGCCGAAACAAGAACATCATCTCCTGTTAGAATTCTTCGTGAAAAAGACACTCTTCAACATGTTCGTATCGCTGGATTGTTCCCTTGTGGAGAGGGAGCAGGTTATGCTGGAGGAATTGTTTCAGCAGCTATGGACGGAGAAAAAGTGTGCAGATATGTGTGCCGAATATTTGTCGTAAGCAAACAAAAGCATTTCTGTTATAAAATAATAAAAATGTAAGTGTTACAACAAAGTCCTATATATAAATAAGGTAAAAACAAGATGTGTGTAACACGTTAAGGTATAAAACAAAAATGAAAATAAATAAAGAAACATTTGAAGGCTTAAATCGTGCAGTGTATGTGTTAGAAGAAGAAAAAGTTAAGAAAGAACCTTTCTTTAATTGCAAACGTAGCCAATAAAGCCCAAGTAGAAATTATTTTAGCTTTCAAGGCCTATGCTCTTTGGAAAACATTTCCTATTTTTAGAGAATATATAAAGGCTACAACAGCCAGTTCTTTATTTGAAACTAAATTAGGATTTGAGGAGTTTCAAGCACCAACACACACTTTTTCGCCTGCTTATACCGATGACGAAATAGATGAAATAACACGTTGTTCAAGTCATATCTCTTTTAATTCGCTTTCTCAATATGTGCGTTTGGCAGATAAGGTGAAAAAGCGTTAAACCTTCTATCAGTATAGGATTAAGAGTAAATCCAGAGTATTCAGAAGTGGGAACTGACCTCTATAATCCTTGTGCCGCTGGTACTCGTTTTGGTGTAACAGCAGATAAATTGCCACAAGAATTGCCTCCTTATATCGAAGGATTTCATTGTCATTGTCATTGCGAAAGTGGTTCTGATGTGTTTGAACGTACATTAAAAACACATCGAAGATAAGTTTTCTGCATGGTTTTCACAACTGAAATGGATAAATTTTGGTGGTGGTCATCTCATGACACGCAACGATTATGATGTAGAAAAACTAATAACACTACTTCAAAAGTTTCACCATCGTTATCCACATCTTCATATTATATTAGAACCGGGTAGTGCTTTTGCATGGCAAACAGGCCCTTTAGTGTCGCAAGTGATAGATGTTGTAGAAGATAAAGGTATTAAAACAGCTATATTAAACGTAAGTTTCACTTGTCATATGCCCGATTGTTTAGAGATGCCTTACATGCCAATGGTGCGTAATGCACAAGTGATAGACGGAGAAGAAACAAGAACAGACACTCATAAACATCGTTATCGTTTAGGTGGAAACAGTTGTCTTTCGGGAGATTTCATGGGCGATTGGCTCTTTGACCATGAACTACAAATAGGCGAAAACATTATTTTTTTGAAGATATGTTACATTATACTACTGTTAAAACAAACATGTTTAATGGCATTACTCATCCATCTATTGCACTATTAAAAAACGAATGGTGAATTGGAAATCTTGCGAGAATATACATACGAAGACTATAAAAAATAGAATGGATTAAATGCTTAAATACGTTCTAAAAATTCTATTTTTAATGCCAAATAATAAAAAGATAACGAATTATTTGGTAGTTGAGAAAAAAATATTGTAATTTTGCATTCGCATTTAGAGAAATGCCTTTGTGAAGTAAAAAGCGGAAATAGCTCAGTTGGTAGAGCACAACCTTGCCAAGGTTGGGGTCGCGAGTTCGAGTCTCGTTTTCCGCTCTTTAAAAATCATTAAAGATAATATAGTTAATGATAAAAAGAATAGCCCGGGTGGCGAAATTGGTAGACGCGCACGTTTCAGGTGCGTGTGTTTTAGGACGTGCAGGTTCGATTCCTGTTCCGGGCACTCCACTCTTTTGTTATCTAATAGTTTTGGAGAGGTGGCGGAATTGGTAGACGCGCTACTTTGAGGGGGTAGTGAAAATTGCTTCGTGGGAGTTCGAGTCTCCTCCTCTTCACTTATTTTTTATGTCATAACTTAATTGCGGAAATAGCTCAGTTGGTAGAGCACAACCTTGCCAAGGTTGGGGTCGCGAGTTCGAGTCTCGTTTTCCGCTCTTTTATATTTCTTATTTTTCTCAGAAAATTGTATTCTCAATGAATTTATATATTCGCTATTTTGACAATGAAGCATTAGCTTATAGTGTCGAAGAAGCTTTAGATTTTTTGTATTCTATACCTGAAATTGGTATGAACCCTGAACTTGAAGCCGATATAAGAGATTATGTTGCGAGCGATGTGTTTTATCCTAAGCGTTATAAAGTGCGTCAACGTGTGTATTTTATCATGATAAAAACGACGGCAGCAACAATGAATGACTTCAAACAGAAGAAAGCTTTACACCCAATGCCTATGCCTTCGAATATTAATGAACGAAGAGAAATGCTTAATAATTCTGTCAGTCGTATGAATGAATATCGTGAAGGCTGGTATGAAGGCACGTTAGATTTTAAACGAGTGGTAATGATTCCTGCAACAGGAAAGTTTGAATACAGAGATACTCGCTTTGTTGTTCATTGTAAAGCTACATCAGGTTTAGAGTGTTATAACAGAATTGTAGACCATTTAAGAGATAGAGTTGACGGTCGTTCACAGTTTCCTGCTGCAAAAGGAAAGAACTTTCAGTTTAAATATCTTGGCATGTGGAAGTCGTAACGACAAGTTATAGATAATACCCAACAGTTATATTACAACACTATTGTTTTTTTATTTTATGTTTTATAGATAAGTGTTGTAAGCATAAAAATACGATTTCTTAAAAGTAGGAGGTTAGCGTTATGAATAAAATTATGTTGATAGGAAACGTTGGAAAAGACCCCGATGTGCGCTATTATGATGCCGATCAGGCAGTAGCCCAATTGTCTTTAGCTACTACCGAACGAGGGTATACGCTTCCCAAATGGTACGAAAGTGCCTGATAGAACCGATTGGCATAATGTTATTTTTATCGAGGATTGGCTAAGATTGTTGAGAAATACGTCCATAAAGGCGATAAAATTTATGTTGAAGGCAAAGTTCGTTATCGCACATATGATGACCAGCGAGGTGTAAGACATAATATAACAGAAGTGTATGTAGACAATATGGAACTTCTTTCGCCTCGTGTTTCAACCACAGAACCACAGCCCTCATCTACAAATACAGCTCCTACAACCTCTACTACAACAATAGATACAGATGATGCTAATCTGCCTTTTTTTAAGGTAGTTAGCATCATCTTTTATTTTTATTGATATTATAAAGTGAATAAAGATTTTTATAATTAGTGCATTAGCCGACGTTTCTTTCCAAGCCCCCAGTGTAGGAGTTTATGTATCGTTAGTGCTTACTATTGTTTTTATTAGGTGTTTCTGCATTTGCGAGTGCATCAGAGATTGCGTTTTTTTAGTTTATCTCCTTCCGACCTTTCAGAGCTTGAAAAAAAGAGCGTAATGAAGCAGATAAAAAAACATTCAAATGTTGCGTGATGATAGCGAAAGAACATTAGCTACAATTCTCATTACCAATAACTTTGTGAATGTAACCATCATTATGTTATGCAATTTTATATTCGAATCGACCATTAAATTTGGAGCTAATGCCTATTGGTTACAATTTCTTTTGCATAACCATTCTTCTCACTTTTCTTCTTCTTCTCTTTGGAGAAATCATTCCAAAGGTATATAGTAGACAAAAAAACCTCTTTGCCTTTTTGTCGTCGTGTTGTATCAGGTGTTTTTGTTTGTAAGAAAAACTATTTTTGGCTATTTGAAAAACATTTTTGTTGCGCAGTGGCATTTTTAGCTTCCTAAAGTGATACACGACGACAATAGAGTGCTTAGTGTAGACGAATTAGAACAAGCATTAGAGCTTACAGACAAAGAAGACATTAAAGATGAGCAACGAATGTTGCAAGGAATTGTGCGATTTGGAGATGAAACAGTGAAAGAAGTGATGACAGGCAGACAAGACATTGTGGGTATAGAAATACGCACAAGCTATGCCGATGTGTTAAAAAAGCATTGTAGAAAACAATTATAGTCGTATTCCTGTGTATCAAGATAATGGAGATAATATACGAGGAGTGCTCTACATTAAAGACCTATTGCCTCATCTTTCTAAGCCTGCAACCTTTCGTTGGCAGAGCTTAATACGCTCTCCTTACTTTGTTCCTGAAACCAAACCATTAGACGATATGATGCAAGATTTCAAAAACAAGGTGCATATTGCCATTGTTGTAGATGAGTTTGGAGGAACAAGCGGATTGATTACGTTAGAAGACATACTCGAAGAGATTGTAGGAGAGATAAACGATGAATACGACGAAGAAGACATTTGGTATAGAAAAGTTAAACCATAACACCTATATCTTTGATGGAAAGACGCTTTTAAGCGACCTTTGTAGAACATTAGACCTTAGCGATGAATATTTTTCGGAGGTAGAAGGAGATGCCGATAGCTTAGCTGGTTTATTGTTAGAGATTAAAGGCGATTTTCCAACCGTTCGTGAAAAAAATAGAATATAACCAATTTATTTTTGAAATATTGGCAGTAGAAGGTCGCAGAATTAGTAAGGTTAAAAATAACCATCAAGTCATAATTTCCTTGCTTATGCCTTTATTGTCTGTTTGTTCTATCAATGCAGAAACCTGTTTAGGTATATGGAAAATAACTGAAACAGAGCAGTGGTTTTTGCAAAACATGATTTTTCCTGATAGCTTAAATGCCACATTGAGCAATTATAAAAGCGAAAGTAGGCGACTTGAAGTGTTAGCTACTTATGCCTTATTGCAAACACTTACAAACGATAACACTGCCACTATCACCCATAACTCATCTGGCAAGCCACTTTCTTCGCATGGTTTTATCAGTATAAGTCACACCAAAAAAACTATGTAGCCCTTATTCTCTCTACCAATAATCAGGTGGCAATAGACATAGAATATATTAGCAATAGGGTAGAAAAAATACGCCATAAGTTTTTAAGAGAAGAAGAAACACCCGACAGTTTATTTGCTTTATTGCTTCATTGGACGGCAAAAGAAACGCTTTACAAATATGCTTCTGAGTGCGATTTGGCTTTTTTTCTGAAATGCGTGTTTTGCCTTTTTGTTTGCAAAACAAAGGTATTTTTTTATATTGAAAATTTAAAACTACACACCAAACACCCTGTTTATTACGAAACAAACGACCATTTCATCATCACCTACATGGTTTCTTTGTGAGTATAAACCCAAATGTTATACGTAATAAACAAGAAAGTGCGTGTTGTTTATAACCTATAAATGGTGTTTTGCTGAGTTTATTTTTAAAGAATAACAGCCCTTTTTTCTTTATCTCTTTATCGTAAAAAAATAAACTGAATAACCTTGAGGATAACGTAAAATGACTTGTTTTTCAGGTGATAAATCTACTCATTATTGCTTAATGGTTTAGAGTAGAAAAAGCTCATACTTTTTTTATTTATCTTTATTCTTTAAGATGCTAAACTGAAATAGGGTAGAGATTAAAACAAATGTTTGGACATAGTCATGTTTTATATGCCTTTTTTTCTGTTTCGTTGTCATTGTGCTTAAGGAACCAAAAGTGCAAAAAAATAAAAACGTATATATTCCCGCATTTCATTCTTATTCTCTTTACTCTTCAAACGCAATAGTTATGCACGCATAAAATTAAAAAAATAAGCCCTTAAAAAAATAGGTTTTTAAGGAAAAAGTTGCAAAAGTTTAGGTTTTAGCATGCAATAGATAAGCTTTTTAAGGTGTAAAAACATAAGCTATTGAGTGTCAAAACATTAACTATTGCATGCTAAAAACCTAAGCTTTTGCGTTATTAAACACCATTTATAGGATAGTATAGGTTTTGTTTTTAGAAAAGAAAAAAACCTATATGTTTTGCATATTTTACGAAAAAATAAGCGACAGAAAACCAAATAATTCTTACAAAAAAACACTTGCAATAGCTTAGCTTTTTTTCTCTAAAAACGAAAGTTGAAAAATGTAACAAAACACTCACAAAAAAATAAGTCTTAAAATAGCATTTGATGAGGCTTTTTATTACAAACTGTTATAAACAATTAAACGCGAACTTAACAAGTTCGCGTTTAATATTAAATATTATTTTTTTGAAAAAAATAGCTAACACAGAAACTATTTAAAAAGAAAGTTCCTCTTTATTAGGCACCTTTCCTATATAAATGGTATCTCCTTGAGACACTTTCTCGTGTAAGATAAGTTCTGCAATGCCGTTTTCAATGTAGTTTTGTATAGCTCTTTTAAGCGGACGAACACCAAACTGAACATCATAACCCTTAGTGGCAATAAACTCTTTTGCCTTATCTGTTATCTCAATTTGGTAGCCTAAATCGTTTATACGTTTAAATAATATAGCCAATTCTATGTCGGTAATCTTTAAAATGGCTTGTTTATCTAATTGGTCGAACATAATTATTTCTGTTCTAAACGATTAAGAAATTCAGGCGCAAATTGTTTACTTAAACTCTTTTTGAATAATGCCTCTTGCATATTCTTTATCAGTGTCGTTTAAGTCAGAACCAAAGTTGCCACCCGCATTAAAAACCAACACCACGACCAAAAATCTTTTTAGCTGTCGTGTTCCAGCATTTGAGGTCATGATGATAATAGTGTTTCTAAAATCTACCAATCTACCATTTCCATCGGTTAAACGTCCTTCGTCTAACACCTGAAGAAGTAGGTTAAAAATGTTTCCATGAGCCTTTTCTATCTCATCAAGTAAGATGATTGAATAAGGATGACGTCGCACTTTCTCGGTCAATTGCCCACCTTCTTCGTATCCAACATAGCCTGGTGGCGAGCCAATAAGTCGTGAAGTGTTAAACGCTTCGGTGTATTCGCTCATGTCAATTCTTATTAACGAATCGTTAGACCCAAACATCATTTCTGCCAATTTCTTAGCTAAATGCGTTTTACCTATACCCGTTGGACCTAAAAACATAAACACACCAATGGGGGTGGTTAGGGTCTTTTAAGCCCACACGGTTACGCTGTATGGCTTTAACCATTTTGCTAATGGCAGCATCTTGAGCAATAACACTCTTTTTAAGTAGGCTTTCCATATCTTTAAGTCGTTTGCCTTCAGCTTCTTCTATTCGCTCCACAGGCACACCAGCTATTAAAGATATTGTTTTAGCAACTTCTTTTTCGGTGATAATAGCAGGTTCGTTGTGTTCTCCCTTTAACCATGATTGGTTTTAATTGGTTAAGTTCTTGCTCTAAAACGGCTTTTGCTCATCGCGGAATTTAGCTGCTAATTCAAAGTTTTGATTTTTAACTGCTTCGCGCTTCTTTTGTGTAACTTCAGCCACTTCTTTTTCTTTTTCTTCGATAGAAGGGGGCATTTTAATGTTTTGTAAATGCACTTTTGAGCCCACTTCGTCTAACGCATCAATGGCTTTATCTGGGAAAGAACGGTCTGTAAGATAGCGTTCTGTCAAATTGACACATGCTTGTAACGCCTCATCTGTGTAGATAACATGATGGTGTTCTTCGTATCTGCTTTTTTTATGTTTCGTAGAATTTGAAGCTGTTTCCTCATTGCTTGTAGGTTCTACTAATATCTTTTGAAAGCGTCTTTCTAATGCTCCGTCTTTCTCAATTGTTTTTCTATATTCGTCTATTGTGGTAGCTCCTATACATTGAATGTCGCCTCTTGCTAATTCAGGTTTCATTATATTGGCTGCATCCATACTACCCGGAGTTCCTCCAGCACCAATGATTGTGTGTATTTCGTCTATAAATACAATAATGTTAGGATTGTTTCTTAATTCTTTCATCAATGCTTTTATGCGGTCTTCAAACTGTCCTCGATACTTCGTACCTGCTACCATTGAAGCCATATCTAAAGACACTAAACGCTTATTAAATAGCACTGGCGATGTTTTATGCTGTACAATGAGTTGTGCTAAACTCTCTACAATGGCACTTTTTCCTACTCCCGGTTCTCCTATAAGTATGGGGTTGTTTTTCTTTCTACGGCATAATATCTCTGCTAAACGTAGAATTTCGTTTTCTCTACCTACCACTGGGTCGAGTAAACCCTCAATGGCTGCTTGAGTAAGGTCGGTAGAAAAGTTGTCTAAAATAGGGGTTTTTACTGTCGCCTTTACTGCTTTTTGTGGCTGTATTCGTGGCTTTCGAATGTTGATTATTTGCCCCATTGAAAGGCGATTCGTGCATTTCTTCCTCTTCATCAGACAATTCTAATCCGTCTTGAGTAGGCATATTGAGCTTATTTAAGTAGGCTTCTGTATCTTCGTAGTTCATATTGTATAATGCTAAAACTTCTTTTGCTCCGTTCTTTTTCGTCTTTATGTAGAATTGCAAGAATAAGGTGTTCAATGTCTACAATAGAGGTGTGATGAATTCTTGCCTCAAGAACAGAACGCTTTAAAAACATTGCTTGCATCTTCGTTAAGGGTGATGTTGGTTGACGATAGTGCATTAAGACTGGCACTATTGAGAACCTTTTGTTCTAATTGGGCACACATTTCGTTAGGATTTATATGAAAATTTTCAAATAAACTACTAATAATATGTGAGTTTTCTTTTATTATTCCGAGTAGTAAATGTTCGGGAGATATGGCATTACTTGCCAGTCGGATAGCTTCTGAACGACTTGAAGCTACAATCCCAGAAAAAGCTCGGTGAAAACTGATTGGCCATGTTTTTATACCTTTCTTTTTAAACTAATATCTTTTATTCTTGCATCAAACATTGTGCCAAGTGTATATAAATGCAATATAAATAGATAAAAAAAGGTAGTTGATACGAGTGATTTTTTTGAGTTTTTATGATGTACTGATAACTTCTTAAATGCAGATATTTTTATAACAATGTGATGTTCTTGATATTTAATAGGTATGTATTTGTTTGTTTCAATAAATAATATTACTTTTTGCAATATACAAAGAAGATAAAGAAAAATCTTAGTGGATTATCTAAGAACGAAATTAGATGTATTTTCTTAGATAATAATTAAGATAGGTAAAAAGAGTGTTTACTTTAATTTAGAAAAATACTCTCATATTTATTTTTTTGATGTAGTGTTAGAATATCAAAAAAACAAAAAAACGTTACTAATAGAATGAAGAAAAAAATGAACAAAACATTATTTTTCAATGCTAACATTGTTAGCTAATGTTGCACTTGTGAGTGCAAACCCTGTTACAAAAAGGGCAAGCTTTAAGTATTGCTTCTAAATATATTAGCAATCCAAAACTATCTAATGATGCTCCTAAAACTCGTTCGTTAGATGCAAACGAACAACCTGCTTATTATATTTTCAAAAAGTGATAATGATAAAAAAAGTTTGTCATTATATCGGGAGAAAGTAAGATGAACGAAGTGGTTGGCTATGGGGATAATATATCGAAGAGTAACAATGAAGAATCACCTTCTTTTAAACAATTCTTAAAAGATTATACCACTGTAGTAAAAGCAGTAAGAGCTAATGGCATACAAGCTACTACAACCGTTCCTCATACATTAAAGCGTAAGGTTGAACCATTGCTAACAAGTAAGTGGGGACAATCAGAACCATTTAATAAATACACTTTTTCGTATGGTCAACGTGTGCCTTGTGGATGTGTAGCAACTGCTACTGCACAAGTGATGTATTATCATAAATGGCCTCAAAGACGTCCTTCTGAGTATGTAAAGACCGCGGGTGATGATGCTTGGAAAAGTGATTCTTATTGGTGGAATGATATGAAAGACACCGGAAGAGAAATGTCTACAGAGCGTTCTCAACAAGGTGCTGGCGTGTTATTGCGTGACATTGGTAGTGCAGTTAATATGACATATTATCGTGAAGGTAGTAATTCAAACTTGCAATATGCATGCAATGCACTTCGACATAAGTTTGATTATTCTGTAAGATATCTTGATAAAAAAATGTTTTACCTGCTAATGCTTTTTCTTAAAGAAGTTATGCAAGAACTCTCTGACGGTTACCCTATTTTTGGTCGTAGGAGGTCCTCATGCCTTTGTGTATGATGGTTATGATGAACAAGGATTCATACATATTAACTGGGGATGGGACGGTGACCTTAATGGGTATTTCGATATAAATACAGTTTATTTGAATGTTCATGGATTCGCATTAAATAGTGGAACTTTCTGGGATGATATATCTGTTGTTTTTGCACATCCTAATAATGGTAAGGCAACTCGCTTCCTGATATTGCCCGTGGCTTAGATGCTCGTATTCCAGTAGCATTTACTATTGATAAAAACAAAAAGGTTCTCGAACAGACGATTTTAAAGCTGATATTAAGAAATTAGGAACGTATAGTGCTGTGAAAGAAGGATTGGGTGTGTTTTATGGAAAGGTAGCTGTTGCACTTTATAATAGTAAAAATGAACAAGTGAAGATATTTAATTCAATTTCAGATAATATAGAATGGGCATCTATTTTTCACAAACATGTCATTTGAAATACCAAATATTAGGGTTTGAAAAATATTGCTGATGGTAATTATCGTTTGGTACCTGTTTATTCTGAAATGCTCGATTTACAAAGTAGAAAGAATGGTGAATGGAAGCCTATTCAGTATGCTAATGAAATGGAAGTAGAGGTAAATAATAACGATGTTCTAATTAAAAACAAATAATCCACAGAATGTTGTTATCATGGAAAAAGAGACCAAGTGTGCTTTCTCCTTTTTATGAAAAATTCAGGTAAATATGCTGCATTTAGCTTTTACAATGTCTAATCCTGGTCTCGAAGAGGTGCGTGGAGATTTAGTAATGACATTGGTAAATAAAGAAACAAAGGAGCAGTTTAATGGTTTATTACTTACCCCTAATGTTGTAGCACAGCGTCTTGGAAACACTTCTTTTGTAATAAGAATGTTAGCACAATACAATAATCCAGGTAAATTAGGTAATTTAAAAGCAGGAAAATATGATGTTACATTTGGTATAAAGGTTACAAAAAAAGGTTCAGAGACGAATGTTCCTATTGACATGAAAGAACCTTTTGAGATTGAAGTGATGCCTGACCCAAGCCAAGGAATAATACAATTTACTTTTTGTAGACTTTCTTGTAGATGGTGAAAATGCTAATTATAGCACTTTCCAACTTGACAAAATAAAGAAGATAGGTTTGCAAGTGCATTCAAATGTGTATGGTTGGCAAATAAAAGATGGTTATACTGGACCTATTCATTATAAGTTGCTTGATTTAACAGACAATCAATGGATAAACTTAAACTCTGTTTATGGTGTTTATTTACCTTGTGAAAGAGCTAATGATGCAAGTAAAACACGAATCAATTTTTGATGCTTCTACGTTAAAACCAAATCATTCTTATGAAGTACACATAGAAATAGAACGAGGTGGAAAACGAGAAGATGTATGGAATCCTAATGTCTTCCGTAATGTGTTCTACACCGTAAACGAATTAAGTACTACTGCTATTGAAGGCGTTGGACAGGAAAATAAGGCTCCAAAGAATATATTTAATATTGCAGGAGTACGTCAAAATAAATCATGGGAACAACTTCCTGCTGGTATATATATTGTAGATGGTAAAAAAAGTGATGAAGAGATAAATCAATATAGATATTCTCTTCAATTAAGAAATAAAATGTTTAAAAAGGTTGTCTTTTGTGTAAATAGAGGCAACCTTTTTATAGTTTATGCTTTAATCATTAAGTCAATCATTATATATTTCTTACCTTTGTATATTATATAAGGTGTAGAAAAACGCTGTTTGGAGCATCTGTTTATTTTTAAAAAACACTTATTAGCACAAAAACAAAAAAAGATATTATTGAATAAAATAAACTTGGCATTTAATTTGTATATACACCTAATTATATATATAGTAGTATAGAAAAAAATAATAAAGAAAAATAGTTTTATTATAATAAAAAAATGAAAGATATGACAACTTTACTTATTATTGTAGCCATCGTGATAGTTATGGTGTTATGGCTTGTTGGCATTTATAACAACTTAGTGAAATTAAGAAATAACAGAGAAAAATGCGTTCTCTAATATCTCTGTTCAGCTTCAACAACGTTACGACCTCATTCCTCAATTAGTTTCAACTGTGAAAGGTTATGCGTCTCATGAAAAAGAATTACTCGAAAAAAAGTGACACAAGCAAGAGCCTTGGCTATGAATGCTGGAAACATAAACGATAAAAATATCGGCAGACAATGCCTTAACAAGTGCACTTGCAGGTTTACGCGTTTCAATCGAAGCTTTTATCCTGAATTAAAAGGCAAATGAAAACTTTATGAATCTTCAAATGGAGATATCTGACATGGAAAAACAAGTTGTCGGCATCTCGTCGTTTCTTTAATTCTACCACTCGCGAACTAAATAATTCAGTGCAAACATTCCCGTCTAATATCATTGCAAATGTGTTTGGATTTCATAAAGAACCTATGTTTGAAGTTCCACAAGACATGCAAGCAGTCTTAAATAAAGCACCCGAAATAACCTTTTAGTGTATGCAATATGTAGGAATGCAAACCCAAATAAGACGTAATAACCAATTGAGCGTGTTGTTACTTCTTATGTTTCCTCTTATAATTCTTGGTACGATAGGAGTGTTTCTCATTCTTATGTCGTATATAGAGAATGGCTATTATGCAGAAACAGGTGAGTGGGTGGGCACTGTTAATTGGACAATGGTTTATAAAACCTTCTTGTCGGTAGCTCCTTATGTGATAGGTGTAGTGGCAATATGGTTTATTATAGCCTATTGGGGACATGCTACGATGATTCAACGAGCTACGCATTCTCGTCCATTAACGCGTCGTGAAAATCCAAGAGTATATAATTTAGTAGAGAATTTATGTATTGTTGGTGGAATGGAAACACCAAAAATATATGTAGTAGACGACCCTCAGCTGAATGCTTTTTGCAAGTGGTATCAATCAAAAAGACCTACGCTGTAACTCTTACTACTGGTATTATTAGTCGATTAAACGATGAAGAATTAGCTGGAGTGATAGGACATGAACTAACCCATATCCGTAATCACGACACAAGATTATTGATAACAAGTGTTGTTTTTTTGTTGGAATCGTGTCTACAGTGATGACCTTATTGCTTAGAATGATTTATTATAACGTTTTATTTGGAGGACGAAGAAGAGACAAATCAGAGAAAGGTGGTGGTATCATATTCGTTCTTTTTAATAGGTGCGGTGTTAGCTATTGTGGCGTATTTCTTCACTGTTATTACACGTTTTTGCAATCTCTCGTCGTAGAGAATACATGGCAGACGCGGGAGGAGCTGAGCTTTGTGGAAATCCTTTTAGCATTAGCTCGGCATTAAAGAAGATATCGCAAGACCCAGGTCTTGATGATGTAAATCGTGAAGACATAGCTCAAATGTTTATCATGCACCCCTGATAATATGGAAACAGGTTTGGTTGGAATGATAGATTCACTATTTAGTACGCATCCAGATGTGCGTAAACGAATTGAAATATTAGAACAATTTTAGATGAAAAGAATAGTAGCATTATGTTGTTTTTGTATGTTTGTAATAGCACAGATAAGTGCACAAGTAGCAAAAAGTTAGCTATAAAAAGTTTTTCAACATTATAATGATAGGGTAGAAGAGTTTAGAAAAATGGTTCCCATTGACAGTACAAATATAGTAATGTTAGGCAATAGTTTAACAGAAAATGGAGGCGATTGGAATATAAAACTGGGTGTAAAAAGAGTGAAAAATCGTGGAATATCAGGAGATAATGCCATTGGAATACTCAATAGATTGCAACAAATACTACCAGGAAAGCCCCATACTATATTTTTTTAATGATAGGCATTAACGATTTAAGTCAGGGCCAAACACCACAACAGGTATATGTTCGTTGTGTTAAAGTGATAAACACAATTCGTACACAAAGCCCCAAAAACACAATTATATATTCAAAGTTTATTGCCTATAAACGAGAGCTTTTAATCGTTGGAAACTCTTAGAAGGAAAAAAACAAATGATATACCTCTTATCAACCAATTGTTAGAGAGTTATTGTAGAAAAAAAGTCGATCACTTTTTATTCCTCTTTTCGATAAGTTTGTACGAAAAAGGAAGTAATGAATTGCGTAAAGAGCTAACAATAGATGGTTTACATTTAAGCGAACAAGGTTATAAACTATGGAGTTTTTGAGTTAAGAAGATACGTTCAATAATTATAAACAAAGGCATTATTTTTGATATTAAAATCAACGTTTTTCTTTTTCATTTATTTTGTTTATTAACTAAAAACACCTATCTTTTGCAACATTATTAGGTAACCATATTGGGGTTGTGTCGATTCGATTGGGATACTCATCAATAATTTTTAGAAAACCGAGAACGTTTCTTTTGTTAATGGCGGGCCATATAAAATTCTGAAAAAGAACTAAGCTGTAAAGCCGATGGATTACAAAGACGGAGAGCACTCAAATCTTTTATAGCTCGGAGTTTCATCACATCATCGAACAACCCCATATTTTTTTATAAGGCAGGATATTATTTACCTGCCTTTTAATGTATTATAAATAAAAGATAATATGTTCTCTGGAATAGTAGAAGAAATGGCTGTTGTAGTGGCTATTGAACACGAATTAGAAAATAGACACTTTACATTAGAGTGTTCGTTTACAAGCGAATTAAAGATAGACCAAAGTGTTGCGCATAATGGAGTGTGCTTAACAGTAGTAAAAAAATAGATGGTAATCGTTACACAGTAACAGCCATGAAAGAAAGTCTCGACCGCTCTAATTTGCGCTTATGGACTGTCGGAGAAAAAGGTAAATGTAGAGCGTTCTATGATGATGAACGGTAGATTAGATGGTCATATCGTGCAAGGTCATGTAGACACAACAGCACTTTTGCACCGCAATAGAAGATGCAGAAGGGTCTACTTATTACACTTTTAGCTATACATTTAATAAAGATATGGCTCAAAAAGGATATTTTTACTGTAGATAAAGGCTCAGTTACAGTAAATGGAGTGTCGTTAACAGTATGTTATCCTACAAAAGATTCATTCACTGTAGCAATTATTCCTTATACAAAAAGAACATACAAATTTCTGCAATATTGCGATAGGGAAAGCTGTTGTTAATCTTGAATTTGATATCATTGGAAAGTATATTACACGAATGAATCAAATAACTCAATAATGTTAATTGTAACCATTTAAATTTATAATAAAATAAGGAGAAGGGTGGTATTGTTTACATGAAAGTGGCTGAACAATAACACCCTTTTCTATTTTTGTTATAAAGATAATTGTTGATTTGCCGTTTTTTTATACTTTTTGTATCGCAAATCAAGTTTGTATAAGATGAAACTCGTAGTGATGACTCAATCCACTTTCTTTGTGGAAGAAGACAAAATACTCTCTACTCTCTTTGAAGAAGGGTTGGAGAACCTACATCTTTGCAAACCTGGAAATACACCTATTTATTTTTGAACGATTACTTTCTTTTAATCTCAGAAGATTATAGAAAGAAGATTACTGTACACGAAAAAATTTCTACTTGAAAAAACGAGTTTGAGTTGTCAGGAATTCATTTAGAGAACTCAAATTGTTGTCCTCCTGAAGGTTATAAAGGTCGTATTACTAAGACATGCGACAGGTTAGAAAGCCTAAAAGAAGCAACAAAGAAAGCCAAATATGTATTCTTAAAAGACACCTTTAACACGCTTTCAAGTCCCAATAACAATCCCAAATATTCTCTTTCACAGCTCGAAGAAGCATCAAAAAGGCTATATAAACAAACATGTTTATGCCTTAGGCGGTGTTTCTTAGACACTATTCCCTTAGCAAAGAAGTTAGGCTTTTGGTGGAGTTGTTCTTTGCGAAGACCTTTGGCAAAAAGTTTAACATAGTGAGCCATAAAGATTATAGAGATTTAATCGCTCATTTTGTGAAAAATAAAACAAGCAGTGGGTTAATAAAGAGAATAAAAATAGGAGAGAAAGATTACACGAATTAAGATTGAAACAATATAATAAATCATAATTGTAAACATTAAAACAATGAGTGAGAATAACTCTTTTTTTAGTTTTTCTCGGGCACCAGTTCGAGATATCTTGCAGAGAAAATCTGTAACAGTTTGAACTGTCCTTTAGGTAATTTGGTGGTTACTCGTTTCTCTGATGGTGAGTTCGCAGTGTCTTACGAAGAGTCTATCAGAGGTAGAGATGTATTCTTAGTGCAGAGTACATTTCCTAATTCGGATAACTTAATGGAGCTTTTGTTAATGATAGATGCAGCAAAACGTGCATCTGCTCGTAACATTATAGCTGTTATTCCCTACTTTGGTTGGGCAAGACAAGACCGTAAAGATAAGCCAAGAGTTAGTATTGGTGCTAAACTTATAGCAGACTTGTTGATGGTAGCAGGTATCGATCGTGTTATCACAATGGACCTTCATGCAGACCAAATACAAGGTTTCTTCGATGTACCAGTAGACCATCTTTATGCATCGGGTGTTATTTTGCCTTATCTTCAAAGTCTTCAATTGGAGAATTTAGTAATTGCAAGCCCTGATGTAGGGTGGCAGTAAACGTGCAAACACTTATGCTAAATATCTTGGTTGTCCGTTAGTATTGTGTAATAAAACACGTGCTCGTGCCAATGTAGTTGAAAGTATGCAAATCATTGGTGATGTTGTAGGAAAGAATGTTATTATTATTGACGACATGGTAGATACAGCAGGAACCATTACAAAGGCAGCCGATATAATGAAAGAAGCAGGAGCATTGAGCGTAAGAGCATGTGCATCTCACTGTGTGATGAGTGGTCCTGCATCTGAAAGAGTAGAAAAATCTGCTTTAGAAGAAATTGTATTCACAGATTCTATACCTTATAGTAACCGTTGTGCAAAGGTGAAACAACTTTCTGTTGCCGATATGTTTGCAGAAACTATTCGCCGAGTTGTTTCTAACGAAAGTATTTCTTCACAGTATATTGTTTAAAAAACGAACATAAAAATGAAGTGCACATTTTTTTCTTGCAAAGCATATTTTGTTTGTCTTCTCTTTTAGTTGGTTGTAAATCAAAACCTACTAAAGAAATTCAGCCTAAAAGCGAAACTGTCGTAGCAGAAGATAAAGTGGAAGACCTTGTTGTTCCTACTTTTACAATGACGAACATAGAGGGAAAAGAAGTTTCGCTAAATAGTGAACTTAAAAATAAGATTACTATTATTGATTTCTGGGCTACTTGGTGTGGACCATGTATGCATGAAGTGCCAAACCTTGTGCAAATACACCACGACTATAAAGATAAAGGACTTGGAATTGTGAGTATTTCTCTCGATGAAAAACGAAGAAGATTGGAAGAAAACAGTAAAAGAAGAAGGCATGGAGTGGACCCATTTGTCTGATTTAAAGGGCTGGGACAACTTTGCTGCACGACTTTATGGCGTTCAAAGTATTCCTTATATTATCGTTGTTGATGCTGAAGGCAAACTGTTAGCACAAGACCTTAGAGGAGAAGACCTACGAAAATTTGTAGCAGAAAGACTTAAATAAGGCATTTTATTATACTTTATAAAAATCTCGTTTGGAGATAGTTTCTGTCTCTAAATGAGATTTTTTTGTTGAAAAAAATAATCAGGGAGAACATTTCAATGTTGAGGCTATAAGAAAGAAAAAAATAGTCTTATAATGATTGTAGAACATGCAAACATCTCCTAAAAAAACTCTTTATATAAAAATCAGAAGTAATGAGTAAGTATTTAGTTACCGATACAAAGAAAATAACTACACGTAAGTTTATTGAGATGAAAAAAAGGCAGGAGAAAAAAATCTCAATGCTTACCGCATACGACTTTACCAGCGCAACAATTATAGACCAAGCAGGTATAGATGGCATTCTTGTGGGCGACTCTGCAGCAAATGTTATGCTTGGTGCTAACACCACATTGCCTATTACTTTAGACCAAATGATTTATCATGCGCGTTGTGTTATGAATGGAGTGAAGCGTGCAATGGTGGTTTGTGATATGCCATTTGGTAGTTATCAAGTGAATAAAGATGAGGCCTTGCGCAGTGCCATACGCATAATGAAAGAAACAGGAGTAGATGCTTTAAAGTTAGAAGGTGGAGAAGAGATTATAGAAACTGTTAAAGCACTTGTAAATGCAGGTATTCCTGTAATGGGACACCTTGGACTTACCCCTCAAAGTGTGCATCAATTAGGCGGTTATAGTTTGCAAGCAAAGCAAGAAAAAGAGGCTAAAAAACTTTTAACCGATGCGTTTCTACTTTCTAATGCTGGCTGTTTTGCCATTGTATTAGAGAAGATTCCCGCTACATTAGCAAAGCAAGTGTCTGAAAGTGTCTCATGTCCTACTATTGGAATTGGTGCAGGTAATCACACCGATGGGCAAATATTAGTTTCTACAGATATGTTAGGAATGACACAAGGTTTTAGCCCTAAGTTTTTACGTCGTTATGCTCAGCTTTCCGAAGTGATGACAGATGCCATAGGAAGTTATATTACCGATACTAAAAAAATGGTAGCTTTCCTAACGAATCAGAATCGTATTAAGTGTCTGATAAGTGTTTAACTAATGTGTTATTTAGATGGAAAATAGCCTATTATCTAAATTATATCTACTAAGACAACCCCATTTTGTTTGCCTTCTTATAGCAAACATTTTGTGGGATTTGTCTGCTTATTACCTCATTCCACTTGGTTTATTTAACCATTATCCTCACATTATTCAAGCCTCGCAACAAGCCTTATACATGCTTTTCTTTGGTGTTGGCCTGTTTGCATTGGGTGCATTTAATAACTATTTAGTGCAAGTTTACAGACGAAGAACCATTTGTATTGTTTCGCAAATATGTTTCTTTGTTGTCTTTGCCTTGCATTTATATGCTACCGACGTGTTTTTTGCGCCTTTAAACCATATTTTAAGGTTTGCTATGGGAGCTTTTTGGGGGCTTTCTAAAAATGGTTTTAGCAGGAACACTCATTACAGATAAATGCAAATCTGCCGACCGTTCGTTAGCTAACGAATACATTTCGTGGACGAGTCGACTTAGTTTTCCATTGGCTTTTATTCTTTATTTTGGTGTTGCTCGCTTCTTAATTAGTGGAGTATTATTTGTGCCTATTATCACCGTTGGGCTGTCTATATTTCTACTTTTTATGCGTTAAATTCCCCTTTAGGGTTCCTTATGAAGAGGTAAAAGAGGTGTTCGTTAGATAGATTTTTTTCATTTAAAAGATGTAGCATTGTTTGCCATTACAATCTTTATCACTTTTATTGTAGGTTTATTGTTTGCGCAAGTTGGTCAAAAACCTTTAAGCTTTTTGTTTTTTGTAGGATTACTCTTGTCTTTCGTACGATTGTTTTTTCAGGTGGAAACACGTTTGTTAAAGAAAGAACTGCTAATAGAAAGCATTTTGTTTTTAGGCTTTTTAGGAGGAAGCATTTTAAGTGAAAAACGCTCTACTAACCAACTTTTGTTATGTTCTTTTAGGTATGACAGTAGGCAATTTAGGGCGAATATTGCAACAATTCTTTACCCTTTCTGTTTCTCATGCAGAAAGAAGTACGGCTCAAAACACCTTTATTTTAGGTAGAGAGTTGGGCTTGTATGTCGGTTTATTTGTAGGTTGGTTCTTTACATTTAATCGTGTTTTCGTTATTATTGCTATTTTTTTGTGTAGCGTAGTAGCTATGGGAGTATTGGTTTTATGTAAAATAAAAAGCAAGTAAATAAGCCTGATATTATAGCAAAAAAGAATATCGAAAAAAACGTATTTCTCTGCCTCTTTTAGAAAAAATAAACCAAGTGTGCAAAATAAATTGTTTTTTTGACCTTGAAAGATAAAACAAAAAGGGGTATAAAAAGCACTTATTATAGAAAAAAATATGCAATAGCTTGTGTTTTTACCATGCAAAAGATAGTGTTTTTAGCGTGTAAAATACAAGCTATTAGCATGTAAAACATCGTAGTTTTCGTGCTAAAACATAAGAGTTTAGCGCATAATGCACCATCAATGGCATTTTTAGTACTTGTGTTTTAAAAATTTTAAAAACCTATATGTTTAACAACTATCAATGCATAAAAATGCTTACAAACATCTTGATTTCTTTTTCGGAAAACACGATAAAACCTTAGCTATTTTTTTGCTAAAAATAAATATTTTAAATGTAACAAAAACGCTCACAAATCTAACGCTCTTTTTCTTTAAAAACGTCATTTCTTTTTGTCTAAAAAAATGAGGCGTTAAAAAGTTGAAAAACATTCTATAAAAACGTAGAACAGCTCTTTTTGTCTTTATCTGTTTTTATATAAATAAAGCAATAAATTTACCATCTTGTGCTAAAAAGTGGTAAAGACAATTTTCAATGTTTTTTTGTTTTTTTGTCGTACCTTATCTTTCCTCTTTTTTTCCGTAAACCCGCCCGTCTTTCTATAAAAAGAAGCTGTGTTTTTAAAGGCTCATTCTACAATAAATATTTTTTTATTAAACGTTATTATAATACATGAAAAATAGCACGAATTTATATATTTCTTTGTTGGGTATTAACGCTCTTTTCGGCTTGTATGCAAGACGAATTATTTAATATTTCGTCTGGTGGACGCCTTTCTTTTTCTGTTGATACCCTTCGTCTTGATACTGTTTTTTCTAACACTTCTACCCCCACTAAAAGTTTTTGGGCTTATAACCATAATGGTAAGGGGGTGAAATGCAGAAGCGTTCGATTAGAAAGAGGTAACCAGTTGGGCTTTCAAGTGAATGTAGATGGTGTTTTTTTAGGAAGCAATTTGGGTTATCAAACAAACGAAATTGCGGTTAGAGAACAAGATAGTATTCGTATTTATGTAAAGGTGTTAGCCACAGCAACGCAGGAAAAAGACCCTCAATTGCTAACAGATAATTTGATTTTTACTTACGACGATGGTAAAGAACAAAAAGATAAACTTGCGTGCTTGGGCATGGGATGCGCACGTATTACGTTCGTTGCAAGTGAAAAAGATACCACTATTAGTTCGCAACCGCCTATTGTGGTGTATGGAGGCATAACTGTTAACGAGAATAGTGTACTAACAATAGCAGAAGGAACAACACTTTATTTTTCATTCAGGTGCAGCGTTAAATGTAAAAGGAACACTTTTGTGCAAAGGAACATCTACAAACAATGTGGTGTTAAGAGGAGATAGACTTGATAAATTGTTTGAAAAATTTGCCTTATGATAGGGTGAGTGGACAATGGAAAGGTATAAAAAATAGCTTCTTCTTCGTATGGAAATAAGTTGGAATTTACAGATATTCATAGTACATTTACAGGTATCGAGGTAGATTCTTCTGATGTTTCAAAAAGAAAAAAACTAACGCTTAATGCTGTTTCAATTCACAACTGTTTAGGCGATGGATTACGAGCTACCAACGCTAATATATCTGTGATAAATTCGCAAATAAGCAATGCACAAAAACTGTTTAGCTGTTATCGGTGGAAAAAACGTTGCTAAACGCTTGTACAATAGCGCAATTTTATCCTTTTACATCGCAAAGAGGAGTGGCGCTTTGGGTAGATGATAAAAATAAAAAGGTGGAACGTTTTGAATGTATCAACTCGCTTATTACGGGCTTATTGTCTGATGAAATGTCTATTCTTATCGACACTAAACATAAAAGATTTTTTTCTGCTTTTACACTTAAAAAAATAATGTGATGCGTACGCCTAAAATTGAAAACTTTTCGGGTGCACAGTTAGAAAATATATTCTATGAAGCACCTAACGACACAACCATAGGCGGACGAAAGAATTTTAAACAGATAGATTTTACCAATATGAAGTTTGATTTTAATCTTTCTAAAACCTCGTTAGCTATCGGAAAAGCAAATGCTTTAAGCTTACCAACGCACGACAGAAATGGCACTGAAAGGTTAAATCATAACGATATTGGAGCGTATATCTTAAAAGAACAATAGCATTATGGAGTATCATAAAATTGTTATTAACTATTCACTTTGTAAGGTGGAAGAACTATCAGAGATAGAAAGAGCACTGATAGAGAAGGCAAAGGAAGCTACAAACACCGCTTATGCTAAATATAGTAGGTTTTATGTTGGAGCAGCTTTATTGCTCAATAATGGTGTAATAGTGCAGGGCTCTAATCAAGAAAATGCAGCTTTTCCGTCGTCGTTATGTGCTGAAAGAACTGCTATATTTGCGGCTCAATCGCAATATCCGAAAAGAGTGTGTAAAGATAATTGCTATTGCTGCTCGTACAGACGATAAGTTTTTTTGTTTAATCCGATAACACCTTGCGGAGCATGTCGACAGGTAATTTTAGAGGTGGAAGACCGTTATAAAACGCCTATAAAAGTGTTATTGTATGGCGAAAAAGGGGTGTATTGTATTGATAGTATTAAAGATTTATTACCTTTTTCGTTTGTAGACGATAACTTAAATGATAAGGTAGAAAGCGCTAAATAAAAAGTTTTTTTAGTGTTGAAAGATAGGCTGTTACCTCTTATAATAAAAACAAAACAAACAAAAGGCTATATACATAAAAAAGGAATGATGGATAAACATCATTCCTTTTTATATTGTTCAACAAAGCAAACGCTTTATTCGTTTTTCTTTATTGATAAACTCTTTAATTGCGTTTTCTAACTCTTCAACTAATTCGGGGTTGTCTTTTTAAGAGTTTTTTTCACAGCTTCTTTTTCCTTGTCCAAGCTTAGAATCGCCATAAGAGAACCATGAACCACTCTTCTCTATAATGTTGTATTCAACACCAAGGTCTATAATTTCTCCTATTTTTAGATATGCCTTCACCGAACATTATCTCAAATTCTATACTCTTAAATGGGGGTGCTAATTTGTTTTTAACAACCTTTACGCGCGTTTTGTTTCCTATAATATCGTCTCCTTCTTTAATACTTCCAGCACGACGGATATCTAAACGAACGCTTGCATAAAACTTCAAAGCATTTCCACCCGTAGTTGTTTCAGGATTACCGAATAGCACTCCAATCTTTTTCACGTAGTTGGTTGATGAATATACAAGTGGTATTTGTTTTGTTAATGGTACTGGTTAGCTTTCTTAATGCTTGACTCATAAGACGTGCTTGCAAACCTACATTGCTATCACCCATAATACCTTCTAACTCTTTCTTTGGAGTAAGAGCCGCTACTGAGTCGACAACAAGAATGTCTACAGCCGATGAACGAATGAGTTGTTCTGCTATTTCAAGTGCTTGTTCACCATTGTCGGGTTGAGAAACCCATAGTTCTTTTATATTAACACCAAGTCGTTCAGCGTAAGAACTATCAAAAGCATGCTCAGCATCTATAAACGCTGCAATGCCACCAGCTTTCTGTGCTTCTGCAATAGCATGTATAGCTAATGTTGTTTTACCAGAAGATTCAGGTCCAAATATCTCTATTATACGTCCACGAGGGTAACCTCCAATTCCTAATGCAAGGTCTAAACCAATGCTACCAGTGTGTATAATGTCTATATTTTCTACACTTTTATCGCCCATCTTCATAATAGCACCCTTACCAAAGTCTTTTTCTATCTTTGCCATGGCTGCTTGTAGTGCCTTAAGTTTATTCTCTTGGGGACTGCCTTGTGTAGCTTCTGCTTTTTCTTTTGCCATAAATTTTATTGATTAAATATGAACGTTCACACCTTATTTATATATATGTGTGTGTTGTCTTGGATAACAATGACGATTTAAAAAGGCTCCAACTCTAAGTCGCCATTAAAGACTTCGTGCCAAGGAAGACCGTGTTTATTGAGTTCTTCCATAAATGGGTCTGGGTCAAACTCTTCTACATTCCATACACCGGGACGTTTCCAAAGACCTTTAAAGAACATCATTGCACCAATCATGGCAGGTACTCCTGTGGTATAGCTTACACCTTGCATTCCAGTTTCATTGTAAGCATCTTGGTGTTTACAGTTGTTATAAACATAATAGGTGAGTTCTTTACCATCTTTAATTCCACGAATACGGCAACCAATACTTGTTTCTCCCTCGTAGTTTTCGCCCAATTCTTGTGGATTAGGTAGCACTGCTTTCAAAAAAATTGTAATGGAACAATTTGTTGTCCGTTATAGTCAATGGGGACAATGCTTGCCATTCCGATGTTCTCAATTACTCTTAAATGAGTTAAATACTCTTGTCCGAAAGTCATCCAGAAGCGTGCTTGCTTAATAGTAGGATAGTTTTTAACTAAACTTTCAAGCTCTTCGTGATGTAAAAGATAACTTTCTCTTGGTCCGATATTAGGGTAGGTGAGTGGCTGGTGTAGCTCTAACGGTTCAGTTTCTACCCATTCACCATCTTTGTAATAAAGTCCTTTTTGTGTAATTTCTCTAATGTTGATTTCAGGGTTAAAGTTTGTTGCAAAAGCCTTGTGGTGATTACCAGCATTACAATCAACTATATCGAGGTAATGTATTTCATCAAAAATAGTGTTTAGCTGCATAAGCAGTGAATATTCCAGATACTCCTGGGTCGAAACCACAACCTAAAAATGGCTGTTAATCCTGCTTCTTCAAAGCGTTTCTTATAAGCCCATTGCCAGCTATATTCAAAAATGTGCTTCTGTCTTTTTGGTTCGTAATTAGCGGTATCGAGATAGTTTACTCCACATGCAAGACAAGCTTCCATGATAGTTAAGTCTTGATATGGAAGTGCAAGATTTATCACTAATTCGGGTTGGTAACTGTTGAAGAGCTCTTTAAGTTGCTCTACATCGTCTGCATCTACTTGCGCTGTTTTTTTATATTAGGATTGCCAATAGCCTCTACTATCTTATCGCATTTTTTTCTTTTCTACGAGATGCAATCATAAAATCGGTAAACACATTCATGTTTTGTGCTATCTTAAAAAGCTGCTACTGTAGCAACTCCTCCTGCGCCAATCATCAATACTTTTTCCCATTATTTCTTTTTTTATTTAGTTTTATATGTGTGTACTTATTCTGAAAAATTCTGACCCTTTAATGCCTAATGCACTGGTGATAGAGTATCCTAATATTTCTTGTCGGAAGTTTCCCCCTTGCATAGGTTGCATTGAAAACAAGGTTATTCTCTTTTCATCGTCTTTGAGTTTGTGAAGAATATTTCGTAACTCATTCCATGTAAATTCGTCTTCGGCATTAGGAATAATCATCACTTTCTTTACATCGGCTTGCTCACAAATGGTATAAGCAACGTCTAAAAAAAATGTTTGACGGTCTATAATATCTTCACGGGTGAGAGATGAAAGAACAAACTCTCCTATATTATCCTTAAAAGCTTTATTGTTTAGTTCTTCTGTGATATTAGATGGGGTGAAATTGTCAAACTGCTTTTTCTTTTTATCGTGTATAAAAAACACTTGTATGTTGTTTTCACCTTCGCGTAAGCCACCATCTAAGGCTATACAATCGAGCCAATGTGCTATATCTGCTTGGGGAATACGTCTGCCAAGCATGCGTTCAAAAGTTTACAATGAGGTTAAATGCAACATTATCAATATATTCTGCATCGATAAGAATTACATTTTTCACTCCACTTTTTCTGTATTTGTGAATTGTTCTTTCATCAATTGCAAAGATACAAAAAGATTATGAATAAACGGTAGAAATGAAAGCTATGAACTAAAAAAGATGCTTGATAAAACGAAAAAACACAACCTTATATTATCTTTGAGCTTTATGTGTAATATTTTAGATATAATTGTTAACTTTGCAACGATTTAATAATTATAAATATAAAAAAATAAAAATGACGTCTTTAACTTTATTGATAGTCGCTATTTTTTTGCTATCGGCTATCTTTTGTATCGCATTGGAAAGTGTTACAAAAGTGAATAAAGCTGCAGTGGCATTGCTGATGTTTGTAGGGTGTTGGACTCTCTTTATGGTAGACCCAACAGCGTATCTTACAAACTTATCTGATGGAAATGTGGCTCTGTTGTTACAGGAATTATAGACCACCATTTAGGGTCTACGGCGGAAACATTGTTTTTTTCTTGATGGGAGCAATGACAATTGTTGAGGTTGTAGATAAGAATGGAGGATTTAATTTTGTACGTGATGTACTTCAAACAACAAGTAAGCGTGGATTATTGTGGCGTATTGTGTTCATCACTTTCTTCCTTTCTGCTGTTTTAGATAACCTAACAACGAGCATTGTGATGGTGATGATTCTTAGAAAACTTGTGGAAGACCATAAGGATAGAATGGTATATGCGTCTTTGGTGATTATTGCTGCTAACTCAGGAGGTGCTTTTTCTCCTATTGGAGACGTAACAACTATTATGTTATGGAATAAAGGTGTGATTACTGCATTGGGCGTAATGGAAGAAATCTTTATACCTTCACTCATCTCAATGATTGTTCCTACATTGGTTATGCAACGTTTCTTAAAAGGAAATTTGGTTCCTGTTGAAGCAAAAATGGCTACTGATTATGAAGTATTAGACTTTAATGGGACGCAAAGAAAGATTATTTTTGTACTCGGAGTAGGTGGTCTTATCTTTGTACCCATCTTTAAATCAATCACTCATCTTCCTCCTTTTGTTGGTATTATATTAGTTCTTGGTCTACTTTGGACTGTTACTGAAGTGTTTTATCGTGCTGAACATGGGGATAATGAGGGACTTCAAAATCGTGTAGCTAATCTTATTTCTAAGATAGATATGTCTACTATTCTCTTCTTCCTTGGTATTTTGATGGCTGTAGCTTGTTTGGAAGAAATTAAGGTGTTAGAGATGATGGGTGTATGGCTTAACGACATATCTAATCAAAACCATTATATGGTCACTGGTATCATTGGTGTTTTATCAAGTATTGTAGATAATGTTCCTCTTGTTGCTGGTTGCATGGGGAATGTATAATGTAACTCCTATGGGTGATATGGCTGTTGATGGTATCTTCTGGCAGCTTCTTGCGTATTGTGCAGGTGTGGGTGGATCTCATTCTTATCATAGGAAGTGCGGCTGGAGTTGTTGTTATGGGGCTCGAAAAGATTAGTTTCGGCTGGTATATGAAAACGAGTATCTTTGGCAGCATTAGTTGGATATTTAGCTGGAATAGGTTCGTATTGGATTATTAGAACCTTCTTATGGAGTGTGTAATATAGTACTTACTTTTTCATAAAAAGTTATCTTTTATTTATATAAAAGAAGAGAGCAAACACTGAAGAAATTGTGTTTGTTCTCTTTTTATTTTGTCTCTATAAGTGTCTATTATAAACTTCTTGTTTTTATTTTAATCTTTCCAATATTCTTATAGGGGCATGTTAATATCTTTTGCACTAAAAGATAATGATAGAAACGTTGAGAAAGAGAACTTTTATTTACCTCTATTTTATTTAGTAAATGACCCTTGAATTAGACGAAATAACAAGCTTTTTCTTTGTGTTATAGGTGGATTTAAAGAGAAGAATATAAATAATTCTTCTTGATTATGAAACTGTAGAATTGCTCCTTTTATGCTCTTTATTTCTTGTTTGATTATCTTCAATGAATTAAAATAGAAGAGATAGAATGTAATAAGCTAAATGATGCAGTGAATGACACCTTATTATATAATAGGAGAGGGGGAATAGTGTAGATAAAAATGATAAGATATATACAAAAGAAAGGGTGAACATTAAAAGAAATGTTCACCCTTTATAGATTAAATACTTTTATAACTAAGATAAAAGATTATTTACCTTCTTCCATTTTAGCTTTCAAAGCAGCAAGTGCATCAATATCACCTAAAGAAGTTTTTGCAGCAACATTGTTGATTTGAGCTGAGTCATTCTTCTTAGTGTTATTGTTGTGTTGCTTACGAGGTTTAGACTTCTTTACCTTCTTCAAAAGTACGGCTATGAGAAAGGATAATTCTCTTAGTTTTCTTTTACGAATTCGATAACTTTGAAATCTAATTCTTCACCTACTTGTGCTTGTGTTCCGTCTTCCTTAACAAGATGTTTAGGAGTTGCAAAACCTTCACCACCTTCGTTTAAAGTGATAACAGCACCTTTGTCCATCATATCAGTTATTTTACCTTTATGTAATGAACCTGGAGTGTAAAGAGTTTTCATAAGCATCCCAAGGATTATCTTCTAATTGCTTATGACCTAAAGCTTAGACGACGATTTTCCTTGTCTATTTCAAGAACCATTACGTCTATTTGAGCACCTACTTGAGTAAATTCTGAAGGATGTTTAACCTTCTTTGTCCAAGATAAGTCTGAGATATGGATAAGTCCATCAACACCTTCTTCTAATTCAACAAAGATACCGAAGTTGGTAAAGTTACGCACTTTAGCAGTGTGTTTGCTACCGATAGGATATTTAACTTCGATTGTTTCCCATGGATCTTCTTTTGAGTTGTTTGATACCAAGAGACATCTTACGTTCGTCACGGTCGAGTGTTAAAATAACAGCTCCAACCTCGTCGCCTACATGTAAGAACTCTTGTGCAGAGCGTAAGTGTTGGCTCCAAGACATTTCTGACACGTGGATAAGACCTTCAACACCAGGAGCAATTTCAACAAAATGCACCATAGTCAGCAATAACCACTACTTTACCTTTCACATGGTCGCTCACTTTAAGGTCTGCATTTAGTGCATCCCATGGGTGAGGAGTAAGTTGTTTCAATCCTAATGCGATACGTTTCTTTTCGTCATCGAAGTCAAGAATAACAACATTTATCTTTTCGTCAAGTGCTACAACTTCGTGTGGATCACTTACACGACCCCAAGATAAGTCAGTAATATGAATAAGTCCGTCTACTCCACCAAGGTCGATGAATACACCATAAGAAGTAATGTTCTTAACAGTACCTTCGAGAATTTGACCTTTTTCGAGCTTGCTAATAATTTCTTTCTTTTTGTGCTTCAAGTTCAGGCTTCAATAAGAGCTTTATGAGAAACAACAACATTGCGGAATTCTTGGTTGATTTTTACAATCTTGAATTCCATTGTTTTTCCCTACGAATACGTCGTAGTCACGAATAGGATGAACGTCGATTTGACTTCCAGGCAAGAAAGCCTCAATGCCAAATACGTCAACAATCATACCGCCCTTAGTGCGACATTTGATGTAACCTTGTACCACTTCTTCGCTTTCAAGCGCAGCGTTTACACGGTCCCAGCTCTTGTTTAAGCGTGCCTTCTTATGAGATAGTTCAAGCTGACCTTTTTATCTTCTTGCATTTCTACATAAACCTCTACAGTATCGCCTACTTTTAGTTCGGGATTGTAGCGGAATTCAGAAGCTGGAATGATACCATCACTCTTGTAACCGATATTGACAATAACTTCTTTTCTTGTCGATATGGCTAACAACACCTTCAACAACTTGGTGTTCTGCCACTTTGTTTAAGGTTTCATCATAAGCCTTTACTAAAGAGCTGCTTTGTTAGCATCCATGCTTGAACCATTTTCAAATTCTTCCCAATTGAAGTCGTCTAATGGTTGTACGTTCTTTAAGTTTGACATAATGTTAATAAAAATAAATTAATAAAGTTAGACCTTACGCCTTATAAAAGGCAAAAAAATCTGCTACAAAGATACGGCTTTTTATAATAATCTTACTTTTAATTATCAAAGATAATCTCTTAATCTTTATTGTTTTTTTAACGTAGAAACTACTTTTTACACAAGCTTTTTATCAACAATCTTATCTCTTATATTATATAATGTGAGAAGCTATTTGATAGAAAGCAGCCGATACTCCCCAAGCTAATGCTGTAGTGTAAACTGATGCAAATAAAGCCCATTTCCACGAGCCTGTTTCTCCTTTTATAGCGGCTATAGTAGCAATGCAAGGGAAATAAAGAAGCACAAATAATAAGAAAGCATACGCTGAGATAGGTGTTATACCATCAGCATGCATCTGCTTATATAGCTTTGAATATTTCACAGTGTCTTGACTATAGCTATCGTCATCACTAAAACTATTGTCGGAAGTGTATATCACTCCCATTGTAGAAGCTACCACCTCTTTTGCTGCTGTACCAGCTAATAGACCTACATCTAACTTCCAATCGAAACCTTGCGCTTTGAATATTGGTTCTATGGTTTTACCTATTTGTCCTATATAGCTCTTTTCTAAGCGTTTATCGCTACTTAAACTTTCTCCATAAGGAAAGTAACCTAAAGCCCAAAACAATAATACTTGCCACCAAAAATGAACCCTCCCATTTTCTTTAAATACTGCTTTCCTTTTTCCCAAGTGTGTCTTCCCATGGCTTTCCATGTAGGAAATCGGTAGGGTGGAAGCTCCATTACAAAGGGAGTATCTTCTCCTTTTGCAAGTGTAGATATGAATAGTTTACTCATAATCACTGCAATGAGAATACCTATTATATATAAAGATATCATAACAGACGATCTATATTTAGGGGCAAAAAAAGGTGCCTATTATCATAATATAAACAGGTAGACGGGCAGAACAGCTCATCAGTGGTAAGATAAGCATTGTGACTAATCTACTTCTCCTGCTTTCTATTGTGCGGGTAGACATGATAGCTGGAACATTACAACCAAAGCCCATAATGAGTGGAATGAAAGACTTTCCGTGCAAACCCATTTTGTGCATTAGTTTATCCATAATAAATGCTGTTCGAGCCATGTATCCACTGTCTTCCATAAACGATATAAACGCATATAAAATTAAGATTTGTGGAAGAAAAAAACGATAACTGCACCTACACCACCGATTATTCCGTCTACAGTCATTGCTTTGAGAGAACCATCGGGAAGATAGTTCGACACGTTTTCGCCGATAATATTTACCCCTGCTTCAATCCAGTCCATAGGATATTGTCCTAAAGAGAAAGTGGTTTGAAACATAAGCCATAAAATAGCAATAAACAAAGGGAACCCCACCCATTTATTAGTGATGATAGCATCAATTCTGCGGGTTAGTTGGTAAATATCTTGCTTTTTGCCTTGTTTGTAGTCTATTTCTTGAAGTAGATGACGAATGAAACCATACTTGGTATCCATGATAATTGTTTCGCAATCTTCGTGTTTATGGCATTTTATAGCTTGTGTCAGTTGGTTTGCGAGCATTGATAATTTCCTGTTTATCTTTAATACTTTCCAGTTGATTTTTCAACATCCTTGTCGCCCTCTAACAGCTTAATAGCTAAATAACGAGTAGACGAATATCGATGTAAAGTTTCGTGAGGGAGAAGCAACTGTTGTAAGGTTTGAATGCCTTGTTCAAGTTCTTCGTCATAAATCACTGGTTTGTAATATGTTGAGAGTGTATCTGAAGACTCTTTATCGTACTCGTTTTTCGTAAACATTTATAACGCTTTCAAACAAACTATGCACACCCTTTTCCCGATTTAAATACCGTAGGTGTAACAGGCATATTTAGTTTTTTTGCCCAATTCTTTATAATCTATATTGTCTCCACGTCTTTCCGTTTCATCGAACATATTTAATGCGCAAACCATTTGAATGTTCATTTCCATGAGTTGCGTTGTAAGATATAAATTGCGTTCTAAGTTGCTTGCATCAATCACATTTATAACAATATCGGGCGTTTCGTCTGTTAGTTGTTTACGAACATACAGTTCTTCTGGCGAATAGGCTGATAAACTATACGTTCCGGGCAAGTCTGTTAAATGAAATTCGTAGCCCTTATAGTGCGCAATACCTTCTTTTTGCGTCTACTGTAACGCCCGAATAGTTTCCTACTCGCTCGTGAGCTCCACTTGCAAAGTTAAATAAAGACGTTTTACCACAATTGGGATTGCCTACCAATGCAATATTTATATGTTTACTTTTTCTTTTTAGAACGGTGTTTAAATCTTGCTTGTTTATAGGCGCAGTTGGTTGGTTTATCTTAATTTCTTTATTAAGATAACCTTCGTAAAGGTGTTGTTTCAGAACTAATATCGGTACTTTCTTCGAGTAAAACAACTTCTATCATTTCAGGCTCAGCACGTCTTAACGACACTTCATAGCCCATAATGCGATACTTAACAGGGTCTTGTAAAGGCGCATTAAGTAGCACTTCCACCTCTTTACCTTTAATAAAGCCCATCTCAACAATGCGTTTTTCTAAACGCACCATGTCCTGTTACTTTTATAATAACCCCTTTATTACCGTTGTGTAAATCAGATAATCTCATAATGTTTACCAATAGTTACGTGCTTTTTGTTTATAAACAAACCTAAAAAGCGGATTTATTTGCAAAAGGTAATGAATAAATATTTTTATATTTAATGAAATGTTTTTTTATGTAAAGCGAAAAATACCTATTTTTAGGTATTTGCTTTGAGCATTTTATGCTTTTATATAGAAAAAAATGAACCTTTATTTTTGTATAGAAATAGTTGAATTATAGCAAAAAAATAGCTAAGCTTTTATGCTCTTTTATGCTTCTTATGCGTGTAAAGAAAGAGTAAAAAAATATAAGTGTTACTGCTTAAACATATATGTTTTTGAATTTCTATAATGGAGAATTTAAAACATGAAAAAAATCGAGACTTTATAGTGTAAAAGATAAGGTTTTACTATACAATACATTATCTTTTGTTATATAAAAGTCTTAGATATTGCACACTAAACTCTTATCTTTTTGCATGCTAAAAGCTAAGCTATTGCACAGTTTTTACTGAAAAAAATGCCATTTAAAGGAGTTTTCTTTTAAAAATAAAACGAATTGTCTTTATTGTAGCTATTTCTCAGAAATTAAAAATTACAACACTCGCATTTTTACAACCTATCTCAATACCTAAAAACAGATGATAAATGTAAAACTTACCTATTTATAATGAATAAAGTCTTTTAAATTCTTGTCATTATGAATAATTATCTTTATTTTTGCACAGATTAAATATATAATAAATCCTTGTTATGAATAAAACGTTACAAACACTTCTTTCGTTTTGTGTAGGGTTACTGCTATTAACCAGTTGTTCAAGTATGCGTAAAGTGCCTTATTTTCAAAATGCAGATTATGTAGATTTAACAGACTCTAAAGGCTTATACGATGCTAAAATAATGCCTAAGGATATGCTTTCTATAAGCGTAAGTACACTTAATGCAGATGCATCGGCACCTTTTTAATCGTGGAACAGTGAGTGCATCAGCTCCAGGAAGTAGTGCTTCAACCCATTCTTCTACAGGAGAAGGATATTTAGTTGATAATAACGGAAATATAGAATTCCCTTTAATTGGTCGTATTCATGTAGCAGGTTTAACAAAAACACAATGTCAAGATTTAATAAAATCGAAGATATTGCCTTACATGTCTAAAACAGAAAACCCATTAGTAATAGTGAGAATGTCGAGTTATCATATTACAATATTAGGCGAAGTGAAAGCTCCTGGTGTTATTCCTGTAGCAACTGAGAAGATAAGTGTTTTGGAAGCGATAGCAAGTGCAGGAGACCTTACGTTATATGGAAAAAGAGATAACGTGATGCTTATTCGTGAAGATGCAAGCGGACAGAAGTCTATTTATCGTTTAAATCTTAACGATGCTAATATCATTAATTCTCCTTATTTCTATTTGCGACAAAATGATGTACTCTATATACAGCCTAATAAAGTTCAAGCATCGAACGCTGGGTTTGGTCCCGTTAGTAGTATGGTATTTAGTTTCTTAGGTGTTGCAACAGGTTTAGCAGGTATTTTGATAGGAATTTTAAGGAAATAAGAAATAAAAGCTGAGAAGTTTGTTCTTCTTGGCTTTTTATTTATAGCGTAAAAGGCAATAGTCTTTTATAATTTAGTTTATACGATTAAAGCATATCTTTAAATATGGAACAGTTAAAGCATGAATGTGGAATAGCAATGGTGCGACTTCTTAAACCATTATCTTATTATCAAGAAAAAGTATGGCACATGGATGTATGGTTTAAATAAGCTATATTTGTTGATGGAAAAACAACATAACCGTGGACAAGAAGGTGCAGGATTAGCTTGTGTAAAATTAGATGGTGAGCCCGGAAACGAATATATGTTTCGTGAAAGAGCCGAAGGAACAAACGCTATTACCGAAATCTTTTCTCGTGTTCATGCTAATTTTAAAGATTGTACTGCCGAACAATTAGCCGATGCAAGCTATGCTAAAGAACAATTACCGTTTGCTGGAGAAATGTATATGGGTCATCTCCGATATTCTACAACAGGAAAAAAAGGACTTACTTATGTGCATCCTTTCTTGAGAAGAAACAACTGGAGAGCTAAAAACTTGTGCTTGTGTGGCAACTTTAACATGACAAATGTAGAACAAGTGTTTAAACATTTAACTAAACAAGGACAGTTCCCACGCATTTATAGCGACACTTATATCATGTTAGAGTTCCTCGGTCATCGCTTAGACCGTGAGGTAGAAAGAAACTTTGTCGCTGCTAATGCCCTGAAAAATGCAGAACACTGATATTACAAACTACATTGAAGATAATGTAAATATGGCGAATGTTCTGCAAACATCTATGTCTTTGTTCGATGGAGGATATGTAGTTTGTGGCTTAACAGGTAGTGGAGAGTCTTTCGTTATGAGAGACCCATGGGGAATACGTCCTGCCTTTTATTATATGGACGATGAGATAGTGGCTATTGCCAGTGAACGTCCTGTATTGCAAACAGCTTTTAATTTATCTTGTAACGATGTGAAAGAACTCGATGCAGGCAAAGCTATTTTTGTAAGTAAAAAAGGAGAATGTGCCATAAAACGTGTGTTAGAACAACGTGGCGACTCGAAATGTTCGTTCGAAAGGATTTATTTTAGTCGCGGTTCCGACCAAGATATATATAACGAAAGAAAAAAGCTTGGCGAACAACTCACGTCGTCTATCCTCAATGTTATTGATAATGATGTGGCTCACACCGTGTTTTTCTTTTATTCCAAATACAGCCGAAGTGGCGTTTTATGGTATGCTCGATGGCTTTAATCGCTATGTGGATAATGAGAAAATAAAGCAGATTGAGCTTTTAGGACATAAAGCCTACACACGAAGAATTGACTGCTATTTTACATAATTATGTGCGTAGCGAAAAGGTTGCTATTAAGGATATTAAATTAAGAACCTTTATTGCAGAAGGCAATTCGCGTAATGATTTAGCTTCTCATGTGTACGATATTACGTATGGAAGTATCACTCCTTACAAAGATAACTTAGTGGTTATAGACGATAGTATTGTGCGTGGAACAACATTAAAGAAAAAGTATTCTTCGTATCTTAGACCGTCTTCACCCCAAAAAAATAGTAGTAGTAAGTAGTGCACCGCAAATTCGTTATCCGATTATTACGGCATAGATATGCCTCGTTTAGAAGAGTTTTTGCGTGTTTAGAGCTACTATTGCACTTTTTAGAAGAACGCAATATGACACATATTATATATAAGGTGTATAACGATTGTGTAAACGAATTAAAGAAAGATGTAAATGAAATGACGAATTGCGTAAGAGCTATTTACGAACCATTTACAGTAGAAGAGATAAATAAAAAAAGATAGTGGAAATGCTCAGACCAGAAGGTGTTATAACACCAATTGACCTTGTTTTTCCAATCGATAGAAGGCTTACATGCGGCTATTCCACATCATAAAAGGCGATTGGTATTTCACAGGTCATTATCCAACACCTGGTGGAACAAAAACTTTGCAATCAAGCTTTTGTAAACTTTGTTCATCATCATTATCCACAAAAATAACAATAAACAAGAATAAAGAACAATGAAGAATGTAACATTACTTTTGAGCGATGGCACAAAAATTTCATGGTAAAAAGTTTTGGCTATGAGGCTCCAGTTGCAGGAGAAGTGGTATTTAATACTGCCATGATGGGTTATCCAGAAAGTTTAACAGACCCATCTTATGCAGGTCAATTGATGACACTCACTTATCCATTAGTTGGAAATTATGGAGTTCCTCCTTTCTCTTTTTGAAGAGAATGGGCTACCCACTTATATGGAAAGCGATAAGATTCATGCCTCTGCAATCATTGTTTCTGATTATTGTGAAACCTATTCTCATTGGAATGCAAACGAGAGTTTGAGCTGCTTGGTTACAAAGAGAAAAAGGTGCCAGGAATAACAGGTATCGACACAAGAGAGCTTACAAAGGTGCTTAGAAATCATGGAGTGATGATGGGAAAAATTATCTTTGATGATGAACCTAATAATATTCCAGGAAGCAAATTATGAAGGTATCAACTTTGTAGACCGTGTTTCTTGTAAAGAAATAAAAACGATACAATGAAGGTGCAAGCAAAAAGGTTGTATTGGTAGATTGTGGTGTTAAAGCCAATATTATTCGTTGTTTAATCAATAGAGGGGTAGAGGTGATACGCGTACCATGGAACTATGACTACACAAATATGCAGTTTGATGGTTTGTTTTTAGCAAATGGACCAGGCGATCCTGATACATGTGAAGAGGCAGTAGCTATTCTTCGAAAGTTTATGAGTTCGACAACTAAACCTATTTGTGGTATTTGTATGGGTAATCAACTCTTAGCTAAAGCAGGTGGAGCAACTATTTATAAACTCAAATATGGTCATCGTTCACACAACCAACCCGTACGTATGGTTGGAACAGAACAATGTTTTATTACCAGTCAGAACCATGGTTATGCAGTAGATGCTAAAACCTTAGGGAAGCGATTGGGAAGAGTTATTTGTTAATATGAATGATGGTTCAAACGAAGGAATACGTCATAAACATCGTCCTTGGTTCTCTTCTCAGTTTCATCCAGAGGCTTGTTCAGGCCCTGTAGACACCGAATTTATTTTCGATAAGTTTGTAAATTCACTTTAAACACTTATTCATTTTTTTAGAAACAAGCAGTTATGAAATACGAAAAATATAAAGAAAGTTCTTTTATTAGGCTCTGGAGCATTGAAGATTGGAGAAGCTGGTGAGTTTGATTATTCAGGTTCTCAAGCCTTAAAAAGCTTTACGAGAAGAAGGTGTAGAAACAATTCTTATCAATCCAAATATTGCCACTGTACAAACATCTGAGGGTGTTGCAGACCATATTTACTTCTTACCTGTTCAGCCTTATTTCGTAGAACGAGTGATAGAAAAAGAGCGTCCAGATGGTATTTTTGCTATCTTTTGGAGGTCAAACAGCATTAAACTGTGGTGTAGAACTCTTCAAATCAGGGCGTTTTAGATAAGTATAATGTGCAAGTATTGGGTACTCCTGTACAAGCAATTATTGATACAGAAGACCGAGAAATATTTGTAAATAAGCTTAATGAGATTGATGTTAAGACCATTAAGAGTGAAAGCTTGTGAAACCATAGAGCAAGCTCGTAAAGCAGCAAAAAGAATTGGGTTATCCTGTTATTATACGTGCTGCTTATGCCTTAGGAGGTCTTGGTAGTGGTTTCTGTGATACCGAAGAAGAACTCAATACATTAGCAGAAAAGGCCTTTTCTTTCTCTCCTCAGGTGTTAGTAGAGAAGAGTTTGAAAGGTTGGAAAGAGGTGGAATACGAAGTAGTTCGCGATAGATACGACAATTGTATCACAGTGTGTAACATGGAAAAACTTCGACCCATTAGGCATACACACTGGTGAAAGTATTGTTGTTGCACCATCTCAAACACTCACAAATAGCGAGTATCACAAGTTAAGAGCTTTGTCTATTAAGATTATTCGACACATTGGTATAGTAGGAGAGTGTAACGTTCAATACGCATTCGACCCACAAAGTGAAGATTATAGAGTGATAGAAGTGAATGCACGTTTAAGCCGTTCTTCTGCTTTTAGACTTCTAAAAGCAACAGGTTATCCCTTAGCTTTTTGTGGCTGCGAAATTAGGTATGGGCTACGGTTTGTTTGAGTTAAAGAATTCAGTAACAAAAACTACAAGTGCATTCTTTGAGCCTGCGCTCGATTATGTAGTGTGTAAGATACCACGATGGGACCTTAGTAAATTCCATGGAGTTGATAAAGAACTCGGTTCAAGCATGAAGTCTGTGGGTGAAGTGATGGCTATTGGACGCAATTTTGAGGAGGCAATGCAGAAAGGTCTACGTATGATTGGACAAGGAATGCATGGTTTTGTTGAGAATAAAGAATTAGAAATTGCCGATATAGATAAAGCTTTAAGAGAACCAACAGATAAGCGCGTGTTTATCATTTCTAAAGCTATGCACAAAGGATACACTATCGACCAGATACACAATTTAACCAAGATAGACCGTTGGTTCTTAGCTAAATTAAAGCATATTATCGACATTGATGAGCAATTGCGTGCTTGTACAAGTATCAATGTGTTAGATAAGAACTTATTAAAGGAAGCGAAAGTGTATGGATTTACCGATTTTCAGATAGCTCGTGCAGTAGGTCTTGAGAAAGAATTAGGTAGCATGCACAAAGCATCTCTTGCTGTTAGAAACATCAGAAAAAGCGTTTGGCATCTTACCAGTGGTTAAACAAATAGACACATTAGCTGCTGAATATCCTGCTCAAACCAACTATTTATACCTTACTTATGCTGGTGTTCAAAACGATATAGAGTTCCAAAACGACAAGCGTTCTATCATTGTTTTAGGGTCAGGAGCTTATAGAATAGGAAGTAGTGTAGAGTTTGATTGGTGCGGAGTGCAAGCACTTAACACTATCAGAAAAGAAGGTTATCGTTCTATCATGATAAATTATAACCCAGAAACAGTATCTACCGATTATGATATGTGTGATAGGTTATATTTTGATGAGTTGACTTTTGAGCGTGTAATGGATATTATCGACCTTGAAGCACCACATGGTGTGATTGTTTCTACGGGTGGACAAATTCCTAATAACTTAGCAGTTAAGCTCGATGAACAACATGTTCCGCTTTTAGGTACAGCTGCGAAAGACATAGATAATGCTGAAGACCGAGCTAAATTCTCGTCTATGCTCACTCATAACAATGTGCATCAGCCCGAATGGAGTGCCTTAACAACGATGGAAGACATAGACCAATTTGTTGAAAGAGTAGGTTTCCCAGTGCTTGTTCGTCCTTCTTACGTTCTTTTCAGGAGCAGCTATGAACGTTTGTTCTAATAGAGATGAGTTAGAAAAAAATTCTTGAAGTTGGCTGCCAATGTATCAGAAGACCACCCCGTAGTGGTAAGTAAGTTCATTGAAAATGCTAAGGAAATAGAAATGGACGGTGTAGCTCGAAACGGCGAAGTGTTAGCTTATGCCATCTCAGAGCATATCGAATTTGCGGGAGTGCATTCAGGTGATGCTACAATACAGTTCCCACCACAGAAGTTGTATGTAGAAACTATGCGTAGAATAAAACGCATTAGTCGCCAAATAGCGCAAGCCCTTCACATTAACGGTCCGTTTAACATTCAATTTATGGCAAGAGATAACGACATTCTTGTTATTGAATGTAATTTAAGAGCCTCACGTTCGTTCCCATTTGTTAGTAAGGTTTTAAAGATGAACCTTATCGACTTAGCAACGAAAGTGATGTTAAATGTGCCAGTAGAAAAGCCCAATAAAAACCTATTCGATATAGATTACGTTGGAATAAAGAACTCACAGTTCTCATTTAATCGCTTACAAAAAGGCAGACCCTGTGCTTGGTGTAGACATGGCATCTACTGGAGAAGTGGGTTGTTTAGGAGATGATACGAACCAAGCTCTATTAAAGAGTATGTTAAGTGTTGGTATGCGCATACCTAAACGCACTGTTCTAATGTCTAATGGTGGAGCAAAACAGAAAGCAGAGATGCTCGATGCTGCTAAAATACTTAAAGAAAAAGGCTACGAACTTTATGCTACTGAAGGAACAAGTAAGTATCTTTCAGAGAATGGAGTGGAGAATACACGCGTGTATTGGTCGTCTGATAGCGATAAACAACCACAAAGCTTTAGAGCTTATTCGTGAAAAGAAAAATAGATATGGTGATAAATATGCCAAAAGACTTAACTGTTCACGAACTAACAAATGGTTATGCTATTCGTCGTGCAGCGATAGACCATAACATTCCGTTGATAACAAATTCTCGTTTAGCAAGTGCCTTTATTCATGCCTTCTGTGCAGTTTCTTTTAGACGAAATAGATATAAAGAGTTGGGAAGAATACAAATAATATTCGCCTTGTAAACGTTTGTTTTACGATATAAACGTGTAAAAATGCTCATATTCTTCATTGAATACGAGCATTTTTTGTTCATTCTTTCCTTTTTCCCTTCTTTATACGTGCGAAAAATTAACATTTTTATAGAAAAAGGAAAAGAAAAAGAACGACTTTTTATGTAGAAAAAAATGTAATTATAGCGAAAAATAGCTAAGGTTTTTACATGTTTTTAATGAGCAAAAAAACATGGTATGGTGTTATTTTTATTGCCTAAAAAATGCAAAAACATATAGCTTTTACAATTCTATAATGTAGAATGCTGTTAGAACGTTTGTAAGCCTTTACAGTGTAAAAGCTAATCTTTTACCACTCAATACCTTAACTATTAGTAGCTAAACTCTTAGGTATTACACGCTAAAAACCTTATCTATTGCGTGCTAAACTCTAAGCTATTGCAACAAAAAAACACCATTTTGTGCGTTTTCAAAGCTATTTTATAAGTTTGTAATAAAATAGAGCCTATATTTGTTAACCTACAAAAGTGTGGCACCATTTATGCGTTTTTATGAAACGAAAAGCAGGATAATTGTTACAAAAATTAACAATTATCCTGCTTTTCTTTTTGTCCTTTTAATTGAAACAATAAGAAGGGAAAAACTATTTATGTGTCACTAACTTTCTGTGTACACACCGTTTTTAAGTTCGTTAGCAACAAACTGAGCCGTAGCACTTTGTTTATGCGTAGCCACTTCTTCGGGCGTTCCTGTTGCCATCACTAAGCCTCCAGCTCTTCCACCTTCAGGTCCCATGTCTATAATGTAATCAGCTATCTTAATAACATCTAAGTTGTGTTCAATAACAATCACAGTGTTTCCCTTATCAACTAATCGTTGTAGCACGTCCATCAATATGCGTACATCTTCAAAATGCAAACCCGTGGTAGGTTCATCGAGAATAAATAAAGTGTTTCCTGTATCTTTTTTGCTTAGTTCGGTAGCAAGTTTTACACGCTGACTTTCACCACCTGAGAGCGTAGTAGACGGTTGACCTAATTTTATATAACCCAATCCTACGTCTTGAATAGTTTTAATTTTTTTGCAAAATAGATGGTACATTTTCGAAGAATTCTACAGCTTGATTGATTGTCATGTTTAGCACATCGGCTATACTTTTGCCTTTATAACGCACGGCAAGCGTTTCTCTGTTATAGCGTTTGCCATGACATACCTCGCAAGGCACTAACACATCAGGCAAGAAATTCATTTCTATTGTTTTGTAACCATTACCTCCACAAGTTTCGCAACGCCCACCTTTAACGTTAAAAGAAAAAGCGTCCGGGTTTATAACCACGAATTTTAGCTCGGGCAAGCTAACATATAAAAGCTCTAATGTCGTTAAAAACACCTGTGTAAGTGGCAGGATTACTGCGCGGAGTACGGCCTAATGGCGATTGGTCTACATTCACTATCTTGTCTATATGCTCAACTCCTGTAATGCTTTTATAAGGCATTGGCTTCTTAATAGAGCGATAAAAATGATGCGATAAGAAAGGTTGAAGTCGTTTTCGTTAATAAGCGTTGATTTGCCAGAACCCGACACTCCTGTTACAACAGTTAAGGTTCCAAGAGGAAAAATCTACGTTTACATCTTTCAAATTATTGCCTGTGGCACCTTTAATGCTTATCACCTTGCCATTTCCCTTTCGTCTCTTCGATGGAATAGCTATGCTAAGACGATTGTTGAGATAACCTGCTGTTATTGTGTTTTGCGTTAACATATTATCTACATTTCCTTGATAAACCACTTGTCCACCTTTTCTACCAGCTTTAGGACCAATGTCTACCACATAATCTGCATTTAAAATCATGTCTTTATCATGCTCAACAACAATCACAGTGTTACCTATATCGCGCAATTCTTTTAGTGAATGAATAAGTCGTTCGTTATCTCTTTGGTGCAAACCAATACTTGGTTCATCTAAAATATATAGCACATTAACAAGTTGAGAACCTATTTGAGTGGCTAAACGGATACGCTGACTCTCCACCCGATAGTGAAGAGACTGTCTGTTGAGGCTTAAATAACTTAAACCCACTTCTAATAAAAAAGTTTATTCGTGTGCTAATTTCTTTAATTATCTCTTTGGCTATGTGCTGTTGTTTGGTGTCTAACTTTTCTTCTAAGCTCGTTATCCACTGATATAATTCGGCTATATCCATGTTAGCCACTTCAGATATATTTTTATTATCCAACTTGTAGCACAACGATTCTTGCTTTAATCTCATTCCATGGCATTCGTTACAAGTGGTAGTAGCTAAGAACTGGTCTGCCCATTTCTTACCTGCCGGCGTTTCATCTGTTTCCATTACGGTGCGAAGATATTTAATAACACCATCGAAAGACACAAAATAATCGGAAGAGGTTTTAACTATTTCTTTATCAATCTTAATTGTTTCGAGCGAACCGTATAGTATTTCGTCTACTGCCTCTTGTGGAATAGAAGAAAAAGGAGTTTTAAGTGTGCAGTCGTATTTCTTCAATAAAAGCTCAATTTGCCAAAAAAATCATTTTGATTTTTATATTTTTCCTAAGGGCAAAATAGCCCCTTCGTAAATACTAATGGCTGTATTTGGAATTACTTTCTTTAAAAGATATTTCGTTAATAATGCCCAACCCTTTACAATGAGGGCATGCACCTTCTAGCGAATTAAACGAGAAAATGTTAGGTGCAGGCTCACCATAAGACAAACCAGTGATAGGGTCCATCAGGCGTTTAGAGAAGTTTTTTATTTCTTGAGTGTCCTTATTCATAATCATAACAACACCATCTCCTTGCTTCATAGCTGTTTTAATGCTGTTTTTAAGACGCTCAAAAATCTTTCTCTTTCACCTTTAATTTATCTATAACTACTTCAATATTATGGTTTTTATAGCGGTCTCACCTTCATGCCACGAGTTATCTCTAACAATTCACCATCTACTCTAATGTTTAGATAACCCTTTTTCCTCATGCTCTCAAAAAGCTCTCTATAATGTCCTTTTCGTTGTCGAACAAGAGGAGAAAGAATATAAATAGGTGCGTTGTTATAGTTAGACAAAATCATGTCTAATATCTTTTCTTCGGTGTATTTTACCATTTTTCGCCCGAAAGATAACTGTAAGCAGTTCCTGCGCGTGCATATAAAAGACGAAGAAAGTCGTAAATCTCGGTTGTTGTACCAACGGTAGAGCGTGGATTCTTGTTAGTTGTTTTTTTGTTCGATGCTAATAACGGGGCTTAATCCTGTTATTTTTATCAACATCAGGACGCTCCAAATTGCCTAAAAAGTTTCGTGCATAAGCTGAAAAAAGTTTCTATATAGCGACGTTGCCCTTCTGCAAAAATGGTGTCGAAGGCCAACGATGATTTACCAGAACCCGATAAACCCGTGATAACAGTTAGCTTATTACGAGGAATTTCTACATCTATATTCTTTAAATTATGTACTCTTGCACCCTCAAATATTTATTTTTTTCTTCTTCGTTATTCATTCTATTTTTGTTTATCTTAAACCTTTTCAGACTTACTTTTTACTTAGTTAATGTGTGGTAGACGAGCCTTCTGTGTAGCTTCTAGCAAGTTTACATCTCTTTTATTGTAAACTTTTGTCCGTCTGCTCCTTGTGCTTCAACCCATACAAAATAAACTCCTTCTTTTACATCTTTACCATTATATTGTCCGTCCCACCCACTATATGGGTCTGTCCATTGGTATAATTTCTGTCCCCACCTATTATATATAATGGCACGAAACGATATAATACTTTGAAAACCCTCTTTTTGCTTTTGTAAATATCGTTAATGCCATCGCCGTTAGGAGAGAAGCTCATTGGGCATTTCTAACTTACTTGCAGAAACAGTAAGTGTGATAGGTGTGTTCTCACCCAATAGTCTTGTGTGTAGTTTATCACATCTTTCCCGTTTGTAAAAGTGGCATATAACACTATTTTATGTGTTCCTGTTTGTGCAATAACATATTGAGTGTTCTCTTCGTATCTAATTAAATAAGGTTCATTGGCATTGTTCAAATAAAACCTCCACTCGTAGTGTGGCGTCCAGTTGGCTACATTTTTCAGCTTTCGCTTCTAATAAAAACATTTATCGGAGCAGAACCTTGAAAGGCTTCAGACGTTTCTGTTTTTACCATTAGACGATGTAAATGTGGCAGTAGGAGCTATGGTTGGTATAGTTTTGTGCATGGCTTTTTATGAGTGTAAAATAAACACATAAAAAGGCTAAAAATATTCTTTTTGTCATAAACTATATAGATATTTGTGCAAAAATACGCAATAAAGTTGATTTATGAGGGGCTTTTTGTATTTTTGCATTTACTATAGTAGAGTGCAATTAAGTAGCAAAAAGTATTCGTATTTGTAAATAGATTGTACTTATTTTTATAATGTGATTAAATGAAAAGTATGCAACGAATATTAAAAATTCTTGTTTTTTTCTTCTTATTTTGTTTTTTTCTTTTTTATGGATTAAAAAGCTCAAAATGTGAAGTGGAGAGATATGTATCAAGTGAAAAAGAAAGACACTATTTATGGTATAGCAAAAAGCTATAATATCACCGTAGACGAATTGGTAGAGGCTAATCCAGACTTAGCTAACAATAATTATGTGCTAAAAGAAAGACGAATATCTTTTTATTCCTTATCATAAAGATGCCAATGCAGGATTAAATGAAACAGCTAAAAAGATTGAAACAGCAACTATTCAAACTGTAGAAGTGGCTAAAAAGGTATCAATGTAGGCGTTATGTTGCCTTTACACGACAAAAGATGGTGATGGAAAGCGCATGATAGAATATTACAGAGGAGTGCTTATGGCGTGCGAAAATCTAAAAAGAAAAACATCTCTGTTAATGTTAGAGCGTGGAATTTGGCTTTTGATAGCGATGTAAATTCGGTGTTATCACAATCAGGAGTTGATAAATGTGATTTTATTATAGGTCCTTTATATACAAAACATGTAAAACCTTTGGTTGATTTTTGTAAGCCTCGAAAAATAAAACTCGTTATTCCTTTCTCTATAACTGATAATGATGTTGCATCGAATGGAAATATTTTTCAAGTGTATCAAGAACCTTCAAAGTTTACAGAACGTAGCATTGATATTTTCTTATCTCGTTTTTCGGGTTCGCATGTGGTGTTTGTAGATTGCAATGATACAACAAGCAGAAAGGGAATATTTACTTTTGGATTAAGAAAAAAGCTCGAACAAAAGGGAATAGCTTATAGTATTACAAATTTAAAGTCGAGTGATGGAATGTTTGCTAAGAGCTTTCATAGCACAAAACCTAATGTAGTTATTCTTAACACAGGTAGGTCTCCAGAGCTAAACAGTGTGTTAGCTAAACTCGATATATTAAAGAGTAATTATCCAAATGTAGCCATTTCTATCTTCGGATATACAGAATGGCTTATGTATACCAAGGTTTATAGCGATTACTTCTTTAAGTATGACACTTATATTCCTACTGCTTTTTATTATAATGGAGCGAATAGTGCTACTCAGAACTTTGAGAAACAATATCTTAATAACTTTAAAACAAATATGCAATTGGCACTTCCTCGTTTTGCAATAACGGGTTTTCGACCATGCAAACTTCTTTTATAAAAAGGGCTACTCACAATATAACAAAAAGCTTTACAGGCTCTGCTTCTGAAAGCACTTATAAAGCGTTGCAAAACGCCTTTGAAGTTTGTTCGTGTGAGTAAAGAAGGAGGATTACAAAACAATGCTTTTTATGCTTATTCATTATTTAAATAATAGAACAGTTCAAGCAATTAGTTATTAGTGTATGGCATTTCTTTTATAGAATTATCATTGTGTTTTTTTATTTCTTTTTGGATATAAAAATGCACTTCAAGCTCAGGTAGGACAGCATCGAAATATGTTGTCGGTGGGTTTTTAATGCTGGTTATGTTAGTTCTAAAGTGAGCTTTATACCCATTGTTACTCAGCAACAACATGGCGGTTTAACGGCAGGACTTTCTTTAAAAATATGTTTGTGAAAAGTATTTTAATACTATTTGTTCTGTATATGGAGAGCTTAACTATGCTTCTTTTGGCTGGAAAGAAAATATTGTAGATGCTAATAAAAATGTAGTTATAAATGCTATAACCAATATGCCAGAAACTTATGAACGAAACATTGGCTATTTACAGATGCCTGTTTTTGCTCATTTGGCATGGGGTAAAGAACGTAAGGGAGCGCAATTCTTCTTTAAAGTGGGGCCTCAATTCGGGTTATTACTTAGTGAGTCTACCAAAACAAACTTTGATTTTTAAGTCGCTAAACTTAAAAGATAGATTAAATAAAACTACTGCTCAAGACACTATGAAAGTAGAAAATAACTTTGATTATGGTATTGCTGCAGGATTAGGAGTAGAGTATTTTGTTCCTAAAGTGGGACATTTCTTGTTAGAAGGACGTTATTATTATGGTTTAGGAAACATCTATGGAGATAGAAAAAAGACTTTTTGCACGTTCAAACCATAATAGTATTGTCGTAAAAGTTTCATATTTATTCGATTTAACCAAAACTAAAAAAATAATAAAAAAATTATGTTTGAAAATCAACCTAAGGGGCTTTTTGCCTTAGCTTTGGCTAACACTGGCGAGCGATTTGGTTATTATACCATGCTTGCTATTTTCGTTTTGTTTCTTCAAGCCAACTTTGGATTAACGTCAGGAGAGGCAGGTAACATCTATGGAATATTCCTTGCATCGGTTTATTTCTTACCTTTTGTCGGTGGAATATTAGCTGATAAGTTTTGGATATGGTAAGATGGTAACCGTAGGAATTATTGTTATGTTCTTAGGATATGTGCTTTTAGCACTTCCTTTAGGACAAAATGCCATTGCAATGCTTGCAATGTTTGGTGCATTGGCTATGATTGCACTCGGTACAGGATTGTTTAAAGGAAATTTACAAGTGATGGTTGGAAACTTATACGACGACCCTCGCTATTCTGATAAACGAGATTCTGCATTCTCACTCTTCTATATGGCTATCAATATTGGTGCTCTTTTTGCACCAAGTACTGCCAGCTTTATTATGAAGTATGTGCAACAACAGTATCAAATATCAGAGAACGACTCTTATCATGCTGCTTTTTGCTGTGGCTTGTATTTCTCTTATAGTGTCTATGGGCATTTATTATGCGTTTAGAACTACATTTAAACACGTTGAAGGAGGTAAGAAGAGCGTTGCTACTACCACAGCTACTAATAATGTAGATGAAGTGGAATTATCGCCAGCAGATACCAAAAAGCGTATTCAAGCCTTAGTTCTTGTGTTTACAGTAGTAGTATTCTTTTTGGATGGCTTTCCATCAAAACGGTCTTACTCTCACATTCTTTGCAAGAGATTACACGCTTAAGAATGTTACAGGAGGCGAGGGAATGCTCTTTAATGTGTGGAACTTAGTGCTTACAATTGTTATTGTTTATTCTGTTTTTTAGTATCTTCCAAAGTAAAAGAAACTAAGGGAAAAGCCATTTCTTGTTTGCTTATTGTTCTCTCACTTATTATCTTAGGGTTGGGAATATACCACTGCTGGAGATGTAGAATTTAAAGCATCTATCTTCCAACAGTTTAATCCTTTTCTTTGTAATAGCATTAACTCCAGTGGCAATGTCTTTGTTCTCATGGTTAGGGAAGAAAGGAAAAGAACCTTCAGCACCACGTAAAATAGCTTATGGAATGCTTGTTGCTGCTCTTGGATTTGTGGTAATAGCTGTTGGTTCAATGGGTTTACTCTCTCCTGTAGAACAACATGCAGCAGTAGAAACTAATTCTGCAAGTTTTGTTTCGCCTAATTGGTTGCTTGGAACCTATTTAGTTTTAACGTTTGGAGAACTCCTTTTGTCGCCTATTGGCATTAGTTTTGTCTCTAAGGTAGCACCTCCTAAGTATAAAGGAATGATGATGGGAGGTTGGTTTGTTGCTACTGCAATTGGTAATTATCTAACAGTGGTTCCATCGTTATTATGGGATAGAACCTCTTTAATTGTTATTTGGGGTGTTCTTATTGCACTTTGTGTACTTTCATTCCTTTTCATTATGTCTATTATGGAAGCTGTTTAGAAGAAGTTTCTAAATAAGTTTCTTTTTTTCATCATTTATTATTAAAATAAAAAGTGCTTGCAATGAATGTTGCAAGTACTTTTCGTTTATATAGTCTTAATAAATAAGTGTTATTGTTTATAAAGAATTTTATTCGTATTTAATTGACTTAGAAGGATGAATATGAGCTATTAGATAACTGGGAATAATAAGCACCAATATACTAATAATAACAGTTGCTAAATTGATTAAAACGATAATCGGAATATTTAATTGCACTGGTACAACACTGACATAATAAATGTTTGCATCAAGCTTAACTACGCCCATATACTTTTGTATAAGTAGTAATAAAAATGCAATGGAATTACCTATTATCATGCCTCTAACAATAATGAAGAAAGCAAAATATAAGAATGTGGAGCGTATAACCTTATTTTTAGCTCCTAAGGCCTTTAATAAACCAATCATATTGGTACGCTCTAAAATAATAATAAAGTAAGCCCGACACCATTGTTACACTGGCTACTAAAATCATTAAACTAAGAATTATCCACACATTTATATCTAACAAGTTGAGCCAAGAAAATATCTGAGGAACTAACTCTTTAATGGTTTGCGAAGAATAGGTATTACCTTCTGCGTCAACTGTTCTGTTTATTTTGTTAACAAACTGAGCAGATACCTCGTTTAGTCTATCAAAATTATTGATAGTAGCTTCCATTCCTGTAGCTTGATTGTTAGTCCAATTGTTTAGCTTTATAACGTTTTGCAAGTCGATAAAAGCAAGTAACATTATCAAATAAAGATAAGTTTGTTTCGTAAATGCCTGCTACACGAAACGTTCTTATGCGTACATCATTATCATCGATGAAGTAAGCAAAACACTTTGTCGCCCTCTTTTTAAGTTGAGCTTATTAGCAATTGTGGCAGAAATAACAATGCTTTTTACTTTCAGGGTTGCCAAATAAAGGAAATTTTCCGCTTATTAAGTGTTGTGTTATAAAGCTATTGTCAAAATCTTTGGTAACTCCTTTGAATGAAATGCCCAAGAAATCGGTATTTGTTTTTTTAATATTCCTTGTTTCAAAGCAAAAGTGCTAACGTGCTGAACCCCCATCAATCTTTTCAATAACTCTTTTTATCGAATCGTTTACAATGATAGGATAAGAGTCTGTTGTTTGGTGTGTTAAGAAATTAGCCACTTGTATATGTCCGCCAAACCCTACTACCTTATCTTTAATGGTTTGCTTAAATCCTAAAATAATGCAGGTAGAAAGGAGCATTACAAATGCCAATAGCCACTCCTATGGTGGCTATTCTGATGGCAGGACGTGATGCCTGTTCTTTATTTTGTGGGTCTTTATAAATTCTTTTAGTAAGAAAAAGAGATAAACTCATGCTATATTAAATTTTTATGGGGATAACTTTCTAAAGCTTTTCTTAAAAACAATAAGAGCCTTTTTCTAATTCTTTTTCTTCAAAAACATAGGCTAAACGAACTTGATTGATACCTGCATTTGGGGTGGTATAAAAGCCAGAAGCAGGAGCCATCATAATGGTTTGACCTTCGTATTCAAATTCTTCTAAGCACCAACGGCAAAAGTTTTCGGCATTATCTATGGGCAATTGCGCTACTGTATAAAAAGGCTCCCATAGGAATAGGAGAGTAAACTCCGGGAATACGGTTAAGACCATCGATAAGTGTATTGCGTCTTTCTACGTATTCATCGTAAAACATCTCGGTAATAATCTTCTGGTGCATCGAGCGAAGCCTCTGCTACTATTTGGCCTAAGAGTGGGGGAGATAAACGCGCTTGACAAAACTTCATGACAGCAGAACGCACTTCTTTATTCTTCGTAATTAAGGCTCCTACGCGTATTCCACATTCACTATAACGTTTAGAAACAGAGTCTATCAATATAACGTTTTTGTTCAATTCCTTCTAAATGACAAGCTGATATGTAAGGAGAGCCTGTATAAATGTATTCACGATACACTTCGTCGGAGAATAAATACAAGTCGTATTTCTTTACCAAATCTCTTATTTGGTTCATTTCTCTTTTAGTATAAAGGTAACCAGTTGGGTTGTTGGGGTTACAAATGAGAATAGCACGAGTGCGTTCGTTAATCAATTCTTCAAATTGTTCTACTTTCGGAAGACAGAAACCCTCTTCTATGGTGGTTGTAATGGTGCGTATTTTCGCGCCTGCCGCTATGGCAAATGCCATGTAATTGGCGTAAGCTGGCTCTGGAATAATAATCTCATCACCCGGATTTAAGCATGAAAAAGGCAAATAGCACTGCTTCTGAACCACCAGTGGTTAGTGATGATGTCTTCAGTTTCTACGTTTATTTTTATATTTCTGATAGTAGCTTACAAGTTTCTCACGATAACTTGCAATGCCTTGGCTTGGAGAATATTCTAATATATTTCGTTCTATATTCTTTAAAGCATCTAATCCTATCTGTGGAGTGGGGAGGTCTGGCTGACCAATATTTAAGTGATACACCTTTACACCACGCTTTTTTTAGCCTTTAATGCTAAAGGAGAAAGCTTTCTAATGGGCGATTCAGGGCATCTCAATACCTCGTACTGAAATCTTGGGCATTTTAATTCTATTTTGTTTACTATTTATTGTTAAGGGCTATAAAAAAGGGTCTTTATTAGCCACACAATTGAATGTTTATGAATTACAAAAATACGAATTATACACAGTCATGATAATCGCAAATATTTTAAGGTTTTTATGCTATTTCAGTAAGTAACATTGTTTTTACAGCTATAATATGGTTTGCAATAGGTTTTGTTTTGGATTTATAAATAAGTAGAAATATAGAGTATTTCTGCCCTCTTTTCGCTTTTTGTTTCCTGTGGTTCTAAATAGCAGAGTTATGGGGTTGTTTTGTTGTAGATGAGGGGTTAAAAGGGTGTTTTTTAGGTAAAAAGGTGTAAAAGCTTAGGGTTTAGGGTGTAAAACATAAGGGTTTGGGGGCAAAACTCTTGTGTTTTAGGGGCTAATAGCTTATGTTTTGTGTGCAAAACTCTTAGCTTTTGCATCGTAAAACACCATTTATGGCATTTCATTATTTGCGTTTTAGAAATGCAAAACCTATGCTTTTAGGGGTGTAAGGGTGTTCTTTCGTCTCGATATCTTCTTTTTCTGCTTAAAATGGTTGTAAAACCTTAGCTTTTTCTCTAAAAATAACAATTCTAAATGTAACAAAATGCTCATAAAAAGTGTAGGTAAAAACAGCTTGTAGAGCAAAAAATAAACTGCAAGAAATGAATAATTTATGAAATATTAGCAGGTAAGTGGTTCATATATAAGAAAATAGACGTATCTTTGCAAATTGTTAAAGAATGTGTTTTTTTGTTAACGCATGTAGGGTGCGCAACTTATAGAATTTAGGAAAGTGACATGATATTTTTTTATATGAAATAACATTATTATAAAAATAAAATTTAATATATGAAGAAAAATCTTTTTATGTATTGATGATAGCATGTATCGGTATGACGTCTATTGTTAATACAAGTTGTAGTAATCAAACAGATTTAGTGGCTAATGAGCAACAAGAAAAGGCAGGACCTGAGGGTGTTCTTATTTCGTTTGGCTTGTCGGCTGAAGACTATGGAACCGACACTGAAGTGGGTACACGTGGCATTTCTAATGCTCAATCAGGACGTGTAATCGCCACTTCTACTGCCAGTTTAGGTAACGATTTAGAGGTGTTGACCGAAGTGGTAGAAGATAATGCACCTAAAACTCGTGCAGGAAGAGGACCTGTTCCTTCTGCAAACTATATAATATTAGCGTATAAAGACGGAAAGAAAATGGCAGAATGGAAAGGTCGCGTTCCAGTTGAATTTCCAAAAACGGGTACAGAATTAGATAAAGGAACAAGTTTTGTTCTTTCTAATGATTCTCCTGACCCTGCAATGAAACATCTTCAGCCTGGTACATATAAGTTCTATGTCTTTAATACTAATCGTATCTACATCACTGATGGAAAGATTAAAACAGATATAACGAAAAAAGGTTCGAGAGATGCTTATTCTTTTGTAGGAAATGTAACTATACCAGATGTAAAAAAACATAAGCTTGAGTTTGTGTTAAAACCAATGTATGCAAGAGTTCGTACGAAAATTAAAGCATATACAAAAGGAGCTTTTAGAGGTAATTTTAATGGTAATTCAGTATATCAACAAGGTACATTTGAAGAACTTTATATTGATCCTGCCACAGGAGATACAACTCATACTACTGCAAGACAAGAAGGTCGTTTAAATTATGGTCAGTTTAAGGATAACCCAAGAGAGCTCATGAAGTTAAAAAAATAATGAAATACCATACTATTATATAATTTCTCCCGACTATACTGGAAACTTTTTCTTAGAAGGAACCAAGTTGAGTCAAATATCTTTCGAATTTCCTCGAGGTACAGGTGCGTGGCTTTATGGAAACAGTGTTGGTGATATAAAGATTCCTACTACACTTAATAAAGAGGTAATACTTAAAGGAGGAAAGAGCTATACCCTTGTTTATACGATGTATAAAAAAGCAGATTATGTATTTAATGATGGTACGGGAAATCTTTCTGTTGGTTCAATTCTTGCTAATAAGGGAAAAACACCAGTTGCGCTCGTGGTAAATAAAGATAAGAAATTAGCTATAGCAATAAAAGACCTTAATGGAACTGCACCTTGGGTTACGGATAATGCTTATCATGCAAAAACTCTTTATCCTCAAACTGTTGAAGGATTGGCTCTGATTGTGGGTAAATATGAAGGATATCTGGAGTCATCTAATAAGAACTACACAATGAATAATAAAGGTAGAGGTATTGCCAGAGATTATGAATATAAGTTTACTGCTTTCAATAATGTGTCTAACCTTTTAATGGTTGATTATGTCGTAAGATATATACCCGGTGGTGGTGAATGGGATGCTGCGCTTAAATATCTTGGAATAACGAACCCTTCAAATGGTTTTTAATGCTCCTACTGCAGTGGAAAATAGATGGGGTGGAGATTTCGGATATGGATTACAAGAGGCACTCTTTTATCAAGTTGGTGGTAAACCATTAAATGGTACTTATTGGGGAGCACAGGAATGGAGTGGTTATAAAGCCCTTACTGTAACAGCAACTCCTACTGGTGCATACTTTGGTGGAATGGCAACGAATAGTCAGGGGCTTGTTAGACCTTTCATTAAATACTAATAATTAAGGCGAATATAAAAATTAGAATAGTTTTAAAATATGATAGATAAAAAGAAAACCTACTTAAAAACCACGTGTTGAAGTAGCGGATATGGATGTCGAATCAATAAACATCATTTGCACAAGTGTTGTGGGCTTCAGGCGACGCAACATTCTCAACAGAAGGCTTTGATGATGAAGGTGATTTCGAGAGCAGGTGGTGTTGAATGGTAAAAAGTATTAGCGTAAACCATTTTTGGGCGTTAAATATTGAATAACAATAAAAGCGTCATCACTTTTCAGTGGTGCGCTAACTACAAAGTGTTATTCATCATATAACATCAATTAAACCCATTGTTAGAATTTAGTATGTAGTATCCTTTATCGGAACTTCTTACTACATCTCAATTCTTACAATGGGTTTTTCTTTCTCTTATATATATAATTATAAATGTGAAAAAGTTTATTGCTCTTGATTTATTTCGTTTGTATGCATAAAAATGGTATAAAAAAAGCTTATCTTTTTGGTTTTTAATAGTTGTGTGTTATTGTAAAAAGCTTTACTTTTGCATTCGCTTTTGAGTTACAAACTTATAAGCAACATAGAATAGAGTTCTTTGAAAAGATTTACATAAACAGACAAGTTAGTACAAGAGTCTTGTTATTTATTCATTAGATAACAAGGGGTAATAAAACGAACCGTTTTAATTCTTTTTACAATATATTCGGCATTCGTTCTGAACAGATAATTTAGTTAGTTACAACTAACATACAAGATACTTTACAATGTAGAGTTTGATCCTGGCTCAGGATGAACGCTAGCTACAGGCTTAACACATGCAAGTCGAGGGGTAGCATATTGGTTGCTTGCAACCGATGATGACGACCGGCGCACGGGTGAGTAACGCGTATCCAACTTGGCTTATACTTAGGGATAACCCGTTGAAAGACGGCCTAATACCTAATGGTTTATAATAGTTGCATGACTGTTATAATAAAGATTTATCGGTATAAGATAGGGATGCGTCTGATTAGTTAGTTGGTGAGGTAACGGCTCACCAAGGCATCGATCAGTAGGGGGTTCTGAGAGGAAGGTCCCCCACATTGGAACTGAGACACGGTCCAAACTCCTACAGGAGGCAGCAGTGAGGAATATTGGTCAATGGACGTAAGTCTGAACCAGCTAAGTAGCGTGCAGGATGACGGCCCTATGGGTTGTAAAACTGCTTTTATGTGAGAATAAAGTTAACTACGTGTAGTTATTTGCATGTATCACATGAATAAGGACCGGCTAATTCCGTGCCAGCAGCCGCGGTAATACGGAAGGTCCAGGCGTTATCCGGATTTATTGGGTTTAAAGGGAGCGTAGGCCGTTTGATAAGCGTGCTGTGAAATTTAGAGGCTCAACCTCTACCGTGCAGCGCGAACTGTCAGACTTGAGTGCGTAGTAGGTAGGCGGAATTCGTGGTGTAGCGGTGAAATGCTTAGATATCACGAAGAACTCCGATTGCGAAGGCAGCTTACCGTATCGCAACTGACGCTGATGCTCGAAGGTGCGGGTATCGAACAGGATTAGATACCCTGGTAGTCCGCACAGTAAACGATGGATGCTCGCTGTTGGCTTTTATAGTCAGTGGCTTAGCGAAAGCGTTAAGCATCCCACCTGGGGAGTACGCCGGCAACGGTGAAACTCAAAGGAATTGACGGGGGCCCGCACAAGCGGAGGAACATGTGGTTTAATTCGATGATACGCGAGGAACCTTACCCGGGCTTGAACTGCAGGAGAACGATTCAGAGATGATGAGGTCCTTCAGGACTCCTGTGGAGGTGCTGCATGGTTGTCGTCAGCTCGTGCCGTGAGGTGTCGGCTTAAGTGCCATAACGAGCGCAACCCCTTCTTAGTTGCCATCGGGTAATGCCGGGCACTCTGAGGATACTGCCACCGTAAGGTGTGAGGGAAGGTGGGGATGACGTCAAATCAGCACGGCCCTTACGTCCGGGGCTACACACGTGTTACAATGGGGCATACAGAGTGTTGGTTGCATGTAAATGTAATCTAATCTTCAAAGTGCTTCTCAGTTCGGACTGGGGTCTGCAACCCGACCCCACAGAGCTGGATTCGCTAGTAATCGCGCATCAGCCATGGCGCGGTGAATACGTTCCCGGGCCTTGTACACACCGCCCGTCAAGCCATGAAAGCCGGGGGCGCCTAAAGTCCGTGACCGCGAGGGTCGGCCTAGGGTGAAACCGGTGATTGGGGCTAAGTCGTAACAAAGGTAGCCGTACCGGAAGGTGCGGCTGGAACCCTCCTTTCTGGAGACGAGATGTTGAATGTAAAGAATTATTGAGTTCTTTTATACTTAATCTTGTGCTACCTTACTTGTCTAGTTTAGTTAAAGGGAATTGATGATGCGGAGTTTAAGACTCTTGCAGCTTGAATGCCGGAATTGAAGTCCTATAGCTCAGTTGGTTAGAGCGCCACACTGATAATGTGGAGGTCGGCAGTTCAAGTCTGCCTGGGACTACCTTATTTAAATGGGGATTAGCTCAGCTGGCTAGAGCACCTGCTTTGCACGCAGGGGGTCAACGGTTCGAATCCGTTATTCTCCACTTGTATATTTAATACATCGTTCTTTGACATATTGACACAAGCAAAACTGTAGATTTAATCAAAACAATAATCAACAGCTGAAAGTATGAGCTTAATATAGATTAATTTTATTGATTTATATTATAGTAAAAGTTTAGAAAGTAATTAAGGGCGCATGGCGGATGCCTTGGCTCATGGAGGCGATGAAGGACGTGATAAGCTGCGATAAGCTGCGGTAAGGTGCAAATACCCTTTGACCCATGGATTTTCCGAATGGGACAACCCAAACACTTTATGTGTTTATCACTAAAAAAGATTAAGTGAGGCAAACGCAGGGAACTGAAACATCTTAGTACCTGTAGGAAAAGAAAAATAAACTAATGATTCCCCTAGTAGTGGCGAGCGAACGGGGATTAGCCCAAACCTTCATTGTATTTGCATTGAAGGGGTTGTAGGACCACGTTGTTGTACTTTGATTGTGAGAAGAATATTTTGGAAAGAATAACCATAGCGGGTGATAGTCCCTTATTCGAAGCATGAGAAGACATAGTGTACTCCTGAGTAGTGCGGGACACGAGTAATCCTGTATGAATCTGCCGGGCCCATCCGGTAAGGCTAAATACTCCCATGGGACCGATAGCGTACCAGTACCGTGAGGGAAAGGTGAAAAAGAACTTCGATAAGAAGAGTGAAATGAGATCCTGAACCCATGCGCCTACAAGCGGTCGGAGCATTTTATAATGTGACGGCGTGCCTTTTTGCATAATGAACCTACGAGTTACCGTCACCAGCAAGGTTAATCCTCTTGAGTGGAGCAACCGCAGTGAAAGCGAGCCTTAACAGGGCGTATTAAGTTGGTGGTGGTAGACGCGAAACCAAGTGATCTACACTTGTCCAGGATGAAGTTCCGGTAACACGGAATGGAGGTCCGAACCAATAAGCGTTGAAAAAGCTCTGGATGAGGTGAGTGTAGGAGTGAAAGGCCAATCAAACTTGGAGATAGCTCGTACTCCCCGAAAGGCATTTGGGTGCCGCGTACAATGTTTTTTTCTTAAGAGGTAGAGCGACCGATAGGTCAAGAGGGCTTCACCGCCTATCGAGACCTGACGAACTCCGAATGCTTAAGTTATGAAGTTGTGCAGTAAGGGGGCGGGTGCTAAGGTCCGTCCCCGAGAGGAGAAGAATCCAGACCGTCGTTTAAGGTCCCCAAATTCTGACTAAGTTAGTCTAACGAAGTCTGGTCCCCATGACAGCCAGGATGTTGGCTTGGGAAGCAGCCATTCATTCAAAGAGTGCGTAACAGCTCACTGGTCGAGGGTCCGGGCATGGATAATAATCGGGTATAAGTCAGATACCGAAGGCGCGGGATAGAATTTAAAAAAGTATCGGTAGGGGAGCATTCCATCAGCGTAGAATGTTAGAGGACGACTCTAGCTGGAGCTTATGGAAAAGCAAATGTAGGTATAAGTAACGATAAGGAGGGTAAGATTCCCTCCGCCGTAAGACCAAGGTTTCCCGGGCAATGTCAATCACCCCAGGGTTAGTCAGGGTCCTAAGTCTCAGCCGAATGGCGATGGCGATGGTAGAAACGGTTAATATTCCGTTACTGCTTTTAATGAGTGATGGGCAGACGAAGAAGTGACACCACCGCGAGGGCGACGGAAGTCCTCGTTAAAGAGTGTAGGAGTTGATGAACGCAGGCAAATCCACGTTCAGATCCGACCTTGATAGTATAGAATACTACTCGTAGTATTTTAATAGTGTGGGTAATCCTGCTTCCAAGAAAATGCTCTAAACATATTGTTAAAGCACCCGTACCGTAAACGGACACACGTAGTCGGGTAGAATATACTAAGGCGTTGAGAGATTCATGGTTAAGGAACTAGGCAAATTGACCCCGTAACTTCGGGATAAGGGGTCCTCATATTTTATGAGGCGCAGAGAATCGGTCCAGGCAACTGTTTAACAAAAACACAGGGCTGTGCTAACTCGAAAGATGATGTATACAGTCTGACACCTGCCCGGTGCTGGAAGGTTAAGAGGAGAGCTTATTCTTCGGAAGACGGTTTGAATTGAGCCCCAGTAAACGGCGGCCGTAACTATAACGGTCCTAAGGTAGCGAAATTCCTTGTCGGGTAAGTTCCGACCTGCACGAATGGTGTAATGATCTGGACACTGTCTCAACCATGATCTCAGTGAAATTGTAGTATCGGTGAAGATGCCGATTACCCGCGATGGGACGAAAAAGACCCCGTGAACCTTTACTACAGCTTAGCATTGACCTTGGTCATCCGATGTGTAGGATAGGCCGGAGGCTTTAGGCAGGGCGCGCTAGCGTTTGTGGAGCCATCGCTTGAAATACGGCCCTTTGGCTGTCTGAGGTCTAACTCGTGATTTACGAGGACATTGTTTGGTGGGTAGTTTGACTGGGGTGGTCGCCTCCAAAAGCGTAACGGAGGCTTCCAAAGGTGCCCTCGGGTCGATTGGTAACCGACCTTATAGAGTGTAATGGCATAAGGGCGCTTGACTGGGAGGCAGACATGCCGACCAGGTAGGAAACTAGGGCATAGTGATCCGGCGGATGTGATGGAAACTCCGTCGCTCAAAGGATAAAAGGTACTCCGGGGATAACAGGCTGATCCCCCAAGAGCTCATATCGACGGGGTGGTTTGGCACCTCGATGTCGGCTCGTCACATCCTGGGGCTGGAGAAGGTCCCAAGGGTTGGGCTGTTCGCCCATTAAAGTGGCACGCGAGCTGGGTTCAGAACGTCGTGAGACAGTTCGGTCTCTATCTATCGCGGGCGTTGGAGTTTTGCGTGGAGCCGTCACTAGTACGAGAGGACCGTGATGGACAGACCTCCGGTTTACCAGTTGTGCCGCCAGGTGCACCGCTGGGTATCCGAGTCTGGTTTTGGATAAGCGCTGAAAGCATCTAAGTGCAGAGCCATCTGCAAGATTAGAACTCCTTTGAGGGTCGTTGTAGACGACGACGTTGATAGGGTGTAGGTGTAAAGACAGTGATGTCAAAGCCGAGCACTACTAATTGCCCAAAAGCTTTCAGACGTATCATTTTTTTCCTCCGTTGATATTTGATTTATTTATAGTTTTCTTGTGCGATATATCAATACTTATGTATTAAGTATAAATGATTTATCAGGCGGTTATAGCGGTGGTGTTCCACCTCTTCCCATTCCGAACAGAGAAGTTAAAGCCCACTTGCGCCGATGGTACTGCAATGCAATGCGGGAGAGTAGGTAGCTGCCTTTTTATTAGAGAGTTTAGTTGATTAATCAATTAGACTCTCTTTTTGTATATATAGTGATGAAATAGATAGATGGTAAGAGACCTTTGCTGTAAAGTAGATTGAATAACTTTTGCACGGTCTTTTGCTTTCTGGATGAAACCTAAAAAGAAGAGGATAGAAATTAATCTTCATGCTTCTATATTGAAAACATGAAAAGTCTAATCTCGATTTAAGTAGTAGTTTTTTAAGTGATAAAGAAAAAATCTCGTTTGGTAGATAATAATGAATAATTTACGTTCAAGGTTTATAGGAGAGGTTAATAATTAAAGGCAGAGGCGTAACAAAACCCTCACTACTGCTTGTGTAATCAGAAATAATTTGAGTGTATTAAAAAAAGTGTGTAAGTCCATATTTTATTGTTATTTTAATGATAAGAGAACTTTGGACTTACGCACTTTTTAGGAGACTACCAAATATCAAGAAATAATAAAGCAAAAATTCTATCAATAAAAAGAATTATTGATAATAAAAACAATGAAAGTTCAGAGTAAATAACTATATTTACAGTTATGTAATTTTATTTGCCAACGTACAACCTTTGGCTAGCATCCTTTCACAGCTATAGTAAACTCTCTAAATAAAAGTGTCTCTTGTGTCAGCAAATCCAACTTGCTTTTCTTACTATAAAGGAGCACTACCAACAAAGAGTTCTACCTTCCTTTATATAGAGTTGCATTAAGCTCCTTTATATTTTTTTATGGCATTGTTCATTTTTGATTTTGTAATTGGTAAAAATATTTTTTTACAATTTGAACAATGTCACTAGCAAAGACTATCTCAATATTTAACCCAAGCTCTTAAAGTCATATTCAATAGCTCCAATACCACTAAAGAAGTAGCTAGACAGATAGTCTTTCAGAGTGTGAAAACAACCCTGTCTACGTAATTGTCACCTTTTGTATTGATGTCATCAGGTGTATTTTGTATGTCTATTTGTTGTGTCATATTTATTTTGTCTTAATAACAAATCCATCAGCCTCCAAGATTTTTCTTACAGCCTCAGCCAAATCCTTTGTTATTTGAGTACTTCAATATATTCTGCACCAGCACTATCAGTAACCCAAGCTTTTTCATCATTGATATGATACCAATTTACTTTTTTTCTTTGTATGTTGGAATGCGACCATTTTTTAGGGCGTTGCTCTCAATTTCATCTTTTGGGCAAACTAATCCCAGCCTCTTAAAGCCTTTTAAAAGATTGTCTGGAAAGATGAGTTTTAACTCATCAATTGTAGCATTATGTTTTTGGGCGTATGCCTTTATGGCATTTGGCACAAAATGTGGATTTGCTGGTATAATCTCCTCCTGCTAAAGAGTATTGAGTGTAATCTAATGTGATTTTAGCCTTTTCCATTTGTTGCTCTTCTAACTCTCCTGAGGAAACAACATTTGCCCAAATCTCATTAGCTACATCTGTCAGCCATTCAGCTCTATCAGCAATGGTGTTTTCATTCCACTTTGACTTGTTCACAACATCTTTCATTGTAAGCAAGTCACCAGCTTTATCCCTAAGACCACTATCAAGTTTCTTTTGCCATTTATAGTTACTAGCTGATGTATTTAGTCCTTGAGTGATGATAGCCATATTACCTAAAGTGGCTATTATGCGGTTTCGCTCATTTTTAAATTCAAAAAGTTCCACCTCACTTAGATTATCAGGAACTGGCCAATTAGTTTGCCAACTTTTAGGCATAATGTGCTCTAATGTATATTTGTTATATGGAAGTAAGATTGTTTGACAATTCTCTTTTTCTCTAAGTTTTGACTCGAGTAAATACAAAATACTTCTTGCTTTGCTAGTTGCAATGCTGGGATTTCCACTGATACTATCTGCAACCTCAGTGTCGTAAGGCATATGCAATGACTCAGTTGGCTTTTTACCTTTTAAGTAGTCAACTAATTTGTCATATGAGAGTACTTGTTGACCAATAAGCCCCTCAGTGAACAAGTTACTATAATTATTGTTTGCCTTGTTACATATTTGTCTCCTTATAATATAAGATTCAAGAAGGGTGAATATTTGATCTTGCTCTTCCTGCTTACTCACATTTTTCAAGATATAAAGAATGTAGGGTATTGCTGTATTGACATCTATAGTAAAGATTACTAGCAACATCCTATTAAGAGGAGTCTTGTATGAATCTGATATTTCAAGTATTCCTTTCTTAGAATAGAGATTTTTAAAGAGAGATGCATATGTCGCAATCTCCCTTGCTAGCTCTATTTTTATTCCATTCTCCTTGTTCTATAATTTTCTGATAATAGTTAAACTCGTTTTCCTCATCATACTTTCTAAAGTCCAACTTATCAGCTGATGAGATTTTATTTCTAGAATCCAGCATTAATATTTGGAGTAGGATATGAAAAAAACTATCAGAGTTTGATTTCCCGATAGTTCTACCATTTGATGTGGTTTCTTTCCAATATCTAATTATTTCATCATCCGCCTCAAATACAGGTCTCCATATAGACTTATAGTCATCAAGGGTAGCTTGAGTAAATAAATAGTTTTTTAGCAACTCCTCTGGATTGAGATTCATACCCAAAGAGTTGATGGTATCAAATATCTTGTGCTCATTCTCATTTGCCTCAAGATAGATTGCTATAAACCAAAGTTGTCCTTGGATTTTGATATCATCGATTTTTGCAACATCTATATATTCTCTAAAGTAATTGTATGCCTTAATGAGATTGCTGGTTTCTGCTCCATCAAGTTCTACGTCTTCCTTCAAATCAGCAATTTTTTCAAATGCATCCTTATCATTAAGCGAATGTTTTATGCTCAATGTGCCATCCTCTAATCTAAATCTTTTATCAAATGTATTATGTACATTGGAGGCTTTGAGGCTTAAAACTTTATAGAAAATAGCCAATGTAGTTAGTCTTTGCTGACCATCTACAACAGACCATCTTGCTGTTTCAATTCCCTTTGCACCTAATTTCTTTAAGATGATAGAATCAATAAAGTACTCCTCGCCAGTCTTTGATATGTACTCCATATCGCGGATAAATCTACTCCATAGTTTATCCGTCCATACATATGCTCTTTGGTAGAATGGTACATAAAACGTATGTCTATCAGCTAATAGCTGAGTTATGCTGACTTTTGCTGGTTGCATATTTTGTAGGATTATGGGTTAATATTTGATTGGAGGAATCTTGCAATTTTCTATTAAGTTCAGTTGCAAAGTCTAAAGTAGTAAATACCTTGTTTTGTTCCAAAAACATATTGCATAAGTTTGTATGTAAAGATAGTGATATTTAGGCAATCACAGAAGAAAAAAAGCACAAAATCTATCATATAAAAAGTATTTGATGTGGTTATATGTAGATTTTGTACTTTCATTCCTCCCTCTTCAAGCCTCACAAGAATCTCATAAAGAAAGTATCACTGCAATAGAATATTAAGATAAAGAGAGTGATTGGAGTAGACATAGAGAGCAATGTAGGATTTTTCTAAAAAGAGATCTATATTGAAACAACAAAATCTAACATAGTTATTTGACAACATGAAGTGAGTTTTTAGTGAACTACACGAGTAAATATAATGAAACTCCAGTGACTTTTATGAGTTGCTGGGATTTCTTTTTGTATGCAGATAGAGGTTTAAATGGAATAAAAGAGCGATTTCTGCATAAAAAGAGAATATTTTGAGATGATTTTTGTGCTACGAAAAGAGAGTTTTAGAGAAAAATAGCTAAGAGTTTTACATAGTTTTAAGATGAAAAGCAGGACGAAAAAAAGAGTGAAAGACAGGACAACAGATGTAAAACATATAGGTTTTGCATTTCTAAAAACGTGATATATAGAAATAGCAGTTGCGTGCTTTTATGCGCTAAAAAGCTTAGGGTTTTTATGCTGCAATATATAAACTATTGGGGGGTAATAGATAAGAATTTGGGTGCTAAAACCTTATATATTGCGTGCTAAACGCTAAGCTATTGCCACTTTTTAGTTGTTTTCTCTGAAATAAAAGGCTTTTTATGCCCACGTTGTTGCATAATGCTTATATCTGTGAATGGCGTTTTTGTTTTTCAAAACACACGGAAAAAAATAAAGGACATATTTTATGCAGTGTTGCATAAAAATATTCAGTTTTATGGTATAATCATAACGACTTTTTCTTTACAATGTCTATTTTTGCAAAGAAAAAGCCAAGACAGCAAAAAGACTATAAAAAAAGCGAATGACTACATGTTTTATGCCTTTTTTTGTTTTAATAGTCTTATTTTTATGGAATAAAAAAAGTCGTCGGTGTTGGTGTTATTGCTGTTAGGAAAAATTGTCGAGTTGTCGTGATGGAGAATGTTCTTCCTTAATGATAATGACATTTCCCTTAGAATTTAACAGAAAAGACACTGAGGCTCTTCTATTGGAAACACGCAACAGCATGGTTGTATGTATTTCTTTTTCATGGTAGTTTTTGATGTAATTTGTTTTGTGTTAAACACGTGTTTATTGGTGTATAAAGCACTTGTTTTGTGTGCTTTTCCCACTCCAAACATTATTTATTTATATACAAAAAGTCAGTAAATATTTTTTTGAAAAACAAATAATGAGATAGTTTTTTTATAGAATATATAGCATTGTAGAAAAGAGTGAAGGCTTTAATGAAAGAGTGAATTTTATGGTGATGTTCGTTTTACACACTGGAAATATTAAAAAAAGAATCGTCTTTTTTATTTAAACTGGCTATTTGTTTTTATTGTAATTGCTTGCTTTGTTGATTGTACAATCCGCAAAACGAAGGGGTATTGAGTTTTTGAAACGATGGGACAAATATTCTAAAAACGAAGTGTATCTTTAAAAGAGTTATTTTTTTTATTAAAAAAGGTATTCAAATATGGTTAAATGGTAGTGTCCCTAAAAAGTGTGTAAGTTTTCTCTTTCTTTTCTTTTGCGTCTTATTCATTTTCCTTTTTTTGTTTCCAGAACTTCCATTGATAATTTTTTTCTTTCATATGTTGTTTTTGTTTCTTGCATAGCAACACTTGCTAAGAGAAATAATGCTGAGGGTATTTGATGGCATTGATGTTCTCATTTTTTTATTGTTCTTTTGTACTTTCTATTGAGTCTTTCAATCCAATTTGTCGTATATATACACCTTTGTACTTGTATAGGAAAGTCCATATAAGTAAAGTAAGCTATGTTCCTTTCTGCTTTATACTTCTTTAATACTGGATATTTCTTTTTCCCATCTGATTACAAAAGTAATAAATTGTTGATATTCTAATAAAAGATTTCATCCCTTTGTTTTCTAAAGTAAATACTTCATCGAGTTCTTCTGCTATTTGTGATTTGTCTTTATGAGAGGCGCAATTAAGTATTTGTCGCTTAACGTGAGCAACGCAAAAATTGATGTGAAGCTTTTGAGGAAAAAGCTGCACAGACAGCGTTCTCTATTCCTTGAAGTGCATCCGATACCACTAAATCTATTTGAGTTACTCCTCTTTCTTTCAATGCCTCAAGCTCTTCTTTCCAGCATATTGCCCCTTCAGTAGGGTGATTTACAACACTTAACATCTCTCTACTTCCATCTTCTAAAAACCCCTAAAAGGGTATAATAAAAGCTCTTTAGAAACCTGTTTATCTCTACGAGTAGCAATGAAAGTAGCATCAATATAAAATGGCTAAGTAATGAGAAGAAAGTCTAGGATTGAGCCATTGTTCAACATCTTCACGGCAATTGGTGCTCAAATAAGACACTTGTTGTTTTACTATAAGTGCGTCCATAAATAGCATCAGATATTTCACCTATCTCTTCTGTGGTAAGACCTTTGGTATAAAGTAGATTGAATAACTTTGCACGGTCTTCGCTTTAGCTACGGATGAAACCTAAAAGAATAGGATGGAAATTACCACTACGACTACGAGGATAGGTCAAAAAGCATGACTATACCAATGATGAGAACGAAAACTATTGTACGTTCTTGCTGATAAATAAATCCTATTCATGTTTCACAAGAGAATTAAAGATTAAAGACTGAAGAGTTCGAAAAAGCCTTATTACTGCTTATGTAATTCAAAAGAATTTCCGCAAATTTGTAATTGCGTAAGTTTCATTTATGATTATTTTTATTGTGGTGCGGTGTTGAACTTTCCTCAGAGAAAAAGCTCATCCCCATGCGTAAGGGGGATGAGCTAGTGAGATTAAATATTTTGCGGATAATAATATTTTTACTAAATGTTACTTTTTTTCATTATATTCCTTTTCTTTATAATAGTTATACAATCTTTTTTTCTTTTTTTCTTATAAGAAGGAACCTTCGTATGCTATACCAATGTTTATAGAAGGTTCATCGTTATATCCTTTCTTTAGATTACGATAGTTGTATTCTGCCTTGATAGCAATCTGTGGAATAGGATGATAGTTAATACCTGTTGCAAAAACGGTTCTATTCGTCCACTGATTAGTTACAGCATGAATATAAGAATCATAATGTTCAATATGTCCGAAAACATAAAGTTTCTGATTGTCCTCACGCAACTTGTGAATCTGAGAGAAAACATCATAACCTACCTCAAACATCATTACCATTGCATGACTTCCGAAGTATTTACCATCACCAGATTCATCTGGCTTAACATCTTGTACATTAGGGTATGAAAGTTGCGAAATTTCTTGTGCATTGCTTACATAACCATAGTCAATATTTCCGCGTGCAATCCAATTATACTTATTATAGGTGAAGTCTAAACTACCAAGATAGACATTTCCCTTAATCTTCTTCTTCTCTCCCTTTTCACTATCATGCGGAACGTTGTTATGCATAGCTTGACCTACATAGCCGCTAACACCAATACGAAGACCAGGAAGAGTATGATTGTCTACACGTGCAAGGAAACCATACTTATTAGCTACCTCGAACTCAAAAAGGACTTGATGTTCCTTTCTGAATCCAGTTAGCGCGACTGAAATGATAAGCATCCAATCTGCAATCATCTGTGCAACATAATTAAAAATCACCAGCCTTACCCCAGAAAGAAATACCTGTTTGATGCCATGTATTTGGAAGAATTGTATTTTCCCCTTCAGGACGATATACTGTAAAGAAGTCTAATGGCTCATGATATGCATTCACTAAACCAAATGGAACAATAATATGACCAGCTCTAATATTAAAGGCTTTTACTAAATGATTTCTAAAGCCCAGAACTGTTCAAATTCAACTTCTCCACCTTTCTCTGTTTCATGTTCTAACTCAATCGCCCCTCGTCTGACTTATATTCTATAGCAGAACCAGAGCCACCATGCTCAAATTCGATTTCAGAACCTAACGACCAGCCTTTTCCAAAATCATATCCAAGATAGATACCAGCATGTGGAATATCAAATCTTCCATGGCTTGGGTCTTTCTTGTAAAGGCCAGGTGTAGTGTAACGATTTCCATTATCACTATAAAAATTACGAGAATAAGCAGCTTCACCATATCCGTCAAGACTTAGCTTATTGTCTTTAGTATGTGTCACAACAGAATCAGCAGAATTTACGTGGGCATGTACATTAGTCGTTCCCCAAAAGAAGCATGGAGAAAGTTATCTCAGAAATAAGTTGTAAGTTTATCATTGTGTTATTATTTATAAATTGAGTGCAAAGTTAGAAATTTCTAAATAAAAACAACAATACCTAATTTTGATGATATTATATTTCAAAATTTATCATAACACTCTGAAAATTATCTATATTGCCATTATTTTTTTAGGTATCAAGGTTTCTGCAAAACTTTCATTTATCTTAATTCCGCCACATCATCTCTTGTGAGAAGACTTTTATAAAAATAGCCTTACGAGTTCTTTCATTTGTATATATTCAGAGATTATGAATATTTAATATCAATAATTTACAAAATATAACATTGTGGTAAAAAGGCTTGAAAAGACATTGTTTTACCTAAGTCTGTATATCTCTGCTCTATCACTTATGGGCAGTCAATACCAATTTATACATCTTACCACCGAATAGTTACTTTCATTGCTATTTTGTAAAAACATCATTAGTTCTACCGATACTTTAGCCTCAAACTCTTCTTTCCAGTACATCACCTCTTCAGTAGGGGCGATTTACAACGCTTAACACTTCTCTATTTCTATCTTCTAAGACTCCTAAAATGGCATAATAACATTGTTCGTCTTCATGTTCCTTAATGAATAATTTTCGTTCTTTCTTCATAAAAGAATTCATAATTAACGACCGAAGAGTAGCAAAAACCCTTACTACTGCTTGTGTAATCGGAAATGATTTCGAAATGTAGGAATGTGTAAGTCCATATTTTACTTATATAAAGATAAGAGAAATATGGACTTACACACTTTTTAGTACACTATCCTGAAATTAGTAGATTTTTAATTGGCTGATTTTAGTTTTTGTTATTTTTGTGTAATAAATGGTCTTTTTACAAGGAATGTAGATGGATTAACCTTCCTCTGCAAATGATTTAAAAATAGGATTGACGATTAGAACTTAAAAAAACAATTATTAATTAATAAAACATCACTATTATGACATTTACAGAATCTATTCAAACCTGTTTCAGAAAGTCATTCACACTCAAAGGAACTGCATCAAGAAGTGAATATTGGTACTTCGCACTATTCATTCTTTTAACTGTATTTGCATGGACTATTCTTCTCGTTGTAGTTGCTGTAAATATAGAAGATCGTTACAGTGAAACAGCAAATTCACTGTTTCTTGGAGCCTTAGGCATATTCTATCTCTGCATGTTACCTGCTTTTATATGTGCAACAGTACGCCGATTACACGACATTGGCAAGCCAGGAATTTACTCTTTCATTTGCTTGATTACTTATGTTGGTTTGGCTATTCTACTTTATTACTTAGTTCAACCAACCAAAGAAGATAGTCCCTATAAAGAAAAGGACGACTACTTTTTGTAAATACAACACACAAGCACAAAGCAAAAGCATCGACTTTATTCGCCAAAAGCATTGTTTTTAGCGAGCAATTGCATGGCTTTTAGGTTGCAATATCAATGCTTTTAATACGAAAAGAAAAGGACTTGATTGTCGATTACAACGCAAGTATTGTATAAAATGTGGTTTTATTGATTTGATAGGGTGTAGAGTTTTTTTAGAAAGAGAATAGGAACAGAAATGTAAAATTAGTAGATTTTTAATTGGATGGTTTTTAGTTTTTTTGTTATTTTTGCGTAATAAATGATCTTTTACAAGGAATGTAGATGGATTAACCTTCCTCTGCAAAATGATTTAAAAATAGGATTGACGATTAGAACTTAAAAAAACAATTATTAATTAATAAAACATCATTATTATGACATTTACAGAATCTATTCAAACCTGTTTCAGAAAGTCATTCACACTCAAAGGAACTGCATCAAGAAGTGAATATTGGTACTTCGCACTATTCATTCTTTTTAACTGTATTTGCATGGATTATTCTTCTCATTGTAGTTGTTGCAAGTATAGGAGATCATTACAGTGAAACAGCAAATTTACTGGGTTTTGGAGCCTTAGCCATATTCAATCTCTGCATATTACCTGTTTCTATATGTGTAACAGTGCGTAGATTACACGACATTGGCAAAGCCAGGAATTTACTCTTTCATTTGCTTGATTACTTATGTTGGTTTGGCTATTCTACTTTATTACTTAGTTCAACCAACCAAAGAAGATAGTCCCTATAAAGAAAAAGGACGACTACTTTTTGTAAATACAACACACAAGCACAAAGCAAAAGCATCGACTTTATTCGCCAAAAGCATTGTTTTTTTAGCGAGCAATTGCATGGCTTTTAGGTTTGCAATATCAATGCTTTTAATACGAAAAGAAAAGGACTTGATTGTCGATTACAACGCAAGTATTGTATAAAATGTGGTTTTTATTGATTTGATAAGGTGTAGAGTTTTTTTAGAAAGAGAATAGGAACAGAAATGTAAAAATTAGTAGATTTTTAATTGGCTGATTTTAGTTTTGTTATTTTTGCGTAATAAATGGTCTTTTCTTATAATGAATGTCGATGGATTAACTTTCCTCTGCAAATGATTTAAAATAGGATTAAACGATTAGAACTTAAAAATATTAATTAAAAATCACTAGAAAAAAATGATGAGAAAAATTTTCTTTTAATGGCGCTTTTTGCCATCACAAGTAGCCTTGCTTTTGGACAAGAGATAGGTGCTCAGATAGTATATGGCACCGACTTGGATCAGTTAGGTTAGGTATCAAAGGGTAGAACAATGCTCGAGAAACAATTTAGAGGAGCAGCCTCGTTCGACTACCTCTTTGCAAACTCCGAAGATTGGGCATGGAATGTCAATGCTGATGTGCACTATTTGTCTCCCCAAAAGCAGCAAGTTTACCCTCTATCCTCTTGCAGGGTGTAACCTTTTGTCACACACGCAACTCTACCAGAATGGGTCTTAACTTCGGTGGAGGAGTTGACTATTCGATTAACAAAAACATGAAATTGAACTTTGAACCCAAGTTTCAACTAGTTGGACATTATAACCAAATGGTTCTAAGTTTTTGGTGTATTGTTTAAGATTTAAAAATCAACTCAAAAGATAAAGAAAATATCATTAAATATGCCATAGAAAAGTATAACGTATTCACTTTATCAACAATAAAGAAAAAGGAAAGCTCCAAAAATTAAGTGGAACTTTCCTTTTTAGTATATAACTATTTTTCTGTTGGTGTTCAAAAAGTCCTCTGAGATTTTTCCTTTTTAGAAGGAAGTAAGAATTTTAATTACACCAATATTTATAATTTATTTTTCTAAGAATTACTTGTTGGTTGTTAAATCTCATAGGCTCTATCTAATATTTCAAGAATATTTTTGCCAACGAGCAACAGGAACTATTTGTTTTTGTATTCTTTTTCAAAGTGAATAAATAGTTTATTACCCATTACTTCTGCTTTGGTTACAAATCGCATATCCTCATTATCTAAATTAGTATTGAGCTTTTGTAGGCTTTCAGGAGTAACACTATATCCTGAAGGAAGTTCAACGTTAATAGTCGCAACAAAAGTACGAGGATAAGAGAAGATAATATCATCAGTACGTTGGCGTTCTTTTCCTTCTATATGTGTTTGTTGTCCTATAAGTTGTCCCACTGAAAGAGTAAGGTTTTTTCCCGCCTTTTTAACCAATCCGTCCATTGTATAAGCAACCTTATAGGTAAAAGGAGTGTTATTTTGACCTACACTTGTAACTTCAGTAGACTCAATACTAACAGGTGCTTTATCGTGATAATTCTTTATTTCTTCTTGGAAGTTCTCACTTATTTCTTTTTGTCAGCCTCTGCACGCTCTTTAGCTGCAGCCTCTCCCTACTCTTTGTATAGCTCAAAAATATCTGCATAGCCGTGAACGCCATATGGTTCACCCCATGCCTTACAGATTTCTTCTGCTGTAGCATAAGTAGGAATAACACCTTCTTTCTCGTTTCCTGTAAGTGTTTCTGTACGATTTATATGTAAAATAGCATCATCAATTGTAGCATTTACTTCAATTTTTTCGACATTATCAGATGATTTCGATGCTAAAGTTTTGAAGTCTTCAAATGGTCCATCTGAAAAGTTATTGGTAGATTTCGAGCGTTGTGCTTCTCTATTTTGCAACTGGCTATATAACACTTTTCCACTAACTGAATATACATTAGGATTAGAAAAAGAGCTGACCATTCTTAAGTTCTATCAATGATACTGCGTTATCAAAGTTAATAATATTACTTAATGCTTCATCGCTCCATGTGGTTGAGATAACTCTTGTGAATGGAACTTTAGCCTTTTTCAATGCTTGCGAGAAGAAAGTTCCAAATTGAATATCATAATTCATATATTCTTCTTTAAATACCAAAGACCGCATTACCATGTAGTCATATATGAAATTAGCTTTCTCTTCATCACTTTTTCATCTTTTTGATTGAGCAATAGTCTTTCTAAGTATGTCTTCAAAGATCCATTTATCATATCTATCTTTCCAACGTTTCCATGCATCTAACTGTATTTCTTTTGCAGATGGATTGGCATGAAGTCCCTTTTCTTTTGTACTCTTAGGAATATAGCCCACTGCCACTTTACCTGTTACGTATAAAGCAGTATATGGTGTTTGCATAGTTTTTTTGTAAGCATACTGCGGAAGCGTCTTTTCAATATCCTTTACGCGTACATCTAAAATAACATTATCATCATCTTTAGAAGCAGTAAAGTTTGGAGCTCCATTCATTGCACGATATTGTGTACACATTTTTTTATCGATAGCACAATGTATCTGATAATCTAGAGTAGGGTATTTAGAACGAAATACAAATGTAAAAGGAGGCATATTCTCTTCTTTAATATAGTCGAGGTCGTAGAAGAAATAGTCAATGAAATCTCCAATTTGCAAATCGGGAACAGCTAATTTTGCTCGCTTATCCTTACCTTTCTTACCTTCTTCAACATCTTGATAATCACTACTATCGATAATTCTTTCTGTTCCATCGGCTTTAATCACCTTAACACCAAGAACAGTTCTATGATCATCACGGCCGAAGTAACTATAAGAACGATTATAAGTTCTAAAAATCAAAAGTTGAGAACTTATCTAATGCAGCTTTATCTTTTATTTGAATTAGATAACGTTGAATCTGAGTTCCATTGATTTGTTTAACGAATTTGTCGTGTGCCAAAAACTAAATTTATGTTTTTGGTCGACAATTACCTCCTCATAACGAGCAAGAATCACCGCAGATTCATTCTTATACTTTGCTGGGACATTGCGATTTTTTTAAACTGTGGAAGCTCTTGTCCCCATACTTCTTCCTTAACTTTTTCTACAAATTTCTTGTAGTCATTATTGTCAAACGCCAATGAAGGTAGGGCAATAAAGATGCATAATAATGAAAATAAAAATCTTCTTCATAGGACTAATATTTATTTTGTTATAAATTCGATTGCATTAAAAAGATGATAATTGTAAAGGCCTGTAAATTACTTATGTAAAAACCACTTGTTCATTACATGCGTCTTTCCATTTTCTTATAGTTTCATTCCATTTAGGAATACTTGCAAGTGGTATTCTACGTTTGTTTATTTGCATTTTTTGATGGAAGACTATAACATTGCCTTTACGTGTAAATGAGCAACTAAGAATTCCTTCTGGAGTAGTGAATGTAGCAGAAGCAGGTAGAGATTCAACCTTGTATTCTTCTGGAATAGTGAACGAAGCTCTACGAACAATGTTACAACGTATAGGGAAATAATAGTCGTGTGTACGTCTAACTGTGTCTATACGTCTGTCAAATAAATTATTATGTGGATTTAAATCTACATACACTTCTTTTCCATCTTCTTGCCATGCCGCATCATTAACCACATCACCTTCAAAGCGAGTCCATTCGTGTTGAGGTTCTTTATCTGTCCATTTTACATTAGACACCTTCATATTATGACTATCAGTATTAAGGTTATTAGCCAAATATTCTTCGTGATTTTTGAGAAGAAGCAGCCATAGAACTCATAAACCATTCTTTCATATCCCCACGAAGCATGTAAGTAGCTTTTCCTTGCAATGTATTATTAACGAAATGATAAGTATAACTAAGACTATCTAACGATTGATCGGGATTAGCTTTTAGGCACAATTTTAAGCAAAGGACTCTCTCCGTTCTCAATCATTGCTTTCAGAGACCTTGAATGTATTGTGGCACATAATTATAAGGAATATAGTCACATGTAGCATCAAGGAAATAAGTTTTTCCCTTAAAGAAAAGTGTGCATATAGCGTGATTAGCAGCTCCTAAGGCAGGAATATCACTCATTTTATAAGGCACTTCATTTGTTCCAATATCTGTTAAACGAGCATCAAAGCCTTGCGCTTTCAATAGGGTTTTAAGCAATAATGCCATACCTTTACAATCTCCATATCGCTTTCTTATAACTTCTTTAGGTGTATCTGGTCGGTGTCCTGATATTCCATGCTCAAAAAGCTACATAGCGAATATGCTCCTGAACCCACTTAAATGTATTACTTATACGGTCTTCATCAGTTTTACTATTGGCGTTAATTTCGTTTAAAAGAGCAGTCATATTAGGAACATTACAATCAACATTTGACATATCCAACGACCAAGTGTAAAGAGCATTCACAGTTGGGAAAGGTCCAACAATAAGCAAATAGGGATAAATATTAGCAAAAGGAGGCATACTTGGGTCTTCTTTCATGCGTTTTGCATTGGTTATTGTATAGGTATAAACATCAGCATCGGCAGTTGATTCGTGCTTGCTTACAATAGGAAAGCCCTTAAAATTCATCTCTTGAATGCGATATCCTTTCAAAGATTTAGGAGATAGTGAGTGTTACTACCTTATTTTGTGTAAGATAATCTTCGAGCAAATATACACGAGTAAAGTATTTTTATATCCTTAAAAAAGTACGCTTATAAGAAGTATTACAAGTTTTTCCTTTTTTTAGTGATATAGCCTTGTGCTATGCAAACTTTAGTGTCATCATAGAATACATTTTTCAGGAGTTATGTTCTTGTATAGCTTGTCTCCTTTACACGAAACGTCATCTAACGTGATAAATTCTCCATACAAAAACATCTCTTCTAGGTTTTACTATTGATACAGAATTAGATTGAAAGATGATGTCTTTTTCGTTTTTTTACAATTGGATTCCCTTTATTTTCTATAATTTGATAGTTGTCTTTACATTTGTGAGATGATAACTTTATCGTCCCATTCTTGAGCCTTAAGACATAAAAAGAGCAAGTGAAGAATGCTACAAATATCCATAAACGCTTTAAAAATAAATCATTTTTCATATAAATGCTACTTATTTTAGATTGTTCATACAAAGTTACAAATAAAAAGATAAAAAAATAAGTTCTTAATATGAATAAAAAAATAATATCTATGAGATATTTTACATTTAAGAAATATGTGAAGAATAATAAGGAGAAAAAAAGTCATTGATTTTTGAGACTAAAAAGCAATGTAATTGAAGTACATAAGCAATGGTGTTTTTCCTAAAAAAGTATGTAATCTTAAATTTCTTTCCTTAGTTTATTATTCGTTTTTCTTTGTTGTTTTTCCAGAATTTCTATTGATGAATTTTCCTTGTGTATGTTGTTTTTGTATTTATTTTTATGAATAAATAATAAAATAAGGGATAGCTAATAACGTTTCGTTTTAGGAGTTGAATAAGCGAAGAAACGAAATTTTTATCCTACATAATTTTTGTATATCGCAATAAAGCCCTTTGTATTTGTTTACAAAAGAGCTTTTGTTGATTGAATAAATGAAAGCGAGAAAAAAATGCTTTTAGGTTGTATAAAAAGGTGAATTTTATTTCTTACAATCTATCAAAAATATAAGAGATAAAAACAATATATACTCACTTTATTTTACTATTTTCTTTCCGTTTACAATGTAAATACCACTTGGTAATTCATTAAAAGATTTATTTATTTTATGCCATTAAGTGTGTAAATATTTGTTTTATCTTTACTTTTAAATACATCTTTTTATATTGTTTATAGCTGTTGTTGTATTGTCTGGCTTTGTTACATTTATGCCAAAAGTCGGTCATTGAACCAGCATAACCAACGTTACCATTTATGTCAAATGGAGGAACTCCTCCCACTTTATATCCGTCTCCATCAGATAATACGCGTAAACGGCTTTTTCCTACTTTTTTTGCATTCTCTGGCACTTTAACAGTGAATACATAATGTAAAACACCAGAATTGCCTATCTTTTCTTTTTCTGCTTTTCTGTATTCAGCGTCTTTCCAAGGAGATACTCCCCAAGAACAGTTTGCTTGTGACATTTCTTTATCTATCGGACAAAACGCTCGATACAAGGTTTCAAAAGAGCCATCTGCATCCCAGTCAAATCCTAATTCTATGTCCCAAGCCCATATTCCAGCGCGAGTATCAATCGTAAGTGTTTGACCTGGATTTACATTTATAATCTTTTTCGTCTTGTAACCAATTGTAAGCATAATTGGTTTGAGTATCTTGATAGTCTAAAAGAACATTTTCTCCTGACTTAATATTTATGCTGTATAAGCACTGCGTGTTGGCGTGTGCCCATTCAGGATTTGTTTGTGAGGGTTGAGAATATTGCTGTGCAATAGTATTAGTAAATGTAGATAATGTTAATCCGAAGGTTAAAAAAAGATGGGTAAAAATTTAAATTTCATAGCTTTGTTGTTTTTTTAGTTTGTATTTATATTTTATGTTTTTTTGTCTTTTTATGAGGCCTTTTTAAGAGAAGTATTTATGAGAATACTCTGTATAACATTTCAGAAAAAAACAATACAAAGTTTATATCTAAATGAATTTTCTTATTCAATTGTTTAATATCAATTATCTGCACCAAAAAAATAATAATTATGTATATATCTTGCAAATTTTATGCGTGTTTTATTTGTTTTTTTATTTTATATTTTTTTGCAAATCGTCATAGCTGTTAACGCAAACAGAGATTTTTGTTTTATATTTTATGTCATTGTTCTATTTATTCTTATGCGTAAGATTGTAAGGGACGCAGGAAAAAGAGATAAAGAGTTTATACCTTACGAAATGTGTTATGAGAATATAGATTTACCTTATTATAATGTGAGTGAATGTTAAAAAGACTCTTTATTTTGTGTTGCCATCTCTTCTTTTTTTATTTTATAACGATGCTTTTTTTATAGAAAATGCACTTGTAAGACGGGTCTATAATTCTTGTTTTTTTGAAATGAAAGAGGGGTTGCTCCTAAAATAGACCGTAATTTTTAGGGAGAAAAGAAATGTGAGATAGACCCTAAAAAAATGTAAAATTTGTAACTTGTTGATAATGAGCGTTTAAAGAAAATGGATAATTTGTTTGTTTTTAATAACTAAGGTTTTACCATGCAAAAAGCTTGTTTTTAGCCTTCAATATACAAGCTATTGCGACATAAAAACATAAGGTATTAAAAACACATTGAAATGAGAGCGATAAACATGGTAAAAAGCTTAGCTATTTTAGTTATAATCACGAAAAAAGTGTACAAAAATGAGCTTGTTTTTGTTTCAAACTAACAAAAAGACCAAACTCACTTTATAAGATTAAACAAATATGAAATACTTTTTTTAACGTTTAAAGCGTAGAAAGCAAAATAGCAACAATTAAAAAGGAGGCCATAAATAGCTATGTTTCTTGCTGTTTTGCCGAGTATAAGGTTAAGGTCTTTTCCCTTGTTAATGCGTTTCATTTGTTTAAACGTTTGTGTATGAGGCACTAAAAAGAGTAGGGGAAGCACAAAACAAAGATAGTTTTGTGTGAAAATAAATACACAACCCAGCAAACAAACCACAAAGCCTATTGCACCATAAAGTTGCAATGAACGCTTTATACCTAATCTCACAGAGAGCGTAATCTTACCTGCTTTCAAATCATTCTCTATATCTCTGTGATTATTTACCACCAAAAAGCAAGTCGGTAACTAAGCCACAAGTGAACCCACTCATAACCACTTCAGCATTAAATGCTACGAAATTTGTTCCCATAGCAAGGTAGTAAGTAGCCAAAAAGCGGTATGAATCCAAAGAAGATAATCACTAAAACATCTCCTAAACCCTTATAAGAAAGGTGTGTAGTGTATAGAAAACAAAAAAATAATACATAACATTCCCACGATTATGAGCTTTATTCCTCCGTAATAAATAAGCGGTAATCCTATAACACTTGCTAAGATGGTGGTAAAAATGCCCCATTTCATGGCATTAAGACTTATCCAACCTTGCGAACAAGCTCGTTTAGGACCTAATCGGGTTTCGTTATCATTGCCTTTTTAAACAATCAAAATAGTCGTTTATAAAATTGGCATCAACTTGCATTACCAATGCAAAAAAAGTAAGCATAAGAGGGTAGGTGTTATAGCAATGCAATAGTTTGTGTGTGCGCAAGCCCAAGCTGTGGCAACACAAACAGGCACAGCTGCACCCATAAGTGTTTTAGGTCTGGTAGCTAAAAGCCAAGCTCTAAAAGAATTTTTAGCTATGTTTTTCTATCATTATATTGCATTTTTGTCTTTTTTTCTCTTTAATGAGTAAGAAAAAGATGATATTGTTTACGTACAAAAAAATACGAATAATTTGAAATATAACAAAAGTAAAAATGTGATGAAAGCACCACTTATATATGGTAGATAGCGAAGAGAAACAGCTGTATAAGTTTGCTAAACCAAACAATTATCACTATCTTTGTAAGAAATAGTATTAGCAAATAAAATTAAAGCTTTTGTTTTTAATGTGTTTAATCGTCGCATTAAAAAGAAAAACAAATGTATTTATGGCAGCATCTTCTGTTAGTCTTGACCTCATGTCTTTTGTAGAAATTCATATTCTTCCACGATATAATGAAATGGAAGAAGGTGGCAATTTAGCTTTTATTTTACAAACAATGACACGTTGTGTTACGCTTGCTAATGCGGTTGGAGCAGATGTTAATATGGCTTATGTGATAGGAGCTTATCACGATTTGGGTATGAGTGGACCCAAAGCCATTCACCATTTAACAGGTGGAAAGATAGTAGAAAAAGATGCACGGCTAAAGCGTTGGTTCTCTATGGAGCAGATAAAACTTATAAAAAGAAGCTGTGGAAGACCACAGAGCAACGCTCTCTCATGCGCCACGAAGCATTTATGGCAAGATAATAGCAGAGGCAGTGAGAGTGATTACCCCGTCGGTGGTGTTTGAAGATGCTATGCAGAAAGTGTTAAAAACATCACGAGCATGCCGATGAAGATGCGCTTTTACGAACTATTTAAACGGCATTTAAAAAGAAAAAAATATGGCGTTAATGGTTATATAAAAATTGTGGATTCCTAAATCGCAAAAATGCCGATAATTTACAACAAATTAGGCGTGTGATAGAAGATGAAACACAATTGAAACAATGTTTTTTTCTTCGGTATGCAATAAATATAAATAAAAGGTTTTTATGTTTCTGTGAAAAATCCTTTTTATAAACCTATTTCTAATTAGAAATGAGCCAAAACAATAAAAAATAAAAAGCGTCTTGAATAAAAAACTTCAAGACGCTTTTAGCGTATTATTCCTTATCAGGAGTGATAAGTTTGTATCCTTTTTCCGTGGATATTGATAATTTCTATTTGTTCGTCGTCTTTCAAATGTTTACGTAGTTTTGTGATATAAACATCCATAGAACGTGCATTAAAATAGTTATCGTCTATCCAAATGGTTTTCAATGCAAAGTCTCTTTGTAGTATTTCGTTTGCATGAGAACAAAGAAGAGCGAGCAATTCGTTCTCTTTTTGTGGTAAGTTTAGTTTGTTTACCGTCTATTGTAAGCAATTGTTTTTGAGTGTCGAAAGTAAAAACGTCCAATGTTATAAAGCGTACTTTCTTTGCTCTTTTTGCCATGTACACGGCGTAAAAATAGCTTCAATACGGAACACTAACTCTTCCATAGAGAAAGGTTTGGTGATGTAATCATCAGCACCAAGTTTAAAGCCTTCGAGTATATCCTCTTTTAAAGTTTTCGCTGTTAAGAAGATAATTGGCATTTCACTGTTGCTTTGTCTAATCTCTTGAGCTAAAGTAAAACCGTCCTTTTTAGGCATCATAACGTCTAAAACGCAAATATCAAATTTGCTTTTTAAGAACTCTTTATAACCTGCTTCACCATCGGGACAAAGTGTAGCAGCATATCCTTTAGCTTGTAAATATTCACGAAGAAGATTCCTAAGTTCTCGTCATCTTCGCAAAGTAAAATCTTTAATTTCTCATCCATAATCTTAGTTTTTTTATAATTGGTAACTTTATTTTAAATGTAGTTCCTTTTTCCGTACTCACTTTCAATAGTAATTTCACCGTCATGGGCAGTAACTATTTGTTTAACATAAGCTAAAACCAAGTCCAAATCCCTTTACATCATGAACATTACCTGTGTGTACTCGATAGAACTTATCAAATATTTTCTTTTGGTCTTCCTTCTTTATTCCGCGTCCAGTGTCTTTTTATTGACAAATAAATATGTTGTTCGTCGTCCCATGTTTTTAATGTATATATTTAGTGGAACTTCGGGTTTTCTGTATTTAATAGCGTTGTCTAAAAAGATTGAAAAACGGCATTTTGAAAGTGCATTTCGTCTACATATATTGTAGAATTTATGGCTCCAATGTCTGTGAAAATCTTTCCTCCTGTGTGTTCAACACGTAGCGTAAAAGTGTTAGCAATTGTTTCAACAGTTTCGTTTAAATCGAGTTCTTTGGGCTTAAATATGGCTTTATTCTTGTCGAACATAGAAATTTGAAAGCACCTTATCTACCAAGAAACGTAAGCGTTTAGACTCTTCATTGATAACTGTTCCTATGTGTTTTAGCATATTAGGACTCTTCGCTACGCTTTCATCGTTGAGCATTTGAGACGCCAGAGATATGCTCGATATTGGCGTTTTAAGCTCGTGTGTCATGTTATTGATAAAGTCGTTCTTTATTTCGGTGTATTTCTTTTGTCTAAAAATAATAACAAGCGTAAAAATAAAGGTTATCAATAGAACAACAGTGAAGATGAATGAAGGTATAACAAACCAAACTGTGGAGTAGATATACTTATCAATTTCTGGAAAATGTACCTTTATAATGCCTATTTTCGATTGAGGATCTTTCTTAAATAACACTTGTGTATAACTGTATTCCTCACCTTCTTCGCTATAATCAGGGGCATCTATACACTTCTCTTCCATCTTGTGTAGACACTGTAAAGTGGTAGGGAATGTCTATACCGTTATTCATTAACTCTGCTTTTAAGTCTTGATCAAGCAACTTAAAGTTAATTCTTTCTTTCAAAGGCTTATCCAATGCAGAATAAAGAATGGTATAAACCACCTCGTCTAACAATCCCTTTTTGGTATAAATAACGCTCTTTTATCTCTTCTTGGAATGTTTTTGATGCTTCTGTTATAGAGTTTTTATCTCTATTAAGAATCATTCCTTTAGGGATTTCTGATGGTTTTTATGGTGATTGTTTTTAATTCGAAAGAAGAATAAACTGTGCCATCTTTTCCTGCAACAGCATACTGATGTGAATGTTGAATAGTGTTTCCTGTTTTACGAGAGCCTGTTCCTACAGAGTCTACCGAGAAGGCTTTGCGCTTTGTTTCATTAACATTTTCTTCCAAATAGCGTTTTGTTTCATTCAATTCTAAGTTTCTTGAAGCTTGGTCGAGAGCCTTACTAACCGACTCATTGAATTGCTCTTGCTTCCATAACCACCATTTTTTTGCATGTATCGTAGTTGCAAAAATAGCAGTGCAAGGAATGAAAATCCCATGATAAAAGCTATAACGCTAATTGTTCTTTTCTTCATATTCGCAAAGATACAATAAGCCTTTTAGATTTTTAACAGCAAAGAGTTAATAAAAAATTATTGTATTTATCTTGTATTAACAAAAATGCTATTACAAATGTTGTATATAAACATTTGTGTTGTAAAAAACGTTGATTATTTTAGTGCTTTTTGTAAAAGTTTTGTAGGGTAGAAATATCTTTTCTTTTTGTTGTCGTTAGTGATTTCTTTATCTAAAACAATGCCTTGAAAGCGGGAAGATAAAGAGCTTTTTTTAAGCAAGAAACAAAAAAAGCAGGTGACAATTCACCACATATATAATAAGGTGTAGAAAGATGTAATTGATTTAATTGTTTCTTAATTTCTTCCATCTTATCGCATTGACAATAAGTTTCATTTAAGTCAAAAAAATAAGTGCATCGGCATGGTTTTTCAAAAAGGTTTTAGATTTAATCCAATCATCACTTGTCTTTATGGTAATATTTTTTTATAAACCTTTATATCTTCTTTTTAAATCGGGTATCACACTATTTTTTTAAATTATCTATCATGAGTGGTAATTCGTCGCCCATTAAAATGAATAACACTAAAGCTTATAAACCATCATTTGTGTGATAATGGTTTGTGGCATATCGTCTTTAAAAAGAGCCAACTCTTTTTATTATGGGTGTTTCTGCTGTGGTATTATTGTTTTTTTCTTTGGTTTATTTCTTCAATAGAGTAGTTGGGTATGGTGCCTACATGAGAGTTAATAGACTTTACACAGCATGAATCTTCTTTAATAAAGTTAAGTCCAATCATGTCTACTCCTTCTTTATATAAAGCAGGAATCTCGTCTCTTGATATTACATTTGCCACATATATTTTCATAAAATAATATATTAAAGGGCGCATTTGCCCATTTTTATTTTCAATAATTAGTTCTATTTGCAAAGATACAAAAAGAATATTTAAAAAGGGCTTTGTTATGCGAATGAAAAAGTAATGGATAGTTTGTTGTGTTATTGAAATGCTGTGTGAAAGTTTTAGGTAAGTTTGTTTTATTACATAAATAAGTAGTAATTTCGCAACGTTAAAAGGTTTCTTAAAATTATTTTCTTTATGTTTGCTATTTTAAAAGGTCATTTTTCTGTTTTTTTATCACTTAATGTTGTTAAGTATTTTCTTTGTTTTTTTGTACAGAAATAGTGGCTCAAACGCCTTATGCAAACAGAATAAAAGCGAAGGTATCAATGCTACCTACGACTTCAAAAAGTTGTGGCAAAGTTTACAGATACCAAACGTCATTGCGTTTATTATGTTGCAAATAACAGATTATATTTGTATGATGTTAAGCAAAAATAAAGAAGAAGAAGTAAACTTTTGTACAGGAGGTTATGACCGCATTAAGAATGTTTCGTTGATAAATAAAGCCGATTTTTTTGCTTATTGAGATAGTGAAAGAGGTGAAAGAAAAAGCAGACAAAGAAGTATGAAACAGAGTGTTGGACGCTTAATTCGTTTACTCATTCTTATAGTAAATATCAGGAAACAAAAGACCCACTCGACTCTTCTGAGACTTTAAAGCAACTGAAGTCTGTGGTAATTAAGCATAAGAAACACAGCTCTCATAAAAGAAAGAAGCATCATAAACGACTTGTTAGATAAGTATTGTGAATAAAAAAAGCGTGTTGTGTAGTCTAAAAATAGAGAGAAATAGCAAAAGATTTGTTTTTAAAAGACTTATAAAAAAATAGAAACAAACAGACTTCTTATGGGCGAGTATAACCCAAACACATAACACTTATTTTAATATCTTCTATTTGCGATAAAGCTCGTCCAAATGGAGCCCATTGTGGCACCTGTTGTAATAATATCGTCTATCAATAACAAGTGTTTACCTGCTAAGTTGTGTTTATTTTCCAGTTGAAAAAGCGTCTTCTACGTTCTCTCTTCGCTCATTAACTCCTTTATGTGTTTGACTTTCTACAAAGGTTTTACGTTTAACAATATGATTAAGTAGCGGAATATGTGTGAGCTTTGAAACCCCTTGAGCTATTTTTCACTTTGATTATAACCCCTTTGTTTCTGTCTATTAGGTGCTAATGGTAACGGAATAATAAAGTTAATGTCTTGAAAGAAATTGTCTTTTTCAAATTCTTTTTGCGGCAAAAATAACCCATATTCTCTGCTAATTCAGGATTATTAAAATATTTCATTTGTTGAATAAGTCTACTCACTTCAGAACCTGACTCATAATAAAAACAAGGCTGTTGCTCGTTCTATTGGCAATCGTCCCCAAAACATTTTAGCTAAATTGTTGTGATAAGCATTCTTTGCAAAGTGTGTTCTGGGCAGAAACAAATTGCACCTTTCACATAAACATATATCGGGTTGCATTGTTCTTTCTTCACAAATAACACACGAGTTAGGAGCTATTAGCTGTAAAAATGTCGCTTATAATCCTCATAATAGCATCATTAAAAAAAGGGATAGACTTATGTTTGTAAGTCGTATCCCTTCAATCTTCAATTATATAAACTAACCCTTTCGAGTTAATCTTGTTATCGTTTTATTATCCTTCGATAGCAGCTACACCCGGAAGAACTTTACCTTCGATAGACTTCTAACATAGCACCACCACCAGTAGAAACATAAGATACCTTGTCTGCTAACGAGAATTTGTTAACAGCAGCTACCGAATCGCCACCTCCAACGAGAGAGAATGCGCCATTTTCTTGTGTTGCTTGTGCTACATATTTTGCTATTTCGCCTGTTCCGTGAGCAAAGTTTTCAAATTCAAATACACCCACTGGACCATTCCAAAGAATAGTTTTAGATTCTAATATAATCTTTTTCCAAGCTGCAAGAGACTCTTCTGAGGCGTCCATACCTTCCCATCCTTCAGGAATATTATAGATATCTACAACTTTTCTATTAGCGTCGTTAGAGAAAGAATCTGCTATTACAGTTGCAGTAGATAGTGAAAGGTTCACTCCTTTTTCTTTAGCTGCAGCAATAACGTTAAGTGCTTCTGGCATTAAATCATCTTCGTGAAGTGATTCACCAATGTGTCCACCTTGTGCTTTGATAAAGGTATAGCCCATACCACCACCTATAATAAGGTTATCTACCTTATCTAAAAGGTTCTTAATAACAGCAAGTTTAGAGCTAACTTTTTGAGCCACCGATGATAGCAGTGAAAGGATGTTTAGCGTTTTTTTCAACACGTTATCAATAGCAGTAACTTCTTTTTCCATTAAGTAACCCAACATTTTTGAGTCTTTATCAAAGAAGTCTGCAATAACAGCAGTTGAGGCATGACGACGGTGAGCAGTACCAAATGCGTCGTTAACATAAACATCTGCATACAGAGCAAGCGTTTTAGCAAATGCTGTTTGACGTTCTTTCATTTCTTTTTTTGGCATCTGCAAAAGCAGGATCAGCTTTGTCTATGCCTACAGGTTTACCTTCTTCTTCAGCATAGAAACGAAGGTTTTCTAACAATAAAAGCTTCGCCAGCTTTTTAGTTCTTCCACTTCTTTTTGTGCTTTACCACAATCGTTTGCAAACTTTACGTCTACACCAAGAGCAAGAGAAACATTCTTAACTATTTGTCCAAGAGAAAGCTCTGGTTTCACTTTTACCTTTAGGTTTACCCATGTGGCTCATCATAATAAGTGCGCCACCATCTGCCAATACCTTCTTTAAAGTAGGTAAAGCACCGCGAATACGGGTATCGTCTGTTACGTTACCTTCTTTATCTAAAGGCACATTAAAGTCTACACGAACAATTGCTTTCTTACCAGCAAAGTTAAAAATCATTGATTTTTCATTGTTTCTTTTTATTTTATTCGATAATACTACTAATTCTTAGGCAAATATAACAAAAATGATATGAAAGGTTGTTTCATTGATAATTTTTTTGTTTTTTTCTTTTTAAGATGAAAAAGAAAACGAATAATAGGTCTAATTATGCGTTTAAATAAACGGTTTTATCTTCTATTTGTGCTTCGTTAAGTGCTTCTTTTCGTTCAATACATGTACCACAAACGCCACAATGTTGTTCATTTCCTTTATAACAGCTCCATGTTTCGGTATAATCTAAATGCAGTTTTTTGCCAATAGCTGCAATATCTCCTTTAGAAAGATGTGTAAGGAGCAGAAATTTCTATGTTTACAAATGTGCCCTCTATGGATGCTTGGTTCATTGCCTTAATAAATGAATCTCTACAGTCGGGATATATGGTGTGGTCTCCTCCGTGATTAGCAATTAAAACCTTTTTTAGATGATTACTTTCGGCTATACCTATGGCAATAGAAAGCATGATTCCGTTGCGAAAAGGCACAACGGTAGACTTCATATTGTCGCTTGCATAATGTCCTTCGGGAATGTTTTCGGCACCTTCGAGCAAAGAGCTTTTTGAAATATTGGTGCATAAAATCTAAGTCAATAGTAATGTGTTTTATGCCCAAACGCTCGCAATGTAGTTTTTGCAAAGGGTATTTCTTTTGCGTTATGATTACTGCCATAATTAAACGAAATGCCCATGGCTATTTCATCTTTCTTATCGTATAGAAGCGTAATAGAATCCATTCCACCGCTTACTATAATAATACTATCTTTCATTTTTTTCTATGTTTTATTTTTATCCAAAGAGAGTTCTTAAAAGCCTCTTCCACTTTCTTTACGGGGTGTAATTGAATGTTATATTTGCGCCAATCGAAGCCTTGTAAATTGTGTTTAGGCACTATCATGTGCGTAAATCCCAACTTTTCTGCCTCGGCTATTCTTTGTTCTATTCTACTAACAGAGCGCACTTCACCACTCAAACCCACTTCTCCTGCCATGCACCAGCCTGCTTCTATTGGCGTATCTACATTACTCGACAAAACAGCTGCTATCACACTTAAATCCATGGCAAGGTCGGTTACACGCAAACCGCCTGCTATATTTAAGAAAAACATCTTTCTGAATAAGTTTAAAACCCACACGTTTTTTTCGAGAACAGCGAGCAACATGTTTAGTCGGCGTTGTTCAAATCCTGTGGCAGAACGTTGTGGAGTTCCATACGCAGCAGTTGACACTAATGCTTGCGTTTCGAGAAGTAATGGGCGATTACCTTCTATCGAACTACTTATAGCTATGCCTGAAAGACCTTCATGTTCTTGAGATAATAAAAGCTCAGACGGATTATTTACCTGTCTTAAACCTGTGTGTCTCATTTCATAAATACCCAATTCAGACGTACTACCAAAGCGGTTTTTCATTGAACGAAGTATGCGATAAAGATGTTGTTGGTCGCCTTCAAACAATATAACTGTATCTACTATGTGTTCTAACACTTTGGGTCCAGCAAACGAACCTTCTTTATTTATGTGTCCAATAAGTATAACTGGCACATGAGTAGTTTTGGCATAATGAAGTAATTGCACAGCACATTCCTTCACTTGGCTAATACTTCCTGGGCTACTGTCTACTTCTTCGGTGGCAATGGTTTGTATCGAGTCTATAATAATAAGGTCTGGTGAGATGGTTTTTATATGCTCAAATATCTGTTCGAGCGATGTTTCGCACAATATCACCAAATTGTCTTTATCTTCAATATTAGCATTTTGTGCCACCGACAAGCGTTCTGCACGCATTTTTTTAGTTGGTAAGCACTTTCTTCTCCACTAACATATAGCACTTTTAACGCTTGCAATCCAAGAACCGTTTGCATTGTTAGCGTACTCTTACCTATGCCTGGTTCACCGCCTAAAAGGGTGATTGAGCCACGAACTAAACCGCCTCCTAACACTCTGTTTAGCTCCTCATCGTTCATATTGATGCGTGGTTGAGCTTCTCCCGAAATATCTTTTTAAGCGTAAAGGAATATTTTTCTTTCGATATAGAAGGGTGGGCATGATGACGCGACAGAGCTTTTGTAGCACTGGTAGATTTTGTTCCTGCTATTTTAATCTCTTGAAAAGTGTTCCATAAACCACAAGAGGGACATTTGCCAACCCATTTAGGTGAGTCCAGTCCACAGTTAGAACAAACATAAGCTATTTTATCTTTTGCCATAAAAATGCGTTGTTATTTTATGCAAAAAGTACGAATATTTTATTATATCATCACTTAATAAACACTTTTTCTACTCTAAAAAAATATCTATTTATTTAGCTTAAATAAAAAAATAAAGAATCCTGAAAAAAATGGTGTTAATATTCTCTTTTTACACCGATATTTTTTTGTAGATAAAAAAAGTGAATTCTAACAAAAAAATAGCTAAGCTTTTATAGTGTTTTTGTGGTTGTTTCTCTACTTTTTTTGAGCGAAAAAAATAAGCGGTGTGCTTTTAAAACATATAGGTTTTTGCATTTCTATAATAACCATTTTGTTTTTCAATAAAATAGTGTTTTAATGTGCAATAGCTTAGGGTTTAGTGTGTAAAAGACGATGTATTGCACCCTAAACTCTTGTTTTTTTACCACCTAAAAACATAAGCTATTGCGCGCTAAAAACACAAGCAATTGCAACATAAAGAATAAGGGGTGAAATGAAAAACGTTTGAAATTCAGTGAGTTATAAAAAAATAGACATTTTATGATGTTTAGATAGTGTTTAAAAAAATAAAGGTCTAATTTGTAACGAAGTAGGAATAAAAAAATAAAAAGGGGTAAGAAATAAGGTGTTTTCTTGCCACATTTCTACTCTCCATTTGCAAAAATGCAAAAAAACATTATCCCTACAAGCATCAATGTTTTTTTATCTTAGTATTGAAACACTGCACGAAAAACAAACGATTATTTCCTTATTTAGAAAATAATTTGTATTTTTTTGCAATAAGCGTAAACACTATAATAATAAGGTATATTTTATGAAAAACCTTCTCATTGTTTTTAACTCTTGTATCGGCTCTTTTTTTCGTGTAATACCAAAAGGCGACGCAGGCGATAGCAACAATAAAAAAAGCACAAAAAGTTAAAAAAACGACAGCATACAGAAAAAGTTTAAAAAAATAGCATTAACTCCCTCGTTAGAGGCTTTACCTTTATGGGTTGCAAAAGAAAAGAAACTTTTTGAAAAAAAGCAAAAACTCAATGTAACGCTTTACTCTTTTTACAGCCGATATGGATTGTGATACGGCATTTGTAGGCACAACAGCAGACGGAATGATAACCGATTTAATAAAAAAATTGCCTATTTAAAACAAAAAGGGTATAGCCATAACTCCTTTAACCTATACAGATGCTTATTGGCAGTTAATAGCCAATAAAAAAAGGCTCGTTTGCACAAAGTGGAGCAGTTTTCTGATAAAATGATAGCGTTAACAAAAACATTCGGCTCTGAGCTATTGCACCGATAAACTGTTTAAAAAAGTGGCTTTAAAATCGCCTTTCTTTCAAATAACGGTAAACGATGTGTTTATAAGAAGAGATATGTTGAAGAATAACGAAATGGATGCGGTGTGGTTAAAAGAACCTTTTTGCAACTGCTATGCGCCAACAAAAATCATGTGGTTATAGCAGATACACGAAAAAGAAAAACATAAGACTTGGAGCTATTGCTTTTAATTCAAAGAAAATAAAAAGTAGGCAAAAAGCAACAACAATTGCAAGTGTTTAGCAAGGTGTATAACGAGGCTTGCGACTCTATTAACAAGTGGGGTATTCGTCATTATGCTCATTTATTGGTAAAAAACATTCACTGTAATGCTCAAACTATAAATGCTTTACCACGTTTACGCTATTCAAAAATAACGCCAATTGCTATTGCCGACGACCAAGAAGCATTGCGGTATATAAAACAATAATAGGTTATACTATATTATATAATAAGGTATGATACAATCAGAGCATCTACAAAAAAATACAAAAACATTATTTTAAAAAGAACAAGATTTAGGACTTGCTATTGCAGAATTGCATTCTTTTTGTGAAACACACGACTTTGTTTCTATTGGCGAATCCTTAGAGGTGTTGGCTAACGAATATGCTTTAATGAAAGATTATATGCGACGTGGGTTTAAAGACCCTATGCGTAGCAATATGTATAATGCTTTGTTAGAACGAGCATATCAGCTTTTTGAGTAATGCAAAAACAGATGTTGTACGTTATAAAGATTCGCTTTACACGTTTTTAAAAGGTAATATAGGCGAAGGAATATTTACGCAAGAAGCCATTAAAAAGCAGTTGGAAAACTTTGTACAAGATGTGGCTCTGCTGTCGTTAGATGCTCCCGAAGTGCAAGAAACCAATCGTAAAGAATTGTATAAACTGCATTACGATTATCTTTCAAACTTGTTTAATGCCATTGTTTCGTCGTATCAATGGAGCAAAGAAACAAGCTCTTTCTTCACAGAATTGTTGTTATCGCCTACCATTGAACCTATGGATGCGCGTTTATTGGTAAGTGCTATTATGCTTTCCAATCTTCAATTCTTCGATTATAACAAGTTCTTATTGCTCTTAACATTGGTGAAAGAGGCGTCAGATGGCGAATTGCAACAACGTGCATTGGTGGGTGTTGCCTTTACAATGCCTACCGATGAGGCTTTTTATATCCGCAATTGAAAAAAATAAAATGCAAGAGGTGGTAACAAAAAGAGGGTGGCTAAGCAACTCATAGAACTACAAATTCAAGTGTTTTTATTGTACAAATGCAGATGCTGATACACAAGAAATTCAACAAAACATAATGCCTCATTTAGCTAATCAAAGTGGACTAAAAATAAGAGGAACAAACATTATTGAAATAGAAGATACGAATGATGACGACTTGAACGAGCTATCGAATACCGAAGAAAACATGGAGAAGGTAGAAGAAAGTATGCGTAAAATGATGGATATGCAACGAGCTGGTTCTGATATTTATTTTGGTGGTTTTGCCCAAATGAGCGTTTTTTTCTTTTTTTCTATCGCTTAATGAATTGGTTTTGCGATTTTAGCTTTGAGCATCCCGACCTTGCAAGTGTGGTAGAAAATATGCAAGATAATAAGTTTTTTTGAAAGGCTTATGAACGATGGTCCCTTTTGTGATTCTGATAAGTATTCGTTTGTTCTTTTCGTTGTCGCAAGTGTTTAATAGCTTGCCCGAAAACATGAAAGAAAATGATGAAAAAAAGGAGAGGGAATGGGACAGTTGATGACTACTGGAGACGAAAAACACTTTTGCCTTATAAACGCAGAATGTATCTTCAAAACTTGTATCGGTTCTTCCGTTTATTTACACATCGCACCTCTTTTTATAATCCATTTGTATATGTTGGAACCGAAAAAGATGCTTTCTTTTTCTGTTAATCCTTTGTTCGATAATACAGAGGTGAGTAGCAATAGGGAAGAGGTGGCTAAGTTTTTATTAAAGAAAAAAAGAATATACGTTGTTAGAGACAGGGTGGTGTCGTGTCACGAAAAAGGTGTATGTAGTGTCGACTTTTTATGTTGTATCTGGAAATTATTATCTTCGTGTTTTAAATTACGACAAAGCAATAGAGGCATTCTCAAAAGCGGTCTTAAAAGACTTTAATGATAAACGGGCGTTGGCTGGATTGGCACAGGCTAAACTGGGATTTATTATCGATAATAAATCAAAAAAATAAGTCGGTCTCTCTCTCTTCAATAGCGATGGACAGCGAAGAAGGTCTTTTAAACGAGGTGATAGCTATTTATGACCGTCTGTTAGAAATAGATGCTAACCATAAAAAGTTTTTACTGAATAAAGCAATTGCGCAGATATATGCAGGAAAAACAAAAGATGCAATGGCTGTGTTGTTTAAATTGTATTACGAATATAGCGAAGATGTGAATGTGAAAAGGGGCGTTGGCATGGGCTTATTTGTATGAAGGTAGACCTGACGAATCGGAGAAATTATACGATAATATTATAGAGTCGGGTTCTGTGTTGTTATCAGATTATCTTAATATGGCTTATGCTAAATGGTTTCAAAGCCAAGTGGTAGACGCTATTATGTTCTTTAAACGTTATATAGATAAGCAAAAGAATGATTCAATCGCTATGAAAAACATTATTAAAAGAGTGTTTTGAAAACGATAAAAAACTACTTCATCGATATAATATAACCGTGCAAGAACAATTTGTTTTAATAGACCTTGTGAGCGAAGAATAAGTTGATAAAAAAACAGTATCTATAAAAAATAAAGGCATTAACCATAGGGTCAATGCCTTTTTTTAGTTGTATATAAAGGAGGTTTATCCTAAATATTTCATCAAAATTTTTTTGCGTTACCGCTATCTCTTAGCTTAGCAATACTCTTCTCTCTGATTTGTCTTACACGCTCTCTTGTTAAAGCCTAATTGGTCTCCAATCTCTTCTAATCCCTTCTCATGGCAACCTATTCCAAAGCATTCTCTTATGATAGTAATCTCTCTATCCTTAAGAACTTTGCTTAAAACTGAATTTAATTCAAGTGCCATCGACTCGTGGTCAACCATTCTATCAGTACGTGTATCATCGCTGGAAGGCATTACATCGAGCATACAATTATCTTCTCCGTCTTGGAAAGGAGCATCTATACTAACGTGATGTCCATCAGCCATAAGGCTCTGACCTATCTTTTCTTCGTCAATATTGGTAGCCTGGAAAGCTCAGAAACAGAAGGATGTCGTTGATTTTTCTTGCTCAAACTTATTTATTTCGTGGTTTATTTTATTTAAAGAACCCACCTGATTTAACGGCAAACGTACAATACGACTTTGTTCTGCAATAGCTTGAAGAATACTTTGTCTTATCCACCACACTGCATAAGAGATGAATTTAAATCCTCGAGTCTCATCAAATTTCTGCGCCGCTTTAATCAATCCGATGTTACCTTCATCGATTAAGTCGGTAAGAGTTAAGCCTTGATGTTGATATTGCTTAGCAACAGAAACAACGAATCTTAGGTTTGCGGTTACAAGTTTATCCTTTGCACGCTCACCCTCTGGTCCACCTTTCTTTATTTTTTGTGCTAATTCAATCTCATCGTCAATCGAAATAAGTGGAGCACGTCCTATTTCCACCAAATATTTATCAAGTGCTTCACTGGAACGGTTGGTGATACTCTTCTGAATTTTTAGCTGTCTCATTCTAAATACCTTGGCCTTTTCTAAACTTAGAATTTATAAAAATATATTACTTGTACAATGTAATAAAAACCCTGCAAAGGTAGACTTTTTATTTTGATAAATAGGTGTTTAGACTGTTAACGTAAACGTTATTTATATGTTTTGCTACTAAATTATATCTTTTTAATATATATATAAGGTATAAAAAAATGATGTTTTACGATAAAAATGAGGGTAAACACTTCTATAAAAGGAAACGAGATGATTAAAAAAAGGAGTATTTTTGAAGGCTATTTTTGGCAATCCTTATTCTGTTAATAATAGAATTTAAAGAGCGAGTTGAGGCTTTCTTTGGGGCTATAATCTTTGAATATAAAAATTAAATAATCTGATGAATGTATTTTTTTAGAAACGTTTGTGAGTTGTATTTTTCTATTACTTTTTACTTTATGGGCAATAAAATAAAGGTAGACTTATTATTCTCTTTTAAAGAAGCAACTAACGCCACTTGCTTAAATTGCTATCCTTATCGCTTTTTTTATTGCTATAAATAAAGGTGTATGAATAAAGAATAAATCTTTAACCTTTTTAAAACAAACGCCTAAATATCATTGAACTATCCTCTTTAAACGGGTGGTATTTTTGTTTATAAGAGTTAAAAATAAATGAATAAACTTTGAGAAACAAATTGTTCAAACCTAATTTTTTTCAAAAGAAAGCTAAATATCTTATAAATAAGCAACTTTTTAAAACTTGAATTTTATATTTAAATCATTGAATATAAATGTATTAAACGATTTTGTTTGTAATATTTTTTTACGTTTGTTTATTTAAACTTAAATTTACTTTTTATAAACATTTTAGCGTAAATAAACCGTTAATTTTATCTGTATTTCAAAAAAATATAGGGGGTAAATCTATTATTTTTGTAAAAACTCAATAAAACATTGTTCGGTTAAAAGAAAAAGTTTTACCTTTGCAGTGTTATCCTGAAAACAATCTTTTTACCTTAAGAGAAAAACTAATACCTATTGAAGATTTGGAGCGGTTACCTGTGAAGGTCATCGCTTTTTTAGTGTTTAATTTTATATTATTTAGCGATTAAGGTAAAAAACTTTGTTGTTTTTTTCTTTTTTTCTCCACGTTTTTTTGTCGTTTTCTTTGGCACGCAATTTGTTATTGGTAAAATTGCGTTTAAGGCGTATTATATGCTTTTTACGACGTATTTTATAGAAAAATTTAAACAAAAACATATAGTATTATGCAAAAAGGAAACATTGGGGTTACAACAGAGAACATATTCCCCGTTATTAAAAAGTTTCTCTATTCAGACCACGACATCTTCTTAAGAGAGTTAGTATCTAATGCAGTAGACGCTACACAAAAGCTTAAAACGTTAAAAGAAAAGGGAGATTATGCCGGAGAGCTTGGTGAATTGCAAGTGAGTGTTAAGTTGGATACCGATAAAGGAACGCTAACTATTAGTGATAATGGTATTGGTATGACCGAAGAAGAGATAGATAAATACATCAATCAGATTGCTTTTTCGGGTGTAACAGACTTCTTAGATAAGTATAAAGACAATGCCAATGCTATTATCGGACACTTTGGTTTGGGCTTTTTATAGCTCGTTTATGGTAAGTAAAAAGGTTGAAATTGTAACCAAGAGCTATAAAGAAGGAGCAAAAAGCAGTTAAGTGGAGTTGTGATGGAAGCCCCGCTTACGAGATTGAAGACACTGAAAAAAAGAAAAATCGTGGTTCAGACATTATATTATATATAGACGATGAATCAAAAAGAATTTCTTGAGACTTCAAAGATAGAGAGCTTGTTAAATAAATATTGCAAGTTTATGCCTGTGCCTGTAATCTTTGGTAAGAAAAAACAGAGTGGAAAGAGGGTAAACAAGTAGAAACAAGTGAGGATAATGTTATAAACAGCATTGAACCATTGTGGACAAAGGCTCCTTCGACGCTTGCAGACGAAGATTATAAGACCTTTTATCGCACTCTTTATCCCATGCAAGATGAACCTTTGTTTTGGATTCATCTAAATGTAGACTATCCATTTAACCTCACTGGTATTCTATATTTCCCACTTATTAAGAACAATATAGAGTTGCAAAAAAACAAAATCCAACTTTATTGCAATCAAGTATTTGTTACCGACCAAGTTGATGGCATTGTTCCTGAATTCTTAACATTGCTACATGGTGTTATCGACAGTCCTGATATTCCTCTTAATGTAAGCAGAAGTTATTTACAAAGCGATGCAAATGTAAAGAAAAATATCTACTTACATCACAAAAGAAAGTGGCAGACCGTTTGACGTCAATCTTTAAAGATGACCGTAAAAAAACTACGAAGAAAAAAATGGAACGACATGAAAAATCTTTATCGAATATGGAATGCTTTCTCAAGAAGATTTCTACGAAAAAGCGAAAGATTTTGCGTTGTTTACTGACACTGAAGGTAAAAACTTTACATATGAAGAATACAAGACACTTATAAAAGATAATCAAACCGATAAAGATGGTCAGACTATCTATTTATATGCTATCGATAAAGATGAGCAATACACTTACATAGAAGCTGCGAAAAGAAAAGGGGTATAGTGTTTTATTATTCGATGGTCAGTTAGATGTTCCGATGATAAACCTATTGGAACAAAAAGTTAGAAAAAGAGTCGTTTTACTCGTGTAGATGCAGACATTGCCAACAAGCTTATTGCAAAAGAAGATGCAAAAAGAATCTAACATAAAAGGCGATGAAAAAGACGCACTAACACTAGGGTCTTTCATTCTCAGATGCCAACATTAAATAATGTAGAGTTTATGGTTGATGTGCAAGCATTAGGGTGAAAATGCGTCTCCCGTACTCATCACTCAAAAACGAATTTATGCGTCGTATGAAAGAAATGGGTAAGTTCCAAGCAGGCATGAGCTTCTATTCTCAAATGCCAGATAGCTACACTCTTGTGCTTAACACCGACCATGAATTGGTTAAAAACATTCTTTCGAACACTCAAAAAGGCTACCGACGAAGAGTTGAAACCTGTGTTAAGCGAAATGAAAGGTTTAGATGCTCGATTGGCAGCACTACGTCAACAGCAATCAAACAAAAAGCCTGAAGAGATTACACAAGAAGAGAAAAGATAGCGTAAAAACAAACAGAAGAGGCTATAAACAACGAACGCACTAAGCGAAACAACATTCTTTCTGCTTATGCTAAAACAAACGATGTTATTCATCAGTTAATAGATTTAGCATTATTGCAAAAACGGAATGTTGAAAGGAGCTGCGTTAAATGCGTTCTTAAAAGCGTTCAATTAGTCTTATTAAGTAATTAGAATAAAGTTATATACTTTTTACATGTAAAGGTGGAAAAATGCTTTTTATGAGTTTTTCATAAAAAGTGTTTTTCCATCTTTTTGATGATGTGTTTTTAATTTATTATTGTGGCTTACTAATAAATAAAGAACAATTGTTTTGTGTTTTTTTATCTGGTGAAAAATAATAAATAATATCCATGTAAATGAACAATATTGCATGTATAACAGAGTTATAAAAGCTACTGAAATATGTCGTAAATAAATAACTTACTACTTATTATAAACTTACAATTATTCATTGAAACGTTATTTGATTATCTGCTTTTATTTAGGTGCATATATTCAATAAATATTTACTTTTCTTGCATAAAACAATAAAAAAGTGAAGTCTATTTTTGTTGAATAAAACTTGTGTTTTAGAGAAAAATAGCTAAGGTTTTACGTGTTTTTAAGCGACTAATAAATAGCATTTTTTTAGTCGTGAAAAAAATAACCGTTTATGCTTAAACATATAGGTTTTGCTTTTTCTAAAACAAAGGAAATGAAAAAAACAAAAAAATGGTGTTTATACGTGCAAAAGCTTAGAGTTTACCGTGCAATAGCTTATGTATTGGCTACTAAAAAGCTTATCTTTTATGGGTCAATAGCTTATCTATTGCGTGTAAAACTCTAAGCTTTTTGCACATTTTAGACTCAATTTTATGGAAATAAGAGCTTTTTTTATAAAAAAACTTTATCTCATAGAGGTTATACAAAGAAATGTTCTTTTTTTCTTTTTTTCAAATAGCACCAAAAAAATAAGCGTTTATTTTTATTCGGTATTGCATAAAAATATGCAATTTTTGGGTAGAGAATAAGATGCCTACTTACCCATATACCTATAAATAAATATTACATTTTTGCTATTATAAATTAAATATAAATAGTAAATAACGGCTCTCTTTACACTCATCATTTTTATATCTATTATTCGTTATTAAGTATGAAATAAAAATAAGATGTATAAAAAAACATGAAACAATAGCTATAAATGCTTTATAACTAATTGGTTAATATATAATTCGTAGCTTGGTTGTTACGTCTTTATATACACTTTGTTGGGGGTATTCTACACTACTTTATTTTAGTTAAAGAGTGCCACTAACACTTATTGTTTTGCCTTTTTCAATTGCATTTTATTTTTAAAACTTGTGTTCTTGCTCATCAAAGTAAGAATAATAAAAACGAAAAACAACAACTCATAAAACATAGATAATACAAATGTTTTTTTGTGTTATCATTTCGTTTTTTTATTGTGTCAGAGGTACTGTAAGTGTTGTTTTTTTATTAACTTTGCATATTTATAAAATAAAAACGAACATTTATAATGTTAGGTTGAAAAAGTAAATACTGCGTATATTGGTGTATATAAAGAACGTAATTTGTTTGTAAGGGTGTGTTATTAAAAAAACAATAATTGTTTTCGTTAAAATGTAAACAAGGCGCAAACATATCGCAATAACGCCCAATAGTGTTGTAGAAACAAAACGAAAGAATATTTAAAATAGTTATATTTTAAGAATTAGAAACAAAAAGAATAATATGATAGAAAAGCAATTTTTAAGACGTGAAAAGTGCATTATGGATAACCAATAAAATGATTTTTTTATATGCTTTCATGTTATTTTTTTAGTTTATGGTTGTAGCAATGAAATTACAGAAAAAAGGTGTTTCAGTAAACGAACCACTAACAACCATTCGGTTACACATAGATGAGGCTGTTGGAACCATTAAACAAGATAAAAAGAAACCAGCTTCTTCGCAATCTTTAACCTTTAATTTTGAAGGCGAAAATGTGTTTCCTAAACTCCATTTAAAAACAAGGAGACGAGACGCCATCTTATTGTTTTATTAAGAATGAAAAATAAAAGCAATACCTCTTGTTATGACGAGGGTTAAATGGATAGCAGAAGGCGATAATCTTGTATGTCATGGTATAACAGCAGATATAAAAATATCCTTCAAACCAAAAAAAGTGGGTGCTTGGAAGGTGTGTTTTTACTTGGGGCATGGTGATTATAACGAGAAAAACAAAGTTGCTAACTTTAGAGGCTGAAAAAAAGCAATACGTGCTATAAATAAAGGAGAAGAACAACAATGGGAACTACCTTTATTTATCTAATTGGGCTACTTTAGAGATTGGAAAAAGATAACAAAATGCGAGTTACTCAGGTAGCATTTCGCCCTCAAGGTTCTTTTTATTCGTACACAAATAACAAATCAAACCAACCAAACTATTTCGGTAAAAATCTCTACGTTTACATGCAACAGATGCTTCCATGTCTGCTGCACCCTTTGTTTGGAAAGGTTCATGGAATGTAGGTGGTAATGAAAACGAAGGGGTTAATGCGCTCTTATCTACAAATGTAGAAGATGATTTTATATGCACTTTTCCGAAAAACTATTGAGCTAAAGCCTAACGAAAAATCGGGTTGGTATGGCTTTTGGGTGATGCCTATAGGTAAAAAATAAAAGGCTATTCTACCGATATATATGCTGTTACTGATGCTGAAACAGATAAGCAAAAATTGCCTTGGTGGGTGTATAATACACCGATAGATGGTAAAAAGTAATTCGCAAGGACCTACTGCAGGAAAAAAAGTTATACATTTTCTTTTTCGACTACGCAAGTTGATAGATACTGGTCTTAACAACTGGATGCAAGACCTCGAAGGCAATCGTGTTGTGGCAAAAAAATGTCTATTCCCGGTACACACGACACTGCTGCAAATACTGGAAATGCATGGGTTAAAACACAAGACTTGGATATTAAAACGCAACTTGAAAAGGGTATTCGTTTCTTTGATATACGCTTAGTACACGATAATGGAACGCTTAAACTTTGCCATAGTTCTTATGTTTTTAATACTACTTTTTGTGAAAGATGTGTTACAAACTACTGTTAATTTCTTTGAAAGAGCATCCTTCTGAAACGGTAATTATGACGGTAAAACGTGATCATGATTATGATAAGGATAGGGGACTTAAGTATTATACGGCTTTAACAAAGGCTCTTAATGACGATAAATCAATATCTTCTTACATGGTAGAAGACTTTCAACCCGACTTTAAGATGAAAGATTTGCGTGGAAAAAATGCTTATAATTAGTCGAGAAGGTTGGTATCCAACAAAGTCTGGTAGGGTAAATAGCTGGCCAGATAATCAAAGTTTCTCTTCTAATATTATCTCTAATAATGATAAACAAGCCACACTTACTGTTGAAGACCATTATAAAGCGCACGCAGGAGATAAAGAAAATTACGTTAAACAAAAATATTCTTAAAAGCAGATGCAGCTTTCTCTCAAAACAATGAAAGCCCCGAATGGTTCATCACTTTTTCGTCTTATACAGGACCTTGGGGTATCAGTTGGCCTTCTACAACTACTGGATATATAGACCCTAAAATAAAAAGATTTCTTAGAAGGTAGTAACAAATTAAAGTCGTCTGGTGTGTTATTGTTTAATTTTGCAGGCTGGTATGACAATGGATTAACAAAAGCTGTTATTAAGCTAAACAAGGGTGTAGACTTACAAAACACGCTAACACACGTTTATTTTTTTAATACATATAAAAAGCTCCTTCAATACAGATATAAGTAGATGAAGGAGCTTTTTTGAAAATGTAGTGTAAAGAGACTAAATATAAAAAAATGAGAAGGGGAAAAAGGTATATAAGTGTGTAACATTTTACGCTATTTTGTTTATTCTTCATCATAAAAATAGGTGTTTTCGTGCTATTTATGGCTTTTTACATGATAAATACCAATAATTTATTGTAAATTTGTAGCCTATATATAAAAATAGGTATTAACAAATTCTATTCATTATATTCTAATCAAGTATAAATTAAATAGAAACTTAATTATTTCTGCCAATATAATAAAACATAGTATTATGTATACAACTAATATGAAACACTTTGTAAAAAAAGCAATAAACGTGTCGCGTAGGTCTTATTGCTTATTCAGTAGTATGTCTATTATGTCTTTAATGGTTGCAACGTCTTTCTTTAGTGCGTGTTCCGATAAAGATGTCATTGTTAATAATGAGCTAAATACTCAAAATAACGGTGGAGGATTGCTTAATGGAAATCATAATGGACCGGGAAAAGATATCACGTCTGTTGTTTCTATTACGGGTGATGCAGACCTTACTCGTACGCCTATTACGGCAATAGACGAAAACGGTAATCCAACCAGAACTGTTACACTTGACAATAATTTCTTACCTATACAAGAGGGTTCAGACTTAACTGCAAGAGTATTCTTTGTAAAGTATGATAAAAGTTTAATAGGTTCTGACGGCATTTTAGACCCTGATAAATGTAAATTAGCTGTTGCAGAGGTTAAATGGAATACGATTACTAAAGGGACAGGTTCACTTCAGCTCGATGCAAAACTACAAAATGTTACCTTACATTGGGTGAATGAAAGAGATAAACCAGTAAATATTAACCCCGGAGAAGATTGGCGTGTTGCTGGAATTATTGGTGGAGCATACAATCCTTCTTTTGATCCTGAAAAAATAGTAATGGTTCCTATAAATTGTATTACACTTATGTATCTTTTTAGTCCCAATAATGAAGAAATAATTAAGAAACATAACACCATAGATAAAGCTGGACGCATTCAAGTGGCAGTTCCTTTTGCTACAAAAATGGGAAAAAGTTAAGAATTTTGGGACGTAACAAAATAGCTTTTAAGATACTTCAATTTTAAATTCTTAGGAACACTGTTTCGCGTTAAAGTGCATAGAAATACTACTCTTGTAGGTGCTAATGCTCATTGTTATCGCTTTGTTAGTTCGCAAATGTCTGCAAGTGGTGGTTTTGCTCTAGGTAATAAAAATCGCGAATGGATATAATAATACTGGTATTAACTTTGATGCACCTTCTCTTGCATCTACATGGTTCTGGGATAATACAGAAGATGAAACGAAATTCTTTTGGCTAAATCAAACCGAAAAAGCTACGGGTAATAATGACCGTAGTTACGAGTTTCATTATATATATGATTCGAGCAAATTACGTGGTAAAAAAAGCAGGATGCGTATGATGAATTTTTATGTTTGGGGTATGCCTTACACCCAGACTCAAGAAAAAAATGCAAGACTTGATAACATGACTTGTATAACTCTTGAGAAAGGAGGAGCAATGCTTGGAAAGAAACATAAAGCAAAGAATGGTACCGTATACTATGCTGATGAGTGGTGTTATGGAGATGGTGGAACTAATGAATGGGAAGCCTTTTTAACATGAGAGCACAAGCGGGTAAAGCTTTTGATGTTGAACTTAAAGTGATGTATCCTGAATTTTCTGCCAAAGAAAAACAATAAACCTAAATATCCATGGCCTAATCAGCTTGAACGTTTTGCTAAGACTAATAGCCGAACGGATTATGTAGGCTTTTCTGATAGAGTGTATTTTAATAGTACAGATAGGAACTGGGGAAAAGTGAATGGACACACTATCAGTCCAGTGGAACTTAAGCGTAAAGAGCTAAGTGGAAAACAAGTAGTTTCTGATAACTATATGATTCCGTCAGGTGAGCAATGGGAAATAGTCTTCCCTAACGTTGTTTTAGGAAATGATTTCTATACACAAAACAAAGATTTCGGCTATACTGGTAGTGATGTTATGGTTTTTGAGCGTAAAAGCTTATGAGGAAATACTCTCTTTAGAAGATGATTCTGCTTATCCGATAGATGAAAGACAGAGAAGAACAACGTGCAAATGATATGAAAGATCGCAATAGATTTTGGAGTTATTACTTCCCCAATAAGTCTATACGTGAAATGTATGCAATTCGTCTTGATGCGCACAGAGATGGAAATCTTTATGGCCGTCGTTATCGTTGTGCTTACCGTTATAGATTTATTAACATGGGTGATTTTGGTTATAGAGGTAATGACGATGGACGAGTAGCAACATTTGATGATTTAAAAGGAGAAGGCGGAAAGCCAACCTGCACGACGTATGGTGGTTCAAAGTCGTTGGATTGGTAATGCTTATATACCACTTGATTCTTTACAAAGTGAAACATGGTGGGGGAAAAAGCAAGTATAGAAGAAGGCGATTTTAAAAAAATGTAGACTGTTATAGAATCTTCCCTTGTATTGGTTATAACGTAGCAAGAAGACGCAAAATGGTATATGGTCTTTATTTATCTCGTACCTTCCGTAAAATAACTGGCTATGGAAACTTTTTATGATCCAAGTGGAACTGTATTTGCTGATAGATATGTTCGTCGCTTCTGTAATGATGATTTTGGTAGAAGTTTTGACCAAGCTGCTATTTATAGGCAAATTCCTATTATGGCAATTATTAAGCAAGATTATCCAGAAAGAGGTCAGGATTCTCCTAAGATTAAAAATGTTCCCGATTATAATAGATATATAGTAAGGCGTTGGGATACTGATAATAGTTGGCGAAACAATGACGCTGCATTTAGTAAAGACAAATTTAAAGTAGCCCGTAGACGATAGATTAAAAAGAAATAAATCTAAGTTTTATAAGATAAGACTAAAGCCGTAGTACACAATAGCTGTTGTATTACGGCTTTTTCTTTTATAGAAGAGGAGTTATCCCAAAAAGAACTTATAGTTTTTAATAGGGGCGAAATAAACCCATCTATCTCTTGTTTTACTTTTTGCATTTTATGGAGCTTTCATCTTCTTCTTATATTTAATAATGTAAAAGAATAAATGTTTGTTTTTGTTATTTAGTATATTATTCTTAAATTTGTTACAAACTATTACCTAAGTAAGAAATATGAAACGAACGATTATTGTACAATTATTTATTTTAGCATTGTTGCCATTTTTGTGCTTGTAAGGCTGACACTTACATTAAATATACAGCTGTACATGATTATAACACTTTAAAGAATGGTGATGTAGTGATTATTGTAAACGATACTCACACTAAAGGCAATGGCACAATATACCTACAATAAAGGACGAAAAATCGTGCTGCCGTTGAGGTGTTCCCTACACAAGATGATGTTATTTTTGATATCTCCTGATAGTTTAGTGTCTGAACTTTCACTTGGAGAAATCAATGGTGATTATTGGACTTTGAAAGATGCTAAGGGATATATTACGTCACCTGACCCTGATAAAAAAATGAACTGACAGCTGAGACAAAGGTGTTTAAAGAAAGGAAGAAGACATCTCTTGTACAAATAATGAAGGATAAAGATGGAACTCATTGTAATATTATTTTTAAAGGAAACAAAAGATGTATTGATTTATTTGCTGATACTTATTTTTTTCTTGTTATGACACTAATAGAAATTTTTATAGTGTACAATTATTTTTTTAAGAGATAAAGAAGTAGGAAGCTGTGAGAATAGGGGAAGAAGGATATGCGACGCTATATTATGAAACAAAAATCTCATTTAGTGCCTCAGTCGTTAACTGCTTATAATGTTTATTTACATAATAATAAAATGATAAAAGGGCGTACTTATGTGTCAGGACAACCTATACCGAAAAGGTGGAGCGGTAATTCTTCAAGGACCATCTCACCTCTATGAACTTACTCCCGACACCAATTCACTTCCTATTGACACTAATAATAAATTAAAAAGGAAAGGAACAACAGCTTACAATAGAGTCGCAAAAATCATTATTTTATAAGTTATCTTTAAATGAAAAAGAATGAATTAAATAGTGTAGGATTCTATTGGGATTCTCCTAATGGTCATTCTATTACGACAAAAGCGCATAGAGCCTATTTGGAAGTACCTGCCAACTTAGGCTTGTCACAAAGTTATTTATTAAATTCACTGCCCACTTCTATTTCTCAATCTATTATAGCAAAACAGAAAAAATCTCATATTTATGAACTTAATGGGGTAGAAGTGGTTAATCCTCATCATGGCATTTATATAATAGATGGTAAAAAAAGTAATGATAAAATAGGCAAATGTAGTTTTATATACACTAATCTTTTTTTAAGGGGTAGAGCCTTGTTTTATAATAAAAACTATCTTTCTATAACAGTAAAACATTACGTTATAAAAAGATAGTTTGTTGTTTTGCTCTTAAAAACTACTTTGTGTACTTCTTTAGAAATTCTTATCGTCAAGCATTTCAAAGCCACAATAAGGAACAAGCACTTGAGGTACTCGTATTCCTTCTGGTGTTTGGTTGTTTTCCATAATAGCTGCTACAATGCGAGGAAGAGCAAGTGCAGAGCCATTTAGTGTATGACAGAGTTCTATTTTTCTTATCTTCTGTGTGTCTGTAACGACATTTTAAGCGGTTAGCTTGATAACTTTCAAAGTTAGAAACAGATGAAACTTCTAACCATCTTTGTTGTGCTGCACTCCAAACTTCAAAGTCAAAGCATAGTGCTGCTGTGAAACTGATGTCTCCACCACATAATTTTAAGATGCGATAGGGAAGTTCTAACTTCTTACATATATTCTCTACATGATTCAACATCTCTTTTAATGAATCATAAGAGTGTTCAGGTTTGTCTATACGAACAATCTCCACTTTGTCAAACTGATGTAGTCTGTTTAATCCACGTACATCTTTTTCCGTAAGAACCAGCCTCTCTTCTGAAGCAAAGCAGAATAAGCACAACGCTTAATGGGAAGGTCTTTTTCATCGAGAATAACGTCTCTAAATATATTTGTTACAGGTACTTCAGCAGTAGGAATGAGGTATAAATTGTCTAATTGAGCATGATACATCTGTCCTTCTTTATCGGGTAATTGTCCTGTTCCATAACCTGATGCCTGATTAACAACATAAGGTGGTTGTACTTCTAAGTAGCCATTCTTTCTTGCTTCTTCGAGAAAAGAAAGCTCAAGTGCTCGCTGTAAACGTGCCATTTTTCCTATATAGAAAGGAAAACCCGCACCTGTTACTTTAGTACCAAGGTCGAAATCAATCAAATTATATTTCTTAGCAAGGTCCCAATGACAAAGTGCATCTTCAGGAAGAACAGGCTTTGTGCCTCCTTCTGCTACAACAACATTGTCTTCAGCAGTAGCTCCTTCGGGTACTTCGCTACTTGGAATGTTAGGAATAGTGCAAAGAAGTTCTGTTAATTCTTGCTCTGCATTATCCATTTCAGTTTGTAAAAAGCTTATCATTAGCTTTTTAATTCAGCCACCTTTTGTTTAGTTGTTTCAGCTTCTTCTTTCTTGCCTTCTTTCATTAAAAGCGCCTATTTGTTTTGATAGAAGGTTAGATTCTTGTTTGTTCTTATCGAGTTTTTTTGTTGCGCTTCTTTACGTTTTTATCTATCAATAAAACATTTTCAATGGCTCTTTAGCCCCTTTAAAATGCTTTTTCCAAGCCTTTTATTACTCGCTCGGTTTCCTCATTGATGAGTTTTAGTGTAAGCATAGTTTTCTTTTGTTTGTTATTTGGTTTATTATTTTACGCAAATTTACGAAAAATATCTTTGTACTAACAAAAATATATACTGCATTTACGCTAATAAACATCGTATTATTTTGGTTTATTTTCTGTTTTTTTGAGTCTGGTTTTATTCAATCATTAGGCGTTAAATACTTTTGTAGTTGAGAAAAAAGAAACGAGAGAATAGGGCATATTTGATAAAAATGGTAAGATGATAGGTTATAAATGCAATAAATCTCGAATGTAGTTATACATCCGAGATTTATTGTTGTTTGTTTGGAATAAGTTTTAACTTTATAATTTAAGCTTCTACTTCTGTGTTAGGAATAACTGAAACGAGCTCTTGTTTTTACGACCTTTACGGAAGTTTACAATACCATCTGTAAGTGCAAACAATGTGTCGTCTTTACCAATACCTACGTTTTCACCTGGGTTATGCTTTTGTTCCTCGTTGGCGAACAATAATGTTTCCAGCGATAACTTTTTGACCTCCCCAAATCTTAACTCCTAATCTTTGTGAAGCTGATTCACGTCCGTTCTTAGAACTACCAACACCTTTTTTATGTGCCATTCTTAAATCCTCCTCTTTTTAAGCGATTACTTGTTTAACTAATACTTGAGTGAATTGTGCACGATGACCATTCTTTTTACGATAGTCTTTGCGACGTTTCATCTTGAAAAACGATAACTTTGTCACCTTTTACAAGAGGATTCACTACCTCTAAAACAACTTTTGCTCCACTCACAGTGGGAGTTCCTACTGTTACATTGCCGTCTTTTTCTACGAGCAATACTTTGTCAAATTCAAGAGTTGCACCTTCTGTTGCATTTTGAATGTGATGCACATAAAGCTTGTTTCCTTCTTCAACTTTGAATTGTTGACCTTTAATCTCTACGATTGCGTACATTATTTATAATAATAAATATTATTTCCGATAGGCGGACAACTCTCTTTGTTATCACTTATTCGAGCCTAAAACGGACTAAATCGGCGCAAAGATACTAAAAATAAACTTATCTTTTTCTATCTTTTTTTATATTCATCTGTTGTGTTTTATAACATATTAACAAAAAGATAACCTCTTATGCTTTTTGATACAATAGTTTTACTATCTTTTGATAGAACTGCAATTTATTGTTTGTTTTAGAAGATATTGTTTTTAGAGAATGTAATAAATGTATAAACAAATAGAGGCTTGGAGTTAATCCTGAATAACAAGACTTTAAGAAAAAGAGGGAATATGTTCTGGATTGGTGAAGATAAGGATAAAATAAAAATCCGTTACACTTAATAGCATAACGGATTTGTCTCTCAATTGTTCGTATTAGTTACTTTTGATTCACTAATTACTTAACTGCTGCTGTATCAGCTGCTGCTGTGTCAGCTGCTGCTGTATCAACTGCTGTTGTGTCAACTGTTGTTGTGTCAGCTGTAGCTGCTTTTTCAGTTTTGTTACCACAAGAAGCTAAAGAGATAGCTGCAACAGCTACGAACATTAAAACTAATTTTTTTCATTTTCTTTTCTTTTTAAAAATTACTGTAAAAACAATCATTTGTTTATTAAAACGATGCAAAGGTAAGACTTTTTATATGCTATCATGTTTTTATATGTTTTTACTGTTTTCTGTAACTATTTTGTAAATCGTTGATTATCAGTAATTTGAAAATGGTGAATAAATGTTAAAAGTTTTAATCTCTCGTTAAATAGTTCTTAGAAAAGCGTAAAAAGCTGTGCTAAAACACTTAAAATGTAAACTAAATGTGTAACTTTTGCATCTCTTTATATATATACTATACATTATTATATAATAGCGCAGACGTTTGAAATGGATTGCTGCATAACTAATATACGATAACGAACAATGATAGATACATCTGCCTTTCAAGGCAAAACAGCGGCTTATTACACCTTAGGTTGTAAGTTAAACTTTTCTGAGACCTCTACTTTTGGTAAAATGTTACAAGATATGGGCGTTCGAACGGTAGAACGTGGCGAGCGTGCAGACATTTGTTTAATAAACACTTGTTCAGTAACAGAAGTGGCAGACCATAAATGTAGGCAAGCCATTAACCGAATGGTGAGAGAAAATCCAGGTTCTTTTGTAATTGTAACGGGTTGTTATGCACAGCTCGAGTCAGAAAAGATTAGTAAGATGGAAGGGGTAGATTTAGTTTTGGGAAGTAATGAAAAAGCTCATCTTATTCAGTACCTTTTCTGATGCATGGAGCAATGGTGAAGGCAAGAAAGACCATCTTAACAGATTTCATTCAGTAAAGACAAAAAGACATAAAGAGCTTTTGCTCATTCTTGTTCTCGTGGTAATAGAACTCGTTATTTCTTAAAAAGTACAAGACGGTTGCAGTTACTTTTTGCACTTATTGTACAATACCTTTTGCGCGAGGGTTTTCTCGAAATCCTACAATAGCTCTGTTAGTGGCTCAAGCAGAACAAGCAGCAAGCGAAGGGGAAAGAAATTGTATTAACAGGAGTGAACATTGGAGATTTTTGGTGTTAGTACAAATGAAACCTTTTTCGACCTTATAAAAGGCTTTTAGATGCAGTAGAAGGAATTAAAAAGATTTCGCATATCGAGTCTTGAGCCCAATCTTCTTAAAGACAGAATTATAGAATATTGTGCCAATAGTAGAGCTTTTATGCCTCATTTTCATTTGCCTTTACAGAGTGGTTCTAATGAGGTTTTGAAGTTTATGAAGCGAAAATATAATCGCGAACTCTTTGCCGATAAAGTGAAACGCATTAAGACACTTATTCCTAATGCCTTTATTGGTGTAGATGTGATGATGGTAGGTTGTAGAGGTGAAGAACCACAATATTTTGAAGATTGTTACAACTTTTTGAACGAATTAGATATAACCCAATTACACGTATTTCCTTATAGTGAGCGTCCGGGAACAGCAGCTCTTTCTATTCCTTATGTAGTAAACGATAAAGATAAAAAGCTCCGTTCTCGTCGTTTATTAGAGTTGTCAGATGCTAAGACGCAAGCTTTTTACGCAAAACACATAGGACAACAAGCTCAAGTGTTATTTGAAAAGAACATTCGTGGCAAAGCTATGCACGGCTTTTACGGATAACTATATTCGTGTAGAATTGTCTCGCACATTTATCAAAAATCAGAGTTTGATAATCAAATAATGACAGTAAAAATTAGGCGATTTTAATCACGATAAAACAGCTTTTACGTGTAGAATTGATAGACTAAAAGATAAACCATGAAAGTTGCAGTTGTTATTTTAAACTGGAATGGGAGTAACATGTTGCGCCGTTTTTCTTCCCACAGTAATGCGTTATTCCTCGCAACAAGCCACTGTGATTGTGGCAGATAATGCTTTCTACCGATAATTCATTAGAAGTTCTTGAGAAAGAGTTTTCTAATTGTAGCACCATTGTTTTGTCTAAAAACTATGGTTTTGCAGGAGGATATAATAAAAGCATTAGCGCAAGTAAAAGCCGATTATTATGTATTATTAAATAGCGATGTAGAGGTAACAGAAGGGTGGTTAACACCTTTAATTAGCTTTATGGAGACGCATTTAGAGGTTGCTGCTTGCCAACCTAAGCTACTTTCAGAACAAGATAAAATATCTTTTTGAGTATGCAGGAGGTAGCGGTGGATTTATAGATAAGTATGGTTATCCTTTTTGTAGAGGACGTATTTTTTTGACACGATAGAGGTAGATAAGGGACAATACGATAAGCCTATGTCTGTTTTTGGGCTACCGGAGCCTGTTTAATGGTAAGGTCTTCCGATTATTGGGCTGTAAATGGATTAGATAACTCTTTCTTTGCTCACAATGAAGAGATAGATTTTTGTTGGCGTTTGCAACTCTTAGGAAAGAAAAATTTATTGTTTGCCAAGCAGTGTTGTGTATCATGTTGGTGGTGGAACATTGCCTAAAAGCAACCCCATGAAAACGTTTTTAAATTTTAGAAACAACCTTGCAATGCTTTATAAGAACCTCCCCAGAGCAGAGTTGCATAAGGTTTTGCGCGTAAGATGTTTCTTGGATTATGTAGCAGCACTTCAGTTTTTTTAATACAAAAACGCAGTTGGAAAAACTTTGTTGCAGTGTTAAAAGCACGAAGAGAGTTTAAAAAGAGAATACCAAAACTTAAAAACAACGACAGCGTTTACACTCGCAAAGCACACAAGAGCCTAAAACAGAGCGTAGAATGTATTCTATTTTATGGCAATATTACATAAAAAAGCGTAAACAATTCTCATCTATAGAACCCTTACATTAAAAACTCTTTTATTTAGAAATAAGCTCCAAATACAGTTAAATGGAAACAAATACACAGTTAAAATATCGTTTAGATATAGATGGTTTGCGTGCCATAGCAGTTTTATCTGTAATTTTTATCACTTAAAAGAAACATGGATACCTAATGGATTTTTAGGTGTCGACATCTTTTTGTTATCTCTGGTTATCTTATTGGTGGAATATTGTATAGAGAGAAGTTGAATAACACTTTTAGTTATCAGCAATTTTATATTCGAAGAATGCGCCGAATTCTTCCAGCTTTTTTTGCTGTTATTTTGATAACCCTTATTGCCAATATTCTATTTGTTGTTCCAGATAGCGACGAATTTAATATTTTGCGTCGCTCAGCTTTATGGAGTGTGGCATTTTTCGGGTAATATTTTTGATGCTTTGAATATTGATTATTTTGCATCAACACTCGAACTTGATGCCTTGAAACATATGTGGTCGTTGGCTGTCGAAGAGCAGTTTTATTTTCTTTATCCCATTATTTTAGGAATAATCTTAAGACTTTTTAGGTGTTAAAAGCTCTCAGGGAATACAGAAAAACAAACGTGGTTTACTCATTATTCTTAGTAGCTAACCCTATTATCTTTTGCTATGGCGTTCTTTCCGCTATATGTTGGAGGTGAAGAAGTTTTGATGTATTATCTTCCTCATGTGCGATTTGGCGAAATATTGATAGGAGCTATTCTTGCAATAGCTATTCCCGAAGTAAAAATAAAAGCATTAAGCAAGTTAATATCATTGGTTTTATTGCAACAATAATTCTTTTTATTGTGTTTGTTTTTGCCGACTACAGCATTCTCAAAACCTTGGTTCCCGGGTTTATTAGCTCTTATTCCCTGTAGTGCAACAGCTTTAATTATAGCCTTTTCAAGCGTTCGTGGAACCTATCTCAATAACTTTTTAAGTTTAAAACCAATAGTGTTTATAGGTAAAAATATCCTATTCGCTTTATTTATGGCATTGGGGAATATTAGGTTTTGCTCGTTATTATTGGGGTATTCCTTTAACTAATGTGCAGTTATATATTCTTATTCCTATAATAGCTTTGTGCTTGCATTTCGTTTTACACTATCGAACAGCCTTTACGCCATCGTTCTTATGGCTTTTCGCTTCACCTTTATGGCATATTATGTTGTTCCGTCGATGCTTGTGTTGGGTCTTTATATGGTAAAAACCTAACACAGAGCCTTATTATAATTATGTACATAGAGGAAAGCGAGAAAAAGAATTGCAGAGAACAATTATGCTTATCAAGTCATAGGAGATACTACCCAAACCCCTAAAGCCTTGTTTATTGGTGATTCGTTTTGCATTCAATTGTACGATTTCTTTGATAAAATGGCAAAGAAAAGAAGGGTGGAGTGGCGTGTTTTCGGGTGTATCTTCAGGAACACCGATAGTAGATAATCGTGTAAAAACCTATGACAGAAGCTGCAGTTTAAAGACGAGTTGGCTAATTGTGGAAATGAGTTAGGTAGTAAGAAGAAGCTCAACTATTTGCGAAGTTGCTATTTATTGAATCAGTATGATGGGTTTTCTACTATTTACATTTCAACAGCTTGCTTTGCATCTAATGGTTTAGAAAAACAATTGGAAGAGATTAAATACATTGATACACTTTTTTCACTCGTCACCATAAAAAGGTGGTTTTTGGTTTCTTCTTCGTTTAATTATGCTTGTTCACGTTTACCTGAAACCAGTTTAACCCTTCGTGGATTTAGATGGATAAAAGAAGATAGACTCACCAAAACAGAGATGCAAGGCGAAGAATATCGTAAAGATATAGCAGATTTTAAAGTGTTGGTTAGTCGTATAAAAAGCAAAAATATCCCGATGTAGAAGTGTTAAACTTAACAGCTTATTTGCCACCTACAATGATGTATAAAGGTAGAACTTTATTGCAAAATAAAAACCATTTAAACATTTATGGGGCGCAATATATCACTAATAAGTTTATAGCTAATAAACAAAAACTATGGGTTCCGCTTGAAAAGTGATGAGAAAAAGACTTGTTGGGCGAGTGATAAAAGAGGAGCATATTTACGTTTTTGTGTAATATGCTCTAAAAAGAAAAAGACAAAAGATATCCTGAAAAGTGTGTGCTATTTATTAAGTTTCAGTGTTAAATAAATAGTGCCACTTTTTGCCTTTTATGAAGCATAAAATGACATGGTTTTGTGAGTGTTTTGTTACATTTGTAAAACTCGTTTTAGCTTGTATAAGCACCTATACACCTATATATTTATTGCCAAAAGAAAGTTGAAAAACAACTTGAAACCTATCTAAAAATGCTAAACATAGAGGTTTTACCATTACAGAACTAATTGTTTCGAAATGTCATAAATAAGCTATTATGGGTTAAAAGCATAGGTTTTAGGTTGAAAAAGATAATGTATTAGCGTGTAAAAACCTTATGTTTTAGGGGGCTAATAGCTTGTTTATTTAGTGGTAAAACACAAGCTATTGCACTGATTTTCAATAAAATGTTCGTTATTTATGCTATCATAGTCGTTTTTATCTCAAAAACTATTCTGTTTTTGCACGTTGTACATGTCCGCTTAAAAAGTGGGTAGAAATAATCATTTTCCTAATTGGTTGATTTCTTAAAAATCAATTCGTTAAACAACCAACCATAAGGAGAAGAATTGTGATATTACATTTTTGTGTCTTTAAAAAAATACTTATCTTTGTGGTAAACCATTTATCATCTATTTAAACTCATTAAACATTAAACACTATGGCTTTAGAAAAAACATTAGTATTGCTTAAACCTTGCACTGTTCAACGTGCATTGATGGGAGAAATTATACAGCGATTTGAAAAGAAAGGACTTCGCATTTGTGGAATGAAAATGATGCAATTAACAGATGAAGTGTTGTCGGAACACTATGCACATTTAGCAGAAAAAAGAATTTTTCAGCGTGTAAAAGACAGTATGATGGTAACTCCTGTGGTAGCATTAGCACTCGAAGGCGTTGGAGCAGTTGAGGCTGTTCGCACTATTACAGGACCTACAACGGGTAGAAAAAGCACCTGCTGGAACCATAAGAGGTGATTATAGTATGTCTTTTCAAGAGAATATTGTGCATGCAAGTGATAGCTTAGAAACAGCAGAAGTAGAGTTAAAACGTTTCTTTAAACCAGAAGAAATATTTGAATATCGCCCTGCTACCTTCGATTTCTTATATGCTAACGACGAATTTTTAAGTGTAGTTTTCAATAAACTATACCGTTTGTTTACAACAAAAATGCCCTTTTTATAAGCTAACAACCTATGGGTTATGGCTTTATAAAAAGGGCTTTTTATGTTTTTATTTTTGTTATAAGCAGTTTAAAAAAATACCGATGGCTATGTTATGAATTGTGTTTTTTTAAGCACTCTATGTGGTATATCTCCGTGTGCAATCATTTCTATCGGACAACCAAAGTGCTTTTCTATCCATTCTTCGGATAGTTCGGAGCTGGCATGATAGTGTAAAGTGCGATTGATACAAGCAATGTTTTTTTAACGTTCTGAATAATCGTTCCTATATCATGATTTGTCATAACAATAGCACAATGCTTGTTTATAGTGTTTAACATTTCATACATTTGGTCTTGAAATCTGCGGTCTATATAGGTGTTAGGCTCGTCTAAAAACAAGTAGTTTAGGTTGAGATACAATGGCACGAGCTAAGAGAACACGTTGCAACTGTCCACCACTAAGTGCGCCAATGTGTTTGTTTTGAAAGCTTTCTATTTCCATTTCGTGCAATGTTTGTTGCACTTGTTGGTGTTGTTCCTTTGTGTATGACTTAAAAAAATCGACTTGTTTTTTTGCTAATCCCGACAACACAACATCGTACACAGAAATAGGAAATTCTTTATCAATCTTGTTATATTGAGGCAAGTAACCCATGCTTATATTCTTTACAGAGCAACCATTATCGGTGAAAGAAATAGAGCCTTTGCAGGGCTTTAACAAACCTAACAAGGTGCGAAGAAGCGTTGTTTTTTTCCTCCACCATTAGGGTCCAATAATTCCTAAAAAGTCGTTTTTCATAAATAGTAAGGTTTACGTCTTCTATAACAATTTTTTTCCGTCGTAACCTGCTGAAAGGTTGTTTATTTGAATAATAGGATTTGTTTCCATGTAATGACATTGTGAGAGAATAGGGAAGAGAACCCTATGTTTGTTATTTCAAGCTATTGGCTATTTGTAATAATTCTTTGCTCCATTGATAGCTTTGAGGGTTAATACTAACTCGTTTCACCTTACATGCTTTTTGTTACAATTTCTGTATTTCTACTGATATACTCTTTTTGTATAAACATGATTTGAGCCTTTTGTTGAGTAGCCTTTACAATCACTTCTTTTTAATTGAGCTGCACTTGGCTCTCGTTCTTCTTCCTCTACAGAGAGTTGATGAAGTCCATAATCGTGCGCAAAAATAGGTGAGCGTGGGGTGAAATATCAAAAAAAGTTTTTGTTTTGTTCTTTGCTAACATCTGCTGAATAGTGCGATGTGTATTTGCAATATCTTGTAAAAGAGCATTTAAGTTTTTCTTGAAATAAACGCTATCTTGTGGCTTTTCTTTTACAATAGCCTTATAAATGTTTTTGCGAAATAATAGTTGCATTAACAGCACTCATCCATGTGTGAGGGTCTTCTATGCCTTTTTGAATATTCAATAGGCTTAATTCCCTACGAAGTATCAACCACCTTTAAGTGTGGAGAACTTTCTTGTAAACGCTCCATCCATGTGCGTTCAAATCCTATTTTTCCTACTTTTACAAAAGAAAACACTATGCGATAAGTCTACCATTTGTTTGGCAGTAGGCTCGTAGGTTTCAGCATTTGCATTGTTAGGTACAAGCGTAACCACCTTAAAACGGTTGCCTGCTATTTGTTCAGTGAAATATCTGAGCGGTTCAATGCTAACACAAATAATGGGTTTAGATGGCTTTTCTGTGTTTTTACAAGCAGAAAATAAACATACAAAACCGAGTAGTGTGAATATAAATTTGTTCATAATATTAAAATATAAAGCTCACTCCGTAAGCTAATAGAGCATATCTCAATAGTTTACCTATGGTCATTGAGGCGATTGAAATGGGGATATTAGCTCGTGTATAACCCAAAACAACGGTAATAGCACTACCTATTATGGGTAAAAAAGCAAAGAAACCCATCCATGCTCCCTTACCTTCCATGAATGCTTGGGTACGTTCTAACTTCTCTTTCTTTACATGTAAATAGCGTTCAATCCAATCTATTCTACCAAAAGAACCTATCCAATAATTAAACATACCTCCTGCAACGTTTCCTAAAGTGGCTGCTAAGATGAGTAGATTGGTATTTAAATGAGTTGGAATAAGTCCTGCTAAAACAAGTTCGCTACTAAAAGGAAGCACGCTACCTGCTACAAATGCAGAGATAAACATTCCTATATAACCATAGCTAATAAAGAAGTGCTATGAGTGTATCCATAATGAATAAATAGTGATTATGAGGGTTATTAAACTGAAAACAATAAATGCAATATTGGTTATCTTTGTACGGGTAAGAGCCACAAAATGAGCTATGAGTGGAGAAACTGTAATGATGAATAGACGAATAAGATAAGAGTAATGTTGTGGTTGTAAAACGATGAACACAAAAATAATGATGTTTAATGCTATTAAAAGCTCTGTATATCATTCGTGTTTTTATCTTATCTAAAAAAAGCTATTGCGAAGGAAATGAATGATACCTGTTAGTGAAAGAAGAGATAAGAAACTTAATATCAGTAGACTATTATTAGACAATAATGCCATATTGAATGGTTCTTCAAACTGAGATAACACCGAAAAAAATGATTGAAAAAGAGGGTCTATATTGTTAGAATAAAGTGAATATCCTAACGCTAACCAGTAGGGTGTAAGAAGTCCAAGAATAGATGCTGAAAGGTTTTTATGCTTCCTGCTAATACATTAGTGAATAAAAGAACCCATAAAAAAAGGCACAATAAACAACACTTGAACAAAAGCATAGCGATGAAATACTCAATGATAAAAAGCATAGTAAATATATCCATGTGCCTTTTTGTCTTGATATGCCCTGAAAAAGAAATAGTAAAAACAGAATAAAAACAACTGAAAAAGCACCACCTTTGATAGAAGATAGGAGGGTAGAGTCTATCACTGATAGAGCTAAAAAGAACAAGATACCATGCAGAGTATATTCTTATTAGTGCATTGGCATTGTTAAACTCCATCATAAGCAATGTGGAAACAGCTAAAAAGAATTAACTGTATCCACATGTTTTCTATGTTTATGGTTTGCGGTAAGGTAACGATTAGGGCATAAATGCAAGTGAAAAATAAGCGTAAATCTACCTTCGGCAACCGTGTTTTGCAGTCGTTTAATCGGCATATTATAAGTCTTTTCCTATGTCGACTTCTAAAATATTTATTTTTGAAAAATCTATTGTGTTAGCTGCTTTCAAAAACTCTTTTTAAGGCGTCATCTTTATCTTTTTCCATACGAAGACACTGCTATAACGCGTCCGCCTTGTGTAACTATTTCGCCATTACAAGTGGTTGTTCCTGCATGAAAAACAATAGAATTTTCAACCTTTTCAATGCCTTTTTATAGGGATAACCTTTCTCATAATGCTCTGGATAACCTCCACTAACGAGCATTACACACACAGCGGAACGCTCATCAAAAACAATCGATTTAGTGTGTAAATCTTCGTTTGCAACCCCTTCGAGCAAGTCTACTAAGTCGCTTTTTATGCGTAACATAACGCTTTCTGTTTCGGGATCACCCATTCTACAGTTGTATTCTATCACCATAGGGTTGCCCTTTACATTGATAAGACCAAAGAAAATAAAGCCTTTATAAGTGATATTTTCGCTACGAAGTCCATCTACTGTGGGCTTAATAATTTGTTCTTCAACCTTTTTGCATCCACTCTTTTGTAGCAAAGGGAACAGGAGTTACGCTACCCATACCACCTGTATTTAAGCCTGTATCACCTTCTCCTATTCGTTTATAATCTTTTTCTTCTGGGTAATATCTTGTAGCTTTTTTTCCGTCAGTTAACACAAAAAACAGAACATTCAATACCACTTAAAAACTCTTCAATAACAACAGATTTAGAGGCATTACCAAACATTCCGTCGAGCATTTCAGTGAGTTCTTTCTTTCTTCTTCGAGAGTTGGAAGAATTAAAACTCCTTTACCAGCGCACAAACCATCGGCTTTTAAAACATAAGGAGCTTGTAGTGATTCTAAAAAAGTAATGCCCTCTTGGAGCGTTTCAGCAGTGATTGTTTTATATTTTTGCAGTTGGTATGTTGTGTCTTTGCATGAAAAGATTTTGCAAAATCTTTACTTCCTTCGAGTTCAGCACCTGCTTTTGAAGGTCCAATAATAGATATATGTGCTGTTTGGGTGTCGTTCTTAAAAAGCATCATAGATACCCTTTACAAGCGGAACTTCTGGACCCTACAACCACCATGTTTATATCTTTTTTTCAAGCGCAAAAGATTTGATAGCATCAAAATCTGTGTCGTTTATTGAAACGTTTTTCACCTATGTTTTGAGTGCCAGCATTACCTGGAGCGATGTATAATTTATCGACTTTTTGGACTTTGAGCTATCTTCCATGCGAGTGCATGTTCGCGTCCACCACTTCCTAATAGCAAAAATTTTTCATATTCGTATTATTTGTTTTAGCGTGTATTATTTGTTGTTTGTAGATGTAATAGGTTTAAGATAATCATCAAAAATATTGCGATATCCTTTCGTGTAAATGTACACTTGAACGACCTCTCATGTTATGTTCTTCACCTGGATAGATAAAGAAATCGGGTTGTGTATTATAAATGATACATTCATGAATGAAGTTTATTGCATGTTGAGGAACTACTACTGGGTCGTTCATTCCTATAATAATTTGGAGCTTACCTTTTAAGTCTTTTTGCTTTTATATAACAAGTTACTATTGTTATAACCCTTCTTATTATCACTTGGTTTTGCCCATATAACGCTCGCCATACATTACTTCATACCACTTCCAATTTATCACTGGACCACCTGCAACACCCACTTTAAAAAAACATCATTGTGTGTAGTTAGCAAGTTAATAGTCATGAAACCTCCAAAAGCTCCAACCGTGAATACCAATACGATTAGCATCTACATAGGGTAAAGAACGTAAGAAGTCTACACCTTTCATCTGGTCTTTCATCTCTTCAACTCCTAACTGATGAAATGTAGCTTGCTCAAAATTGCGACCTCTATCACTTGAGCCTCTGTTGTCTAAGATAAATAATAAATATCCTTTTTGCGCCATATAAGTTTCCCAACCACGAGACATAAAGTTCCAACGAGCTTCTACATTTCTTGTTCCAGGCCCTCCGTAAACATATATAATAGTAGGATATTTCTTGTTAGGGTTAAAGTTTACAGGCTTAACCATTCTGTAATAAAGGTCTGTAACCCCATCGGCTGCCTTCAAACTACCGCTCGAAAACTCAGGAACATCATATCCTTTCCACGGATTTTCAGCAGAGAAATAAGCAAAATGTTTATGGGTTTGTGTATTTACAATGTTGATATTACGAGGAACATAAGGCTCTGTATAATTGTCGATGAGCCACTTTCCACTTTCAGACAGAGCCAAACGATGCTTTCTGTTTTCGTCAAATGTGTTTGCATGGCAACCCTTTCCATTGTCTAATAACGTTCGTTTACCTGTTTCAATGTCTACTGCAAAGATGTTATTTTGTAGTGGATGACATTCTGTAGATAAGATAAAGACACGTTTTAGTTGTGCGTCAAAGCCCATAAGGTCTAACACAACCCATTTACCTTCTGTTATTTGACGAATGATTTTACCATTTGTATTCATTAAATAAAGATGATTATAACCATCTTTTTTTCGCTTTGAAGAATGAATAAATTCTTATTCCATGGAATAAAAGTGATAGGTGTTACAGGATGAACATATTTATCACTTGTTTCTGTGTAGAGTGTTTTTATTTTATTACCCGTTGAGGCATTGTAAGCATCTAACTGCATTTTATTTTGAGCACGGTTTAGCTCTATTAAATAAAGAGTAGACCCATCGGGACTCCATTGAATGTTTGTGAAATATCTATCGCGAGGATTTCCTGTATTAAGATAAATTGTTTTTTTAGTTTGAACATTATATATACCCACAGAAACCTCATGACTTGTGCGACCTACCATTGGGTATTTTTTTCGTTCTCTACCTTAGCAATATCGTCGAAAAAAGTTTGTTTTGTGGATAGTCTTCTACCATACTTTGATCCATACGATAGAAAGCTAATTTGCTACCATTGTTATTCCAAAAACAAGCCTTTATATATACCAAATTCATCTCTATGTACACTCTGTCCGTATACAATATCAGAACTTCCGTCGGTAGATAGTTGGGTTTTATTTCCTTTATCGTCTATAACAAACAAGTTGTTATATTGCACATAAGCAGTAAATTTATTACTTGCACACCATGATTGAGCCTCTGTACCTTCATTATATTGTATCCATTCAATTGTCTTTGTAACCCAATTATATAGCATTTGTTGCTTAAATGATTTTATATAAGCAAGAGGTTGATTAGAATAAAGGAAACAAAGTGCCAACAAACGATGTTATTTCGTAAGGTGAACCCGAAAGTAATTCAACACCATTTGCTTTTAATGCGGTGTTAACTTGTTCGGTTGTAAACAGAGTTTGTTCCTTTCCTGTTGTTTTATTTACAAGCAAACAAGCGTCATCATTTGTTCTAATAAGTTCATCTCCCCACCAAGTTGTCGCTATATTCTGGGGAATCATTTGCTTATAGTTGCGACCTCCAAAATTTAAATCTTCTAAACTAAACTGTTTTTGAGCCATCATTGCAACAGAACAGTTGAGCCACAACATGGCAATACAAAGCAATGTTGTGGCTAATTGTTTATTTTTCGTTTTTAACATATTTACTATCTTTCCTGCGAGCGTTTGTTTTTGCGCCACTAAAAAATTGTTTTTCGTTGTTCTTGGCGTTCTCTTCTATCAGTTTTTCCTGTTTTCTTTTCAAAACGTTTTTCGTCTCTATCTTCTCTGTTAAAGCGTTTTTTCAGAACGATTAGAAGAGATGTTTTTTTCGTTCGAGCGATAAGAATTTAAACGAACGTATATCAGCTTCTCCGTTTTCTTCATCTTCTTCTAATCGCTTTTTAAACTCTCTATTCTTTTTAAAAACGATGCTTTTTCTGCCATGGCACGCTTTTCAGTTTCGGTTTTCACTACACCGCCTTCGCTTCCTAAATTCACGCATTTTTTTCCATCGAAAAATAGCATACTTTCTAAATTCACACTCTAACGAACCATTAAATAAAGGTATCTTAATAGAAGGTTTAAGACCAATTTGTTCAAAAGCATTCTTCACGATAACTAAGCACCCAAGCCTCGTTTCCTGTAAAAGCGTGTTTCAGTCTTTCGCCTATCATTTTATAGGTTCCGAGTAAGTTAGGGGTAGATATACGTTCACCGTAAGGTGGATTTGTAATCATAATAGCAGGCTTTTTCGGGTGTTTTAAAGTTCTTAAAATCGCCTTCTTTAACCGTGATGTCTTTCAAAAATCCTGCTGCACGAACATTCAATAGAGCAGTGTTTTACAGCGCGCATATCAATGTCGTAGCCATAAATATGATGTTCAAACTCTCGTTCTCTACTGTCGTCGTTGTAAATATTATCGAAAAGTTCTGCATCAAAGTCGTTCCATTTTTCAAAAAGCAAACTCTTTTTCTGAAAACGCCAGGACTAATGTTTCTTGCTATTAAGGCTGCTTCTATGAGTAATGTACCTGAGCCACACATTGGGTCTATAAAGTCTTTTTCGCCCTTCCAACCACTCTTTAAAAATCATACCAGCTGCTAAAACTTCGTTCAAAGGAGCCTCTGTTGTTTTCTTGACGGTAGCCTCTTCGGTGCAAACTTTCTCCACTTGAATCGAGTGAAAGCGTAGCTTGGTCGTCAGAAATATGAATATGTAAGCGAATATCTGGGTTCGAAATAGATATGTTTGGACGAGTTCCAGTGGTTTCACGGAATTGGTCTACAATTGCATCTTTTTACTTTATATGTAACAAAACGAGAGTTTCTAAACTCTTCAGAATATACCACTGAATCTACAGAAAAGGTTTTACCACGTTCTATATATTCGCTCCAATCAATGTTTTTAACAGCTCTCGTACACGTCATCGGCAGAGCTTGCACGAAAAATGTTTAATAGGTTTTAAAATGCGAATGGCTGTATGTAGCTGAAAATTTGCACGATACATCATTTCTTTATCGCCCGTAAAAGACACCATTCTTCTACCTATTTTAACGTTGTTTGCGCCTAATTGTGTTAGCTCTTGTGCTAAAAACCTCTTCCAAACCCATAAAGGTTTTGGCTATAAGTTCAAATTCCATATTTGCGGTTTAATTCTTATTTTTGTTATAACTTGTTATCTTTTTGTCTTTATAAAGCAACGAAAAAGATGCTCATTCATTAAACATCTTGTTTAAAGGTCATTTTTATTGATGGTAAAACTGAAATTTTTGTTTTTAATAAATGGCCTTATATAATGTGCAAAGATACGATAATAAATTTAATTACAACCTATTTATATTTAATATTTATATTGTGAAAAAGTACTAAAATAGGTGAAATTTTTACAGCGATATATCTGCTACTTTAAGACTTGAATAACCGAAAAAATGTTTTTGATTTTTTTGCCTGTTTTTGAATGAATTTCTTTTTGAGTTGAAATACTGACCGTTATTTTTGTATAAAATCAATAAAAATGCTCTAAAAGGGCATAAAATAAGCTCAAAAACGTGCAATAGCTTGTGTTTTTATGATGCAATAGATAAGCTTTTAGGGGCTAAACTCTTGTGTTTTTAGCACTTAAAAGATAGTCTTTTGTGTGTTAAAACCTATATGTTTTTGTAGCTAAAGTCGTGTTTTTAGTAAATTAAAAAAAGTGTATTCTGTAAATGTAAAAACCTATATGTTTTTGCTCTTATGGCAATAAAATTGCATTCAAAAAATGTGTGTTTGAGGCATCTTAACTTTGTAAAAACCTTAGCTATTTTTCTCTATAATGTGTTTTTTTATTGTACAAAAAAATAATCATCATTTTTAGAAACTGTTTTACAGTTAAAGGGTAGGGGCATGATAACGAAAAATAGAAGTTTTTCTTCTTTTGTGAAGAACTCTATTAAATAAATAATGTGTAAGTTCTATTTTATAAAAACAGATGTGAGAAATTAAAAAAGAAAATTGTTGAAATATAATAATGTAAAAACTGAACTGAATAATAAAATAATAAATGAATTATTTGGCTAATAGAAAAAAATGTGTTACTTTGCATTGATTTATTCACGGATAATAAAAATAACAATAATAAATTTTAATAGAACAATGAAAAAGTTAGGGACTTATGTTAGCTGCCGCTACTATGGCAGTGTCTGCTTCTGCGCAAAATCTTGAAAGAAAGCAAAACATTTGATAACATGTACGTTGGTGTTAATGGTGGTGTAATGACGTTTTCAACAGGCCACAAGTGGAAAGATGACCTTAATGCTAATGCGGGTTTACGCATTGGTCGTTGGTTTACTCCAGTGTTTGGTCTTGCTGTTGAAAGCAATGCATACTTCACTGAAAAAGCCTTTAAAAAGGTAATAATGTAGCTGTAAAGTTGCTTAATACATCTTTATTAGGTACAACAAACTTCTCTAATTGGTTTACAGGTTATAAAAGGTGAACCACGTGCTTTTTGAAGTAATTGGTGTGTATGGTCTTGGTTGGTTACATACATTTAACAGCTTTAATGCAATACCTGATAACGCAGCAACTGCTAAGTTAGGACTTGATTTAGCATTTAATTTAGGTGCTAAAAAGCAATGGCAACTATACGTTGAGCCTTCTATTACTTATGCTTTGAATGACTTTGATGGTATGGAACCTATGCGTATGGACGTTAGACGCTCATTCGTTCAATTAAATGCAGGTGTTGTTTACAAGTTTAAAGGTTCTAACGGAGCGCACAACTTTACATTTGCTCAAGGTGTAAACCAAAGCGAAATTGATGCATTAAACGCTAAGATAAACAACTTACGTAGCAATCTTGAAGGTAAAGATGCTCAACTTTCTAATAAAGATAAGCAAATTGCAGACCTTCAAAATGCGTTAGAAGAAGCTAACAACAAACCTTCACAAGTTGTAAAGAATGTAACTGAAACAACAGTTACTAATCTTCAACCTACTGTTATCTTCCGTGTTGGTCAATCAGTTATCGACCCAGCACAATATGCTCCAATAGAGATGATTGCTTCATACATGAAGAAATATCCAACAGCTAAGGTTGAAAATTAAAGGTTATGCTTCACCAGAAGGAGGTGCAGACCTTAACCAACGTCTTTCAACTGCTCGTGCAGAAGCTGTAAAGAATGCACTTATAAACAAATATAAGATTGCAGCTAATCGTTTTAACAGCTAAGGGTATGGGTGTTACAGACAAGTTGTTTGAAGAAGTATCTTTCAACCGTGTAGCTACATTTAACGATAGCACAAAAATAATTTTTGTAGTATTCTAATTTAAATACTATATTTCTTTATCATGCTCCCGATGTTTTGTAGTACAACATCGGGAGTTTGTTTTATATGAACACAAGTATATTAAAGTAATATGAATAAGTTATTACCTAAGGTGGGACAGTATGTTTTTATGGCAGAGCCTTTTCATTGTGATTTCTTAGGTCGTCTTTCAATGGGACATTTGGGCAATTCTATGCTCAATGCAGCCGATTTTCATTCAGATGAACGTGGTTATGGAATGAGTGTTCTTTTTGCCTGAAGGAAAAAACATGGGTGCTTTCTCGACTTGTAATTGATATGACTACGTTTCCAAAAGCTTACGATAAATTTTATATAGAAACATGGGTTGATGGTTTATTAAAATGCTTTACTACCAGAAACTTTTCTGTATTAAATAAAAATAAACAACCTGTGGGCTACGGAAAAAGTATTTGGGCTCTCATAGATACTAAGGATAGAAAGCCTTGCGACTTAATGTTAGTGGGTAATGGAACGATAGGTGATTATGTAGAAACTGAAAAAAAGAATGTCCAATTAACAAACCTTCTCACGTTAAAATAGGCAAAGATGCTGAGTTAATAGCTAGCATATAACTGCTTATAGCGATATTGATATGAATGGACATGTTAACAGTGTGAAGTATATTGAGCATGTCTTAAATCTTTGGGAAACAACCTTTTATACAAAGAATACCATTAAAAGGTTAGAAGTGGCTTATATGGCAGAGAGTTATTTTTGGAGATATTCTATGCTTTTATCGTGAAGATATGGGAGAAGGAGTTTATCATATTCGTATTACAAAGCAATCTACAAACGATGAAACAGAAATAGATGTTTGTAGAATAGCCGTTACCTTTGGTTCTTGTAAATAAAGATAAAAAGCGTTTACACCTTATTATATATAATAGAAAAGGCTCATAAAAGAATAAATCTTTATGAGCCTTTTTAGTATTTGTAATTATCTATTTAATAATAAATAGTAAGCAAAAAGAACGATTAATGAGCCGATTCAAACTCTTCAAGGAAACGAGTATCGTTTTCAGAGAATAAACGTAAATCGCTTTACACGATATTTTAAGTTGGTTATTCTTTCAACTCCCATACCAAAAGCATAGCCTGTATATTCTTTACTATCTATGCCACAAGCTTCCTAACACATTAGGGTCAACCATTCCACAGCCTAAAAATTTCTACCCAACCAGTGTGTTTACAAAAGCCACAACCCTCACCTCCACAGATGTTACAAGATATATCCATTTCTGCAGAAGGTTCTGTAAATGGGAAATAACTCGGACGTAAACGGATTTTAGTGTCTGTTCCGAACATTTCACGAGCAAAGGTTAGAAGACTTGTTTTAAGTCTGTAAAGCTTACATTCTTATCTATATAAAGTCCTTCGAGCTGATGAAAAGAAGCAATGAGCTCGTGCTGAAATCGCTTCATTACGATAAACACGACCTGGACAGATAACCCTTATAGGCGGATTATGTGTTTCCATGTAATGACTTTGGTCGTTAGATGTGTGTGAACGAAGTATCACATTGTTTATTACCTCTTTGCCATTAGCTCAATAAAGAATGTATCTTGCATATCTCTGGCAGGATGATCAGCTGCAAAGTTTAGTTTTGTAAACACATGAAGGTCGTCGTCTATCTCTGGACCTTCTGCTAATGTAAAGCCCTAAACGTTGAAAAAAATGTCTACTATTTCGTTCTTTACAATAATCAAAGGGTGCCTTGTTCCGAGCTTAACAGGGTAGGCTGTGCGAGTTAAATCTAAAAAGAAGTGCTTTGTTCATTAGAAACTGTGCTTTCTTTTAAGGTGTTTATCTTATCAATAGCCGCTTGTTTCAGTTCGTTAATCTTCATTCCTACAGTCTTTTTTTAAGCTCTGCTGGAACCGTTCTAAAGTCGTTCATGAGCTGAGAAATTTCGCCTTTCTTGCTCAAATACTTTATACGTAGTTGTTCTATTTCTTCGGCATTGTTCGCCGTAAGACCTTTTCACTTCGTTTTAGAGTCTCTTCTATCTTATTTGTAATCATACGCTTTAATTTTTCTATGCAAAGGTAATATTTTAGCTTGTAAATAAGAAGTTTATCGAAATAAAATTATACTTTTTGTACTTGTAAAGCAACATTTTAAAAATATTGTTGCTGTGATGTTATCATGAGAAAAAGTATTTTTATTGTATTAGTGGTGCTTTTGCACCTATATTGGAGTGTTTACAACGAGTTGTTCTGATAAGAAAAAGAACACAGAACCCACCTCCGTAGACTCTATTGCGGCAGATACTACGGCACAAGATAGCACCGATGAACTTATTTCTGAGGCTCCATTGCCCTAAAAGCAGCAGATGAGTTATTCGATGATTTTTGTATTTAATTTTTGTGCAAATAAGAAACTTCAGTATAAAAGAATCAACTTTCCTTTGCCATTTACAAAGGGAAATAAAAACTACTTTTAATTAAGAAAAACGAGTGGAAAATGGAGCGTTTTCTTTATGCGACAAGAGTTTTACACGCTTATTTTTAGATAATGTAAAAACAACTTGAATGGTCGAAAGATACCTCTATAAAGCATGTTGTGGTAGAGAAAATATACCTTAATAGCAACCATATTAAACAATATCTTTTCGATAGATTAAATGGAGAATGGGAAGCTAACATCTATTGTTCAAAAGCCTATCGATAACCATCAAAACTCATCTTTCTTAGCTTTTTATAAGAAATTTACAACCGATTCTACCTTTCAAGTGCATAGTGTGAGCGACCCATTAACGTTTATTGGTCCCTGACCCTAACGACGATTTTTGGAAGTATTACAGGTTCTTTAGCACCAGAACAGTGGGTAACTTTTTGCACAGAACTCCCTCAAAGGAATGATTTATAACATTCTTTATGGACAGAAATATACGCAGAGTTCTCAAAAAAATACTAATGATACGAGGCATTGCTAACGGCTTTCAAACAGAGTTAACGTTTAAAAAGAAAGCAGGTAAATGGATGCTTGTAAAAACTTAGCACCTAATATTTATATGGAGAAATATGCAGATTATAGTCTATTAAAGCATAACACTTTTTGGTATAGACGTTAAGTGCGACCATTTTATTGTTTGTAGTTCTGTAAACGATGTGCAAACAGTAGCCCCTTTATTGGCCACTTATAAAAAAAGCCTTTTATGGTGATAGGAGAGGGAAGAACTTGCTTTTTTTACGCAAAACTATAAAGGAATTATTCTTTATTCTACTATTAAAGGAATTGAAATAATCGACAAAGAAGACCATATTTTTAATGCGTTGTGGTTCAGGAGAGATATGGGACGACGTGGTAAAATATAGTGTTGAAAGAGGTTATAGTGGCTTAGAAAACCTTTCATATATACCGGGGTATGGTTGGAGCATCTGCTGTTCAAAACATCGGAGCTTATGGTGCTGAGGCTAAAGATGTAATAGAAACAATTGAACTCGTAAATCTTTTTCACAGGAGAGATACGCACTTTTACAAATGAAGAGTGTGGATATGCTTATCGTGATAGCAAGTTTAAGAAAGCGTGGAAGGGACTTTTTTTCATCACTCATGTAACCTATCGTTTGTCAAAAACATTTATTCCTAATCTTCATTATGGAAATATTTTTGAGTACATTAGCCACAAAAGGTATTGTAACACCCACTGTTTCGCAAGTGAGAGATGTGATTATTGAAATAAGAAAAGCCAAACTTCCTGACCCAAAAAGACGAAGGAAATGCAGGTAGTTTCTTTATGAATCCCATTGTAGAAAGAGCTAAATACGAAGCATTAGAAGCCTTTATATCCTGAAATGCCGCACTATTTTATTAACGAAGAGCATGAAAAAAATTCCTGCAGGTTGGTTGATAGAAGAATGCGGTTGGAAAAGGTAAAACGTTAGGAAGAGCAGGAGTTCATCATAAACAAGCACTTGTTTTGGTGAATAAAGGAGGAGCTACAGGCGCAGAAGTTGTAACGCTTTGTAATACGATAAGAAAGGATATAGAAAAACAAGTTTGGTATTTCTATATCTCCAGAAGTGAATATTTTATAGTTAAGGTAAAAGTTTTTGCCTTAGAAAAAAGAAGAGTGAAACCATGAAACTTCGTTTTTAGGAACAGGAACATCAAATGGTGTGCCCGTATTAGGTTGCCATTGTGCCGTTTGTACAAGCACTGACAATAAAGATAAGCGTTATCGCACTTCTGCTTTATTAGAAACAGACACTACACGGGTGCTTATTGATTGCGGTCCCGACGTGCGTATGCAACTTATGCCTCTTCCTTTTAAACGTATAGATGCTGTTCTTTTAACGCATATTCATTACGACCATGTTTCAGGAATAGATGATTTACGACCCTATTGTACCTTTGGTGACATCGAAATATTTGCTAACGAAGACACCGTAAGAGGCTTAAAAACAAAACCATGCCTTATTGCTTTACAGACACATTATACCCAGGTGTTCCTCGTTTAAACCTACATACTATCGAGCCACAGCAAATATTTACAGTGAAAGATGTTCAAGTGTTGCCTTTTAAAGTCTTTCATGGCAAACTCCCAATCTTAGCTTATCGCTTTGGAACATTAGCCTATATCACCGACATGAAGCATATAGATGAGGCCAACTTACAAACACTTAACGGAGTAGAAACATTGGTTATAAATGGATTAAGATGGGAAAAAGAGCATCACTCTCACATTTTAATAAACGAGAGCCCATAGCTTTTTTTCTCAACAAATAGGAGCAAAGAAAAACCTATTTGGTACATGTTACACACGAAATAGGGCGCCATGAAGACGTGCAGAAACAATTGCCTAAAAAACGTATTCTTGGCTTATGATGGTTTAGAGATTGAGGTGTAAAACATTTATAGCTAGTTAAAAAGGTAACAAAAACGAATACTATATAGCTCTTTTTGTTACCTTTTTTTGTGAGCGTTTTGTTACATTTTATTTTTTTCTGTTTTAGCTAAAATAGCTAAGCTTTTATATGGTTTTTTTAGTGTATAAATACGGGCAGAATGCCACCTACATTTATACCTTTAAACCTAAAACATATAGATTTTTACAATTGTAGAAACCAACTATTAAAAATCTAAAAAAATCATCTTTTTGCACTTAAAAAGCTTGTGTTTTTAGCATGAAAAACTCTTATCTATTAGAGGGTAAAACCTTGTATATTGCACCCCTAAAACCCTTAGCTTTTTATGTGGCAAACTCTTAGCTTTTTGCACCTTTTTAGTCGAAAAAAACGCCATTTAAAACGATATTTTATTGAAATGCTGTTTCAAAAACTAATGTAATATAGTTCTTATCTTTTCAACTTGAAAAATGCGCACAAAAAATAAGAAATAAGTTTGATAGACGTAAGGATAAAAAAACATTCTGTTAGCACATAGAAACTCTTTGCTTAAATAGCAATCACTTTTTTTATAAAAAAACAAAGATATAAAGTGTAATAAATAAATATTGTATATAAAGGCGTATAAATAGATGTTTTTATATAAAAATAAAAAGAAATTCGTTTGTTTTCAAGTCTTAATCTTTATCATTCTCAAAAATTAAGCTATCATAAAGGTAGGGTTATCACACTATTTTTTTATATCTTTGCATAAGATAGGCTATAAGCTATAAAAGGAGAAGTCAATCTTGATAAAAATAAAAAAATAGAATATGTTGATAAACTATCATAATGTAAAACATCTTTCAAGATGATAAAAACTATTCTGAATAATGTAAATTTCCGAGTAGATAATAGCGAATTTATTTATGTAATAGGTAAAGTGGGCTCAGGTAAAAGCTCGCTATTGAAGACTATTTATGCCGAGTTAGATGTAGAAGCAGATAATGAAGAAGCGACAGCAGACGTTTTAGAACGAAACTTATTTAAATTAAAACGTAAGGAAGTGCCGTTGTTGCGACGAGAGATGGGCATTATTTTTCAAGACTTTCAACTGCTACATGAATTCACTGTACACGGAAATTTAGAGTTTGTTTTAAAGGCAACTGGTTGGAAAAACAAAACAGAAATTGAGCAACGAATAAACGAAGTGTTGAAAGATGTGGGCATGAGTGATAAAAAAGATAAAAAAACACACGAACTATCAGGAGGAGAACAACAGCGTATAGCCATTGCAAGAGCACTATTAAAACAAACCAAAGGTTATTATTGCAGACGAACCTACGGGTAATTTAGATGCCGAAACAGCAAGCAATATAGTGAAACTATTAAAAGAAATAACCCTACAAGGCACAGCTGTTATCATGTCTACACATAACCTTTTAATGTTAGATAAGCACCCCGGAATAGTTTATCGTTGTGAAAATGGAGTGATAGAAGACATCACAGCTCATTACAACCCCACCTTATAAAGGTCGCATTTCCTGTCTTTTGACACTTATAATATTAAAAATTAACAAAAATAATATTACAAAGAAGTTAATAAAACACATTCTTTTGCTATTGATAAGTTTAAATATGAACATGAAAGTGATGAAGTTTGAGGTACATCAGTTGGTTCTCCAGAACGCATGAAAGAAGTTGTTTTCTATTATAACAGAAAGTGGTGAACCTACATTTGTAGTGCTTTCAGCCATGTCGGGTACAACCAATTCTTTTGGTAGAAATAGCCGATTATCTTTATAAAAAGAATGTAGAAGGAGCAAACGAAGTGATTAGCTTGCTCGAAACAAAATATAATAAGGTTGTAGAAGAACTTTATACAACCCAAGAAGAAAAAGAAAAAAAGCGCACCACTTCTAGTAGAAGAGTTTGCTTATTTACGCTCTTTTACTACAGAACTATTCACCAGTTTTGAAGAAAAAGCATTGTTGCGCAGGGAGAGATAATCTCTACCACCCTTTGTAGTGAACTATTTACAAGAACAAGGCATAAAAGCAGTGTTATTATCGGCTTTTAGATTTTTATGCGAACCGACAAAAATTCTGAGCCAAATTTAAACGCCATTAAACAGTTGCTTACAGCAAAAATTAGAGGAGAACCCTGATAATCAAATTTATCTCACACAAGGTTTTATCTGTAAAAATGCTTACGGCGAAGTGGATAACCTTCAGCGCGGAGGCTCAGATTACACAGCTTCTTTGATAGGAGCAGCTATCAATGCAGATGAAATACAGATATGGACAGACATTGACGGATTGCATAATAACGACCCACGAGTGGTAAATAAAAACAGAGGCAGTGCGTCAGTTGCATTTTTGAAGAAGAGCCGAATTGGCTTATTTTGGTGCAAAAATATTGCACCCCACTTGTATTCAGCCTGCTCAATACGCAAATATTCCTGTTCGTTTAAAGTATACAATGGAGCCAAAAGCAGAAGGTACGCTGATAAATGGCACCAAGATAGAAGGTAAGATTAAAGCCATTGCAGCAAAAGACAATATCACTGCTATAAAAATTAAATCGAGTAGAATGCTATTTGCTGCTGGATTTATGCGAAAAGTGTTTGAGGTTTTTTTGAGAGTTATCAAACACCTATCGACATGGTTGCTACCAGTGAAGTGAGTATATCTATGAGTGTAGACCATAGTACACATATTTCTGACATTGTATCTGAACTTAAAAAGTATGGAACAGTTACCACAGAAGAGAATATGTGCATAGTGTGTGTGGTAGGAGACCTTAACTGGCACAACGTAGGAGCTGAGTCTGTTATTCACAATGCCTTAAAAGATATTCCTATCAGAATGATTTCTTACGGTGGTTCTAACTATAATATATCTTTTTAGTGAAAGCAGAAGATAAGAAAAAGCACTCCAACACTTGAGTGATGCTCTTTTCTATGCAGAATAAAAATATTAAAAAAAGAAGACGATTTAAAAAGAATTTAAATGTTTGATTATACAATAACAACACTTATTTGTTGTGCTGTAGTGTTGCTCATAAGCGTTATTTCTGGCTTTATGAGTCCTTTCTTTCGCGTTCGTTTAAAGAATTTTTCAAATGAAAATTCTGCTCATAACGATGTATCTGTTGATAATAAACCTCTCAATAGTAGTTATTGCGAATGAAAAACAATAAAGAATTACGCACATTGTTGCCTTTATTGTTCAAAACAAAACTATGATGAGGCAACACAAGTGATTGTTGTGGTAGAGAAAGGAGATGCAGAAACAAAAGACATTTTAGAGTTTTTTGCACAACAAAGCAATTTCTATTCTACCTTTGTTCCTACGTCTTCACGTTATATGAGCAATAAAAATTGGCAATAACACTGGGTGTTAAGGCTGCAAAATATAACGATGTTGTGTTGATGGATGCGTGTTGTAAACCACAGAGCACCATATGGTTACAATCGTTTTCTAAATATTTAAATGAAGAAACATCTGTTGTTGTTCCTTATACGCTATATGGTGATGAGGTGAACACTTATTTTCAGTTTCTTCAATTGCATCAATCAGCTTACGAAATAAAGGGTTATGGCAATAAAAAAGGGTATGGAGCTATTTCTAAATGTTTGGCTTTAAAGAAAGAACTGTTTATTGCAGAAGACGGATTTAGGGGCTTTTTAGAGCATGTTTATGGTGAATATGATTTCTTAATCAATAAATATGCTACATTCGGAAATATACAATTTGCCGATAATAAAGATGCTTGGGTGATAGAAGAAACAATATCTAAAAAAACAAAGAGCCGACCAACAATTGGCTTATCAGCACACTAAACGCTTTTTAAGTAATGGTTTTTCTATTCGTTTATGGCAAAGGTTAGATAATAGTTTTTTTGTATCTTCATTTCTTGTTAACCATAGGAGCAGGTGTTTATGCAAGTGTTATGCAAAACTGGTTATTGCTTATTGTGTCTATATTTTTCTTTCTTTTGGGGAGTTTTCTTGCAAATATTTTGGGCTAAAAAGATACTTAGATTTCTTTCAATCTCGTGTGTCTTTAGGTTTTGTATGGTGCAATCTTCTACTACATTTTTGGCATAATTTATACCTTCAATTAAAGTATAAACGCACAGCAAAAAGAGAGTTTTACAACTCATAAAAATATAGAAGTGGGATAAGGAGTTTGTAGTTGGCTCTTTCTTTTATGAAACAAATACATTCAGAGTGTATGCTATAAAAACTTTTGGGTTTTGTTATTCGCTTATTCAAACGAATATAGTTGTGTGTAAAATTATTGTTTCTTTTGATTGAGAAGATAAAAACAATTTCTTTTTATACCTATATTGTTTAATAATAAATTATTATCTTTGCAGAACCCCTTTGTTTGAGTTATATAACTTTTTATTTGTACTCTTAGGTTTATACATTTATGCGTTGAAGAGAAGAAAAAGAAACAAGACTGTGGAATACAATTTGTTTTTTTCGTTTAAATAATAAACCCAAATAAAGATTATAGAGATTGGGAAGATAGACTGAATAATACATTTTAGATGCTTTGAACAATATGAGAATACAACTATATACCCCCAGTACATTAGACGAAAAGAGCATTCATCATAAGTTTATAGTTGTATTGCGTCATTATCTTTCTACGTTTACTGATGTAGAATTAACCGATGTAAATCCAGATTTAGTTCATATTTTTGGTGGGATTACTTCTGCAAATAAAATGAAAAATAGCAGAATGTAATCGCTTAAAAAATTCCTGTTCTCTATTCTCCATTAAGTGCTTTACAGCCTTGGGAAGTATCTTCTTTAACCCATACTACAGTTTTTAAATAAGTCGTTATCTAACTACTTGTTACAAAAATATAGCAGCATTTCATGTTTGTAACAAGATAGAAAAAGAAGTAATAGAACAAAAAACGGAACATCACTCTGTGTCTTTAATAGCCAATAGCGTTATAACTTCGCAATTAACCGATAAAGAAATGGTTGAAAAATGAGAAGTTTATACGTTGAAAACTATTCGTCAATACGATATAAGTATTAAGAAAGTATTGTAAAACAAGTGGCAAACTTAAAAGAAATATCAGAACCTATTGCGTCGTTATGCCACGATTTTCTTTTATATACATTATCTTTATGGAAAGAAAAAAACATATCTAAAACGCTATTGTCGGCACTTGTAAACAAGTTACACCATAGTGAATATGATGAAGATAAGATGAAAGAAGTGATTGAAGAACTAAAAACTTATTTCTTTTATAGCAGAATTAGAAGGCGTGTTAAAAAGAACGTTTTTCATTGTTAGAAGGCTCTCATGCCTATTCCATTTGGTAGTGGAAAAAAATAGCAAAGGAGATAGAAGAAAGAATAACAGATTATACACATTAAAATATATATAGCCGTGAAATACAAAAATATTATTAAAGATTTGAGATATTTAGAGTTATTATCACAATCGTTTCCAACGATTGCTAAAGCCAGTACAGAAATAATAAACTTACAAGCTATACTAAATCTTCCAAAAAGGAACAGAACACTTTTTTTAGCAGATATTCATGGTGAACATGAAGCATTTCAACATATTCTTAAGAATGCTTCTGGGTAACATTAAGCGTAAAGTGAACGAACTATTTGGAACTACTTTACGAGATTCAGAGAAAAAAAGAATTATGCACTTTGATTTATTATCCTGAACAAAAGCTGGAACTTGTAAAAAGAAAATGAGAAAGAAATAAAGGACTGGTATCACATAACACTTCATCGTTTAGTGGCAGTTTGTCGTGAGGTTTCAAGTAAATACACTCGCTCTAAAAGTTCGTAAGTCTTTGCCGAAGGATTTTAGTTACATTATTCAAGAGCTCTTACATGAAAGAACTGAAGATGTAGATAAAACGGCTTATGTAAACGTTATTATAGATACTATTATTTCAACAGGTAGAGCTGACGACTTTATTGTTGCTCTTGCAAAATGTCATTCAACGATTGATTATCGACCAATTGCATCTTCTTGGTGACATTTACGATAGGGGGTCCAGGCGCTCATATCATAATGGATACGCTCGAGAACTATCATAGTTGGGACATACAGTGGGGTAATCACGATATGTTATGGATGGGTTCGTGCGCTGGGAACAGAGCTTGTATCTGCAATGTCATTCGTTTATCGCTTCGATATGCTAACCTTGCTACTTTAGAAGAGGGTTATGGAATTAACTTAGTGCCGTTAGCAACGTTTGCAATGGAGACCTATGGAGACGACCCATGTGAGGAATTTATCCCTCGTTTATCGGGTGGTGTGAAACAAATAGATGAGAAAACACACCGATTAACAGCTATGATGCACAAAGCAATAGCAGTGATTCAGTTTAAAGAGGAAAGCCCGCGATTTATGCAAAAACATCCCGAATGGAAGATGGATAATCGCTCTTTATTTAATTATATCGATTATGATAAAGGTACAATAAACATAGAAGGAAATGTTTACGAACTAAAGAGTAATTCTTTTCCTACTATCAATGCAAAGAATCCGAATGCGTTAACAGCAGAAGAAGAAGTGTTAATGAACCGTTTAGTGCATTCGTTTCAAATTAGTGAAAAGCCTCAAAAACACATTCGTTTATTGTTACAACACGGCAGTATGTATGCTGTTTATAACAATAATCTTCTATTTCACGCCTCATTACCTTTGGAAGAAAATGGTGAATTGAAAGAAGTTGAAGTGATAAATGGGCAGAAATATAAGGGAAAAGAGTTGATGGAAAATATCGAAATGGTAGTTCGTACAGCTTTTTCAAACCGACTCTGAGCCTGCAGAACGTGCTTATGCTCAAGATTATTTCTTGTATCTTTGGTGTGGACCGAATAGTCCTTTATTCGACAAATCTAAGATGGCAACCTTTGAACGCTATTTTATTGCTGATAAAACAATACATAAAGAAGAGAAAGGAAACTATTTTACACTTCGTGAGAATGAAGAGATTATAGATAAAATTCTCGATGAGTTTAAGGTAGAAGGCATAAATAAACACATTATAAATGGCCATGTTCCTGTGCATGTAGCTAATGGAGAAAAATCCAATTAAAGCAAAATGGTAAGCTCATGGTGATAGATGGTGGTTTCTCACAAGCATATCATAAAGAAACAGGAATTGCAGGTTATACGCTTGTATATCATAGTCGTAGTTTTGCTTTTAGTTCAGCATGAGCCTTTTACAAGTGCAAATGATGCGATAGAAAAGGGAACAGATATTAAGAGTACCACTCAAATAATTGAAACTATTGCACATCGTATTTTGGTGGCAGATACCGATAAAGGAAAAAGAACTAAACAAGCAAATAGCCGACCTTAAAAGCATTGCTTTATGCTTATAGTCATGGATTATTGAAAGAAAAAGAAACAAAAATAAGTCCATTATACTCCCAATAAATATTCTTTTTATATTGTTTATTTAAGGTGAAATACACCATTTATATATGCAATATAAAAAGAATATTTTCGTTATATATAGTATGAAATTTGTAACATCTCTTTTTCTTTTTATAACTCTTAGCATCATTTCTTTGCAAGCACAAACATTTGTTTTGCAAGGAAAAGTGATGGATGAGCAGTCTAACCCCATTGAGCTTGCCACTATATCGGTTATTAGTCAAGGAAAAAAATAACATTCACTTCGCTAAAAAGGAGAATATTCTTTAACGCTACAATCTGCAGATTCTGTTGTTGTAAAATATTCAATGGTGGGCTATAAAAACCAAGACTCGTGTACTTAGAAATCCACGTTCTAAACAAACAATACAGATTGTGTTACACTCTGAGAACGTGTTAGACGAAGTAAAAAGTTACAGGAATAAAAGAAACAAACAAAGCAAGTACAAGAACTCAAAATAGAAGACCTAAAAGCATTCACCTTCAGCATCTGGAAATGCAATAGAAGAACTTATACAAAGTCAAGCAGGCGTTTCTACGCATAATGAACTATCGTCTCAATATAATGTTCGTGGTGGTTCGTTCGATGAAAACAGCGTATATATAAATAATGTAGAAGTATATCGCCCTTTCTTAGTGCGTAGTGGACAGCAAGAAGGATTGTCGGTTATCAATCCAAATATGGTAGAAAAAGGTTGAATTCTCTACTGGAGGATTTGATGCTAAATATGGTGATAAGATGTCTTCTGCGCTCGATATCACCTATAAACGTCCCACTTTTAATGCTGCTTCGTTATCACTTAGTTTATTAGGAGCTACTGCTTATGGTGTGTTAGCTAATAAAAATGGCTTGGAGCAATAGTGTTCGCTATAAAACCAATAAATATTTATTAGGAACACTTCAAACAAAGGGAGAATACGAACCCACTTTTTTAGATTATCAAACATTCTTTACTTATCAACCAAACGAGCGTTGGGAACTTTCTTTTTATAGGTAATATTGCTCATAACCTATATAATTTTACACCAACAAACCGCGAAACAAATTTCGGAACACAAGAGAATGTAAAAATCGTTTAAGGTTTATTTTTGATGGAACAGAAAAAGATTTGTTTCGCACTTACTTTTGGTTCTTTATCTTTAAAGAGGAATATTACTACAAACACCTCTCTGTCTCTTATTTTATCAGCATTTAACACTAAAGAGCAAAGAAACCTATGATATACAAGGACAATATTGGTTAACACAAACAGAAACGAGTGAAGACCTTGGGGTAGGAACTTATTTTTGCACACTCGAAACTTGTTAAATGCGCAAATACAGAGCCTAAAATTGCTCTTTAAACATCGAATAAAAAAAGCATGAAATAGAAAGCGGTTTAACGCTTAAATGGGAGAGTATAAAAGAAAGTTTATCAGAGTATGAAATGAGAGATTCAAGTGGATACACCATGCCCAATAATCCTTATGCTTTTTAAATATGATATATTCTTTGCGAGCTTATAATGAATTAAAAGCGCAAAGAGTTGAAACTCTATTGCAAGACACTTATCGTTTTACAAGTTCAGGAGAACATTCTTTATTTACATTAAATTATGGAATAAGATTTAGTAATTGGTCTTATAATAAAAGAAAACCCTACTTAGTCCACGCATTTCTTTGGGTATAACACCCGCCTTTAATCATCATGTTACCATGCGATTTTGCCACAGGTTTATACTATCAAGCTCCTTTCTTTAAAGAATTAAGAGCTGTTTTCTAATGTAAATAATCACACGTCTTATTGGTTAAATGATAAGATAAAAAGCCAACTCTCATGGCAGTTTATAAGTGGATTTGATTATCATTTTAAACTTAATCAGCGTCCGTTTAAATTCACAGCAGAGGCTTATTACAAGTATCTCAATCGTTTTATTCCTTACACTGTTAACAATGTAAAGCTAACTTACTATACCGATAAGATTACAAACGGCTTTGCTACGGGAGTAGATTTTAAACTTTATGGTGAATTTGTGCCTGGAACAGATTCGTGGATGAGCTTTTCTTTAATGAAAACACAGATGAATATAAACGGAAAGCGTTTGCCTCTGCCCACCGACCAACGATATGCTGTAAACCTATTCTTTACAGATTATTTTCCAGGAACTGAACGTTGGAAGATGTCTCTTAAGCTTGCGTTTGCAGATGGACTTCCTTTTAGCGCACCACATAAAGAATTTGAAGACTTTACATTTCGCACTTCTGCTTATAGGCGTGTAGATATAGGACTTAGTTACAGTGTATTAAAGCATACCGATAAGCAAAGGTTAATTAAAAATATGTGGTTGGGTGTCGATTGTTTGAACCTCTTTGGTATCAATAATGTTAATTCTTATTATTGGATTACCGATGTAACAAAACCAACAATATGCTGTACCTAACTATTTAACAGGACGACAAATAAATGCGAAACTTCTTATTGACTTATAAAAACACATATTTCTTTGTGCTTTAGTTGCTAATGTTTATTGTACAACTAAAGCACAAAAAAACGAAAATTCTTCATGCTAATATCGCTTCATTGCAAGTTGTTGCAGGCACAAAATGGCTTGCACCGCCTGTTATAGGCTTAAATGATGGCACACCGATACATATTTCTTTCGACGAAAAAAATCGCACGATTATAAACGATATAGTTATGAGATAACACATTGTGATGCCAACTGGAACGAAACAAAGGGAATGTTTACGAGCGATTTTATTGCTGGGTTTGCCAATGACTTGTTAGTAGGAGAGGGAGAAAAGTCTATCAATACAAACACGCAATACACACATTATAGCTTTTTCAATTCCTAACGAGAATTGTCAAATAACAAAGAGTGGAAACTATAAAGTGACAGTGTTCGACGACACTTATCATAAAGAACCTGTTTTCACAGCTTGTTTTATGGTTGTAGAACCCTTAGTGAGTGTACAAGCAGAAGTTACCACTAATACCGATAAAGACATCAATAATAAACATCAACAACTGGCTTTTCAGCTCAATTATTCTAACATTCGTAGCTTTAATCCTCGTCAAGAATTTACAACAGTGGTAACTATTAACAACACATGGGATAGTAGAAGGGTAGGAATACCTACTCAAATAACCACTGGAGATAAGATGATATGGAGCCATAATACAGCGTTAATCTTTGATGCAGGTAATGAATATAGAAAGTTTGAACTGTTAGATGTAAATCATTCATCAATGGGTGTAGAGAAAATGCGTTGGGAGAATAACGAATATAATGCTTATTTATGGCAAGACACACCTCGTTTTTCGTATATATATGATGAAGATGCCAACGGAGCTTTTTACATTAGAAACAGTGATAATTATTTAAATAACATCACTTCCGACTATATTAAAGTGCATTTTACACTTAAATGTCCGCGTTCGCCTTATGATATTTATCTTAACGGACGATGGACAAACGATGCTTTACCACACCTTATAAAATGATATACGATGAGGCTGAACAGGGTTTATAAAAGCTATTGTACCGTTAAAGCAAGGTTATTATTCGTACCAATATGTAGAAAAAGCAGAGCAACGGACAAGTGAATGGGCTACCAAGCGAAGGCTGTTTTTATGAAACAGAAAATAAATATCAAATTTATATTTATTATAAAGGACAGTCAGAACGTTTCACTAAAGCTTGTAGGGTTTCAAGAAATACAAGTAAATAAAAAGGTTTGTAGTGTTAGATATATGTTCACTACAAACCTTTTTATTAACTAAAGTCTTTAATTGTTATTGCTTTTTATTTAATACCTCGTTTATTGAGGGCAGCAGTATATTTTGCAGCATTCTTTTAAATGCTCTTCATAAGTACTCGCAAAGTTATGTGTGCCACTAAAATCTTCTTTTGCACACATATATATATAATCATGATGAACCATATTAAGCACTGCATCTATGCCAGCAACTGATGGAATACGAATAGGACCAGGAGGTAATCCCACGTTTTTATATGTGTTATAAGGACTATTTATCTGTAACAAATTGTTGTAAATGCGTTTTTAATTCAAAAGCGTTTCCAAAGCAAATTTAATTGTAGGGTCTGCTTGTAAAAGGCATTCCTTTGGGATATTCTGCCGTGTGCATGGTAAGTCTTTTATAATACATACCTGCAATCATAGGCTTTTTCTGCATTGTTGGCAGTCTCTTCATCTACAATACTTGCCAAAGTTAATACTTGGTTTTGTGTTAAATTTAACTGTTTCGCTTTGTTTAATCTGTCCTTAGTCCAAAACAGCTTCACTTTCCTTATTCATGCGTTTTATTAAACCTTCGGGTGAAATTGTCCAATAAATGTCGTATGTATTAGGAATAAATAAACCAATAACAGTAGTAGAATCATAACCATATTTCGCTAATAGCGTTTCATCTTGTAAGCTATTTAACAATGAGGTTTTATCTACCATTAAGTGTTTAGATAATTCTTCTGTTAATTTATCTAAGGTTCTTACAGACGGAATTGTGAGATTTACCGATGTTTGAAGTCCGTTTTTTTAGCTTTCTAAATACGGTTATTGTCATCATATTTGGTGTAATCTCGTATCGTCCTCACGAATACGAGTGCTATAACTCGTACATTTTGTAAGTAGCTTAAAAACTATGAGGCGTATGAGGCGAAGCAATAGCCTCTAATTTATGGTTAACAGAATCTATATTATCATCTTTATCAATATAAACATAGTGCGAAGTGTTTAGTCGAGAAAAAGAAGATAAAAAGTAATAATAAACGATACCTGTAATAAAAAAACAAGCACTACAAACAAAAATACCTAAGTAGCCTTTTTCTTTTTCTTTATTCATCTTTTTTTGTTATTTTTTTATATCTCGTGCAAAAAGTACAATAAAAACTGGGGAAAAATACTCACTAAGTTTCTATAAAAAAATGGCTGTGTTTTTATTTTTCTAAAAATAGAAAATAAACCATTATTTCTCCCCACTTTTTAATAATAGTGTGTGCGACATTAAAATAATAGAGTTATAGAGTAAAAAAACAAATGTTAGGTGGGTTAAATCGCTCATTTTATTGAAAAATCAGTGTAATCTCTTGTATTTTATCCTGCAAAACATAAGCTTTTTAGGAGGTAAAACACAAGCTATTGCGTCCTAAAACATAAGCTTTTGCAGGGTAAAAAGTTATGGTTTTACGTCTTAATAGCTTATTTATTATGTTTGTATAGGTTATGTTTTTAGAAAAGGTAAAACCTATATCTTTGGGGCTTTGAGGTTATAAAATAGATGTTTATATGCACTTTAAAAGGCTTATAAAACCGACTAAAGCTAAGCTATTTTAGCTAAAAGTGAATTTAAAAAAATGTAACAAAACGCTCACAAAAAAAGTTCTTTTTATAAACTATATATACCATTCTTTGGGGATAAAAAAATGCACTTATAAAAAATATATATTGCAAACAAAAACATATAAAGAAAAGAGAACAAAGACATAAACATTGTATAAACATTGTATGTAAAAAGACTGATGAATACCTCTAAAAAGTTTTTCTTAAATCATTCATGTTGTACATTTTAATACCTAAGGCATTAAGACAAAAGGAGTATAAACATGCTTTTTCACACTTAAAAATACCTAAATTATGCGTTAATTCTTAAAAAGTTTAGAGTAAATTTTGCATATAAAAATATAGCACACTTATCAATGAATATAACAAGTTTTGCAAGCAAACTATTTAAAAAAGCGACAAACACAATTAGAATTTCACAATAATCACGGAGTTGAATTACAATATAATGTGTTGAAAAGCCTGATAGAAAAAGGTAAAAACGCAGTATTGTTCGCAACGTTTCTCGAATGTAGTGAATGGATATGAAGATTTTTCTAAAAGGCAATTCCATTGAATACATACGACGATTTAAAAGGAATTTATAGACCAAATGCGTCATGGAGAACCCTAATGTTTTGTGGCCTGGACATGTTAAATGGTATGCAAAATCGTCGGGAACAACCAATGATAAAAAGTAAATTTATTCCTGTATCGAAAGACGGATTGCAAAACATACACTATAAAGGTGGGAGCTGATTGTGTTGCATTCTACTTGAAAAAAATGTGCCTAATAGTTCTATTTTCGATGGAAAAAGCCTAATTCTGGGAGGAAAGTCATGCGCCTAATTATAATGTAAAAAAATAGTTTGGTAGGCGATTTAAGTGCTATTTTAATCGAAAATATCAATCCTATTGTTAACTTAATTCGAGCTCCAAAGAAAAGTATTGCTTTGTTAAGTGATTTTGAACAAAAGCGACTTTTAATAGCACAAGAAACGCTTTCTAAGAACATTACCAATATTTCTGGCGTTCCATCGTGGATGCTTTCGGTGTTAGTAGAGGTGTTAAAGAAAAGTGGTAAACAAGATATTAGCGAAGTATGGCCTAATTTAGAGGTGTTTTTCATGGAGGAATAGCTTTTAACCCTTATCGCGAACAATATAAAAACATTATATCGAGTTCTAATATGCATTATATGGAGACTTATAATGCAAGCGAAGGATTTTTCGGGATACAAAACGACCTAACAGAACGTAGTATGTTGTTGATGTTAGACTATGGTGTGTTCTATGAATTTATACCTATGAGCGAGTTTGGAAACGATAATGCAAGCGTTATTCCTTTTAGAGGGTGTGAAAATAGGGGTTAACTATGCCATGGTAATAACTACATCTTGTGGCTTATGGCGTTATATAATAGGAGATACTATACGTTTCACTTCGCTTAATCCTTATAAGTTTGTTATAACAGGACGTACTAAATATTTCATCAATGCCTTTGGAGAAGAGCTTATTATGGATAATGCTGAGAAAGGATTGATACATGCTTGTGAGCTAACAGGGGCTGAAGTGAAAGAATATACGGCTGCTCCTGTGTATATGGATGCTAACGCACATTGTAGACATCAGTGGCTTATTGAATTTAATAAAATGCCTAACGACTTGCTATTGTTTCAAAAAGAATTGGATAAACATTTGCAACAAATAAATAGTGACTATGAAGCTAAGCGACATAACGACATCACTTTGCAATGTTTAGAGGTGATAGTGGCACGCAATGGCTTGTTTGAAGAATGGTTAAAAGGTAAAAAGGTAAGTTGGGCGGACAGCACAAAAGTGCCTCGTTTAAGCAATGAAAGAAAGAATATAGACGAGCTTATTACACTTAATAATGCTTAGATATTAGTCTTTAAAAGATGTGATATAGTTGTGAAAATAGAAAGAAAATAACGTGAACAAAAAAATATGATAAAACGCTCATTATCTTTATTTTATTTGTGTTTAATGATAGCTTTACTTACGTTAAATGCTTGCGCAAAAAAATGGGACAACCTGATGGTGGTTGGTACGATGAATCCCCTCCTAAGGTAATAAAAAAACATTTCCTGAGGATAAAGCAGTTAATGTAAATACATACAGATTTTCTTTGATGAATATGTCACTTTAGAAAATCCAACAGAGAAGGTTGTTATATCTCCTCCACAGTTAGAAGTTCCAGAAATAAAGTCGTCTGGAAAGAAAATAGAGATAAAACTAAACGATTCTTTAAAAGCAAATACCACTTATACGGTAGATTTTAGTGACGCTATTAAAGATAACAACGAATCAAATCCGTTAGGAAATTACACTTATACCTTTTTCTACAAGTAACCAAATAGATACTTTGGAGGTGAGTGGAAAGGTGCTTGATGCAGAGAATTTAGAGCCTATTAAGGGGATATTGGTGGGATTGTATGCCGATACCTCTCATGTAGCATTTCAGAAAATGCCAATGGTTAGATTTTCACGAACAGACAGTAGAGGTAAATTTGTTATAAAAGGGGTGGCAGAAGGTAAGTATAAGGTGTATGCTTTACAAGATGCTGACGCTAATTTCTTTTTAATCAGAAAAACAGAAAAAGATTGCTTTTTACAAGTCAAATTGTAATTCCTACATTTAAACCCGATGTAAGACAAGATACAATATGGAAAGATTCGTTGCGTATTAAGAACATCGTGCAAACTCATTACACGCATTTCTTCCCCGATAATATTGTATTACACGCTTTTACAGAAAAGAATACAAACCAGTATCTCATAAAGAGTGAGCGTAAAAAATCCTAATAGGTTTAGTTTATTCTTTAGTAGCGAAAAATACAAAACTGCCCATTATTAAAGGCGAAAAAGTTTAGTAAGGGTAATGAATATTACATAGAACCTTCTTTATCGTGGCGATACTTTTAACCTATTGGTTAAAAAGATTCTATGTTGATAAATACGGATAGTTTAGAGATTGAACTAAACTATTTGGGAAGTGATAGCATAGGAAAATTAGTGGATAAGGTAGATACTTTGCAACTTATTCCGCCTTTACCATTGGAAAGACGTTTAAAGTTAGAACAACAAGCATTTAACGATTGGAAGAAGAAACAAGATAAAAAAACAAAAAGAAAGGTGAGCCTTTTTGAAACGATAATGCCTGTTCCTAAACTTAGAGTGGAACAGAAAAATGGAAGTCAATTGGCACCTAATCAGAAAATGCAATTGGCTTTTGAAACGCCAATCACAGGAGTTGATATAACGAAAGTGCGTTTATTGATGAAAAAAGATACGTTGTGGCATTCAATTCCTTATGTTTTAGACACTTTAACGCATTTAAAACAACCTGATATTGTGCCGAAAGATATGCTTGTGCATCGCTATTTTAGCATATCGTCTACATGGGTTCCAGGTAATGACTACAAGATAGAAATGGATTCTCTTGCGTTTGTAGACATGTATAAAAGGTCTAATGGAAAAGAAACTTTAATGTTTAAGGTTAGAAAGCTGAAACCGATTTTGGTTCAATTCTCTTTACTTTAAGAGGAATGAAGGATAAAAGTGTGGTGGCAGAATTGCTCAATTCGAGTGATAAAGTGGTAGCTACAAGAAAATCAAAAGCAGGTGTTGTTGAGTTTTTATACTTGGAACCTGGTGATTATTATCTACGTATTTTCGAAGATGATAATGACAATGGTGTGTGGGATACGGGAGATTATGCTTTAAATAAGCAACCTAAGCACTTTATTATTATCCAGACAAACTACAATGTAAAGCAAAGTGGGACATTGTTAGGATTGGAATATTGATAAAGACGTTCATGCAAACAATAAACCGTCTGCATTACAACAACAAAAAGGAAGAACAAAAAGCGCACTATTCAGCATAGAAACGAGGATAGAGCGCGAGAAAAAGGAATAGAATATAGTGAAAAAGTAGGTTTTTAAGATAAAAACATAAAACAATCAATACACATGAAAAATAAAATTTTATGGCATAGTGATTTCACTGTTAATGTTTTTGTTTATTGGTAAAGTAAACGCGCAGTGTGAACAACAGAATCTTGCTTTTAATTCAGGTGAGTTTCTTAGTTACAATATGTATTACAATTGGAAATTCATTTGGGTGAAAGCTGGTAGCGCATCAATGTCGGTTGTTCAAACTCATTATGCAGGTAAAAAGGCTTTTTCGTGCTTCGCTTTTAACACGTGGAAGTGATAGAGCTGATAAGTTTTTTTGTGTTGAGAGATAGCATTATTTCTTATGTGAAGTTCTAATTTAGAACCTTTATATTTTCACAAAGGCTCTAAGCATGGAGAACATTATACCGTAGATGAAGTGATATTCTCTCATAACAATGGTAAGACACATCTTAAGCAAGGACGACAAGGAAAAGATGGAATAAAGACATGGAAGAATGCTACAAGTGGCGAATGTGTTTATGATATGTTGAGCATTGTTTTACGTTCGCGCTCGTTAAATCCTGACAATTGGACAAAAAGGAAAGCAATTTTTATATACTATTGCCGATGGTAAAAACATAGAAAAATGCTATGATTGTGTATCATGGAAAGAGTGTTATAAAAGCTGACAATGGTAAAAAAATATCGTTGTTTAGAGCTTTCTTATTATAAAAAGGAAGATGGTAAGAATAAAGAAATTATTCGTTTCTTTATAAGCGACGATAAAAATCATATTCCCATACGCTTAGATATGAATTTAAAGTTTGGTAGTGCAAAAAGCATTTTTAACGACTTTCAAAGGTATAAAGAGTGCTATGACTTCTGAAGAAAGATAAAAATAACAAATAAGCAATCTCAAAAATAGAAAAATAAAAATATGAAACAAACAATTCTTTGTAACTGGAGGATTAGGATTTATAGGTTCTCATACAACAGTTGAATTATTACAAGCTGGTTATCAAGTAGTGGTAATTGATAATCTTTCTAACTCTCGTATAGAAGTATTAGATGGTATAGAAAAGATTACAGGGATAAGACCTTTTTACGAAAATGTTGATTTAAGAGATTATCAAGCAACAGAATCTGTATTTGAAAAATATCCAAATATAAGTGGAATTATTCATTTTGCTGCAAAGTAAAGCCGTAGGTGAAAGCGTTGAAAAACCACTTCTTTACTATCGCAATAATGTGGTGTCTTTATTAAACTTATTAGAGTTGATGCCTAAACATAATGTCAAAGGTATTATATTCTCTTCTTCTTGTACAGTTTATGGACAGCCCAAAGCACAATATCTTCCTGTAACTGAAGATGCACCGATACAACAAGCGTTGTCTCCTTACGGTAATACAAAGCAGATAAACGAAGAGATGATAAGAGATTATATACACAGTGGTGCCGCAATTAAGAGTATTGTTTTGCGTTATTTCAATCCTATTGGTGCGCATCCAAGTGCTATCATTGGAGAATTACCTAACGGTGTTCCTATGAATCTTATTCCTTTTGTAACACAAACTGCAATGGGTATAAGAGAGCAATTAAAGATTTTTGGTAATGATTATAATACTGCTGACGGTACTTGTATAAGAGATTATATTTATGTAGTAGACCTTGCAAAAGCACATGTGAAAGCTATGGAGCGTGTGTTAGATAAGGGAAGCAGAGCCAATAGAATATTTTTTAATATAGGTACAGGACGCGGACTTTCAACCTTAGAGTGGTTCAAAAATTTGAAAAAGGCTACGGGAGTAAAAGGTAAATTATGCGTTTGCACCTCGTAGAGAAGGCGATATTGAAAAGGTATGGGGTAATGTCGATAAGGCTAACAAGGTGTTAGAATGGCGTGCAGATACTCCTATTGAAGATGTATTATTGTCTGCTTGGAAGTGGCAATTGAAGCTTCGTGAAGATGGAATTCAATAAAAATAAAGAGTAAACATATATTATAAAGCCCCTAAAATGCGACTGAAACACCACATTTTTAGGGGCTTTCTTTCTTATTCAATAGGTGTCAATCCACATTTGTCAGCAGGCGTTGAACTATTGGCTTTAATTAGAAGGATGTTCTCTTTGAGAAAAAACGAGTTTATAACAGCTTTTATGAAATGGTGTGATAAATGGAAAGAGTTTCTATATGAACGAACTCTATTGACTTCAGGCAAGACAACCTATACACATAGAAGGCTGAGAACGGGCAAGGCGTTCTATTAAGACACATCTAATATGGCTCTATACGTCTGAGGAACATTCAGATATACAAATACCTAATACAACAAACCTGTTGGAAGGATTTAACTCACAACTAAAAAGAGCACTGCATAATCATAATGGATTGAATAGGCTAACAAGAAGAAGTTTATAGATGGATTTATAAATGCAAAAAGTAGGCTGGAATGACCAGCCTACCAAATGTCCATTACACCTAAAAAGTCAATAAATATGGGAGACGACAAGCAAAGGTGAATGAGAAAAAGACAATGTTTTAAGGGGTGAGAAACTTTAATACAATTATTTTTTTATTTATGTTGAAAACAATGTTTACGAATGGATTATAAGTAATCTTTTCTACTTTTTATTATCCAATCATCTTTCTGAAGGTCTTCTTCTACTGTTGTAATGCCTCCTAATCCGAATTGTTCTACAAGTACTTTTGAGTACTGCTGGTGAAACGAAAGCAGGAAGAGTAGGACCAATGTGAATGTTCTTAACGCCCTAAGCTTAATAGTGCAAGGAGAACAATAACGGCTTTTGTTCATACCACGCAATGTTGAATGCCAATGGAAGGTCGTTGATATCGGCAGCACCGAATATCTCTTTCAACTTAAGAGCCACCACAGCCCATGTGTAGAGTCGTTACATTGACCTGCATCGAGCACTCTTGGTATGCCATTTATATCTCCAAGATTTAGTTTATTATATTTGAATTTAGCGCAACCAGATGTTAGTATCACCACATCTTGAGGCAATTGTTTTTGCAAACTCAGTGTAGTAGTCACGACTCTTCATTCTTCCGTCGCATCCACCCATCACTACAAACTTACGAATAGCACCGCTCTTCACAGCCTCAATGATTTTTGTCTGCAAGGGCAAATACCTGATTGTGTGCGAAACCTCCAACTATTTCACCTGTCTCAATCTCTGTAGGAGCTTGCAAGTCTTTGCCAACTCGATTACTTCAGAGAAGTCTTTGTGTCCGTTTTCGTCTGCTTCGATGTGCTTCCAACCAGGGAAACCAGTTGAGTTAAGAGTGAAAACACGGTCACGATAGTTGTCTCTTGCTGTTGGAGGAACGATACAGTTGGTTGTAAAGATAATAGGTCCGTTGAATGCAGCGAACTCTTCTCTTTGCTTCCACCATGCGTTTCCGTAGTTACCAATAAGGTGTTTGTATTTCTTTAGTTGTGGATAATAGTGTGCAGGGAGCATCTCTCCGTGTGTATAAACGTCCACCCAGTGCCTTCTGTTTGTTTTAATAGCTCTTCAATGTCGTGTAAATCGTGTCCACTGATAAGGATTCCAGGGTTTTTACCAACTCCAATGTTCACCTTTGTGATTTCAGGATTACCATAAGAAATGGTGTTTGCCTTATCGAGAACAGCCATTGCGCTAACGCCTTTGCTACCAGTTTCGAGCACAATATTTAGTAATGTGTTCATATCTGCATTAGGATCGGCGATGGTTGCAATGCTTTATGTATAAAGTTGTTCACCTCTTGATCGGCATAACCAAGTCTTCCAGCGTGTTCTGCATAGGCTGCCATACCCTTTAAGCCAAGAACAGTTAGCTCTTTTTAACGAGCGAAGGTCTTCGTTTTCATTGCGAAGAATGTTTTCTCTCAAGCTTTCTGCATCGTAATCGGCTTTTTCTCCGCCCCAAGTAACTTCTTGATAGTCGGGAAGTTGAATATTATTTTGAGCAGCGATAGCCAACAACTGCTTTTTAAAGTGCTACACCTTTGTCTACTCTGCGCAAGATAGATGCATCGTCGAAGTTAGCGTTTGTGATGGTAGAGAACAATGAATCGATAACGAAACTGTCTACTCCTTCAACGCTTTGAACATTGTTTTGACGCAAAAGATGCTCGATAGTAGAGACGCCTCTCACAACTCCTAAAAAGTAAATCCATATAGTTTGAGGGTTGAGCTTCTTTGCCACAAACTCCTTTAATGGTGCAAGCCACACCCTTAGCTGTTTCCTGACATTGGAAACAAAAACATCTTATTTTCTATAATCTTTTTGTATAATTTAATCTTGTTGGGTGCAAAAATTAGATCTAAAAAGAAAACCCCAAGAGTAACAATTGTTACTTTGGAGCTATAAAAAAAGTTAAGTTTGATATGTATATTTTTGTGTCGTTCCGTTGAAAACGGGGTATACCTATTATATATATAGCTTTTGGGGGATATACAAACAGATGTTTTTCGACTTGCAAACGGGGTATATTGGCAAGATGGTTATTAGAACGTGAAGAGCAGTTTACCTGCCTTTTTATCTTCAGAATGAAACTCGAAACCTTCAAACTTGAAGTCTTTTAGCTGGTCGATGTGCTTACATTCATTCTCAATGATATATATAGTCATCATTCCTCTGCACATCTTTGCATACACAACAATGCTCTTTAGCTTTCCATCTTTGCGCACCATAAACTTGAGTTGAATCACTTTAATGGGTAGTGTACTAAAAAGTGTGTAAGTTCCATTGTTTATTTATTTTAATATTTCCAAATACAAGGATAAGAAAAATATGTACTTACACACTTTTTAAAACAGTACCGAAAATAAGAGTAGAATGAGCAGGAATACCTTGTTAGGGCGTATTTACCGTAACCAGGTTCTAAAGGAATAAAAACGAGCTCATTAGTCTCCTATATACATTTCTTGAAGACTATAAATCCAACCATCTATTAAGTCAGATAAACGCATTGCAAGGGGAACACCACTCTTACTGGTATCAAACTTCTTGCCATTGATAGTCCAACCTGTGTAATGTACGGTTACTATACTTCGTGGAGTGGGGTGTATGTCTTTTGTTTCACTTTTTAATACCTTTATAATATATACCCTCGTCCTAAACTTTTAACACCTTCTTCTTTACTCTTTTTCTGCTAACCAATCGATATTTGCCTGCTTATAATTCTTCTTACTTACCATTATATATTACTTTTTCTTTATATAAAAGAAAAACAAGTACCTATTTATTTGTAAAAATAGATACTTGTTTTTGTTTATTATAAACTTAAAGATAATGCTTTTATCTTAGTTTAACCACTTAATATAACCGAAGTCTTGTCTGTGAGGTAAGTTTACATTCTTTGGATACATACGAACACAAACACGATAAGCTCCAGCCTTAGCAGGTTCAATTTCTGTTTCAAAGGTGTAAAGATTACCTTCTTGTTTCACCATCTTAAACTCGTGAACGCTGTAAAGTTTGTGGTCATCACCTTCTTGATTACCCTTTAAAGCCACAAGTTCTAAGCCAATAGCATCATTCAATCCTTGCTCATCAATTACGTATTGAAGTTTGTAAGGAGTTCCTGTTTCAACACCGTCTATAAGTGTGTCTGCTTCTTTAGATACTACATGAATGTTATCCCAACGCTCTGCTACGGTTTCTTTCCATAGTGCTATTTCTTTAGCAAGTGCATTATTGTTTGCAGATAGTTCTTTAAAACGTTTTGCTTGTTTGTTAGTAGAACTTATCATAGTAGTCATCTAATTGTCTCTTCATAGTGTAATTAGGTGCAATTGTAGCAACAGAATTCTTGATAACCTTAACCCATTCATCGCTAAATCCTTGCTCATTCTTTTGCATAATACATAGGAAGAATTTCATTCTCAGCAGACTATAGATGGTTGCAGCATCTAATTGGTCTTGGTATTCTTGGTTTTCGTAAGTGCGTTTTTTTCTGTTAATGCCCAGCCAGCACCTTCGCGATAGCCTTCTAACCACCAACCGTCTAACACAGAAAGGTTAACAACACCATTCATTTCTGCTTTTTCTCCAGATGTACCAGATGCTTCTAAAGGACGTGTTGGAGTGTTCATCCAAATATCAACACCACTTACTAAGCGACGTGCCAACTGCATATCATAATCTTCTAAGAAGATAATTTTACCCAAGAATTCAGGTCTTTGGCTTATTTCATATATTCTTTTTAATCAATCCTTGACCTGCTCCATCAGCTGGATGAGCCTTTCCTGAGAAGAAGAATAATACTGGTCTTTCTGGATTATTTACGATTTTAGATAAACGTTCCAAGTCAGTAAATAAAAAGATGTGCACGTTTATAAGTTGCAAAACGGCGACAGAAACCAATCATAAGTGCGTTAGGATTGATACGTTCTAATAGCGACATTACTCTTGAAGGGTCTCCTTGATTCTTCAACCAGTTTTCTGTGAACTTTTCACGGATATATTTTACAAGCTTTTTCTTTAAGGTCATGCGTGTTTGCCAAATCTCTGTATTAGGCGCATTGTATATAGCATGCCATATTTTTTCATTGCTTTGGTCCTTAATAAAGTTCTTATCGAAGTATTTATCGTAAAGTTCTCTAAATTCAGAAGAAGTCCAAGTAGGTAAGTGAACACCATTTGTTACATATCCAACATGGTTTTCTTCAGGATAATAACCTTTCCAAATGTTAGCAAACATCTTTTGACTTACCCAACCATGGAGTTTACTTACACCATTAACTTCTTGACAAGTGTTGCATGCAAAGATAGATAAGCAGAAACGTTCGTTATGATCTTCAGGGTTTTCACGTCCCATTCCGATGAATTCATCCCAAGAGATTCCGAGTCGTTGAGGGTAACCTCCCATGTATTTACCAAATAAAGTTTCATCAAAATAGTCGTGTCCAGCAGGAACAGGAGTATGTACTGTGTATAATGAAGATGCGCGCACAAGCTCCATAGCTTGGTTAAATGAAAGTCCACTTTCTACATAATCGCACAATCTTTGCAAGTTACAAAGAGCTGCGTGACCCTCGTTACAGTGATAAATGTCTTTTTTAATGCCAAGTTTCTTTAGCATCAATATACCACCAATACCTAAAAGAATCTCTTGTTTCAAGCGATTTTCCCAATCACCACCATATAAAGAGTGAGTAATAGGCTTATCAAATTCAGAGTTAAGGTCATTATCTGTATCGAGAAGATATAATTTTTACGCGACCTACATTTGCACACCAAACGTATGCATACACATTATAATTAAGGTAAGGAACCTCAACAACCATAGGTTCTCCATTGCTATCATACACACGTTCGATAGGAAGTGAGTTGAAATTTTGAGCATTGTATTCTGCAACCTGTTGACCATCTATGCTCAAAGATTGAGTGAAATAACCATAACGATATAAAGAAACCAACAGCACACAAGTCTACATTACTGTCTGATGCTTCTTTTATATAGTCTCCAGCGAGAACACCTAAACCACCAGAATATATTTTTAAGGGTTTGGTTCAAGCCATATTCCATACAGAAATAAGCAACAGAAGGACGTTTCTTATTAGGTTTTTCGTCCATATATGCACGGAATTTTGCATATATATCTTTTACCTTTTTCATCATTCCTTTATCTTTTACTACAGCCATTTTACGGTCGTAGCTAAGACGATCTAAAAGTAATACAGGGTTACCTGCTACTTCTTTGTAGAGTTCTTCATCAAGACTTTTGGAACAAGTTTTGAGCATCATAGTTCCAAGCCCACCATAAATTGTGTGCTAACTCATCAAGACATTTCAACTCTTCTGGTAGTTTTGACTTAATTGTAAGTTCTTTCCAGACAGGAACGTTAGTATAATCTGCTTTAATTTTCATAAAAAATTCGATGTTCGTTTATTTATGTATATTTTGTTATTTTCTTTTTTTCTGCTTTCTCTAAAGCAATGTGATAAGCTTTCATCATAATATGCGATAAACTTATTCCTACAAAGCTTTTTAGATATTTTTAGATGCGTTTGCACGAGCTGTTTTAACCATATTTGCATCTAAAGACGCAAAGTGTTTAATTGTTTCGGCAATACTTTCTGCAACATCCCAATAATTATAATCAGTTCTATGAACTACCTTTTACCCCTTCTTCTATTGTGTTATGAAAGTCTTTTTAAGCTTTCTACCCAAAGTCCAAAGCCTGCTAAATTAGTGGTAATACAAGGCACTTTAAAAGCAACTGCTTCGAGAGGAGTGTATCCCCAAGGCTCATAATAAGAAGGATATACGCATAAATCTTTACCTAAAATTAAGTCATAATATTCTTTATTGATAACTCCATCGTTTCCATTTAGATAAGATGGAATAAAAATAATAGAAACATTCTCGTTAGATTGATTAAGCATATCTAAATAACGAAGCATGTTTAAAACATTATCACTTTCTGGTTGATGTAAAGAATGTGTAATATAAGGATTTTCTAACGGACTGTTAAACACATCGTTGCTTTGTAAACGATTTACTAAGTCTTCACGAGGTGCTGCTACCCATGCAGGAACTTCGATAAAAGCTACAAGATTTTTATTGAAAGAAGCATCGCAACGAAGTTTGTTTATAGCCTCAATGAAAACATCAATACCTTTAGTTTTCTAAATTCATAACGTCCGCTTGTAGAAATAATAAGTGTATCATCGGTAAATGTTTTTCCTGTAAGTGCATTAGCAAGTTTTAGAAGATAAGCACGAGCCTCTTTTTCTTTTTGTGTGAATGTAGCACCTTTAGGCACAAAATTATCTTCAAAAACCATTAGGAGTAACTACATCTACTTCTTTTATCTAACAGCTCTTTACATTCTAAAGCAGTAATATTACTCACCGTTGTAAAGCAATCTACGAAATGTGCGGTTTGACGTTCAATAGAATGTTTGCTTTTGCATATTTAGCTCATAAGCCATTTTGGTTGCCATTATAAGCATAAAAGATATTCGTAAAGAGGTTTATTGTTTCCTGCGATACTTCTACCAATACTTGTAGCATGAGTTGTAAATATTGTACCCACTTGAGGAAGATATTCATGCAAATAAAGCACGCCTAAGCACGTCATCCATTCGTTTGCATGATACACAACCTTTTGGCTTTTTATCTAAATAATGATGATAAAAACTTTCTACAACTTTAGCGGCTGCATACGAAAAACATAGACGCTCCATCATGAATCGCCATAGGCATGAAGACCGTCAACTTGGAATTTCTCCCACATTTCTGTATATATTTCATCTTTCTTTGCATAGAAAGAATCGAAGTTAACCAAAATAGCAATGGGATTACCAGGTATATTCCATCGACCTATTTTTAGTGTTAAATTGTTTGAGAGTGTCTTTTTCCAATCATTAAAGAGCTTCTTATCTTCTATAAAAATAAGGACTATTTGACTCTTTCCAACAATCAGGACCAATAAAAATAACGCGATTTTTTAAGCGTTCTTGTAGTGTTTTTGCACGTGTAGAAAGAACGGTATAAATGCCGCCCACTTTGTTACACACTTCCCAACTCGATTCAAATATATAATCAGGTGTTAAGCTTTTCTTTCTTCATACAATTATGAATGTTTTGCCACAAAGATAATATAAAAAGACAAAACTCCAAATTTTGTTATCAAATATTTATATAAAAACTTTCTATTTATTGATATTAGTTTATTTATAGCTTAAATTTATAACTTTATTTCGATTGGAATAAGATAGAAATCAATAACTTTATTCCATAAAAATGGAACTTAGAATATAATGAAACGGATTAGTTTGTAGTGCTTTTATCTGTTTTTTTAATATCTTGATATATACGGTGTTATCTTTTATTCGTTTAATGCTTTATTTACGTTATAAATGTGTTTTTAAACAAAAATATAGTTATTTTTAAAAACGAAAAGACTTGTTTGTGTAGGCACACAGTGTATTTGATATAAACGAAAAGATAAAATTTTTGCAATATTTAAGTCTTAGAAAAATATATTATTATCTTTTTCTTTTCTGATTAAAATATAAACTTGAAAAAGTGGCATTTTTGAGTTATGAATTGTTTTTTTACACCTTATTTAATATAATAAAAGGGGCGAGAAGTGAGAAGGTTGCTAAACGGTTAAAAATGAAATAGAAGATAGATTATTGCTTTTTAGGTGAAAAATAAGATGTTGAGAACAGGTGTGTTGAGATAGTTTTGTTTGAAGAAAACCTTAAAAATAAAGCCACTTTTTTTGAGTGAAACGAGCTAAGACTTGAAAAATGAAATTATCAGATTAGGAGAAAGAAAATAAGACTATAAAATAGATAAAAATGTTGAAAAATGAGTGTAATATCTTGTGTTTTTGTAATGTAATATATCGTCTATTAGCACTAAAAACATAAGCTTTTAGGTGTTAATAGCTTGTGAGTGATAAAAAGTTAAGCTATTGCACTTTAAAAAGCTTGTTTTTGTAAAATGATAAGTTGCATTATAGAAATGTAAAACCTATATGTTTAAAAGCAATATAGCTCTTTTTATAACAAGAAAAGTCTATAAAATGTATCTTAATAGCTATGTGCATAGGTGAATTTTTAAGCTATAATGCAAAAATAAAATGTAACAAAACACTCACAAAAAGTTCAATTTATTTTCTTTATAATTAGCGATTACGATTTATTAAATAAACGTTTGTCTTTTTATATGTATGTTTCTGGATTCTTGCTTTTTAAATGTGTTATTTAAAAGATATGTTTTCAGTGGAAAAAAATATGTCGTTTTAGTTATAGTAAACACAATAGAGTAAAAGAAGTTTTTAAATAAAAATAAATATTTATTGTTTATGTAAGAAAAATATTTATCTTTGAGGTGATAATTATAAACTTTTATAAAAGAGATATGATACATCATTATTTATTTGAACATATGTGGCTATGTTGGATTTTTGATTACGCTCTTTTTCTAATATTAGAAATAAGTTTAGGCAGTTTCTTCCTATTTGTATGGCCATAGGAGCTTTTTGTTACCATGTTTGGTTCATTGCTCTAAATGTCATTCTTAGCACAATTTTCACTTTTTGCAGTGGCGTCTTTTTAAGTATTTACGCTATTCGTCCTGCTATTATGCGTTGGTTGCATCGTCCAAATAATGAAAAGAGCGAGCAATGTAGATGCTTTAATCGGTCGTCAAGGAGTTGTGATTGAATCTATAACAGAAAAATGATTATGGTTATGTTAAGGTAGATGGCGACGAGTGGAGAGCAGTGTCTTTAGCACAAATTGCTATACCCGTGGGTTCAAAAAGTAGAAATAGTGAGTATGGATAGTCTTATTGTTACAGTTAAACCCATATAATAACAACTTTTTATATACATAATAAAGTGTATGTATGATGTAGACAATTTTGTTTATTAACCTTATAAAATAGAATAAAAATGGAAATTTTACCAATGATTATCATTGCCCTTATTGTTTTGGTAGTGATATTTTTAAAGATGTCTTTAGTGATTATTTTCACAGTCGGAAACGAAGATTATTGAGCGTTTAGGAAAATATTTTTCAACTCTATCTCCGTGTTAATATTATTATTCCTTTTATAGATCGTTCAAAATCTATCGTCACTTTGAGTCGTGGACGTTATACTTTTTCTGATAAAAATAGACCTTAGAGAACAAGTGTACGACTTTTGATAAACAGAATGTTATTACCAAAGATAATATTCAGATGCAAATAAATGCTTTGTTATATTTTCAGATTGTAGACCCTTTTAAAGCTGTTTACGAAATAAATAATTTTGCCTAATGCAATTGAAAAGTTAACACAAACCACACTTAGAAATATTATTGGAGAGTTAGAACTCGACCAAACACTCACCTCAAGAGATACTATTAACACAAAAACTGCGTGCAGTTTTTAGATGATGCCACTAATAAATGGGGTATAAAAAGTTAATCGTGTAGAATTACAAGATATAACTCCTCCTTCGAGTGTTCTTCAGGCAATGGAAAAACAAATGCAAGCAGAGCGTAATAAACGTGCAACAATATTAAACTCAGAAGGTGAAAAAGCAGCCGTTGTTTTACGCTCAGAGGGTGAGAGAGCATCTATGATTAACCGTGCAGGAAGCAGATAAACAACAAGCAATTTTACGTGCCGAAGGAGAGGCACAAGCTCGTATTCAAAAAGGCAGAAGAGAAGTTTCTGTTGCTATTCAAAAATAACTGATGCTGTGGGAAAAAACGTCTAATCCTGCTAATTATCTTTTAGCACAAAAAGTATATAAACATGATGCAAGATTTGGCAAAAAGGAGATAAAAACGAAAAACAGTTTACTTGCCTTATGGAGCTACTAACTTATTGGGTAGTATAGGAGGAATTAAAGAATTGTTTAAAAGAAACAAATAGTGATAAATGATAATGGGTTATTAACTAATTTGTTGTAGAATAATATATACCCTGAAAAAAAGAAACTATTATGCTATAATTAAATGTAAATCACGAATGTAGATACTTTTTATCTATGTTCGTGGTTTCTTTTTATTTATAATGTGAAACCTTTAATTTTGCACATTGCAAAATTATGTGCATTTTTTTATAGAAAAAGTGTTTTTAAAAATAAATTAAAAACAATTGTGTTAGTTTCTTTTTATCGTGTTTTAATTCTTTACTTTTTGTAGGAAAATAAAAATAAAAAATAGGAAAAAAAGCAACTATGTTTGAAAAATTTAAGCGATAGATTAGAAAGGTCTTTTAAGATATTAAAGGGTGAAGGAAAAATCACTGAGATAAATGTTGCAGAAACATTGAAAGATGTTCGTCGTGCATTACTTGATGCCGATGTTAACTTTTAAAAGTAGCTAAAAAGCTTTACAGATACTGTAAAGCAAAAAGCAATGGGTATGAATGTACTCACTGCAGTTAAGCCAAGTCAACTTATGGTGAAGATAGTTCACGATGAGTTAGCTGAATTGATGGGGTGGAGAAGCAACTGAATTAAAAACTCGATGGACACCCTTCTATTATATTGATGAGCGGTCTTCAAGGTTCTGGTAAAAACCACTTTCTCGGGCAAATTAGCTAACATGCTTAAAAATAAAAACCACAAAAAGCCCCTTCTTGTAGCGTGCGACGTGTATCGTCCAGCTGCTATTGAACAGTTAAAGGTGGTAGGAGAGCAAGTAGGAGTTCCTGTTTATACTGAAGATGGAAATAAAAACGTCGTAGAAATAGCGTTGCATGGTATTCAAGAGGCAAAAGCTAAAAAGTTACGATGTTGTGATTATAGACACTGCAGGTAGACTTGCTGTAGATGAAGAGATGATGAATGAGATTGCATCTCTTAAAGAAACTGTTAAACCTAACGAAACCTTGTTCGTTGTAGACTCAATGACAGGACAAGATGCGGTTAACACTGCTAAAGAATTTAATGATACATTAGATTTTTGATGGAGTGGTGTTAACAAAAATTAGATGGTGATACTCGTGGTGGTGCAGCTTTGTCTATACGCACTATTGTTACAAAGCCTATCAAATTTGTTGGTACAGGTGAAAAGATGGAAGCTATTGATGTATTCCATCCTTCACGTATGGCAGACCGCATATTAGGTATGGGAGACATCGTATCTCTTGTAGAACGTGCTCAAGAACAATTTGATGAAGAAGAAGCTAAACGACTTCAAAAAGAAGATACAAAAACAAATTTGATTTTAATGACTTCTAAAGCAAATAGAACAAATTAAAAAGATGGGTAATCTTAAAGATTTGGCATCTATGATTCCAGGAGTTGGAAAAGCAATTAAGGATATTGAAATAGATGATAATGCTTTTAAAGGCGTTGAAGCGATTATCAAAAGTATGACACCTAAAGAAAGAACAAACCCTGAAATACTTAATACCAGTCGTAGACAACGTATTGCAAAAAGGTTCAGGTACCAGTATTCAAGAGGTAAACAAACTGATAAAGCAGTTTGACCAAACACGTAAAATGATGAAAATGGTTACTGGTAACAACATGGCAAGTATGATGGGACGTATGAAAGGCATGAAGATGCCTGGATTAGGATAAAAATAAAAAAAGGAGAAAGACATGCAGTTAATAGATGGAAAAAGCAACCGCAAGTGCTATTAAGCAAGAAATTGCACAAGAAGTAAAAATATTTTAGCTGCAGGAGGTAAACAACCTCACTTAGCTGCTGTACTTGTTGGGCATGATGGAGGTAGTGAAACTTATGTGAAAAATAAGGTGATAGCTTGCGAACAATGTGGTTTTAAATCTACACTTATTCGCTTTGAAGACACTATAACAGAAGAAGAACTACTAAAATGTGTAGACCAATTAAATAATGATGATGATGTTGATGGTTTTTATTGTTCAATTGCCTCTTCCTAAACATATAGATGAGCAAAAAGATAATAGAAGAATCGACTATAAAAAGATGTTGATGGTTTTCATCCTGTTAATGTCGGACGAATGGCAATTGGTCTTCCTTGCTTTATTTCGGCAACACCTTTAGGTATCATTACATTGCTTAAACATTATAATATTGAAACATCTGGAAAGCAATGTGTTGTTTTAGGACGTAGCAACATTGTGGGAAAACCCATGGCGCAACTAATGATGCAAAAACAATATGGCGATTCTACTGTAACAGTGTGTCATTCTCATACAAAAATATAGATGCTATTTGTCGTGAGTCTGATATTATTATTGCTGCCATTGGTATCCCTAATTTTGTTAAGAAAGAAATGGTGAAGCAAGGAGCTGTAATAATAGATGTTGGAACTACTCGTGTAAAAGATGATACAAGAAAGTCGGGCTATCGCTTAAATGGTGATGTAGATTTTGAAAATGTAGCTCCTTTATGTTCGTATATTACACCTGTTCCGGGTGGAGTAGGACCTATGACAATATGTTCTCTTTATGAAAAATACACTTGCAGCAGGTAAAAAAGAATATTATAAATAATGACTGCAAATGAATTGTATGAGTTAGGCAATCAATACCAACGAGAGGGAAAAATTGCATGAGTCTATGAATAGTTATATGAAGGCTTTAGAACTCGACCCTCTTTCTCCTGCAGGAGAAGCATGCTTGAGGGCATTTTTGACTTTTATTGCAAAGACATTTATAATCCGTAGTTTAGAATGAGTAAGATGAGAGGTGCCATTGTGGTAGATACAGATAGGTGCAAGGGATGTATGCTCTGTGTTGTTGCTTGCCCCAAAAATGTAATCTCATTGGCACAAAAATTCGGTGAATACATCTGGTTATGCTTATGCAGAACCAATACGTCCAGACGATTGTGTAGGGTGTGCTGCATGTGGAATTGTATGCCCTGACGGATGTATCACTGTTTATAGAATGAAAGAAGATAAAGAATAACTTTATGGAAGAACAAGAAGTGAGGTTGATGAAGGGTAATGAAGCCATTGCACATGCTGCAGTGAGATGTGGCACTGATGGTTATTTTGGTTATCCTATTACACCCTCAAAGTGAAATAATTGAAACACTTGCACAATTAAAACCTTGGGAAACAACAGGTATGGTGGTTCTACAAGCAGAAAGTGAAGTGGGCTTTCTATTAATATGCTTTTACGGTGGCGGAGGAGCTGGAAAGAAAGTAATGACTACTTCGTCGTCGCCCGGTATAGCCTTAATGCAAGAAGGTATATCGTATATGGCAGGTGCTGAAGTGCCTGGAGTGATAGTTAATGTTCAGCGTGGAGGTCCTGGGTTAGGGTACGATACAACCATCTCAAAGTGATTATTTTCAAGCAACCCGTGGAGGTGGAAATGGTGACTATAATGTCATTGTATTGGCGCCGAACTCAGTACAAGAAATGGCTGATTTTGTAGACCTTTCTTTTGAATTGGCTTTTTCGTTATCGTAATCCTGTAATGATACTTTAGCGATGGTATCATAGGTCAAATGATGGAAAAAGGTTGTTTTGCCACCTTTAAAACCAAGAAGAACCGATGAACAAGTTATAGAAGAATGTCCTTGGGCTACTACAGGCAAACCTGTTAGCCGTGTTTCTAATGTAATTACGTCGTTAGAGCTTATGCCAGATGCGATGGAAAAGCACAATCATCATCTGCAGGCTAAATATGCAGAAGTGAAAAACGAGAAGTGCGTTATGAATTAACGCACAATGAAGATGCTGAATATTTAATTGTGGCTTTTTGGTAGTGCTGCTCGTATTGCAGAAAAATGCTATAGAATTAGCAAAAAGAAGAAGGCCTAAAAATTGCTCTTTTTCGTCCTATTACTCTTTGGCCTTTCCCTGAAAAAGAATTAAAAAGAAGTGGCAGAAAAATAAGAAAGGCTTGTTGGTGGTAGAGATAAATGCTGGTCAAATGGTAGAAGATGTAAAGTTGTCGTTAGGTAACAATTTTACCTATTGCACAATTTGGACGCTTAGGAGGAATTGTACCAGAACCAGATGAAATAATAAAAAGCATTAAAGGAGAGACTCGTATGAATAAAGATGCAATTATAAGCCCAAAGAATTTAGTGTACGAAAAAGCCCGCTTTGATGAACGATAGTAAGATGCACTATTGTCCAGGATGTTCTCATGGAGTAGTCCATAAGTTAGTGGCAGAAGTAATAAAGGATATGGGTATGGAACATAAAACTATTGGAGTATCTCCTGTGGGCTGTGCTGTTTTTGCTTATCGTTATTTAGATATAGATTGGCAAGAGGCTCCTCATGGTCGTGCTCCTGCAATTGCAACAGGTATAAAACGTCTTTGGCCAGAGCGTTTAGTCTTTTACTTATCAAGGAGATGGAGACCTTGCTTGTATCGGAACAGCAGAAACAATACACGCATTAAATAGAGGTGAGAATATCACTATTATTTTTATCAATAATGCAATTTATGGAATGACGGGTGGACAGATGGCACCTACCACTCTTTTAGGGCAGGTAACCGCGACATGTCCCTTTGGTCGTGAAGCTGATTTACATGGTTATCCTTTAAATATGAGTGACCTTGCCAGTCGTTTAGATGGGAACTTGTTAGTAACACGTCAGAGTGTAGAAACAGTTGCAGCCATCAATAAAGCGAAGAAAGCAATACGAAAAGCATTTGAATTGTCTATGTCTGGTAAAGGTTCTTCTTTGGTAGAAATAGTTGCTACTTGTAGTAGTGGGTGGAAATTAACACCTGTTGATGCTAATAAATGGATGCAAGACCACATGTTTGAACATTATCCTAAGGGAGATTTAAAAGACACTACAAAAGAATGAAAAAGAGTTTATCATTGCAGGATTTGGAGGGCAAGGCGTATTATCTATGGGAAAAATGCTTGCTTATACAGGTCTAATGGAAGATAAAGAGGTAACATGGATGCCTGCTTATGGACCCGAGCAACGTGGAGGAACAGCCAATGTAACTGTTATTGTGAGTGAACAACGCATTTCGTCTCCTATTCTGAGTAAGTATGACGTCGCTATTGTATTAAATCAACCCTCATTAGACAAGTTTGAACCTAAAGTGAAAGAGGGTGGAATATTAGTATATGATGGAAATGGAATAAGTCATCCACCTACACGAACTGACATACAGGTGTATCGAATAGATGCTATGCGTAAAGCAATAGAAATGAAAAATGCGAAAGTATTTAACATGATAGTATTGGGGGAGTATTAAAAAGTTTGTCCTGTAGTAAGCGTGAAGGGATTAGAGAAAGCTCTTTTTAAAAAGTTTACCTGAACGCCATCATCATTTAATACCTCTTAATATGAAAGCTGTTGAAGAAGGTATGAATATTATAACAAAACTGTAGTATTCTATCTTACTTTAAATAGAAAATTCGACCTTTATAAACTTTTTCTTTTGTTTATAAAGGTCGAATTTCTTTTTATTCTTGTTTTCAGAGTATAAGGGGTTATAATGTATGATTAAAAAGCATTATTAGTAATTTCATATTCCTATTATTTCCTATGAAATATAGTGATGATTTTAATAAATATCCCTATAATCAAGATGAAGTATAGCCTTTAATAAGCATCGCTATCATCAGAAATTTCACTATCTGCCATATCCAAATCTTCAGGGTCAGTATCGAAAGTTGTTCGATAACTTTCTTCTGTTAACTGCTCGTCATCTAATTCATCTTCGTAATCATCATCATAATTATCAGATAGGTCTATTTCATCTTCTTCGTCATCTTCCTCATTTTTTTATAATCTCTTTGGGTTTTTTTCAACTTTTATAGTTTCAACCTCTGGTTTTTCTTTTTGCAAAAATAGCTCCTGTCCAAGTACCTTTTTCTATTTCTAAAACTTGAAATCCATTAGCTACTTTTTGTTTCGTATAAGCCGCCAATTTTGTGTAAACGGTCTTTAGGAAGTGTAGTGGTACTAATATCAAAAAAACCGATGTTATAATGTCTTTAACGTTTTGAGAAAGTGAATCCCAGCCACCACCAAAGTTTCGTTCAAGTACTTCTATTAGTTTTTCTGCTGAGATATGATGTATATTATCATAGGTTAAATCTGTAACGCGCATAATGGGACGTTTCTTAATCGCCCATTTAACCCTTTCATTATTGTCTATTTTGACTTCTCCTATTTTAAAACCACGTACTTCGTATTTTTGCAATAATTTCAGGGTTTGTCTATTTTTATGTCTTCTATTTCGAATGCACTTTTTAATAATAGATGTATATTGTCTAACGTTATCGGTTAAATCAATATCTTTTTCTGCAGCATCCCAAAGACGAAAAATATCATTTTCTTGTAATTCCCAAACATTGCTTTTTGAGAGTGTTTTAATGGTTAAAAGCCTTTTTCTTTTTCATTTGTATAAATTTCTTTCTTGTTTTATAAAGGTTTATTAATAACGACACCTTTGTTCTATTTTTAGAACTATTTCAGTGGCATGATTTTGCTACTAATTATAGCCCCTTTTTATTTTTGTGGGTGCAAAAATAGTTACTTAATTTTTAATTTCCAAGCTTTTTATTGTAAAAAAACATATCAATAATAAAAAAGAAAGGAAAAATGTTGTTTGCTATACGATTTGTTTAGTATAAAAACAAATAAATCTATTATTTTCTTAGATCTTAGTGTATTGCTAATCGGGTTTTTTTATTATATCTTTGCAGTATGAGTATACCATTGGCAGAAAGAATGCGTCCACATACTCTTGATGATTATGTCGGACAACAGCACATTATTGGTAAAGAAGCTCCTTTAAGACGAATGATTGACTCTCAAAAGAACCTTCCATCTTTTATCTTATGGGGACCACCTGGTGTTGGTAAAACTACTTTTGGCCATGATTATAGCAAAAGAACACAAAATGCAATGTTCTATACTTTAAGTGCTATAAACTGTGGAGTAAAAGAAATTAGAGAGGTAATAGACCGTGCCGAAAAAGAACGATTTTTTGGTAGTTGTTCTCCTATCTTATTTATAGATGAAATTCATCGTTTTAGTAAATCTCAACAGGATTCTCTTTTGGGAGCCGTAGAGAAAGGAGTTATAACACTTATAGGAGCTACAACTGAAAAATCCTTCATTTGAAATTATTCGTCCTCTTTTATCTCGATGTCAATTGTATATATTAAAATCTTTAGAGAAAAAAAGAATTGAGAAATCTACTTTTTAAAGCTATAACTAAAGATGAGAAATTAAAAGAACTAAAGATTGAATTATCGGAAGTAGACACCTTATTATATTATAGTGGTGGAGATGCACGTAAGTTACTTAATATTTTTGAGATAGTAGTAGATGCTTGCAAGGAGCAAAAATCGGTAATAATAACAAATAAACTTGTGAATGAGTGTTTGTTGCAAAATCCTTTAGCTTATGATAAAGAAGGAGAGATGCACTATGATATCGTTTCTGCTTTTATAAAAAGTATTAGAGGAAGTGACCCTGATGCAGCACTTTATTGGTTAGCACGTATGATAGAGGGAGGAGAAGACCCTAAATTTATAGCTCGTAGATTGGTTATTAGTGCATCAGAAGATATTGGATTGGCAAATCCTAATGCTTTGTTAATGGCTAATGCGGCATTTGATGCGGTAGAGCGTATAGGATTACCCGAGGGAAGAATTCCTTTAGCGCAAGCCACTATTTATTTAGCCACATCAGAAAAAAGTAACTCTGCTTATTTAGCGATAAATAAAGCTCTCTCTCTTGTAAAAAGAAACAGGACATAAAAAGTGTACCTCTACACTTAAGAAATGCGTCAACACCTTTAATGAAAGAAATAGGATATGGAGTAGGATATAAATATTCTCATGATTATCCTAAACATTTTTACAAAACCAACAGTTCTTGCCAGAAACGCTTTTAAATGAACGTTTTTGGTATGCTCAACATTCTGTAGGAGAAGAAAAACTTTATCAGAGAATGTTAGAATGTTGGGGAGATAGATTTAAAGTATAACTATAGAAGAGATAAGATATGAAGATTGTAGTTTTAGATGGTTATGCCATCAATAATGGAGATATATCTTGGAGTGGATTTGAAGACTTGGTGAACTTACTGTTTATGCGAGAACGTCTGTTGAAGAAGTTTTGGAGCGTGCTAAGAACGCGGAAATAATATTGTTGAATAAAGTTCCTATGCGTGCAGACATGTTAAAAACAATTACCTAAACTTAAATATATTGGAGTTTTAGCTACTGGATATAATGTTGTAGATGTTGAATTTGCAAAATCTTTAGGAATAGTTGTTACTAATATTCCTAATTATAGTACTGATAGTGTTGCGCAAATGACTTTTGCCCATATTTTAAATATAACAAACCGTGTAGAACATTATGCTCGTCTTAATCGTGATGGAAGATGGAGTAATCAAAGCGATTTCTGTTATGTAGATACGCCTATTCAAGAATTAGCAGGTAAGGTATTAGGTATAGTTGGATTAGGAAATATTGGCCTAAAGGTTGCTAAAATAGCACATGAATTTGGAATGTTTACCTCATGCTTTTACCAGTAAACATTCATCAGAGTTACCTCCTTATGTGCAAAAAGCTACATTAGACGGATTATTAACTTCCTCTGATATATTATCTTTACATTGTCCATTAACGGAAGACACTCGTGAGATGATAAATAAAGAAGCATTACAAAAGATGAAACCTACTGCTATCTTAATAAATACAGGTAGAGGACCTTTGGTAAATGAAATAGATGTAGCCGAAAGCATTGAATAGTAATAGATTAGCTGCTTATGGTACGGATGTGATGAGTAAAGAACCGCCTGCTATAAATAATCCATTATTTCAATGTAAGAATGCATACATTACTCCACATGTAGCATGGGCTAGTGTAGAAGCATTGAATAGACTTATTACTATTGCTCTTAATAATGTCGCAGCATTTATTAATGAAAAACCCTGTGAATGTGGTAAACTCTTAATCTGTATAATATATGATGCCAAATCCAGAATTGTGGACAAATAATGAAAGCATGGTAAATACAGTGCAACAAATTATAGAATTTATTGGTACATTTGCTTTTTGCTATATCTGGGATAAGACAAGCTGCTGCAAAGAAATTTGATTGGTTTGGAGGATTTGTTTGTGGATTTGCAGTAGCTATAGGAGGAGGAACTATTAGAGACCCTAATGTTAGGTGTAACTCCTTTTTGGATGACTTCTTATTCATATATCATTTGTACTATTATAGCACAGCTTTTTCTTATTGTTTTTGCACGTTATATGAAAAAGTTAAATAATGCTTGGATGGTCTTTGATACTCTCGGTCTAGCTTTGTTTACAATTGTCGGAATGCAAAAGACATTATTATACCATCATCCTTTTTGGGTTGCTATCATTATGGGTAGTATTACAGGAGCAGCAGGTGGAGTGATAAGAGATGTATTATTAAATCATGTGCCTGTTATTTTTTTCAAAAAGAAATTTATGCGATGGCAAGTGTAGCTGGGGGAGTTGTTTATTGCTTGTTATTGCTCTTAGATGTTAATATTGTTGCAAGTACAGTTATCACTTTCTTTGTTATATGCACAATCCGTTTTTGGGCAGTTCGATTTCATATTTCACTTCCAATTCTTAGAAATGAAGATTTGGAAGAAGAAAAATGATAATTGTAAAACGAAAATCAATACAATTACGATAGCCTTTTTATTTTACTTAAAACCGATATCTATGGATTTGTTTTGATAACTCGTCAAGATGCACAAAAATGTTATAGAATCATTTTGACATTTGAATTCATTATTAGGGGTTCTATTTCCCGATACAAAAATGTTTGAAAATATTTCCTAAGACCTCGTTTGATGTGATAGAACCACCTGTGATATCGCCTAAATAGAATAGACATTGACGGAGATCTTCGCTTAATAAATCTCCACTTAAATTCATATTTATTCCTTCTATGACGCGTTTTATACTTTCTTGTGCATGTAATAAAGCCTCATAATGACGAATGTTCGTGATAATTACGTCGTTTTCGTGGATTTCAGGTATATTTGCCGAATCGTAAAATAGTTTGTTCTAATTGTTCTATATTTTGTTTTTAATTTAGCTGAAATAGAGATGAAATGGGAAGTTGTAGCCCATGTTTGAGGAGATAAACAACATGGTGTTTCATCCATTTTATTTGCTACAACGATGAGTTTTTATGCTTTGTAGCCTCTTCCATTTCTTTTTATTTCCTCTAAGGAAGGCTCTTTATCAATTACCCAAAGTATGATAGACGCCTCAGATAGTTTCTATAAGTTCTTTCAATACCTAAATTTTCAATTGTATCTGTTGTATTTCTTATGCCTGCGGTGTCTATAAAGCGGAATGTAATGTTATTTATTTCTATTGTATCTTCTATTACATCGCGCGTTGTGCCATGTATGTTGCTGACAATAGCTTTTTTTCTTCTTTTAGTAGACAGTTTAGTAGGGTACTTTTTACCAACATTTGTTTTTCTCTACAATAGCTACCGATACACCATTTTTTTATGGCGCGTCCTGTTTCAAAAAGAAGTAGCTAATGAACTTATTTTTATCTATCTGTTTAGATAACTGAGCTAATTCTTCTCTGTCTGCAAATGTTACATCTTGGTCACTAAAAATCGAGTTCTAGTTCTATTAATGAAGTTATTTTTAAGCAATTTATCACGTAAGTCTGCTAATTCTGACGAAAAATGACCTCTTAATTGACCTAAAAGCTATTTGATGAGTAGCTTTTATTTGTTGGAGCAATAAGATCGGCAACAGCTTCTGCTTGACTAAGATTCTAATTTACCATTTAAAATAAGCTCGTTGAGTAAATTCTCCAGGATTAGCTTGTCTACATCCTGTTTGAATAAAGTCTTTCCAATACTTTTTTTAAAATATAAGTCGACCCATGACAAGATATTTCAATAGAGTTTTCGCCTGTGTATGAGTGTGGGGAACGAAAAATAGACACTAACACTTCGTCTATAATTTCCTTGTTTGCATCGTTAATTGTTCCATATAGAATGCTTTGAGCTTTGGCATCTTCTAACGAAATACGAGATGCTGATACAAAACTTTTATTAACAATGCTAATAGCTTCTTCACCAGAAACTCTTATAACACCTATTGCTCCTCCTTGAGCTGTTGCCAATGCACATATTGTTTCGTTATAATTCATATATAATTGCTTATATGCTATAATGCTATAAATAAGAATAAAAGTGTAAAGAGAAATATATTATTACATTTATTCTTAATAATAACAACGATACCCCTTTACACCTTTTTAATATTATAATATTTAAATTCTATTTAAAAACCAATTTAATTAAACCATCAATAGAATTCTTATAGTCAGAATTCACTTCTTTTGCTACTCTGTTTGCAATAACCATACAGCATGTTAAAGCTTTGTGTCCCATAAGTTTACTCAAACCTGCTAATGCACTACTTTCCATTTCAAAGTTGGTTATTTTTGTATCCGTCATATTCAAACGACATAACATCTTTATTTTTGATTTTGGATTAGCGAGAGGCACTCTTAACTCTCTTCCTTGAGGTCCAAAGAAACCTCCACAAGCAATGGTTACACCTTTTTACCATATCATTTGGAGCCTATTTTGTTTAATAATTCTTTGTTGGCATCAATGACATAAGGAGCTCCTAACAAGTTATTCCATTTAAGATGTTTCTTAAAAGCCTCTTCAAATGCTAAGTCGCATACATCGTTTCGTCCAGAGTAAAAGTTGAGTAGACCATCAAAACCAATACTTTTTCGCTTGCAATAAATGTTCCTGCAGGTACATAAGGTTGTAAACCGCCACATGTTCCTATGCGAACCAATGTTAAAAGAACGCAGATTTTCTTTTTCATTGCGTGTTTTTAAAATCAATATTAGCTAAGGCATCTAATTCGTTTACCACAATATCAATATTGTCGCAACCTATTCCTGTACTTAAAAACGGTAATTCTTTTATTATTATATGTACCCGTAATTGTTCTAAATTCTCTATTTTCAACATCACATTCAATTGAATCAAAATGGCTTGCAACTAATGAAACGCGTCCAGGGTCACCCACCAATATCACTTTATCAGCCAATTGTTCTGGTTTTAAATGTAGATGAAAGATACTACCATCATTATTGATGATGAGTTCAGATTCTGCAAAGTATTTTTCATATATTTTGTTTTTTAAGGTTTTAGCATTTTTGTTTTCTTGTATTCTAATGTCTTTTTTTCGCATTGTATCAGACTATTTTTCTTCTCAACAATAGCTCTTTTCTAACATTAAAAATCTCCGATGAAATGTTTGTCAGTTTTTGTTTATTATTATTTATAAGTAAGGTTCTTAATTTATTAAGATGTGTTTGGGTTGTTTCTAATTCTTTTTGCATTCGCTCATAAATTGCAAAATAACTCCTTTGCTTTAGCACTTTTAAAAGAAGATTTATTTGTGTAAATAATCTTATCATTGATAACAAAAGAAACATTTTCTGTTGTTGAATTTTTGGCGTTTATTTATATCGTTGAATAGCGATAAGCGAGTTTTTGCTTGCTCTATATTGCCAAATTTCCATGTGTCTTTTATTGAATTAAGCATAGCCAAAGCACGTTTTTCGTGTTCTGATAATTTTTCTTGTGATAGTTTTTCTCCACTTTTATTAGGTATAAAAGTGTAACACACACTTTATTTGCAGGTTGATACCTATCAGACACTAACCAACCTATATTGTAAATGTCGTCTATGGCTAATAAATAGTCGTTTGCAGTAGAACTATAAGGCATACCATAGTTTTCAGCAACATAAAAAAACACCATTTTCTGCATCAAATCTTGTTGTAAAAATATCGTATCCTCCTAAACTATTTTTCTCCCTTTCCTGCAAAAGAACAGAGTTGTTCCGTCGCTTAATATAAAAAGGAAAAATCTATCATTGAAAAAGCCTTATTTAGCTCTTTTATGGCTTTATTTTGTTCCCAACCCTTATTTGTTAGTTCTGTCTTATATAAGCCTCTACCACTGATACTATCACCATCTGCTATTATACGTTTATTATTAAACCCATTGGTAAATATGGTTTTATCTTGTGATTGTATAATAGTACCATTATTAGAATTTAAAGGTATATGTTTAATAAAGTCGTCTTTATCTACCACAACGCTGTTCTATTACCATAATTTTATCAGCATTTTGTAGCATTGTTTGAAATAAAATATTTTCTGAAGGTTGTGATTTTGCAATTGTTTTTCTCAACCTTTTTAGCTATCGTCTTTTGTCTTTTTATTTTTGTGCAACACTTGGTTCGTAACAAAAAATAAGATTATACCCTAATAAAAATATCCAATAGCGCATACTTATATAAATATTGTTTATTATTTAAATAATAATGTTCCCTTAAAAAGAAAAGGTATTATGCAAATATACCATTATATTTTTAGTTACGCAAATACAAAGACATCGAACCTTTATTAAAACAGCTCTCTTTCTTTATGCTTATAGGTTTATAGTTAGAAAGATAAAGGTTTCTTTAATAGTTCGCTATGTATTTTTGCATTGAAAAATGTTTAAGCAATCATGAAGAAGTTTTGTCTAAATCTTGTGGTGGTTTCTGTAACGCAAATAAACTCACGTTATGTGCTTATAAAGCTCACACATCACAATCCTTTACCTGCTATGGAGCCAGGACAGTTTGTAGAAGTACAAGTAAAAGATTCACCTTCGACATTCTTAAGACGTCCTATTTCTATCAATTATGTAGATAAAGAGGCTAACGAATTATGGCTTTTTGGTGGCAACAGTGGGAGAAGGAACGCATAAAATGGCTCGTTTGAAAAACAGGAGATATATTAAATTGTGTTTTACCATTAGGAAAAAGTTTCTCAATGCCTAAAGCATAAAACCGATAAGTTCTTGTTAATAGGCGGTGGAGTAGGAACTGCTCCGATGTTATATTTAGGCAAACAAATTGCAGAAATGGGTATTGAACCCACTTTCTTATTAGGAGCAAGAACAGAAAACGACCTACTTGAAATTGAATATTTTAAGAAAAATAGGTCGTGTTTTTACAACTACTGAAGACGGAACATCAGGAGAGAAAAGGTTTTGTAACTAATCATTCTATTTTAAAAAAACGAATCATTCGATTTTATTTGTACATGTGGTCCCTACACCAATGATGAAAGCTGTGGCAACATTTGCACGCAAGAACGATATTGAATGCGAAGTTTCTTTTAGAAAATTTAATGGCATGTGGTGTTGGAGCATGCTTGTGTTGTGTAGAAAAAAACAGTAGAGGGAAATCTTTGTGTATGTACAGATGGACCTGTTTTTAATATTAAACAATTGTTATGGCAAAGCTAAATGTAACTATAAATAACCTGAAAATGAAAAACCCTATCATGACTGCTTCAGGTACATTTGGATATGGTTTAGAGTTTAACGATTTTATTCCGATTGATGAGATAGGGGGAATTATTGTAAAAGGAACAACGCTTGAACCTCGTCAAGGTAATGATTATCCTCGAATGGCAGAAACTTCTTCGGGAATGTTAAATTGCGTTGGACTCCAAAATAAGGGTGTAGATTATTTTTGTGAACACATATATCCTACCATCAAAGAGGTCAATACAAACATGATTGTTAATGTGAGTGGTTCTACTTTAGAAGATTATGTAGAATGTGCTGCACGCATTAATACTCTTGAATGTATTCCTGCAATTGAATTAAACATATCTTGTCCGAATGTAAAGGGAGGGAGGTATGGCTTTTGGAGTTACGTGTGCAGGAGCTGAAAGTGTAGTAAAAGCTGTAAGAAAAGTGTACGATAAAACGCTTATAGTGAAACTTTCTCCCAATGTTACCAGTGTTTCTGAAATAGCAAAAGCCTGCGAAGCCTCAGGAGCCGATAGTGTTTCGCTTATAAATACCTTAATGGGTATGGCAATAGATATAGAAAAACGTAAGTCGTTGCTTAGTATTCAAACAGGGAGGTTTAAGTGGTCCTGCGGTTAAACCTATTGCACTTCGTATGGTATGGCAAGTGGCTAAAGCAGTTAATATCCCTGTTATAGGTTTAGGAGGAATAAGCTCTGCCACCGATGCTATTGAATTTTTTTAATGGCAGGTGCCACTGCTATTCAGATAGGAACAGCTAATTTTATAGACCCTACAATAACCATTAAAGTGCGTGATGGTATTAACCATTGGCTTGACGAACATGGAGTTAAAGATGTAATGGGTATCGTGGGAGTGTTGTAAGAAAATAAGTAGAGTTTTATATCATCAACGATACAGCACTTATAGCATAAAGCAAAAGCCAGTAGGTTTATAATCTACTGGCTTTGTTTATTAAGTAATTGTCTAAAAAATAACCATAGCTGCCATGGACTCAACTATAGGAACTGCACGAGGAAGAACACAAGGGTCGTGTCTTCCTTTGGCTGTAAACGATATGTTTTCTCCTTGCATATTCACTGTTTGTTGTGGTTGTAGAAGTGTAGCAACGGGTTTAAATGCAACATTAAAATAAATGTCTTGACCGTTACTAATTCCCCCTTGAATACCTCCGCTATTATTTGTTTGAGTGATAATTTTGCCATTTTTCATAACAAAAAGAATCGTTTTGTTGGACTTCCTCTTTGTTTTGTTCCCTCAAATCCGCTCCATATTCAAACCCTTTCACTGCATTTATGCTGAGCATGGCAGCTCCTAATTGCGCATGAAGTTTACCAAATTCTGGTTCTCCCAATCCGCTTGAACAGCCTTTTTATTACGCAAGTAATGACTCCACCTACAGTGTCTCCAGCTTCTTTAGCTTCTAAAATAACACTTCTCATTTGTTCTTTTTCAGAACATTCAGGACATCTTATGTCGTTTTCTTCTATAGATGAGAGATTATAATAAGTGTAAGGATAGGGTAGAGATACACTACCAACACGAGAAACAAAAGCAGTGATATTGATATTGAGCTTATTTAGCACAATTTTAGCTAAGGCTCCTGCTACACAGCGAGCAATGGTTATTCTGGCAGAAGAGCGTCCGCCACCTCTCTCATCTCTTATATTATATTTTTTTGTTGATAAGTAAAAATCAGCATGAGAAGGTCTAAAAACATTCTTTAACTCTTCGTAATCTCTACTTTGTTGATTGGTGTTATTTACAATAAAGGCTATTGGGCAACCTGTAGTAACATTATTTTTTTAACCCACTTAAGAAATGTATTGTGTCTTTTTCTTTACGAGATGTTGTGATAATACTTTGTCCAGGACGTCGTCTGTTTAATTCTTTTTGAACAAAATCAATATCAATCTCAATGCCCGAAGGCATTCCGTCTATAATTCCACCAATAGCTTCTCCATGACTTTCGCCAAAAGATGTTAGCTTAAAAATAGTGCCAAAAGAATTACAAGCCATAGCTTTTATAATGAAAAAGAATAATTAGGAGGCTAAAGAAAAGCAAAAGAACTAAGAGAACATAAAAAATATACGTCTCTCAGCTCTTTATATTAATACATTTACAAGTATAAGTTTAGTGACCACAACCACAGCTATGGCCCTCTTCATGGCGATGGTCTCCGCAACCAGAACCACAACTTCCACCGCCACAACCGCAACTATGTTCTCCAGAAATGCGGTTAATCATTTCTTGAATTTCTTCTTTTGAGCCCTCACGAGCTTTCAACTATTTCTCCTTTAAAATTAAGAGTTTTGCCAGCAAGTGGGTGATTTAAATCCATCTTAACAATGTTATCTGTTATTTCTAACACACGTCCATTAAAGCGATGGCCATCTTCATTCTGCAACGGAACTATTGCATCTACAAATATATTCTCGTGGTCGAAATGACCATTTACAGAAAAATATTTCTTTTTCTAAGTCTAAAACGCGTTCTGATAAATGCTCTCCATAGGCCTCAGCAGGTAGCAATGTAAAGTTAAAAGAGTCTCCTTGATTTAACGAGTCCCACTTCTCTTTCAAAAAGCATCAATAGTTGTTCCGAAACCACTTATAAAAGTTAAAATGGTTTTATCGGCAGGTGCTTCTTCTATTAACTCTACTTGGTCGCCGTTTACGGTATATAGCTTATAAGCCACAGCTATGTATCTGTCTTTATTATTTGCCATTTCTTTTAATGATAAAATTTTTATTATTTTACAAAGTTACTAAAAAAAGAATAGAATTAACTGATAAAACTTTTATGCTTTTTATTGTTAATTTTCATATTTGTGTATATAAAAACATTCTTTTTTTATAATGGTCTATTAGGTAAAGAATGAAAAGTTTAAGATGAGTGTTATTTATGTTGATGGGTGCTTTATTGTTATAAATATATTGTATGTAGTGGGCTATTTTCTTTTTTTAGATAACTATCATCTTTTTATATGAATAAAATGATTTTAGAAAGCTATAAAAGCTTAAAGGGTGAGGAAGAAAAAGAGAACATTGTGTGCTGAAAAAGGACTGAAAAAAATAGAGATGAAAAAAACAAGCCCTGAAAAATGTTCGAAATAGAAAAATAGCTAAGGTTTTTGCATCGTTTTTATTGCGAGCGAGAATGATTTTTATATCTCAAAAAAATAGGCAAATGAAACTAAAACATATATCTATTGCAATTTTATTATGGAAGTTTTGAAAAGATAGAATTTGTTGTTTTACCCGTAAAAAGCTTATGTTTTTACGGTGTAATAGCTTATGTATTGCATGATAAAAACCTTATGTATTGCGTGCTAAAAGATAAGCTTTTTGCGAGGTAAAAGTTAAGCTATTGTACCATTTTTTTGTTAAAAAGATGAATTTTAGTGAGTATTTATAAAAAAATTATCTCAAAACGGTTCTTTTTTTGAACTCTTGTGCGTTAAGGTTGAAAAAAATGGGCTTTATTTTTACCTCGTTTTTGTTTCTTAAAACAAAAATATTTTATACGTTGAAATGTATAGTTAAAAGGCTCTTCGATAAAATTTTAAAAAGAAGAATGTAATAGTTTTTAACTTTTTAAAATATAATATCTTAATGTAACGAATATATAAGGTGAGATTTCTTCTATAAATAGTTCTTCTTTTTTTAGTGTTTAGTTTAGATAAAAAGATTAACAAAAACAAATGGTATTAACCTTGTAATCATTGAAAAATTAAAAAGCAAGTTTATTAAGTCTTTCCTGCAAAATGGGTGCCATGGAACGACGAATAGAAAGGGTTATTTGGCAAGTTTGGTCGTAAGTTTGACTCACGATTTGGGGATTTTAACTCTTTTACAACTTTCATCACGCTATTCATCATGACATAAGGAAAGGTGTAAGAAATAAGCTCTTCGACTTGTTTTTCTATAACATTTGCATTAGATAGTGCTGCTATTGTAGCTTCTTTATATGCTATTATTAGTCCACTTGTGCCTAATTTAACACCACCAAAAATAACGAATAACCACTACAAGGATATTTGTTAATTCTTTAGAATTTATTTGTCCTAAGATGGGTTTACCTGCTGTAGAACTTGGTTCTCCATCATCGTTAGCTCTAAAAAGTTGCTCTATCGGCACCTAACATGTAAGCGTAGCACACGTGTCGAGCATCATAATATTTCTTTTTATAGCCTTCTATAAGTTCTTTTATTTGGTCGAGTGTTTCTACAGGATGTGCAAAAGCAAGGAACTTACTACGCTTTTCGGTGTAAGTGCCTTCACTTTTTTTGAGCAATTGTTTTATATATATCGGTCATTTTAGATAACACTAATCTAATTTATGAATGACCAATCCTGAACGTAATTTAGGTTCAAACCAAGTGGCTTTTAGGAGGCATTATATTTCCAGAGTTTGCAATATCCATTATTTGAGTCATTGAAACAGGGTATAAAGCTAAAAGCCATTTTCATTTCACCGCTATCTACTCGACGTTTAAGTTCTTGTAAACCACGAAGTCCACCCACAAAGTCTATGCGCTTATCCGTTCTAAAAATCTTTAATACCTAATAGGTTATCAAAAATCAATCTACTTGAAATATCTACGTCTAACACGCCAATAGGGGTCGCTATCATCAAATGTTCCGCTTTTTAGCAGTTAAGCTATACCAATGATTGTTTAAGTAGAGTGAGAAGTTATGAAGTGTATTTGGGTGATATATTTCTGTTCCTTTGTCTTCTACAATAAAAGTCTTTTTTTCCAAACGAACAAGAAATTCTTGGTCTGTTAATCCGTTCAAATCTGTAACAACTCTATTATAATCAAGGATAGTAAGTTGAGAAGCTTTTGGAAAGCAAACAGCCATGAAATAGTTATATTCTTCATTGCCTTTGTGGTTAGGATTGTTGCGAGCTTTCTCTGCTCCCACTAAGGCGGCAGCGGCAGAACGATGATGTCCGTCGGCAATATATAACGCAGGCATCTTGGCAAACTCTTCTGTTATTAGTTTGATATGTTCATCGTTTTCGATAATCCACAACTGGTGTCTGAAACCATCTATTGGTGCAATAAAGTCGTATTCGGGTTCTGTTGTCGCATAACCCATAATAAGTTGGTCGAGAACAGCATTATCAGGATAAGCAAAAAATACAGGTTCTATGTTTGCATTGCATACACGAACATGCTTCATACGGTCTTCTTCTTTATCCTTTCGAGTAAGTTCGTGTTTCTTTTATGGTTTCGTTTAAATAATCGTTTACATAAGCTCCTACAACCAATCCATATTGAGTTTTACCATTCATGGTTTGTGCGTAGATGTAATATTGCTCTTTATCGTCTTGCTGTAACCAACCCTTTTTCTTGAAATAATTTAAAGTTTTCGGCTGCTTTATCGTATACACGAGGGTCGTATTCACTTGTTCCTATTTCAAAATCTATCTCAGGTTTAATAATATGGTATAAACTTTTTTCATTTCCTTTAGCCTCTTCTCTTGCTTCATCAGAGTTGAGTACGTCGTAAGGACGTGATTGAATTTGTTCTACAAGATGCTCTGGAGGACGAATTCCTTTAAAAAAGGTTTTTATTGTTGCCATTATGTTTTTTTATGCTATAATAGTGGTTTGAAATAATGAATTTTTTTATAGATAACGCATTCATTATCTTTTTATTTATTTACTTGATACTTAGTGATACCTTCATTAAAGAAAGCATTTATTTGTTTTGCCGCTGCTATTCCTGCGTTATTATTAGCTTTGCTTGTTTGAGCTCCCATCTTCTTTGGAGTAGAGAAATAACGACCTTCTAATTGTGAAAACATTGCATCGGCATTTGGTTTTATATCGGTTATAAACTTAATATCTTGTCTTTCGTTCATTAAGTTTAATAGTTCTTCCTCGTTAATAACCTCTTTACGAGCTGTATTTATTAAGATTCCATGTTTAGGGAAGCTTGTTTACTAACTCATAATTGATGCTCTTTGTTGTTTCAGGGGTTGCGGGAATATGAAGAGAAACAATATCGCATTGTGTAAAATAACTCGCTTGGAGAATTAACAGCTACTACACCGTCATCTTCTATTTGCTTTTGGAGAACAATAAGCATCGTAAGCATAAATGTTCATTCCAAAGCCTTTTTGCTATGCGTGCAACATTTCTACTTACGTTTCCATAGGCTAATAATCCTAACTTTTTTTCCTTTGAGTTCGGAACCCGATTTACCATTATAAAAGTTTCGTACTGTATACACTAATAAGCCTAAAACAAGTTCTGCAACAGCATTTGCATTTTGTCCTGGAGTGTTTTCTACTACTATTTTGTGTTCTTTTGCACATTGAATGTCTACGTTATCATAGCCTGCTCCAGCTCGAACAACAATCTTTAATTCCTTAGCAGCTGCTAAAACCTCTTCATCTATGATGTCTGAACGAATGATAATAGCATTTGCTTGAGCAACAGCAGATATGAGTTGAGACTTTTCAGTGTACTTTTCTAATACTTCAACAGAGTGTCCTCCGTTTTTTATTTCTTGTTTAATAGTTTCTAATGCCTCTTTTGCAAAAGGCTTTTCGGTTGCAATTAGTACTTTCATGTCTTTTTGTTTATACCAATATATTACAGTGTTAAGACTTTATTGCTTATGCAAATAAATCGTTTAAAGCCTCCGCCATTGTTGGATGGGTGAATATTTGATTTCTTAAATAATCAGCTGTTAAGTTATTATCAATAGCCATCTTACAGATATTGATTAGTTCGTGAGCTTCTGCACAGAAAAAGAGTTACGCCCAAAATGCGATTAGTTTTCTTTTCAACTATAGCTTTTAATAAACCATTGGTTTCACCTAATACCTTTGCTTTAGGTATAGAATTAGCCATAATCTTTTTCACTTCAAATTCTAAATGTGAAGCATTTGCTTGTTGTTCGGTTAAACCTACTTGTGCAAGTGTAGGGTAGGTGAACACTGGAAGTTGCAATGTTTTGACGGTCGAGTCTATTTCTTGTAGAGTTACCAAATAGTTGATTACGTACAATTCTGTAATCATCTAATGACATATAGGTGAATTGTGGAGTTTTTAGCTACATCGCCCATAGCCCATATATTGTCGCACACTTGGAGATAATCATTTGTAATAACATATCCTCTTTCGTCTGTTTTTATATCAGCATTGTGTAGTTGTAGTTCTTCTGTTGCAGGCTTTCTGCCAATAGCAACCAATACTGCTTCGGCATCAAAGTTGCCATTTGATGTTACTACTGTTGTATAATTGTCTTGCTCTTGTAATTCTTTGGTTTGTGAATTAAGTATAACTTCAATACCACGAGCATTGAGAATTCGTAACATTTCATCAGCAACATCTCTGTCTTCGCGTGCTAAAAAAACGTTCCACTTGCTTCTAAAAATAGTTACTTGACTTCCAAAAGCTTGGAACATACATGCAAATTCTAATGATATATAACCACCTCCAATAATAACAAGACGTTTAGGAAGTGTTTCTAAAGATAATAGCTGTGTACTGTTATAAACGTGTTTTCCGTCTGCTCCTTGTATGTTTAATGCAACAGAAGTACTTCCTGTATTGATAAAAAAATACGTTGTGCGGTAACTTCAATTTCTTTATTTTCTCCTTTTAATAATACTGTATTCTTATTTATGAAAGATGCTGTTGCAGTGATAATTTTAACACCTTCTATATCGTCAAGTTTCTTATAATTAGCGGCTCTTAACGCAGATATTAAAGCATTCTTTCTTTCCATTGCTTGTTGAAAAATAAATGCTTTGATTAGCATCAGAAGGTTTTCTTTCTGCTCAACTAATAGTTTTTTTAGAAGGAATACAGCCTATATTGATGCAAGTTCCACCATACATTGAACTACTTTTTCAACTAATATAACTTCTTCTCCATGCTTTGCTAAATCAGCAGCTAAGGTTTTACCAGCTTTTCCAAAGCCTATAATTAAATTTTTTTATGTTTATTTCTTCCATAATAGTTATATTTAAAATAAAAAAAGGTAATGAGGATATTTACTTTATTGTATATCTTTTTCATTACCTTTTTGTTTTAATAATTTGCTTTCAAAATGTTTTCATGCAGTCAACAAGTGCTTGTACGCCCTCAATCGTTTGTGCATTATAGCAACTTGCTCTAAATCCTCCAACAGAACGGTGCCCTTTTATACCTACCATTCCTTGTTCTGTTGCAAAACTTAAAAAGTCTTTTTCAAGCTCTACATATTCGTCTTGCATCACAAAACATATATTCATCAAAGAGCGGTCTTCAGTGTTTACAGTTCCTTTAAATAGCTTATTTCTATCAATCTCTGTATAGAGAAGTTCTGCACGTTGGTGTGCTAACTTATCCATCTTATCAACTCCGCCTTGTTTCTTTATCCATTTTAAATTTTCAAGGGCAGAGTAAATGGGTACAACGGGGGTATTAAACATAGAACCTTTGTCTACATGCGTTTGATAATTAAGCATTGTAGGAATTTGTCTGTTCATTTGGTTTAATTTCTCATCTTTTACAATCACAACTGTTACACCAGCCATTGCTAAATTCTTCTGAGCTCCTGCATAAATGCAATCATATTTAGACACATCTATTGCACGACTAAAGATGTCTGAGCTCATATCTGCAATCATAGGAACAGGAACTTCGTAATCTTTTCTTATCTCTGTGCCATAAATAGTATTATTAGTTGTAATATGAAGATAGTCTACATCAGTCGGACAAGTCCAATCCTTTGGTAAATAAGTATAATTTTTATCCTCAGAAGATGCAAGTTCTAACACCTCACCATATAGCTTTGCTTCTTTCATTGCATTCTTTGCCCACACACCAGTGTTAAGGTATGCGGCTTTTGTTTTCAAGAAATTGCAAGGAACTTGTGTAAATTGAAGAGATGCACCACCACCGAGAAATAATACAGAATAGCCTTTCGGAATGTTTAATAGTTCTTTAATAAGTGCAACACTCTCGTCTATCACTGGCTGAAACTCTTTGGAACGATGACTTATTTCCATAAGAGATAAGCCACTTTGATTAAAATCGAGCAGTTGTTTAGCTGTATTTTCGATCACCTCTTGTGGTAGCATAGAGGGACCAGCATTAAAGTTATACTTTTTTTCATTGCTATTCCTTTTTGTTGAAATTGAATATTCTTAAGTTATGCAATGCGAATATACTGCTTTTATTTGATACACCCAAAGAATTTAAGAAATTATTATTTTTACATTTAAAAATCTTTATTTATTCAAGCCTCCCAATATTACTCATAATAACACAAATAAGTAGACTTTATAAGTTGAAAAAGCAAAGTAGACAATATGAAGGCATATTGTTTATGGATAAAAAGAATAAAGTTTTTAGAATATATTTTTGTAGGTATTATGAGAAGTAGTGGATAGGGGAATCGAACCCCTATGCCAAGATTGAGAATCTTGTATCCTAACCGTTAGATGAATCCACCTTAGTATAAATATAAAGAAAGAATAATAATATAATTTTTATCTGCCCTCTTTATGTTTTGCAAAGGTAGAAATTTATTCTTTACTGTGCAAAATCTTTTTATCTGAAAAATGAGAAAGTATTTATGAGAAACTATTCTCTTATATATAAATAAGGTGTAAAATGATATTTCGAAGATTATCTTTTTATATAAAGAATAGATTTCTATCTCCAAGAAAAGAGAGGTTTATAACAGAAAAAAATATTTATGTAGTCATTAAAAAGTAATAGAAAAATCCTTTTGTTCTCTTGTTCTTGTTCTTTCTTTAATAAGATTGGTGATGAATTATATCTGGTTAATTCAAAAATATTTAAAATGAGTGTTGTGTAGATAGAACGTAGGTTATATGCGTAAATGGATTATGGGTAATGAAAGAAACTTCACTATTTATTGTCATAGTGAAGTTTCATTTGTTTATTCTCCTCGTTTAATGAAAGAGAAAAAGAAGAGTTTATTAACCATAAACCACTTTTTCCGTTTTTCGTCTTCAAATGGAGTTAAGTCTTTACTATATTGATTCATTGCGCGCAAACTCATACCCATGTTAGAGAAACCACCATCGTGGAAGAGTGTTTGCATAGTAACTTTGCGCGTTAAGTCGCTGAATAGAGTTACACAATAGTCTGCACAATCGTCAGCAGATGCGTTTCCTAATGGCGACATCTTATCTGCAAAGTCCATCATGTCGTCAATATCTTTAATACCTTTACCAGCTGTTGTTGGAGTAGGTGATTGAGAAATGGTATTGATACGAACATTTTTCTCACGACCATATATATAACCAAAGCTTCTTCCTATGCTTTCTAACAAACTTTTAGCGTCTGCCATGTCGTTATAACCAAAGAATGTACGGTGAGAGCTACATAAGTTAACGCTACAACCGAACCATATTCAGCAATTGCATCAAGTTTTTAGCTGCTTGGAGCATCTTGTGGAATGATATAGCTGAAATATCGAGTGTTTTATTAAGCCAGTTGTAATCTAAATCGTCATAAGTTCTATGTTTACGAACGTTAGGACTCATGCCAATAGAGTGTAAAACAAAGTCTATTTTACCACCTAATAGTTCTTGCGCTTTGGTAAAAACGTTTTCTAAATCTGCGTAGTTTGTTGCATCTGCTGCAATAACAGGAGCGTTAAGTTTTTAGATAACTCATCTACTTCGCCCATTCTAAGTGCCATTTCTGTGTTACTTAGTGCTATGGTTGCTCCTTCTTCTACGCATCTTTCTGCTACTTTCCATGCAATAGACATGTCGTTTAATGCACCGAATATAATTCCACGTTTACCTTTTTAATAAATTGTATGCCATATTTTTGTACGATAAATAAAATATTGGTGCAAAAAAATACTACTTTTATTGCTCACTTGCAAGAAAAATGTGCTTAAACGATAAAACTACCTTTTACTGTTCGTATTATTTCTTTTATGTATCTCCTTTGTTTTTCAGTGCTAAAAGATTTTTGTTTTTTTCACCGTAAACGATAAATCTTAATAGTTTGGTAAATCCTATTTAATTAAATAAAAATTCTTATCTTTGTATCTTATAAATACACATTATTATATATAATATACGCAATGATAAAAACTGCTTTAATAACAGGTGCATCGAGTGGTTTAGGAGTAGAATTTGCTAAATTGCACGCGCAAAAATAAAAGATAATTTAGTTTTAGTAGCACGTAGTAGAAGATAAAATGTTGCAACTAAAGAATGAATTAGAAGGAGATATGGAATAAAAGTGGAAGTGATAGTTAAAGATTTTTCTATTTCTTCTGCTGCAGAAGATGTTTTTTTCATGAGATTGTAAGAAAAGGAATAGAGGTAGACTACCTTATCAATAATGCAGGATTTGGAGGAGTTGGAATGTTTGCCACTCGAAATTTCGCAGACGATTTGTCTATGATAAATGTCAATATAGTGGCTTTTAACCGCTCTAACAAAGTTGTTTTTACCTTTATTTATAGCACGAAATTCAGGTAGAATATTAAATGTTTCGTCTATTGCAGGCGAATTTCCGGGGCCATTACAAGCAGTTTATTTTTGCTACAAAAGCCTATGTAACCTCTTTTTCTTATGCCCTTTATCTAGAAACAAAAGGCACCAGTGTAACCGTAACCACTTTACTCCCAGGTCCTACTAACACAGCTTTTGCGACTACTGCACGAATGACTCAAGCAAAATTATTTAGAAAAATGGTGTCTGCACATAGCGTTGCAAAAGATGGTTTTAATGCTATGATGAAAGGGAAGAGAAGAGTTTTTAGTGGAATATCTTGGGCTCTAAAAGTGTATCATGTGGTTAATTCCTTTTTATACCAACTGTCTTTGTGATGAAACAAGTTGAAAGATTACAGAGAACAGAGGGGGAAATATAAACGGAATGACTGGAAAAAAAGATGAAATAGAGGAGAGTAGAAACTGATAATCTGCTCTCCTTTATTTTATTAACATGAGAATTCAATTGTTATTTAAAGAACTTAATCTGTCGTAGATGTGTTTTCTTTAAATAAAATGATAAATATATTTATTGTAATATGTTTATTTTTAGTGATTTATATTGTTGTTTTACTGTTAAAAATAAGTGGTTTGTGTTTTCTTGTTGTTCATGTTTTTATTGGTTTCTTTATTTTATTTACTTGTTCTTAAAATTGTTGCTTTATTCCATTATAATGTTGCTTTATTGGTATAAAAATGCTCTGTTAAAAATGAGAAAATAGAAAAAAATAGCTATGCTTTTTAGTTGGTTTGAGGGTCAATAGGGAGACGTTTTTTGAAGGAAAAAGAAGCCGTAAGGTTTTAAAGATATATGTTTTCCATTTTTTTAAAAACGAAATTTTGAAATATAAAAAGAAGCATTTTTTTGTTAAAGGTATATGTTTTAGGGTGTAAAAGATAAGGTTTTTAGGGTGCAATAGACGGTGTTTTATGGGCTAAAAGCTTATGTATTGCATGGTAAACTCTAAGCTATTACACGTTAAAAATATAATCGGTTATTTTTATAAGTGTTTGATTTTTAAATGTTATAAGGTAAAAAAATAGGCGAAAAAGTCGACAAAAAAACGTATCGTAAAACTCGCATATTTTTCACCCTTTATTCATTGTAGTTGAAAAGATATTGTTTTTTTGAGTACGAAAAATAAATGTAATATATTAGAAATAGATTTATAATGCTTGTTGTAGAAATAGAATGTTTTTTTAATTAGTGAAATTTTTAATTTAAGTTGGTTGTTTAATTGCTTTTATTATTAGTGTGTTAGGTATAATTTATTGAATTAAAATGTATATGTTAATATTATTCTTATTATTATTATTGTGTGTGTTGAAAAGAAAATATAAATAAAGTATAAAGACAGCAAGACCTAATATTTTATTATGTTAAAAACAAAAAAATCTTCTACTTTAGTATTGTTTATAACCATAATATTTTGTTATCTTTGCATAGTAATGACACTTATAATGGTTATCATATTGCTCTTGGGTTACCTTCTTATTGCAACAGAGAATGTAACTAAAAATAAACAAAGTGGCTGTCGCTGTGTTTATGGGTACTTTGTGCTGGGTGTTATACATTTGTTATGGGACCGATTATGTAATGAGTCGGCACCAAACGGATTACTTTGATTTCTTAAATGGAGCAGGAGCAACAAGTGTTGCGGTGAAATGTTATATTGCAAAAAAATATTTTTATAGGCTATGTAGGGTAAAGCATCTGAGATAGTTCTCTTTCTTTTTAGCGACTATGTCTATTGTAGAAATATTAAATAACAATGGGTGTTTTTGATTTTCTCTCTCGTTTATTACGCACTCAGAGCAGTAAAAAAATTATTATGGTTTTTATCTGTTATCACTTTTTATTCTTTCTGCAAATCTTGATAATTTAAGTACTACGGTTCTTATGTTAACCCTTGTTCATAATCTTGTGGTTAATAGAAAACAACGCATGTATTATGGTTCTGCTGTACTAATATCTGCTAATTGTGGAGGAGCTTTTACGGTTATTGGAGACCCAATAGGCTTAGTTTTGTGGAATAATGGTCATGTTAGTGCTACAAACTTTTCTCTTTTATTGTTTATTCCTTGTTTAATAGCGTGGTTTATTCCTATCTTTTTGATGGGTAGAGCATTGCCTGAATATGCTGATATAGAGTGGCAAGGAATGCCTTATAGGGGAGATGATACACGATTAAATGTGTGGCAACGCTTAGTTATGTTTGTTGTTGGTATCGGAGGATTATGGTTTTATTCCTACGTTCCACAATATAACTAAATTAAGTCCCTTCTTAGGTGCGTTATGTGTGCTGGCTCTTTTGTGGATAGTGAATGAAATATTTAACCGCAAACTGATGAATGCAGATGATATGATTCATCGTAGAATGCCACGCGTTTTTACAGTATGGAGTGCTACAAATGATATTCTTTGTACTCGGAATGATGTTGGCTCTTGGCGCAATACAAGAAATAGGTGCAACAGAATGGCTTATGAATAAAAATATCTCCTTTTATAGAAAATGAATTCATTTTAGGATTAATCGTTGCTTTCTTCTCTGTTTTCTTAGATGGTTTTGCTACGGCTTTGAGTTTTATTTCTTTAAATTCTTCTGTCGCATTAAATCATTCTTATTGGGCTGTTATTGCTTATGCAGCGGCTATGGGAGGAAATATTCTGCTAATAAGTTCTGTTAGTGGATTAGCACTGATTAAAGCTGAACATATAAAAAAATAGGTTGGTACTTTAGAAATGTAGGCTTTAAAAGCACTAATTGGTGTGATTTTAGGAATGATTGCACTGTATATAATGATATAAGAATATAAAAAAATATAACAATTATGGCTAAAAATAAATACAATCGGAATCTTAACTTCAGGGGCGATGCTCCTGGTATGAATGCTGCTATACGTGCCGTAACACGTGCTGGTATTTGCAATGGTTTTAATATAAAAGGTATTTATCGTGGTTATGAAGGATTGATTCATGACGAAATAAAAGACTTTACTACTGAAAATGTAAGTGGTATTATTATGTCTGGTGGTACTGTTTTTAAAAAAAGTGCACGTTCGAAAGAATTCTTTACAAAAGAAGGTCAACAAAAAGCCTATGACAATATGGTAAAAACATGGAATAGATGCTTTAGTTGTAATAGGAGGTAATGGTTCGCTAACAGGTGCAATGAATTTTGCGAGAGAATTTGATGTTTGTTGTATTGATTGCCTGGTACAATAGATAACGACCTCTATGGAACAGATTCTACAATTGGTTATGATACTACTTTAAATACTATTGTAGAATGTGTAGACCGCATAAGAGATACGGCTCAAAGTCATGAACGTATATTCTTTGTTGAGGTGATGGGAAGAGATGCGGGCTTTTTAGCTCAGAACAGTGCGATAGCATGTGGAGCAGAAGCAGCTATCATTCCAGAAGATAGTACCGATGTAGACCAATTAGCAAACTTCATGGAAAGAGGTATCAGAAAGTCTAAAAAAATCTTGTATTGTGATTGTTTCTGAAAGTCCAAAGTGTGGAGCTTTTATACTATGCTGACCGTGTAAGAAACGAGTTCCCACAGTATGATGTGCGTGTATCTATTCTTGGACACTTACAAAGAGGTGGTCGTCCTACGGCTCATGACCGAATTCTTGCAAGTAGAACAGGTGTTGGCGCCATTGAAGCAATTATGCAAGGACAACGAAATGTAATGATTGGTGTACGCAATAATGAAGTGGTTTATGTTCCATTGTCTGAGGCAATTAGAAGCGATAAAACCTTTTGATAGAAAACTTATTAACGTCTTAGACGAATTAAGTATATAGAAAGCTAATGTAAAAGTATGTTATAATATTAGGAAAGAAGATGTAAAAACATTGTTTTTATGCTTGTCTTTCCATAAAAAAATACTACTTTTGTATAGATAAGAACAACAAAAGATAATATATCTTGTAAAATATAATAAGTATATGTTACAAACAATCGGACATATTTCGCAAATCATTGGTCCTGTTATCGACGTTCATTTTGACGTTAAAGACCAAGTTGCCGATAAGGTTTTACCCAAAATTCACGAAGCACTAACATTAAAACGTGCTAATGGTGACGAATTGATTATAGAAGTGCAACAGCATATAGGTGAAGATACTGTACGTTGTGTGGCTATGGATAACACCGATGGTTTACAAAGAGGCTTAGAAGTTGTTGCCACAGGTCATCCTATTATAATGCCTGGAGGTGAGCAAATTAAGGGTAGAATGCTTAATGTTATCAGGGAAACCCATTGACGGTATGGATACATTAAACATGCAAGGAGCTTACCCAATACATAGAGAACCACCAAAATTCTCTGAACTCTCTACCCGTAAAGAGATGCTTGCTACGGGTATAAAGGTTATAGATTTACTTGAACCTTATATGAAAGGAGGTAAAATAGGCTTGTTTGGTGGTGCTGGTGTAGGTAAGACTGTGCTTATTATGGAGCTTATAAATAACATCGCCAAAGGACATAATGGTTATTCGGTGTTTGCTGGTGTCGGTGAAAGAACTCGTGAAGGAAACGACCTTTTACGAGATATGTTAGAATCGGGTGTTATCAAATACGGCGAAGCTTTTAAGAAAGCAATGGAAGAAGGTAAATGGGATTTATCTCTTGTCGATAAAGAAGAGTTGAAAAAATCTCAGGCAACACTTGTTTATGGACAGATGAATGAGCCGCCAGGAGCACGTGCTTCTGTTGCATTATCTGGTTTAACAGTAGCTGAAGGCTTTAGAGACCATGGAGGAAAAGATGGAGAAGCGGCAGACATCATGCTCTTTATTGATAATATCTTCCGTTTTACACAAGCTGGTTCTGAAGTTTCTGCTTTGCTTGGACGTATGCCTTCTGCAGTAGGATATCAGCCTACACTTGCTTCTGAAATGGGATTGATGCAAGAACGTATTACGTCTACTAAGCATGGCTCTATCACTTCTGTGCAAGCTGTTTATGTTCCTGCAGACGACTTAACAGACCCTGCACCTGCAACAACCTTTACTCACTTAGACGCAACAACTGAATTAAGTCGTAAAATTACAGAGCTTGGAATTTATCCTGCTGTAGATCCACTTGGAAGTACATCTCGAATTCTTGATCCACTCATTGTTGGTAAAGAGCATTATGAATGTGCACAACGCGTAAAAACAAATACTACAACGTTATAAAAGAATTACAAGATATTATTGCAATTCTTGGTATGGATGAGTTATCAGATGAAGATCGTCTTGTTGTAAACAGAGCAAGAAGGGTTCAACGTTTCTTATCTCAGCCTTTTGCTGTTGCGGAACAGTTTACAGGAATCAAAGGTGTAATGGTTCCAATTGAAGATACTATTAAAGGATTTAATATGATTCTTGATGGTAAAAGTGGACGACCTTCCTGAACAAGCTTTCTTAAATGTAGGTACAATTGAAGATGCAATAGAAAAAAAGGTCGTAAGTTAATGGAACAAGCAACAGCTTAGTTTTTATTTTTCTTGTAGCAAACCATAGAACGTTTCAAATAAATCTTATACATAAATAAACGATGTTGAAACTTAAGATTGTTTCTCCTGAAGGAGTGGCTTATGAAGGAAATGTAGAAAGTGTATCTGTACCAGGTTCTCTTGGTCAGTTTCAAATATTGAACAATCATGCACCTATTATTTCTCTCTTAGAAGCTGGAGAAGTTATCTACAAAGACCTTTGCAGGCGAACGAAAGATGAAAAACTGTGAAAGGTGGATTTGTAGAAGTTCAACAAAAACAACGTTAATGTTTGTGTTGAATTATAAAGATAAATGACAATGAAATAAAAGATGAAAAGAGTTTGATATAACAACGATTGCTCGTAAGTATAGAAGACTGTCTACGACTATTGTAGCAGGAGTGTCTTTGCTCTTCTTGTTACTTTCAAATGTATTTAACTATCCTCATGTAGTTCATGCAATTGTTGTGAGTGCTTTATTCTCTTTGTTCTTTAGCTTTGCTTATCTTGAAATATGGAAATACTTTTGCGAATAAAAAGTTCTCAGAAAAAAAGACGATGTTTTATTTTTGTAGGCATGGGTATGAGATTTTTTTATTAAGTGTTTTTATTGTGATAATAGCATGCTTATTAACAAAAGAAAAAAACAGATATTATCTCTTTTGTAGTAATATTTTCTCTTTATTATTTTGTCATGATGATTTTTTTGAAACAACTTATTTTGTAGTTATAGAACAAAAAAAGAATAAAAATGATTTCTCTACGTAAACATATTGTTTCCCTTGGTATTGTTCTATTTCTTTTTAATGATAAGTGTACCAACTTTTGCTTCTAAGCATTCAGAAGGAGGAAGAATTGATTTAAAAGAAATACTACTTGGACATATTAAAGATTCGTATGAATGGCATATAACGTCAATAGGAGATAAACATATAACACTTCCTTTTGCCTATTATAGTCAAGAGTTCTACGGGTTGGCATATGTTCTTAAGTAATGAATTTGCAGAAGAAGCAGACTCAAAAAGGAAATCGTTGCGGTCCATACGGACTCTATATTGCGAATAATGAAACGCACGAAAATAAAGTTTGTGAATATGTAAATGGTACAGAAGTAAGACCTTTTTGATATTTCAATCACAAAAAAAGTGTTGTTGTATTATTTATAAATGCAATCGTTCTTTTTGTTATGTATTTTAATTCCAGCAAATTGGTATAAAAAAAGCATAAACCTGACGATCCAGCACCAAGAGGGTTTGTGGGTTTGATGAATATGTTTATTCTTTCTGTTTACGAAGATGTTATAGTGGACTGCTTTAGGCAAACATGCAAAGAAGTATGCACCTTATCTTCTCACTTGTTTTTTTCTTCATTTTTATTTCTAATTTATTAGGAGTAATGCCATTCCCACCGGGTGGAGGAAATGTAACAGGTAATATTACAATTACATTGTTTTTAGCTTTGTGTACATTTATTATTACCAATGTAACAGGAACACGTGAATATTGGAAAGAAATATTTTGGCCAGAAGTGCCAACATGGCTTAAGGTTCCAGTTCCTTTAATGCCATTTATAGAATTCTTTAGCATATTTACAAAGCCTTTAGCTTTAATGATTCGTCTTTTTGCTAACATGATGGCAGGACATGCTATAGCGTTATCATTAACATGTACCATATTTATTATGTTTGCATTAAACGCTGTAGCAGGAAGTATGATGACTTTTGCAAGTGTGGCAATGAGCATTTTTATGATGTTATTAGAATTCTTAGTTTGCTATATTCAAGCACTTGTGTTTACAATGTTAAGTGCAGTGTTTATTTCATTGTCTAACATTGAACATGAGAAAAGTAAAAAGAATAAATTTATCAGTAAATATATTAAGTAATAATAAAAACTAAAAGATTATGTTATCATTATTATTAGCAGCAGATGCTGTTGCAAAATTCGGAGCCGCTATTGGTGGTAGTATTGCTGCAATTGGTGCAGGTATTGGTATTGGACGTATTGGTGGAAATGCAATGGATGCAATGGCTCGCCAACCTGAAAAGATAGGTGAATTGCGTTCTGCGATGATTATTGCTGCGGCTTTTAGTTGAAGGTGTAGCGTTCTTCGCTGTAATTATTGCCTTGCTTGCACTTTTCGTTTAAAAACTAATTTTTCTATTTTCAGAATTGAAAGGATAAAGTATGTCATTAATAACTCCTGACTTTGGTTTGTTCTTTTTGGATGACAATTGTCTTCCTTACCGTATTTTTTTATATTATGGAAAAAAGGTTTTTCCTGTTATTATAAATATGGTAGAAGAGCGCAAAAGCTTATATTGATGCGAGTTTACAAAAGGCCCATGAGAGCTAATGAAAGACTTGCTAATATAAAGAGAGAAGGTGAATCCATACTACAGGAGGCACGAGAAAAAGCAGACAAAGATATTGAAAGAAGCTGCTGAAACTCGAGATAAAATGATAGAGGAAGCGCGTGTTAAAGCACGAGAAGAAGCCAACAGAATGTTGATGGAAGCTAAAATGCAGATTGAAAGAGAGAAACAAAAATGCTTTAAGTGATGTAAAAAAAGTAGCGTAGCAACTATCTCTGTACAAGTGGCAGAAAAAGATTCTTCATCAAAAAATTATCAAATGCTGACGTACAAATGGATTTAATAGATTCTGTTCTTAGTAAAGTTTCTGTACAAGATAAATAAAAAAACATGTTTTTATGGATATAGGTATAATCTCTGTTCGATATGCTCGAGCCCTCTTTAAAGCTGCTCAACAGCAACATATAGAAGACTCTATATATGAAAACATGAAAACTCTCTTCAATGTAATTCTTGAAGAAAATAAAGCTTAGCAAAACCTTATCTAATCCTATTTTTACATAAGGATAATAAGGAGAGACTTTTGTTAACAGCATGTGGAAATCAATCATCTGAACTATTAAAGAAATTCATTCGGTTAGTGTTAGATGTTTCGAGAGAAGATATGATACAGTTTATTGCTGCATCTTATATCACCATATACCAACGTCATAAGCATATTATAAGTGGTAAATTGATAACTGCAAACCCAAGTGTCTGATAGCTTAGAACAAAAAAATAGCTAAAATGATACAGAATACGAATCATTCTAATGTCGAGTTACAAAAAGAAGTTGACCCTTCAATTCTTGGTGGATTCATTTTTGGAATATGATACTTATAGAATGGATGCTAGTGTTAAACAACGCTTAAATCATATTCTTGCAGAACTTAAAAAGTTAGACGTTCGCATACTTATTATAGTTATGTGTACATCTTAATTTAATGATTAAAGATAAGAGGATGTCAGATAAAAATAAAACCAAGTGAAGTTTCTGAAATTTTACTTCAACAGCTAAATGAGCTTGATAGTTCATTAAAGTTTGATGAAGTAGGAACTGTTTTAACCGTAGGAGATGGTGTTGCCAGAGTCTATGGATTGAAAAAAATGCAGAAACAAGTGAATTGCTTGAGTTCGAAAAATGGAACGATGGCAATTGTAATGAACTTAGAAGAAGATAACGTTGGTTGTATCCTTTTAGGTTCAACAGAAGGAATAAAAAGAAGGACAGATAGTAAAGCGTACTCATCGAATTGCTTCTATTAAGGTAAACGATAATATGCTTGGACGTGTAATAAACCCACTTGGACAAGCTATAGACGGTCAGGAGAGATGGATTTAACCAACTCTTTTGAGATGCCATTAGACCGTAAAAGCTCCTGGTGTTATTTATCGTCAACCAGTTAAGGAACCCTTACAAACAGGTATAAAGTCTGTCGATTCAATGATACCGATAGGTCGTGGACAGCGAGAACTTATCATTGGAGACCGTCAAACAGGTAAGACAGCCATTGCTATTGATACCATTTTAAACCAAAAAGAGCTTCTATGAACAAGGAAAAACCTGTTTATTGTATTTATGTAGCCATTGGTCAAAAGGCATCAACTGTAGCAGCTTTGGTTCAAAAACCTTAAGGAGCGTGGTGCTATGCCGTATACCATTGTAGTAGCAGCAACTGCCGCTGATTCTGCTGCAATGCAGTATTATGCACCATTTGCAGGAGCTGCTATTGGAGAATACTTCCGTGATAGAGGTTTTTTTCTGCTTTGGTTGTATACGATGATTTATCAAAAACAAGCTGTTGCATATCGTGAAGTTAGTTTGATTCTTCGTCGTCCTTCAGGTCGTGAAAGCTTTTATCCTGGAGATGTCTTTTATCTTCACTCGTTTGTTAGAACGTGCTGCTCGAATAAATAATCAGCAAGAGGTAGCAGAGCAAATGAACGATTTGCCTGAATGTATGAAAAGGACATGTAAAGGGTGGAGGTTCGCTCACTGCTCTTCCTATTATTGAAACCCAAGCAGGCGACGTATCTGCTTATATCCCTACAAACGTAATTTCTATTACAGATGGACAGATATATTTGGAAAGCGATTTATTTAATCAAGGTTTCCGACCAGCCATCAATGTAGGTATATCAGTTTCTCGTGTAGGAGGTTCTGCACAAATAAAGAGTATGAAAAAGTGGCTGGTACACTTAAAATAGATATGGCACAATATCGTGAGTTAGAGGCTTTCTCTAAGTTTTCGAGCGATATGGATGCTGTAACAGCTATGACATTAGACCGTGGTCGAAAGAATAACCAGCTCTTAATACAGTCTCAATATAGTCCAATGCCTGTAGGTGAACAGATTGCTATCTTATATTGTGGTGTTAATGGATTGATGAAAGACGTACCAGTAGACGAGATACGTAATTGTCAAGATTTATTCATTGAAACCATGCGTAATAACCATAGTGATGTTTTTAGCAAGTCTTACAAGTGGTGATTTGACAGATACTGCCACAAACACCATTAAAGAAGTGATGTTAGGCATTACTGAACAATATAAAGGTTAATTATATGCCATCACTAAAAGAGATAAAAACAAGGATTGCAAGTGTAAATAACACACGCAAAATAACAAGTGCTATGAAGATGGTAGCATCGTCTAAGTTGCGCCATGCACAGCAAATGATAGAAAACATGTTGCCTTACGACGATATGTTGGAACACATTTTAAAGTCTTTTTATTAGCAGAGCCTCAAGTAAATAGCCCTTATTGTATTGAGCGTTCTACCATTAAAAAGAGTTGCTTTTAGTTGTTTTTTTGCCTCTAATAGTTCTTTGTGTGGCGGTTTTTAATGTTAATATCATTAAAGCAATGCTACAAAGCCATTAACTCTTATAGTTATCTTTCTAAAGAAGATATAGTGGTGTATCCCGTGGGAAGAAAAAGTGTATGATAAGGTACAAAAAGTTAGGACTTACTAGTGCAGGAGATTTTGCTCATCTTGCAGAAAGTCCCACTGCAAACACTTGTCAACTTATTTCTGAAGGTCTTGCATCGCAATTTTTTTAGAAGGTAAGATAGATAAGATAGAACTTATTTATCATCACTTTAAGAGTGCGGGCTCACAGGTTTTAACACGTAGAACCTTTCTCCCTATCGACCTAACCACAGAGTTAAACCGTGCAGAAGAAAGAGACTTAACCTCTACAGTTGCTACCGCAGAGTCTCAGGCTTATCTTAAGAAGCATCACAAAAACGCACAAAGCAGCTCTCAACAAAGCAGGCAGAACCTTTGAATGACAATTTTTATTGTAGAACCAAATATACATGTTGTATTGAAAGACCTTATTCCTAAGCAACTCAATTTAATGTTTTATACAGCAGCATTAGATAGCAATGCAAGTGAACATGCAGCTCGAATGGTTGCAATGCAAACAGCTACTGATAATGCAGATGAAATATTAAGAGAGTTAAGTTTGCAATATAACAAGAGTAGACAACAAGCTATAACAAACGAGTTATTAGATATTGTGGGTGGTTCTATCAATAATTAAATGCTTATAAACATTTTATTATAACGTAAAAAGGCAATGAATGTATAGAACATTCGTTGCCTTTTTATTTTGATAAACTATCTTTCAGAAAGAAAGCCATGAGTGACAGTTTACAGCTTTCTTTTTTTAAAAAAGATAATAGCTAAAGAAAAAGTATTCTTTTTATTAAATTTGCAGGTAGAAAAAGTTATATTTAAATTTATAAAAAGATGAAATACGATACCTATATATTTGATTTAGATGGTACACTTTTTAAGTACTTTAGAAGATTTAAAAAGCAGTTGTAATTATGCGTTAGCAGCTCATAATATGCCTGAAAGAACATTTGAAGAAGTGAGAATGTTTGTAGGAAATGGTGTAAAACGTTTAATGGAGTTAGCTGTTCCTAATGGACTTGATAACCCACAGTTTAACAGTGTTTTCTCATTTTTTAAGGAACATTATCTTGAACACAATTTAGATACCACTAAACCTTATGCTGGTGTGATAGAAATGCTTAAAACATTACAAGATAACGGGAAACACATAGCTGTGGTAAGTAATAAATTTTATACTGCCACTCAAGAACTATGTAAGCATTTTTTCGGCGATTTAGTACCTGTAGCAATTGGAGAAAGAGAGGATATACGAAAGAAACCAGCACCTGATACGGTAGATGAAGCATTTTAAACAATTGGGCGTTTCTCGTGAAAATGCAGTGTATGTTGGCGATAGCGATGTAGATGTTAGCGACAGCAAAAAAACAGCAATTTACCTTGTATTAGCGTTTTATGGGGATTTAGAGATAAAAAAATTTCTTAATAGAGCATGATGCTACTACTTTTTGTAAATACAACACAAGAGCTTTTTGGCTATTTAGTAGAATAAACTCTATTATATTGATTAAAAACATATTTGTAACACTATTTTAAAACGAAAAATAGTGTTACATTTTTATTTCTGGCTGCTTTCTGAGCAATATAAATATAGACAGAAAAAGATAAGAGCTATTTTTTAGAAGTTATAAGAAAAGCCCTTAAATAGCATGTTTTGGTGAAAAATGTTGCAAAAAGCTAAGAGTTTTACGTGCAATAGCTTATGTATTAGAGGTTAAAATATCAACTATTAGCATTAAAAACACCGTTTATTTCATGTAAAAAAGCTAAGCTTTTTGCATCATAATCACTTATTTATTGAAGTTTATAATGCTACTATTAGAAAGAAAAAACATATATCTTTTTGCAATAATAGCCTATAAAAATCAATCTTATCACATGCCTTATTAGAGGTAAAAAGGGTTCTAAAAAGCTAAGCTATTTTTCTCTATAATGTAAAAATTAAAATGTAACAAAAAACGCTCACAAAAATAGGCTAATAAATAAGTGTAAAAAGTAGTCTTTTACATTGCAATAACATTCCAACTAATATCTAAAAACTTCGTGTCTATCTCAAGAAAGCATTATTATTTTCTTTTTTATCTGTTCCTTAATAAACATAAAAACCAATAAATATAAAAAGTTTTTCTGTATCTTTTGCATTGCTAAAATAGGTAACGCTATTGTCGATAATATTTTTATTTAATAGTGAGCATAAACGCACTATTGAGCATTGTTATGTAATAAATACACTTTTGCACATCTTGCATTTAAAGAGGGTAGAGTTAGTATATAAAAAGAATATAGAATGGGAATTTTCGGTTTTTAGTAAGAATAAAAAAAGAAACGCCTCGATAAGGGGTTAGAAAAACAAAAACAAAAACGTATTTAGTAAGCTAACACGTGCTATTGCAGGTAAGTCGAAAGTAGACGAGGAAGTGTTAGATAATCTTGAAGAAATACTCATATCTTCAGATGTAGGAGTTGACACTACTCTTAAAAATTATAGAGCGTATTGAAGAGCGCATAGCAAGAGATAAATACGTTTCTACAAGCGAATTAAATGGTATTTTTAAAAAAGATGAAATAGCGTCTTTGTTAACAGAAAACAATTCGTTTGACAGCGATTCGTGGGATTTACCATCAGACCATAAACCTTATGTTATTCTTGTTGTTGGTGTAAATGGTGTGGGAAAAACCACCACAATAGGCAAGTTGGCTTATCAATTTAAGAAAGCTGGAAAGAAAGTTTACTTAGGAGCAGCCGACACTTTTAGAGCTGCTGCTGTAGAACAGATAAGCATTTGGGGCGAAAGAGTGGGTGTTCCTGTGGTTAAACAACAAATGGGTTCCGACCCAGCCTCTGTGGCTTTTCGACACTCTTTCATCAGCAAAAAGCAAATGGAGCTCGATGTAGTTTTAATAGACACAGCTGGTAGATTACATAACAAAGTGGGCTTGATGAACGAATTAAAGAAAAATAAAAAGATGTGATGAAAAAAAGTGTTTCCTACTGCACCAGACGAAGTTCTTTTGGTATTAGATGGTAGCACTGGGCAGAATGCTTTTTGAGCAAGCACGTCAGTTTTCACAAGTAACTCAAATTACATCACTTGCAGTTACCAAATTAGATGGTACGGCAAAGGGTGGTGTTGTTATAGGTATTTCAGACCAATTGAAAGTGCCTGTTAAGTATATTGGTTTGGGTGAAGGCATTGAAAATCTACAATTATTTAATAAAAAACAGTTTGTAGAATCGCTTTTTGGCGATAATCTATAACGCAGAAAAATAAGGCATAAATAGAGAATAGAGAAGATAAACGTGTCTTCTTTATTCTCTTATTTGTCTAAAAAGGTAGAAACATATTAGGATAAAAACAAATAGAAGATATACAAACATTGATGAAGAAAAATCAAGTAGACATTATAACGATGGGCTGTTCTAAAAATCTTGTAGACAGCGAGTTGCTAATGAAGCAGTTTGAAGCTAATGGATACCATTGTACACACGATACAACACGTCCACAAGGAGAGATAGCTGTTATTAACACCTGCGGTTTTATAGAGAGTGCAAAAAGAAGAAAAGCATCAATACAATATTAGAGTTTATACAAGCAAAGGAAGAAGGTAGACTTCGCAAACTTTATGTTATAGGGGTGCTTGTCGCAACGTTATAAAGACGAACTTGAGTCGAAATGCCACAAGTGGATAAGTTTTATGGCAAATTTAACTATAAACAATTATTAAATGATTTAGGTAAAGCCGATTTACCTTCATGCGATGGTAAACGACATCTTACCACTCCACGTCATTATGCTTATCTAAAAATCAGCGAAGGTTGTAATCGTCAGTGTGCTTATTGCGCTATTCCACTTATCACAGGAAAGCATACCAGCAGAAAAAAGAAGATATAGTGACAGAAGTGAAAGAGTTAGTAGCACAAGGTGTGAAAGAATTTCAAGTGATAGCACAAGAGTTAACCTATTATGGAGTAGATATAGACGGCAAAAAGACAAATTGCAGAGTTAATAGAGGCTATTGCAGATGTTCCGGGAGTGAAGTGGGTGCGTTTACATTATGCTTATCCTAACGAGTTTCCGTTAGAGTTATTAAAGGTAATACGTGAGAAACCAAATGTTTGTAACTATCTTGATATTGCTTTACAACACATTTCTGACAACATGTTAACGCGTATGAGCTGTCATGTATCTAAGGTTGAAAACAATTGAACTCTTAAAGAAAAATACGTAAAGAGGTTCCGGGTATTCATTTAAGAACTACTCTTATGGTGGGTTTTCCAGGGTGAAACAGAAGAAGATTTTCAAGAGTTATTAGACTTTGTACGTGAAATGAAGTTTGAAAGAATGGGAGCTTTTACTTATTCAGAAGAAGACGGTACGTATGGAGCAGCGCATTATAACGACGATATTTCGCCAGAGATTAAACAACAACGTTTAGACCAATTGATGGCTTTACAGCAAGAAATAGCGACTGAAGTGGGAAGCCTAAGAAAGTGGGTGAAAACGCTACTTACGATTATAGACCGTAAAGAAGGAGAGTATTATGTAGGACGAACTGAATTCTGTTCTCCTGAAGTTGACCCAGAAGTGCTTATTTCTACAGATAAAAAAACTAAAAAGTAGGAAATTTCTATGAAGTAGAAATAACAAACAGTGATGAGTTTGATTTATATGGAATCATAAATTAGAAACAATGAATAACAAAGAGTTTATTGCAGAATTATCTCGCCGTATGGGTTATACACAAGACAATACACAAAAGTCTTGTGCGTAATGTAATAGATGCAATGGCCACTACTTTTGATGAAGGAGAAAATGTTTTTATTCCTAACTTTGGCACTTTTGAGGTGAAAAAGCGTTTAGAACGTATCATGGTAAATCCGTCTACACGCCAAAATATTATAGTTCCTCCCAAATTGGTACTTAACTTTAAGCCTGTTGCCGCAATCAAAGAAGAAATGAAGAAAGGAGAGTTTACCGATGAATAAATATGGAAGACTTTCTGAAAATGCTAATGTCTAAATTTAATATTTCTGAGCAAGAATCTAACAATTTTTATTGCTGAGATGTTTAAATTGATAGAAGATGCGCTAAAAACAGATAAGCAGGTAAAGGTAAAAGGATTAGGTAGTTTTAAATTGACAACTGTAAATGCTCGTGAGAGTGTTGATGTAAACACGGGAGAGCGCATTATAATTGAAAGTAGAGAAAAGATAAGTTTTACTCCAGACACTTCGTTAAGCGATTTGGTTAATAGTCCTTTTGCACAGTTTGAAACGGTAGTTTTAAATGATGGAGTTGATTTTTTTCTGAGATTGATAATTATTATTCAAGATTAGAAACAGCCAATGATAACACAATGCTTGTACAAGAGTTATTAAAAGAAAAAGAGATAATGATGTTTCTAAATATAATTTGAATGAGCAAGAAAAAAACAATCTATTGCATCTTCAGAGTTGTTGACACCAGAAGAAGATACGAGAGAAGAAGTCCGATAATTTAAATTCTATTGAAGTAGAAAAAGCAAGTAGAAGAGGTTGATAATAGTAGTGAAGTAGGACTAAATAGCACGGAAATAGCTGATAGTCCAACTGTATCTGTCTCTTATAAACTAACTCCTTGTGAGTTGTCTGCATTAAACTCTGATAGAAAAAAAGAAACAGAAAAAGCTCATACAGATGTTGAAAAAATGGGTAATGAAGAAGTTGTTCTATCTGAAACTCCCATTTTGCCTATTTCAGAAGAAAAATAATTCTACTCCTAAGAAATCTTATAAAACTTACATCTTACTTTTATTTTTCATTTTGTAGCTATTGGTATTATTGTTTTTGTATTTCTTATTCCTTTCTTTCAAAAAGTAGATACAGAATTAAAAGAACCTGTTGTTGAGGCTAAAGCTACAATAGAAAAAGAGGTAGATTCTACATTGATAAAGCAGCAACAATATATAAAAGATAGTATAGAACATGCTAAAATGGTTGCTTATAAAGCCGATTCAATGGCCAAAGCACAAGAAGATTCTATCAATAAAGCGCATGAAATAGCCCAAGAAGAACAACGTAAAAAAATAGAAGAGGCTAAGCAATATGATAAAAGATGTTCGCGTAAGAACAGGCGCTTATCGCATTATTGGAGTTTCTAAAAACAATAGTTGTGAAAAGCAGGAGAAACAATGTCTTCTATTAGTAAGAAAACTCTTGGTCCTGATATGGAATGTTATGTTGAGGCTATCAATGGCAAAACAGAAGTGAAAGAAGGAGAAAGTATAAAAAAATACCATTATTAGAATTAAAAAAAGAGACATAAGAAATAAACATTGTAATGGCAGGTTTATATATTCACATTCCTTTTTGTTTATCTCGGTGTAGCTATTGTTCATTTTATAGTACGATAGATACAAAATTAAAAAAACAATACGTAGATGCTTTATGTAAAGAACTTGCTTTGCGTAAAGACTACTTATTGTTGCCACAAGCAGGAGATAATAACGAGGTAAGAGATACGTCTCTTACTACTATTTACTTTGGAGGAGGAACACCAAGTTGTTTAACTAAAGAAGAGTTTGAACAAATCTTCTCTGCTATAAACTTGCATTTTAATGATAGTTTAGAAGAGATTACAATTGAATGTAATCCAGATGATATTACACCTGATTATGTTAAGACGTTAAAGCATTATGCTAATAGAGTGAGTCTTGGTATTCAAAGTTTTAACGATAATCAATTGAAGATTATTAACAGAAGACATTCTGCCAATGAAGCAATAAATGCTGTAAAGCTATTACAGCGTGAAGGAGTGTCTAATATCAGTGTAGATTTAATCTTTGGATTTCCTAATGAAACATTAGAGGATTGGAAGAATGATATAAACCAAGCTTTATCGTTAAATGTTCAGCATATTTCAGCTTATAGTTTAATGTATGAAGAAGGAACAAAGTTGTATTATTTGTTAGAAAAAAAGGAAAGATAAAGCCAATAAGCGAGGAACTATCTTTGCGTATGTTTGATACTTTAGTAGATGAATTAGTGGCTAATGGATATGAACATTATGAAATAAGCAATTTTTGCTAAACAAGGTTTTCGGTCGGTTCATAATAGCAATTATTGGAGAGCAATTCCTTATTTAGGAATTGGAGCATCAGCACATTCTGTATGATAAAAACATCTCGTCAATGGAATATAGCTAACATTCAACAGTATATAGAAGAATCAATAGGGGCGAAGTGCCTTGTGAAAAAGAGATATTAGACAAAGATACACAGTATAACGATTTAATTACAACGGCTTTTACGTACAAAAAGAAGGTATATGTATAAATGATTTATCTCCTTTATATGCAGACTATTTAATGAAAAAAATAGTGATGCTTTTTTTAAAGAATGGAACAATGGAAAAAACTGCTGACAACTATATAAAAATTAACTCGGAAAGGGCTTTATATTAGTGATAATATTATGGCAGAATTAGTTAAAGTGTAACAATTTGAGTTACATATAAGGTGTCTTTTTTTACGTTAAACTTGATTTCATGACCTTGAAACATAAATCCGTATATTTTATTTTCATCATCATGATAATGTGGACGAGGGTCTAATTCAAGAACTTTTATGAGTGTCTTAGTATTAAGAGTGGGCTGTTCTGCTAATAATCCTTCATTTATAACTACTTTTAAACGTTTAATTGCCACTTTATCTACAAATCCACTTCGAGCATAAGGGTGAGAATCAGCGTAAGTGATGTAAGGTTTTATGTCGTAAATAGGGAGTGTTATCTATTAAATCGGCTCCTAAAACTGTGATGATTAGTTGTCCGTTACGATTATGTTGTATATCTTTAATCTTAACAGAAGAAAGTCCCAAGCCGTTAGGACGAAAGGGAGAACGAGTAGCAAAAACACCCATTTTAGTATTTCCACCCAAAAGTGGAGGACGAACAACTAAACTATTAGGCTCATGTGCATTAGCTGAAAAATCCCCAAATGAGCCATAAATAATCAAACTCTTTAATACCTCTTATAGCTTCTGTGGCATATTCTTTTCTCAAAAAGAATGTATCCTTCTAACTCTTCAACTAATCCACTTTTGTTTAGGAACGCCGAATTTATTGTGAAAAGGCGAGTGAAAAGTGGCTATAGGTTTAATTTCTTTTTTTAAGTTCATTGAAAATATTAGTGTGTGGCACGCCACCAATTAGTGTATTGCTTATGTGTTTCTGCATTATATATATCAGATACTGTTAAATCGCTGATAGTTATTCCACTGAAATTTTGAATATGAATATATGGATTAGATAGATAATTCATTGAACTGTATATTCTTTGAGTGGCAGCATGATAAGGGAGTAAGCTGATAAAGAAGGTTTCTAAATTGTTGATACAGTGCTTTGTCTTGACACAACTTATCTACATAGTCTCCCATATCGTAAAAATATTGTGGGCGCATATCCGTCTAATTTTTGAACAACGTCTATTTTATTCTCATCCATTTTGTACCTTCCATTTATTTCTTTTCATAAGAGTTGCCATTTCTTGTGTTTTGGTACAATCTGTAATGCCAATTGCTCCGCAATTATAATTAGGAGTGTTATAGTTAGAGTAGAAATTATAAAAAATATCTGTAATTTGTTGGTAATTAGGAGAAATAGAAGATAATTCTTTCCACATCTTATTATAAGGCATTCCATAAGCCATTATTTCGCTTGTACAGCCTATTAAATAATGTGTAACTTCTCTAAGGTCGTAAGCAACTTCGATAGTAGACATGTAACAATCGTCAAACATAATGTATTGCATTTTCATATTAGCATTTTTAATACTTTGTGTTAGTGTACTTATATCTGTTTGATACTCAAGTGTTGTTCCTCCAAAGAATCGGGTTTTAGGTTTTGTGTGATAGTTAGCAGGAAGCTCATCCTACACCATGAGAACCTATAATCATAGAGTAGATAGACGCAGGAGCTATGTTTTTTTAATTTCTTGCAAAAGAGAAGTAAGACCTTGTGTTTTTGTATAAAAGGGTGAACTACTTGTGTCGTATTTTTTTATACTTTTTATGGTAACAAGCATTATTCTTATATCTAATTTCAAAGAGTTCCGCATTTTTAGGCGCTAAAGAATCTATAAAAAAACAAGTACACGGGTTTGTTTTAATCCTCCTTCTGTTACAATGGCTTCTTCTATATCTTCTAAGTTTCTTATAAAGTCATCGTGCAAACTATTATTATCATTACTCTTAGAAGCTGTCCATGGCATATACACAAAAAATAGTTTTTAATGTAGGCAAGTTGTCTTCTTTTTCAACCTGTGTTTGTTGAGTTTGTGTATTATCTATGGAGTTATCATAGGGGTCTTTACAGCATGAAGTGAGTAAAGAAAATATGAAAAAAAGAGTTATACAAGTCTTTAAGCATCTTGTTTTTTTATGAATGAACATATTATAAGAGTATTTATGAATGCGGTATAAGAAAAATAAGTCTAACCTTTTTATATGTAAAAGAGATGTAATGAAGAATGATAAATAAAAATGAAAGAATTGGAAAGGAAAATAAATAGTTTTCACTTTCCAATTCTATTAAAATTTAGGATTGTTTGCTTTTTTTAATGCAGCTATAGATTCTTTTAATGCAGCTATTTTTTTTCTTCAGAGTCGCTTTGTTTTTGCGCTCTAATGCTACGACATTTTTCAGGTGCATTTGCAACAAACTTCTCGTTAGAAAGTTTCTTTTTAATGCCATTCAAAAAGCCTTCAAGATGTTTTAATTGTGCTTCTTGTTTTTTTCTATTTCGGCAACATAGTCTATTAAATCTCCAATAGGTACAGCAAATTCATCTGTCCCCACCATGAATTGTGCGCAATCAGCAGGTTTATCTTGTGTTATAGAAATGTTATTCAAATTGGCCATTTTAGCTATAATCCCATTGTATTGATTATAGTTGTTTTTGTGAGATAGCGCATAATTCTAATGTTTCTTTAGGGGGCTATATTACGTTGATTGCGTACAGTTCTGATGCCAGATACAATTTGTTTGACACGTTCAATATTTGCAATGAGCATATTATCTTTCTCTGTACAAGAAGATATAGCTAAACATTCTTTCATGATAGATTGACCTTCTTTTCTTTCAAAGGTTTGTTGCCATAATTCTTCTGTAATAAAATGGCATGAAAGGATGTAACATCTTTAATAGCGAATCGAAGAAATGAAGAGTGGTATTAAGTGTTTCTTTATCTATTGGAGAACCATAACTTGGTTTTATCATTTCAAGATACCAGCCTGAAAACTCATCCCAGAATAACTTATAAACAACCATTAATGCTTCTGAAATACGATATTTAGAAAAATAAATCGTTTAACTCTGTATTTGTTTCTTTTTAGTTTCGCTTCAAACCATTCTATAGCTATCTTGCTTGTTTCTGGTTGAATTTCATCACTTACCTCCCAACCTTTAATAAGTCGGAAAGCATTCCAAATCTTATTATTGAAGTTTCTTCCTTGTTCGCAGAGAGCCTCATCAAATAAAATGTCATTACCAGCAGGAGCAGAAAGCATCATACCCATGCGTACACCATCTGCACCATATTGGTCTATAAGAATAAGAGGGTCAGGAGAGTTACCAAGACTCTTGCTCATCTTTCTACCAAGTTTATCTCTTACAATACCTGTAAAATAAACATTTTTGAAAGGCATCTTTCCTTTATATTCATAACCTGCCATAATCATTCTTGCAACCCAGAAGAAAAATAATATCAGGTCCTGTAACGAGAACACTCGTTGGATAATAATAATTCAGTTCTTCATTATCTGGTTGATTGATACCATTAAAGACTGATATAGGCCATAACCATGAAGAGAACCATGTGTCAAGACAATCTTCATCTTGTTCTAAATCACTTGCAGTTAGTTGGCAATTAAACTTTTCTTGTATTTGTTTTAAAGCGTCTTCAATCGTTTCTGCAACAACAAATTCTCGCTTTTCACTGACTGTGAAATAATATGCAGGAATACGATGTCCCCACCATAATTGTCGAGAAATACACCAGTCTTTGATGTTCTCCAACCAATGACGATAAGTGTTCTTATATTTTAAAGGATAAAAATTGAATTTCATCATTCATAACAGGTGAGAGAGCAAGGTCTGCAAAGTGTTGCATTTTAAGGAACCATTGCGTAGACAACTTAGGCTCAATCGGTACATTTGTTCGTTCTGAACAGCCTACTTTTGTTAGTATAGTCTTCAATCTTTTCCATTAGACCTGATTTTTGAAGGTCTATTGCTATTTGTTTTCTCACATCCATTCTATCTTGTCCCACATACATCTGTGCTGTTTCAGAGATAGTTCCATTGTCATTAAAAAATGTCAATAGTAGCAAGATTGTGCTTAATTCCTAAATTATAGTCATTTATATCGTGAGCAGGAGTCACTTTTAAGCAACCTGTTCCGAATTCAATGTCTACATATTCGTCTTCAATAACAGGAATTTCACGATTAACAAGAGGTACTATTACATGTTTTCCTTTTTAACCATTGATTTTTAGGGTCATTGGGATTGATACACATAGCTGTATCTCCCATAATGGTTTCAGGGCGAGTTGTTGCGACGATAGCATATTTCCCAGGTTCTTCCACTACCATATATTTAAGGTAATAGAGCTTAGATTGTTCTTCTTTATATATTACTTCTTCGTCACTTAACGCAGTTTGTGCTTTAGGATCCCAATTAACCATGCGTACACCACGATAGATTAGACCTTTATTATATAAGTCGCAGAAAACCTTTAAAACGCTTTTTGAACGTTCATCATCCATCGTGAAAGCTGTTCTATCCCAATCACAACTTGCACCAAGTTTGCGTAATTGTTGAAGAATAATGCCTCCATGTTCTTTAGTCCAGTCCCAAGCATGGCCTAAAAAAACTCATCCCTCGATATGTCAGTCTTTTTAATTCCTCGTTGAGCAAGTTTGTTTACAACCTTTGCTTCTGTGGCAATAGAAGCATGATCGGTACCAGGAACCCAGCAAGCGTTTTTCCCTTCCATTCTTGCACGGCGTACAAGAATGTCTTGAATGGTGTTATTTAACATATGTCCCATGTGTAACACTCCTGTAACATTTGGTGGAGGAATTACTACAGTGTAAGGTTCTCTACCATCTGGTTTGCTCGAAAAAAAGTTTATTATCAAGCCAATATTGATACCATTTCGACTCAACTTCTTTTGAATCGTATTTACTTGCTAAGTTCATATCTTGTTTTATGTTTATTTGAATGTAAGAAAAAAACATTGCAAAAATTACGATTTTTTTCAGTGAAAATATTGTATTTTTGTACAAATAATTATTGCTTTATGCACACAAGAAGAGAAAAGTTAGAGGCTTTTGGACGTTTACTTGATGTTATTGAGAACTTAAGAGATAAATGTCCATGGGATAGAGAACAGACGAATGAAAGTTTGAGAACAAATACGATTGAAGAAGTTTATGAACTGGGTGACGCATTATTAAAAGAGTGATTCTGCTAATATTTGTAAGGAATTAGGAGATGTTTTTATTACATGTTCTTTTTATTCTATTATTGCAAAAAGAAAAGAATGACTTTGATATTGCTGATGTCTGTAATCAGAAGTCTGATAAATTGATTTTTAGACACCCACATATTTATGGCAATCCTGATTCAACTAAAGACGTGAAAGCTATATTACAGACTTGGGAACAAATTAAATTAACAGAAAAAGATGGAAATAAGAGAGTCTTATCTGGTGTTCCTGAGGCTTTGCCAAGTATCATAAAAAGCTTATAGAATACAAGATAAAGCTCGTAATGTAGGATTTGATTGGGAGAAAAAGGAGGATGTTTGGAGCGAAAGTAGAAGAAGAGTTAAATGAGCTAAAAAGATGAACTTAAGAATGAAAAACAAAGAGAAGTCTATTGATGAATTAGGAGATTTTTTTATTCAGTGTTATTAATGCTGCTCGTTTATATCACATCAATCCAGATGATGCTTTAGAAAAGAACAAATCGTAAATTCATACGACGATTTAATTATGTTGAGGCGGAAACAATAAAAAAAGGCAAAAACGTTGAAGGACTTATCTTTAGTTGATATGGATATTCTTTGGAACGAGAGCGAAACGAAAAGAACGTTCTTTTGAATATAGAATAAAAAAAGTATAATGGTTAATTAAAAATAGAAATAATTATGAAACAAAGATATATTTTATTCTGTTTTTCACTTGTTCTTTTTAATGTTCTGTGCTTGTCATCATAAAGTGAAGAAAGATAGACTTGTGTTAACTGATAGTATCAACGAGTCAGGAATAGAGGATTCTACAATATATGGAACTTGTGGAGAAGGAACAGCAATGCATACCTTGGAACTCTTGACAGACACGGGTGATAGCATTTCTTTCGTCTTGAATGATGAAGAAACTGAAAAACCTTCCATCGTGTTAGGAGGTTTACTTGCAGGAGATAAAAATAGCTGTAATTAGTACAACTATAGACGGTGAACACATTGCTTTAAAGGTTTTAAATATTAGTACCTTGTTAGGAAGATGGAAAAAGTGTTGATAAAGATTTTTCAATAGAAGAGGGGGAACTGTTAGTTCTGCAATTATTAGTGAGAAACAGAATTGGAATACTTGGAAAAATATATAATGGAAATATTCTATTAAACAAGGATACATTTGCAATTGTATCGCTTGGTGCCGACTCTTTAGCATTAGAGAATCGTGCAGGAATATATGTATATAAACGTATTAGATAATCATAAGAAATAAAAAGGTGGAGCTGTTCAGAATTCATATTTTTAGGTTGTGGTAGTGCATTACCTACTTTACAACATGCCCCCTCTTGTCAAGTAGTTGAGATTAGGGGAAAAGTATTTCATGATAGATTGTGGCGAATGTGCTCAAATACAATTGAGAAAGTCGGGTATAAATTTCATGAAAATAAGTGTATTGCTCATTTCTCATTTACATGGAGACCATTGTTTTTGGAGTGATAGGGCTTTATTTCCACTTTAGGAATGTTAGGAAGAATAGCACCTTTGCATGTATATGCTACTCCTGAATATGAAAATATATTGCGAGCTCAAATAAATTTCTTTTGTAAAGGACTTGAATTTGAAGTTGTTTTTTTCATCCAGTTATTACAACTGAACATAAAGTTATTTACGAAGATAGGGAGTTTGACTATAGAATCAATTCCTTTGGAACATCGTATCAATTGTTGTGGCTTTTTGTTTAAAGAAAAAGAATCTTTACCTCATATTCGTAAGGATATGATAGATTTTTATCGAATTCCACATTATGCAATCAATTCAATTAAAAATGGAGTAGATTGGGTTACAGATGAAGGAGAAACTATTTCAGCTTCTAAATTAACTGTTCCTGCTAATAAGGGACGTTCTTACGCTTATTGTAGCGATACCAAATATCTTCCTCAACTATATGAGCTTATTACTAATAGTAGTGTTCTTTATCATGAGAGTACTTATGAAGAACAGCATAAAAACATTTGCAGATAAATATTTTCATAGTACAGCTAAGCAGGCTGCTACAGTGGCTAAAGATGCAAAAGTTGGTACATTATTATTAGGACATTATAGCTCACGTTATAAAAACGAAACCACTTTATTAAATGAAGCGAAAGAAATTTTTCCAAATACTTCTTTAACAATAGAAGGAATGGTGTTTGATGTTAAATAATTTAAATGGCTTTAATCTTTTAAGACAAGGTTAAAAGGGAATATCATATAAAATCTTTATTTTTTTGTAAAAACACTATGATTTTTGTAGTTATCTACAATTATAATATATTTAAAATAGTGTTTAAGACGCGGTTAAGTAGAATTAAAAAAATAGATAGAAAAATGATGATACGTTTACTCTTTTTTTATACTTTCATTAACTTTATGCTCAACTTCTCTTTTAAAAAGCTGAGCCTTCTATGAATTTAGCACTAATAGAACCTGAATTCAATGGAGTCTCTATTTCAATAACAGATAATATACTTCATGTTTTAGGTGCTAACGGACAAACTCTTCAAATATATAATGTAGCAGGTATTTGTGTGCAAAATTTCAAAGTTGAAGGTAGTGATAAGCGTTACGAATTAGCACTTCCTAAAAGGATTTTATATTGTAAAAAGTAGGAAAGACAGTTCGTAAAATAGCACTTAAATAAGTGTTATATTAGACATTATATATTGCTGAGAATTCTTTTTATATTTTCTTTTATTTTTTTATCTTCATTTCTTGTGGAGATAGAAAAGGGCATGCGAATGAACGTTTAACTACCGATTTGTATGCTACATTATCTATATCTGGTTACGAAGTTAGTGTAAGCAAGGTACGGGAAGATTTAAATAGATTAGTAAAAGCAGATAAAGATTCTTTTTATGCCGATTATTTAACACGTCGTTTTTTTATAGAACTCATTCTTCTTTTTATTTGGATTTCTCGAACAGGAGTCTCCTTTTATGGCAGAACAGTTGGTGAACGAATTGGAGACAGTGCATCAATTGGGATTTTCTCAAAAGAGATTTTTGTAAAAAAATATTATAGATGATTTGAAGTCTATTCGCACACTTTCTTTTTTTCTGATAAAGAACCTATTCATGTTGTTTTAGCACGTTTAGAGTTTTATTTAACAAAGGCATTGATGCGTTATTGTATAGGGCAACGTTATGGCTTTATAAATCCTAATTCTCTTTTTAATCGTTTAGATAAAAATAGAGACAGATGATAATCGTTTGTCTTTTCATCGACTTTATGATATTCCTACTGAACATCCAGATACAAATTTCTTAAATCTTGCAATCAAAAAAAGTACAAACAGATAGTTTATCCTATTTTTTGTAAGTATAAAACCTCGCAATCCTCTTTATAAACGATTGACAAAAGAGCTCTAAAACAAAAGTCTTTATCTTATAAGCGTTTGTTATTGTGTAATATTGAGCGTACTCGTTGGCGTCACCAAACTGCATCTGAGAATTGTAATAAATATGTTTTAGTGAATATACCATCATTTTTTTATTGGTTGCAAAAAGATAATACTAAAACTCTTTCAATGCGTATAGCATGTGGAACTTTGGCAACTAAAACACCTTTATTATATAGTGATATACAAAGAATGGACATCAATCCTATTTGGATTATGCCTTTAAGTATAGTAAAGAAAAGTATACTTCCACATCTTGAAATGCCACATTTTTGCTAAACATAATTATTTTTATAAAGAATTTTTAATACTGGTGAAACTATTTCTCCCGAGAGAGTAACAGCTGAAATGCTTACTTCTGGCACTTATAAGATAGTACAGAAAGGGGAGATGGTAATTCTTTAGGACGTATTGTCTTTCGTTTTCCTAATAATTTTTTTCTGTTTATTTACACGATACACCATCTAAAAATGCTTTTTCAAAAGCTTTGATAGAGGTGTTTCTCATGGTTGTGTGCGAGTAGAAAAAAACCTTTCGAATTAGCCGTATTTCTTTTTAGAAAATAAAGATACAACATTTATTTCTAAACTTCATTATTCTATGACAGCACCCATAAATAAACAAAAATAATGATTTACATATAGATAAAAAAGAAGATAATAGGAACAAAAACTTTAGCTCCAAATATTCCTCTATTTATCACTTATTTTACTGTTTATCCCGATAATTATGGTAAGTTAATTAGGTATCCTGATGTGTATGGATATGATAAAGCTATGTGGAATACTCTTTCTCACTATGTGAGATAATATATCACGATTAAATGTAATGTAAATGAATACAGATATAGTTAAACATAGATATTTTATTTCTTTTTGCTTACGATGGCACTCATTATCATGGTTGGCAAATACAGCCTAATGGTCATTCTGTGCAAGCTGAATTGCAACAAGCATTGTCTTTACTTCTTAGGACATCAATTCATGTTGTTGGAGCAGGTAGAACTGATACAGGTGTTCATGCAAGAATGATGATTGCGCATTTTGATTTTGAAGGAACATTACCTATGTCAGTAGAGCAATTACAATATAAATTAAATCGTATCTTGCCTCCTGATATGTCTACTTATAAAGTTTATGAAGTCTCTTTAGACGACCATGCGCGTTTTACGGCTAAGAGTAGAACTTATCATTATTATGTTCATAATATAAAAGACCCTTTTTGCCGAAACTATTCTTATGCTTTTCATTTTCATTTAGATTTTGAAAAAATGAATCAAGCTGCTACCTATTTACTTGAAGTAGATGATTTTGGAGCCTTTTGTAAAAGTAATTCCGATGCCAAAACCACACTTTGTAAAGTTACAGAAGCTCGTTGGATTCAAATAGATAACGTGCATTGGTATTTTGTAATAACAGCTAATCGTTTTTTTAAGAAACATGGTAAGAGCCGTTGTTGGAACGCTTGTTGATGTCGGAAAAAGGCAAAAATAACAATAGAAGAATTTAAGAAAATAGTTGATGGAAAGAAGAGAACAGCTGCTGGAGAAAGTATGCCTGCATGTGCACTTTTCTTAGAAAAAAATAGTATATTAACATCGTTCTGAAAAAGATAAGTATATTTCAGCTTCTTTTTCTGCTTTTTATAAATAAAAACACAAAAACATTATGTGGTTAATTGGAGCATTTATCTCAGCTACCTTTTTGAGGCTTTTTATGATGTATTCAAAAAGAAGGCACTAACAAATAATGCAGTATTACCTATTCTTTTCTTAAATACATTTTTCTCATCCCTTATTTTTTTCTACCTTTTATCATATTATCTTCTTACACTCATTGTCTTGATAATAGTTTCTTTTTATGTAGAACAAAGGTGGGTGGTACGAACATCAGTATATTATTCTGAAAAAGTGTTATCGTGCTTTCTTCATGGATATTTGGTTATATCTCGATGAAACATTTACCTCTAACAATGGTAGGACCTATAAAATGCAACGCGTCCTATTATGGTTTTAGTTGGTGCAATGTGTGTTTATGGAGACATTTAAATATGTATCAATGGATAGGGGTTGTTCTTGCACTCTTATCTTTGTTTCTTTTTGAGTATTAGTGGTAAGAAAGAAGGAATTCATTTTACACATAATAAGTGGATATTTTTTTCTTTTTTTATTGCTGCAGTTTTAGAGTGCTATTAGTGGCTTGTATGATAAATTTTTAATGAGCTTCTCCTGCTAATGGAGGTGTAGGACTAAATAAAAATGTTGGTACAAAGTTGGTTTAATATTTACCAATGTTTGTGGATGGGGCTTATTTTAGTTTTCTTATGGTTGCCTACAAGACATAAAACCACGCCTTTTAGGTGGAATTATTATATTATAGGAATAACCTTTTTTTCTTATGTTTAGCCGACCTACTTTACTTTTTATGCGCTTAGTCTTGATGGAGCAATGATTTCAGTAATATCAATGATACGTCGAGGAAGTGTTATTGTGAGTTTCTCCTTTGGTGCTTTTTATTTTCCGTGAGAAAAATCTTAAGAATAAGGCTATTGATTTAATTTTTAGTTGTTTTAGGTATGATATTTCTTTATTGAGGAAGCCATTAAATACTGTTTTTTTATAGAAAAGAAATATCATTTTAAAAAGCAATAACATAGAGATTAGAAACAAGTTATATTCTCTATAAATTGCAGATAAAATACAGTGTCTGCTATTTATTTTATTGTTAAGTATAGAGAAAGAATGTGGTTTAGTAAGCTAAATTTATCGTTTTTTTATGTATAAATCTAATTTCTCTCATTCCGTATCTATTCATAAATCTACTTTTTATCTACATAGCTGTTAATACCGTTAATACGTCCTTTACCCGTATATTGCCACATCGTAATGTCTCTACCGTCTTTCAATACGGGTTCTCTTTGGGTGTATTGAGCTATCATTAGTTTGTAGCCATCTAACTTACCTTGTAGATAATTATCATAAAAAAATTAGTGAAAGTATAGAGTAGGGGCTTTTTGTTTGTATTCTTTTTCTACTAAGTCTAAGAACTTTAAAAAGCGAGTCGCAAAACTCTTCTGTTGCCATTCCGCTTTTTTTGTTTCTATGTCTATCATGGGTAACAAGTCTTGGTCTTCGGGTCTACATTGCGACCCTAAAAATTCTCTAATTGTTTAGTGAGATTAGTTTTTAGGGCGAAAGAAATGATACGAACCCACTTTCAAACCATTTTGTTTAGCCATAGCTATATTGCTTGCATAGGTACGGTCTATGTTGTCTCCACCTTCTGTTGCTTTTAAATATACATAAGCCATTTTAGAATTCTCGCCAATTGTTTCCCAGAAAATATTTCCTTGATAATGACTTAAGTCAATACCATGTACATGTGAACATGTGTCTTCGCAATTGTAAAATGCACTTTGAGCATATAACACTGAGGGAAGAATAAACAATAACGTGAGAATAAATAAATGTTTCATGAATGCAAAGTTAACAAAAAGTAGATAAAGCTAAAAAGTTAACTTTTGCGTTTTTGCAATTATTATAGATATAAAAAGTCCATTTATTTATTCATCTTCGCCATCAGAAAGACTTTGCCAATAATTAACAAAAAAAGCTACTTCCAGCCTCAATGGGAGCATAAGAGAAATACTGAGAGCATAGTTTTAAGTGCTTAGTCATCGAGGTTGGTGTATTTTGAATCATACCCCCATGCTAATTTTTTTGTTGTTTTTTTCTTTCTCAATCTCTTTTTTTATACACTTGTAAAAACCTTTTGTGCTACTTCATCTGCTTGTGGATATACTTTTTTTATAAAGGGTAAATCTTCTTTCTCTAATTTAAATAATACCATTAAAAGGCTACCTAAAAAAACGACGTTAAATTCACTAAATGCAATTGTGAAAGCCATTTGTCTAATTTTGAAAAAAATCTATATTTTTATTTTTCAGTGCGTATCCAACGAGCCATCTCGAGCAATAATCTTAGAGATATGTCTTTACTTAACAAATGGTGAATATTTGCTATAATGTAGTTTAAAAAGCGTGAGCGTTGCAGGCGAAGAATCGGTTGCTCGTTTTTTCTTTATAAAGAATTTTTGAGATATCTATTATTAAGAATTTTTATTAAACAATTTGAGCTCAAAACTGGGAGCATTTTTTTATTATTTAATTCTTTTTGTTGTTCAAATTGCGTTTGAATACTTTGTGGTACATTTAAATTCTCATCGTTTTTTTATGCTCTTTCATTCCTTTTATAATAAAAAGGTAATACTGCTTGTGAGAGAGCTAATTCGTATAATTTAATCCACTTAAAAAGTAGACATGGGTTCTAACACATCAAATTGTTGAAGTGCACCTGTTCGTAACAAACTTATATAATTACGTCTTATTACATCCATATTGAGGGCTTATGAATATTGCTTGGGGTATCTTATGAAAAATAGAAAGGATTGCCATAAAGGCAATAGCCATTGGATAGTATGTGTATTCAACTATCTTTATTGGGCTTATTTGAGTTAAACCTGCTGCCATAAGTATTTGTGCTCCATAAGGTAATAGCCCTTGTGTTGCACAAGAAAAATGTATCTAATATACTGGCGGCCTTTCTGTTGTCTACACCAAATTTTTTTACTAATTTTATTTGCAATCTCACCTATTGTAATAATTGCTACTGTATTGTTAGCTGTGCAAAGATTAACCATTGAAACCAAACAACCAATAGATAATTCTGCACCAACCTTACCATGTATCTTCTTTGTCATCTTTTTGAATAACAAATTCTATACCTCCGTTGTGCTTAATTGTTTCTAATAAGCCACCTGCAAGCATCGTAATAACAATTAGTTCACCCATAGCTACAATGCCATCTCCCATAGATGCAAACCAACCATAAAGGTCATAACAGTCAAAAATAAATGCCTAAAATGCCTGTACAGATAATTCCTGAGGTTAAAACTATCATCACATTTAAACCTATAATCGCTAAAACAATTACTACTAAATAGGGAAGTACGAATATAAAGTTAAAGTCTGGAATATAGGTTGGCGACTTAATATCGCTTCCCATCATGATATATATACTTAAAAATGACAAGTGCAGCAGGGAATACAATAAGACTATTTACCTTAAATTTATCTTTCATTTTGCAGTGCATACTATTAGTTGCAACGATGGTTGTATCCGAAATGAAAGATAAATTGTCGCCAAAGAAAGCACCACCCACAACAAGTGCTACGACAAGAGGTTCGTAAACATGAAGAGAATGAGAAAGTCCTGAGGCAATAGGAACAAGGGCTACAATTGTACCAACACTGGTTCCGATAGATAAACTAATAAAACAGGTGGCTAAAAACAAACCTGCCAAGAGCATATTTCCTGGTAATATATTTAAAGTGAGATTAACTGTTGCATCAATACTCCCCATCATTTTAGCCGAATGTGCAAAGGCACCAGCTAAAAATAAATATCCAAATCATTTGTAACATATTCTTTTTGTCCTGCTCCTGCACTAAATGTTTCTATTCGTTTAGTTAAACTTCCTTGTCTTGAAATAACAATAGAATAGATAGAAACAATAAGAAAAAGCTACGGTTATAGGTAACTTGTAGAAGTCTTTTTGTATGAATAGAAGTTACCAAATAAAGGGTAATAAAGACAAAGAGGGGACTTAAAGCTAAGAACCCCTTCTTGTTTGTTATCGTTTGAATTGTCATCTTTTTGTATAATCTCTTTAAGGTACCGTTTCAACATAAACACCCTTTTACCTATTTTTCCTATAATAAAAAAATAGAGTTGTTATAGTTGCAAACGACGATAAAATTGCACATTTTCTTTAGTTAAAAGCTCAATGGGCATATAGTTAATAGGCTCCACCTGCTTTTTTTAAGTACTACAGCTTTAAAGAGAGTATCTATGCAACTATATCCTTGAAGATAAGCATGTTGTGCTATAAGGAAAGATATACTACCTTGTTTGAGGCATTCTGCATTCTTTGAAACCATGTCGTAACCCATTATTTGTATGCCTCTGCGGTTTGTTTTTTTGTAAGAATTCACCCACAATATGCGCTTTTGAATTGAGCGTTATGCAATGATGAATGTTTGGATGGCTAACAAAAAAAGTCTTCTAAGATACGTGCATAAAGTGCTCTATTTCCTTCTGTAGGAAGATGAAGCTCAACTATTTCAATCTCAGGAAATGGTCTGTCATATAAGTTCTAAAACCTACTTCTCTATTTGCTTGTTGTTTACTTAATACCCTTCCGTCTTTTGTTTTTGCCTATTAGCATTAGTTGTTTTTCTTTATTCGCTAATAACATAAGCATTTTAGCCGCAAAATAGCCACTTGAAAAAGAGTCTTGACCAAAAACGACAAGGGTTTAAGGTCAGGGCATATAAGAGTCTAACAAAATAAAAGGTATCTCTTTCGCATTTAAAAGCTTCTGAAAAAAAGCTCGTGTTGGCTCTAATTCTGATGGTACAATAATCACTCCATCAGGATTTTGTTCAATACACTTTTTGTGCTTGTTCTGCATACGATGTATTGTTAAAACGTTTGTAATAAATAATTTCTACCTGAATGTTAAAGTCTCTTCTAACCTCCATTGCAGCATAAGCACCTTTCTCTATTTCTTCCCAATAAGTCTCCGAACCATGGTCAGGAATAAACAAATAGAACGTATAAGATTTGTTATAAGCCAATGCACTGGCATATACGTTAGGTTGATAATTCATCTCTTCCAATACAGCCTCTACTTTTTTTCTAAGGCTTTTTTGAAACATTTGGGCGTTTATGAAGCACTCTGTCCACTGTACCAACAGAAACTCCTGCTTTCTCTGCAATGTCTTTTTATGCGAATTTTATCTTTCATTACACTCAAAAATAAAAAAAGGGATATTATATATGCAAATATACAAATAAAAAATGTGATTATTTGAATGTTCTATACATTATTTTATAAAAAGAATGTTCAAGGCATTTATTTTTTTCTTTTGAATTTTAGATAATACAATTGTAAAAATCTATTCTTTTAAAGGAAAAAATAAAAAAATCTATCTTGAAAAAAACAAACATAATTTGTCACCTTTAAAAATAGCATTTTTGTGAGTGTTTTGTTACATTTAAAATTTTTGATTTTAGAGAAAAAGCTTATCTTTTACACTGTTTTAGAGAGAAAAAGATACTCATTTTTTTACTCATTTTAGTAGCATCAATGCCCAAACATATAGGTTTTTCATATCTAAAACACACTACATAGTAAAGCTATAAACCAGCATTTATAACGCAAAAGCTTAACTTTTAGGTTGCAAAAACATAATGTTTTAGAGCCTAATAGCTTGTGTTTTGGCTACTAATATATCGTCTTTTGTAGAGTAAACTCTAAGCTATTGCACGTTTTTTTCTGTCAATTAGCTCTGTTTTATACCTTTTCTAACAAATAATAATAAAATAGAGGCATTCTTTTTACTTGTATGCACTTTCATGTAGAACGTGCCTTGTTTTTGAGGCAAAAAAATAATAAAAAGAGATGCAAGAAACCTCTCTAAAAATGATACCGTTTAGCAGTAAATAAACTATTTATAAAATAAAAAAAGATGTGTTTTCACACTTAATGTTTTGCTTAACTGCATATCTTTTTGTAATTTTTGTGCATTATTTTGTATACAGATAAAAAGATTTTAGAATGAATATTTCTTATAAATGGTTGAAGGAGTATGTAGATTTTAACTTAACTCCTCAACATATTGCAGAAGCATTAACGTCTATTGGGCTTGAAGTGGGTAGTGTAGAAGAGGTTCAATCGATAAAAGGTGGACTAAAAAGGTCTTTTTGTAGGACACGTGCTCACTTGTGAATTACACCCTAATAGCGACCACTTACACATCACAACGGTAGATTTAGGTAAGGAAGAACCACAACAAATAGTGTGTGGCGCACATAATGTAGCAGCAGGACAAAAGGTGATTGTTGCCGATTTAGGGTTGTGTGTTATACGATGGTGATAAAGAGTTTGTAATAAAGAAAAAGCAAACTTCGTGGTGTAGAAAGTCTGGGTATGATTTGTGCCGAAGATGAGATTGGAGTAGGAACAAGCCACGATGGTATTATTGTTCTTCCTGAAGATGCGCCTATTGGTATGCCTGCTGCAGAGTATTATCATTTAGAAAGCGATTGGATAATTGAGGTTGACATCACAGCCAACCGTTCAGATGCACTCAGTCACTATGGTGTTGCAAGAGATTTGTATGCTTGGTTAAAACAAAATGGTTATGAAACAAGTTTACATAAACCATCTTGTGATGCTTTTCAAGTAGATAATGAGAATATAATCATAGATGTGGAAGTAGAAAAATACAGAAGCATGTAAACGCTATTCTTGTGTATCTATTGAAGGATGTGAGGTGAAAGAAAGTCCCGAATGGTTACAAAATAAATTAAATTTAGTGGGCATTCGTCCCATCAATAATATCGTAGATATCACCAATTATGTGATGTTGGCTTATGGACAACCTATGCATTGTTTTGATGCAGATATGGTTGAAGGCAATAAAATCATAGTTAAAAACACAGCAAGAAGGCACTAAGTTTGTTACATTAGATGGAGAAGAACATTCTCTTGGAGAAAGAGATTTGAGCATTTGTAACGCTAAAGAACCCATGTGTATAGCAGGTATATTCGGTGGAAAGGGTAGTGGTACTTACGAAACAACAAGAAATGTGGTGTTAGAAAGTGCTTACTTTCACCCTACATGGATAAGAAAAAGCGCAAGACGTCATGGACTTAGTACCGATGCCAGCTATCGTTTTGAACGTGGTATCGACCCTAATGGACAAATATATGCGCTTAAACAAGCTGCTATTCTTTGTAAAGAACTTGCAGGAGGTAAAGTTTCTATGCAAATAAAAGATGTTTATCCTAATCCTATTGAGGGTGCAAAGGTTTCTTTATCTTATGATTATGTGAATGCAATTATAGGAAAAAGAAATCGGAATAAACACCATAAAAAGATATTGTAACCAGCTTAGATATGACTATTTTAAGCGAGAATGAAAGCAGTTTAGAGCTACTTGTTCCAGCTTATAGAGTAGATGTTCAGCGTGCATGTGATGTTGTTGAAGACATACTACGTATTTATGGTTATAATAATGTAGAGATACCTACACAGTTAAAAAGCTGTTTATCTGTTTTAGGAGCTGAAGATGAAAATCATAAACTTACTAATATCATTGCAGAACAGCTTGTTGGTAGTGGCTTTAATGAGATATTAAACAACTCTCTTACCAAAAACTTCTTATTATAAAGAGTTAAATTGTTATACTGAAGAAACTACGGTTAAAGTGCTTAATCCTTTAAGTAGTGACCTTGGAGTGATGCGTCAAACCTTGCTATTTGGTGGTTTAGAAAGCATTGTAAGAAATGTAAATAGACGTAATGCAAACCTCCGTTTCTTTGAATTTGGTAATTGTTATCATTATGATGCCTCAAAGAAAGAAGATGAAAAACTTATAAAGGCATATACACAAGATAGTCATTTGGCTCTTTGGATAACAGGTAAAAAGAGTAGAAAACAGTTGGGCTCATGTTACAGAAGATGCTTCTTTCTATGAATTAAAAGGCTATGTTGAAAACATATTGATACGCTTAGGTGTTTCAAATTCTTCTATTACAGTTGTTGAAGGCACTAATAATATCTTCTCACAAAGCATTTGTATTAAAACAAAAGCGGGTAAATTGTTAGCAGAATTAGGTGTTGTTGCTCCTCAACAAACAAAAAGTTGTAGAGCTTAACGTCCCTGTTTTTTTATGCCGACCTCTATTGGGATAACTTATTAAAGACTATTCGTAAGAACAAAAATAGAGTATAAAAGAAATAAGTAAATTCCCAGTTGTAAGCAGAGATTTAGCCCTATTATTAGATAAATCAATTACCTTTGAACAAATAAAAGATATTGCTTTTTGCAACCTGAAAAAGAAGTTGTTAAAGAGTGTAGAGCTATTCGATGTGTACGAAGGAAAGAACCTACCAGAAGGTAAAAAGAGCTATGCTGTGAACTTTATGTTGCAAGATGAGCAAAAAAACACTTAATGATAAGCAGATAGATGCTATCATGAAGCAGTTTCTATTAGCAATCTTACAACGAAACTAAATGCAGAATTAAGATAATTATAAAACATTTAAATACATAACAAATCCATGGGAAGAGCTTTTTGAATATCGCAAAGCTGCGAAGATGAAACGATGGGGACACATGGCAAGAACCTTTACTAAAAATAGGTAAACAAATAGCTATTGCAGTGAAAGCAGGTGGTCCCGAACCAGAAAAATAACCCTCATTTGCGTGCTATTATTCAAACCGCAAAGAGAAAAACATGCCCAATGCTAACGTTGAACGTGCTATTAAGAACGCAATGGGTAAGGATACAAAAGACTTTAAAGAAGTTACTTACGAAGGATATGGACCTCATGGTATCGCAATATTTGTAGATGCTGCTACTGATAACACAACTCGTACGGTTGCAAATGTAAGAGCTGTATTCAATAAAATATGGTGGAAATATGGGTACACAGGAAGTCTTTCTTTCTTATTCGACCAAAAATGTGTCTTTACCTTTAAGAAAAAAAGAAGGCTTAGACATGGAAGAACTCATCTTAGAGCTTATTGATTATGGTGTAGAGGAGGACTTTGATGAAGATGAAGAAGCAAATGAAATAACCATTTATGGCGACCCTAAGAGCTTTGGAGAATTGCAAAAGCATTTAGAAGAAGCTGGTTTTGAGGTAACAGGTGCTGAGTTTACACGTATTCCTAACGACACTAAAGAAGTGACTGAAGCAGAACGTGAAGTGATAGATAAGATGGTTGACATCTTAGAAGACGACGAAGACGTTCAGAATGTATATACTAATATGAGCTCAGCAGAATAGTTTTATACTATAAACTATTATTCATATAGGTAGAAAATAGAAAGTTCTTTCCCACTTTATCTTTTTTTAGATAGAAGGAAAGAACTTTTTATGTTTTAAAAGGAGTAGGTAAAATATTTACAGAGTTTCTTAAATGCGATGATAAAACTCGTTGAATGGTAATCGAAAAACGTTCTCCAAACACTCCTTTTTCTGCTCTAATTCCACACGAAACAATCATATTTATTTCGCAAGAGTTAGGTAAATGAAGTATTTTCTTTACTCTTAAACTATCAAAACCTTCAAGAGGACAAGTGTCATATTTTTTTGTTCACTCATTGCAAGCATAAAGGTTTGCGCCACCATTCCACAACTCTTTTTGCACGGTAACACGCATATCTTGTTCGGAAACTTGTCGTAAGATAGGACGAAAAAAACACCTATTGTTTGTGCTAATAGTTTGCGTACTAATCCCCAAACACCTAATCCTCGTGAGTAAAGAAAAGGCATTAGTTTACCATAATATGTAAGGATTGCTTTCTTTCTCGACTCTTTTTGTTTGCAGGACTATGTTTTTTTCTATTTTATCCACTTCAAAGTTTAGCACAGCTTTTGAATGTTCTTTGTATTTATCTTGTCGTGTAACGAACACAACAAGTTGCTTAGCTGTTTTAGCAGATAGTTGAGATAAACACGCAACACTTAGTTTTTTTCGAGCGTTTTCTTTATCAGTTATATGATAAAGCTTCCCATAGTTGCATATTCGAACTTGTGGGTGTTAAACACGCTTTTTCGATACATTCTTTTTACTATTTGAGCATCTATTTCTTTCGTATTATCATAAATGCGAGTTGCTCGTCTACGCTCTAAAAATCTGTTGTAAGTTCATCTTTAAAAATTATTGCTTTATCTTATTTGTCGTAGAAGTATAGAAATAAATAAAAGTAAGAACACTTATTTATGATATATTGTCAGTGTTCTTACCTTTTATATATAGTCTTGTTATTCGTTACCGACGGTAGCTTTTATAAACAAAAAGTTATGCCAATCGAAAAGTTTGACTTGTTTTACAACTTAATGCTTGCGTGGTTTTATAGGCGTAATGAGCTTAATATAGCTACCATATCCTTTTTCTTTCATTTCACTTTTGGGTATAAATTTAAGCGAAGCACTATTGATACAATAGCGAAGTCCACCTGTTTCAGTTGGTCCATCATTGAAAACGTGTCCTAAATGAGCATTTCCTGTCTTGCTACGCACCTCTATTCTGTTCATATTGTGCGAATTATCAGTTGTATTCTGTAGTAAATGATTGTCTATGGGCTTAGAAAATGCAGGCCAACCACAGCCCGATTCAAATTTATCTGTCGATAAAAAGAGCGGTTCTCCTGTTGTTATATCTACATAAATACCCTCCCTAAATTCGTTGTAATATTCATTTTGAAAAAGGCATTTCTGTTGAATTATGTTGCGTAACCTCGTATTGTAATTTCGTTAATGCTTGCTTTAATGAATCTTGAGAAGGCACTTTGTATTTTAGAGTGTTGTCTCTCTCTGTTAGCTTTATGAGCCATATCGAATAAAGCTTTCGGAATATGACAATACCCCTGTAGGATTTTTTATCTAAATAATCTTGATGATATTCTTCTGCAGCATAGAAATTTTTAAGCGGAAGCACCTCTATAGCCACGTAATCGCTACACTGTCCCTCTAATTTCATTATCTCAGCACGAATTAAAGGTAGGTCTTCAGAGTTTGTATAGTATATACCTGTGCGATATTGAGAACCTTTATCGTTTCCTTGTTGATTAACCGATGTAGGGTCTACGCTTTGAAAAATAAAGTTGTAATAACAGCGAAAGAGGTAACACTTGTGGGTTATATACCACTTTAACTGTTTCTGCGAGCTCAGTAGCATCTGTGCAAACATCTTGATAAGTGGGGTCTTTAATATTACCATTGGCATATCCTGTTTTGCGTTTCTAACACACCATTTATTTGTTTTAAATAGTGTTCTGTACCCCAAAAAGCAACCACCTGCCAAATATAATTCTGCTTTTATCATTCATTGCTTGTTCTTTTCATTTGTTTTGTTTTAGCCGTGCATGATATAAAAAGAAACACCATGCAAGTTAATAATATTAACGCTTTGTTGTTGTTTTTTTATTTGTTTTCATAGGAAATAATAATAATTTGTTTTACTTCTATATAAAGACTAATACCTATTTATAGTTTTATTTGTAGGTGCTTAGTCTTGTATTACAAAGTTATAGTTATTTGTAAATTTCAGCAATAAATATTAGCTATGCGTTTATAGATAGTATCTATTTAATGTTTTAAAGATGATTTTTTTCTGAGAAGGAATAAATTGAATTTTTATTGTTGTAAGTTGTTTAATCAACGATTTATGTACGGGTGTTTGCGCGAGAAGATTTCTGTGAGAGAGATTGCTAACAATTCTTTTTATGTGCGTATTAAGTGTTTAAGTCTATCAAAAATAGCATTTTTGCTATAAAAAAATATTTTTGTTGTTTTTATCTCTTATTTTTGAAAACTTAAAAAAACAGATGAAACAAACTATTTTAGCCCCCTTTTTTATATTCAAAATATTTATTTCAGAAAAGAAAGAGTTATGATAATGTTTTTTTGTGGTTATATCCTATAAAAAATGGACTTTTAAAGAGAAAAAAAGGTGTAAAAGCTTAGAGTTTACTTTTGCAAAAAGACGATATATTAGATGCCAATACATAAGCTATTAGGCTCTAAAACATGATGTATTGCAACCTAAAAGCTAAGCTTTTTGCGTTATAAATGCTTGTTTATTGCTTTTACTATGTAGTGTGTTTTTAGATTTGAAAAAGCTATATGTTTTATCGTTGAGGCTATTAAAAATGAGCAAAAATGAGCTTCTTTTCTCCTTCTAAAAAGAGTGTAAAAGATGAGCTTTTTTTTCTCTAAAGCAGAAAAAAATAAATGTAACAAAACACTCACAAAAAAGGAAGGCTATATTTTTGATAATTTATTTAGAATAAATGTAAAAATAATTAAGGTGAGTTCACAGCTCACCTTAATTATTATGCTTTTATATATATGTTGTTAAAACTGTAAAATGGCTATAATATATTGTTTTATTTAACGGTTATATGAAAACAACCTTGATGCACTTCGTATTTTATATGGCATTTATTCTGCGTTCTTATATCTTTTAATACTTCACTTAGAACCCATTTTAAGGTGTCGTTTCTAACTTTTTCTCCTGTTAATGCCTTGTGGGTCGGCAACAGTTCTGTAGCGATTATAGCAAATATCAAAAGTAGTTCCATAGAGATGGCAACTATTTTCTGTTGCATTTCTGTTATAATTACGCAATTTCATTACATCTTCTTGCGTGCGTAACACACTGGTTACAATGATTTGATGTAGTGGAATGCCTTTAATAGCTAAGCTTTATCAAAAAAATGTTTTACCAATTTCTTCTAATAAAACAGAGGCACGTGGCACTAAATAAGGAATACTTTGTTTAAGTGATTCTACATAAAAAGGATTACTACCTATATATACTAATTCGTTTTTACGTTTTTTTCTGCATCTTCGCGATTAGTAACAGGACGTACACCATATTGATTTGCCGAAATCAATTGCACATCGTTTTGGTCGGGAAAAAGCATCTTTATAGCTGGGAACACTATAAATTTTTATGTTTTACCTCTTTGCCATTTGCATCGAAAAAGAAGAGGTTGTTTTTATTTACAGAGAGAGATTTTGTAGTAGGAAAGCTAATGGAGCAGGGGAGTAAGTGTCTTTTTTTCTTCAATAGGTATGTTTTGTTTAGGTGTATTCGTTGTGTTATTATCTGCTAATTGAGGAAAAAACACAGCGCACAATACCCAATGCTACCACACTTAATAAAAAGCCTTGTATATATCTTTTTGATATTTTTCATTTTAAACAATTTCTTTTCCTACGACAAAGTTAATCATATATATTTATAAATTTATGGTCTGTGTTTATTTTTTTCTTTGTGTGTTTCACTATTTTTGTATATTTGCAACCATATAAACGTTTAGTAAAAAGAAAGCATTGATAGAGAAATATATCATATTAGACGAGGTTGACCTCATTATGTTTTATGGTGTTAACAATATAAACCTACAAATGATAAAGTCTTTGTATCCTAATGTGCGCATAATAGCAAGAGGAAACACCATAAAAGTATTGGGAGATGAACAAAAAGTAGAAGAAGTGGAGAAGCGTTTACTTGATATGAAAAAATCATTTGATTAAGTATAACGCTTTGAAAGAAGAAGATATTATTCATATTATCAATGGAGAAACTCCACAAAAAGAAGGAACCAAAGGCGTAATTACTTATAGCTTAAATGGAAAACCCATTAAAGCAAAATCGCAAAATCAACAATGTTTGGTTGATGCCTTTCAATCTTCTGATATGATATTTGCTATCGGTCCTGCAGGAACAGGTAAAACTTATCTTAGTATTGCTTTTAGCCGTGAAAGCATTAAAAGATAAAGTTGTACGCAAAAATAATATTGAGTAGACCCGCAGTAGAAGTCTGGAGAAAAAGCTTGGTTTCTTACCCGGTGATATGAAAGAGAAGATAGACCCTTACTTACAACCTTTATATGATTCGTTGGAAGATATGATTCCTGCGGTGAAACTACAAGATATGATAGAGAAAGACATCATTCAAATTGCTCCTTTAGCTTTTATGCGAGGTCGTACTTTGAATGATGCTATTGTTATATTAGATGAAGCCCAAAACACAACACCTGCTCAAATAAGAATGTTTCTCACTCGAATGGGTGGAATACCAAAATGATTATTACTGGAGATATAACCCAAATAGACCTTCCAAACAAGGCTAAGAGTGGATTAAAAAGAAGCATTAGTAGTATTAAAAAGATGTAGAAGGGGTGTCGATGGTGCATCTTAAAAAAATAAAGATATAGTGCGTCATAAGTTGGTAACAAAAGATTGTTAATGCTTATGAAAAGCACGATAACGAACACGAAATCATTCAAGAGAACTATATAAATAATCCAATTTAAAGAAAAATTATGAAAGCATTAACAAACACCGAGTTCAAGTTTGATGGTCAAATTGGCGTGTATCATGGCAAAGTGAGAGATGTATATAACATTAACGACGATTTGATTGTGATGGTTGCAACAGATAGAATATCGGCTTTTTGATGTTGTTTTACCTAAAGGAATTCCTTTTAAAGGACAAGTATTAAATCAAATAGCAGCACAATTCCTCGATGCAACAACAGATATTTGTCCCAATTGGAAGTTAGCAACTCCAGACCCTATGGTAACAATAGGTTTGAAATGCGAAGGCTTTAAAGTGGAGATGATAATTCGTTCTATACTCACTGGCAGTGCTTGGAGAGATTATAAAAATGGTAAAAAGAGAAATTTGTGGAGTGAAACTGCCTGATGGCATGAGAAAAAATGAACGTTTCCCTGAACCTATTATCACACCAACAACAAAGGCAGACGAAGGACATGATTTAAATATCTCTAAAGAAGAAATCATAGAACAAGGCATTGTTTCTGCTGAAGATTATGCTGTTATGGAGGAATATACTCGTAAAAATTTTTGCTCGTGGACAAGAAATTGCCGCTAAACGAGGATTGATTTTTGGTTGATACCAAGTATGAATTTGGTAAAAAGAGATGGGCAAGTTTATTTGATAGATGAAATCCATACACCTGATAGTAGTCGCTATTTTTTTATGCAGAAGGCTATGAAGAAAAAGTTTGAAAAAGGTGAACCTCAAAAACAACTATCTAAGGAATTTGTACGTCAGTGGTTAATCAATCATAACTTTATGAATGAAGAAGGACAAAACAATGCCTGAGATAACAGATGAATATGCAGAAAGTGTAAGCGAACGTTATATCGAACTATATGAGAATATAACAGGTAGTAAGTTTGTAAAAACCCTGACGAAACGTCCGATTTGAATAAACGTATTGAAGATAATGTTAGAGCTTATCTCTCAACAAGAAAAATAAATATAAATGTATAAACAAGAAGAAATAAAACCTTATAATAAACAAGAAGATATAGGTATCTTAGTGGAGCAAATGTTTGATAACATTGCTCCTACTTATGATAGCTTAAATCATCGTTTGTCTTTAAATATAGATAAATTTTGGAGAGATACTGCTATTGCCTATTTAAAGCCTTATAATCCTTCTCAAATTTTAGATATTGCAACAGGAACGGGCGATTTTATTATTCGCGCCGCTCAGCTTCTACGTTCTAAAGAGTTGTTGGGTGTTGACATATCCGAAGGAATGATGGCAATAGGACGTGAAAAAGTGGCAAAATTAGGGCTCCAAAATGCAATATCTTTTAAGAAAGAAGATTGTTTAAACTTGTCTTTTGAGAGCGAATCGTTTGATGCTGTTACTGCTGCCTTTGGTATTCGTAACTTCTCAAACTTAGAACAAGGACTTACAGAGATGTATAGAGTATTAAAAACAGGAGGACATTTATGTATTATTGAATTAACTGCTCCTGTTTCATTCCCAATGAAACAACTCTTTAAAATATATTCTCATTCAGTTCTTCCACTGTATGGACGTCTTATATCTAAAGATAATAGTGCTTACAGTTATCTCACTAAAAACGATAGAAGCTTTTCCACAAGGCGAGCGTATGGTTGATATCTTAACTAAAATAGGTTTCTCCGAAGTCTTGTTTAAGCGTTTAACATTTGGTGTTTGCACTCTCTATTTTGCCACAAAAATAATTTCTTTATTTATGAAGGAATATGGTTTATTAGGTAAGTCACTCAAACATTCTTTTTCGAGAAAAATGGTTTTCAAATAAGTTTCAACATGAAAAATATAGATGCACAATACCTTAATTTTGAGTTGGAAAAACTTGAATTCTTTTTATAGAACTGATAAAGAAGAATAAAAAAATTGCATGGCTTAAAATGTAACTATACCTTATAATTATACCTTATTTAAATGAGTTACATTTTACAGCTCAAGAAGTGGGAGCAGTAAATGTTATAAAAAAATAGAACATAGGTTAGGTAAGCCTTTATTTAATAGGATATAATACCGATGTATGGGGATTTGAACACAGTTTAGAACCCTTATTAAGAGAACAACATACAAATGCTTTTGGTTTTTAGGAACAGGTGGAGCATCTTTAGCTGTGTTAGTTGCATTGAAACATTTAGGCGTAAATGCAAAATTAGTGAGCAGAGACGAATAGTTTGACATATAAAGATATAACAAAGTCTGTTATAGAAAAAAATATAAGCTTATAATAAACACAACACCATTAGGAATGTATCCTGAGGAAAAATGCTTCTCCTGAAATACCATACGAGTTTTTAAACTCAGAGTATTTATTATATGATTTAATCTACAACCCTGAAATAACTCAATTTTTTTGTATAAAGGAATGTTACAGCAAGCTAAAACTAAAAATGGTTCAGAGATGTTAGAACTTCAAGCACAGAAAAAGTTGGGAAATTTGGAATAGTAAATGACAATGTAAACAATAAAAACAAATATGGATAATAGATACAAACTGCGCGGCGTTTCTGCTGCAAAAAGAAGACGTGCATAATGCCATTAAAAATATAGATAAGGGTATTTATCCTCAAGCTTTTTGTAAGATTATTCCTGATATATTAGGGGTAATGAGGAATATTGCAATATTATGCACGCTGATGGTGTGGAACAAAAAGCTCGCTTGCTTACATGTATTGGAAAGAAACAGGAGACCTTAGCGTATGGAAGGGTATTGCCCAAGATGCTATTGTTATGAATACGGACGACCTTTTTATGTGTTGGGGCAGTGAATAATATTCTTGTTTCTAGTACTATTGGTCGAAATAAAACACTTATACCCGGTGAAGTTATCTCTGCAATAATAAATGGTACAGAGGAATTACTTTCTGAGTTACGAGAAATGGGTATTGGTATTTATGGAACAGGAGGCGAAACTGCTGACGTCGGAGATTTGGTCTCGTACTATTATTGTAGACTCTACTGTAACTTGTCGCATGAAACGTTCTGACGTAATTAACAATGCTAATATTAGGCCAGGAGATGTTATTGTAGGTTTATCGTCTTCAGGACAAGCCACTTACGAAAAGTCTTATAATGGTGGAATGGGTAGTAATGGCTTGACAAGTGCCAGACATGATGTCTTTGCAAAATACTTATCTTTAAAAATATCCAGAGAGCTTTTGATAATGCTATTCCTGATGAATTAGTATATAGTGGTACTAAAAACATTGAAAGAAAAAGATAGCAGGTTTGAGCTTAGATGCTGGTAAGTTGGTTTTATCTCCAACACGAACTTATGCTCCCGTTATCTGTAAAATTATTAGCAGAAATGAAAGCTAATATACATGGTATGGTGCATTGTACAGGTGGTGCTCAAACTAAAGTGCTACATTTTTGTAAAATGATAATTGCAGGGTGATAAAAGATAATATGTTTCCAGTTCCACCACTATTTAAAATGATACAAGAAGAGAGTGGAACAGATTGGAAAGAGATGTATCAAGTTTTTAATATGGGACACCGATTAGAAATTTATGTAGACCCTGCTTTGGCAGAAAGAGTTATTGAAATAAGTAAGTCGTTTGACATAGATGCTCAAGTAATAGGAAGAGTAGAAGAAGGCGAAAAGAGTCTACAAATAAAAATCAGAATTTGGTATATTTAATTATTAAAAAAATGGCAGAACAAAAATAGTTTATTAAATAAGTTAGAAGGGTTAGAAAGTAGATTTGAGGAGGTATCAACGCTTATTACCGACCCTAATGTGATTGCAGATCAAAGTAGATATGTGCGTTTAACTAAGGAATATAAAGACCTTGGTGATATTATGGATGCACGTAAACGCTATATCTCTTGCTTAAATGTCATAAAAGAAGCAAAAGATATTTTAGCTAATGAGACTGATTCTGATATGAAAGAAATAGCTCGTGAAGAGTTACAGGAAAAATGAAGCTGATGCTACCTAAATTAGAAGAAGAGATTAAAATAGCCCTTGTTCCTAAAGATCCTGAAGATGCAAAGAATGTAGAAGTAGAAATACGTGCAGGAACAGGAGGAGATGAGTTCTCTTTATTTGCAGGTGATTTGTTTCAGATGTATAAGAAATATTGTGATTCTATGGGGTGGAACATATCTGTAACAAACACTTCAGAAGGAACTGTAGGAGGATTTAAAGAAATCGTCTTCTCTGTAACAGGTGCTAATGTATATGGTACTTTGAAAATATGAATCGGGTGTTCATCGTGTTCAACGAGTTCCAGCAACAGAAACACAAGGTCGCATGCATACGTCGGCTGCAACTGTAGCAGTATTACCTGAAGCAGATAAGTTTGAAGTGAATATAAATGAAGGTGATATAAAGTGGGATACTTTCAGAAGTTCTGGAGCTGGAGGGCAGAATGTTAATAAAGTAGAATCGGGTGTTCGTCTGCGTTATCCTTGGAAGAATCCTAATACAGGTGAAGTGGAAGAAATATTAATAGAATGTACTGAAAACAAGAGATCAGCCAAAGAATAAGGAACATGCTTTGTCTCGTTTGAGGACATTTATTTACGATAGAGAACATCAGAAATATGTAGATGATATTGCAAGTAGAAGAAAAATCGCTTGTCTCTACAGGGGATAGATCTGCCAAAAATTAGAACTTATAATTATCCTCAAGGAAGAGTTACTGACCATCGCATAGGTTTTACAACTCACGACTTACAAGGATTTGTATCAGGCGATATACAAGCATTGATAGATGCCTTAACTGTTGCTGAAAAATGCAGAAAAAGTTAAAGGAATCAGAATTGTAAAGATGATGATATTTATATTATTACGAATAAACTAATTATTTAGAACTTGTCTTACATAGATTAAATAACATATAGTTATTTTTTTACTTAAAAAAACTTTCATAGAATGAATAGAATAGAATTGGTTAAGCAGATATTTGATAAAAAGAGTTTTTTTATGTGTGGGGTTAGATCCTGATTTGCAAAAATACCACAACATTTATTGGAAAAAGAAGACCCTATTTTTGAATTTAATAAAGGAATTATAGACGGAACAGCTCCTTATTGTGTCGCTTATAAACCTAATTTGGCTTTTTATGAAAGTTTGGGATTAAAAAGGGGTAATTTCTTTTGAAAAAACAATAGAATATTTGAAAGTAAATTATCCAAACCATTTTATTATTGCTGATGCAAAAAGAGGTGATATCGGGAATACATCTAAAATGTACGCACAAACCTTTTTGAAGAGTACAATGTAGATGCTGTTACTGTTGCTCTTATATGGGTGAAGACAGTGTTGAGCCTTTTTTTATCATATAAGGATAAATGGACTATTGTTTTAGCACTAACCAGTAATAAAGGGTCTCACGACTTTCAATTTATAGAAACACCTACTGGTAGAAAAATTATTCGAAGAAGTGTTAACTCAAGTACAACAATGGGGTACAATAGAAAAATACTATGTTTGTAGTGGGTGCAACACAGGGAGAGATGTTTACTACTATTCGTAAGCATGCTCCAAATCACTTCTTATTAGTTCCAGGTGTAGGTGCTCAAGGGGGAAGTTTGCAAGAAGTGTGTAAATATGGTATAACTTCGATTGTGGATTACTTATTAATAGTTCGCGTGGTATTATATATGCCTCTAATGATATTGATTTTTCAATTGCTGCAGCTGATAAAGCTAAAGAATTGCAACAAGAAATGGAAGTAGAATTAAATAAAATATAGAAGTTAAGTAATTTTAGATAATTATAAATAAAAAAAGTGGTAAGGGGAAAATATTTTCTCTTATCACTTTTCTTATAAATTCTCTTGTACTATGAAAATATTACAAAAAAACAAGCGTGATATTAAGATTTTTTTACTATATTTGCAAGTCTAAAAATATTCCGATATTTAAATGAATCTTACAGCAAAAACAAATATCGCAAGTAATACAAGGGGCGTGTTGAAGGAGATGAAAACGCTATTGTAAATACATTTGCAAAAGATAGAAGAGGGCAAAGAAGGGGCTATTTTCTTTTTGTCTAATCCCAAATATTCACATTATTTATATACAACAAAAATCGACTATAGTACTTTTAGATGATAATTTTTGTACTTGATAAGCCTGTAACTACGACTCTAATTAGAGTTAAAAATGCTTATGAAGCCTGTGGCAAAGTTACTTCAAATATATGAAAGTACTAAGTCTAAAAAGAAGGGAATAGATAGCTTGGCTTTATATCGCGTCATCTGCAATGATTGGAGAAGATGTGATATAGGACCTTTTTGCTATATTGGTGATAATGTAAAAATGGGTGACGGTGTTATATTCATCCTCACGTAGTAATAGAGGATAATTGTAAAATAGGAGACAATGCCATAATTTATCCAAATGTAACCATTTATCATGATTGTATTATAAAGAATAATGTAATCCTTCATGCTGGTTGTGTTATCGGAGCAGATGGTTTTGGATTTGCTCCTTCTTCAGATGGATACAATAAAAATACCTCAAATAGGAATTGTAACAATAGAAGATGATGTTGAAATAGGGGCAAATACATGTGTTGATAGGTCTACAATGGGAAGTACTTATATCAGAAAAGGAGTAAAATTGATAATTTGGTTCAAATAGCTCATAATACAGATATAGGTGAAAACACGGTAATGTCTGCTCAAGTAGGTATTGCGGGTAGTACAACTGTAGGACAATGGTGTATGTTTGAGGTCAAGTAGGAGTTGCTGGGCATATAAATATTGGTAATAAAGTGTTTTTAGGCGCCCAATCTGGTGTTCCTGGCAGTTTAAAAAGATAATCAAACCCTCATAGGAACACCTCCTATGCCACAGCGTTCATTCTTTAAATCTCAAAGCAATATTTCAACGACTTCCTGAAATTTATAAGCAATTAAATGAATTACAGAAAGAAATTGAAGAATTAAAAAAATAGATAAGAAAAATAATTTTCATATAATATATGGATAAAATAAAGCAAAAAAACGTTGAAAGGAGTCTTTTCTCTGTGGAAAAGGATTACATACAGGGCTAAATTTAACAGTTACATTTAATCCTGCTCCCGAGAATCATGGCTACAAGATACAACGTATAGATCTCGAAGACCAACCTATTATTGAAGTTTATAGCAGAAAAAGTCATAGATACAACACGAGGAACAGTGCTTGCAGTTGGAGAGGCTCGAGTGTCAACAATTGAACATGGATTATCTGCTTTATACGCTTTAGGTATTGATAACTGCTTAATTCAAGTGAATGGACCTGAATTTCTATTCTTGATGGCTCTGCTATGCCTTATATGGAGAAAAATAAAGCAGGTAGGAATCGTGGAACAAAAATACTCCTAAGGATTATTATATTATTCGCCATAAAATAGAGGTCAAAGATGAAAAAGACAGGAAGTTGTGTAACAATTCTTCCCGATGAAGAGTTTAGTATCACAGCAATGTGTTCTTTTGATTCTAAATTTATCAATAGTCAGTTTGCGACTTTAGATAATATAGACAACTATGAAAAAGAAATTGCACCTGCAAGAACATTTGTTTTTGTTCGTGATATTCTTCCTCTTTTGGATGCAAATTTAATAAAAGGTGGTGATTTAGATAATGCAGTTGTTATCTATGAACGTCAAGTCCCACAAGAGCAATTGGATAAATTAGCCGATCTTTTAAAAGTACCTCATATCGATGCAGATAAAATAGGATACATTCAAAATAAGCCACTGATGTGGGAAAATGAATGTACACGCCATAAGTTGTTGGATATAATTGGTGATGTTGCACTTATAGGAAAGCCTTTAAAGGGACGAATTGTTGCTACACGTCCAGGGCATACCATCAATAATAAGTTTGCACGTCTTATCCGTAAAGAAATTCGTAAGCATGAGATACAAGCTCCTATTTATGATCCTAATGATGAACCCATTATGGATAACAATAAAAATAAGGGAACTTTTACCTCATAGATATCCAATGCAATTAATTGATAAGATTATTGCAATGGGTGCAAAATAGTATTGTTGGCGTTAAAAATGTAACAAGCAATGAGCCTTTTTACTGGACATTTTCCAACAGAACCTGTTATGCCAGGAGTTTTACAAATAGAAGCAATGGCTCAATGTGGGGGGATTATTAGTCTTAAATCAGGTAGAAGAGCCCGAACGATGGTCAACTTATTTTCTTAGTATAGACGACGTGAAATTCCGTCAAAAAAAGTTGTGCCTGGGGACACATTATTATTTAAAGTAGAGTTATTGCGTCCTGTACGACATGGAATAAGTTCGATGAAAGGATATATGTTTGTAGGTGATAAAGTTGTGTCTGAGGCAACATTTACAGCAAGTATCATTAAGAATAAATAATATTATAATTATATATGAATACAATAAGCCCTTTTAGCCTATATTCATCCAAATGCAAAAATTAGGAGAAAATAATTATATTGGTCCTTTTTGTTATATTGATGATAATGCTGTTTTGGGAAATAATAACACGCTACATAATAGCGTTACAATTGCAAGAGGAGCACGAATAGGAAGTAATAACGAATTTTTCCCAGGTGCGAGTATTTCAACTAAGCCACAAGATTTAAAGTATAAGGATGAAGATACCTTTTATGCGAAATTGGTAATAATAATAGTATAAGAGAAAAATGTTACAATATCACGAGGTACTGCATCTCGTGGAAAGACATTAGTTGGTAGCAATAATCTATTAATGGAAAGTGTGCATGTGGCACATGATTGTATTATTGGCTCAAATATTATAATAGGAAATTCAACAAAAATTTGCAGGAGAAGTTATTGTAGACGATAATGCAATTATTAGTGCTTCCCGTTCTTTGTCATCAATTTTGCCATATTGGAGGTTATGTAATGATACAAGGTGGTTCTAGATTCTCCAAAGACATTCCTCCATTTATTATTGCTGGAAAAAGAACCTACAAAGTATGCTGGGCTTAACTTAGTTGGGTTAAGACGTAGAGGATTTAGTAATGAGCTAATAGCCTTAATACATGATGCGTATAGACTTCTTTATTCTAAAGGTATAAAAAGAAGAAGGTATACAAGAAATAAAAAAAGAATTTACAGATAACTCCTGAAATTCAATATATTATTGATTTCTGTACAAAGTTCAAAAACGTGGAATTATCACTTAGTAATAAAAATTCTTTTTGTTCTATTAGGACCTACAGGTGTAGGAAAAACAGAATTGTCTTTAGCTCTTGCAAAAGAGTTAAAGACACCTATTATAAATGCTGATTCTCGTCAAATCTTTTAAAAGAAATACCTATTGGAACAGCAGCTCCTACTCAAGAAGAGCAAACACAAGTTGAACATTTTTTTGTAGGTTCTCATAGTATCAACGATTATTATAGTGCTGCCTTATATGAAGAAATGTTATTAAAACATTGAATTCTGTTTTTAGTCGAAAATAATGTAGCTCTCTTAGCAGGAGGAAGTATGATGTATATTGATGCTGTTTGTAAAGGTATAGATGATATTCCTACAATAAAAAGAAGATATACGGCAGAAATATAAAGAACGTTTAGAAACAGAAGGATTGGAACAATTACTTGTTGAATTAAATAAAGTAGATCCTGAATATTATTCAATTGTTGATAAGAAAAATTATCGTAGAGTGGTACATGCTTTTAGAAATTTGTAATCAAAACGGGTAAAACTTACACTTCTTTCCGAACTTCTTCTGTATCTAAACGTCCTTTTAAAATTGTTAAGATAGGCCTTAATAGACCCCGAGAAGAACTTTATGACCGTATAAATGAAAGGGTTTTGTCAATGATAGATAAAGGACTTATTGATGAGTTTCTAAAAGAATGTATCCTAATAAGCACTTAACTGCTTTTAAATACAGTCGGCTACAAAGAGCTATTTAAATACTTTGATGGAGATTATGATTGTGAAGAAGCGATTAGGCGAATTCAATCTAATACTCGACAATATATGAGAAAACAGCTAACATGGTTTAAAAAAAGATACAGAAATTACATGGTTTAACCCCTCACAAAAACAAGATATACTAAATTATATCTATCAGTTTTTATAAAGATAGATAGTAAATAATTTAATTCTAAAGTATTTAAAAATATCATGATTCATAAATTGAAAGCATTCAGTAGTCTTCTTATTCAAAAAAATTAAAGAATTTCTTTGTTTGGTATAGAAAGACATTTAAAGAAGGTGCTTGGTATACTAAAAATTGGTATAAGTGTAGTCTCTTTTTCTTTTTCTTATTGTTGTTTATTTTGTTGCGGTAGATATAAATTTCTTATGGTTATTTGGTAAATCACCTGGGTTTTTCTGAGATACGGAAACCTACAACTTGCAGAAAGCTTTCCTGAAATATATAGTTCAGATGGTGTTCTTATTGGAAAAATATTTTAATGAAAATAGAACACTCGTAAAAATATTCAGATGTTAATCCTTGGTTTTGGAAGACTCTTATAGATACTGAAGATGAACGCTTTTATCATCATTTTGGTATTGATTTTTACAGGAATGTTTGCTGCTTTTAAAAGACGCTGTTTTACATCATGATGCAAGAGGAGCCTCAACAATTACACAGCAATTGGCAAAAAAATATGTTTCGAGTTCGTACCCAATATTCAACAGGTTTATTAGGTAAAGTGCCAGGTATACGTCTTTTAATCATTAAAAAGTAAAGAATGGATTATTGCCACTAAGCTTGAAATGATGTATAATAAAGATGAGATTTTTAGCGATGTATGCTAATACAGTGGATTTTTGGAGCAAATTCTTATGGTATTAAAAACAGCTTGCAAAAACTTATTTTAATACTACTCCTAAGAATTTAACAATAGAGCAATCAGCTGTTCTTGTAGGTATGCTAAAAAGCTACAACCTCTTATAATCCTATCTCTAATCCAAAAAAATAGTTTAAAGAGAAGGAATGTTGTTTTATTGCAAATGAAACAACATAAAGATATTACTGCTGCTGAATATGATTCTTTAAAAACAAATACCTATAAAACTTGATATACGTGTTGAGAAAAAAATTATGATGGTAAGGCACAATACTTTCGTGAAAGAGTTGCAGATTATTTAAAAAGATTGGTGTCAAGAGAATGGATACGATTTATATAATAGTGGTTTAAAGATTTATACTACTATTGATACTCGCATGCAGAAATATGCTGAGGAAGCCTGCTCGCAAACAGATGCAGCAAGTGCAGAGAAATTTTAATAACCATTGGGGTAGTAATGAGCCATGGATAGATGAAACAGGTAAAGTTATTCCTCAATTTATAGAAAAGATAGCTCAACGTCAGCCTTATTATAAGACTTTATTAGCAAAGTTTCCCAATAATCCTGATTCCGTTTCATATTATTTAAATAAACCTCACAAAGTTCAGGTTTTTTTGATTATCAAAAAGGAATGATAGAGAAAGAAATGTCTACCATGGATTCTATTCGTTATATGGTACATTTTATGCACTGTTCATTCATAGCAATGGAGCCTCAAACAGGTGAAGTAAAAGCGTGGGTAGGCGATGTTGATTTTAATTCATGGAAATATGATAAGGTTACTGCTATGCGTCAACCAGGGTCTACTTTCAAACTCTTTGTTTATACGGAAGCAATGAATCAAGGTTTAACTCCTTGTGATAAGCGCAGAGATGAGTTTATTTCAATGCAAGTATTTGATAAAGTAAAGAATAAAGAAGTAACATGGACTCCAACAAATGCAAATGGCCGTTTTAGTGGAGATTCTATACCTTTAAAATCAGCTTTTGCGAGAAGTATAAATTCTGTTGCAGTGCGTTTAGGGCAAGAAATGGGCATTAAGAGAATTGCTGAAACCGCAAAGAAAATGGGTATAAAGAGTCCATTAGACGAAACTCCTTCTTTAACCTTAGGGTCAAGTGATGTTAATTTGCTCGAACTTGCTAATGCTTATAGTGTTATTGCTGATAATGGGGTGCATAGAGAACCTGTTTTAGTAACAAAAATTGTAGATAGAGAAGGTAGAGAAGTTTATACAGCTCCAAGAACAAATGAACAAGTGTTACCTTATAAGACAGCCTTTTTATGCAACAACTTCTGATGGGAGGTATGAAAGAGCCTGGAGGAACATCTCAAAGTCTATGGGGATATGTTGGAAATTTCAGAGATACTGATTTTGGAGGTAAGACTGGAACTTCTAATAATCATTCTGATGCGTGGTTTATGTGCGTTAGTCCTAAGCTTGTTGTTGGTGCTTGGGTAGGTGGTGAATATAGAAGTATTCACTTCAGAACGGGGGCATTGGGACAAGGTTCACGCACGGCATTACCTATTTGTGGATACTTTTTGCAATCAGTCTTTGCTGATGCTGCTTTTAAGAAATATCATGGGCAGTTTGATAAACCTAAAGACGGTGATATCACAAGTAGTATGTATAATTGTCAGAGTTATTATTCAAGTAGTAAACGAGATACGACTAATGTAGATAGTCTTCGTCATAGCGAAGAAGGAGTAGTGCTTGACGATGATGATAATTTGCGCATTTCTACCCTCAGACGATAAGTCTGTTGATATCCGTAAAGAGGCGGATAAGGAACAAAATAAAACAGACAAGAAGAAAGAAAAGCGAAGAGAGCAAACTGTTACTTTCGATGAACTTTAATGGAGCATAATGAAATAATAGAATTGACAATCCTGAATTGCAAAATGCACTAAGGATTGTCCAATTTACACATCAATCTTTATTTTTAACAGGAAAGGCAGGAACAGGTAAATCCACTTTTCTACGTTATATTTCTTCGCACACAAAGAAGAAACATGTTATTCTTGCACCTACGGGAATAGCAGCAATAAATGTTGGAGGTGCTACTTTACATAGCTTTTTTTAAATTGCCTTTTCATCCTTTGTTGCCAACAGATCAAAAGTATAGTATTAAGTATTTACGAAAAACTCTTAAGTATAATTCTGAAAAAGTAAAACTTATTCGAGAACTTGAGCTTATTATCATAGATGAAATATCCATGGTTAGAGCTGATATAATAGATTTCATTGATAAAGTTTTAAGAGTTTATTGTAATAATATGCGCGAACCCTTCGGAGGGAAAACAACTTCTGTTCGTAGGAGATCTTTATCAATTAGAACCTGTTTTAAAAAGAAGAAGATAGACAACTTGTTCAGCCTTTTTATCCATCTATTTATTTTTCTCTGCACATATCTTTTAGAACTTTCCAACTTGTATCTATTGAACTAAAAGAAAGTCTATCGACAAACAGACACTTCATTTATTCGTATTCTTGATAATATTCGTGTATCACAGGTCTCTGCGTCAGAGATTTTTTATTAAATAAACGTGTAGGTAAGGTCTCAGATAATTCTCAAGACAAACTCTCTATCACTTTATCAGCACGTCGAGACACTGTTGATTTTATAAATGAAGAACGTTTAAATAAACTTTCAGGTCAAAAAGCGTCTTTTTAAAGGTTTTATCTCAGGAGAGTTTCCTGAAAATAGTTTACCCACACCCATGGAATTATCTTTAAAAAGTAGGAGCACAAGTATTATTTATAAAGAATGATAAAAGAAAAAAACGGTGGGTAAATGGAACTTTGGGTACGATAATTAGTTTTGGAAATGAAGAAAAACGATTCCATTCAAGTGAAAAACAGAAGATGGGAGAGAAGTAGATGTAGATATAGAGATATGGAGTAATATAAAAATACAGTTTTAACGACAAGGAACAGAAAGTAGAAGAGGAAGAAATTGGTACTTATCATCAATACCCTATAAAACTTGCATGGGCTATTACCATTCATAAAAAGCCAAGGTTTAACTTTTTCAAAATGTTCAGATAGACCTTACAGGAGGTGTTTTTTTGCAGGAGGACAAACTTACGTGGCATTAAGTCGTTGTCAGTCTTTAGAAGGTATAACTTTAAAAATCTCCCATAAAAAGAGAAGATATCTTTGTTCGTTCAGATGTATTAAAAATTTGCTCAACAGTATAATGATAAACAAGTCATAGAGCAAGCTTTACAGCAAGGAAAGGCAGACCAAGAATATTTTTTTCTGCTATCAAAGCTTGATAAAGGTAATATGTCAGAGTTTATACATCACTTCTTTGTAGCAATTCATAGTAGATATGATATAGAAAAAGCCCATCGTAAAACGTTTCATTCAACGAAAGTTGAATAAGATAAATACGCTAAAAAGCTGAAAATGAAACTCTGAAAAAGAATTAAAGAAGCAACATTCGTTTCTTAAAAAAACTTGCTGTAGAATATTTTATGATGGGTAGAGAGTGTGAAAAAGAAGGCTTTCGTGATGCTGCTAAAAAGAAATTATGAGAAGGCATTAGAGCTTTATCCTGATTATCCTGAAGTTATACGACGATTAAAAAGTTGTAAAAAGATATACATTTTTAGTAAAAAAAGCATATAATGGGTTGCAAGTATAAGATAATATCTTTTATATTTGCCACATAATTATACATACATTCCTAATGAAATACAAATCTTTTATATGCTATTTTTCATGTCTATTTTGTTTATAGCATGCCAGAAACCACCTCTTCCTGAAGAAACAGAAAAAGAAGAGGGAAGATATTACGAGGTAGAGGATGAAGATGTAACTCCATATGTTCCTCCTCATAAACCGCATAAACCTAATAATCGCGACGAAAAATAATTCTTCTTCTAATACAGAAAAACCTCAAAATGAGTATAATTATGATAAGGTACTAAGTGTAAAATGAATTTTTTTAGTAAACGATTATCAGCAGCAAGTTTGGGTTTCTGGTTATATTGTTGGAGCATGTGCAGGTAATATAAAAATGCCGTTTTCAAAGCTCCTTTTTAGATGGACGTCTGCCATTCTTTTGGCAGATTCTATTGGAGAAACTCGTAAAAATAAACTTATTTCAATACAACTAAAAGGGACGTAGTATTGCAAGAAACACCCTTAATCTTGTTGACCATCCAGAGAATGTAGGAAAGAAGATAAAAAGTTTTTGGTTTTCAAAATACATATCTTGATATTACAGGTGTGAAAAGATTGGGGTAATACTTTTTGAGTGGCTACCTTAATAAGATAAGGATAATACTTTTAAAAGTGTATTTTTTCATCTTTCTATTACTTTGAAACTTAGAATAAAGATAGGAATATAGAAAAACTGTACACTAATAAATAGCTTTATTTCTTACCAAGTGCAGTACCAGTAACAAACCCAGTTGTCCATGCAGCTTGTAGTTAAATCCTCCCGTTATTGCATCTATATTGAGCATTTCTCCTGAAAAAATATAGATTAGGGATATGTTTACTTTCGAGTGTTTGAGGGTTTACGCTCTTTAAAGAAACCCTCCACAAGTTACAAACTCATCTTTAAATGCTCCTTTTACCTTCTACATTATAAATGTCGTTTGTCAGTGTTTCAATCAATTTATTTAAGTTTTTCTTACCAATCTCTTCACATCTTTTGGTTACTTCTATGCCACTTCTTTCTACTAAATAGCTCCAGACACGTTGTGTTAAATGATAAATATGCAAGCTTGATAGTTGTTTCTTTTTATTCATTTCAAATATTTCTAATAAGTATTCTTCTACTTTAGAGGCATTAGACTCATTTATCCAGTTTATAGATACTTGAAATTTATAATTGTTTTCTTTTGCAACAATTGCTCCATACGATGATAATTTCAGTGTTGCAGGTCCACTTATTCCCCAGTGCGTAATAAGTAAAGAATCTTTACTCTCAATCTTTGTACCTACAATTCGTAGCGATACGGTTGGCACACTTACCCCCATTAAATTTAGTAGATTCTTGTTGTTAATATTAAAAGTAAAAAGTGATGGAACAGGAGGAACTATTTTTATGCCCAGAGCAAGTAAGAAATGCTAACTTAGAAATATGAGGAACACCTCCCATTGCTAATAAAACAGCATCAAAGATGCAAGACTCTTGAGTCTGAAAACAAACCTTTAAACGATTTCCTGCAGTTTGTTCAACACTCAAAAAGTGGTGATTATAAGCAATATTTATATTTAACCTTTGAGCTTTTCTTTGTAAACAATCAACAATAGTCTTTTGCATCTTGAGATGCTGGAAACAAACGTTGGTCTTCTTGTGTCATAAGTTTTTACACCATTATTCTCAAACCATTTAACTGTATCTTGATAATTAAAATGGTTAAATAATCGTTTTAATAGCTTTTCTCCTCGTGGATATACTTGCTTTAAATCGTCTACTTCATTAAATGTGTTAGTGAGATTACAACGCCCACCACCTGTAATAAGAACTTTAGCTAAAGTCGTTTTTACCTTTTTTTCAAAAAAATAGTTATATTCAGTTGAGGGTTTAGTTCTTTTGCTCTGATTGCTGCAAAAAATCTCGAAGACCACCACCTATAATAGCAATATTATTCATCTTTCATTTCATTTATCTTTATCCAACAACTATGTTTTTATTTCTAATATTACTAAAGGAAATAAATGCACACATTCAAACTCTTTTCTTTAAATATCTTTCATTGTTAACGATATTCGTTTTCTTTGTTGGTCTATATCCAACACTTTCACTTGAACATGGTCATGTAGCTTAATTACGTCTGTTAGATTAGTTATATATTGATTTGAAACTTGAGATATATGCACCAAAACCATCTTGATGTACACCAATATCAACAAAGACACCAAAATTGGTTATGTTGGTGATAATGCCAGAAAAGAACCATTCCTTCACTAAATCGTCTATTGTTTTAACCCTCTCATCATATTCAAAAAGGCTCTAATGTCATACGTGGATCTCTTCCGGGTTTATCCACTCTCTCATAATATCTTGTAATGTAGGCATTCCTACTTGTTGTGTAACATATTGTTGAAGGTTAATTGTGTTTTGCTTTTCTTTGTTTTTAATTAAACTTTCTACTGTTTCACCACAATCTTTTGCCATTTTCTCTACCAAATAGTAGCTTTCAGGATGTACTGATGTATTATCTAAAGGATTTTTGATTGAGGTATACGCAAGAAACCTGCACATTGTTGAAAAAGCAATAGCTCCTAAACGTGGAACCTTTTTTAATGATTCTCTACTTTTAAAAGCACCATGCTCTTTTCTATAGTTCACAATTTTTTGAGCTAAAGAACTACCAAGTCCGCTAACATAAGTAAGTAATGGCACGCTGGCTGTGTTTAAATTAACACCTACAGTGTTAACACAATGCTCCACAACTCTATCTAAGTTACTTTTCAACTTTGCTTGGTCTACATCATGTTGATATTGTCCTACACCAATACTTTTAGCATCTATTTTTACTAACTCTGCTAATGGGTCCATTAAACGTCTTGCAATAGAAACAGCACCCCTTACAGTTACATCTTCATGTGGAAACTCTTCTCTTGCAATCTTTTGATGCTGAATAAATAGAGTTTCCCATCTTCGCTCACCATAAATATATTAGGTGAAATTGTAAAAAGATATGTTTCTAATGAGTGAAAGAGTTTCTCTTCCTGCTGTTCCATTACCTACCGCAATGGCTTCCAATATCATATTGACGAACCAGTGTGATTAGTTTTTCTTCTGATTCTTTAATTTTTGAGTGAGGAGGATGAGGATATATAACATCATGAGTTAATAGATTACCTTCTGAATCTACGCAAACTAATTTACAACCTGTTCTAAATCCGGGGTCAACTCCTAACACACGCTTTTGTCCTAACGGTGCAGATAACAACAATTGTTTTAAGTTTTCACTAAAAAAACATGTATTGCTTCTTCATCTGCCTTTTTCTTTTATATTGTTGTAGTAATTCGTTTTTTTATAGCAGGAAGAGTAAACGCTTGTAAGCATCTTCTATTGCTTCAGAAATAAAAAAGCACTACAAGCAGTTTTTATAACTAATGTATTTTCGTTGTATCTTTTCTATAAAAAAATCGTTATCAACTTCTATATTTACCGATAAAATACCTTCGTTTTCACCTCTTAAAATGGCTAAATATCGGTGTGCAGAACAACGTTTAAGTAACTCAGAGTGATTAAAATAGTCGCTAAACTTATGTGCTTCTTCTTCAATGTCTTTTTCCTTTTTACTTTAACAACAAGTTTTGCTTCTTCGTCAAATCCTTTTCGGAGCATTGCACGTACACTTTGTTCCTCGCTCACTTGTTCTGCTATAATGTGTTGAGCACCTTTTATTGCTTCTTCACTGATAAAACGGAGTTAGAAAGAAAATCTTTTGCTTTTTGTTGTGGATTTTTTTCACGTTGAAGAAGTAGAATTGTAGCTAAAGGCTCTAATCCATTTTCTTGCAACCTGTGCTTTTGTGCGTCGTTTAGGCTTATAGGGCAAGTAATATCTTCCAAAAGAGTTGCATCTACGCAATTTTCAATTTGTTCTTGCAACTCTTTTGTCATTTTACCCTGTTCCGTTATTGTTTTTTTATAACGGTTTCTTTTCTTTAAATAACTCAAGTAAATAAGTGTAATACTCTTTTACTTCGGTTATCATCACTTCGTCCATGTTTCCCGTTGCTTCTTTTCTATAGCGAGAAATAAATGGAATTGTGGCTCCAGAATCGAATAATGAAAGCGTATTTTTCTACATATTTAGTATCAATCCCTAACTTGTCTGTTATAAAAGGAGTAAATTTATTCATACACATTATTATATATAAGGCCACAAAGTTACAGAAAAAGAAATGGAGAAAGATGGTTTTTAGCATTTATTTTTTTATTGTACCTTTGCATCATTATAGTAGCAATAGATGTTCTAAATATAAGTAAATTATTGCATTTAGACCTCTTATAAGCAACAAAAAGTATAAGTGTATTAAGTTAAGACATATTTATAAAAACAATGACTTACACGATAGAACAAGTTACAACCTTAATAGGCGCACACCGATATGGATGCGTAGAAACCACGATTGCTTTTCTTTTTAACCGATAGTCGTTCAGTTTGTTTTCCTGAAGAAACTTTATTTTTTTGCCATTAAAACAGATAGAAACGATGGTCATCGCTATATTTCAGAATTATATAAGAAAGGTGTTAAGAACTTTGTTGTAACCACTTTACCTCAAAATTACGACAGTTTGTATCCCACAGCTAATTTTTAAAGGTTACAAGCTCATTAAAAGCACTTCAACGATTAGCCGAACGACATAGAGATAGCTTTTCTATACCCGTTGTAGGCATAACAGGGAAGAATGGAAAAACCATGGTAAAAGAGTGGATTTATCAGCTTTTTAAGTCCAAGTATGGTTATTACAAGAAGTCCTAAAAGCTATAATTCACAAACAGGAGTTCCTCTTTCTGTTTGGTTAATGAACGAAAATACCCAGTTAGCACTTATCGAGAGAGGCATAAGTGAGCCTCAAGAAATGAATGCTCTTAAAACCATTATACAACCCTACGATAGGGGTTTTTCACTACATTAAGCTGATGCACATCAGAGCATTTTTCATCGTTGAAGAGTAATGTATAGAAAAAGCTTGAGTTATTTCACTGAGGTAAAAACGCTTATATATAATGTAGACGAGTTTATTTTTACAAGAGGCAATAGCAGATATGCACTTTTCTGGTGAGCTATTTACTATTTCTACAAAACAAAAAAAGAAGTCCCACTTTTTTTATGTGTCAAAACATAAAGAAAGAAGATAAAATGAGCGTGATAGAATATCAATATAAAGGGCAAACTTATTGCTATTCGCTGCCTTTTTATTGATGATGCTTCTATACAAAAACTCCATCACTTGTGCTGCTGTTGCACTTTTATTTAGGAATAGATTCTACGACATTAGCAGAACGAATGACTTATTTAGAGCCAGTTGCTATGCGCTTAGAGGTAAAAGAAGGAATTAACGGATGTACGCTAATAAATGATGCTTATAATGCAGATTTAAATTCACTTGATATTGCTTTAGATTTTATGAATAGGCGTCCTAATCATAAAGGCTATGCGCACACGCTTATTTTAAGTGACATTTATGAAACAGGTAAGCCTTTAAAACAACTTTATACCGAAGTCTCAAACCTCCTCATCAACCGAAAAATAGATAAACTAATAGGAATAGGAGAGAATATAACTGCTTTCCAAGACCTTATAAAGGTAGATAATAAAGTGTTCTTTACAAGTGTAAAAAGACTTTATTGCGAGCGATTTATGGAAAAAAACTTTAAAGATGAAATCGTGTTATTAAAGGGAGCAAGAAAGTTTGATTTGAGCAAATAACCGAGCTTTTTAGTGCAGAAAGTACACGAAACAACACTCGAAGTGAACTTAACCGCAATGATAGAGAACCTTAATTTTTTTATCGTTCTTACATGAAAAAAAGGACACTAAGTTAGTGTGTATGATTAAGGCTGATGGTTACGGAGCGGGAGCTATTGAAATTGCAAAAAACGCTACAAGACCATAGAGTAGACTATTTAGCAGTGGCTGTTGCAGATGAAGGTGTACTGTTAAGAAAGAGTGGTATTACTGCAAATATTATGGTGATGAATCCAGAAATGTCGTCTTTTAAAAACATTATTCGATTTCGATTTAGAGCCAGAAGTTTATTCGTTCCGTCTCCTTGACGCACTTATAGAGGCTGCAAACAAAGAGGGTGTAACTCAATTCCCTATTCATTTAAAACTCGATACAGGTATGCACCGCTTAGGGTTTTAATCCATTAGAAGATATGGACTTACTTTATTGAGCGTTTAAAGCATCAGAATAACCTCATACCTAAATCGGTTTTTCTCATTTTGTTGAGGGCTGATAATGAAAAGTTCAACACCTTTTCAGAACAACAATTTAGTTTATTTATGCAAGCATCTAACCAATTGCAAGATGCTTTCTCACATCATATATTGAAACATATAGACAATAGTGCGGGTATACTTAATTTTTCCTGCTCGTCAACTCGATATGTGTAGGCTTGGTTTAGGCTTATATGGCATTGATAGTAGAAACAATAACATTCTTTCAAACGTGTGTTCGCTTTACACTACCATACTTCAACTGCATAAAGTTCCGAAAGATGAAACGGTAGGATATAGTAGAAAAGGAACACTTAACAAAGATAGTGTTATTGCATCTATACCTATTGGTTATGCAGATGGTTTGAATAGACATTTAGGAAACAGGCATTGTTACTGTTTAGTGAATGGAAAAAAGCCGAATATGTTGGTAATATATGTATGGATGTAGCAATGATTGATGTAACAGATATTGATTGTAAAGAAGGAGATAGGGTAGAGATATTTGGTAATAATCTGCCTGTAACAGTGCTTTCTGACGCATTAAACACTATTCCATACGAGGTTTTAACCACCATTAGTCAGCGTGTAAAAACGTATCTACTTTCAAGATTAAGAAATAAAACGTAAAATTGTAGGGCAGAAATGCTTATAAGAAAGGTCTATACACTTTATGGTATGTGATAGACCTTTTATTATATAACATTAAAATGGTGTAGTGCCTTTGCAATACCGTTATCATCTACCGACGAAGTTACATAGTTTGCATGCGCTTTTTACATTGTCGGAAGCTGTTTCCCATGGCTACACCTATACCCGAATTTACTAATATAGAAATATCATTTTCACCATCTCCAAAAGCCATAATGTTATCTAATGAAATATTTTCAAACATTGCTACTTCTTTTTAAAAGCTTTTCCTTTGGTGGCTCCAATGTAGAGAGACATCTATAAATTCAGGGTGCCATCTTGTTGCAATACAATGTGGAAGAGAAGGCATTATCTCATCTTGTAGCGATTGCGAATAAAGGGTGTAATTTGTAGTACATCGTCTTCAAGTACTTTAGATACAGGAATAGAAAGGTCGAATGTAGTTATATGAAGTCCTTTAACAAAGATACGTTCTAAAATCTCCTTTGCATTTATCACAGCGATATGCTTTTGTTCCTATCACAATACTACAAAAATCATATTTCTTAGCATAGTCTATAAACAATAAAACCTCTTCTTTATTCATTGGGTGCTTAGAAATAACACTGTTTTTAGTAAAACTAAAAGCCCCATTAGTGGTGATATATCCATCTATAAGATGCTCAATTTCGTTTAAATTCGTAATAAATCCTAATGGTCTTCCTGTGGAAATATAAATTTTTATTCCCTTTTCTTTAGCCTTTTGTAGTGCTTCTATGGTAGAACTTTGTATTTTGTGTGTCTTAAAACTAACAAGAGTTCCGTCTATATCAAAAATAATGCTTTTTATATTCATTGTATATCGCTTTTTATAAAAATAGTTTTTTTGTATTTTTACATGTTGTTGGTAATTGTTATTCATATAACATTGCAAAAGATACAAAAAAATAAGAACAAGAGAAAAATAATAATCTATATAGAGAGAAAAAGATTAAGCTTTATGTTTTTTTATTATAAAGAAAGAGTAAATTTATAGACTATCTTTTTCAGTTTTATATGCCTTATTTTTTTGTGAGCGTTTTGTTACATTCTGATTTGTTGTTATAGCTAAAAATAGTTTAGCTTTTTAGTGTCTTTTAAAGTGTAAAAAGAATGAAATCTATTACAAAAATAAATCTTCTTTTTTTGTAAAACATATATCTTTTAATACACTAAAAATCTACTTTTGGTTGTCTAATAAATAAGAGTTGAACCTTTTAAAAGGTAATGTTTTAGCATGCAATAGCTTATGTTTTAGGGGGTAATATACAGTCTTTTACCTCCTAAAAACATTATCTTTTTCATTGTAAAACCTAAGCTTTTACACGGTTGAGGCTTTTTATTGATGAATAAATAGACTAAAAACAAGCTTTTAATGTAATGAACTTCAAAAATTTAATCTCTTTTTCTTAGCAGTCTACAAAGCGTAGAAAAAACAGCAAGAAATAAGCACTAACTGTCGAAAAATGAAAAATACAGAACAAAGAATTTGTGCGAAAAATAGCAATATTTTGTATTTATTTTTGAAAACAAAAAGAACGCAGTTTTATTTGTAATTTTGCACTATGAAGAGGCACTTACGATTTAAAAAAATATACGTTTCTTATTTTTATTTATTGCTGTTACGTTTTTTTATTAACGGCGTGTTCGAGCGACAAATTTATACCAGAAAACAGCTATTATTTAAAAGAGTGTAAAGATAAAGGCGAAGGATAAACAAATTGAGGTTTCGTCTTTAAAACCTTATATTCGTCAAAAAGAAAACTCAAAAATGGTTCTCTTTGTTTAAACTTCCTTTGGGAGTTTACGATTTGTCGGGTAGAGATACAACTAAATGGATAAATAAAACATTGAAAAATAGGTGAACCACCTGTTATATACGATTCTTTATTGACAGAAATGTCTAAAAACGACCTTATAAAGGTGCTTCCAAGATAGAGGATATATCAATGCAGATGTAAAGGTTGTATTAAGAAAAAAAGAATAAAAAGGTAAAGGTGAATTATTTATTAGACCCTAAAACACCTTTTTATTTACGAAAAAATAAACTATTTGATAGAAGATGATAGTATTGCAAAATTGTTGCGCTTAGACGATGAAAGCAATCAAGGACTAAAAAGAAGGAATGCCTTTTATGGTTGAAACGCTTGATAATGAACGTAAAAAGAATTACTAAGTTATTGAATGACAAAGGGTATTATCGTTTTCATAAAGATTTTATTATCTTTCATGCCGACTCGGTTACTTATGAGCATGGAATAAATTTAACGTTGCGTTTACTTAAAAAAATATAAATGCTAAACAAGAGTCTTTTAGGATTTCATTCGCGTTATAAAATCAATCAAATTATATATGGTGGTAACGAATCGGGTAGTACTCATATTAGAAATAAAAACATTATTAAACAACACGATGATAGAACAAGGCGACTATTATAGTAACGAAAAACTGCTTTTACACTTATCATAAATTTTCTCGTTTACCTGCTATTCGCTATACAAATATTAAGTTTGAAGAATTACCTGACACAAACTTATTAAATACATATATCTCTTTTAGTACCAATAAAATAAATACATTGTCTTTACGTCCTGAAGGAACAAATACAGCAGGCGACCTTGGTGCTGCCGTATCTGCTGTTTATGAAAACAGAAACTTGTTTCATGGGGGCGAAAAACTAACTTTTCAAGCTCGTGGAGCTTTTGAAGCTATCACTCGTTTAGAAGGTTATAAAGATAAAGACTATCAAGAATACAGCATAGACGGAAAGCTAACATTGCCAAGTTTTGTTGCTCCTTTCTTATCAAAAACATTTAGACGAAATAGTAATGCTATATCTGAATGGACTATTCGTTATGATCTTCAGAATAGACCAGAGTTTCATAGACGTGTATTCTCTACATCGTGGAGATATAAATGGAAGTTTCTTACAGACAACTTATCTTATCGTTTGGACCTATTAGATATAGATTACATTTATATGCCGTGGTTATCAGAAACATTTAAGAGAGATTATCTCGATAATGTTAGCAGTAGAAACGTAATATTACGCTATAATTATCAGAATTTATTTATAGTGAAATGGGGCTTTGGATTAGCATTTAACAACGCAAATAACGCTTTAAAATTGAATATAGAGTCGGCTGGAAATGCTGTTCATTTTATCTCTAAAATGACAAATGCTACCCAAAATAAAGATAATCAATACACCTTATTTAATATAGCCTATGCACAATACATAAAAGGCGATGTAGATTATACGCATTTGTTACAAGTAGATGAACGAAATTCGTTTGCTTTTCATGTGGGATTTGGTATTGCTTATCCTTATGGAAATAGCCATGTATTGCCCTTTGAAAAGCGTTATTTCTCTGGTGGAGCTAACTCTGTGAGAGGTTGGAGTGTACGTTCATTGGGTCCAGGAAGTTATGCTGGTGCCGATAAACGCATTGATTTTATAAATCAAACAGGAGATATGAAAGTCGATTTAAATGTTGAATATCGCACATTCTTATTCTGGAAACTCTATGGAGCAGCCTTTGTTGATGCAGGAAATATTTGGACTTTGCACTCGTATGCAGAACAACAAGGAGGTCAATTTAAGTTGAATGAGTTTTATAAACAGTTGGCTATGGGCTATGGAATAGGTTTTCGATTTAATTTCGACTATTTTATTTTGCGTTTTGATTTAGGTATGAAAGCTGTTAATCCAGCTTATAGAAGCGGAAAAAGAACATTATCCGATATGGCATCCTAACCTAAAAAGGGATATGGCGTTTCACTTTTGCAGTGGGATTACCTTTTTAATTATACCATGTTAAATGAATGTTTACTTAGTAAAAATAAAAAAATCTTACTATCTTTGCATTAGCAAAAAGAAAAATAAAACAACTGTTTTTAACAACAAACAACTTATAAGAAATAAAAACAAAATGGCACAATATAATAAAAGTATATCTAAAAAGGAAAAGAAGAAAGCTTAAATAGATTTCACCCTTGGGTGTTTTTCTGGTGCAATAGCAAAAGGGTACAGAAGGGTTAGAAGAAGGAGAAGTTGTTCAGCTTTTCACGCATAATAACCAGTTTATTGCAATAGGACATTATCAAATAGGCACAATAGCGATTCGTGTATTAACATTCAAAAACGAGGCTATCGACCAAGAATTTTGGGAAAAAGAGTATAGAATCGGCTGCTAATTTACGCAAAAAATTTGGGCTTAATAGACAATCCTAAAAAACACTATTTACCGCCTTATTCATGGTGAAGGTGATTTCTTACCTGGTCTTGTTGTTGATTGTTACGGTGATACAGCAGTGATGCAAGCACATAGTGTAGGTATGCATTTTTGCTCGTGTTAACATAGCTAATGCCATTGTAAAGGTGTTAGATGGTAGAATAAAAAAATGTATATTATAAAAGTGAAACAACACTACCTTATAAGGCAGACCTTGAACAAGAAAAACGGCTTTTATCATAGGAGATGGTGGTGAAACAATAGCTAAAGAAAAATGGATTAAACTTTCAAATAGATTGGCTTAGAGGACAAAAACGGGTTTCTTTTTATTGACCAACGAGATAATAGAAGTTTAGTGGAACACTATTCAAAAAGGAAAAATCTGTGCTTAATATGTTTTGTTACACAGGTGGCTTTTCAGTGTATGCTATGAGAGGAAATGCGAAACTCGTGCATTCAGTAGATAGTAGTGCTAAGGCTTTAGATATAACGAATAAAAACATAGTAACTAACTTCCCTGATGATAACAGACATACAGGTTATTGTGAAGATGCTTTTTAAGTTTTTTTAGACAAAAAGCGATGATTTATACGACTTAGTGATATTAGATCCACCTGCATTTGCTAAACATAAATCGGCTTTTAAGGAATGGTTTGAAGGGCTATATTCGTTTAAATACAAAGGGATTTGAGAAGATAAAGAAAGGTGGAATACTATTTACTTTTTAGTTGTTCACAAATTGTTACAAAAGAACTATTTAGAAATGCTGTCTTTACTGCTGCTGCTCAAGCTAAAAGAAAAGTACGTATTCTGCATCAATTGCATCAACCTAACGACCATCCTATCAATATTTATCATCCTGAAGGAGAATATTTAAAAAGGATTGGTGTTGTATGTTGAAGACTAAACACAATGTTGGCAAAAAGAAAAATAAAAATAACTTTTTAGCAATAGTTTCTGCTTATATAAAAAGCAGAAACTATTAAATTTATCAGGTACTTATATGGTTGCACTCTCTGGTGGAGCTGATAGTGTGGCTTTTATTATATGCTTTATTTCAATTAGGTTATAAGGTTATTGCTGTTCATTGCAACTTTCATTTGCGTCAAGAAGAGTCGGATAGAGATGAAAACTTTTGTAAGGAATTTTGTAAATGCATAGGTGTAGAATTATATATAACTCACTTTAATACAGTAGATTATGCTAAGAAAAAAATAAAGTAAGTATAGAGATGGCCGCAAGAAACCTACGCTATGCTTATTTTTGAAGACTTTACGCATAAAAATTAAATGCTAATGGCATTTGTGTTGGACATCATAAGAATGATAATGTTGAAACCTTTCTATTGAATCTTATTAGAGGAACTGGTGTAAATGGATTGCGCGGAATAAAACCGCAAAACGGTTTCATTTTACGTCCTTTCTTATCTGTAACAAGAGCAGAAATCCTTAACTTCTTAAAGATAAACGATATAAGTTTTTGTTACAGATAGTTCTAATTTTGTTGATGATGTTCAAAGAAATCAGGTTCGACTAAATATTCTTCCTGCTTTAAGAACAATAAATAATGCGGTAGATACTCATATTTCAAAGACAATAGATTATTTGGGAAGATCTCGCCCAACTTTTTAGCTTATGCGCTTAAACCACTATTAAATAATATTGTACAAGAAAGCAATTGTCAACTTAAAATTGATATTAAGAGGTTATTGAACACAAAAAAATGAGGCTTATTTGTTATGGTATCTATTAAATGATAAAGGTTTTAATAGCAGTCAAATAGCTGAAATGTGTGTATCTTTTACGAAGGAATCAGGGCAAACTATGGGAGAGTAAGACACATTATGCAACGCATCATGCCGTTTATTTAGTTGTGGAAGAAAAAAAGAAAGAAGAGATACAAAGCTTTGAAATCATAGGAGAGGGACATATTCTATTATAGAAAATGTTACTTTAGAGGTGGAAAAAGAAACCTTATCGCCTCATTTTTGAGTTAATAAAAAAAGTCGAATTATGCTTTTTTTAGATGCTGATAAAGTTTCTTTTCCCTTAACACTCCGTTTAATAAAAAGAGGAGATAAATTTGTTCCTTTCGGTATGAAAGGTTCAAAATTAGTGAGCGATTTTCTCTCGGACAACAAGGTGTCTTTGTTAGAAAGAAAACGAACATTGGTCTTAACAGATACCTCTGGAGATATATTATGGCTTGTTAATCACCGTATTTCTAATCATTTTTGTGTGAATAATGCTACAAAGAATGTGATAAAAATAGCTCTGCTTTCTTAAGGTCTTCAGGAGTATCTATGCCAATGGTTTCTATATTTGTTTTAGAAACCTTTATTTTTATATCCATTCTCAAGCCATCTTAATTGTTCTAACCCTTCTATTTTTCGAGTGATGATTGAGGTAATTGGGTTATTTCGTGTAACACTTGTCGACGATAAGCATAAATTCCTATATGTTTTTAAATAAGGAAAAAGTGTCAGTAAGATTAGGCTCCTCTGCTAATGTTTGTAATGTTTTTTTCCTTTTATAAAAGGTATAACATTACGCGAAAAAAATAAAGAGCATAACCTTTATTATCTACTACAATCTTAGGAGAATTAGGATTGACAACCTCGTCAGTGTTATTAAATAGTTTTTCCAAGTGTAGCTATTTGTGTTTGAGACTCTTCGAAAGATTGACATAATAACTCAATTTGTTGTGCATGAATAAATGGTTCGTCACCTTGTATATTTATAACAACATCGTATTCTTCTTTTAATTGTGAAACAGCTTCTTCTATTCTATCAGTGCCACTTTCATGGTCGGAACGAGTCATTAAAACATTTCCTCCAAACGATTTAACTTCATTATAAATACGTTCATCATCGGTTGCAACATATACATTTTCAAGCGTTTGATTTACTTTTTTTATATACTAAAGAAATCATTGTTTCTCCATTTATCTTAGCAAGAGGCTTTCCTGGAAAGCGAGAAGAATTATAACGAGCAGGGATAATGCCAACAAATTTCATAAAACTTGTAATTAAATAAATGATATAATTTGAATAGTGGTAAACCGAAAAGGTGAATACCAGATGGTGCAAAGATACTATTTTTTGCTAAATATAGATATTTTTATAAAGTAAATTGTATACTTATTGCATGCGAAATTTCTTCCTTAATAATTACTAAATAATTTTTGTAGAACAAGTAAAAAAACACTATTTTTTTGAAAAAGAATAGAATAGATAAAAACAACTATTTTAAAAAGAAATATACTGTGAAGAAAAGAATATTAACATCTTTGTTTATAATAGCTCCACTTTTTATTTGGGCTCAAAGGGTTAGTTTGGGTTCGTGTATAACACAAGATGGAGGGCAATATAAAGGCGAAATTGTTTCGGGACGCCCACATGGAAAAAGGCACGACAACTTATAAAAATGGAGATGTTTATGAAGGTGAATACATAAAAGGAAAAACGAGAGGGCTATGGAGTTTATACTTTTTGTCGATGGAGAAAAAGTATGAAGGCCAGTGGTTTCAAGGACATCAACACGGAAAAAGGTACATTCTATTTTTTTCTAATAATAATAAGTATGTAGGCTTTTTGGTATCAAGATTATCAGCAAGGGCAAGGAACAATGTTCTATTATAATGGTGATAAATACGAAGGTAATTGGATGCAAGATAAACGACAAGGAAAAGGAAAATATACTTTTTCTAATGGTGCATTCTATGAGGGACAATGGTCTAATGATAAGAAAAAATGGAAAAGGTTTCTTCTCTTGGGGAGAAGGAACAACCTACGATGGAATGTGGCAAGATAATCAACGTTCAGGCAAAGGAACAAATAAATATGCTGATGGTGATGTGTACACAGGCGATTGGCAACATGATATTCAAAACGGGAGAGGCATTTATAAATTTCAAAAATGGCGATATTTATGAAGGCTCTTACGTTGAAGGTGAACGTACAGGGAAGGCATCTTTAAGTATGCTAATGGTGATAAATATACTGGAACCTTTAAAGAAGGAGATAAAGAAGGCTTTGGTTCTCTTCTTTGGGCTAATGGAGATACTTACATTGGCAATTGGGAACAAGACAAACAAACAGGTAAAGGTAAGCTAATAAAGAAAAATGGCGATGTCTTTTGAAGGAACATTCTTGCAAGGAAAACTAAACGGAGAAGTTATTGTTCATTATGCAAATGGGAATAGATTCAAAGGTTTCTATGCTAATGGAATGAGGAATGGTAAAGCCATTGAGGAAGATAAGAATGGTATTCGTTTTGAAGGAAACTACAAAGACGATAACAGAGATGGCGAATTTATCGAAAAAAGATCGTAATGGAACTATAACTAAAAAGGGACGTTATGAAAGAGGTAAAAAGAATTGAATACTAACATAAAAATGAAAAAAATTTGTTATGGAAAAACAGACAAAAACTCAAGCAGACATAACAAAAAGGTCTACAAAACAAAAAGAAAAACATTTCTAAGGAACTTGAAATTATTAGAAAAAGACCCTTATTTGCGAGATTATAGAGAAGCAATAGAGGGTAGACATAATTTTGTTTTTAAAGAAATTAGAACAATTTACTAATAAAGGAAAGCAAAAACTATCTGATTTTTGCGAATGGATACAATTATTTTGGTTTGCATAAGGCTAAAAAAAGGATGGGTATTTAGAGAATGGGCTCCGAACGCAACAGCTATTTATTTAATAGGTGATTTTAATAATTGGCAAGAAACAGATAAGTTTAAAGCTAAGAAAAAATGAGAAAAACAGGAAACTGGGAATTAAAACTTTCAGAGAAAGCTATTAAGCATGGAGACCATTATAAATTAAAAAAATATTGGGAGAATGGTTCTGGTGAACGTATTCCTGCATGGACTCAACGAGTTGTTCAAGACCCTATTACACACATATTCTCAGCTCAAGTGTGGCAACCAAAAGCAGAATATGAATGGAAAAATAAAGAGATTTAAGCCAACAACTAATCCTTTACTTATTTATGAATGTCATATTGGTATGGCACAAGAGGAAGAAAAGGTTGGTACTTATATCGAATTTAAAGATAAAAATATTACCAAGAGTAATAAAAAGCTGGCTATAATTGTATTCAAATTATGGCTATTCAAGAACATCCTTATTATGGCTCTTTTTGGCTATCATGTAAGTTCTTTCTTTGCTCCGTCTTCTCGTTTTGGAACTCCAGAAGAGCTAAAAGAACTCATAGATGAAGACATAAAAAGGGTATTGCTGTGATTATGGATATTGTTCACTGCATGCTGTAAAGAATGAAAACGAAGGATTAGGAAACTTTGCAGGAGATGTTGCACAATATTTCTATCCAGATAATAGGAGAGAGCATCCTGCTTGGGATTCTTTATGCTTTGATTATGGAAAAGATAATGTTCTCCATTTTCTGTTAAGTAATTGTAAATACTGGTTGGAGGAATACCATTTTGATGGCTTTTAGATTTGATGGTGTTACCTCAATGCTGTACTATAGTCATGGATTAGGAGAGGCTTTTTACTAATTATGGAGATTATTTTAATGGAGGACAAGATGATAATGCAATTTGTTATCTTACTCTTGCAAATATTCTTATTCATGAATTAAATTCTAAGAATATAACGATAGCAGAAGAAGTGAGCGGTATGCCAGGACTTGCATGCTTGTTTAAAGCAGGTGGATATGGATTCGATTATAGAATGGCAATGAACATTCCAGACTATTGGATAAAGACTATTAAAGAAAAACAAGATGAGGATTGGAAACCAAGTTCTTTGTTCTGGGAAATAAAAAAATAGACGTGCCGATGAAAAAAACAATATCGTATTGTGAAAGTCACGACCAAGCCTTAGTCGGAGATAAAACGCTTATTTTTAGATTAGTGGATTCAGATATGTATTGGCATTTTAAGCTTGGTGATGAAACAGATAGGGTTCATAGAGGTATTGCCTTACATAAAATAATTAGATTGCTTACTTTATCAACTATCAATGGAGGCTACTTAAACTTCATGGGAAATGAATTTGGACATCCAGAGTGGATTGATTTTCCTCGAGAAGGTAATGGCTGGAGCCACAAATACGCTCGTAGACAATGGAGCTTAGTCGATAATGAAGAGCTTAATTATAAGTATCTTAATTTATTTGATGCAAGAATGATTGAAGCAATTGAGCAGGTAAAAACTTTAATAAAAACACCTTTTGCAGGAGATATGGCATAATGATGATGATCAAATTTTAGCTTTTTGAACGAAGTAATTTGCTCTTTGTTTTTAATTTTTTTCTCCTACAAAGTCGTTTACAGACTATGGTTTATTGGTGCCAACTGGTACATATAATATAATATTAAATACTGACGCCAAATGCTTTGGAGGTAATGAATTGAATGATGATTCTATCACTCATTTCACTACATACGACCCCTATATGTTAAAGAACATAAGGAATGGCTGAAAACTTTATATACCTGCAAGAACAGCAATGGTATTAAGAATGAATTAAATGATAAATAAGTTATTTAGAAATAGTATAGTAAGAAATAACATTCTCTATACTATTTCATTCTGTTTGTTTATATTTACTTATATTTATGCTTTGCAAATAGACTTGATTACTTTGCAGTTTCAGTTTATTTGTAAAGACTTTATTACATGTAATGATTTTTGTTATAAGTCTTTTATGTACGTTATTATGCCTATTTATTAATTTTTATTATTTTTCCTTTTCTTTCGCAAAAAAGAAAGAATATTATTATCTTTCTTATGCTCCTTCTCTTTTTCTTTTTAGGAATACTTACAAGCTATGGAGAACCTTTTTATTAAGACTTTTCTTTTTGTCTTTTTATTTATAGCATTGTACATTCTAATTATATTACAGAAGAACAGAAAGATTAGACTTTTATTTATAGATAGATATACCTTTAATAAAAGCTATTTGGAAAGATGAAATGGTTGCTTTAATATTTTGTTTGGGTACTTGTTTTACTTGGAAATACTAAAGAAATGACTCATTATCGTGTTAAAATGGAACGGTTAATATTAAAAGGAGAATATTTAAAAAGTCTATCTTATATCAAATAAATTAGTGCATTCAGATAGTTCTATAACACTCCTAAGGGCTTATTCACTGAATAAACAAGGAAAAATTAGGAGAGCATTTTTTTCTCAAGTAGTATAAGTATGGGTTCTCAGTTTTTCAATGCTGAACCTTTATTCTCTTATTCTAAGAATGAAAATATTGGAGGATTACACTTGAAAAAGAATAAATAAATTAGAAAAAGGGAAGCGATATATAAAAGGTTAGAAGTCTCTGGCAAAAGGGAATAAAGACCGAAAAATTTTGGGGAGACTATCTGCTTATTGCTTGCTTATCAGACAAGAATTTGGAGCTTTTTGTTAAGCTATTACCGCAATATTATACTATCAATACTACCTTACCAAAGCATTATAGAGAGGCTTTTATTATGGTATACACATACTCATACTCATCCAACTATTGTATATTCTGATAATATATTAGAAGCAGATTATCAAGACTATATAAAATTAGAAAAAGGTATCTTCAACCTAAATGAAAGAAAAAATAAGTTGAAAGATACCTATGGGAATACTTATTGGTTCTATTTTTCAATATGCAACTATTTGACTTCTTCGAGTGCTTTGAGCCAATCTGTATCTAAAGAGAATGGAGTTATATAATTAGGTTTATCTACATAAGCATATGTTATTTCCTTTTTCCATATCATTAAACTTAGAGTTCTTAAGACTTGCATCTTTATAACGCACTCTAAGCATTGGTACATTATTCTTTTTAGTTTGAGATAATTCTTTCACAAATTTATTGACAAATTCAATCATAGCATTGGCTTGTTCACCTAATTCGTGTTCTGTGAAAGTTTCATTTTTCTCCTGCTTTTTGTTATTAAATAATATAAAGCATCAGCTTTAAACACAGCAACAAGTCGTGTTTCTAATTTCTCTGTATCTTTATTTGCTATTGCTCTATTCTGTTTCATTAGTTGGTTACTTCGTTATAAATAGCTTGTGAAAAACTATTTGTAACAAATGCGAAACACATAATTATCATTAAAACTACTTTCTTCATACAATCTTTATTTTTTTATTGTTTAGTTACTCTGTCTTTATTCTTATTCATAAAATCTTTCCAACCATTGTAATGAGTGTCAGATACGGGTCTTGAATTCTGCATAAAAATGACAATAAGCCACTCCTAAAGCATCTGTTGCATCCATAAATTGGGGCAATTGGCTTTTATCTAACTTCAATAAATGTTGTAGCATACCAGCCACTTGCTCCTTACTTGCTTGTCCTCTGCCTGTTATAGCCATCTTTATTTTAAGTGGTGCATACTCAAATATAGGAATATCGTGATTGATTGCAGCTGCAATAGCTACTCCTTGAGCCCTTCCCAGCTTAAGCATAGATTGAATGTTTTTGCCAAAGAATGGAGCTTCTATTGCGAGTTCATCAGGCAAATATTCATCTATGATACCCTTGACACGTTTAAATATATTTCCTAAACGTAAGTAAGGGTCTGACATTTTGCGCATATCAATCACTCCCATGGCAACCATTTGAGGCTTATTTCCTATTATTTTCAATACTCCATAACCCATTATATTGGTTCCAGGGTCTATACCTAATATAATTTTTCATGTTGCATTAGAGCCTTCTTTTATCTATCCATATAAAGGATTTCCTTCAACTTCAGCACCAATTGTAGTATAATCTCCATGTCCCGGATATAATGTAACATCATCAGGAAGTTGAGATATAAAGCGAAGCGTTTGTATCATTTGAAATGTAGAGCCACCTTCTAAGTCTGTTCTTCCAATAGAATAATGAAAGACTGTATCTCCCTGAGAACGCAATACGCTCTTTTTTTCATTATAGAAGAACACGCTTCCAGGAGTATGGCCAGGAGTCTCTATAATTTTAAACACTTGATTTCCAAAAACTGATAGTATCAGATTCTGACAAATAATTTTCAACATTTGCTTCCTGGTTTTTTTCTATGGTCATTCCCAATAAAGATTGCGCTTGTTCGGGAAGTTTTTCCATTAAAAACTTATCTTTAAGATGCAGTTGAGGTCTTAATCCATACTTTTTCAAACACAAAAATCATTACCAAAATTATGGTCGATATGCGCGTGAGTGCATAATAAGTGTATAGGCTTTAAATTATTTTCTGCAATATAATTGACGATAGCCTCTTGATCTTCAGAATAAAAATGCACCACAATCTATTATTATACATTCATTTGTTTCATCACTTGCAACATAGCAATTCTCTTGCAACATATTACAAGTAAATTTCTTTACTTTAATCATAATGGTACGTAAATAAGTGATTTTTCTTTAAACCAACTTTCTGTAAAGAAGTCAGATAAAAGCTGTTAAAGTACTAAACTTTTCTATAAGAATGTATTTCAGAGTCTAAATTCCCTCCTTTTTAAACAGATGATACCATTAGGTAGAGCATTAATTTGTTCTTTAGATACATTCTTCTTTACTATTTTTTTATTAAGTCGGGTAGAGGCATAACCGCTCTACTAACAATGAAATGATAAGTATCTTTTTCGTCTTCGCCCCTTTTAAGTGTTCTGCTATTACATTGGTTAAGCCAATGCTTTTAGCTATTTCAGTTGCTACGAGTATTTTTCCTGTACCATCAATGAGTTTAAATGAGCATTCAGGAAAGAGAATAGCCAATGGAATACCAGGAAATCCACCACCAGTACCAAAAATCTAATATTTTTGTTCCTGCTTTTAAAGTTTATTGATTTAGCAATAGTGAGTGAATGTAATATATGATGTTCATATACATTATCTATATCCTTGCGAGAAATGACATTAATTTTTGATTCCAGTCTTTGTATAAATCACCTAATAAATCAAATTGTTTTTGAGTATCAGATAAATAAGGGAAGTATTTTAGAATTTCATTCATTTAATAAAAACTATTTTTTTCAATATTATATTTATTATCCTACTTTTATCTTTTTGTGGTATTCTTTTTATTTAATATAATGCCACGTGCGATAAATATTTTACAAAGATACAATTTAATTTATATACATCTTTTGTATAGCTTATTAAATAACGTGAAGATAAATAAAGAATATACTTATATATTTATTATTTACTATTTATGTTTCTATGTATTTTTAGCTCTATATCTTTTTAAATATATTAAGTAGTATATAAATAATGAAGTATACACCAATTTGAATCCAAAAGAGATAACCATTCTGTTTTTTTATATCTATGAAAGATGCACCTAAACTGTTGAGTTTTTACAAAGCCATTTATACCGAATGTCGATGGAAAGATATAAGATAGCGATTTCCAAAAAGGGAGAAATAGCACTTGCAGGCCATGATATACCACTTAAAAAAATAAAAGAGGTATAGAACTAAATAACACTAACAATATTATATCCTCTCTATGGCTTACAAAGCAAGCTATAATTTGTCCAAACAAAATTGTAGACAAAATATAAGGAAATAACAACATTAGCAAATCTATGAATGACGCTAAATGAATAAGATTAAACCATCGTGGAATACCTATTGTTATATATAATGAAGTGATAGCATATAGTGTAAGTAATGCTAAAACCATTCCTAAGAAAGATGTGATACTTTTGTTTGAGGAGCTATCAGAAGCGTATAAAATACCAATAACAGACTTATCACGTTTGCTTGCTTCTAACATTCCAATCCCTAACAAAAGAGTTTGATGAATGACGAGCATCAATACAGCTGGTAAGAGATAACTCCCATAGCCTCCTTGAGGATTAAAAATAGCAACAGACTCGCTCTTTAAAGGCATTGTAGATAATTCTTCATCCTTTACTGTCATCTTTTTAAGAGCATTTATCTGTATGTTTTCGCCTGTTTTAAGCACAACGTCTGTTAATGTACCTAATATTGGTTTATAGTAAAGCATACCACTTAAATCTGCAAAGAATATAACAGATGCACTTTCTCCTCGTTTTATATCCTTTTCAAAATTATTCGGTAAGTACACAATACCATGACATTTTTGCTCGGCTTGCATTTTTTTTGCCTCATCTAAAGAAGTTGTTACTTGAACAACTTTTTATTCCTTCTGTGGCATCACAGTCTCTTATAAAAGATTTAGACATAACACTACAGTCTTCATCTACAAACACCGTTGTTACATCTTTTAAGCCCTCATTATTATATAACCATCCATAAAGCAATGGGTATCCTAAAGGTACTAAAACAAAGAATATGAGTACGCCCTTATCTTTTTATTATTTGCTTAAACGTTTGCAAATAGGCATCACATACACGAGCAATATTTTGAAATAAAAAAAGAAAAACATTTTTGTTGTTTTTATTTAAGGCATATAATGAAAAAGTGAGCATTGCTTTTTTTCAACCGAGGGAGGAGAATTATAGGAATTAACCAGAATGTAATGAGTGATAGATAGTGTATCCAAGCATAATAGATAGGATAACCATTTAAAATATTCATTTGGTAAATCATAAAATAATGGCGGAGTGGAAACAACCACGAAACCATTTGCAAAGGTGCATCCATCGCTCTGACAGGAAAAAGTAAAGCCACTAATAGAAAAAACTTAAAAACTCCCCAAAGCGCACAAATGCTCATTGCCATTCTTAAAGATGGAATAAAAACTGAATAAAAAAACAGCTAACCCCTCGATAGAAAGTATCAATAATAATGCCGAGATGCCTAATAACCATATATTGCACGCATAAGGAAAGTCTAAATAACCAAAGGCGTATATTAAGTATACCATAAAAACAGCAGAGAACAAAAATTGTTTGAGGAATAAGTTTACCAATCACAGCAACATAAATATTGTTATGTGCAGTATCTATCCATTCTTTTGCACCCTTCCATTTTAGTTCAGTTCCCTAACGAATAAGCCGTCATTAAAAAAATATAAAAAAAGACCGATGCAAGCAGGAATAAATGTGGTACTTAAATACATTATAATCCATTGTGGGATTATGAATAATATGTGTCTCTAATTTTATAGGCTGTAAGAAACGTTTTATTTGCTCTTCACTATATCCTAATGCCGTCATTTTAGCCTTTGCGACAGAAGCATTGGCTAATGTTGCAATTGTTTTCATATCTTTATAGGCGAAAAGAACCAGCTAATAAAAATTCCCTGAATTATAGTAAAAAAAGAAATAGTAGGTTGTTTCCCAGATATAAGGTCTTCACTCATATTTTTTTAGGTATAAAGAAGTAGCCATATATCGTTCCACATTGCATTTCTATACGTGCTTTCGAGAGATGAACGATAATTTTCTACCACTTTTTACACCCTGAAAAACTATCTAAAGTTCTAATTAGTGAACGAGTTGTAGCTGAGTTATTTTTGGTCTACAACACCAATAGGCAAATTCGTAGGGAGTCCCTCTTTCATCATATCTACAAAGAAAAAGACACCAAAAGAGGAATTATAACCAAGCAAACCCAATAAATTGGATTTTTAATTATCTGTTTAACCTGCCTACATATTACCTTATATAAGGCATTAAGGTAAGGAGATACAGTCATCATCTTACAAGATTATCGTTTTAGAACCAAAGACATTCCAGGTCTTAAAGATCTCGTTTTTATCAATAAAGCGTGCTTTCACCTCAAATGTTTTTCAAGTCGTATTCACCCGAGTGCCCTTAGTTGCTCTCCATGCCGCATAGCTTCCTTTTATCTTTCAAGTAGCAAACCTTCATTTTTAACTCTTTATTAAATGCAGGAGAAAAAAACAGTAAACACTTTGCCCACAGTTAAGTCCTTTAATTGGTCTTCTCGTACATTAAAAAGTTCCCCACAAGTCTGCTAAAAATAGAAATATTCATAATAGGAGAACCTGTACCAATGAGTTCACCTACCTTAGGATAAATTTCGCTAACTTCACCATCGTATTGTGACACCTGAACAGCTTCTTTTTAATAACGATTTAACTACGTCGGCAGAGCCTTTAGCCATTTTAACTTTTTCGCTTGTTATTTTGCTTTTCCTCTTCTCTTGCACCATTTCTTGCCATATCATATTGGCTTTTTGCTGCCAATACAGCTGCTTCGGCTGCTTTATAAGCGGCAAATGCTTCATCTCTTTTTGAGCTGTTACAACGCCTTCATCAAACAGATTTTTGCACTCTTGAATAAGATTTAAAGGCAATATCTTTTCCTACTAATGCTTGTTGCCACACTTGGTAAGTAGCCTGTATTTGCTCTTTTCTTGCCCCTTTATTTGTCATTGCATTAAAAAGCAGATGCTGCATCTACGCCTGCTCCAGTAGCTCTTTTTGTGCTTCTACCTCTGGAACTTCCAAAATAGCTAAGGTATCTCCCTTTACGAACATAGTCACCTTCTTTCACACGCAATTCAATTATGCGTCCAGGTATTTTAGAAGACACTCTATATTCCGACACTTCTACTTGTCCTTGAATAACTTCTCTTCTTCTTTAAATGCAAAATGGCCTACTAAAGCTATTATTGTAATTACAACTACAAAGATGATTGTTGATAGAAGTATATTTTTCTGTGCATTCATGTCTTTTCTTTCTTTTATTTTTATAATGTTCCAAGTGCTTTTTTTAAGGTTCACTTGCGCCAATTTAAGTTCTATTTCTGCGTCAATCTTTTAAACTTTGTGCTTGTTGCCATGCTGTTTGTGCTGCCATAACATCAGTCGTTTCCATTACACCTTCTTTAAATCCTATGTTAGCACATCTAAGGTTTTCATTGGCACTTTTTATGTTTTGTTTTGCAACCACTAATCGTTTTTGAGCTTCCTACTAATTTATAATTGCATTGTGTTATTTGTAAATTAATCTTTTTCTTTAGCCTCTTCTAAATCTAAAGTGGCTATAATTGTTGCATTTTTACTTGCTCTTATTTTGTAAGTACCTTCAAAACCAATTCCAAATAGGCACTCTTACCAACACACCTACATTCCAAACACCACTAAATTTGTTTTGAAATCCATTAAACATATTAGGATTTGAAATGATATAACCTCCTGTTAAAAGCTATTTGAGGACGCTGTGTTGCTCTTACCAATTTGGTATTTTGTTTACTTAAATCTATGGCATTTTTGCAACATTTTTATTCTCAGGTCTATACGAGAAAGCTGTTTCTTTTGTGATAGTTTCTGTATTATTTAATACATTTATTTCGTCTTCGTCTTCATCAGTTAACACAATTTTTTGTTCTTCAGATAATCCACAAAGTTGGCATAATAGCATTCTTGAAAGCGAAACACCATTTTCTACTTGCATCAATTGCATTTCTGCTTCTGTTCACTTTCACGTCTACTTTCAATCCATTAGCACGAGTTGCAACTCCTTCTTTTATCATTTTATGCACATCCTCTTGTAGCTTCTTTACCAAACTTAAATAACTTTTAGCTAAAGCCTGCTTTTGTTTGAGAGAAACCACTAACCAATATGCTTGGTCTGTGCTGTATAATACATTTTGACGTGTTACTTCGATGTTGTTTTCGGCAAAGTCTTCCCCGATAGAAGCCATTTTATTTGCTGCAACAATTGCTCCACCCTAAGTATATAGGTTGCTTAATCATAACAGCACCGCTCCATATATTGCGTGTATCAGTTCTGAAAGCACGAGTTAATTCTTCACCTATTTTATCACCAAAATTAGCAAGAGGAGAACCTAACTTTTGTGCAATAGCCCCTAATTGCGTTGCTACTTGTGGATTTAAAACACCTTGTTGAGCTAAAGTTCCTAATACGCTTCCCATTGTAGAAGCTGATATTTTGCGAGAAATTGCTTCCTAAATGAGATAAAGAACCCTTTTGTTGGTCGTTTAATAGCGATACTTCTTTATTAAAGAATTCATATCCTGCAACAACATCTATTTTAGGTAGATACTTTGTTCTTATTGCTTTTTAACATCTTTGCTCACATTTTTTTCTTTACCTTAGCAATACTTAGCTGCTTATTATTTTGCAGAGCAAGTGTTCTGCAACTATCTAACGACAGCTTAGTTTGCGCTTGTAAAGATAAAGAAACAAAGGAGCAAATGCCAATAACAATTGTTTTTTTGTTTTCATAACCATTATTATTTTCCTAATTCAATACAAAGCTTTTAGAGCCAATCATATTACCTTCTGCAAAAATAGACACTTGATAAGTACCAGGGAGCAAGGTTTGAGTAACATTTAAATACATCACTACGGGTGTTTCTTGCCCATTATATTCTACAGTTTTCTTCATAGAACACGCAAGTTCCTTGTTCTCATAACTAAAAGAGCCTTCGTTTCCTAACAATGTTCCATTAGGGTGTCATGATGCGTACATAAATATTTTTTTCATTCCACCAGCTGTAGTTACATTCTTAGCAATACTAAAAATTAAGTTGAATATTCTTGGCTTTTATTCACTTTATTTGTCGATTTTCCATGCTTGTTAATAGCAGTTGCCACGATAGAAACAGCATCTAATTGTGCTGCAATAGCCACTTTTTGTGAGAGAGAGAAGCTTTTTCGGTATTAAGTCCTTCTATTTGCTTTGTGGGCTCTTCATACTGTCCTTTCACTTTTTACGTTTTCGGCTGTTAAACTTTGGTTTTAATCTGTTTAACGAGTCTATCTCATACACATAGCTACGCAATACTGCACGCACTGTGGCTAATTCTTTTCTTTAAACGAGTTATTTCTTTTATATCATCACTCTTCACTTGCTTTTAATTCTGCAAGCAATTTCTCAGTTCGTTCTTGCTCAGCTGTTAGTTGAGCAATGATAGAATCGTTAGTTATTTGCGTTCTCATTTCGCCATATTGGTTGGCAAATTGCTGATACTCGTTTTTCCATTTCCTGCTTATCTAAAGCAGCCAATTCTTGCATTTTTCTCCGATTCTTCTTGATGTTTTTGTAGAGAATTATATAAATATCCAACTCCACCAATAAGTATGACGATTACAATAATAAGAGGAATAATAACTTTTTTTATTCATAACGAAAAATATGTCTATTTATGTTTACTTTTAAAATTCTCAAATTCGTACAATTCACAAAAAATAGTTATTCTTCTCAATATAGCAAAAGATAAAATTCTAAAAATATGCTTTTTAGGGAAGAAAAATGAGCATAATAGAAAAAGAACAAAAAAACATGAATTATAAAAAAATATTTATCTATGCCGTTTATTGGAGATAAAAAAAGAAGCAGAAAAGAAAAAGTTATTTGTATTTAGTCGATTTCTTTCATCGTTATAAATGCTTTTCTTATTGGAGCTCAAAAAAATAGTGCTTATTTTTTTTGAAATATTTTTATTTGTTAAAAACCCTTGCACTATTGCTTTGTATTATCATTATTAACCACTTACAAATCATGTTGTTATGCTTTTAAGTTGTAATAGCTTGTGTTTTACCCTTTAAAAGATAATGTTTTTAGCACGTAAAAGACGGCATATTGGGGTCTAATAGATAGTATATTGCAGGGTAAAAGATAAGCTTTTTATAGCATAAAAGTCTATTTTTCTACAAAAATAAAAAAAGAGTGTTTTAGAAAAAGTAAAAACATATATCTTTAAGAATTTTTACCTTATCTTTTTGTTTCAAAAATTCCTCGAAAGAGAGGTGAAACAATGGTAAAAAGCTTAGCTATTTTTGCTAAAACAAGATTTTTTTATAGTCGTTTTTATCTAAAAAAACTATATCTTTTTCCTCCTTTTTATTGCTTAGTCTTTCCAAAAACTATTGTGTATTAAGTAAATATAATGTATATTTGCATAGCCAAAAACAATAACATTTATGGATAATAAAGAAGCAACATTGGCATTAGGGCACTGAACCTATTGGTAAATTATTATTGCAATATGCTATTCCAGCCATAATTGCAATGACTGCAGCGTCGCTCTATAATATGGTAGATAGCATATTTATAGGGCAAGGAGTTGGGCCTATTGCTATCTCAGGTTTAGCTATTACCTTTCCATTTATGAATCTTACGGCTGCATTTGGTGCTGCTGTTGGCGTTAGTGCTCCAACTTGTATATCTGTAAAACTTGGACAGCGAGATTATACTCATGCACAATCTATCTTTGAAACACAATTGTGTTAAATCTTATTATAGGTATTGGAGTAGGATTGTTATGCTATATATTTCTAAATCCTATTCTTTGGTTCTTTGGAGCCAGTAAAGACACGATAGAATATGCAAGAGATTATATGCAAATTATTCTTATTGGCAATGTATTCTCTCACATGTATTATGGTTTTAAAATGCAGTTTTACGCTCTGTGGGAAGTCCTCATCACGCTATGTATACCACTGTTTTTACAGTTATTTTTAAATGCCATTTTAGACCCACTCTTTATTTTTTTATTTCAAATTAGGTATTCGTGGAGCAGCTTATGCAACTATTTTATCGCAAATGGTAGCTCTTATTTGGCAATTAAAATTGTTTTCTAACAAACAAGAAATTGTGCATTTTAAAAAAAGGTATCTATTCTCTTAAAAAGAAGTTGTAAAAATATCATCAGTATAGGTATGTCTCCTTTCGCAATGAATGTGTGTGCTTGTATTATTGTGATATTTATTAACACAGGATTGGTGAACTATGGTGGCGATTTGGCTGTAGGTGCTATGGAATAGCTAACAAAGTGGAGTTTTTATTCTTGATGATTACGATGGGAATTGACCAAGGTATGCAACCAATAGCTGGTTATAATTATGGCTCGCAACAATATGATAGATTGTTTAAGGTGCTTAAATATTCTATTTTTGTTGCTACTTTTATTATGACAATAGGACTCTAGTGGGCATGTTCTTGCCTTATGAATGCGCTCGACTTTTTACTTCTGATGCCGAATTGATAGCTATTTCAATTCGAGGCATAAGAATAAACATATGTGCGTTCCCACTTATTGGTTTTTCAAATGGTAATAAGTACCTTTTTATCAAAGCATAGGTAAAGCAAAAATTAAGTATGTTTTTGTCCTTATCTCGACAACTTTTATTTTTTTACTTCCTATGCTTATTATTCTTCCTAAATATTACGGAGCAGACGGAGTTTGGTATTCGTTACCTTTGTCGGATATAGACTTCTGCCATTGTATCTATTGCTCTTATGGCAATATTTATAAAAGAGATTTAATAAAAAGAAACAAACAACAGGCCTCATGAATAAGCAAAAAAATAATTATCAATATTGGACGTCAAATAGGTAGTGGCGGACATATTGTAGCAGAAAAACTATCTCAATATTTTTCAAATTCCTTTTGCATGATAAGGAAATATTGAACCTTGCTGCAAAGGAAAGTGGATTTAGTGAAAAGCTATTTGAAGAGAATGATGAGAATAAAGGCTCTTTAAAAACGATTGCAAGTTTTAGAGGATTAAATCTTAATAGTGGTGGCTTTTTATAATAATGGATTATCTGAAGAGAAGTTATTTCAATTTCAAAGTGATGCAATTAAAAAAAGGCTGCAATAGATGAAGGAGGAATTTTTGTGGGAAGAGCTGCCGACTATGTTCTAAGAGATTATAATAATGTTGTTAATATTTTCATAACGGCTCATTTTGAAGATAGAGTTTCTAACGTTATGAAACGTAGAGATTGTAGCAGAAAAAGAAGCTCGAAAAATTTTTATTGAAAGCAAAAGAGCATGAACGAGCATCGTTCTACAATTTCTACACAGGAAAGAAGTGGGGAAGTGCTACTTCGTATGACTTATGTGTTAACACTTCGATATTGGGATTAGATAAAAGCACAGAATTGATTGCTTGCTTTATAAAGTCTGCACTTCATATTTAATTCTTTACACATATAATAAAACATAGTATTTATTCGTTACATTAGTATAAAACAAAATAGTTATTTAGCTTTTGTGCTAAATAGATTATAAAACAGAAATAAAATGAAAAACATATCTGGTTACAGGAGCTCTGGTTTTTATTGGAGCAAACTTTATTAAATACTTATTATACAAAAAGTATAAGAATGAAGATATTAAAAGTTATTGTGTTAGATTTGCTCACTTATGCAGGAAATTTAGGCACAATAAAGAATGATATTGATAATAACAGATGCTTATTTGTTAAAAGGTGATATCGGAAATAAAGCACTTGTTGAACAAATATTTACAGAACATGAAATAGATTATGTTGTTAATTTTTGCAGCAGAAAGTCATGTCGATAGAAGTATTGAGAACCCACAATTATTCCTTCAAACAAATATCTTAGGTACTCAGAACTTATTAGATGTGGCAAAAAAAGTTCTGGGTTATTGGTAAAACGGAGCAGGGATATCCAACATGGAAAGAAGGTAAACGATTTCATCAGGTATCTACTGATGAAGTATATAGTGAGTCTTGGAGCAGATGGTTTCTTTACTGAAAGCACCCCATTGTGCCCACATAGTCCTTATTCAGCTTCCTAAAGCAAGTGCCGATTTCATAGTTATGGCATACCACGACACGTATCATGCACCATGTTCTATTACTCGTTGTTCTAATAACTACGGTCCTTATCATTTTCCTGAAAAAGCTTATTCCACTTATTATCAATAATATTTTTAGCAGGAAAAAGCACTCCCTGTATACGGAAAAGGTGATAATGTAAGAGATTGGTTATACGTAGAAGACCATTGTAAAAGCCATAGATATGGTGGTAAGAAATGGTAAAGAAGGCTGTATATATAATGTTGGTGGACATAATGAGATGACGAATATAGATATTGTTAAGCTCACTATTAAAACCATTAGAGCAATGATGGAAGCAGAACCTTCGCTTCGTAAAATCTTAAAGAAGCAAGAGTTAACTGCAAATGGAGAGATTTCGATAGATTGGATAAATGAAGATTTGATTTCATTTGTTGCAGATAGACTTGGACACGACCAACGTTATGCTATCGATCCCACAAAGATAAAGAATGAATTAGGTTGGTATCCCGAAACAAAGTTTGCAGATGGCATCGTGAAAACTATTCGTTGGAATTTAGAAAACCAAAATTGGATAGCTGAAGTAACGAGTGGAGATTATCAAAAATATTACGAAGAAATGTATAATAACCGATAAAAACGCGTTACAATATGAAGAAAATAATGTTGTTAGGGTCAGGCGAATTAGGTAAAGAATTTGTCATTGCAGCTAAAAGAATAGGGCAATATGTCATTGCATGTGATAGATATGAAAATGCACCAGCTATGCAAGTAGCTGATGAGTATGAAGTTTTTAACATGCTTAATGGTGATGCTTTAGATGCAATGGTAGACAAACATCAACCTGATATCATTGTTTCTGAAATAGAAGCGATACGTACTGAACGTTTATTGGAGTATGAAAAGCGTGGCATTCAAATAACTCCGAGTGCTAAAGCTGTAAACTTTACAATGAACAGAAAAGCTATTAGAGACCTTGCAACAAAGGAATTAGGCGTTAAAACTGCAAAATATTTCTATGCAAAGACCTTCGATGAGCTACAAAAAGGCAGCTAAAGAAATTGGCTATCCCTGTGTTATTAAGCCTTTAATGTCTTCGTCTGGACACGGACAAACAACAGTTTATGCTGAAGAAGAGCTTGAACAAGCCTTTAAAGAAGCAATGGAAGGTAGTAGAGGAGATGTAAAAGAAGTGATTATAGAAGAGTTTATACACTTCATTGCAGAGTTTACATTACTCACAGTAACGCAAAATAGCGGTGAAACTCTTTTCTGTCCGCCCATTGGACATATTCAAAAAGGCGGAGATTATCGAGAAAGTTGGCAACCATTTGCTATGTCTGATGACGCATTAAAGCAAGCACAAGAGATGGCAAAGAAAGTAACAACAGCTTTAACTGGTGCTGGTTTATGGGGAGTAGAGTTCTTTTTAACTCGCGATAATCAAGTTATTTTCTCAGAACTATCACCCCGTCCACACGATACAGGTATGGTTACGTTATCAGGTTCGCTTAATCTTAACGAGTTTGAACTACATTTATATGCAGTATTAGGTCTTCCTATTCCTGCAATACGACAAGAACGATACGGTTGTAGTGCAGTTATTTTAGCAAAGGAAGATAGCTGTGAATTACCAAATTACCAACTTGCAGAAGCATTAAAAGAAGATTTTACCATTGTACGCATATTTGGTAAACCTGAACAGCATATCAATAGACGTATGGGAGTTTTACTTTGTTACGGCAATAACGGATGTGATATGACTCAACTACGTGATAAAGCAAAACGATTAGCAGCAACAATTATTCCTTAAACCATAATCGCGAGAGAGTAGGATAATGCTTTTACAAGTATTGTTCTATTCTCTTTTTATTTGTTATTTGCTATACATTTGAACGCTTTTAAGGTTCTTTTTCTCTTACAATATATAGATAAAACATCATAAGAATGAGCATCGGAAAACTAATAGACTTACCTAAAATAGTAGACCCAAGAGGAAATTTAACGGTAGCAGAGGGGCTTAAGAATGTTCCTTTTGACATTAAACGAGTTTATTGGCTATATGATATTCCTGCTGGAGAGGGTAGAGGTGGACACGCTCATAAGCAGATAAAAGAGCTTTTAATAGCAGTAAGTGGGAGCTTTCATGTTACCTTAGACAATGGAAAAGAAAAGCAAACATACCTTTTAAATCACCCTTATCAAGCTTTATTGATAGATACTGGTATTTGGAGAACATTAGATGACTTTTCATCTGGTGCTGTTTGTGTCGTCTTAGCCTCAGATTGGTACGAAGAAGAAGATTATATTTACGATTATAACGACTTTCTTAAATACGTAAATGTTTAGTATAGAACGCTATACAGAACAACACTTTCAGTTGTGGAATGAATTTGTTTATCGAGCAAAAAAATACAAGTTTTTTGTTTGATAGGCACTATATGGATTATCATTCTCACCGCTTTACCGATTTTTTTCTCTTTTATATTGATAAACGATTGTATGCTATCCTACCAGCGAATGTAGAAGGAGATACATTGCATAGTCATCAAGGATTAACCTATGGTGGGTTAATCATGAATGAGCATACAACTGTTTCAAAAACTATCACCCTTTTTCACGAATTAAATCATTTTTGCATGAAAAGAATATAAAGAAAGTGATTTATAAAGCCATTCCTTACATCTTTCATCTTCAGCCTTCAGAAGAAGATTTATATGCTCTTTGGCGTATAAAAGATATAAGATTAGTGGGCAGAGATGTTGGAACGGTGATAGAACACACACATATTAACAAATGGTATCGCATTAGAGAGCGAGGAGTGAGGCGAGCAAAAACAAGCAAAAATACAAGTGGAAGAGAGTAAAGACTTTTGCTCCTTTTTGGCAAATTCTTACGCAAAACTTGCAAGAACGTTATAAGGTTAATCCTGTACACTCATTAAATGAAATAACACTTTTACATAATAGATTTCCCAAAAACATATTACATTATATCGCTAAACAGGAAAAATGAAACATTAGCAGGTGTTGTTTTATACATTACCCTCAAGTTGTTCACGTACAATACATTGCTGCTAACGCAAAAGGGAAAAGAGTTAGGGGCATTAGACTTAATTTTTTTACCAACTTATCACTCAACAATTTCAGCATATTCGCTATTTCGATTTCGGACGTTCTACCGAAGATGACGGAATATACTTAAACGAATCGCTCATATATCAGAAAGAGGGTTTTGGAGGAAGAGCCGTTTGTTGGGATAAATACGAATGGAACTTATGATAGAATATTTAAGTTTGAAAAAGATAACAGCATTGCATAAAGACGAAATAACAGAGGCTGTTAACAAGGTAATAGAAAGCGGTTGGTATTTGCAAGGACAAGTATTACAACATTTTGAAGATGCTTATGCAACCTATATTGGTACATCTCACTGCATAGGATGTGGTAACGGCTTAGATGCTATTTGGCTTATTTTGCGTGCATATATAGAGCTTGGTGTTTTAAAAGAAGGAGATGAAATTATTGTTCCAGCAAATACTTACATTGGAACAATACTTCCTATTACTCAAAACCGATTGAAACCCGTTTTAATAGAGCCTAATATTGAAACTTTACAGATAGATATTGATTTAATTGAAAAGCATATAACGCCTAATACTAAGGCAGTTATGATTGTTCATTTATATGGTCGTTGTGCTTATACCGATAAGCTGTTAGCACTTTGTAAAACGATATAATTTAAAACTAATAGAAGATAATGCACAGGCACATGGTTGTTATTATAACGATAAACACACAGGTGCATTAGGCGATGCAGCCGCTCATAGCTTTTATCCAGGCAAGAATTTAGGCGCATTAGGTGATGGAGGAGCAGTTACTACCAATGATATTGCTCTTGCAGAGATGGTTAGAATGCTTGGTAATTATGGTTCTAAGCAAAAAAATATAAGTGCGAAGTGAAAGGTAGAAATAGCAGATTAGAGGATTTTGCACGCTGCTGTTTTTAAGTGTGAAATTGAAATATCTTGACGAAGAAAATCATTATCGTAGAGAACTGGCAAACATTTATCTTAACCACATCAATAACCATTTTAGTGCATATACCAAATTATCCTTGCTCTTTACAAAATGTTTATCACATTTTTCCTATATTGTCTGTACAGCGAGATAGTTTGCAAAATCATCTTTTTGCAACATGGTATTAGCACGCTTATTCATTATCCTATTCCTCCACATCAGCAAACTTGTTATAATGAGTGGAATGCACTTTCTCTACCCATAACAGAGCAAATACACCAACAAGAATTAAGTTTACCACTTAATCCTACTATGACAAAAAGACGAAGTGTATAGAGTGGTAGAGGCTATCAATTGCTTTTTAAACTGCTTTTTGATAAATATTTATATATATAGGTTTATTGAAAAGAAGATTGTGTTTGTTTTGAGGTAGAAAAAGGTTAAATCATTTAATCCGTTTTTTTCTCTGTTTTTGTGAGTGTTTTGTTACATTTCAAAAATCAGAAATAGAAAAATGAGCTAAGCTTTTTACATGGTTTACAACCCTTACAAAGTAGCTTTTCTGGATTAAAAATACCATTATTTAAAGTGAAACATATAGGTTTTATTCTTCTAAAAAGTAAACTTTGAAAAAGAAAATACAAGGTATTACGGTGCAATAGCTAAGAGTTTACCTCCTAATACATAGTCTTTTAATAGTCAATACCTTATGTTTTACACTTCAAAAACACTATCTATTACAAGATAAACCCTTGTCTTTTACATGAAAATCTCTCTCTTCGGCACTTTTTAGCACTATTCTTTATCCAAACTCACTCATAACTCTTTATTTTAAACCTCTTGTAAATGTTTTTCCAAAAATCAGTAGAAATACATCTTTTTCTCATTCCATATTCTTCTATTTAAGTTTCCATTTTGTTACAACGAATAAATAAAAGTATGCCTTATTAAAAGTAAAATTGCAATACATGAGGTTAAATAATAGTAATATATAGGCTGTTTTAATATTATTTAGGGTTCTATATTAAGGTGTAACAAACTTAATTTATTACTTTTGTTCTACATTAAAAATAACCAGAAATTATGGCAGAAATGATAGATATTAGAGAACTAAACATGCGAATAGAGCAACAAAGTGGCTTTTATAACAAACCTTGTAACAGGAATGAACAGGGTTATTGTAGGACAAAAACACTTAATAGATTCGCTACTTATTTCTTTATTAAGCGATGGACATATCTTGTTAGAAGGTGTTCCCGGATTAGCTAAAACATTGGCAATAAAGACCCTTGCAAAGTTAATTGATGCTGATTATAGTCGAATTCAATTTACTCCCGACTTGTTACCTGCCGATGTTATTGGTACACAAATTTATTCTCAGAAAGAAGAAAAGTTCCAAATTAAGAAAGGACCTGTATTTGCTAACTTCATATTAGCAGATGAAATAAATCGTGCTCCAGCAAAGGTTCAAAGTGCATTGTTAGAAAGCTATGCAAGAACATCAAGTAACTATTGGCGATAACACCTTTTATGTTGCCTAACCCTTTTCTTAGTGTTAGCCACTCAAAACCCAATAGAGCAAGAGGGTACTTATCAACTTCCAGAAGCTCAGGTAGACCGATTTATGCTAAAAGTGGTTATTAGTTATCCTACCATAGAGGAAGAAAAGCTTATTATGAGAGAAAATTTAAAAGGCAGAATTGCCTATGGTTTCTCCTGTAACAAGTATCGACGAAATTATCAATGCACGAAAAGTGGTGAACGAAGTGTATATAGATGAAAAGATAGAACAATACATTGCAGATATTGTTTTTGCAACTCGTTATCCTGAACGTTATGGATTAACAGACATGAAAGACTTTGTTTCGTTTGGTGGTTCACCACGTGCAAGCATCAATTTAGCAAAGGCTGCTCGTGCTTATGCTTTTATTAAACGTCGTGGTTATGTAATTCCTGAAGATGTAAGAGCGGTTGTTCACGATGTATTGCGCCATCGTATAGGGATTATCATACGGAGTCTGAGGCGATGAATATCAGCAGTGAAGAAATTATAAATAATATTATCAACAAAGTGGAGGTTCCTTTAATGGAGACTTCAGAGTTGCTTAAAAGGGTTCGCAAAATAGAGATAAAAGCTCGCGGACTTAGTCAGAATATCTTTGCAGGTCAATATCATTCAAAGTTTAAAGGTCGAGGAATGGCATTTTCAGAAGTAAGAGAATACCAGTTTGGTGACGATGTGAGAGATATTGATTGAATGTTACTGCTCGCTTTCATCACCCTTATGTAAAAGTATTTGAAGAAGAAGAGAGTTAACTGTTATGCTTTTTAATAGATGTTTCAGGGTCGCTTGACTTTGGAACGAAGACTATGTATAAGCGAGAGATGGTTACAGAAATTGCAGCAACTTTGGCTTTTAGTGCTATTCAAAATAATGATAAGATAGGTTTGATATTCTTTTCTGATAAAAATAGAGAAATATATTCCACCACAGAAAGGTAGAAAACACATTCTTTATCTTATAAGAGAAATGCTAACATTTACGCCTAAAAGTCGTAAAACCCATATAGGTCAGGCAGTAGAATATTTAACTAAAGTGATAAAACGCAGATGCACAGCTTTTTGTTATTAGCGATTTTTACACACAAGACACATTTGTTAAGCCATTACAAATAGCAAATTCAAAGCACGATGTCGTAGCTATTCAAGTGTACGATGAAAGAGCTAAAGTGCTACCCTAACGTGGGATTGATGAATGTATGCGATGCAGAAACAGGTCATGAGATGCTGATTGACACAGGTTCTGAGCCTTTAGAAAAAGCACATCAACGCTATTGGAACGAAAAGACAGCAAGTTTTTAAAAGACAGTTTTCAATAAAAGTAAGGTGGATTGGACCTCTATTGCCACTCATCAAGATTATGTAAAAGCCCTTATGTTACTATTTGCTCCAAGGGTTTAACCGTTTTGTTTAGATAATTCATGAAAAAGTTTTTAATCTATATACTCTTTTGTTTTTTTAGTTGCATTTCTTCCTATGCACAAGTGCAGGCTGTTGCTTCTATCGACTCGTTCGCTATTTATATGGGGCAACAAGCACATGTAACAATAGAGGTAACGGCAAGAAAAAGGAGATAAAATAGCTTTTCCGTCGCTCAAAGAAAATCATTATTTAGTTTCTGGAGTAGAACTCTTAAAGGTGAGTAAAGCTGATACTATAAGTTTAGAAAACAATTTAATAAAAAGTATCTAAACAACTAACAATCACGAGTTTTGATGAGTTTAATTATCCTATTCCTTCCTTTACAATAAAAAGTAAATGGTAAAAGTTATCAAACAAATGCTTTTATCTTTAAAAAGTGATAGCAGTAGATGTAGACACTTTACATTTAGATAAGATGTATCCTCCTAAGGGTGTACAAGACAATCCTTTTGCGTGGAGTGATTGGCAACCTCTTATTCTATTTAGTCTACTACTTATCATTTCTTGTATTGCTTTATTGTATTGTGCGGTTAAACTAAAAAAGAATAAGCCTATTTTTGCTAAGAAGAAAGTGATAAAACACATTCCTGCTCACAAAAAGCACTTAGTACTATTGAAGAAGTTAAGCATAAAAAGTGGGCAAATTCTGATGACCAAAAACTTTATTATACAAAGCTTACAAACATTTTGAGGTGTTATATAGAAGAACGTTTTGGGTTTAATGCGTTAGAAATGACAAGTTCTGAAATAATAGAACAGCTAAAACTTGTGAGCAATAAGCAAATGATACAAGAATTAAAAAGAACTTTTTGAAACGGCAGACCTTGTTAAATTTGCTAAGTATTCGGTAGCGATGAACGAGAATGATTTTAACTTGGTCAATGCAATAGAATTTATCAACCAAACAAAAGGAGAAGATACTGAAAAAATAGAGGTTATTACGATAGAGCCAACAGATATAGAAAAAGGACACAGCACCAGCGAATTATAGAAAAAGTTGTCGTTTGTTTCCTTGCTATTTCTACAATTTGTTCGTTTGGATACATCGTTTATAACTTGTGGAACCTATTATATTAAGATAATATGGAATTTGCAAATAAAGAATATTTCTTACTTTTTACTACTGCTAATACCTTATATATTGTGGTATACGCTATATAGAAAGAAGAGCGAACCAACGCTTTTGCTAAGCGATACGCGTGCTTATGAGAACGCGCCAGTTAGTTGGAAGATGCGTATTATTCATTTACCAATGATATTAAGATGCGTTTTCTTTTTCTTTCTTGTTATGGTATTAGCCCGTCCACAAACACCTAATTCGTGGAGTAAGAAATCTGTTTTCGGCATAGATATTATGCTTGCAATAGACGTTTCACGTTCTATGTTGGCGGAAGATTTAAAGCCTAATAGAATAGAAGCTGCCAAAAAAGTGGCTTCAGAGTTTATTTCGGATAGAGAAAACGACAATATAGGTTTAACAATCTTTGCAGGTGAAGCCTTTACACAGTGTCCGATGACAACAGACCATGCGTCTTTATTGAGAATGTTACATGAAGTTAGAACAGATATAGCAGCTCGTGGTATCATTTCTGATGGAACAGCAATAGGTATGGGGTTAGCAAATGCTGTATCAAGACTAAAAAGAATCGAAAGCAAAAAGTAAAGTGGTTATCTTATTAACAGATGGCTCTAATAACATGGGAGATTTGTCTCCTTTAACGTCAGCAACAATTGCTTTGAAATTAGGGATATGCGTTTACACTATTGCGGTTGGTACAAATACGGTAGCTCCTTATCCTATAATGGTAGGAGGAACAAAACAATATATCAATGTTCCTACTGAGATTGATTCTAAAACCCTCTCAGATATTGCAGCAAAAAAACAAACGGACATTTTTATAGAGCTACCAATAATAACGAATTAAAAGAGATTTATAAAGACATAGATAAATTAGAAAAGAGTAAAATAGAATCTCAAAATTTCTCAAAAAGATATGAGCTTTTACTTCCCTTTTGCGGTCGTTGCTCTCATTATCTTTATCATAGAATTATTCACTCGTTATGTTATTCTGAAAAAGAATTCCATAAAAAAATAAACTGTTTAAAAACTTGCTTATTAGCTGTTATGTTTAGATTTGAAAGTCCTATATATTTATGGTTACTATGTATGATACCAATCGTAGTAATAATTAGATATATCTTAGAATATAAAAACGTAGGAAAATAGAAATGTTTGGCGAATTATCTCTACTGAAATTGTTGATGCCTAATGTTTCTAAAAACGTTCATTTATAAAGTTTATCATACAGATATCAATTCTTGCATTAAGTATTATTCTACTTGCTCGTCCGCAATTTGGTACAAAAAATTAGTAACGAAAAGAGGCAAGGAATAGAGATGGTTATTGCAATAGATATAAGTAATTCTATGTTAGCACAAGATGTTAACCCCTCTCGATTAGAGAAGAGCAAATTATTAGTAGAAAATCTTATCAATAAATTTGAAAAATGATAAAAATTGGTATCGTAGTTTTTGCTGGAGATGCCTTTTATACAAATGCCTATAACAAGCGATTATATATCGGCAAAAAATGTTTTTAAACAGTTTAACTCCTTCGTATATTGAGCACAAGGAACAGATATTTCTAAAGCCATAGACCAATCGTTACAATGCTTTTCACAAAAAGAAGGAATAGGGAGAGCTATTGTTTTGATTACAGATGGAGAAGATAATGAGGAGGAGCCATAGAAAAAGCGCAGGAAGCTTATAAAAAAAGGTGTTAATATCTTTTATTCTTGGAGTAGGCGAAAAAAAGAAGGTGCAGTTATTCCTTTACCTAATGGTGAATATTTAAAAAGATAGACAAGGAAATGTTGTTACGACAACTTTAAATGTAGATATGTGTAAAGAGATTGCACAAGCTGGTAAGGGAACATTTATTAATGTGAATAATACAAGTTTAGCACAAGAAGAATTAAACAACGAATTAACAAAGCTACAAAAAAGGCGAAACAAATACTGTTATATATAGTGAATACAATGAACAGTTTCAAGCAGTTGCCATTTTCATGCTTTTATTGCTAATTGTAGATGTTTGTCTATTAGAAAGTAAGGGAGGATTATTCAGTAATATTAAACTATTTAAGAAGAAATAATGAAGAAAAATTTTATTACTCTTATTAGTAACTATTCATATCTGCAATATATATGGTCAGAATGATAGAGCCTATATTCGCAAAAGGAAATGTAGCATTTAGAAAAGAATAATTATGCTCAAGCAGAAGTGTTTTATAAAAAAAGCATTGACCAATAACGCAACAAACTCTCAAGCTCTTTATAATTTAGGTTGTGCTTTAATGGCTCAACAAAAATACCCACTTGCTATGAAAAACTATGAATTAGCCAGTAAGATAGAGCAAAAATCCTAAAAAGAAAAGCATCTGTTTTCCATAATATGGAGTTATTTTGCAACAAAGTAAGATGTTCGATAAAGCGATTATTGCTTATAAAGAAAGCCTCAGAAATAATCCTTTAGATGATGAAACTCGATATAATCTTGAATTATGTAAGCGTCAATTAAAGAATACTCCTAAGAGTAATAATGATAATAACTCAAATCAACAAAAATGAAAAGAAGGAGGATAAAGACAAAAAAAGGATAAGCAAGATAAAAAATAAAAAGTCTGACAAAAGAAAATAAAGACTCCCAAAAATAAAGAGAAATCTGCTAAACAAGATATGACCAAAGACAATGCAGAACAGTTGCTTAATGCTGTTATGCAACAAGAAAAAGAAACACAAGAGCGAATGAAAAAGGCAATGCAAAGGCCTCGTTCACGAAATATTGAAAAAGAATTGGTAGATATCTTATGAAAGATTGCACTTCTGTTAATAAGACAAAAGAACAGATTTTTATGAAGAAAATAATACTCATATTAGTAACTCACTTTTTATTCTTGTGCAGAGCCATGCACAAACAATAAGTGTTTCAGCTCCTAAAAACAGTTTCAGTAGGAGAGAATTTCAGATTATCTTATACTGTATATCAACAGACTGTAAAAGATATAAAATTAGGTGATATTCCAAAAAGAATTAGAGTTGCTTACAGAACAACCCTTATTCGTCTAATCAATCAAGTGTATCTATTATCAATGGAAAAATGAGTAGCAGTTCTTCTGCAACTTATACATATACTCTATACGCATCGAAAGCAGGTACTTATAATATAGGTTCTACTAAGATAATTGTTAATAGCAAAGTATTAATTTCGAAACCTGTAAAAATTGTCGTATTAAAGGGAGCAACTAATTCTTCACAAAGAAAAACTATTGATGATATTCAGCCAATAGGGAAGTAGGATTACAGATAGAGACTTGTTCTTAAAAGTGTTTGCAAATAAGAAAACGGTGTATGAACAAGAAGGTATTCTACTTACTTATAAGGTTTATTCACTCGTAGAAGTTACGAGTTTAGATGGTAAAATACCCGAACTTACAGGCATTCATACGCAAGAAGTGCCATTACCCCAACAAAAAAGTTTCCACATAGAAAGCGTTAATGGACGCCCTTATCGTTGTGTTACATGGAGTCAATATATAGTGTTTCCACAAATAACAGGCAAACAAAAAATTCCATCTATTAGCTTTAAAGCACGCGTTCCTCAGCGTCGTATGTCGGTAGACCCTATTGAAGAATTCTTAAATGGTGGTTCAAATTTTGATGAAGTAGAAAAGGTAATAAAATCACCTACCTTAGATTTGACAGTATTACCTTTACCTAAGGCACCTGCAGAACTTCTCTGGAGGTGTAGGACATTTTGCTATTTCTGCTAATTTAATTGGAAAAGGAAGTAAAGTGGGAGATGCTCTAACTCTGCAAGTGCAGTAAAGGAAATGGAAATTTAAAGTTATTAAAACAACCTAAAGTAGACTTTCCTACTGAATTTGATAAATATGACCCCAAAGTGATTGATAAAAACAAAAGTAACATCTAATGGGGTAGAAGGTGAGATGATATATGAATTTGTTGCAATTCCTACTAAACAAGGTAAATATAGCATTCCTCCTATTCGATTTATCTATTTCGATACAACGCTAAAACAATATAAAAACAATTTCAACCAATTCAATATCTTTAGATGTAAAGAAAGGACGATATAATAGAAACTCTATCGATAAATATTCAGAACAACAAGACACTGATATTCGAGATATAAAAAAACGGAGTCAATTTAGGTATAAACGCAAATGATATTTTATTTGGAACTTTAACTTATTGGATTGTACTCTTTTTCTTATTAGGAATAGGTATAGCAGGCCAAATATTATTTTTCTCAGAAAACAAAAGGTTTATTTAATATAACTAATAATAAAGAAAAAGAGCGAATAAAGAAGCTGTAAAAACGTTTAAAGAAGGCACTTACCTTGATGTCTGATAATACATCAGATGCTTTTTACGATGAAGTTCTTCGTGCTTTATGGGAGTATTTAGGGTGATAAGTTGAATATTTCTATTACATCTCTTAATCGAGAAAAACATTGTAGATAAACTATCTAATAATAAGATAGCAGAAAATGTAATAAAAGATGTTATAGCTGCATTAGACGAATGTGAATATGCACGTTACGCACCTGGAGATATTGTTGGTAATATGGACAAGACTTATAACATGGCAAAACAAGCTATTATCAAGATAGAAGAAACAATAAATAAGAAAAAAGGATAAAAAGAAATTTTATGGACAATGAGTGTTTTTATTCCTATTTCTCTGTTTTTCATCCTCTACTTTTGCAGTAACGAAACAGCAAGCAGACAACTTTTATAATAATAAGGAATATGAAAAGGCTATTGACGCGTATAACACATTATTAAAAGAGAACCCTTCTGCATATTTATACTACAATATAGGAAATGCATATTATAGAACAAATAAGCTATCGTTAGCCTTAGTTAATTATGAAAAGAGCTTTGCGATTAGAGCCGAATAATGAGGATATATAGGTTTAATATAGATTTTTGTTAATAAACAAACAATAGATAAGGTGGTGGAAGCACCCAATAATTTATTTACTATACCTTTATTATTATATAATGTATTGTTTAAACATAGATAATTGGACATATATTTCTTTATTTACACTTGCTCTTTGTTTCTTAGGAATGATAGGATATAAGATAGGCCGTAATAGGGTGGAACAGACGACGGGATTATATCTCTCACTTATTTGTGGACTATGCTTTATCTTTTTCAACTCTATTTTGCATTACATTTAAAGAATAAGATAAATTCTAAAAAATGATGCTATAATTATGTCTCCTACGATAAATGTAAAGAGAACACCAGAAGTGAATAGTGCAACAGATTTTTACAGCTCATGGAGCGACAAAAAGTGTATATAATAGATAAAGACATTAAGGGGTGGTAAGGAAATAGAAATAGGTGATGGTAGAAGAGGGTGGATATCTTCTAACAACATTATTATTATTTAATTTACAAAAGATAATTACGACTAAATGTTAGAAGTATTATTGGACATAGATAAAGACGTTTTTATTGTTCTTTAATGGTTCTGATTCTATCTTATTAGATGGGATTATAACAACATGGACTTCAGGGTTTACTTGGATTCCTCTATACATTGCACTCTTTTATCTTGTCGTAAGAAATAATGAAACAATGGAGCAAATTGGTATAATTATATTCTGTTGTGCTTTTATGTCTATTCTTGTCTGGCGGATTTATAGAGATTGGAGTTAAACCTTTTTATTGCTCGTCTTCGTCCGATAAATGATGCTTCATTCAAAGAACAGCTTGATATGGTTCAGGGAGTATATGAGAATAGTTATAGTTTCTTTTCTTCTCATGCTGCAAACACTTTCTCAATAGCTATTTTATTTTCATTTATCGTAAAAATAAAACATTTACAATGTTCATGGTCACATGGTCCATAATAAATTGCTATACTCGTTTGTATTTAGGACTACACTATCCAAGTGATATTATTGTAGGACTTGTCTATGGTAGTTTTATTGGAAGTGTCTAGCTATGTTATCTATTGCAAATTATATAAAAAGACTTTTGACACATGAACAGGACAAAATGCGATTTTAATATTGCCTAAGTATGAAATAAAAGATATTCAAATTGTATTATTTGTCTTTTCACTTCTATTCTTTTTATATACTTATTAAAGGATTATTGTTTGCCATATAATCAGCATTAAAGTAGAATATAAAAAAATTATATTATAACGAATTATGAAAACAGAAAATATACATATAAGCGATTATAATTATCTCTTACCAGATGAAAAAATTGCAAAATTCCCCAAAGAGCAAAAGAGACCAATCTAAATTATTAGTGTATCAATCGGGTGAGATTAAGGAAGATATCTTCTATAATCTACCTAAATATTTACCTAAAAACTCACTAATGGTTTTCAATAACACAAAAGGTAATACAAGCTCGCTTACATTTAAGAAAGTAAGTGGCGCTTTAATAGAAATCTTTTATTAGAGCCAAGTATGCCCTAACAGACTATGAATTGATGTTTTCAAACAAAGGGATATTGTGAATGGTTATGCTTAATTGGTAATTTGAAAGAAATGGAAAGAAGGAACATTGGTTGAAGAATTTATTTATAATGGAGAAATTGTTAAAATTGGAAGTGACTAAAAAGGAAAGCTTTAGGAACATCTCATAAAAGTGGCTTTAAAGGTGGGACAATACCTCTCTTTCGTTTGCCGAGCTAATAGATTTAATTGGTGGATGCCTATTCCTCCCTATCTAAATAGAGAAACAGAAGAAAGCGATAAAACCACATATCAAACTGTTTATTCTAAAATTAATGGCTCTGTTGCTGCTCCAACAGCAGGGCTTCATTTCACGAATAATGTACTACAGAATTTAGATAATAGTGGGATTGAAAGAGAGAGTTAACACTTCATGTAGGAGCAGGTACATTTAAACCTGTAAAATCAGAAGAATTAAGTGGACATGATATGCATACTGAATACATAAGTGTTAGTAAACAAACTTTAGAAAAGTTACTGTCTTATGGTGCATCTGCTATAGCAGTTGGTACAACCAGTGTTAGAACGCTTGAGAGTTTATATTATATGGGAGTTAAATTACATTCTAATCCTGATTTAAGTGAACAAGAATTACATATAACTCAATGGGAACCTTATAAAGTAAAGTCATCATTAACAGCAACAGAGTCTATCGAAGAAATTATAAAAGTATTTAGATAGAAATAATGTGTCTACACTCCATTCAAGCACAAATAATGATTGCTCCTGGTTACAATTATAAAATAGTGAAATTACTGATAACTAATTTTCATCAACCTCAAAGTACATTACTATTATTGGTTAGTGCTTTTTGTAAAAAGGAAATTGGAAAATTATCTCATGATTATGCCTTAGCACATGATTTTTAGATTTTTGAGTTATGGGGATAGTTCTTTACTTATTCCTTAAAAAGAAATATTATAAAAAGAATATAAAAATGAGATTAGGTGATAAAGTAAGATTTTCTTAATGAAAATCGGTGGGGGCAAGATTGTTGCCTTTCAAAAATAATATTGTCTTAGTAGAAGATGAAGATGGATTTGAAATTCCCATCTCAATAACAGATATTGTAGTTGTATCAAGCGATGACTATAGCACCGCAAAAGAATTAAAATCAATAGCTCAAGATGAAAAAGCAATGTCTGAAGAAAGTGACAATCGTTCTATTAAAAGCCATATTAAATGGCAATAACGATAATGGAAGTATTCTTTCAGAAGAGGAGAATGATGACCCTGCAGATAAAATTGTATCTTTTTAAAACTCCTATAGAAGAAGTAAAAGGTAGGAATAAATTAACAGCTTATCTTGCTTTTTATTCCCACTTTAACTGATATTTCTACTAATACACTTTTTCAAAGATTATTTTATAAATGATTCAAACTATTATCTACAATATATTTATTGTATTGAAAAAGAAAATAATTGGTTATTGTATTCTTCTGGATTAATAGAGCCTAATACCAAAGAATTCTATTTCAGAAGTTCATAGAAATCAATTAAAATGACTTGGAGAAAGTGTGTATTCAACTTATTGCTTACAAAAGAAGATAAAGAGTTTATATTAAAAACCTTGCATTAATACTCAATTCCGTATTGACGTAATAAAAGTTTTTGTAAGCAAAATTCTTTTCAAGAGAATCCGTTCTTTGATGCACCTGCTTTGCTTTATACAATTGTAAAAGACGACAAAGTCGTGCGTCCTTTGCAAAATGAATGTAGAAGAGATAAGTGAAAGTATGCTTACTAATAACGATGCTATACTTAAAGAAAATCAAAAATAAAAAGTTTAGACTCTGCTGTACAAAAAAAGTGATGTAAAAAGAATATAATTGAGACGATAAAGAAAGATAAAGAAGGAAATGAATTTCTTATTATAGATCTCATGCTAATAAGTTGCTTGAACAAACAGAAGGGTTGACAAGTCTTGATATCCTTAATTATCAATTGAAAAATTCAGAGACACCTTATATTATTATAGAAAGAAGAAAAATACTAAGATAGTTTTCATACATGGAAAAGGAGAAGGTATTCTACGCAATGCCATTATAAATGAATTACGCTTTAAGTATAAGAGTTATCAATATCAAGATGCTCTGTTTCAGGAATATGGTTATGGAGCAACACAGGTAATAATCAAATAATATGGAAGATTTACATTTAATAAAAGTTGCAAGTGCTGTTCCTACATTAAAAAGTTGCTGACTGTAGTTTTAATATAAAAACAAATTGAAGTAATAGCTCAACAAGCAGAGAAAAGAACATACTAAAATCATCGTTTTTCCTGAATTATCATTAACAGGATACACTTGACAAGACCTTTTTCGACAGTCTGTTTTAATAAAATCAGCGGAAAAAGCACTTGAACATTATTTAGAATTTACAAAAGATTTTGATATAATCTCTATTATCGGTCTTCCTATTACAGCAGGAAATCTATTATTAAATTGTGCATGTGTAATACAAAAAAGGCGATATTTTAGGGGTTGTTGTTAAAAACGTTTTTACCTAATTATGGTGAGTTTTATGAGAAAAAGATGGTTTGTTTCTTCACAAGATTTACGCCCTACTGAAATTATATTGTGTGGTAAATCAGTAGTTATCTCTGCAGAACCTCAACTCTTTCGTACGTCTTCTGGAGTATTGTTTGGCATCGAAATATGTGAAGATGTGTGGGGCTCCAACACCTCCAAGTAATCAATTAACTCTTGCAGGAGCAGATTTGATATTTAATTTATCTGCCAGTGATGAACTAATAGGTAGCATCAATACTTGAAAAAGTTTTATTGGCTCAACAAAGTGCACGAACTATTTCAGGTTATATTTATAGCGGTTGTGGCTTTGGAGAGAGTACCCAAGATGTTGTTTTTGGCGGTAATGCACTTATATATGAAAATGGTAAACTTGTAAAGGAGGGAGAACGTTTTTGCATTAGAAAACCAGTTAATTATGGCACAGATAGATGTAGAATTATTAAGAAGTGAAAAGAAAAATATAATACTACTTATATAAATGCTCAACGTCCACAACCCTTAAACTTTAATAAAAATAAGTGTCCAAAAAAATGTTATCCTCAACAATCAATCCCAGAAAGTTTAGAAAGATGGGTAAATGATGCACCTTTATTCCTAACGAATCAAAATGCCTTTCAAAGTTATGAAGACATTTTTAAATATTCAATCAATGGGATTGATTAAACGCTTAGAGCATATTTCTGGGTCAAATGTCATTTTAGGAATCAGTGGAGGATTAGATTCTACATTGGCTCTACTTGTTTGTGTGCGTGCGTTTGATAAGCTAAAAAGACAGAAAAGGAATAATAGGAGTTACTATGCCTGGATTTGGAACTACAGACCGCACTTATAATAATGCCCTTATCTTAATGGAACATCTTGGAATTACGACAAAGACAATCAATATAGCTAAAAAGTGTCAGACAACATTTTGAAGATATTGAACATGATGAGAATATTCATGATGCTACATACGAGAATGCTCAAGCCAGGGAACGAACACAGATTTTAATGGATTTAGCCAATCAATTAAATGCAATTGTTATCGGTACAGGTGATTTAAGCGAATTAGCATTGGGGTGGGCCACTTATAATGGAGACCATATGAGTATGTATGAGTAAATGTAAGTATTCCTAAAACACTTATAATCAAATTAGTAAGACATATTGCAGATAACTCTCAAGACCCAAAAAGTGCAAGAAACACTTATCGATATTATAGATACTCCCATTAGTCCAGAGCTTATTCCTGCATTAAGTGATGGCGAAATTAAGCAAAAAACAGAGAGCTTAGTAGGGCCATACGAATTGCATGATTTCTTTTGTATTATTTTTACGCTATAATTTTAGTACAAATAAGATTTATCAACTTGCATGCAAAGCTTTTATTGAACAAAAGAAAGAAACAACAAAATATGATTGTGAAACGATTAAATTTTTGGCTTTCTATCTTCATAAAACGTTTCTTTTTCGCAACAATTTAAGCGCTCTTGTTTACCAGATGGACCTAAAGTAGGAAGTGTAAGCTTGAGTCCACGAGGTGATTGGCGCATGCCTTCTGATGCTCTGGCTCATTTATGGTTAGACGATTTACCTAATTTATCTTGAAACAAAGAAACCTTTTAAAGATCTCAAGTATAAAATAGTTTCTTCAAAATAATCTCATAAAGAAAAAGTGCAATGCTAAAGATTTCCTTCGCGCATTGCACTTTTTCTTTTTATTTTGATAAATAGTTTTTACTTAGCTGCTTCCATTTCACCTTCTATATATAAACGTGTCATCTCTGTTGTTGCATTTGTTCTAACAGTAACTGTTTTCTTAAAAAGTCCTGGAAATTTACCAGTTCCGTTATAAGTAACAACTATTTCACCGCTTTCTCCTGGCTTTATAGGTGTCTTTGTATAAGTTGGAATAGTGCATCCACAGCTTGCTACTGCTTGATTTTATAATCAAAGGAGCAGAACCTACATTTGTGAAAGTGAAAGTACATTTCTGTATAGGTTGTTTTTTCACTAAATTTACCTAAACTACAGGTCGTTTTATTAAACTTAATCTCTGCCTTATTATTCTGTGCTAATAAAGTGAGTGTAACGCAAAACAATAAACTGAATGCTAATAATAATTTCTTCATTGTCTTATATTTTTAAGTTTCTAATTCCTCTATATCAGCATATAAGAAATAGTTTTCTTACATCTATATATTGCAAAGATAATAAAAAGAAATGGTTTATACTAATAAAAAAACCTTTTGCTTTTTATTCTTTCATGTTTTTATTGTAATTTTGTGCATAATAAATCATTATAAAATACAATGTATAGAACGAATTCATGTGAGAGCTACGTTTAGCTGATACTGGCAAATTTGTTACATTAGCTGGTTGGGTTCAACTGTAAGAAAGATGGGCGGAATGACTTTTTGTCGATCTACGAGATAGATATGGTATAACACAACTTGTGTTTAATGAAAGATCGAGCAAAGAATTATGCGATAAAGCCAATAAACTCGGACGAGAATTTTGTATTCAAATAAAAAGGAGTTGTAAGTGAAAGACAGAGTAAAAATGCGAATATTCCTACTGGAGATATTGAAATATTAGTAGACAGAACTTAATATCTTATCGGAAAGTATTACGCCTCCTTTCACCATTGAAGATAACACTGATGGGGAGATGACCTCAGAATGAAGTATCGCTATTTAGATTTAAGACGTAATAACGTACGTAAAAATCTTGAATTACGTCACAGAATGACTATTCTTATTAGAAACTTCTTAGATTCAAGAAACTTCATTGAAGTAGAAACACCACTACTTATTGGTTCTACTCCAGAAGGTGCAAGAGACTTTGTTGTACCTTCTCGAATGAATCCAGGTCAGTTTTATGCGCTTCCTCAAAGCCCTCAAACGCTTAAACAGTTATTGATGGTAAGTGGATTTGACCGTTATTTCCAAATTGCAAAATGCTTTAGAGATGAAGACTTACGCGCCGATCGTCAGCCCGAATTTACTCAAATAGACTGTGAAATGTCGTTTGTTGACCAGGAAGATGTTTTTGGAAGTGTTTGAAGAAATGGCACGTCATTTATTTAAAGAAGTACTAAATGTAGACCTTCCTGCTAAACTACAAAAAATTACTTGGCATGATGCAATGAAGCGTTTTGGTAGCGATAAACCTGATTTACGCTTTGGTATGGAATTCGTTGAGCTACAAGATTTGCTAAAAGGTACAGGAGAATTTAGCGTATTTAATGAAAGTGAATATATTGGAGCTATATGTGCTGAGGGTTGTGGAGAATACAGTAGAAAACAATTAAATGAACTTACTGACTTTTGTAAAAACGTCCCTCAAGTAGGTGCGTCTGGCTTAGTTTGGTTAAAGATTGCTGAAGATGGTACCATTAAGAGTAGTATAGATAAGTTCTATTCGGTAGAAATATTACAAAATGTATGCAACCAAATGAATGCTAAAACCTGGCGACCTTATTTTAATGATGAGTGGTACAAAAAGCTAATAAAACAAGAACACAACTCTGTACCCTTCGTCTTGAAATGGCAGAAAGATTAGGTTTAAAAAAGATAAAAACAAATATGAATGCTTGTGGATTGTAGACTTTCCATTATTTGAATGGAGTGACGAGGAACAACGTTTAATGGCTACTCATCATCCTTTTCACAATGCCTAATCCAGATGATATTCCATTATTAGACACAAATCCAGAAAGAGTTCGTGCAAAAGCATACGACTTTGTATGTAATGGTATAGAAGTAGGTGGGGGTAGTTTTGCGTATTCACGACAGTCAATTACAAGAAAAAAATGTTTGGTATTTTAGGCTTTACAAAAGAACAAGCATTAGCACAATTCAGGCTTCCTCATTAATGCGTTTAAGTATGGTGCACCACCTCATGCAGGCTTAGCATTTGGTCTTGACCGCTTTGTTTCTATCTTTGCAGGTCTCGATTCTATACGTGATTGTATTGCATTTCCTAAAAAAATAATAGTGGTAGAGATGTTATGTTAGATGCACCTTCTGTATTGGCAGACAAACAATTAGACGAACTTCAGATTAAGGTTGACATCCGTCAAGAAAAGTAAAAATTTACTAATAATTTAATAATAAAAAAAGTGCTTTTTGTTTTGGAAGTGTTGTTGTAAAAAGAAAAATAAAATCGTACTTTTGTCATCGAAATTTATGGAATGTTATGAAATATAACTATTTATAAAATTATGACTGAAAAAGAAAGTTACAAAGAAAGCAACTGCTTCCTAAGAAGACTACAAAGAAATCTGTACTTCATATTAACGCTGAAAGCGTTGGTTTTCGTGCAGGAGATGTCTATCAAACTTTAGCTGCTTTCACAAACTGCCCTTTGTGTTGAAGACATCGCAAAAAAGCCAATATCACATTGGAAGAAACTTATTTGGGAATTGGATGGCTATTTAAAGAAGGTAAAGTGAAAGAACAAGAAAAATCTATCACATTGGCTTAATAAAATAGACATGATACTGTTAAAGAGATCTGTAGCTCGTCTACGGTTCTCTTTTTATTTTACATCATCTATTATTTCTTTTTATACTAACCACTATACAACAGCAAAGAATAAACTATCATAAATTAACGTTATCTACTACTCCCTTATACTATATTTATCAACTATTTATGTAGTTATTCTTCATTAAGAATGGCATAAATACAACCTAATAAAAATTACTAATATCGCATTTCTATCCCTTCACTTTTAACCTATAATCACAATCATTATTATGAAAACATTATTCATTTTCTTTATTTTAATTGGGTTTCATCTTACTAGTTTAGCAGAAAATAAGAAAGATTGGGAAGTCTGCATTTGAAACATTTATACTTCAAAACAATATAGAAGAATCTACTGCAACAGATTTATATGAAACATTAGTTGAACATTCAGAATACTTGTTTAATCTAAATACAATTACAAAAAGAAGAACTTGAAAGTTTAAAAATTCTTAGATGATAACCAAATAGAGAGTATTGTAGAATATGTTTATAGGTACAAACCAATCCAAACTCTTTTCAGAGTTAGTTCTTATAGAGAATTTAGACGAAGTAAGACGCAGGTTATTATTGTGTTTCTTACGGTTAGAAAAATACAGAAAAAGCTACTTATCCTTCACTTAAGAATATATTTACTTATGGACATCATCAAGCAATGTTTACCCTTAAAATTCCTTTTTATACACGAAAAGGAGATATAAAAGAGTTTCAAGGAGACCCTTATAAACACCAAATGCGTTATGTTTTTAAGTATGGAGACTTCTTTAAAATAGGATTCACAGGAGCTAAAGATGCAGGAGAACCTTTTTTTAAAAACAACCAAATTCATGGGGATACGACCACTGTTCTTTTTCTTAGGAAGCTCAAAAATTTAGCCAAAAATATCTCATATTATTTTAGGAAATTACCGCATAAAAACAGGTATGGGACTAACACTTAATAGCGATTTCTCACTTGGAAAGACAATGATGTTGTCTAATCTTACACAAAATTCGCCTACATTTAGAGCACATTCTTCTACCACTTCTTATAATTATTTTCAAGGAATAGCAGCAAGTATCGCTTTATCTTCCGCATTTCATTATACTGCTTTTTACTTCTTACAGAGCAATTGACGCAACTCTTACAAAAGCAAGAAAATGGCATATTCAATTTACTGCACACTGGATTACATCGTACATTAAAAAGAAATAGAACGTAAAAACAATGTTTATCAATTAGTTATCGGTAATAATATAAACTTTTTCTCGAGAGGTTTTTCATGCAGGATTAACAGCTTATTACACGCATTTTAACAAGCCTTTTATAAGTAAACAATATAAAAATAGGACAATTGTATAAACCCATTGGACAGTCATTTTATCAGCTTGGTGTTGATTATGGATACACATCTGGCAAACTAACTCTTTCTGGAGAAACTGCAATAGGACGAAGTGGAGGAGTGGCTACAATACATCAAATAACGTGGCAACCTCATTATTCACTATCAACACAATTGTTCATAGATATTATAGTCCATTCTTCTATTCTTTATTAGGGCAGAGTTTTTAGTGAAGGAGGGCATATTCAGAACGAAAATGGATTATATTTAGGTGTTCATTATACACCATTTTCAAATTTAATTTTGAATGCTTATTGCGATTATGCTTATTTTCCTTATCCTAAGCCACAAGCATTTATGCCTTCTCATGCTTGGGATTTCTTTTTGTTCTGCGACCTATCGTCTACAAAACTTTTCTTTCTTGGTACGATATAGAAGAAAGGAAAAGCAACGAAATTACCCTGCATAAACACCTTATTTACCCTCAAACCACAGACAGAGCACGATTATCTATAAGCTACGAAGAGGATAAATGGAATACTACAAGTAACTTTTGATGTCTCTTTTTATAATTTTAACAAACAGAGTAGGGGGTGGATGTTTAGTCAAACAGGAAGTTATCAAACTAATCAGTTTCGTCTTTTTGGTAGTATAAACTACTTTCATACGAACGATTTTCAAAGTAGAATTTATACTTATGAACGTGGATTATTGTATCAGTTTTTCGTTTCCTATGTTTTACGGAAACGGCTTTCGATATACTATAGGCGGAAAAATAAACCTTGGTTCACACATGATGTTACAAGGAAAAATTGGGAAGTACTTGTTTTTTTAGACAGAAGACAAATCTCAAATGGCTTACAGCAAATAAATGGAAAGACTAAAACTGATGTAGAACTGCAAATGCGTTATAAGTTTTTAATCTTAGTTATTTGTTCAAAAATTGCCCCAAAAATTTAAATCAAAAATGTTTAAGTTCGATATTTCTTAGTATTCAAGAATTTTATATGTAAAAACTTGTCTTACGAAAAACATATTAAATATGTAACTTACATAAATTCAATTATTTATAAAAAAACACGAACTACTACTAATAATAAAATACCATATCTTTTACCATGCAATATATAGTCTTTTAAGCTCATAAAAGCTTATATATTAGAGTCTAAAACATGATATATTGTGGTGGTAAAAGACAAGCTATTGGGAGTAAATTTACGATTTTTACATTTTACAAAAATGTGATTATAGAAATGAAAAAGCTAAACTTTTAGAAAAAAATACTCATCTGTTTTTTTCTATTTCTAAAATACATTTTTTTCTGGTCATCAAACCCCATAAAAAGCTTAGCTCTTTTTCTATTTCTTAAATTATAAATGTAACAAAACACTTACAAAAATTGCATCTAATTAAATTTATAAAGCTTTTTATATCTAATCAAAAATATCTTGTATATTGTACATATAATAGACATTATGATAAATAAGAAAAATTTAACTATAAAAAAATAAAGTTTCCCTATCATTCTAATTTATTAGATTATTCTATTTGCAAAATAAAAATAAATAATGTATTTTTGCACCATGGTATCTAAGATAAGATTTGTAAGTTTATTTTTTTGTGTATTTTAGCAACCATTAGCTTTTGCAAAAAATACAAGTCGTACGATAAATCTGCGTATCATTCATACAAGCGACCCACATGGACACTTCTTTTCCGTATGATTTTATAAATCGTAAAAGCTATTTCAGGCTCATCAGCTCGCATACAAACTTATGTTGATTCACTAAGAAAAAAATATATCACAATAATCTTTTTATTTGATAGTGGCGATATATTACAAGGACAACCCACCTCTTATTATTACAATTTTGTTATTCCTAATAAGCAAAAATATTGCTGCTTCTGTTATCAATTACATGAAATATGATGCTCAAGCAATTGGAAATCATGATATTGAAAACAGGACATTCAGTTTATGATAAGTGGATTTCAGAAACTAAATGTCCTATTTTAGGAGCTAATGTTATTGATACTAAAACCAATAAACCTTATTTAAAGCCTTATGCTATATATAAAAGAAGCTGAATAAAAATAGCAGTTATAGGAATGATAACTCCTGCAATTCCCTTTTGGTTGAATGAAAAATTATGGAGTAATCTTCGTTTTTGACGATATTAAAAAGACATCTCAATATTGGATTAGTTATTTAAAAAGGAATGAAAAATCCTGATATTATTATTGGCTTATTTCATTCAGGACGTTCTGGAGGTATAACAACTGCTGATTATAAAGAAGATGTAGCATTAGAAGTGGCTAAAGAAATTACTGGATTTGATGTAATTTTATTTGGACATGACCACACTGTTTGTAATGAATCTATAAAAGACACACAGAATAAAGATATTGTTTGTCTTAATCCTTCTTGCTATGCGAAGAATGTAACAGACACTCGTATATCTTTAACTGTAAGAGATTTTACCTATAAAGAACAAGAAAAAGAATTAAAAATACTCGCTAAAGAAATAAAAAGGTGATGTGGTAAATATTGAAAAATATTGCTATCAATAAAGACTTTGTATCTCATTTTAAAGACGAAATGGATAGTATAAATACTTTTTGTTAATAGAAAAAAATAGGTTCTGTTCCTGAACCTTTATCGATTATTGATAGCTTCTTTGAAATGGTTCTATTACAGATATCGTTCATCATGTTCTTCTAACAGAAACAAAAGCTGATATATCTCTGAATGCTCCTGTAAATTTTAATACTTATATTCCTGCTGGAGATATTCATGAAGCGACCTCTTTAATCTTTATAAGTATGAAAAATAAGATTTGTGTATTAAAAAAATGACGGGAGAAGAAATACGCAAACATTTAGAAATGAGTTATGATTTGTGGGTAAATACAATGAAAAACACCTGATGATAACTTGTTTTTATTAGCCAATAAAGCAAAGAATGATATGCAACGTTATGGCTTTTAAAAACTTAACATTCAACTTTGATAGCGCAGCTGGTATTATATACGAAGTTGATGTAACAAAGCCTAACGGTCAGAAAGTTAGAATAATAAAGCTGAGCGATGGTAGACCTTTTGATGAAAAAAACAATGGTATAGCGTGGCAATGAATAGTTATCGTGCAGCAGGCGGTGGCGAATTACTTACTAAAGGTGCGGGAATAGTTTCTAACAGCATAAAAGAAAGAATTATTTATGAAAGTGTTCATGATTTAAGATATTATCTCATGAAGATGATAGAACAATCAGGTAAACTTGAACCAATTCATTTTAACAACTGGAAATTTATTCCTGAAGACTGGGTTAAAGTTGCTGGAGAAAGAGATAGAAAAAGTATTTGGGGAGATTCTACAAAAGTCCTCTCCTACTACATTAGTAAAATAAGAATAAACAAAATAACTTATAACAAATAGAAATTTTACAAATCAACACTCAAAAACTATGATTTTTTTAAGTAAGTTATTAGGCGTAGACCTAAGTAAAACAACTATTCGCACAGAACTTATTGCTGGTGCTACAACGTTTTTTTAACTATGAGCTATATTTTAGCTGTTAACCCTTCAATCCTATCAGATACTGGAATGGATAAAGGAGCCTTATTTACAGCTACAGCTATTGCATCAGCTATAGCCACTATATTGCTCGCTTTTTATGGCAAAGCTACCTTTTGCACAAGCCCAAGTATGGGATTAAATGCCTTTTTTGCTTACACGTTGTGTCAAGCAATGCACTACTCTTGGGAACAGTCGTTAGCTATTATGCTCATAGAAGGAGTTATTTTTATTGGAATTACTTTCTTCAATGTACGCGAACTCATATTAGCAAGTATACCACAAAATCTCCGTTATGCTATATCTGCTGGTATCGGAATGTTTATCGCTTTCATAGGACTTAAGAATGCACAAATCATTGTAGCAAATCCTGCAACCTTTGTAGGATTAGGAGAATTTAATTCTACTGCAATCTTAGGAATTATTGCTATTGTATTAAGTGGTATTTTTAATGGCAAGACGTGTTAAAGGTTCTCTTTTCTATGGTATTATTGTTGCTACTGTTGTAGGTATTCCATTAGGAGTAACAAACATACCCGAAGGTTGGTCTCCTATTTCAATGCCTCATTCAGTGAGTCCTATCTTCTGTAAATTCGATTTTACAGGCTTTTTATCTTTAAAAACTCTACTTGTTCTTTTATCTCTATTGATGGTTAATATATTCGATACCATTGGAACTCTTGTAGGTTTAGCTGAAAAAACTGGTATTATTCAGAAAGATGGTAATATTCCTAATGTAAAGGAAGCAATGATGAGCGACGCTATCGGTACAACAGCAGGAGCAATGCTTGGTTCTTCAACAATTACTACTTATGTAGAAAAGTGCTCAGGTATAGCTGAAGGAGGAAAAAGTGGTTTAACTTCACTCGTTGTAGGTTTGCTTTTTATCGTTTCTTTATTCCTCTCTCCTATCTTCCTTCTTATTCCTGCAGCTGCAACAAGTGGTGCTTTAGTTCTTGTTGGTGTATTGATGATTGACAGTGTAAAGAATATTGAATTCCATGATGTATCAGAAGCATTCCCTGCTTTTATTACAATGATTACCATGGTTCTATGTTATTCTATTGCAGATGGTATTTATATGGGTATCTTAAGTTATGTAATTTTAAACTCTGCACATCTCAATGGAAAGCATTAAACATCACTTTACTCGTACTTTCTGTATTGTTTATTCTTAATTTCATCTTTACAGATAGATAAAATGAAGCAAATAAATTGGGGGATTTATAGGTTGTGGAGAAGTAACCGAGAAGAAATCGGGACCAGCTTTTGCTGAAGTTGAAGGTTCTTCTATAGAGGCTGTGATGAGTAGAAATGCTAATAAAGCCCAATTATATGCTGAACGACACAATATAAGCAAATGGTATACTGATGCACAAGAACTTATAAATGACCCCAAAGTTAATGCTATATATATTGCTACCCCACCTTCAAGTCATGCAACATTTGCTATTATGGCTATGAAGGCGGGGAAGCCTGTTTATATTGAGAAGCCTTTAGCGGCAAGCTATGAAGATTGTGCGCGTATAAACAGAATTTCTAACGAAACAGGTATAGATTGTTTTGTTGCTTATTATAGAAGATACCTTCCTTATTTTAAAAAAAGTAAAGCAAATAATACAGTCGGGGACTATTGGAAAGGTTACAAATGTGCAACTAAGATTTTCGGTTCCACCTCGTGAACTCGATTATAATAGCAGTAGTACTAAGCCTTGGAGACTTCAACCTGACATTGCTGGAGGTGGTTATTTTTATGATTTAGCCCCTCATCAGTTAGATACACTACAAGAACTCTTTGGCATTATCACTCGAGCACATGGATATTGTGCCAATGTGGGGCATCTTTACAAAGCTGAAGATACTATTAGTGCATGTTTTATGTTTGAAAATGGCTTACCAGGTAGTGCTTCTTGGTGTTTTGTAGGGCATAAAAGTGCGCGTGAAGACTGTATTGATGTCATTGGAGAAAAAGGAATGATGTCTTTTTCTGTTTTCGATTATAAGCCCATACGCGTTATAACAAGCGAAGGTACACGAAGTGTTATCGTTCCTAATCCACCCTATGTTCAATTACCTATTATAAAAAGCGTTATAGAAGACCTACAAGGAATCGGAACATGCGAAAGTACGAGTATTAGTGCAACACCTGTTAATTGGGTCATGGACCGCATATTAGGAAAGTTATAATTATCTCTGCATGCATAAAAATACTAATTATATTATTTTTATCAAGTGGTTTCTGGGCTTAAAAGCTCAAGAAACTTCTTTTATATACCGATTCTATTATTCCTAAAAATAAAACAACTTTTATAAAAAGAATAATAGAAGAATTTTCTAAGGTTGATACAAACTACATTGAACCACAAAAAAATATAATTACGCATTTATGTTTCTAAAATACCAATAGTATTGAAAGATATCGCTTTTAACAGTAAAAAAATAATCAATCTATTTTACTGACTCCTACACCTTCAATACGTATTGGACCTTACTTTGGTTGGCGTTGGATTTTCCTTGGATATACCTTTGATATTTCTCATTTGTGGAACAAAAGTAATAAACAAGAATTCAATTTAAGTCTTTACAGTTCACTCTTAGGGGTTGACTTGTTTTTACAAGATAACAGGGAACGATTATAAGATAAAAAGAATAAACTTAGGAGATAAATATAAGAATATGCAGTTTAATGATTTAGCTTTTGATGGTTTCAAAGCTACTACAAAGGGGCTTAATCTGTATTATATATTTAATCACAACAAATTTTCGTATCCGGCTGCATTTAGTCAAAGTACTATTCAGAGAAAAAAAGTGCAGGTAGTCCTCTTTTAGGTGTAGGTGTTTTCAATGCATACAATTGGTGTAGACTGGAATAAATTAGAATTGCTTATGCAACAAACGTATCCTTATCAGCATACCAACTTAATAGATGAGAGTATGAAGGTTAAAACAGTTGAATACACAGACTTTTTCTATTACAGGAGGATATGCTTTATAATTGGGCTTTTGCCCGTAATTGGTTATTATCCAGTTCTTTGTCTGTTGGTATGGCATATAAATCAACACATACTAATATAAAAAGATGAAAATAAGAATAACAAACTTGTTTCCTCTCACCAGTTTAATACAGATGGAATTCTTAGATTAGGGACTTGTATGGAATAATATGAAATATTATGCAGGAGCAAGTGCAGTTTTTATGGCTATAATTATAGTAAAGAACAAGTTAGTATAAATAATGTTTTTGGTAATATAAATATATATGTGGGCTTTAATTTCAATAGAAAAAGAATATAAATAAATTGCTATGTACTATTGGGGGTGTTTCTTATCACATCAGTATATACTATAAAAAGCTCAAACAATTCAATATCAAAGAGAAGATAGTTTAACTATTGTGAGGTTATTAAATGAAGGAAGAACCTTATCTGTACATGAAAATAAGATGATATTCTTTGCTCGTCAATTCTTAAATGTGCCTTATGTAGCGGGAACTCTTGATAAGAACAGCCATGAGATGTTGGTTATTAACACAAGAGAGTTAGATTGTACCACTTTTACAGAAAAATGTTTTAGCTCTTACTTTTATGTACCCAAAGAAAAACAGACAAACTTTATTTCTTTTTGTAAAGTATTAAAACAAATTCGTTATAGAGATGATGTTATATCTTATCCCACACGACTTCATTATTTTATAGATTGGATAAAGAGTAATACCAAGAAAGGTTTTGTACAAGAAATAACATGTCCTCATAGTGCATTTACAGGGAGAGGAATATACAAATTAAGCTATATGAGCAGTCAAGTACATAAGTATCCTATGTTAGTAAAGAATCCCCAATGGATTAAAGAGATAAAGAAAAAGAGAAGAACAACTCAGCAATGTATCTTATAACTATATTCCCAAAGAGTCTTTTAAACAATACAGATATACTTAAAAACATTATTAAAGATGGAGATATTATTGCTATATTAACGTCTCGAACAGGATTAGATACATCTCATATAGGCATTGCAATTTGGCATAATCAAACCCTTCATTTATTTAACGCATCACGCATTAGAGGAAAAAGTTGTGGACGAAATAACCACTTTATACAATTATATGCAGACTCAACGTTTACAAAGAGGAATTTTTAGTTATACGTGTTTTGCCTTAACATTCCCATTGTCGCTATGAACAAAAATCGTCAATTAAAAAGTTTACTTAGAAGATTTAGCTATTCAATACGAAACCGAGGAGTTCTTAAAAAGATGACCCAAGCTTTTTCATGCACCAAGTGTGTGGAAAAGAAAATCAAGAAGTTATGGCTTTCATTGCATCATGTTTGAGTTATGGTTCACGTAAACAATTCTTTCCTAAGATTCAGTTTATCCTTGAAAAGAGTAAATATGAACCTTATCGATGGATTAAAACGGGGAGCCTTTCATCAAGATATACCAGCTTTTACAAAAAATGTTATTATAGGCTTTATACCTATGCTCATCTTAATCATTTCTTACAACTTTTTACAACAACTCCTTATTGAATATGGTAGTATAGGTTCTTTTGTAGAAAGAAATTCATGTACAGGATATGAAAGCAATTACGCATATATGTAGTTATTTTTTTCTAAAGATTTATCCACCTCTCATTCCTAAAAATACCCAATCTGCTTGCAAAAAGAGTTTGTATGTTTCTCAGATGGATGGTTCGTCCACATTCGCCTGTCGATTTAGGGATTATGGTCTCATTTTATCAATCCTAACTCTTTAATTATTCCTTTTAGATACTCATGTTTTACAACAAGCTAATTTATTAGGGTTTACTTCACACTAAAACAGGTTCTATGAAAACAGCTATTGCATTAACAGAAGCTTTTAAAAGAGTATTTTTCTAACGACCCAACAAAAAGCCGACTTTGCACTTTTTGGTGTTGGAGTAAATAAAAATAAGGATATAAAGGTGAATATAATTATCCTACTTCATATCGCTTAGAGGAGAATTTGGATATTTATGTTGTAAAGCGGTTAGTTTATTGCGTGTCTTTTTCTTGGAACATTTTATATTCAAGGCTATCGGGAAATAATGCTTTATGTGATAAAGCTTTTCTTTAAAGGTTGCCATTCTGCAAGAAAATGAGTTGTTTCTAAACCAAAATATGCTCACTAAATCGTTCCCAAATATATTCTATTGCTTTGGTCAGAAGGGTGTAACATATCAGAAGCATAAAAATCTATAGTCTCGCAATTCATCATTTAATAACTCATAAGCAGGAAAAATATTGAGTCTCATTTGTATGTTTTTGAATAAATAAATGAGTTGCTAAAAAGAAGTGTAGATTTAGATAATTGACTTTCATGAAAACCATATTTTTGCATATCTTATAGGACTAACAGTGACAATAATCTTAACCTTTTGAATTTCTTTCCTTTAATATATAAAAACGCTTTTTTTCTAAGTAAGAAAAGGCATTCGTCAATACTCAGTTCATATTCACGGAATAATTGATGCGGACGTTTCTGACAATTATCAACTATCTCGTTTGTTTCCTTTTAATATATAAACATGATTTGTCTCTAAGTGTTAATAGTGCATAATTGGGAATAAAAAGAACTTCTTTCTATACTGTGAAAAACACTTGCAGGGGTTATACATTACCCCATCAGGATTGACTTGAGTAACAAATAATTCTTCTGTAAAACGTTTTCCGATATTATTCTGCAAAAACAAGAACCAATACATTGAATAGAAGCAAATGGTTCAATTTGTATTGGGCTTTTAGGAATAGATACTTTTGTTCTAAAAATCCATATTTATAAACTTTTATTGATGCTTTTATCCTTTAATTTAGAATAAAAAGAGACATACCTAATCCTAAACTAAATGTACCTATTTTCATTTTTAGACTGATAATAAGTTGTAACTTTCTCAATCTTTCCAACAACATCAGTTTTCCATCTATCGTTGATAATATATCGATAATGCGAAAGAGAATGGTCGTAATTCAGCATCACTCTAAATGCCATATTTGTAGAATGAGCCCAAGAGCAAGATAGTCCGCTACCCATAACCATAGCAGGATTAGCTTTTATTACTATAAAGTTATACCTATAATTATCATTGTTATTATGAATATCATTTAATTGGTGAAAAAGCATCTTTAGATGATTGAGTTTGAAAAGAAAGAGGTCGTTGATATAGGTGTTTGTAAAGCGTCTGTTTTTAAGTTAGATGTATTTACTTTTAAGATAGCATTTGCAGAAAAATCTGCCATAAAAACGTTGACCAACACTGACATTTGCTCCTAATCTTATTCTCGATGTTAAAGGATAAGAAAAATAAACTCCACCTTTATATTCAAAAATATTGGCGTGTCCAGATTCAACACCAATAAATTCTACATTACGTTGTAAACTATTTAGCATATTCAACTTTTCGTTATACTGATGTTTTGCACTATTTGAAAAGTCAACTTTTTGTTGTTGTAGGAACAGAGATGGCTCTTAAATTACCTCCCACCCCAATATATTTATTAAAGAAATATGCTCCTTCAAGTTTTACAGCAGAACCTGTTCCTAAATAAAACCTTATATTTGACAGGGGAGAAACATCTTTATTCTCTTCTACCTTATCTATAAATAAAGTATTCTGATTTGCATTTTGAAAAATTTTCTAAGCTAACAGTAGAAGGAGAATTGCAAACCTCTATACCTATATTAAGAAAAGAAGGACGAGTAGTAATATCAAAGTTACTGAACTTGATAGGTTTTCTTTTCATTCCTTTATCTTTCAATATAATATCTGATAAGAAGTATCCTATGTCAGCAGAAACAATACCAATACCTGCTCCTACAAGTACATCACTCACCCAATGACGATTATTTAACACTCTCCCCACTCCAGTTGCTGTAGCAATAGAATATCCCACAATACTATATAACGGACTTCTTGTTAATCCATATTCCTTATGTAAAATGGTTGCAGCTGCAAAAGCAAAAGCTGTATGACCAGAGGGAAAGCTATTACGGCTTGTTTCGTCAGGTCTTTGTTCTCGTATTGTATATTTTAATCCATTTGTTATAGTTGCCATTATACCAAACGAGAGTGCATTGCTAACTACTAATCCGCCCCAAGTACTGCGACCTTCTACTCCAGAAGCTTTTCAGCGCCCATGTACTTAACAATGGGACATATTGTATAATCATCCCATGTTTTTTTCTATATTGGGGTATAAAATTATGCCTTAACTCCCTATAATCTTTTTTTCTGTTGCTTAATAATCAACCCAGAACCTATAAAAGCCTAAACTTATATACGATAAATCTTGTTTTAATAATTCTTTAGTAGAACTCTTTTCTGTGCTATACTATCATTGACAATCTCTTGTGCATGTAGAGGGATAGAATAAGCTGTAATTATTCCTAAAATAAATAATTTTAACAGAGAAAAAGAGCTATAAAGATAAGAAAAGATATAATTCATATATAAGGGATAAGACCGTATTTAATTTATAGATACAATAGTAAGAAGCATTATAACAAATCAATATCAACAATAGGCGAATAAATACATTGTAAATTTGTATCCAATTGTTTAATAGAGCTTGCTCCAACAATAACAGAGGTTACTCCTTTTTGCGATAAAATCCATGACAATGCCATTTGTGAGAGTGTTTCTCCCCTATCTTGAGCATGCCTGTTTAATTTTTGAAGATAGCCTAACAATTCAGGAGTGAGCGTTTCTTTGGTTAAAGAAGTCCCTTTAGCCATTCTTGAATTTTGAGGAATCCCATCTAAATATTTATCCGTGAGTAATCCTTGTGATAAGGGAGAGAAAAGATAAGAAACCTATTCCGTGTGTCTCACAGAATGACAAAATATGATTATCTTGTGGCTTTCTATCTAATAAGTTCAAACGTTCTTGGTAAGCTAAGATAGGAATATCACGTGCATTCAGATAGTTATAAGCCTTTTCTAACGCTTCTAATGGCCAACGAGAAATACCAATGTAAAGTGCTTTACCTTGCTTTACGATATCTACTAATGCTTGTAATGTTTCTTCAAGTGGTGTATTTGGGTCGTAGCGATGACTATAAAACAAGTCTACATATTCCAAGTTTAAACGTGATAAACTCTCATCTATGCTTGCAAAAAGATGTTTTCTACTTCCCCAATTACCATATACACCTTCCCACATAGGGTAACCTGCCTTTGTCGCAATAAACAATTCGTTTCTATAAGGTTGTAAATCTTCCTTATAAATCTGTCCGAAAGTATCTTCTGCACTACCATTTGGTGGACCATAATTATTGGCTAAATCAAAATGAACAATACCTTTATCAAAAAGCATGTCTTATGATAGAACGGGCATTTTCTTTTATTACAATCTGCTCCAAAGTTATGCCATAAGCCCAAAGACACCTTAGGTAATAAAACACCAGACTTGCCACAACGACGATAAAGTATCTCTGTTTCATCGTAGCGACTTGTAAGTGGAATGTATTTCATCTTATTATATCAAAGTAAATCATTTTATAAAAGACGCATACCATCGATAAAAATCACAGCATGCGCCCTTTTATAACAACATTTTAATTAGATTCTTTATCTCGTTTTATCAATGCAAGAAGACGTTCAACCAGCTTCTTCTTCCGATATATTCCTTTCTACACATTCTTGTTTTTCGGTAGAGAGAAACCTTACCAGGACCAGCACCTACATAACCATAATCTGCATCTGCCATCTCACCAGGTCCATTAACAATACAACCCATGATACCTATTTTAAGTCCTTTCATATCTTCTGTTGCCGATTTTATTCGTGCAATTGTTGTTCGAAGATTATAAAGTGTACGACCACAGCCAGGACATGAAATGTATTCTGTTTTGCTTACACGCAATCGAGCAGCTTGTAATATACCGAAAGAAGTACTCTCCACTACTTGAGGAGATAAGCTACCCTGCATTCATCAACCATATACCATCGGTTAATCCATCAATCATAAGCGCTCCCATATCTGCAGATGCTTCTAATAAAAACTGTTCGTCTTCATCTGAAGTATGCATATACATTTGAGCAAAGATAACTGGATTAGTAATATTGTTAATCATTAGCTCATGCACCAATGCTCTATGATTTCCTAATAGATTATCTCTTCCTGCCATAGATACCACCACAACTTCGGAATGTGCCTTTAAACATGCTAAATATTCATTGCTATCGGCTCCATATTGAAGTACTAAAAACTTAACATCTGCTTGTAATGAAGCGATAAAGGGGATTGCATTATGTGGAAAAAAATAGGATATATGCGTACATTGGGATTAGCTTTTTAGAGTATCATACGCGTTATAATCAACAATATACCCCTGTTTCTCATTGATTTTATTAGGTAATTGAGAACCAACATATATATAGTCGAACTCAGGTTTATCTATCTTTTGAAGTAGTATTCAAGGTAGTTTCTTCCTCTTCTATTGTTGTTTGTAACATCGTAGAAGATTTAGAAAGAACCACAACAGGCACTTTTTCTCCTCCAATATTTCCTATTACATGAGTTTTTCTACGACTTGGATGCGTAAAAGAGAATGTTTCTGCTTCCGTAGCAGGTAAAGTGAAAGGAGTTGTTTTTGAAGTAATATAATCACAAAGATACTTTGCTACGGGAATTTCTTCTTCTGGTTCTTCGCTCAAAGATACACGAATAGTATCTCCTATACCATCAGATAACAATGCACCGATACCCACTGCACTCTTAATACGTCCATCTTCTCCCTCTCCTGCCTCAGTTACTCCCAAGTGTAAAGGGTAGTTCATGTCTTCTTTTTCCATGATATTAACCAATAATCTCATAGCTCTTACCATAACAACTGTATTCGAAGACTTAATAGAAATAACAACATCATTAAACTGTTCACGCTTACATATACGTAAAAATTCCATGCAACTTTCTACAATTCCTTCGGGAGTATCTCCATAACGGTTGCGTATTCTGTCGGAAGAGAGCCGTGATTAACACCTATACGAATAGCCGTCTTATTCTTCTTACATATATTTAAGAATGGCATAAAGCGGTCTTCTATTTTTGTAGCTCGCTTGCATATTCCTCATCTGTATATTCTAACACTTTAAAAAGTGCGAGCAGGGTCAACATAATTACCTGGATTTATGCGTACTTTTGCTGTAGTTGTTGCTGCTACATCTGCTACACGAGGATTAAAATGCACATCTGCTACAAGCGGAACACAATAACCTTTTTCTTTAAAGCATCATTTATACACTTTAAATTTTCGACTCTTTTAATTCCTTGTGTTGTTAATCGTACCAATTCACCACCTTTTTTTGTATAATACGTTCTGCTTGTTCAACGCATGCTTGCGTGTCATTAGTATCGGTAGTAGTCATAGATTGTAATCTAATAGGGTTCTTTCCTCCTATTTCTATATCTCCTACACGAGCTACAGAAGACTCTCTACGACTATAATTAAATAAATCTATCATATTCACTATTTAATAAAACATATTAAAGTGTTGGAGCAATAATAAGATATATCACTCTTATAATTTCTCCACACTTTATTTTTATATTTCTCTATTCATCGAAACAGAGAAAAGACAGCACTTATATGTCTTTAATTTGTTTTTATAAGTGTATTTAATGTCTGCTAATTCTTTATTTGCTTTTTCTATTTTTCGCCTAAGCCATTTTTATATTCAATCATTCTGGCTTGTATTTCAGTATCCGATAGCGCTAACATTTGTGTTGCAAGGATAGCTGCATTCAATGCACCATTAACGCCTACTGTTGCAACAGGTATACCTGGAGGCATTTGAACAATACTTAATAGCGCATCTAAGCCGTCTAACATTCCTTTAATAGGAACACCAATAACAGGCAAATGAGTAGATGCTGCCACAACACCTGGTAGAGCTGCAGCCATACCAGCTCCTGCAATAATAACTTGAACACCACGAGAGCCTGCATTCTTTTGCAAATTTTTCCACTGCATCGGGTGTGCGATGAGCCGATAAAGCATTTACCTCAAAGGGTATCTTCATATCATCTAAAAACTTACAAGCCTTTTCCATTACCGATAAATCGCTTGTACTACCCATTATAATACTCACCTTTGGATTCATTATCATTGATATTTTTTTATGTGTTATAATATAATTAAAAACGCGCTAACCAAGCCTACTCCGAAACCAGAAACAACTTGTAATAGCGAATGTTGTAATAAAAATCATACGACTGGTGCCTACAAGTCCCTGCCACAAAGAACACTAAACAGAGCCACCAAACAGGGTTAAAATAAAACAGAACACTAAAAGCCATTAACGCACCAACCACTCCTCCTATTGCAGCAGTGTGTGTTGATATCTTCCACCACACGTTAATCACAGCGCATAACACCTGAATAACGAGTGCGGCAATAACTATTCGTCCCATAAAACTTGCTACATTGCGAACACTCATCACATAGAAACAAGCCGAATAACATAGTATTGAAATAATATAAGGCACCATTCTTCGTTCTTGTTTACCTAATTCAAACAAGTTCCACCCTTGATGTTTTTCTATATAAACGAATGAGAAAGGTAGGTAAAAAGAATAGTAAATAAATACACCATACCCTAATATGGAAAGACGATAACCCTAAATTTAGTTCACTCATATGGGTGAAAAAGAAAAGGATTATCATTCCTACCAGCGGAAGATAGAATGGTGTAAAAAAACCATACTCACTGCTCGAGAAAGAAGAATAATGTTTTTCTGTCATTTTATTTATTGTAGTTTATCACACTATTGTTTACGTAAACGAGCCACAGGAATACCTAATTGCTCTCTATATTTAGCCACTGTTCTACGAGCGATAGGAAATCCGCGTTTAGCCATTAGTTTAGTTAAAGCATCATCACTCATAGGTTTTGTTTTATCTTCTGCTTCTATAATCTCTTTCAACGATATTTTTATCTTTCGAGTAGACATTTCTGTGCCTTCATCGTTGGTATATCCATCGCTAAAAAAGAAGCGTAAAGGAAATGTACCCCACTTTGTTTGCGCATATTTCATATTGCTTACACGTGAAATAGTAGAAATATCTAAGCCCGTTTTATCGGCAATATCTTTTAAAATCATAGGCTGTAAGTCGGCTTCATCTCCTTCTTGAAAGAATTTTTAACTGCCAGTTTTATAATCGCTTTCATGGTTTGTTGCAGCGTATTTCTACGTTGTTTCACCAGCTTCAATAAAGCCTTGAGCTCTTTCCACCTTTTTCTTTAGCATAAAGTAACGCCTCTTTAGTTTGTTTAGACATGTTTTGTTTGTTTGTTTTATACTCTTGAACCATGTCTGAAAAAGAAGTTGAAACACTCAATTCGGGTAGGTTTCCTCTGTTTAAAGAAAAAAAGAAACAGTGTTATCATCATTAGTTTCAACGATGAAATCAGGGCGTTATTTGTTGCACACTCCTACCCTGTGTTTCTCCTAAAGACGCTCCGGGCTTAGGGATTTAGTTTGTGTAATTCGTTTCGTAAAGCCTCTGTTTGTGCCTCATTTAACGACAATTGTGCTTTTATTTTGTCCCAATGTTTTTATAAACTCGTTATAATAATCGGTTAACACTTGCTCCATTAGTTTTTAGCAAGCTGTCTGAGCGTCTTTCTACTTGCAATAACAAACATTCTTGTAAGGAACGGGCACCAATACCCGCAGGGTCGAAGTGTTGAAAGCATAAGTAATACTCTTTCCAAGTCCTCTTCGCTTACATCTATTCCATTATAAATCGCAAGTTCATCTGCTATAGTGTCTAAAGATTTTCTTAAGAGTCCGTCATCATCGAGCGAGCCTATTAAATATTCCATCACCGTTTGTTGTTCTTCCGATAGTTCTATTTCGCCCATCTGCTCCTTTTAACTTATCGTAAAAAGAAACAGTATCTCCATAAATCATCTCTTCATAATCGGCATTATTACTATCTGATTTATTAGCGTAATTAGGCATCTCATCATCGAAACCCATGTTCTCTAAAGCATGGTCTAAAAGCCTCTTCTCTCTCTCTCTTTCTGTTTTTTTCTTCGTCTGTTAAAAGCGTTATCGTCTTCATGCTCATTATTATCAGACACACCATAAACGTCCTCATTTGTAGTTTCTAATGCGGGATTATCGTCTAACTCTATCTGAATACTTTCTTCAAGTTCTGTAAGTGGCATCTCTAATAACTTCACTTGCAACATTTGTTGCTGTGATAATCGTTGTATTTGAGCCAACTTTTGTTCTTGTGTCTGTATGAGTTTTTGTGCCATATAATAAACTTTTGCATGGTATGTTTTTAGCATAAAAACGATTTTAATGAGTGTATTTTTTTATTTACAATCATATGTGTAAGAAACGTATATAAGGGCTCTTTTGTAGCAAAAGAAGATAAATGTTTTTCCCCTGAAAATGTGTCTAACACTGTTTTAGCTATGCTATGCAAAAGATATAAAAATATAGCTATTTAACCAATAAAGCTGATTTAATATTTATATTAAATGTGTTTTTATAGATTATATATTATTCTTTACATAGAAATATATTATGAACTATTTTCGGAATAGATAAAAGAAATCGCTCAAAAACAGATAAAAATTGAGATGAAATTACGTGCTTTTTGTGAGTGTTTTGTTACATTTACTTTTTCTGTTTTAGAGAAAAATAGCTAGCTTTTTACATACTTTTAAGTGTTGAGGAAGGAAGTTTCTCGACCCGTTTTATCCCTTTAAAAAGGCAAAAACATATAGCTTTTTAAGACTCTAAAAACAGTGTGGTTTGCAATCTCACAAACAAGCTCTTGGCATGTAAAAGCTTTAGGTTTTACCTCCTAATACCTTATATATTACATGCTAATACATAAGCTATTGAGGCATAAACTCTTAACTATTAGGAGTTAAAGTCTTAGCTTTTGCAACTTTTTCTATAAAAACAACCATTTTAATGGCTATAATAACAGTTTTTGTTTTATAACTATTGGTTATAGAAATGAGTAGGATAAGACTTTATAAAGCGACTAAAAATAAGAAATTATTTATATTGTTCGTTCACAAACTTTTGAATAACGCTCAAAAAAAGTAAACCATATTTTTCTTTTTTGTAAGCTCCTATTCCTTGAATATTACCAAATTCGTCTCAATGTAGTGGGTTTATAAGTGGCTAAATTGTGTAACACAGCATCTGAAAAAATAATGTGAGGGAGCATTTTTGCGCTTTTGCTAATGCCATGCGCTTTGCTTTTAAAGCATCTAAAAGCGTTTGCGATTCTTTAGGAACAAAGAGTGTAGCCTCTCTCGTATAGCCTATTTTCTTTTTATTTACATTCACTTTTGTATTATCATCTTGCATAGGAATAACCAATAGTGCTTTTTTTCTGCCATATAACACATCTTTTTCCTAAATCGGTAACTTGTACATAATTATGGTTGTTATAAACTATTTCAATATAACCTAAATGCAACATTTGTAAAAATATAATCGTGCCAAAGAGAAGTAGGAATATCTTTTCCCACGCCAAATGTTTTTAATTGATGGTATCCATTTCGAGTAACAACAGGAGAATTTAAGCCCCTTAAAAATGTCGATAGTTGCGTTTACACCTATTCGTTCATTAGTTCTTATAATTGCACTTAATGCTTTTTGCACTACAATAGTTCCGTCAAATCGGCGTGGTGGAGTGTTGCACACATCACAATTACCACAATCTTTTTCAGAAAATTCTCCAAAATAATTATAAAATTCTACGTCTGCACACATTGCTTTCTGCATATTGTTGCATCTCTATCTAATTTTTCATTGTTTATTTTGCGTTGTCCACTGTCTGTAAAAACTTTCTTAACATCACAATATCTCCTAAACTATAAAAACAAAACTGTTTCTGCAACAGCTCCATCTCTACCAGCTCTGCCTATTTCTTGGTAGTAGTTTTCAATGCTTTTTAGCAATGTTATAATGTATAACCCAACGCACATTGCTTTTATCGATACCCATTCCAAAAGCAATAGTTGCACAAACCACTTGAATAACATCGTTTTTAAAGTTGCGTTGTGTGTCTTCTCTTTCTTGAAAAGACAAATTAGCATGATATACACCTCGTTTCTATTCCTGCCTTTTTGAGGAACAATGCAACGTCTTCAGACATCTTTCTACTTAAACAATAAATAATACCTGCTTTATAAGGACGTTGTTTTATAAAGTCTAATATATAATCATTTTTCTCTTTCTTGCTATATCCTCTTTTCACTTTAAGCGACAAATTAGGTCTGTCGAACGAAGAGATATAAATATGAGAAGGTGTTTTATCGGGGTCTACACGCAACTTTAGCAATTTAATAATGTCGTGTTGTGTAATTTTATCGGCAGTAGCTGTTAGAGCAATTATGGGGATATGAGGATAATGTTGACGAATAATAGAAAGCCGAGAGTATTCAGGTCGAAGTCGTGTCCCCACTGACTAATGCAGTGGGCTTCGTCGATAGCAAACAAACTGATTGATAATTGAGAAAAGAAAAATGGTAATTCTGCTAATAATCTTTCAGGAGAAACATAAATAAGCTTAATATCTCCCGATAGTAAACGCCGTTTAATAATAACTTCTTGGTCGGCATTATTATTACTATTAAGTGCTTCTGCAGGAATTCCATTTGCTTTTAATGCTTCTACTTGGTCGTTCATTAAGCTAATAAGTGGCGACACTATCACTGCAACACCTTTCATTGCAAGCGCAGGAATTTGATAACAAAGACTTTTTCCACCACCTGTAGGCATTAAAACTAAGCAGTCGTTTCCTGCCATTACATCTTTTATAATGTCTAATTGGTTTGCTCTAAAAGAGGTATATCCATAATATTCTTTTTAGCAAACTCATTATCTTTTCTACCATAACACTACAAAAATTACGCATTTTCTTTGGTCTGCTTGTCTTAACACTTTTAACTTTTACAAGTGTATTTATAAAAATCTCAATCTATCCTTTTGTATTAAAGAATAAATTGAGATGATAAAGTGCTTTTTATGCTCTTTATGGTTTAATAAGATGGATATTTAAAGGAATTTCTACTCCAGATAATGATTCATCGTTAACTGCAACTAATTGAAGAACAAGGCGTAGATAATTGCCCTCTTTTTAGCTTGAATAACTGTAAAGCGTGGTTCTTTTAAATAAATATCTTTATTTTTCGCCTAAATGGTCGACAGGTGTATAAAGTGTTACAATAGAGTTTTCGCCTCTTAATACCACTTCTTCTTTATCTAAAGAAATAAAGTTGCCATTTCGTTTAATGCTAAATTGAGCCTTACCTATCCACGCACGAGGGTCTATAAGCTTCACTCTTTCAAGTAAATCCCTCATCTTTTGCATCTCTAAACTTCTTGTCAAAAATATTCTCCCAACTCAAATCCATTTGCCAAAACAAGCTCTGTTTTAAGGTCGCTAAGTGGCTTAAAACCTGTAAGAGTTTTATGTATTGTGGCTATTTCGGTTTTCTTTTTCCATCGGCAGAAATAAGTTTTAATGTTACATCTATCGAGTTTGAAGTTCCATTTTTATTCTTTGTAACCAACTCAGGAATAATCTTTGTTTTATCGAAAACAAGCATATTTCTTAAAAACACATCTAAGTTTTCATATACACCATACATATATTTTTGCTTTTATTACATTGATGTTAAGTGTAACAAATTCAGAATAATACGTCTGTTTATTAAAAGGTAAAGATGCCTTTGCTCCTTTTATTCCTTTATAACTTAAATCAAATGTAATGTTTCCTTCATTACTATTAGAAGGCTTATACTGTATATTACTGATTGATACCTGCCTTAAATCGTCATTATTAAAAACATAATGATTGCCTCCATCTACTTCTGTACTATAAATAGTGATAAACTTTGACAAATATTCAAGGGTAAATAAAGACGTATTTTTTACGCGATAAAGCTCATCAAAATTAAATTCTTTCAAATAATCAACTCCTTCTTTCCATGTAACCACTGCTCTTTTTGCCATGTGTATATCATTAGGTTTCTTTACAGGTGCTTCAGATTCTTGTGATTTATTGGGTGTGTTGGTATTATTATTGCTGTTTTGTTGCTTTTTGTTCTGTTGTATTGATAATTGTAGGTTCATCTTTTCCACAACTATAAGTTAATGCTATCACTGAAAAGAACTACTAATATTTGTTTTTCATAAATTATTCTTTTAAAATTAAAAACTATGCTTTTAGATAAAAAAATGTGCGTTTCATATCAACAAAATGTTAGAAACATAACTTTTATACGTTAATAACATCATACAAAGATACTTTTTTATGCAATTACCCCTTATCTTAGCTAAAAAGCAAAAGGGTTATTGACACGATAAACAACGCATGTAAATATACACATACTTATAAAATAGCCCTTACAAAGTTTGAGAATTAGAAATAATAAGCGTATTTTTGCAGAGAAGAAGTTGTTACTTTTATATGGTATGAATAGTATAATTAACAATAAAAAGGAAAACTCTTCTGCTATTTCGTATTTATTTGTGTAAACTTATTTTCATCGGTTTTATAGCAATGAATTGTACATTTGAACTTCCTGGTATTGCCAAAAGTGCCTTTAACAACACTTATTTCCTTAGAAAAAGAGTTAAACAAGTGCTGATAAAGCAAAAAGTATATGGATAAAGGCTATTCTTTAATGAAACTGGCTAACGATTTACACAAACACACGTTATATAACGGCTGTGTTACAATGGAAACATCATAAAACATATAAGGATTTTATTAACCAACTTAGAGTTGAAAAAGCCAAAGAATTGCTCCAAACATCTCGTTATGCCTCATTAACAGAAGAAGAAATAGCTTTATTAGTGGGATTTTCAACAGACAATCGTTTTATCGTAGTTTTTTTGAAATACGAAAAATAAATCGTTTACATCTTATAAGAAAGATTTAAAGAATACATTTTAAATTAAATATATACATTATAAATATATGAGTGAATTTAATTATACAGACGAAAGGTTTGCTGATATACAAATTTTACGCTATAAATTAAAAGGGTTTTGAGGATTTATCTTTAAAGCAAAAAAACTTTAATTTATTATCTCTCTCAAGCAACTTTATTAGGCAGAGATATTACAACAGACCAGTTTGGACGCTATAATCTAAAAAAATAAGAAAAGTTTTAGAATTGATATTTTTTGCATTATAGAGGAAATAAACAAGACTCTTTTTCAAGATTTGAGCGTGTATTTAAAAACGCGTATGGTTTTCAAATGGTATTCATCATCATTATGGAAGTGATAAATTTCAGCCATGTTTTTCAGAGAAAGATTTTAGAAAAGCTGTTTTGTCGTTGCCAATCAACTTACTTCCGTTAGAAAAAGATGAAAAAGATTGAAGTCTTTTTAGATACTATTTGTAAGGTTATCTTTGATAATTCTTATTTACAAAAAAACGAGTAAATAAGGCTGATGGTGTAGACATTATACAAACATCTGCTTGTAACTATTATGAAAAATGTTACACAAAAAGAAGTCGAAACCTTTTACCAAGATTTAGCAAAAGAGAAGGGTTCTACTTTACCTTCGTGGGGTTTAAATTCTAAATTGGTAAAAAAACGGAGATACAATAAAAGAAATAGTGTGGAAAAAGATGGTTTTATATGGTAATGCTATTTCGCAAATAATATCATGGTTAGAAAGAGCTAAACTGGTTTCAGAAAATGAACAACAAGCTAAAGTCATAGACTTGTTAATTCAATTTTACACAACAGGCGACTTAAAAAGTGTTTGATACTTATTCAATAGAATGGTTAAAAAGACCACGAGTCAAGAGTAGATTTTGTAAATGGATTTATTGAAGTTTATGGAGACCCACTGGGTATTAAAGCATCATGGGAAGGTATTGTAGAATATAAAGACTTAGAAGAACAGAACGTACACGCTTAATTAGTAGTAATGCTCAATGGTTTGAAGACCACTCTCCTATTGATTTACGATTTAAGAAAAACAGAAGTAAAAGGAGTAACTGCAAATGTTATCAATGCAGCCATGTTGGGGGAGACGAATATCCTTCAACTGCTATCGGAATAAATCTGCCAAATGCTGATTGGATAAGAAGTGAATATGGTAGTAAGAGCGTAACCATAGGTAATATAACAGATGCTTATAATAAAGCATCGCATGGTAACGGATTTAATGAAGAGTTTGTTATAGACGAACAGCATTTATCTATTATCAATGAATATGGAGATATTTGCGATGATTTGCATACTGACTTACATGAATGTTTAGGACATGGGAAGCGGTAAATTGCTACCCAATACAGACCCAAATGCTTTGAAAGCTTATGCAGATGTGATAGAAGAAAGACGTGCAGATTTATTCGGTTTATATTATATTGCAGACGATAAATTGTTTGAATTAGGGCTAACTCCAAACAAAGAGGCTTATAAGTCTCAATATTATACATATATGATGAACGGACTTATCACACAGTTGGTCTCGCATAAAGGAAGGACATAATATAGAAGCAGTTTCATATGAAAAACCGTGCTTTAATAGCACATTGGATTTTAGAACATGCAAATGGTGCTGTTAAACTTATAAAGAAAAGACAATAAAACATTTGTTGAAATAAATCACTATGAAGTGTTAAGAAGTCTATTTGCAGAACTTTTTAGCGGAAATTCAGCGTATAAAGAGTGAAGGAGACTTAGAAAGTGCAAAAGAACTGGTAGAGAAATATGCTGTAAAAAGTAGACCTTGAACTTCATAAAGAGGTACTTCAACGTTATGAAAAACTAAATTTAGCACCTTACAAAGGGTTTGTTAATCCTCACTTAATACCAGTGTATGACGTAAACGGAGCAATAACAGATATAAAAGTAGATTATTCGGAAACATACACAACAAATGTTGCGTTATTCTGAACAATATTCAACACTATGAAAGAAGAAATAAACGATAAAATAAAGTCGATAAAACAGTCATTTAGACTATTTATGGACGGAGCAGTAGCTAAATCGATGAGAGATAAAGGCTTACAATATCATCTTAATTGGGGAATTCCTACCACAAGATTAAAAGAGATGGCAATGCCTTATGGTAAAGATTACAACTTAGCTGTTGCTCTATGGAAAAGAGAATATACGAGAGTGTAAGATTTTAGCAACGCTAATTATGCCACCTAAAGAAATGCCTATTGAATTAGTGGAATTATGGATGGAAGAAACACCATCGCAAGAATTAGCCGAAATAGCTGCATTTAATTTATACCAATACTTGTCGTTTGCGCCTTTTATTAGCTTATCGTTGGATAGCATCGAGCAACGAAAATCGAGCAAATATGTGGTTATCAGTTGCTTGCTCGATTATTTATGAAAGGACAAGAGCCTAATGAACGAGGAGTAAACGAATTTCTTGACCAAGCTTGTACAGCCTTACAGAGTAGTAATTCAGGCTTACAACGCGCAGTATATAATTGTATAATAAGATTTAGTAACTTAAGTGATGAATATAAAAAGATTTCAGAACAAGCACTAAAATCTTTTAGACTTACAACTTTAATTTTTACTAAGAATAGAGAGAAATATCAATAAATTATCGTATTTTTTTGTCGGGTATTAAACTCTTATAGACAAACTCTAATGAGAGAATAAATAGAAAACTAAAAATGAACACAGCAAAAAGTAGACGTTCTATTGGGTTTACAATGGGGCGATGAGGGGTAAAGGAAAGGTTGTAGACGTTCTTACCCCACAGTATGATGTAATTGCACGTTTTCAAGGAGGGCCTAATGCAGGACACACACTTGAGTTTGAAGGAGAAAAATATGTACTTCGTAGTATCCCTTCGGGTATCTTTCAAGGCGGTAAAACAAACATAATAGGTAATGGTGTAGTGTTAGCACCAGACTTGTTTATGCAAGAAGCAAAGGATTTAGAGAAGAGTGGACACGACTTAAAGAAATGTTTACATATCTCTAAAAAGCTCATTTAATTATGCCTACTCATCGTTTAATTGATGCTGCACAGCAAGTTCTAATAAAGGTAAGAATAAAGTTGGAACAACAGGAAAAGGTATTGGCCCAACTTATACCGATAAGATTAGTAGAACAGGTTTACGTGTTGGAGATATTTTTAGATAATTTTAAAGAGAAATATGAAGTCGCATAAAAGCTGCTCATCTCGAAATACTTAAAGCATTAAATTATTCTGATTTTGACCTCACAGAAACAGAGAAGGTTTTGGTTAGAAGGTATAGAATATATGAAAACCTTCCAACTGGTGGACAGTGAACATGAGGTTAATAATTTCTTAAAAAGCAGGTAAAAGCATTCTATGCGAAGGAGCTCAAGGCACAATGTTAGACGTAGATTTTGGCTCATATCCTTTGTTACTTCTTCTAACACCATTTGTCTTGGTGCTTGTTCAGGCTTAGGTATCGGTCCAAAATAAAGTTGAGATGTTTTCGGAATAATGAAAAGCATATTGTACACGAGTAGGTGCAGGTCCCTTCCCTACCGAACTTTTTGATGAAGATGGTAAAAAGATTAGAGACTTAGGACACGAATATGGAGCTGTTACAGGTCGTGAACGTCGTTGCGGTTGGATAGACCTTGTAGCATTAAAATATGCTATCATGATAAAATGGAGTTACTAAACTTATCATGATGAAAAAGTGATGTTTTGGACACCTTTTTCAACCATTAAAGCGTGTGTAGCTTATAATGTAAATGGGAAAGAAACAACTGAATTACCTTATTCATTAGAGAATAACGTTACACCTATTTATAAAGAGATTCAAGGTTGGCAAACAGATTTAACAAAATGCACAAAAGAAGAAGAATTCACCACAAGCATTTAAAGATTATATAAACTTCCTTGAAAAAGAATTAGAAACACCAATTGTAATTCTATCTGTAGGTCCTGACAGAGCGCAAACAATTGTTAGAAAATAAGAATTATAATGGCAAATAAAACCAAGTATCCCTAAAGGAACTCGTGATTTCTCACCTATTGAAAATGGGAAAGAGAAACTACATTTTTAATACTATAAAGAAAGTGTATTCATTGTATGGATTTCAACAAATAGAAACTCCTGCAATGGAAAAACCTTTCAACACTTATGGGCAAGTATGGAGATGAGGGTGATAAACTTCTTTTCAAAGTGCTTAACTCAGGAGATTATCTAAAAAGTATCAGATAGCGAACTTTTAGAGCGTCAAACATTAAAATTAGCATCGTCGTTATGTGAAAAGGGACTTAGATATGATTTGACTGTTCCCTTTGCTCGCTATGTTGTTATGCACAGAGAAGAGCTTCAAAATGCCTTTTTAAACGCTATCAAATTCAACCTGTTTGGCGAGCAGATAGACCCTCAAAAAGGGCGTTATAGAGTTTTATCAATGTGATGCAGATATTGTGGGTTCTGATTCTCTAATGAATGAAGTGGAACTTATTCAAATAATGGATACTGTTTTTACTAATTTTGGTATCAGAGTACAAATAAAACTCAACAATAGAAAAATCTTAACAGGTATTGCCGAAATCATTGGAGAAGAGAAAAAGATAATAGATATCACAGTTGCGATTGATAAATTAGATAAAATTGGACTTGAAAAATGTTAATCAAGAACTTCGCAATAGTGGCATAAGTGATGATGCGATAGAAAAACTTCAACCTATAATTTCTTTTGAAAGGAACAAATGAAGAGAAACTTTCTGTGTTGAAATATGTATTATCTGACTCTGAAATAGGATTAAAAGGAATAGAAGAACTTTCATATCTTCTAAATAAACTTAAAGGAGTTGAAACGCGAAATGAAATAGAATTAGACTTAACTCTTGCACGAGGACTAAAACTATTACACAGGTGCAATCTTTGAAGTAAAAGCATTAGACGTGTCAATAGGAAGCATTACAGGAGGTGGTCGCTATGATAATCTCACTGGTATCTTTGGTATGCCTGGTATAAGTGGTGTAGGTATAAGCCTCGGAGCTGATAGAATATATGATGTTTTTGAATGCACTTAACTTATATCCCAAAAGAAGATTTAGAAGGAACACAAGTCTTATTTACCAATTTTGGTGATAAAGAAGCAGAATATTGCTTATCTATTGCAAATACATTACGCAAAAGTGGTATTAGAACAGAACTGTTTCCAGACTCTACAAAGATGAAAAACAAATGGCTTATGCTAACGCTAAAAACATTCCTTTTGTAGTAATTGCAGGTGAAACAGAGATGATTGAAGAGAAAGTAACACTTAAAAATATGGCAACAAGTGAGCAACTGCTTCTAACTAAAGCTGAATTACATTCTCTTTTAACATCTCAATTATAAATAAAAAGCGTTGTTTAATATCGCTTTTATTAAAGATAAAATTCTAAAGTAAAAGGCATTTAATAAATAAAGATTTCTTTGTTAAGTCTATTTTATTAAATGTCTTTTTCAACTATTCATACAATTCCATTCTTTCATGGAATAAATTTCTATACATTATCTATAATGAGAAAAACTCTTTATATCTTTGTTTTTAGTTTATCTCTGATAGCTTGTCAAGATAAGTTATTAGAGAATCCACAAGTAAATATCCCAACTACGGATAATTCACAAGTAAATCTTGAGAATAATATTTTTAATATTAAGCTAACAAAAAAACATTCTACAAGATATTGACAATACAAAGAATGAATTAACGATTCCAACAGGCAGTTCAGAATTAGATTCATATTTAAAGTCAATTAACGTAAATAAAATAGTTAGAATATTTCCTTATGCAGGCAAACACGAAAGCTTTTCTCATGTGACAAAAAGGTTTGAATAAATGGTATGCTATCATTGTAGATGAGAATAAAAAGCAAATAACAAGAGCTTTAAATGCAAGCACCAATACCAATGTCATTGAGTATATAGAGTTATGCCATTGCCAAAATTAGACAATTACCATGTATAACACAAATAAAGACTCGTGTTATACAAGACGCGCCTTTTAATGACCCTCAATGGTCTCTCACAATGGGATTTACATAATACAGGGAATATAGGAAACTATATAAAATAACAAAGGCGAACAAATTATCAGTTCTGTAAAAAGGGGTGTGATATAAATATTGTTCCTGCGTGGAAAGTTACACAAGGAACACCTATCGTAGTTGTTGCTAGTTGTCGATGGAGGTATTGATACTAATCATGAAGATTTAAAAAGAAAGTCTATGGGTTAATGAAGGGAAATATCTAACAATGGAATAGATGATGATAATAATGGGTATATTGATGATGTAAATGGATATAACTTTGTCGATAATACTGGAGAAATTATTCCTCAAGACCATGGAACACACGTTGCTGGTACAATTGGAGCAAGAAATAATAATGGTAAAGGTATTTGTGGTATCGCAGGAGGTAATGGACAAGCAAACTCAGGAATAAGACTTATGAGTTGTCGGATATTTAAACCGAATCCAAACTATAATCCTAAAGACCCTAAATCTCGTCAGACATTAGGGTGCAAAAGATTATATGTCAATTGCGGCTGCTATCATATATGGAGCAGATAATGGAGCTGTATTAGTCAAAACTCATGGGGATTTGATGAAAATATAAGTGAGCCACAAGTTATCCATGAAGCAATAGACTACTTTATTGAGCATGCAGGAAGTAAAGCAAATGCACCTATGAAAGGAGGAGTTGTATTTTTTGCTGCTGGAAATGAAGATACTTCGTCCTTATCTTATCCTGCTGCTAATACAAAATGTTATTGCTGTATCTTCTCATACACCTAATTTTAAAGCTGCATGGTATACAAATTATGGTTCATGGGTTGATATTTGTGCGCCAGGAGGAAGTCAACCTTTAAAAGAATTGTATCCTTTAGAGCATTTTTCTCCTACATCTGAAATTTTAAGTACACTCCCCATTGAAAACGGAAAGTCACAATACGGATATTTACAAGGGACTTCAATGGCATGTCCACATATATCTGGTATTGCCGCTTTAGTTGTTTCTAAGTTTGGAGGTGAAGACTTGACAAATGAGAGATTAAAAAGAATGATATTAAGTGGTGTTAAACCCATAGATATAAATAGATTTAATGCCGACAAATATACAGATAATTTGGGTAGTGGAATAGCTGATGCCATGTTAACATTACAACCTTTAAAATGAAAATACGAATCCATCTATTCCTCGTTTTGTATCTGAAGAAACAGATTCAAGCTTATACTTCAATCAAAAATAGGATTAACAAGTTCTCCCGTAACGAAAGGTTCTTTATTTCAATACATTCTTTATTATTCTAAAACTCTTATAACAACTGATAATTATAAAAATGCTAATGTCCAGGCATTAACTATTCCAGCTAATTATATAACAAAAGAAGAACCTCTCATAAGAGTTCTCAAAAATCTCTCACTAAATACATCTTATTATTTCGCTGTAAAGACAATAGCTCGAAATGGAAAAGAGTCTAATCTTGTTATACATAATGGTTCAATACAAACAAAAATATAATGAAGCTCCCAAAAATTGAGGCAAATATAGATTTATCAACACCTATTGTTATGGCAGGAAATGATGTAAAAGAAGTTATTTTCACATTATCTGATAAGGAAAATCAGAAGTTAACAATAGACCCACTTAAACTATATTATGTTGAAAACAAAGGAAAAAGAAAAATAAGGTTATCCTTACCTTATATGGAAATAGAATTCCTTTTAGGAGAGCATGAAATAAAATTTGTTGTAAAAGATGAAATAGGTGCAAGTAGCATCGCTAAAATAAAAATCAACAAGGTGGCAGACAAAGCTCCTCAATTAAGAAATAATTACACAACAATTTATGTTGCTAAGAATGAAGAAAAAGTATTTAATTTAACCAATTTAGTAGAGGATGAGTCTCCTGAAAAATTAGATTTCACCCTACTTTCTACTCAAAACAGCAATATTAAATCAATCTTAAAAGACAAGAAACTTATTCTCAATGGAGAACAGTTAGGAGAATCTTCATTAAAAATCAAAGTAACAGACATTCATAAAACAAACAAATATCATAACTATTCGTATTCATATTTTCTTAATAAAAGGAATTTATAGCCTCTTTCCTACCCTTGCAGACAATTTTGTATATATAAAATTAGGTAATACTATCGCAGAGTTCTTTTTCAACAGAGATAAGAGACCTTTGCAGGGAAAAATTAGTACAGAAAGAAGTATATAATACAAATAATATAGACCCTGTAACAAGAGTCATATCTATAAATACCAAGAAATACCTTTCTGGGCAATATCAACTTACTCTTTTTAATCATAATAACCACTATACAGAATATTTTTATTAAAAAGATAAAAACATGAAAATATCTCATCATATTAGTCATAACACTTGCAATAAATATACTCTAACATATGGGGACAAAAATAGTCCCCATGCCAGTACTTGAAAATCCTACGTCATCAAGTGTATTAAGTTTAGGAAATACACAAAGTTCTTTATCTTCAGACATATCACTTTATAGCAATTCTACTTCATTCCTTAAAGGTAGTAGGAATCTCATCTGTGAGTTACGAACTTGGTATTGCTGCTACTGAAAAGCAAAAATCAATCCTTTTCATACAACGTCTATAGGATTTAAAGATGCAAGAAATGCTTTTTGGATAGGATTTAATTATCAAGATTTAGGTAAAATAAGAACTTTTTGTAGATGAAAAATATGCAAGAAATAAAGCATTCATCTATCAAATTAGACGGATTAAGATTAGATTTAAAATATGCTCATTTGTTTTCTGATAAATGGATAGGTCATATTCATACAACCTATGCTATCCAAAAAGATTTCTCTACACAAAAATCATGGTCTATGCAGTTAGGATTACAATATCAAGATAGTCTACATATATTATCAAAAGATATTGCATACTCTGTTTATACATTAGCAAATAATATAGGAAGATTTACCGCTTATCGTAAAACAGAAGCATTAAGTCCCTACACTTTCCTTAGGAACAACAGCCACATTCCCAACTTTTACACGTCAATATCTGTCTATTGTTGTGCAAGGAAATTATTTATCTTCTTTTAGAACTTCACCTTCTACGATTTCATTTGGCGGTGGACTTCAATATAACATCCATAATAAATACAAATTAAATTTAGGAGGGTATAGGAAGAAGGATATGAATATATAACAGGTGGAGCAAGTTTTACTTATTCAAATTTAATCTTTTGTAGCCAGTTCAAAAATTCCATTACAAATAAATCTCAAGAATTTTTTTATAGTTTAGGTATTAAATATAGTTTTTAGAATAACAAATAAATCTGAGAACGATAAAACTTCATTCTCAGATTTATTTATTTTAAAAAGAATAATAGATGAGAGATAATCAAATTATCTATATTCTCTTTTTCCAAAGATAGTAGAACCTATTCTTATCATATTAGCTCCATTCTCTATAGCTAATAAATAATCATCACTCATTCCCCAACTTTTTGTGTAAAGTAAGATACATCTTGAAAATACAAATCCTTACATTTATCAAATAACTGTGATAACGATTGAAATTCTTGGGCTATTTGTGTATCGTCATTAACAAAACTTGCCATACCCATTAAACTACATATTCTGACGTATTTCAAGTTTTTCCACTCTTCATTTGCAAGAAAAGAAAGACATTCCTCAGGTGAAAACCCATATTTAGTTTCTTCTTTTTGCAACATGAATTTCAAGTAAAACATTGATAATACGTCCATGTTTTTCGGCTTGTTTATTAATTTCTTCTAGTAAACGGAAGTTTATCTACCGATTCTATCATTGAAATATAAGGTGCAATATATTTCACCTTATTTCGTTGTAAATGCCCTATAAAATGCCATTTTTATATCCTTTTGGTAAACTTTTGAACCTTCTGTCTTAGCTCTTGTTCTACGCTTTCGCCAAAGCATCTTTTGTCCCATTTTTATAAGCAATTTCTATATATTCTATCGGTCTAAACTTACTTATAGCTACTAATTGCACTGTAGACTGGTATTGTTTTTAATACCTTTTTAAGTTTGTCTCTACATCTACAACTTCCATCTCTTCATATTTGTTATTCGTATTCTGGGTTTATCTTCCACTTCAGCTTTAGAGTTTAACGCATGCTCATATACATCCATGATTTTTGTTTCTATCACACTAACTAATGTGTAATCACTGGCTGTTTTACTCATCACTTCAGTTACATTCTTAACAGCTCCTTGCACACTGCCTGCTTGCACTAAAAAACATCACTGTAGCAACTTTCTCTTTTCTGTTTTTCATCTAAAAATAATAAACTGTAGCTTTGCTTTGTACCATTTATCATCTACCTCTGCTTCACTAAAAATGTATCTCTCCATAAGTAGCAGGTCTAATATCAGTTATTTTGAATTCACCTCTTATATAAAGACTCATTTCTTTTGTAATCGCAGCTTCTGCTTCTGTAAAGCTTAGTGCCTCAACAACATATTGCTCTGTTACAAACTTTTTGCATACCATTCCTCAAGTTCTTTTTCATAACGAACTTTGGTTTCAAACCACGATGCTGTTTTTTTGTTTTCATATTTCTATTATTTCAATAATATAATTATAATGTTCTTTAAAAGGATAGCAAAAAGTACTCATTAAATTTTTATATTACCAACATCAAAAAGCCTTGGAAAAGCGTATTTTTTAGCCTTATTAAATAAAAAGTCTCAAATTGTAAGTTTGCAGTATATGAAACTAAGTGTTATTATTCCTATTTACAACATTACTAAGACACATTAAAACGATGTATAAACAGCGTTTTAGCTCAATCGTTATCTCTTTACGAGATAATTTTAGTGAATGACGAGTTCTACTGATTGTTCACAAGAAATTTGCGAACAATACAAACAAAGCCTATCCATCTAAAAATAAGAATACTAACACAAAAAGAATAAAGGACTTAGTGAAGAAGAAATGCAGGAATAGAGATTGCAAAAGGAAAAATATATAACTTTTGTCGATTCTGATGATTATCTCTCTCCTACTATCTATAAAGATACATTATTTTTTAGAATCTCATTCTGAAATAGACTTTATTGAATATAGTTATATCCAAGTGAATGAGCGAAAAAGATATAAGGAAACATTTTATTTTATCTGATAATATATATAATGACAAAGCTACTTATTGGCTTAAGGAGCAATCGTATAAACATGCTTATGCATGGAATAAAAATATAAAAAGCAGTTCTATTTAAAAGATAATTTGTATCCTGCTGGAAGAAAATTTGAAGACATTTGGATGATGAATAGTCTACTTTCAAATGCTTCCTCTCATAGCCACTACCTCTAAAGGTTTTTATTTTTTTATACCTCTAACCCTCAAGGAATAACAGCAACAGCAGACGGTTATGCTTTTACAAGATCTTTTACAAGGACACTTATTGCATATTCATTCTTATTGTGATTCACAATATTATAAACACTTATTAAATATACAATTAGATGTTAGTGAACAATTAAAAACTCCTCCTCAATTACCCATTAAACATTATTGGAGCAGTATCAAACTATTCTTATTAAACATTTTAGGTTTTAATTCTTTATGCAAAAATAAATACATGGATACGCAAAATACATCGCAAAAACCATTAGTAAGTTTCATCCTTACCTATTATAACCTTCCTATTTCTTACCTCAAAGAGTGTTTAAACAGTTTATTATTACTATCATTACACCCCAACGACAGAGAAATAATTTTTGATAGATGACGGAAGTAACATCTCTCCTATAACTGAATTAGAAGAATATAAGAGTGAAATTATCTATATCCGACAACGAAATAAAGGACTAAGTGAGGCACGTAATACTGGAATACGTATTGCAACAGGCAAATATATTCAGTTTATTGATGCAGACGACTACCTTATTCCTGCTGTATATGAGCACTGTTTAGATATTGCACGATACTACAATCCAGATGTTGTATTGTTTAAAGACACAAACAATAAAGCTGAAATTCTTAATACAGATATTATAGGACCTATGTCTGAGCCGAATATATGCTAAAAAATAATCTTCATGCAGCAGCTTGTCATTACATTTTTAATAAGAATCTACTCATTGATTTAGGCTTTACTCCAGGATTATTAAATGAAGATGAAGAGTTTACTCCTCGCCTATTCTTACGTGCCGACCGCTTATTTGTAACCAATGCGCATGCTTATTATTACCGAATGCGTCGAGACTCTTTATCACATAATCCTAATAAGGAACATCGACTTAATAAGCTAAAAGATTTAGAACGCATTTTAATTAAGTTGCAAAAAGACTCCTTTACATTACCTAAGATGGAGCGGAAAGCTCTCGAACGACGCATAGCACAACTAACAATGGACTTTCTTTATAACACCATTAAATACACCCATAGTCCTAAGAGATTATCAGAAACCATTGAACGACTAATGCGTCAATCTTTATATCCGCTTCCTTTCTAAAAAAATACACGCTTAAATATCATTTATTTAGAAAAGCTATTCAATCAAAAGTGGGTAGATTATTGCTTTTCATGATAATCAAATAACAAATGAAAATATTATTATTAGGAGAATATAGCAATGTACATGCCACTCTTGCAAAAGGGTTAAGAGTCATAGGGCACCATGTCTTAGTGGTGTCTAATGGTGATTATTGGAAAAATTATCCTCGTGATATTGATGTATCGCGATGTTATAATAAGTTCGGAGGGTTACTTCTTCTCATTAAGATATATACTTTTATTGCCTAAACTAAAAGATTTTGATGTAGTACAACTTATCAATCCATTGTTTTTTTGAACTAAAACCTGAACGCATTTTTTTCCTATTTATCGCTATCTCAGAAAGCACAATAAAGTGGTTATAATGGGCGCAATGGGCATGGATAGTTATTGGATAAAAAGCATGTAGGGAGAAGATACATTTACGTTATAGCGATTTTAATTTAGGAAATAAACTACGTAACGACGAATGTGCCATTCGTGAATATAGAGACTGGATTGAAACAACAAAAGAACAACTAAATAGCTATATAGCCCATGATTGCGATAAGATTGTAGCTGTTTTATATGAGTATTACACTTCGTATATGTTTTACTTTCCTCAAAAACAACTTTCATTCCTGTTCCAATACAAGTGGAAGAAGCAAAAATAGAGGATACAAAGCCACAAAAAAATAAATATATTTATAGGAATAAATAAAACACGGAAGCTGTTTATAAAAGGAACAGATATAATGCTAAAAAGCAGCATTAGCCATTAAAAACGACTATCCTTCTCGAGTTAATTTATTACAAGTAGAGAATGTTCCCTTTGAACAATACCAACAAATGATGAATAATTGTCATATAATTCTTGACCAAATTTATAGCTACACTCCTGCGATGAATGCATTAGCAGCTATGAATAAGGGCATTATATGTGTGGGTGGTGGCGAAGAAGAACACTATGTTTTGCTAAAAGAAGATACACTTCGCCCCATTATCAATGTCGTTCCAAATGAAAAAAAGTGTATGAGAGCGATTAAAAAGAATTAGTTCTTCACCCTGAAAAAAATTGTTCGTTTGCAAAAGGAAAGCGCACATTATGTCGCAAAACATCACGATTATATCAAGATAGCAAAAAGCCTACAGAAGACTTTTATATCTCTACTATTGAAGAGAAAAAATAAGAGAGAATAAGTTGCAAAACCTCAATATCCTATAACATAACTAATAGAGCTTATAAGCTCCATGACTGTACAATATAGAATAAGGTATGGTGAAATAGCTGTAATACCTTTTGTCATAGCGTGAAACACATGGCTAACACGCTTAAAAGCACCCGTTATAAATCCGTAAGAGCTTAGTGATAAAACACCTATAATAGATGCTATGGGTATTACACCACTTGTAAAGCTACTGGGAAAAAGGTGTCCTGTAACGCTTAATAAGATGGCATTAGGAGCTAAAATGAGCCATAATACAAACGATAAAAATAAGTATAATTTCAGAGAAAAACACCTTTAATCCCAAACGTTCTCTATACGATATATCACCTTTTTTGAAGGATAAAAGAGCAAATCTACTCTCTTTCAATACTCCCCATAGCACTCCAATAAATAACATCCACACTAAAATACGATTATTTATGTTATCAGAAAAGTGCCCCCAAAACCATCTTATACCATCTCTACCTAATAAAGAACGAATAGAAGAGTCTGGGTTTATGGCTTTTAACACCCATGAAAGAAGAATAACAGACAGTTGAATACATAATAATCCTGTAAAAGAAATATGTATTAAAGCTATCTTTTTATGAATTGAATAAGCTTTTATTCTTCATCTGCACGAAGATTATTGATATCTATAATACGCAATTCTAAAGCTCTAACAACAAGTCTTGTTGCATTTATACCTATCCCGTCATTACCATTTGGAAATAGTTTTTGCACCAATTCATTTTGTCTTTTCTCTAAACTCTTAACCCCAAAGGGCATACCTCTTAAGTTTGTTATTTGTTCTTTTGTGTATCCTAAGGCAAGATGACGCAAGAAACGTTCATCATAATCGTCTATTTCATAAGTTATTAACGATTCCTGATGTTGTATTTGATGAGTTATCACCTCCTTAAAACGTTTCACTATTTTGTCTAATATGGGTTGGTTAAACACCCATTTCTTACCACTTATAACACTTGTAACATCATGATGCGTTAATAGTTCACCTGTTTTCAAGATAATTCCATCGCAACCTGCATCTAAAAACATCTACCCATAATTTCTCATTAAGTATCTCTCCTGTAAATATAAGAACCTTAACATTGGGATAAGTGTGTTTGGTTTGTCTACAAATATCTACTCCAACCATGGTTGAACCACCTAATCCTAAATCTAACAAAAACAAGGTCGGGCACTTCTGTTTTCATCAGTTTCCAATACGACTGTTCGTCGCCCTGCCGTTCCAATAACAACCGCTCTGGGTATATCACTTTTTAATATCCCTTCTGTTCCTTTCAGTTCTAATGCTATATCTTCTACTATGACAACTTTAAACTTTTCCATATATGTTTTGTTAATGTAATTAGTATCTCTATTTCTTCTGTATTTAGTCTGCTTGCTTGTATTCCTACTCTACGCGCTTGTTGTTCTTCTCCTAATTCACGCATAATCTGTCTGCATATAAAGTAGCGAACATCATGAGTCGATATACTAAACATATCTTTTTAATTGTTCCATTGTTAAATCTTTTATTAGGTATCTTTATGTGTACCATTACATATTGTTGTTCTGCTATCACATGATAATTTAAAGTGGAGAGGTTATTTATATCAAAGAGAACAAATAATCCATCATTTCTGCATTTATCTCTATGCGATGTTCTAACTGACGCATTGTTTGTAATAAGAAAATATGATATAAGTCCTTATAATATAAGGTTAATTCTCTTATCACTTGTATGTCAATGTTTGTGTCTTCCATCATTTGCTTTTATTTTTAGATGGATAATACATTGTTTCGTGTTTGAAAGTAGATAAACAGTTATCTAAAATGTTATTAGATATATAAAACAAATCAGCCTCATATCTTTTTTTCTGTTTATTTCATCGGTAAGCGACTGATTTTTGCCATTTGTTTTGTTGTTTCTTGTTCTTCGTAAACTAAAAGATTGCCTTATTTTTACAAAACCACATCGCTCAAATTTTTTTCAAGCGTTCTTCTTTTTGTTCTTCTATTATTTTATTGTTCCATAAACTATCTATCACCCTTATTTTCTCTTTCACAGATATATCTTTTTAATAACACTTTGTTTATTTGATTGATTTTTATCTACACAGAAAGCATAGTAAACTTGGTGTCGATAATACAAAAAAATAATAAGCAGGAAAAACATAAAAATAAATAGCAATATAAGAATAAAGATGGCTATATTTTTTTGTTGGTTTCAGAGGCTTGCATTAGTTTTACATAGTTTCCTAAACCCATATCGGCACTCTTTGCTCTAAAAAGAGATGTAAACATGATTATTATAGGTGTATAAAATCCCATTGATGAAGTGCTAACGATGCTACTGCCAACTCGTTTCTTATATCTAAAAATAACATTATAATTGGTTTTAATACCTTTTTCATACCAATGCAATTCAGAAGATTTTGCTGATTATCTATAAGTTTTAGAACCTGCTTACTTGTGGGATAAAGTTTTTATAGTATAAATTTAAACAATATAAAACAACTATCTCCAAAACAATATGGTTCAGTCGTAAGTGGCATTTACATTGCTATAATAAGCACTATCTGCATACATTTCTGCCTTTTTTAAGATGTTTTGTAATTGAACGGACTTATCATGAGCAGAAGAATATACATATAGTTGATTTACAAAGAATAAGAACAATAAGATAAAGGCTTTTTTAATTCCCTTTGGGAGCTTAAAATAAAAACCTACTTCCTTTACCCTCTTCACTCGAAACCCCTATATTGCACACTTTAAAAATGCTACTTATTTTCTTATATTTCTCAATAATCCTTTACAATTCATTAGTCCGAGCTCATGTCCCTTACCATTTTCAGGGATAACCCCACATTATTTAATGTTTTATGGTTAAAGATATAAGGCAAATAGGGCCTCTTTTTATGCCCCTTCCAGTGTCTTCTATAACTATTTCAATACAATCATCTTGTTCAATAGCCTTTATCCATACATTTTCCTTTTGTGGTGTAAACTTTTTTGCATTATCAGCTATTGTGTTTATCATGAATAGCGTTAGCACTTTATCGGCTTTCACTACACAATTAGTATCTTCTACATAAAGATTTATTTGCTTTAAGTTAAACGACATCACATTACGTTTAACAATATCAAAAGATTTCTTTGTAACGAGAAACTTTCTATCTTTAAACTTATTTCTCCTTGATATATTTTTAATCCATTGAGTGTTGTTTCGTTTGTTTCCGACAATTTTTCAGCCAATTCTTTTAATGTAAAAATATCGTTCTTGGATTTGTTCTTCTGTTGTTACCTCTTTTTCTTTTAGCCTATTTAGCCTCGTTTATCATTCTATCAATAAGTGGAGATACATTTTTGCAATAAGGCTATTTTTGGCTCTTTTTGTTCTATATTTTTCTTTTTACAAATAAACAAATTATTCTTAGCAACCTCATAGTTTTTCTTCCAACTCTTCGTAAGCTTCTGCTATTATTTCTTGCTTTTCTTTATTGGTTTCTTCCCATCTTTTTAAAAGGATTTAATAAGGTTTCTAACGAAAAGTTTTTATCTTTTCTATGACGCATTCGGTCGAAAATAAACAATAAAAACAACAGTTATACCAATCATTAAAAAGCACCAAAACAACCATGGCATTAAGTTCTTTTTGAACTTTTTATTAAGTTGCTCTGCACGTGCTCCCAATTGTCGGTCTTGTCGTTCTCTCTTGAATATCGAGATAAATATTGCGATTATAATCGCTCATAGGGCTTGTTATTGATTGCCGAATAGGTAATAGACAAAGCTCTTCTAATAGATGCTACAAGGTCGGGAGCAAGCATTATCTTATTATTATCTACCAAAGAATGGTCTAAACATTCGAGTGCTTTTCTATAATCATTTATCCCCAATAACAATAAGCTAAAGTTCTGTAAGCACCAGCTGTTTGATACACGTCTCCATAACTTTGGAAGATAGCCACAGAACGTTTAGCAAGAGCTACCGATAGAGGGGTTGTTGCACTTGTATCTACAAGTGAATGTAAAAAGAAGCGATTTTTGTTTTTACTAATTTAGGTGCATAAGTAGAAGATAAGAGATGCTCACTAATACCTTGAAGAGCATTGGCTTGCCAATAAGTATAACCAAATTTTCGAGCTAATAAATAGCACTTTTCTAAGTTTTCAAACTCTTCTTGTTTTATATATTCTTGTGTTCCCTCTCTCAATATACCGCCTGAGCCAATGGTATATTGGTAGTTTAGCCATTAGTGCAGTGTCTTTTTGAATATCTCCAAAAGGGTCTATTTGTCCCAATGTCTCAAACGATTCTTTGTCTAAACCAATATAATAAAAATAAGTAGATAAAACGATGTAATACTCACTTTCAGCAAATATAGCTCGTTTTCTTTGATGTTCGTTTAACAAACTTAGTTCATCTCTTATTCTTCCTAATATATTACTGGCTTGTTGTTTATAATAATAGAACTCTTTATTTTTGGATTGACGCTGACAAAGACGCATCATCATTACGTAAGACACACATTGCTCTATCTGATTATCGGTGCCATTTAAGGCTTCTGCAATTGTTTTTTTCTGCCATTTCGTAGTTCATCTTGGCAGTATTCACAAACGCTAAATGGTTTAATGCTTCTGCTTTTACCATCGCTATAATATTTTGCTTGCTCTATAGCTTTATACGCATAGTGCGAAATGCTATCTAAATTGCGATAATGAAAATAGTATGCGCGTTCGTTCAACACATCTACTTGTTTCTTTTTGTTGCGAAGAAGTACATGCCGACAAATAAACTAATAAAAAGAAGAACTACATATTTATACATGCAAAAATGTATGACTTATTTTTATAATAAAAATAATGCTACGGTTAAAAAAAGCTATACAAAGATACAATTTTATTGTGTTAGTTAACTTATAATACTCTTAATTTTTGAAAGAATGATTACATTTTTCTCTTATTTTTTTACTCCTTTTCTCAATCAAAACAATAATGATTCGTTATCTCGTAATTATGAGATAAGAAAACAAGGAAAATGCCTTTAATAATATGTTTTTATGAAAAATGATGCAATAGCTTGTGTTTTACAGTGCAATAGATAAGCTTTTTACACCCTAATACATAAGCTATTAGCCTTTAATACCTTATATTTTAAAGCATAAAAGCTATGCTTTTTAGCACACAACAGCTCGTGTTTTTCACTTACATAACAACTCTTTTAGCATGATAAAACATATATCTTTAATAAAAATCAGCTAAAAATGCTGCAAAAACTCACCTGAATACATTGAAATTAAGTGTAAAATCATAGCTTTTTGTGCTAAAAATAAAAAATATAAAATGTAACAAAACGCTCACAAATCATCAAAATGGTCAACACTCAATAATCTGTAGCCATAAGAATAAATAAAAGGTGATATACAGCTACTTAATTTTATTTTAGGTTACAAATTAAACAGAAAAAAATTTTTGTAATTGAACAAATATCTTGTAACTTTGCACAAGTTTTTTTATTTTTTTGTGCAATAACAAATCACGGTGCGTCTTATAAGTGATAAAAAAACAGAATCACATTTTTTTATCATTAACACCAAATGTTTAATGATTGCACATTTTATCTAACAAGAACAAGAAATAAAGAAAAGAATATGGAAATTCCAAGTTTTACCAAACTGATAGAGCAAGCTATTATAGACCATTGGGAACTCGATGCACTAACAGACTTTAAAGGTGCAACTTTTACAATATAGAGATGTTGCTCGTAAAATAGAAAAATTACACATTTTATTCTCAAAAATTCAGGACTTAATAAAGGTGATAAAGTGGCTATTTGTGGACGTAATAGTTCGCATTGGGCAGTAGTCTTTCTTGCTACACTTACTTATGGTGCAGTGGCTGTTCCCATTCTTCATGAGTTTACAAAGGAGCAAGTTCACAACATAGTTAACTCATAGTGAAGTTAAAAGCTTTTTATTTGTAGGTGATGTGGTATCTACAATGATTGAAAGCAGACGAAATGCCTCAATTAGAGGGTATTATTTACACACCTGACTTTTTCATTAATAGTATCTCGCTCTGAAAAACTTTCTTATGCACGCGAAAACTTAAAATGCTATTTTTCGGACAAAAAGTATCCTAAATATTTCCGAAAAGAACATGTAAAATTATCATAAAGAAGAAAGTCCTGAAGAATTATTGCTTATTAACTATACCAGTGGAACCACAGGTTTCTCTAAAGGAGTTATGATTCCTGCTCGTGCTTTATGGAGTAATTTCGACTTTGCAATGGGTGTTTTAGGCGAAAAAGGTGCGCAAAGGAGATAAAATTATTAGTATTTTACCTATGGCACACATGTATGGTATGTCTTTTGAATTTATATTTGAGTTCTTAAGAGGTTGTCATATTTATTTCTTAACTCGCATTCCAAGTCCTGCAATCATAGCACAAGCGTTTGCCGAAATTAAAGCCTACCGTGATTATTGCAGTGCCTTTGGTGATAGAAAAGATTATACGCAAGAATGTATTCCCTAAGATTCAAGGAAACATTATGAAACTTCTACTCACCATGCCTTTTATTAGTAAAAAGATAAATCAAAAGATTTGTGAACAAGTAACGAATGCATTTGGTGGTAATTTTTATGAGATTATTGTGGGTGGTGCAGCCTTTAACAAGGAAATAGAAACATTCTTACATAACATTAACTTCCCTTATACAGTGGGATATGGTACCACTGAGTGCGCTCTATCATTGCATATGCCGACTATCAATCGTTTGTACCCGGTAGTTGTGGTAGACCTGTTGTGCATATGCAGGTTGAAATAGACAGTAATGACCCACAAAATATACCTGGAGAAATTATTGTTAAAGGTTTAAATGTGATGCTCGGATATTACAAAAATCAAGAAGAACCGACCAAGTGATAGATAAAAAAATGGTTGGTATCACACTGGAGACCTTGGAACAATAGATAAAGATGGAAACATTTTCATTAAAGGTAGATCTAAAAAATATGCTTCTTGGCTCGAATGGACAAAAACATTTATCCTGAAGAAATAGAAGACAAACTAAAATTCATTAGCTATGGTTAATGAGAGTGTTGTGGTACAAAGAGGTGATAAATTGGTAGCACTTGTATATCCCGACTTAGAGGAAGCTGCAGTCTATGGGTATGAATATGGAAGAAATAAATAAGTTGATGCTACAAAACTTACAAGCTCTAAACAACACACTTCCTAACTATTGCAAGATTTCTACCATAGAAGTGAAAGAAGAAGAGTTTGAAAAACACCTAAAAAGTATAAAAACGCTATCTCTATCAATAAACTTTATTGAGTATAGGTTATTTATTAGGCTTATAAAAACAATGGGGAGAAAAAGAATTATGCTATTCTTTTCTCCCCTATTTATTTGCTATAAAGCACTGATATTTAAAAATGTTATACGTTTTTTATAGCTCACTCCTTTTTAAACGTAAACTATTAAGAATTACACTAATGCTCGATAATGCCATTAAGGCACTTGCCCACATGGGTGTTATTTGCCAATGAAACCCTAAGAGCAAAAGGTAATCCCGCAGCAAGAGGTATACAAATAAGATTATACCCAAATGCCCAAAAACAAATTTTGATGAATAATAGAAATTGTTTTCTTAGATAATGTAAGGAGATTTTACTATTTGTTTTAAGTCATTACCTATTAAAGTGGCTTGTGCTATATCCATTGCAATATCTGTTCCACTGCTCATTGCAACACTAACATCTGCTCTTGCTAAGGCTTGACTATCATTTATTCCATCACCAACCATAGCAACACAATGTCCTTTTGGCTTGCAATTCTATCACTAAATTCTCTTTATCTTGTGGCAACACCTCGCTTTTATAATTCTTAATTCAACTTTCTTTTGCCCAATATTGAGCGGCTGCTTCTTTATCTCCACTCATTAAATAAATATCAATTCCTCTTTTCTGAAGAGCTTGCATGGCTTCAAAAGCATGGGGCTTAAGGGTTTCTCTTTGCTCAAAAACTTAATTCGTTAGCATTTGTAAAAATCAATATTTTTATTAGGAATGGTAAGTGTACCCGTTTTATCTATAATCATTGCAGTTATTCTTCGTATACTTTTCGAGTGCGGTAGCATCTTTTATTAAGATGTGATGTTTTGCAGCTTTTTCCCATACCAACCATCAATGCAGCGGGGGTAGCCAAGCCCATTGCACACGGACAAGCAATAACTAAAACCGAAACACCTGATAAAAATAGCGTGATATAAATTGCCTATTCCTCCTAAATACAGCCATAAAAAGAAAGGTGAACGCAGACAATAAAAATGATAATAGGCACAAAAAAATAGTGCAATTTTATCGACAACACGTTGCACAGGAGCTTTGGAATTTTTGGGGCTTCTTGTACCATTTTTATAATATGAGAAAAGCATTGTTCGCTCTCCTACTTCTTGTGCCTTAAATATGAACTTACCTTGTTTACATATTGTTCCACACATGACTTTATTGCTAATAGTTTTCTCCGTAGGAATTGGTTCTCCTGTTATCATGCTTTTCATCTATAAATACTTTATCTGTTAAACTCTTCACAATAACTCCATCTACAGGTACTCTTCGCCCTGCTTCTACCTCTATTAAATCGCCTTTTACCAGCGTTGTAATTGGAACTTCGGAAAGATTGTCGTCATATAGAACCCATGCTGTCTTAGGAGTCATCTCTATTAAACCTCTAATGGCTGATGAAGCACTATTCTTTTGCACGTTCTTCAAGAACTCGTCCTACAAGAGAAAAAGAAAGAATCATTACTGGAAGCATCGTAAAAGGTGTGTGTATGAGGAAAAGAATCGTTAACCCATACTGTATTAAATAAGGTGATAACGGCACTAAATGAAAAAAAGCAATAAAGGTGCTAAGAGCTATAAGAGTGTCCATGTTAGCACTACCATGTTTTAGTTGTTTTTATAGCTCTTACATAATAATCCTTGCCACAATAAACAATAGAAAAATAAAGATATAACAAACAATAAAAACATAAGTTATATCTTTATTAAATATATCTATCCACTTCATTGATAATGCCATGACTATCAAAGAAAAGAAACAAGATACAAAAAGTTTTTATCAAAAGAGAATTATAAACTTGTTTTTCAATATTCTCTACTAATTTTTCGTCTTCTATAACTAAGTCACAACCTATGTTGCTTATTGCTCTTTTTAATTGTAGTAGAGTAACCAATGATTTGTCGAACTGAATTGTTGCACTACGAGAAGGTAGAGAAACAACTGCTGTTAATACACCTTCGATGCTTTGTAGCTTCTTTTTCAACCTGTAAAGCACATGATGAACAAGACATTCCTATAATGGGAATGGTTCGTGTTATATATTGTTCTTTCATAAAAAAATGATTTTTGTATTAAGTTTAAAAATAAAAAAAGAATACAGCAAAAAAATAGAACTTATTTATAAAAATAGAGTTGTAAATGACTTATATAAAGTATTCTTTTGTAACTTTATGCGCTAAATCAAGATAATAATATATATCGCTGATGAAAAATAATACACAGAAACTATTACTACAAAGTTTGGCTTTTATGTTCTATTGGAGCCTATGGTACAAACTATAAAAAAGCCTAATATTATATATATAATGTGTGATGATATGGGCTATGGGGATATTGGTTGCTATGGACAACCTTATATTTTAACGCCCAATATTGATAAAATAGCCAACGAGGGCATGCGTTTTACACAAGCATATGCTGGTAGTCCTGTTAGTGCCCCTTCTCGTTCGTCCTTCATGACAGGGCAACATACGGGACATTCGGAAGTAAGAGGCAACAAAGAATATTGGCCAACAGCTCCTAAAGTGCAATATGGGATAAATCAAGAATATGCGGTTGTTGGTCAACATCCTTATGATAAAAAAATCATATTATCTTACCAGAAATAATGAAAGATAATGGATATAATACTGGAATGTTTGGCAAATGGGCAGGTGGTTACGAAGGTTCATGCTCTACTCCTGATAAACGTGGCATTGATGAGTTTTTATGGATTTATTTGTCAATTTCAAGCTCATTTATATTATCCTAACTTCCTTAATCGTTTTTAGTAAAGAGCTAAAAGATACTGCAACCATACGTGTTATAATGGAAGATAATATTAAATACCCTATGTATGGTAATGATTATTTGAAGAGAACCGAATATTCTGCCGATATAATTCATAAAAAGGCTTTGGAATGGCTTGATAAACAAACTTCTAAAACTCCTTTCTTTGGTATTCTCACCTATACTCTACCTCATGCAGAGCTTGTACAACCCAATGATACAATTCTTGATTTCTACAAAAAGATTTACTACTGATAAGGTATGGGCAGGACAAGAAGGTTCTCGATATAATGCAACAACACATACTCATGCACAGTTTGCCGCTATGATTACGCGTTTGGATACTTATGTAGGAGATATTTTAAACAAACTAAAAGAAAAGAATTTAGACGAAAATACACTCGTTATTTTTACAAGTGATAATGGACCGCACGAAGAAGGTGGAGCAGACCCTACTTTTTTTGGTAGAGATGGCAAATTAAGAGGACTAAAAAGACAATGTTACGAAGGTGGTATTAGGATTCCTTTTATAGCCTACTATCCTAATAAGATAAAACCTAAAAGTGAGAGTTCTTTACCTTTTTGCCTTTTATGACCCTCATGCCTACTTTTTGTGAACTTATTGGTTTAAAAAGATTATAAAGAAAAATATAGCAATAAAGAAAAGAAAGATTACTTTGATGGAATTTCTATATTACCTACATTATTAGGCAAAACTCAACACAAAAAGCACAAGTTTTTATACTGGGAATTTGATGAAACTAATCAAATAGCTGTTCGAATGAATGATTGGAAATTAGTTGTAAAAAGCGGAAAACCACATCTTTATGACTTAGCAACTGATATTCATGAAGATAATGATGTAGCCAAAAGAATATCCCAAGCAGGTAAAAAGATGATAAAGATTATCAAGAAAGAGCATATTGATAATCCGTATTTTCCACGTTACACTGCCTGAATAATAAAAAAACCACTTATGCAACTTTTTGCTTTATAAGCAATTGTTACATAAGTGATTTATTTCTTTTACTAAACATGAAGACTATCGGATGTTTAGTCTATTTCTTTTGAGATAGTATTTCTATTTATTTATAGCTTATTTTCCTAAATACTATTACGCAATTTGTAATAGATTCTCCTTTTTGAGCTAGGAATAAGACTTATTCTTTCAAGAAAGAGAAATAAGTTGCTCTTTACCTTTACATCTATTATACTCTATTTGTAAGGTTACATGATTGATACCATATTTATTAAGTAAAAAGAATTTCTACACTTTCATGTAAAGAATAAAGTTCTGATAAATGGTAATCTTGAACCGTATTTAAGTGAGGGCTTTCTAAATGTATTTGTTCATCATCGAGTTGCCAAACATGCAAATGATGAAGATTATCTACTTCGGATAAATCTTCTATATCTTTTTCTTAATTGGTTTACATCAATACTTAAAGGTGTTGTTTGCATTAAAAATATTAACAGCTCCATGAAGAACTCCCCACGTATGATACATGAGATAAAGACTCACTAAAACGGTTATGAGTGGGTCGAGCCACACAAGTTCATATAACCAAATGGCAACTCCACCTGCTATAACAGCCACTGAAGATAAAGTATCTCCCTAAGAGATGAAGATAAGCAGCACGAGTGTTTATGTTATGTTCCTTATCTTTATGTAACATAATAACAGAAAGAAGATTGGCTATTAAGCCAACAATAGCAACAATAAGCATTGTTTTTTTCCTTCTATCACCTCTGGATGTAACCATTTTTTTCGTATGCTTCTTTGAACAAGAAAAAGGCAAATCGATAAAAAGAATGGTTGCATTGATAAACGCAGCTAAAACCTCTGCTCTTTTTATAACCAAATGTGTGACGTAGGTTAGCTTGTTTATTACTTATAAGACGAGCGATATAAGCAAAAACAATGGCTAATGTATCACCCTAAGTTATGTACTGCATCAGATAATAAAAGAAAGACTATTTGAAAAATAATCCTCCTAAAACTTCTACTATTGTAATAAATACATTTAATAATATTACAACAAGCATCTTACTACCTTTTGAAGGTATATGATGATGGTGACAATGAGCATGATTATGACAATGGTCATGGTGTGAATAATGCTCATGAGAATGACAAGTATGATTTGTAGACATCTTATGTTATATAAATTTGAACGAATAAAAATTATTTCACAAATTAAATATTTAGTATCCCATCCACATTTCCGATGCAATGAATAAGATAGAAATACCAATAATAACTATTACAATTATCTATGACAAAAGTTAGTGAAATATTCTATACGAAGATGTTCGTTAAAACTATTTTTATTAAGTTCATAATAAAAAAATATAATACTATCCATTCTCAATAAAGAATAACTTCATTTTATTATCCTATTAATACTATTAAATACGCTAAAAAGTCTCTTTCTACATTATAGTAAAAAGAGACTTTTATATTTTCATTATTCAAATAACTTAACCAAAGTTATCAAACATAATGCTTTCAGGTTCTACACCAATGCTATAAAAGCATATTTTTGCACTGCATTAGACATTGGACCAGGACCACACATATAATATTCTTATATCTTCTGGTGCTCATGATCCTTTTAGATAAGTATCATGCATAACTTGGTGTACAAATCCTGCTGTATAAGGTACTCCAGCTTCGTCTGCTTTAGGGTCTGGACGGTCTAAAGCAAGATGGAAATGGAAATTAGGATACTCTTTTTCAAGAGCATGGAAATCTTCTAAGAAGAATGCTTCGCTTAAAGAACGTGCACCATAAAAAAATAGTGCATCTCTCTATCTCGAGTATGAAGTGTCTTTAACATGTGCATAATTTGTGCTCTAAGAGGTGCCATACCAGCTCCTCCACCTACCCAAATCATCTCTTTTTAGAATCAAATATAGGATGGAAATCACCATAAGGACCGCTCATAATTACTTTATCGCCAGGTTTACGAGAGAAGATATAAGAACTTGCGATACCCGTTGGAACATCTTGGAACCCGACTTCAGGACGTGGCTTGAAAGGAGTTGTGGCAATACGAACTGTTAATGTAATACGATCTCCTTCGGCTGGATAGTTAGCCATTGAATAAGCACGCACTGTTTCCTCTGGGTTTTTTAGCTTTCAATGAGAATATATTGAAATTATCCCATACAGGAGTATATTCTTCACCTATATCACCTTTATCAAAATCTTTATCATAATCAATGCAATCATATGCTGGAATTTTGATTTGGGCATAAGAACCTGGAATAAAGTCCATATGCTCTCCTGGTGGAAGTTCTACAATGAATTCTTTAATAAAAGAACTAACATTCTTATTAGAAATAACTGTACACTCCCATTCTTTTACACCCATCACACTCTCTGGCACCTTTACATCTAAATCACTTTTAACTTTGCATTGACATCCTAAACGCCAATTATCTTTAATCTCTTTACGAGTGAAATGTGAACGTTCTGAGTCTAATATTTCACCACCGCCTTCTGTTACTTGCAACTTGCATTGTCCACAACTTGCTTTTGCCACCACACGCAGACGGAAGAAATATTCCATTCTCGTTTAAAGTGTTCATCACAGAGTTTCCTTGGTCAACGATTAACTCTTTATCTCCATTGATTTTTATCTTTACTTTTCCTCCAGGAGAAAGAAATTTCTTAGCAATTAAAAGCATCACCACCAAAAATAAGATGACAATAAGGAAAATCCCGATGCTTGTGCCCTATAAATACAGAATCTAACATATCTATAATTTATTGTGTCGTTTATTATATTTTTAATTCCACTAAAACACATCATAGCTAATGCCATCAAGCCTACTGTGATAAAGGTGATACCTAATCCCTGTAATGGCTTTGGTACATCACTATATTGCATTTTCTCTCTTATTGCACCCATCGCTGTAATAGCAAGTGTCCAACCTAAGCCACTACCAACCGCATATACAATACTATCTGCTAAACTTTTTTTATAGATTGGGTGTTTGTTGGATCTAAATTGATACGCTGTTGCATAAAAAGAGAGGCTCCCATAATAGCACAGTTTACAGCAATCAATGGTAGAAATATACCTAAAGCAGCATAAAGAGCAGGCGAATATTTTTCAACTGCCATTTCTACCAACTGTACAATACCAGCAATAACAGCAATGAAGAGAATAAAACTAAGGTAACTTAAGTCAATACCTTCCATTAAACAATCGGGACCCAATACCTTTGTTTGCAACAAGTAGTTAATGGGAACTGTAACAAATAATACAAATGTTACAGCAAGCCCTAAACCTAAGGATGTCTTTACATTCTTAGAAACGGCCAAAAAGAACACATTCCCAAGAAGAAAGCAAAAATCATGTTATCTACAAAAAATAGATCTAAAAACAAACTTATTAGATGTTCCATTATGCTTTTCCTCCTTTATCAAAAATAAGAACGATGAACCCAAATAACACATCCTAAAAGAATAAGAGCCATTGAAGGCATTGTCATCATACCATTGTCTAAATATCCCATTTTCATAGAATGCCTTTTGGTAATAGTTTAAAGCCCTAATAAAGAACCTCTACCAAAGAATTCACGTATAATACCTACTATAACTAAGATTAAAGCATATCCTAATCCGTTTCCAATACCATCAAGAAAAACTTGGCCATGGCTTATTCATCATAGCAAAAAGCTCCAAGACGTCCCATCAAAAATACAATTGGTTATAATAAGACCGACATAAACGGATAATTCAACACTTACATCGTAAAACGTATGCCTTAAGTATCTGACTGACAATTGTTACTAAAGCAGCAACAACAACAAGCTGTACAATAATACGAATACGGGTAGGAATTGTGTTACGTATAATAGACACAATAACATTTGAGAAAGCAGTGATGATGGTAACAGCAAGCCCCATAACAATGGCAGGCTTTTAACTGAGATGTTACCGCAAGTGCACTACAAATACCTAACACTTGCACCATTATAGGATTATCAAGGTTAAGTGGTGTAAACAACACTTCTTTGTTTTGTTTTGATAATAAAGCCATGTTTATTTATTTTTTTATCATTAAAAGAATTTAAGATATGCTCCTAAACAAGAATGTAGCATTTCTGTTACACCATTAGATGTAAGAGTTGCTCCTGTAACAGCGTCAACCTGATTATCTTTCAAACTTGGTTCTATCTTCTTTTCAACAGATAAGGCTATTGTATTTCTATTATCTGCAAAGAGTTTCTTGTGTTGAAAGAGTTCTTGCCATTGCTGATTGTCTTTGATTTCTGCACCTAATCCAGCTGTTTCTCCTTCATGGTTAAAATAAGCACCATAAACAGTAGACTTATCATCATTGATAGCAATGTAGCCACTAATTGGTCCCCAAAAGTCCCATACCATAAACAGGAATAACATACTTTGTCTTACCTTCAATCTTACAAAGATACAAAGCTAACTTTCCTTCCTTATAGTCACTGGCTCCAAGTTTAAATCCTGTAGATTCTCCTCCTTGTGTTCCTTTGTTGAACTATATCTCCTTTTTGCATTTAAAAATGTTATCTGCTACTATAACTTTCTTATACATTTTATTTGCTTCTTCATTCTCAAAAACCCTCTAAGATTTAAAGAATTTAGAATTTGTTTTTTTCTTGTCTAACGCCACATTTGCATCTTGTGCAGGCTTAAAGAATTGAAAAAAACAAAAGCTAATAAAAAAAGGCTACGATAACAACAAGAAAGGTAGAATATATAATAATGTATGAGTTTGAATTCGTATCAAACTTCTTTTTATTTCCTTCTGACATATTATTTTTTTATTTCTTAGGAGTTAAACGTTTCATTCTCTTAGATATGTTGCATTGAACCACACTGTAATCAATAAGTGGAGCAAACATATTTGCCAATAAAATAGAAAGCATCATACCCTCAGGATAACCAGGATTCATTACTCGTACAATAATAGTCATTGAACCTATTAGAAAACCAAATATGTACTTTCCTTTTTTTCTGTTCTTGCAGATGTTACGGGGTCTGTTGCCATAAAAACAGCACCAAAGCAGAATCCTCCAAGAATGAGATGCTCATACCACGGAATAGCTGTCATACCTAAAGAGTTAAACAATAGTCCCATGATGCTACCACCTACAAAAAAACACTTAACATGGTTTTCCAACTTGCAATACCTGTCCACAACAATATAATAGCACCTATACCGATAGCAATAACACTTGTTTCACCTATAGAACCAGGAATAAATCCAAATATCATATCACTAATTGAATAAGGAATCGTTGTGTTTTTGTGCTATCTCTCCTAAAGGTGTTGCAGCACTAAATGTATCAGGTAAGGTGTTACCAAAGCCCAATATAGATTGCTTTGCTACCCAAACAGTGTCACCAGTCATTTGAGATGGGTATGAAAAAGAAAAGAAATGCACGTGCACAAAGTGCGACATTAAATAAATTCATACCAGTTCCACCAAATATCTCCTTACATATTATTACAGAAAAAGCTACTGCAACAGCAAGTATCCATAAAGGGCAATTAACAGGAATAATAAGTGGTATTAATATACCTGTTACCAAAAAATCCTTCTTGTATCTCTTCATTTTTCCATTGAGCCCACGCAAATTCTATTCCAAGACCAACGGCATAACTCACAATAATCTTGGGAAGAACAGCTAAAAAGCCATAAATAAAACATATCAAAAAAACGAAGTTGTTTCATAAACACCAGCACGAAGTGCGTTAAAATAACCAACGTTATACATTCCAAACAAGAGTGCAGGCAATAAAGAAATTACCACTATACTCATTATTCGTTTAGAATCAATGGTATCATGAATATGCGTTCCAGATTTAGAAGTCTCGTTAGGAACGTATAAGAAAGTCTCCATTCCTTCAAATACACTCTTAAAGGGATGAAGTTTTCCACCTTCTTCAAATGAAGGTTTCATTCTATCAAGAATATTTCTTAAAGACATAAATATAGTTTGTTTATATAATTCTATTTTTATCAGTAAAGGTATTTAGTTTTTAACCATTTTCTTTACATAACATATCCAATCCTCGTCTAACTATCTTTTGCAATTCTAATTTAGACGAATCAACAAATTCTGCCAATGCAAAGTCTTCTGGACAAACCTCATAAATACCTAGTTGTTCCATTTTTATCAATATCTTCTGCGATGATAGCTTTTTATCAAGAACTCGCCATAAATATCCATAGGAAGAACTTTATCATACTCTCCACTCATAATTATACGACGCTCTCCTCCCTTAATACGAGCATCTAATTTGTATTCCTTCTTACCTAATAGCCATGAAAAATAGCTCCTATTCATAGAAAAATGATTGAAACGTGGCATTATCCAACCAAACATTTCATTTTTATCATCACCTTCTGGAATAGCTGTTACTTCTGATACATTAGTAGCCAAATAACTATTCATTGTAGTTTTTACACCCGTCAGAGGATTACCATTTATAAGTCGAAGATGTTCTGTAGTAGATAATTGACCTTCAAGTATTGCTTCTAATGCTGTACCTATAAGTGTTTCTGCATAATGAGGAGCTTTTATTTCACTACCAGCGACAGCAATTGTACGTTTAAACTCTAATACTCCTGTTCTAAAAAACTTACCAATAAAGAGAACAACCGCTGGGTCTACCATCCAAACCACTTCTCCTTTATTAACTGGTGCAATATTATTTATTTGTACAGAAGCATTTCCTGCAGGTGCAGGACCATCAAAAACATTTACTTCAACATCTTTTGCTTGCGTTAAAGCTGTAGCTGTTTGTTTTTTTATTTACTCCTAAATACGTTTTTTTGCTATTTTTTTGACAAAGTGGTTAAGCCACACTGAAAAATCATTCTCACGACCTTCTAATTCAAACTCAAAGTCTGCGGCTAATGGCATATCTCTAAATGCAGAGATAAATATTGCGCGAGGTTTTTTTCGGTTGATTTAGGAACAATTCCATAAGGAAAGTCTGTCTTAAATATCCAAACAATCCAGATTCTAATAAAAAGCTTGATTACACTTTCTGAAGTTAATGTTTCTGCTTGTGGAATTTGGAATTCTTTTTAATGTTTGTTTTCCATCAGCCATCACTTTTTACATGTAAGAGTTTTCTTCTATCACCTCTTAACACTTCTGTGACTTTTACCACTTACAGGAGATGCAAACACAACAGACTCATCATTTTTTTACTAATAAAAAGAGAATCGCCGACACGAACTTCATCACCTTCGTGTACAACTACTTTGGGGTGAACACCAGTGAAACTTGCAGTAAGAAGTGCATATTCTCCTTTCACGTCTAATATGCGCTTTTCTTTCTTTTGCCTTACCTTTCAAACTAATGTCTAAGCCCTTACGCAATTTAATGATACTTGCCATAAAAATACTTTTTGTATATTAACAGACTTAATTGTTTTATAATTCTACGTTTTTCAGAAATAAATAGCGTAATTAGGATAACACGATATATATCCTAATAAAATCAATGCAAAAATACTAAAAAAATAAATAGATTAAGAAGAAAAGTCATTATTTATTCCTCTGTAACACAAAAATAGAGTAATTTTGCGCTACTTTAAAAAGAAGAAATCCCTTTGAAAAAGAATAAAAAACATAATAAATACTATCATATTAGGATTACTTTTTTTCTATTTATCCTAATCAATTTACTATCTCACACAGAGATGGTACAACGATTTATAGCATCTCAATTAGCTTCTCAATTATCTAAAAAGTTAGGAACAGAGGTTGTTATAAGCAAGGTTCATTTAGGTCTTCTCAATAGAATCATTATTGATGATTTTAATCTTACAGACCAAAAAAGAATAAAAAAACTTTTTATTAGCAAAGAGATTTACCGTAAAAAAATCAATTACTTATCACTTATAAAAAGGAGAAGTAAACATCTCTTCAATTCAACTTTTTTTGGAGCAGATATAAACCTTTATAAGAAAGATAAATATTCAAAAATATAATTTTCAATTCTTAATAGATTCATTACAAAGTAAAGATTCTATAAATAACACACCATTGAATTTACAAATAAACTCAATCATTATAAGACATGGTAAAGTTGCTTATAATATTCTAAACGAGCCACTTATAAAGAATAAATTTTCAATAAATCATATTAATATTAAAGATGTTAGTGGACACCTTATCATCAATAAATTGAAAGAAGATTCTATCAATATGGTTGTTAAGCGCCTATCTCTACAAGAAAGAAATGGTTTCAATTTATCTGCGCTCCAACTAAAATTGATAGCAAACAACCAGAAAGCAACATTACAAGATTTATTTATTAAGGTGGGAAATTCATCGGCAAGTGCAAATAAAATTGAAGCCCACCTACATAAAGAAAGATAAAGAATACCTACTACCCTCTTTACAATTTCATGGAAAAAGTAGATGCAATTCGATTATCTCCCAAAGATTTAAACTATTTCACTCCCATTCATTATACTAACTCGGATAATCTTTTGGGGGTCTTTAAGTTTTTAAAGGAACAGGAACTTCATTATATATCAATGATTTAAATATTTATTCTTCAAGAAAAGATTTACAATTAAAAGCGCAAGCATATTTAAGAGGTAGATTTGAAAAACCACAATGGTACATAGGTATAAACCACTTTTATACCACTCAACATTCTTTATATTCTCTTCTAAACACATTTTTATCTCCAAAGAAATTCCGACCTTTATAACTACATTCGATTGGATTTCGTATAAAGGCGATATGGGAGGATTAGGTAAAAAACACATCTTTAAAAAGGTTTATTTAAATCTAATTTAGGCGATATAAAAATAGGTGCACGACTACAAGACAGACAGTTTTGAAGCAAAAGATACAAACAGAAAAGTTTAATATACAGAAACTTACAAATCAAAAAGCAATTAAATCTTGTTGCACTAAATTTGATGCTTCAAGGAGATGTAATTGACAACAAACTCAATAACATTTATGTTAAAGGGTTAATACCTTTTATTGATTATAACCAATACACTTACAAGAATATCAATATCGATGGTTCTTATAAGAATAAAAAATAGCAATAGGAAAAACTTCAAATAGATGATAAAAAAATGGATTTATTGATATCACTGGAAAGATTGCAAATACGAACAATCTATACGAAGGAACGATAGATGTAACTTGCCAACAACTAAATCCTCATGCCCTTAATTTAACACCTTTATATCCTAAAAACCACTTTCAGCGCACATGTTTCATCATCTTTTAAAGGACAACAATTAAATAATTTCGAAGGAAATATATCTGTTTCAAATTTTTTTATATGGTATCTCCTGACCTTCATTATCATATAAAAGATTTCACAGCAACAGCCGTTTCAAAGCATAAAAAAACAAGCGGTTCACATTGAAAGCGATTTTGGTAAAAGTATTCATTGACGGTTCTTTTTGAATATCAAAAATTATCCCAAACAATAACAAACCTTATTGGACACACTCTTCCCACTATACCAGGATTGCCTCCTATCAATCATAACACAAATAATCAAATAAACATCAATGCTCATATTACAAAGTCAGATTGGCTCAAGCATTTAGTACATGTTGATTTAGACTTGCAAACACCATTAACAATAAATGGTTTTATTAACGAAAAAGAAAGATGTAAGTATTACATGCCAAGTAGATACATTTACATATCAAAATAAGAAGTACTCTGATACCTATCTTCATGTTTTTCGGAGATGAGAATTCCTTACAAGCAGAAGGAGGTATCACCTCTATTAGTAATGAAACAAATAAATTTCAGATAGGCGTTAAAAGCTAAAGCAAGCAATAATCACTTAAATACCATTTTATCTTTTAATAACCATAATGTAAAAACCTTACGAGGAGAAATAAACACAGAAACAAGTTTCTTTTTCAGATGACAAAAGGACGCTCCACTGCAAATGTTTTATTTAAGCCCTCTTGTGTTATGGTTGGCGACAGTATATGGAACGTCCATCCTTCTTCTATTGTTTATCGTGAAAAATTATCTCACAATAACTGATTTTTAAACTATCCCATCAAAAATCAATATTTAGCTATAAACGGCACAGCAACAAAGGATTTAAAAAGAATCTGTTGTGGTTAATTTTAATGATATTGATGTCAATTACATATTAAATTTTGTAGATTTTCATGCAGTTGAGTTTGAAGGTAATGCTTCTGGCAATGCTTTTTATAGCAGCAGCATTAGGAAATCCACAAGCATTTGCTAATATAAAAAGTAGAAAAACTTTAAGTTTGAAAAAGGCAATATGGGTACTTTAAATGCCGATATTGAATGGGACAGAAAAGAACAACAAATCAATATAGATGCCATTGCACAGGAAGAAGATAAACACTACACAGACATTAAAGGCTATGTCTCTCCTCAAAAACTACATTGATTTATCTATAAATGCTCACAACAGTAACATAGCTTTTGTAGAAACATTCACCTCCAGCTTTATGCGAAATGTTCAAGCACGTGCTAATGGAGAGGTTAGACTATTCGGAGACCTTAATAAAATCAATCTCACAGGCAAATTAGCGGCAACAGGCTCATTAGAATAACAAGTTTAAATACCACTTACACTATGAATGATAGTAAAAATATCATTCATACCTAATGAAATTATCTTTGAAAAACGACACTATTCATGATAAATATGGTAATACAGGTATCGTAACGGGTAAACTTTACCATAAGAATCTTACCAATTTAACCTACAAAGTGAATGTTAAGGCGAATAATTTATTATCGTATGACACACATACTTTTGGAGATAACACCTTTTATGGAACAGCCTTTGTTAAGGGAGATTGTAGCATAATAGGCGATGACAAAGGAGTAGTTATAGACGTAACAGGCACTACTCAAAAAGGTTCTATGCTGGTTTATAATGTTAGCAATACAAGTGCTATAACAAATAAGGAATACATTTATTGGAATGACAACAATAATAACCACCCCAAAGAAGGAAGTTTTTACAACTTCTTTTTAATAATTCAGAACAAAAAGATATACAACCATGTGAATAACAATATTCACGTTAATTTCTTAATAAACTGCACCCCCGATGCAACCATAAAACTCATTATGGACGAGAATAGTGGCGATAATATCATATTAAAAGGTAGTGGTGGTTTACGAGCCTCTTATTATAATAAAGGTGGTTTTTGATATGTTTGGAAACTATTTAGTAGACGAAGGAAGTTATAAACTCACTGTTCAAAAACATTATAAAGAAAGAGTTTCGTTTTTGAAAAAAAGGTGGAAGTATAACCTTCGGAGGTAATCCTTATGCTGCAACATTACGTTTAAAAAGCTCTTTATCCTATAAATAGTGTTAGCTTATCCGACTTGCAATTGGGGCGTTCTTTTCACAGAGAATAATATCAAGGTGAATTGTATTATGAATATTACAGGGTACTCCTGCAACTCCTAAAAATAGACTTTGACCTTGACATGCCAGCAACAAGCAATGATATAAAACAAATGGTTTTAAACCTTATTGATGGAGAAAAAGAACTGAACCAACAAGTTTTATACCTCTTAGCAGTTGGAAGATTTTACATAAAAAGGTAATGACAATACAGCAAACAACGAAACAGAACAGCAAAGTCAGACATACCTTGCAATGCAAAGTCTACTTAGTGGAACTGTTAGCCAACAAATAAATAGTCTTCTTAGTTCTGTACTTAATAATTCAAATTGGAACTTTGGAACCAATATTTCTACAGGAAATGAGGGTTTGGAACAATGCTGAATATGAAGGATTACTAAGCGGTAAACTTTTTAAATAACCGTCTTATTATTGACGGACAATTTTGGTTATAGAGATAATGCTAAGACAACAACAAGTTTTTATAGGCGACTTTAATGTGAAATATCTACTCACTCCGAGTGGTTCTTTTCTCTGTTAATATGTATAATCAAACTAACGACCGTTATTTCACACGTAACAGTTTAAATACACAGGGCATAGGATTACTCATAAAGAAAGACTTTAATAACTTCTCAGATTTATTCAGTAGAAAGAAAAAAAGTAATGAAAAAAAGAAATCAAAAAGATAAAACAGTTGTTACTCATTAAATAAAACCTCATTTATCAAAATATAGATAAATGAGGTTTTATTATATAGCTATTATTTTATACCGAATAATCTTTCTACATTTGCATTTGTCACTTTCTCCACTTCTTCAATTGATACTCCATAAGATTCTGCAAGTTTTTCTGCCACTTCTACTACAAAAGCACTCTCATTTCTTTTACCTCTATGAGGAACAGGAGCCATATATGGACTGTCTGTTTCTAACACTATACGGTTTAAAGGCACGACATTAGGAAGCACTCGTGGCAAAAATACTCTTTTTAAACGTTAATATTCCACCTACTCCTAAGCAGAAATTATCAAATTGAAGAAAAAGCTTCGCCTCTTGTTCGTTACCTGCAAAACAATGAAAAACCCCTCCCGGAAGTTTAGACGCATAAGGTTTCATCAGTTTAACCATTTCGTTTTGTGCCTTTCTGCAATGTATCATTAAAGGCAATTGTGTATCTATCGACCAGTTTAGTTGTTGTTCAAATGCTTTCTAACTGTTCCTTTTCAAACTCACGAGACCAATAAAAGTCTAATCCAACCTCTCCTATTGCAATAAACGGATGAGGCTTTTTCCAAATAAGCATGTAACAAGTTTAGCACCTTTTGAAAGTCTTTTTGTTACACCTTCGAGGGTGCAATCCTAACATCGGATATAAGATATTAGGGATATTGTTCTTGCAAATGTAATAACGTAGGTATTGAATTTAAATCTATCGAAGGAATAAACATTTTATTTACACCTGCTTGCTTTGCACGCTCTATCACTTGTGGTAAATCTTCAATAAAAATCTTCCACATCTAAAATGAGTATGCGTATCTATAATATTCATCTTTTAGTCTTTCTTTTTCGTTTTTCCTATAATAATAAATTAAACCATATTCTTTACAAGCGTTAATACGCGTAATAATAGGTTCATGAGAGAAATGTGCTTTCTACCTGATTCCATATATCTAACAACACTTCATCTACTTCTGGACGTAACAATTGCAATGTTTTTTTAAAGCCTGCTTGGTTCGCTTTTTCTGCATTCTTTTTGTTGGTTATAAAAACTCTTTAAATATGGATAAATGGGTAGAAACCATGCCAATAGTAGGATTATAAATAGGTCTTCCACCTGCTTTTATTCGTGTTTGTTCGCCCTTAATAACCTTTTCTCCCCACTTTATAAGCCCTTGTATGGTTTGCATATTAGGCAATTTAGTGTCCTCATCTTTCAAAGCCATACAATTCTTTATGAGTTTTTATTTCTCCTCGTTCAAAACGACATAAGTAAAACTTGCCGAAAATGGCTCACATAAAGTCGCGCATTACGCAATAATTTTGCATATTTTACACCATTCCTGCTTTGCGCTTTTTGCACTAATTTTATATTGTTCATACGCCGTAAGTAGTTTATCGTGCATTGTTTGCGCTTGGTTAATCGTTTTCCAATCTAAGAATCGATTGCGCACAACATATATATTATTATTACCAAAGCAAAGTTTTAAGAGCTTTTTAGGCGTGCTGCATCTGTTTTAGGTAGGCGACGATAAGGCATAAATCATTTAGTTTTTTTACTTTGTTACACTTAATGGTTTCTTTTCATCATAGCCGATACATAAGTCATCAATTCTTCTTTTCTCTCATTAGGTAAATCGATGTTTGCTAAATATTGCTTACTTTCTTCAAAAATAAGCATTTATCTTATCAAGAGCTAATTTATCTACACCAATAGAATTATAAATAGAAGTTACTGCTTTTAATCTTCTCTTTTTCATGCTCTTTTTGTATTTTCTTTTTAACCAATACTCTAATTCCTTTTTTTCTGTACATTATCAGCTTTTATTAAGCGCATTTATCAGCATAAATGTCTTTTTATTAGAAACTATATCACCACCAATAGACTTGCCAAAAACTTTAGGATCGCCATAAACATCTAAATAGTCGTCTTGCAATTGAAATGCAAGTCCAATACATTCACCAAACAAATACAAGTTATGCGCATCTTCATTGCTCGCTCCTGCAAGCATAGCACCTATTTTTCATTGCGCATGCTATCAACACACTTGTTTTTTTAAACGAATCATCTCTATGTATTCATTTTCAGTTACATCGACTCTGCAATTCAAACTCCATATCATACTGTTGTCCCTCTCCTATCTCTAATGCAGTTACTGTAAAAAGATTTAATATTTCCTTAAAACGAGGGTGATTACACTCTGATAACAAGTGATAAGCATATACCAACATCGAATCCCCAGAAAGAATTGCAGCATTAGCATTCCACTTTTTATGCACAGTTTCGTGTCCACGACGCAACAAAGCATTATCCATTAAATCGTCGTGCAATAGCGTATAGTTATGATATGTTTCTAAAGCACATGCCGAAGACAAAATGGTTGTAGGGTCGTCTTTATAAAGTTGATACACAAGCATCATCAAAATAGGACGTATTCTCTTTCCTCCCATCGCTAAAGAATATTTTATAGGCTCATATAAAGACGATGGTTTGCGGTCGAACGAAAGATTTTCAATATATTGATTAACACTTTCTAATAGCTCTTCTCCTGTAAAACATAGGTTCTAAAAATTAAATTTGAAAAAAACAATAGGGATAGATATTTTTGGTTTCACACACTTTTGCCTTTTTGCCTTACCGGGACGCCATTTAGGCATCATTTTTATCACTCTAAGAGCTTCATTATCAAGCAAAGGGTGTATAGATGTTTCTATTTTAGGTTCAATAATGGTTCCATCTTTAGCAACAATAAAGCTCACCACCACTTTTCCCATTACACTTTTACGCTGTGCTTGTGCAGGGTATTGCAAGTTTTTAGTAAGCCATTTCATAAAAAGCTAACACGCCTCCAGGAAATTCGGGCAATTCTTCTAAAAGCTTCTTGCTTAGCTCTTCGTCGGCATTAACAGGCTTTTCAGGTATTGCCTTTTTCTACCTTTTGCGTCTTTAACTTCAGCTCTCCATTTCCAATAAGCAAAGGGTTATTGTTAATCACCTCTTTATCGGTGTGTTCTATTTGCTTTTTCACCTCTACAACATTGTGCGTTATCACTTTTTCAGTTGTGGGTTTAGGCACATCAGGCATTGTGGGAGGAACAGGAGCAGGTATCAAATCGGGGTCTTTCTTAGGTTTCTTAATGAGTTCTTCATTAAAGTCGGTATCATCATTATTATAAGATGTAAATTCAAAAGCTGTAAAAAGAAAAGGATAATATGAGAATTATACCGAGCAAAAAATTCATTCTTCTACCCGCTTGTGTATTGAAACGATATGTTGTTTTTCCTTTTTTTCAAAAATTCTTTTTCAAGCTTTATTTTTTTATAAACATATAAAAGATGTGTCGAAACAAACATTTAACCCAATCATTTCCTCTTGTAAATAAGAGTTTTTATTTAATAAATAATAGTCAACTATCTTGCAAAAGATAGTGTAATTTTTCTATTTACAACTACTTTATCACACTTTTTATTATCCTCAATATTTTCTATTTTTATTCTGTTTTTCGCATAAAAACCAGTTTATTTCTTCGATATTTTTTTCACCTTACATTTATTCTTTCAAAAATAAAAGGCTCTATTTTTACAGAAAAATCAATAAAACACCCTTCAAAAACATGATAAATAAGATAAAAAAGGCACAAAAGCTTAGGGTTTTATCATGCAATAGCTTATCTATTACCACCCAAAACATAAGGTATTAGGGGTGCAAAAAGACTGTATTTTTTTCACACTAAAACACCACCTTTTTAGATGATAAAAACATAAAATGTAGATTTTCAAAATGTTCATTCTACAAATTTAAAAAGATATATGTTTTACTCTTTTTGTCTCTGTTTTTAGTCGAAAAATGCACCTTTTTAGCAAAAGTAAATGCTTTCAAAAAGCTTAGCTATTTTTTTGCTAAAAATGGAATTTTTAACGACCATTTTTCTCGACATTTAAAAATAGAATATTCCAATTTTTATGTCATAAAATATTCCATAAAAAATCGACAAATAATAGCAAAAGTTCAAAAAGGAGATGGCACTTTTTCCTATATTTTTAAGTTGCCTTTTCTTTTATCTTTCCCCACTTACTTTAATATAAAAAAGAGACAAAAAGAACTTTTTAGTATTCTATTTAGAATTATTAAATTCATTTAAAATGATATTTTTTATATGCGTTTTTGTTTTCATTTTTCAATTATATATATACCTTTGCAGAAAAAATATACAAATAGTTTTTTTGTTTCATTAAATAACCATTCATTCAATGAAAGCAACAGAAGTATTGGAAACCCTAAAACGTCGTTTCCCAAATGAACCTGAATATCTTCAAGCTGTTACAGAAGTATTAGAAACAATTGAAGAAGTGTATAATCAACATCCAGAGTTTGAAAAGAGCTAATTTAATAGAGCGTCTTTGTATTCCCCTGATAGAATAATTCAATTTAGAGTGTCGTGGGCAGATGATAAGGGAAATATCCATACAAACATGGGTTATAGAGTGCAACATAACAACGTAATAGGCCCATATAAAGGTGGAATTCGTTTTCACCGTTCTGTAAATTATCAATATTAAAGTTCCTTGCTTTTGAACAAACGTTTAAAAAAACTCACTTACAACACTTCAATGGGTGGTGCAAAAGGTGGTTCAGACTTCTCACCTCGTGGAAAAAGTAACGCAGAAGTGATGCGTTTTTGTCAAGCATTTATGAACGAATTATATAGACATATCGGACCAAACGAAGATATTCCTGCTGGTGATATTGGCGTTGGAGGACGCGAAGTGGGCTATATGTTTGGACAATATAAAAAGTTAACTCATCAGTTTGCTGGTATATTAACGGGTAAAGGCAAAGAATTTGGCGGCTCAGATATTCGTCCTGAGCTACTGGATATGGCAATATATATTTCTTAGAGAATATGTTGAAGACTCGTAACATATCATTAGAAGGAAAAAAACTGTACTTGTTTCGGGCTCAGGAAACGTTGCACAATACACTGTGGAGAAGTTATTAGACTTAGGGAGCTAAGCCTGTTACACTTTCAGACTCTGACGGATATATTTATGACCCTGATGGAATTGATAGAGAGAAATTGGCCTTTGTTATGGAATTAAAGAACATAGAACGAGGTCGTATAAAAGAATATGCCGAACATTATGGCGTGAAATATGTAGAAGGTGGACGTCCATGGGGCGAAAAAGCAGACATAGCAACACCTTGTGCAACACAAAAATGAGATTGATAAGAATGATGCTATTGCCTTAATTAACAATGGAGTAATTGCTATAAGCGAAGGAGCAAACATGCCAACTACACCCGAAGCTGATAAAAAGTGTTTCAAGATGCAAAGATACTTTACGCTCCAGGAAAAGCATCTAACGCAGGTGGTGTAGCTGTTTCCGGCTTAGAAATGACTCAAAACTCTGAACGATTAAATTGGACAAGAGAAGAGGTAGATGAGAAATTACATAGAATAATGAATGACATTCACGAAAAACTGTGTGAAATATGGTACCGAAGAAGATGGTTATATTAACTATGTGAAAGGTGCAAACATTGCTGGGCTTTCCTTAAAGTAGCCAAAGCAATGATGGCACAAGGTATTGTATAACACTCTATTTTCTATTACCTTATTTATATAAAAGCTCTCTTTATGAGGGCTTTTATTTTTATTCTTCCTATATCATCAATAAATAAAAAGGTTTCAACCCTATTATAGAATTGAAACCTTTATATAAATAAAACTAAAATTTTATTCCCATTCGATTGTTGCAGGTGGTTTTGAAGAGATATCATAACAAACACGATTGACTCCTCTCACCTTATTTATAATCTCATTCGAAACTTTAGCTAAAAAACTCATAAGGAAGATGCGCCAATCTGCTGTCATTGCATCAGTACTGGTCACAGCACGGAAGCCGCAACAGGATGTTCGTAAGTGCGTTCATCACCATAACTCCTACACTTCTAACAGTAGTTAAAAAGTACAGTTCCTGCTTGCCATACCTTATTATAAAAGCTTTTTCTCCATCTTCGCACACCCATTCTTTTTCATCGCACTGATATAAATATCATCAGCATCTTGAAGTATCTTTACACGCTCAGGAGTTATATCTCCAAGAATACGAACAGCAAGTCCTGGGCCTGGGAAAGGGTGTCTTTCAATCAAAGCAGGTGGTATTCCAAGTTCGTATCCCACACGTCTTACTTCGTCTTTAAATAGCCATTGAAGCGGTTCACATAACTGAAGGTGCATTTCTTTAGGGAAGTCCACCAACGTTATGATGGCTCTTTATAGTCATACCTGTTATGCTTAAACTTTCTATTCTATCAGGGTAAATAGTTCCTTGAGCTAACCATTTTTGCATCAGTAATCTTTTTAGACTCCAGCATTAAACACCTCAACAAAATCTCGACCTATAATCTTTCGTTTCTGTTCAGGGTCGGTAACACCTTCTAAATCCTTAAAGAATTTCTCGCTTGCATCTACTCCTATCACATTAAGACCTAATCCACTATAAGCCTCCATCACATTAGTAAATTCGTTCTTACGCAACATTCCATGGTCAACAAAGATACATGTTAACTGTTTTCCTATGGCCTTATTGAGCAACATTGCACAAACAGAAGAGTCAACTCCACCCGATAAACCAAGAATAACACGGTCGTTACCTATTTGTTTCTTTTAACTCTGCAACAGTTGTTTCAACATACGATGCTGCACTCCACTGTTGTTTACTACCACAAATATCTACAACAAAATTCTTTAACAACTGTTTTCCCTGTAAAGAGTGGAACACTTCTGGATGAAATTGAACAGCCCAAAGTGGATAAGTTTTACTTGCATAAGCCGCAAATTGTACATCTTCGGTAGATGCAATAGTGTAACAATCTTCTGGAATTTGTGTTATAGTATCTCCATGGCTCATCCATACTTGCGAATTTGTTTCAAAATTTGCAAATAAAGGGTTTGTTTTATCGACACTTTTTTTAAATGAGCGCGTCCGTATTCTCTTGTTTCTGCACGTTCAACCTTTTCCTCCGTTAGTGTTTGCAATATACTGTGCACCATAACAAATTCCTAATACAGGAACCTTTCCGACAAATGTTTTGAGATTACATTGAAAGGCTTCTTTATCGTGAACAGAATAAGGAGAACCGCTTAAAATTACACCAATAACATCCGAATCGTCTTCAGGATATTTATTATAAGGTAGAATTTCGCAAAAAGTATCAAGCTCACGAACACGTCTTCCTATGAGTTGTGTAGTTTGTGAACCAAAAATCTAAGATAATAATCTTTTGTTGCATATATTTCTGTTGTTAAGAATAAGCATTTTATAAATAGGCTATAACGTTTTTATTATCTCTTCTACTTGAGATAATGTATCAAACTTGCCTACATCTACTATGGTTAAATTTTCTTTTACATATCCCTTATCTGCACTTTTATGACAAATGCTTAAATAAAAATCAATAATACCAAAAGCATCTGGAAACGCTGAAAAATAAGAAGAAAGTGAAGGTGAAAAAGGTATGAATTCCTGAAAAAGCAAAAACATTTACACTTATTTATATTTAATGAAGGGTAAGGAGTTTTTACTTCGTTGGTATCTTTATTTATCCAACCACATAAATTCATGTCATCATCAAACAATAAATAACGAGATGTTTTACGCTCACTTACAAGTAATAACGCTTGCATCTTTCCTTGTAAAGCGACTTCATAAAAACTCTTTTTAAATTGATGTTACTAATAATATCTACATTATGTATAAGAATAGGCTCATCACTTTTAAATAAAAGGTAGTGCTTTTTAAGTCCACCACCTGTATTTAATAACTGTGACGTTTCATCACTAATATAGATATTTTGATTAAAAGAAGAATGTTTTTAAGAATTCTATAATTTGATTTGAAAAGTGATGCACATTGATAACAATATCAGAACAATCTACGTTTTTAAGAGTTGTAAGCGTTCTTTCTAAAAGAGTTTGTCCACCAACAGTTACCAATGCTTTCGGCATTGTATCAGTTAGAGGCTTTAAACGTGTGCCTAATCCGGCTGCAAAAATCATTGCTTGCATCGCTTTTTCTATTTATTGGTGCAAAATTAGCAAAAGTTATTTGTTTTACAAAGCGTTTTTAAAAGGAATACGAAAAGCCAATAGATGCATATTCCTTAAATTCCCAATATCCATAACGTAACGAACGTTTCCTACTATCATCAAAAACGAGGATACAAGAAGATATTGGTTGAAATAAATTTATTAAGTTGGAACGTCAATGTATTTTCCCATTCAAACTCTGCTCGCTTATAAGTTGTATAACCATATAAACGGGTTCTCCATTTTATCATATCACTAAACTTCCATGAAAGGTCGGCTGTAAACTCACTACCAAGGTCGTGTAAAGCATGTTCATTTGTTTTTTTATACCATATCTTTCGCTTAAATCAGTACGACGAACATACTTCATATTATAAGCTAAAGGTGCAATATGAATGGTTCCCTTTAACCTATCATTAAATAATTGCATATTATAATCCATACCTAACGAAAGGTTTGTACTCAAAGGAGCTAAGAACATAGAATAGATAGTTTTATCATTATTCTTATAACCTTTCATAAATTGAGTTCCTGCAATTAGTTGTAAGGTGTAGTACCAACGTTTAGAGGCTTGCAAACCAAACTTTCCAGTATATCGAATAAGGTCTTCTGATGTTTTTAAAGGATGAATAGTGTCTGCTTGAGAAGTTTGAAATCTAATTTTAGTTCTAACTTATGTTCCCATTTCACGCCTTGTTTATTGTTATATATTGCTTGAAGAATTGCGCTGGCTACCATTGAATAATTACTTTCTCCTCCTTTATACCAGTTTTCAGAAATGTAATTTTGCAAGAATTGAAGATAATAATCGCCTGTTAACTGCCAGAAATTAGGTTTCTTCACCAATACTTCTATAGGTTCAACTCCCGGTTCTTGTGCCTTTATTAAAAGGCTCTCAAGAATGGAAGAAGTGATTTTTACCCGTTTATCTTTATTTACAAAAAGTCAGCTCGGCTCTATTTAAGTCTTTTTCTGTTAGATGAATTAACTGTGGATTAGATAGATATAAGTTGAGCAAAGTGTTATTTACATATTGTTTATAGAAACTTGTATTAACTGTATCATTCGAGAATTGAAATAAATCTTTTGCTACATTATAATAGAATGTAGGTATAGTAAATAAACGAGCTATATTTATTTGCTCACTATTTAAAGTCATTTTATCTTCATCTAATTGCCCTTTATTTTCTTGCGACATTCTAAACGACTTTAAAGAATCTGAATAGTTTGATAATAAAGCAGATGTATTAGACGTAAATCGTGTATTTATCTTTCGTGCAACATTCTGTGCTTGCAAACTATATACTGCTTTTAATTATCAATATTATAAATAATACAAAAACGCATATTCATATTATAAGTTTTTATTTTGGCTACAAAGATAACAATAAATATATAAACTTCTTTGTGCAATTCGCTTTTTATGTTAACTTTGCAACCCGTATTTATATTATTTATTCATTATATAAAAAAATAAAAAAACGTGGCTGAAACAAAGTACATTTTTGTAACAGGTGGTGTTGTATCTTCACTTGGTAAAGGAATTATTTCATCTTCTATTGGTAAATTATTACAAGCAAGAGGTTATAATATTACAATTCAAAAGTTTGATCCTTATATAAACATTGACCCAGGAACTCTTAATCCTTATGAACATGGCGAATGCTATGTAACAGAAGACGGAATGGAGACCGATTTAGATTTGGGGCATTATGAACGTTTTACAGGTATTAAAACAACAAAAGAGAATTCTCTTACAACAGGACGTATATATAAAGCTGTTATTGACAAAGAGCGTAGAGGCGATTACTTAGGAAAAACAATTCAAGTAATTCCTCATATTACTGATGAGATTAAACGTAATGTAAAAATCATTGGTAAAAAAATACAATTATGATTTTGTTATTACAGAAATAGGAGGAACCGTTGGTGATATTGAATCTACTCCCTTCTTAGAAGCAATAAGACAACTTAAATGGGAGTTTGGTAAAAATGCACTTTGTGTACATCTTACCTATGTACCTTATTTAAATGCAGCACAAGAATTAAAAACAAAACCAACTCAACACAGCGTAAAAAGAATTACAAAGTATTGGTATACAACCTGACATTTTAGTGCTAAGAACTGAAAAGCATTTAAATGAAGGCGTTCTAAAAAAGGTTGCAGGTTTTTGTAATGTAGACATTGATTGTGTTATCCAAAGCGAGGACTTACCAAGCATCTATGAAGTTCCATTAGAGATGCAGAATCAAGGTCTTGACACTGCAGTACTAAAGAAAATGGGATTACCAATAGGTGAAAAAGCCTTCTTTAGGTCCATGGAGGAATTTCTTAGAAAGAAGAAATAAGGCAACAGAGCAAGTTCATATTGGTCTTGTTGGTAAATATGACCTTCAAGATGCTTATAAAAGTATCCGTGAAAGTCTTTTACAAGCAGGCGTCTATAACGATAGAAAAACAGTTATTACTTTTATTAACTCTGAAGATATTACAGAAGAGAATGTTGCAGAGAAATTAAAAGGACAAGACGGTATAATGATTTGCCCTGGTTTTTGGACAAAGAGGAATTGAAGGTAAAATTATAGCAACCCATTATACACGTATAAATAATATACCCACCTTCGGTATATGTTTAGGTATGCAAATGATGGTTATTGAATTTGCACGCAATGTACTTGGATATACAGATGCAAATAGTCGTGAGATTGATGAGAAAACTGACCATAATGTAATCGATATTATGGAGGAACAAAAAAACATTACCAATATGGGTGGGACTATGCGTCTCGGTGCTTATGAATGTATTCTTTCACAAGGTTCACGCGTTTTAGATATTTATAAACAACAAAACATTCAAGAAAGACATCGTCATCGCTACGAATTTAATAATGAATATCTAAAAGAATTTGAACGCAATGGAATGCTTTGTACAGGTAGAAATCCTGAAAGTGAACTGGTAGAAATTGTAGAAATTCCTGGACTAAAATGGTATATTGGTACTCAATTCCATCCAGAATATCAAAGTACAGTTCTTAAACCTCACCCTCTTTTTGTAGATTTTATTAAAGCAGCAATTAAGAATCAAGAAAAATAATGGATAAAAATAATATTATAGGGTTTTAGCCTCATTGCCGCAGTACTTATAGGTTTTTAGCATTTGGTCTCAACCTTCAGAACAAGAAAAGGCAGAGATGGTTTCGTCAAGATTCTATTGCTAATATAAAAAAACAAGCAATAGAACAAAGTAAGAAACTAAATTCGATAGTAGCAACAAACAAATCAGCGACTTCTGTAAATGATACCACTGCTTTATTTTTATAATGCACTGACTGGACAAGCACAGAAAAATTACTCTTAAAAAGTAACAAACTTGTACTTACACTTAATAGTAAAGGTGGTGTTGTAGAGAAAGCTGTTATTAAAGGATTCAAAGACAGAAACGAAAAATCCTGATGTAACATTGTTCGATAATAATGAACAAAGTTTAAATTATACATTCTCTACAAAAACACAAAAACATATCTACTCAAGATTTATTCTTTACACCAGAGAATGTAACTCGACAGTACTGTTACTTTTGTTGCGCAATCAGGAGCAAACAAAAATCAGTATTCGTTATGCATTAAAAGCATGACTATTTATTACAAGTTAGTGTTTTTGCTCAAGGAATGGCAGGATTATTTAATCCAAATACCAACTTCATGGACATAACTTGAGAAAGAGAAAGCTCGTCAACAAGAGAAAGGATTTACTTTTTGAAAAATAGATATTCTACCCTAACCTACCATAAATCAGAAGGTGGTACAGATTATTTGAGCGAAACATCTGAAAAAGATTGAAGAAAAAAATTACAGATAAAACCGATTGGATTGCTTTTTAAAAATCAATTCTTTTCAGCTGTGATGATAACCAAAAATGATTTTCACTCTGATGCATTGCTTACATCTATACCACAAGAAAAAAAGGCTCAGGCTATTTAAAAAGCATACGAAGCAAAACTTAAAACGTTCTTTGACCCAACAGGAAAAACAACCTTCAGAGTTTGAATTTTATTATGGTCCAAACGACTTTAGATTATTACAAACAATTGAAGAAAGTAGCGATTTTTGGCAAAGATCTTCAGATGCAACGTCTGGTTTATTTAGGTTGGCCATTATTTAGAATTATAAATCGCTGGTTCACTATCTATGTTTTTTTGATTTTCTTACATCTATGAATATCAACATGGGTATTGTGCTTATTCTTATTACCTTATTGCTTAAGCTTATCACTTATCCACTTGTAAAGAAGAGTTACATGAGCTCTGCTAAGATGAGAGTTTTAAAACCCAAATTGGATGAAACGAACTAAACATCTCAATTCTCCTGAACAACAAATGCAAAAAGCAACAAGCCATGATGGCAGAATATTCTAAATATGGTGTTAGTCCTCTATCTGGTTGTCTTCCCATGCTCATTCAAATGCCTATTTGGATTGCAATGTTTAATTTTGTTCCAAACGCTATTCAACTTCGTGGAGAAAAAGTTTCTATGGATATCTGATCTTAGTACTTACGATCCTATAATAGAATGGCACAATAATCTTTGGCTGATAGGAGACCATTTATCGCTAACATGTATTCTCTTCTGTGCAGCTAATTTGCTTTATTCATGGATGAGTATGAAACAACAAAAAAAGACCAAATGTTCGGCCAACAAGCAGAACAAATGAAGATGATGCAATATATGATGTTTGCTATGCCTTTAATGTTCTTCTTTATGTTTAATGATTATTCATCTGGATTAAATTTCTATTACTTTATGTCTTTTATTCTTTAGTGCACTTATAATGTGGCTTTTTTAAGAAAGACAACGAATGATGAGAAACTTCTTTCTATTAGGAAGTCTAAAATATAAAGAGAATAAAGATAATCCTAAAAAGTTAAGTGGTCTTGCTGCTCGATTACAAGCGATGCAACAAGCACAACAGGAGATGCAAAGAGACGAATTACAACAACGTAAAAAAATAAATAATTATTATTCATACACATGTATAAATCAATAATAATGGCTACTGCTGTCCTTCTTTTGGGGCAGCAGTTTTTGCCACAAAGATAAAAAGCTGTAAATATTCCGACCAATAACAATATGGAAAAAGAATTATCTTCTTACACCTGAAAAAAACTATGGGCGATGGGACGTATAGGAACAACAGTTTCATCACCAGATGGTAGTAAAATTGTTTATCAAGTCTCTTATTATAACGTAAAAAGAGAATAAGAGTTTCCAAGTCCTTTATTGTATAAATTCAGATGGAAGTAATAAGAAGATGCTTACACAGCTTGGTAAGAATGAGACTTCTCCAGCGTGGATAGAAAATGGAAAAACAATAGCTTATATTTCTGAAGGTCAGCTATGGAAGATGAATCCTGATGGGACCAATCGCATAAAACTTACAAATGATTCAAAAATCGATTGAAGAATTCCTATTTGCTCCTAATGGAGAAAAAGGTTATTTTAATTAAATCTATTCCCTATCACGGAAGTATTGAAGTAAAAACCAGCCGATCTTCCACTTACAACAGGAATGGTTATAAACGATTTAAATTATAGACATTGGGATCATTACGTACAAGAAAAATCAACATCCTTTCATTGCAGATGTCACACAAAACAGCATTAATGAGGGGAAAAGACCTTTTGCATGGAGAACCTTATGAATGTCCTATGGCTCCTTTCGGAGGTATAGAGCAATTAGCATGGAGTCCTAATTCAAAGGTTATAGCCTATACTTGCAGAAAAAGAAGGAGTAAAATATGCGACTTCAACTGATTCTGATATTTATTTATATTCTCTTGAAACAGGTAAAACTAAAAATCTTTGTAAACCAGAAAACTACAAGGAACTATCATTTAACACAAGTAAAACCTTAAAAACTCAAACAAATAATTCTCAAGAAACAGACTACAATGTTGGTTACGATACTAACCCACACTCTCTCCTAATGGAAGATACATTGCATGGCAAAGCATGAAACATGACGGATATGAAAGTGACCGTAATCGTTTATGTATTTATGAACTTTCAACCAATAAGAAATTCTATGTTACAGAGAACTTTGATTCTAATGTAGACCAATTTATTTGGGACAAAAATAGTTCTAACCTATACTTTATTGGTGTGTGGCATGCAACAGTTCAGGTATACAGAACAGACCTCAAAGGTAATATAAAAAAACTAACAAGTGGGATTCAGGATATTGCAAATATTCAGCTACTGGGAAATCAGAATAAACTTTTAGCCAAAAATACATTCAATGTCTCATCCTGATGATTTATTCACTCTTGATTTAAAAAGCACAAACTCAGAAAAAGGCTTTATTATCTAAGCAAATAACAAACGAAAAATGGGCATTGGTTAAAGCAATTAACATTTGGAGAAGTAAGGGAACGTTGGGTGTCTACAACTGATGGTAAAAAAATGCAAGTATGGGTTATACTACCTCCCAACTTTGATGAGACTAAAAAGTATCCTACTATTCTTTATTGTCAAGGAGGACCACAAAGTCCTGTTAGCCAGTTTTGGAGTTATCGTTGGAACTTTCAACTTATGGCAGCTAACGGATATGTAGTAATTGCACCAAACAGACGTGGATTACCAGGTTATGGCTCACAATGGAATGGAAGCAATTAGCGGTGATTGGGCAGGACAATGTATGAATGATTATCTTTCAGCTATTGATGATGCAACACAAAATCTACCTTATGTAGATAAAGAACGTTTAGGTTGTGTTGGTGCTTCTTTTGGTGGATTTAGTGTTTATTATTTAGCAGGACATCATAATAAACGCTTTAAGGCTTTTTATTGCTCACGATGGAGCATTTAATTTGGAGTCGATGTATACAGATACTGAAGAAGCTTGGTTCTCTAACTGGGAATATGATGATGCCTATTGGAATAAAGACCAAACAGAAAGAGCTAAAAGAACTTATGAAAACTCCCCACACAAATTTGTTGATAAATGGGATACTCCAATCTTATGTATACATGGAGAAAAGGATTATCGCATAAATGCAAATCAAGGATTTGGAGCATTTAATGCTGCAAGACTAAAAAGGCATACCTGCACAACTCCTTCTTTTCCCAGATGAAAACCATTGAGTGCTAAAACCACAAAAATGGTATTTTTATGGCAAAGGACCTTTTTAATTGGTTAGACAAGTGGTTAAAATACTAATTAAAAGTATCCCATTTTAACCTTTTTATTTTTTTATAAACTGTGTAACAATAACACTTTTCATAAACAAATTTAATTTCTACATTTATCATGTCAAATGCAAATACCCCAAAACACATTAAGAGATTCAGCTGCTATGCGCTGGATAGCTCTTTTATTGTTAGCATTAGCAATGTTTTTCGCCTACATCTTTATGGACATTTTTATCGCCCATTAAAGATTTTATGGAATCAACTCGAGGTTGGGACTCTACTGCTTTTTGGAACTTACGCAGGGTCTGAAACGTTCTTAAATGTTTTTTTATCTTCTTCTTAATATTTGCAGGAATTATCCTTGATAAAATGGGAGTTCGCTTCACAGCCTTACTCTCTGGTTGCGTTATGCTTGTTGGTGCAAGTATAAATTGGTATGCTATCACAGAAGGATTTATGGGTTCTTCACTTGAGCAATGGTTTCAAACACACCTTAATTATATTCCTGTATTCGATGAATTAGGTGTTTCTCCTTTCTATGCCTCTATGCCTGCTTCCCGCAAAACTTGCGTCTATTGGTTTTATGGTTTTTTTGGTTGTGGTGCAGAAATGGCAGGTATCACCGTTTCTCGTGGTATCGTTAAGTGGTTTAAAGGTAAAGAAGTAGCACTTGCAATGGGTTCTGAAATGGCTTTAGCACGCTTAGGTGTAGCAACATGTATGATTTTTTTCTCCTGTCATTGCTAAAAATGTTTGGTAGAATAGATGTCTCTCGTTCTGCTGCATTTGGACTTCTTTTTATTGATGATAGCTTTAATCATGTTTGTTGTTTATTTTTTTCATGGATAAGAAATTAGATACACAAACAGGAGAAGCAGAAGAAAAAGACGACCCTTTCAGATTATCAGATATTGGCTTAATATTAAAAAGTCAAGGCTTTTTGGCTTGTTGCCTTACTTTGTGTTCTTTATTATTCTGCAATATTTCCTTTCCAGAAATATGCTGTAAACATGTTGCAAAGTACAATCTCTTTCAACAAACTTGATTCTTCAAGTATATGGACTCTAATACAATCATTGTTATTCAATATATTGTTATGATTGTTATTGCAGCAACATCTTTTATGAGCAACTTTCTTAAAAATAAAGTTAGCAAATATGGTTTACTCCTTTTATCAGTATTTTTCTTACTAACTTATTGTTATATTGCTTATAATCGCCAATCAGCTGAGGCTATTTTTGCTGTTTTCCCACTATTGGCAGTAGGTATTACTCCTGTTTTAGGCTCTTATGTTGACCATAAAGGTAAAGCTGCTTTCTATGCTTGTTTTAGGTAGCATTTTGCTCATTGTGTGTCATTTAACTTTTGCATTTATCTTACCAGAGTTTAAAGGTAACAATGTAGGAGGCATTTCTTTGGCTTTCATAACCATCTTAGTATTAGGTGCAAGTTTTTTTCTTTGGTACCTGCTTCTTTATGGCCTTCTGTACCTAAATTAGTTGATAGCAAAATTATTGGCTCAGCTTTACGCACTTATCTTTTGGATTCAAAACATTGGTTTATGGCTTTTCCCATTACTCATTGGTAAAGTTTTTAAAAAGCCTCAAATCCCGAAGTAGAACAACAATTAGCTAATGGCATCTTAAAAACCAGAAGATGCTGCAACCTCCTATAATTACACTTATCCCCTCCTTATGCTTGCTACATTAGGAATTATTGCCTTAGTTTTAGGGCTATACTTAAGAATTGTTGACAAGAAAAAAAGGTTATGGCTTAGAGGAACCTAATATCAAATAACATTTGAAGTACATAAAAGAGAAATCCGAATTTAGCAAAAACTAAATTCGGATTTTTACATAAAAAGGAAGTTTCTTTTGGAATACTACTTTCTTTTTAAAGATAACGCTTTTTCTTATCTTTCTAATTTTTCTGAGCTCATTGTAACTTCTATACGTCCCATATTTTTGCACAAATTGTTTTATAAACTCTTGCATACTCTCAAGTTAAACCTGTAATATATTTTTTATAATTATTATCATAATCTACACCATTATACAAATAATTAAATAACATCTCTTCCCAATAATCATTGGTAAGTATCACTTCATCGTAAGTTTTTTTAATAAATACGCTTTTTATCTTATTTAGTTCTATACCATCAACTCCTTTTTACCATTTCAGTTAGTGCTTCCATCTACCAACGGAATTGCTTTCTTTATATTTTTCTGAGCAGTTTTAAAAACCTACCTTTAATATCATTTGAGGAAAAAGGATACTGACTTAATGTACCTGACACATTCACCCCATAAGCCGCTCCTTTATCTTCTCTAATACGTTGAATATAAATAGCACGAAGTAACTGGCTTAATACATCTGTCTTAATCTCATTCTCTACAGTATAAGGAATACAATTAGAATAAATAACAGAAGTATGTACAGATGGTGTTTTTCTGTGGTACAATAAAACAATGTGTCTCTGTATTTTCTTTTAAAACCACATCTGTTTTATTACCATTATCACGTTTCTTTGTAGAAGGAAGAGATGCTAAATATTTACATAAAAAGTGGTTTTAATTGCTTTTTCAGATATGTTTCCAGTTATAATAACATCAAAAATCAGCCGCATTTTTAAAGCACTCTTTATATATATATAATGCTCGTTCGTAATTCACTTTATGCAATTCATTTGCCTTTACCGTTTTTATTCGAGCATCATTATATACTATATTTAATAATGTGTCATTATATACAACATTAGGATTTACATCTCTTAAAGTCAAAAATTCTCTTTGATTATTTATTAACTGCTCAAATGCCTTATTGTCTTTTTCGCGGTGAAGTGAAATAAAAGATAGGTTAATTGAAATAAATCCTCTGCATTTCTCACTGTAGAAAATCCTTTTTATTCCCTGCATATCATTTCCGATGAAAGGCGAAACGTTAACTGTTTTACCTGAAAGCATTTTTGTAGAGTTACATCATTAAAGGTTCCCACCCACCACACATAACACTTGCAATCAAATAAGAAAGAGTTGGCATTTCATCTGCGCTATATACACTCTTACCTCCCAAACTAAAGATACGCATATTTACTTCATCATTTTCAAAAGAAGTATTTCTATAAAATACACGCATACCATTCGACAAAGTAAAAAGGGCGATAGCCATAATAAGTTTTTCTTCTTTTATAATTGCACCTTTTGTAGGGAAAACGAGTCATAAAAATGTTTTTGGAGTAGCCTCTTCTTTGTAAGGTGAATGCTTTTTAATTGTTCCGACACAATAATTTGCTCAATTTCATTTTCAGAAGGCATAACAAAATCTTCTTGCTTAGGGTGCAAAATAGTGTTGTAACCATATTTTTTTATTTACCACCAACTCTTTCACATAAGCATTCACCTCCTTCAAAGTTATTGTTTTATTCAACAGCTTTGTCTGATTTAACACATACTCAGCATTGAGCATAGGTTTGTTTTCTAAAAAGTTATTTAAGCAAATATCGACATATTCACTATTGCGTATATTCGTTCTATCATTAAACTTATTCTGTGCATCATTTAATATTTCATCCTTTGCTCTTTGAAACTCTGATAGTAAAAAGCCCTGACTTCTGGCTCTTTCCACCTCTCCAATAAGAAGTCTTATCCCTTCTTTCAAATCATTCTTAGCCAAAGTAGCTTGAATAGAAAAAGCATCTTTAGTGGTAGAAATAAAGAAATTACCATCTTGTACAGAAGCCGATAAAAGTTCTTTGCTATGTTCTTGTGTAAGTCTATCTAAACGACCATTAAGCATCTGCAATAATAGTTTCGTTATATATTCTTCTTTAAAAACATTTCCACGACAACCTTTCTTCTCTTGGTGTTATATCTCTTTTCATATAAAGACTAAAACTTGCATAGGCTGTTCCTCGTCTTTTGCTGTGAAAACAATCATTTTATCATTATTATTTACAGGATAATATAGTCTTTCAGCAGCATTTTTGAGACTTAGGAATAGCTCCAAACAAGTGCTTTATTTTTGCTTCAACGCTATCTACGTTTACATCTCCAACAATAATAACAGCTTGCAAAATCGGGACGATACCACTTTTTATAATAATCACTTAAAGCCTTATACGGAAAAAGAATTAACGATATTCATGTGTCCAATAGGGCATACAATCTTCATATTTAGTACCTTTATAAATAACAGAAGCAGAAGATTCCATCAACCTTTGCATAGCCATCGAAGACGAACGGGTTCTCCATTCTTCAGTAATAACTCCTCTTTCTTTGTCTATTTCCTTAGGGTCGAGCATTAAAAAGTTACTCCAATCGTGCAAAATCAATAAACAAGTATCTAACACTCCTTTTTGGTGTATTGGAGCAGACGAGACATTATAAACGGTTTGGTCTATACTTGTGTAAGCATTTAGGTTAACTCCAAACTTAATACCTACGCTTTCACACCATTTAACCATGCCCAAATTCTCACCGTTAGGCGGAAATGTTTTAGAACCATTAAATGCCATGTGTTCTAAAAAATGTGCTAATCCACGCTGATTAGGTTCTTCTAATATCGAACCAACTCTTTGCGCTAAATAGAAATCAGCTGTATTTGGAACAAATGAATTATGCTTAATATAATAAGTAAGCCCATTCGACAAAAACACCCGTCTTAATGCTTTTATCTTGTTCTACATTACGAGCTGTTGCAACAAATGTCATTACGCATAGTGCAACAGCCATCATATATTTATTCAATCTCATTCTATTCACTAAAAAATCACTCACTTTTACACAATGTAAAAGCAAGTGATAAAAATTACAATATATGATTATTTAAAAATAAGAAGGTACAGCAAATGCTTCCAAAGTCTTGGGTAGAATTATTCGTATCCTTCCAGTTTTTACCTTCTTTCTTACGTAATACAGCTTTACGATAAAGCTTCCCGCATCACTTAATGTTTCAGCCCATGACGTAAAACCAGCATCTAAAGCAGCACTCACAACATTCCATTGGTGGTCTGATGTAACAGCTAAATTAACTGCATCGAGTACCCATACATTAGGAATCATCAAATGGGTTTCTGCATTTTTCAAAGTTTGTTGGGTCATCAGCTCAACCCATTTAACTTCATATTCATAGTTTTTTTCTTTAATAATTCAGCTGTCATAGGAATACGAACAAGCGCATAAGCTCTCACACCTGCTTTATTTGGAGTTAATCGTCCTTCATCACTACCATACCAATGAAGTAACAAAGGCACCTTATTATTTTGTACTTCTTTTTCTACTTCTTCACCATTTTCATCTACATCATCTAACGTCATAGAGCTATACATTTGAAAAATTAGCTTTTGAAAGGTCGATAGAATTTGTATTAAATTCTTTATGATTACGAGCATTCCAAGCAATAACAATCTCTTCACCCTGGTTGCACTGGGTGTTCTTTTTCCCTGAACCCGGAATAACAAAAACCCTCGTCTACAGTCATAGCGCTATTCATCACATTAGGCTTATAATCATTCTTCATATTTGTTTGAAAAAGACTTTTGAACAATTGCAAGTCCATCTGCATACATCACAGTATCACTATTATTAGCTATTTTTTTATACTGGTCGTCAATATAATCTTTATTTTGTGGAGTTCTTGTTCCTGCAAAAAATACTTCTGTAATTACAAAACCTGCACCAGAATTAAAGGTATTTAATGGCATTACAAGAGATGAATAAACACCTTCTAAAGCACCTTTATCCACTGCAACATTGTGCTGTGTAGCCTTCACGTTTGTGGTTAAGTCTTTATTATTTTAGTTTATATGCAATTGTTCCGTCAACAACAACATCGTAAATACCTACAGGCAAACTCACAACTGCAACATATTGGGCATTAGATGCTTTTAAACTGTGTAAACGAAAATGTTTCTTTTGTTTGCACATTTGTAAACACTGCTTTCGCATTAGATAAAGTTGGGTTTTCTATTGTCATTGGCATATCAAGCGTAATACCATAGTTTACCCATGTTGTTGCTTTCTCTTCATTATCGGGTTTACAAGAAGTAAACATAAAACACATGACCATTAAGGTCATCACTACATTAAAAATGTTTTTCATACTACTTTTTTTATTATTATTAAATGATTATATTTATCTATTTATAAGTTAAAAAGCCACTCCCATTGTAGCTATAACACTCTTTTTTTATTATAATTTTCACTTTTAAGAAAAAGCATTTTCTATCCCCAAGAAGTATCCTTTTTATTCCAACTTTTAGGATAATACCACACAAGTGCCTCCCCTTTTACATGCAAATAATTATCTGTTAAACGCGCATAAGTTCTATTTACAAGTTGAGTGATTGTTTCCGTCATTTTCAAATAAGGCATTATCATGTTTTTTTGAAGTACACTTTCGTAACCGCCATTAAGACTACATGAGAAAAAAACACCTCTTGTTCAACACTTTTTGCCACTGAACACTCACCTCTCCATATAGCTTAGAAAAGCTAATAGAACGTTCTTTTTTCGTAGGTTTCATTATAATCCTTATAACCTATTGTTATTTTCGTGGTAAATGCCGATTGATTTCCTTTGTGATATAAAGCACTCAACGCATAAGAGCGAACCACTTGATGATAAAGTGTTAAACTTGTAAGTTGTTTATACTCACCTCCTGAAGCATCACCTGCAATATGTTCATCACCTAAACGCTTTTGTTGCGTCACCTGTCCATACACGCTCCAGTGGTTATCTTTATTATTTTTCCAGCCCATCACCAAACTACCATTACTAAAAATATAAAGTGTTTTAAGGGCAAAGCATTTAGCTTTGTTAATATCTGAGTATAGGGAACGTATTGATATAGCCCTGTTATAAACACACCATGATGCTCTTTTTGGAATTATATTTAACTCAACTTGGTATCCTGTTGCTTTATAATAAAGTTCTTTGTTTCCACCAGAAAAGCGTCCATTATATGTACCTAATCCCGTAAATAAATATTCTTTGTTTCCTCCTTCCTCACGATAAAAGTCAACATCATTCGTTTGTTTATAAAACAAAGAGCCTATCCCTAATGCCACCTCGTTATACTTAAAAGCATATTTTGCTCCTAATTGCAAAACAAGATTTGTTACAATTCCTCTCATTCTCGGGTCTGTTTGCCTATATTCTTGCATTGCTCTACATGTGATAGACGCTCCAAACGTCCATCGTTTCTTATGAAATGCCGTTCCACCAGCAAACGAATACGTTTCAACATGCGTCTTTCCACCTATCGTATCACCCAAAAACATAAGGATAAATTAAGGTATAATCTGACGTAGAATTAAAACGTATGTTTTTATTTTTACCTCTTTCATAGCCAGCATTTCCCCACACTATCATGTTAGAAGGTAAATAAATATAGGACGATACCCCAACCGTTGTATTTTGGTTTGCTGTTCCTAATTGATAAAAAGAAAGGACCATTAGCTCTTTCTAAATGAAGAGATGCCGACAAAGAGGAATAAGATTGCGAATATAAAGAATCATTAACAGCAGGGTTATCTCGATGCTCTAACAGCGCAAAAATGCCATAAAGAATAATATTGAAGAGGGGCTATAGAATCTGTTTTTTTACTGCCCATAAAGAGGTAGTAAGACACAAACAACACAACCATATAATAACTTTCTTTTTCATAGTTATAACCAAATAATTGGTGCTGAAATAATTGTTGGCTGATTTAATACCTCACAATAGTCTTTTGAAATTCTAAAATGACGAATCTCATCCTTATTTTCTCTATTCGTATAACGCACACTTCCTTCGCCAGAAAGCGAATAAGCTCCTTTCATTACCTGTAATATTGTTCTTAACTGACCGATGTCAGAGGTTGTATAAACTTTTTATTATTCAAATTTGTTAGTGTTATAGTGCCTTGTAAACGAATAATCTTTTACCTCATTTGGAAAATTTAATGCAACCATAACAGAGGTATAATAGTTTGTCTCTTCCTTATGACAAGCATACAAAACACCTATTATTAAGGTTATAATCAATAAAGATAGTTTCTTTCTCATAGTTTCACATTCGTTTCTAAACCAAAATAAGGTGTAACATAACGTCTAAATGTCACGTTATGACGTGTATATTCAGGATAAGCATCCCATAGTTTATTTATAAACAAAGCCACCATCAGCTTATTATTCCACAACTTTTTGTTGCTTTTTAGATTTACATTCATGCTAAAAGGCACAACTTGACGTTCAAAAAGCAACATCGCTTAATGAACGTTTTTAACGAACTTAAAAACAGCATCTTTAGCATCTATATCGGTGTAAATATTCACTTTTCCTCTTTCGTCTATATAACTATGGGGATATGCGTCCTTAGACATTGACTGGCTTGCTGTAAACCATAAACATTGTGCAGATAAAGAAATACCTAAATTTAACGAAGGAATAGTGCTATCAAGGGTAAAGTTTGTATTCAACATTTCTTTGATATAGCCTTCATCATCATTATAAATTCCAACAATATTTATCGACTTTCCATTTATAACACGCGAGGGCTTTTTGTTCTACCGACATTGCATTTTTATATAAAGTTTTAAACCATGCTCCGTTTATTGTTAAGCGTGTGTTAAATAAAGGCATACGAGTTGTTGTGAAAGTATATTCTATTCCTTTCTTAAAAAATTCTACTCCCATTGCCTAACATCATTATGTTCTTTTAATCGTGTTTTAGTAACAAAAAGGCAAAAGCATCTATATTAGGATTATTCACAAATTGGTCTATTGTTACATCTTTCATTGTATAATGCTTATAGATATAAGGTAAGTAATCTTCATTGTTCTAAAACCTGAAGTCATATCTTCCTCAAAAATAAGTAATTGTTAATCGGTTTCCAGCAAAAGAAACATCACCTCTCAACTCCCATTTCGTATTCCGTGCAGGTTCTAGAGATATATTCGTGGGGTCTATAACATAGGGTTTGCAAGCGCATACGCCTATGTTCTCTTTGCTCATGGTAAAAAGAAAACTCTGCAAAAATCGATGTATTGACGCTCTGGATACAACTGTTCTATCGTAGGAAATTTAGTATGTTGCCCCCAACCTGCTGAAAGTGTAAAATTTAGTTGTTGATTTCCTAAATAGAAAGATGGTAGACTATAAGATACATTCAATCGGGGGTCTATGTAATATCTACCATTCATTGCATAATTTTTTTACTTAACCCTTGCATGGTTTTGTAAGCGTGTTCCAAACACAGTATTAAAGCGATGAGAACCTAAATGCCACTTTTACACTTTCCTCAACATAAAAAGATAGTTCTTTAGAAGCAGGCACTTCACTATATTTTCGAGGACGATTAAAGGTTTCGGGATATAGAGGAAAACAACTTATTAAAAGCGTTGTCCATCTCCAAAAATTTTTATCTATTTGATAATCAAGTCCTACTAATAAACTGTTTTCTACTTTGTCTGAAGGTACAGAAAAAGTGGTATTTGCATTAACAAACAAGTTAATAGGTCGCCCATCTACACTCTGTGATGCAACATAAGTGTAAGGATAAATAAAAACAGCATCGCTTTCGCCCTCTTTATCTGTAACTGCAGCAGGAGTATCCCTTGCAATTGAACCAATCTGGTGCGCTCTAACTCATCTCTTTCATACGATAATGAAGTTGAAATTTCTGCATTTTTTTAACCATAAATTAGCCTTTATCACTGGTAAACTCTGCACGAATAGCAGAAGCATATCTGTTATATTTCGACACATATTTATCTACTCCGCCATAATTTAACTCTTCATCTTGCTTTTCATCATCAAAAGAACCACTATAATCTACATTAAAAGAAGTATTTAACGTGTAGTTTTTAAGACGTAATTGCTTATTTAAACGAGTAGAAAATGTTAGTCGCTTATAATTCTCCAAAAAGGTTTCTTGGGTCTACTTGAGCATCTAAATAATCGGCACTTATATTTAACGATAAATGATGTTCCTGCCATTCAAAGCCTTTACCAACATAATATAGCTTGCTACTCATATCTGCTTTAAATCTGGCAGATAAATCGTGTCCTCCTTTTTCGCTTAATATGCACCAAACCACTGGTTAAATCGCCATATTTAACAGAGGGAACACCTCTTATTATTTCCACTTCTTGAATATCATCGGTAGCTATTGAACGCATGTCTACCCCTGAATTAGTAAAATCTCTATGAGTGCTTGTTCTGTCTAAAGCACCCGATAAATGTTGCATATTTGCATTTGTACTCATGGGAGAACCATCTATTACAAAACGAGTTCCTAACGATGATGTGTTATAATCATTACTTGCAATAGGCACTTGACGCAGTTGTATGGTTTGTGGGGTAGCAATTGAATTGTTAGAAGCCCTTCCACCGGGTAATAATTCAAGAACATCTGCAAAAGGTAGATGGTTGCAAATGTTCCATTGCATGCTGTTTTTATAATAGAAGATGTGGCAAGTGTTTTTGCTTCCTGAGCTGTTACTACAACCTCTGCCAACGAACGAATAGACGATTCAAGTTTGTAAATAGCATTGGTATCTGCCATAACTGTTAGCGTTTTATAGCCTATATACGAAATAGAAATTTTGGGTTTTACGCTACTTTTATAATGAAATATTCCATCTACATTGGTAGAAATACGCTGAACATAAGGAGTTTCTATGGTTATAATTGCACCAATAATAGGTTCTAAAGTGGCCTTTATCTACTACTTTTTCCTCTATAAATAGTTTGAGAAAAAGCAATAGAAGATACAGCTAAAAACAAAAATAAACAGGCATATCGTAAAATGAGTCATGTAACCTAATATTGATTTTTGCAAAAAGTAAAACTTTTCAATGAGAAAGACAATACCTAAAAAAATAGTGATACTTAATTGTATTCTATCACAAAAAACTGTTATTATTTCTACTCTTATAAAAGAGTATCTCCAAGAGACATATCAATAATAACATTTTCTTTATTTATTCAACGATAACGAAAAATGGGTGAAAGCTATTTTTGCATAAAATGATGATTTATGCAAAAAAATAAAGAGTCGATAATAGGGCTATTTTTTTCGACTTATTTAACTACAACATTTTAATTGTAAGAAAATGGTAGATATGCTTTAACACTACAAGAAAAAAAGGGTATTTACCGCATTATTTTTAGCAAAAAGCATGCAATAGCTTGTGTTTTTACCATTGAATATATAAGACTTTACGTGCTAATAGCTTATATATTAGCACGTAAAAGATTATCTTTTGCACCTTAAAAAGATATATGTTTAAGCACTAACCTCTTGTTTTTTTCTATTTTTCAAAACTTGTATTCTACACAAGCAAAAAGATATATGTTTTATAATTTTTGCCACTCTTTTAATGTCTATCAAAGAGAAGTTTTTAGTTAAAAAAACGATTAAAAAGCTTAGCTATTTTTGCTAAAAACAAGTCTTTTTCTCAACAAAAATAAGGTATAATTATGTATATAAAAATGGAATATTCCGTTTTATTCGAATAATTATTCAAACTATGTCATTCCAATCAAACAAGTTGTAAAAACTTTGGCAAATAAACTTTTGTATGGTAAATTTATTAGATAACATTTGAATCTTAAGCAATAACTTTATCAACTCATGTTGGTTTATCTTTTTAAACAAAAAAAGCATCATTCTTAATGTTTAATAAGAATGATGCTAATAATAACTTATATGTCAAATGTTCTACAACTTTACAGTAGAAATATCAACTAAATTATTTACAATAGCATAAATGGTTAATCCTGCTGGAGAGTGTATTTGCAACTTACGAGCGATATTTCTTCGGTGTGTAATAACGGTATTGATAGAAATGCACAAGTGTTCTGCAATCTCTTTATTCGTCATTCCTTGTACCAAACTAACGATAACATCTCTTTCTCTCACTCAAATTATCGGCAGTCTCGGCTCCTTGATTTATCATATTTGATATTTTAGAAGAGACATCGTTTTGCTTTTGATTTCTGTTCTAAGCGTCTTATCACAGGAATAAATATCTCATCTTCTACTAAAGCATGCTGCATAAGCCACACTTCACAATTATATATATCGAATAAAGCTGCTGATAATTGGTTGTTTCTCAAACCATCTGAAGGCAAATATTTAATAATAATGCTCTTTTAACTCTTTCAATTTATTATCTATTTGACCGTGATGTTTTGAATAAGTATCTATGTCATAATCAGACGTTACCACGTTTTTAAGTAAATCATCTACATAAGGAAACACGTTTTTCTCTTCATAGTTCATGTGATTTCTTATGCTGTGTTCATACTCGTCGTAAAGTTTTAAGATTAAACGAGCAAGATTATCGTTCACATCAAGAGCTTCCAACTAACTTTGTTCTAATAAAAGGTAGCGCAAAAATCGAGGAAGTAACAATGCGATGCTTTTAAGTAATGAAGAAGTGTTGGAATAGATAATCTGTCTGCATCTTCATAATCTCTGTATCCATTGATAGTAAAAATTAACAACAGCAAGAAAAGGTGTATGTGTCAACCTTTTTGTTCTTCACATACTTCTTTTACTGTTTTATCGCCAAAACCAAGATTGATTCCGAATGCACCAAGGCTCTGTAAAATGCTATAATTATCCTTGATAATTGAAATCATCTTATCCTCGAGCTTCATACATTTTTGATTTTTTTCATTTTATAGGTTATGATATATCTGCATGCAAAAAATATTTATATTTTTTTGACAAACAACATAATTTTTAGCTATTTATTTGTCTTTTCGTACGAAATAATGATGAATAATTACCTAAAAGCAAATAATTTAATCATAAATAATGAGATTTTTATCTGTTGTTTCACTCCTACTATTTCTTATAAAAAAACAAGATATTATGCGAAAAAATCAGTGAAAAAAATCTTTTTCAATGTCTTCTCATAAGCCTTTGCATACGCTATACATCCTATATCATTAGGATGAGTTGCTTCAATCATCGCATCTTCTGTAAACTCTATTTCCTTACTAAATTGATAATACAAATGAGTTATTCCTTCTTTCTGTAATTGCTTTATTGCTTGGTATAGCACTTTATTAGCAGTACGCATACGAGATTCTGCATTTGGATGAAACACGATATCAACTTGAGGATAGCTTTCTGACACGATAATCGGTGCTTTGCTCTTGCGTCGTAAACAACGAATTCCATTTTTTTATACGTGTTGTTATTTCTTCATCTGTTAGTTGATAACTATTGGGTATAGGGTCTATAATAAAACATTTAGCATCTATTTCACTTAACACATCAAATAAAGCAGGTTCCATTAAGCAAGAACCACTAAACCCCATATTAAGGATATTGTATCCTGTTAAGCGTTTAAGAATGTTTGTCCAAGTAAGTCCTGGACGAGAAGGTGATGCTCCTTGTACGATAGAAGAACCATAAATAACAATTGGTTTCTCACTATTTGAGGGTAAGAAACGAAAAAGAGCCATTTCATCACTACCTATTTTTAAGACTTGTTACTGTGCTATAAGGGGGTAAAAAGAGTTCATAGATGCCTTCTTTTTGTCTCTAAATTATTAAAAAGTAAAAACAAATAGTATCACCCCAATTCCATTGCATATGATTGCCTATCCAATGAGTTTTTACCTCTTTGATTTGTAGCATAAAGGTCTATACCCTCTTGGTTTAATCGAGACATATTAGGATATTGACTCGCTTTTACGATTGAATATTTTACTTGAAGATGGCGAGTATTAGTAAAAAACTTAATGGTTAAGCCTGCAGCGTTCGTAGAAAGGTTCCAAACCTCATGAGGTACGGTTTCTTTAAATCGTTCTGGTAATCTAAAAATAAGTATCTTTAAGTTCTCTACTCCAGCCTCTACCGTTAATAACATCATTATTTTTGTAACATGGGATAATGCCATTTAAGAGTTTGCCCACAAACATGAGCGTAAAAAAGAATGAGAATAGAAAAAGAATCTGTATTTTTAAAAATGTTTTTGCATACTATATTTTTATTTCGTTGTTATAATGTTATATTTATTATTTCTCACAATATTATACATATAAAATTGTTTTATTTCTTTTCAAAAATTAGGTATTTACAATGAATAAGGCAACAAAAGGGCGATTTATTTCTTCCTTCTTTTGAGGCGTTTATATTTCGTTTTAGAAAGTATAATGAAAGAAATAAAAAAACAAAAAAAGTAATTCAGAAAGTGAAAAAGACTTCTAAAAGATAGAATTAAAAGTAAAGAAAATAAACAATAATAAACTAACCTTTTAGCAATTAAAGAACATTAATTATCACTTCACAAAAAAAGTTCTTTTAACTATTCATTACCAGCGAGATATAAACAAATAATAAAGTTTATTTATAGAATATAATAATCAAAAGCAAAACAAATAAAGAATACGTTATATATTATATAATGTATAGAACAAAATGCAAACCTACTTTTATGATATTAAAATGCTATCTCTTTTTTTAAAACAAAGTAGATACAGAAAGTATTATTCTTTTACCTCTTAACATTCTTCTATTTGTCGTTCCTGCTCTATTGGCTCTTCCTCCATCTCAAAAATATAATCGTTTGTGGTGATAAGACGAGCTATTTCTTCATAAAGTCTAATACATGCCCATGCATCTATTGCTGCATATTCTTTTTGTTTATCAGTTAAAACACTCTGGTCCCAATTAGATAAGCGTTGCTTTTTGCTTATCTTTTCCTGAAAAGATATTAGCATACAATTTCTGCAAGCTCATATCTTCAATACCAATAGCTCCAACAATTTTTTTGTAAATCAATAAAATATCCAGGTTTAAAAGGCAATCGTCGCTGTAAAGCTAATAAATCATCGTGCCATGAAAGCCCCACCATTGGTACAGAAGTGTTTTCTAATAACTGTTTAAGACACGGAGGAAAGCCAATAAAATTAAGACGAAATAAAAAACAAAGGTCTCTTGTTGCAACCTGCAAAAGCGACACCTTATACTTAAGCCCCTTAGTGAAAGAAGGACGAGTTTCTGTATCTACCCCCAAAAACATCTTGTGTTAAAAGGAATCTAACAGCTTGTTCTGCTTCACTCTCGCTTTGTATTACAATGATTCTTCCTGTATAAACAACCTGTGGAAGATTACCTATAATGTTTTTATCTATCTTGTTATAAATTACTTTCTTCATTCTATACGAATATACAACGGGGTGCAAAATTAGAAAAAAACTTACAAAAAAATGGGTAATTCTTATATTTTTTTACGTTATTTTTGCAGGTAAATTAGCGTTAATAAACATGGCAAAGAAGAAAAAGCAACAAATCTCTCTCTCTAAATGAAGTCTATTGGAGCAGAAGCATTCATTAATAATGAAAAAAATAGAATTTGTACTTGGATTATGTACTTTTCTTATTTCTATCCTTATATTTATCTCTTTTTCTCTTTTTCTCTACAGGAAAAAGCTGACCAAAGCCTTCTTGAAGATTTAAGACCTCAAGAATGGCTCAATCATAATAAATTATTTCAAAACTCATGTGGTAGTATTGGAGCCATAACGTCGCATTTCTTCATAACAAAAGGGTTTGGTTTTATCTTCCTTTTAATTCCTACTTTTTTTAATATTAGTAGGTCTTAAACTAATAAAGGTATATTCTATAAATCTTTGGAAGTGGTTCTTATCACTTTCAATAATTATGTTCTGGAGTTCTATTGCCTTTACTAAATTCTTGTCACCACTTATGGGTGAGGAGATATTTAACCCTGGTGGTTATCATGGTTTATTTTTGTGTTCAATTCTTAGAACAAGTTGTTGGAACACCGGGACTTATCGTCTTTCTTTTATTAACTGCATTAACATTCTTTACTTATATTACCTCTGAAACAATTACACTTATCAGAAGGATTTTAAAATCCAATAGATTACATTGGAACTAAAAATCAGAAAAACAAGATGTTACAACCGAACCAATGGGACTAAATAACGTAGAAGAGAAAAGAACAAACGGTTGTAGAAGAACCCACGATAGAAGAAAAATAAATGAAGAAGTCGCAATTGAAGAATACTTAAAAGAAGAACAACCAATTATAAAAATTGAAGATGAAGATTTTTGAAACAGATGAATCTCAAGCACAAGAAATTATTCTTCCAACCATTGCTCCTATTGTAGAGAAACAAAAGATTTATTAACTGTAGAAGTGGCAGCAAAAGACAGAAGAGCCTCATCAAAAAGCTCTTAGTGTTGAAGAAGTTATGAAAAACTCCTATTAACCCTAAAGAGCCTTTTTACTAAATACAAATATCCAACTTTGGAGCTTTTAAAGAAATATGATAACAGCCAACAGCCCCAAGTGGATATGGAAGAAATTAAAGCTAACAATGCTCGTATTGTAGAAGTGCTAAATAGTTTCAAAGTAGCCATTCAAGAAATAAAAGCAACAGTAGGACCTACTATCACCTTATATGAAATTACTCCAGCCGAAGGAGTTCGTATTTCTAAGATAAGAAACTTAGAAGATGATATTGCATTAAACCTCTCTGCACTCGGAATACGTATCATTGCTCCAATTCCAGGTAAAGGAACTATTGGTATAGAAGTGCCAAATAGAAAAGCAAATATAGTGTCAATGGAGAGTATATTAAACACCAAGAAGTTTCAAGAAACAACGATGGAACTACCATTGGCACTCGGTAAAACAATTACCAATGAAGTTTATATGGTAGACTTGGCAAAAATTCCACATTTATTAGTCGCTGGTGCAACAGGTCAAGGTAAATCAGTTGGTTTTAAATACTATTATTACTTCTCTTTTATATAAGAAACACCCAAAATGAATTAAAGATAGTTCTAATCGACCCTAAAAAGGTAGAATTCAGTGTATACTCTCCTATTGTAGACCACTTTATGGCCACTGTTGAGAGCAATGAAGATGAACCTATCATTACAGATGTAAAGAAAAGTGGTACATACATTAAATAGTTTATGCACACTAATGGACCATCGTTATGACTTGTTAAAAAGAGGCTGGAGCTCGTAATATAAAAGAATATAATCATAAATTTTTAAATCATAAATTAGATTTAACTAAGGGTCATGAATTTATGCCATATATTGTAGTCATTGTAGATGAATATGGTGACTTGATTATGACTGCTGGAAAAGAAGTTGAATTGCCAATAACGAATTGCTCAGCTTGCTCGTGCCGTTGGTATACATATGATTATTGCAACACAAAGACCTACCGCAAACATTATAACGGGAACAATTAAAGCAAATTTCCCTGGTAGAATAGCTTTCAAAGTAAGTTCTATGACCGACTCACGAACTATTATTGACCGTTCTGGAGCAAACCAATTAATAGGTAGAGGAGATATGTTAATTCTTAATGGGAATGAACCTGTGCGCGTTCAATGTGCCTTTGTAGACACTCCCGAAATAGAAAAAGTAAACGAATATATTAGCAAACAACCTGGTCCTGTCTGTCCCTTAACTCTTCCAGAACCAGCAACTGATAGTAATGGTAATAGCTCTGGTGGTGCAAGTGATGAAGATATGAGAAGTTTAGACTCTTTCTTTTGAAGAAGCAGCACAAGCTATTGTCAGTTCACAACAAGGCTCAACTTCGATGATTCAACGACGTTTTGCCATTGGATATAATAGAGCTGGACGCTTAATGGACCAATTAGAAAGAGTGGGTATTGTTGGTCCTGCACAAGGAAGTAAGCCCCGTGACGTCTTAGTTACTGACATGAATACGCTTAACGATTTATTAGCTAACTTACGTTCATAAAATAAAATGATAAAACAATGATGAGACGAACGATTACACTTTGTCCCTTTTAGGGTTATTCTTTCGCTTTCTAATAACTTATTAGCACAAAACGAACAACAAGCAAGAAAAGTTTTTGGATAAAAGCTCTTCTGTAATTAAAGCGACAGAAGGTGCCAGTGCACAATTTAAAAATATCAGGTGCTAACGGTTTTTAAGAATAGCGGAACAATTATTATAAAGAATAATATGTTCCATATTAGCACATCACAAGCAATGATTTGGTTTAATGGTAAGACTCAATGGACTTATCTTAAAAGCAAATAACGAAGTAAATGTATCTACCCCCAAATGCAAGCAAACAGGCAATAATGAACCCTTACGCTTTTCATAAATATGTATAAGCATGGATATAAATTAAGCATGAAGACAATTGGTAATACACACCAAGTTCATCTTATTTCCACCTCTTCTAATGCTTCCAATCAAAGAAATGAACATCTCTTTTAAATAAGGTTTCATCGGTTATTTCTTCAGCTAAAAATTCTTCATAACGGTAACTGGTTAACCATCAACATTAGTAATTTTTAAGTCAAAAATATCTAATGCAACTTTTGTTTTCAATTCTAAGGACTTTCCTTCTGCAGAAGTGATAGACCTTCGTTAACCCCTTCTTCCCTACTCTCTTTATTTATAGATAGAAGGAAATAAGCAATGAATGTAGTATTACAATACTTAAATAAAAATAGAGAAAGACCAATTTAGTGTGTATAGATTATTAAACAAACACACTAAATTGGCTTCTAAGCGTTCAGAGGATTATAAGAACAAACGCTTTATCAGAACTATAAGTATTTTATTTAAAGTTGTTATAAGCTCTTTACTTGCTGGATTAGGTATTACAGTTGCACAAATACAGCTCAATACTACGCCTACTCTATTAGTACTTAGCCTTTATTCTCTAATGCCTTTTATCTTTTAAGTGTATTAACATCTAAATTTGCTCAAAAAAACAGATTTATATTCAAACAATATTACACCTTATTTATTGCTTCTAATCAAGAAGACAAGATTGATAAATGCGCAATTATTAGCCTCAATTACAACATTTAGAAATATACATTGGTATGCTTTTTATCATTTCATTCATCATTACTTCTTTATTGAAAAAAATAGATTTATAACATTTATAGATGGGTTATTGTTTATCAGTAGTATTATTTTTAGGTTTTCAAATTATTTGTCTTTTCATCAACTTATTCATAAGTTATTCTTTAAATCACATTTTCAAACATTTATATCCATTCTTATTTATTTATTTATACTTAGCATTCCACTTCTAAAAATAAATGCTATAAATGTGTTTTATCTCATAGATAATCCTATAGGAACTTTTTATTTGAGTACAAATTATGGTTTTTCATACTCGAAATAACCATTATATATATATTATACCTATATAATAAAAAGGCTATCATTAAAAAGAAATAAACGATGATTTAAATGAAGAGATCTCCTCGCAGACACTCCTTTCTTCTTATTCTTCTTATACAAATAAACAAAATACACTGATTAGTTTATTACTTTTTAGAATGGAAAGCAATCACAAGAAATAAAACAAATAAAGAAACGTTTCAATATAGCTTGTCTCTATACATTATTTTATTGTATAATATATGCTTATAGTAATGACGTTAATTCTTTCTTTAACTCTCCCTTAGTTTTTGTGGGTGGATTATCAATGGGTAGCTCTTTACTTCTTAGTAAAATAATGATGATTGAAGGAAATTATATTCATTTATTAATGAGTGCTCCTAAAATGATTTATAAAATTGTTATGCGAAAATATATTTTTCATGTAGGATTACTCTTTATCCCTATCTTCTTAACACTTCCAAGTATATTTTTAATACATCAAAAGTTTATTATATACTTTCTTACGGACTATTTATAAGCGGATTTCAATACTTCTTATTATTTCAATTGGCTGTATATAACAATGAATGTCTTCCTTTAGAACATTCTATATCAGGCAATAAAAAGCTCTTACAATAGTTCACAACACATTATAATGAATATTATTTTATTTATTATTCCATGCTCTTTTACAGCTATTTTAGATTTATTTATGCCTATAAAATATAGTCTTCTTTTTCTTATCTTTTTATCGGTTTATCATTTTATGATATGCCATAAATGGTGGATAAGAAATATTTATGAGCGAATAATAACAAAACGACACAAACTAATAGAAGGGTATATAAACTCTTAATAAATTATACATAAAAACAATATGAGTAGAAGAAAGAAAGCATTACCAATATTAGAAAACATTACAGTTATTGATGTTGCTGCCGAAGGAAAGTCGTTAGCAAAGGTCAATGATATGGTCATTTTTATTCCATTTACAGTGCCTGGAGACGTTGTTGATTTACAAATTTGCAAAAAACGTAAGCAATATTGTGAGGCTAAAGTCATTCGATTTATCAAATATAGTCCTTTGAGAGAAGAACCAAAGTGCGCTCATTTTGGAATTTGTGGAGGCTGTAAATGGCAAAAATCTACCTTATGAAGAACAATTAAAGGCTAAACATAAACAAGTGAAAGACCAGCTTACACGTATAGGAAAAGTTGAGTTACCCTGAGTTTAACTATATCTTAGGCTCTATAAAAAAACGTTTGAATACCGTAATAAACTTGAATTTGGATGTTCTAACAAACGTTGGCTAACGCAAGAAGATATAAACTCTAATCGCATATTTGATAATATGAATGCTATTGGTTTCCATATCTCTGGAGCTTTTGACAAGATATATCCTATTGAGAAATGCCATCTTATGGACGATTTACAGAATAAGATTCGTAACCATATTTATCATTACGCGTTAGCTCATAACATAGCTTTTTATGACTTAAGAGCACAACATGGTTTGTTAAGAGATATTGTTATAAGAAATTCTAACAGTGGAGAATGGATGGTGTTAATTCAGTTTTTGCTTTGAAAAAGACCAAGATGAACAAACGGCTATACAACTATTAGAAGACTTACATACGCATTTTCCAGAAATTACTTCGCTACTTTATGTAAATAACACAAAAGTGTAATGACACCTTTAATGACCTTCCTGTACACTTATACAAGGGTACAGACTACATTTATGAACTAATGGAAGACCTTAAATTTAAGGTGGGTCCTAAAAAGTTTCTACCAAACAAACACAGAACAAGCGTTACATCTTTATGAAGTAGCACGCAAATTTGCTAACTTAACAGGAAACGAATTGGTATACGATTTATATACAGGAACAGGAACAATAGCAAACTTTGTAGCCAAGAAAGCTAAAAAGGTTATTGGTATAGAATATGTCCCAGAAGCAATAGAAGATGCTAAAGTAAATAGTAAGATTAACAATATTGACAACACATTATTCTATGCAGGCGACATGAAAGATATTCTAAACGACTCGTTTATAGCAGAACATGGGCGTCCTGATGTTATCATTACCGACCCACCACGTGCTGGAATGCATGCTAATGTAGTGCAAACAATTCTTTTTGCAGCCCCTAAAAGAATTGTATATGTTAGTTGTAACCCTGCTACACAAGCAAGAGATTTAGCTGATTTTGATAAAGATTATAAAGTAACAGCTGTTCAACCTGTAGATATGTTTCCACATACTCCACATGTAGAGAATGTTGTTTTGTTAGAAAGAAGATAAATTTAGACTTAGTTTAGCTCCATTTAAATAACACAAAAATGCTAAAAAACAAATAAAGTTTTACTCATTTATACAGGTGGAACCATCGGAATGGGTATCAATAATACCACTGGTGCATTAAAACCACTCGACTTTAATCATTTAGTCGAGAATGTACCTGAGTTTAAATACTTAAAAACAGAAATTGATACATTTCAATTTTCACCACCTATAGATTCGAGTGATATGGACCCTAACATGTGGATTCAGTTAGTAGAGTTAATAGAAGAACGCTATGAGCTTTATGATGGTTTTGTTATTCTTCATGGAACAGATACAATGTCCTACACTGCATCAGCTTTATCTTTCATGCTTGAGAATCTTACTAAGCCTGTTATTTTAACTGGAAGCCAATTACCAATAGGTCAATTACGTACCGATGGAAAAGAAAACCTTATCACTAGTATTGAATTAGCTGGAACCTATAATGCTAATGGTTACCCTATTGTACCCTGAAGTGTGCATCTATTTCAAGGGACTATTAATGCGTGGAAATCGTAGTACAAAAATGTAATGCTGACGGATTTGATGCTTTTGAAAGTTTTAATTATCCTCATTTTATGCAATGTGGGTGTAAATATACGATTTCAACCACATAACATATTAGTACCCAACTTCGATAAGCCGTTAGTCGTTCATAAAAAAATGAATCCCAATATCGTAGTTCTTTCTCTCTTTCCGGGTATTCAAGAAAATATAACAAAGCATATTTTCGATGCTCCCGAACTATCAGGTGTAGTAATAAGAAGCTTTTGGTAGTGGGAATGCTCCCCATCAAGAATGGCTCATGAAATTATTAAAACAAGCATCTAAACGAGGAGTTAGTATTGTAAATATTAGCCAATGTGTTTCAGGACGAGTAGAAATGCAACGTTATGAAACAGGAAATCAATTGGCAGATGCAGAAGTTATTAGTGGATTTGACGGAACAGTTGAAAGTGCTGTAACAAAAACTCATGTATTTAAAAAGCTCGTTATCAAGATTCAGAAACAATCAGAAAAGAAATGCAACGTTCTATTGCTGGTGAAATAAGTGTATAAAGAAAAACATACCTTTCTGATATACTGTGATATTCATAAAGAAATACTCTATAAACACTCGTACAAACCGTTAAAACATATTTCTTTAGCATATCTTATCACACGAGCATATTTTATCGTTCGTCTCTTCAGCAAAATATATTGATAATCTACATCTCAAAGCTTTCATTTAAATACTTATTTTTTTATTAAAAACAAAACAAAAAAACACCTATCTTTTACATATATCAACCGAAAAATATATCTTTGTATAAATCAATTCAATAACAATGGGGTGCATCTTCATCTATAACTCTTATTACAAAGAATGGGTTTTCGAGACGTATATCAACAGGAGTAGTGCTCAATAATAAAGATTTATTTACTTAGACACTCATATTGTATTTCCACAGTAAGACACTATATGATAAGTAAAAACAAAATAAAATATATTCAATCGCTTGAATTAAAGAAGAACAGAAATAAAGATAATGTTTTTGTTGCTGAAGGTCCGAAACTTGTAGAAGCTCTTTTTACAGGTTTCTACTCCTTGCTTTATAGCCGCGACCGCAGATTGGATAGAAGTAAATAGCCATCTTAAAGTGTTAGAAATGGTGGAAGTTACTGAAGAAGAACTTAAAAATTAGTTTTTTTACAACACCCTCAACAAGTTTTAGGCATATTTAAACAAGAGCCACAACCTAAATTACACTTAGAAAAATAGCTTGTCTATAGCATTAGATGACATACAAGACCCTGGCAATTTAGGTACCATTATACGCATTGTTGACTGGTTTGGTATTCGCACAATATTATGCAGTGAGAATACAGTAGACGTGTATAACCCCAAAGTAATACAAGCAACGATGGGAAGTATAGCCAATGTTAATGTCGCATACGTTAATTTAGAAGAAGTTATAAAAGCCCTTCCAAAGACTTTTCCTATATATGGAACACTCCTTGACGGAGAGAATATTTACCAACAAACCTTAGAAAGAAAAAGGTTTAATAGTAATGGGAAACGAAGGAAAAGGCATTTCTTCTAACATAAAAAAATACATAACACACAAATTATTGATACCTGGCGACGCTCAAAAAACAGCTGAAAGTCTTAACGTTGCCATTGCAACTGCTATTACATGTGCAGAGTTTCAACGTGCAAATCTATAAAAAGATGAACTACGATATTATTAAACAAAGAAATAGTTTGGCATGTATCAAAGATGCTTATGTGCGTTTTTGCCGAATATAAAAACATTTTAAAAACAATTGGCAAATCATTTTAGTTTTTTTGCCTTAGTATTAGCTCTTTGTTTTCTTTGAGTTATTTTATTATAAACAGCGAAAAACAATTCATTATAAGATTACCTATTATAGTATAATGGGTGTATTAACTGTGTTCGCACTCGTTTATCGTTTCATACTAACTATTTCTTTACGACAATATTGTAATAAAAACATTGAAACAAAATTTACTTCAATGGCTCACTTATCTATTTTTCAATAATATACCCTATCTATTCATAGGCTCTGTTGTAGCATTTATCGCTTATTGCACTTCTAAATTTCCAGAATATATATACAGTCATCTTACCTACGCTGTGATATTTCTTGCTTTTAATCGTTATATCATTATTCATGGCTTATATCTTTTTAGTTATAATTCCTCAAAAATTATATCCAAACTAAATACATATTTGGAGATAAAAACTGTTTATGGAACTCTTTAAAATCCAACTTTAAAAATAGCATTTAAACACTATTCGTTTTTTTAGTTGGTAGCACAATGGTAAGTAAACTTCATATTACAGTTTATATATTATCTTTTACAATGCCAGCAATAGTTCTGTGTTGTACCCTTTACAGTTATTATCATAGTGCAAATATCATGGGCGATATAGTAACATTACCTAATTATTTTTTCATATCATAAGCTTTGTAATTGGTCTAACAACAAGTATTGTTATTGTTTTACAATCTATTTGGATGTTATTTGTCATGCAAAATATTTATGGTAGTATAGAAGCTAAAAATAACAATAAAGCATAAACATATCAATACTTATACTTATCTTTATATGAAAAAAATATAAAACTCTTAAGAACACTATCTTATACAGTTCTATTGCCTTTTCACTCGCATTAACCCCTAACACTTTATGTGCTAAAAGTGAAGCTGATAGCATTTCATTTAGTAACACTATTAGAATATGGAAGAGCGATTCACCCGAAGTCTTAATGCAAAAAGCCACTCATGTGGTGCCTACTGACAGACAATTGGGAAAGACTTAGAAATGAATTTATTGCTTTCATTCACCTTGGACCCAATACTTTTACACAGCGTGAATGGGGAACTGGTGAAGAAGACCCTAAAATATTTAATCCTAAAACTATTGATACCGACCAATGGTGTAAAGTATTAAAAAGATGCAGGAATGAAGATGGTTGTTCTTACAACCAAACATCACGACGGCTTTGTGCTATGGCAAACTCGCTATACGAGAGATGGAATAATGTCTTCTCCCATAAATAATGGACAAGCAGACATTATGAAATCATTATCAGCATCTTGTAAAAAGTATGGTTTAAAATTAGGTATTTACCTCTCCCTGCCGACTTGTATCAAAATGAGAGATGGCGGTTTATATGGTAATCTAAGTGAAAAAAACACTCCGAACAATACCTCGTAAGATAGAAGGACGCCCCTTTGCTAATCCTACAACTTTCCAATTTAAAGTAGATGATTATAATGAATACTTCTTAAACCAACTCTTTGAACTTTTAACTGAATATGGAGAAATAAGCGAAGTGTGGTTTGATGGTGCTCATCCTAAGAGCAAAGGAGGACAAACTTACGACTATTTAGCATGGAAAAACTAATTAGAACATTAGCACCTAATGCTGTTATATTTGGGAAGAGAAGATGTTAGATGGGGCGGAAAACGAGAGTCTGGTGACACCCGAGAAACCGAGTGGAATGTTATTCCTTATGCAGAAAAATCCAAATGAAATGACCAGATTTCACGATTTAATGGGTCAGGATTTAGGTAGTAGAGATAAATTAAAAAGAAGGTAACTACTTGCATTATCAACAATCAGAAATGGACACTTCTATCCGCGAAGGCTGGTTCTATCGCGATGATACCAAACAAAGTGTACGTAGTACCGACAACGTTTTCGATATATATGAACGTGTGATTGGTGGCAATGCTACACTTATATTAAATATACCTCCTAACCGTGAAGGTAAATTCTCTGATAGAGATGTTAAAGTATTGCAAGAAACTGGCAAGAGAATACGAGAAACATATGCAGAAAATTTATTAAAGAAAAGCAGTAAATGCTCCTAAAGAATTGCTTGATGGCGATGAGCAAACAAGTGTAGAATACCTTTCTCCAATAGAAATTACACTTCCTTCTGCAATAAAAATTAACCGTATTATGCTTCAAGAGCCAATTGCTAAAAACAGGAGAACGTGTAGAAAAACATGCTATCGACGTGTGGACGAATAACGAATGGAAAAGAAGTTGCAGTTGGAACCAATATCGGTTACAAACGTATTCTTAGATTTGATGATGTAACAACCAATAAAATCAGATTAAGAATATTAGAAACTCGTGCCACACCATATATCAGTAGCATTTCTGCTCACTATTATGTTCAGCGTCCGCCAATGCTTTCTATCACCAAAGATATAAATGGTTTAGTTCATATAACACCCTTTAAAACACCAATTTAAGTGGCATGGTAAGCAAGCAGAAACACAGGTTAACGATGCAAGCTACACCATTTATTACACCACCGACGGGTCTACTCCAACTCAAAAGAGTAAGGTTTACACCTCTCCTTTTGCACAAAAAGCATGTGTAGTTAAAGCTGTTGCCTATCAAAATAATATGATGGGTGCAGTAGCTAACGAACAAATAGGACATAAGAAATACACTTGGAAAGTTGAAAAAGGTTAGTAGTGAACAATCTAATCACGAGGCTACAAAAGCAATAGACGCCAACCCAAGTACCTATTGGATAACTCAGGCGGGTCAAAACCACGAATTAGTTATTTCATTAAACGGAGAACAAATCATTAGTGGCTTAGCTTATACTCCACAAAACAGAACATGCTGAAGGCATGATAGAACAGATGGAAGTGTATGCAAAGAAAGATAATGGACAATGGAAGAAGATAGAAACAATTGAATTTGGTAATCTAATCAATAGCCCCAACAAGCGTTTCCATTATTTCAAGAAAGCATTTAAAGCCAATGGCATTATGCTAAAAAGCAACAAGAATAGCAGGAAATAACGATAAAGCAGCTATTGCAGAACTCGATTTATTTTAAAGAAGAAAAGGAGAAATGAGCTTTTCAAGGCTCATTCTTCTTTCTTTCTGTTTGATTGTATATAAGAAATTGTATTTTACACACATACTCATTTATTATAAAAATTAAATAAAACAATAGTAATATGGCAATGATAAAATGTCCTGAATGTGGACACTCTACAAGTAGCAGAGCGCCTAAATGCCCTTCATGCGGTGTTGAAATAGAAGGAAAAAATCACCACTTGTAATAGTTGTGGCGAAACATATTTCAACGATGAACCATGTTGTCCCTCATTGTAAAAACCACTTTGCAAACGCACAAGGCGTTGTTTCTTCTCAACCAACAATGGTAGATAGAACTCCAAAACACCACTTCTTCTAAAAGTCTGTTAATCCCCACTCCCACTCCAGAACTTAAAAAGAAGAATAAGAATAACACCTTACTAATTTCCTTTGTAGTGGCATTAGTGCTTTGTGCAGGTATCTTTTATTTTTTTATAGCAACGCTCAAAAGAATAAAGAACAAGAAGTCTTATGAGCTTGCAATGAAAAGTAATGAAGCAGCAGTGCTACAAGATTACCTTGCAAACTTTTACAGATGCGCCACAAGAACACATAGATTCTATACAATCGCATTTAGCTCGTTTATCGCAAGTAGATACTGAATGGACAAACGTTTTAGTGAGCAATTGAGAGAAAGCAATACAACAATACTTAGAAAAATAACCCTAATTCAATACACAAAGCCGAAGCACTTTCGCAAAATAGATTCGCTCGATTGGGTTGCTATTCAAGAAAGAAACACAATGGAAGCCTATCAATCTTATCTCGATGACCATTTCGATGGTGCTTATATAGACCAAGCAAAAGAGAAAAATGAAGTCTGTTAAAAGCAAAAAGAAGTACAAGAAGATGAGGCACAAATGGTAAACAATACATTTAGAACATTCTTTCAAGGACTAAATGAAAAAGAATGAGGCTAAAATTGCAAGTGTACTCAGTTCTAACATTTCATCTTTCCTTGGACGAACAGATTTCTCGGAAAGTGACATTAACTTGTTTCTTCGTAAACTTTATAAAGACGATATTGAACATATGCAGTGGCGTCCTAATAACGATATAAAAATTACAAAAAAGGAAATAGGTATTGAACAATACGAATACAAAACCACCTTTATGGTTATGAGAAACACACAATATAAAAGATGGTAAATTAGAAAAACAAAATACAAAAATACAAGCTGTGGTAGATCCACAAGGCCAAATCTCAGAATTCAATATGAGTCAATTGGCAGAATAAGCACAAGAGATATTTATTTCTTTTTACTCAATAGTAAGGTTCTAACTTTTATAAGTTGGAACCTTTTTTTATTACTAAAAAGCGTTATAAAAGCAAAAGATTGATTATCATCACGACAACCAACCTTTCTAAACCTTAATAATCTAATACCATGAAAAACAGCACAAAGATAAGTTTTATTTTATTATTTTGTTGTTTAACTCACTCATTATCATTGTAATATAATATTATTTAATATATAAATTTCTTATTTTTATTTTTTTCCTTATTACTTTTTACATTATTTTTACATTACCCCACATAATTAAAATGTAAAAATTCGACACTTTTCTTCTCAAACGACAACTCCCCAAAGCCAAATAGTTAAAAATTACCTACAAAAAAAGAACAACCTCAATGCTGTTTTTAGTGGTTTATAACTTATAATAACTTTTGTAATACACTCTTTATATCTCCTATAAAACAAACTTATAGCATTTCATATTCAAAGTAAGACATAAATAACAATTATACGTCATCATTCTTTTTACAGCATCATCATAAGTCTATTTGTGAGTGTTTTTGTTACATTTACTTTTTCTGTTTTAGAGAAAAAGCTCAGCTTTTACAACGTTTTAAGCATTTATAAAGACACTTTTTTTCCATCTATTTTTTTAATACCCTAAAACAAAACATATAGCTTTTACATAGCTAAAAACAAGCATCATACAAATGCAGCAAACAAGGTATTAGGTGTAAAAACACAAGAGTTTAACTCCTAATACATTATCTTTTTATAGGCAAAAACACCAACTATTACACCTTTAAACTCTTAGCTATTAGGGTATAAACTCTTATCTTTTTGCATCATTTTTTTATATAAAAACACCATTTTTAGAGCCTTTCAAACACAACACAAAGGCACAATTCTATTATTTAGAACCCTAAGGCATAATCATTTGAAAAACCAGAAAAATAACGCTTTTAACAAACTATTTTTTTCATGCAAAAATAGTTTATTTATATAAAAACAAGGCAATTAAAATAGAAACTATTAAAAACTTAAATCTATACATCAAGGTAATGAAAGCTACAAATATAGTTTAGAATAGAGAATAAAGGTGATGTTTTATTTAACATAAATAAACGATGTATGCCAATAAGTAGAGAAAGCTTTGACTATTTTATTGGGCTTATTTTCGTAACTTTGCACACCACAATCTCATAAATAAATGTGGTTGTGCTTTTAAACGATAAAAAGAACATTTCACTATGGAAATAAAAATCTGAATTTGTTATCTCTGCTCCTACAATTTCTAAAATGTCCTGCCGATACAAAAGAGCGAATATGCTTTTATAGGACGTTCTAATGTGGGAAAATCGAGCCTTATCAATATGCTTTGTAACCATAAAGGGTTAGCAAAAACATCTTCTAAACCGGGCAAAACGCTTCTTATTAACCACTTCATCATCAATAACGAATGGTATTTAGTAGACCTTCCGGGATATGGATATGCTAAACAATCTAAGGCAACACAAAAGAAATTACAACAAATGATTTCGTCTTATATCTTACAAAGAGAACAACTTATCAATTTATTTGTATTGATAGATATTCGCCATTCACAACAAAAAATAGACCGCGAATTTATAGATTGGTTAGGAGAAAGCGGTGTTCCTTTTACTATTATCTTTACTAAAGCAGATAAATTAGGTACGGTAAAAGCACAACAAAACGTGGCTGCATGGATGAAAGAACTAAAAAGACGTGTGGGAAGAGCTACCTCCTTATTTTATTACAAGTGCCGAAAAAAAGACAGGAAGAGAAGAGGTTTTAAACTATATTGACAGCATTAACCAATCACTTAACAATAATGGCGAGTAATATTCCTTATTTAGACGTTCAAAACTTATCTAAATCTTTCGGAACAAATACGCTCTTTCACGAAATATCTTTTTCTATTTCTGAAGGGCAAAAAGGTGGGTTTAATCGCTAAAAAACGGTACGGGTAAATCTACTTTACTTTCTATCTTAACGGGCAAAAGAGAGTAAAGATGGTGGAAATATTATATATAAAAAGATTTAAAAGGTGGGTATGTTAGAACAAACCCCCACTTTTAATATAAATGATACGGTGTTAGATGCTTGCTTTTAACCATAATGGTAATGAGGAACAAGTGCTAAAAAGCAAAAGCAAATTTTAACGCAATTAAAGATAAAAGACCTCAACCAACCAATGCGAGAACTTAGCGGTGGACAGCAAAAAGCGTGTTGCCTTAGCTAACATTCTCATCACTAATCCCTGATTTATTGATACTTGATGAGCCTACAAACCACCTCGATTTAGAAAATGATTGTATGGTTAGAAGGCTTTCTTTCGCGAGGCAATAAAACGCTATTGATGGTTACACACGACCGTTATTTCTTAGATAAGGTGTGCAATATCATTTTAGAATTAGATAATTCTACTATCTATTCTTATAAAGGAAATTATGCTTATTTCTTAGATAAAAGAGAGGAACGAATAAATAATACACGCGCAGAAATTCAACATGCTAATAACTTATACAGAAGAGAACTTGAATGGATGCGCAGACAACCACAAGCAAGAGGCCATAAAGCAAAAATATAGAGAAGATGCTTTTTATGAATTGGGAAGCCATCGCTAAGCAGAGAATAGAAGAAAGACAAGTGCGTTTGAAATCGAAAAACGTATATATAGGTTCAAAAAAATATTCGAATGTCAATACGTTTCCAAAGCATGGAGCGAAGATAAGATTATATTAAAAAGACTTTTTATTATAATTTTTCTCGCTTTGAAAAAAATGGGTATCGTAGGCGAAAAACGGCTCTGGCAAGTCTACTTTTTATCAAAAATGTTATTAGGCGAAGTGAAAGCCGATTCGGGCAAATTTGATATTGGTGAAACTGTAAAATTTGGTTACTTTTTCGCAGGAAGGACTTAAATTTAATGAGAATGAAAAAGGTTATTGATGTGATTAAAGCTATCGCAGAATATGTTGATTTGGGTGGTGGAAAGCATCTAACGGCATCACAATTGCTCCAGTTTTTTTATGTTTACACCCGAACAACAACACAATTTTGTATATAAATTAAGTGGCGGTGAAAAAAGAAAACTGTATTTATGTACTGTGTTAATGCGAAATCCAAACTTCTTAGTGTTAGACGAACCAACTAACGACCTTGACATTCAAACCTTACAGGTGTTAGAAGAATACTTACAAGATTTCCCCGGTTGTGTGATAATTGTTAGCCACGACCGTTATTTTTATGGATAAGATTATAGACCATTTATTGGTTTTTTTGAAGGTCAAGGAAAGATAAAAAGACTTTCCGAAACTACACTCAATATCGTGAATGGCTTAGCTTAAATCCTCAAAAGCAATAATGGTTCTACCAATAAAGACACAAAGCCAACTAATACAAACAAAGTGAATGAAAATGTAGGACGTAAGAAAATGACCTACAAAGAAAAAAATGGAGTTTGAACAATTGGAAAAAGATATTGAATTGTTAGAAGTTTGAACAAACAGCCATTGAAACGGCTTTATGCACAGGAGAGCTAAGTGTTGAAGTCTATTACCCAAAAAGAGTAAACGCTTGTCGGAACTAAAAAGTGAATTAGACGAAAAAGTCTTTTTCGATGGCTTGAATTGTGTGAAATAGGTGCTTAACAAAGAGGTGTATCAAAAAAATAAAATTCAACTATAAACATCACAACGTGGGTGCTGTAAACCCTCACTCACTCTGTTTTTACCATTATGGAAACAAAGAAAATAGCAACAGAAAGTAATAGAAAAATGAGAAAATGGCACAAATGGGGTGGCTTATTTTTCTTTTTTTCTTGCTAATGTTTTGCTTCTCAGGGCTACTTCTCAATCATCGACACTCTTTAAGCAGTATCGACTTACCACGAAAGTGGCTTCCATCAGCTTATCATTATCAGCATTGGAACTTAGGTTCTGTAAAAGGTGGAATAACATTAGACGCTAATCACATTTTATTATATGGTGCTAATGGCATTTGGAAGACAGATATAAAAAGCAAAAAAAGATTTAGCAATTACACAAACAAAAATAAAGAGTGGAGCTGATAATCGCTATATTAGCAATATGGTAAGAACTAAAAAGTGGAACACTATTCTGTGCGTCTACATTCGATATATATAAACTTAATTATCAACAAAAATAGCTGGACTTGCTTAACAAAAATCATTAAATATAGAAGAGCGATTAACAGATATTGCCACTCAAGGAGATAGCCTTATTGTGCAAACAAGGTCTGCCTTATATATTGCAACACCACCTTATAAACATTTCTCACTACTTTATTTGCAGCCAACGGCTAATTATCAACCTTCTGTTAAAAACATTCAGAACATTATGGACACTACATAGTGGCGAACTATTAGGTAGCTTTGGAATGTTTTTTTGTAGATTGTTTAGGCGTGGTTTGCATTGTTCTATGTATTACAGGACTTGTATTATCTTTCTTTCCAAAATGGATTTACAAGGCTAAAAAAGAAAGGATTTAACACTAAAAATAAGACATAACATCTTACAAAAGGCTTCTGTTTTTACATAATAAATTAGGTGTTTATTTGCTCTTCTTCTTAATGGTTTTAACGCTTACAGGAACCTTTTTACGTCCTCCTTTACTCATTTCTATTGTTAATACAAGGCACTCTCCTATCCCATTCACTATTCAAGACACTCCTAATGCATGGTTCGATAAACTACGCACTATTAGGGTATGACAGTCTGAATCACCAATGGTTGTTATATACCTCAGAGGGTTTTTATACTGCTAAAACATTAAAAAGACACACCAAAGAAGCTCGATAACGTTCCACCCTGTTGGCTTTTATGGGACCTAATGTATTGCATCAAATGGATAAAAAAATCATTGGATTGTAGGGTCTTTTAGTGGTTTATATAAATGGAACAGCAAAACAGGAAAGAGTTATAATCTTTATACAAAACAATTATATAAAGCTCCTAAAAAAATGAGTATGCCTGATTTTACTTATTCTGTATCGGGATATTGCAACTTATTTAATAGGAAAGCAATTGTGTTTGACTATAATAGAGGTGCTGAAAACACTAATAAACAATCCGCATTTGTTAATATGCCAGCCAGTGTAAGAAATGGAAATATATCGTTATGGCACACTGCTTTGGAGGTTCATGTTGGTAGAATTTATACCATTTTTGCCTTCAATCATTGTCAATATGTTTATATTTTTTTAGCAGGCACATTTATGTTAAGTGTTCTTATTTCGGGCTATGTTATTTATAAAAAAAGCGTTTCTGCAAAAAAAGGTAAAGAAATAAGTATGAATACAAAAAGCTGTCGTCTTTGCATCTATTTCCTTTCATTTATAAAAGATGAAACAAAGACGACAGCTGTTTAAATAGTTAGATATAAGCGTTGCTAAATTAAATTCTTTTTCTTTTAAATGCTTATAAACCAAAATGAATAGGAAGTTTCCATTACATTGAAATAACTTCCTGTTAACTGTTCTACACCAATATATCCTATCCATTCTTGTATGCCATAAGCTCCTGCTTTATCTAAGGGTTTATAAGTTGAAACATAATGTGCTATTTCTTCGTTTGTAAGTGTTTTAAATGTAACATCGGTTTTATCGCAAAAAACATCTACTTCATTGTGCGTTTTTTTATAGAAAACTCCTGTAACAACCTGATGGGTCTTTCCACTTAATTTTTGCAACATTTCAATGGCTTCTTGCTCATCTTTGGGCTTTCCTAATATCTCATTATCAAGTATAACCAGTGTATCTGCCGTTATAAGAACTTCATTTTCTGAAACATGATAGGCATCTGCTTTCTTCTTTGAAAGATAAAGAGGGACATCTAAAACGGAAACACTTTCAGGATAAGATTCGTCTATATTATTCTTTTAGATATACGCTAAAAAGGAATAGAAAGACTTGATAATATTTCTTTTCTTCGAGGAGAATTACTCGCTAAAAATGATGTTATAATGTTTCTTTTCCATATCGTTATTCGTGCTATTCATTCAACTAAGATTTACCAACCAAATGCTTTTGCATTACTCATCCACTTACCTTGTGCCTTCAAAAACTTGTTCCAAAAATATCTCTTCCGCAACCCATTCCACCTTTATAATCGCTGATATAAAGACTTAATGCTTGTATCTCTGCGCACGCATCTTTAGGACAACATGGACAACCCACTATTTTCATTATCTCATAATCGGGTATATCATCACCCACATAGATAATCTCTTTATCACTTAATTGATGTTTTTTTGCTTAAAAAGTTCATAAGTTTCAATCTTTTTAGAACAACCCATATAAACGTCAGAAAGCCCTAATCCTTCGTAACGAACTTGTACAGCACGAGTATTACCACCAGTGATAATAGCAACATGAAGTCCCATTTTTATTAGCTAACTGTATGGCATATCCATCTTTTTATATTAGCCGTGCGGGAGTGGTTCTCCTTCTGTTGACAATGTAATAGTTGAGGCTGAAAGAACTCCATCAACATCAAATATAACGGCTTTTATTCGTTTTAAATCATAATTTATCATGTTCTAAAATGGCTTTTTAGATAATATTTGAATACTTTGGGAACACTTTTTATAAATATCGGAAATAATAGGTTTATCTGCCAATAACGATAAATGTTTTTGCATTACATTATCATCTTGCCTGATAGCGGGGCCTGTTTGAGCTTGTTGAGGTGATAGAATTTGTATTTTTGGGCTGTTTCTTTTAATTAAAGGGAAGCAGTACTTCAAACGGCAATTGATGTTCTTTCAATATTTCTTGAGCAATAGCATAGCAATGATTTGTAAAGTTTGATGCAAATACAGCAGCTAAAATGCAAATACTGACGATTATTATCAGTAAGTTCATACACCTTAGACGATAATTGGTTGGCTAAATGCTTTAATGTAAGAAAAAGTACTTTCGTCGCTTGATTCGATAAAAAAAGGAATTTCAGAAAAGTTTATCTCACGGTCTAAAACTAAACGTTTTGCAAAGGATAAAAACGCCATAGTATTGCGCATAATCTTTGAAAAATATCTTTTAGAAATACTACCTGCAGTATGCACGAAGATGCTCTTTTCTCTTCCTTTACATAGACTTGGAATGATTGTAGATAAAGCATTATCTGTTAAAGCGATAACATATAAGTCGGAATCTACACTTAGTTCTTCTATTTCTGTTACAGCTTTACAATTTAATTGATGTGCAAGAGTTGTAGCAGAAAGGACTGTTCTACTATAAACTTCTATTATATTATGGCCTATATATTGTAAAGCATTCGATAAATGAGTTGCAACTTTCCCTGCACCAATAATTGATATATTCATTTTTTTACTATAATTGATAAAGTTATAAGGTAAGTTTTAATATATTACCAATTATTTATATGAACTTTTTTTCCCACTTCAATTTATCTTCATCATGTGGCATCATAACTCTTTCAGGATAACCTACTGCCAATAAACAAACCACTCTTAAATCGCTTGGAATATTCAATATACCTCTTACAACCTCTTCTGAAGAGGTTCCATCAGATAAATATCTGTCTCTTATTTGTATCCAGCAAGAGCCTAAACCTAATTCTTCAATTTGATATTGCATAGTAACTGTAACAATAGAAGCGATCTTCTATCCAACAATTACTCACTTTTTTTCGTCTGCAACAACAACAATTATCAAAGGTGCTTTAGCTATAAAACGAATATAATTTTCTTTTGCTCAGAAAGTTTTTTTCAATAGACATTTTATCGTCAACTGCTATCAAATGCTATGGTTGAAGTGCTTTTCGCACTTGGCGACATCAAAGCTGCACGAAATATATCACTTATCTTTTTCTGGCTCTATCTCGTCATTCTTAAAAGCCCGAATGCTACGTCTTGTTGTAACCAACTTATGAAAATCTGTCATATTTCAATCATTAAAAAGCAAAAATATGCTTGTTTTAGTTGTTCTAAACAAAGATATAATAAATGAATATAGGTCTTTCATTTATAACAAATACAATCTGTTATAAACAAAGTCATAACTCTAAGAACAATTTATTAAATAAAAACAACCAATAAAGTTAAAACAGAGAAAATGCAAAAGAGCATTTATTGAAAAATAATTTGATTATAGTAAAAATGAGCTATAAGACTCTTTTTAAAAAGCCTTATAACTCATTTTTGTTTATAAGTTATATCTAATAAAAAGATGTATAAATACTTATTCAATCACTACAAGAGCAGTGTCTTCTAATACATTCTCACCAGTTTTTAACTAATATAGCTGTAACTTTTTCCGCTCTTTTCAGCGTCTAAATTGTTTGCCATCTTCATCGCTCCAAAGTACAACAACAGTATCTCCTGCGTTTACTTCATCACCAACTGCAACTTTTATCTCACGTATTACACCAGGAAGTGGTGCTTTTACAGCATTATCAGTATTTACATTAGCTACAGAAGTTGTTGTTTCTTCTGTTTCTGCTTTAGCAGTTGGTTTTATTAAGAACCACCTTTTTTTCTTTTTCAGGTTCTGCTTCTTTTTTTCCATTTCAACTTGAAAGTTTTCACCATTAACGCTTACAGTAGCAATATTTTCTACAATGTCGTTAATTGCAACTTTATATTCTTTCCCGTCGATAATATATTTATATTCTTTCATTTTTGCTATGATTTCTTTTTATCGTTGCTAAAAAAATTACACTCACTTTCTTACAGGTTTTTTTCTGTAAAAGAAAGAAATTTTTGCATTCCACATCGTGCATTTTTGCTTGATTGTAATGATGCCAGATTCTTTATCATGAACGTTATTTCCTTTTGTATTCATGCAAAAGCTAAGGCAATGGCAGCATAAATATTCTTATCTTTAACCATTACTTTTTAAATTTTTAATTTCAACATTACATAGGCATGCAACCATGCTTTTTAGCAGGTAGCGTTTGACGTTTATTGGCTAATTGAGCTAAACCTCTACAGATACGGAAACGTGTATTACGTGGTTCAATCACGTCATCAATGTAACCATATTGTGCAGCTTGATAAGGATTAGCAAACATTTCGGTGTATTCTTCTTCTTTTTCAGCTAAGAAAGCACGAGGGTCTTCGTGTGTTTTAGCTTCTTTTGCATAAAGAACAGCTACTGCTCCACCTGCACCCATTACAGCTATTTCAGCAGAAGGCCATGCAAAATTAAGGTCAGAACGTAATTGCTTGCATCCCATTACAATATGAGAACCACCATAACTCTTACGTAAGTTAATTGTAATCTTAGGCACTGTTGCCTCTCCATAAGCATAAAGTAGCTGTGCACCATGAAGAATTACAGCATTATATTCTTGTCCAGTACCAGGTAAGAAACCAGGAACATCAACCAAAGAAACAATGGGAATATTAAAAAGCATCGCAGAAACGAACAAATCTTGCACCCTTTTCTTGAAAGCATTTACATCAAGAACTCCAGCGTAACAAGCAGGTTGATTTGCTACAATACCAACGCTTTGACCATTAAAACGAGCAAAACCTGTTATAATATTCTTTGCAAATTTAGGTTGTACCCTCAAAGAATTCTCCATTATCAGTAACAGCACTTATCACCTTATACATATCGTATGCTTGATTAGGATCTTCAGGAATAATCTCATTCAAGCTATCCTCCATACGATTAATAGGGTCATTACATTCTACAACAGGAGCAGTTTCCATGTTATTAGAAGGAATATAACTTAACAATTTCTTTATGAGTTCGATACCTTCTTCTTCTGTTTTTGCAGTGAAATGTGTAACACCACTCTTCGTAGAATGTACACTTGCACCACCTAAACTTTCAGCGTCTACATCTTCACCTGTAACCGTTTTTACCACTTTAGGACCAGTTAAGAACATGTAAGAAGTTCCTTCTGTCATTAAAGTAAAGTCTGTTAAAGCAGGAGAATACACTGCACCACCCTGCACAAGGACCAAAGATTGCACTAATTTGAGGTATCACACCACTTGCAAGAATGTTTCTTTCAAAGATTTCTCCATAACCAGCAAGTGCACAAATACCTTCTTGTATTCTTGCACCACCTGAGTCATTAACGCAAATCATAGGAGCTCCATTGCGCACAGCCATATCCATTACTTTGCAAATCTTTTCTGACATTGTTTCAGAAAGCGAACCTCCATTAACAGTAAAGTCTTGCGCATAAACATAAACAAGACGTCCATCAATTGTAGCACTACCAGCAACAACACCATCACCAAGGAAATGTTTCTTTTCCATTCCAAAGTTATGACTACGATGAAGCTTAAACATATCGTACTCTTCAAAAGACCCTGCGTCTACCAACATATCTATTCTTTCACGTGCAGTGTATTTTTCCACGTTCATGTTGTTTATCAATGGCTTTCTCACCACCACCAAGACGAGCTTGTTCACGTTTGGCAATAAGCTCTTTAATCTTTTTCTAATTGCTTACTCATGATTATTTATTCTTTCTGTTGTATTTATCTATAATAGTGTTGCAAAGATACTAAATTATATTGATATGTAGTGAAAAAGCATTATAAAAAGATAGAGGTATAGAAAGAGTTATGTAAGAAAAAAAGATAGAATAGAATAAAGAAAAATCCCTAAAAGCTAAGAGATTGGCTCTAACTTTCAGGGATTTTAAATTTTAAATCTTTATAAAAGAATTATGCTTCTGCTGTTTCTTCAGTTGTTGTTTCTTCTGTAGTAGGTTCTTCTACCACATTAGTTGCTCAGCAGCAGCTTTCTTTTCAGCTACTTTCTTTTGCGATAGCTCGTTAATTTTCTTTTCAGCTCAAGGGTTTCTTGCTACAGCTTTCTTTCTTAGCCTTAGCTCCATTATCACGAATAGCTTGCTCGTTAGAATCCTTAGTTTGCTCCCATGCTTCTGAATTTAGCTTGACAAGCAGCTCCATCAAAAAGCACCTTTTTAACACCACCACGAAGATGTTTCATCAAATAAACACCTTCTTTGCTCAAGATATTGCGTACAGTATCTGTTGGTTGAGCACCTGTTTCAACCCAATAGAGTGCACGTTCAAAGTTCAAATCTACTGTTGCAGGATTTGTGTTTGGGTTATAAGTACCAATTTTCTCAGTAAAACGTCCATCACGTGGAGCTCTTGAGTCTGCAATAACAATGCTATAAAAAGCATAACTCTTGCGACCACCTCTTTTGCAATCTGATTTTTTTGTTGCCATTGTTTATTATTTTTATAATGTTATATTATTATGCTATTATCTCGTAATAGCCCTACAAAGGTATTAAAGATTTTACATTCTACCGATAATTCACTATCATAAAAATCGTTTAATTATAGTTGTTTAACAAAAAAACACGTCATAAAATGTTCTTCTATCTTTTAAATGCTATAAATGATTTACCAAACTTCTATCCACTTTTTATGGCATAATGAATAATTTTAGAGATACAGAATACAATAATATAATATAGTAAAAATGTATAAAAGAGAAATTTATATGAGTTACTTGTGCCATAGGTAAAGTTGAAATATATCTTAAAAACAAGTTTAACATATGTGTAAGCATAAATTCTCCTTTCAACAATAACAATTGAACAACAGGTAAAAGCATTAGCTATATAAAGCAAAACAGAGCCGTATAATATAATAGTAGAAAGAGGAATGGCGATGAGATTAGTCATAAAGAAATAAACAGGGAAAGTTCCAAAATAATGCATAATAAGTGGAGCAACCCCTATTTGAGCTGCCAAAGAAGCAGAAATAACACTGATAATCTTTCGTTGTAACCACCCTTTCATTAACCTAAAAGATAAAAAGAAATTATTTATGGGTTTATAAAAGATAAATATACTAAGCACTGCTACATTTTGACAATTGCAATCCAACGTCCCATAAAGAGAATGGATTGCTTATCAATAAAATGAAAATCGTTAAACACAAGCTATTTAACATTAAGGGTTTTCGTTTCATAACATTAGCTAATATATAGAGAGAAAGCATGATTGCCGCTCTCAAAAATAGTAATACTCATGCCTGTAACAAATACATATCCCCATATTAAAGTAAGTTCCAAAGCCCCTTCAACAATAGCATTTTTTTAATCGTTTGATAAAGGTTGCGCACAATAAAAATAATATACCCAAGTGCAAAACCCGATAAAAGCAAGCAAATGAGAGGCACCAGATGCAGAATAAATATTTTTTTGTTTCACTCGATAAATAACCTTTTTCTCCCAAAGTCATAGCATCTAATACCGATATAATGTCAGATGTGGTTTCTTGTTTTTCATACATTCTTAATGTTTCTTTCCGCAACAATAAAGCCTTTACTCTTAATTGATTTATCCATGACAGTTCTTTTAATGATGCAGAAGACAAACACCAATCATCATAATAGATAAAATGTTGTGGCTACAACACCTTTACTTTGTAGATATTTTTTATAATAAGGTGGAATAAAAATATTTTCACTTTCTAACGACTGAACAACTGAATTACACCTTATGATGTTGCCTACTTGCAATATTTTATAAGCATTTTTCAATTGTATCTCTCAGTATAGATGCTTGCACTTCTTCATTTTTAAATCTGCCATTTAGCACTAATAAACTGGTTTGAACCACTTTTTCCATGCCTAATAGGGTCGCTTAATAACACCGCATCATACGTTTGTTCCACTGAAGTTATTTGTTTAACTTGCTTTTAATCGATGAATAGAAATCCAACCAACTCCCAAGACAAAGGACACCAATAACAATAAGCTACTTTTCAAAAAACGATGTTTTACGAATAACAAGCCAAACAAACAAAACAGCAAAGGCTACTAATATCCATATCCATGCAGGAACAATAGGAAACAAAAAGTCCCCTAACCATATTCCAAATCCAAAGCAAATAACAACTTTCAAGAAAGGATAAAGCAACAATTGCTCCTTAACAGACATTTAATTTATAGTTTTGATAGAAATAAAGATAAAGAAGTGTTATAGAGAAAGAGAAGAATTAAGGTTCATAATCGGCAATAACACTATTCATAAAAGTCCATCATAGGTTTACCAACCTTAGCTATTTCTACCAAAGAATTTACCCAGTTATCTCCTTCAAAGAATGTATCAGGAACCTTTATCCATGCACAATAATCTTTCATTCGCAAGTAATGAAGAAACGGATAATCGCGTGGAAAGTCTTTAGGGCAAGTTTTCAAAGCCTCCATACCAAAAGCCATTAACAGAATCATCTTCCCATTTACTGTGATTAGGTGTTCCAAATAAGTCGACAAAAAGCTTTGTTTTCTACACACGAACGCCATTCGTCTATATTTGCCATTATTTCGTTTCTGCATGCAGTAAGAATGTTTGTAGGCAAATAATAAGAACCTACAGCCACAACACTTTTTCCTCTTTTCTAAATGAAGATAATAACCTCCACAAAGCGATTTACGCCCATTCATACAGATAAAAAGCTCCTAAATGATTTTTATAAGGGTCTTTATTAGGCGAAAATCGGGTATCTCTATTAAAAACGATAAGTGCAATCTTTAACACCAAGATGCGCTACAGAAGGGTCTATTTCACTAAGTGCTGTAATGGCTTTTAATAACCCCTTCGTCAAAAGAAGTTCTACATTCCATGTATTCATCTTTATGTTTCTGAAACCATTCTCTATTGTTATTGGCTCCAATATTTTGTAAAAACGATAATATTTTTAGTTGTGTTCATACGCTATTTTTTTATAGAAAAGAGATATGTCTTTTTTTATTCCAATTTAGAATTTTCTAATCGTTTAGGACAAATATTTGTGAAAACGCATTTAGCACATTGAGGGTGTTCTGCTTAAACAAACATATCGTCCGTGCAATAAAAAGCCAGTGGTGCGCTCGGGTAACCTCATCTTCAGGAATAAACTTTAACAGTTCTTGTTCCACTTTCAAGGGTGTATCGGCTGTTTTAGGCACAAGTCCCATGCGATGACTCACTCTATACACATGTGTATCTACTGCCAAAGTAGCTTTTTCCAAACCAAACTGCTTGCACTACATTCGCAGTTTTTTTCGTCCCACACCCGGTAGTTTCATTAAGTCTTCACGCCTATCGGGAACCTCTCCATTAAATTGTTCCATTATCATACGAGACATTCCAACAAGATGATTAGCCTTAGCATTAGGATAACTAACGCTTTTTATATATTCAAAAATCTCATCACTTTCTGCTTTCGACATCGTAGCTGCATCGGGATAAGTGGCAAACAATTCAGGTGTAACCTGATTGATTCTTTTTATCTGTGCATTGAGCACTTAAAAAGTGTAGCTACCACTAATTGAAATGCTGTTTGAAACTCTAATTCTGTTGTAATAACAGGCATTTCTTTCCTAAAAATGAGCTAAAATATATTCATAACGTTCTTTCTTTGTCATATTGCAAATATAATAAAAAAAGAACGAAAAAGAGAACGATTTATATTTTTTTATTTATAAATAAAAAGAAATAAATAAGCTGTTAAAACTTAATTATACTTCGATTGATTTTACATAAATTTCTATATTTTTTTGTGAGCATTTTGTTACATTTAAAATTTCAGTTTTAGCTAAAAATAGCTTAGCTTTTTACAGTCTTTTTTTCTATAAAATGGCACTTGAAAAACAACCAAAGAACAAGTAAAAAGATAAAAGATATAGGTTTTACTTGTACAGAACATATCAAATAAAAATGTAACTAATTGTCTTTTAAGACGCAAAAAGCTTAGCTTTTTAGCATGAAAAAAACACTATCTATTACCTGCTAATACCTTGTATATTAGCACACAATACACTATCTATTAAACGCTAAAAACCTAAGCTATTGCAGCATTTTTTTCAATAAAAAAACACCTATTGTAGGCTTTTCTTTTACATTTTATACGGCATAACTATCCTATTTATAAAAAAATAAATTATGATTATAAAAAAATAACGCCCAAAATTTGTGTTTTTTTCTCTAAATAACCACGAAAAAAATGCTATTTACAGATATAAAAACTATCCCCATAAAAACAAGGTCTGTATACACTTTGTTTTATGAGGATAATTACACGAATAGAATTTTTACACGCTATTATATTCTAACGTACAACTTTATAGCATTCTATTCATTATTCAACGAACTCAAAAAAATCGTTGTCTTTATTATTTATTAGCTCAACCAACAACTCTCCACAAGCATTTTTCTATCAAATCGAGAGCATGATTAAAATCTTTCATATTGCCATAATATGGGTCGGGAATAAAAGTGGAATGCGGAAAAACTTTTACAGAAACGTGCCAACATCTGCACCTTTTTACGTTTCCCTTCATCGTCTGTCTTAGCATAAAGAGCCTTTTTTTATTTTCGTTATCCATAATCAATATATGGTTAAACGCTAAAAAGTCTTCATCTTGAAATTGCCTTGCATGAGAGTTAAAGTTATACCCTCTCTGCACCCGCTTTCCTCATTCGCTCATCGGGAAGCTCTCCCACATGCCAAGCTCCAATACCTGCCGAGTCTACCTCAAAAAACATCGTCTAATCCCTTCTTTGCTATAAGATGTTTCATCACACCTTCTGCTGCTGGGCTTCTGCAAATATTGCCCAAGCAAACAAATAATAATTTAATCTTGCTCATTATCTAATATATTTACATTTACTTGAGGAATAGGGAAATTAGCAGATTCTTTTTACTCCTAATTCTTTTTAATTCTGCTGCTTTCTGCACTATACTTTGTTTACCTGTATAAGCTTTCTTATAAACTTCTTCGTAATCTTTTGTTAAACTATCTATGCCTTTTCCTAACTTATCAAAGCGTTTCACAAAGTCGCCTACACGCTTTAATAACTCTTCAGCAAGTGCATATACACGCATTTGATTTTCGGTTTGAGCATATTGACGCCAAGCGATACGAATCATTTTAAGGATAGCCATGAGGTTTTGTTGTCCTGTTATAAACACTTGTTTATCAAATGCTTCTCCCCAAAGTTTTGGCTCTGTGGCTAAAGCTAACTGTAATGCTCCGTCATTAGGTACAAACATGATAACAAAATCGATAGCTTTACGAGGTGAAACAATATATTTACTATAATCTTTCTTTGCTAAATTGGTAGCTTGTGTACAGAATGCTACGCACCAAATCTAACGCATATTGTCGTTTTAAAGCCTCATCGTCGGTATTTACATATTGATAATAAGCATCTATAGACATTTTAGAATCTATCACAACATCTTCATTATTAGGATAATGAAGAATAACATCTGGAATCATTCTCTTACCTGTGTCGTCATTAGTAAGCAGATTTCCTTTCTCATCGGTTAGAGCTTGTTGCACATCATAATCTATTCCTTCTTTCAATCCTTGAATTTCAAGAATTTCAGTGAGCATACGTTCACCCCAATTTCCTTGTGCTTTTGTTTCCCCACGAATAACATTTGTGAGTTGAGTAGCTGTTTTATCAATCTTAATGGTGTGTTCTGCCATTGTTTTTAGTTGCTCCGACAATGCAGCAGAACTACGAGCTGTTTCGCTATTAGTGTGTTTAATGGCTTCTTTTAGTTCAGCAAGATTTATTTGAAGAGGCTTAGTTAAATGCTCCATACTTTCATTATTAGTAGCTTTTTAGCTTCTCTCCTGTCTTCTCTAACACCTCTGTTGCCAGATTAGAGAATTGCTCTTGCATGGTCTTTAACTGTTCCTCGAATTGTTCTTCACGCAAACGTGCTTCTTTTTCATGGTGTTCTTTAGTAGCCGAAAGTTGTGTTTGTGCCTCTTTTAGTTCTATTTTTGTAGTTTGTAAGTTCGTTTGTTAACGACTTTTACTTCGTTTTCTTTCTGCTCTTTTTTTCTATCTTTTAATTGGTCAAACGACGTTTCCAACTGTTCTAATTGTTGCTTTAACAACAAAGCATCAGTATCTTTTGATTTTATTTTCCCTTGCAAAAAAAGATAAAGAATAACTGCTCCAATAAGAACACCAACTATAAGAAATACTATTTCCATAATTCTTTTTTTGTTTTTTTATTGATGATAAACATTTGTATAATTCCTCTGAATAAAAAGATATAAAATCATTACTAACCATAGTGCATGATTATGCAATAAAGGGTTTAAAAGTAGATAAGTGATAAAAATGCAAGTGGATATAACCGAAGAAATAAGCATTCCTCTTGTTTCTGTTAATCCAATAAAAAAATTCCATCATAGATAAAAAGCAACAATACCTGCTATCGGAATAAATACAGCCCACAAGAAATAATCGTGCGAAGACTTATTACTTCGGCTTTATCGGTAAGAAGGGAAAGGAATAAGTCGCCCCCTAAATAATAGAATAAAGAAAATAAACATGCAAAAAAAGGGAGCTCCATTTTATCAATAATCCGTGTAATCGATGAAACATTTTGCTCATTTTTGCTCCATAATATTTTTCCACTTAAAGCCTCTCCTGCGTAGGCAAAACCATCTGAGATGTAAGAGAAAAATAGTAAAGAAGGTCATTAACAATGTATTAACTGCTAAAAATAATATCTCCTTGTTGAGTTCCTGCTGATACAAAAAACAAATTAACAGCCACTAAAAAGAGCGTTCTGATGAAGATATCTTTATTAACATGAAAGAACTTATTCATAGCAGATGCTCGGAATAATCCTGTCTTCCAATCGTAAGTAAATAAGCGATGATAATATTTAAGAAAAGCCTATAACCATGAAAAAGAAAGCAAACCATTGTGCAATAAGCGTTCCTAAAGCTACTCCTGCAATGCTCATTTTAAAGAAAAAAATACAAAAATTGTACTCGCTACAATATTGATTATATTCTGTAAAATGGAAATAATCATGGGTAAACGGGTATTTTGCATTCCGATTAACCAGCCTGTAAAAAGCATACAAACCCAACATAGCAGGGAGTTCCCCATATACATATTTTTCAAATAAATAGAGCTATAATAAACTATCTCTTGACTGGGTTTCATGAAATAAAAAAAGCTAACTTAAATATGCCTATTTGCAACAAAAATAAGCCCCAAAGCAATTGCCATAGCAATGGTAAACGCATGCACCAATATTTGTAAAACTTCTCCAAATTGCTTCTTTTCCCAAAGCTTGTGCAGTCATACCACTGGTTCCCATACGCAAAAAAAGCCAAAAAAATCCAGTATATCATATTAAAGGTCATAGAGGAAACAGCAACAGCTCCTATAAGCGAAATGCTATCAAGATGCCCCCACAATTGCTATATCAACAAGTCCCAACAAAGGAGTTGTTATATTAGAGATGATAGACGGAATGGCTAAATTCCATATTTGTTTACTTGTTTTTATCCATTGTAATAACAGTAATAAGAAGTCTACTACTCTACGCTTTTTAGTAAACCAATAAGCTCCTCCTTGCTGAATAATCTGTTTATGTATATCAACCTTATAAGTCATTGAAGTGTTTTCTGAAAGCTACAATAAAGTGTTCCGTCATGATAAAAAGAATGTTCCATGACTTACACCTTTTTTTGTGTTCTTTTCTGTAATATTATTACCTTCTATATGTAAAAAAACACTTCTCCATAGTCTGTTTCTGTTACCCATGTTCCATTCAACCATTCAGGTATAACCTCTGGATGTATCTCTTTAAACGAATCAACTGCTACCGTATCATCAATAACCTTCTCGTCTTTTTCTACTGCATTATTACCTTTCGCAGTATAATAGATTTGAGTAACAATCTCAGGCTCTCCTTTTCGTTCTAATCTCTCACTATTTTTAGATAATACCCAAAACAACTATTATTGCAATAAAAAGCTAAACCTATAATTATCCCCAAACAACTATTATGCGATTTTTCTTTGTGCTTTTTGTGTAAATGTTGTTTTGGTATAGAGGTGACCGATGCCTGCTTTTTTTCATTTTGCGGTTGTTCTATTGAATTGTTAGAATGAAGGTGAACAGATTTAATCTCATTAGAACGACTATCTTTTTGTTGACTATGATTTAATGAAATGTTATCACCACACGCAGTATCTTTTATGTTCATTCAATTCATTAAGTTCACCTTCTGCAACTTCAGATTGAGTTAAAGAAGTGTCTAAATCTTGCTCTGTAAGTGTATAAGCAAAAGGGGTTCCACAACGAGGACATACACAAGAGAGTTCTGTTAACCCACTATGAAAGTGTTCAACGAACTTAAATCTACATTTAGGGCATTTTAATTCTATTTCTTTCATTGTTAAACCTTCATGTTCTTTACTACTGAAAACGAATAATTGCCTTATCTGTTATTTTGCCAAAAACTACCATTAAACGTTACTTTTCCTTCTGTTTCTGTAATAATTTTAGATGGATTTGCAGGAATAGAAGAAGTGATTTTACACACTGGCTTTATGATTTGTGAAATACTAATAAGAGCTGTTGCAAGTGCATCTGATGATGATAAAACACTCACAGTTCCTTCAGTTGAATTTATTTTTGGTCATTTTATAAACACTTTTCCCTACCTCTTCTTTTTTCAGAAGCATAGGGAAAAAGTGCCATCTGTATTAGGCATTGGAAGATAATAGCTTTGAGGAGATACGTCAGAAGAGACGATAACAGCTTGTTGTAATTTGTCGTCACTCTGTTTTTTTCATCTATCTTCTCAATTTGCTCAAAGTGTTTCTTTTCCGTTAAAAAGTTGTTCTATTTGTCTTTCTAAAACAGTTAATCGTTTCTCTAATGCGTCTACTTTTAGTTTTTAACTCTGCATTTTTCTAAAGCAAAAAGCATTATCTTCTGCATTCTCACACTTATTTGTTGAGCCAAACATCTTTGAAAAACATAAATAATAAAAAAATTAGCTTAATAATCTTTCTATTAAATTATTTCTAATGCTTCCTATTACCGGATAAAAAGAATAAAGTGTCTTCTATCACATCATTGGAATTCTTTTTCTTCGCTATTCTTATTTACAAATTTCCATCCAGAAAGTAAATGATGCGACAAATCAAGATTTACTATTTCCTTAAATAACTGGAAAGATTGATTATCAACTAAGAAACGGTCTACAACTCGTATCTGCTCACATAAGTCAATAAAGAAAGTATTAAACTCTTTTTACACGCTCAACAATAGATTGCTGGATATTTGCATTTTCCATATCCTCGTATAGCAATTCTGTTTTTTTCTAACATAGAATAATTTGCTTTGAGCTTATTATCAAATCCGTCTAACGTAGTGTTTAGGTGCTTTACTGCTAATCTTCCGTTTCCTTCAGACACTTGCATTAAAGCTCCACGGCATGTAATTTGCTTTTGGTTCTTTACGTTCTAAAATAACAGAGAAGTCTATATTCATCATACTTTTCATTGTAGATTTCCTCAATAATAGCTTGAGTAAATAAATCTAAATCGCGTTGTGACCCAACTATATCTAACACCTTACTACCCGTTCCACTAAACATTATATTTCTGGGTTTATCTACTTTAAGATGTTTCATTGTGTTTGCAACATAATAAATCAAAGCTGCATAGAAATATAAGAAAATGATTTTTACTTTTTAGAATCTTCATTTAAACGAATATTATAAGAGAATACATCATTTTTGTTTACTGCTTTTATGATTGATAACAGAGAAAAAGAAAAGCATTTATTTCTTCACTTTTTCGTTTATCGGTTATATCAGTTAAAAATGCCATTTAACTCTCCATACTTATCTTCATCAGCATCAAATAAATGCTTAAAGTATGATACATATTTTGTAAGTAAGGGGTTTTTTTATCTCCTTGAGGAATATCTGAAAAGGCATCACCAAAGAGAGAATTAGCGGCAAAAACGAAAAGAAGATAAATATAGGGGCGTTTCTTTTGAACCGTCGAAAACAGCAACATCACTTGTTCCACCACCGATATCAATACTTGCTATCGTAGATGTTGTAGCTCTAAAAGTAGAAGAACTCTTATAATAATAATAAGGTGCAACTGATTCAGGCATTTGTATTAAATTGTCTTCATTTACTTCTATTCCCCATATATCTCCTATTATCTTTCGCCACATCTCTTCTAATTTGCGGATATTACCTACTTTCATAGATAAAGGATAGAACCAAACAAGACTTGTTCGCATGATATCTCCATGCTCAATAAGTACTTTTGCTCGCATCAATAGAGCCAACTCTGTTAGAAAAAGCCTTAACTCTTTTACTGGCAGAAATATCTGATGACCATTTAAGATTTGGAATAATACGATTTCCATAACCAATAGATTCTTTTTTTCATAGCTAAATGGAATATTGGTATCTCCTAATGGAATAACCTCGTCTATATGCTCCACATCTAAACGATTTGACTCACTTAATACCGTTCTTAATGGGAAATGATAATCTATACCAAGAACTTTAGGAAGAAATTCTTGCTTTAACAAAGCGTCATATAACACACTTTCACCATTATAAAGAGTAGCAACCATCTTTTCAGCAGCAATACTATCTAAAGCAAAAGGTTCGGGTAATCCACCTGATTTAGCAACTTCTACATGTGTATTTGTTGTTCCAAAGTCGACAGCAAACGTAAAATTCTCATGTCCTGACATGTATTCTACCCAATTAGGAATAATCAATCCTTGAACATTTGCTGTCTTTTTTTCACCATTTAACTGAATTTTTCACACAATCAAAAATTATCTTGTAAACGATAAAAAGGTAGTTTCTACACGTTTATCTGCTTTAAGACTACGGTGTCTGTCAGTTGTTTGTAATTCCTTTAAACCATTCTTTTCATCTTCTTTATAGAAAGAGAGAGAGAGTTTATGATATTCTAAAAGCCCCAAAGCTCTATCTATTAGTTGAATAGAATAGCTGTCTTTTTCGCTTTGTTTGCACAAATGGAAAGATATTTAAGGCAAATGGTATGCGCACAAAAGTTCCTCTATCATTCTTTACATCATAAGCCATATCCACTCCATTACTCTCTAAATAAGTCCTTTTTTAAAGTGATATAGCCTCCCGATTTCTGAACAGGAATTCTTAATATTACTGTCAAACTTTCAGTTATCCCTTCTTTATGATGTTCCATCTCAAAGCAAGGATGCCCTCCTACTCTTCCTTTTAAATCTTTCACAGAGAAATATTCAAAAAAATAAAGGCTTTTAAAGGAAGTAAAAATCACAATCATCTACGTGAACAGACATCAATGATAAATTACCATCGAAGAAACATTCTTTGTTTAATGTATAATCCAATTTTATCAAAGAAGGCTCTAAAAAAATCATCAGTACTAAGCCATGGATACACATGAGTTGTGCCAGGAAGAGTTCGTTTATCAGGTTCTAACGCATAATCATTTAGCGTTATTTTAATATTATCACTCCATTGAGAAGTAATATAACGATATGGTTGGGTTTGAACACTCGATAAATTGTTTTGAAGAACTAAAGGTAGAGCACCTTCTATTTGCTTTTGTGGGCGCAATAATAAAAATCGCTTTGAGCAATAGACGTTAATATATTTTCTTGTCGCAAACAGTAAAAAGGAATACCAAGAACCTGCACTCCACCATCAATAAGCGAATGATGTTGGTTTAAATATACATTTGCTTTTTCTATATTAGCTAAATCTACCGATGTAGGAGAGCCTATTTCTAATAATATTTCGTTTTTGTAATGTAGCAGTTAAAAAGCGAGAATGAGCTACAAGATAGTCGTTCATTTCTCCACATTGTTGCTTTAATGAAGGGTTAGCAGTAAACAACGCATAGATATATTTAACGAAAAATAGGATCTCTATCAGCAAGCATTCTCACCTCATCAAACAACTTTACGTTTTTGCTCTATGGGTAAATCAAAACTTCCCTTCTTAGCATTTGGAGTTGCCATAAATAGAGTTACAGGCGAAGTTGAGCCTATAACCTCATTCCCATACATTAAGAAATAAAGTTTATCCATTAACTCAAAGTTGAAAGACTCTTTTGTCTTGTTCCATGAACATTTCAAGAGTTTCTCCTAAAAAGAGCATGCTGTGTAGAAGCTTTTTAAGCGTTCCAACTCATTTTCTCTATTCCATTCAATAATACGCAATGTAGTTTTTAATTCATTGTAATTAAAGAATAATTGAGCTACATCTAAGGCATTAGACACTAAAGATTTATCTTTCACATCTCCATTTAATGAAGGTGATAAAGATAAACGCTTGAAAGCATTCTTTAATAAATCAAATTGCGCGAAAGGAGATGGTATTGCTGTACGTGGTTTCTCTGCTAATCCACCATTAGGGTCTTCAATCATTTCAATCTCATCTGTTGCATATTGGTGATGAAGACTTATCCAACCTTCTCCTGTTGTTTTTTTATTATATGATAAAAATTTTTACTCACAATCTTGTCTTTTTTTATGTTTATTAGAGTATTAAGAAATAGAGTCATATTTCTCTTCTATTAACTTATCAAGAGATATGTCTAACAATGAAAAAAAGCTTTTAAAGCGACTTTACTATCTGAATACATATTATTCTTAACTGCTTTTTTTGACTCTCTTTATTCATCATCGCTAATACATGCTTGTAATCTAAAGCAGATTTTTAAGAAACCAGTCTTAGCCTTTATATCACTTAAAGCATCACTTAGCTTATTTGTAGATAAATTAAAAAGGAACAAAACTTCTTTTATTTCCTGCTAATTCTCTCAACCATTGTTGATATGCTACGTAAAAAAATCTGCAGTTAAAGCATTAAAGAATGAAGTAGAAAGAAAGCTCTTTGTCACTTCAGGTTTATCTTGTGTATAGCCTCTACCTATATCTTCTTTTAACTGATTTGTAATATATAAATAGGCTAAATGAAATTTTATCACTTCTTTATTTAAACTTATTCGTGTAGATAAACCTAAATCTTTTAAAAGTAATAACGTCTTTATCAGCGGACAATCCATACTCTTTATAAATAGGGATTACGAGCGTATCCATCTACAGAAACAAGTTCTTCATCTCCAATTTGCAAGAAATCGAGAACTGACAACGCTCCAATATATTCTATTAAATGAGCATCATTCCTTTGACCATTATTTCCTGGGTCATTAAAATAAGGATTACTGGGAATTTCATCACCCAAATAATAACAAGCATTTACCTTAGATAACGGTAAATCTCTACCATTTTGACGTAATCCTGTTAAATTATCATGATAATAATACAATGCCGATTTAGTCTTTAGAAATAAAGTCTCCACGAGAAATAGGACTTTTCTCATCTTGCTGTATATTAAAAATAAGGTAAAACAGTAAGCGCTCCTATACGAGCATCTCGCAAGCTCCGCGATTACTTATATTACTATTTTGAGCGGCATTACGAATATTTTTTACGATTAAAGGATAACCAGCAGCCCCTGTTCCACCAAAAAAATAGAACTTACAACAAATACTCTATCTGTGCTTTGAAACACATTTTGAAAAACTGTTTAAACTCTTCACTATCCTTAAATTCGTTCAATGCTACACTTCCAATATTCGGACTTCCAACAAATCCTATGTCCATTTTTGTGTTTAATTGTTCTTCAGAAAAAAGCATAGAACATAGTGCCTGATTGGAAGCATCGAGTGTATTATAAGATATAAACTCCTTAAAACGAGCCGACTCTACTGCACCTAAATTAAAAAGAAAGGTGTTGTTTAAAAGTGTTCCGTTAGGAATTATGTCAGACAAGGTCGATATTTTAGCCGCAAAAAATCCTTTTTTCACATTACTATCGTCGCCATATAAAGCATGTCGTATTTGCTTATAATTACGTAAGAGATTATCTGTTCGCTTTAAATCTTCATTAGCTGTATGCGGATCGATAATCAGTGGAACTATCTCTAAGGGCATTTTATTTCCCTGTTCATCTACGGGTAAAACACTAGTAGTCTAATTGCATTACAAGCGGACGCATAACTCTGGAGCCTGTTCCTCCCACTAAAAAAAGAAATAATCTCATAGTTATTCGGGTATAGGTGTATGACGACAGTTAGAAGACCACCATCTTATAGAAAAAGAAACAATGGTAAACAACACAAGTTCAACAAAAAAATAAAAACAATAGAAAAAAGTTAAACAATTGATTAGAAAAGTTCAATTGTAAATCTGAAAAATATAACTGTGGCATACGCATCACTGGCTATTGCAGACACAAAACATGCTACAAAAAGAGTTATAAGCCAATGAAACCACCTACTAAAAACTTACAGAGTTAATAAGATAATAATAGACACCAGCTGTTATCCATGCTATACTACACAAAAATAAGTGCAATAGTAAAATAAATATTTTGATTATACATTTCGTTTGAGAACTCTCTTTCATAATAAAGAGCTCCAAAAAGTTGAGTAGAAAAAAATAATGCAAATAAGCGTAATAACTATTCCACTCACCAATAATAATACATTCTTCATCACTATATAGGTTTATTTCTTTATATTTAAATCTAAATCAAAAATAAGACGGAACCCCATCTGTATTCTTTTTATAACCATTATAAATACCTTGTAATAAATACTTTTAAGCCAAATGTTGTATTAGCATCTACCACTTCATCATTATCATTAGACGCTTGTTCTACCCAATTCGGCAACTTATTTAATAATCTTATCTTCACTTTTTGATCGTGAGTTATACCTTTTGCAAGCAAGTATAAACAAATGAGTGGCATTGCTTGCATAGCGTTTTTCAGCAGAAGATAAATCAGAAACTTTTTAAGGGTTTAATGCTTTTCAGCACTATTTTTATCATCAGAAATAATCTCATAATTATTTTTTTATCTGTTGCATAAGACGGGTCTATTAGCATATCTTTTAAATTCACAGCCAAAGCCAATTGCAACTCACCGCTATTTTTCATCAACCTCAACATCTTCTATTTTTAGTAATTGTTCTTTCTTCCCCTCTTTCTGGACGGAAACGTCCACGGATAGAAGAGTTATTTAACAATAACGAATAAAAAGGGTTGATACAACGAAGAAGTTGCGAAGAGATAAGTTTGTTGATAACCTTTCAAATTAGTAAAGGTTGCAAATGAACGATAATTAGCATCAGCAGTAAGACGTTTCATCACATTATTATCGCCTACAATAACAATATAATAAGGACGTTTTTCCATTGTATTTCACGCCTATTGTTGGCGATTTATAAGTGTAATACTGTCCATTATATGAAGATTTGAGTCTTATTACAAGCATTGATTTAGATTTCACTACATCATTAAACACTGCTTGTGTCATTCCTTGTGCTTCTGCAAATACTTTTTTTGAGGATTTATTCCTGCCATATCTTTAGTAGAATAAATCATATCAGTAACCAAAATACTCAATTCATTTTTGCTTTGTTTGTTGCAAGATTGTATTAAAAATAGCCCTAAAAATCAGTATACGAAGGGTCTCCCTAAGCCCTTTGTTGCGTCAAAAATATTTGTATCCGACAAGAATTTATCAAAGCCATTAGGGTATTCGTTTATAGAACTATTCACAACATAAAGCTTTATTAGCACTTTGTTTTGTAGGTAAACTATTTAATAATTGAACCAAAGCAGCTTTAAATGAACCATCTCCTTGTGGAGCATCGTATGCTACCATACTTCCAGAACGTTCTAAATATAGCTTTATTGATAGGTCTTTTGCATTTCCTACACCTATAAAAGACACCTCAACAGCAGGTCTTCTGTTTTGCAATAAATTCGTTATATAATCAATAACAGCGGTTTCTTTTAAGTTTATCGTCTTCATAAAAATCGCTCATCTCTTCTTTATTGTTTTCAATTAAGCTGGTAATTTCTTTCCAATCATTAACATCTATCACCTTATCTTCCGACGACAAACTAACTATAAGTTTATCTAATTCTCTATAAGTTCCTTTTTTTACAAGATGTTAATAAGTATACACTAAAGAAAGATAAAATAATAAATACAAAAAGAAATACACAACTTTTTTTAAGGTAAAAGTTCTATTTTTTTAAGTGTATAATTGTAGATTTTATTCATAGAATTATTGAAATGTGCTACTTGTTTCATTACCTATTTATACGAAAGTTTTTTTCTATATTAAATCAGTTCTTATTTTATTTCATCATTAGATGCAATATTCGAGAGTGTTAGATGATATAATTGGTATTTAAGTTGCTCTACATTTGTTTTTAGATGCTTGAGTGTTACCATTTTTATAATCAAGTTCTAAACATTTTTTTCATATTGTAGAACATCTTCCTTCTCTCCTTCTTTATCATTTAAAGCTACCTTAATTTCTGCACGTTCTTTCCATGCCAATGCAAATAAAGGATACATTTGTAAAAGCAAATTATATAATTTAAGAGCCGTATTTAAGTCTTTTTCAGCACATGCTAATTTAGCTTTTAAGATGCAAAACTTCTAAACTTAATCCCTCTTTTTCTGGCATTAACTCTAACAGTTCATGCAGTTCTTCGTAGCTTTTCAGTTCAAAAAAAGAAAAATTGGCTAAGGTGTAAATAGCAATAAAAAAACTGCGGTTCAATTGTTTTACATCTCAATAAAAAAAGCCACTGCATTAGTGCTATCGCCTTGTTCCCAACATGCTTTTGCATATAAAAAGGGTATTTTTCACTTGCTTGTCATCTAATAGCAAAGCCCTTTCACAAGCATCTGCTACAGCTCCAAAGTTGTTCATAAACCATGCCACTTCTGCCATTTTAAGTTGCAACACGGCATCATCACTCTTTTGTTCTGCAATCTTTTGCAAGTGTTCAAAACACTCTGGCAACCTATTGGCATAAAGATAAGCATCAGCAAGTAATTCTCTTAAATTTACAGACTCCTTTTATTTCAAGAGCTCTTTTTAAATATTGAACTGCTTCCTATAATTCTTTTGAGACAAAGCTACATCTGCTTTCGATTGCAAATGAGATAAAAAGATGCTCTGGAGAACAAGATTTCTCCGACTTTTCTTTTTGCTTTTTTTCCTCCAAATAGCGATTTAAAGAAACTCATGAGACAAGTATATACACTTAATAGGTTTTATTTTAGAAGTAACTTATTATACACTTTATTGGTTAAAACATCTGTTCTTTCCCATTTAGGTGCTTTATCTTGCAAAAGTTGATATATCCCTCCCACTTCTTTATACTGCTGAAAAAGAAATTTAGCATTTATATATCCATCGTTACCATCACGACCAATAATATAACAATACATGTTTTGTAAATATCCAACAATGCTACCTTCTTTCTCAACTGGTTCTCTTAACCATTCTTCTTGTGGAATAGCAACACTCATAATTTTTACATTTGGATATTTACTTACAAACTGTTTACGGCACAATGCTTGAAAGTTATTGGCTTCTTTACCATGATAAACATTTACAGAATACAAGGGCATATAATATTGACCCGACACTTTTATTAAATCATTATCTGTATCTATTGAGCCTTCCGACCCAATAGCACACCCTATTTGCTTACCTGTTTTTATGGCACCTTTTCTTGTTTTATTTAAGAAACGAGAAATCTTATTCCCAAGAGTTTCCCTATTTTTTTAGGCGTATTGCTTTTGCGCAAAAAAACAGGAGAATAGGCACATACAAATAATAAAGAAATAGCTATTATCTTTTTTTCATATATAATGTCTTCTTTAATCATACAAAAAAATAATATAAATAAACTATTTACCCAAATAATAAGATGCAATAAAAAAATAAAAAATAGGTTTCTTTCTTTTGAGATGTAAGGTTCTTTCTTTATATTTGCAATATATGAAAAGATTTGTAATTACTTCTCTACTCTATTTTTATTACAGTCGTGATTCTTGCACAAGAAAAAAACATACTGACTTACCTGTAATAAACAATGTGTCGCAAACATATTCGGCTCAGAAAGAGGGTGTAATAGATAGCTCTTACATTGACAACAATGTCATTTCGAATATTACGCCTATATATAATAAGGTGAAAGAAAAACCTAATAAGGAATTTCAAAGTACATATTTTTTTCTCCGAATTACAACTATTTTAGCCCTTTTTACTCTCTTCATCAAGGTTTAAATTTAGGATTATCAGCAACAGTATTTGCCTCTTTTGGTGAATATTCACCATCTGGCATAGGCTTTTCTCAAAGAGTTTCTGCCGCCTATTTATTGCCTATAAAAACAAAAAGTGGACTGTTTTTAATGGAAGGATTTTTTTCAACAATGTAGCATGGAATAAATACAGTTATAGAAACGCGGGCTTATTTATGACAATAGGATATCAGCTAAATAAACACTGGGAATTTTACCTATACGGACAAAAAAGTATAATGTCTCAAAAAAACAAAAACACTTTTTTTATGGCGCTATGACCCTACCATTGGAGATAGAATTGGAGTAACTGCAAAAATACAATTTTAATCCTTCTTTTAGCATTGAAGTTTCTGTTGAACAAAGATGGAATAAAACAAATGCTCCACTTTATTTCGACACTTACAATTATCCTCTTAGTAAACCTTGAAATGAGGTTACATAAAAAAACAACAAGTCCATAGCTTTTAAAAATTGTCTTTATCTCTTTTTTTACTTAAAAAGTAATACCTTAACGACATAAAAAGACATTACATTCTTTATTTTTTTACTCATAATTAGAGCAGAATAAACACCAAAATCACATTTATTAAAGACGAAAAATAAGATTTAAAAAAACTTCTATCTTGCTATAAAAAGAAAAAGTATTTCATACCATTCTTTTTATTCTCTTTAACAATCAAATGAAGTTAATAATACAAGTACATTTACAAATTTAAACTCAAAAAGAATAAATACACTTTTACGACTACTTATCTTATTAAAATTATTTCCAAATATATTCGTTTTATTTCATCCTATGTTTTTGTTCAACACAACCTATATTTTTGTGAGTGTTTTGTTACATTTGGAAATTCTGTTTTTAGAGAAAAAAGCTAAGCTTTTTACACTATTTTTTTAGAACTTATAAAGCTATATTTATTGCCTATTTTTTTCATCTCACAAAAACAATATATATAGCTTTTTTTAATGTCTAAAACGAAATAAACAAAAATGTAAGAAACGACCATTTAAGGTGTAAAAGCTTAGGTTTTAGCGTTTAATATATTATCTTTTTATCTCTTAAAACACTATCTATTACAGTGCAAACTCTTAACTATTAGAAGGTAAACTCTTTGCTTTTGCAACTTTTTTTCATTAAAAACACCATTTTTCACCCTCATTTCATGAAATTTATTTAGAAAGAAGAAAAAAATAAAAGAGGAGTGGCTTTTTCTACGACTATTATAGCTTATTTTTTTCGTATTAGTTATTGCTAATAATGGTTCTTTCCATTCTTATTATAATGTTGATTTTTACTTTTTATTCTGTTATAACCTATTTATTGTTTTTCTTACATCACCACCCGTTATATGGGGTAAATAGTAAGTCTGAAATAGTGATATACAATTAGTCTACACCACGACAAATACCAAAGATAACAATACTCAAAAAAGCAATAGGAAATAAGATTAGGTTACAGGATATAGTTTCTTAGCACAATAAGGTTGTTCATAGTAGCGGTAGAATTTGGAGATTATCACATATAAGATAAACAGCCAAAATGTAAGGACTTATGCTTACGTTCCAAAGTCCAATACATATATCTTTTTGAGGCTGTGAGACAACCCTTCCAAAGACCTGCACAGACATAAACAATGCTATTCTGTTACTAGCCATTCTCTTAATGTATAAGAAAAAAACTCTCTATAGAAAGTATCTTGATAAGATAACTTTTTATAGAGAGTTGATGTATATAATATGTTTATTCTTTACATATTATAATAAAAGGATATATTAAAAATTCGCTTGTAAAGTGGAATTTAATGTGCTCAAAATCTTGTTGTGCCATGCTTAAAACATAACTTGAGTCTGCTAAGAACACATCTCTTCCTTCTTTATCCTTAGCCATATATTGGTATTTACAGCTTCTAAAGTTTTCTAACTCTTGTTCATTATCAGGCTCAATCCAACATGCTTTTATATAAATGAACAGGCTCCCATCTGCATTTAGCATTGTATTCATTTTCTAAGCGATACTGAATAACCTCAAATTGAAGTTGTCCTACTGTTCCGATAATCTTGCGATTATTAAATTGATTAACAAATAATTGCGCAACACCTTCGCCCATTAGTTGATCAATACCTTTTGTTTAATTGTTTTGTTTTTCATAGGGTCATCATTCTCAATGTACTTAAACATTTCGGGAGAGAATGAGGGTAAACCTAAGAAATGCAATTGTTCTCCTTCAGTAATGGTATCACCTATTTTAAAAATACCATTGTCTGGTAATCCTATTATATCGCCCGGATAAGCTTCGTCTATCGTACTTTTGCGTTGTGCCATGAATTGTGTAGGCGATGAAAAAAACGCACAGTTTTACCTAAACGTACATGTAGATAGGGGCTGATTTCTAACAAACTTACCGCTACATATCTTACAAAAAGCAATACAACTACGATGATTGGGGTCGATATTAGCAGTTATTTTTAAATATGAACCCTGTGAATTTAGATTCTGATGGGTCAACTTTACGCTCTTCGGCTTGTGTTGGTTTAGGCGAAGGAGCTATTTCAACAAAGCAATCGAGCAACTCTTGTACACCAAAATTGTTTTAATGCTGACCCAAAGAAAAACAGGTGCTGTTTCGGCTGCTTTATAAGTGTTATTATCGAAAGCGGGATACACTTCTTGTAATAACTCTAAATCGTCTCGCAATTTTTTTGGGCATCCATTTCGCCTACATGAGCCTCTAAATCACTCTTATGAATGTCTATTTCAACCTTTTTCTGTTACACGTTGTTTGTTAGGAGTGAAAAGATCTAACTTCTTTTCATATATGTTATAAACACCTTTAAACTTAGCTCCTTGATTGATAGGCCATGATAATGGACAAGTTTTTTTATTTGTAATTCAGATTCTAATTCATCAAGAATATCGAAAGGGTCTCTACCTTCTCTATCCATTTTATTTACGAAAAATAATCACTGGAGTGTTTCTCATTCTACACACTTCCATTAGCTTTCGTGTTTGTGCTTCTACACCTTTTGCAGAGTCAACAACAATAATTGCAGAGTCAACAGCTGTTAAAGTGCGATAAGTATCTTCAGCAAAATCTTGGTGACCAGGCGTATCTAAGATGTTTATTTTGTAGTCTTTATAATCAAACTCCATTACCGAAGTAGACACAGAGATACCTCTTTGTTTCTCAATTTCCATCCAGTCGGACGTTGCCGACTTCTTAATTTTATTGCTTTTAACGGCACCTGCGACTTGAATTTGTCCACCAAAGAGCAAGAATTTCTCTGTTAATGTCGTTTTTACCAGCATCTGGGTGAGAAATGATGGCAAAGGTTCTTCTTCTTTCTATTTCGTTCATTTTCTTAAATTTCTTTTTATTACTATCTGTATTGTTTTTTTATTGTTTTTGTAATAAAGCAATACATTCTGCTAACGAATCTTCCCAATAAGGAATAGTTATATTATAGGTTTCTTTTTATTTTTGTTTTTATCTAAAACAGAATAATGAGGGCGAGTTGCGGCTGTTGGATATTGGCTTGTATGAATTGGTTTTTACGTTACAAGTGGTGATATTTGCTAATCTATGGATTGCTTTTGTAAAGTCGTACCAACTAATAACGCCTTCATTTGAATAATGATATACACCTTGTTTCACTCCTTTGTCTATCATTGTGAGTATTGTTTGCGCTAAATCACGAGCATAAGTAGGAGAGCCTATTTGGTCGAAGATAACACCTAATTGGTCTTTTTCTTTTCCCAAACGTATCATTGTCTTAACAAAATTGTTTCCAAAGCTTGAATAAAGCCATGCTGTTCTAAGTATTGCATAATTACAACCAGCATTTATAACGCCTAACTCTCCTGCTCTTTTCGTTATACCATATATGCTATTGGGACAAGTTTCCTGTGTTTCTACATAAGGACGATTATTGGTTCCATTGAAAACATAATCTGTTGAAACATGAATCATAAAACCTTTAACCTTTGCCATTGCTTCTGCTAAATATTGTGGAGCCTCAGCATTGATGCGTTTGCATAAATCTTGGTCGGTTTCTGCTTTGTCTACATTTGTATAAGCCGCGCAATTTATAATTCCATCAATTGCGTTTTTTTATCTACATAAGCTTGTATTGCTTCTTTATTGGTAATATCCAATTCGGCTACATCAGTATTAAACCAAGTGTGTTGGCTGAATGTTTTTTTGTAATAATTGTAACTCATTACCTAATTGACCATTGCATCCTGTTATGAGAATATTCATGTGTAATAGCGTTTTAAGAATGTCTTTTAATATATAAAAATTATTCGTCTTCAAACTGCAAACCTTCAGTTTTATCTTTTTAAATAATAGTCGGATAACATTCCTATAAAGGTTGTTATTTCTTGCAAAGCATGTTTCGTATTCTGAGAAATTTCCTTTTTTTGAAGTCGCAAAAAGCATAATTCCGTATAAAAGCATTTAAGCAAGTTTCAATCTCGTTAATATCTTTATCGCCTTTATTGCGTAGTTCTACGATGAAAGGCAACACTTTATAATATTCTGAATTATAGAAAGAAACTTACTACTTTGTAGCAATTGATTGTGAAGGTCTTTTTAAGTCTTGCACAATAATATTATTGATGGTAAGGTGTCCGTTAGTTCTTTTTGCCTTCTTGGTTCATCATATTGATTAAATCACCATACCAATCTAACATATCTTCTTTTTGTTCTTCAGAATAATTGAACAAACTTATATATTCTTTTTGCAATCGAGTGATAGAGCAACCATAGGCTCTTATCAAGTCTTCTACTTGCCACATGTAAAGAATATACTCAGCTATATTTTTTTACGGAGTTGTTGTGAAATATACATACTTAATATTTAACAAGGTGGAACCCTATGCTGTTTATTCACCTTAATAGTGAATAGAGTATAAATTAAATACAGTTCCAATTAAAAAAATATAATAGAAAAGAAAAGAACTATGCTACCAATAATCTTATTGATAATGATAACACCATTATCTTCAAACTTTCCTCTAATTTTTATCTATTAACCATGTTAATCCAAAACCACCACAACATTGCCCCTATAAAGATACTAATGTATCCTATAGACATTTCAAAAAGTATGGTTAGGAATAACAAATGCAAACTGTGCAAAGGTAGCTATAAAAAGAAGAATTATTAAGGGATTAACAATTGTAATACCAAAGCCTGTGAGTGCATTGTAATAAAAAGAGCCTTTTTGCTTTTGAGTTTTATGAATACGTTTCTTTGGTTTACTCTTAAAAACAATATATTCCAAAGACCAATAGTAGCACAGCTTCCTATTATTTTAAGTATAAAAAAAGTGACTCCTTACTATTGATAAAATCCATTACAAAGCTCATTCCTAACCCTGTAATCATGGCATAAATCATATCACTAATAGAAGCACCTAAACCTGTAATAAAAGCCATACCAACGGCCTTTATTCATTGTTCTTTGAATACATAAAACGCCCACTGGACCCATTGGAGCAGATGCTATGATACCAATGAGAATACCTTTTATGATTAAGTCTAATATGTCTATATGATGGAATGATAGCATAATGTCTGCAAAATTGCAAAAATAGTTGATTAAGCAAATTTTCTATTCAAAAAGTTTGCCTATTAAGAGAATTTTAATAACTTTGCCTATAATGCAAAAACATTAAGAAATTATTACTAATAAAAATAAATAAAAATAACATGAACGACGAACCAGTTGTAAAAACCGTATGTAATCGGTTTTAGATTTAGGAGGTACCAATTCTGTGTTTGGTATCGTAGATAGTAGAGGAGAAATTAAGGCTACTACTGCTATAAAAAAACAGCTTGTAACAGCGTAGAAGAATATGTAGAACGTTCTATTGGAGCGTTACATGTAATTATAGAACAAGTAGGGTGGTATTGAAAATATCAAGGCTATGGGTATAGGAGCTCCTAATGGCAACTACTATAACGGAACTATTGAATTTGCACCTAACCTTTCTTGGGCTCATGATGGTAAGGTTCCTTTGGCTAAAATGTTCTCTGAAAAAACTTAACGGACTACCTGTTGGCTTAACAAACGATGCTAATGCTGCTGCAATAGGCGAAATGGCTTATGGTGTTGCACGAGGTATGAAAAACTTTATTGTTATCACTTTAGGAACAGGAGTTGGTTCTGGTATTGTTGTTAACGGACAAGTGGTGTATGGAGCAGATGGCTTTGCAGGCGAATTAGGTCATATTCCTTTCCGTAGAGAGCATGGAAGAACATGTGGATGTGGTAGAACTGGTTGTTTAGAAACTTACTGTTCTGCTACTGGTGTAGCACGTACAGCACGTGAATTCTTAGCTAATTCTGATGAAGATTCATTGCTTCGTGACCTTAACCCTGACGATATTACATCTTTAGATGTTAGTGTTGCTGCTTCTAAAGGCGATGCTTTGGCTAAACGTGTATACGATTTTACAGGTGAAATGTTAGGAGAGGCATGTGCAGACTTTGCTGCTTTCTCTTCTCCAGAAGCGTTTATTTTCTTTGGTGGATTAACTAAAGCAGGTGATTTGTTAATGGAACCACTTAAAAGAAGTTACGATGAGCATGTTTTAAAAGATATATCAAGGAAAAGCAAAGTTCCTTGTTAGTGGTTTAGAAGGCTCTTCTGCTGCTGTTCTTGGTGCGTCTGCAGTGGGTTGGGACTTATAATTTAGCTCTCACTTATTAACTAATAAATGTATAAACACTTAGCAAGAGTTTTTCTTGTTAAGTGTTTTTTTATATCTGCTATTTTTTTCTTTTGCTTTTTATATGTGAGTGTTTTTATGCTTTTTATGAAACAGTTTGAAGAAAATGATATGATGATAGGTTTTAACCTTAATTTCTTTCATTGCAACACTTTCTAAACGGAAAAAAATACCAACTTATTTGATGGCCTTAATGTTTTCTTTTTTTATTGTTCTCTTGTATTTTTCTATTGGAGCTTTTCAATCCTATTAGGTCTATACATGCACCTTATATAGCTGTACTGAAAAGTCTATATAAGTAAAATACGCCATGTTTCTCTCAGCTTTTATACTTCTTTAATATAGAATATTTCTTTTTCCATTTAGCTACAAACGGGAAAAAAAGAGTTGGTATTCCATAGAAAATTTCATCTCTTTATTTTTCCAAAGTAAATACCTCATTGAATTATTAAAGCAGAGATAACATTATAAAGGTTAGATATTTATGAGTTGTTTTTTTGCAAGTTTTACAACTTTTTTTGTAAGTTTGCAGTGTCTCTTTACTTAAAAATAAGAAACAATACAGAAAGTTTTTAAGATTATGAATATATCTGAACAAACCACTCAACAATTAGAAAGAGCCATTAAAAAAAGATAGCTCAACACTTCCCATTATCAAATAATTGCGATATTATTACAGACCTTCATTTGTTTATTTCACCAGAATCTGGAGATTTAATTGTGTACGATGACAATGATAAAGAGATAACACGATGCGTTATAGATGAGTGGATTGAAAATAAAGACCAAAACTTTTATCATCACATCACGGCGATATTAAGAGATATTCTACGAAAGATGAAAGAAACAGTAGATAATCTTGGCATCATGAAACCTTATAGTTTTGTTTTACAGAACGAAGATAAAGAAGACCTTGCTGAACTTTATTTAGCCGATGACGATACTGTTATATTAGGTGGAGACTTAATGGAAGGGTTGGAAAAAGATTTAGATGATTTTCTCAATCATTTGCTCGATGAACAATAAACAAAAGAGATAAATAAGTTAGAAAACACTACGTTTACACTTATTCTTTACTTATAACAAAGTGTAAAAATAAAAGCTAAGTAGCAAGAGTCACTCTTTATCTACTTAGCTTTTTATTTTATCGAATAAACGCTTATTCTATCATTACTAACACAACGTTATAACTTCACTTTTTCTTAACTCCCCTACTCTCATTACTCATTCTATCAAGAGCAGAAACTACATAAACATAAGGAATACTTCCATCAACATAAGGTAAACTTATAAATGTATTTTCTGTTATACCTACAATTTTTCAGCATTTTTCTAAATCAATAGGTTCTCCTTTTTATAAAGCGATACACCACATATTTATGTGCTTTATCTTGCCATGTTTTTTTCCTTTAGGAGCTTTCCAAAAATAGCATATAACCATCTATAGTCCACACTGCTTTTAATCGTTTAGGCTTATTAGGAGCCCTCATCGTCAATAAAAAGGCATTAAAGGTTGTAAGGTTTTTAGCTTTCCAATAATTGTTTTTAAGCATTGTACCATAGTTTCCTATATTGTCAACAGCAGCCTTTGCATACCATAACACAGCCCCTTGTATATGTGGAAGTCTATCTCTTAGTGCAAACTTTTTGTGCCATTTGGTGTTGATTGGGATAGTGAGTATCTGCATATTTAACCGTTCGTTCCACATCTTCACCTATAAATAAAGGTCTATTAGACGCATATTTATTCCACCATTTTATAAGCACTTCATAATCTGCAGCTTTGTTTCCTATCTGCCAATAAAAGCTGAGGAACACAATAATCTACCCAACCATTATTCACCCATAACAACACATCAGCATACAAGTCGTCATAATTTTGAAGTCCATTAGTAGCACTTCCTATTCTATTATCATTCTTTGCATTGCGATAGATACCAAAAGGAGAAACTCCAAACTTAACCCATGGCTTAGCAGTATGAATAGAGTCCGACAACTGTTTGATAAATATATTCACATTATCTCTTCTCCAATCAGCCCTACTCAATATATTGTTTCCATACATTTTGTAAGATGCATCATCGTTAATAACCTGTCCTGCTGTAGGGATAAGGATAAAAAAATAATCGTCTATATGCAGTCCATCTATATCGTAACGGCGCACAATATCGTTCACCACCTTACATATATAAGTTCTATTTTCGGGTAACCCTGGGTCTAAAATCAGTTGATTATTATAGGAAAAAGCTCTATTGGGATATTTTTGAGTGATATGTGTAGGTGCTAAATAAGATGTATTTGCAGTTTTAGCACGAAACGGATTTATCCACGCATGAAGCTCCATTCCACGCTGATGGCACTCTGTTATCATCCAAGAAAGTGGGTCCCAATAAGGCGAAGGAGCAACTCCTTGCTTTCCAGAAAGGAACTTACTCCATGGTTCATACGCACTTTGATAAAGAGCATCACACTCGGGACGAACTTGAAAGATAATGGCATTCACTCCATCTTTTTGTAGTTCGTTCAACTGATAACGAAGAGTTTCTTGCATTTGTTGAGGTGTTAAACCTTGAAACTGACCATTAACAGCTTGTATCCACGCACCACGAAATTCTCTTTTTCTTTGCTATTTGCGCTTGAGTGCTTAAAACTATTGGAAGCAAACAGTGCCAAAGAGCATACTATTTTTTTTATCATAATAACGTAATATATTTACAAGTGTAAGTGTATAACTTATTTTTCTCTACATTTTTTATACCAATAGGCAAGCATATCTGTTTGCACTTTCTGCATTCTTAAATAGTTTAAATCGTCCAAAGCCTCTTTCTTTTTATTTAAAGAGAGCAAACACTCTACCCTATTAAACCTGTAATCAGTGTTATTGGGTCTCGTATTTAAGGGCTTCAGAATAGTCGAATAATGCCAATTCCCATTGATTTTGTTCTTTTTCTATACCTCCTCTTACAGCATACACCATAGCGTTTTTGGGGGGTTACTTTCTATTAACTGATTGATTAAATTAAACAACTTTCTATTGTTTGTTTAGTAGCTTGATATAATAAAAACTAAGCCCAAACGAGCATGAAAATGCAGTGGGTTAACACTTAAAAGAGTTTCATAATCTACCTTAGATGCCACATAATTGTGTACTCGTCCATAAGCATAAGCCCTATAATAAAGTGCAGAAGGATTGTTTTTTTATCTAATTGCAGAACATCAGAATAAGTGTCGATAGCATTTTCCCCATTGATTTAATTGCATATTAAAAGAAGCCTTTTTAAGCATTAACACCACAGATGTAGGTTGAGTTTCGAGCTTTCTTAACACATCATTAAGACTATCTTTTAGCACTTGTGTTTGCTGAGCAAAGCCCACACAGCTCATTCCGAGTGCAACAATCGTCATTATTATTTTTCTTCATGCCCTTATACATTTTATTTAGAAAGGCGCACCCATTGGGTCTGAAATTTCTCCTAATGGCATACTCATACCATTTAATCGAGAATCTGTTATCTCTTCTTCTATCTCCGAATGAGAAAAACTTTGTGCGTTTTCGTCAGGATTTTCAAAACGAGTAAACTCGCCTCTAAATCGTAATAACACATCTCCTGTTGCCCCCTTACGGTGTTTTGCTATAATGATTTGTGCCATTCCTCGCAAATCATTATGGTGTTCATCTTCAAAAATACGATAATATTCTGGACGATGCACAAACAAAACCATGTCAGCATCTTGTTCAATAGCTCCCGATTCACGCAAGTCGCTCAATAACGGACGCTTTCCTTCGGCACCTTCTCTACCCTCTACATTACGACTCAACTGTGATAATGCAATTACAGGAATATCTAATTCTTTTTGCTAAACCTTTTTAATGAGCGCGAAATAGTCGACACTTCTTCTTGTCTACTACCAAATCTCATACCATTAGCATTCATCAATTGAAGGTAGTCTATCATGATAAGTTTCACTCCTTTCTCACGAACTAAGCGACGAGCTTTTTGTTCTTAATTCAAAAAAACAGACAAGCCAGGAGTGTCATCTATATAAATAGGTGAACCTGTAAGTTTGCGCAAATTATGGTCGAGTCTTGCCCATTCGTCGGTAGATAATTGACCATTTAAGATTTTACTACCAGATATTTCGCACACATTAGATATTAAACGATTAACCAATTGCACATTATTCATTTCTAAAGAGAAGAACGCTATTGGTTCTTTATAGTCTACTGAGATGTTCTTAGCCAAAGATAATGCAAACGAAGTCTTACCCATTGCAGGACGTCCCGCTAAGATAACAAGGTCGGACTTTTGCCATCCACTCGTTATTTTGTCCATCTCTGTATATCCAGTAGATAATCCCGTAAGTCCTCCTGTGTTCTCTGCTGCCTTTTGTAAGATAGATATTGCTTCGTTTAACACTGGGTCTATTTGCGTATAATCCTTACGCATATTCTTTTGAGAAATCTCAAATAGCTTTCCTTCTGCTTCTTGCATTAGGTCTTCTATTTCAACTGTCTCATCAAAAGCTTTTGTTTCTATCACGCTTGAGAATGATATTAACTGACGTGCAAGATACTTTTTGTGATAAAATATGAACATGCTCTTCTATATGAGCAGCTGATGTTACAAGAGAACTGAGTTGAATAATATAAGATGTATTACCCACCTCTTCTAATGTTCCCTCTCGTTTTAACTCCTCTGTAACCGTAAGGATATCCACAGGACGTTCACTCATATTAAGGCTTTGAATAGCTTTTATATATCTTTTGATGTCGTGGTTCGTAAAAACGTTTCAGCACGTAACATCTCTGATACCATAGAAAAAACCATCTTGATCTCATCATCAATGCTCCCAAAAACAGCTTGTTCTATCTCGATAGCCTGAGGCTGTAAATGCCCATAATTTTTATCTATCTTTTTGCCATAATATACCTTATATATAACAGAATAATATTTGTGGTTACAAAATTACTGTTTTTATGGCATAAAAAAATAAATAAACAAAGGTTAACATGCTCACATTGGTTCCTTTAATTCTTACGCTTTTTGGTTTTACAACATGATGTATTTTTTTATTTAGTTCTCATATCCTTAAAGAGCTTATTACTTATATCTTTACTTCTGCTCAACATTTCTTTTTTTGTGTTCTATCTATTCCAAAGATAAAAAAACATTTTTTTATTGATAGCATTTTTATCTGTCATTTTTCGCTACGTTTTAATTTATTTTTTTATTAAGCTACGAATAAAGTAGTTTTCCATAAAAATCAATTTCTATCACTCCTCTTAGCAACATTATAACAAGCTGACTATAAACAACTTAACTCACACCACTTATTTTTAAAGAATGAAAAAACCTTAGGTTTTACCTTGCAAAAAGATAAGGTTTTACCCCATAAAACACGGTATATTAGCACATAAAACATAAGCTATTGCATAGCAAAAACACAAGCTTTTACACCCTTTTTCACTGTTTTTTTACATTTTTATTTAGCGCATTATAGAAATGCAAAAGACCGTGTTTTTGACTTCTTTCTCTTAAAAAAACAAGACTACTAAACGCATCATATTAACACTAAAAAGTGGGTAAAAGCTTAGCTAAAATATTTTTTTAGAGCAGTTTTTTTCCGTACAAAAAAAGATGATAAAAACATACCTTTTTATGCGTATTTAAGAACATATACAAAAAGCAAAAAAAGCCATTTAACACCTTTCCTTTTTATGCTTTTTATAAAAAAACATGCACTTTATCATCATTTCTGAGGATAAATGTTTATATTTGCAAACTAAGAAAAAAACACATATAATATGAAAAAAACAATCGTTTTGGCGTAGTGCTTTTTATTTATACTATGATGGATTTAAGAACATGAAATTAGGAAAAAAACATTATGGCTTATCATTGCTATTAAGCTGTTTATCATGTTCGCTATCTTTAAAGTTTTCTTCTTTCCTAATTTCTTAAAACACCAAACACCCAAAGGAGGGGAAGCAGATTATGTATCAAAAGAGCTTATAAACAGACATCATTAAATAACAATAAAAAGCCTCAAGATACATTTAAACAACAATAAATAGAAAGACATTACTTCATAGCAAACAAGATAATTACAATATATAAATAATTAAATAAAAAAACAATAACACTATGATTAGCAATCTTTTTATTAGATGTTTCAAGCAGTACCATTGATTGGTCGAGAGCACAATTTGCTCTAACTGCCATTTATCACTGGCTTTTTGTGCCTTTAACACTTGGCTTAGCTGTTATAATGGCTATTATGGAAACGTGCTATTATCGCACAAAAAAACTTGTTTTGGAAAGACACTACTGTGTTCTGGCAAAAGCTTTTTGGTATAAATTTCGCCATGGGTGTAGCCACAGGTATTATTCTTGAATTTGAATTTGGTACAAACTGGAGTAATTATTCATGGCTCGTTGGCGATATTTTTGGTGCCCCTTTAGCCGTTGAAGGTATATTAGCTTTCTTCATGGAGTCTACCTTTGTTGCTGTAATGTTTTTTGGTTGGAAAAAAGTTTCAGCAGGTTTTCACCTTGCATCTACATGGTTAACAGGCATAGGAGCAACCCTTTCTGCATGGTGGATATTAGTGGCAAACTCTTGGATGCAAAGCCCTGTGGGTCATACATTTAATCCCGACACAATGAGAAACGAACTTTCTTCGGTTTCATCGTTCTTAGATGTAGCGTTTAGCCCTGCTGCTGTAGACAAGTTTAGCCACACTGTTACCTCTTCATGGATAGTAGGTGCGGTGTTTGTTATTGCTGTTAGTAGCTATTATTTGTTAAAGAAAAGAGAACAAAGATTAGCTATTGCAAGTATAAAAATTGCAGCATGTGTAGGTATTGTAGCATCTTTATTGGCAGGAATGACAGGCCATCACTCTGCACAAATCGTGGCAAAGACACAGCCAATGAGCTTGCTGCAATGGAAGCGCTTATACAATGGTGGCAAAACACAGCCTCTAACAGCATTCAGTCTTATAAATCCGTTTTGCACAACCTCAATACAAACAATGTCCTAAACACCCTTGCACGATAGATGTTCCTTTTGCTCTTTCGTTTTTAGCAACTAATACTTTTAATGGATTTGTACCTGGTATAAACGATATTATTAAAGGTTATACCACGAATGAAGGCGTAAAAGAACCCTCATTAACAGAAAAAAATAGAACGTGGTAAAAAAAGCGATTGTCGCACTACCCGCTTATCGTGAGCAAAAAGCTAACGACACAGCCAAAGCAGAAGCACACTTAAAGGTTTTAAACGAAAACATGAAGTATTTTGGATATGGTTATATTAAATCAGCCGACCAAGTAGTTCCATATATCCCCGTGTGTTTCTGGTCGTTCCGCCTTATGGTTGGTTTAGGAACATTCTTCATTTTATTCTTTGCTGTATTATTGTTTATGAGCTATAAACAAAATCTTAGCAAATACAAAAGTCTACTTTTCATGGGCATTTTATCACTTCCTTTGGGTTATATTGCCAGCGAAGCAGGTTGGATAGTAGCCGAAATGGGACGTCAACCATGGACTATTCAAGATATGTTGCCTACATGGATTGCTGTATCAAACTTGAATGCAAGCTCTGTTATCATCACTTTCTTCTTGTTCTTACTTTTCTTTACTGCAATGCTTATCACGGAAATAAACATTTTGTGCAAGCAAATTAAAAAGGACCAGAATACTCTTCAGAAGAAAAATAACTAATAACTATTTTTAAAAAGAACAAACTATGTCTTACATATTTTTTTCAAAACTATTGGTGGTTTATCGTATCATTATTAGGTTCACTACTTGTTTTCTTAATGTTTGTACAAGGTGCAAACTCGCTCATTTTCTCATTAGGACACACTGCAGAAGAACGTCGTTTAGTGGTAAACTCTACTGGTCGTAAATGGGAACTCACCTTTACAACACTCGTAACCTTTGGTGGTGCATTCTTCGCCTCTTTCCCTTTATTTTATAGTACAAGCTTCGGAGGTGCTTATTGGCTTTGGATGATTATTTTATTCTCATTCATCTTGCAAGCTATCAGCTACGAATTTCAGAATAAAAATAGGTAACATCTTTGGTGTAACCACTTTCCAATGGTTCTTAATAATCAATGGCATTGTAGGTCCATTGTTATTAGGTGGTGCCGTAGCAACTTTCTTCGACGGGTCTAATTTCGTGGTAGATAAAATGAATATTACGAACCATTTTCAACCAGTTATTAGTCATTGGGCAAATGGTAGCAATGGTTTAGATGCTTTATTAGACCCTTGGAACCTCATATTCGGACTTTCTGTAATGTTCTTGGCTCGTGTATTGGGTGTTTTCTATATTATAAATAATGTGGAAGATGATGCAATTAGAACAAGAGGAAGACGTCAGTTGCTTTTAAACACTATTCCTTTCTTGGTTTTATTCTTAACTTTCTTAGTTAGAACGCTTGTAAAAAGAAGGCTTTGCAGTTAATCCAGAAACAGGAAACATCTATATGGAACCTTACAAATATCTCACCAACTTTATAGATATGTGGTATTTAGTAATCGTTTTATTAGTGGGTGTTGTGTTGTTATTATTTGCTATTGTTAAAACACTTCTTTGTAAAAAATACATTTATGGTATATGGTTTGCAGGCACAGGTGTTGTTCTTGTAGTGTTAGCTCTTTTTGCTTAATGTGGGTTGGAACAATACTGCTTTACTACCCTTCTAATGCAGATTTACAAAGTAGTCTTACATTATCTAATAGTTGTAGTAGCTTATTTACACTTCAAACAATGACTATTGTTTCTATATTAGTTCCTTTCGTGGTAGCTTATATTGCCTATGTTTGGTACTTAATGGATAGAAAGAAAATAGATAAAAAGAACTAACAGAAAACGAGGTTTATTAAAAACAAGTTCTTCAATACATCTCATACACTTTTAAAAAGTCGTTTCTTTCACATAAGAAACGACTTTTTCATTTAGACTAAACAAAACAAGTTACACTTAAATAAAGGCGGTTTTCAAGTTTTTAATCATTGAAATAAAAGCCGAATAACAAAAAAAGCCTTTAAAAATGCAATGTAGACTTTACATTTATAGAATAAAAAGTTTTGAGAATTTATAAAAATAACCTTATCTTTGCATTATAACAATGTATCACAAATTTAAAACTAAAAACTATGAACGAGAAAAAGAGTTTATACGTTTGGCAATGGTCAGGCTGAAGGAAAAAGCAGAGATGAGAAATCTGCTCGGTGGAAAAAGGTGCCAACCTTGCTGAAATGAACCTTATTGGAGTGCCAGTTCCTCCTGGATTTACTATTACTACAGACGTTTGTAATGAATACTTTGAAAAAGGTAAAGACACAGTGGTGGCTTTATTAAAAGAATGAAGTAGAGAATTCTGTTAAACACATTGAAACATTGATGAATTCTACCTTCGGTGATGTAACAAATCCTCTTCTACTTAGCGTTAGAAGTGGTGCAAGAGCATCAATGCCTGGTATGATGGACACCATTCTAAACCTTGGTCTTAACGACGAAGTGGTAGAAGGTCTTGCAAAGAAAACAGGAAACGAACGTTTTGCATACGATAGCTATCGTCGCTTTGTACAAATGTATGGCGATGTAGTACTTGGTATGAAACCTATTAACAAGGAAGATATCGACCCATTTGAGAAAAAATTATCATGGATGTAAAAAGCACAACGTGGCATCAAACTTGATAATGAAATGACAGTGGAAGAGCTTAAACAACTTGTTAACCTCTTTAAACAAGCTATTAAAGACCAAACAGGAAATGATTTCCCTACCAACCCAATGGAACAACTTTGGGGTGCTGTATGCGCAGTATTCGATAGCTGGATGAACGAACGCGCTATCCTTTATCGCAAGATGGAAGGTATTCCTGCAGAATGGGGTACTGCTGTAAACGTTATGGCTATGGTATTTGGTAATATGGGTGATGGCTCTGCAACTGGTGTATGCTTCTCTCGTGACGCCTCTACTGGTGAAAACCTATTTAATGGAGAATATCTTTTAAATGCACAAGGAGAAGACGTTGTTGCTGGTATTCGTACTCCACAACAAATAACAAAGGAAGGTTCTATCCGTTGGGCTAATCTTCAAGGAATAGATGAAGCAACAAGAGCTTCACAATATCCTTCGTTAGAAGAAAGAATGCCTGAAATATATAAAGAACTCGATGCTATTCAAGACCGCTTAGAAAAGCACTACCATGATATGCAAGATATGGAATTTACTGTACAAGAAGGTAAATTGTGGTTCTTGCAAACTCGTAATGGTAAACGAACAGGTACAGCTATGGTAAAAATAGCTATGGACTTGTTAGCAGAGGGAGAAATAGATGAAAAGACAGCACTTAATCGTTGTGAACCTAATAAACTTGATGAACTTCTTCATCCTGTATTCGATAAAAGTAGCACAAGCAAGTGCTAAGGTGCTTACAAGAGGTCTTCCAGCTTCTCCTGGAGCAGCTACAGGACAAATAGTATTCTTTGCTGATGATGCAGCACGCTGGCATGAAGAAGGTAAAGAGGTGATTATGGTTCGTATTGAAACATCTCCTGAAGACTTAGTAGGTATGTCTGCGTCACAAGGTATCTTAACTGCTCGTGGTGGTATGACCAGTCATGCTGCCGTAGTAGCTCGCGGTATGGGTAAATGTTGTGTATCGGGTGCAGGTGCAATAAACATTAATTACAAAGACAGAACTGTAGAAATAGACGGCATAACACTAAAAAGAAGGTGATTATATGTCGCTTAACGGAAGTACAGGAGAAGTTTATTTAGGTCAAATAGAAACAAAAACCAGCAGAAGTAACAGGAGATTTTGCAAAACTAATGGAACTCTGCGATAAATATACAAGCTTGGTTGTTCGTACAAATGCAGATACTCCTCACGACGCACAAGTGGCCCGTGGGCTCCGGTGCTGTGGGTATTGGTCTTTGTAGAACAGAACACATGTTCTTTGAAAACGAAAAAAATTAAGGCCATGAGAGAAATGATTTTGGCTCGTACAAAAAGAAGGACGTGAAAAAGCATTGGAAAAAAATTATTGCCCTACCAAAAAAACAAGATTTCTATGGTATCCTAAAAGCAATGAATGGATATCCTGTAAACATTCGCTTATTAGATCCACCTTTGCATGAGTTTGTTCCTCATGACCTTGAAGGTCAAAGAATTATGGCTGAAGAAATGGGTGTTAGCGTTGAAGAAATTCAAAAACGCGTTAATTCGCTTAGCGAACACAACCCTATGCTCGGACACCGTGGTTGTCGTTTAGGTAACACATATCCTGAAATTACAGCAATGCAAACAAGAGCTATTCTTGGAGCTGCTATTCAACTTAAAAAAAGAAGGCTTTGACCCTCACCCTGAAATCATGGTTCCTCTCATTGGTATCGTACATGAATTTGATAACCAAGAAGCAGTTATCAGAGAAACAGCTTCTCAATTATTCAAAGAAGAAGGTGTTGAACTTTCATTCCATGTCGGAACAATGATAGAGATACCACGTGCTGCACTTACAGCTGACTATATTGCAAAGAAAGCTGAATACTTTAGCTTTGGAACAAACGACCTAACACAGATGACTTACGGTTATAGTCGTGATGATATTGCAAGTTTCTTACCTACATATCTTGAAAATAAGATATTAAAAAGTAGACCCATTCCAAGTGTTAGACCAAGAAGGAGTAGGACAATTGATAGATATGGCTGTTAAGAAAGGTCGTGCAACAAAACCAGAACTTATGTGTGGTATATGCGGTGAACATGGTGGTGAACCTTCATCTGTTAAATTCTGCCACAAAGTGGGCTTAAATTATGTAAGTTGTTCTCCTTTCCGTGTGCCTATTGCACGCTTGGCTGCAGCTCAAAGCTCCATTGGAAAAACAACTAAAATAAATTTTCTCTTAAATATAATAAGGTGGGTTTCTTATATTGATAAGGCAACTCACCTTATTATATTTATCAGTAATAGCCCACAGAAAAAAAGAACTATTTATTAACAGAATAGCATCTACATGAAATTATACGATAAGAAAGTTTCAAATGTTTCTATAATTTTAAAGGCAAGATACACACTCGTATTTTTTTGCAACGTTTAATAGAAATACTATTATTTATTATCATCATAAAAATTCACCAAGAAAAAGAATTAAAGATAAAATAAAGGTACAAATATGAGTATTATCATAGGTATTGACGTGGGCATTAGTACCACTAAAATTGTAGGAATAGACCCAAAAGGCAATATAATATCTCCTATAACAATAAAAAGCCACTGACCCTGTAACCTCTCTTTATGGTGCTTTTTGGTAAATATCTTCATGATAACAAGATTAAATTAGAAGACATAAAACGAGTGATGCTTACGGGAGTCGGTTCTGCTTATATCGAGAATTCGATATATGGACTTCCAACAAGTAAGGCACAAGAGTTTATTGCAGACGGTCTTGGAGCAAAAACATGAAGCACAACTGAATAAAATGATTGTTGTTAGCATGGGAACAGGAACATCTCTCGTACAGTGTGACGAACAAGGTATACGACATATTGGTGGTATAGGTATAGGTGGAGGAACACTACAAGGATTAGCAAGAGTAATGCTTAAAACTGATGACATTAAACAAGTAAGCGCATTAGCCACAAAGGGGAATATATCAAATACCAATGTTTTGATAGGAGACATTAGTCCTCATCCACTTCCTGGACTACCTAAAAGTGCTACAGCCTCTCTTTTTGGTAAAGCTAAAAGCAATACATCAAGAGAAGATATTGCATTAGGTATTATCTGTATGGTAATACAAGCAATTGGAAGTAGTGCTATTTTATCCAGCTTAGGCAGTGACATTAAAGATTTTGTACTTATAGGTAATCTCACTCTCCTCCCCCAATGTAAAGAAATATGTATGGCTATGGAGAAATTATATAATGTACGTTTCCATATTCCTGCTCATAGCGAATATTGTACAGCTATAGGTGCCGCATTGGCATATATCAAATATGATGGTAAGGAATTACAGCAATTAGAAAAAATATTCAAGCATAACGTTCTTTACATACGCACATAAAAATATTAAGAATGTAATTTTACAAAGGGAGTATTTATACAAAAGCCAAGCTCTTAATACTCCTTTTTCAAAAAAATAAATTGATATTTATTGAAAAAAACATTTGCATGTTTCAAAAGTTTTAATTACTTTTTGCATCGCATTTAAAGCCAAATGTCTTTGTAAATACAAAGCTAAGGAAGTTTGGGTGAGTGGCTGAAACCAGCAGTTTGCTAAACTGCCGTACGGGTTCCCGTACCGGGGGTTCGAATCCCCAGCTTCCGCTTAACAAGAAAAATCAAATCAACTGTAAAGAGACTAAAGCAATATGTTTTAGTCTCTTTCTTTTATTTTATCCTTCTATTCTTTTTATATATAAAATAGGTAACAAAAAGTAATCGAAAAATATACATGAATAAAAAAAGCAATGACAAGACAATTTAAAGAATTGTCTCTAATATCTTCTCTCCTTAAAATTCATATTATCCTAAAAGAAATTATCCCCAAAAAGCCCCAAAGATAAACCTAAACGTCTTATTTATCTAAATATTACTCTAAAATATTTTTGGTATTTAAATTTATTTATTTATCTTTGCAATCGCAATTAAGAAAAACGGAATGGCTCCGTAGTTCAACTGAATAGAATTCCTGACTACGGATCAGGCGGTTGCAGGTTTGAATCCTGCCGGAGTCACTAAAAAAAGTAAAGTTATAAAACTTTTGAAATAATAATTGCAAACTCTATAACAGAGGATTTTAGAAGAAAAACGGAATGGCTCCGTAGTTCAACTGAATAGAATTCCTGACTACGGATCAGGCGGTTGCAGGTTTGAATCCTGCCGGAGTCACTAAAGGTTATCTAAAAATTTTAGATAACCTTTTTTTATAATATAATGTATTGATAAAAAAAGAAAAATAACATTTATCCATAAACAAATATTTTTATATTACTTATTCTTAAAAATAACAGGCTAAAAAGGTTTTTATTTTGTATAAAAAAATATCATTTATTTTTGATTGTTAGAACTTTAATCGTACTTTTTGTTTTAAAACCATAAAGTACGTAGTTATGACAGAAAATAAGACAATAATATTATCACTTTTCCAATCTTTATGCAAAGTTATACCAGAACCTTTTAATCAAGAAATTCAAAAAGCTCTCTTTGATGATATACTCTTATTAACTGAAAACAAAGATATACATCCTGACATTTTTTTGGCTTTAATCCTATTGTATTTAGTTTTGAAACAGCTAAAAATTGCAATGGAAGAAATGGGATTAAAACAAGAAAGTGTTATTGCAACACTTCTATTTATTGGTGTAGTACATCACGTATACAGTCTTGAAGATATTGAGAAAAAAATATGGAGAACAAGTTTCTCGTATCATGAAAAGGCTTAATAAAAAAATTCATGAACTATATCAACGAACTCCTGTTGTTGAAAGTGAAAAATTTTAGAAATCTACTTCTTTCGTTTGCTGAAGATATGCGAGTTATTCTTATTATGATTGCAGATAGAATAAATATCATGCGAGAAATAAAAAGAAACAAAAAGAACTGGCAATGAAACAACAAATAGCAGAAGAAGCAAATTATCTATACGCTCCTCTTGCTCATAAATTAGGATTATACAAAATAAAAAAAGCGAATTAGAAGATTTAAGTCTTAAATATTTAGAGCATGATGCTTATTATCATATAAAAGAAAAAAATTAAATGCAACAAAAAAATGCACGCGATTTATATATTCAACAGTTTATTGAACCTATTAAAAAGAAACTGGAACAAGCAGGATTGAGTTTTTCATATAAAAGGTAGAACAAAAAAAGCATTCATTCTATATGGCAAAAAGATGCAAAAGCAAAAATGTAAATTTGAAGGAATTTATGATTTGTTCGCCATTAGAATTATTCTTAACTCTCCAGAAGAAAAAAAGAAAAGATGCAATGTTGGCAAGCCTACTCTATCATAACCGATATGTATCAACCCAATCCTAAACGACTAAAGGGATTGGCTTTCTGTACCTAAATCGAATGGATATGAAAGTTTACATATAACCGTGTTAGGTCCAGAAAATAAATGGGTAGAAGTCCAAATAAGAACAGAAAGAATGGATGAAATAGCCGAGAAAGGTCTTGCTGCTCATTGGAGATATAAAGGAGTTAAAAAGTGCTAATGGCATCGATGAATGGCTTAATAACATACGTACGGCATTAGAAAGCAACAACGACATGCAACTAATGGACCAGTTTAAATTAGGTTTATACGAAGATGAAATCTATGTTTTTCACCCAAAAGGCGACTTGTATAAATTACCTAAAGGAGCAGTAGTACTCGATTTTTGCTTTTTCATATCCACTCTGGAATTGGTTCAAAATGTGTTGGTGCAAAGGTTAATAACAAAAATGTTTCTATAAGAGAAGTTCTACATTCGGGAGACCAAGTTGAAATTATAACTCAAGTAAATCAAAGACCCAAGCAAGATTGGATAAAGATTGTAAAGACTGCACGCGCTAAGTCTAAAAATTAGATTAGCATTAAAAGAGACACAAGCAAAAATCGGGTTTATATGCCAAAGAAGTACTTGAAAGACGCTTTAAAAAAATAAAAAAAGATTGAACTTGAAGAAAATATTTTTATATACTCTTATTAAGCGTATGGGCTTTAAAGTTGTGTCCGATTTCTACAAACAAATAGCTGAAGAAAAAGCTTGATTGTAATGAGATTATAGAAAAGTATTTAGAAATAAAAAGAACATATCACTAATAATTCATCTTCAGTAATATCAGCAGAAGAATTCAACTTTGAACGCCCTATCAGTGCCACACATAAAGAAGTTGACGACATCCTAATTATAGATAAAGATTTAAAAAGGCATAGATTTTACTTTAGCAAAATGTTGTAATCCAATATATGGAGATGATGTTTTTGGATTTGTTACAGTAAGTGGAGGGATAAAAATTCATAGAAAAGACTGTCCCAACAGCTTAGAAATGCGTAGAAAGTTTGGATATAGAATAGTAAAAGCTCAATGGAGTGGCAAAGGCACATCATTATATAACACCACATTACGCATTACTGGTAACGACGACATTGCCATTATAAATAACATTACCAGCATTATTTCCAAAGAAGATAAAAATAGCTTTAAGAGCTATCAACATAGAATCGAATGATGGATTATTTATAGGTAATCTTACATTGCAGCTACAAGATACCACTAAACTTAGTGGACTAATAAAGAAAATACAAAACAATTAAGGGTGTTAAACAAATTGTAAGAATATAATAAACCCATCATCTGAAATAAATCGATCGATTATTGCAACAATAGTCGGTCGATTATTTCAATACCTTTAGTTGTAGAAAAACCTCTTATAATAGTGGTTATAATGTCGTGAAATATCTTTACAAAACCAAATTCTTTATGTAAAGGAGTTTGCATTGCATTTTTCAATAGAAGCTCTAAACATTGTTCTAATAATAGCAAAATCAACATCATTTCTAAATAAACCTTCTCTTATCCCTTCTTGAAAAAGCCAAATAATCTTCGTCATAATGTTCTTTTTCTGTATCTAACAAGTAGTTTTGAATGCGTTTATACTTATGAATATCTTCAAAAAAAGACAGGATTTATATTTGTAAAAAGCTTTCATTTCTTGTAATAGATTTTCCATTAAAACTTCTATTACATTATGATTTCCAGTTTGTTTGTAAAGTTCCATATGCTTGCATAAAGGCTTCTTTTTCTTTTTACCAAACAAGCTAAACACAAATCTTCTTTTGTAGGAAAAATAAATAAAGTGTTTTTTTAGATATAGATAGGTCCTTTGCTATCGTATCCATCTTTATCATTTTCACACCATTAGCATAAAAATAGCATAGTTGCATGTTTCAATATACGCTCTTTTAATATATGTTTATTCTTACCTACTGCAAGCTCTATCATTCTAAAAATATGTTTTAGATATCGTTGCAAAGATACAAAAAAAGCATTAAAAAGATATGTATATTATTCTTTTTACTAACTTTGTACATTCTAATTCAGTGACATATAAAGAATATAAATTATGATAAAAAGTAACAAAAGAGGCGGCATTAGCATACCACAATAATGGTCGTCCGGGCAAGATTGAAGTAAATCCTACAAAAACCACATAGCACACAAAACGATTTAAGCCTTGCTTATTCTCCAGGTGTAGCTTATCCTTGTTTAGAGATACAAGAAAACTCTGATAATGTTTATAATTACACTAATAAGGGAAATCTTGTTGCAGTTATCTCTAACGGTACAGCAGTATTGGGTTTAGGAGATATCGGAGCTATGAGTGGTAAACCCGTTATGGAAGGCAAAAGGACTTCTATTTAAAATTTATGGTGCTGTAGATGTTTTTCGATATAGAAGTAGCAGAAAAAAGACCCAGAGAAATTCTGCGAAACAGTAGAACGCATTGCACCAACCTTTGGTGGCATAAATCTTGAAGATATTAAAGCTCCCGAATGTTTCTATATAGAAGAGCGTTTAAAGAAAACATTAGATATTCCCAGTGATGCACGACGACCAACATGGAACCGCAATCATTTCTGCTGCAGGTTTAAAAAAACGCATTAGAAGTTGCTGGTAAAAAAAGATTGATGAAGTAAAAGTTGTTATCAACGGTGCTGGTGCAGCTGCTATATCTTCAGCAAACCTCTATCTATTATTAGGTGTTCGTAAAGAAAAATATAATAATGTTAGACTCCAAAAGGAGCCATCACAACCGAAAGAATCGATTTAAACGAACAAAAAGAAACAATTCATTAGCACACGCTCAGAAGTTAAAACATTAGCCGATGCTCTAAAAAGGAGCAGATGTTTTCTTAGGTGTTTCTAAAGGAATGTAGTGTCTAAAGAAATGATTTTATCTATGGCACCTAATCCTATTGTATTCGCCTTAGCAAATCCTACTCCTGAAATCAGCTATGAAGAAGCAACAGAAAGTAGACCTGACATCTTAATGGCTACAGGACGTTCCGATTATCCCAACCAAATAAATAACGTTTTAGGTTTTTCCTTACATATTTAGAGGTGCACTCGATGTTCATGCAACAGCAATTAACGACGAGATGAAACTTGCCGCTACACACGCTATCGCTTCACTTGCGAAGGAAGAAGTAATAGATGTCGTTAAAAAAGCATATAACACCGACGACTTAACCTTTGGTGCAAACTATTTTATACCTAAACCAGTAGACCCACGTTTGTTTATAGAAGTGAGTATGGCAGTTGCTAAAGCAGCGGTAGAAAGTGGTGCTGCACGTAAGAAAATTACAAACTGGGAAAATTATAAAGAGAGTCTTATTGCACGTCAAAAATGCAAAATAAAAGCTTTTATATAATAAGATTTTTAGTGGGATGTAGTTTTTCTTTTCAGAGAACTACATCCCCTTATTGTATTCTAAAAAAATATAAAAATGATTTCATTTCCTTGCGCTAAAAATAAATTTAGGACTAAATATTGTTTCTAAAAAGAGCTGACGGTTACCACAATTTAGAAACTGTTTTTTTATCCAATTTCTTTCTTACATGATACATTAGAGGTATAGAGGACAAAACAACTAATTCAGTATGTCATTTAACAGTCAGCGGAACACCATTGATAGGAAAACTCCAATGATAATTTAGTTGTAAAAGCTTATAACCTATTAAATAAAGACTTTTCTTTACCTCCATTACAAGCCATATTGCATAAAGAAATACCCTCACAAGCCGGTATGGGTGGAGGCTCAAGCGATGCTGCAGAGATGCTAAAAATTATCAATAAAGAATGTAACCTTAAACTTTCGATTCCTCAATTAAAGCAATATGCCACTTTATTAGGTGCAGATTGTGCTTTTTTTCATAGAACAAGAACCTGCTTTTTGCAACGGGAATAGGCGAAGAATTGGAGATAATTAAAGACTTAAAATCCATTCTAAGAAATTATTTTTTTAGTTTTAATAAAGCCAGAAGTTGCAGTGTCTACTGCTCAAGCTTTTAAACTAATTACCCCTAAACAGCCAGAAGTATGTTGTAAAGATGTTATTTTTCAACCGATTGAAACATGGAAAGAAAAAAACTGTTAAACGACTTTTGAAAAGCCCATTTTTTTCTATGGCTCCAGAATTAAAAAGATATCAAAGATACACTATATAAAAAACAGGGGCAATCTATGCATCAATGAGCGGTAGTGGTAGCACTGTGTTCGGATTATATACAGAAAGTCCAAATGAAAAATCATAAAAAAACTATTCCCTAATATGTTTTTATAAGAAGATCAGTTATAAAAAAACTTAAGATTTAAAAGAATAAAGGTTTCCTTTTTGTCTTTCAATTCATTTTAAGTATCTTTGCATTATATAAATAATAGGTCAGTAGCAGAAACTAAATATTCGTTTTTTTGCTGATTAAAACTCTTCGCAAAAAAATAAAATATAGAATAATTATGACAACAAAAAAGAAGCAAGCATCAATGTTGGAGAAGAAAAAGTCGTTAAGTTTTTGTAGAACAACTCATTGAACAAGACTTAGCAGAAGGTAAAAAATGGTGGTCGTATTCAAACTCGTTTTCCACCAGAACCAAATGGCTATTTACATATAGGACATGCAAAAAGCTATATGCATGGATTTTGGTGCTGCAGAAAAAATTCAAAGGCATTTGTAACTTAAGATTTGATGATACAAATCCCAGTAAAGAGAATAACGAATACGTTGACAATATTCTTAATGACATAAAGTGGTTGAGGCTCAAAATGGGAAAACATTTATTATGCCTCTGACTATTTTGAAAAGTTATGGCAATTTGCAGAATGGCTTATCAATAAAGGTCTTGCTTATATCGACGAACAAACAGCCGAAGAGATAGCTAAACAAAAAGGCACTCCTACCACTCCAGGTGTAAATTCACCTTATAGAGACCGCCCGCTGAAGAAAGTTTAGCACTATTTAAACAAATGAACACTCTCGAAGCTGGTAGAAGGAAGTATGGTTTTTACGTGCTAAATTAGATATGTCTCATGCAAATATGCACTTCCGCGACCCTATTATTTATCGAATTATTCACACTCCACATCATAGAACTGGTACAAAATGGAATGCTTATCCGATGTACGATTTTGCACATGGACAAAGTGATTATTTTGAAAAAAAGTAACACACTCTATTTGTACATTAGAGTTTGTTCCTCATCGCCCACTCTACGATAAGTTTGTAGATTTTCTTAAAGAGATGAATAATGAGGCTGATAATATAAACGACAATCGTCCAAGACAGATTGAGTTTAACCGCTTAAACCTCACTTACACCGTAATGAGTAAGCGTAAATTATTAGCTTTAGTAGAAGAGAAATTAGTTCAAGGATGGGACGATCCACGTATGCCAACCTTATGTGGAATGCGTAGAAGAGGTTACTCGCCTGAGAGTATACGTAATTTTATCAACTCTATTGGCTATACAAAATTCGATGCGTTAAATGATATGGCACTATTAGAAGCAGCAGTTAGAGATGATTTAAACAAAAAAGCAACTCGTGTTTCTGCTGTTCTTAATCCTGTAAAATTAGTAATTACAAATTATCCAGAAGGAGAAGTTGAACATTTAGAAGCAATAGATAATCCTGAAGACGAAAACAGTCAAACACATACAATTGCTTTCTCTAAAAATCTTTGGATAGAAAGAGACGACTTTATGGAAGATGCTCCAAAGAAATTCTTCCGTATGTCTATAGATAAAGAAGTGCGCTTAAAAAAATGCTTACATTGTTAAATGCACTGGTTGCACCAAAGATGAGAATGGTAACATTATAGAAATACAAGCAGAATATGATCCAACAAGTAAGAGTGGACTTGAAGGTGCAAACCGTAAAGTGAAAGGTACTCTTCATTGGGTATCTGCCGACTATTGTAAAGAAGCAGAAGTCAGAATATACGACCGATTATTTAATATAGAAAATCCTTCAGCAGACGAACGCGACTTCAGAGAATTATTAAACCCTAATAGCATGACTATATTATCACCATGCTACATTGAAGAATACGCTGCAGATAAGAAACCTGGAGAATATTTACAATTCCAACGAATTGGATATTTCATGGCTGATGCAGATTCTACTGAAGAAAAGATTATATTTAATAAAAACTGTTGGCTTGAAAGACACTTGGGCTAAACAAAATAAAAATGCTTAAAGATGGATTGGTTAACACCCCTATTAGAACATTTAAATTATGGAAGCATCTTCTTCTTAATGCTTTTAGAGAGTACAGTTATACCTGTTCCTTCTGAATTTGTTGTTGCTCCAGCTGCTTATCATGCAGCGACGGGCAACTTAAATATATGGCTTGTTATTCTGTCTTCTACACTTGGAGCCAATGTGGGGGCATCTATTAACTATTGGGCAGGCTACTATTTAGGTAGACCTGTTATTTACAAATTTGCTAATAGCAAATGGGGAAAGATGTGTTTGCTTAACCAAGCAAAAGTAGAAAAAAAGTGAAAAAAATACTTTGATAAACACGGGAAAACCGCCACTGTTACAGGACGTTTACTCCCAGGTATTCGTCATCTCATCTCTATTCCTGCAGGTTTAGCTAAGATGAACTATTGGAAATTCTTAGTATATACTACTATCGGAGCCACAGCATGGCACTCCGTATTAGCAGGAATGGGATATTATCTTCACACGATTGTTCCCCTGAACAACTCAATACTAAGATTATGGAATACGGAGAATACCTAAAAATTTCTTTTTATATTAGGCATCGCTGCTATTGTTCTTATCTTTTTATTGTGAAATGGAAGATGAAGAACAAAAAAATAAATCAACAAATAATAAAAAGGAAGGATAAAAAAATATCCTTCCTTTTTCATACCTTAAAAATTTATAAGAAGAGTGTTTTGTGACTGTAAAAATTTATTTTTTTATTATTTCATGGTTTCTTTATACCATGCAAATAAACGTGCTACACCTTCCTCTATTTCAACTTTATGTTGCCAACCTAACGAATGTAATTTTTTTCTACACTTATCAGTTTACGTAGTGTACCATCAGGCTTTGAAGTATCAAATACTATCTCACCTGAAAAACCTACCGTTTTAACAACTAAATAAGCCAATTCTTTTATTGTCAATTCCTTACCTGTTCCCACGTTTATATGGCAATTTCTAATTTCTCCAAGTGTAGGAATTGCTCCTCCTCTACTTTTTAGTTTCATTTCTATTTACAATCGCATTAGCTTTTTACACCGCATTGAACAGAAGAATATTTATCAATACCAATAATATCTTTAAAGTCTACATGAAGCAATAAATGAACACTTGCATCTGCCATATCCTCACTCCATAAAAAAACTCACGATATGGGCTACCCGTTCCCCATAATTCTACTTTATTAGGAAATATGCCATATTTAGATAAAATAGAAAGAATCATTTCTTGTGAAGCAGAACCGTCTATTCCCTCAACAGGACGAAGATTTAAATCCTTTTCACTTCTTCCCAATTACCATCATCCATCAATTTTGCAAGATAAATTTTTGCGAATCATAGCAGGCATAACATGGCTATTTTTCTAAATGAAAATTATCGTTAGGACCATAAAGATTTGTAGGCATCACTGCAATATAATTCGTTCCATATTGCAAATTATAACTCTCACACATCTTTAATCCTGCTATTTTAGCAATTGCATACGGTTCTATTGGTGTATTCAAGAGGTGATGTTAACAAAAACATCTTCGGTCATTGGCTGTGGAGCTTCTTTAGGATAAATGCAAGTAGAGCCTAAAAAATAAAAAGTTTATCTACCCCATTTTTATAAGCTCCATGTATAACATTGCATTGCATCATCATGTTTTGCATAATGAAATCTGCTCGATATAAAGAATTAGCCATAATTCCTCCAACAAAAAGCAGCTGCTAAAAACAACAGCCTTAGGCTTTTCTTTTTGCGAAAAATCTGCCACTTGTTGCTGATTTGTTAAGTCTAATTCAGCATGTGTTTTACCCACAAGATTAGTATAACCTCTGCTTTCTAAATTCTTCCAAATGGCAGAACCAACCAATCCTTTTATGCCCTGCTATGTAAATTTTATCTTCCTTTAAAAGTGCCATAACATTTATTCTGGTTGTTGTGCTTTTTAAGATATAATTTTTTTCAACAAACTTCATATCATGCTCAACCATCAATTTGATAAGATTTTTCAAACGATGTTTTTTTGTGGGATTCCAACCTAATTGTTTCTTAGCTTTAGCAGGGTTTCCAAGCAATTGTTCTACCTCACATGGACGGAAATATTTTGGGTCTACTTCTACTAATACTCGATTAGTAGAAACATCAATACCTTTCTCATTCACTCCTTCACCGTCCCATCTAAGTGTTATTCCAGCCTCTTTAAATGCTAATTCACAGAACTCTCTTACCGTATGCATTTCTCCTGTAGCAATAACAAAATCATCGGGTTCGTCTTGTTGAAGCATCAACCACATACATTCCACATAATCCTTAGCATAGCCCCAATCTCGTCTGGCATCTAAGTTTCCTAAATATAACTTATCTTGATAGCCTTTTTGCAATACGACAAGCAGCAAGGGTTATTTTACGCGTTACAAAAGTTTTCTCCTCTACGCCTCTCCTTCATGATTAAATAAAAAATACCATTGCAACAATACATGCCATAGCTTTCTCGATAGTTTTTTTCACTATCCAAAAGCCATAAAGTTTAGCTACAGCATAAGGCGAACGAGGATAGAATGGTGTTGTTTCGGTTTGTGGAATTTCTTGCACCTTACCATATAATTCAGATGTAGAGGCTTGATATACACGGCAAGTCTTATCTAATCTACAAATGCGCACTGTTTCTAACAATCTTAAAAACACCAGTTGCATCAGTTTCTGCTGTATATTCAGGGACATCAAAAGACACCTTTACATGACTTTGAGCGGCAAGATTATAAATTTCTGTAGGTTGCACTTCGCCTATAATACGTATTAAAAGAAGACGAATCTGATCATGTCTCGCCCAATGCAAATTAACAAGTCGTTTTTGCTTCATATCTCTCACCCACTCGTCTAAATAGAGATGTTCTATACGACCAGTATTAAAAGAAGATGAACGTCTAAAGCAATCCATGAACTTCATACCCTTTATCTATAAGAAATTCAGCTAAATGAGAACCATCTTGACCAGTAATACCTGTGATGAGTGCTATCTTTTTATTCATGTTTAGTTATTTTAGTTTTCGTCACAAAATTGTTTTTATTCGTTGTTCTTCAGACATCTTACAAATAAGCAATTTACCATCTTTTTCTGCTACAATATAATTGTCCAAACCTTGCACAATCACTTGTTTTGCTTCTGTTGTGTGAATTATACAATTGTGAGATTCTATCAATTTTATATTTTTACCTATACAGCCATTTCCATATAAGTCTTGTTTTGAGTGCATCAACAACGAACCCCATGTTCCTAAATCGCTCCAACCAAAGTCTGAAGGACAAACAAATATCTCGTCAACCTTCTCCATTATAGCATAGTCTACTGATATATTTTTCGCAATTAGGATAATTTTTATCTATCTCTTCTTGCTCTTGTGGAGTTCCATAAATAGGCAAAAGAGACTCAAATATTTTACTAATAGAAGGCTGATAAATACGAAAAGCATTTACGATTGTACTTACATTCCAAATAAAAAAATACCAGCATTCCAAAAATAGTTGTTATTTTTTTATATTCAGTTGCCGTTTCATAATCGGGTTTTTCACGAAAAGAGTCAACTCTAAATATTTCTTTTATTTAAAGGAGAAGCTAAACTAAGGTCGGCTTGAATATAACCATATCCCGTTTCAGGACGTGTAGGTTTCATTCCTAATGTTACAATAGAATCTGTCTCATGAGTAAATTTTAAAGACGAAGTAATAACACGTCTAAATTCATTTACATCAGTAACAATCGCATCACTGGGTGCTACAACAATATTAGCTTTTAGCATCTTGCGACTTTATACGCCAACTAACATAAGCAATACAAGGTGCCGTATTACGTCTACAAGGCTCTAACAATATGTTTTTCATTTATTTCAGGAAGTTGTTCTTTTTACTAAATCAAGATATTTCTTATTAGTAACCACCCAAATATTTTCAGGTAAACATATACCTACAAATCTATCATAAGTTAATTGTATAAGTGTTCGCCCCTACACCCTAAAACATCAATAAATTGCTTAGGCGTATCTGCAGTACTCATGGGCCAAAAACGACTTCCCACTCCACCTGCCATGATGACCAAAATGATTGTTATTATGGCTCATAGATAAAAATGTTTATTATAGTTTACAAATGTAAGAAAATAGAATAAAGAAATTTTTAATCTTGGTTTATTTTCTTTGTTCATAAGAATAATTTTTCTTTGTGTATAAAAAAGAAAAAGTAGAAACGATAAGAATGTTATTTATCTATATTTATAAAGGTAACAAAAATTTTTCTATTTATATTTTTTTCTATAAAAACATTTTTCACTTATAAAATAATGAGAAAAAGAAAGGAAAAGATATGAGTGTTTTATAACAATCAAAATTGCAATTATAGAAAAAATAGCTAAGCTTTTTATAGGTTATAATATCATGATAGAATTGTTTTTCAACAGAAAAAAATAAGCAAGTGATGCTAAAACATATAGGTATAACATTTCTATAATGAACTTTTTTTAATTTCAAAAAAATAACGCTTTTAAGACGCAATAGCTTTGTGTTTTTAGCCTACAAACTCTTATCTCTTAGCAGGTAATACACAAGAGTTTATAGCATAAAAGATAATATATTACGTAGTAAAAACCTAAGCTATTGCAAGTTTTTTGCATAAAAAGATATATAAAAGGGCAAAATAATGAAAAATACTAACGCAAAAGTATAGAATTTCAAACAAAGATTGTTATTGCATGAAAAAAAGCGTGATTTTTCATAACCTTTTTATAAAACTTAATCTCCTTAAAATAACACCTAAAAAGAATAATTTAGATATTACAGAAATAAAAAATGAGCAACAAAAAGTAAGAATGACTTTTATTGCTCATTTATTGTTATAAAGATAAATTCTTATTTAGAAGAATAAATAACGATTGTCAGTAACTTTAGCATTTAAATAAAGCTCATTCATGAAAGAACCAGCATATTGCATATATCGTTGACGCAATTTTTGTTCTTCTTCTTTCACCTTTAAATGGAACCTTTGCAGTGGTTTTATTTGTTACTTGGAAGAGATAAACACCAGCATTACCTTTTACAGGCATTGCACAAAATTTACCTTTTAGCAGTAGCTGAAACAGCACCACTTAAAAGCAGGTTCACTTGAACCTGTTGTTGGAATAAATACAGGAGCAGCAAATGTTATTTGAGCTAAATCTGCTACAATAGCTCCCTTTGCTTTAGCTGCTGCAATACTTTTAACACCTTGTGCTTTAGCCATTAATTGTTCAGCTTTTTTGTCTTTCATCACTTCTGCTTTCACAATTTCTTTCACTTGTGCATCTGCTAAAGAACGATAGCCTGCAGGATTTATCTTATCTAATATCACTAACAAGAGATGGTCATTATCTCCACATTGATACATAGGCGATACTTCGTTTTCTTTTAGCATCGAATAACCATTTTAATGCTCACGAGTGCCTCTTACACCAGCAAGATAATGTTCTGCTGTTGTTACATCTTTACCATCTAAAACAGTATAACCTTGCTTTGTAGCATTTTTCATAATAGCCTCTGGAGTGGTGTTTGCACTAACAAAAGAACTAAACTTATTGTAAGCAGCGGAATAAGTATCTTGTGAGAAATCTATAGTTTTCTTCACTACAGCAGCAACATATTTTTGTTGTCATTGCTTTCTTATTTAGCACTTGCACAACAATATTTCCTTGTGTAAAAGCTAAGTTTTTCACTTCGTTTACACCTGCTGTTTGCAATGTTTCAAGTAGTGTTTTCGTATCATTATCTAACGAAGGAGCATGTTCATATTGAGCACCTGTTAACCATTGCTTAGCACCTGTCTGACCATATTTCTTTGCTAATGCTTCAAAGTCTGCACCTTTATTAAGTGCTACATAAATAGAATCAGCTGTTTTACGTGCAGCTCAACGGTAGCTCCTCCTACTTGAATTTGACGATATTCAACAGAATCGGGCAATTGTTGCGCAGAAACAAGTTTAATAAGATTTAAAAGTATTGTCTTGCTTATTAGTAAAAGGACCATAAACTTGACCTACAGACATAGAATCTATACGACTTGCAATATCTGAAGGATAAGCTGATTTACCAATAGCTACACCAAGATAAGGAACAAGAGATGTGCTACGACGAACTACTTCGTTAGGGGTTTGTTGCTTTCTGCAAGTTGTGTGCGATAAGTAGCAAATAAAGTATTAAGAGCAGAAACGTCTTTAGCAGAAGGTTTTACTTGTACATCTACATACTTTATATTGCGAGTTTCAACAGGTTGTTTGAAACGTTCTTTTAACTCATCGTATTTACTTTTAAGGTCAGATTCTGAAATTTGAATCTTACTATCGTTAATACTTGCGTATGGGAATGGAAAGCAAGTTGAATGCTACTTTCTTCAGTATTATCCTTAAACGCCATCTTAGCTTCGATAGGATTAGAAAGGAAACAATTGGCAAACAAAGCTTGGTATTTTTGTGCAAGCAATTGTTGACGAAGATTTTTCTCTATAAACATCCAGTATTTATAAAGGTTTTCGTATTGTCGTGCCAACTGAGGATTGGTATTCTTTTGTGTTTTATAATCTGCTAAAAACTTCTTTAATGCATTGATATCAAAACGCCCTGTTTGTTGATTGATAAAAAGGAGTACTCATTAACATGGGGTTAGTACCAGCTGTTAACAAGTCTTGAATTTCTCCATCGGTAACAGTTAAACCTAAAGTTTTTTTGCTTCTTTTTCAATGATTTTATTCTGTACAAAAAGAATTCCAAACCATGTCTCTCACTTGTGTTTGTTCTTCTTCACTTAGGTTTTCTTTTACCTTGTTGCATCTTAACCACTTCGGTATATTCTTCAACAAGTTTCTGAAACTCTTGTACATCAATTTTTTTCTCCCAACACTTTTACCAAGTTGTTGGCGTTCGTTATTGCGATTAGTTTCCCAAGAACGGAAAGCCTCTTCTGCAATAAAGGCAAACAAGGCAAATCCAATTACCGAGATAAGGATAACGCCTTTACTTCTGATTTTTCCTAATACTGACATATTTTTTATTGTTATTTTATTTATTATTCTCATTTATGAATACGACAAGACACACAGAAGCATTGAAAGATTTAGTAGCTTTTTTTATTTGCTTTTTAGTATGTAATATCGCTACAAAAAAATACAAAAAGTTATTTAATAGCGTAATATTTAATGTAAAAACAAGTGTTTTACTCTACTTTTAATTTTTACTAATTCTATCTTTGTTTGTGTTTTTTTATAATTTTAAACGAATAGTTTTCTATTTTTACAATTTCATTTAGCTTTGGAAAAAGTTTGGTAATAATGTAGGATAAGTCCGCCAATAGTCATGTAATCATCATTTTCAGGCAGAGCTAAATCGAACATATCGTTTACCTTATCTATCTCTAAACGAGCCGAAAGTACATATTCTTTTTCATTTATTTGCTTAGCAATATATTTATTATTGTCGTGCTCATCTTCTATATCTCCGAATATTTCCTCAACAATATCTTCAAGAGAAATAAGTCCACTCGTTCCTCCAAACTCATCTACAACCACTCCTAAACTCTTTTTGCTGTAAAAAAATAGACATAAGTTTTCGAGCAGCCATTGTTTCTGGCACTAAACGGCATTTCAATAATGTTTGAACGCCAGTTTTTCTGTAGTTCTAAACATTTCTGAACTATGAATATAACCTATAATGTTATCTATATCTTCCTTATATACAATGATTTTAGAACGTCCAGTTTCAATAAATATTTGCATAAGTTCTTCGTCCGTACAATCGTCTATATTCACAGCATTTATTTCTGTTCTCGGAATCATACAGTCTTTCACTCTTGTATCTGACAAATCTAATACATTATGAAAAATCTTTACCTCTTCTACAATTTCCTCATCGTTACGCGCATTCTCTATACTCGACTGCACAAGATAATCAAGGTCTAATTTAGTAAATTCTGCATCGTCTTGTTCTTTTTCTAACTTCATACCCATAATTTTAAGTACAATTTTAGATAAAAAAGTAGACACTTTACTAACAGGCCACAATAAATAATAAAACAAAAAGGCAGGAAAAGAGAATACGTTAAGCATTCCGTTGGGGTTATTCTTAAAAGAGAGTTTTTAGGAATAAACTCGCCAAAAAGATAACAATAATTGTAGAAATAATAGTGTCTGCAATAACTCTTACTCCAGGTTCCATTGAGTAAAAGATTGTAGTATCGAGCAATTGAGCAACAAGAATACCATAAACAACTAATACAATGTTATTGCCCACCAACATTGCACTAACAAAATGCATTGGGATGACGGTAAAAGAAATCGACAAAAACGTGTAGAGAAAGGTTTACGTTCTTTATCCATTTCTGCACGCATACGATTACTCGAGACGAACGCTATCTCCATTCCAGAAAAAGAAACCCGATAGGATAAGCGTGATAATAATGCCAAAAAAATAAGGGGAATATCCAATGTTTTGATGTAATATTAGTTTTACTTATTTTGATAAACTACTTGTTATTAAGGTGTTGTAGACTTTGGAAGTGGCGTAGCTGAAGGTCTTTTTACCTCTTGAACTGTATCTACTGATGTTGGTGTGTCTTGCTTATCTCCACCAAAATCAACCTTTTCAAAAGAACCTTTCGTATTAGAAATATAATACTTGGTCATCTTTTCATCGCTTCGGAAATAACTTCCTTGCAATGTTCTCTCAGGACTTACTATACGAGAAAAACACATTAGAATAAAAGTTCATGTGTACTTTGGTCCCAAAAGAGTTGCTCACTAAAATAACGAAGTTTCTCTTTTGTTAAGATACGAACGTGTCCTCGCAACTCCCATAATTGCTTCTCTGTAAAATAATATGCCGTATCACTTTGTATATAAGCCTGAACATGAAACTTCTCGTCGAACTGTTCTAAGAATAAACCCTTCTCAAAAATCCAACGTTTAGGATTTCTTTCTTCATTTACTTCCCAACGCTCAGTCACAATTCTATATTTTTATAATTCCTGAATCAGATACGAGTGTATTTATTCCATACGAAGTCATAACTGATGCAGAATCGCTATCATATATAGCAGAAGCTGTGTGTTCCCTTTCTTCATTACAAGAACAGAAACCACACAACAACATACCTATTAGAAAAAAGACAAGTGTATAACTTTTTCACGCTATTATTCTACTTTCCATTTAGCAAACCAACGTTCGTTAAAGGTTAAGCCAATGTTTATTCTGAATGTATTTTCTTTAATCAAAGTTTGAGTAGACAAATTACTCCATTGCACTGAAACATTTAAGAAAGAACGATTATTATAAGTATTTATAATGGGGACTCCAACCCCAATACTCGCACCATATTCTTTAGGTCCAGCTTTGATTATTTATTATTAAATAAGGTGTAGTGTATGAAATACCTAAACGATAACGAACACGAGAAAAGAAACTACGTGATTCGAGATTAGGAATAAATTCACCTCCAAGTGTTATTTTTGTCTATCCTCAAACTGATTATTTGTAAAGACATAAGAATGGGTACCTTGTTCACGAATAAAAACAGGCATTTTGACATCTTTCCATTGTTGTAAAGAATAATCTAAACCTACCTTCCACTTATTCTGATGATTCCACATTAAGCCTACACCAATAGTAGAAGGCATGCGTAATTGTTCATGTAAATGGTAAGTTGTCGTATCAGAAACACCTGTTTGAGTGTTTCTTGAAATAATTTGACTAATTGGTTCAGCTCCTAATTTATGAGCAAAAACTATAGGTTGCACCTAATGTTATCGCATTTTTAGGAGATAACACAAAACGATATTGCGCACCTATGTTTGCATGAAAAAGCAACAAAATCTGCAGTATAATTTTTTTAGAAAGAGTATTTATAGACAAATCGTTATAAACATTCTGTACAGTTTTATTATAGCTTCCCCATATATAAGAGAGGTTCGTTCCAATAGAAAAGTTCTTAAAAGGTTTCCAACCTGCACCAATATATGCTTGTCTTATACCTCCTTCGCCATTATAATTTATGGTAGATGCAAGATTTGTTCCACTTTCAGAACGAGCAACAATACTACTCGTTGAATAATTATATCCTACATTTGTAAAAGGAAGAAATCCAAAACTTACGCCCAGATTCTTAGCTAAACGAAGTCCTGCAACTACATATTCAAAGTTAGCATTTCGCGCACTAAATGTATTTGACTGTTCTTTAAACTTTGTGAGCTGGCCAGATGCGCCCATATCAAACACAAAGTTGAGAGAATCTAATGAAGCATAAGAAGCAGGATTTAAGAAATTCACTTGATTATGTTCTTGGAATCCCAATCCGACTCCATTCATTCCACGATTAAAACCTGCACTTTGTTCAGATAACACCCCATAAGCAAACTGACTATAAGGCGAATTTGTTCCACTTTGGGCATAGCCATTTATCAAGACTAAACCAACAAGGAAAGCTGTTATAATTTTCTTCATTGCTCTATATTTACAATGTTTACGTTGCAAATTTATTGAAAAATGACATATTACAATGGTAAGTAAGAAATATAAGTTATTTTTGCATCGTGAAACAGTTTCAATATCTCTCAAAAGTTATTTTTTTGACACTATTATCGGTAATAGTGTTCCCTACTTTTGCACAAAAAACAAGTAGTTCTTCACAAGAAACAGATTCAATAAAAATTAGCTTACTAACTTGTAATCCTCATAATGAAGTGTATAGTTTATATGGACACACTGCTATAAGGATACAAAAACTTTACGACAAATGAAGATTTAGTAGTGAACTATGGAATATTTTCTTTTGATAAACCTTATTTTATTTTACGTTTTATATTTGGATTAACTGATTATGAAATAGGCATTCAAAAACTTTGAAACTTTTGCTTATCAATATGCTTATTATGGTAGCAAGGTAACCGAACAAGTTCTTTCTTTCACATCAAAAAGAGAAGAATGAAATTATAAATGCTATCAATACAAACTTTTTACCCCAAAAATAAAGTTTATCGTTATAATTACTTTTATAATAATTGCACTACCAAAGCACGAGACATTTTTATTAGGCTCTATCAAACGAGAGATAAAAATATGCAAAAACGAATTGACACTCCTGTTACATACAGACAAATTGTTCATGAATGCACAAAAAGAACATCCTTGGTTTCGCTTTGGCAATGATTTATTGTTGGGGTATCAAGCAGATTTAAATTTAACAAGAGTACAAAAAAACAGTTCCTTCCAGCTACTTTGAAATCAGATTTTTTTCTGACGCTACTCTTGTAGATAAGCAACATAAAAGAAACAAAACTCGTAAAAGAAACATCTTTAGTAGTTAATCCTCCTACTATTATTGAGGATAACTCTGACATTATTTCGCCCTTACAATGCTTTGTAAGCCTTTTTTATTTTTACACTTATCATTAGTGCCATTGAAATAAAGACAAAGCGAATAATGTGGATTTATGATTTTCTTCTACTTCTTAGTAGTGGAATAATAGGACTCATTATTTTAGCAATGGTATTCTCACAACACCCTACTGTAAACATCAATTTCCAAAATTTTATTGCTTAATCCTCTCTCTCTTTGTTTCATATACAAAACTATTAAAGAAGAGAACATTTATATTTTTATTGGAAAAGCGCTTCTTTTTAATGTTGATTATTTTCTTATTTTTTTAGGATTTCATCAACAATACGCAGAAGGAATCTATTTTTTGGCATTATCTTTGCTTATAAGATGTTTAATAAATATAGTTAGAAAGAAAAAAAGCATAAAGAAAAATGAATAAATATCTTTCAATTCTTTTAATGACAAGTTTACCTAATTTAGGAACATTAGCTCAATCAACCGAAGATGTTCCTAAACTTGTTATAAATATAACTATAGACCAATTACGCACAGATTATATTGAAAGATATTCTGCTTTTATATAATAATGAGGGCTTCAAAAAAACTTTTTACACAAGGAAAAGTCTTTCAACAACCTCACTATTCTTTCTCCCCTATCGACCGTTCTTCTTCTATTGCTAGTATTGCAACTGGTTGTTCTCCACAGTATAATGGGATTATTTCCAACTATTGGTTAAGCCGTAAAAACTTTAAGAAGCTAAGTTGCGTAGATGATGAAGCTTTTATAACCTCTCCCAATCATCTATTAACATCAACAATAGGTGATGAATTAAAAATTGCCAGTAATGGTTCTGCATTAGTTTATGCAATAGCAGAGGAACGAGATGTTGCTGTTTTATCTGCAGGACATGCTGCAGATGGGGCTTTATGGTTAGATGCTAAAAACCAAAACTGGAATACATCTAAATTTTATTCTTCATCTATCCAACAATGGATAAACGCTTATAATCGTGTTCAAGATAAAGACTCCCAAAGTTCAAAGAATAAAAGAGTCGTAAAAATGGCACTCGATTGCATTCAAAAACAATGCACTTGGTCGAGATAATATTACCGATTATATTGCTATAACTTTATCTGCGCAAGATAATAAGAACATAAAAACAACTCTGAAAAAGAAGAAATTTACGTTGAATTAGATAGGGCTCTTAGCACAAATTCTTCGAGAAGTAGAACAAAAAGATTGGCAAAGAAAAAGTTCTTGTTATGCTCACAGGAACTGGATATACTGAAGAAAAAGAAGCAGACTACAAAAAGTTTAAAGTTCCTACGGGTACCTTTTATATAAATAGAACAGCAGCATTATTAAATATGTATCTATCTGCTGTCTATACAAAAAAACAAACTTTATCGAAGGTTATTATCAAAAATCAACTTTATTTAAATAGAAAAGTAATAGAGAACAAACAACTCTCTATCAACGATATCTACGCTAAATCAAAAAGATTTTCTACTACAAAATGCAGGTGTATTAGGTGTTCATCAAAGTAAATATCCTCCTGCAATTAGTGGAGATATAATTATTGAAATAACACCAGGTTGGGAAGCTTTTTAAAATGAAGACACACACGAAACAATGTCTTCAAATCTTGCTTTTGTACCTTTCCCACTAATCTTTTATGGTACAAACATTCAAGCAGAACACATAAAAAGCATAGTATCTATCAATCAAATAGCGCCTACTTTAGCAAATATAATCCACATCAGAGCACCTAATGCTTGTGCTGATTTACCCTTATTTTTGAATAAGTAGATACTAAAAATAGGGATTTCTTAAATTATATTTGTATTTTTTTGCATAGGTTTTATAGCAAAACCTACAACATTAGAAAATAAAAACAACATACAATGAATTTCAATAAACTTTTACAATCACTGTTTGGTAATAAATCAACAAGAGATATGAAGCTTATACAACCTCTTGTTGAAAAAAAGTAAAAGCTGTATATCCAGAGATACAGAAACTTAGCAATGACGAATTAAGAGCTAAGACTCAAGAGATAAAAAGAATTTGTACGTAATTCTGCAAAAAAATCAAAAAGCAGAAATCGAAAGACTAAGAGCCACTATCGAAGATACAGCTATTGATGAAAGAGAAGTTATCTTCAACCAGATTGATAAGTTAGAAAAAGAGATTTTAGACATTTACGAAAAATCTCTTAATGAAATAATGCCTATCGCTTTTAGTATTGTTAAAGACACTGCAAGACGTTTCACTGAGAACGAAGAAACCATTGTTACAGCGACAGATTTTGATAGAGAATTAGCAGCAAATCCTGCAAAAGACTTTATTACTATTGATGGAGATAAAGCTATTTATCACAATCATTGGACTGCTGGTGGCAATGACCTTAAATGGGAAATGGTACACTATGATGTTCAAATCTTTGGAGGTATAGCTTTTACATCAAGGAAAAATTGCTGAGATGGCAACAGGTGAAGGTAAAAACATTAGTTTCTACCCTACCTGTTTTCTTAAATGCTCTTACAGGGAATGGTGTACATGTTGTCACTGTTAATGACTATTTGGCAAAGCGCGACTCTGAATGGATGGGTCCTCTTTATGAATTCCATGGGCTTAGCATAGACTGTATAGACAAACATCGTCCCAATTCTCCTGAACGTAGAAAAGCATACAGAAGCAGATATTACCTTTGGTACAAATAACGAATTTGGTTTCGACTATTTGCGCGATAACATGGCTATTTCTCCTGCAGATCTTGTTCAACGCAAGCATAATTTTGCGATTGTCGACGAAGTTGACTCTGTATTGATAGACGATGCACGAACACCTCTTATTATATCTGGTCCTATTCCTAAAGGAGACGACCAAATGTTTGAAGAATATCAACCATTAGTGGAACGTTTAGTAGATGTTCAACGTAAACTTGCTACACAATATTTAAGTGAAGCAAAAACAAAAATAGCAGAAGGACAAGCTAACAACAATAAAGAACTTACAGAGGAAGGATTTCTAGCTCTCTTCCGTTCTTATAAGAGTTTGCCTAAGAATAAACCTCTTATTAAGTTCCTTTCAGAAGAAGGTATTAAAGCAGGAATGCTTAAAACTGAGGAATATTATATGCAAAACAACAATAGAGAAATGCACAAGGCAACAGAACCTTTATTCTTTGTTGTTGATGAAAAACAAAACGGATGTGATTTAACAGATCGCGGAACAGAATGGTTAGCAAATCAAGTAAATAACAAAAGACCTTTTTTTGTTCTTCCCGATATTGCGACTCAATTATCAGATCTTGAAAACAGAACAAGGTTTAACCGACCAAGAACGTCTTGACAAAAAGATGACCTTCTTAATCATTTTGTTGTTCAAAGTGAACGTGTTCACACCTTTACAACAATTATTAAAAGGCCTACACCATGTTTAATAAAGACGATGAATACGTTATTATGGACGGTGAAGTAAAGATTGTTGATGAGCAAACAGGTCGTATCATGGATGGACGTAGATGGAGCGATGGACTTCATCAAGCTATCGAAGCAAAAGAACATGTAAAGGTAGAAGCGGCAACACAAACATTTGCTACAATCACATTACAAAACTATTTCCGCATGTACCACAAACTTTCAGGTATGACTGGTACAGCATCTACAGAAGCAGGAGAGCTTTGGGACATTTATAAACTCGATGTTGTAGAAATTCCAACAAATAAACCTATCTTACGAAAAAGATATGGATGATAGAGTTTATAAAACAGCTCGTGAAAAAAATATGCTGCTGTAATTGATGAAGTAGAAGAAATGCGAAATAGTGGTCGTCCTTGCTTGGTTGGTACTACATCGGTAGAAATTTCTGAACTTTTATCTCGTATGTTAAAGCTCAGAAACATTCCTCATCAAGTGCTTAATGCTAAACTTCACCAACAAGAAGTTTAATATTGTGGCAGGAAGCAGGTAAAAGCAAAGATGGTAAAGGTGCTGTAACTATAGCAACAAATATGGCGGGTCGTGGAACTGACATCAAACTTTCAGAAGTAAAAAGATGCTGGTGGATTGGCAATTATTGGTACAGAACGTCCTGAAAGTAGACGTGTCGACAGACAGTTGCGTGGTCGTGCAGGTCGTCAAGGAGACCCTGGTTCTTCTGTTTTCTATGTTTCATTAGAAGATAAGCTAATGCGTTTATTCGCATCAGAGCGTATTGCCAGCATTATGGACCGTCTTGGTTTTAAAGAGGGCGAGCGTATTGAGCACCAATGATATCAAAGAGCATAGAAAGAGCACAAAAGAAAGTAGAAGAAAACAACTTTGGTATTCGTAAGCATCTATTAGAATATGATGACGTAATGAATAAACAACGTACTGTTATTTATGAAAAAAACGTCGCCATGCCTTAATGGGAGAACGTATCGGAATGGATATTGTAAACACCATTTGGGATAGAATTATAAACATTATTGAAACGAATGACTATGAAGGTTGCAAAGAACAATTCTTAAAGATATTAGCCATAGAATGTCCTTTCACCGAACAATCTTTTGTTAATACAAATAAGCAAGACCTTTGTGAACAAGCTTTCCAAAGCGCAATGGCGGCATTTAAGCGTAAAATGGACCGTATTCAGGGCGGTTGCTTGGAACGTTATAAAAACCTGTTTACGAAGAACAAGGAGAACGTTATGAACGCATTTTAGTTCCTATTGTAGACGGAAAACGTGGTTATAACATTCCTTGTAACCTTAAAGATGCTTACGAAAGTGAAGCAAAAAGATGTTATCAAGCAGTTTGAACGTGTAATAATGTTGAATACAATTGATGATTGCTGGAAAGAAAATCTTCGCCAATTAGACGAATTACGCCATAGTGTGCAGAATGCATCTTATGAACAAAAAGACCCATTACTTGTATTTAAGTTAGAAAGTGTAAAACCTTTTTGACGACATGGTTAACGAAATGAATAACAAGATTGTGAGTGTTTTGATGCGTGCGCAAATCTTAGATAGCACAGAAGAGGAGGTTCAAGAGGCAGCTCCTGAGCAACATTCTCAACAATACACTGAGCAAAAAGAAGATTTAAACCAAGCAGCACAGCAACAAGCTGCAAACTATGACACCCGTGAGACCGCTGCTCAAGAATCTAAGGTACCTTTTATATAAAGGAAAAATGCCAGGAAGAAATGAGCCATGTCCTTGTGGAAGTGGCAAGAAATTCAAAAATTGTCATGGACAAGGTATTGTTTAAATAAACCATATTATCTATTCTTCCAATTTTGGAAATGCAATGAAAGGAATGTTGAAAAAACACAATACAAAGTGCTTTTATCACATTCTCTTTTATTATTTTATCTTTTCTATTTTATAACTATTTCTCCCCTTTTTATTTTTCTCACTTATTAAATTATGGATATAAACATTAGCCAACTTACAAAAAGTATGGAACAAAAAAACAGTTTTTAAATATATCTGGATTAACTTTAAAAATGGTGATATTATCAGTTTAATAGGTAATAATGGAGCAGGAAAAAAACCACTTTTTCTACGCCTTCTCTCGATTTTATCAAACCCACCACAGGAGAGATTAGTTTTATTTATGCAAACGGAAAGAACCTAAATCCAACCTTAGAGGAAGATTGGAAAAAGCTCTACAGGAGCCTTTCTGATAAAAAATTATCTCATAGACTATCTCACTCCTCAAGAGTATTTTTAATTTGATTACACAGTTATATGAAATACCTGAAAACAAAAAAAGGAAGAAATATTTTGCATTATTCCACCAGTTTATTGGGAATGAAATACTGGGAACACAAAAAGTTAATTAGAGATTTTTCAGACGGAAACAAACAAAAAGATAGGTATTATGGCTGCTTTCTTAGTTGCCCTGAACTTATTATATTAGACGAACCTTTTTAATTTTTTTAGACCCGTCAAGTCAATATGCTTTAAAAATATAATACAAGAATATAACATAAATGCCTCATTCTTATGAGCAGTCATAACATAGAACATTGTATAGATATTTCGCAAAAGAATATTATTATTAGAAGAAGGAAAAAATTATCAAAGATGTTATCAACAATGAACATTCAACTGAAGAAATTCTAAAAATCTTATTTCACAAAAATAACAACTATAATTTATACAACTTTCTATAATACGCCCACATACGATAAGTACTTATCTCTCTCAAATATTCTATATAAAAATAAATATTTTTTTCCTTTTTGCATACTTAAATAAATACTTTAGATTATCTTTTATCATCATATTTCTTAAAATAAGTCTTAATATCATTTCTAATATAAAATATTTTTGTAGCTTTGTTTATCACTTCTAACAGCTATTCCACAAGTCTTTTCTTTTTTTGGGGATTACATTTCATTTTTCATATATTTATCGTTCTATTCCTTCTAAAAAGTAAATTGGATTATTCTTTTTATAGAAGTGTTGACCATATCTATCCCTATTATAATAGAAAATACCCTTACTCTTTTTATTACAAACATATATTCGATTATAATATTGGTATATGTCTATTTGCAACAAATACAAAAGAAGCATTAGAATTTTTTTACATTCGTTAGGTTTTACACCTCTTATCACTTTTCTATTTACACTTGTTTTTCACTATGGAGTATATACGCTTTAATACCCTGATTACAGAATTTTTTTCTAAGACACAAAATACAATACAGAAACTAACACATCCTTCGTTACGTTTATTACTACTATGTATAATTAGCTGGATGAGTTTTATTGCACACCATGCTTACCATCAGTTTATTGAAAAAGTTAGACTCTCCTATTAGGCGTATCGCAACTCCTATTGACCGTATCTTTTGGGTAGCTCCTTCAATCATAAAAGAAAGAATAAACACAAGCTACTATTTAGAAGAAATGAAATCCGAACACCATTTTCAAGGACTTAGCTACAAACCTACAATAAAGAAACCGTTAAAAGTTGTGAAGTTATTCTTGGTGAATCGGCAAGAGCAGATTTTATGTCTGCCTATGGATATAATCGTCCCACCACACCTTGGTTAGATTCTATTAGTAAAAACGAAGACGAACTCATACTTTTCAATGATGTTTGCAGTGCAGCTCCAAACACAATATTCGCAAGTCAACGTATATTTACTTACTGGAATAATACTCCACATAAACAATGGCACAATTATCCTGACCTCACAAATGTTTTAAGACATTCTGGATACTACACCCAGTGGCTTACTAACCAAAAATATAGTTGATATTTTTGCTATAGAAAAACTATTAGCAACGTCTGCTCACAGTATCAGAGTTACAACTTCAAAAAAATAAAGATATGATAAACAGTAATGATAATGAATCACAATCTGGATACGACGAATTATTATTACCTCTACTAAAAACAATATGACGCACATAATTCAACACTAAACCATAAGAATACTTTTACTGTTTTACATCTGATGGGTAGCCACGTATTATACAATGAACGCTATCCTAAACAGTTTGAATATTTCCATTCATCAGAAATGAAAGAATGTTTAACCTCTGATGCTAAACGTCAGAAGTCTACATATCTCAATACTTTACGTTACACAGACTTTTACTCGAAAAAGATAATCAAACATTATTCATCTGAGAGGTCACTTGTTTTTATTTCTCTGACCATGGAGAAATGATAGATGAACCTCAACAAAGAAGCTTCTTTGGGCATAGTACAAATGTAGACCATCCTTCAGTAGACATTCCTTTCTTTGTTTATGCTTCACCAAAACTTAGAAAAGAATATCCAGAAAGATGGAAACAAATTAAAAGAGCTAAATTCCGTCCTATCTCTACTGCGTGGTTTACAAATTCATTAACAAGTCTTTTAGGTATTCACACTAAGTATAATGATGAGCATTACAACTTTTTCTCCGACCGGTTTAATAACCCTACTCGCATTGCTGTTCATGCCGACGAAAGAAAAGAAGTGCCACCATTAAAAATATAAAAAGGGTAAAAATAAGTTTCAATAAAGTTTATATTATCCCCTATTTTCTGTAAAGAAATAATCATACGCTATATCTTAACAAATAGAACAAAAAGTATAATCTGTTTAACATCATCATCTTGTTAAGATATAGCGTTTATTTTTAATGCGAAGATAATCACTTTTATTTATTTTATCCTCTATACATCTTAAATCAACACTTAGCAATAGTTAGCATCATACCTTATTTTGTTAGATAAAAAAAGATAAGGAAAAATCATTATTTTTAGTCCATTTTTCCCCACTCTTTCTTTTGGGTCAAGAAACGGAAAGATATGGAGCTGTTTTTCGTATAATCACTGATAAAACACAAGATTTTAATAAAAATTTCATGCAATAGCTAAGGTTTTTACCATGAAAAAAAGATAAGAGTTTAAGAGCTAATATATAAGCTTTTCGCCTCCAAGAGATAAGCTATTGCAGGGTAAAAGTTAAGCTTTTACAACTTAATTAACTGTTTTTGCTTTTTACATTTTTCAATTCTGTATCACTAATCACTATATCTTTTACTTTTTATCGCATCTTTTCTCTTCTTTTTGTATCAAAACATGGAGAAATAGATAAGTTCATAGTCCCCATTTTCACGCTAAAACAGCAATTCTATTTGTAACAAAACGCTCACAAAAAAATAGCTTTCTAAAAACACAAGTTTCATACCCCTCACTTTTAGCATTCATATTTCATACAATAATAAAGAATAATACAACAAAGCCGATATAAAGAAAACCAGAAAGTAGAATTACAAGTACAGTTAGACGACTAATCCGCCTACAAACTACCTTTTTGGTAAATATTTTTTTATTGCTCTACAACATCATACAAACCTTTCTTTATAAAAATTTACTCTCACAGAATAAAGTTTATACAATATATTTTACACCCTAGATGTAATAAAAAAATTAAGTGTTTCGTTTAAACTATATACACATAAACAAAAAATTAGATGTGCCTATGAAAAAATTTACCCTAAGAGAATATTTGTCCGTCAGAAAAGACGATACAAATTATTAAACAAATAGCTTACAGTTATCGCACATTTAAAGAAAAATAATAAGAACAAGAGTTATTGTTTAAACTAAAACATAAGAAATGAAAGTTAAAAATATCTCTTCATTATTGTCTGCTAACTTCATCAATTTAGAGGCAGACATAGAAATGATAAATAAAAGTGAATGCGATTGGTTACACATGGATGTGATGGACGGTGTTTTTGTTCCTAACATCTCGTTTGGATTTCCTGTATTAGAAGCTGTAGGCAAAAAATGTAAAAAGCCTTTAGATGTGCATTTATGATTGTTCACCCTGAACAATATATACAACAAACAGCAAAAAGCTGGTGCTATGCTCATGTGTGTACACTATGAAGCGTGTCCACATATTCATCGTGTTATTCAAGAAATTCATAATGCTGGTATGAAAGCAGGTGTGGCAATAAATCCAGGAACACCTGTTGAAGTGTTACAAGACATTATAGAAGATGTTGAGTTGGTACTTATTATGAGTGTAAATCCAGGATTTGGAGGTCAAAAGTTTATTTCTAATGCACTAAATAAGGTAAGTAGACTTAGACAAATGATTGATAACTCTAATTCTAAAGCTGTAATAGAGGTAGACGGTGGTGTACAAGGAGACAACGCAAAACTATTAGTTGATGCAGGAGCTGATGTACTTTGTAAGCGGAAGCTACATTTTTAATGCTCCTAACCCATTAGAAACAATTAGCAAAATTAAAAAGAGATTGAAAGATAAACGAGAAATGATTTATTGAGGAAATAGAAATTTTTCCTCAATAAATCTATTTAATCTAATTGTAAAGTTATGCCATGTGTTTTTGCCATTCTTCGAAGATTAAGAATAGCATAACGCATTCTTCCCAAAGCAGTATTTACACTTACATTTGTTGTTTCTGCTATTTCTTTAAAAGAAAGTTGTTGATAAAAGCGCATATACACTACCTCTCTTTGCAAAGTGGGTAACATATCCATCATTCGCTTTACATCATTCATCACTTGTGCATTTACATATTTATGTCTCAATGTTTCGTTCTAATAAGTTGCGTTCGAACATCATTTCATTGTCGAAATCGTTTACTTTGTTTATTCGAGAATCTATTTTTATGACTACGATAATAATCCATAATCGCATTATGAGCAATAGTCATAAGCCACGAAGAAAAACTTTCCAGAAGTGGTATAATAACCCCTCGTTAAGTTTGGTAATAACCTTTATAAATATTTCTTGAAAAATATCATCTGCAAGATTACGGTCTTTTACCACAAAAAGGATATAAGAAAAATAAACGTTCTTGATTTCTAACTAATAACAAATCAAAAAAGCTCTATTATTTCCATCGACATAAAAGCATAGCCAATTTCTTCATTGGTCATCTCTTCCAATTTCTTCATCTTAATGTTTCTTTTTATGAAGTAAAAATATACCGATAGGCTCTTAATTTGTTAAAGATTATAAGTATTAGTACATAAATATATAGCAAAAGATAGAGATATTTATTGATTTATCAAAATTTATCTTCATAAAAATGAGGTTGGTGCAGGACGCAACCAACCTCGAAAAGCAAATGATTTCTAAAAAGACAGAAATCATATAAACGTTTCCAAATATAAATAATATGAGTTAGATGAATTATAAATATCTATAAATTTGATGGTTAGCAGAAATTTATTGTAATTGTAAGAGGATGGTATTCTGTTATAAAAGTTACAAAATAAAAACAAGATTACCCACTCTGAGTATTATTATTATCCCGTGTTTTGGGTTATAGTATATAAAAAGTATCCTCTCAAGGACTAAAAATCAGTAGAATAAAGTTTGCTTATTCTTGAATTAGAAAAAGAACGCTACTCATTTTTGATAGGAGAAGACAAATTGTTTTTATGCACTCATCAATATATATACTCTTTTCTTAGAGTTATTATGGTATTTTTTTTTACTTTTGTACCGACTATTTTTTGATATTAGAAAGAATCATATTATGATACATCAATTTGATTTCCTGGTTATCGGTAGCGGTATCGCAGGAATGAGTTATGCACTGAGTGTGGCAAAATAGTGGTAAAGGAAAGGTTGCCCTTGTTTGCAAAACATCTTTAGCCGAAGCTAATACAGCTAAAAGCACAAGGAGGAATAGCTGCAGTAACGAACCTTGCCATTGATAACTTTGAAAAGCACATCAACGATACTATGGTCGCTGGTGATTATATTTCCGACCCTTTGGCTGTGAAGCAAGTTGTGTGTAATGCGCCAGAAGCTATTAAAGCACTTGTCAAATGGGGGTTAACTTTGATAAGAATAAGAATGGTACATACGATCTACATCGTGAAGGAGGCCATAGTGATTTTCGTATTCTTCATCATGCTGATGATACAGGCTTTGAGATACAGCGTGGACTAATGGAGGCTGTGCGAGCTAATCCGAATATTACTATCTTTGAAAATCATTATGCTGTTGAGATTAGTTACACAACATCACATGGGGATAAAAAGTAACGCGTAGAACTCCAGATATTGAATGTTATGGTGCGTATATTCTCAATACGGATACCCAAAAAGGTTGATACTTTTTGAGTAAGGTAACACTTATGGCAACTGGTGGTGTGGGTGCTGTCTACGCAATGACCTCCAATCCCGTTATAGCTACTGGCGATGGTATCGCAATGGTTTTATCGAGCTAAGGGAACAGTCAAGGATATGGAGTTTGTACAGTTTCATCCCACGGTTCTTTATAATCCTTCTGAGACACATCCAGCATTTCTGATTACTGAGGCTATGCGTGGTTATGGTGGAGTGTTGCGACTTCCCGATGGGCAAGAATTTATGCAAAAGTATGATAAACGTCTTTCTCTTGCTCCACGTGATATCGTTGCTCGAGCTATTGATCGCGAAATGAAGATTCACGGACTAAACCATGTTTGTCTTGATGTAACACATAAAGATGCTGAAGAAACGAAGCACCATTTTCCACATATTTATGAGAAATGTTTGAGCATTGGGATTGATATAACAAAAGAATATATTCCCTGTTTGTCCAAGTGCTCACTATATCTGTGGGGGTATAAAGGTCGATTTGAATGCCGAAAGTTCTATTCATAGGCTCTATGCCGTTGGTGAATGTTCTTGTACGGGATTGCACGGAGGAAACCGACTTGCTAGCAATTCTCTGATAGAAGCAGTCGTCTATGCCAAGTCTGCAGCAGCACACACTTCAGATGATAGATACCTATGATTTTTAACACGAATATTCCAGAGTGGAATGATGAAGGCACAATGACCAATGAAGAACATATCTTAATCACACAGAGTATTAGGGAGGTTGGCGAAATCATGAGTAATTATGTTGGTATTGTGCGAAGTGATTTACGTTTGAAACGTGCTTGGGCAAGGCTTGATTTATTGTATGAGGAAAACAGAAAGCCTCTTTAAGCGTGTTACGGCAACGAAGGATATATGCGAACTTCGTAATATGATAAATGTTGGTTATCTGATAACAAGACAAGCTATAGAGCGAAAGGAAAGTCGAGGATTGCACTACACAGTAGATTATCCGAAGCATGCATACGACGAGAAGAAGTAGAAGAATAAAATAAGAAGATACGAGAGTTGTAAAAACTTGTACTCTCGGTTTATAATACAAAAATAATATGATAGATAAAAAAATGGTTGGAACAAGGTTTTTATAGATGAACCTATTCCTGAAGGAACAGATGTAAAAAGCAGAAATTCGTCGAATGTGTAAGGAGAAGAATGCACTTATCATGGCACATTATTATGCAGAAGGCGCAATTCAAGAGTTGGCAGATTTTGTAGGTGATAGTTTGGCTTTAGCACAAAAAGCAGCCACCACAGATGCCGATACTATTGTTATGTGCGGTGTACATTTCATGGGTGAGGACAAATAAAAATCTATGTCCTGAGAAGACAATACTCGTTCCTGATCTTAACGCCTCTTGTTCATTAGCAGAGAGTTGTCCTGCTGATGAGTTTGAGAGTTTGTAAAAAGCACATCCTAATCATACTGTGATAAGTTATGTCAATACAACTGCAGCAACCAAAAGCTGTGACAGATATTGTAGTAACGAGCAGTAATGCAAAGCAAATTGTTGAGTCTTTACCAAAGGATACTCCTATTATTTTTGGTCCAGATAAAAACTTAGGACATTATGTTAGTGAGCAAACAGGGCGCAAGATGTTGCTTTGGGATGGTGTATGTGAAGTTCATGACAGATTCTCTGTTGAGAAGATTCAGCAACTAAAACGCGAACATCCATCTGCAAAAGTACTGGCTCATCCAGAATGTCCACCTACTGTCCTCTGTTTGGCGGATAAGATCGGAAGTACATCTGCTTTTATTGAGATACTGTGTTGAGAATGATGCGCAGGAGTTTATAGTGGTAACAGAGAGTGGTATTCTTATTGAAATGCAGCGATTGGCTCCACATAAGACCTTTATTCCAGCCCCTCCTAATGATAGCGATAGTCCTTGTAACGAATGTGAGTATATGAAGTATATTACTTTGCGGAAGCTGTACAATTGCTTAAAGTATGAGTGGCCTACCATTGAGGTTGATCCAGAGATGGCGAAGAAAGCAGTAAAATCAATTCATAGAATGTTAGATATTTCACAAAAATTAGGTTTATAATTTAATTATATTATTATGTTGTCAGTAGAAGAATTAAACGATAAACTTATCGAACTTGCTTTCAGTGAGGATATAGGTGATGGTGACCATACAACGCTTTGCTGTATCCCTGCTAATGCTATGGGTGAAAGTAGATTACTGATAAAGGAAGAGGGTGTATTGGCAGGAGTTAATGTTGCCCAAAAAGTGTTTCATCATTTTGACCCAGAACTACAGGTAGAAGTTTATGTTGAAGATGGTGCTCGTGTGAGCCTGGCGATATAATCATGAGTGTGAAGGGTGAGAACACAGAGCCTTTTGCAAACAGAACGTCTTATGCTCAATATCTTACAACGCATGAGTGGTATTGCAACGATGACCCACAAGTATCAGCAAGCACTCATTGATGCTGGTACGAAGACACGTGTTTTAGACACACGTAAGACAACCCCGGGTATGAGAATGTTGGAAAAAGAGGCGGTGAAAATTGGTGGTGGAATGAATCATCGCATTGGTCTCTTTGATATGATTCTTTTGAAAGACAATCATGTTGATTTTTGTGGTGGTGTACAGAATGCAATTTCTATGGCAAAGCAGTATTGTAAGGATCATGGCAAGAGTGACCTCAAGATAGAATGTGAGGTTAGAAATTTTGCCGAACTTGATGAAGCCTTGAATGAAGGCTGCGACCGTATTATGTTTGATAATTTCACACCTGAGGATACTCGCAAAGCAGTGGAAATAGTCGCTGGACGCTGTGAGACAGAATCAAGTGGAGGCATTACTTTTGATACGATGATTCCTTATGCACTGGCTGGTGTAGATTTTATTTCTTTTCGGGGCACTAACACACAGTGTCAAAGGACTTGATATGAGCTTTTAAGGCTGTTGTTGCAAAAGATTGAACCTTCTTATAATACGATTAACTCATAGATTCTTTTCATGAGCAGAAATATTTTGTTCATGAAAAGAATTTAGAAGATATAATGGTGAAAGTTGCTTGTATAATACTAATTTAACGTGAATTCGACGAATTCAGAACAACGCAAGCGATGTATCAATGGTCTTTTGTACACTAATGCACGGCTTTTTGGAAACAGACAAGATTCTCTTGATAAACAAGGTTACGGGTATGGCCCTTTTCATATTCTACTAAACAATTATAAGACACAACATTTGGGAAGAGATGCCGAAGATGCTTTACACACCTTCTCAAGATAGAAATACTTAAAGTGCGATACCCTAAGTCGTGAGAAAGAAACAATACCAGCATAACTTCTGCTTTTGACATAGTGGAACTTTGATGATATGTTCTTTTTCCAATAGGTTTTAGCGTATGTTTTACTGGCATAGCATCAAAAAACTTGGAGAAGTAATCTGCCATACAAAATCTTTCTGTGATTGTGTCCTCAATGAGCATAGCGATTTTTGTTTGCAATTATTGATTTTCAACACCTTACAATTACAACAAATTTCGCTAACCACCGAATTTACAAACACTTATAATTCATTGAACTCGCATTAAATATTATATTTAAAATTTCCAACCTTTTGAACTCTTTTTATCATTCTTAAGTTTTTTTCTTTATTAAAAAGTATAAATAAAGAAAAAGGAACGGTCTTAAGTTTTTCACAAATAATGTATTACTTTTTGCAAAAAGAAATAAAAAGAGGCAATACGTATTATAATAATTATTCCTCACATGAAAATTTATATCATTATTTTTTTAATACATTTTATTATGAAAAAGTTTTACATTTGGGGGTTATCGCCCTACTCTTATGCTTTAGTTTGATAGCGAAAGCACAAAAACAATCGTTTTTACTTCTGAGAATGACCACGTGGAAAAAGATTCTCCAAACGCATTAACGATAGAGAGAGATGGTATACTGGCTAACAATTAGTCCTCAAGGTTCAATGAGTGAAACTACAGAATTTCGTGTTTTTCAAAATTCTTCATTAGAAATTGCTCATCTGTAGGAAACATAACAAAAGTAGAGCTTACTTGTAAAGCTAAAGGAAGCCCAAAAAGTATGGTCCTGGAGGCTTTGCTAAAAATGAAGGATACACTTTTGAAAACAATGGACATACAGGTGTGTGGGACAGGTGGAGTCTCTATTGTAACATTAACAAATGCAACCAAACAATTAAGAATAAATAAAATAACAATAACATTAAACGGAGAAATTTCAGCTGTTTCTACCCTAAGATTGAGGGAAACAAGCTGTTTGCAGATTCTACTAAAGTGCAGATTATTGGTGCAGAAGGGTCTACTATTTATTACACCACAGATGGTCAGAACCCTACAACAAGTTCTCTATCGGGACTATCTCCTCTTACTCTCACACTAAAAAACAGCACAACACTAAAAAGCTATTGCAACATTAAATAATAAGAATAGTAGTGTTGCATCAGAAATATTTACAAAAAGGAATATAAAAACATAACATTTGAAGAAAGCATTGGCATTAAAGAATGACGAAAACTTTGTAAACGTAACATTTAATAATGCCCTTTGTAGTATACTCTGATAACGGAACTTTACACGTAAGACAAGGCGATAAAGCACTAATGTTATATAAAAAGCAATTTAGATATTCCAGTAAATGCGATTATAAAATGGTAGTGCTAAGTTTAATTTTGTGAATTATCATGGCATTTCAGAATTAAAAGATAATGCTAATACAAATAAAGAAATGCTCACAATAGAACCTTCTCAAGATGCAACTCTTCAACCTTTAGCGCTTACTATAACAGAAGTTAATGCACAAAAAAAGGTATATGCGACTTAATAAAGATATCTGATGTAAAGATTATAAAAGAAGAAGTTGATGGAAAAGAAAACTATTATGCCACTGCTAATAATGAAAAAAGTAATCTTATTTAAGAATGAATCTAAATACGAAAAATTTAGCAAACAACGATAAAACTTACACCATAGTAGCTGTTTTCAATAGTTTTATTTAAAAACCAACCAGAACTTAAACCCATTGAAATTACAGAAGAAACTTCAGGCATAAAACATTCACAACTATATAATAACGTTAATAACAACACTTTATACAAATATAAACGGTATAAAGGTTGACAATTTCTATAAAGGTGTTATTATAAAAATGGTAAGAAATATCTAAACAAGTAATCCCAATTCGAGATAAACAAGGCTTATTGTTTACCTTAAAGAACCAATTAATGGATGTATTCTCGATAATGCTCCGTAAAAAGAAAGATTATCGAGAACATCAACGATATGCTCAAGAACGTGGCACACATTGTTCATACCCGCTACAGAAGTGTCTCATATTTTATTGTCAACCTTTTGGCTGGAATGGCAGCTTATGCTTTTTACGATACAAAACTCTTCATCAATATGGAATTTGAGATGGAGGAAGAAGAGAAGTGAGTTGCTCACACTTTTTCTAAAAAATATACTTGTGTGAAACAATGAAGCTCCGGTCTACAACAAGGTAGAAAGATTCTTAGATGAAATCTATAAATCTAATCAGAACAACAAACTTGTAAAATATCAAGACATGCCCAAATCATTAGTATCTTCTTTTAATTGCATTCATTTACTTTTTGGATGTACAAGAAATAATATGCCGTCAGATCATCAAATGTTAGAGAATTTCAGTCTCAATGAGTCTGAATTTGAGAGATTGAGAAACATTTCTATTAAGTATGATAGATTTCATTACCCTCCCTATAATGAGACAGAGAGTACAGCCTATACTATCTCATATAAAGATAAAAAGGAATTGGATTCTTTAATCAAGAAACTAAATATTATGAGTATACAATATGATGGGATATCGGAAGTTTGTTTGCTCTTTCATACATATGGAATTTCTGTCAGCGGAGGGTACAAGGAGTATATCTATGCTCCAAATCTTGAGGATAATATAAAGAACTACGATAAAGAGGTTGCCTTAGATCCCACCACTGAAATGTATATCATAGAAAGAATTACGAAGGAAGATTTGGAGCAAGTTTCCCAAAGATATTCTGTAAATATTGAGTTATATCGTCCGATAAAAAATGGTTGGTATATACATCTCAGTCGAGAGAATTGATTATTGAGATGTATGCTATTTTTTTATAAGGTGACGTAAAAATAGATTTGTTTTGATGCGCTCTCATTTCTAATTCTATCAATGAAAGAATCTCTTGATTGAAACTATTTTAAGAAAAAAAACAAGCTTTGCTTATCCCAAATTGGGTAAGTCGTTATACAAAAGTCTACTTATACATAAAAATAAAAAGTGTCTTTTTCTAATTTTATATATAGAGAAAGACACTTTTATTGTTTAGATTAGATAAAAGAAACTTTATCCTACTTTGTTTTTCTTTGTTTTAGTTTTTAGAGGCTGTTTTCTTATCAGCATGCACTTTCGTTGTAGATAGTGCTTCTTCTTTTCCTTTCAATTTAGACTTCTTCTTTTTCTATTTTAGCAATCTTAGTCTGTAAACGTAAGATTTCTTTTTTTCTTTCATAGTAATTTTCATCTCCCTGATTTTTAATTGTTGTTAGAAGACCGTTTAATTCTTCATTATCAATTTCTTCAGGGTAAAGACTTTTACTCTACTAATAAAATCGCCAAGAATATTCATGTAATTGGTGAAAGCATCAAAAAGCACTATCGTATATTCCACGTCCAAACATTACACTTGATGGCTTAGTACTCATAAATCGGAAATTATTTTGAAGCTTTGTAAATAATCCCAATCTTGATTGATACGAGGCTCATTAGCAATACGCACACGGTCGGCTACACTATAAAGTTTTTGGAATCTTCACGTTGCATTGGATTTCCAAGCCAACTACTTACATCTCTTTCTTCATCTGCCCAAGATAGAGTATCAGGAACAGATAACGTACCAACACTATTAAGTTTTAAACAAACTTCTGTAGGCGTAGAGAAAGTTATACCTTTTTCTTTTGCACAGGCTGGCAATGCACGAATAAAAGAAAGAATATTGCTTGATAATGGCTGTGCTATCCCTAATGCAGATAGTTCCATAAAAACATTAATAATTTGTTCTTCGTTGGGAAGTTGAGCTATTTTGTTTATATATCTGTCTGCAAATAAAGGATATTCGTCCCATTCACTATTGTTAAATCTAAGAGAAATGTCATCACTTAAAGCAATATCCCTTAACAACAATTTTAAGTTAGGTGCTAATGCGCAATTGTATACATAATGAGGAGATTTCCAACCTAAAACATGTTTAGCCCCTTCTGTGAGTACACCTTTAAAGCCCATCTGAGCCATTTGTAAACCTATATCATCACTATAAATAAGCGATGAGTTTCTAATTACTTTGGGCATTTGTCCAAAATACTCCTTCACTTTTTGCATTGTTTCTTAACTTCGCCACAAAAACTGTCTTCATTTATTAAAAGAAGATAGTCCATGTGAATAAGGTTCAGCAAGAAACTCAACACAACCTGTTTCGTTTAATTGCTGTAACTTATCTAACACTTGTGGAGCATGCATTTCAAGTTGTTCAATACCTACACCTGATAATGAAAAAGCCACTTTGAAATATTGTCCATGTTCTTTTATCATTTCATGAATAGTTTCAAGAGCTGGCATATAAGAACGCTCCACTATATCTGTTATGCTTCGTTCATTTTCATAATCATCATAATAATAATGGTCTGTTCCAATATCAAAAATCTATAACGCTTTAAAATGTGTTATCTGATGTATTTCAAAAATATAGACATATTGTTTTTCATTGCATTGATTGTTGAGTATTAATGATTTAAGTTTAATATAAAATAGTCGATTATGATAAAAATACGCTCATAAAGTTCTCTTATCCATAATCCTACCTTTTGCCAAGTTATTTGGTCAACTTCTTTTTTTGTCCTTCTTCTTGCAAATAATTAAACATGCTTTCATTATGACAAATAGAATAAATAGCATCTGCAAGTGCATGAATATCCCAATAATCTACCTTAATACAATTATTTAGAATTTCTGCACAACCACTTTGTTTAGAGATAATTGTAGGAGTACCACACTGCATTGCTTCTAAAGGAGATATACCAAAAGGTTCACTCACCGAAGGCATTACGTAGACATCTGAATTCTTTAAACATTCATACACTTGTTTACCTCTCATAAATCCGGGAAAAATGAAAAACGGTCTGCAATGCCTCTTTCAGCAGCAAGATAAATCATTTGATTCATCATATCACCACTTCCTGCCATACAAAAACGAACATTTCAGTGTTCGATGAAGTACCATATTAGCTGCTCCAACAAAATATTCTGGTCCCTTTTGCATGGTAATACGCCCTAAAAAGTTACAATTTTTTCTTTTCCATTATGTTCTTGTCGTGGAATAGCTTGTAATTCTGGTGCTAAAGGGTATACCGCATTATGAACAGTGAAACATTTTCGAGGGTCTTGATGATATTGATTTATTACTGTTTGTCGTGTTAATTCACTTCACACATTATACAATCGGCATTATCCATACCATCTTTCTCAATTGCATAAACAGTAGGGTTAACTTTTCCACGAGAACGGTCAAAATCTAGCATGTACATGAATGCACAAAGGTTTACCTGATACATTTTTGCATGTAAGCCCGCAGGATATGTTAACCAATCGTGCGCATGAATAATATCAAACTCTTGTTGTCGTGCCACTACACCTGCAACAATAGAATAATTATTGATTTCTTGATGTAAATTCTCGGGATAACGGCCAGAAAACTCAATACATCCCAAATCATTTAGATGCATATAATTAAAGTCGGCATAAATATTATCTCTCAATTGATAATACATTTCGGGTGTCATTACATTCCCAATACGTTCTCTTTACATAATTATAATCAACATCTCTCCAAGCTATAGGGACACAATTCATCGCAACAATATTGGCTGAAGTTTTATCTTCATCACCCCAAGGTTTTTGAAGACGAAAATGTTATGTCCATATCACCTTGTGCATGAAGACCTTCTGTTATACCATAACTTGCGGTTCCTAATCCTCCAAGAATGTGAGGAGGATATTCCCATCCAAACATTAAAAACTTTCATGGTTATATTCTCCTCTTATTTAAAACTATATTTCTCTAATAATTCTAACGTACGCAAAATTTTCGGCAACATTCATTGCAAAGGAAATTGCTCCTCGTCCCTTAAAAGGGTGGATTTCCATCAAACAATTCAGGAATGGTTCCTAAACAATGGTTCATCATTTCGTCTTCATACCCTACCATTTGACGTTCTATAAAGCTTAAACGAGTACGCTTAAAGAGTTTTAAACAAGACTCCATGTAGAAACCTCCTAACCATGGCCATGCTGTTCCTTGATGGTAAGCATAATCTCTCTGTGCTTGTGGTCCAACATACATAGGGATTATAACCTCCACTCTTAGGCGACAATGTTCTTAATCCTTTAGGAGTAAGCAGTTCTCGAGTACAAACATCTAATACTTTTTCTTTTTGTTCTTGATTTAAAGGAGAAAAAAATCGAAAGCTACGGGGAAAAATCATATTAGGGTCTAACACTCCAGTCCATCATATTTCCATCTACATAATCAAACAAATAACCATAATCATTTAGGAATGTACTTACAAAAGAATATTTACACTTATCAGCCAAATCTATAGCGTTTCACAAAATTTATCTTCTTGTTCATCGCGTTCAAATAAGCTAACAACAAACATTAATGCATTATACCACAATGCATTAAACTCTACGATATAACCCGTTCGGGGAATAACAGGTTGTCCATTTACAGTAGAGTTCATCCATGTAACGGCAAAAATCTCTACCATTTGTCCTAACTAATCCATTATCATCAAGGAATAAATTAGGATGTTTATTATTCATTATATAAATGATAATCTCTTTTATCAAGTCGCCATACATGCCTTTTGCACTTTTCTTTTACTCGTTTCTTTTTGCATATTGTTGCATTGTCCACACAGCCCATAAAAAGTACATCAGGTTGTTCTATCTCATAAATTTTTACACTAATAGGTTTCTCTTGCATAAACTCTCGAAGTCCAACTGTCGCAGTTTTTCATTACCAATTCAAAATAATCTTGTTCTTCAATTGATAAAGTTAAACCTGGAAGAGAAATAAATGTGTCTCTTGCACGACATTTAAAACCAAGGATATCCCTGCAAGAATATAACGTTCATCTGTTTTGGTTCGATTATGAAATTGGTGTGCAGCATTCACCAAACAATGAAAGAAATTATCTCGGGGACTACGTTCTATAACTTCTTCTTCAAACAACTTTTTCAAAGAAGCAGTTTTACTCTCAGATATTGAGGCTGCAAAAACAATACTTTCTCCTTTCTGAATATTCAGTTCAAAGTATCCAGGAACATAAAGATCTTCATTAGAAGCATATCCACGTTCTTGCTCTTTAGGATATTCAACCCCTCTATACCAGTCGGGTTGAAAAACAAAATTATTCTTTTTGCTAAATTGCATGAATAGTTCAGGGTATCCTTGATACATACAAGTTTTAATACCTTTATCCACGAGGGTGTACTCTCTACTTGCAATGCTATTTTCGTGTGTGAATTGTCTTACACTACGAAAAGCTAAGAAAGGTTTAAATTTAAGGGTTGTTGCAGAATGCGCATCAACCAAAGTGTAACGAATAAGAATTCTATCTTCATAATGTTGAAAAACAACTTCTTTTTCAACAAGACTCCTCCTACACGATATAATGTTGTAGGCACTTTGTCACAATCAAACTCACGAATATATTTATGACCTTTAGGACTGTAACTTTCGTTCTGATATTTATGTAAGCCTAAATTAAACTCAGCACCATGCTGAATAACACTTACATCTAAAGAAGATAATAATACATAATTTTCTTCGTCTAACTCAGGAACTGGAACAACCAATAGGCCATGATATTTGCGGGTATTACAATCAACAATTGTTGAACAAGAATAAGCGCCAGAACGATTAGTTCGTAGTAATTCTCGTGGTAGAGACTCCTCTAAGTTTGTCATCAAAGGTTTTTCAAATCGCAAATAGCTCATAGTGTTCTTAAAGGCTTTTATATGATTATTGTTTAGTTTTTATTATAAAAGAAATAAAAATTTCTTTTTGTTATGTTTTCAAAGTTAGTAAATTTTCATTATAAGGAGAAACTTTTTCTTTTTTATTTTCATATATAATCCTATTTTTCAATACAGTATTCAGATAAAAGAAAAAAACATCTATTTTTTTCAACAACTATAAAAATAGATTGAAAAAGATAGATGTTTATTATTATTGTATATAATTAGGTAGGAATAATAAAGTTTATTCTTTCAGGCTCAATAGTTATGTCCAATTGTTCTAATCGCTGACTCATAAATTTACCATCAACACTAATCATTGCACCACCCGTAGATAAAACTTCAACTTTTTCGTCCTATAAGGCAATACGTATTTATGATTTAAAAATTTACCCCTTTATAAAAAGATATATTCCTTCAAAGAGTTGTAAAAGTCCTGGTAAGCGAACTAAAGTAACATCTAATAATCCATTATAAGGAACTGCACTTGGTGTTTGACCATATCCCAACGAATTTCCAAACTACAAATAGTCATAATACGTTGTTTTATTTCTTCATTATTTATCTTTTAAATGTACTTTATAACTTAAACGTTGAAAGATAAGTAGAATAAAAAGAAACAATAAAAGAAAGAGTTCTATCATAGAGCTAATGCACGTGTTTGATGCTTTAAATTCATTATAGAGGCAATAAATCCAATATTTACACAATTAAGAAAGTAGCGTCTACATTGTTTACCGTCTTTATTAGTATAACGAATTTTTCCCAACATCAATAGAACGTATACGTCAAAGCCTTTATGATTTCTTCATCTTCTCCTTCTTTTATACCCCCAAAAATAGAGAAAAAATCATTCATCACACCATGAGGAATAACACCCAAAGATATTTGTTGTATAATAGATTGCTCAAACTGCATAAAAAGTATTTACAACATCATGTAAAAGCAGAATCTCCTCCCACTACAACAATTGTGTGATAATTATTATTTATAAACTTTTTTTGTGAGATATTCTATTTTATCAGTTCCAGCAGCTTGTACTAATTCATAGTTAATTTGTTGGGATGTTAAAATTTTCTTTATCTTTTCTCGCTTTTTTTATCTCTCACAAACCTATTGGTCTTAGGACAGAATATTACTCCCCATTTTTCTTCTTCTACCACCATCGTCATAACCTATATAATTATGTTTATTAAGCTCTTACATATACATAAATAAATTAAAGCAAGTTCATTACTTTATTGATATTATCTGCTGGACTATCTAAAGCATTTAACCAATGAATTTTAAACCCTCTACGCTCCATTCCACGAAACCAAGTCATTTGTCTTTTTAGCAAATTGATGTATTGCAATTTCTAATTTCGAAACCATCTCTTGATAAGTTAGTTTACCTATAATAAACTCTGTTAAATATTTATATTCTAACCCATAATAAATCAAATCTTCAGCAGAAATTCCACTATTAAGCAATTCTTTTCACTTCTTCTACCATTCCATTCTTTTAATCTTTCTTTCAAACGAATAGTTATTCTTCTTCTTCGTTCTTCCCTTTCCAAATCTAAACCGATAATTAACGAATTTACAGAGGGATATTCTCTCATAGAAGAAGGGTGTTCTAAATTATATGTTTCTATTTCAATTGCTCGAATTGCTCTTTTGACATGGAGTTTCTACATCAGAATGATTATGCATCATAGAATTATTCTTCTTTTTAATTCTATTAAGATTTCTGTTAATTCATTCAACGATCTCATCTGCTAATTTTTGTTCTAAGTTCTGTATTCTGAGGTACAAAAAGATAAATGATATCCTTTTAATACTGCTTTCAATATAAAGTCCTGTCCCACCGCATAATATTGCATGATGCTTACGCTCCTGAATAAGCTGATAAGACTTAAAGAAATCGTCTTGGTATTTAAATAAATTATACTTCGTACCTGGTTCACAAATATCTATTAAATGATAAGGTATTTTTTTTCTCTTCTACCACATAATCAGCCAAATCTTTACCTGTTCCTAAATCCATCTTACGATACACTTGGCGACTATCGGCACTAATAATTTCAGCATCAATCTGAGCTGCCATTTTTGTTGCAAAAGATGTTTTACCACATGCTGTAGGACCAAGAATTGTAATTAGTTTATTCATCATAGCTCTATATTTGTTTCAAAGATAAAAAGATATACATCTATTTACGTTGTGAAGGCTTACACATATTTTTATATATAAGCACTATAAAATACATTACAAATGTAAATAAAAAGCCATTCGGCAAAACCCGAATGGCTTTTAATATATAAAGTTTTACAAAGAATTAGCCATTAACTTTAGCCATCTTCTTGATTAGTTCTACAACTTTGTTAGAATAACCAATTTCATTGTCATACCAAGACACAACCTTAACGAAAGTATCTGTAAGAGCAATACCTGCTTTAGCATCGAAAATTGAAGTACGAGCATCACCTAAGAAATCAGAAGAAACAACTGCATCTTCAGTATATCCAAGTACACCTTTTAATTCGCCTTCAGGAGCTCTTTCATTGCTGCACAGATTTCTTCATACTTAGCTGGTTTTGCAAGATTAACTGTCAAGTCAACAACTGAAACATCAAGAGTAGGAACACGCATAGACATACCTGTAAGTTTACCATTCAATTCAGGAATAACTTTACCTACAGCCTTAGCAGCACCTGTTGAAGAAGGAATAATGTTACCTGCAGCAGCACGACCACCACGCCAATCTTTCAAAGAAGGACCATCAACAGTTTTTTTGTGTTGCAGTTGTAGAGTGAACTGTTGTCATCAAACCATCTGTAATACCCCATTTATCATTCAATACTTTAGCAATAGGAGCTAAACAGTTTGTTGTACAAGATGCATTAGAAACAAATTGTGTTCCTTTAACATACTTATCATCGTTTACACCACAAACGAACATTGAGTATCATCTTTTTGAAGGAGCAGACATTACTACATACTTAGCACCTGCATCGATGTGACCTTGTGATTTTTCTTTTTGATAAGAAAAGACCTGTTGATTCAACAACATATTCAGCACCAATTTCGCCCCATTTCAAATCAGCAGGATTACGTTCAGCTGTTACACGAATAACATTACCGTTTACAATTAGTTGAGATTTTTTTCCAAATCATAATCAATCGTACCGTTAAATTGTCCGTGCATTGTATCATATTTCAACATGTATGCCAAATAATCTACAGGGCAAAGGTCGTTAATACCTACAACTACAACATCTTTAGCGTTAGCTGCTTCTAAAGAAGCACGGAAAACAAAGCGACCAATACGGCCAAATCCGTTAATACCAATTTTAATCATTTTCTATTTTTATTTTTAAAAGGGTTTAAAAATATAATTTCTTTATTAAAAACATTATTTATATAGTACAAAGACAAATTATATACCAAGATATTAAGCATTTATCTATCTTGTACACGGCAAAAATTACAAAAAGTTTCTATATTTGCACTCGTTTTCAAGAATAATTTATACATTAGTATGAGTAAAAATTTTTAACTGAGTTCAAAGACTTTGCAATGCGTGGCAATGTTATTGATATGGCTGTCGGTGTTATTATCGGTGCCGCATTTGGTAAAAATAGTTTCTTCACTTGTTGATAACATCTTGATGCCTCTCATTGGCATTGTCACAGGAGGAGTTGATTTATCTGGTTTAGAATTAACAATAGGAGAAGCAAAAGTTGGTTATGGATTATTTCTACAAAATGTAATAGACTTCATTATTGTAGCCTTTTGTATCTTCATTATGATTAAAACAATTAATAAGCTTAAAAAAAGCCATCAAAGGAAGATACAAAAGAGTCTGAGCCAGCTCTCGTAGAACCTTCAAATGAAGAAAAAACTTCTATCAGAAATTCGTGATTTATTAAAAGACAATAAATAATTTCTTTTTTTAATTGATATAAATAGTTTATTGTTTATAACTTATTATTGCGTTGAGATGTTTTTCATTTCAACGCTTTTTACATTATCATTCTTTAAATAAGATAAACGATAAAGTTAGCTTTCTTTCTAAGAGTTCTAACTTTATCGTTTATATACTTATAACCTATTACAACGTTATAAATGAATTAAATTATTCTTAATCAAATAATATAGACGCTCTTACCCTACTCAGAGTTTCTGGAGTCATTTGTAAATAATTAGCTACATAGGTTAGAGGAGAACGTAAAATAACCTGTGGGTATAACTTTTTGCATTTTTTTGATACCGACTCTTAGCAGATTCAAAACGCACAAGATCCGCATGAATTTGAGAAATGATAAGACTTTCTTCTAAAAATCTTTCTAAACATCATTTGTATATTCACATTATGTAATGCTATTTTTCTCAAGATCTGATTTAGGTAGAGCATACACCCAACTATTTTCAAGTGCTTCCACTTGTAATTTTTGTAGGTTTTTCTTTAAACAAACTTTCTATACACATAAAAAAATAGAATGATCTGCCCCTAAATGTTCAGTTACTTCTTTTTTCATTTTTTTAAGATAGAATTGTCTAATCAATCCTCTGTCAAGATAATAAATATTCTTACACACTTCTCCCTCTTTCAAAAATACTCTGTCCTTTAGTAAATTTCATAGGGATAATGATACGTTCTAAAAACATCTAATTCTTCATGAGTCATCGTGCTATAACGCCTTGCCAATTCTCTTGCAATATCTCGCGTTGTAACTGGTAGCGAATCTGAGTTTATGTTTTTAATCATAATTATATAGGTTAATTGTATATTGTTAGTCTAATTTTAATACAGCGAGGAATGCTTTTTTTGAGGAACTTCTACATTTCCAATTTGCTTCATACGCTTCTACCTTTCTTTTTGTTTTTTTCAAGAAGTTTTCTTTTTACGGCTTACGTCTCCACCATAACACTTAGCAGTAACATCTTTACGTACACATTTTTATAGTTTCTCTTGCAACAATTTTTAGCACCCTATTGCGGCCTGAATAGCAATATCAAATTGCTGCCTTGGGATTAAATCTTTCAATTTTTCACACATTCTTCGTCCTAATGTAACTGCATTATCTTGATGCGTTAAAGTTGAAAGAGCGTCTACTGGCTCTCCATTAAGAAGAATATCTAATTTCGCAAGTTTTGAGGTTCTAAAAAGAATCTATGTGATAATCAAACGAAGCATACCCTTTACTTATAGATTTTAGTTTGTCATAAAAGTCGATTACGATTTCTCCTAAAGGAATCATAAAGTGAAGTTCTACTCTATTACCACTTACATATTCTTGTTTTATTAGCTCTCCACGTTTTTCTAAACAAAAGCTTCATTATTCCACCAATATAATTAGTGTCAGTTATAATGGTAGCTTTAATATAAGGCTCTTCAATATGGTCTATCATTGTTACTTCAGGTAATCCAGAGGGATTATGAACTTCTTTCTCCCTCCCGTTTTTCATATACCATATAAGAAACATTCGGAACAGTAGTTATAACATCCATATTAAACTCACGGTCTAATCTGTTCTTGTACAATTTCCATATGCAATAAGCCTAAAAATCCACAACGGAACCCAAATCCTAAAGCAATAGAAGATTCTGGAGAGAAGGTTAATGAAGCATCATTTAGTTGAGCTTTTTCAAGTGATGCACGCAAGTTTTCATAATCAGAAGGATCTATTGGATATACACCTGCAAAAGACCATTGGTTTTACTTCTTGAAACCCTGAAATAGCTTTTTGACAAGATTGAGCCACATGGGTAATGGTATCACCCACTTTTTACTTCTTTCGCGTCTTTTTATTCCACTAATGATATAGCCTACTTTCACCTGTTTTTAATTCTGTTCGGGGTATCATATCCATCTTTAATACTCCAATTTCATCTGCAACATATTCCATTCCTGTATTAAAGAATTTTACCTTATCACCTTTTCTAATACTTCCATTTTCTATTTTAAAAATAGGCAATAATTCCTCGGAAAGAATTAAATACAGAATCAAAAAAATCAAAGCCTGTAAAAGGTGCATTTGCATCTCCTTCTGGTGCAGGAATACGTTCCACAACAGCTCGCAACACATCAGGGTACACCTTCTCCTGTCTTACCTGATGCCCTTAAAAATATCTTTTTCTATCACATCCTATCAACTCTACAATCTCATCTTCCACTTCTTCTGGCATTGCATTGGGCATATCTACCTTGTTTATAACTGGTATTATTTCCAAATCATGCTCAATAGCCATATAAAGATTCGAGATGGTTTGCGCCTGCACTCCTTGCGTTGCATCTACTAAAAGCAAAGCTCCTTCACAAGCAGCAATACTTCATGAAACTTCATAAGAAAAGTCTACGTGACCTGGAGTATCTATTAAGTTCAATATATACTTCACTTCGTCTTGCCTCATATTCCATCTGTATTGCATGGCTTTTTATAGTAATACCTCTTTCCTTTTCAAGGTCCATATCATCAAGCATCTGTCCACCAGTCACTTTAATAGTCTTAGTATACTCTAAAAGTCTATCTGCTAACGTAGATTTACCATGGTCTATATGCGCAATAATGCAGAAATTTCTTATTTTATCCATTTGTTATTTTATCAATTTACGAGCAAAGATAATATTTTTTTCGCTACATATATATATCTTTGCAATAAAAATATCAAGTTATAATATAGAAGAATACCTATTTATTATATATATTTTTGCATTTTTTTCTGCTTTTTCTTGTCAAGAAAGTTTGGAAGACCGTGCCTTTAAAAGAAGCTCAAAGAATTTACTCAAAAGAATTGTCCTACTCCTGCTAAAAACTACACTATTATAGATAGTATTACTTTCAACAAAAACAACAAAAACTTATACCTACTATTATTCTTTCTGTGATTTATTCGATAACAACGAATTAGTAAAAGAAAAATAAGGAAGTTATACACAAATACCTAAAGAAAAATTTAGATACAAATCCCGATATAAAAATATACAAAAGAAACAGGGTTTAAATTTACTTATATTGTTCATTCGTTCAAAAATAAGAACATCATATTATACCATGATTCATTTCAATATAGGTAATATCTTAAAAAACTGTGTAAGCCCATATTTTGTCTTATCTTTGTACAAGTACAAAAAAACAATCACAAAATGGAACTTATACATTTACATGTATCGAAAATTATTTCTAAATATATAAGCAGTAGTGATTTTTTAATAATCTTATCTTTCCAACTACTTATATTATTCAAATATTATTTCTTTCGATATATATTTTTCTACTATATATTTTACTCAACACAACCTATATTTTGTGAGTGTTTTGTTACATTTAAAAATTCTGTTTTAGAGAAAAAAGCTAAGCTTTTACAGCATTTTTAGAACTTATAAAGCTATATTTATCGCGTATTTTTCGTCTCATAAAACAATATATATAGCTTTTTAATGTATAAAACGAGATAAACAGAAATGTAAGAAACAACCATTTAAGGTGTAAAAGCTTTTAGGTTTTAGCGTTTAATATATTATCTTTTAGCTCTTAAAACACTATCTATTACAGTGCAAACTCTTAACTATTAGAAGGTAAACTCTTTGCTTTTTCAACTTTTTTTCATTAAAAAACACCATTTTTTTCACCCTCATTTCATGAAATTTATTTAGAAAGAAGAAAAAGAAAAAGAGGAGTGGCTTTTCTACGACTATTATAGTTTATTTTTTTCGTATTAGTTATTGCTAATTATGGCTCTTTCCATTTTTTTATTATAATGTTGATACTTTTTATTCTGTTATAACCTATTTATTATTTTTCTTACGTGACTACCGATTATATAGGTAGACAGTAAATTTGAAATAGTGGTGCGCAACCACTCAACACCAAGACAAATACAAAATATAACAATACTCGACGAGAAAGCAATAGAGAATAAGATAAGGTTTTTGAATATAGTTTCTTGTCGCAATAAGGTTGTTCCATAGTAGCGGTCGGACGTGAGGATTGTCGTGTATAAGATAGATAGCCAAAAATATAAGGATTTATTTTTTATAGCCCATTGTCCTATGCGTGTATCTTTTTGAGGCCGTGAGATAACCCAGCCAAAAACCAATACAGACATAAACAATGTTATACTGTTATTGGCCATTCCTTTTATATGTGGGAAGATTCCAGCAGTAACAAAGTGTAATTGGATAATGGTTCCTGCTATTGCTAACGCGAGATAACCGAACAAATAAATATAAATTCCGTATTGACTGTATCGGGTTTGATCAGCCATAAAGGCGGAAATAACCACCAATAAGAAACACAGAAATATAAAAAGGAAGCGGGATAGGACCCAAGAAAAATAGCTCCATATCCTATACCATTTAGTACGAAATTAAGTATAAAGAGGACGAGTAACAACCTTTGATAATCACATTTTTCAAGCGCAGAAGCTCCTGTTGCAAGAAAAGGAGAAAGCAATAATAACGGTATATACATGGACATAAACCAATATTGGCGTGACCAAAGAGGTAGTAGACTATCAATTAAGTCTTTGTAGGCAAAGTTCTTTCCACTTGTTAGAAGATAAACGACCAACAATGAGGTCAGACTATAAAACACAGTAACAAGCCATAAATGCAATGCCTTTTGTGTAGCGTATCGAAATTTTCGAGGTTTAATAAGAAAATATCCTGTAATCAAGACAAACAGATTTGGACCAATATTAGTGAGATATCCTAACAACTGGCAGAAAAAAAAGTTTATTTCTCCTGTTAATGAGGCTGAGAAACCAAGGTCGGGAAAGGTATCTTCTTTTACCACATGCCTGATACCGTGATAGATGAAATGGCAGATGATTATCATAAACATAGACAATGCACGCAGAATATCAATTTGACTATTACGGCTAATGTTTGTTTCGTTATTCATTATTGGTGTAAGGTTTAATGGAGTTTATTCTTTCCAATCCATTTGATATTACACTTATGGACGCCCTGTTTTTATGGTATTAGAAATTGTCATGTTCGAAATTTTGAACAAAAACTTTCGAATTATCAATACGCCTTTTACAAAAGGATAATTACAATATTGGAGCAGGTACAGTCCTAAAAAAGTGTATAAGATTAGATTTATTTTCTTTGTTTACTATTTATTTCTTTTTCGTCTTTTTTTCAAAAAAATTATCATTAATAAATTTTCCTTTTATAGATTGTTTTGTTTCTTCCATAGCAACACTTGCTAAAAAGAAAAAGTGCTGACTTATTTAATGACATTGATGTTCTACTTTTACCGTTCTTGTATATTTTTTTATTGGGTATTTCAGTCCTCTTAGTCATACATATGCACCTTTGCACTATCATAGGAAAAATTCAGATAAGTAAAGTTAAGCTATGTTCTTTTTGCTTTATACTTCTTCAATGTAGGATATTTCTATCTCTTATTGGCTACAAAAGTAACAATTTGTCGATATTCCGACAAGAATTTCATCTCTTTGTTTTTCAAACTTAATATCTTATTGGCTTAGGTACTGCTTTTTAAAAAAGTTTGTAAGTCCATATTCTTCTTATCTTCTACATTCAGATAAAAAGCAATTCTAAAATGGAACTTACACATAACTTATACTATATGAAATAGATAAGTAGAAGATTTTTTTAGTCATGTTGTTTAGCTGTGCAAAGCTGTTTTTGGATACTACCTATAATATAAAAAGGGTGTATCAAAATGTAAATACCTTTTTGGTAATCTTACAGTTTGAAACAAAACAATAAAAAAGACCATTTCTATACTCGATTTTGAGTAAAGAATTGGTCTTTTCTTTGCCTTTAGAAGAATCCGACTTATAGACTAAATATTATCAAGTTAATAATTTGTATTTTGACACACCCTCTTTGTTGTTTCTATTCACTAAATCAGAACGTAATGCTCATACCCAAAGAGAGAGCTGTTTTCCCTTGATAGATAGGTTCGTAATACTCATCCTCTCCAAAAGTTTTGAAGAGATTTTTGCCTAACCTGTCCATAGATTCCGAACGTCTCACTAAAATTATAGCGCACACCTGCCTGCAAACTACCCGTCCGCAAGCCGACAGAAACACCAGTATAAATATCCAATATAGATGGCAACTTTAGTAGTTCCGCCCAATGATAATTACCCATAAGGCTGAGATCATAACCCAACAGAAAATTATTATTCTCATCATCATGCTTTTTGACGGAGACATAAGTTATCTGACCACCTAAAGAAACAAAATCACTGAGCGCATAATAAGTTCCCAACTCAAATCCCGACTTCCTCCCAACATTGGTATAACCAGCATAGGCTTTTCACATCACCTTCTCCGTCCCATGCCTGTGCCTGTACACTACGAGAAACGCAAAGCAGGCAAACAAATAACAGAAGGCACTTATAGAAACAGCTTTTATCTACGTATTTCATCATTTTCACAGGTAATTTTACTTAATTGTGTACTTTGTAATAGCAAAAACTTTACGGCGTTCCCCTGTCTTTGCATTCTTCACCACCTGAGTTCCATAGACAAGGAAGTTATCACCATACCAGTGTTGAGAGTTAGAATAACGCATTTTCTTTATATCTTCATCCTCGTTATCCGTTTCCATTATCTCCGATGTACGGTCCTGAATAACATTTCCGTCAGCATTTCTGAAGAGTTTTGAAACCAGTCGGTTCTTATCAGCAAAAGAGTAGGTTGACATTCTTTCCTTCAAACTTGCTGACACAAAACGTTTCACATACATCGGCATTATATGTGGCTCCATTGGAAAACATTCATCCCATAGCAGATTACCTGCAACATCAAACTTTGCCAGAACAGCGTGCGTATAATTATAACCGTCAAAGGTTGTCACCGTCGTATTACCAACCCAAGTCGTACGATAAACTGGGTAAAAAGCCTCACCCAAATAGAAGTAATCCTTACCATCCGTCATAATACGGTGCGAAGCCATCAGATACTTCAGTGAATATTCCCTACCAGCCTTCTCAGCCTTTTGCTTTCTTACGCTCTACCTTCTTCTGCATACGATTGCTCATATACTCCGTAAAGTTCTTCAGATTTAAGAAGTTGTAGAATTTGATATTATTGAATTTATCATTTTTCAACTCTGAGAAAAAGATACCTTCTGCCTCACCTTTCTTTTCGTTTGAGTAAGTTCCAGTGACAAAAGAATTTGTTGCCAGCCTTTGAAACCGATGCTGAAATGATACGTTCGGAAATGTCAGCAGTAAGATTGTTTGTCCCTAACTGATTGCCCTGCATGTCCATGCGCAATAGATAAACATCTGTCTCAACCCTCACCAGTGCATAGATAATATTGTCAATTACAGTGTTCTCAAGAACAAAGATATTCTTATCCTTCACTTTCGGGAAATGAATATCAACAAAACGGCAGTTACCCGTATTCAGGTCAATGATGCTATGCGGTCTAATTTCTTCTGCGTTGAGCTAAAGATGACAGCTCCTTTATCAACAATCAGGTTTCTCATTGTTCCTTTCGGGTGTATTCGCCATCAGTAGTGGTTATTTTTTTCGTGTTGCAGGATTGAAAGCAACAATCATAAATGTACCATCCTTCTCACGTAAGACAGTATAGAGCACATTGTCTTCAACCACATCCGAATAAAAAGTACATACCTTTGTCAATCAGTACTGAATCGGTAGTTACTAATTTCATTTCTGTTGAATAATACTCAGTCTTAAAGTATCGCTTGTCTCCTTTGCAATCTTTTAGCAAATGACTGAACAACCAGCCCTTTTCTTCTACTGGAAGAACTATCTGATCTTCATAATCAGCACGATGGGGATACTCGATTCGTCCCGTCACCTGAGCCGTCATACTCATCACTTGAGAGCACAACACAATAAAAACATAATAGCAAACGTCTCATATCACTTTATTTTTTTATAGTTAATTATTAATGTCGGTAAGATTCAACACCAAAAATTTGAATAGTCTTACAAATGTAAGAAAAAAACTTCAATAGGAGTTATAAATTCCAACTTTTTGGGGGTCTTCGTTAAATTTATTAGTTGAACTTACAGAATAAATAATCTTTTTCTTTTTAACGATTTGTATTATTTAAAAATTATTTCTTATATACATTTCTTTCTACTCTATATTTTATTCAACACGGGATATTTTTTTGTGAGTGTTTTGTTACATTTGAAAATTCTGTTTTAGAGAAAAACTAAGCTTTTTACATCATTTCAGAACTTATAAAGCCATATTTTTTTCGTTTTTTTCTTATCTCACAAAACAATATATATAGCTTTTTAATGTCTAAAACAAGACAAATAAAATGTAATGAACAACGTTTTTAAGACGTAAAAGCTTAGGGTTTTAACGTTTAATATATTATCTTTTAGCTCTTAAAACACTATCTATTACAGTGCAAAACCTTAACTATTAAACGGTAAACTCTTTGCTTTTTGCAACTTTTTTTCATTAAAAACACCATTTTAATAGACTTTTTAAGCATAAATCTATATCATAATTGCCTTATTCTGATTTACAATATTTACACTAAGAGAAACAAGCAGAAATAGCATTTTACAAACACTTTTTATAAAAAAATAGTATTCTGTAAAAATAAAGAAAATTACATAAAAGTGAAAAAGAACAAGACTTCTTTAAAGAATGAAACCATAGTTTTTCCTCTCTTTCAATACACCTCAAAAAATTAAGATAATTATAAAAAAACTCCAACACAATTCTTTTTAATAAAAAGGCATGTATTGGAGTTATAATATTAATGAAAAACTTTTACATTTCTATGGTGCTTCTTACCATAGTTTTAAACGAGTGTTTTCGGGAATAAAAAAAGCGCATTATCTTTTTGTAACATTAAAGGCTTTTATACCATGCATTGATATGAGGTAAAGCAGCATTAACACGCAATTTACCTAAAGAATGTGGGTCGCTTTTGGTACGATTTCTAATTTCTTCATCTGTAATATTTCCTGCCCATACGCCAGCATAAGCAATAAAGAAGCGTTGTTCTGGTGTTAAATTGTCTATTACAGGAAGTGGGTTTTTCTTTATTTAACTTTTCAAAAAGCATGGAAAGCCACTTCTAATCCTCCATGGTCGGCTAAGTTTTTCACCCTAATGTAAAGCGCCCATTAGCATTTAAATCAGGAAGAACTTTTTATGTTAGAGAAGAAATCTGCATATTTACCTACACGTTCATCAAAGTTTTTTGCATCGTCTGCTGTCCACCAATCTACCATATTTCCAGTTTTATCGTAGTGTCTTCCTTGGTCATCAAAACCATGAGTCATCTCATGACCAATTACCACTCCAATCGCTCCATAGTTAAAAGCATCGTCTGCTTCAGGGTCGAAGAAAGGTCGTTGGAGGATACCTGCGGGGAAACAAATCTCGTTTGTTGTAGGATTGTAATAAGCATTTACAGTTTGAGGTGTCATTAACCACTCATCTTTTGTCTACTAGCTTACCTGCTTTCTCACTAATTTCTTTCTTTGCATGGAATAAACGACAAGCAATAACATTCTCATAATATGATTTATTGGTATCGATTGTTAAACCAGAAAAAAATCAGTCCATTTATTAGGATAACCTATCTTTACATAAAAAAGAATTCAACTTTTCTAATGCTGCTTTCTTTGTCTTTTCAGACATCCAATCTTGCACTTCAATACGTTCTACTAAAGACATTTGAAGATTTTTTTCACAAGCTGTTCCATTCTTGTTTTTAGAAGTAGCAGGGAAAAAACGGTCGCAATACATCTTTCCAAGTGCCTCTCCCATTTGTGCTTTCTACTTGAGATGTTGCGCGTTTCCATAAAGGAAATCACTCTTTCTACCACGCATTGTCTTACCAAAGAAGTCGAAATTAGTGGCTTGCACTTCGTCGCTAAGATAAGATGCAGCAGAGGGTTATTACGTCCCACTGCATATATGCTTTACGTTCTTCTATTGTCCATGATTTAGCTAACTTGTTTAATCCTTCAAAGAAAGAAGGTTGACCAACCACAAAAATTTTTCAAAAATAGATTGTTTTAACTCCTTCTGCATTTAATAAAGCTTGAAGAGGAATGTTTGGATATTTTTGCTTGGAATTGCTTTAAAGACATCTTATTATAATTAGCTCCAACATCTCTAAGCTCTGTACTACTTTTTTTAGAAATACGCGCCAAAGCTGTTTCAAAAACGCAATACATATTCAGCCTTTTTCTCTGCTTGTGCTTGCTTAAAAACCAAACAAACAGAACATTTTTTTACAAGATGTTTTTTTATAAGCATTGCGGATGTCGGTAGTAGATTTGTCTTTATCAAGATAATATTCTTTTTGTCCAAGAGTAAGTCCACCCTGATAAACATTCAATATGTTCATGGTAGAATTTTTCTCATCAGCACCAAATCCTGCAGAGAAAGGAACGCCATAATTAAAAAGTAGCATACTTAAACTGTAATTGTTTAAAAGTCTTTTACGGTTTTAAGTTGTTCTATTTCTTTTTAATAATGGTAATACAGGAGAAATGCCTTCTTTGTTTCTACGCACAGAGTCCATTGCCATTTTATAGAAATCGCTTAACTTTTTCTCTATGCTTCCCATCTTGATAACTATTCTTTAATAATTCACTCAAAAATATCGTTTATACGCTTATTATTGTCTTCTTGAAGTTGGTCGAAACTACCAAAAACGAGAATAAGCATTTGGTAGTGGATTTTTGTTGCCATCCACCAGTAGCGTATTGATAAAAATCTGTTGCAGGATTAGCCTTTAAATCCATGTTTGTAAGGTCTATTCCTGATTTTTAATTGACTTTGTGCTATACCTGCAATAGCAGACGATGCAAGCACCATTGTTGCAATAAAGCTTTTTTTGTTTTCATATATTTATTATTTATTCTTTTTGCCTTAAATAAAAAAATCTAAGGCATTTATATTGTTCTTATGATATTGTTTTTTTAACTTATAGCGAAATAAACTTTTTAGCAAGAACCATTTAATTTTTCAAGTTCTTCTAATAAATTATTCCATTTATCTGTTGCATTGCTTATTTGTTGAGTAAGCTCTGTATATTCATTTATCAGCTCATATCTGATGCATGTTCAGGCTTTAAAAAGCGTTTCTTCCAATTCTTTTTGTCTTATTTCTAATGCTTCTATTGTTTTTTCACTATCTGCAATAGCTCTCTCAAGCTTTGTTACACGTTTTTGAAACTCTTTTCGCTCAGCATAACTTTGCTTTACTTCGACCTTTTCTTCAATCTTTACGACTGTCTTTGGAGCATTTTTTGAAAGTTCGAGTTGAGCTAATGAATCTATTTTTTTATGCTGTAAGAAATCATAAATACTACCAAGATGTTCTTTTACCTTACCTTCTCCAAACTCGTAAACCTTTTCTACCAAAACCATCTAAAAACTCTCTATCGTGAGAAACAATAATGGCAGTACCATCAAATGTTTTAATCGCCTCTTTTAAAAACTTCTTTTGAAACAAGGTCGAGATGGTTTGTTGGTTCATCAAGTATAAGTAAATTAACTGGTTCGAGCAAAAGTTTTATCATTGCTAAACGAGTTCTTTCTCCTCCACTTAGCACTTTTACCTTTTTTTCTGACGCTTCTCCACCAAACATAAAAGCACCTAAAAATATCGTTAATACGCAAACGTATTTCACCTTTTGCAACGTTATCTATGGTTTCAAAGACAGAAAGAGAATCGTCTAAAAAGCTGTGCTTGATTTTGTGCAAAAATAACCTATTTGAATATTATGTCCTACTTTTTAGTTGACCTTGATAGGATATTTCATTCATAATACACTTAACCAAAGTAGACTTGCCTTGTCCGTTTTTCCTACAAAAGCAACCTTTTTCACCTCTTTTGATTGTTAAGTTTACGTCTTTAAATACAGTATGTGAACCATAATCCTTACGCAAATCGGTACAAATAATAGGATAATCTCCGCTTCGTAAACAAGGTGGAAACTTTAAACGAGAGCGCGGATGTATCAACATCATCTACTTCAATAGGTACAATCTTCTCAAGTTGTTTTTATCCTACTCTGCACCTGTACTGCCTTAGTAGCTTTATAACGAAACTTCTCAATGAAATCTTTTATATCTGCAATCTCTTTTTGCTGATTTTCGTAAGCTCGCAATTGTTGCTCTCTTCGCTCTGCTCGTAACACTAAATAGTCGTCATACTTTTACTTTTATAATCAATCATCTTTCCGCATGATATTTCAAGCGTTCGATTAGTTATATTATTAATAAAAGGCTCTATCATGGCTAACTAAAAACAACTGCTTTAGCTGATTGTAACAGAAATTGTTCTAACCATTGAATACTTTCTATATCTAAATGGTTGGTTGGTTCATCAAGCAATAAAAACATCAGGACGTTGCAATAAAAATCTTTGCAAGCTCTATACGCATACGCCATCCTCCACTAAATTCAGAAGTAGGTCTATCAAAAATCAGTAGATTGAAAGCCTAATCCCAGTAATGTTCGTTCTATTTCGAGCTCCATACCCTTCTGCTCCAAGCATCATATAATGTTCTTGCTCATGGGTAAACTTCTCTACTAATTCCATATAACTCTCACTTTCATAGTCGGTTCTACTCACCAACTCTTTCTCCATTTGTTCTAATCTGCTTTTTTGCTTCAATGTATCTGAGAAAGCTTTGCGAGTTTCTTCACGTAATGTAGTATCATCTGTGAGCTTCATTACCTGAGGAAGATAACCTATAGTTGTGTCTGACGGGAATTGCAATAACTCCAGCATCAGGTTTTTGAAGTCCACAAAGCATCTTCAACATCGTAGATTTTCCTGCTCCATTCTTTCCCTACAAGTGCTATCTTGTCTTTATCATTTATAACAAAACTCGCATCTTGATACAATGGCTTAGCACTAAATTCTACTTTTAATCCTTCAACTGAAATCATATATCTCTAAAAAATAAAAAAACATTAGTTTCATAATACGAGAATGAGTACATTAAGATAGAACAATAGTTATCTATCCCAATACAATATACCTTCATTACTCAACATAATAACGCATACATTTTTCAACAAATTTATTTATATTTATTCGCATGCTAACTATCTATTGCAAAAATTAAAGATAATTACTTTAACTACAAAAAATATTAAAGTATAAACGTATGTTACAAGATTTTTTTAATAATATAAAAAAGTCGCTTAGTTTCCTAAGCGACTTTTAGACTTATAAATATTGAATAAACAATATTTTCGTTGTTTTTCTTACTTAACCTTATCTACAATAGCTTTTAAAAAGCTTGTGGGTTATTTACCGCAAGGTCTGCAAGAACCTTACGATTAATTTCGATTCCAGCTTTATGTAAAGCTCCCATAAGAGTTGAATAAGTCATATTTTTCCAAACGAGCGGCAGCGTTAATACGTTGAATCCACAATGAACGGAAATTACGTTTTTTTATTACGACGGTCACGATAAGCGTAGGTTAAACCCTTTTTCCCAAGTGTTTTTTTGCTACTGTCCAAACATTCTTTCTTGCACCGAAATAACCTTTAGTAAGCTTTAAGATTCTAGTTCTTCTTGCTTTAGATGCAACATGATTTACTGATCTTGGCATAGTTTTCTTTCTTTAAATGGTTTTTACTAAAAAGTTAATTAACGGAGACGCAACAAGTCTTTAACTTGTTTTGTGTTTGTACTATCTACAATTGTCTTGTGTGTAAGATTACGTTTTTGCTTCTTTTGTCTTCTTTGTCAAGATGTGACGATGAAAGGCACGATTTCTTTTAATCTTACCTGTTCCAGTGAACTTAAATCTCTTTTTAGCACCGGAGTTAGTCTTAACTTTTGGCATTTTTATTATTTTTAAATAATTAATATATAGTGGCGGCAACGCATATACCAGGCGTTACGCACCTTTAATTGTATTTTTATCTGTTTATTCCTCGCTTGCAAGTTTCTTCAAAGCATTGTCTCCACCTTTAGCATTTGCGAATAATCCGCCTTTCGTTGCTGTTTCGCTTTCTTCAGAAGAAACCATTACATTATTTTGTTCTGCTTCTCTGCGTTCACGATCCAACTTTTTGTTGGCTCTTTTTACAACTCCAGCCTTCTTAGGAGCCATATAAAGAAACATCTTTTTACCATCAAGTTTAGGCAATTGCTCTACTTTTCCATATTCTTCTAAGTCATTTGCAAATCTTAAAAGAAGAACTTCACCTTGTTCTTTAAATAAGATTGAACGTCCTCTAAAGAAGACATAAGCACGAACTTTATTACCTGCAATAAGAAATTCTTTAGCATGTTTAAGTTTGAATTGATAATCATGATCATCTGTTTGGGGACCAAAACGAATTTCTTTAATATCAACTTTTGCTTGTTTTTGCTTCATTTCTTTCTGATGTTTCTTTTGTTGATAAAGAAACTTAGAATAGTCTATAATACGACAAACAGGAGGTTGAGCGTTTGGAGATATTTCAACAAGGTCTACACCTTCTTGACGTGCAAGTTCTAAAGCCTGCTTTGTAGACATAACTTCTGACCCACCATCACTTACAACACGAACTTCCCGTACACGAATTTGTTCGTTTATACGGTACTGATTTGTTATTTTGTCATTCTTCATTCAACTATTTTATAATAAGCGTTGCAAAGTTAACATTTTTACTGTTAGCTACCAAATTTTAAAGTATTTATTTTCACTTTTTACAGATACTCTATGAAACAGAAATAATCATCATATTATTATACCTTAATTTATATAATAGAACGTACAATAAAAAGGAACTATCTATAAATATTTAAAAGAAAGGTGTGGTCAAGCACACCTTTCTTTTATTATAAAATATAACTTTTGTACTACACTTATCTAATTCAATAAATGAATTACAAAAACACTATGATTTTTTAGCTTTGTGGTTGTATGTTAGTAGCCTCTAACATTTCTTCCACTTCTGCATTTATTCTATCAACAAACTCTTGCTTAGACATGGTAGCTTGTTCGCCTCCACCTTGCTTACGCATAGAAACAAGACCATCAGCAGCTTCTTTTTCTCCTACAATAATCATGTAAGGAACACGCTTAAGTTCATTATCACGAATTTTTCTACCTATTTTTTTCGTTTCTATCATCTACACTTGCACGAACACCTGCATTGTCAAAGAACTTCGCAACATCACGTGCATAGTCGTTATATTTTTCAGAAATAGGTAAAATGGCAACTTGATCAGGAGTTAACCATAAGGGGAAATGTCCTGCTGTATGTTCTATTAAGACAGCACAGAAACGTTCCATAGATCCAAAAGGTGCACGATGAATCATCACAGGTGTACTCTTTTGATTATCTTCATCAGTATATTCCAATTTAAAGCGCTGTGGTAGATTGTAATCCACCTGAATTGTCCCCAATTGCCAACGACGTCCAATGGCATCTTTCACCATAAAGTCGAGTTTAGGACCATAAAAAGCAGCTTCTCCATATTCAACTTTAGCATCCAATCCTTTTTCCTTACAAGCATCAATAATTGCTTGCTCAGAATGTTTCCACACTTCATCTGAACCAATATACTTTTTCGGTATTCTTAGGATCTCTTAATGAAATCTGTGCTTCAAAAATTAGTAAAATTAAATATTTTAAATACGGCTTGAATAATATCCATTACTCTTAAGAACTCATTCTTCACTTGTTCTGGTCGACAGAAAATATGAGCATCATCTTGTGTAAATGAACGAACGCGAGTTAATCCATGAAGTTCTCCACTCTTTTTCATAACGATATACCGTTCCAAATTCTGCAATACGCAAAGGCAACTCTTTATATGAGCGAGGCTCCATGCAAACACTTCACAATGATGTGGGCAGTTCATAGGTTTTAAGCATGTATTCTCTCCCTCTTCAGGAGTTGTAATAGGACGGAAAGCATCTTTGCTATAATGCGCATAGTGTCCAGATGTTACATACAAATTCTTACCTCCTAAATGTGGAGTGATTACCTCTTGGTAACCAAAAACGCTTTTGAATTTTTTTCGCAACATATCTTGTAATCTAAGACAGAGCTCTGTTCCTTTTAGGGCAACCATATTGGCATTCCTTTTCCTACACGCTCAGAGAACATCAAAAGAGTTCCATTTCTTTTCCAATCTTTCTATGGTCTCTCTTCTTTGCTTCTTCTATCATTTCAAGATATTCATCAAGCATTTTTTTCTTTGGGAAAGTAATACCATAAATACGTGTCATTTGGTCTTTTTCAGCATCACCTCTCCAGAATGCACCTGCTACACTTGTAAGTTTAATTGCTTTTAATCGCTCCTGTACTCATAAGATGGGGACCTTTACACAGAGTCAGTAAACGAGCCTTGTGTATAAGTAGAAATAGTTCCATCTTCCAAATCAAGGTCAATATGTTCGCATTTATATTGTTGACCATCTGCTCCAAACTCCTTCATGGCGTCTGCTTTAGATATATCTCTACGCACAATGAGCTTCATTTTTTTCTTAGCCAATTCGCGCATTTTATCTTCTATTTTAGGGAAATCATTTTCACTAATAGCTGTTCCCTCTTTAGGCATTACGTCATAGAAAAACCATTTTTCAATAGGGAGGACCAAAGCCAAACTGTATGCCTGGATATAATTCTTGCAATGCTTCTGCTAACAAATGGGCAGAAGAATGCCAGAAAAGTGCGTTTACCTTCAGCGTCATCAAACTTATAAAGTGCAATGGTAGCATCGGTTTCTATAGGACGATTTAATTCTGTTGTTTCACCATTTTACCCCGCAAGATACAACGTCGCGAGCGAGAGCATGTGAAATACTCTCTGCAATTTGTAACCCCGTTATCCCCTTTTCGTATTCACGAACAGAGCCATCCGGAAATGTAATTTTAACCATAACAAATTAGTTTTTATTTTTTTATCACCCACAAAAATTAGCATTTTATTTCGAGAGTGCATTATTTTATTATACATTATTTATATATACACAAGAAATATCATCATAACGATTATTGTTTTAATCGTTCATCAGATTATATTTTTGTGACTATTTTTTTAGAAGTGTTGATGCCTATTTCCTATCAGACAGTTCAACCTTTAAGGCTGAATTCTGAAGTTCTTTAGGTAGAAAAAGAAACTATTCAGTGCATTTATGAAAAAAACAAACTATTCTTTTTAGAGTGTATTAGAAATACAAGTCTATAAATTTCTTAATCTCTACTTAAATAAATTCTAATACGATATATTATTACTTTTATTATTATAATATTTCATCACAGCAGGAAGTGCTTTTTGTATATCTACAATACGCTTAGCATCAGAAGGGTGACTACTAAGAAATGCAGGTGTACTGCTATTATTTGATGCTGCCATACGCTTCCAAAAGTCTATTGCCACTTGTGGATTATATCCTGCCATAGCAGCAAATACGAGTCCCATATAATCTGCTTCACTTTCATTTTCACGCGAATAATGAGAGAAGACAACTTACTACCTAAACCAAAACCCCAATTGTGCAATATTAGAAACACCATCTGTTGTTCCAACAGCACCTAAAACAGTTCCTAATATTTTAGCTCCATATTGTTGTTTCATCTGTATACTCATTCTTTCCATTGCATGTTTAGCCACAGCATGAGCTATTTCATGTCCTAAAACTATAGCTAATCCGTCTTCGGTTTGTGTTAATGGCAATATACCTTCATTGACAACAATCTTTCCTCCAGGCATACAAAAGGCATTAGCACTTTTCTCTTGCACTAAATTAAACTCCCAAACATAGTTTTTCACTTCAGCTCCCATACCATTAGCATTAAGATAAGAAGTTACTGCATTTGCCAAACGTTGACCAACTCTTTTAACCATTTCGGTATTAGCCACATTATTTGAACGCTTAGCAGAAGACATGTATTCTTTTATACTGTTGATTGCTAAGCGATAAAATGTTGTTCAGAAACTAATAGACTTTGTTTTTCTTCCTGTAATAGGTACTCTGTTAGTTGTTCCACAAGATGTAATTAACGCTACTAATAATAAGGCTATAAAAGATTTTATATTTTTCATTGTCGCTTTTTTTATTTATAATGTTTTGGCTACAAAGATAGTGATATTTTTTTCCACTATTCATTTTTATAATGCTTGTTTTTATTTTTTTATACGCTCTAATAAAGTAAAGATTATATTTATTTCACATGTTATATCTTAGAAAAAGAAAGACAAAAATCAGATAAAAGAATAATATAAATAAACATTATACACTATAAAAGGCACAAAAACAAGCATGTTTTACGCTACTGTAATACTTTTTCCTATAAGAATAAATAACTGATATAAAAACAGAATAACAACAAATATATAAAACATCTATTTAAGCAAATAAGGTTTTCATAAACAAGTTTTTCATATCTATAAAAAACAATTGTTTATAAAAACCTTATAAAAGAATATTATGTTCAAATTGCTATATGTTTTTACATTGTGTCCTCATCGGCATCTTCCATTTTACTCGATTTTTTTCTATCGTCATAGTTCCTCCTTTTGAGATTTTTATCTTAAAAGGAACAAATTCATCATTCGATTTGTCGCCTGCTCCAACGCTACCAACAAGAAGTAAATTATTATCTTCTATTTCATCAAAAACTACTCCTTGCAAAACATTTTCTTGTTTAAAAACTTTCATCAAGATACTTTTGCAAAGTCAGATTTTGTAAAAACATGCTCAAATATAACTTGCCCGTTTGCACGTTTTGCTATTTTTACAGTAATAGAATTATCATAAAAATTTAATGCCATTATCATCTTTTTACAATGGGCAATTGATTGTCTGCTTTACGAATAATCACAACTTTGTATGCTTCATTATTCCATGTAACAAAAGTAGAATCTTTGTAATCTCCTATTTTTTGCACAGGTCTGGCTTGTTCTTTTTTAGGCTTATGCGTGATAATAGTTTGACTTTGTTTTTTATCTGAACAAGCAACAATAGCACACAAGCTAATTAAACACAATAATAAAAATATTTTTTTCTTCATATTCTATTATTTCTTTTTATACAGCAAAGATATAAAAACTCGTAATAAACTGCAGAAAAAAACGGCTTTCTGCAATAGAAAGCCGTTATATTTTTATTTATTATACCTTTTAGTAAAGGTATTTTTATGGTTTATTGAGTTAATATTATTTTTTTACAACTGCCACATTTTTGCAGCACGTTCTTTAATATCATTCTCAAATTGAGCATATTGTTCTGCTGTAAAAATAGCCTTTAAATTTGCTTTTATATTTAGCTACTTCTTCTTTTCATCTTTGCTGCAACAGCCTCATCTGCTCCACATTTACTGTCTTTATCACACTTCTTATCGCAAGATTTTCCTTCTTTTTATCGCATTTGTCACCATCTTTTGCAACAAGACTTTCCTTCTTTTTTTGTCACATTTATCACCGTCTTTGCAACAAGACTTTTCTTCTTTTTATCACATTTGCAAGCGTCTTTACAACAAGATTTACATTCTTTTTGTCGCATTTGCAAACTTTCTTATTGCATTTTCCAGCCTTATCACAGCTTTCTTTTGCACCTTCTTTCTTAGCATCGCAACACTTTTTTTAATTTCTTCTTTTTTTGCTATCGTCTTTCAATTTAGCAACATTTGAAAAAGAATTCAGTATTTAATGCAAGCACCTTTTGCTTTTTTTGTTCTTCGTTTTAACCCATAACGTTCTGCCATTTTTCAGTACGTTGTTGTGCAAACTCAGCTTTTATTTTTACAGCAACCGCCACATTTCTTTTTGTCACATTCTTGTGCAAATACCATTGTAGACATCATAAATAGTCCTACAAAGGCTAACATCATTTTCTTCATTGTCTTAAATCTTTTTTGTTTTTTTATATTATGTTTTTATTTGAAAGAGAAACAACTAATAATTGTTTGTTTCTTGGTGCAAAGATATAATAAGTTTAGAGAATATTGCATTTAAATCTATCGTTTTAATATCTTTTTAATTACCTTTGCATAAGATAAATAATAACAAAAATGATAAGAAAGATATTTTTTTACGCCTTATGGATAGGCATTCTTACAGCCTGCTCATCAGGAAAAAAACAGAGAAAAAGATTGTTGAAGTAGACACTATACCCATGCTTGTACAACACATTCAAAAGTGTTCTAAACTCTATACAACAAAGATTGAAGTGCATAAGATTATCACTCACAGCGATACAAAGCAGATATCGGGCACATTTCTCAAGCAAAAAGTTTAGTATCAATCTACCCTTTGGAGAGCGAAAAGTTGCTATTCCTATCGAAGCAACAGTAAAAACATACATCGATTTTCAGGACTTTTCAGAACAAAACATAAAAAAAGACGGCAATAAATTAGAAATAATATTGCCAGACCCACGAATAGAAATAACGTCAACACGCATCAATCACCAAGAAATAAGAGTCTCAGTGCCAATGCTAAGAAGCGATTTTAGCGATAAAGAGTTAAGCAATTTTGAATTACAAGGTAGAGATGCCATTGTTAAAGACTTGTCAAAACTAAATTTAATCGCTCTTTCTCAAATACACGCAAGTAAAATTCTTATTCCTCTTTTCAGCTCAATGGGCTTTCAAAAAGAAAATATTACAATTACATTTAAGAAAGGATTAAACGTAAACAAGTTATCTTCTTTCGTTGAAAGCCCTGCAAAAGGCAAACTAAAAACCCATTCATTAAAAAAAGAACAAGATGATAAAAATCGCTTTTTAAAAATATAAATTCTTTCTGCTATGTGTTATAGTAAGCATTATTATTATAATAGGTGTCATCGCAAAAATGCACAAGCAGTTATAACAGTATAGAAATTAGTGAGAACGAAAAATAGATGTTACACCCACTTTAATTCGTTCGATTTCTGATATTGGAGAAATGGAATACCTCTCTATCAACGATGAAATTATGGTTGATTCTATTAGAAAAGGTTACTTCTCTGACGATGAACTTATTCGCATTTATTACGGAGTTCTACGCTTAGGAATAAACTTTAAAGAGTTAAATCCTAATTTTATTTCTGTAAAGAACGATTCGGTCATAGCTATATTGCCACCTATAAAAATTATTAGACACCAATTTTATAGACGAAACACGAACTCTTTCTTTTTCATGAGAAAGGAACTTGGAATTCGCAAGCAAGGGGCAGAAATGTATAAAAAAAGGCTTATGCAAAGATGCTTCGTAAATGCTTTAACGATAGTACAAAAAGCAATGGCTGAAAACATTGCAATTGAACAAATGACCCAATTATTGCATTCTATGGACTTTAAAAAGGTAAAAAGTGAGTATCTCAAAGTAACACACTTTTTCATTTTTCTATAATAACACCTTAAACAAGAAATGCAGATAAAAGGAATCAGAGAAAAGAACTTCATACTGTTTTTATTTCTTTATACCTTATCTTGTATCTCCCAATATAAACACAATAAAAAGATGCGCTAAATTCATATTTTAGCGCATCTTTTCTGTTCCTTTCCCTTTCTTTCACAAAAATAAATAGTTATAAGAAGATTTTCTTTATAACAAGGCTATAAATGGCACTTTTTTTAGCACAAAAACATGGCAAAAGATAAGAGTTTACCATGTAAAAGATAAGATGTTAGAGGTTAAAAGATAAGGTATTACCCTCTAAAACACTATGTTTTACGAGCTAAAAATACAAAGCTTTTAGCACTTAAAAAGTTTGTATTTTGTTTTTCCAATATATCCTGTTTTAGAAATTTAAAAAGCTATATGTTTTACCCAAAGGAGATGCCAAATAGGCAAAAAACATTTTGTTTTTCAACTTAAAAAACGTATGCAAAAGACGAGGCATTTTTGCTAAAACAGAAAAAAACAAAATGTAACAAAACACTCACAAAACCCAATGTCATAATCTCAAGTCGTGTCCGTTTTTTTAGCATCATATTTTCTGTTTTTATGTTTAAGAGATAATTTTTAAACTTGGCAAACTTTAATAGCAACTGTTTTGTTCCCATGTTGTTAAAGTCTACAGTTGCTTTTGGCATTCTCTCCTACATCTTCTATATTAAGAATTACACCTCTACCAAAAACGCTGGTGTTCAATAACAGTTCCCACCTTTAAAGTTTCTCCATTAAACACATAATCCCCTGATTGGCTTGGTGTTACCTTTGTTTTTTTAATGCCTTTTCTAATCGTGTTACATTTGCTCCCGAACGAATAATACGCTCTTTAAAGCTATCGCTAAATGGATTAACACGGGGTTCAGGTCGTCGTTCAGAGGTTATTTTGGGTTTTATATCTGCTTTAAATTGCGATGCAACAGGGTTGCTGTTTTGAATACCTCTACGTCCAAAGAACTGGTGTGAGCCTATAGATACACCTTCTAATGGTTTGCTTTTCTCAACGAGTTTATCATCTAAATCGTTTAAAAATCTACTGGGTGGATTAAATTCCATTCGTCCGTAACGATATCTATTATGAGCCAATGTTAAGTAACAATGCTTTTTCTGCACGCGTAATGGCTACATAAAAACAAACGTCGTTCTTCTTCTAATTTACGCACAGAATCTACCATCATTGAGCTTGGAAATATGTTTTCTTCTAATCCAACAATAAATACAGTGGGAAATTCAAGACCTTTCGATGCATGAATAGTCATGAGTTTCACCGTTTCTACATTATCATTTTTGGTATCGGCATCGGTTAAAAGCGACACTTCTTGTAAGTAATCAGACAATAAAATATGGGTGTCTTCTCCCCTTTCTAAGCGTTCATCTACAAACAATTGTATGCTCGATAAAAATTCATTTACATTCTCTTGACGTGATAAACTTTCTACATCTGTCCCCGAAAAAGATGTCGGCTGTAATTCCACTCTCGGTTACTATCTGCATTGCCATTGCGTGTGCATCTTGGGTTTGAGCGTTATTTGTAAATTGTTTAATAAGCTCTGTAAAGTTATTCAACTTGGTTTGTGTACCAGAATTCACCTTTAATCCATAGCTCAAAGGACTATTTAGCACCTTCCATAAGCTCACCTTATGCTCTATTGCACAATCTATAATTTTTAGAAATAGTGGTATTTCCAATACCTCGAGTGGGATAATTGATAATTCGTTTTAAAACTTCTTCGTCGTCAGCATTAACAATTACACGAAAATAGGCTATAATGTCTTTCACTTCTTTTCGTTGATAAAAACTCAAACCACCATAAACAACATAAGGAATATTTTTGCTTTAATAGTTCTTCTTCAAAGGTTCTACTCTGAGAATTGGCACGATATAAAATAGCAAACTGGTTATATCCGCCTCCTTCTTCTTGCTTTATAGCCTTTATTTCTTTGCAAACAATAGCAGCTTCTTCCCTATCCGACATGGCAACCTTTAATTGTAAAGGTTCTCCTCCTTGCTTTTCGCTAAAAAACTTCTTTAGGTATTTGTTTTCGTATTGTGTTTTATTAAGCTATTAGCAGCCTGCACAATGGGTTGTGTAGACCGATAGTTTTGTTCTAACTTAAAGAGTTTTGTGTTGGGATAAAGCGTTTTAAACGTTAAAATATTATCTATATTTGCTCCTCTAAATCCATAAATACTCTGTGCATCATCGCCTACTACGCATATACGGGGATTATCTTTTGTGAGTAAATACACAATGCTTTGTTGCACTTCATTTGTGTCTTGATACTCATCTACCAAAACATATTGAAAATGTTCGGCATACTTTTTACGAATAGCGTCTTGTGTTTTAAAACAATTGATAAATATTCATTAACAAGTCATCGAAGTCCATTGAGTTGGCACTACGACATCTCTCAGCATACATTTTTATAAATAGTATGCACTTCAGAGCATCAGGTCTGACGCATCTCTACCTGTTAATCTTGCATCATTAGCATAGGTTTGCTCGTTTATGAGCTTGTTTTTTTAGCCATGCTAATTTTTGATGTACAGCAGCAGGCTTATATAACTTATCGTCTAATTCAAGTTCTTTTACAATAGATTTAATTAAAGAACGAGAATCATTTTCATCGTAAATAGTGAAATTAGGGCTGGTATCCTATATGCTCAGCTCGACCCTTAAAAATGCGAGAAAAACACCGAATGGAAAGTTCCCATTTGTAATCTTGACGTAGCATCGATACCCACTAACGCTCAATACGTTCTTTCATTTCTTTAGCTGCCTTATTGGTAAAAAGTTAAAGCAAGTATGTTCCAAGGCTTTAACCCTAACGAAATAAGGTGAGCTATCTTATAGGTTAATACACGAGTTTTACCAGAACCAGCTCCAGCAATTACTAATTGAGGGCTGTCGATATATTCTACTGCAACACGTTGACTATCGTTTAGTTCTTTTAATAAATTCATGTTTTCTCTTATTTTGCAAGATTACACATTTATATATTTAGGGCTTTGCTTTTATCTTCTCTTTCGTTTGGAAACAAAGGAATAAATCTCATTTCGTGCATAATACGAGCTTGACGCCTGCGAACATAAGCATCTGGCATAGCACTATTAAAGCGAAGAGGGGCTGGAAGAGTAGCAGCTATAAGCGCACAATCGACTCGTGTTAAGTCTATGGCTATGGTATTAAAATGTTGTTCGGCAACTGCTTGAACGCCATAGATGCCTCGTCCCATCTCAATAGAATTTAAAATAAACTTCCATAATGCGTTGCTTGCTCCACATTAGTTCAATTAAAGCCGTGAAATACACTTCAAATCCTTTTCTTATCCACGACCTACCCGGCCATAAAAACGTTTTTTTGCCACTTGTTGTGATATGGTACTCGCGCCAAACTTTTTGCCTTTATGAGTTAAATTGTGCTTTTGCTGCCTTTTCAATAGCATCGTAATCGAGAACCATGATGTAGCATAAAAACGCTGGTCTTCGCTTGCCATTACTGCAACAGGCATATATTTTGACATTTTATTTAAGGGTACCCATGTGTGATGAAGAGCCACACTTTCGCCTTTACCTACTTGCTCAAAACAACGTATAACCATTAAAGGAGTTACATAAACAGGCAAAAAACGATATAAAACAACTGCTAAAAATAGTGGAACTTAAAAAGAGTGCTAAGCTCCAACGCAACACTTTTAAAACAATACGCATAGTATATAAAAAAAGGAGGTATGTGATACATGTCCTCCTTTTAATTGTTATATTTAATAGAAAAACAATGAACGATTATTTTAATGTTCCATTGTTTGCAGCATTCACCATTTCTTTACTTGCATACAAATACACTTCAACACGACGGTTTTGCTTACGTCCTTCGTTTGTATCGTTGCTTGCTACAGGTTCAGAACTTCCTTTTCCTTCTACTTTTTTTGGAACTGTGTTGTACTCACACCACAAGACTCTAAATAAAGCAACAACACTCTTAGCACGACTGTTACTCAAAGGTATATTTATTCCATCGTTACCCGTTGCATCGGTATGACCATAAATATCAACATTACAACTATTATTTTTCTTTCAATACAGTTGCAAACTTTGCTAATTCATTTTTACTATTTTTACTAAGGTCTGCCTTGTTTGTTGCAAATAAAATACCACTATCAAAAGTCACTTTCACTGCTTTTAAACCATTCGCATCAGTAACTTCTTCAACCTTAGCATTCTGTACTTTTGCTGCTGTAGCTGCTGCAACTTTATCCATATGACGACCTATTAGCGTTCCAGCTCCTGCTCCTACCGCTCCACCAATCGCTGTTCCAACAGCTGTGTTACCTGCTATTTTACCAATAATTGCACCTAAAAAGTGCGCCACCACCTGCTCCTATAAGTGTTCCTGTACCCTGTTTTTGTGCCACAACTAACCACTGCTAATGTGCACATTCCTAATGTCATTACTTTAAAGTTTTTCATTTTATCTTTATATATTAGTGATATTGAAAGGGCAAAGTTAATTTTTTTTGATAAAAGAACTGATATTATACGGCATTATTTCATATTTATTAAGCATGTAAAACAATCCTTTTCGATATTTATAGATATCCGTCTACCTTTTTATTCATAAATAATACCGCATAATGGTATCTCCTCTTTAGAATAAAAAACCAACTTTTCTCCCTTTTATCTACACAAAAAGAAGTTTTTAAAGCTTTTCATCTTTTTAATAAAAAGCCCTTTATAATATGAATACAAAGGGCTTTTTATTAGCTTAAACACACTATTCTACAACATATTTATTACCTGTTTCTTTTAGTAACTTTCGGGCAAACAGAAGCAGAATAACCGGGTCTTACCACCTTTTCTCCTATTCCTGATTTCGTTCTTAAGAAACAACCATTCTTTTCAGGCTTAACAGTCATATCGTTATATTTCACAATTAAATGAATAGCCAAGCGTTTCCAAGTGTCCATCATCTCATCGGCTTTCTTATTAGAGTAATTATTTAATAAACTTAAAGCCTCTTTTTATTCGTTTTTATACAAGTTTTTCTACTTGCTTTTTCAATTGTAGGTTGAGCTCAAAATAGCTTTTTCAAGGCTATCTCTCACTTCTTTTTAAGGTAGGAAACATTTGAGAATAACGTGGATAAACCATGTTAGAAACCCAATTACACACCCAAAAAGCATTTTTTTATCACTAAACGTTACTGCATCGGCACCTTGCGTATTGTAACATTCAGGACGCTCTGTGTTTCCACAATAAATAGGTGTATAAGCCACCATATTTCCGTCATCGTTTCCAAACCACAGAACTCCTCCTATCTCACTAGGTAACCATGAACGCATTTGAGCTACATAAGAGAAAGCTGTTTGTTGCGTAGATACAGGTCGTTCGTTAAAACAATTAACCCCATCTACTTTGTATTTAAGTGGTGTAGGGACGGTAAGGCATCTCCCAAATTCCCCTCCTACACTCGTAGTATCTAAGGCTAAAGGAGTGTTTTCATAATGGTCTCTCATTGCTTCCATCACCTCTTGCACACTAATCTTATGCTTTGGAATTATCCATAATGGCATATCAACTGCATTTTTATCTTTTCCCATCGCCCAAGGAAGATACTTTGAGAAATCATTTGAGAAGCGATTAAAGAAGCTCCACACACGTGCATCACAGAAACGTCTACCTCCAAAGTCGGCAGGAGCATAGGTATCTCTCCATGAAAAGTCTTTATCTTTTCCATTAAACCACCCCTTTTTACGTGCAAACGAAATAACATCTTTAGAACACATCACGTTTTTAGTGTCTTTAGGGTTAAAGGTTGTAATTCTACTTTGGTTGGCATGAGCACATATTGCATCGTCTGGAACACGCAAAGCGACCCACACTACACCTTTAGAACCAGCTCCCTTACCCATCATTTCCATAATCCAAGCCTCGTTAGGGGTCGCATATTGTAAAGGTTTCTCCTTCCGAATTATAACCATAAGTGTTAGCTAATTGAGTCATTACACTAATAGCTTCTTTTGCAGTTTTTGAGCGTTGAAGTGCTAAATAAATAAGTGAACCATAGTCAATAAGCCCCGTTGAATCCACCATTTCTTCTCTTCCACCGTAAGTGGTTTTCACCTATACAAACCTGATACTCATTCATATTTCCTATTACATTATAGGTGTAAGGAGCTCAGGAATAACTCCTTGGTATACATTTGTATCCCAATTAACTATTTTTACGCATAGTTCCACGTTCATGAATACCAGCAGGAAAATGACATAAGTTAATAAACATACCGTAATCATCTGCATTATAGGTGCAAATAACTGAGCCATCTACACTCGCTTTCTTTCCTACGATGAAATTAGTACAAGCATTTGAAACACTTGACACTAATACTAATAACACAGAAAGAGCTATTTTTCGCATTTATCATATTTATTTATGTTTGAAAAAAATAAACAAATAAGATGCAAATAACGATTTTAGTGGTCGTTTCTTTGCATCTTTCATATTATATTAAATAAGTTACACTTTTATTATTATATTCTTTTTACCATTCAGTTTCATCATTTTTTTAGGAGCTTCTTGAGTAGATACTTCAGATGTTTCAGTAGCCTTTATAGAATCTGTTGCTAACGAATTAGTTTGCAAGGAAACACTATTTTTAGGCAAATGAATTCTTATTAAGAAAGGATTTAACACCGCCATGAGTTGTAAGATATCACTTTTTGACAGCATGATATTCTGTTCCTCCAGTCCATAAAATAGAACCTTTAACGCTCTTTATTCCCTGTCTTTTGCGCATCTTCAATAGTTATTGAAACGCTTTCACCTCCTGTTATACGCATCATTTGCGAAACAATACTATCATTTTTCAGTTGCATTGCAAATATAACCGTTCCTTCTTTCATACCGTTTTTACTAACAAAAGAAGTATTAAAGCCAAAGGTTAGCTTATCTCCAGCATGATAAGAAGAATCTGTTTTCAACTCAAATGAATATACATTAAAAGGCTTTTTGGTACTTAAAACAAAAGCATTCTCCCCTTTCCACACGTTAACAGTGTCTCCTTGTGCGCTATTTAAAGAAGCCGAAGCAAATTCTCCAAGTGTTCCTCCATTAGCTTTTATATCTTTATCTATCCGCTCTGCAATATTAGTATAAATGCTTTTCAGCTTATCTGCATGACGTAAATAATATTCAAGAGAGGTATCAAACTGTTTAGAAGAATAGCCATATTTGTTTAAAAATAGCATTCTTATAATGATAAAAAAAGCCACCGAATCGTTCTCTTTAACATGGCTATTCCTTCAGCTAAATGATACTCATAAAGAATGTCTTCAAGCTCGTCTGGCTGTATAAATTCTGAAGGAACAGAAGGTTTACAAGCACTAATTGCACCTAAAAGACATAATAAACAGAGTAGAATATTTGGTTTACGAAACAGCCATGCCATAGTTATAAAAACATTTATATATAAGTCGTTAAGCCTTATTTTGTTCTATTTTATCTTCACTTTCCTTGTTTTTTTCTTAAATCCAAAGGCAGTTGATATTCCATCAAGCTCTTTTGCGATAAAGCAAAAATAAAGCAAAAAAATACACCCACACTAATAGAGGCGTCTGCAACATTAAACACTGGTGAAAAGAAAATAAATTCTTCGCCCCCTAAGACAGGAATCCATGAAGGATAATGCGTTACAATAAGAGGAAAATAGAACATATCTACCACCTTTCCTTGTAAAATATCTGCATATCCATGTCCCCAAGGCACAAAAGAAGCTACATGAAACGGTGTAGATGCCTCGAAAATAAGCCCATAAAAAGATAGAATCTATCATGTTTCCAAGTGCACCAGCAAATATCAATGCCAAACAAAACACATATCCCTTACGATGTATATGCTTAATGACATAAGTTAAATACCAACCTATGCAAGCAATTGCCACTAATCGAAAGACACTTAAAAACAGCTTATTTATAAACGTCATACCATACGCCATGCCGTTATTCTCTACAAAAGCTATTTTAAACCAATTAGTGATTGAAATGCTTTCGCCTAACATCATGTTAGATTTCACTTCTATTTTAACCCATTGGTCAATAGCAAGTATGGCGACAACAATCAACCATGTTGCCACCAAACTTAACTGCTTATTATTTATTTTATTCACCTTTATTGCTTATTATTTATTTTTTTCGCAACTGTTTAGACGCTACACTGAGTGTTGCATGTGGTACAACACGAAGTCGTTCCTTAGGTATTAGCTCACCAGTGATACGGTCTATACCATAAGTTTTATTCTTTATTCTTATTAAAGCTGCTTCAAGACCTTGAATAAACTTATGTTGACGGTTTGCCATGCTAACTAATTCCTCTTTTAGACTGTGTAGAACTACCTTCTTCTAACGCTTTTATATTGCGGTGTAGTGTCGTCTACATCGTTACTATCAGCATTCATCAGTTGTCTAATCATGTCGTTATAACTGGCTTTAGCCAAAGTTATTTTCTCGTTAATGATGAGTTTAAATTCTTCCAACTCTTCATCACTGTAACGTGTTTGTGTTGTCATGGTATTCCTTTATTTTTGTTAGTACATTGATAATAAATACTATTTTTTCTCAACAAGGATATGCAAGTTAAATTCATCAAACTCGCTTTCTACACCATTGTTATCAGCAATAGTAATAGAGTCTGCAAGCACTTGCGCCTTAATATAATCTCCGAAAGCCTCAACAGCTTTGTTCATTACATCGTGAGATTCAAGTGTTATATTGATGCGGTCTGTAATTTCAAAACCCGATTCCTTACGTATATTTTGCACACGATTTATCAATTCGCGTGCCATACCTTCTTGAATAAGTGCTTCGGTAAGCTCCACTTCGAGCGCAACTGTTAGGTTTCCTTCGTTAGCCACTAACCAACCGGGGATATCTTCGTTAATAATTTCAAGGTCTTCTCTTTCCATTTTCACTTCAACATCTCCGATATTACCTAACACAAAAAACATTGTTTTTCTTTTTAAATCGCGTTCCACTTTCACAATATCTTCTTGTGTTAGTGTAGCCACTTGAGCAGCAATATCCTTCATCAACTTGCCATATTTCTTACCAAGTGTACGGAAATTACATTTTAAACGCTTAACAAGAACGCCTTCACCCTCAACAAATTTAAGTTCTTTTTACATTCACTTCACCCTTAACAAGTTCAGCTATTGCCTCAATATGTTTGCGTTGTTGGTCGTCTGTTGCAGGCACCATTATCTGCTGTAAAGGCTGTCTTACCTTTATATTCACCTTTCTTCTAAGGGCTAATACCATAGAAGTTATTTTTTTGAGCGATAGCCATTCGTGTTTCAAGGTCTCGGTCGATATACAGCTTCATTTGCTGTTGGGAATTGAGCAAGATGCACCGAATCGAATTCTTCACGCTTAGTAGCAGCCATTAAATCGCAATACAAACGATCTGCAAGAATGGTGCGAAAGGAGCTAACAACTTAGACACTGTTTCTAAACAAGTGTAAAGTGTTTGATAAGCACTTAGTTTATCGTCGCTCATTTCCTTACCCCCAGAAACGTTTACGGTTAAGACGTACGAACCAATTAGATAAGTCGTCGTTAACAAAAGCATCTATAAAACGTCCTGCTTTAGTAGGATTATAAGCTTCAAGTTCTTTCTCTACATTCTTTATTAAGGTGTGTAGACACGATAAAAATCCAACGGTCTATTTCAGGACGCTTAGCCAATGGAAGTTCATCTTCAGCAAATGAAAAGCCATCTACATTAGCATAGAGCGAGAAGAACGAGTAGGTGTTGTATAAAGTGCCAAAGAATTTACGGCGAACTTCATCTACTCCGTCTTTATCAAACTTGAGATTATCCCATGGTTCACTATTGGTCATCATGTAGAAGCGTACCGAATCGGCTCCATATCGTTCTATCATATCGAATGGATTTACAACGTTTCCAACATGTTTACTCATTTTATTGCCCTTAGAATCTAACACCAATCCCGTAGAGATAACGTTTTTAAACGCTACACTATCGAATATCATAGTAGCAATAGCATGTAGGGTAAAGAACCAACCACGAGTTTGGTCGACACCTTCGTTAATAAAGTCAGCAGGGAAAGCCTTGTTGTTATCTATCAATTCTTTATTTTCGAAAGGATAATGCACTTGTGCATAAGGCATAGAACCTGAATCGAACCACACATCTACAAGGGTCGGTTTCGCGTGTCATCGGTGTTCCTTTTGAGCTAACCAATGTGATATTATCGACATAAGGACGATGAAGGTCTACCTTGTCGTAGTTTTCTTGTGCATAATTGTTAGGGTTCAAAGCCATTATCTTTTAAAAGGGTTAGAAACCATAAAACCAACTTCAACCGCTTTTTTTCTATTTCGTTATAAAGTTCTTCTAACGAGCCAATACACTTTTTCTTCGCCGTCTTCGTCGCGCCAAATAGGTAGCGGTGTACCCCAAAAAAACGTGAGCGAGAGAGGTTCCAGTCGTTAAGATTTTCGAGCCAATTACCAAATCGTCCTGTTCCAGTAGATGCAGGTTGCCAATTGATTGTTTGGTTTAGTTCAAACATTCTACCCTTTTTAGCAGTACTTTTTAATAAACCAACTATCCAAAGGATAATATAAAAATAGGTTTATCAGTACGCCAACAATGAGGATAATTATGCACATGTTTTTTTCTATTTTAAAGGCTGTTCCAGCCGCTTTCATTTCAAGTGCAATAATTAAATTAAGGTCTTCTGCTGCATCAGCGGCTTTCTTATCGTACCCATTTACATTAAATTTAGGGTCGTAATCGTTCTTTACATAATCTCCCGCATGATGATTATAAGCCTCAACATTTAAGCAAGTAGACACGAAGTTTGCATCTAATTCGCCCACAACATAATATTTTCCTTGAAGGTCAACCATAGGTCTGGTTTCACCTTTTTTATTTATTAAGGCAATAGGAGGTATGCCTGCATCGTTAGCAACCTTAGCATCATCGGCTCCAAAGGTAGGAGCTATATGCACAATACCTGCACCATCTTCGGTTGTTACATAATCTCCCGGAATTACGCGGAAAGCTCTTTCGCTCATTTCTACAAACTTATCTTTACCATTTTCAGATGTAAAGACTTTTTCGGGGTGAGCTGTTGCATAATCAGTAACAAACTGGTGTGCTGTAATATCTAATTTAGCACAAGGTTTTACCCATGGCATTAGCTGTTCATAGGTCATATCTACAAGGTCGGTACCTTTGTATTTTCCTACTATTTTATAAGGAATAACTTTATCACCTTGCTTATATTCGTTAAAAGAAGCATCTTTACCTTCTTCATTAAAAATAAGCATTTAGTCTGCTTTCTGCTAAGATTACCGTTACAGGAGAACCATTATAAGGGTTAAAAAGTTTCGACAGCTACATAGTCGATATTTGGTCCAACACACAACGCTGTGTTAGATGCAAGCGTCCAAGGAGTGGTAGTCCATGCCATGAAATAAGGTGTTCCCCAGTTTGTCCATTCTTGTTTTTGGACTTAAAACCTTAAACAATGCCGTTACAACAGTGTCTTTAACATCACGATAACAACCGGGTTGATTAAGTTCGTGGCTCGACAATCCTGTTCCTGCAGCAGGCGAATAAGGCTGAATAGTATAACCTTTATAGAGATAACCCTTGGTATAGAATTGTTTTAATAACCACCAAAGCGTTTCTATATACTTGTTGTCGTAGGTGATATAAAGGGTGTTCTAAATCGACAAAATAGCCCATTTTCTCGGTTAGTTCTCGCCATTCTTCGGTGAACATCATCACGTTTTGTCTACATTTCTTATTATAATCTTCTACAGAAATGTATTTATCTGATGCCTTATTGTCGATATCTTTTTTGGTAATACCAAGCTCTTTTTCAACACCCAACTCAACAGGAAGCCCATGAGTGTCCCATCCTGCCTTACGTTTCACTTGGTATCCTTTCATTGTTTTGTAGCGATTAAAGGTATCTTTAATAGCTCTTGCAAGAACATGGTGTATACCCGGGTGTCCATTTGCAGAGGGAGGACCTTCAAAGAAGACAAATTCAGGGCAACCTTCTCTTTCTTTTATTGAGCGAAGAAACACGTCTTTTTCTTTCCACGCCTTTAAGATTTCGTTATTGGTCTTCGTTAAATCAAGACCTGTATATTCTGCAAATATCTTATTCATAGCAGTAAACTCTATTTTTTTAATTATTTTTATTTAGGTGGCAAAGATATGTAGTATGCCCAAATTTTTAGGCTTTGACTTGTTTTCGATTGCCTCTTTGTAACAAAAATAAAAAGTTGTTTAAAGGTTATTTTATGGTGATTGTAAGTAGTGTTGCATGTTTTACAATTGCAATGAAATAAAAACGAAAGAAACAAAGATGTGTATTAAAAAATTAACACTTGAGAATGCTAAAATTAACGTTTTGTTTTGTTGTAATTTTTATGCGTTTTTAGAAAAAAATAGCTAAGCTTTTTAAGCATATATCCCCACCCTTTTTTTGAGGTTCATTGGCATCTTTTTTCTGTATAAACGCCCTAAAATCTAAGCTTTTAGCGTGTTTTTATTTCTCTAAAAAACAGTTTTATGACTAAAAACACCTTGCATTTATTTCGCCAAACCACAAATGTTATAACGCAATAGCTTAGGTTTTAGGGTGCAATAGCTTAGGTTTTACCCTTTAATAGATAAGAGTTTAGGGTGTAAAACACAAGCTATTGCAACATAAACTCTAAGCTATTGCACGCTTTTTGTTCTATTTCTTATTTTTTTCAACATGTAATGTTCTTAAATAAAAGAAATAAAACCACAGTTTGACTATAAAAAAAGCTCTTATTACCTATAAATTTAGCCTTTTTCTTTCCCATTGGTTGAAACAACATTCGTAAATGTCGCTTATTTTTTTCACCTATTATATAATAGAATATGTTTCTATGCAACTTATATTCAGCTGTTAAAGTCTTAAAAAATAAATAAACATTTTATTCTATCGTTTATAAAAACCATTCGAATGTTTTTTTATTATTTTTGCATTCAAATTCAATACAACACACGTTTCTTTCCGTGAAACGTTTTTAATTCAAGATATTTTCACATACTTATGTATAGCAAAGATGTATTATCTTCTAAGAGTGTATCACAATTAGAAGAGATTGCTCAAGAATTAGGAGCCGAAATCAAAGCAAATTTTAATCATGAAGAGATGGTTTATGCTATTCTCGACCGTCAAGCGGTGGTAGAAGGTAATAAAAATCCACTTACAACAACCAGAAAAACGAACCAGAATAACTAAAAAGAGAAACAGACAGAGTTTATTCTGTAAACGGCAAAGAAGGTGAAAAATTTCGACGTTAAAAAGAATAAAATAAGCGGTGAAGCTCCTGCTTTATTCAAAAAAAGAAAATGCCGACGAGGATACAAATGCTACACCTTTTATAGAGGAAAAAGCAGAGGAAAAAGGAGCCAGTGGCACCTAAACCAGCCAAAAGAGGTAGAAAAATCTAAAAAAAGAATTAGAAGCTATTGCAAAAGAAAAAAAGCAGAAAGTCGAAACAGCAAAAGAAGAGGTTGCTGAGCCTCAAACACAAGAAACACCCTCTCCCTACGATTATCACTTATCCCGAAAAATATCGTTCCTGAACCTGAAAAAAAGCTGCCGAAGTAGAGTCGTCGATAGTACCAGAAGAAGGACTCAACCAAGGAGATACTAACATTATTCCTGCTGTAAACGAGGAAGAAAGAAAACTTATTTCCGAATTACAAGCCAAGATAAATGCTCGCAATGAACAAGCTGAGCCAGTGAAAGAAGATGTATTAGATGGCATTTGGGGACGGCGATCCGGGAGATGGAACCGACTTTATTACAGTGGTAGACATTCCTATTGAAGACCAAGGAGCTATGCCAACATACGATATTTTCGATAATCCTACGGTTCCAATGCAAACATCTGCGCCTGCAATGGTTGCTCCTTATAAAGAAGAACCACAAGCACCTTACGATTTTTCTGATATTATTTCTGCCACAGGTGTGTTAGAAATAATGCCCGATGGTTATGGTTTCTTGCGTTCAAGCGATTATAATTATCTTTCATCTCCTGATGACATTTATGTTGCAACATCGTTTATTAAACGCTATGGTCTTAAAACGGGTGATGTAGTTTGTAGTAAAGTACGCCCTCCACACGATGGTGAAAAGTATTTCCCTCTTACATCTATCGACAAAATAAATGGTAGAAATCCTTCAGAAGTGCGAGACCGTATCTCTTTTGAACATCTCACTCCTCTCTTTCCTAACGAGAAATTTGAGTTGTGTAGAGAACGTTCTACCACGAATTTAAGTACGCGTATTGTTGATTTATTCTCTCCAATAGGTAAAGGACAACGTGCTTTAATCGTGGCACAGCCTAAGACTGGTAAGACAATACTTATGAAAGATATTGCTAATGCCATAGCAGCTAATCACCCCGAAGCCTATTTAATGATGTTATTGATAGACGAACGTCCTGAAGAAGTTACCGATATGGCACGCACAGTGAATGCAGAAGTAATAGCATCTACCTTCGATGAACCCGCAGAACGTCATGTAAAGATAGCTGGTATAGTGTTAGAAAAAGCCAAAAGATTGGTAGAATGTGGCCATGATGTGGTTATTTTCTTAGATTCTATCACACGTTTAGCACGCGCTTATAACACCGTTTCTCCTGCGTCGGGTAAGGTTTTAACGGGTGGTGTAGATGCTAATGCGTTGCAAAAACCTAAACGTTTCTTCGGTGCAGCTCGTAATATAGAGAATGGTGGCTCGTTAACAATCATTGCAACAGCCCTCATTGACACTGGAAGTAAGATGGATGAAGTTATCTTTGAAGAGTTTAAAGGAACAGGAAACATGGAGCTTCAATTAGACCGTTCATTAGCTAATAAGCGCATATTCCCTGCAGTTAATCTCGTAGCATCAAGTACACGACGAGATGATTTATTACAAGATAGAACAACATTAGACCGTATGTGGATTTTAAGAAAATATATATCTGATATGAATCCAATAGAGGCTATGAATGCAATTCATAACAAATTAACCCATACACGCGATAATGAAGAGTTCTTATTGTCAATGAATGATTAAGAATGAATAAGTTTATAGAGGTTAAAGGCGCACGGGTTAACAACCTAAAAATGTGAGTTTAACCATTCCACGTAACGAATTTATCGTTATTTCAGGTGTTTCTGGCTCAGGAAAGTCATCACTTGCTTTCGATACTCTTTTATGCAGAAGGACAAAGAAGATATGTAGAATCGCTTTCATCTTACGCTCGTCAGTTCTTAGGACGTATGAGTAAACCCGAATGCGACTACATAAAAGGACTTCCACCTGCTATCGCTATAGAGCAAAAAGTTAATTCTCGAAACCCTCGTAGCACAGTAGGAACATCAACAGAGATATACGAATATCTTCGATTATTATATGCTCGAATAGGTAAAAACCTACTCTCCTATTAGTTCGCAAGAGGTAAAGAAACACAGCATAGACGATATTTTAGAGCGTATTCAATCGTTCGATAAAGGTACAAAAATTTGTGCTTTTATCGCCTTTGGTATTAACTAATAATCAAACATTAACAAGCCGTTTAGAGCTTGCCTTTCGTGAAGGATACACTCGTTTATGGTATAAAAAACGACTTTTTTTACCCATAGAAGATGCCTTAGAACAAAAATGTTTTTAACGATAACACTTGCGATAAAGAGGTTTCATTGGTAATAGACCGATTAAGTGTAGACGATAGTGAAGAGTTTATTTCACGCATAAACGACTCGTTAGAAACAGCTATTTACGAAGGAAATGGTGCTTGTTCGTTACTCTTTTTACCATCTCATTTAATGTATTCTTTCTCTACTCGATTTGAAGCAGATGGTATTACATTTAATGAACCCACAGACAATATGTTCTCATTCACATCTCCTTTGGGCGCATGTCCTAAGTGTGAAGGCTTTGGAAAAGGTGTTAGGAATAGACGAAAAAAATTAGTTATTCCAAAAAACAAACCTAAGTGTTTACGATGGTTGTGTGCAGTGTTGGCATGGTGAAAAGATGAAAAAATTGGAAAGAAGAGTTTTGCCGTAGAGCAACAAAAGACAACTTTCCGATTTTTGAACCCTATAATAAATTGTCGCGTTCGCAAAAAGATATGTTATGGAAAGGTTTGCCTTCCGACCGTCATCTGCCAGAGAAAGAACGCATTTGTATTAACGCTTTCTTTGCAACTCTCAAAGAAGGAACGTATAAAATACAAAAAATAGAATCATGATAAGTAGATACTCTGGTAAAAACAGTATGCGACGAATGTTATGGTTCACGATTAAAGAAAGAAGCTACATGGGTAAAGATTAACGGCATGAGCATTACCGATTTGGTAGAAATGTCGATAAAGAATTTACTTGAATGGTTTAACCATCTCACCTTAACTCCTTACGAAGAGCAGGTAGCAAAACGCTTATTGGTAGAAATAAAAATAGACTTGGCTTTTTACAAAACGTGGGATTGAGTTATCTCACCTTAAATAGACAGTCTAATTCTCTAAGTGGTGGAGAGAGTCAACGTATCAATTTAACCACTTCTTTGGGTAGTTCGTTGGTTGGTTCGCTATACATTTTAGATGAACCCAGCATTGGTTTTACACTCAAAAGACACTGAAAAGCTTATTCATGTATTAAAAAGATTTTGCAATCATTGGGCAACACTGTGGTGGTAGTAGAGCACGACCCAGACATGATTAAAGCAGCTAATCACTTAATAGATGTAGGTCCTGATGCGGGAAGATTAGGTGGAGAGATTGTGTATAATGGTGCTTTACAAACAGTGTTAGCAGGTTCTAAAACCGATTTATTAAAGCAATTTCCTCACTCTCACACGTTAAAATACTTATTAAACGTTGAGAAAATAAACGTTCCCGACACTCGACGTGCTTGGAATAAACAAATAGAACTAACAGGAGCGCGCATGAATAACCTACGTGGGGTTAATGCTTTGTTTCCTTTTAAACGTATTAACTGTTGTTACAGGTGTAAGCGGTTCGGGGAAAAATCGTCGCTTATTAAGGGCATTCTTTACCCTGCAATGAAGCGTAAGTTAGACGAAGTTGCCGACATTCCGGGCGAGTTTGATGAGTTAAAAGGAAGTTGGAAAGACATTAAACACGTTGAATTTGTTAACCAAAATCCCATTGGTAAAAGTTCAAGGTCTAACCCTGCAACCTACATTAAAGCGTACGATGCTATTCGACAGCTATTTGCTGAGCAACCTTTGTCAGAAAGCAATTGAGGCTCACTCCTCAATATTTTTTTCGTTTAATACTGATGGTGGTAGATGCGAAGAATGTAAGGGTGCGGGTGTTATTACGGTAGAGATGCAGTTTATGGCCGACCTTGTTTTAGAGTGCAAGCTTTTGTCATGGAAAGCGTTTTAAGCAAGATGTTTTGGAGATAATGTTTAATGGTAAAAAACATTAACGATGTGTTAAACATGACTGTTCTGGAAGTCTATTGAGTTCTTTTCAGCTCCACCATCAAAAACAATCGTTAATAAATTGAAGCCATTACAAGATGTTGGACTGGGTTATATCAAGTTGGGTCAGAGTTCATCTACACTCTCTGGTGGCGAAAACCAGCGTGTAAAATTGGCTTATTTCATAGGTCAAGAGAAACAAGATGCCACTCTTTTTATCTTTGATGAGCCTACTACAGGACTTCATCTCAATGATATTAAAAACTTCTCAAAGCTTTTGATGCGCTAATAGCAAGAGGTCACACGCTCATTGTTGTTGAACACAACTTAGAAGTGATTAAATGTGCCGACTATGTGATTGATATGGGGCCTGAAGGGGGCGATAAAGGAGGGAATATTATATGTGTGGGAACTCCTGAAGACATTGCTAAACACCCTGAAAGTGCTACAGGAAGATACATTAAAGAGGTGCTATAAAACTTATAAACCACATTTACACTACAATAAAAAGCTATGTAAAACACATTTTTACATAGCTTTTTTTATTATTTATCTCCCTTTGTTTGTGGGGTTATATCTTTGTTTTTATGAGCAGTGTTCACAGCTCACTACATTTTTATTTTGCCATAAACACCTTTACGTATGTTTTTGTTCTCTGTGCGTTAAATGCACCTCTACACCATATTTACGATGCAGATGTTCTGCCACATGTTGTGCCGAATAAACACTACGATGTTGACCTCCTGTGCAACCAAAAGAAAACATTAAATGCGTAAACCCTCGTTCTAAATAGCGTTCTACGTGAGCATCTGCCAACTGATACACCGAGTTTAAGAAGGTTAATATTTCGCCATCTTCCTCTAAAAACTTTATCACGGGATAATCTAACCCTGTGAGTTTTTTATAAGGTTGATAACGTCCCGGATTATGAACGGCTCTACAATCGAACACATAACCTCCCCCATTGCCCGATGAATCTGAAGGAATACCTCGATGATAAGAAAAACTATACACCTCTACAATTAGCTTTTTAGGCTTTTTCTTCTTGCTCGTCATGCGTTTTAAAAGACGGTGTTTCAGTTTTTTTTCTACAGAGTTTTTCACCTTAAAAGGGTCTAAATTTACCAGTCTATCGAGCAACTCTTTTAAATAAACACACTCTTTTAATACGCTCGTTTCTTGCAATATTTTTGCGCAAATTGCTCATTGCTGGCGGAATACTTTGTATGAAATGTGCTTTTCCTTGCATATATCCTCTAAACCCATAAGCACCCAACACTTGCAATAATCTAAATAAAACAAACAGGTTTAGCTTATCTCTAAACTCATTAAAGCTGGGTAGTGCGACGTAAGTGCCTAATTTTTTTCGTAGTAAACAGCTATGAGCTTTTCTCTTAATTCATCGTTATATAATGCTGAGCCTCGCCACAAAAACGAAAGCCCAAATCATAATAATAAGGCCCTTTTCTACCACCTTGAAAAATCTATAAACGAAAGGTTTTTATGGCTATCTATCATGATGTTCCGAGCCTGAAAAATCACGATACATAAAAAACCTTGTAGCGTTTCTTGAGTTAAAAGAGAAGTTTCAAACAATTAAAAATCTTGTTCTAGTTTTAACTCATTAAACTCTAAGGGCATGAGTTTTAAGAAGCAATATTTAAAATAATGAAGGTCGAACATTACATTGGTAACATCGAACAACGATTGCGGATAACACTTGCTCCAATCTAAGTTTTCCGCCCCTTTAACCTGCAAAAATAGGCAAATGTTTCATTACATTTTCTAACCATTCTGCTTGTTCGCTACTATATTTTCCTCCTTTTGCTACGTGCATCTGCAAAGGCATCGAAAAAGAGATTGATTGCCTAAATCTGTTTGAAGGTAACACAAATGGTCGTTGCTCACGGCTAACACCTTAGGCACCGATATGTTTTTAGCACCTAAATGATGCGATAAATACACAAAAGCGCAGTTTTCTTCGGCATCTTTTTCCCACTGCACCAATAAGGGTTGACCCGTCTACCGCTATGAAACGATAATAAGAACGTGTACTTCCACCTGCCTTAATGGTTTCTATTTGTGCAGGTTCTGCTCCCTGTATAGCTTTTTATATAGTTGTAAAAGTGTGTCCATGTGTAGCGTTTTTTATTTATCGTTATGTTTTCGTTTTTTATTTTCTACATAAGTCATTATAAAAATGTTCTAACACAAATAGCAATAAAACAATGCCTAACGACATGAAAAAGACGAGGTGAGATATAATAATCCACCTGTTATAATAAGAAAAAAATTACAAATTTCTTCCAATCAATACCTAAGTTGCTCATGTTTACAAAGATAGTTATTTTTAGCGAAACACATCGTTTTTTTATATCCGAAAACTATTTTTTTATATGTTCCCTACCCTCGTTTTTGCCGTTTTTAGTGGCTATTTTGTGAGCGTTTTGTTACATTTCATTTTTATGTTTTAGCGTAAAAATGGGGCTATGCACTTAGCTATGAAGGGGCAATTGGTGGTAGAAAAAGAGCGAAAAACAAACGTCACAGGCAAAACTCATAGCTTTTACACGCATAAAAAGAAAGTGATTGAAACATAAAAACAAGGGTTTAGGGTTGCAAAAAGCTAAGAGTTTTGCGTTAAAAAACATAAGGGTTTACCTCCTAATAGCTTATGTTTTAGCTCTTAATACCTATATATTGCATGGTAAAACCTAAGCTTTTGCACTGTTTTTAGGTTAAAAATGCCGTTTTAAAGGGGTATTTATAAAAAAACAGAAGAATAGCTATGTCATTTAAGAACGAGATAAATAAAAAAATAAAACGAGGGGCAGAAATAAGGCGTTTTTCAGTGCGTTTTTTTAAGTTCAACAGTAGACTTATCATCTATGAAAAAAATAATGTGCAATGATTGATGTTACAAGCGACATCTTGGTAAGAACTATTTATTTGTTTATAAAAAGTGCTATTGCGTTAACAAAATAAGTGCGCTAAAAAGTCGATTTCTACCAACTACTTTAAATTCACAACTCTTCTTTGGTGTTTTAATGAGCTATCTATAACAATCGCATACACCCACCATAAAGAGCCAATTCACTATTGTTGCATTATCTGCTCACAGTCGCCTCACATTCTATTTCAAGTATATTTCTGTATCACTCTTCTTCTCTACTTCAACACTCTACACACCAATAGGGATATTCCCCTAACCTTGTAGGGAAAAACCTTTCAATACTTACGTTTCGTTTCCTATCTTTGCAACGTAAACAAATAAAAAGATGGCTTATGAAAAGATATTTTTTTACATTATTACTCGCTCTATCTATGGCAGTAACAGCATCGGCAATGAATTATCATCAAGCAAAACAACACGCTTTATTTCTTGCAGATAAAATGGCTTACGAGCTTAATTTAACTGAAGAACAATACGAAGCTGTGTACGAAATAAATTTAGATTACCTATTAAAGGTAGATTGTTACGACGATGTGTTTGGTGTTTACTGGGATAGAAGAAATGCCGATTTGCGTTATATACTATTCGATTGGCAATATAGAGATTTTCTAAATGCCTCTTATTTTTTTATCGTCCATTGCATTATAGCGGTGGTTATTGGCGTTTTTCTCTTTACTCTCGTTACCCAAGACGCGACTATTATTACTTTGGTGAACCACGTTTTTACAGCTATTATCAAAGGCGGTCACAGCTGGTATAATAACAATAACAAGTCATGGTATTATGGAAGAAGTTTCGGAAACGGTGCTCCCGGTGGCTATTTAGGTATGAGAGATGCCTTTGATGGTGGTTCTTGGAGATATAATTCTGCAAAATGTGAGTCCGAGCAGACGCAACAGTGATTTGTATAACGATAATGGTTATTATTATGACAACTCGTATAATAATCGTTACACTGGCAGAAGTTACGACAGTTTTGGCAATCGTCAGAGTAGCACTCGTGTAACAGTAGAACAGATGTATGGTGGTTTTAGAAGTTCAGACAACCAGACTTTTCGGTGGCAGTTCTTCATCACGCAGTAGCAACATGCATAGCTTTGGAGGTTCTACTCGTAGTGGTTCGAGTTTCGAAAGCAGGTCGAACAGCTCTTCAAGTAGTAGTTTTGGCAGTGGTTCTCCTTCAAGACGATAATCCCAAAAACGCTTTAAAAGCTATTGAAAAACAAATGTTGTGAAACACTTGTATTAGCTTAATCTTTTAAAAATAGAAAGGTTGAAATAAAAAAGTCTATGTAGTTTCTATGTTTAAACACACTCAATTTTAAAAGTACACCTATATAATAATGTGTTTTTTTCGTTATTATATATCGTTTTTTTCTCAATAGCTTTTTTATCCTTTTGTTTTACTATTGATAACGTAAAACAAAGGATATTTTATGAAATAAAAACACAAACATTATAATCAAAAATATAGAAAACTAAAAACAATTTGTATTTTTGCAAAAACAAACAATTATGAAATTATTACAAAGTTCTTTCTTTCGTGCCTTATGTTGCATTATTATTGGTGGTTTAATGATTAACAATACCACTCAAACATCTCAATGGATTGTGACAACAATAGGTTGCTTATTCTTCGTATCGGGTGTTATTTCTTGCGCCAGCTATTATGCTTCTAAAAAAATAAAAAAATACATCTGTTGAACTGTTCGATGCTAATGGAAATAAAATAAATAGCAGTGTTTCTTCGTTTCCAGTAGTGGGCATTGGTAGCATGGTGTTAGGTGGTTTGTTGGCTCTTATGCCACAAACATTCATCAAGGGTCTTAACTATGTCATTGCCATTATCTTAATAATAGGTTCTATCAATCAGTTTATCAACTTATCAAATGCTAAAAATAGCTAAAAATAGGGTGCTTTCTTCTGGATTATTCCTTGTATTACGCTTCTATTGGCTTAGCCACTATCATTAAACCCACCCTTTTTCCGACCTATTAGTGTTAATAATTAGTTGGGCTCTTTTAGTATATGGCGTGTCAGAAGCAATCAACGCTTTCCACATTTATCGCATAAAAAAAGTCTTACACCTCATATAAAAGAAGTGAAAGACACAAACCGATTCTTGATGATAAAGAGGCACAAGAATAAAATAAACGGAAAGATGTAGAAAAAGAAAAAGTTAATCGTAATAACATTAAAAAGGTTTTCTTAGTGTATATCACTACACAAGAAAAACCTTTTTGTTATTGTATAAATATATATTAGTTTAGCGATTATTGCTAAATCTCTAATTATTCTTTCACAGGAACCGTCTCAAATGTCTTCTTAAGAAGTGCCCAGAAAGGTTCAACAGTAGAGATTAAACAACGTTCATTAGTAGTGTGTGGCGAACGAATAGTAGGTCCTAACGACACAACATCCATGTTAGGATACTTTCCAAGGATAATAGAACACTCTAAACCAGCATGGTCTACTTGTTCAACAGCTCTGCTCCCAAAACAATTCTTTATAATTCTTTTCGAGCAATTTAAGTATCTCACTGTTCACATTTGGGTCCCAACCACCATAGCTTTTTACTAAAGGTTGTCTTCATTCCTACCATATCAAAGCAGCTCTTTAACGTAGTTGCGATGTATTCTTTCATATCTTCATTAGAACTACGAGCTAAGATTTTAAACTTTGCAGAGCCATTTTCAATATCTATAATAGCAAGATTTGAAGATGTTTCTACTACCGATGGAATTGCAGGAATCATTCTCATAACACCATTATGACAAGCATAAATAGCGTTAATAAGGTTATCTTGAATTTCTTCTGGCACTTGTTTAGCAGGTGTTTCCACGTTTTCAGTGTAGAATTCTATACCCTCTTCAATGCCATTATACTCTGCAATAAAGTCGTTTTTCCAGTCTTCTACCAACGCTTTCACATCTTCTACGTTCTCTTTAGGCATAGTTAACACCACTGTAGCATTGAAAGGAATAGCATTACGCATATTTCCTCCGTGCCAAGAAACAAGACGTGCTTGCAATCTTTCAATGGCTCACGCACAAAACGCACCATAAGTTTGTTAGCATTAGCACGTCCTTTGTGTATTTCTAAGCCCGAATGACCTCCTTTTAGTCCCTTTAATGTAACACGAAGAGCCACATCTTCAGAGTCGGTATCTACTTCTTGATAATCTAAAACAGAAGTAACATCAATACCACCTGCACTACCTATAACGAATTTACCCCATGTTTCAGAGTCGAGATTTAAAAGAATATCACCTTTTAATTCACCTTCTGGAAGGTCATTAGCTCCGTACATACCTGTTTCTTCATCAGCTGTTATGAGTCCTTCGATAGGTCCGTGTTGTATATCAGTTGCTTCCATAACTGCTAAAAATAGCAGCAACACCCATACCATTATCACTTCCTAATGTGGTATTACGTGCTTTAACCCATTCTCCATCAATGTAAGTTACGATAGGATCTGTTTCAAAGTTGTGGTTACTATCTGGTGATTTTTGAGGCACCATGTCCATGTGTGCTTGTAAAGTGATAGTTTTTCTATTCTCCATACCCGGTGTTGCAGGTTTACGCATCACAATGTTACCAGCTTCATCTTTAAATGCTTCTACTCCAACCTCTTTGGCAAAGTTTAATAAGAATTGTTCTACTTTGTCTAAATGTCCTGATGGACGTGGCACTTGAGTTAAGGCATGGAAGTTTTTCCACACAACTTCTGGCTTTAAATGTTTAATTTCACTCATGATTATTTATTTTTAATGTTCTTATTATTCACACTTAAAAGTGTAGTTATTGCGCCCAAATAGTTTGTTATTACACAGAATAAACTATAGTTATTGGCTAATATTTTTTTAATGTAAAAGTTATATATTTTCGTTTTTAGCAACAGCATTTTGTTTCTGACTTGTTAAGGAAAGAGCCGTCCAACCGTACACTCCTAACACTACAACAAGCAACGTTTGAACCGTATGCACTATTAAAACAAAATAAAGAGCATCGGGTTCTGCCACTCCATAAAGCATAAGCATTATTTTAATAGCAAAGTGCCATGGTCCTGCTCCGTTAGGTGTTGGCACAATAACCGCAATACTTCCCACCACAAAGGTAACCAAAGCACACCATAATCCCAAACCACTTGTTGCTTCAAAGCAAAAGAATGTGAGATAATAATGTAAGAAGTAGCTTGCCCATATACCCAATGTTAGCATAAGAAAGAGCGGTTTATTGTTTACACTTTTTAAAGATGTTATGCCCTTCCATATATTCAATAATGTGCTTTTTAACTTGTTATAAACAGCCATTTTTTTAATAATAAAGAAGCCTAACACCATAACAGACACCCCACACAACGCTGTTATAAGATAGCCTATCATAGAGAAATGCGCCAAAATGTTATCTACATTGGTGCCTGTTTCATTGAAGAAAGTGCCAAAAACCTTCACTTGTAACACAATAGTGACAAACGTGATGCTCATTACCAACAACGAATCTATCAATCGTTCGGTAACTACTGTCCCCAAAGCACTTGTAAACGACACGCCTTCGTAGCGTTTTACTACACCACATCGAGCAAATTCTCCGATACGAGGAACAATCAAACTGGCAGCATAAGAGGTAAAAAATAGCATTACACAGCGTACTCATTCGGGGTTTTTCTCCCAGAGGTTCGAGCGTTTGACGCCATCTATATCCACGAAATAGCTGAGCTAATATGCCAAAGGGAAACGACAATAACATCCACGTCCAATTCATTTCGTGCCACATCACATGTTCTTATGCGCTTAAAATCGAAATCTTTATACATCCAAAAGAGTATCAATCCCCCTAAAAATAAGCGAGAATACTATCTTAAAAAAATGTTAGACGTGATGTTTTTTTAATTAAATTCATTAGCTTTTGCTTTCTTTATTTCTTACGTGCAAAAAGCAGCTCCCCATCGCCCCTCTTCCTTATTGCAAATATACAAGAAAACCCTAAAATAGCCAAAACACTGATACCACTTTTTATACATTATTTATATATAAAGAGATACCAAAAAGACTGGTTTGTTACACTTTAAACCATCTTTTTCTTTAATCGTTAAAAAATAAAAAGATAAGCGAAGACAGAAAACATAGTAAGTAAACAAAAAAAGAATAATATAACGCTGTAAACAACTGATACATATCAACTAACCCATTAGCTATCATTGACGTCTATCAAATATATAGCCATTTAACGCTTATTTTCTTAGAAATTGTTTGCGCACACACTAAAAAAAGCAATACCTTTGCATCGAACAAAGTATTCAAGGATAATTTAATTTAAAAAGAAAGGTAAAAAAATGATTACAGTAATGAGTATTGCTATCGTAGCAGTTTTTGATTGCACAAGCAGTTAATTTAGGAAACAAAATCAACTTGGGTAACAAATAAACCCTCATTTGTTTTCGTTTTTAAACGTTTACGTTCAGCCAGTTTATCAGTCTAAAACATTTTTTTAGAATTGATATGGCTAACAAACGTAACACGTTAAAACATTGAAAACGAACTATTTATAGTAACAATTATAGCACAAGGCGGAACGATTTGTATCGTTTCGCCTTATTTGTTGCAATATATTTTGTAAATTTGCACACATAAAACAACAATACATGATAAAGCAAGTTAAGCCCAAAAACTTAGGACAGCACTTTTTTTAACCGATGAGAGCATTGCTTTGAGCATAGCAAACACCGTAGATGCCTGCCCCGACCTACCTGTTTTAGAGATAGGACCTGGTATGGGAGTGCTCACTAAATATTTAGTGAAGAAGCAAAGACCCTTTAAAGCTGTTGAAATAGATAAAGAATCGGTAGATTATTTACATGCTGCTTACCCTTCGTTACAAGAGAATGTTATTTCGAACGACTTTTTAACGATGAACCTAAACGATGTTTTTTTAACGGCAAGAGCTTTGTTCTTACAGGAAATTACCCTGTATGATATATCTTCACAGATATTTTTTTAAGATGTTAGACTATAAGCATCTCATTCCATGTTGCACGGGAATGATACAAAAAGAAGTGGCTTTTACGCATGGCATCGGCACCCGGTAACAAGGCTTATGGCATTCTTTCGGTACTTATTCAAGCGTGGTATAACGTAGAATATCTTTTCACTGTAGACGAACATGTGTTTAATCCACCGCCAAAAAGTGAAGAGTGCGGTAATAAGAATGACACGGAACAATGTGGAAGACTTAGGGTGTAACGAAACATTGTTTAAGCGTGTGGTGAAAACGGTGTTTAATCAACGTAGAAAGATGTTACGAGTGAGCTTAAAACAGATGTTTACGATGGGTGTTGCACGCAACGATTTTTTTACACACAAGAGGTAATGACTAAACGACCAGAACAATTGTCTGTGGCACAATTTGTTGAACTTACCAACATTGTGGAACAAGAAATGAAGTGGATAGAAGAAAACAAATAAAACCCATAAGGCTATTTATTTTGCATAAAGATAAGGACTGTTTTAGTCCTTATTTTTTTGTTTATAAAATTTTTTTGTTTTAGAGAAAATAGCTAAGCTTTTACCCTTTTTTTATCTGTTTGTTTTTTTCTACTTTTTGCTCTTAAAACATAACTAAAAAAATGCAAAAACATATAGGTTTTACATTTACAGAACACAAGTTATACAAACACACAAAACAAGCTATTAGCGTGTAAAAGCTTAGAGTTTAGGATGAAAAAGATAAGCTATTAGCCCTTAAAACACCGTATATTGGCTCCTAATAGATAATGTATTGCATGCTAAAACCTAAGCTATTGCACGTTTTTTTACAAAAAAAGCCCTTTTTATAGTTGGTTTCTACTTTTTTTCATCTCAAAACTCTCGTTTTTTTATCCGTTGTTAGTGTCGGTTAAAAAAAGTGGCAAAAAAATAAACCACTTTTTTTGAGCTATTGATGCCATAAATCCTCTTTTGTTCTTTTCTTCCAACTTACCTCCTTACACAAAAAGGCGATGAGCTTATATTGCTCATCGCCTTTTATTGATAATTTATCTCTAAACAGTGACCTTATTATATGACTGAATAAAGCCCTTAACCTTGTATTTTTTTGCATTAACGAAATGAGCGTTTCACCCAACTGTTGAGCCTCTTCTTCGGTTTTAGCTTCGCTATAAATGCGAATAATAGGTTCTGTATTACTCTTTCTAAGATGCACCCAAGAATCGGCAAAGTCTATCTTCACACCGTCAATATCTGTAATGGTTTCGTTGGCATAATGTGCTTTTACGCCTTCAAGGATAGCATCTATATCGGTAGTAGGTGTTAAATCTATCTTGTTTTTAGCCATAAAAATAAGTGGGATAAGTGGCTCTTAACTGGCTTGCTGTGCAACCTTTATGTGCCAAACAAGAAAGAAATAAGCCCACACCAACAAGTGCATCACGCCCATAATGGCTTTCAGGATAAATCACTCCACCGTTTCCTTCACCTCCAATAACAGCATTCACAGCCTTCATCTGTGTAGTAACATTCACTTCGCCCACAGCTGCTGCGGTGTAATTTCCCTTGATGTTTAAGTGTAACATCTCGTAAGGCACGAGTAGAACTAAGGTTAGAAACGGTGTTTCCTGCTGTTTTTGAAAGTACATAATCTGCTACACTCACCAGCGTATACTCCTCTCCAAACATGTCACCATTCTCACATATAAACACTAAACGGTCTACATCTGGGTCTACAACAATACCTAAATGATAGCCTCCCTTTGCCATTTCGCCCATTATTTGTGTAAGGTTTTTAGCTAAAGGTTCGGGTGTGTGCGCAAAATGTCCAGTAGGTTCTCCGTTAATCACCTTGTATTCTACCCCCTAATTTGTCGAGTAGTTTTGGCATAATAACCCCTCCTACTGAGTTCACCGCATCTACTAACACTTTAAATTTGGCAGCTTTTTATCGCCTCAACGTCTACCAATTTTAAGTTTAACACATGTTCAATATGTTTTTCATCGTAAGTGTCGTCGGTTTCATACACCCCAATATGGTCGATGTCTGCATAACAAAATGCTTCTTTTTCGGCAATTTCTAAAATGTTTTGTCCATCTTCTGCTGTTAAAAACTCTCCTTCTTTATTAAGCAGTTTCAAAGCATTCCACTGTTTAGGATTATGACTTGCCGTAATAATAATTCCTCCATCGGCTCCTGCCATCTTAACAGCTAACTCGGTAGTGGGCGTTGTTGCTAATCCAATGTTTTTAACATTGTAGCCCATTCCGATAAGTGTTCCACACACAATGTTCATCACCATTGTTCCAGAAATGCGTGCATCTCTACCTACAACAATGGTGTTAGAGCCATTAGGGGTTATTTGTTTAATGTAAGAAGTTGTAGGCAGATGTGAATTTAACCACATCTAACGGACTTAAATTGTTTCCTGGTTCACCTCCAATGGTTCCTCTAATTCCTGAAATTGATTTAATAAGTGTCATTCAATTATTGGCTTATATTTATAAATGAGTATAAAAACAAAACAAGGATACACCTTACATTTTGTTGTAGGGCATATCCTTATTGATGTTATAATATTTTTATTTTCCGCGTTGATATGTAATTGTGTAAAAGCAAGGATAACGTCCACGGTTCGCCGAACTTTGTCCTTCGGTGTGTGGAACAATAAGGTTTACCTTTGCAATGCTTTCTTTTTCACTCGATACACGTCCGACATTGATGTATGAAAGAGGCACTAACCAGCCCGAAGGAACAGCTGTACTGCCATAAGCTCTGCTCATTAAGCTCGAACTACCATCGAATGAGGCAGTAAAGTTTGCATAATTACGTCGCACTTGTAGCTCTTCTACAATTGAAGAGAAATAAGGCACGTTGTTAGAAAGCAACAAACTGTCGGTAAAAATGTTTGTTTCGTCAAATCGACAAAGCAACGTAGACGAGGCATTATTTGGTAAAGGCTCTCCTACTCCCTTACTAACAATTTGCATATAAACCCCATTTCCTTCAAACAAAACATATTCGTTATTACTTACATCGGTAGTGTTTCCTTTCTCGGAGAATTCTTTTTCAGAAATAACTTTTATGCCTTTTTTCTCAATAAAACGATTGATGGCTTGTTTTTTTCTTTCTTTTTGGTCGGCATAAGTGTCGTATTTATCACAAGACACAAAGCTAATGGCTAACAAGAAGAGCCATATTAAGAGATTTTTTTATTATTTTTTTTCATACTTATATGGAGTTTTTTTAACGCCTTATGTAGGCTTTTGATGCAAAGTTAACAAAAAGAATGAATAACAGAAAAACAAAGAAAAATGTTTTTTTAAGGATTTATTATAACCTTAATTTCGCAACACTATTATAAATTAAACTTTTTAAGTACCTGAGCAACAAAAAGTTGCCCAGTATTCTATCATGTCGAAGAATTCACTTATCTTAGTGTTGCAAAAAAATCAAGAGAATTCGACGATAGACATGGTGAAGATACAAATTATCTCTGTACCAGCCAAGTGGATCAGGACATCAAGGCGGTATGTGCTGAATATCTATACCTGTAATAATGCTTACACAGATGTTTTCCAAACTGATTCTGGATAACGCCTACAACTTATGGGTATGATACTGCGTATTGCCTCAAGTCACATTGCGGGGTAAGGGGATATTGTAGACAGAAGTGAGTGCTTCAAGTTCAAATTATCTGCAAAATTCAGTAATGAGAGAACGTGTAAACGCAATAAGGACGTTTAAGGGCTTAGTTGCGAATTTGAGGCTATACTATATTAAAGTTTCATCTTCACCCCTATCTCTGCCACCTTCGCAGCATCATAATCGGCCTTGATGCGAGCATAATCTCTGCCGCCATACGAGCTTGAAACAAGATAATATAATTTCTCTCCATACTTCTCCAGCACCACATCAATATATAATATCTCTCCTGTCAGCAGGCGCATCATGGGCAGATGGTCGTATCTGAAGCGTACCTCCATCACTCGACAGTTATACTGACGTGCCTCCTCCAAATGGTCAAACATGCTCAGATCCGTCGTAAAGTAGGGCCTCGTCAATACCGCAAAAACAAGTGGAATTTGCCCGCAATCAGGGTGAAGACTACGCCTTTGAACTTATAGTTTTTTATACGCCTCGTAAGAACCATGATACGCAAAAAGGCAGGTGAGCGTAAGAGGAAAAATGCCTCTAAATACTCCGCCTCGCTGATGCGTTGGCAGTCTTGAAAAGTATCGTACAGTCGTGCCACAGCCATCGCCTCGTCTTCATGGTACACATCTCTTGCCACACCCTCTTCTTCTCTGAAATCGTGCACCACCTGTCCACCTCTAAGATAGGCATATTCTGGCCAATCATAGCCGTGAATGAGCAGATACGAGTCCAACAGATGCAGATCCCGACGTATGATAATCTCGTGAAGTATATCTTGCATTGGTTTCAACGCTTTCACGGCGTGGGCTACCGGCCCGCAAGCCTCTATCTTGAGCATCAGGCTGCTCTCGACAACGCATGCGCCGTCTCAAAACCATAGTCTTGCCACAGACACCTCCACACCTCTGCGAGCCTTCTCTCTATCTCTTCCTGCTCCGTCTGCCAGTTGCTGCGACGCAGCGGAATCACCACCGAGAAAGCTGCATCTGCTCTCCGCTTCCCGTGAGCAATCCCTATCTCCGTCAGCTCATAGGGCGTACACCATCGAGTCTTCAAAAAGCAAGCACTCTATTCTGCCCTGCGGCAATCTCCTGATGCGTCAGTGCCTCTATGGCTGTGGCAAAATTGTCTTCCCATTCGATGCGATAGCTCTCGGTCGGTGCTTCCTCGCTCGCTGGCAATGTATCCGTGCCGTCCTCCGCCTTATCTGCCGACGTCTCCATCTCCAGCACGTCACGCTTCTCGGCCCGCTTCTGGTGTAATGCTCTGCCCAGATGATCGCCCCGCCGATGAGCAGACCAATCACTGTGGGCCCCTTACCGCCAATGGCAACGACCCTTAAGACCAATGCTCCGATTTTCGTCAAGACAATAGCAATGAGCAGCCATTGAAATATAGATTTAATAAAATGATGGTTCATATATGGTTTACCTTACCCTTAATTCCGCAACACTATTATAAATTAAACTTTTTATATCTGAGCAACAAAAAAAGTTGCTTTAGGATTTTGCCATGTCAGAATTTTCACTTATTTTAGTGTTGCAAAAAAACAAGAGAATCCGACTATAGACATGGCGAAGATACAAATTAAATCTGAGAGACTCACTCCTTTTGGGGGATTATTTTCAATCATGGAGCAATTTGACTCCACATTATCATCTGTAATCGACTCAACCCTCGGTCTAAGGTGTAGATCATTCGGTTATCAGTACAGCGAAATCATCCGTTCTCTCATGAGTAAAGTGGGTGCTTCAAGTTCAAATTATCAGCAATTTCAGCAATGCGGGGACATGTAAACGCAATAAGAACGTTCAAGGGCTTAGTTGCAGATTTGAGGTATAATAATATGTGTATATAGCCTTTTTTATTTATAATAGTTTTTGAGTTTGTGGTTATTTTAGTGAGTTTTTATAAGCGTGTAACAGATAAAAAGATTATCTTTGCAAAAGACATTTAAGCTATAAAACACAGATGTGTTGATGTTTTTACGCAATATGCAACAAATGATTTAGTGGTTCTTTAACTCTTTATGTTTTATACATAAAAGAAAGGCCTATTAGCAAATAAAACACATGAAGAAACTTTTTTTATATATACTCGTTTTTTAAGAATAACCATGCAAGCACAAGAGAGCAAAACAGCTTATAATTTCTTGCGTTTGCCTGTCTCTGCCCACGCAGCAGCTATGGGAGGAGCCAACATTAGCATCATAGAAGACGATGCATCGCTTGTTTTTCACAATCCAGCTCTCCTATCTTCGGTGAGCGATAAAACACTCAATTTAAAATTATAGCAATTATATAAAAGGTGTAAATGCCTTATCGGCTGTTTTTTTAATAAAACGATAAAAAGAAAAAAACAAGTGTTGCGGTTTCGGCTCAATATATGAACTATGGAACACTCTCGGAACGCACTGCCGACAATACAGAAATAGGCACTTTTGCACCAAAAAGATATTGCTGTGGGTGGTTATCTGTCGTATATTTTAGCTCAAAAACATAGCAGGTGCAATTGGTATAAAGATGATAAGCTCTAACATAGGAGCCTATTCGTCGTTTGCAATGGGGGTAGATTTAGGTTTGAACTACTATCACCCAGAAACAGAATGGAGCGTTTCTATGGTGATAAAGAACTTAGGTGGACAGCTAAAAGCTTACGACAACGAATACGAAAAACTACCCGCAGAGGTGCAAATAGGTGTAAGTAAACGTTTAGAACACATGCCTTTACGCTTTTCGGCTACATTGATAGACCTTAATCATGGTGGTTATCCGCTTTTACAACATCTTGCTTTAGGTATGGACGCATTGCTTTCGCAAAACATTTGGGCAGGAATAGGCTATAATCCACGCCTTTCTAACGAAATGAAGATAACAAGTGCCGAAACAACTGCTGCTCATGGGGCTGGTTTAACCTTAGGGTGCAGGCATCAATTTAGAACGCTTTAAGCTGAATTTAGCCTATGGAAAATATCATGTTTCGGGAGCTTCTCTCGTTGTAAACGTGGGCTATTCTCTGTAAAAAGGCGTAATAAAAAATAGCATAAACACAATTATAATATTCTCATTATATGAAAAAAATAACTATCGCCATTGATGGTTTATCGTCTTGTGGCAAAAGTACGATGGCAAAAATGGCTTGCAAAAATCGCTCGGATATATTTATGTTGATACAGGTGCTATGTATCGTTCTGTAACCTTATATGCCCTTCGTCGTGGTCTATTTAACAACGATGGTAGTGTTAACACCGATGCTCTACAAGCAGAAATGCCCCATATAAACATATCGTTTCATTTAAACGAAGACACAAAAACACCTATTACGTTCCTCAATGGCGAAAATGTAGAGAAAGAGATAAGAACGCTTGAAGTGTCGAACCATGTAAGTGTGATTGCTGCCATTGGTTTTGTGCGTAACGAACTCGTAGCTCAACAACAAAAAAATGGGTATGAATAAAGGTGTTGTTATGGACGGTAGAGATATTGGAACAGTGGTTTTTCCTGATGCAGAACTAAAAACTTTTTGTAACAGCCTCTGCACAAGTAAGAGCGCAAAGACGCTTTGACGAACTGCAAGAAAAAGGGTATTCCTGCCGACTTTAACGACATATTAAATAATGTAGAATCGAGAGACCGCATGGATAGTAGTCGTGAAGTGAGTCCGCTAAAACAAGCTCCCAATGCCATTTTGTTCGATAATAGCACGCTAACACGCGAAGAACAAAACGAAAAAAATTACTAAGTTTGGCAACAGAAGCAATCAACAAATAAATAGTAAAAACAATTGATGCATGAACAAAAAGCAATTTTATATAATGGGTATAAAATTGCTTTTTGTTATATATTTAAAGAGGTGTAAACATTTAAGAAAGCACCTTCATACAACAAGAAAAAGTGTTTTTTTATTGCGAAAAAACAAAAACATTATCTTACATTTCAAAGATTTTTTTATTACATTTGCACGCATTATTTAAGGAAAGATAATGAAATTATTAAAAAGACCGAATACTAAGCGATGGACGTTGTTTTCCGGGCGGTATTCTCAAAAGTAGACAGTTTTATCAATCATCAAATGGACCCTAATTTGATGAAATCTATAGCCGCGGAGTTCTCAAAACGTTTTAATTTATTAGGTGTTAACAAAAATTCTTACAGTAGAAGTTGTCGGGCATTGCTCCCGCTATTATGATGGGTTTTCTTTTAGATTTGCCTGTGGTTTTTGCTAAAAAGAAAAAAACCTTCTACGATGACTAACATTCTTTCTGCGTCTGTTTTTCGTTTACCAAAACAAAGAGAATATAATATATGTATTAGTAAGGAGTTCTTACAACCTGGCGATAACATTATTTTTTTATAGACGATTTTTTTGGCTTATGGAAATGCAGCAAAGGGCATTATAAAACTATGCGAACAAGCTGGTGCAACCATAAAAAGGTATGGGCTTTATTATAGAAAAGGCTTTTCAAGATGGTGGAAGTCTATTTAAGAAACCTTGGAATAGATGTGCAAAAGCTTGGCAATAGTAGAATCTTTTAGATAATTGTAAAAATAATTCTTAGATAATGAACACAAACAACTCATCGCATGAACTCATCTATGGCTTAAACGATAAGCCACCAGTTAAAGAAGCATTATTTGCTGCGTTACAACATTTGTTAGCCATTTTTGTGGCAATAGTTACGCCCCCTTTAATCATAGCAAGTGCCCTCAAACTAGATATTTCCACAACGGGTTTTCTGGTTTCGATGGCACTTTTTGCTTCCTGGTATATCCACTTTTATTCAATGTAAACGAGTAGGTGGAATAGGAACAGGCCTTCTTTGTATTCAAGGAACAAGCTTTTCTTTCATCGGACCTATTATCGCAACAGGTTTAACAGGTGGTTTACCTGCTATATTTGGTGCTTGTATGGCTGCTTCGGTTGTAGAAATGGCTATTAGTAGGGTGCTAAAATATACACGAAAAATTATCACTCCACTTGTATCGGGTATCGTTGTTACACTCATTGGTATGAGTTTAATAAAAGTAGGTATTAACGCTTGTGGTGGTGGAGCTAAAGCTATGGCAGACGGAACCTTTGGAGATTTACGCTATTTAGGGCTTTCGGCTCTTGTATTGCTATCTATCATTGCCTTTTAATAGAAGTAATAACCGCTATTTAAGAATGAGTTCTATTGTTATAGGTCTTGTCTTAGGTTATATCGTAGCTTATTTTATGGGACTTGTTCACTTCGACTCTATTAAAAGTTTTACGGAATTTCATTTCCCCACTCCTTTTAAATATGGTGTTAGCTTCCCTATTTCTTCTATCATTGCCTTAGGTATTATATACATGATTACGGCTATTGAGGCTTATGGAGATATAACTGCCAATTCTTTAATATCGGGAGAACCCGTAGAAGGAGAGGTGTTTATGAAACGTGCCTCTGGCGGTATTTTGGCAGATGGCTTTAACTCTATGCTTGCAGGTGTATTTAATTCGTTCCCTAACTCTATCTTTGCACAAAACAACGGAATGATTCAGTTAACAGGTGTAGCAAGCCGTTATGTTGGATATTATATTGCTGCATTCCTTGTTATATTAGGTTTATTCCCAGCAGTAGGCCTTATTTTCTCTATTATGCCCGACCCCGTGTTGGGTGGTGCTACACTTTTAATGTTTGGAACAGTAGCTTCTGCAGGTATTCGCATTATTGCTTCGCAGAAAATAGATAGAAAAGCAACACTTGTTTTAGCATTAAGTTTCTCATTAGGGCTAAGCGTTGAAATGGTACCTGATATTCTTACACAATTTCCTGACGATATAAGAAACATCTTTTCATCGGGTATTACTACTGGAGGTTTAACTGCTATCATTGCTAATGCTGTGATAAGAATTAAAGAATAACAATACTTTTCATACAAAAAAAGGGGTAAGATGGAATTAAATAACCATTTTACCCCTTTTTATATTTCATCTTTAAGATATTACAAGTGATATTTTAAAACCCAAATGACACAGGTCTTTATTGTTTACTCACTTAAATTAGATTGAAAAACAAAGAGGAAACAAACCCAAAGAATAACAACAAGCGTTTTATTTTTATAAACAATGAAATAGAACCCAACAAATAAAAACAACTATTGTATGTATATAAACAAAAAAGAGAACCTTTAAAGTTCTCTTTTGCGGTGCGTACGGGACTCGAACCCGTGACCCCATGCGTGACAGGCATGTATTCTAACCAACTGAACTAACGCACCTTTGTGCTAATAAAATAACTCTTAAACTTTAATGGCGGTGCGTACGGGACTCGAACCCGTGACCCCATGCGTGACAGGCATGTATTCTAACCAACTGAACTAACGCACCTAAAAGTTTATCGTTATTTAGCGAGTGCAAAGTTACGAATATTTTTTTGAAATCCACAAATATTCTCTTAAAAATTTATCGAAAAAAACTTTACATTTTACAGATTTAAGCAGTTATAAAAAGTTCTTTTAAGAGATTACACCTTATTTATATATAAGCATTTGCACTATAACACACATTGTAATAATAATGCCGTGCTATATTTTTTTCTCCATTAAACAACCAGTCGGTTAGCATACACTGGTTTTGAAATCCCACAGATTGAAACAGATGAAGCGATAATTCGTTTGTTTTAGCCACTATAGCATAAACTTGATGAAGATGTAAGGTGTGCTTTGCATAATTCAAAGCTAAGGTTAATGCTTGTTTAGAGTAGCCTTTATTACGGTATTTAGTCTGTATTACAAGCCCCAACTCTGCCCTATTGTGTTGCTGGATTAAAAATCTACAAAAGTCTAACAATCCAATACATTCGTTTTCAGGAGTTGCAATGACCATACGCACTTGCTTATCGGTATAAATGTCATTCACACAATTTACCATATATTGATGTAAGACATAACGAGAATAAGGCACATTAGTACAACTCACACTCCATGTGCTTGTATCGTTTTCTATTTTGGTATAAAACATCAAGGTCTTCGGGTTCTAAAGCCCTTAAATGCACATAAAAATCTTTATTTGTTAGCATTAAACATATATTTCGGTTGGAGTTATAATTACTTTGCTTTGAGTGTTATACGTTCCTATATACACATTTGCTTGTGAGTTAGTAGAAAACAGTGTTAAAATGTGATGGTACGAATAAGCATTTGTGTCGTAAACAATACAAACCTCTTTGTTTTTAGGAAGAGAAAGCATAGTGTGTCCATTTATAAAGGTATGCTCTGTTCCTCCCAAAGACTCATACTCTAATCCATATTTAAGTGCTTTCTCTTGGCATTCTTTAAGCATTTCTGCTCACCAATAAAGACATAATACACATTTTCCTTGCGTTTCATAGTAGAAAGACCTGCATTGCGTTGCAAAAAGGAGAATAAAGTGCCAGTTAAAGCAGTTAAGGCTTTGAGGTAAATGGCCATTTTAATGGGTAAACGCAATAACTTACTCATGCCTCCATAATGCTTTTTTTAAAGAATATAAGCATAGCATTATAGAATACATGAACATATTTAAACGATGATTTTTGCGTGCTTTCGCCCTTATAATGCAAAAATATTTGTAGGCAAAAACCAATTTTCAAAAACCTGCTTTTTAATATGCGATAAGATAAATCTATGTCTTCTCCATACATAAAAAAAGTCTTCATCTAAGCCTTTAACTACTTGTAAAGCCTCTCTGCTTATCATGCAAAAAGCACCACTAATCACTTCTATTTGTACTGGTTTATGCCACGGAAGATGTCCCTAAATAATAACGTCCGAACGATGGGGTGTAGGAAATTTAGCACATAAGCCACACATTTTATAAAAACGAAGTGATAGGTGTAGGAAGTCCACGCCTCGATTCTAAAGCAGGTGTTCCATCACTTTTCAACATACAAACTCCAAGTCCACCAGCCTTAGGATGTTCCTTCATAAAGTTTATAGCATGAGTAAAAAGTATGTTCAGTAACAATTGTATCGGGATTTAACAATAATACATATTGCCCAGAACTCTGCCTAATGGCCATATTATTAGCACGAGAAAAAACCCACATTGTGTTGATTATTGATAAAACCGAACATGTGGGAAACGCTTTGTAAGATAGCTTACAGAATGGTCTGACGAATGGTTATCTACAACAAATATCTCTGTATCTATATTCTTGATGCTCTTCGTTCTACCGACATCAAACATTGTTCTACAAAAATATTTAACGTTATAGTTGACAATAATAACCGATAATGTTTTTCATAACCAATAAAGACTTTTTCACAATAAAAAGAACAACAGGTTAGCGTTTAAGAATGTTGTTGTTGAGAAACGATCCATTGAAGTTCGCTTTCCATTCTTTTTATTAGGAAGATAAAACATCAATGCAACTAAATGAATGGCTACTAAACCTGAGAAAGTTGTATTAACAAATAAATAATAAAACACAACATTCAGTAGCAAAGGTAAACAGTTTAATGCCATTCTCCCCATTGAAAAAAAGAGAATAACGAGTGGTCTGTTTGCTATTTTCTGCTATAATCCACTGCTGTAATGACTTAAATTTTAAAAAGTCGAAGTGATAGCCATACAAATGTAATTGCTATAAATTCCATGACATAAGTTACTACAAATTCTACCACAGTTTGTGGCTTAAAAAAATCCCATTGGCAAAAACATCTGTTTCAAAACAAGATTGCTAAAATAACGCTAATTGCTACACTTCCATAACAAAGAAGTTTTACTTTTAAAAGATGATTGTTTTTCATTTTCGTTTATTTATCGAAAGGAGTTCTGTTAATAATAGAACGTCCTAAAAGTTACTTCGTCTGTATATTCCAATTCATTTCCTACCGAAATACCTCGCGCTATCACACTCATTTTTACTCCTAAAGGCATTAGTTTACGCGAAATATAAAAGCTGGTAGTGTCTCCTTCCATTGTACTTCCAAGTGCAAATATCACCTCCTCGACTTCACCTTCTGCTACTTTATCTACTAACGATTGAATTTCGAGGTCGGAAGGTCCTATCCCATCCATAGGAGAAATTACTCCCCCAAGAACATGATAAAGCCCTTTAAATTGCTGAGTGTTTTCTACTGCCATCACATCTTGTATATTTTCTACCACACAAACCAAAGCCTTATTACGATGAGGGTTCGAGCAAATAGAACATAAAGGGGTGTCGGATATGTTATGACAACAAGTGCAATAATTTATATTTTGTCTCAAATTAACCACCGAAGACGCAAATGTTTCAACTTCATTAGTTGACTGCCGCAATAAATGAAGGGCTAAACGAAGTGCTGTTTTACGTCCTACTCCAGGTAATTTTGAGAGTTCTCCCACGGCTTTTTCTAAGAGTTGTGAGGGATAAGGTTGATTCATTTTGTTGAATTTATATGCAAATAATAAAAAAATATACGGCATCTATATTTTCGCTATAGATAGTACAAAAATTACACATTATATTTTAAAGACTAGTAAAAATAATATACTTTTTAGTGATTATTGCAATAGGTTTTTAATCTTTTTCAAAGTCTATTTACCATATTTTTTTAAAAGCCACTTTATAGTGGATTAAATCACAAAAAGCGGAAGTGCTCTTTTTAAGGTTAAAAAATTATATTTATCTTTTGCACATAACATTTGTTTTACAACATTTCAGGTTATTTTTACACATGACTTTTTAGTTCCATTAAAAACATATTTTCAATTGTTTTAATGCTGTTTGTATCGATAAAGATAATGGCACAAAAACAATTATAACACTTCTTTATTTACAACTTCGAGCCAAAATGCTCCCAAACGAGAAGTTCGTGCAGTGTGGTTAACCACTATCGGAGGTTTAGACTGGCCTCATAATTATGCACAAAGTGCCACTTCGATAGCGAAACAACAAAAAGAATTGCTTGAGATATTAGATAAATTGAAGAATGCAGGTATAAATATGGTGTTGTTTCAAACCCGTATTCGTGGCACTGTTATTTATCCTTCAATTTATGAACCATGGGACGGTTGCACCTCAGGATTTCCAGGTAAAAGCCCAGGATACGACCCTTTAAGTTTTGCGATACAAGCATGTCACGATAGAGGTATGGAAATTCAAGCATGGATTGTAAGTATTCCTATCGGTAAATGGAACCAATTAGGTTGCAAGAGTTTAATGAAAAAGTATCCACATTTGGTAAAGAAAATAGGCGAAGAAGGTTTCTTAAATCCTGAAATGACAGAAACAGCCGACTATTTAGGCAATTTATGTGCTGAAATAACACAAAATTATGATATTGATGGTATTCATTTAGATTATATTCGCTATCCTGAAACGTGGAAAATAAACGTGAGTAAACCACAGGCAAGACAATATATAAGTAATATTGTTCGAACAGTTCACAAAAAAGTGAGTGCCTTAAAACCATGGGTAAAGCTAAGTTGTTCGCCCATAGGAAAGTTTAACGATCTCAGTCGCTACTACAGTAACGGGTGGAATGCCTATAATAGAGTGGCTCAAGATGCACAACAATGGCTTAAAGAGGGAATAATGGACGAATTATACCCTATGATGTATTTCAAAGGAAACAGCTACTATCCCTTTGTTTTCGATTGGAATGAGAATAATCATGGAAGAACTATTGCATCGGGATTAGGTATTTATTTTTATGGACCCTAAAGAAAAAACTGGGACAGCAATGTGATTACACGTCAACTGCAAGTGTTACGTAAACAAAAACATGGGGTATGCTTTCTTTAGAAATAAATTCTTTTTAGATAATACAAAAGGAATATATTCTTTTTATCACAAACAACTTTAATCAAACACCCGCTCTTGTACCAGCTCAAACATGGAAAAAACAAGCCTCTTCCAACAGCTCCTCAAGCCTACAACAATTGATAGCTTAAAGGGCGTTTTTACACTGGAAAAAGTGCTATTAACACTAACGATTCTCCTTATTTATTATATAATGTATATGCCGATGTGTCTACTCCTGTAAATACAAATGATGCAGGTAATCTGATAAAAATGCGTATAAAAGACACTAAAATCAATATCCCTACGCACAAAAGACTCTATTATGCCGTTACAACAATAGACAGATATGGAAACGAAAGTTTGCCTATTCAAAGCCATTCTGACACGATTATTACTATAAAGTCGCAAGACTCTTGGCTCAGTTGTAAAAACTTTATCGTAGAATTGCCTCAAGAATGGAAAAATAAAAGCACAAATAATAGCAGTAGAAACACTACAAGGAAATATAATTTCTACTTACTCAGTAAGTGAAAACAAAGTAAAAATAGATGTTATTCCAGCAGGAACTTACCAACTAAGATTATTGCGTCCACACAATAAGGGTTTACTTATTGGCTATTTCATTATAGGCTCTTAAGGTCTAAAAAAATAACAAATTAGAAGTTTGTACACAGCAAATAAGTACCTTTCAGTACCTTTTTTTCACAAAAAAAGTAAGCATTTAAACTAAAATAATAAAATAAATTTCCGTATAACACTGAAAACTCGTATATTTGCAAACCTTATTTAAGGTATGAGGTAATTAGATTATAAAAATATAAGAAGAAAATGACAAAAAGCAGAAATTATAAACGAAATAGCTAATAACACTGGCTTACAAAAAGAAAGACGTCTCTGTTGTAGTCGAAAGTTTAATGAACACTATAAAAGATAGTCTACCTCGATAAAAAAAGAAAAATGTTTATCTTAGAGGATTTGGAAGCTTTTATTATTAAGCACAGAGCAGCTAAAACTGCACGCAATATTCTTAAGAACACAACAATGACTATTGAGTCTCACAACTTTCCAAGCTTTAAGCCTGCAAAGAGTTTTGTTGAGCAAATGAAACAGAACTAATTATAAAGTGTATTTTTACACATTATATATAAGAGAGAATATAACAACAATATAAATCATTAAAACACTAAAATTATGCCAAACGGTAAGAAGAAAAAAGGCCACAAAATGGCTACTCACAAACGTAAAAAGAGACTAAGAAAGAATAGACATAAGAGCAAATAAACGCCCTAATACGTCTATTGACAAAGGGGTATGTCAAATACTTCCATGAGATGTGTTGACATACCCTTTTTATTTAACACTAAGCGAGAAGAAAAAGAATGACAAGTGAAATCGTAATTGATGCACGAGAGAAGGAAATTTCGATAGCTCTGCTTGAAGATAAGAACCTTGTAGAGTATCAAAACGAGTCCCGTTCAGCTTCATTCTCTGTGGGTAATGTTTACATTGCCAAAGTTAGAAGTCTCATGCCAGGGCTCAATGCCTGTTTCGTAGATTTAGGTTATGAACGCGATGCCTTTCTTCATTATCTTGACTTAGGTGCTCAATTTAACTCGTACTGATAAGTATATAAAGCAAGTACAGAGTGATAGAAAGAAATTATTTCCTTTCTCCAAAGCTCTAAAAACTTCCCGAAATAAAGAAAGATAGTAGTATTCAAAGCACTTTAAGCGTAGGACAAGAGGTATTAGTTCAAATTGTTAAAGAACCAATATCTACCAAAGGACCTCGCTTAACAGGAGAGTTGAGTTTTGCAGGAAGATATTTAGTACTTATTCCTTTTTAGCAATCAAGTATCAGTATCTTCTAAAATTAAAAAGCGGAGAAGAAAGAGCACGACTTAAAACAACTTATCCATAGCATTAAACCAAAGAACTGTGGAGTAATTGTTAGGACTGTTGCTGAGGGAAAAAGGGTAGCCGAATTAGATGCCGAACTAAAAAAGTTTTGAATAACAGATGGGAGCTGCTATCCTTAAAATACAAAAAAACTCAAAAAAACGTCCACAATTGATTTACGAGGAAACAGGACGAACAATTGCATTATTAAGAGACCTGTTTAATCCTTCGTTTGAAAATATTTATGTTAATGATGAAGAAGTTTTTGCAGAAATAAAGAACTATCTTGAACTCATTGCCCCTGATAAAGCAAGCATTGTTAAAGATGTATTCAGGAACAGTTCCGATATTCGACAACTTCAACATCACTAAACAGATAAAATCAAGCTTTGGTAAAACTATTAACTACAAGCATGGTGCTTATCTTATTATAGAACATACTGGAAGACTTCATGTTGTAGATGTAAATAGTGGAAACCGCACTCGTTCGGAAAAATGGACAAGAGGCTAATGCGCTCGATGTCAATTTGGGTGCGGCTGATGAGCTTGCCCGTCAACTTAGATTAAGAGACATGGGAGGTATCATTGTTGTAGATTTTATCGATATGCACTTGGCAGAAGACAGACAATTGTTATATGAACGCATGTGTAAAAACATGCAAAAAGACCGTGCAAGACACAATATTCTGCCTTTAAGTAAGTTTGGTTTAATGCAAATAACCCGTCAGAGGGTACGTCCTGCTATTGATGTTAACGTAGAAGAGACTTGCCCCACTTGCTTTGGAAAAAGGGAAAATACGCTCAAGTGTACTATTTACTGAACAATTAGAGAGTAAGATTGACCAACTAATCAACAAGATTGGCATTCGCAAATTCTATCTTCATGTACACCCTTATGTTGCAGCTTATCTCAACAAAGGATTATGGTCTATAAAAAGAAAATGGCAGTTTAAATATGGATTTGGTGTTCATATCATTCCATCACAAAAAGCTCGCATTCCTACAATACGAGTTTTTTTTCGACCCACAAAAGCAGTTTATAGATATGCAAGAAGAAATAGAAACGAAATAAAAAAGAAAGAGAACGCTGCTTGTTAGTGTTCTCTTTTTCTTTTCATTTATTTATTATTATCATCGTTTTCACACTTTTTACAAATTATAAAAGTGCATTTTAAAAAGACCACCATTGCAGTGTTTTTGGCTCTATAAAAAGCACTTTTTAAAAACACCGCATCACACATATATCAAACAATGACACATACAAATACCACCATAACAGCCGAACGATATCACGACATTTCGTGTGGACATAGGGGTTGTAGGACACGAAGGTAAGTGCAAAAATTTTGCATGGACATAACTATCGTTTCCACTTTTTCTATAGAAGCAAACACCCTCGATAATGTTGGAAGAGTGATAGATTTTTCGGTCATTAAACAAGTTCTTTGTCAGTGGTTAGAAAACCAATGGGACCATAAATTCCTCCTTTGGCAAGAAGACCCCTTTCTCCCTACCCTACAAAAATCTTTCAAAAGAAAGTATTGTAGTAGTGCCTTTTAATCCCACCGCAGAAAAATATTGCCCTCTACATGCTCAACCATGTAGCCCCTGACACTATTGAAAGAACACGGTTGCATCTTAACAAAATGTAGAATAGAAGAAACCCGTAAATGTTCTGTTACCGCCCAATTAACCCCTTAAATAATTCATGAGAGTAAACGAAATATTTTATACACTACAAGGAGAAGGCGCCCATACTGGTACAGCAGCAGTGTTTTTACGTTTTGCAGGTTGCAACCTCACATGCTCATTTTGCGACACTCAGCACGAGACATACACGTCTATGACCGAAGAAGAAATAGTGATAGCCATCAATAAGTTTCCTTCTACATGGGTAGTTATCACTGGCGGAGAACCAACAATACAGTTAACAGCATCGCTCATTCACAAACTTCATGCTATTGGTAAGAAGGTGCAAATAGAAACAAATGGCACTATTAATCCTCCATCAAATGCCGATTGGATAACAGTGTCGCCTAAATTTGAATATTGTAAACGAGCAGAAATAAAGGCAGAGCACATCAATGAGCTTAAAGTAGTGTACGATGGAAGTAATAACATGTCAGTATACGAAACAATAAAAAGCCGACCATTATTTTTTTACAACCATGCGATTTGCAAGACGAAACAAAGAATAAAGAAATTGTAAACCAAGTAATTGAATATATAAAAATAACCCAAAATGGAGATTATCCCTACAAACACAAAAAAATATTGAACATGCCTTAAAACTTATTCTCGAAACCATTGGAGAAAAATCCCAATAGAGAAGGACTGCAAGGCACGCCTCAACGAATCATAAAAATGTGGCAAGAGATATTTAGAGGTTATGATAATAGCCAAAAACCAACTATCACCACATTTGAAAAACGATGAACACACAAGCGATTTGGTTTTTTTGACTCAGGGCGATTATTTTTTTCTATGTGCGAGCATCACATGCTTCCCTTTTTTTGGTAAATACTACTTTGCTTATATCCCTCATCCCGATGGAAGAATATTAGGAATAAGTAAGGTTGCACGTGTTGTTGGCTATTGTTCTGCACGATTACAACTACAAGAACGACTTGCAAAAGACATTATAGATATGCTTTCAGAAGCATTAAACAACCAAGCATTAGGTTTTGCTATCGTTATGAAAGGCACTCACTTATGCAAAAAGTATGCGAGGTGTTAAGAACAATGGAAAAAAATGACTGTAGCACGTTTAACTGGTATTTTTCAAACAGACAATGAGCTACGAAAAGAGTTTTACAAACTTATCGACCTTCAAGATGAATAATATAAAGAATGTTGATAGGAACTATTAAAATCACTATTTCGTTTATTTGTTTTCATACACTTCAAATAAACAAATAATAGTTTTAAAGCATCAATAGGTATATAAAAGCAAAAGGCGGACTTCACAGCCAGCCTAATACATATTATACAAAAAAACATTATGAATCGCCAATAAAAGACAAAACACACTGTAATTCAGATACTTACGTAAAGGCTGTTATTAAATTGGTTATTAAAACCGTGCTTGAACCTTGAAACAAAGGTAGTGAATTTCTCCCATATTACATACAACTTAAAGAGAAAATCCTATAAAAAAAGTAACTATCTTGGAAATATAGAAAAAGAGGATAATCCATAAAAGAATTATCCCCAACCTGCTGTGTAGCATAGTTAATTTTAAGTAGCTTGTTCTTCTTGCATATACATCAATAATACACTTTAATCATATTCTCCTTGTTATCAAACTTGGATTCTGTGATTTTCCTCACATTGTCTTTTCGTAAATTTGCCTATGGCATTCAAGACCAACTTGTAATCTTTACCTGTACACAAGTCAGAAACAACATCAATAAGGTAACGTTTCATAATAAACTTATCATCAAACTTTCCAAGAGTAACGGTAAGAAAAAGTCCTTACACGCTCTATAGCATATCCTGCTTCTGCATTTCCTCCATTCATGATGTCAGAATATGCTTTCTCCTCTAACGTTACCTAAGATAAAAGCCATTTTTTTCATTCTCTTCAAGATTTGCCAAAAGAACACAGCTGCAAATCAGAGCTATTTTAAATAGCTTTTTCCATTTTATTTATATTTAAATGGTTAAACAAAAATACCTTGCCTATACAGCAAGGTACTCTGATTGCATTGCAAAAAGGACAAAATTATTATTAAAAATTCTCCATAATGCAGATTCTCTTTCCTAAAAAAATTGTGTTACTCTTATTCTATCAGACGCATATGAGAGACACTTATAACCATAATAAATGTCTGATTAAATAATCACTTTTTTTCTAAATTTATATATAGCAACCACCGAAAAACCATCCATTCTCATCCTTAAAAAAATACAGATGCTGTAATAAAGCGGAAATACCGTACAACATGCCTTTCTAAAATATGCCCCCTCATTACCACCTCCCTCACTTTGTCATAGAGACATAAAGGGATTAGCAGCTAAGTACCATTTATACAAAACTCACGCACAAGGGTACGCTTACTTTGCTTTCCCTCCCATACTGTACAGGAGTAAATGAAAAATAGTAAAGGTCTTTACATTGAGAAAATAGGCTTTTGATTAACTTCTAAATGCTTTTAGGGATTTATAAATGAACAGGCTGGAAAGCTGGAATACTCCGCTTTCGGCCTGTTTCATTACTCCCTATTTTCAATCAATATTCACACTTAATCATTTACAAGTTATGAACAACGTAATTTTTATGCCTGCTGTTGTGGCACAAAACAACAGAGCCTATGATTTCAGCGATACAGAGGAAGCAATTATTGCTGAGGAGATCCCAACAGAGAGTAGCAGCGTCTCTTTCCTCGAAGCCAACACCAATGTCATTTCACTTAATGAACTTACCAGTACATGTGTTGTTCCCCACTTGGGAAATCAGGAGCTGACCATCTCACATCAGGATTTTATAAGTTGTGTTCATGGTGCAGCTAAGGACTTCTATCAAAATGAGCAGATAAACAATCCTGCCATTCGTGTTTCTCATATCGTAAGAGGTAGGACTCCCAATGCACTGGGCAAGAAAGCATCAGAACTGTTGGAATGTGAAAAGACACAGTTCTATCAGCGTATGGCATTTGCCTTTACGATTCCTACCATTTATGAGACTGTAAACGGTCAGAGCCTGGAGCTTTGCATAGGTGGGGTGCGTAATTACAACGATCTCAATCTTTACAGGGCAAGCCGTGGAGTAGAGAAGTTCTCTGTCTTTATTGGCTGGAGAGTAAACGTGTGCAGTAACCAAGTACTGACAGGAGATGGTGTTAAACTGTCGATAGAAGTAATGAACATTCGTGATTTATATAAAAGTGTGATGGAATTACTCTATCAATTTAATCCTGCCAAGGAGATACACCTCTTACAGACACTCTCCAACACCTCTATCACAGAAACGCAGTTTGCGCAAGTTATTGGTAGAATGAGAATGTACCAAGCCCTACCACAAGGATATACCAAGCAGATTCCACGTTTGTTAATTACAGACAGTCAGATTAATAATGTGTGTCGTGGCTATTTCAGTAATCCTAATTTTGGAGCCAAGGATGATAGCTTGTCTATATGGGATTTCCATAACCTACTTACGGAATCGAACAAGGGAAGTTATATCGATACTTATTTGCAAAGAGCTGTAAACGCCACAGATGTTGCAGTTGGAATTCATAATGCCCTACATGGTGATGAGAAATATAAATGGTTCATTGGATAAGTGGACTATTGATTGAGGGAGAGGAGGCATTCGTTGAGGTGCCTCCTCATTTTATTTTACCAACATTTTAATACATAACAATTATGAATATGGATTTCAAAGTAGCAGAAGTAACGCTACAATATAAACCAACTTATAAGAAACAAGGCAAGGTGATGAGTTCAAAAGAAGCATATAACATCTTACTCCCTACATTCAAAGAGGGAACGATTGAGTACAGAGAACATTCCAAAGTGCTTTATCTCAACCAAGCCAGTGAGGTGATTGCTTACAATACGGTTTCAGAGGGAGGACTGATGGAGACTGTCGTTGATATAAGGCTGATACTACAAGGTGCATTACTCACTAATGCCACACAGATAATTCTTGCACACAATCATCCAAGTGGAAACTTAAAGCCAAGTTCACAAGACGATATACTTACAAGGAACGTGAAGAATGCGTGTGAAGTGATGAGAGTACATTTCACAGACCACCTAATTCTGTCTGCTGACGGCTATTACAGTTATCGTGATGAAGGGAGGATTTGAGAATGGACGTAAACTACATTATAATTCTTGACTTTTGTACAGCAACAATCATCAAGATACGTTTGAGTAAACAACAGATTGAGGAATTTCACAAATATAAGGATTTTGAAGAGTTCCTATCTACACTTGAAGACGAATACGGCTTCCAAGTAAAAAATTGCTGTTGGATGACATGTGAAACTTTGAACGAGGAATATTACCTCTGATTATATTCACTAATAGAGAAAGTGAATGTTGCACTGATAATCAATCATTTGGTAAAATGACTGTCAGAATAATATTCACTTTCCTTATAAACCAACATAAACGAACATTATTATGAGTTTAAAAATACAGCAACACAACGGCTGATTACCTCCAATGGTCAGAAGCGATGAACTTGATACATAAACTGACAAAAGATGGAAATTACAAGATTTCACTTCTTATATCAATCGGATGTTTTACAGGATTGAGAATCTCTGATATTCTTGCTTTACGGTGGAAGCAGATACTTGATGTTTCAGAGTTTAGCATCACCGAACGTAAGACAGGCAAACTGCGAACCATACGTCTTAATAAAGATTTGCAAGAACATGTCAAGGACTGTTACGAGCATATACATCCACTTGGTATTGCTGCTCCTATCCTTGTCAGTCAGAAAGGTACAGTTTTCACAGTACAACGCATTAACGTAATACTGAAAGAACTCAAATGCAAATACAGATTGAAGATAAAGCATTTCAGTTGTCACAGTTTGAGAAAGACATTTGGAAGACAGGTCTATAATATGAACGACGACAATGCAGAACTGGCATTAGTCAAGCTAATGGAGCTGTTTAATCATTCATCAGTCGCTATCACCAAACGTTATCTTGGATTACGTCAGGAGGAAATATTGGATACATACGACTGTCTTACATTCTAAATAATGACATTTTTCAGAGAATAATCTTTTATATACCCCATTTTAAAAATGTCATTGTTTCACCATTTATAAAGAATAACGCTCTTTGAGGTAGAAAAAAATCACCTTGCAATATAAAGTTTTTTTGTAAAAAAATAAAGCGTAGGATAAGGAATTTTCTATATCTTTGCAGTTGAACTTCCAGTGCATCTGTGTGTAGGTGTGCGTTAGAAAGAGTTCTACATAAAAAGAGCGTTTGACATATTGTCTTTTATCTGAAATCTGCAAAATTTCAACTACCAAAGACTGTAGGCAGTACGCTCACGCTTGGGATTATTGTACCCTTTATCAAAGGGAATAATATACCTCAATGCGTGGGCTATTGGTTGTTGTTTGGTAGTGGGTATTGCAGAACCTCAGATAAGACAACATTCAATAGTTCCCACGCTTTTTTCATTTATCTAAATAGTAACCGCTTACTTCTGGGAAACAGTTAGCTTACAAAAAGTGATAATATGACTTGGAATGATTTCACTAGAGATGAGAAACGTGCTATAATTAAGTCTGCGATTCTGATAGCAAAATGCAGATAATAGGATTAATTATAGCGAGAATCAGTTTATTTGTGTCCTTGTACTAAAGATGAATGGTGATGAGCAATTGATGAGAGATGCTACGGATATGTGGAAACTAAATATGATTAGAGTTCTAAGAGGCATGAATAATACGAAAAAGAAATAGTTAGGGATGTTTGGTTAAAAGACAATGAATCGGTCTGGTGGTGGAACTTTCTATGGGAATACAAGTGTAGATAAAGACACAGAAGAAGGTCGAATTATATATAAATTAGGACTTGAATGCAATATCGATGTAAGTGGGACTTATATGGTGGATGAGTATTAATAAGTACAATTCTTTACAACAAATAAAAAAATAAGGCAAAATGGATTACAATTTGAAAAAAAGGGCTTGAATCTCAAATCGAAGAGTATTGTAAACAATTAGTACAAGATGCACAAAATGAAAGACTAGGACTTATGACTGGTTCAATTATAGAAATCTCGTTTGGTAAATTTCGCACACAACTACTAAATTCATTAGTAAATAATGCAAGCCAATTAGGGGCAACTCCAAGTGAAATATCAGAAGTCGTCAATACAACCATCGATAGAATGAGTAACAAGTATTTATACTAAATTCTATTGTTTAACTTCACATGAATATACAATGAATAAAAATAGATTTCTCAAATTTTATAACAGAAGATCTGGCTGAATCTCTTGTTATATCTCAGGAGCTACAAGAACTTTCTATCATACAAAAGAAAGCTATTATAAAAGCGGTTTTGTATGTTATCAGTGCTGATGGCATTATAACCAACGAAGAAAAAGAACTTCTTTTGCACAATTACTCAAAGGCTTAAGTATCAATAACGAATTACTTAAGGAGCCTGTAGATTTAGAAGACGAGGAAATGTTTAAGGTTCTTCAAAGTGTAAATAAAGAAGACTTTCTGATTAGTCTTTTAAACCAAGCAGCAATGATTGACAACAATCTAGCCTTAGAAGAGGAGATGTTTATTGCTACTATTATGGAATATATCCCACAGGGGAAAAAGCCAAGCGATTTTTATAACAAGATATTAACTTTTTAAGTTATCATACATATGGGATTTTTCAAGTTTCTGCGATCTTAATAAAAATAAACACTTTGCTTAAGCAAATAGAACCTAAGATAGAAGTCTATTCAATATGAGGTAAACTCACTATATCCGAATAAAAATAGAATTAGGGTAGAATGTGGTACTATATCAGTTCTTATGAGTGAAATTATGAATATTGCTGATAAATCATCTAACTCCGTAAGAACAGCACCTTATTATCTCTTTGGTAGAAAGATGAACTTACTTCAAATTTCAATCGCAATTGCAGGACTAGTGGAAGTATGTGAGAGAATTTGATTTAGACAAGAGACTATTCGCTTTCTATCTCTTTAAAGCCTCTATCATTTGCATTGATAAAAATAATCAAAAAAACTCTGCTATGAGAAAAAGGATATTTCACCTACTATTTATGAGCATATTATGCTTTTTAACAACCAAGGATATGCTCAATATATAAATACTTACCAAACCATAAATACAGATTTACAAGATTATGTTCGTCCCACTTTAAAAGAGAATATCAAAAAGATAGATGCTGTTAATGGACAGATAATAATAATGGATTGTAAGTCTGGAGAGATTAAGGCAATGGTAAACTTGATGAATACTAAGTCAGGCATCAAGCCAACAATAAGACAATTGTCAGAACCAACTACCTTAATGCGTACAATTTCATTATTAGCAGTATTGGAACAAGGTAAGGTAAACCTGAATGACAGTATTGATACTAAAGCAGGAATGCTTGATATAAACGGCTATCTGCTGAAAGATTACAACTGGCTTAGAGGAGGAAATGGAAAGACAAGCGTACAGCAAGGCTTTTTGTTATCATCAAACATCGCTACATATTTAACAGTTAAGCAAGCATTTGGCAAGGAGTATGACAGGTTCTATAAAGCCATTACCAATATGGGCTATGGTTTACCACAAAAATAGCTTCAAAAACAATCTTACCAAGTCCCTACAATGATATTTCTCTTGCTAAGTTTGTAAATGGAAAGAATCAGCAGATATCACCTTTACAAATACTTACATTTTATAACGCCATAGCCAATAATGGTAAAATGGTAAAGCCAATATTCCATAAAGGTGATACCACCATTATAAAAGAACAGCTTGCGAGTAAAGAAAACATTGCCATCATTCAGCAATTACTTGTGCAGAAAGTAAAAGATGGTCTTGCTCATCAAGCACACTCTAATAAAGTGAGCATCGCTGGTGAACAAGGAACTGTCGTTGCAAAAAGACGATAGAGATAACACAGTTTACTGCTTACAGTTCTGTGGCTACTATCCATCAGACAATCCACAATACAGCATCATCGTTTCTTTTGAATAAGAAAGGATTACCCGCAGGTGGTGGAATGGTTGGAGAAATAGCAAAACAAATAGTAGAGAAAAAAAGCTTTAACGAAAAAAATATAAATATGGAAAGTACTATTATCTTTATGATTTTTGCAGGAGCTTTCTTGCTATTTATGGTATTTAAGGCACGGAGTTATAGATATAAGAACTATACGCGTTCTTGCCCTAGCTGTGGTTATCCAACTTGCAGACCTCATACAACAGGCTATAAAGTAAATTGTGAGCCACAATACAACTACAAATGTCCAAAAATATGGTCATAAATTTAGCTGATTTGAACACCTTTTAAAAATATTCTTTATGAGAAAGTTTGTTTTTTTATTATACTTTTATCAAGCTTAATTTGTAGCTGTTATAACCGAAACTCGTCTGGTGGTTATAATCCTAATGATGTTGGAATAACAGATGGGAACAATAGTATTACTACTAATAACGATATGGAAAGTAATGATACTGTTTATGGTATCTCTAACTCAAACACAGATGCAATCGTTGGTTATTGGACTGAATATAGAACAGATGGTGATGCTTATCTTTTAGGACATTACTTATTCAATGCCAATGGTACAGGTTGTTGGATTTTTGACCGGTGGGTTAGATAATGATACAGAAAAATCGAGGTACAATTAATTTTTAATTGGTACCAAGATAAATCAGGAAATATAGTTACGGAATCAGAAAACGGGGAAACAGAAACTTTATCTTTCAGAAATGGAAATATTGTAAAGCGATCCGAGCTCGGTAATGAAATATATCGAAGAGATGATATGGTATCTACTTATTAATATAATACACAGTCAATATTAGGTTGAAGAAAGTATGGAAAGATATAATGGGTGGTTAATTGATATTGAAGATGTTACCAACTTCTGGTTGAGTGATGGAATGGTAAAATTGAAAGCTGTTATTACGCCTGACGTTGAGTTGGTTTATAACTTCTTAAAAAGAAAAAGGGTATGTTTCAACAGATTCTGACCATTTAGCCCTATATATATCAAATACCGGGAATAGAAATCGGATAATACCATATCCACAAAAAGACATGGAGATATTCCTTGCCTTGATAAAATATGCTTGTACCCATAGGCATACAACAACACAAACTGGACATGCCTTATTATCTATCTCATCAACAGGCAAAACAAATACGAGAAATAGAGCTATGCAGAAAATTAGGAGATGGATAGATAATACTTTGTCTAATCCTATTAGTGATGTTATTTCCATGTTAATAGAGAAACATCTTTTGCCTTAAGAACTTCAATATATAGTCATCATAAATAAAGCAGTAATAATGAGAATCCTTTAACCCTAATCTTATTTATAGTTAGCTTATTATTTAGTAGAGGGGCTACTACTCAACAGAACACGGAAAAAGTAGAAATGGTTTCTCTGTTATATTATAATCCACAGGCAACAGTAAAGGATTATCTTAGTCAAGGTATTTATGGTAAAAGAGTATATATATACCCAGAATCAGCTTATTATCAACTTAAGGTGATAAGAACCAGTCCTAAATTCAGAAACAAGAATTTTCAATTCGATAAAAAAACAAGTTTCATCTGTTCTATCTGAAAGCAAGAAAAATAGCAACATACCTCCAAAATTATAAACCGTATAGTAAATGGGATATTTTTGCACCAGCAGACCAACGGGATTATAGTCCTCGTTATTAGAAGAATAATAAAATGCCATATAAACACCATTTGAGCAATCATTTGGTGCTTTTTCATTGATGACATTTTTTTACTCTTAAAATTCTTATATATACCCAAATATAAGAATGTCACTCCAAACGAAAAATTCTGACTTTTAGTGTACTTTTAATCGATTTTTTTCAGAAAAGTGCGAAGTGGCTTGGATTTGCGGAATAAAAATGCCTATATTTGTTTCAGATATTCAGGTAATCCCAATGATATAAAGGAAATACGGAGGTGCAGCAATGCACCTCTTTAATTCTCGTACATAGAACATTTTTTTCTTCAAATTCATTATATATAGACAAGAAAAATATTCTACAACATGGGAATAACCCTTATAAACAGATTTCTCAATTTATCAGATCTGACTTTAATAACCTTAATTATTATGGGAGAATTATATGCAAATAATCAAAGGTGGGAATGCCCGTTATCTGGGAGAATTGCCAGAGTTCAAAAATGGATTACCACATGGGGTAATCAACAAAAACAAAAACAGATGTTGGGGGACATACGTTGCAGCAAACTGCGACAAAAACTATATCATCGTGTGCCCTTTCAGAGATTTGGTGGATAGCATAGTAGCAGATAAAAAACAATAAATACGAAGTGTTCAAGTGTTATGGAGGAGTGAAAGAATACGCTTATAAGTCCTATATCAATAAACATAAAGTTCCTTACAAGATTGCAGTGACCTATGACACTCTACCCAAGCTTTTTAAAATGGCTACAAGAAGATACAGCTGGGTGGAGCGTTGTTGTGGATGAATATCACATGACCTTGGAAGAAATGGATTACCGTTCAGGAAGCAATTGATGGTCTGTTGGATAATATCAGCAAGTTCAGTCATTATACATTTCTCTCTGCAACGCCCATAGATGATGAGTTTGAGATACCATTTATTCGCTCTCTTCCCCATTACAAAGTTATGTGGGATAACTGTCAACAGATAACCGTTAAACGCATCAAGGCAACAAGATTGCTAAGTGGGCTTACAGAACTTATCAATATATTCAACTCTCAGGGAATAAGGCTTTCTGATATACACGGAGAGTTAAAAGAGGTAAAAACAGCTCTATATCTTCATTAACTCCGTTACCAGCATCAAGCAAATTATAGAAACGCTGGATTTGGACTCAACAGAGGTAAAAATATGTTGTGCTGACAGGATGAGAAACAAACTCATTTTAGACAAATACCCGATAGAGCCTGTGTGCAATCCCAACAAGCGAATAAACTTCTTTACCAAGAAATGCTTTCAGGGATGTAATCTTTTCACCAACAATGGGCTGGTCATCGTAGCCAGCGATGCTCATAGAGCCAACACACTTGTAGATATTTCTACAACGATGGAGCAGATTGCTGGACGAATAAGAGTAAACGAGAAATCGCAGAATATATTCAGACACATAATGATTCATATTTTCAGTACGAACAACCATATTCTGTCTGATGAAGAGTTTACAGCTATCATGAAAAGCAAGGAGAACGATGCAAAGCAGTTGTTATCATTACAGGAAAAAGGCTACACCAACAGAATGTGAAACGCTTATTAAACGAGTAAATGTAGAAACGGACATTTTATCCATATCCCATGACCGACTGGTCTATAATGAACAGAAAAGACAATCGTTTATCTACAAGCACAAGTTACAGCAGTGCTACAAGAATGGAATCAACCTACGAGCGTGTTTTTGATAAGTCAGAAAAGTTTATTCCTACCAATCAAGATACTTGGACGGAGTTTGACATTGTCATGAAAAAGCATTTACCGTTTCATACGAACAATTACTAAAAAGATTATCTGGCACATCCCAATATGCAATACGAACAAGAACACCCAGAATTTTCACTATTCAGGAAGTACCTGTCTGAAACAGAAATGAACACTTGTCGCTGGAATAAGGAGATAATGCGAAAGATGGTAGATGGCAGAAAGCTACTTAACAAGGCATTTACGGCTATTTTTACCAAGAAAAATACCTTTATAAGTGACAAGGATTTGAAACTGAAACTTGCAGAGCAATTCAAGCAATTAAACATTTCTCTCACTCCCAAAGCAACGTTAATCAAGGACTGTCAGCTTTATGAAGTTAAACGATGTAGTGATTACTCCACAGGCAAGAAAAATTAATGGATATAAGCTGGGAAAAATGAAGTTTGATTTTACATTTTGAAATTATATAAAGAAGTTTTCTATCATAGTTCGTACCTTTTGCATTACAATGTAAAAACGAATTATGATAGAAATAAACGAAAAATTTGGAGAGGTCAATAAGAAACTGCAAGAACTATTCTTAATTCAATGACAAGCAGAATTTTAAGGAAGACAGCTTAAATCCTTATATCAACAAGCATTTTACTGTTTTCTATTCAGACAAAAATTGGCTTAGATGACAAAAAAATTATAAGACAGTTTATAATACCATGCCATATATTAATGATGTTGTTCTTGATTTACTCCAATACTGGAAGACACTTCATTTACAGAATGTAGAACTGATGCTAAAACAGGGGGGCAGTACAAAGTAGGGCATGGATCATTCCCTATATTTTTTATGGCTACTTACGCTGTTTCGTTTATACACTCAACAGCCCATCTTCGATTTCTGTCAGATAAAAATTCTCAACATACCACTTTTTTTATTAATGAGCTTTCAATAGAAAGTTGTTCTTCCTGTTTTATCACTCCCAATCTGTAAAGTTTATACTGAAAACCGCCTGAACATTTCAATATCAGTGTCGTATCTCCCGATAGCCCAAACCATATCGTACAGTTCAAAGGATTTTTCTGTTTCAATTCTTCATAATTATCAGATACCATAACCTCATCTACCAACTCGTCAAGATTATCCACATTATTGATTGTTGCTTTAATATCTGTAATACTCGTATCCTTATAAACAAATAATCCATCTTTCTCCTGCTTGTTCAATTTGATGATAGCACTGCGAAGAAACAACTTATCCAAGATATCTTTATGAGAATTTAAGATAGGCATAGGGTCTCCCACTTTCCCCATCTCTTCTGCCAAAGCCTTTACCTTGTCATTAGAAGTCAGATGAGAATATATCTGTTTAATCATCGTATCGTCACGGTGTCCTGTCATCCAACATAATCTGTCAGGAGCAAATCCCTTTTTGAGCATTATCGTAATGAATGTGTGGCGTGCATCATGTGAGGTAATTTTCTCATATACAGGCTGCTTACATTCTATATCTTGTGAATTTCGGTAAGTGATGATTCTGTCAAGACCAGCTAACTTACAAAGTTTCTTGATTGCTAAGTTGTAATAGCTATTATTAGAATCCAACTTGCTGACGTCTACAGTGAAACCATAAGCATAACAGCTCTGAAACGACAGGACATAATCATCCTGTAGGGATAAAGGCAGACTCTTTCTTTTTGACTCTTCTTCGTTTTCAACTCGTAAAAGGTTTGCCCGCTCAATAATGATTTCAACCTCGCCATTTAAGAACTGAACCAAATCACTTACACGCTGCCCACAGCGACATTGCAAAACAAATATATCACGGTACTCTGCCAGCTCTCTACCGCTTTTTGTGTGAACGGTATTTGGGATTTACCTTACCAGTTTTATCTTTAGGTGCAATATCTTCAAAACTGAAATTCTCCTCTTCATTTATTTTCAGCTTGGAAATAGCTTCAACTTCCTGTTCCTCCAGTGCAAAACGTCCTTTATCTGGTCTAATGTCTTTTTCCTTATTATAAATGACGGGTGATATTCCATATTCCAAGAACGGAGATTCCACTGACAGAATCTTGCTTATCAAGCGTTCAATCAATTGGCAGTTTGCATTGATGGCACTCTTTGTCGCTCCCTTTATTCTTTAGAAATTTGACATATTGATTAAATCCTGCTTGGGTAAAAACATCTAAGGAAGACTTTTTCTGTTCTTTCAAATAATTAAGAAAAGCATTCAGTCTTGACATATAATTCTTATGGGATGTAGTACCAGCATACTTATACTCATAAGCCCTTGTTATGAGTTCCTTTGCTGTGATATTTTCTGACTGTGCATAAATGAACGTAATAAATAGTAGTTGGGTTTATCTTGTGATGTACAAAGATACTCCAAGAATTTGGTAAACGATGCTTTTAATTCTTCTAATTTGTCATTTACCACCTTATTATTGTAATTATCAATTTTGCTCTGCACATTACTGATAATTGCCATTTGTAGCTTATCATCCCACTGACTGGGCAAGACCTTTACCCCTGTAGCAAAACGATACTGTTTACCTTGTAGATACACCACACAATAAATATTAGTGAGCTTGTTCGCTTTCCTATCACGCAGGTTAAAATATGCATTATACAAATGTTGTTTCATGTTGAAATTCGTGCTTAAATCCGTGCTTAAATCCGTGCTTAAATCCGTGCTTAAATCCAGTGCTTAAATGGTAGTTACAAGCCAATTTTTCACCAATTTCTAATGAATAAGACGCCATAAGTAAAAGTACGAATATATCGTTGGTAATCAGCGATACAAAAGCAAAAAGGCGGACTTCACAGCCAGCCTAATACATATTATACAAAAACATTATGAATACTTTATTTAGCGAACAAGATCTAAAAAGTTTATCCTATTTAGGATTAAGAAAGGTTTCACAACCTAATATTTTTGTCTCTTTACTGCACTTTATCACAATGGTCGCATTTGCGTTTACAATATCTTTCACACTGAATACGAATATCGTATCCTAAGATTGCGCCCAAAAATAAAGTCTTCTTCTGGAGACAATTGGTTTTAAAGGGCGTTTAACCAATAGTTTAATAGCGTCTATACATTCCGATTTACCGAAAAACAAATTAAGGTGATTGTCCCCTACTGGCTGCACTATATACGAGATGTTTTTATTTTGCAATCGAGCAATAGCGAAGTCCTGATATTGCTTTTTGCAAGTAAAAAGAACCATAGGACGAACTCCTTTTCTGAAATTCGTAGATATGATTGACCAACACTTTAAGGTCGGAGGGCATTTCTGCGAATTGTTGCATATAACTATCTAATCTATTGGTTAAACGCTTTTTATTTCTTATATAATTAAAGAGCTGGTTTAATATCAGCAAGCCATGCATCTATACGACCTTCTGTTTTGTCGTCTTCATTCACATCATCAAAGAGCAAGACCTACAAATTTATCATCAACTACAGACTTCTGAATCATCAAATGTATAACCATCTGTAGAAACTGCACCTATAACATTTGCACCTCCATCTTTAACAACATTATAAATTTCAGCTAAGCCTCCGCAGAACGTATCACAATAACTTTCTGCATCACCACAACCAAACAAAGCAACGGTTTTACCTGAAAAGGTCTGCTCCTTTTAACACTTCAAGACCATCAAACCAATCATCTTGTAATTCACCTGCTCCCCAAGTAGAGGTTCCTAAGATAAGGTTTTTCGTTTTCAGCTACAACTTCTGCGGTTAAATCTGTTACGTTAAGTGCTTCTACACCCAATTTGTTTGCAATTTGTTCTGCAATACTTTCACAGGTTCCTGTTGATGAACCAAATACTACTACTGTTGTTTTCATATCTTTACTATGTATTTAATTTGTCTTGTTTTTATTGAACGTTGCAAAGATAGATACATTTTTTTGATTCACAAATACCTAAAAGTAGGGTTTTTAGAAAAATACCTACTAATGATTAGAGTTTAAACTTTCAGCAATTAATTAACACCTTATTTGTTATGATATATATTCCTTTTTACACTGTTTTGAGGGCATTTTAACTCCCCCATTTATATCATTTTCACATTTACATCTACCTTAGAGTAGGTATAAAGGCTATAAAAAGGAACCTACAAACATACTTAAAAAAAGATGATGAACACATATTCCCATCTTTATCTTTTGCAAATAAAAAGAATAGAAAAAAATCATTTTTCTTTTTGTTCTTCCTCCCATCTTTCTTTATCTTTTTATTGCTTTTTCTATTCACATACATACATTTTTATATATCTCTATCAAGTTATATTCACATAAAAATTGTATTTTTGTGCTGTAATTATTTATTACACATTAATATAATATAGAGTTGTATTCTTCTCTAAAAGATAGTATGTAAAAAAATACAAATTGTGCAAACAATCACATAATCACTGCTTCTAAAAAGCTTTTTAAAGTTGATTTCAGCAAATCAAACATACAAAATGACAAAAATAAATAACAACCATACACTTTCTTTATACGAACTTAATCAACTTGTAAATCAAGTAATAAGTTCTTCCTTGAATACAGATTTTTTTGGGTGAGGCCGAACTCTCTGAAGTTCGAGAAGTGCGTGGACATTGTTATATGGAGCTATTAGAAAAAGATGAAAACCTGAATACTCCTATAGCCAAAGCATCGGCTAAATGTTGGAGTAACAAGTGGTTATTATTAAAACCTCACTTTGAAAGAATTACAGGAAACGAACTAAAAAGAGGAATGAAAGTACGTTTAAGAGTTCAAGCAAACTTTCATGAGCTTTTATGGCTTTTTCGTGGATTGTAACCGATATAGACCCCACTTACACCTTAGAGACGATGGCTCAAAAATCGTAATATTATTATTAATGCACTTAAAGAACAAGGTGTATGGGACTTACAAAAAATCTTTTATTCTCTCCCCTTTTTATTCAACGCATTGCAGTTATATCAAGTTCAGGTGCCGCAGGTTATGATGATTTTCTACATCACTTAACAAATAATCCTTTTGGATTTTTGCTTTCACATTCAATTATTTAATGCTGTGATGCAAGGAGAAGAAGTGGAAAGAAGTGTTATTGCTGCTCTTAATGCTATAAATATGCAGTTTGAACAACTTCGATCTTGTTATTATTATTCGTGGTGGAGGTGGTACCAGCGATTTAAGTGAGCTTCGATACATTGGCTTTTAGCAGAGAATGTTGCAAACTTTCCTCTACCTATTATCACAGGAATTGGACATAATAGAGACGAAAGTGTTTTTAGATTTAATAGCTTATGAGCGGTAAAAACACCTACAGCTGCTGCCGACTATCTCATCAATCTTTTATCAAACACTTTGTATAGAATAGAAAAATGCTACACAAAAAGATAATTAGATGTGTTGAAAAAGAAACTTATTCAAGAACGGCAGACCATAGCCCATATAAAGCGAAAAAAACTACCTCTTTTATTTTTCAGTGATAAAGAATAAGAATACTTCAAAAAAATAGATTTTTATTATCAACACATCATTAATAAGGTACAAGAACGCATTCATCAAGAAAGTATTCGTTTACATCAACACCAACAATCTCTTGTTTTTCGCCTAAACAAAAGTTACAACAAGAAAAAAACATCACATAGAGTTATTACAACAAAGAGCCAAAGCTTTAGACCCCAAACGCTTATTAGAAAAAGGCTATAGCATAACTCTATACAATGGAAAGAGTGTAAAAATGCAAAAGAACTTAATAAAGGAGATACTATTAAAAACTTTATTAAATTCGGGAACCATCACTTCTATAATTAAATAAACTATGGCAAAAGAAATTAAATACGAGCAAGCATTAACACAATTAGAAGAAATTGTGGAACAAATGGAAAAACGATGAGCTAAAACATAGACGAACTGGGTGAACAATTAAAGAAAGCTCAAAAGTTGGTAAAGCTGTGTAAAGATAAGCTCACAAAGACCGATGAAGAAATTAAAAAAAGATACTAACAGAAATGTCTTAATACTTTGTTTATAAGACTAAACTTAGCACATTATTACATATAGCGTGCAATATTTATATAAAAAAAGTAGCTTTATAAGGGTTAAAAAGGTAAAAACCTTTGCACAAACTATCTATTCTTCGTAATTTTGTTCGCATATTAAATAACTGATACAGATAAAAACAATTAAATATGAAAAAAATTTAGATTGGGAGAACCTCTTTTTGGTTATATTCCTACTGATTATAATGTTCGTTGTCGTTATAGCAACGGAAAAATGGGGTGAAATAGAAGTTCATAGCGACGAATACATACCAATGCACATGGCTGCCACTTGTCTTCACTATGGTCAGGAAGCGTTTGAAGGGTTAAAAGCCTATAACTGTCCCGATGGAAAGGTACGTGTGTTTAGAATGAGAAACAACGCTGAACGCTTGCAAAGAACATGTCGTGGAATTATGATGCCTGAACTTCCAACTTCTATTTTTGAAGAAATGGTAAAAAAAGGTAGTTACACTTAACAAAGAATATATTCCGCCTTACGAAAGTGGAGCCACACTTTATATACGTCCATTACTTATTGGCACTGGTGCGCAAGTTGGTGTTCGTCCTGCGCAAGAATACATCTTTATTATTTTTGTTACTCCCGTTGGTCCTTATTTTTAAAGGTGGATTTAGCACTAATCCCTATATTATCATGAGAGATTATGACAGAAGTGCTCCTCTGGGAACTGGAACTTACAAGGTTGGTGGAAACTATGCAGCAAGTTTAAAGGCTAACCACATTGCTCATGAAAAGGGTTATGCAAGCGAATTTTATTTAGATGCAAAAGAAAAGAAATACATCGATGAGTGTGGTGCTGCAAATTTCTTTGGCATAAAAAAATAACACTTATGTAACTCCTAAATCTACATCTATTCTTCCAAGTATCACCAATAAAAAGTTTAATGCAATTAGCAAAAGACTTAGGAATGACTGTTGAAGAACGTCAAATTCCTGAAGAAGAGTTGGAAACATTTGAAGAAGCAGGAGCTTGTGGAACGGCTGCTGTCATTGAGTCCGATATCTTATATTGATGATAGTGAAACGAATAAACGTTATTATTTTTGGAGATGTTCCAGGTCCAAAATCAACAGCTTTATATAACAAAAGCACTGTAATATTCAATATGGAATAGAAGAAGATGTTCACCAATGGACGACTGTTATATTAGAATAATTGGTTTTATAAAAACAAAGCAAATACACTTTTAACCTCATAATCAATAGATGGCAAAAGGAAAATTACAGAAATTTGCAGAGATGAAAACTTTCTCTAACGTGTTTCAATACCCTTTCTCTACTATTAAAGAAACACCTTTCTCTATGAAAGGTCAATGGAATAAAGATTATTTTAACAATGATAATCCCATTGTTTTTAGAGTTAGGTTGTGGCAAAGGAGAATACACTGTTGAGTTAGCAAAGCTATTTCCACAAATGAATTTTATAGGTGTAGACATTAAAGGGGCAAGAATGTGGAGTGGTGCCAAACAAGCATTAGAAGAGAAACTACCAAATGTTGCTTTTTTAAGAACAAATATTGAGTTTATAGACCACTTTTTCACACAAACGAAGTAAACGAAATATGGCTCACTTTTAGCGACCCTCAAATGAAAAAAACGCAAAGAAAAAGGCTCACTGGAACCACTTTCTTAAAACGTTATCAACACTTTTTGGTAGATAATGGATTGGTACATTTAAAAACCGACTCTAACTTTTTTTGTTCACTTACACTAAAGAAATGGTTAAACATAACCAACTTTTTTTGTACACGAATCTACAACCGATTTGTATGGCACTAACGAACTAAAAAGAAGAAACCAAGCAACTATTATCTATTCAAACCTATTATGAAAAAAATGTGGTTAGAACGGGGTTTAAACATAAAAATATATGTGTTTCGAACTTAAAAAAAGATGCTGAATTAACCGAACCTGATGTAGAAATCTCGTTAGATGAGTATCAGAGCTATCACAGAAATAAAAGAAGTGAATTAGAAACCAGTAAATAATATTTGTAAATATATTATAATAAAGGTGTGATAGGATAACAATTACACTTTTTTTATTATCATACTTAACACAAAAAAACAATATGACATTATATCCCAACTTAATACGAGAAGCACTGGCAACTGTGATGTATCCAGGCACTAAAAAGAATTTAATTGAAAGTGAAATGGTAGACGAAGACATCAAAATAGATGGAATGAAGGTTACCTTTACACTTATCTTTCCTCGCGATACAGACCCTTTCTTGAAATCAACTATCAAATCTGCAGAAGCTGCCATTCATTATAACATCTCAAAAGATGTAGAAGTTAACATATTAACCAACTTTAAATCAGTTCCAAGACCTACGGTAGAAAAGCTCTTACCACAAGTTAAAAAAACATCATAGCAGTAAGCTCTGGTAAGGGGTGGAGTTGGTAAAAGCACTGTCTCAGCCAACCTTGCTATCGCTTTATCTATGCTTGGTTATAAGGTAGGACTTTTAGATACAGACATTTTTGGACCATCTATGCCTAAAATGTTTAATGTAGAAAACGAGCGTCCTTACGCTGTTCATAAAGATGGAAGAGACCTTGTTGTGCCTGTAGAGAAGTATGGTGTGAAGTTATTAAGCATTGGTTTCTTTGTATCTCCTGAAACTGCAACTGTTTGGAGAGGAGGAATGGCTACACAAGCATTAAAACAATTAATTGCAGATGCTGATTGGGGAGAATTAGACTACTTTATTCTTGACACTCCACCAGGTACAAGTGATATTCATTTAACATTGCTTCAAACGCTTGCTATCACAGGTGCTGTCATTGTAAGTACGCCTCAGAGCGTGGCATTAGCAGATGCTATTAAGGGAATAGACATGTATCAAAACGAAAAAAATCAATGTTCCTATCCTTGGTTTAATAGAAAATATGGCATGGTTTACACCTGCTGAACTACCAGAGAATAAGTATTTTATCTTCGGAAAAAGATGGTTGCAAGAATTTAGCTAAGGAAAAAAGGCTTTCCTTTGTTAGCTCAAATACCATTAGTGCAAAAGCATTTGCGAGAATGGAGATAAAGGTTCACCTGTTGCTTTACACACAGACACGGTAACAGGACAAGCATTTATCAATTTAGCACAAGCTGTTGTTACAGTTACAAACAAACGAAATAGAGAACAAGAAGCTACTAAAATTGTAAAAAGTAGATTAGTTTTATCGAGTTATTTAAGTCAGTTTCTTTATTACTTTTTAATAATAAGAAACTGACTTATTTCTTTTCTTTCTCCTCCCCACTCTTTCTCTTTTTGTGAGTGTTTTATTACATTTCATTTTCTCATTATAGCAAAAAAAGCTAAGGTTTTAATAAGTTTGTTCCTATTTTAGCAAGTTGTTTTTCAAAAGAAATTAGGTATACAACTTTAAACATATATCTTTTACATCTCCAGAATTAGCTGGATACACTAAAAAATTGTCTCCTGTAAACCAATTAAATATATTTCTACTATTTATTGCAGGTTCTTATAATCCTTTTGTAACTTTGCATTTAGTATAAATACGAAATAAAAAATAAAGGTCTATTCTATTGAAAATGAAAAGATATAAATGGAATATGTATCTTCTGTAAAACTACTCTTTCGATGTAAAATGAAACAACTTGTTCTTTTTATATTTCTCGTTTTTAAAAGGGCATTTTTTATGCTTCATACCACAGAACAACAAGCAATGAGGATAAAATGGATACACCATTTTACCCCTACATTTGCTATCCGAGTTGCTTTTTTACGCTGATACACAATGTAAAAACACAATCTTTCTTTTTTTCAATGTTTCTCTCTTCTTTTTCAAACCATCATAAAAATAGCATTACATCGACTAATAATAACATAAATGTAATAATGATATTTGAAAAACATTCTTACTCTATACATCTTGAATAAGCCCCCTAATAAAAGAGTTAAGCAAAGTGTTTACGACAGAGAAGATAACAAAATAGACACGAATTATTATTGTAAATAATTTAAATATATATGGAAAAGAAAACAAAACAATTGTATTGGTGGCGCACAATAGCATCTTTTTAGTAGTGTTATTTGCCATGCCATTGGGTCATGCGCTAATGATTTTTAATGGAAAAAGTTTATGACTGAAACCACAATGCACTATGCTGGGTTTGCCATGGGCTTAGTGGGTTTAGTGTTTGTTATTGTAGGTGTATTTGTAAAAGGCGACACCCGTCAAACCTTATGGGGACTTTTTGGAGGTTTATTGTTTTGGACTGGTTGGGTAGAATTTCTCTTTTTATATTATGCTCGACGATATGGAGTAGCACCAGAAATAGAAAACGGAGTTGTAGTAACTAAACCCGAATACCTTATTATGCCTGCTTCTTTTTGGCTTATGGATGATGGTGATGACCTTATATATCTTTGGAACAAAAAACGGTTGCGACTTTATTACATGGATTCAGAATGTTTGTTTTCGTTCTAAACGTAAACAAATAGTTGTTCAACCCATGACTCGACACACCTCATTAGTAACCTTTTATGGAACTAAACATGATGTTATGGGGCTTATATCTTTGTTTAATGTTTTGCTACGACAAACGTTTTTTAGGAGACCACCACCCTGTTACCTTCTTAGTGGGATTAGTTTGTTTTTATTGGCTCTATCTTTTATGTTTAAAAAAGAACTAACGTTGAGCTTCATGGGGAGCTAACATTCGCATGGCAATTGCTACTGTTATTATATTTTGGACACCAGTAGAAATTCTTGGAAGAATGAATTTCTTTAATGAAATATGGGTTAAAACCAGAACAATATAGCACAGAAATGCTAATGATTTTAGGGTCGTTTATCCTATTAGCTATTTATGTGTGGACAAAAGGAAAAACGTAAAAAAACGCAATTAACAAACCACTTCTTTTTTTATATTGTAAGCACTACTACTAAACGTAAATATAGGCAATAAAAGTGCTTATAAATAAACGATGAACAAATGGAATGGTTTTATCAACCATCATTTGCTCATCGCTTTATTATCTCCTTTTTGTCATTAAAGGCTTTCTCCATAAGCTTTTTTACTTTCGTATCTCATTCTTTTTACACTATCTTTTGTAAACATAATTCATCGCTTTTTGACAATTAGCTGTGATTTATATATAACCCTAAAAACAATTAAAGAAATAATGAAAAAACATTTTTATACTTTTCTTTTGTCGAGCTTATTATGCACAAGTGGCTTTGCACAAACAGTATTATTTAAAACAACAACCGAGCGTCCTTATCCTTATCGCATTCCTGCTATAACACAAGCTACCAATGGCGAACTCATTGCGGTTTCCGATTATCGTCCTTGTTTACGTGATATTGGCTTTGGACGTGTAGACTTAGTGATGCGAACAAGTAACGATAATGGCAAAACATGGACACCTGAACAAGTGATTATAGAAGGAACAGGAAAAGGAAATGAGGCTGGTTATGGCGATGCTTGTTTAATTGCAGATGCTAAAAAAACAAGAAATGCTTCTCATGTGTGCCTCTGGTGATATTTCATATTTCGATTCTTCACTCGAACATCCACAACGCATTATGGCATTACATGCTACTTATAACAAGAAAACAAACACATGGGAGTGGCAAAAGCCTAAAGACTTAACAAAACATTTCTACCAAGATTTGTTCAAAAATAACATTCCTTCTATGTTCATGTCCTCAGGAAAGATATGCCAATCTCGCACAGTTAAAGTAGGACAATATTATCGTTTATATGCTGCCATGTGTACAAGAAAAAGGTAATTTCGTGGTTTATTCAGACAATTTTGGCCATTCATGGAATGTGTTAGGCAGTGCTATTGAGAGTTGTGCGCCTAAAGGTGATGAGGTGAAATGCGAAGAATTGCCCGATGGAAGCATTCTGTTAAGTAGCCGAAAAGACCACGGACGTTATTTTAATGTTTTCCATTTTAGCAATATAAAACAAGCAAAAGGAAAAATGGGACATGGTTATCGATTCTGAAAAAAAGCTGAGGGTGGAATTGCTAACACAGGCACTCCTTGCAACGGAGAAGTGCTGATTGTTAAGGTTAAAAACAACGAAACAAAACAAAAGAGCTATCTTTTATTGCAAAGTATCCCTGCAGGTCCCGGACGAAAAGACGTGTCTATATACTATAAAGATTTGGGAGATTTAATGAAAAAAATAAAAAAACACAACATTACATCTAACGAAATAGCAAGCCATTGGAATGGGGGTTTTATCAGGGTGTCAAAAGCTCAATTCTGCATACAGCACAATGTGCCTTCAAAAAGAACAAGCAAATAGCCTTTTTCTACGAAGAGGCACCAAAAGATTATCATGAAATGACTTATTTGTCGCTGTCTATCAACCAAATAACAAACAACAAATATAGCATTATTGAATAAAAATAGGCATTATTTAAATTGTAAAAACACACTTTTAAATCTACTTATCTGCTTTCAACAAAGGCAATAAGTAGATTTTTTTATTTTATAACACCTGCATTTATCCTTCACCTCCACCCACTCCACAGTTCGTACGTATACTTTTAAAGACTTATATTTATGATAAAAAAATATATATTTATTTGGCTATAACAAAAACATCTACCTTTGCAACCGCACATAAGCATTGAGTGCAAAGATAGCAAAGTTTGAGCATCCTTAGCTCAGTTGGTAGAGCAACTGACTCTTAATCAGTGGGTCTAGGGTTCGAATCCCTAAGGATGTACTTTTTATCGAATAATCATGCAATGCATCCTTAGCTCAGTTGGTAGAGCAACTGACTCTTAATCAGTGGGTCTAGGGGTTCGAATCCCTAAGGATGTACAAAGAGATAGCAAACGCTATCTCTTTTTTTATTTATATACAGCAACTTTTATTAAAACAATGCCCCACTTTAAATAGTAGGTGTATGCAATGAAAAGAAAAACAAGTGTTTCTCGCTTTTTTAGTTGATAAAAATAAACACTCATATTCCTTATTTTTTTATCCTCGTTAGGGCGTTTTTGTTTATGAGCGTTTTGTTACATTTTTAATTTTTCTGTTTTAGCGTAAAAATAGGGCTATGCACTTAGCTATGAACACCATTTTTACGAACAAAAAGAGCGAGAAAATTGAGCTAAAAAGCTAAAAGATATAGGTTTTTGAAACACAGAATGCCAGATATAAAAAAACAAAAAGCAAGCAATTAAGATGCAAAAGACGGTGTTTTAGCACACAATAGCTTATATATTGGGTGGTAAAACCTTATGTCTTAGTACCTAAACTCTTATCTCTTTCATGCTAAAACCTAAGCTTTTTGCAGGTTTTTTTCTCTTAAAAAGTATGTTTTTAAGGCTTATTTTTTTAAACGTAACAATGTGAGCTTCCCTATTTTTCAAGTCTAAAGGAGGAACAACTTAAAAACCTTTGAAAAAAATAGCATTTTTGAACGTTTTTTACCTCAACACTCATCAATATTTTATGAAACAATTAGCACTAAAAAGCAATTGTCTTTTAAGCAAGATTTTTATTACTAACATTCACTTAACACAAAAGTGGAATATCTCACCATTCATTTCTCACATTTTTATATTACTTTCCTTTTGTTTTTTTCTCCCCCATCAAACCACTTTTGTTCATTAAAAAAACAACTTCAACCTATTCACTTTTTATCTTTATACACTTTTTAAAGAGATGCTTTATATCCCTATACCTTCCTTTTTTTATTACCCATGAAAAAGAGGTTTCCACTTACAAAAAAATAAGTGATAGAACTAAAAAGAAAAAGAGCAAATACCACAAGATATTTGCTCTTTTCAATCGTAAAAATATACGTTATACATTTTAATTACTCATTCTACTCAAAAACACGCATTACCTTTTTCAAAAATAACGTTGCGTTCTTTTTGCTTTGTATCTCAAGCCTCCATTCCACGAACGAATAGCCTTTTTCTACATTATTAAGTGGGTTATATGTTCGCTGAAACAATAAAAACATTTCTTTAGACTTTTCCTTTGAAAAATCTGTCTTTTTAAAAGAATAACGTTTCTGGCTTTTGTCTCTTTTCAAGATGTTATTACATTCTGCCACCAAAACAGGTGTAATTTGTAACACTCCCACAGAACTTCCACTCTTAGCATACGGGTTTCCACCGCTCTCAACCTCTATTATTGCAGTAATAATAGGGCTCCCAATTAAAAACTCTTTTTCTGCTTTTTCTTCATTTGCTTGCTTTAGCAAATAATGTTGATACTGGTATCAACAACAATACTACAACTAATAATCCACTAATTGAAATTTTATTCATTATTATTTATTTTGTGGAATTGGAACAAGCCAAACAAGTGGGTTTGGAAAAACAACAAAACAAGAAAAAGCAGTAGAAAATAAAAAAACAAAAATATTTTTAAACCTTATTTCTTTAAAAACACCATGTGGGTAAGATATACTCTTAAAATAACAAACTATCTTGCAATATATCTTGCTATAAACAGTGTTTCTTTTGCGTTCTTATTCAAAACAATGCACGATATATAAATGTATATAACAGCAATGTCAATTCCGTTAGCACTTGGTGTAAACACTTCCCTAACAAACATTTGAGGGAGGCATCAATCACCCTTTACGGGTGCAAAGGTACATAAAATAATTGAAACTCACAAATTTACGCATTTTAGGCGCTATTTATAAGGGGTTATACCTTAAAAATATAAAGGGATAAAATGAGGGATAAAAACAGTTTTAGAAACGACATACAATGGTATAAAAGGTCTAAAATAAAAATTCTCTCTTTTGTTTTATCACACAAAAGAGAGAATTTTATTTATCTAAACACGCCGTGTTATCGTTGTAATTCATGTAATATTTCAGCTATTTTTGCTTTGTTGTAATGCGAGTAGGCACTAATGGCAAGCGAAGAACATTCTCTATAAATCCCATTTCACTCATCAATGCTTTCACACCAGCAGGGGTTTCCGTCTACAAAAAGCAAACCATAAAGATCGGCAAAAACGATGATGTATAACTCTTGCAGGCTCATATTCGCCTTTAAATTCAAGTCGTATCATCTTAGAAAACTCTTTTGGTAAAGCATTACCAATAACCGATATCGCTCCAGCGGCACCACTTGCCACCATAGAAAACGTTAATGAGTCGTCTCCACTTAATACATCAAATCGTTCAGGCTTATGATGTATAATCTCATCTACTTGCTCCATGTTTCCACTGGCTTCTTTTATTGCTATAATATTCTCACAATCGTTTGCTAATCGTATAGTGGTTTCCCACGAAAGATTAACTCCTGTGCGTCCGGGAACATTATATAAAAACAATAGGGAAGCGGACTGTATGTGGCAATAGCTTTGAAATGTTGGTATAATCCCTCTTGAGATGGCTTATTATAATAAGGACATACGCTTAAAAGAGCATCTACCCCATGAAAGTTTTCAGGGTGTTTTAACTCTTCAATAACAGCCATTGTGTTATTTCCACCACAACCCATAACAATAGGAATCTTACCTTTACACTGATTAACAACCAATTCTCTTATCTTATGTTTTTCTTCTTGAGACAAGCAAGGAGTCTCTCCTGTAGTTGCTAAGATACATAAAAAGTCGGCACCATTTTGTAGTTGATAATCAACAATACGTTGTAATGCAACATAATCTACTGCCCCTTCTTTTTGTAAAAGGAGTTATAAGTGCTGTTCCTAAGCCTTTGAAAGTGTTATAAGCCATAAATGTATCAAACGTCTTTGTTTAATGTAAAGATGCTAAAACCTATGTTTTTAAGCACTCTATCTTATGCAAAGATACAAAAATAATATCTAAGTATAAAGATAGTTCATTTCAAAGTTTATAACTTTTTATTCTTTATTTTTGCCCCTTACAATGGTCTTCTACCTTAATAAAAACTGGTTACAACAAAAAGTTATAATACATGTAAACATAACCATTATAAAGAAGTTTTTGATAGCCTAATTTGTTTTTGTAAAAACCCGAAATCATACCCGGTATCATCATAGAAGCAGCCATAAATCCTGTACTAATAGCGTAATGACTGGTTTGAAACTTACCTCTACAAAACTGTAACATATAGAGTGTGTAAGCGGTAAAACCAAATCCATAACCTAATTGTTCTATAAATACGCACACATTTACCAAGAAAAAAAGGCACATCGTTAGCAGTGCTTAAATAAACATACACAATATCTGGAATAGTAATAGCACATACCATCCACCATAACCATCGCTTTAATCCATCTCTACTTACTAACATTCCACCGATAATTCCTCCAATAAGAAGACCGATAACACTCAAGGGTTCCATACACCATGCTAAACTCTTGTGGTGCTAACCCTAAGCCACCAGCGTGTTTAAAGTCTCTTAAAAACAAGATAGACACCTTTGATAAGAGTGCTTCAGGAAAGCGATATAACAATAAAAAAACAATAAAGCTGTGCCTATATGGGGCTTTTTTTAAAGAACGAAACAATGGTTGATAAAAGTTCATTTGCTACAACTTGAATGTTTTTTTCTTTGCCTGATTATGGTCTAAAAAAGGGCGTGGTAAAGAATAATAATGATAGAAATACAGCAACAAGAAAAGGGCTGCTACGGCATAAAAAGACAAAGTCCATGAGTATTTTATTTGTCCTTTAAAAACAACTTGCAATATTCCTGCAAACGAAATCAAAATTCCTTTTCCAAAAATCGATGCAAATTTATAGAAAGTATTTCGTATTCCTACAAACCACGATTGCTCTTCTGTGTTTAATCCAAGCATATAAAAGCCGTCAGCTGCTATGTCGTGTGTAGCACTTGAAAAAGCTATTAACCAAAATAAGCATATCGTTGTTTGTAACCAAAACGATGTAGGAAGACTAAAAAGCCACACCCGCAAAGGCAGCACCTAATAACAATTCCATCGCTAAAAATCCACCAACGTTTGGTTTTTATACACATCTACAAAAGGACTCCAAAGGGGCTTTAACACCCATGGAAGATAGAACCAACTGGTATAAAAAGTAATTTCTTCGGCAGATAAGCCTAATTGTTGATACAAAAAACAGACACTTCTGCAACAATAATATTAGGTAATCCTTCTGCAAAGTATAAAGATGGAACCCATTTTTAAGGCTGAATATTTCTTCATAAACATATTATTTATAGAGTTGTTGTATAGAGGCTCCTTTTATAATAATGTAATAATATAGCCTCATAATCGTAACCTTTATGAGCCATTACGGCAGCTCCTATTTGGCAAAGTCCCACTCCATGCCCCTCAACCCGCACCTTTTAATGTGATTGTTTGTGGTATATTGTTTTCAATATCTTGTTTTTCACCACAAAAGCTGAGCTATAAAGGTGTGATTGACTAAAAAGCACGGCGTATTTCTAACTCTTTTTCCTATCGTAAAGTGTCCCTTTTTCACCTATAATTTGTAGTTTAGAAATACGTCCACTCTTACCTCTTTCCAACGGAATAAGGTCTTTTATATCTCCTAAATCAATATTTAATTTCTTCTTTAACAAGCTCTTTATTTCTTGTTGAGTGTAATGAACCTCCCAACGATAAAAGTTTGTTGTTTCTTGGTCATAGTCATTTAACACCTGAGAAAGAACTTCTACATCGTTAGTGTTACAAAAATGCAGGCTCATTAGCATACACCCACTTACTAAAATTGTCTTCTTTTGTAAGGTCGAGCATTAGCGGTTTTTACGTTATCTGTTACACTATTAAGATAAGGTTTATCTATATCTTCCCAACAATATTTATACTCTTCTGTTACACCTCCACAGCATTTACTAAAACGAGCATCACATATTTCATCGCCATACATAAGAGTTTGCCCCTTAGTAGCTTGTACAGACTTCTTTCACTTTTCGTTGTTGTTTCTTTCGTAATACCTTGATAACGCTGACAATGGTCATCGCTACAAACATCAAAAAGAGTGTGGTCTTCGCGGTCGTACCATTTTATTTGTGTGTCAGAAGTTTGTATAAACGCATCACAGGTAGAAGGAGTTTGCGTTAATTGTTTACGCTTTTTCTATTTGAGCTAACAACCAACTGCGAGATATAATGGTGTGTGCTTTCAATAATTCGATAGACGATAAAGCACTCATCTCACTCGAAATAACACTTTCAAGATAAGTATCAATAGGCAAAGTGTTAATTGCTATGAGTTGATTGTTATGCTCTACAATACGTAAACAGCCTAAAAAAGTTTGATTTTCTTGTCTTTTCCCAATGAAAAATCTATACCTATTGTCACATCATGAAGCGTAAATGATGCGTTTGTTTGTAAGGGTTCAAAACATAATTCATTATAAACAGTGCCATTCCAATTGATGTTATGACCTTCTAACATTACCTTTTGCAATCCCATTGCTTCTTTTCCATTGCATAAGAAAGGAGCATTTAAGGAAAAAGAGATACACTCTGCCGATAAAATTCCTACGGTTATTTGTGGATTATTCATACATTTTCTCCTTTTCACATACATTTCTTTATCAGCTTTTTCGGTTATTCTTTTGCATGATTAACTCAACCGTTTCATTCGGTAAAGCACATTCTTTTAAGATACCTACAATCACTTTTTCCCGATAATTTATTAAAGTCTTCTTCTCTTGAAGACACTACCCAACCTGCCATATCCAAAGCTCCGGGACTTATTAAGCATTGTTCTTCAGTCTCAGTTCCATAGCATTGAGGACGATGTTTAGCACGCGGAAAGATAATAGATACCATTTCTTCGGCATCTTTCCACGACACAATGTTCATCATAGGCTCGTCTGTTGTGTGCAAAACATCTTGCATTGCACGATAAACCACAGTGAAACAATCGTTAAGAGCTTTCCCGTCTATCCCTTTTTATGATAATAATAGGCACAATAAAACAATCTATACAACCAATTAAGGCTTTATCTTTTTATTTGTATAGCAATCCTTATATGTTCTTTTTAGCTTATTCCACTGCTTTTGAATGGGTAACAATCTACCATCAAAAAGCTTGTAAATGAAGATGGTCGGGAGCAGATGCACCACATTTTAGCACCATTATAAAAGACCGTTAAAGATGGGTATTTATTTAAAAATAGAATAAAAACTCATCGTAATACTCCTTTACATTTTGAGCTTGATGATGAGCGATGCTATCGTAAAATGTATGGAAAGAATGGGAAAAAGGATTAACCAAAAACTCAAAAATCCTCTCCTTGTGGTATTGTTATTTGTTCTTTTGGACGATTTGTTTTACATAAGAAACAAGGTCGTTCGCTAATAGCTTTCGCTGAAACATTTGCCGATGCCGACGAAATTCGATGAGGATTAAATTGTAACAGAAATTCATTTTCGCGATAAAAGAAACGTTTTTATTTGCGCTTCTTTTCAATCTTTCATAATTCTGTTTAGCAAGTTTCCAATTCTCAAGTTGCGTATAAAAACTGATTAACGACATTTCCACCTTTTATTACAATTGTTTAGCATTCAAACTCATTCTTGCTGATAGTTCAATGCTACGTATTTGGTCTTTATAAGCATTATTTTTATTGAGCAATTCAATACTTAAATTAGAGTCAGAGTTACCTCCCCATCGTCTACAAAGATAGAGTTCATCGTATATTCTACCAATTTTATAGTTTCTCGATATACGCAATGCCACCGCATAATCTTCTCCGTAACTCGTGTTAGGGAAAGCCATTGAGCGCAAAACAGGTGTATAAAAAGCTCTTGGAGCACCTAATCCATTTATTCTTAAAGCATTATTTGCGCCATTATCGTCAGTCCATTCGCTATGAGAGATAAGCCCCGGAGGCAGAGTTTCTAAGTTAAAATCGCATAAACGATAGCTTCCTATCACCATTGCAGCATTTGTTTGATAGAAACAATCAACTATTTTTTGCAACGTTTCTTGCGAAGAATACAGGTCATCGCTATCCAGTTGAACCGCAAAACGTCCACAATAGTCACTCATAATAGCATAATTCCAACAACCACCAATACCCAAATTATCTGCATTGGGTATTAAATGAACCAAATGTTTATGCTCTTTTGCCAACTCTTGAAAGCACCTTTGTCGTGTTATCTGTTGAATGATTATCTACCACAATCACGTTAAAAAGCAAATTGTGTTGTTTGAGATAAGGCAGAAAGAACTGCATCTTTAATTGTTTTTTTCACGATTAAATACAGGAATAACAACCGATGCTTCGTAAGCAAAAATACTCTTTTTTTAAGTCGATAGAGCAATAGTTTTGCGGATTTATTAAAAGCCTTATTTTCTTTTTAAGAACTGTGTAACAACCGTCTCACGTTCTATCTGTACTGCTCTATTAGCAGGGGTTTACATAATTAAATTGTTCTTCTCCTTCCTTGTTAACCACCTGTTTTTTTGAACAGTGTAAAAGCGTTTCTTTAAGATGAAAAATGCCTTTATTGAAGTGTTGCGACAAACGAAAATCGTACCAACCTGAATACAAATAAGACGTTAAAGAGCCTTTCTCTACATGTTTTTAAGCTTTCTGTACGAATAAGAACCAGCTTACCAAAGTCGAAATCATCTCTCACACTTCCTATTTGATAATCAATCAAAAGGGTGTAGCGTTCTCTTTTCGCCTTTTTCTTGATAATCGGCATATACAACACTTGCATTCGTGTCGTTAGCCACCTGACATAAGCGGTTTATAGCTCCTAAATGAGCGTAATGGGCAACGCATCTATTGCCAATAACACATAGTTTGCAGTAGCATTTTTGTGCTATTTTTGCAAAGCATTCGTACTTTCAATACCTTCTACCTTTATTATATAAGGGTTTTGCGATTCTTCTTCATCACCTGTTTGTTGCACTAATCCGAATATATTGTTTATTAAACATTCGTTTTTAAGTGCTTCTTTTCACTTTATGATAAGCCTCCTTACTTGCGCAAGGAAAAGAAATAGTCTATTTTATTCTTCATTCTTATTTATTTTATATGCAAATATATAAAAAGCATTGAATAAGAAAAAATCATTTCTTTTTCAGTAACTTTGCATGATAAATACACAGAAATGAATACTGAAACACATAAAAAGCACTTTTTAGGAATGACTTTAAGTCAGTTGAAAGAAGAACTTATTTCATTAAAAATGCCTTCTTTCACGGCAAAACAAATCATGCAGTGGCTTTTACAGCAAACATGTAAAGACAATAGACGATATGACTAACATTTCTAAAAAAACAATCGCGAAATATTAAAAACAACACTTCATTATAGGTTGTTCTACCTTTATAGATGCTCAATATTCTAAAAGATGGCACAATAAAATATTTATTTCCAACCCTCAGTGGCAAGTTTATTGAAACCGTATATATCCCCGATAAAGAACGAGCAACGCTTTGTGTATCTTCACAAGTTGGTTGTAAGATGAATTGTTTGTTTTGTCAAACAGGCAAACAAAGGGCTTCGAAGGACAGTTAACAAGTTGTGATATTATCAATCAAATATATTCTCTTCCCGAACGAGAAAAAGCTCACTAACATTGTATTTATGGGTCAAGGAGAGCCTATGGACAACTTTGATAACATGCTAAACGTTACCAAAAATACTAACAAGCAACGAGGGATATGGTTGGAGTCCCAAACGTATTACGGTAAGCACGATAGGATTAAAAGGTAAATTAGAGCGTTTTTTTAAACGAAAGCGATTGCCATTTAGCCATTAGCATGCACAACCCTATTCCTCAAGAACGAAAGGAAATAATGCCTTCGGAACGTGCTTATTCGATAGAAGAAATAATGGATGTGCTACGAGAATACGACTTTTCCCATCAGCGTCGTTTATCTTTTTGAATACATTGTCTTCGATGGTATAAACGACAGTCCACAACATGCACAAGCCATTATCGACCTTACTAAGGGTGTTGAATGTCGTTTTTAACCTTATTCGTTTTCATCAAATTCCCAATGTACCTCTAAAAGGTGTGAACGATTTTAGAATGAAACAGTTTCAAGAAATGCTATCGAAAGGAGGCATAACTACCACCATTAGAGCCAGCAGAGGCGAAGATATATTTGCTGCGTGTGGTTTATTATCTACTGCAAAAGAAAAACATTGTCTTAAACATAACTTATTTATACATAATGGAACAAAAGAAAGTTCGTGTAGCACTTGTTTTTGAAGACAAGGAAGAGAACAAAAAATCACTACGATTTATTATTAAGAGCATTTTCATTACCCAATGTTTTAGAGCTATTTACACCTATTATATACACTCCGCGTTCGTTTTTACTTAATCAAAAGAAAGGAAACGGACACTTAAACTTAAAAGGTTATTAGACACTTTAACAGAGCAAAAGAAGGCTGTATCAATATCTTTGCTTATGCGTTCGACGAACAAGAAGCGGCTAACGAAGAAGGGGTTCGATTGCAACTGTATAAACAAACACTTGCAGACTACCAAGAACGTGCCTTCGATGTGTTAGTGTCTATGCCATCTACAACGCCTGTTAACGAGGTTAACTAAGGCTTACAACATGGTTAAAACAGAAGAGAATGCCCCTGTTTTTCATGTTTACGAAACACCATATTTAAGAGTTGCTACACAAGAACCAGCCTCAACAAACGCACAAAAAGAAACGGCTGAACTCATAGAAGCATTTATTAGTCAAACACAAACATTGTGTAAAACGCTTAGATGCCACTATTCTATCGCTAAACCTCGCATTGCTATTGTTTCTGATAGCGAACCTTACATGGTTACTGCATTAGAGAAATTGGTGAAAGACCATAACACTTGTGCCTTTGGACCTTTTTACTTTGGAAGAATTAAACAGCGAAGAAAGTAGAAACGACTTTGATATTATGTCTGTTTATGCCGACGAAAACAAGGCTGAACTACTTGAACATTTAACGCAACAGCATGCCATTAAAACTACATTTTGGATTGCCTTTTTATACACACGCAACCCTCTTCTTTTTGTAGAAAACGAAATGCCCGACTTGCAAGAAAAACAGAAGCTATTGTGTTAGATGCCATATATACTGCCATTGATTTTCTTAGAAATAAAAAGGCAATATGTTTTTCCTTTTCACAACCCATTAAGAAAGGTTTATGTAGAAAAGAAAAAGAAAAAGTAGGTTAATTGATACAACATTCAACCCAAATAGTTTAAGCGACAAATAACGGTTTGCAACACATTAAACCCTTATTTGTCGCTTTTTATATTCACTACCTCACACAATGCTTATTAAGTTGTTACATATATTATTTCATTGCATAAAAAAACTAAAAAGCAAAAAAGCCTTTTTGAAACTATTTTTAAGAACGTTTTTTTCGTCTTTTTCGTTTACTTTTCCGATGCATAACTTTAATATTTTATACCAAAAATTCTTTTTATACGAACAAGAGATAGTTTTGAGAAGAGAAAAACGAAAAGAAAAGCACTTAAAAAAGTCATTTTAAGGTAAAAAAACATTGCAAACTCTTAGGTTTAAGCATGAAAAAAACCCTAAGAGTTTAGGTCATAATACATAAGGTTTTACCACCCAATATATAAGCTATTGTGTGCTAAAAACACCGTCTTTTACACCTTAATGGCTTATTTTTGTTTTCTAATGGTTTCGTTCTACAAAGCTAAAAAGCTATATGTTTTATACAGTATAACAGCCCTAAAAGCATTTTATAGCAAACCTGAACAGCCTTAAAAGCATGTAAAAAGCTTAGCTATTTTAGCTAAAAACAGAAAAAAACAAAATGTAACAAAACACTCACAAAAAATAAGGCATATAAAAAAAGAAAAAATATTCTCTTTTTTACGTCTACATTTCTCCTCTTCTTATAGTGTATCAAAGAGGTGTTTTTAGAGAATTGATATACAGAATAAATAAACGAAAAACATTTTTAAAGCTGTTATGCCATGCCCTTGCTCCTACCCTTTTATTTTTATAAACATATAGCAAAAAACCTACAAAGTTTGTAGCCAATAAAATAGCCTTACAACGGAAACATTTTTCACAAAAAACAACAAAGGTGATAGTTTTTTTGTTCTATCACCTTTGCACTTTTATTGAAACTACATTTTACTTTTCGAGATACTTTTTCCGCCAATAATATAAATATTATTTTTTTATAGGTTGCGTTATTTCACGGCCGTCGAGGTCGTATTTTTTTATCCTTATCACCCACCTCTTTTTAACCATACTTATGCCCGAAGCTCGTTTTTAACCTTATGAATATATTGCACAAAAACTATTCTTATCGGTTGCATTGCTTGCCGTCCACGTCCGTTTAACCCAATCTCCTTCTACACTTTCTTTAAAAGTTACATCTAACGAACCTTTACTATCAGTTGCCGTTACCTCTGGTTTTATAGGCATTTCTTCGCCTTCTTTAAGCTCTACAACACTATTTTCTGGCAGATGATTAAACGTTATTGAAGATGAATTTATAACCATTTCTTCTCCTCTTTTCCCGTTATCAGACACATCATAATAGCCATCAAAGGTTTCAAGTTTAAGCACTGCTTTTCCCATAAAAATAAATAGGAATGTGTTCTCCCGCAACATCTATACCGTAAACCTCTACCTTATCTATTGCAGCTAGTGGCATCACAACCTCACATTCACCATTATTAGGCGCATCGGGAACCAATGTATATTTAAACGTTTCTCCTCCGTCATCAGATAAAAGCACACGAACTCTACTACTTTCGTTAAAGAAATGCTTATCAACATTCCATGTTAAACGAAACGTTTCGCCTGCTTTATACTCTGTTTTAATAGCAGAAGTTATTTTAAAAAGGCTTTTTCAACATCAATCACTTTAATAGTGGTTTGAAAAGCATCGTATAGTGGTGCTTGCTTTTTCTCTACTGCTTCATTATAAGGAAGTGCATCGCTTACAGTAAAAGTAAAACGATATTCACCCACAGGAATTTTATCTGTATTATTTATAACTACAAAGTTGTTAGGATTATATCTTCGTCCAAAGTTCAACACAGGCATTGTTGTTGGGTGCAAAGTGGCAAAATGTGCGGGGTGCATAGGGTCGTAATTGTCTTGCTGAAAAGCATAATGAAGCACCTTTTGTTCTGCATCTGATGCATAAATAGGAATAGAAAAGAATGTTTCTTTAGGCACAATATATTCTGTTTTCATCTTTTCTCGGTCGATAACAGGTGCTGTGTTTTCTGCTTTAAACGAATAGTTTGGACGAATTTTATTCATTCTTGCATCACCAGCGATAATATGTGGACGCATCACTTGTAAGCTCTTCACGCTAATAAAGTCGGCAGCACGACCATAACTCAATATAGATTGTCCTGCTCCGGGCTCTGAACCATAACCAATACCACCAGGTCCGTCTTTACCAAAGGTGTGCTGACTACCAAAAATAATGTCCTAATTCGTGGCCTAAACTCCATGGTTCTTGGTCGACAATAACCACTCCTCCTTTGTATTGAGGGTTGGAAACAGCTCCTACATAACCATAACTTGCTCCACCAGCAGCATCGTCTCCAACATAATAAAGTGCCACTCCAACATCGTAATTATCAACCCCTATGGCATTATTGATTAGCTCTGTTGCTTTATCAATCTTAATATTAGAGGCTCTTACATTAGTTTTTATAAGTCGTTCGTCTCTTACTAAGGTGAAATGTATGCCTGCATCTCTTACATACATAGTGTTAAGAAAGGCTTCGACAGTAGCCAACCATGTGTTTATTTTATTGATGTCTTTATCAAATCTTTTAGATTCGTAATCGTCTTTACTAAAGAATATAGCTAAACGATAATCTCTAAAAACGCCATCGCTTAGTTCTTTTCCTGTAACACCTGATGGGTTATTGGCACTAACCATAGGAACAGCAAAACGAGTGCTATTTTTTTGCAAAGAATTTAACACACAAGCATGTTTTGTTTGCGTGTTTTCAATAGCTATAAGTTGGTTATTTTCAACCTTAAGCGTGTAGCTTTTTATCGAGCCATAAAGCACCTTCTACATTTAAATAGCTATCGAACGAGAGGTGCCAACAATGCTATTATTGCGCATAGCAATAAAGGTTTTAATGCCATTAGCTTGAAATGAGGGTGTTCACTTGGTTCCAATTGATTTCGGAAGTGGTTATACTTGGAAAAGAACAACTGACCTGTGATTGATGAAACACCTTGTTTAATTGCGAAAAGAGGCATTAAAGAATGTTTGTTTTGCGCAACTAATACAGAGGAAATAAATAAATAGATAGATAATAAAAACGTATTTCATGACGCGTTAGTAAAATATTAAATAAATGAATATATTAAGTTTGCTTGATAATTAAAAAACGAATGCTATCTGTAAAAAAAGAATACAGATACAGCATTCGTTATGATGTTTTATAAGTGTTTTAGTTAAAGAAATTCCAACTAACTCCAAATCTAAATAAACGTTCGTTAGTAGGATAATAAAGGTGTTAAGAAATAGTTTCTTGAGCCAGAACCAGCGTTTGCATGACTATACATCACAAAGAAACGTGTGTGTTTAAGCATAAAATTGGCATAAACATTTACAAAAGGATAGTTTCCTATCTTAACTTTTTCGGCGTTTCCTTGCACTACATAGCTCCCTAATGCAGGACTATAATCTAATGCTTCATACTCTGTGAAGTAGCGAACATCGGCTCCTAAATCGCAAGAAAGCACTCGAGCTATTTTTAAAACTGAGTGTATAAATTAGAATAAACATTGAGTGTTGGTATGCCTAAAAGAGCATCTTTGTTTGATTTTTGATAGGTAATAACATTATCCCAATGCAAAAATCCCAATTTAAACTTTTGTGTTAACTCAGCCGTAAAGAGGTTTATTGCTCCTTTATTTTGTAATACTGTAACTTCGTGGTTCGTTTTATTAAAGCTATTATCTATGTCGTAGCTTTGTTGTAGATAAGTGTAATTTTTATATTATCTACGGATATACACAGAGTGGTGTTGGTTTTATCGAAAACGAAGTTTTGCTTGCAATTGTGAATGAAGTACTTTTGTTAAGCGTATTATTATCCCACTCAAAAATGCTTAGAATGGTAATGACGATAATAAAAAGTGGGATTTATTCTGTGAAAAAAGCCCGAAGCATCTAAACGAACAGTATCTCCAAAGAGTTTAACATTTACATCTATTGAACCATCAACAAAGAGTTGACCTGCATCTTCACCCTGTAACCACGTTTCAATATTAGCTAAATAGTGCAATGTTTTGCCTTGTTGCTTGTATAATTGTCCACCCTATACTGGTGTTATGTTCTGTAAACGACTTTTGTTTGAGTTATGTTTTTGAGGCAACGAGAAATGTCTTAGTTCGCTATTAGCAAAGGCTCTTAATCCTGCCTTAGCCCATTTATGAAAGCCTTCTAACAAAGAAATAGCAAACATATTGCTTACTCTAAAATGCTTAGTTTGGTCGAAAATAGAATCGTTCGACACACCATTTACGGCATATAAGTTATTCTTATAAAAGTTTTTTGGTGAATAATAAGCCTGATAAATTCTGTTATATTTATCGACATTAAGCGTGTGTGTAAACCTTGTAACGGGTATAAATTCTATTTTTTTGAGCCTCTTTTTGCCAATACTTTAGCATTGTTTTTTGCGACAAACTATCGCTTTTCACTTGTTCGTTATTAGCTAACGATGTTTTAGGCACAAAGTTATTGTCTTCTGCCTGCAAGGTTTTCACTTGTAAAAATGCTGTCTTCTGCAATATTCGCACCTGTTTTTTTCTAATTCTAACTTTTTGTTTTTAGTGTACCCAACACTATAACTATGTGTTAAATAAACATGCCAATGAGAGTTTCTATTCCAGTTTTGACGCAATGTAGTGGGTATTTCACTGGCAGAATAATCGTCGGAAAAAAACTTTCAGGAGCAGTGATATAAGCTCTATTTGTTATTCCTCCATTTTCAGAAAGCTTTTGATGATTGGTTGTAAACAAGAAATGTGCCTGATATTTACTATCAATATACGAGCCATACAATGAATAATTGAAATGAGAAGAACCTTGATTTTGATAAAAAACCACGTCCATATAAATAATCAAACTTCATTCCTACCCCTAATTTCTTGCCTGCATTTACACCAAAAATAGCCTTTAAATGGTCTTCACCATCGGTACTTCCTCCCGCCGAATTATAATTTAAGATGGTAAAAGGCGAAAGAGTGTTGGTGAAAAGAAACTGATTGACGGGCTTAAAGAAATAGTCGTAGCCCTGTGTAAACAAGAATTGTTGCTGTTGCTGACGAGCTATAAAAAAATGCGATGGTAACGCGGTGTACCTAAATTTCCTAAGGTGTTATACTCTCCTTGCAAGCCTTCTGTAAACACAGAATTCATATACATGGCGTGAAGAGTATCGGGTTCTGCTGGTTTTCTATAGCCAAATCGCTCGTTTATAGTCCATGCTTTAATGCCTGTAGGAATGTTTTTATCTTGGTGAGTAGAGTCTTCTTCGTTTATATCTCCCCCTTTTTCGCGCATGGTATCTGGTATTCTACTATTTCTGACAGAAGGCTTTTGAGCATAAGAAGCAATGTAAAAACCTAAAAAAGAATGATATGTAAAGATAAAAATTTCATTTGTATAATAGTCGGAAAAGAGATTCTACAAACTTAAAAAAATCATTGAAGATAAAATGATAATACCACCTATTATTTCAGAATGAAAGAAATAAATAACCATTCCTACAATGCTTCCTATAATAAAAAAATGATATTTAAAATGGTTCTAATTTTTAAATATAGTGGTTGCAGAAATCTGCTTTTTTTATGTCTTCGTTTACGAGGAAAAAGACTCGTTTGATATGTTGTTTTCTTCCATTATTCAATAAAATTATGTGTAATAAAATGATGCAAATGTAGTTATTTTTTTACGAATAAATAGCCATAAACCTCTTATTCGCTTATTTGTTGTTTTAATCTTATTATCTCATCACGATATTGAGCTGCTTTGCAAAAATTCTAAGTTTTTAGCCAGCTTCTTTCATCTTTTGCGTTAGAATTTCTATTTGCTTTTTCTACTTTGATAGTAGAACTTTCACCATAACTACCAATGGGTTCTGCTGCCATCTTTATAACATTTGAATGGTCATCATTTGGCATCTGATAGGTTTTAATCGTTTCTTTTTGTTTCTTGTGAACCAAAAGATATTCTTGTTTTTTTCTTCTTAATTGGTGTTGGAATGATGTTATGTTTATGATTGTATTCAGCTTGAATTGCACGGCGTCGGTTTGTTTCATCAATTGTTTTTTTTGCATACTATCGGTTATCTTATCTGCATACATTATAACCATTCCATTAACATTTCGAGCGGCTCTACCTGCTGTTTGCGTCAAACTTCTATAACTTCTAAGAAATCCTTCCTTATCTGCATCGAGAATAGCAATAAGAGATACTTCGGGAAGGTCTAATCCCTCACGCAAAAGATTGATACCTACTAACACATCAAACTCGCCAGAACGCACACCATCTATAATTGTTATGCGGTCTAACGTACTAATATCACTATGAATATAAGCTGTTTTAATATTATTTTTCTAATAAGTAATTGGTGAGTTCTTCAGCCATTCTTTTTGGTTAAAGTCGTTACTAATACTCTTTCATTTTTATATATTCTATCGTGAATTTCATCTATTAAATCGTCTATTTGGTTTTCACTTGGACGCACAATTATTTGTGGGTCTAACAGTCCCGTTGGTCTAATAAGTTGTTCAACAATAACTCCTTCACTCTTTTCGAGTTCATATTCAGCAGGAGTAGCTGATACATAAATGGTTTGAGGAATAATGTTTTCAAACTCTTCGAACTTTAATGGACGATTATCGAACGCTGCAGGAAGTCGAAAAACCAAACTCAACAAGGTTCTCTTTTTCTTGCTCTGTCTCCTCCATACATCGCTCTAATTTGAGGAATACTCACATGACTTTCGTCTATAAAGAGCAGAAAAATCATCAGGGAAAAAAGTCGATTAAACAATATGGACGCTCACCCGGAAGACGATTATCGAAATAACGTGAGTAGTTTTCTATCCCTGCACAATGTCCTAATTCTTTAATCATTTCCATATCATATTCTACCCTTTTCTTTTTATTCGATGTGCTTTTAAAAGATTCTCCAAGTTGATTAAAATGGTCAATTTGTAGCATTAAATCATCTTGAATATGCCTTAATGCACTCTGCGTTTGAGCTTTAGATGTAACAAAAAGGTTAGCAGGATAAATTTGATAACTACTAAATGTTGCAACCTTTTTTTATAAGTTGTACCATCAAGTTCAACAATATCTTCAATTTCATCATCCCACCACGACACTCTTAAAATATTCTCGCTATAAGCCATAGCGATATCTACTATCTCTCCTTTTACACGAAAATGACCTCTAAGAAGTTCCATATCATTACGCAAATATAAAGAATCAACCAACCGTTTTTAACAAATCGTTACGGTTCATCTTCTCACCTTTATTTATACTAATGATATTTTTCTTTCATGGTAATAGGTGCTCCCATACCATAAATACAAGAAACAGACGAAACAATGATAACATCTTTTCTACCAGACAACAACGCACTCACAGCAGCTAAACGCAAACGGTCTATCTCTTCATTGATTGCTAAATCTTTCTCAATATAAGTGTCTGTCGTGGGTAAATAAAGCTTCTGGTTGATAATAATCATAATAAGAAACATAGTATTCCACCGCATTTTCAGGAAAGAATCCTTTTCATTTCTTCGTATAACTGCGCTGCCAATGTCTTATTATGACTAAGTATGAGCGTGGGTTTATTAACCTTTGCAATTGTATTAGCCATCGTAAAGGTCTTACCTGAGCCTGTAACACCTAATAAAAAACTTGAGCAGTTTCTCCCTCGTTCACACCTTTTACAAGTTCGTTTATAGCTTTTGGCTGGTCTCCCGTTGGTTTATAATCCGATGTTATCTTGAAATTCATATTTGCAAAAGTATAAAAATATCAATCAAAAATATAAGCTCTATTTCATCTAAATAGGCTAAAAATAATTTAAATGCTTTTGCCTTTCTACATAAAAATATGTATATTTGCACAAATAGATTTTTCTGCTTATGAAGAAATTAGGTGTTGCTTTTGCTACCACATTAGCTATTTTTAGCTCTTTTTAGTTGTGCAAATCAGTTCAACCAAGTATATAAAAAGTAGCGATTATAACTACAAATATGAATATGCAAAAAGAAAGCTTTTTGCTAAGAAATATGCACGTGCTATTGTTCTATTTGGCGATGTTGTAACATTACAAAAAGGAACAGAAAATGGACAAGAGTGTTTATATCTTTTTGGGATTATCACAATATTTAAATAAAAGATTACGCAGAAAGCTTCAAAAACATTCCGCACCTATTGCAATAGTTATCCAAAGGGATTGTATGCTGAAAACGCAAAGTTTTATATAGGACAAAGCCTTTATATGGGCTCACCAGAGTCGAGATTAGACCAAACTCCTACTCTTTCTGCCATCACAGCTTTCCAAGATTACCTTGATAACTATCCTAATGCACGCAATGAAGAGGTCGCTCACAAACGATTGTTTGCTTTACAAGACAAACTTGTGCAGAAAGAACTTCATTCAGCACAGCTTTATTACGACTTAGGAACCTACTTTGGTAACTGTACCAGTGGTGGAAACAACTATGAAGCATGCATTATTACAGCGCAAAATGCTTTAAAAGATTATCCTTATACAAACTTACGAGAGGATTTTTGCTTTGCTAATAATGAAAAGTAAGTTTGAATTAGCACAACAAAGTATAGAGTCTAAGAAACAAGACCGTTTCCAAGATGCTGAAGACGAGTGTTATGGATTTATCAACGAATATCCTAATTCAAAAATACAACACGCTTGCTCAGAAATACATTCTTAAATGTAAAGAGTTTACACACAAATAAAAACAATTAAAAATAACAATAGATATATGGATTTTAAAAAGAACAAAAGCGCCAACAAGCACTGTAACAAGAAACATTTTAGACTTGTGTGAAGATACCAATAATATTTATGAAAGCGTTGCAATTATAGCAAAACGCGCTAATCAAATTGGTATAGATATTAAACAAGAACTAAACAAAAAAAGTTATCAGAGTTTGCTTCTTACAACGATTCTTTAGAGGAAGTGTATGAAAATAGAGAACAAATTGAGATTTCTCGTTATTACGAAAAACTTCCAAAAGCCTACTCTTTATGCTACTCAAGAGTTCTTAGAAGATAAGGTTTATTATAGAGATCCATCTCAAGAAGACCACTCAGAAGAGTAATATGATACAAAGAAAAACAAACTGTCTTCTTGTTTTTTTGCTATTGTCTTTTGTATTGTTTCACTTCTTATGCCTATTGCGCAATGGACACCAAACAACAATATGGACATGGCAAACGTGTTATTTAATCTTTATATAAAAAGATGGAAATGGCACTCTGAATTTTTGCCAATGCTAGTTTATTTGCATTAAATTCGCTTTCTATTTTATTGAGTTTAGTAGGAATTTTTATGTATAAGAATAGAAAAAGCAAGCAAAGTTATGCACTATAAACCAACTATCATTAGTAATTTGGTATGGTTATATGGTTTGTTCTTTATTGGGGTTACGACCCTAAATACACTTTCAAGCCTACCTTCTACATAGCTTTTTCCGCTTGTAGCACTTATTTTTGTGTTTATGAGCTTATAAAGGAATAAAAGCTGACGAACGATTAGTTAAATCGTTAGACAGAATTAGATAAAATAAAAGATAAGGTTAAACGCCTTATCTTTTTTTCTTTTTATAGAAGTAAGAAATAACTTACAAAACACTCTACACCTTATTTATATTAAGCCGTAGCAAATATAATCTATCCAAAATTACAATAATATATACTTGCAAAAAAATACTAATTCTGTATTATCTAACATCTTTCTTTACTCTTTAAAACGAGTGTTATCACGTAAAGAAAAGATGTAAAAACAAAAAAAGAGATGTAATTCAGTTTTCACACCTCCCTTTTTTCAATCCTTATTTTTCAGTCCTTTATAGGATTCCACCCCTGAGCTTTCAATTCAAACTCTTGATTATCACGAGTTACAAGTTGCGTCCCCAACTCCTTACGAGTAATATGTCCAATGATTTTCACATCTTGTAAATCCTCTATTTTAGCATGGTCTCCAATAGGAACAGTAAACAATAATTCATAATCTTCACCACCATTTAAAGCACAAGTAGTAACATTCATGTTTAATTCTTCTGCCATAATAGCCGTTTGATAGTCGATTGGAATATTCTTTTCATAAACTCTACAACCGCAATCGCTTTGCTTACAAATGTGCATTAACTCACTACTTAATCCATCAGAAACATCTATCATTGCCGTAGGTTTAACACCTACATCTCTTAAACGCTCTATAATATCCCCTCTTCTTCTGTTTGTAACTGACGTTGTAGAAGATATTCTTTTGCCAGCAAAGTCGGGTTGAAAAATCTTTAAGAGCCTCTAATGCCTGTTTATTGTTATTCTTACGAGCCTCATCTACCTGCTGATAATACACAGTTTTTCACGTTCGAGCAATTGTAAACCCATATAAGCAGCACCTAAATCTCCCGATACACAAATAAGATCGGTATCTTTTGCCCCATTTCTGTATACAATATCATCATTATCTGCCTCGCCAATACAAGTTATAGAGATAGCTAATCCCGTGTAAGAAGAAGTAGTATCTCCCCAACAATATCTACATTCCATTTTTCACAAGCAGCTCTTACGCCTGTATAGAATTCTTCTAAATCTTCAACAGAAAAACGTTTACTTAACGCAACACTAACCGTTAACTGCTTAGGCGTGCCATTCATAGCAAAAATATCACTAATATTTACCATTGCCGACTTGTATCCTAAATGGCGAAGATCTATATATGTAAGGTCGAAATGTATTCCTTCCATTAACATATCGGTAGTTACAAGAGTTCTTTTGCCCTCATAATTAAGGACAGCACAATCATCTCCGATACCATATTGTGTAGAAGAATTAACACTTTTAATATCCTTTGTGAGGGTGTTCTATCAAGCCAAACTCACCTAATTTTGCAATATCTGTCATTTAATAAACCTACTAATAATATTTATTTTTATCGCTTGTTTATATTTAAGAACCTTATTAGAAAAAGTAGCCAAACAAAGACATAAATGAAATAACATCTTTGCTTGGCACTATACCTTTATATATATATTATCAATTAAGAGCGTTTTTATCATTTCACGCATAATTTCGGTCATCAAAGGTTGTGCCTTATTAGCCGCCACTTGCACTTCTTCATGACTCACTTCTACAGCTTGTCCTTCTAAACCAAGGTCGGTTATAATACTCATACCAAACACCTTTATACCACAATGACATGCTACAATCACCTCAGGAACCGTACTCATTCCCACAGCATCAGCTCCTAAACGACGGAAAGCTCTATATTCTGCAGGTGTTTCGAATGTTGGTCCAGACACACCCATATAAACTCCATGCACTAAACGAATGTTTTTTTCGGCAGCAATATCATTAGCCAATGCTATCAATTGCTTATTATAAGCTTCGTGCATATCAGGGAAACGAGGTCCAGTGGGGAAGTTTTTACCACGCAAAGGGTGTTCAGGGAACATGTTTATATGGTCGGTAATAACCATTAAATCGCCAATTAAAGTCAGGATTCATACCTCCTGCAGCATTAGACACAAATAATGTTTCAATACCAAGCTCATACATCACACGTTCAGGAAAGGTAACTTGCTTCATATCATAACCTTCATAGTAGTGAAATCTACCTTCCATTGCCATAATATCTTTGTCTCCAAGTTTTCCAAAGATAAGACGTCCTGCATGACCTTCTACTGTTGATATTGGAAAGTTTGGTATTTCGTTATAAGAGAAATAATAAGCATCAGTTATTTCGGGAAGCTAATTGTCCGAGACCTGTTCCCAATATGATGGCTGTTTTGGGACTTGTTGTCATTCTTTCTTTGAGCCAAGATGCTGTTTCTTGAATTTTTTTCGTACATAACTTAGTATTTTTTTCGTTAAATAATTCTTGTTGTTCTTGCCTAAAACTAACAGTAATAGGCAACATATATAAATGTTTTTACGTTCTCAGTCATACCTTCAATGCACTCTAACCTACTCGCATCTTTTTCTGTTGTGATGATAATTTTAGGCGAAGGCATAGCTTCAAACATATCATTTATACGTTGTATATCTTTATTTGTAAATAAATGATGGTCGTCGAAAGCCATAGAAGTGATGTTACAACCATATTGTTTTTAAGTCGGTTTGTTAGTTGCTTAGGCGAAGCAATACCCGTAACAAGCAACACATTGGTTTGATTAGACAAGCTATCTAATGGCTTCTCGTCATTAAAGAAAAATAGCTTTTAAATGTCCATAATCTATCGATGTAAAAAAATAAACCTTGATAAGGATACAAGTCCATCGCCTTTGTTAAAACCCTATACTCCATAGGTTTAAGGTCTTTTTGGGCATTTTGTAATAATAACAATGTCTGCTCTCGACTTCCCACTCTGCGGTTCTCTTAGTCTACCAGCTGGTAGAAGCTTATCATAAATAATAAGTCTATGATAATCAATCAGCAATATATTTATTCCGGGAGTTACATATCTATGCTGAAAAGCATCGTCTAACAAAATCACCTCTGTATCTTTTGTTTCTTCATCGGTGGTTAAATGCTCTATACCTGCGCATCTGTTTTTATCTACCGCCACATAAATATCGTTAAACTTACAGCTCCATTTTGGTAGGGTTCATCTCCTATTTCTAACATCGTTGTGCTATTGTTTGCCAACACATAACCCTTACTTTTACGCTTATAACCACGCGAAAGCACTGCCACTTTCAACTCGTTTTTAAGCAATCTAACGATATATTCTACATGAGGAGTTTTACCTGAACCACCCACAGTGATATTTCCAACAGAAATAACGGGAGTTTTATACGACTTACTTTTTAAAATTCCAAGTTCAAACAGTTGGTTTCTAAAACGCACACCTAAACCATATAGCCAACTAAAAGGTAGTAGCCATTCGTTTATTTTAATAAAAATCTCCTTCTGTTCTCATATCCTTTTATTATTTCACATTTAACACAAAAGGGAGTTGTGCTTGCACTCTTGCGCTCTTATGTAAACTTCTTACCATCATTAAAGGCTCATAATAAATGCCCAAAAGTGGCACGAAGTTGGTCGTCGATATAAGTTGTTCTATTTGCTTTCAGACTCTAAACTCTCTAACCAAGAAGGAGTTTTTGGATAATCAGTTAACGTATAATCGGTTACTTTTGCTAACAAAGCAGCCTTAACAATAGCATCGTCTATACCTCCAAGTGCATCTACTAAGCCCACTCTTTTGCATCTGTACCAAGCCAAACACGACCTTGTGCAATGTCTTCCACATAGTTTGGTGTCATTTTACGTCCGCTTTCTACACGCTTTTTAAATAGTTTATAACCGTTTTTCTATCTTTGTTCGTAAAAACATAGTTTCGCTTTTGGTTTAACGAACGTGCATAGATATTGCCAAACGAACTGTTTTTATTTGTTTTGAACCACATCGAATTTTAGTCCTAACTTTTCAGTTGTTAAACCACTAAAAATCAGGAATTACACCAAAAATACCTATACTTCCTGTTAACGTTGTAGGCTGAGCAACAATCCAATTGGCTACACTACTAAAAATAATAAGCTCCCGAAGCAGCATAATCTCCCATAGAAACAACCACAGGTTTCTTTTCTTTTAGTTTAGCCACTTGATGCCAAATTTGTTCTGAGCATAAGCATCTCCACCACCAGAATTAACACGAAGCACAACAGCCTTTTATGTTATCATCGTTCATTAACTGTTCTAAATCTTTACAAACAGTAGTTGCTACAATGCTCGATTCGCCTGCTAACATTCCTCCAACATTCTCTTGTACGATTGCACCTGAAGCATAATACACCGCTATTTGGTCTCCCAAAGACACATCAGACTTGTTTTTCTACCATTTGAGTAAGGTCTAAACGATTGATATTTTCTTCGGTTTCTTGTCCTAATTTTTGTTAATATAACCTTTTACCTCATCGCTATATAATAAAGCATCTACTAAATGATATTTCTTTAAATTGGTAGTTTCTTCTAAACCTATAAGTCTATCAGCATAAGCGTTAAGCGAATCAACATTTACATTCTCTGCTCTGAGCAACATCTTTACAAATGGTTTTCCATGTGCCGTTAATAAATACACCCACTTGTTCTTTGTTTGCATCGCTCATTTTATCCTCTGTATACATCTCGGTAGCACTTTTTATACTTTCCTACCTTTATCACATTATATTTTTATACCAATCTTAGCAGTTGCATCTTTTACAAACATTGGTTGTGCAGACAAGCCGTGCCAATCTATCGAACCTTGTGGGTTTATCAATACATCGTTTGCGACCGATGCCACATAATAGGCTCCTTGCGTGTATTCATCGGCATAAGCAACAATCCATTTTCCTGTTTTTCTTAAACTCACTAAGCAGGTTTTCTTAGTTCTTGCAAACTTGCATATCCGCCTTCAAGTATTCCACCTTCAAGATAAATTCCCTTTATATCGTCATTCTTTCCAGCCTCTTTAATAGCAAAACGCAGTTGGTTTAATCCTAACTCATTTAAGTTGTTGCCCGTTAATTTGCCTAAGAAATTATTTCCAGCGGTTTCAGATAAAGTACCAGAAAGCTTTAAAACCAACACAGAATTGTTTTCGATTGTGGTAGAAGAACTGCTCAACGACAATGAACCTATTAAGCCAATAAACAGCATAATAGCAACAAAAATATTGAAAAGAAATATACCAACAACCGTAGAAAGAACCGATTTAAAGAACTGACTCATAGCTTATAAAATTAGAATAATACATATAGAGAGTGTTGTTATACATACTTGGCTTTTATAACACATTTGCTTTAAAGCCACACTTTAAAAAACTTTCACCTCTCTTATCAATGCAAATATACTAAATTTATTCTGTACCTCATAGGTTATTTCCTTATATTAAAACAATTTAGGAGTTTTATTTGTTGCTTTCAAAAAGTTCTAACTTTGCCATCGCTTATAAAATGTGGTGCATTTATAGCTCATTGCCGATATGGCTCAGTTGGTGAGAGCAATTCATTCCGTAATGAATAGGTCCCCGGTTCGAGCCCGGGTATCGGCTCAAAAACATTTATTTTTTTATATTTATTAGTTAGCAATTTATTTTTAATGTTAACGAATTTAAACGTCTTTATCTCCTCATTTACGTTTGTATCTATAAAAAAATTTAGTCTGTTCATCTTATTTCTTATTATTTCTCCCCTACTTTTATAAAAACACAAGACTGTTTTTGTAGGGCGTAAAAATGGATATTTTTATTTATATAAAGACACAAAAACAAGAATTTATTTTCTATCTTTATAATTCATTGTAAATAAAACCCTTTACACACAAACTATAAAGTTTTTCTTTCTAATATATCATTTTTTTATATTGCAAAAAGCTTGTGTTTTAGCGTTAAAAAGATAAGCTTTTAAGAGCAAAAACACAAGCTATTGAGTGCTAAAAAGATAATGTTTTGCACCCTAAAACATATAGAGTTAAGAGCTAAAAATGTGTTTTTTTCTATTTCAAAAATGCGCATTATAGCAATGAAAAAAAGATATATGTTTAGTGATTTTTATCTTATTTTTCGCATTATTTTGTGTGTAAATAAGGATTATATAGATAGGTTGATAGTCTTATTTTTTTGTGTTAGAATGAGTTTTTAAATGTAACAAAAATGCTCACAAAAAAAGTATTTTTATAACACTCGTACCTTCAGCTCTTTTGACACATTATTTAACATATTTACTTCTTCAATACATAAAGAAAGAAAAGCTACTTTTATTTTATAATGCTATAAAATTTAATTTTGTTTTATGCCCAATAGCTCTTTTTGCGCTTCTTTTTCATGCCACTTTCCACATTATTAACCCATCATAACAATAACAGAATGCAACAACTAAAAATAAGGACTATACTTTTTATAACAAAAAGCATAATCCTTATTTTTATATATTGTGTTTTAAAGGCTTAATGCCCTTATACACTTAGTTCAACTTAAGTTGTTTTTTTAATTTCTTCAATCTTAGCTTGAGCTTCTTTTATACAGCGTTCATAACAATCAGCACACTTCATATTACCTTTAATCTCTAAATAGAACTTAATCTTAGGCTCAGTTCCTGAAGGACGAACACTAACCTTATCGCCGTTTTCACAGAACCATTGAAGTACATTACTTGTGTCTGGCATATCAAGTTTTGTAACGTTTCCATTAGCATCTGTTTGTTCTAACTTTAAGAAATCCTTAGCTATTGTGATTTTTTCTCCTGCTAATTCGGTTGGAGGATTATTTCTAAAAGTTCTCCATCATAGCCTTAATTTCGTCTGCACCGCTCTTTCCCGGACGCACAACATTGATGGTGTATTCGTAAGAGAAACCATATTCTAAATATATTTCCATTAACAAATCATACAATGTTTGTCCTTTATCTTTAGCATAAGCGCATATTTCTGCTAACAAACAACATGCAGATACAGCGTCTTTATCTCGTACAAAGCTTTGTGCCATGAGCCATAACTCTCTTCACCACCACCTATATAATTCTTAATACCTTCGTTTTCACGAATTTCTCGAGCAATCCATTTAAAAGCCAGTATAGCAGTCTATCATCTCAATATTGTTCTTATCTGCTATTTGTTTAATAACTTCTGTAGTAACAATTGTTTTCACTATGAAGTCGTTAGGACTCCATTTGTCCTGTCTTAATACGATTTGTTATGATGTAATATAAGAATAGTAAACAGGTTTGATTTCCGTTAATAAGCACCCATTCACCCTTATTATTCTTACAAGCCATACCTACTCTATCTGCATCGGGGTCTGATGCCATCACAATGTCAGCGTCGATAGCCTTAGCATCTCTTAATGCTAATGTTAATGCTTCTCCGTTTTCAGGGTTAGGACTCACAACTGTTGGGAAGTTACCATCTTTCACCATCTGCTCTTCTACGCAGTGAATGTTTTCAAATCCCCAATTTCTTAAACTTGCAGGAATAAGCACACGTCCCGCACCATGCAAAGGAGTGTAAACTATTTTAAGGTCTTTTTGACGCTCAATAACAGCAGGTTCAATGCTAATGGTTTTCAATTTTTCAAGATAAATCTTATCTATATCTTCGCCAATGCTTTGAATAAGTGCTGGATTACCTTCAAACTTAACGTCTTCAATCTTAACCTTTGCTACCTCGTCTATAATTCCTTTATCGTGTGGAGCTAACACTTGCGCTCCATCTTCCCAATAGGCTTTATAACCATTGTATTCTTTTGGATTATGACTTGCTGTTAAATTAACTCCTCCTTGACAGTTTAATTCGCGAATAGCGAAAGACACTTCAGGCGTAGGACGTAAATCGTCGAATAGATACACCTTAATGCCATTAGCAGAAAAGATTGCAGCTGTAGTTTCAGCAAACAAACGTCCGTTGTTTCTACAATCGTGTCCTACAACCACTGCAATCTGTTCTTTATCGGCAAAACACTTCTTTAAATAGTTTGCATAACCTTGTGTTGCCATACCCACAGTGTAGATATTCATGCGATTAGAACCAGCTCCCCTATGATGCCACGAAGGCCTCCTGTGCCAAATTCTAAGTCTTTATAAAAGCTGTCTATCAACTCTGTTTTATCGCTATTGTCGAGCATAGCTTGCACAGCATTTCGTGTTTCTTCATTAAAAGCGGGTGTTAACCATTCTTTTGCCTTTGTTTCGCAAAACGCAATTAGTTGGCTGTTACTTTCCATAATTCTTGTTTTTAGTATTTTGTTTATATTTTTCTTCACTGATGTAGCAAAGATAAGCTTTTTACGAGAAAGACAATCAAAAAGCGTGTTTTTAGTACTTTTTGCAAGCGTAAAAAACACAATTAGTTATTATATAATGGAATTATACTACAAAGGTTTACTGATAGCAATGTCTACCTTTTTAATTATAGGAATATTTCATCCTATCGTCATAAAAAGTGGAGTATTATTGGGGAACTCGCCCTTGGTGGGCTTTTTATTTAGCGGAATAGGTTTGCGTTATAGGCGCACTTTTTGTTGAAGACGTGTTCTTTTCGTCTTTATTAGGTGTGTTAGGTGCCTCTCTATTATGGTCTATTGAGAGATATTTGAACAAAAAGCGTGTAGAAAAGGGGTTGGTTTCCGATGAATCCTAAACGTTCTCATTGCTATAATCAACAGAAAAAAAGAACAAGAGACAAAAAAATTAAAAACAATATGAAGGTAACTTTTATTAGTGGTAGGCAAAACGGTTAACAAACATTTTATAGCATCTATAAACGATTATGCCGAAAGAATTTCTCACTATCTACCTTTCTCTATTGCAACAATTCCCGAACTTAAAAACACAAAAAAGTTTAACTCAGGAACAACAAAAAAAGAAAAAAGAAGGAATTGATTTTTAAAACAATTGTCGCCAACAGACTTTTGTTGTATTACTTGATGAACATGGAAAAAAATGTTTAGAAGTGTAGAATTTGCAAAAGTGGATTGAGCAGAAACAACACCACACAAAAGAACCTTATTTTCATTGTAGGAGGTCCTTATGGTTTCTCACAAGATGTATATAATAGAGCAAACGATAAGATTTCACTTTCTGCAATGACGTTTTCACATCAAATGATACGAGTTCTTTTCACTGAACAAATATACGTGCTTGCACTATTATTAAAGGTGAACCTTATCATCACGAATAAATAAATCCCCAGAATACTTATTCTGGGGATTTATTTTTATACGTCTTTTATCTTACATCTTAATCGGCTGAATAATCAGAAACCATTTTTCGATACATAGAGTAAACCTTTGCACGAGCAATATATCCTATCAGGTGATGGTCGACATCGACTACTGGAATATATTCGAGTGTAGTTTTATCGAATTTATCCATGATTTCTTCCATTGGGTCGTTAATAACAACCGTTTCACTTACAGTTCTCATGAGTTGAGCAACGGTGAAACGTTGATATAATTCTGTACGAAATATAAGATGACGAACCTTTGTTATGTCCACTTCTCCTACTAAAACACCTGCTTTATCGGTAACAGGTAAGAAGCTTGTGCTACTTTTACTCACTGCATTAACAAACTTTCCAAGCGATAAATCGGGGTGTAATGTTGTGAAGTCTTTACATATAACGCTTTTAAGATTCATCAATGTTAACACAGAACGGTCGGTATGATGGGTTATTAACTTTTCCTTCGTGCGCTAAACGCATAGCATAAATACTATGAGGTTCAAAGATACTAATGAATATAACAGAAGATAAAGACACTATAATGAGTGGCATAAAAAGCTGATAACCACCAGTGATTTCGGCAATAAGGAATATTCCTGTAAGCGGTGCATGCATCACTCCAGCGATAACACTCAGCCATTCCTAAGAGTGTAAAGTTCTTTTCTGGAAGATACAAACCAATGTTATTGATATTCCAAAAACGAGCAAAAGAAAACCACCAAAAGCCACCTACAAACAAAGAAGGTGCAAAAGTTCCTCCACATCCTCCACTTCCATTGGTTGCAGATGTAGCAAACACTTTCGTAAAAAGTTACTAAAGCAATGTATAACACCAAAAGTTTTTCCGTGTCCATAAAAGAGAATTATTCATTAAAGTTCCCCAATCAGTTTCTGTATTACCACTTAAAAGTACGTTTATAGCTTTGTATCCTTCGCCATATAACACAGGAAATAAGAAGATAAGAGAGCTTAATATAATTCCACGCAACAGTAAACGAGTGTAAGGATACGCTCTAATTCAGCAAAAATACCTTCGCAAGTGGTCATAAGTCTAATAAAAATATAAACTTAAAAATGCCACAAAAACACCTAATAGCACACCTGCTGGAATTCTATCTACATTCCATGCGCTATCTAAGGTAAACTCGAACATCGAATTACCTCCTCTAAAGATGTATGTAAAACTGGTAGCTGTAACGCAAGAAATAAGTATTAGCATAATAGATGCCATCGATAAATCTACCATTAACACCTCTAATGTAAAAACACAAGTCCTGCAATGGGAGCTTTAAAGATGCCTCGCAATAGCTGCAGAAGCACCACAACCAACCAATAACATGAGTGTTTTTCTGTCCATATAGAATAACCTTCCAAGATTAGAACCTATAGCAGAACCTGTTAATACGATAGGAGCTTCGCCTCCAACAGAACCTCCAAAGCCAATAGTGATAGCAGATGCAAACACTGACGACCAACAATTGTGTGCTTTTAAGAAAGATTGTTTAGAAGAAATGGCATATAACACACGCGTTATTCCATGCGAAATATTGTCTTTCACCACATATTTTATAAATAAAGTGGTAAAGAATATACCCACAACAGGAAAGACAAGATATAACAAGTTGTAAGAACTATGGTAAATTTTGATGTCAATAACCACTGAATAGCTTCGATAAGATGATGCAAAACTAAACCTGCAAAAGATGCACAAATACCTATTAAGAAGGCAACAATAAGTACTAATTGTCGTTGTGGAATATGTCTATGAATCCACATCACCACAGTTTTCACCTTATTTGTATAATATACAACTTGTTCTTTCATTGTTATGAATACCTATAATCTTTATATAAATAGTTAAAGATTAAATCTATTATTTTCTAATAATCGTTACTTCTCCTGTTTTAGTCAACTTTATAATACTTGAAGGAGTGTGAGGTTTATGCTCCTGACGTCTACTCCAACAAACATAATCTACCCCTTCTAAGATTTCAGGACTAATGTCTTTATAATTAGAAGCAGCAGGCTGACCACTAATATTAGCACTTGTACTAACTAAAGGTTTTTGAAAACGATAGCAAAGTTCTTTAGAGAAAGCCTCTTTTGTCACTCTTAATGCAATGCTACCATCATCAGCTATAAGGTTTTCGGCTAAGTTTACAGCATCATCAAGAATAAGTGTTGTAGGCTTTTCGCTTAGCTCTATAATGTCCCACGCTACATTAGGAACATTTCTAACATAACGTTGTAAGCGTGCATCACTATCTACTAAGCATATCATAGCTTTCGAATCGTCTCTTTGTTTTAGTTGATAGATTCTTGCAACAGCCTCTTTATTCGTTGCATCGCAACCTATTCCCCATACAGTGTCTGTAGGATAAAGAATAATTCCACCTTTTCTCATCACTTCAATGGCATTCTTTATATCTTCACTTTGTGTCATATTGTATCGTTTTTTAATGTTGTTATTATGATTGATTGAAAGCAATTAAATACTTTCAGTTTTACTTTCTACATAAAATTGCTCTATATGTTGAAATCCATTTAAGAAGTCTTTTGCTTTCATACGCTTCTTTCCTGTCAATTGCAATTCTTCTATTTCGAGCCAATAGTCAGTTGTTGCCACTTGCAACGCATTGTTTTTCACTCTCAAAGTGCCACACTCCTCACAACATTCTTCTGTCGTTTTCTTTGTTTTGTAAACCTTTAATACCGTTTTCGTTGCATTCTTTCCATCTTCTGAATGAGCCTTTGCACATAAATAAGTCCACGTTCCGGGATAAGGAGATAATCCTCTAACAAAATCATAAATACTTTTAGAAGATTGGTTCCAACAAATTAAACAATCATCTTTAAATATTTTTAGGAGCAGCATATAAGGGAGAAACCTCTGGTTGAGGAATAGTTGGCAACTCAAGTCCCTTCTCTAACACTAAATTTAATGTTTCTACAGCAGTTAAAGCACCTAATTTCATCAATCCATTATATACATATTCCACATCAGCCTCATCAGGAATATCAAACGATTTCTGAAGTATCATCTTTCCAGTGTCTATTTCATGGTCTAAAAAGAACGTTGTTACACCTGTTTGTGTCTCACCTCTCATTATTGCACGGTTGATAGGTGCAGCTCCTCTATACTGTGGAAGAAGAGATGCATGCACGTTAAATGTACCAAAACGAGGCATATTCCACACCACTTCGGGCAACATTCTGAAAGCCACAACCACCTGAATATCGGCACGAAAGCTTCTCAATCCTTCGATAAAAGTTTCGTTTTTCATCTTTTCGGGTTGAAGAACAGGAATACAATGAACTTGCGCATATTGTTTTACCGCAGAGGGTTGAAGACTATTTCCATGACGTCCTACGGGCTTATCGGGCTGTGTTACCACAGCCACTACATTAAATTTATTTTCTATTAACGCTTCCAAAGTACCCACAGCAAAACTCTGGTGTACCCATAAATATAATTCGTAAATCTTCTTTTTCATGCTATTCCTTTCTTTCATTTAGTCGAAAGAGTGTATATATTGTGTTGATACAATTTTCATCACTCTTTATTATCACTCAAAAACAATTGAGCTTGTGTTACGCTCATTAGTCCCTGCTGTTTCTGTTCTTAATCTACTATTGCCCAAAGAGAGCGATTGAAAGCCCTTTTCTTGTGCTAATTTCACTTCATCTAACGAGAAATCGCCTTCTGGTCCTACCATTATAGTAATATCAAAAAGGTGTTTGTAACTGTTGCAAAGCTGTGAAAAAGGTTTATTTTAGGCATATCATCATAACAATGTGCAATAAACTTATACCCTTTTTATCGAAAGCTTTTTATAAAAATCTTGAAAGTTTGTTATATCGTTTAAAATGGGTATCCATCCTTTCCTACTTTGTTTCATTGCAGACACAACAATCTTTTTCCATTCTGTCTATTTTCACTACCTTTCTTTCCGAAAAACCGACAGTTTAACAGAGTTATCTCATCAAATCCTATCTCTGTTGCCTTTTCTAATAACCATTCAGTTCTATCGTTATGCTTTTGTTGGAGCTATTGCCAAATGAATATGCCCTTGCCATGTTTTTGGTTTGAGGGAGTGTTTCTTTATATTCAAATAAGCATTTCTTGGCACTAATAAGCGACACTTCTGCTCTATAAAAAACACCTTTTCCATTCATAACAAACAGCTCATCACCTTCTTTCAAACGTAACACTTTTAACGCATGAACTGCCTCTTCTTTTGGTAGTTCATGCGTTAAAGGAGCCTCAGGCACATAAAAATATCTTGCTTCTTTCATTCAATAATATATCCTAAACAAGTGTTATTGTTTTCTTATTCGGGTTTAATGTTCTTACGTCTTTTCTATTTCCATCTTTAATGTTGAAGCCAACTCGTAGTTTTCGTCTTTTATTGCTTTATTTAAGGCTTCTTCTAACATTTCAATTGTTAGCACATTTACAGGTAAAGCTCATAGATGGAGATGCTTGATTATAGGGCAAACTCTGTCTATTCATTAACACTTCGTCTACAAAGATGGGAAGTTTAGCACTAACAGAAAGTAACACTGCATCTATGGCACGCACACTTTTAATATCTAAACTATCTACATTATATAGCATAGCCCTATATTCTCCATCTATTAAAGTGTTTATTATCACTTCAAAATGGTCTTCGGTGTAATAGCGAACCACGTCCCATAGCACTTCGGGAAGAGTGTTTTTGGGCTTTTTAGAGAAAGGTAATCGCTGTTCAAACTGCCTCAATGTGTCTTTATCACATAATAAACTCAGTTGTCGTTTTTCCTCTTTATCTACTAAAATAACCAGTCCTATTCCCTCTATACCTACTATTTCTGAAACGCTTTTAAATGTTACTTCGATATTTGCCATAAGATTTCTATTCGGATTTTGATTTAAATATGAATACAAAACTTATTGCTACTAAGGCTGCATAACCAGCAAATAAATACCAACAAGTGCTCCAATCTACCACATTAGCTGTGGTATTAGCATCTACAACAGCTTGCGCTCCGAGCATACCAACTGCTGCTCTCCTAAACCATTTGTCATTAACATAAACAGTCCTTGTGCGCTTGAACGCATATTCTCGTTTGTTGATTGGTCTACAAAGAGAGCCTGAAATATTAAATAGGTCGAATGCTAAACCATAAACAATCATCGATGCCACTAACATCCATAGTCTATCACCCGGATTTCTAAACCTAATAAGCCGAAACGAAAGCACCCATGCCGTCATTGCCATAAACATAATAGACTTTATTCCGTAGCGTTTCATGAAAAAGGAATAAGCAGAATGCAGAACGTTTTCACTCATTTGAGAAAGTGAAATTAAGATAATAGGATGTTTAACTGCAAATGTTTCTGCAAATTGAGGAATGCTTTCAAAGCTTTGTTAGAAAAAGACTTGCATAGCTATTTGTTATTTGCAAACACACTCCTAACAACATTGAGAAAACAAAGAAAGTAGCCATTTTCTCTCTTTAAATAGCGCAAAAAGCCCTTAAACCTACAGGCATCAATAACGCTTTTCTTTTCTTTAGAAGTAGAAACAGCGCACATGGGTAATGTAAAAGTGTAGAAAAAGAGCAATAAACCCACAAGAGCAGACACGTAAAATTGAAAGTTACTCGACTTAAAAACCTAATAAATCTACCACCCACATAGTGGCAATAAAAGCCCACTGTTCCAAACACTCTGATGGGTGGAAAGCTCTTTACTGTATCCATTCCTGCACTCGATAAACTGGCATAAGCCACTGAATTACTCAATGCAAGCGTAGGCATATAAAACGCAACACTTAACGCATAAAACGGAAAAAGCATTTGTGTTTGCCACAAATGGCTAACTCTTCCACTCCACCGTTAAGCATTATCACTCCACCACAATAGCCTGTAGCGAGCATAAAGACAGAGGCTATAAGATGACAGAAGCTCTAATAAACGTTGAGCAGGTACCCATCTGTCGGCAATAAATACCCATAATAGCAGGCATAAAAAGAGAAACTACTCCTTGAGTTGCATAAAAATAAGCCTATTTTAGACGCCATTCCCATAGGTCCGAGATATGTTCCCATAGATGTAGGTAGGCTCCCCACACTGCAAACTGCAAGAAATTCATTAAAGCTAAACGTGTCTTTAACATCATCAATCTAATTTGGTATGTATAAAATTACACTAAGTGAAGGCATAAAAACGCCTCGAAAAATTGTATATACAAAGTTAAGCATTTTAAAGAAATCTCAAAACAAAGACAAATGTTATTTTTATCTTTATCTTGAGATTATCTTTATTTAGAACAAAAACTATTCCGACATCTTTTAATAAGTCGTTCACTGTTTTTCACAGGATTAAAGGTTGACAAAGGAACTTCTACGCAAATGGTATTCCAATTGCTCATTGCTCCATTCCATAACCCAGGCAATTCTAAAGCCTTTAGCTCTTTTTCCGTTCTTACTCTTTAAACTTACAAAGCCCGTATTAGGGTCTACATAAGAGGTTAAATTAAATTTATTGCCCTTATAATCTTTAAGTCCACACACTAAATCTACAGGATTAAAATGCGTACTTTCTTTGAACATTGCTACATAAGAAGCGTTGTTTTTATCTATTTGGCTCGACTCTAATATCTGTAAACTCACACTGTTATCGGGATTATAAGCTAAGAATGGACCTCCACCCGGTTCTCCTACATTCTTCACTACACCGCAAACACGAATAGGACGATTAAGCTTTTCTACAAGATAAGAAGATAAATCGCTATCACACAGTTTGTTTACACCTTCTTTATAACAACACAATTGAGTTTCTAAATACATTAAAATGCGCTCTAACTCTTCTGCGTTTTAAGTCTCCTTTCTCCAGCATTTCAAGGTAACGGAACACTTGTTGTTGGGTTTGCACTAACACTCCAGCCAACAAGTTTTTATATTCTACCGTATCACCTTTCTTATTATCAGGCACAACATTATCTATATTCTTAATAAAAACCACATCGGCATCTAAATCATTCAAGTTTTCTATCAATGCACCATGCCCTCCGGGACGGAACAACAATTTTCCTTTTTCATCGTAAAAAGGGTGTTCCATCTAAATTGGCAGCAATGGTATCAGTACTTGGTTTCTGCTCCGAAAAGGTAATATTATATTGCACATTAAACATTTTTCGTAGGTTTTTCACCTTCTCTTCCACCTTCTTTTTGGAATAAATCTAAATGGTCGTGCGACACCGTAAAATGTAAATTCACTTTATTTTTTACAAGTGGCATACAGCGCACCTTCTACCAAATGTTCTTCCATCGCTGTGCGAACACCGTTTTCATACTCGTAAAACAATAATAAACCTTTGGGAAGATTGCCATAATTAAGGCCGTTTTTCGCTCAACAAATTCTAACCAATGTTTTATAATCGCGAGCCTCTAACAATGCTTTTTACATTTTTCCTTCGTTTTGTTTACACTTTTCACACAACTCATGTCTAAAAAGCAAAACGTTTAATATTTTGACAAAAGGTTTGTTCAAAAGCAGTTTTTGGCTCTGTATAATCGGCATTTAAAAACTCAAACAAGTCTTTAAATATTCTACTTGCTGCTCCGCTGGCAGGAACAAACTTCATAATAGTGTGTTGTTCTTGCTTATAAGCGTTCCAAACGCTAAGCCATTGTTTTTGTTTCTTCGGTTACAAGCAATACTCCTTGCTTAGCAGAAGTTCTGCGGCATGAAGTTTTAAAAAGGAAATCCATTTTTTTAAGGCTTTTAGTTGCTGTTCTACTTGCTCAACGGTTAAGCCTTTTTCTGTAAATTGCTGAATGTTTTCGTTTGTAAAACATAATAATTAGTTTTAGGTAGAATAGATTTTTACGTCGTAGACACAATTATTTCCTTTACAAAAGATAGTGAAAATAATTATAAATAATCGTCGCTATTTTTACCTCTTTTTATTTGTTATTTCTCACTTCTTCCACCTTTTTAAGGCATTATCTACCATTTTTAAGATTGTTTTATTTTATTTGTTCTGTCTCACAAAACAAGCTATTGTGCGCTAAAAATTTTATGTTTTTCAAACGAAACTGTCCTACGGTTGAAAAAAACGGTTCGTATTTTATTAAAAACAGAAAAACGCTTTAAAAATGGTGTTTTTAATGAAAAATGCTGCAATAGCTTGTGTTTTAACGCGCAAGAGATAAGATATTAGGGATAATACCTTGTGTTTTAGGTGACAAAAGATAAGCTATTGCACGCTAAAACATATATCTTTAGAGAAAAACTACTCAATAATTGTGTTTTCAAAAACTTTCGTTTTAGAAATGCAAAACATATAGGTTTTAAAGCATTACAGCTATAAAAACAACTATTTTTAGGTTGTTTATCATTGTAAAAAAAGCTATAAAAGCTTAGCTATTTTTTTGTTAGAATAGCATTTTTCTGTTCAAAAATAAAGCTTTATTTCATGGTCATTTTAAAATAAAAATAGGTTTCATCTTCTTTTTATAAAAAGAGATAAAACCTAAATGGTATTTGTGGCAAACGCTGTTTTATAAATGATGTTATTCTTCTTGCTCACGTAGTGCCTTAATATTTCTTACCACTCCACTAAATTTAGCACGTTTAATGGCACTTCCTTTAAACAACTTTTGGTATTGTTCTTGTGTTAGTTCAGCCCATTTTATCTTTCGTCATGGCAAGTAATTCGGGCTTTGGTGCAAACTCTTCTATAAGTGTTGGAGGCGATTTTCTATTCCATGGGCATGCTCGCAAACAAATATCGCAACCATAAAGATTATTACTTAATTTATTTTTCACATCATCGTCTATCTCAGTTCTGTTTTTCTATCGTTTGATATGAAAATACATAAACGGGCATCCATCTCTCTGTTTTCTTTTGATAGCTTGTGTAGGACAAGCATCTAAACAGGCTCTACAACGTCCACATTTGTTAGCAATTGGCTCGTCATACACTAAATCTACATCTAAAAACAATTCTGCTAAGAAAAAAACATACTACCAGATTTAGGAATAATAAGTTGCCTATTTTTTTACCTATCCAACCAATGCCAGCACGTTCTGCCCAATAGCGTTCTAACACAGGACCTGTATCACAAAAACATTCTAAAATGTGGTTTATCTGTTTCTAATAACGGCGCATCTTCGGGCTCAGCAGGTACAAACCCTAAATTAGTAGCTAATGTTCTGAGTTTCATTTTCACAACATCATGATAGTCTAAACCATAAGCATAAGCCGCAATTTGATATTGGTCGTCAGGGTATTCGTTTGTCGGGTGCGTAGTTAATGGCAAGCGAAACAATGCTTTTAAGTCCTCTCATCAGCAAGCGAGGGTCGAGTCTTTTTTTCAGTATAGTTGTTCATATATTCCATACCAGCATACTTTTTATCTGCTAACCACTTTCTTACATGCGCCTCAGTTTCAGCATCTACCTTCTCTGCTTTTTGCTATTCCACGCAAAAAGCCAAGGCGTTGTGCCTCGGCTTTAATCTTATTCGAAAGTTCTAAACTCATATCCTTGTTCTTTTTAACCATATAATGGCTTGCGGTAATGCTGTTTTTAACTTCTCAATGCTTTTTAGTGAATCGTGAAAAGTTATAATAGAGCCATTTCAGGTATATCTTTTTACATTGTTTAGAACATCTTCTGCTGTCATCCACTTAGAGTAATCACGAGTTACAAGGTCCCACATAACAATTCTATATTTCTTTCTTAACCTCGCATATTGTGTTAAACGCATCCAACCATGAGGAGGTCTGAACAAATGAGAGTGTAGGTATGTGTTTGCTTTTTCTGCGTTATCACTGTAAGTTTTGATAGAATGTTTAAAATCCACTGATATGGTTAAAGGTGTGATTTCCTATCTGATGTCCTTCAGCCTTTACACGTTCATATATCAATGGGTGCTTTCTTACATTATCTCCCACCATAAAGAAAGTGGCTTTTATGTTGTGTTCTTTTAATACATCTAACACAAATGGCGTGGCTTCTGGTATGGGTCCATCGTCGAAAGTGAGGTATACCGCGTGCTCATGTTTATTCATTCTCCATGTAGCACGCGGATATATCCATCTTAACCATTTAGCAGGTTGTTCTATAAACATAATTATTGGGGCATTGTTCCACCACGTTTTTGATAAAGATGTGTTAGCATATCTAATTCTATCGCTTTTTTTCTTGCTAACGACTTATCAACCATTTCTGTGGTACCGATAATTTGATTAAGAATATAAAACTGTGTTAAACAATTGCTTTGAGATGCGTTAAAGTTTGATTGGCTTAATGTTAAATACCAACGAGCAAACTGTTCTGCATCTTTCCAAGCACCGTTTATATATTCTAATGCCTTTTTCTTATTGCCCACAAGAACATAAGCACGCGCTAAATCTACAGCTCCACTTAAGAAATTGAGTGGTACATTGTATGCAGGAATCACTTTATCTGCTTTTTGCTAACACTGCTTTTGCTTTTTAATCTTACCTTCTGAAATTAACTGAAGTGCTAACTGAGCAAATAATCTACGATGGGTGTAACACATACGAGAGCACAGTTTCGTCTAAATAAAGTCTCTTTTTATCAAGTCCTCCATAACGATAACGAGTCATCATGTTTGTATATACCTTTTCTGTATCGAAGTTTTTTTAGCTCCCGGAACATTTGTTGTGAATGGTGTAACTCTATTAGCTAAACCTTCAGAAATAAAGTTATTACCTAAATTCATAGTTTTCTTCGCCTACAGTGGTTGCAATATACACTGGTCGAGTCCAATTACTATTAGCAATAAGCTCAAGCATCATTAAATCACCTTTATATAATGCACGCTTTCCAGACAAAGAGATAACCATCTTATCGGGTATCGAATCGCCTTGTAATAACATTCCACTACGACGAACAGCTTCTTTATCTACCTTTAAATAAAAGGGTATCGGTAGGTATAACACGCATTTCTTGCTCTTTAGAAAGTACCCAATATTTCATAATATTATGCACTTCAAATGGGTCTTCTCCAAAGCGTTTACATGCACTTCTTGAGGGTTTTCTTTATAGAATTGTTTTATTTCTTCTTTTATAGAAGGTTGCACTTCGATATAATTATTAGTGCCTTCACAATAATCAAGACGCTTCCCATGAAATAGGAAGAGCAGGCGAATTATAAGCAGGACAGCTTCCATTTTGGTCGATGTACCAATCGGTTTTGTAAATAGCTTAAATTGCATACTCGAGCATCTGTTCGCTTGTTTTCAACCTCTTGATTATACCACAATGGGAAAAGTATCATTATCTCCATTAGTGAAAATAATGGGGTCTCCTTTATCTTGAAGTGTCATTAAATAGTTCGCTCAAAGTCTCTACAAGTGTAACGTCCACTACGATTATGGTCGTCATAGGTTTGAGAAATCATTTGTATAGGGAACCAAAATACCTGCCACACTCACCACTATAGCCACAGCAGTTTGTTGTTTTTGTAGTTTTCTTGTTATCCAATCATAAAGCGCAGCCACACCCATTCCACACCAAATGGCAAACGCATAAAATGAACCTGCATAGGCATAATCTCGTTCACGAGGCTGCATTGGTGTTTGATTTAGATATATTACGATAGCTAAAACCTGTCATAAAGAACAAAGAAAAAATACAACCCAAAACTGACGAATACCTGTTTTTCCTTTATAAGACTGCCAGAAAATACCAAGTAATCCAAATAATAAAGGAAGACAATAGAATACATTGTGTCCTTTATTTTCTTTCAAACTATCGGGCAATTGACTTTGGTCTCCTAATCTAAGGTTATCTAAGAACGATATACCTGTTATCCAGTTACCGTGTTCTAATCTCGCCATTTCCTTGAATATCGTTTTTGTCTTCCAGCAAAATTCCACATGAAATAACGCCAATACATAAAAGTTGCATTGATAAGAAAGGAAGAACTTTAAGTTGTCTAATTGCGAAGGAACTTTCACCATAATGTTTTCTCCACAACGGTCGTAAGGCACTTCTGTACCTTCAACTCCTCCTAACCAATCTTCATAAGCCTGAGCATGTGCCGAACTATACATACGTGGAAAGAGCATATTTTGCGCATACTCATACTTGTCTTTAGTAGATACGATGAAATAAGAGTCTTTTTCTTGTGGGTTTGCCTTTTCTTTTCTTTGCCAAATAGGAGCACCTTTTATTAAATTAGGCACACACGTTCCGTTTTTCAACTTTTAAAGCTGGTTGTGATGTATAAACTATCCGTAAGCTAAAGGACGGTCGCCATACTGGTCGCGACTTAAATAATTACCTAAAGTAAATATGTCTTCAGGAGAGTTTTTTGGTCCATTGGTGGGTTAGCAGAAGAACGTATTACAATCACTGCATACGATGAATAACCAATCATAAGCATAAGCATACACAACAACACGGTGTTTTTAATGCGTCTACTTACAAGCAATTCAGTTTTTCCATCTACTTTTCTACGATAAATAAGTATGCCATACAACAATGCAAGAACTACGATACCAGTTATAGCAGCTTTCCACCCATATCCATAAAAAGGAATTCCTAACATTCCAACAGATAGAAGAAAGGAAATATTTGTACGCATTATGCTCTTATCGGTATAGCTTTCGTAAATTCCCCAAATAACGATTAACACCAAAAGAACAATATAAATAATTTCTCCTGTATTAAAAGGACAACCTAAAATGTTTACAAATAAGAGTTCAAACCAACCGCCTACGGTTATAATACCTGGCACAACACCATAAAGAACCGCAACCACTAACACGAAAGAAACAGCTAATGCAAGAAGTGAACCTTTGGTTTCGATAGTAGGAAACTTACGATAAGTGTACACTAACACGATAGCTGGAATACACAAAAGGTTTAATAAGTGTACACCTATACTAAGTCCTGTCATATACATAATAAGCACTAACCATCTATCACTATGTGGTTCGTCTGCATGGTCTTCCCATTTTAGAATTAACCAGAATACCACTGCAGTGAAAGCCGACGAATAAGCATACACTTCTCCCTCAACTGCTGAGAACCAAAAGGTATCGCTGAAAGCGTAAATAAGTGCTCCAACAAGTCCTGAAGCCTCAATGGCTATGACCTTAGCAGTGGTTAATTCGTTCCAATTCTTTATGAGTAGCTTGCATGTTAGATGCGTAATCGACCAAAAATAAAAACAAGATGGTAGCAGCACTAAACAAAGCACTCATCGTATTAACCATACGTGCTATTTGCGTAACATCGTTGGTAAACTGTGAAAAAAGATTGGCTGTGAGCATAAAGAAGGGTGCTCCTGGTGGATGACCCACTTCTAATTTATAGCCTGTTGTGATAAATTCTGGACAATCCCAAAAGCTTGCTGTTGGCTCAATAGTTGAGCAATACACAAAAGCTGCAATAAGAAATGCAACCCAACCAAGCACATTATCCACTAATCGATACTGTTTCATGTACGTTATTATAATGTTATTTTTCAAAATTATATTGTTGCAAAGATAAGACAAAAAGAACATATTACAAAGGAAAAAGGCACTAAAAGCTATATCATTTAAGGCTCTTTTTGAGCTAAGTAAATAACAACTAAAAATATAAACGCTTTTTATTTAAAAGAGTCCTTACTTACTTTAACTATCACTCTTTTTACCAATGGAATGATAAAAGAGAATATGACAATATTTCACTCGTGATGACCAACGCAATAACAGGTTATCACCAACGCAAAAAATTTTTCTTTTTATTTACTCTTCACTCACCTTTAATACTTCTAAGCTGGGGTCTTTTCTAAACATTTTTCACTACATACGAGCAAACAGGCATCACTTTAACGTTGTTTTCTTTAGCAAAACAAATCATTTCATCAAATAATATTTTTAGCAATACCTCTACCTCTAAACTCCTCACCTACACGAGTATGTTCTACAAGAATTTCTTTGTCATCTGCCCAGAGATAAGTCATTTCTCCTGCAAAAGCACCATCTTCATACGCTAAAAAGCGTCCTTCAATGCCGTTGTCTTCTCTTTTAAGTTCCACCATACATATTTTTATTTTAAAGTTGTTATAAGTTCTTCATACGAAGGAATGTGTTCTAAAAATTCATACCTGTTATTTTGCTTGTTCACTCTACAACAATAATGCTGTAAACCATTGCTCACAATTAAAAACTCCACTTGCAATAGCGTGTTATAACTTGTTATCTGCGTAAAAACTTTTTCTGTTATTGCCACCGTAGGAGCTTTATATTCCATCACAACAATAGGTTTTAGCGCATGATTATATAACACCGAGTCGGCTCTCATTGTTTTCGCCCAACGACAGCTTCACTTCGTTTGCCAACAAAACCAACAGGATAGTTTTTTTATTGTTTATAAGATAATGAATAAAATGCTGTCGCACCCACTCTTCTGGTGTAAGTGTAACATACTTTCTACGCAACACATCGAACACCTTTGGTTGCTGTTTTGTTCCCGATAATTTAATATTAAAGGGCGGTAGGTTTTAATGAAATCATTTTATTATCTTTGCAAAACACTGCAAAGATAATGTTTTTAGCTACAGAATGGCACTTTTTGTTACGCTTTATAAGTTGACACCAAAAACAAACAAAGAGCCGTTTAAACCCATTAGAAATAATGCTATGCAATGCGATTACATATTAGTTTGTATTTTAAATGCTAAACTAATGGCTTTTAAATTTACCTTTTTATGGCAGAAAAGAAACCAACTCACACCTTCGAAACTATAATGAAAGATATACAGGCACGACGTTTTGCTCCTATATATCTGCTCATGGGAGAGGAATCTTATTACATTGATAAGATTAGTAATTATATTTTAGAAACGGTATTAACACCCGATGAGCGCGATTTTAACTAATCTATTCTCTTTGGAACAGACACTACAGCGGTGCAAATTGCCGACCATTGCAGAGAATTTCCTATGATGTCTACCCATAGAGTGGTAGTGATAAAAGAAGCACAAAAACATTCGTTCGCTCGAAGCACTCGAACATTATGCCACTCAACCCACACCTTCTACAATTCTGGTGTTATGCTATAAAAACGGAACGATTGATAAACGAAAGAAAATTGTAGCAAAGATTGAAAGCATCGGGCATTATCTTTGAAAGTAAGAAGAAAAAGGATTACGAATTAGATAGCTTTTATTAACAATTATTTAAAGCTAAGAAGATGGATTATAGACCCAAAGGCTCTGCAAATGATGGCAAATCATATAGGAGCAGACCTACATCGTTTAACGTCTGAATTGGATAAGATGATGGTTGCCGAAAACGAGGCCGAAAAGCGTATTACACCCGAAATGGTGGAGATAGGCATTAGTAAAAGAATTTAATGTGTTTGAACTAAAAACAGCCTTAATAAATAAAGATGTATTAAAGGCCAATCAAATTATGAACTACTTCATAAAGACGCCTAAGTCTGGCTCGCTTTACACTTTGTTTTGCCTATTCTCTTCAACTTTTTTTCAAAAACCTAATGATTGCTTATTATGCACCTAATAGGGCAGATGAGTTATCGGTTGCCAACTTTTTGAGGCCTTAAATCAAACTGGGCAGCCAAAGAGTTTATCGTAGCAATGAAAAACTATTCGGGTGTAAAAACAATGCAGATAATTTCTAAAATAAGAGAGATTGATGCTAAAAAGTAAGGGGTTAGACAACCCAAATACCTCTGCCGAGGAGCTTTTAAAGGAGCTTATTTTCTTTATTTTGCACTAAAAACATGCGTTTTAGGTGCTTTTTGAGCTATAATTACAATTTTTCTATACAGAAAAAATATAGGTGTAAGTGCCATAAACACTATGTTTGTGGCACTCTCGTATTTCTACCCACTTTTTAAAATAATAATCCCTTGGTTAGCATCATTAAAGTTATAACAAATATGGGCTTATTTTTCGAACAACCAATTTGCAATTAGCTTTTATTTAATATTTACTTTTTGTAATATTTAGATTTTTACAATTTACAAATATAATGTAACTGTTTTTATTTGTAATACGTCAGTACGTAATGCGCTGATTTACATTTTTATATTTATACTTAAATACACAAATCTTTAAATATAAAAATGTAAAACACATAACTATTAGCAATAATAAATAAAAGCAATTTACAATTGATTACCAATATTTTAGAGCGATATTCTATATATTTTATTGAAATAAACACGTATTTTTCACTCTGCTACAACACGCTTTTTAAGCACACCACATGCAAATACGAGTAATAACACACTTTAAAAACCAATATATTAAGAATATATATAAAAGCTTATTACTTAATACATAAAGGCAAACACTTTACATATTTACAAATATATATTCACCTTTTACAAATTCACGTTTACGTATTTATATTATTAAAACATAAATATAAAGTTTATATATACAAATAAATATTACATTTTGTTGTTGGTCTTAATTTTATTGTTTACCTTTGTAAAAACAACAAAATCCGCCTTTTAAGGGTAAAAACACAATAAACAGCTATTATGAAAGATAGAATTAAGCAATTAATGGAGCGTCAAAAATGTCTCAACAAACGTTTGCTGATATATTAGGAATATCTCCTGCATCACTCAGTAGCATCTTTAACGACCGAACAAAACCTACTTTTAAATCATGTAGAGTCTATTAAGCGTAAATTTCCCACTATAAATTTAGAGTGGTTAATAAATGGAAAATGGTTCTATGTTTTACAGACGACGACCCCAATAATTCACAAATTTCGTCCTCTTCTACTCCATCACTAAACGGCTCAATGATAGATTTTGATGGAGAAACAAACAGCTATACAGACACAGATAGTAAAGGATATGAGGCTGGAACGAGGGCTTATAATGAGCAATACCCACCAAAACAGAGATAAAATACATAGAAAAACCCCAGAGAAAAAATCACTGAAATAAGGATTTTCTTTTGATGACCAAACATGGGAAACCTTTATTCCACAAAAATAAAATCACTTATCATTGCGCTTTTTATACCAATTTGTGCATCACTACATTACGATGTGCAAAGGTCCAAAAATAACGATATATTTTTTTGAACCTTTGTACTTTTCTATTAGTCTATTTTAGAGTAAGAAGATAGAAAAAGGTTCTTTTTTTCTTGATAAATATCTCCCCTTTAATTGTTAATATATCTATATCAAAACCCTGTTATATCATTTTTTTAACATAATTGTTTTTATATGTTTCTTTTTCTATTTTTAGCAACTAAAAGTCTCGTTTCTTTGTTTTTATTGATTTATCAATACATATCCACAAAAAGATATTTTTCAAAATAAAAATAAAGCAATGTCCCAAAAGGGTTTATTTTTTTCGTATTGTTTTCGATTAGAAATAGTAAAACTACCATTTACCTTCCACCACTCTATGTTTCATTACATAAAGCATAAAACAAAAACATGTTAGCTCACCCAAGCAAAAGAAACTCTCAAAATAAGCCCCACTTTTTCACCAAACAATCTGTTGGTCAAAAATAAGCAGTATTTAGTGGGAAAGCAATGTATAGGGTAAAAACAGCTGTTTTTACGAGAAATGACGCAATAGCTTAGAGTTTGACGTGTAAAAGATAATGTTTTAGCACACAAACTACAAGCTATTAGGAGGTAAAACATAAGCTATTGCATGCTAAAACACAAGCTATTGAGGATTAAACCCTATTTATTACATTTGATAAGGTTACATTATAGAAGTTGAAAAACATATATATATTGTTATTTCATCTCTATTTTTCTGTCTTTTTATGCGGTATTTTTTTCACCAGAACAAAGCATAAAAATCTAAGCTTTTTCTCTAAAACAAGAATTTAGAAATGTAACAAAAACACTCACAAAAACAGTAAACAGGAAGTGCAAAATTCGCCTTTTTTTATAGACTTATTTTTTTAGTATTTTTACTCACATTATCATCATAAAAACAAACGCATAAAAATAGCTTTACACAGAAAAGAATAAAGGAGAAAAACATAAGCAATGGCTTTTCATTATCTCCCCCAATTCCTCTTTGTAAAAATAAGTGAAAGTTTGTTTCTTCTCTCATTATCAATAAACAAATAAAGCACAAAAAAAGAGAAGAAAAAATGGTTTTTATAGAAAAAGTAACCCTTTTTACCAATCGAAAAAGGCAACTAAAGGCAAATGGTCGCTAAAACCCATTGGTATATTTAGCTCCGATATAACACCTCAAAGGTTGAACTCCACCATATTTTTAAGTCGGCAGTTAACAAAAAAAGGAGCATCGTTAATAACACATTTAAGCAATGATTTCAGTACCGAATTTGATACAAAAATATGGTCTAAACTTGTCCACTCACCTCTAAATTTATAGGTTCCTTTAGCCCCATTCTTTCCTTTTACACCTTCAGAAATATCTGTTATTAAGCAATGTTTCAACGGTTCAAACGCCTCACTTTTCCCATTATCGTTGAAATCTCCTAACACAAAAATCTTAGTATCTTTATTTATTCCTTGCAAAGAGTCTATTTTTTGTGCTAAAATGCTACACACTTTTTTTACGCAAAGGCAATGTTTGCAATTCTCCTCCTCGCTTACTTGGTGCATGAACCACAAAAAAATGTAGCGTATCTTGCGTGGAAACAGAACCCGAAACATACAAAATATCTCGCGTAGGTCGCACATTTTTAGGCACATTTATGGGTATAGAAACCGACGAAATGAGCCTAAAAGAGAAAGGAGAATAAAGCAATGCTACATTGATACCTCGCACATCGGGCGAATGAGTCATAACATATTCATAACGAGCAGTGCGCAACGGCGAACGACGGACAAGAGTTTGCATGCAAGAATCGTTTTCTACCTCGCACAACCCTATAACATCTGGCATAAACCATTGGTTGTTTTGTTCTCCACACGCCACAATTTCTTGTGCTAAATGTGTTGTTTTATGCCAATATTTTTTAGGTGTCCAGTGATGAAATCCCGTAGGAAGAAACTCGGTATCTTGTTTAAGGGAGTCGTGTTTACAGTCAAAAAGTTCTCACAATTAAGTTGAACCACCGTAAAATAGAGAGAAAAAGAATAAAAACCGTTCATATTCTATATAAAAATAGGTTAGTTCGTTCTACAAATACAAGGTTAAAACCATAAAAAGCAGGGTGTTATGCCACCACAGGCAAGACAGCATATTTTTATAGGTTTAATTTACAGAATATTTATTTTTGTGTTTGGCTTTTCGTGGCATATTCATACTACCCGAAAAATAGTTCCACCATGTGCAACACCACGATATTGCGCCCATCGTTGATGAATACGTTCCACATAATCTACTGTTTCCGACCCTCTCATATATCCATATTTCACCACCTTATCTCTATAATATTGTGGCTGTTGAGTTTGAGAATATGGAGAAACCTCGCTCCATCGGTGCGCATCTCTACCTCTTTTTAGCCAAAGCCATGGCATCGCGTATGTGAAAAGCCCCTCCGTTATAAGAAGCAAGCATAAACGAAGTTCTATCTAAAGGGTTTTTGAATGTCGCTAAACATTGAATTAAGTTGTGCTAAATACTTTTGCAGCAGCGGCAATGTTAGGTTCCGGAGAAAAAATATCTTCTTGTGGTAAGCCCCAACTGCGAGCCGTTGATGGCATAATTTGCATCAATCCTGATGCACCAGCCCATGAACGAGGCGTTTGAATCGAAAGTGGATTCTGATAACATTGCGCTGCCATGAGCCTCCAATCTAACCTTTGCAAGAGGTGCATAACGCTGAAAATAAATCGTCGTATTTAGAAATAATGCCTCCCAAACGGTTGAGCATGGGGAGAATAAACATGCCTTATTACCCCTCGAGTAGAAAGCAAAAAGCGTTCTTCTTTCTGTAATTTAGCCACCATTGATGGGTTAAACCATTTATTAAGGGTGTCTGCTAACTCGGTATTGCTTGTTTTTCACTGCCCATTGGGTGCGCTTTGTAGCATCGAAAGCGCCACAAAATAAAAACATTTTTGATGCTTTTAGGTAAGGGATAAGCTACAATATCACCTTCTCCTTCATTAAGTCTGCGAATCATTTCTGCTGTATCTTTACACCTTCTACTCGTAAAGAGACACCTAACTGTTGCGCAAAACTTTTCGCAAAAGAAGGTAGTGTAGTCTCATTCCACGTCCATGATAATCGTAATAAGTGTCGGCTCCTGAAAGCGTAAACATGATGAGTTCTCCATTAGACACGATGTCTTGCAAACTAAAGTTGGCATTATTGAGCATAGAATCTTGCTCCAAAGGTGTTCCCCAAGGAGTGGTTTCCGACTTTTTCGCTTGATGACAAGAGGTAAAAAGCAAGCCACAAAAACAAACATAGAATGTAAAAATAAACGCATCATTTTTAGACTACAAAATACAATATTTCTTGCAAAAGCAGTGTAAAAAGGATATATTTGCACAAAACAATTAGGAAGAAAAGGCTCATGAAAAGCATTGAAAATTGGATTAGACCCGATATTTTATCGTTTGCAAAAGAAGAAATAAGCAGAAAAAGAACATTAACCACGACTTTGAGGGTGTGTTTAGACAAAAATGAAAGTGCCCTTTATCACTTCATGTAACCGTTACAATACGGAGGAAGTGGAAAAGCTAAAACAGGAGATTTCTCGTATATATAACACTGATTTTTCAAACATTTTACTCACAAATGGTAGTGCAGAGGCAATAGATTTGTTACTAAAAATGTGCTGTTTTCCAAGTAGTAATAATGTAATAGGTGTGGAACCTACTCGGTCTATTTATCGTAAATTAGCTCAAATTCAAGGAGTTTGTTATAAAAAAGTGTATGTGGATGAGAACTTTACGATAAATGCAAGCACTGTTCTTCGTAGCTTTAATAACTTTACGAAGATTATTTTTTTATTTCTAATCCACATTTCTCAACAGGCGAAGGTGTTCAACCTGAAGTGATAAAAGAAATAGCACGAGAATTTAATGGTTTTGGTGGTGGTTGATTATGCTTATGCTAATTTCAGCGCCCAAGACACGTGGGAAGAATCGTTTGAAGGTATTAAAAACATTGTATTGATTAACTCTATTAGCAGAATATGGCGTGCAGCCGATTGCAGAATAGGCTTTGTGGTGGCACATAAAGAGCTTATTGAGGTACTAAAAGCCATACAAATGCCATACACAATAAGCAATATCAATGCTAAAATGGCTCGCTCTTTCGTTTCAGACAGCCACATAAAAGACCAATGGAAACGTTCTATTCTGCCCGAAATGGCAAAGTTTGTGAAAGCTATTCAGCAACTTGATTGTTGTAAAAAGATATATAAAACACAATCGGACTTTTTCTTAGTGGAGTTTATAAACTGCGAAAAAATATACAACGAACTGTTACAAAATGGTATATTGGTAAAGGATATGAGAGATAAAAAGGGTTGCGAAAACTGTTTGAGAATAGCTGTAGGAACAAAAGAACAAAACAATAAGGTGATTTCTGTTTTAAGAAAGCTACAATAAACAGGGCTTTATTGGGATTATAAACCTTTTATAAAGCAAAATAAAAGGAGGAATAACGACATTTTATCGTTTTCCTCCTTTTTGTTATCAATCTTTAATTGTGTTTTATGCCTTTTTCACCATGTTATTTATGAAGAAAGCGTGAATAGCAGTGTTATCATTTAATTCAGGATGAAAAGCAGTTACAAGTTGGTTACCTTGTTTTGCAGCCACAATATGACCATCTACTTCTGCCAAAACATCTACTCCTTCTCCCACAGAATCAATGTAAGGCGCACGAATAAAGGTCATGGGAACAGGCTGTTCGATACCCTTTAAGCACTGTTCTGTGTAGAAACTACCCAATTGACGTCCGTAAGCATTTCTGCAAACTGTAATATTCATGGTGGAAATGCGTTGCTTTGGTTCTCCTTTTACTTCTTTAGAAAGAAGTATAAGACCAGCACATGTACCGAAAACAGGAAGTCCGTTGTTAATATCTTCTTGAATGTTAGCTAACAAATCAAGTTCTATTAACAGCTTTAACATAGTGGTACTCTCCCCACCGGGTATAATTAAGCCGTCTTTATGTTGGTTCCAATCTTCTTTTTACGCACTTCAAAGGTTTCTACTCCCAACTGATGGAAGATTTTTTTCGTGTTCGATAAACGCTCCTTGTAATGCTAATACTGCTATTTTAATCATTTTCCACGTTCAGCCATTAACACTTCTATCTCATTCTCGTTAATTCCTACCATTGCTTCCTCCTAAATCTTCAGATAGCTCGGCAATCATTTTTTGCGTCTTTATAGTTTGTAACTGCTTTTACGATAGCTGATGCACGCTTAACAGGGTCTCCACTTTTAAAGATTCCACTACCAACAAATACACCTTCAGCTCCTAACTGCATCATCAAAGCAGCATCTGCTGGAGTTGCTACACCACCAGCTGCAAAGTTTACAACAGGTAGCTTTCCATTGTCGTGAACATATTTAACAAGTTCGTATGGAGAACGTAATTGCTTAGCAGCTTCATACAATTCGTCTTCAGACATAGACACTAAACGACGCATTTCGCTTTGCATCATTCTCATATGTCTTACTGCTTGAATGATATCTCCTGTCCCAGGTTCCCCTTTTGTACGAATCATTGTAGCTCCTTCTGCAATACGACGAAGTGCTTCTCCTAAATCTTTAGCTCCACAAACAAAAGGAACATCAAATTCATTCTTGTTGATGTGATAGATATCATCTGCAGGAGACAAAACTTCACTCTCGTCGATATAGTCTATCTCAATAGCTTGTAATATTTGAGCCTCTGCAAAATGACCAATACGACACTTAGCCATAACGGGAATACTCACAGTTTCTTGAATGCTCTTAATCATCTTAGGGTCGCTCATTCTTGAAACTCCACCAGCTGCACGAATATCTGCTGGAATTCTTTCTAACGCCATAACAGCACATGCACCAGCAGCTTCTGCTATGCGAGCTTGTTCAGGTGTGGTTACATCCATTATAACTCCGCCCTTTCAACATTTGAGCTAAATTGCGGTTAAGGGTTTGTCTACTTTCGTTCATCGTTAATTATATTTTACTTAATAGATTCGTTACTTTTAATAAAATGATAGTTTGTAAAGCGTTGAAAGATTATAAACCAAAACTTATATACTCGAGCTCCAAAACTATCGATACGCACTTTAAAAAGGCGTATCAGAAGCAAATGGTTGACTAATGGTTTCGCCTGTTAATACATCTTGAGCATGAACCATTCCTTCTTCTAAATGCAAACACTCGAAAGCATGTGCTGGAATATTTGATAGAACATTGTGCTCTGGTGTCTGAAAAAGTTTACAACTACAAGAACAACATCTTTCTCGTAAGCACGCAAAAACGCATATTGCTTATTTGAATTAAAGTTTGATGTAAGAGGATTGGCATACATTAGGTCAAAAAAGCACCTAATGAAATAACTTTATCATGGCTGGCAAAACGTAAAAGAGCAATGTATTTATCCCAAAGGATTTTCTCTTCTCCTTTAAGAACTGTCTTTTTATCATAAGCTTTACAAAGAGAAGAAACACTCCAATAATCAAATATAGTGGTTCTTCCATCTCTTCCACTAAATCCTTCTTCGTCCATTCCTCGTTCACCAAGCTCTTGTCCTGCATAAATCATGAATGGATTTCCTAATAAAAGGGCACTAACTACAGCTGCGGGAAAAGCTTTTTAAGCCACTTCCACAAAAAGAAATCAGATGCAATTCGTTGCTCATCATGATTTTCTAAGAAGTATAACATGTGGTCTTTTATCGAGTCGGTAGCTTGCCATTGATAAGTTATATCACTTGCAGGATGTTCGTTTCTAACTACAGCCCGCAAGCAATCATACATTCCGACCTTATCATATAAATAAGTAAAGCCACTTGCTAAATAATCATGGTATAAATTAGGATTGTACACTTCACCAATAAATGAAATGTTTGGATAATGTTTTTTTAACTTGATTGATAGCATACGACCAGAAAGCCGTTGGTACCATTTCAGCCATATCACATCTAAAAACCATCTATTCCCTTAGATGTCCAGAATAAAAGGATATCAGTCATCTTAGTCCAAGTAGACGGAATAGGATTAAAATGCTCACTTCTTCCATTTCCATTACAATAATCTACTCCGTAATTAAGCTTGATGGTTTCATACCAGTCGTTAACATTTGGAGCATAATGGAAGAATCATTTCCTGTTGCCTTTGCAGGAAATTCTTGATAAACAGAGTCTGTTTCAGAAGAATATAATTCAAATTGTGGGGCAAAAGTTGTATTAGGAAAATAATAGAAGTTATTATTCGTATCAAAATGTTTAGTAACATCATCATCTTCTCCTAAATCTTTTACACCTTCAGGCTCATAATAGAATGATATTGTCTTGCCACATGATTAGGAACAAAGTCGATAATAACTTTTTAATCCCACCTTATGTGTTCTATCTACTAACGCCTCAAACTCTTCCATACGATGTTCAACATCGGTTGCAATGTCAGGGTCAATATCATAATAATCTGTTATTGCATAAGGAGAGCCTGCTTTTCCTTTTAACAATAGAAGGGTGTTGTGTAGGGTATTCCATATACAGAATAATCTGTAGTTGTAGCATGTCTAATCACACCAGTGTACCATATATGAGTACATCCAAGTGTTTTTTTATTTTCTTTAAAAGTGGCGTGATTAAAGTCCTTCATCTTATTTACACCATTTTCGGCAATCGTCCCATTAGCCACATTAGCTTGGTTTCGATTGCCGAAAAGGCGAGTAAATACTTGATATAGTATTATTTTTATTCACTATAGTATATCGTCTTAATGATAATTCTATGCAGAAATTAGTCTATTCCGTGAGCCGCAACATTTTTTTATCTATGCGCCCAATCATTCCTTTGTAAAGCTTTTACCTGGTCCACATTCAGTAAAAGTCATTAGCACCATCTGCTATCATATTTTGGATAGTAGCAGTCCAACGAACTGAACCAGTCAATTGAGCAATGAGGTTAGACTTAATCTCTTCAGGATTAGTATGTGGTTTCGCATCTACATTTTGATAAACGGGACACTTTGGAATGTTAAACGTTACTTGCTCAATAGCCACTTGCAATTCATCTTTAGCAGGTTGCATTAAAGGAGAATGGAAGGCTCCTGAAACGGGCAAAGGTAAGGCACGCTTTGCTCCTGCCTCCTTCATTTTTTCACAAGCAACATTGATTGTTTCTACATTTCCTGAGATAACGAGCTGTCCTGGACAGTTATAATTAGCAGCAACAACCACATTATCTGCATTAGAAACTGAAGCACAAATTTCTTCTACCTTATCATCAGCAAGTCCAATAATTGCAGCCATTGTACCAGGAGCTGCTTTACATGCTTTTTGCATAGCAGTTGCACGAGCAGCAACAAGTTTCAATCCATCTTCAAAGCTTAAAGCGTTTGATGCTACCAAAGCAGAAAGTTCGCCTAAAGAGTGACCTGCTACCATTTCAGGAGCAAATTTATCACCCATACACAATGCAGAGATTACGCTATGAAGGAATACAGCTGGCAGTGTCACCTTAGTTTGTTTTAACTCTTCATCAGTACTGCGAACATAATATCAGTGATATTAAATTCCAAAAATTTCATTCGCTTTTATCGAACAATTCTTTAGCTAAAGGGTTATTATCATATAGGTCTTTACCCATTCCAACAAAACTGTGAGCCTTGACCAGGAAAAACAAATGCTTTCATATTTTTATTTTATTCTATTTTTATATTATATAATATTGTTGCAAAAATACTATATTTTTGCAATCACAAATTTTTCTCTTAATATAACATTGTATATTTTATTAGGAGGGTAAGTAGAATATGATAAAAATCCCAACCATTTTTTTCAAATGAGTTGGGATTTCATATAAATGTGCTTTACAGTAGTTATATTTTTAGCATTAAAGCATTTTTATTCTACTGTAGTATTTTCAGCTTGTACTGTTTCTTCAGCCTTAGTTCCTTCTGCAATAACTTTTACAGGAACCTTAATTTCCACTTCTTTATGGAAATGTATAGTTGCTTCAAAGTCTCCTACACGCTTAATATCATTCATAGTGATAATCTTGCGGTCTACTTCGATACCTTTCTTTGCAAGTTCTTCAGCTACAATTGCAGCATTAACAGAACCATAAGTAGCACCTGTAGCAGATACTTTAACAGCAAAACAAGTTCAACTCCTTGTAAAGATTCTGCTCTCTTTTCAGCCGCAGCCTTAATAGCAGCAAGCTTGTGTGCTTGTTGTTTTAAGTTTTCAGCTAACACTTTCTTAGCAGAAGCAGAAGCAATGATAGCTTTTCCGTAGGAATTAAATAGTTACGGCCATAACTCAGGCTTTACATTTACTATATCGTTCTTATATCCTAAGCCGATAATATCTTCTTTAAGTATGATTTCCATTTCGTTACCTCCTTTTTATTTCATCAAGTCTGTTACATAAGGAAGAATGCAATTTGTCTAGCACGCTTAACAGCTTGTGCAACACTGGCGCTGGAATTTCAAAGATGTACCTGTAATACGACGAGGAAGAATCTTACCTTGTTCATTCAAGAACTTTTAAGAATTCAGGATCCTTATAATCAATATACTTTATTCCGCTCTTTTTAAAACGGCAATATTTTTCTTTCTGTTGTCTACTGACGGTGGAGTCAAATAGCGTATTTCACTTTGTTGTTCTGCCATAATTTAAGCCTCCTGTTTTTTAGCGTACTTGTTTTTTTCTCTTGATTGCATACTCTGCAGCATACTTATCAAGTTTAACAGTAATAAAACGAATAACTCTCTCGTCACGACGGTAGCCAACTTCTAAGGTATTGATAAGAGTTGGGTCTGCTTTTAAACTCTAACAAGCTCATAAAAACCTGTTGATTTTTGTCAATAGCATACGCCATCTTCTTCAATCCCCAAGCCTCTTCGTTCAAAAAATTTCTGCACCATTATCAGTGAGAAGTTTTTGAATTTAGCGACTGTTTCCTTCATCTGTTCATCAGACAAAACGGGAGTCAAAAATGAAAAACGGTTTCGTAATGATTCATACTAATTAAAAATTTTTGTTGATTAAAAAATTAATTTGCAATAATGCGGTGCAAAGATAATACATTTAGTTGATTATAAAAGATTGCCTTATCTATCATTCTTTTGTTTATTCTTTTTAACACACTTTACTATAAAAATATTAGTCCTTTCTACTGGTTTTTCTTTGTATTTTTTTGCATAAAAAGAAAGTTTATTAGAGATGAAAATAAGAAATATTCCTTATGGACTATACATTATATATATAGGAGTAATATTGCAATTACTTAGTTGTGTTTTAGGTACTAAAAATACACTTCTCATCATCGGATTTCTGTGCGTATGTATAGGAATTCTTTTACACATTATATTATTAAAGAAGTGCAATAAATATTGAGTGCTTACAATTATCACTTTTATTTATTGCATATTAATAAAAATGAGCGTAACAAGTCCTCCCAATCAGAACTATTACGCTCATTTTATTATTACTTATTTTTTCAGAAGCTTTACTTTCTTTCTTCTCCTCCTACCATGTGAGTAGGCAAATGGAATTTATAATTTCTATCAAATACAGCACTTACTGTGTTCACTTCTAAGAAAGTGGTACCTCCACCATCACCGAAACAGCCACTTAAATAAGCCACTTTATCATCTAAGTTTAAGTAACCTTTCTGACGTAGCATTCTTAATGCAGCTAAGAACATGTATTCAGAAGACACTTGTTCTTTCTGATAAATAGGAATAACTCCATAGCTTAAATTTAAGAAACGCTGAGTTTTTTCTTTATAACAAATAGCGAGTACAGGAGTAGGCCCTCTAAATGATGCTAAATTACGAGCTGTCTGACCTGTTTCACTATCTGTATAATACCTTTAACACCTAAATGTTGTGTAGACTCTATCGCTGCACGAGCTAAGAACTCTCTTTGGTCGCTTACATCAGTAAGTGGGTCAATGTCATGTTCTCTCATTTTATCCTTTTCAGCTTGTTCTGCAATAGCAGCCATTGTTTTAACAGCTTCAATAGGATATTTTCCTGAGGCAGTTTCTCCACTTAACATTAAAGCATCTGTGCGATAATAAATAGCATTTGCAATATCCGTTACCTCTGCACGAGTAGGACGTGGATTGTTAATCATTGTGTGAAAGATTTGTAGTTGCCACAATAACTGGCTTTTTCTTTTTCACACATTTATGAATAATTTGGCGTTGAATACCTGGAATACACTCAATAGGAACTTCAATACCCAAATCTCCACGAGCAATCATAATACCATAAGAAGATCAATACTTTCGTCAATATTGTCTACGCCCTCTTGGTTTTCAATTTTAGAGATAATTTTAATATCGCTATTATGTTCGTCCAAGATATCTTGTACCGCCTTAACATCAGCAGCAGAACGTACAAAAGAGTGTGCAATAAAGTCGATATCTTCTTCAATGGCTAATAAGATATTCGCTTTATCCTTTCTGTTAAAGTAGGAAGGTCTATATGTTCACCCGGAATATTTACACTTTTTATGAGCACCAAGTGTACCATCATTTTTCACCTTTAGCAGTTAGTTTAACACCATCATTAGCCACTACTTCCATGTCTAACGCACCATCGTCAAACAAAACATGGTCTCCTACTTTTACATCTTTAGCTAAGTCTACATAAGAAACATTCACTACATCGTGTGTTGTTTGTTGTGTTGGGTTACCATAGATGCTCACTTCCTCTCCTATCTTATAAGCAATTGGTGCTTCTACACCAGTTGTTCTAATCTCAGGACCCTTAGTATCAATTAAAAGTGCGATATGTGGAGACACTGCACGAGTGTTTCTAATTATTTTTATACCTTCTGCGGGTGCATGTGCTGTGTTCATACGAACAACATTCATACCTGCAAAGAACAATTTACGTAAAAACTCTTCATCGCAACGAAGGTCACTTATCGAGCAAACAATCTTTGTTTGTTTCATGTATATAATATATTGAAATGTGAAACTTATTTTTAGTTGTTGCAAATATACTGATTTTTTTCTTGAAAAATCACAACTTTTAGAGAACAAGATTATAAAAATAGGATATTAAATACAGGACAATAAGCAAGCAGAATAAACGTTTTTTTATCGTTGATATTCAACCTTTTACAAACAAGCAACAAGTGTATCACTATTCAAAGGGCAACAATAATTCTGTTTTGTTTTCTTTTTCTTTTCTTTATCTATCACATTCATGTTAGAAACACTCACACCTAACAATCTAATTCCTTCTAAAGAAATATTTATTTGCTTAATCAGTTTTTAACAAGTGGAAGTAATTGAGCCTTTGTTCTTAGTACTTCGTCATGCGTTACGCTACGTGTTATCTGACGAAAATTAGCATATTTCACTTTTTAAGGTTAAGGTTCTACCTTCAAACTGTGCTTTTGTTTATTCTTTGTTCTAATTTTATAATAAGGTGATACACCTCTATTAACACACCCGAAAATGTTACTATATCTGCCATAAGCGTTGTTTCACAGCCCACCGACTTACGTTCGTGGTTTGTTTCCACTGTTCTTGTGTCTATTCCTCTTGCGAAATCATAATATAATTTACCCACTTTTTCCAAACACATCTGTTAAATGATTTAAAGACATCTTCCGTAATTCACGACCTGTAAAGATGCCCATTTTGCGCATTTCTGTGGCAGTTTTTCGTCCTACACCCCAGAATTTGTCTATAGGTAAGGCCGAAATAAAGTTGAAAGCCTCTTCTTTCGACACATAAAACAAGCCATTTGGTTTTTCATAATCCGATGCTATTTTTAGCTAAGAACTTATTATACGATACACCAGCAGATGCCGTTAACCCTGTAGCTCTGTATATTTTATCTTTTATTTCTTGTGCTATTTCACACACATCTCTTCCGTTTCGCTCTGTAATGAGTTATATCTAAAAAGCCTCATCTAACGAAATAGGTTCTACTTGTTGCGTGTATTGTTTAAAAATGCCGTGTATCTGTGTCGAAACAGCTTTGTACACATCAAATCTATGAGGAACAATTATCAAGTTAGGACACATCTTTTTAGCTTTAACCATAGGCATAGCCGAACTAATTCCATAACGTCTGGCCTCATAACTTGCCGTACTCACCACACTACGCAAGCTATCTTCTCCCACTACAATGGGTTTTCCAAGTAGTGAAGGATTATCTCTTTGCTCCACAGAAGATAAAAAAAGCATCCATGTCTATATGTAAAAATAATGCGTTCTTCCATGCTTTTAACCACACTAAACAAGTTCTTTACAAGCGTTTTTATCTCACTTTTTAAACGATAAAAACATCATAAAAACGGGTTTATTTTCTATTTTTCACTACTTTTGCACATGTATGGAACATAAAATGACAAAATGGTCGACCCCGAATAGCTATTATTGAGCCTAATTCTTTAAGTATTATAGGTCTTCGACAAGTGTTACAAAAACATCATGCCTATAATGGATATTAAGGCTTTTTCATAGCTTTAACGAATTAAAAGAAGATGCTCCTGAAAGTTTCTTTCATTACTTTGTGGCAACAAGTGAGGTGTTAGAACATCGCGATTTCTTTTTTGAACATCGCCGAAACACCATTGTTTTAACCATGACCACCGAGAATAGCAAGCTATTTAACGATTTCAATTGTCTTTGTATCAATGTTCCTGAAGAAGAATTGGTTCGTTCTTTACTCGTATTAGAGCAACATGCACATCACGGAGGACGAAATCTTCCACCTTTACATACCCCCGAAACGCTTACAAAACAACTCCTTACCAATCGTGAAATAGAGGTTCTTTCGCTTGTAGTACAAGGTTTTATCAACAAAGAAATTGCCGTTCAGCTAAACATTGGCTTAACCACTGTTATTACACATCGCAAGAATATAGTCGAAAAATTGGGCATGAAGAGCGTTTCTGCCTTAACTATATACGCAGTGATGCACGGCTATGTAGACATAAATAAAAATATAATAAGGTGTATATTGCTTATTATTTTTAGTTACACCTATTTATAATAAAGGAGCCAACACACTACCTATCCAGCCCACAAATCTTTTCCATGGGCTTCTCATTTCTTTCCAAACGCGTGGCGTTAACAGCACCGATTGCGCTTTTTCTTTATGAAATAAGCCTATAAGTTCTTGTGTTGTGTGCTTATCTACAATAACTAAATTAGCTTCGTAATCCCATTTTTAAACTTCTTGCATTTAGGTTTGCACTGCCCACTGTGCAAATTTTACCATCTACCATTATTTCTTTTGGTATGATGAAAACCTTTCTTAAAAATCCAAATCTCGCCCCTTTTTTCATCAATTGATGAGCGTTATAAAAGCCTGCATCAGGAGTTAAAGGAATATCACTTTGTTCCGATAACAATATTTGTACCTTTACACCTCGTTTTATAGCATTTTCAAATGCTTTTTTTATAGGTCTAACAAGTGTAAAAATATGGATTTATTAACTGAATACTATCCTTTGCTGCATTGATAACACTTGTATAGAAAGAGCGAATTATTTTGTTAGACAGTCGTGGTTCACGGTTAATAACACCCACCATTTTATGGTTTGCCGTGTCAGTGGTGTCTTTCTTTTAGTTGGCAAACAGTGTTTTTCTCCATAAGGCTTAGTAAGTATCAAGTGCATAAACCGATTGTTTGGTCACCTTATGCCATGTCTTTAAAAATATTTGTTGAAGTGTATTCACCTCATCTCCCTCTATTCGGCAGTGCATATCATGCCATTCGCCCACTTTTTGAGTACCATGTATATAATAGTCTGCCACATTCATGCCACCAATATACGCCACACTACCATCTATAACCACTATTTTTTTCGGTGGTCACGGCTCCACACATGATTTATCCAAGGAAAGCGTATAGGGTCGAAAGCATATATTTCTATTCCCTGACGTCTTAGCTTTTCCAACTTATCTTTTTTGAGTGGACGATTGTTAGACATGTTTCCAAAATCATCGAAGAGTGCTTTTACCTGCACTCCCTCTTTCACCTTTTGCGCTAAAAAGACTAAATAAAGCGTTAGCAATAGAGTCGTTTCTAAAAATTGAAATATTCTAAATGAACACTTTTCTTTGCTTGTTGAATACACAAAACAGGTCATCAAACTTTTCTTGTCCTGTTGTTAACAAGGTAACAGCATTGTTATGCGAAAAGCTAACACCCTCTTTTTGTAGTTCTTTTACCACTACCGAGTCTACACTTTTGTGCAGATAAATGCACAAAGCCCATAAGTAATAGCATTAAAAAAAAACACTTTTTCATTGCTTTTGTTTGCTTACACATATTTATATTATATCATGCAAGCATAATGGTCTACAATTCCGAGCAACTCTTGTTGTGTATTTACCACCAAAAACCGTGTGTATTTTTATGCTCATTCATGGTACGTAACACATCGGCAATCTTTGTTTCTGGCAACACACTTTTAGGTGTTTTCGTCATAATGTCTTCCACCTTTTTATCGAAAAACTTTTTCTTTCCATCGTTCCATTGCTCGCCTAATATCTCCATCAGTAATAATTCCTATCACCTTATGGCTTTCATTGAAACACCTAAACCTAATTTTTCCTTTGCTCACTTCTATAATAGCATCGCCTAAATTCATTTCCTTTGGAAGAATAGGAAGGTCGTTTTTACGCATCACATCAGCAGCTGTGGTGAGCAATCTCTTACCCAATTCGCCACCGGGGTGAAACTGTGCAAAGTCTTTAGGCTTGAAATTACGCATTTGCATCAAAGCCACAGCCAACGCATCTCCCATAGCTAACGCTGCAGTAGTGCTACTTGTTGGAGCTAAGTTTAAAGGGCAAGCCTCTTTTTCTACCTTCACTAAGATGTGAGCATCAGAATATTTAGCTAATAAAGACAAAGGGTTACTACTCATAGATATAATAGGAACCTTCATTTTCTAACACCATTGGAATGAAACGAAGCAGTTCATCTGTTTGTCCACTATTGCTTAATGCCAACACAACGTCATCTTTTGTCATCACACCAAGGTCTCCATGAAACACATCTAAAGGGTTGATAAAGAATGAAGGTGTACCAGTAGACGAGAGATGGCTGCTATTTTTAGCTCCAATGTGTCCACTTTTTTTCCAACGCCTGTTACAATCACTTTTTCCCTTGCAATGATACATCATTGTAGCTGCACGTTCAAAGTTTTCGTCCAATTGGCTTATTAAGTGTTTCACTGCCTCTGCTCTGTCTTGCAAACATCGTGCAGCATATCCTATTATTTTGCTTTTTATTTTCTTGCATAGAAGTTAAGATAATATATCGCAAATAAGTTGTTCTAATTTGTTTAGTTCTAACATATTGGCAGCATCACTCAAACCATTATCGGGCGAAGGGTGCACTTCAAAGAAATAACCATTAGCTCCGAATGCTTTTGCCGCTAATGCCATAGCAGGCACAAACTTACGGTCTCCGCCTGTTTTTCCATCTTTTCCGCCGGGTCTTTGTACACTATGCGTGCAATCCATAATAACTCTTTGGGTATATTCTTTCATGTCTGGAATGTTTCTAAAGTCTACCACAAGATTATTATAACCAAAGGTATTGCCACGTTCTGTTAGCCACACCTCTTTAGCCCCTGCTTCTTTTTGCTTTTTTTCTACAGGATATTTCATGTCGTTAGCACTTAAAAATTGTGCTTTCTTTATATTCACTATTGCACCCGTTTTAGCTGCAGCTACGACCAAATCTGTTTGCCTACATAAGAAAGCAGGTATCTGAATAACGTCGCAAACCTTACCCACTGGCTCTGCTTGGTAGCTTTCATGAATGTCTGTTAACAAGCGTAAACCGTATTGTTGTTTTATTTCTGCAAGCATATCAAGCCCTTTTTCTAATCCTGGACCTCTGAAAGAGTGAATTGAGGTGCGGTTGGCTTTATCGAAAGAAGACTTAAATATAATATCAGTTCCGTGTGCTTTATTGATACGAACCAATTCTCTTGCCACTGTGTGTAGCAACTCTCTACTTTCAATAACGCAGGGTCCTGCAATAAAAACGGTGTCTTTTGCCATATTTTTTCTGTGTTTTATCTTACAACTATTTTTGCGGTTTCTAGGCAAAAATTATTGTTATGCAAAGGTAACACAAAACTATTGAAATATAGAAACCTTTTACATTATATATAATAGGAGATGATTGAGGACAAGAAATGAAGATTAAAAAAAGTGTAAAATGAAACCGATGAGAAAAACCAAACTAAGGATATGAATAAAAAAAGTAGGTTTATTTTTACATAAAAAACAGCTTTACTATTAAAAAAACAGAACATGATTTTTTTATGTGTTTCTTGGGCTTTTTAAGTGCCTTATTTTTTTGTCGATAAAAATCGTGCTAAAAAAATATTTTTAGCTAAGGTTTTGGTTGTTATTAGCAACCATTTTTATGCTTTTTCGGCACAAAAACAAGCTGTAAAACGTAAAAACCTATGCTTTTTGCATTTTTATTAAGCCACTTTTTAGTTTTTAACCAACGAGCTTTTTCGTGCAATAGCTTAGAGTTTTGCGTGCAATAGCTTATGTTTTACCCCTAAACTCTTATGTTTTTGCCCTTTAATCTACAACGTTTTGCACAGTAAAAACATAAGACTTTTACACTGAAAAATCAATAAATTATGGATTTTAGTCGCTTATTTAACATTTCTTTACCTCATATTTCTCATATTTTTCACCGAGTGTAAATAAAAAATCAAAAACGAGCCTTAAATTTAGCCACATTTTTAAGTTGTTTTCTACCTAAAACATCTGTTTTTACACCCTATGTTTCACAATTACCCATATAATAACAGGCGCACCAATCCATGGTGTAATAACATTTAAGGGTAAAACCATGCCATGAAAAGGCAAACAAGACAAGATGTTGCAAGTTAAAGCTACCACAATGCCCGTTAAAACAACAAAGGGAAGACTATCCTACTGTTTTCTTTGACGCAAAAATCATCACTAAATGCGGAACAGCTAAGCCAATGAAACCAATAGGGCCACAAAAAGCCACACTACAAGCCGTTAATAAGCCTGCCACCAACAACATTAGGGTGCGTGTTAGCCTTACATTTAAGCCCATAGCCGTGGCATAATGGTCGCCTAAATTCCATAAATTTATGGGTTTTATCAATAAAACAGCTCCTAAAATGCCCGCACAAACCAAAGATAAAAACAAAGGCATTTCGTTCCAAGAAACATACCCAAAGCTACCTAATCCCTCATATATAAAAAGGCTTTGTAGCGTTCGGCTCCTGCAAAAATTGAGTAACGAGATAAACGAATTAACCAAATAAGACACTAACAACCCCACAATAAGCACCAAAAACATTGTTTGTTAATATTTTAGAAGTCTAATAGCACCAGCGTTAAAAACCATAAAAGCACCAGCCAAAGCCATCAATAAATAAAAAGGAAACACAGTGTTATTAAAAGCCATAAAGCCTATGCTATCGTTTGTAGAAAGCATCACAATAGCCACTCTGAGCATAGCTCCTGCATCTACACCTAACAACGATGGACCTGCCAAAGCATTTCTAAACACTCGTTGAAAGCAAAATAGCCTGAAACAGAAAGGGGCTGTTCCGCAAAGCACAGCTGTGATGCTTTGAGGTAGTCTGCTTTCGATAACAATAAATTGATAGGTTTCGTTTTGAGGCGTTTTAGCACAGGTAATTATGTTCCAAACCTCGTTAACAGGAATTGAAACACTACCCACAAAAAAATACTCATGGCAAAAAAACAATAAAAAGCCAAAAAAACAACAATACCCCAAAAAGAAAGAAAGTTGTTTTGTTAGTCCAATTTGTCATAATATCTCATTTTTTTCTACGCACCCTTTTATTAGCATGAAAGCATTATTATAAAGTCGTTTAACAAAAAGGTCTGGACGGAAAGGAGTTTCTTCGTAGAAAGGTTTTAACTGCGCATTACAACCGTACACTTGTTTGTTTTTATATGCCTTTAATAGCGAAACACCTTTAAACAATTTGTTTATTTGCGAGAAACGCATATTTATGGGGGCATTATAGGTAAAAAGCCCACGCTTGTGCTGTTGAGAAATTTGCTAACACTTGCTCAATGGTTAGGGGCAAAGACCCACTTTGTGGTGTTTGGCTAAGTGCGTAATAAGCGTTTGCATCACTAAGCATTTTACCAATAGTGCTAGTGATCTGCGGGGCAATACCACACATTTTCATAAGGTTTTTCTAATAAGATGGAACGCTTATTGGTGCTTTTCTTTGCCTTTAACACTAAAGCATTATAACGCATTTTTACAGCGTTAAACAATTTGTTGCTTTGTTCTTCGCACCCCTAAAAGTATGCCATAAAAGCGCATCCATTCTGCTCTGGCTAACGGGTGGCTTTCCATATAATCGGCACACATAATCAGTGGAATGTGTAAAGGCAATAGTTTGCCTTGCTCTCGACTATCTTCTAAGGGCGAAACCCATAGCGCATCGGGTTGTAAAAGGGCTATTTGTTCTAAATTGGGATAAAAGCTATTGCCACAATCTACAATGTGTTTAGATTGTACCAACTGAACGATTTTAGGCACATGGATATAAGGTAAATCGCAAACTCCTGCTATGTGTTGCGTTTGATTAAGCTGGTTTACTAACCAACAATGCGTTGTGGTAGATATAACCATTCGTTTTAACGGCACTAACACCTTAATGGCATGCGGAAAAGCTCTTTGGTTGAGGTGCTTTTTCGATTTGCTAACAATGTATTGAACCAAGTGTTTTTGGGGCTCCCAAGGATTTTTTTAAATTGATTAAAGTGAAGTCTTTATAACGTATAATCTCTATGTTTTTGAAGCGTATTCTAACTTTAATGTATCACCTATTAGAAAGGTGTTGCTCCTTGTTTCCCCATCAAGAGAAACAAAGAAGCAACGCTATGAGGCAAAAAAAGCTATAAAAGGTTTTCATTGTTATAGAAACAACATGCTATTAGGGTTAATTCCACCTGCCGAAAACTCTCTTATAAAACGTCCGTCCTTATCGTATTGGTAAATAATTCCATTGGTTTTTATAATCTGTTACACCTAAAAAGAAATCGCCATTGCTTGGGTTTTGTTCTATCATGTAAACGTGTTTTTGCAGTGTTTTAGCCTTTGCATCGCTTAAATTCCACGTTGTTGTTTGCTGTGTAGCAGGGTTATAAATGGTAAAAGTGTTATAAAAATTAGGTTTGGTTGTGGTTACTTCGTTTACCATGTACAGCAAATTGTTGGCAGCTAACACACGGGTAGCATCGCTAATTTTGGTGCATTGCTTGCTAATAGCATTAAAACGATACACTTCTCCTTGGTAAAATGTCCAAGCAGCATCGTGGTTTGTTGCTGTTATATATAGGTTGTCGTGGTCTTGTTTTATGCCAGTAGGGTTGTAAACAATAGTAATATTATCTACACTAACAAACGATTGAAGGTTGATTACCGATAAAGTTTTTTTCCTTCACCAAAGCCACTATTTACGCAATATAAAAAGGTTATTGTTTACAACCAACTCTTCTGGATTTGCATTTACCTTTAACTCTTCCTTCTAATTGGAGCGTCTTTGCATCGAATTTTTGCTACATAACCGCCATAGCAAGACACATATATTTTTGCCATTATGGGCTACTCCATAACGTGGCGAACCCAAGTCTTTAAAGTTTTGAAAGCTGGCTTGTTCCACTCCATCTTTATTTAATTTCACTATTCTTTCAGAGCCATTCACAACAACATAAATGTTATCGTCATAAAAAAACATATCGTTTGCCGTATCGCCCAACCGTTTTTGTTCTGCATTTCGTACACATCGTTTGGCAATAGCTCGGCTGTTTGCGCATTAAAAGAGCGATAACACACTGTTATTTTGCTTAAAGAACCTTCGCACAAAATGTAATATTTTGCACGAGATGGTATTTCTTTTGACGATGTTAATGATTTATCTTCGCAGTTTTCATTAAAAAAATACAAGATGTAAAAACTGTGAGAAGAAGTGCCCATAACAAAAAGATGAGACGATGTTTTTGAGATTTTTCATTTTATATATTTATTTATAATGTAAAAAGCAATTGTACTTTGTAGGCTAAACCCGGGCATAGGGTAATATTTTATCCACTCGTATTGGGCGTTGGTGATGTTCTTTAATCGAAGAGAACACTGCAACTGATGTTTTTTTAAGTAGATGTTTTTTTGCACAAACACGCTATGTTCTGCAAAAGCCTCTAAGCGTTCGTTGTTAGCTTGTTGAACTCCGCTATATCGTTCGCTTGTAGTCAGAAGCTGTATAACCTATATTGCACCATGATGTTTGCATAGTGGTTGTAACTGTGAAACGGTGTTTGGGTGTGTAAGGCAATTGTTTTTCATACACAGGAGTGCCTTTTTGTGTTTTATCAAGCAAACTTTGAAAGGTATAACCTACGTTTGTTTGCCAACAAATGTGCTTTGTTAACAGTGTATTTAACGATGCACTCAACTCAAATCCCGTTGTGTTTACTCTGCCAAAATTAGTCATTTTCCACACATAAAGCGTGGGAAAAGCTACTAATTTATTGTTAATGGTGCCATAATAGGCATCAATATGAGCATTAAAAGTGTTTTTTGAAGAGGGTTTTAGTTGCACACTGGCTCCTATATTCCATAAGTGTGCTTGCTCTGGTTGTAAGTGTGTGTTGCCTAATCGGAGATAATATAAATCGGTAAATGTGGGCATTCGTACGGCATCTTTATAGGAGATACGAGCATAAACCAATGGTTTGCTACTTAAACAAGCACTTAACGACAATGTAGGTAAGAGCTTATGAAGCGATAAAGAAGAGGGTTGGAAATTTGTTTTATCATTCACTTGATGATAAAGCAATGTGCTTTCTACTTTGAAACGAGATTTTTCATACTGCAAAGTGAAGGCGGTGTAATGTTCTAAACGTATGGGTTGCGCTTGTAAAGGTAGATTGTTACGAAGGTGATGGTAAGCCATGTCGTGTGCAAAGGCTATCTTTAACGACGAAAAAGGTTTCCACACGCTACAAAGAGAACCATATAATTCTTGTTCGTTGTTCACGTCTGTTTGCTCTCCTAAGGGGTATTTCACATCTACATCTTTATATTCTGTTTGGCTATAACTCCATTTTACAATTCCTTTTTAACCATATATTTAATGTAGAAAACTGGGTATTATAAACGCTTTGTATAAAGGTTTGCTTGCTTTTTAAGGTTTCGTTTGCTCGCGATACATAAAAAAACGACACTATTGGGCAATTGCTGTTGCGACTGAAAAGCATACACCTTGGTGTGTAATTGAGCAACAGACGAAAGGTGCTGACGTAAGTTTAACTCGACATTAGCAGAAAAATAACGATTGTGCAAACGCTCTTCGGTGGTAATAAGACTTCCATTTTTTTAAGGGTGAAAGGATAGTTTCCTTTGCTATGAAGAATATGAGAAGACACATCGAAAAAGGGTATTTTCTCCCACTTGCTGTGCATAATTGGCTCCTAAATGCTTTTCGCCAAAAAGAACCATATTTAAGCCAAATGTTTAATTGAGGGTGGGTTTTAGACACATTATGCCAACTATTGCGTGTGTTAAAACTAACAACAGATGCACTGGCATAATGCTTTGCACTTTGCAACAGAGAGGTTATAGCCCCTAACGACAATGTGGCTTGCTCTACATTATATATATAATAACGAGAAAGGTCTATGCTACCTGTTTGCATATTGCTAAGCATTACACCATCGTAGCTCACTTGTGTGTGCTCTGCTCCCATGTTTCTAACGTTTATTGTTTTAAGACTTCCTACTCCACCATAGTCTTTTAACTGAACAGCGGTAAAGAGTTTGGTTGCATCTGCCCAACTATCAAGTCCTAAGGTTTTAAGACTTTCCGACGAAAGCACTTGTATAGGAGCACCAGAAGTGAGTTGTGAGGTGTTAAATGTTCCTTTTACAACCACTTCTTGCAAGTGTTGAGTAGAAGATAGACTGTCTTTTTGCGCAAAAAGAATGGTGGTATGCGCACATAAAACAATGCTAAAAAGTGCTTTAAAGAATGCTTGAATACAAGTAGAGCCTATCGCTTGCATCACTGATAAATTTCTTAATGGTGAGAAAGTTTGGCAAATTCTGCTTTTGCCTTTTTGAGTTGAAAGCATAAATGCCTTATCGGCATGCAAACGAGCAACGGTTACACTGGCTAATAAACGTGCGTTATCTACGTCGCTTTGATAGTGATAACCTGCAATAACACGACTCTCTCCTATTTCAAAACCTCGCTTAACAATTTCATTCTGACGCTCAGGATTGATTTCACTTAGCACCAATGCCACTCCCCAACCTGTAGATGTGTGTCCAGAAGGATAAGACCCTGTGTTTCTGTAATGCTCTTCTTTGTCGAGAATGGTGGTATGTTCGTGAAAATATACATAAGGTCTTTTACGCTTATAATGTATTTTTTTGTGGTGCGAGTGGCATATCCACAGTCGTTAGCAACATATTCAATCAATTTATATAACTCGGTGTTGTTTCTTGATTGATGGTATATCCAAAAGCAGAAGCAAACTGCTGAGCTAACGATTCGGGGTCTTGTTTAGCATCGGTAACAGACTGTTTTCCTCTTTCTGTTTGACGAATAGACTTTCCCCATTGGTATCTTGCAATGTCGTGCATAAACAATATGCTCATTGTATCTGGGGGTGCAGGTAAAAAAGTGCGTCCATCGGGAAGTTGTTCGATGGTTAAAAAACGAAGGATACTTTTTGGTGTTTTGTTGTGCAAAACTTATGTTTGTAACACAAAAACAAACACATAAGAAGAAAAACGGCTTTTACTTACAAAAACAAGAAGAACAAGAAATAACAATATGTTTCATATACTATATAATTAAATAAAACCTATAAATTAGGATATAAATACACGCACAAAAAGTAATAAAAAAACTATGAGAAACACATCTTTTTAACAAACACAACAAGCATAAAAAAAGTCACCTTTTAGCCATATAAAACCATATTATAAACCACAAAGAGCTCTGTTTTTAAGCCATTCTTCGCACCTTTTTCAAAAAATGCTTTTGTGGTTATTTTCCGTATTTTTAATAGAAAATAAGGTAAAAAAACCGTTAACCTTTATATTATAAAAACTTAAAATAAAGCCGTAGATATACATTTATTTTAATATTTGCACAAACCTTTTATTTATTTAAATATATTAACCTATGTTTTAGTGGCAAATTCGGGCATTCTAATACATTATTTCGTATATTTGCAATGCTCTCCAAAAACTACAAAATAAATTCAGTGTATGAATGACAAGGCAAAAATAATTAAGATTTATATAAGTAATACTGACTTATACAAAGACGAGCCTCTGTACCAGTTTTTAGCTCGTATTGCAAAGGAATTAAACATGGCAGGTGCTACCATTTACAAAGGTATAATGGGTTATGGCTGTAGTTCTTCTACCACGATACACACTCGTTTTTGAATTTACAGACAAATCTCCCATCATGGTAGAGATAGTTGATAATGAGTGAAAAATAGAGCGTTTTTGAGAAAATAAAACCTGCTCTACAAAAAGACCCTAAAGGTTGCATTATTACAACACAAGATGTTGAAGTGAAATTGATTACGTTAGACACAAAAACACCTATTTAAGAAGGTCGTAAAAATAGAAAAGAATATTTATTGAGTGGCTTTTTATCTTTGCAATCTTTATCGAATTTACAATGAGAGGACAGATATTTCGTGAGAAAAATCTGCCCTCTTAGTTTTTATCATTTATAGTTGAACGCTAAACACTTTTTACTAAAAAGCTCATAGTGAGTCCAAAACGAACGCCATTTTTCTTTGCTTCTAAAAGATGATTATAGGTGAAACGATGCACCCAATCTATCGAAAAGAATTTGAAAACATTATGAACTCCCACTACAGTTTCAATATAAGGCGTTTTAGAAGACATGGTATGCGCACCATCGGGGAATTGAAAAAGCGTGTTATCGTTAGCGTTTTGACTTAAATAGGGGTTATTTTTATCGGTTAAACTTCCGTACATGCCTTTAAAAGCTATGTATTCACGCCATTTTAAACGCTTAATTAAAGGCACACGGTTTAATATTTTTTTCCGTTCATATTCCACGCTAACGCCCAAAAAGCATATCTATCGTTTAAAAAACTCCATGTTTCTCATCATGCTAAAAGTGTTAGAATGCTCAAAGAAAGACAGGTTAACACGAGGCATTATCAATAAAGGAAAAAGGCACTTTGTTCCACTCTATGCCTGCATAAGCATAGGCTCAAGTCGTCCCCAAGAAGCTAACCAAAAGCGTTTGTATATCCCTTAATTCGGTATAATTTAGTTGATACTGTCCACCTAACAAGTTTTTTTACTCCCATTGTGTGCGATAATGTAAATTCAGGAGCATCTAAATTAACAGGAATACGTCGTTGCTTGGTATTCATGTAGGTTTGTCCCGGATTATAACGAAGCTTTTAACGACAACTCTGTGGTGCGTATTTTTTTGCACAATAGGATTAGCGATAAAATCTGTAGAAAGAGGCATTTTACGAAAAACAAGGTCGCCAGTAGGTTCATTACTTTCTGTTTTTTTATACTTGTATGAATACCAAATCCCTCAATCGGTTTCATAATCAAAAACGCAGATTTTGACGATTAAAGAAATACATTTGCTTAACAGATTGCGTTTTAACGCTCATGAAAATGTTATCTTTATTATGTATTAAGAATTTATCAGAAGGCGACATTACATCGTAAGAGCTTTCAAAGGTGATGTTTCTTAGTGGAAACTCAAAAGGGAAATTCTTTTTATTGAGAGAATAAATAAGTTCTGCACCATAATAATGATTACTTGTGCGTGTGCCATAAGCATAATATGCCTTACCAAACCAATGGTTATTAAGGTGTGCAGTGGTTCTTCCACTTGCTCGAAAACGAAATCCATCGACAAAATTATTAGACAATAAAGTGGTAACAGGACCTATATCAATCTTACCGGGCTTATCTTTTCCGCCTGTTTCCACATAGTTTTTCTACAAAAGCACGCATGCCAAAGAGTAACCATTTAAAGGCTTTTCCCTGCTGCATTCTGTCAATAAGCCCGTCCATGCTTGCTTCTCCTTTCGTAAGAGCCACACTTCTGTTTTCTTTCCAAAAGTCTTCATCACGAATTAAAGCATCAGCTTCAGTGCATAACAGTTGCTTTTTCCACGAAACAATTTCTTAGGCAATTCGTCGAAAGCATAATCTTTTAATCGTGTTGTTCTCGACACATACAAATCTTGAACGAAACTTACAAGTTGGATATTAGTCGACATATCATCTTTTGTAAGCACCCATTCTCCACTCTCTAAGCGTGTAAATTCTTGCTCAACAGTAAAGTTTTTCACAAAGTTTACATCACTTTTTTCAGGAATAGTAAGGGTACATTTCTTGACATGAAGCGAGCTATCTGCAAGCACATAAAGGTCTCCTCTAAACCCAAAGTCTTGCATATTATTCGGTAAAAAGTGTAAATGATAACACAAATCTTTATCGACATAAACCGTATCTTGTATGTAATAACGATAAAAAGAGGTGGCATTATCGGCGATAGGACTGGTAAAGGGATATTGTAACAAACGAATTTGGTCGTCATAAAGGTCCACATCAGTGAAAATATCCTTTAAAACAGTGTTTACTATTTCGCCTGTTTGAATAATTTTATTGATACCATTGCTCTTTTGAGCTCGTATAATATCTTTTTCCGACTTAGGATTTTTGCGATAAATGTGCTGTGTAATGGTTTCGTCTACTGATAAAGGGAGAATGAGTTGATTCGTTTTTTCATTTGCTTCTATATAATTTATGAGCCATGGAGAGCTTTTTAAATAAGCCTGTTTCTAAGTTTTCTGGTTTTTAAATCAGCCAAAGCCAATGTTATCTTTTTGGTATTTATTGTATTGAAAAAAAGTCGTGATTATCGAGTTTATTACGTTTTTGTGCAATAATTCGTTGCATGAGTTCTACAGCCGGATTGTCTTTTTCGCTTATATTTTTCCACGTTTCGACTTGACCAACACTTCATTTAAGCGTTTAGCATCTTCTTTTTAAAAACGATTTTTAAGATAAGCAGGTGTATTTAAATCGACCTTAATTACTTGTGAACGAAAGCCTACGGAGCTGATAGTTAATGGCCAACCTTCGTTTCTAACAATAGAGAATTTGCCATTTACGTCGCTTGTTACAGCAATAGAATGGCCTTTTATAAACAATACTTGCATGAGGAATAGCATAACCATCTTCATCGGTTATTTCTCCCATTAGCTGTGCATGAGCTACCATTGTAGCAATGACAAAAATATATAAAACAAGAAATAGTCTTTTTCACAGAGTTATCTTTTTAATACAATCATATTATTAAATAGATAAAGAAAGCTAATCGCTCTTTATTTCATCGTATTGTTTTTGAATTTTTTTCAATAATTTGTTTTTTTCAAAAGAAATAAAGTCGGTATTTGCTTTTTATCATAAATGTTACAAAGATAGAAATTATATCATAAAAACATAAGCAAACTAACTCTTTCTTAATGTTTTTCAGTAAATTTGTAGTCAGAAATGAAAAAAACACCCTTTTATACCCACAATCATTGGCACTGGTTTAGGTAGCGGTTTCTGTCCGATAGCTCCTGGAACAGCTGGTGCCATCTTAGCTACTGCATTATGGTGGTTAGCCTCTTTATGGCTCACACCTTATTTATTAGTGATTAGTGGCATAGTGGCTATCGTTTTATGCACTATTCTTGGAACTTGGGCAACAAAGAAATTAGAACCTTATTGGGGAGAAGACCCTTCTAAAGTGGTAATAGACGAGATGGTAGGAGTATGGATTCCGTTGCTTATTACCCCTGCAACAAATATTAGATACATGCTACTATCACTCTTTTCTTTTTCGCGCTTTTGATATTATAAAGCCCTTTGGTATACGTTCACTCGACCGTAAAAAGGAGCATTTTGGGTGATGGCAGACGATATTTTTAGCAGGCATTTATAGTTTGATTGCTTTTGCTTATTATTCAACAAGTGTGGTAAGATTGTGAATATAAGAAAGTTTTTAAAAGCTCAATTGTCCTCTTTTGTAGCATCAATGGTAGACTTTTCAACCACTTATCTATTAGTAGAGGTGTTTTGGATTATGGTATGTTTACTCAACAACTCTTGGTGTTATAGCAGGTGGAATAACAAATTGTGTTATCAATTATAGATGGGTTTTTTTCATGTAAGAAATATAAAAAAAGAAACGCATTTTTTTATCGTTATACCCTTACATGGCTAACCTGTGGTGCTTTTTAATACATGGGGAACAATGCTATTAACAGAAACAATAAACCTTAATTATATAATTTCACGCATGATAGTGTCTGTTTGCATTGCGCTATGTTGGAACTATCCCTATGCAACGTTTATTTGTATTTAGAAATGATGAATTATAGAGATTTTTTTACAACAGATAATTTATAAAAATTATCAATCCTATGGTGAAAGCCATGATTAAAGTAGGTATAACCCCTAACACCATAACTATCACAGGTTTTATTATCAATATTTTGGTTGCCATTCTTGTTATTTACAGTGCTATTTATCAGCCTAATAATCTTACACTGATAGGTTTTTCAGGTGCAATGATTCTCTTTGCAGGCTTATTTGACATGATAGACGGTCGTGTTGCACGAGTGGGTGGAATGCAATCGAGCTTTGGGGCATTATTAGACTCTACACTCGACCGTTACAGCGAACTAATTACTCTCTTTTCATTACAATTCTATTTCATTCTTCACGGGTGGATTTGGAATGGTATCGTTACTTTCTTAGCGATTATCGGCTCAATTATGGTGAGTTATGTAAGAGCACGTGGCGAAGGATTAGGTATAGATGTGAAAGTTGGTTTCATGCAAAGACCAGAACGAGTGGTAGTATCTGCTGTCGGAATGATTTTGTGTTGGGCGTGTAATAGCTTATGGGCTTTGGCCATACCTTTTAATGCTTATTGCCTTATTAGCTAATATAACTGCCCTTTGGCGCATAGCTCATTGCTATAAACAATTAAAGAATAAATAAATGTTTAGTCTTTATTTATTAGCTTTCTATGCAGTGTTACTTGCTGTAAAAGCCTACACGTAAATGGGCTTTGGCTTTAACTCCATGGCTCATTTTTGCGTGTTCTTACGATTGTATGCGCCTTTATCCTAATTATAAAGTTAACCCTATAGATGTAAAAAAACTTATTTATGGCAGAAAAAACATCTATTCGGTTTCTTTCATCAGCAAGGAGAAACACTCATTCCTTCACAATATTTTTGCCCTCCACCATAACACCTTTTTAGATTTTTATGGCAGGTATCTTTTATTTATGTTGGGTACCTGTTCCACTTTTATTTGGCATCTACTTATATATAATAGGTGAAAAGAAAACTTATCTTAACTTTTCTATTGCCTTTTTGGTGGTAAACCTTTTAGGCTTTATAGGCTATTATTTGTATCCTGCGGCACCACCTTGGTACGCTCTGAACTATGGTTTTGAACCCATACTACACACTCCCGGAAATGTAGCAGGCTTAGGAAGATGGGATAATCTAACAGGATTAAACATCTTTCAAACACTTTATGGTAAGAATGCCAACGTGTTTGCAGCCGTTCCTTCATTACATTCTGCCTACATGTTGGTTGCCACTATCTATGCTATTATTGGTAAACGTTCGGTTTATACCATTACTCTATTCTCAACAATATGTGTTGGTATTTGGTTCACTGCCGTTTATACGTGTCATCATTACATCATAGATGTGCTTTTTAGGCATATTAACTGCCGCGTTAGGAATAATTCTCTTACAATGGTTTGTTCATAAAACAATCGTTGGAAAAACAATTTATACAGAGGTATATACAAGCAATTTAAGAATATAAAGGTTATCTAAGAGAAAGAGCATTTATAACAATTGTCGTTACAAATGCTCTTTTTCACATTATTATATATAGCACTCACGGTTCTAACTTCTTTTCTTATAAAATCACTTTATGTCTTTTTCAAGCATTTTTTTGACAGGTTAATATAGTTTAAAAAGCTTATTTTTCTAATAGAATATCATCTATTAAAATAAAAATTCTTATCTTAGAGGTCGAATAAGAGGACTTTTACTCCTCAAAGACTAAAACAATCTACACACTAACAATTAAATCTATTAAACTATGAAGGTATATAAAACCGAAGAAATTAAGAACATTGCACTCATTGGTAGCTCAGGTAGTGGAAAAAAACAACACTCGCAGAAAGTATGCTATTTGAGGCTGGAGTGATAAAAAGACGTGGCTCTATTGAGCAAAAAACACTGTGAGTGATTATTTCCCTGTTGAGCATGAATATGGTTATTCGGTGTTCCCTACTGTCTTTCATGTAGAGTATAATAACAAAAAAAGCTCAATATTATAGATTGTCCAGGAGCAGATGATTTCATTGGAGGAGTTATCACTGCACTCCATGTAACCGACCAAGCAGTGATGGTTATCAATGGTCAATACGGTCCAGAGGTGGAGACTCAAAAATGTTTTTTTCGTTATACAGAAAAAGCTTAGAAGCTCTGTTATTTTCCTTATCAACCAGCTCGATTCTGACAAATGTGATTTCGATATGGTTATAAATAACATGAAAGACATCTACGGAGATAAATGTGTACAAATTCAATACCCTCTCGAAACAGGTACCAACTTTAATGCTATAGTAGATGTTTTTACTAATGAAAATGTATAAATGGAGCTCGAAGGAGGTGTTCCCTCTATTGAAAAATATTCCTGAAAGTGAAATGCCAAAGGCTTTAGAGCTACACAAAAAAAGTTGGTAGAAGCTGCTGCAGAGAACGATGAAACGCTAATGGAAAAGTTCTTTGAAACAGAAACTTTAACTGAAGACGAAATGCGTTTAGGTATTCGTAAAGGCTTAGTTGCTCGTTCACTGTTCCCCATTTTCTGCATATCTGCAGAGAAAGATATGTGCGTTCGACGCTTAATGGAGTTCTTAGGAAACGTGGTTCCGTTTGTAAGCGATATGCCTAAAATACATAATACACGAGGCGAAGAGGTACAACCACTTAGCAATGGAAAGGAATCTATTTATTTCTTCAAAAACAGGAATGGAACCTCATATCGGAGAAGTGAGCTACTTTAAAGTGATGAGTGGCTGTGTAAAAACAGGAGATGACTTAACTAATAGCGATAGAGGAAGCAAAGAACGATTAGGACAACTCTATGTTTCAGCTGGTGCTACTCGATTAGCTGTAGACCAACTTAATGCTGGTGACATTGGTTGTACTGTGAAATTGAAAAGACGTTAAAACAGGTAATACGCTAAATGAAAAGGACTTTGACCAACGATTTGACTTTATTAAATATCCTAATCCTAAATATTCTCGCTCAATAAAGGCGATTAAATCGCAAGAAACTGAAAAAAACTTATGGTTGCAATCACTAAGATGCGACAAGAAGATCCCACATGGGTTGTAGACCAAAGCAAAGAATTGCGACAAACAATTATACATGGTCAAGGCGAATTTCACTTAAGAACGCTTAAATGGAGATTAGAAAATAACGAAAAGATAGAGGTAAAAATTTGGTGAACCCAAGGTGCCTTATCGCGAAACAATCACACGTTCTTCACTTGCAGAATATAGACATAAAAAAACAATCTGGTGGTGCAGGACAATTTGAGAAGTACATCTTATCGTAGAACCTTATGCTGAAGGAATGCCAGACCCCACTGTTTATAAATTTAACGGTCAAGAATTTAAGGTTAACATCAAAGCTCGAGAAGAAATAAGCTTAGATTGGGGAGGTAAATTGCTCTTTATTAACTCGGTTGTAGGTGGTGCAATAGACACTCGTTTCATGCCTGCGATATTAAAAAGGTGTTATGGATTGTATGGAACATGGTCCTCTCACAGGTAGTTATGCAAGAGATGTAAGAGTGATTGTATTAGATGGTAAGATGCACCCAGTAGACTCTAACGAATTATCTTTTTATGCTTGCAGCACGTCATGCCTTTGCAGATGCTTTTCAAAAATGCAGGTCCTAAAATATTAGAACCTATCTACGATTTAGAGGTTTACTTACCTGCTGATTTTATGGGTGATGTTATGAGCGACCTTCAAGGCCGTAGAGCTCTTATCATGGGTATGGATACTGAGGCAGGGATATCAAAAAGCTCAAGCTAAAAATACCTTTGAAAGAACTTAGTAATTATGCCATTTCCCTCAGTTCATTAACAGGTGGTAGAGCCTCTTTCACAACTAAATTTGCGAGTTACGAATTGGTTCCTACCGAGCTACAAAGTAAGCTAATAGAGGAACATGCTAAAGAAATAGCAAAGGAAGAAGAATAATATTCGTTTATAATAATTAAGGTGTCGGGATAATTCAAGGTAATTATTCCGACATTTTTATACTACTTTTTATTCTATCACTCTTACTTGTTTTTTTCATTTAATACAGATACTCCCAAGCACATAGATTTTTTTAATTTTATATATTAAAAATTTCTTTGATTGTTTAAAAACTTATAAATTAAATATTAGTAAAAATAGTCACTTTTTCTTTATTTCAGTAAAAAGTTATATCTTTGTTATAATCGATAAACACCATAAAAATGAAACTCATCGTTTATATATTTATTTCTTTTTGTAAGTTTTTGTACTATTAGTTGTGGAAATAGAACTAATGCAGTCAATAATAGTGAAGATTCTTTAATAGAAATTCCATTAGAAGATACTACCGCTATCGACTCTAATTCTCACCTTAACACTAGTAGATTCACTACAACAAACTAACGACTCTATTGCTAAAACAGACATTCAATCTGTCTCTAATCAGATTGATATGAATGTGCCTACAACAAACAAAAAAAGCACAAGAAACGTAAGAAAAAGACAATAGAAAAATGCAGATATGGTGAAATCAAACACGCACCATACAAACGAAAATAACAATGTGCAATAAACTTGTGAGAGCTTTTTCTGCCTAAAAAAATCTACTCTGTAACGAGCAAGAAACCCAAATTATTACTTCTTATTTACATAAAAAATAACTTAACTTTCACCTCATTTTTATTCAGCTTATAAGTGTTTTAAAGTAGATAAACACGCACGTTTTTTTAATCTAAGAAATAAGCACATATAAAATAAGATACAACATAAAAAGCATTTATCTCATTAACCATCAATCCTTTTTAAAAGAGTATTTCTTTCTTCTTTATTCGCATTTATTCCAACTTCTAATAAGTTCTTTATAAACATTTTACGAGTTATCTTCTATTCATTATTAAGATATACACTCTTTTCAAACCACCAACAATGAACACATCTTCAACCGCTTATAAGGCAAGTGCAGGCTCTGGAAAAACATTCACTTTAAGTTCTGAATACATCAAGCTACTCATTGAAAACCCAGATAGTTTTAAAAACATCTTAGCAGTTACTTTTACGAACAAAGCAACAGAAGAGATGAAACTACGAATTCTTAGCCAATTATACGGCATAAGTAAACAATTGCCCGATTCTAAAAAGCTATTTCGACAAGTTAAAAAGCCGAAACAAAACTGCCAGACAATATTATTCAACAGAACGCAAACTTAGCCTTAACAAAGATTTTACATAACTATAACTATTTTCAAATTCAAACCATCGACACTTTTTTTCAATCTATCTTACGCAATTTAGCAAGAGAACTTGAATTAACGGCTAATTTAAGAGTGTCGTTAAACAATGATACAGTGGTATCAATAGCAGTAGACCAACTTGTAGAAGAGTTACAGGAAAACAGTAAAAGAAATAGAAATGGTAATGAGTTATATTAACTCAAAAGATAGAAGATGCAAAAAATGGAATATCATCAATGAACTAAAAGAGTTTGGAAAAAAATATCTTTAACGATTTATATCGAAATAATGAACACGAAATATCTAATTTATTAAACGATAAAAAGAAATTCGACAGCTACAAAAAGAAGTTAAAAAGAAATAAGAAAAAAACGCTTTAGATACACTTAATAAATACGCAACAGATTTTTCAAGAGTTATTACAACAGCATCATGTAGACGCCTCATCTTTCAGCAGAGGCAAAACGGGTGTATTGGGATATTTCACAAAATTAAACCCTCAAGAATACACATCGAGCAAAAATTCTCAATGCCACTGCACAAGAAGGATTAGAGAATAGCAAAAAAATGGTTAGAAGCGAGAACCAAGATGCAAGCGATCCATTGTTTCAATTGGTAGAAACAACGCTACGTCCGCTAATGAATAAAATAGAGAAACAGCGTAAAGAACTGTTTAAGGCTTACAATTCTGCGAGTATCATTCTTAATAATTTGCATCAATTAAGTTTGCTATCCAATATCGCAAAGTAAAGTGAACGACATCAACAACGAAAACAATCAGTTTTTATTAAACAACACTCAAGCTATATTAAATGCAATGATAAAGGACCAAGATGCGCCCTTTATTTTTGAAAAAGTAGGCACTCGCATTAACCATATCATGATAGATGAGTTTCAAGACACAAGCACCAGTCAGTGGAAAAGTTTTCAATCGTTGTTAAAAGAGCTAACCAGCGACGCAGAAAAACAAGCCTCATAGTGGGAGATGTTAAGCAAAGTATTTACAGATGGCGCAATGGTGACTGGCGTTTACTAAATAATATCGAGCAAATCTTTCAGTCAATGGGTGCCTCAATTCAAGTGAAGAACCTCACAACCAACTATCGCTCGTGCCGTAATATCATCGAGTTTAATAATGTGTTCTTCACCAATGCTTGCCATAAAGAAATTGAAAATATTGATAACATTTCTCCTTTTTGGAAGCAACAGCTACAACATGCTTATGCAGATGTGGTGCAACAAGTGCCTAAAAACAAACCTCAAGAGGGATTTGTACAGATTCAAAATACATTCAGAAAACACAGATAAAGAAGTTATCTACAAGCAAACACTAAACATTATTCAAAAACTTTTTAGCGCAAAATGTTCACCCTAAAGACATTGCTATCTTACTTCGTAACACAAAAGAGATGGACCCTTTGGTAGAATATCTATCAGATAAAATGCCCAAGTTATCGTTTTCTTTCGGCAGAAGCATTCAAACTTTCTCTTCTACAAGTGTTAGCATGATTATCAATGCTTTACGTTTTTTTGAAAGACGACACTAATCAGTTAGCTTTAATCACTCTGGCTAAAGAATATCAAACACATGTACTAAATAATAAAGACATCGACTTTTTGTTCTGCAATCATAAAGAACAATGGCATTTATTATTGCCTTCAGATTTTTATGCACAGTTGGCTGAGTTAAAAGAATTGCCTTTGATTGACTTAGTTGAGCGTATTTCTAAAATGTTTCATTTTAGAAAAAATAAGCAATCAAAGTGCTTATTTGTGTGGTTTCTCCGACCTTATAACAAACTTTTATAGAAACTTATGGTAGCGACATGTTGTTGTTTTTAGAAGAATGGGATAACAATTTAAATACAACAAGTATTGACACAAGTGGTTCAAATGGCATTTCTATCATGACCATTCATAAGAGCAAAGGACTTGAATTTGAGCATCTTATCATTCCATTTTGCGATTGGGAATTAGAAAAAAGCACTGCTAATATATGGGTAGAGAATACGGATAGTAAGTTTAACGACCTACCAATTATACCTGTAAGAAATTCAAAAACAATATAAAAGAAGATTCTGTTTTTCGATGAGCAATTAGCAGAAGAGCATGTTCAAATGGTAGTAGATAATCTCAATTTGTTATATGTTGCATTTACAAGAGCCTGCCGAAATCTCTTTTATATTTGCCACAAGTAAGTCTAAAGGAAGTTATAGAGATAAACTTCTAAAAGAGGTGATAAGCGACTTAAACCTTAACAACGAACTTACAACCTTCGAAGAAATTAAGCTTGAAAAAAGGGTCGATAATAACATTTACTTATGGAGAATGGACTGCACCAAACAGCGAAAAATCAAAAAAAACTACGCAGAATGTGTTCTTAACTTCTGCAAAAGAACAGGAAGTACACATTCAGTCTTTCGATTATAGTCCATCGTTTATGCAAAGCAACAATAGTAAAGAGTTTATCGAAGATAACGAAAACGAGTTGCAACGCTTACAATATATTAAAGAAGGAAATATCTATCACAGCGTGTTATCTTATATGCAAACAGCTTAACGACTTAGATAAAAGCCATTGAAAAGCTTGAAATAAGTGGAGTTTTAACCACACCCGAATGGTCGAAAGAGAATGTAAAACACACGCTACAAGAGAAGTTTAAGAATCCTAAAGTGGCTTCGTGGTTTAATGAAAAATACAATATTTTTAATGAATGCACTATTCTTTATCTCGACGAAAACACAGGAAAGGTAATCAATAAACGACCTGATAGGGTTATTTATGATGGCAACGAAATGATTGTTATCGACTTTAAAACGGGTAATCCCTACCCTGCTCATCACAAACAGGTTAAGCAATATATAACACTACTTAAAGAAATGGGTTATAACAAAGTGAGCGGTTATTTGTGGTATTTAGATAATAACAATATAGAAGACGTAAGATGAAAGATTTTTTAGCAAATGTTGCAGCCGACATTATTAACAAATATGGCACCAATTTGGCAGATATTGCCATTGTTTTTCCAAACAAACGTGCTGCTTTATTTATGAATGAGTATTTTGCTCGGTTAACAAATAAACCTTTATGGGCGCCTTCTTATATCACTATTAGCGAGTTGTTTGCGCAACAATCATCTCTTGTGGTGAGCGATAATATCAAACTTATTTGCGAGCTACATAAGGTTTTCACCCATTGCACACAAACAAATGAAAGCTTAGATGCGTTCTTTGGTTGGGGACAGTTATTACTTTCCGACTTTGACGACTTGGATAAGAACTTGGCAGATGCGTCTAAAGTGTTTCAAAATTTATCGAACATTAAGGAATACGACGACATTACCTATCTTACAGATGAGCAAAAAAACAAGTGCTAAAAACAGTTCTTTAGTTCTTTTTACCGACAATCATAACAGCGTTATTAAAGAACGATTTATTAAGCTATGGAGCAAACTTGAAGATATTTACACTCAGTTTCAAAGTGCTATAACACAGCAAGGAATCACTTACGAAGGACACTTGTATCGTTCTGTTATAGAACAACAATCGTTTGTTTTATCAAAAAAATGTATTTATTTGTAGGCTTTTAATCTTTTACATAAAAACAGAAGAAAAAGCTCTTTGAATACTTAATGAAAGAACAAAAAAAGCTTGTTTTTATTGGGATTTCGACTATTATTATATGGATAAAAACAGAACCTGAAGCAGGCTATTACATCAAGAAGTATCTTTCTGTTTTTCCCTAATGAATTAGATAATAAAGAAGATACTATATACAATAATTGGGCAAAAAAACAAAGACATCACTTATCTTTCAAGTTCTACAAAGAACCTTCAAACACGTTATATTAGCGATTGGTTACGAGCTAACAACAGAATTAAAGCAGGTAAAAAGAACTGTTATTGTGTTATGCGACGAAACGTTGTTGCCTAATGTGCTACACTCTTTACCTCCCGAAGTGGATAAGGTGAATATCACTATGGGGTTTCCTTTACATCATGCGCAAGTGTCGTTATTGGTTCAAAAGCTTGTTCGATTTGTACCAAATAGGCAAGATAAGTGGAACAAATGGTTTCCGACTGAATTTTTGTTAACAAGGTGTTAATGCATCCTTACATTAAAAATTTGAGCGAAAAAGCTGATTTACTCTATACTTATCTACAAAAAAATCATATTTATTATCCGCAGTTCGACCAACTTAAAGATGAGGAAAACAAACAAGAGTTATTAGACGACAACTTAAAATTCATATTCCGTAATATTCTCAACACTACCAACAATGCCAACTTAACATTGTTAGAACACATTATTGAGATATTAAAACGTGTAGGAAAACACACAGAAATAAAGAAAGACCCTTTAGCACAAGAGTCAGTTTTTAGAATGTATACGCTACTAAACAGGTTAAAAACAACTCATCGAAAGTGGCGATTTAATCATTGAAACCACTACCCTACGAAACCTCGTTAATCAGTTGGTACGTTCCACTTCCATTCCTTTTCACGGAGAACCTATTGAAGGTATTCAGATAATGGGTGTGCTTGAAACACGTAATCTCGACTTCGATAACATTTTAATGTTGTGTTGTAACGAGGGTTTTATGCCTAAATCGGTAAACGATTCGTCTTTTTATTCCTTATAACATTCGCAAAGCCTACGAGCTTACCACTAAGGAACATAAAATAAAAAAATCTTTGCTTATTATTTTTATAGGTTATTACAACGTGCTTCAAACATTAGTCTTACATACACCAATAGCATACAAGAGGGCAAGACAAACGAAATGAGTAGGTTTATCGCTTCAGTTGCTTGTAGAACGTCCTAACAGCATCACTAAACTCTCGTTAAAAAAAGCGAACAAGGTTATAAAACTAAGGAAAAACTCCTATTACAAAAAAACAAATGAGGTGATGAAACTGCTTAATAACATCAATAAATTATCGCCTACTGCCATCAATCGCTATCTATCTTGCCCTGCAAAGTTCTATTATAACAATGTGTTAGGCGTTAAAGAACCCGAAGAGAGCCACGAAGATGTGTCGGATAATCGCACCTTTGGTATTGTTTTTTTCATAAGGCAATGGAAAAATATTTATGAGGAATACTACAAAAAAACCATAAATGGATTACAGAAGAAGAAATAGATAAACTACTTAAAAACGAGCATTTATTGTTGCAAAAATATAGATAAGGCTTTTTGCAACAGAGTTATTTAATATAGGCAAACAATCCTTTAAACCGCAATACAATGGCTTGCAACAAATTAACCGAAAGGTTATTTTTTTCGATACATACAACAGGTTCTTAAACTCGATAAAAAGAATGCTCCTTTTATAATAAAGGGGTTAGAATTAAATGTAAAAAGGAGATTTGCTTTGAAACAAACAAAGAGAATAAAAACTATTGCTACATGGTTATATCGACAGATTAGACGAATGTGGAAGTGATAAACAAATAAACGAAATGCGAGTTATCGACTATAAAACGGGAAGTTTTAAAAGATAAAGCACCTACCAACTTAGATGAGGTGTTTACACGAACTAACATTCATCAGAAACATTCTGATTATTATCTTCAAGCTATTTTATATTCTGGCATTATAAAGAATAACAAAGAATATAATCCTAACAATCTACCTGTTAGTCCGCACTTGTTATTTATACTACAATCGAGTAAAGACGACTACAATTCTGCTTTTATACTTTGATAAGAAAAAAAGAAGATGGTGGAAAAAAACATTTCTAAAAGATGAACCCAATTTATATCCTGACTTTGAAGAAAAAGCTAAAAAGAGGTTTTAGCAGAAATGTATAATCCTCATGTGCCTTTTTAATATCACAGAAGACAGTAAGACCTGCGAATATTGTCCTTATTTGTCGCTTTTGTAAACGCGAAAAAGAAGAAAGTAAAAAAACTAAGATACACCTTTGTTTACATTTAATAAAAAGAGAGAAACAAAAACAATAATGCGTTGTTTCTCTCTTCTTTTTAGTATAGAAAGCATTCTAAATCACTTTATTAGTTGCTTTATTTCACCCACAATCATCTTTGTATATGCCGTTGCTCCTGTTCTATTAAGGTGAAGAGTATCCTTAAAATAATCTTTTTTTGTTGTAAAAAACGCTTATCCGTGTAATGGTTAAGCAAAGGCACATTCTCTTCTTTTGCCAACTTTATAATTGGGTCAAGGTCGCTATTCGGAGTTGCTCCATATCGAGGTGAGATGCAAAAATAATCTTTGTACCTTTTACGACGTGCTTCGTGAACCAATTTTCGCATATATTTTTATTTTTTTACACTATCGGGCTGTTTATTTGTATACTCTGCCACATAAGGGTCGGGTTCATAGTTAATTGTTCCATCAAGTGCTGAATATCCCAATTTAGGAGAAGTCCCATTTTGACCTTGTTAAAGCGTAAAGAAGGTATATCGTTTTATTATATCTATATAAAGAAGATTCTAATTTATAACGTTCAAGAGGTACAATATCATCGAAAATACTCATTATTTGTGGCTCATCTACATATGGTTTCATACCTTCAAGGCTACCAATATACTCACTATTATCATTATATATGTCAAATTCAGTAAAGACATCGTAGATTAAAAACCTTTGGAGTGTGCTTGCGAGTCATCAACAAATATCTTCCATACATATTAAGTATTCCGAGTCCCTCATAAGCACAATTAAAGCAACTAAGCTTTTAATGAGTCGCTCATAATTTGTGGATCGTAGTGATGAAAACCTCTTGATGAACCCATAATAATCATATCTTCCGTGCAATGAGATGTGACATATTCTCGCGTAAAAAGCTTCTCCGTATAGACAATGGCTATTAAAAATATTTTATAACTCGCCCTCCGATTTTGTCTATAACGGCAATAATGAGGAAAAAAACAACGATTTTTTTATAATAAATCTTTTCATACTTTAGAAACTTACATAAATAAATTGTCCACTATCTAACACCCCTACTATAAGGATAAGAATAAATAAAGTGACATATAACATCCAACGAGTTATGGTGTTATTCCACCAATATTGCTTATGAGAAAAGTATTCTAAATAAATATCATGAGCAATAAGTAGGGGCAAAAGTCAGTATAATCAAAAATGCGTTGTTCTTTGTAGTAGTTCAAACGATGTAAAATCTTTTACAGTGTGAGTAATAGAGTCCTATTGCATCATTTAACGTGGGCATTCTAAAAATATCCATGCAAATGAAACTAAGAAGAATGTTATTACCACACGAACAGCTTTTTATAATTCCTCCTTTTGCTGGCTCTTTTTGCAGATGGAGTGCTTTTTCTATAATTTGAAAGATGCCATGTAAGGCTCCCCAGATAATGAAATTCCAATTTGCTCCGTGCCATATTCCACTCACAAGAAAGGTGATAAATATATTAAAATAGCTTCTCTTAGAAGAACATCTACTACCTCCTAAAGGAATATAAATATAGTCTTTCAACCATCTTGACAATGAAATATGCCATCTGCGCCAAAAAGTTTGTTATGCTAAAAGCAAAATATGGTTGCTGAAAGTTATTGATAACATCGTAACCAACTCAACTTTGCAATACCTAAAGCCATGAGCGAATAGCCTGCAAAAGTCGGCATAAATTTGAAACGAATAGAAAATTATTGAAACAAAAGAGTAAACCCAGAAAAATGAGAATAGTTTTTTTATAAACCGTGTCTACATATATTCCTAAGCGGTCGGCAACAGCCACTTTCATGAACATTCCCCATAAAAGATAACGCAAACCATCTGTTGCTTGAATTTCATTAAAAGGCTTTGGGTTCTTAATCTGTGGTAAAAGTTCTGATGCTTTACTAATAGGTCCCGATGAAACTTGTGGAAAGAACGACACAAAGAAACATAATCGCTCAGCGATTTTTTTCTGCTTCTATTTTTCTTAAAATACACATCTAAGAAATAACCAATTGCTTGAAAGGTGAAGAAAGAGATGCCGACGGGAATGGCATAGTTAAGTCCTGGCAATTCCACTTGCAAATGGAGTCCCAACTTAACAAAGTGTTTATATTGTCGTTAATAAAGTTATAATACTTAAAAGATAACAAGTAAAGAAACACCTAAAAAGAACCGTAAGCGTGCAAATTGTTTGTTCTTTTTCTGGTCGTTTGCATCACTAATAAGATGCGAACCATAGTAAGTTACGCCTGTAACAAACATCAATGCAAGCGCAAAAGCGGGATTCCAATTCATATAAAGCAAATAGCTTACAACAATAAGAAACCACTTTTTAAGCTCTTTTTGCTTAGAAGGAATGAGCCAATAAATTCCAAATATCAGTGGAAATATTAGCCAAAAGGAGAAAGAATTAAAGACCATATCTAATATAAAATAACTATTTATGAGCTGTTTAATTACATTTCTGTTACAAACAGAATATAATTTCTCGTAAAAACAATGCAAAGGTAATCATTTTTTTATAGAAAGAGGTTGTTACCCATTGCTTATTTTTATTTGCTACATCATTTATCTCTTAAAAATTTATTTTGCAACAAACATGCGCACAGCACATTGTAGACTCTTTCTTGAAAACTTATACCTACCCTTAAAAATAAAAAGCCAAACAGCAGCTATTGTTATAACCTATTTCCCTGTATGTGCTATTTTTTTTAAGCATTGCGTGCATATAATGCCTCATAAAAACGATATGTAGCACGTTTAATTATAACAAAGTGTAAACACACTATTTACCTTATTTTTTTATTCAACAAGACGCAAAAATTTGTAGAGTGTTTTGTTACATTTGTTATTTCTGTTTTAGAGAAAAAGCTAAGAGTTTGCAAGGCTTTTACACTGCATTTGCCTTTATTTAAATGCTTATTTTAGCAACAAAAAATAGCGAAACATATAGGTTTTTGCTTTTCTAAAACACCACACATCGGCATATAAAAAACAAGCCTTTAGCACGCAATAGCTTAGGTTTTTAGCGTGAAATAGATAAGGTTTTTATAGGCTAAAACTCTTGTATATTAGCCTCTAAACTCTTATGTTTTACACTCTAAACTCTTAGCTTTTAGCACTTTTGGGCTATAAAAGTGCGTTTTACACGTTTGTTTTTTTCTCTTTGTATAAAAATAGCGCATTGTTTACAGAGCATTTGCTTTTATAGTTAAAAACGGGCAGAAATACATTTTGTTTTTTTATACTATTTTCCACAAAAATGCTTATCTTTGCAAGGTAAGATAAGTTGGATAACAAAATAGTTTGTTTATAAAAAAATCGACTTATAGTATCTTTAATCGAATAAAACATAAAATAAAGAATGATGAAAAAGATTATCAAGAATGATGATTGCATCTGCTTTGTTGGCAAATGTATGTGTTATGCCTGCATTAGCACAAACAAACAATGCAATAACAAAAAGAGAATGATGTTACAATAGTGAACACTCAAGATATTGTTAAAGATGTTCGTGGATACAAAGGAGAAACTCCTGTAAAAATATACATTAAAAAGAATAAGGTAATAAAGGTGGGAAGACTGCCAAATAAAAGAAACACCTAAGTTTTTAAGAAGTTTACAAACACTCTTAACTGCATGGGATGGACTCACCGTAAATAAGGCTTCTAAATTAAAACCCGATGCTGTTACAGGGGCAACCTACTCTTCTAAGGCTGTTATAAAGAATGTAGAAGAAGGTTTGAAATATTATAAAAAGAACAAAATAACATTAGGGTTTTACAATTAATGTAAAAACAAATAAAAGCTCTATTATTGTTATATTCAATAATAGGGCTTTTATTTATAAATCAAAAGGTTATAACATGAAAACCATGTTATAACCTTTTTTCTTGATAAGCATTTAAGTGTTTTAAAAATTATAACCAAGTCCTACGAGCAACGCATCTACTCCATAGTTTTTAAAGGCATAATTATAAGTCACATTCAACTTAACGCCTGCATACTTACCACCAACACCAAAGGTGAGCGCATCTGATGCTTTGTCGGAATGATGGTAACCTATTCTGGCAGAACACATATCATTATAAGTGTATTCTAAGCCCGTTCCTACCCATGTTTCGTGGGCATCTTGAGGTGTAAAATAACGACATGAAAGCGCATAAGTTACACTATGTGCCTTCGATAGCTTAACTTTCCAATCGCCACCTACAAGCATTGATGTGGGTAAACTATAAGGTAAACCTGTGTTGTTATACTTTACTGGCTTACCAAAATCGAGCAATCGCACTCCAAAGGTAAGACTTGTGGGTATAGAAGCAGTGAGATTAACTTGCTTAAAATAGCTCGTTCCCACCGAAAAAGCCCATGCTTGTGTTTTAGTGGCATGGCTACTACGAGCATAAGTGGCTGTGGCATATACACCAATATTAGGTGTTACTACAAACGAATAGCCTAAATCTAAACTTAATTCGTAAAGGTTTGTATAAGCTTTTTTCCACTTTCTACACCCATAGATGGTATACTTAATCCCGATTGATAACGAAATCCTGCCAACAATGCAGAGGTGTTTTGTAGCTTATAAGCTGCTCCAAAATTGTATTGTTGCAAACGTCCTTCTTCCGATTTAGGAAACAATTGGGTGCTAACATCTGCACTAAAACGCTCTTCATTGAAAAAAAATGACGCAGGATTGCTATAAATATACATGTCGTGAGCTTGTCCTAACTGTGTATTACCCATAGCCGCTGTTCTTACATCGGTGTTATTTTTCAAGTATAGGTAATATTCTGCTTTGCGCTGTTGTGTAGCAAACAGCCACAAAAAGATAAGCACAAGGTTGTTAATAGCTGCTTATTCATTGTGAATTTTATTTCTTTATAAAGGTGTGTTTACTTGTTGTTCTGTTTGTCTTTACTAACAAATAGTAGGTTCCGGGTGCTAAACGGTCTACTCCTAAGGTAGCTTCGTGGGTAGAAGGATTAACATCTATGGTTTCTGTTATGAGCTTTTGACCACGCATAGAAGTAACCATTAACTCTACTGTTGTTACATTGCTACGCATTAGTGCTTTAATATAGCTGTGTGCTGGTATAGGATAAACAGCATGAACATCTGCTGCTGTGCTTGAAGACACATGCACTTGAATGGTTGATGTTATAAATCTACTTCCGTTTTGTGCTGTGATAACCACATTAGCATTGCCCGATTGGTTTGGAACAAGGGTTAGTTGGTGTCCGTTAAGAATGGCTTTTACCACATTATTATTACTTGATGTAGCTTTATAAGTCAACTTTTCTGTGGCATTATCTGTAGAAAAGACGTTTGAAAGGTCGATAGTTGTAGATTCGCCACGCTCAAATAAAGACACACTGCTTAAAGATTGGGTTTGTTTAGGCAAACTCTGAGCTACAACCTCATAGCTAATATGTTGCGTACTCTTACCTCCGAGTTGGTCGGTAAGTGTTATATCGAAACTAAATTTACCCACTTTGTTCACTTTCACTAATAAATCAAAGCTGTTACCTACTCTTTTTAGTTCTACACCCTCAGGTAATTCGGTTGTAACATACGTCCATGAGTGGTTATCTTCGTCTTTTACAGCGATAACTTTATGGTAGAAAGGAGTGGTTTCGCTAAGTTTTAAGTTGCTTTCTATTGTATTTACAAATACAGGTGCATGATTTAAACGTGTTTTAAAACGACTTAACAACCTCTTCGCTCTTATTTCCTGAACGGTCTTTCGCTACCATTTTTCACTACATATTCTTTATCGGTATCGAGGTTAGAGAAGTTATATTCTAACTTATCGCCTACGTTTTTATCGTAAGAATAAATAGTTTCTCGCACTAATGGTGTTGCCATATTGTCTTTTGCATATAAATAAAGGTCGTATGCAAAAGCCGTTTTTTTGTCGGAAATAGCATCATTATCGGCAGTAACAGTCCAACTTATTTGTGCATTATAATAACCTTTAGTAGCATCATTGCTATAATCTGTTACCATGATTTCTGGTGCATTAGGGTTTTTCTACCTCAGCATCTGATAGCGCAAAGTTGGCATCAATCATTCCCACTCCTAACTTTCCTGCAAAATTTTGCTCCGATCGTAAGCTATAAGGACTCACCGTTTTAATAGAAGCTAACAATCGTTTACGCAAATCTTCATTAGTAAAATTGCTATTCTTCTTACCAAATTTAGAAATAACTAAGGCTGCTACACCCTGTAACATGGTGTTGCCATAGATGTTCCCTGAGCATAAGCGTAGTTATTGCTTGTAGGGAAGGTGAAATCGCTATTGTTATAAGGTCCTGTTTGCATGAAATAATGAGTCGTCTGGCACAGTGCTTAGCACGCCTTTCGATACTTCTTGCTCTACAGTTGTACCTCCCGGTGCCAAAATATCTACCCAAGGACCTTTATCCATATAATCGGTTGGCACGTCCATGCTGTTTGTTGCACCCACAGCTACCACTCTATTGTAAGAAGCAGGTATCATTTCAATGTCGTCTTGACCATCGTTTCCAGATGCAAAGAATACCAATCCACCCTTCATATACGAGTTTGGCTTCTATTTCCTTGAGCATCGCAACCTGCAATGTCTGTAAAATAATCAATACCTTCTTTGAGAATAGCAAACTGATTCTTAAATGTTTCGTGAAAAACGGTGTTGTTTAAATACTTTTTTCTATCGAAACCGTATCCCCAAGAACAGTTACAAATGTTGGCACCGTTCTCTGCTGCAAACTCAAAAGCTTTGGCTATAGAGGCAGAATTGGCAACTTCTGTTTTACCATCGTGGCCATATATCTCGCAACTCATTAGTCGTACACCCGAATTAGCTTCGCCATTACCTCCTGCAATACCACATACTCCTTTGTTATTGTTGTTTCTTGCTGCAATAGTACCTGCTACGTGGGTACCATGTCCACCGGGTATAAGCTCGTTAGGGTCGCCTTGTTTAGATTCTGCATACCAAAAGTTACGTCCAGAAATTTCAACTCCTGTTTCTTTATCGCGACCTTTCCAAGCTGATTCTCTAAGGTCTTCATGCGTAAAATCAATACCAGAGTCCATCACAGCTACAACTACATTGGGGTCTCCAGTTTCTTTTTGCCACGCTGAAAAATAGGTTTATACCTGCTCCAGGCTTATACCAACCGTATTCTTCGATAGTTGTTGTGTAGTGCCATTGATACTTTAAGTAAGGATCGGAGAAGTTTAAAGGACCTGTTCCATCGTTCGCTGGAAACACTCTGTCGATAGTTAATGGCGCACGAGTTGCGGGTTTATAGGTTACACTCGCAGGAACAAGCTTAATATTTCCATGCACTTTCTCGATAGCAGGGTCTTTTTTCAAGCTCTTTTAATCACTTGATTAACGTCTTTATCTTCGTCGAACGTTACCAAGAACCAACGGTCCATGCCTCTACTTCTTTTAAGATTAGCATACTCGGACGACATATCGAACACTTGTTCAACCTTTACATGCTCATCATTAAATATCTTTTGCATGGTTCACAGCTGATTGAGCTGCACGCGTTGGAGCTGTTAAACTGTTTTTAAGTTTAAAGAATGCCATTCCAGGTTGCCAAGGCATAGCGTCTGATTGACCATTGATAACGGCAGAAGGATTGTTTTTGTAGCTAAAAGACTGTCGTCTTGACAAGCTGTGAATAAGCCCACAGACAAGAAAAGACAAGCAGGTGCTAAATATCTAAGTGTTTTCATAAAACAATAATCTATTTTTCTAAGTTTTTCTTGATAAGTTCTATATAGTGCTTACTTTGATAATAAGACAGCACTGTACGAGTGTTTTGTAAACGAATATCTACTAAATCTTCTTCTCCACGATAGAATGTAGTGAATCCACTATTATCTTCTCGCGCAAAAACGATAACCTTTATCTTCTAAAGCTGTGCGAGTTGTACGCTTTAAAGAACTTTCATAATATTCGTAAACACCTGGTTCTCCTTCTAATCGACGGTCGTAGAACACGTCAGGACCTACATAGAACACTTGACAAAGTCCCACTGTTCCGCTATATTCCTCGTCTGCTCTCAGGCCAGAGTCTTTATCTCCTTCGGTAACTCCTTGCCAATTGAAATGATAAATAACATAAGCTAAATCGCCATTGTTATTTCGTGAGTCTTCAGGAACAAAGATTAAACGAGCATAAGGACAAAGTGGGTCTTGTATTTTTTTAATGTAACATTCTCTTCATTAAACTGGTTGTTAAAGTCGGGTTTCATTCCTCTTGTCTTTTCAAAAGCAATGATTTGTTCTAATTTAAACTTCTTATTATTAAGAATATTAGAACCTAATACGGGGAATGTGGTAGCATATCCAGACTCTGACAACTGTAAACTGTTTGAACTTTCAACGTATTTCATGCAAGAACTCTTAAAAATTCCACCAAACATCTTGGTATTTTGAGGGTCATTATATACATGAATCAAACGTGTTCTGTCTGCTCTTCGCTGTAATATTCTGCTTCTGTTTCGTCTTTTTGACTGTTTCCTATTCTAAAATTGTTTTGTTTTAACCACGATTCATAAGACTCTTTCTTAAAAGCTTTACCCTTTGGTGCCTTAATCCAAGCACTTGTAATCAGCTTGGTGTAATAGTTTGGCCAATAAACAAGGTATGGTGCTTGCTCACCTGCTGAGTGAAAAAAACGTAATACATCTTCTCAGTGTCCTCTTTATAAGGTAACAATGAATCTCTTTCAAATACTAAGTTTCTCACATTATTTCGTTCTCCTTCTAATTCAATAGCACGATTTAAATTAAAATTGCTTAAATCCCACACTGGAAACTGGAACTGAACGTATCCATTCTGCACAACATTGAGCATATAATGCTTGTTTCCATTGCTCAAAAAGAGTTTTGTACTTTCTACTTGTTTGCGCCCATTCACTATTTTCGATCGATAGCTCTGAGATTTAACAAGAGCTTATTTTCTTTGAGATTAACATCGTAAGTGAGCCATTTGTTATTAGCTCCATCAACTTGAGAAACCGTCCAATGCGATGAATTAGTTTGTACATTTAATTCAACAGCTTTGTGTGCATCATGACTATACACAACTGTTCCGTTGTTACTGTCTACAGATATGAATGGATTGGTACCAAATTGAGTTACAGGAATTGAGGTTTTACCTCCTTTGTCATTAACGATAACTTGCGTTACACGCTCATCTGCTTTGTTCATTTGCAAGAGCTGTTAGCACAAGTTTGTTGTTTTTGTTTCTCTACAGTTAACCATTTATCATACGAATTTTCATCTATTGTCCATTCACCTGATAATGTTGCAAACTCAACAGTTTTGGTTTCACCTTTTTGTTCAAGCACAACTGTTTCTCCACCTGTTATCACCATATCGGTAACATCTTGTGCCATGAAGTCTTTTTGACAAGCACTTGCCATTACAAAGAGAATTAGAAATGCTAATATGTTTATTTTTATACATAAATTTCTTTTGGTTTTAAATGGTTTATTTACCTCTTATCGTAGTTTATTTCACGAGATACACCTTATTATATATTATAGAAAAAAAGCGTGCAACACCTAAAAATAATACGACAATGAAAGTAATTAGTTATTCCACTCTTTATCTTGTTTCAAGTTGTTGTTAATGCTCACTTCGTTTTTAGGGAAAGGCCAAACAAACATAAAATTATCGGGTTTAATGTTCATTTTCTGCTTAAATCCTGCAGCATAGAATAGGTCTGGCACGTTATAATAGCCTTCTGCACCTTGATGTGAACGACTTGTTATGCCCTCTTTCCAACGTCTTAAGTCCCATAAACGGAGTCTCTTCAAAAGCTAACTCTTGCTCTTTCTGCCTTAATTTCCTTTATATAACTCATCTCCAGTTACGCTGATAGTAGATACACCACGAGAGGTTTTAAGTTCATTGATAAATCTTAAAGCCTCATCCCATTGTTGCAAAGCGCATGAGTCCCTCAGCTGCAATAAGATATTGTTCTGCTATTCTAAACGGTTTAGGTGCTTGATTACCATTAGGAACATATCCTCCCAATGTTTACTATTAAGAGTTGCATAATTAGGATTACCTTTAAACTTCGATACAACATAAATACTTGTAGCATTGTTCATATCGTTTACGGTAGTTTTTACAAACTCGAATAACGCAAGAGCTCTGTGATCGCTACTTTCTGCAAAGAGATTATTCAACACTTCTTTTGTAGGAATGTACTTAGGTTTATTATAATCTCCCTTCATAGCTTCGTCATTTTTTTCTCATCCCAATAAGTGGTTGCAGATAAATCGGCACCATATAAACTCGTAGGAGTAGGTATTTCGTTTTCTTTCGCTACATGAGGTTGCCATATTTGCTCCTTTCCACTATCATAAAACCACATTTGTGCAAAAACATCTTCTCGTGGATCAATCTTTTGTTCCTCGTTCAATTTAGCTTGATAAGGTTCTATCAATGTGTAAACATGCTTTTGAATAAGTGCTTTCGACTCGTCTAATGCCTTTTTCCATGTTACCCATATACAACAAACACGCGCTCTAAAAGCCTTTACAGCATCGGCACTTATCTCTTCATTTCCTTCTTTTGTAGGAACATTAGCAAGCAAACTATCTGCCAAGTGCAAGTCTTTTAGAATTTGGTCATATGTTTCTTTGTTTGTAGCACGAGTAGGTTTATCTAAAATAAATGGTTTTAAAGCCAACGGAATACCAAGTGTTGTTTCTGCAGTAGCCTCTTCGTAAGGCTTAGCCCAACGCATTGCAAGATTAAAATGATAGAAAGCGCGTGCAAAATAAGCATTACCTAAATATTGGTCCTTAGCTTTTTGCTCTTCCTTACTTGCTTTTACAGCGGGCAAACGTTCTATTACCACGTTAGCATCTGTCAAAGCAGCATAATAAGAATGGTATAATTCTTGCAAAAACATTATTCTCTGTTGTTATTTTCCACCCATGAAATTCAGAATAAAGATTGCCATATGTAGCGTGTGCATTTAGCATATCGGCTTGCACTTCTTGAGGTAATACGTAAGCACCACCAAGCTTTCCACGCAGTGTAGAATAAATACCATTGTCCCACTTCTTAGCATCTTGCATATTTCTAAACGACTCTTCATACTCAATAGAGTCAGCTGGTGTTCTATCAAGGTCGCATCCTTGCAAAGCCAAGAGCAAGTAGACAAGTTAAAAAAATAATATCTTTGTTGTTTTCTATATATACAATTATTTATAAGTGGAATTACAATCCTATTTCAACACCAAAAGCTCATTTGTTTCTGTGTTAGGGTTTACTCCGTAAGACACACTTCTATTCACTTCGGGGTCTATACCACGGAATTTAGTAAATGTAAGAAGGTTTCTTCCAGTAAAGAATAGTTTTGCTGAGCGTATAATATTTTGTTTTCCAAGATGTTTACGAGGAATATCGTAGCCTAAGGTGAATTCTTTTTTAAGCGCATGAAAGAAGCATTTTCTAACATTTTAGAGTCGAGATACACACTTTGATGATTAGGGTCTCTTACCCATTCGAGCGAAGGAAATTCTGTATTATCTCCCGGTTTCTTCCAATAATCGAATAATCTACGCGAACCGTTATAGTTACTTTTCTTTATCACGAACAAAAATAATCGTTTTCATACATTTGTTTATCCATAGATAACATGTGCTTACCTAATGCAAAGAAGAAGTTAGCATTCATGTAGAAACCTTTCCAATAGGCAGATACACCCCAACCTCCTGTGCATGGAGTGTAAGCCTTTGTACCCGTATTTTGTTGTAGATTGCTCGACCACTCGTTCACCACTTCGTTGTCATTTCTATAAGTTTTTTTCCTATATCAGAGCCTGGACGATACCATTGAGGCATACCTGTTTGAGGGTCTACACCTTTATATAAAGGCACCATAAACGTGATTGGCTTTCCTACAATATAAGCCCATTGCGTTCCCGGGTCGTACCATGAATCTCTATTATCAAACAATTCTAACACTTTTATCTGCATTATAGTTGATATTAGCATTAACAGATACACCCCAATCTTTACCTTTTAATACATCAGCACTAAGTTGTAAGTCGATACCTTGATTGAGATACTTTGCCAATATTTTCGTAACGAGTTACATAACCCAAACTTCCTATAGGCAAACCACTGCTAAACGACATTGGAACCTCAAAGAGCATATCACTTGTTGTACGATGATAATATTCTAAATTCAAGTCGACTGCATTAAACATTCTTGTTTTTACACCCTATAGTAAACTTGCTTTTGGTGTTCCCAACTTAAGTTCGGGTTACCATAAGTAGACACTCCTAAGCTCATTTGGTTCATCTTTTGTCCCACCTTACCTACATAAGAAGCAGTGCTATAAGGAGGAATTGCCGAGTTACCTTGTGTTCCGTAGCTCACTTTAAGGTCTAAATCGTTTAACCATGAAGTGTCTTTTTAAGAAGTTTTTCCTTCTTTGCTTTCCACAAAAGACCTACCGACCAGAACACACCATTTCGTTTATTTCTACCAAAAACGAGAAGAGGCATCATTACGAAGAACAACATCTACAAAAATACTTTTCTTTTGAGGTCGTACGACATTTGAGTAAAGAACGACAAGAAAGCATAACTGTTTTTATCTTCACTCACACTGTAGTTTTGTGTTACATTATTAAGAAGATACAATCTATCGTCTAACAATCCCGAACCACTGGCAGAAAATCCATCGTCTACATAGTTGGTATATTCGTGTCCCTAACAAAGCTGTTAGGGTGGTGATTACCAAAAATTCATGGCATAGAAGCTCGTGTTAGTTACTGTTATGTTAGAAGCTCATTGAATAACCACGCGAAAGATTTCCGTTGCCATAAGCTCTGTAATAGCTTGGCAAAGTGCGCGATTGACTAATGCCATAGTTAAGTTCCATTCCCACCATAGAGCGTAGTGTTAAGTTAGCCAACGGTGTTAAGGTTACATTACCATTAGTGGCAAGCACAAAAGCATTATTACTTGCAGGGTTTGTAGTTATGACATGAGTAGGTGTAACAATATCTAATAAAGGAACACGTTGAAGTTCTTCACCCGTATTTGGGTCGTATGGCGATGCAAAAAGGCGCATTCATAGCCGCTAAACCACCACCTACTGCGTTATTATTACCAAAAGGAGACACGCGAGTCTTATCGTATGACACCGAAGTGTTAAGGTTTAATCTTGCCCAAGGGTTGAGTTTAGCCCCTAAGTTCATACGTCCGAACGTTTTCTTATAGCTTGAACCCATTCGTAAACCATCTTGTGAGAGTGCACCAGCAGATAAATAGTAGTTAACTGAGTTTGTTCCACCTGAAACCGACACGTCGGCAGAGTATAACGGAGCAGGTTGGTACACGTATTTATACCATTGAAAATCTGTTTCTTTAAAATATTTTGTTTTAAAGTTGTTTATTTCAGCATCGCTATAAAGTCCTGTTTCACGATAATATTGAAGCAATTCAGGTCCAGTCATTAGTTGGTCAAAATAATCGGTATTAGCTAATGACGACACAGCATATTGCGCTCTCAACTTAACAGACGCTTTATTTTCTGCTTTTCCACGCTTAGTAGCGATATACATCACACCATTTGCAGCTCTTGCACCATAGATAGAAGTAGCAGCAGCATCTTTTAAAAAACTGAACACTTTCTATATCGTTAGGATTCATAGCCTGAACAACGTTCATACTAACAGGCATTCCGTCCATAATAATTAAGAGACCAGAGCCTGCACCCAAAGAGCCTGTTCCGTGAAGCGACATAGATAAACGTGCAGAAGGTTCTCCTGAAGAAGAGAAAACCTGCAAACCACTCACCTTACCTTGTACAGCATCTAAGGGGTTAGCTACGGGTTTAAGTGCAATATCTTTAGCACTTACCTTTACAACCGATGCCGATGTGTTTGCCACCTTTCGTTCCATATAGCCCACAACCACAACATCGTTAAGTGTAACATCTTCTGGTTTCATGCTAATTCGCATGTTTTCGGTGGCTGTTTGTTCTGTTGTTACATAACCTAAGCAGCTGAAATACAAGTGTTTCTCCTTTCTTTACATCTACAGAAAAACTTACCATTAACATCGCTAACGGTTCCCTTTTGAGGGTGTAGACTTTGTAAGAATACTTACTCCGGGTAAGGCTCATTGTTTTGATCTCACCACTAAACCCTTTACATGTATGGTTTGTCCCCAAACAGAAACAAAGCCAAACAGCATTAAAAGGGCTAACATCCAGTTTTTTTGTTGCATAAATATATCGGTTTAAGTTTTACAGACCATAAAAGTGGGTTTATATTTGCTCTACTATTATGCCATAAATAAGCTATGGTTCACTTACAAGTGATACAAACCTCTTTTTTTATCTTTTTAAAAATACAGTTAGATGTTTTTTTAATTTATTTTATATCGCACACTGTTCAAGCATTTTAAACAGCAACAGAAGAAATAGAACATGTATTTATTGTTTAACAACATCACACATTTCTATCAGGGTTCAAGAAACAAGCTATTAGCTTTTGTTTCTTCATTTTATTTGTTTTGTCCGCATAACATCTACACCTTAATTATATATAAGAGTATTTTCAAACTTCTTTACAGACAAGTATTTTTTTATATGTAATTGCTTTTTTTATTTTGTTGCTATTTGTGTTAGCAGTTGTAAAAATTACATTATTTTCTACGAATAGCAACATAAATATTCCATTTTTTTACATTTTAAAGCGAAAAAAAGTAGCTATTTAAAAAGTAAATAATTACATTTTTTTATTCACTTTTCATTAACAACAAGCTGTTTTTACATTTTGTTTTTTTAATTGTTGTTTTTTTATTTTTTTAATGTAACAAGCATAAAAAGATTTGGTTTTTAATGGCTATTTTGTTGTTTCATAAATAACAATAATGATTTACCTAAAAACAAAAATAAGTGCATTATTTCTGCCTATTTTTTTGAGCCACAAAAACAAATAGACTGTAAACAATGCGCATTTCACTAACAACACACAACACAAGCGTGTAAAACGCACTTTTATAGCCCAAAAAGTTGCAAAAAGCTTAGAGTTTAGGGTGTAAAACATAAGAGTTTAAGTGCTAATACACAAGAGTTTGGCATGCAAAACACAAGCTATTGCACCCTAAAAACCTAAGCTTTTACGTGCCAAGAGTTTGTTTTTTTATAAGCAGATGTGTTGTGTTTTAGAATAACAAAAACTTATATGTTTTTGCTTTTTGTTACCAAAATAAGTGTTTTTAAGGGGTGCTAATGTTGCTAAAAGTGTTGTAAACTCTAAGCTTTTTCTCTAAAAATAGAAGTTGTAAATGTAACAAAAACGCTCACAAATTGTTCACTTTGTTTAATGCAAAAAAATAAAGAATACGATTTATGTCCTGATAGCATTTTTGTAGCTAAATTGCAACATTTTATAAAACACAAAAAGGCAGTTTGCACAATTGCCTACTACCTTTTTATTGTTACAATAATAATTATGTGTGTTAAAAGTGCTTTTTATTTTTTTATCTAAAAGGTCGGGTCTTAACGCCTTTGTTCGCGCATAACTCTGTTCCATCTCCCAAGCTTTTAATCTTAGCTTCGTTACCGCTTAAAAAGAATATCGGGTACCTTCCAACCGTTATATTCAGCAGGTCTTGTGTAGATAGGAGCCGACAACATGTTGTCTTGAAAGCTGTCTGAAAGCGCACTTTGTTCATCTCCCTATCACTCCGGGGATAAGCCTTATCACCGCATCGGCTATGATAGCAGCAGGCAGTTCACCACCCGTTAAAAACAAAAATCGCCTACACTTATTTCTTTTGTTATTAAGTGTTCACGTATTCGTTGGTCAATTCCTTTGTAATGACCACATAATATTATAAGGTTACCTTTTAGAGATAAATCGTTAGCCATTCCTTGATTAAACTGTTCGCCATCGGGTGTTGTAAAGATAACTTCATCGTAATGACGTTCTTTTTTTAAGGCACTAATGCAATTATCAATAGGTTCGCACTTCATAACCATGCCCGGAAAACCTCCATAAGAATAGTCGTCCACTCTTCTCCACTTATCGTTAGAATAATCACGAAGATTGTGTAGCTTTATTTCTGCTAAGCCTTTTTGCTGTGCGCGAGCTAATATCGACTCTTGAGTGAGCTCTCGTTAACATTTCAGGCAATACGGTTATAATGTCTATTCTCATCATAATTGCAAAATTACTAAATATAGGTGGTGCAAAAACACTTGCGTTGTTAAAAAACTAAAAACCACAGATGCAAAAAGCAAAGTGAAAGAGATGAGAATAAAAAAACAATATTTCTTAGCATTTATTTGCTTGTAACATTTTTTTAAATTATTTTTGCCTACGATTTAGAAATTTATTAAAAAAATCTTATGAAAAAAAGCTTTTTATCGGCAACTTTATTGCTTGCCAGTGTTAGTTTAAGTGCTCAAAATGTACAAATTCACTACGATTTAGGTAATCATTTGAATAAGAATTTGAGCGACAGACAAAAACGTTACAACCACAGTAGAGATGTTTAAGCCTCGATGCTTTAGGGAAGTAATTTCTTCTTTGTAGACTTCGATTATCATTCATCTGGTGTGAAAGGAGCTTATTGGGAAGTAGCTCGTGAGTTTAATGTAACAAACAATAAGCGTTGGGCAGCTCACATTGAATACAATGGTGGCTTAGGTTCTCCACGCAACACAAGCTATGTTAGTCGTTATCAAAACGCTGTTTTATTAGGTGGAGCCTATAACTGGTTAAGTAAAGATTATAGCAAAAAAACTTCTCAGTTCAATTGATGTACAAACGTTATTTCAATGGTGCTTCTGCTGCAATGAAAGGCTTTAATAGCGTACAATTAACTGAAGTGTGGGGCGTTAACTTTTGCTAATAAACTTTGTACCTTTAATGGTTTCTGTGATATATGGTACGACAAAAACGCAAGTGGTAAGTTAGTGCTTATTTCAGAACCACAATTTTGGTTTAATCTTAATGCACTTAAAGGTATGAAAGATGTTAATCTTAGCATCGGTTCAGAAGTAGAAATAAGTAATAACTTTGTATATAACAACAAAGGAGAACATAACAAGTTTTATGCTATCCCTACTTTAGCCGCTAAGTGGACTTTCTAATAAAAATAAGATGAACGAACTACAGCAAATTACAGACTTAAGAAATGAGCTACATAAACATAATTATAAATATTATGTATTAAACGCTCCAGATATATCCGACGAACAATTCGACCTTTTTAATGCACACTCTTGAAAGATTAGAGGCAAAAACACCCTGAGTGTTTCGACCCTAATTCGCCAACACAAAGAGTGGGAAGTGATGTAAATAGTGAGTTCTCTCAAGTGGAACATCGCTATCCAATGTTATCTCTTGCCAATACTTATAACGAACAAGAGGTAGCCGATTTTTACAATAGCATTAAGAAATTGCTCAACGGAGAAGCTGTTTGAAATTTGCTGTGAACTAAAATATGATGGCTTGTCGATTTCGCTTTTATACGAAAACGGCAAGCTTATTCGTGCTATAACTCGTGGCGATGGCGTTCGTGGCGACGATGTTACAACTAACGTAAAAAAACAATTAAAAAGCATTCCATTGGTACTTCAAGGCGACGATTATCCCTGATGTTTTTTTGAGATGAGAGGCGAAATTTTAATGCCATGGAAGGTGTTTGAAAAACTAAACAAAGAACGCGAATTGGCAGAAGAACCGTTGTTTGCTAATCCACGAAATGCTGCCAGTGGAACGCTAAAAAGCCTAAAGTCGTCGCTCGTTTCCAAACGTTCTTTAGACGCATATCTCTACTATATGCTCGGAGAAGATTTGCCTTCTGCTACCCATTACGGAAATCTTGAGAAAGCAAAAGACATGGGGTTTTTAAGATAGGAGAAGGCATTAAAAAAAGGTGAAAAACCTTACAAGAAATTTACGATTTTATAGCCTATTGGGACACCGAACGCAAGAATTTACCTGTTGCCACCGATGGTATTGTGCTTAAAGTGAATGCAATAGAACAACAAAAAGCAATTAGGCTACACCGCAAAAAGTCCTCGTTGGGCTATCGCTTACAAGTTTAAAAGCAGAACGAGAGCTTACTCCAGTTAGAGAGTGTATCTTATCAAATAGGACGCACAGGAGCCGTAACTCCCGTTGCAAACATGAGTCCTGTTCAGTTAGCAGGTACGATAGTGAAACGTGCAACCCTAAATAATGCCGACTTTATAACAAGTTTAGACCTTCATATAAACGATTATGTTTATGTAGAAAAAGGCGGAGAAATAATTCCAAAGATAGTAGGTGTAGATGCAACAAAGCGTTCGTTAAACGCTACTCCCATTCGTTTTATCGACAAATGTCCTGAGTGTGGCACTCCATTGATAAGATATGAAGGCGAAGCAGCTTATTATTGTCCTAACGAAGATGGTTGTTCGCCACAAATAAAGGGTAAAATAGAACATTTTATATCGCGTAAAGCGATGAATATAGATAGCCTTGGCCCCGAAACTATCGACGAATATTATCGTAAAGGTCTTATAACAAACATTGCCAGCTTGTATTCTTTACGCTTAGAAGATATAAACGATGGAGGAAAAACGCAACAAATCGGCTCAAAAAGTAATACAAGCAATAGAAAAATCGAAAAGCTATTCCGTTTGAAAGAGTACTCTTTGCACTCGGAATACGTTTCGTTGGTGAAACCTCGGCACGCTTAATTGCACGCAAGTTTACCAGCATTGAAATGCTCAAAAGCGCAACAATAGAACAATTGATGCAAGTAGACGGCGTGGGAGAGGTTATCGCTCAAAGCATTAAAAGCCTATTTTTGAACGAGAAAAAAACGTAGAAAATTGTGTCGCAATTAGAAGTCTATGGGCGTACAAATGGCTATAAAAGAAGACGAAACAAAGCCCACTTCTACCCTATTACAAGACTTATCTATCGTTATAAGTGGTGTATTTACACATCATTCGAGAGACGAATACAAAGCTATCATTGAACAACATGGTGGTAAAAATGTAGGTAGCATAAGTTCTAAAAACAAGCTTTTATTTTTAGCAGGCGACAACATGGGACCGTCTAAATTACAAAAAGGCTGAGAAATTAGGCATTAAAATTGTGAACGAAGAAGAGTTCTTATCAATGCTAAACAACTAACATTTTTCGGCTTAACAAACACATTTTTTTATTCTCTAAAAACCTATTATTATTCTTATAAAGGAAAGGTATTAAAAATCCTATTAAAAAAAGAATAATAATAGGTTTTTTTATGTATATATACTAAATAAAATGCTTAATTTTTGTAGCTAAATGAACACTTCAGAACTTCAAAAAGTTAAGCTACGATATAATATTGTAGGAAATAGTGATGGCTTAAATAGGGCATTAGATGTTGCATTACAAGTGGCATCTACCAATCTTTCTGTGCTTATTATAGGCGAAAGTGGTGTTGGTAAAGAGATTATACCTCGTATCATACACGATAATTCGGTAAGAAAAAACGAGAGAAATATTTTGCCATTAACTGCGGTTCTATTCCTGAAGGAACGATTGATAGCGAGCTTTTTGGACACGAAAAAGGTTCGTTTACAGGTGCAATAGGCGAAAGTGAAGGCTATTTTGGTGTAGCCAATAAAGGCACAATCTTTTTAGATGAAGTGGGAGAACTTCCTATTGCAACGCAAGCACGCTTATTAAGAGTGTTAGAAACAGGCGAATATATTCGTGTAGGAGGTCAGAAAAATAATGAAAACAGACGTGCGCATTGTAGCAGCAACGAATGTAAATATTCGCAAAGCTATTAGCGAAGGACGTTTTAGAGAAGACCTTTATTATCGTTTAAACACAATTCCTATACAAATGCCCCCGCTCCGTGAACGAGGAGAAGACATTCTTTTACTTTTCCGTTTGTTTGCTATGCAGATGGCAGAAGCCTACCATTTACCCAAAATAACACTTACAGACGATGCAAAAAGCCATGATGCTAAAATATAAATGGCCAGGAAATGTGCGTCAATTGAAAAACATTACCGAGCAAATGTCGGTGCTAAGCGAAGCCAGAGAGATAAACACTGAGGTGTTAAAGAAGTTTATTCCACAAGATATAGAGAGTACCGAGTTAGCTCCGATAGCGTCTTCGGGCAGTTATTCTTATGCTCAAGAGCGCGAAGTGTTATACAATATTCTTTACGAACTAAAAAAGAATGTGAGCGATTTGCGTAGAGATATATCTAATGTACGTAGACAATTAAACGAAGTAAGAGGCCTAAGTGGCGAAACAGGGTTTAGCAATTCTATCCCAACACTTACCAATATAGACAGTTCGTTAGCCTCTTTAACCGATAAAACAGAGCTAATTGAACCCTCAACTCCTATTCATTCTAACACAATAGAAGAAGAGAAGCTCGAAGAAATAAACGAACCTAAAACGTTAAATTTGAACGATTTAGGTCGACAAATGGTAGAGAAAGCACTTGAAAGGAATGAAGGTAATCGCAAAAAAGCAGCGAAAGAGTTAGGCATTTCGGATAGAACTTTATACAGAAGAATAAAACAATACGGGTTAGATAATGAGTAATACACATTATTATAATAAGTTTCGTTCCCTTTATTGGCGTAGGGTTTATGCTCATCATAGCAATGAGTGTTGTGGCTTGTTCTATCTCCTACAAGTTTAACGGAGCAAGTATAGACTACACAAAAACCAAGACTATACAAATAAACGACTTCCCTATTCGCGCTTCTTATGTGTGGGGACCCATGGCACCTATGTTTAATAATGCGCTAAAAGACATGTTTGCAAACCACACACGCTTAACACAAGTGAAACGAAACGGAGATATGAAGATTGAAGGAGAGATTACTCAATACAGTCAACGTAATAAATCGGTATCGAGCGAAGGCTATTCTGCGCAAACAGAGCTATCTATTACGGTTAACGTACGCTCTGTTAATAACGCTAATCACTCATTAGATTTTTGAACGACAGTTTACAGCTCTGCAATCATACGAAACCACTCGAAGCCTAAATTCTGTGCAAGAAGAATTAGTATCTCAAATGGTTAAAGACCTAACAGAACAAATTTTTAACGCTACTGTTGCCAATTGGTAACATCAACACTCAGCTTTTCATTTATGGATATTACAGGTTTAATAGCTCAACCCGAAAAATATGAACAAAGAAACGCTATACGCTTTGCGTAGCTTTCTGCCATTTATCCTTATTATCAACCAGCTCGGTTGTTGATGCTACAAAACTTATACATTCTTCACGACCCTTCTTTCGACGAAGAACTAAGACGTTCTGCTGTTTATTTAACCGATAGAAAAGTGTTATTTCAGCTTATCGTGCCCACTCACTACAAGCTAAAAAAAGACGAAAAACAACCTATCGACACTAAAAAAACAAACAACGACGACAATAGAACTATTTCGTTAATAGACTCTTTCTTAGATACGATACCCGAAGAAACAACACCCGAAAAGCCCAAACGCAAGCTCCACACCTGCCGATGCAGCAAGAGATTACGTTTCTTATTTATTAGAATTAGAAAACGAAGACAATCAACAAGAACAAAAAGAAGAGGCTACAATGAAGGGACAAAGCCTCATCGACGACTTTATTAGCAAAAGAAGGGGGACGTATTACCTTACAAGATGAATTGGAATATCACCCTCAGTTAGACGATTATACCGAAGGTTCATCTCTTTCAGACGAAGGATATTTCACTGAAACACTGGCAAAAAAATATACATAAAACAAGGACAATACGAAAAAGCAATAGAAATTATTAAGCGTTTATATTTGAATTATCCAAAAATGTTTACTTTGCAGATCAATTAAGGTTCTTAGATAAACTGATATTAAATAACAAACATAAATAAATAAACAAGAAAAAAATGTACACATTATTCATCATTCTTATTGTAATAGCATCATTCTTAATGATAGGTGTAGTACTTATTCAAGAATCAAAAGGTGGAGGTTTATCATCTAACTTCTCATTTTCAAACTCTATTATGGGTGTAAGAAAAACTACAGATGTTGTAGAAAAAACCACTTGGGGACTTGCTATTGCCTTGGTAGTGTTTAGCATTGTATGCGCTTATGTTGCTCCAACAGCTTCTACAGAACAAAGTGCAGTAGAACAAATGGCTACAGAAGCACCTGCAACAAACCCTAACTCGTTACCCGGTTTTGGTACTTCTCAAGATGCAAAAGCACCTGCTAATGCGCCAACAAAGGCTCCAGTAGCTCCACAAAAAGCACCTGTAAAATAAAAAAAACAGAAAAATTTAAGAGATTTATTTGGCGGTTTTCAAATAAATCTCTTTATCTTTGCACTCGCTTTCGATAAGGAAGTATTTAATATGGTGGTTGTAGTTCAGTTGGTTAGAGCGTCAGATTGTGGTTCTGAATGTCGTGGGTTCGAGTCCCATCTACCACCCTTTTAAAAATTAAAAAGGTTAAAGATTAAAGCATTAACAGCAATGTTAATGCTTTTTTTATGCGTTATTTTTTTATGTTTAAACATCATACAGTAAAAGATAATACACATGTGGTTAAAACCAAACAAGCAATTTGATAAAAACCCACTACACTCCTTTTCGTAAAAAATAGATTTTGCTTTTGTATGTAGATGCTTTGTGTTACACTTAAAAAATAGAGTTGTAATTTTTTATTTCTGCCCTTTTTTCAAATTCTTTTCACCTTCCTCTTAAAAACAAATAGTTTTGGGAGTTATTTATACAAAAAAATAAGCCCTTAAAAAGCAAGTTTATAGGGCAAAACCATGCAAAAGCTTAGGGTTTAGCGTGAAAAACACAAGCTATTAGGACACAATATACAAGAGTTTAGGATGCAAAACATAAGCTATTGCACCCTAAAACCTTAGCTTTTAAGGCATAACACATGGTGTTTTGTGTTTTAACAGCTTCTATTCTACACACTTAAAAACATATATCTTTTTGCGTTTTTTTGCTTGTTTTTTCTGTTCTTTTAAGTGCTAAAACAAGTCTTCATAGCTAAGTGAATAGGGATATTTTAAGGCTAAAAACGAGAATTTGAAAATGTAACAAAAACGCTCACAAAAATAAGGGTATAAAAGGGTTATTTTTTACACATTTTCATCGCATAGATTGATAAATACAAAAAAATAAGAAACAGTGTATTTTTATGCGCTAAAAAATGGTTTAACAATAACACTTATCAACAAAGAGCATCTATAGCAATAAAGAACAAACGTTATAAAAAAACAAATGGTTTTCGTTTGTTCTACTATTTTAATGTGGAGCAAAAAGCTTCCCCTATTCTAAAACCTTCCTCGTATAGTCGTTCCAACTTTTCTATATTCTTCTCTATTCGGTCTACTTCTAAAGGGTTATTGGGGCGTATACACACCACTTTTCCTTGTTTCTCTAATTCTTCAACATAAGCCAACTGCTCGTTATAAACCTGAATACGTCTGCTAAGAGCCACTCGCAAACGAGGATATTTTTTTTATAAATAAAGTGAGGCACTTTTATGGTCTTTTTGCCATTTTTCGATAGCCTTTATTTCTTGTTAACACCACAACATTTTGCTCATGTCCTGTTTCTATTGCTCGTTTTAACGGAATACTATCTACAATTCCCCCGTCTAACATCGGAATACCATCAACCTCTACCATTCTACTTACATAAGGTAAGCTTCCCGAGTCTCTAACTATATTTTAACGTACGTTGCTTATCTTTCTTCTCAGTTAAATACATCGCATTTCCCGTTAAACAGTTGGTTGTAACAATTTCAAAGGTCATTGGGTTCTCAAAATATGCATTAAAAATCGTAAGGAAGATAACGATTAGGCACATCGTAGAATAGCAATTGATGGTCGAAAAATAGAGCCATGAAGTTCACAAATGGCGCAAACCAATATAATTATATTCGGCTAATAAATCAATATTAGTCATTCTTGCACGACGTGGTTGCTTACTAACATACGACATACCGTTGCCTGCTCCTGCCGAAACAGCTACACCATAACGAAACCACACATCGTGTTTCATGAAAGCATCTAACACCCCACAGGTGAAAAACACCTCTCATCTCCACCTCCCTCAAGCACAAGACCTGTGTTACAATCAATTTGCATAAAAGCTCCTAATTTTACATACAAAGTTACATATTTCACAACTATTATTCGTATCTTTGTAGAGTAAACATTTAAAAAAAGTAGCAATATGTTCGACAAAAAAACTTATATAAACAGACGCAACGAACTAAAAAAATTGGTTCAAAAAGGCGTTATTATTTTGTTCGGAAACAACGAAGCTCCTTGTAACTTCCCAAATAATCCCTACTACCCTTTCAGACAAGACTCTTCTTTTCTTTATTATTTTTGGAGCAAAAAGAGATGGTTTGGTGGGCGTAATAGACATAGATAATGACACCGAAACTTTAATAGGAGACGATATAGACATTGAAGATATTGTTTGGTATGGCTCTGTTACAAGTGTGAAAGATATGGCAAACGCCGCAGGTGTTAATCTTACAGCTCCTGCAAAAGCGTTAAAAGACATTTGTTATGAGGCATTAAAACAAAAAAGAACTATTCATTTCCTTCCTCCTTATCGAGCAGATATAAAGATACAAATATTCGATTATCTTGGTATTCACCCTTCGCAACAAAAAGAAAAACGCATCACTTGAGCTGATTAAGGCTATTGTTAAAATGCGTTCGGTTAAGTCGGCAGAGGAAATAGAAGAGCTACAACGTGCTGCAGAAATAGGTTATGCCATGCATACCACTGCCATGAAGCTCATAAAACCGGGAGTAACAGAAAAGTATATCAGTGGTGTATTAGACGGAGTGGCTGCTTCCTATGGCTCAATGGTTAGTTTCCCAACAATCTTTTCACAACATGGAGAAATTCTACATGGTGCTCCTTCGATGAATAAATTAGAAGACGGACGTTTGGTTCTTTTGCGATTGTGGCGGTGAAACCATTAACCATTATTGCTCTGATAACACCAGAACAATGCCTGTTAATGGTAAATACACGCAAAAACAATTAGATATTTACAACATAGTGTCAGATTGTCACGACCTTGTTTTACAAATAGCTAAACCTAATATTAAATGGTTTGATATACACATGGACGTGTGTCGCTTAATGACCGACCGTTTAAAAGAACTCGGATTGATGAAAGGTAACACCGAAGATGCCGTACAAGCAGGTGCACACGCTTTGTTTATGCCACACGGTTTAGGACATATGATGGGCATGGACGTACACGATATGGAGGGATTAGGTCAGATTTACGTAGGTTACGACGATGAAATTCAACCTTCAACACAGTTCGGAACGGCATCACTTCGTATGGGTAGACGCTTACAAGAAGGTTTTTGTTGTTACTGATGAACCCGGTATTTACTTCATTCCCGACCTTATTAACGATTGGAAAGCTAAAAAAACATTGCGCCGATTTCATCAACTTTGAGGCGTTAGAAGCTTTTATAAAGACTTTGGTGGAATTCGTATCGAAGACGATGTACTCATAACAAAAACAGGTTGCACCTTTATCGGTGAAAAAAATTATTCCTTATCATTCTGCCGATGTGGGAAGCATTTATGGCAAAACAATCAATAAGGATACACATTATTAAATATAATATAACAAGAAAAAAATAACAAGAAAATGAAAAAAACTATTGATGCTTTCTGCCTTTGCAATAGCTGTAACTTCAGTTTCTGCAAAAAGCTAAGAAAAAGAACAGTACACCTGTAAAACCCGTCTTTACAGTAGTAAAAAGCAAAATCCTATTACAAGCATAAAAGACCAAAAATAAAAGTGGAACTTGTTGGGCATATTCAACCAATAGTTTCTTTGAAAGCGAGATTTTAAAGAAAAACAGGCAAAACTTACGACCTCAGCGAGATGTTCGTTGCAGGTAAAACTTACATGGATCGTGCCGAGAAAGCAGTACGTATGCATGGCGATGTAAGCTTCTCTCAAGGTGGAAGTGGTTATGATGTACAGTATTGTTGGGAACATTATGGAATGGTACCCGAAAGCGTTATGCCTCTTCCTGGTAAGATGATAGGCGATTCTTTAGCAAACTTTAGCGAGTTTTTTCATGCAATGACTCCTTATGTAGAGGCTCTTGCTAAGAGTAATAGCCCCAAACTTACACCCGCATGGAAGAGCGGTTTGCAAGGAATTATTGATGCTTATTTAGGTAAAATGCCAGAGTCTTTCACTTACGAAGGCAAAACATACACACCAAAGACCTTCGCTGCAAGCTTTAGGGACTTGATATGAACGATTATATTTCGTTTACAAGTTACACGCATCATCCATTCTGGACTGAGTTCGCAGTTGAGGTACAAGATAATTGGAGATGGCCTATGAGCTGGAATGTACCCATCAATGACATTTGCAGAATTATAGATAATGCCATAATGAATGGTTATACAGTGATGTGGGGAGGTGATGTTACCGAAGATGGCTTCACTCGTAAAGGCTTAGGTGTGGCTTATGATGTTAAGAAAGCTCGTTCAATGTCGGGAACAGATGCCGATCGTTGGTTTAAACTATCAAAAGATGAAAAGAAAGGTAAATTAGATTCGCTTGGCATTAACGCTCCTGAAGTGGTTCCTACACAAGAAATGAGACAAGAAGCTTTTCGACAATTGGGAAACAACAGACGACCACGGAATGCACATTTACGGAATTGCAAAAGACCAAAATGGTAAAGAATACTACATGGTTAAGAACTCTTGGGGAACTTATGGAGACTATAAAGGAACATGGTATCTAACAAAAAGCATTCGTAGCTTACAAGACTATGGACTTTATAGTGAATAAAAAAATGCAGTGCCACAAGATATCCGTGAAAAAGATTAAACAATAGTTTTTTTAATCTTTATCGAGGCTTTTTCTATAAGCATTCGTATAACGAATAAGAGGAACAGATATAACAATTGTTTATCTGTTCCTCTATTTTTGCTCGTTCGAGCTTTTTCTTTACAATATAACAGCTATTTAGTTTTTTTATAGCATTTTATTTTAATTATAATTATATAAATGTGCTTATTATTCTTAAACTCTAATTTTTACCCTTATAAAAACGAGCATCAATAAAAATAAAAATCACTAATTTAGCAAGAAATAAAAAAACATGTAGTGAAAAAAATAAATAACATAATATTCGCAGTTATATTCATAACAGTTATAAAAATTCTATAGTACATAGTAAACAGAAAAAAACGGCAACATTTTTGTTTTCATAAAAGATTAGATTTATAAGAATACGTTTTCTGATTTTTATAGTAGAAGTTTTCAAGATGGTAGTTAGTTTCTTAAAGTAGAAGAACAATTTACAGCGGTAAATTTACAATTGTTTTTCAAGGCTTAAAAGCCACAACAAGTGGCACATTTTCATTGTAAGGTTATGGTTTAACGAAACATGAAAAAGGGCAGACGCGGTATTGTTATACCAATCGTCTGCCCACATTTATTAGAATAAGAAGTTAGAACAGCTTCCTACAACGATTAAACATACCCAAAAAGATAATCCATTTAAGCACATACATGTATCCAAGTCCTATCCATTCAGTCATGTTCTCTCACCTCCTTCGACCCTAACACTCCTAAAAGAGCAGAAGTGACAGCCATTATTATCTTAAAAATGGTTCTCCATAAGGTTGCATTTTCACTTTTCATAGTCGTTTATATCTTTAAGAATGTGTTACAGAAGAAGTTTCACTTGTCACGTTTTTTTAGGCTCACAACATTATATTTTAATGCTTCTTTCACCTGAACATTTTCTAAAAAGCGATGCGTTCTCTTGTGTTTTGCATCTACTTTCATTTCGGGTAAGAACAAAACCTTTAATCCCTTAATGTTTGTTTTAGGGGTAAATTCTTTGGGAGACTTTGTGGGTGTGGTGCGCATTGTTATTTTTAAATGTGCCAAAACCTGTTAGCTTCACCTTCATAGAATTTTTGTAATTGCGTGCGCATTACATCAACCAATTCGCTAATAACAGCTAAAATATCACTCTTTTTAAGCGTACAGTTGGCTTTGCATTATCTCTGCCAATTGCTCGGTTGTTACCACGCCTACATGGCAAGCACGTGCATACCATTGACCTTTTCTACTACTGTTTGTGCGTTTTTTTCTTGATACAATTTGTAACTTACTGACATAATTTTTTTCCTTTCTTTTAAATTGTGTGTATTAAATTATTAAGTTGATTTTTAAGTTATCATCATTAAGAGACAAATAAACATTAGTCGACATTTGTTTTTCTCACCTCTTTATGTTTCAAACTTTAAAACATATTTGGGTTATTTCCTAACCACGATGCAAAGGTAACACACAAACATTCTCTTTGCAATCCCTCACCTACCTATCCATCTCTATATCATGTGATATTAAGTCTTTATTTACCCTCTTATATAATATAATAAGGTGTAAATACACTCATTATAAAAACCTATTTTTTTAATCATACTAACACAAGACTAAACATATTCAGGTATATCTTTCTCACACTCTCCCACCATCTTTTTCTGTTTTATAACCTTACAAAACATTTTGCTTTCTTTGCATATATTCCATTTTTCAACCCTCTTTTTGCATAAAACCAATAACAACCAGCTTTATTTTTAAGCCTGTTTTTAAATTCTTGTGTTCCTATTTCTGTATACAAGCGCATTTTTATAAGCACTATCAATAAGACTTAAAAAAACAAGAAAAACAACCCTAAACCTGCAATAGCTTAGAGTTTACCACACAAAAACATAAGGTTTTAGCATGCAATAGATAAGAGTTTAGCTCCTAATATATCGTGTTTTTCACCCTAAACTCAATACTTTTACACCCCAAACCCTATTTTATAGCAAACAAAAAACACATTATAGAAAAAGCAAAAACCTATATGTTTTAGGTAAAAGTGTAGAAAAAAAGAAACATTTTTCACCCTTCTATCACCATTAAAAACACCATAAAAAGCTTTAGCTATTTTTTTGCTATTTTTAGTGATTTATTGGTACAAAAAAATAGCGCATAAAAAAACATGCAGTATTGCATAAAAAATATTCATTTTTTTACACTAAAAAAACATTCCCTTAAAAAAATTCTTTTTGCACTTTTTTTAAGAGTAGAAATAATAATATATTGTTTTTTTCTTTGTAATTTTACAACACAATATACCTTTCACATCGTAAGGCATAAGTACGCATCTTTTTCACCCCAAAACAGATGCACAAATTTGTAAAAAAACAAGAAACCATGCACTTAAATTGGAAATATTTTTCCCCTACTCACGAAGAAATGGTTGCTACAAAAGAGCTTAGCGAAAAGCTAAACATGAGTAGTACCCTTTGTATCTCTTTTTGGTTAGAAGAGGTATTTACACAGAGTCGGCGGCTAAAAGGTTCTTCCATCCACAGCTATCCGACCTCATAAATCCGTTTCTTTTTAAAAAGATATGGACGTTGCAGTAGATAGAATTAACGATGCAATGGGGCGCAAAAGAACGCATCTTGGTGTATGGAGATTACGATGTAGATGGTTGCACTGCGGTGGCATTGGTTTATAAATTTTTTTGCGTCAATACTATTCTAACATAGAATATTATATCCCCGACCGCTACGAAGAGGGTTACGGTGTTAGCGAAAAAGGTATTGAATATGCTCATAAAGCAGGCATAAAACTCGTTATAATTCTTGATTGTGGTATTAAAGCCATTGAGGAAATAGCTTATGCTAAATCGTTAGGTATCGACTTTATTATATGCGACCATCATGTTCCCTGACGAGCAAATGCCACCTGCTGTAGCAATTATTAACCCCAAAAGACCCGACGACACTTATCCTTTTAAGCATCTTTGTGGCTGTGGTGTAGGCTTTAAATTGATGCAAGCGTTTGCTAAAAAAACAACGGAATATCTTTCTCGCGATTGGTTCCGTTATTAGATTTTTGCGCTGTAAGTATAGCTGCCGACTTGGTACCTGTTGAGGGTGAGAACCGTATATTGGCTTTTCATGGATTAAAAACAATTAAATCAAAATCCGAATATAGGCTTAAAAGCCATTATAGACATTTGCGGTTTAGAGGGCAGAGAGCTTTCGATGAGCGATATTATCTTTTAAAAATAGGCCCTCGAATAAATGCCTCTGGACGCATAGATAACGGTAAACAAAGTGTAGACCTTTTGGTAGAAAAAGACTATTCGGTAGCTTTAATGCAAGCAAAAGCATATAGACGAATACAATGAACAGCGTAAAGACATCGACAAACAAATGACCGAAGAGGCTAACACCATTGTAGACCGTTTGGAAAGTCAGCAAAAAAACAATCGTCTATTATTGTGTACGATGAGAATTGGAAAAAAGGGAGTTGTGGGCATTGTAGCTCTCGATTAACCGAAATTTATTTTCGTCCTACAATTGTATTAACCAAAGATGGACACTTAGCCACTGGTTCTGCACGCAGTGTTATGGGCTTCGATGTGTATGCAGCAGTGAAACATTGCAGAGATTTATTGCTTAATTTTGGTGGTCATACCTATGCTGCTGGACTTACATTGCAATGGAAAGATATTCCTACTTTTAAGAAAAAGGTTTCAAGAATATGTAGATTTACACATCTTACCCGAGCAAAAAAACAAGCCACATTAGATATAGATGCCGTTATTGATTTCAAAGATATTACAAAGAAATTCTTTAACGATTTAAAGAAATTTTGCACCTTTTGGGCCTTCTAATCCTAAGCCTCGTTTCATTACACATAGCGTGTATGATTATGGAACAAGTAAGGTTGTGGGCAGAGAACAAGAACATATTAAATTAGAATTGGTAGACTCTAAATCGAGTCATGTTATGAATGGAATAGCCTTTGGACAAAGTAAATCGGCTCGTTACATTAAATCTAAACGTGGATTCGATATTGCCTACACCTTAGAAGAGAATGTGTTTAAACGCAATGCCGTGCAATTGCAAATAGAAGACATACACCCTTTAGAAGACGACGATAACGAAGCATAACGCATGAGTGCTATTTCTGTTTATAAAGAAATATTAAAAGAACACTGGGGATACGATAATTTTAGAGGCATTCAGGCAGATATTATTTTAAGTATAACCAGTGGTAAAGACACATTAGGGTTGATGCCAACAGGTGGAGGCAAGTCTATAACCTTTCAGGTTCCTGCCCTTAGCATGGAAGGCACTTGCATTGTTATCACTCCCCTCATAGCTTTAATGAAAGACCAAGTGAGCCATTTGCGCTCAAAAGGCATTAGTGCTTACGCCATTTACACAGGTATGAGCAGGCAAGAAACCCTCTCAGCACTCGATAATTGTATTTTAGGAAATGTAAAACTGCTCTACATTTCGCCCGAACGCATTAGTTCCGAACAGTTTCAAAACAAGTTGAAACGCATAAAAGTGAGCTTTATTACCATAGACGAAGCACATTGTATTAGTCAGTGGGGCTACGATTTTCGTCCGTCTTACTTAGATATTGCACAAATAAGAGCGTTAAAACCACAAGCAAAGGTTTTTGGCTTTAACCGCAACAGCTACTCCTCAAGTGGTTAAAGACATTCAAAACAAACTGCAATTTGCACAAGAAAATGTGTATAAAATGAGTTTTGAACGCTCTAACCTATCGTATATAGTGCGTCAAACAGCCGATAAGGAAAAAGAAATGGTGCATATATTGTCGTCTATAACGGGAAGTGCTATCGTGTATGTACGTAGCCGTAAACACGCAAAAGACGTGGCAGAAATGTTAGAAGATAATGGTATTAGTGCTACTTTCTATCATGCTGGATTAGAATTGCTCACCAAAGACACGCGACAAACAGAGTGGCAAGAAGATAAAAAACGGGTAATGGTGGCTACAAATGCGTTTGGTATGGGCATTGATAAGCCTAATGTGCGTTTGGTGATACACTTAGATTGCCCTAATTCGATAGAAGCTTTATTTTCAAGAAGCAGGACGAGCAGGACGAGATAAACAAAAGGCTTATGCTGTATTGCTATACAATAAAGCAGACGAACAAAAGCTACAAAAACGCATTAGCGACACTTTTCCGCCTAAAGATTATATCATTAAGGTGTACGAACACTTGGCTTTCTTTTTTCAAGTGGCAGCCGATTCGGGATTAGGACGTACCTTTGCTTTCGATATAGATAAGTTTTGTCGCACCTTTAAAACACTTTCCTGTGCATGTAAACTCGGCTCTTTTTATCTTGATGCGTGCAGGTTATATATTATATAATGTAGACCCACATGCCAATTCACGAGTGAAATTCTTATTAGAAAGGCACCAATTAGACACACTTAACCACCTTTCACCACAAGAAGACGCGGTTGTAACGGCTCTTCTACGCCTTTATGGCAACTTATTTATAGACTATGGTTATATAGACGAGGCTCTCATAGCGCAAAAAATCGCAACTTAATCGTCAGCAAGTGTACCAGTGTTTAAAGGGATTAACTAATATACATGTTCTTCATTATATACCTCAAAAGCAAGTGCCTCAAGTGTCTTACACGCAAAATCGTATTGAAACATCGCGCGTTAGATTATCGCCTAAGGTGTACGAAGAAAGAAAAGAGGTGTTTGTAGCACAGATAAATGCCATGATTAGTTATGCTAAACACGCTGATTTATGCAGAAGTAGAATGTTATTGCGTTATTTCGGAGAGGAACATTCGCAAGATTGTAAGCAATGTGATGTGTGCATTGAACGGGTAAAACATGAAAAAGCATTGAAAAAAATTTACCCATGGCAATGGAGCAAATAAAAAAACTTTTTGAAAAGTAAAAACAAAGTGTTAATAGACAGTGTGTATGCTTTAAACTTACCAGAAGAACTTTGTAAAGAGGCTTTAAGAACGCTTATAAACGAAGAAGAAATGGAGATTGATTCGGGATTTATTCGTTTAAAGTAAACAAGTTGCTCACCATTCAATGTATATCACACGCATATTATCTTTAATAGTTTAAAACATGAAACCACAATTATCTATTCTTATTCCTACAAAAAAATTATGTTTGCGTTCGTCTTGTCAAAGAGTTGGTAAAACAAGCAACTGCTATTCAGCATCTTACCTTTGAAATTATTGTGGCTGATGATGGGTCTGATAAAAAAAGAAACTATTGAAGAAAAATAAAGAAATTAACCAACTTTTTACATTGCAAATACATGATAAGAGAAGTAAATGTGGGTCGCTCTGCTATCAGAAACTTTTTGGCTCTGCAAGCACAATACACTCATTTACTATTCTTAGATAGCGATGTTTATTTGCCCACACCTTTATTTTTTTACAGCAATATCTCGATAGTATTCATTCTGCATCGGTGGTATATGGTGGCACAATAAACGATAACAATAGTGGTAAATGGCAAGGAAATTTGCGCTATAAATACGAAAAAGATAGCGAAAAAGCACGGTTTACAACAAAGACAAGCATCGCCTTATCGCTCTATTTTGCACTCAGAACTTCTTAATAGCTAAAGAAGTGATGCTTAATAACCCCTTCGATGAAACGATAAAAGCCTATGGTTACGAAGATGTTGTCTTAGGAAAAGACTTAGAAAAAGAATGCTATTACGATAAAAACACATCGACAATCCTATTCTTATTTGCGAGTTTGAAGAGAATAAAGATTATCTAAACAAAAATAAAAAAACATCTCTTGTTACCTTACATAGCATTCAAAAATAAGATAGGAAACCACTCTCAATTAGTTGTTGCTATGCACTTAATTAAGAAACTACATCTTACAAAAAATAGCGGGTAAAAGCGTTTATATTAGGACAAAACACGTTAGAAAAATAAACTTATTTATAGCAACAATCCGTCTTTATTCTTATTGAAATTGTATAAAAATAGGCTACTTTATATCAATTCAAAAATGCCCGTAGGACGTCGTCTATTCAAAAGCTTTCTAACTTGAAAGGTGTTATCTCTTGTTCTTTTAATAAGTGCCATTGATACTTTATAGTGTCGAGTGCAAGGTCGGCACGGTTATTATCTTCGCTTAAATGACACAACCAAACATGCTTTAATTGCTTGGTTGCATAACGCGCAAGAGTAGCTCCACAAGTGGAATTACTCATGTGTCCTGTGTCTGAAAGGATACGCGCTTGTAAATGCAAAGGGTATCTTCCTGAACGCACTAAACCCTCATCGTGATTTGCTTCTATTACTAAATAATTGCAAGACGACACTATTTTTACCCACCTCGGGAGTAACTTTTCCCACATCAGTGATAAGCCCAAACACTATATCTTCTGTCTTTTATAAAGGTATCCTACATTATCTCTACTGTCGTGAGGAACGCCAAATGGTGTTATCGTAAACTGATTTAATAAAAAAATGTTTCACCTTTATTTATCACTCGTACATTAGACTTCCTGGCACTTTTTTTCTTACACAATAATTCTGTAAAATGCCTATATGAACATCTTTTGTAGCATAAACTGGGGCATCAATCTCCATACTAAATGCGCCAACAGCTTTAATATGGTCGGCATGGTCGTGAGTTATAAGGATATTCTTTATATGAGATAAAGACAAACCATAGTCTTTAAAATACTTCTTTATAGCACGAATACTCACTCCAGCATCTATCAATAAGCCATCAGTTTCTGTGTAAAGAAAGTAGCAATTACCACTGCTTCCACTCCCTAAAGACAAAAAAATTTTTACCATTGTTTTTAATATATTTAGACACAAAAAGTATAAAAAAATAGCCGAAAAACACCCAACTTTTTATTTACTTTTTGTAACGTCATTTCAGCATAACAAATATGTTTTTTTATAAGGCTATTCAGCATCTTTTCACTCTTATCATGTTGTTTTTATTAACATGTTGCACACTCTCTTCAAAAAGAAAAAAAGACTTGAAACAAACGGCAGAGAGCTTTGCTCTTAACTTATATTCGTGGCAGTTAGACCATGCAATGAACCAATGTACACCTTCTTCAAAGAAAGCTATTCAGTTTTTAGCGTCTAATCTTTCGGAAGAAGATGTGGCTCTTATTCAAGCACAAGAAGCATATCCTGAGGTTGAAGTGAGTTTCGATAATCCACAAAAAGAAGACACTTTGGTTACCATTTACATAAAAGTACAAGGTGCATTGCTTATGAAACAACTCGGAAAAACCTTTACAACCAACAGACAATGCCTACTTTTTCGGTGAACATGATATACAAATATAATGAATGGAAAGCTGATGCTTTAAGCATTAAAGAATATGCTAATAAGCCCCAAGAGATGAAATAAGACACTAAAACGAAGTGTATATTAACAAAAGAAAAACACCCTAAAAAAAGTAATATTTTTAGGGTGTTTTTTTCTTTATGAAAGTATGTTTTTTTGCCATTAACTCATCGCATTTACACTAAAAAAATTAACGAGTTGTTAATAATATCATCGCCCACTTTAGTTATTCTTAAGCGATATTTATCGGTAAATTCAATCTTCATTTGCTTTTTAGGACCAAACAAATTAGGCGAAATAGCAAGTGCTACATGTCCCATAGTGTTTCTTAAATTCACCTCAACACAAGGGTGAAGCGCAAAAAGAGTTGGCATTTTTTTGTTGTAACAATCATCATATCAACTCCAAGATTACCAATATAACGACGATAAAAACAATTAGAAAAGAGTTCGACAAGCTTGTTTTGTACTTTTTTTAATAGCTCCACAGACACAAAACGAGTAACTATTTCGCGCTTTGTAACCTCATTTGTGAGTAAATTTCCTGTATATGCTCTGTTTTCAGTTGAGAAAAATAGAAAGTCCTTTATAAATTGCTTTTACCCTTATCGTTTATATAAAACTCCATTCCAAAGTCTAAAATCTTGTTATAAAAAGGCTCAATAATAAGTCCTTTTTGTTGCTCTAACACGTTTTTAATCCAGCCTTTGTTCGAAGGGTCTAAGGTTTCGCGAATATATCTCACCCCTCTTCCGCTACTACTCCATGGTGCTTTAACCACAAAATGCCCATGATTAAGTCCAAAATAACGTTCCACAATGTCGTGTGTACCAGCAAACCAAATGGTTTCTCCTACCAATTGTTCGTCAAGCTCTAATAACTGAGGGAGTATTTCAGTAGCCGCAAACTCTCTACTGCTTAGTTGTCTTATTTTATCCAACTGTTTTTTTCGTTTGGCAATACCATTTCTAATGCTTTATTCATGGCTACCAATTCGGCACAAATAGCTTTATCCCACCCCCATGGCATCACGTTAATAGATGTTTCATCTAAGCTCATTTGCCTTAAATCAGCTTGTTCTACAAACTCTACATGCTTAGCATAATCGGCTAAATGACGCACCGATTCTAATGCAGCCTCTTTGTTATCTACTAACACTAAGTCGCCTTCTTTGGCATAAAGTGCAGGCAGAAAGCCCAAATCTGCTCGTAAACGACGGGCTGAATGAGGTGCTGTAAAGACACTTTCGTTAAGTGCTAAAGCTATATCATGTTCAGGATTAAAGATGTGTAAATTCATAATAATAAAGAAAAGAATAATGTGTTATACCCAAAGGGCTATCCATGAAAAATGTGTTTTATAAGATGTTGCTCTGCAAAAGGTAGTGTAAAAAAATTTGAAGCAAAGAAATAATAAGAAACATTTATGCGCTTTTTAAAATAAAAAAAGCCAACAAAAAGCTATAAAAAAATAAATAGATGAAACTTATAAGCATCATCTATTTACCTTTTTATCATCTGTCTTTTAATAAAAAAAGAATTCAGTGTTTTTGAATGAAATTATCTACAAATGCAGGCAATTGCTTAATATCTTGAATGGTTATTTGAGGCATATAATTAGGGTAAAACGTCTATACTTTGTGAGTGAATATTCTCACCTTGATTCGCTAAACACACTGTTAACCACCCCAATTGATTAGGCGTTACAAAATCTTTCTTTATATTATCGCCCACATACACCTTTTTATAATCAGGAAAAAGCTTATCAAAATAAGTATAATTAGCAAGCGATGGTTTTTCAGACCCAAACTCTTCGGAAATAACAACACACTTTTTTTTCAATCCACTTATTAAGCTCCAAGGCTTCTATTTTTATTATTTTGCGTTACACTCCTACCATCGGTTATAATACCCATGCTTATATTTTTTTCTGTTTTTAAAGCATTAAGAACTTCTATTGTATCGTGATGTAATACTATAGAAGGCTTTAAAGTTCGATACATTTGCAACAAACTTTCAGGTGTTTCTTTTGTAGTTAAAACACTACAAATGTTATGAAATGCCGACTTTTTGCTAAGTAGCTATCCATCATTAGAGCATAAATAACACTTTTTTTCTACCTGTGTTTCTTTATGCAGATGCAAAGCAATGGCATTATAAGCAGCTCTTAAATATCCCATTTCAGGATATAAAGTATCATCTAAATCGAAACAAACTAACACCTTACACATAAATAGCATCATCGTAACGGAGCATCAACATACCATCTTTCCAATCGTCATGATAACTCAAAGTAAAGCCTAATATATATTCTAACATCATGTATTTAGGATAATTAGCTCCTGCATAATAACTTAAAGGATAGCCTCCTCCAAAGCGAGGATTTATTTCTATCCCCACAACATCATGTGTAGTAGGATTATAAAACAATTGAATACAAATGCACCCCACACACCCTTCAATATAATTTAAGCGTTCTTTTAAATAATTAAGAACATCATTTTTAGCCGTTCTACCTTTATTTATTTCACCTGCTCTTACCTCTATTCGTTCTCTCGGAACGATACATTTCAGTTGATTATCTCTGCCATAATACATATCTACGGTATATTCTTGATAAACATTTTTATCAATATATTCCATAAAAATGAGTTTTTCATCATTTAAGATGTCTGGAGTAAGCTCCTCAGCACTCTTTATATAATGCAGATTAGTGCTAAGAGAACCATCGTAAGGCTTAGCAAACATGGGGAAAAGATGGGTTATTTTTTTATCTATTACATGTGGCACTTTTTATGTTGTGTTGCTCGAAAAAGCCCCCGTATTTCTTTTTATCTCTACATATAGAAATAAAACTTTCGTCGCTCACCATGATGTAGATACCCTGTTTTTCAAACTCTTTTTATGTTGAGAAAGCATTAACAACTCTGTATCTATTGTGGGAATAACTAATTTAATTTGCTCTTTCACACATAAATTTAAGAGATATTCGGGATAAGATTCATCTGTTACACGAGGCACTTGAAAGCATTTATCGCTGATATAAGCTCACAGGTGCCATTGTAGGATTTAAATCGGTAGTGAATATTTTAGCATCAACACTGAGTTTTTTTAGCTGTTTCTTGAAATGCTTTCACTAAGGCTACACGCTTTCCTGCCGAAGTGATTAAAAATATTATTCATAGTAAATACGAGTTTAATTTGTTCCATCAAAGGCGTCCATAGTTGCTCTTCCATCTTGCGATATATCGGCTTTTTGAATACCTTTTTTTAAGGTGATAAACACTATTTTAAGGTCGGTAAGAAACGAACAATTGTCTACATACCACACATCTAACTTGAATTTATCTGTCCACGAAATAGCATTTCTGCCATTACATTGCGCCCATCCCGTTATACCCGGTTTGATGTTATGTCGTCGTGCTTGCTCTTTTGAATATAAAGGAAGATATTTAACCAATAAAGGACGTGGCCCAATGAGCGACATTTCGCCCTTAAACACATTGATAAGTTGTGGCAATTCGTCGATACTGGTAGACCTTATCCACTGTCCTACCTTAGTTATACGAACTTCATCGGGCAGTAGATTACCATCTTCATCTCGTTCATCGCTCATTGTTTTAAACTTTATAATCTTAAAGATTTTTGGCATCTTTCCCGGGTCGCTCTTGTAAAAAGAAAGCCCCTGCCCCTTATTTGCACGCTTTAAGAATAGCCATACAAGCAACAAGAACCAACTTATAAGCAATAACACCACACCAGATACAACAATATCTATCAATCGTTTAAAGAAATGTTTATACATAATAGGTTGCAAAAATTAGAAAAAATCTCTTTAACCTCAACGTGTTAAAGAGATTTTTGCAAGTTTATTGTTCCGCAGAAAACATAGGGTCGTCGTAAGGAAGCATAATGCTTTTCTGCTTTTCGAGCTTCAATATGTTTTCGGGAACATATTTTTTTATCTACTACAATACGGAAGAAATACTCATCAAACCATGACATGATAAGATAGCCATCATGACCGTATTCTGCACCCCAACTATTCTCCACTTTCCACTTCTTTGGTTGTCCTTTTTCATCTAAATCAACCGCTGTAAGCGTCATTGCATGCGTGCTACCACTATCGAATGTTGGTATTCTTTGTGCTTTATTCATGCTAAAAAGAAATGTTAAACAAGCTACCATAATCGTAGTTATTTACATCTAAATAGCCACGTTTTTTTGTCTAATTGCTTACCCACATCGTAGCTGGTGTATAGCTTTTTAGTGCCATCTTTTAACGAGTTAATAGCCATTGTGTAGATATCTTCCATGGGCAAATTGATATACTTCCAGTTTTGTCCATCTTGTGTATGGCGGTCTAACTCTATTTCGTACACTTTATAATAAGGACGACTGGGGTCGTTCATAGCCATAATAAACGAACCATTTTGTGGTTTTCCCACTGTTTCTTGATAGAAAGAAAGCGGTGTATAGCTTTTTTTCTGGCGTTACAGTTTTGCCTTGTTTATCTTTGAAAAGCATAGTTAAATTGCTTAATAGGTTCGCCTAATGTTAGACTAAGAATGCCATAAACAGTGCCTAACATTTGTGTTTTACGTTTTGCAATGTCTGCTTTTTTCTTTCCACCATTCACCATATCGCGCAATTCTAAACCAAATTGGCGCAATTGAGATGATATAATACTTGCCATGCGACTGGTGTTTTTCTGCCGAATAGGTTTCAGGAAACACCTCTTTAGGCACTAAACCATATTTATCTACCAAGTCTGCAACACCGCAAAAAGGTACCCCCATCGTTTATAGGATTCTTAAAAAAAGAACTGTACATCTTTATGGTCTAAAGGTTTATTGGCAGTGTTTATTGCTCCCTCGAGCATGATATTTTGCTTTTTTTCTAACTGGTCGTAAAAACAAATAAGCCTGAGAATATTCCACATTGATAGTGTCTTTGTGCGCTTTAGCAAAGTTTCCTCTAAACACATTTAAGCCCGTAAACATCCAACAACGTCCACTACTTTTTGATTATGTATTTTTGTTTAATTGTTTCTACACTAAAATAAGTGTCGATAGCACCTGCATTAGCATGATTACGTGCTAAATCGTCGATAGAATTTGAGGTAATAGCATTATAAAAGTGCCTTATTTTGTGCCGAAGTGTTATGCGTTTTTACTGAAAGATTGAAAGCATTTCGGCTGTTATTCCTCCTTGTTTTTTTGTTGTGCCATAGTTGTGCTACATAAAAGCCACACATACGCCAAATAGAATTGTTTTTATCCATAGGTTTTATTGTGTATTGTGTTTTTGCAAAAATAACATTTTTGAGTTATAAAAGTGTAATTTCACAATATAGCTTAATGTTATTTAGCTTATCTAAACCAATATAATAGCTTTTTATAATGCAATTTAAACTGCCACAAAAACGGTAGAAACACACTTTTTATGTAGGTTTAATGTAGAAGACAAACCTGCCTGTGTGGCTACCTTGAGATGCTATTGTGGGCTGACACCAATAATAAATAAGGAGATGTTGTTTAATGAGTTCGGCATAAAAACCAATCGCATGGAAGGTTCATTTTTGTGTTTCGCAAAGATGTAACACAAGTTTTTGCAGGGCTTCATGGTTTACATAATAAGCTCCAGTCATGCGGTCTCTATCGCCAACATATAACACTTTGTTTTTGTCGCTTACTTCTTGGCACGAAACGTAGCCGAGTGTCTTCGTAAGAAATCATGCTTGCACCACTTGAAAGTTCATTTAATTCGTCTAAACTCTTATTAAAAAAATTTTTCGCAAAACACGACTCGTTTAAACAAATATCGTCTTCTAAAACAAGAGCACCATCGAGCTGTTGGTCTACAATGGCTTTGCAAGCTAAAATGTGTTTATAAGCACAAGAGGTTTGGGCATCTACCTTTTTCATGCCACCACCAAAATAATGGTTTAACACTTCGGGAGTTAAATCGGCAATATCTCCTTCGGTTATAAATTCAAAAGGCATTTTCATGCGCCCTAACATTTGCGTTATATGTTGTTCACGGTCTTGATATCCTGTTTTAACATGGCACACAAAAACCTTTTTACGATGTAAATTTAGCTCCATTGTTTTATGTAATTAAGCCCACAAAGGTGAGCTATTTTAACACAAAAATAGTTATATTTTTTGTAACTTATTAAGTTTTTAGGAATAAAAGGCACAAAAACAAACAAAAAAACGCTTACTTTTGCACACATGAACCATACACCTTTATATACAAACAATGTGATGCTAACACTACAACAAGTGTTAGAAACATTAAATGTGGATAAGTTTTTTATATTAACCGACGAAAACACACAACAACTTTGCTACCCCATTTTAGGCAAAACACCTATATTGCAGGGGGCAAAACACATTGTGGTGAAACCTAACGACGAGCATAAAACAATAGAAAGCTTATCTTTTATATGGAAAAGCTTAGAAGATGGCGGGGCAACACGCCATTCTTGCCTTATAAACCTCGGTGGTGGAATGGTAACCGACATGGGTGGATTTGCTGCGGGAACGTTTAAAAGGGGCATAAAGTTTGTAAACATTCCTACCACTTTATTGGCTATGATTGATGCTTCCTTAGGGAGGTAAAACAGGAATAAACTTCTATTCTCTTAAAAAAACAACATTGGTTTTGTTTGTTCACCCGCAAGCAGTTGTGATAGATAAGTGCTTTTTAGTCACGCTAACACCTCACGACTTACGGTCGGGATACGCAGAAATGATAAAAACACAGTTTGCTTTCTAACGAGAAAAATATGGGCTGAAACATTGTCGTTTCCCTTATGCAATGGAGCAGAAACGCTTAGCCTCGACATGATAAGAGATAATGTGAATGTTAAGGAAAGCATTGTTACACAAGACCCATACGAAAGAGGTTTGCGAAAAGCACTCAACTTAGGACATACCATGGGGCATGCTTTTGAAACCTTAATGATGCGCCACAACACGCCAATAGCTCACGGTTATGCGGTAGCTTGGGGTTTATTGGGCGAATTATATTTATCGGTTATTCACAAAGGTTTCCCCTCTTACGTTCTACAACAAACCTCTCGATTTATAAACGATTATTATGGACGAATAAACATTTCGTGTAACGACTATGATGAGTTAATAGAACTGATGAAACACGATAAGAAAAACAAGGGAAACGCTATTTGTTTTACGCTTTTAAAGAATATTGGTGAGGTGGTTCTGGATTGTGTTTTTAAGGAAGAAGACCTTAAAATGGCACTCGATTTTGTGAGAGAAGGATAGCCAACAAGTTGTTTCTTTTACATTGATTTTTCTCTTTATTTTTTTAATGTTATTTCGGCTTACAAAAAAATAACTGTTGTTGAAAGATGATGAAACAACAAAAAAAGGGGTTGTTTTTGAAAGCACATTTGCCAAGCGTGCAGAAACGAGCAGTTTTTGAGGGGTGTTTTTTTAGCTGTTTTTTTCTAAACATTTTAGGTTAAAAACACTATATATCAAGTATTTATAAAAACAACGGCTTATATTTTTATGCTCCAATCTCTTGTGTTTTAGCCCTCAATATACAGGTGTTTTAGGGTGTAATAGCTTGTATATTATGTTATAAACACTAAGCTATTGCATGGTAAAACACAAGCTTTTACAAAAAGGGCTTATTTTTTTACACGGCAAAAAATGTTGTTACAGAAATGTAAAAACATATAGGGTTTTAGGGTGTTAACGCATTTTTTTGTCCCATAAAGGGCATTTATTTATTCATAAAACGATGTAAAACCTTAGCTATTTTTTTCTATAATTCGTTTTTAAGTATCCCGAACAGCGGTGTAAAAGGTGGTGTTTTTGCGCTACGATAAGCAACAAAAAGGTGCATACCCTTTAACAAGTATGCACCTTTTGTTTTTGTTTAATTATTCTAGAAGCGAGATTTATTTCAACTTTAAGTCATATTTTTCTGCACCTTCAACAGCACCTTTTAAGGTCTGCACCTACGATGCGTACGATAGAATCGCTAACTTGTAATAGATACAAATCGTCTTCTTTAGTTTTACCAACTAACTTCATAGCTTTCACTTCTTTACCATCTACCATTTCAGTGATGCTTTCTACCTTACCAGTAGTTGCGAAAGTTTTGTCTCCTTCCTTAGTTCCTACGTAAGTTTGTGTAAGAGAATAGCCCACAGTAGAGTCTGCTGCAGCAATAGCAATGTTGTATTTAAGACCTTTACAGTCGGCAGCTGGAACCATACCTTCATAGCGTACGCTGTCGTTAAGTGTAGAGTCTGTCATTGCAGAGTCAGTACCATTGCTGTTAGAAGCTGTTTTTACCGTTGTTGTTACAAGCAACAATTGCAGCACAAAAAGCTGCCATTAAAAAATACTTTTTCATCTTTTTCAAATTAAATTATTATTGGTTGCAAAAGTAGAATTATTCTTTTAAATATCAATCTATTTAATATTTAATTATCGTTAAGAGCTTTTATTTTGAGCAAGAACAATTTTTTTATTGCACTTACATCTACTTGCAATAAAGCCATCTATTGAGCATTTTCCTGCTCCTGCAATCCATAAAAGCGTGAAAGCTACGAGATAAACAAAAGGCAAGTTCTCCTTCGTTAATGCTTGCTCCATGAGCTACAAAAAAGGCAACTGCCATGGTAAATATCATAGGAATTAAGGCTAAACGAGTGAGAAATCCCACGATTACAGCCACACTGCATACCAATTCGCTAAAAAAATAGCAAGTGTTAGAGCCACTTCGGAATTAAGTCCGAGCATTGGAGGAAATTGGGTTGACATGGCATCGAACGCCATTAGCTTTTTGTAAACCATGATTTGCTAAAAAGCAAACTAAACACAACACGAGCCACCAAAAGAAGGACTGTTGTTTTTACAACTCTCATTTTTAAAAAGAGAATAAACATTTTTAATACGGTCACATTGTTACTTTGTTTTATTTTTAATAATTGATTATAAGGAAAAAGAAATTAGGGCTTTTTATATATAAAGGTGAAATGTTTTAAAGCCTCAGCTATGATTGTTTACTAAAATGTGCAAAACAATTTGAGCTGTTAAAACGTTTCCTGAATAAAGAAAAACAAAAAGTGGACAACATTTTTGATTATCAAATAATGTTGTCCACTTACTATAGATTTGTTCGCTTATAAGTATTCACTTACTTAATAATGTTCTTATTTAGAAGCCTTCTTTTCTAAGAAAGAAAAAAGCATCCAAACAAGCTTTTCTTGACCTTTTTAAATAATCACTCATTAAAGCAGCTGTTACATCATCATTTCTTCGTTAGCTAATTCGATGATAGCTCTTTCTTGAGCAATAAGAGTTTTTAAAAGTGTCTAAAAACTCTGTCTAAAAGCATGACGTCCTTCACGTTCAAAAACCATCTTCTTTAAGGTTTGACACCTTAAGATATTCGCTATAACGGTTTTCAGGACGTTCTCCTAATTGTAAAATGCGTTCAGCTACTTCGTCAACTTGCTCTGCAACAGTGTTGTAAAAGCTTTTTCATAAAGACTCCGTGAAGTGTAAAGAAACCTTTTCCTCTTACGTTCCAATGAAATCCACGAAGATTAGCATAGAACACTTGATAGTCTGCTAATAGTTGATTAAGAGCTTGTGCAACTGGTTGCACTTTAGCATTGTCTAATCCTAAAAAAATCTAATGTCTTCATAATCTTTTTCCTTTAATTTATTTATATTGTTTTTGTTAATTATCTTTTGACAATGCAAAGGTAGCAAGTTAAGAAATAACCAACAAACGTTTTTATCTATAGTGATATAGATTTTTATTTATAGTTTTAAAAAGAATAAATTAGCCAATAACATTTCACGCATTCTGTCTTCGAATGCAGATAAAGCAACTTTCGCTCCTTCGCCCATAGCAATAACAATTTGCTTGTAAGGAACGCTTGATACGTCTCCAGCAGCATACACTCCTGCTACAGAAGTTCTGCAATGAGCATCAATTATCACTTCTCTTGCGCGTGTAAGTTCGAGTTCTTCAGCGAAAGGAGCACTGTTAGCAGAAAGTCCGATTTGTACAAATATACCGTCAAGGCTTATCTCTCTTTCTACATCTGTTGTTCTGTCTTTCACCTTTAAACCAGTTACTTTTGTCTCCATTTCCTAAGACTTCAGTTGTTTGAGACGACTTAAATATCTCAATATTTCCCATACTTGCCGCCTTATCTTGTAGCACAGTGTCGGCTCTTAAAGTGTCTGCAAACTCTAAAACGGTAACCTTTGAACAAATACCAGCAAGGTCTATAGCAGCTCAATACCAGAGTTTCCGCCTCCAATAACAGCAACATGCTTTCCTTTATAGAATGGTCCGTCGCAATGAGGACAGAAATGAACGCCTTTACCCATGTATTTTGCTTCTCCATCTACATTTAGTTTTCTCCAAGAAGCACCTGTTGCAAGGATAACAGCTGGTGCAATAAACACTTCTCCACCCTTAACTGTAATACGTTTAGTAGGAGTTGAAAGGCTCACCTCTTTAATACTACGATTTTCAAAACACTTCAATATCGTAGTCGTTAATATGCTCTTTTAAATCGGAAGCAAGTTTAGCACCTGTTGTTTTAGGAACAGATATAAGGTTTTCGATACCAACTGTTTCTTTAACCTGTCCTCCGATAGTTTCTGCAACAATAGCTACTTTCAAGCCTTTACGTGCAGAATAAATTGCAGCAGACGAGCCAGCAGGGTCCTCCACCCACAACAATTACATCGTAATTTCTTTCTACTTGTTCGCCATCGCTATCGAATGAAGAACCAAACTTATCTTCTAATGCTTGTAAAAGAGTACCGAAATCGCTCTTTCCAGAGTGAAATAGTTCATCATCGATAAACACTGCTGGTACACCTTGTAAGTGTTTAGCTTCTACTTCTTCTTGGAAATTCTCTCCAACAATAATCTCGTGAGAGATAGAAGGGTTAAGAATGGCCATGATGTTTTAATGCTTGTACAACATCAGGACAGTTTGTACAACTTAAAAAGAAACATAAGTTTTAATGTCTATCTCCGTTGATAGCTTTTACACGCTTAGCGATTGTAGCATCAGGAAGATTCTTTCCTTTTTCCATCTGCATTATAAACAGCAAGAATAAGAGTGGTAAATTCGTGTCCATTAGGCACACCTCTAAAAGGTTACACCTATATCTTTGCCGTCTTTAAGAATAATAAATTTAGTTGTACGCTCTTCTGTTTCTTCGGTTACAAGAGAAAGTTTATCCGATGTAGAAACAAAATCTGTTAAGAACTCTTGCATGGTTTTTAGCACAAACAACGTCCTTATTATAAATCATCTTAAATGTGTATTGAGCATCAAGGTTTGCATAAACACCTTTCACTTGCTCTAAAATTGAGCCTCTAACATATAATATATAAATGTAATAATGTAATGTGAAATGCTCTCTCAACACACATTGAGCGAGCCTCGAATTAGCTTTTAAAATTTAAGCTCTGTTCTATTAAATTGTTATAGTAGGTATAAAATCATTCCCCTCTAATGTTTTATGAACAAAATAAAGGGGGAATAATATATATTGTATAATCTAATTAGATTTTTACCAACAAGGTCAATGCTTGGAGTTAATGTTTCTCCACCTTTCTTCCACTTAGCTGGACAAACTTCACCTGGGTGATTTGCAACGAATTGAGCTGCTTCTACTTTACGTACAAGTTCCTCTGCATTACGTCCAACGCTGTTATCTTGAATTTCAGCAAGCTTAATCTTACCTTCTGGGTCTACAACGAATGTACCACGATAAGCCATACCTTCTTCTTCAATATACACTCCGAAGCCTTTAGCTAACACAGCCAATGGGTCTGCAAGCATAGTGTATTGAATCTTCTTAATGCTATCTGAAGTGTCATGCCATGCTTTATGTACGAAGTGAGTATCACAACTTACAGAGTAAACCTCTACACCCATTTCTTGTAATTGGCTATACTTTTTCTTGTAAGTCAACTAATTCTGTAGGGCATACAAAAGTGAAGTCTGCTGGATAAAAGAAGAAGATTGCCCATTTACCTTTTAAATCTTCACTTGAAACTGTTTTGAATTCTCCATTTTGAAAAAGCTTGAACTTTGAATTCAGGCATTTGTGCGTTGATAATTGTTTGCATAATTCTTATTATATTTTTAATTGTTTTACTTTTTATTATTATCTTATTTTGTGTAGGTTAACATCTCACTCATAGCGATGCAAAGATAATAACCAAACACTATGTTTTTATCTTTTAAACGACAAGTCGATTACTTTAAGCGTGAGTCTACTACGTCCCAATCAATAATATCCCAAACTGCTGCCAAGTGATCTCACACGCTTGTTTTGATAATCTAAGTAGTAAGCATGTTCCCAAACATCAATTCCCATCAAAGGATTATTACCATGACGAAGAGGATTTCCTGCATTTTGTTCTTTTGTTATCACAAGTTTTCCGTTTACATCTTGAGATAACCAAGCCCAACCAGAGCCAAATAATGTTGCTCCTGCTTGTGAAAACTGCTTTTTAAACTCGTCGAAACTACCGAAAGTCTTCGTTATTTCTTCTGCCAATCTACCAGTAGGTGCGTTATCTTTTACAGGAGATTTAAATTGACCAAAATAGAAAGCGTGATTTAAAGTCTGACCTGCATTATTAAAAAAATAGGACCATCTGGTGCTGTTTTTACTATTTCTTCTACGGTTTTACCAGCAAACTCTGTACCTTCAACAAGAGTATTTAAAGTTGTTACATATGCTTGGAGATGCTTTCCGTAATGAAAGTTTATGGTTTGTTCGCTTATCACTGGTTCCAAAGCATTTGGTGCATAAGGAAGACTGGCATTACTATATTCATAATAAATAATATTTTTTTGTTAATAACATCGTCTGTTCTTATGTTCTCACACTTCTGTGATTTTTTTACATTGCAAAGTTACCAATAATAAATAAAACATCAAACAGATAATTTCTATCTATATATAGATATTTTTCTATTTATACCACTCTTTTTGCCAATAAAAAGCCTCTTCTCGTCGCTTTAATTACTTATTATTAAGCCTAAAAAAATATACTCCTAATCCTTTTGTAGAATACCTAAAAAAAGCGTAACTTTGCTATCATTACACATTATATTATATATGACTTTACAACAATTAGAATATATCATATCTGTTTATCGCTTTAAACATTTTGCAAAAGCTGCCGAGCATTGCAATGTTACACAGCCCACTTTAAGCTCTATGATACAAAAGCTTGAAGATGAATTAGGCGTTAAAATATTCGATAGAAAGAAGCAACCAATTGCAACTACTGCTCCGGGAAAGCTTGTTATAGAGCATGCTTGGCGTGTATTGCAAAGAGCAAGACGCTTAAAAAGAAGCTCGTAGAAGAAGAAAAGCATTCGTTAACTGGAACTTTTAAGATTGGAATTATTCCCACAATTGCTCCTTATCTCATTCCTCGTTTCTTTCCTCAACTCATGTCTAAGTATCCTAATTTAGACGTAAGAATTACCGAAATGAAAAACTGAAGAATTAAAACATTCTATCAAAACGGGCGATATTGATGTCGGAATATTAGCTCTTTTAGACGATATGGACGACTTTGATTGCACGCATTTATTCTACGAACAATTCTTTGTTTACGTCTCTGAAAAACGATATTTTACAAGAAAACACTTCAATAAAGACGAGCGATTTAACCGATGAGTTTTTGTGGTTACTCGATGAGGGACACTGTTTTTAGAGACCAATTGGTTAAGTTTTGTCATCTCAAATCGGCAGATAAGAGTAAGAAAGCATATAGTTTTAGGTAGCATTGAAACATTTATGCGAATGGTAGAAAGTGGAAAAGGAGTTACATTTATTCCCGAATTAGCTCTTTTATCAGCTCACTCCTACTCAAAAAGTTGGTTCGTCCTTTTCGCTATTCCTGTGCCTACAAGAGATGTAACCATGATAACAAGCAAGAATTTCATCAGAAATTCTATTAAAGAACTTATAACAAAAGAAATTCAAGAAGCTGTTCCAAGCGATATGCTAACACTCAAAAACAATTCAAAAGATTATATAAACTCTCCTTTTTCACCTCTTTTTATATAATAAGACATTAAAAAGAACACATTAAAAGAGCTTTTTATAACAACACAACAGCTCATTTTTAAGGTATTAACAAGATGCTCTTTTAAATTTAAAAGAAACCGTTTAAATAATAAAAAGAAAAAAACGTTATAAAGACTATTTGTTTTAGATTGATGTAAAAAGGAATATATTTTCAGAAAAATACACCTTCATAAAAATCTTTATTCTTGCCACATTTTAAGAATAAAGATTTTTATTGTTTTTATTACCTCATTCTCATATTTTTTTATTTTTTTATTGTTCCTTTATTTTTCGCTTAATCTTTCCGTTTTTAGTACGTGGAAGTTGGTTTACATTTCTTATAACCTTAGGCTTCCAATAATCAGGTAACACCTTATTACATATACATTGCGCCTGCTTTTACATCTCCATTTTCAAGAGTTAATACCACCTTTTTGCCCAAATTTCTCATCAGGTTCACCACCTATCATAAACGAACAATTAAGATGTTGTGACAATAAACGTTCTACCTCTTCAACTTGAATTTTTAATTCCTCCACTAACAATCACGTTATCTAATCTGCCTATCACCTTAAATCTACGTTTATCTTCATGAAAGATAACACTATCATTTGTTATCCATTGTTGCATTGTAGCTCCATCTTTTTCATCAACACCAAGTGTTTTTTTAGAAATAACCAACGACCCTTTATCGCTTAACGACACATTTATATGCGAAAAAGGAACATACCATTCACTGGCATTTTCACCATTTAACCTACGTAATGCTATGTGAGAACAAGTTTCTGTCATGCCATACGTACTCCAAACGGCATGTGGAAAAGACGCTAACACACGAGATAGTTTCTCATCAATGGCACTTCCTCCTATTATTAAATGCTTAATATTACGAAGTAATTCCCGCTTCTTTTGGCACCTTTAAACTTTCATATACCTGCATCGGAACCATGGCTGCAAACACAGGAGCTTGTGTTAAGTGTTGCAAAGGACGAGCCGACGGTTCTACCACCTTTAATTTCAAGTTACATTCTACGGCTCTTACCACCATCATCATGCCCCCATATGGTTTAAAGACAAACATAACAGAGCCTCATCGTTGGGTTTTAGTTGTAAAAAACTACAAGTGTTTTTAGCACTCTCACGCATGTCCTCCTTTAAAAGATGCAATTGTTTAGGCTTTCCTGTTGAACCACTTGTATGCACCACCATAGTGTTGCTATCGTTATTCCATAGTTCTAAAAACTCTTCGAGTACCATAATTCGTCTTTTTTAAGTAGCAATGGCATTTCAATATTATTGGTATAAAGCATTCCAGTACCAAGACCTTGTGGCAATCGTTCGTTTTTCAGAATATACAAACGAAGTCCATTGAGCGATAGCATTTTAAGCCAATATTACTTTCTAAAGCACTTGTACTCCACGAAAGTATGCCTCTTTCTCGTGCTAAGTTTATCCATTCAGTTGCTCCACTAATACCTCCGTGTAACGATGGTTTAAGAATAATGTAATGCGGGTTTATTTCTTCTAATAAAGATATTTTTGTCTTTGGTTTCATTTATGCCAATTAGTTCCTCATCTAAGGCAATAGGAATGGGCGTATTTAAGCATAGTTTGCGCATAAAAGAATAGTTTTTGGGTGCTATAGGTTGCTCTATCGAATGCACATTATAGGCAGAAAGTTTATCTAAACACCTTTCCACATCGGTGGTTTTAAAAAGCTCCATTGGCGTCAACTCTAATCTCCAAACGGCTTTCATCATATCTTTCGCGTACAGCTGCTAACAACTTTAGTTCTTGTTGAAAGTCTATTGCGCCTATTTTTAAACTTAATACACTGAAAAACCTGCCGACAATTTATCTTCTAATCGTTGCATCATTTGCTCAAAAGAGCCCATCCACACCAATCCATTTATGCGTATTCCTTCTTCCATTCTCGTAAATGCTGTGTCGTAAAAACAGTCCCTTTCCCCTGCTTTTAGTTGCAAAAAGAGCTGTTTCTAAACCAAAAAGAATAGAAGGAAACGAACGCAATTCGCTCAAATAGTCTTCGCCTTCGTGGCAAAAACGTTCGCTATGTGTGCGTAAAAGACTTTCGTATTGAGAAGAAAAATCGCAACTAAGATTTGGTAAAGGCGCACATTCGCCCATGCCATATATCTGCTTATTGGTAGCATGAAACAGTTTAACGAACCATGTTTTACGGGTTTTATACACCCCCTACTAGTTCCTGCTGGCTCAATAAACACCAATTCGTAGGGAATAAGTTGAAAAGGTATAACGCATCAGTTTTGTTTAGTATATAATTAAGGTGTGTTCTTTGCCATAAACAAGCTAAGAACACACCTCTCAATAAAAATGCAATTAAGGCAATTTAGGATACTTTTTAAAATTAGGTTTACGCTTTTTCAAGAAAGGCTTTTTCCACCTTCTTGCAGCTTCATCTAAGAAGTAATAAAAGCATTGTTGCATCACCTGCAAGCTCCTGAATGCCTGCTTGTCCATCGAGTTCAGCATTGAGTCCAGCCTTTATCATACGAAGTGCTAAGGGACTATGTTCCATCATTCGTTCCGCCCACGCTACACATTCGTCTTCTAATTCATTAAAAGGCACAACTTTATTGACCATTCCCATTTCTTCAGCTTCTTGTGCATTGTATTGTTTACACATAAACCATATCTCACGAGCTTTCTTCTGTCCTACGATACGAGCTAAATAAGAAGCACCAAAACCAGCATCGAAAGAACCCACACGAGGGCCTGTTTGTCCAAAGATAGCATTTTCTGATGCTATTGTTAGGTCGCAAAACAAGATGCAAAACATGTCCTCCACCAATGGCAAAGCCATTAACCATAGCAATAACAGGTTTGGGTAAAGAGCGTATTTGCTTTTTGAACATCTAACACATTAAGCCTTGGCACGCCGTCTTTTCCTATGTAACCACCGCGTCCTTTCACGTTCATATCGCCACCAGCGCAAAACGCTTTATCGCCAGCACCTGTTAAAATAACCACAGACACATTAGCATCTTCGCGACAATAAGCAAAAGCCTGACTCATTTCCCATGTGGTTTGTGGGGTAAAAGCATTACGATAACGAGGGCGATTGATGGTTATTTTAGCAATACCATTATAGGGTTTCAAATAATATTTCTTGAAAGTTGAACCCTTCTACGGGTGTCCATTCTCTTGTCATAATCTATATATGTTTAGTTAATTGTTGCTTTATTTTTTTATAATAAGTGCTTAATGCATCGGTATCTGCTTGTTGTAGGGTGAACACTTCAAGCAAAACAGGACGTTCGTGCTTGGTTTTTAACAACTTATTTAATGCTTTTACACACTCTTCTTCGTTAGATGCCGACAGATAAACAATGCCATTTTCTGCACAAATGCCTTGTGCATTGGTGTGGTGTTCGGCTTTTTATAAACGTGCTATGCGCCCCACTTTTCGATGCGCCCGCTAACATATTAAAGATACCTCCACCACCATTATTAAGCAATATAACCCGAAAGTTGCCTTTTAAATGATTGTTCCAAAGCGCATTTTTGGTCGTAGAAGAAAGCCAAATCTCCTATCACACAAAACACATTTTGCGATGTAGATAAACTCATTCCTGCAGCTGTAGACAAGCAACCTTCTATTCCATTCACTCCTCTATTGCAATAAACAAAGTGTTTAGCATAAACATTTGCAAGCCTAACAGCCGTGCTATTGGCATAATGCACATAGGGTTGTTGCTTTAATTGAGCTATTTTTTCTTCAAAAAGTTTGATAACAGAGAGTTGCGAAAAGCAGGGTTGATAATTTTGAAGCACCTTTACAACACGTTTCGATGCCGTGTTCCATCTCTCTACAAACTGATTTTGAAAAACCAAAGTAGCCCAGTTTAGTTGGTAACCATGCGGATACGATGCCATATCCACTCGTTTTTTAAGTTCGTTAAAACAGCCTTCTGCACTGCCTTTCACCCATAACGATAGGTTCATAAACGTGTCTTCGAGTGTTTCTTCCATAGCTATTCGCATTTGGTAACACCCTTTTTGCTCTCTTAAAAACCTTTAAACGCTTGCTCACCACACTGTTCCCTACATAAAGAAAGCGCATCGGGCGCATAATCCTTCGCATTTTCAACACTTGCCAACACCTCATCAAAGTTTTGTATGCCCTCAACACCGCTCAAAGGTTCTGCCAATACCACTATGTTTTGCGCCATTTCTTTCAACGCTTGTGCATCTTCGGCAGTGTAAAAGCCCTGCCCTACCACTATCATGGGTTGTTCTGCTCCTCTCAATGTTTGAGCTATGGTTTCCAGAGTGTCGACAGAAATAGAGTTGTTTTCAATGCTTTCTACCTTTCGTTCGTTAGGTAGTTCGGCACAATCAAACTGAAACAAGGGTTCCGAAATGGGGATATTGATGTGTACAGGTATTTTTTTAAGCCATTAAAGGCCAACAATGCTTGGTTAATTAGTCGGTTATTATGCCATCTTTCTATATCGTTAGATGGCTCATTGAGCGTTACTTCGCAACTAACAAACTGTTTTAGCGCGGTGGTTTGTGGTAGTGTTTGCCCATCTAACTGGTTAATCCATGCCAAAGGTCTATCTGCCGAAATCACCACAAAGGGTATTTTTTGGTAAAAAGCTTCTGCCACAGCAGGCAAAACATTGAGCAATGCCGAGCCAGACGTTACACAAATGCCTACTTTTTTATGAGTGTTTTGTGCTAATCCCAGTGCATAAAAGCCCGCAGAACGTTCGTCGGTAACCGAGAAACACTGCATTTCTGCACACTCATTAAAGTTGTGTAACAAAGGCGTATTGCGTGAACCGGGACATAAAACCATTGTGTTTTATGCCATGTTTCAGCATCAATGCCGTGAGCATATTTACATTTTCTTTATTTGAAAACATGATGTTATAGCTAAGAAAGAATGTTTTTAAACAAACAATTCTTTCATGGTTTGCATTTTATTTTGTGTTTCTTGCCACTCACTCTCTGCATTGCTCGATGCTAACAAGCCACCTCCTGCATAAAAGCAAACGGCATTTGGTGTTATTTCCATGCAACGAAGGGTAACAAAAAGATGTGTTAAAAAGCCCTCAACTTGCCACAATCCCGCAAAACCACTGTAATATTTACGGTTATATCCTTCGTTTTCTTTAATAAAAACAAAGGGCTTTTTCTTTGGGTAAACCACAAACAGCAGGGGTTGGGTGTAAAGCATTTAAAACGCTAAGCACTTGTTTTTTGTTTGCTACAGAGAAAGAAAAGTCGCTACGAAGATGCACTAAATGAGCAGCATGGCTGGTATAAGCAGGCGTAAGGGTGTAGCCTATGTTTTGTTGTTTTTAAAACATTCTTCGATATAAGACACCACCCATTGTTGCTCTTCTTTTTTTCTTTTTCGCCCCATAAAGTATCACCCGTTAAAGTGGCATTTTCTAAGTCTTTCGCTTTTTTTAGTTCCTGCTAACGCCATTGTTTTCCAACCTTCTGTGGTTTGTTGTAAAAAGCGTTTCAGGTGTAGCCATTAGCCAAGTGCCTGTTTGTGGGGTGTTTATAAGGGCAATAAACAAATGCGGATAGCACTTACAAGCTTTTAAAAACAAGTGTTTTTGCTCGTTTATGAGTGAGTGTAGCATTGTGCCATTCGCAACGAGATAGCACCATTTTTTTGCAATATTGTTGGGTTAATGCCGTGTGAAACCTACGAAACGCTGCCACATAGTTTTGTTTATGTTGACTTAAAGCGGTGTCGTTAAAATGGCAAGAAGCTAACAAAGCGGTGTCGAAGCTATGTTTTACCACTTCTTGGGCTTGTATAACAACAATAGGTTGCTCGCTATTAGGCTCGAAAGGAGCAAAAACAAAACCTTGCTCTGTGCCTAATTGTAATACAGACGAGAAACTTTTAGGAGTTCCGTGTGTTTGTTTTAGCTCGTAATAAGCCGTGTCGTCGGGCTTTCTAAACCAAACAAAAGCACTCATTTGTTATTGCGAATAATTACATAGTTTGTTACATTTACTTCCGAAATAAGTTCTTTGGGCACTGTTATAAATGTCTACTCGCCACACATGCAACAGTCTTCCTTTGCTTATAAGATGTGCTATTGCCGTTACAGTGTCGCCTTCTGCCACCGCTTTTTACATGGTTTCCGCTCACATTTATACCCACACATATATCATTAGGGGCATAGAGCTAACGAGCCTACACCTGCTAAGTTTTCTGCCAAAGCAAGGGTTGCACCTCCACTTAAAAAGCCAAATGGCTGTCTGTTTCTTTCGTCTACCTTCATGGTAGCTTTGCAAGTGTCGGGTTCGGGTGTAGAGAAAAACTCCATACCCAGCGTTAATGCAAGTCCTTTATCTTCTTGTAACAATTGTTTTACTTTATCTATATTCATGCTACTCTGTGTTTTTTTAATAAAAGAAAAAGCTATTTTTTTATGCTCGTTGTTATGATGTTTGTTGCATAAAACAAGGGCATGAGCGTAGCTTTACTCTTTGTTTTAAGAGTGAATTGTATGCTATGCAAAAGATAATGAAAAATAGGGGAAGAAACAAAAAGGGTGTGTTGGTTTTTTTCGTGGTTTACTTTTTATTAAGTAGCAAAAATTTTTATTTTTTTCACGGGTTTGTTTCTATTAAGAAAGGTCGTAGATGGTAGGTTTAAGTGTAAGGGATAGTGGACTTTGTGTTTGAGAACGTATTTTTTTACGAATGTACAAAGGGTGTTTTTATGAAAAAAATCACTAAAAAAAGCACGAAATAAAGGCGTTTTTTTGCAACGGAATAAACAAAGGGGCAAAAAAACAATAGTTTTTGAGCTATGTTTTTTTAAGAGATATGCCTTAAAACTGCTGTTTTTAGTGTTTTTTTGATACAATATCTAAGGTTTTAGGTTGCAATAGTTAAGCTCTTAGGGGCTAAAACACAAGGTTTTGCACCCTAAAAGATGGTGTTTTGTGTGGTAAAAACAAGAGATTGCACGCAAAAAGGCTATTTTAAGTTTTTTTCAATAGGAGCGTTTTTAGAAATGAAAAACCTATATGTTTGGTGTTTTTTTATCTTATTTTTCTAAAAACATTTTTTGCCATTTTTCTACAAACAAAAGATGCAAAAGCTAAGCTATTTTTTTCTATTTCTCGCTTTTTTTATTCAACAAAAAATCGCTCCAATTTACTCTTGAAACGATTTCTTTTATAGGTTTTATTCTGTTTATAACAAGCACTTTTTAGTCTAAAAAAATGCTGTTTTTTTAAGTGCATATAATAAATGTTTTGAAAACATTTCATTGCCTTCTTTGGTGTAACGAATGTCGGTAAACACCTGAGCAAGGGTTTCTTTTTTTATTCGTTGCTACAAATTTTTTTGTTCACTTCTAAACCTTCTTTTCTCGGCATAACATTCGTTTATGCGCTGTGCATCGTAGGGTTGATAGGTTTCTTGATGAACAATAGCTTGCAAAGGCAAACGTTCCGACTGCTCAACGCTTTCGTCTGGATAACCAAGTGTTATCGTTGCAATGGGCATTACTAAGGTTGGAAGTTGCAAAAACATCGATTATGGGTTGCGGATTATAAAGAGTTGTGCCAAGATAGCATAGCCCTAAGCCTGCATCTTCTGCTAATTGACAAAATGTTTGACAATAAAGTAGAGCATCTGAAGCCGCATTTACAAACGAAAGAAAATTGTTATAGCTCGGATTTGCTTGTCTGTTATTAGCCCATTGTGTAGTTCTGTTAAAGTCGGCACAAAAGGTTAACACCACAGGAGCTTGCATAACCATAGGTTGATGAAAGTGTGCTGGCGACAAAAAGCTTCTTTTGTTCGGCATCACGGGTTATCACTACGCTGTAAAGTTGTAAGTTTCCCATGGTTTGAGTTCGTTCTGCACGCTCTAACAACTGGTATAACAAGTGGTTTGAAACATCTTTCGAGCTATATTTTCTTATGCTTCTTCTGCTTTGTAATGTATCCATTGTTGTGCATTTTTTAGCTTTCGCAACTGCGACAAGACACGATATTACTTTAATAACTCTTTACTAATACTCTGACTTCGTTGGTAATATAAGCCCTTTACTCCCAACTTCCACGCTTCTATAATCAGTGCATTCACTTCTTTAATAGAAAGTGCTGGCGGAATGTTGATGTTTAACGACTGTCCTTGGTCTATGTATTTTTGTCGAATAGATGCTTGAATAATAATTTCTTGTTGAGATATTTCTTTTGAAAGTCTTAAACACTTCTTTCTCATGCTCTGTTAAAAAGGTTAGTTGTTGCACTGAACCTTGATTTAACATGATGTGTCTCACACCTCATCGGTATTCTTTCCTTTTTTCTTTTTAACAGTGTTTCGAGGTAACGATTCTTACGAATAAAGTTTCCTTTTTGATAGTCCTGCTTTATAATAATTAGATGAATAAGGCTCTATTCCGGGAGATACTTGTCCTAAAATAGATGAACTTGATGTGGTTGGAGCTATCGCCATAACGGTTTGTATTACGATATTTAACGCCGTCAAAGTTGTCTACTTCATTAAAAAAATAGGTGCAGGTCCGTAAAACTCTGCCAACTCTTTTGGAGCCAAAAAGAGCTTCGTTTTTGAATATGTCTAAATATCTTATTGGTGAGCATTTTAGCGTCCATGCTCTCAAAAGAGATACTATTTTTTTTGTAATAAAGAGTGCCAACCTAACACTCCTAAACCGAGTGCACGGTGCCTTGATGCAAACTTATGTGCTTGTTTTAAGAAGGTAGAATGAGCTGTTTTTCTCAATAAATTCGGACATAACTGCATCTAAGAACCAAATAGCCAACTGTACCGCATCGCTATCTTTCCACTCTTCCCACAGCTCAAGGTTCATCGATGCTAAACAACAAACAAAACTTTCGTCTTCACCATCTGGTAATTGAATTTCATTACAAAGGTTAGAATGCGTTATTTCTAAGCCCTAATTGTTTGTAAATCTCTGGTCGAGTAGCGTTAACATTGTCAGAGAATTGAATGTAAGGCAATCCCTTTTTGTTGTCTGCTTTTCTAACACTTTTGCCCATATTTTGCGCTTTTTCCACATCGCCATCTATCATTTCTTGCATCCAATAGTCTGGTACACAAACGGCATAAAACAGGTTTTGTATGGGGTTACCAATATCTTTTATTTGTAAAAACTCATTGATATCGGGGTGGTCTATATCGAGATATGCTGCAAAAGAACCTCTGCGTGTAGCTCCTTGACTCACAGTGTCCATAACACTATCGAATAGCTTCATGAATGAAACAGAGCCTGAAGACTTTCCATTATTAGTGATGGCTGCACCACGACCACGTAGGTTTCCAAAGTAAGCCGACGTGCCTCCACCGTGTTTTGTCTGCATCATTACCTCTCCAAGTTTGGTTGTTATGCCCTCAATACTATCGGGTATATTGCAACCGAAACAAGAGATTGGAAGTCCACGAGATGTTCCTAAGTTCGACCAAATGGGTGAACTACAACTCATCCAACCCTTATATATGATGTCAGCAAAGCGTTCTTGTAGCTCAGGACGATTGAGACGGTGCGCAGCCGCTCCTGAAATACGAGCTATTGCATCGTGAATTGTTTCTCCATGTAGCAAATATCCTCTGTTAAGAACTGCTTCCGATTCGTCATTATACCACCAAGGTAAACTTCTTTCCATGTGTTTTTTTATAATATAATAATGTGTATGTTTAAAAATAAATCGTCTGCTGTTATCGACTTATCATGTTTGGTATAAGCTGTTGGACGCTTAGCAAAAAGTCGTCTAACTCGTTTTGCAAACACGTTTTCATCAAACCAATTCATGGGTTTATAAGCCTCTTCTGCAATATTAAATATCTTTTTTTATAACCTATTTGGGCTAATGAATTATCTACTCGAGTCTTCATAAAATCGAGTAAATTTTGCTTTGTAAAGAAGCTCAACTCTCCTTCTTCATAAATCCAATTAAAGCAATTCTATCTCATATTCTAAATAGTCTTTCACTGCTTTCTCTACTGTTTCTTGACTTGGACGCAAGTGAGGAAACTCTTCAAATATCTTTGTTAAAAGATAAACTCCTGCATCTGCATGAGTTTGTTCGTCGATAGATGTCCATGCAATAATGTTAGATGTGTTCTTCATATAGCCTTTAAAATGAGTAAAAGACAATATGTTGGCAAACTGAGAAAAAGAGATGAGTTTTCTATCACTATCACAAAGAACAACAATTGCTCAATAAAACTCTTTTTAGAAAGCAAAGTGTTCGTCTATTAAAGACAGTTTATGACGAAAAACGGGTATCTCTATTAAATTTAAAAAAACTCGTCATTATAACCCAAAAACCTCTAACAAACGAGAATATGCCATTGCATGACGATGCTCACATTCAGCAAAGGTTGCGCCCAAACCGTTAAACTCTGGCTTAGGAAGATGTTTATAAAGGTCGCCCCAAAAGGTTTTTACTGCAACTTCAACCTGTGCTATACTAAGCAAGCTACGCTTAATAACTTCTTTTTCAACAGGTGTTAAATTAGAATGAAAAATGCTGTACATCAGAGGTAAACTCCACTTCGCTATGCACCCAAAAAGGTTTTTGTTCATTTTGTCAACAAAGTCCATTGTTTCAGGGATATTCAAAGGGTTTAAAAGTTCACTCTTTTATCAAATATACTCATATTTTGTTTAGTGTTATAGCACAAAACACTATAACCACTGAATTGTTTAACCAGTGGAAAGTGTCTTGTTCGTTTTATTTTATCATGTTTTGTAGGGTCTATATAAAAGCTAAACACACCTTATTATATATATAGCCTGGCTTTATTAAGCGTTTATCCTTTTGCCTATGTGTTTTTATTTCGACAATAAAAAAACGGTATTTAAAAAGATGTATTTGCTTTTTCGACTTCAAAAAGTAACTCATTTATTATTGATAAAGCAAACTAAGTTTGTTAAAAATAAAAACAGAACAACAAATACCTTCTTTGTTTCTTAAAAATAAGAACAAATACACCTCAAAAAACATTTTGTTACATTTTTACATAAAAATATTTATTATTTATTTGTTATATTGCGATTATTTTATAAATTTTGCAATACAAAAGAGTAAATAATTTACTTTTTAAAAGAGAATTGATAGAGAAATACAGTTCTTTATCTTTTATTCTATCGTTTTATTTATCGTTACTTAAAAAAATTAAACGTATGAAAAACTCTACTTGCATTATCTTTTTAACGAGCTTAACAGCTACTGCGCAAACAACCTTTAAGGTTGGAGATGTGGTTTATCAAACTACAAGTCCGAAAACAGTACAAACTTACAAGTTTGAGAGTAAAAACACAGAGGTGAATATTCCACAAACAGTGAGCCACGAAGGCAAAGAATACACCGTTACAGCTATCGGAGAAGAATCTTTTTCGTGGTCAAAACTACAAAAAAATTACACTTCCTCAACACATCGACTCTATCAAATCAAAGGCTTTTGTTTACACAGATTTATCACAAATAACACTCCCTGACAAATTAACATATATCGGTGACCGTTGTTTTTCATCGTGTAAGATGAGTGAAATAACCATACCTGCCACTGTAACAAAGATAGGTAATGGAGCATTTTTCTCATGTACAAACTTAGAGAAAATTACGTTTTATAACGGACTACGTGAGATTGGAGAGAGTGCTTTTTATCATCTTTCAAAATTAAAAACACTCGAATTGCCTGCCACCGTTATTAGTATTGGGAAAGCAGCCTTTGCTCGCAGCGAAAAAACTCACCACACTTCAGTTGCCAACAGCTTTGAAACGTCTTGGCGATGGTGCGTTTATGCAGTGTCCTCTCCTAACATCTGTCACCCTACCTCACGGTTTTATCTACTTAGGCGACGAGGTGTTTATGAAGTGTTCTAACCTAAATAGCATCACACTACCTGCCACCTTAGAACATTGGGGCATTAGTGTTATTGCGGCAACAGCTGTAAAAGAAATCAAGATAGACGGTAAAAATCCTACTTTTGTTGTAGAGAATAACTGTTTATACAATAAAGATAAAACCCTACTCTACGCTGTTCCTATGCGTGGAATGCAAACCCTATCAATTCCAGAAGGGGTACTTGGCGTAAACGGAGGTGCTGCATGGGGAGCCGAATTGCAATCGGTTAACTTCCCTTCTACCCTTCTTGCTATCGACAAATATGCTTTTGAAAGCACACAAATTTCACAGTTAACCCTACCAAACAATATCACTTTTATAGGAGAACAAGCTTTTAGCGACATAAAAATAAGCGAATTAACCTTGCCAGAGAGTGTTACTTACATAGATGATGGTGTGTTTGCATCTTGTAAAAACTTAACCAGCGTGGTGCTACCTTCGAGCATTAAACGCATTTATAACCATGCTTTTTCGAGATGTGGCTCATTAAAAAGCATTAAATGTTTAGGCTATAAAGCTCCACAGATTATGCTTGTGGGCGAAGACTACGACGACCCATTCTATCAAATAGCAAGTAATTCCACTTTAACGGTACCCAAAGGCAGAGCAAACCACTATAAAGAAGAAGGCTGGAACTCTCCCTTTAGCATTGTAGGAAGCAGACAAAGGTGTGTTAATGCCTATCGCTTTTAATCCTGAAGACGGAAAAAGAAGTGAGCGAAAAAACAGCTTTTTCGTTTCAAATTTCTTTTTCGATACAGCCGTACAAGTGCTACAAAACACACCTCAAATTAAATTGTGTAAAGAGAGAGAGAGTATCCCAATGTATTTTACACCCGAAGGAAAATGGAATGTAACACTTAGCAACGACAACAAAACAATCACTGTGTGGGGCTATCTAATAACGCTGGTTCAACACAACTATACGATTTTAACAAGTCAATAGCTTATTATGTTATGATTCCTTCTGGCATAGTTAAAGATGCGCAAGGAAATACAAACGAACGTTTAGTGGTTGAGACTTCAAGGAACTAATGCCACAGGGAATTGCTCATGTACCAACAAGCGCAGAAAAACAAAAAGATAAAGGGTATATACACTTTATCAGGGTGTTTTTAACCAACCAATTGCAAAAAGGGTTTAAACCTTATAAAAATACGAAGACGGAAGTTATAAAAAAAGTGTTAGTGAAATAACAACAAATAAAAGAAGCTGTTTTAACGCAAATGTTTTTGTGTTGAAAGAAGGCAAATAAAAAGCATTATTTTTACGCCTTTTTCAACACATTTTTCAGGTTCTCTACACAAGTAGTTATTTTGTTTCTACTATAAAGAAAAAAGGGGTAAAAAAACACGTTTTTAGGGTAAAAACACGCAAAAAGCTTAGGGTTTAGGGTGTAAAAACATAAGAGTTTAGGGGACTAATAGATAAGAGTTTAGCATGCAAAACACCATGTATTGCGCGTTAAACTCTTAGCTTTTTAGCACTAAAAAAGCTGAAATATTGTTTTTCAAAACAACGATTATAGAAAAGTAAAAACCTATATGTTTTGCAGGTTTAGCTTGTTTTTAGGTTCAAAAAAACACTCCAAATAAGACGAGAATAGGTAGGTAAATAGCGAGTTTTTATGCTAAAACAAGTTTTTAAATGTAACAAAACGCTCACAAAAACGCCCTTAAAAACAACCGTTTTTTTATGCTTTTACAGCCATAATATTTATGCCTCACAACATCTTCTTTATGCAATAACATTTGTTTATACGCCATCTACGTTTATATATCATCAACCGTGTAGACTTCTCCCCTATTTTTTATCGCTTTACATAGCAACATCTTAGGTTTTAATTCGGTGCAAAAGGGGTATTCACACTTTGCGCTTTTACCTTATAAAACTATCCAAAAGCCTTTTAACGCATGGTGTAAAAAGGGCTTTATCATAAAAAAATGTTCGAACAAACATTTCTGTTTGCTCGAACATAGCTAATGCTTTTTGTTGTAAATGCTCGTCCATGCAAGCAAAAAACACTTTATCCTATAAAATTAACTTCGGTTAAAGAGTCTACTGTTTTTAAGCGTTCTACCAATTCGTTCGCTTCTTCTTTATCGTGAACCCCTATCTCTATTGTTCCGTCAAAGATGCCTTCTTCGGTAGAAATAGTTATTTTATGAATGTTAATGTTCATTTGCGAACTGATAATCTCCGACACAGAAAAGAGCAATCCCTGACGGTCGATACCACGAACCTTAATAGTTGCATTAAAGAATAAGCGTTTGTGCATGTCCCATTGCGCATCTAAAATGCGATTACCATAACTTGTTTTTAGTTTATCGGCTACACTACAAGAACGCTTATGAATTTCTACATGCTGTTTATCGTCTATAAATCCTAACACATCATCACCCGGAATAGAATGACAACAAGGCTTAAAAATAAACGAACGAATGTTTTTCTTCGTTAATAATAATAGGCTTTTTCTTGTTAAAGTCTTTTCCAACAACAAACTTAGGGGTTTCTTTCGACTTCTTTTTGTCGATAGATAAGAAGGGAACAAACTTGCGCAAACGCTCTTGAATGCCCACACTTGTTTTGTTATTGATAGCAGCAAGGTCTTTATCGGATAACACTACAACCTGTTTACCCAAAGCAGTAAAGAGTTCTTCGGCAGACGATAAATGATGAAAAACATAGAGTTTTTCTAATATGTTGGTAGTGATACTGAGATTATTTCGTTGCAACCATGTGCGAAGAATGCACTCTCCTTGCTTTTTGAGTCTCTCTGTCGTGGCGACGAAGGATAGCTTGTATCTTTGCCTTAGCTTTGGCAGTAGACACAAATTGTATCCATTCTGGCTGTACATGCTGTGTTACTGATGTGATAATCTCTACTTGGTCGCCACTTTGTAGCTTATGACTAATGGGTACTAACTCGGATTTACCTTTTGCACCAATACAATGACTACCTAAAAAAGTGTGTATTCTGAACGCAAAGTCGAGTGCCGTACAGTCTGCTGGCATGGTTTTTATTTCACCCTTTGGCGTAAATACAAATATTTCCGACGCAAAAAGATTGAGCTTTATAGCATCTAAAAAAGTCCATAGCATCGGGCTGTGGGTCGTCTAAAATCTCTTTAATGGTGTGCAACCACTTGTTTAGTTCGCTTTCGTCTTCTGTATATTCACCCCCTTCTTTATATTTCCAATGAGCCGCAAAACCCTTTTCTGCGAGTTCATCCATTCTATCACTGCGTATCTGAACTTCGATCCAACGTCCCATTTTACTCATCAATGTAACGTGAAGGGCTTGATATCCGTTTGCTTTTGGGTGATTTAACCAGTCTCTTAAACGGTCGGGATGCGACTTATATATCTTACTTATGGCCACATAAATATTGAAACATTCGTTTATTTCATCTTCTCTTGTGGTTGGTTTAAATATAATTCTTACGGCTAAAATGTCGTATATTTCTTCGAAAGTGAGATGCTTTGTTTGCATTTTATGCCAAATAGAGAACGGACTTTTAACGCGTTCTTTAATTTGATAGTTAATGCCCATGCCGTCGAGAACTTCACGAATAGGACGTGTAAACTGCTCGAATAGCTCGTCTCTCTGCTCTTTTTGTAAACGAAAGTTTTTGGTTAATACGCTCAAACTCTTCTTTATGTTCAAACTTAAAAGCTAAGGTTTTCTAACTCGGTTTTTTTATTTTATTTAATCCTAATCGGTTAGCCAATGGTGCATAAACATAAAGGGTTTCTCCTGCTATTTTGTATTGCTTATTAGCTGGTTGACTGTCGAGTGTTCGCATATTGTGCAGACGGTCGCATATCTTAATTAAGATAACGCGAATATCTTCACTCATAGTTAAGAGCAATTTCTTAAAGTTTTTCTGCTTGAGCCGATGCTTGGTCGCCAAATATTCCACCAGATATTTTGGTTAACCCGTCTACAATTTGCGCAATCTTCTCTCCAAAAATGTTTTCAATATCTTCAACTGTATAGTCGGTATCTTCTACTACATCGTGCAATAAAGCAGCACAAATACTGGTAGAACCTAATCCCATTTCGCCACAAGCTATTTGCGCTACTGCTATTGGGTGTAGGATATAAGGCTCTCCTGACAAACGTTTTACGCCTTTATGTGCCTGCTTTGCAAAGTTGAAAGCCTTAGTGATTATCTCTACTTTCTTGCGATGTCTCGACTCAGTATAGGTGTTAATAAGGTGGTCGAAAGCATCTTTTATGAGCTTTTTCGTTTCTTTCTTCTGTCATAAGAACCTGTTGATTAGCGTCGTTCATAGCAAAACTAATGGTTTATGGGTTGATGATTTGTGTCTTAAATAACTCTTTACTATCTACAAACAAACGGTAGAAAGAAAGATGTTTTACGGTAAAAGAAAACACGTTTACAAGCATCTTTCTATTATATAATGAGTGTAATATAAATAAAAAGCATATTTGTAAACGTGTTTTTTTAGGGGTTAAAAGAATGATGAAGAACGTTATTTAACGCGTAATTTCTTACCTGCACGAATGTTGCTACCACTTATTTTTATTCAATTTCTTTAACTTTGAAACGGTGGTATGATTGCGTTCGGCTATCTCAGAAAGAGTGTCTCCGTCTTTAATGGTAACGTTTTGAGAACGTTCTTTATGTTTCTTTGTGTGTTTGTTTTTATGTCTACTGCTTCGATAGCTATTGTTGTTACTGCTTCGGGTGTAGCTATTGCTACGAGAATACGAGGTATTTTGCAATGTTTTCTTCGTTCACTTCTACCTCAGCTCTTTTTGTTTAACAACGCATCTGCATTATAATCGTAAATTGCTTGCTCGTTATCAATAAACTTATTGACAAGCGTTGAGGGCAAACAGAGCGACGATGGTTTGTTACTTCCATTGATAATGTTACGTCGGTATTGAGGGTTTAGCTCTTTTAACTGGCTCACTTCCATGTTTAAAACAGAGGCTATTTGGTTAAAATGAATATCTCTGTTCACCATAACCGTGTCTGTTTTAGCTGGAATATCTGCTACCATAGGACAAATGTTATGGTCGCAATAATAATTCATGATATAATTTGCTGCAATAAACGCTGGCACATAACCTCTTGTTTCCTTAGGAAGATAAGGATAAATCTGCCAATAATCTTTTCGTACCTCCTGCTCTATGAATGGCTTTATTTATCTTATCAGGCCCACAATTATAAGCTGCTATCACCAAATGCCAATCTCTAAAAGATGCGATAAAGGTCGCTTAAATAGTTAGCAGCAGCGTAAGATGATTTTATAAGGTCGCGTCTTTCGTCTACCAAAGAGTTAATTTCTAAGCCATAACGTTTACCTGTTCCAATCATAAACTGCCATAATCCAGCAGCTCCAACATAAGATGTTGCCTGTGGATTAAGCCCCGATTCTATCACAGGAAGATACTTTAATTCTAATGGAAGATTGTAGAGCTCGAGCAGCTTCTTCGAATATTGGCATGTAAAAGTTTGTCGCTCAAGCATAATACTTACCGAACGACGCAAATTGTTAGCGTATCTGTCGATAAACTTCTGCACAACATCGTTATAAGGCATCTCTATTATGGTGGGCATACGTTGTAAACGAGCCTTATAAACCTCTTTTTCATAGAATGGATTGATGTCTGGTTGATTACAATCTGCTGAGGGTTTAAGGTATCGTTGTGTGTTATAAAGATGCAAGAGGCTATCAACTTCTGTTGTCATAGCTACTGGAATATCTATCACTTCTTGCTTTCCATTCTTACCCGTAACGGTTATTTCAGTGTCTGTTTCGTAGCTTTGTGCGTTAGAAACCATTGTTGTTCTAAGGCAAAAGCTGTTATAAGCAGTTTTAATGTGTTCATATTTTATTTAAAAAGTTAAACGGCATTGCAGTCCTAAAGCGTTTGTTTTGAAAGGATTGTTGTCGTTTTGTTTATTTATCATCGTAGGAGAAAGTTGCAAACTAAGGTCTTTTGAAATATCAAATTCCGACAATGATGCGTCTACATACGCATCAATAACCGATAAAGCATACACAGCAATGAGCGAAAAAGATACTCATATCTCTCCATTTTCTATATTTATCTTTTCTTTGACGAAAGATATTTTTGATATCGAGAGAGGTTATCTGCCGTTACTTCTCTTCCTAAATGAAGGAACGATTCGTATGATTTTGTTTGCGGATTATTGTCTGTTATATCAATATAGGCTTGAGAATAATCGTGAAACATTTGATTATTCCACCTTAAAGCATACAAACATCCCACAAAAACCTCCATACACTAAGGGCAGTTTCCAGTATTTTTCTGTTATATATCTGACCAGCTCCTGGCACAACAAGTGCTAACCATAAAAGCCTTTTTAGCTTGTGGACGCCACGTGTTCCAATCTCGTTTTGCATGCATAGAGCTTGGCTTTGTTTGCATTAAAGCTAAGCTATCTTGTTTTGTTAATAGGCTATGCGACGATAAAAGGCTATCGTTGTTTGCGTGATATATTGTTTTTTTCTATATCGGCAGAATAGCTTTTTCTTGTGCTTGCATAGGTGTAAAAGCCTAAAAACACCAAGAAAGCAGTGGCAAGATGTTTATATGTTCTACTTAATATCACAATTATTATGAGCTATTGTTGTTCTTTTTAGTTTATCGAACACTTGCATAATATGTTCTAATTCGTTTGCATTTGCAAAAGGAATACTAATTTTTTTCCCTTTCCATTAGCCGAATAATTAAGCTGAACTTTTGTGTTTAAGAACTTCGATAAACGGTTTTTAAGAAGATGAAAGCCTTCAGGCATTTGCGTTGTTTTGCGCCACTTTCTTCTTCATTTCCTGCATACCTTCGCCGCTTTTTTTAGTAGCTTTGCCATCTCTTCCCACTTTGCGAACGCTGTATCCATGCTTTTTGAATTTCGTTGAAAAGTTTTATCTGTAATGATGGACTATCTATGGCAAGAAGTGCTCGAGCATGACCCATATCAATCTCTTTCTTTTTGCAATGCCATTTGAACTTGTGCTGGAAGACAGAGCAAACGAAGATAGTTTGTTACAACAGAGCGACTTTTTCCCACTCTTTCGGCTAAGCGTTCTTGCGTTAATCCGCTACGTGCAACCAACTGTTCGTATGCCAATGCTATTTCAATGGCATTGAGGTCTTCTCGTTGAATGTTCTCAACAAGAGCCATTTCCATTATGTTTGCATCGCTAATCGTGCGTATATAAGCAGGAATAGCATTAAGTCCTGCCAACTGAGATGCACGCCATCGACGTTCACCCGCTATTATTCTATATTTGTTTTCAGCCACTTGATGCAAGGTAATAGGCTGTATTATGCCTATTTCTTTTATGCTATTAGCCAATTCTTGCAAAGCTGTTTCGTCAAATTCTCTTCGAGGCTGATTGGGATTTGCTTCTATTTCGCTCAATGGAATTTCGTTAATCGTCGCTTCCACCTTGCGTTTTTATGGGTTCATCGGTAGAGATTAAAGCGTCTAATCCCCTACCTAATGCAAAGCCTTTGTTCGAAGAATTGTATTTTTATGTACTCCCATTGTGTGTATATAAATGTTTTTGAACGTCGATATGTTGTTTCACCTTATTATATATAATAGGTGTAATGCGTTATTTGTTTTTATGTATGATTTCTTTAGCTAAGGCTAAATGGTTCTTTTTGCACCAGTAGAATCGGCATCATAGAGTATCACTGGTAAAGCCATGACTTGGACTTTCGCTCAACTTAACATTACGTTGTATCACTGTTTTAAATACCAATTCTTGGAAATGACGTTTCACTTCATCGTATATTTGATTAGCTAATCGCAAACGACTATCATACATGGTGAGTAAAAAGCCTTCTATTTCCAACTTTGTATTTAGTCGACTTTTTATAATTTTAATAGTGCTAAGCAACTTACTGATACCTTCTAAAGCGAAATACTCACATTGAACAGGAATAATAACCGTGTCGGCTGCCGTTAAAGCATTTACCGTTATTAAGCCTAACGACGGACTACAATCTATCAATATATAATCATATTCACTCCCTGATAGGTTCTAAAATGCTTTTTAATATGTGTTCTCTATTATCCATATTAAGCATTTCCACCTCTGCACCCACTAAGTTTATATGGCTTGGAATAATATCTAAGCCCTCTATATCGGTGGTGTATACGGCATCGTGAACATCTGTTTTATTCACTATACACTCGTAAATAGAGCTTTCAACCTCTTTTTAAATCTACGCCCAAACCACTCAGAGCATTTGCTTGAGGGTCTGCATCTACCACAAGAACGCTTTGTTCTAAGGTGGCAAGAGATGCTGCTAAATTGATGGTAGAGGTGGTTTTTCCGACACCACCTTTTTGGTTTGCCACTGCTATAATTTTGCCCATAGTGTTTTAGGTGTGTAAGTTGTTGTTGTTATTTGTAGTGCCTATCATGTTTCTGTATAATCGTTGTAGCTTTATTTAGGGTTTACATTGCCTTTGCACGATAACCATAAAGCCATTGCTTGCATTATTTTGAATTGATAAAAGCACAGCCTATAATCTGCAAAGATACATATTTTCTATTAGAAAGCTATGCTTTAAATGTTTTTTCGTAATTTTGCAGGAAAATAAACGCTATTAAAGAATGAATAATATCAAACCTATCATACTCATTTCTAACGACGATGGCTACATGGCAAAGGGCATTTCGGCTCTTATTAGCATGGTGGCAGACCTTGGAGAAGTGATTGTTTGCGCACCAGACAGTGGTCGTTCGGGCTTTTCGTGTGCGTTTTCTGCCTCTCTACCTGTAACCTTAAAAACGTCAAAACTCTATACATGGAGCCACTGTTTATTCGTGTAGTGGAACGCCAGTAGACTGTGTTAAGGTGGCATTCGACCAACTTTTCACTTCTCAAAAACCAACAATTATTCTCAGTGGGATAAATCATGGCGACAATGCGTCTGTAAATAATCACTATTCTGGCACTGTTGGGGTGGTAAAAGAGGGTTGTATGAAAGGTATACCAAGTGTTGCTTTTTCGCTCTGCGATGAGAGTTTAGATGCTCAGTTCGACCATCTTAAACCCATAGTGCGTAGCATTGTAAAGAAAGTGATGCAAGAATCGTTGCCCACTAACGTGTGTTTAAACGTTAATTTTCCTGTTGCTAAAACGTTTAAAGGCATTAAAATATGTCGCATGGCGAATGGTTTATGGACACAAGAGGTGGAAGAACGCGAACACCCCTTTGGTCATTCATATTTTTGGTTAGCAGGTCATTACCACGATTTAGAGCCTAATGCAGAAGATACAGATAAGTGGGCATTAAACAATGGATATGTAGCAATAACACCTACCACGATAGATGTCACTGCCTACGACATGATTGAGAAGGCTAAGACATGGAATTTAGAACTTGAATAAGGTTGTGCCAACTTGTAAAAACACCACATGAAATATTATTTAATAGCAGGAGAAGCATCAGGAGATTTACACAGCTTCGCACTTAATGGAGGCTCTAAAAGAACACGATAAACAAGCGCAATTTAGGTTTATTGGTGGAGATTTAATGGCAAAAACAAGGCGGAACATGTGTAAAAACATTATAAAGCAATTGGCTTATATGGGCTTTGTTCCTGTGTTATTGCATCTTAACACTATTTTTAAAGAACATGAAACAATGCAAGAAAGACATTGTTTCGTGGGCTCCCATATAGTGATATTGGTAGATTATCGGTTTTAATCTTAATATTGCTAAGTTTTTAAAAAAACAAAACAGCTATTCCTACCTATTATTATATAGCTCCTAAGATTTGGGCGTGGAAAGAATGGCGCATAAAAAGTATTAAACGAAACATTAAAGAGCTGTTTTTCTATTTTACCATTCGAGGTAGATTTTTGAAAAAGCACCACTACCCTATTCATTATGTAGAAATCCCACAGCACACGAGGTGTCTTTGTTTCAAAAAAAGCTACACCGAAACACGCAAAGACTTTGCCATTAGGGCACAAACTACATACCGATAAGCCCATTATTGCTTTGTTAGCAGGAGCAGAAAGCAAGAAATTAAAAGACAATTTGCCTACCATGATACGCGCCGCAAGTGCTTTTCAAGGCTATCAATTGGTGTTAGCAGGTGCGCCTTCTATTGCATTTAACTATTACGAACCTTACCTTAAAAGGCACGAATGTGCATTTTGTAAACAACCAAACCTATGCTCTGCTTTCTCATTCTACTGCTGCTTTGGTTACAAGTGGCACTGCAACACTCGAAACAGCACTGTTTGGTGTGCCTCAAGTGGTGTGCTATAAAAACACCATTAGGTAAAATTTTGCGTTTTGCTTTTTCAGCATATTATTAAGGTGAAGTTTATTTCTTTGGTGAATTTAATTTTAAATAAAAGAGGCTGTTAGCGAACTTTTTGCCGATAAATTTAGCGAAGAAAACATTATAAAAGAGTTGAAAGCGGTTTTTACCAGAAGGGCATAAAAAGAAGTGTTTTATTAAACGATTACGACACACTTAGAAAACTGTTAGGCAACGAATGCGCACCTAACAATGCGGCAAAGATTATGATTGAAAAAGCTAACCAAGCAAATAAACAGTAACAACCCATAGGGTTACCCATGCTTAGCATGGGGATTTTTGCCTGATAAACCCTCCACGTTACCCCGTTCTTTTTGTTATATGCAATAAAAATAACCCTTGTTTTATCAAACATAAAAACAAAGGGTTGTGACTTCGTTAGGGATTCAAACCCAAGACCTTCAGAACCGGAATCTGACGCTCTATTCAGCTAAGCTACAGAGCCTATTACGTTTACAAAAATACGACAATTAGCGCATAACACAAAAATTAAATACCAGTATTTTTAGTTTATAACAAGTCGTTTTGTGTTATTTCACTCATCATTTTACAAACTTTAAAACGGCATAAAAACAAACCTTTTTTTAGGGGTGCTTTTTGTGAGCGTTTTGTTACATTGTGTTTTTAAGAAATAGAGAAAAAAGCTAAGGTTTTACAGTAGTTTTCAAAGCCCTAACCACTCTTTTTTTATAGTTGTTTTTATGTTTTTTTGCTTAAACATATAGGTTTTAGTTTTCTAAAACACAGAGAATAGTTTGGCAATAATTTAGCTATTGAGGCGCAAAAGCTAAGAGTTTAGCGTGTAATATATAAGGTCTTAGGGTGCAATACATGGTGTTTTAGCTCCTAAACTCTTATGTATTACACCCTAAACTCTAAGCTTTTGCCATGTTTTTTGCTTAAAAGTTATTTTTTAAGACTTAATAGTAGCAAAACAAGCGCACAACTCTTATTTTTATAACTTTTATGGTGTGCAATGAAAAAAGAAGCAAAAATGGGCATTTTTGCGTTGTTTTTCTCCTCATAAATGGCGTTTTATACCAACAAAAAAACAGTTGTAAAAAAAGGGTTGGTTAGTGTCTTTAAAAACAAAATAGTGCATAGCGTACTTTTATTTTTCCTATTTTTCATTCTTCTACGCAATAAAACAAGCCTCAAAGAGGGTGTTTAATAGCTCACACACCTCAGCGTTTAGCGATATAAAGTATATTTTTCAGTGGTTTTTAGAGCAAGTTTTTATTATAGCTATTATGTTACGTATCATTATGATAGATTAACCCATTTAAAAATAAATGATTATATTTGTAACATATATCATAACCGTTATAAAATGAAAAGTTTATTAAAAACCCAAACACTACAAACCGCTCTTAAATGCTACGCAAACAGAGCAAGGTATTAAGTTGATTAAAGACTTCTTTCAGCAAAAATATATCTACCGAACTTCGTTTTACGACGTGTTACAGCTCCACTTTTTGTACTAAAAGGATTAGGACTTAACGACGATTTAAACGGTGTTGAACGTGCTGTTACCTTTCCTGTTAAGGCTTTAAACGAGCAACAAGCAGAGGTGGTTCACTCGTTAGCAAAGTGGAAACGCATAACACTTGCCGACTATCATATAGCCGAAGGATTTGGCATTTACACGGATATGAATGCTATTCGTGCCGATGAAGATTTAGACAACTTACATTCTTTATATGTAGACCAATGGGATTAGGGAAGCTGTTATTAAGCCCGAACAACGAAATGTGACGTTTTTAAAGAATGTAGTGGAACGCATTTATGCTGCCATTCTTCAGTACAGAGTATCTTGTTTGCGAAACTTATCCGTCGTTACAACCATTTCTTCCACCCACCATTCACTTTATTCATAGCGAAGAACTATTGCAAATGTATCCTAATTTATCGCCAAAAGAAAGAGAAGATGCCATTTGTAAAGAGCATGGAGCTGTGTTTATAATGGGCATTGGAGAGCGTTTGAGCAATGGAGAAAAGCACGATGGACGCGCACCCGACTATGATGATTGGAGTACGAAAGCAGAGAATGGGTTGCCAGGTCTTAATGGTGATATTCTTATTTGGTATCCTGTGCTAAACAGAGCTATCGAATTGTCGTCGATGGGCATAAGAGTTGACGCGCAATCGTTAGTGAACCAGTTAGAGAAAACGGGAGAAGAAGCACGAAAAGAGCTTTATTTTCACCGTAGATTATTAGCTGGCGAACTGCCATTGTGCATTGGTGGTGGTATTGGACAAAGTAGATTGTGCATGATTTTACTACATAAAAGCGCACATAGGGTGAAATACAAGCGAGCATTTGGAGCGATGAAATGAGGGCAGAATGCAAAGAGGCTGGAATAGCATTGATATAACATTTTTGCATAAAACAAAAAAACATACGCATAGAAAAAGAGCTGTTTGCAAGTTTCAACACAAGCAAACAGCTCTTAATTATAAATATTTATAGTGCCTGAATAGGCATTTTTATTTTGCATAAGTAATAACAAAAGATAAAAATGCGTAGCTGTACGCCACCACCTTGTCCGCTAAATACGTTTGTGTAAAACAGCTTTTTGTGCCATCAAAGCTAACAGTTGCAGTTTCATTACCTACATTAGTTTTACCTTGATATTGGTCGCATTTAATCTCAATCTTAGCAATTGCTTTCTTACCTGTAAACGTTACTACGTTATTAGCATAAACACAGATGTTATGATGTTGACCGTTATACGCAGGAGCATTCTTTCCTGCACCCTTATCAAACGAGATAACAGTGCCATCGCTCAAAGTGATTGCGCTTTTAAAGGTCGCCATTTGTTAAGTTTAAATCTGTTACATTAACGCTCAATGTTTCCAGTGCCTGCGGTTTACAGCACTATTGGTTAAGGTTAATGTTTGGCCGTTAATGCTTACATTAGAACCAGCAGGAGCAGGTGTATTGCCACCATTGTTTTCGGTATTGTTGTTGCTGTTATCATTGTTTCCAGAACCTTTTACGATAGAAACCAAATGACTTTTTCTTCACTACAGTTTCAGGAGTGTTTCCTTTATAGTTAGTAAATGAACCTGTAACAACCACTTCGTCGCCCGCTTGGATAGCGTTTTTATCGGTGAACTTTTCGTTATTAACATTGAAACTATGGAAGATGTAAAGTTGACCTTTTGCTGTTCCATCGTCAGAAATATAGTAGTCTGCAGTTCCATACTTACCTGTGTCAATGTTTTTAACCGACACTACTTTTCCTTTTACATATAAATTAGCCACTTCTTCCTCAGCTTTTAAAGTAGAAATACGTTCAAGCATCGCAGCAACGTTATAAGGAGAAAGCTTCCAGTTCCTTCGCCACTTTTAGCTACAGAGGTGTTGTTTGTGTTGTTAGAGCTTGTTTTTCCGTTGATAGAAATTAAGTAACTCTTGTTAGTAACACTCTCTGGTGTGTTTCCTTTGTAGTTAGTAAAGATGCCTTTAACCACTACTTCATCGCCCACTTTAATAGCATTTTTCATCGAGTAAACTTAGCATTTCCAAGATTTAAACTACGGAAAAATATAAAGTTGTCCATTAGTTGTTCCGTCATCAGAGATGTAATATTCTGCATTACCAAACTGTGCTGTATCTACCTTTTTTAATAGAAACAATCTTACCCTTTACACACATTTCTTCTGTGTTTGCATCTTTTGCAAGAGCTTTAATCTTATCTAAAAGCAGCAGCAACGTTATAAGGGTCGAGCTTCAGTACCTGTTCCTGTAGGAGTAAGAACAGATGTTTTTACGGTTGGTTGGTTGGGATTTTCGTAAGGTGCAGGAACCTTTTCACAACTTGTTAATGCAACTGTTGTTAACAAAAATGCTAACATTGAATAAATAACTTTCTTCATATTGTTTTATTTTTTTAATGAGGTTGTTTGAGATAAAAAAACAAACGAGAGAAATGATTAAAAATAAATGTTACGTTATTCTTAATCATTTCTCTCGTTCAATTCTATTTATATAATGGATATTCTACATCGTTAATAGAACGAATAAGTATTTGCCATGTGTTTCTAAAACGTGTAAATACTCCTGTTATATTTGTCTTTCCAACTGGTAAAGGCAAAGCTGCAAAGTCGGCATAAGTGCTTGTTCGCACCACTATGTTTCGACTATTAAACCCTACAAGCTCACGATTTACGCTGTTTGCAGCATCTTTTTCGGCTTCGGTAGCAAAGGGTTTTCTTCCATCAGCACCAACAAACGAAACGTTTTTTATAATCATGAGCTTTCCACTGTGGCTCTTTAAGTAGTCTTCATCCTGTATTTTAGACACATCAAACTCTTCAATTGTAACACGAGAAGCATCAGGTTGTCCGATTAACTTCAAAAGTGTTCGTTCCATAAATAACGATTCATTCTGCTTACATAGGTAGCTCCACGAGCGTTAGTAAATGGTGTTCCAATTTGTGGTTGCTGTCCATAACTTCCTATATAAAGACCTTTTAGGTTAATAAGGATTTCTTGTCCAACTGGAAGGAACGAGAAAAAGACCGTTTTTGTGCCACTCCTATTAAGATTGAACCGCTGGCATCTTCTACCGCTACATTATTATATATGTTTCCTTGAATGTCGTTTCCAGAAACTCTAACCTTTAACTGTATGTCGTCTTCAATTAGCTTATAACTATTTTTCAGAAGCAGCGATTACGTCGGCATAAGTTTTCTTTAATTGGTCTACAGTTACCACTTTTGTTTCTTGTAGTTGCTCATTTCCGTAAGTTTGAACTGTTTTTGGAGCATCACAATCAAACATATCACAAGACGAAAAAAAGCAACGCTTGCAAGTGCTAACACTAAATATTGTAATTTCTTCATTGTTCTTTTTCTATTAAAATTTGTAAGAAATATTGAGCATACCATTTTGTTCCATAAGCATAGAAAAGCTTAGGATTGCGAGAGAACTTATAGGCTCTTGCGTTTCCAGAAAGCAGTAAAATCTGACCTACTTTGCTCGTATCCCCCGTAATAATGTTTTGATTATTAAGAATGTTTGTAAGCATTAAGTTGATAGAAAGCGAACCTTTTTAAGATAAATACTCTTTCCGATAGAACCATCTACCATCAATCCACCCTTACCTTTCGAGTTTGTTCCATGCGCAATATTTCACCATTTTCGCCTACATTTCCACGCTTTTCATTCACACTCTTAAAGCGATAATAAGGAGAATAACCAAGGTAAATGCGGTCGTAGTAATTACATGATAAATCAATAAACCAACCTTTACTGTGATAACTCAAGATAACAGACGATGCAGTCAAAGGGTTCCGCTTTCACGCATATCTTTATTAAGCAAAAATATCTGAGCTATAAACGCCTTGTGTTGAGCTTAAATAAGTAGAATAAGCGTCGTTTGTGTTCTTAAAGCTTCGCTCATTGTACCCATTAACTTCACGTCGAAAGCACTTGTTACCTTAAACTTAACACCTAATTCGGCACCATAATACACCTTATTATTTCCTGTTATAGAAACATAAGAGAAAGAGTTTATATCGTCGAAGAAGAAGTTTTGCCACTCAGTAGCATCTTTAATTCGGCTATAATAAGCGTTTGCATTAACATGAATCCATGACGATTGATATTGATAACCCTAACTCACTACTAAACACTTTTTCGTTTTTAAGATGACGAACAAAGTCGTTATTCATTTCAGGAGCAGAGAATGCAACGTTAGCAGTTGGTGCATTCCATTGATAACCCACACCTAATGAAAGCGTATGTCCACGTCCTGCACTGTAAATAGCCGATGCTTTAGCTCCTCCTTCCAAGAATTTTGCCACTCCACTCTTACCAAATGAAGAGTTAGCAAACAAGCCATGACGCATCTTTCCTTCACGTTGCATGCTTACACCGCCTATCTTTCCAGACGCCATTAAGTTGAAACGACCAGTTAAATAACGATAGCTTGTCCACGCATGAGCCTTGTTTATAAGGATATTATAGTCGTAACCAAACACATCTCCCTTAGCTATCGACTTGTTTAAATTATTTAAGTCGTATTGCACTTGTTCTGAATAAGGCGCATAAGTGCCAACAGCATAATTATTAATGTTATGATAAGACGTTGCACCAAGCAAGTCTTCCATTGTTTGATAATGACGTCCATTGTTTGTAGCTAATACATATCCAAGATTTAAAGCCGACTTTTTATTTAATTGAGTATTAAATGTAGACGATAAAGTGAGTGTTAGTGCATCGTTTCTCTTTGCTTGAATGAAATACATTGCATCAACTCCTTGCGCTGCAACGCTACGATTTGCGAAGTATAAACGGTCCCAATTTATTTGTCGATTAGCCTTAGATGCCGTTAAATAGTTGTAAGCTGTATTCCAATCGGCAAGTGTTTGTGGAGTTCTAAAATGGTCTCCTGCATCTCCCCAAACATCATAATAGCTGCTTGGAAGCATCTTCCAATAGTCTGGTTGAGGGTTATCACTGTTGTTATAGTTCAATCGAGTAGCACTATACATGCTGTATCTTCCAAACAAAGATGTGGTTAATTGAGTGTTATCATTCAGTTTCCAATCCCATGAAAGAATAGCCGATGGAGCAAAATCGTTTACAATTCTCGAGTTTCTTTTTTTGCCATTATGGTATCCCCAGTTAGGGTTATAGAAGCGATCGTTAGCAATCCAGTAGCTTTCATTTGTGCCTGCGCCTTGCGCTCCACGCTCTGTTGGATTTCCCCAAGTAGTAAATGAAAGCGAATGAGCATCGTTCTTACCGAACAACTTTTGAACTCCTAAGAAATAAAGAGTGCATTATAGTGCGTACCTTCTACATAACCTTCGCCTGCCCAACGGTAAGTTAAGTTTCCAGAGAAAGCCCATCCATTTTTATTTAACCCACTGTTATAAGTGTACATACCACGAAGAGTGTAATTACGGTTAGCACCTCCAAGCGTTAAACGATGTCCTGCGGCTTGATGAGAAGGGCGAAAAATCGTAGTTATTAGAGCCTGCCATGGCTGGCATAGCAAAAGCCATCATACTCAAAAAGGCAAAGAGAAAATCGGCATTTTCTTGTTTGTTGATTTAATCCACCAACATGTGAAAAGCGAAATTGTCCACTCTCCATATCGTTCAAAGGAACATTGTTTACGTGCATTTCATTATACTTTTGATTGTATGCACGATAACGAAAACGAACTGGAAGAACAAGAATCCCACCTGAGAGCATAAATATTAGTTCCCGAATTGATAACTGTGATGTTTGAAGACATGTTATCATTTTCGCCTAACTGTGCTTCTGTAAAGGTAAAAGCTGATTCGTTGGTACTTAAGTTTTGACCCTTTGTTTTATCACCATCATTTTGTGCATAAATAAAAGGTGAATAACAAAGCGCAATAACCGCTAAATGTAGCTTGATTTGCATAATGTTATATGATTATAATGATATAATAATTATATTTGCAAAGTAACAAAAAAATAAATTGATATAACGAAATTTTTTTAGAATTGTTTTAATATGTAAGAAAGCATTGTTTTTTTATTTATTCTTTTGGTTCTTCTTTGTTTTATAACTTACAATTTATAGGTTGTATTTGTGTGTTATTTAGTTTCTTAAACATAAATACTAAGGGGTTTAGGTATAAACAAAAAAATCAATGATGAGTGTTTAAAAAGTGTATTATTTCTTTTCTTTTTCGCTTTTTTTAAGCGTTAAAAAACGAGGTTTTATAACCTATTTCTCAAATAAAAATTAAGATATTTTGCAGTATATTTAGGTTGAATATTTTGCTTTTAGGAGTCGAAAAAGATAGTTTTTGCCATTACATTTTTATGTATACTTCATCAAAAACGTCTCGTCCAACTGGCAAATACACACTTTTTGTAAAACACATTTACATTATATATGAAAAAGTATTTTTTTAGCCTCAGTGTTATCACTGCTTGTTTGTTTTGTTGCAAACGCTCAAAAAGTTCTCTGTTTATGCAGTTGGTTTTTACAATCAAGAAAACCTTTTCGACACATGTCACGATAAAGGGAAGCGCGATTACGACTTTCTTCCAACGGGTTCTTATAAATGGAACACCATGAAATATAAGCATAAGTTGCATAATATGGCACGTGCATTAGCCGATATGGGTACAGATGTGCTTTCCAGAAGTGGGTTGTTCTTTCATTGGTTTAGCAGAGGTTGAAAACAGCAACGCGCTCAACGACCTTATTGCACAGCCCGAATTAAAGGCTCGAAACTATCAATATGTGCATATAGAAGGCCCCGATAAGCGTGGTATAGATTGTGCTTTGCTTTATAATCCCGCTCTTTTCACCGTTAAAAAACGCTAAGTTGGTGCCTTTTTGTTCAGCGTTTAGAAAAAGACAGTTTGTTCTTTACAAGAGGCTTTTTTTAACCGTTAGCGGAACGCTTGCAAACGAGCATGTAACCGTTATTGTGTGCCACCTTCCAAGTAGATTTAGCACCTCTTTCTATCGAGAGATAGGAGCTGAGCAGATAAAAAGCTGTGAAAGATTCTATTTTAAAAGAAGACCCTATGTGTAAAGTGTTTGTGATGGGCGACATGAACGACGACCCCACAAACAAGAGTATGAAAGAGATGCTACGTGGAAAGGCAAATATCGACGAGGTAGGAAACGACGATATGTATAACCCATGGTATAACATTTTAGCAAAAGAAGGCGTTGGAACGCTTACATATCAAGGTTCGTGGAACTTATTCGACCAAATTCTTGTATCTCCATCATTAGTGAATAAAAAGGGAACAAAAGACTTTTCTACACTTAAATATTGGAAAAATCAAATTTTTTTAAGCGCGACTATTTATTCCAAACAGAAGGTAAATATAAAGGTTCTCCCAAAAGAACTACAGCAGGAGGAGTGTGGCTTGATGGTTTTAGCGACCACCTTCCTGTGGTTGTTTACTTAGTGAAAGAGCAGAAATAATGAACGCAATAGAGCATCACCCCTTTGAGCCTTTCTTACCAACAAATGCAAAAATGCTCATGTTAGGTAGCTTTCCGCCTGCCGAAAAGCGGTGGACAATGCCTTTTTTATTATCCCAATTATATCAATGATATGTGGAGAATATTTGGCATTGTGTTCTTTCATAACAAAGAATATTTTGTAGACGCACCCAACAAAACATTTAAATTAGATTTGCTCAAACAGTTTTTACAACAAAAAGGGGTAGCTCTTTACGACACTGCCACTGCTGTTATTCGCTCTACAGGCACAGCTGCCGACAAAGATTTAGTGGTAGTTACGCCTACCGATGTAGCGGGTTTGCTACGACAAATTCCGCTTTGTAAGGCCTTAGTAACCACTGGAGAAAAGGCAACAAAGGTGCTTCAACAGCTTTTTAACATAACTAAAACACCACAAGTGGGGCAATTTGTTACCTTTACATTCGAGGGTAGAACGCTCAAACTATACCGAATGCCAAGTAGTTCGAGGGCTTATCCTATGAAAATAGAGCGTAAAGCAGAATTTTATAAGCCCATGCTTTTTAGAACTATTAAACAACAATAATCCTATATAATTTTTTTACTTTTTAAGCACAAATATGACACAAACCACCACCATAATAGGTATTGCTGGAGGAACAGGCTCTGGTAAATCTACTGTTGTAAAGAAAATTGTAGAGTCGCTACCTCCACACTATGTTGCCGTTGTTCCTTTAGATTCGTATTATAACGACACAACTGAAATGACGCAAGAGGAACGCCGTGCAATCAATTTCGACCACCCCTGATGCTTTCGATTGGAAGTTATTGATAAAAACAAGTGAATAGCCTTCGCGATGGTATAGCCATAGAACAACCCACTTATTCGTATATTCTTAACAATCGTTTGCCCGAAACTATTAAGGTAGAACCTAAGCCTGTTATTATTATTGAAGGCATTATGACGCTTTTAAATAAGAAGTTAAGGAGATGATGGACTTGAAAATATTTGTTGATTGCGACTCTGATGAGCGTTTAATTCGTAACATTCAGCGCGACACTGTCGACCGTGGGCGCACTGTTAGCATGGTAATGGAGCGTTATATGGAAGTGTTAAAGCCAATGCACGAGCAGTTTATTGAGCCTACAAAGCGTTATGCAGACATCATTATACCACAAGGTGGCGAAAAAACATAAAAAGGCATTTCTATTTTATGTAAATATATCGAAGGATTGGTTTAATGGTTTTCACTATTTTTACGTAATAAAAAGGGGATAAGAAGTTTTTTTCTTGTTCCTTTTTTTATTGTTTTTAGAAAGAATAGAAAGCATTTTTAATGCGTATTTCTGCCCTCTTTTTAAACAGAACAAACAAGAGATAGAATTTTGCTTGTTTTGGGTTTGTTTTTTACTTCATAAGGCTCATAAAGGGTGTTTGGGGTAAAAAAACGTGCAAAAGCTTAGGTTTTAGCATGAAAAACATAAGGGTTTAGGGTGTAATACATAAGAGTTTAGGGGGCAAAAACACAAGCTATTGCACCCTAAAACCTAAGCTTTTAAGACATAAAGGCTTGTTTTTTGTGTTATCAACACTTGCATTCTGTGGTGGCAAAACCTATATGTTTTGCTGTTTTATCTTGTTTTTCAGGTTTTAAGAAAGCATTTTTTCAGTGGTAAGAGGTAGGTTCATAGTGTCTTTTTCATGCTAAAATGCGTTTTTAAAATGTAACAAAACACTCACAAATTTTAGTCGTTTTATATGGTTTTTATGCACGCTTTCATTTCTACATTTTACCCTTTAAAGGGCATCGTTTGCATCTTTATTGACAAATGTTACACAATGGCATAAAAAGAAAGAGGTGAGCTAAAAAAACTCACCTCTTTATCTATTTAAAACATCATTTTTGTTTCTCAAAATTACCTGCTATCATGGTTTTTCTGCATAGCTCCAAAAACCTCCCCACCCATGTTTTAAGGGCAAAAAAGCTATACCAACAAATCGAATTTTTGCCTTTTAAATCTTTCAATTGGTCTCGCACATTCATCAGCGTTTCTAACACTTCTGCGCTCTTATCTACACCCATTTTATTTTCAGTTAGTAGCTTACGAGCAGCTGCAAGCTTAAATCCTCTCACCTTAACAAGGTTATATATCACCTTAATTTGCTCTATATCTTTGTCTGTATATTGACGTGCATTCTTGCTATTTGTCTTCGGTTTAAGCTGTGGAAACTCGCTTTCCCAATATCGAAGTGTGCTTTCGTTAATGTTAAACTTCTTAGCTACTTCGCTAATAGAATAATACAACTTGAGATTTTTTTATTAGAATTTAAAAACCATATACAACAGCTTTTATGAAACAATACCTTATTTTATTTGCAAAAATAGCTAAACTTAGGTATCTTTGCAAAACTTTTAATAGAAATTAAAAAAATAAACAATATAAATGATGACAGCGAACGAAATACGTGAATCCTATAAGCAGTTTTTGCTTCTAAAGGACATATCATTGTGCCATCTGCACCTATGGTGATTAAAGATGACCCTACTTTAATGTTTACAAACGCTGGTATGAACCAGTGGAAAGATATTATTTTAGGCACAAAAGAGCCTGAACCACGCCGTAGAGCCGACTCTCAAAAGTGTTTACGAGTAAGCGGTAAGCACAACGACCTTGAAGAAGTGGGACACGATACCTATCATCATACGATGTTTGAGATGTTAGGCAACTGGAGTTTTGGCGACTATTTTAAGCAAGAAGCCATTGATTATGCGTGGGAATATTTGGTAGATGTTCTTCATTTAAACCCTGAAGACCTTTATGTTACAGTGTTCGAAGGCTCTAAAGAAGAAGGCATTGAAAGAGATGAAGAAGCTGCATCATACTGGAAAAAAACACCTTCCTGAAGACCATATCATTAACGGTAACAAGCATGATAACTTCTGGGAGATGGGTGATACAGGGCCTTGTGGACCTTGTTCTGAAATACATCTCGACTCAAGACCTGCTGATGAAAAAGCAAAAGTTAAAGGGTTACGAGCTTGTAAACAAAGATAATCCGCAAGTAATCGAAATATGGAACATCGTATTCATGCAGTTTAATCGCAAAGCCGATGGTTCTTTAGAACCTTTAAGCATGAATGTGATTGATACAGGTATGGGCTTTGAACGCTTAGTAAGAGCTCTTCAAGGCAAAAACAAGCAACTATGACACCGACATTTTTCCAACCTATTATTAAGGAAATATGTAAGCTATCGGGAAAAAGAATACGGAAAGAATGAAGACATAGATGTCGCCATGCGTGTTATTGCCGACCATCTTCGTGCTGTTGCTTTCTCAATTGCCGACGGTCAATTGCCAAGCAATGCAAAAGCAGGATATGTTATTCGTCGCATCTTAAGACGTGCTATTCGCTATGCATACACATTCTTAGAACAAAGAGATGCTTTTTATTTATAAACTTATTCCTGTGCTTATTGCCGAAATGGGACAAGCTTATCCTGAGTTAACAGCTCAACAAGAACTCATTGGAAAGGTGATAAAAGAAGAGGAAGACTCTTTTCCTTCGTACGCTCGAAAAAGGCATTTCTATGCTTACAAATGCTATCGACGAACTAAAAGAAACAAGGTTTAAAACGAGCTGAATGGCATACAAGCATTCCGCTTATTCGATACTTATGGCTCCCATTAGACCTCACCGAACTTATTTGTAGAGAGCATCAAGTGAGTGTAAATGCTGTACAGTTTAACGAAGAAATGGCTAAACAAAAAGAAAGAGCTCGTAATGCAGCGTCTGTAGAAAGCTCTGATTGGGTTGAATTGCAAAGCGGTGAACAGCAATTTGTAGGCTATGATTACACAGAACACGAATGTTCTATTCTTCGTTATCGACAAGTGACGCAAAAAGAACACTTATTATGAGTTAGTTCTTAATGTAACACCGTTCTATGGAGAAATGGGTGGACAGGTAGGTGATATCGGTGTACTCGTAAACGAGGAGGAAACCGTTCAAATTATAGACACTAAAAGAGAGAACGGTCAAAGCATTCACATCGTAAAACAGTTGCCTAAAAACTTAAATGCACCATTCATGGCATGCGTAGATACCGACAATAGAGATGCAAGTGCTGCTAATCACACGGCTACTCACTTGTTAGATTACGCATTAAAGCAAGTTCTTGGCGACCATGTAGAGCAGAAAGGTTCGTTTGTTTCAGCAGATACTTTACGCTTCGACTTTGCTCATTTCCAAAAAGTAACCGACGAAGAACTCAGAGAAGTTGAGCGTTTAATCAATCAACTCATAAGAGATGATTATCGATTAGATGAATATCGCGACACACCGATAGAAGATGCAAAGAAAATGGGTGCTATTTCTATCTTCGGAGAGAAGTATGGTGACAAGGTAAGGGTTGTTCGTTTTGGTCCAAGTTGTGAGTTCTGTGGTGGTATTCATGCAACATCTACGGGCAAAATAGGCATGTTTAAGTTTGTAAGCGAAAGTAGTGTAGCGGCAGGAATACGTCGTGTAGAAGCCATAACAGGTAAGAATTGCGAAGAAGCGGTGTATGCCTTAGAAGATACAATGAAAGCTGTTAAGGCTCTATTTAATAATGCTAAAGACTTAAAAGGTGCTATTCAGAAGTTCTTAGACGAGAATGAAGCAATTAAAAAACAAGTAGAAGGACTTTCAAAGCGCAAGCAGTGGAACGCACAAAAAGACAAGTTATTAAGTAGTGCAACCGAAATAAATGGCGTTAAAGTGATAAAGGCTGTGTTACCAATAGATGCAGATAGTGCTAAAAATCTTGTGTTTAAACTTCGCGAAAGTGTTCCTTCTAAATTGTTATGTGTTATCGGTAGCACTGGCGGAAATAAGCCATTATTGAGTGTTATGTTATCAGATGACATGGTAAAAGAACACAATCTTAACGCAGGAGCTATGGTAAAAGAAGCTGCAAAACTAATTAAAGGAGGCGGAGGAGGCCAACCTCATTACGCATCGGCTGGTGGTAAAGACCTCGAAGGCATAAGTGTTGCAGTAGATAAGGTGATAGAATTAGCGCAATTGGCGTAGTCATTCAATCATTCATCATTATATATTAAAGGTGTATATCTCGTTAAGAGGTGTACACCTTCTTTGTTTTTATAACATTACCATTCATCTATTCATTGCTCAAAAACATTTTTAAGTGTATCAATTATAAATTTTTTTATTGCATCATTTAAATTTCTTTATAACTGTTTTTTTAATGAAAAAAGTGTACTTTTTGCAACCTAAAAAAAGTTATAACACATATAATTATTATCATCATGAAAAAGATTAGAGCCGCAGTAGTGGGTTATGGAAACATTGGTCGCTACACAATTGAAGCGATTAAGAGCAGCAGATGACTTTGAAATAGCTGGTGTTGTGCGTCGTAATGGAGCAGAAAAATAAACCAGAAGAATTAGCACCTTACCAAGTGGTAAAGAGCATTAAAGAACTTAAAGACGTAGATGTTGCGATATTAGCTGTACCCACTCGCAGTTGTCCAGAATATGCAAAAGAAGTTATTTCATTAGGTATTAACGCAGTAGACAGTTACGATATTCACACAGGAATAGTAGATTATCGTGCAGAAATGATGCCTCTTTGTCGTGAACACAATGCTGTTTGCGTTATATCTGCAGGTTGGGACCCGGGTTCCGACTCTATTGTAAGAACCTAATGCAAAGTCTTGCACCACGAGGATTAAGCTATACTAACTTTGGACCTGGTATGTCTATGGGTCATAGCGTGTGTGCTAAGGGTAAAAGGGTGTAAAAGACGCGCTTTCTATGACTATTCCGATGGGTGAAAGCATTCATCGTAGAATGGTATATGTAGAGTTAGAAGACGGAGCCGACATTAACGAAGTGACAAAAGCTATTAAAGAAGACCCTTATTTCTTACATGATGAAACACATGTGATAGCAGTTTCTTCGGTAGATGCCGTTAAAGACATGGGACATGGTGTGCATTTAGTACGTAAAGGCGTAAGTGGTGAAACACAAAATCAACACTTTGAGTTTAATATGAGCATTAACAATCCTGCATTAACTGCGCAAGTGTTAGTTAATGTAGCACGTGCTTCAATGCGTTTAACCCCTGCTTGCTACACAATGATTGAGATTCCTGTGATTGATATGCTACCAGGAAACAGAGAAGAGCTTATTGCTTCGTTAGTATAAGCTTATTTTTCACATTATATATAATAGGAAACGAGATGCTCAAAAAGCATCTCGTTTTATTTTCATGGAATTGTTTTGAAAAAGGCAAACACGCTTGTTTGCCTCCTTTTTCACAAAATACATTACTATTCAAAAGTAGTTTTCCTTATTACAATCTCTTTCATACCTTTTTTATTCTTTTTGAGATATTTATCATCTTTCTGAATCCTATTCTTCTATAATCAAAATCGTCTTGTTCGTCTCTCGACACCATAACACCGCTAAAACTGCGATTATCTAAATGCAAATCGTTATAAGGCAATTCCATTATATACGTACTTCCGTTTGCCTTGTTGTATTCTATTAAGATGTTACCCGATACCACATTGAGCCTCCATGTAAAAGCTGCTGCTGCCGATAGACGGTTTCCATCGTAATCTCTTTGTATTCCTGAGCCATAAATAGCATTCATATAATCCTGTTTAAACTCAATTTCTGTATTAAAAACGTTCTATTTTAAATCGCCAAAAATCATCCCTATATCGTGTTTCAGTAGCACCTCTCCACGTTCCTTTTTAGCATGTTTGCCATTGCAACACTTTTCGCTTGAAGGACGTTCATAACTATCGTTCCACCAAGAATAGTGTGTGCGCATTCCGTAATAAGTTTCTGTTTCTATGTCACACGAAGTGAAACTAACTCCTAAAAAAAGTGTCATTAACAACACCCACATTACATTATTTCTATTCATAGAGCTATCGGTTTTAAACGTTTCTAATTGTTTTATGTGTTGCAAAGATAGCACAAACATTTCATTGTTTTTTTATGTAATTTCTCTACACTTACTAGGGATTTCCCTACATTTACACAGGAAAAACTCTCCAAAACATTTTTGTTTTTGTTGTTTTTAAGCAAAGAAATAAACATCACTAAGCGTTATTTCGTTTTTGGCACTATCTTTGTACACCTATAAACATATATATTATTCAATTAAACGCATATAAATAAAAAATGGCAACAGTATACGATTTTTAGTGTAAAAGACCGTAAAGGAGCAGATGTTTCTTTTTAAAAATCATACAACAACGAAGTACTCTTATTGTTAATACAGCTACAAAATGTGGCTTTTACTCCTCAATACGAAGAGTTAGAAGCACTGTATAGAAATATCATGCACAAGGTTTTGAAGTGTTAGACTTTCCTTGTAACCAGTTTGGAAACCAAGCTCCGGGCACCGACGAAGCAATTCACGAGTTTTGTAAACTCACCTTTAACACCGAATTTCCTCGTTTTAAGAAAGTAAAAGTGAATGGAGAAGATGCAGAACCTTTATTTAAATATCTTCAACAACAAAAAGGGATTTGCAGGTTGGAACCCATCTCATAACCTAACACCTATACTCGAAAAGATGTTATCTGAGCTCGATTCAGATTATAAAAAAGTAAAGCAGATATAAAAGTGGAACTTCACCAAATTCCTTGTAAATAAAAAGGGAATTGTTGTTGCTCGCTTTGAGCCTACAACAGAAATGGAGGTTATTGCAAAAGAAAATAGAAAAACTTTTAGCAGAATAAACACTTTATATAAAATCATAAAAGAAAGGATATAAAAATTATGGCAACAAGAGAACATGCACGTTGTGTTATCGTTGGAAGTGGTCCTGCAGGCTATACTGCAGCTATATATGCAGGTCGTGCAAACCTTAACCCTATCGAATATTGTGGTATTCAACCGGGTGGACAGTTAACACAAACCACCGATATAGAGAATTTCCCGGTTATCCAGAGGGAATAGACGGAAATGCTATGATGTTAGATCTTCGCAAACAAGCCGAAAGATTTGGTGCAGATGTGCGCGATGGCATTATAACTAAGGCTGATTTTTACAAGCCGTCCTTACGTATTAACTACCGATAGAGGAGACGAAATAGAAGCTCGACACAGTGATAATTGCAACAGGTGCAAGTGCTAAATATTTAGGGTTTAGCAGACGAAACAAAGTATGCAGGCATGGGGAGTGAGTGCTTGTGCTACTTGCGATGGTTTCTTTTATCGCAAGAAAGTGGTAGCTGTTGTGGGCGGAGGAGATACCGCTTGCGAAGAAGCTATTTATCTTTCAGGTCTTGCAAGCAAAGTTTATATGATTGTAAGAAAAGACTATTTGCGTGCATCAGACGTTATGCGTCAGCGTGTTATGCAGAATGAAAAGATTGAAGTGTTGTTTGAACACAACGCAGAAGGGCTTTATGGCGAGAATGGAGTTGAGGGGTTCATCTTGTTAAACGCTTAGGACAAGCAGATGAGTCGCACTACGACCTTGCCATAGATGGTTTCTTCCTTGCCATTGGACACAATCCAAACTCTGAAGTGTTTAAACATGCAGTGGAAACAGACGAGCATGGATTTATTAAAACGCAAGGCGATACACCCTAAAACAAACATAGCAGGGTGTGTTTGCAGCAGGCGATGTAGCAGACAATACCTATCGTCAAGCTATTGTAGCGGCTGGTTCTGGCTGTAAAGCAGCTATGGAAGCAGAACGCTATTTATCAGAAAATGGTTTTATAACCAGTGGGTTATTATTTACCATTCATTTTGTTTGTAACACTTTATATATAAAGTTTCGAGCCTCTTTTGTTCATAGCAAAAGAGGTTCTTTTTTGTACATATCATTTATGTATGTCGCAAATTTATGCTACATTTGCGACATATTAGCTGTATAAAAAACAAGTGTAACATATAAAACCTTTAAAAACCACACACATATGGACGCTATAGAGCTCTCACAACGACAAAGTGTAAAAATTTATACCTAACAAAAATGCCATCAACTGCTCTTTTAAACACCATAACACAAGCTGCAACCTACGCACCCAGTGGTATGGGACGTCAAAGTGCTATCATCATAGAAATAACAAACGCCCAAATGCGCAACAAAATAGCATCGCTCAATGCTAAATTCTTAGGTTCTACAACCGACCCCTTTTTATGGTTCGCCTGTTATTATTGCGGTTTTGGCCAATAAAAACAAGCCACTTATGTGACGACGGCACTTTTAGTTATGGCAAACCTCTTAACGGCTGCACACGCATTGGGCTTAGGGTGCTTGCTGGATTCATAGAGCTAAGAGGTGTTTGCTTGTGCCGAAGGACAAGAACTGTTAGCTCAATGGGGAATAGAAGGAGACTATGAGGGCATTGGCTTTTGTGCTTTAGGGCTATAGAGAGGGAGAATTGAGACCTCAAAAGCCAAGAAAAGAGAATTATATATATAAGGTGGAATAGCCTAAAAGAAAAAGAAACACCCCATTTATGTTGTGGTTTTATCCACATTTAAGTGGGTGTTTTTATTTTATTGAGCATGGTCATGCCTTTTAGTTGCATTATTTTCAACTTAAAACCACAATCAAACAAACACTTATAACAATTCTTTTTGCACTTATCACTTAAAAACAATAATAGGTGTTTAAGTGTGCCATAATGGCAAAAAGTGGCTTAGCCTAATCCTATTTTTTGTTACTTAAAAAATCACTTTTAGCAAAAATAGCTAAGCTTTTGCAGGTTTTGAAACACATTTTGCCACAGTAAAAAGTATAAAAACAGAGCATTAAAAATGCAAAACCTATATGTTTTGCATTTCTATAACGCACATTTTGTTTTTCATTTTTAGTGTTTTTAGGCTAATAGCTAGGTTTTAGCATGCAATATATAAGCTATTAGGTGCAATACATGGTGTTTTAGCCCTAAACTCTTATGTTTTTCATGCTAAAACCTTAGCTTTTTGCAACATAACCTATTAGCCTTTTATTTCTTAACACATTATGTATCAGCACATTAACATTTTTCTTTATAAAAGCCTCATCATCTCCTTTTATGGCATAACTGTTTGTTTATACAAACGCACAAGTTCGGTTTGTTTTTGGCTAAAAATAAGCTGTTTTTTTCGTTATCTTTACCGACAAATTGGCACATAACAATCTGTTCTCTCCCCTCCCACTCTCTTTTTATTTTTATCTCTTTCCTCTTTCATCTCTTAAAAACCTATTTAAGGTTTAGGTTTTGTTTGTTTTTGGCTCGCTTTTTGTTTGTTTTTCGTAGCATAAACGCAAGTAATACCTTTTTCTTGCCACATTTTTAAACACAAACGGCTACACAATGATAGTTACCACAGCATGGATGAGCCAACAATTTAATAGGTTTAATTCGACTTTCTTTAAGGGCGAGTTGCCTATTCCGTTGTTTCAACTATCGCGTTCGCGCCGAGTTTTAGGTCAATTTAAGTGTAATAAAAACTCACGCTTAAAAGGCATTAAAGGCTATAACTTTGCCATTGCCATGACCACTTTTTACGATTTTTAGCGAAAAGCAAGCGCAGAAGTGTTGTTACACGAAATGATTCATTATGTTATAGCTTTTAATGGTTGGTGGGAAAAAGCGTCCACATGGAGCTATATTTATGCGCTTTTTGCACTATTTTAACGAGCAACATGGTTTTTAATTTAAGTGTGTCTGAACGCACAAATCACCTTGTTCCTACGCAAAAAGCATGGCAACAAAAGCAAAAACAAGGTTTGTTTTTGGTTTTAGCACTTAAAAACAAACAACGAGTGTTTTTTTATCGGTGGTTAACCCTCGTTTTTGCGCATTCGTTGCAAAAGTTCTTTACACACCATAAAGGGCATTCAATGGCACAATTGGTATGCAACAACCGATTTATTTTTTACGTCTTTTCCGTCTGTTAGGTCGCTACGAGGCAGAAAAGTGTCGGCAGATGTGTTTCAAAATAAAATTGAAACAATGACAAAAGTGAATGCCATCTTGCCTCATTCGCCCTATTTTAACGCCTAATATCCTATATTATTAGGATAAAAAACAACGAAAAAGTAAACAAAATCATCATTTTTAATGATTGTGAGAAAGTAAATATTATTTTACCTTTGCAGTGCTTTTAAGTAGTAACCCATTAACGCCTTTGCTGTTTATATTTTTATTATAAACACATGAAACGTAAAAAAGCCAATCAGGATAAAAAGGTTCTACAAACATTTATTCATTAAATATATAACATTTTATAAACAAAATGAAAACAACAAAACTTTTTGTAGTAGCATTTATGGCTATTACAGCTTCTTGTTTTATGTCGTGTTGTAATGAAGACAAAGTGGAATATCTTCCACCTCAAACCATTAAAAACACGGCGTTAACTTCTGTATTAAAAGAAAAAGGATACAGCTTTAATGCAGACGGAAAACTTGAGATGAACGACAAAGTGTTTCAAACTACAAGTTTAGACTTATCGAATACGGGTTTAACCGACTTAAAAGACTTGTCTGTTTTTCCAAATCTTAACGAAATAAAACTATCGAATAACAACTACGGAGCTGTGTTCGATTTCGATAATATCCCTCTTCTATCACATCAGTAGACCTCTCTGGAAACAATATCTACGATTTTGAGCATCTCGTAGATGCGGTAGAAGAAAACAATGCACCATTGGTTAAGAGTGTACGACCTATAAAAAAGCTCGTTCTACCTGAAACAGCAAAATATAATATAGAAGATGTGGTGGTGCTTTATCTGACCAAAGGAAAAGAAGTGGACTTGCAAATGGCAGACAAAACAGGCAAAATAATGCCTTATAACACCATTCGTGAAATTCCAGATGCTGGTCTTGCAAGCTACTTAAAGTCTATTTATGGTAGCTTATTTGTAGACGATACACACATAGACATTAGTAAACAACCTGTTTTAAGAGAACAAGGTGAGTCGATAGGTTTTAGCTTATCCTGTTGACGTTACAAAAGATTAAGAGCTTAGAAGGTTTAGAATATTTTATCAATAATCCTTTTTCTCGCCCTTGTAAGTTTGTTGTTATGGGCGAATTTGCCAACAATTCTCTCTCTTATTTAATGCCTCGTGGCAACGCATCTGCCCTTATTATGCCTCATGTTAACATTAAAGCAGGTTTAGATTGTTCAAAGGCAACCAACTTGTTGTTCCTCGATTTAAATGGTTGCGATGGTGTTACAAAGCTCGATTTGCAACATACACGCATGTTTAACATCACCGATAAAGACTTACCTCTTATGGAATTACCTTTCTTAAAGGTAACGAAATGTCTAACTTAGAGGAGGTTTTATTGCCTAATAAAGGAGATGTTATTATAAAAGAGCTATTTATTGGCAATGCTCCTAAGCTTAAAACATTAGATTTAAGTGCAGTTTCTACCATTCAAAAGTTGGTGTTAGGAACCGAAAAACACTATGCTCACACTTCCTAATATCACAAGGGTTGTTTCGTCGGAAGATGAAAATTCAATGCTAAAACTTGGTGATGGTGTTAAATTCGGCTTTGCTTTTAGCAAGAAAATGAAAAGAAAAATGAAACAATAAAAGCCTATCTCGAAAAGTATAAAAATAAGGTAGAAAAATCCTTATTTAGACTATGATACCAAGAAAGACTTTAATGTTTCAAGTTGGAAATAACACATTTATTCGTTTAATATAACAATAATAAATAACACAAAAATGATGTATAAAAATATTCTCAATGCTTTTTAGTGGCTACTTTGGCTTTTTGGTTTGAGTAGTTGTAACTCTGATAACGGCTTAGAAAAATAAGCCTGTAAGCGAAAAATATCATAGTTAAAAGCAAAAGAAATGCTAAATGGCGACATCGTATTAGGTAGTCATGCAACAGTTAATGGGGGTAAATAAAACGCTCTTAAAAACAGGTGCTCCCGTTAAATTCAACTTTCTTTGGGACGAGAAACAAGCAGATGCTTTCACCTTGTCTATCATCGATTTTCATGTAGGAAGTATGCCTTTTACCATTAACTTTAAAACTCTTGTACATGTAACAGAGCTAAATAGCTTTGAAAAACAAGAATACAAAGGCGATGGTTGGATAAAGTTTAAGGGAAACAATGGTAGCATTTTTTTATCGTAGGACTTTCGGGTCAAGAAGTAAAAGCCGATGGTAGTTTCATTCAAGGTTATTACAATGTGTACACAAAAAGAAATCAATTTTATTAGTGATTACAATCTAATGAATGTTCGTTCTGAATGTTATTTGCAAAAATAGATAAGAGCAGATTGGCTAACTATAGAGTCGAAAAAGCACAATATGCAAAAGATTTAGAAGAAGCTAAAAAGAAACAAGGCTTAAATTAAGCGTTGTTCATAATAGTAAAAACAAAAGACCAGCTACCTTTAAAGGCTCAGCTGGTCTTTTTATGTTATGTATTTTTGGGGCGCATTTATTAGTTCATTATTCCTAAAAGTTTATCTTTAATTCTTCCGTCTTCGTTCCTTTTAGTGCAGTTCTCACCCCTTTATTCACTTTTCGTTGCTTTATAAAAACGTTATAAAGTGCTTGTTACGTTTGTATCGTCTATTTGTTGCTCGTTATTTTCTGTAGAAAGAAGAGGGAAAAGCAACTTTTTCTGTAACGTTTTTTTCCTTTAAATGAATAGTAAGAGATATTAAAGTAAACGCAATACCTGAGGGAATACCCACCAACCCAAAAGAAAACTAATGAGAAAAGTATTTCCAACCATGCTTAAAAAGCATATTCGTCGTGAGCAATAAAAATAAGGTTTGCTCTTTAATCTGAATGTAAGTACAATAAAAGATATGGTGTAATAAAAATAACAAAGCGTCCACCATACTCCAATTCTTGCTTTTTGCTTTCTTCTCAGGAGCATTAAAAATTCTTTAAGCGTCATGTCTTTTTGTATTATATGATTATTGATTTTGTGTTATATGATTGATTAAAACAAACGAATAAGTTTGCTATAAAGTTTTAATACTTAGTTCGTTAAGATGTAACATCACATCGGCAGGTGGCAACTCCTTTTCTAATTGCTCTTTCATAAATTGCATATAAGGCCAACATGTGCAAAAAGCGTTTATATCCCTTGCAAAGATAGTTTTAAACCTTTATTCCCGTAAGCATCTATAGCAAAGCGATTTTTAGGACATTCACCATAACAAGCAAACAAAAAGGAACACTCTTTGCACTGACGAGGTAAACTCTGCCACTTGTTTTTACCAAATTGTAACTGCTCAGGACTATACATCATCTCGGTAATGGTTTGTGTGTGAATGTTTCCTCTCTTATATTCTGGGAACACAAAGTGGTCGCATGCAAACACATCTCCATTGTGTTCCATCACAGAAAGCATAGCCACACGACTTTGAAAGGGTACACAATCCGGGCGTTTGACCTACGCAATTAGCTAATGTAGCATCGAACATTTGAATATAATAAGTGCCAACATCTTCTTTAATCCATAAGTCGAATAAATTACAAAGAAAAAGCTCCCCACTCTTCAGGAGTAACACTTAAAGGACTCATGGTTTGTGTTTGCTCGTTTACCGATGCTAAACAACGCCCATCTGCATGAGGAACTAAACGCTCAACGATAGGTGTAAACTGAATGAAATGACAGTTAATGCTTTTAAAGAAGTTATAAAAAGTGGCAGCATCTTTCACATTTTGCGCGTTAACCACAGCCATAGCATTCCACTCTACCCCATGTTTATTGAGCAAACGAATACCATTAAGCACCTTTTTGAAACGACCCTTTTTCCGCTTAATGTCTGTCGATAAGCATCGTGAACAGTGGCAGGTCCGTCGATAGAAAAGCCCTATTAAAGTTGTTTTTCCTTAAAAGAAACGACACCATTCGTCAGTTAATAAAGTGCCATTTGTTTGTAAACTGTTTTCTATATAAAAGCCTTTTCCGTATTTTTGTTGTAGCTTTAATGCCTTTTTATAAAAGGAAATAGGACGTAAAAGAGGCTCTCCACCGTGCCAAGTGAACGACACATAGGGTTGTGTTTGTGCTAAAAAATACTGTTGAATAAAGGTTTCGAGCGTTTCTTCGCTCATCCATGAACGTTTATTGTTAGGATAAAGCAACTCTTTCTCTAAATAGTAACAATATTGACAAGCCAAATTACAAGCACTACCCACAGGCTTTAACATAACATAAAGAGGCTTAGCAAAAGGTGCAAAAGTGTGCATAAGGTGTAAAGGGTTATTCTTTAATGGTTTTAGCTCTTTCTCTTCTTAATACATTTTTGTAGTTCGTAAACCACCTCAGGGATATTGGTTTGCCACATTATTGGTTTCTGTTTTACTTTCAATCATATTGTATAATTGAGGCAAAGGGTTATTTCCTGTTTCTATTTTAGGCCCCCATGTAATCATTTTACCTCCATCGTTAGGCTCTATATACTTCCATTTTGGTGTGCGAACCGATAACACTCGTGTATTATTTTGCTCTATTATCCATGTTCGTTCGTTGTTTTTGTTGCCTAAAAGATTTGCTAAATGCGACTCACTATCTGGTGCGCTACCTTGTGGAAGCTTAGCTTCGATGAGTTCGCCAAGCGATGCTAACCAATCTATTTGCGACATTAACACATGGCACACCTCTCCTTTGGCGACTTTATTAGGCCACGACACAATAGCAGGAATTAAGGTTCCACCCTCGAAAGCACTATATTTGTTTCCACGATAACCACCTGTTGGCTCGTGTCCGTTAAGCAATTCTTCTGCTTTATCTGCATAACCATCGTCTACCACTGGTCCGTTATCGCTACTAAAGAATAACTAATGTGTTATTAGTGAGCTTATATTTATCTAATGTTTTTCATGATTTCGCCTACCGTCCAATCGAATTGTACGATAGCATCTCCACGTAATCCCATTTTATTTTTCCCTCTAAAACGCTGATGAGGATAACGAGGAACGTGTACATCGTTTGTTGCAAAATACATAAAAAGGGTTTTGTTTTGTGTTCTTTTATAAAGTTAATGGCATGAGAGGTAATACTATCTGCTATATTTTCATCTTTCAAAGTGCTTTTCCACCACCTTTCATGTAAACTCAATACGACCTATTCCGTTTACAATACTCATGTCGTGTCCATGACTATGTTTGAGTTTTAACAACTCAGGATTGTCTTTTCCCGTGAGGTTCACCATCGAAATTGTGTTCATAGCTCACTTGTATAGGTGCAGAGCATCATAATTTGCCACACGCCCATTCTCTATAAACACACAAGGCACCCTATCTGCCGTTGCAGCCATGATGTAATGATAATCGAAACCCAAGTCGCCTAACGCAGCAGGTATAAGCGCATTCCAATCTTGAGTGCCTGTTTTATCTCCTAAACCCAAGTGCCATTTACCAATAGCACAAGTGGAATAGCCTTCACTTTTAAACATATCTGCCATAGTGAACTGTTCTGGGCGAATAATTAAACCAGCGTTTCCCGGTGCAACGTCTGTTCCTTTACGCCTCCAAGCATACTCTCCTGTGAGTAAAGAATAACGAGATGGCGTACTGGTAGATGCAACTGCATGCGCATTAGTGAAGCGAATGCCATTATTAGATAACTTATTTATATTAGGGGTTTCTACATTTTTAGCTCATAACACTGTAAATCGCCATATCCAAGGTCGTCTGCATAAATAATAATTACATTGGGTTTTTGCTTGTATTTACCCATTATAGCCTCGTTATTATTAGCGTTATTTGCCACAGAAGTGAGCATTGCAGGTGTTAAAAAGGGCAGAAAGTGTTGGTTTCTTCATTGTTTATGTGTTTAAAATATAAAAGACACTTATGCAAAGTGGTATTTGCAAAAATACAAAAATTTATTTTGTTACCTCTTATCATCTAAATAATTTATAAGAAATAACTAAAATAAAACGTTTTTCAAACTCTATTTTAAGCAATAAACAGTTGCTTTTCTGTACAAAAACACCTTTTTATCGCAAAAAGAGAAAGCTTGTTTTTATTTGTCTTTACATGAGTTAGAAATACGAAATTATGAGGTTAAAAATGCGTTAACATTCGTCTTAAAAAACAAGAATTTGCTCATTTTCAGTGCAATAGCTTATGTTTTACCATGCAAAACATAAGCTATTAGGGATGTAAAACACAAGAGTTTAGGAGCTAAAACACCATCTATTGCATGGTAAAAAGCTAAGCTATTGCGTGCCATCTACTTGTTTTTTTAGCCCTAAAACCCTATTTCAAGAAAAAAACAAAAACACACAACAGAAATGCAAAACACCGTGTTTTATAGGTTATAGCTTATTTTTATGGATTAGAAAAAGCATGTAAAAACTTTTCGAAAGCCACTAAAACCTTAGCTAAAATATTTTTTTAGCACATTTTTATTACACAAAAATAAACGGAAAAACACAAGGGGTATAAACTAAAAATTACTAACTTTGCACATGAGCGGTGTATGCACCCAACCTCGTTTGTGATGTATCACCCAACAATCCCTAACACATTTATATGGAAGAATATATTGTTTCGGCACGCAAATATCGTCCCACTACCTTTGAGAGTGTTGTGGGACAAAAAGCACTACAACCACATTAAAGAATGCTGTTAAAAGTGGAAAACTTGCGCATGCTTATCTCTTTTTGTGGACCCTCGTGGCGTAGGGAAAAAACCACCTGTGCTCGCATATTTGCTAAGACCATAAACTGTTTAACGCCCACTTCAGACGGCGAAGCATGTAACCATTGTGAGAGTTGTAGTGCTTTTAATGAGCAACGTTCTTATAATATATTCGAGTTAGACGCTGCCAGTAATAACTCAGTAGAGAACATAAAAACCCTTATGGAACAAACCCGAATACCACCACAGGTAGGAAAATATAAGGTGTTTATTATTGATGAAGTGCATATGCTCTCAACTGCTGCCTTCAATGCGTTCCTTAAAACGCTCGAAGAACCCCCTGCTCATGTCATCTTTTATATTAGCTACAACAGAGAAACATAAAATATTACCCACCATCATCTCTCGTTGTCAGATATACGATTTCGAGCGAATGGCAGTTCAAGATATTATCAATCATCTCGAAAATGTAGCTAAACAAGAAGGCATTAGCTACGAGCCTAACGCATTAAACGTTATAGCCGAAAAGGCAGATGGTGGTATGCGCGACGCATTATCTATCTTCGACCAAGCTGTTAGACTCTCTCAAGGAAACATAACTTATAGCAAAGTGATTGAAGACCTTAATGTGTTAGATGCCGAAAACTATTTTAACATGGTAGATTTGGCATGGGATAATAAGGTGAGTGAGCTGATGTTGTTGCTAAACAATGTGGTTTCGCTTTGGATTTGACTATGGAAATGTGTCTTCTGGCTTAGCTTCGCACATAAGAAACGTGCTAATGGCTAAAGACACCTCTACCCTTTCGCTCATAGAAGCCAGTGAACAACAACGCAAACGCTATGCCGAACAAGCCCAAAAGTGTAGCACTACCTTTTTATATAAGGCTCTAAAAATACTAAATAGCTGCGATGTGGTATATAAACAAAGTAGCAATAAAGCGTTATTGGTTGAACTAACACTGATAGAAGTGGCACAGATAACCCAACCAGACGATAGCGATGGAGCCTCATCGGGGCATAGCCCTAAGCGATTAAAATCCCTGTTTAAACTTTTATTGGCAAACAGTAAGAACATAACAGCTCAGCAGGTGGCTGGTTCTAACTTGTATAAAGATGTGTCGAAAGAAACATCTCAAATGTCAATGCCTACCAAAGAGAGTGAAAAACCACAGCCAACAGAGTCGAAACCCACAACACGTCCTAAATTAAAAGCTATCTGATATAGGTGTTACCTTTGCCAGTTTGCGAAAAAGACAAAAGAAAAAGAGCAAAAGAGGTAGAAGAATTAACAGAAACAACCCAAGAGAAACACTTTACACAAGACGATGTTCGCATGCAATGGCTTATGATGTGCAACCGAATGCCTGCTCAGATGCAAGCAATGGCTACACGAATGAAGAACATGATACCCACTATTACCACTTATCCAACACTCGAAGTGGTGGTAGGTAATAGTATTTTTCTTCAACAGCTACAAGCTATTTTAGGCAGAATACGTGACTTCTATGGCCAAAGGTTTAGAAAATGGCAACATAGAAATTGCAACTTCGATTGGCAGAAGAAGAAGAGTTGAAACCCATATTAAGCAAGAAAGAACTCTTTATAAAGCTCATAAAAGAGAACAAAGCCTTTGAAAAATTAGCCGAAGGACTCAACTTAGAACTCTCATAAAACACTCCAAAATCAATAAAAACATAGAATTTATTTTGCTATATCTATTGTTTTTACTATCTTTGCAACTCGTAATAGAATAAATAATTTTTAAATAATTAGAGATAAAAAATGAAAAAGGTATTCACCCAGAAAACTATCGCCCCGTCGTATTTAAGGATATGTCCAACGGCGATATGTTCCTTACAAAAGTCTACATGTAAGTCTAATGAGACTATAGAATTTGAAGGAGAAACTTATCCTGTAGTAAAGATTGAAATTTCAAGCACATCACATCCATTCTACACAGGTAAGAGTAAAGCTTGTTGATACAGCAGGTCGTGTTGACCAGCTTCATGAACCGTTACGGTAACATCAGAAGTATATATCTTTTACAGCATATATTTTTACGACATTAGGAACGCATTATAACGTAGTTGCATATACGTTACAATGCGTTCTTTTTCTACTTTTCTTATAAGTGCCTTATATATTAAGGTGTAAAAATCATTATTATAAAAAAACAAAAGCCATTAGCCATGATAAAAAGCAATTCTTTTTGTCTGCTTAACAACATGTGTTTTAGGTTGTAATAAAGACAACGAAAACACCAATAACATTGCTGTTAATAGCAATAATACCAATGCTAACAACACAAAAAAGCCAATAAGGTGTATGGCAGATTAGAGTTTCCTCAACTAAAAGACCCAACTCAAAAACCAGATACTTATTTATAAAACAGGAGCTAACGAAATTAACTTTTGCGTAGAATGGAATAACATTAAGCGCACACAACGTTGGAGTTGTTACCAATTATACAAAAAGCAATTTGCGCAAAGCAACAAAGAGATATTACACAGAAAAACCATCAACAACAATATCCTTACGACCCTTCTTTATCTTCACAGTTTACCATTAAGCCCGATCCTTATTGGGGAACAGGCTACGACCATGGGCATATTTGTCCGTCAGCAGACCGCTTAAACAGTTATGAAGCTAATAAACAAACATTTTATATGACAAATATGCAACCCCTAATTGCACCAGTTTAATGCGGGTGTTTGGTTAGAAATGGAAAAACAAAAGTGCGACAATGGGGAACGCAAAACAATTATTCTTTTGCCGATACGCTTTATGTGTGCAAAGGTGGAACAATAGACAATGCCTCTCAATATAGCAAAGGAAACAGAGGAATGATTGTTCCTAAATATTTCTTTATGGCTATTTTAAGAGTAAAAAACAATCAATATAACGCCATGGGCTTTTGGGTTGAACACACAAACAACACCGATTCTAACTTAGCAAAATATGCAGTGAGCATTCAAGAGCTTGAACGTAGAACTGGAATAGACTTCTTTTGTAACCTTCCCTGACGCACGAGAAAGAAACATAGAAAGCGCCCCTGTGAACCTTAACTTATGGGGATTACATTAAAAAGGCTTATTCTTTTCACCATTTTTCACACCACAAACTCTCTTAAAAGTTTTGAATGTCAAGCATTTTTACTAACTTTGTATCAAATCATAAATAAAAGAAGACTAAGAAAAATGAATATAGTTGAAAGATTTATAAACTACACCAAGTTTGATACTCAATCGTGCGAAAGCTCAGAAACAGTACCAAGTACAGCAAAACAACTTATCTTTTGCTGAATATTTAAAGAAAAGAATTAGAGAACGAAGGTTTAAGTGATGTAGAGATGGACGATATGGGTTACATTTATGCAACACTAAAAATCGAACACCAAAAAGAAAAACTCCTACCATTGGATTTATATCTCATTACGACACAAGTCCCGATTGTTCTGGCAAAGATGTTAAAGCTCGTATCATAAAAACTATGATGGAAGCTGACATAGAGTTGGGCAATGGTGTTGTATCGAGCGTAGAAAAGTTTCCTGAACTAAAAAGCTCATATAGGCGAAGACCCTCATTGTTACAGACGGAACAACCTTTGTTAGGGAGCCGATGACAAATCGGGTATTGCCGAGATAATGCAAGCAATGTGCTATTTAAGAGACCACCCAGAAATAGAACACGGAGATATAAGAATAGGCTTTAACCCCGACGAAGAGATAGGAAAAGGTGCTCATCATTTCGATGTTAAACGCTTTGGTGCCGACTGGGCATATACAATGGACGGCGGAGACCTTGGTGGTTTAGAGTATGAAAACTTTAATGCAGCAGGTGCAAAAGTGGTTATCAATGGCGTAAGTGTTCACCCGGATACGCAAAAAGGCAAGATGATAAACGCAAACCAGTTGGCTTGTGAATTTGGAAATATCGCCTCGCGAAGAAACACCCGAACACACAGAAGGATACGAAGGCTTTTATCACCTTGTTGGCATAGACGCTTGCACCGAAAAGGCAACACTTTCTTACATAATAAGAGACCATGACCGCTCTCGTTTTGAAGATAGAAAAGCCTTTATAGAAAGCTGTGTAAAAGCCATGAACAACAAATATGGTGAAAAAACAGTGTCGTGCAGTATTACAGACCAATACTATAACATGAAAGAAAAGATAGACCCAAACATGCACGTTATAGATATTGTGTTGCAAGCCATGCAAGAAAGTGGCGTAGCACCTAAGGTTGAGCCTATTCGCGGAGGAACAGATGGCGCACAACTAAGCTTTTAAAGGTTTGCCTTGCCCTAACATTTTTGCAGGTGGTTTGAACTTTCATGGACCACACGAGTTTATCTCTATACAAGTAATGGAAAAAAAGCTGTAGACGTAATCGTTAAGATATGCGAGATTACATCTAAGTTTAACGACTAATCATTACCAACACTTATAACCATAAGTGTATTGCTTTTAGAGAACAAGACAAAAACAATAAAACACCTGCTTTATTGCTTTCTTGTTCTCTAAAAGCTTTTTTTATAGCTCTATTTATTTACCCTTATTGTTTATCATCTTTATTTTTAACAACTTATTAAGATGGATAATATAGCACCACTTATTAGCGATTTAGGCTTAATTCTTATTGTGGCAGGTGTTGTAACCTTGCTGTTTAAGAAACTAAAACAACCTCTTGTATTAGGATATATTGTAGCAGGCTTTCTTGTAGGTCCTAATATGCCCTATACCCCTTCGATTATCGACCAGATAAATGTTAAGACATGGGCAGACTTAGGAGTGATTTTTCTACTCTTTTCTATGGGGTTAGACTTTTCATTTAAGAAGATAGTAAAACTGGGTAGCTCGCCCTTTATATCTGTAAGTGTTATTGTTTTATCTATGGTTTTGATAGGTTATGGTGCAGGTTGGGCGTTTCATTGGACACCTATGGAGCGTGTTTTTAGCATCTATCTTTTGCAGTTTGCAGTAGTTCTACCATTGTTTATAAAACACTAACCGACCTTAAATTAAAAGCAACAACGCTTTGCAGGCTTGGTATTAAGCGTGTTGGTGATAGAAGATGTACTATCTATTGTTATTTTTAGTTTTTATTATCGGCAATAGCAGGCGGTAAATCGTTATCAAGTTTACAGTTGGTAGGCATTCTATTAAAAAAATAGTTTTTCTTTATCGTACTTTGGTCTCGTGGTGGGTATTTATCTTGTTCCTATGCTATTAAGGAAAACCCGTTCTGTTATGAGTAACGAAATATTAGTGATTATCTCCTTAGCAATGTGCTTTTTCATGGCTATTTTTTTCGGCTCATGTAGGTTTTTAGTAGTGCCTTTGGAGCTTTCATTATGGGTTCTATTTTAGCAGAAACAGTGGAAGGAACAAAGATATTAAAGGTGGTAGACCCTATTAAAGACTTGTTTGGTGCAGTGTTTTTTTGTGTCGGTAGGAATGCTTGTAGATGTTCATATTATTATAGAATATGCCATTCCTATTTTGTCTATTATCGCCTTAGTGATAGTAGGTCAAGTTTTGTTTGGCACCTTTTCATTTATGTTAGGCGGTCAATCGCTTAAAACATCTATGCAAAGTAGCTTTTCATTAGCACAAATTGGCGAGTTTCCCTTTATCATTGCATCACTCGGAATGTCGTTAGGTGTAATAGGAAACTTTATGTATCCTGTTATTGTTGCAGCTCTGGCATTTACCACTTTCTTAACTCCTTATGTTATAAAAAGTGCTGTTCCTGCTTATAACTTAATAGAACGCAGCCTACCCAAACGCTGGATGAAAATGATAAACCACATGAATGTAAGTGCAGAAACGAACGGACAAAACAGTAAATGGAAGATGTTATGGATAAAGATGTTTCGCACCACCATTATATATGTCATTCTGTCGGTGGCAGTGATAGGCTTAATGTTTACATTCTTTCTCCCCTTTGTGCATCAATACTTGCCTTCGTTATGGGCACGCCTACTTTGTGGACTCACAACAGTGTTTTTTATAGCACCTTTCTTACGTTCTATTGTAGTTCAACCGCATCACACCCAAGAGTTTAAAGATTTGTGGAGCGAAAGCCATAAAAACCGTTTACCGCTGTTATTCACAGGTTTTATTCGCATACTCATTGCCTCTGGGTTCTTTTTACATCACTCACACGCTTAGCGACTTTTTCTTATGCACTCGTTATAAGCATTGCTGTAGTAGCCATTATCCCACTACTTTTAAGTAGACATCTTACAACTCGCACTTTAAGAATGGAGCGTCAGTTTGTAGAAAACCTTCGTTCAAAAGAAATAGAAGCCGTAGTGTTAGGTTATAACAAGCCCAAATATGCACGTCATTTATTAGACAGAGATATACACATTGCCGACTTTGAAATTCCTGAGAACAGCAGTTGGACGGGTAAAAGTTTAGAAGAGCTCCAGCTGGCTCGCGTGTTTGGTATTCAAATAAGTAGCATACTCAGAGGAAAACAACGCCTCAACATTCCTAATGCTTCTACCCTTTTATTGCCATACGATAAAAATTCAAGCCATTGGAAGTGATGAACAACTCACTGCTTTCAATACAGCTGTAACAGAAAAACGTTATTCCCGATGATCCAAGTTTAGAGGAACGAGAAACAAACTTACGACAATTGATTGTTTCGGATACCTGCAAACTGATTGGAAAGAGTGTTCAAAAACAGCGGATTAAGAGAAGTGTATAACTGCATGATTGTAGGGCTCTGACGATGGAAAAGAAAAACTTAACACCCTGCTATTCCCTCACGCGTTTTCAAAAAGGAGATATTGTTTGGATGGTAGGAGAAAAAGAATCATTAAACGAACTGTTTGGGTCTTAATGATTAAAAAGATTCTACATTATTTTATATGCCCTTTATCTTTCAAAAAGATAAAACTATAAAAGGCAAAAATTTTGAGAACTCAATTTATTTTTTTGTTACTTTTGCTTTTTGATGCGAATGGTTTTTATACAGCCTCATGGATAATCAAACAAAATGCCATGTGAACTTCGTTTACAAAACAATGTTTGCATTTATTTCACCAACAAGCATAAAAAAATAAAACTTATAACATGAATATATGTATTGTGGCGGGTGCTCGTCCTAATTTTTATTAAAAGTAGCTCCTATTGTTCATGCCATTAACAATGCAGAATGCTAAAGGTAAAAAAGGTGTCATTCAAACTTGTATATACTGGTGCAGAATACGATGAGACATTAGAACAAACTCTTTTTGATGACTTAGAAATAAATCGCCCTGATGTGTTTTTAGGCGTGGTTTGTGAGAATCTAAACGAACTTACAGGTAAGGTAATGTCTGCTTTTGAAACTTATTTATCTACTACTCCTACTGATGTAGTGATTGTGGTAGACGACCTTGCCTCTACACTTGCAGCAGCTATTGTTACAAAGAAACAAGGCATAAAAGCTCGCCCATCTGGTAGCTGGAACACGTAGCTTTAATATCAATATGCCAAAAAGAAATAAATCGTTTGGTAATAGATGGACTTAGCGACTACCTTTTTACAGCAGGTATAGGCGGAAATAGTGTGGCAATTAAAAGAAGGTATCGACTCTTCAAACATTTACATGGTAGGTAACATTTTAATGGATACTCTTCGTTTTTATCATACACGTAACACGCGTCCAGCACTATTATCTACATTAAATATTCGGGCTAATAACTATGTGCTGTTTACACTTAATAGAAAAGCTCTTATTCGTAATGCACAGAAAAATAGACGAAATAATGACAGAACTATCTGCCATTGCGACACAAATGCCTGTTATTGCTCCCCCTAAGAACTGAGGCTAAAAATGCTATTGAAGCATGGATAGATGCAAAACCCAACAGCTCCTAAAATTACACTTATTGAGCCTTTAAGCTACACGGAGTTTATTTATTTAGCAGAAAATGCCAAAGGTGTGGTTACCGACTCGGGTAATGTGGCAGAGAAGCTACATTTAATGGTATTCCTTGTATTACGCTTAACGATTATACAGAACATATAGAAACGGTTAAAGTGGGTTCGAATGTTCTCGTAGGCGATGATGTAGACTTATTAAAAACAAGTTTACAAAACATGATAAAAGGGGCGAGATGGAAGTCTTGTGCCATACCTGATAGATGGGACGGGCGTAGTGCCGACCGCATTGTAAGCATATTATTAGAACAAATGCAATAATTATTTATCTCTATAAAAGAAGTTTACACCTTATTATATATATAAGGTGTATTCTTGTTTTATATATCAACCTTTTTCAACCTATTATCTGCTCATTACACAGAAAGGTATTTTTCATGTCAATAAAAACAAAAGACAATTACCAACTTCTTACACAAGCGCCTATCCATAAAAGCCATTATAAGTATGGCACTGCCTACTATGTTGATTATGCTTACTACAGGTTTATACAACATAGCCGACACTTTCTTTATGGGAAAAACTAAGCACTCAAGCCACAGCTGCTATTGGAGTTGCTTTCTCTATGATGTTTTTTATGCAAGCAATGGGCTTCTTTTGTGGGCATGGGTCGGGCAATTATATTTCAAGAGAATTAGGTGCGAAACGCAAAGACCATGCAGAACGTATGGCATCAATCGGTTTTCTGCTATCGTTTTCTTTGGGTTTAAGTATTTGTGTTTTAGGTTTAATATTCTTAAAGCCTTTGTGTATATGGTTAGGAAGCACCCTACCATTCTTCCTTACACGCAACAATACTTAGGAATACTATTATTAGGCACCCCCTTCTTAACCTCCTCGCTCACGATGAATAACCAAATGCGCTTTCAAGGTAATGCTCGTTTTGCATTATGGGGTATTTTATCGGGAGCAATCGTCAATGTATTATTAGACCCTCTCTTTATTTTTTTACCTTTCAATGGGGCATTATGGGAGCAGCAATGGCTACCTTAGTGGGTCAACTTATTAGCTTTTTATTCTTTTATGGATGAGTTATAAGGGAGGAAACTTAGGCTTCTCGATAAAAAAAAGTAAACCATCAATAAGCTATTTAAAAGAGATTGTAGCAGGAGGAACACCTTCTTTATCGCGTCAAGGCTTGGCTTGCTTAGCTATGATGTTATTAAATAAAGGAGCTGGCGCATATGGTGATGTGGCAATTGCAGGTATGTCTATTGTTTCGAGATGTACCATGATGGTTTTATCTCTTGTCATTGGATTTGGTCAAGGTTTTCAACCGTTTTGTGGTTTCTGCTATGGTGCAGGATTAAAACAAAGAGTGAAAAACGGATTTAGCTTTTCAGTAAAGGTGTGCTTTATGTTTCTTTTTGCTCATAAGTGTGGTAGGTTGGTTCTTTTCGAGCTATATTATAGCACTTTTAGCAAAAGAAATGGCTGTGATAGAAATAGGTAAGCAAGCTTTACAATGGCAGTTGTTAGTGCTTCCGTTATTAAGTTTCACCATTATGAGTAATATGCTTTTACAAACTATCCGTAAGCCATGGAGAGCAAATCTACTGGCCTCTGCTCGCAGCGGTTTATTCTTTATTCCACTTATTCTTATTCTTCCTCGTTTATTTGGATTAGCAGGTGTAGAAATGTGTCAAGCTTTTTAGCGACTTATTGGCTTTTCTGATAGCACTTCCCATTGTAAATACTACTTTTAAAGAGTTTGGTTCTATGCCTTAAATGTTTATAATATGAAAAAAACTTATTTCTTATTTTTCTTATTTATAACCAGCACGTTAAAAAGCGTCTACCACTGATTCTATCACTAAAAAATAACGGTTTTAGTGTTTCCATCGTTCCTGCTCAAGTGCTTGTTTTTAGATGAGTATGTTGCAAAATGGCTTTAAAAAGAAAGGCACACTTTCTGTTGACTTCAATTATCTGTATACAGCTATTCCTAACGACAGTGATGCTTTTGTACGTGATTTTAATTATCCCAGTTTGGGTGTTGGACTACGTTACACGCATTCGAATGCTGCAATGAAACGAGAAAAAGATACGGATTGGGGCTGTTAGAGCCTGTGAATTACACGTCTAAATTGGGAGACTTATTAAGCCTTTATGGCTCTTTTAACCGTTCTATCTATCGTTCTAAACATTGGGAAATGGGCTATTCTTTTAATGCAGGTGTAGCATTAGCCACAAATAAATATAACAATCAAACCAATATAGATAATGAATTTTTAGGTTCTACTATGCTTATATACTTTGGTGCAGGTGCTTTTACCACTTATTATCCTTGTTCTCAATGGGGAATAAAATTAGGTATCGACTTTTTCATCATAGCAATGGAGCCTTATATCGCCCCTAATAAAGGTGCCAACTATTTAGGTCCAAACATAGGTTTGGTATATTTTCCTGCAAGAAAAGATATTCTCACAGCTTCAAAAACTCAATCCCAAAACACTTTTACCAAACGTCTTTATACCACATTTACATTAGGTGTTGGTGCCAAGACATTAAACGAAGAATGGCAACGCACTCAATTTAACACTCCTCCGACAAGCGATGAATACAGAACGGAGACCTTTAAGATGTACATGGCTTACAGTTTTTAATGCCAATATGATGCTCCGTTATGCAAGAAGATGGGCCTCGGGAATAGGTTTAGACCTTTTTTTATGGAAGTTATAGCAAACGGGTAGCAGAATTAGATGCTATACAACACTTACAATTGAGCATAGCCCATGGTCGTTTTGGCGTGTCGGCAAAGCATCAAGTGTATTATCATAACATTTCATTAGCTGTGTCTTTGGGAGCTTATCTATACAGACATATGGGAAATAATGCTAATATCATAGAACGTCCCTACTATGAAACAGTGAGAACTTTCATTATAGTTTTCCTCACATGAAAGGGCTTACAATAGAGCAGAAGTAAAGGCACATGCCACTAAAGCAGATTTAACTCAAGTTATTCTACAAGTTCCTATTTCAATTAAAAGCTATAAATAATCAAAAGTAGTGCATTTTGTATCATTTTTCATTACATTTGCAGTACTTTAAAACGTCTATTTTAATTCATTAAATAACATCTGCGACAATGAAAAAGACAATCAGATTTTTTTGATCTAATTGAGAGAGAGAACACCAAAGACAATTAAAAGGTGTAGAATTGATTGCTTCCTGAGAACTTCGTAAGCGACCAAGTAATGGCTGCAATGGGTTCTTATTTAACCAACAAGTATGCCGAAGGACTTCCAGGACGTCGTTATTATGGAGGTTGTGAAGTGGTAGATGAGATTGAAACCTTGGCAATTGAACGCATTAAAACACTATTTGGTGCTGAATTTGCTAACGTACAACCTCACTCTGGAGCGCAAGCTAACCAAGCAGTGTTGCTCTCTGTGCTAAAACCAGGCGACACTTTTATGGGTTTAAATCTTGCTCATGGAGGACATTTATCGCATGGTAGCAGTGTTAACACATCGGGTATTCTTTATAATCCTATAGGTTATAACGTTAATATAGAAACAGGTAGAGTGGATTACGACGAAATGGAACGCCTTGCTTTACAACATAAACCAAAACTAATTATAGGTGGTGGTTCTGCATATAGTCGTGAATGGGATTACAAACGCATGCGTGCTATCGCTGATGAGATAGGAGCTATCTTCATGGTAGACATGGCTCACCCTGCCGGTTTGATAGCTGCGGGCTTATTAGAGAATCCTCTTCCTTATGCACATATTGTTACTTCAACCACTCATAAAACACTTCGTGGACCACGAGGAGGTATTATTTTAATGGGTAGAGATTTTGAAAATCCTTGGAATCTCACAACTCCTAAGGGAGAAATAAAGATGATGAGCCAACTATTAAATAGTGCTGTATTTCCAGGAACACAAGGTGGACCACTTGAACATGTAATTGGTGCTAAGGCAGTGGCATTTGGTGAGAACCTAACACCTGAATGGAAAGATTATGCTTTACAAGTGAAAAAGAATGCAAAGGTACTTGCTGATGAACTAATCGCTCGTGGATTTAGCATCGTTAGTGGTGGAACAGACAACCATTCTATGCTTGTTGACCTTAGAACAAAGTATCCAGAATTAACTGGTAAAGTAGCAGAGAAAGCATTAGTGGCTGCAGATATTACTGCAAACAAAAACATGGTGCCATTCGATTCACGTTCTGCTTTCCAAACATCGGGTATCCGTTTAGGTACACCAGCTATCACTACACGCGGTGCAAAAAGAAGATCTTATGGTTCTTATCGCAAAGCTTGATAGAAGAAGTTCTTAATAATCCTGAAGATGAAAAAAACAATTGAAAAAGGTGAAAGAAAAGGTGAACAACACCATGAAAGATTATCCTTTATTTGCATACTAAACACTTTTCATCTTTACAATACATAATACGAGGGGTGTTTTTATACACTCCTCTTTTTCTTTTTATGCAAAAATATCATTGTATTCTTAGTTATCTCCTTAGCAGTAGCATATACATTATATGCTATTTATGGAACTCTTTTTAGGAAAAAAAGTAAGTGTGACGGTTGCACAGGTTGCGATTTACACAACAAAATAATGCAAACAGGAAAACAAAGCACTTCAAAAAATACATGTAATTCTAAAAAGTGTGATTAAAAATTTTGTAGTTTCAATTAAAAACACTACCTTTGCAGAGCAAAATAAGATAAGGCATCTTGGCCGATCGGTTAGGTAACGGTCTGCAAAACCGTGTAGAGCAGTTCGACTCTGCTAGATGCCTCTAAGAGAAAGAATGAGTTTCAATACAGAAATTCATTCTTTTTTTGTTTTTATATTCTTACGTTCTATTCATTCATCATTTATAAAAAGCAGTATCAAAATATTGATAATAAGAACGTAATAATAAACAAGCATACTCTATTTTGTCCCTTATTTAACTCAATAAAAAAAGAGTGTTACAGAGCATATATTATAAGGTATAAGACGCAAACAAAGAACACATAAATACCCATAAGCTTGCTTTTATTTGCGTTAAAAATAGAAAAATTGAGTTAATTTATAGGTTTTAATCACTAATTTTGCAAGAGAATGAGGTCAAAACTTTTATTCGTAACAAGTGTGTTTGTTGCCTCTTGCATGGTAACAGCACAGATGGTGTGGGCTAAAAAGAGCGTTCACACAAAGTTAAGCGTGTATTTTTGGCAGAAGAAACCGATTCTATTGCACTAAAAACAGATTCTTTATTAAACGATACAACAAAGATGGACTCTTTGCAACGTGCTATCTTCCGATATAATCAGCACATTGACGACTCTCTTCACAAAGATTCTATCGCTCGAAACAAACCTTCCGCGATTGATGCTCCTGTTGTTTACGAGGCAAAAGATTCGCTTATATACGATGCACGTTCAAAAAAAGCATTCTTATATGGCGACTCTAAGGTTAAATATCAACAAATGGATTTAACCAGCGAACAAATAAATATGCGCTTAGATAGTAGCTTGGTGCATGCCATGGGTATCTATGCAGACTCAACCAACAGTCGTTTAAAGGGTACACCTATATTTAAGATGGGAGCAGATACTTATAAAAACGACACTATTGCCTTTTAATTTTAAAAACGAAAAAGGGGCTGATTACGAATGTTAAGACGCAACAACAAGATGGTTTCTTAAGTAGTAAAAGTAGCTAAAAGAGATGCTCAGGGAAATATATTCCTTGAACATGGACGTTATACCACTTGTGATAAAGATTGTCCCGACTTTTATATTTCACTCTCTCGAGCAAAAGTTCGTCCAGGAAAAGATGTGGTCTTTGGTCCCGCTTATTTAGTAGTAGCAGACGTTCCCTTTACCTCTTGCTATTCCTTATGGTTTCTTTCCTTTCACAAAAAGCTATTCCAGTGGATTTATTATGCCTACTTATGGAGATGAAAACACACGTGGTTTTTATTTAAGAGATGGAGGATATTATTTTGCTCTATCAGATAAAATGGACTTAAAGCTATTAGGTGAAATCTACACAAAAAGGTTCTTGGGGACTTTCTGTAGCGAGTAATTATAACAAACGCTACAAGTTTAGTGGTAGCTTTTATGCAGCTTATCAAGATACAAGAACAGGCGATGAAGGTTTACCAGATTATAGTCGTCAGCAAAGTTTCAAGATACAATGGAATCATAGACAAGACACAAAGGCTAATCCATTTAGCAATTTATCTGCAAGCGTTAATTTCAGCTCTGTCTTCTTATGAGCGAAATAACCTCAATAGTCTTTATAATCCACAAACATTAGCTCAAAGTACAAGAACCTCATCTGTAAGCTGGAGTACTCACTTTCTCAAGTATCGGAATGTCTCTTAGCTCAACAATGAACCTCTCACAAAACATGCGTGATTCCTCTATTGCGATGACTTTACCCGATTTAAATATCAGTATTAGCAGATTTTATCCCTTTAAACGTCGCCATGCTGTAGGTAAAGAACGATGGTATGAACGCATTTCAATGAGCTATACAGGTCAGTTTTCAAATTCAATTTCTACCAAAGAAGACAAATTATTCAAGTCTAATTTGATAAAAGATTGGCGCAATGGTTTTCAACACAGCATTCCTTTTAAGTGGAAACTTCACATTATTTAATTTTATAAATGTGAATCCTTCTTTTAATTTCACCGACAGAATGTACAGTTATAAAGAATCACGTAGGTGGAATAAAACTACCCAAAAAGAAGAAACCGATACCACGTATGGCTTTCTACAACATATATAATTGAGTTTAAGTTTAGGAATGTCTACTAAATTATATGGTTTTTACGTTCCCAATCCTAAAAATTTTTGGAAAAGAAAAATACAGGCTATCCGACATGTATTCACGCCTTCTATGAGCTTAAACTATTCTCCGATTTTTGGTGAAAGACGTTATGGATATTATGAAACCTATCAAAAACAAATACAGATGGTAGCGTTTCGTTGGTAGAATATTCTCCTTATCAAAAATAGTTTATATGGTGTTCCAGGAAGAGGACGCACAGGTAGCATTTCAATGAGTATCGATAATAACTTAGAAATGAAGCTACGAAGTGATAAAGACACAACGGGCTACAAAAAAATAAGTATCATTGATGCCTTTGGAATGAGTATGTCGTATAACATGGCAGCAAAACAAAGACCATGGAGTGATTTAAGTACAAACATAAGACTTAAGTGGTGGAAAAATTACAGTTTTAATCTTAATGCTGTATTTGCTACTTACGCTTACGAATTAGACGATAACGGACATCCTTATATAGGAAATCATACCGAATGGGGAATGGGTCGTTTTGGTCGTTTCCAAGGTATGTCGCAAAACATTTCATACACTCTTACACCTGAAAAGATTAAGAAATTATTTGGAGGAAGTAAGGAAGATAAGGACGAAGAAGAGGCTAAAAGAAATCAAGATAACGAAGATGTTAATCCTGATATAGAAACAAATGCCGACGACAAGATGATGAATGCACGAGCAAAGACTAAGTCGAAAGGCAATAACGACAAAGCTCAAATAGATGAAGACGGCTACCTTAAATTCTCATGCCATGGTCTTTAACTATAGGATACGGTGTAACAATGCGAGAAAACACAGGTGGAACATTTAATAAACGCACTATGCGTTATCCTTATAAATTCACTCAAACGCTTAATTTTAGTGGTAATTTACGTTTAAGCGAGGGTTGGAATATCAGTTTTTCATCAGGTTACGATTTTGAAAATAAAGGCCTTAGCATGACCACAGCTTCTGTTCAACGAGATTTACATTGTTTTAATATGAGTTGTTCTGTCGTGTTAGCACCCTACACAAGTTATAATTTCAGTTTCAGATGTAATGCTCAACCTTGGCAGATGCACTTAAATATGATAAGAGAAGTGGTTACACCAATGCTATTCAGTGGTATTAAAACCAGGTCATAACACATTATAATAAAAAGGACTACCATCAGTTTGGTAGTCCTTTTATCATTTATAGTAAGCCGCAACATCGACTTTTATTCTTCAATATGTTCTTCTTTCCACTTTATAAATAACAAAACAAGCTGATGGAGCGCAAAAGCTTTCATGTTATTATGATAGATAACATCTAAACAAAGGTCGAGCAATTGTTTATTATTGCCACTCTCCGACTCTAATAAAGAGCGCACATTAAACTTTAATTTATCTAACACTTCTTCGTCTACAATACCATTACTATCTATCAAATTTCGTAAAAGAGCATACTTTTCTATGGTTTGTAAATGTTCATCGCTTACCTCAATAAAAACGAGTAGCTGTGGGATTTGATTGAATTTTTATGTATCATCATTGTTAAAGCATTTAGGGAATAATATATTGTAAAACACCTTTCATCATTTTATTTCGTACACTTTCGTTCGTAATACAACTAAACGGGGAAGCCCTCATCACAAAGAGTCCATTTTGGTTTTGTTTGTAAGCAACCGCCGCACTACTATTATCTTTATAGGTCATTACACAAATGGCACCATTCACAGGATGAAGGATATTAGTAGAAGGCGTAGCATAATGAAATTCATTAGGCTGTGTATAAATGCTAAAAATCTAAGTTTAACCCTTTTTATAGAACTATTGTCTACACAAGAGTCGGTTGCATTATAACGCACTTTTTAATATGTTTTCCAAAAACCATTGTTCATCATCACGAACCATATCACTACCAACATAAGCCCCACTAACAATCATAGACCCTCCATGTTGAGTAAAATTTGCCAATTTATCTCTCATAGGCAAAGAAAATGTTTTTCCTCTAACAAGAGAATAACCATCATCTTTTTCAAGTCCGAGAATGAGGTCTATCGCACGATACTTATGCAAATCGGTTTTATCGGCTAAGAAAGCATCTTTACACATGCTCACAACATTATATTTATTGCTACTTGCTATGGCAGAAACATGCGTTTTTAACATCGCTAAAAATCCTGCCCCATAATCACTTTTCCTGCAAGCTCTTCGCTTCCCATATCCCTAAACCTCCTACCCCTTCAATGCCTGCTTTTAAACTTATCAAAAACATTGTTGTTTACCATTCCAACCTAATGTAGCACCATACGAAACACCAAAAATCTTTTATCCATATCGAGTGCCCTTTGTTGCAAAGCATTATCTACAACTTGTGGAGATGCTAAACGAGAAAAATCCGTTTACAACCAATATTGTTTCTTTTAGCTTGAGATGCTCGATAAACTGATAACACCTCCGTAGGAAAACTCTCACCTCCATTATTACAAGCCGTAACATAGAAGTTATACTGTACATCTGGTTCTAATTTCATCGTAAAAGAATTATCTTTCACGTTTGTACCATTATCAAAACCCGCAGTACCGCATGACATATATACATTATAAGAAGTGGCATTTTGCATTACCATCTAAAACATCTTTTGTTGGTTTCCACGATAAATGCACCTTTATCTTTTTCCCCTCAATTCCAAATGAAAGTTTTGCGGTGCTAACGGTGCAACTACATAATTAAGCCCATGTTGGTCAGAAATATATTGCAAAAACACTTTTATAGATGGCTCTTGCAAACGAGAATTTAAAGTGTGGGTCCTGCCCCATTTTCATATCAGGGAAGTTCTGATGCGACATTGTTTCTAATATAGCAGAAGGAATTTCAGGAAGTCTGGTTTCCGAATAGTTTCTATCCCATAAGTATCTCTTGTTCCAATTGCTGTATAAAAGTTTCATTTCTCCCACCACTTGTGTAAGCAATAAGTTGGCAAAAATCTTTTGAAGTAGTGCGAGAGATACCCGCATTTAATTGCCCATCGTTAAACTTAGTGGTACAAATGGCTAACGAGCCCAAAAATCGATTTAAAGTCTTTTGCATATCCAGCATCGCTATGTATAGCCAAAGAAAGTTCTAACGGAACCTTTAAACCTTCTTTTGTTGGCACATAAGCACTACCTCCTGCCAACCAGTTGGTCATTAAAGAACGAGCATTTATATCATCGGCATAATCGTCATTACCATCTTTTTGTTGAATAAACAGATAGGGGTGCACCTGCCCATTGCGCATAATATCTGGCTCCTTCTACAGCTCGTGGAAGTCCACTCAACTGTCCCCCTCGTTCAATATTACCCATTCCTCCACCAAAGCGAATAGCATCTGTACTCACTACTCCTCTACGATGCGAGTGATTAGTGATAACTACACGATTATAAACATTACACCCTTCATCAAAAATCAAATGAGCCTAAATACACCCAAGTACCTCCTCCCATTTGTTGATTTACCCTTAAAACGCGTTTCAACACCTTTGTGATAAACTATATATTCGGCATCATCTACACTATTTTCTAATGTAGAATAACTCACATACACAGCATATTTACCCGATTGCTTTATGTTAGGTTGATAAGAAACACTCGATATTTTTTTACCTTTTGTTGTATCAACAAAACGCGACGTACCTGCTTTAAAAGGGTTTTCACCATCTATATAATTTCTAAAACGATTGGCAAAACCCTTTAAAAACGTCTCTGTCCATTCTTTTCCGCTGTTATATTCAGTATAAAAAGGAGTTTTAACAGCATCATCATTATCAATAATTATCTCATTAGTCTGCCAATCTCGTTCTCTCGGAGTAAACACATTAGCCCCTGCTTTTTCGAGCATTGGAATAAGATAAGGCACCACTATGGTTTGTGTAAACAAATCTTCTGTAGTTCCAAACATAGCAGGACGTTGCCATTTCCATGTTTGTTTTTTAGAATCGAAGTATCTTCCATGACTTGCCCACAAAGCTATATGCCTGTTTTGAAGCCCCTTTGTAATTTTATTGGGTCGCGAAACATTCTGTACCCATTGTTTTGTTTCGTGGTTAATATTGCCCCATGCCTCTTTCATATAGCCATTATCTTGCGCTAACAGCTTAGACGAAAAATGCACACTTAGTAGGCATAGAGCAAGATGTTTTATCATTTTGCGAGTTCTCCTATTGTAAATTTTTCAGGAAACTTTCCTTTAAAAGTCTTTAAAATACAATTTTATTTCGTTCATTTCTTCCTCCACATTTCCCGTAGGAACGAAGGCTTTTGTGCATTTAATAAGCTTTTTGATAATCTACACCATATAATAATAAAGGTATCTGCGCTTTTAAGGCTATATAATAAGCACCTTTTTTTCCATTCAGGATTAAGCAGCGCGTTCCTTCGGGTGTAATACAAACATGAAAAAGTTTCTGCTTTTTTTGGCTGCTTCTGCCATGTTATCCGTCATACTTGAGTGGGTTGAACGCCACACAGGAATACCTCCTATTGCTTTTAAAAAAGAATACCTAACGGAAAGAAGAACCATTCTTTTTTTCATAAAGAAGTTTATCTTCATACCTTCAGCTCTCATATACAACTGCCCCATAACAAAGTCCCAATTACTTGTATGAGGAGCTAAACAAATGATATATTTATGCGGATGTTTTACTGTAACCTCTTTTTTTCCAACCTAATTTGCGATATAAAAGGTAGCTACAAAGCTTTTTGTAACATACTATAAGAATATATTTTTAGTGTAAATTAGATATTTGGTCTACAATGTCCGACACTTCTTTTTCAAAAATTTTCTACTAACACTTTAAAAATATTTCTTTGTTTTTAAACCCGGTTCTGGGTGAGATATACGACGCACAAAATCATCGTGTAACGACAAAATAGTTGTAAGAAGTGCATTCACATTTTCTTCGCTTACTTTACCATTATATAAAGATGCGGCTACACACTCTGCAAATAAATCTCTACAAATATAGTTAATGGTTCGCTTTTAAGTCTCTTTTTATTACTCATAATTTTGTTTGTTTATTTTGTTAATAATATACTGAACAAAAGGGCATAAATATTTCCTTCTTTTGCAAAAGCTTTTTGTTATATTTTTGTCCTCTATGCTTTACAAAGATAGAAAAACAAAATGAGTCTTCATTTTACATTAAAAGTTTCTTAAAAATACCTCTTTTATTAGTGCATTCTTTTCCTATTATCTACTAAAAACTATTTTTGCAGTAGAAAGTTGAGATAAATAATTATAAATATATTTTTTTAATACAAAAAGAAAAAAATATGAAAAACAAGTGCATTACAACAAGCAAGAGCAGCTTATCAACCTAAAGCTTCCTAAAAAAGCACTTCAAGGTGCTGTTAAGGTGCAAGAGGGTGCTCCAACACAAAGTGTAGACAACCAAGAAGAGATTAAAGCTTTATTCCCTAACACCTATGGAATGCCTCTTGTTGAGTTTGTTCCTGGCGAAACAGCCAACCAAAAAAACAAATGAACGTGGGTATTATCCTTAGTGGTGGACAAGCACCCGGTGGTCATAATGTGATTAGTGGCTTGTTTGACCAAGTGAAAAAAACTTAACCCTGAAAACAAACTTTTATGGTTTCTTGATGGGTCCCGGTGGACTTGTAGACCACAACTATGTAGAGATTACAGAAGAGTTATTAAAAGATTATCGCAACACTGGTGGCTTCGATTTAATCGGTAGTGGTAGAACTAAACTCGAACAAGAAGAACAATTTGAAAAGGGTCTCGAAATTATTCGACAATTAAACATTAACGCTATTGTTATTATCGGTGGAGACGACTCTAACACTAATGCGTGTGTTTTAGCAGAATATTATGCTGCTAAGAACTATGGAGTTCAGGTTATTGGTTGCCCTAAAAACAATTGATGGCGACTTAAAGAATAGCCAAATTGAAACTTCTTTTGGTTTCGACACTGCTACTAAAACTTATTCTGAAGTAATAGGTAATATCGAACGCGACTGTAACTCTGCTCGTAAATATTGGCATTTCATTAAGCTAATGGGTAGAAGTGCTTCGCATATTGCGCTCGAATGTGCTCTACAAACACAACCTAACATTTGTTTAATTTCTGAAGAGATTGAGCTAAAGACCAAACTCTTAACGATATTATCGAAAATATTGCAGAGGTTGTGGCTTATCGCGCTAATCAAGGAAACAATTTTGGTGTAGTGCTTATCCCAGAAGGATTGGTAGAATTTATCCCTGCTATTGGTAGACTTATTCAAGAACTCAACGACCTTTTGGCAGCACATGGTGCAGATTATACCAATCTCGATAAAGATGCACAACGTGCTTACATTCTTTCTCACCTTACTCCTGAAAAATAAAGCTACATTCGAAACGCTTCCTGAAGGTGTTGCACGTCAACTTTCACTCGATAGAGACCCACACGGAAACGTACAAGTGTCGCTTATCGAAACAGAAAAGCTTATTTCAGACATGGTAGGTGCTAAACTTGCACAATGGAAAAAAGAAGGTAAATACACTGGAAAGTTCTCTGCTCTTCATCATTTCTTTGGTTATGAAGGACGTTGCGCTGCTCCTTCTAACTTCGATGCAGACTATTGTTACGCTCTCGGAACAAGTGCTGCTCTCCTTATTGCAAGTGGTAAAACTGGCTATATGGCAATTGTTAAGAATACAACTGCTAACACTAACGAGTGGAAAGCTGGTGGTGTGCCCATCACTATGATGATGAACATGGAAAAAAACGTAATGGAGAAATGGAGCCAGTTATTCGTAAAAGCATTGGTTGAATTAGATGGTAAACCATTTAAAAGCTTTTTGTTGAACAACGCGAAAAATGGGCTAAAGAAACTTGTTATGTTTATCCCGGTCCTATTCAATATTGGGGGTCCAAGCGAAGTTTGCGACCAACCAACAAAGACTCTCGAGTTAGAACAAAAAGTAATAAAAACTATTTTGTTTATTTAAATAGTTAAACCCTAAAGAGATGGTTTTATGTAGAGTGATGCATAAACATCATGCTACATAAAACTCATCTCTTTTTTATTTTTCATTCACATCTTTATATATGACCCCTCAAAAACATCGTCGCCGTCGCTATTCTAACAAGAAAAAACGCTCTATATGGAAGCGTTTTCCACGATGGACACGATGGGTTCTTGGCTTAACTGTAGTTTTTGCCTATGTTTGGGCTTTTAATTATTTTTTTCGTTAGCCCAACTGGTTTTAGATGGAAAGCCATTTATGGAGATAAAGAATACCCCGACGGATACGAAATTCACGGCATTGATATATCTCATTATCAAGGAGATATAAACTGGAAACGGCTCAGAAATGCCACCATTGAGAACACTCCTATACGTTTTATCCTTATTAAATCTACCGAAGGAGCCAACACATTAGACGAAAATTTCAATGATAATTTTTATCAAGCACGTGAAAATGGATTTATAAGAGGTGCTTATCACTTTTGGAGTAATAGGTCGTCTGCACGGAAACAAGCCTACCATTTTTCTCAAACAAGTGCATTTAGAAAACGGAGATTTACCTCCTGTTCTCGACATAGAGCATAAACCTAAAAGACAAAACAATTGAGGAGTTTCAACAAGAAATATTAACATGGTTGCACATTGTAGAAGATAAATACCATGTTAAACCCATTATTTATACCTATCACAAGTTTAAAGAAAGCTATCTTAACGCTGCCGTTTTTAACGATTATCCTTACTGGATTGCACACTATTATGTAAACAAAGTGGCTTATAAAGGCAAGTGGAAGTTTTGGCAACACACAGACTCTGGACGCTTACCGGGCATTAAAAGGCTATGTAGACTTTAACATTTACAATGGTTCTTACTACGATTTAAGAAAGCTAACCATTGGTAACCAAGAACAAGAGTGGTAGCTTTATAAACTCTATATAAAAAGATGTAACTTAAATAGAAATAGCTTGTTACACCTTTTTTTATTTTATCTAACTCCATACTATTTAATACAAAAAAAGCATTAACGTTGTGTTTATGAACGAAAAATTTACAAGATAAAAATTGCCGTACTACTCTCTGGTGGTGTAGATAGTGCTGTTGCATTATACCAATTGGTGCAAATGAACCTTAAACCCGATTGCTTTTACATTAAAAATAGGTCCAGAAGAAAGCGAAGAATGGGACTGTTCTTCGGAAGAAGACCTTGAAATGGCAACAGCAGTATCTAAAAAAATATGGTTGTTCTTTAGAAGTTATCGACTGTCATAAGGAATACTGGAACGAGGTTACACGCTACACTATGGACAAGGTTAAGGCAGGTTTTACACCTAATCCCGATGTTATGTGCAACCGTCTCATTAAGTTTGGTGCTTTTCACGATAAGAAAGGACATCTTTACGACTATATTGTTACAGGGCATTATGCACAAACTGAGGTGATAGATGGCAAGAAATGGCTCGTTACAAGTCCAGACCCTGTGAAAGACCAAACCGACTTTTTAGCCCAAATACATCAATGGCAATTGCGTAAAGCCTTGTTCCCCATAGGTCATTTTCAAAAAGATGAAGTGCGAAAAATTGCCGAACAAGAGCATCTTATCAATGCTAAACGAAAAAGATTCGCAAGGCATTTGCTTCTTAGGTAAGATAAATTATAACGATTATCTTCGTAAATACTTAGGAGAAAACAAAGGTGAAGTGCTCGAATGGGAAACAAATAAGAAGATAGGAGAGCACCGTGGACTCTGGTTTTTACACCATAGGACAACGTCATGGATTAGGTTTTGGTGGTGGACCGTGGTTTGTTGTTAAAAAAGATGTAGAGAAAAATGTGCTATTTGTTAGTAAAGGATACGAACCAAGCACTGCTTTTAAAACAGAATTTGGTGTTATAGACTTTCATTTTTTTAACAGAAGAAGTTGCGTTAAACGAGGTTACATTTAAAATTAGACACACTCCAGAATTTCACAAAGCACGCATCGAAAAGATAAACGATAACGAATATCGTGTGCATTCAGAAGTTCCTATACACGGAGTAGCCCCCGGTCAGTTCTGTGTGGTTTACGATAAAGAACATCATCGATGCTTAGGCTCAGGAGAAATTAGCATGTAAAAAAATGTATGGATTATAACTTTAATTCATACACACAAGGCATTAAACAATAAAAACAGTTTAAAACGGTTCTATAAAGCAGAATGTTTTAAACTGTTTTTATTCTTCTCACCTATTATCTTACATCTTTTCTTCTATCAAGCCACTACCCTAATTCTTTTCACAATCAACTTATAATGTGGCTTAATAACAGCAATAGCCCGCAAAAACGCACCAATTTTTTGCGTATTCTTTTTACCCTTATCTTTTCAATCTGCCTATTTGTTTCAGGTTACATCATTTATTCATGAAAAGAAAAAAAGAGGTAGATAACATTTTAAGAGCATTCTTTTTGTGAGCGTTTTGTTACATTTTCAACTTTCATTTTAGCACAAAAATGGGGCTATTCTGCCACCTATTCACTCGCCATTTACGCACAATTAAGCACCACCAAACAAGCAAAAAACGCTAAAAGCATAGGTTTTACTTTTTCTAAAACACAACCTGTTTATTTTACAAAAATATAAGCCATTGGCGTGCAAAAAGCTTAGAGTTTAGTGTGCAATAGCTTATGTTTTAGCACCTAAACTCTTGTATATTAGCCCTTAAAAGCTTATGTTTTGCATGCTAAACCCTAAACTTTTGCACGTTTTTCAGTTAAAAACACCATTTTAAAGGCTGGTTTAATCAATTCTTATAAAAAAGAGCTTCTGTTTTGAAACCTTGTAAAGGTTGCAGAAAAAGTGGGCAAAAATAAGGCAGAAAAAATATATATCCATCGCATAAAATGCCAAGATAAAAACAAAAAAATCTCCTCTATTCCTTTTTCATAAAACAACACAAACAACCCTTTTCTTTTCTATCATTACATATAAAACAAAGCCTTGTTAACATAACGCATGCACAAAAAAACATCAAACGAGCCTTGTTTTACCTTTTTTTTAGTAAATTTGCAACCAAATAAACACGTTGTAAAACTAAAGTTAACAGGTAAAGATTAACGATATGAAAAAGAAAATACAGTTCAGTCTCGTGTATAGAGATATGTGGCAATCATCAGGTAAGTTTCAACCTCGTAAGGATCAGTTGGAACGTATCGCACCCGTTATCATTGAAATGGGTTGTTTCTCTCGTGTAGAAACTAATGGTGGTGCCTTTGAACAAGTGAACTTATTGGCAGGAGAAAACCCCAATGAAGCCGTGAGAGCTTTCTGTAAACCATTTAATGAAGCAGGTATAAAGACTCACATGCTCGACCGTGGTTTGAACGGACTTAGAATGTACACCGTTCCCGACGATGTTCGCGCCCTTATGTACAAAGTGAAACACGCTCAAGGTGTAGATATTCCTCGTATTTTCGATGGTTTAAACGATGTAAGAAACATTATTCCAAGTATTAAATGGGCAGCAGAAGCTGGCATGACACCTCAAGGAACATTGTGTATTACAACATCTCCTATCCATACATTAGAATATTATTTACACATTGCAGACCAACTCATAGAAGCAGGAGCAGAAGAAATTTGTTTAAAAGACATGGCTGGTGTAGGTCAACCTGCACTCCTTGGTCAGCTAACAAAGGCTATTAAAGAGAAATATCCTAACATAATTGTAGAATATCACGGACATTCTGGCCCCGGTTTGTGCATGGCTTCAATCTTAGAAGTTTGTAACAATGGTGCTGATATTATAGACTGTGCCATGGAACCTCTATCTTGGGGTAAGATGCACGGCGACATTATATCTGTTCAAAGCATGTTAAAACACGAAGGATTTGATGTTCCTGAAATTAACATGAATGCTTATATGAAAGCTCGTGCCTTAACACAAGAGTTTATAGACGAATGGTTAGGCTACTTTATTAACCCTAACAACATGCTTATGAGCTCACTTCTTTTGGGCTGTGGTCTCACCCTGGTGGTATGATGGGAAGTATGATGTCAGACCTTGCAGGCATACAACAAACAATCAATAACCTACGCAAAAAGAAAGGTGAAAGCGAACTATCAACAGACGATATGTTAGTGAAATTGTTTGATGAGGTAGCTTATGTGTGGCCACGAGTAGGTTATCCCCCTCTTGTAACACCTTTTTCACAGTATGTTAAGAACATTGCTTTAATGAACTTACTTACTATTGAGCAAGGAAAGGGTAGATTTGTGATGATGGACGACTCTATGTGGGGAATGATTTTAGGAAAGAGTGGAAAGGTACCCGGTGCAATTGACCCTGTATTAGTTGACCTTGCAAAAGCTCAAGGCAAAGAGTTTACCGATGTAGACCCACGCCCTTTACTCACAAATGCCCTCGATGACTTCCGTAAAGAAATGGATGAAAACGGTTGGGACTATGGTAAAGACGACGAAGAGCTATTCGAATTAGCTATGCACCCTGAACAATATCGCAACTATAAGAGTGGTCAAGCTAAGAAAAACTTCTTGGCAGACCTTCAAAAAGCTAAGGATGCAAAACTTGGTAGCAAGCTAACTCCTGAACAATTAGCAGCCTTTAAACACGCAAAAGCAGATGCTATTGTGGCTCCAGTAGCAGGTCAAGTGTTCTGGGAGATGAACGGTGATGGCGAATGCGCACCTTCTGTTGAGCCTTACATTGGTAAAGAATACAACGAAGGCGATGCTTTCTGCTTTATATTAACAACATGGGGCGAACTAACCACTATTCCTGCTGCTCTTGGAGGCAAACTTGTTGAAATTGCAACAAAGCAAGGTGGAAAGGTTAGAAAGGGCGATGTGTTAGCTTATATCGAAAGAAATAAAGACTAATGATGTAGCTCTAACGCTATTCTTTCATAATAAAAACAGAAACACTCTTTTATCTTTTAACAGATAGAAGGGTGTTTTTTTATGCCTTCGCTCCTCGCTTCTACTATCCTAAAAACACATAAAAAAAGTTGCAACTACAAGTAAAAGTCTCGTAGTTGCAACATCGTTTGTTCGCTAAATTTATGATTTAGAAATGAAGTATATTATATAATGTGTAAACACTTCTCACTAAAGAGAACCTTAAAAGAGGTCTCACTTCTTATTCTACCTCGTGTATAACACCACAACGAACAATGGTTTAAAACTTCTTTTAAGGCTATTTACAATTATAAGTTTTTGTTTTTTGAAGAATCTGTATCAGGAATTGGCATATAATTCATCGAATCGTCCCATTTCTTATGAGTGTATTCCATTTCTTTAATAACCACCCCCGGAGCTACAACAACTCCTTCATTCTTTACTCGTTCAGCAAATACATCTTTTAAACGGTTCATTCTTAAAAGGTCAGCACGTCGTGTAACAAGTGCTACCCAATAGCCTGCAACCTCCCAACCATGCTCCTTAAACGCAGCTTCGGCTAAGTCGTTAGCATTTGTAGGCATAGCTTCTGTGTTACCAGCACGCCTCTTACTTTCTTTTAAAACACTCGTAAGCAAGAGCATCTGCATTACCTGTTCTCGCCTTAGCTTTCGGCATACCAGAGTAGAACCTCTGAATAACGAATAAGTCGATGACGATGTCCGTTAGTCATATTCCTACTTGGTGCTTTCTTATAATCAAAGGGAGCATCAACATTTTTATCATTTTCATCGGCATTAACGGTGAATAAACAGAACATAGGATGTTGTTCTGGAACGATGGCTTTACCCTCTTTTTTGTCCCAGAAGTTCACCAATTCACCATTTTTCAATCGTATTTGAGGCACATAAGTAGCATCTTTTCGAGCACCACTTGGGAACTCTTTCCAGAATTTAAGCTCTCCCTCAAGCATCTCCCCAACCACCTATTGATTCAAAAAGTTGGCATGATGTAAGCTGAGAAGCATCGTTTCTCCAACTTCCAACAATAGGATGTGTGTTTAAACCAACTACCGTTTCGAGGTTATAGTTATTGCTCATGGCATATACATTCTTGTATTCTGCGTCTAATTTGTATTCATATTTGCCACTATTCACTCCATCAATAACCTCTTTAGCTTTAGTAGCTGCAAGCTCGTAACACTCTTTTTGTTTAAAGGATAACCAGCCATTGCCATATAAACAGCAGCCATTGTAGATTTAACAGCTTGCTGAGTGATATAAGAATTCACACCAAACATCTTTCTGGGTTCAGTGTTATAGCTTGCAGGAAGGCTCTCACAATCCTTTAAGTCCTTAATGATTTGCGCATAAATGTCTGCAACACTCGCCTTAGTAGCAGTGTAATTATCATTTACATCATCGAGCACTCAAAGGCACTTCACCATAGTATCTAACAAGCGTAAAATAAGCATAAGCACGCCAATATTTTGCTTGTCCTACTGCAATATACTTTTCAGTATCGTTAACCGTACTGGTGTTAATGTTGTTAATAATAAAGTTTGCCACCTTAACCACTTCGTAATATTGCGCCCAAGCAGCACTTACACCCTTATTAGTGTTAGGCATTGTAAACCCTATCAGCTTCTGCATAAGCTTGTTTATTACTACCGGGATTACTTTGTAATGTCGTCTCCCTTGCCACTCTACAATTTGCATGTTTGTCCATGCTTGTGTAGAAGTTGCTCATTAAAGAGTGCTGCTATGTTTGCATCTACCGATTCTTGACTATATAAAGAGATATTTCTTGTGAGACTTCCTTTAGGCTCTTCTTGTAAAAAGTCTGAACAAGAACCCATTGTTGCACCCAATAATAGGAGCATTGCTATATGTTTTGTTTTCATATTTGTCTGTGTTTAAAGATTAAAAATTCATGCGAACACCTAATGTAATAGTGCGTGGTGTAGGATAAGCACCTATATCTACTCCACCATCTACATCAATATTACCTTCTGAGAAGTTGCTTCCTGTGGGGTCATATCCCGAATAACTTGTAATAGTGAACAAGTTTTGGCAACTTAAAGTGAAACGTAAGTCAGCAAATTTAGCCACCTTTTTAGGCATATTATACGATAAACTAATGTTCTCTAAACGAAGATAATTAGCGTTTTCTAACCACTTTGTAGACACAGCTCATAAGTGTTACCAGTTGTTTTAAGGCTTGGATAAATAGCAGCAGCACCTATTTTATCGAACGATTTAGCATAAGCATCGCGTAAAGTAATAAAACGTGTACTACCAACCATTGATGCCATACCAAATCGAACGAGGTTTAATCGTTTAGCACCGATAGCACTTGTTGCAAAAAAATATTTAAGTCCCAGTTTTTTTATAACTAACAGAGTTGTTCCAGCCAAAGGTTACATCTGGCGACGATTTACCAATGTTAGTGCGGTCGTTTCCATCAACTCTTCCGTTACCATTACGGTCTTCATACATGTCTTTACCATCTTTATCAAGACCTAACCACTTATATCCCCAGAATGTACCAACAGCATATCCCGGTTTAATAATTGTAGCATTATCAACCATACCGGGTGCAGGTTTGCTTCCCCAGCTAAAGTCATCAGCACCACCAGCAAGTTTTTTAACTTTGTTTTTAATGTAAGAAACATTTAAAGTTGAATTCCATGACAAGTTATCGGTGTTGATAATGTTAGCATCAAGCGACACTTCAAAGCCCTTATTACTAATCACTCCATCGTTAACCCAGTATTTTCCACCACCTTTATAACGAGGAAGTTCTTTCAAGATAAGCGCATTATTAGATATTTTATCAAAGTAATCAAATCCCACTTTCAAACGTTTGTGTAACAAACTAAAGTCAAATCCAAAAGTCCATTTGTTTGGTATTTTCCCATGTTACATCAGGAGTATCAATAGCAAAGCTACTCCATGAAGGTTTCAAAGACGATGAACCCCATCCGTAACCAGAAGTAGAAATAAGCGCAAGTGTAGAGTATGGGTCGATAGCTTGGTTACCAACGATACCATAACTTGCACGTATTTTTAATGTCTTCTACAACCTTTACATTCTTCATAAACTCTTCATTGCTCACAGTCCAAGCACCTGCTATAGATGGAAAGTAGCCCCATTTCTTGTTAGTAAAGCGTGAAGAACCGTCTGCACGCAAAGTTCCTGTAACACGATATTTATCGTTAAAATTGTAAACCACACGTCCAACAACCGATTGAAGAGTCCATTTTGTGTAGCCATTAGAGCCATCTCGGTCTTGAGAACTTGCGATATTCCACCAGCCAACAGCCTCGTTTATCATCTTTTTACCAGTGATATCCATCATTCGAGTTTCAGAAGTAGTAGCTTCATACACAGCTGTTGCGTTTAAATGATGCTTATCCCAATCGGCATTATAGTTTAAAGTGTTCGATGTTTGCAACATCATTCGGTAATTATCTGCATTAGACATACCATTAGTACTTGCTACTAAATGCGATGTAAGGAAATAGTTTTTTTACTATCATTGTAGTCTATTCCATTGGTAGAAGTAAAGGTTAAACCTTTTAATATATTAAACTTAAACTCTAATTTACCATTAAACATATCGGTCATAAACTCCGATTTATTTGCTCTTAGCGAACCTACTGGGTTTGCACCGATGCTATTATAGGTATCTCTACTATACAAACCGTTAGGCGCAAACATAGATAATGTAGGGAGAATAGTTAAGTGCTTGCCACAATGGGTTTCCGTTATCTCTTGTCAATCCACCACCTTTGCGAATGTTATGTGCCGCATTTACATCGGCAGAAACGTGTAACCAGTCGGTCAACTGTGATGAAATGTTTGCTTTAGCTTGGTAACGACGGAAGTTAGAGTCAATAATTACACCATCTTGTTGCATGTAATTAGCCGATATATAATATTGAGTTTTGTCTGTACCATTAGAGAAAGCCAGTTTATAGTTTTGTGTCCACCCTGTTCTAAACAGTTCGTTTTGCCAATCTATACCAGCTTTTCCGTTTTTGAAAGCCTCTAATTGTTCCGCAGAGAAATCGTTTACCCCCTTTATATCTTTTCAATGCTTGTGCATATTCGTAAGCACTTAGCACATCGTAGCGTTTTTGTTACGTTAGCAATACCTACCGATGCATCGAACACAATTTGTTTATTGCCACTTTTACCACTTTTTGTAGTAATCATAACAACACCATTTGAACCTCTGGCACCATAGATTGCTGTAGACGAAGCGTCTTTTAATATCTGAATAGACTCTATATCTTCGGGGTTAATACCATCTAAACCACTTTCACGAACAATACCATCTACAACATAAAGAGGGTCGTTACTCTTGTTAATAGAGCCTGTTCCACGAACACGAATCTTAACGGCTCCACCGGGAATTCCACTATTTTCAACCTGAACACCTGACACTCTACCTTGTAAAGCATCGGCTGCTCGAGTGATTGGTTGGTCTTTAAAAGACTTGTTTCCCACAACTGCAACAGAGCCAGCGAGGTCTACTTTTGCGCATTGTTCCATAACCAACAACCACTACATCATTAAGCGTTTTACTATCTTCTTTTAGCTCTACCTTAATATAGTGTTGTCCGTTTACGCGCACTTTTTGAGTGTTATAACCCACATACGACACCTTTAACACAGCATTCGTTGTGGTTTGCAGTTCAAAAACGTCCTTCGGCATCTGTAATAAAGCCATTTGTAGAGCCGTCTTCTACCACGCTCACTCCCACAAGAGGTTCTCCGTTAGCATCTACTACCACACCTTGCACCTTTTGTTTTTTTGTGCTTGTGCATTTATGTTTACATTGGTTTTGTTGTGTTTTTCGGCAAACACAGCACCGTTAAATGCGAGCATACTCAGTGCAATCACCGATGCTCTTAGCGTTGTTCCACATGTGTAACAAACACTTTTTTTCTCTTGTTTTTTTAGCCATAAGAGATTGTTTTAGGTTGGTTAATTATTATTAGTTTTTTTATCTCAAAGATTGTTTAAAAAGCAGAACCCTTATTCTATTTTTTTCGATAGAAAATAATTGTTCGCATAAAAGGTTTTTTTCGTTTGTTTTTTTGTGTTTTTATATCAAAAATTTATCAAAAGAGCAATAGTAACTTTTTTCGGCGTTAAAGATACACAAAAGACCCAATATTGCAAATATTTTTTTCAAACAAAAATGAATATTTATATACAATAACATTCATTTTTCTTATTTTACAAATATTACACCTTATTATATATAAAAAAACTTTTTGTATCTTTTGTAGCTACATAAGTAAAAGCAAAAAAACATGAATTTTTCAGGCTATTATTAACAAGTATTATCCCGAAGACAATGCGTTAAAACACATTTTAATAACGCATAGTAGAGCTGTTGCATTGCGTGCATTGCGTGCCATAGCTAAGCACCCAGAGCTTAATATAGATGCTACTTTCGTAGAAGAGGCTGCTATGCTACACGATATTGGCATTTTTTTATGTAATGCACCCAGTATTGAATGCGTAGGAAGCGAACCTTATATAGCACACGGAACACTTGGTGCAAACCTTATACGTAAAGAAGGATACGAAAAACATGCACGAGTTTGCGAACGACACACAGGAGCTGGCATTACTATTGAGCAGATAAAAGAACGAAACTTGCCTTTGCCTGAGAAAGATTTGCTACCCGAAACCATCGAAGAACAATTGGTTTGCTATGCCGATAAGTTTTTTTCTAAGTCGCATTTAGATATAGAAAAAAACATTTGAACAAGCCGAAAAAGAGTTTGCAAAAGTTTGGTGATGAGGGGTTAGAGCGTTTTCGTAAGTGGCATAAAAATGTTTGGATAAGGGCTATAAAAATAAGCATTTGCAACTGCACAAATAAACTTTTAAACCCATAACGCTTATTGATGTCATTGCAAACAAGAAACCGCTGTGAAAAAAACTGTTGTCCATTCACTTTGTTTTTCACTTTTTTTCTATTCTTATTTTTTTCACGAATACCACTTATTTCTGCCCACTTTTTTTCTGTAACCTTTACAAGAGTTTGAAATAACAGCTCTTTTTTTATTAGAAATAATGAAACAAGCCTTTAAAATGGTGTTTTTTAGCTAAAAAACGTGCAAAAGCTTAGGGTTTAGCATGCAAAACATAAGCTTTTTAAGGGCTAATACATAAGAGTTTAGGTGCTAAAAACATCATCTATTGCACACTAAACTCTAAGCTTTTGCACGCTAATGGCTTATATTTTTGTAAATAAACAGGTTGTGTTTTAGAAAAAGTAAAACCTATGCTTTTTAGCGTTTTTTTAGCTTATTTTGTGGTGCTTAATTATACGTAAATGGGGTGCGAATAGGTGGTTGAATAGCCCCATTTTTGTGCTAAAATGAAAGTTGAAAATGTAACAAAAACGCTCACAAAAAATAGGTTGATTGATAGAGAAAAAAAGAATTGAATAAAAAAACAAAAATAAAATCTATAAAAGTGGTATTCACGATATAAACAATCCCACTTTTTTTATAGATTATTTCTACAAAATGAGGCGTTAAAAGCATAAACACCCAATACTGCTAAAATAAAAAGAATGAGATAAAAATCTCATTCTTTATTTCATATTGTCTTTAAAAGCAATGATATGTTCTAAATGTTCGTCTATATAAAAACGTTTGGTTTTGTTCTTTTCCATCGGGAAGGTTATATTTCACCTTCACAAAAATATTTCTTTTTACTCACCACCGTTTTAGGATAACGAAAAATCAGAACGTAACAATGGGTTCTTAGCACTTTTTCTGTTGCAGGTCGGTTAATAAACTATCGCTAATAAAAAGGTAGAATCTAACGTTTCTACACTTAGGTTAGAAAAAGTTGTTCTCTTTTAAATTATCTGTCAAAAAAACTGTTCTACTAAAGGCTTAACCTGCTTTTTTTACTGCCACAACAAGAAAGGGCGATTACAACAAATGTTGCAATCACCCCTTTTAATAGATTATTGAATGAATAATTGTTCATTATTCTGGAATGTTTTTTTCAAAACATCTAATAAGTGGTCCCAAACCATTTGTACGGTAGGGATAAGTAGTCTTTCTTCTGGTGTATGCACGTATCTTAGTGTTGGACCGAATGAAACCATATCTAAATTAGGATACTTTTTCAGAGAACAATCCACACTCTAAACCAGCGTGAATACCAAGCACCTTAGGTTCTTTATTAAATAGTTTCTTGTAAGAATCTACTGCAATCTTCGTTAAAAAGACTGTTAGGATTCATCTTCCATGCAGGATATCCGTCTCCACCTGTTACGGTTGCACCAGCTAATTGGAAAGCTGCACGAACGGTGTTTGCCATGTTTTTAAGATTACTTGCTACGTTTGAACGCTGACTTGCTACTACATTTAGTTCGTTTTCGTCGGTGCTTACGCTTGCAAGGTTACTCGATGTTTCTACTAACCACGACAAAGCTTCGTCTTGACAATGGGTGTAAATACCATTATCTACACATTGAAGCGCAAGAATAATGCGTGTTGCCACTTCTGTTTCAATCACTTTCACCGCTTGTGTGTCTTCTATTGCATAGTCCATAGCCGTGTCTGTTACATGAAACTCTTCTTCTACAGCTTTGAAAAAAATTCGTTCCATTCTGTTTTAACAGCTTCTTTCACGTCTTCTTTCACTGCAAAAATCACTTGTCCATCACGAGGTATTGCGTTGTGCATCTTACCTGCTTGGAAGCTTGCTAAGCGTAAACCGTGCTTTTGTTGAGTAAGATATAAGAAACGAGTGAGCAACTTAATGGCGTTAGCACGCTTCTTATTGATGTCGTCTCCACTATGTCCACCAGTTAATCCTTTAAGCGATGCTTTTAAGAAAGCGTATCCTTGTGGTGCTTCTTCACGCTTAAATTCGAACTTAGCATAGCTTGTTACACCTCCAGCACACGATACAAAGATTTGTCCTTCGTCCTCCGAATCGAGGTTAATAAGCATATCTCCTTTCAAAAAAACCTGGTTGAAGATTTTCTGCACCCTGTAAGTCCTGTCTCTTCATCTTTTGGTAAATAAACACTCAATAGGTCCGTGTTCAATGTCGTTGCTATCAAGAAGTGCAAGCTCCATGGCTACACCTATTCCGTCATCTGCACCTAATGTGGTTCCTTTAGCTGTGAGCCATTCTCCATCAATATAAGTTTCAATGGGGTCATTCATAAAGTCGAACTCCACATCTACCAACTTTTCGCACACCATATCTGTGTGACTTTGTAATATAACGGTCTTTCTATGCTCGTGTCCCTTTGTTCCCGGTTTACGAATAAGCACGTTTCCACATTCGTCTACTAATGTTTCAAGTCCTCTACTCTCACCAAATTCTTTTCAAATAAGCGATGATTTTTTTCTTCATGTTTTGAGGGACGAGGAATTAAATTGATTTTTTTGCGAAGTGGTCAAAAACGCATTTAGGTTGTAAATTAGTTTTATCCATAGTTTTTATTCTTTTTTTGTTTTTTTCTTTTGTTGTTTACTTTAATTCTATTATCTTTGCAAGCATCATTCATATAGTTTACAACACTCTACGGGGTGATGCTTACTTTGCAAATATACAAAAAATGATACAAACACTACTCTTTACGGTGTTAATAATTGCTATTAGTATAGCTTTATTAAGTGTAAAACTTCTATTTCGTAAGAACGGAAGTTTCTCTTCGCAGCATATTCACGATAGTGAAGCACTAAGAAAAAAAGGTATTCACTGCGTAATCGACCAAGATAAGTCTGCAAGAAAAGCAGGAAAGGCTTACTAATAAATGTATTTAAAAAAACTTAAAAAAACACTCTATAAAATGAACAAGAAACATCTTTTCGGTACAATGACTCTTGCTTTGGCATTGGGTTTTGCACTCGTTTCGTGCGATAAATCTAAAACACAAAGTACAGAAAGCGAAGAAACAAGCTCTACAACAACTAAAGCTGATACCAAAGTGGCTTATGTAGAAGTAGATAGTATTATGTCTCAATATAAGTTTTGTAAGGAGTATTCGCCTCGTTCTTCAAAAGAAAGGACAAAACATTCAAAAACACTCTTGCACAGAAACAACAACAGTTACAAGCAGCAGCAGTTAATTTTCAACAGAAAATTCAACAAAAATGCTTACACAAGAGAGCAAGCAGAAGCAATACAAATGAACTTGCAAAAAAACAAGAAAGAGACTTACAGGCTTTGAGTCAACGCTTAAAACCAAGAGTTCCAAATAGAAACTGAAAAAAATACAACAATGCACTACGAGATAGCATTCAACACTATCTTGCTACTTACAATAAAGACAAGAAGTTTGGATTAATACTTAGTAAAGCAGGCGATAATATTTTATATGCCGACAAGAGTTATGATATAACTAAAGAGGTTATTGCTGGTTTAAATAAGGCTTACACCTCATCTCCTAACTTATCGAAAGACGCTAAGAAATAACACATAATTGTGTTAAACGCACAATAACGACAATCGCTTAACAGCTTTTTCTCTAATCAAGAGTAACTGTTAAGCGATTATTTTTGCTTTTATTCTATACCTTATTATATAATAAATGCTTTCTTATACAACGATATGTAATAAGAAAGCATTTAATATTGAGATAATACCTTTTTTTATTTAGTCTTTATTAGCGCGTTTACGGTCGTTATGGTCGAGTATAATCTTACGCATTCGCATATTAACAGGTGTCACTTCAACGTATTCATCTGCTTTAATATACTCTAAACACTCCTCTAAACTCATGATAGTTTTCGGTATAACACGAGCTTTATCATCGCTACCTGAAGCACGAACGTTTGTTAATTGTTTTTGCTTTTTGTTACGTTTATTACGAGGTCGTTATCGTGTACATGTTCTCCAACCACTTGTCCGTAATACACTTCTTCACCCGGGTCTATAAAGAATTTACCACGGTCTTGAAGTTTATCTAACGAGTAAGCATAAGCTGTTCCTGTTTCCATTACAATCATAGAGCCATTCACTCTGCGCGTAATCTCTCCCTTAAAAGGCTGATATTCCTTAAAGCGATGCGCCATAATTGCTTCTCCTTGACTGGCAGTTAACACATTAGTACGCAAACCGATGATACCTCTTGACGATATATCGAATTCGATATTCACACGGTCGCCTTGACTTTCCATCGAAGTCATTTCGCCTTTACGACGTGTAACCATATCAATCATCTTACTTGCGAACTCTTCTGGTACGTTAATCGTTAGTTCCTCAATAGGTTCATGCTTAATTCCGTCTATCTCTTTGTAGATAACTTGAGGTTGTCCCACTTGTAGTTCATATCCTTCTCTACGCATGGTTTCAATTAAAACCGATAGATGTAATACGCCACGACCGCTCACAATCCAGCTATCTGTACTATCTTCGAAAGGACGAACTCTTAGTGCGAGATTCTTTTCTAACTCTTTTTGAAGTCGGTCGTTAATATGTCTACTGGTAACAAACTTACCTTCTTTACCAAAGAACGGACTATCGTTAATTGTAAATAGCATGCTCATTGTAGGCTCATCAATAGCCAAAGGAGGCAAAGCTTCAGGGTTTTCAAAGTCGGCAATTGTGTCTCCAATTTCAAATTTATCAAGTCCTACAACAGCACAGATATCTCCTGAGCTCACTTCAGTTGCTTTAGCGTGTCCCATACCTTCGAAAGTTCTAAGTTCTTTAATCTTAGTTTTCTCCTTAGAACCATCTCTATGGCAAATAGTAACATTCATTCCATCTTTAAAAACACCACGATGAACACGTCCAACGGCAATACGTCCTGTATAATTAGAATAATCTAACGACGTAATAAGCATTTGTGGAGTTCCTTCTATGTGCTTAGGAGCGGGAATATGTTTAACGATTTCATCGAGAAGATAGTCGATATTATCTGTTGGATTTTGCCAATCGGCAGCCATCCAACCGTTTTTTTTGCGCTACCATATACCACAGGAAAGTCTAATTGGTCTTCTGTTGCATTAAGCGAAAAACATAAGGTCGAACACCATTTCGTACACCTCTTCGGGTCTACAGTTGGGCTTATCCACCTTATTCACTACCACAATAGGCTTTAAACCTATTTGTAATGCCTTTTGAAGAACAAAGCGTGTTTGTGGCATAGGCCCTTCAAAGGCGTCAACAAGCAGTATACAACCGTCTGCCATGTTAAGTACTCGTTCCACTTCTCCACCAAAAATCGGAGTGTCCAGGTGTGTCTATAATGTTAATTTTAGTGCCTTTCCAGTTAATAGAAACGTTTTTAGAAAGAATCGTAATTCCTCTTTCTCGTTCTAAGTCGTTAGCATCTAAAACCTGACCACTGTTATCTTGTCCTTCTCTAAATAGTTTTCCAGCAAGCATCATCTTATCTACAAGAGTGGTTTTGCCGTGGTCTACGTGTGCAATAATTGCAATATTTCTTATATCCTGCATCGGTTTACCTATATAATATGATGGTGCAAAGGTAGTTATTTTTATTTAATTGGTAGAAAAAATAAGATGTTATTTGCAAGAGTATCAATATTTTTTTTATATCTTTGCACCGCATTTTTGCAACAAAAACGTTTAACTAATTAAAAAGTTCTATGTATTTAGATCAAGCAAAAAAACAAGAAATCTTTGGACAATACGGAAAGTCTAACACTGATACTGGTTCTGCAGAGAGCCAAATAGCATTGTTCTCATACCGTATTTCCCACTTGACGGAACATTTAAAGAAGAACCGTAAAAGATTATACAACAGCTCGTTCATTAACTAAGTTGGTAGGTAAGCGTCGTTCATTGCTTAACTACTTATACGACAGAGATATTGAACGTTATCGTGCTATCATTAAGGCTTTAGGTCTTCGTCGATAGTTTTACGATTTGCTTTAAGGCATTTAAGAGGCTTTCTGCTTATTTCTTTGGAGATAACAGAAAGCCTTTTTGTTTATCATAGAAACGAGTTTACGTTTCGTTGCATTGTTTTTGCCCACTCGTCCCCACTCTATTTCACCTTAAAAGTACCTCATTTGGTACAAAAACATTTTGTTTCTTTCTTTTTCTTTATCTACTTTATGCAAAAGAAACAAAACACATTTTTAAGATAAAAGAGCATATTTTTTTGTGAGCGTTTTGTTACATTTTTCAACTTTCATTTTAGCGCAAAAATGAGGCTATTCAGCTACCTATTCGCATCCCATTTACGCACAATTAAGCACCACAAAAACAAGCAAAAAAACACTAAAAAGCATAGGTTTTACTTTTCTAAAAACACAACCTGTTTATTTACAAAATATAAGCCATTAGCGTGCAAAAGCTTAGAGTTTGGCACACAATAGCTTATGTTTTAGCACCTAAACTCTCGTGTATTAGCTCTTAAAAAGCTTATGTTTTGCACCCTAAACCCTAAGCTTTTTGCACGTCTTTTTCGCTAAAAACATCATTTTAAAAGGTTATTTCATCAATGGGTATAAAAAAAGAGCTGTTATTTTGAACGCTGGTAAATGCTACTGAAAAAAAGTGGACTTATTTTTGCATGTTTTTTTCTGCAATACAACACACACAAAAAAGACATGATAAAGCCACAAAAACGACCTATCACAACAATTGTTCATAAAAAAATAACAATAAAAAGCAAATTCTTTTTCGTATTTTTTTGTAACAAAACAACAAAAATAACTATCACACAATGAATTATCTTAAAAAAATATTGGTTAGATGTGGCAATTGTGGTTTTCTTTGCCCTTATATCCTTTTGTCTCATTTTATGCCTGCAACCGTCGAAGGGCGCATTCTTTACCAACACGACTCATCAGCAGGACGTGGTTTGGGACACGAATTGCAAACCTATTTTGAGCAAACAGGCGAACACACACGTTGGAGTAACTCGGCTTTTTAGTGGTATGCCTACATACCAAACAGCTCCATCTTATAATAGTACAAACTTATTAGGTAAGCTCATAGATGTTTATCGATTAGGTTTACCAGAATATGTGTGGTTTGTTTTTGCTTATTTGTTAGGCTTTTTACATTCTACTTCGTGCCTTCGATTTTCGTAAAGAATTAGCGGCTATGGGTTCAATAGTATGGGCTTTCTCGTCATACTTCTTCATTATTATCGCAGCAGGACACATTTGGAAGGTGTGGGCATTAGCTTTTCTTCCGCCAATGATTGCAGGTGTGGTGCTATCTTATCGTGGTAAGTTGCTATGGGGACTTATTATTACGGCACTCTTCACGGCTTTTTGAGGTGAAAAGCAAACCATGTGCAAATGACCTATTACTATCTTTTTGCACTTTTTATTTATGGTGATTGCTTTCTTTGTAGATGCACTCAGAAAAAGCAATTGGCACATTTTGGAAAAAGCAACAGCTGTGTGTTTAGCTGGAGCAACTATTGGTATATTGATAAATATAAGTAACCTTTATCACACATGGCAATATGGTAAAGAGAGTATGCGTGGTAAAAGCGAACTTGTTAAAAAGAATTCTACTAACCAAACCAATAGCGGTTTAGAAAGAGATTACATCACTCAATGGAGTTATGGCATAGATGAAACGTGGACACTGCTTATTCCCTAATGCCAAAGGAGGTGCTTCCTGTTCCGCTATCAATGAACAAACAAGCCATGCAAAAAAAGCCGACCCTCAGTTTATGCAAGTGTACGAACAAATGGGTCAATACTGGGGAGAACAGCCCGGAACAAGTGGCCCTGTGTATGTAGGGAGCTTTTTGTTTTAATGCTATTTATAGCAGGATTATGGATTGTAAAAAACACCTATGAAGTGGGCTTTACTTGCTGCAACGGTGCTTTCGGTGTTATTGTCGTGGGGTAAAAACTTTATGCCTTTCACCAATTTCTTTATAGATTATGTGCCAATGTATGCTAAGTTTAGAACAGTAGCTTCCTATCTTGGTCATTGCAGAGTTTGCCATTCCGCTTTTGGCAATGATGACTTTGAAAACAATTTTCGAAGATAAAGAACGCTTAAAAAGCAAACATGAAGGTGGTTTATATCACCTTTGGAGTTACAGCAGGCATAACCTTGCTCTTTTGCTATCATGCCTTCGGTGTTTTTAGTGGCTCATTTCATCGTCGGAAATGCAGGCTTTTACAAAAATATTCCCGCAGAATATATCGCTCCATTAACGGCTAATATCACTGCCATACGTGAGTATATTTTCACAACAGATTGTTATAGAACAATCTTTATACTTGTTTTAGGAACGGCTTTATTGGCTCTTTTTCCAACTAAAAATTGCCTTTATAAATATGTATTAGCAGGTTTAACCCTTTTTATGCTTAATAGATATGTGGCAAGTGAACAAACGTTACCTTAACGACGATATGTTTGTAGAACGTAGTGTGAAAGAAACTGCGCCTAACATGACCAATGCCGATAAGCTAATTTTTGCAAGATAAGAGTTTAGACTACAGAGTGTTAAACTTGGCATCGAACACGTTTAACGAAAACGAAACGTCTTATTATCATAAGAGTATAGGTGGTTATCACCCTGCAAAACTACGTCGTTATCAGGAAATGATTGAGCATTATATTGCTCCTGAAATGCAAAAAAATGCTACCAGAAATAGCTAAACACGGCGGAGATATGAGTCAGATAAACGGCAATAGTTTGTTCCCTGTGCTTAACATGCTAAACACTAAGTATTTTTATTTTGCCTTTACAACAAAATCAAACCATTCCTTTACAAAACCCTTATGCTTATGGTAATGCTTGGTTTGTTGATAAAATTCGCTTTGTAAACAATGCTAACGAAGAAATAGACCTTGTGGGTAAGCTCAATTTACGTCATGAAGCTGTGGCAGACAAGGCGTTTAAAGAGCAATTAAAAAATAGTGTTCCTCAAGGTAAAACATCGAATGTGGTGTTAAACAGTTATGCTCCTAATGCACTAAGCTACACGGTAAACTCTGATAAAGGTGGCGTTGTGGTGTTCTCGGAGGTGTATTATCCGGGTTGGAAAGCTACAATAGACGGGAAAGAGGCAAGCCTTGGCAGAGTGAACTATATTCTTCGCGCACTTAATGTGTCGGCAGGTAAACACGAAGTGAAGCTTGTTTTCGACCCAACATCTGTGCATACCACTGAAACAATAGCGTATATTGCTTTCGGTGTATTGGTGTTGCTCATTGCCGTGGTGTGTTTCTTAAATTATAAAAAGGCACAAAATTAAGGCTACAAGCTAACTTTTTACGCAACACCCTCTCAATGATATTCGTCTTATTGAGAGGGTGTTATGTTTTTATTACAAGTTTTTCTAATAAAAAAAGTATAAGGTAATTTTTACATAATTGTGCATATTCGTGTCCTAACAACGATTTTTAAGATATTCTTGTTTCTTGATTTTTACTTGTTTTACTCAGTTCTTTATGAGCTATAGCGCATTCTTTTACAAGTCTTTTTTTCCTTTCATGTGCAACAATAAAAAGAAATTATATAATCCTTATTTAAAGGATAAACAACAAATAAAAATGACAAATACAAATGACTGTAACGCCCCTTTATTCTTCACAAGGAAAGGTTATCATTCAGTTATAATATAAAAGTTTACGCTCTTTACAATAAACAAATAAAAACAAAAAGTAAAGAAATAAACAATTTAAAAATAGAGAGATTAAAAAAAGGCAAATACAAGTAAATGTATTTTGCCTTTTTATTAGTGTTATAGCCTTAATAGCTAAGTGATAGCTTATTATGCTCAGCTTCTGTTTCGTTACTCCAATCTTCTTGGGTCTTACGAATATAGCTCTTATAACGCAATTTAGCCATTTCTTCAGCAGCATTGAATAGTTCTTGTGTCTGTTAGGATATGCTTTCTTAACAGAAAGATAACGAACTTCTCCCATTAGGAAGTCTTGGAACTTATCCCAATCAGGCTTTTTTTAGAGTCGAGAACAAATGGATTCTTTCCTTGTTCAGCAAGTTCTGGGTTGTAACGCCATAAGTGCCAGTATCCACACTCTACTGCGCGACCTTCTTCTGCTTGGCTCTTACCCATACCACCCTTAATCTTTAATCCATGATTGATACATGGTGCATAAGCAATGATAAGAGATGGACCGGGATATGCTTCAGCTTCACGGATAGCCTTTAAGGTTTGGTTTTGGTCTGCACCCATTGCTATTTGCGCAACGTAAACATATCCGTATGTTGTAGCCATTAAACCAAGGTCTTTTTTTACGAATTCTCTTTCCTTGAGCAGCAAACTGTGCAAGCGCACCTAACGGTGTTGACTTAGAACTTTGACCACCTGTGTTAGAGTAAACCTCAGTGTCGAGAACAAGAATATTAACGTCTTCGCCAGATGCAATTACGTGATCAAGACCACCGTAACCAATATCGTAAGATGCACCATCACCTCCAATAATCCATTGTGAACGCTTCACAAGATAGTGGTCGAGTGTTTTTAATTCTTGACAAACAGCACAACCCTTTTTCAGCACATTGTGCAATAAGTGGTTTAAGCTTAGCACTTGCTACTTTAGGAAGATCAGCGTCATTCATAGAATCAATCCATTCTTGTGCAGCTTCTTTAAATTCTGCAGAAACTTTTTCGTCTTCAAAAGTTTGACCAAGTAACACTTTGATGCGTTCTCTCATCTTCTTGTTACCAAGAGCCATACCCATACCAAATTCACAGAAGTCTTCGAAGAGTGAATTATCAAACGCAGGACCTTGTCCTTGTTCGTTTGTTGTATAAGGAGTAGCAGGAACTGAGCTGAATAAATTGAAGAACAACCTGTAGCATTTGCAATCATTTCACGGTCACCATATAGCTGTGAAATGAGTTTTTACATAAGGAGTTTCTCCACAACCAGCACATGCTCCAGAGAATTCGAATAGAGGTTTAGCAAACTGAGAGTTCTTAACATTGCTCTTAGTATCGACTAAATGTTGCTTAGTTTTTACGTTCTTTGTTAAATAATTCCAGTTGCTAATTTGTTGTTCGTCGTGAGTGAAAGGTACCATAGCTAATGCTTTACCATTCTTATTACCAGGACAAACGTCTGCACAGTTACCACAACCCACACAATCAAGTACACTTATTTGGATACGGAACTGCATTCCTGCCATTGTCTTAGGCACTTTCATGTCGAGAGTTTTATCTTCAAAGCCCGCTTTTTTTCTGCTCATCGAGAACGAAAGGACGAATACTTGCGTGAGGACAAACATAAGCACACTTGTTACATTGTATACAGTTTTCTGCTGTCCATTCAGGGTTGAAAGCTCAACACCACGTTTTTCGTAAGCAGCGCCACCATTTTGCAATGTACCGTCTACCATTCCATGTGAAATAAAGTCGGAAACTTTAAGCATTTCACCGTCTTGTGCATTGATAGGACGTACAATTTCTTTGATGAATGCAGGTGCATCATCTTCTACCTTAGCATCGTCAGACAAGTTAACCCATGCTGGGTCTATTTCTAACACCTTATATTCATTTCCTCCATCTACCGCTGCATAGTTCTTATCGACAACGTCTTGTCCCTTCTTGCCATAAGACTTTTCAATGAATTTCTTCATTTGTTCTACTGCAAGGTCGATAGGAATAACGTTTGTAATACGGAAGAATGCACTTTGAAGAATGGTGTTAGTACGGTTACCAAGTCCTATTTCTTGTGCAATCTTTGTAGCGTTAATATAGTAAACTGTGATATTGTTTTGTGCAAAATAACGCTTAATTCTATTAGGAATAAAGTCTACTAATTCTTGACCTTCAAAGATTGTATTCAAAAGGAAAGTACCATTCTTCTGCAATCCACGAATAACATCGTACATGTTAAGGTATGCTTGAACGTGACATGCTACGAAGTTAGGAGTTTTAACTTGGTATGTAGAATGGATAGGAGCATCACCAAAGCGTAAATGAGAGCAGGTAAAACCTCCTGATTTCTTAGAGTCGTAAGAGAAATAAGCCTGACAATATTTATCAGTATTATCTCCAATAATCTTAACAGAGTTCTTATTAGCACCTACAGTACCATCTGCACCTAATCCATAGAACTTAGACTCAAACACACCTTCACCTCCTAATGGAAGTTCTTCTACAGCAGGAAGAGATGTAAAGGTTACATCATCTACGATACCTACAGTGAAATGATTCTTAGGTTCAGGAAGTTCAAGGTTATCATAAACAGAAATAATGTGAGAAGGGGTGATGTCTGCAGAACCTAAAACCATAACGTCCACCAACAATTAGAGGTTGTTTTGGTTGGTCATAGAATGCACTCTTAACATCAAGATACAAAGGTTCTCCTTCTGCTCCAGGTTCTTTTGTACGGTCAAGAACAGCAATGCGTTTAACAGTTTCTGGAATAGAAGCGAATAAATGTTTAACAGAGAAAAGGACGATAAAGGTGTACTGAAATCATACCCACTTTCTTTCCTTGCTTTGTTAAATAGTCGATTGCTTCATGAGCTGCCCTCAGTTGCAGAACCCATCAAAATGATAATATTCTCTGCATCCTTAGCTCCATAATATGAGAATAGATGATATTCACGACCTGTAATGTCTGAAATCTTTGCTAAATAACTTTCTACAACCTCTGGAATATTATCATAATATTGGTTGCAAGCTCTCTATGAGCAAAAGAATGTTTCAGGGTTTTCAGCTGTACCTCTTGTCACTGGACGTTCTGGAGATAAAAGCACGGTCGCGGAAACGCTTAACGTCAGCTGGGTCAGAAGCTTTTGCTATTTCTTCTTGTTCCATCACTTCTATCTTTTGATATTCGTGTGAAGTACGGAATCCATCAAAGAAATTAACAAAAGGAATGCTTGTTTTAAGCAGAGCCAAGTGTGGAACAGCTGTTAAGTCCATCACTTCTTGCACTGAACCAGAGCAGAATAAAGCAAAAACCTGTTTGACGACATGCCATAACATCTGAATGGTCACCAAAAAAATACTTAAAGCATGAGTAGCAATTGCACGAGCAGAAACGTCAAAAACACAAGGCAACATTTCGCCAGCAATTTTGTACATGTTAGGTATCATCAACAATAATCCTTGCAGAGTCTGTAAAGGTTGTTGTTAAAGCACCTGCTTGTAATGAACCATGCATAGCACCTGCTGCACCACCTTCTGATTGCATTTCTTGCACAGCAACTGTTTGTCCAAAAAGATTCTTACGTCCTTTTGCAGCCCATTCGTCTACGTGTGCTGCCATCGGAGACGATGGAGTGATGGGATAAATAGCAGCTACTTCTGAGAACATATAACTAATATGCGCTGCAGCTTCTGTTACCATCACAAGTGATAAACTTTTTTTCTTTTGCCATTTTATAGATAAAATATTTAATTAATGTTTTGTATCAATATAAAAACCTAAAAAGCCATAAAGGCACTTGGTTTCCTTTTCCTGTTTTTGTGTTATATAAAAGCATAGATAGTATCTGCATTATGACGTATTTTTTTGCTTCGCCTTTTGCATCACACACTCTAAACTTTTGTTTCTTCGTTCACTACATAATAGTGTTCTTTATTTCCCTGATTAACGAGATAATCTTTCCACAAAGCATTCACAAAGAACGTCTCCATTACAACTGATGTTTCAACATGTATGGGATAGACCGAATACATTAAGTTTGTATTTTTGAAGCATTATCTTTGCTGGTTTCTTAGGGAAAAGAAACTCCAATGGGATATATCATATTTATAAGACGTGCATCTTCGAGATATTTAATATAGTTCATTACTGTAGCACGACTTGTCGCTATGTCATTTGCCAAGTTGCTTACGTTAGGTGCTTTGTTGTTATCTAAAGCTAAACTATAAAACAACTTTTTTTAATCTTAGCTAAATATTTTTAAATCTATTTGCTTAATCAATAAGATGTCAACCTCAGTCATCATGTTCATAGTTTTCAATAAATTTTCTGAAAAATTTCTATTCTCGAGAAAGAATGGATAAAAACCATGATGTAAATAACTTTGAAAAATGAGATAGCACATCTATCTCGCTTACTATTTTCTTTGCAATTGTTTTCGTGTTCATTTAGTATCTGTGGGAAGCTGTATAAACGCTAAAAACAACTTTTTGTTTGCAAATTAAGATACTCTAAAAAGAAAAATCCTCTAAGGTCATAGCTCTTTACAATACCATTCAACTCAGGGTTCTCTTCTTTTAAACGCATTACACTCGAACCTGTAAAAACAATTTTCAATTCGGGAAAAAAAGGTCATAACATTGTCTTAACTCCTTACTCCAATTAGGTTGTTTAAACACTTGGTCTATCAATCAACACCTTTCCTCCTGCTTTTATAAACAGTTCGGCAAATTCTGTTATACCGTGTCCTTGAAAAATAAAGATTATTCATATTCACATATAAACATTCTCTATTAGTCGCCCCAAAGCGTTCTTTTGCAAATTGAAGTAGAAAAGTTGTTTTCCCAACTCCCCTTGTTCCTTTAATACCAATCAAGCGATCGTCCCAGTTTATCTCGTCCATTAAGACACGACGAACTGGTGCTTCTAAGTGTTCTACCAAATAAGTATGGGTACGATAAAAATGCTCTGATCATCTTGTTCTTATTAAAATATCTATGCAAAGATACTATTTATTTCATTTATTTGCAAACCCTACATTGCAAAAAAATTAGAATTATAATACCTAAAAATGATGATTTTTTTACTGCATTCCCTATTTTTTTCACCCTTTTTTTATGATGACGTTTTTATGTTTTTTAAGTCTTTATACCTCGAACTTTAACAAATCTGTATCTCAAATTTGAATGCTATAATATACTAAATGTAAAAATCACTTTTTAAATTGATTTACATCATCACAAACAATTTAAACTCTGTGATAAAAAAAGTGGTAAGATTAAAATCCTACCACACTATTTCCTAACTCTTTAGCCAATCTATTACGCGCCATTTGAAGTTCTTGATACTCTTTCATCAATGGCAATAAGCGTTCGGGAGTATTCATAGCTCTGTTTATTTGCCTTTTGCAAATCTTTCAACGAACGTTCCAAATAATCTTTTCTAAAGTCTAATAGCAAATGCAATAACTGATTTTTTTATTTTTTTCTCGTTCCTTTTTCCTTTTTGTTCTTCAGCACTTATTTGCTCGCTTTCTGCGCTTCCTTGCTTTTGCATTCTATAATATTGATACTTATCTAAAGTCAGTTCAGTAGCTAATTGACTAATTGCAATATCGTTATGATGCACAAAAAAACGTTCAGCTATAAATCCATCATCATGTACATGTTCAACTGCCTCTTTTAGTAAAAAGATTATACACTTTTACAGAGAAATGAAGTCCATCTGATTGAAGATTATAATCAATATAATCAATAACACTTAAATCATGATGTTTTCCTTCGTTTTTCATCTACCACATCTTTAAAAAATAATCTTTTTCTCCATAACGCACAATCATTTGAGCTAACAACGTTTCCACCTTTAGGAGTTGCAGGACTTTCAATAAGCATTTGCGCCTCATTTTTTTTGTTATTGCAGCCGTAACGCCTTCTTTATTTGCCGTTTCATTCATTCGGTCTCTACTCTCTAATAAAAATTATTCATTGTATTTATAAGAGTTGCTTCCGAAACCAATAATCGTTGAGCGCAATCGTGAATATAAGTATCACGCAATATTTGATTAGGAATAACCGCAATACTTTGCACAATAGAGTTAATAGCCTCAGAGCGTTGTGCAGGGTCGGTAACTCCTTTAAGCATCAAATTTATTTTAAACCAAATAAAGTCGGTTTGATTTTCTTCGATATATGCTTTAAAATCCTCTACAGAATGCTTTCTTGCAAAGCTGTCGGGGTCTTCTCCATCAGGTAAAAATAAGCACCTTTATGTTCATACCCTCTGCCAAAAATCATATCAGTTCCACGCAATGTTGCTTTAATACCAGCTTCATCTCCATCATAAAGAAGCGTTATATTCGAAGTAAATCTATGCAACATACGAATTTGATGCACACTCAAAGCCGTTCCAGAGTTAGCCACAACATTCTCTATTCCACATTGATTCATAGATATAACATCTGTATATCCTTCCACCATATACACTCTATCTTCTTTTGAAATAGCTTTCTTAGCTTGATAAATGCCGTATAACAAATGGTCTTTATGATAGATTTCTGAATCGGGAGAATTGACATATTTTTTTGCGACACCCCTTTGGTTCTTGCATCTAACAATCTACCTCCAAAACCCCACAATCTTACCACTAACACTTACCCACGGAAAGATAACACGACCTGCATAACGGTCTATCATATCTCCCCTATCGGTTTTATAACAGATACCTGTTTTTATTAAGAACTCATCTTTATAACCTTTCGAGCGTGCAGTTTGTGCCAATGCGAACCTATCTGTAAGGTCGTATCCCAATTGAAACTTGTTTATAATATCATCTCTGAAACCTCTTGAGCGGAAATAAGCCATACCTATGCTTTTGTCCATCTACATGATTGTGCAGAACATCTTGAAAAATAATTAGCCACCCACTCGTTTACAATAAACATACTATCTCTTTCGTTCTGCTCTTTTCGTTCTTCGTCTGTCAGTTCTCGTTCCTTAATTTCAATATTATATTTTCGAGCTAACCACCTCAAAAGCTTCTGGATAAGTCATTTGCTCATGCTCCATAAGGAAATAAACAGGTGTTCCTCCACGCCCACAACTAAAACAATGGCACATACCACGCGAAGGAGAAACGAAGAAAGAAGGGGTTCTTTCATCGTGAAAAGGACATAAACCTTTGTAGTTAACACCACTTTTTGAGAGAAACAAATTCAGAAACCACATCAACAATGTTTGCAGCCTCTTTAATACGTTCAATAGTAAGTTTATCTATCATAATTGCAAAGATACATAAAATAGATTTTTTAAAAAAAAGACGCAACCATTAAAGGCTACGTCTTTAGTGTTTTTTATTCAAACCAATAGTGTTTAAGCATCTACAGTCTTTTTGTTTGTAAGCTCTCGATACTATTTACATCAAAGTTTTTAATAAAATGATGATGTCCTATAATTTCTTCCTCAGCTTGCATCACATACACTTTTTGCGCTCTTAGTAAATAACTCTGGAGCTTTGGTTGCATCTTCTAATAATAAAAAGAGACATAATCACATTTCCTGTTATATTGTATAAACGACGCGCAAGGAAGTCGATAACCTCTTGATTATTCGCGTTTTTAACCACCTCAATTGCTTTCTTCTAACAATTGCACAAGCTTAACAACACGTTCTTTCAAAGGCTTCATGTCTTCACTCACTTCGTTTTCTATCATCTCTTTTATCATACTAAGATAAGTGCCATTAGTGATATAACGAATAGCTGCTACAACTTGCAATTGAGTTGTTCCTTCGTAGATAGAGAAAAATACGAGCATCACGATATAAACGCTGACACTTATATTCCATAATAAAGCCCGAACCACCATGCACTTGAATAGCATCATAAGCATTCTGGTTAGCATATTCAGAGTTCATACCTTTTGCAATAGGTGTGAAAGCATCTGCCAAACGAGCATATTTCTTTTGTTCTGCCTTCTCCTCTGGTGTGAGTTTACGTTCACGAGATATGTCTTCTAAAATTTTATACATATCTACATAACGAGAAGTTTGATAAAGTAAGCTACGTCCTGCATCGAGTTTTGCTTTTATTCGTGCAATCATATCATACACAGCAGGCATTTCTACGATAGCAGTAGCAAACTGTTTACGTTCTTTTGCATAAGCTAATGCTTCATTATAAGCAGCTTGACTCAATCCAACACTTTGTGCTGCAATACCTAAACGGGCACCGTTCATCAATGCCATAACATATTTTATTAAGCCCATACGTGTACTTCCGCATAATTCAGCCTTAGCATTTTTGTACACCAATTCGCAAGTTGGCGAACCATGAATACCCAATTTATGCTCAATATGTCGCACATCAACTCCACCATCACGTTTATCGTAAATAAACATCGACAATCCTCTACCATCTTTTGTGCCTTCTTCAGAACGAGCCAACACCAAGTGAATATCCGAATCGCCATTGGTAATAAATCGCTTAACACCATTTAGCAACCAACAGCCTTGTTCTTCGCTATAAGTAGCTTTGAGCATAACACTTTGAAGGTCGGAACCTGCATCAGGTTCAGTAAGGTCCATCGACATTGTTTCTCCTGCACAAACGCGTGGAATATATTTTTGTCGCTGTTCTTCGTTACCAAATTCGTATAATGTTTCTATGCAATCTTGCAACGACCAAATGTTTTGAAAGCCCGCATCTGCTCTTCCTACCATTTCCGATGCCATTGAATACGGCGTAATAGGAAGGTTTAAGCCTCCATAACGACGTGGCATAGAAATACCCCAAAGCCCTGCTTGGCGTGTAGCCTCTAAGTTTTCATAAGTTTTAGAAGCATATTTCATGCGGTTGTTTTTCAAGATGTGGACCTTCAAGGTCTACCTCTTCGCTATTAGGTTCTACCACATTTGCCATGATATCTCCCATAATTTCAAGCAATCGGTCGTAGTTTTCCATTGCATCATTATAGTCGACAGGGGCATCGTCGTAAGTGTCTTTATCTGCAAAGTTTCGTTCTTTCAACTCTACAATGCGTTTCATCAAAGGGTGATGGAGGTGATACTCCAACTCGGGCTGGTCTTTATAATAGTTTGCCATAGTGTTTTTAGTGTTCTAAAAAGAGCTTTATTTTATCTATATTTCATTACATAAAGCCCTTATGAGTTATGTTATTTACTATTGCTCTTATAATATTTTTATAAGTTTAGGAACAACTTCTTCTACTGTTCCAGTTATCACATAATCGGCTATTGCGTTAATGGGTGCATTAGCATCATTATTGATTGAGATAATAATTCCACTATCTTGCATACCCACAGTGTGTTGAATTTGTCCTGAAATACCACAAGCAATATACACTTTTGGGTGAATGGTTACACCTGTTTGACCTATTTGTCTATCGTGTTCTACCCAGCCTGCATCTACTGCTGCACGACTTGCACCTACTTCACCATGTAGTTCTTTAGCCAGTTTAAATAGCAAATCAAATCCTTCTTTGCTACCTACACCATAACCACCTGCAACAACTACCGACGCACCTTTTAAGTTGTGCTTAGCTGTTTCTACATGTCTTTCTAACACTTTCACCACATAAAAGCTTCTTGAGGAACATATTGATTAACGTCTGGATACACACATTCGCAAGCGTAATTATCGTTTAGTATCTCACGTTTCATCACTCCTTCACGCACAGTAGCCATTTGTGGACGGTTATCAGGATTGATAATTGTACCCACAATATTACCTCCAAAAGCTGGACGAATTTGGTAAAGAAGGTTATCATAGTGCTTTCCTGCTTTTCTATCGTCATAGCTTCCTATTTCTAATTGAGTACAATCTGCTGTTAAACCGCTAAACAGAGCCGACGAAACACGTGGTCCCTAAATCGCGTCCTATCACAGTAGCACCCATTAAACAAATTTGAGGTTTCTCTTCTTGAAACAGTTTAACAAGAATTTCGGTGTGAGGTGCTGAGGTATAAGGAAATAGTCCTTCTCCTTCAAAAACAAAGAGTTTGTCTACACCATAAGGAGCTATTTGCTTTTCAACCTCACCTTTTAAGTCTTTACCTGCTACTATAGCATGAAGCTGAACGCCTAATTCGGTTGCTAATTTTCTTCCTTTTGTAAGTAGTTCTTGAGACACTTCTAACACTTTTTGTGCCTTCTACTTCGCAATATACAAATACGTTATTCATGTGTTAGCCTATTATATTTTCGTCCAACAATTCTTTTATTACGCTCTCAATATCAGCATCACTGGCAGTAAGCGTCTTACTTTCTTTTGCTTGGAATGCTATATTTTGAATAGTTTTCACCTTAGTTGGTGAACCACTCAACCCACATTGTGCGGGATCTCCATCTATATCGGCTACCGACCATTGGTTTAATGTGAGATAAGGACGTGTTTCATAAAGCGAAGCATACGCATCTTCTTTACTACGTTCCAAAGCACATGTAGCTCGTTTATATTTCATTACAAGCTTTGCATTACACGGACGACAAGGTGCTGCACTACCATTTACGGTTATAAGTACAGGCAGTGGAGCTCAACAGTTTCCACTCCTCCGTCTATGTGTCGGCGAATAGTAGCAGTTTTTGCTATCTATTTTTAATATTTCTTCTGCGTAAGTCACTTGGTTTATACCAAGTTTTTTTGTGCCACTTGTGGCCCCACTTGCGCTGTATCACCATCTATTGCTTGGCGTCCTCCAATAATTATATCAACTCCACCTATCTTCTTTATGGCTGTTGCCAACGCATAAGAAGTGGCTAAGGTGTCTGCTCCTGCAAATAATTTGTCTGTTAATAACCACCCAGTATCTGCACCTCTATAAAGTCCTTGACGAATTATTTCGCCTGCACGAGGTGGACCCATGGTTAAAATTCCTACTATTGTACCCGGAATTTGCTCCTTTATTCTGAGAGCTTGTTCAAGTGCATTTAAGTCTTCAGGATTAAAAATGGCAGGCAATGCAGCACGATTGATGGTTCCATCTGCTTTCATTGCATCTTTACCTACATTTCTTGTGTCGGGAACTTGCTTTGCAAGTACAACTATTTTCAAACTCATATTATATATTATTATGGTGAAATTTTGGCGATAAAAAGTAAGCATTTTTTTATTAGCGAACAAAAAAATATAAAGAAAAAAAGTGAGCAATTAAAAGTTGTTTTTTTACAAAACCTTTCTTTTTTTATTCGTTCTCCTTCAAATATTTATATGGTTTAGAAAACGCATTTTAAGCATATAAAAAGCATTCATTTAGTTATTTTTTTCACCTTTTTTTCCTTCTGTCTTTACATTTTTTTCGTTCTCTCTTCATTCTGCCCTATTACATCATTTTTATTTTACATTTTTTTCTTTAACTTTCTTCTGCCTAAATACATTTTTGAGAAAAAGTAAAAAAACAGCAGAGGTGAGGGCTTTTTTTATGGGGCGTTTTAGGCAATGAAAAATAGCTGTTTTCACCACTTCACTCGTTGTTTCTTTTACTTGTAAACGCATAAATAATAAAGAAGGAGAAAGCTATTTTTACACGAAAAAAAGAAACGGAATATGGTGAAAAAACGAATGGAATATATGCAATAAATATGCAGAAAAAAAGTATCGTTTTTTTAGCTCTTTTATGGATTGTTTTAGAGAAAACAGCTAAGGTTTTACTTGCTTTTTATGAGCAAAAAGAAGAAAACGAAAAAGAAATTTGCAAGTCATTTTATTAAAAACATATAGGTTTTTGTTTTTGTAGAACACCCTATTTTTTTAATCCCACCACACCACCTTTTTACGTCCTAAAAGCATAGGTTTTACCACGCAATAGCTTATATATTACACGCTAAAACACAAGATATTGCACCCCTAAAAACATAAGAGTTTTAACGTTAAACTCTTAGCTATTGCAACAAAACGGCTTATTTTGTGGGTTTTTCAAAGCTTTTTTTATACATCTTTCATGGCATAACTATCGCATTTCTAACCAAAAAAACTTTCACACGCAAAAACAGCCCCCGTTTTTCAAACGGAATATTTTATGTTTATTTGCATAAAAATGCTAAATGCAAAAAGCAAACAACAAGTATTTATGTTATCACACATTAGGTTCACAAACTTTCCGTCATGGTCTTTTTGTTTCTATCATCATGCAAAAACAAAAAGCTCAGAAAGCACATTTTACTTCCTTACAAACAGAGCTTCAGCCTCTATTATCTTTTTATAGAATAAGGCATTTAACAAACTTTATACCCTCATTTACACATTATTTATAATATATTTTTATATCTTCGCACCAAATAGCAAAAGTGCGTTTTTTTAGCACTCGAACAAGTATTATCATAAAAAAATAGAATATAAAAAAACTATGAAAAAGAAATCTTCTTTGGGGCGCTGTTTTTATGTGCCGTTGTAACAATGACAAGTTGTAAATCGAGCGAAAGTGCTTATAAAAAAGCTTACGAAAAAGCAAAAGCACAAGAACGTGCACGCGTAAGTAACACTTCAGACGAAGGAGTTGCAACCGTTACCCCTATGGTTGAACAACCTGCTACACAACCAACAATGGTAGAAAATACCGACAATGTGCCTGTAAGAACAGAAAAACTTGAGCATTGTTAACGGTGCTGGTTTAAACAATTTTAGCGTTGTTGTAGGCTCATTCTCTTTAAAAAGCAAATGCAGAAGGCCTACAAAATCGTTTAAAAAGCATCGGGCTATGCTGCTCAATTAGGGCTATAATGCAGAAAGAAATATGTATAGAGTTATTGCTACAACATTTAGCGATAAAGCATCTGCAGTTACTTCCCGCGACCAACTTCGTGCTACTTATCCCGACGCATGGTTGCTCTTTAAAAAGTAAACACACTAAAAATTAAACACTTAAACAGTGGCTTGAACCTTTTTATAGGCTATCAAGCCACTGTATACTAATATGCAACAGTGCTTTAATGGCTCAACTTGTTATAAGCATTACCTATTAAAGACAGAATAAAGAAAGAGTGTGGCAAGAATTATTTCGATAGACTACGGACAAAAAAACGAACGGGGTTAGCGGTTACAGACCCTATGAAAAATTATTGCAAACGGCTTAACCACCATACCTACACACACACTTTACGATTTCTTAAAAAGATTATATCTCTAAAAGAAAACGTAGAACGTATTATCGTTGGATTGCCCAAACAAACGAATGGTTTACCAAGCGAAAAACATGAAACGAATTGAACCTTTTTGTGGCTAAATGGAAAAAGATTTTCCTGCTATCCCTATTGAATACTATGATGAAAGGTTCACTTCGGTATTAGCACATAGGGGCAATGATAGACGGAGGATTAAAGAAAAAACTCGACAAGACAAAGCGTTAGTAGATAAAAATAAGTGCAACTATCATTCTACAATCCTACTTAGAAAGTGTTCGTTAGTGATTGTTTTTAAACATTTCGACTTATTTATTACTCTCTTTTCATTCACTCGTTCGGTTTCACATACACGCTTTTCTTTTTCATTCTGCCTTTAAAAACAATTCTTTTTAAAGCACTTTTTCGCTCCCAATATTTTGTTGGCGATAACAAAACAAATAAGAGCTTAATATAAACAAAACAGATTTTATGATTTTACCTATATATATATATGGTCAGCCTGTACTACGAAAAGTGGCAGAAGACATTACACCCGATTATCCTGAATTGAAGGAGTTTTTAGCTAATATGTTTGAAACAATGGACAATGCAGATGGCATTGGCTTGGCAGCACCTCAGATAGGGAAAAGCGTTAGAGTGTTAGTTATAGACTTAGATGTGCTTAGTGAACACTTTCCAGAGTATAAAGGGTTTCGTAAAAGCCTTTATCAATGCACACATAATAGAAGTAGATGAAGAGAGCGAAATTGAAAATTCGGAAGAAGGTTGCTTGTCTATTCCGGGCATACACGAAACAGTTGAACGCCACACTCGTATTCATGTAAAGTATGTAGACGAAGAGTTTAACGAACACGACGAATGGATTGATGGCTATTTGGCTCGTGTGTTACAACACGAAATAGACCACTTAGATGGTGTGTTGTTTACCGACCGCATAAAACCTCTACGCAAACAGCTCATTAGAAACAAGATGGTGGCACTATCTAAGGGTAAATATCGTGCTAATTATCGCACAAAAGCAGCCACAAAATAAGTATATTTTAAGGTGATAAACAGGGCAATAACACTGTTATTATTGTGCTTTGTGTGCTTAACAACAAAAGCACAATTTAATATTGAACGCTTAATAAATGGTGGGGAAATGGCTCTTCACTACGAAGATTATGTTCTTTCTATTCAATATTTTAACAGAGTTATTGCTCTAAAACCATTTCTTTATTTGCCATGGTATAATCGTGCCGTGGCAAAATTCTATTTAGACGATTATGTAGGAGCAACAAATGATGTGTCGAAAGCTATTGCTTTAAATCCTTATATCGATAAAATGTACGATTTAAGGGCAATATCTTTTATTAAACAAAAACATGTTTGATAAGGCTATCGACGATTATAACAAAAGCTATTTCGATAGACCAAACGGTGCAAGGCTATTGGATTAACCGTGCTATATGTTTGGTAAATAATAAAAAACTGACAGAGGCTCTACTACAAACAGACACGTTAATACATAAATGGCCTAACAATTCTGTTGCTTATTCGTTAAAAAGCTGAGGTGTATCTCAATAAAAAAAGACACGCTAACGGCTATTAAATGGCTCGATAAAAGTTTGGAGGTAAACCCATACGACGCATCGAGTTGGGAAACAAGAGCTTACATTGCGCTCAACAAAAAAAGAATGGAAAAAAAGGCTGAAACAACGCTATCTAAAAGTGATTCATTTTAAGCCTCAAACAGCTCTGCACTACTTAAATAGAGCATTGGCACGCGTAAACTTAAACAAACTAAGTGGTGCCATGAACGACTACGACAAAGCTTTAGAATTAGACCCCAATAGCTTTTTAGGTCATTACAATCGTGCCTTACTTCGTTTTGCAATTAGGAGATGACAACCGAGCGATAAACGATTTTTAACTATGTTCTTAAAATGGAACCTAACAATTTAATGGCTATTTACAACAGAGCGATATTGTTAGAGAAAAACAGGAGATATAAAAAAAGGCGATAAACGATTATAGTCAACTCATTAAAGAATTTCCTAATTTCTGGACAGGGTTAATGGCTCGCGCCCGATGTTACCGTAGAATAGGAAAAAAATGCCTTAGCCGAAATGGACGAATTTAAGGTGTTAAAGGCAAGAATGGATAAGAGTTTAGGTATTCAACCACGTTGGTCGTCGGCTAAGGTAAAAAGCTGTTCGCAAACGAAACGAAATAGATTTTTTTCTAAATATAACAACTTTATGGTAGAAGAAGAGCCTACCATTGAAAGAGAATACACAAGCGATTATCGTGGTAAGGTGCAAAAACAAAGATGCCGATTTGGCATATATGCCCATGTTCGAGCTATCGTATTTACCTTATAACAATGGTTTAGGAACTTATCATCCATTCGTAGCAGAGGTAGAAAGCATTCAACTTAAAAACAATCGAAACAAGACTTACTTCGCATTACTTGCAACCCTATTTCGCTTAACGAAACCCAATCTAAGCACTTTTTCTCTATAACAGATAGTTTGAGTGTACGCTTAGATGAAGTATCACAACCTGATAAAAAAAGGCGTTATTACTTTTTACAACGTGCCATAGCTTACAGCGTATTACAAGACAAAGAAGCAGCACTCGACGATTTAAATTCGCTCATAAAAAATAGATAGTTTAAATGCTTTTGGCATATTGGCATTTAGGTGTTTGTCAGTCGGTTTCTAACAGTTTAAAAACAAAAAAAGCATCAGACGTGATGCTAAACATAGAAAAGTCGAAAGATTACTTTAATAAATCGCTTGCCTTAAATGCGCAAAATGCGTTTATTTATTATAATCGTGCCAACTTATGGGCTATGCAAAAAAACTGGAAAGAAGCATTAAACGATTATAATAAAGCCATTGCTTTAGACCCTACACTTGCCGAAGCTTACTACAACAAAGGGTTAGTGCTATTTGAACTGAAAGATGTGGTGAATGCAACAAGTAGCTTAAGTAAGGCAGGAGAATTGGGCTTATACAAAGCTTACAGTGTAATTAAACATAAAAAAAGTCTTCTATTAAAAAAATAAAAGAAACAAAAAAAGAAATGAGCAAAGATTTTCTATTCTACTTGTTTTGCATGATTTCTGTGCTTGCAGGTGTTATGATTGTTAAGAAAATAACAGGTTGTTTAATAAAAAGGTGCAGTGTTAGTTGCGGTCATAGTAGTATTAGTTTTCATCTATTTCTCTTATTTCAAAACAGCTTAGTGTCTTTTATTTATAACAAAAACAAAGCAAAACAATGATTGTAATAGCCGATAGTGGAAGCACTAAAAACAAATTGGGTAGGTGTAGAAAAACACACAAGTGGTGTTTACATTCGATAGCAAGGGCATAAATCCATGTGTGCAATCGCTATCCGAAATAGAAGAGATGATACAAGAAACAGCCTCTGCTATGGTTGCCGAAGGTCGTGTTGTAACGTCTATTTTCTTCTATGGTGCGGGCTGTACTCCTGAAAAGTGTGTAGAGATGAAAGAACTTTTTCAACGCTTTTGGGGTACAAATACACTCATAGAGATACACAGCGATTTGTTAGGAGCTGCAAGAGCAGTTTGCCAAAAACAAGATGGCATGGCGTGTATCTTAGGAACTGGAGCTAATTCTTGTTTGTTTTTAGAAGGTAAAATTGCGCAAAAACACTCCTGCTTTGGGGTTTATTTTGGGAGATGAAGGCAGTGGTGCCGTGTTAGGTCGTATGTTTTTGAACGCTATGTTTAAAGGACAATTGCCAGAAAACATAAAGAATAAGTTTTTAGATACTTATCAGCTCAGTTTAGCCTCTATAATAAATAATGTGTATAAACAACCTATGCCCAACAGGTTTTTAAAACTTCTTTTCTCGCCATTTATTTATGAACATCTACACATAGAAGTTGTTAGAGAATTAGTAAAAACAAACTTTCGACAATTTATAGAGCGCAATTTAATGCCTTATAATCGCCCCGATTTACCTTTAGGAGTAGTAGGTAGTGTGGGTTTCTATTACCAATCTATATTAAAAGAGGTAGCAAAAGAAATGGGAATAACTATTGGCGAAGTGATTAAATCTCCTATCTCAGCACTAATTATCTATCACACACAACAGTAAAAACACATCTGTTTTATCGTTGTTTTTTTACACATTTTTTTGTTATTTTCTCAATTTATTTAAAAATAATTACTACCTTTGCAAGACAACAACATTTGGACACTTTTGTTATAGTGCTAATAATTATATTATAATATCTTTATGAATTTTACTTTATTTGTTACCGTTTTGCTAACGGCTATCTTCTTAGTAGTGGCTGCGTATGCCATCGCTAAACTGATAGGACCACGTTCGTACAACTCGGTAAAGGGTGAACCATTTGAATGTGGAATACCTACAAGAGGTTCTTCGTGGATACCTGTACATGTAGGCTACTACCTTTTTGCCATCTTGTTCTTAATGTTCGACGTGGAAACCGTTTTCTTGTATCCATGGGCGGTTGTAGTTCAGAAAATGGGAATGATGGCTCTTGCGAGCATTGGTTTCTTTCTCTTAGTTTTAGTATTTGGCTTAGCGTATGCTTGGCGGAAAGGAGCTTTGGAATGGAAGTAAAGAAACCATACATTAAAAAGCATTCCTTATGAAGAGTTTAAAGACAACGAAACTCTCGAACAAATTGCACAAGAATTGCATGAAGGAGGAGTAGATATCTTAACAGGCTCATTAGACCAGCTCATAAACTGGGGACGTTCAAACTCTCTTTGGAGCTTAACTTTTTGCGACAAGTTGTTGTGGTATTGAGTTTATGTCTGTAGGTTGTGCACGTTACGACTTTGCTCGTTTTGGCTTCGAGGTTACACGTAACTCGCCAAGACAAGCCGACTTAATTATGTGTGCAGGTACGATTACAAACAAAATGGCACCTGTTTTTAAACGTCTTTACGACGAAATGGCAGAACCAAAATATGTTATTGCCATTGGAGGTTGCGCTATTAGTGGCGGTCCTTTTAAAGCAAGTTACCATGTTGTTCGAGGTATTAACGAAATAGTACCCGTAGATGTGTATGTTCCCGGCTGTCCTCCACGTCCTGGAAGCCATTCTTTATGGTATGATGCAGTTGCAACGTAAAATAAAAGTGGAAAAGTTTTTTGGTGGTGCAAACAAAAAGGAAAAGAAACCAATTATAGTAAATGGTGTACCTGAAAAACTTCGATCCTAAGCAAGGAATAGAAGACTAATCTTTAGAAGGAATAAACTCATGAAATTAAATAATTTAGAATTTAGCTTGAGTAACTTTGCCAACGAAATGGCAAAACTCAAAAATGAGAAACATTTTGATTTCCTTGTAACGATTGTCGGAGAAGACTTTTGGTGAAGAAGGATTAGGATGTATCTATATTTTTAGAAAAACACTTTAACACATGAACGCATTTCGGTAAAGGTATTAACCAACGACCGTGACGAAGCTTATATACCTTCGGTTTGCAATTTATGGAAAGGTGCAGAGATTTTAGAACGTGAAGTGTTTGATTTCTTTGGCATTAAATTTCTCGGCAATCCCGATATGCGTCGCATATTCTTACGTAGCGATTTTAAGGGTTTTCCTATGCGTAAAGATTACGATATGGACCCTGAAAAGAATAAACACCCTCTTTTTGACGACCCAGAACCTGACTACACTTTACAATATTCATTAAACAAAGAAGGTAAATTAGTTGCTACAAAGCGCAAATTGTTTACAGATGATGATTATGTAGTTAATATTGGCCCTCAACACCCAGCAACCCATGGTGTGTTAAGACTTCAAACTATATTAGATGGTGAGATAATTAAAAAGATTTATCCGCATTGTGGTTATATTCACAGAGGTATCGAAAAGATTTCTGAAGGTTTCACTTATCCTCAAACATTAGGCTTTACAGACCGCATGGATTATCTTAGTGCAATGCACACACGTCATGCTTTGGTAGGCGTTATAGAAGAAGCTATGGGTGTAGAACTAAGCGAACGTATTCAATATATTCGTACCATTATGGACGAATTACAACGTATAGACTCTCACTTGCTTTTCTATAGTTGTTGTGGTCAGGACCTTGGTGCTCTTACTGCATTTATCTATGGTATGCGAGACCGTGAGGAAGTGTTGAACGTAATGGAAGAAACTACTGGCGGACGTCTTATCCAAAACTATTATAGAATTGGTGGTTGCCAAGAAGATATCGACCCAAATTTCGTATCAAACACAAAGAAACTTTGCGCATATCTTAAGCCTAAATTGAAAGAATACTATGATATTCTATCAAGTAACCGCATCTTTATGAATCGTTTCAAGAATGTTGGAACTCTTTCTAAAGAAGATGCTATTAGCTATGGATGTACAGGTGGCACAGGACGCGCTGCTGGTTGGGCTAACGATGTTCGTAAACATCACTCATACGGTATATATAATAAGGTGGAATTTGATGAAGTGTTATTTAATAATGGTGATTCATATGACCGTTACCTTGTGAGAATGGCTGAAATAGAACAAAGTATTAAGATTATAGAACAATTGATAGATAATATCCCTGAAGGAGATTTCTATATTAAACAAAAAGCCTATTATTAAGGTACCAGAAGGACAATGGTATTTCTCTTGCGAAGGTAGTAGAGGCGAAATAGGCGTTTATTTAGATTCAAAAGGCGACAAGTCTCCTTATCGTTTGAAGTTCCGTCCAATGGGATTGCCACTTGTTGCAGCCATAGACGAGATGTGTCAAGGAGAAAAAATAGCAGACCTTATTGCTGTAGGTGCTTCGTTGGATTATGTAATACCTGATATTGATAGATAATTATGTTTTGATTTTAGTATTGTAACATCATGGTTCGACACGTTCCTTCGCCAAACAATAGGCTTAGGCAACTTCATGTCGGTATTGATAGAATGCGTTGTAGTGGCATTGCTTATCTTATTAGCTTATGCAGTGTTGGCTATCATTCTAATCTTTATGGAGCGCAAAGTGTGCGCTGCTTTTCAGTGTCGTTTAGGTCCAATGCGTGTTGGGCCTTGGGGTATTTTCCAAGTATTTGCAGACGTTATCAAAATGCTTATAAAGGAAATTTTCCCTGTTGACAAAGCAGATAAACTTCTTTATTACATGGCTCCCTTCTTAGTTTTAATTGGTTCTGTAGGTGCTTTTGCCTTCATGCCTTGGAACAAAGGAGCCCAATATTAGATTTTAACGTAGGAGTATTCCTCATGAGTGCCATTTCAAGTATTGGTGTCGTGGGCGTTTTCATTGCAGGTTGGAGTTCTAATAATAAGTTTAGTGTAGTATCGGCTATGCGTGGGGCTGTTCAAATGATTTCTTATGAAATGTCGTTAGGACTTTGCTTAATCACAGCTGTTATCCTAACAGGAACAATGCAACTAAGTGGTATAGTTGAATCTCAAGCAAATGGATGGCTCATATTTAAAGGCCATATTCCTGCTTTCATTGCTTTTGTGGTATTCCTTATTGCAGGTAATGCCGAAGCAAACCGTGGACCTTTCGACTTAGCAGAAGCTGAAAGCGAACTAACTGCAGGTTATCATACCGAATACTCTGGTATGGGATTTGGTTTTTTCTATCTTGCTGAATATCTAAATCTATTTATTGTTGCTGGAGTTGCTGCTACTGTCTTCCTCGGAGGATGGATGCCACTTCACATTAACGGCTTAGATGGATTTAATATGGTGATGGATTATATTCCAGGAATTGTTTGGTTCTTAGGTAAAGCATTCATGTTAATATGGGTTTTACTTTGGATTAAATGGACATTTCCACGTCTTCGTATCGACCAAATTCTAAAGTTAGAATGGAAATATTTGATGCCTCTATGTTTATTAAACCTCGTTTTAATGACCTTAATAGTGGCTTTTGGATGGCATTTTTAAGTGAACAAAGAAATGAAAGATAAAAAACAATCATATTTCGGGGAGATAAAAGAAACTGCAAAGAGTCTTTTAACTGGTATGGGTGTTACTTGGAAAGAGTATTTTACACCTAAGATAACCGAACAATATCCTGAAAAACAGAAAGACTGTTCATATCGCCGAACGTCATAGAGGTACTCTTATTATGCCTCACGACGAAGAAGGTAAGAACAAATGTGTTGCTTGTTTGATGTGCGAATCGGCGTGTCCTAATGGGACAATTCGTATAAAATGGGAAAGTGTTGTTACCGCTGATGGAAAGAAAAAACGCTTATTGAAAGATTATGTTTATGATTTAGGCGACTGTATGTTTTTGTCAATTATGCGTAAATGCGTGTAATTATGATGCTATACACTTTTCTAATTCGTTCGAACACTCTGTTTTTAATCGCAATATCTTAGTAGAACATCTAAATAATCCACCAACGGATAAGGAGATGGAACAATATGCTGAGAATGCAAAAAAGGCTGAAGAAGCTAAAGCAGCTTTAGCTAAAGCAAAAGGCAGAAGCACAAGCTGCAAAAGAAAAAAAGCAGAGAAAAGAAGCAGCTGCAACACAAGAATTAACTAAAAAAGAAGAGGAGAAATAAGTTATGGCAAGTATCGTTATATTCTGCATTCTGTCACTAATTATTTTAGCATCGGCAGTTGTTTGTATACTAACAAAAAGAATTATGAGAGCTGCTACCTTTCTTCTTTTTGTCTTATTTGGTGTTTCTGGCATCTATTTCCTTTTAGATTACACCTTCTTAGGTGCTGCACAAATATCTATTTACGCAGGTGGTATCACCATGGTGTATATCTTTGCAGTGCAATTAGTGTCTAAAAGAACACTTCAGGGACAACAAGAACCATTTAGCTTTAAACGCTCTTTAGGAGCAATTCTTGCTACACTTGTTGGTTTCTGCACAGTTCTTTGCATTCTATTAAAGAACGAAATATTCAATAAAGCTGTGAGTCTATCTAACACAACCGAAATTTCAATGGAACAAGTAGGTACAGCTTTACTTGGAACAGAGAAGGGACAATACGTTCTTCCCTTTGAATTTATTTCTGTATTTCTATTAGCCTGCATTATTGGAGGCGTTATGATAGCAAGAAAGGAGGATAAGAAATGATACCAGCATATATGTTTTTAACCCTCAGTACCCTACTCTTTTTCATAGGTGTACTTGGTTTTGTTACTCGTAGAAACTTAATAGCAATGCTTATCTCAGTAGAGTTGGTATTAAATTCAGTAGACATTAACTTTGCTGTTTTTAACCGTTTACTCTTCTCTGGTCAATTAGATGGCTTTTTCTTTACCCTCTTTTCTATGGGAATAAGTGCTGCAGAAACAGCAGTAGCTATTGCAATAATTATAAATGTATACCATAATCTGAAGAACGATCAGGTGAACGGTATTGAAAAACATGAAATTTTAATAAGGATTATGGAATACAGTTATGTCTTTTTAATTCTACTCTTACCTGCTCTTTCGGCTATTATTTTAGGCTTAGCAGGTATGAAAATGAGCCATAAAGTTGCCGGCCTTATTGGTACAACAGTGCTTGGAACTCTTTTTGTTCTATCTCTTTACACTGCAATAAATTATTTCTTAATTGCAGGAAGAGGAACAGAAGAAGTATTTCCCACTATCACTGCCTTTTAATATTAACTGGCTACACTTTAACGACCTTTTTAACTTTCAATATTGGTTTCCGCCTCACTCCCATCTCAGTTATGATGTTGGTGGTTATCACTACTGTGAGTTTTATGGTTCACATTTATTCTTTTTGGTTACATGCACGGTGAGAAAAGGATTTCAACGTTACTATGCTTATCTTTCTCTTTTCACCATGTCTATGTTAGGATTGGTTGTTGCCACTAACATTTTCCAAATGTATTTATTTTTGGGAGCTTGTAGGTGTTAGCTCTTATTTACTTATCGGTTTTTATTATCCACAAAGCGCTGCAGTGTCTGCCTCTAAGAAAGCATTCATCGTTACACGCTTTGCCGATTTGTTTTTCTTAATTGGAATTCTCGTTTATAGCTATTATGTAGGAACTTTCAATTATGATTTAACAGCTATGCCTGAGCTTGCAAACAAAGCAGCAGTTGCTGCACCAATTCTTCCTTTAGCATTATTTTTTTGATGTTTATAGGTGGAGCTGGTAAGAGTGCAATGTTCCCATTACACATTTGGTTACCAGATGCAATGGAAGGCCCGACACCTGTTTCAGCACTTATTCACGCTGCAACTATGGTTGTTGCAGGAGTTTATTTAACAGCAAGTTTATTTCCTTTATTCGTTCAATATGCTCCAGAACAATTACATTGGATAGCTTATATAGCTGCCTTTACAGCATTTTTATGCAGCAGCAGTGGCTTGTTGTCAAAGCGATATCAAACGAGTATTAGCTTTTTCTACAATTTCTCAAATTGGATTTATGCTTGTTGCATTAGGGCGTATGTATGCCCGACGCAACAACAGGAATGGTTGCTCATACCGAAGAATATGCTGATGTAAACGATTTAGGCTATATGGCAAGTATGTTCCATCTATTTACTCATGCCATGTTCAAGGCTTGTTTATTCCTTGGAGCTGGTTGTATTATTCATGCAGTACATTCAAATGAAAAAGAAATATATGGGTGGTTTACGTAAGTATATGCCAATAACTCATATCACCTTTTTAATCTCTTGTCTTGCAATTTCAGGTATTCCTCCTTTCTCAGGCTTCTTCTCTAAAGACGAAATCTTAGTGGCAAGCTATCATTTTAGTCCTATCATGGGTGCTATAATGAGTGGAATAGCAATGATGACAGCTTTTTTTATATGTTCCGTTTATACTATGTGATATTCTGGGGTAAGAGCTATTATGAAGCAAATATTAATAACGGTGCTCAGAAACCACACGAAGCACCATTAACAATGACCTTCCCTCTCATTTTCTTATCTATCATTACAGTGCTTTTGCGGATTTATTCCTTTTGGTCATTATATTTCTGCTAATGGTTTAAGTTTCACTACTCACATTCATTGGTCAGTAGCTATAACAAGTGTAGGATTAGCTGTTTTAGCAATTATCCTTGCTACTATCATGTATAAAGGAGAAGAAACACCTATTGCAGACAAATTAGCTAAAACCTTCCCTACTCTACATCAAGCTGCTTATCGCCGTTTTTTTATATGGACGAGGTATGGCAATTTGTAACTCATAAAAATCATCTTCCGCTTTGTAAGTACACCTATTGCATGGTTCGATAAGCACGTTATTGATGGCACATTCGACTTCCTTGCATGGGGGAGCAAACGAAGGTGCAGAGTCAATTCGCCCTTGGCAGAGTGGTGATGTTCGTAAATATGCAGTATGGTTCTTAACTGGTGCTGTAGCTTTAACTTTGGTATTACTTTGTTTTTGAAATAAGATGAGTATATTAACATTATTCGTAGTAATTCTCGTTATTATGATGTTAGGGTCTTTGGCTTAGCCGAAATCTAACACAAATACGTAGTGTGATGGTTGTAGGGATCAACTGCACTACTTGCATTATCTGCTTGGTTAACCATTACCTTTATACAAATGCGCCATGCTGGAAATACAGATGCCATGTTGTTCACATATAGTGCTCCTTGGTTTCCAGCCCTTCATATCGCTTATAGCGTAGGAGTTGACGGCATTTCAGTTGTAATGTTACTATTATCCAGTATCATTGTATTCACAGGAACGTTTGCTTCATGGCAATTAAAACCACTAACAAAAGAATACTTCCTTTGGTTTGTACTTCTTTCTATTGGTGTATATGGTTTCTTTATCTCAACAGACCTGTTCACTATGTTCATGTTTTTACGAGGTGGCTCTTATTCCTATGTACTTACTCATTGGTGTTTGGGGAAGTGGAAATAAAGAATATGCGGCTATGAAGTTAACCCTTATGCTTATGGGAGGCTCTGCTTTACTCATCATAGGTATTTTAGGAATTTATTTCTTCAGTGGCGCTACAACCATGAATATTCACGAAATAGCAGCATTAAACAATATTCCTGCTGGTGTACAAAAATGTGTTATTCCCATTTGTATTCATTGGTTTTGGCGTATTAGGTGCATTATTTCCTTTCCACACATGGTCTCCCGACGGTCACGCATCGGCACCTACAGCAGTATCAATCGCTTCCATGCAGGTGTACTTATGAAGTTAGGAGGCTACGGATGTTTTCGTATTGCAATGTATTTATTACCTCATGCTGCCAACGAAATATCTTGGATATTCCTTTATCTTAACAACTATTTCGGTAGTATATGGTGCCTTTTCAGCATGTGTTCAAACCGACTTAAAGTATATCAATGCTTATTCTTCGGTTTCACACTGTGGTCTTGTACTCTTTGCATTGCTTATGATGACGCGTACTTCTTGCACAGGTGCAGTATTACAGATGCTTTCTCATGGTTTAATGACTGCTCTATTTTTTTGCACTCATCGGTATGATTTATGGTAGAACACATACCCGTGACATTCGCAAATTAGGTGGTTTAATGAAAAATCATGCCATTCTTAAGTGTTGGATATGTTGTAGCAGGTTTAGCAAACCTTGGTTTACCTGCTTTTTCAGGCTTCGTAGCAGAGATGACTGTGTTTGTTGGTTCTTTTGAAAATGCAGATACTTTCCACCGTGCTTGTACCATTATCGCTTGTACAAGTATTGTAACCACAGCTGTTTACATACTTCGTACTGTCGGAAAAAAATACTTTTATGGCAAGGTAGCCGACCCACATTTTGAGCAATTAACAGATGCTTCTTGGGACGAACGTTTTGCTGTTATCTGCCTCATCTTCTGTGTTGCAGCATTAGGTATAGCTCCTTTCTGGGCAAGCAATATCATTAACGACGGCGTAGCTCCTGTGCTTCATAACATACAGCAAGTAGCTACTATTGCCACAATGTAGCATTATATATCAATATAAATAAAGAATTTATAGAATGAATTACGGTCAATTTCTCACAATGATGCCCGAAGTTACCTTGATGACTCTCTTGGTAATCACTTTCATTTGCGATTTTATATCAGCAGGAAAAAGAACGTCGTTGGTTCAATCCTGTTGTTTGTTTGCTCATGTTAGCGCATCTTGCTATTAACATCATGCTTTCTGTTTCTCTCAGAAGCATTTGGAGGTATGTATCAAACAAATAGTTCTATCAGTGTAATAAAAAAAGCATTTTTGGCATTGGGAGCTTTCATTGTTCTCATTCAAAAGTCGCACATGGTTAGCTCGTAAAGACACCTCTTTTAAGGAAGGAGAGTTCTATTTATTACTCATTTCTACCTTGTTAGGGTATGAATATGATGGTAAGTGCTAATCATTTCTTATTATTCTTCTTAGGCCTCGAAATGGCATCTGTACCTATGGCATGTTTGGTTGCTTTCGATAAATACCGCCATCACTCAGCTGAGGCTGGAGCAAAGTTTATCTTAACAGCAACATTCTCAAGTGGTGTAATGCTCTACGGAATATCGTTTCTTTATGGTGCAACAGGCACATTATATTTTAACGATATGCAAACACTTTTGCATGCAACACCTCTCACCATCATGGGTTTAGTGTTCTTCTTTAGTGGACTTGGCTTTAAGATTTCTTTTGGTTCCATTTCATTTTTGGACTGCAGATTCTTATCAAGGAGCACCCACTACCGTTACAGGATACCTTTCTGTGGTGTCTAAAGGTGCAGCATCGTTTGCATTACTCACCATTCTTATGAAGGTATTTTCTAACATGATAGAACAATGGCAATACATGCTTTACATCGTAATCGTGTTAAGTATTACCATAGCCAATCTCTTTGCTATACGTCAAACAGAACTTAAACGCTTTATGGCATTTAGTTCTATTTCGCAAGCAGGCTATATCATGTTAGCAGTAGTAGCAAACAATTCGTTAGGTATTGCAGCTTTGTCATACTATGTTTTAATTTATGTCGTAGCAAACATGGCTGTTTTCACCATAATAGGCATTATAGAAGAGCATAATAACGGAACAACAGAGTTGGAATCTTATAATGGTCTTTATAGCACCAACCCTAAATTGTCTCTTATTATGACGCTTGCTTTGTTCTCATTAGGTGGTATTCCTCCTTTTGCAGGAATGTTTAGCAAGTTCTTTGTCTTCATGTCAGCAGTAGAACAAGGCAACACTTTGTCTTATGCTATCGTCTTCATAGCACTTATCAACACCGTAGTAAGTTTATACTACTACTTACTTATTGTTAAAGCTATGTATATTAACAAGAACGACAAGGCTCTACCAACATTTAAAAGCGATGTTAATACAAAAGTAGCATTAACCATTTGCACCGCAGGCATTCTTCTTTTTAGGTGTTTGCTCATTCGTTTTCGAATATATTATGGCTAACGTTACATTATAAAAAAACAACACTCATAACAGAAAAGGCAACTCGAAGATAACCAACTTTGAGTTGCCTTTTTCTTTATAAAAAGAAGACAAACTTTCACACGTCCTCACTTTCTATCAACTAACTGAGCGTAAAAAAAGCATTAAACGGGCAAACTTATAGTAAAAAAATATTTTCTTTTCATACTATAAAAACCGCTATTACATACATTTCATATTATAAAAAACATAAAAAAACACATATGTTTTTTTATATTGTATTTATTAAATATGTACCTTTGCAAAAGACATTACATAGTTTATAACTCCCAAGATAAATACTTTATCTACAGCAATAAACAGACTTCATCTTAACTTGTTATGGCTATAATATACGCCTCAATAAATAACATTTTATTCTAAATACAAGAAATAAATATCATGGAATTTCTATCCATACCTTTTTTTCATTCACCATTATTCTCTCCTTTATTCTGTATTATATCAAAGAGAATAAAAATTGGCAACGCTTTGTTTTACTTGCTACCAGTTTTGTTTTTATAGGCTTTTATCATTGGCAATATTTAGTATATGCCATTGGTATAACCTTATTCACCTACTATACAGCGCATTGGTTGTACAAAAATGTAAACACAAAAAAAGCAAATTACATTCTTACCTTTGGCATTTCTTCCCTTGTTGGCATTTGGTTATTAGCTCGATATTATAGCCAAATGTTCCCTCTTGGCATTTCTTTTTATACCTTCCAAGCCATATCTTACCTTATAGAAACAAGTTGGGAAGAAGAACCAGAAGACAATCTATGGGATTTCAGTGTATATATGTTACTCTTTATGAAGTTCTTATCAGGACCTATTGAGCGCAGTTACGACTTTCTTCCACAGCTAAAAAAAGCACGTTCATTAAACTACGACCAGATAACCAATGGCATGTTAACCGTTGCTTGGGGAGCTTTTTCTCAAACTAATGATAGCCGATAGAATGTCAATTGCATTAGATATTGTCTTTAACGATGTTTTTTTCAGCCTCTAATTGGCAATTAGTTATAGCAACCATCTGCTATCCTATACAGCTATATGCCGATTTTGCAGGCTACACTCTTATGGCTTTAGGCATTGGTAGAATGTTTGGTTTTCAGTTATCTCCTAACTTCGACCGTCCTTTTTATTTCTCTTACAACGGGCGAATTATGGCGTCGTTGGCATCAATCTCTTTCGTTTTGGGTAAGAGACTATGTTTTTTTCTCCCTATCTGTTTCGCTTAGAAAATATAAAGAATGGGGTGTTTATTTTTTTCTCTGCTTGTCACTTTCGTAACAATAGGTATTTGGCATGGAGCAGGTTGGGCGTTTGTTTATTACGGATTGTTCCAAGCTATAGTTATCATGTGGGAACATTTTAGCGAGAAAAAAACGAAATGCTATTCAGGAAAAGTTGCCTTCATGGCTTTTTCAAACCTTTTTATGATTACGCGCACCTATGTTCTTTTTTGCACTTTCACTCTTATTTTTTTAGAGTGCCAAATGTAACACAAGTGTGGCATATCTATTCACACCTTTTACCCACAACCCCTATTAGTTTTAGGAGATTTTTACTGCTTTAACAGAATTAAAAATATTGGGCTATGCTTTTTAGTCTTTACCCTTATTATGTTTGTTTTTGAGCATTATAACGAAAAAAACAGACCTACTAAAAAGCAGTAAGAAAAACTACCCTTTTTATTTCCGTTGGGCTATTTATTTTCATCATTGTCCTCATTATTTTTAGATTTGGAGCATTTGGAGTTGAAAAACTTTATATACGTACAATTTTTAATGAACAGACATAAACTACTCATTAAGATAATAGCTAAAAACATTACTATTAGCTATACCTTTTTATCTTCCTACTCACCATTTATTTCGTAAAAGACCCCTACATGGTTTTACGAGAGTATGAAGATTACGACCATCCCTGTGCTTAATCAGCAAAAATATAGGATATATTATGTGGCATAAATTCCTAAAATTTAATCCCGAAAAACATTACGATTCATTTATAATGGGAGCATCTGCCACACTTGCATTCACTTGCGATGAATGGAATAAACATATTCAAAGTTCTCCTATAAGAACAATAAGTTTTAATGAAGGATTATATAACAATTATGCAAGAATGAAGGCTTTTAGATGAGATGAAAGGGCAGAAAATAAAAAAATGTTCTTATCATAACAGATTCTAAATTGCTACCTATAACAGAACCACAAGAAGGAGTTTCTTACGATATAGGGCCTAATATAAACGGAATTAGCTGGTTTAAATTTCATACTAATTATATAAAAATCCTTCTTAGTTGCCGACTTTTTTTGTACCTTATCTCAGATATTTGTTCACAGGATACTATGATAAAGGAAGCAATGCTATTATCAATAATAGAGTAAAAACATTAGAAAAATACACCAATGATGCCGTAGAAGTTAAGGCTATAGAGAACTTAATAGCCCAAAAAGGATTTCAGTTTTTTCAAAAAAATAAAGAAAAGTTTGCTCATGCCCTAAATTTAAAACCTAAAATGTTACCTCCCAGATTAGGAAAGTCACAAATAAACATTTTAAAAGCATTAAAGCAGTTGGCTAATAAGCATAAAACAAACCTGAAATTAGTAATTGCTCCCCGACTGAACAAAGATTATATCAACGATAAAGATTTTTGCCATTCTGCAACAAATATTAGAAAAAGAAAATGTTTTTCTTATGAAGTAAATGTTCATAAAGAACTAAATAAGATAGAAAACTTTTACGAACCCGACCATTTTCGCGAAAGTGTAGGACAATATATATTAAATGATATATATGGAAAGGTGAAAGAGTAAGGTGTAACTACTTATTTATACACTTTTACACTATCATTTATAACAAACTAAAACGCTAATTCTGTGTCAAGAATTAGCGTTTTTCTTTTTAATTGCCAATATTATCACTTAAATAAGCAGAAATATTAAGCTAAAAAAACTCACTTTTTCGGTTCAATGATGGCATTATTTTTTTCAACTCACTTACCTTTGTTCTAAATACGAGAAATATGAGGTAAAGATTTGTTAAAAATAAAGATTAAAACGCATAAAAAAACTGATTTACAATGCAAAAGATAAGAGTTTAGCACTCAATATCTTAGCTTTTACACCCTAAAAACACAAGAGTTTACCACATAAAAACACCATAGTTTGCATGGTAAAACACAAGCTTTTAAAGGTTACAAGCCAAACTATTGGGCATAAAAAAAGCTATTTTTTTATGTTTTTCAAAAATATCACTAATAAAAAAATCAAAAATACCGTCTTTTAGCATTAAATCTCAAAAAAACACCTCTGCAATAGCATATAAAAATTACCACCAATAGCATGCAAAACCTTAGCTAAAAATATTTTTTTAGCACATTTTTTTCTCTTACATTTTTCGACTAAAAAAATACCATAATTTGTACCATAAAAAAACAATATTCTACAAATATAAAAAAACAAAAAGCGATGCAAACAAACACATCACGAATAAGTCGACTAAAACACACTAAAAAGTGAGCATATATATAATAATAACCCGCACACATGCGTTATAAAAAATGTATATACACATTTTTTTGACACTTTATGATAGATTATATAAAAGGCGAATTGGTAGAGGTTTCGCCTGCATTAGCTGTTGTTGAAGCATATGGCGTGGGCTATTCGCTTAACATTTCGTTAGTTACCTACGGAGCAATTCAAGCCTTTAAAGAGGTAAAACTGTATGTTCACGAAGCCTTAACCACAGGTGGAAGAGACGATTCTTTTACACTTTATGGCTTTTACACTAAGCAAGAACGCGAGCTTTATCGCCTTCTTATCACCGTATCGGGTGTAGGTTCTAACACTGCCCGCATGATATTGTCGTCTCTTACCCCGTCAGAATTATGCAATGTAATAGCCAACGGCAACGACAAAGCATTGAAAGGTGTAAAGGGAATAGGCTTAAAAACAGCTCAACGCATTATTATTGATTTAAAAGATAAGATTGTTTCGCTTGGCATTACATCAGAGATTAAGGTTTCTGCTGATAGTCATTCAAACATAAACACAGCTGTAAAAGACGAAGCCTGTAGGGGCTTTAACCATGTTAGGGTTCTCTCCTGCTCCTTCAGCAAAGGTGGTTTCAGACATCTTAACCTCAAATCCCGACCTCCCAGTGGAGCAAGTTGTAAAGTTAGCACTTAAACAAATTAAGTGATAAAGCATAAAAACATATTTCTTTTTACGGTGTTTTTTTGCTCATCATCAGCTTAACATCTTATGCCGTGTCTTTGTCTTATGCGCCTCAAAAGGTGCAAAGAAAAAAAGGCACAAGCACTGCTGTTGTGCCTAATAAAACCACCACTCCAACTAAAAAAATACGGTTTCACTATCTATCGAAGAAGACACTATCCCCGATTCTCTCCTCCATTCTCGTTGGAAAGTTCAACGCACAGTCCCCATTTTCGAGTCGGATTTGCGACAAAATGCCACCGACCTAACTTTACCCGATAATCTAAAAACAAACAGCTGTTTATAACGACACGCTTAACAGCTATGTTATTGGTGCTAAGATAGGCGGTTCTTATTTGTCTACTCCTATCATGATGACCACCGAACAATATCTTAAATGGAGCGAAAAAAACAAGTGATGTGGAAATTATTTCGTGATAAAAAAATGCCGAAATATATAAGACAAAGGGAAAAAGAAAAAGTTTGATTTTAGCGATATGCACTTCGACCTTGGACCAGCAGAAAAAGATATTTGGACCCGGAGGAGTGCGCATAAAAACACAAGGAAGCACAGAAATTAAGTTTGGAGCAACCCTAAAAAACGTAGATAACCCTTCGCTTCCTATTCGTAACCGCAAAACAACTAAGTTTGATTTTTGATGAAAAAAATAAACCTTAATGTTAACGGAAAGGTGGGCGATAAGGTGAATATGAACCTTAATTATAACACCGATGCTACTTTCGACTTTGATGCACAAAACCTCAAACTGAAATATGATGGCAAAGAAGACGAGATAATTAAGCTTGTAGAAGCAGGTAATGTGTCGTTTCCTTCCAACTCTTCGCTCATTAAAGGCGCAAGTTCTCTCTTTGGATTGCGTACCGATTTGCAGTTTGGAAAGCTCAAATTGCAACTCGTAGCATCGCAAAAAAGTCGTCAAACAAAAAGCGTTTCTTCTCGTGGAGGGGTTCAGTTAACGTCTTACGAAATAAATGTAGCCAATTATGAGGAGAACCGTCACTTCTTTTTAGCTCGTTATTTTAAAGACAAATACGATGAGGGTATGCGCTCATTACCTAACATTTTAACGGGTATAAAGATAAATCGTGTAGAAATTTGGGTAACTAATAAAAGTGGAACTACTACAAACACACGCAATATTGTGGCTTTTACCGACCTTGGAGAGAACACTCATGTGTATAATCCCTTATGGAGTGTAGGCACACTGCCTGTTCCTTCAAACCAAGCCAACAACCTATATGGAAGCATTAACTCGTCTTATGTGGCAGCAAGAGATATCGACCAAACGTCAACGGTGTTAGATGCTATCCCAGGAGTTGTGGGTGGAAACGACTATGAAAAAGCTTTCTAATGCACGATTGCTCAACCCTTCGGAATATGATGTTAACACTTCATTGGGTTATGTGTCGTTAAAAAAACACCTTACAAACAGACCAAGTGCTGGCTGTGGCTTACGAATACACTTATGGTGGAACAACTTTTTCAGGTTGGAGAGTTTGCGCAAGACCTTCCAGATACAAAGAAAGCACTCTTTGTTAAGTCGCTTAAAAACACGAATAACAACCCCAAACAAGGTAACTGGTCTTTGATGATGAAAAATGTCTACGCTCTTTCAAACAATATAGAACGAGAGAAATTCCGCTTAGACGTTAAATATCAAAGCGACACTACGGGTGTTTATCTTAATTATTTACCAGAAGAAAGAGTGAAAAACACTCCTCTTATTCGTGTGTTAGGTGCCGACAGACTCGATAACAACAATCGTCCGCACCCTAATGGCTACTTTTGATTACATTGAAGGATTTACCATTAGCAACGGAAGAGTGTTCTTTTCCTGTGGCAGAACCTTTTGGTTCTTATCTTCAACGCTATTTAATTCAACAAGGAATAAGTGCCAATGTGGCATCAAAAATATGCCTTTACAGAACTTTTACGACTCAACAAAAAAACAGTTGCAAAACAAATAGCTGAGAAAAAACAAATTTATTCTTTCGGGACAATATAAAGGCTCGGTTGCCAATGTAATATCACTCGGTGCATTTAATGTTCCTACGGGTTCGGTGGTTGTAACAGCAGGTGGTGTAACGTTAAAGGAAAACATAGACTACTCAGTAGACTATAATGCAGGCGAAGTAACCATACTTAATCAAAGCATAATAGATGCAGGTACTGCCGTAAATGTTTCTCTTGAGAGCAATACAGACTTTGCTCAACAGCGCAAAACAATGTTCGGTTTCAACTGGGAATACAACTTTTCAAAAGATTTTCAACTAAGTGGTACGTTTCAACACTTATCCGAACAAGCTTTAACCACAAAGGTAAACATGGGTTCCGAACCCTTAAATAACACATTATGGGGTGTTAACTTAACATGGAAAAAAAGAGTCAATGGCTCACTAACGTGTTAGATAAACTCCCATTCTTACGCTTAACACAACCTTCTAACATTTCTTTTAAAGGAGAGTTTGCGCATCTTATAGCACAACAAAGTAGCAACACACAAGACAACGCTTCTTATTTAGACGACTTTGAGAATACTAAAAACACCATAGATATAAGCAATCCTGCTTCATGGGTGCTTTCATCGGTTCCTTCTACCTTTGCAGAACAAACCGATAAGACAAGTCTTTCGAGCGGTTATCGTCGTTCTTTAATGGCTTGGTACAACATAGATCCGCTCTTTACTCGTAGCAGTAGTGCGCTAACTCCTGCTCATATAAAAGGCGATTTAAACCAATTATCAAACCATTATGTACGCGAAGTGTACACAAGAGAATTGTTTCCTAATCGTAATCAGAGTAGTTATGGCGGTGCAGTGTCTACACTTCCTATCTTAAACATTGCTTATTATCCTAACGAAAGAGGACCTTACAACTTTAATCCTACACTTAATACAAACGGAACTCTTCGTTCTCCTGAGCATAATTGGGCAGGTATGATGCGTCGTTTAGATACAAACGACTTTGAAGCAGCTAATGTTGAATACATCGAATTCTGGATGCTTGACCCCTTCTTGTATAGCAAAAAAACAACGTAAATGCAAATGAATATGGAGGCGATTTCTATCTCAATTTGGGCGAAATAAGCGAAGATGTGTTGCGCGATGGTAAGAAATTTTACGAAAGTGGCATGCCTGTTGATGGCTCACAGCAGTTTGTTACCACGCAATGGGGTAAGGTTCCACAACAAGCAACCACAACTTATTCGTTTGCAACCACAAAGGGTTCGCGTGCATTACAAGATGTTGGATACAATGGTTTAACAGATAATGAAGAACGATTGTTTAGTTCTTATCAACCATTTTTTTAAGTTCTGTGAATGCAACGGTTAATACTTCGGCACGAGATTCGATATTAAACGACCCTGCAAACGATAACTATCACTATTTTTAGAGGAAGCTGATTTTGACCGCATACAAGCACCTATTTTTATACAGATACAAGCGTATTAACAACCCACAAGGCAACTCTCCCGACACAGACTCTCGTAATGAACGATATGACACCTCGTATAAAAACAACACCAGATGTAGAAGATATTAACCAAGACTACACCTTAAACGAGTATGAAAAGTATTTTTCAATATCATATTTCCTTACGTCCTGCCGACATGATGGTAGGTAAAAACTTCATTGTAGATAAGCGAGAAGCTCCACCAAAACTAAGAAATGGAAACACAGAAACGGTTACATGGTACCAATTTCGTATTCCTGTACGCGAATATCAACAACGCATAGGAGGAATAAACGATTTCACTGGCATTCGTTTTATGCGTATGTTCTTAACCAATTTCAAACACCCTATTGTTATAAGATTAGGTAGTTTAGACCTTGTACGTGGTGAATGGCGTGTATACGAGCAGAGATTATCGAACAGCGCACAAACAGGTAGAATGTCAGTAAGTGCAGTTAGCTTAGAAGAAAACGGCGATAAAGAACCTGTTAACTACATTCTTCCACCCGGAATACGTAGAGCTCAAGACCCAACACAGCCTCAATTGGTAGAAAATAACGAACAATCTTTTAAATTTAGTATTAAATAATTTGGCACCAAACGAGGCGAAAGCTGTGTATAAAAACACATCGTTAGATATTAGACAATACAAGAAAATGCAATTCTTTGCGCATGCTAACGTGTTAGAACCTAATGTTTCAAACCTCGAAGACAACGACCTTGCCGTTTTTTTATACGCTTAGGTAGCGATTATAGAAGTAATTATTATGAATACGAAATACCCTTAAAACTAACTCCAAAGGGGCGTTATGGAATGTATTCTGTTAATGATGCACAAGCTGTTTGGCCGTTCGATAACATGTTAGACCTTTCGTTAAGTGCGCTTACAGATGTGAAAAAGCGCGTAACAGAGCAAAGGCAGACGGACAAGCATCGTATTCTTCACCTTATTCTATATACGACACCAACAAGCCTAATAATAAAATTACCATTATGGGCAACCCTTCGTTAGGCGAAATAAAGACACTTGTTGTGGGTGTTCGTAATAAATCGAGCCAACAAAAAAGTGGAGAAGTGTGGATAAACGAACTTCGTTTACTCGAATATAATAATAAAGGAGGTTGGGCTGCACAAGGTAATTTAAATCTACAATTGTCCGATTTAGGTACAATCAACCTGCAAGGACGTTATATCACCGAAGGTTTTGGAGGTTTAGAAGAGGGAGTTAATCAGCGTTCTAAGGACGATTATAAGAATTATAGCTTAACGGCTGGTTTAGAATTGGGCAAGTTTTTCCCCGAAAAAGCCAACGTGTCGGCTCCTCTCTACTATTCGCGAACGCAAGAAGAGACACGTCCTAAGTACAATCCGTTAGATAACGACCTTTTATTAAACGAGAGTTTAAACAGCATTAAAAAGCAAACAAGAGCGAGATTCGATAGAAAGTATTGCCGTAACACGTACGCTTAACACCAACTTTTTCGCTATCTAATGTGCGCATAGGCATACAAAATAAGCGTCATCCGATGCCTTACGACCCTGCCAACTTTAGTTTTTCTTACAGTCATTCTCAACGTAGAACGAGTGGACACACCACTGTTTACGAGAAAGAAGACGCTTGGAAGGGAGGCGCAAACTATGCGTGGACGCCTATATACAAGCCATTTGAACCATTTAAACAAATGAAAAACCGAAGTAAATGGTTAGAGATTATTCGCCGATTTGGCTTTAATTGGTTGCCACAAACAGTTTCTTTTTGGCACAGAGATGGTGCGTAACTACTATGAACTTCAAGAACGAGACATGGAAACACTATCTTCTCATGCGCTACCTCTCACCTTTAATCGTCAATTTCTTTGGAATAGAGATTTTACTCTTCGTTGGGACCTCACTCCAAACATACACATGAACTTTCAAAGTGGTACGAATGCAGAGATAGAAGAGCCTTACACGCCTGTTAATAAAGACCTTTATGCCGATAAATACCAAGCTTGGAAAGATTCGGTGTGGACGAGTGTAAAGCGTTTTGGTAAGCCTTTAAGCTACAATCAATCGTTTTTCGCTCTCTTATCAGTTGCCTCTTCAATACATACCTATATTTAATTGGCTCACAAGCGACATGAATTACACTGCCACTTACAACTGGATGAGGGGTAGTGAAACCACACATGGGCAGAATTTAGGCAACACTATTGTGAACAACCGACAAGTTAATATTAACAGCACCTTTAACTTAGAGAAGTTATACAACCAAATTCCGTTCCTTAAAAAGGTGAATGAACAATTTAATAAGGTGAGTGCTGTGGTGAAAAAAAGGAAAAGAAAAAGCCCACTGATAGTAAAGAAAAAAACTAAGCGGAAAGGACGCAAAAATTGAGAAAGAAAAGCAGGCTTTACCCCGAAATACACGAGCTTTTGAAAAAGAAATTACGCTTTTGCCCGACACTACCATTGAGGTTTTTCACAGCAAAAACACCAAACGACTCATTGTAACAGCACGCACCGAGAGTGGAAAAGTGGTTACTTTAAAATATAAAAAGCTCAATAAAAATGCCATAAAGATAATCAACCATGTAGACACGGCTCAAAAAAATAAAGGTTACAGTGTTAGCTAAAGAGCCGTTAGAAAACAAGTCTTGGTATAAAATAGCAGAGCGTGCCACTCGTTTACTCATGATGGTTCGCAATGTAAGTGTGAGCTATCGCAACCAATATGGCATGGGTTTACCCGGATTCACACCAACTATTGGGGCTGCAATGGGGCAAACAAAGATGTCTGGAGTTTATTCTCCGGGACTCGATTTTGCGTTTGGTTTGGCAGGAGATGATTATGTTGATAAAGCTATTAGCAACCAATGGTTATTAAAAAACGATTCTATTGCAACACCAGCAACAACCACTTTCACCGAAGACCTTCAAATTCGTGCTACACTCGAGCCTTTTTAAAAAACTTTAAAATCGACTTAGATGCGGCTCGTATGCGCAACATTTCTAAGAGTATTCAGTATATGTATGCAGGACGTCCCACAACAGAAAGCGGTTCGTTTACAATGACTACCATTTCGTTAGGCTCTGCTTTTGAAAGCGTTGGCAATGCTTCTAATGGTTATCAAAGTGCCAGTTTCGATAAATTCTGTCGGTCGTTAGAGGGTGTTCGCTCTCGTGTTGAGCTCAATATGCAGGGGCTATTTATCCTGAGGGTAGTGTTTTAGCTGGTCAAACCTTTTTCGGCTGCAAACGGTGGAATAAATAAATATAGTGCAGACGTTATGGTTCCTGCCTTTTTACAAACCTATACACACAGCGGAAGAGGGTCGTTAGCATTGTTCCCTACCCTTTCTCAGTTGCTACCCAACTGGTCTTTCAGGTATAGCGGACTATCTCGTTTGCCTTGGTTAAGGGATATTTTTAAGAGTGTAAACATCAATCATGCTTATAAAAAGCATTTTTTTCGGTGGGTTCTTATAGTTCGTTTAGTAGTTATCAATCTTACATGAACAACCTTGGTTTCATCACTAATGCCAACACAAACACCCCCGTTCCAAGTAGCATGTATAACGTTTCAATGGTAAGTATTAACGAAAGTTTCTCACCATTGTTAGGAGTAGATGTTACATTGCATAACAATTTAACCACTCGTTTAGAGTTCCGTTCAACACGAGTGTTGGCTTTAAGCATGACAAGTGTGCAGATAAACGAAAGTACAAGCAAAGATTGGGTGTTAGGATTGGGCTATCGTATTAACCAATTTAAGCTCTTTGGGGGCAAATAAAACGCCACATAGTAAAAAAAAAAACAATAGCAATAACAACACATCAAACAATAACAAATCGGTTAATGGAGTGAACAATAGTCTTAATCTTCGCATGGATATGAGCTATCGTCAACAAGCATCTATCACCCGAGATATAGCTTCTCAAACCAGTAATGCTAATATGGGAAACACTGCTTTCAAGCTTAGTTTCTTAGCAGATTACACGTTATCGCGTTTAGTGTCTATGAGTTTTTATTACGATGTACAGAGCAATGTGCCTTTATTATCGAACAATTCTTATCCCACCACTACGCAAGACTTTGGTTTTAGCTTTAAATTTTCGTTAACACGATAGGCGTTTATTGAGCTTAATTGTGCGCTTTATTTTTAACAAGGGCTTCATTATAGATTTTAAGAAACTATTTTATCAACCATAACACATGGTTATTTTGCAAAAATATCCGTGCATTTTTACGTCTTATTTTAGCAAGAAAAAAACGTATTTCTGCTTACTTTTTAAACAGCATTAGCCACCATTCAAAATAACAGCGCATTTTTATTGAAATGTTATAAATAAGCCTTGCAAATGGTGTTTTTCGTTCAAAAAGGTGCAAAAGCTTAGAGTTTAGGGTGAAATATACGGTATATTGGCACCTAATATGTCGTGTTTTAGGGTGTAATAGCTTATCTATTGCACGCTAAAACATATAGGTTTTACATTTTATCTACTGTTTTTTTATAAAAATAACACATTGGCTTTTTAAGTGAGCAAAAACCTATATCTTTTGCTTTTTTTCATCTTGTTTTTTTCACTTCTTTTTAGCTATAAAAATAAAGGTAAATAGATGGGTTCATAGCCTCATTTTCACGCTAAAACAAGAATTGAAAATGTAACAAAAACGCTCACAAAAAAAGAGTGCATTAAACACATCTTTTTCATTCTGTTTAAACACCATTATTTAGCCCATAAAAACAAAAACCATTTGTAGCATTAACCCTCTACTATCACCCATTGCATTCATAAAACTCAACCTATAAAAAAATATGAATATAGCGTTTGTGTAAATAAAAAAATGCTTATCTTTGCACTTGTATATATTATAATAAGTTACTTTTACAACATGATAACAGTTACAAATCTCACTATTCAGTTTGGAAAGCGTGTGCTTTATAAAGATGTGAACTTGAAGTTTACGAATGGAAACATTTACGGTATCATTGGAGCCAATGGTGCAGGAAAGTCTACGCTATTAAGAGCCATCAGTGGAGAGTTGGAACCCTAACAAAGGAACAGTTGAGTTAGGGCCGGGAGAACGTATGTCTATTCTTGAACAAGACCACTTTAAATTCGACGAATATAGAGTGATTGACACCGTATTGATGGGACATGAACCTCTATGGGCTAACATGAAAGAACGCGAAGCACTATATTCTAAACTCGAAATGACAGAAGAAGACGGAAATAGAGCTGCCGAGTTAGAAGATAAGTTTGCATCTATGGACGGTTGGAATGCCGAAAGTGATGCGGCTCAAATGCTTTTCTAATGTGGGCATAAAAGAAGATATGCACAAAAACTAATGAGCGAATTATCTAATAATGAAAAAGGTGCGTGTGATGTTGGCTAAGGCTTTGTTTGGTAATCCCGATAACTTATTGCTTGATGAGCCTACCAACGACCTCGATTTGGATACTGTTACATGGCTTGAAGAATATCTTGGAAACATTGAACAAACAGTGTTAGTGGTTTCACACGATAGACATTTCCTCGATTCTGTAAGTACTCAAACCGTAGATATTGACTTCGGAAAGGTTACTATGTTTGCTGGTAATTACAGTTTCTGGTATGAAAGCTCTCAATTAGCACTCCGTCAGGCGCAAAACCAAAAAGCAAAAAGCCGATGAAAAGCGAAAAAGAATTGGAAGAATTTATACGCCGTTTCTCTGCAAACGTGGCTAAGAGTAAGCAAACTACCAGTAGAAAAAAAGATGTTAGAGAAGCTTAATGTAGAAGAAATTCGCCCTTCAAGTCGCAAATACCCTGGTATTATCTTCCAAATGGAACGCGAACCGGGTAACCAAATATTAGAAGTGGAAGGCTTAAAGGCTGTAGACGCAGACGGAACGGTGCTATTTGAAGATGTTAACTTTAACATTGAAAAAAAGGCGAAAAAAAGTGAGTGTTCTTAAGTAAAAAATCCTAAGGCTATGACTGCTCTCTTTGAAATTATTAACGGCAATAGAGAAGTCTGAAAGCAGGTTCATTTTAAATGGGGTGTTACTATCACTACTGCCTACTTGCCTTTAGATAACACTGAGTTTTTCGACTCAGATAAAAAAACCTTGTAGAGTGGTTAAGCCAATTCGGACCGGGTAACGAAGTGCAAATGAAAGGCTTCTAGGTCGCATGTTATTCTCAGGAGAAGAGGTATTGAAAAAGGTTAACGTGCTTTCTGGAGGCGAAAAAGATGCGTTGTATGATTGCAAGAATGCAACTTAAAAACGCCAACTGCTTGGTATTAGACACCCCAACCAACCACCTCGACCTCGAAAGTATTCAAGCATTTAACAATAACCTTATTGGTTTTAATGGCAATGTGTTGTTCTCAAGCCACGACCATGAGTTTATTAACACCGTAGCAAATCGTGTAATAGAGCTTACTCCTAAAGGAACAATAGACAAACTCACCACTTACGACGATTATGTTTACGATGAAAAAAACTAAAAGAACAACGTGCGTCTATGTATCAATAAACAGCACTAAAAAAACATAATAAAAGGTGGGAAAAAGCCTAAAAAAAGGTGCCACTTTTATTCCATAAATTATTATTATAAGGGAAAAAGAGTTCAACTTTTTTTGGACTCTTTTTTTGTTTTTGGCAAGCTTTTTTTGCTCTATCATTATCAAACAAAAAAACGTATTAAACATGAGTAACGTAGAAAAATAACGAAGAAAAAGTAGATATAACAAAAGACAATGCACCAACAAACGAAGTGGAAAAACGCTGAACAAAAATGCTGAAACAACAGAAGAACAAACTGTAGAAGAAGCACCACAAGAAACAATAGAAAGCGTTAAAGCAGAGTTAGGAAAGCTTTTGAAAGATAAGTATTTAAGAGCAGTGGCTGAGTTTGATAACTACAAAAAACGAACACTAAAAGAAAAGACTGAACTCATATTAAACGGTAGTGAAAAAACAATAACAGCCTTTCTTCCTATCTTAGATGATATGGAACGTGCCATTGCTAACGCTGACAAAGCAACAGACTTGCAAGCTCTCGAAGAAGGATGGGAACTTATTTTTAGTAAGTTTGTTAAGGTATTAAACACGTTAGGAGTGAAGAAAATAGAAACAACCGACGCCGATTTTAACGTAGATTATCACGAAGCTGTGGCAATGGTTCCTGGCTTTGGCGATGATAAAAAAGGCAAAGTGATAGACTGTATACAAACAGGCTACACATTAAACGACAAGGTGATACGTCATTCAAAGGTGGCAGTAGGGTCAATAAATCAACACAACTAACATTATATAATATAGGAGTTAAAATTGTGGCAAAAAGAGATTACTACGAAGTACTTGGTGTTTCTAAGAGTGCTTCGGCAGATGAAATAAAGAAGGCGTATAGAAAACTCGCCATAAAAATACCATCCAGATAGAAATCCAGACAATGCAGAAGAGAAGAAAAGTTTAAAGAAGCTGCCGAAGCATACGATGTTTTACACGATGAACAAAAAGCGTAAACAATACGACCAGTTTGGGTTTAATGCGCCAGGAGGTGGTTTTGGAGGAGGCTTTGGAGGAGGTCAAGGTTTCTCAATGGACGACATTTTTTTCTGCTTTTTGGTGACATCTTTGGAGGTCATTCGGGCTCCAGTGGCTTTGAAGGGTTTGGCGGTTTCGGTGGAGGAGGTCGTCAAAAAAACCACAATATAAAGGAACTGATTTGCGCTTAAAAGTTAGTCTTTCTTTACAAGAGGTAGCATCTGGTGTTACCAAAAAAAGTTCAAAGTGAAGAAAGATGTGTGCTGTTCTCACTGTAAAGGAACAGGCTCTGCAGACGGAGGAAGTGCTGAAACATGTTCTACTTGTCATGGTAGTGGCGTTGTAATGAAGACCGCTCGCACGCCATTTGGTATGATGCAAACGCAAGGAGAATGCCCTACTTGTCACGGAGAAGGTACTATTATAAAGAAAAAAATGTCAGCATTGCCATGGTAACGGAGTGACAAAAAGGCGAAGAAGTGATAGAGATTAACATTCCAAAAGGTGTGGCAGAAGGCATGGTTGTTAATGTTCCGGGCAAGGGAAATGCAGGACCTCGCAATGGTGTTAATGGTGATATTCAGGTGTATATAGCAGAGGAAGAGAACAAAAACATTTGTAAGAGACGGACAAGATGTTATTTATAATTTGCTATTAGACTTTCCTACTGCTGCTCTCGGAGGAGATGTTGAAATTCCAACTATCGAAGGTGGTAAGGTAAGAATTAAGATTGAAGCAGGAACTCAACCGGGTAAAACACTTCGATTGCGTGGTAAAGGATTGCCAGCAGTTCAAGGATATGGAAGCGGAATGGGAGATTTAGTGGTTCACACAAGCGTATATGTACCCAAAAACGCTTAGTAGAGACGAAAAAAAGAAGCTATTGAAGCAATGCGAAATAGCGATAACTTTAAAAGGCGATGACACCACAAAAAAACAATATTCTCGCGTTTTAAAGACTTCTTTAACTAATTCATAACACACATAACATGCGATAAATAAACTTCTTTTTAAGGTGTTTACTTATCGCATTTTTATATCTGCTCACACCCAATAAAGCATAACACCCTTACATGAATGGCTACTTATATTGAAACACTTAACTATTTATTTAATGCTACCCCTGTTTTTTTGAACATCAAAGGAAATAGTGCTTATAAACCGGGATTAAACACTACAGTGGCTCTTGCAGCTCATTTTCAACATCCACAACATAGGTTTCGTTCTATTCATGTCGCTGGAACAAATGGCAAAGGCTCCACTTCTCACACCTTAGCCGCTATCTTTCAGCAAGCAGGATACAAGGTGGGGCTTTACACTTCGCCACATATTAAAGATTTTACAGAACGTATTCGAGTGAATGGAGAATGTATTTCGCAACAATATGTTATCGACTTTGTTGAGAAAGAAAAGAGCTTTTTGAAACATTACACCCTTCGTTTTTTTGAGTTAACCACTGTTTTGGCTTTCAAATATTTTTGCAGAACAGAAAGTAGATATTGCCATTATTGAAGTGGGTTTTAGGGAGGTAGACTCGACTCAACAAATATCATTACTCCCCTTCTTTCTATCATAACAAACATTGGTTTAGACCATACTGCACTTTTTAGGAAGTACCTATGAGCCCATTGCACACGAAAAAAAGCAGGCATCATAAAGCCAAATGTGCCTGTGGTGGTGGGCGAATATTTGCCCGAAAACGCATCGGGTGTTCTGTCAGAAGGCGAAAAGAAATGAACGCAAAAATTGTATTTGCCGAAGACCATAAGGAGATTATTTCAGCCGAACAAACAAACGATAATAAATGGTTATACACCACTCGTTCGTTTGGAAAAAGTGGAAGGAGAACTGTCGGGAAGTTATCAAATAAAAAAATGCAGAAACAGTTTTTTTGTGCTTTTAAATGTTCTACGAGAACAAGGAATAAACCTACCTATTACAGCCATACAGCAAGGCTTTTTCTGATGTTATTCGCCTAACAAAACTAAGTGGAAGATGGCAAATTTTGCAACAAAACCCACTGATGATATGCGACACAGGACATAATTCTGCTGCTTGGAAATACATTTCTGAACAAATAAAGTCTGTGCCTTGCACACAAAAATGGATTGTTTTTGGCATGGTAGACGATAAAGATATAACCGAAGTGATGCGCTTATTACCCAAAGATGCGCACTACATTTTTACACAAGCGCAATGCAAACGAGCCATTCCTGCTAAGGAAGTGTACAAATTGGCACAAGCGTTTAACTTAAAAGGGAGCTACACTACTAACGTGAAAGAGGCTGTTTCAATGGTTCGTAAACAAGCGCATGCAAGCGACTTTATATTTATAGGTGGAAGTAATTATATTGTTTCCGAACTATTCTCACCACACTTATAACGCCATTTCTTTATCTCTAACGCTCTAAACAAAGAACACAAATGCGTTAAAAGGAGCCATTTAAAAGAGTGTAAATCTGTATATTTGTTGTTGCATAAGAGTAACTTGCGCTGTATAATTATCAAAAAAACTCGCATAAAAAGTAATAAATGCTCTTCTTTCTCAATGAATTTCCAGTTCTTTACATATCAATAAAAGAACATACTTCAATATACAAGCGACGAAAATACTTATCTATTCTCCTACATGTCAGCCTTTGTCTTCCTCTAATAAACCTCTTATTAAACACATCAATATCGTTTCTTTTTGTTAAAAAAATACAAAAACAACATAAAAACACCAGTTATATTATATAAATTCTTATAATTCTTATTATATTTGTGCAAATAAAAATTAAGTTTCATATTTTATACACAAAGAACAAAATGAAAAAAGAACACACATCTTATTGGTTATGCTTTGGTGCTAACACTTCTTTTTCCTTTTAATGCCAAGTAAGAGTGAGCAAGAGCTAAAAATCCCTGTAGGTACTCGTGAAATTGTAGACCTTGTTTATCGAACACCTGAAAAAGACAGCATCTATCAAGATGATGTAAAATTGGATATTGCACGTTACTACAAACTATTTGACATCGCTTACATTTTTTTCCTCTTTATGTTGTTAACGAGCCAAAACTTGTTTTTTTACGATGCAGAAAAACGATATGATTTTACGAGCCAACAACAACTGAACAAAAAAAGTTCTTGGACGAATATCTTAAAGAAAAAAGGTCTTAACAAAGAAAAAAATTGACAAAAAAATTGGCTGGTATAAACGCTGGGGTGGCAAGGCTGTATTTATCTTAGTACTCGCATTTGTCTTAGGGAATTCCTTTTCATCAAGACCGAAGATGAAATAAAAAGAACCAATAAAATTATAAACTTAACATAAAACATTTATTATTATGCCAACAACTCAAATTATCATTATTGCAGTATTTATCGTAGTAGCATTCTCTTTTTAGTTTTCTCTACAGCAAGTTCTTTAGTGCTAAAGGTACTATAGAAGACTTAGATAACCGTATTAAGAACACAAGCGAACAGGAGATTAAAGAGTTCTATACGTCAGAAATGGGAGACTACATAAAGCATTTAAATGGCAAAAAAACTTATTGCTGTAAGTTGTTTATTTCACGCTCCTGACACAAAAAGAGCACATGAAGAATGGTGTAAAAAAACTATTTATATAGCTTACTTACATTGGGTATGGTGAAATTTAGAACTGTTTATGTTGCAACTCCTTTATTTTTTTAGCCGAAGACGGCTTACACGTTATTGAGCTTGACAAAGATGATGAGGTAAAAAAATCACTATCTTTTTTTGACAATGACCGCTTAGCTAATGCTAAGATCTTCCCTAAAGAGAATCAAGCAGCAAGCAAACAATTGATCAAAAAATGCGGCTTTCTTTTACACTCTCAATTCCAAGCGAATCGGGAAATAGAGAATTGGAGTTATGCACCGAGTTCTATCCAACTCAAAATAAATATTCGCTATATACTTTCAATAAGAAGCTTTATAGCAGCAGCTGCAGGACGTCATTTCTTAAAGAAACTGGGCGAATGTTTCAGTAATCTTCAAGTGAGATTCTAAGAAAAATACTTAATTGTGCCTCTCATAAAGACAAATCACAAATAGCAGAAGAACTCAATGAAGTATTTACTTTGGGAAAAAGAGACGAAATCTTTGTTAGGATAATCTGAACTCGGGATAAGTTTCTTTTTATTACTCTAATTTATTTATCCTAAAAATCCATTTAGCCTCAATTGTCTTAGATTGAGGCTAATCCTTTTTATCAAGATGCAAACTGTTTCTTTAGAATAAAGAAAGTTGACCGTTGTGTTGTTCTATACAGAAATCTAAATTGCCTTCAAGTTTCTTTTCAAAGAAGCTATATGCAGCTATTGCTGATAATACATTCATAGCAAAATTTAGGACACTTCCTATGTATAGAGTGGACCAATTGAGCTCATTCTGCAGTTTGTCATTGATGGTTTTAATTACAGATCTTTTTCTTAAAAAGCAGTCTATCATATATTGGGATTAATTTATTTTTTTCATATTACTTCTATACCTGTTATCAAGTTAATCCCATCATTGAATAATTTTTCAAATAGTCCTTTAGAAATATATCCTTTATCGAAGGATAACTTTTCAAATACATTGTCAATCAGCCTATTAAAGACATTTTTCATTTTTATAGTCTACATTGACTTTGGTAAGCATAAAATTGAGAATTTCCTCTCGTTCATGACATATAAAGTGCAGTTTAAATCCAAAATACCAATCCTTTGTGCTTTTGCCTCTGGTAACATAATCCCTAAAAACCTTATTGCGATAAATACGGTTATTATGGCAGACAGGACTACTGGTAGAGTCAATAAAGCTAATACCAGTACATCTGCCAAAAACAACATATTTGCAAGAACATCATCATTTCTACCGATTCTATAGCTTCAAGCTCCCAAAAAAACGATTATAGGATAACTGATGAGGAAACATATCTGCAAGATGCTCCTTTACAAAGAACATATAATAATGTTGAAAGTTACGATAAGAATTAAAATGGAAACAGATCATTATAGTTATGATTTCTGACTTGCTCATACACCATTTACGACGGCGATACTTACACTTGGCATCATTGGGAAACCCTATTTTATCAATTTCTGACCAAATTCTTTTGCAAAAGTCATCTGCAATACAAAAAGATTTCGGTAATTTTGTCTTTGGTAATCATCGCTATATAAGTTGTAAGTTATTTATTTTCAACTATAAAATTACAGAACATAACGAGATTACCAACTTTTTTTGAGTATTATTCTTATCCTAAGTTCAGGTTATTAAAAAAACAGAAAGCAAAATCATTCAATACAAATTTGAAAAGAATCAAAATTAATTAATACATACTATTTTTATGAAAGAAAATAAAAATTACCTCCTACCCCTTGCCATTTTGGGATTGATGTTCTTCTCAGGCGGGCTTCGCAGCAAGTGTAAATGGAATCTTAATTCCTATCCTAAACCAATCGTTAGAAGTGTCTTCTGCAGGTGCATATGCTCTCATTGCAGCTATGTTTATACCTTTTGTGCTGTTCGGTTACCCTGCAGGTCAACTTATAAAGGCCATTGGTTACAAGAAAAACAATTGCCTTTTTCTTATACTATTTACGCTGTTAGTTTCCTCATCTTTGTGGTTTCTGCAAAGCAAGAAAGTTACCTTCTTTTCCTTGCAGCATCATTCTTAGGCGGTATTGCTAACACCTTTTTTTGCAAGCAGCAATTAACCCTTATATCACCATATTAGGCCCTATTGAGAGTGCAGCAAAGCGCATAAGCATCATAGGAATGCTTAATAAATTGGCATGGCCAATATCTCCTTTGTTCATTGCAGCAGTGCTTGGAAGTACTCTCGACATCAAAGTTACACAATTAGATGTTCCTTTCTATATTCTAAGCGGATTATTCTTGCTTCTTGGTTTGATTGCTCTTGTTTCTCCATTACCTGAAATTAAGGCTACAGGTGAAGATGATTCTAACGAAGAAGAATCGCAAGAAGTGGCACAATATGCTAACAGCAAGACTTCAATTTTGCAGTTCCCACACCTTGTATTGGGTAGTATTGCTATTTTTCTTCTACGTTGGTGTAGAAACAATTGCATTGGGTTCAGTTATCGACTATGCTAAAACGCTAGGACTTGCAGCAGCTGAAAACTACTCATGGATTACCCCTATTGCAATGAGTATTGGCTATATTTTTGGGCGTATTGTTCATTCCTAAGTATCTAAGCCAAAACACTGCGCTTAAAAATTTGCGCTATCGTTGCACTCATAGGAGACCATATGTGTGACTACTCTTCCTGCACATTTAAGTATCTATAGCATCGGTATTGTGGCTCTAGGTTGCTCGTTAATGTGGCCTGCGATATGGCCTTTGGCAATGATAGATCTTGGAAAGTTCACCAAAACAGGCTCTTCTCTTCTAACAATGGGCTTGTTCGGAGGTGCTATTCTAACTGTTCTTTTCGGTTGGTTTAAAGATCTTTTCGGCGCACAAAACGCTTATTGGCTTTGTCTTCCTTTGCTTCATTTTACATTGCTTTCTACGCATTTAAAGGTTGCAAGCTAAGATAATTAACAAATAAAAGATACTCTCGAAGGTATCGATGAGATATAAGAAAAGAGGTCTAAAACGAATTGTTTTAGATCTCTTCTTTTTGGATTAGAATATATCCCCACTGCCTATGATTGGCAATTGCATTGTTATTATGCTTTTAAAAGCATGGTAGTGTACTAAAAAAAGTGTAAGTCCATATTTTTTTATCTTTGTATAAGCAAAAAAATATAATATAAAACTTACACATTCGCAAATTTCAGAAATTATTTCTGATTACACAAGCAGTACTGTCATTCCTATCAGCCATCTATAACGTATAACACTTTATAATTCAGCAGAAAAATAACAAATGTCTAAAGTGACAGCAAATAAATTTAAAACTCCGTTTAGTATATAAAAACAATGCTACGGATATTGTGCTTTCTTTATATCTCAGTAAAGTAAAGAAATAAAAAAAGGAATAAAATTAAGTCTCATCGTTTCTACTCCCATCATACTTATTACATTATTTATATTTATTATAAGCTAAAATAATAGTCTTTAATCTTTGCTGCCATCAACTTTCTTCTTGCAACTAAAAAAATTCAGGATAATTGAGATAATCCATGTCCATAATTTGACTTGGTATGCAATTTTTCTGCCATGTTATTTTTTTCAAACAATTTATATCAGATATATTCCCATAGAGGGAACTACCTTTTTCACAGTGCTTTATTGCATTGGTAAAGTATTCATTCGGTGCATCATCAGAAATCTCTTTATTTACTTGTGTATCAAGATAAGTGAAATTGGCTATTTGATTATACTGTATTCTTTCGTTAAAGCCATTATTACGCAGATATTGCTTAGGGAAGATATGGTGTACTTCACCCATTAATGTGATTAAATATCCCACTTTAGTACCATTACTAAATAAAGCATTATTACCTTCATAAATCTGTGCAGCAAGGAATACGTTGAAGAAAGGACTGTTAATGACTTGCGTTTCGAGTTGTTGGACCAATCGGACATTCCAGAATGTATCGGAAAGATTAGACTTCTTCTACTTCTTGAAAGAATGCTAAAAAACCTTTTTCACGAATACGCTTTATATCAAAATCCATTTGTGACTCAGGAGAACCTGTATATCTACTTGTTAATGTTGACATAACAAACCACTTTGCTACATAATGCTTTATCTGACTCTTTTCTATTGTAGTGTCATTATTTAATAACAAGTATAATGTATAGGCAAAGTCCATCGTCATTTGAGAATTTATCAACTTGTTAGAGATAAAGCCAGCAGCCTTCATTCCAAGGATGAAGTTTGAGAATGTATATTGATTCATAAAATCAATAACACCTTCACTTAATTTGACAAAGGATTCTTCTGCTATTTGTACTTTATATTCTCGTGACTCAAAAATCACGTCCTCCGAGAAGACTTACAAGGTCCTTTAACTTAGCACGACCAAACTTATACATAAATGAAATGCGCAGTATATCGTTATAATCAGGTTCAAAAAATAGACTCTTGATAATCTTTTTAGCCATTTCAATTTACTCGCGTATGGAGTTCCCATAAATAGCGCATCTTTAGCCATTTCAGTATACCAATCTGGCTCTACTGCTAAATGTGAGAAGTAGTCGATAGCTTTACGTAATGCGTTACCGCCATATTCTGTATTAGCAGCAATCTTCGACATGGCAAAAATCAGCTTGATTCAGTTTGGCTCCCTGACTATTTATACGTATGAATATGTCTGTGACTTCATCAATGTTCAAATCTTTATCAAGTGTGATAACTCCAATTTGACGATTCTTTATATCCAACAAACGCATTAATATATTATTCATCTGCGATCCATTTACTTCTGCGTTCTGCTGACAATATTCATTCACAAATGCCCATTGATCAAAGTCAGACTTAAATAACTCGGCAATATCAGCTATCCATTTCTTATCTTTCAGAATAGCATTATCTTGAACTTTAAAAAAATTTCCTCTTCATTTTCTTCTGATGCCTGTGGATTAAATGCAATTTTTTTATTCTACGTTTTTTTAAAATCACTGGTTAATACTTTAAATCCAGCAATAGCCGTCATCAATGCCGTAACACGCTGCTGTCCATCTATCATTATCTTTTTTTACCTAACGATAGTGTCCCATCTTTTAATTTTCATATCTGGACTTTGAGAGATTATCAAATATCCAGTAGGATAACCTTTATAAAGAGAATCTATCAAATCTCTAACTTGACGAGGTTTCCAAACAAAAAGGACGTTGAATTTCTGGTATAGCAATTTCTTCAGACTTTATGTAATTTAAAAATTTGGTCAAGAGAAATGTTTGATGCGTTATATTTTTTTCAATCATATTTTTTTACTAAAATTGATTTATAGATAAGATTATATTAAAGTTTACTCAAGTAATCATACTCTTTCTTGTATCGATCTACTCGCTCGTAATCTTTCCGTGTCGGATTAGGAAGACGAGCAAGATCCATATTGTGAGCAAGATCATGCATCTTTACCGCTTTTTGCAAGTGCATTTCTTTTAATATGTTGAATATATGTTTCTCTATCAGGCGTAAGGTGATGATTAAGTAATCGCAAAGCCACAGCCAACTCTTCCCTGTTGGTATCTGATAATGGAGTTTCTAACTTCTCATCTAACAAGTTAAGCACTTGCTCAACAGAATTCGGAGTATCCTCACTTGCATCGTGTAGATAACCAACAACCTGCTCTTGCCAAGTGTTGCCCATTTCTGCCACAGCTGTAAGATGGCCTGTAAAGTAATCAACTCCAGCTTTATCCACTTGTCCTCTATGTAGCAGACAAGCTAAAGTTGCTGCACATTGTACGATGTCTTTTTCTTGATTATCAAACATTACGAAAAATTGAGTTTATATATGTAACAAAAATATCTATAAGTCTTCTCAGAGGATACTGTCCTAAAAAGTGTGTAAGCTTAAATTCCTTTTCTTATTTTATTCTTCATTTTTCTTTGTTGTTTTCCAGAACTTCCATTGATGAATTTTTCCTTGTGTATGTTGTTTTTAGTTTCTTCCATCGCAACACTCGATAAGAGGAACAATGCTGAGTTATTTGATGGCATTGATGTTCTCATTTTTATTGTTCTCTTATACTTTTCTATTGAGTCTTTCAATCCAATTTGTCGTATATATGCACCTTTGTACTTGTATAGAAAAGTCCATATAAGTAAAAGTAAGCTATGTTTCTTTCTGCTTTATACTTCTTTAATACAGGATATTTCTTTTCCCATCTGGCTACAAAAGTAATAAATTGTTGATATCCTAACAAAGATTTCATCTCTTTGTTTTTCCAAAGTAAATACTTCATCGAGTTCTTCTGCTATTTGTGATTTGTCTTTATGAGAGACACAATTAAGTATTTGTCGCTTAACGTGAGCAACACAAAATTGATGTGAAGCTTGAGGAAAAGCCGCACAGACAGCGTTCTCTATTCCTTGAAGTGCATCCGATATCACTAAATCTATTTGAGTTACTCCTCTTTCTTTCAATGCCTCAAAGCTCTTCTTTCCAGCATATCGCCCCTTCAGTAGGGTGATTTACAACGCTTAACACCTCTCTACTTCCATCTTCTAGAACCCCTAAAATGGTATAATAAAGCTTCTTTAGAAATTTGTTTATCTCTGCGAGTAGCAATGAAAGTAGCATCAATATAAATGGCTAAATAATGAGAAGAAAGTCTACGATTGAGCCATTGTTCAGCATCTTCACGACAATTGGTGCTCAAATAAGACACGTGTTGTTTACTATAAGTGCGTCGATAAATTGCATCAGAGATTTCACCTATCTGTTCTGTGGTAAGACCTTTGGTATTAAGTAGATTGAATAACTTTGCACGGTCTTCGCTTTCGTTACGGATGAAACCTAAAAGAATAGGATAGAAATTGCCACTACGACTACGAGGAATACGAAGAGAAAAACTCAAAGCCATGACTATACCAACGACGAGAACGAAAGCCATTACATTACTCACCTTCATGTTCTTTAACGAATAATTTACGTTCATGATTCATTAAAGAATTCATAATTAAAGACTGAAGGGTAACAAAACCCTCACTACTGCTTGTGTAATCAGAAATAATTTCCGAAATTTGTGAATGTGTAAGTTTCATTTTTTTATTACTTTTTGTTTATACAAAGATAAGAAAAAAATATGGACTTGCACACTTTTTTTAGTACACTACCCCCGAAACCATAAGTTATTACATCATGGAGTACAGAAAAGAATAGGAGCGTGAAAGTCTTATCGGTACCGAATATGAATATCTGCTTCATGAGGATGATGAATTGTTTGACAAAGAACATAAAACAAAACAATAAAACAGGATAGAATATGGGAACAGCATTACTTGCACTCTGCTTCTGCGCATTGTCGCTCTTCCTTGCCTTGTTTGTGGGCATATCGCCAATAAGCGATAAGGCGAAAGTAAGGTTTATGTATGTCGGTGCTGCGCTGTCGTTGATGGCAGTGCCAATGATGAGCCATTATATTGCAGGACTGAACGATATTGTGGACGAACTACGCTATCAAGCCGTGCTTGTTTTCATCGTCGTTGTGTGTTGCTATTGTTTCGTCATGGCGAATATGGTGAAGTACAATCTCATGAAGAAAAAGGTAGCGGTGCTTGAAGACACGGTGGGGAAACTTGAACAGGAACATGCTGTTGCAATGTCGCTAGCCGTGGATGAAAAGCAGCAGCACAAAGTGCAAGAAACACTCAACTGGTTTGCAGCGAAGATGAGCGTGTTCAGCAAAGAAGAACCAGAGGCCATCAACGCCTGTGCCATAGCTTTTGTCGATCGTTACCATATAGTAATACCAAAAATCAACATAGTCGTTAATGCCAAATGCAGCCAAGCCGAGCTTATAACGTATGCCAGTTCCGCTTTCTTCAAGATTGGGAAAAGCGTAAAGACATTGCCCAACTCTTCAGCACGGTATTCGAAGCTTACTTTCTTGGTAGTGACGGATTCGTATATAAGAAGATGCCTGGAGCGAAAGGATTGCTTAAGATCTGAACAATACAGACTTTTTATTCAAAATTAGTAATTGTTCTTCGACACTATTTGAATCGTTTCTTTCCATCGTCTTTCAAATCAATCTTTCCTAATACTTTTGACTTAGGAACGGACATTTTTTTCTCTTTTATACTATCGCTATATTTCTTTAGTTCGGGAATATAATCAAATCCATTTCTAATATAATCCACATATTGAGCCAACACCCCCATGAACTTAAAAATAATAGAAAGATTTTTAGTGGTGATATTCTATTTAGTGTAGATTGCTCCCATTCGTTCAATGTGTTACCACGATGGTTCATATTTCTACATTGGTATATGTCAGAAAGCAGTGACGTAAATTCTATATAGGAATCATAGTCACTACTTTTCATTAAGGTTTTTGTAGCCAATGAAGTATACCAAAATTCTCATTTTGTCATTCGCATATTGCGACTGTAATGTCACTTTTGACTTTTCTATACTATATGGAAGTCCTGTTTTTTTATTTTGTCCAGGAAATAAAAGTGCTGCTATAGTATATTCTCCATCTACTCTATTTTCTATTGTCGTTTCAATGTTTTTTTCAGACTTAACATAAGGAGAATACCCCATCATTTTCTCTACAACAGCAGACAATGATGGATTTGTACACAACTTATTTGTTATGCATTCTATCTGTTGGTACAATGAAAGGCAAAAGTCACCAAAATTGTCTTTACGTCTAAATGTCTCCATTCTGACAAAATCTTCAACAATAGTTGAAATTATTGACTTAAGTGGAAAGTCCTTATAGAAATCAATTGCTTGGCTTCGGATAACTTTTTCTATGCAATACTCGTATATTTGTGAAATGCGTTCATCTTCAACCAATGCATAATTTGCGGAGGAAGTTATATCTAACCTCTTTCGCAATTCTGAGTCAAACTCTGGATTTTGTTTGCTCAGTCGTACTATTTTATCTATTGTCGATTTCAGGTTCTCGTCCATAAGCACTAATTCAATAGTTTGTCCAATTCTTCATTCAATTCATCGATGTCAACAGGTCGAGTTGGGGGTATTATCACCTTGCTTGAACGATGAACGAGCCAGAAGAGTTTCCCTTTTGCATCTCGACAATTGGATATTGACAACAACTCCTTTCGGTCTTCGTCTTCTTTTTTTCAATGACTTGTTTACTGATGCCTTTTGCATTCTTCCACCTAATTTAAAGGATGCATAGCGATGAGGAATGAAATTCTCAAAAATACTCTTTTGTGTATATTCTGTTGCCTCTTGTTTTTTCTGTACGATGTAGAATTCTTTGGGCTTCGTTGTCATTATAGCAATTGTCGTGTTATTCTTCCTCTCAAACTCCAACACTGGCAATGTTTCAACGTATGTAATTCCTTGTTGAGTTATTTTTTTGTGTCATCATGGAGCGAGTTGCACAATTCGTCAAATTGCGCTTTTAGCCTTATATATACGCTATCGTTTTCGTCCTTTACCATTTTCAGATACATAAGTTTACCATCCAATACATTCATCATATCTGGATTACCCTTCTTTACATGTCCTTTAGTCTCTTTATATTTAGGGAAGAATTTATTGAATGCGGTATCATAGCCATATTTACGCCATATGTAGAGAATGTTGCGAATGTCACGAACATACTTTTGTGACACATTGAGTTTGTCACTAACTATGATGCCAGTAACTTCCTGTCGTGAACCCAATTTTTGCAATCTTGTTTTGGCTTCGTTCATTGTGAAACCTTGGCCTTCCACTATTCGTTTCAGTTCTTTTCTGAATTTTCCCGAAGTATTATAAACATTGTGCATTGAGCTAAATGTGATGTCATCGGCATATCTGGAATACACAACGCCAAATCGTTTTGCCAATCCTGCCAATCTGCGATCAAGGTTGTCACAAATCATGTTTGTTATGATAGGTGATGTTGGCGCGCCTTGGGGTAAAACATACCTAATGCTGCCATCTTCAGCTTTCTCTTTCATGGAGCACAGACCTGCAAGAATATTGGCTATAGGTTGTTTGAAAAATAGTGGTTTCAGTTGTAACCTCTTCCACACTCTCGCTTGATGAATACTTGGAAAGAAATCCTTCAAGTCGATGTTGAGAATATAGTTGTGTCCTTTGTGCATATTGGCATTGGTCACAACGGAACGTCCTTCGGCAAATCCCATTGCATAATCAGAAGGAGTGTATACAACCTTGAAGATCTCATTGACATATCGTAATATCAACATGAAATTTTTGATTTCTTGGTGCTGTTATCAACCTAAAAATCTCCTGATTTCTTTTTTTATCTTGAATTGCTTATATCGATGAAAAAGAATTGTTGGGGTTGCAATAATAATTCAGATGTTTTATCGTGAATGGATAGAACTTATCGGACATACCACATTCTGTCATCTCATCCTGCTTTATTTGGTTAAGAAGACGAAGGAGATCCTCTTTCGTCTCCAATTGTTGTGTGGCTTTTCCTATACTATTCTTATCCATACTTTTTTATATTTAAGAGGGAGACATCGGAAACGACGAACGTTCATTTCTTTATATAAAAAAATATAAAAATAAAAAAACTACATAACACAATAGAAAGACATACAACGTATGTACAAGTCTACGTTAACGTGATAACATTGTTATCTCAATATCCCGAGAGATAATGAGACATCATGCGAATCTACCTTCTTAAAGGAAGGCATGGCTTTAGCCCGCAAGACGGATTCAAATTTATGTCTGTCGTCCCGAATGTCAAAGACCTCTTTTTGTTTTCTGATGCAAAGCTACTACATTGTTGCGAACTCTTTGTTCGTTATTATGTAGTATTTGCGTTTTTATTAATCAATATTCCAATAAGCATCAGGTTCACCATCAAAGGCATCATTTATTACATCATCACTATAACCCATTACATCTTGTGCATATGTACCAGCGTATTCTCCATAGTGTGTACCATAATCGTCTTCATCAGGGCTTTCAAAAGTACTCTCGGTATTAAAATATTCATTGTTGTTACTGTTCGTATTTTTCAAATTCCTTATGACGACCACACCATCGTTACCGACAACTAAAAGTTTTTTTCTCATCTTGCGAGAAAGCCGCTGATGATACATTTCCTGCTCTAGAAGCAACACTCAGAGATTCCATCGCCAAGGTCATTGTATTGTTCTAAACATTCTGAAAAAGTCTTCTACGGAATGAATGAACACATTTCCCGAAGGTTGATGCCCCCCAATTACCATTTGGATGGTGAGTGTAATTTATATAGTTTTGCTCTGAACATGCAATGAATTTCCCAGATGGGCTGAAAGCAAAGCAAACTTTTACCAGAAGCCTCTTCTGTATCATTATAATTGTCAACTTTATGTTTTAGATACGCATTTGCGCAACTGTCATAGAATGCCACATCTCCATTCTTGCTGAACATTGTCATCCAAACAGCCCAAAGTTGATGGTTGTGGATGTTTTTCTGATCTCATTTACAACCTCTTCCTTTTCCAAATCAAACACTTCAAAAAAACGCCTTCTTGAGAAAAGCGGAATTTATCAGTGTTCATTTTTGCTGCAAAACTTAGATATTTTTGAATCGTATGAAAAAGAAACGTAATTTAGGAAGTAGACGTTTCTTCCTATAAGTAGTCTCTTTTTCTTCAGCGTTTTTCATTCTTCCGATAACATACGTATCCTAATCTATCTATTATCAACAATGAGAAATCATTTTTCTCTGTGACGTATCTTTTTATTGTATTTTCTATTAAATTGTTACGCCTTCTGTTCCTTTCCTCTTCGTTTTCAATATTAGGAAACATATTTCTGTGTGCCTCGTAAATTTTACCGAACAAATCTTGTTTTTTTACTTTGTTCAGCAAGCTGTTTTCTTCTTTCAATTATATGTTCTTTCTTATTCTTTGAAGTATCAGAATTCCAATCATATTTAGTCTGAGCTCTTTAACATCATCTGAAGTTATCTCGGACTTTGTCAATCTGTTGAATAATATGGTTTTCATTTGTGTGTTGGCAACATACTTACCATCTGGACTTTTAAATATATAATTAGACATTTCTTTCTCTGAGATATGCTTCAATGTTATCGGATCCCTCCATACGGGAGCTCTGCTATCAGCCAATGAAATTTCTGGCTTATAGCCGTTATACCCTTCGTCTCTTGCTAATGTAAAACCGTCAACCTCAAAAGGCTGTGTTGCAAGATTTTCAAGTCTGAGTAATTGTGCTTCGGCGTTGCTGATACGTAAAAAAACATTTTTTTCCCATCACTTGTAAAATAAGCATTCGCATAATTCGAATCATCAAACAGGTCTTTTAAGATTCTATACTTTTTCTCCTTTCTCCAAATTATATACGCGAACACCGCATTCTCCTTTTTGTAATAAGTAGATTGCCGGATTCTGATTCTCCTAATATTTTTTTCATTTTTATCTAGCTTGATTACACTTTCATCCTTTTCTGATTTTTTTCTTTATCTTCTTCAACATTTTCTAGTATTGGCAATTCGATTATATGATTTGCGAAATCTACAGAATCTCCATCTATTCCTTCTACCATAAAAGGAATAGTGAAGTCAGTTGTTGGATAAGATATTATTTCTCCATGCATTTCCATTACTCGTTTTTTGCCTTCATATTTGCCCAAAGCATTGGAAATCTTTAATCCTAAACATATGACATGTACATCTGCGGGTATTACATTACTTTCACGACATTTTCATTATTAAAGTGTCACGATTCTGTTTTGCTTGTAAAAAAACTCTTTGTCGTATTTCCTCTCCAACTCTCTATATAATAAGGAAGAATGAGTTTAGTTCTTCTCATACCCTTTTCATTCTCTCCATTTCCTAGCCAAAATGTAAGAGTAAATTTTCTGCTTAGAACAATCACTGTCAAGTTTAAGTAAAAAATTTTCAAACAACAGATCGCTATCTTTAATACTCCCGAAAAAAGGAATACTATTAATATATGATGTGCTTAGATTTAATCCGTATAATACATTTTTGTTAACAAAAAAGAATTTATTCCCAAATGAATATTGACCATCAAAATGGACAATGGTTCTTTCTTTACGAAAATCATACACTTCAATACCATCTTCTTGCTCAAATATAATCAAATGCTCATTAGCAAAGATGTAATTTGTAAACTGAAAGACCAATTTGCCGGACAGCACATTGTACACCGCATAATCATCGTGCGATTTAAAGATAAAAATACTCATTAGGATATCCATAGGCTGGTAAACTCATAATTTCATCTGGAGTTATATTAAACTCCACTTTCTCTTCATGGGTTTCTGTATTCGTAATATATAGTCTATCTTTTGTTGTTACGAAAGCCCAAGGATTATCGTCAAAAACAAAAAGCTTTTTTTCACTTTACTACCACCTAATTTAATAGCATCTTCTATTACTATCTCTTCTTCGTGGTCATCAAATTTCAAAAATATGATGGCCTGCAGACAGTTTGATCGCTAAAACTTTCTGAAATTCATATTTTTGACCAGTATTGATATCTTCAATTGTTATCCATTCTTCAGAATCAGACTGGATAACAATTTTATTATTCAAATATGCATGATGAGTGTTAACTGTAAATGTAGTCATAGAGATCTCATTGTTTATGTTATTGCAGATTCTTATTAGATACTTCATGTCGTTTTTCTTTGACAATGCAAAAAAATAGCAGTGTAATACGAAAACTATGTTCGTAATTCGATATTAGTGTATATTTTTTAAATCATCAATTCTATTGATGATTTTCTTATATAAGTTTTGGCGAAAGAACTATAAGTTCCTTGCCAAAGCTCGTCAATTCACGAATAAGTTCATAATTCTCCTTGCAATCTATGCTGAAGAATTTTTCCATTAGAAAGTGTCGGGTACTTTTTCTAAGTTTCAACTCTTCACTTCCATATATATTTTTTTGTGATTCATGAATAGGTTTTTGTTGCAACATAATCTTTTGAAATATCACTAACCCAGAATATGATATTATACACAGTGCTTTTCTTCGTTTATTGTTACTCCTATAATGTCACTAAAAAAATTTCATTTATTTTTACCATCGTATTCTATATACTTATGCGAAGGTAGTGGAACAACGCTATCAATTCTGTCAAGGCTGGAGCATAGCATTTTTCCCATCCGCTTCTGCTGCTGCAATAAAAAAACCAACGACGATTGTATTCTTTTTAAAAGATACGGGTATACGTTTGTTGTTAATTCTGATTGTGCAGAGGAGAACTTGTGATAATGCAGTTCTATCACCTGTCGGTGTGAAATGGCAATAAAAAAGTTCACCAAGCAAGTTAGAATTTTTCCAAAAGGACTCTTTGTTAAAGATATTATTTTTTTCTTTCATCCTTTTTTACACCTAATCCAAGTCTTAATCCTTCCAATGCATCTAAATTTGGAAGCCCTTCAAATTGTCCAAGCAATGAAAATGCTTCTTTCAACAGATATTCTTCGTCATCACTCAAATCTTTTTTTGAAGATTGAGAATGATGGTTTTGCATATCGGAGGCATCGCTTGTTATACGATTTCTGCTTTTCGCGATTATATCCTGGAGCGGTGTAACGTTCAATCTCCACTAAGAAAGGTCCCTCATATTCCAAATAGTAAATATCCTTCTCGATTGTTCGACGCCCAACTCCATTCGTGTCGGGATACAATTCGGCAAGACGCTTGTTGACTTCTTCTGTTAAATCATCAAGCGAATAGTTATGATACCGACAACTAAGCAGGGTCGTCAAGTATCTTATATCGAGTCATCGCATTCTTATTAGCTGGCATTACTCTACTATTTTTAATGGTGCAAAGATATATAGATAGAACGAACTCTATATTCACATTATTATGTTAATATATAACATCTTCTACATATTTCTTTTTCTCAACTGCGCATTATCATACGCCAAGAATATCGTCAAGAACACAGAAACCACAAGAATGCAAGCCATGCAGATAACCCAAAACCGGCGGAAGTGTTCACTCCGATACATCCTCTTTGTCCAATACCAGGGATATATTAGGAAAAAAATAAAGCATGGCAAGCCCTTTCATTGTCTGTGGTATGGATGGCAGCTCTATTGCCTTGGATTTCTTCGCTTGCATAAAAGCTTCATCATTGCTGCATATCGCTTTTCTGTCAGTTGTATATTGCGATTTATAATCTCTGCATTTTTTTGGTACTGTCCTAAAAATCCCACATTATCTACTTTTTTTGTTGTGTTGCAAATGTGCCGCAAATAAGCGATAAACATGCGCATAACAAAGGCATAAGAAACAAGAACCCCAGCGTGCAACTCATTGAGCTGCACGCTTTTGCTTATTGTTTATTATGTGTTTACCTTTCGGCATTACTTCACTTCCTCAAACTTATCCTACGCTGATTATCAGATGATTACATTCTTATGGTACAAAAAAATATTTCCTCAATTTGAGTAGTATTGATTAGAAAAACATCTTGGATGTTATCATCGTTTCAGAATTATTTTTGTGTGGCACAGAGTTAAATTATTCTCTAAATTAACATTTCATCCTTAGCTAAATCTGCTTTTAAACTTTGACAGAGATTTATTTTTTTAAATTGCTGAGGATTATCTTCTATTCCCAATATCAACTGGTTGAAATCGTGTTCTGTTATAGGCATAATAGGTTTCATTATATTTATAATTTTCTGACGATAAGTCGAAGGCATCTTTAACTTCCCTTTTAAATATATTTCTGCTGCAATATCACAATGTGATTGATATATTTCTTGTAAGTGAAAAACTTTAATATTTTGCTTTAATCCAGATTGATTAGCTTCCTCTACCTTAATTTTTATAGAACTTGCGCACTGTTCAAAATTAGCAAAATGACTTCGGAAAAAGCTCCATCTTAAATTGTATTCCATCGGTATCCTCGAGCAAGTAAGGATTAATCAGTTTGTATTTATCAGCATCCGCCATAAATTTTCCTCCCACCCCATTACAATCACTACAACAAGGAATGAGATTAAACCTTGAAAGTGCAAGAAAAGGGTATTCTTTCTTTGAATAGAAATGATCGATTTGACCTTTTATCAGCGTTTTTTTATCGTTATTGTCTATGCATTCTATATAAGATCGATTACAATAGGGACAAACTTTTTATGTCTAAAGCTTTGAGAAAGTCTTCTTTCGAAATTTTTCGTATTCATTAACAAATATTCTTGTTACTTCTCTATAAAGTCTACTTTCTTTTTTTCCTTAAGACGTGGAAATTTTTTTAAAAGAAAATACAAGATAATTTATCAAGTTTATCTGCAGGACAATTTAGTAAAAAGATAAATGATTCCTTATTAGTAAATATTTTAAAAAAAGCTTTCGTTTCTCTACCAATCTTTTTCTTCTTTTTTTGTAGGATTTTTTTATCAATATATTTTTTTATTCTTTTTTTCAAAATTAGAGACAAATTCTTTATAGAATTCTGGACAAACATCATCTTTAAACTTTAAAGGGTATCATATTAATTTAAGTTGTCTAGTTCTTTTTGCTATATTCTTTTACGCTCTTAAATACTGAATCTATTATTAGTACATTGATCTAATTTTTTTCTAATAATTTTTATTCGTACAAGATCATCTCCTATGAGAGATATTTGATTAAAAAAAGTATCTCTTGTTCTTTTGCTGAAATATCATCATTAGAATCATTTAATTTCTTTATTATTTCATTTATAAATATCGAAGAATATTCCCCTATAAAATCATCCATAAAGAACCCACTGTTTAAAATATCATATATATTTGCCGCCAATGTTTTTCTTATTCTTAAACTGTTCATCAGGCTCTCCGTCTTTTAGAGCAAGAATGTTGCATGCTGGTATGTCTGACAAAAATAAATGGTGAATGTGTTGTTAAAAATAATATTGAAAAAAGAACGTCTTATTTAATTCCATTCTTTGTATATAAGAAATAAGATTGTTAACAAATGTACGTTGATATTCTGGATGGAAACATAATTCCATTTCATCAAATATCATATTTATCATAGAATATGATACTCTTTTTATTGTCGTTGGAGTTAGTTTGGTTAGCTTTCTGGATAGACTCTAAATTTGCTAAATGATAGATATAAGTACTCATCATATAAGCAAATTGTTTTTCACCAGAACTTAACCTACTAAATAGGATTTCATTTCTTTGATTCGGTTTGTCATTTTTGTTTCTATTTCTATTCAGATAAATCTGTACCTTATAAAACGGTGGGGAAGTTTCTTGATTATGTCCGAAATGTTGTTAGGCAATTTGTTTGAATCCAAATAGGTTTTTAAAAATTAAAAAGATGAATCAGTATTGTTCAAGCTCAATCCAACTCTTTCTTTTAATACGATCATAATTATTTATGAATTGAATAGTTTGATGCAGTTTATTTACTATATGTGATTCATCATCTATTAACTTATCAATGTAATTTTTAATATTTTTCATTAACCACTTTATAACTTATGCAGTGCTTAAATCTATGGAGACTTTCATAGTACTGAGCATAATCAGGATATTTTGTTGATGAAAGAACTTTATAAACAATATATACACATGCAGCCTTATAGGAAGCTGGACTGTTTTGTGATAAGTCTAAACTAAGATTTTTTTAATCCTTTTTAAAATGAGGTTTGTATATGAGCCTTTCGTTTCATATGCTTTTATGAATCTTTCATTTATAAAATTAATAATTTCATCACTTTTTTTAAGGTCAAAAGATTGTTCTTCTCTTTGTCCTTTAATTGATCGAGTACGAAAGTCATCATAAATATTCCGGTAATATTTTTAGTGGTGCATAATGATATTCTAACCTATTTAAATTATAGCCGTCAAGAAAAGGTATTTCTTCTGTTGAATTTAATAAGATAGCAGATAAGCGATAATTTGTAAGTTCTGCCTCTATTTCTGTGTTTATACCATAATCATGTCTATATGGGTTTTAACACTATAGGGCGCGAATAGCCATCATTTTTTTATGAAAAAGTTTTTTTGTACCCAAGGGCCTTCATCTTCATAATCTTCATAATTTAATGATTGTATAGAATAGTTTGTTACTATTGTAAAAAAAGAAATTTTTGGCAACAGTAATTATGTCCTCTTTATCATTATCTATCCAAGAATCAGAATTCCCTGTCTCTGCATCAATAATCTTTTTCCCATCGTATTTACCACTCCAAATATGTTCTGTTGTATTTGAACATAGGTACATACATTTATCTTCACATTTAAGTTCTAGTCTTTGGTCTCCGTATTTAAATTTTATAGAAGCATGGATTCCTTTTAAGAAAAAAATAGGCTCTTCAGCTCCAGGCATAATAGAACCTCTAAAAAGTAAATGTCCAAAGTTGTTTACTATACGGTATAACATATCAAGAAGCGAAGATTTACCACTACCGTTTTTCCTACTAAGGCACAAATATTTATATTATCACCGTATAAATTTATTTCTTCTGTAAGATTACCTGAATAAAATTTATATTCACATCTTCTCTTTAGTACCTTACAATATTTTTTTATCACATTTTTCTCCTATATAAATACTCTGTATTTTAAAAATTGTCCATATAATAAAAAAATTAGTTATGAAATATAGATATTCAACACTTTTTTTCAATAAGCGACAAGTGAATAGAATCAATCAGGAAACTCTTCGGATATTATATTTACATATCAATACAACTCTTTCGTAATTCTAATATAACTTTTGGGCTATCCGGTATAATTTCATATTCAGACCTCTCAAAACCTCATATAGATAGCGAAATCATAAATATAACTCATTGATTATCAATAGTAGCTTTTTAGGGGTAAAAAGACTTTTGCAGAGATCTCATATTGTTATTATTTATCATTTTTCTGAGCCGTTATTTCTATTTTCAAATCAGAAAAATAGTTCCATCATTTCTTTATTCTTCTTGTAAGAAGGATATAGTGCCTTTAGCTTATCCATGAAATCCTGTGCCTCTTCAGAAGAAGTCTTCGCTACGATTTTTACTTAATAATTCTTTGTGTTTAAGTAATAAAGTTACAATGTTGGCATCATCCAAAAATAGAAGGAATAAATATTGTTCTTAACGACTCTTCTTTATCCTCCAATTTTTCCATGTAACATAAGTCCTTCACCTATAAGTTCAAATAGTTCTGTTGTCATTATAGCATTTCCGCTACAGTACATATCGCGTATTTTCTTAAAGAAACTAATAAAAGAACGTTTGCTAAATATTGACATCAACTCTTTATAAGTTTCAATTGACAGGCTTAAAGAATGATTAATACAACTTTCTTCTACAACTACCTTAAAGGCATCAAAACAATTCTGTATATCATATCTTAATACAATCATTAACTGATAATCATAGGTGTTTTTCTTTAATTGCCTCTTTCCAACTATCCTTCTGAATAGTTTTCATATATTTTTTTGCTGTTTGGATACAATGTGGTTAGATCATTATTTATAGACAAGGCATCCTTAAAAAACGGTATAGGTATATTCTTAATATTACTTTCATCTATATCCCTTACAGCAAACTCACTCCATCCATCTAATTTTTTAAGCAAACTCTGTGGACTGAGTTTTTCCAAACTATTCAGTATGCTATCATATCTAAATAGAGTTTCTTTTTATACTTAGTCGCTGCACGCCATAAGATTTTTTTCTGTTAACCTTATAACAACAGCTTTGTATAAAGCATAATCCAGCAACGGAGCATTCTTCAATAAATCTCCATAACAAATATAATTTTCTATTTGAGATGCAACTTTATCTACCCAAACTTTATCTGTTTTAGCTAAAGCCTCTGTAAAAGGAGAATCGTATGAAGAACTGTACGAAGAACCTTTTGCCATTCGCATGCATAAAAGATCGACATAAAAAACTTCATCATTGCTAATAGAACTTGCTAAAGAGTATATGATATGGTCACTAAGCACTTTTTTTACGGGCTTATTTAACTCCTTCAGATGATTATACAAAATTTTTAGTTGAATCAGTAGAATTAGTATTCTGATCTATCAATGCATTTAAATTATCTTTATATTTTGGTAATTTGTACTCATCTACAATATATTTTTATAGCTGAAACTTTACTGATTTCATTAACATCAATATTACCAAGGTATTCATCCAATTTATCATTGTCACATTTTATACGGTACTTACCATAGTCCTTACCTGAAATAGCAATATATTTAAGAAAAATCTTGATGTTCTATAACCTTATCTTCCAAGTATTTTTATTGGATTGATACCATCAATTATACTCAATTCTTTTATGTCATTATAAAAGTTAATTGCATCAAAAGGTGGTGCTATTATAAAAAAACATGTAATTATTTTTAAGATACGCTTCTTTATCCTTGCTATTAGGTATCTTAGTAAGCAAAACCTTTTGGTAATCTTGTAAGGTGTCTTCTTCTCTCTCTTTAAGACTTTTCCAGACACAAGTCCAAATACCTTTCTCAAAAGAGTTATTTTTTTGTTCAAACATTCATTTAATACCATAGTGGTATTTGCTGTATTTGTTATAGATGCAATCGCATTTTCTAATAGATTTGGGAATAGTGCTAAGTTCTGAATATCTTTTACACGCTCAACATTTCCTTCATCGAGCGCACGTTTCAGTTGATCTACATATATCAAATCCAAAGCTTTTTCCACTGGTAATTGATAGTATAGTGCAGAAATATACTTAGGGTAAATCAGTATCACTACCATAGAGAAACGACAAAGCACCTAAATAGTGGGGAGATAAAAATCTCTTTATTTGGATTTTTAGAAATCTCATTTTTTTCTTTAAGATGAAAAATTGCAATATACTTATCAGGAATATTCTCCCCTGCGAAGAGTTGTTTAATAGAAACAAACTCATTAATGAAAGCTATTATTTTACGCGGTGTATGTGCACTTGTCAATAGGTCATACACTTGGGGCACAGACTCATCTGGTTCAGAACCATCACCAAAAGCACTTTTTCCAAATAGTTCTAAAAATACTCTTTCCAATTACGCATAGTAGGAGGAGAAACCCTATAAACAACATTAAATGTCTTATTTATAAAATCGTCTCCATAAGAGATTTCATTAAGATTGTCTGAGATGACTGTGTCTTGATTGGAACATGATTTTTGCTTGATATTCTATGTTTTCTGCCTTAAATGCTGTTTTGACATGTTCTCTGTCAAAAGGTATAATAATATGAATATTAGAATATGTTTCTTCTGCAAAAAAATGTATGAATTGCCGCCCAAAGTTCCTGCACTTTTTTTCTTTGGGAGTCTATCCATATTATCAAAGACGATAATTAAATTCTGCTTTAACTTTGACAAATCCTTATTTATATCGTTAATCCAAGTTTTGAAATCTCTTGAAGAAGGTTCTTCTTCATATATTGTTTCATACTTTAGAATTTCTTCTAAAGTTTCCTCTCCTTTATAATCAAGATATGAAAAAGAACAATTCATGCAATACATTCTTAAATGATGTGTCTTGACCATACTTTATCATATTAGAGACTTGCAACCTATATATCATAAAGAGAACAATAGCAAAAAAGTACAGAATAAACTACATATATCGTTGTAGAACTATTCAGAAGTCTTAGCAGTATAAAGAATAGTGGACTAAAAATTGATAATACAGAAGCTACCTTTGAAACAGCACTCAGTTCTTTAACAGTCTTAGCACCTGCACTTCAGCTTCCCGTGATAATAATTTATATAGGCGTCCTTCCCATTTCTTCTTATCTAAACCAGGAAACTCTTTAACGATAAATGATGTAAGATTTTCTAAGATACTTCGTCTTTGAAAAATCAGTTTGAAAATCCCAAGCATCATATTCAAAAAAATATGGTATTTACCTTTAGTATTTGTATCTTCTTCCAGTTGCTTTTTTTACCAATTTGATTAAATTTGATTTGCCTGTTCCCCAACCACCATCTATACCAATCACTCTGCAAGTATCATTGGACAATATAAGTTTCTTTATGTTTTTGCAATAGTTTTGTGTGATTTTCCTTCAAACAAGTCCTCTCCACATGGGGCATTTTGCAAGAAATGAGGATAATTCTGATTGGTTGCCATATTTTTATAACTAATTATAATTTGAATGTTTTTAATAAGTAACTGCAGATGTATAATTTCTATTCTTGTTCATAATAATATGAATAATCAATACCTTTTCATGAACATTTCTCGGTCATGAATCTTGGTGGTGAGTGCAGGCTGTACCAAAGCCTTGATGTGTGTACTATCAGAAACACTCTCACGCATTGCCGATAGATATTCGTTCTTGTCTATCTGACTCAATCCACACACCGCTTGAGAGAACAGCTTCCAGCATGAGGTCGAGCCAAATGCGAGTGCTGCGACCATTACCCTCCATAAAAGGATGGGCTACGTTCATCTCTACATACTTATCCATAATCTCATTAAAGGTTGTTTCTGGCATTCGCTCTATTGTTTGCAGGGTTTCGGGGAAGTGCATACAGTTAGCAAAGGTGAAACCTCCTTTTGAAATATTCTTCGTGCGGATTTGCCCTGCAAAATCGTACAGTCCTCAAAGAGATAAGCATGTATCTGTTGCAGACACTTGATACTGCCAGGTTCTGCCGTTTGCAAGATGCCACTTTCAAAGAGTTGATATGCTTTCTTCTTGCTCTGTCCATCAATGGTGTTATCGCTGTAGGTAAACCAATCAAGAAATCCCATTGCTTTGATATTGGGTATTGCTTTTGCCAATAGAACAACCCCTTCTCCATCTAACATATCTGTCAATCGTTGTTTCCCATCTGGGGCTTGCAACTTCAACTGGTTAGTAACACTAACCAGTTCGTTATTCTCCTTCTTCAACTTAGTTTTGAGATACTTCCAATAGTTCCTCGTCTTTTTGGTAATCATCTTGCTCGTTAATCGCAGCAATGATGTCCAGCACAGAGAACCACCACTTACTATGTTCCTCGTCCCACACCGCTCTTACTTCACGGTCGTTGAAGAAACGGATTGATTTCTTATATTGTTCTTTATCTTCTACCATAAATGCTCATGTTTTATCAGAACAAAGCAATTTTTCAACATCACTAATAATATTAGTATTTATTTCTTGTGGTGAGAAACTTACCTTGTGAGTATTGGGATCAAATATCAAATGAATGGAATCACTATTTGGTAAACAATTTGCAGAGATTGCAAAATTTTCTTATAAGGTCAGCTTTTTTTCCTTAAAGCTGATAACAAGAATATCAAAAATCTTTTTTTCGTTATACTGTACACGACGATTATAATTACCATCATGTAGCTGTAATTCTATTTCTTTTTATTTTAAGTGAATAGCGTTTCATAAATAAATTGGATTTTAGTTGTTCTTTTCGTTATTTTCACTATCCCAGTAACCATTGCTACGGCCATTCTTCCGCTCAATGATGCCTTGTTTAGACCACTTCACGGTCATAGTCTTTACTGTTCGCTCTGATTTTCCTATATGCGCAACTATTTCTTTTTGCGTTGCGTTGAGACTTCTCCCTGATGAAGTTTAGCAATGCTAATTCTTCCAAAGTGCAACTATTGCACTTTGGGGGCATTCTCTGCTGCACTTTGGCTTTCTGCCGATACATACAGCACCGTTTCTCCATTCAGCACCCATTCCTTTTTCGTAATGTTGTAATCCCTTATCTTACCAGCATGTTCATAGAGACCTCCAAACAATCGGCAATGAATAGAAATATATTCCAATGGCGAGAACGTAAAAACTCTGCTCGGATAGCAGTTCGGTGATACGAGCCGAAACCTTATCAGCTTCTTCTGTTCTGTCTTCTATATCCTTACGAGCAACCTTTGATTCATAGTAGCTATTGACGAGCTGCTTCACCTCCTCAATCGTGATGTCGCCCTCAATATGCTGTCGAGCCGTCTCACGCAGATAGTTGGAAGTTTTCAAGCCATCAACAGCCTGCAAGCCAATAGCCGTCTGCCACGCATAACCTTTCTCTCGTTTATGCGGTTCGCTCTGTCGGATATATTCTTCAAAAATCAGTCATGTCAAATTTCATACATTTATTTTTTTACCATGAATGTAATATTTCATCATTAACAACAACTATGGTAGGTAAATTATACACCTAACTTTTCTATTGCATCATTTATAATATAAGAATTCGCAATGACATATTCATCAAACAAGTTCATCATTTTGTTCATCGCGTCCAAATTTTTCCTCTTCTTTCATTTTGCTTATATATGCCTAATAAAAAGTTTCACAATTTTTCTCTAAGGTAAAAAAATCATCAGAATGCAAGAAGTCATGCGCTTTTATATACAGGTAACAATCTAATGGTAGCATACTAGCACATTTTTCTAGATATTTAATCTGAGAAAGACGTTCCCGATGCGTTTTTATTGTTCCAATTCTTTGTAATCTCTTTTAAATAGATTGAAATCTTCTACAGATAGGCTATCTATATGATATTCATATGATTTTACAATCTCTTCTCTATTATCCGCAATGTGACATAGCACAATATCATTTGCTGTTTCCCTATAACAAGGTTCAGAAATATTTTTTTAAGGAAAGTCTTACCATCATCGCTATTACTTTCTCATTATTCAACAATAAAATTTTATTTAGATTTTTGCCTGCATACATTCCTTATGTCTTTATGATATAATCCATAAAAGAATATCTGAGCCAAAAATAACATGGCATCTATTATCTTTCATAAGATCAGAAATGTATGCACGCATGGAATCTGTCTTAAAATAATAATGAGACTGTATTACATCTGCTCTTACCATTAGCCCATAGGCTCCACTACCAGATAAATATACAGAGAATAATTTATCAGTTAGCACTTCATCATAATATTCCTTGTAGTATATGTAGTATAAAACCTCTAAGCGCAATTCTATTGCTAAGTCCTTATATAATAGGTTTAAAAGATGATAGATCTGGGCACGACGGGTGGATAACGCACAAATAGATATAAGGATATTCAATGCATGACCTTGAAAACTATTGATAGCAACACCCAATTTGTGTTGTACAATATCTGCTAAGTTTCTACAGTGCAAATTTTTCTTGCTCATCTTTTTAAAAAGTAATGGTTGTTTTATTGCTTGTATAAGTATCGGTATCAAATCATCTATCACACAATTTTTCTTCCTTTGTATAGTTCGTGGCAAGTTGTTCAAAAGTATATGCATTATTTTTTTATATAGTCTATATTCATATATCTTTTGGAAGAACGGGGCTAACTCTTTTTCTCAGCCCCACCTAAAAAAATAATCCTAATAATCCTCTTTCTTTGTACATGGATTTGATATTTGGATTATCATGTAAAGAGATGATAAATTTTTTATACTTTTCTGGAGAATTCTCTACACATTTAGTAAATGCTTCTGCATGTGCTCTTAGACTAATTGGCGAAAAATTTCCTTTGCGGAAAGCCTTGTGCTCATCTAATTTATCAAAAGAGGATAGCCAATTCTCGGGAGAGAAATGATTATAAACTTCTTGCGTTGTTATACCTCCACAAATGGATGCAGCTGTTACATGGTGGTTAGGTTTCTCATTTACATATATACCATTGAAACGCCGACAAAGTTCTTGCTTACATCGCTTAGTTTCTTTTGTCAATGTAGATTCTAAAACGGTACAACATAGCAACTGCCACTTATTCCAACCAAGATAAGGTAGCACAAGTTAAGTGTATCTTCTATCATAGTTATGTATATAGTCTCCTCTTGACCGATATTTCAAAATAGTCTCTTGATACTTTACTTGTTCTTCATGTGATATTGACAGGTACAATTTAGATAGAGCTTCTAAGAAATAATACCTAACGTCACCAAATTCGATGAACTTATCTAATTCTTCATTATTTGAAATTAAATTCTTGATATATGTGTCAAATTGAGTTGGTTTTTGCTGCAATTACCTTGAAAGATAAAAATAAATGCAGATTCATCTTCAAGGGACAATAATTTTTTTGCACCATAGAGGTGCCAAAATCTTGTTCCCCAATATATTGTGTAAGGAGATTTCCTAACCATTCAAAAAAACTTTTCTGCATAGTCAGACATATAGTTACTAAAAATCTCATTTATCGAATACCACTGATAGCTTTGCTTTCTTGTCTTGGAAACTATCTGCAAAAAGCAGTCGTATGTTATCATTAAAAACTCTTTTGGGTACTCCTTATAGAGCCTATTACATATCTGTTCAAACAACTCGTAATCGTAATGCGACTTATGCTTATTGTTATTAACAAAGTAGTTAATGAGAAGTTCCTTCGTCTCTTCCAAAGCAAAATTCAGATTGGTATCAATTGCATCCATGACACAACTTGCCAAATCGAAATTGGGTTTTACTTTTAAGTTAATGTAACTTTCTCTTACTTTCTTATTGGAATAATCATTATGATTTCGTAATATCCACATCGTTATATTCTCTTTAGTAGGACTGTCCTTTATTGTATCTACCATGTCATAAACGTCGTCGGGAAATTTCGAGGCATAATTCGAAAACAAAATTCGCAGAGGATCAAAATAATCGTTTTCGGTGGTAAGGTCAGCCACTAAAGGTTGTATCAAGTCCTTTATTGTCGGGAACCAAAAAAAGGATTTGCTGCTGTCGAAAGGAAATAAATAAATAATTGATGGTTGAGTTTGGGCAACTTCTTAATGATATCAATCTCGAACTTATATACAGCATCACTATATGAGAGTATAGAAAGAGCCAGTTGTTTCAGATGCAAACGAATATCATTAGAAAATATTATTGTATAAATATCCTTCTTATACAATGAATCAGAATGTCCCCTTTCAAAATCTAAGAAAATTTTAATTGAGGAACGTACTTCTAACCCTTGAAATTGACTTTTCAATTCAGTAATAAGAGACTTGTTCTTTGATGCATAATACCTTGCAAGTACATAATCGTAAAAACTTTGATGAAAGAACGAGATTCTTTTTATGGTCATATTTTACGATGCACTCGCTTGCTAAATACCTTGTCGCATTATTGTTTCCAGCCGTTATTAACCATGTTGGAGTTAAAGTTTCCGCTCCTTGAACAGACTTTGCAATTTCAAACATGACATCTTCCAAATTACTACAAGACGTATGTTTGCTTGCATAATTTATCAATGACAACCACAAGCCATCATATAACTCCATATAGTTTTGATAATTGTATTCTCTAACATTGTCAGAGCCATATAACCTACAAAAAGACATCTAGATATTGGGCAGTTTTTAGTATCGTAATTGTTTGGGATGTTAATTTACAATAAAGACCAGAATCTAATCTGTTAATAACATACTCAACATCCTTATCATCCAATCTATTCACCTCAATAGCAGTGCTATGCTCTTTTAATTGACTTAATGATGGGTCATATTCTAAATCATACTTCCTACAAGACACTATTATTCTTATGTCTTTGCTATACTCCTTTTCCCATGCAGCAATTACATTCAAGAGTATATTTAGCTTATCTCTATCGTTAGATAAATATTGGGATAATGCATCTATTTGGTCTATAATAAAAAAACAACTCTCTTATGCTCAGATACTAATAAATCCAGTGAGCGTGTAATCTCTCCAAAGAAAAAAATCAGAAGTTTCATTTTTCTGTAATGTTGTAATAATCTGCCTTAATCGTCAGACACTTAATTCCTGATGCAGTAAGTTTATCCAGTAAATCCTTAATGATAACAGTTTTTCCCGACTCCTGCATTTCCAACCAGAAGTTTTAATTGACAATCTTTAGATGTCAAATCGCCTTGTATCCAATCAAATAATTGATCTGTTTCTTTTCTAGCTATATGAGATTCTTTTTAATCCATAAAATGTAGTTGTTATTCTTTCAAAAGATTTCAGGTTTACATCTAAAAAAATCTAATAGTTTTGACTTCTCATCTTTTTAATGATAACATTTGCTCATGGTATAATGTTTCCCATAAATCAATGACCGAGTCAACATTATTTTTCTGTAAGATTTTCGTTGTCTTTAAAAATAATACCTGTAAGTCTGTTGAATATTTTTCCGAGTTAGCAATTTGACTCTCAACAAAAAAACTCTGTCAATATACTTCCAATAAACGATATCGTTGTTAGTATCACAAGTGATAAACAAAACAACTTCTCCTTTCATTCTATGGGCATACGCAAGAAGCGATCTCGGGATGTCATAACAGACGCCCTTCTCCCTGATAGCGTTGTTATTATAATGCTTTATCTGCACAGTAACTTTTTGCGACAATTGTATCATTGCCATCCAAAAATGCTAATATACCCATCTGTATTTGCTTCTGTTCCACCTTCTTTAATGTTAGAAGTGTCAACCCTTTTTATCTTCTAAGATTTTCCGTAGTAGCCGAACAGATTTTTCATCCAAACGTTTTGAAGCCCAAGATGATTTATTGGGCTGTAAATTCAGATCTTTCATTTAAGTTGCTCTTTACTCAATTCCTTATCTACAAACACTATTAAATCCTTTTGGATTAACCTGCAAAAATCTCTGCTATCTGAAATAGCAATTCTAGGCTTAGCTGTCGACGATTGCAAACATATGAGTTGACAATAGTAAAAACTCTTGCCGAGCTTTTTCAGCAAAGCCATGTTTGCTTAATCCCTTTCTCGATAAGCACCTCTTTAATTCTATTAGTTGGACTTTCCATAAATATCATCTGATTGTTTGCAAATATAGTAAATTTTCTTGTATAAAATACTCAATAAGAGGGGAAATTTTTCCCTCTTATTGAAGTTTATATGTTCAACACTATTTGTTTTTTTCTTATTTTTGCAGGTTATTCTGCATCAAACTATCTGCCTTTTTGCTTCAATTCCATGTCGTAATCATCGGCTTTTTCCTTGATTAGTTTGATAATCTTTTTCATTGCGATGAATGTCAAACATATCGTTAAGCCATAAGATTTCCTTAGAGCTACAACCTCTCCATACTCTGATGACACGAAATTTCAAGGCATCGTCTTTGTATTGCTGTTTATTTTGCCACAAGAAGTAATTACCGACCAAAGAAACAAAACAAAGGATAGACACTGCCACCACAGTAGTAAAGACTCTTGACGATTTGATATCAAAGCTGTGCCTGTGAATATGTTCCTGCGGTATTGGATGCTCTTTCTTCTCCTGCCATTCGTGCAACATGGTCAAGACACTTGCTACCAATTTGTCCATGAATTTAGCCTTCTCGTCCTTGATGCGTACTTGTACTCCAATATACTTGTTAATCACGTCTTTCGTTCGCTGTTCATACTGATTGAGCAAATCCTGATCTTTCTGCTCATTACTTAGTGCTGGTGTAGATTGAATAGGGAGGGAAACAGAACCATTCTCCTTTTCTTTCAACTCCTTTAGCTCCCTGTAAATTGTCTCCAGTTTGTTTTTGATTTCCTCAAAGAGGACAAATGTATTATTATCAGCCATAGTTATAAATGTATTTTACGTTTTTTTCTTTTTTTCTTCTTTTTTTATCGAGTGTGTTGTAAACCTCCGCAGGGACAGTACCATGAGTTTGAAACAAATCCAATCCTCCTTTTATGAGATTGTTGGTAATTTCGCTCGTAACACTAGCAACATTGGATATGAGGTTTATCATTCCCTGTGTTTGCTGTTCGTGTTCCTTATTATTCTGTTGCAGAGCAAAGTCTATCTTGGAATAACTGAACGCCCTGTCCACTTTTGAGCCATTGAAATGATAACTGTTCTTTTCAAAGATAATTCCCTGCACTTCCTGTGAGTTGCCTTTATACTTAAAACGAACACCAATATCCTGCTTTTCCAAACGACTAAGGAGAGTTGTCCAATCCCTGCACCGAGCTATTTCTGCTTTCAATGCCTGATAGATTTCATATTTGGTCTTGTCAGGTTCTTTCAGGCGGTGTTCCTTGACCTTCTCCTTGCCATCAGCAAAGTATAAACCATATTTGGCGATCAGTTCCTTGCAAATCTTCTCACTTCTGAATCTGTCATTACGGTCAAAGATAGTCTTGCCGTTGTTATCTATTCGGTTGAAAGTTATATGCACATGAGGGTGCTCTTTGTCAAAGTGGCGCCCAATGATGTATTGCGTATCTTTTATTCTCATCTTCTCCATATACTCACGAATCATTTGTGCCATGAACTTATTACTTAATTTGGAAGAATCCTGTACAGAGAAACTTAGGGAAATATGTCCCACAACCTTACCCACTCGTGGATTAAGTTCTGTTTGGTCGATGAAACTTTGGGCAATATGACTAATATAATCTGTTCTCACACCCAAACTATCTATGAGTTCCGTTCCTTTCTTCGGGTCAAGAATGTAATTAATAACACCCTTGAAGCCCGAACCTTTCATAATTTTGGCAATCATCTTCGTATCAGATTTAATATTTCATCTATCTTGCCAATGATGGCTTTATGGAAAAGAGCAATGGCATGAACCCCTTTCGCATTGGCACGATGTGTTAAATGATTGAGATTGTTTACCATTCCACATAGCTTGCGGATGAAGTCTACTTGCTCTATGGTCAATCGTTCAATGACGTTTCCTTTATCAAGAACTTTCCTTACAAACTCACTCACGGTTACTCCTGCGCCTTTGGCTTTACCTTTGAGCCTATAGTAATCCTGCGTATTCAGTTTCACCGTGATACGGTATTTCTTCTTTTCGGCTACGTCCTTGGTTGGACAACCACCTTTTTTTATATTCTGTTTTTATCATACTTGTTTCTTTAATTTGATTTGATGGAGATCAGAGGGATAATCCTCTGCGCCGAGTGGCAGGAGGTAGAGCAACGTAAAAACTATTCACTTCGGGGTAAATGCGCCGCACCCGCGATGTTTGTATCTTCAAAGTGAACGACTCTGAAATATATCCTATTAATATTATTTAACAATTGGGGAGGTAGATTCACGATTATGTAGTAAATTTGTCACCACAAATCAATAAATTATACATTTAACTGCAAGAACTGTATGACAATTTTATTTGTTATTTTCGCCATCATAGGAGTTATTCTCATAATCAATATTATAATGGGGAATAAACACAACGAAGAGATAAGGAATCTAGCTACAAAAAAAGAAAGAAAGGCACTCTACGTCATCGCAACAAAATATCAATGCGAGAATGATGGAGGTAGTTCACTCTTTGGGCGATAATAATGCGCATTATTGGGAAAGATTTAAAAGGAGAAAAACCGATTGAGGCTTCTGCAATTTCTGATGCCTCTGGACTTAATATGAATACTTTGAGTGATAAAGATGCTTTTTGAGGTTGTGAGTACATTTCTTCGTTGGTCAGAGAATACAGGTAAGCCAATTTCAAATTTAAAAGAAGATATTATAGCACAACTATCAGAATTTCTTCATGAAGTTTCTTACGAAATATTGGAGTCTAAATTGAGAAAAGCGATTCCACCAGAAGCTCGGACTTTCAACATTTCTCAGAATCATACAATTAGTCATTTTATGCTTCAATATTTAAAAAGAAGCACAACGCAGACTGTCTAAGAAAAAAACATTACTACTGGCGATGTTCGCTCTATGATAGAGTCATTATGAGACACCGTCTTTTTTTACAAATAAATTGAAAGAAAAAAATGAATGAGGATATGGCTTATGTCTTCGGTAGTTTGGTTATAGATATGGTTAAGAGTGGTGATGTTGACTCTCAAATTAAAATGATATTGCCGTCTATGACAATACAAAATATACAACTCATGAATAAGCTATATGCCTCAGGCAATGTTGATAAAAAAATGAGGTTTGATCAAATTCTAGAAGAATCGCTTGATAAATTTGTAAAACAATTTTAAGAGGTAAAATTATGTGGTGGTTTATTATTGCAATAGTAGCTTTTATTGCATTTAAGTTCATTTTGGACTCAAATGCCCAATCGAATGCAGTAGCCAAACAAGGTGGCATGAGAAAAAAATATTCAGTTTTAGTTGACAATTTCCTCGCAGGGCATGAGCATTGTCGAATAGTTCAGGAGAACAGCACATTCATCCGTCTTGGTGTAGCTAGTCCTGCAGCAAGTACTTGCTTTGATATTATTCAAACTTACGGAACTGTCACCATTCAATGGATTTCTAAGAGTATACCCCTCGGAAATCACAAACTGGAATGGCAGTTCAATGAGTTTGAAGACCAACATCAGATGATTCGTAAAATCAACCACGATGTAGAAGTATACATGGAAAACGTATTATCTAAATTTCAGTAATATGGGATTATTTTCTAAAAATCTTTGGAGGAGCAAAAGAACTTACCAAAATATCAAATGGTGTTGCTAATGTCATCAATATGCTTGATAAATATGAAAGCGACCCTGATTTGACCTATTTGTATGTTTCAGCATGGATAACTCGTGTTGCCGTCATCGATATTGTAGAAGCAAATGAATATCCGATGCACTATATTCTTTATGCTCCAATTTATGGGACTCAAACCAAAATAACAATAATGGGAAGCGTATGGACTGACTATTGCGCGAATTGCTTTAAAAAGCACTTGACCGTTCACCTCGTGTTCATGACTATGTGAAAGATATTCTCGACAAGAAAGAAGCTTTTTATGAGATACAACGTCAACTCCCACAGGAAACTATAAATATGTTTAGCTAAATAAACTTATGCAAATTCAAATCAATACGAAGCAGAAGTCAGAAGAAAGTTTAGTGATGCTTTTTGACGATGCAGTGAGATATGTAACAGATGATGCACTGAAAGATCCGCTTATTGGCGGTATGATGATACAAGTTGCTATCGGAACAACCTAGGATTCTTTCAAAAAAATTATTTTTATTGATAGAATTTTACTTTTATTATTTCTCGTATTTTTCTTGATTTCTCTCCTTGTCCTATATATATATCTTTAGGTGTAAGATTATCCAACTATTCATAAAATCTTTTCTATTATATATAATATTTCACCCTACTCATCAATAGCCTTTTTCAGGTTAGAGGGGCAGAAATAATGATTTGGCTTAATTCCATTTTTTCATAGATATGTGATACCGTTCTATCTTTCCTTGCGTCTGCGGATTCATGAACTTGCTATGGATATGCTTGATATTATATTTCTTACAGAGATACTTACGACAGAACTCGGTAAGACTACGCTTACCACAAATTTCTTTCATTACAATAAAACCTTTTGTTATGGAGTAAAAAAATTCGTTTCGTATTGCGAAGAATATCCTTTAATAAAGATTATAAAGAACTTTGATTAGGATATTTACTGAATAATTCTTTTTTTATTGTTATTGTGCAAATATACTTTTTTTATTAATAATTCTAACTAAAACCCCAAACTAAATTGGAGCTCAAGTTGTGCACTCTTGTTTGACAACGTACACCACAAATTTCGCATTTCCGCTCTATTTGAAATTTTTTTCACTTGCCATACTATTTGCATCTATTTATTTTTTATTAAGTCGCACTTTATCTCCCATTAAGTCGTGGCACAAATATGGTACAATATATAAGTCAAAAAAACGATTAAGAACGATAAGATTTAATCATTACAAAAGAAATAAAAAAATCCCAGTAACTCATAAAAGTCACTGGGATTTCATTATATTTACTAATGTAGTTTGCTAAAAACTTACTTCACTTCCTCAAAATCTGCATCTTGAATATCGTCTGCAGAGTTATTGTTTGTTTGTTGTTGTGCGCCTGCATTAGGATTAGCTTGTGCTCCTGCACCTTGATACATTTGAGCACTTGCAGCCTGCATTACAGTGTTTAAGTTATTAATTGCATTATCAATAGCCGTTAAATCGCCACCTTTGTGAGCGTCTTTAAGTTGTTGTAATGCGCTTTCTACTGCTGGTTTTTGGTCTGCAGGGAAGCTTATCACCATTTTCTTTTTAAGAAGTTTTCAGTGCTAAAAAAATCATTGAATCTGCTTGATTCATCTTATCAACACGTTCACGTTCTTTCTTATCATTCTCTGCATTTTGTTCAGCTTCAGCTTTCATTCTCTTGATTTCTTCTTCGCTCAAACTGCTTGATGCTTCGATACGAATAGCTTGTTCTTTGCCTGTTGCTTTATCTTTTTGCAGACACATTCAATATACCATTAGCATCAATATCAAATGTAACTTCAATTTGAGGCACACCTCTTTGAGCTGGTGCAATGCCATCTAAGTTGAACTGACCAATGCTTTTATTTTTGAGAGCCATAGGTCTTTCACCTTGAAGAACGTGTATGGTAACAGCTGTTTGATTATCTACTGCTGTAGAGAATGTTTCGCTTTTCTTTGCAGGAATTGTGGTATTAGCCTCGATAAGCTTTTGTCATCACACCACCCATGGTTTCAATTCCAAGTGTAAGAGGTGTTACATCGAGCAATACAATATCGTTTACACCTTCTTCTTTATTAAGAATTGCACCTTGAATAGATGCTCCCAAAGCCACTACTTCATCAGGATTTACACCCTTAGAAGGCTCTTTACCGAAGTAATTCTTTACCAATTCTTGTACAGCAGGAATACGACTTGAACCTCCAACAAGGATAACTTCGTCGATATCTGATGTAGATAGTTTCGCATCTCTCATTGCATTTTGGCAAGGAACTAAACAAGCTTGAATAAGTTCGTGAGCCAATTGCTCAAATTGTGAACGAGTTAAGGTTTTAACCAAGTGCTTAGGCACACCACCATCAGCTGTGATATAAGGTAAGTTTATTTCAGTTGAATTAGAGCTTGATAATTCAATCTTAGCTTTTTCAGCAGCTTCTTTCAAACGTTGCATAGCCATTGGATCTTTAGTAAGGTCGATTCCTTCGTCCGATTTGAAGCCATTTGCCAACCAATCAATAATCACTTGGTCAAAATCATCTCCTCCTAAGTGAGTATCTCCATTAGTTGAAAGCACTTCAAACACGCCACCACCAAATTCTAATATTGAGATATCGAAAGTACCACCACCAAGGTCGAACACAGCAATCTTCATGTCTTTGTTAGACTTATCTACACCATAAGCGAGTGCAGCAGCAGTAGGTTCGTTCACAATACGTTGTACATTCAAGCCAGCAATTTGTCCAGCTTCTTTTGTAGCCTGACGTTGTGAGTCAGAGAAGTATGCAGGTACTGTGATAACTGCATCTGTTACCTCTTGTCCAAGATAATCTTCTGCTGTCTTTTTTTCATCTTTTGAAGAATCATAGCAGAAATTTCTTGAGGTGTATATTTTCGTCCTTCAATCTCTACACGAGGGTATCCATTCTCATCAACAACAGTATAAGGCATGCGTGTAGCTTCTTTTGAGCTTTGTGCATAAGTTTCTCCCATAAAGCGTTTTATGCTATATACCGTGTTTTTTTAGGGTTGGTTATAGCTTGACGTTTAGCAGGGTCTCCTACCTTAATTTCGCCTTCTTTAGTAAAAACCAATTACAGAAGGAGTGGTTCTTTTTACCTTCACTATTAGCAATAACCACTGGTTCATTACCTTCAAATACAGCAACACAAGAGTTTGTTGTTCCTAAGTCAATTCAATAATTTTTTTCCCATAATTTTTATATTTTATTTTTTTATTATTCGTTATTAATCTTATTTTTTTATCCTCAGAAGCTGGTAAGTTTTTTTCAAATATGTTTTTGGTTTCAACCTTCAGCTCTAAAGAGTTTTTTTATTCGCTATATCATAAACAAAGCATGTGCCAATGCTTTATTTTGTCAAAAAGCGCTACAAAAAGTTGTGCCATAATGGCATAACATTGTCTATCAAAAGTATAAAAAAACTTGTCGCACTGACAATAAAAGAATACTAAAAAATAGTTTTCATTTATATTATTTAGAGATATTCTGTATCTTTGTGCTACGATATGACATGCAAGAAATTATTTAAACAACAATTAAAGAATATACAGGAGAAGCTTTTCTCGTTTATCTTTTTCTACAGGAGTAATAGTTCTCTCACTATGCCTTCTGTTCTACTTTCTTTCCTTTGCACAGTTCACCTTACCCATTTCAACATCATTGAAAGGAATATTATGGGCGGTGTTTTTTGGTTTAGCAAAAGCATGCCAATACACTGCATTAGCTATTTTAGGAAAAGAAGGATATAAACGATTGAAACAATATTTGAAAAGACTTAAAACGAAATAGCCTCTTACACATTATTATATATATAAGAGAAAAGACGATAATTTTTTTAGTGTCGGTTACAGAAAACAAACATCATTATATTTTTAAATAAACACATTCAATATGAAAACAATTCAAACAACTAAGGCACCCGGTGCTATCGGTCCTTACAGTCAAGCTGTAGAAGCAAATGGTTTTATCTTTGCATCTGGACAATTAGGAATAGACCCTAACACAGGAAACTTTGTAGAAGGTGGCGTAAAAGAACAAACCAAACAAGCATTAACTAACGCTCGTGCCATTATGGAAGAAGCTGGTTTAAGTTTGAGCAATGTAGTAAAAACCACCGTATTCCTTTCTGATATGGCAAATTTTGCCGATATGAACGAGGTTTATTCACAGTTTTTTTCTGAGCCATTTCCTGCTCGTTCTGCCGTAGCAGTGAAAACATTGCCTAAAAATGGTTTAGTAGAAGTGGAGTGTATAGCCGTTAAATAATTTCATTTTGGTTATATCGCTTGTGTTAATATGATACAAGTGAAAAGACAAATAAAAGTCGATAATAAGTGCTTTAACAAGAGTTGAAGGCTTATTATCGACTTTTTATTATATATAAACGTAGTTTAACACTTGCGTCAAACAGCCCTAAAACACTACATTATGAGGCTTTTTTTGCAATGTAGAGTTTGCAAAAATCATTATATTTAAGTATTGCGTAATTGTTTTATTATCTATACATTTGCACCGAAATCAGATGAAATTCGATAAAAATATCTGACAAATCAAACAATCAGTGCTTAGGCACTCAACTATAATAAAAAAATAATATTACGATGAAATTTAAAAAAACGAATGGAGAGGTTTTAAAGGCAATCATTGGACAGACGACGTAGATGTTCGCGCCTTTATTCAGGACAATTACACTGCATACGATGGTAATGCAGATTTCTTAGCTGAGCCAACAGGAAGCTACTAACAAGCTTTGGGGGCATTTTACAAGGCCTTCAAAAAAGAAGAAAAGAGCTAAGGGTGGCGTTCTCGATATGGAAACTAAAAATTGTTTCAAGTGTTACAGCTTATGGTGCTGCCTACATTAGTGAAGAGTGTAAAGACCTTGAAAAGGTGGTAGGATTACAAACCGATAAACCTTTAAAAACGTGCCTTTATGCCTTACGGAGGTATAAAGATGGCAGAACAAGCATGTACCACTTACGGATACGAACCTGATGCCGAATTGCATAAAAATATTTACAGAATATCACAAAACTCATAACGAAGGTGTTTTCGATGCTTATACAGACGAGATGAAACTCGTGCGTCATAACCACATTTTAACGGGTTTACCAGACACATATGGTAGAGGACGTATCGTTGGAGACTATCGTCGTGTGGCTTTATATGGTGTAGATTTCTTAATTGAAAAGAAGAAAGAAGACCTTAGAAACACAGGTTGTGGCGTAATGACAGATAGCATTATCCGCTTAAGAGAAGAGATTTCTATGCAGATAAAAAGCATTGAAAGCACTTAAAGAATTAGCTGTTATCTACGGATACGACATTTCTAAACCTGCAACAACTGCTCGCGAGGCGGTTCAATGGCTCTATTTTGGTTATCTATCTGCCATTAAAACACAAAAACGGAGCTGCTATGTCAGTGGGTCGTATCTCTACTTTCTTAGACATATACATTCAACGTGATATGGAAGAAGGAACGCTTACTGAAAGCGAAGCACAAGAGTTGATTGACCATTTAGTAATGAAATTCCGAATGGTTAAGTTCGCTCGTATTCCTTCTTACAATCAGTTATTCTCTGGAGACCCTATCTGGGCTACTCTTGAAATGGCTGGAATGGGACAAGACGGACGCTCTATGGTTACAAAAAAACGATTTCCGTTTCCTCCATACATTAGAGAACATGGGTCCTTCTCCCGAACCTAATTTAACTGTATTATATTGCTCTCGTTTGCCAGAAGGTTTCAAACACTACGCTTCTAAGATATCTGTTACAACAAGTTCTATACAATATGAGAACGATGATGTTATGCGTCCTATCTGGGGAGACGATTATTCTATTTGTTGTTGTGTATCTGCTACACAAACAGGAAAGGAGATGCAGTTCTTTGGAGCTCGTGCAAACCTTGCAAAATGCTTACTTTATGCAGTTAGCGGAGGTGTAGATGAAAAGACAAAAGAGCAGTGTGGACCTGCTTTCCGTCCTATCACAAGCGATGTATTAAACTATGATGAGTTCCTTCCTCGCTTTATTGATATGATGGAATGGCTTGCAGGTGTGTATGTTAACACGCTCAACTTAATTCATTATATGCACGATAAATACTTCTACGAAGCTGCCGAATTAGCTCTTATCGACACCAATTTGCGACGCACTTTCGCAACGGGTATTGCTGGATTTAGCCACGTTGTAGACTCATTATCGGCTATTAAATATGCTAAGGTGAGCATTATTAGAGATGAAAACGGACTTCCTGTTGATTTCAAAACTGAAGGTGAGTTCCCTAAATATGGTAACGACGACGACAGAGCTGATGAAATAGCTGTGTGGTTATTAAAGACTTTCATGACAATGATACGTCGTCATCACACTTATCGCGACTCTGAACCTACTACAAGTATTTTAACTATCACTTCAAACGTGGTGTATGGTAAAGCAACAGGTAACACTCCTGATGGTAGAAGAGCAGGTGCTCCGTTTGCACCGGGTGCTAATCCATCTTATGGAGCTGAGAAAAAAACGGACTTTTTAGACTCGTTAAATTCAACAGCAAAACTGCCTTACGAATATGCTCTCGATGGAATTTCTAACACGCAAACCATAAGTCCAAGCACCTTAGGACACACCGAAGAGGAACAAGTGAACACGCTTGTGGCTGTAATGGACGGCTATTTCGACCGTGGAGCGCACCACTTAAATGTGAATGTGTTTGGTGTTGAAAAAGTTAATCGACTGTATGGAACACCCTGAAAAAGAAGAATATGCTAACTTTACCATTCGTGTAAGTGGATATGCTGTTAAGTTTATCGACCTAACACGCGAACAACAGTTAGATGTTATAGCACGTCAGGCGCATGGCAAGATGGCTTAATAACCTTTCGTAGCTAATCAATAAAAAGTGCGAAAGCCCATTGCTTTCGCACTTCTTTTTATTTCAGTATGCAGTAAGCTACTGTTTTTCAATTTATTTTCATAGAAAAAAAGCGTAACAATCATCTTTTTGTTTTATCTTATTTAATTTTAATTCATGACCACAAAAGCGGCTATACATTCCATCGAAACATTTGGGTCGGTAGACGGACCTGGCATTCGTTTCATTATTTTTCTTAAGGGTTGTAAACTTCGTTGCAGGTATTGTCATAATCCCGACACATGGAATGCACACTCAGAAGATATGCGTTCGGCAGACGAACTTTTAGCTCAGGCTTTAAAAATATAAAAACCTATTGGGGCAAAAACAGGTGGCATAACGGTGAGCGGTGGTGAAGCTCTTTTGCAAATAGACTTTATGATTGAATTGTTTAAAAAAAGGCTAAAAAAAGAGAACATTCACACGTGTATAGACACTGCTGCACAACCTTTTACGCGCGAAGGAGTGTTTTTTGAAAAGTTTAAAGAGCTAATGCAATACACCGATTTACTGTTGTTAGACATTAAACACATAAACAACGAGCAACACAAGCTTTTAGCTGGACGCGGAAACGACAATATTTTAGATTGCGCACGCTATCTGTCGGAAATAAATAAACCTGTATGGATTCGTCATGTACTGGTTCCTACTATCACCGATAACGACGAATATTTGCACGAATTGCGCTCTTTTCTCGACACTTTGCATAACATTGAACGCATTGAAGTTCTCCCCTATCATGCCTTAGGCGTCTATAAATGGGAACAATTGGGCATACCTTATTCGCTCAATCACATCGATTCGCCCACTCAAGCACGTATAGATAACGCAAGAAAAAAATATTAGGTGCGGTGTAAAAAAACATTCTTTTTGGTTGTGCATTTGGCTATAAATAACCGTCTATCCCTATTTTTTACACTGTTATTATCATAGCAATTGGGGCATAACTACATAAAACGAGGGGCAAAAATAAAAATCATTTGCGTTGTTCGTCTTACATGTTGAAGCATAGCCGATGAGTTGAAACGAACAACAAAACAAGAAAATGATTGATAAAGCAAAAGCTGTTAACGGTAGAAATATTATTTGCTACTTTGCAACGTTCGACAAATAGAAAAAAACAACAGCTTTATTCTTACGTTTTTTTGTTTGTGTGCTAATGCCCAAAAACGCCTTATTTTTTTGCGCTATTTTTACCTCTTTTTTGCGCAACACCTTTACCACTTTCAAAACAAACAGCTATGCCCTTATTGTTTCATTAAAAACCTTTAAAAGCGGTGTTTTTTAGCTTAAAACACGCAAAAGCTTAGGGTTTAGCACGCAATACATAAGAGTTTACCACTTAAAACACAAGAGTTTAGGTACCAATACATCGTGTTTTTTTCACCCCAAACTCTAAGCTTTTTACACCCTAACAAACCAATTATTGCCCACAAACATCTTTCGTTCTACAATTGTAAAACCTATGAGTTTGCATTTTATAAACAAGAAAACAGCTCCAAACACACCTCTTTTTCACTCTTAAAACGCCCTAAAACCTTAGCTATTTTCTCTAAAACAGAAAAACAAAATGTAACAAAACGCTCACAAAAAAGCACTACTTTTAGTCCCCTTTTCAAACCATTTTCATGGTCACTTATAGGTTTTATTCTGCCCTTTATCTACAAACTAAAGAGTGTGAAGTAAGTTTTTAAAAATGGCATTTACCTATCACTGCAATGAAAAACATAAATGCCAACCTAAAAAAATAGTTGTTACAAAAACAACCCATAAAGAAAAAACATTTAACGTGCTAAATTTAAACGTTTTAGGGCTTGCTTTAAATGATACTTAACGGTGTTAATAGAAATGTTTAACTGCTCGGCTATCTCCTTATTCTTTTTACCTTCTACTCTGCTAAGCATAAACACTCGCCTACATTCTGGCGACAATGTGTTGATAGCTATTTGTAAACTATGCCTTAATTCGTCGGCAATAAGGTTATTTAAAACATAATCTGGACTTTCAATACATTCTAACTGTTGTTCTATTTCTTGTAGTTCGCACTTCTTTAATAAGGTTCTTTGAGTGCGTTGTGCTTTCACTATATCTAAGCATTTATTATGAACAGCCTTTAATAAATACCCTTTAAGCGATTGACAGATACACCATTGATGCCTTGTTTCCCAGAAATGAAACAAAACATCTAACACAACAGAACGTGCTATATAATTATCTTGCACGTATTGGTTGGCATAATTACATAGTTCTTCATGGTACATTTCAAACAATTGTGTGTAGACTTCTTCGCTACCCTTTTGCAATTGTTCGATAAAAACATACATCTTGTTTATTCACTATTAAAGGTTTATTAAAGTATAATATGCCTAACAAAGTTACAAATTTTACGTTAGACAACCAAAAAAGAAGTCCCCCTTTATTTTACAAAAAAGAAGGGAGAAGCAACACATTGCTCCCCCTTCATCGCATTTATACATAATATAAAAAAACTACCTCTTCTTTATTTTTGTTAAAAGCTAAGCACAAATGTCCGTAATGTAGTGTGCCATCTTTAATAACAGAATAAATAGCCCACACGTTAGTTCCATCGTTTTTAACTATCTCAAAAAGTAGTGAGTGTGTATTTATTTTTCATTATAAGAAGAATTATCATCTAAGCTAACATTGTTCTTCTTACCTACAGTTAAATCGCCATCATAAGTAATTTTTGAGCGAACCATACACATAAGAACCCCATTTTTTTGTTCCCATCCTATGGTCACTTTACCTGTTGCTTCTTTTTGCAAAATAGCTGTAAGAACCACCATTAGAAGGACTCCATGAGTCGTCGTCCCATGTTATTATCTTTTTATCGCTATTCTTAAATGTTTCTATTTCGTCTGCTGTATAAGCCACATCGGTGGTTTCTACCTTTACATTTATCACCTGAGTGAGTCCCATCATGTCGGTAACAGTAATCTTAGTAGTACCTGCTTTTTGAAGAGTTATGCGTATTTCGCTTTTCAGAAACAGAAGAGATTTTTAGCAATATCGGGATTTTTCACTTTCGGCTTTATAGCCTCCGTTACCTCCTTTAATGTCTACTTTAACTTCTTTCTTTGTACCAATTTTATTAACAGTTGATAGCTCTGTTGTGCTTAACAATAAGCGACCGTAACGCGAAAAGAATAGGTATGCGCTTAAAAACGTCCTGTTGCATCGGATACAACCACAGCTGTTTTTTTCCTTTTTTTCTTTAGATTTAAGAGATATCTTATTCTTAATCAGTTCTACTGCAACAATATCGGGATTTTTCGCTAAACACCTTGTATTCTCCTTCGCCAGAAAGAATATCTAAGTCCGTAGTATCGCCCACTGAAACAGAAACAGTATCGGTAGATAGCTTTAAATCTGTGGTCGTTTTAGATTGCACAATTGGTTCTTCTTTGCATTGGCAAGAAGTGATTGCAAAAGCAAACGTTAGGCCTGCTAATGCTGTATATAAAGCATGTTTTTTTCATGTTATATGTTTTTATGTTTTAGTGTATATAAAAGAATGGTGCTAATTACCAGTCTTTACGATAAGGTCTACCATTATATACCAATTCATCATCGAATAGTTCTCTTGCAATAGCATTCATTGAACCTATTTGTCCATAAGAGAAATTAGCTCTAAATGGGTCCATTGCAAAAATCATATGGCAGCCATAACCATCTGCACGCAAACGTCTTAGATTGGTAGCTTGTGTCCAATAACCTCTATTATATTCTTGTGAGAATAATCCCATACGCTTTTTAGACAAACCCGGATATGCATCTGAAAGGTCTGAAGAACGACCATAATCGTGCAAAGCATAATCTACAAACTCACCAGGTTTATGTCCGTCTACGCTATTAAAGCTACTTGTTCGACCATAAGCATACACCGAAACAATTTTATTGCCTATGGCTTTCTTTTGTTTCATAGCATAAACGAGCGGCTGCTCCATTAGAGGGATAAGGCTCAAAAACCGGGAGAACCATCGTAATTAGAATATTCATCATCGAAGAAAAACACCATCGAGTTCGTAAGCATCTAACACCGATTTAATGTCTTTTTGCAAAGAGTTTTGCTCCTTTAGGAGTGAGGTTTTGCAATACCAGAACGGTCGTGATTACCCAATATACCTAAGATAACTTTTTATTCCTTTCTCTTGTAATGGCTTTAAATACTTTTTCTTTATAATCGAGCAGATGTTGTACATTTTTCGTTATTAGAAACGTACACTTGTCCTGTTTCTACATTATAATTTATGTTGCCAGAGAAGAGAATAACTTGGTCGATTAAAAGTTTACCACTTCTTTTTAAGCGTGAAACAAAGGTTATTAAGAGGGTTACAATCGTTCACCTCCATACAACTAATAATTTCAATGCCTGTAGGTTTGTGGCAATCGGGCATCTTTGATAAGTCTTTTACTAAAAGAACAAACGATGCTTTGTTAGCTTTTTTTCCGTCGGAAGTCTTTTTCTGCCATCGCAGTGATAGGTAATGCATAGGTTCCTAAGCTATCTAATGTAGCAGATGTTTTTGTATGTTACAGCAATAGGTGCCGACTTTACATTTCCTTGAGCTATGGTTGCAGTTGCAGGAATTTCAACTAATTCTGCAGGAAGAGCCTTTAGTTTTGTTCCATGACTTGCATTATAAGCTGTAAGAGCTGCTTCGTCGTAACTTAATGTGTAACTTGTTTCTGCCATCATAGGCTTTTTGTAAGTGTAAAAAAACACATTGGTTGTACCTTTTTTTAGAGAAGTTTAAAGAGTCTGCTTTTTGCGCTCCAAACTGGTCAATCATCAGTAAACCTGCTTCCGAAGATGCAGTGTAACGTTCTTCATTCAATTGCATTACATCAACATCTGTTGTACACGAGAATGCCACTACTGAGGTTATTCCCATTAAAATAGTGGTTATATTATTTTTTTAAAACATTTTCATTGAGGAATGTTTTTAGAGGTTAATTTCATTTGTTTTATAAACATTTCAAACCAATTATCTTTCAGGTAACGATACCGAAGTCCATTTTTAATGGTTTGTTAGCAGTAGCGTCATTGCCATTTCCTGTAACGTCTTTCACTAACAAAGAGTTTTCTTCATCGAACTTCCAGTAAGAAACAAGACCTTCCGACTTAGGAGATACACTGTAAATGTTTTTGTGCAATCTCTTCTTGAGTACGCACTTTATTCCATATACGGCATTCAGATATTTCTCCACCAAGCCAACGATCTGCTGCATAAGAATAGCCTATAAAGAATGGATTAGAGCCTCCTGATGCTAAATTAACTTTGCCTACGTTCTTTGTTCCACGAGATTGTTCTTTACCATTTACATATATTACCATCTCACCTGTTGTAGAATCGTAAGTTAAAGCCACATGAACCCACTTGTTAGTTGGTAAACCTTTATTGCTATCTGCATCGGGGAAGTTTCCTCTACTCGTAGCTATTTGAATTTGATTAGCAGGAAATCCCGCATCACCGATACGAATTAAGAAGTAACCCTCTACTCCCATAACAGTGCTTATCTTACGGTCAAAGTCTCTTGCACGTATCAATGCTTCCATTGTTAACTGACTTAAAGAACTAACAACACTCGGATTTTTCCAACTAACGCTTAAGAAATTCTTTTCAATATCTGCTACAACGTTAATCAAAGCACCTGCTTTAAACACATAATAAAATGTGTTTTGAGATTCGAGTAACGCTATGTTGTTTGTATTGATATGAACAGGAAGCACAAAAAAACTTTATCATTTCTAACAGAATCTAACTTAGAAAAAGAAAGATGAATGTCTTCTGATTTAATACTACCGACAGGAATTTGTACTGTAGCTTCTGCTAATGTAAAGCAAGAATCGGGCAACATTTGAGCTTGCTCACCATATTTTTTATTGTAAGTAGCCACCAATGATGGTTCTACAGTTATAAAAACGTCTATCGGTTTAGCTTCGGGTTTAGCCAAATAAACATTAAATGTTTTTGTAATAGTATTTGTACTACCCTTAACTATTACTTCGTTTCGCATAGAAGAAGCGTTGATATAGGCTTTATTTTCAAAGTTTTCTTCGCTACTTTGGCATGCAAAGAAGAAAATAGAACAAAGTGCTATCACGCTGTTTATATATTTCGTCTTCATGTTTTATTATGTTTAAATGTTAGGATTGATGGTTGCTATAGCCTTTCTTACATTAGGATAGGTTAACAACGGATTAAAATAATCTGTAGAAGCATTATAAATAGCTAAACCTACAACACTATATTGTGTGTGATAAGATGCTACCCATTTTGCTGCTCCCTCAATAGCTGTGAGCTTACTTGATAAGTATCCAGTCTTTACATCTGCTTTGTCTAACGATGTTGTTTGAACCATTGGAATAAACTTATTGGTAGGTATGCCTTCTTCTATTGCCATTTGTGCAGTATAAGGAAGCTCTGATACCGATTTAATATTTAAGCATGGTAAAAATTATATAGCTCACTTTCTCAAATATTTGTTGGTTCATTACATTCTGAGGCTTACCTTGGAACATGTATTTAACCGATGGATTACGTTCTAACCAATGAGTAGCCATGCCTATAAAGTCGTTCTCGTAACCTGTGAACATATTCTTTTCTTCTTTAGACATGTAGTGTTTTTGCTTACCATTATAAGCAAATACAATCGCATCAAACACATTCTTATCGTAATAACTCAATGCTGTTTGCACAGAATCTACCAAGAAAGTGTTTAGCTCCATATAAGGTTTTTTCTTATTATCTGGCACAGCATAGAAATCAGCCTTTCGTGTATCGTACACTAACTTAATAGCATCAAAGTCGATAGAATACATAAATTTAGTGCCTTTCTTTGCTTGTGCCTCTTTCATCTCTTTTTCTTTTCGAGGTCAGAAAGATTCTGAGGTGCACTTAAACACACATAATCTACACTATCAGGTAATGCACTAATACGTTGTGATTGATTAGTAGATACCTTTGCACTGTTATCAAAAATAAGTAATAACCACTTGATGGTCGCTATTCTTATAAGCTCTTAAATTGGTTAAATATTGCGCATATAGTTGTGGATTTTGTTGCTCTATATTAGGCGAAACCACCTTTACAGCTTCGACATCTGTATTACAAGAAACCAAAGAAGCAGCCAAAGCACAAACAGATAATGCACCTATTGTATATTGAAATAATCTTTTCATATCTCTATTTTCTTTTGATTGTTGGAACAATAGTCTATGTTTTAGTTCTTTTTAGCCCACCATAAATCGGTTGCCATATTGTCTAAACCTCCTAAGAAGTTAGCCACTGCATCTTTATAATGCGCTGTGTTGTCTGTTCTCTCTCGTTGAGGATAAGCTAAACGACGAGCTCCACGGAAAGAAGATACTATTCCTCCACTGTTATTCTTTAATGTTGGCATTAAATGAGGATAGCCAGTACGACGATATTCAGCCCATGCTTCAACACCAAGAGGGAAGTTTGCAATCCATTTTTGCGTGATAATACGTTCTAAATTCTCTTCGAATTCAGCATTATCTTTCCACTTTATTGTGATAGTTGCAGGGTTTCCAGCAAAAGAGAACACTGGACTTACAGGGTCTTTATAAAAGTGCTGGTGTGTTTTTCGCTATTGTTTAAATATTCATTAGCTCCTTGCACACCGTGTTGTTCAAAAGATAAACGAATACCCTCTTCATACAATTGCTTGGCTGTACCATTCATGTTCCAACCTCTTAAAGCACCTTCTGCACGCAAGAAAGCAACCTCTGCGGCATTCATCCACATTAGTTTATCTTTAGATTCAACCTTTGCATTACTATATTGTTTAATAGATTCACCCGAAGGAATATCTATACCAGAACGCAAACCCACAAATCCATTGATAGCATTGTTAGAGAATGTAGACTTAGTGAAGTAGGCATCACAACGTGGGTCTTTATATCCTGTCATATAACTTGTGATATCTGCAGACACACGAGAGTCTCCTTATTGTATTCATACATAACTACACGGAGTGGATTGTTAGCAGGACAAGTTGCAAAAGCATTGTCAGCATTCTTTGTTATCACACCTATTGTGTTCGATACTGCAGATTCTGCCATCTTCTTTGCAAGCTCTGGTTCCACATTACTTATTCTAATAGCCATACAGAGTCTTTAATAGAATTAGCTAATTTAATCCACTTTTCCACCTTACCTTGATAAACCCAATCGGCATCTCCATTAAAGTCGATAGTTTTATGAGGTGTTAATGCTTCAATACTTTCATCTAATTCACTAAACATTTTAGTGTAAATATCCTTTTCAGAGTCGTAAGGTGCAGTTATTTTAGCATCTTCTCCAACCTTAGAATAAGGAATTGCACCATAAGTATCTGTAACTCTTAATAACGCCATCACTTTCATAATGCGAGCTACCGACACAGTTATTGGGTCTTTAGTTACAGCTTGTATATGGTTATAATTTTCGAAAAATCTTAGGAATTACGTCGTTAAACATAGCTTGAGACCAATGTTCTTCTGGATTTAATTGTGCAAAGTTTTTTTTGCCATTAAAAACCATTGTTTGAGTCAGCCAAGTAACCTCCATACGAACCACCTAACAAGCAATCATTAAACTGGAATGCGTTTACATCCATAGGAATAACCCAACCTGCCAAGTTTGTTAACGATGCGTTTACGTTATATCCATCACGTTCCAATTCTTCGTGGGTTGCATCGTAAGGGCTTGTATTAAAGTCTTTATAATCTGCCGTACAAGATGTAAATGCACTAAGAACGGCAAAAGACATTATATATAATATATTCTTTTTCATTGTTTTCTGTGTTATTCGTTTTTGTTTCATCAACTCATAGGATATCATTGTTATACTAATGTGTTATAAGAAACAAGTCAATATTTAGAATTTAAGCTTAACATTAAATCCAATGCTTCGTGTGCTTGGCATCATAAAGTTGTCTATTCCTTGATAATAGTTGCCTGTTGCAGCAGTAGCCTCTGGGTCGAAAGGAGCTTTACAATAAAGCATTAACAAGTTTCTACCCACTAATGACAAGGTAACATCTGCAATATTAAGCAATTGATGCTTTTTAAATGTATAACCTAAGCTTGCTTCTTGTAAGCGAATGTTTGTTGCACTGTAAGTATAGAATTGAGGAATACCACTCTTACTACCAATTGCTGTGTACCAAATCTCTGGTTTAACACGGTCACCACCATTCACTTCTACATAGCCTAAGTCTCTTGCTTTGGCTGTTGCCTCTGACACTCCATAAGCATCAAGAGTAGCTTGTGTACTTGAATAAACGATACCTCCAAATCTTGCACTAAACATAACACCTAATGAAAAGCCCTTAAATGAGAAATCATTACGCCATGCCATGTTGCATTTAGGGAAGACTGTACCCAACTTAATGTCGTCTACTTTATTATTAGTTGTTATCTCTCCTTTTTCATTGATATACACTTTACCTTCACTATCTCGTTGAACATCTGATAAAGAATAAAGGTCTCCAAGCGTACCACCTTCTTTTAATATAAAACGAGCTTGTCCGTGTCCTCCTACATCTAATCGGTCTTTATTGATAACAGTACCTGTTTCAGGGTGAACATAGTTTCTAACCAACTCGTTTATCTTGTTTTTGTTTGCACTGAACGTATAGTTAGAAGCCCAAGAGAAATCACCCCATTTGTTATTATATCCCAAAGAAAGCTCTATACCCTTGTTAGATACACTACCTGTTTGAACATATAAAGTGCTATAAGCCGACGAAACAGATATTTGTGGATTAAAGGTTTGGTTATAAGTGGTGGTATAATAAAGCGTAACATCTAACTTTAGATGATTAAACAAACGAGCCGATAAACCTGCTTCCCAAGAGTTTGTTTTCTCAGGTTTAAGGTTATAAAGAGGATAGTTTGCTTTATTCTTCCATTGACGCAACTTGCTATCCCATTCATAGGTTGGGTTTGCTAAGAAACGAGGGAAAGGAAGACCCACAGAAGCATAAGAAGCACGTGCTTTTAAGTAGCTTATTTGCTTTGGAAGGTGGAATATTTCTGATAAAACAAACGATGTTCCTACTGATGGATAGAAGAAAGATGACTGTGTAGAGTTTGGTCCTGCAAGCTGAGAAGGCCAATCATTTCTACCAGTTAATGTAAGATAATAAGCTCCCTTATATCCCAATTCTAAACTACCAAACAAAGAGTTTACATGGTCATGGTAACCACTTTGTTTGCGAGCAGTTTTGACATCATCTTGTTGGAAAACGGTGAATTTATTAGAATAAAGGTCGTTTCTCAATGGTCCTCTATTACTAAATAAGTCTTGTTGAATATCCGATAACGATGCACCCACATTGGCTTGTAAGCTCAATTTCTCAGCAAATGTCTTGTTAATGTTAAGCATTACGTCGCCATAGGTTTGCTTATCTAATGTTTTCACTATTTCATAAAAAAACCAGTATTAGAGCCTTCTGTTAGCGTAGTGTTAGATGATGCGTAGAGTTTTCTTTCAAATTTATTCTCAGCATTATCCACTCTGATACGTGCTGCAATGTTCATCCAATCGGTTAACTTATAAGTTAAGCCCACATTAAGCATGTAACGGTCTTTAATATTACTACGAAGATTGCGATAATTTATCCAATATGGGTTCTGACCTGTAAACTCATTTAAGCCTTGAGGCCAGTATTGAGTGTATAATTTACGCTGTGTATCGTAGCGTTCATACATTTTTATAGCGTTCCAGTCGTCGCCTCTTGGGAATAAATAGGCTCTACCAAGGGATTAGAATAAGTTCCTTGGTTCACCATATTTAAGTCGTTTTGCTTAACATAACTACCTCCTGCATCTAAAAACCATGCGGTCTTGCAAAAAAAGTTGGTCGTGTTTCTAAAAGTAAAGTTATAACGATTATATTTATTGTTAGGCACAATTCCTCCCGAATTCACTGCACTTGCAGAGAGATAAGTTTGGTTTTTCTCCGAACCAGTAGATAGCGTTACAGTTTCAGTTGTTACGATACCCGTGCGTAAATAGTGTTCTCTTGGATTATAACCATAAGAGTTTGTTTCGTTTAAACGCTTTCCCCAGCTCTTATCTACCACCGCTACTTCACTAACAGACGAGCCTGTGCCGTAACGATTTTGAAATTCTGGCAAACGAAAAGCATTTAAAAATTCCGTATTTTGCGAGAGTGTAACCTCTGTTTTGCCCACTTTTCCTTTTTTAGTGGTAATAACAATGGCACCATTAGCTGCTCTACTACCATACAAAGCAGCTGCGGCAGCACCTGTAAGTACGGTCATATTGTCGATATCTTCAGGGTTAATATCGGCAATAGCCTCAGTTGTTCCGTTAGATTCAGAGCCCTTTCCGCCTTCATCACCTAAGTTAAAACATAGGAACACCATCAATAACATAAAGTGCATTGCTTGATTGTTCAATGGCTTTTAGCACCACGCATAACCACTTTAGAAGCACCACCTACACCCGAAGATGAAGTGTTTGATGTTTACACCTGCTACTTTTCCTGCTAACGAGTTAATAAAGTTGGCGTCTTTATTCCTTACCAAATCATCGCTCGACACTTGTTGAACGTTGTAGCTCAACGCTTTTTGAGCGCGTTTAATACCTAATGCTGTTACAACAACTTCGGTTAATTGTTTCGACTCGGGCTGTAAACGAACCTGTAAAACGGCTCCTTCTTTAGCCTTTAACTCTTGGGTTTGGTAGCCTATATACGACACAACAATCACAGAACCCTCAGGCACTTTTAATGAAAAGTTACCGTCCATGTTTGTAACTGTTCCTAATTGAGAACCTTTCAACTTAACTGTTGCGCCAATAACTGGCTGTCCTGCTTCGTCTATTACAGACCCCGTAACCTGTTTTTGCATTCCTTGAAGAACTGTTTCGGCAACTTTACTCTCGTTAGCTGAGATGTGTTGCACCATCAATCCACTCTGAATGCCTAAAAGGAAACATAATGTAAAAATTTGTTTCTTAGGTTTAGACATGATTTTTTTGTTTTTTTAGTTATACTTATTTTTATTATTTGTCAAACGTTAAGGTCTATCGTTTTATATCTATCGTTGTAGACTTTTTAATCCACTTCTTAGGTCGTTTTTGCTATAAACAGAATACTATAAAAAGTATAAAGCCGTGAAAATAAGGGCAATACACCCATTTATAAACTTCTTGTTCACATATTTGTCAAAAAGGCAACTGTTAGTAATAAATATATAATGGCTCTTCATTATGAGCCTACGTAGACAATTATAAGACGACAATAAACTTTAAGTGGGTAGTAAAGAATAACACTTTTTTTATTAAAAAGATAAAATTTAATGCGTCTACCCTTTATAAATAAAGAGTTTTACCAATCGGTTTTACAACGTGTTGTCTTGCAAAATAAAAAAACATTTTCTACGCTATTATATTATATATAATGTGTAAACAACACATCTATCTCTATTTTTTTACACTGTTATCACATTATAAATGGGCAACAAAACATATAGGGAAAGGAGCGAAAAAAGAAATAACTTGCGTTGTTCTTCTTACATGTTGAAGCATAACCGACAAGTTGAAGCGAACAATAAAACAAGGAAACGATTGATAAAGCAAAAAGAGGTTAACGGTAGAAATATTATTTGCTATTTTACAACGTTCGTCAAATAGAAAAAAACGATAGCTTTATTTTTTTACGTTTTTGTTTGTTTTGCTAATGCCCCAAAAACACCTTATTTTTGCGCTATTTTTTTACCTCTTCTTTGCGCATCACATTTGCCATTTGTAAAACAAACAGCTATACCCTTATTGTTTCATTAAAAACCTTTTAAAGCGGTGTTTTTTAGCTAAAAACACGCAAAAGCTTAGGGTTTAGCATGCAATACATAAGAGTTTACCACTTAAAACACAAGAGTTTAGGGTGCCAATACATCGTGTTTTTCACCCTAAACTCTAAGCTTTTGCATGCTAACACACCATTTATTGCATTGAAACATCTTTCGTCTCTACAATTGTAAAAACCTATGAGTTTGCATTCTACAAACAAGAAAAACAAACAAAAAACACACCGCTTTTTTTGCCCTTAAAAAACACTGTAAAAGCTTAGCTATTTTTTTCTAAAAACAGAAAAAAATAAATGTAACAAAAACGCTCACAAAAAACACCGCTTTTTAGTCCACTTTTTTTCAATCGCTTTTTAAAGTGTTTTTTTATAAATAAACAACTCATAAAAAAAGCTCTTCACCAACATTGTTTTTTTGTTTTAAGGCAACAATCATAAAGGTTTACCTAATTCCCAGAAAGCCACTGCCGATGCAGCAGCCACATTTAACGAGTCAACCTCATGATACATAGGAATTTTAACCACATAATCAGCCTCATCAATCACCGTTTGTTCCAATCCATCTCCTTCTGTTCCCATCACAATAGCTAAACGTTGCTCAGCTTTTTAAACGCTCATCATTAAGCGAAACACTTCTGTTTGTTAGTGCCATTGCTGCTGTTTTAAAGCCATATTGCTTTAAAGAAGAAACGCTATTGTTTAGCCATGTCCACGGAAGAAGAAAGACAGAACCCATAGAAACTCTAACGGCACGACGATTAAAGGGGTCGCATGAAGAAGGAGTTAACAACACTCCATCTATTCCTAAAAGCAGCTGCTGAACGAAAAAATAGCCCCTATATTGGTGGTATCTACTACCCCATCAATCACCACTAAACGCTTAGCGTTGTTGCAAACGCTTTCTACTGTTGGAAGAATGGGACGTTTCATAGCGCACAACACACCACGTGTTAAAACATAACCCGTTAGGGTTTGCTAACATTTCTCTTGCTCCCGTGTAAACCACAATGTCGTTACATTGGTTGATAATGTCTGCTGCATCTCCCTCAATATGCTTCTCTTCGCACAACAAAGCCACAGGTTCAAAAGCCTTGTTTTAGTGCCACTTTTATCACTTTCGGACTTTCAGCAATAAACAATCCCTGCTCTTTATGCAACTTATTGCGCAACTGTGCTTCGGTTAAAGCATGAAAAACGGCTATTCGGGGGTCGTTTAACGAAGTTATTTTAACAACATTCATAACAACAAAAGAAAAAAATTTTGAAATAAAAAAAGAGGGAATTATTCAACCAATAACCCCTCGTTAAAAAGAATAAAAAATAAACCTTATTCAGGTGTTTATTGCAAATTTTTGAGGCGCGATAAGACCCATTTTTTTGTAGCCTTTTTGCGTGAGCAATGCATCAACGCCTCTCGTCTCGTTAGGCACCACATTATCTAATACCGCCTGTTTAAGTGCTTGCTTTAATAAGCCCACCTCTCGTCCTTGTGGCAAATTAAACATAGCCATAATCTCATTACCATCTATACATGGTTGCAACAAACGTTTGTAATCGCGCTGTTTTTAAATCGTCTATTTTCTCTCTCACGATACGAAAATTATCTAAAAAGCGTTGCTTTCTCATCGAGTTTTTAGTGGTGATATCGGCTTCGCATAGCGTCATTAAATCGTCAATATCATCGCCCGCATCGTTAATTAAACGTCGCACAGCACTATCGGTAACCACATCTTCTGCTATAACAATGGGTCTCATGTGCAAGTCAACCAAGTTTTGTACATACTTCATCTTAGCATCTAATGGTTGTTTTTAAGCGTCGAAAAAAATGTTAGGAACCATCTTTTGCACCAATGTAATTATGGTTATGAAACGTCCAACCCACTAACGGTTCCCATCGTTTACTACGAGGTTTGCCAATGTCGTGGAATAGCGCACTCCATCTTAACCACAAGTTATTAGTGTGTTTAGAGATATTATCTACCACCTCAAGCGTGTGATAAAAGTTGTTTTTATGCGCCTTTCCGTTGCGTGTTTCTACAACATCTAATTCGCATAACTCAGGTAAAACAAGCTGCAAGAGTCCACATCTATACAAGTCGATAAAGCCTTTACTGGGTGTAGCACTTAGCATAATTTTGTTTAATTCGTCGCTAATTCTTTCTCCAGAAATAATCTTTATCCGCTCAGCATTTCGTTGTAGAGCCTCGAATGTTTCGTCTTCAATAAAAAAATTAAGTTGAGTTGCAAACCTAATACACCTCATCATACGCAACGGATCATCAGAGAAAGTGATGTCAGGGTCGAGCGGTGTGCGAATAATTCCATCTTCTAAGTCTTCAACACCATAGAAAGGGTCTACCAATTCACCAAATCTTTCTTTATTAAGGCATATCGCCATAGCGTTAATAGTAAAGTCTCTTCGGTTTTGGTCATCTTCTAATGTGCCGTCTTCTACTATTGGTTTACGCGAATTACGTTGATAGCTTTCACGTCTTGCACCAACAAATTCCACTTCAATGTCTTTATATTTCACTTGTGCAGTGCCGAAATTGCGGAAAAACAGATAAGTGTGCGCCACGTCCAAGCATATCTTTTAAAGTTTCAGCAACACTTATTCCACTTCCAACCACCACTACATCAATATCTTTTGAGGGACGTTCTAAAAAATAAATCTCTAACATATCCTCCCACCACATAGCATTCTAAAGAAAGCTTATCGGCAGCTTCTCCTATTTGGTGAAAAATCTTTTTATCTAATAAGTCTGCCAAATCGGCATCAGAAAGATGTCTCATTATATGTAAATTCTTCTTAATATCTATGCAAAGATACATAAAAAAATAACAAGTTGAAAGGTTGAGTAAAGCAGATTTTTTTGCTATTTTTGTAGTTATGAAGAACATGGGTTTATGCCTTATAGGCTTTGGTGTTATGCTCGTCTTGTACCTTACATAAGGACGAGAAAAAGCAAGCTATTGTATGCTAAAATAGACTCTCTTTATCAACATAAATGCTATAAAGAGGCGTTAGATTCTATTAGTTTGCTACGAAAAAATATCCTAATGCCATAGAAGAGCGCAGAAAAAGCACTCGCTATTTGGCAACAATCATCGCTCAAAAATGGCTCAGTTAGAGTTAATGCAAACCGACTCTGCCTTGCAAACCATGCCCTATATGCAAGCACAAGCTACGTCTTTATTACAAAAACAAGTTAAAGGTGAAAGAAGATTCGCTTAAAAGCACGTTTCGATGCTATGTGTGCTGTGGTGAGAATGATAAGAAAAAAAGAATGAAAAACTAATTAAAAACGGTTTAGTTTGTATAACTCAATCGAATTGTTTACTTTTTGCAATTGAAAAAGAAACAAACACGACCTTGCACGGCAAGAACATATAGGTTTGAGTTCTATTTTTTTGCTTTACAAACATGGAAAAAACTAACAACAGAACAACAATTTCAAGACGTCATGCGCAATTGTCGTGATTTGTTTGAAAAGAAATTACAAGACTATGGGGCGTCATGGCGCATTCTTCGTCCCTCATCGCTAACCGACCAACTCTTTATTAAGGCTAAACGTATTCGTTCTTTAGAAGTGAAAAAAAGGAGTCATGGATAAACGAAGGAATTCTACCAGAGTATGTTGCACTCGTTAATTATGGCATTGTTGGGTTAATACAGCTTAGTCTTGGTTTTTCAGACACTGTGGATATTAACAATGAAACGGCACTTTCTTTGTATGATAAGTTTGCTAACACTGCGCTAACACTTATGATAAAGAAGAACCACGACTATGATGAAGCATGGCGAGAGATGCGTGTTAGTAGTTATACCGACCTTATTTTAACCAAACTTCAACGCATAAAAAGAGATTGAAAAATAGTGATGGTGAAACGTTAGTCTCTGAAGGAATAGACTCTAACTACATGGACATTATTAACTATTCTGTATTCGGTGTCATTAAACTTGGTGAATAGTTTAAAAAACAATAGTTGTGAATGTGTGCCGATTGATATTGGCATTTACATTTATTTTTTCGGGATATGTAAAGGCAATAGACCCTCTGGGAACTCAATATAAATTGCAAGAATATCTTGAAAATACCCCTTTTCATCTCTTAACAAACCATTGGTTCACGCTATCGGCATCGGTTTTATTATCTACAATAGAGTTCTCATTAGGGCATTTTTTTCTACTGTTTGTTGTGCGTCGTAAACAAACAGCAAGAGCGATATTTGTTATCATGATTGTCATGACGGCTTTCACTTTATACACCTATTTGTATAATCCTATTAGCGATTGTGGTTGCTTTGGCGATGCCATAAAGCTGTCTAACACTCAAACTCTCTTAAAGAATATCGTTTTATTGCCATGCGCTTTTGTGGTAAGTTATGGTCATGAACGAATGATTCGCTTTATTTCTAAGAATAACAGATGGATTTTAGTGAATTATACGCTCATCTTTATTCTTTTTCAAGTGCTTATTCCTTATATTATTTACCCTTATTCGATTTTCGTCCGTTTAGCATTGGTAGTAATATAAACGAAAAAAATGAGTATTCCGAAAGGAGCTAAACAACCTAAATTTGAAACCTCTTTCATCTTAGAAAAGAATGGATTGCAAAAAGAATTCACGTTAAATAACTATCCAGATAGCACATGGACGTTTATAGATTCTAAGACTATACAAACCGAAGAGGGGTATATTCCACCCATACACGACTTTTCTATTGAAACAAAAGACGGTGAAGATATTACACAAAGCATACTTCAAAACGAGAAATACACCTTCATTTTAGTTTCTCCTTACATTGAACAAGCCGACGAAGCATCGTTTGGCGACATTGATAAGCTATACGAATATGCCTTAGAATATGGTTATCCGTTTTTATTGTCTTACAGCAAGTGGCGAAAAAAAGGTATCAACATTTGGCGCGATATCACTGAGTGCTGAATATCCTTTTTGTCAAACAGATGCAACCACATTAAAGACCATTATTCGCAGTAACCCTGGGTTTGTTACTACTTAAAAAAAGGAACAATTATCAACAAATGGAGTTGCCACGATTTACCAAAAAGACAACGATTTAAAAAGGAAAAAAATAGAGCAAACAAACTTAATAAAAGCACAACCACAAGACATAACCACTAAAACCACAAAAACTCATTTTATGGTTTTTTTCTGTCCGTTAATATTGCTTTGTATTGCCGACAGACTTTTGGGCTTGGACGCGTTGGGTGAAAGAAAAAGAACAATCAAACTTTTTTTATAACAAACTTTTTAAAAAGAAAAATAAACATGAGAAAGAAAAATTGTAGCAGGTAATTGGAAAATGAATATGAACCTGCAAGATGGTTTAGCATTAGCTAAAGGATTAAATGATGCACTTACAGCAGATAAAACCTAACTGCGATGTAGTTATTTTGTACACCATTTATTCACTTAGCTCTGCAGCAACAATCCTTGACAAAAAAACATTATAGGACTTGGTGCTGAAAACTGTGCCGATAAGGAAAAAAAGGTGCTTATACAGGTGAGATTTCTGCAGAAATGGTTAAGAGTACGGGTGCAAACTATGTTATTCTTGGTCACTCTGAACGTCGTCAATACTATGGAGAAACACCAGAAATATTGAAAGAAAAAAACTCTTTTAGCACTTAAAAAAACAACCTTAAAGTGATTTTCTGTATAGGAGAAACACTCGAAGAAAGAGAGGCTAACAAGCAAAATGAAGTAGTGAAAGCACAACTCGAAGGTTCTGTTTTCAACCTTACAGCAGAAGAATTTGCAAACGTTATCGTAGCTTATGAACCAATATGGGCTATCGGTACAGGTAAAACTGCTACTGCTGAACAAGCAGAAGAGATACATGCTTTCATTCGTTCTGCTATCGCTGAAAAGTATGGAAACGAAGTTGCAGAAAACACCTCTATTCTTTATGGTGGTAGCTGCAAAAGCTTCTAACGCTCCTGAACTATTCTCTAAAAACCAACATTGATGGTGGTTTAATTGGTGGTGCAGCACTTAAAGTGGAAGATTTCAAGGGTATTATCGACGCTTGGAAGAAGTAATTACACTACATTATATCAGGCAAACAGGCTTAAAAGGCTTGTTTGCCTAACTTTTTTTTATAGGTATAAACCAATTATATATAAGGGTGAAAGATTTTTAAAAAAACTGTTTTTTTATAACCTTTTTGCTATGTTTTTATAACATAACAATGCAGGCGCAAACCTTTACCGAGCAAGTGCAACAACGTAAAAATAACGAAGGTGTTGTTACTATTGTGCAGAGTAAAGACATTAACGACTTGGTGAATGGCACAAAACAAACAGCTAATTCTGCCACCACAACAAGTGTAGCAACACCAAAAAGCCTTCGACAACTGCCGATGTGCCTACCACTAAGGCTACAACTGCCACGCCTACACACAGCACAGAGCAAGAAGAAGTAAAAACACACACAACAAAACAAACCAGACTCAAGTGCTAAAAAAAGAAACCATTGCCAAAGAAATAGAAAAAGCCGAACAGGAGCAGAGCAAAACGATAAAGATTTTGACATACCTGTTATAGATATGCGCAAAAAGGTAATGGTAAACAGTTACAAAGTGAATGGTTACCGTGTACAAGTGTTTGCGGGTGGAAACTCAAGAGTTGACCGACAAAAAGGCTGAAAAACATTGGTAACAAACTAAAAATGGAGTTCCCCACTGAGCCTATTTATGTACATTTTTTTATTCGCCAAGATGGATTTGTAGAATGGGAAACTATCGCTCTTACGAAGAAGCAAACAAGATGTTAAAACAAATTCAGCGAATGGGTTACAAGCAAGCATGCTTAGTTCAAGGAAAAATAACCATACAATATTAAGATGGAAGACACGAAAACAGCAACGAAAAACATTGCTCAACAATTAGAAAAGCATTACAAAGACATCTTAAACCTTCTCGTAAACGAGAGCTCACAAAGAAGGTCTTGAACAAACACCGCTAAGAGTTGCTCAAACCATGATTGAGCTAACAAGAGGCTATAACCAAGATGCCGTAGCCGAATTGCAAAAGAGGTGCTTTTTGCAGAAGAGCATCAAAAAAATGATTGTAGTGCAAAAAACATTCCGTTCTTTTTCTATGTGCGAACATCATCTTGTGCCTTTCTTTGGAAAGGTTCACATAGCCTATATTCCCAATAAAGAGATTACAGGTTTCAGTAAATTTGCCAAGGTGGTAGACATTTATTCTCACCGTTTTTCAGGTGCAAGAAAGGCTCACTCACCAAATTATGGAGTGCATACAGCAAGCATTAAACCCGTTAGGTGTAATGGTATATATCACTGCTGAGCACATGTGTATGCAAATGAGAGGCGACGAAACACAAGGAGCTATTGTTTCTACAACCGACTATTGCGGTACTTTTTAACGATGCACTTTTGCGTAACGAGTTTATCAATATGATTGCACAAACCACACCTTCTAAATAAAAACGCTTTTACATTAACAAAACAACATATAAAACGATGAAATTTATTTCGTGGAACGTTAACGGACTAAGAGCCTGTGTTACCAAGGGCTTTGAAGATATTTTTAAGAATTTAGATGCCGACTTTTTGTTTACAAGAAACAAAAATGCAACACGGACAGTTAGATCTTCAGTTTGAAGGATACACTTCTTATTGGAATTATGCCGAAAAGAAGGGCTATTCTGGTACAGCTATTTACAGTAAACACAAACCTATAAATGTTTCATATGGTATAGGGTGTGGAACAACACGACCATGAAGGACGTGTAGTTACATTAGAGTTCGACTCGTTTTTCCTCGTTACCGTGTACACACCTAACACACAAGACGAGCTAAAACGCTTAGATTATAGAATGCAATGGGAAACTGATTTTCAGGCTTATCTTAAAACATTAGACGCGAAAAAACCTGTTATTGTGTGTGGAGATATGAATGTTGCACACCAAGAAATAGACCTTAAAAACCCTAAAACGAACCGCAGAAACGCTGGTTTTACCGACGAAGAGCGCGAAAAAATGACGCAATTGCTTAACAGTGGCTTTGTAGATACGTTTCGTTTTCTATACCCTGAAACCATTACTTACAGTTGGTGGTCGTACAGATTTAAGGCAAGAGAAAAGAATACGGGCTGGCGTATAGATTATTTCTTAACATCTGAACGCTTAAAAAGACAAGATAACGGAAGCTAAAAAATACATACCGATATTTTTGGGAAGCGACCATTGTCCTGTTGAATTAGACCTCGATTTGTAAATACACATACCACTTTTTATACTTTAACAGATTACCACTTTTGTGAAAACACCAAAGTGGTAATCTGTTTTTTTGCACTTTTTTGTTAACACCCATCTTGTTTATCACTTATATTTCTCTTTTTTTATTTACCACAAGAAAGAGAAACAGTAAAAAGCCTCAAACACATTTTTGCGCTATTTTTTTAGCCACTTTTTTTAAAACAGAAACTACCAAAGGTAGAAATATGGCAATTAAAAAGAATGTTGATGAACAAAAAGCCCATTAAAAACCATGTTTTTTTGCTCTTTTTGCTGCAATAGCTTAGGTTTTACCTGCTAAAAAGATAAGAGTTTAAGGGCTAAAACATAAGCTATTAGAGGGTAAAACACCATGTTTTGCATGCCAAAAACCTTAGCTTTTAGTACCTAATAAACCATTTATTACATTTTTAAAGAGTTACATTATAGAAAAAGTAAAAACCTATATGTTTTGTAAAACACCTTTGTTTTTTTTACACAAAAAAACAAGCGCAAAAACAGTGGCAAATAGTAGGGTGAATATCCCTTTTTCACGCTAAAACGCGAATAAGAAATGTAACAAAAACACTCACAAAAAAACAGAAAGAAAAAAACATAAAAATAAAATCCATAAGAGTGCAACTCATCGTTGTCTTCTTATGGATTAACTATCTTTACTTTTTTTAACACATCGCCCCTACTCTTGCGTGTGCAAATGGTTTTGGCGTTTAACAAACCATTAAACCAGTTTTATGCCATTATTGATAAGCACAATAAGACGTTGTTTATACAAATCTCCCACAGCTTTTTTTAAACACCTTTTTACTCACTCCAAAGCGGTTATAAATGTCTTCTGCATCGCTTTTGTCGTATAAATCGCAATAACCATTATTGTTTTTTTAAGTAAGTCAACAACGTTTCTGCAAAGTCAAGTGTTTGTTGTCTGCCTTGTTGTTGCAAAGCCACATCTACCTTATTATCTTCTCTTATGTTAGCCACATACGCCGTTTTATGTTCTCCAAGATATAACCTTTGAAACACCTGATTAAGATATATTAGTCCAGAAAACTCGTTTTCGATAATCACTTTATAACCTAAATCGGTTCGTTGCCATAACAACACGTCCACTTTATCTCCCACTTTATGCGGAAAAAGGCTCGTTAGATAAGTGCTTTTCTATCTTAGCCGAGGCAGCAATACGATAGCTTTTCATCGTCTATATACACATACACCATGTGTTTTTCTCCCACATTCATGCGCTTTTTTTTGTTCGCGAAAAGGGGCAAAAAAAGGTCTTTCATTAAGCCCCATTTAAGGAACGCTCCATACTCATTAACCCATGCCACTTCTAACAAAGCAAACTCTCCTACCTTTACAAACGGCGTTTCGGTGGTAGCAATAGGTCGTTCGTCTTGGTCTAAATAAATAAACACATTTAGTGTGTCGCCTATCTTTGCGTCCTTAGGGGCATAGCGTGTAGGCAACAATATTTCGCCAGCTGCACCACCATCGAGATACAATCCAAAGTCGACAGCTTTCACAACGGTTAGTAAGTTATAATCTCCTAATTTTAGTTTGTTCATGTTTTTATAATCTTATTAAGTATCACTAAATGCTTTCAAGCTCGTTAGCAATGGGTTTGTCATTTTGTTTTTTTGTGCAAACACCTCTTGTTCTATAAGTCCATCTTTAAGGTGAATCGTTCTGTCGGTGATGCTTGCTAAATCGTTATCGTGCGTAACAATAACGAATGTTTGACCAAATTTATCTCTTAAATCGAAAAAAACAATCGGTGTAGTTCTTCTTTATTTTTAGAATCTAAACTGCCACTGGGTTCATCGGCGAAGATAACATCTGGCTGATTCATTAACGCACGCGCCACCGCTACACGTTGTTTTTCTCCTCCCGATAGTTCGTTAGGTTTGTGGTTAGCCCTATCTTCTAAACCCATAAAAGCTAATAGCTCTTGCGCGCGTTGCTTAGCTTCTTTCTTTGAAACTCCTGCTATAAAGGCAGGAATCATGATGTTTTCTATTGCCGAAAACTCGGGCAATAGCTGATGAAACTGAAACACAAAAACCAATGTGTTTATTGCGAAATGCACTCAGTTTACTATCGCTTAAAGTGTGTACGGCAGTGTTTGCTATTGTAATAGACCCTTGCGTAGCTTTTATCGAGCGTACCCATTATTTGCAAAAGGGTGGTTTTTTTCCTGCTCCACTGGGGCCTACAATGCTCACCACTTCTCCTTTGTTAATAGTTAAATCTATACCTTTTAGCACTTCTAAGCTACCAAAAACTCTTATGAATATTTTTTTAATTTCTATCATAACCAACTAATGTTTTTACGTTAATTTTTCTTCTTAACCACTTGCCCACAGCTCTGTAAGCACTTTTGTTCTTCAATGTGTTTAGGCTGAGCAAAGGTCATTTGGTCTAACTCATAACCATACTGGTCGGGGAATACAATTAAAAAGGTTTTTACCACGAAAATGCGTTTCTATTTCTTCGGGTAACCGTTCCTGAGCATTCTTATAAGAAACTGTTCCTGTTCGAGCTGTAATAATTACAAACAAATTGTCTTCGTGAATAGACGACGCTAAACGAGGCATCATGTTCCAATGTGGCATGTCTTTATATTCTACACGCAAGTGGGCATGATGTTTTTGATTGTATCGGGTAATGCGTTCGAGTGTGTCGTAACGTGCATGAAACTGTATTTTGCAATCAAGATGTTCTGCCATACGTGTTAATCGCTCAAGCCAACGCTTAAAAACCGGGTTCATATTGTGCGCGTGAAGGCACTGCCACTTGTATGGTTCTCAAAGTGTTTAAAGGGTGTTCGATGCGTGCCATGATGATTTGACAGTTTAAACCATTAAACAAACTCTGATGAAATGCACCCCAAAACTTTTCCGACACTTCTCTGTGGGTGTGCATTCCTATGATAATCTCTGAGGCTCTAAACTCTTGGTAGGCGTGTTTTATTCCGTTAGCAATGTTTGCTGCCACTCTAACTTGCGTTATTACATTCACATCTACTGCCGAAAGCATCTTTCGATAGCTTATCGAGAAGTCGCTTTCCCTTTGCTTGATTAACATTTATATCTGCATCATCGTAAACTACATTAAGTGCCATTAGCTCTCTATTGAGTTTCTTACTGCGTAAAAAGAAGTGCCAAAGCTAACAAGTTTTCGGCTGTTTCTGGATATTTAACAGGTATCAATATGCGCTCATCATCTTCTTCTTTATCTTCTTCCCAATGAGAGTCGGTGTCGCTCATCATCATTTTTTTAGAAACCGACTGTGTAACGATGGAAGCAAAAACACAAGTGATTAAAATCATAATAACAACACCGTTTAACACACTATTTGTTACAACAGGCTCTGAACTATTAGGGCATTACAATGTTTAACCCTACTAACAACATGGCAATAGACCCTGCTGCATGAGCCGAAGACAAACCAAACATCATGGTAGCCGAATGCTTTGGCAATTTAAACACTTTGCTTGCTAACCACGCAGCCATAGCTTTTCCGAGTGTACCAAAGAACACTAACGAGGCAGTTATGGCTATAACAAAAGGTTCGTGATAAAGAATTGAAATGTTAATAAGCATACCTACGCTTATTAAGAAATAGGGAATGAAGAGCGCATTACCAATAAATTCGAGTCGATTCATTAAAGGCGATACCCCCGGAATGTATCTGTTAAGAATCAATCCCGCAAGAAATGCTCCAAAAATGCCTTCTAAACCAATGGCTTGAGATAGTGCTGCACTTAAAAACATAACAGCCATTACGAAGATAAACTGCATGACTGAGTCGCTATAACTTCGTAAAAACCAACGTGCTAAACGAGGTATAAGGAACGTAACTCCTGCACAAAAAAACAATAAACTTTAATAAAAAAAGAAGCCCCCAAAACCACACATCGGATGTGCCATTGCTTGACGATACTATGGTTGCCAACACTAACAAAAGCCAACAAAAGAGATATCATAGTAGAGCCAACTGTGAGTGTTACGGCTGGTTTTCGCTGTAAACCAAACCTACTAACCACTGGATAAGCAATGAGAGTGTGAGAAGACATGATACAACTTAATAGCAATGAAGCGATTATGTTGCAACCTAATAAATATAAAGAGGTGTAAAATGTGAGGATAAACGGAAACAAAAAGGTTAATAAACCAAAGATAAGAAAGCGTGAAATGTTTTTTTTCATGCCTTCAACATCCATTTCTAAGGCTGCCAAAAACAATATGTAATACAATCCTACCTTACCAAACAACTCAAAAGAGGCATCTCTTTCCAGCAAATTCAGTCCATATTTTCCGACTAAAAACACCTGCTAACACCATTCCAACAATATGCGGTATGCGCAGTTTACCCATCACAATAGGTGCAAAAAGAATAATCATTAACACCACAAAGAATGTCCATGTAGGGTCTGTTATCGGTAAATAATGGTGTATAGTAGATGTAAAAGGCATCATATAAATAACAAATAATATTGCAAAGGTGCAAAAAAAATATCACATTAGCTTATAAATTAAGATAAAAAGCGTATTTTTTTGCACATAACAATACGTTAAAAAAATTAAAGAATAATAGTTTATGAAAGTAGCAATAGTAGGTGTGAGTGGAGCCGTAGGACAAGAGTTTCTTAGAATTTTAGACGAAAGAAACTTTCCCATAGATGAGCTGTTTTTGTTTGGTTCAAAACGCTCGGCAGGAACTCATTATACCTTTCGTGGAACTTCTTACGAAGTGAAATTACTACAACATAACGACGACTTTAAGGGCATAGACGTTGCCTTTGTATCGGCAGGAGGTGGCACTGCATTAGAATATGCCTCAACCATTACGAAACACGGAACAGTTATGATAGACAATTCGAGTGCTTTCAGAATGGATAACGAAGTGCCATTAGTGGTTCCAGAATGCAACGCTAAAGATGCATTAGTTCGTCCTAAAGGCATCATTGCCAACCCTAATTGCACCACAATAATGATGGTTGTTGCATTAAAACCTATCGAATGTTTATCGCATATCAAGCGCATTAAAGTGTCAAGTTATCAAAGTGCGAGTGGTGCAGGTGCTGAGCTATGGCTGAACTACAAACTCAATACACACAACTGCAAAACAATGAAGAGGTAACGGTTAAGAAATTCCCTCACCAATTGGCATATAACGTCATTCCACAAGTTGACGTATTTACCGAAAATGGCTACACAAAAGAGGAAATGAAGATGTTTTACGAAACACAAAAGATTATGCACAGCGATGTAAAATGCTCTGCAACATGTGTAAGAGTAAGCACTCTTCGTTCACACTCTGAAAGCGTTTGGATTGAAACAGAAGAGCCTTTAAGCATAGAACAGGTGCGCAATGCTATTGCAAATGCAGAAGGTTGCACGCTACAAGACGATGTAAACAATGGTATTTACCCACTTCCTTTACACACAGCTGGTAAAGATGATGTGTATATTGGTCGTATTCGTAAAGACATTTCACACGACAATGGCATTACATTGTGGCTCTCTGGTGACCAAATTCGTAAAGGGCTGCGCTTAATGCGGTGCAAATAGCAGAGTATTTAATAAAAAGAAAAGGCAATATAATTCTTGATTTTTCATATAATAATATTTTTTTGTTTTTGAATTGAGAAGGTTCTTTGTTTTGCAACAAAGAACCTTCTTATCTTATAAAGCTTTCTTCTTCCCTTAATATCATTACAGATGATAGACTTGCTCTTAAAAGCAATATCTACCATCTTTTATGGTTAAAACTTTGAGCTGTTTTGCTCTCAAAAAGCCTATTTTTATTCTTCAGTAGCTTTCTTTCTAACTACTCTCTTACGCTTTGGTTTATCGTCAGTTAGTGTCGCATCTGTCTTAACACCAGCCAAATCTGGGTCTATCATGATACGTCCACAGTATTCACAAACAATCACTTTCTTGTGCATCTTAATGTCTAACTGTCTCTGAGGTGGTATTTTTATTGAAACAACCACCACATGCATCACGCTGAACATAAACAATACCTAAGCCATTGCGTGCATTTTTTTCTGATACGTTTAAAGCTTGAAAGAAGTCGACTCTCAATCTTTGTCTCGAGTTCGGCAATCTTTTTCGTGTAGTTTCTCTTCTTCTTCACGTGTTTCTTGAATAATTTCATTCAACTCACCACGCTTGTGTTTGAGGTCTGCTTGTCGCTCTTTAATGTTTTCTCTACCCTCTTCTAAGGCACGAGTCTTTTCTTCTATCTTTATAAGAGCTTCTTTTATCTTCTTTTCGCACAACTCTATTTCCAAGCTTTGGAACTCAATTTCTTTGGTCAAAGTATCGTATTCACGATTATTCTTTACATCATTCAACTGTGTTTGATAACGTTCAATGCTCTTTTGAGCTTGATCCATGTCCACACGTTTTTTTGTGTTACAGCGTTCTGAAAATCGCGTATGTCTTGCTGAATCTTATCTGTTCTAAGTGTTAAACCAGCAATTTCGTCTTCTAAGTCTTGTACCTCTAAAGGCAATTCACCACGAAGAGCCTTCTTTTCGTCAACCTCAGACAAGGTGGTTTGTAACTGATAAAGCGTTTTAAGCTTTTCTTCAACCGATAATTCCATTGAATCTTTCTTTTGCCATATTATAAATATATTATTGGATCTCGTATTTGTTTCTGCAATGTAGCAAGGCACTTCACTGCAATGTTTGTTTAATATTTGTTGAAATACTTCTGTGGTATATTGCTCACTTTGATAGTGTCCCATCACTGCTATTTGTATCTTTTGCTCCCAATCAAAGTAATCGTGATAGTGCATTTCGCCTGTTATAAAAGCATCGGCTCCTGCTTTCACTGCGTCATTTAACATGAAAGAGCCTGACCCTCCACAAATGGCTACACGAGAAATAGAACGTTTTAATAACTCATTACACTGTAAACAATCTACATTAAACGTGTGTTTTAACAGCATAACAAAGTCGGTTGATGACATTGGTTCTACAAAATTACCCATCACACCCGATGCTCCTACCATTCCATTCACTTCTTTCTTTGCACCTAAAAACTGTACATTTTGTAAAGATAGCTTTTCGGCTATTTTGAAATTCACCCCATTTTGCGCATTATCGAGATTGGTATGCATCGCCACAATTGCTATATTGTTTTGTATAGCCTTATAAACAATGCGCTGAACAAAGGTATCTTCACTAACACGAGAGAGCTTATGAAATATTAGAGGATGATGCGCAATAACCATATTGCACCCCTTTTTCATTGCCTCATCTACCACTTTTTCGGTAACATCTAAACACAATAATGCCCCTGATACTTCCGTTTCTGTCAATCCAACTTGCAAACCAGAGTTATCGAAACTCTCTTGTAAGGGCAGAGGCGAAAAATTGTTCAAGGGCAAGAACTACGTCTTTAACTTTCACGTATGTATGATTTTATGAAATGCAAATATAATATTTTATCTTTATACATTATTTATATAGTCTTGTTTTTTTGTGTTTTTTTAATAAAAAAACATCAGTCTACAAAAACACCTTATATATTTAATAAGGAGAAAAGAGGTGTTAGTGTAGAAAGAAAAAACGCACCTCTTTTTAAAGAGATGCGCTATTCTTTTTATGCACTAAAACGTTTTGCTGCTCGAATAAGATGTCGTGCATTCGACACTAATTCTTGTGTTTCTTGCAAAGCATTTAAATATAACAATGATATATTTAAGTTGTTTTCGTCGTGATGAATTTTTGTCTTGTAGTGCATGACGGATATTAGATATATCCACTTTTTAGTTCGTTTCCATATACTAAAAATCTTGTCGCTATTAGTAAAGTCGTTATTTTTTTATACTTTGTTCTATCATTTCTAATAACGCATCTGTGCGTTGCACGATAGGCAAATATTCGTCAACAAAAATCTTTAGGAAGAGGATTAAAGTTGTTATCTACATGTTCCAAGATAGGTTCCGACATACGTCTTAAACCATAAAGAAGTTGAGTTATACTGTTTGTACTTAAATAAAAACCATGTGTTTTTCTCAACTGCTTGCAGACGATCTCATCTTTCTCATCACCAAAAATCTCTTTCTTTCGATAACGTTTCCACATCTTTTTGTGTCTTTTAATAGTACACTTGCTGCTTTAATATCTTTCACATGGTCGTTCATCAATCCGCTTGTAACGCCTTTAAACATATTTCTACTTGCTTGTAAAAAGCTCACTTCGGTTTCTTGACAATGCTGTAATAAAAGGTTCCATGTTTCAGTTTCGTCTCTCGAATTTATCATCTGACGGAATAACACATCTACATTTTCAGCTTGTGCTTGTCGTTTTTAAAATCGTTTATTATTACCAATTAAAAATAAAAATAATAAGCACTATAACCGCCACCATTGCTAAAAAGCCTCCTACATTATTAAGACTTGCAATAAGAAAAGCCATGATAAAAGCAGCACCCGCTGTGATAAACCAACCTCCAATCACAGTTATTACGCCCGTAATTCTATACACTGCTGTTTCTCTTCCCCATGCTCTATCCGCTAAAGAAGAACCCATTGCCACCATAAATGCTACATAAGTGGTTGAAAGAGGCAACTGAAAAGAGGTTCCGATAGTAATAAGAAGACCTGCAAGAACAAGGTTTACACTTGCACGCACTAAGTCGAAAGCTCCTTCGTTATCGTCTATATCGTCTTTATTAAATCTACTATCAACCCAATTTGCTATGGGTTGTGGCACATATTTCACTACTTTCGCACTAAAATTAAGTACGCTTCTCACCGTTAATCGTGCTATCTTTGAAGATGAAAACACCTCTTCGTTTTCGTTTTGGCTACTTAAGTTGATTGTATTTTGCACCACTTGTTGCGCTTTTTTTAGAAGTGCAAATAGCAAAAGTCATAATCAATCCAGCTCCAATAAGATACCATTGCACGCCCGGAAGAGTAGAAGGTTGTGCTAAGATATTCATAAAATAAGAAGAAGCAGCTACATTATCGCCTTGTTTATAAAAGTCTAAAAAGCCTTCTAATCCTGCCAATGGAACGCCAATAAAGTTCACTAAGTCGTTTCCAGCGAAAGCCATTGCAAGCGAGAAGGTACCAAACAAAATAATAATCTTAAAGATATTCACCTTAAAAAAAGTGCAAACATTGCACTAAAAATGATTGAGGTAAGGAATGAATAGCCAAACAATTGAGCTGGATTTTCGCTTACATAAGTGCCAATACCACTTTCTTTCATGAATGGAGCATTACGTAATCCAGTTGTAAGGAGAAAGAATAAGATGAGAGCGATAGAGAATCCACCATACAAAACCAATGGTATATTTACTGTGTTTCTTATAGTTAAAAAGTAAAAAAATAACACGAGTTAACCACATCACCACTAATCCAAAGACAAAAAGCAATAGCAACCGATAAGAAGATACCGAATATAACTGTGAGTGCTTTATCTGTGTTTATAAGTTCTGAATAACGTAATCCATCGTTTATAATATATTTAAATGCCAAGGCAGTAGAGCCTCCTATAAGTCCAAAAAAACCATAGAAACGGTAGTAGAAGTAGGCATTCCTAAGGTATTAAATATATCCAATAAAATTACATCGGTGGCACATACTGCCAGAAACACACACATAACATCTGCAAAAAGTGTAATGGGTGGGTTGCAGAATACCATTTCGAGCGATATCCATCATACCACTTGATGTAGCAGCACCTATGAAAAATACCCACAGCAGCAATACCTAAAAATGGTTTTTAAACTTAGCTGCTCTTGCGCCAACAGCTGGTGAAAGAAAGTTTACTGCATCGTTTGCAACACCCACACTTAGGTCGAATATTGCTAAAAATAAGTAGGAAACCAAGAACTACTAAGTAGAGAGTATCCATGAAAAAATGTTATTATTTAATACTTTAAAAAAATTATATTTCGGGAGCAAAGATAAGTGTAAAGAATTAAAAAAACGAACTTTTTTTGTCGTTTTTATTAGCTCAAAAAACTTTTTTTATGCCTTGTTAAGACTCTAAACCTTTACAACAAACACTTACAATCATCTTTTTACTGTAGTAAAACACCATTTATTAAAGGTTACATAAAAGAGCTCACTAAAAAAGATTACCTTTGCACCCATTAAACATATAGTTTTGTAAAATTAAAAACAAATGAAAAAAACTAATAAATACCCCTTTATATGGGGCTTTTTGTTGTGGCATTATTAGCTTTATGTATCACTTTTTTTAGCTCAATTGCCTTTCTTTGAGAGTATAAAACTTAGTGCTATTGCTCTTGGTGTAGTAGTAGGTATGCTTTTAGCCAATAGCCTTCGTCCGCTATTCCCTAACGAATGGAATGGTGGTTTAGCATTAGCAAGTAAACATTTCTTGCGCACTGGTATTGTTCTTTATGGTTTTAAGTTGACTCTTAACTCGCTATTTGTGATGGGAGCTAAAGCTGTTATGATTGATTGTATTATTGTTTGTGGCACATTGCTTTTTGGGTAATGCAATAGGACGTTGGTTAAAGTTAGATAAAGACGAACGTTTACTCATTTCATCGGGTAGTGCTATATGCGGAGCAGCTGCTGTTTTGGCAACAGAACCCGTGTTACAAGCACCTAAACACAAAACAGTGGTGGCAATAGCTACGGTGGTTTTGTTCGGAACACTCTCTATGTTTCTTTATCCTCTATTATATAGAATAGGTTTATTTCACAACTTTTCGGCAGAAGCCATTGGGGTTTATACGGGTTCTACCATACATGAAGTGGCTCATGTGTTAGGAGCTGGAACGGCAATGACACCTGAAATCACTGCAACAGCTACTATTACAAAGATGATTAGAGTGATGATGCTCGCACCTGTATTGCTCTTTTTAAGCGTAGTAATGCGTTCTGCCACTTCTACCAATAAAAAAGAAATGGGTTAAAAAGCATAACTGTGCCTTGGTTTGCATTCTACTTTATGGGCATTATTCTACTTAATTCTATGCTTACAAGTGTATCTCTATCGGGTGGCTGGAATATTTTTTACACCGAAATCACTAAGGTTATTAACACTATTGGCACCTTTGCACTCACCATGGCAATGACTTCTATTGGTTTAGATGCTACCTTTGCTAAGTTTAAACAATCAGGGTTACGCCCTTTCTTTTTAGCCTTTTTTTCTGTATATTTGGCTGGTTGTAGGTGGAAACATCTTAATTCAATTGTTCTACTAAGCCTTACCATCTACACATATTTATTATAAAAAGAAAAAACCGAAAAAGGGCTTTTTTTAAACAAACACGATATAATAAAAGACGAAAAAAATTAACGCTTTCTGTAATATTTTTATTTCAATCAATTTTAGCATTGAAACATAAACTTAAGAATAAACGAAATAAACTTTTTATTCCACTCATAATAAGCATTTTACATTTAATGTATAGGGTATGAATAGCAAAAAAATTTTTATTTCGTTTATTCAACAGAAAGAGTTGAGAACACAAATAAAAAGATAACAAAAAGCTACATTTTATTTGCAGGTTTCAAATATTTTACCTACCTTTGCATCGCAGTTGAGAGATTACTGCTTAATAAACATCGCGGAGTGGAGCAGTTGGTAGCTCGCCAGGCTCATAACCTGGAGGTCATACGTCTCGAGTCGTGTCTCCGCAACTACTACATAAAAGAGGAATAAACATTTAAGTTTGTTCCTCTTTTTTTCATATCCTATAATCAATTGTGTTTATAACTATTGTTGTTTAAATGAAAGACACGAATAAATGTGATTTATTAGTGCAAATAAAATAGCATTATCAACCTTCTTTTTATTGTGTTATTAAATAACATTTAAATGCTATTTCACCAACTTATAAATGACTTTAGTATCGCTTTTATCTTTCATCAATCAATTTATCTAATAAAAAACATAGCTCATTTGCATCTCACAAATTAGTTAATAAAAGTTTTACTCACAACATCTATTCCAATAAACAAGTATAAACAAATATACAAAAAAACAAACAAAAAAATCACGCTAAAACACATTTTTTACATTTTGTTTGTTTATTAAACATAAATACATATATTTGCAACGTAAACAGCAAACATTTAACAACAACACACATATATAAACAGTGTTTTATTTTACCGTTTTTTTACAAACAAATATTATATTGTATTATTAACTAAATAAATTAAACAGAGGAACAAAGAAACAAACAGTTATAGGTAAGATTTTAAAACCATTATTTATTGTCTACATGCTACTATTGTAGCAACAATCACCACATTTTATATCAATCATTATTTCAAACTTTGGGTTACACTCCTTTAAACCAATAACAAATATGAAAAATACATCATCTTCTTTTTCGCCTTTTACATTGGCGTTAGTTATGCCTATATCATCGGCATTTGCACAGAAAACAGACAGTATAGATGTTCCTGTAAAGCGACTAATGATTCACTTAGACACACATCTTTCTACACTAGATAAGACACTTCGTTACGGAAGTTATGGTTTAGGCTTTGATAGTTTCTTAGGTAAACACGTTTATTTAGGTGCCGACATGAGCAACCAAATTGAGGCTTTAAGAAATAATGGTATACATTTTAACTACCGAACAACACTCTTAGGTTTAGAATGTGGTTATCAATGGCAAAGCAAAGATAAAAGTTTAGACGATTTAAGGTTTGTGTTTAGCTTGCCTCTTAACCGCAACGAGTATCGTTATTTTTTGTACGAACTGGGCTATTATTCAACAGGTAATCAGGCATTTGGTGACTTTACATTAGGCGGTGGCATTCGTTTTTTCGATTCACGAAATAAGAATTATAAAGACAAGTGGGGTGTTTTCTTAACTCTTGGCTACACCATTGCTTTTGATATGCCTAAATTTTTAAGCAATAAACACAAGAAATAAGAAAAACAAAGAAACAAGAAATAAAAAACAAAACATTTTTATTTACATACCTAAAAAGCCATTTACAGAACACTTTTTATTTATTCTGTAAGTGGCTTTTTTTGTGTCAGCTAAACTGCAAAAACAAGCGGACAATGATTGCTTATTTTTGCTTGTTCTTCGGGAGTAAACCGATGCAATTGAGGATAATTTCTGTGTAAAAAGCGTTCTAAATGCTGAGGAACTTTTTGCCTTTAAGCTACCAAACAACACCTCTACCCCATTGTTTATTTCGCTTTCAAGAATAACATCTGTTTTTAGTAACCACATTATTATAATAAGGAGAAGCACCACTATTAAAACGCTCCTTGCACCCCTTTCATCAACTTATAAATAATCATTTTAGGCACAACCACATCTACTATCTTGTTTAACAAACAAGGCAGAAAGTCTCACGCTTGATGGGTTTTTCTATTGCAGGAGTGCCACAATAACGCCATAACCAAATTTCTTTTTCCGAGCAAACAACACTTTAAAAAAGTTAACCACCCCTCGGTGAATGGCTCTCAACTGCTTGTTTTGTGGAATTTTATCGAAAGGAAATACATCTATAAAAATGCCTTGATGCATCTTTTTATTTCGCTAAATGTTTCTTCTTTAAAAAAAGCGTTCCATTTTTTTCGTACCTTAGCAAAAATAATAAGGTGTTTTAGGGTCGGTTTCTACGCAAGAAAGGAAATATTGCGATTTTAAACACGTTGGTGCCAACTTTAAAAACCGTTCGTAATCTTTTTCGAGGCATACCTATATCAATGTCGTCGTCCCACGGCAAGATGCCATTATCATATAAAGCACCAATAGCAGTGCCACCTATTAAGAAATAACGAAGATTGTTTTTGCTCGCACACCCTTATGGTCTCTCCCAATATATCGTATAATTCTGTGTGCAAACGTGCCAACTCGTCGGGTGTATAGTTTCGTCTTGTTTTGTTCATTATCTTTATTTTTTCTTTATTTTTTGTAGCACAAACTGCACACATTCGCTCAATATTTGTGCCTTAGCTACATACATTATGCCCACATAAAGCACCATAGCACCAACAAGTCTACACAACAATAACCACACATACCCTTCTAATATATAGCGTAATGGCATACATAAACACAGCCACAAACAATGCCGTGAGCGCAAAAGGCAACACGTCTTTCAAAAAAGCACTTAGCTTATAACCCGTTATTTGCTTAGTAAAGAAATGCCAAACAAAAAGCCATAACACATTTATAAGCGCATATACCATCACCATGGTGCGTATGCCGTAACGCCAAATGCACACCATGGTAACAATTTGAACCAACCCTAAACCAAAAGTACACCAAAAATACACATCGCTACGTCCTTTGCTTATAAGCATATTCGATAGCAATGTAGCCAAAGGAACAGTGCTTCCGCTAATGCAAAGTATCTGAATAAGCCTTGCACTCTCTATCCATTTATCGGTAAGAGCTAACACAATAAATTCTTGCGACACCATTCCGAAACCCTAAGAGCAAAGGAAAGGTTACAAAAGAGGTGAAGCGCATGAGCTTTCGCAGTGCGTTTAACTGTCTGTTTTCGTTATCTCTTAAATCTACTAACACAGGTTGTGCCACTTGATTTATCATGTTTTGAACTAACGAAAAACACTTGTTATTCCATTGATATGCCTGATTATAGTTTCCTGTTTCGTGAGCCGTGAAATAATGACCAAGCAATATGTTTAACACATTGTTATTGATATGCGTGGTGATAGAAGTAGCTAATATTTTTGAAAGAAAAAAACGAAACATGCCCTTAATAGGTTCAAAACTGATGTTTTTAATAGTAGGTCTCCAAGGAGAATAGTGCCACACTAACACCGTATTTATAAAGACATAAACCAAGCCTTGTGTAGCTAACGACCAATAAGCCATGCCTTTATAAGCCATAAAAAGCTCCTGTTATGCTCGATAAAACAACGGCAACCATGCCCGATTTGGCTTGTTGTTTTGCCTTCATGTTTTTAAAGAGATAGGCAGATTGTGCCGTTCCAAACGAGGCAATAACAACACTTAAAAAAGCATATCTACAAAGGTTTACCACCTTTTCGTTATGATAATAATCGCCAATAAGTGGTGCCGAGAAAAAACAAAAAGCAGGTAAAGCGATATGCCCACATAATGTTAAACCAAAAAAACAGCATTATAATCGCGAGGCAAAGGGTTCTTTATATTAGATAAAGCAGTGGTAAAACCACTGTTTTGAAGCGTAGTGGCAATGAGCGAAAAGATGCTTATCATGGCCATCATGCCATAGTCTTCTGGCGACAACAACCTACCTAATATAATACCAAAGACCAGTCCCACGAGTTGTTGAACCATGTTGTTCATGCCTCCCCAAAACAGTCCTTTTGCCGTTTTTTCTTTCAGTGTAGCCACTCTTTAATTGTTTAAAAGGGTTTATATATTTATTCTTTATCACCCTAAAAACTATGGTTCAATACGTTAGGGCTATCGCACAAAATTACATTTTATCTACCTATAATCAAAGTTTTTTTGCCTACTTTTTGTCGTATGAAGGTATATTTTTATCACACACAAGATATTCAATACATTTTAAAAGCAAATAAAAACAAGATGCTTTTTCCACCCCATTTTTTTATATGGAGCCACTAAGTTTGAGGGGCATAATGTGCAAGTGGTGTGGCACAAAAAGCAAGTTGGGTTTAAGTAGGTTTCGCATGATTTTGCGCACCACTTGGCACATCTTAACTTGTTCCGAACGCTTCGATGCAGTGTATGCAACACACTATCAAGGTTTAGAACTTATTGTTTTTTTACGAGCATTAAAGCTATTCAGAAAGCCTCTCATTGTTTGGCATCATCAACCTATTATTCAATCGCCTTCAAAAGCTCGTAGACTATTGGCAAAAGCTTTTTCTACAAAGGCCTCGACCAATTGTTCTTTTTCTCTCAAAAAATTGGTGAACGATTCTATAAGAACTCGTCTTTTTTTCCTGCTCACAAAATGAATGTAGGGACATTGGGGAGCCGACCTTTCGTTTTACAACAAGGTGGTTATGCAAACCCAACGCACCACAGGTTTCATTTCTACGGGAAAGGAAATGAGAGATATGCCCACGCTTATTGCGGCTTTTAATGCTACAAACGAGCCGTTAAACATTTATATAAATAAGCAAAATGGCAATGTTCGTTATCACGATGTGTTTAGTTCGCTAACATTAAACAGCAATATTTGTTTAAACTATTCTAACAAACTCGACCCTTACGGCTTGGCTTTAGAGGTGAATAAAGCGCATTGTGTGGTTATTTGTTGCAAAGAAACAAAATACACAGTGGGCTTAACTACGGTGGTAGAAGCTCTTGCTATGGGTTTACCTATTATTTGTTCACGAAACCCGCAAATACCTATTGATGTTGAAAAAGAAAGATGTGGCATTGCAGTTGACTATTACGATGTAGATGGTTGGCAAAAGGCTATTACTTACATGGCTACCCATAAAGAGGAAGCTGCTAAGATGGGAGAACGTGGAAAACAATTGGCTAAATCGTTATATAATGACGAGCAATGTGCCAAAGAGGTGATAGAATGTTTTGGAGCTGGGTGTTAAAAGAAAAAAATAGTCTGAAAGACAATGGTGATAAAAAGACTAAAAAGGGGGTCTTATTTTGAATGTTTTTACGTCAAAAATAAGGCTCATTTTTTTTCAAATAAATGCAGTGCGTTATTTTCATAGTTTTGATGTAAGAAAATAACAAACAAGGTTATTAAACGTTCTTTTTAGCTAAAAAAACACGTAATAGCTTAGGGTTTACGTTGAAAAAAACATAAGAGTTTGGGGTACAATAGATAAGCTATTAGGGGGTAAAACACCATGTATTGCACGCTAAAACATAAGCTTTTGCAAGCTAATGGCTTGTTTGTTGTGGTTCAACATGTTTCGTTTTAGAAACTTAAAACCTATATGTTTTGCGTTTTTTTATCTCGTTTTTTTCTTCTTTTTAGGTTTAAAAAAATACAGAGTTATAGTGGTGTAGATAGGGGTATTTTTACGCTAAAAACGAGATTTTGAAATGTAACAAAAACGCTCACAAAAAATCAACGGCAAAAAGGGTGTTTATTAGGATATAAATTTCTACCCAACAAGCTCTGTGTTTTTCTATACAATGCAAACAAGTGGGGTTCTGCTCTATTTTATTACTTTTTAAGAATAAGAAAAAAATGTAATAACAAGGTGTTTGTTGGTAAAAAAATATAGGCAAAAGGTGTATAAAAACTGATAGATAAAAGCACAAAAACATCTACAAATGTTTGAAAGGTTTGTTGTTCGGTCTTTATTTTCTGTCGCTTTTTGCAAAAATAAAGATGCGAACTCCCAAAAACATTTGTAGATGTTCTTAAAAAGGCAAAAATTATAGTTTTATCTTTTTCGATACGAGCTTGATGACGTCCACCTTCAAACTCGGTATTAAGAAATTCTTCAATCATTCCTGCTGCTGTTTCTTCGTTTACATAACGTCCTGGCATCACTAACACATTAGCATCGTTGTGTAAACGTGTCATGTGTGCAATCTCAGGTATCCAACAAAGAGCTGCTCTAATGTGCTGATGTTTGTTTAAAGTCATGCTTATTCCTTCTCCACTACCACACACCGCAATTCCCAACGAAACCTCGTTTGCTTCTAATCCTTTTGCTAATGCGTGTCCAAAGTCGGGATAATCAACAGAATCTTCACTATGAGTTCCATAGTCTTTCACAGTAAATCCTTTTTTTCTATTAAGTATTTCTTTTGCAAATTCTTTAATAGCAAAACCAGCATGGTCACTTGCTAATCCTATTGTTTTAATATTCATATTTTTATAATGTTTAACGGTTTTTTTATGCCTAAAAAAGAGTGAGCAAATGCCGAAAGATAATCTCTAACGATATTTTTTTGCTCACTCTTTTTTTCTATAATATATAATGTATGTTTATGCTAAAAGTGCTTTCACTTGGTTGTAAACATTCTCTGCTGTAAATCCAAGTTTTTCGTTTAACACGGTGAAAGGTGCCGAATAACCGAACGAATCTAAGCCAAATACTTTTCCCATTGCTTCCCACTAATCCTTCAAGAGTTACAGGAAGTCCTGCTGTTAAACCAAATATTTTACTTCCTTTTGGTAGCACTTGTTCTTGATATTCTGCACTCTGACGGCGGAAAAGGCCTTCAGAAGGTACACTAACAATGCGCACTTTAACTCCATCTTTTTCGTAGAAGAACAGCTCCAGCCTCAAGTGTAGACACCTCAGAACCCGATGCTAACAAGATAACATCAAAGTTTTTCATCAGAATTACCCACAACATAAGCACCCTTTCTTGCTAACTCATAGTTGGTTCCCTCTGATAAATTATCTACATTTTGACGTGATAAAATGAGTGCAGTAGGCGTCTCCATGTTCTCCATAGCCATTTGCCAACAAACAGATGTCTCGTTTACATCGGCAGGACGGAACACTCTTACAGAGTCTTGTCCTTTGTGATTACGAAGCTTTTCCATAAGTCTTATCTGTGCTTCTTGCTCTACTGGCTCGTGAGTAGGTCCATCTTCTCCAACACGGAAAGCATCAGGTGACCAAATAAATTTAATCGGTACACGCATAAGAGCTGCCATTCTGATTGCAGGCTCTATGTAATCAGAGAATACAAAGAAAGTTCCACAAGCAGGAATAACGCCTCCATGTAAATACATACCAATGCACATGCAAGCCATAGTCAACTCACTTACGCCTGCTTGGAAGAACGCTCCAGTGAAATCTCCTCGTTCAATGTTGTGCGTATCCTTAAGAAATCCGTCTGTTTTATCAGAGTTACAAAGGTCAGCAGACGATACAATCATGTTCTTAACCTGCTCTGATAACACTCCTAAGCATGCAGCTGATGCCGCACGAGTTGGTCCATTAGGCTTTTTGAACCAAACCACTCCAATCCACTTTGGGGAGCATTTCCAGAGAACCACTCTTTCATTTTAAGTGCTTTTTTTCTGGGTTCTTTTCTGCCCATTGAGCCTCAATAGCGTGTCTTTCTGCAACGATTTTTGTTAATTCTTCTTTGCGTTTGCTGTATATCTCTTTTGTTTCGTCCCATATAACAAAAGGATTTTCAATATCACCACCTAAATTTTTAATGGTATTCACATAGGCATCACCTCCTAATGGAGCACCATGTGTGCGGAAATCTCCTTCATAACTGGTTCCATCTGCTTTGAGTGCACCCTTAGCCATGATAGTTTTTCCGATAATAAGTGTAGGACGTTCTGTTTCTTTATGCGCTTCATTAAGAGCTTGACGAATTTCATCTACATCGTTACCGTTTATCGTTAACACGTTCCAACCCCATGATTTGTATTTCATAGCAGTGTCTTCACGCATTACAATGTCGCAGTTTGTAGATAACTGAACATCGTTTGAATCGTAAAACATAATGAGATTATTCAATCCAAGCACACCTGCAAGACGTCCAGTGCCTTGAGATATCTCTTCTTGAATTCCTCCGTCAGAAATAAACGCATATATTTTATGTTGCATTACCTCATTTCCGAGTTGTGCAGCGAGGAACTTTTTGCGCCACAGCAGCACCTGCTGCGAACGTATGTCCTTGTCCTAAAGGACCTGAAGTGTTTTCTATTCCATGTTCAATATCACGCTCTGGATGTCCAGGAGTTATCGAATTCCATTGTCTAAAAGTTCTTTAAATCGTCAATAGAAAAACTTACCTTGCATCGCAAGAGCTGAATAAAGCATAGGCGACATGTGGCCTGGATCGAGATAAAAAAACGGTCTCTTCCTTCCCAAAAGGGATTGCTTGGGTCGTATATTAGATACTCTGCAAAGAGCACATTGATAAAATCCGCACCGCCCATAGCACCACCAGGATGACCTGATTTGGCTTTTTCTACCATAGCAGCTGTTAATAAACGGATGTTATCTGCCGCTTTATTCATAGATGTCTTTTTGGTTCATATTGTGTGTTTACGTTTTAATATGTTGCAAAAATTACTGTTTTATATTGATATTTACAACCTCTTATCAAGTTATTTTTTTGTTTAACCATTATATTGATATTGGTTATGTTTTATATTTAAAAATGTATTGAATTATAATCTTTTGCTATTTTATTTATAATGTGTAAGCACTTTTTTTGTGCTTTTTACACTTATTCTATAGATTTTATTAAGATATTAAATATAGTTTAAAGACTTATTTTAACATCTTCAAAAAGATTTATTTTTTTAGCAACAAACACCTTATTTTTTTATTTTTTTAATTGTTTATTCTTTCATTCAAAATTGCTGATAGAGTTTTTATACAATAGCTTTTCTTGATACATCGTAAAAAGTGAAAATAACGTACTAAAAATACGAGGTTTTTATTTGTCCAATTATAAATAAAGGTGTAATTTTTGCTTTTGTTTAAAGAAATAAAGGGATAACATCTAATTTTTTTATAGGTCGGTTATAAGTTTTTCTTTAACAATTTTATAATAAAAAAGAATTTTTTTAATTTATTTTTCAGATAAAGATGGCAATAAAAGTAGCTTTTTTTGATGCTAAATCTTACGACGAAGCATCGTTTAATGAGATAAACAAGAAGTTTGGTTTTGATATTCGTTATTATCAAGAGCATCTCACCTTAAAGACTGTGCCCTTAGCAAAGGGAGCTGACGTGGTTTGTATTTTCGTTAATGCAGAATGTAACGCAGAGGTTATAAATGAATTGGTAAAGAACGGTGTGAAATTAGTGGCTCTTCGTTGCGCTGGTTTCAACAATGTAGACCTTAAAGCTGCTAAAGATAAGATTAGCGTAGTGCGTGTTCCTGCTTATTCTCCACATGGTGTTGCAGAATATGCGGTATCTCTTATGCTTGCATTAAACCGTAAAATTTATCGTGCAGTGAACCGAACAAGAGAAGGAAACTTTGCGCTTAAAGGTTTATTAGGCTCTCGATATGTATGGCAAAAACAGCAGGTATTATTGGTATGGGACGCATTGCTAAGGAGCTTATTAAGATATTAAAAGGCTTTGGAATGCATGTTATGGCATACGACCTTTATCCAGATATGGAGTTTGCAAAGCAACATGATGTGCAAATTGTGTCGTTAGATGAGCTTTATGCGTCAAGCGATATTATTTCATTGCACTGTCCGCTCACACCCGAAACCACCTTTTTAATAAATAAGGATAGCATTGCTAAAATGAAAAAAGGCGTTATGATTATTAACACGGGTCGTGGAAAACTAATCAATACCGAAGACCTTATAGAAGGAGTACGTAGCAAACAGATTGGTTCTGCTGGTCTTGATGTGTACGAAGAAGAAAAGAATTACTTCTATGAGGACCGCAGTGACAAGATGATAGACGATGATGTATTAGCACGTTTATTATTGATGCCAAATGTAGTGTTAACCTCTCACCAAGCATTCTTCACTGCAGAAGCACTTCATAACATTGCTACTACAACATTAGAAAGCATTAAAGAGTTTGAAGAAGGAAAGACTTTAACAAACGAAGTGAAAGAACAATAAGAATGTTCTACACCACATAAAGCACAAAAACAGTGCATTAAACAAGATAAGGCGCATAAACAAGAATGTTTGTTTATGCGCTTTTTTTATTTATAACACAAGCCATCGCACACACATCAACCAACCATTTCCTACACACATATAAGTAGATAAAGAAAAAAAGGTTTAGCTTTCTGTATGAAAACCAAACCTTTTAGTGGTGGGCGTTGACGGATTCGAACCGCCGACCCTCTGCTTGTAAGGCAGATGCTCTAAACCAGCTGAGCTAAACGCCCTAAATCTTCCCCCTTTTAGCGAGTGCAAGATAGATAATTTATTTATAACTACAAAATAAAATCCCACTTTTTTTATAAAATATATATGAGTTAATAAAAAAGCCCCCATTTAGTGTAAAATTATTATCTTTGTATCTATAAATAAAATAAGCTATAAGAAAAAAAGTGTTTTTTTAATACTTTTTCTCAAAAGCACAAGTAAAAAAACATAACATTAAATTAACAACAATGGAAAAAAAGTAGTTAGTGGTATTCGCCCAACAGGTAACCTACACTTGGGCAATTATTATGGTGCAGTGAAGAGTTTTATAGAAATGCAGAACGATTATGATTGTATGTTCTTCATCGCCGACTGGCATTCGCTCACTACTTCACCAAAGCCTGAAGATATACAACGTAGCGCTCGAACCATATTAGCTGAGTATTTAGCTTGCGGTATCAATCCTGATAAGGCTCCAATATATGTACAAAGCGACGTAAAAAGAAACGCTCTGAATTGTATTTATACTTAAATATGAACACCTATATAGGGAGAGTTAGGACGTGTAACTACCTTTAAAGAAAAAGGCAAGAAAGCAACCAGACAACGTGAACGCAGGACTTTTTACCTACCCAACACTGATGGCTGCCGACATTCTTCAGCATCGAGCAGTGCGTGTTCCAGTAGGAAAAGACCAAGAACAGAACATGGAAATGGCACGTAAATGCGCACGACGATTTAATAATATATATGGTGTTGACTTCTTTCCTGAACCAAAAAACTTTTATTTTAACGCTCAAGCAGTGAAAATTCCGGGACTTGATGGAAGTGGAAAGATGGGAAAAAGCGAAGGCAACTGCATTTATTTACACGACGACGACAAAAACCATTACAAAAAGTGATGAAAGCTGTTACCGATAGTGGTCCTCAATCGCTTAACAGTGTGAGCTCTGATGTGATTGAAAACCTATTCACTTTTTTTAAGAATTGCCTCTTCGGAAGACACCTACAACTACTTTGATGAGAAATGGAACGATATGTCTATTCGTTATGGAGACCTTAAAAAGCAAATTGCGCAAGACCTTTGTGCGGTGATTGCTCCTATCCGTGAACGCATAGAAGAGTATAAAGCAAACACCGACTTACTAAATAAAATTGCTGAAAGGGGTGCAGATGCTGCTCGAGAAAGTGCATCGGCTACACTGAATGAAGTGCGTAAAATTATTGGTTTTAAACCTTTTTAAACTACAAACGTTTATAACATAAAGCCAAAAAGGCAATGGGCAAAGGCTCATTGCCTTTTTTGTGTGATGATAAAAAGAAAAGTTTACAAGTAGTATTCCTTATTTTTTTCGGTGCAATTGTGTCGCTAAAAAATCGTATTTCTACCCTCTTTTCAATTTTTTTACGGAGAATGTTTTTAACCACGCGCTTATTTCTTTTTTTATAAAGCATTGATAAGCCATAAAAAACACCATTTATAACATAAAAAACCTGCAAAAACACAAGAGTTTAGCACGCAATAGATAGTGTTTTATGTGCTAAAAACACAAGGGTTTAGGGTGCAATAGTTAAGAGTTTTCACCACAAACTCTTAGCTTTTTAAGGCTAAAAGCTCATTTGTTTGCTCTTAATTACTTGCATTCTACGCAAATAAAACCTATATGTTTTGGTGTTTTATGCCTTATTTTTTCTCTTTTTTCACCACAAACAAGGGGTATATAGCCAGCTCCATAGCCTCTTTTTTTACGCTAAAACAGATTTTTGAAATGTAACAAAAACGCTCACAAAAAAATTAAGCTAAAATGCGCAAAAAGTAGACCTAAACACAATGTTATATATGCGTTAAAAAGGTCAGAACTCACTATTCACTTGTAAAGAAAGGCAATAAGGGCGACATAAAGGGGGTGATTTGCCGTGCAATAGGTTCATTGTTATAACCTAATCTGATAGTAGATGTAGCCACAACAATGCGTTTTTTTGGCTCTCGATAAGGCTACATAAAACTTTCGTGCGTCTTCCATTACCTGCTCATTGTCGTCTTTATGAAAGAAATTAGGGTATCTTCCTTCTACCGCATCATACACAATTACATTGTCAAACTCTAATCCTTTTTGCTTTATGAATGGTGCTTATAAACACCCTTTCGCGCATAATTTTACTACCACAAAGGTCAGATTCTTTCAATGTATTTATGCTTGCTAAATGCGTTTGCAGTTCGCTTGCCAAACAATGGTGTTGCGTTTCGGTTATCATTTCTTGTTCTAAAAAAAGCTAAACACATAATGCAGTTTGGGCAAATGGTTTATCAATCCGTCTGCCTTTAACAAGTGGTAAAAAACGTTGCAATTCTGCCACTAATAACGAACCCGTTTCGTTTTGCTTCTTATCATATAAACGTTGTAGCGCTTGTTCGTAAATGGTTGCATAGCATTTTTGCTAACACGGCTTGTTTATGCACCACCTTTTTACGCTCTAAAAACGCACGTTGCTCAGGCAATTTATGCACTGCTTGGTTGTAACAATAGTTCACTAAGCTGATGGTTGCTAACACATCGGCATCGGCTAAATGAGTGTTTTCGCCTTCTAAACCAAACTGTTCGAGCAAATGTTTTAGCTTATAAGATTGTAGCGAGGGTTGAACAAGTTTGATAAGTTTAAGACTATCGAAACAAATGGCATTCTGTTCGTGCAATATCGCTGACGGAAGATAACGAGAAAGATTGTTACGCAACATTTGATAATCGTAGGTTGCGTTATGAGCAAGCAACATGCTATCGCCCACAAACGCCAGAAACTGTTGCAATGCCTCGTGGGGTTCGCACAAAGTGTGGTGCTTTATAGCCTCAACAAGCGGGTTTTCTATGTTTCCTAACATAGCAGGAATAGGCTTAGAGGTACGAATAAACACCTCAAATTGTCCTCCTTCTACCCTCTTTCCGTTACGAATTTTCACCGCAGCTATTTGCACTATGTCGTCTTCTAACACGTTTAAACCTGTTGTTTCAGTGTCAAAAATAACAAGTTCTTTTGTATTATACACCTCTACAAACCGCTCTAAATAGGTTGGAAGATGAGGTTTGAGCAAGTCGGTAGGTGCTATTCCATTCTGAAAGAGTGCGGTTATAAACTTTTGGCAAGTGGCATTTGTTTCAAAAATGTGTAGCCCTTTAAGTAGTCTTGCCCACGCAAGAAAATTAAATTCGTTATCAATAATTCCTAAATGTGCCAATAATAGCTTCACTTCTTTCGTACTAAAAAGGTCTTCTCCCGACACTTTAAAATGAGGAATGTTTGCATTTTGCAATTCTAAACTTAAAGCATCGGCATCGTTATTGGCATTAACAACAATGGCAGTGGTGTCTGTTTCGCTTTGTTTTAACAACTGCTGAACATATTCGCACACGTTTCTTTTCTCATCGTCTATCGTTCCACTGGTTAATAAAACCCTTGCATTTTGGGGCTGTTCGCTATGGTTGTTGGTGTTAGGCAGATATTCTTTGTTTATATGCAACACGTTTTCGGCATAAGCATTGAATACCTCTAACAAGTAATTAGGCGAACGATGATTGGTGCTAAGACGATAAATGGCGTTTTTACACTGCTCTTTTAAATGGTCTAAGGTGGTGAGTTTTGCGCCCATAAACGAGAATATGGCTTGTTGCTCATCGCCCTAAATACAATAGGTTTACATTGTTTTCTGCCGTTAACTTATGGATAATAGCCAACTGAAGTGGGTTAAGGTCTTGCACTTCGTCTACTTGTATCCAACTATAACGTTTGTATTTCGTTTCGGTTTCTTGTGTTAATGCGTCGTAGGTGTATAACAATAGGTCTTCAAAGTCGAGCAGTCGGTGTTCTTTTTTATAACTATGATAATAAAAAGCCGCACTCATTTTCGTTAAAAAAGCAAACACTTGCTGATAAGCCGATTGTGGGTATTGAGCTGTTTGCAATAGGGTTACATAGTGTTCGTTATGCTCAAAAATGTGTATTAGCGTTTCTCCATTCATCAATAGATTGTGGTGGTTACACAAAGTGCGAAAAGCTAATAAGTCGATAGGTGTGAAACAGTCGGCATGAAGTCGCAATTCTTTGGGGTGTTGGTGCTTTATTTGGTGCATAAGAGCAGACAACTGAATGCAAGAAGCATATTCTTTTCGGCGATGATAGTTGGCAAAAAAACAGCTCCTTCATCTTCTTGAAAAATAGTTAGAAAGAATGCTCATGGCGTCTTCATCGTCTATCACTGATATACCAACAGGCACCAACTGATAGTCGAAAAAGAAACTTAGAACAAAAACCGATGCACGTTTCCTACGAATAAATGGCTTAATGGTTCGCTATCGATATGCGTTTGTATGCGGTCTAACATTCCACGAGCAGCCCTATTGGTGAATGTTAAACACAACATGTCTTCGCAACTTATACCTTCTGAAAGGGCTTTCTTTATGCGCTCAGTGAGTATCTGTGTTTTGCCACAACCCGGTGGTGCTAACACTAAATGGTGTCCTTGAGTGAGATTGATTACCGTCTGTTGTTGTTCATCAGGTACAAAAATAGGTGATAAAGTGGTAGAAGACATAACGCAAAAACGAAGAACGTGGAATAAAAAAAGTCGTGTCTTTAGTTGCAAAGCTTGGCTCTACACGTTAAAGACACGACTAATAAGGGATTTATTTTTCAAATATTAACTCACCAAAGAAAGGTGGACAATGGAAATCGGGGCGTGGAAGAGAAATGAAATTCCAAGATAAGAAGTGAGGTTTAGGCAACTTATCGCCACATTTATAGAAGTTTCCTTTAATTGTTTTACCCTCTAATGAGCTAATGTTGTGCTTAAAGAACACGGTGAAAGGTATAACAAGAGCCATCTCCCACTGAGCTGGTGCAGACTTAATGTTAAAGGGTTGGTCTCCTAAAGACGACCATCGCTTGATGTTTCTCACAACTCCTACGGGTGCATGAACACGTCCTTCACGCTCAGCACCATAACCCACAAGCACAGTCCCTATACAGTTTGCTTTCTATATTATAATAGGTTCCGTCGTTCTCAGGCGAACAAAAAAACTCACAACACGCATCTTCCCACACACGTCCGTTATCTTCTTCGGCTAAAGCACGCACATCTTCTTCGTTCACTTGGTAGTGAATAAGAATGTCGGTATTGGTGTATGCTATCCTAAAAGACACCTTAGGAGCATAAGGAAAGTCTTCTTTCCAATTTACACAATCTATTTTTTTCAAACGCAATGTGTTGCTCGTTAAAAAGCGCAGGAATGTCTTTTGCGTTAATGTTAGACACCTGCAAGTGCTTAATATTTAACTGTTTCATGGTAGATTGATAGTTATTTGTTTCTACATTGTTTAATAAATGCTTCCATGTGGGCTTTATTTTTCTGCACGCTTTCATATAAAGCACGCTGATTATTAGCACGCACAAGGTTGTGATTGTCGTACTTTGTCTTGAAATAAACATCTCCGTTAATGTAATCTGTCAAAAATCTTACGCACTGCATAAATGGAAATAAAGCCACAGCATAGGGCAGATTGTCTACTTCTATGTCGGTTAAAAAAACTCTCCAGCACTTTCTAAATAACCCTTAGTAAAGGCCTCAAAAAAATAGACGAATTAAAAGCCTACTTTGGTTAAATCAGGGGTCGTCTTCTGCTGTAAAGTTTGCTCCTGCTCGAAGAAAAATCGCCATAATCGGAGAAGATAAAACTTGGCATCACGGTGTCGAGGTCTATCACACAAAGAATATTTCCTGCTCATCAAAAAAAGCATATTGTTCACTTTTTGTGTCGCAATGGCATAAACGTTTGGGCAAAAGTCCTTGTCGGTAAAGGTCTTCGGCTTTACACATTTCTTTTGCATTCACTTTTATAAAACGCAAAAGACCTTGCACTTCATCAACTCGGTTTTTTGGATTTGCTTTGATAGCATCTTGCAATTGAGTCATTCTAAACTCCATATTGTGGAAGTTGGGAATGGTTTCTCCAAGCTTTTCGGGTACATCTACGAGCATTTTCTGAAAGTTTCCAAATGCTAAACCTGCATAATAAGCCGACTCGGGGTTAACTGCTTCTTTACTACAAGCATTAGGTATAAGCAATGACACTCTCCAATAGCGTCCTTGCTCATCGCAATAATAGGTTTTTCCGCTATGAGTTTGTATAAAAGTTAATACCTTTCTGTTTATATCTTGCTCACCTTTATTAGTTAATTTGGTACGAATATGAGAGGTAACCACCTCTATATTATGCTGTAACAAATCTACATCTTGAAAAAAACAGCGTTATTGATTCGTTGCAAAAACATAGTTGGGTGTGAGGCTCGATTGCGTTACAACCATGTAAGTGTCGTTTATCAATCCATTTCCCAAAGGCTCACTTCGCTCACTTCTCCGTCAATGATAAAGTGAGATAATATAGCATTAAAAATCTATCATATTGTTTCTGTTTATAAAGAAAAATAGAGGAATTAGCCCTCCACTACACATCTATTATAATATAAGATGTAAGTAGGTTTGCTAATTCCTCTAAACTAAAACCGTGTTATTAAAGAGGTTTATATTCTACAAAAGCTTCCATTGCTTCGTAACAAGCTAATCCCAACTTGTCGTAAAGAGCAGCTGTCGCGGTGTTACGAGCTCTGAACGTTGCCAGAATAAGCGTGCATCATTGCCTAAGAAAGGTGCACTTTCCATCTGCGAAGCGTGTTTTAAGATAGCATTACGCTTAGATCAGAGCTCTTCTGGGCTCATTGGAACACACATTTCGATGTTTTCTATTTCCCATTCTGCCCACGCTCCACGATACATCCACACTCTACAATCTTCTAACCACTTAGCTCCTGCATTCTTGCTTTCGTCTATTGCAGCAAAAACTGCATTCGTACACTTTCTATGAGTTCCGTGTGGGTCTGCTAAATCACCTGCTACATAAATCTGATGTGGTTGCACTTTTTCTAATAAGTCTTGTACAATACGCACATCTTTCTCACCCATTTCTAACTTTTCGATAGTTCCTGATTCGTAGAAAGGTAAGTCGAGGAAGTGTACATGGTCAAGTGGAATATCATTATAAGTAGACGCTGTACGCGCTTCTCCACGTCGAATAAGTCCTTTTATCGTAAGAATATCGCGCGTATCCATGTCTCCTTCCTTTTTATTAGCAAGGAATTGTTTTATTTCTTGATACTTTTCGCTGATAACAGTGTCTTTACTATCGGCAAAAAGTTGGTTAAATCCGTTAATAAAGTGCATGAAACGTGTCACTTCTTCATCTCCAACAGCGATATTACCCGAAGTTTGGAAGGCTACATGAACATCATGTCCTTGTTGAACTAAGCGTCTTAATGTTCCTCCCATAGAGATAACATCATCGTCAGGGTGTGGAGAAAAGACGATAACTCGTTTGGGATATGGGTTTGCTCTTTCAGGTCTGTTGGTATCATCGGCATTTGGTTTTGCCACCAGGCCAGCCTGTAATAGTGTGTTGAAGGTCGTTGAATACTTTAATATTAGCATTATATGCAGAGCCATAAAGTGCCAACAATTCACTTAAACCATTTTCGTTATAATCTTTATTGGTGAGCTTTAAAGATAGGTTTATCTGTTTTTAAGCATAACCAAACCAAAAGCAGAACGAACTAATTTATCTGTCCATTTACAAGCAGCAACAAGCCATGGGTGAACAATACGTGTGAGTTGTCCTGCTGCAGCGAGGTCTACAACTACCTTAGCAGCATTATGTGTTTGCAAGAAAGATGCAGGAACAGAGTCGGACATCTTACCTTCTACAGCTTGACGGATAATATCTGCCTTTTCTTCTCCCCATGCAGTAATAAAAACTTTACGAGCAGATAAGATTGTTTCTACACCCATTGTAATAGAACAAGGTGGCACTTGTTCGTTTACACCAAAGCTCATAGACATTTCTTCACGAGAAGTTGCATCTACAAGGATAAGACGTGTAGCAGAAGTAAGTCCACTTCCGGGTTCATTAGACGCCATATTACCTTTACGACCGATACCCAATACAACAATATCGAGGCCACCTAAGCTCTTAATCTTATCTTCATAAGTGCGACAATAATCGTACACTTCTTCTTGAGAGATAGTGCCATCGGGCGCAAAGATGTTCTTTTCTTCAATATCAATATGGTCTAAGAAGCGAACTTTTAATTGGTTTAAAGTGCTATTTTGTGAGTCTTTATTCAATGGAAAATACTCATAAGCATTAAACACCACAACATTTTTAAAGCTCAAACCTTCTTCTTTATGACGACGAATAAGCTCTGTAAATACAGGAGTGAGCGACAATCCTGTACCAAAACCAAGTACACAGTTCTTACCTTCCTTGTATTTTAGCTTTATTTCGTGTTCTATTACATCAGCAATACTTACTGCTCCACGTTCTACTGAAGGGAATATATCAGTAGAAATCTTTTCTAATCGTGTTCTTTCTGAGCGTTCTACAGCTGTTCTTGGATTGTAGAATTCTTCTGGAACATTATTTAACGCTATTTGAGAACATAAATCTAAACGCATATTATTTCCTTTCTATATCTTTAAAAATATTTGTATGTACCCACTTTAAGTTCGTCTGTAGCGGGCTTCATCACAAACAATAATACCATGTTTGTGCATTTGTAGCGCGCTAATAGTCCACATTTGCGTTACAGCACCTTCTACTGCAGCCTGTAAAAGCACGAGCCTTATTGTGTCCGTTTACCATGATAAGCACTTCTTTAGCATCTAAAACGGTTCCTACACCCACTGTTAATGCGTTTTTTTAGGTACCTTGTTTACATCGTTATCAAAGAAGCGAGAGTTAGCGATAATAGTGTCGCTTGTGAGTGTTTTGATACGAGTTCTTGAGCTAAGAGATGAGCATGGTTCGTTAAAGGCGATGTGTCCGTCGGGACCAATACCACCTAAGAACAAGTCAACTCCACCTGCTTGGCGAATCATCTCTTCGTATTTTTCGCATTCAGCGTCAAGGTTTTCAGCGTTACCATTTAAAAATATGAATGTTTTCTTTAGGACAGTCGATGTGATTAAATAAGTTTGTTGCCATAAAAGAGTGGTAGCTTTCGGGATGTTCTTCGGGAAGTCCTACATATTCATCCATATTAAATGTTACCACATTTTTAAAAAGAAACACGACCTTCTTTATAGGCTTTTACAAGTTCTTTATACATTCCCATAGGAGAAGAACCAGTAGGAAGACCCAAAAACAAACTTGCGTTCTGCCGTAGGTTTAAAGTCGTTAATGCGTTTAATAACATGCTCTGCTGCCCATTTAGACAGCGAGTCGTAGTCTTTTTTTCTATAATTAGTCTCATTGTATATTTTTAATATATTAGTTAAATGTATTTGCTATGTTTCAATACACTCCCCTATTTGTCGTTTGTATCATGGCCATTTAGTGTTAGCATAAGCCACACTTGCCATTTTTTTAACAATTTTATTTTTTTCGACATTTACTATAATCTTCCGAGCTGTTTTAACCCACTAATACATCTTTTTTTCCTCCATAACATGTGCCACATTTCAACACATTTTTTTAAGGTTTTAAGCATGTTAATAACTTCTCAAAAGTTATTGTTATGGTTCGTTATATTGCCATACAAATATAGTTATATTTTTTTCGTTGCTCACAACATTACATCGCATTTTAGGCACTTTATTAGCAAAAAAATACCTACTCATGGGTATTGTTTTATATCAATTAAACAAAAACCCTTCATGTTGTTTCACATCTTATTCCGTTTTTAAATACAGCTTTTTCAGTCTATTTAGAACACTCGTCTGTTTCCTTCTTCTACCATTCTTTTGCACCTTATTTATATAGTCTTGGTTTTGCAATAGCTCATCTATATTAAGGTGAAGTCTATAACGCCAGTAGTGTCGAGGATTGGCTGGAACGTTTATTCGCTCTTTATTTGCATCGGATAAGCGAATGTTTTCGTCGATAGAAAGCCAATCTTGCAAACTTAAAACGCAAAGACATGAAGGAGAATTTAAATGATTTTGCACCACCATAGATGCTACATGTCCCGTAAGAGGATGTGGAGCAGCACCATACTGATATAAAACATGGTTATAATAGCATTGTGTTTGTTCTTCATTTTCGTCCCACCATTGGCGAAGAGTTGCCATATCGTGCGTACTAATAGTGCAAACACTGCGATAAGGATAATTTCTTACATTGCCAAAGCGTATGCCTGTGTCTTTAGGCATTGTTTCTATTTCTAAGCTAAACATTCTCAGTTGGTCCATCACATCTTTCACACAAGCAGGAACCATACCTAAGTCTTCGGCACAAACCAGCATATTTGTTGCTTGAACTAACAATGGCAACTTTTTAAGAGCTCTGTATCTCCAATGTCCTTCATTACGATGATAGAAATAATCGTCGTGAATTCGAGAGAAAGCATATTTGAGATGCGGTTCTAATCTATCGAATGCAATAGATTTATATCCCACTATTCGTGGGTGATAGTAGCCTTCTCTGTGCTTATCTTTCACAAATAGAACATTATTTAATAATATGTATAAGCCGTTTTCTATAGCTCTATCTTCGTCGTTAGTGGCATCTTTAAAGGCTTTTTCCACCTTTCGTTGGGTGTTATAATCTGGTTTTAATGTGTAATAATAACCATCTAAAGACATTAAATAGTTTTGCTTCACCTTTTTCTGATGACGCTCCAAACAACCAACCTAATTCGTGTTCTGCAATAACAGGTATTGTTAATAACGGTTCGTTTAGATAAAATCCTGCTTGCTCTATTTCGCCTTTCGACATGGCAATGGCTGGTGAGAATTGTCCCGACAAAGCGTCTACTGAGCTAATTGGAATATCCCAAATGCGGAAGAAACCTAATACATGGTCTATACGATAAGCATCGAAAAAGACACTCATGTGCGTAAAACGACGTCTCCACCACTCACAATTATCTTTTAACATCTCGTCCCAATTGTAAGTAGGGAAGCCCCAATTCTGTCCATTCACTGCAAAATCATCTGGTGGAGCACCAGCTTGTGAGTCTCTATGGAAATACTTTGGTTCCATCCAAACATCGCTTCCATGAGGATGAACACCTATAGGAATGTCTCCTTTAAGCACCACTTGTTTGCTTTGTGCATAGCGATGAGCCTCTTGCATTTGTGTAAATAGCAAATATTGCACATAATAATAGTATGCCACAGCTTTGTATTCTGCCGTTGAAGCAGTAGACAATGCTTTTCTTAATCTATCGTCCCAACGTTGTTGAGTTGGCCATTCATCGAAATTGCAAGTGCCGTTAGCATCTCTCAATGCGCAATATTGAGCATAAGGCACCAGCCAATGTTCGTTATCTTTGAAGAACACTTTGAACGAATCTGATGCTAACACTTCTTTTCCATTTTGCTTATAAAGTTCTGCTAAATAGTCGTTTTTAGCATTATTCACTGCCTCATAATCTATTTCCGACAGTTGGTTTAACTCTTTTTGCAAACGTTCGAAATGCGCTTTTTTAGTTTTATCGGTTAAAGCTGGTAGCGCATGTAAGCAAATATATTGTGGGTGAAGGGCAAAAAACGCTTACGCAACTATAAGGATAGCTGTCTAACCATGTGTGTGTAGCTGTGCTATCGTTAATAGGAAGAAGCTGTAAAACGCGCTGATGTGTAGCCGATACAAAGTCAATCATTTTCTTTAAATCGCCAAAATCTCCCACACCAAAGCTCTTTTCAGTTCTAAGTGAGAATAAAGGAACAGCTGTTCCAGCCAATTTTATATCGCAAAGTGCGAAGAATGCTTGAGTGTTGTGTAACACAATGCACTACATGATTAGGGATAATGGGCACTTCTAAGGTTCTGTTTTCACCTGTTTCCCACATCACCTCAGTAGGCTTTTTGGGGTTAATTGCTACAAACTTAAAGGTGATGGTGCTATCTTGTAAGGCAGAAGCATCTAAATCTATTGTCCATAAGTTTGTTTGGGTTTCGGTCATTAGCAACGCTTTTTTAGGTTGCCACTTACCTAAGCAACTTGTATCTCCTACGATTGCTAATTTATGATGTGTGCGCAATTGAGGTGCTCGCACACTTATACGAAGTGTAGACGCAAACGACGAAGGCATAAGACTTTGTTCGTGTCGTTGAATGATACACTGATTAAAAGCAGAAGTGTAAAGATATGTGTCGTAAGGCATATCGTTCCAACAATCGAACACATTATATTGTGTAGCACGACGGTTGTTTATCCACAGCAAATGTTTTTGTGTTTGCCATTCTGTATGCTTTTTCATACCCACCTTCTTCTATTACATATTCATAGATTAAACACTCTGTATCAATCTTCTCTAACACATCAATAGAGCCAAAACCAAAGCTCTCCGTTGTGGGTTTCGAGCGCATATTTATGACGTAGGAAAGGTTTTTTTATCCTTAAAATTCCATAGTTTTACAACTACCGATTCGCCCCATTGGGTACGATAGTTAATATAAAAGTTAAGTTGCATAGGCATGTTTTATAGTTTATTTAGGCATAAAATTACAAATAAAAAAATAAATAATAAGCATTTATACCTTATTATTTTATAAAAAAATAGCAAAAAAGAGATAATAAAAAGAAATGTGTTATTTGTTATTTTTGGCTACTTTTTACGCTTCACTTTTTTTGTTTTGAAAAAGTGACACGTGGTTTTTAGTTTGGCAAAGAAAATGGGTTATAAAATAGCTTTTTTTGTGTTTTTTTGTGCAAAAGCTTGTGTTTTAGGGTGCAATAGATAAGGGTTTACCCCCTAAAACATAAGGTATTGGTACTTAATAGATGGTATATTGTGTGCTAAACTCTAAGCTTTTTAAGGGGTAAAAAGACTATTTTTTTACTATTGTTGTTTGTTACATTATAGTGTTTTTAAAAAGCTATGGTTTTAGGTTTTACAAGTTGTTTTTTTATCTCTATAATAGAGGTTAATAAGTAGGTCGATAGGGTCTTTTTTTACGCTAAAATAGAAAAATTGAAATGTAACAAAAACGCTCACAAAAATTTAAGGCATCTACCATGTTTCTATCATTCGTTTGTTGATGATAGAATACATTCATCGCTGTTTGTTTATGAGTGTATTCTTCCTGTTCTTAATCTTTAATTTGCCCCCTTCGGGTCTTATTCGCTAAAAAAATAAGAAGTTTTTTTGTTTATACCATTATATATTTACCATTGTTGTTTTGTTTATTTAAGCTCCAATAATGGTGCGTGTAAGTCTATTTTTTTGGAGTAGCCATGCAAAGAATAGGCTACCACCAAAAACAAACCATGGTTGTGATAGCATAAAGGCAAACAAATGGTATATCTAAATGTAAGGGATAAACATATTGTCTAAAAAGAAAAAAATAAATATCCAGTGTATGAGATAAACACCAAAAGTTAACTGTGATATTTTTTTACAACTACTCTTTTGATACTTGTTAAGAAACTTACTTATAAAAAGACAAGGTAGAAAATTGCATCCAGAAAAACGCATTGGGCAACAACAAAAAAACAGAAAGATACCAAAAGTATTGATAAAAAAATTTAGCTCAAAAATTCATCTCCCTTAACAACTATTGGAACTAACCAAGCAAAAATAAAAAAAGATAAATAGAATAACGAGAGAACTTTGAGGCGTGATGACGCAAATGATAACCTAAAAAGGAAATAACCTACATAACCTGAAAAAAATAATAAAACATACTCCCACTTCCATATTCAATAGGTAAAAACCTATTAAACCAAGGCAATATAAGGGTTATTAACCATACAATAATATAAAAAAATGTTGCTGTTTTTTTGTGCTATTCTGCAACCATGATTGCAATATTGGCACGAGAAGATACAACCCAAGAAGCGGAAAAATAAACCATAAAGTAGGGTTATTTAATCGAAAAAAATAAAAAGAATAGGTATGAAACGATGTCCAAGATTGATGATATATAAATGTATAAAAAAACACCATATAAAAGTATTCCAAAAAGAATACGGGTAATACAATTTTTTTCGTAATATTCCAATAAAATAAGATTTATAGTCTTTTTATAGTATGAGTAAGTCGCAAAGTTTCTGAAAGCATAAAGAATAGACCTATGCAAGGAGCAGTGGCATAACTGGTTACAACTAACAATAAAGAGCTACTTTCATTACTATATGGTTGCGCATGCATCATAACAACCATGAAGCAAGCTACTATACGTAGAAAGTCTAAATTTAAATATCTTTGCATACAAACATAAGTTTTTTATATATAGAGTTATCGTGTTATATTATTTTATCTTTCTCCTTAAAAAGTTTCTTTATCGCCTTTAAAAATATCACCCTTCTATCTTTTTAAAGATAACCTAAACATGGCTTTAATGTTATCTACTCTGTTGTTTTCTCTATTTACATTGCCTTTTTCTTTTGTTGTAACGCATAAGTTCTATTTACATTAACAAAGAAATAGGAGTAGTATAACAAACAAGAAAGACAAATAACGCAAAAATCTTTTACTCCCTAAAAAAAGAAAAATACGACTTAACTATTATGGGATTTTTTTATTGTTTTAAAACGATAAAAAGTTTATTATCGTTTATTTTACAAAAGATAATAGTTTAAGACTTAAAACACGTTTCTTCTACATATAATATCCTTAAAAAGAAACATTTTTTTAGCTTAAATAGGCAACTTTCTCTTGCAGGTCTTTATTTCTTCTGCTTTTTTTCTATTAAGTTTTTTTCCTCTACACGGCTAATATTATAGCCACAATAGGTGCTAAATTTTAAATAAACAGACAAATAGATATAAAAGAAAAACATCCTACCTTTTCTAACTAAAAGAAAAAGTAGGATGCCATCAAATATTAATTTTAAATATTATGAATATTCACATATTATTCTGCAATTTGAACAGTAGCGCGACGGTTGAATTGAACTGGTGAAAGTTCGTTTACACCACCTTTAGCGTCTGTTTTGATGTTATCGCGGTTAACACCCATCTTAACAAGCTCGTTAGCAACTGTCTTAGCACGTTGTTCAGACAACCATTGGTTGTGGTTAGGCTTACCTGTTGCGCTATCAGCATAACCAGTTACAAGAAGATTTGTGTTGTTTGCTTTAGCATATTTAGCAACTGCAGCAACGTTAACAAGGTCTTTCTTAGATGCAATGTTTGTTTTGTCTAAGTTGAAGAATACAGAGATTGGAGTCATGATAAACTCTTTTCACTGTTTTGTTTTCAACTGGTTGTTGTTTTGAAAGAAGGTCTTTCAAACGTGCATTTTCTGCATTTGCATCGTTCAATTGTGCGTTAAGTGCATCGATTTGTGCTTGAGATAAAGCCTTAATAGCATCTACGTCTGGTGTCTTTTCCCATGTTGCTTTACCTAAGTTGAATGTTAAACCAACTTCAGCATATAAGTTGTTGTCGTGAGTATCCCAACCACGTGTGTTTTGTTCCCAGTCTTCTACACCGTCAAGGTCTGATTCGTAACGGTTCCAACCTAATTCAACATGAGCTGCAAGCTTACGGCTAATACGGAATTCGTTTAATAAACCTGCGCTTAAACCTGTTGCATATAGGTTATGAGTCATAGAGCGACCAACACCAGCACCAACAAAAAGGAATTACACTCCAAAAAGCGATTAGGGTTGTAACCTAATATCATATTACTAAGATTGAACAACGCTTGTCCATTCATAATCCAATATTTATTAGCGTAAGAATGGCTATCTGTCTTAGCCATACCGTATTCAGGAGCAGAAAGAGCTACAGTCTTACCCCAAAGACCTTGTGCTTTAACACGAAGACCTAAGCCCGGAGTAAACCATTTACCAAGTGCTACAGCAGCACCTACTGTTCTACGATGTCTACCAAATGGGCTTTGGCAAAGATCGTATCCGTGTTCTTGTTGAGAATACCAAGAATTCCAGTTTGCACCAGCTTGGATAAACCAATTATTCCAAAAAGAGTTTGTTGCTACACTGTGTTTCTTTACAGGGTAGCATCTTGTGCCATTGCTGTTAAAGATAAACCAGCAAGAGCTAACATTGTAAAAAAAGTTTTTTTCATAAAGCTTTATTTATTAAATATTTAAAAATATAATTTCTTAGCTTATATTGCATAAAAAAATGCGTTGCAAAAATTAAACATTAAATTTTATAATGATAGGTATTTAAGCTATTAAATGTTATAAAAAGATTAAAAATAAAGGGGTAAATACGAAAATTAGAACACCTTTTGTAAGTTTATCCAAACAATCTACTGATTTCTTGTTGCTTTAAAATGCACAATATGGGCTGACCTGTTGGAGTGTAATTAACGTTTGTTGTTGTGAATAAACTGGTGATTAAATCGTCCATTTCGTCGTTACTTAACACTTGTCCTAATGGAATTGCAGCGTTCTTAGCCATGGTTAAAGCAATCGTTTGACGTATCTCTTCGATTGCAGAAACATTGCCTTTCTCGGTTGCATCATCGAGCATATCATTTAAAAGGGTTTGCAGATTTATGCCTTCAAGCTCAACGGGAACAGCACTAATTGCATAACTTGATGCACCTAAAGGAGCTATTTCAAAACCTAAATTCTCTAATTCTGGCATAATTTGAGCAAATAAAGGTTCTTTACTAACAGGTGCTCTGAACACTTCGGGATAAAGTATTTTTTTGTGATGAATGAACTTTATTAGCTAAATGTTCTAAAAAAATTGTTCATATAAAAATGCGAATATGGGCACGATGTTGGTCGACTATCATCAATCCAGACTTTACTGAAGTCATGATGTATTGTCCCTTATATTGATAATGACAAGGTGCTTTTTCGTCTATCAAACTTTCTTCTTTGGGCTGTTCTTGCATAGTATCAAAGAAAGAAGAAGGCTCGTCTTGGCTGTCGGTTAAGCCTGAATAAAGGCTCTCCCACTGACTTGTTTGAGTGTTTTCTCTATGATAAGATGTTTCTTTAAAGGGGTCATAACTAACATCTACTTCAACTTGTGGCGCATTAAAACTGGCATTTGGACTATAAGTAGGAATGTCTGGACGTCCTTCAGTATCAAAGTCGATAGAAGGAACATCGCTATATAAGCCCACAGTTTCTTTCACTACAGCACCTAATATTTGCCAAATAGCTTGTTCGTTTTCAAACTTTATTTCTGTTTTTGTTGGATGAATATTCACATCTATGTCTTCTGTTGGCACCTCAAAGTATACAAAAATAAGGCACTTGTTCATTCATAGGAACGAGTCGTTCAAAAAGCATTTTGAATGGCTTTTATGGAAGTATGGATGCTTCATATATCTACCATTAACAAAGAAATATTGATGCGCTCCTTTCTTTTTAGACGACTCTGGTTTTCCAACAAAGCCTGTTATCTTGCATAAAGTGGTTTCGGCATTAAGTGATAAGAGGTCTTGGTTGATTCGTTTTCCAAAGATATCTACAATACGTTGACGCAATGTTCCACTGCAAAGATGAAGGAGTTCGTTTCCATTGCTATGTAATGTAAAGGTTATATGTGGATAAACCAATGCTATACGCTCGAATGCTGTAATAATATTATTAAGCTCTGTAGAATTTGTTTTTAAGAATTTACGACGTGCAGGAACGTTGAAGAAAAGATTAGAAATAAGAAAATTGGTGCCTACGGGGCAATTACACAATTCTTGTCCCTTAAAAGTAGAACCTTCAATATTTATCAACGTGCCTAATTCATCTTGTTCTCTACGAGTTTTTAGTTGCACTTGAGCCACAGCAGCGATAGATGCTAACGCTTCTCCACGAAAGCCCATTGTACTTAATCTAAAAAGGTCTGACGCATTACGTATCTTAGATGTAGCATGTCGCTCAAAGGAAAGACGCGCATCTGTTTCAGACATTCCCTTTCCATCATCTATCACTTGAATAGAAGTACGCCCTGCATCTACTACTAACACGTTAATATTTTTAGCTCCAGCATCTACAGAGTTTTCTACTAACTCTTTAATAACGCTTGCTGGTCGCTGTATAACTTCGCCCGCAGCTATTTGGTTTGCTACCGAATCGGGTAAAAGTTGAATAATATCACTCATTGCTTTTTAATTAAAAATAAATAGATAAGTGTTGCGCTTAATAATAAAAATAAGAAGAATAAAGAAAGTGGCTAAAGAAAGATTAAACCCATAAAACAATTGTTTTTTTCTCAATACTATGGGGTTTGAAAGAGAAGGGTTTAATCGAGGTATACACCTGTTGTTGGGCATTATTATCTTTTTTGTTATGCTCATTTAACACTGTGTCTTGAAGCTTTCTCAGTTGTTCCTTTCTCTCATTATAATATAAATAGGTGTGCTGAAAGCCTTTTGGTTTATGTAAATGGAAAAAGTTCATAAGGCATTACCTCCTTCTTTTAACTCGCAATTGTTTGCTTTTTCTTTTCTTTACCATTCACCAACTGCCCTTTTTGCTTCTGCCTTCTTAATAGCTTCTTCTTTAGATTTATCGTTTAATTCTACAGAACTATTTTGTTCAGAAGGTCGTGTAATAATTCTCAGTTTGTGTTCTTCTTTCTTTCCTCTCCAAGTAAATATATCGTTTTTTACTTAGAGGTCGCAGATAATCTAACCATACAAAAAGAAGGTAAAAAGCAATTTATCTGTAGGTATTTGGTTTAGCGGATAAATCGTTCCTTGCGCTTTTGGCATCCAAATTCTTTCAAGTTCACGATTTGCATTTACAAATATTCGCATCGTATCTGTTTCTGTATAGTTAAGTCCTATCTTAGTACTATCAGCATCATTTATAGGATAAAAGATTAAACGAACATTGTCTGTACAAACCATCTTACGTAATTTCCCGTCATGAAAGAAAGCTTCCATTGATTTTGCTGACACTTGATTATAGCTTGTTTTGTCTGCCATTTGTTCCACAGAAAGGGCTTGTCCATCTACATGAGCATATCTCAAAGTACTATCATTGGTGTAAACACGAATTCTTTCTCCTAACACTTGTCTGTTATCCGTCCATAAAACAGGGTCGTAAAACATGGTTAAACAAGAATCTTTACCATTTATTACAAGCGAATCACATACCCCTTGAAAGTCTGTTCGATAAGCTTGAACGTGTTTATATCCATGCACTTTACGATAAACAGAATCTGTATTAAGATAAAAAGTCTCTAATCTGAGAGAGTCGGCATGTACAAAAAGCGTATCACTTTGTGAATAATCTTTAAGTAAAGTCTGCTTAGTGGCATATCCACGTCCTGTTTTTCATTGTAAACAAACACATTTGCATGCAGTTCATTTTTATTTTTGAGGTCTTTATATACCACATTTCCAAACCCACGACCTACTCCTGTATTCTTATCTCTGTAAAGAGTATCGCCTGTAATGACACGACTTCCACTTTTAATAGACGAACGAGAATAAAGTTGCACCTTATCTTTTTAGTATCAAAGAAACCGTCTGTTGTTTTTTTATAACATCTCCATTGCTATTTATTGTAGTAGGTCCTTTAAAGTGAGCAAGCGACTTTTGAGTATTATAATATAAGGTATCCGTATTTACAAGGTTCTTTCCACTACGCAATTTCACTGCATAATAAAAAGATAGCTCTCGAGATTTTTGTGTTATATTCTCCCCAGTCTGAAACCAAATTATCTTGTTTATCAATGAGCTTTCCACCATCAAAAAAAGTAAGCACGATTATATAATCTGTCATAATTAAGACTATCTGTAAGCAATATTTGCTGACGATGTTTAAGTATAACATTCTTTCTTACTTCGAGCATTTGATTCATTCCATCATAAAAACCACGGTCTCCTTTAAGCGAAAGCGTATCTCCTTGCTTAAAAAACACATTTCCGTAAGCTCTTACAGAATTAGCTTCTTGATACAAATAAGCACTATCACAAGTGAGAATAGCTCCTTTTATGTTTTAATCGAACATGGCCTTTTTAAGATTTGAGCATCAGGATTTAAACCATACATATCTCGTCTTAATTCGTCTGCATGTTCGAGATAAACCTTCTCATCTTGAATAGTTTGACGTTTTTTTGTGGTGTAGCATACACACAAAGCATACATAAGCCAAAGAGGCATAGAAACAATAAGAACCTGTTTCTATGCCTTTTTCAATTCTATTATCAAGTTTTTATGCTTCATTTTTATCCAACCTTGATATTCAAAGTTACAGTTTTTATATTGTTCGTCCATTCTTACATAAGTAGTTTTTATTTTTATTGATAACCCAATTACGCAAGAATTTCTCTCTTTCTTTTGCCAATACCACATTCTTCATTACCTGATAATCTTCTGTGATAGTAGCTTTATGAGCAGGTATTCTATTTTTAGTTTGATAATAGCACAGACCTTTTTACCTTTTTCATTCACCATTTCAAACACATTCGATAACTCTTCTGGTTGTAACTTTTTCTACTTCACGAGCTATTTCTGTGGGTAAATCTTTCATTTGGAACTTAGATGTACGTTCACCATTTGCATTATTAACCATTAAGCCTTGGTTATTACGCGTATCTTTATCGTCGGAAACATGAAAAGCAGCTGCTTCGAATGTTGCTTTTTCCTGCTTTAATATCAGTTAAAAAGCGAATCCATTTTTCTGCTTAGTAGCCTCAACCATCTCGTTAGAGATAACAGGTTTACGCAAAATATGACGTACTTTGATACGGTCACCACGCTTATCCAATAATTGAATGATATGATATCCAAATTCCGTTTCTACTATTTTAGAAATCTTTTTAGAGTCGGTTAAGTTAAAAGCGACCGATGCAAAAAGCAGGGTCTAACATACCTCTTCCCACATAATCCATCTCTCCTCCTTGACGTGCAGAGCCTGGATCTTCAGAATAAAGACGAGCTAAGGTTGAAAAAGAAGCCTCACCTTTCGTTACACGCTCTGTGTAATTGCGTAATTCATCTTTAACTCTGTTTATTTCTTCGATAGGAATTCGAGGTTGCATTGTTATGATTTCTACTTCTACCGCAGTAGGAACAGAGGGTAAACTATCTGTTGGAAGTTTATCAAAGTAGCGACGTACGTCTGAAGGAGTTACCGTAATATCTTTCACAAGCTTTTCTTCTCATTTCCTGAATAAGCATTCTATTCTTGAAATCATCGTGCATTTGCTGACGCATTTGCGCAATACTCATCTTTCGATATTCCTCTAATTTCTCTTTAGAACCTATTTGTTGCACCCAATAATTTATTTGTTGTTCTATTTCAGAACTTATTTCTGCTTCGCTCACATCTACTGAGTCGATAGCCGCTTGATGCAAATATAGCTTTTGAACAGCAATTTGTTCTGGTATAATACAGTCGGGGTCACCGTTCCATTTCACACCTTCGAGTTCAGATTGTAGGCGCATTGCTTCTACATCCGACATTAAAATAGGCTCATCTCCCACAACCCAAATCACTTTATCTATCACACTTTTAGGATTAACGTCTTGTTCCTTTATTGTTTGTGTGGTAGCATTTGTGGTTTCATCACGTTGCATATAGCGTTCAGCTTGCATACTCATGCCGATAAAAAGACATAAGGATTGCCACGCTTAGGATTATCTTTTTTTTCCACTCATAATTATATATTGCTGTTTATTTTAAGTCGTTTTAATGCCTACTTAATGCTTTTTCAACACCTTTTTATCTATCAGTAAAGAATATTTTTTTGTTGCAAACTTCTCTCCCATTCTTCCAATAAATATTCTTCATAGGCTTTTTTTATAAGGAGCGATAAAGTGCTTTTTGTCGAGAGAATGTTTTTTTCTTTCTTACTTATAATCTTCTTGCTATAACGTTTTTCAAAAGTCGTTTATTGCGTTTTTGTTTTCTGCAATTTTGCGGTTTATCACTTGTTGTTGCAAGCGCACCACTTGTTGTTGTAGCACCAAGTCTGCATCTTCAACATTCTTAGAACATGCTTTTTGAGATGTAAGAATGGCGTTAGAAACACATGTAGCACTATCCTTTGCACCTTCTCTTCTCTGTTCTACCGACAAAGTTACTAATTCTTTTATCAAAAATATTGACGAATAATTTGTTGTTTTAAGTAGGTTAACAAATTATTTTTCCACTTCGCTATAATCAGGAAAAATCCTTTGCTTCTTCTAATTCAATGATATGCCAACCATCTACAGCTAAGAACGCTTTTACTTCTTTCTTGTGGCTTTAAAGCGAATAAAACATCTTCTATTTCAGGGCAGTAACTCTTCTTTTGTAGTCCAAGGAATGATACGTTTCTCCACCTTAACTCCATTTGTAGAGAAGTTAGACACATCGTAATTAGATAAATGAGGAACGTTTCTCAGATGCTCAGAAAGTTGCATCATGGTTTGTTTTGCTTGTTCTTCGTGCGCTTTCGAACTCATTTGTGGCAAAGCAACGAACAATTCTGTGCCTCTACGCACTCCTCCTTTGGCTTTCACTTCCTGCTTCACCTTATTATATAATATAGAAGATTGCGCAAGCAAATCATTGCCAAGTGTAGCATGGAGCGTTGCTGTTAAGTTCTTTTCACTTTTGCAAAGTCGAAGTAAAAGGTACCTTTTCTTCATTTTTAAGAGCAGCCACTTCCATACACTTCATCTTATATAAAGCGTATTGATTTGCAAAACTACGAAGTCGTTTCTTAGAGAACACCCCATCAGGGAAATTCTTTTTATAAGCAGAAACGAACTCGTTTTTAGATACAATATCGTCTCCCACCTTCATTAAGATGGAAGACGATTGTGCAAAAAAAGACTTGTCATACACGCGGTAAGACAACCTATAAGAATTTGTTTCTTCAAATTTTTCTGTCTTATTTAAAGAAAAACACCGCTATACAGCTCAACTTATTCAGGTCGAGAGTAGTTTGGTGCTTCGCTTGTTATCGCTATATCATGAGGATGACTCTCAAGAACACCCGCTCCAGTGATGCGAGTAAATCTTGCTTGATGCAACTTATCAATGGTTTCAGAACCACAGTATCCCATACCAGAGCGAAGTCCTCCCACCAATTGATATATCACTTCTTGCACTGTTCCCTTATAAGGAACACGTCCAGCGATACCTTCTGGCACTAATTTCTTCACATCATTGGTATCTCCTTGGAAGTATCTATCCTTTGAACCATTCTTTTGTTCCATGGCTTCAAGGCTTCCCATACCTCTATAGCTTTTAAACTTTCTACCATTAAAGATAATTGTTTCGCCCGGACTTTCTTCTGTTCCTGCTACCATTGAACCAATCATCACAGCCGAACCTCCTGCAGCTAACGCTTTCACCACATCTCCTGAATAGCGTAAACCGCCATCGGCAATAAGAGGCACTCCTGTTCCTTCAAGTGCTTTATATACATCATAAACAGCACTTAGTTGAGGAACACCCACACCAGCAACAACACGTGTTGTACAAATAGAGCCTGGACCGATACCCACTTTAATAGCATCTGCACCATGTTCTACGAGCATTTTAGCTGCTTCTCCTGTGGCAACGTTTCCTACAACAATATCTATTTCAGGGAAAGCTTTCTTTGCTTGTTCTAATTTCTCTATCACTGCAAGAGAATGACCATGAGCTGTATCTATCACAATAGCATCTGCTCCTGCCTTAACCAACGCTTCCATACGTTCTAAAGTGTCTGCTGTTACACCTACACCAGCAGCTACACGCAAACGACCCTTGCTATCTTTACAAGCCATAGGTTTGTCTTTAGCCTTGGTAATGTCTTTATAAGTAATTAAACCAATAAGATGATTTTTCTGCATCTACCACAGGTAGCTTTTTCAATTTTATTCTCTTGAAGAATTTGTGCAGCAGCAACAAGGTCTGTTTGGGTATGAGTTGTTACTAAATTCTCACTTGTCATCACCTCGTCTATCATCTTATCAAGCTTACGTTCAAAGCGTAAATCTCTGTTTGTTACAATGCCCACAAGTTTGTTTTTGTTCGTCAACAACGGGAATACCACCTATATGATATTCTCTCATAATGTTGAGAGCATCTTTCACTTTGCTACCTTTTCTGATAGTAACAGGGTGGTAAATCATACCATTCTCTGCTCTTTTCACGATAGACACTTGGCGAGCTTGCTCCTCAATAGACATATTTTTATGAATAACTCCTATTCCTCCTTCGCGTGCAATAGCAATGGCCATAGCAGATTCGGTAACAGTATCCATCGCAGCAGTTACAAAAAGGAACATTCAAGGTGATATTCCTTGAGAAACGAGTGGCTAATGATACCGACTTAGGAAGTACTTCAGAATAAGCTGGAATGAGAAGGACGTCGTCGAAAGTAAGACCGTCCATAACGATTTTATCTGCAACAAATGATGACATATAAATGTTTTTAAGAAATTTATTGCATGCAAATTTAGTAATAAAATTCTACATATTACGTGTCTTCAGCGTAAATAATTCATAATATTTTATAAGCTTTTGTCTTATAAAGAGAAATAAGGCAAAAGAGAACTGCTCAACTCTTTTGCCTTATCGCTTTGTTTATTTTTTTGTTGCCTTTATTAAATACACGATTAAAAGTGCATAAGCCACAAGAGCAACTACTTGCGATAACGGATTGTCTAACCACGCTTTGTTCACAAAATCGTAACCTGCAAAGCGCACAATGGCACTCACTACACCCATTAAAGCTCCTCCTGCACAAACCCACTGGCAAGAAGTGTACCCTTTTCTCCACGTTCTGCATCTCGTTGTTGCATCTTTACTGCGAGTGGTTACATACCAATTGATGAGTCCTCCTACAAGCAATGGAAGGTTCAACTCTAAGGGAATAAACATTCCGAGTGCAAAGGCAAGAGCAGGAACTCCACACCATGTTAGCACAATAGATATCACTGCACCGATTAAATAGAGAAGCCAAGGTGCGCCAGAACCATTCATTAAGGGGTCAATCACTGCTGCCATAGCATTTGCTTGTGGAGCTGCTAACTGACCAGAGGTAAACCCATAGGTTTCGTTTAACAACATCATTACGCCTCCAACAGTAGCTGCCGACACTAAAGTGCCAAGAAATTTCCACGTTTGTTGCTTGTAAGGAGTGCTTCCTAACCAGTATCCTATCTTTAAATCGGTTACAAATGCACCTGCCATAGATAGTGCTGTGCACACAACTCCTCCCATAATAAGAGCTGCAACCATACCACTTGCACCATTTAAGCCCACTGCTACTAACACAACCGATGCTAATATAAGCGTCATAAGGGTCATTCCCGACACGGGATTACTGCCTACAATGGCTATTGCGTTTGCTGCTACGGTTGTAAAGAGAAAAGCTATTACGGCAACAAGCAAGATTCCTACCACAGCAAAGAAGAGATTGTGCATTACACCCAACCAAAAAGAAGACAAAAACAACGAGCAATGTAACCAAAGAGCCTATTGCTATAATCTTAAACGAAATGTCTTTTTGCGTTCTTATTACTTCTTTTTGGTCATTAGAACCGCCTTTTAGTTCTTTTGTGGCTAAGCTAACAGCGTTCTTTATGATGTTCCACGACTTTATAATGCCTATAATTCCCTGCCATAGCAATTGCACCAATACCAATGCTTTTACCATAAAAAGTAAATATTTCTTCGGCACTTAATGCGCCAACGGTTTGTGTTAGCTGAACGCTTCCTATATTTAATATGGTGTCATTAAATATAAACGACATTGCAGGAACTATGCCCCACCAAACTGCCACCGATCCTAAAACATATTATAAAGGTGTATTTTAAGCCTACAATGTAGCCTAATCCTAACAATGCAGCTCCTGTATTGAGTTTAAAGACCAACTTGGCTTTTTTTCTCCAATCATCACACCAAAGGGTACAACACGCGATGTAATGGTTTCGTTCCACCAACCAAATGTAGCAACAAAGAAGTCGTATAACCCTCCAACAAGTCCTGCAATGAGCAACGGTTTAGCTTGTCCACCGCCTTTAGAGGCACTTGTTAACACTTGAGTGGTAGCTGTTGCTTCGGGAAAAGGATATTTTCCGTGCATTTCTTTTACGAAATATTTACGGAAAGGAATTAAGAACAATATGCCTAAAACACCACCTAAAAGAGATGCAATGAATATTTGTAGGAAAGAAGCACTTATTTCTGGATACTTACTTTTGCAAGATGTAAATGGCTGGAAGGGTGAAGATTGCACCTGCAACCACTGCTCCTGAGCAAGCACCGATGCTCTGTATCATTACATTTTCGCCCAAAGCGTTCTTTCGTTTCATAGCTGTAGACACGCCAACGGCTATAATTGCAATGGGAATAGCTGCTTCAAACACTTGTCCCACTTTAAGTCCTAAGTAAGCAGAGGCAGCAGAAAAGAGCACTGCCATTAGTATTCCCCACGTTACCGACCAAGCTGTTATCTCTGGATAGCTTTTTTGTGGAGACATCATGGGCGAATATTCTTCGTCTTTTTTCAACTCTCTAAAAGCGTTTTCGGGTAATTGTTCTAAAGACATAATGTTTTGTTAATGATTAAATAAAGATGAAACATAAAAATAAAATGTAATAAGACAACAAACACCACCTATACTTTATAGGCTTAGACAAGTGTTTGTTGCCTTACTATATAGCATGTTTTGCGACGCCTCTTAACGACTTGTGTCTTCTGGTGCCTTATCTATTAAGTCCATAAACTGGTCGAGTTTTGGCGTAATAATTATCTGTGTGCGACGATTACGCTGACGTCCTAACTCGGTATCATTGTTTGCTATTGGATTAAACTCTCCTCGTCCACCTGCTGTTAAACGCTTAGGATTAACACCATAATGTGTTTGTAGATACTGAACAACGCTCGATGCACGAAGAGCAGACAAGTCCCAATTGTTGCGAATGTTCTCTCTTGAAATGGGAACATTATCGGTATTACCTTCAATCAACACGTCGTAGTCTTTATAATCGGTAATAATTTTAGCTATCTTACTTAGCGTTTCTGCCGCTCTTTCATTCACTTCATAGCTTCCACTCTTTATAAAGCATGTTGTCGGCAAGCGATATATAAACCACACCTTTCAACACTTGTACGTCTACTTCTTTCATCTCTTCTTTGCTTAAAGAGCGTGTTAGGTTGTTGGTAAGCACAAGGTTTAGAGAATCGCTCTTGGTCTTTACTTCTACCAAATGACGTATATACTGGTTCGACTCGTTTATCTGGTCTACCAATTTTGAAATATTTACATTGTTGGTGCTGGTGTTTGTTAAACTTTTATCTAACGATTGTTGCAACATTACATAGTCTTTCTTTTGTTGCGCCAATTGCTCTTCTAAGCTAACAATGCGGGCTTTGCTTGCCGCAAGCTCTTCTTTTGGTCGTTTGATAGTTTTCTATTAAACTTTTTATTTTTGGGTGCGACAATCGTCTAATTCTTTCTTTGCTACACAACTGGTAAGCAAGAGTGCGCTCATAAAAATTGAGCTTGTTAAAATGTTCTTTTTCATAATTACACTGATTTAGTTAAACATCTGAGTGGAACAAATTTACTGATATTTATTGAATAAGCCTCTATTTTTGTTTATATTTTACAACTTTTTTTAAAAGCATATTGCTAACAAAAATAAAGGTTAAAAAGTTTTTTTCTTACGACATAAAGGGTTGTAAACATTAGGCTTATGGTTTGTTGATGCTACTACTTTTTTTATAATAAAGAAGAATTTTAAAGACACCAAAATGGCATTTTTAACGACTAAGTTTTGTGAGCGTTTTGTTACATTTGCAACGATTGTTTTAGAAAAAAATAGCTAAGCTTTTTACATACTTCTTAAATGAAAATAAGGGCAAAAATAGACTGAAAAATCGGGACAATACATGCAAAAACATATAGGTTTTTGCATTTCTAAAACACACTATGTTATAAAGCAACAAACAATCTATTAAGACGCAAAAGCTAAGAGTTTTTGCATGCAATACATCTTGTTTTAACCCCTAAACCCTTATGTTTTACCCTCAATACATCGTGTTTTTTTCACCCTAAACTCTAAGGTTTTACACGTTTTTCTATTAAAAACGCCTTTTTCAAGGCTCATCTTTACATAAACACGTTCATAACTCTTTTCATTTCAAACACAAAGACAACAAAACGAAAAAAACAAGGCAAAAAACAGCCTCTTTTTTTATACTTTTGGGTTCTAAAATCACCCTCTTTATCAACAAGCCATAAATTCTTACTTTTTTTAACCTCAACAAAAAACCACAAAACTCGTTACACAACCAAACACAAAAACATCTTTTTTTAACCTATAAAAAAAGAAAAACAAAAAATGAAAGAAGCTATAAAAAAAGCGATACACCCTGAAGATGTATCGCCTTTATGGTTTGTTGTATGCCCTTAAGCTACACTTTATCAATGCTTTTTTTACAATCGATAAAGCCACCCGGCAATTGCTTAAAGAAATCGTTACCTTTATCGTCTACAAGAATAAACGCAGGGAAGTTTTTCTACTTCTATCTTCCAAACAGCTCCCATACCAAGCTCAGGATATTCTACACACTCTATGTGTTTAATGCTATTCATAGAAAGAACTGCCGCAGGACCTCCTATACTTCCAAGGTAAAAACCTCCATTCTTTTTGACAAGCATCGGTAACCATTTGCGTTCTATTTCCTTTTTGCTATCATCACCATAGAGCCTCCGTTTTTGTTGGAATAGGTCTACATAAGTGTCCATACGGTTGGCTGTTGTAGGTCCCATAGAGCCACAAGGAAGACCTTGAGGAGTCTTTGCAGGGCCTGCATAAAGCACTGGATGATTTTTAAAGTAATCGGGTAAGCCTTCACCTCTATCGAGTCTTTCTTTTAATTTAGCGTGTGCAATGTCTCTTGCAACGATAATTGTTCCGTTCAAACTTAATCGAGTAGACACTGGGTGCTTAGTTAATTCTTTACGAATGTCGTCCATTGGCAAGTTAAGGTCTATCTTAACAGCCTCTCCTTCGCCTGCATTACGGAATTCTTCAGGTATCAATTCACTTGGATTATCATCTAACTTTTCAATCCAAATACCATCTTTATTGATTTTTTTGCTTTAATATTTCTATCGGCAGAACAGCTCACTCCAAGTCCTACAGGACAAGAGGCTCCGTGTCGAGGCAAACGAACAACGCGTATATCGTGGGCAAAATACTTTCCACCAAACTGTGCACCAAGTCCTATTTTATGAGATGCTTCTAACAATTCTCTTTCTAATTCAACGTCTCTAAACGCTCTTCCAGTCTCATCTCCTGTAGTAAGGGTGCTCGTCGTAGAAGCGTGTTGACGCTAATTTTACAGTTAATAAGTTCTTTTCAGCACTGGTTCCGCCAATAACAAACGCAATATGGTAAGGAGGACAAGCAGCTGTTCCGAGTGTTTTTCATCTTCTCTAACAAGTAGGGAACAAGTGTTTGTGGGTTCAAAATGGCTTTTGTTTCCTGATAAAAATAGGTTTTGTTAGCCGAACCACCTCCCTTAACAACACATAAAAACTTGTATTCATCGCCTTCAGTAGCTTCAATATCAATCTGTGCAGGGTAGGTTACAACGAGTGTTAACCTCGTCGTACATGTTTAAAAGGAGCATTTTGTGAATAACGTAAATTCTCTTCTGTATAGGTCTTATATACGCCTAATGAGAGTGCTTCTTCATCACAAAAATCTGTCCAAACACGCTGTCCTTTCTCTCCATGGATAATAGCTGTACCTGTATCTTGGCAGAAAGGAAGACTCCTTTACAAGCTACTTCGGCATTACGAAGGAAGGTTAAAAGCCACATAACGGTCGTTATCGCTTGCCTCTGGGTCGGTTAATATCTTTGCAACTTGCTCGTTATGAGAGCGTCAGAGCAAGAAATTAACGTCTTTAAAAAGCTGCATTCTGCTAATTGAGTAAGTGCTTCTTTTGAAACCTTTAAAAATGGTTTTTTTCCTTCAAACTCGGCTGTAGATACGCCTTCTTTACTTAGCAAATAATACTCTGTTGTATCGCTTCCCACTTGAAACATGGGGGCATACTTAAACTCTGGTGTTGTTGCCATAATGTTTAATTGTATAGTTATAATTATGTTTTTATGTAAATTCTTGGTGTACATTATATATTAATATGTGTTCTTGTTTTGAAGGTTGATTACTTATAAAGCCACCTTCAAAAACAAAGAACATTTATTTTTTAATATCCAAAAATGGTTTCTGTTTTCACTCTTTCAATAGGTGCAATCTTCTCTAAAGCTTTCATATCAAGATTCTTTTCATCGCCTAAAAATGATGTAGTGATAAGGTTTTTGCGCCATATTGCTTTTTCTCAAACTGTACAAGGTCTTGTAAAGTGAGCGATGGAATAGCCTTATAAATACTTTCGTTAATATCGTAATTCAAACCCTAAATCTTGTGCTTTTTAAGTATTTACGAATAACATTCATCTTTGTAACCCTTTCGGTTGCAATGCGTTTTGTTAAGGCTTGCTTAGCTAAATCGAAAGCTGCTTGAGCTTGTGGAATGGTGTCTATAATGCTATTAAATGCCTTAATGCAATCCATCATCTTGTCGTTTTGAGTTACAATGTAGGTTTGTGCATACTCTGGAACACTCTTTAAAGCAGGCGAAACATAAGAGGCAGCGGCACTATATGCTAATCCTCGTGTTTCACGAAGCTCTTGAAAGACGACAGAATTCATGCTTCCTCCAAAGTATTCGTTAAACACTTCGATGATAGGAGCATTCTGTGGAGTCCATACACGATTGCTATTGTTATATTGAATCATGTAAATGTTCTTTGCATCGTAAGGAGCTAACAACACTTTATTTTGTGTTGTAGAAACAAGTTGGTAGTTTTTTCCAGCAGAAACGGTCTTTAATTTGGCATTACCAAACACCTTGTTCATGGTTAGCACAAAAGGTTTTAAGTTTTGATTACCATAATATAATAAGGTGTGTTGGCTGTTTATAAGCGTTTTAAGCAAAGCAGTAAGCGTTTCAGGGTTCACCTTTTTCAGTTCATCGTTGGTAAACACGTTTCTAAAAGAATTGTATTTGCCATATTTTCCATAAGCCGTTAAGGCACGGAAGTTTGTTTGTTGTTCTGCTTTACTATCGTTTCTCGACTTAATTAACAAGTCTACATATTCTTTATAAGCCTCTTTGTCTACACGAGCATTGGTCAATACATGCTTTAAAAGTTGTAGAGCTTGCTCCATATTCTCGCTAAGTCCCTCCAAAGAAATCTCTGTTGTATAGTCTTGAACTGCTATATTATAGTCGCAAGCCAAAGCATAAAAGCGTTCTTTTAGTTGCTCTGCGCTGTATTTTGTTGTGCCAAGATAACCTAAATAATCAGCTGCAAGGTTTAATTTCTTATTGGTACTATTGCCAAAAGGCAAACGCATAACCCATTGAAACAAACCATTGGTGTTATTTTTTTACATGCAAAACAGGCACACCTCGCTGTGTTTTAGCACGCGAAAGGTCTTTATCAAAGTTAACAAATACAGGTTCTATGGGTTTCACCTTTTCGTTTATCACCTCCGAAAGGAAGTCGCTTTGCGCTTCACGATTAAGCGGAATAGGTGTAATAGCAGGCTTATCTATCTTTTTTATTAGAAGCATCTTCGCCCTGTTCTTTATACACACACGCATAATTATCTTTGAAAAAAACGATTAGCAAAAGCCACTATTTGCTCTTTTTGTCATGCCTTCTATGCGCTTCATACGTGCTACAACATCGTTCCACGACTGCTCTTGTATGAAGGCATCCATCATTATATTGGTGCGTTCTTTATTGTCTTCGAGGGTTTTATAATAGTCTAATTTCATATTATTTACCACCGATTTCAATAACATATCAGAGAACTTACCCTTTTTAAGATTATTGATTTCGCCTAAAATAAGTTGCTTCACTTCGTTCAAACTTTGTCCTTCTTTAGGCATTCCGATAGCAAGAAAGACACCATAGTCGGCAAATGGATAGGCTTCAGCTCCTCCTGTGAGGTACTTCATCTTTTGTTCAAGATTTAAATCCATTAAACCTGCTTTGCCATTCGACAATAATTTAGCCATTACACTCAATGTGTCGGTAGCATAAGAAGCTGCCTTTGGTGCTTTCCAACCTAATAAAACAAGTTCCGATTCTACCCCTTTCACCACTGTATCTTTGTGTTGTTTAAGCTCTGCCACTGGTGCATAAACAGGTGCTTGCACAGGTTTTGCGTTATTAGAAGGCGTCCATTCGCCAAAATAGCGTGTTATTATATCCATCACTGCATTGGGTTCAAAGTCTCCCGACATACAGATTGCCACATTATTAGGCACATAATACTTCTTAAAATAGTTCTTTATGTTTGTAATAGAAGGATTTTTTAAATGTTCTTGGGTGCCTATTGTTGTTTGAGTTCCATAGGGATGAGTAGGAAAGAGCTTACTTAACAGTGCGTTAAACGAACGTTGTTTGTCATCGGCAAGTCCTATATTATATTCTTCATACACAGCTTCAAGCTCGGTATGGAAGCCTCTTATCACCATATTTTGAAAGCGGTCTGACTGAATTTTAGCCCAGTTTTCTACTTCGTTTGCAGGGATATTCTCTACATAACACGTTACATCAAAACTTGTAAAAAGCGTTAGTTCCTTCTGCACCGATAGCACTCATGAGCTTATCATACTCGTTTGGAATGAAGAAACGAGCAGCTAATTGCGACACACTGTCTATCTCTTGATACGCTTTTTTTGCGTTCTTGTGGGTTTGTTAATAAGCGATACTTCTCGTATCTCTGCTCTATATCTTTCAAAAAAGGCTCTTCTGCCACAGCATTAGTTGTACCAAAACGCTTTGTTCCCTTAAACATTAAGTGTTCAAGGTAATGAGCTAAGCCCGTTGTTTCTTTGGGATCGTTTCTACTTCCCGTACGAACTGCAATGTAAGTTTGTATTCTTGGCTTTTCTTTATTTACCGAAAGATACACTTTTAATCCGTTATTTAATTCATAACAGCGAGTTTTCATTAAGTCGCCCGCCACCTCTTTATAAGCATATTCCTTAGCAAATAAGTTTGTAGAAATAAGCACTAAAAGCGTTACCAATAAACTTTTTATTTTCATATTTCTTCTATTTTAGTCTTTTCAAAATCTATTTCATGGTCTAATTGTTCAAGAAACGACAAGAGAACGCTATCTTCTACATCTCCCATTTCGTATTCTTTTTGCGCATCTTTACGTATTTCTGCTATCCAAGCACGCCTTGCTATGATATAATCTTGCTTCACTTGTTCTTCAATATCACTGGTAATCTCGTTTACACCATAATATTTGCAAATGAGATGATAAGTGTATGTCCAACGATATTCGGCATAATTATCGTGAATGGTTTGCAACCTGTAAAAGCAATTCCTCAACACTTTCAATGTTTTCGTTTATCACATCGTCTCACCATTCGTTGTTCTTCGCTTGCAGGAAGCAAAAAGTCCCTGCCAAGTCGTTCCAATGCTCTTTGCCTGCAAGAGTTGTGGGCAAGACAAGCGGATGACGCTTAAGAACGGCTCCCATGAATATCCTTAAAGCGATATCATAATACTTAATACCTTTCTTTAACGACTGTTCTTTAATAACATATTCATGATAATTATAGCTCGAAACATTGCTTCCCGATGCTTCTTTCAAACGTTCTAAGATTTGTTTGCCTTGCAATAGCTCTGCAACAGAGAAGGGACTGAGCCAATCGAAGTTAACTATTGACTTGTGAGAGTTATGCCCTCGCATGTCTCTTTTAGGCCATTTGCGAATATCTCGATATAAACCAACGGTTGTTATATTACGTCCTGGCACTAAATACATAATGTCTCCGTAGGCAATAAGATAAGAGAAAGGCAACGACCGCGTGTCGGGATGATACATTAACTTACCAAAACACACCGAAAAAGTGCCTATCTTTGCAGGCATAAGCAAGTAGGCTCCGCTTGCAGTCTTGCATCCTCGTTCTAATGTTCCATAATGAATAGGACCCATTTTATAAGCATGATTGCTGAAATTTGTAGCAGAACCTGCGTTATAAAACGAGAACATACCTCCTATTAGCAAACTACTTTTTGTGATGACTCGATGTGAATGGGCCACAAAAAGCTGCACAAGCTTCGCCATTTGCCATGTGACAATTAGCAAAAAAACACTACTTTCTGCCGTAAAACCATTGGTAATGCAACATGCTTCACCCACAAAACAGTTTGAAATCTTTGCACTATTAAGTACAGAAGAGTTGCTACAAATAATAGAACTCTCGCATATTACACCCGAACCAATATAAACTGTGGCATTTTTGTTACTTTTTATAGAGCAATCTGATAATCGACAAGCACCAACTATTTCGCAATCGCTATCTATATGCGTGTTTATTATCTCGGTAGTGTTCACTATTTTCACCCTATCGCCTATTCTTCCGCAGGGCAAACTATTGTTATCTACCTCGTTTTTCACTAATTTTCGAAGGGCAGAAACAAACTTTTCATTGTCAGAATATTTGGTAAAAAGAGCTGCTATCTGACTTGTTAGCTTACTAAAAAGCATCACATTGCCATCACCCACTTCGTTTAATACCGATATTATGTTACCTTCTCCAAAGCTCGCGCCTTCAGTTGTTTCTATTGTAGACGTGTTAGAAATGATAGACTCGCTACCTATTTCGTAATCATTGATATAGTTTCCAATCTTCTCTATTAACGAGTTATCGCTTACCGTTGTATCTTTCAAGGTAGCATTAAATATGCCTGAGTGTTTTTAAAAAAGCCTTTAGATACCTCCAAACTCTTTTCAAACACCCCTAAATAGTTATACCCATAGAACGACACATTTTTTATATGATGAGGCAAAAAGTCGTCTGCCACCCTCACATTGTCCCAGTCTTGAGCATAACACCCTTTGTTCTTCTAATGTAAGTATTTCACTTTCTGTTAGTTGTCTGTAGTCGTTTTTTTCATTCTTCTTCGATAGTATATAAAAAAAGTCGTTATAAGGATATTTCTGCACATGCAACTGTTTTTACACGAGCATAGAGGTTCTCTCTAAATCCGTCAATGTTCAACTTATCTTTAGCCGAAATAAATATACAATCTTCTTTTTAGCTTAGCCATCCACGTTTGTTTCCAGCTCGTCTAACGACACATTTTCTTTGGTTGCAGGGGTTAAATCGTCCTCTTCTTTCTCTGTCCAGCTATAATTATCTATTTTATTAAACACTATAACGGTAGGTTTATCGGCAGCTCCTAACTCTTTAAGTGTATGCTCTACCACCGAAATCTGGTCTTCAAAGTCGGAATGAGATATGTCTCACTACATGCAAAAAGCAAGTCGGCTTTCGCGCACTTCATCAAGCGTAGATTTGAAAGAATCAACCAAATCGGTAGGCAACTTACGAATAAATCCAACAGTATCTGCTAATAAAAAGGGCAAATTATCTACTACAACCTTTCTCACAGTGGTGTCTAATGTAGCAAAAAAAGCTTATTCTCTGCAAACACTTCACTTTTGGAAAGAAGATTCATAATAGTAGATTTTTCCCACGTTAGTGTAGCCCACTAACGCTACACGAACTCATTCTTCCACGATTTTTTTACGCTGTGTTGTTTTTGCTTATCTATCTCTATTAAGCGTTGTTTTAGCAAGCTAATTCGTTGTAAAATAATACGTCTGTCCATTTCAAGCTGCGTTTCTCCAGGTCCACGAAGCCCTACACTACCCTTTCCGCCACCGCTTCCTGAGCCACCACCTTGCCTCTCTAAGTGCGTCCAAAGGCGTTGTAAGCGAGGTAACATATAGCGATATTGTGCTAATTCTACTTGCGTTTTAGAGTTGGCAGTTTGCGCTCTCATGGCAAAGATGTCAAGAATAAGCGATGTTCTGTCTAATATTTTAACGTTTAATTCGGCCTCGATATTGCGCATTTGTTTAGGGACTTAACTCGTCATCAAATATCACCATACCCACAGGTCGTTCAGCTTCTTCTTCGTTTAAGATATATTGTTTTATCTCTTCAAGCTTTCCTTTGCCCACATAAGTAACAGAGTTTACACCAGTAACTTTTTGTGTAAAGCGTTTAACGGTAACAGCTCCTGCTGTATCGGCTAAGAATTCAAGCTCGTCAAGATATTCTTTTGTTTTTTTCTTCGTCTTGCTCTTTTGTTATAAGACCTACCAAAATGGCGGTTTCTGCCTTTACTTCTGAAATAACAAATTCTTTCATGCAAATAGTTTTTTTCTATATATAATAAGGTGCAAACTTACATATTTTTGAAACAACATAAGAAAAACTGCATTAAAAATGATACACTAAAAATTAAAAAAACACTCCCCTCGCAATTGCGAATGCATGTATATTAAAAACACATATATATAGTTCGCAACATAAAAAAACTCTATTTTACGATAAAATAAAAGTCAATTATTTCGCCCTAAAAAAAGCGTAAAAAGTTGGTTGTTTTTTGTGCTTTAAAAAGTTTGTTTTAGCAAAAATAGCTTAGGTTTTACATTCTTTTTGCGATGAGAAGAAGGCAAAAAGGGGCGAAAAATAAGCTATAATGGTAAAACATATAGGTTTTGCATTTCTAAAACGCAACAAACTAAAACAACAAAAACAAGCTATTAGCACGCAAAAGCTTAGAGTTTGGCATGAAAAACATAAGCTATTAGCCCCTAAACTCTTATGTTTTAGCCCTCAATACATCGTGTTTTTTTCACCCTAAACCCTTAGCTTTTGCACCATTTTTCGCTAAAAACGCCCTTTAAACACGCATTTCTTTTATTTTTTATCTCAAAACTCCTTACACTGAACAAAGTATAAAAAAACAAGTTAAAAAAAGGCGTCTTTTTTTCGATGTTTTTACTCCTTTAATATACCCACAAATAGGTATTGTAGCATTCAACTTTATACCTTATTTTTGCAGACGTAAACAAACAGCCTTTCAAAACAAGTAGAAACAGAAACATAATGAAACTATTTTTAGGCAACAACCTTTATTTTTATCTATTCAAAAAAATCACTTTACGCACCATTAAAAGGTTTCTTTATTGTGCTATTTCTTATTTTTTTCAACCTTTGTTATGGCACAAAAAAACCACTTTCAATACATGTTAAAGTGTGCTTACAAAATGGCAAATCAATCGAAAATGTTTCTGTTTTTATTAAACGGTTCGTTGCAATCTGTTTCAAACAAGCAAGGGTTTATTACGTTTAGAAATCTAAAAAAAGGCGAATACACCTACACTGCTACGTGCATTGGTTATGAAGATACGAGTGGAAAGATAGTGGTTAATGCCGACGATAACCCTACATTTACAATCGTTATGCAACCTTTAACGCTCCAATTGAATGAGGTTCATGTTACAGCACAGCAAAAAACAATGGGTTCTGCTTCGATAATTGGGCAAGATGCCATTAGGCATTTACAGCCTAAAAGTGTAGCCGATTTATTGCAATTGCTACCGGGTTCGCTCACCACTAACCCCAGTTTAAACACAATTGCACAAGCCAATATCCGCGAAATGTCTGTTAACGACAATAATTCGTTAGGCACTTCCATCATTATAGACGGTGCCCCACAGAGCAACGATGCTAATTTGCAAGCTCTTTCTACAGCAAAAATCGGGAACAATGGCAAGCAATAAAGCAGATGGAATGAACCTTCAAACATCTGTTTCGAAAGGTATTGACCTTCGTTCTATTAGTGCCGATAACATAGAACGCATTGAAGTTATTCGAGGAATACCAAGTGCCGAATATGGAAATCTAACCTCTGGTGTGGTTCTTATTAAGACAAAGAAAGGCGAAACACCGCTTGAAATGAAACTAAAAAAACAGACCCTTTCTCTAAATTAGTTTATATCGGGAAGGGATTTGCTTATAAAAAGCACTCTACAACCAATGTAAGTGTAGATTATTCTCAATCTTATCCAGACACACGTCGTCGTTATCGAGGGTTTGAACGCATCACTTCTTCGCTTTCGTTTGGCACTATTTGGAATAGTAACACACAGCGTCCTATTTCTTTCAACTTGTTTTCGAGCTTTTACAGCAATATCAATAATTATAAAAAGCGATGCACAGTTAAAAAGATTTAGGCTTAGCTTATACAAATGAAAATGTAGGCGGTAGAATAACTATCAATGGCGATGTTAAAAATGAACAAATGGGTATCGGCAATTAACTATGATGTATCTGCACAGGTTGCACACCTGAAAGACACTCACCACAGCTATGTGGCTAACCCAGACGGGATAGTGACTAATGCGCTTATAAGCGGAGAATCTGTGGCTAATTTCTTAACAAAACCATATTATAGCGATTATTTTATAGAGGGTATTCCTTATCATTTATATGCTTTATTAAAAGGCTAATAAATACATACAATTAAGGTCTTCTAACTTTACTAATATTAAATTCGGTATAGAATATAAGCTTGATGGAAATAAAGGAAAAAGGTTTAGTGTTTAACATGGCCAACCCTCCACAATCAATAAGCACACAAACACTTCGTCCACGCTCGCATAAAGACATTTCACCCCTTAGTTCTTTATCGGCATTTGCAGAAGATAATTTGTCTTTAAAAGTAGGTAGTGGACGTTTACAAGCAATGTATGGTATGCGCATTTCTACGCTTTTTATAAATAAAGAACAAGCTAAACGCTCATCTATCACGGTGTTTGAACCTCGTATCAACGCAGAATACACCTTTTTAACCTCGCAAAATAATTCGATATTCGATAAACTTTCGCTTTCTTTGGGTTGGGGTGTGGCTTACAAAATGCCTCCTCTACTCTACTTATATCCCGATAAAGCTTATTTTGATAGCCACAGTTTGAGTTATAAAAAAACTCTGACAAAGCGGGAGAATCTTTAGCTATTATGTCTACAAAGGTGATAGATAATGTGCAAAATGCTATGTTACAACCTACAAAGAACACTAAATTTGAAGTGTCTTTAAATGGTCGTATAGGTAAAAATAAATGGGCAAATAACTGTTTTTTTCACGAAGAGAATAAAAAAACGAGTTTGGGCTCTGATGGGGTTCCTGAATTTCTGCAATATAAGAAGTATCAAGTGCCTATGGGAGCAACAAATCTTCATTTTAATGAGCATCAGGTGTATTATTCGCAAAACAATAACCCACTTATTGCCTCGTATAAAACAGAAAACGAAATTGTTACATGGAATAAACCAGCCAACAATAGTATAAGTAAAAAGCTCGGAATAGAATATTCTTTTAACTTTGGAACGTGTAAATGGCTTTCAACATCGCTAACTTTAGACGGTGCTTGGTTCTATATTAAACGAAAAAAACACCAATAATTCTCTACAATATGTAAATAAATTATATCCTTATATAGGTGTTTTACCCGCTGGAGAAGGCACTATTAGTAGCAGAGTGAATAGTAATTTCCGACTAATAACACATCTTTCGGCTCTTAAAATGGTGTTTACCACTACACTACAAGTGGTTTTGGCACGAACAATATCGTAGCTTTTTATGAAACAAAAAGACTGTGGTATAGCTTATCAACTATCGTCGGATAAAAACTCAATACGAGGTATCTCCTATCGGATTTTTATAATAAATGGGGCGAATATAACACGTGGACAAATTCAAACAATAACGCTCCTGAGCTACAACAACTAAAAATCTCGTTTCCTTCTTTATGCTTTTTCAAACAGATAAGGTGTCGCCTTGGGCTTTACTAAACTTTCGCTTAACAAAAGAATTAGGTAAGGTAGCAGAGCTTTCTTTCATGGCTAATAACTTCCTAAATAGCAGTAAATTTCATATAAACAAACACTCGTTAGGACGCAGAGAACTATATCCTGACTTGTATTTTTGGTGCAGAATTAAAACTGAAACTTTAATTTTAAATATTTAATAAGAATGACAACAACTTTAAAAAAACTTTTGTCTCGCCACTTGTTTAATAGGTGGTTTAGTGTCTTTCACTGCTTGTAATCCAACAGACAAGAATGAATTAGATGCAAAAAACACAACTATTGCGAAACATGAACTAACAATTCATTTTAATCTTAACGATGGTTTAGCACTCGATAAATTATCTCATTTGCAACTAATTGTAAAGAACGATAAAGGAATGAACGACACTTTACAAGTAAAAAGAAGGAGATAAATTGAGTTTGATACAAGGACAATACGCTTTAACTGTTACAGGAAAAGTGATAGACGAAAGCAGCTGCTTACGTACAAGGAACAGCTCAAATAGATTTATTCGATAATAAAACAGCAGATATAACCTTGCATAAAGTGGTTCAATCGCCTATTATTTTTTTAAGACTATCTACACTTCGGGAGCTAAAGAAAAATACTTAAATGACAGCTTCTTTGAGCTTGTTAATAATAGTAACGATGTGCAATATTTAGATGGTTTAATACTTTCTGCACCTCAAGGGATACAAAAAGGAAAAGAATCCTTGGCAGGCTAATGGACTTGAAAAACTTATATGCTTGCGGTCAAGGAACAGTAATTGCTTTCCCCGAAGTGGTAAAGAATATCCTATTCAACCAGGTGAAAGCGTTATAATTGCTAACGATGCAGCTAATCATAAGGAGCTTTCGGGAGGTGAAAACAAATGTCCTGACTTATCAAAAGCACAATGGGACATTTATATCTCTGCTGCAAAAAGGAGACATTGATTATCCTGCAAGAAACATGAAGATAATCTTTAATAACAATACTAACATGAAAGCATTCGGAATAGGCTTGTTCGGACGTGCTTATATCTTAGCTCGTTGCCCAGAAGGTGTTAGCGTTGAAGACTTTGCAGCTAATCCATCAAACTTAATGACTACACCAAAAACAACAAGTAAGATGCAGTTTTTAATGATACCAAGCAAGTATGTGCTCGATGCAGTTGATGTTTGGTCGTCTAAAGACATAACCAATTATCCTACATTCCTACCTAAAGACGATGCACAAGGTGTGGTTCAAGCAGCTGCAAACAAAGGAAAATGCGTACAAAGAAAGGTTTTAAAAACCGAAAAAGGTAGAGTTTATTACAAAGATACCAATAATTCTTCTGCCGATTGGGATACAAATGTAGACTTAACCTTTTAAATATTAAACCATAAAAAGAGAAAAGAAGGGGGCTTTACGCTCATTTCTTTTTCTCTTTCTTTACTTTTTAACTCTTTATTGTTTCTTTTTTTATCTTGTATGACTTATAAGTTATGGCTTTCGAGCTTACTCTTTTTACTACCACTTACTGTTCTTAACGCTTCTACAACAGATAGTTTAAGTAGCAATGCCATCTATTTTCACAAAAAAATTGGGTAAATAATGTTTTAAACGACATCGAAAAATCCCACTCGCATTTATTATTATAAGGTAAAAAAAGGTAGCTGTTAGTGGTCTACAATTCGAAACAATGAAGGGTAATTTTGCACCAATAGATGCACCACAGACAAGCTACGAGGGAACATTTAACATGCTTGGCATTCAACAAGTGGGACGTTTTTTTCGTTAGAAGGGTCTATGAATTACTCGCTTACTAAGCAGAAGAACCAGCGTTGGAACAACACTTTTATGCTTTCACCGCATAACCCTTTTATCTTATCCGATAGTATTTATGGTAATCCTCAACAAGAAATTTTCTCTTTAAATGCTATCACTAACTATGCTATAAACCAGCGTTGGAACGTGGGTTTACAGTTGACTTACACCTCAGGAAGCAGAGATGACCAAACCGACCCACGTCCGTTTGCTACCAGTATGCGCTTCATGGCCTTCCCGGGTGTTTCTTTTCAACTATCACCCACTCATCTTTTAGGTTTAAATGCACAAATAAAATTGTTTTCATCGAGCCTCTCTCACACCGTAATAGATAATCAAAAGTCTACAACCTACTTTCTTATGAGAGGCATGGGAGATAACTTTTCTGTGAACACAAGCGACAATATTAACTATCCTCGACGATATAAAGGAAAGCAATGGGGGCTATCTACCTTTTGGAAAACACATTTTTCACATCTTAATAATGTGTTAGAAATGGGATTTTATTTTAACAATGAGGTGGCAGAAGACGGTGATGCAGGACTTTATTTTTAAAGGTGGAGACCATAAAGAAACGGGATTTAAGCTGTTTAACCGACTCACTTTTTCATCAAAAAAACAATTATTTCATTCTGTTTCAGTCAACTATAATCAATACAATAACGAGGGTTGGTGGTACGACCAACGACGTATGGTAGACACAGAACACGCCAATAGACCTTATTATGCTATTCTTCATTATGGAATGGTGGACAAATGGAACGCACACAAACTATTGGTTAGTTATAGAATGGATAAGTTTTTTTAACGATAATCCTTTGTGGACAATGGTTATCAGTGGAGAGTTGAAAACAACAAACGCCACTCATTACGAGGCAGATGTTTACCAACAAGCTTTCAGCACCTATGCCATTAAGATGAAAGGAAATAGATTTTTTTATGCTAAAAAAGTGCATTGGCGAAATAACAAGCCAACTATCTTATGGCAACACCTTAGGTTCTCCTCTCTTTAATGATGTTCGTGGCATTCTATCCGACGCCTATACGCGTCCTATCTTCGCATATAGCACAGCACAGTATGTTAGTTATGGCGGTGCTATAAAGGTTTCTTTTCCCATAAAAATGTATCATCAACAAAGTTTTGTATCTGTTTTTTACGCGCAAACCGTCACTCTTTCTTAGGAAAAGGGCGCATTTCCGAAATATATAATGCCACTCATCGCACCCTATTCTCTATGGGTTTACAACTCTCTTTATAATCTTGCGAACAACAATATATAACACCTAAAAAATGAAACATTTATTTTTACGAACATACAACCTATACACTTGCATTTTAGTGCTAAGTGTTTTATGGTTCACACCCCTAACTCCTATTCATGCAAAACAAGGATTTGCTATCGTAATAGATAGTAAGAGTTATGCAGAAGCACAAACAGAAGTCAATCAATATGCAGAGGTTTTTAGAGCAAAAACAACATTTTAAGGTGTATATCGTGCAAGACATTTGGCACACTCCACACGGCATTAAGGCAGAATTAGAACGTTTATACAAGCGCAAAAAAAGATGCTATTGTTGGTGCAGTGTTTATAGGCGATATTCCTATTGCTATGATTAGACATGCTCAACGCTTAACAAGTGCTTTTTAAAAAGAAATGAAGATAGCGATTGGAAAAACTTCTTCTGTACCTTCTGATAGATACTATGAAGACTTTCAAATGGACTTTCGTTTCTTACAAAAAGATAACACCTTACCTTATTTCTACTATGCACTTTCGCCATCATCTACCCAGCATTTGCAATGTAATATCTTTTCAGGAAGAATAAAACCCACAAACTATAACAATATTGACAAGTATGAACATTTGCGCCGTTACTTAAGAAAAGTGATTGCATATAAGCTAAATGAGAAAACCATCAACCAAATATTGTTCTTTACAGGACATGGTTACATCTCCGATTCGTTTGTTGCTCGTATGCACGAAACAAATGTTTTTATACGAACACTTTCCCACATTAAAACGCCCAAACAACACACTTTTTTATTTAGACTATCGTTTTCAAAACAATACAAAAACCACTTTAATGAATGCTTTGCAAAGTCCTACCATCGACATTGCTTTGCTTCATCATCATGGTGCGCCAGACACTCAGTATTTAGATGCCACCTTACCAGCCTCAACAGCCGAAGAAGCACAACAGTTAATACAAGCTTATGGACGAGAATATATGCGTAAACAAGTGAATAAAGACCAAAATAAAGACAGTGTTTTACAAAAACTTTCACAACGTTTTAACGTGTCCGACGCATGGTTTAATAATGCTTTTGAAGAAAAAAATAAAACAAAAAAAGATTCTCTAAACAACGCCAACAAAGACTTAACCCTTGCCGATTTTAGTTGTTACAACTTTCGTCCTAACGTAAAAAATGGTTATTTTAGATGCTTGTTTTAATGGTTCTTTTTCATCTTGATAGTTGCATTGCTTCAGCCTATATTTTTAATGCGGGTAACACCATAGCTTGTATAGCAAACAGCGTTAACGTGTTACAAGACAAATGGAACGACCGCTATTTAGGTTTAATGCAACAGGGTTTGTATGCAGGAAAACATAGCTCTGCTGAGCGAATTGTTAGAAAGTCATTGCATAGGAGACCCTACTTTCTGTTTCAAAAACACCCAACCTCGCTTGCAAGTGAACCGCATTGTGAATGAAAAAAAGACTGAAAAATGCTTCGTAAATATTTATCTCCCTAACCAACCAGCCGATGTGTCTTGTTTGGCAATGGACAAGCTCTTTAAGCTCAAAGTATTGTCTTCTAAGCAATTGTTTCACTTCTTTACACACTCGTCTACCACTATTTTACGTTTACAAGCCTTGTCTTTATTAGCGCATAGCAGAGATTCTTTTTTCATAAAAGCTATTAAATGTGGTGTAAACGATGCTAACGAATACATTCAACGCACTTCTTTAAACCTACTAACAAAAAATGGTAGCGAAACACTTCTACCTGTTTTAATCACAAAAATGTTAGAGCCTACACTCTCTCCGCGTTGCGCTTTTAGTATAACAAACGCACTTTCGCTTTACAAAAAAGAACAGTTAATGCACACCTTAGACAGTGTTTTTGCCCTTAAATCGCCCTATATGGTTTGTAGTGAGCAGGTTTATAACAAAGCAAAGGCACAAATTATCAACAACAGCTCTAAGTGGTGGGGCGATATTAACACCATTATTAACGAAAAAGAAAGCATTAAAAAGCGTTTAAAAATCAATACGTTCTACAAGAACTTATTGCCCATATAGCGCAATTCCTTTGCTCGTTAACTGTGCCAAAAGCACCACAAACGACACCATAAAAACGAGCCATAATAGAATCATTGGGCTGGCGTTATCATTCTGTTTATTTACCTCTTATTCGTTCTTTCTTGCAAGAAACACGCAAAAACAATAACTTTTCAGTAGAAATAAGAGAAGAAGCCGAACAAAGCGAACGTGCTTTATGCGCACCTTAGTGTAGCGATAATAAAATAATACAATAAACAATTGAAATAAAGAGAGGGTGTAGAGAAACAAAAAAATAACTATTCTTTACACCTTCTCTTTTTATATATCGACAGAAAAATGGATTGTTTTTCATCGTTATTTATCCGTCTAAAATAGCCCTAAAAAAGGCGTAAAAAGTTGGTTGTTTTTTGTGCTTTTAAAAGTTTGTTTTAGCAAAAATAGCTTAGGTTTTACACTCTTTTTGCGATGAGAAGAGGGCAAAAAGAGGCGAAAAAATAAGCTATAATAGCAAAACATATAGGTTTTGCATTTCTAAAACGCAACAAACTAAAAACAACAAAAACAAGCTATTAGCACGCAAAAGCTTAGAGTTTGGCGTGAAAAACATAAGCTATTAGCCCCTAAACTCTTATGTTTTAGCCCTCAATACATCGTGTTTTTCACCCTAAACTCTTAGCTTTTGCACCATTTTTCGCTAAAAACACCCTTTAAACACGCATTTCTTTTTATTTTTTTATCTCAAAAACTATCTCTTTTCAGACACAAAGATAGTGTTGACGAAAAAAACTATGAAAAAAATAGAGCGTTTTTAATGGGTATATAAAAAGAAAATACGTAATTTTGAAAACTCATGTTTTGTTTTAAAGTAAACTCACAACATGAGTTTTACGAACAAGGGTGGTAAAAAAATTGGCAAAACCATTTGTAATACATGGTGTTAAAGCCCCTATTTTATTGTAGAAACATAGCGACACTGCAACATATTTATGGGTTGATAAGAAGGTATAAACGTGCTTTTTATGCCAAGAAATATGTTTTATGGGTTCGCTTTATACCAACATTTTATGCAAAAACAAACCATACACACAGCATTTTTTTAAAGTTATTTTTTTACATTTATATTTGTCCTTATAACCCTTCCTTTATGTGTTTTGGCACAAGAAGAAACAAAGGGACATTTTTGAAATAAACACATCGCTTTCGCCCGATAGTTATCGTTTTTGGATTTATACTCCTGCCGATTACACCCTCCCAACGGACACCCTTTACCGCTTGTTATCTTTCTCCATGGCGCCAGTTTGTGTGGCCATGACATTAACAAAGTGCGTAGATATGGGGTTTTAGACGCAATAGATAAGGGTAAAATTATACCCACTTTGGTGATAGCCCTCAAAAATTCGGGTGGAGCTTGGAGCCCTTCTAAACTCAATAAGCTATTAGAATGGACTACCGAACATTATGCCGTAGACACCAATAGAGTGTATGTATTGGGCATGAGTTTAGGAGGTTACGGCACAATGGATTTTGTTTGTGCTTATCCAAACAAAGTGGCTGCAGCCATGGCTCTATGCGGTGGTTGCTCAGCAAAAGATGTTTCACCTTTAGGGAAAGTGCCTTTATGGATTATACACGGCACAAACGACAGGGCAGTTCCTATAAAACAATCGCAAAGAGTGGTAGAGAATTTAGAGCAAGAAGGCAATAATAAACTTTTACGTTACACGTGGTTACAAGGTGGAAATCATGGTTTGCCTGCTCGATTGTTTTACCTTCAGAAAAACATACGATTGGCTTTTTACACATTCTTTGAAAGATAATCCACGCTCGGTTGCCACTCATTTCGACATTACCCCTCAAGATATTCGAGAAACTTACATAGAGTTACGAATGTTTTCGCGTTATTATAATCAAGATTAACAGTGTTTTTTATTTATTAAAAAGATATTCTTACATCATAAAAAAACATATTCTTATGAAGTTATTTTTCAGTTATTTTTTTCAAGCACGCATTGTTGTTTATTTAAGTTGCTTAGCAGGTGTTTTTATGTGGCAATAAAGCCTTTGCCTGGGTAGATTTTGTAGCCCCTAAAGTGTCGAACGTTGTTCTACAAGGAAACATTTACACAGCAATTGAACACACAATATATAAAGATGGGCAAGCGATACAGCAGTTTCCAACGTCTATTTTTATAGAAGATATGGCAACAAATGGCAACGATATATTTGTATTAGCTACCCAAACAAAGATAAAAAACAATCAAGCAGAAGTCTTTATTTCTATCTTTATAAAAATAAGAAAGAGGAATATAAGGTGAAAACCACTTACGAAACCATTGAAAAGGCTTATCTTCAGTTGCAAAAAGGCACGTGTTTTGTGTGCATCAGTGGCTACAATCAAGGTACAACCTTTTATAAAAACAACACTATTTGGCAAGAATTGAGCGAGTATGAATCGCCCACTTCGTTTCAAATGATAAACAATAATGCCTATTGGGTGGGTCGTTACGAGTCTATTCCCAAACTATTAAAGAACAAAGAATTGGCTTTTAATCGTGCATTTACATCTTATGAAGATGGCAATATACAGTTTTTGGTGCATCAAAACAATTACTATTACACCGCTTTAAATAGTGAATCGTTTCCTGAACTGTACGAAAATGGCAATAAACTTTACACTCTTCCCACGCACAAAGGTAATGTAGCGTGCAAAGGAATAGCGTTTGTAAATGGGTCATTTTATGTATATGGACACTGCGGAAGTAAGCAAACAGAAAAGAACAGAGCATGTTATTGGAAAGACGGAACACTTGTTGAAATGAGTAAAGATGACGTTCACAGCGATGTTACACAAGTGTTTAGTAACCAAGAAGATATTTATGTTAGCGTGTTAGAGAATGTAGACAATTATAAAAAGATGGTGTGTAAAATTTATAAGAATAACCATTTGCTCTACACACTCCCTCTTTTGCAACCAAACAACAAGTTATAAGATATAAACAGACGTCTTTGTAAACTAAAAAAATAAATGATTTATGTATAAAAGAAACACTTTTTCGACGTTTGTCTTTGCCCTTGTTTTCTTACAACTTGTTAGCTCGTGTAGTTCTCAGCAGGTATTTACGCTTAACACCAACATTGTTATGCCACAAACAACCAACAAAGACGATGCAAAGAACATTTCATTTAATGCAGACTCTGTGCTTTTTAGAAAAACAAAAACACTAATGCCCACCTTGTCAAAGCAGTCTATCCTACTCTCTCATGCTATATCTATTGATTCAACCTTGCGTGAGATAGTTCGTTTAAAACAAGACACTACGCCTCAAAGTATTCAACACTATCTTGCATTAAACAACAGAGTGCAAAACAAAGTGATGCTTTCTATGAATGAAATAGATGCTGTTGCAGGCATATTCGATAGCGAAGGCGAGCAATTAGACCAGATAGAAGAGATGCTCGCTAATAAAAAAACAGCCATAAAAAGCAATACTTTAACAGTGGCATCTATTGTTGTTGGTGCTGCATCTGCCATCGCAGGAGCCTACATAAGTAATAGTTCGTGGAATAAAGGAGTAGCTTTAGGCACGGGATTGCTAGGTGCTACACTGGGTTTTGCTACGCTTACACCTAAGGGAAAGCATGTGTTTTTGGTGCATAAATATAACACTGTAAGAGCATGTTGGGAGAGAACAAACGAAAACAAATTTCCTTTTGTAGTGTGGTATATGCTCAATGAGCCATCTTTTAACCCTCATTCGTCTGTTTGTTTATTAGAAGATATGAAACAAAAATGGCTTTCTTTTTATATTTAACTACGACCAGAAAGCAGTTAAAAACAGTGTTTTATTTACAAACGAAGGAGTTTATTATGCTGACGACCTACAAACTCGCTCGCAAATGGTGGGTCAGATGCAAGCTGTTATACACTCTTTGTATCAACATTTTAGTGTTTTATTAAAAGAAATATCTTTGTTAACGCCTCATCGCTCATAAATAGTTACGCTAAAAAGCACCATTTGTAGTTCACAAAAAAACAATCAATAAAAAGAATAAAACAACAAGCGTTAACAGGATAAACAACAAAAATAGAACAGCTCACTTCTCAGTGAGCTGTTTCTTTGTTTATGCGCTCATTAGAACCTTTGTATTGTTAAAAATAAAAAGCCCTGTATAAGCATCATAAAGCTAATAAATACATTTTATTGATATGTATAAGGAGATTTATTTTTGTTCATAACCTATTATTCCCCTTATCAACACCAGTATTAGACTACAAAGAGGGTTTTATTTGTTCTAACCACGCATTGATACGAGGTTCTGTTTTATCGTCTTCGTTCATTTCATCGAGTGCCAATCCCACGAATTTACCATTGATAACACTTTCACTATCATCAAATGTATAATCGTCAGCAGATACACCTTCAAGCACATTAGCACCTGCTTTCGTTGCTGCTTTATAAAGAGCTGACATACTACCACAGAAAGTTTCACCGTTATTTTCTGAGTCACCACAAGCAAAAAGAGCCACTGTTTTACCTTGTAAGCCTACCTCTTCAATCACTTTAACTCCGTCAAACCAATCGTCTTGCAATTCTCCTTCGCCCCAAGTAGCAGTACCTAACAGCAAATTATCGTGTTCCTTAATGGTGTTTTCGTCCATTTCGGTAACATTAATTACATCAACTCCAAGTTTTTCAGCAATGCTTTTGAGCAATTGCTTCGCATGTTCCGGGTAGAAGAACCGTAAACCACTATTGTTTTTTTCATATTGTTTTTTTAATTATAAAAGAGTGATAAGTTTACGGCACAAAGATAAACATTCTACTTTAACGGCACAATACCTAAAAATTATAGTTTTAACAATACCTATTTATAGTTATATGTTTAAAGCAAAAATACACTTCGTATAGCAACCCAAAAGTGTGTTTACAAAAAGAATAAGAACCATAACAAAAAGCATTTAAGAAACATTTAATGCCACTTTGTTTTTGCCTACTATTTGCATTTTAACCCCTACCCTTTTTATAGGTATAACCTAATTTTTTTACTACCCAATTATGAGGATAAAAAAAGAGAAAAACATTACATTATTTCGCTTTTTTTGTTATGTTTAGTTTTACAAAAAAATAGGCGTTTTGAGGAAGAAAGAAGATAAAAAAACAACAATAGAAAAGAAAGAAAAACGCTTATTTCTATCCACTTTTTAACCAAACAAACAATTGTTCATAAAACAACACTTTAAAAAACAACGAAACAACCCACCGAGCCTTTAAATAGATGTTTTTAGTGCTTTTTTTGGTGCAAAAAGCTAAGGTTTTAGCGTGTAAAAGATAAGCTTTTAAGGAGCTAATACCTTATGTTTTTAGGTGGTAAGAAACAAGAGTTTTTCATGCTAAACTCTAAGCTTTTACACCCTAATAGCTTGTTTTTTTGTCGTTTCAGTTTGTTTCTTTTTAGAAATGTAAAACCTATATGTTTCGTTCTTATCACATTTTTTTCTATCGCTTTTCAGTAAATTTTATAGCTTTATAGCTATGTTCATAGTCGTTTTTCGAGCTATTTTCAACTTTTTTAAAAATGTAACAAAAACGCTCACAAAAGTAGTAGAAATAAAATGCCTTTTACCATTCGTTACAACTCATTTTTATATGCTCCTAAAAAAACAAAACCATTTTATATAAAAACACAGAGATATATTCTAAAACTGTAAAAAAATAAGGTGTAATAAACGATTATTTGTATTTTTTTACGTTTAATATTTTTGATAATTTGTTGTGATTTTTTTACTTTTATATGTAAATTTGCAACAGTTTAAAACTACATACACTACTTTTATCATCATAAAAAAATGAAGAAGCTCATGAAGAATAACACAAATATCGTTCTTTTTAAGCACGCTAACGCCGTAGCTAAAGCCTTGTGTATATGCTTATCGCTAAGTGTTTCTCCTGCCATTGTTTGCGCTCAAACAAACAATACACAGGTAGAAAAAACACAAAAGCATATAGAAGGCTATATGTTAGACAACAACCAACAACCCATTGTGGGTGCCATTGTGCGAGTGGTAGACAAAGATATTGTTGCAACAACCGACCCTCAAGGTTATTTCAGTTTACAAAGCAACATAAAAAAGGCAAAACTTCAGGTGTCTTTCTTAGGCATGAAGACTGCCATTGTAGAAGCAAATAGCGACAAACCGATGCACATTAAGCTCGAAGATGAAGCCAACAACATAAGCGAAGTAGTAGTTACAGGTTATCAAGATGTTCGCCGTCCTCGCATGACGGGTTCTGTTTCGGTTATTAAAAGTAGTGATATTGCCAAAATGGACGTACGTTCTATGGACCAAGTGCTAAGAGGTACAATGTCTGGAGTTGCTACATCGTATAACGGAAGACCTGGTTCTGATGCGTCAATACGTATTCGTGGAGCTAATTCTATCACCGGAAATACGGAGCCAATATGGATTGTAGACGGCATGCCTCTTAATGGTATTGCGCCAAGTGTTAGTAATAGTAACGACTTGCAACGCTTAGTTACCCAAACAGGTATAGGCGATATAGCACCAAGCGACATAGAATCTCTCACTGTTTTAAAAGATGCTGCTGCCACAGCTATTTATGGTGCAAGGGCAGCAAACGGTGTTATTGTAGTGAAAACAAAAAATGGTAGAGAAGGAAAAGCCACTTATAATGCTTCATTATATTATGGTATAACAGAACGTCCCTACTCTAATATTCGCATGATGGATAGCGAAGAGAAGATAAGATTTGAAAGAGAGATGTTCTTAGATGGAGAGTATGACTCGGTAGGACGTGTAGCTTATCTTCTTAACCAAGTGAAAAATGGAGCTATTACACAAGAAGAAGCCGACAAAGAAATTTCTTTATTACGTTCACGAAACACCAATTGGTTTAAAGAACTCTATCGTCCTGCTAACACTCAACAAGTGAATTTAAGTTTATCGGGTGGTTCTAAACGCACACAATTCTATAATTCGTTCACCTTTCTCAATCAAAACGGAACCGAATTAACAAACAATTACAAGCGTATAACCTTTAACAGTAAGTTGTATCATCACTTCTCTGACAAGTTAACGCTACAAACTATTCTTGCAACCACTTATCGTAGCGACCGTAGCACAGCATCGGTTATATCGCCTATGCGTTATGCTTACCAAGCAAACCCTTACGAAGACCCTAATGGTTACGATAAGAGTTACGACATAAGGATTAGCCGTTTGCACCCGGGACTTCGTTGGGAAACGCTTAATATGAAACGTGAGATGTTAGAAAACCAAAACACTTCGCGTTATTTAGGTGCTTCGCTAAACGTTAAGTTGCAATGGATTACACCTCTCGAAGGACTTATTTACACTTCTCAAGCATCGTTATCGGTGTCGAACACTTCGTCTCGAAAAAGAAGAAGGAGAAGGTACTTACACCAACATGTATAACAGTTGGGAAGCAAGTTATGTGCAAGGAAACGAAATTCCAGCATCTCATGTGTTAGGGTTCTCTACGCGAAGGACAATATAACACAGATGCCTATACATGGAGAAACATGCTTTCTTATAATAAAACAATAGGCAACGACCATAGTTTAGAGCTGATGACAGGACAGGAAATCACATCGAATGTGAATTATAGTTCTTATAATTATTCTCCACAATACGACAAAGTGCACCGTATTATAGGCTTCCCACAAGTGGCACAAGGCACAGATATGACTCGTTTTCCTTTCTCTTCGTTAGGCGGAACAGGAAAGTATGAGTCTAAAATGTCTTCGTTCTTTGCCAATGCCACTTATTCTTATGCCGATAAATATGTAGTAAATGCGTCTGCACGCTACGATGGTTCAGACATTATAGGTAACCAAAACCAGTTTACACCCTTATGGAATGTGTCTGGACGTTGGAATATTTACAAAGAACCATTTATGAAATGGGACTTTATTAACTTTTTATCGGTGCGTGTAGGTTATGGATACACGGGTAGTATCGACCATAATGCACTTCCATTTGTTACCATGCAACTAACAGAAACACGTCCTTATGCTGGCTTGGTGGTGCCTACATCGTATAAAAAAATGCTAATCCTAACATTAAATGGCAAACGAAAAAGGACTTTTAATATAGGCTTAGAATCGAGTTTATGGGATAATAGAATAACTTTTAATGTGAACTATTATAATAATAAGGTGATAGACTTGTTAGACAATAGGTCGCTTCCCTACTCTTCGGGTATTAAGTCTATTAAACAAAATGTTGCCAACTTGGTAAACCGTGGTTGGGAGTTTGACTTAGGATTTACACCTGTTAGAACCAGAGATTTTGAATGGATGCTTCGCGGAAATGTGAGCTTTAATAAGAATATTATTACCAAAACATTCTATCAAGACTTCAAACAAGTGCCACAAAAAAGCTCTCTTTTATCGGAAAACGATAATGTGTATATTCAAGGTTATTCAGTGGGTGCATGGTTAGGATACGACTTTGCAGGCATAGACCCTAACACTGGGCACACATTGGCTTATGCTGAAGATGGCTCAAAGGTAGACATGGATATGTTTAATAATAAGACTTTAGCTCTTAAACGTCCACCTATGCACTATTTAGGAGAAAGCAACCCTACCACAACAGGTGGTTTTTCTACTGAATTTAGATACAAACAATGGGAACTAAATGCACAGTTTGAATTTCAAACAGGTCATCTTATTCCAACTATTTCCAGCACGATGAACCACAATTATAACTACTCTGGTAATCGTTATATCGCTGACCAATATCGTTGGAGAGCAACAGGTGATGTGGCAGAACGTCCTTATTTAGGCAATACCAACACTGCATACGACCAATATCGCTTTAACACCTCGTTAGAAAAAGGCGATTATCTTCGTTGCACTTACACCAGTTTGGGCTATCGTTTAACTGAATCATTATGTAAAAAGCTATCTGTTCGCAGTGCTCGCGTTGCCCTTTCGGCAAGTAATCTATTTACGCTTACAAACTTCAAAGGTATCGACCCTGCATCAATGGGTACACTTAGCTACCCTTCTACCTGCACTTATAGCATTACACTCAATGTAGGTTTCTAACAAATGGTTTATTTAATATCCTATAAAAAATGAAGAACAATATTTTAAAATATAAGCTACAAACTTGTGCGCTACTTGTTTGTGCGCTCACTTTCTTTAGCAGTTGTAAAGATTTTCTATATGTAGAACCTACCAACCAACTAACGGTGAACAGCTTTACCGACGTAAAACGTTTGTTAGGAGGTAGTTTGAGAAACTATCAGGAAGGAAATAATTATCTCTATGGAGTGCCTAATGTTATAACTTCTTACGATGAATATCTTATTACAAACTTCTATACAGACGACTGTAATACAGACAAATATCTTGATACATGGATGGGACAAAACAATAAAGGCGACTTTAATAAATCGTTAACATGGAAAACACCCTGATATTCACGAGAGCATTTGGAGTAACTATTATAAAGCTATTGGCTTTTTATAACATTGTATTGGCTGAACTTAAAAAGCACAATACAAGTGATAAAACAGAAGCTGAACGCGTGGAAGGAGAAGCAAGAGTGACAAGAGCTTATTGTTTCTTTCACTTAGTTCAATTGTTTTCTCCTTACAAAGACAACTCTTTGGGTTTGCCTTTAAACACCGATCCAGATAAAGTGGGTAACTTTTGATAGCAGAAGACAAACACAAACAGAAAAACTATGCGTTTATCATTTCTGAATTAGAAACAGCTCTTAATTTCGGTGCAACACCAGAATCTGAATACAATATTTTTTTATAATAAAAACATTTATAAAAGGTCTTTTAGCACAAGTGTATTTGTATAAAGCGGGTTCGGGTGCTAAAGATAATAACGATTATGCTAAGGCTGCTCAATATGCAAAAGAGGTATTAGAAAGCGGAATTACGTTTAATGATATTAAAACAACACCAGCTAAATCGGACGACTTTGGAGTTTTAACTTCTAAAAAGTTTGCTCCTTTAATGTTCTTATATAGCGATGGTCAGAAATTACAAGACATTGTAGGCAATAAGAGCTATGAATTACCCTCAATACCCTTCAGATGATTTGTATGCACTTTACGCCGATAATGACCTTCGTAAAAAAAGAGTTTTTTTGCAGAAGATAAAGGTATTATAAAGTTTGAAAGCGATTTTCCATGGTCGTATATTCGCTTTAATTTATGTTCGGGTGCCGAGATGAGCTCATTATTGCAGAAGCAGGAAGCACGTCAAGGACATGATGATGCGGCACTAAAAAGAACTAAAAGAGTTTGCTGCTACTCGTTATACAAACTATGTAGAACCTGCTCGTGCCAATGTATTACAAAAGTATTTTAGACGAAAGACGTAAGGAATTTTTGTTTCGAACCTTATATTCGTTGGTTTGATATGCGTCGCTTAGGGAGTGGAAATTAGTAGAAAACCTCGTAACAAACAAGAAGACCCTGAGCTTTTATAAGCTAACAAAAAACGATTTTAGATACACTATGCCTATTCCTAAAAAGGCAGAGTTGAAAGATAATAATATAGACCAAAAATCCTGGTTGGAATAATTTTTAAACCTTACCTATCTTGCATTTTATGGTGAGAACAACAACTAAAATAAAATGTAAATGGTTTTATAAAATATAGAAATATGACAAATAACACGTTTGTTTCTGCGCTTTTTGCGCTATAAACTGCAATGGCTAAGTGCTGGTTTTGGTAGCTCTTGTATCATTATTTTCAAGTTGTAATAGAGATGAAACTTTTTCTTGAACCAACAAGAATAGGCGAAGATAAGATTACACGCTTTGAGATTTATCCCAATTCGTTAACTTTAAATGCCGACGGAATAAGTCAACTAAAATTCTTAGTGAAGTGTTTTTACAAGGTAGACTCTACAGAGGTGCAGATGTTAGACGACCGCGTGCCTGTGGATAAGATAATAATTACAAGTTCTGATGGTAGAAGTTTTAATGTGAATGAGGCTTTTTCTACGACTGCCAAAACAGATTCTATGAGTTTTACTGCCACTTGTAATAAACTAAAATCAGCAAAAGTGACAGTGGCTTTACGTCAACCACAAGAATTAAACCTAACTCCTTTAGAAATTCCTGTAGTGTTTATATCGCTCTACAACGAGAAGTCAAAAATGCAAATGGAGTCGGTTACACCCCATCTCTTACAACAAATGATTGAACATGCTAACCAAGCATTTTCAGGAGTAAATGATAAGGCACCTAATGGTTGTGATGCAAAAATGAAATTCTACATGAAAGAATATAAAACCATTAAACTATCGGACGAGGAACATGAAGAGATTACAAAGTATATTCAAAAGAATTTACTAACAGGAGCTGATAAAGTGATTTATGTTTGGTTAATGAATGCGGTGCCATATTGGACGATGAATGAAACAAAAAGTGCACCCTCAATACACCTTTGGAGACCCTGCAGATATTAAAAGGTATCGACTTTGAAAAAAAGTAAATACATTAGCAGACATCACTAATTTGGAACCTCAAGAGGTGGGAATACCTATGACTTTTTGCAGATGTTTTTTTCAACAAGGTACAGGCTATGCGTCAAGAGATTTTTGAACGTATGTTAGGTCGATTTTACGGTTTATTGCCCACAGCTATCAATTCATCTCTATATAAAGGCGAAACAGATGTTGATTATTGTGCAGACACTTATTCATTGTTTGAAGATAACGGAAGCATAGAAAAAGAAATCTATTCCTTTATACAAAAAAATGGTCCAAGCTATTTCTTTTAATTCGTATAACATCATGGATAAACATTCTACAAACAGTTCTGTAAGTGTAGACCAAGTGAAACGTATGCGTCAAGTAATAAAAAGATTGCCCTTATCGTCAGCAAGGAATAACGAAATAAAACATACACAATTATATATCATACAATAAAAAGTTCTCATGTGCGTAGCTTTACCAACCACATGAGAACTTTTTATTTTAATAGAAAGCATGACTTCATTTAATCAATATGATTTTTCTTTACATCTAATCGTTAATCATGAATTCTTTAAAATATACTGATAAATAGAAAAATACTCACCTATATTCTTTTTAATGAAACAAAACAAAGCGCTATAAAGAAAGGCCTGAGAAACAAAGTTTTCAAAAACACTTGGATATGTTAGAAATTTGACCTATTTTTGGTGCTACAAACATAACAAGTAAGCAAAAAAACTGACATGGCAAAGGTAGCAATTAAAAAAACGCGAATGTTACCGTCATGCTGAAGAACTTCTATCTCTATCTCGTCCGTCATATCAGCGATAAGGTTAAGCCATTGAAAAAAGACAAACAGACTGAAAGCATTTATCCTGCATTCTGTCAGCGTGCCAGCAAAATGGGTGCGCATTGGAAGGCAGAACGTTCTGAACCTATATACAAATAAAACCTACTACGCTGAAGTCTTCATTGAATAAACATCATTTTTTTGTGGCTTTTCATACTTCCCCATTGGTTTGGGTGGGGGATTTCATGTATATGCAAGAACCAAGAATTCTAGAAAATCCCCATATCAATGGATAAATCCCCAAAATGTCACTTCAATATATAAAAGTACCTCACAAGGAATAATGCTGCGGAATTGAGGATAGATAGGATTTATACTGTATCTTTGCACCGCTAGAATCCGCCAAGCCTCTCAACGATGCTCAAATGAGTTTGCAAATGAGGGCAATGGAAAGTGCACTTTCACATTGCCGAATGCAGCAAGTATTATGCAAATGTGCGGGTCGTTTTTTTACAAAGCCGCCATTACCAAGGTGTAAGTCCTTGTAATGGCGGATTTTTATATTCGCAACTTTTTCAGAAAGGAACTTGTTGAAGAGAATAACAATTAATCGTTTCCAAATCAATGATTAATGGACAATATCTTATCATAGTTCACACCTTTATATTTGTTCCTACGCCCTTTCAGCACAACTTTCATGGAGTCGAGAGGTTGATAACTGTGACGTTTGTAGAAATAAATTCTACTATATAATAGCATTTTTAGTTGTATCTATGTCTATCATTTCACTTGCAACATCAAACTTGAGAGAATGTCTGTCGCTTATTTTTTTGGGGAAAGATAGCAAATTTACCCTGTTGTTTGATTTTTCCATAACAATTCATCTGTGCAATATTCCTTGATGATTTGCTGTAAAGATTCTGCGTCAAAAGGTTCGTAAAAACATTCATGGGAATATAACAAATAAAAATTCGGTCACCAAATCTGATTCGTCTAAACTCTGTGGCATCAGGTATTTGTTGACGTTACCGTCTTTAGAGAATGCTAAAATGTAAGTGAATCCATCGTCTGTTTCAGGTAGGTATGAACCTACAAATAGATAGACTGTCGTATTAGAAACAACAAAGAGGGGTCCGGCATATAGTTGTCGTTCATTATCTGGACTCCCTAATAGCCATGGCGTAGTTACAGCCTTTTGATGGAAAAGTGTTTTGCCATTTTTGACAATTGTCACAAAAAGCGTTTTATCGTAGAAGTTCTCATTTTTTATCTTAATGCCATTGTCTGCAGTTTGTAATAGCACATGCCAATCCCTCACTATGGTATCAAGTTCGATGGTCATTTTAGACTTGGCATCCACAAAAGAATCCGATTTTCCATCAATGATGGAACGACCTCTTCCGTTCACTCTTGAAACCATAGTTGCTTTTCTTTCGCAACCAGCCGACATCAGCAGGATTACAATAATAGTGCTAAAGAATAGTAGATGGATATAGTTTAACTTTCTTCCCATAATTCACCTGTTTTAGTTTTACCTTAATTCCACAGCATAAACCCTTGTGAGAACTCCAAGTGCCTGAGAAACAAAGCTCTCGAAACACTTGGATATGTCAGAAATCTCACCTATCTTGGTACTGCAAACATAACAAGTAAGCAAAAAACTGACATAACAAAGGTAGCAATTAAAAACGAGAATATAACTTCCTACGGTGGAATTTATTACATTATGGACGTTTTCTCAAAGTTGGGCTTTGAAAAACTTACCGAATCTGTATTGGGCAAACGTGGAAGTAGTGGCAAAGCATTCTGTTATAAAAGTATTTTGCTTCTCTCTTCTTCAGTTACCTTTGTGGTGGAGAATGCCTTGAGGACATCAATGCGCTTATTGGGTAGTTCAAGCAGAGGCCTGACCCAACTTTAACTCTAATGATCCAGATTCTTGCTATCATCGTGGTTCTTGAACATCAAATAGGAACGCTGTGTCCTACAAATCAGATTTGCACCTATTTCAGTATACACGATGCTTGATTATAAGTAACTTAGGAAATTGACTCCTCTCAAAACACCCCGAAAATTTTCGAAAAAAATAATTTTTGCCCATTAAAGTTGGCCTAAAATAGGAACATCTCAGATAACCTGAAATTACGAAAACTGAGATAAAGGAAATTATCAATCGCATTAAAGAATTTAATTGGTAATTTACTTGCATACAATTCAAAAAATTGTACCTTTGCGGACAAAATCAATGTATGTTATGCAGAAAAGTCCTCTATATAGCAAACGTATGATTAAAGAAATTAGTTCAGGAAAGACTTCTCGTAGAAAGTTTCTCTATAATAATGCGTTTACTTAACAGATTGATTGTATATTATATTAAGTAAAGAAAAAGAGAAAAATAAAAATCAGTGATAACAACTACAATAAGTAGTTATAAGTATTTAGAATCATGCATCAGTTCTTATTTGAGATGATGCAAATAGCAAAAGAATTATTTATGAAGAATTCATTTCAATTGGCTTATTTCCTTATTTTGTTTTATTTTTATGTGCTTGTCAGTCGAAGAAAGAAAAAAACAAATAGAACCTGTTTACACAGCAACGACTCCAATGATTGAAAAATGTATCTCTACCACATTCTTATGTTGCAAACATTTCTTCAGAAAAGAATATAGAAATTCGTTCTCAACAGACGGGTATTTTACAAAATGTGTATGTTAATGAGGGGCAGTTTGTAAAAGCTGGTCAAGCTCTTTTTCGTATAGCAATCGTTGGAGCTGATGAAGAAATTGCTAAAGCCAAAGCTATAAAAGAACAAGCCAGTATAGACTTACAAAATGTAGCCAAATTAACAGACAACAAAGTGCTATCGAACAATGCAAGACGTATGGCAACTGCAAAGCTGAAAGGAGCTGAGGCAGACTATCAATTAGCTGTGTTGCGTAAACGACTTTCTATTATTCGTGCTCCCTTCTCTGGTGTTTTGGGACAAATTCCCAATAAGATAGGAAGTTTAATAGAACCAAGTGACCTACTAACAACCTTATCAGATAATAAGAAAGTGTTTGTTTATTTTAATATTTCTGAAACAGATTATTTAAATTCTCATCTTCATCCAGACCAATATTCACAGATACCTTTACAACTTGTATTAGCTAATGGAGATTTATTTCCTGCAAACGGAAAGATTTTTAAATATTGGAGGACAATTTGATAGTTCAACAGGAACAATCTCTATGCGTGCAATTTTTGATAATCCTAATAATCTGTTACGAAATGGAGAAATGGGAACAATTAAACTTTTTGTAAAGAAGAAAAAAATGCAATGTTAATACCACAAGAAGCTGTTTATGAGCAACAAGATCGTAAATATGTATTTGTGGTAGACAAAAAAATAATATTGTACATCAACGTGCTATCAAGATTGAAGCAGAAGTTACTGGCGTTTATGTTATTTCTTCTGGGTTAAAAAGCAACTGATAGATATCTTCTTGACGGCATACAGAAAGTGAACGATGGAGATAAAGTACAACTTTCTATGATATCTCCACAATCTTCAATGAAGTTGAATAAACTAAATGCAGATTAGAAATGTTTAAGATGTTTATTCGCAGACCAGTACTTTCAATTGTAGTATCATTGGTCATTGCTTTTATTGGCATTCTATCACTGTTTAATCTTCCTGTTACACAGTTCCCATCTATTTCTCCTCCTAAGGTAAATGTTATTGCTAATTATCCAGGAGCTAATAATGAGTTGTTGGTAAAATCTGTGATTATACCTTTGGAACAATCGTTAAATGGCATTCCTGGTATGAAGTATATCGAGAGTAATGCAGGTAATGACGGAGAAGCAGAAATAAATGTAGTGTTTAAGTTGGGGACCGATCCCAATGTAGATGCCGTGAATGTTCAAAAATAGAGTTTCGGCAGCTACAAATAAGTTACCACCTGAAGTTATCCGAGAAGGGGTTAAGATTTCTCGTGAAGAGCCTAATATACTTATGTATATCAATCTTTATAGCGATGACCCCAAAGTAGACCAAGGATTTCTGTATAATTATTTTGACATAAACATATCTCCTGAGTTACTACGTGTTGACGGAGTTGGCGACTTAGATATTCTGGGTACACGCAATTATGCTATGCGTGTGTGGTTACATCCCGACAAGATGGTAGCCTCACGGATTGTCTACCGACGATGTTAGTGAAAGCTCTTGAGGACCAAAAATATAGAGGTTTCTCCAGGAAAGTTAGGTGAAAGTGGAGGCTTACGTCCACAAGTTAAAGAATATGTTTTTAAAATATCCTGGCCGTTATACTACAGAAGAAGAATATAAAAATATTATTATTAAAAAGTAATAATGGTAGCATAGTACGCCTAAAAAGATATTGCCGATATTCACTTAGGGAGTGAAGTTTACGACATATATTCAACTTTCAATGGAAGACCTTCTGCAGCAGTAACCTTAAAACAAGCTTATGGTAGCAATGCACGGAATGTAATTAACAAGGTAAAAAAAGCTATGTCACGCATAGAAAAAGATATGCCTAAAGGTATGCATTATGAAATAAGCTATGATGTTAGTAGGTTTTTAGACGCAAGTGTGGAAAAAGTAATACACACTTTGTTCGAAGCTTTTATTTTAGTTGCAATTGTTGTTTTTATATTTTTTTAGGAGATTGGCGTTCCTCTATCATACCCATAATGGCTATCCCTATTTCACTTTTGGGTAGCTTTATTGCTATGTTATTTTTTAACATAACACTAAACATGATATCTTTGTTTGCCTTAGTTATGGCTATTGGAATTGTGGTAGATGACGCTATCGTGGTGATAGAGGCAGTAAATGTTGAGATTGCTCGTAACAAACTATCTCCTGTTGAAGCAACAGAAAAAGCAATGAAAGAAATAAGCGGTGCTATTATCGCCATTTCCTTAGTTATGGCTTCCGTATTTATTCCCGTTGCATTCATGGGAGGACCAGAAGGTATGTTCTATCGTCAGTTCTCTATCACTATGGCATCAAGTATTCTTTTTTCAGGTTTCATTGCACTAACACTAACGCCAGCTTTATGTGCCCTTATCTTAACAAAAGAACAAGAGAACCATATAAAATTAGGATTCATAGGGACGCGCTCTACAGCGTTTTAATACAAAATTTGATACAGGTAGTCGTAAATATGAACATCTTATACAGCATATTGTACGTTTAAAAAAACTTTGACAATGATACTTATCTTGATTTTCTGCGGATTAGCATATTGGATGAATACGGAACTTCCGTCTGGATTTATTCCACAAGAAGACCAAGGTATGATTTATGCAATCATAGAAACTCCACCAGGAGCAACTATCGAGCGTACAAATGCTGTAGCCCAACAACTTCTTAAAATTGCAGAAAAAGAAGAAGATGTAGAAAGTGTATCTTCATTAGCTGGTTTTGAAATACTTTCTGAAGGTACGAGTGCCAACTCTGGTAGTTGTTTGATTAACCTAAAAGATTGGAAACATAGAAAACGAACAGCTAAAGAAATTATTAAAGACTTAGAAAAATAAATGCAAGCAGATAACACAAGCAAATATTGATTTCTTCGAACCACCATCTATTCCAGGTTATGGAGCTGCGAGTGGTTTTTGAATTACGTTTGTTAGATAAAACTGGTAAAAAAATGATTACCATGAAATGGAACAGGTGAGTAAAGCATTTGTGAAAGAACTAAACAAACGTCCCGAAATAGGTAATGCATTTACATTTTATTCAGCCAGTTATCCTCAATATATGGTTCATGTTGATGATGACAAGGCCTTACAAAAAGGTGTTAAACCTGGTAAGGCACTAAATAATCTATCTATTTTGGTAGGTTCAGATTATCAGACTGGGTTTTATTAGATTTGGAAAACCTTATAAAGTGATTGTGCAAGCAGCTCCACAATATCGGGACTTTCCAGAGCATTTATTAGGACTTTATACTAAAAACGAAGATGAACAGATGGTACCTTATGCTGACTTCATGACTCTTTCAAAGACTTATGGTATGAGCGAAATTACTCGTCATAATCTTTATAATTCTTCTGAGGTAACAGGAGCTCAGGCACCAGGATATTCAAGTGGACAAGCCTTACAAGCCATTCAAGAAGTTGCACAACAGAGTTTACCCAAAGGATATGATTACGATTGGGCTGGTATATCAAAAGATGAAGCAGAACAAGGCAATACTGCTGTGATAATATTCATTGTTTGTCTTGTATTCGTTTATCTTATTTTAGCTGCTCAATATGAAAATTTCCTTTTACCATTACCCGTAATTATATTTTTACCTGTAGGTATCTTAGGTGCATTTCTTTTTAAAAGCTTTGCGGATTAGAAAAATAATATATATGCTCAAATAGCTTTTAGTTATGCTCATTGGTTTATTGGGCAAGAATGCTGTATTAATGGTTGAATATGCTGTTCAGCGTAAGAATGCAGGAGAGCAAATTGCTCAAGCTGCCATTTCAGCTGCAGTTGCACGTTTCCGTCCTATTCTGATGACGAGCATTGCTTTTTATAGCTGGCTTAATACCATTGGTATTTGCTTCGGGTGCAGGTGCTATTGGAAATCGTACGATTGGTACTGCTGCAGTAGGTGGTATGCTCATTGGTACTTTAGGAGGATTGTTTCTTATTCCAGGTCTTTACTACATTTTTGCAGGAATGACAGACAAATTAGTACATTATCAAAAGGAAAAACCATTAAGTGAAGAAAAAGACAAACGTTACAAAAGACAAGCTTTACATGACAACATCTATGATAAAAAATAATAATATATATACTGTAATCGCAATCATTGTAATCTTCTTAAGTATAGGTTCTTGTAAAATACCTCAAACAACACTAAACGAAGATACACTTAAAAATGTCATTACCGTCTTTACCGAAAGATAGCAGTGTTTCCATTCCACCTATTTGGAGAGATTTCTTTCAAGACTCTACACTCCAAGCTTTAATTGATACAGCTCTACAAAAGAATCAGGATATTAAAATAACATTACAAGAATTAGCTATAGCCAAAAGTGCAATTACCTTGAAACAAGGAACACTTCTACCTTCCATAACAGCTAATATGGGTGCAGGTGTATCTAAAGTAGGTCGTTACACAGCAGAAGGAGCAGGTAATGTAGGTACTGAAATAACGCCTGGTCACAAAATACCAACTGTTATTCCTGATTTAGCCCCAACTTTACAACTGGATTGGACAATAGATTTATGGAACAAACTAAATAGTAGTAAGAAAGCAACTATTGAACGATATCTTGCTTCTGAAGCAGGACAGCGAGTTGTGAAAAGTCAATTAATATCAGATATAGCAGAAAACTATTATACTCTATTGGCTCTCGATTATAAATCAGCAATGATGCAAGAATATATCTCATTACAAAAAAATGCAGTAAAAATTGCCCATATTCAAAAAGAGGCTGATGCTGATACCCAATTGGCCGTAGAAAAGTTTGAAGCCGAATTAACAAAAGCACAGGCCGACGAGTATTTACTACGTCAATCCATTATAGAAACAGAAAATAATCTAAACTTGTTATTAGGTAGATTTCCTCAAGCAATATCTCACCCAAATATTGATTTTCTTCAAATACCAATGCCCACGACCTCTTATACCTTATCTACCCAACTCTTATTACAACGTCCTGAGGTTGTAGAAGCAGAGCATAAACTAAAAAGCGGCTAAATGGGATGTAGAAACTGCACGCAAAGAATTTTTACCCTCATTTAGTCTCTCTTCAACTATTGGATTAAATTCTTTTTAACCCAAAGTATTTATTGAAGTTTCCAGAATCATTGATATTTAATTCTTTAGGAAAGATAACAGAGCCTTTCGTTAACAGAAAAAGCCATTCAAGCTAATTTTTCTCAAGCAAATGCATTACAATTAGAAGTTCTCTACAATTATAACAAAACGCTATTAACTGCTTTTATAGAGACTAATAGTCTACAATCTAAAATATCTAACCTTGAATCGTTTTATCAATTTAAACACAAACAAAATGATTATTTGACGAAAGCGGTTTCTACTGTACAGAGTCTATATCTTAATAATAGAGCAAATTACTTAGAAATTATAGATAGTGAACGTGGACAATTAGATTGTAAAATGGAACTTGTTGATGCAAAATTACAACAGCTTTTTACCCTAATAAATATATATCGCACATTCTTCTAACAATATTATTATAATAAACTGCTCAATTGTAGACAGCTTATTTTCAAATACTTTTTATTAAACCGTATTTAAATTCTGTTTTTATTCTATATATAATACATATAAGTAATATAAGAACATAACTTAAATACGGTTTAAAAAGTCTATTGAAAAAGAATATTAGTTAATTTTTTTCCCAATACATTCTTTTTAAAAGAAAGGACCCAATTTTTCCTTTCACAGTAAGCGTGTTAGGTTTATCAAAAATACATTTCTACACGATACACTTTACCACTTGTTGGGTCGTAAATATGACCATCTTCCCAAGCATCTGAGCCATTATAAACAACCTTTTCTACCAATACTATTTGGTTAGAAGGTGTGTTACGCTTTTTAGGATCTGGGTTTTTAAGGTCTGTTTTCTGTGTTCCATCTGGATTCTTTTGTATGCTCTAACCACACAACTTGCGCACGATAACCATTGCCATACTTAAAGATTTTCACTTTAGAGTTTTTTTACCATCTTTCACAACATGATATAAACCTACAATTTTGTCGGCAGCATTTTGCGCAGATATGCTTAGAATAGATGTTGCAACTAAACAGAATAAAATAGATAAAATGCGTTTCATTTCTTTGTAAATATTAAAATTTTAAACATTTCTAAAAGCCTATTTAAAGGCATATTTATAATTAAAAGCGAATGCAAAGTTAAGCTTTTTACGGAAAAAAATCAAACACTTTCGTTCTGCTTTTTCGTTATATTTCGTCTAAAAATAATACGAAAAAAACACAATAAAAACGTCTTTTCATACAAAACAAAAGAACCCTTTATTATTTTTTTCGTATCTTTGAGATTATAATTCTATTTTTTTATGAAAAAAACTATTTTCACCTTATTTTTAGCAACTTGTGTATACGCTTTTTAATGGATTTTGCACAAGGGAAACAAGATGTATTAGCATGTGCCACCCGAATGTTTAGCAAACCTAATAGTGCCTTTATGCACAAAATTGTGCCTGCTAAAAAGGGCATAAAAGTGTCTGTGGATTCATTACCAACAGGATTAAAATGGAATGAACGCCGACAACTAATTGAAGGTATTGCGCCCAAAGAAGGAATTTACACCTATTATATATATGTTCCTAACGGAGAAAAACAAGACACTGTTAAAGCAACATTAACAGTTGACGCATCATTAACACTCCCTACTCCCTTTATGGGATGGATTTCATGGAACGTAGTAGAAGATAAAATATCGTCGAACATAATAAAAGAAGTGGCAAAAGCCTTTGATAAACATCAATTAAAACAAGCAGGTTACAATTATATTATTATAGATGACCTGTGGCACGCTAAAGAACGAGAGGCAAACGGACGTCCTAAAGCCGATGAAAAAGAAATTTGATATAGGTATGAAAGCTACCATTGATTTTTGTTCATCATAAAGGATTAAAGTTTGGAATCTACTCAGATGCAGCAGAAAAAGACTTGCTCAGGCGCTTTTTGGTAGTATAGGTTACGAAACAATAGATGCTAAACAATATGCTCAATGGGGAGTGGATTTATTGAAATACGATTACTGTCATGCACCAGTCGAACAAGATTCTGCTTTTATTCGCTATAAAAAAATGGGAGATGCCTTAAAAAATTGTGGTAAAAATATTACACTTTATATGTGCGAATGGGGCGTAAGAGAACCATGGAAATGGGCTATTGAAACAGGAAGTAATGCTTGGAGATGCACATACGATACCCGTGATTGTTGGAAAAGGTAAGTCAGGGAGGAATTGGAATATTAGAAAGTTTAGAAGGAATGAAAAGACCTTTGGCCTTATTCTGGTGTTAATAGATTTAATGATGCTGATATGATGTGTGTAGGAATACACGGAACAGGTAAATCAAGTTCTGACTTATGTGATGGGAAACCCGGTATGACATACGATGAATATCAAACTCAATTTGCGTTATGGTGCATGTGGAGTTCACCATTATTATTGTCTTTCGACTTAACAAAGCCCATTTCTACAATAGATAAGAATTTAATGACAAATAAACAACTCATTGCATTAAATCAAGATGCGTTGGGATTACAAGCTGAATTTATAGAAAAGAAAGAAAAACATTTATTATTTTTATGAAAGATTTAGCAAATGGAGATGTTGCAATAAGTGCTACAAATGTAGGTAATCAACCAACTACAGCAACTTTCGATTTTAATAAATTTTCTGCCTTAAATACAAAAACAACTTACAAGGTTTATGATTGTATCAATCAATCTACACTCACTCAGAAAATAAAAGGAATATTTTTCAAGAGAATAAAACCTCATGCTACATTGGTTTATAGATTAAGCAAAAAAATGAAAAAAATAAGCCTTATATACCTTCATACTGTACGTTATAAAAATTGGATACGATTAAACAATAGTAAAACAAAGTGTAGAAAGAAAGAGCGTATACCAAAGAAAGTATTTTATAAAGACAAAAAGAGAAGAGAAAGATTTATTATAGAAAAGGAAGAAAAAAATATTATTTTTTTATAATTACATTATCAATATTCACTCCAAGCGTTTATGATATCATAAACGCTTGGAGTCTATCTATTCAATCTTTCTTTAAAAAGAATTTCACAAATCATAAATAATTCTTTTTACCATTTAATCAATATCTACAACTGTAATTCCTGCACCTCAAATTGCACATGTTCATCTTTAAAAGAAGCTACATTAGGAACTGTATTGAGATATTGTCGGATAAGACTACGCAAAATTCCATTTCCTGTTCCATGTAGAATACGCACTCGAGGAACACCTACTAAAAATAGCATCGTCTATAAAATGCATCACTCTATTTAAAGCCTCATCACCACGTAAACCACGTAAATCAATATCTTGCTTAAAATTTTCTTTATGATTATCTATTGTTTTTCGGGTTTCTTTAGCAATTTTATAAGTTGGAGTAGACAAGTTTTGCGTATTTTGAACATGCTCCAATCTATTTAAAAGGAAGCTTTGTGCGCATATCTCCAAAAATAATTACCGCCCCATTATCACTAAGTTGTTCTATTTTACCGATAGTATTTAACCCTTTAATACGTACAGTATCACCTTGTACAAATGGTTTTTCGATATGCTTACTTTTAACTGTAGCATTTCTAAGTGTAGTTGCTGCAGCTTCTTGTAATTGTTGTTTTTCGGCTTGACGCTTAGCATGACGCTCCTTTCGTTGCTTAATTTGTGCTATTTTCCGAGCTATCTTATCATCATTTTCTTGCTCATCTATATTTCTTATTTCATTTTTTTAAAAGGTATTAAAACCTTCTCTAATGCGCTTAGTTTCCTCTTTTTCTGCCTGCACTTCCTTTATCTCTTTTATCGTATTCTCTATAAGTTTATTACTCTCCTTTAATAAGTTTTCAGCTTGTTCTTTTTGCTTTCTTTAAGATGTCTTTTTTTACTTTTTGTAATTCTTCCATCTCATTTTTGATATTGAGAAATAATCTTTTTCAATTTCTTTTTCACGCTTATGAATATTTTGACGTTTATTTTCCCAATAACATTTATCACGAACAATATCTTGTAAATACTTATCACTTTGTATATAATCACTCCCAACAAGTTCAGAAGCTCCAGCAATAACCACTTCAGGAAGACCGATCTTTCGTGCTATCTCTATAGCAAACGAACTTCCTGGTTGCCCTATTGAAAGCTGGAATAAAGCCTTCATCTCTTTACGGTCGTAAAGCATTGCGCCATTTATAACACCTGTATGATGTTCTGCAAAGTGTTTTAAATTTTGATAGTGCGTAGTGATGATACCAAAAAGCTTTCTTTTGAAACAAATTGAGTAAGAACTGCTTGTGCTATAGCTCCACCTATTTGTGGCTCTGTACCTGTTCCAAATTCGTCAATCAATAATAATGTTTGCTCGTTGCTCTGCTTTATCATATTTTTCATATTAAGCAGATGTCCCGAATAAGTGCTAAGGTCGTTTTCTATACTCTGCTCATCTCCTATATCTATCATAATATTCTGAAAGATACCAGCAGAAGAGTTTTCTACCATAGGCACAGATAATCCACATTGTAACATATATTGTAACAGACCTATAGTTTTAAGACAAACAGATTTACCTCCTGCATTAGGTCCAGAAATAATAAGCATGTGCTTTTCTGTGGTTAGAGTTATATCTAAAGGTACAACCTTTTTAGAGTGTTTCTCTAAAGAGAGCTGTAACAAAGGATGCATTGCTTGCACCCAATTTATATGTGGCTTGTTCTTTATCGTAGGTTCAATGGCCCTAAACATCTTAGCCAAAAGAGCTTTAGCACGAATAAAATCGACTTTAGCTAAAAGGGTATAAGATTCAAGTATACTCAAAATTTCTGGACGAATAATATCCCCCATCTCTGTTAGTATACGTATAACTTCACGTTTTTCTTCTGCTTCTAATTCTCGAATACGATTATTCGCTTCTACTACTTCTTCTGGTTCAATAAAAATAGTCTTACCTGTAGCAGATTCGTCATGTACTATTCCACGTATTCTTTTCTTCATTCCAGGAGGTGCAGGAATAACTAATCTTCCATCGCGAAGCGTTGGAGTAGTGTCTTTTTCAATGAGTCCTTCTTGTTGAATATTTCTTAATATACTATATAAAAGTACGAGAAACACTTCCTTCAGCTTTATTTAATTCTCCACGAATACGAGCTAATGCAGGTGAGGCCGTATCTTTTATCTTCCCAAACTTATCGACGATTTCCTCTATCTTCTTTACAATATGAGGAAAAGTGCAAATGTCATGGGTGAGAATTTGTAAAGTGGGATATTTATAAGAAAGCACACGTGAAGATTGTTCTTCCCTTTCATCTATATACGATATTTTATTTTGAGATAAAATGTCCTCTCTCTCACTTGAGACAAAAAAAGAAACAAGATTTATAATAGTATGCAATGACCGCTGAAGATGAAAAAGTTCTTGCTCATCAGGATAGCTGTTTTCTATTTTCAAACGAGTGAGCATGACACGCATATCATAATAATATTGTATAGGAATATCTTCTTGAGATTCCTGAATTGCTCTAAATTCACCTATTTGCTTTAACCATAGTACCAATAAATCGAAATTATTCGTAAATGAAATGTTATCTACTTCTTCTTTTCCAAGTGAAGATAAACATAAACTTTTTAATAGGACTTCTAACTTCTATAAAAACCTATTTTTAAACTCAAAATCAGACGGATAAATCATATTACAAAAAGTAGTGTAATTTCATTTAATTACAAAATAATGAATAAAAAAAGTGATAGAAAAATTTGCAAATACAAAAAAGTATTACCTTTGTATCGCTTTAAGACAATAACATTATCTTTCTTAAGCAAGGAGAGATGGTAGAGTGGTCGATTACAACGGTCTTGAAAACCGTCGTACCGAGAGGTACCGGGGGTTCGAATCCTCTCTCTCGCAAACAAGGGTGTAAATCAACGAATTATGTGATTTACACCCTTTATTACACCCAAAAAGTTTCTCGGCATTTCTTGTATGGTTTATTGCGGCACGATGTCAGGGATTCTATTCTTATGTATCATTCAGAGCTACCAGAATAAGACTGTCATTAACTACTATACTATTGCTCTTGGACGTAACAAAACCTCACACCAACAAGCAGGATTTTCGTGTCCATCCACGAGTTTGAACATCACGGCTGGCAGGTGGAGGCCGTCTACCTTGACAACCCGATACGCCACGGCAAGATGTATCTGCTCATCAACCAAGGCTCTGCTGGCAAACAACGTCTCATGCCATTCTTCTACCGCTCCAACAACCCCGACCTTATCCTTGCCATCCAATCGGCAGGAGTGAGCCGAGGGCGCAACGGCTTCCGCAAGGACAAGGCAGGCGAGAAGCTCACCGAATCCGAGGATGACCTCCTCGAACACCGCACCGTCGGCTCCGACGCTTTCGATACCCTCTATATCGGTTGCGAGAAATTCCCTGTCCGAGATATCATGAGAGTGCCAGTGAGTGGCATTTTCTAACAGCCTGTTGCACATTGCCATGCAAAACATACGTTTCTGCAGACTAAAACAATGCTAATTGCTGCGCAAAAGAATACTTATTGGTGAGCAAAACAATATTTCCTTTTTCGCTCAAACATTATATCGTCTGTTCCCATTTCGGCAAGAAAGTTATCCTTCTTGCCGTTTTTTTATTTGGTGCAGTCAAATAATTAAGTCTTGATGATAGAATGTTCCAATAATTTAATAACTTTGCGAAAAACATTAAGCCGAATAAAAAATATGAACCGCATAAAAAGTGTCCTTACAGACACTGGTCATACTGGAAAAATGGTTGGCAGACCAATTGGAGACAGCCCCTGTTACTATTTCAAAATGGTGCACCAATACTTCACGACCCAGTTTGGAAACCATTCACAGAATAGCAGAAATTCTTAATGTACAACCAGGAGATTTGCTTACAAAGATATAATTGCAATGACAAGCAACGCTATATTTAAATCATTCTGCAAGCTACATGATGAAATTAAACAGTATGCAGAAAAAGTTGAATGTTGACAAAGGTAATGTAGTATCCTTGTCTGTCTTGCTATATTATATTCATCTTAGTATATCAGAAGAGCAAGGTTTGTTCGCAGCAACAAATCGCAGAAAATCATATATAAAAGATATTTATTCAATCTCACAAACAGATAGTAAAGACATAAAGAAAGTCATTGATAATATAGGTGGCGAAAAGGAGCCTTGTTTTTTTGAATACAATCTCCAAGTGGGGTATCTCTAAGTCTAATTATGAGTCGTTGTTTAGAATTATTTTTTTGAAAAATATTTAACAAAAACAGACACCGCCTCATATTACACAGACGATTTGACAACAACTTACATCGTTGAGGGTACAGTCGTTGGATTTTTGCACTCTTTGTTTGATAAAGAGTGTATAGTAAATCATGTATTATCGTTGAATGATTTGAGTAAATTCATATCTACTTTGGATGACAAGGAGATTACATTGATGAAGAATCATGTAGCGACAATTAAACTAATTGATCCCACATGTGGTACAGGCTCTTTTGTTATAAAAAGCAATAGACATTCTATGTAATATCTACAAATTGCTTGGAATGCCATTAGGCGCATCTGACATCCAGCACATTATCAAAAAAACAATGTGTTTGGTGTTGATATTGATGAAGAAGCTTTTAGAGATATTGAAGTATAGACTCTTTTCAACTGCCTTATATGAGTTTTTCTGTAAAACTTACGAAGAAGGATTTAAAGAACTTCAAGTTGGGCAACACAATTTGCGATGATACATTCCTTTGGGAAAAAAAGAGTTTGGAATGGTTTTAAAAAGATGGAGGATTTGACTGTGTTGTAGGAAACCCTCCTTACAAGGAATACACCGTTGCAAAAACTTAATTATTCGTTACCTGAATATTTAAAGACAGTTCCAGTGGGAAACCTGTATGCTCCTGTTATTGAACGCTCTATTTGCAATTTAGTATCATCAAGAGGAACAATTGGATTTATCGTCCCTATATCTATAGTTTCAACTCTAAGAATGGAGCCCTTACGAAAATTGCTACAAGATAAATTCACTGAGTTGTTCTTTATAAACTTTGCTGATAGACCATGCTCATTGTTTCTTGGTGTTCACCAAAAACTTACAGTCATAATTGGTACAAGAAACCGCTCAAATCAGAGTGTTTTTGTATCAAAATATAAGCATTGGTATAAGGATGAATGGAACGAGTTATACAAGGATATACAGTTTGTTCAACTGGATAAAGATGCATTATCAGGTAAACCAAAGTTTTGCTCTGAACTTTCAAAAAGTATATCTGACAAAAGTGATTAACAACAGTCAGATTTCGTTGCTTGAAAAATGTTTGTGCAAACGGAGAATATGTAGCATGGTTGAATCAAAGAGCAACTTTTTGGTGTAAGTGTTTTACTCATGCAATGAAATCAAACGAGTATAAAAAAATACACATTTTCAAAAAGAGGATGATGTTTGTTTATTTTTCAGCTATATTAAACTCTTCCTTGTTTTTATTACATTTGGGAGATATATTCTGATTGTTGGCATATTACAAAAAAGAACTTGACTTGATACATTTGGATTTTTTTCCTTGGTAGATAGCGAAACAAAAAAAGAGAATAGTTAAACTGTATAAGCAATTAGAAGATGAATTAGAAAAATAGTAAAAAAAGTATATTGGTTCAGTTCAAACCGACTATGTCTATCAGCATAAACTGCATAAGACAACCATTGATAAAATAGATATTCTCATTGGTCAGTTATTCGATTTGAATGATGATGAGATAAACGAGATTATCAATTACCAATTAGCGTATAGATTAAATACAGAAAGGAAATGAATGTAGTAGATATATTTTCTGGGGTCGGTGGCTTGTCGGTAGGTTTCGAGAAGGTAGGATTTAATGTAGTTCTTGCTAATGAAATTGATGAACAGATAGCACAGTCCTATAAAAGAAACCATACACACACAATAATGGTAAACGAAGATATACGTTCTTTTGTCGACCATTTCGATGACAGTATATCAAAAAGCAACAGAAGGACTTAATTCCAGCTGTAAAGAAAAAAACTTTACCAAGAACTTCATGATGTCAATGTGGTTATTGGGGGTCCTCCATGTCAAGGCTTTTCTATGGCAGGAAGTCGTATTAGGAAAACATCAGAGTTCATTGATGACCCTCGTAATTTCCTTTTTCCACTATTATTTTAAGATAATACAAAAAAATTTGAGCCTCAATATTTTGTATTTGAAAATGTTGTTGGAATACTGAGCAGCAAGAATGGTGAGATTCTTGAAACGATAAAGAGTATCTTCGAAGATGACAGTAATTTCAAGAATGGTCGATACTACTTACATATAAAAGTATTTAAGGCTGAGGAATATGGAGTTCCTCAGCAACGTCGTCGTGTTATTATCTTGGGTACAAAAATTTGATTTTTGACCTTGATAGGGAATTAAAATTGATGCGGGAGAGTTTGCCAACAGAATTGCAAAAGTGTTTTCAATAGAAGAGAAACAATTAGAGATGCTATCTTTGATTTGAAAGACATTGCTACCGATGGTAGTAGTTCTGTACCTAATCATGTTTCTTCAAAACATAATGGTATAGCTTTAAGAAGAATGAAACAAATTATAGCTAACGAAAACTGGCAAAGCCTTGATGAAGAGATACACTCTGTTCATAGTGGAGCATATGGGAGAATGGACTGGGATAAGCCTTCAATGACAATAACAACACGGTTTGATACCCCTGCTGGAGGACGTTTTACCCATCCCGATTTAGACCGAACACTTACAGCAAGAGAAGCTGCACGAATACAAACTTTCCCTGATGATTTTATATTTTCGGGGTCAAAGACAAGTATCTGTAAACAAATTGGAAATGCTGTTCCACCAAGATTAGCTGAGTTTCTTGCTCATTTTATATTATATTTAAATAGTAAGTATAACGTCAATGAGAATAAGTAATATAAAAAGTAGAAATAGCATCTGCTGACAATATGGATTCTGTTTGGTACATAACCAAACAGAATCAATCGTTTGCTGATTTGTGCTATATGTCGCACATTTTGGAAGATTGGAATAACGATAAGTTTGAAAAACTACGAATCATTTTTAATCACAACAAGACAAAAACAAGAATATGGCTCTCTGAGTGAAAAATACACCGCACAGAGCCACAATTAATTGTGTTCCTGCAGGATTGTTGACAACCAATGACCCATATGATTCAGACAATTTAACTCCATTATATTATTCTATTAAAGAAAGATGTAATGCAAATTTTGCTAACACGCAGTCGTACCAAGACCTCATCAATAATCAGTTGCAATCATTTGTATTAAGAGTAAATAATAACAATATGAATCCATTATTGTTCCTTTTTGAAAAATACTTCTTCAGGTTGGAGATGCCACAGGAGAATACAAAATCACTATAAACGAGTTTAAGTTGTTCGTAGCGACAACTTCTCTTTGGAAAGACTATTTTCAAAGTGACAGACTCTATTCTAAGATATAGAGAAGATAGCGTTTATAAGAATGAATGTGATAATGCACGAACTCAGTCGGTTCAAGACGTTCGCATACAAAAGTTTTTAGCGAACCACGAGTTTATTGAGACAGAAGGCAAAGAGTTGGTTTTGCAAGATCAATTTGTTATGCATGCTCGTAAATTGGTTGCAAACTTCGAAATAAATGGCACAACAACGGAACGAAGTGGATTGACATATTATGTGAATGGAAAAGATACTACTCTTAACAAGGATGTTGTTTCATATCTTTCAGCCATCCGCACGAAGCCTTTCTTGCTCCTTGCAGGTATCTCAGGTACAGGCAAGAGCCGCATCATAAAGGAAATGGCATACGCCAGCTGCCCCGACGAGGGCGACCTGCGCAAGGATAAGACATCGCCCGGCAACTACTGCCTTGTAGAGGTGAAACCAAACTGGAACGACTCCACTGAACTGCTCGGTTATGAAACTGTACTTGACGGTGGTAATTACCACCTGACAAAGTTCGTGAAGTTCCTCATTAAAGCTATGCAACACGAGAATGTACCATTCTTCGTGTGCCTTGATGAAATGAATCTTGCAGCTGTTGAGCAGTACTTCGCCGAGTTCCTGAGCATATTGGAAAGCCGTAAGGATGTGGATGGAACTATCAAGAGCGAACCACTTATTCCTGCTGCTATCTTTGAGAAATACCAGCAGAAACCCATGAAGAGTTATTCCCAACCAAGGACAGTTCCAATTCAAGTACGGGTGCGGGGTGCTACACTGCCGACGACGGTACTGCCGTATATCTCCACAGCACTTACGCAAAACTGATGGAGGAAGGTCTGCGCATTCCTCGCAACCTTATTGTGGTCGGCACAGTGAACATGGACGATACCACCTATCAGTTCAGCCGTAAGGTGATAGACCGAGCCATGACCATAGAGATGAACGAGGTGAACCTAAACGATATGTTTGACACAGAGAAACCAGACGCACTCAGCTATCGTGAGGACGTGGTGGATAAGGATTGGTTTTTCGCTCCATTTGCACAGAGCAATAACGCACTACAGCAAATGAACGACGAGCGTGAACTGCTTGCAGAGAAGATTAAGGCAACCATCGGACAAACCAACGCCAACGGCAGAACAACGCCTGACAGTCTTGAAACCATCCTCGGCAAGACACCGTTCCGTATCGCTTACCGTGTAGTAAACGAGTTGATACTCCACTTCTACGCTCTGTGCTGGGAGGACAAGAACGCTGAGTTTGAGGAACTCTACAACAAGGCACTTGACAATATCCTGATGATGAAAAGTGCTGCCACGCATTGAGGGTAATGAAGACTTGGTGAAAGAGCCATTGGCACAATTGGCAACATGGACGGAGGTAGCATACCCCAAAGCCAACGCTAAGATTGTAGAAATGCGTGAACGCCTCGAACGATCTCACTTCACCAGTTTCTGGCCATAAATGATAGCAAAATATGGATGCGCTGAAATTCGCAGACAAGGCAGGGAATGTGGAGATAACTATCACCACACGCTCCATACAGAACTCGCTCCGACGACTTAAAAAGCCGTGTAGGGTGAGGATGCTGCCATGCACTACTGCGACTACCGCTCGTCAGCCGAGGGCACGTTGCAGTTGGCTGGTGTGCCGCCTCTTCCTGAGGGCAGGGAGTGGGCGGCACTGCCCCCTGTGATGTTCGAGACTTGCCAGTACAACATCACGCTGCACTTCACTGACATTGAGGAAGAGCCTCGCATCATCCACATCAACAAAGACGTGTCAGCGGCATTCCAGTGGTATGCCGCTGACAATGGTGGTTTCCTCATGGCGGCTCTTGATTTCCTCAACGAGCCAGGCATCTTCCGTCTGCAATATGCTTATAAGCCCAAAGGACTGACCGAACGCTTGGCATGGATAGAGTTTCGTGTGGTATCACCGAAACTCGACACGAAGTTTTCGACCTCATGCACATGATGAGCATGATTAACGCCGAGTATGAAAACCTTGTGTTCAAGTATCTTACCAAGACGTTTCAGTCGCTGAACCTGTCGAGCAGTCAGAGCAATGAAATGATTTGGCTCTCTATCTTTAAGGGTGTGATAGACGAGTACATCACCGCTTTGGAGTTTGTGACCAACCGCCCTAACACCCGAGGCGAGCGTATTACCTATTACGACCGTGTGGATAAGATAAAGCGTTGGTCGCCCAAGATGCTCAACCAATATGAGGAGCAAAAGGCTGCCAGGACGCTTAACCACTACCTGTTCCGTCACGACGAGAAGCAGAAGACCATCGACACAAAGGAGAACCGCTTTGTGAAGTACACCGTCAAGCAGATTGGTAAGAAACTTGTGGACGTGCTGGGAGAGTTGCAGCGCAACTATCAAGGTCAGCTTTTGGGAGAGGAACTGGACTGGCTGAAAGGCAAAGGAGAACGCTTGCAGAACATCTTACACCACCGCATCTGGCGACAGATTGGCGAGTTCAAAGGTTTTCGTCAGGAGAGTAGTGTGCTGCAAAAGCGCACTGGTTATTCGCAGATTTACCGCTTGTGGTACATCCTGCAAAGCGGTCTCGGTTTCTACGAGGGTAGCAACGAGATTGGCGTGCGCCCCATTTGGGAACTGTACGAGTTGTGGTGCTTCCTAAAGATGAAGCAACTGATGATGGACGTGTTGGAGATAGACCTTACCGACCCCGACCAAGCGGTACTTGTGGAGGAGAACCGCAAAACGATGCTCACACCGTTTACCGACAGCACCGTGGAGCACAAGATTACCTACCACAACCGCTTCAACGATGACTTTGTGGAACTGTGCTATCAGCACACCTACAACCGCCGTTCGGGCGAGGTGCATACCGCTACCACGGAGCAGCGGCCCGACATTGTGCTCAACATCCAAAAGGCAGACGGCTTTGTGCTGACCTACCTCTACGATGCCAAATATCGTGTGCTTGATGATTCGAACAAGGATATTGATAACCTCGAAGATGACTACGACATCTCGGACTATCCGCCACCCGATGCACTCAACCAGATGCACCGGTACCGCGATGCCATCTACTATGGCAGCAACCACTTCAAACACACTGCTAAGGAGATAATCGGCGGCTACATCCTTTTCCCAGGACGCTATCGCAAGGAGAATGGTTCAGAATCACCTTACTACATTAAATCCATAAAGAAGGTGAACATCGGTGCTTTTCCTCTGTTGCCTAACGGCGAACATCCAGAGGAAGAGGGTAAGATACTGCGCGATCACCTCGTTCAGATACTTCGCACCGAGGAACGCTACGAGCAAATCAAGGACAGCATACCGCAAAAGGGATTGACCTACACCATTGTTCCCGACGAGAGCGACCTTGTGCTTGTGGGCTACTACAAGAGTGGGCAGCTTGAAACTATCAAGAAGAACAAACTCTACTATGTCCGTGCCGGAATGGATCAAGGCTCGTTGCGTATAACCGCAGGTTTTGAGCACTGCCACTATGTGTTGTTACACAACAAGCAGAGTCAGGAACTCTACAAGCTATCCGCAAATGGTCCGCGCATCGTCTCTGGCGAGCAGTTGCGCGGCAAAGGTTTCAACGCAAAGCGTGACTTTCTACCTTGCTTTCGACTTGGAGAGCACCGAACCGATTGTACATGTGCATAAGTCTGACAGCAGTGTGTTCAAAGTGAAAAAGAGTCCGACTCCTTACGCAAAAGACCCATACTTTAAGACTCTCACCGAGTTATTGGAGGAAGTGAAGGCTGAGTCAAAGTCAGAGGTAAAGCTATTTGGTGACGTATAATTGTATTTCCTCAAATTAAATGAGTTACTACGAAGAAGAAATGAACTATAAACCCATATTAAAGACAGCAAAAGAGCTTCTTAAAAAAGGGGGTACATAGACTGTTGTTCTATTCTTGATGAAGGAACTATATCTGTCGTGTGTACAGACTATGACAATTGGAATGGTGAAACGTATGGCTACACTATCTATGTAGTTTGCCTGTCTCCCAATATAGTGCTTACACATCTGATAAAATCAATGAGTTTGAATCTGAGATTTCAAATACTTTCAACGAGGTAATCAAAGCAGATAATAATTGTAGCTTCATTACTCAAATTTCTCCATGGTTTTCTCCTAAGGATATTGATTCAACACTTATTGGAGGTGAGATTGGCAAGAAAGAACTTCTCTCAAAGATAGAAGAAATCAGCAACCTGCTAATAAAGGTTGCCACAGGTGGACCGAGTTTTGATCTCGTGGATGGCGATTATAAAAAACTATATAATTGGTTGTCCGACAAACTTAAAACTTTGAACTTAGACAACCCGAATCCATACTTTAGCTTATGGGATTGGTATCACTACTATAGTCCTAATTTACAGCGTTGGCAAGACAGAAGGGTATATATCAATGAACTATATAAACCATTAAAGAAAATAATTTCAGACATTACAATTCGTCAGTCTGGAAATCCAATCGTTATTGACCTTACTCCATGGATAGAATACGTAGAACTTATGCTAAAAATTCTGGCAGATTCATCACAAGCTAAGATTGTAGACAAATTTCAAGCCGTGGGACTTTTTATGCTGAGAAATAATAATTTCATTAGGACAGTTGGTTTATAACAAGGATGTTTTATGGGGCAGTTGATTCTCAGAATAAACCAATTGGAAAAACCGATGGTTTTAGAATGTTAGAAACATATTTCACCTACAAACTTCACGTAACTCATTTTGAAGAATATAGAGCGTATGCCAAAACAACTAATAAACTGGCTAATGCTCTTACACACGAAAGAAATGCAACTAAAAAAAGATATGATGCTCTCTGTTTCTGCAACCACAGCATTAGTAAATATAGTAGGTATTTTTTTGAAGAACAATATATTTAACGGCTATATTGTTTCCCTAAATATTTTTTTACAAGCAAGTCTTGGTTCTGTCCTTGTGCGGCACCAAGGCTTGCTTTCTTTTTATCGGTAGTCGCTTTACTCTGGCGACCGCAGTCTCCCAAAGATTAATTAACTTTGTATTGTATATGTATCATCAATTAACCTGAGAGCAAAGGTCGCAAATTTTCGCCTTACTCCAAAAGAAAATAAAGAGAAAAGAAATTGCCCTCATTGTGGGTACGAGTGAAGCTACGATCAGTCGTGAGCTAAAGAACAACAGCACGCCATCGGGAAAGTATATCAGGAAAAAGGCGCACGACATGGCTATGCAGCGCAAAAATAGAACGGTAAAGAACTCCAAACTCTCCGACGAATTGGTTTGGAGAATCAAGAAATATATTATCAACGACCAGTGGTCTCCAAGACAAATATCAGGATATCTGCGCAAGAATGAGGGGATAAAGGTGTCCCACCAGTCCATCTACAACATCATCCACAATGACACAACAGGGGAACTTGCCAAGCACACAAGGCATAAGATAAAAATACAGACATCATCCCAAGAGCAAACATCTTCCAATCAAAGACAGGGTGAGTATCCATGAAAGAAATAAATTAGCAGTCCCTAAATATAAAGCATACAATGGAGTAATACTGCAAGGGTTATTGACGAATAGCTGATAGTCTTATTTTAACAAGGGCGATAGATAACAATAGACTACGCTCAGCTGGGTATGCAACTTTAATGGGGTCGTATCTCGAATAGCACCCAAAATAGGAACCGCCGTATGCGGAACCGCATGTACGGTGGTATGAGAGGTCGGTGAACACGAAAGTGGAAATAAACACCTATCATTAGTGTTTACCTCCTACTCGATTAGTCTGAAAGGCGGCTAATATTGGATGCTTACATTATAGACGAGTTGCCCACTATCTATTTCCGTGATCTTGACAACCTGATCGCGATCGCCCAAAGCGACTAAATATATACCCCCATTTCCCAACTAATAATTGGAAAATGGGGATACTTCTAGTATGTGGGGCGTTTCTGCAACAGATGGTTACAAAAACAAAAGTCATTAACTGTTTTGAGGTTTTGAAAATTGCAAAAAATAATGATGTAATACATAATCATTTAGATGCACTGATATATAGGCTTCTTCTAAATATGGAATGTCCAATTCTTTCTTTTTTAAGGTTTCATTACTTCTTGTCTTCTGAAATAATATTTCATTTATATTCTCCACTATCCTTGTTGTTGTTCCTCTATTATATAGCCGAGCATACAGCCATTTGCTGGATAATCTCCGAAAATAAAATGGTCTATACCTGTAGATATGTATCTTTCTTGTATTTTTGCGCTTAATTTTGATTTTTCGTCCCTGTTTGGTACAATTATTCCCTATTAAGTTTTTGCTTCAACAAAAATAGCACACCCGTTTAGTTGCTTTAATCCAATTAGTGGATAGTTTTTAAGTCTATACGAAATGCAGACCTAGCTCTTATTTTGTTGTTGAGAATAGCTTGATAATATAGTCGGCACTCATCCGAAACATTGATATTCCACGCTATAGCTTTTTTTCATTCTCATATATATGAGTAAAAATATTAGCTGAAAATTGTTTCCTCATCCCAGTCAACGGTAATATTTTTTTGTGTCTTTTAGCCACTTATATGCTTCCTCCGATTAAAATTAGGCAATTAGTTCGGAAGCTATTTTCAAAATCGCTAATAATGTCTTTATTAAGAAGTCCTGCCATATTCATTATTTAGCCATGTTAATAATATCAGCTATTAATGAAGAAGCATCTTCCATATCTTGAGTTCTAGTCCAAAAATCTCTTTTGATTAGGTTTAATCAGATAAACCGTATCTTTATCATAGTATTTTATGTATTTTTGTACATATATACTATGTGCTTTTCTCAGAATAGTATATTGGTCTATTTCTTGTAGTTGTTTCCTAAATTCAAAAAAATGTTTTTAATTTCAATTTCTTTTTACGTCTTTGCCAAAATGTAGAATGACTAAATTTAAAGGATCATTTGATTGTACATAATATATCGTTGCCGAAACTTTTTGTGTTTGATGATAATAAGAATGAATTTATATCATTATATAAAGTTTCTGCATACGTTCTGTTTTCGGACAATTGAGTTCGCTTAAAACCAATAGAATTATGTCCATCTTTAAATAATCCTAAGCCAAACGACATTGTATCTTCTATTAGAGCAACTTCTCTATCAGACAATGAGAAATGCTTAATAAACTCATTAAATATATATTATTCTTGCTCTTTAATTTTTTTGCATCATTACCAATTACATTTTTTTCTTGAGTAAAACAATTTTATCAAAAAGCATTTGCTATGTTTTTTTAGTATATCAGAATCTATTGAGAAAAAATGGAGATGGTAGATCTAATAGTTCATTTAGCAAAACACGTTCTCGTTCAATTCCCCATGATGACGCAGTTAAAAAAATAATATGTATTTAGCAATATCTGAATTTAAATATGAAACTAAATCATCTAACTTTTCATCCGTTGAATTTATAATGAAAGCACCAGTGGTGCAGTATCTTTTTTTCTCAAAAAGAGAACATGCTATTTCTGTATTGTGTTGTCCCTCTTTGAATATTACAAATGGAGGATAAAATAATTGTTCGTTATTTTTTCTGTAAAATTTTGTATTGGATTGTGTAGATGTATCGGGGGCTGTGAAATATCTTTCAATACATTCTGTTCTTATCAATTGGTTAGGAACAAAAATCAGGATTATCACTATCTGCATTTAAACCTCTTCCATAAATCCAATTATCAGTTTTGTCAAAAATAATCTTTTTAAAGTCGTTTTTTTGAAGTTTTTTTCAAAAAGTCTAAAAATTATTAAAAATTACCCCATAATGCAACTTTCCAAATTTTAGAATTCGGATTCAAAACATTCAGTCCTAGGTAATTCTTTAATATCGCTATTATCAATGACAATGCCATCAACAATACTTGATTTTATATAGGTTTTAGGAGCCCAATATTCTATTGTCTCAGAAATGGTTTCAGGAGCAATATGTTGAAAAAGAAACAATACTTACAGGTCCTACTGCGGACGCAAATAATTGTCCACCGAAATGCTTTTGGTGTTTTTACGGAATATAGAAAGATTATATACTTTTTTTCGACATAATTTGAGTTGAATAACCATTTTCTGAAATTTTAATATGGTTTTTTTGCGTATTTGTCAACACTTTTTGAATTGAAAAATTAAAGCAATCTCTCCCGTTGGACAAAAATTCAACCGATTTATGAATGAATGGAAGTACATACTCATTTGAAAATTTATATTTGGAACAATACTCTTTTGATTGTTTGCGGTAAGTTTTTAGTCCCAAAAAGGAGGATTACCAATAATTAAATCAACTTTTGGGAAAAGATGCGTGTCCACTTCTCCGATTGTGTCTTTTTCTCCATAAATTTCGCCCTTGATTTTTTTGATATTTGTATCTTCAGAATCAAAAAAATCAGATAAGGTAATTGATAGTTAGTTTCAATCCAAAGGGTTTTAGGGTCTAATTCATCTATCAATGCTAAATATAAACTAAATGCAGCTACTTTAATGGCAGTTTCATCTATTTCTATTTCTATTCCATATATATTGTCTAAAAAGTAAATTCTTTAATTTTTTTCAAAGCTGATTTTATTAGTATTATTAGCTTTTTTTCCATCTTTTTTTATAAGACGTTTGTAACTTTCAACTAAGAAAAATACCCGAGCCACATGCTGGGTCTAAAATTTTTCACATTGTAGTTACTCTTACTGATAGGAAGTTTATCAGAAAGGATAAGTTCTACCAAATTATATGGCGTGTAAAACTGACCACGCTCATGTTTTTAATTCCCCTAAGAATTTCTCGTAAATTTCGCTTAATAATTCAATTTGTATAATCTCAAAAATTAAACAATCTCCAATTCTTAAATAATGTTTCATCATCTGATATATTTCCATCTATAAAACATCTCTTAATAAGTTTAAGGTGATTGTCGGTTACTAATTCTTTCTCATTAGGTAAAACGGGAGTAACATTTCCATTGAAATGAATCTGTACCTCTTCAAATAGCTTATATGTTGCCTCTTTGCTATTAAGGATATCGAAATAACTTGAACAATCGCTTTTTGATTTTTTTGTATATAAACCAGACTCTGTTGGCTGCTCCCTTTATCTTCCAAAAAAATAAAAATAAAGAGAGACCGCATTAAAAAGACTATGGATAACTGTCTTGTTTAAACCATCTTTTTTTCTAATGCTTTTAGCTGTTTCAATAAGACTTTTTACCAAATAAGCATCTATTCTGTTTTGTAAATCTATCTTTTTTCGTATTTCTGGCTGTTTTGTCCATAATAACCCGTTATCTACTCCTATACGAGAAAAAATCTCCACAAGGATATTTAAGGTATCGACATCCGATGATGTCGTATCATAACATAATAATTCTGCATTATTTAATTTTTAAATTAATATCGTCCCCTCCCTTTATATAGGTTGGTTTTTTTCGTAGCAGTTATAGATTCTTATTTCTGTTTCAGATAATGCAAATAACAAAAATAACCTTTCGATAATTCCATGCTTTATGCTGAATAGCAGCAATACGCCTTAATTCGCCATTGTTACTAAATGACTTTATGTTTACAAATTGGACGGGCGGGCCGGGAACATCTCCCTTTTCATTGAACTTCGGTCGTTGCACCCAACCTTCGGGCACGGAGTTGTCGCCCAAATCCCCGATAATGTCGTTATAACCGCGACCCGTGTTGTCGAGATCTGCCGTTGCACCTTTCATTGTTGGTACTCCGGGTGGTGTACCGAGCGACTTATAATACTCCTCACGCTGTTTCTCTATCTGCATCATGCGGGCAGCATAATCTTTCTGACCTGCCGTAACGTTGTTGCCGATGAAGTAATGCTTGGTAAAGCGGTTCTTTGTCACAGTGATTATCGGAGCAGGATAAATCGTGTAATCCTCCGTCTCGTGGAACGTGATTCCTGCGGAGCACTCGTTGATATATACGCCTTCCAAATAACCGTGGCTCTTGATGATACGCTCGCCGCCGGCATTGTAGGTATACCTGCTGGTTTTACCATTATCAGACAATACCATCAGGCGATTATCCTCGTCCCAATACATTCTCCGCTCGGTATTAAGGCTGTCATTCTCCACTAAGGTAGGATTTCCGTTGGCATCGTAGGTGTAATGCTCATGCCTTATCTGTGTGGGAGCGGTGGGATGATTGCTGTCCTCGTACTTATAGGTGAAGTCGTAAGACTGCGCCGTCTTTGTGGAGTCCACCTTTTGCACCTTGGCAAGCGGTTCGCTCATGCGCCCAAAAGTCATCTGCATGCTCTAACTTGCCTGCTTGGCCTTACCACTGGCATATACCAAACGGTTTAAATCGTCGTAAGCATAGCTATGCTTGAATGCGCCACCAAGCTTTTTATCGCCATTACTATTGCCTCGTGTCGGGTCTACGGCATTGGTGATACCGAGGATATTATCCACTGCATCGTATTGATACTTGTTAGTCATAATCGTCGTGCTCGCTGCCGTGAGGTTCATCTCTTGCAAGCGTTCGCGTCGTTTGTCGTAGGTGTAGGTGGTCTCCGTGCCGTTACCTAACTTGGCGTAGACGGTATGGCCGTCCTTGTCATAACCTATCCTGTTAATAACAACGCTTTCATGCCCCTGTTTATTGCCCGAAAGGCGAACTATTTGCCCTGCCACATTGTAGGTACTACTTAATCGTTACTTTACTACACATGCTTATTTACCTCTTTGTACAAATCACTACTTTGGATTTCGAGTTCTTCTTAATTTTCCCTTTGAATCTGCCCTAAAATATTCCTTGATATACACCTGAGTTTCCATTCCTGAATGGATTACAACATATCTTGTATTGGGACGAAACTTAATTCTCCGAAGATTTTTAGTAATACCATAACTGTTCATTTCCTCCACAGATAATGTAGACGATACGTTTTTAAAGTTTATTGTGTCACAACTCTTAGTGTCAAACTCATTTTTTTCTTTGTAATGAAGAACAGATGACTTTCGCTAGGATCTAGACAGTCAGACTCTATTTCCATATGTAAAAAGTTATGTACTATCAAAAGTTGCCGGCTCTCATCAAGTGAGAAACTATGATTCTCGTTACAAGCTATTAAGAAAGGCAACACCATAAAAATACAAACAGAATATATTTTCTTCATTTCTTTTTGTTCTTTATATGCGTTCCACCACTTGTCGATTTGTCTAATCTTCTCTTCTTCCGAACCTTTTCCGATAAATAATTTGTTCAGATTTGCATGAAATTTAGATTTTACAAAATCCCTAAAAGCTTCGAATACTTTAGAGCCTTTTTCTGCCTCCTGTTCACAAGTGGCATTATCGTGGCTTAAGGTCGAGACATATCCTCAAAGGGTCTTCAATAGATATAGGCCTTCATTCTCATCCCATTTTATCTATTTTATGTGACCAACTTCATGTGAAATTCTCTAAACCACCAGTCGAAATATAGCTCTTTGCTATCAAACACTCCAGAATCAAAATATTAGTTCCACTCTAAGGGCTCAATAGAGCCATATACTTTTTTACCATGACTTACACTAAATGTATATCTTCCTTGATCACAACCTCCACTAAAATTCCAATATTTATCATTAATATATGGAGCACAAGGGTCATCATCTTCAAAAAGTTGATTTTATTGATTGCATTTTATATTTCTTTTGTAACCTCATTATATATAATAGGAAAATAAGGACTTAAATATATAATATTAGAATCAACAGATAAGAAAAAAATCTATACCTAAATATCCACCATTATATGATGCTTGGTAAAAGATGGAATCACCACCATCTCCTAAAAACCAATACATCACATGTATCTTTCTCTAAGACTTGAAAAGTAAAAATCTATCTCTTTACAGTGATAAGTATATACACCAGAATGACGGCGATACCGTACTATGACATACAAAATTACCATCAAAAAAAATATCACAACTACAATATATCTTTTCTTTACCATAAGTTCTTAAATTTAGCCCACCCCCTTTTTACAGAACTAATTATGGAATTTCTTAAATTAGACATCTCTGTTATACCATTTATGTGAGTATAAGTTTGACTCCAACCATAATATTCAGCATTCTGAGTAGAAATGCCTTCTCTTCCACCTTGATATGCATCAAAGGCAATTCTTGCGCCCCCCCATGGAATACCATTTTTTGCAGCAACAATACCAGTAGCAATATTTCCGATATCCCGTGCAGAAGTATATATTTCCTGGCCAAATCCAGTTTTTCCAATACTCATGTCACGATAAACATATTTTAAATCAGTTGATACTACACTTTCTGAGCCATTCGTAACCTTAAAATCATATAGCCGATTATTACGTGCTTTATCTATATAATCATCTAATGTAATATCCTTGGATATCATTTTATTAAGAAAAATCTTTTCCTGACTGGTCTTTTGGATTTATTGTTGCTCCTATAGCCCAAGTGCCTTTTCCTTTGTTATAATCAGAATTATAAAAAGAAGTCATTGAGCTTGTTACACCTATAGATTTACCTTTAATGGTATATTTACCATATTTGTCTTTATCAAAAATATAAATATTTCTATCTTTATTTAATATTCCGCCAACAACACGATATGTACCATCTTCATTTAATGCGACATGAGTTTCTTTTCCATTAGGATCAATTAATTTCGTTGGATTTTCCATGCAATATACATACCCACCAACACTCGGATACTTCTCTGCCAACGGATCCACCCCTGTACCACAGACTCGTAACAGGGTTCATATACCTCGCCCCGTAATAGTACAACCCAGTTTCGGAATCAAGTTCCTTGCCATTGAATTTATACGGCATATCCTCGCTGCTACTGTGCTCATCGACGAGTAATTCGCCGTATGGCAGATAAGCATCGAACTGGGTGATATTGGCTTCTTTGTCAGTGATGTAACTTGTGCTGCCGAGGTGGTCTGAGTAATAGAAGAATGTTTCTTCTCTCGTGATATCATTTGCCACATAGCCATATCCTGCGGGCACATCCTCGGGATTGGTGGGCGGATTCCACTGCACGGGCGGTCCTGGAGGTGTGCCCGGCTGACTGAACTTGGGTGTTTGAGGCCAACCTTTGGGTACGCTGTGGTCGCCCAAATCTCCTATAATGTCGTTATAACCGCGCCCCGTGTTATCAGGATCAGCCGTTGCACCCTTCATCGTAGGCACACTCCAGGCGGTGTGCCAAGCGACTTATAATACTCCTCACGCTGTTTTTCTATCATATACTCCATTTTTTTCGACAGGAGTAGTGAATCTATCTTTATCTAACTCAACTCTATTCTTATCAAATAACAGATATAATCGTTTTTATTCAGATAATAACATTTCATGAAATAATAACCAAGAATATAAAGAGGTTGCATCTTCTCATAGTCTTCATTCGGCTTAAAGTTGCCACTTGCCACACTTGTGCGTGCTATCGTACTTGCCTGCACGGCCCCTCCGGAGTTCCGTCGTTGTAGCAGACAATACCCTTTCGACAAACCTAATCGTTCACGAAGGCGTCATTATCCACATCGTTGTATGGGAGATTAAAGATACGATAATTTTCCTTGATAGCCAGCAACTGCCCGTCATATTTTTTTCTTATAGTCCACTGTCATGTCGTCAAATTCTATAATACACTTTAATTGTTTATGGTTATCACCTATTTAACGTTACTTTTTACTGCTTATTGTTCTCGTTTTTTTAATACCATTCTATTCTTCCCACTTTTTGATTATTTCCGTTGAACTATAATGCGGACATGAGAGCCAAACTCCCAATCTGGAGCATTATTATTACCTTTTAAAATATCTCTTTAAAAAGAAGTATAACACTCTAAGCCATAATATTATCACATGAATAGATGTGAATAATACTAAATAGAACCACCATGTAAAAAGCAGCCCCACCAGTTCCTTTTATAGGTTATTAAATAGTACAGAGGAAATGAATAAATGAAAAATGCAATAGTGTTTATTAAACTATTTTTTTGTGATTAATAAAAAAATCCATTCTATTAGTAGTAATATTACACATACTAAAGAAAGGATATATGCGATTATATTATCATTCATATTCTTATTTGTGATTATTAGTAATAATTACTCAACTCTAGATTTTATCTGTCCGGGATGCTTTTTTTATTCGATAGATGGTGGAATCCTCCGTCTCGTGGAACGTGATTCCCTGTGGCGCACCATTGATATATACCCCTTCCAAATCGCCGTGGCTCTTGATGATACGCTCACCGGCGGCATTGTAGGTATATCGGCAAGTCTTGCCATTATCCGACAATACCATCAGGCGATTATCCTCGTCCCAATACATTCTTCGCTCGGTATTAAGTCTGTCGTTCTCCACTAAGGTAGGATTTCCGTTGGCATCGTAGGTGTAATGCTCATGCCCCTATCTGTGTGGGAGCGGTGGGGTGATTGCTATCCTCATACTTATACGTGAAGTCGTAAGACTGTGCCGTCTTTGTGGAGTCCACCTTCTGCACCTTGGTAAGCGGTTCGCTCATGCGCCCAAAAGTCATCTGCATGCTGTAACTTGTCTGCTTGGCCTTACTACTGGCATATACCAAACGGTTTAAATCGTCGTAAGCATAGCTATGCTTGAATGCACCACCAAGATGAGAAGGATTCCCATTTGTCAGCGATTGTGCATCCACACATGGTGAAACCCAATAAATTACACTCTTTTCCATTTTAATCTTTAATCCGTCTAAAATATTTTTTTCTCGAAAATCTTTTTTACCTTTTCATTTTCTTCGTTTGTAAAATCTTTGGTATTTATATGTTTAAAGGTTCTATAGTCCAAAGGAGAGATTCTATCTAAGAGTATTATAGATGGATTAGAATGTCGCAAAACGACACTATATATAATAATTGTGGAGTCTTCTGTAATATGGATTTTAAAGTTTAAATATTCAAATCTTTCATTGCAAGTATCCATTTTTACAATGCTGTCAGACTCATTCTTTATCCATACTTCTAAGTTCTCTTTTTCTTTTTTTCAGAGCTTGGATCCTCTTAATAAGTTCATTACTTGTCACGTAGCATTCATATTGTTGCGCATGCGGATAACTTCCAGAAAGAATTAAATCGCAAGAAGCAAATGCTAAAATAAATAATAATATAAATGAGGAATAGATACTTTTCATAAATCTCTTATTTTGTAAAAAAAGGTGCTGTCAATATGAGAGTCTGAGCCTTCATTAAATTCCAATGCGACTTTACACCATGCATGAGAGTTTTAACAAGTACAATGGGGATAAAGGCTCCTGCTGTAGCAAAGGATCTTGCTCTATCAACATAAGTTGTTCCAGGATTCACAAAGTTTGCAAGATTATAAACAATAAGAAATTTATCTGCATTAATTACCTTTTGAGTCAGAATTTAATAATGCACCATTAACTCCTACAGCTCCAGCTTTATCATACATTAAATCATGTATATAAGAACCAAATTCATTTACTATTTTATTCCATTTTCTATTTCATATTTATTAATTAAAGACAATGCCAGCTCTACTCTATCTTCATTGTCCAATCCATTACTCTGAGGTATCCTCACTTTATCTAAAGTTGTTCCTTCTTTATCTGTTATTATAAAAATACTCTTGCCTGTTGATAAGTTTATTTTCAGAAGATAATAGGGTTAGAGGATTTCCCCAATTATCCATAGATAATGTCTTTGTTCCTCTATATTTATTATATATGGCAAGGGAAATAGCATCCCAATAACGACCACGATAGGTATTGGCACTCATTATATTTAATTCATAATTGTTTTTTTCATATCATATTTCCCGTTAGTTGGTTTTTAACAATATACAGGGATACTTTATAAAGTAATACCTCCAATCTTTAGGAGTTTCTTTTGCTTGCAGATAACAGTTGATTTGTTCGTTCAGCTCTTCTTTTGTACCTACCCTACAGTTCTCCAATAAAGCACTAATCATGCGCCGCGTGTTTTCAAATCCGCTTCTTTGTTTTGATGGATGCAACAGTTGCTTCCACACTTCGCTTGTTCCATTGGCTATTTGCTTGTAATTATTTATCGTTTGACCATAATCTCCATAAATGAGCAATGCTCTACTAATAGTTTGTAAATCCATATTAAGAAAAGTACGAAGTTTTTCTATTCTATCAGGCTTTTTCTAATTCTGCTATAGCTGTACATCCGTAAAGAAGTTGATGGTCTTCTAAATGGAACAAACTTTCAACATATGCAGAATGATTTTCACACCAAATTAGTTTGTCGCGTTCCTCTTCTTTTTGTTGTCTATTAAATCCTCTGTCTTCCTTACTGACTGAAATATGCCCTTCCAAAATAATCTGCTCTGTTTCTTCCAGAAGTTTTTCATACGGTCTTTTTCTCAATTCATCAATTGAATTCCACACAAGATTGCGTAAAATCCGAAGTCTACGACGAAATATTTTTATCATCAATATCCTTCCCTTTAGTGTTCCTTATAACAAAAAGCATATAGCATTATTATTTTTGTTGATGGTAAAAGAAGAACCTCTTTTTTTCCTACTCCCTGATAGTTTTTCGCAGCAGTCTTTAAACAAGTTGGTATTCCATTCGTATACTTTTACCTTAGATTTTTTTCGTATTTTAAATTTGCAAGATAACTACTAAAAATATTTATCAATATCTGTAATTTCACACCAACAATCAAAAAAATCTTTCCAATAAATCTACATTCTTTTTCATCTTGGTAAATCTTTTATCATGTTGAAATAACCATTGTTTATACCCACGTTTTGCTTTGAACCGATAAGCGCGACACCCGTTTTAAGACATATAACATCTGTAATAAAAATGAAAATAGGCAAGAAATTCTTCGTCAATAATATTATTTTCACCTCTATAAGGCCATAACATATTTGTCCAATCTTTATCAATCTTCAAGCTAAAAATCTTCCCGTTTAATCAAATCTGTCAATTCTGCTTTGAAATGTTCAAAAGTCTGTTAAAGGTTTTTCCGCGCGAATTCATTTTAATATAAATATCATCGGTAATTCCCATGTCCTCAAGAATATCAAAAATAGAAAGTAATCTTCTTATTATGGCACAACTCATTCCACAAATCATCTACATCATCAAAAGTAATCGCAATATCATCTAACATTTGGGACATAGATGCCACTGTTGGATCGTTATCCCAAGCTAATGAATACCACGCTTCGTCATGTATCTGTGCAGAAATTGGGTCTTTACTTTCAAAATCAGGAGTAAACTCTAACAAATGTTCACAAAAGCGCCGTGCACTGATACGAGTTGAATATGTAAACTTATTTAAACATTCCCATTTATCTTTTGCTATACCATCACGCTTGGCTGCATACCAATGCAATAGAAATAAGGTCGTAAGACGTTGCTGACCATCTAAAGGAATAAGTTTATCATCTTTCGTAATACTTCCATAAATAAAATCAAGACTTATTCCTGGTCCTTTTACAGCCTCATACAAAGCATTTAGAAATCTATAACGCTTCTTTTTTTCTTGTTTACGCCCTTGCGCATAATCTCGCTGTATAAGCGGTATTTCTATGCCCTTAAATTCTTTTTGGCATACATCTATAAAAACTATATTGTATCATTTATTCTTCACTTTTTAGAGGGTAAATATGGTTTCAACGTTTCACTTATTGCAGTTATGTAAGCATTGCGGTCGTTCTCATCCCATGAATGTAATTGAGAGGTTATATTGCTATTATAGTATTTAAGAAAAAACCATGCGTGTACAGTATGGAATGAAATGACCTTTCTTATCCATTTGAATGATATGTTGCCGTTTCACTTCAAATACAGAGTTATTCAAAGCTGCATTATCTGCACAATTCAGTAGGGCCATATTTGATAAACCATCTATATATTCGCCATTTGTTCCATCTGAAAAGAAGTCAAACACATCTTCTTGGAGCTTTGTAAACGTCTCTCTACTCACAACCTCTAAATTAAGAGCTTCTGTTATTTTTTTGATACTAATTTTTTATCACACTCGTCACCTCGTCTTAACAAAACTTCTTTGTGAAGTTGTAACCATTCTTTTCGTTTCTCACTTGTGTTCAGAATTTCAGCATTCTGAGCATGTATATGTTCCAAACTCCATTTTATACCATTAGCTTTATATTTATCAAAAGGAAAACGTTGACTTTCATCATCGTTGTTCATTATTGAGATAATGTTGAAAAAGAAAGAAGACATTATGAATCTTTTGATAATTATCTTGATAATTTAAACTATCCAACGATTCTATACCATTAAAACTTTCTTTTATTTTTTTTTATTAACATAGGCGCTTACCTCTGATTTCTTCATGTTTTTTTGTTTCATTTAGTAAACGACGGAGGTTTTCTTGTTTCAAAGCAACAAGATAGCCAATTTTATGAAATAATTCTCTATTTTCATACCATTCTTTTCAATTGTTCATAAAAGGTGATAATACTATTCCATACAGCTATCTTATCTTTCTGTTCATTAATACGTTGGTTGAAGAAAAAGAAAGTTGCATATTTGTCTCTTACCTTTCGTCCACCAGCCATCATGTCAAATAGTAGTTCTATTCTATTAGGATATTCTATTGGATTATAATTTGTAAGAAAAGCCCAAAAAGATGGGGTATGTAGTTCCTTTTCAATACTATTCCACTCTGCATCTATTTCTAATTGTTGGTTATTGGTTAATCCATTATTTCTACTTAAGAACAGAGCTCTTACCAATTCCGAGTTAGTAAGGGGAATACGGCCAATATTTAATCGAGTAAAAAGTTCTATCCCACTAACATCTTCTTCTGGTTCATACCACATAACTTTTACGTTATTGTTAAGTTGCTGATAAAAATCAATACATAAGCCTAACAAGTCTTTACCACTGTTCTGTTTCTTTTTAAACCAATCTTCAATGGTTTCAAAAGCATTAGCAATAAAAAAGAAGTCTATGTTATCCTCCTTTCTACTTAAATCTATATTCAAAAAGATAATCATGTGTTTCCTTTCGGGTTGCATAAGTAATCTCATAACGAAGGCTGGCACTGGGAAGTTGTTTCCATAGATAACTAAGAATGATATAAAGTGTAGTAAGTCGTTGCTGACCATCAATTAGTTCGTAATAATCTTTGTCAATAGTCTTTACAACAATAGGCTGGAGATAATAATTTTTCCCATGCTGTTCCCCATTTTCCATAATATCATTCAAGAGTAATTCCACTTCAGTTGTACCCCATCTATACCCTCGTTGATAGTCTGGAACCCAAAAACTTTCCTTCTATTTCTAATATTCCTTTAGATGTAAATTCCATACATTTATCTTATTTATTTATAATGAACAAAGATACAAATTTAAACTTAATAAAAACGAAGAACTTTTTGAGTATAAACAAATGAGAGCGTTTGGGTTGCTTCTTCACAAAAAGAAGTCTCAAAGTTGATGGTTAACACTACTTTTTATCTAAATTTCCCTATTTTTTTCCACCTTTTTCACCTTAAAAAAATATAGTTCACAATAATGGGAGTTATGGTGTTATTTTTCTTTTAAAAATTGCGTTTAAAAAGGGGAGATTTTTGGCAGAAAAAGGGGTAAAAAGATGAGAGTTTAGCGTGAAAAACACGATGTATTAGCGGCTAAAAACATAAGAGTTTAGGGGGCAATAGACGATGTATTACACGCCAAACTCTTAGCTTTTGCATCATAAAGTCTATTCATAAGCTTTGTTGTTTGTTGCGTTTTTAGAAATGCAAAACCTATATGTTTGGCATTTGTCTCCCCTTTTTCGGCTCTTTTTTTGCCCTCTATAAATATTAAAAACAGTGTAAAAAGCTTAGCTATTTTTTTGCTAAAACACATTTTTTTATTGAACAAAAAAGAGGTGCTTTCTACTGCTGTTTTTTTCGTTTTATTTCAAACAAAATAAAAAGTGTGTAAGCTCCTTTTATCTTCACTTTTTGAAATTTTATACCCCAAAAAAAGAAGATGCAGAGTTTACACACCCTTACACATTGTCACCACCAAAACACTATATGGTGCCGCCTATACCTTTTAAATTTATCAATAAAAGCAACTATTTTTTTGAAAAAAACACTTTTGTTTTTTTGGTGAGATAATTAGGGTTAGTGGCGACATTTTTGGCAGAATGTTATTGAGATCTGTGCCGTTATCGCTGGCAAATTCGCGCTTTAACGACGTTTCAATGTAACGTTTTGCGGCTCCCACATTTAAGTTTTCGCCCGTTATAAGCGTTGCTGCTTCTTCTTTTTGTTTGCTTTGTGCATACGTAAAAAAAGCTTCCCATAATGCTGGCTTTATCTGTTATTGTTTCCAAATCGGTATCACGAATAAAGTCAACAACAAGTCCTTCTTTTGGCTCTATTACCAACACTGGCTCTAATAATCCTGCGCACTTCATCTACCAAAGCATCTTTTATCTTTCATGTTTTTTTATTGTGTTCAAACACCAGTTCGAGAATATAATCAAGATTTATTTCTTGCGATTTTAACAAATCTATCTCAAACACCACATCGTCCCAGTCTATCTTCGATTCTTCAGGAGCTTTACCTTCTTTCTCACGTTTGCACCAATCTCTAATATCGTTGTAAGTAGAACGATAGTCTTGCACCAGTCTTTCTTGCAACACATCTACTTTTAATAAATCCGACATCTCTTCGTTTGTAAGAAAATGGGTATCTTGAAAGGTTTTAACCGCTTCGCTATCGTCTTTATCTATGTGTTGCAATTCTTTTAAATGGGTAAACTCATCGTAGTTTTGCAAAATGTTTTCCACCTTCAAATAATTACCAAATAGCTTCACAAAAAGCTTTCTTGTCTGCCTCTGTCGCTATTTCATCGGGTTGTGGGAATTGCTCTTTTAGCTCTTTCACAATATCAATATAACCCTTACGAGCTTCTCCTGTGGCAATGTCTGTAAACCCTTTTAAATATTCTTCGTAACTCTTTTCAAGTACAACATTTCTGGTGTTTTTATCGCCAAACAAAGTAATTGCGTCTATTGTTTCTTGCTCTAAATCTCTAAACGTTACAATGTTGCCGAATGTTTTGGTAGCATCGTAAATGCGATTGGTGCGCGAAAAAGGCTTGCATTAACCCGTGATAACGCAAATTTTTTTATCTACAAACAAGGTGTTAAGTGTTGGAGCATCAAAGCCCGTAAGAAACATTCCTACAACAATAAGAAGGTCTATTTCCTGTGTTTTCACTCGCTTTGCAACATCGCTATAATAGTTTTTGAAAGTTATTACTATCAACCCCATAATTGCTTTTTAAATATTTTTATTGTAGTCTTTTTATGGCGTTTGCAAGAAACTCTTTGGCACTACTTTTCCATAGCAGAAGGTTCAAAATTTTCTTCCAAAAATTTCTCCCTTAGCATTTTGTTCTTCGTTGGGCGCAAACGAAAAGATGGTAGCTATTTTTAGTTTTTTTGCGTTGTTTGCTTGCAATTTCTTTAATGCTTTATAATAACATTTGGCTGCTTCTACGCTGTTCACGGCAAACATAGCGTTAAAGCCTGTGCCACTGCCTTGGTTTCTATGCGTTTTTATGTTGAAGTTTTGCAATATATATTGAGCTATTTCTTTAATTCTTTCGGGGTGAAGCAATAGCTGTTTGGTTTCCGATGCTGTGAGTTTTAACTCGTCTTTTTCGGTTTCTAAGTGTTTAAATTGCGGACGCACATCGTTATAGTCTACCTTAAATTTCAACACTTTCTCATCTCTAATAGCGTCTGTTATAACATACGAGTGCAATTCTCTACCAAACACGCTTGCAGTAGTTTCTGTTCCTAAAGCATTTTTCGGGGAATATGGGCGTGCCTGTAAAGCCAAATTGATAATAACGTTTAAACTTTTTACGCAAATTTCGCTGAGCTTCTCCAAACTGAGAGCGATGACATTCGTCGAAAATAAACACCACTTGTTTTTCGTAAATGGGCAGTGTGGTGTCGCTCTTCATCAAGTTGTTTAGTTTCTGAATAGTGGTTACAATAATTTTTATTGTCGTTCTTTTCAATGTTTCGTTTTAGTGCGTTGGTGCTATTAGAACCGTTTACACTGTCGGGAGAAAAAGCGTTGATATTCTTTAATAGTTTGATAGTCGAGGTCTTTTCTATCTACCACAAAAAACACCTTATCTATAAATTCGAGCGATGTGGCTAAGCGTGCAGCTTTAAAACTGGTTAATGTTTTGCCCGAACCTGTGATGTGCCAAATGTAACCTCCTCCTTCTGGCTTGCTCCACTGCTTAGCTCCGTAAGAGCTTTTTATTTTCCATATCAATCGTTCTGTTGCTGCTATTTGGTAAGGACGCATAATTAACAGCGTGTTGCTAACATCGAACACGGCATAAGTGAACAACACTTGCAACAGTGTATTCTTTTGAAAAAAGGTTGTTGTAAAGTCTTTTAGGTCTTTAATTAAGGTGTTGTCTGCCTTTGCCCAGTTCATTGTAAAAATCGAAACTGTTTTTGTTTCGCTTCACTGTGTTAGCAAAATATCGGGTATCTGTGCCGTTAGATATAACAAAACAGTTGTAAATATTTAAAGAGAGAACACTCGCTGTTAAAACTTTCTTTGCTATATCTATGCACTTGGTTAAAGGCTTCGCGAATGGCAACACCACGCTTTTTCAGCTCTATTTGCACCATTGGCAAGCCATTAACCAAAATGGTTACATCGTAGCGGTTGGTTTGTGTGCCTGTTTGTTCAAACTGATTGATTACTTGCACCTTGTTTCGAGCCACATTATTTTTATCTACTAAATAAATGTTTTTAATGTGTCCATCGTCGAAAACAAAGTCGCAAATATAATCGTTTTGCACCTTTTGGGTTTTATCTATAATACTGTCGCTCTTTTTTTCTAAGTAGTCGTCTAAAAAACGTTGCCATTCAGCATCGTTAAAACAAACATCGTTTAGCTGTTGCAGTTGCTTTCTCACGTTTATCAACAATGCCTCGGGGCTAACAATGTGTTTAGCATATTCGTAGCCTTGGCTTTGTAAGTCTTCAATTAGCTCTTGTTCTAAAGCAGCCTCACTCTGATACCCGCCTGTAGGTTCGTTTAGCACAGCTTTTTTTGTGTAACTATCCAGAACAATAAAGTTCTGCATTTCTGCTATAGTGGTGTATTGGGTCATTGTTGTTATGGTTTATTTTTAATTATAGTTTTTTTCTAGGACTACTAGGATAGCTAGTAGAACTAGGGAATAATAGAACTACTTTTTTTGGGGGCAAGTTAGCTCTCTGCCTTGCTCACTCTTTTCCTTTGAGCAAACTTTTTGAGCCTTGCCACCTCCGCTTTCAAAGCTGCATTCTCCTCTTTGAGGGCTTGCATCATACGGTCTTGTTCCTTTCGATAGCCTGTGCGAGCAGCATACATTCGTTCTTTAATACCTCCTTCTGTCACGAAAAGCTTTTGCAAGTAATCGAGATAATTGCACATCATTTTTATCTGTGATATGGCATAGTGAGAGCGCAGTGTTACAAAAACTCCTCAGCCGTCCATTTATTTACGAAAGGGGCATAGTCGGCATAGTTGTTATGTTTTCGGCAAAGGTTAAGAGCGCATTGTAGCGTGGATGGGTGGTTTGCCAAACCGTTAACCCACGAGTATGGAGATAGTCCTCATAGTCTTGGCGCAGTTCCTGCAAGCTACTACGTGCCACATTAAGCAGTTTTTAGCTCCATTTCAGTAGAGGTTATGCCGTCTTCCTTTCCCTCTACAATATTTTGTTTCCCCGATCGTGCCGCTTGAATCATTTGGTCTACAGTACGGTCGCCATAGGTAGGCAGGAAACGTTTGCAAAAAGACGAAGGTCATTTGGTAGAGCGCATCAGCTTTTAGATAGAAGTACAACGTTTTCCAGTCTGTTCCGCTACGCAGTACCTTCGGTTTGTCATTCTCCATAGGCATCTTATTTCATTGAGTAGTTTATCCTCGTTCTCAATGCTTGAACGAGAGTAGTCGTTCTCTGTAATATTCGTGTTGCTTTCTACGAAGTTCTATCTCTTTGGGCAATCCCTCGCTAATAGAAGTGGTTAGCGTGTCGAACTTATCGAGAATTGAAACTATACGCTCTTGTTCGGCAAGAGGAGGTATGGGAATTTTTATTTTATTCAGATTCTTCTGATTCAACTTCGGTTGTGAAGCCCCAGAGATGTATGGCGTCAGATCAATACTATTTAGATAATATTCAACAAACCGACGTTCTTCGTATGTATTAAATTTCAAAACATGTGCATGATTGTTCACCCAACTTTTACCACTTATACTAAATGCGATAGGTGTTGTCCTTGCAATTAGATTAGCCCCATCTTCAGAAACAAGTAAATAATCACCATCAAAAATGAAACCCTTTACATAATCAACAACTCCTGATGCTCCATAATATGGAATAGTTCCTTCTTCTCTTTTTCCACTCGTAATAGGCTTTCTCATCGTATCAAAATTAACGGCTATTTCTCCTAACGTTTTCCATTCTACCGCTTCATATTCGAAAGTTAACAATTGATTTCGATAGAATTCATACTGTCGCTTACGACAGTCCAGCTCCGCTTCCAGCTCCGCTTCCAGCGTAGTAAACTTATCAAGAATTTCAACAATTTTACGTTGAATCCCTAATGATTTCTCCGGTTTAGAGGGACAAGGGATAGGAATCCTTTTATTACAAAAAGAGCTTATCCATTGTCTTTTATGGTCGCCTTCAACTATCTCACTCGGTAATGTATTTAACCAGTAATATATATATTTCAATAATACTTTTGATTCATCTTGAGAGGTTATCATTTTTCATTGCGGAAGATTTTGCTTTTAAAAATCAAAAATCAACCCACTTATTTGCCGTAGTAAAAATCATCGAATATAATAACAGGAGCTTGTGATGCTTTATATATCCCATTTACTTCGTTAGTATAACCTAAAATAAAAGTCTTTCCTGCTGTCAAAAACAGGAGTAGTATAAGACTCATGATAATTAGTAGATTTTACCAAATAGTTAGTAGGCTGCTCATACTTTGTTATACTTCCTATAGGTAGCCACTCTACTTTTTCCCCTTGTAATAATTCGTCTATATATTTCATCCTTCCAACTCCTTTATTATCTCATCAATATCCGCCCGCAAGCGATCTATTCGTTTCACTGTTTCTGCCACTTCGGCATTAAGCTTTGCTATGTCTATCACCTCACGTTTGTCTTCAGCTTCAACATAAAAACTAACAGAAAGGTTATAATCGTTCTCTTCTATCTGCTTGTTGTTTACAGATGTAGCAACATATTGCAATTCTTCTTTATTTCCAAAAATAGAAATAATACGGTCGATATGTTCAGGAAGCAGAACATTGTTATTGGTTTCTTTCTTAAAAAAGTCTTCACCACTGGCATCAATAAACTGCGTTGTTGTGTCTGCCTTATGTTTAGACAACACAAGAATGTTTACCGCAATGCTTGTTCCATAAAAACAAATTAGGCGGAAAGCTGCAATAACAGTTTCAACAAAATTGTTATCTACTAAATATTTTTCTTATTTTTTTGTTCGGCTCCACCTCTATAAAAATATACCGGGGAAACAAACAATAACAGCACGACCACGAGCAGACAAATAACTCAAAGCATGAAGACAAAAAGCAAAAATCGGCTTTCGATTTAGGAGCTAATACACCAGCAGGCGCAAAGCGGTCGTCGTTAATAAGAGTAGGGTCGTCGCTTCCCAATCCAATTTCTACCGAGTAGGGCGGATTAGACACAATAGCATCGAAAGGTTTTTTTGGTCGCCATATTGTGGATTAAGGAGCGTATCTCCTAAAGATATATCAAACTTGTCGTAATTGATATTGTGTAAGAACATGTTCATACGAGCTAAGTTATAAGTGGTATGATTTATTTCTTGTCCCCAAAAACCATCTTGTATTTTGTGTTCCTCGAATTGCTTTCTTGCTTGTAACAACAAAGAACCCGAGCCACAAGCAGGGTCGTATATTTTATTTACCGTTTCTTGTCCGAATAAAGCAATATGCGCAATGAGTTTAGATACGTTTTGAGGAGTAAAGAATTCACCTCCCGACTTACCTGCATTGGCAGCATAATTAGAAATTAAAAACTCGTAAGCATCGCCAAAAAGGTCTATTTCGTTGTCTTCAAAGTTTCCAAAATCTAAACTCTCTACCCCTTTTATGACCGATGCTAAACGCTTGTTTTTATCTTCTACGGTGTTTCCTAAACGATTGCTCGTGGTGTCGAAGTCGGCAAATAAGCCCTTTAATGTCGTGTTCAGAGTCGTAACCATTGGCAGAATTTTCTATTGCAGCAAAGATATTGGCTAAATCGGTGTTTAGATTAGGGTTGTTACTTGCATTTTTTGCCACATTTTGAAACAACTGACTTGGATAAATAAAATATCCTTTAGACTTAATTGCATCGTGTTTAGTTTCAGGGGTTATCTTATCATCAGCGAAAGTGGCATAATGAATACTTTCATCTCCTCCTTCCATATGTTTTGTAAAAATTTTTCACTGATAAAGCGATAAAACAATGTACCTAACACAAATTGCTTAAAATCCCAACCATCTACGGCTCCACGCACCTCGTTTGCTATCTTCCAAATAGCTGCTTGTAGAGCGTCTCTTTGCTTCATACTAATCATAACAATTATAAACTTTTATCATTTTTATATGCAAATATACTATTTTATAGTGTTTTTGTGCTAATAAAAAAAGCATAGCTTTTTACATGTAACACTCTTTTTACAAGAAAAAGAAATTATGGGATTATAAAAGTGTTTAATAGCCTGCATTTCTGTTTTTAAAAAGCATTTAAATAAGCTTTTTAAATGGTGTTTATTTTTGCATTTTTCTCATTCTATAAACGGGTAAAGTGCATGGTTTTATTGCTATTTTTCACTCTGGTTTATAAAGAAAAAAGCATGAAAAAGAGATAAAAACCATGTAAAAGCTTAGCTATTTTTGCTAAAACAAGAAAACAAAATGTAACATAATGCTCACAAAAAATGGGTTTAACTTCCTTATTTTCTTACTCTTACAACGTACATTCTGTGTTGTTTCTCCTCTATAAATAGAATAAAATGCGCTTTCAAAGACATTTGTTCAGAAAAGATAAAGCCATTTCTTTACATCACATTATCAATTATTTATTGTAATTTTGCAATGAATATAAAGCCATAAATGTATTTCATTTATACGCTCATTCATCAACAATATATAAATTATTCACCGCTATCAACGAAATAAAATAGTATCTTTGCAAGGAAAAGAAATAAAAGCTGATGAACCTTTCTGCAGATTTTGAACAAAGAACTCGTGCGCTATTAGGTGATGAACGCTACGAAAAAAATTGCGCACAGCCCTTAACACCGAACCCAGTGTGAGTGTGCGGTTAAACCCTTTCAAAGCAAAGAACATGGGTATAAACGAAAGGTTTTATCCTAAAAATGTGGCTTGGTGCAACACGGGTTATTATTTATGCGAGCGTGCAAACTTCACTTTCGACCCACTCTTTCATGCAGGTTGCTACTATGTTCAGGAAGCCTCATCTATGTTTATACACACTGTTGCAAAGCAATATATCACCTCTGCCGTGCAAGCTCTCGACCTTTGTGCTGCTCCGGGTGGTAAAACAAGTGCTATCCGAGCTGTTTTACCTCATGGTAGCTTACTTTTTGCCAACGAACCGATACGAAATAGGGCGCAAATATTAGCAGAAAAACATGCAGAAATTTGGACACCCCGATGTGTTGGTTACCAATAATTATGCAAAAGACTACCAACAAGCAGGCCTTTCTTTCGATGCTATCATTGCCGATGTACCTTGCTCTGGCGAAGGAATGTTTCGTAAAGACGAAGACGCTCGCTTAGGGTTGGAGTGCCTCATTGGTGCATCAATGTGCTTCTCTTCAGCGTGAAATTATCACGGATATATGGCCTTGTTTAAAAAGAAAATGGACTTCTTATTTATTCTACTTGCACTTTTAATGCGCAAGAAAACGAAGAAAATGTAGAATGGATAATGAACCATTTGGGTGCAGAATGTTTGAAAGTAAACGTAGACAGTGCGTGGAATATTGAGCCATCGTTAAACTCTGAGATAATTGCCTATCGTTTTATGCAGGGATATACACAAGGCGAAGGACTTTTTATGTGCGTTCTTAGAAAAACAAGCAACGACACTGTTACGCCTAAAAAGATAAAGAAAAAGGGAGCAGAGCCTGTATCTCTAAAAATGGAATAAGCAATGGTTACAACAGCAAGATTCGTTTTTTTATTACTCAACAAGACGACACAGTGCGAGCTATTCCTAAGCAATGGTTACAGCAATACATATTGGCAAGCAACCATTTAAAGCTCATGTATGCAGGAATAAGCTTGGGTGTGTGCAAAGGAAAAGATGTTATTCCCAATCATGCGTTGGCTCTTTCTATTTGTATTCATCAACAAATGTGTCCTAAGGAGAACCTTTCCTACGAACAAGCCATTGCCTATTTGCGAAAAGAAACTATCGTGTTATCACCAGAAACACCTAAGGGCATTGTTTTGGTGTGCTTTAATCATGTGCCGATAGGCTTTTGTTAAAAATCTCGGAAACAGAGCAAATAACTTATATCCTACTGAATGGAAGATTAAAAGTTCGCATATTCCACCACACGATGGAGGCGTTCTAAAAACAATTATAACATACAAATTATATTTTAACAGATAAATAACGTACACAATGCAGCAATATTTAGACCTCTTAAAACGCATCAAAGAAGAAGGTGTAACGAAAGGAGATAGAACGGGAACGGGTACTATGAGTGTCTTCGGACATCAAATGCGATTTAACTTAGCAGAAGGTTTTCCGCTCTTAACCACGAAAAAAAGTTACACTTAAAGTCGATTATTCATGAGCCTTTTGGTTCTTAAAAAGGCGATACAAATGTGCGCTATTTACAAGAAAATGGTGTACGTATATGGAACGAATGGGCTGATGAGAACGGAGAGTTGGGGCCTGTTTATGGTCATCAATGGCGTTCGTGGAGCGACAATAAAGGGGGAACGATAGACCAAATTGCCAATGTGATTGAGCAAATAAAGAACAATCCCGATTCTCGTCGACTCATTGTTACTGCATGGAACCCTGCCGATGTTGAGCATATGGCTTTGCCTCCATGCCATTGTTTCTTTCAGTTTTATGTGGCAGAGGGCAAACTTTCGCTTCAATTATACCAACGTAGTGCCGACACTTTCTTAGGTGTGCCGTTTAACATTGCATCGTATGCGTTGTTATTGATGATGGTGGCGCAAAGTAACCAACTTGCAATTGGGCGATTTTGTATATACCACTGGCGACACACATCTTTATCTTAATCACTTAGAACAAGCCGATTTGCAACTCACTCGCACACCGCGTGCTTTACCAAAGATGCGCTTAAACCCTGATGTGAAAAGTATATTCGATTTTAAATACGAAGATTTTACACTCGAAGATTATAACCCTTACGACCATATTAAAGCACAAGTTTCTGTATAATGATTATCAACATGATTGCTGCTGTGGCTCAAAATAGAGCTATTGGCTACCAAAACAAACTTATTTATTGGTTTCCGAACGACTTAAAAACGTTTTAAAGCACTCACCACAGGACACACAATTATTATGGGACGACGTACCTTTGAGAGTTTACCCAAAGGGGCTTTTGCCTAACAGAAGAAACGTGGTTTTTAAGTAGAACGCAAAGTGTTTTTTTGAGGGTTTGCGACACTTATTCGTCGCTAACAAAGGCGTTAGAGAGCTGTAATAACAACGAGGTGGTATTTATAATAGGTGGCGAAAGCATTTATAAAGAGGCTATCGAAAAGGCAGACACTTTATTCTTAACGGAGATAAACGACACTCCTTTGCAAGCAGATGCTTTCTTTCCCTGCTATAACAACTGGATTGAAAACGGAAAGAGAACACCATGAGAAAGACGAAAAACATACTTTTTCGTTCGACTTTGTTACTTATAAAAAAGAATAATTGCTGTTTCTCTCGCCTTGCAAGGTTAACGATAAAATAAAAAATAACACACGCTACTGTTTTAGGTGTGTGTTATGTATTAAACCAAATGGCATAAAGCCTACATCTTAGTTTTTTTCGAGTTTCGATTTCAAGCATCTTATCCAAAGACACTAAACGATTGTTTTGTTTCACCTTAATAGTAAAAAAATGGCAGACCCATTCTTTAGATGTTTATCAGCCACAACATTAAATGTGCAACGAATAGTGCTATAAGGCTCTACCCTACTTATTTTCACATTTTCTGATAACAATATGTGCTTATTGTGAGTAACTTCTTGCACAATAGGTTCTATGTTGTAAAGCGTTGTGTCTTTGGCATTATAGAGTTCTACCACAAGGGTTGCGCTTTCGTTTCTTACCAACGAAAGGTCGTTACGATTGTTTTTAAAAGCAAACGACTTAATAACAATGCTTTCTTGCCTTGCTTCTGCGGTCTTTAATACGCATTGTTGCCTATCATGAGCATTTTTCTTTTGTTCCTTCAAAAGGCACCACCTCTCCCCTATCTTCTTTATTTTCTTGCCATTCTATACGGTCGTCCCCTTTCTCACTCTCGGTATATAAAGGCTCATCACTGTTTCTTGTACGAGGCGAAGAGTCATTATTCGAACCTTTATACCTTCTTTCTTCACGCTCTAACACACGCTGTCTGTAACGTTTAATCTCGCGTTGTCGCTTTTCATAGTTCTTTGTTTCAATGCTTTCTCCTATCACTGCACCTGCTGCCATACCAAACACTGAACCTACAAACGCTCCTTTCGTCCACCAATAGCTCTGCCCACAGCTTCCTCCGAGCAAATGTCCAAACTGTGAACCTATTGCCATTCCTGTTCCTGTGGAGCGTGTGCAACTATAAAAAAAGTTGACTTAAAAGAATGATAAACACAAAAACATTTCTTTTCATAGCCTATTTATCGTTTTATTACAGATGCAAAGATATAACTTTTTATTTGAGCCTTCATAGTAAAAACCTTTACTGTTATAGGGATTTCCCTATTTGTTGAAATGTGTTATTTAAGGTTCTTTTTGATGATTAGAATAAAACAAGTAACTTTGCTAACTAAATAACAATAATATCTATAAAAATAATAGCTTAACGGCAGATTTTTTTGTTGCAAACACACTGTAATCAATCTGCCAAACGAGCATAAACAAACAATAAAAACGGCATGAGGAAACAAATAAAAAAATGGTTGTTCTTTTTGTTACTCTTAATTCATGTGGCAATTACAGCACAAGCCCAACAAACAAACAACAAACTTGTTAAGCCTAATAAGGTAACAAAACAATGTTGCCATAACAGACACTGCCATGCTTAAAAGTTTAGATGCTATGCAAGAAGAGCCTACCTCTTCGGCACCCAAAACAGGCATTCATCAATCTCTTAAAACAAAGTTTATCGAAGGAGATGCAGGCTTTATGTCGTTAGTGGCTTTGGCTTTGGTGTTAGGACTTGCTTTTTGCATTGAAAGAATCATATACCTCACGTTATCAGACATAAACGCTAAAAAAAGTTTATGAACGACCTTTCAAACCTCATTTTGTCGAACAAAAATAGAAGAAGACACCAACTCTGTTCGTCTACTAACGGACCTATTCCTGCTATATGCCAACAAGGTTTACAAAAGATAGACGAGCCTATAGAAGACATTGAGCGCACCATTGTTGCCAATGGAACAGTGCAAGCCGCTTATTTAGAAAAGGGTTGTTCGTGGATTAGGTTGTTTATTGCTATGGCACCATCGCTCGGTTTCTTGGGAACGGTTATAGGAATGGTACTTGCTTTTCGACCAAATTCAACAACAAGGAGATATTAGTCCCTACCATTGTTGCTTCTGGAATGAAGGTAGCACTCTTAACAACTATCTTCGGAATTATTGTTGCGCTCATCTTACAAGTGTTCTATAACTATATCATCACTAAGATAGAACACCTCACAGCTCAAATGGAAGAGAGTGCAATAGCCTTTCTCGACACTGCTTTACGCTACAAAAAAACAAAAATGAAAAGAACCCGTTTAACCATAAAAACTAATAAACAATTTTCTAATAAGGTGCTTATTGCTTTATTAGTGAGTAGCTTAGTGTTGTTTGTTTTTATTCTTCTTGGTAGGTTATAATATGCCTTCTCTGAGCGAACCTAACATAAACGAACCGTTATTAACCACTCCGCTACTCTTTTTTGTGTATGTTGTTGTGTTTTTAAGCATAGGTGTCAGTGCATGGGCTATTGTCAAAGAAATGCTATTAAATGCGCATTCGCCTCCAACAGGTCAATGGTATTGCCGTTAAAAAGCTAAATAGTGTGGTGTTTATAGGCTTGCTCCTTCTGCTCATTATCGCCTTTTTTTATAGGCTCTAACATGCCCATTGATATAAACGGAAGTAAGTTTAACAACGTTTTTTGGCTCAAAACAAGCGATATGTTTATAACCACTTCGTGCTTGTTGCTTGTTATTGCAAGTGCAACGGCTTTGTGGGGAATATTGAAAAACTATAAAAGAAGTTAGATGTTTTTTTAAAAGAAAAGCCAGAGAAGTTCCCTGAATTAAACACTGTTTCTACAGCCGATATTTCTTTTTATGCTACTCATTTTTTTCTTAGTAACCACTTCTATTAACACTGAGAAAGGCATTAAAAGAACACTACCTCGTATCACTAAAACGCAAAAAGAGGCGCTCACAGAAGTTAATCAACCCAGTTTGCTTTCTCTAACGCTTAACCAACAAAACCAAGTAGTGGTTAAAAATGCCGTGATACCTATCGACTCTGTGCATATCTTAGCGCAACAAGTTATTGTAAATGCCAAAGAACAGCACGTTATTAAGTTAGAAACCAACGCAAAAAGCCACCTATAACGTTTATTTTAAGCTACAAGAACAGCTCAATAAAGCTTATCAAGATGCTAAAAATCGCTTAGCTCTTCAAACCTATCATCGTGTTTACAATAAATGTACCAACACCGAACAAGAGCAAATTAACAAGCAAACACCATGGAGGGTGCAAGAAACAACCGCACAAACCCTTAACGCAGAAAAAGTAATAAATATGTTTCGTAAAGCACAACACGACATACCTCAACTGAACACCGCTTCTGCTTCCCGACCTTATTTTTTTACGGTGTTATTCTTCTTTATGATTGTTACTCACATGCGAACAGAAGACCCTAAGGTGCGTTATACCCCTACCCCAAGGAAATTCACTCGTTAGTTTAAAACAAAAACAAGCCTTGCTTTCATTGTTGTGGGCAAAAGATATCAATGCTAAACAATCACAAAACAAAGAGCAAATGGTGATAGAAATAAACGGAGAACGCATACCCTTAACCGAACTACAACTTTATATTGAGGCGCAAAGAAAAATATCAAACGCCAACCAGCCCTTATTAACGGCACTCATCAAGGCAGACGAACACACACCCATGCAACTTATCAGCACTATAAGAACAACGCTCAAACTGCAAAGGTGCAACATGTTTTTATGTGGCTAACACTTCTAAAAAGAAACATTAAACGCTTATTTCTCACTAACATCATCTTTCATTCTAAGGATAACGCTTTCAATTTAAAGCAAACATGTTCTTTGCTCTGCATATTTATGCAAAAATGCAGAACGCACACAATAAAGTTATAAACTGTTTGGTTTCTATGCTTTTTATTGTATCTTTGCACTACAAATAAATAGTTTTACACTATTTTGCAAGTAATATATTATATTTTCATCATTCAGAGTTGAATAAAAAGTATTATAAACAATGGGACATCATAGTTTAGACAAATTAGACAAAAAGATTCTTCAAATGGTATCAGAAGACGCTCGCATTCCTTTCTTAGAAGTAGCAAGAGAGTGCAATGTTAGTGGAGCTGCTATTCATCAACGTATTCAGAAACTCATCAATTTAGGGGTTATTAAAGGTTCACAGTTTAATATCGACCCTGAAAAAAATAGGTTACGAAACTTGTGCTTACATTGGTATTAACTTAAAAGACCCAAGTAATTTCAGAAAGATTACCGAAGAATTAAAGAAGATACCCGAAGTGGTGGAATGCCATTATACCACTGGTGAATTTGATATATTTATTAAGATGTATGCGTTTAACAACAAACATTTAATGAATATCATTCATGAAAGACTTCACCCCTTAGGCTTAGCAAGCACTCACTCTATGATTTCATACCACTCTGAAATAAATAGACAGCTACCAAAGGAAAGCATTCAAATTCCATCTACAAAGCGCACAACCGAAGAGGAATAATTTGTTTTCATAATAATTGTAATTGGAAAAGAGGAAAACCCTAAAAAGTTTTTTTCTCTTTTTTTGTTATCCCTCATCTCTACAAACAGCCTATATCAACTCTTTCTCATCTTCTATCTTCACCTCATATTAGCCTCTTCTCCTTGCTTTTCTTATAAGAAATCCTCAAATTCACAATAAGTTTTGCAAATTTGAGGATTAAGTCACTTCCAAAAAAACAAAAACATACACGTATAACGCATCACTTTCTATACCTCTACGCAACCTTGTTAGTTGAGTTGGTATAGAAGGTTTCACGTTTTTGCTCTTATTTCTTACGCCTATATTGTCTTTTATGTTGAATGGATAATATCCATTTTTCAGTTCTTTCTTCTCTTTTGTTTCAGGGTCTTCACTTGATGATGTAGCATACCACTCACAATAACATTCGTCGAGTATATCATCTACCTTTTGTTTGGCTGTTGCATCACTCTGATTTATTTTTAATAGAGCGCAAATGGTTTTACGAAGTGTCGATAAAGCACCACTTTTAATGGCTGTTGCTGAGTGTGCTTGAGTGGTATGCCAATAAAAAACGTTGCTCTAAATCGCTACTACTACCAACATAAAGGCACCAATATTGCTCGTCGTTTATTGTTTTTTTCTCGATAGATTCGTAATCAACACCATTCAAAGCACTCAACAAACTTTTTGCTCTTTCTTCTGGAAACCACCAACGATAAACGCCTGCTTGTTTAGAACAAGGCAAGCGAAACTTCTTTACTTCTATTCTATTAAATGTCATGGTTAACGTGTTTGTTCGGTTAAATATTTCAAAATGCAGCCAATGCCGCCTTTTCCTTGTAGTGGCAAAGTGTAGTTTTTAATGCCGTTTTTGTTATCTATTAAATACTGATAATATCTTTTACCTGCAAGAATAATAAACTTATCGTTTTCAACATCAAGTCCTTCTGCCTTCATTTGCTCTAAAAACTTCTTCCGCCCACGTCTTGCGTTCTGCCACTCCACACTTATTTAATGTTTCATTGTAATGCTCTATTGGTTTTTCGGGATGAAGAAGACGGTGCTTTGCAGAGAGAATATAAATAGCATCTGGATTGAGTTTGTTGGCATACGCCCACGACTTTTTAAACAAACTACTAATATATAGGTCTTTAGCCATACATTCTGGCTCTGCTTTTTAGATACGCAAGAAATAAGTACAATTAGTTTACTCATATTTTAACGATATTAGTTAGTTCAATATTGCTACACTTTGGTTAACTATCACCATAAACACCTGCCAACAAAAATGCTGTTGGCAGATATTTATAGATGTTTTATTTCACCACCTTTTTATAAGTTTTGTTTCCTTTGTTTAACAATCACAACACCCTTTGCTTGGTTTTCATTCACCTCACATCCATTAAGGTCGAACACCTTTCGGGGCGAAGCATCAGCATTGTCTATGGTTGATATGCCAGTAGTGGTGTATTCAAATACACCCAAAACAAGCCAACCTTTATCACTCGCTTTTCGCTCTTGTTCCTGTGTAATTTGGTTACCATCGGTTGAAGAAAATTGCACAAAAAATTCTCCGCCAGTTCTTTCTGGCAAACGATTTATCAATTGCTCCATGTGTTCTACATCAATGTTGTTAGATCCGCAGTTGATGGTATTAAGTCTCTCAGCATCCTCTGGTAATTGTATTTGCGTAATCTTGTTTTCTTGACATTCAATCCTCTCAATGTTTTTACTATTGATTAAGTTTAACGAAGTTAGTGCATTGCGGTTACATTTTAACCTCTTAAGTTTTGTCTGCGTTGAAAGGTCAAGCTCTGTCAAGTCGTTCATTTCACAGTTCAATTGGGTCATTGGGCTGTTTTGAGGTAAAACAAGTGACGTGAGTTGATTGTCTTGGCACCAAAGCCCAATTAACCTACTATTATTTGAAAGGTCTAAAGTCGTAAGTTTATTTGAACTACAATCAAGGTAAGTTAACCTACTATTATTTGAAAGGTCTAAAGACGTAAGTTTATTTTGAACTACAATTAAGTGTTTCTAACCCACTATTCTTTGAAAGGTCTATCGATGTGATGCCATTCTCTGAACAATTTAAATCAGTGCAATTACCTATAATCTTCACGGTTTGTGCTGTAAGAACATAACTCATGCTAGTTCCTTCTTCTAAAAGTGGCACCTTCTATTTTTAGATCCTCTTTTAAAGGGTCACTCCAAAATACCCCACCCCTTAGACGAATTCTTTCACCAATCTTTTTACTTGTTGTAAAAGTGATTACAGGCTCACTGTTTGTTGCCTCGAGAGGTTTAACACTGCTATTGTTGTTTTGTGGTTGAACAACAGCGTAGGTAGACGCACTATTTTCGTTATTAGAAACACGCGTTAAATCACTGCCATTAGCTCCATTTGCGAATGCCATGGTTGCACCTCCTACTAAAAGAAGCATCGATAAAAATAGTAAAATTCTTTTCATAAATTATTATTATTGATTGTTTGTTTCGGCAAAAATACTGCTTTTTAATACAAAAACAGCAAACACACACATAATAAATATTATAAACACAATTCGTTACCAATACAAGAACATAAACCAATGGTGCTATATATATAATAAGATGAACCCCATTGCTATCCATATAAAAAGCAGAAAAAAATCCAAAAACAGCTTTTATTTTTGGCTGTTTTTCAGCTCACATTTATTACTTATTAAAAAAACAAGAGCTATGCGCAGGGTGATAAGCCAAAAAAGCGATTAAATAGGTATTTTTAGTGAAAAACAAGGCAAAAGCTTAGCGTTTGGCATGCAATAGATAAGCTTTTTAAGGGCTAATAGCTTAGGGTTTAGAGGGCAAAAATATAAGCTATTGCACACCAAAACACAAGCTTTTAACCCCTAAAAAGGGTGTTGATGGGTTTTCAACTTACGCTATTTTTAGCTCGCAAAAACATATAGGTTTTGGTGTTTTACCTTAAAATTTAGCTGAAAAACAAGCGCACTTTAAACGAAAAACACTTGTAAAAGCTTAGCTTTTTTTATGTAGAATGAGAATTTACGATGTAACAAAAACGCTCACAAAAACGTAACCTTTCTTAAATCATATACCGCCTTTTTGTTCCTACTTCTTTACATGTAAAAAGCAACACAGCTTACACCTATTATATATATACACCTAAAAAGAACACCGATAAAGCATGGGTTAATGTCCTTAAAACCCAACCTACAAACCTGATTAAAAACAGGCACAAGCAAAGCATCATCGCAACAAAGAATAAGGATATAAGCGAGAAAAAGCCACTTGTGTACGCACACAAACGTTTGATTTTCGTCAAAATAGTGAGTTGTTTTACAAAAATCTGCTTATTGTTTGTTTCAAAAATGCCATATAGCTATCTTTGCAACATCAAAAGGTTAATAGATTGTTTAATTAGTAGTAATAAATTTATATTTTTAGTTATTAGTTTTTAAGGTAGTATAAAGATTGTTTAACAGGGAAATATCTGTCGTGAGATAGGTATTTGTTCATCAAAAAAAGATTAAACATAACAATACATTATCCGTTATTCGTGAAGAATAACGGATTTGATGTTTTATAATCTCTTGCTTACACATTGTAAATAATTTAGTTAATAAAACAGCATTTGTTAGGTTGTTTGCGCACACTTTTCGTTGATTATAATCAAAGATATAGCATTTTGTTATGTTTTTAGCCTCAAAAGTTGCACCATGTACAAAATTGTTGCTATCTTTGCATTGTCAAAAGGTTAATAGATTGTTTAGGTTAGTAGTAATAGATTTATGTTTTTAGTTATTAGTTTAAGGTAAAAACATGATTGTTTAATAAGACATAAACGACTGGGAAGTTATTTATGGACTACAATTTTTAAAAATTAAACATCAAAACATGCCATTGCTCGTTGAGAGTTATGGCGTTTTTGCGCTATACCTAAGCTATGTGTAGGTATAAAAACAGTTTTCGGTTTTCTTTATTATCAATTCTTAATATAAAACAATGTTTTTAATACCAATTATATTTGTTATCTTTGCAATAAACAAGCCCTTACACCTTTTATAGGGCATGAAAACTAACACAAACAAAACGTAAAAACTAATAGATAAACATAAGTATGTTCAAAAAAATCTTTACATTTTCTGCATTTTTAATGGCTGCTTTGGGCGTTTCGTCGCTTAGCAATTATGCGCATGCAAACGAAACAACAGCACGTTACACACAGTTTGTTAACCCTTATATTGGTACTGGTGGACACGGACATGTTTTCCTTGGAGCCAACGTTCCCTTTGGTATGGTGCAATTAGGTCCTACAGAAATAACTCGTGGTTGGGACTGGTGCAGTGGTTATCACTACTCCGATTCGCTATTAAGAGGCTTTTCTCACACCCACATGTCTGGTACAGGAATAGGCGATTTAGGAGATATTACCTTTCTACCTACCTTCGATAAAAGCACTTACACGGTTCGTTTCTCGCACGATTCAGAGTATGTTCGTCCCGGATATTACACCGTTCGCCTTGCCGATAACAAGATTTTAGTGGAGCTAACAGCGTCTAAACGTGTGGGAATGCACCGCTATACCTTCCCTTTATCTGATAAAGAAGCACTCTTAAAAATAAACTTAGCGCAGGGAATAGGCTGGGATAAGATGACAAGTTGCCACCTTTCTCAAGAAAACAACACCCTTGTTACAGGCTATCGCTATTCGTCTGGCTGGGCAAAAAACCAAAAAGTGTACTTTGCTGCAGCGTTTTCTTCGCCTGTAAAATTGGTATCTACTGAGGCAGACAGTGTGGGTGTGTTCTCTGCTGGCTTACTTCCTCAACCATTATTGGTAAAGGTTGCCCTTTCATCGGTAAGCGTTGAGAATGCAAAGGCTAACCTTGAAGCCGAAATACCTCATTGGAATTTCGATGAAGTGGTAGCTAAAAGCCGATGAAAGTTGGAACAATGAACTTTCAAAAATTGCCGTTTCAACACCTAATAACGACGATAAAACGGTGTTCTACACTGCTATGTATCACTCAATGTTCTCTCCTTCTATCTATAACGATGTAAATGGTGAGTATAGAGGGTCTGATGGTAAAGTGCATAAAGACAAGCTAAACAACTACACCACCTTCTCTCTTTGGGATACATATCGTGCTTGGCACCCTTTAAGTACCATTATTCACCCCGAAAAACAAAAAGACTTAGCCAACACATTCCTTAACATTTTTAACCAACAAGGTAAACTTCCTGTGTGGCATTTCTGGGGAAATGAAACCGATTGTATGATAGGTAACCCGGGAGTGATTGCGCTTTCAGACATTGTTTTGAAAGGTTTTGACGTAGATAAAGAAAGTGCTTACAAGGCATTAAAAACTTCTTCGATGCTCGACGAACGCTCTATGGACAACCTAAAGAAATATGGTTATATTCCTTGGGATAAGGATTCTACCTTTGAAACAGTGGCAAAAGGTTTAGAATATGCCATTGCTGATGCAGGTGTAGCTAAGGTGGCTAAGCTTTTTAGGCAAAGAGAAAGATTTTCAATATTTCGACAAGAGAAGCAAGTCTTACTATCATTATTTCGATAAGAAAACGAAGTTTATGCGCGGAGTAGCTAATGGTAAGTTTAGAGAACCTTTCAATCCGTTTGCATCAAGCCATAGAGAAGACGACTATACCGAAGGTAATGCATGGCAATATACATGAGCTTGTCCCACAAGACGTAAACGGTTTGGTTAAACTCTTTGGTGGAAAGAAACCTTTTGTATCGAAACTCGATTCTTTATTTATTGTAAATGGAGATTTAGGAGCTAATGCTTCTCCCGATATTAGCGGTCTTGTGGGTCAGTATGCACATGGAAATGAACCAAGTCATCACATCTATTATATGTACGACTATGTGAATGAACACAGCAAAGTGGCGCAAGGTGTGCGCAATATCATGAAAACACAATACACAAACACAGTAGATGGTATCAGCGGAAACGAAGATGTAGGTCAGATGTCGGCATGGTATATTCTTTCTACTGTGGGCTTTTACCAAGTGAACCCTACTGATGGACGTTATTGGTTTGGCTCTCCTTTATTTAATAAGGCGGTGTTAAATGTGGGTAACAACAAAACATTCACGGTTATTGCACACAACAATAGCGATAAAAAACATTTATGTTAAGGCTATAAAACTAAATGGTAAAACCTACAAAAACCTTTATATCGATTATAAAGATATTATGAAAGGTGGCACATTAGAGTTCTTTATGAGTGATAAAAAAATAATATTTCTCGTTTGAAAAACGCCGATAAAACAATATATAAACGGTTGTTCTCACCTAAGCAGAGAAGAGATGCACACCCCAAAAAAGGGAATATAAAAAGCATTTTTTTCTCTGCTTTTTGCCTTCATTCGCTATTTGTTATCAATTATTCAAGCAAAAACAAGCGGTTCTTTCCTACAAAAACATTAACTTTGTAGAACAATGCGTGTACTTATAATCAATACAAGTGAAAAGGTAGGAGGTGCTGCTGTAGCATCTCATCGCTTAATGGCTGCACTCAATAACCATGGAGTGAAGGCAAAAATGTTGGTTCGCGATAAGCAAAACCGATAATATATCTGTGGTTAAACTGCCCTATCCTTTACGCTCTAAATGGAACTTTTTATGGGAAAGACTGTGTATTTTTATTCGTTTACACTTCTCTAAAAAAGGATTATTCGATATTGATATTGCCAATACAGGTTGTGATATAACCTCGTTAAAAGAGTTTCAGAAGCTCGATATCATTCATCTTGAATGGATAAATCAGGGTATGTTATCGCTCAAAAACATTCAAAAAATACTTAAAAGTGGAAAGCCTGTGGTGTGGACAATGCACGATTTGTGGCCAGCCACTGCTATTTGTCATTATGCAAGAGGGTGTATTTCGTTTAAAAACACATTGCCACCAGTGTAAACTGCTTCCCAATTATGGTTTAAAAGAAGACTTTTCGGAGCGTATATGGAAGAAAAAAGAGCGTGTTTATCAAACTGCTAAGTTGCATTTTGTATGTTGTAGCGAGTGGTTAGGTGGTCAAGCAAAACAAAGTGGATTATTAAAAAAACCACGAAATAACGTGCATTCCTAATCCTATCGACACGCATATATTTCGTAAACTACCAAAAGATGAGGTAAAAAAACAACTCGGTTTACCTCTCAACAAGCAGGTTTTGTTGTTTGTTTCTCAAAAAGATTACGAACGAAAGAAAAAGGTGTTCACTTTTTTTAATCAATGCTATTAAAACGCTTGTAGCACAACAACCGCAACTAAAAAGAAAGGCTTGTGGTGGCTTTTATTAGGTGGTAGTGCAGACGCAGTGGCTAACGAATTGCCGTTAGATGTTTATCCCTTAGGCTATGTTTCGCAAGAGAATATGCTTGTAAACATTTATAATTGCGCCGATGTGTTTGTTATTCCATCGCTCGAAGATAATCTTCCCAACACTATTATGGGAAGTCTATGGCGTGCGGAGTGCCGTGTGTTGGCTTTCGAGTGGGTGGTATTCCAGAGATGATTAACCATCAACAGAATGGTTATGTAGCAAATTTTAAAGATGTAAACGACCTTGCTAAAGGCATAAAATGGGTGATAGAACACCCTCATAAAGAAGAGCTTAGCACGCAAGCATTAGCAAAAGTGGCTCAAAACTATTCGCAACAAGCCGTTGCAAGTAGGTATATTGAGGTGTATAATCATGCACTCACTCGTAAAAGCTATCGTCTTTTTCACTAACAAAGACGACTGTTTTACACGTTTCACTTCATTTATTTAATTCAAAAACTGTTTATGCTCAAAATATCTGTTATCACTTGCACGTTTAACGCTGAACAAGTGTTGGCAAAAACCTTAGAGAGTGTGGCTCAACAGAGCTATCCTGAAGTAGAACATATTATCATTGATGGTTGTTCTACCGATAAAACGCTGGCAATGGTTCGTTCTTATCAAGCTCAACAACAAGTGATAAATTCTCCACATCATATAAGTATGGTGTCAGAACCCTGATAAAGGACTCCTACGATGCCATGAATAAAGGCATTAAAAAAGCCACTGGTGATTATCTTGTTTTTATGAATGCAGGCGACACTTTTCATGCTTTTAACACCTTAGAAACGGTCATGAAGATGGCAGCAAGCGAGTCTTTATTACCCGGAGTGTTGTATGGTGAAACACATATTGTAAACAATGAAGGCACATTTTTGTATGAACGACGTCTTAAAAACGCCATCTTCTTTATCGTGGAAGTCGTTTCGTAAGGGCATGGTTGTGTGTCATCAATCGTTTTATACCCTCACTTCTATTGCTAAAGAAACGCCTTACGACCTTTCATTTCGTTTGTCTGCAGATGTTGATTGGTGCATAAGAGTGATGAAAAAGACAAGCGATGAGGGTCGTTCGTTGGTAAATACGCACACTGTTCTTTGCAATTATTTAGAAGAGGGCTTATCTACAAAGCACCATAAGGCGTCGTTAAAGGAGCGTTTTGTGGTGATGTGCCGACATTATGGACTTGCTTCTACGCTTTTAATGCACTTCTTTTTCATTTTTCGTCTTATGTTTTTAAGGCGACAATGATTAGCTATAAAGTAAAAAGTCTTTGTAACATTGCTACAAAGACTTTTTATTTTATCCACAAAAATAGATGAGGTGTTTATAAAGATTATCTTTATAGAACACACCATCTGTTTATATATTCATTTACCCTTATCGTTCTTTTTCTCTTTCACCCCACCTTTGGTTTTAAGAAAGGGGATTAAGAGCATTTAAGAACCTGCCTTGGGCGCAATCTATCTGTTTTTTTAAGATTATTAAGCGCACATAAACGGTCTACAGTCATGCCATATTTCTGTGCAATAGAATAGAGAGTCTCTCCTTGAGACACCATGTGTATGGTAAAGTTTCCCATATTTTGAGGCTCAGCAGTTTTACTTTTAGCCATTTCTCCATGCACTTCTGAAGGCGAATAACCACCATTTCCCACTCTACCACGTAAGCGGTTAGCTTCTTCCGACTCATTTTCATAAGCGTTTTTTCTAAACACATAGAAGTCACCTGTTACGTCTTGATTTTTAAAATCGAAAAGTAATGCAGGATTAAGAGCCACTCCACAGAGTCTTGTTTCAAAGTGTAAATGCGAACCAGTACTACGTCCTGTATTACCACCAAGCCCAATTACATCGCCAGCACGTACTTCTTGATTTTCTGTTACCAAATGTTTTGAGAGATGACCGTAAATGGTTTCCAATCCATTGCCATGTCTAATAACGATATAGTTACCATATCCTCTGGCTTCATAAGCCACCATTCGCACCTTACCGCTAAATGCTGCGCGAATAGTATCTCCTATATAAACTTTAATATCTAAACCTTTATGCACTCTACCCCATCTCGCTCCGAAGTTACTTGTTACTACTCTACTGGGTGTAGGCATACAGAAATTGCGTAAATTGATACGAAAAGAATCGGGAAGCGCTGTTGAACGATGGGCAAATTTATTATTCCAATCGTCGTAAAGTTGTGTAGAAGGGTTGTTAAGATGTTCTCTGTTTACAAGACTTCTCATCATCAATGTGTCTACAGCTTTCATCTTTCTGTCCATTGGAGCTTGTCTTGCTATAAGGTCTTGGGCAAAACAAGCAGCAGAAGAAGCTAACATGATTGCACTGATAGTAAAGATTTTAAGTGTTCTTTTAATAGTCATAATTCGCTTTTTGGTTTATACTATCGCTCAAAAACATCATTTTTAGAGCTTTGCTACATGGCACATTGCAACAACACAAAAGACACAATGCACCTTTAATGACTATACAAAGGTAGGTAAAAATAGTTGGAACATGCTATAAATCAAGTTTTTTTAATGCTATTATTTAACATTTTATAGCCTTCACACCTACTAACTAATGCTCGACCAATTCATGGCTATTTTCTTTAATTCGTTTAATCGTTGCCACATCATAGCATAAGTAGGGTGATTAAAAAGCGGGTCTTCGGCTATTATCTTGCTGGCTTCTTCTCTGCACATTGCACCAATTGTCCGTCTCGAGCTAAGTTAGCAATCTTTAAATCGAAAGCCATACCACTTTGTCTTGTACCTTCTAAGTCGCCCGGACCTCGTAGTTTCAAGTCGGCTTCAGCAATTTGAAAGCCATCATTGGTAGCACACATAATGTCGATACGTTTTTTTGTATCGCTTGTTAGCTTGTGGTTTGTCACCAATATACAATAAGATTGCTCTCCACCTCTACCCACTCTACCTCTCAACTGATGTAGTTGCGACAGTCCGAAGCGTTGTGCTTCGAGAATAACCATAACTGTTGCGTTAGGAACATTTACCCCTACCTCGATAACAGTTGTGGCAACAAGAATTTGGGTATCTCCTTTTTGCAAAAACGATTCATTTCCTCTTCTTTCTCAAGAGGTTTCATTTTTCCGTGAATTTTACTCATTTTGTATTGTGGAAAAATGTTTTTTAAGCGTTCATAGCCATCTTCTAAGTTTTCGAGGTCTATTTTTTCGCTTTCTTTAATCAATGGAAAAAAACAATATAAACCTGCCTTCCTGCATTTATTTCTCTGCGTATTCCTTCGTAAAGAGATGCCGTTTGATTTTCGTATTTATGAATGGTTTGAATGGGTTTCCTACCCGGTGGCAGTTCATCTATTATGCTTACGTCTAAATCTCCATAAATAGTCATGGCCAAAGTGCGTGGAATTGGGGTGGCAGTCATCACCAAAATGTGTGGTGGTTTAGCACTTTTATTCCACATCTTAGCACGCTGTGCAACGCCAAAACGGTGTTGTTCGTCTACCACAGCCAAGCCTCAAACGCGCAAACTGAACCGTGTCTTCTATCACAGCATGTGTGCCTATCAGCACATGAATGTTGCCATTTAGCAGATTGGTTAATATTTCTTTTTCGCTTTTTTCCCTTCACATTACCCGTTAGCAGAGCCACTTTTAAGGGCAAGTCTTTCACAAACTTGCACACCGTTTCGTAGTGTTGTTCTGCCAATATCTCGGTGGGAGCCATCATACAAGCCTGATAATTGTTGCCCACAGCTATGAGCATGGCCAGCAAAGCCACAAGTGTTTTACCTGAACCCACATCTCCTTGCAACAAACGATTCATTTGTTTGCCCGTTAACATGTCGTTTCTCATCTCACGCACCACACGTTTTTTTGGGCATTGGTGAGCGTAAAAGGCAAACAATGATTATAGAAAGAATGAAACATCTCGCCCACTTTTGAAAACACATAGCCTTGATATTGGTTGCGCTTTTCGGTGGTGTAGCGCAGAATGTGCAACTGAATAAAAAACAGTTCTTCAAACTTTAACCGCTGTTGTGCTTGCTGAACCTCTTGTAGGGTTGTGGGATAATGAATAAATCGGAAAGCCTCGTAACGAGAAATCAACTTATATTTGTTGATAATAGCAGGTGGAAGCGTTTCAGGAAGGTCGGTTTCGCTCAATTTATCTACCAATGTTCGTGTTAGTTTTTCTACACTTCTCGATTGCAATCCTCCTTTTTTCATGCGTTCTGTTGTGGTGTAATAGGGTTGCATTCGCATGGTTTCTATTGCCACATCGCCGGCTTTTTTTCTATTTCGGGATGCGTAAATTGAAATCTACCATTATAGCAACTGGGCTTTCCAAACACAATATATCTCCTGACGAAGGGTATAAGTTTTCTTGATATATTGCACTCCTTGAAACCATACAAGGTCTACTATTCCGCCATCAACTCCCCTAAAATGAGCCACTAAACGCTTTTTACGAACGCCCATTTCAAACTCTTCAAAACTCAAAATAGTGCCTTTTATTTGCACAAAAGGCATTTCGCCGTTTAGCTCGCTCACAGCATACAGCTTGCTACGGTCTACATATTTGTAGGGATAATACTCTAAAAGGTCTCTCCATGTATAAATGTTTAGCTCTTTATTAAGCACATCTTTACGCTTAGGACCTACGCCCTGCAAAAACATTATATCTTGGTCTAAAATAGAAGACATGAACGATGAACATGCATAAATAAAACAAACAAAAAGCACCTACACAAAAGGGTTTATGGCTTTGTTATTGATAAAAAAAACGACCCTCACTACGTGGCATTATCAATGTTTTTTAAAAGTGCTTCTGCCACCAATAAATCGCAAGGAGTGGTTATTTTTATGTTTTCTCTATTTCTTCTACCACAAAAACAGGCTCTTTTATAGCTTTTTCAACCACCGACGCATCGTCGGTAAAAGTGGGGCGAAAAAAAGGTTGTTCGTAGGCACGTTTTATAAGCGAAACACTAAATGTTTGTGGGGTTTGAACAATGCTATAAGCACTACGGTCTACATTTTTTTGCTTCTCCTTGCTCGTTGGTAAAACGCAAAGTGTCTACCACGGGAACCACAGGAATAACGGCTTTATGTTTTTCTGCCTCATTAAAACAACGCTCAATGCAAGCCACCGACACCAACGGACGCACTCCGTCGTGTATTGCCACATAGCCTTTAACACCGTTAGGGATAGCCTTTTTAAACCATTAAGACACGAATGAAAGCGGGTTTCGCCACCACACACAACGGTGTGTTTCACTGCGAACGCATATTCTTTACACAGCTTTTGCCAATATTCGTGCTGTTCTTTTTGGCAAAAACAAGTATAATATGTAATGTCGAAGAATATTGCGAAAAAGCGTTCCAAAGTGTGCATAAGCACAGGTTTACCATTAAGTGGTAAGAACTGTTTGGGTAGGTTTGCACCCATGCGAATCCCTTTTCCACCAGCCACAACAATGGCATAATGGGTGTTTGTTTGCGAGGTTTGTGGGGTTATCATGCTGTTTTGAGATTGATAGTGTTTAAACAAAGATAGCAACAATTATTGGGTTTAGCAACCCTTAGGTTGTTTTTATGCTCCTAAAAGGCTTTTTATAGGCCATCATAGAAAGGTGCTTGTGCCTTAAAAAGGTTAATTTTAGTTATAAAAGCGAGTGACTTTTCGGCGTATTTTTAGGCACTTTTTGCGCCACACTTTGCCAACGATGAAAAGCGAAGGTATAACAGAATAGAAACAAAAGAAACGAGGTGTTTAAAGCACTAAAAAGGGGGGATAAAGTTGCAAAAAGCTTAGAGTTTGGTGTGCAAAACATAAGGTTTTAGCACTAAAACTCTTATCTTTTAGGTGCCAATAGCTTATATATTGCATGCTAAAACCTAAGCTATTAGGGGCTAAAAGGGTGCAAATGGTGTTTTAGTGTGTTGTGTTTTAGAAATGCAAAAGCTATATGTTTTGCGCTTTTTGCTGATTTATTTTGTGTTTTACGCTTGTTTTTTTGTGCAGAATAAGTGGTAAAAAGCTTAGCTATTTTTGCTAAAACAACTTTTTATGGCACAAAAATAGAAGACTTTTTATTACACATTTTAACAAAAAACAGTTGCACCTTTTATCAGGTTAATACATCTCGCTTTATAGGGATAGAAATAAAAAGTCGCACCATAATTTTAATATATGGTGCGACTTAAATAAGATTTTATATTATAACGATATAAATCGTAGCACGTAACAAAGAGCTACCAACCAGCATTGTCGTTGTTAAGTGCGGGGTCTGTGTCTTCGTTTTCAAAGTCATCTAACACCAACGGAGCACTCACTTCTGCATACATCACCTTATCAACTAAAGGATATACCGTTAGTATAGGTTTAATATATAGTTTCTTTTTCATGTCTTTTACATCTTAAGGTTATCGTTTTTGAGGCTCATTTGTAAATAGTCTTACAAGTGCAGAGAAGTTATTTACAGCAGGACAGCTTGGTCCGTGAGCACTACTACCTGAGGTATATGTGGGAGAATCACACAATCCACCGAGATTATCTGTCGAGCTATAATCGTCTATGGTTAAATAAAGTGGCAATCGTTTAGCCGTACTATTAGCAGGTAAAACATTCTCTGTACTGGCTTCAGTGTTACTCCAATAAATGGCACCTAAGCCAAAATTGTGTGCTGTTGTCTTAGGGTTCGATGCATTATAATATTGATTAAGCGCGAAACCATACATCGGTAAAGAACGTTGGAACTCGTCTGTTAAGGCATGAAGGTCTGTTCGTCCTGTTTCTTTCCAATATCTATCGTCTTGAATATCGTAAGGAGTTAAAACAAAATTAGGACCTAAATAGCGTTGTGTTAACACCAAACGAGCCTTATCTGTTGGGTTATCACTCATGTCAACATAGTCTATACGGATAGCACTTTTATGCTCATCGGTTTGAATTGGCGGATATTGAGTGTAGTTAAAATTATCTCCGTAGTATTTGTCTGTATAATATTGTCCAAAAAGTAGTTCCATCTTTTTGCCAACAATAACCTGTTTCTGGCTCTGCTCTAAACCTATTTCCCCACACATTACCTTGAAGTTTACCCATGTTTTTAGGCCATTTTGACATGGTAACAATGTGCTGATAAGCTGTAGAAAGCTTTGCTGGAACGTCATTACGCTTACCTACATAAACAGCAAAGCGATTGTTTTGCCCTTTTAATGTTCCCGGGTTAATGGCTACAAGCTCTTGCATATAACCCATACCTGCATAACGTGCAAAGATAGTTTGCCACTCCATACGAGTAGGAATGTGGTATCCTTCAGGAACATTTAGTGTTCCCATATCTGTAGGTGAGAATTGTTTAGCTTGTGTTAGCTCGTTACTAAAGCCACCAGATGCCGTGCAGTTTTCGCTTGCAACAAAGTTGAGAGGACCATAATTATATAGTGCAACCCCATTAGCAGGATAAGTTTTTCCGTTTACGTATAATTCTTTTGCACCATAAACAGGAAGATTGCCATTTCGGGAGCGTCTGTTTGGTCGGCTTTTAGAATGCAATAAGAATTGTGTTTTTTTGTATTTCTCCTGTATAAACACCTGAGAATGCTCCGCCCTTAGGTGCCGCTTGAGGGATAAACCACACCCAATAAGTGGAAGGGTCTTTTGCATTATTATCTAAATGCACATCAGTTTCGTTTGTAAACTTATAGTTTGTATACGACAAACCATTTCTACCTTTTTAAACCATTATCTACCCACATGGCTTTTTACCAACTCTTTGTAGGCAGTGGCTATGTTATCGGCATTTGCATCGGCCTCTGTTTTTAGATGCAGGTGCTTGATATTGAGTGTCTAAATAACGTGCAAGGTCGAGAACAAAAAGTACCTCCTGTAGAACCAGAACTAATAAATGTAAAAACCATTATATTTTTAGTTTGTATTTTGTTTGATTAGTGATATTCAGTCTGATAATGGTTCCCATGGGTTTAACCAAAGCAGGTTTTTTTCTGCTGTAAACACATAGTTGCCCTTTGTGCATCTACATCGGCTTTCAACTTTCTCCATAAGAAAGCAAAAGGAATATCGAGGTCTACTTTATCGGATTGTCCCGCTGTTACTTGCGCAAAAAGGCTTATCTATTGTAACGCCATAACCTGTATCATTAAGTGCAAAACCGTTATGATGACCTGCATCTCTATAGGTAAAAATTAGCGTTAGCCTTATCAGCTACAATTCCCATCATATACCATTCGTCTTCAGAAATAGTAGGAAGTTGAGCGGCAAACTTTGGATAATTTAATCTCAACGTCTTTCTTTAAAGTTAGATTAAACTTTTGTCCTTGCGATATAACAAGGCTTTTTTCCCGTTTACAACTCTAAACCTTAAAGGTGCAGAAGAGAAGGTTCTGTCTTTTGTATGATAAAAGACACAATGAACAGTGACATACTGTTTATCCTCAAGGTTTAACTTGGGCGCACCAGAGCTCAACACATTAAAGTTTAAACCACGTGTGCCTGTGTTTGAACTTTCTTCCTGAATAACAGAAAAGTTTAGCTCTGCGGAAATAGTTTGCGGTTTTCGTTTTCCACAAGTGCGATGAGTTACCAGCTTTTTCGTCGGCACTACAAGCCACCAAAAAGCACAGAAACAAATAATAAAAATACTTTTTCAAGATATCCATGATTATATATTTTAGTTTAATTTCACTTTTTATCAGCCAAAACTATCCTAATTAGATGCTATAAAACAATATTACAACACTCTCACTTTTTATGTTTGTTTTTTTCATACTTCATACAGTGTAAACATAAAATTATTAGTTAGTGATAGACACGATAAGACGTTTTAAAAACACCGTCTTTAACGATATACAAAATTAGAGATAATGCTTTTAATGGGCAAAAAACAGCAGAATGCGGCGCGAACTTAACAACCAATTATATTTATTTACAAGGAAGATAGGTATTAAAAACAAAAAAAGATAGGAAAACAAAAAGAAAAGGCTATATATAATAAGGTGGAAAAAGATGTTTAGAAAAAAGAAGTCTACCTTATTAAATGTTGTTTTTGATAAGTTTCAACCACTTCAGAAGCTATATTTGAAGGTAAAAAAGAGCTTACCGAAATGTGTTGAGCAATATTTTCACGAATAAGCGTGCTACTAATGGGATATAAAGGAGCATCTACAAGGCGCACATTAACGGGCATTTGTGTTTGATGAAACGCATAACCCTCGCGAGGATACACCGCTATTTGAAAATGTTTGATGATGTTTTCTGCCTGAAACCATTGATGAAAACACGCCCAATTGTCGGCTCCAATCATTAAAAACAAACTCTCTATCGGGATAGTTTGCTTGCAATGTGGTGAGCGTATTCCACATATAAGACGGCTTAGGCAAGTGCATTTCAGCATCGCAAGCTACCAATTGAGGTTCATTTGCTAACGCCCGTTCTACCCAACGATAGCGAATAAGGTCGGGCAAGAGCGTGTTTTGAGCTTTTAAAAGGATTTTGAGGAGAATTAAAAACCACACTTCGTTAAGACAAAGTGTGGTTAAAAAGATGCTTTGCCAGCATGATATGTCCCTTTTATGAATAGGGTTAAAAGAGCCTCCAAAAATACCCGTTTTAATCATTTAAGAATGTTTTTATAGCTCTGTGAGGCTGCTTTTACAGCCGTTTCAAGTTGGTCGTTAACAATCACTTTATCGTATTTTTGATGCAAAAAGTAAGCTCATATTCTGCCTTTTCTACCCTACTTTCAATCACTTCGGGAGCATCAGTTTGTCGTGTAACCAAACGTTTTCTGAGTTCATCTATTGATGGTGGTTGTATAAACACACTTAAAGCACGATTTTGATAACGCTCTTTGATGTTACAACCGCCTTTAACATCAACATCGAGAACTACATTCTGACCGTCTGCCAATTGGTTTTCTACCTGCGAAGAGAGTGTTCCGTAAAACCTATCGGCATACTTTACTTCTTCGTATTCTAAGAACTCTCCTGCAGCTATCTTACTACGAAATTCGTCGGGAGAAAGAAAGAAATATTCCACTCCATGTTGTTCGTTACCACGTGGAGAACGAGAGGTGCAACTAATAGAGAAAGCCAATTTAAGCTCAGGACACTGCATTAAACGGTTAATAATGGTGCTTTTTCCGCTTCCACTGGGGGCTGAAAAGATGATTATTTTAGACATATAATGATGGTATAATAAAGCTTTTTAATGATTATAGCACGTTTAACACCTGCTCTTTTATTTGTTCTAACTCGTCTTTCATTCGTACAACGATGTTCTGCATCTCAGCTTGATTGCTCTTAGAACCCGTTGTGTTTATCTCTCTTCCCATTTCTTGAGCAATGAAACCCAACTTTTTCCTTGTCCATGTCCTTCGTTCATGGTTTCAACAAAGTAGTTTAAATGATTAGATAAACGTTGTTTTTCTTCGTTAATATCTAATTTTTCGATGTAATAAATGAGTTCTTGCTCTAATCTATTCTTATCGTATTCGGCTCCGGGAATATTTTTTTAAAGCCGTCGAGCAAGCGTTGTTTTATTTTTCTACTCGTGCTTTTTTTCGTAAGGTTCGATACTTTTTAAGAGAGCAGAAATGTTGTTTATTTTTCTCTAAGAACTTATGTTCGAGTGCTTTTTCCTTCTTGCTTTCTAAAATTAACAAACTGTTCTAAAAGCTGCATTGATGGCTGTTTCTACCGCTGTCCACTCATCATCTGAGAGTTCTTCGCTTTCGTTTTTAGTCATCACCTCAGGCATCTTTAACAACATTTCGAACCAATTAGTGGGTTCAGGAATATTTGTTTGTTCGGCAATAGCTTTCACCTGATTGTAATATGCCTGAACAAGTGTAGCGTTAATAGGTGTTGCTGTGGTGCAAGCATCTTTATCTATCCAAATAGAAAACTCCACTTTTCCTCTTTTCAACAGCCTTTGCTAAACGTTGACGGAGCGTCATTTCTCTTTCACGATACAAGGGAGAAAGTCGCACAGAAAGGTCGAGTGTTTTACTATTAAGCGACTTTATTTCTACATTTATTTTCTTTTCGTTGTAAGTTACGGTAGCTTTTCCGTAACCAGTCATAGATAATATCATGCGTGTATTTGTTATTTTTTTTGCAAAAGTACAATTTTTGCAAAGAAAAAAGCGTAAATTTGCATTATATTTGCGTGGGTTTCGTGGCAAAAAGCCTTAGTTTATAATGTGTAAACGGTGCTAAAAACAAAAAGAAACCCATTTTTATTAAGAGAAAACAGAAAAAGAAACAAACTTGTAAAGGTTTTACTCTACGGATAAAAAGTAAAACGTTTTACCACTCATAAACATATAACAAAACTATGTCTTGCATATTAAACACAGAAACAAGTACGAATGTTTGTTCGGTTGCCGTTAGTGAAAACGGTGCTTGTATTTTTAACAAAGAAGATAGAGAAGGTCCTAATCATGCTGTGTTATTAGGTGTTTTTGTAGAAGAAGCATTATCGTTTATAGATAGTCATGCTATTCCTTTAGACGCAGTGGCTGTGAGTTGTGGTCCCGGTTCATACACAGGTTTGCGCATAGGTTTATCTATGGCAAAGGGAATATGTTATGGTAGAGATGTAAAACTTATTGCTATTCCTACCTTAGAACTTATGTGTGTTCCCTTATTGTTAAACGAAAAGGTGGCTGAAGACAATGCTTTATTATGCCCAATGCTCGACGCTCGTCGCATGGAAGTGTATGCTCAAATAACTAATACAGCACTACAAACAGTGAAAGAAACAAGTGCCGACATTGTAGAAGCTAACACCTACGACGAATATTTACAAAACAATGTGGTGTATTTCTTCGGAAATGGAGCCGATAAATGCAAAGAAGTAATTACACATCCCAATGCTCGTTTCATCGAAAACATCGTTCCTTTAGCTAAAAACATGTTTCCATTAGCAGAAAAACGCATGGCAGAAGAACGCTTTGAAGACGTGGCTTACTTCGTTCCTTTTTATCTTAAAGACTTCGTAGCCAAAGAGGGCAAAGAAACTTTTATAAAAGCAATCGTATTTAAATTTGCCTTCTTTTTACATGCCACTTAAAATGGCTTTTACTCGCAATAAAAACAATGAATATAGACGGATTAGATTATAACACACAACGAGAAAAACTGATTCTTTCTGAATATGGAAGAGAAATTCAGGATATGGTTAACTATGCTTTAACCTTAGAAGACAAAGCAGAAAGACAACATTGTGCCGAAAACTATTATGCAAATAATGGGTAGAATGACTCCTAATAACACAGATGCTGAAAGCAAGAAACAAAAGTTATGGGACCATTTGGCTATTATTAGCAACTTTAAACTCGACATAGATTATCCTGTTGATTTGTCTACTGCACACCATTTTAACAGGTAAACCTGAGCCAATAGCTTATTCGCATAACAGAATACCCGTGAGACGTTATGGCAAAATGATTTACGATACACTCCAAAAAATTAAGGACATGGAGCAAGGAACACAAAGAGATGAGCTTATAAGGCAAACTGCTAATCACATGAGAAACAGTTTATCTCAATGGGGACACGGCTCTATTGACGAAGAAAGGGTAATATCTGACATCGAAAACTTTACCAATGGAAAGGTGCAATTAGATGCTAATACGTTTCAATTCTCTAATTCTAATCCCGTTACTTACGATAAAAAACGCAAGAAAAAGATAAGCTATGGAAGCATTTGTTATAGAAGGTGGACGTCCACTTAAAGGTACTATTACTCCACAAGGAGCAAAGAATGAAGCATTAGAGGTTATCTGTGCTGCGTTATTAACAAGCCAAGAGGTTACAATTAAGAATATTCCAGACATCTTAGACGTAAATAATCTCATTCAATTGCTCAAAGATATTGGCGTTAAGGTGAATAGATTGTCGAGAAACGACTATGTGTTTAAGGCAGACGAAATAAATCTTGACTATTTAGAAAGCGACGAATTTGTAAAGAAATGCGCAGCTCTTCGCGGTAGTGTGCTTATGATTGGCCCTCTTTTAGGTCGTTTTAAGAAAGCTATTATCACAAAACCCGGGGGCGATAAGATAGGCCGTCGTAGATTAGATACACACTTCTTAGGCTTTAAACACTTGGGTGCAAGCTTTATTCACGAGCCTAAAAGAAACGTTTATACTATCAATGCCACGCAATTGCATGGTAATTATATGTTATTAGACGAGGCTTCTATCACTGGAACAGCAAATATTATCATGGCAGCAGTACTCGCTGAAGGTGTTACCACTATATATAATGCTGCTTGCGAGCCTTATATTCAACAGTTATGCAAACTTCTTAACGCTATGGGAGCAAGAATTAGTGGCATTGCCTCTAACCTTTTAACCATCGAAGGAGTATCTTCTCTTCACGGAGCAACACATGTTATACTTCCAGACATGATAGAAGTGGGTTCATTTATTGGTCTTGCTGCGATGATTGGAGACGGTATAACAATTAAAGATGTATCGCTTAATAACCTCGGAATTATTCCTGAAACATTCAAACGCTTTGGAATAAAATTAGAAATACATGGAGATGATATTTTTATTCCTAAGCAAGAACATTACGAAATAGAGTCGTTCATTGATGGAACGATTATGACTTTAAGTGATGCACCTTGGCCCGGACTCACTCCCGACTTACTTTCTGTGTTCCTTGTGGTAGCTTCTCAAGCCAAAGGAAGCGTACTCATACATCAAAAGATGTTTGAAAGTAGATTATTCTTTGTAGATAAACTCATTGATATGGGTGCTCAAATAATTCTTTGTGACCCACATAGAGCAGTTGTAGTGGGCCACGATGAGAGAGCGAAAAACTGCGTGCAGGAAACATGTCAAGTCCAGATATTAGAGCAGGAATAGCTCTTCTTATTGCCGCATTATGTGCCGAAGGAACGAGCAAAATATCGAACATTTCGCAAATAGACCGTGGCTATGAAGACATAGAAGAGCGTCTTAACAAGCTTGGAGCAAACATATCGCGCGTTCAAAGATAAGCTATATCATCATTATGATACACGAAGAGGCTATATATAAAATAGGTGTAATGGGTAAAACGCATGGGGTGAAAGGAGAAATTTCTTTTATCTTTAACGACGATATCTTTGATACTGCCAACGCCGACTATCTTATTTTAAAGACAGACGGTATCTTTGTGCCGTTTTTTATTGAAGAATATCGTTTTAAAGAACAACGAAACAGCACTTATAAAGTTTGAAGACATAAACACACAAGAGCAAGCAAAAGCACTCACCAATTGCGATGTTTATTTGCCCAGAGAGCTTGCTGAAAACGCCAGCGACACGCTTTCGTGGGCGCAAATTATAGGATTTAAATTAGTAGACAGTGCTAATAACAAGTGTATAGGTAAGTTGTTAGAAGTAGACGAAAGCACTATTAACACTCTTTTTGTGGTAGAAAAAGACAATGGCGACACCTTTTTAATTCCTGCTTCACCCCACTTTATCACCGAAATAAATGCTTCAAAGCAAACTATCACTCTTTCTTTGCCACAAGGCATATTAGATTTAGACGCATGAAAAACAAATTTGTATTCTCGGTTCCACAGGTTCTATCGGTACACAAGCATTAGATGTAATTGCAGAACACCACGACCTTTTCGAGGTTTACTGCTTAACGGCTAATAACAGGGTGAAAGAATTGGCTGAACAAGCCAAACGTTTTAATCCCGATTGTGTAGTGATTGCCAACGAAACACTATACGACGAACTTAAAATGCTTTTGCAAACACACCCTCACATTAAGGTTTATGCAGGAGCAAAGGCCATCGACGAGGTGGTACAAGCACAACCTATCGACATTGTTCTCACTGCTATGGTGGGCTTTTCGGGGCTTTCTCCCACGATAAAAGCTATCGAAGCACGCAAAACAATAGCGTTAGCTAACAAAGAGACATTAGTTGTTGCAGGCGAACTCATTGGTTCGTTAGCCGCTAAACACCATGTTCCTATTCTTCCAGTAGATAGCGAACACTCGGCTATCTTTCAGTGTTTAGTGGGCGAAGGCAACAATCCTATCGAGAAAAATTCTACTCACTGCCAGCGGAGGACCTTTCCGTTTGAAAACCATCGACGAACTTTCGCACGTTACAAAGCAAGATGCTTTGCGTCATCCCACATGGAATATGGGCGCAAAGATTACTATCGACTCTGCCACTATGATGAATAAAGGGTTTGAAGTGATAGAAGCTAAATGGCTGTTTGGCGTAGATGTAGACCAAATAGAGGTGCTTGTACACCCTCAATCCATAGTGCATAGCGCCATACAGTTTAGCGATGGCTCGGTAAAGGCGCAGTTGGGGGTACCAGATATGCGTCTTCCTATTCAGTATGCCTTTACTTATCCCGACAGACAAACACTTTCGGGCGACCGATTAGACTTGTTTCAACATCGTTTAGACTTCTTTCCTGCCGACTTAAACAAGTTTCGTTGTTTGGCAATGGCATACGAAGCGTCTCGTAAAGGAGGAAATATGCCGTGCATATTAAACGCTGCTAACGAGGTGGTGAATGAGGCTTTTCGTCAAGACAGATGTTCTTTTTACAAATAGCGCAGGTGATTGAGCAAACCATGAACAAGGTTTCGTTCGACCCCACCCCATCGCATAGCACTTATATTGCCACCGATGCCGAAGCAAGACGTGTGGCAGAAGAACTTATTTCTCACTAATTTCAATCTTACATAATTATATATAACAATGGAAATATTCTTAATAAAGCTTTTACAGTGTATTTTAGCCCTCTCTTTTTAGTGCTTTTACACGAAGGTGGACACTTCTTTTTTTGCTCGTTTGTTTGGCATCAGAGTCGATAAATTTTATGTTTTTCTTTGACCCATGGTTTCATTTATTCGAGTTTAAGCCTAAAAATAGCGACACAAGATACGGTATAGGTTGGATTCTATGGGAGGTTATTGCAAGATAGCAGGCATGATTGACGAGAGTATGGACACTAAACAAATGGCTCAACCCGCACAATCATGGGAGTTTAGAAGCAAACCTGCGTGGCAACGTCTGCTTGTTATGCTCGGTGGAGTTATGGTCAACTTTGTTTTTAGCCTTAATTCTTTACGTTGTAATTATGTTCACTTGGGGCGAAACCTACGTGCAACCTAAGAACATGACTTTAGGTTTAAAGTTTAATAAAGAGGCAAAACAGTTGGGTTTTCACGATGGTGATGTACTTATTGGAACAGAAAAATGGCGAATTTAAAACCTTAGATGGCGACACTTATCGCACACTTTCTACAGCTAAGAGAGCAGATATATACCGCAACGGAAAGAGAATGAGCATTTCATTACCCGGAAATCTCGATTTATTAAGCATGATAAAGTCTACTCCTCGCTTTATGGATATACTCATTCCTAATAGCGTTGATTCGATAATGGCTAATTCTCCTGCGCAAAAAGTAGGTTTTAAAACAAGGTGATACCATTGTTAAGTTTAACAATATTAGCATTGCATCTTATAACGATTTCTTAGATGCTACGGGCAGAGTGAGCGACATGTTAACCGCTGCTAAAAACGCCTTCTGACAGTTTAAAAAGCACGAACTGCAACCATATCTTTCATTCATCGAGGCGACACTGCTGTGCTACAAAGAGCAAATAGTGTTAACCCCCTGATGCTAAAGTGGGTATCTTTGCAGGAAACATTTTGCAAACCTACAAGCAAACTCACGTGTCTTATTCGCTATTAGAGAGTATCCCTGTAGGTATTTCTCACGGTTTAAAAATGCTAAAAGGCTATGTTTCCGACCTTAAATACATCTTCACTTCCGACGGAGTAAAGAGTCTTGGAGGCTTTGGAGCCATAGGAGGTATGTTCCCTTCTGTATGGGATTGGCACATGTTTTGGAACATAACAGCCTTTCTTAGCATCATGCTTGCGTTTATGAACATTCTTCCTTTCCCTGCTTTTAGATGGTGGACACGTTTTTGTTTTTACTATACGAAATGATTACAAGACGTAAACCCGGAGAGAAATTTCTTATCGTTGCAGAATACGTGGGCATTGCTGTATTGTTTACATTCATGATTGTGGCAAACCTTAATGATGTGCTTCGCTGGTTAGGGAGTGATGTAAACAGCAATACTAAGGTGTAGCAATAACACCATTATATAATAAAGGTGGGGAGCTAAAAGGCTCCCCACTTTTGTTTTATATACCACCTATAAATAAAACAAACCATTTCTTTATGGCGTTAACCCTGCACACACAGAAATGGTTTGTTTGGCTTTTTATTAGCGAATAAATAGCAATTCTCTGTATTTAGGCAGCGTCCATAATTCGTCTGCCACTATCATTTTCCAACTTGTCCACCTCGTATCTTATGTCTTCAATCATCGGTGCTATGCTGTCGTGATAAGCTATTGCTTTGCCTCGTTCATCGTTTATTTTTTGTTTGCAACCTTACGTGCATCAACAAGTTTCTCTACATAAGTTTCTATTCGTTGCGTACGTTCTGCAATTTCTTCGATAATCTTTAAATTGAGAAGTTAAAGCTTCGGCTTTTTCTGGTGAGAAAAATGGCATACATGTTATGCACGTTTTTAGCTAATCTACTTTGATAATGGGTTGCCACAGGTATAATGTGGTTCATGGTTAAGTCGCCCATTACGCGAGCTTCTATTTGTATTCGCTTGGTATAAGTTTCCCATTTCACCTCGTTTCGAGCCTCCAACTCGTTTTTTTCTTCATCACGTTTGTACTCTCAAACAAGGCTATTGAGTTTTCTTTTAAATAGCTATCGAAGATAAGAGGGCAACTTGTTTCGCAGTTAAGACCTCGTTTTTTGCTTCTATCACCCACTCTTCTGAATAGCCATTGCCTTCGAATATAATAGGCGAACAAGTGCGTATATCTTCTCTAACCACATCAAGTAGAGCGTTAGTAATGTCTTGTCCGTTGGCTAAACGTGCATCTACACGCTCTTTAAAACAAGTCATTGCTTCCTGCAAAGGCTGCATTTAACACAATCATAGCCGATGCACAGTTGGGTCTCACTACCCACTGCTCTAAACTCAAACCTGTTTCCTGTAAAGGCAAAAGGGCTGGTTCTGTTTCGGTCGGTGTTATCTATTAGTAGCTCAGGTATTTCCGGAATGTCTAATTTCATGCCTTTCTTGTCTTCCATAGAATAAAGTGTGGCATTGTCTGAACTTTCTATATGATGCAAAAGAGCTGATAACTGCTGACCTAAAAAGGCAGAGATAATAGCTGGAGGAGCCTCGTGTCCGCCTAAACGGTGGGCGTTTGTAGCACTCATGATTGAGGGCTTTTAACAACGCATCGTGCTTATAAACCGCCATAAGTGTTTCCACTATAAACACCACAAAGCGTAGGTTTTCTTCGAGAGTCTTACCCGGTGCATGCAAAAGAACACCCGTGTCTGTGCAAAGACTCCAGTTGTTATGCTTACCACTACCGTTAATACCATCGAAAGGCTTTTCGTGAAGAAGTGCACGGAAACCATGTTTGCGCGCAATCTTTTTCATTAACGACATTAAAAGCATGTTATGGTCGATAGCAGGTTGCACTCTTCAAAGATAGGAGCTAACTCAAACTGGTTGAGCCACCTCGTTATGACGTGTTTTGCATGGTATTCCCAACTCTAAAGCTTGTATCTCAAGGTCTTTCATGAATGCTTGTACACGCTCAGGGATAGTTCCAAAGTAGTGATCGTCCATTTGTTGGTTCTTAGCAGAGTCGTGTCCCATGAGTGTACGGCCTGTTAACATAAGGTCAGGACGTGCTGAATAGAGGTCAGCATCTACTAAAAAGTATTCTTGTTCCCAACCTAAATTGGTAGAAACTTTCTTTACTTCGGGATAAAAATATTTGCATACGGCTGTTGTAGCAACATCTACAGCATGCAAAGAACGAAGCAACGGAGCTTTATAGTCTAACGCTTCGCCCGTATAAGAAATAAATATGGTGGGAATACAAAGTGTATCGTCTATGATAAACACTGGCGATGTGGGGTCCCAAGCAGAATATCCACGAGCCTCAAAGGTGTTTCTGATGCCTCCATTAGGGAAAAGAAGAAGACATCTGGTTCTTGCTGAACAAAGCAACTTACCGCTAAACTCTTCTATCAAACCTCCTTTGCCATCGTGTTCTACAAAGGCGTCGTGTTTCTCGGCAGTGCCTTCGGTTAAGGGCTGAAACCAGTGTGTGTAGTGGGTAACACCATACTCTTCTGCCCATTGTTTCATGCCTTTTGCCACTGCATTTGCAATAGAACGGTCTAAATGACTACCGTTATCTATCACGTCAATAAGTTTTTCATACACTGCAGCAGGCAGGTATTTATACATTTTTGGCGGTTAAACACATACTTTGCAAAGAACTCTGAGGGTCTTTCTTTTGGGGGTTCTACAGCCAAAGGACGCTTTTTAAAGGCTTCGGCTACAACCTGAAATCGTAAATTAGACATCATATATCGTTGTTATGTTCTTTATCTTTACACACAAATGTGTGTTTTAGCATGTAGCGTGCATAGGTGTTACGCTCTAAAATGTTACCTGCACAAGGCGAAGCTCTTAGAGGCGCATTGCCGAAATGCTTGATAGTGCCAATGCGTTGCATTGGGTTTGTGTGTGCAAAGTTAAAGTTTTTATTGTTTTAAGTGGCATGGTTTGGTTGTTTTTAAGTGTTTATCTTTAAAAATATTATGGGCTATGGTTGGCAATAAAGGCTTATATATAATAATGTAAAGGGAGATAAACAATACAATATGCTTTTTATCTGTTTTTTTGTGGGGCATAACAAGGGGCTATTTATGGTGAATACACTTATTAAAAATGTGCTTTTTTTATGCTTATTAGCTTTAACATGGTGTGCGCTTATCATTTTTGCAACAGAGTGTATTATTTTTTTAAAAAGAAACAGAATGTTTTTTTGTGAGCATTTTGTTACATCTTCAACTCTCATTTTAGAGAAAAAGCTTAGCTTTTACAATCGTTTAAGAGCTAAAAAGCTGTTTCTTCTGCACTGCATTTGGTGGCTTTCTGCGCAAAACATATAGGTTTTGCATTTCTAAAACAAGATGGTTTAGCAAGCAATAAACAAGCTATTAAGAGCTAAAATACGGTGTTTTGAGGTGTAAAACATAAGCTATTGCACCCCTAAACCCTTATGTTTTAGGGGCTAATATATGGTGTTTTTCACGCTAAACTCTAAGCTTTTGCACGTTTTTAGCTTAAAAAGTGGCTTTTAAAAGGCTATTTTTAGGTAACGAAACAAAAATACGACTATTTTACAACCGCTTATAAACTTATTTTTGAAAAGTGGGCAGAAATACGAGTGTTTTTGTGCTTTTATCGCTCTTTATTTATACTTTTCTCGGCAGAACAATAAACAGTAAGAATGCACTTACATGTTTCTTACGAAATAGTGGCTTACCCTTTCCTGCTCCACCATTTTGTTATATAAAAACATAAAAAAACAAACATATCACTCATAAAAAACGAGCTATTTTGTAACAATCGCAACTGTGTGTGCGAACACAAAACGTTGATTATTATCAAAAATATAGCATTTTTACACTTTTTTGGTTTTGTTTTTCTTGCAAAATAAGCGTAGTGTGTGTAACTTTGCATTGTCAAAAGGTTAATAGATTGTTTAGGTTAGTAGTAATAGATTTATGTTTTTAGTTATTAGTTAAGGTAAAAACAAGATTGTTTAACAGGAGAAATGGGTGTCGTGAGACAAACATTTGTTTCATAAAGTAATTTAAAAGTTAAACATAAAAATTAGCTCGGCTCGTTGAGAGTTGAGCTATGCTTTTAAAAACACCTTTCTTTTCTTCATTCTCTTATAAATCACCTCACCCTTCACCACACTCGCCTTTCACAAAAACCTTTTATTCGTGAGATTATTTATTAGGTTTGATATAGGTATAAACCTATTCTTCTTTCATAAAACGCTAATAAAAACATATTATAATTTATCGTTTTAATGCCAACAAGATAAAGATAAAAAACAACAAATTGCAACACTTCCTTATAAAGAAATAACACAAACAATATAAAGAGCATAAGAAATTGCACTTTAATAAGGGCATAAAAAGAGCGTTTAACCCCTCTCTTATAAATAAAGAGCTTAGGGTTAAACGCTGTATTGTTTATCTTTAATGCAGATAAAATTATTCTGCACGAAGAGTAAAGCGACGGAATGCTGTTACAGTTAAGTCAGCATCAGCTTGCTTAAGATAGTCAGCAACGCTCAATTTACTGTCTTGAATGAATTCTTGTTCAAGCAAACAGTTTTCTTTAAAGAACTTCTTTAAACGTCCTTGAGCAATGTTTTGAAGCATAGCATCAGGAAGAGTCTTTCCTTTAGCTGCTTGTTCTTCGCGTGTTTTCTCAATAGCAACCTTCAATTCTTCAGCTTTAATCTTTTCATCAACACTTTCTTCATTCAAAGCAACAGGGTTCATAGCAGCCACTTGCATAGTGATTGCATGTCCTTGAGCCTCTGCTGGCTTTGTAGTTTGTACCATAGTACAAAGCACATTGATGTTTTGATGGTTGTATGTATAGATGTTTTCACCTTCAAGATAGTTGTAACCATCTAATTCCATCTTTTTCTCCTGTGATACCAGAACGCTCCATTACAGCAGTTTCTACTTTCTTTCCATCTGCAAGAGTTAGTTCTTTCACTTCTTCAAGGCTCTTTTGCTTTAGCAGCAACAGCAGCATCTAAGATGTCTTGAGTTAGCTGAATATAATCTTTTACCATTAGCTACGAAGTCTGTTTCACACTTTAATGCAACGATAGCACCAAAGTTATCAGCCACTTTAACAAGTACACAACCATTAGAAGTCTCACGATCTGAACGTTTAGCAGCTATCGCTAAACCTCTTTCACGTACAAGTTCTATAGCACGGTCGATGTTACCTTCTGCTTCCAGTTAATGCTTTTTTTACAGTCTGCTAAACCAGCACCTGTAAGCTTACGATGCTTTTTGAATGTCTGCAATTGTTACACCCATAATATCTTTTTGTTTATTGAGTTTTGGTAAATGTTTTTAATTATAGAAAAGTGACAAGTGAGCAAATGAAGGTTAATAAGTTGCCCCTTTTAATGCTCACTTGTTAGAATGAAAAGGGCAAAAGGCAAGCCCTTTACCCTTAATAGCTTTATGCCTCTGTTGCGGTTTCTGTTGTTGCAGCAGGTGTAGCTTCTTCTTTACGAGCTTTACGAGTGCGCTTTTGGTTTTGCATCAGCAGCTACTTCAGCTTGTTCAGCAGCAGCTTTTTCGTCAGCTTTTTTTCAGCTTTTTCTTTCAGCAAGACCTTCTGCGATAGCAGCACAACAAGCAGTAAGAACTACATCAATACTGTCTTTTGCATCGTCGTTTGCAGGGATAACAAAATCTACCAAACGAGGGTCTGAGTTTGTATCAACCATAGCAAATACAGGAATACCTAAGCGTTGAGCTTCTTTAATAGCGATATGTTCTTTCATAACATCTACTATGAAAAGAGCTGAAGGCAAACGTGTAAGGTCTGAAATAGAGCCAAGGTTCTTTTCTAACTTAGCACGTTGACGAGTGATTTGCAACAATTCTCTTTTGAAAGGTTAGAGAATGTGCCATCATTCATTAGTTTATCAATGTTAGCCATCTTCTTAACAGCCTTGCGAATTGTAGGGAAGTTGGTTAACATACCACCTGGCCAGCGTTCTACTACATAAGGCATATTAACGCTTGAGCTTTTTCTGCAACGATATCTTTTGCTTGTTTTTAGTAGCAACAAAGAGAATTTTTCTTTCCCTGACTTAGCTATTTTGCTCAAAGCGTCTGCAGCTTGGTCTATTTTTAGCTACAGTTTTGTTAAGGTCGATGATATGAATTCCGTTACGTTCCATGAAGATGTAAGGAGCCATAGCTGGATTCCATTTACGACGAAGGTGACCAAAATGGCTACCTGCTTGCAACAATTGTTCGAAATTTGTTCTTGACATGAGTCTTTGTTTTTAATGTTTACGTTCTGTTTAATTTCTTTTTAGAATCAGCCTTTAAGTAGCAATGCCATAAGGACTTGTGTTGTTTAAAGAGAGGCACGAGCGATATTAAGTTAAAAGTTAACCATCTATGTGTTTAGCGATATAACTTTCGTCTTGTAAACGTCGAGCCTTAGCCAGCAACACCCAAGGCATCAAGTCTTAAAGGTTTAGATACTAAACCGCACGTTACACCTTATTATATATATAAGGGTACGTTTTATATCAATAAAGAGTGTTTTAAACACTCTCTTTGTTGACAGAATGGAGAGGTGTTCAGCCTGATTTGTGTCTTCGAATGCAGCCTATCTGATAACGAGAAGCATTTAATCGTGATTAAAGTAATCGTTTTCTGATGCGCAAAAGAAGAAGTAAATCTTAACGCTTGCTGAACTGGAAGCGACGACGAGCTTTGGGTTGACCTGGCTTTTTACGTTCTACAACACGTGAATCACGAGTTAAGAAGCCTTGATCTTTAAGAGCTTTCTTGTCGTTTTTCGTCTACTTTAACTAAAGCACGTGCTATTGCAAGACGCAACGCTTGGCTTTGTCCAGTAAAACCGCCACCATCTAAGTTGGCTTTAATATCGTATTTTCCTTCTGCTTCGAGAAGTTGTAGAGGTTGTTTAACAACATACTGCAAGATAGCAGATGGGAAATAGGTTTCTAATTCTTTTTTGTTGATTGTGATTTTTCCGGTACCTTCTGTTAGATAAACACGTGCAACTGCACTTTTACGGCGACCGATTGCGTTAATCATTTCCATCTTTTTACCTTATTTATTTATAGTTATTAATATCTATTGTTTTTAGGGCTTTTGAGCTACTTGGTTATGCTCTGTTCCTTCATAAACATAAAGGTTCTTTAAGATTGCACGACCAAGAGGACCTTTAGGTAGCATACCTTTACAGCATGACGTAAGATTCTGTCTGCACCATCTGGTCTTTTACGAAGTTCTTCAGGTGTATTGAAACGTTGACCACCGGGATATCCTGTGTAACGAGTATAAACTTTATCTGTTTCTTTCTTACCTGTAAAAACCACTTTAGCGGCATTGATAATAATAACATTATCTCCACAATCTACATGAGGAGTAAAGTTTGGTTTGTATTTACCACGCAATAGCTTTGCAACGATTGAGCAGAGACGACCTACAACCATATCGGTTGCGTCTATAACTACCCATTCTTTGTTTACCGTTTCTTTGTTTGCAGAAATGGTTTTGTAACTTAATGTGTTCATTCTTTTAATGATATTACTACTAAAAACAATTTATTATTTTTCTTGCACAGCAGATTCACTAACTGTAAGACTTGGCCAGAGCTCTTTACTATTAACACTTTTTGTGCTGGGGTTACTAAGTTTAGCCCCGTAATAATCGGACTACAAAGATAGCAATTTCTTTTTCTTAAAGAGGTAATAGGCTTTTTACAACTTTCTTATTTTGCGATTATTTAACAATAAAACCCTGCTTTAAACATTTTATAAGAGTTCACTTTGTCGCATATTCTCTATTTTCCAAGTAAGAAGAAGCTATTTTATTGCAAAAGAAGAAACGAATAGCGACACGAAAAACTCGGTGTTTTCTACACTCAAAATCTACCTAAAAAAGTTTTGTTTTAGCTCATTTTTCCACCTATCTACCCCACTATTTCCACGCATTTTTGTGTTATTTTTACGCAAAAAACAGCACTCTTTTTCTAAAACATATAGGTTTTGCCATTCTAAAACACAACAACACCCAAGTGTAAAAATAAGCCATTAACACGTAAAAGCTTAGGTTTTAGCATGCAATACATCGTGTTTTACCTCCTAATAGCTTGTGTTTTAGCACCTAAACTCTTATCTTTTACACGCTAAAACCTAAGGTTTTGCACCTTTTTAGCTTGTTTTTCTACTTTTAAAGGCTCATTTATTGTTTTACAAAACAAATAAGTAGCGTTTTCCGAAACCTATTTTTTTCTGCTACAAAAAGCGACTCTTTTTAGCACATTTTTCCAGCCATAAAAAAACGTTTTTTTCTTGCTTTTTACTTGCTATATATTTATTATAATAAGGTGAAGTATGAAATCTATTTTATAACACACCGCTTAACATTAAATAACAAAAAACTTTGCCATTATCATTCGTAAATAGTGGTGTTTTAATGTCTATTTTTTGCCTCACAAACAACAAAATATCAATACATTTTTACTACCTTTGTAATTCAATAACAATAAAGATAAACCCCAAAAACATCTATATTTTTTTATATATAGTTTATACACAAACACTTGCATGGACATAATAAAGAGAAACGGAAGCTCAGAAACCTACGATAGAAATAAAATAGTTATTGCTATGCGTAAGAGTTTTGGTAATACTAAAAAAGACATTTCTGACGAGCTTATTTCGCAAATGGCAGAAACGGTAGAGCACGTTATTCGCACTTATCCCGATAAGCGAAATGTAGAAAGTATCCAAGACGAAGTGGAGAAAACACTTATGGCTAATGGCTTTTTACGACGAGGCCAAGAGCTACATTCTGTTTCGTTTTATGCGCACAGAACGCCGTAATGCACTTAATGCGCTATTAGATATTATGCAAGATGAGCATCTTAAACCCTATATTTAAAGATGTTTCTACAGAATATACACAAGCTGAATACAGCTTAACGCTATTGGCAGACAAGCTAAAAGGCTTTATTAAAGAGGGCATGAAACCAGCCGATAAGTTATTGGCACTTATCAAAGCTGCCATAGAACTTACCACACGAGAGTAGTCCCTCAATTGGGAGTTTATTGCATCGAGGCTATTGGCTTATAAGCTAAATTGCGACATCGAAGCTGTTTGAAAGCTACAGTGGGTATCACTTCGTTCTACGACAAATTGCGCTATTTAACTGATGAAGGATTGTATGGAAGATACATTCTCGACGGCTATTCGATAGACGAAATAAACCTTGCAGCTACTTATATGAAGCCTGAAAGAGATGCTCTGCTAAACTTTTCGGGTTTAGATTTGCTCATGAAACGCTATCTCATTCGCACATATAACCATAAACCTATCGAGTCTATTCAAGAGATGTATTTGGGTATAGCTTTTGCATTTAGCGTTAAACGAACCTGCCGATAGAATGTTATGGGTGCAAAAATTCTACGACATTCTTAGTAGATTAGAAGTAACAATGGCCACTCCTACCCTTTCAAATGCCCGTAAACCCTTCCATCAACTTTCGAGTTGCTTCATTGATACCGTACCCGATAGCCTTGAAGGGATATACCGTAGCCTCGATAACTTTGCACAAGTGAGCAAGTTTGAGGAGGTATGGGAATGTATTTTGGTAAGGTTCGTGCCGCAGGAGGCAAGATTAGAGGCTTTAAAGGAGCGGCTGGTGGTGTTATTAGATGGTTGAGATTAGTAAACGATACCGCAGTGGCAGTAGACCAATTGGGTATGCGTCAAGGTGCAGTAGCTGTTTATTTAGACGTTTGGCACAAAGACCTACCAGAGTTTTTACAGCTAAGAACAAACAACGGAGATGATAGAATGAAGGCTCACGACATATTTCCTGCTGTTTGTTATCCAGACCTTTTCTGGAAATGGGCTGATGAAGACCTTAACAAAGCTTGGCATTTATTCTGTCCGAACGAGATAATGAGCATCAAAGGCTATTGTTTGGAAGATTATTGGGGCGAAGAATGGGAAAAAAGATATATGGACTGTGTGAACGATGCACGCATTTCACGACGCACAATGACTATCAAAGACATCGTTCGTCTTATCCTTCGTTCTGCCGTAGAAACAGGTACTCCATTCACATTCAATAGAGATCATGTTAACAGGGCTAACCCTAACAGCCATAAAGGCATGATTTACTGTTCTAATCTCTGCACAGAGATAGCACAAAACATGTCGGAAATAGAATCTGTTAACACGGAAGTAATCACAAAAGAGGGCGACACTGTGGTTGTAAAGACCTCACGTCCGGGCGATTTTGTGGTGTGTAATCTGCCAGTTTATCGTTAGGGTCATCTTCCATTAGATAACCATGAAGAGCTATCCGACAAGGTGGCAACAGTTATTCGTGCGTTAGACAACGTTATCGACATTAACTTTTATCCGCTTCCTTATGCCAAATTAACCAACAAACGCTATCGCAGTTTGGGCTTAGGCGTGAGCGGTTATCATCATGCACTTGCTATTCGTGGTATAAAAATGGGAGAGCGAAGAGCATTTTAAGCTATATGGATAAGGTGTTCGAGGTTATCAATCATGCGGCAATCGAAGCCCAGTTCTAACCTCGCAAAACAAAAGGGTTGCTACCAATATTTTGAAGGTAGCGACTGGCAAACAGGACTTTATTTCACAAAAACGTGGTTACACAAGTCCTCAATGGCAAGCGTTGGCTCAGAAAGTAGCGTCGCAAGGAATGAGAAATGCCTACCTTTTAGCCATAGCACCTACCAGTAGCACAAGCATTTTAGCAGCTACTACCGCTGGAACAGACCCTATTATGGAACGATTCTTCCTCGAAGAGAAGAAAGGAGCTATGCTTCCCACGTGTTGCTCCACAGTTAACTGACAAAAACATATTGGCTCTATAAGAGTGCTTATCACATTGAACAAACATGGAGTGTACGAGCTGCTGGGGTAAGACAAAGGCACGTTGACCAAGCCACAAAGCCAAAACTTATACATCACAAACGACTTTTCTATGCGTCAATTGCTTAACCTTTATGTTCTTGCATGGAAGGAAGGAGTGAAAACATTATACTATGTTAGAAGTAAATCGCTCGAAGTAGAAGAGTGTGAAAGTTGTGCTTCTAATTATTAAAAATCATTAAAATATTATACAAATGGCAAGCGATAAACTCAATGCACTTTTTAATCCCGAAGGGGAAACAGATTTGCGTTTAAGACGCATGATTGGAGAAAATACCACTAATCTAAACGACTTTAACAACATGCGTTATCAATGGGTAAGCGATTGGTATCGTCAAGCAATGAATAACTTTTGGATTCCTGAAGAAATAAAACCCTAACACAAGATACAAAGGACTATCCTAGTTAGAACCTGCTGAACGAAAGGCTTTACGACAAAAATTTCTGAGTTTCTTAGTGTTCCTCGATTCTCTTCAAAGCACTAATCTACCATCGCTTACAGAATACATCTCTGCAAACGAAGTGAACCTCTGTTTGCACATACAAGCTTTCCAAGAATGTGTTCATAGCCAAAGTTACAGCTACATGTTAGACACCATTTGTAGCCCAGAACAACGCAATGACATTCTTTATCAATGGAAAACAGACGAACATCTCTTTCACGTCGTAACACCTTTATTGGCGATTGTTACAACGAATTTCACGAGAAACAAGACCGTTTTGCACTAATTAAAACGTGCATAGCTAACTTTATTTTAGAGGGAATATACTTTTATAGTGGCTTTATGTTCTTCTATAATTTAAGTAGAAATGGTAAGATGTCTGGCTCAGCACAAGAGATTCGATACATTAACAGAGATGAGAATACGCATTTATGGCTATTCCGCAACATCTTACAAGAATTGAAAAAAAGAAGAACCAGACTTGTTTACTACCGATAAAGTGGCTGTTTATGAAGCTGATGATGCGTGAGGGTGTAGACCAAGAAATAGCGTGGGGACAATATGTAATTGGCAATGATATTCCGGGATTAAACGCTCAAATGGTTCACGATTACATACGTTATTTGGGCAATTTGCGTTGGCATAGCTTAGGATTTGACTATCTTTATGAGGATAATCGCTCAGAACCCTGAGAACATGAAGTGGGTTTCTCAATACTCTAATGCTAACATGGTGAAGACTGATTTCTTTGAGGCTAAGAGTACAGCGTATGCAAAAAAAGCACGGCTTTAGAAGACGATTTATAATTTTATTTGTAAGAGTTTAAGTCGATAAAGGCAAGGGGTAAAACTGTAAAATCAAACTTTTTGCAGTAACAAAACAAACCGCTTATGCCATTATAAAGAAACCAATAAAGGGAAATTTAATGTTTCTATTCCCTTTATTGGTTTCTTTTTAGTCAAGATAACAGGTGTTTTTCCTCTTTAAATACCACCTCTTTGTTGCTCACATATTGGTGTTTAACACTTATTTGCTTGTAGATAAAACCTTAAAACACCCATTGTTTTAACATTGCACCTTTGTAATCGTTCCATTGAAGCGTAAGAGTGTCACCAGAATGAACATCATGTAAAAGGCACACCTACAAACACCGAAGACGATACAAACTGAGGTATATTGTTTTGACGGTGTGTTAATTGCCATGTAAAAATGTTTGTGTTTGCCGTTTATCAATGGTTTATTCAGCTCCATAACACCCACTTCATGCTTATTTAAGGCCTTATCTTGCTTACCAGAAAGTAGCGCAATACGAATATTAAGATAGCTTTTTGATGCACTTATCCATGCACTTTCCAACTTAATAGGGTCTTTATCAATAGATTCTGAATAAGCTTTTTAAGGGCAAAACATACACCTTTTCTGCCGCAATAGGTTTAATATGATTGTTTTCTTTCTTATAGAATAACACAGCACGATAAGTAGAATCGGGAGTAATTGCCCAACTACAATGCAAAGGTTCACTAAATATTAGTAGGTTATTCGCATCAGTTGTAGCCTTTAACAAACTGTTTAGACTCTTTTGTTTGAGCCTCAACAAACTCACTAACAAGCATAGATAGTTGTCCTTCTCCTGCTTCGTAAGCATCATAATTACAAGCCGTTAAGCCACATAGGCATAACCCTAAAACAGCCAAAGCCCCTTTCTTTATTGCCTTTCTCACCCCTTTTCTGCTTTTCTTTATCACCTTTATAAACCTATTATAGTACTATTTGGTAGCCAAAAAGTTCTTTGCAGGATAAGCATACATTGTTAATAAGCGTTCACGAAGATACTTTTCGTCTTTATTAGGAAGCTCTATTTTAGCCAATTGTTGTGCTAAATATTGTTCAAACGCCACTTCATCTTCCTTAGAATAATGGTCGGTATAAGCACGAGAGCCTTCTAATAAATCTAACGCCACATAGTTATTAGGATACAAACGATAAGTTGAATGAATACAACGGTCTATATATTGAGCCACAACCGTATAGAATTCAGTCTTAGGTAAGTTGTCATCAAGACTATCAAGGAAAGCATTTATCGGTTCAGAACACGCATAATGAATGCGTCCTTTATAGCCCATGATGCCCGTTTGCATGTTTTCTATATCATCTTGTGCCGTTTTTTTATAGTCGGGATTATCTCTTTTAAGTTGAAACTCCTTAGCCTTTAAATAATCACAAGGGTCATATTCGTACGAAATAGCTGTAGGAACAAGATTTAACTGTTTAAGTCTTTCCACATGAGAGCCGTCCCTTCCATTGTCATCATTTTGAGAAGAGCCTCTTGTGTGCGGTCGTTTGAGTCCTTAGCTCTGCCCTCTCGCTGTGCAATCCAAATGTTTTCGCGCTTCACTTTCATAGCGAAATGCATATAAGACGAAAGTTTTTACTTGCAAGAAGTGTTTGACGCATAGGCAATCCACGCTCAACAATAAACGATTTGTTAATTCTTACAAGGTCTTTCACCCATGGAAGAGAGAGTAAATTGTCGCCTATTGCAATTTCACATGTCGTATCAAAGTTGGCATCTATTAGTAAAACATCTAATATACCCGAGTCTAATACAATATCACGGTGATTACTTATAAACGTAAAACGTTGTTTAGGGTTTAAACAATCCGCGTCTATTGTAGCTCCTTTCGATGCCCTTTTAAGAATAAATTGAATGAATTGATAGCTAAAAGCCTTTTGAAATTCGAGATTAGTTTTGCACATTTTCATCTTCATAGCCAACTGTTCAAAAGGAACATCGGGAAAGATAAAACACAAAGCAGCTTTAAATTGTTCGTTAGCCAACAAGCGTTCATATACTTCGGGCAATTCTTCAGGCTCAAAAGGCCTAATAGAATCAAATTCACTGGGTATGTTTTTCATAATGAGTAGCTTATTTAGTTAAATGTTTTTCCACAATATCTGTCATCACATCGGTGATATTTAAGCCCGCAGCACGCACTTGTTGAGGTATAAAACTGGTAGCCGTCATACCCGGAGTGGTGTTTATTTCGAGCATATTTAACACGTCGTTACCATCTAAATCCTTAGTGATGATATAGTCGATACGTATAATTCCCTTTACATCTTAACAGTTTATAGATAGATGCAGTCAACTCTTTTACACGCATTGTAGTAGTTTCTGGAAGTCGTGCAGGTGTTATTTCTTGCACTTGTCCATTATATTTAGCGTTATAATCAAAGAACTCATTGCTTGTAACCACCTCCGTTGCAGGTAAAACAGTTAACCCATTTCGTCCTTCATAACAACCTATTGATATTTCAGTGCCTTGCAAATAACTCTCAATCATCACCTCTTCGCTTTCACAGAAAGCCTTTTGTAGTGCTTCTTTTATTGTTTCTTTACTGTTAACCTTCGACACTCCAAAGCTCGAACCGTTAGCTGCTGGCTTAATAAAGCACGGCATTCCTATGCGTTTTTCTATTTCTTCAGCACTTAATTGGTCGGCCTCTTCTTGCGTTAAGCATAAGCTGTTAGCCACATTTATACCAAATGCTCTTAAATAATTGTTGAGCATATATTTGTTAAAAGTAAGTGCTTCTACCAACACACCACAAGTGGAATAAGGCAAATGAATAAGCTCAAAGTAGCCTTGCAACAGTCCATTCTCTCCCGGAGTGCCGTGAATAGTGATGTAAGCATAATCGAACAACACCTTAGCCCCATTCTGTTGAAACGAAAAATCGTTTTTATCAATCTTCAATTGCGTGTTTTCGTCTACCTGAACACACCATTTTTCGGCGTTTAACACTACAATATAAACATTATATTTATCCTTATCAAAGAAAGAATAGATGCCTTGTGCAGAACGCATAGACACACCTTGTCCCGACGAATCGCCACCACAAACAATGGCTATGTTTTTATTTAAGCTATTCATTGCTAATTGTATAGAATTTTATTTATTGTTGATTGTTTTGTTTTCGATAATCTATTGCCTGCGACCCTATATATATAATAAGGTGTACCCCAAGCCTTTACCGCTTAATCGTTAAAAGTGTCTCTTGTTGTTCCTCCCGTATAAACGCGCTATTTGCTAATAAGTTCAGCCAAATCGTTAGGCAATTCAGACGTAAAATCTAATTGTTCGTGCGTTAAAGGGTGTTCAAAGCCCAATGTTTTAGCGTGTAATGCCTGACGATTGCACACCTTAAAAACAGTTATTGATAAAGGCTTTGTAGCTGGCACTTCGTGTTCCGCGCAAAATTTCCTTACCTCCATAACGTTCATCGCCAAACAATGGGTGTCCTATATGCTTCATGTGCGCTCTAATTTGGTGAGTTCTTCCTGTTTCAAGAATACACTCTACAAGCGTAACATATCCAAAACGTTCTAACACTTTATAATGAGTAATGGCAGGTTTACCTATATTTGAATCAACATCATACACACACATGCGTTGTCTATCTTTGGGGTCGCGACCAATATTGCCCTCTATGGTGCCTTCATCGTTTGCTAAATGTCCCCACACCACTGCTGTATAACTTCTGTGAGTGGTTTTATTAAAGAACTGTCGACTAAGACTTGTTTTTAGCATCTACCGTTTTTTTGCCACTACTAACAAGCCACTTGTGTCTTTATCTATCCCTATGCACTAAGCCCACATCAGGCGAGTTTGCATCGAATGTTTTATCGTCTTTTAAATGCCAAGCCACTGCATTTATGAGCGTACCATGAAAGTTTCCAACGCCCGGATGCACCACTAATCCCGCCTCCTTGTTAATCACTAACACCTCAGAGTCTTCGTAAACAACGTTTATTGCAATATCTTCTGGGTAAATAGTGGTGTCGTGTCGTGGTTTATCTAAGCGTAGAGTAATCACGTCTAACGCACGTATTTTGTAGCTACTCTTAACAGGTTGGTCGTTCACAAACACAAAAACCAGCGTCTGCCGCCTTTTGTATTCTGTTTCTACTGCTATTAGGGTAGCTTTTCACACATAAACCCTATCTACACGCATAGGCTTTTTGTCCTTCGTCTGCAACGAGGCGCAAGTGTTCGTAAAGAGCTCTGTTATCGTCTTCGCACTCGTTAGCAGAAGGGATATAATCGTGTTTATATTGTTGTTCCATGTTTATTGTTTGGTTGTTAAGAAAAAAAGATGTTTGTAAGCCTCAACCCTCATAGGTTTTAATGCACTTCCTTAAAGTCGTCTTCTTCATCCCAAAAACCTTTATCTACATTTCGTTCGGGTTCTACATAATCTACACTATCTGTTAGCGTTCTCATTCCATTTCCTACGAGGATAGTTAAGGGTAAATCTACCGACACTTTCTGACCTGTTACCACGTTAACGCCATTTACTTTAATGCCATACACCCAGTCTTTTTCTCCAGAAACCTGCTCGGGTGCGGTTAATTTAAAGCCTAATGAGGTGAGTTTAGCCATGGCTTCTCGGAGTCGAACTATTATCTATCACATCGGGAATGCTTATCATCGGCGACCTTCCTGCGTTGATTGTGAGATATACCACACGACCTTTTTCACTCGTTCGCCTGCCTTTGGTGTTTGTTCTAATATGCAGTTCACGGGCAATGTCTTAACATATCCCGTGTCTGTAACAACCACTTGCAAGCCTAAGTGTCGCAAAGTGCGTTCTGCTTCTTCGTAAGATTTCATTTTAAGGTTAGGCACTTCTATGCTTTTGTCCGTGATATGTGTAAAGTTCTAATCCATATTTTTACACCAAAAATGCAAAAGCAACACCACCCCTGCCATTGCTATTAGGTTACCCCATAAGTAAACAGTGGTAAATTTTCCGAAGAACTCTGATGGTTTCATTTGTTTCTTTTTATTTTTTAAAGTCTGCTTGTTTATGCTTTATTAAGCTACCCCGTTAGGGGTAAAAAACAAGAGATGTGATTATTGCAAAGATACGAACAAAGACGCATATAAGCAACATATAGCTATTTAATTTGTGTTTTTAAGTGGTTTAAGTGTTTGTTTTGCTGTTTTATCGCTACTAAGTTTTAGCCTAAAAGAGCCACTTTTTTTGTTGCTTTTTTTATTTGTTCATAAAAACGCATATTCTACGAAAAAAAGCTAAGCTTTTAGCGGTTTTCAGTCCCAAGAAACAAGTGAAAAACGCCCACATTTTAGGTTTTAATCCTTAAACCTATATGTTTTTGCATTTATAGAATGCTATTTTTTTGAGAAACAAAAATAGCCTTTTTCGCTAAAAAGCTTTGAGTTTAGCACCAAAAACACAAGCTATTAAGTGGCAATAGCTAAGAGTTTATGCCCTAAAAAGCTTATCTTTTGCACGCTAAAAACCTATGCTTTTGCATCTTAAAAACACAAGCTCTTATTTTTTTATAAACACTTGGTATTTAAGCACTTAACACAAAAATACACAAAAATAAGACATAAAATAACCCTCTCAAAACTCGCTTTTTATTGAGCCTTCATGGCTTTTTGTTTGTGAGAGCGATAGTTTTGAGAGGGTTTTATAAACAAAAAGAGGTGATAAATTAAAGGCAGGTTAACTTCTTTTTCTTCAACAAAGTTTTTTTAAGCGTTTCACCTCCATCTATCGACACAATTCCATTGGTAAATAATTCCACCGAGAAAGGTGCTTTTAAGTAGGTTTTTCACCGTTTCTAACACACAATAGTCGCCTGCTATGCCTGCCACAACTAAACGATTGTTGTTACAAAGCACCTTATCTGTTGCGGTTTCTAATTGCCATTGTTGGCTTGCTAATGGGGTAATATGGCTAAAAGCACCATACTCTTCGCAAGATAACACTTCTCCTTTTCTCACCACACTATAAGGAATATCGTTTTCTAAACAAGCATTTATAAGTTGAGGGTTTATTTGTGAACCTTCAGAATAGGCTATGCAATGAGGGTGGCCAAATGCCTCCTTGTGTTTTAAAAAGAGCTGTGTTTAGCTGGGTGCCAATCGACAGTGAACACCACTTCGCTAATGTTTTTGTTGGTGTTAATAAGTTCTACTAATGGATTGATAATGTTTTCGGCTCCTGAAACATATAAACTACCTTGTGGGTGATAAAAATCGTACTGACAATCTACCACGATTAAGGTTACTGGAGTTTGTATAGATAAATTTGTTGTCATGTTTTTTTAGAATTAAATAGATAACATTGTTTGCGCACACAAATTTAACAATAAAAAGTGAAAAGAACATGCTTTTTGATGTTTTTTTATGAAAGAAAAAGAGTAACTTTGTGGGGTATTAGCACGAAAGAGCCAAGTTTTTATATAATAAAAAGAAATAAAAAAACAGCTCACTAATACATTTCCTTGAAAGCTACAAGGCGGAAAATAAACATACAGAAAACAAACTTAAAAAAGGTAAAACAATGAATTTAAACATTGAAAAAGGGTAACGAGAAAGCGTGTTATCATTGTAGGTGGTGGTTTTGGTGGCTTAGAGCTTGCGAAACGTTTGCGTAGGTCTGGAATGCAAATTGTTCTAATAGATAAGCACAATTATCATCAATTTCAGCCCTTAATATACCAAGTAGCATCTGCAGGAATGGAGCCAAGTAGCATCTCATTTCCTTACCGTCGCATCTTTCAAAAGTATAAAAACTTATTTTTTTCGCTTAGCTTCCGTAACCGAAATAAATACAGAAACCAAAACAGTGGTTACCAATATAGGTAGCATTAGTTACGATTATTTGGTATTATCGGCAGGTGCTACCACTAATTTCTTTGGTAATAAAGAAATAGAAAGAGCAGCTATGCCCATGAAATCTCTATCCGAGCTCACTGGTATTCGTAACACCATATTAGCTAATATAGAACGTGCTATCACCACAAACGACCCCGTTTTGCGACAAGAGTTGCTTAATATTGTTATAGTAGGTGGTGGAGCAACAGGTGTTGAATTAGCGGGTGTGTTGTCGGAGATGAAGAAAACCATTCTACCTCGCGACTATCCAGAGTTAGACACTTCGCTAATGAACGTTTATCTCATACAAGGAGACAACCGATTGCTACCTGCTATGGCGCAAGAGTCTTCGGCAAAAGCCATTAACTTTTTACGTTCTATGGGCGTAAATGTGATATTGAGTAAATTTGTGAACGATTATAAAGACCACAAAGTGGTGTTAAACGATGGCAGTAGCATAGCTACTCGCTCGCTAATATGGGTGAGTGGAATTATTGGAGTGGCGTTTAATGGATTGCCAAATGAAGTGTATGGACGTGGCAGACGTATTGTTGTGAATGGTATTAACCAAGTGATTGGACTTGAAGATGTGTTCTGTATAGGCGACCAATGTATAATGCCAGAGGTTGATAAAGCGTATATGAATGGGCATCCTCAATTGGCTCAGGTGGCAATTCAGCAGGGAAAACGCTTAGCAAGAAACCTTATAAGGATAGAAAAAGGAAAGAAAACAAAACAATTCTCTTATACCAACTTAGGTTCTATGGCAACTGTTGGGCGCAATAAAGCAGTGGCAGAGTTTTCACTGTTTAACACACAGGGCTTTATAGCTTGGGTGTTATGGCTCGTAGTGCATCTTCGTTCTATCTTAGGAATAAGAAACAGGATTGTTGTTTTATTGAATTGGTTGTGGAATTATGTAAACTATAACCAGTCGTTACGCCTTATTTTCCGCTCTGGACGTGATAGAAACGAGGGCGAGATATAAGGTGTAGCCTGAAAAAGATTTTGCTTTTAAGTGTGTAAAACCACTTTGTTAGCACAACAAAAAGGGAATGAATACGTATTGACAAAGCATGCTTTGTGCGCTTCATTCCCTTAACTATATGTGTTAACTCGTGAGCAATAAAAACGAATAAATTTACGATTAAGCTGTTTATGGCTTGTGTTTTTTCTTATTTCGAGGATGAAATTGAAGTACAGAAGAGCGCAATTTATTAACATCTATGTGCGTGTATATTTCTGTAGTTCCTACACTTTCATGTCCTAACATTGCTTGAATAGCTGTTAAGTCTGCACCTCCTTTAAGTAATTCGGTAGCAAACGAATGTCGAAGTGTGTGTGGAGAGATGTTCTTTTGAATACCTGCTGCAGCTGCTTGACGCTTTAATAGAATTAAAAATCATGGTGCGAGTGAGATGCGCTCCACGACGATTAAGAAACACAAAGTCTTCTTCTCCTTGTTTAATACGCATCATGTTACGGTCTAAAAAACCATAATCTGAGTTCTTTAATAGCCTGTGGTGAAATGGGTACTAATCGTTCTTTACTCCCCTTACCCAAAACCCTGATAAACATTTCGTCGAGATGTAAATTAGAAAGTTTAAGGTTTATCAACTCACTAACACGCAAACCACAAGAAAAAAGTACCTCTATAATGGCTTTATTTCTTTGCCCTTCCCACTTAGAAAGGTCGATGCTATTTTTCAAGAGCATTCACTTCTTCTACTGAAAGCACCTCTGGAAGATGTTCACCAATAACAGGCGATTCTAATAACTCTGTGGGATTATCTTCTACAAGGTTCTCTATTAACAAATACTTATAAAAAGTTTTTCACTCCACTGATTATTCTTGCTTGCGAAACAGCTCCTATCTGGTGTTCGTGTAGCATAAAAACAAAAATGCTCAACGTCTTCAAATGTGAGCGTAAAAACATCTTTGTTATGCTCCTTGCAATAGTTTATAAGATGTTCAATGTCGTTCTTATAAGCCTCGATAGTGTTGGTAGAATAGTTTCTTTCGAGCTTTAAATAGCGCAAATAGCGAGTTTTTTTACATTCGTTATATTTAAAGATGTGGTTTGCATTCTTTTTGTTATCTTTTGCAGGGTTAATAGGCTTTTATTCTTTTACAACTCACCTATAATCATAAAAAGTGAGGCTATAAAGAGATAAAAAAAGCTCTATACAAAGGTATAAAAAAATATTTTATATGAAAATACAAATAGTGAACGGTCCTAATTTAAACCTATTGGGAAAGCGAGAAACCCATATTTATGGCTCGCAAACGTTTGAAGATTATTTTGAAACATTACAACAACAATACCCTAATGTGTCGCTCAGCTACTTTCAAAGCAATGTAGAAGGAGAACTCATTAACAAACTACAAGAAGTGGGTTTTACGTGTGATGGCATCATACTTAATGCAGGTGCTTACACACACACCAGTGTAGCATTGCACGATTGCATAAAGTCTATCTCCTCTTCGGTGGTAGAAGTACACATATCTAACACTCAATCGAGAGAAGAATTTAGACATACTTCACTTATTTCGAGCGTTTGTAAAGGTGTAATAGCTGGTTTCGGACTTCGTTCTTATGAGTTAGCTCTGCTTTCTTTCCTTAGTTCTAACACTCACCATTCAGCGGTTAACTCTCTTTAAACAACATGAATAACGAAGCCATTAACCAATATGTGTTACAACACATAGAACCTGAAGACCCTTATTTGTATGACCTTTATCGTGCAACAAACATTCACACGGTACACGGACGCATGGCAAGTGGACATCTGCAAAGGTGTTCTTTTAAAAACTATTGGTGCAAATGTTACAACCTAAAAACATATTAGAAATAGGTACATTTAGTGGATATAGCGCGATAGCAATGGCTAAAGGATTGCCAGAAGATGGACTTTTGTGGACTTACGAGATAAATGATGAGATGGAAGACTTTGCTCGTAAGTGGATAGAAGGGTCTGATGTAGCGCATAAAAATACGTTTAACAATTGGCGATGCCAACGTGTTGAGTGCCTCAACAAGGTGTTATTTACGACCTTGTTTTTTTAGATGGAGACAAGAAAACCTATTTAGAAACCTACGAAATGGCACTTAGCGTTACCCGAAAAGGTAGCTTTATATTGGCAGATAACACTCTGTGGGACGGTCATGTGATAGACTCTAACTACGATAAAGATGCTCAAACAAAAAGTATTAGAGCCTTTAACGACTTTCTACACACCGATGAGCGAGTAGAGAAAGTTATCCTTCCGCTTCGAGATGGATTAACGCTTATTCGAAAGAAATAGGGGTTTTAGTACAAAAAGAGTCTATTTAAAGGTAAAGAAAGCACTCTTTTAATTTTGCGTAATAAGCCATTATTCTTTATATTTGTGAGGTGTTTAACCTATTTATAATAGGCTATTTACAAAACAAAGAGGAACTACCAATAACCATAAACAAACTTTTTAACAAGATGAAGATAACTAAAAAGCATTTTTTTAGCTGTGCCCTTAGTAGGCGCAGTAGTGCCTTCGGTGCAAAGCAGCGACAAGTCCTAACGCTGAAAAAAAGATGCACCTAAACGCTACAATGTGGTGATGATTATGACTGATGACCACACTGCTCAAATGATGAGTTGCTATGATAAACGTTATGTTAGCACACCTAATTTGGACCGAATAGCAGAAAATGGTGTTAAATTTACAAATAGCTTTTGTGGCAAATTCGCTATCGGGTCCGAGTAGAGCGTGTATGCTTACAGGTAAACACAGCCATAAAAATGGTTTCTTAAGCAACGAAAATGAGTAAGTTTGATGGTAGCCAACAAACCTTTCCTAAGTTGCTTCAAAAGGCTGGATATCAAACGGCTATCGTTGGTAAATGGCATTTAGAAGTGTTACCTACTGGATTTGACTTCTGGACAATCTTCCCCGGACAAGGCGATTACTATAATCCTAAGTTTATAACAATGAACAACGATACCATTCAACGCAAAGGATATGTTACAAACTTGGTAACGGATATTGGTTTAGATTGGTTGGAACATAGAGATAAAAAAACAAACCTTTTGTACTGATGATGCAACATAAGGCGTGCCATAGAAACTGGCTCCCTGAAATGAAATACTTGCGCGAATACGAGGATAAGACGTTTGAAATGCCTGATAACTTTAAGGATAATTACAACAAACGTGTAGCAGCGGCACAACAAGAGATGGAAGTGGGAAAACATATGGACATTGTGTACGACACTAAAATGTATTTACCGGGGCAGAAAACTCGTCTTTCTCAAGCCTATATAAACATGGTGGGAAGAATGACAGACGAGGAAAAAGCACAATATTTCTCGGTTTATAATCCGCTATCGCAAGAGTTTTACAGCAAAGAACACAAGGATACGGCTGAACTTTATGCGTTTAAATATCAACGTTATATGAGAGATTATGCAAAAAGTGCTTAAAACCTTTGACGATAATGTGGGACGTGTTCTCGACTATTTAAAAGCTACTGGACTTGATAGCAATACAATTGTGCTTTATGCATCTGACCAAGGCTTTTATATGGGTGAGCATGGTTGGTTCGATAAACGCTTTATGTACGAAGAATCAATACACACTCCATTGGTGATGTCGCTTCCAAAAGACTTTAAAAAGCATGGTGATATAACAGAAATGGTTCAAAATATAGACTATGCTCCTACCATATTGGAACTTGCTAATGCTCCTATTCCTAAAGATATACAAGGTGTTTTCGTTTGTGCCTTTTACTAAAAGGTGAGAAACCTAAGCACTGGAGAGATGCTGTGTATTATCATTATCACGAATATCCTGCAGAACATGCGGTTAAAAGGCATTATGGTATTAGAACAAGGAGATATAAACTTATTCATTTCTACAATGATATCAACACTTGGGAGTTATACGACTTGAAGAACGACCCTAAGGAAATGAATAATATTTACAATGACCCTAAGGCGCAACCTTTAGTAAAGAAACTTAAAAAGGAATTGCTAAAACTTCAAATAAAATATGATGACCCTATTAGAGTGTTAAACGATAAATAGGGCTCTGAGCATAAAAATAGAAAAAGACAAACGAGTTTTTCGTTTGTCTTTTTCTTATATATAAAGGTGGAAATGGTTATTTTAATAATCGCTTACTCAAAAGATGTAACGGGATACCAAACCGATAACCAACCTGTTACAACTACGGTAATAAAAATGAGTAACACATCTATATATGCACACTCACTGGATAAGAATTGACAACGAAAAGTGCCACTGGTTTCTCCAAGAGCAACAAAAACCGAATGTTTGTTGTAGCCAACAAAAGCAATAAACCTATACCTATACCTAACAACGCACCAAGTGCGGCTATCATTCTACCCTCAAATAGAAAAAATACGAACAATATCTTTATCGCTTGCCCCTAAGTGACGAGGCGTTTGAACATCTTTCTTTTTATCGAGAATAAGCATCGATAATGAACCTACAATATTAAAAACAAGCCACCACAAGAATAAAGGTGAGGAAGATATAGGCTATCATTTTTTTCTATTTGCATTATTCTAAAAGTGTCTTCTTGTTGCTCATATCGGTCGAGAACCTTATATTTGTCTCCTAAAAATGCCTTTTTATTTCTTCTTTTGTTTGCGCTACATCTGCTCCTGATTTCAACTTTAATTCGAGCGAAGACATCATTCCTTGTTGTCCAAAAAGATTACGTGCAAAGGTGATAGAAAGTAAGCAAATAGTCTTTATCATACTTGGGTTGATTAACCACAAAGATAACTCCTGGCGACATAAGCGAATCGGTAACAAAGCCAGAAGTGGGGTCTGAAAGGTCTAACTGTCCGTTTTTCATGGGAGCATAGATGCGTAAGAATCCATCAAAAGCACTTCCCAGGCCTAATGATTGAGCTAAACGAATGCCTGGAATTCCATATTCTAAGTTGCCAGCATGCAAACTAAAGACCCCATTTCCGTAAAGATTTTTATCTATATGGGTTAAGTCTGAAAAAATTGTCCTCTACCCCTTTAACATGCACCATGGCTTGTTTTGAGCGATAAATAGCCAAGGCAAGGTCTTCGACACAAGCTGTTGACACCTTAACTTGTGGCATCTTTCGCACCTTTTGCAATTCTATTGCATCAGCAGGCATCGTTTTTTTCCACGCGCAGGAACAATCTCTATTTGAGGGTCGAAGTTGGTAAAAAGAGGCAATAAGGTCGTGAAATCCATTAAAAAACACTAAGCACAACGACTAAAGCCATAGTGGCTACAGCCACACCCACCACCGATATAAACGATATAATATTGATAGCAGCTGTACTCTTTTTAGAGAATAGATAACGACGAGCGATGAAAAATGGAAAAGTCATAAAGCGATAATGAGAAAAAGAAGTGGGGTTACCCCTACAAAAAATACGAACACACACGCATGAAGGGTAAAAGCGTGTGTTGTTCGAGATATCTTTAAAAACATTCTTACTTTGCGATGAAACGTTATTGTGCGTTTACTTGCTTTTGCAATAGTTCATCGATGCGTTCTAAATAGTCGAGTGAGTCGTCTATAAAGAATCGTAGTTCGGGGACAATTCGCACTTGCTTACCTATCTTCTTACCAAGTTCGTAACGTACATTCTTATCGTTTGCACGGATATTTGCTAATATTTCTTCGCCTTTATCTGAGGGGAATACGCTTAAATAGGCTGTACATATTCCTAAATCTGGCGATACTTTGCAACGTGTTACGCTTACCATTGTGCCGTGCATAGCACGCGTTTGACTTTGAAAAATAAGGCTAAGCTCTTTTTGAAAAAGGCGTGCCACTATTTTGTCTTGTTTCTTGCATGATTAAAATTTAAAAGTTACCAAGCTCTTGGCTATTTTTATATAGCTTAAGCTTGTGTGTTATAAGTGAAAGAAGGCTATTCTAAACAGATATGCTCCACTTGTATATCGGCATGTAAGAATATCTTTGCACTCTCTTGAAAACGTTCTGCGTTCTCAGTGGTGTAATATGTGCAGGTGCCATGTTGTGAACAAAGTGCTTTGTAGAGTGGCATGACGCTCTAAATAGTTTTGTAAACTTTGAGCTACATAGCTTCCTTGAGACATTATCTTGATATGGTCGGGAACATATTTCCTTATCTTTTTATACAATAAAGGATAATGGGTGCAACCTAAAACTAAGGTATCGATGTGTGGGTCGATAGACATAATGTGGTCAACACGCTTCTTTACAAAGTAATCGGCTCCTTCGTTATCAGCTTCATTGTTCTCTATTAAAGGTACCCAAAGCGGACATGCAATGCCTGTAACCTTTAGTTCAGGGTATATCTTACTTATCTCTATAGCGTAACTATTGCTCTTTATGGTTCCTTCTGTTGCAAAAATGCCAATATGTTTGGTGTTTGTTAAGGTTCCAACAACTTCTGCAGTGGGACGAATAATACCTAAAACACGAAAATAAGGGTCGTTTAATAAGGGTAAATCGTTTTGCTGTATAGTTCGTAATGCTTTTGCCGAGGCTGTATTACAACCTAAGATAACGAGTCGACAACCCATATCATATAACTTCATCACTGCTTGACGAGTGAATTCATACACAACATCAAACGAACGAGAGCCATAAGGTGCACGCGCATTATCTCCTAAATAGACATAGTCGTATTGAGGAAGTAGCTTTCTAATGCCTTCTAATATGGTTAATCCTCCATAGCCCGAATCGAAGATACCAATAGGTCCTGCCTTCATAAGAGTGTTATTTTTATTGCTTTAATGTCTCTTTCACAAAGGGTAAGGTCTTCTCCAGAAGTTTATTTACATAAGGTGCTACATCGTTATCTGTGTTTAAAACGAATGCTAAACCATGTTCTACGCCTAACTGGGTGAGTATTGTATTCAACTTGGTACGCAACACAGCGTTCGACTCTTGCTCTGCTTGCTTCAATAAACGCTGAGATTCTTCCTTAAATGCCACATTTCTCTTAATAAGGTCTTGCAATTCTGCCTGACGTTTACGCAAAAATAGAAGGAGCAAAGTCTTTCTGTTTATTCAAAAAAGTCTTCATACTTAACATTAAATTCATCTTCTACTCGTTTTTAATTCTTCGGCATACTTACCTTTTCAACGCTTCCTATCTCTTGTAAAGAAGTGTTATATTCGAGCATGACTTTCAAAGAGCTTCTTTATAGCTAATGTAGCCAAAACGAAGGGTGTTTTCTTGCGCCTTTGTCATGAAAGGAAGACACAAGAACAAACAAGAAAGGATTATTTTGTTTAACATAAAATAAACGATAAGAAACAGAAAACCGACATCTGTATGTTTTATTTCTCATGCCCTATAATATAATAAGGTGTAATGAGAAATAAAACACACCGATGACGACTGTATAATGATAAAGTTTTATTATTTCAATTTATTCATTTCTGCTTTTACGGCAGCCGTTACATCGGTACTTAAAAGTTGCACTAATATAAGGAATACCTAAAGAAACATCCATAATATACACATAGTTTCCAGCCTTACCTACATTGGCAATAGCTGTTTGAATTTTAGTGATTAAAGGTTGCATCTTTTTCATTTTGAGCTTTTGCAATGCTTGTTGATTGTCTTGATATGCTTGTTGAATTTTTTTTGATACAACTGTTGTAGGTTTGTTTCTGCCTCTTGTTGCTTTGTAGCATTTAAGGTACTCTTTGTTTTTCATACTCTTCGCTCTTCTTTTGAGCTCTTCTTGCATTGCTTTAAGGTCGTTTTCATACTGTTTTGCAGCAGCTCAACCTCTCCACGAACCTTTGCCAATTGTGGCATAGAGCTTAAAATCTCTTGTTGATTGATATGTCCAAACTTTTGAGCGAATGTTGTTAATGGCGCAAGTAACGCCAAAGCTAAAAATAATTTTCTTCATTTTTTTATTATGTATTTTATTAAGTTATTCTATGTAATAAATATATTTGTATGATTTATCTGTAAGTAAATTGGCTAAAATAGCACGTATAACGAAGGAACTAATAGCCCAGTTTTTGCAATACTTCATTGCTAATATCTATCTTAGGAGATGCAAATATAATACCAGTATCTGACGCACGGTCTAACACTAAACTATAACCTCGTAACTCAGAGATATCTTTTACAGCATTATATATCTCTTCCTGAATGGGAGAAATGAGACTTGTGCGCTTTTTAAAAAGCTCCCCTTCAGGTCCAAAAGTATTTTCTTTTACGTTCGCTGAGCTTTCTTTTTCTTTTCTTCATAATAGCCTCTTGTCTGTCTTTTTCTGTTGTTCCGACAAGAAAACAGACTTCATTCTGAAAGTTTTTATACATTGTTGTTGCTTCTGCATTGAGAGCTTCTATTTCTGCTTGCCACTTCTTACTTACCTGATTAAGTTGCTCATTTGCCCGTTCATAAGCTGGAACATTTTTTAAAATATACTCCATGTCAATGAGTGCAAACTTCTGTGCAGAAGCCTGAAGACCTACCCATAACAATAATAAAAACAAAGCTTATTTTTCATATTCTGGTTATCTATATTTCAATTGCTTTTAAAAATTTCTTGTCCTAATATAAAGTGGAATTGTCCTTTTCCTTTATTACCAAAGGCATCTCTATCAAATCCGTAGGCATAATCTATACCCATCAATCCTACCATAGGGTAAGAAGATGCGAACACCAACACCAGCAGAACGCTTAATATTAAATGGACTAAAGTCTTTTACATGATACCAAGCATTACCTCCTTCCACAAATCCTAAGCCATAAATAGTTGTATTTCCAAGCATAAAAGGATAGCGAAGTTCTAATGTTAAACGGTTATAAGCATATCCACCATTATGTTCTGGATGTTCACGAGTGGCATGTGGAGTTAAAGAACCATTTTCATAACCACGTAATCCCACTGTTTCTGTGGCATAATTCATAGAATATCCACTCATACCATCACCTCCCATTTCAAATGTTTCAAAAGGGGATTTGTTGTATTTGTTAAAACTTCCAAGTAATCCAAACTCTACTCTGGTCATTAAAACAAAACATTTTGCACCATTAGTAAGCGCTGTATAGGTCTTACTTTTAAACTTCCACTTGTGATATTCTACCCATCTATACTTTTCTTGTTGTTCGTCTTGATAGGTTTTAAGTGCTGCATTAGTGGCTAAATTACGATAATCTTTTTTTATGAAGCTCGACCATGGTGGCGTAATAGTTACTGATGCATTAAATTCTGAACCACGTCTTGGGAATAATTGATTATCGGTAGATGTTCTATTTAACGCTACATTTAAATTGAGATTGTTAGCATTACCATTACTCATGATAAAGTATCGCCAGTTTTTCAATGAATAACGAGTGTAAGAAAGTTGAGCAGACAACGTGAAATAATCATCTGGCCAGCGCAAACGCTTACCCCATCCCACCGAAGTACCAAACATTGTTATGTATTTATCAGGGTCGTAATAATTATCTAAGTTGGTATATCCATAACTTCCATACCCTCTTCCGTAACCATAATAACTGTTTGCTAAACTTGAATAGTAGGCATTACTTGCCAAATCAGTCGATTTGAGAAGAATCCACTCACAGAGAATTGAACAGGACGTTTACCTCCAAACCAGTTTGTAGAGTAGCTTGCATTATAAGATTGATAATATCTTCCGTTTGTTTGAGCACCTATTGATAACACTTCTCCATCTCCAATTGGAAGTATTCCACGATGTTCTCTATTCTTATTAAATAAGTTTCGCAATGAGAAGTTGTTCAATTTCAAGCCTACACGTCCGATAATACCTGTTTGTCCCCAACCAAATGAGAATTCAACTTGGTCGTTTGACTTTGAAGCAAGGTTCCAATTGATGTCAACAGTACCATTTTCTGCATCTGGTTTCACATCAGGATTAACCTTTTCAGGGGTCGAAATGTCCCATTGAGCCCAACTCTCTGGCAGAACGTTGAAGAGCTTCTTTCGAGAACAAATCACCGGGTTTTGTGCGTAATTCACGACGGATAACATTCTCATACAATCTATCATTACCGTTTATACGTACATGATTGATGTAAGCTTGTGGTCCTTCTTGTATTCGCATCTCAAGGTCAATGCTATCACCCACCACGTTTACTTCCGTAGGTTGTAGATTATAAAACAAGTATCCAGAGTTCCAATACTGATTACCCACCGCATCTTCGTCTTCTGTTAAGCGTTTGTTCATCAGTTTTTGATTATAAACATCTCCTTTTTTCATGCCAAATAAAGCATTCAGAGTGTAGGTTGGGTAAACCGTATTACCAACCCATGTAATATTACGAAGGAAATATTTCTTTCCTTCATTCACCTTTATGTTTATATTAACATGCTTTTCATCTACATTCCAAACACTATCCGACACGATAAAAGCATCTCTATAACCTTTTTCATTATAAAGAGCAATAAGATTTTGTTTATCCTTTTGCCATCTTTCTGGCGTAAACTTTTTCGATTTAAGGAAAGAAGATAGTTTACCAGCTTCGTGTGTTTTTGAGAAAGCACCTTTCTTAAAGAGTCCTCCTTTGATATTAGAAAGAGCCACATCGCCATTTCCTGTAACAGTGATAGTTCTTACCTTCATTTTCTCTTTCTTGTCTACAATCACATCAAGGATAACATGATTCTTATTAGAAAGGTCATCGTGTTGCGTAATAACTATTTCAGCATTCTTAAAACCCTTATCGTCAAAAATAGCGTTTTGCAAGAATTTTAGCGCGGTCTATCATGTTTGGCGTTATTTGAGCTCCGTTTAAAAGTCCCAATTTAGCCTCCATATCTTCTTTTTTTCCGACTTCTTTAGCCCCTCATAGTTTATCTTTGAAACCCTCGGACGTGTTGTTAAGTGAATATGAAGATAAATTTTATCATTCACAATAGAGTCGGCAGAGATAGAAACATTAGAGAATAAACCATGTTTCCAATAGCGTTTAATTGCATCTGTAATCTCAACACCAGGCACAGAGATAGTTTCTCCTACCGACAAACCTGAGATACCTGTCAGCATATAATCTTCATATCCCTCCACACCCGGTGCCCTTTATACCGCCAATGGTTAAGGTACGAGGAGTGCCAGCATAGTTTATTTCAGGATTTACAATAACATGTTGTGCATTCACAGAAAGACTTACGGCTGTAAGAGCCATAGCCAGTGTCATTGTTTTTTTATATTTTTTTCATCCCCATGTTTTGTTTCTCTTTATTTGTTTCCTATTTGTTTCACTTTCGTTATTGGCCTTTTTCTGTTGCCTATCAAGTGTTATGCCTTTTGTTCATCTTCCACTTGCAGCTTCTGTTTTACCAAATCTACGTTGTCTTGTTTGGTAATCTTCAATAGCACAGCGTAAATCTTCTTCCGTAAAGTCAGGCCAATAAGTGCCACAAAAATAAAGTTCCGAATAAGCAATTTGCCATAACAAATAATTAGATATTCGTTCTTCGCCTCCCGTTCTAATAAGTAATTCAGGGTCTGGCATAAAAGATGTAGCCATATGAGCTGTTAAAACATCTTCTGTTATAGCATCGTTTGAGAGTTGTCCGTTAGCCACTTTTTTTCAGCAATAGCTTTGGTTGCTTGTGTTATTTCCCAACGAGCAGAGTAGCTCAAAGCCACCACCATCGTCATTGCATCATTATTTTTTTAGTGTGTTCTTCGGTTTCTTTTTAGCTTTTTGTTGCACCACCTCTGGCAAGCGTTTTAAATCGCCAATCACTCTAAAACGAACATTGTTTTTCATGAAGATTTCATCTTCTAAAAGACGATAACACTAAGCCCATAAGAGCAGAAATCTCATCTTGTGGACGATTCCAGTTCTCCGTTGAGAAAGTGTAGAGCGTTAAATATTTCACACCTAAGCGTGTACATTCCGAGGTTATACGTCTCACTGTGTCTACACCTGCTTGATGTCCATAGCTTCTATCTTTTTCCTTTTTTCAGTTGCCCATCTACCATTTCCATCCATAATGATGGCAATATGTTTAGGAATGCGTGTGCTATCTAAGTTGAAACACTTCATGTTACGTTTTTTATTTTTTTTTTGTTTTTATCTAAAAAAATGCGTTCACCCGTTTTCTTTATTTTTTTTAAAAGGGTTAATCATTATCGTTATGACACGTTTTGCACTTTGGCATAAAAGCTATACGACAACGTTACACGAAAAGCCGAATAGCCATCTGTGTTTTTAAACAGCCCCGACGAGTTAATTGCATATGGGTCTTTCACCCCATCTAATTTATCACTACCAGTTAAACGAACACTATATTCTATAGCCAAGTTAAGCCGTTCTGCCATTTTATATTTAAGTCCAACGCCTAAAGGCACATTTGCTGTGGTAGCACGATGCGTATTTCCCCACACCGAAGTCACTCCTAATCCTCCACATACATAAGGTGTAATGCGTTTGGCACCTCTATATTCTAATCCTGTTCCATAGGGATAGAAATTATATTCATACACAAAAGCCACATCTATAAGGTTCACATCAAAGCTATACACATTATTTATATAAGAGGGATAATAAGTGTTTACTCCTTGCGATGTACCCTTTAACTTTCCTTTAAGCAATTGAAACGAGAGTGCTGAATAAGGATTAAAGGTTCGTTTTACAAGAGCTATTGCTCCAGGTTGAAAGCCTTTCATCACATTTCCATTAAAGTCTCCCCAGTAAGCTGTTAGTGCTAATCCTGCACCCACTTCCATTTTATATTCTTCTTGTTCTTGCGCACGAACGTCAAAGCTCAGTGCAAGACAAAGAATCAATAATAAGAGTAACCTACTCTGCACGTTTTTTTGCTCCATAGCATTACACTTTTAAAAAGCAAACAGACTTTACTTTTATTTTTAAAGTAGTGGCAGATGCCTTCCACACCTCTCCTGTTTTTTTCTGCAACAAGCCACACATTTCCGTCTGTATCTATTACCTGTGCCACGTTTGTTGCTTTCGAATTAAGTGTTTTAGGCAAATAAAGTGAGTTGCTTTTAGCCCAATTCAAACCACCATCTTTGCTGACATAATAAACAAAAGGCTGTGCCTTCATTGTCTTTGCATCAGTATTCTTAACAACAGTCATCAAACTATTGGCATATTCTATAACGTTCCATGTTTGGTAAGCATTAGCAGGTAATCCTTTCACAGCATCACGTCCGTAATACGTCCATATGCTTTTTGTTGTTCCATTGTTCACAAGTGGCAACTCTCTCCAAATGTGTATAGGCTTAATGTCATTTGTTATTGTGGCTTTATCTAAGCCTAAGAACATTACAGAACCTGCTTGAGTGGTTACAAACACTTTACCTTGTGGAAGATATTTTTTATCACTATCGAGGGCTTCTTCTTTCCAATTCTTGCCATTATCCGTAGACACGACCAAACCGCCATTACCTTTTAGAGCATAAAGACTTTGTGCCATTAGCCCCCAATAAACGAGCTATTGTGTTCTCAGAAACTGTTGTCCAGCTTTTTAGCATCTTCGCTTTCATAAAGTGAATGGTTAACCAGCGCAAAGAGTTTATTGCCTATTGAGGCTACATTTTCGCACATCGGCTCCCAAAGGCATATCGCCAGAAACAAGCACCCAGTTTTTTTCCATCGTTTAATGCCGTTTCAAACACCTTAGTAGTTGCTCCGTCTATACCAAAAGCCAACATCTTACTACCCAACTGCAATAGTTTTATGTTTTGTAAAGACTTTAATTCATTAACAGTAGCCAACTTATCATTCCACGAAAAAGTGTTTTCTGCTTGTTTTTCTACATTCACCGTGAGCGTATAAGAGCGATATTGTTCTCCTTTAACATTATAAACACGAACATCAACAGGTGCAGAATAGTCGATAGAGTCTGTTGCTCTAAACAACACATGCTGTGCCAATGTGCCATATTTAACAAACACCACGCCTCCATTTTTAGCCACCATTGTTCCTACAAGCTTTGTTATATTAGTACCAAAAGGTAGCTTTTTAGTGTTATAGATAGTGTTTGTTAGTTGGTCTATATGAAAACGATAGTGCGAAAGGTCTGCCATCACCGTGTAAGAGCTATCTTGTCCCGTCGCATTTTTCGTTGTTTTCGCCACTTTACCTGCTCGAATAACAAAATTAAGTAAAGCTGTATCTTGATAAACAAGGGTTTCTTGTTCATCATCTTGCACACAAGCAGTTAGGCATAACACAGCCATTAAAGCAGTAAATATTGGCAAAAAATATTTTTTTCATATTGATTTTCATTGATGTTTTTGCTTGCAAATTTAAGCAGAAATCTGCAAATATCGGTGTTTTTCATTGGTTTTTAATGTTTAATAATCAATAATAAAAACACTAAATATAATAAGGTATTAGTTTTTAAGGCATAATTCTGAGTTTTAAAAACCACACTCATTCTCTCTAACTCTTTTCGTTCTCATACCAATAAATAATAAGATAAAACAAAACCAATCACCAGTATTTTTGCTTACTGGTGATTGGTTGTTTAAATAAATCGTTTATTTGTATATTGACGATTATTTTCTAATTAACTTAACAGTGCGTAGAGTTTTACCTTCTTTTCTTCACTTTGAGAATGTAAACGCCAGAGTTAGCAAGATGTAAACGTACAGTGTTACCTGTAGTTACATTCACATTGTTTCTAAGCACTTGCATACCATCAATGCTATAAACCTCGAATGTATAAGCTCCATCTTGCGCACAATCAACAAGAATATCATCGTTTACAGTGTAAGCTTTTAACTCTTCTTTAGACATTTCATTGATTCCTGTTGGTACATCAACGTGTATCACTTGGAATGTACGTTGGTCTTTGCCATAAGAGTTTTCAAGTGTAAGTGTAACAGTATAGTCACCACCTGTTGGATAAGTTACTTTTGCAGAGCCTGCAACATCATTTCCCACTTCATCAGTAAATGAACCCTTACGAGTTTTCCATGTTGCTTTGGTTTCAACTTTAAATGCTTCACCTGAAATAAATGGTGAACCTGCCTCGTAGATGGGTTCTACTGGAACAAGAGCACCTTGACCTTCGCCTGTACCTGCTTCAACTCCAGAGCGATAAGCCTTCACATTTGTACCAGTTGCAACGCTTGCAAACTTGTTTTGTGTATCAGCATCATCTTCAAAATTCCAAAATGCTTTTAAGTTTGTTGCACTTTTGTCGTTTGAAAGCATGTTGGTTGCAACCTCTTCTTCTGTTAGTTGCTTGTCGAATAACTTCACATCGTCGATCACACCATCAATGGCAGCAATTTGATGTCTTCCAAATCCCTAACATAAAAGTGGTTATCTTCCCACCATGCGGTAGTATTAATATAGTCTTTAACAAGACCAGATCCTTTTGCCAATGAATTCGTAACTCTTTGAGTTGCAGGCTTACCATTGATGTATAGATGTTCTTTTACACCACGGTCTGTCTTTTTCCATTGTGATGGTTACGTGACTCCAAACACCTGGTTCGAATTCAACTGACCAGTTTTTGCTTTTTGCTCTGGAGTACCACCATTTTTGTTTTCACGGATAGTGAAGTTAAGAGTTTTGTCTGCAGGAAAGTATGATGACCAGAAACAACCCCAGTTATTTTTGTGGCCATTTGGTATATTGATCACGCATATCAAGGAATTGCACACCACCTTTTGGGATACTATTAAACTTGATCCAGAATGACATTGTCCACTCATGATTATTAGATGATAGACCAGTTTCTGAAGCTTTTGAATACGAATCCCTTTTCTTTTAGGGTTGACACCTCTTGACACTTACCATTAGCACGGCGACCTGTATAAGCCATTGTTACAGTTTCGTTCGCTTTAACATCAATTCTTGAGTCTGAACCATTAGCGGTTAATGACTCAATTTGAGGAAGAGCACCAGTTGCTTTCACCTGTTATTTGAACGAAAGCTTTCAATGTTCTTGCCTTTGTTTCTTTTGCTCCTGCTTCGTTATGCACATCACCAGTAACCACTAAATCGTAGTTACCTACTTGTGTAAGTGCATTTGTTGTAAATTCTTTTGTATTACTTGAAGAGAAGACTGTTGTGCCATCAGCTTTCTTAAGTTCCCAATTTGCTTCAGAGTGACGTGGGTCTACAAAAACCAACTTTTAAACTCTTCACCTGGTTTTATAATAGTTTTGTTGCAATGAACTGCATCGTTATAGGTATATTCAGGAGTTTGCATATAGTTTGACCACTGAATTTCTGAATCGTGCTTCATATCTAATGACACTGCAGAAACACCTAAACGAACTTCGTTATTTGTATTTTCTAAGTTCAAAGGAATGCTATAGAACATACCAGCCCATGAAGTTGTAATACCCATTAGAGTTGGTTTTTTTCTTCACCCTTCTGTTGTGCCCACAATTTAAATAATGAAACATTTACATCAGAGTTGTAGCAAGGTTCATTGCCAGTCTTTGTATTTGTCATATCAAAGATGAGCTTTCCGTCTACACCCGCTTTGTTGAATGAAAGCAATTTTGATGAAAGAATGTTTGGAGCTTTAGGAGTTGGTGTTGTTCCTCTTGTGATAGAACACTCTCCAAGATACATATTGATATTGTTGGTATTCTCGAAGTGAAGTGCAATCAACGCAAGATCTTTACCTGCAAGTTCGCCACCCACAGTGAAAGTCTTTGTTGTCCAATTTTCATCATCAATTGCTTGATCACGTGTTAGCAATGTAAATGCGCTTTCATTGATAGGACTTGTTTCGTTACCTTTAGCAGTAAGCACCAATTTAACATCACCCGAACCACTCAAATGTTTGTATCTAAAGGTGATAACGTCACCTGTTTGTAGAGCATATTCTGTTTTAAATAGGTGTAGATATTCGTTTGCATTTGAACCAAATACACGAACACAAGAACCTCCTACATATGCATCATCCCATGTAAATTCAGCATCTAATCCTTTTTCAGGAACATCTTTAGTTAACAAACCAGTGCTAAACCACCAACGCCATGTAGGCAAGTAGTCTTGAACACCAATGTTATACCAAGGGTTGTTATTCTTTCTTTCACCCATCCAGTTAAAGAATTTACCATTACCAAGGTTGAAATAAGAGATGAATGGCTCGTTTGTTAAGTCCCAACTTAGAGTACTCTTAGCTGTCATCCATGTAGACATACCATGCCAAGCAGTGTTGTCTACGTTATATTTCATTGCGCTTGTAACCTGTGGAGTGTTAGCTGGGTTACGTGTACCACCAGTGAAATAGCGTTCTGTTCTTAACATATAAGAACGTTGCATGGTTTCTTCTGAGCTACCTTTTTCGTTTCTACTTTCCCAGAACATGTTCTTAGAGTGAGCTCCCCACAAACCAATTGACACATTATATCGACTTAAGTAAGGCCAACTATTTTTGTCTTGGTTCACCTCCTTGCATGTTAATACCTGCATAAAGGTATAGAGGATCTCTTCTAAGAGATTTAGCATAGTCTACAGAAGTGCGTAGAACTAAATCGCTATTCCAGTTATAGTTGAGGAAAATAGAGAATGCTTTATTCTCGTTATCACCGAAAGTTTTAGAGAAAGAGTAATCCAACGTATTACCAAAGTTAAGACGACCATTGTCTCCAGTCAATCCATACCACATATTTTCGAATATAGGATTCTTGTCTTTTAATAGTTGATTCACCTCAATATGCTTATCTCTTAACCTCTCTGTGATATGAACATATTCGCTCCATTCTGAATTATAGCCCAATCCATCTTGTCCATAATAGTAAAGATAGTCTGCTAATTTTTGTGAACTAAGTGTGTTGATAAGTCTAAATTCAGAACGCCAATCGTCACTTAAACCACCATAAGGTACTGTACCTGCAGATGAAACAGCTACACCATTTTTGTGTGCTACGTCCATTAAAGCCCCTGGAATACGTCCAAGAGGAGCCGTCCAGTCGCCCCAGTGACTAACATACGACCATAGCGAGAATACCTCTGAGTCGAAAATACCATCGGGTAGAGCGTTGGTTTCGGGGTTGTTAAAAGGAATCCAAGCCACTAAACGCTTGTCGTTTTCTGCAGTAAGTTCTGTGCGAACCTGTGTATTTGGGTTACGGAAACGTGCTTTAGGTTTAACACGCGAGATAAAGAAGTTATCATCATCGGTAACTTTTCCTCTGTTTTGCCACGCTTCTACAGATCTAAAAAAAGCTTATCGCCATCGCTGTTGTGCCATCGAATATACTCTTTTTCAATGACTGAGCTTGAAGAATTGCTGGTGAAACCAAGCATCCAAGCATAAGTAATTGTAGTTTTTTTTACTTGCCATACGATTGTTTATTTATGTAATAATTATTAGCAATATAGTGTCAACATAGTATATAAACTATTACTATTTTTGTGCAAATATACGGTTTTATTTGATATATAACAAATTTACAGGCAATTTTCATTGATTTTTATCAAAAATATTTAATATTTTTATACATAAACAGCATACTCCCTCCACCTCACAAATAGCAGAAAGCGCAAAAACGGGGTATGTTTTTTTGCGCTTTACACCTATATTATATATAAGAGAGATGTTACCCCTTTACATTTATTTTATTTCACTCTCTGACGTAAACCCAAACGGGCTTCAACCACATTTACGACATAATCGCCTAATTTTTCACATTCCGAAATGATGTCCATGTAAATAGTTCCCATTTCATAAGTGTACTTATGGTCGTTCACATCGTTAATATTTTTGCGTTTTAAGTTGGTCTCTATAATTATTTATTTCTGTTTCTATATTAAACGAATGATGTGCTTGCACGTTCTCTTTTGTGTTATTAAACAGAACATTCATTTGCGATAAGCTGCTATCAGTTAGTTCAAACATTTGATGAATATGCTGATATTGCTGCGAAGTGAAGTCGTCTTTGCCCTTTTTGTTTTCGGTTGATAGTGCGTGCAATGTTGTAACAACTGTCGCCAATACTTTCTATTTCAGTTATTTTCTCGCATCATTGAACGAATTTTTTTCTCTTAGTATCATCACTTAAATGTGCATCGCTTACCCTCGTTTAAGTATTTGGCTATTTCTATTTCCATATTATCAGAAATGTTTTCATACTTCTCTATTCTACTGAAAAGCTTTTACGAATTTAGCCTCATCTTTCTCGTGTAATAAGTCTTTCACCATGCCAAACATACGCTGAATACGTTCTGCAAAAGACGTAATTTCCTTTTGAGCTCAAACAAAGAAAGCTCTGGTGTAGCCATAATACCCGCTTGAATAAAATGCAAACGAAACTCTTCTTCCTCTTCGTTAGCACGTGGTTTAATGAAAAAGCACACCACTTTCTCTATTTGAGGTATGAACCAAATAAGAATAGACGTGTTACATACATTAAAAAAAGCGTGTGGAATGCAGCCAATGCAAACGACAAACGAACCACATCTATCTTAGATGCTTCGGGGTCGACGCCTACCAATGAGCAAGCAAAGTCTACGAAATAATAGAAAATACAAGTAACCCAGAACACACCAAAAGCAGTTAAAGAACAAGTGAGCAAAGGCTGCTCTACGTGCTTGACTATTAGCGGTGAGTGCCGCTAAGTTAGCTGTAATCGTTGTACCGATATTCTCTCCCATCACAAGAGCTATGCCCAAATAAATATTAAGCACTCCTCCTGTACACAACACCATTGTTATAGCCATTAAAGCAGCCGACGATTGAACCATAAAGGTTAGCACCGTTCCTATTAAAAGGAAAACAACAATGGTAAAAAAGCTATGTGGGTCGAACGATTTAAAGAAGTCTATTAAGAACTGGTTATGTGGTAAATCCATCGATTTTCCTGTCTTACTAAGCATTCCCAACGCAAAAAACATGAATGCAATACCAAATAAAAAGTCGCCAACATAACGATAACGCTTCGTATAAATTAAGATAATAGCAATTAAAAACACAGGCCACACCACAGTAGTCATATCAAAAGAGAGCTCAGCACTCATTATCCAAGCCGTAAAGGTAGTACCTATATTGGCTCCCATTATCACCGAAATAGCTTGTGCTAACGTTAAAAGACCTGCATTAACAAAAGACACTGTCATCACAGTTGTAGCTGTTGACGATTGTACAGCTGTGGTAATGAATGTTCCAGTGAGCATTCCTGTGAATCTGTTTGTTGTCATTGCTCCCAAAATGTGTCGTAGTTGAGAGCCTGCCATCTTTTTGTAAAGCCTCACTCATCACCTTCATTCCATAAATTAGTAATGCCAAAGCACCCACTAATTTCAAAAACTATTAAAACTGACATATTATATAAATTTGTTATCGTTTTTTTAAGCTGTGATTATATTTTTAAATGGTTATATTTGTAGAGTAAGGTCAATACAAACAAGAAAAAATGCTTGTTTATATTGTCTTGTTCAATAATAATATAATGTTTAACTCCTATGTTATATATACGATAAACCATGAATGAGTTGATACAAGTTCGTTGCAAAAATAATACAATACCTTTCCTATTGCAAGCCCACTTTCTGCAATTTTTCTGCATGTTCTGTTCAGTTAAAGGGTTCTCCTTTGTGTGCTAAGGTTAATAATGTAGTAGTGGGAATGCACCATAGAGTGGTTGAAAATAGCGATATTGAGTTTTTAGATATCACTTCTCAGCACGGTTTTAGAGCCTATAAACACTCTTTATTTTTTGTATTGTGTAAGTCGGTTCACGACCTTTTTCGTGGTGCGAAAGTAGTTATTCGCATGTCGGTTGCTAATGGTTATTATTGTTCTGTTAGTAAACAAACGCCTTTAACCTATGCCGAAGTGGAACAAATTGCTACAAGAATGCGCCAATTGATACAACAAGACTTTACCCATTGTGCGTTTTTGTGAGCCTACCACGCAAGTAATTGAGCTATTTAAGCAAAAGAAAGACGAGGCGAAAGTGCGACTATTAGAAACCACAGGCCAACTTTTATACCACTTATTACCAGCTCGACGATTATATCGACTCTTATTATTCGCCTCTTGTCACACACACCTCTTTGCTCTATCTCTTTGCACTTACGCTTTACCAAGATGGTTTATTATTGCGTGTTCCCAATGCTTCTCAGCCACAAGAGTTGGCTCCCGAGCTTGAACAGCATAAACTTTTTAATGTGTTTAAGCATCATTATCAGCAACAAAGCATATTAAATGTGCGCACCTTAGGCCACTTTAACCAAATGGTGCATAAGGGTTTTGCTAACAATTTAATAAATGTATCGGAGGCTTTACAAGAGAAAGAGTTGGCAAAGATTGCCGATAACATTGCAAAAACATAAGCAAGTGAAGGTTATTTTTAATTGCTGGACCGTCTTCTTCGGGCAAAACTACGTTCTGTAAACGCCTCTCTACACAACTCTGGGCTAATGGTTTGCATCCTGTGCAATTATCGTTAGACGATTATTTTGTTAACCGAAAAGACACACCTTGCGATGAACAAGGAGAATACGACTTTGAACATATCAACGCATTGCAAATTTCTTTACTCAACGAACACCTGAAAAAAAGCTCTTAAATGGCGGAGTCTGTTGAGGTTCCACGATATAACTTTTCAACGGGAATGAGCGAGCTACAAACGGGAAATATATTGCAGTTGGGCGCACAAGACCTACTTTTTAATTGAGGGTATTCATGCACTTAATCCTATTTTAACTCAGCAAATACACAACAAACACAAGTTTAAAGTGTATGTATCGGCACTCACTACACTGTTATTAGACGACCATAACTATATTCCAACCACAGATAATAGGCTATTAAGGCGCATCATTAGAGATGCAAAATATAGAAATGCAAGTGCTGTAAGCACCTTAAAACGTTGGCCATCTGTTAGGGTCTGGAGAGCAAAAATGGATATTTCCTTTTCAAGAAAAAAAGCAGATGTTTTGTTTAACACGGCTCTCTTTTTCGAGCTTGCAGTGCTAAAAGTGCAGGCTAAGCCTTTATTAGAAAGGGTTCCAGAGAATTGCGAAGAGTATGCCGAAGCACAAAGATTACTATCATTCTTACAGTATATTGAGCCTATAAACGATGGTGCTATACCACCAACAAGTCTGCTACGAGAATTTGTTGGAGGAAGTTCTTTCACTTATTAGCTAAGTGTTTATTTTTTAAGAGGGGTTTCTACCTCTCTTTTTGTTCTAAAAATCACCATTATAGAGAAAAATAGCTAGCTTTTTACCACTTTTGCGCTACTCAAACAAAGTGTTTTTCAACGTTTTTTATTAGCAAAAAAGCTAAAACATATAGGTTTTGCATTTCTAAAACACACATTGTTGTTAAACCTTTATTGGTGTTTTTTAGGTGCAAAAGCTTAGGTTTTAGGCTTTAATATATAAGCTTTTACCCTCTAAAACCTTGTGTTTTTACCTCCTAAACTCTTATGTTTTTTTCACGCTAAACCCTAAGCTTTTGCATGTTTGGGGCTTGTTTTTTGCTTTTTAATAGGCTTTTTCACACAAAAGCAAGTCAAAAACTCTCACATTTCTAACCATGGTTCATTGCGGTGAAAAAGTGGGCAGTATTTGGCGCATTTTTATCTGTTTTTCGTCGAAAAAAACATTGTGAGTATGCAATAAAAGCAGTATTTTTTTGCAACTCTATATTATCAATAAAATGGCATTAAAAAAATAGCATCTTAAAAAATAACAAATATTATTCTCAAACCTATCACCACAAACTTTGTGTTTTTTTGCTTTATGTTTGGCTTGGGAATGATATGCCAAGAACTCGAAAAAAACACTACGATTGGTTTTTATTGGGAGTTGTTTTTAGACCTTTATATCATTTGTGCTTTTCTGGCTATTCTCCCCAAATATCTCCGTAAAACATTGCGCTTTTTTAGCTATTTGCTATGCTACATAACCGCCATAACAGATGTGTATTGCTTCACTAAGTTTTGGTTCTTCGCTTTCGCCCACTATTCTTTTCGCTTTTTATTAGAAACCGACACACGAGAAGCAAGCGAGTTTATTTCGTCTTGTTTATCGGCAGATTTGTTGTTTAGTAAGGTGGGAGACATCTTACTTTTATTAGCTTTTAACCTGTTATTCATTGGCAGAAAATGGGCATGGCGCAAACTTTCGCCTCTTTTCAGCAAGCACATTACACGCTTCACTCCTATCTATAACCGTGCAGAGCTCCTACAAAAATGGGTTTAGCCTTAATGGTTTTAGTTTTATTAAGCGTTGCGGGTGTTAACACGGCTCATAACAAAGCACTCAACTACGAGTTGATGAGTTCTAAAAACATAGGCGAGGTAGAGCATTTTCTCACTCGACCCGACAAAGGTTACTTATATGTTTCGCCTTATCGCTTAGCTTTTAGCATTTATGCCAACACACTTGTGGCACAACAGTTAGACCGTTTAACAGCTGTTTCTAATCATTTAAAAAGTAGATAGTTGCGCCTTCACCTCTCCCGAGATTGTTTTAATTATTGGCGAAAGCTATAACAGGCATCATTCTGCACAATATGGTTACGCCATGCCTACCACTCCTCGACAGATAGCTTGGCAGAGAAAAGGACGCTTAATACCGTTTACCGATGTAGTGTCTCCTTGGAATTTAACCAGTTATGTATTCAAACATGTGTTTATAACCCTACACTGTTGGCGACAAAGGAGAATGGTGTGATTATCCTTTATTCCCTCAATTGTTTCGTCAAGCAGGCTATCATGTAACCTTTATCACCAATCAGTTTCTCCCCAAAAGCACCGATGCTGTGTACGATTTTAGTGGTGGTTTCTTTTTAAACGACAGTGTGTTAAGTGCCAAACAATTCGATGCTCGCAATAAAAACACTACACACTTACGATGAATCGCTATTGTCTGAATACGATTCTCTTAAGCTACAACAAGGCAAAAAAACAACCTCACTATTTTTTTCATTTAATAGGTCAACACGTCACTTATAAGCAACGAAGTCCGAACGATAGAAAGAAGTTTAAGGGCGAAGATTATGTAAAATTAAAGCCTAACCACAGCAATAAGGAACGCAGAATATTGTCGGATTACGATAATGCTATTCTCTATAACGACTCAATCGTAGACCAAATAGTGCGCAGATTTATAAAGAAAAGAAGCTCATAGTGATATACATGCCCGACCATGGAGAAGAGTGTTACGAAGGAGATATGCACTTTTTTTGCCGTTTACATTCGAACAAAAATAGACGCAAGACTTGCTCATGCTGAATTTGATATACCGTTTTGGATTTGGTTTTTCTAATAAATATGCTATTAGACACCCTAACATTATAAAACGTATAAAAACAAGCTCGACACAAACGATATATGACCGATGCGCTCTCGCACATGCTACTTTATTTAGCAGGAATTAAGACTTCTGCTTATAAAGAAGAATATAACATTTTGTCGCCTGCCTACAATGAGCAACGAAAACGCTTGCTTAAACACACAACAGACTATGACACGTTAAAATAGAATAGGGCTTTTTGCTGTGTTTTATGCTTGCTTAAAAAATTGCAACCTTTTATTATAAAATGAGTAATACAAAGAAAGAAACAAACACAAGTTTAACCACAAAGGGTTTATCTACAGTAGAATGTACCGTAATAAGGGGCATTGCCATTCTCGGAATTATGCTTCATAACTATTGTCATTTACTTCCTCGCATTGTAAGAGAAAACGAATACACTTATACCGAAGCTAATGTAAAAGGTCTTTGGTACTATATAACGCAATTAAACGAAATGTTTTTTGTGCATTTCACTTCGTTTTTTTGGACACTATGGAGTGCCTTTGTTTGTGTTTTTAAGTGCTTATGGTTTAGAAAAAAATATGCTTTTACCAACAAAACAGTGGGTTTAGGTAGCTTTATGCTTAAACATTATGTTAAACTGCTTGTGATGTTGAGTGTGGGCATGGTGTTTTTACTATTATAGAGTTTAGTATTCACGGAAATATTCAGCGCATTCACGATGAGTTTATCTGGTTATTTACGATGCTTATTAACTTCTCTAAAGAGCCTAACGAGCTTATTTACCCCGGTCCTTACTGGTTTTTTGGACTTATGCTTCAACTTTATTTCATTTATAAACTCTTTATTTATAAACGTCATTGGGGCTTTATTGTGGGGCTAATTGTTATTTGTATGGCTGCTCAAGCTTATTTCTTACAAGACACTTTCGTGCTAAATATCATTCGATATAATAGCCTTGGTAGCCTACTTCCTTTTGGTTTAGGTGCATTATACGCTCGTTACACTCCTCAACTAAATGCTTTACAAACATGGGGTGTTTGCCTTTTAAGCGCAATGGCTATCATAGTGGGTAGCAGTTGGGCAGAAACATGGCTCTTTGTTCCTATCTTTGTATGCACATTTGGCGTTTCGTTGGTAAAAATTCTACCATCGTTTTTAAATAAATTCTTTTGCCTTTTATAGGCGGAATATCTGCTGCTTTATTCGTCATACACCCTTCTTTACGTTCTATTTTTCATGCCTTTAGGAAAATCGGGCGAGGTTTATATGGGGCTTGTTCTCTATGCTTTAACGGCTATTTTTGCAGCTTTCTTGCTTCAACCTATTATCAATAAAATCACTAAGAAGGCTCTTTCTTGGTTCTAACACAATGACCTTAACACCTATAAAATTAGAGAATATCAGTAAATACCGCTCCGAATGGATGGGCATAGCCATTCTTTTGGTGATTTTCTTTCATGGTTATTTGCCACGAGAGAGCGTTTTTTATGGATTAAAACGCATGGGAAACATTGGTGTAGATGTGTTTTTATGTTTAAGTGGAATAGGTTTAGTGTTTTCGTTTACTAAAAAAATTCGAGCGTAAAACATTTCTTTATACAGCGTTATAAACGCATTTATCTCACTTGGTTGCTCATAGGTGGAGGCTTTTTTCTGTATCAATTCGAGTGGCATAAAGCATCTGTTAAAGGTTTAATAACACTTGCAGAGAATGTATTCTTTCATCTTAACTTCTGGAAAAACGGAGATTTAACCTTTTGGTATGTGCCTGCTTTAATGGTGTTATATTGCTTTACACCTTTTTATATACAAGCACTACAGCGAAAAAAGAGTGCAAGCGGGTGGGTTTTATTTCCTTTATTATGGTGTTTTTTTGGGTAGCTTTTGTTCCATCATTGAAGGCACAATGGGGCTATTTAGAGATATTTTTGGAGTCGTATTCCTATATTTATGTTAGGTTTACAAATGGGCTTTTGGGTGAAAAACAAAAAGCAATTGCCTGCTCACTACACACTTCCTATCTTTTTAATCACTGTGGTTGCATTCATCGTAGCTTGGTGGTTAGAACAAGAAAAGCACGGTTTATACCCTTTATTTATTAACAGAATGCTTTATATAGTGGTGGTTTTAGGTGGTCTTTCGGTGTTTTCTATGCTCTTTTCTCATAACTCTCAAAAGCTAAATGCTGGTTTACGATGGATAGGAAACATAAGTTTAGAGCTTTATTTAATACACCTTCATTGGATATTAGTGCCTTTACAACGCCTTCATTTAAGTTATTTTCTTACCTTTGCACTATGCTGTTGCATGAGTATCCCTATGGCATGGTGCGTTAATAAGGCAATAACAAACATTCAAAAAAAGATATTTTCATGATACATCTCTTAAAGCTCATACGTCCATGGCAATGGACTAAGAATCTATTTATCTTCCTTCCACTCTTCTTTGGAGGGGCTTTATTGCATGTAGATGCGCTTTTTGCTTGTATTATCACGTTCTTTTCGTACAGTTGTTTAGCGTCTTCTATTTATTGTTATAACGACATTTACGACGTAGAAGCTCGACAAACAACACCCTATTAAGTGCGCTCGTCCCATTGCATCGGGTGCTATTTCTGTGCAAAAAAAGCTTATGTTTTTAATGTTTGTGATGTTAGCATTAGGACTCTCATTGCTTTTATTTTTGCCTTTTAACACCTATAAAACAATGGCTGTTTTGTTGTTTTATTACGCAATGAACATAGCCTACTGCACAAAACTAAAGAACTTTGCTATCATAGATGTTTGTGTTGTAGCCTTTGGTTTCGTGTTAAGAATATTGGCAGGAGGTGTTTCTACGGGCATCACACTTAGTAAATGGATTGTTTTAATGACCTTTTTTATTAACTTTTATTTCTTAGCTTTTGCCAAACGAAGAGATGATGTTATACGAATGAATGAAACAGGAAAAGCACCAAGAAAGAATACCAATAGATATAATATAACATTCATCAATCAAGCTATAACCATAACGGCTGCGATTACATTGGTATGCTATATCATGTACACAGTTAGTCCTGAAGTGGTTAACAGGTTTCATTCTGATTATTTATATCTCACATCTATTTTCGTACTCGTTGGACTTTTTGCGTTATATTCAACTTGCTATTGTTGATGAAAAGACAGGCGACCCTACTAAAATTCTTTTGAAAGACCGCTTTACACAAGCAGTGGTTGTGGGGTGGATTATTGTTTTTGGAATTATTATTTATTGCCCATAAACGTTTTATATGCAACAAACAAACACAAAAAAAGTTGGTTTTAAGCGACTTCGACGGCACTTTTAACAACGGCAGATACCATGCTTCTTTTTATTCAATTTGTAAATGGTAAAATGTCGTTATGGTACAGTTTGTTTCTTTTTTCTCCCTTTTTAGTGTTAATGAAACTTGGTTTATATAGCAATGAACGTATGAAAGAACGCTTTATAAGTTATCACTTTAAAGGAATATCTCTCAACACTTTTCAAGAAAAATGCACGCTTTTCGCACAAAAAACACGCACATATCATGCGCAAACAAGCACTCCCTACCCTACAATCGTTTATCGATGAGGGCGCAGAGGTGGTTATTGTGTCGGCAAGTGTCGACCTTTGGGTGCGTTCTTTCTTTACTTCTATGCCACAAATAACGGTTTTGGGTACACAACTGCAAGTGAACAATGGCATTATCACTGGCAAATTAGCTTCAAAAAACTGCTATGGTGCCGAGAAAGTGAGACGTGTTAAAGCACTTTATCCTACTAAAACAAACCACTATATCATTGCTTATGGCGACACAAAGGGCGATGATGAATTATTAAATTATGCCGATGAGAAACATTATAAACCATTTAGATAACAAGAAAAGAGAAAAGTTGGGCGAGCTATTTCGCTTTGTTTGCGTGGGTGGTGTTGCCACTTTGTTACAATATATATTATATGTAGTGTTGTTACAATGGCTCAATCACAACATAGCAAACACGTTAGCCTACCTCATGAGCTTTGTTTTTAACTTTTGGGCAAGCACCGTTTTCACCTTCAAAGTAAAGGCAAATGCCAAAAAGGGAGTAGGTTTTGCGTTTTCACACTTAGTGAATTATGCCTTACAAATGGGCTGTTTAAATCTTTTTATCTATCTCGATGTGCCTCAACAAATAGCTCCTTTACCCATGTTTGCTGTGTGTGTACCCATCAACTTTTTGTTAGTTAGATTTTTAAAAGAAATAATAACACTTACAAGTGTTTATATAAAGACCAAACAAAAACTTTTTTATGTATGAAAAAACTTCTTTCGCTATTCTCCATACGCAGAGATGAACGTTTAATGGCAGGCTTCTTTACACTCATTCTCACCGTTTTTCATGCGCTACTCATTGCTAAATATGCGCACATCTTTATGCCTTTGAAACGTTTCTATTGGCCTTCGTTTATTCACAACTTTCACATTTCGGGCTTCGACCCTATCCCTTACTCTATTATTAGCTATTGGGAACCGGGTTATAATCTGTATAGACACCCTTTATTGTGGCTGTTTTATTATCCTTTATATTTGCTCAATCAAGGCTTAATGGCATTAACGGGCGTTAACTGTGCTATCTTTATCATTCCTTTTGTGCAGATTTTTTGCTCATTATATGCCTTTTTATTTTTCTACCGACTATTAAAAGAAGTAGTACAAGTGAGTGTTAAAGATGCTTGGCTACTTAGTTTTATGCTCTTTTTCGTTTGCTTATGTGCTATTAGCAGCCATTGTTCCCGACCATTTTATTAACTCGTTGTTTTGTTTAGTCTTTACTCTTTATGTTGCTGGGTTAAAGATGAAAGCACAAAACACATTTAACAAACTCGAAACGGTGTTGCTATTTGTGGTTACAGCTGGCATTTCTCTCAATAACGGACTAAAAACATTCATGGCAACGCTATTCACTAACAAACGAAAGTTTTTTCAATGGCGTTACCTTCTCTTAGCGGTTATATTGCCATCGGCTATTATATGGGGATTTTGTAAGTGGGAATATGCTCAATTTGTACACCCTGTTGAGATGGCAAAGAAGAAGGCTCAAGCCGAAAAAGCTAAAAAAGAAAAGCAAAAAATGTTGGTGATGAATGCACAAAACACAAAGAAAAACAATACAAAAGCCAACACCGTAAATGCTAAAAAAGCGGCTACTACTCCCAAAAAGAAAGAAGAAGTAGTGCCTATCTACGCTCGTTCGTTTTTAAGATGGACAGATATTAGCACCCCACGCTTAGCTACTATCACCGAAAAACCTTTTTGGTGAAGGGATACAACTTCATTCCGACTACGCATTAGGCGATGTTTTTGGTGTCGCGCCCTACCATTGTTACGTATAAAAGTGTTTGGAATTATGTCGTAGAAGTCAGTCTGCTACTTTTATGGGGCTTAGGTTTATGGTGTGGAAGACGTAGCAAACTATTGCAAATGGTTGTTTGCTTTTTGGGTGTTAGATATGGGTTTACACTTAGGATTGGGCTTTGGTATTAGAGAAATATACATCATGACAGCTCACTGGGCATATATTATTCCCTTGTCATTGCCTTCTCTATCAAGCACACGGCTAAGCCCTACAAACAAGCATTACGCGGTTTTGCCTTCGTATTAACGCTCTTTTTTTATGGGTATGGAATGGCTTTTTAACCGTTAACTATTTAGTGCAATAAGGCATATGGTGAAGTTTATTTCATACAAAGGGAGATAAACCGTGTTTTTATCTCCCTTTGTATGAAACCTTTCACCTCGTTTTTTTGTGAGCGTTTTGTTACATTCTGTTTTCTTGTTTTTAGCGTAAAAAAATAGGGCTATTTAGCTACCTATTTCGGTGTAAAACACACAATTATCTCACCATAAACAAGCGTTTTTAATACAAAAACCTTAGGGTTTTACTTTTTCTATTTTGTTACTTTATATAACACAAAAAACAAGGTGTTAGGGTGTAAAAGCTTAGAGTTTAGCGTGAAATATACGGTGTTTTACCTCCTAATAGCTTATGTTTTACACCCTAATAGTTGGTATATTGTAGCCTAAACTCTAAGCTTTTGCGTCTTTTTTTATCATTTATCCCCTTTTTTAGTCCTTATTTCTTTCCGATGTATAAAAATGCGATTGTTTTTTAAGTTACAAGAAACAAGGTGCAAAAAAGTGCGACTTATTTTGGCATTTTCGCTCTTATTTATGTCGTAAAAATGTGGAGAAAAAGAATGAAAAAGCAAAGACGAAAAACGGCAAAAAATGTTCCTTATTTCTTAATGAACAATAAACACCAACACAAAAAAATGGTTTTCTTACTTTTTACAAGATGAAAGAGAAACAAAAAAGCACACACCTTTTAAATGAAAAAAGTGTAGTGCAATATATCAATTGAGTACTAAGAAGGAGCAAAGCAATGGTTTTTCTATCCAGAATAGCTTTTGCCACCTATCCCTAAATATGTTTTTTTATTTTATACCAAAATGTTATGGCATAAAAACGTTAAAACTGTTCTAATTCAATAGCACGAGGGAAGATTATTTCGTCTTCAATATAGATATGTTCCTCTAATGCCTCCTTAAATTCAGCTAAATCTATTAGCACCTGTGTGTATTCCTCAGGCGCATTGCTGGGTGCAGTGTAGTTGTTTGTGAGCTGTTTAATACGCTCGCGACGATCAGTTTCTCCTTCGTGGTCTGCCATCATCACAGAGATAGGGGTTTTGAACAGAACCACAATGAAATGCTTGAACGGGTCGTTTCTGCTCAGCAGCTGATAGAATTTCGCCTACAAGAGGAAATAATATGTTTTCTTCTTTCATTAAATGTTCGTCTAAGTCGGTCAAAGAACCTGCAAACAAACGGTGTACTTCTTCTAACTCAGGGTATTTTGCAGACAACTTTCCTAACAAATAAAGTATTTCAGGCCCTTTTTCGCGAATCGTTCTGTGGTGCACTTTAAGTGCATAGTCTATCACTAAATCCGTAGGCCACTGTATAAAATCTAATCTTGTTCTCATCTTTTAATTTATTACTATTATATATATTCTTTTTAAAATGTGCAAAAAGCCTTTCTAAAAACACCTTTCAGTGTTTAATCTGCCTGTTTAACAGCCTTACATTTACCCGAAAAAGAAGTGAAATCTATGCGTATCACCTCTACACGATGAAACGATTTTTGCGTGTATTTCTCGCCTAATGCCTCGTAGCCAGCAGACAGTTTCTTTACTAACAAGCGCAAAGCGTGCTTCTTTTCCTCATCGGTGAGTTGCAAATGAGCCTTTCCAAACAGAATAACACTTTCGTATTCTGTGGTAAAATATTTGGGTAAGAGGTTCACTTTACCCACAATACAATACGAAACATTGGGATTGTGTTGTAGTGCAACCAACTTTTTTCCTTGTGGAGCGCAATGGATATAAATGCTATTTTCACCATTCCACACATGATTTACGGGTATAGCATAAGGCAAACCCTCACTGTCTATCATAGAAAGTACCCCATATTCGCTTTCACTTAACAGTTGCAAAGCCCTCTCTTGGGTTAATAAACGGTCTTGACGACGCACCTTTTCGTTTATATATTCCATTTTCTTACACCTTTCTTTTCGTGTATCAAACTTTCAAAATAGCCCTATTGCGCTTTTATCTTTTACCTTTACACCCTACAAAAAAGCCTTTGTTTTATGCAAAAACAACCGTAGTAGCTCGGTAAATCGGTGCAAAAAAATAGGCATTATTTGCCAAATTAAGATACAACAAATGTGCCGTTTTTTTAGTTAAAGATAGCCAAAATAGCTATAAAAACCCTTAGCTTTTATAGGTAAAAACAAATAGCAATAAAACAAAAACCGCCTTGCTTCTTCTATAGAAACAAGGCGGTTTAATAACAAAAATAATCTGTAAAAAACAGCTATTGGATATATATTTTTTGTACAAAACGTTTGTTGTTGCAATGTATTATCACAATAACAGTTCCTTTTAACAAGCCCTCTTTCGTCACAACAACTTTCTCTTGCTTAGGCACATTGATGCGTTTTACACATTGACCCATTGTGTTATAAAACGACACAGCAGAGATATTGGGTGCTAAAAACGTGAGTGCGCTGGGTGTTTGAACAAGCTTTGGCACATTTGTTTCTATCTCTTGCGGGCTAATTGCAGTTGGCATTTCTGACGAAAGCGTTAACACATTGTCTTTTCGAGTTAAGAAATAAGTGGTGTTTGTGGGGCTTTTTAATAGCTCTTTCTTACCATTTATGGTAGCAAACACTTGCACCTCGTAGCTTTTTCCCGCGTTTAATGGAAGGCTACTTGCACGATACCAGAAGCTAAGAAGCGATGTTGTGCCAGTAGAAACAATGGTTTCTGTATTTTTGAAAGCCTTTTTAATGTAACGCTTTCAGAGCCTTCTTTTTCTTTACATACCACCTCTATTCCACCTTTATAGCTTTTTTTCCTTCACTCGCTTTTTAGTTGCAGTTTAAACTTAAACTGCGCCCATCTATCGAGCGTAATGCTATTCGATGCAATGTCTGTTTCAGAGTTATCTGTTATAGAAAACTCCACTTGTTGCATGAAAGGCGTTTCCACTTGTGGCAACACCTCAAAGGTTTGCGCCTCTTTATTGCGAATGTTTTTCACCTCAAAAACGTTCTGTTGGCGTTTCTGTAAAGCCTTCGTTCTCGTCGGGAGTTAAGAGAGTGAGTTTTAATTGGTAAGTTCCTTCGGCTAAATCTGTTGGCAACATGAAAGAAAAAAAGGCACCTCTACCGTAGAAAATCCATTAAACGCAAAAGCCTTATGACTATGCGTTTTTCAACACTTCTTGCCCTTTGTTGGTTGAGCATTTGCAAAGAAACAAAAAGCGTGTTTTGTTATTCCACTAAGGTTACGAATGCTGAAATAGGTGTCCACCTCTTCGCCTTTTCTTCCTTTATTAACAAAGTCTGAATTTATTTTTTTGTTGAAAAAGTAGGAGTTGTTTCGCTTGCTTCTACCACCTTAGCCATACCATTTTCCACCTCAATCTCTATCTCAGGAGCGTTTATCATCTTTATTTTATCCCCCAAGAACCATCATCTTTTCGTATGATTGCTATGGGTATAAGTGTATAATATCCCTTTGTTAGCACAGAAAGGTTAAGCGAAAAGCGTTGTTCACGGTTCATTAAGTAGTCGGTATTCATATATCCTGACTCCAAATTGCCATACTCTCGTTGCGTAAAACCACCTTGTTCGTGGTCGGAACTGTAAGCGGTTAAAAACAACATCTCCTTGCTCATTCACCACATCTACACCTATATCGCCTTTAAACTTTTTGACCTCTATTAACAAAATAGTTAAACGACACAGACAAAGGAGAGGATAAATTGATGGCTTGGTAGGCTTGTTCTGAGAGCTTAAAGTAACCTTCATCGTTAAACATTAAGCGTGGAGAAGAGATAAGAAGTTCGATGGGATAATCGGGAAAATTAGGTGTATTAGGACGTGCTAACAAAGCTTCTAAACCACGATTAAAGCCAAGTGGACGACCATTAAACTCGCTTCCAGTGTTAGAAACATTTAAGGCTGTGAGCGAATAGTAGGCATTGCTTTGCCCATCCCAGCCGAAATTCATGTGCAAGAGTCCGTTTTTATCCATTCCATCTACTACCCACGCATGTCCAGCACCTCCTCCTGCAGGACTTCCACTCATGTAAACAGGATAGCCTTGGCTTATCTCTTTTTTTATAATCTCTTCAAAACGAGCCGCCCCTTCAGTAGCTCTCGACAAGTAAACGGTTTTATAATTAAAGTGATTTTTGTAAGGCATAAAACCCGTTTATGGTTTGAGCTCCACTATAATGAGGTGCATATTGCATGTAACAAGCTATGCCCACATCGCTCATAAGCTTACCCACAGCATGCTCTTGCACGTCTGTTGCACGCACAGGGTATTGATATGATGGCAACATATTTTTGCCAATCGTAGTGCGATTGAGTAAAGTCGATGTTTTTATCAACATTATAATATCCCACATGATATTGTTTTTCTCCTATCCCACTCTCAGGGAATTTATAATAATACATGAGTTGTGCTATTGCAGTAGCTACACAACCAGTGTAAGGATAACCAGTTTCTACGTTGTAAGGATAGCCTTGTCCCCACGAAGATGTAAGCATTGGCTTTACCACTTTTTGAGGTTTTAAGTGCTTGTGGCAATGCCCTTGTTGCTACATGTGGCGTGTTTAATTCGCTAAAAACGTGCCTGATAGCCTTGCAATAGCATCTTCACTCCGTCGTTAGCATGAAGAGTATCTAACGTATTCGTTGTACTATAAGCCAATATTTCGCCCATTTCGGTGTGTCCAGAAACAAGAACAAAGCCTTTTTCCAGACGCATCATTAAAAAGATAATAAGGCGACTTTTTGGGCATTGTTTCTTATTGTTTGCCCCACACGTGTAGACGTTTTTGGGGGCTACATGCACATGCTTTTGGGCAATTTGGCGTGCTTGTTCGTACGAAATAAAAAGCGGTTTTTACCTTTTTAATATAAGTGGTAAGAATAAAGCAACACTTATATATAATAAGGTGAAAAACGAGTGTGAGAAAGAAAAATATTGTTTTTATTTGTTATAATATTCATGTAAACAATTAAAAAAATACGAGTTGTTATTTTTATTTCCTGTGCTATTGGTTTGAATAACCTTACTTTCGTTATTCAAAAAAAGAAGATGATTGAAGTGAAGCATACGACATGGCTAACACAACTGTTGCGTATTTAGAATAACGTTGTAGCTTTTTAGCGCACTTTCGTTGCGTGTTTGTTTGATAACAGAAAATGTTTTTTTGTTGCGAAAGAGCAATCTCTTGCTCGTTATGTTGCAACAATAAGGAATGATTGGATAGCTGTTCGCACAGTTCGAAGAAACGTTTTGAGTGTTCATTCGATGCAGATATCCATTTATTCACTTGGTTTGTTTCGTCAACAGAACAAGTTCCAAGAATATAGTTTGTTAATAGTTGAGTGGTAATAGAATTCACTTTCGTCTTTTTTTATGATAGGTTTGTCGCTATATAAAAAACAGCTCACAAAAAGGTTCTATTTATGCTATAAACACTATAAAACATTCTTTTTGGTAGCTATCCTTATTTCTATTACACCATAAAAAGAAGAAATAACGTATTGCAAGGGGTATTTTTTTAAGGTTCATTCACCTTTTATTCTCTAAACGAACCCTTAATCTCTTTAATGCTTTATGTATGTGAGCTTCTACTGTTCGAGGAGAGATATTCAATAAATCGGCTATATCTTTATCGGCAATATTGTCTACATAGCTCATTAAAAACACTTTTCTACACATTGTAGGCAACTCGTTTATGGCATTGGTAAGTGTGTTTCCTAACTCAATGGTTTCTAATTTTTGCTCTACATCTTCGTGTGTTGGCTCTTGTAAAGTTCCCGATTGAGAGTGCGCTCCTACCTTATTTTTAGCATAACGCTCTACTACTTTACGATGATTAACCAATGCTAAACAACGTGTGTACACTGTTTTATACAAAAAAATGACGCAAATGTTGTTCGTTCTTTATTTGCTCTCGTCTGTTCCAAAGCTCTACAAAAGAGTCTTGCACCACGTCTTCAACGCCTTCATCTCCTAATATTCTGCGAGCATAAAAGCGTCATTGAGGGGTGCATCTCTTCAAAAATAGATTTAAACTGCTTGAGCGTCATGTTATAAAAACAATGCTATTAAATGGTTTTAATGGCTTCCTTGCTTCATCGAAGATGGTTTCTTTTTGCTTCCACTACTAATAATAAGGAAGATAACGGAAAAACAATATAAGGACTAAACCTAATGCAATGGAGCTTGTAAATGGTTCGTTAAACACTAAAAACACCAACTAACATAGCTGTAACAGGCTCGAATGCACCCAAAACAGCTGTCATTGTGCTACTTTATTTTCTTTAATGCCATGATTAAAGTGATGTTACTTATAGCCGTAGGAACTAAGCCTAACAACACTAAATTGATACCACTTGTAAACGAAGGGATAGCCTCTAAACCCGAAGAGGTGAATAAAGAATACACCCAAATGTTTACCATGGTAAAGAAAAATATATAGAATGTGAGTTTTAAAGACGACATGTGTCGTATTTTCATCACAGGAAATACAACCATATAAATGGCATACATCAGTCCTGAAAGTAGTTCAAAAAGCACTCCTTTATAAGAGGTTAAACTTACATCGCTTAGTATTCCCGATAAAAAAACTACTCCCACAAGAGCTAATCCGATAGATAATATGCCTCCAATCTTTAAGCGTTCTTTAAAAAAACAACGCCATAATAAGAGCCGTCCACACAGGATATGAGAATAAAAGTGTGGTAGCTACACCGCTCGAAATATACAAATAGCCTTCTAATAAAGCAATGGCCGAAACCGTATAGAGCAACGATAAAGAGAATATACGTAAGGCATCACCTTTACTAATAGTAATAGAACGTTTATTAAAGAGTAGCACTCAAGTATAACCAAGCATCCAAAAAGCAAACCGATACACAAGTAAAGACAACGAATTCATACCTTCTTTTATTACAGGCATGCTGAATAAAGGAATTGTTCCGAAAAGCTATTGCAGATATAATAGCCTCTGTTACGCCTCTTAAATTTAGTTTTTCGTGTGTCATAATGTATACAAATGAGTTTCTTTTTTTATATTCCTAAGTAAACACTTAGGAATCTTCTTTCAATAATGGGCTTAGCTTTTTGGTCTTATCTTCACAGTGAGATAAGCAAAGAAATATCGTACAAATGTAATAAAAAAATCTTTAATATAACAGCATTACACCTGCAAAAGCTGCGTATAAAATCATGTGAATAGGGTTTATTTTCACCACCTTTGTCCCCACATAAGTTGCAACAAATAAGCCTATACTAATGCAAAATTGCCATGTATTAACGTTCCATTCACCGAAATTCTCTTTGTTCATTAACAAAAAGAGTAGCAGCGGCAAGGAGTCCAACAACAGCTGGTCGAAGTCCAGAAAAATATGCTTTTGCACTTCTATGGTGTTCATATATTTCATAAACAGCTTACTAATTAAAATCATTAAGATAAGCGTAGGCAACACCAAAAGAGCAGGTAGCAACAATGCTTCCCATAACACTTAACAGTTCACCACTATGCATATTGTGTACAGCAGTGTATCCACAATACGTTGCAGTGTTAATTCCTATGGGTCCAGGTGTCATCTGACTAATGGCAATAACATTGGTAAACTCTGCCGATGAGAGCCATTTATTGTTAATAACCACTTCTGTTTGAATGAGAGAAAGCATACCATAACCTCCTCCAGAGCCCAAATAATCCGATTTTAAAGAATGTAAAGAAAAAGCTGAAGAAATATCATTTTTATATGTCATTGCTAATGGGTAATCGTCTAAAGCTCTGTTTATAAACCTTTTATTCTGTAGGTTTAATAAACTTACTATAAACATATCCTCCTGTTCCTGCTAAGAGAATAACGTAAATAGGGTTCACTCCTAAGAGCCAAATGGCTATTGTTGAGGCAATAGGAATCCAGAAATTAGTCCATGTTAGTTGAGCACTTTTAGCCATATTCCATGTTGGCACGGCTATTAAAGCTACCACAGCAGGACGTATTCCCTTAAAGATTGACTCTACAATGGCATTATCTTGGAAAGCGAGAAAAAGAACATGGCAATACATAATATAATAAGGAAAGAGGGTAAAGCGGTTGCCACTGAGGTGCAAATAGCTCCTTTTTGTTCCCTTTTAACCTATAACCTATATAAGTGCTAAGGTTAATCGCAAACACGCCAGGACAGCTTTGTGCTACGGCTATTAGGTCTACAAATTCGTCTTTATTTATCCACTCTTTTTTGCGAACAACTTCCGATTCGATGATAGGAATCATAGCATATCCGCCTCCAAGTGTAAATGCTCCAATCTTAAAAAAACGTTTTAAAAACTTTCCCAATATATGTTTTTCATTCCTTACTTATTTAGAAAATAATCTATAAAAAAACAGGGTATAGAAGCACGCTGCAAGACTTTTTAATCAGCCTACAGCGTGCTTTTTTTATGTTTTATTTATAGCTTTACGAGAGTTGTTGCTCTATCCATTTGCGTGCATTTACAAAGGCTTCAAACCATGGAGTAACTTCATTTTCCTTGTATTCGTTAGGATAATGAGCGTTTTGCCATGGGAAAATAGCACGTTCGGGGTGAGGCATCATCGCTAAATGTCTGCCATCTGCACTACAAATACCTGCCACATTATGGTCTGACCCATTAGGGTTTCCGGGATAATCGGCATAATGATAGGTTGCAACCACTTGATAATTCTCGAGCAATTCAGGCATTACAAAGCGTCCTTCTCCATGCGCTACCCACACACCCTAACGAACTTTTGAGAGGCGAAGACAGCATAATACTGTTGTTTTGTGGTATATCTAAGGTTACAAAAAGCACTCTCAAACTTATACGAATGATTGTGTAATAACTGCGTACGTTTGCTATGTTCGGGGTTAATAAGGTTGAGTTCTACCATTAACTGACAGCCGTTACAAATGCCAAGGCTCATCGTGTTAGGACGAGAATAGAACCTTTCGAGTGCTTCTTTTGCTTTTGGATTGTATAAAAAAGCACCTGCCCAGCCCTTAGCAGAGCCTAATACGTCTGAATTAGAGAAGCCTCCACAGAATACAATCATAGAGATATCGTCTAAAGTCTCACGTCCAGAGATTAAATCGGTCATCGTTACATCTTTCACATCAAAGCCAGCAAGATATAAAGAATAAGCCATTTCACGGTCGCCGTTCGTTCCTTTTTCTCTTATGATAGCAGCTTTTATGCCAGAAGCGTTGCGTCTGTCGGCACTTACGCCATAGCTATTGAGCGTTCCTTTAAAGTGTTTAGGGAAAGCATAGCGAAGCGGTTGATGTGCAAAATGCTCGAAACGTTGTTCAGCGCAACCGTTTCCACTCTGTTTACGGTCGAGCAAATAAGATGTTTCATACCATGTTTTGCGCAAATCATCTATGTTAAACGACCATTGTTCGTTATCTTTTTTCACATTGATAACACGTTCTTCGGTGGGATAACCTATCTTAGCATAAGCAATACCCTCGTTTTTCAAACATAGCCAAGAGTTCATCTTTGTGCTTATCACTTACCTGAATAACCACTCCGGGGTTCTCTGCAAAAGAGTAGTTTAACCATGTTTTGTTCTGCCAAATCGAACAGATTGATGTTTAATCCACCTTTTTCGTTAGCAAAAACACATTTCTAATAAAGTGGTAATAAGTCCTCCTGCACTAATATCATGACCAGCCATTAGCCAACCTTTATTTACCAATTGTTGCACAAAAGCAAAGCAATCGGCAAAATATTCTGCATTTTTCACCGTAGGAACATCATTTCCTATAGCACCAAGTGTTTGTTCTAAGGCACTACCAGCTAATTTAAGAGCATCGAAAGAGAAGTCGATATAATATAAAGAGCTGTTTTTATCGTTCACAATAACAGGCGAAACCACTTTCTTCACATCACTCACTTCGCCACCAGCACTTACAATTACAGTTCCCGGAGCTATCACCTTATCTCCATTAGGATATTGTTGTGTCATCGAAAGCGAGTCTTTTTCCTGTTGGAACGTTAATACCTAAATCGCAACAGAAATCGCTTAAAGCCTCAACAGCTTTGTACAAGCGTGCATCTTCGCCCTTTTGAGAACGACAAGGCCACATCCAATTGGCAGAAAGCGACACACTTTCAAGTCCATTGGTTAAAGGAGCAAACACTAAATTGGTAAGAGCTTCGGCAACAGACCTTATCGAGCCCGCCTGAGCGTTAGCCAATGCCACTTGTGGAGCATGTCCGATAGACGTTGCAATACCGCTTTTTCCACGATAATCGAGTGCCACTACGCCACAATCTGATAGCGGTAATTGTATTTCTCCTTGACATTGCTGACGTGCCACCTTACCTGTTACCGAGCGGTCTACCTTATTTGTGAGCCAATCTTTACAAGCCACTGCTTCGAGCGACAACACATTATTTAAATAAAGTGGAATATTTTCGTTACAATAGCTTGCCTCTGTGTAGTTATGTTCTACGGTTTCGTCTTTCATAATGGTTTTAGGAGAGTGTCCAAACATTTGAGCCACGTCCATATCGAAAGGTCTTTTACCGTCTGCTTGTTCAAAGGCAAAGTGTGCATCACCTGTTGTTTCGCCCACTACATATAAGGGAGCGCGTTCGCGTTGTGCAATTTTTTCCACCTCAGCAATATGCTGTTCGTTAATTAAAAGTCCCATTCTTTCCTGACTTTCATTAGCGATAATCTCTTTTGCCGATAGAGTTTTGTCACCAATAGGCAGTTTATCGGTATGAATAACCCCACCACATTCTTCCACAAGTTCCGACAAACAGTTTAAATGTCCTGCCGAACCATGGTCGTGAATAGACACTATTGGGTTGTTATTGCTTTCTGTTAAGGCTCTAACAAGGTTGTAAGCACGCTTTTGCATTTCAGGGTTTGCACGCTGAACAGCATTTAGTTCGATGCCATTAGAGTATCTTCCGGTGTTAACAGACGACACACTACCACCACCAAGACCAATTCTGTAGTTGTCACCACCTACAACTACCACTTTATTTCCTTTGTGTGGTTCTTTCTTTAATGCGTCTCTTTGTGTGCCATAGCCCACTCCTCCTGCTAACATTATCACTTTATCGTAAGCATAAGTGGGTGCATTAGGGGTTTGTTCTCTATGCTCAAAGGTAAGAACAGAGCCACAAATGAGCGGTTGACCAAACTTATTTCCGAAGTCGCTTGCACCATTCGATGCTTTAATAAGTATTTCTTCGGGTGTTTGATAAAAGCCATTTACGCGCAGGAATAATGTTCTCCCATGCCTTAACAGCTTTGTTTTGTTGGTTTAATCGTGGGTAAGACGTCATGTAAACGGCTGTTCCTGCAATAGGACAAGAGCCTATACCTCCACCCATTCTGTCGCGTATTTCGCCTCCAGTGCCAGTTGCTGCACCGTTAAAAGGTTCTACTGTAGTAGAAAATTATGTGTTTCGGCTTTTTAAAGAGATAACACTTTCTACATTTTTATAACAAAAATAATCGCTTGTAGTGGCGTTTTTGTGGTGCAAACTGTTCTATTGTAGGTCCTTTTGCAAAGGCTACATTGTCTTTATAAGCACTAAGAATGGCGTTAGGGTTTTCGTTTGTTGTTCTTTTAATCATGGAAAAGAGCGACGAAGGCATTTCTTTTCCGTCGATAACGAATGTTCCTCCAAATATTTTATGCCTGCAATGCTCCGAGTTTATCTGCGCAAATCCAAACACTTCCGAGTCGGTTAATCGTCTATCCAATTGTTTTTCCACCTCGTGTAAATAGGCTATTTCTTCTTGAGATAGTGCTAATCCCTCTGCTTCGTTATAGGTTTCAATGTTTTCAACATACTGAATAGCAGCTGGTTCGTTGTTTGTTAAGAACACATCTTGCCCCAGTTTGTTATATAATTGTTGCAACATTGGGTCGTATTCTGCATCTTCGTTAGGCACAGGGAAGAACTCTTCTATACGCAAAATGCCGTTAAGATTCATGTTTTGGGTAATCTCAACGGCATTCGTACTCCATGGTGTAACCATTTCTTTTCGAGGTCCTACATAAAAAACCTTCAAGTATTGGTAAATTCACGAGCTGTGCATTGCCATAAAGCCACGATAGTTTTTGAACATCATCTGCACTTAATTCATGCAAAAACCTCTGTTGCAATAACAGAGTTGAGAGTGGTTTTTGAAATAAAGAATCATGTTTCTTTTTATCTATAATTGGTAATAAATATCGACCTTTGAGCACAAAGAAAGCACGCCAAACGGTTGTTTTTGTGCGTTCATTGCTATATGTTGCAAATTTAGAAAAACTTTTTTTAATTTGGCTTTATATTGTTGTTTATTTTCAAAAAGATAACGCCTCTATGGTGTTTTAAGGGGATATTGTTACATTTTACCACTTTTTTTCTGCAAACAAAAAAAGCGATGTAGAGCATGTGATGTGTGCGTGTTTTTAGGTGTTTTTTTGTGTCGTTATTTTTTTAAGAAATAGAGAAAAAGCTCAACTTTTGCGTGTTTTAGCTGTTTGTTTTTGGAGTTTTTTTATGGCAAAAACAAGATGTAAAAAAAGTGAAAACATATAGGTTTTGCATTTCTAAAACAGCATTTACAAAAACCATTTGTAAGGGTCTTTTTGGCAATAGCTTAGAGTTTGTGTTGCAATACATAAGCTTTTTAGGGTGCAATATATGGTGTTTTAGTGCCTAATAGCTTATCTTTTACCTGCAAAACTCTTAGCTTTTACACGCTAAAAAACAAGCAACAAATTCGTTAAACATTTGATATTAAAGCACTTATCCTAAAAATCCATTTGTTTTACCCTTAAAAATAACGTGCGTATTTTTTTATTGTTTTTAGGCTCTTGGTGTTTTATTTTTGAAATGCGAATAGTTTTGAGGCTGTTTTTTTACTTGTTTAGCAATTAAAATAAAAGTGCTTTTTAAGGCAATGCCAAAAGAATGGAGAATGTGATGAAACAAATGCTGATAAATGTTTTTACCTAATAGTGTTGTGTTTTTTTAAAAAGCTAATGGGTGCTACTTAAATGTGTTGTTTATGTAGGGATAAAAAGGGGCTCCGCCGAGTCCCACCTTTGTTAACCTTAAAATCTAATACTATGAAAAAAACACAATGCAAAGGTATTGTTTTGTTTAAAAACAGCAAACTGTTTGCGATAACAATTATTTTAAATCTTCATATATTTGACATATATTAATCGTAAAAACCTTATTGTTTGCGTAAACAGCACACATTAAAAAGCAAAGCACAGGCAGGTTGACACAAAAATGATGATGAACATGATATTCACCATCATTTTAAGGTTTTAAAAGCCAATAGCGCATATGCTTATTGCAACGCAATAAAAACGCTCAAAGACTTGATTATTTCTTCTTTTTTTATCTTTTTTTCTTTGTCTTATCGGCTGGTGCTTTCACCTCTTCTACGGGAGCTTCTGCTTGCGCTTTCTTAACGCTTACAAGCTCAACCTCAAAGATAAGGGTTGCATTAGGCTTAATGGCTGGTGTTGGAGAGTTCTCTCCGTAAGCCAATTCAGATGGTATATAAAGTTCCCATTTACTACCCACTGGCATCATGGTGAGAGCTTCTGTCCAGCCTTTAATTACCTGATTAGCACGGAAAGTGGTTTCTTGTGGGTTTCGTTTGTAAGAGTTATCAAACTCTTTACCTTCGATATTACGTCCCTACATACTTAACCGTTACTTCATCTTCGGCAGTAGGCACTTCTCCAAACCCTTGTGTTATCACCTTGTATTGCAAGCCCGATGGGGTTGTTTTTACACCTTCTTTCTTTGCATTTTCTGCTAACCACTTTTTTTATTCTCTTGTTTAATAACAAGGTTTTTTTCTTGTCTACATTCTCTTTATAGAAGTTGTTAAACATTTTTCCTGCTACTTCTGTAGTGTAAACAGTGGTATCTTTTAACACTCCATCTTCAAAACCTTTATAGAAAGCAGAAGTGTTAAGAGAGTCCGCCGAACCATCGAATGCGCCTTTAGTTTGTGGCAATATCATTTTTTGCACTTTGCCATAAACGTTTACACCTGCATTAAATGCGTTATAAGCTTTTGTTCTTTTTCTTTTCCGATAGCATCTTTAAAAGCCACGCACAAAATCAGCCATTTGGGTTTCATCAAGTCCAAATTCTCCTTTAAGATAGTCGAAAAGAGAGTTTGTTGCATACACTCCAGCGGCATAACTCAAAGAGTCTGCACGAGTGTTAAGCTGTGTTTTAACGGGTGCAACTACTTTTTTCTTTGCTTTAGGAGTAGCTGCAAAAGTCTGAACTCCGCTAAATAATGCTGTTGCCACTAAGGCAGATGTCATAAAAATCTTTTTCATTATTCGTTAATTTGTTTTTTATTATTGTTTCTTTGCAGGCTTCTAATGATTTTAGAAAGCTGTGCTATTGTTTTAATTGCCTATAAGCTGTATTGATATACCTTATATATATTAAGGTGAAAAATAAAAAGAAATGGGAACAAAAACCTACGGTTATAGCTCCCATTATGTAGTACTTATTCTTGCAATAAATTATTTGCCGTTAACACCAAAGCAACTCTATTTTGAAGATAAGTGTAGAGTATGGTTTGATAGGACCTGACTCTCTTTCGCCATAAGCAAGGCTTGATGGGATATAAACTTCCCACACACTACCCACAGGCATTAACTTAATAGCTTCTGTCCAACCCTTAATTACTTGGTTAAGACGGAACTCTGCTGGTTGTTTTGTTTGATAAGTGCTTTCAAACACCTTACCATCAACGGTTCTACCTTCGTAGTTTACTTTCACCATAGATGTATCTGTTGGCATTGCACCTGTACCTTTTTAATCACTTTATATTGCAAACCGCTTGGCAATGTAACAACTCCTGCCTTTGTTTTTGTTTTTGAGCTAAGAACTTTTCTCCCTGCTTCTTTGTTTGCTCCATACTGCGTTTTTATTAGACTGAGCTTGTATAGATTGGAACAATTTTTGTGCTAATTCGTTTTGCACGTTCGTGGTTCATTATCTTTGTATTCTTTGTTGCTCCATCGCAGAAACCAGCAATAAAGTTTTTCAAAGAAATGGTTTTTGTGCTATCACCAGCAAACAACTGATGGCTAATTTCTTTCACATAACGACCTCCGAGGTTCTGTCCTACTTGCAAACCAGCGTAGTATGCGTTCATTTTCTTATCGTCTCCAGCGTTAGCACCATCATTAACACCTTTCAAGAACTCTGCAATATAGGCTGTATCTACGCCCATTTGTTCTGAAAGAACTTGGTTAAAGTTGGCTGTTTGACTAAGACCCATAGCATAACTAAGTGTGTCTACATTTGTTTTAAGGTCTGCTTTTTGGGGTAGATTTACCACAAGAAGAGAATGTAATTGCTGCTGCAAGAGTGGCAACTGCTAATGTAATTTTTTTCATTTTATAATATATTATATTTAAATGTTATACATGTAATTGGTTGAGGGCTTGTTTTATACCACTTCGATAAGCTCTACATCGAACACTAAAGCTGCGAAAGGAGGAATAGAAGCACCAGCTCCACGCTCGCCATAGCCTAATGTGTAAGGTATAAGAAGCGATATTTAGCTCCTTCTTTCATCAATTGAAGACCTTCAGTCCAACCTTTTTATCACTCCATTTAATGGGAATGTAGCAGGTTCTCCACGCTGAATAGAGCTATCAAACATTGTTCCGTCTACTAACATACCTTCGTAATGACACTTCACACTGTCGGTTTCTTTAGGCTGTTTTCCTGTTCCTTCATTGATAACAAGATATTGTAAACCGCTTGGAAGAGTAACAATTCCTTCTTTCTTTTGCATTCTCTGCTAAGTAGTTCTCTCCTTCTTCTTTCGTTTTTACCCTTTTCAGCAGCCTCAGCACGTTGCTTTTCTTCTTGTTTCATAAAGAATTCTTGCACCACTTGTTGTGCTTCTGCTTTCGTTCACTTGTAACTCTGCACCTGCAATAACATCTTTAATAGCTTGTGCAAAAATTATCAATATTAAGATTGTTAGCACCCATTTGTTGCAATTGTCTTCCTATTCCAAGACCTAAAAGCATAGCTCAATTTATCCATAAATATTATTTATTGTGTTTAATTATTCTACTTATATTATCGTGCAAAGATAAGTTTTTTTATCTGATAGAAGGCTTGCTAAACCTTTAAAAATAAATAACAAAACAAGAAAAAGCCTATTTTGAAAGTGTTTATTTATTGTTTCTGATGGCTCACTTTATGTTTTTTAGTTTTATTAAAATGATGGGTGTGGTTTTAAGGGCAAATGTTTTTATATTTCATCTATTTGCATTACCTTCGCTATATGGACGCTAATTTCAATAAAAACTTTCCTTCTTTAATGAAAGGAAAAAAGGTTTTATATGTGCATGGCTTTCTTTCTTCGGCACAATCGGGTACGGTTACTATGCTAAAAGAGCTAATGCCAAACGCTAATATCTTGGCAGAAGACTTGCCAATTAACCCTTTTGAGGCTTTAACTTTATTGCAAAATCTCTGTAAAGAGCATCAACCGCATCTCATTATAGGCACTTCTATGGGTGCAATGTTAAGCGAAATGCTCTACGGATACGACAGAATATTGGTTAATCCTGCGTTTCGTATGGGCGAAACCATGAGTAAACATGGTCATATAGGTAAGCAAATATTTCAGAATAAACGAAAAGATGGCATACAAGAGTTTATTGTGAACAAGGCATTGGTTAAGGAATACGAAGATATTACCACGCATTGTTTCGCTCAAGTGACAGAAGATGAACAACAAAGGGTTTATGGTTTGTTTGGCGACGAAGATGAGTTTGTGAACACAAGAGACCTTTTTTGCACGCATTACACACAGGATATTAGTTTTCACGGAGGGCATCGTTTAACCGATAAGGTGGCTCTTCATGCGCTTATTCCTATTATTCAGCGCATAGACGACAAGCAAGAAAAGCGTGAGAAACGATGTGTGTATATTTCATACGAAACACTGTTTGACGGAACAGGTCGTCTTAAATCGAGTATGTTCAAAGCTTATGAGCTTTTATTACCTATTTATAATGTGTATATTGTTGCTCCCTTACCTGCTTACAAGGGCGAACAAGTGGCAGAAATGCAACATAAAATAGAAGAAGCGTTAAGCGTTCCTACTTACGAACGCATTATTTTTTGCTCAGATGTGTCGCTGCTTTATGGTGATTATCTTATCACTGCAAATCATAATGCTCTCTTTATGGGAACCATTATCCCCTTTGGTAGCAGTGAGATGAAGACTTGGGAAGACATTATTGTTTATTTTTCACGATTAGGTGGACAATAAACAGCCTACTAAAAAGCAAAACAAATAAAGCCATAACAGACTGTGCATTGTGACAAAACAAAGTACCTTTTACTTACTTATTCGTTGCTTTAAAACCTTATAAAACAAAATAAGCACCTTGCAAAACTATGTTGCAAGGTGCTTATTTTTTATAGATTAGCTTTATAAAGCGTTTCTTTATAGTGAGAAGTTATAACCAATGGTGAGTTGGAAAACGCTATTTTTGTTTCCTCCAAATGGGTAAACTTTAGTTAAACCTAAGTTGTAACGAGCATCAAACACTAAATCATTAAATTCATAAGACACGCCTACAGGAATAGAAAAAGTCGAATGTTTTAGCATGAGTATCTACTGTTAAATTGCTTGTTTTGATGTTGCTTGAGAGATTAATAGCAGGCTGTACACCTAATTTTACAGCTAAATTGTCCATAACATACACGTTTGCAAGAATTGGAATGTTAATGTATGTAAGATTATGGTTGGTGTTTATAGGTAGTAAAGGGTTGGCAATATCTACATTAGCTATCTTTTGTTTAGCTCCTTGAGTAGAGAATAGCAATCCACCACTTACAGATACAAGTTCTCCCACTTGATAATGAGCTTCTCCACCCAAAGCAATACCCACACGAGGGTTTTGAGTTTAATTTTTGTAATGTCTGACACATTAAGACCAACTAAAGGACGAATAGTGAGTGTACCTACTTCTTTTTTTGTGCAAAAAGAAGCCATGCTTGTAAGCATTAAAAACAGCTGCTAAAAAAATAGTTTTTTTCATTGTTTTTTTCTTTTGTAAAGTTACTAAAAAAATATAATTTATTTCCTGATAATAAATGTGATATACCACTCGTATATCGGGTGCAAAGATAAGTGAATGGCCTTAAAAACAACTTGATTTTTGATTGTTAAAAAAACAAAAAAACGCCCACTTTCATAGCACATATTGCCCTCCTTTGTGCTGTATTTCGGTAATTAACCGATTAAATATGGCATTGTGTTTTAACACCTTTTTCGTTTGCCAACAAGTAGCATTTGTTGTCTTGCTCGTGTAAGTGCAACGTTTAATTTACGGTCGATAAACACCCATTTTCTTGTATTATCTGACTTGAAAGGAACGACAATTGATAGAAATGTTGCACCGTAAATGAGTAAATAATCACCTCTCTTTGCGAGCCTTGATAACGTTCTACCGTGTCGATAGAAATGTTTTTGCAACGCAGGAATGCCTAATTTTTCTATCTCTTTACTAATCATTGCAATTTGATTTCTATAAGGCACAATCACTCCCACTGTTTTTTTGAGCGTCAAAAGCATCGCCATATTGTCTATAAATTCTACTTAACAGCGTTGCCACCATGTAGAACTTCTTGCTCGTTCACCTTGTCGCTTTGCCCTGCAACGATATTTTTTTTGCGAAGGAAAAAAACATCACTCTATGCGCTTTTAAAGCATCGTCGAGCGCATCTAACGAAAGCTTTTCATACTTTAACGATCGCTTCCAACTGATGCTTTAAAGGCACTATATCGAGCTGTTCGCTACCATAAAAACATGTTAGAGGCAAAGTTTGCGACCTCAGGATGCATTCTTCCTTGAAAACAGAGCGTACCTATAACATTATTATAGCCCCTTTTTTCGTGCCAAACGAAGTAGCCTTTCAAACAACGATTCACGGCAATTTAAAAGTTCTATGTTCTGCAATAAAGGTTCATTTACAGCCGAAATATGTTCTTTTTTTGACGCACCACCGCAGGCAATTGTTTATGGTCTCCCACCAAAACAAACTTGTTAATAGCCAATTGTCCACTATCTGTTGCAGTGTGATGGGCTAACAATCCCACCAAAGAAGCTTCTATCATTTGCGATGCCTCATCGACAATAGCCAGCGAAAAAAACGTTTCAATGCAAACAAACAAGTTTTATTTTGAAGTGTAGAAACAGTAGCAACAATCACCCTTGCGCTTTCTATTTTTCTCTTTAAATTCGTTAAGTTTAGCATTTTTCGGGCAAAAGCATTATCAATGAAATAAGGTGCAAAAACGTTCATCGGCAGCATAAGTATTACCCAAACGAAGAAAAGATATTTGCGCATCGCAAAGCATTCCTGATATTTCGTCTACAGCTCTATTGGTGTGAAAAAAGCAACAAAAAACAGACGCCTGAGGGTTTGTTAATTCTTCTTCTACCATAAAGCGAAGAGCCATAGATGTTTTACCTGTTCCGGGTGGACCGATAAGCAAATAATAGTTTAAAAGCTTGTTTAACGCCCGTTAAAAATATCGTCGTAAGACGCATGATAACTACGTGTTAAACGTAAATCGGTATTTGTTTGTGGTGCAGAAGTACCCATAATGAGAGCTTTACGCTCGTGAGGTGCCGTGATAAACTCGTGCAATCCGCGTATCATAGCCGACGTTTGCAAGTCGCCCCCACACGTTCTACCGCATAAAAGAGTTCGTTTTTTTGTTAAGCGCAAATATTTCGAGATTATTTCGGGCATCGTTTAAATGCACCTGAATGGTGTTTGAAGAGATATTTGTTAAGCTCCCTTTCATTAAAATAGCCTCTCTCACATCGGGCATTCTATTCTTTTCGTAGGAATATACACACACACTATCTCCTTTACGAAAGTTGGGTAAGAAGTCATCGTTAAGGTTTGGCACTTCTAAGGTGAGCATATCAAAGCCCTGTTCTTCCTTACTTTTTATCAACAGCCACCAGCGTTAGCCCCATAAACAACGAGCCATTTTTCGCGTTTTTTTGTTGCACATTTAAGTTCCAAAGGTCGGCATCGCACGTTCCATGTTCATTGTTAATAACACATTTGTTTAATGCTTGTTCACGACAAACAAAAAGTCATTTGTCTACAAAAGTAAGCGTGTTCTATTTCTGAAAGCTGATGTAAAGGGTTTAAAACTGCGTTCAGTTGAGGTAACAAATAGCGTTCGTAGAACATACTTTTCAAACCATTTGCGTTTTAATGTGTCGGGTTTTAATAAAGGTAAAAGATGTTCAAAACCCTTTTGAGCAATAGCTAATTCGTTATAAACAATATGGTTTCTTAGTTTCAGAGCTTCTCTAAACAACTTTTTGATAATAGTTTACTACCACCAAACCACCGGGTAATGGATATTTAGAATACAATAGCCTAATGTCTATTTTATTAACCGCGAGCTTAAAATTTCTTTGCAATATGCCATAATACAATAGCAATTGCACATAATGGTCTTCACGTTGATAGCTTCCAAAGTTGTTTTTTTATCCCTCTTTCTATATTAAAGTTCTTCCCCGATTTCTGCTCTACTAACAGTTGAAAAATCAGTAGTCATCAAGTCAACACGTCCTTGTAAGCCGAGTTCTTCGCACACAAATGACGGTTCAATAATAGCCTTTTTCCTTACAAAAAGCTTGTTTCTTTATTGTCAAATAGTTCGTTTACAATTTCTGTAATATTAGCCACTTGCGCTTCAGCATCTTGTTTAAAGTTATTCAACCCATAAGAAGAAGCACACGCACAATAGTCGAATGCCTTTGCACGAAAGCTTTTTTTCAATGTAGAATGCCACTGATAATGGTTTTGTTTGATTGATAATATCGTCTAAAGCCATACCAGAAAAAGTGTCCTAACAATATGGCTTTCGAGTTTACCGACGGACACATACGGCGATAAATATAGCTTAGTGGGTGATGACCCATATCGGTAAAAGCAGGCTGCTAACGAACTAATATCTATTAAGAAATCGGGTTCTAACTAATAAGTTCAGGACATAAGTCGCCTTGATTGATGCTACAATCGAGCAAATTCAATTGCATTCCCACCTCGAGTAGTTCCTTTATATATATAAGGTGTGGTTCGTTATAAAAAAATCCGTCTTGTTTCTTGTTCTTCATCTCCTTCTATTTTCACCTCAATGTGCGTGTCGTTCCATTTTTGCACCACAGCTCTCAACTTTCGATAGTTAATCTTTGCACGACTTTTAGTTGTGTGATAAGCAGAGCAACAAGTGTTGTGCTACGTTGTTAGGAATAGCTTTTCTAAACACAACACTCACAAAAAAATGGCAAGTGCTCTAAGGTGAGATGCTTTTTCTTTATTGGTAAAATTTACATTAAAAATGTGTTTCTGCACGCAAACGTTGTATAGCTATGGCATCACGAGTGGGTAGCTTATGTAACTTACTAAGATAGCTCACTTGTGCAAAAGGTTACCAAAAAGCTCTTTATTATTAGCTAATGCCGACGTACAAGCCAGTTTTTAAGGTTTCTAACATCATGCTTCCTGCCAAATGTTCTTTATCTTTTGGCAAGGTTATCACTGCATAAATACGTTCAAAAAGTTCGTCTACCGTTATCATAAATAATAAAGATGCTGCGCTATAAAAACCTTAGTAAAGGTACAATATTTTTAGTTTTACGCATAAAAAGACCCAAAAACTATTGAGGAAAAGAACAAATAAAAGAACAACAAAAAAATCAAAATTTAATACGTTCTTTAAAGAGTTTTCCAAATATTATGCGTAATATTGCAATGAAGGGTTTACTCTTTAACTCATTATATAAATAAGAATGACGGAGAATATCCCCAAAAGAGACGACATAAATACAAATTATGTGATGGTTAGATTGTTTTCTAAATAATGAAAAAGAAATTAATTCGAGTTACAACAGCTGACATATCTTTAGACGGTTTATTAAAAGGACAGTTAAAATTCTTAAGCCACTATTTTGAAGTTATTGGTGTTGCAAAAGAATACAGGCTGTTTACAAGAAGTTAAAGAACGAGAAAAAATCCGCGTAGTAGATGCTCCTTTAGAGCGTCCTATTAGCTTTATTAAAGATATAAAGGGCTTATGGTTTCTTTATTGTTTGTTCCGTAAAGAGAAACCATGGTGTGTACACGCAAATACTCCTAAAGGTAGTTTGTTAGCAATGATAGCTTCTTGGCTTGCATGTGTGCCACATAGAGTTTATACCGTTACAGGTTTGCGCTATCAAGGCACCCATGGAGTGTTAAGAACTATTCTTAAAACAATGGAACGACTGTCGTGTTTCTTTGCAACGAAGGTTATTCCAGAAGGAAAAGGTGTGTTAGAATCTTTAAAACGAGATAATATTACAAAGAAACCCTTACAAGTTATTCATTATGGGAATATAAATGGAAAGGATACCGAGCATTTTAGTCGTGCAAACACCCTACAAACGGCATCTTTCAACCATGCAGATAAAAACATATCTTTGTGCAATTTATCTGAAAAAGAAGCTAAAAATACCATTCGAAAAGAATTAGGTTTTTCTAATAACGATTTTGTTTTTATTTTTATTGGCAGATTAGTTAACGATAAAGGATTAAGAGAGTTAGCTGATGCGATGCGTAAATTAGAAGACGAAAACATAGCGATAAAACTATTATTATTAGGTAGTCTTGACGGTGAAGATGATGTTTTAGCAAAAGATAAGCTAAATTATCTCATGCAATCAACGAACGTTAAATATGTCGGTTCACAATCGGATATTCGTCCATACCTAATGGCAAGCGATGCACTTGTTTTTCCCTTCGTATCGCGAAGGCTTTCCAAATGTGCCAATAGGAAGCAGGGAGCTATGGGCTTACCAACTATCGTTACCAACATAAATGGTTCCAATGAAATTATAAAAGATGGTTTCAATGGAAAAAAATCATATCAGCTCCTTTAAACAATAATGGTATACATGTTAATGATATTACTAATGAACTCTACTCTACAATGAAAATGGTTTTATAATAATCCTTCAGAAATTGAGAAAATGGGAACAAATGCAATATCATTAGTTCGAGAGAGATACGAACAAAAAGATGTATGGAATGCGTTATTAAAGATGTATAATTCTTTGTAATGTAAATGCCCATTTATCTATTACACATGATGACTGATGTGTGAAGAGGAATTTATTCAGAAATCTAAATATTAATTGTATATGAAGAATATCATGTTTTTGCAGTTGTGGACGTCGTGTTCAACTGTTCAAATTTTTAAAAGAAATCATTAGGGAGATAGTTGCAATATTATAGCAACAGACATTCAGAGTATTGCTCCAGCATTATATGCTGCAGACAAGCATTATTTAACTCCACGCATAGACGACCCTAACTATATTGACACAATATTAAAGATAGCAAAGGAGAATGACGTAAAGGCTATAACAACGTTGATAGACCCTGAGATTGAGCTACTTGCTAAGAACAGAGAAAAGTTTGAAGAACAGGAATTCTTGTATTAGCTCCTTCGAAAGAAACGGCTGCTTATTGTTTTGATAAGTATGAAATGTTTCGTTATCTTAAACAGAACAATATTCGCACAGTGCTCACTTATGACACATTAGAACATTTCAAAGAAGGATATAATAACAATGAAATTAGTTTCCCAGTGTTTATTAAACCAAGAACAGGTAGCGGTAGTGTAGGCATTCATAAGTGCGCCACTATGACTGAACTCGAGAACTATTTTTTTCAGAAAAATAAATTTAATTATATCATTCAAGAGTTTATGGATTGTGAAGATTGTGATGCAGATGTTTATATAGATTATTACAATCATCAACCTGTAGCAGCATTTTCTAAGAAGAAACTTGAAACAAAAAAATAGGAGGAGCAAGCAAGACTATTTCTTTTAAAGACCAGAGATTATTCGATTTTATCGAAGAAATATGCAAGGTATTAACATTTAATGGCCCTGTTGATATGGACTTTTGGTATAAAGATGGTCAGTATTTTTTGAGCGAAGTTAACCCTCGTTTTGGCGGAGCATATCTTCATGCTTATGGTGCTGGAGTAGATTTTTTCAAATTAATCCAAAAACAATATGGAAGGAAAAAAACTAACGAAAAGCATTATAGGGAAATATGAAGATGATGTACTAATGATGATGTATGACAGTGTGGTTATTGTTAACAAAAGATGAGCTTGTTAAATAGAATAACATTAAAATTTGTGTATTTCACTTTGTTTTGCTTGTATGAGCAGTAGCAAAATGAAATACATTTAGAATATATTTGCCACCAATTGAATTGTATAATTGGTGGCAAATGCTAATAAAAAGCATCAAAACAAAGCTATTTTTTTCTGCATATTAAAAATTTTATCTACTACTCAATCTAAGAAAAAAACAACCTACAAAAACAAAACAAACTTGTAAGGAGGTACAAGTTCTAAACACAAAATAACACTCACACTATTACAAGGAAAAAGAGTTAAAATGGGTTTTAATAAAGGTGCATAAAAAGCCCAAGAAAAAAACATTTAAATAAATTCGGCATTTAGAACGTTTTTCATATATCATGCACCCTATTCCACTATCTATTTCCCATCTTTATTTTTGCTTTTTTTACACTCCCAAACACAAGGCTATTTTAGTAAAACATATAGGTTTTACAATTCTGTAATACGTTTTTATTTCTAAAAAAATAGCCTTTTGCACAAAAAAGCTTAGGTTTTAGCATGCAATACATAAGCTATTAAGAGCCAAAACATAAGAGTTTACCCCTAAAACCTTATGTTTTTTTCACCCTAAAACACAAGGTTTTGCACGTTAAAAAAACAAACTGTTATTTTTATAAAAATATCTGGTTTTTCAACTACTTAATACTAAGTCCTACTATTTAAAAGGCTAAAAAAAGCCCTTCAAAACTATTTGTTTTTAGCACTTTGTTTAGCGTGGTGAAAAACGTGCGAATTTTGAGCTTGTTTTCAGTTTATTTTGTTTTCATATTATTAGTCTTTGTTTTTGTAAGTTTAGGGATAATATGTATATCTTTGCATTAACAGAAGAAAAATAAATAACAACACTAAACAATGGAAAAGATTAAAGGCTTAATAGATGCCCCTTTTACACCATTTTATGCTAATGGTGAAGTGAATTTAGAACCAATAGAACGCTACGCAAACATGTTAAAGAAGAATGGTTTGCAGGGAGTATTTATCAATGGTTCGAGTGGAGAAGGATATATGTTAACCGAAGACGAACGCATGAAGCTGGCAGAAGCATGGGTTAAAGCTGCTCCCGAAGGCTTTAAAGTGATTGTACATGTAGGTAGCACATGCGTAAATAGCAGTAGACGTTTGGCAGAACATGCGCAAACAATAGGTGCATTTGGTATCGGTGCAATGGCAACTCCTTTCCCTAAGATAGGTAGAATAGAAGAGCTTGTTAAGTATTGTGAGGAAATTGCAAGTGGCGCACCTAATCTTCCATTCTATTATTATCATATTCCTGCCTTCAATGGTGCCTTCCTTTCTATGGTAGAACTTTTGAAAGCAGTAGACGGAAGAATACCTAATTTCGCAGGAATAAAATACACTTATGAGAGTTTATACGAGTATAATCAGTGTCGTTTATATGCTAATGGCAAGTTTGATATGCTCCATGGACAAGATGAAACTATCCTTCCATGTCTTGCAATGGGAGGTGCTCAAGGCGGAATTGGTGGCACTACAAACTATAACGGTAAGTGTTTAACAGGCATTTTGAAAGCTTGGGAAGAAGGAAACATTGAAGAAGCAAGACAATTGCAAAACTTTGCGCAAGAAGTGATAAATGTTATTTGCCATTATCGCGGTAATATTGTGGGTGGAAAGCGTATTATGAAACTCATAGGACTCGACCTTGGACCTAACAGAACACCATTCCAAAAACATTACAGACGAAGAAGAAAAAGGCTTTTAAAAGCCGAACTCGATGCTATCGACTTCTTTAATAAATGCAACGTATTCTAAACGTTTCACCTTATTATATATAGGGGGCTTGCGTGTTACAAGCGTCTTTTTACAACATAAAAAGGCTAACACACAAGTCCTTTTTTTCTTTACTCCTAAACAATAAATAGTATGAATTTATCGACAGAACAAAAAGCTTATTTAAGCCAATGGGCAAATTCTTATAAAACAGATATCACTGAAAACATTCTTCCTTTTTGGTTAAAAAAACGGATTAGACACGGTAAATGGTGGCGTGTATACTTGTCTCGACCGCGATGGAAAGCTAATGGACACCACTAAATCGGTGTGGTTTCAAGGTAGATTTGGCTTTATTTGCGCCTTTTGCTTACAACAATATAGAACAAAAAGAAGAATGGTTAAACGCATCTAAAAAGTTGTATAGACTTTATCGAAAAAACATTGTATCGACACAGACGGACGCATGTTTTTGAGGTAACAGCTAACGGAACACCTCTTCGTAAACGTCGTTATGTGTTCTCAGAGTGCTTCGCTGCTATCGCCATGTCTGAATACTCTATCGCATCGGGCGACACTTCGTATGCTCAAAAAGCCTTAGATATGTTTTTAAACATTCAAAAAATTTATTTCTACCCCTGGTATTTTAGCTCCTAAATATTGCGAAACGGTAGAAATGAAAGGGCATTCTATCACCATGATTCTTATTAACACGGCATCGAGAATACGTGCTGCTATTAGCTCACCCGCACTCGATAAGCAAATAGAAGATTCGTTAATAGCACTCGAACGCTATTTTTATTCACCCCGAATTTGAGGCTCTTTTTAGAAACAGTTGGCCCTAATGGAGAGTTTATAGACACGATTGTTGGTCGCACAATAAACCCCGGTCACTGCATTGAAACAGCATGGTTCTTGCTTGAAGAAGCTAAACACAGAAACTGGGAACCTAAGCTAACACAAACAGCTCTCAACATTCTTAACTGGTCATGGAAATGGGGTTGGGACGAAGAATATGGTGGAATTATCAACTTTAAAGACTGTAAAAACCTTCCACCTCAAGACTATTCGCAAGATATGAAGTTTTGGTGGCCTCAAACAGAAGCAATTATTGCAACCTTATATGCTTACGAAGCAACGGGAGATGCTAAGTATTTAGACATGCACAAACAAATTAGCGATTGGACATACGCACACTTTCCTGATAAAGAAAAGGGCGAATGGTATGGTTATTTACACCGTGATGGCAGCGTAGCTCAACCTGCTAAGGGCAATATCTTTAAAGGTCCGTTCCATATTCCACGCATGATGATTAAGGGATATATGCTTTGTCAAGAGTTACTTAAATAACATTTACACCGCTTTTAAACCTTTTCGACCTATGAATATCACTAAAAACAAATATTATCCGTGGCTTGTTGTGGCTCTATTATGGGGTGTTGCATTGCTTAACTACATGGATAGACAAATGTTATCTACCATGAAAGATGCCATAAAAGGCGACATCTCGGAACTGGAATCGGCAGAAAACTTTGGGCATTTAATGGCTGTTTTTCTTTGGATATACGGTTTAATGAGTCCGTTAGCGGGTATTATTGCCGACAAAGTGAACAGAAAATGGCTCATTGTGGGCAGTTTGTTTGTGTGGTCGGCAGTGACTTACGGCATGGGATATGCTAACACTTTCGACCAAATATATTGGCTTCGTGCCACGATGGGCATAAGTGAAGCGCTTTATATTCCTGCTGGTTTATCGCTCATAGCCGATTGGCATAGCGACAAATCGCGCTCGTTGGCAGTGGGAATACACATGACTGGACTTTACACGGGGCAGGCTATTGGTGGTTTTGGAGCCACTGTTGCCGCCTCATACACATGGCATTCTACCTTTCATGCTTTTGGTTTAATAGGAATTGTGTATGCTTTGGTGTTGCTTATCTTCCTTTTTGAAAACCCTGAACGTGAACAATTAGCACAACAAGGCTTAACAGAGAAGACGCAAAAAAACGCCTCTACTAAAGGGTTTAGGTATGCTTTTTAGCAATATTGCTTTTTGATTATCTTGTTTTATTTCGCTGCTCCAAGTCTTCCGGGTTGGGCAACAAAAAAACTGGTTACCAACTCTTTTTGCCGAAAACCTTAACTTGCCTATGTCGGAAGCTGGCCCTATGTCTACAATCACCATCGCTTTGTCTTCTTTTATAGGCGTAGTAATGGGTGGATTGCTATCGGATAAATGGGTACAACGTAATATTCGAGGACGTATTTACACAGGTGCAATAGGATTAGGGCTTACCATTCCTGCTCTTTTTCCTTTTTGGGATTTGGACACAGCACCTTAGGGGGTGATTGGTGCAGGTTTGCTCTTTGGTGTGGGATTTGGTATGTTCGATGCCAACAATATGCCTATTCTTTGTCAGTTTGTTGGGGCAAAACAGCGTGCAACGGCTTATGGTGTGATGAACATGACGGGTGTTTTTGCAGGAGCAATGGTTACTAATTTACTCGGAAAAAAATGGGCGATAATGGCGACCTTGGATTTGGGTTTGCACTCTTAGGGCGTGGTTGTAGCTGTGGCTATTGCTTTGCAATTGGTGTTCTTAAAACCTAAACAAGAGGCGTAAAACTGCTTTTATTAAGGTTGAAGTAGTTATAAATAATTGCTTAAATAACGAATATTCGCAAAACAGTAGACCTAACCATAAGTAATTATGGCACAGCAAAAGGGTTGAAATAATTGCATTCTTTCGCATTCAATAGCGGTATATTTTTGCAATCATTCCTTGCAATTGGCAACGCTTTTCCTTAGATACGAGCATCGGAAATAGGGTTAAGTCGACGGCTAAAAAAGGCAAACTGTTTGCTCAGACGGTGTCTACTAAGTATGCAGAGTTATTTAACAACCTTGTTCATGGTGAGCTATATGCTCATTCAGAGCTTCTTATTTCAATGATGAGATATTTATTTTTATTATTAACGCTTGTTAGTTGTTCGTGTATATCAACAACATGGGCGTGCAAACACACACAAAATGACACACACATTCAAAAATAGAAGTAATGAAGGGTTTCCCTAACACCGAAGAAGGTATTGAAAAAAAGGTGTATCTGCTCCCTTTGCTGGCGTTATTCGCAATCAGTTAATCGTTGCAGGAGGGTGTAATTTCCCAGATAAGCCTGTTGCCGAAGGTGGTAAAAAACGTTTCTATAAAGGTATTTATAGAGCAGAATTGTCAGAAAGCACATCGCTTAAATGGATAAAGATAGGCGAAATGCCAGAAGAAGCTGCTTATGGGGTGTCTGTTACCTATAAAGATACAATATATTTTGTAGGAGGTTGCAACCTTAATGGTAGCTTAACTTGGGTTTATTCGCTAACACTTGAAGGCGAAGAGCTTGTTCCCCGCATAAAAAATGTCCTTTATTGCCTTGCACAATGGATAATATGGCGGGTACAGTGGTAAATGGTCAGCTGATTGTGGCTGGTGGTTTACAAGATAACTCTCCAAATAGTTCGGTTTATGCACTCAACTTAGACACGCCAACAAATGGTTGGATTCTACTTGGAGGAATACCTAAAAACACCTCGTGTGCAACCTGTTTGTGCATCTATCAACAACCGATTGACGGTGTTTGGTGGTTTCTTTGGTGGAGACAAGAGGCAAAATCCGATGGTATTTACCGATGGTTTATCTTTTAATAGAGAAAAAAAGAGAATGGAAAGACTTGGGTTTTATTGGCGAAAAACGAAGCAGAATCTATCACAACAACAGGTGCTGCAATGGTTAATATATCGCCTAACGAGGTGGTATTGGCTGGCGGTGTAAACAAAGACCTTTTCTTTGATGCCATTAGTGGTGCTTATAAAATGGTGAAGAAAGAAGACTATTTATTGCAACCTGTTGATTGGTATCGTTTTAATACAACGTTAATGCACTATTCAGGTGAAACAAATAAATGGACAAAAAAACCAATTTATCGTCGCCTCATTTAGCACGAGCTGGTGCTGCAATGGTAGTACATGGCAACCACATTTATTATATAGGTGGGGAACTAAAAACCGGGTATTCGTTCTGCACAAATAAGCCGAATAACCTTTTAAAGCTATTCTTCTCTACTAAAAAAAGCAATATCATAACAACACATTTGGTAAATGATATAACGCAAACTAAAGCTCAACTATCCTCAGTGGGGCTTAGTTTCTTTTTGAAGAGTTTACTAAATAAACCCAAGATATGGGTTTATAAAATTTCAAACTTAAAGACTTAATGAAAATAAAGATTTTTAAATTGGCGAAAAGAATAACACATTATGATGTGTGTTTTCATAAATATATAATTTATGTGAACAAAAATAAAGTGGCAACAAATGTTATCACTCTTACCATAAAAGAAAGATACAAATGTTACCAAAGTGTTATTTATAAGCTATTTAATATATGAATTAAAAGCCATGGCATGCTAATTGTTTCACTCTTATAACACTTTAAGAGCATAAGATGTGCCACCTTTTATTAGATATACTGATAATAATTTTATTTATTAAGAAGGTAAAATTATAGGATATATCTAAAAAGAAGAGGCACAACTCTTAGGTTTTATAAACTTATTTTTAATATAAACACTTAAAAAAACAAACAAAAAGAAAGATGACACCAAAGAAACTATGGTTAGCATTGGCAACGGTCATAATTGGTTCGTTTACCGTTTTGGGCTTTTATGGCGTTGAGATATTTTCGTGAAATGCCACCCTTTCCCAACAAAGTAATTACAGAAAAAGGGTAAAACTCTATTTGAAGGACAAGACATAAAAGATGGACAAAATGTGTGGCAATCGATAGGTGGACAAACAGTGGGTAGTGTTTGGGGACATGGTGCTTATGTTGCTCCCGACTGGACTGCTGATTATTTACATCGTGAATCTGAGCTAATGCTTAATGCTTTAGCAAAGAAAGATGGCAAAGAATATTCTAAACTATCTGAAGCAGATAAGGCTAAATATAGAGTTTTATTACAAGAAGAGTTGCGTAAGAATACTTATAATCCTAATACTGGTATTATAACTTACTCTGAGATGCGCGCACAAGTGGCTCGTGAACTAAGCAATTATTATGCAAAAGTTTTCTTAAATGCTCCTGAAATGGCAAAATTACGTGCTGCTTATGCTATGCGTGATAAATCAATTGAAGCTGTTGATGGACTAACAGCAAAGCAAAGATTCGATAAAATGGACGCCTTCTTTGCTTGGTCGAGCTGGGTTTGCGTAACGAATAGACCAGGAAGTAACGTGAGCTACACAAACAACTGGCCTCACGACCCTGTGATTGGTAACACTGCCCCTACTTCATTACATCTTTGGAGTGGCTTTAGTGTATTGCTATTGCTTTTCTGTGTAGGCATATTAGTGTATTACTATACACAACACAAAGAAGACCATGTGTCAAAAGTTCCTGAAACTGACCCAATGAGAGAACTCAAACCAACAGCCTCGATGCGTGCTGTTTTGAAATATATTTGGGTAGTGGGAGCACTAATATTAGTGCAAATGCTTTCTGGAGTGATAACTGCTCACTATGGAGTAGAAGGAGATGCGTTCTTTGGATTACCCATTCAAGACATCTTCCCCTATGCCGTTTCACGTAGTTGGCATGTTCAATTAGCTATTCTTTGGATTGCAACATCTTGGTTAGCAACAGGTCTTTACATTGCACCAGCAGTTTCTGGCGTTGAACCAAAGTATCAAGCATTTGGCGTAAAATGTGCTATTTGGCGCATTAGTGTTTGTTGTTGCAGGTTCACTTGCAGGTCAATGGTTCGGTGTTATGCAGAAACTTGGTTTGGTAGAGAACTTCTGGTTAGGACATCAAGGATATGAATATGTAGAGTTAGGACGTCTTTGGCAAATTCTTCTTCTTACAGGTTTAGTTCTTTGGTTATTCCTTATGATTCGCGCTTTAATACCTGCTTTGAAACGAAAAGATGAAAATAGACACTTATTAACTCTTTTTGTTATCGCTCACTTGCTATTGCTTTCTTCTATGCAGCAGGTTTAATGTATGGTAGACAAACACATATGGCTATTGCAGAGTATTGGCGTTGGTGGGTTGTTCACCTTTGGGTAGAAGGCTTTTTTGAAGTTTTCGCAACAGTTGTAGCATCATTCTTATTCTGCAGATTAGGCTTATTGAAGGTAAAGAGTGCCACTATTTCTGTACTTTTCTCAACAATTGTATTCCTTGCAGGTGGTATTTTAGGTACATTCCACCATCTTTATTTCAGTGCAACACCTACCGCTGTGTTGGCATTGGGTGCAACATTCAGTGCATTAGAAATAGTTCCTTTAGTACTTATTGGTATCGAAGCATATCATAATTATCAACTAAGCAAGTCTACTCCATGGATTAAGGCTTACAAATGGCCTATATATTGCTTCATTGCCATGTGTTTCTGGAACTTCTTAGGTGCAGGTATTTTTGGTTTTTCTATAAATCCTCCTATTGCACTTTACTTCCTACAAGGTTTAAATACTACAGCTGTACACGGACACGCTGCGTTATTTGGGGTTTATGGTATCCTTGGTATTGGTTTAATGTTATTCCTTTTACGTGGCTTATATCCAGATTATGAATGGAATAACAAACTCATTGGTACTTCATTTTGGTGTATTAACATAGGTTTATTGTTAATGACTGTCGTAAGTATCTTGCCTATTGGAATTTTTACAAGCACACGAAAGTATCACAAATGCTTATTGGTCGGCACGTTCAGCAGAGTTTATGCAACAAGATATAATGCAAACTCTGCGCTGGTTACGAGTTCCCGGCGACTTATTCCTTGCTATTGGTGAGGTGTTATTAGTGGTATTTATAATAGGATTACAATTCGGTTGGTCTCGTAAAGGTCGTCGTTAAATTCCTTAAAAGCATTTCTTTTTATCTTGTTATCATACGAGATAAGAGAAATGCTCATTATTAGTGTCATTTCTATGATTAAAAAGAGTGAGCAAGTATCTATCATATACTTGCTCACTTTACATATATTCTCTTCGAAACAGAATATTTCAAAACACATAAATCAATAGTTTTCTTATCTCAATATAAAAATAGAATAAGATAAGAAAATATTGTTATACCAAGTCTGAAGACTTTTAAAAATAAGCTGTTACCACCACACATTAACTTGGTGAATGAATGTGACAGGACGCTTAGCTTGTGCAACTGCAACATCACGAGCTGCTTTTATAACACTCATTCGTTCTTGATGTTCACGAGCTAATTCTGTTTTGAGAGCTGTCCAACGTCGCTGGTCAAGTGCCTTTATACGCCCTTCTATCTGTTTTACCAGCTGACGTGCGTTCGCTGAAGAAGAAGTTCCTACAGGCATTTCGCTTAATATTTCAGCCACTCTTGCTGCTCCTTCTTCGTCTGGAGATGCTGCCCATGCTGCTTGAGCTTGTTGAAGTAGAGTTGCAGCACACTCGTTTGCATACATCTTATAAACACGTTCTACAGCAGGAAGAACCTTTGAAGAATAATTAGGAAGTTCGTCAGGGATTTCCATCAATACGGCTAAGGCATCAGCGTATTGTTTAGCTTTAATATTTGTTTCTGCTTTAGCCAATGCTGTTTGCAAATGACGTTCATAATATGCAATCACTTTAGATTGTGATTTCTGAAGAAAACCTTGAAAAGCTGGTGTGTTAAGATTAACACTTGCAAAAGAACGTGATACCGCATTTATTTTATTTTGTCCACGTGTCTGCACACCTTGAACTACATAAGTATCGAATACGATTCCAGTGGTAATACCTACGAGTGCGAAGGTATAGTTTAGTTCCATTGACACTGTACTCTGAATTCCTGCTCCTGTTTGTTCGTTAATAACAGAAATAGAAGGAACTAATGCAATACTCGCTTGTTCTGAGGTTGTAGCAAGGCCTGCAGACGAAAGTGCAGCAAGCATTTTATCTCGCAATTGCGTTTCTGCTTTCTCCGACACCTTATAATCACACTTTACATGCGCTGGTCGAATAGCAAACTGTTGTGCAGATGCTTCTGGCAAGCAAATCATAAATGCCACCACTATCAATAAGACAAGGCGAAAAAAGAGAGATGTTTTATTGCTCATAATAGTTTATTTTATGGTAAGTACTGCTGAACCTAATGACCCTGTCACTCCTGATGCGGTAATATCAGCACGTGGTTCACCGACATTTACTCCAAGTTTTCTTAGATATTTAGCCAATTCACGATAGAAATTACGTGCATCAACAGCACCTCCTTGTTCATTAAAAAGTGGCATCATCGCTTGCGAAACAGTCATACGTTTCTCATTTTGGTCGTCAATAGAGAATGCTTGTTGTACACAATGTGCTATTAACCAATCTTCCACATGTTGAGCTATAGTTTTATTAGCGATTTCTTTTTCTAAAGAAAGTCCTTCAGCCACTTGCACTGTAAGACGGCTTTCGCGTCCTGAGGTTAAATAGCTTTCAAAGGTGGATTGCAATTGACTATTAAATTTATCCAAATAGTTTATTACTGCTTCCTGTAGTAGAGTGGCAGTAGCAACACCAATGGCTGGTTGCCCAGTTCCACTTGACGATGCAATACACTTATTGCTATAAGCATCAAAAGCCTCGAGAGTAAACGTAACTGTTTTACGTGGTCCTTGCTGTTCTACGTTGTAACTAAGTCCTATCTTTATATCAATAGGAATAACGTGATTTGTGTTTGTCTTTAATTGTTTAAGCTCTTCTGCTAAAGAAGTAACAGGGAAACCACGATCTCTCATCAACTCATTAAACTTTGAGATTGCGGCACTAAGGTCTTTATCAAGAAATGCTTTTTCATAATTAGCTACCCAACTTGTTGCTCCCATATCGTCTGTTTCGGTAAGTAAATTCATCGATTTGAGCAATACATCTGATGGAACTACTACCACTGAGGCTTTTTGCCTTTGCTTGTGCATGTGCTGTAGGAGCAACCCCTCAAACAAAGAACCAAAAGGTTCAATGCCAATACAATTATATGTTTATTCATTGTTTTATTTTATTTATTATTAAAAGATATCTGCACCAAGTGGTTTAATTACACCTGCTTGTTCTAAATACTTACGTAGAGCATCTTTCTGAACAGACACCGCAACGCCTATTTTGTATTTATTACCCACTCTAAGTCGGTCGGCACCATCAACACTACCATCATTAGAGATATTTACAAAAACGTAGATATTCTCCATTCTTAAAAAAACTTATCAAAGAAAGATTGATGTTCTGATAGCTCTTGTGGCTTAACTATAGCAGGTTGATTTCCACAACCATTTCCACCAACAATTCCTTTAAAGAGAATTCCGTGCACAGCATCGTGCTTTGCCTGACGAACTGCTTTGTCATAATTACTACCATAAGAATATATCTTAACAAGATTAGAACCCTCTGAACCTACACCAAGACACTTCATTTCATAACCAAAATTGTTTTTTGTTGCACATGAACTAAAAGAAAGCAGAAGAGCAACAAACCCTAAAATTAAAAATGTTTTTTTCATTACACCTTAAAATAAATATTCTTTGTAGCACTGTTTTATTATCAAACAATGCTACAAAGAGAGATGATTATTAAATTTATACTATTACAATTAGAAACTTATACGAGCTCCAAACGATACAGACAATGGATTGATTTTCCACCAATCTTGAACTAAATCTTTATCCTTACCAAAAAGTAAGACCATAGTCGGCACCTACAAAGAAACCGAGTGCTGGAACCACTTGTACACCTAAGCGTACACCTGCTGTAGCGGTATAAGCTGCAGGGGTTTTCTCTATCAAACGAATGTTATTATTTTCATCGCGAACTGAAAGATTATCGCCAGAAATAACGAGATAATAACCATTTATGCTTGCATGAGTTGCAAAATTAAGACAACGAGCAAAGTTAAATTCTTTACGCAAACCTACCCCCCATTGCAACATTGTTGCTGGTATTTTCTTGCCATTCTCGTCTGCATAATCAAATTTTACAGGACCATATTTTTTTCAAAATCAATTCCTTTTTGCTCCTATCGGAAGACCTACACGAACATAAGTAAATGTTCCGGGAACGCCAATCCATTTAGAAATACGTTGTTCTATTTCTGCTCCTACGAAGTTAGTACTCAACACTGGAATTACAGAAGTTCCTATATCTTTCTTAGAAACCAAAGTCATACCCTTATCACAGCTACCACCTGCCACTTGATAAAATGTGGTATAATCTTCGCTATGACCATCGGCATTCTTACTATTATCAGCAATTTGCTTAGTAACACGGTATGTTGCACGACGCTTATCCTTCATTGTTCCATCTGCTTGCTGAACCATTTCCATTACATAAAAGCGGTCATCAACTTTCAATCCTTCTTTTGTTCCAATTTTAGCTTGCAATGGATGAACTTCAAGAACTGGGCTCTGCACTTGGAAATCTGCGTTTACCTGCGACATACGGGTAAGCAATTCATCGTAAGCTGAAGCTTTATATCGTCATCTACTGTTACTTTTTGTCTCTGCAACAAAAGTTAGTGGAAAAGTCCATCTTATCTATTCCATCAACAGAATTGAAACCTTTTTCATAGAAATTTGTGCGCACTTCATCGCCAAAATTAAGTTTATATAAAACAGACTTCAAATGTGTAACCACTTTTTCTCCTTTTGTTTCTGAACTTAAATAAATCACTTGAACATAAGAACGGTCTATCATTCGTTCTCCAAGTTCAAACAAACGACCCTCTTTTCCACGCTTGCTGGCTTCTGCAGCAAGTACATCTGCATCGGTTGCACCATATGCTCCACGTTCTAAAAAGCACATCAAGAGAATAACTTTTTATTTGTTTCATCAAAACGTGGAAACCAGCAATGCATAATTTGTTGACCCTACATTTTGCTCCTTAAACAAAGATTCTGCATAACTTTTTAAGCTGTTCTACACCCTCTTTTTCATTCACTCCACTCAAGTCAAGTGTTTTTATTGGAAGCTTAACTACATTAAAATTGAACTGTCCTGTACTCATTTCTTGTAATTCAGACAGCACCTCTCTTGCTTTACTACTTCCGTCTGTAACATAAGCAACCGTAAGTGTAGGACGAATATAACCACGTGCTAAGGTAGTTTCTACTACTGTTGTATTCTTAACATCCTCTTGTGCAAACACAGAGGTTGAAACACTTCCCACTGCAAGAAGAGCAGCTAAAGAATAAACTTTTTGATTTTAACTTCATAGTTTTAAACATTTAAATAAAATTTATATTATCATTATTAGTAATTGTCAAATTCTCTTATGCGCTACAAAAACTAATAAATACATTTAAATTACCCCCGAATAGTTAAGCATAGTTAATGCGACGCTTTTTTTAGTTACAAAACACAAATTATTATCTTATTTATAAGCACATCAGGGAAATAACTTTTTATTTACTTCATCACAGCAATACACATTTTTAAAAGGTGTTCATTACACTCTTTATCTTGTCATTCACTCAAATTGAATATCCTTGCACGATGCTTAAGTCGATTAAAAATAAAACTGCTCCGCACTAAGTAATTGTAACTCAAACAGTATCTCTTTTTGCCTTATCATTTCTATTTGTAACACATAACATTGTAACCTCAGAACGAATATAACCACGCGTTAAGCTTGTTTCTATCACTGTTGTGTTCTTAACATCTTCTGGTGTAAAAACAACGGTTGAAATATTCCTTACCATAACAAGAGTAGCTAAAGCATAAACTTTAGGGGTTAACTTCATACTTTTAAACATTTTAATTAGGTTGATATCATCATTATTAGTATTATGTATTTCTTTTTTTCGATGCAAAAAGTAAATACCTGCTATGCCACTATGAGACATAGTAAATAATAAATTACTAAAAAGATATGATTTACAACCTAAATTTTATAGACTGACAAAAGCAAACGACTACAATAAAAAAACCACTATCAAGTTTAGATAAAAAGATATATATTTAATCTTTATAATCTATAAGAAGTAATATCAACATAAAAACTCAACTATTTTCAAAGTCGCTAATCGTTAAAAAGAATGGTATATATTTTATAAAAAAACGGCTTTTGTTACTTGTTTTTTTCCGAAAAATATTTACAGACTTTTTTTCATATACCTTAATGATGTTTAGAGTGCTAAAAGCGCATAAAAAAATGCTTTTATACACCGCAAAACATGTGATTTTATACAAACAATTCACATCAAAAACTACCATGAAAAAGAAATACATACAACCAAGCTGTGGCGTGTTTCCATTAAAAAGAATCTGTGTCTTTTTATTAAATTCTAAGGAAAAATACCATTATCACTAAGGAAGAACATTCCATTTCACGCCAACTCGACAATTTTTCCTAACAGCAATAACACCAACACCAACGACTTTTTTTATTCCATCAAGGTAAGACTGTTAAAAACGAAAAGGCGCAAACATATAGCCATTCGCCTGTTTATAACCTCTCATCAGCTTTGCTTTTCTTCGTAAAAAAAGTAGACTTTGCCAAGAAAAAGCTATTATGCATATGGCTAAGAAACAAGTCGTTTTTTTCAGAACAAACAGAATAAAAAGGAGAGTTAGCACACATGCGTTTTATTTCGCAGTTGCGCAACCGTTGGTCGTTATGAGCGTGTGCGTTGCAAAAGTAAAAATAATATTTTCAGACTTTTAAGTATCATGGTTGTATCATAAAAACCGAATATTTTTATGCAGTGTTGCATAAAACAACGCGTTATTTTTACGGCGCATTTTGACAAACAAAAAACATCATTTACAAATACAACCATTATGAAATAACACGGAAATAGAAAAGCCTTTTATTTCAAAGAAAATAAACCCCAAATGCGCAATAACTTAGAGTTTAGCACGCAATATATAAGGTTTTAGCACCCAAACTCTTATCTATTACCCCCCAATAGCTTATATATTGCAGCGTAAAACCTAAGCTTTTAGCGCATAAAAAAGCACGCAACTGCCATTTCTTTCTGTAATCGTTTTAGAAAATGCAAAACCTATATGTTTTGCATCTGTTGCTCCCATTTTCACTCTTTTTCGCCCTGCTTTTCATCTTAAAACTATGTAAACTCTTAGCTATTTTCTCTAAAAACACTCTTTTTATCACACAAAAATTCTCCCCCAATATTCCTATTTTTTTATGCAAAAAAATCGTCCATTTATTCCCTTTTTATGTATAAGAAGAAAAACTACAAACCGTTAACAATAAGAGGTAAAACGATAAAATAAGACGACAAAGAATTATTCCGTCATAACTTAAATAGGTCGATAAACCATTTACTTTTTAGGGACACAAAGAGGTAAAAATCTTTGTTAGGGATATGAACAATTTATTACTTTTTGTAAGTAAATAGAAAAGAAATTTTTCATATAAAGAAGTATTAAGCTGTGAGAAAACATGGTTAACTCTATTTATACCAACTGTTCTATACAAATGTAAAGATGCCTATATACGACTAATTTAATTGAGATACGCAATAGGAGATATAAGAGAATTATAATAATAAGAACCTAAATGTTGTTCAAATTAGTCAGAACTGCTCCTCTTTACTGCTGGTTCTATAAAAATAAATAAAAACAATATACACAAAGAAAAAGCTATCAATAAATAGCTTGAAAAGATAGGAAAGAACAGCAATAAAAACAAGGAAAAAGTATTGCATTTTTGTAGAATACAGCCCAAAAATTTTCATCTTTCAACAAAAGAAATAAAATGAATAAAAAGAATGAAGAATAATCGCATTTTCGTAGATTATCTTTTTAAAACCAATAGAAGATAATATTTATTTCTTCTTATTTATGATGCTGGTCGGTATTATAATGAATGTGAGCCATCGCAATTTATTTGGTTATGTGGAATTGTTTGCAGATGTGTATATTGTTTGTTGTTTATTTAGTCTTTGTAACCGTGTATTACGTAAAAGCCTACGATTGATTTTGAGTTGCATAGTTTATATCATTGCCACAATAGATGCGTGTTGTAAAGCACTTTTTGGCACCCCTATCTCTCCTTCGATGGTACTTTTAGCACAAGAAACAACGGGCAGAGAGGCAAGAGAATTTTTTTCTCAATATTTGAATCATAATTTATTACTTTCTACAGCAAGCATTATAGTGTTACTTGCGTTCTTACATGCTTTTCTATCTATTAGAAAAATAAAAATCACAACTCATTATTTTAAGCAACCCATCTTAGCATTTCCTTTGTTTTTGAGTCTTGTTTCAGGTACATTTTTTAGCGTTTATGATAAAATTCAATTATATTCGAGTAAAGATTTGTCTGCTCTTGAAATATCAGTAGGCAATGGTTTTGCACATATTTATCACCCCTTAGAACGCATTGTTTATGGGCTTTACACCAATCACTTAATAGCAAAACAAGTAGATGGAGTGATTATAGCTAATAAAGCAATAAAAAAATAGAAAGTTGTAAATTCACTTCACCCAATATAATACTCATCATTGGTGAGAGTGCTAACCGACATCATTCGCAACTATATGGTTACAATTTGCCTACTACACCTCGCCAATTAGCCTTGATGAAAGGAGAAGATTCGTTAACAGTCTTTACCGATGTGATTGCACCGTGGAACTTAACAAGTAGAGTTTTTAAGCAAATATTCTCATTAAAATCAGTCGATGATAAAAAAATAAATGGAGCGAATTACCACTATTTCCAGCAGTATTTAAGAAAGCAGGTTATAGAGTTACGTTCTTATCAAACCAGTTTCCATACGGTGTAAGCTATACACCTGACTGGACAAACAACCTCTCTGGTGGCTTTTTCTTAAATCACCCACAGCTAAATCAACAAATGTTTGACAACAGAAATTCTGAAATTCATGCTTACGACGACGAATTATTAAACGATTATCATAAAATGTCAGTGGGAAATGAAAAATAAGCCTCAATTGGTTATTTTTTTCATCTATTAGGTCAACATTTTCAATATTCTTTACGCTATAAACCCTCTATGGCTAAGTTTGGAGTAAAGAATTATCCACGTAAAGATTTAAATAATGAGGAGAAACAAACCATTGCTCATTATGATAATGCTACCCTTTACAATGATTTTGTGTTAAACAAAAATCGTAGAACAATTTAGACATAAAGCAGTTTATTATTATTTATTTATCTGACCACGGTGAGGAATGTTATGGTAAAGGGGTGAATATGGCAGGTAGACTAACAGAAAGTACGCAAATAGACGTAAAGAAATATCATGAAGAATTTGAAATTCCGTTTTGGATATGGTGCTCTTCTCTTTATAAAACTAAGCATCAGTCTTTAGTCAAAAGCTATGTTTCAAGCAAGAAACAATAGATTTATGACAGATGATTTACCACATTTATTATTCTATCTTGCAGGTATTCAAACCCCAACATACCAACCTGAACGTTCTATCTTATCACCACAATACAACAAAAAAACGTTGCCGAAAGGTATTAAACTACATTGATTACGATGTTGCGATACAATGAAATAACGTGTTAATAAGAAAAATGAATATGATGTCAGGGCAAATAATGAGAAGAAAGCTTGCAATTGAGCCATTTATATCGATGCTACTTTCATTGCTACTCGCAGATATAAAACAGGTTCTAAAGCAGCTTATTATACCATTCTAGGGGTTTTAGAAGATGGAAGTAGAGAGGTGCTAAGCTTTGTAAATCACCCTACTGAAAGGGCGAGATACTGGAAAGAAGAGCTTGAGGCATTGAAAGAAAGAGGAGTAACTCAAATAAAGTTAGTGGTATCATATGCACTTCAAGGAATAGAGAACGCTGTCTGTGCGTTTTTTTCTCAAAGCTTCACATCAGTTTTTGCGTTGCTTACATTAAAACGACAAATACTTAATTGTGCCTCTCATAAAGAAAAAAATCACAAATAGCAGAAGAACTAGATGAAGTATTTACTTTGGAAAACAAAGAGATGAATTCTTTGTTGGGATATGAACAATTTATTACTTTTTGTAGCTAGATGGGAAAAGAAATATCCTGCATTAAAAAAAGTATAAAGCAGAAAGAAACATAGCTTACTTTACTTATATGGATTTTTCCTATACAGATGGGGATATTATCATCATTTTCACAATAGAGTTAATGATTGGATAAAGAAAAACAAAATGAAAAAAAGAAAATCAGTTTCATTCTAATGATTACTACATTAGTTGGGTGCTCATATGATTACAACATAAATAAGTTAGAGCAAGAGAAGTCTAAAGTATGATAAACTACCTCTTAAACTACAAAAAAATTTATGTATTCTATTCCTGAATGTAATTCTTCTCAGAAGGATATATTGGTTGTGGATTCTATAGATGTTAATCGCTATCATATAGAGGAGATTAAAAACAATTGTAGGACCATGGATAGCTTTTCTTCATACTATCAGATGATAAGAAAGAATATATATATCGAATCGATAGACAATTAGCTACTCCTTATATTATATATGCAGATAAATTATATATACCTGATAGATATAATATCTTTTGTGAAGAAGATTTTAGAAATGCTATATATACGGTATATCAACTAAAAAATAACTAAGAAACTGTTACAACAACAATTTCTATTTCTATTATTAGTCTTTCTTTATATTTGTTTAATATGCATTTGTTTCTTTCATTAGCTATTTATCCTCTAATCGTCTTTTTATATAAGTAAGGAATATTTCCCTTAACTATCTTTAAATAAAACTTTTATGCTTTAGAAGTTGTCATTCTTGCGTGATACAAGGTTCTCCCCATAAGTCATCCATTGGCTCTATCTTCTGGTGTATATAAATAGATTCAAAAGAGCTTATAAAAGACATGTATCTACAATAAATTTATAGATACATGTTTTTATATTTAAAACTTTTTAATCCTTATCTGTTAAGATTAAAGATTATACCTTCACTTAGTTCTTTTATATATCTATTGTCACCTAGTCTAGTGTTCTCAGCCTCTGTACAAATAAATTTTTACATAATTTCTTTGAGAATAAAATATCAATGTTCCCCCTACAAATATAATCTTATTTCTTCTCACCCAAGAATAACCTATAGGACATTCTGCAGTGTCATTAATATAATTATATTTTATATTCTTAGCTTGGAAATTATTGGTCAAATCTGTTCCCTTTCCTAATTTTTGAAATAATTCCTGAGCAAGTGCATAAACTACATCCCCCAATGACTGATTTGCAGTAATACGAAATCTCTCTCTCTTGGCTTCTTCTGCCCTATTCAACTGTTCCTGCTGGAAGCGTCTATTGCTTTCATTAAGTTTACTTTGTGTTAGGAAGCCAGATGTAGTCATACAAGAAGAAATTGTAGTCATCACAAAAAAATAGAAATAATTGATAAATAAATCTTTCGCATAGCTTTTATACATTTAATATTTATAATAGTGATTTTTTTAAGACACATAAGATACAAAGAAAAACAAGCAACACTCAAAAAGAATAGAACCTATAATCCTTATACATTTGTATTTTTACGGCAACAAATGTAACATTTTTTAAAAAATAGACACATTTATTAACTTAATATAAATATTTGGCAAAAATATTTTACATTTAACGACTTTAATATAATAAAAACAAGCCTCAGAATACTAATATACGATATATAAAACTCAAATAAATAAATAAATGAACAAAAAGAAACAACATCTTCATCATTCTTCAGAGAAAGAAAAATCAATAATAGACCAAGATAAAAATAACGTGTGGTTTCTATAATTTGTCTATAAATAAGCTCTGATATTTCACCTGGTAAGACTTTTGATGCAAAGAAGATTGAACAACTTTGCACGTTCTTCACTTTCACTACAAATCAAACTTAAAAAGAACAGGATAGAAATTACCACTGCGACTACGTGGAATACGAAGAAAAAAACTCAAAACCATGACTGTATCAACGCGAGAACGAAAGCCATTACATTGTTCATGGCCATTCTCACAGACAAATAAATCACATGAACAATGGTAACCTCTACATTTAGTTCCTACCTAAGTGATTCTTTTTAAAAAGAAATGTACAGAAATCTCTTCTTATCTCTTTTTGAAAGTACCTAACCTATTTGAGTAACATTCTATCTTCTCTTTTAAAAATAACTCTTTTTACACCTATCTTTATATCCTCTCAACATCTTCTCTTTCGATACAAAAAAAAAGAGAGTCTAATTGATTACTCAACTAAACTCTCTAATAAAAAAAGGCAGCTACCTACTCTCCCGCATTGCATTGCAGTACCATCGGCGCAAGTGGGCTTAACTTCTCTGTTCGGAATGGGAAGAGGTGGAACACCACCGCTATAACCGCCTGATAAATCATTTATACTTAATACATAAGTATTGATATATCGCACAAGAAAACTATAAATAAATCAAATATCAACTGATGAAAAAATGATATGTCTGAAAGCTTTGGGCAATTAGTAGTGCTCGGCTTTGACATCACTGTCTTTACACCTACACCCTATCAACGTCGTCGTCTACAACGACCCTCAAAGGAGTTCTAATCTTGCGGATGGCTTCTGCACTTAGATGCTTTCAGCGCTTATCCAAACCAGACTCGGATACCCAGCGGTGCTCCCTGGCGGAACAACTGGTAAACCGGAGGTCTGTCCATCACGGTCCTCTCGTACTAGTGACGGCTCCACGCAAAACTCCAACGCCCGCGATAGATAGAGACCGAACTGTCTCACGACGTTCTGAACCCAGCTCGCGTGCCACTTTAATGGGCGAACAGCCCAACCCTTGGGACCTTCTCCAGCCCCAGGATGTGACGAGCCGACATCGAGGTGCCAAACCACCCCGTCGATATGAGCTCTTGGGGGATCAGCCTGTTATCCCCGGAGTACCTTTTTATCCTTTGAGCGACGGAGTTTCCACACATCCGCCGGATCACTATGCCCTAGTTTCCTACCTGGTCGGCATGTCTGCCTCACAGTCAAGCACCCTTATGCCATTGCACTCTAATAGGTCGGTTACCAATCGACCTGAGGGTACCTTTGGAGCCTCCGTTACGCTTTTTGGAGGCGACCACCCCAGTCAAACTACCCACCAAACAATGTCCTCGTAAATCACGAGTTAGACCTCAGACAGCCAAAGGGCCGTATTTCAAGGATGGCTCCACAAACGCTAGCGCGCCCGCTTCAAAGCCTCCGGCCTATCCTACACATCGGATGACCAAGGTCAATGCTAAGCTGTAGTAAAGGTTCACGGGGTCTTTTCGTCCCATCGCGGGTAATCGGCATCTTCACCGATACTACAATTTCACTGAGATCATGGTTGAGACAGTGTCCAGATCATTACACCATTCGTGCAGGTCGGAACTTACCCGACAAGGAATTTCGCTACCTTAGGACCGTTATAGTTACGGCCGCCGTTTACTGGGGCTTCAATTCAAACCGTCTTCCGAAGAATAAGCTCTCCTCTTAACCTTCCAGCACCGGGCAGGTGTCAGACTGTATACATCATCTTTCGAGTTAGCACAGCCCTGTGTTTTTGTTAAACAGTTGCCTGGACCGATTCTCTGCGCCTCATAAAAATATGAGGACCCCTTTATCCCGAAGTTACGGGGTCAATTTGCCTAGTTCCTTAACCATGAATCTCTCAACGCCTTAGTATATTCTACCCGACTACGTGTGTCCGTTTACGGTACGGGTGCTTTAACAATATGTTTAGAGCATTTTCTTGGAAACAGGATTACCCACACTATTAAAATACTACGAGTAGTATTCTATACTATCAAGGTCGGATCTGAACGTGGATTTGCCTGCGTTCATCAACTCCCTACACTCTTTAACGAGGACTTCCGTCGCCTCGCGGTGGTGTCACTTCTTCGTCTGCCCATCACTCATTAAAGCAGTAACGGAATATTAACCGTTTCTACCATCGCCATCGCCATTCGGCTGAGACTTAGGACCCGACTAACCCCGGGGTGATTGACATTGCCCGGGAAACCTTGGTCTTACGGCGGGAGGGAATCTTACCCTCCTTATCGTTACTTATACCTACATTTGCTTTTCCATAAGCTCCAGCTAGAGTCGTCCTCTAACATTCTACGCTGATGGAATGCTCCCCCTACCGATACTTTTTTTAAATTCTATCCCGCGCCTTCGGTATCTGACTTATACCCGATTATTATCCATGCCCGGACCCTCGACCAGTGAGCTGTTACGCACTCTTTGAATGAATGGCTGCTTCCAAGCCAACATCCTGGCTGTCATGGGGACCAGACTTCGTTAGACTAACTTAGTCAGAATTTGGGGACCTTAAACGACGGTCTGGATTCTTCTCCTCTCGGGGACGGACCTTAGCACCCGCCCCTTACTGCACAACTTCATAACTTAAGCATTCGGAGTTCGTCAGGTCTCGATAGGCGGTGAGCCCTCTTGACCTATCGGTCGCTCCCACCTCTTAAGAAAAAAACATTGTACGCGGCACCTAAATGCCTTTCGGGGAGTACGAGCTATCTCCAAGTTTGATTGGCCTTTCACTCCTACACTCACCTCATCCAGAAGCTTTTTCAACGCTTATTGGTTCGGACCTCCATTCCGTGTTACCGGAACTTCATCCTGGACAAGTGTAGATCACTTGGTTTCGCGTCTACCACCACCAACTTAATACGCCCTGTTAAGGCTCGCTTTCACTGCGGTTGCTCCACTCAAGAGGATTAACCTTGCTGGTGACGGTAACTCGTAGGTTCATTATGCAAAAGGCACGCCGTCACATTATAAAATGCTCCGACCGCTTGTAGGCGCATGGGTTCAGGATCTCATTTCACTCTTCTTATCGAAGTTCTTTTCACCTTTCCCTCACGGTACTGGTACGCTATCGGTCTCATGGGAGTATTTAGCCTTACCGGATGGGCCCGGCAGATTCATACAGGATTACTCGTGTCCCGCACTACTCAGGAGTACACTATGTCTCTCATGCTTCGAATAAGGGACTATCACCCGCTATGGTTATTCTTTCCAAAATATTCTTCTCACAATCAAAGTACAACAACGTGATCCTACAACCCCTTCAATGCAAATACAATGAAGGTTTGGGCTAATCCCCGTTCGCTCGCCACTACTAGGGGAATCATTAGTTTATTTTTCTTTTCCTACAGGTACTAAGATGTTTCAGTTCCTGCGTTTGCCCTCACTTAATCTTTTAAGTGATAAACACATAAAGTGTTTGGGTTGTCCCATTCGGAAATCCGCGGGTCAAAGGGTATTTGCACCTTACCGCAGCTTATCGCAGCTTATCACGTCCTTCATCGCCTCCATGAGCCAAGGCATCCGCCATGCGCCCTTAATTACTTTCTAAACTTTTACTATAATATAAATCAATAAAAATTAATCTATATTAAGCTCATACTTTCAGCTGTTGATTATTGTTTTGATTAAATCTACAGTTTTGCTTTGTGTCAATATGTCAAAGAACGATGTATTAAATATACAAGTGGAGAATAACGGATTCGAACCGTTGACCCCCTGCGTGCAAAGCAGGTGCTCTAGCCAGCTGAGCTAATCCCCCATTTAAATAAGGTAGTCCCAGGCAGACTTGAACTGCCGACCTCCACATTATCAGTGTGGCGCTCTAACCAACTGAGCTATAGGACTTCAATTCCGGCATTCAAGCTGCAAGAGTCTTAAACTCCGCATCATCAATTCCCTTTAACTAAACTAGACAAGTAAGGTAGCACAAGATTAAGTATAAAAGAACTCAATAATTCTTTACATTCAACATCTCGTCTCCAGAAAGGAGGTGTTCCAGCCGCACCTTCCGGTACGGCTACCTTGTTACGACTTAGCCCCAATCACCGGTTTCACCCTAGGCCGACCCTCGCGGTCACGGACTTTAGGCGCCCCCGGCTTTCATGGCTTGACGGGCGGTGTGTACAAGGCCCGGGAACGTATTCACCGCGCCATGGCTGATGCGCGATTACTAGCGAATCCAGCTTCGTGGGGTCGGGTTGCAGACCCCAGTCCGAACTGAGAAGCACTTTGAAGATTAGATTACATTTACATGCAACCAACACTCTGTATGCCCCATTGTAACACGTGTGTAGCCCCGGACGTAAGGGCCGTGCTGATTTGACGTCATCCCCACCTTCCTCACACCTTACGGTGGCAGTATCCTCAGAGTGCCCGGCATTACCCGATGGCAACTAAGAAAAGGGGTTGCGCTCGTTATGGCACTTAAGCCGACACCTCACGGCACGAGCTGACGACAACCATGCAGCACCTCCACAGGAGTCCCGAAGGACCTCATCATCTCTGAATCGTTCTCCTGCAGTTCAAGCCCGGGTAAGGTTCCTCGCGTATCATCGAATTAAACCACATGTTCCTCCGCTTGTGCGGGCCCCCGTCAATTCCTTTGAGTTTCACCGTTGCCGGCGTACTCCCCAGGTGGGATGCTTAACGCTTTCGCTAAGCCACTGACTATAAAAGCCAACAGCGAGCATCCATCGTTTACTGTGCGGACTACCAGGGTATCTAATCCTGTTCGATACCCGCACCTTCGAGCATCAGCGTCAGTTGCGATACGGTAAGCTGCCTTCGCAATCGGAGTTCTTCGTGATATCTAAGCATTTCACCGCTACACCACGAATTCCGCCTACCTACTACGCACTCAAGTCTGACAGTTCGCGCTGCACGGTAGAGGTTGAGCCTCTAAATTTCACAGCACGCTTATCAAACGGCCTACGCTCCCTTTAAACCCAATAAATCCGGATAACGCCTGGACCTTCCGTATTACCGCGGCTGCTGGCACGGAATTAGCCGGTCCTTATTCATGTGATACATGCAAATAACTACACGTAGTTAACTTTATTCTCACATAAAAAGCAGTTTACAACCCATAGGGCCGTCATCCTGCACGCTACTTGGCTGGTTCAGACTTACGTCCATTGACCAATATTCCTCACTGCTGCCTCCCGTAGGAGTTTGGACCGTGTCTCAGTTCCAATGTGGGGGACCTTCCTCTCAGAACCCCTACTGATCGATGCCTTGGTGAGCCGTTACCTCACCAACTAACTAATCAGACGCATCCCTATCTTATACCGATAAATCTTTATTATAACAGTCATGCAACTATTATAAACCATTAGGTATTAGGCCGTCTTTCAACGGGTTATCCCTAAGTATAAGCCAAGTTGGATACGCGTTACTCACCCGTGCGCCGGTCGTCATCATCGGTTGCAAGCAACCAACATGCTACCCCTCGACTTGCATGTGTTAAGCCTGTAGCTAGCGTTCATCCTGAGCCAGGATCAAACTCTACATTGTAAAGTATCTTCTATGTTAGTCTTAACTAACTTAATTATCTGTTCAGAACGAATGCCGAATATATTGTAAAAGAATTAAAACGGTTCGTTTTATTACCCCTTGTTATCTAATGAATAAATAACAAGACTCTTGTACTAACTTGTCTGTTTATGTAAATCTTTTCAAAGAACTCTATTCTATGTTGCTTATAAGTTTATAACTCAAAAAGCGAATGCAAAAAGTAAAAGCTTTTTACAATAACACACAACTATTAAAAACCAAAAAGATAAGCTTTTTTTATACCGTTTTATGCATACAAACGAAATAAATCAAGAGTAATAAACTTTTCACCTTTATAATTATATATATAAGAGAAGAAAAAACCCATTGAAAAGAATTGAGTACGTAGTAAGAAGTTCCGATAAAGGATACTACATACTAAATTCTAACAATGGGTTTAATTGATGTTATATGATGAATAACAATTTGTACTTAGCGCACCACTGAAAAAGTGATGACGCTTTTTATTGTTATTCAATCTTTAAAGGGTAAGATAATTTGCACAAATGCTTTTACCACCAAACTTCACCTGCGTCGTAATCACCTTCATCTTCAAAGCCATCTGTTGAGAATGTTGCGTCGCCTGAAGCCACAACACTTGTACAAATGATGTTTATTGATTCAACGTCCATATCCGCTACTTCAACACGTGGTTTTAAGTAGGTTTTTCTTTTTATCTATCATATCTTAAAACTATTCTTATTTTATATACACTTAGACTTCTTAATAGTTAATAAAAGGTCTCACATGTGCTTCAGAGGTTAATCTTGCTCCGCCAAAGAACGCATGTTGAGAATTTGTAGTTAAAGAGATTGCAGTTTCTCCACCTGCATTCCATTGGTTTGCTGTCCAGTACCAATCGTCTAAAGGAGCACCACCTGCTTGTTTAAAGACAATTTCTTGGTATTTATAGCCCAAACCTTGAGTTGTGACTTTACTCCATGGATTGCGTTGTTGGCTACTTGCTGTATAACCAGCCTCTGGAGTCTCTATACCAAACACTTTAAGTGCTAAAGCCCACTCGCCAACACCTGGTACATACCAAGATTTACCAGCAACAATTGGGGTAAAATCTGCAGCTGCTTTAAACGCAGGAAAGTCTGTAGAAGTAGCTCTTACAATGCCACCTATCGTACTATTACCGCTCCATGTTTCTTTTAAATCCACCGCGTTGTGCATTAACTCCATTATATTCTGTTATACCATCACGCAAACCTTCTTCGCTTTGAGTCCATAGGTTTGTTGCTTTTTGAGGATTTGAAGTTGCCCATTTTTTAATACCTTCAACATCTTTAAGCGCAATAGCAATTCTCTTTTGTGCATCTACCACGAATGCAACAGGTGTTTTGTTCTCTCTTTTACCCGCTGCAAGAGTTCTAACCACACCATCGTCAAATAGATAATCTCCTGTTTTATACATTGTAAAAAACAAGGGTATAGCTTTTTCCTGCTTTAAGTGTTACGTCAGAATTAAGCTTATTTTCTATTGTCATATTAGCAACCTCCTGTCCAAAAATAGTCACATTTGGGCGGTTATCAAACGTGAAAGATATTTTATTTAACTTGGTTCCTTCTAAGAAAAAGTTTCCAGTATAGTCGGGAGTAGCTATATAATAGTATGGTATTGCACCATTTTCTCCTTCTGTACCTTGTCCTGACTCGTCAAGCTTACCATACCAAAGGATACTATCCCTTGTCACAGGAATATTTGTTGCTACTCCTGTTGCAGGATTTATATAACGTTCATTGGGTATTGCACCTTGTTTAAACGATGAATAACCAAAAAATCGCCACGAAAAAGACCCGTTTATATATGTTTTAAGTTTCGTACGAACTCTGGCAAACATTGGTTTTAACACAAACTCAAGCTTATGTTTTTTTACATCTGGTATAGTTACATCTTCTATAAGAGCATAAGCATCTCTCGAACCTACCGCTATTCTTGTATAAAGATTTCCTTTGTCTGAAACCTTCATATAGTCATCACTAAACACATAGAACTTATATGTACCCGGTTGAAGATGTTTCAACGCAGTTTGACCTGCAGAAAGGTTAAAGTTTCTTCCTTCATTTCTACCTTTCCATTCTGCCACTTTCTGTCCGTCTTTATAGGCTAATATTGTGTAATCTTGAGTTGGTACATTTTGGCTTCCTACACGAGTTTTTAGGTGCATTTTCTTCTACCACTTCGGTCAACACCTCTAAGCCATTACCAATATTAGCAGTAGAAGTAGCGATTACACGTCCTGATTGAGCATTAGAAATGCCACGTGTACCCACTTCAGTGTCGGTTCCATAGTCTTCAGCCGACAAGTCAAACGAAATAAGAACACCCTCAGGTCCTGCCTTTTTCTTGTTGCTCATTAGCCACTAAATCTGTTTGATTACTACAACTTGTATTAACAATAGACGTCATACCGATACATGCTATCATCAATACATAAAAGATTTTTTTCTTCATATATTTAGATTTTATTTTATAATAATGTTATTTCATATAAAAAAATATCATGTCACTTTCCTAAATTCTATAAGTTGCGCACCCTATACGTGTTAACAAAAACACATTCTTTAACAATTTGCAAAGATACGTCTATTTTTCTTATATATGAACCACTTACCTGCTAATATTTCATAAATTATTCATTTCTTGCAGTTTATTTTTGCTCTACAAGCTGTTTTACCTACACTTTTGTGAGCATTTTGTTACATTTAAAAATTTCTATTTTTAGAAAAAAAGCTAAGGTTTTACAGCCATTTTAAGCAGAAAAAAAGAAGATATTGAGCGAAAAAAACACCCCTACACCCCCTAAAAGCATAGGTTTTGCCTTTCTAAAACGCAAATAACGAAATGCCATAAATGGTGTTTTACGATGCAAAAGCTAAGAGTTTTGCACACAAAACATAAGCTATTAGCCCCTAAAACACAAGAGTTTTGCACACAAACCCTTATGTTTTTACACCCTAAACCCTAAGCTTTTTACACCTTTTTACCTAAAAAAACCCCCTTTTAACACCCCATCTACAACAAAACAGCTCCATAATTCTGTTATTTAGAACCACAGGAAACAAAAAAAGCGAAAAGAGAGCAGAAATAAGAGAAATTTCGCCTTATTTATATATAAAGAGAACAACATTTATATATAAAGAAAACAACAGTAAAAAAACTTATGTTTTTACATTTTTTTACACATGCCACCATTATTTATAACAAGAAAAAAAGCCTTTTGGCACAAATTTAGTTGTATATTTGCAAAAACACATTTGTTTTTTAGCATAAAAACTCAATAAAAATAAAAACAACATGAACAAAGACGAATTAAACAAAATGATTGACGAGAGAGAAGGAAACCTTGCTCTTGCGTTTCCTGCTTTGATGCGAAAAGTGTATCTTTGGATGGCACTTGCCCTTGCCATAACAGGCTTTACAAGCTATGAGGTGTCGACTTCTGTCAACTTAATGCTATTTATTTTTGAACAAGAATGGCATTTTTATGGACTTATTATAGCCGAGATAGCCTTGGTGTGGTATCTCTCTGCGCGCATCACTCGCCTGTCTTTATCGACAGCCACCCTACTTTTTGCGCTCTATGCCGTGCTAAATGGTGTCACTTTGTCTGCCCTCTTTTTAGTCTTCACCGAAGAGTCTATCGCCCAAGTGTTCTTTATTACAGCAGGAACCTTTGGTGTGATGTCGCTCATAGGCTACACCACTAAAACCGATTTAACATCTCTTGGAAAGCTACTTTTAATGGTTCTTATTGGCTTGGTTATAGACTCGGTGGTTAATTGGTTTATGAATAGCACCATGCTTAGCACCGTTATTTCTTACATTGGTGTGGTGTTGTTTGTGGGACTCACTGCCTACGACACCCAAGCTATTAAACGATTGTTGGCTCAAGCAGATGATATGGACGAAGAAGCACAAAAAAATTTCGTTGTTAGGTGCTTTAACTTTATACTTAGATTTTATAAACTTGTTTATTTATTTTGCTTTGCATTTTAGGCAAAAAGAAATAAGAAGAAAAGAGCGAGAGAGATGTTTTTTCACTGAAACATCTCTCTTTTTTTGCCTTTTTATAGAGCCTTTCTACTTAAAAATGGTTATCTTTGCTTTGCTACTAATTGTTATGTAGCCCACTCGTGGCACGTTTAACCCTTAAAAACCATTCTATGTTCTTATCGTTTATCATTAAAAGAAGAAAGAAAAAAAGGCTTTCAAACTATTGAAGAATACCAAGCAGAACAAGATTTTAAACGAATAAAACAAGATAAATCTTTAAGTGCTTGGAACAGCATGAGCCAAACAAAGAAGGTTTTAGTGATGCTTTATTGGCTTGTTATTATCGCTATTTTTGTGAGCTTAGCGGTTTTATGCACAAAATAAAAACAAGACTTAAAAAAATAAGTCACTTGCTTTTTAAGCGGTGATACAAAGGGTTTTTGGTTCTTACATCTATTTCACAAACAAGGTGTAAAGCAGTTGTTACCCTTTAACACGCAACAAAAATAAGGTTTTTAACGCAAACACCCCCAAACACAAATATCGCTTGATGAACCATAAAAACCTTGCCAAAAACAAATAAAAAAGATGCAAATTTGCTAACAAATTTGCATCTTTTTATGTTCTTAAAATGGTTAAATAAGCCCTTAGCGTTTAGCAACCACTGCCATCTAAATTGCAAGTAGCCCCTTCGGCTTTATGCTTTCCTAAGCCAGCCTCTTCGGGATTAAGCGTAACAGTGCCGTCTTCGAGCAAGAAACAAGGCACACCTACCCCTCTATTTCTTACCTTGTCAAAAACAGGGCTACTGTCTCTTAGTCGCAAAAAAACTCTTTTAACTTAGCAATATTTTCGCCTATTTCAATCATTTCATATCTGCTATCGTTCTTCACTTGTTCGTGAACAGCCACACAATCAGGGGCACGATTTCATTCCATATACTTTAATCATATTCTTAAAAATCTTTATGTTTTAACACCCTAACAATATCCAAATATCGTGCCAAAAAATGATATAAACACTTTATTCTTTAATGTTAGGCAATAAACCTTGCAAATCGTAGATAATTTCTTGCGGTGTTCTTCCCTCTTTTTATCACAAGAAAAAAATGGTGTCAGCTCCTGCAATTGTACCTAAAATGTCTGGTATATCGGTGTTGTCTATGTTGTAAGCAATACTTGCAGCATAGCCCGGTTTGGTTTTTTTATAACCGCCATATTTCCAGAAAAAAATGAATAGATATAAAAACCCGAAGACATGAGCATGTCTGTAGGAGAAACAGGTTTACGCACTCGTTTATACATGGTTTCGTTGGGCAAAACCAGCACCTTTTTACCCGATTGAGTTGTGGCTCGAGATATTCTTAACTGCTTAAAAATCTCTACTAAGTGTGCCTTGTGTTATATCAAATCCTTCTGCTTTTTAACGCTTTTTAGCACCTCTGTTTGCGTGCTAAGTTCACGACTTGATATGAGCATTCTTAATGCATCAATTCTGTTTTTTTCTTCTCTATCATGCCGTTTCTTCTATTTAGTGATTATTGCAAAAATAGCAAAAAAAGCTTTAACACAAAAGCAATAAAGCATGAAAACGCATATTTTTGTTGTTTCGCTTTCTACCTTTTTGCCCTACATTTTGCCCCTTTTCAGCTCTTCTTTTATAAATATTGTGTACTTTTTGCATTGTTAAGCACCTTGTGTTTTACAGTAAAAAGAAAAACTAAAACAAACAAAACAATATGTTACAAGAAGGACTTTGCCACAGTGTTAGCACGCTGGTTACAACCGAAAACACAGCCATTGCCATGGGTTCTGGCGATATGCCAGTGCTTGCAACACCTGCTTTAGTGGCTTTAATGGAAAATGCTGCCATGATGTGCGTGCAAGATTTGTTGCCCGATGGGTCGACAACTGTGGGCGGATGGATAGAGGTGAAACACTTAAAAAGCTTCTGCCGTGAATGCCGAAGTGAAAGCTACTGCCACTTTAACTATGATAGACGGCATAAAACTGTCTTTCGACCTTGTGGCTTATCAAGGCGATGTTAAGATAGGAGAAGGCAAACATTTGCGTTTTATAGTTGAGCGAGAAAAGTTTTTAAGTAAACTATAAACAGGGCGTTTTACCCTTTAATGGGTAGAACATAACAAAGCATAAAAACAAAAGAGGCAACACTTGGCGTGTTGCCTCTTTCTGTTTTACCGTGCAAAAAACGTGTTCTACTAAGAAGTTGACTATTTTTTAGCGTCGTTTTCTCTAATTTCTACACGTCTAATCTTTCCGCTAATGGTTTTAGGAAGCTCTTTTACAAACTCAATAATACGCGGATATTTATAGGGTGCTGTTTCGCGTTTAACGTGTTCTTGCAATGTTTTTTTACCAACTCATCGCCAGCTTTATCTTCCCAATCTTTATGCAATACTACTGTAGCCTTTACCACCATTCCTCTTAACTCATCGGGTATACCTGTTATTGCACATTCTATTACAGAAGGATGGGTCATCAATGCACTCTCTACCTCAAAAGGTCCAATTCGGTAACCACTGCTTTTTATCACATCATCGGTTCTACCTACAAACCAAAAATAGCCGTCTTCATCGCGCCAAGCCACATCTCCTGTGTGATAAATGCCATTGTAACACACTTTTCTGGTTAGTTCCTCATCTCTGTAATACTCTTTAAATAAGCCCACAGGAATGGCATTTGTTAAGCGAACCACTATCTCTCCTTTCTCTCCATCTTCGCACGATGAACCGTCGGAACGTATCAAATCTATGTCGTATTGTGCGTTAGGTTTACCCATAGACCCTGGCTTTGGTTCGTGCCAAGGCATGGTTCCAAGCGTCATAGTGGTTTCTGTTTGTCCAAAACCTTCCATCAGTTTAATGCCAGTTAACTCGTAAAAACTTATTATAAACATTGGCATTAAGCGCTTCACCAGCAGTGGTGCAATATTCGAGAGCTGAAAGGTTATAGCGCGAAAGGTCTTCGTGAATCATAAAACGATACACGGTTGGAGGCGCACAGAACGATGTTACTTTGTATTTCTCTATTTGTTGAAGTAGCTTATCGGCGTTAAATTTCTCGTGATGATATACAAATACGGCAGCACCAGCAAACCATTGACCGTATAATTTACCCCCAAACAGCTTTTCCCCACCCCGTATCTGCAACCGTTAGATGAATGCTATTTTCGTGTAGATGATGCCAAAACACACCTGTAGAGATATGCCCTAATGGGTAAAGAAAGTCGTGTGCAACCATCTTAGGCTCACCACTTGTGCCACTGGTGAAATACATTAGCATGGTATCTTCGTTGTTATTATAGCTCATGGGCTTAACAAATGCAGGTGCATGGGCTATTTCTTCGTGCCACGAATGAAAACCTTTTGGCACTTTCGGACCAATAGAAATGAGTGTTTCTACCGTTGGACTCTCGGGCATAGCTTGTTCTATTTGATTTAACACATAATCTTCTCCCACACAAACAATGGCTTTCACGCTCGCTCTATTGTTGCGATACACCAAGTCGTGCTTAGTTAACATGTGTGTAGCAGGTATAGCTATGGCTCCAATCTTATGTAAAGCGAGCATCGAAACCCACCATTCATAATTTCTTTTAAGTATTAACATTACCATATCTCCTCGTGTTATGCCTAACGAAAGGAAAATAGGCTGCTGCCTGATTGCTCAACTCTTTTAAGTCGGCAAACGAGAAAAAGCGTTCTTCTCCCTCTTCACTTGTCCATATAAGAGCCGTTTTTTTGTGGCTGTGTTTCAGCCCAAACGTCCATCACATCGTAAGCAAAAATTAAAGTGAGAAGGTATCTTTAGTTCAAAAATTTTTTTATTGTAATCGTCTTCCGAAACAAAAAGATGTTTGTTTTAAAAAAATCTTTCTAACATTGTTTTTTTACTGTTTTTTTATATTACCATACAAAGAAAGCGCACTGGTTCATTACCTAACGCTCTCATGCAGTGTGGTTGTTGAGCATCAAAGTAGATACTGTCGCCCACATTAAGTATTAACTCTTTGTTTCCTATCACTATTTCCAGTGTTCCTTCTAATACATAATCAAACTCTTGACCTGTATGCGTGTTCTGATGATGACGTAAATCACCCTCAAGTGGGTCGATAGTAACAAGAAATGGGTCTATTTTTCTTCCTCTAAAAGCCGTAGCTAACGACTCATACGTGTAGTTTTTATGGTGTTCTACACTCTTACCCTTTCCTTGTCGTGTTACAAAATAGCTACTCATGTGTGCTTCTTCGCCAAACAATAGGGCATCAACTCCTATATTATAGCGTTTAGCTATCTTGGATAAACGATAAAAAGAAGGGTCTGCTTTGCCCTCTTCTATCTTAAAAATAGTGTTCTAAAGATATGTCACAAAGTTGTGCTATCTCTTCAGGAGAAATATTAAATATCTCTCTTAAACCTTTTAAGCGTTCTCCTATTTGTTTTTAATGTATCTTCCATTATTTTAGTATGTTTGTTCTATTCAAAAAGTAATAAAACTTTTCTTTTTAAGAAATTTATTGTTCTATTTTATACGTTTATTATGAATAAAAGCATAAAACATGCACACCCATAATATCCCTGTGCATATTTTTATCGCTTTATATATTGTTTGATGTGGTAAATAAGAAGATAAACAAAAAGACAATAAAAAGCAAAGAAAGAAGTGCAAACTCATTGTTTTTACAATAAAAAAATGTTTATCTTCGTAACCAGAACAGGAATGCCTTTTTGACAGTTAGATCTATTTTAAAAAAAACAATTTAAGAAGAAAAACAAACATGAAACATTTTTTACTTGCATCTTTGATGTTAGGTTTTGCCTCAATGGGGTATGCTAACACAGTAAACAACACCAACACATTCGTTAAAAAACACACTCGCGTGTTATCAGAAGAGGAACGATTTACCGTTAATAACTTTACTTTTTACAGTACAAAACGCAGAAAATCGTTCCGTATCGCTTACAAAATACACGGGAACAACCGATAAAGAAGTGACTGTTCCTGCTGAAATAAGCTATAATAACGACACTTATAACATTAAAGAAATAGCTTTCGGAGCTTTTAAAGGTGCTTCTACAATAGAAAAAATTACATTGGCAGACGGCATAGAGGTAATAGGTTGGAGTGCATTTACCGAATGTACAAAGCTTAAAAAACATAACACTTCCTTCATCGCTCATACATATTGCCGAGAATGCGTTTAGCGATTGTGCCACTTTAAACGAAATAATAATTCCTGCACATGTATCTTTAGGCTCAAACGTGTTTAATAATTGTTCTTCACTCACTAAAAGTAGTAATAGGCGAAGGCTTAGAAATTCTACCCGAAGGAACATTTAGTAATTGCACATCTCTTAGCTCTGTTGTTTTACCCAATAGTTTAACAGAAATAAGTATGTCTGCGTTTTGCATATGTATTTATAACCATAGAACAACCAAAACTAATCAGAAATATCCGAGTGTAAATCTTTAATTACCAGCATATTCTAAAATTTAACACTTTTCGGTTGCCATTTGTCGCTTCCCAAATTTCCACATATTTTTGAGACGTATTTCTGACGTGGAGAATTTGCGGGGCTTGTTTTTTGTCACACCGTGCAGACAGTTGACAAGGGTTTACAACCGTTTACGACAAGCGACAATAACCGCCCCGATATGCGGAAACAGTCACACTGTGTAGAAAAGCGACAATGGTTGACTTCCGTTCACATCCGTTTACCATTTCAGAGATATAGGATTGAAGAAATGAACCATTAAACGATAAAACGGTATGAAAGCAACCAGAAAATGCAGTTTTTGCGGCAAGTCCTTTGTAACCCGAAGCGGTATGCAAAGATATTGCAGTGAGGCTTGTCAGGGCAGAGCCAAACGAGCCAGAGTGATGCAGAAGAACAACCTCTTCAAAGTCGCCCAACCCTTGATGGAGATACAGCATCAGGAGTATCTCACCTTTTTCCAAAGCAGCCATCCTCATGGGCTGTTCCCCGACAGTACATTTACAAACTTGTAGCCATCGGCAAGCTGAAAGCCTCACGCATCAGCAACCGCATGGCATTCATCCGCAGAGCCGACATCGAGCAGATGTTGGAGGGCAATCCCTATCACCGCATCCTGCCCGGCAACACCTCCACACCAAGGAAATCATCTTCATCTTCCTTACCTGCCAAAAAGAGAAAAAAAGGGAAAAAGGAAAGCGAAGAAGTGTTGGACTTCTATTCGGGCGAGGAGGTGATGTCCCTTTTAAGGTAAAGCAGTCATGGCTTTACACTTCCGCCAAGCGTAACCATATCCCCATCTGCCGTATCGCAGGAAAGAACTATTACAGCAAGAAAGCATATTGACGAGTTTTTCGGTGTGGCAGTTGATATTAGCGAAATTACCGACTGGCTACTGACCGAGGAGGTGGAGGAACTGTTCGGCATGAGAGCCGACCGCACTCCGTGCCTACACCTATCGCCATAAGATACCCACTAAAAGAGAGTACGGGCGTACCTATTACTCCAAATCACATTTGAACGAACTCCGCAGAACTGACCTTGTGAACGATGAACGCTACTATACCGTTGAGCAGGTGCAGCAAATCTATGGTCTTTCGTCAGCCAACATCTGCCATATCGTCAAGGTGAAGCACATCGAAAAAGATAAAGGTGGGTGTGAAAAACCTGCTTTTGCGCTCAGATGTGGAGCGTGTCATGGCTGAAAGGAACAAATAACCGTGAAAAAAATCGGGATTATCGAAAATTATTTCAAAAATGATGTATCGTGGAGGTATTCACGGATATTTCACGTTGTTCCTTTGCCATCGGAAACATGGATACAACTCCAAAATGTATACAACCAATTAAAAACATAATTATTATGAGTAAATGCAAAACAGTTACCTTGCGTAAGCGCAAGATTAAGAACGGGACACAGTATTCACTATGCCTTGACTACTATCCCGGCTACCGTGACAATGTCACCATGAGAGTGATTACACGTGAGCCTTAGGAATTTACATCTTCGCCAAACCTGCAAACCAGCAGGAACGGGACTTCAACGCACGCATGATGAAGAAAGCGGTCATCCTGCGCAACCAGCGCTACGAAGCCATTTTCAATGAAAAAACAACGGCTTTTTGACAAGACCAAGATGAAGGGCGATTTCCTTGCCTATTTCAAAGGACTGGCTGACCGCAAGAATATCAAGTGGCAGCACGTATACAAGCATTTCCAGCGGTTCGTGAACGGCAAATGCACCTTTGAGGAGGTGGATGTGGTTTGTGCCGCAAGTTCATGGAATACCTGCTTGATGCACCCCAATCCATCCACACCAACCAAAAAGCTGCACATCAACTCCGCAGCAGGCTATTGGTCAACTTTTCCGTGCCGTGCTGCACACCGCTTACCGTGACAGGAAGATAAAGGAGAACCCAAACGAGCTTCTAGACCGCATCGAGTGCATTCCCACCATCAGGGAGCATTTGAGCCAAGAGGAACTGATACGGCTTGCCGAAACACCCTGTGAGGAGGAGGTCTTGAAAAAAAGCTTTTCTTTTCGCCTGTCTTACGGGACTGAGAAAAGAGCGACATCAGACAGCTCACGTGGCAGCAGATACAACCATACACCAACGGCAGGATGTTCGTTACCACCCGTATGCAGAAAACCAAAGAAATAGTGCATAACCCCATCAGTGATGAGCCCTATGGACTGCTGGGAGAACGGGGCGAGGGACTTATCTTTGAGGATTTCAAGGACAAGATGCTGCAAGGGACCACTCCAACGGTGGCTCACGGCAGCAGGGATAACCAAGAAAATCACCTTTCACTGTACCCGCCACAGCTTCGGAGCCTGCACGTGGAAATGGGAACGGACATGGCTGTCATCCAAGCCTATCTCGGACATAAGAACATTACCACCACACAAATCTATTCCAAGATAGCAGCGCAGCAGATGTGTCAGGTGGTGGACAAGATAACCTTGAAGCGCAAGGAGGCATAAATGTCTCACATTGACAGGGTATTCAGAGGGGCGGTTATGGCTACAAGGCTATAATCGCCCCTCTATGTTTTTGGCTTGATGCCACCATTTATAAGCCCCTCAGAGTATGAAACAGAGTATGATATGATGACATTTCGTGAAATACATTGAAAAAAAGACCGTTCTAACCGCAAATAACGGGCAGTAATTGGGAAAAAAATAGCATTAACTTTGCACAAAAATAATACAGGAACATTCAATCTCTCAACGAAATATGGAATCATCAATCAAGGACAAATACATCATCTTGGGCTTTGTCGGCTATCGCCATCGTCCTAATATCTTCCATTGCCACGCTGGTAATAGCGGACAGCTTCAACCAAGACAACTTTGTCAGGGTGGATAGTATTCGTATGCTGTAACCTGTTGGGATGGTTGCTCTATCTCTCCTTTCAGACACTTATCTTTTGATACATACGAAATCTACAAAAATCAAGTTCGGCAAGAAAGAAACGATTGCCGAAGCCATAGAGGTGCAGGAAGAACTGTCACAAAATACACTTGAAGAAGCCCACATCTGTGCCTGGACCTACATCAGTCCCTGAGCCTGTACCCGAATCATCCCCGACAAAAGAAGAGACACTTATCCAAACACAACCGATAGAGCTTACTATCGCCCCGGATCTTCACGAAAAGAACCGTGCCAATTACGCAAGCAGAGAGCAACGGGAAAAGGAAGAGCGCATCCGCATGGTCATGGAGTATTGCCATTATTACCTGCCTCGCATTGCCGACCAAGAAACCGTGAACCACATCTGTACTGAGGGTGGACAAATGGATGAATCTTAACACTTATACCCCGAAGCCCATACAAAGACCGTTTACCAAAGACATCAACAACATTCCACTCCGTCACTTCGTATGGAATATCTCTGAGCGTTTCCTGTACAAGAGATACTACAATGGGGATAACCGTGCCAAGTTCATCAAAGCCCTTTTCCCGAAATCGTTTGCTGATACAGACTTATCAACCATCAAGAATTTCAAGGTAGAGCCGTTAAAGACGGAAATTCCCATTGATGAACCCGAAAACGGCAAACTTGATTTCCACTATCCCGAGGATTATGTGCGGAATTAGGGATAATCACGACACCAACGACAACCATCCGGTAACTCATAACCGCCTGTTTTACATCGTTTCCCGAGTAATTTTTACCCGTCATTTATGGCTGGGCTTAATTATTCGGGGAATTATTTTGCAATGACGTGTCGTGGAGATATTCACGGATATATCATTTTCAGTCCTTTGCGCCAAGTCTTACAAAAAGAGACGAGTACGCGAATGGAAAAAATCAATTCTTACCTTCAACGACCTCCCGAGGTTGTCGCTCAGCTTCGAGACGAAGTGATGAGCCTGAAAAGCCTGCTCGCCGAGCAGCGCAGTGTGAACAATGCCAAAAACGGTGGACACCCACGTGCCCATGTCTGTGGACGAGGCAGCAGAGTATTTAGGTATCCCTAAAGGGTACGCTCTACATGAAACTGTCAGAAGGGACAATCCCTGCCACCAAGCCCGGCAAACGCTATTGCCTTTACCGTGACGAACTGGACAAGTGGCTGGAAACCGCCCGAAAGAATCCCATACCGTTGTCAGACGAGGAACTGAACAAGTCCTTATCCTCTTCCCACCGTCGCAAGCCCAACCCACGTAACTGGTGAATGATATGGAAGAGGATAAGAACTATATCAACCTGATACGTGGCGACCTCACAAAAAGCATCCCAAGCGCATAACGGTATGCCCGACAGTGTAGGCATGATGAATATCAAGACGGCAAACCAAACCATTCTTGAAAGCATCGTTGTTGCCTACGCCCCGTGCGCTGTGGGACAGCTTTTTGGTACGAGGGGAACTCTCCTGCTTGTTTGCCGATTCCAACGTGGGCAAGTCCATCCTTGCCGTGCAGATAGCCGACCGCATCGCCCGAGACCGACAATGTGCTGTATCTGGACTTTGAACTGTCCGAAAAGCAGTTCCAGCTCCGCTATACCAACGAGCATGGAGAGCTCTACACCTTTCCCGACAAAAATCTATCGGGTGTCTATTGACTGCAACCAGCTTTTTGGATGCCAACTTTGAGGAAAGCTATCATAGGCGGCATTGAACAGATGGCTGTGCAGACCGACTGCAAGATTTTTCATCATTGACAATCTTACCTACCTGTGTTGCGCCATGGAGAAAGGCGATGCCGCAGGACGGCTGATGATTCAGCTGAACAATCTCAAAAAGAGATATGCGCTCTCTATCCTTGTCCTGGCACATACGCCCAAACGCTCTTTGGATTGTCCCATCACATCCAACGACCTTGCCGGAAAGCAAACGGCTCTACAATTTCTTTGACAGCGTGTTCACCATTGGAAAAAGTGCCCAAGACGGAGGGCTTCGCTATGTGAAGCAGCTTAAAGTGCGCTATGGCACGTTCTCTCATGATGCGGATAATGTAATCGTTTACGAGATTGACAAGGTGGATGCTTTCTTGCAGTTCGTGTTCAGGGGCTATTCCACGGAAAAGGAACACTTGAAAAAATTGGGCGACAATGAATCAAGCCAAAGGGATTGCCAAATTCTGCAACTCTCCCAATCGGGCAAGTCCGTCAGGGAGATAGCCTCACAGGTGAATTGTGGCAAGTCCACCGTAAACCGTATCATCCAGCGCAGCAAAGAGAGTAAAAACGCAGGTGTCCCAAGTGTCCCACTGTCCCAACCCTTAGAGTGTGGGACAATGGGACAGGATGGGACAGCCGACAATCAACCATCAAAAACGGACTAAGCTATGGGCAATTATTCATTACAGAAGTATAAAGGAACGGCAACACGGCATACCTGCCCCAAATGCGGAGACAGGCATTCTTTCGTCTATTACGTGGACGAAAATAATGTGCCGTTGCATCCATCGGTCGGCAGATGTAACCACGAAAGCGGTTGTGGGTATCACTACACTCCGAAAGAGTATTTTCAAGAGCATCCTGAACACAGAACTACCAATGATTTCTCTTTTGACAGGCAAAGAGCAGAGCAGAAGAAAGTGAAGCAGCAAAGTAAGCCGACAGCCATCGGCTATATTCCCCCTCACTATGTGGAGAAGTCGCAAAGCGAGCGTAGCAATTTCTTCCGTTTCCTCTTCACACTCCTTACTTCCTACTATGGCGACAAGGCGAAAGAGGTGTTGAAGCGGTTGTTGGAGGAATACCGTTTGGGGGCTACCCGTGACGGCTCTGTTATCTTTTGGCAGATAGACAGGACGGGCAAGGTACGCACGGGAAAGGTGATGCAGTACAATCCCGAAGACGGACACCGTATCAAGGGAGGACAGACATCGGCAGTGAACTGGATACACAGCATATTGAAAAAGCAGCGTGTGTTGGCAGAGGATTGGCAACTATCCCAATGCCTTTTCGGGGAACACTTGTTGAAAACGCATCCCGACAAGGTGGTGGTCTTGGTGGAATCCGAGAAGAGTGCCGTTATCGGTTCTGCTATCTTCCCCGATTATGTATGGCTGGCTACGGGTGGTAAGAGTCAGATGAGAGAAGAGAAACTCCGTGTACTGTCAGGGCGAACCGTGCTTCTCTTTCCCGATGCCGATGCTTATGCCGAGTGGAAACAGCGAGCCGAGAGCATGTACTTTTGTAAGGTGGTGGTTTCGGACATCATCGAAAGGAATGCCACCCCGAAACAAAAAAAGAGCCCTCATATCGACATAGCCGATTGGATTATCTTTCAGATACGGGAGGGCAAGGTGATGAGTACAGCCAACCACTTGGTCGAGGCTGAGAGAATCCTCCAGCGGATGATAGAGAAGAATCCCGTCCTGCAAAAAAACTGATAGACGATTTAGACCTTGTGCTGGTCGGTGCATCTCCAATCGGCAACGATGATGAAAAACCTCCCTGACGGAGGAGAGCGGAAAGCCGTAGGCTGGAGTTTGCAGACAATGGCTTGCCATTGATATAGCCCACTATAACTACACGCTCCGCTTACGTAGTTGTGGGGCTCTCCCGAGGGATTAGGGTTTTCACCCTAATGACCCACTCAGGGCGTTTCTCCCCTGAGAACCCAGAGCAAAGAGTGACCCTCTTTGCAATCTCCGCTTATGGGTTGCACCCCTAAGAACCCCCATGCGTTTACGGACAGCGGAAAAAGCAAACAATAAAGTACAAACCCAAAAAAACAAGTATCTATGGCAACAAAAATCAAGCATACATATCAAGCCCTGCAATATCGCATCGAGTGAGGCTCACAACAGGAGGACTGCCGAATACATGCGCACATCGGAGAGTCCAGAACCTATGTGGTTCCAGAACTCTCCACCGATAATGAGCAGTGGATAAATCCCGACTTCGGCAGTCCGGATTTGCGGATGCATTATGACAATATCAGACAGATGGTAAAGGAAAAAGACCGGACGTGCCATGCAGGAAAAGGAGCGTGAACGCAAAGGCAAGAACGGTAAAAATAGTCAAGATTGCGGGATGCTCCCCATACGTGAAGGAGTGCTGCTTGTCAGGTCGGACACCACACTGGCAGACGTGCGTAAATTCGGTGAGGAGTGTCAAAGACGCTGGGGAATCACACCGCTGCAAATCTTCCTGCACAAGGATGAAGGGCATTGGCTGAACGGTCAGCCGGAAGCGGAAGACAGGGAAAAGCTTCAAAGTCGGGGACAGATGGTTCAAGCCGAACTATCATGCCCATATCGTTTTTCGACTGGATGAACCACGAAACAGGAAAGAGCCGAAAGCTCAATGACGATGACATGATGCAGATGCAGACCCTTGCATCCGACATCCTGCTGATGGAACGCGGGCAGTCAAAGGCTGTCACTGGTAAGGAGCATCTGGAACGGAACGACTTTATCATTGAGAAGCAGAAAGCTGAACTGCAACGCATGGATGCAGCCAAACGGCACAAAGAAGAACAGATAAATCTTGCCGAGCAGGAACTGAAACAGGTGAAATCAGAAATACGCACTGACAAGTTAAAGAAGACAGCCACCACGGCAGCGACAGCCATAACTAGTGGAGTTGCTTCTCTTTTCGGGAGTGGAAAACTGAAAGAACTGGAACGTGCCAACGAAAAAAACTGCAAGACGAGGTTTCAAAACGGAACACCAATATTGAAAAAAATTGCAGAGCCAAGTACAGCAGATGCAGAAACAGCATGATACGCAAATCCACAATCTCAGAGAAATGCACAGGCAGGAACTTGACATGAAAGAAAAAAAGAACTGTCACGGCTCGCCAGAATCATAGACAAAGGGTTTCAGGTGGTTTCCGATGTTCAGGGAAATGCTGCGCATGGAAAAGTTTTGTGCCATGCTGGGATTCTCTAAAGAAATGACTGAAAGTCTTATAGTCAAAAAAGAAGCCCTGAAATGTAGCGGTAAAATCTATTCCGAGCAACACAGGCGGAACTTTGATATAAAGGATGATATTTTAAGGGTGGAAAATGACCCTGACGATGAAAGCAGGCTGAACCTGACAATAAACAGGAAGCCGATTGCCGACTGGTTCAGGGAGCAATGGCACAGGCTTAGATATGGAGCAAGAGTGCCGCAACAGGAAGAAAGAAAAAGTAGAGGATTCAAATTATAATAGAAGCAATTTGATTAGTAATCTAAAAGCACTCCGATAACGATTAGAGTGCTTTTAGATTGTTTATCATTAATTATCAAAGCAAGTGCAGTTTAAGATTTTACTGAAGTTTGCATTAATAAAGAATATACTACAGCTGATATATGCGCAACATATTGTGACGCTTGTGATTCATTTCCCTTGAAATCCTTAACAAATACCGCTAAGGTATAACTGATATTATTAGGCAGACATATATAGGCAACATCATTGTGAGCTGCAAGAACACCATTTTCATTAACATCACCTGAACCTGTCTTATGCGCTATAACAACCCCTTCTTTATCAAGAAGTGGAGCTGCTATCCTATCTACACCTGTTTTGCATTCTTTTAACGTATTCTTAATGAAACTTTGTTTCTCATCATCGATAAGACCTTCAGTAAACAAACGATTCATCAACATTGCAGCACCAAGAGGAGATGTATAGTTAGAGTAAGCCTTGTTATGGTCAGCCGACATTTCCTCTTCCGTATAAGCTATCTGAAAACTTGAACGAGGAATGAGTGTGGCTATAAAACTATCTGTTTGAGCGACATTAACCATATCCTTAAACATAAGGTTGCTTGCATTGTTGTCACTCTGAGTAAGAGTATAACGCAGCAAATCTCTCACTGTCAATGATATGACTGGCCCTGAATAATCTTTCAGCATAGGACTCCAAGTCTTTGGGTCAAGTTTATCCCTATTTATATTTACTAAGGTATCAAGTGAAATTCCTTTATTGTCAAAGTCATTACAAAGAGCTAATGCCTGATGAACCTTAAACACACTCATCATAGGGATAAACACTCTTATTATTGACCTTAACCGTATCTCTGTTATTAACAATAACCGCCACACCAATTTCGCCAGGACAAGCTGAGACAATTTGAGAAATGCTATCAGTCAAAACATTTGTTAAAGGAGGATTTGCGCTATCTTTTGTCGCTGATTTATGGAACAATGAAAAATACCAAGATGAAAATGCAAACTAAAAGCTATACTCAAAAACTACGATTTGTTTTTCTGTTTTTCCATGTTTATATTATTTATATTTGTTTGACGAGAATATCTTTATTTGCCGACAAAGGTACATAACTTTACGGAAAAAAATATGTTTCTAAAATATATAAATAGACAGCTGTGGGGAAAAATGTGGGGAAAAAAATTAGATAATTAAAAAAAGGCTAAATGACTGAAAATAATCACTTAGCCTTTTAATCCGTACCCAGACCCGTACTTCGTAATTGCTGCGCCCATCATTCAAGACTGTCAAATCGGGTCTTTCCTGTCAAGCCAATGATGCCTATGCGTATGCCAAACACATGGATTACGGATTTCTCGTTCCGTGAACAAACACTTTATCCGCAACTCTGCTATGTGGTGTATTGGCTTAACTCCATTTCTATGGGCAACACTTTTTGTTGCAGATTTCAAGCAGCTTTTATCGAAATACCCATCAGTAAGAACTCGTTTATTAGGCTTTCCTCATAATTGGGAACAAGAGCCTTTGTGGAGATAAAAATAATTGCCCTGTTTCTTAAAAAGCACTGGGGCAAACCAGCTCCGTCTTTAATTGTTTCCAATAAATGGATTGTTTCAAGCCCCTATAGAAAGAGAACAAAAATTCCTGTGTGAAAATTAATCTACGACAAGGAGCAAGCAAGGAGCAATATCAAACAAAAAAATCAATACCTTTTGCAGTACATATGAGATAGACCAAAAACAAAAAGTGGAATATCGGAAACGAATAGCAAGGAAAAGAGAAGAAACGACCCAAGTTGATGTCCTTTTTGAGTTAATAATCAATAAAAGCGTTAAATCTTCACCTTTTAGAATGTGCAATTAAAAATAACAACCATATTTCTGACTTATTATCTATAAAATATTGAGTAATAATCGGTTGTAAATACGCCAATTGTAGTTCGCTTAAAACACTTGAAATTCCTAAGAATGTAGATGCAATAGACGAGTATGCGTTTGAAGAAACTATGTTAGAAAAACATTTATCTACACCAAAATGCACTTCAAATAAGTACACTTCCTGGCGCATGGGCTTCTTCTACAAACGCAACTATTTATGTTCCTCAAGGAATGCAACCACAATTTGAAGAAGCAAAGGAAAGCTGGAAGCGTTTCACTATCAAAGAATGGGACGAAAAGAATACAACTACATCTATCCAACGAACAAACTTATCATTAACAAAAAGACATTAAAAAGAATTTACACTCTACAAGGAACTGTTATACAACAGTTGCAAAAAGGCTTTAATATTCTACTCTTTCAAAACGGAAAGACACAAAAAATTTGGGTAGAATAATCAACAACAAGGCATTGAAAGAGTGAGGAATAAACACGCATAAACACAGATATTATTTCTACGTTTATAGCAGTTTTATTCTTTCACGCTCGCTGTTTATATAAAAAGAACAACCTTATATTGTTGTATAAGGTTGTTCTTTTTCCTTTTCTCTATATAATAATAAAAGGTGAAAAGCTGTGTTCGCTTGACAATAGTGGCAAATATAACACTTCACTTATCCACCTTTTTCCACCATTATCTTCTAACCATTTTCCATGTTTTAGCCCCTTGTTTCACTATAACAACCCCTTTATAAGAAGTGTTATTAGCATCAATACGAAGGCCGTTAACGGTAAACATTTGATAAGGCTTTGTGAAATCGGGAGCCGAAACACGCTCTGTTGTAAGCTCTTCTACACCATTAGCAGAGCGAGTTCCCATTATTTTTTTAAGTCTTTTATCTGCCACGTTGGACAATTATCCATGGTAGACACATAACAGAACATGAGCTTTATTTTTTTACCTGCATACTTCTCGAGCGAAATATCACCAGCCTCAACAAAGTCGTAGTTTGTTCCTGTTCCCCATTTAGCTATGGTTAATTCTTCTTTTTGACCGTCTACCATCACCTCTAATTTAAGACCTGTGTTGTTACCATGATTTAAAGAATGCTTAAATCTCAACATTAAATTAGATGCATTGCGAAGGTCTATCTCTGGAGTAGTTAGCATTCCTTCCATTTCATGCTTTGTATTTTTAAAGTAACCACTCGCTTTAAAGTGATGTCTTTTATTGTCGTAAGTCCATACAAACTTACCTCCTTGAGGCATTTTCACCACTTGTTTCTCAAAATTTTGATTGTTTTGCTCCATTTGTGCATCATAGATAACGCCATCTTCTACGGGAGTTGAAGGGTTATTATCTTCTCCATCTACTGGAGAAGGTGCTGGAGAAGGAGTGAAATTGCTATAACGAGCATCGTCAGAAGCAGTTGTTATAGTTTTTTTGAAGGGTCAAATTCTACGTTTATACTATCACCCCATATGTATTCAGAGAGGAACGGATAATCTATAAAAGGATTTCTATTTTGTTGTATTTGATAAACAGCATCGTTACGTTGTGTTTCGATATTATCCACTTTATCTTGTTTATTCCATGCTCTATACAAAGTGCTTGCCCACTGTTTAAGTGTAGGATAAGCTCCTGTTTGGCAGGTTAAGAGTCCTGTTTTCTGCCATGTTAGGTCTTGATAGCAAACAGCCATATACATATAAGTGCGCGAAAAATCGCCTTTCCAACCATCTCCCGGCTCCCACATCATCACTGTTTGTCCGTCAATCTCTCCTGTTCCCACTTTATCAAAACCAGCTCCACTGTCGTGTTGCACATTCGTTACATGTCCCATTGGGTGGTTACTTTTCTGTCCATTGTCCTTTGATGGACTTGGATAAAGGTGATGTATGTCTACATTAGCTGCGTTTTTTGTTTTTCCCCACCAACTTTTTGGAAATGAATGTTCTATATTCATACCTGCAACCGACTGTTTATCGTGTCCGTTAGCAAAGTAGAATTTAGCCGTACTGTAACGGTTTCTCACTTCATTCTCTCCTATTCTGTCTGTAGAATAGAAAGCGTCCCACGTTCCATAGTTACCTCCTCCATACTTAAGTTGTTTGTGATTTTTTTCAACAATTCGTGGAGTTTGGTTTTTTTAAAAGCTTCTTTCTTTAAACCTTTCAAAGAAGTCGTAATAAGAATTTAACTGCGCACGTGTTACTGCGTGCATGGTGCTTTTTGTTAAAAACAAATGCAAGAAGCATTGCGATAGAAAGTAAACTTTTTCATAATTGGTTTTGTTTTTAATGGTAAGACAAAAAGTGTTTTTTTATAGTGATAAACTTTTTTTGCTTTCAACGCAGATGTTTAGGTGTAATAATAAAAAACACCTCACACATGTTATATATGCAAAGATAAGACTTTTTATTTTGATTTATTTTTGCTTTTTTTAATACTTAATTCATACCAGCGTATTGGCTTATCTCTCAACAACAAGAAATATCTTTATCAAACATTTGCATTATAGGTTTTACATAAAAATGATAACCTGAAAAGTTCAAGTTATCATTTTATATCATAGCCATCAACACTTTATAACAATGTTTCGAGCGTTTGAAGTTTTATTCCGTTACTTCCTTTCACCAATATAGTGTAGTTTTTCAACGGTTCTTGTTGTATTTTTTCTATCACCTCGTTTACATTTTCAAACTTATCGAAGGAATTTTGCGTTTTCATAAACTCACTTCCCACTAACCACACCTTGTCGAACGAGCAAGTAGCTAATAGGTTTGAAAGGTCTTGATGTTCTTTATTGCTCACCTCACCCAACTCTTTCATATCTCCTAAGATAACCATTTTTCGGGTAGCCTCCATACTTTGAAAGTTGTCTACCGCAGCTTTCATGCTCGTAGGGTTAGCATTATAAGCGTCCATAATCACCGTGTTGTGCGCTGTTTTCATTAGTTGCGAACGACTATTGCTTGGTGTATATTCTTGTAAGGCTTCGCAAATAAGATTTGGTTCTACACCTAATTCGCGTCCAACACGCACCGCTGCCATCATGTTGGCTAAGTTGTAAGCCCCTATCAGCTTGGTGTTCACCGTATAAACAAGCTCCTCATTGGCTTTATTTTCTTTCCATTTAAACGATACAAACGGATTGTTTTGCGTCACTTCTCCCACATATTGCGCATCACTCTCCCACGAAATGCCGTAAGAAAGACAAGAACTTCCTGCACAATGGTTGGCATACATCTCGTTAAGGTCTGTTAGCGATGTGTTAACAAACACCTTGTTTGCCCGTTCATGCAAAGCCATAAAGTCGTAAAGTTCTGCCTTTGTTCTTTTAACACCTTCAAAACTACCAAATCCTTGCAAGTGTGCTCTGCCCACATTTGTTATCAGTGCATAGTCTGGCTCTACTATATCGACCAATATTTTAATATCTCCTACATGACTTGCGCCCATCTCTATTACCGCCATATCGTGTTCGTTGGTAAGTCGGAGCAATGTTTTAGGCACACCTATATCGTTATTTAAGTTGCCAAGCGTGTATAACACATTGTATTTCTTTTGCTAAAACAGTGGCCAACAACTCTTTTTGTTGTGGTTTTACCATTTGTTCCTGTAATGCCCACAATGGGTGTATTTAGCTTTTTACGATGATAGTTTGCCAATTGTTGCAACGTGTTTAACACATCATCTACCAACAAAAAACGTTCGTCGTTTGCGGGTTTATATTCTTCTTCGTCGATAACAGCATAAGCACAACCTAAGTCTAACGCCTTTTGCGCAAAGGCATTGCCGTTAAAGTTAGCTCCTTTGAGTGCAAAAAACATACTTCCTTTTGGACAATCTCTTGTGTCTGTAGTAATTGTTTTGCACGCTATAAACAAGTCGTAAAGTTGGGTTAAAGCAATCATAGTTATTTTTTTCTTACCGTTCATTCTCGTTAAATGATTTTCACTTATATAAGAATGAGCCTTCTTTTAGCTACAAAAATTACTAAAAAAATAGGCATATTACAGAGAAAAATAATCCTTTTATTTTTGCCACTATATATCTTTAAAGTATCTTTGTAAAAACATGAACTTATTTGTTTTTAACCAAGCATAAACATGGATAAATGTATTAACATTAGAGGCCAGTTATACAATCTTTCTATCCCTCGTGTGATGGGGATATTAAACATAACACCCGATTCTTTTTACAGCGGAAGTCGTGCTGTTGGCGAAAAAGAGATTATCTGCCGAACACAAACAATGCTACAAGAAGGTGCCGACATAATAGATGTAGGAGCTTTTTCTACACGTCCCGGAGCCGATGAAGTGAGTGAACAAGAAGAAATGCGACGCTTAAGAATAGCGTTAGGGGTTATTAAACGAGAGTTTCCCGATGCTATTTTATCCATAGACACCTATCGTGCTGATGTAGCAAAGATGAGTGTTGAAGAGTTTGGAGCCGACATTATTAACGATGTTTCTGAAGGAGGAATAACAGGAAGAGCCAACGTTTTACTCACAGAAGAAAAGAGAATGTTTAAAACCATAGCACAGTTAAACGTTCCATACATACTGATGAGTGTGAAAGAAAACATTCCTTGCATGCTAAAAGCCTTTGCTCAAGAAGTGAATGAGCTACATGCTTTGGGCGTGAAAGATATTATTTTAGACCCCGGTTTTGGCTTTGGTAAAGACCTCAACCAAAACTATGAAGTGCTTAAAAACATGGATAAGTTGGGCGTTTTACAGCTTCCTGTCTTAGTAGGTGTATCCCGCAAACGCATGATTCAGCAGGCTTTAAACACCGATGCAGCAGGTTCTCTTAACGGAACAAGCGTTATTCACGCCTTAGCCCTTAACCACGGAGGAAACATTTTGCGTGTTCACGATGTGAAAGAGGCAGTAGAAGTGATTAAAATTGTTCATCATTATCAATCAGCCTCATTGCTTTAATCCCTTTTCTGGTTATATATAATAAGGTGAAACCCGATTGTATATAGCCTTAACCCTTTTAATTTATATTGCATTAAACATTTTTTTACTATGCCTTTCGACCTTGGAATAAAAGATATTATCGACATTTTTTTAGTGGCATTGATGCTCTATTATATCTATAGACTTATGAAAGAGAGTCGTTCTCTTAATATTTTTAGCGGTATAATGGTGTTTATTCTCATTTGGCTGTTTGTGAGTAAGATTATAGAGATGCGCCTTTTAGGTTCTATTCTCGACAAACTTGTGAGCGTAGGTGTTGTTGCTCTCATTGTGTTATTTCAAGAAGAGATACGCAAATTTTTATATTCTTTAGGCGCACACCAACGTTTAAGGCTCATCACTCGTTTCTTTTCGGTGAAAAAAATAAAGAGCCAGAAGACAAAGAAACTATTATTCCTTTAGTGTTGGCATGTATGAATATGGCTCGCGGAAAGGTAGGTGCTCTCATTGTATTAGAACGCAGTGCACCCTTAGAAGACATTGCAGATACGGGCGAAAAGATAGATGCTCGCATTAGTCAGAGGCTCATTGAAAACATATTCTTTAAGAATTCACCTCTTCACGACGGAGCTATGCTCATTACACATAAGCGCATTAAGGCGGCAGGTTGTTTGCTTCCAGTGTCGCACAATCAAGATATTCCGAAATCATTGGGGCTCGTCATCGCGCAGCCTTAGGGTATTTCGCAGAGTAGCGACGCTGTTACGATTGTTGTTTCAGAAGAAACAGGAAACATATCTGTTGCTATTAAAGGAGAATTTAAGTTGCGTTTATCTGCCGAAGAGTTAGAGCGTTTATTAGCACAAGAGCTAAACGATTAGTGTAAATGCTATGTTTTGCGATTGAACAAACAAGAACAAACAAGTGGAGTGACAAGCAAGTGAACGCTTAAACAAATGCAATGGTGGCTGTATTCTTTGTAGATAAACCACCAACAACATGTATTTGCAAAACAAACAATAACCCACAAGGGTGAAAGAGCCATTTTTAATGTTGCTTTTTCGCCCTTTTTTAGGCAAAAACATGCAAACAAATGCGTTATTTTTGCCCACTTTTCTTTCCTCTCTTCATGGCTTTACAAATGCAATAGTTTTGAGGGTGCTTTTTTAAAGAATACCCTTTATAGGGTGTTTTTTTAACAGAAAAAAACATGCAAAAAGCTTAGAGTTTAGGGTGTAAAAGATAAGGGTTTAGGGTGCAAACTCTTGTGTTTTACCTGCTAATAGCTTATGTTTTGTGTGCAAAACTCTTAGCTTTTATGCGTTAAAAAGCTTATTTTTTTGCTTTTTGTTAGTTGCGTTTTAGAAATGCAAAACCTATGCTTTTAGAGTTTGTTACTATGTTTTTCGCCTCAACATATCTCTTTTTGTCTTTCAAAAAGCATGTAAAAGCTTAGCTATTTTTTCTAAAACAACATTTTTAGATGTAACAAAATGCTCACAAAAAAACGATGCTTAACGCGCAAACTCACGTTTTGTTTATTCGTGTTAGTATTGGTTTAATGCAAAAGAGATAAGCCCTATAAAGCTTAACAAGCCCTTTTACAAGCCTAAAAACAAAAAAACAACAAAGGGCGGTAAAAGATGTTTTTAATCCTTTACCGCCCTTTGTCATCGCAGTGATGACAAATGTTCAACGATTATTTTCCGTGATGTTCGTCAGAAACAGTGAGTTTTTACGACCTCTTGCACGACGTGCAGCAAGTACACAGCGTCCGTTTTTAGTAGACATTCTTTCTCTAAAGCCGTGTTTATTCACTCTTCTTCTGTTGTGAGGCTGAAATGTTCTTTTCATTTTTATTATCTATTTTATTGTTATTATTATTCTAACTCGGGTTTGCAAAAATTACTTATTTCTTTTTAATTAAACAAGAAATACTTGATTTTTTTAGTGAACTTGTGGTATCTTTTTATATTTTTCTTTGTAACTTTGTAGCACTTATTGCGCATAAACAAACCTTAATGTTATGATAAAAAGCGTTTTGTTTTTACGCTAAAACGGTGAGCATACAAAATAAATAAAAGATAAATAACGATGATTAACTCTCAAGAAATTAAAAATCGGAACTTGTATCCGTATGGACAATGGCATTTGGACTTGTATTGACTTTCAACATGTAAAACCGGGTAAAGGTAACACCTTTGTTCGTACAAAGTTGAAGAATGTAACCACTGGTCGCGTGTTAGAACGCACTTTCCAGATAGGTTTTAAATTGGAAGATGTTCGCATTGAACGCCGTCCTTATCAATACTTATACCAAGACGGACAAGACTTTATTTTCATGAATCAAGAAACTTACGAGCAAGCTCCTATCGCAAGAGAAGCTATTTCGGGTGTGGCTTTCATGAAAGAGAACGACATTGTAGAAGTAGTTACCGATACAACAGATGGTAGTGTGTTGTATGCTGAAATGCCAGTGAAAACTGTTTTACGCATAACACATAGCGAACCAGGCATTAAAGGAGACACTGCAACCAACGCAACAAAGCCTGCTACTGTTGAAACAGGTGTGGAAGTGCGCGTTCCTTTATTTATAAATGAAGGCGATTTGATACAAGTAGACACCCGTGATGGTTCTTACTTGCAACGTATGAAAGAATAGTTTTCACCTATTTATATATATAAGAAGATGCTCTTTGGGCATCTTCTATTCTTTTATAAGGTGTATTTCTTACTTAAAAACTACGCCTAAAAAAACGTTTTATTTTATTGTTTCTTATGCTTTTTTCTTTAGTTATTCCAGTTTATAACAGACCCGAAGAAGTGCGCGAACTGTTAGAGAGCTTATGCACACAAACCCTCGATAACACTTGTTTCGAGGTGATTGTTATTGAAGATGGCTCTACGGTTAAGTGCGAAGAGGTGTGCCGTAGCTTTGAAAAAAAGTTGGCTTTGCGTTATCATTATAAACAAAATAGCGGTCCCGGAATGAGCCGTAATGCAGGAGTAGCTATGGCATTAGGAACATATGCCTTAATTTTAGACAGCGATGTGGTGCTTCCTGAACACTATTTGGCTAACATTAAAGCCGAATTAGACCGTAAACCATGCGACGCTTTTGGAGGTCCTGATTGCTCACACCCTAACTTTACAGCCACACAAAAAGCTATTTCTTACTCTATGACCTCTTTTTTCACCACAGGAGGGATAAGAGGAGGAAAGAAAAAACTGGATAAGTTTTATCCTCGTTCGTTTAATATGGGTATTAAAACAAGCGTTTATAATGCCTTAGGAGGTTTCTCTAATATGCGTTTTGGAGAAGATATTGACTTTTCTATTCGTATCTTTAAAGGCGGATATTCTTGCAGATTGTTTCCCAAGCATGGGTTTGGCACAAGCGAAGAACCGACTTTAAAAAGTTTTTTTAAGCAGGTGTATAACAGCGGAATAGCACGTATTAACTTGTATAAAAAGTATCCAGACTCGTTAAAGATGGTGCATTTATTGCCAACAGTGTTCACCTTGGGGTGCTTAGGCTTGGTTTTGCTGTCGTTGGTATGGCTAAAATGTGTTACCCATGAGCTTGATATTGCTTTTATAGTTTGCTTATTTTTTTATAGACGCATCGTTCCAAAAATAAGAGTGTAAAAAAATAGGTTTCTTAGCTGTAATAGCCTCATTTGTGCAATTGTTTGGCTATGGTTTGGGCTTTATAAAAGCATGGTATAAACGCTGTTTATGCGGTAAAGGGGCATTTAATGCCTACGAAAAAAACTTCTATCAATAAGGTGTTTTTGTGTTTATTTTATCGGCTATAAACACAGAATATCTTCTTTAAAAATGATTTTTTTGTTTTAGTGAGTTAAAACAAAAAAATATTCTTATTTCAGAGTAAAAAAACATCTATCAAAAAAATATTTATAGCATGAGTGTTGTGGGGAGTATTCCTATTCATCATTGGAGCGAAGACGACCGACCACGAGAAAAACTATTGACACAAGGAGCGCAAGCCTTATCGAATGCCGAATTGTTAGCTATTCTTATAGGGTCGGGAACTACCAAAATAAATGCTGTTAGCTTAATGGCTAACGTGTTAAATCAATGCAATAACAACTTAAATGCTTTTGGGAAAGCTCTCTGCAAAAGAGCTGATGGACTTTCATGGCATAGGTATTGCAAAAGCAGTGACTATTCTTGCTGCCTGCGAATTAGGTAAACGAAGGGCAAGAGAACAAGTGTTAGAACGGTGCGACCTTAGCTCTGCACAGAGTATTTACGAATATATGCACACCATTATGAGCGATTTATCGGTAGAAAAAGGTTGGGTGCTTTATTTAAATAGGGCTTTTAAGCTGATAAAAACAATGCAAGTGTCGCAAGGAGGACTAACAGAAACGGCAGTAGATGTGCGCTTAGTGGTGAAAGAAGCTTTTGCTTTGCAATGCAACGGTTGTGGTGTTTTGCCATAATCACCCAAGTAATAACCCGCAACCCAGCATGGCAGACAACCAATTGACAAAGCAATTGAAAGAAGGTTGCGAGTTTCTTCGTCTTTACTTTCTCGACCATCTTGTTATTACCGACGGGAAATACTATTCGTATAGAGAAGAGGGTTTGCTATAGGAAAATACATAAAATATTTGTATCTTTGCACAATTAAACCCATAGCCCATAGCAAATACATGATAAAGGCATGGGGGTGTTTCACTATGGAAACATGTTTTAGCGTATGACACCTATTATAATATGACATTATCGGTTATTATTCCCATCTATAACGTAGAGGCTTATTTAGACCGTTGCTTTGCATCTGTGTCTAAACAAACCTATAATGATTACGAATTATTGTTGATAAACGATGGTTCTACCGATGAGTCTTTGTCGTTATGTATGGCTTATGCCAATACAAACAACAGAGTTCGGGTGATAGATAAGCCTCATTCTACGGTGGGAAGTACGCGTAATTTGGGTTTAACAGAAGCGCAAGGAAAAATATATTTTATTGTTAGATAGCGACGATTATTTTGCTCCTACCATGTTTGAAACCATGGTTTCGTATGCCGAAAAAACTAAATGCAGATGTAGTAGAGTGTAATTATTTGTATGATTATCCACAATTCTTTTTTTGCTTAATCAACCGTCTTATTTAGGCAAAGAAACGCATAAACAACTACCCAAAGAGCAGGTTATGCAGTTTCTTATATCAGGGATATGCAGAATTTTCTATGGAATAGACTCTATAAAAGCTTCGCTCATTAAACGACATATCTCGTTTAAAAAAACATGATATTCTCCGACTTTGAATGGCAACATCGTTGTCTTCAAGATGCAGAAAACTATGTAGTTATCAGCAATCCGCTATATTATTATTGTGTAAGACCTAATAGTAATACGGGCAGTTTGAGCGTTAAAATAATAGATTTGTTTAGAGCTTACGAAACAAGAATGGCTTTTGTGCAAGAACATTATGCACACTTAATGCCTGTGATTGTAAGACATTATTGGAAAACGGTGTACGAAAATGGTTATCACATTATGCGTATTGGTTCAACAGAGATGAAAGAACGTTATGCAGAATATTGGCAATATATGCTTAAAACGTATGCCGATTTACTACAAAAAAACATGTTCCTGCGTTCGGTTTTCAGTTGACTTTAAGGCGCATAGGCTTAGATAAAGTGCTGTTTTTTGCTAAACGTGTGATGGCAAGAATAAAGGGTTCAAAACTTAAAACGATACCCAAGAACACAGCAGAAGCCCAATGTTACGAAATAACTTTTTAAATAAAGCAAGATGAAAAACAAGCCCAGACTATTTATAAGCATGCACTATTTAGAATTAGGTGGTGCCGAAAGTGCTTTAATAGGTCTACTTCAATCGTTAGATAAAGAACGAATAGAGGTAGATTTGTTTCTTCATGATGCTCGTGGAGAGTTGGTTTCGTTTATTCCTTCGTGGGTAAATGTGTTACCACAGATAAAAGAATATAGTTTGATAGAACGTCCGATAAAGCAAGTGTTACAGCAAAAATGCTTCAAACTGTTTATCGCTCGAGTTCTGTCGAAGTTGGCTTTTTAAACGTTATTGCTTGCAAAGAAAGCCAAAAGATGGTAGTGCTGAATTTTCATATGTAGGACATTACACCACAAAAGTGCTTCCGTCGTTGCATCACTTAGGTGAATATAATCTTGCAATATCGTTTCTTACACCTCATAACATTGTTCTTAACAAGGTAAAAGCTCAACAAAAATGGTGTTGGATACACACCGATTACACTCATATAGACGTAAATGAACGCTTAGAACAGCCTATATGGGAGGGTTATAACAAAATTGTGAGCATATCACCCGATGTAACTAAAAACTTTATAAAGGTGTTTCCGAGTACTCAATCGCGTATTATTGAGATTGAAAACATTCTTTCTTCTGCTTTTATTCGTGAACGAGCAAAGAGCGAAGTCTTACCTCTGGAGATGCAAAAGAAAGGAGATGAGGTGATATTACTTACCATTGGACGTTATTCTTACCAAAAGAAATTAGAAGAAATTCCTGCTATTTGCACCTTATTACACAAGCAAAACATAAATGTTCGTTGGTTTATTATAGGTTATGGAGGTAGCGATGAATACATAAAAAACGCTATTGCAAAGCATAAAATGCAAGATTTTGTGGTGTTATTGGGCAAAAAAGAAAACCCTTATCCTTATATTTTAGCCTGCGATTGGTATGTTCAACCCTCTCGATATGAAGGGAAATCAATCGTAGTTCGTGAGGCTCAAATTCTTCAAAAAGCCAGTTATTGTAACAGCATATTCCACCGCTCTCGTCGCAAATAAACCATTTACAAGACGGTGTGATAGTGCCTTTAGAACTACAATCGTGTGCCAACGAAATGGCAAAAGCTTTGAAAAACGACGATTTAAAACAACGTTTAATTGCTTATTTGCAGGCTCACGACTTTGGAAATGAGAGTGAAGTAAACAAAAATTTACGCTGCTATGAATGCGTAAAAAAACACGATATTAAACACAACGAAAAATAACAATCAATTCATGATACCTAAAATAATTCATTATTGTTGGTTTGGTGGTAAGCCCTTACCTGCATCAGCTAAGAAGTGTATCGACTCGTGGAAACGTTTCTTTCCACAATATATTATCAAACAATGGGACGAGTCTAACTTCGATGTTAACAGTATTCCTTACACCAAAGAAGTCGTATGAAAGAGGTAAATATGCCTTTGTGAGCGATTATGCACGCTTTGTTGTTATCGCAAAAGAAGGTGGAATTTATTTCGATACCGATGTAGAAGTGATAAAAAGACATGAGCGATATTATTGAAAAAGGACCGTTCATGGGAGCTGAAAAAAACATTCACTATCAGTCCAGGGTTGGGTATTGCTGCTGAAAAAGACCATCCACTTTATCGTGAAATATTAGATTATTATGCGCAATTGCATTTTGTTGATGAGCAAGGAAACCAACTTCCCGGAACTGTTGGAGCGCATACCACGCGTGTATTGAAGCGTTATGGGTATGTTGTTAACGATAAAGTGGAGTGTGTAGAAGGCATTTTTATGTATCCAAACGAATACTTTAATCCCTTAGACGACGCTACTGGAAAGCTATGTATCACAGATAATACACGCACAATTCATTGGTATAGCAAAACATGGTGCGATAATTATGGACCTGTAAGAGCCTTTATTACCCGACGAATACATCGCTATTTTGGCGTAAACTCTCTTTCGTGGTTAAAAAAAATAATTAGGTTAAAAGACTAAACACACACATCTTACCATAAAAATACTTATATTTGTAGCGTCAATATATAGGGGTTTCTTTCGTTATACACCTATTATTATAATATAGAACACGCAATGCTTCCTGTTTATTATCATCCTGTTTATTTGCTAATTATACTCGTTTTCTGTATAATTATAGCGTCTCAATATCTTGGTTCTAACACTTTTGAGAAACAAGACGAACAAGAAAACATCTTTATTCCTATCATTTTATGTGCTTTTCTCACCTTTTGGCTGGGTTTTTAGAAATATCTATTCTGCTGAATTTGGTGACACAGTGAACTACCGAAGGATATATGAACTCACTCCACCGATAATAAATTGGAACATAACAGACGGTGAAGGATTATGGGAACTGATGCTATCTTGGTTTAAAGCAATGAGGTATCATGTGTCTTATTTCTTTACATTTATAAACTTTCTCTACTTTTTTACCGCTTTATGGGCAGTAAAATTATTCTTTCCTAGAAGCTCTTTATTAGGCCTTATCGTGATTCTTTCGTCGCTCATGTGCTACAGTTTTGGCGTTAATGGTATACGTAATGGACTTGCATGCCACATCATGCTACTATCTATTGCTTATCTTTTGAAAGATAAATATGTGTTAGGAGCGACTTTCTCTTTTGCAGCTTTCTTTTATACATAAAAAGCACTATTATCCCTATTATGTCGCTTCCTATGGCTTTATGGATAATAAAAAAAGCCACAAACAGCCATTTATTTATGGTTAGGTTCTATTGTATTATCGCTTTTAATAGGAAATGCAGCCATAGATTTCTTTGCTTCTTTAAATTTTGATAAGCGTATGGAAGACTACGGAAGAGCAAATGCGGCGCGATTTGGGTTTAGTAGTACGGGGTTTAGATGGGACTTTATCATGTATAGTGCCTTACCTATTTTGTTGTGGTGGTATGTAGCCGTAAAGCGAAACATTCAAGACAACTGGTATAATGCCTTAGGGGTTATTTATTGTTTAAGTAACTCGGTGTGGATATTAGTTATTCGTGCATCGTTTAGTAATCGCTTTGCTTACCTTTCATGGTTTATGTATCCCATCTTTTTAATGTATCCTTTTCTTTATATGCCTGTATGGAACGACCAAGATAAACGCATTGGTTATGTTGTTTTAGGTAATATTGCCTTTACTCTTTTCATGGAATTTATGGTATGGGGACTATTCGATGAAATTTCTTTTAGCCAATTCTTATAAATTTATATTCTACATTTGTATTCTTACATGATAACACTTACTGTTTTTACACCCACTTATAACCGAGCACATACCATTGGTAGAACGTATGAAAGTTTATGCCGTCAAACGTGTAAAGACTTCGAATGGCTCGTTATAGACGATGGTTCTACCGATAACACTCGTACACTTATTGAGCAATTTGCTAAGGAAGCACCGTTTAAAATTACCTATGTGTATAAAGAAAATGGTGGACTTTATACAGGTTACAATAAGGCTTATGAGCTTATAAACACAGAGTTGAATGTGTGTATAGATAGCGACGACTTTATGCCCGACCATGCTGTAGAACTCATTTTACAAACATGGAAAACGAAAGGCAGTAAAGATTATGCGGGAATAATGGGTTTAGACTATTATGCTTTTACAGATAAACCAATAGGAGGGCTATTTCCTAACGACTTAAAAAGCTTGTTCTCTTCTCGATTTGGAAGTAAAGAAACTGCATTATGGAGATACAAAACAAGTGATGAGAACCGACCTTATGCGCGCTGTTGCACCACAGGTGGGCTTTGAAGGTGAAAAGAATTTTAACCCTGTTTATATGCTTTGGCAGGCTACAGACACGCTTCCTTTGATTATCGTGAATGAGAATTTGTGTTTTGTAGAGTATCAAGAACACGATAGTATGTCTAAAAACATCTATCAACAATACATCAATAGCCCAAGAAGTTTTGCTAAAATGCGTTTATTGCTCTTATCGCTTAAAAGAAATAACCTAAGAGGACGTATGCGAGCAGCTATTCATTATGTAGCAGAATGTTTGATAGCAAGAGATAAGCACTGGTTAAAAAACACACAACATAAAGCCCTTGTGTTAGCAATGGCACCTCTTGGACTATGCGTTTATGCACTCATAAAATACAAAACAAGATGAAAATATTACACGTTATAACGTCTTTAAGAACAGGAGGAGCAGAACGTTTGATGGTAGACCTTTTGCCTTTATTGGCGCAAAAAGGGCATCAGGTGCATTTATTGTTGTTCGATGGCACCCGAACACCTTTCTTTGAAATGCTCGAGAGTAAAGGTATTACCATTTATTCGTTAGGTAAAGGCGAGCAAGCTATGCACAATCCGTTGCTTATTTTCAAGCTTCGTAAGCTTTTAAAGGGCTACAATGTGGTGCACACTCACAACACTCCGTGCCAATTGTTGGTAGCTCTTGCCAGCTATAACACACCTATTAAGTTTGTTACCACTGAACATAATACGAATAACCGACGACGTTCGTGGAGTTGGTATCGCCCCATCGACCGCTGGATGTATAGTCGTTATCAGCATATTATTTGTGTGAGTAGAGAGACAGAAAGTCTTCTTTGCCAATCACTCGATAGCGAAATGTTGCATCAACGCATATCTACCATTGAGAACGGAGTGAATATTGAGTCCATACAGCAAGCCGAACCCAATGCAGAACTATTGCAACAGCATGCACAACACAAACGCATTATGATGATATCTGCTTTTCGTCCACAGAAAAACCAAGAGGTTTTTAATTCGTGCCATGCAACAACTTCCCCACTCTTATCATCTTTTTAGTGGGAGAAGGCGAACGGCAAAACGAATGTAAAGCGTTAACAGAGCAGTTGCATCTAAGCGAAAGGGTTCATTTTATGGGTTTACGAATGGATATTCCGTCGCTTCTTAAATCGGCAGATGTATTAGTTTTAAGTAGCCATTACGAAGGATTATCGTTGTCGAGCATAGAAGGTATGGCATCGGGAGCACCTTTTGTAGCAAGCAAAGTGCCTGGATTGACGGAAATAGTAGAAGGTTATGGCGTGTTATTTGCCGAAGAAAAATCACGCTGAATTGGCAGAGGTTATAACAGAAATGTGTTGCAACGAAGAGAGTAGAGCAAAGGTTGTAGAGGGTTGTTTACAACGTGCAAGTCAGTTCGACATTAAAACCATGGCAAATAAATACGAACAAGTGTATAAAGAAATGTGCTTATAAACAAATGATAAGCACATTTTTTTTGTTTTAATAGTTTCAAATAAAAACACTATTTTTTTAGCATCGTTTTCTTTTTTTCTTTATTGTTCTTTGAAAAAAACGCGAGTAGTGTTGTTTGTTTTTTTCAAAGAAAAAGCCCTAAAAACCTATTTTTTTAGATTAAAACGTGCAAAAAGCTTAGAGTTTAGACCATAAGAGATAAGCGTTTAGGGGGCAAACTCTTGTGTTTTAGCACCTAATAGCTTATGTTTTGTGTGCAAAACTCTTAGCTTTTGCGCCTTAAAACACCATTTATTACATTTCATTCTGTTTGTTTTAGAAATGCAAAACCTATATGTTTTAGTTGCATTCTACTAAAAAAGCGTACCCCAAAAAAACATTTTATGCCCCTATAAAGCCTTGTAAAAGTTAAGCTATTTTAGCTAAAACAAGAAATGTAAATGTAACAAAACACTCACAAAAACCGCCCCCTTTTCAGTTGTTTCTCTTACCTTTCTACATAACAAAAAACGTATGTCATCATGCCAACAAAAAGCCATGTGCGTTATAAGTGTTTGTTGTTTTACATTTATAAAGCATAGGTGTAGACCAAAGGTGCCACTTGTTTGCGGTGTATTTTTTATTCAATAACCCCAAAAATAAACACGGGTTGAGACTTTGTGGCTTAGGGTTTGCATTTACAAAAAATAACCTACAAAGAGAGAAAAAGAGTTGATGTTAAAAATAATAAGTAAAAAATAACACTCGTTATGCGCTATTTTTCAGTGTTATGATAGTAGAAATACAACGTTTTTTATTACTTTTGCAAGGATATATCACATTATTATAAAATGGAAAAAGAACTAAGAATAGTGATTAGTGGCGGAGGTACAGGAGGTCATATCTTTCCTGCCATCTCAATAGCTAATGCCATTAAAGCAAAAGAACCTAAGGCAAACATCTTGTTTGTAGGGGCTTTAGGCAGAATGGAGATGCAACGTGTGCCCGATGCAGGCTATGCTATTAAAGGCTTACCTGTGAGTGGTTTCGACCGAAAAACACCTACTTAAAAAAACATTAAAGTGCTGTATAGACTATGGAAAAAGTAGGCGCATGGCTAAGGCTATTCTTAAAGAATTTAAGCCTAATGTAGCAGTGGGTGTGGGTGGATATGCCAGCGGTCCTACGCTCAACCAATGTGCTTCTCTTGGTATTCCTTATGTTTTACAAGAACAAAACTCGTATGCAGGGGTAACAAACAAGCTTTTGGCAAAGAAAGCCGATAAGATTTGTGTGGCTTACGAAGGAATGGAACGTTTCTTCCCTGCAAACAAATTGATGTTAACGGGTAATCCTGTTCGTCAGAATGTTTTTGTCGTCGGACGCCGATAGAGCCACTGTTCTACGCGAAATGGGCTTAGACGAAAATAAAAAAACGGTGCTTTTAGTGGGTGGTAGCTTAGGCGCAAGAACACTAAACGATAGTGTTTTAAACCATTTAAACACTATAGCAAACAGCACTGTGCAGTTTATTTGGCAAACAGGTAAATACTATTACGACACCATAGAGCAAACATTAGCCACAAAAGGCAAACCCAACAACTTGGTTGTTACGCCTTTTATTAACGATATGGGTGCTATGTATAAAGTGGCAGACTTAGTGATTAGTCGTGCAGGAGCAAGCTCTATTAGCGAATTTTGCTTAATAGGAAAGCCTGTTATATTAGTGCCAAGCCCTAATGTGGCAGAAGACCATCAAACAAAAAACGCCATGGCTTTGGTAAACAAACAAGCGGCTTTAATGGTGAAAGATGTCGATGCACCACAAACATTGGTGAAATGTGCATTAGAAACATTAGAAAACAATTCGTTAATGAAACAGTTAAGCACAAACATCTTAACTTTGGGCTTAAATAATTCGGCTAATCGTATTGCCGACGAAGTGATAAAAATAGCAAAACAATCATGGAATTAAACAGTATAAAAGCAGTATATTTTATAGGAGCAGGAGGTATTGGCATGAGTGCACTCGCTCGTTACTTTCTTAAAAAGGGATTGGTTGTGGCTGGATATGATAGAACTCCGAGCGAACTAACAAAGCAATTAGAGAAAGAGGGCGTGTTAATGCACTATACAGAAGATGTTTCTGAAATTCCACATGCTTGTAAAAATGCGCAAAGTACCCTTTGTGATATACACACCAGCGATACCCGATACACATGCAGAGTTGGTATATTTTAAAGAAAAAGGCTTTGAAATACAAAAAAGAGCACAAGTGTTAGGCACGCTTACACGCACACATAAAGGCGTATGTGTGGCTGGAACACACGGTAAAACATCTACTTCTACGATGTGTGCGCATATCCTTCATCAATCATCTATTGGCTGTAACGCTTTTTCTCGGTGGTATTTCTAAAGACTATGGCACAAACTATATCGTGTCTAACGAAAGCGATTATGTGGTGATAGAAGCCGATGAGTTTGACAGAAGCTTTCATTATTTGCGTCCATGGATAACAGCTATCACTTCATCAGACCCCGATCATCTCGATATTTACGGCACTAAAGAAGCTTATTTAGAAAGCTTTAATCATTACACAGAGCTTATTCAAGAAGGTGGTGCCTTAGTGATTAAACGCGGATTGGAAATGAAACAACGCGTTAAAGAGGGTGTTCGTGTGTACGATTACGGAATGAATGAGGGCGATTTTCATGCAGAAAAATATCGTTATAGATAATGGAGAAATTACATCTCGACTTTGTTTCGCCTATCGAAAAACGTGCCCTCATGTGCGTTTAGGTCAACCCGTTCCAATCAATATAGAGAATGGTGTGGCGGCAATGGCTTTGGCTCAACTGTGTGGTTGTTCAGCTAAAGAACTTCAATATGGCATGAGTAGTTATCATGGAGTGGTGCGTAGGTTCGACTTTAAAATAAAGAATGAACGTCATGTGTTGCTCTCTGATTATGCACATCACCCTCAAGAAATATATCAAAGCGTAACAAGTATTCGTCAATTGTATAAAGATAGAAAGATAACAGCTGTGTTTCAGCCTCATCTTTTATTCAAGAACAAAAAGACTTTTATGTAGACTTTGCACGCGCATTAAGTCTGTTAGACGAGGTTATTTTTGTGCGATATTTATCCTGCAAGAGAGCTTCCCTATTGAAGGAGTTACCAGTAGACTTATTTACGATGAGTTAGCTCCCGAGGTAGAAAAGAGTATGATTAACCGAAACGAACTCTTGTCGTTAGCAGAAAAAGAGACTTCGATGTGTTGATAATATTAGGCGCAGGAGACATTGATAACGATGTTCCGAAACTCACTAAAAATAATAAATAGTAAGCCTTAAACAAGAGGTGAAGAACTAAAAAATGGGTGGTAAACTTTAAACATGAAGATTAGTGTAAAAAAGGTAGTAACTGTTTTGCTCGATTTTGCTTTGGCTATTTATTTAATTTTGGCATTCACTGTCTTTAATAAACCCAAAGACACTTTCTTAGTATGTAGCAAAGTGAACATCGAAGTGGAAGATGGAGCCGTGGGAGGATTTATAAATAGTGGCGAAATAAAAAAGAGATTAATAAATAAAGGCTTATATCCCTACGAACAACCACTCACACATATTGATGTAAGAAAGATAGAAGAAACATTAGAACATTCTGCCTTTTGTAAAGAAAGCAGAATGCTATAAAAAACGCAACAAGGCCATGTTTTTTTATATCTGTTACACAACGTTTACCTGTGGTGAGAATAAAGTCTGAAAATGGAGAAGACTATTATATAGACGACCAAAACTGCATAATGCCGAATTCACATTATACATCAGACCTGATAATCGCTACAGGAAAAAAATGTCGAAAAAAACTTTGCTAAAAACTATGTAGCCCCCGTGAGTAAGGTGTTAATGTCTAATCCCTTATGGTTAAACTTAGTAGAGCAAATAAATATATTGCCCGATAAAGGCGTTGAAATAGTTCCACGAATAGGCGACCATATTGTGTTGTTAGGACGTTTACCCTATAGTAATAACAAAGAAAAAAACGAACAGAACTCATCACTAATTTCGTGGAGAAAAAAAGATGGAAAGACTTGAGAAATTCTACAAATATGGCTTAAATCAAGCTGGTTGGAACAAGTATTCATACATCAATTTAGAGTTTGATAATCAAATAATCTGTAAGAAAAAAATAGAAACGATAAGCAATTATAGTTATGGCAAAGGAGTTTATTGTAGCAATAGAATTGGGTTCATCTAATATAATAGGTGTAGCAGGAACAAAAACCTTGATGGTAGTTTGTCGGTTCTTTCGGTTGTGAAAGAAAATTCCACATCTTGTATAAGTCGAGGGGTGGTATATAATATAGATAAAACAGTGCAGTGTCTTACCAATATCATTAAACGTTTAGAACAATCGCTTACCACTAAAATCGCAAAAGTGTATGTCGGAGTAGGTGGTCAAAGCTTATATAGCGTTCAAAACACTATTGTTAAAGACCTATCTTTAGATACTATTGTCGACCAAGACCTTATCAATAGAGTGATGGACGACAATAGAAGTACATTATATCCCAGCCAAGAAATACTCGATGCTGTTACCCAAGAATACAAAGTAGATAGTCAATATCAACTCGATCCCATAGGTATTCAGTGCATAAGACTCGAAGCTAATCTCTTAAACATATTGTGGAGACAATCGTTTTATCGCAAGTTAAACAAGTGTTTCGATAAAGCTGAAATCACAATAGCAGAGATGTATTTAGCTCCTTTGGCACTTGCTGAGAGTGTATTAACAGAAGCTGAAAAGCGTGGAGGTTGTGTTTTGGTAGACCTTGGAGCAGCTACTACCACTGTATCTGTATACTTTAGAGGCATTCTTCGTCATCTTGCAGTTATTCCTTTAGGAGGAAATAACATCACAAAAGACATCGCTTCACTACAAATGGACGAAGATGTTGCAGAAAAACTCAAGTTGAAATACGCATCAGCTTATACCGATACGAAAAGAAATTGATAAGACTTTAAAGTATTCAATTGATGCAGAAAGAAGCATAGAAAGCAATGTTTTTATTGACCTTGTTGAAGCAAGAGTAGAAGAAATTATAAAGAATGTGTGGAATCAAGTCCCTAAAAAGTACACTGGAACCTTGCTTGGTGGCTTTATATTAACAGGAGGTGGTTCTAATATGAAGAACATAGAACGCGCATTTAAAGAATATACAGGCATTGATAAGATACGTGTTGCAGGCTTTGTTACACAGAATGTAAACTCTAATTTGGTAGATATTACGGCTCATAATGGCATGATGAACACCATACTTGGTTTTGTTATCGAAGGGCGATTTGAATTGTGCTGGAAAAGAAATTACCAACAATTTGTTTGAAGACGAACAAGAAAACGACGTAACAGACCTAAATAGTTCTGTGGAAAAAGAAAAGCCCACACTCACCGAAACACAAGGAACAGGAAAAGTGCCTACCAGGCTGAAAAGAGAAAAGCTGAAGAAGAAGCGCGTAAACGATTAGAGGAAGAAGCTAGAAGCAAGCCGGAAGCGGAAGAAGCTGAACGACTTGAACGTGAAAAAGCTCGTGAAAAATAGTTTCATGAACAAAGCAAAAATCGAAGTTAACAAACTTCTTTACAGACATGTTTAAAGAAGAATAAGGCACACAAAAAACAACTTGTAAACACACAGAAATAAGCAATATTATGGCAGACAATAATTCATTACAACATAAAAGAGTAGATTTCGTCGACACAGAAAAAGCCGATAGCATTATCAAAGTTATTGGTGTAGGTGGTGGAGGAGGAAATGCTGTGAACCACATGTATAACGAAGGAATGCATGATGTTACCTTCTTAGTGTGCAATACCGATAAAAAAGCGTTAGAAGACTCGCCTATTCCAACCAAACTTCAATTGGGAGATGAAGGTCTTGGAGCAGGTAATAAGCCCGAAAAAAAGGTAGAGAAGAAGCTAAAAAAAGCGAAGAGTCTATTCGTAGACAACTGTCTGACGGAACAAGAATGGCGTTTATTACTGCTGGAATGGGTGGTGGAACAGGAACAGGAGCCAGCCCTATTGTGGCAGAAATAAGCAAGAATATGGGTATCTTAACTGTGGGAATTGTTACCATTCCTTTCCTTTTTGAAGGCAGAAAAAAGATTATTCAAGCCTTTAAAGGTGTGAAAGAAATCTCTAAAAACGTAGATGCTTTGTTGATAATCAATAACGAACGTTTGCGTAAAATTTATCCTACATTAGATATTTTAGATGCTTTTGCAAAGGCAGACGATACACTTACAGTGGCAGCACGTAGTATTTCGGAGATAATCACCAGTCACGGACGAATAGGACTCGACTTTAATGACGTTAATACGGTGCTAAAAGACGGTGGAGTAGCTATCATTAGTACGGGTTATGGAGAAGGAGAAGGACGTGTAAAGAACGCTATTGAAGATGCTCTTAACTCGCCTTTACTAAACGATAACGACATTTTTAACTCTCAAAAAATTCTCCTTTGCATTAGTTTCAGTAAGGGTAAAGACGGCAAAAACAGCTTGTTAATGGAAGAAATGAACGATATTCATACCTTTATGGAGCGTTTTAGCAGCGAAGTAGAAACCAAATGGGGACTTATGGAAGACCCTTCTTTAGAAGATAAGGTTAAGATTACTATCCTTGCAGCTGGTTTTGGTGTTAACGATGGAGAAGAAGTTGTGGTTCCAGTACGCAGGTCTGAAGAAGAAGAGCTTAACATTAACATCGATGAGATTTATGGTGACGGCAGTGAACCTGTTAAAAAACGCAATAACATCTTCTACTTTGAAGCAGAAGACCCTCGATAATGACGAAATTATTAACGAGATTTCAGACGTACCCACTTATAAAAAGAACATCTACTATCTTAGATAGAATAAAAAGAATATAGTAACACTAAAAAGGTAGAAGAAGAGCCAGAAAGCCCTAATTCTACAAATAGTCTTATTTCTTTTGCCTAATATCGTGCGCTTATTTCTTAGCACTTATTCTATAAACTATAAATAAATACAACCATGGAGCTATTTGAACAAATAAATAACGACATTAAAGAGGCAATGAAAGCACGCGATAAAGTGCGCTTAGAAACCCTCCGTAACATTAAAAAAAGTGTTTTTAGAGTCCAAAAACAGCACCGGGTGCTAACGACACATTGACCGATGCCGATGCACTTAAAATATTGCAGAAGTTGGCTAAACAAGGTAAAGAATCTGCCAACACCTTTTATGCAATCTAATCGTACCGACTTAGCCGAACACGAGTTAGAACAGGTGTCTGTAATAGAAAGTTACCTGCCTCAACCCCTTACCGAACAAGAAATTGAAAGCATTGTTACCGCTATTATTGCAGAAACAGGCGCACAAGGAATGAAGGATATGGGTAGAGTTATGGGCTTAGCCTCTAAAACAAATGGCAGGAAAAAGCAGAAGGTGGTGCTATATCATCTATTGTTAAAAAAAGCTATTAGCATAATTTTTTCATATAAGTTTCATTTTTATGAGGGGGCAAAGACAAGTGCTTTGTTCCTCATTTTTTTATTGTTTTATCTGTTACCGCCCCTTTCTTACCTATAAAAACACCTACCTTATTTGCTTCTTTTTTTGTTTTTTTATAAAGGCATTTTTTTGCAAAAACAATAGTATGTAACATTTCGTGATGTATGGGGGTGTTATTTGTTTTTAAAAGGCTTGTTTGTTTCCTTTTTCTTCGCTTTTAATAATGAGATAACTAAGAAAGAACTTATAAGATGCAAAGATAAACAACATTTTTTTAGGGGTGTTATTGCTAAAAAAGAGTGCAATAAACCTTGAAAAAGCTGAGGCAATAAAAGCATGGTAAACGTTCTTTAAAAGCCACCTTTTTTTGTGAGCATTTTGTTACATCTAAAAAAATGTTGTTTTAGAAAAAAATAGCTAAGCTTTTACATGCTTTTGAAATACAAAAAGAGATATGTTGAAACGAAAAAACACAGCATTTACTCCTAAAAAGCATAGGTTTTGCATTTCTAAAAACACAAGTAACGAGAAACAAAAAAATAAACTTTTATGGCGCAAAAAGCTTAGAGTTTAGCACACAAAACATAAGTTATTAGCAGGTAAAACACAAGAGTTTGCACCCTAAACCCTTATCTTTTACGTCCTAAACCCTAAGCTTTTTGCACGTTTTTCGATTAAAAAACACGCATATAAAGGGTATTCCTTCAAAAAATACCCTCAAAACTATTTCATTTGTAAAGCCATGAAGAGAGAAAAGAAAAGTGGGCAAAAATACGCCACTTTTTCAATCTCTTTCTCGATAAAAACAAGTTGAACATCATCAAGAGCTAAGTAATCCGAGCGACACTCCTTGTATTTTTCATATTTACCTACAAAGAACGGTGCTTTTACGAGGCGTTGGTACACCGCATAAAAGCACCGTTTTAAGAAAAAGATGGGTTTTATTTCACCTCAAAATGAAGCGAACCCGCTTTTATTAGTTGGTCGTGCGAAACACGATAACCATTCATAGGCTTTCCACCCATTTGTATTTTATCAATTAAGAAAGCTCCCTTACTGCCACGATGAGTGGTTATTTCGAGCTTATCTCTTCCCCATTGAGCCTTATCGAGCTTAATGGTTACCTTATCGAATACAGGTGTTGTAAGCGTATAAGCAGGTTCTCCCGGACAATCAGGATAGAAACCTATCATGTTAAACACAGCCCATGCCGACATTGTTCCTGTGTCGTCGTTTCCCGGAATGCCGTCGGGTGCATTTCTAAAATATTGTTTTAATAGTCTGTTCACTTCTTTTTGTGTTCTCCACTCTTCGCCTTTTACATACGAAAACAAGTGAGGATAAGCAATATCTGGCTCGTTTGCAGGGTCGTAATAGCCTTTATCGAACACCATTTGCAGTTTATTTACAAACAATTTGCTACCTCCCATGAGCTTAATTAAGCCTTTGAATGTCGTGAGGAACATAGAAAGTGTAATTCCATGCATTACCTTCATGGGAAGCCAGGAGATGGCTCAAAGTTTTCTCCTTGTAAGGGATTGAAGGGCGAAAGAAACTTTCCGTTAGGCAAAATAGGGCGTAGTGTGCCGTATTCTTTATCGTAATAATGCTTATAACCTAACGAACGTTTATAGAAAAGTTTTGCATCGACTGTCTTTCCGAGTGCCTTTGCTAACCTACTTAGTGCGTTATCGGCAATGTAATATTCGAGAGCGTGCGACACAGAATTATCGTATTGTTCTCTCAAAGGCACATAACCAAGCGTTGTATAATCGTCGTTATCGGGACGAAGTTTGTTTTCACTGCCTTTGGTTACAGCTCCTTTACGCATTGCAGCATAGGCACGATGAATGTCGAAACCACGTATTCCCTTTAACCAACTGTCTACTATAACAGGAATAGCAGGGTCTCCTTCCATCGTATATGTTTCTCTTCCAAACAATTCCCACTTAGGAAGCCAGCCATGTTCATCATACATGTCGAGCATGGTTTGTATCATTTCTGTTTGTCGCTTAGGATATACAAGCGTAAGTAGCTGATGTACGTTGCGATAGGTGTCCCATAACGAGTAAACAGTGTAACGATTACGATTTTTGATAGTGCCTATTTGCTCTGTTTCGAGGGTGGGATACTGTCCATTTACATCTTGAATAATGTTTGGGTGGATAAGGGTATGATACAAAGCTGTATAAAATACGGTTCTTTCATCTGGTGTTCCACCTTCTACAAGAATACGAGATAGGTCGTTATTCCATGCTTCTCTTGCAGCAAGACGAATGGCATCAAAGTCTTTTTCCTTTTGTTCTACGTCTAAATTTTCACGTGCATTCGCCATAGAAACAAACGAAACACCCATTTTAACTTCTATTTGTTCGTTTTCTTGGGTATCGAAATTAAGATAAACACCAATGTCGTCGCCTGCAATCTCACGTTTATATTGAGAATAGAGTTTATATTTTCCGTTATCAACGTCCCACTCTGCCTCAACACCTGTCATCTTTCTTTGCTTTTTCCAATAGCCTTGTGAAATGGGTTTCTTTGCTATTCGCATCACAAAGTATATGGGAAACACTGCTTGAGGGTTGTAACAAAAACGTTCCAAGCATCTTCATTCCTTCGTATTCGGTATCGTTTACACGGCGAACAAAGGCTCCACTCTCGTTTGTTAAGCCTTCTCCAAGATTTAAAAAGAATGTGACTTTCGCCTTTAGGAAAGGTAAATCGTGCCACAGAGGTGCGTGTTGTAGCGGTAACCTCTGCTTTAATGTTGTATTTTAAAAGGGTATTTGCATAATAACCGGGGGTAGCTTGCTCGTTTTTTTATACGCACTTCCGTATTCTTTTATAATCAACATTTAAAGCTCCAGTGGTAGGCATTAAAAGCAAAGAACCTACCTCAGGACACCCCACTCCACTAAGGTTTACATGCGAAAATCCTGTAAAGAAAAACGTTATGAAACTCGTAAGGAGTAGACCACCAACGAGCATCTTTGTCGTATTTGTTAAGGTCTGAACCCATCACATTAAAGGGAACAACAGACATAAGACCGTTAGGACACACTGCACCGGGGTTAGTTGTGCCGAAATTAGTTGTGCCTATAAAGGGATTAACATAATCTACGGGCTGTTTATTGTCTGCCTTTGCGGTGCTTGTTATCGCACTAATAAGTGCTACAACAGCAATAAATAGGTGTTTGTAAATGGTATTTTTCATTGCAAAAAAGGTGTTATAAAACAAAAACAAGCAAACAAAATGCGCTTTAAGTAAACCCTCTTTTTCTTTTTAGGCTTGCTTATTTACATTTTGCTTGCTTGTTAACTATGTTATATTGTCATAGCCATTGCTTACACAATGCTATTCTTTTTTGTAAATTCTACTATCTCTTTAATGTATCCAAAAGCCATTCCTACCACCGTATCTGCTGCTCCATAGTACACAGCCACTCGTTCTCCGTCTTGTAAAGCAGCACATGGGAACACCACATTAGGCACATCTCCTTGCAATTCATATGGTGCAGCAGGTGCTAAAAGATAAGGTTGTGTGCGATAAAGCACCTTCGATGGGTCTTCTTTATCTAAGATAGCAGCTCCCATTGAATAACGAAATCCATTGCAAGTGTTAATTACACCGTGATAAAATATAAGCCATCCTTCTTCAGTTAAGAAGGGAACAGAGCCAGCACCTATCTTTGTACACTGCCATGCACTATCTTCAAAAGGAGTAACCTTCATCACACAGCGATGTTCTCCCCAGTATTTCATGTCTGGACTATAGCTAATATAAATATCACCGAATGGAGTATGACCGTTATCACTTGGTCTACTAAGCATTGCATACTTACCGTTTATCTTCTCAGGGAATAGCACTCCGTTTCTATTAAATGGTAAGAAAGCATTTTCACATTGAAAGAATTCCTTAAAATCGAATGTATATGCAATACCAATAGTTGGTCCGTGATAACCATTACACCAAGTTATCCAATAACGATCTTCTATCCATGCAACTCTTGGATCATATTTATAATCAGATTCTATCATGTCTGTGTTGCCTGCTTTAAAAGAGATTGGCTCATGATTGATATCCCAATTGATTCCATCTTTACTGAAACCAGCGAATATATTCATTTGAACTGCTTTATTATCGCAACGGAATACGCCTGCAAAACCTCCTTCAAATGGAACTACTGCACTGTTAAATATGCTATTAGAGGTAGGGATATGATAACGACCGATAACTGGATTCTTTGAATAACGCCATAAAACGTCTTTACAACCTTCGGGTCTTTCTTCCCAAGGCATCATGTTTTTTGCTACTTTCATATATGTATTATTTATTATTTGTTTATTCGTTTACGTTTTGTTCCTGCTTATCTGGGTGTGTAAAGGGAACAAAATAGGTGATTAAAAAGGCTGGAATGGTGGCAATGAGTGTGAAAATAAAGAAACGTTCATAACCTAATGCGTCACTAACACTACCACTTATCATGCCCGGAAGCATCACTCCAAGATTCATTATACCAGAGGCAAAGGCATAATGTGCCATTTGATGTTTGCCCGGAGCTATTTGTTGCATCATAAAAAGAGTAAGTCCTACGAAACCAAAGCCATAACCAAAGTATTCAAGAGTTATGGCACCACCTATTAACCAACCATTTGTAGGCTGATAAATAGATAGCAATGTGTAGGCCACAAAGGGAAGATTGAAAATACAACAAAGAGAGAATAATGTTTTTTTAAGACCAAAATGAGAGATATAATACCCTGCTAAGATAGACCCAAGCACAAAGGCTGCAGCACCAAAGGTGCCATAATAAAGTCCTATTTCCTGTTCGTTTAATCCTAAACCACCAACGGTTCTACTTGCTTTGAGGAATAATGGAACGATTTTTCATTACAAATCCTTCGGCAAAAACGATACAAAAGAATAAAGCAGATATAATATAATATGTGTTTTTTTATCGAAGAAGTCTTTTAAAAACTCCTACTAATTCTGTTATTATTTCGTTAGCTGTTCGGTGAGCATTCGTTGTTTTTTCGCCTTGTGGAAGTGCTTTAATATGATACAAACCAAGTGCTCCCATCAACACACCTAACGCTATCATAACCACTGTCCAAGCCTTTGTTGCAGCACTAATCATTACGTTTTTGGGGTGCGCCCTCTATGCCACCATAATGTTTAAGCAACCAACCTGCGAGCCAAACAAGCCCTCCCTGACGCCACAATCTTTGCTATATTGTAGAAAGCACCTTGCCAACCAATGTATTCTGCTTGCTGTTCTTTGCTTAATTCTGCCATATATACCCCATCGGTAGCTATATCGTGTGTTGCTCCACTAAAAGCTATTATCGCCATTAAGCCTATTGCTAAGGCGAAGAAATGGGGTACATGCAAGCATAAACCCACCAAAGTGAAGCCTATACCTGTAACGATTTGCGTTAAAACGACAAAATATTTCTTTGTTTTATATATTTCTAAGAACGGACTCCATAAGAATTTGAAAGTCCACGGAAGCATAATGAGCGATGTCCAAAAGGTGATTTGCGTGTCTGAAATGCCCAAACCTTTGAACATTAGCACAGACACCATGTTTAAAACGACAAAGGGTAAGCCCATTGCAAAATAAACACTTGGCACCCACGAAATAGGGTTATTTTGTTGCTTATTCATGTTTAATAGATTGTTATGTCTTTAATGATAGGTGCAAATATAAAGTTTTTTTTTCTGCCTTAAAAGTTTTAAGGGCATAAAAAAAGCATAAACAGATAGATTAAGTTGGTGTTTGACAAATTTAAGACAAACAAAAATAGCCTTTAAATAGCATTTTCTCTGTGCATAAAAACACAAAAAAGCCTCTCAATAAGCAATGAGAGACTTTTTATAAAACAATGTTTTAGCCGTTAAAAGCCGAGCTAATGCGAGCTGCTATATCTGCCAATTCTTCTTTAGAAGGTGTTAGTTTTGGCTTAGAAAAGTTGATATCAGCTTCTGTTTGCATAGGAACTAAGTGAATATGTGCATGAGGCACTTCTAAACCTATTACGCATTGACCCACCTTTTTACAAGGGATAGCCTTTTTAATTGCCACAGCCACTTTCTTTGCAAACACCTGAAATTGTGCTAATTCGTCGTCTTCGAGGTCGAAAATATAATCCACTTCGCGCTTAGGAATAACCAACGTATGCCCCATAGCCACAGGGTTAATGTCTAAAAACGCAAAGAAATGCTCGTTCTCGGCACATTTATAGCAGGGAATATTGCCTGCTGCTATTTCTGAAAAGATTGTCATATAGAATATTGTTTAATGGTTATAACACGGTTTATTCTAAGGTTATTTTCTCAATACGTAGCTTCACTACACCGCTGGGGATTTTTATTTCAGCCACTTCTCCCACCTTTTTATTAAGCAATCCTTGTGCTATGGGGGTTGTAATGGCAATCTTTCCTTCCTTTAAGTTTGCTTCGCTTTCGCTCACAATGGTGTAGGTCATCTTTGCATTGTTACCTAAATTAGTCATTTCCACTTTGCTCATAATCTGCACAGAGTCGGCACTTAAAAAGCGAAGTGTCTACAATTTTAGCCTCAGCAAGTGTCATTTTAATCTTTCCGATTTTAGCTCCTAAGTGTGCTTGAGACTCTTTTGCAGCGTCATACTCTGCGTTTTTCGCTTAAATCTCCCTTTATCTCTTGCTCCAGCAATAGCTGCCGATGCTTTGGGACGTTCTACGCTTTCGAGCTGTTTAAGCTCAGCTACAAAGGTTATCATAACCTTCTTGTGACATGTAAGCCATAATATTTTTTTATTTTTGAATGAAACTCTTTTTATAATTGGATATTAAAAATATAGAATACCGATACATTATTTTTTTAACGCATCGGTATTCTACCTATAATTATTTAGTTAGCCACCCTAACCATTTGCAAAGGTAGCATTTATTTGCCATATAAACAAAGATTATTTCGCAAGTTAATAGATTTTAATAATTTAACAAAACACTTATTGCTGTGTAAAGCCTACTTTTTATGTTTCAAAGGAGCTATAAAATGAGGTGTATTTTTGTACTAACAAAAAAAGCAATTATAGAGAAAATAGCTAAGCTTTTTAGTGTGTTTAGCGAACACCGAAAGGGCATTTTTAAGCACAAAAAAACAGAGTACGAGTTTTAAAGATATATGTTTTGTATTTCTATTTTGGTTGTTTTATTCACAGTAGAAATAAGGTATTAGGGTGCAAAAAGCTTAGGTTTTAGCATGCAATAGCTTATGTTTTGAGTGCCAAACTCTTATGTATTACCTCTTAAAAGACTATCTTTTGCGTGCTAAAACCTAAGCTTTTGCATGGTTTTCTCTCAATTTGGTTGTTTTAAGATGTTTTCTACACTTTTTGTAGCGCATAACTATTGTTTTTCGTCTCAATAGGTTTTTACGTTCAAAAAATCGTTTTTGCCCTCTTTTCTTTATTCTTTTTTTCGTTATAAACACTCTTTTCAGAAACAACAAACTTGCATTTAAGTGGTAAAAAGAACAACCAACCAGCCATGTTTAAGCTCTATTTATTAAAAATATTTTCACTTTTAAGCACAAAAATAAAACAAACGTTCTTATTTCACATTTATAATCTCAATGCAAACAAAAGGTTTACAAACTTAAGGGTTTTCTGTTTTAACTACGAACAAACACCCGTTAAACAAAAACACATAAAGGATAGCACAAAAAAATAGCTTTGTTAAAAACCTCATTCACCTTTTTGTTATACAATCAAAGAATTACAACACTGTTCAAACAAAAACCAAAGCCACACTCAAAAACAAGTTGAGTGTGCTTTATTGCGACATTAAATAACAATAAAAGCTATTTAATCCATACCTTTTCTACGTTTCCGTTGCTATATTTAATCAGGTTAAGCCCCTTAATAGGTGCAGAAATATAACGTCCCCAAGCATCGTAACGAGCCACTTCTCTTGCGTTTTTCAGTTGCATTAGCTACTTGTTGTATGCCTGTTGTAGCATTTAATTTAACACGAGAGATATTAGCATTTACGATTTCTCCTGTGGCGTTATTGAGCAATAGCACAATGATATCCAGATGTTCTTTATTTTTCCATGTAGAATATTGTGACATATTACGAAAAACATGTTGGTGTTTTTGCACTTCGTCTACAACAACTGTTGGCTTTACACTTGAAGGAAAACCCGACAATATACTAGCTGCCGCAATAGCAGTGTGCCTAAATACCATGTTAGCAATACTGTGTTCACTGTCTACCATCTTATCTAATTCAGGAAAAAAGCCCTTATATTGATTTCTTCCCGACAGGTAGTTTGCTTGTCTCCAATTAGGGTCAGACAAAGAATCTTCTGTAATTACATAAGCCAAAGAATAGTTCACAGGGTCTTGTGCCACACGAAATATGATTTCACTGCTAACGTTTATATCTGTTTTCTCTTCGTTCCACATGGCAGACACATTCACTTCTACTGTTGTAAGCTTAGCTAAATCGTTATCAATGTAGGTATCTAAGAGATATTTATTTGATTGCGCACGTCTATTTATTTCAAGTGTAGGATAACCAGTAAGTTGCTTTAGCTTATTATAATATGTGGAACAATAAAGCGGTTCATCATATCCTCCGCCATGAATAGCAATAGGAATAAGGTTATTAGCATATTTATGCACTGCGTTTTCCAAAGAGGCAAGCGCACGAGGACACCATCCACACCACATACCTGTATAGTCTTCTACCACTATTTTACGCATAGGAACTTTTGAAACGGTTATTCTTTTAAATTTAAAGTTAGAATAATAAAAGCTTCGTTTTGTTCGCCGTTTACCTTTGTAATAGCTAAAGTTATTTCGTCGGTACCTAATTTCTTTGCAGGCGGAACAGCAATATTAACAGCGGTAGAGCCAAAACGTGGAATGAGTTTATCTAAGGTTATTTTTCCCATGTTTATGGTATCGCCGTTTTGAATGAAAGCGTATGTAAAATATTTCACACCACTTATTCCCTCATTACTCATTTGGAAAGAGGCTTTATAAGGGTTGTCTTCGGTAGAAGCAAAAGCATATTCAACAGCAATAGGGCGCAGTTCGTTCCCAGAATAAGCAAAAACTTTCGCAGAAAAGAGGGTGGCATGAAGTGCTAAAACTATCACTAAAAGAGATAATTTGTTAAGAGTGTGTTTTGTAAAATGTAGCATAAGCATTTTTATTGATAAAAGAGGTTTTATTGTTATGTATGAATACTAAGATGTGAAAAAACAAGAACTAAAAAAACAGCACACGTTTTTATTACATTATATATAATAAGGTGTAAAAACCTAAATGTGCAAAAGTGTGAGCAACTGAGATATGTTATTGATAATCTTAAAAGCCCCTGCTTGGCGCAAACTGTCTTCGCTCCCAACACCATAGGTTACACCTATTGCCTTTACATGAGCATTCTTTGCCATCGCCATATCAAACCAAGTGTCGCCTACTACCACTGTTTCTTGCGCATTTAACGATAACTCTCGCATGGTTTTCAACACGGGTTCGAGGCTTCGGTTTATGCTCTGTTACGCTGTCGTTTCCTAAGATATAAGGAAAGAAAGCATCTAAATTTCTTTCTGCTAACATGTGTTTAATAGATGAACTCTGCCTACTACTTGCCACCGTTGTTAAGATGTTTTGCCGATGAAGTGCATGTATGGTTTCGCTAACTTGTGGAAATAAGGTGGTAGGAAAAATGGTTTCGGGTTTCTCTGAACACACTTTCGTAGGTTTTGAACACAAAGGTTTGCCAACTCATCATCTGCTTGAACAAGCTTTATAAAAAGCCTCTTTTAAAGGGTAAACCAATAGTGCTTGCACACGCCTCGGGAGTGCATTTTGGAAGATTTAAACGCTTTATTGACTCTTGAAAGCAAAAACAATATTTGCTGTTTAGTGTCTACCAAAGTGCCGTCGAAATCGAATATTATGTTTTTAATCATTATCTAAGAAAAATCAATCTTTCTACCTTTAATATTTTACAAAAGTACAAATAAAAACCTTATATATAAACTATTAGCACCTTTGAAAAATAGAAAAACAAAGAGTTTTCACTACCTTTTGCAACATGAAAGATAATAAACAGGATATAAAAGACTTTGAAATAATGGCTCCAGTGGGCTCTCGTGAGAGCTTAATGGCTGCTATACAAGCAGGTGCAAACTCGGTTTTACTTTGGCATAGGAAAGCTAAATATGCGTTCACACTCTGCTAATCATTTTACCATAGACGACCTTCACGAGATAGGCTCTCGATATGTGCTGAGCATAAAATGAAAAGCTATTTAACCGTGAACACTATTATATATGGTGGCGATATAGAAACGATGCACACCATAATAGATGCAGCTAAAGAGGCAAACATTAGTGCAGTGATTGCAGCAGACGTAGCTGTTATTATGTATTGTAGAAGCGTTGGCGTAGAAGTTCACTTGTCTACACAATTAAATATAACCAATATAGACTCGTTAAAGTTTTACGCTCAGTATGCAGATGTTGTGGTGTTAGCTCGCGAACTAAACATGGAACAAGTGGCAGAGATACATCGTAAGATTATAGAAGACGATGTTCGTGGTCCTAATGGCGAATTGGTTCGCATTGAAATGTTCTGCCATGGTGCTTTATGTATGGCTGTTTCTGGTAAATGTTATTTAAGTATTGACGCTGAAGCCCATAGTGCTAACCGTGGTGATTGTCGTCAGTTGTGTCGTCGTTCTTATGTGGTTACAGATAAAGAAACAGGCACCGAATTAGAGATAGACAATCAATACATCATGAGTCCGAAAGACTTAAAGACACTTCGCTTTATAGATAAGATGATGGACGCTGGTGTTCGTGTGTTTAAAATAGAAGGACGAGCAAGAGGACCTGAATATGTTTATAAGGTGGTTTCTTGTTATAAAGAGGCTATCGAAGCAGTGATGAACGACACATTTACAGAAGATAAGAAGGATAAATGGGACGAAGAACTGTCGAAAGTGTTTAATCGTGGCTTCTGGGACGGCTATTATCAGGGTCAAAAGATGGGCGAATGGAATAAAAACTATGGTAGTGCTGCCACCGAAAAAGAAAGTGTTGGTGGGCAAAGTGGTGAAATATTTTTTTCTAAAAATAGGTGTGGCAGAAATAGCTGTTACAGCGTCGGAAATAGAGAAAAACGATAATCTTTTAATCACAGGGCCTACCACAGGAGTGATGTATCTCACAATAGATGAGATGCGATACGACCTAAAACCTGTTGAAAAAAAGCAGAGAAAGGTTGGAATATTTCGATAGCTGTTACCGACAAAGTGCGCCCCAGCGACAAGGTGTTTAAGTTGGTTTCAGTACCTAAAAAAATAAATGGTTATTTCACAACACAAAGCCAATAAACAAACAATAGCATGTGTGTAAATGCACGCTATGTAATCTTTTAAGATATGACAATTAACGAATTACAAGACGAAATCATTGCAGAATTTAACGAATTCAGCGATTGGATGGATAAATATCAAATGCTTATCGACTTAGGAAATGAGCTTTCGCCCTTAGATGCCAAATATAAAAACAGAAGATAATCTTATAGATGGTTGTCAAAGTAGGGTGTGGCTACAATGCGATACTGTAGACAATGTGCTACATTTTAGTGCTGATAGCGACGCATTGATAACAAAAAGGCATCATAGCAACATTGCTTAGAGTGCTTAACAACCAAACGGCAAAAAGACATTTTAGATTGCGATTTGCACTTTATAGATGCTATCGGTTTAAAAAGAACACTTATCTCCTACACGCTCAAACGGCTTATTGTCGATGATAAAACGCATTAAGGCTTATGCCTTAGTACATGCTCAAGCATAATAAAATGAAGAAACTTACAGCTTTAGAAATGAACCGTTTGTCGGTAGACGAGTTTAAACAAGCCGACAAACTACCACTAACAGTTGTGTTAGATAATGTTCGTTCGTTGCATAATGTAGGTTCTGTGTTTCGTAGTGGCGATGCTTTTAGAATAGAGAAAAATATGTCTTTGTGGCATTACAGCTACTCCTCCAAGTGCCGAAATACACAAAAACAGCTCTCGGAGCAGAGAACTCTGTGGAGTGGGAATACTACTCTTCTGCCCACGAAGCAGTGGAGAAACTACAAGCAGAAGGGGTATTTGTATATGCAGTGGAGCAGGTACAAAACTCGCAAATGTTACCTTCTTTAACATTAAACACCAATCAGCGTTATGCCATTGTGTTGGGTAACGAGGTGAAAGGGGTGCAACAAAGCGTTGTAGATATAGCTAATCACACCTTAGAAATTCCACAATTGGGCACTAAACACTCGTTAAACGTGAGCGTTACAGCAGGTATTGTGATATGGGAGTTTGCTCGTCAACTCTTATTTTCTCTTCGTTCTTAATCGTGCAGTTATTCTTTTTTTGCTCTTCTTTTTGTATCAATAAAGCACATATCGTTAAACTATGAAAATTATAGCAGTAGCTTCTAATTACGCTTCACACAATAATAATAACACAGATACGTTATTAACTAAAACAGAGCCTCTACTTTATTCTAAGGCGGATTCTTCTGTTATTAAAGACGGAAAACCGTTTTTGTGCCCTAATTTCATGGGTACTATCACTTACAACGTGATGTTAGTGGTGCGAATATGCAAGCTTGGAAAGTCGATTCCTGAACGTTTTGCGCATCGTTACTATGATGCTGTTACATTAGGTGTCGACTTTACTGCGCAAGACTACTTGAAACAAGTGCAAGAAAAACAGGCATCTTGGTTCTTAGCAAAGAGCTTTGACGGGTCTACAGCATTAGGTTCGTGGCTCAATATTGAGCAATTAAAAAGCATTAACACGCTTTCTTTTAATCTAAAAGTGGACAACCAAGACACACAAATAGGCTATACTAACAACATGCTGATGAAGGTAGATGAGCTTATAGCTTATATTAGTCAATTTATTACCCTAAAAACAGGCGACCTACTTTTTCACAGGTTCACCAACAGAGGCTAACATTGTAGGATTAAATCAACATTTTGAAGGCTATATAGAAGATAACAAAGTGATTGATTTTTATAGTAGATAAAGCCTTAAAAAGGAAGAAAAAAAGAAAAAGCTAAGAGTGGGTATTTCTGTTTCAAAGATAAAAAACACAAATGAGCAACAAACACTGTATACGATTTATTTTTACGCTCTTCACTCTATTTGTTTGTATTTCTTTACAAGCACAAAGGTTTGTGAATTTAACGTTAGAGCAAGTGAAAATAGACTCTGTTTTGCCTTCTTTTACGCATGTTATTCCTTTTAAATGAACATTATAAAGACTCTATTTATACCGTAGAGTTGCTTTATCCTGAGTTCACTCCTATGACCTCACGAGATATTGCACGCTATAACACTCTATCAGGAAGCATTCTTCCTAACACTCCCGCTATCTCTCAACACGTTGTTTTAGATAAGAAACAAGCTGCATTGCACATCTCTTTCATGCCTTTAGCTTTGCATCAAGGACGTTATCAGTTCTTAACAAGTTTCTTATTACGCATTTCTTCTAAACCTATCGCTAAACTTAAAGCACGCACAAGAGCCTCGATAAGCGATGAACCAACAAGTCGTTATGCCACAAACTCAGTGCTATCGAAAAGTAAATGGGCGAAAATAAGGGTCGCAAATACAGGTGTTTATCAACTCACACCCGACCTAATACGTCGTGCAGGCTTCACAGATATAAACAAAGTGAAGGTATTTGGTTATGGTGGTTGGCTTCAAAACGAACGCTTAACACCACAAGATTTAATTGAAAAGGACGACTTAAAAGAGGTTCCAACATGCAAAGTGGGCGACAAACGCTTGTTTTTTGCGCGTGGAACGGTGTCGTGGAATAGCAAAACAGCTACTCGACGAACACGTAATCCCTATTCTGATTATGGCTATTATTTTATCACTCAAACAAACGAAGAACCTCTATTGGTAGACAGCACTTCGTTTTTAAAATCGTTTTACCCTTCGTTTAACGATTATCACTCTTTGCATGAAGTGGATAATTATGCGTGGTTTCCCGGCGGAAGAAACTTATTTGAGGCAACACCTATTACAGCTAATGCGCCAAAGACTTACACCTTAAACGCTCCTAAGGGTGTTTCTTATGGTCAAATAACAGTGATTATCACAACAAACTCTGTTACCGAAGTAGAATTCTTTGTAAATAACGTGTCAATAGGCACTCAAAAAGTGTCTTGGAACAATGCTCATAACCAACCAGAAGAGTTTAGTAAAGCCAAAGAGAGTGTCTTTACAACCGCAATAAACAATTTAAAGGAACAAAATGAGGTACGTATTGAAGTAAAAAAAGGTAATGTTATACGTCTTGATTATATTTCTTTAGCGTTTAACAAACCATTTCCTGCCCCTCAATTAGCTACCCAAAACTTTCCTACTCCTGAATATGTGTATAACATTACACCACAGAATTTGCATGCAGATGGTTTCGCTGACATGGTAATTATTATCCCCACATCGCAGAAACTATTAGCACAAGCAAAACGATTAAAGGCTTTTCACGAAACAAACGATAAGATGCGAGTGCGTATAGTGCCTGCTGATGAGTTGTATAACGAGTTTTCGAGTGGCACACCTGATGCAAATGCGTATCGTAAATACTTGAAAATGTTATACGACCGTGCAGGAAATAACTACAGAAAAACCTACCTAAATATCTTGTTTTATTTGGTGATGCAGCCTTTGATAACCGAATGAATACGGCTGAATGGAAGCACAAAAATCCTGATGATTATTTGCTTTGTTACGAGAGTGAAAACTCTTTTCACAAGGTAATGTGTTATGTTGATGATGGATTTTACTGTTTATTAGACGATGGAGAAGGAAATAATCCTTTGTCATATGATAAACCTGATATGGCAGTGGGTCGTTTTCCTGTGACTAACGAAGCACAAGCAAAGGTAATGGTAGATAAGTTATTAGCTTATAACGCTAATAACAATGCTAACAATTGGCAAAAACACTATCATGCTCATGGGCGACGATGGGAACCATAACCTTCACATGGAAGATGCTGAGCTGCAGCTAACATGATTCAAAAAGCTAAACCCAGGTTACTTAATTAAAAAGGTAATGTGGGATACTTACAAACGACAAACATCTGCACAAGGCAACTTTTATCCTGATGTAACTAAGGTGATAAAAGAGCAACAAGCGTCGGGTGCACTCATTATGGATTATGTTGGACACGGAATAGAATATCAAATATCTGACGAAAACGCACTTAGATTAAGCGATTTTTATTCAGTTTAAAAACAAAAAACCTTCCTCTTTGGATAACTGCTTCATGCGATATTATGCCGTTCGATGGGCTTGTTGACAACATTGGAGAGGCTGCTGTACTCAACCCAAACGGAGGTGCTGTGGCGTTCTTTGGCACTACTCGAACTGTATATGCCAATTATAATAAAGCTATAAACATGGCTTTTTTAGAATATGTTTTAAGCAATGATGCCAATGGAAAGCCTATTTCGGTGGGTGAAGCACAGCGTTTGGCGAAAAACAGAATGATAGATAAGAATCTTGATAACACGCCTAACAAGCTACAATATTCGTTATTAGGCGACCCAGCCTTGGTGTTGAAACGACCTACTGCAAAGGTTGTCATAGATAATATAAATGGTGTAGCATGCTCATCTGATAACATCATGAACTTAAAAAGCGGGCGAAATAGCTACAATCAATGGACATGTAGAAGGACAAACTCATTTTAATGGAACGGTAAATCTTTTTGGTTAGAGATGGCGAAGAAACACATACTGGACTTAAAAACTCGCCTGTTGAAACTCCTGACGCTATTGTTTATAAAGATAGAACACGAGTTATTTTTAACGGAACAGATAGTATTAAAAATGGGACATTTAGCATGAAGATAGCCATACCAAAAAGATATTAGCTATTCAAACCAGAAAGGTGCTATCAATGTTTACGCTGTTAATAACGAAAAAACGTTATCTGCGAATGGATTTGAAGACAACTTTATGCTAAATGGAAGTGTCGAAGTGAAAAACGATTCGATAGGTCCTTCGCTCTTTACTTACCTTAATACACCTGCTTTTATCAATGGTTCAAAGGTTAATAGCACACCGCTTCTTGTGGTTGAGTTGGCAGATGACAATGGTATTAACGTGAGTGGAAACGGAATAGGACACGACTTGCAATTGATTATTGATAACGATGCCAGCAAAAACATACAACTTAAACAATAGTTTTATGTACAACTTTGGTTCTTACACAAAGGTATTGCCACGTTCCGCTTGCCCGAGTGTCCGAAGGAGTGCACTCTTTAAAGATAAAAGCATGGGACATTCTTAACAACTCGTCTGTAACAACGCTATCATTCGTAGTAGTTAAAAATCTTCCTCCTATGTTGTTAAACATTCATGCCACAGAAAACCCAGCTAAAAAACCAAACCACTTTTATTATCAATCACGATTATGCAGGCGATAATCTCGACTTGAACATAGAATTATTTGATAGCGATGGCAAACTTATTTGGAATAAACAACAAATAGGAAGCAGTGCTAATACAACGTCAACAGTAACATGGAATCTCACTTCTAACGAGGGTTCGGCACTTAAAACAGGTGTTTATCTTTATAGAGTGAGCGTAGCTAACAACGGTGGAAAGAAGGTTTCTAAAACAGAAAAAAACTCATTATTCAACGATAATACCCCTATATAAATAAGGTAAAAACCTCATTAAAAAGATGAATACATTTAAACACTTAGCATTGGTGATGCTCTTCACTTTATGCTCATCTACAGCTTTTGCGCAACTAAATAAGAACAATATATTTAATCCTGTTACAACTTCTGTAACATCATTGAGCATCGCTCCAGACGCAAGAGCTGGTGGTATGGGCGATATAGGTGCTGCTACAGACCCCGATGTGTCGTCGCAATACTGGAATGTAGCTAAATATCCATTCACAATTAGTCGTGCAGGGAGTGTCTTTAAACTACACTCCTTGGTTAAGAAAAGCTTGTAAACGACATGAATTTAGCTAACCTTGTAGGCTATTATCGCATAGGAGAACACGCTGCCGTTTCAAGCTCTTTGCGTTATTTCTCTTTGGGAGAAGTGAACACAAGCTATGAGGCGGGTGGACAAGGAAGTGGTATTACGATAAATCCTTACGAAATGTCTTTCGATGTGGGCTACTCTCTTATGCTCTCAGAGAAATTCTCTATAGGTGCTGCCATTCGTTATATTTATTCTGATTTGAAGATGAGTTACACAGATGATGTAACCCCCGGTTCGGCTTTTGCTGCCGATTTGTCGGCTTATTATCAAAACTATATCAATTTAGGAGCAAGAGAATGTCAGTTAGGATTAGGTCTTAATCTCTCTAATATAGGAAGTAAGATTTCTTTCGGAGGCGACAATAACAGTTATTTTATCCCTACAAACATGCGCTTAGGAGCGTCGCTTATGGTTCCAATAGACGAATATAATCGCATAAGTTTTGCTGTTGATGCCAACAAACTATTAGTTCCAACTTATCCTCGACAAAAGAAAATAGCAAACGGAGATAGCTTTGACGAGACTGAAACCGACTTTGAAGCACGCACACAACGAGAATATTACGGTTTATCGAGCATTAACGGTATCTTTAAAAGCTTTGGTGATGCACCAAATGGTTTTAAAGAAGAAATGCAAGAAGTGCAATTAAGTGTCGGTACAGAATATGTTTATAACGACAAATTTGCGCTCCGTGCAGGATATCATCACGAAAGTGAGAACAAAGGAAATAGAAAATATTTCACAGTGGGTGCTGGTTTTAAAATGAATGTGTTTTCTTTAGACGCTGGATATGTTATTTCTACTGCTGGAAGTAACCCACTCGACCAAACATTGCGCTTTAGTTTAACATTCGACATGGACGGCATTAAGGATTTATTTAACAAATAAACAACATGATAAGAGTAGGTTTTGGATACGATGTACACAAACTTGTACAAGATAGAGATTTGTGGTTAGGTGGAATAAAGATAGACCATAGCACGGGTTTACTTGGTCATAGCGATGCCGATGTACTAATTCATGCGATATGCGATGCCATCTTAGGTGCCGCAAACATGCGTGATATAGGTTATCATTTTCCTGACACTGCCAATGAAACGCTAAACATGGATAGCAAAAATAATTTTTGAAACAAACCATCGAACTCATTGCTACCAAAGGCTATAAACTTGTGAATGTAGATGCTACTGTGTGTGCAGAAGCACCTAAAATTAACCCTCATATCCCTGCAATGCAGATGTGTATGGCTGCAATTATGGGTGTAAATGCTGATGATATATCAATAAAAGCAACTACATCGGAGCGTATGGGCTTCGTTGGTAGACAAGAAGGAATGGCGGCTTATGCCACTGTTTTAATTGAAAGATTTTAACCATAAAGAAATAAAATGCAAGCAAACAACTCGTTACCGCTTGCATGATTAAAAAAGAAAAAAACGAAATTTGTGAATGTGTGAGTTCTTTTTCTTTGTCATTCCTTTTGCTTTGTAGAAATAAAAAGAAAAAGAACTTACACTCTTTTAAAAAGACAATACCCCCATTAAAGTTCTACTCTGGAACACTATCTTTTTGCTTTTCTATTCACAACAAACAAGAGGCTACTTACACCTTATTATAATATAAAAGGGAATAACCTTTGCGGTTATTCCCTTTTCTTGTATCTTTTATAAGTGTAAAGCGCGTGTTAATCTACGAGCTTCTCCTAACAATGTAGCACTCGTACTGCTGAGAATGCGCACCATAACACGTTCTCCTATGTGATGATTACCTTTATCAAACACCACCATCTTATTCTGTTCGGTGCGTCCACACAATTGTTCACGACTTCTTTTGCTTGGTCCTTCAACCAACACCTCAAACACTTTGCCTTCATCTCGCTTGTTAGATGCAGCCGAAAGTTGGGTTTGCAAATGTATCATCTCATTCAAACGACGTATCTTAACATCTTCTGGAATAAGGTCGGGGAGATGCTTTGAAAGCATAAGTACCCGGTCTTTCAGAATACTTAAACATAAAAAGCAGAATCGTATTCCACCATCTTCATTAGCTCAAGAGACATTTGGTGGTCTTCTTCTTCTTCGCCATGATATCCCACAAAAATGTCTGTTGAGATGCCACAGTCGGGTATTATTTCCTTAATAGCTTTCACTCTACTCATATACCACTCTACGGTATATTTTCTATTCATAAGCTTTAACACCTTATCGCTTCCCACTCTGAACAGGCAAATGCACGTGTTTGCACACGTTAGAACTTCGGCTATTACTCTAAGAGTATCGTCGCCCATATCTTTGGGGGTGAGGTGTAGAGAAACGAATACGCATATTTGGCACTTCATTTGCCACTAAACGAAGACAAGAGGGAAGTTTGTTTCCTCGCCAGTTTCTTCGTTTTTAAACAAATAACTATTCACATTCTGACCTAAAAAGAGTAACTTCTCGGTAGCCTTGCTTTTCCAAATCGCGCACTTCTGTTAAGATACTCTTTACTTCTCGTGAGCGTTCACGACCGCGAGTGTAAGGAACTATGCAGTAATGACAAAACTTATTGCAACCTCGCATTATGCTAACAAAACCACTAATCTTAGTTAATGCAATGCGTTGAGGCACAATATCCTTGTAAGTCTCTGTTTTAGAAAGCTCTATATCAATAGCTTTATGCCCGGTTTCTGCCTGAGCTATCATGTCGGGAAGGTTGAGATAAGAGTCTGGTCCAGCAACTAAATCGGCATGATGGTTATTGATTAAGTCGTCTTTCACTCGTTCTGCCATACAGCCTAACACACCAAGAATAAGTTTACGGCCTTTCTTTTGTTCAGCATGCAACGTGTCTAAACGATTATAAATCTTGTTCTCTGCGTTTTCTCTAACACTACATGTATTCATAAAAATAGCGTCTGCCTCGGCTTCGCTATCACACATTTCATATCCAGCCATCTGCATAACAGAGGCTACCACTTCGCTATCTGCCACATTCATTTGGCATCCATAAGTCTCTATAAAGAGTTTTTTCATTTCTTTTTACCTAAATAATAGGTTGCAAAGATAGTAAATATTTTTCAGATACTCTTGTTTTATGCCTGTCTGACTAAGCTATTGAATTAGTTTTAACAAGCATTACATTTTTAAAAAGTTAATAGAAGTTATAAAGAACAGCTCCATTACTGTTTATTTTTTTGGCTATTTTTAGGCCTCAAAAGTTTTTAGATAGAAAATGGGCTGCTATGCTTTATTCAATAAAAAGAAATAGAACAAAAACAAGTAAAAAAATCAGAGAAAAAACCACGCAATAGCTTAGGGTTTACAATGCAATATCTTATATTTTGAAGTGCAAAACACAAGACATTAGGGTGTAAAACATAAGCTATTACAACCTAAAACCTTAGCTTTTAAGGCATAAAGGCTTATTTATTGAATTGCAAAAAGTGATGTTATAGGTTTTCAAAAAGCTATATGTTTTACTTTTTCTCCTCATTTTTTTCGGTCAGCAAACATTAAATTTCACACACTAATAGCTATGTGCATATCCTCATTTTTTTAAGCTAAAAACAAACTTTTTTTCATACAAAAATCAGGCCACCATTTTATTACAATTATTAACAAATAGACAGTTGGTTCTTTATCAATGTACACACCACTCACTCATCATCTATAATTAAAAAGATAGCACCAATGCTCTTTCTATTGGCATCTCTTAACTTTACAAAAAGCATATCGCAACTAATTCATTTCGCAAAATCACCTTTGCCACAGAAACAAACAAAAGACCAAACTCTTAGTTCCTCTCCCTCGTTTTTCATCTAACAGATTTTTTTACTTTCGCAAAAGCTCTAAGTCAGTTTCTAATCCCCTTCAAATCATTTCTCCCTTCCTACACTTTTCACAAAAACACTACTCAAAAATAAAATAATGGCTTAAAAATTTGCCCTTTCACAAAAAAGTATTACCTTTGCAAAGCAATGCCCAGATGGCGGAATCGGTAGACGCGCTGGTCTCAAACACCAGTGGAGCAATCCGTCCCGGTTCGACCCCGGGTCTGGGTACAACGCTAAAAAGCTAAGTAATTGATTAGTCAATTCTTAGCTTTTTCTTATTTTATAAGCATCAGGAAATAAATTCTAAAAAAGTATAGTAAAGGATTATAAAACTATAGGGGAGACTAATATATAAGTTATTTTCTAAAAAGACAACTAATGAACTATTGAACTATAATGATAACAAAAACTATGAAAAAGCAATCAATATGGATACTAAAAAAACAAAAATGGGGGTTCCTTAGAGAAACTAAGTATATGGCAGATAAGGCTGGAATAGATAAAGAAACTGAGCTCCATAGAACAGGATTGGAAGAGTATCTTAAAGTGATATTCCCAGAAATTCCTGCAGAAGAATGGATTCATGATAAGACTATAAAAGGAAGTGGTCGCAGAAGTAGACCAGACTACAGGTGCGAACGCTTAAAACTTATTATTGAGTTTGATGGTGTACAACATTATCAAAACCCTGAACGAATAAAGGCTGATGCTGAAAAACCAAAAAAATTTTTATGAAGAACTTGGATATAAAGTTGTTAGGATTCCTTATTTTATTCAACTAAGTAATCATGTTGTTAAGTCTATATTCGGCCGAAATATTGATGAGCCTTTATTTGATGAATCCATTCATTCTATGAGTGTTAAGGAGAAAAAAACACGCCTGCCTATTGTTGTTATGAAGGTCTTAAAAAGAATGGCAAGAGAGTTTCATCACAGTCCCAAACAATATAATATTAACCTAAACGCTTTTAGAAAAATGAAAACAATGAATTTCTAACAGGCGCATCAATACTCAGAGAAGAATACAACAAAATAGAAGATGAAAACAATAAAGAAAAATTATAATTAGAATATAGGGAAGGTTAAATACGATAAAAATGCTTAATAAGTAGCTGTAGGAATTATTTGTAGCTAAGACAACTTGTTTTTACTACCCTAACAACCCCCTTCTATGAAAAATAAAAGTAAGAGAATGTATCAAAATATTTCTTTTTTTAATCTCCCTTTACACTTCTCGTTTTATGTTACATTTGCAACAAATTGTATTTTTTTATATCTTTGTAAGGTTATTATTATATCCCTAAACTATAATTTAGTAAAATTGATATTATGAAACTAAAAGTCTTTACCATCAAAAGTTTGATGTTTGTTATTACTCTAATCTTGAGTATTGGCTCTGTATTAGCACAGGGTTCTGTTAGAAAAAAAGTGATTATAGAAAGAACTTAAGTGATTTCTGTAAAAACGAATTTATTGATTGTTTTGAAGGTTATATTTTTCAGAATAACTCTCTTACAGTTACTGACGTTACACCAAACGGTAATAATTGTGTGTTGGTAGAGGGTAGAATTTCATATCGTGACGATTATGATAAAAAGCATACTGGAATGAAATATGTTGCTGAAATAGAAACGATAGGTACCGAAGTGCAACGTATTGTTTTTAGATTGGAACATGTTGCAGATAGAACACACACCAAACCATATTGGATTAGTTGTACAAAACTAATGGGACAGCGTCAGAAAGAGGCTGAAATTTTTAGAAACAAATCAGCAGAATATAAGATATTATACCCAACTATTGAATGATTTCTGTGAGCTAATTATAGTAAATGTTTCTCTGGTAGAACATATATAAGCAATAGTCTTGTCGTGAATAGCGTGACAATAGATAAGATTACAGGTGCTGTAAATGTGGAAGGAACACACACTTATGTTGGCCGTACAGGCACTTCGTATCGTGGTTACAAGTTTACAGCAAAGATTCGAGAAGGTAGAGAAACGACTAAAAATAGAGTTTCAAAAGGAATCTGCAGCTGATTTCACTCATAGTTCAAACTATTGGGAAGAATGTACTAAGAGCTTTTTAAAAGCATTATGACTTTTTAAAGATTTGAATACCTCATTTTTGCCCCATTTCTCCTTTTAAAAAATTCTTTTTAGTTATCGTGACAAAGATAAATAGGACTTTATTCTGCATCTTCTTTTTCTCGCTTGCACTTTTAAGTATAAAAGTACTAATATGGGTTGAGCCAGTATATATATTGTAATGAAAAATATTATGCAAAAATATCTATATTATTATACTTTCTGTTGCGGAAAACGATGCTGGATTCTCTCTGTTTATGGGGATACCTTTTTGCCACAAAGATAAACACCCCTTCCTTATAAACCTATAATTAAAAAGAGGTTATGATATTAAATATTTTGATATTATTATTTGTTTAATCGTACTTATATAAAGATTTACTATGAATAAATTTAAAAAGAAAAATTTTGTTGATGCTTATGTTTTGTTCTACCTTCTTTTGCTTAGAAGGATTTGCAACAAACGAAACTAATGTTGGAAAATGGTTTCCCTAAAGAATGGGAATCTATTCGCATAAAAGATAGAGTCAAATGGCAATACCATTTTTTTCTTATTCTCAAAAGTATAATTGGATATTATATTTTAATAAAAATGGTACGACAGGTATACATTATGTCTTGTCTAACAAATCATTTTGCTCTTGATAATGGATTTCTTTCTACAGATAAGAAGACTTCTACTGAATTTATTGAAGAAATGTCTAATCGTATAACAGATTCATCTCTTAACGCGGATACGGATAAAAAAAGGGTAGACTTCTTCAGAAAGGTTTGGCGATAAAAGGCGATATTTATGAAACAAGTTTAGCAATAAGTCCTAATGGAGAATTGGCAATATGGAAATATAACGGGGCAATTATGTGTCAATCTCTAACATCTAAAAACTAAACTTGCGAATATATCTAATTTAAAAGACTTATCAAAAATATGCTTATCGCATAGAAGAACCTGTTTTTTTAATACAGATGGAACATTCTCTTTAACAGCTGATTATGTATACGATTTTTTTATGGTAATCTCTGTGATAAAAAGTGTTTTTAGATGTAAACTCTCTTGAAGAAATAATACAGGGAAACGACGACAAATTAAAAGATATAATAAAAGAGTCTTGGTGAATTTTATTGTAAACAAGTAGATGAAGGAAAAAAAGAATGAAGGTTTTTCCTACCTTGAATTTTACAACTGAAGAAAGGCAAAAGATAGATTTATATAGACGAATAATGTTCTATTTATTGTATTATAGAAGTGAAGAACCTTTACCTTTTGTTAATCTTCTTTTGTCTGATAATAATTGTAGTCTTTATAAAAATAAAAAAAGCAAAATTTCAAGTATGATAAACAAGGAAAGCTCATAGAGGAAATTCAGCTTGAAAAAAATGAAATTATTGAGCAACAATACCTGAGACAAGGGCTCTATCTTATATGCGTATTAGCGCATATTTATTAAAACAAAAAAATACAGCAACAGCAATAACGAATATGTGAAAATTATCATTGAAAGGCATAGTATTACTTGCTAAGCTGTAATAAATATATTAAAAATATAAAAACTTAATCCTTGCTATCGTTTCATTGAATATATAAAAAAATGTATTATGAATAAATTAAAAAAATAACATTTCATTAGTAATAACAGTCCTTGTGACCTTCTTTTACTCAAAGGCATTTGCCGGAAATAATACCGAAAAAAACAAAAATGATTTTTCCTAAGAAGTGGAAAAACGATTAGTTTGAAAATGAAATCAGAAGGTGATATTCTTTATTCTTATTCTTCTAAATATAACTGGATTCTATATATGAATAAAGAAGAAAAAAAGAATAGGAATTCTTCATGTTCTTTCTGGTAAAAAAATCACAGTAAAAGTATGAATACAATGCTCTCAACTATGATAATTGTATGCAAAATTTTCCAATCAATGCAGATAAGGACAATGATGGACGTGTCATTGAAACAGGCCCTTCCTATCATTGGCCCTCCTTATATATAAGTCCTAGAGGAGATTATGCTGTAGAAGTAGGAACAGATGAATCGTATTATTCTTTTACATATTACTCACTTACTACTAATGCTTTACCTAAAAAGATATGTTTACTTCAAGGGGACTTCGAAGGTTTGAACAATTTAAGGACCGTTCCTCACTTTTTATGAAGACGGTTCGTTCTCTTGTTACACGTATCACGTATACGATTATTATGATAATCGTTATGGAGGAAAGTCTCTTTGGGAGATCCTGATATGTATAAAGATCTTCTTTTTAAAAACGCAAGATAAAAGAGATGACAGAATTCTATTGTAAAAAATATAAATAAACTTGTTAGTGGCTTGAATCCTGCGAAATTTACAAAAATCAGAGCAAGAAAAAGATAAATAACTACAGAGAATTAATGTTTAATCTTTTGTATGATAATAGTTTTAATGGTTCTTATGTTCCTACTTTTCGGTATGCATTCCTCTCTTTAGTAAAGAATTTGGACTTTATAAAATAAAGAGACAAAAAGCTAATATTCAATAGTTTTGGCGAATTAATAGAAGAAGGTGGACTTGAAGATGGAGAAGTTGGGGACGATATTTTTGAGGAATCTGAGCTTGGAGATGGAGAAAAACTTGATAAACTATATGATTCGAAACTAATACTTTTAAGCAATCTATAGATGATAAAAGATTTCTTTATCGAATGAAGTATTCTATAGATAGGGATGTAGAGTAAAGGCTATTATTTGGTCTTTAATTAAAAAGATATAAGCAGTTCTTACCTTAATACAAAAAGTGCATCAATGTAGTAAATATTGATGCACTATTTGTATCTCTTTTTGCTCCCTAATTCTTAAATTAGCAATTCTTTTATTATCTCATTCTTTCTATTTTTTTCTCTTAAAAGGGTAGTGCTTTTAAAAAGTGTGTAAACCCATATTTTTTTCTTATCTTTATATTTGGAAACATTAAAAATAAAGAAACAATGGAACTTACACACTTTTTAGTACACTACCATATTATATAATCATAGTAGAAATTATAATGTTATAGATTTTTGTTTTATTATTAAAAGGCAACCTTAAGCGCGTAGAGACTACTTTTGCTCAGTTACACCTATAAATAATATTTTATCTGCCATCTCGCAAAGCCATTTATTCCTCATCATTGCCGTGTTCTTTGACTGCCGTGCAGCATTACATACAGAAATTATCAATAATCTATTTTGAGTTAACAGCTTCTTGTAATTCCTTAGGGATAACTTTATACATTCGCCGAGCAAGAACAAGAATAATAGGTTGGTTGCCTTTCAACAGAAAGTGAAGTACGTCTTGTTCTAACTTACTATTAAAAACCACTAACGACACACTGCCCCCGACTACGCATAGTCGTAGCCCAATCATATACCTGCAACACCGTTTCGGTAGCGATATTGTTCGATGCGAGGAAAGCTGTCTTTGATAGTTTCAGCAGTTCCTTATTGCCAAGATATTCTGTGGTGACTATCATTGATTATTATCTCTGTCGTCTTTTTACGTTTTATTGTTTTTTTCTTGGTGCGACACGCTTCAGGTCTTGGTCGAGTCCTTACCCATAAAGACTTCATTCTTGGTAACTTTTTCCCTCTTTCCTTCTGCTTGAACTGTTGCAAAATTTGCAACAGTTGCATCCGTAGGTAATTCTCTCTCTTCAAACACATTCTTAACAATGTCGTGAGATAGTAGATTTATCACGCCCGAAGAGACTTGCACCTGGTTTAACGATAGTCACACCGTCTCGTTTCTAAGCTGTACATCTATTTTTTTATCTTCCCATCTGCTGATTGGTAGATGATATTTCCATCTGCCGACTGGTAGATGAGCATATTGTCATTGTTGTCTACTTCCATTATTCTTTTATTAAATTATTATTCCTCTCAGTAAACACTTTACCTTCATTAAATAGGAGTATTGGATTTTCTATTACCATTCTTGGACATTTATAACCAATTTATTGCCAATAAGTTATAAAAAAAAGACGCTTCGTAAATGACAAAATAAAGTAGAAGATTGGACCACTTTTGGACATTTTACCTATCATATCTCCCCGCGTTTTTTCATTTCTTGTATTCCTAAATCAAAGGCACGAGCAACCAAAGCTGAGTTTTTAATATATTTTTCCGCTATCTTATATGTGGTAGATGCCCCTCTCCTTCTTTGATTAAGAGTTGAGAAGCAACTAATTTATCAATAACAGTCCTTACTTGACGACGTGTCAGATGACCATCTAATAACTTTGCAAAGTCCTTCATTTTGGCTTTACCAAACTTTGTAAGGTGAGGCATGATTACTGACATTACTTGATTTATTCCCCAGTCGTCTTTTTGGCTGTATTCTCCTTCTTGACCGCTAAATTCGTAATAGCTTTTAGATAAAATATAGTATGTACCTCTTGTCCTGCCACGTTTCTCTATTAGTCCGCAACTTAATAATTTCTCTATACTATCTTTTTCAACGCTCTGCGATTTTTCCTTGTCTTACTTCATTTAAGGATATCACGTCAAAAAACGGATAGTCTATCTTCTTCTGCTAAATCTCTTTGTTCCGATTCTAAAAAAACATTGCAAAAGCCTTATCCTTGATGACCGCTGAAAGATGCAACTCCACCCGGAAAGAGTCACTATGAGAATAATCAGGGCTATCTTTTCCTTCTGACAATGTGTTCTTAAATATTTTATCTATACCTTGCCCCGATCGTTCCACAACACCTGTTTTTTCTAACACGTCTGCCAACAGTCTGTTTCTTGGAGTACTTTGAACTCTTAATAAATTATCAATACTTATACCTAAAGGGAAACCTCCAGCATTCATTACAATTAATTTTTTTGTGGGTATTGCTTAATTACAGTTTCGCTTGTACGCCTGTAGTCTCTATGAGCAATAGCATTATTAATGGCTTCACGAATCACATCTTCATTAAAGAAGGGAATATTGAATATATAGGAATTATCATTCACATCAATCTTGTCATTCCTCAAATTAATATCATGCCATAGCATGTCTATCATTTTATAGAATGGTTCACTGTAAGTATACCTATTGTCATATGGAACCAAGTTCTCGGATTTACGATATTCCAATATTACGGAGGCCTGGGGTAATAATTCAATAAGTTTCTCTCGTTTGCCAACAAGAATCAATGCTGCATAAGTAACTTTACCTTCTTTCATAAGTTGCAAGTCACTTAAGACCTGCTCGTCAGGTAGTGTTAAGAAATTAGGATTTTTCTGTTTTGTTGCATACTTCTGTTTCAGAATACGAATCGCTTCTGTATCCAAATCATTTATGGAAACCGTGCTACATATCTCGGAAGAAAAGTCTGGTTCTTGTTCCTGTAGAATCTTAAAGATTTCCTCATCAGACATAGGCTTCAATTCTTCTCCGACTCGCATCAATGGGACATCTTCAAATCTAAAAAGCTTTCCAATAGGTCGTCCTGGAACATCTATCACTAATACACGTCTTTCCTTCGTAGTTTCATCTTCATAGAGTTCATAAATACTCGGGCGGATTGATATATCTCTATAAATATTACTTTCCAATTCTCCAATAGTCCCTTTATTCTGTTTTTGTACCCACCACCTGATGTGGATAGGCATCTTCCATTCCAAGCACTAAATATCCACCACCTTCATTACAAAAGAGCAGTAACATAACCTAAGATACACTTTCTTCTGTCCTTAGGATTGGGTTTAGATCCACCATCATAAGCGAAATTGCCTTGTGCAGCCCGCTTAAATTCAACCTTATCTTCAGACTCTCTCAGAGTTTTCAAGTGCGCTATTGTTATCTTTCTCATTTTTTTGCTTTATTTATAGATGCTTTACCAATATACCTTTGCCATGTGACATATATAAATCCAACTTTTACAGTTGTGGAGATTGCAATATACTGCGGTCTTTTCCAAAATCATCATCCCATATGATACGTAACTGCAAAGCGTCAGTATGACCCTCGCACAGGAAAATATTCTCTTCCCTATAGCCGTTACGAGACGTTATCAAATCGTATGGTCCCCAAGCACATAACAATTCAACCCCATCAAGATCACTTTCATTAATTATTTCTATACGAACATTACGAGCATCGGCTTGCCCAGAATTGTAAAAAACGAATTCTACGAACACCTCTTTCTCCACGAATAATGTTACATTCAACTCTGGCTTGCAGCTCTTGTTCTTCTGCTTTTTTTATTTGTTTGATTTGTAAATCATTCAAGAACTTTTCTTGCTTTTTGATTATCTTATCATGACGATAATACATAAATAATCCACCGATGATACCACATATAGAAAATATGTGACCACCCCAATCCCTAAATAAATCTACAATCCACATATTACCTAATTTTTTTATATTCTTACAGCCTTTAAACGCTTTCCGCAATTCATCCTGAAGATATGATTTCGCATCTTCTTCAATCTGTCCTTTTACATCATTAAGTACTTCTTCGTTTAGCTCTTTCAACTCTTCAATTCCTTCCAAATATTCACGATTACACATCGTACACTTTATATACGATTTATCTTCATTAAATTCAAAGTGATCGTCACTGCCACATGTAGCACAGCGCAACTGAACGGTATAACTTTCTTTTTAGCTTATTCATCTCTAACTTATTTTTATATTTATTCTTCGTTTAACTCATCACCCATACGATATTTGATGTCGTAGTTGATGATGAAATCTAACTCTTCCTCTGTAAAAATCATAATGACGGGCAAGGAGCTTATCTATTTCGTCAATGATAGGTTTAGAGAGCTTCATATAGAACTCATCATATTCAACTCGTCCCGTTGTTTTGTAATTATATACGCGTCGTATGCATTTCTTTTTCATGTCTATAGCTAACCTATCAGCAACAGAGCATATTTCTTTTTCAATACCTTTGTCATATTGGTATCTAAAATTAACAATTTCAGGTTTGTTGAGATGATAGCAATCAGAATTAGTAATCCACCATATAAAGAATAGTGAACTATTTAAAATACAACTGCCTACCTTTACTTGTTTTGCATTATCAAATGATACAGATTTAAGTTGCGTTGTTATACCTTCACCATCTCTATCACTGCAAAAGTAAGGAACAAAAGAATGTGAACGAATCCAGTTTACGGGAGTATTATGATACAAGCACAGCTCATTACCAATGCCAATAAAATATTGCTCCTTTTCTTCCCTTATCTTTCTTGCAATGCTGATAAATAGCGGACTTGCTATTTTGGGAATAATATTTTGATAAGTATAATCTTCAATGCTGTTATAACGTACTAAAGCGTTAAAAAGGTTCTTGCGTTCATCAGCCAACCAACGTGTATATTTGGTTGAATATTTCCCAACTCCATTATTGGTTGCAGTAAATATAACCAAACGGAACTTCACACCCTCAAAAAGTTTTTGAGGGTGTGCATCTGCACTTAAGTTTAAGTGCAGATGCAAACCGAATTTCTGATAGAAATTCGTTACAAGTGGAGGCCATTCGCTCTGTGCTGTGCCCACTTAATGGAACAATCATACTGATGTAGCCTTCTTGCCTCATTATATTTTTAGATCGCTCAAGTACATAAGCATATAAGTTCCCGCATGAAAGAGTTTTTGTATCCAACTAATTTGTAAAGGTCAGATACAGCTACTCCTTTAACTTTTTTTATTGTATTCCACATACGGAGGATTACCAATAATCACATCGAATCCTCCGTGTTCATTGATAATTTCGTAGAACTCAGCAAGCCAGTGGAAAGGTTGGTGAGATTGGTACCAAGCGTTATAACCTTTGGCTGAATCTACTGCACCATACATCTTGTGGTTTAATAAGTCGTTAAGCGTGTTAAGGCGTTGATATAGTTCACTCTTTGCTTTCTTAAAAGCAGCCATATCTTCAGCTTGATGGAGCTGAACATTCTTAAAGATTTCGTAGGTACGTGACACCTTGTCCATCTCATCGTTTACTTTTGCCTTAAATTCTTCACGAGCAAACATATCTCCTTCTACCAAGTCGCATTCTAATTCCTCTTGCGTTGCATAGCCCACAAGCGTATTGCCACAGCGAATATTGAAGTCGATGTCGGGCAGTGGGTCGAGTCCTAAATTAGGATCACGTTTGTCTACTTCAACTACTGCTACCATCTTTAAGAACAAACGTAGCTTGGCTATCTCTGTCGCTTCGACCATAATGTCGACACCATAGAGATTGCGTAGGATGATACTCTTATAGATGAAGTATTGTATGTTGGAACGATATTTATGTTCAATCTCCTGTAGCTCTTGTTTGAAGAGTTGAGAGTTCTTTGCATTGAATTCCTGCATACGGTTGATGCACACCTCGTAAAGCGGCTCAAGGATATTGAGTGCTGCAAAGAGGAAAGCTCCAGAGCCACAGGTAGGGTCGAGTATTGTAACATGCTGCAATACATGGTAGAAATGCTTTACAAACAGATGATCTTGTGTGTGTGTAAGATAATCAGTGACAAACTGGCGTATGTCGAGGTTGTAAGTGATAAAGTCATTAACGTCAGTGATTTCTCCTTTCTCAATTTTCTCTTTAATGTTGTTGTAGCGTTGTAGTCGTTCAATGGTTTCACGCCAAATCTCTGTAGGTAGAGCTAATGCTTCAGGTGTGCGCTCGTTCCAATGGCAACGACGTTCCAAAAGGTTGGGTTTTGTGGTATCAAGTCCTATTGCTATTTCCTCAGGAATAGTTTGGTTAACTCCTTTCTTCATAGCATCGAAGATATACTTATCACCACTCTCTTTTTAGATACTGCCACAATTCGCTGTTCGCACGGAAATGCTTTTTCGTCTTTACGCTTAACAGTAGCCATTAAATAAGGGACAATCGTATTACGCCCGATATACTCTGTAATATCCTCCTTTGTGTAATAAGCTCCCATCTGGGCGCGGTCGTTGATATATTGTTCAAAAATATATCCTAAGACATCAGGATTGATATCACGTCCAGAGGCTGTCATACGGTCGTCCAAATGCCAATGCCATTTATCAAAGAAGTCGAAGAGACTGATAAAAAGCCTCATCAGCAATATCTAAATTAGCATATCCTCTTTCTATTTGGTGCACATCAAACATTCCGCCATTCAGATAAGGGATGCGTCCATAAATCTTTTTCAAATTCATGATTATGTTTAGGAGTGTTAAGTCCATCATGGAAAAGGTTGACAAGGAAACCCTTATAGAATTTATTAAAGAAGCGGTCTTCTCCTTCCTGATCGCGAGTCCACTCTAATTTGTGACGCAGATAATCCACGTCCCCATCGAGAAACTCTTTCTTCTGAATGAAGTAGCAGAACATCAATCGGTTGAGCATGACAGAAGCATACCACTGTTTATTCTTATTCTCCTTTTCATCAATATGGTCATCAATGCCAGTAATAAATTTAGCAAAGTTGCTATGCTCTTTTTTTAAATCCAGCATAGAAGTCTTTTGTTATTTTCTCTGAATTAATGAGAAAAGGCAGCCTGTACCTTTTTCTATGATGTCGAGGATTGTAAGGTTATCATCAAGCGAGAACGAGAGGCTTTCCATCTTTTCAAATAAGAAAGCTGCTTTATCAAGCGAGTCATACTCAATTAAGACAACATCTCTTTTCTCTACTTTCTTTACAGGAGCTACCCAAAGATGATGGAACGTTTCTGGCAGTATGAAGATACAAATATAGTTCTCTGCATTTTTTTGCGAATTTTATGGTCAATCTTCTTGCAGATGGCAGATGATGGTATTTGTTCGACTTGGCAATGCAAGATTTGAAAGCCCTTTCGTTCAGCAATCTGCTCTATGTGAAAGGTTGTGTTATCTATAGTTATCTCAGGTAATTGTGTGGCACCTGTAGGATTGTTCCAAAAGCATTTCGCTGACGAACAATCCTTTAAAGTCGGAAGCAGTGATGTACTGATTAAATATATTTCTTTTCATTTTTTTAGGCTTTTTAGTCCCATAGAACAGATGATAACAGGGTCTTTATGTTTAATTTTATCTTCATCTACACGACAAAGGTTTGCATTCTCATACATTTCAATGACTGTATCGACAATATCGTCATGTGTATTGCCTGTACGCATCATTCTACCAAGGATAAATTTAGAGTTTTCCAATAACGGATAGTTGTATACTTGGTCGATAGCAAACTTTAATATATCTTTCTTCTCTTGTGTGTTAAAAAGATTTAAAGGCTGCTCGTAATAGTGATTTAGCAACTCATAGATTTTACGCTTAGTGCTGAATCGACTACCAAGGATACCTCCAACATTAGTGTTCTCGTTCTTAATACTTTTTACCGCTTTCTCAACCAATAACAGATGAACATCCTGTACAGGTAGACAAGGCTCTTTAATGGTACATGCCATTGTTTGTAGGATACGCTTTTGCGACTGACTAACAATATCTCCTTTGGAATTATACCACGTAAGTACGTCAAAGTCATTATAAGTGCGGGCGTAGGTAATAACACCATCCTCGTTTATATTATTTGCAGCCTTTGTAGAATAAGCGATGTTTGGTATAGCTGGAATAAGACGTTTTAAGTCAGGGTTGGCATCAGTTGCATTCTTCCATATCTGATAAGCTTGTGAGCCAAGGTCGACCTCTATATCATCTTCATCTTCGTCTAAACTGCTACTTTTCTCGTTGTACATGTCGCGTAGGTTCTGTTCGTTGCCCTCAAAGAAGACCTCGTCACTACCTACGATACCTGCATTTTCATTAATTCGTTCGTTGAGGCGTGTACGTAAGCGAATAATCTCCTCTACTTTGTCGGCAGGGAAGAAAGAATAACAATAGATTTGCTCAGAACTCTGATCAATACGGTCAACACGTCCTGCACGTTGGATGAGTCGAATGATTGCCCATGGTAAGTCATAGTTGATGATAATATGAGCATCTTGTAGGTTCTGTCCTTCACTCAACACGTCAGTTGCTATCAGTATGCGTAGTTCGTTCTCTTTTGTTATATCTGCTCTGTTACTGATTGGTGAAAAAGCGTTCGACAATAGCGGTTGGATTCTTCGTATCACCGGTTACTTTCTCAATATTCTTGATTCCTCTCTTTTGTAGCTGCTTGTACACATACAGAGCTGTGTCAGAGTATTGAGTGAATATGATTATTTTATCATCTTTATGAGTATTACTTAATAGCTTTTCTAATTCGTTGAGTTTCTGATCAGTCTGTGGATTCCAATCATCACATAGATTAATCATTGCAATGAGTTGGTCACAGTCCTTTTTTAACCCTTGTTTTAGTGTGCGTTTGAAGTATTTAGAGTCAATCCATTGTACATTGTTCTTTCCTATCAGACTATTGTAATATGTTTCAGCTCTTTCCATGTAGTCCTTCATTTTTTTAGGAATAGTCAGAAGACTTTTTATTTGAAAGAAGCTCTTTATTATCATCTGAATCGGCAGAAATTTTGTTGATATCGGCATCTTCAATAAAATCCTCAGGGAATGAATTCTCGTCACTAACAGGCAATTTTAGTTTATTGTCAATGGCATAGAGATACACTGCATTGCGTAGGATATGGCGATACAGAGTCAATAGGAAAGCATAACCACTGCTATCCACACGTTTGAAGAAGGTGCTCTTGCAGAAACCCATCATTCGTTCACCTGCGCGTGAAAGATTATCAATCAAGTTGCCTTCATATTTAGGAAGCTCGTTTCTGCTTTCTTGTCATCTAAGTAATGTATCAGACCATAACGAGGTAATTTTAGTGATTCCATAAGAGATACCATTTCCTCTGAATAGAGCCGACTATATTGGTCGCCTTCTGTAGTCTGAAACTTGATAGCCTTAGGAATACGGTCTGGGAAATAAGACTTATGTCCGTCTTTGAATTCCAGATATCTCCGTCCATTCTTAGAATCTGTTTTAGCATAATTCTCTTTAATGAACGTACGTGTACGACGAATTAAAAAAAGTTTCATCAGTTCTTGCCAATCTTCTTGAAATTCGCTACGTTCAAACGCTTTGATACTTCTAATAAAGTCTTCGTGCTTTTCTGCGAATTTCCGTTCTCCCCCGATAGAGCGAATATAAGCTTCAGGTCGAATGCCTAAGTCTGTATCGTCATTGATAAAGAGGCGTAGCTGACTGCTAAGGTCTTTGTATTGTTTATTGTAAGGAGTTGCAGTCAATAGTAATACCTTACAATCTTGTTTCTGAATAAGGTCTCTTATGTTACGATAACGAACACCTTGGCTATTACGCAGGTTATGACTTTCATCCACAATAATAAGCTTGTAATAGCGTGCATTGTCTACGTCAATGGGTTTTGCCATGGACATAATATCAGCCTTCATGTCATATTGGTTGCGGTATTTTTCCCACATATCTTGTAAGTTGGCAGGACAAATAATCAACGTATTACTACCAAAGGTGTTTTTCATACATCTTTGCAATAGCACAGGCAGTTATGGTTTTTTTCCTAATCCCTACAACGTCACCAATCATTGCTCCACCGCGTTTCTCGTTATTTAGATGTCGGGCAGCAATCTTTACAGCTGTTTGTTGAAAAGTCAAAAAGACTATTTTTGAATTCTGTAGGAATAGTAAACTCTTTAATCCCTGAGCGTGCTTCTTCACTTAAGTGATAAGCTGTTTTGAGATAGATATAGTAAGGTAGAATGTCTTTATCGCCAGCCCAGCTATTATCAATAATTTCTATTAACTCTTTGGTTATGTCAAGACAAAACTTATCTTCCCAGCGTTCATCAAACCAACAAGCTAATTTTTCAGCACTATCACTATCTCCAAATTCAGCATTCAACTCTCCTTGTTTGGTTAATCCGGAATAAGTGAGGTTACTACTACCCATTATAGCTTGGATCTTGTTAAAATTATCATCAGGACGATAAGCAAGATATAGCTTTGCATGAAGTGGTTCACGAAGATATAACTTCACGCATACTTTTTCATCTTTCATCTGTTCGGAAAGGCGACGAAGCGTGAACTCATCCTGCTTGGTTGGCAATCCCAGCTGAAGCTGGAGTCTGAAATTGCGTGCCACCTCAATTCTACACTGACTTACATAATTGGCATCTGGCAAAAGACTGCTCTGTATAGAGCTGATGGATTAACTCTTCGGCAGGACGATGCATACCTATCAACAATCGACACTTGCGAAAAAACGTTTGTCACCTTCATAGACGTAATCGCCTGTAAGCATGTCTACCTGATCAACCACAAGACCCCAACCACGCAAATTAAAATAACCAACGCAGAAATCTACACGCTTGACACCGACATTGGTAACTATGCCTTGCAGACCTTCTGCAAACTTGCTTTCTATATTATCATAAATTCGTGTCATAATACAATTCTTTCAATAGACAACCACAAATCATCTGTTCACAATAAATCATCTACCTTTAGTCTCAACATCTTTGCTAACTGCATGAACATCTCGACATTGGAATGGACAACTTTCGCAACCCATTTTGATATAACAACAGGGGCTTTGTCCGAAATTTCTGCCAATTGCTTATTAGTCCTTCCTTTCTCAGCGAGAACTATCTTCAGGCGATTGATTTTCTTGTATTCCATTCTGATGTAACCTGATTATACCTATAAAATTACTCTTTATTTCTTAGAAAATGTGGTAGTGTTCTAAAAAAATGCGTAAGTCTATATTTTTTTATCTTTGTATAGCAAAAAAGTAACAAAAAAATGAAACTTACACAATTACAAATTTCGAAATTATTTCTGATTACACAAGCAGTAGCAAAGATTTTATTACTCTTCAGTATTTAATCATTAATTCTCTTATGAACCTTGAACGTAATCTATTTGTTTATTAGCAAGAACGAATATGAAGAATGGTAACCTTCACATATAATTCGCACCTAAGTAATTCCTTGAAAGTATCTCAATCTACTTTATACTAAAGGCCTTACCACCAATCTGTATCATCACTATATATACAAAAAAAGAGAGTCTAATTGATTACTCAACTAAACTCTCTAATAAAAAAAGGCAGCTACCTACTCTCCCGCATTGCATTGCAGTACCATCGGCGCAAGTGGGCTTAACTTCTCTGTTCGGAATGGGAAGAGGTGGAACACCACCGCTATAACCGCCTGATAAATCATTTATACTTAATACATAAGTATTGATATATCGCACAAGAAAACTATAAATAAATCAAATATCAACTGATGAAAAAATGATATGTCTGAAAGCTTTGGGCAATTAGTAGTGCTCGGCTTTGACATCACTGTCTTTACACCTACACCCTATCAACGTCGTCGTCTACAACGACCCTCAAAGGAGTTCTAATCTTGCGGATGGCTTCGCACTTAGATGCTTTCAGCGCTTATCCAAACCAGACTCGGATACCCAGCGGTGCCCTGGCGGAACAACTGGTAAACCGGAGGTCTGTCCATCACGGTCCTCTCGTACTAGTGACGGCTCCACGCAAAACTCCAACGCCCGCGATAGATAGAGACCGAACTGTCTCACGACGTTCTGAACCCAGCTCGCGTGCCACTTTTTAATGGGCGAACAGCCCAACCCCTTGGGACCTTCTCCAGCCCCAGGATGTGACGAGCCGACATCGAGGTGCCAAACCACCCCGTCGATATGAGCTCTTGGGGGATCAGCCTGTTATCCCCGGAGTACCTTTTTATCCTTTGAGCGACGGAGTTTCCATACACATCCGCCGGATCACTATGCCCTAGTTTCCTACCTGGTCGGCATGTCTGCCTCACAGTCAAGCACCCTTATGCCATTGCACTCTAATAGGTCGGTTACCAATCGACCTGAGGGTACCTTTGGAGCCTCCGTTACGCTTTTTGGAGGCGACCACCCCAGTCAAACTACCCACCAAACAATGTCCTCGTAAATCACGAGTTAGACCTCAGACAGCCAAAGGGCCGTATTTCGAGGATGGCTCCACAAACGCTAGCGCGCCCTGCCTCAAAAGCCTCCGGCCTATCCTACACATCGGATGACCAAGGTCAATGCTAAGCTGTAGTAAAGGTTCACGGGGTCTTTTCGTCCCATCGCGGGTAATCGGCATCTTCACCGATACTACAATTTCACTGAGATCATGGTTGAGACAGTGTCCAGATCATTACACCATTCGTGCAGGTCGGAACTTACCCGACAAGGAATTTCGCTACCTTAGGACCGTTATAGTTACGGCCGCCGTTTACTGGGAGCTCCAATTCAAACCGTCTTCCGAAGAATAAGCTCTCCTCTTAACCTTCCAGCACCGGGCAGGGTGTCAGACTGTATACATCATCTTTCGAGTTAGCACAGCCCTGTGTTTTTTTGTTAAACAGTTGCCTGGACCGATTCTCTGCGCCTCATAAAATATGAGGACCCCTTTATCCCGAAGTTACGGGGTCAATTTGCCTAGTTCCTTAACCATGAATCTCTCAACGCCTTAGTATATTCTACCCGACTACGTGTGTCCGTTTACGGTACGGGTGCTTTAACAATATGTTTAGAGCATTTTCTTGGAAGCAGGATTACCCACACTATTAAAATACTACGAGTAGTATTCTATACTATCAAGGTCGGATCTGAACGTGGATTTGCCTGCGTTCATCAACTCCTACACTCTTTAACGAGGACTTCCGTCGCCTCGCGGTGGTGTCACTTCTTCGTCTGCCCATCACTCATTAAAGCAGTAACGGAATATTAACCGTTTCTACCATCGCCATCGCCATTCGGCTGAGACTTAGGACCCGACTAACCCCGGGGTGATTGACATTGCCCGGGAAACCTTGGTCTTACGGCGGGAGGGAATCTTACCCTCCTTATCGTTACTTATACCTACATTTGCTTTCCATAAGCTCCAGCTAGAGTCGTCCTCTAACATTCTACGCTGATGGAATGCTCCCCTACCGATACTTTTTTAAATTCTATCCCGCGCCTTCGGTATCTGACTTATACCCGATTATTATCCATGCCCGGACCCTCGACCAGTGAGCTGTTACGCACTCTTTGAATGAATGGCTGCTTCCCAAGCCAACATCCTGGCTGTCATGGGGACCAGACTTCGTTAGACTAACTTAGTCAGAATTTGGGGACCTTAAACGACGGTCTGGATTCTTCTCCTCTCGAGGGACGGACCTTAGCACCCGCCCCTTACTGCACAACTTCATAACTTAAGCATTCGGAGTTCGTCAGGTCTCGATAGGCGGTGAAGCCCTCTTGACCTATCGGTCGCTCTACCTCTTAAGAAAAACATTGTACGCGGCACCTAAATGCCTTTCGGGGAGTACGAGCTATCTCCAAGTTTGATTGGCCTTTCACTCCTACACTCACCTCATCCAGAAGCTTTTTCAACGCTTATTGGTTCGGACCTCCATTCCGTGTTACCGGAACTTCATCCTGGACAAGTGTAGATCACTTGGTTTCGCGTCTACCACCACCAACTTAATACGCCCTGTTAAGGCTCGCTTTCACTGCGGTTGCTCCACTCAAGAGGATTAACCTTGCTGGTGACGGTAACTCGTAGGTTCATTATGCAAAAGGCACGCCGTCACATTATAAAATGCTCCGACCGCTTGTAGGCGCATGGGTTCAGGATCTATTTCACTCTTCTTATCGAAGTTCTTTTTCACCTTTCCCTCACGGTACTGGTACGCTATCGGTCTCATGGGAGTGTTAGCCTTACCGGATGGGCCCGGCAGATTCATACAGGATTACTCGTGTCCCGCACTACTCAGGAGTACACTATGTCTTCTCATGCTTCGAATAAGGGACTATCACCCGCTATGGTTATTCTTTCCAAAAATATTCTTCTCACAATCAAAGTACAACAACGTGATCCTACAACCCCTTCAATGCAAATACAATGAAGGTTTGGGCTAATCCCCGTTCGCTCGCCACTACTAGGGGAATCATTAGTTTATTTTCTTTTCCTACAGGTACTAAGATGTTTCAGTTCCCTGCGTTTGCCTCACTTAATCTTTAAGTGATAAACACATAAAGTGTTTGGGTTGTCCCATTCGGAAATCCGCGGGTCAAAGGGTATTTGCACCTTACCGCAGCTTATCGCAGCTTATCACGTCCTTCATCGCCTCCATGAGCCAAGGCATCCGCCATGCGCCCTTAATTACTTTCTAAACTTTTTACTATAATATAAATCAATAAAATTAATCTATATTAAGCTCATACTTTCAGCTGTTGATTATTGTTTTGATTAAATCTACAGTTTTGCTTGTGTCAATATGTCAAAGAACGATGTATTAAATATACAAGTGGAGAATAACGGATTCGAACCGTTGACCCCCTGCGTGCAAAAGCAGGTGCTCTAGCCAGCTGAGCTAATCCCCCATTTAAATAAGGTAGTCCCAGGCAGACTTGAACTGCCGACCTCCACATTATCAGTGTGGCGCTCTAACCAACTGAGCTATAGGACTTCAATTCCGGCATTCAAGCTGCAAGAGTCTTAAACTCCGCATCATCAATTCCCTTTAACTAAACTAGACAAGTAAGGTAGCACAAGATTAAGTATAAAAAGAACTCAATAATTCTTTACATTCAACATCTCGTCTCCAGAAAGGAGGTGTTCCAGCCGCACCTTCCGGTACGGCTACCTTGTTACGACTTAGCCCCAATCACCGGTTTCACCCTAGGCCGACCCTCGCGGTCACGGACTTTCAGGCGCCCCCGGCTTTCATGGCTTGACGGGCGGTGTGTACAAGGCCCGGGAACGTATTCACCGCGCCATGGCTGATGCGCGATTACTAGCGAATCCAGCTTCGTGAGGGTCGGGTTGCAGACCCCAGTCCGAACTGAGAAGCACTTTGAAGATTAGATTACATTTACATGCAACCAACACTCTGTATGCCCCATTGTAACACGTGTGTAGCCCCGGACGTAAGGGCCGTGCTGATTTGACGTCATCCCCACCTTCCTCACACCTTACGGTGGCAGTATCCTCAGAGTGCCCGGCATTACCCGATGGCAACTAAGAAAAGGGGTTGCGCTCGTTATGGCACTTAAGCCGACACCTCACGGCACGAGCTGACGACAACCATGCAGCACCTCCACAGGAGTCCCGAAGGACCTCATCATCTCTGAATCGTTCTCCTGCAGTTCAAGCCCGGGTAAGGTTCCTCGCGTATCATCGAATTAAACCACATGTTCCTCCGCTTGTGCGGGCCCCCGTCAATTCCTTTGAGTTTCACCGTTGCCGGCGTACTCCCCAGGTGGGATGCTTAACGCTTTCGCTAAGCCACTGACTATAAAAGCCAACAGCGAGCATCCATCGTTTACTGTGCGGACTACCAGGGTATCTAATCCTGTTCGATACCCGCACCTTCGAGCATCAGCGTCAGTTGCGATACGGTAAGCTGCCTTCGCAATCGGAGTTCTTCGTGATATCTAAGCATTTCACCGCTACACCACGAATTCCGCCTACCTACTACGCACTCAAGTCTGACAGTTCGCGCTGCACGGTAGAGGTTGAGCCTCTAAATTTCACAGCACGCTTATCAAACGGCCTACGCTCCCTTTTAAACCCAATAAATCCGGATAACGCCTGGACCTTCCGTATTACCGCGGCTGCTGGCACGGAATTAGCCGGTCCTTATTCATGTGATACATGCAAATAACTACACGTAGTTAACTTTATTCTCACATAAAAGCAGTTTACAACCCATAGGGCCGTCATCCTGCACGCTACTTGGCTGGTTCAGACTTACGTCCATTGACCAATATTCCTCACTGCTGCCTCCCGTAGGAGTTTGGACCGTGTCTCAGTTCCAATGTGGGGGACCTTCCTCTCAGAACCCCCTACTGATCGATGCCTTGGTGAGCCGTTACCTCACCAACTAACTAATCAGACGCATCCCTATCTTATACCGATAAATCTTTATTATAACAGTCATGCAACTATTATAAACCATTAGGTATTAGGCCGTCTTTCAACGGGTTATCCCTAAGTATAAGCCAAGTTGGATACGCGTTACTCACCCGTGCGCCGGTCGTCATCATCGGTTGCAAGCAACCAACATGCTACCCCTCGACTTGCATGTGTTAAGCCTGTAGCTAGCGTTCATCCTGAGCCAGGATCAAACTCTACATTGTAAAGTATCTTGTATGTTAGTCTTAACTAACTTAATTATCTGTTCAGAACGAATGCCGAATATATTGTAAAAGAATTAAAAACGGTTCGTTTTATTACCCCCTTGCTATCTAATGAATAAATAACAAGACTCTTGTACTAACTTGTCTGTTTATGTAAATCTTTTTCAAAGAACTCTATTCTATGTTGCTTATAAGTTTATAACTCAAAAGCGAATGCAAAAAGTAAAGCTTTTTAATATAACACACAACTATTAAAAACAAAAAGATAAGCTTTTTTTATACCATTTTATGCATACAAACGAAATAAATCAAGAGCAATAAACTTTTTCACATTTATAATTATATATATAAGAGAGAAAAAGAAGAAGAAAAACATATATTTTCGCCTTTAATATTAGCCTTTTTATTAAAAATTCCTCTATTTGTAACACTTAAAAATATAAAAATATCTTTAATTATGCCTCTTTTTCCCCTAAGAACAAAATATTTTGTTTTACCTTTACATCAAATTATTAAAGCGATAATATTACAACGTATGAAATTAAAACAAATTCTTGCGATGGGCTTGTTGCTTGTTTCAAGTGTTTCTCAAGCACAGCAACAAATGCCTCCTATACCTGCCGACCCCGCAGTGAGAATAGGAAAGTTAAGTAACGGACTGACTTATTATCTTCGCCATAACAATTGGCCTGAAAAGCGTGCGAGCTTTTTATATTGCCCAAAAAGTGGGTTCTATACAAGAAGAAGAAAGTCAAAGAGGACTTGCACACTTCCTCGAACACATGTGTTTCAACGGTACAGATAATTTCAAAGGAAACGACCTCATTCGCTATTGTGAGAGTCTTGGTGTGAAATTTGGTGCCGACATTAACGCTTACACCAGCATCGACGAAACCGTTTACAACATATCTAACGTACCTACAACCCGACAAAGTGCGCTCGATTCTTGTGTTCTTATTTTAAGAGATTGGGCCACTGGTCTTACTCTCGACCCTAAAGAAATCGACCAAGAACGTGGTGTTATCCACGAAGAGTGGCGTTTGCGCACCAGTCCTTCAAGTAGAATGTACGAAAGAAACCCTACCCACTCTTTATCCAGGAAGTAAATATGGATATCGTTTCCCTATTGGTTTGATGAGCGTTATTGATAATTTCAAGTATCAAGAACTCAGAAACTATTATGAAAAAAATGGTATCACCCCGACAATCAAGGTATTATTATTGTAGGCGATATCGACCTCGACCACACTGAAGCACTCATCAAAAAACTCTTTGGAAACATTAAAAATCCAAAGAACATTGCGCCTATCGTAGCCGAAGGAGTGCCCGATAATAAAGAACCTATCGTGGTTATCGACAAAGATAAAGAGTTTACAAACAACTATGTTAATGTTCTCTTCAAGCACGATGCTTATCCCGATTCTCTAAAAAACAGCTTTGAATACCTCATACAGAGCCATTTAAAGGATGCAGCGATGAGCATGTTAAATCAAAGAATTAGAGAAGCCAGTCTGAAAGAGAGTTGTCCTTTCGTCCAAGCAGCTGCCGATGATGGTCCTTATATCTTTGCTCACACCAAAGACGCCTTCTCGCTTACCGTTATTCCTAAAGAACCTACCATGATAAACGCTGCTCACAGCCGCCTTAACCGAAGTGCGTCGTGCAGCAGAGTTTGGCTTTACACCTACCGAATACGAGCGTTATAAGGCTGAAACATTGAGCGATTTAGACAATGCTTATAATGAAAGAGACAAACGTAGCTCCGATTCATTCTGTAAAAAGTATCAACAAAATTTCTTGTCTAACGAGCCTATCATTGCCATTGATGTTTATTATAACACCATGAAGAACCTCGTGCCAAACATTCCGTTAGAAGCAGTGAACGAAATGATGAAAGAGTTCTTCCCACCATCTAACGAGAACATGGCAATTGTCAGCCTCAATAACGAAAAAAGAGGGAGCCACTTATCCTACCAAAGAGGGACTACTTTCTGCCGTAAACAATGCGCGTACGGCACAAGTCGAAAGCTTTTATGTAGACAATGTAAAGAACGAACCACTCATCAGCAAGCTACCTAAGGCAGGCAAGATTGTTAAAGAAGAAAAGAACACCAAGTTTGGTTACACACTTCTCACCTTATCTAATGGTGCAAAAGTCATCTTAAAGAAAACCGATTATAAGAAAGACCAAGTCATTCTTTCTGGTGAAGGAAAAAGGTGGAACCTCACTTTATGGCACAAAAGACCTTACCAATTTAGATGTATTTGAAAACATCATTGGCATTAGTGGATTAGGTGATTTCAGCTCTATCGACCTTGGTAAAGCTCTTGCTGGTAAGATTGCAAACGCCAATCTTCACATTTCAGGCAGACACACAAGTCTTTCTGGAGGCTCAACACCTAAAGATGCCGAAACCATGTTCCAGTTGGCTTACCTTTATTTCACCAATATCACTAAAGACCAGAAGGCTTTTTGATAGCATGATGAAACAGTTCGAGGTGGCGTTAAAAAAACAGAGATTTATCTTCCGAAACAGCCTTCTCAGACTCTATCACTGCTACCCTCTACGGTCATAATCCTCGTTTAAAGCCTACAACGCTTAACGACTTAAAGAATATCAATTACGACCGTATTCTCCAAATTGCCAAAGAACGCACCAATAACGCTAAGGCATGGACGTTCACCATTATGGGTAACTACGACGAAAGCACCATTAAAGACTACATTTGTCGTTATCTAGCCTCTCTTCCTTCTAAGGGGAAAGCTACAATCGGTGCTCGAACAGCGTTCTTAGTCAAAGGAAATGTAGAAAAACGAGTTCACTCGTAAGATGGAAACTCCTAAGTCTACTGCCTACATCATGTGGTATAACGACAAGATGCCTTACACCCTTGAGAACGCCATTAGAGCTAACATGGCAGGTCAAATTCTTGAGATGGAATATTTAAAGAAGATACGCGAAGAGCATCTGCCGCTTATTCTGTTAGTGCAAGTGCAAATGCTACCATCGCAGACGATTACCATAACATAACGCTCACTGGTTATTGTCCTATGAAACCCGAAAAGAAAAACGAAGCTATTGCTATTATGCAAGCAGAAGTGCCTGCATTAACAAAGCATGTAGACGCGGGTATGTTAGACAAGGTGAAGAAAAATCTACTTAAAAATGTAGACAATGCGCTTAAAACAAACAGCTATTGGGAAGATGTTATCTATATGTATCACAAATATGGTATCGATACTCACACCGATTATAAAAAACTTGTAGAAGCGCAAACGCCTGAAACAATCATGTCATTCATGACAGAATTCTTAAAAAGCAACAACAGAATATCTATCATCATGATGCCTCAGAACTAATACATAGTATTTTTTTCATCATATCATTTTTAGTTTGTCGAACGTTACGTTTGTGCTATCACAAGGCACAACGTAACGTTCTTTCGTTTACGCACATTCTTCTGGCAAGCCTCAACAGCTCTTCACCATTTCACACTATTGTCTTTTAACACCACGTGTTTACGCCTTGCGTGTTAATAAAAAACCACTTAAAACTTTTGCTTAATTCAGTTAATATTGCTAACTTTGAAAAAGAAGCTTTTAAAAGCCTCACACCTAACAACCATAAACGCTCATAAACGAGCTATCACCTAAACAATCAAAGCGCATGAACACAGAAAAAAATAACACAAGAGAATTTCAATGAGCTATATGTAGACAGCATTGAGATGGAAAGAATAGATAAGTTTGTATGCGATGAGATGGCGCGTCAAATTCATCGTTATATCAAAGCTATGAGCGGGAAGCAAAAGCCATGATGCTACAATTTGAGCTCAACTTATCCACCTCTCTGTTCCACAAAAAGAAAAAAAGCCATAGCTCATTACATAGATTTTTAATAGACGTGTCCTCAGCGGACTCGACCTTAAAAGTGGTTTTTGGCACGTGCTATGGCCAACTATTGCGACACGTTTAGTTTCTTAGAACAGTTGTTAGCTAATAAAAAAATAAGTTTTTGTTTTATCTCAAACGCATTCAAGATAAATACATACAATACCACGAAATATACGAAGAAAACGGACTCTTTGGAATGAAAGACCATAGTGGCAACATTCTTGTACACCCACAATATCATTTTCTTCGCACAGCTTATGTATATGTAGACTCGTTAACTACCATGCCTATTATTGCTCAACGAGGAAACAAAATGGGCTTAATCTTACCCGATGGAAAAGACACTGTTGTTGCCGACTTTATCTACGACGATATTGCTCTACGCGAAGAAGCGCCTTTATTTCGAAGCCTACCATAGGTTCAGAAATAATGTTGCTCACAGGAATAAAGGGCGAATAACGGCACCACAGATATTCTTTTTCGCTATCAAAAACACCTTATGTTTACGCTTATAACACTCAATCGCCGCACAATCTCTTGTACGGCGATTTTTCTTTCACACCCTTTTCATTTTTCTTTATGCCCTCTTACAAAGCAACACACGCTTTGTAAGAACATAAAACATAAGGTGTTGTGTCATAACCATTCGGTTTATTTCTTTTCTTTTTAGCCTCTTTCTTTGCAAGTCTTCCCAATATTGTTTTTCCTTTTTGCCTTTAATTGCTCAGTAAAAGCCTTTGCCTTAGCCATTGTTTCTGCTTCCTGTTCGGGCAAAGCATAAGCATGTGTATAGCCTTTCACTTGGTTCCATGCACCACGAGTAAAGTCTGGCACTTCCACAGGCAGGTTTCCGTTATTCATCGACATAGCTCCCAACTCAGCAAAAACAGCACCATTCTGCCAAATCATACACGTCTATATCCATCGGCAAGCCATTTTGCAAGCAATAAACCAATCGGCTATCCATTATAAAGTCCATACCTCCATGGCCTCCCACTTCTTTTGCTTGCTCTCCATATTTCTTTATTAGCTCGCTTTCATATTGCTTTTCGAGTGCTTCTTTGTCTTCTTTCGACAAATATTCGTGTCCCGAAAGGTTGTCAGAAGTAGGTTTCAATCCTCCTTCGCTCATTTTTTTAGACGACACAGCATAGCCTTCAATCGGATATTTATTAGCAAATCCTTCCGTACCCGTCAACTGATACATTCTATTATAGGGTTGTGGTGTCATCACATTATGGTGAATTTCAATCACTTTTCCTTTTTCTGTGCGCACAAGTGTGGTGGTTTGGTCTCCATTTTGAAAGTCGCCACAAGGCTCACCTGTTGCTTCTTCCACTCTTTTCTTTCCATTAAAAGACTGTGTATCCATAGCAATAAGGGTGTTCATCTTATCTCCTCTATGAATATTTAACACCTGCGCAATAGGTCCTAAGCCGTGTGTGGCATACACATCTCCTCTAAAATCTTTGTTATAACGCAATCTCCAACCCAATTTATCGTTAGCATCTGTCTTCCAATAATGTTTCCAATAAGGCGACAACTCATGTCTATAAGCCCCTTGTGCATAAATAACCTCGCCAAAAAAACACCCTTTTTGTGCCATGTTTAGCGCATTCAGTTCAAAAAAGTCGTAACAACAGTTTTCTAACATCACGCAATGTTTTCGAGTGGTTTCGCTCAAGTTAATCAAACTCCATATCTCGTGCATATTCATGGCAGAAGGCACCTCTATGGCTGCATGTTTATTATTTTTCATAGCAAACTCTGCCACCTTAAAATGATGTTCCCAGTCGGTTGCAATATAAACCAAGTCTACATCTTTTCTTTTGCACACCTCTTTGTATCCTTCTTCTCCGCTATAAATAGCAGCAGGAGGCATAGATGCGTTTTTCAAAATGCGTTGGCACGCCTCTGCTCTATTGCGTTCATAGTCGCAAAGTGCCACCACCTGAATACCAGGGATATACATCCAGCGTTCCACAGCCGAAGGTCCACGCATACCAAGACCCACAAAAGCCACTCTCACCACAGGCAGTTTGGGCGCAACCATTTGTAAAGCCGTTTCTTGCCCCTTAGGTTTTTGAGGCACTTCGGTAATAATTTTGCCCTTTTTCAATGGTATATTTCCAATTAAATTGAGCCAATAGTGCGGTAGGCAATGCCAAACAAAGCGCAACCATAGCACATTTTCGTAACCAAGAATATTCTTTTTTCATGTTTATGTTGTAGTAAATTTAGTGATTATCAAAAGATTGATACATGCGAAAATACGAAAAAAACAGCACATTTCCTTACCTTAAGCGTTTAAAAGCATTAAAAAGGGGCTTTATTTTCAAAACGCATCACCTTATTATATATAGGGTGTAAAAACTCAATTGCTTCGGCATGCAAACACAGTCTGCCCTCTCCTCTACCATAAAGTCGGTCGCCTTTTATAGGCACACCTAAGCCTTTGGGGTGTGCGCAATGCACTCTCAACTGGTGTGTACGCCCTGTTTGCGGATAAAGGGCTATTTTTGTGGTGTTGTTGGCTTGTTCTAACACTTTATATAAGGTAATAGCACACTTGCCAAACGCTCTGTTTACCATTTGTTTGGGTCGGTCTTCGGGGTCTGCACACAAAGGCAAATCAATGCTTCCGCTATCTTCTTTCTCTTTTAAATATCCGTCTAATAACGCCACATATCGCTTTTTCACACTTCTATTTTCAAACTGTTGTTGCAACAAAGCATGTGCCTGCTTTGTTTTGGCTATGAGCATAATGCCCGAAGTGTCCATATCTAAGCGGTGAACTATCATGGGCGAACCAATGTGCGGATAGCGTTTTTCTAATAAATGTTCTACCGATACACCTTTAAATAACCCTTTCACGCTGGGCAAACCAGAGGGTTTCACTATCACCGCCAGTGTTTCATCTTCATATAAAAAGTCTATATTGCCCTCTTTGGGCTGTTCTAAGGGGTTTGTGTCGTAACAAATGCCTTTTAATAAATAATGTAAAAGGGGTTCACACTTATCTTTTGCAAGCAGAATAGGTTTGTCCGTGCTGTCTTATTTTTCCCTTTGGCGATGCTCCATACCAAAACTCTGCCATCGCTAAGGGGGCATAATGATGGCTAAAAGCATAGTGTAACAACTTTGGAGCGCAACACTCTCCTGTGCCAGCAGGTGGTGTTTTGCCCTCTTCATCTTTAAATATGGCTGAAACAGTCTTTTTGTTCTCCTCTACCATTGCATAACACAAATTGCTGAAAGAGCCATTGCTGGAGGGCGTCCGACAAGCGTTTGCGTTTCTCTTTTAGTGCATTAAGCCTGCATGTATAGGTTTCTAAGGCGCATTGTCGTTCTTTCAATCCCTCATCATAGTGTTGTTTTAGCCGTTTCAGGCATGCTTTTTAGGTATCTACTTTCGTTTAACAAACGTTCGTTTTCGGCTTCTTCTATCCCTTCGGCACGTTTTTTTCGTCGCGTTGTTGTTTGGCTTTGTTCATTTTTTTCTTTATGCGCTTGCAAAGCCTCATCTTTTTTGTTCTTGCCATTGGTGGATAGCTTTTTGCGCCAATATAAAGCCGTTCGATGTTTCCAACTGCTTTATTTCGTTATTTAATGCACTTATTTCTTGTTCACAACGCTTAAAATATCCATCGGGAGAAAGGTAGTTAAAGATGGGTGGAACAAAAAGGTTGTGGGATAAGTGCCATTCAACTGACCTGAATAAGCGGCTATAAACCCCACTTCGTGCTGGGCATTTTTGCACAGTCAAGCACGCCAAACATCTTTCCTTTTTGTCTTCTTCGTGCCAAAAACTCATTTGCTTCTATCGCCTTGCACACCTCGTTCCAAGCCGCTAAGCAGAGTGCATGAGGTTTGTAACAAAAAGGGTTATTAAGTTGTTTGGGCAAAGGTTCACTGCTTAACAAGGGGTGAAAAAGGTTTTCTTTCATGCTTATAAAAGTTCAATAAAGAAGGTTGTATCACTTTATGGCGCGATGTTTTTCAAACAAGTCGTGCCAAATGTGCATGGCATAGTTATAGCCATAATGGTTGTATAATGCTCTTAGGCGAGTTAATCGTTGGTAAAAATCATCATAGTTTTTACGCTTTGCAGGCACCCACTGCACTTCGCTAATGGCTGCTAAACGAGGCAATAGCATGTATTCCACTTGTGTTTCGTAGGGAATATAAGCCGTCCACAAGTTGGCTTGCACACCTATGATGTGTTTACGAGCATCTTCCGACAAACTATCGGGTAAGGGATTAAAGCTGTAAGCCTTTTCTACCGACAGAAAACCACCAATGGCATAAGGCTCGGTGCTACGGTCTTTGCTTTGATAATGGTCGATATAAGCATATTGTTCAGGACTCATTATCACATCGTGTCCTTGCTTTGCGGCTTCAAACCCGGGGTTTACACCTGTCCAACTCATAACCACTGCACTCGGGTTAATGTCTCCGTGCAATATTTCGTCCCACCCTACAAGGGTTTTTCCTTTGCTTTTTAGGTATTGTTCTATATGGTTGGTAAACACGCCTTGCAGTTTTTTAGCTTCTACGCCCTCTTTTTCTGCCAATGCCCTGCATCTTTTGCATTGTTTCCAACGAGTGGTTGGCACTTCATCTCCACCGATATGAAAGTAGGGCGACGGAAATATCTCACACAACTCATCTATAATGTCGTGCAACAAAGGGTATATGGCGTTATTACCCACGCACAACACATCGTGATGAACGCCCCAATTAACGCCCACTTCGTAAGGTCCTCCCGTGCAACCCATGTCAGGATAGGCTGTAAGAAGTGCACGTGTGTGGCCTGGGAGGTCTACTTCTGGCACAACACTGATATGTTGTTTTGCAGCATATTGCACCAGTTCTCGAGACTCGTCTTGTGTGTAATAACCGCTATAAGGAATGCTATCGTTCACATCGGAGTTGTGTGCTACAACCGTTCCTTTACGCTTTGAGCCGATAGCAGTTAAGCGGGGGTGTTTCTTTATCTCAATTCTCCAACCTTGGTCGTCTGTGATATGCCAATGAAAAGTGTTTATATGGTGAAGTGCAAGAATATCTATAAAGCGTTTTAAGAAAGACAATGGATAATAACGACGCGCACAATCGAGCATCACACCACGATAGCTTAACAGTGGAGCATCGCTTATGTTAACGGCTGGCAAGCAGATGGTGATGGGCGTTGGCGTTGCTTTGTTGATGTAACTGCTTAATGGGAGCGACTTTCTAAGTGTTTGAATGCCATAAAAAAACACCTGCAGCGGTGCTTCCACTTATGCGCACTTGCTTGCTATTTACCACCAAAGTGTAGGCTTCTTTACCATTCACTTTGTTATCAAGGCTTAGCACTATAGCGTTTGTTGCTTTGCTTTTTGCACGCACCACAGCCAGTTTTAAGCCTGTAAGGTCTTCTATATATTCGGCTAAAAAGTGTGCATTGTTTTTGCATGGCTGTGTGGGTTGTGTCGCACACTATTTGGGTTTGCGCATTTAACACAAAGGGTTTGCCTTTAACAAGGCTAATGGTTTGTGGCAAAGGCACTACATGGTAAGAGGCTACCTGCGCATATTGGCAAACTACGCTTAGCAAAAAAAGGAGCAATAAAAATGTTTTTTTGAACATAACGCAAGGATATTATTGTAAAAGTGCTTACATCTTTGCAGACATAAGCACTTTATTGATGAATAATGGAAATGCCATAAAAACTTGCTTTCCACGAGTGTTTTACCAATCAGAACGGTTGTGTTGGTAGCGTTCTGGCCACATATGTAAGGCATAAGTGTAGCCATAACGGTCGTATAGCTTGCTCAATTGGGTAGCACGCTTGTGAAATTCGTCGTATTTCTTATTCTTTGCAGGCACCCACTGCACTTCGCTTAATGCTGCCAAACGAGGCAATAGCATATATTCCACTTGGGTTTGATAAGGAATATACTCTGTCCACAAGTTGGCTTGTACACCTATAATGTGTTTACGAGCTTCTACCGATACGCTATCGGGTAGTGGATTAAAAGAATATACCTTTTTCTACGGGCAACAATCCACCAATAGCATCGGGTTCAGAACTGTGATTTTCTATTTGATAATGGTCGAAATAAGCAAACTCTCCCGGTGTCATTATCACGTCGTGACCTGTACTTGCTGCCTTCAAACCCGGGTTTACACCAGTCCAACTCATAATTACTGCACTTGGATTTATCTTTCCGTGCAATATTTCGTCCCAACCAATAATGCTCTTTCCCTTGCTGTTTACAAACTTTTCTATACGGTTTGTAAACACACCTTCAACTGTTCGGTGCTAACACCTGTGCTTTGCGACAATGCTTTACAGCGTGGACACTCTTTCCAACGTGTTGTAGGAGCTTCATCGCCACCTATATGAAAGTAGGGAGCTGGGAAAATGTCGCACAATTCGCCTATAATGTCTTGCACAAAGCCATACACTTTTTCGTTACCAAGGCACAACACATCGTGATAAACACCCCAGTTATGACCCACAGTGTATGGTCCTCCCGTGCAACCCATTTCGGGATAAGCAGCAAGAAGAGCGCGTGTGTGGCCTGGAAGGTCTATCTCTGGAATCACTGTGATGTGTCGTTGTGCAGCATAAGCCACAATTTCTTTAGCTTGTTCTTGTGTGTAATAACCGCCATGAGGGTGTTATCGTCTACCGTAGAGTTGTGTCCTATCACCGTTCCGCTACGCATTGAACCTATTTCGGTTAGTTTAGGATATTTCTTTATCTCAATTCTCCAACCTTGGTCTTCGCTTAAATGCCAGTGAAAGGTGTTTATATTGTGCAATGCTAATATGTCGATAAACTTTTTAACAAAGCTCACTGGGAAGAAATGACGACAGCAATCAAGCATCACACCACGATAGCCAAACAGTGGAGCATCGCTTATGTTAACGGCTGGTAACAAGGTTTTGTTCGGTGCTTGCATTAGCGTTTGTGCTGTTAGTCATTACGAGGAGCGACTTTCTAAGTGTTTGAATGCCATAAAAACACCTGCAGCAGTGCTTTCCACTTATGCGCACTTGCTTATTGTTTACCGCCAAGGTGTAGGGGACTTCTTTACCATTCACTTTGTTATCAAGGCTTAACACTATGGCGTTTGTAGCTTTGCTTTTTGCACTCACCACTGGCAGTTTTAAGCCTGTAAGGTTTTTGTATGTATTCGGCTAAAAAAAGTTGGCATTATCTTTCATGGCTTGGTCGGTTCCTGCATACACAATAACGGTTTGAGGGTTTAGAACAAAGCCTTTTTCCTTTTTACAAGGTTAATGGTTTGAGGCAAAGGCACCACGTTATAATTGGCAACGCCTGCCTTAGCACCTAACATACAAAGGCAAAAATGCTGCCATAGAAAGGGTTTTCTTTAACATAATAGGTGTTTATTTTTGTTGTTAATATTATTGTTTATGTTTTTTTCTATTCGCTCGCTTTTTTTAAGTAAATATCACAGAACGACAGAAGTATTCTTGATGATACAAAGATAATAAGTTTATTGATTTATAGCAATTTTATAGGTTTATAATTAAGGTATATTAAGCAATTTGTGGGCATAGCTTTATTTTTTTCGCGTATTTCTGTCGGTTTCTTGGCACAAAGAAAGCAAGGGCTAGCGCAGCGGTAGTTTTGAGAGGGTGAACAAACAAAAGAGGTTGATAAACGGACTTTTTAGCCTTTTTTTGGTGCAATAGCTTAGGGTTTAGGGTGTAATACATAAGCTATTAGCACTTAAAACACGGTGTTTTAGGTGGCAATACATGGTGTTTTGCATGCTAAAACCTTAGCTTTTAGAGCTTAATGGCTTGTTTTTGTAGAACAAAGATGGGTGCTTTTAGAAATGTAAAAAGCTATGTTTTTTTGGTGTTTTTAAACAGTAAAAACAATCTGCAAAGGGTGTTTTTGCATGCTTCATACCCACCTTCGTAGGGCGTTTTCGGTGCTAAAATGTGTTTCTACAATGTAACAAAACGCTCATAAATACAAGTTTTTTATCATTAAGCTGATGTCCTTAAATATAACATATTTAAACAAAAACTCTTTTAACTCCTCTTTTTCTATCTTATTGAGATGTCTTCCCTGTTAAAGGAGTAAAAATAATGTAGTTAAAATATATTAAAAAAATCGGGGGGTAATTCTTTTTGTACTTTTGCATCGCTAATATACATTATATATAATAGGCATCTTTATAAGCTCCACTATGATGGATAACATATTTTTCACTAAGATTATAAAACACACAAATAAAACTATTATTCATATTTCAAAGAAAAATGACAAAAGAAAAATCTTATTCGTCTTTGCTATATTCCTGCTATTATGCAGTTGTACGGCAGAACAATTAACAGCAGATGGTGGCACAAAAGAGCCACAAATAGAAGTAAAAAGCAAAAGTGCAGCTTGTGTTTGCGAGAGACACAACAAAGAAAGAGGGAACAAGAGCTTTTAATGCTAATAATACACCATATTATTTTTGAAACAAATGGACACTATCTGTATGATAATATGTATTTTTGGCAAGAATCCATTAAGAGGTGATTTGCTCATCTGTTTCTATAATGCTAAAACAAAAAAACTCTATAAGCGATTATTTAAAAAAACAAAGAGTTAAACACGGGTAAGGTTACTAATAACAGTGAATCTGGTAATATTAAACTTCCTGAAATAGAAGGAAGTCCAGATCCACCTTATTCTGGTAATTATTATGCCGACGAGATGAAGTATAGTAAGTATGGCGAAACAATAATTCAAGATTTGACTTTTTTTAACTTCATCTACTGAAGATATAACAAAAGGAGAATGGTATGCAATATGTTTTTTTATTCTACAACTATGGATTTAAACCAGCTGTCTGTTAATGCCCCATATGGTGTGATACGCTTTAATCGTCTAGAGACCGGGTGGAGTCAACCTTTAACAGTTCCTTTTTGCTTCTTTATGGAGAAGATTAGATGTGATTCGTACTCCAAACAATCAGCTTGTATTTTATAGCAAAACTCCAATTGCCATGCGAATGTTAGGAACTGTTATAACGCTTAATATAGCTAATAAAAATTGATTCATATATCAACTATCACCATATGACTATGATAAGTTCAGGAGACACACGAGGATATTTTTGATATCAATAAAGTAACAGAATTATCAACCAATTATATTGCAGAATCTTCCTATCAACCCGACGAAAAATAGTGACGAGGGTTATCAAAAGATAATAGACCTTATGTGGACAGGAACAAATAAACGAGAAACAGAAAGTCAGTTATCTTATACACATTATAAAAATAAAAATATAATGATGAAGCCTATTTTAACCATTTAAACTCAGTACTTGATTATGGTGAATCAGATAAAGTATCCGAAAATTTATTTTTGGTTTATATCTAAAGAAAGTAACCGAGGTGAAAATAGATAAAGCAGAGTTACCTAACATTAATCGATACAAAACACAATTCTTATTACATGGAACATCAATAGGAGGTAGACGCGGTAGATATCACTTCTACACTGTTCCCAAAGATGCTTCAATTTTTGCATCTATTCCCGTTTATGGAACTAAGAAAAAAATTAAAGAATTGCACTAGATATAGATGCGGAGGAACACTGTATTACAGAACCAGGTCCTTTTGAACTATATGGCAAAGAGAACTTTACGGCTAACGGAACATTTAGCAATAGTTATGCTGATGCTAAAAACTTTTCGTTAGACGATATGGCTAATATAAAGATTCCTGAAGGTTATCATATACCAACACGAATGGAATGGCAAACCATTTTTCCACGTTATGCCAACATGCAAGCCAACGAACCATTGGTAAGCGTAACACCTGCACAAATGGGAGAACAAAAAAAGTGAGGTTCGCACAATATGTAACAAACAATAACAGTGATAATAAAACATACACTCATATTGTTACACAAAGAAAAAAATGCCTACATCTCATACAATGGGTAAGTTAGAAGACAATAACTTTTTATACAATTGGTATGCAGAAAAGGCTACTGCATATCCTTATCAAAAGAATGGTGCAACAGAAGGTGAAAGCTACACAAACAATGCTTATGGAACTGAAGCTAATTTAGGACAATATTCGTTGTTACCAGACAACAAATATCAATATGCCATACGTATAGATTATGAAAATATGCAAAGTGGTGCAGAAAATGCAAGAATGGTATTGACACAAAGATATTTAGGACCAAACTTTATTTTTAGATCCCTTTGACATTGACACGGATGAATATTGGAAATATACAGGGTATGACGATGTTGAGCGTGGGGATAAGTGGTATAAAGAATGGAATGAATCAATATATGGAAAAGTAATAAGACCTTTACAAGATGAGGTGCAACGTGTATTGCCTTTATATGGTTATGCTCTTAATGCCAACTACAACCCACAAGATATTAAAAATACGGCAACAAACTTCCCATTTGGTGCAATATATTGGAGTAATACAGAGGCTAATACAGAAAAGATGATAACAACCCCAAGTTCAAAACCACGTTTACCTTTGTACTTTAACTTTAATAATAAAGTTGACTGGTGGAGAACAGACAACACAGGAACAAACAAAAACTTTTACAACAATGGTGTACCACAATTTTCTGGAATGATTCGTTTATTCTATAATACACCAAAAGCATACGAATAAAATGAAAAAAAGAAATTATATAAAGCCGCTAACGTTATGTTATCCTTATGAAGAAAATATTGTATTTGCAACAGGTAGTCCCCCAAAAAAGACTGATGCAGAATACGATTTAGTACCACGATGGGTTTATCCCTATAATGAGGAAGACCCCAACAAGAGTCCAGACGAAGATTTGTGGTAAAAATAATCACAAGAGAAGATGTTACAAGAAAGAGGCTGTTCAGAACTAATTAGTTTTTGAACAGCTTCTTTTTATAGAACATAATCCTCTTTTTAATAGAACACCTTTCCATTTTCTGCACATAACAAAAACACTATGCACAACAATCTACTCCTATAATAACTTAATAAAAACAAGTTATTTAAATTCCATAAAAATGTTCTTTAAACAGCATTAACACATGTCTAATTTGTTTTTTTAGTGGTTATACGGGTCAAGTATCTTATATATAATAATGTGTACCTCAGAAAAAAGAAGGTTACAAATGAGGTAATAAACAAAAAGGCATAAAAAAACGAGGAGCAACTCTTTTGTATAAGGTTGCTCCTCGTAATGATATAAAGTGATAACAATTAGTTATTTTCAGCTACTTCTTGGTCGGCATAGTCTAAAACGTTACGTTTGTTAGCTTGCATTCTTTCGTGTTCTTCTTTAGAACCCACAATGAGCTTTTCCCAACGACGAAGACCTGTTCCCGCAGGAATTAAGTGACCACAGATAACATTTTCTTTCATTCCCTCTAAATAGTCTACCTTTCCACGAATAGCAGCCTCGTTAAGAACCTTTGTTGTTTCTTGGAACGATGCAGAACTCATGAAGCTCTTTGTTTGAAGAGCTGCTCGGGTAATACCTTGAAGAATTTGAGTAGAAGTGGCAGCTACTGCATCTCTTACTTCTACAAGACGTAAGTCACGACGTTTAAGGTTAGAATTTTCATCACGAAGTTTACGCACTGAAATGATTTGACCTGCACGAAGTGTTTCTGAATCTCCAGCATCTACCACTACTTTCTTACCCCCAAAATGCGATCGTTTTTCTGCAGCAAAGTCGAGTTTATCAACCAACTCTGATTCGAGGAATGTAGTATCTCCCGGGTCATTGATTTGCACTTTACGCATCATCTGACGCACGATAATTTCGAAATGCTTGTCGTTAATCTTCACACCTTGTAAGCGATAAACGTCTTGAACTTCGTTAACAATATATTCTTGCACGGCAGTAGGACCTTTAATAGCAAGGATATCGCCGGGAGTGATAACACCATCAGACAATGGAGTACCAGCTCTTACGGCATCATGTTCTTGTACTAATATTTGTTTAGACAAGCTAACAAGATATTTACGCTGTTCACCTGTTTTTAGAAGTTACAACGATTTCGCGAGTTACCACGTTTCACCTTACCCATTGTTACCTCACCATCTATTTCTGAGACAATGGCAGGGTTAGATGGATTACGTGCTTCAAACAACTCTGTTACACGAGGAAGACCACCAGTGATGTCACCTGCTCCACCTAATGCACGTGGTATCTTAACAAGACGTTGACCTGTTTTAATGATTGTTCCATCGTCTATAACAACGTGACCTCCCACAGGGAAGTTATAAGTTCCTACTACATTGCCACTCTCATCTAAGATGTCGCAAGTAGGAATCATTGTTTTATCCTTAGAGTCGATAATAATCTTTTCGGTAAGACCTGTTGCATCATCGGCTTCTACAAGATATGTTTTACCTTCGACTACATCGTTGAAACGAACTTTACCTGCATATTCAGAGACAATAACAGCATTGAATGGGTCCCACTTAGCAATAAGGTCTCCCTTCTTCACTTTGTCTCCATGCTTAAAGTAGAGAGAAGAACCATAAGGAACATTCATGGTAGAAAGCACAATGTTTGTGTTAGCATCTACGAAACGGATTTCTGCTAAACGGCTAACAACCATTTCACAATCCACTTCTTCTTCTCCATTCGTCTCTACATAAGGAACTGTACGAAGCTCATCGAACTCAATTCGAGAGTCGTTCTTTGCAACAATAGAAGCATTGGCAGCTGCATTACCAGCCACACCACCAGCGTGGAACGTACGAAGAGTAAGCTGTGTACCAGGCTCACCAATAGCTTGTGCTGCAATAACACCAACCGCTTCTCCCTTCTGAACCATTCGGCTTGTAGCAAGGTTACGTCCATAACACTTCATACAAACACCATGTTTACTTTCACAAGTGAGTACTGAACGTATTTCTACGCTTTCGATAGGTGACTTTTCTATAGTTTGTGCCTTATCTTCGGTTATCTCTTCTCCTGCTGCAACTATGAGTTCGCCTGTTGTAGGATGAATGATATCGTGTACAGAAACACGTCCTAAGATTCTTTCATACAATGTAGAGATAACTTCATCTCCGTTTTTAAGGGCTGTACAAACAAGACCACGAAGTGTTCCACAGTCTTCTTCGTTAATAATAACATCGTGCGATACGTCTACCAAACGACGAGTGAGGTAACCCGCATCGGCTGTTTTCATAGCAGTATCGGCAAGACCTTTACGCGCACCGTGCGAAGCAATGAAGTACTCAAGCACGCTCATACCCTCTTTGAAGTTTGAAAGAATAGGATTTTCGATAATCTGTTGTCCTTCGGCACCTGCCTTTTGAGGCTTAGCCATCAAACCACGCATACCTGAAAGCTGTTTAATCTGGTCTTTAGAACCACGAGCTCCAGAGTCGAGCATCATATAAACAGCATTAAATCCTTGGTCGAGCTTCGGTCATTTCTTTCATCAAGATATTACCAAGCTGGTTGTTTTACATGAGTCCATGTGTCGATTACCTGATTATAACGTTCGGTGTCTGTGATGAAACCCATGTTATAGTTTTTCGGTAATTTGGCGTATTTCTTCATGTCCTTTCTCAACAATTCCTTCTTTTTCTACTGGAATAATGATGTCGTCAAGGTTAAATGAAAGACCTGCTTCATAAGCCATTCTATAACCAAGGTTCTTTTATTCCATCGAGGAAATGGCTGGCACGAGCCATACCTACACACTTAATTACATCTGAAATAATATCGCGTAAGGTTTTCTTTGATATGACATCGTTAAAGAATCCCACTTCTTCAGGAATGATACCATTAACGATAACACGTCCGACAGATGTTTCAACCATGCGTGGTTGCAATTGTCCATCGACAAGATCGTTTACCACGACTTTTACAGGAGCATGTAAAGCACACTTTCCTTCGTTGTAAGCAATAATTGCTTCTTCTGGTCCGTAGAAGGTTAAACCTTCCCCCTTAGCACCTGGACGTATTTTTGTGATGTAATAAAGACCTAACACCATGTCTTGAGAAGGCACTGTAATAGGAGCACCATTCGCAGGATTTAAAATGTTATGGCTTTGCAACATCAATATTTGAGTTTCGAGAATAGCCTCATTACTTAATGGAAGGTGCACCGCCATTTGGTCTCCATCGAAGTCGGCATTAAACGCTGTACACGCCAATGGGTGCAACTGAATAGCCTTACCTTCGATAAGTTTAGGTTGGAACGCTTGAATACCTAAACGGTGAAGTGTAGGAGCACGGTTAAGAAGTACGGGATGTCCCTTCATAACGTTCTCTAAGATATCCCAAATAACAGGTTCTCTTCTGTCTACAATCTTCTTCGCACTCTTTACTGTCTTAACGATTCCACGCTCAATAAGCTTACGAATGATAAATGGTTTATAGAGTTCGGCAGCCATCAATTTAGGCAATCCACACTCTCCCATTTGCAATTCGGGACCTACAACGATAACAGAACGAGCAGAATAGTCTACACGTTTACCCAATAGATTTTTGACGGAAACGTCCTGCTTTACCTTTCAATGAGTCTGAAAGAGATTTCAAAGGACGGTTACTTTCGCTACGAACAGCAGAGCTTTTTCTTGAGTTATCGAACAAGCTATCTACTGCTTCTTGCAACATACGCTTTTCATTTCGTAAGATAACCTCGGGCGCTTTGATTTCAACTAAGCGTTTTAAACGGTTATTACGAATAATTACACGACGATAAAGGTCGTTCAAGTCGGAAGTAGCAAAGCGTCCACCATCTAACGGAACCAAAGGACGAAGCTCAGGAGGTGTAATAGGGATAATCTTCAAAATCATCCATTCGGGACGATTGACATTAGCACTACCTCTGAATCGCTTCTACTACTTGTAGGCGTTTTAACGCATCTGCTTTACGTTGTTGACTTGAGTCGTTGTTTTGCACGGTCGCGCAATTCGTATGAAAGACTATCAAGGTCGAGTCTTGCAAGCAAATCATAAACTGCCTCGGCACCCATTTTTGCAATGAACTTGTTAGGGTCTGAATCGTCTAACAACGCATTATTGGGGTCGATATGGTTATCGAGAATGTTAAGATACTCGTCTTCTGTTAGAAGGTCCATCTTGTGTGAACCATTCATTTCTGTTCCTTCAGAATCTGTTCTACCAGCAAAAACACCTGGTTGAATTACGACATAACGTTCGTAATAGATAATAGAATCGAGTTTCTTTGTAGGCATTCCTAACAAATAACCCATTTTATTAGGAAGCGAACGGAAATACCAGATGTGTGCAACAGGTACAACAAGTTCGATATGGCCTGAACGTTCACGGCGCACTTTCTTCTCGGTTACTTCAACACCACATCGGTCGCAAACGATACCTTTATAGCGAATGCGTTTGTATTTACCACAAGCACATTCGTAATCCTTGGTAGGTCCAAAGATACGTTCGCAGAACAAACCATCTCTTTCGGGCTTATAGGTACGATAGTTGATGGTCTCTGGTTTGGTTACCTCACCATAAGAATTTTCCAATATCTCTTCGGGAGAAGCAAGACTAATGGTTATCTTGGTGAAATTATTTTTAATTTTCGAATCTTTCTTAAAAGCCATGTGTACTTATAATTAGGTTTCTTATGAGAATAAGAATTAGTCCAACTTAATACTTAAACCAAGTCCACGAAGTTCATGTAAAAGAACGTTCAAGGATTCTGGTATACCAGGTGTAGGCATTGGGTCGCCTTTTTACGATTGCTTCGTAAGCCTTACTTCTTCCAACGGTATCGTCTGACTTGATAGTAAGTATTTCTTGTAAGACGTGACTCGCTCCAAATGCTTCGAGAGCCCAAACTTCCATTTCTCCAAAACGTTGTCCACCAAATTGTGCTTTACCACCTAATGGTTGTTGTGTAATAAGAGAATATGGTCCAATACTACGCGCATGCATCTTATCTTCTACCATGTGTCCTAATTTAAGGAAGTAGGTTATACCCACAGTAGCTGGTTGGTCGAACTGTTCTCCAGTTTCTCCATCGTACAAGTGTGTAGAGCAAAGATGTGGAAGTCCCGCTTTTTCGGTCCACTCTGACAAGTCTTCAAGTTTAGCACCGTCGAAGATTGGAGTTGCAAACTTTAAGCCCAACTTCTTTCCTGCAGCACCTAATATGGCTCGAATATCTGTCCGAGGTTCATACGAGAAGGCACACCAAGAGGATTAAGCACAAGGTCTACAGGACGTCCGTCTTCTAAGAATGGCATATCTTCCATGCGAACAACCTTAGAAACGATACCCTTATTACCATGACGACCAGCAAGTTTATCGCCAACACCTATCTTACGTTTCTTAGCAATATAGACTTTTGCCATTTGGAGAATACCTGATGGAAGTTCATCACCAATAGAAATAGCAAACTTACGACGCTTTAACTCTGCATCTAACAACTTATATTTATGAATATAGTTCATAATTAGTTGTTTGATAAGCTGATTAGTGTGTTCGTCGTTTGTCCATTCGTTAGACTGAATGCCATCATATTCAAGATTTTTTTCAACACTGTTGTAGTGAACTTACTACCCTTAGTGATGATTTCAGCTCCTGTATAATCTTTCACGCCTTCAGACACTTTATCTTCTGTAAGCGTAAGAAGTTTATCTACAAGAATATCTTTTAAGTCGTTATTCTTTGCTTCATATTCTTCTTCAAGACCTGCAAGAATAACTTTATCTTGACGTTTTGATTCTCTTGTCTTAATTGCACGAGAGAATAATTTCTTATCAATAACAACACCACTAAGAGAAGGATTGGCTTTTAATGATGAATCCTTAACATCTCCTGCTTTATCACCAAAGATAGCACGAAGAAGTTTTTCTTCGGGTGAAGGGTCACTTTCTCCCTTTGGAGAGATTTTTCCAATAAGAATATCGCCTGGCTCTATACGTGCACCTATTCGGACAATACCATTATCATCTAAATCTTTTGTTGCTTCTTCGCTTACATTAGGAATGTCGCTGGTGAACTCTTCAACTCCTCGTTTTGTTTCTCGAACGTCTAAAGAATATTCGTCTACATGAACAGAAGTAAGGATATCATCACGCACAATACGTTCGCTAAGTACAATAGCATCTTCATAGTTATAACCCTTCCAAGGCATATAAGCAACAAGAAGGTTACGTCCTAATGCTAATTCTCCATTCTCTGTAGCATAACCTTCTGTTAAAATATCACCTTGTTTAACTCGTTGTCCCTTACAACAGATAGGACGTAAGTCTATGGTCATATTTTGGTTTGTTCTACGGAACTTAGGTATACGATATTCCTTTAATGCAGGTTCGAAGCTAACAAAGTCTTCATCTTCAGTTCTATCATAAAGTATACGAATAGTGGTAGCATCTACATAATCTATAATACCATCACCTTCGGCAGCAATCATCGTACGAGAATCTTCACAAACTTTCTTTTCTAAACCTGTACCAACAATAGGCGCATCGTTATGAAGCAAAGGAACTGCCTGTCGCATCATGTTACATCCCATCAATGCGCGGTGTCCGTCGTCGTGTTCCAAGAAAGGAATCAAGCTGGCAGAAACTGATGCTATCTGCTGTGGAGATACATCTACATAGTCTACTTGTTCTGGACCTACAACAGGATAATCTGCATCTTGACGACATTTAACAACAGAACGAATAAATGAACCATCCTCTGTTAAAGGCGCATTTCCCTGACCTATAATCTTTCCTTCTTCTTCTTCGGCTGTTAAATAAACAACATCTTTATTATCCATCGCTACCTTAGAATCGGTAACAGTACGATAAGGTGTTACAATGAAACCAAGTTCGTTTATATTTGCATATACACATAAAGATGAAATCAAACCAATGTTAGGACCTTCAGGGCTTTCAATTGGACATAAACGACCATAGTGTGTATAGTGAACGTCACGCACTTCGAATCCTGCACGTTCACGAGAAAGACCGCCAGGACCAAGTGCTGAAAGACGACGTTTGTGTGTTACCTCTGCCAATGGATTGGTTTGGTCCATAAACTGCGATAATGGATTTGTTCCAAAGAATGAATTGATAACGCTTGAAATGGTTTTTGCGTTAATCAAATCGGTAGGTGTGAAAACTTCATTATCACGAACATTCATTCTCTCACGAATGGTTCTACTCATACGAGCTAAACCTATTGAGAATTGATTTGCTAACTGTTCACCTACATTTCTTACACGACGATTAGACAAGTGGTCAATATCATCTACAGTAGCATTAGAATTGATAAGTTGGATAAGATAACGAATAATAGCAATGATATCGTCTTTTGTTAGAACACGAATATCTATTTCTGTATCTAATCCTAATTTTCTATTGATACGATAACGTCCAACTTCTCCTAAATCGTAACGTTTATCAGAGAAGAAAAGATTTTGGAACACCTCTCTTGCACTTGCATCATCAGCAGGGTCTGCATTTCTTAACTGGCGATAAATGTAGTTAACAGACTTCTTTCTCCGTGTTACTAGGATCTTTTGCCAATGTATTAAAGATAAGCGAATATTTATTCGCCATCTCAGAGTCTTTATGCACTAAGATTGTTGAACAACCACTATCAAGAATTTCTTCGAGATTATCTTCTGTGATTTCTGTCTCACGATCCATAATAATCTCATTTCTTTCCATAGATACAACTTCTCCAGTGTCTTCATCTACGAAATCTTCTGTCCAACTTTTTTTAGAACACGAGCTGCTAATTTTCTACCAATGGCAGCTTTCAAATTCTTTTTATTAACCTTAACCTCTTCAGCAAGATCAAAAATTTGAAGGATGTCATTATCGGTTTCATAACCAATAGCACGCAATAAGGTTGTTACTGGTAATTTCTTCTTTCTGTCAATGTAAGCATACATTACATTATTTATATCTGTCGCAAATTCAATCCACGAGCCCTTGAAAGGAATAATACGAGCAGAATAGAGCATTGTTCCATTAGCATGCACACCTTGACCGAAGAATACACCAGGCGAACGATGAAGCTGAGCAACCACAACTCGTTCTGCACCATTTATAACAAAAGGTACCATTATGAGTCATGTATGGAATTGTTCCCAAGAAAAACATCTTGTATAAATGTACCAAAAATCTTCGTGATCGGGGTCGGTACAATACAACTTCATCTTAGCCTTCAAAGGACACTATATGTGAGTCCTCTTTCCAAACACTCATCAATAGAATAACGAGGAGGGTCGATATAATAATCCAAGAATTCAAGAACAAAGTTATTACGAGTATCTGTAATAGGAAAGTTTTCAGCAAACACCTTATACAATCCGTCGTTTTTACGTTCTTCAGGAGGCGTATCCAACTGTAAGAAATCTCTAAAAGACTTCAATTGCACATCGAGAAAAATCCGGATAAGGCATCGGATTATGCACGCTGGCGAAATTTACTCTGTTATCAATTAATTTTGATGCCATCAATAAAAAATTAAATTATCTCTTCAATACGAGACAACAAATTAAGACAAAAAGATGGTTAGGATTCACCTACTGAGCAAATCCTAACCATCGTATATTTATATAATTAAGGAGAACAATCTCCTTAAATTTAAGTTGGTAGGTATCTTAATTACTTAAGTTCAACCTTAGCACCAAACTTCTTCGATTGCTTTCTTCAAGTTTTTCAAAGCTTCGTCTTTAGAAAGACCTTCCTTGATTGTAGCAGGAGCAGCATCAACTAAGTCTTTAAACTGCTTTCAAACCAAGACCACAAAGACTCTTTAACTGCTTTTTACTACTTGCAACTTAGCAGCACCTACTTCAGCAAGAACAACATCAAAAGATGATTTTTTTCTTCTGCACCACCAGCAGCACCACCAGCAGCAGGGGCCAGCAGCAACAGCTACAGCAGCAGCTGCGGGTTCAATACCATACTCGTCCTTTAGGGACTGTTGCCAACTCGTTTACTTCTTTAACTGTCAAATTTACTAATTCTTCAGCAATAGCTTTAATATCTGCCATTTTATTTAAATTTTTAATTATTCGTTTGTAATTGTTGTAATTTTACTAATATTATTCAGGATGCTCTCTAATGTCTTTAAGACGCCATGGATAGTATTTCCTCCTGATTGTAGAGCTGAAACCACGTTCTTTGCAGGAGATTGCAACAAAGCAACGATTTCTGCAATAACTTCGTTTTTGCTCTTAATTGAAACAAGTTCTTCAAGTTTATCCGCACCTACATATAAACTTTCTTCAGCATATGCAGCTTTAAGTGCAGGAATACCTTCCTTCTTGTATTCTTTCAATAATTTTGCAGGAACATTAGCTACATGTGAAAACATCACAGCAGTGTTACCTGTCAAACAATCATATAAAGGTTCAAAATCTACTTCAGATGCCTCAAAAGCCTTGTGTAGAAGAGTATTCTTCACAACGAGCATCTTTATTTCGTTTTTGAAGCACTTACGACGCAATTGACTTGTAGCTTCTGCATTCAATCCAGTTACATCAACTAAATAAAAATGCGGATACTCTTTTAGCTTTGCGCCAAGTTCCACGATGATAGTATCTTTTACTTCTTTCTTCATTGTACAAAACTTTTAGAGTTATTCAACTGATTTAGGATCAATCTTGATACCCTTACTCATTGTGCTTGAAATAAAGATACTCTTGATATATGTACCTTTAGCAGCAGCAGGTTTTAGCTTCACCACAGTAGCAATAAATTCTTTTGCATTTTGATATATTTGCTCTGGAGTAAAATTCACCTTACCAATAGAGGTATGAATGATACCAGCTTTATCAACTTTAAAGTCGATTTTACCAGATTTCACATCTTTAACTGCCTTAGCAACGTCCATTGTAACAGTACCGCTTTTTAGGGTTAGGCATCAATCCACGAGGACCGAGAACACGACCTAAAGGTCCAACCTTACCCATACAAGACGGCATAGTGATAATCACATCAACATCTGTCCAGCCACCATTAATCTTCTGAATATATTCATCAAGACCAACATAGTCAGCACCTGCTTCCTTAGCGGCAGCTTCTTGATCGGGAGTACAGAGACAAAGCACACGTGTAGTCTTACCAGTTCCGTTAGGAAGAGTTACAACACCACGAACCATTTGATTTGCCTTACGTGGGTCAACACCCAAACGCACGTCAATATCAAGAGAAGCTTCAAATTTAGTAGTAGTAATTTCTTTTACTAACTCAGATGCTTCTTTCAAAGTATATGCTTTCCCTGCTTCAACCTTATCAGCTACTGATTTTTGATTTTTTGTCAGTTTACTCATTTTTCAAATTGAAGTTATAAATTATTTACCAGGGAAGTCCCCATTTACAGTAATACCCATACTTCTTGCTGTACCTGCAATTAGTCTCATTGCGCTTTCAAGAGTGAAGCAGTTAAGGTCTGCCATCTTATCTTCAGCAATTGCCTTTACTTGTTCCCAAGTTACAGATGCAACTTTCTGACGATTAGGTTGAGCAGAACCACTCTTCAACATAGCCACCTCTTTCAACTGCACTGCTGCAGGAGGAGTCTTGATAATAAAGCTGAATGACTTATCGGTATAGTAAGTGATAACAACAGGAAGAACCTTACCTGCTTTATCCTGGGTGCGGGCATTGAATTCCTTACAGAATCCCATGATATTAATACCCTTAGAACCCAAAGCAGGACCTACGGGTGGTGAAGGATTCGCAGCGCCACCTTTAATCTGTAATTTGATTAATCCAGCAACTTCTTTAGCCATTTCTTTTATTAATATTAATTGATTTATAAAAGAATGTTATACATCCGTAACAACGTATTAACCTTCTTTTTCTACTTGCATAAAACTTAGCTCCAATGGAGTTTTACGTCCGAATATTTTCACCATCACTTTTAGCTTGTGTTTTTCGGTGTTCACTTCTTCAATAATTCCACTAAAACCACTGAACGGACCATCTGTAACTTTAACTGTTTCGTTCACTTCATAAGGGATGTTTATATCATCCGTCACTTCCGTTTCTTCAACAGTTCCCAACATTCTATTAATTTCCGATTGTGGAACAGGAGAAGGATTATCCATTCCCCCTAAGAATCCTAACACATTAGGAAGAAAACGTAGCGTATGTGCAACGTCTCCAACAAGAGCTGCTTCAACAAAGACGTAACCTGGAAGACTAATCTTTTCAGTTACAACTCGTTTTCCATTACGCAAAGAAGCATCTTCTCTAATGGTATTAACACCTGAGAAACATACGTAGATAATAACGCGTTGTGTTTCATTTCAGCCTCGATATATTCTTTTACCTTAGACTTCTTTTCCACTTACAGCACGTAATACATACCAATTCTTTCCAATTTCAGCCATTGTCTTAACGTGTTAATGCGGGATAGATAGTATCCATAACAAACTTAAACACGCTATCCATACAAAAATACCATTAGTGCAATAACAAGGGAAGCAGATAATACAATCATTGCACTATGGGTCAATTCGGCGCGTGTAGGCCAAGTAGTTTTATGAGCAAGTTCGTCGAAACTATTCTTGCAATAATTTACTATCTTATTGAACATATTATCTTCTTTTTTGCACGGGTTGAAAGACTCGAACTCTCGACACCTGGTTTTGGAGACCAGTGCTCTACCAACTGAGCTAAACCCGTAAAATAAGGTTCCTGTAAACAGGATTTATCTACAAGAACCTTACATATTTTATATTACTTAGAATTAGTCTTCTAAGATTTGTGTAATCTGACCTGAACCTACTGTACGTCCACCTTCACGGATAGCGAAACGAAGACCTACGTTTAATGCAACAGCATAGATAAGTTCTACAGTGATTTCTACGTTATCACCAGGCATAACCATTTCTACACCTTCTGGCAATGTGATTTCACCTGTACAGTCCATAGTACGAAGATAGAATTGAGGACGATACTTGTTACCGAATGGAGTATGACGACCACCTTCTTCTTTCTTCAACACGTAAACTGAAGCTTTAAATTTCTTGTGAGGCTTAATCTGACCAGGATGACAAAGAACCATACCACGTTTGATTTCGTTCTTATCAATACCACGGAGCAATAAACCAACGTTATCACCAGCTACACCTTCATCAAGAAGCTTGCGGAACATTTCCACACCAGTAACAACACATTTCTTATCTTCACCAAGACCAAGTAGTTCAACTTCGTCTCCAACTTTCACTTTACCAGTTTCAACACGACCTGTTGCAACAGTACCACGACCTGTGATAGAGAACACGTCTTCGATAGGCATCAAGAAAGGTTTATCAAGATCACGTGGAGGTTCTTGGATCCATGTATCAACAGTATCCATCAATTCCATAATCTTTTCAACCCACTTGTCAACACCATTCAAACCACCAAGAGCAGAACCACGAATGATAGGAGTATCTTCTTCGTATTCGTATTGTTCAAGGATTTCATGAACTTCCATTTCTACAAGGTCAAGCATTTCTGCATCTTCAACCATGTCGCACTTATTCAAGAAAACAACCAAACGAGGAACGTTTACCTGACGTGCTAAAAGAACGTGCTCACGAGTTTGAGGCATAGGACCATCAGTTGCAGCTACAACAAGAATAGCACCATCCATTTGAGCAGCACCAGTTACCATGTTCTTTACATAGTCGGCGTGACCAGGACAGTCTACGTGAGCGTAGTGACGGTTTGCTGTTTCGTATTCAATGTGAGCAGAGTTAATAGTAATACCACGCTCTTTTTCTTCAGGAGCATTATCGATTTGATCGAATGATTTAGCTTCTTCTGAACCGAAACCCTTTTCATGCAACACCTTAGAGATGGCAGCAGTCAAAGTAGTCTTTCCGTGGTCTACGTGACCAATAGTACCAACGTTAACATGCGGCTTGGTACGCTCGAATTTCTCTTTAGCCATAGCTTTGTCTTTTTATTATATTAAATAAATTAAAATCATTTGTTTTCTTCTGCCTCTTTCATAGAAAAGAATAGAAGTAGAGCTGTAACTGAGAGTTGAACTCAGGACCTCTTCCTTACCAAGGAAGTGCTCTACCACTGAGCTATTACAGCATAAAAGAGCGGAAGACAGGGCTCAAACCCGCGACCCTCAGCTTGGAAGGCTGATGCTCTATCAACTGAGCTACTTCCGCAACAATTATATACTGAGTGGGTAGTGATGGATTCGAACCACCGAAGTCGAAAGACAGCAGATTTACAGTCTGCCCCATTTGGCCACTCTGGTAACTACCCGTGCTTCACTTTCATACTAAAACCTTGAGCCTCTTGTCGGATTCGAACCAACGACCCCGAGATTACAAATCACGTGCTCTGGCCAACTGAGCTAAAGAGGCAAATCTTTGCAGCCATTTAAGCATCGTGTTTTAGTACTCGTCGTAAAACGTTTGCAAAGATAGGCATTATTTTTGAACCACCAAAACTTTTGCCATTTTAATATCTGCGCGATTTTTTTCTTTATATTTCGTGATTTTCACCTTAATTGCGTCTACACAATGGTCTATTCCTTCTTCGAAGGTGTCGCAAACTTTATCCACATAAATAGTTTCTCCAGGTAGTGAAACGCTCACACTTGTTTCTTTATTTAATGCGGTAGCAGGTTTAACCACTTTTAATTGCACCTCTACTTTCGTAATATCTTCAAAAAGATTTTTCTAACTTAGTTACTTTTTCGATAAAAACTTCTAATTTGTCGGTAGCATCAAAATGAATTGCTTTAATTTTAAGTTCCATATATTCTCCTTTCTTTAGGTTTCAAGTTCTGCACGAGGGTGTGCTGTTTTATAAACTCTTTTTAAACGTTCGAAAGTGGTGTGTGTATAGATTTCTGTTGTCTTAACGCTTGTGTGTCCTAAAAAGTTCTTTTACACTTTCGAGGTCTGCTCCATTGTTGAGCAAAAGCGGTGGCAAAAGTATGCCTTAAGACGTGCGGTGAACGTTTTTTTAACGTACTCACCTTAGACAAATGAACTTTTTACTCGTCGTCTCACTTGTTCGCATTCCATTCTATTTCCTTGTTTAGAAAGAAATAAGGCCTCACTTTTTCGCTCCATATCTTTATTTCGTAGAGCGATATAAGTTTGTAGAAGGTCTTTCAACCCATTGCCAAAAGGGATAATTCTTTGCTTATTTCGTTTTCCTGTTACTTTGATTTGTTGCAACGAGAAATCGATATCTGCGTCGTTTAATCCTACCAATTCAGACAATCGCATTCCTGTTTCATAAAAATAAAGTAACCAGCGTTTTGTCTCGAACACTTAGGAAATCATTCCCCCACTCTAAGCTATCAAGCAATCTGTCCATTTCTTTTTCTTTTCAAGAATTGCGGAAGTGGTTTTGCTTTTTCTTAGGTCCAACAATCTGTTGGGTTGGATTTTTTTCTATCAAAGAGCGCGACTTTGCAAAACGATAAAAGGAACGCAATGCGCTCAATCGTCTATTGATTGAGGTTGCAGAGTTTCCCTTATCCATCATACTCTCCATCCAGTTACGAACGATATTGGAGTCGATGACACTCAAGAGAGTTGTTCATTCAAATCTTTGAAATACGCTTTGAAAGCTTCTAAATCGTTCTTGTAAGCCTCAATGGTTCGCTCAGAACGTCGCTTTTCGTAGCGTAAGTAGTCCAAAAATTTATCTATCATCACACAATCTGCAATACTTTTATGTAGTGATTACATTGCGAATATATGATTTTTTATTGAAACTACCAAACGAAACGGAGATTTTTATTCTTCGTTTGCACGTAGCTTTTGTACATAAATAGCGTGTTCCATCTTAAGACGCTTTAACACTGAAGGTTTATTGTATTGTTGACGAGCGCGTAACTCTTTAACAACACCAGTTTTTTTCAAACTTTCTTTTAAACTTCTTCAAAGCTCTTTCGATGTTTTCGCCATCTTTTACGGGTACAATAATCATTTTTTTAGATTTTAAATTATTAAACTTTATTTTTCTATACATTTGGGTATAATACCACAAAAATGCGGTGCAAAAATTACACATTATTTGCCATATTGCCAAATGTTTGTCTTTTTTGATGTTAACTCGTGTTTTTTTAAGCTGACAAGTCGACTTACATTACAAAAAAATAGAGTTTAGCTTTATAAGTTTCATTTGTTATATGCCGTTGTGTTCATATTTGTTTTTTTCTGGGCATACCATCTATATTTTTACACCTTATTATATATATAAGCGTTATTTTATGCCCTTGTTCTTTCCCGTTATTTGGTTTCTTTTTCGGTTTCTCAATTCATTTTTCTTAAACATAAATGGTTGTAGTTTTCCCGAAAAAGTAAAGTCTATAATACGCCCAAAAATATATTTTTTTAGTTTCCTACGACATTATCTATCATAACAAGTTTGAAGAAAAATTCCAACATTTCCTCATTTTCTTTTATGTTGAAAGGAGAAGATATGCTCAAAATAACAAGCCGTGTTATTTTTGTATTTCTACCATTTTTGAAAGAAAGTGAACGAACGATACGAATAATGGATATTTGAAAAAAATAAAAAGAGCCCAAAAGCCCTTAAAAAGCATCTTTTTGTCCAAAAAAATACGCAATAGCTTAGGGTTTACCACACAATAGATGGTGTTTTAAGTGATAATATACAAGAGTTTAGGGTGTAAAACATAAGCTATTTCACCCTAAAACCTAAGCTATTAAGACAAAAGTTGCTGTTATTTTGTTTCTTGTTTGTTGCCTTTTAAGTTGATAAAAACCTATGTGTTTTACATTTTTGAAGTTGTTTTTCAATTAAATTTAAGCTGAAATAAAGCGACAATAGGTGGGTGTATAGCCTCATTTTTACGCTAAAACAGAGAATGAGAATGTAACAAAAACACTCACAAAAACACGCATAAAAACAACACAGAAGGCGACGTTTAGTCACACATTCACAGGCGTTATATTTTCAAACAAAAAAACAAACGCTTTGCCAGAGTTTACACCCCACGAAAGAAAAGATAAGAGAAATAAAATCACATATTACATTCTGTCGTCCATCTCTCGACGATGCACATAAAAAAAACAGTGCATCTTAACAAATTAAGAATGCACTGCTATAACTAAACTAAACTTTTTAACTTGATGAGAGTAGCTATTAAAGATAAATCCCTAACACACCACCCCTAAAGAAATATTACTTACCTAAAAAAATATTTGTTAGTAACATTAAAATTGTCATCAAATTCGTAAACCAAAGGAGTTCCAGTAGGAATTTCAACATTGATTATTTCTTCGTCAGATATATTTTCAAAAATACTTAATAAGTGAGCGAAGAGAGTTTCCATGTGCAGCTATCATCACACGTTTTCCTTCCATTACCAATGGTTTAATTTCTTTTTCAAAGTAAGGAACAGTACGTGCAATAGTGTCTTTAAGGCTTTCGCACATAGGAACCTCTGCTGGGTCTACGTCGCGATAAGCAGGGTTTTTAAGAGAATTGTATTGATTATCTTCTTCCATTACAGGAGGTCGAACATCAAAACTACGTCTCCAAATCTTCACTTGGTCGTCGCCATACTTTTCAGCTGTTTCCTTTTTATTTAAACCAGACAAAAGCACCATAGTGGCGTTCGTTAAGTTTATAAGATTTAAATACAGGCAACCATTCACGTTCCATCTCTTTTTAAGATGATTTGTTGTGTGTTAATTGCTCTCTTAAGATAAGAAGTGAAACAAATATCGAAGTCGATTCCTGCTTCTTTTAATGCTTTACCAGCACGTTTAGCCTCAGCTCTTCCGTTCTCAGAAAGTTCTACATCCACCCATCCGGTGAAGAGATTTTTTTGGTTCCATTCACTTTCTCCGTGACGAACAATTACTAATCTTTTTCATTGATATAATTTATTTGGAAGTTAAATTAAAAAAATCTATTATTCTATACAAAAAGTAAATAGAATAGTTTGTTTGAGCAAATAGAGTGAAAAAGAGAATATCCTTTTTTTAATTATTGTTAAGACTTACCCTCTTTTTAGTTCTGCTTTGCGCACATTATCGCTATGGTTCTTAGCTTAATATAGTCGGCAGAGAGATACATAAATCCGTGATAAGGGTTGTTTGTACCCCATGAGTTTTTGGCTATATAGTAGGTTTTTCCTTTAAGGCTGTGCGCTTTTCCTACAATACACATCACATGTTGGTCTGTTGTAGACAATCGTTCAAAGGCTTTCTGACGCTCGTTTTGGTTCACAGCGGTGTGGTGTTGTGGCAAACGGGCTACACCTTTATGATACATAAACTCGCCTTTGTTTAACGAACCCTCCCAACAAACAGCTCTATGGTTTAGCAACGACTGGTCTATAAGGTGCATCAAGCTATCTAAAGGCACGTTTATAAACTCGCTTCTTTCGGTATTATCTGGCACTTCTAACGCAAAAGAACTGTTAAAGGGGTGATGCGTAAAACTGGTGTAGGCTTGATATTCGTTTGGCTTATATATGCTGTTGGCAAACTGTTTAGGGCTATATTGCATGCCATAAAGAAACACCCATGTAGGAAGAGCACCCATCTCGCTGTCTAAAAGGTTGTCCACTGCTCTTCTAAGTGGGCAAATCCCTGCTTTTGTGCTGCACTTTGTTGTGCCATTAAGGCTATTTTTTTTACTAAAAAGGGGGTGTTTGTGCCTTCGGCTACATGGTAACTGTCGTACGAAAGCAATCCCACTTGGTTCATTAAGCGAAAAGCATAAGGCATCATTCCACTCACATTAACACACAAAGGCGAGGTTCCTAAATACATTTCTTTTGCCTTTTGTTGCAATAAGGCTCTTTCTAAATAAGCAGGCGACAAGTGAATAGAGTCTCCTAGTTCAAGTCTGTCTGTTTCTAACATCGCCAAAACGCCATAAATCCAGCAACTATTACTCTCTCCTTGCTCCTTCACTGGCGTTGTTTTAAGTAGAATATCGGTGATAAAAACAGGTTTATTGTTTGCTTGTCTTTGTGGTTGACTACAGCTACACCATAGCAAACAACTCATACACATTATTATAATATGTCTAACACAATCGCGTTTCATCGCAAAAAACATAGGTTTGTTTATTTTTGTTTACACGCCAATTGGAGTGCTTTCGTTATAATTGGGTTCTCTTCGTTTATAATTTTAAAATAAGAAGTCATATCCCATAGGTTTCTTGCTATAAATGCTTTCAACTGCATTTGCAACATAGGGAGAGTTTTCTTCCATTCTTCTTCATCTTTATAAGTCACCTTTTCTTTCTTAGCCTCTTCTACAATACTCGTAATAAGCTCATCGGGAACCACAAATTTAGCATTAAACTTGTCGAATGAGGGATATTTATTAAGTAGTTCTTTGCGATGTTCGTCAGTAAAAGTGATGGTTTTTCCTACAATAAAACCGCGTGCCTGAAGATGTCGGAAATAAGGGGTGGTAAGCGTAGAGTCTAAAGGTACAAACACATCTGGCATAATTCCACCACCTCCATACACAGGTCTTTTCTCCTTTAAGGTGAGGTGTTTTTGCGTTTTATCAAAGTGAATGCTGTCTGCATGAAAGAGTTCTCCTTGCTTAAAACGGCGTTCAAAATCTTTTTCGTAGCCCTCTTTATTTCCTTTCTCATAGGGTTTTTGAATGTTTCTACCAGCAGGCGTGAAATAATGGGCAATAGTTAAACGCATCATACTTCCATCTTGAAACTCTATCGGACGTTGCACTAATCCCTTACCAAAGGTTCTTCTACCTACAATCACTGCACGGTCGTTGTCTTGCATGGCACCGCTTGTTATTTCAGAAGCCGATGCCGAAAACTCATTCACTAACACATAAAGGTTAAGGTCTTTATATTTTCCGTCTCCCTTAGCCACATAATTCTCTCGAGGCACTTGTCTTCCTTGCGTGTAAACAATAAGGTCTCCTTTATTAAGAAATTCGTTTACCACCGCAACGGCTGTTCCTAAAAATCCTCCTCCATTGTCTTGAAGGTCTAACAAAAGGGTTTTCATGCCTTGCGCTTTTAGCTTTTCGAGTGCCACCATTAGCTCTTTGTAGGTGTTTTCACCAAAACTTTCAATCTTAACATAGCCCACTGATGGCCTAATCATATATGCCACATCTACCGTTGTCATAGGTATACGGTCGCGCGTAATGGTAAAATACACCGTTTTATCTATGCCTCTACGCATCACACCCACCTTCACTTTGGTTCCTTTCTTACCTCTTAAACGCCTCATCACTTCGTCCTGAGGCATCTTTACACCAGCAATAACGGTGTCGTTCACAGTCACTAAACGGTCACCGGGTAGTATTCCCGCGCGTTCTGATGGTCCATTGCTCACAGCTTGAATAACAAATAGAGTGTCGTTTGTAATGTTAAACTGTATTCCAACACCTTCAAAAGACCCTTGAAGTTGGTTCATAAACGAACGAGTTTCTTGCGTTGTGGTGTAAGTTGAGTGTGGGTCCATCTTCTCGAGCATACCTTTAATGGCATTTTCTACCAACTTATCTTCGTTTACTGAGTCTACATACAATTGTTTTATGGCTGCTTCTGCGTATAACAATTTACGTGTAAGGTTGTTATGTTGTGCCTTTGCAGAGATAAAAGTTAACCCCATAAGGGCTGTACATATAGCGATAACGTTAAAAAAATGGTTTCTTCATGTGTCGATGTTTTTGTGAATAATGTTTTTACACCTTATATATTAAATAAGGTGCAAAGATAAAATAGATAGTCGAAAAATGAGCTTCTTTCGCATTAAAAAGATGCCTTAATGGGTCTTTTTCCACCTTTTTCACGCAAGAAAATAGTTTTTGATAGTTGCATAATAGCCTTACTGTTTTGTTATAAACATCATATTTCATGCCTATATAACGGCTTTTATCGCTAAAAAAAGTAAATTTTTAAGTCCTTTTTCTTGTGTATTTTAATATAAATGTATAACTTTGCACTTGTAAGATGTGGTAAACATTTTCACACGGGCTTTTAGCTCAGTTGGTTAGAGCAACAGACTCATAATCTGGAGGTCCTTGGTTCAAGCCCAAGATGGCCCACAAACAGCTTGCAAGAGATATCTTGTAAGCTGTTTTTTTATTTATAGATTATTTCTTACACAACTATTTATTACTTCTTTATCTCAAAAGGTTTCTGGTGTCCACAGCACCACTTTGTTTTGTTGTAGTGATGCTTGTACGTTTATTAAGCGTTGGTTTTCGCTTCCACGGAATAATAGCGAGGTGTTTCGTTGAGCGTTTATAAACCTGCCATCTACCAACACATCAATCCAACGGAGCAACTCTACGCACGAAGGACGTGTTAATAGTGCTTCAAAAACGAAGCCCGTGTAACACCATATATCTTTTTTTGTTTGCGTTTTTATAGCCTTTGCCAATTCAGTAAAGGCTTCCGACTGAAACATTGGGTCGCCTCCTGAGAACGTTACATTAGCAAATGGGTCGGAAACAATAGTCTTCATTATTTCGTCTACTGTCATCATGGTGCCATGGTTTATGTTCCACGATTGTGGATTATGGCAACCTTCGCATTGATGGCTACACCCTGCACAATAAATAGCAGTGCGAAAGCCAGGCCCGTCTACAGACGTTTCCTCAATAATGTTAAGTATTGATATTTCCATAACACATCTTTTTAAGATATAAAAGAAGCAAACAACATGTTGATAAAAAAAGAATGAAGAAATGCCCATGCGCTTTCTTCATTCTTTTATTTTTGTTTTAGCGTGTTAATGAAGTGCTATTTACATTATAAATCATGACGAACTCTGTCGTTTAACTCACTAAGTTTACCGCTATTCCATCGGTCAGTGGTTCCCACAAGGTACCCAGTTATGCGTTGTAAACGGTCTATATCGTGTCCTCCACAGTGTGGACAAGTATCTAAAACACTATCAGCATTCTCAAAACCACAGGTCATACAACGATTTCTGTTATGGTTAACACTGCCATAACCAACATTGTAATAATCCATCATATCTACCACATTCATTATCACTTGTGGGTTATGTGTAGCATCACCGTCTATCTCTACATAGAAGATATGCCCTCCACGAGTAAGATTATGATAAGGTCCTTCCACCTCAGCTTTATGCTTTGCACTGCATTTATAGTACACAGGAACATGATTAGAGTTAGTGTAATAGTTTCTATCTGTAATACCCTCAAGCTCACCAAAGTCTTTTTTATCTTTCATTGTAAACTTTCCAGAGAGTCCTTCGGCAGGAGTTGCCAACACAGAGAAGTTGTGTTGATACTTTTCGGTGTAGTCGTTACATCTATCACGCATATAAGTAACAATTTTCAAGCCCAGTTCTTGCGCCTTATCATCTTCTCCGTGGTGTTTTCCCACTAATGCTTTCAAGCATTCAGCCAAACCAATAAAGCCAATAGAGAGCGTTCCTTGGTTAATAACACTTTCTATTGTGTCGTTAGCCTGTAAGTGTCCAGCTCCTTTCCACAAACTTCTCATCACCATAGGGAATTGCTTTGCGAAGGCTGTTTTTTGAAAATCGTAGCGTTCTACCAATTGTTTTGCGGTTACATCGAGTGTTTTATCTAATTTAGCAAAGAAAGCATTAACACGTTCTTCCTTGTTTTCTATGTTCATACACTCAATAGCTAAGCGCACAATGTTGATGGTTGTAAACGAAATATTGCCTCTTCCTACCGATGTTTTTTTCGCCAAAATGATTTTCAAAAAAACACGTGTTCTACAACCCATAGTTGCCACTTCGTGCAAATAACGCTTAGGGTCATCGGCACGCCAGTCTTCATGTTGATTAAAAGAAGCATCTAAGTTTAAGAAATTAGGAAAGAAACGACGCGCTGTAACCTTACATGCCATTTTATAAAGGTCGTAGTTTCGGTCTTCAGGAAGATAGTTTACGCCACGTTTCTTCTTCCATATTTGAATAGGAAAGATAGCTGTTTCGCCATTACCCACCCCATCATACGTGCTATTAAGAAGCTCTCTTATCACGCAACGGCCTTCTGCTGAGGTGTCTGTTCCATAGTTAACAGAAGAAAAAACCACCTGATTACCGCCACGAGAGTGTATTGTATTCATGTTATGAATAAAGGCTTCCATACTTTGATGTACACGTCCTACAGTTCTATTGATAGCATGTTGCAAAATGCGTTCTTTTCCTTTAAGGTCGTCAAGTGGACGTTTTATAAAGTCGTCTACCTCTTTATGATACAAATCACTATAATCTTCGCCCGATAAAAGTTCCAAGTTTTTCACCTCTTCTATAAAAGAAAGACGTACATAAGGAGCCAAATAAAAGTCGAAAGCAGGTATAGCTTGTCCGCCGTGCATTTCGTTTTGTGCCGTTTCTAATGAGATACAAGCAATAACACTGGCTGTTTCTATGCGCTTAGCAGGGCGAGATGAGCCGTGTCCTGCTGAGAAACCATGCTCTAAAATGTTATCGAGTGGATGCTGACAGCATGTTAAACTCTTTGTAGGATAATAATCTTTATCGTGAATGTGAATGTAGTTATGAGCAACAGCATCGCGCACTTCTTCGCTTAAAAGATAGTCATCTACGAATGGTTTGGTGGTTTCACTCGAGAATTTCATCATCATTCCAGCAGGAGTATCTGCGTTCATGTTGGCATTCTCTCGTGTCACATCGTTGCTTTTAACATTTATTATCTCTAAAAACACATCTCTTGTTTTGGCTTTCCTTGCTATATTTCGGCTATTTCGGTAAGCAATATAAGCCTTAGCCACATCTTTTCGGCGACTTTTCATGAGTTCGTTTTCCACCTTGTTTTGAATTTCTTCAACGCTCATTTGTGCGTTTTTTTAAGGGCAGAAATTCGTGTAGAAATTTGTTCTACCAAAAGCTTCATCGGCACCATTAGGTGTATGTTGCATAGCTTTTTAATATGGCATTGCAAACCTTCTCTCTATTAAAAAGCCACAATGCGGCCATCTCGTTTAACAACTGTTTGTATCATTTTGTGCGAAACTGTTTTGTTTAGTGAATAATTGAATAGTAAGTTTTATCCCTTTATAAGACAGCGCAAAAGTACGAAAATAAAACAATTAGAATTAGTTTTTGCAAACTTTTTATACGTTAAATAATGTCAATTCTATAATAATCAATAAGTTATAAAAAAATATAGGGAAAACTTTTAAAAAACTAACTTTTTATTTGTTTTATCCCATTTATTTTTTTGTTATAAACGCCTTATTTATAACTTGTTGCACCCAATTGTCTAAGGAAAAGAAACAGCCCGTATTGTGTTTTAAGTGTTAAAACGCCCTTTGAGAGATGTTAATAGATTGTTGCATAAAAACAGAATATATGCATGTTTTTATGCAATATTTTTAGTCGTTACAAAAGAATCTTCTGGGTTTTAAAGCTAAGCTTTTTAGTTGTTTACATGTTTACAAACACCCTTTTAGGCTCTTTGTTATAGCCCCATAATGCTATACGCACTAAACAAACGCCTATCATAAGCAAATTTATAAGCAGAAAAAGCAAAGAAAAAAGAACACAAGGAAACACACACTACAAGAACATTTATTAACAATTAAGTTTAAAAAACCTTATGTTTTACCTTGTAAAAGACAAGACTTTTGGTGCTAAAACCTTGTGTTTTTACTCCTAAAAGCTTATGTTTTGCAAGGTAAAACACGAGCTTTTGCGTCTTAACAGCTTGTTTTTTTATAGAAGAAAAAAACTAAAAACTATATAAAGGTGTTAAAATAGCTATTAAAAAACAGCGGTATAGCTCTTTTGTTTCACCTTTATGCTTTTAAAAAGGAAAACACAACAGCTATGCCGCTATTTTTTAAGCGAATATTTTAGAAATATGCAGAAACATATTCCTTGTTTATGCGTTATAACAACACAACAAAAGCCCATTGGGGGTTGTTGTGCCTAGTGTTATAAACCTAACAACAATTCTTCTTCGGGCAAAAAGACGAAAAGTCTTGCGATGATAAGGCGTTATTCCGTGCTTTTTAATGGGCTCCGCGATGTTTAACAGTGGGGTATCCTTTATTGCTTTTTCCAATCGTATTGCGGATAAAGTGTTGCCAAATCGTTCATATAATCATCACGATAAGTCTTAGCCAAAACGCTCGCTGCTGCAATAGAAAGATATTTTCCATCGCCTTTAACAATCGTTTTAAACGGCAAATGGTTATAAAGGCTTAAACCTGTTACCATCTACAATAACGAGCTTCCAGGACGAATGGTTAGCGCATCTAAAGCACGGTGCATGGCTAAAAAAACTTGCGTTAAGAATGTTTATTTGGTCTATTTCTTCGGGCGAAACCACACCCACTGCCCACGCCAAAGCATCGTTTTCTATTTGCGTTCGCAAAGCATATCTCTGTTTTTCGGTAAGCTGTTTCGAGTCGTTTAACCACGTGTTAGTGTAGTTTTTTAGGAAATATAACCGCAGCAGCAAACACACTTCCCGCCAAACAACCTCGTCCTGCTTCGTCGCAACCTGCCTCAACAAGATGCTCATGAAAGAACGATTGAGCCCAACAGCTCCCCTCTTTCCTCCTCGTTCCTCCCCTTTTTCCTTCTCTACGCCAACCTCTTCAGAAGAAAATAACAAACGGTTTGTGTTCATCGGTGCCATTATTTTGTTTTATATGAAACGTTTTATAGCTTTAAAACAGCATAACATTTTGCCTTTTGTTTGCTTGATATTAAAACATAGTAACCACTTTTTCAATTCCACTAACAAGCGCATCAACTTCTGCTTTTGTGTTATAAAGCGCAAAACTGGCACGTAGTGTGCCTTGAATGCCCAAATGTTGCATCAATGGTTGCGCACAATGGTGTCCCGTTCGCACAGCAATACCAAGATGGTCGAGCAACATTCCTAAGTCGGAAGGAAAGATATCTTTAATAAGAAAACTAATAACAGCGTCTTTCTCCGTAGGAGTTCCAATAAAACGGATACCCTCTATATGGCTTAAACGTTCCATTGCATAACGTGTTAGCTCTTGTTCGTGCGCCTGAATGTTATCCATTCCCAATTCAGTTAAGTAGTTAAGAGCCAATGCTAAGCCATGTGTTGCAACATAATCGGGTGTTCCTGCTTCAAATTTTAACGGTGCTTCTTCGAACGTAACCTTATCGAACGACACCTTTTTTTATCATCTCTCCGCCCCTTGGTAAGGTGGTAATCGGTTTAACCATTCTTCTTTACCATATAAAAACACCAATTCCTGTGGGTGCATACATCTTATGTCCACTCATAGCAAAGAAGTCGCAATCTAACTGTTGCACGTCTATTGCCATGTGAGGTGCGCTCTGTGCGCCATCAATCAATATGGGTACATTGTGCTGGTGAGCAATGTTTATGAGTTTTTTTACAGGGTTTACGGTTCCTAACACATTGCTTACATGGGTAACACTCACTATTTTTGTGCGCTTAGTGAAAAGACGTTCGTAAGCATCAAGGTCTAAATTTCCACATTCGTCGATAGGTATTACCTTTATAACAATACCCTTTTTAGCCCTTTGAAGTTGCCAAGGAACAATATTAGAATGGTGTTCCATGACCGAAACAATCACCTCGTCGCCCTCATTCATAAAGCCTTCTGCAAACGAAGAAGCCACAAGATTGATGCTTTCTGTTGTTCCTCGTGTGAAAACCACTTCGTTTGTAGAGCGTGCATTGATAAAAGCTACGAACAGTTTCGCGTGCATTTTCGTGCATCTCTGTGGCTTTTTGCGATAACCAATGAATGCCTCTATGCACATTAGCATTAACGTTTAAATAGGCATGTGTCATGCCATTGAGTACCGAAAGAGGCTTTTGGGTGGTGGCAGCATTATCTAAATAGACCAAAGGTTTATTGTGAATGGTGCTCGAAAGAATAGGGAAATCTTTTCTAATTGTATCTATGTTATACATGTTTTATCGTATATAATGAGTATAGGTAATAAGTTTTACACAAAAAGATGCGTTATATCACCTTTTAAACAACTTGTTTTTTTCGATATACAAAGATAAAGTATTTAGCATGAGAAAGCAGGTGTTTTTGTTGCGTTTTCGTTATACAGAGAAAGCCCAACAACGAAACACTGAAAGGATATGCAAAAGATATTTATCTGCCAAAAAGCATAAAGGTGGTTTCTGCCGTTACTAACAATAACGCTGAAACCACCTTTGTATGAAAATAAAAAAATGTTTTGTGAGGCAAAATGGCTTATTTACACATTTCGCAACGACCACAATTTCCGAGTTCTCCTTTAAAGCGTTTTTCTACTAACTGGTGTAGATGTTCGCGCAAAGGCTCAAGACTAATTTCGTCTATCACCTCGTTTATAAAGGCAACCTCTAAAAGCATTTTGGCTTCTTGCTCGGATATTCCACGCTGACGCATATAGAATAATGCCGTATCATTTAACTGACCAACCGTTGAACCGTGAGCACATTTCACGTCATCGGCATATATTTCGAGTTCAGGTTGCGAGTACATTCGTGCTTGTTTACTAACACAAATGTTTTGATTGCGCTCTTCTGAAAATGTTTTTTGTGCGTCTTTCTGCACTAATATGCGACCTGTAAATGCTCCAACACTATTTCCGTCTAACACATATTTATAGAGTTCGTTGCTTGTACAATGAGGCACAGCATGGTCTATAATGGTGTTATTATCTGTGTGTTGGTGCTTATCGGCAATCACACAACCACATAGTTTGCAATCAGCTCCTTCTCCTTTAAAGGTAACCACTGCATGATTGCGAGTGATTCCGTTGTGAAGTGTAAGCACATTGTGATTGAGTTTACTGTTAGATGCTTGACTGAAATACACGTTGCTCACACGTTTGTTTGCATAACCTGTTTCTTCTAAACAATAAAGGTCTAACAGAGCATTCTCGCCTACATAAGCTTCTACCACCTGAGTAGATAAGAAATTGCGACTATCTACTGTATGGTCGCAGAATAAAACTTTGGCTTCGGCTCCTTGTTCCAAAATGATTAGCACACGACGATTCATCATTAAGTCTACATCGGCACTCATCACGTTTATCACTTGAATGGTTTTTATCTACTTTTAACGTTCTTCGGTACATAGATAATTAACCCGTCTTGTGCAAGCATGGTGTTAAGTGCTGTGATGCCATCGCTTTGTGTTTGTGCCAACTGAGCATAGTGTTTGGCTACTAATTCGGGATTTTTTTGAGCAAAAGAGCATAAAGAATCTACCACCACACCTTGGGGTAAAGTGTTAGACACAGCACTTTGTGCATGAAAAGCATCGTTAATAACAAAATAGAGTGCTGTACTTAATCCGGGAACAGCACACGAATATACTTCCTTAGGATTAACAGCTATGGGAATGCGGTTAATGTTTAAAACCGTAATCAGGTTTGAACATAGCTTGCATATCGGTGTATCTGTATCGCTCGTCTTTCTTCTTTGGAATGCCAAGCTCTTTAAAAATGAGCAAATGCTTGTTCGCGAACGGCATTCATAACCCCTGCACTTTTTGCACTAATGGCAGATAGGTTTTTGCTGAAATAGCTCGATATATTGCACACTGCTGTCTATCGTTTTAGGAGCATTAGGGCACATGGTTGTTTTCTGTTGCCATAACTATTACTCCTCCCCTACTTCTGCTTTAATCCAATCGTAACCACGTGCTTCAATTTCTTTTTGCAAGCTCTGGTCCTGCTGTTTTCACTATTCTACCTTTATATAGCACATGAATAACGTCGGGTTTAATAATATCTAACAGTCTGTCGTAGTGTGTAATAACAATCGTACTGGTGTCGGCTGTCTTTAATTTGTTCACTCCTTCTGCCACAATACGAAGTGCGTCGACATCTAATCCTGAGTCGGTTTCATCTAAAATGCGCAACTTTGGCTCGAGCATAGCCATTTGAAAAATTTCGTTTCTCTTCTTTTTCTCCACCGCTAAAGCCTTCGTTCACGCTTCTGTTAGATAGTTTTAGAATCAAGCTCTACCACAGCTCTTTTTCTCTCTCATTAGCTTTAAAAAGTCGGCAGCATTTAGGGGTTCTTGTCCGTGATACTTACGTTTTTCGTTAATAGCAGCACGCATAAAGTTTGTCATAGACACTCCCGGGATTTCTACTGGATACTGAAATGAAAGGAAAATGCCTTCGTTTGCACGGTCTTCGGGCTTCATTTCGAGTAGGTCTTTACCCTCGAATGTAACACTACCTTCAGTTACTTCGAATATAGGGATTACCAACTAATACGGCACTAAGGGTACTCTTTCCCGACCCATTAGGACCCATAATAGCGTGTGTTTCGCCGTCTTTTTATGGTGAGGTTGATGCCTCTTAATATCTCTTTTCGCCTATATTGGCGTGAAGATTCTTTATTTCTAACATAAGGAATATATGTTTTTATCGTTTGATATTGTATAATATATTAAATAGATTTGTGATTACATCACCACTGTCTATGCTTTTTACCTTTTTAAAGGAAAGGTTATCTTTAATCCCAAAAGCACTTGATGACGATTAAAAGGGGCTTTAAAAGCCACTGCTGTTTGGTTGTTTTTGTCAATATCCTTAAATCGAATGTGCGAATCGATACCTATTCGGTAACTATATTCAACCATAAAGGATAGTGTTGAGAATAGTTTAAAAGCTTAACCCTCCAACTGGTGCCACTGAAAAAAAGTGGCGTTCGTATGTGTGTACTTTCTCTTCTTACAGGCGAAAAAGCATCATCATAGGTTTCGCGAACGTCTTTCAAGGTTCGTGTTCCTATGTTTATAAATCCATCAATACCAGCAAATGGCTCCACAAATAGTTTTTCCTTGTAAAGGATAATAGCGTGTACCAAGCATGAGTTGCTGAAAACTTAATGATGAAGAGATGCTTCCTACCTGTATTTCCTCTGTTTCATATCCACCTTTTTAGCGACCATTTTGTGAATGGTAGATAATATTCTCCACGCAAATAAAACCCTTGTCCTTCGACAGAAGGTGCATTTCTATTACTCAAAGAATAAGGTTTTACTCCACCATTCGGTTGCAATGAATGGTAAAAAGCATATCCGCCATTTACATCTAATGAGAAAATGGGCGAGTAGTCTTTATCTTCGGCAAAAACAAAGAGGGTGCTAAATGCACAAAGAAAAGTAAGAATGAAACGAGAAAAAAGAGATTTCATGTTTTTTTGTATTTTATAATAAGATAATTATCCCACAGTGCCTTCGAGTGATACCGATAAGAGTTTTTGTCTTCAACAGCAAACTCCATGGGTAATTTATTAAGCACTTCTTTTGCATAACCATTCACAATAAGCCCAATAGCTTGTTCAGTAGAAATTCCACGTTGGTTACAATAAAGCAATTGGTCTTCACCTATCTTGCTTGTTGTTGCTTCGTGTTCTATCACTGCACTGTCGTTATGAATGTCCATGTATGGGAATGTGTGCGCTCCACATTTGCTTCCAAGCAATAAACTATCGCAAGAACTGTAATTACGAGCATTATCTGCGTTGGCAGTAGCACGTACTAAACCACGATAAGAGTTCTGACTATAACCTGCACTGATACCTTTTGAAATGATTGTACTCTTGGTATTCTTACCCATGTGTATCATTTTTGTACCTGTATCTGCTTGCTGATAATTGTTAGTAACTGCTACACTATAGAACTCTGCTTGTGAATTATCGCCACGAAGGATACACGATGGATACTTCCAAGTTATGGCACTACCCGTCTCAACCTGCGTCCAAGAGAGTTTAGAGTTAACACCTCGTAGGTCACCACGTTTGGTTACGAGATTAAGAACCCCACCTTTTCCGTTTTCATCGCCAGGATACCAATTTTGAACAGTCGAATATTTCACTTCTGCATTGTCCTTAACAATAATCTCAACGATAGCCGCATGAAGTTGATTCTCATCTCTCATAGGTGCTGTACAACCCTCAAGATAGCTCACATAAGTATCGTCTTCGGCTACAATAAGTGTACGTTCAAACTGTCCTGTGTTGCGTGCATTGATTCTAAAGTAACTACTTAATTCCATAGGACATCGTACTCCTTTAGGAATATACACAAAAGAACCATCACTAAACACGGCACTATTTAACGCAGCAAAGAAGTTATCAGTATAAGGAACCACAGAGCCAAGATATTGTTTTATAAGCTCTGGATGTTCTTTTACTGCTTCTCCAATTGAAGAAAAGATAACTCCTTTCTCTGCTAACTTCTCTTTAAAGGTTGTTTTTACAGACACTGAATCCATAATAGCATCTACTGCAACGCCACTTAACACTAAACGTTCCTCTAAAGGAATACCGAGTTTATCGAAAGTCTTTTCTAACTCTGGGTCAATCTTTCCATCTCCAACAGGCTTTTTAGCCATTGGATCGGCATAATAAGATATGTCTTGATAGTTAATCTCTGGCAATTTAAGATGCGCCCAAGTAGGTTGTTTCATTGTTTGCCAATGTTTAAAGGCTTTTAATCTAAACTCTAAAAGCCATTCGGGTTCTTCTTTCTTTTGCGAGATTAAACGAACAACATCTTCATTAAGACCTTTTGGAATTATATCAGTATGTACATCGGTGGTAAAACCAAACTCATATTTGCGTTCGGCTACGCTCCTTACATACCCATTTTTTTCTTTTTCTTGTTCTTCCATACAATAATATATTGTGTTATTCGTGAGAGGGACGGCCCTGAGGTCGTCCCTTTTAATGATTAAAACAAAATGTGTACCACAATATAATATGGTAACATTTGTTACTATAAAGTTTGTTGAACCTCAATTTCCATGAATGTTTCAAGAATATCTCCCACTTGAATGTCGTTAAAGTTAGTAAGACTTATACCACATTCGAAGTTGGTTGCCACTTCTTTCACATCATCTTTATATCGTTTCAAAGCGTTGATAGGAGCTGTATGAACCACAATTCCGTCACGAACAACACGTGCTTTGTCGGTTCTATGCACTTTTCCTTCGGTAACAACGGCACCTGCCACTGTTCCAACCTTTGATATTTTGTAAACTTCTCTTACTTCTACTTGTCCTGTAACGACCTCTTTCTTTACCTTATCGAGCATGCCTTCCATTGCTTTCTTCACATCGTCGATAGCATCGTAAATAACAGAATAGGTGTTAATCTCTACACCTGCATTCTCTGCTTGCTTACGAGCTGCGCCTGACGGACGAACTTGGGAGCCTCACAATGATAGCATCACTGGCATCGGCAAGTGTTACATCGCTTTCAGATATCTGACCTACAGCCTTGTAAATTACATTTACTTTAATGTTTTCGGTAGACATCTTTAAGAACGAATCACTAAGTGCTTCGATTGAACCATCAGTATCTCCCTTAACAAGAATATTAAGTTCTTTGAATGAACCCAAAGCAATACGGTGAGATATATCGCTCAATGTCAAACGTTTTTGCGTTCTTAAGCCCTGTTCGCGTTGCAATTGTTCGCGTTTATTTGCAATATCTCGAGCCTCTTGTTCTGTTTCTAATACATGGAAAGAGTCGCCCGATGTTGGTGCACCATTAAGACCTAAGATGATAGCAGGTTCTGATGGAGTAGCTTGTTCGATACGTTGATTACGTTCATTAAACATCGCTTTAATTCTCCCCCAGTGTGTTCCTGCAATCAAGTTATCACCCACTTTAAGTGTACCATTACTTACTAACACCGTAGAAACATATCCTCTACCTTTATCTAAAGAAGATTCGATGATGCTACCTGTTGCTCTACGATTTGGATTAGCTTTCAAATCGAGCATTTCTGCCTCAAGTAATACCTTTTCAAGAAGTTCTTTTTACACCCACACCCTTTTTGGCACTAATCTCTTGAGATTGGTATTTACCACTCCCATTCTTCTACCAATAGGTTCATTTGCGACAAGTCTTCACGAATTTTATCAGGGTTTGCACCGGGTTTATCTATTTTGTTTAAAGCGAATACCATTGGCACATTAGCCGCTTGTGCATGAGCAATAGCTTCTTTAGTGGTAGGCATTACAGAGTCGTCTGCTGCGATAATGATGATGGCAATGTCGGTAACTTGCGCACCACGAGCACGCATTGCAGTGAAAGCTTCGTGTCCGGGAGTGTCTAAAAAAGTAATTTTTCTGCCGTCTTCAAGCTGAACATTGTAAGCACCGATATGCTGTGTAATGCCACCAGCTTCTCCTGCAATAACGTTTGTATCACGAATATAGTCGAGCAAGCTTGTCTTTCCGTGGTCAACGTGTCCCATTACAGTTACAATAGGCGAGCGAGAAACCAAATCGTTTTCGTCGTCTGCCTCTTCGCTAACAGCTTCTTGCACTTCTGCGCTTACATATTCTGTTTTAAAGCCACACTCTTCTGCCACCAAGTTGATGGTTTCTGCATCTAAGCGTTGGTTGATTGAAACCATGATACCTACACTCATAAGGGTACCTATCACTTTATTTACAGACACATCCATCATGGTTGCCAGCTCACTCACTGTAACAAACTCTGTTAGTTTTTAGTGTTTTGCTGTCTTTGCGTTCTGCACTTGCTTCGGCATTGAGCTTTTTCTTGCACGGCATCACGCTTTTCTTTTTCTATATTTTGCGCCCTTCTTGTTTTTGGTTTTTGCTTGTTGGTTAAACGTGCAAGTGTTTCTTTCACTTGTCTTGCAACGTCTTCTTCGTTCACCTCAACTGGTTTATTAGGACGTTTTTGTTCTTTTTTTATTTTTGTTGTTGGCGTTATTTTTTTAGCGTTATTATTGTTGTTATTGCGATTGTTTTGATTACTTTCTGCCGCAATATCAACACGTTCTTCTGCCAATGCGCACACGCTTTTTACGGTCGCCAGACTGTTGTTGAGCTTTTTCTTCACGCTCTTTTTGCGCTCTTCTTTTTGTTTTTCTTTGGTCGTGTACTCTGATTTAACGTTGCTAAATCTATCTTTCCAAGCACATTCACTTTCGGAGCGTTAAGCATTTTCTTCTCGCTATTAAGCTGAAAGATACCTTCTTTTTTTGTCTTCTGCTTCGGGTTTATCGGCTATTTTTTTGTGCTTCTTGTGGTTGTTTAGTTGCTTTCACTGGTGCTTTTTTTCTGCAGTTTGTGCCACCGTTTTCTCCACCTTTGTCGCTTCTTTTTATGCGTCATGTCTTCTTTTGCCACTTTAGTGTTAGCAGGTTTATGATTATTAGTTGGTTTATCCACTGTTTGCGATTTTGTTACAGCCGATTCTTTTGGCAGGGCTTTCGGCAGTAGCCTTGACTTTATTGCTTTGTTTTTTTCAGGCTGAGCAGCAGACTCTTTCTTCGACGTTTTATTATCTACGCCGTTTAAATCTATCTTTCCAAGTGGTGTATATTTTTTTGTTGGTTAGACGATTGTAACAAGCTTTCTGCTCGACTGTCTTTAGGTTCGGCAGCACGTCTTTTGTTTTTAGAAGATATTTTTCGAGCTTCGTTTTTCACGTCTGCGTCGTGTTTAAAAAGCCGCCACGAGGGCTTTCCATATTGTGCATCATTGAGCTTAAAAATTCAAGTCTGCTTTCACTTCACCCAAGTCATTTCTATTTTCAAGGAAGTCAACTGCCGTTTGCATTCCTACATTTAATTCACGTAACGCTTTGTTTAATCTGATGCTCATGTTTTTGTTCTACTCTGTTCTTTAATTCGTTTTGTAAAGAAGAAAGATTGTTCCTCGCCATATCTACACTTGTTTTTTTATAAGAGAATGAGATATCACTATGCGAAACAAACTCTTCGGTATCGTTTGTTATAAATAAGAAGAAGCAGGGCGCAAAGGCTCTGCTTTATAGCGATGTGCTTAATCGTCGAACTCTGCGCTCAACACTTTTAACACATGGTCTACAGTTTCTTCTTCTAAATCGGCTTTTTCTATTAGCATTTCTCTCGGTGCATTTAAAACACTCTTTGCTGTATCTAAGCCTATTGCTTTTATGGCATCAATAATCCATTGATCCACTTCATCGGCAAATTCGTCCAAATAAATGTCGTCATCTTCGCCTTCGTTCACTTCACGGAACACGTCTATAGTGTATTCTGTGAGCATAGATGCAAGTTTAATATTTAAACCACTGCGGCCAATAGCTAAGCTAACCTCTTCTGGCATGAGGAATACTTCGGCCTTATGGTTCTCTTCATCTATGTTAATACTGTTTATTCTGGCAGGACTTAAAGCACGTTGAATAAACAATTTTGTATTAGTTGTATAGTTAATAACGTCTATATTCTCGTTGCAAAGTTCTCTCACTATGCCGTGAATACGGTTTCCTTTCATACCAACGCAAGCTCCTACGGGGTCAATACGTTCGTCGTAGCTTTCTACAGCTATCTTTGCACGTTCACCGGGCATACGAGCTATCTTCTTAATAGCAATAAGTCCGTCGTGAATTTCGGGTACTTCGTTTTCTAATAAACGCTCCAAAAACATTGGACTGGTACGAGATAGGTAGATTTTAGGATTGTTATTTTCGTTATCTACACGAGCTATGACTGCACGAATGGTTTCGCCTTTGCGATATACATCTGAAGGGATTTGTTCTGATTTAGGCAACTTTAATTCGTTGTTCTCATCGTCTACAAGAAGCACTTCGCGTTTCCAAACCTGATACACTTCGGCAGAAATAATTTGACCTACACGGTCTTTATACTTATTATATAAAGCATCGTGTTCTAACTCTAACACTTTCGACGCTAATGTCTGACGTAAATTAAGAATAGCACGACGTCCGAACTTAGCAAAGTTCACTTTTTCAGACACTTCTTCACCCACTTCATAGTCGGGTTCTATCATCACTGCGTCTTTTAAAGCTATTTCTTTATTCTCGTCTGCCACTTCTCCATCTGCCACAACGATGCGGTTTCGGTAGATTTCAAAGTCGCCTTTATCGGGATTTACGATAACATCAAAATTTTCATCGCTACCAAATATCTTTGCAAGCACATTGCGAAAGCTTTCTTCAAGCACGCTAACTAATGTACCACGGTCTATGTTTTTTTCGTCTCTTTAAACTCTTTTTAAAGAGTCTATCATACTAACCGATTCGTCTTCTTTCTTTCTCGCTACCATAGCTATTATTTGAAACTTATTAAGTATTTTTGTATATTTCACTTTATCCATATCATAAAAGGTGTTCTACGTTTTTGCAACACAGGACAGCTTCTTACCTTCCACCTTTACTTTCTCGGGAGCTACCACCGTAAAAGCTTTTTTTCCCTCTACATTTGTAAGTGTACCCTTTACCTTTTTGCCGTCAGCATCTAACACTTCCACTTCTTTACCTATAAAGTTTATGTATTGTTGTGCCACTTTAAAGGGCTGACCTAAGCCCGCTGAGCCCACTTCAAGCTCAAAATCAGCTTGTTCTCTATCGAGGTTTTCCTCTATAAACTTACTCAGTTCTACGCAGTCTTCTATCCATACACCTTCTGCATGGTCTATTTCTACCACAATTCTATTGTCGGCACTAATCTCAATGTCTACCAAGAAATAGTCTTTTCCTTCGAGCCACTGGTCTACTAACTGCTTTACGATGTTTTTATCGATCATATATTCTATTTTTAATAAAAAGAATGAGGAACTCAATAGCTGAGCCCCTCATTCCACCGAACGGCACAAAGGTACAAAAAATGCACCTATACAACCTTTACCTTGTTTTATTATGTAAAAACGTTGTTTTTTCTTCGTAACTAAATAATAAACAAGAGTTAAACGGCACTTTTTCTCACTTTCAAGCAACGAGTTGCAGGGCGTTTATCGTATTTTTTTCTGTGTAGCTTTCTTTTTAGATGAATAAGAAGAACAAACAACAGACGCATTTAACAATAACAAGCCTTTACAAAGACAAGTCTGTGTTTCTTTTTTTAAAAAACATTTAATTTTGACATTTTATTGAAATGTAAAACATACTCGAAAAACAGATAAAAAAACAGGGCTGATTTTTGCCCTTATTTTTCAAAGAAAAAAATTTTTGCGTTCTAAATAAGAGCGTTATTTTGTAAAAAACAAATTTATAAGCCCTAAAAACGGCAAAAACAAGCGCAGAAGGTGCAAAACCTTAGAGTTTAGCGTTAAAAACACAAGCTATTAGGGAGCTAAAACATAAGAGTTTAGGGCGCAATACATGGTGTTTTTTTCGTACTAAACTCTAAGCTTTTGCACCTTAAAAGGCTATATAATGCTTTTTCAGAATTTGCATTTTAGAATGGCAAAAGATATATGTTTTTGTTTTTTTCACTTGTTTTTTTAACTCTAAAAAAATGCCCCTTTAAAAGGTGGTAAATAGGTAGGTTCATAGTGGAATTTTTAAGCTAAAACAGTTTTTCTGTACAAAAAAATAGACACAAAAACGCTTTGTTTTTAACATCAAAACACTCCCTCTACAAAAATAATATGATACAACAAGTTTGCATTATATATAATAATGTATAAAAAAGGTGTTAGAGAAGAAAAAACAGACAAAAAGCACTTTTTTTAAGAAAAAAATAGAAAAACGATTATTTATTTGGTGTTATGTCATAAAAAGCCTTACTTTTTGCACTCGCAATTGTCCCATGGTGTAATGGTAGCACTACAGATTTTGGTTCTGCCAGCGGTGGTTCGAGTCCACCTGGGACAACAAAGAAAAAGCAAGCTCACAAGGCTTGCTTTTTTTTTTTATATACTTTTAGTTCTGAAAATGTCGTTGCATAGCTCATAGCATATCATTTTAAAGAAACACAAAAAGGCTCTTTCTTTCGTAGAAAGAGCCTTTTTTTAAAGATTTATTAAACTTCCCATACCTCCATAGAAACAGTACTAACAGTTCGTACAAATGTGGGTGCAGGAAGGTTTTGAGCGTTCACTAAATTGGCATGGTTATACGGTTGGTAGGCATAACGCACGGTGTAAATTTGTTTAACCTTATCACTTTTAACAATAACTTGATTGTCTGTTATTGTTGCTGTGGCTGGATAAAACACCCCATCGGCGTCTGCCACTTCAAAAGCAGTAAGCGGTTTACCATCTGATGTATGCAAACCGTCGCCATAACGAAAAGCAACAACGGCTTCATCTCCGTAACAATACTCCTTATAAGGTTCGGGTCCACAACTACGAATAGTCCTAAAATAGTTATAGTCATAGTTCTTATAGCCTACATAGGTAAGGGCTTGTAAGGCTAAACGCTCGCCAATGGGCTTTTTGTTTGTAGGGTGTACGTTGTTAGGGTCGCCACAATCGAGGCTCACTGCCATGCTCAAAAAAGATATACTATTATCTAATAAGTATTGATGGTAACGAAATTCTCCCCAAGAAGGGCGGTTTAGCGTGGGAAGTTGCACCATGCAAAAGGGCAATTCTATATTATTAAAGAAACGTCTCCACGATGTTACTAAGACTCCTAAACAGTTTATCGTGCAATTCTACATTATGTGCATTCGATTCACCTTGATACCATAACACGCCCGAAAAAGCATAATCGCGAAGCGGACGAATAGCTGTATCGAACAAATAGGTAGGACAATAAGGGTGCAACTGTCGTTTGTCTCTACTTTGAGCGATGTTTTTATTCATTCGTTCTACTACCCAAGGCATTGCCAAGTGGTTGCCTCTAAAACGGTCGGTGAGCATTTGTGGAATGCTATCTTGTAGGGTTAAACGGTCTATCCACGATTCTGTTGGACTTCCTCCCACTGCATTTACAATAATTCCCACGGGCATCTTCAAGCTATCTCTTAATGCTTTTCCGCAATAATAAGCCACTGCAGAAAGGTTGGGAAGTGTTTTGTTAGATACCGATTGCCATGTTTGATAGTTAAAATAACGAAGATGATTTACCTCTTCAAGGGCTTCTTGGCTCCATTCGGCATTGTTTGTGTCGTAGCGTGGCACAAGATTATAAAAAAACAAGATCGGTATCGGTGGCGGTTTCAAGGGTCTTTTTAAAGTTAATGTCTTCTTTCATAGGGGAACGCCATGTTAGATTGTCCTGAACAAAGCCACACTTTTCCCTACTTTAATATTTTTTTGAAATAGAGTGTTTTTCACTCGTAGACACTTTGCAAATATTGACCTTGTTTTTCTCTATACCATAAAAAGTGGTTTCCCAATTACCTCTTTTATCCGCCAACACACTCTTCTTTTTCCGTTAAAATTTATCTCAACACGTTCATCTACATTAGCTTTTCCTGCCACAACAAAAGGATAATCAAAGTCTATCACCATGTTATCAGCATAAAGAGGCGACATTTGCAACCCTCCACAATGGCCTGTTATGGCTTTATAGGCTTCTTCTGCTAACAGTTTAGCTCCTTCTTTGGTAGGGTGAATGGCATCTGGTAAGAATTCAGGGGTGTGTTAACAAAAGGCTCATTAAAGTCTATCAATGTTGCTCCAACACTATGGGCTACAGTCTCAATCTTTGTTTGAATGGCACGAAACCACTCTTTTGTTCCTGCTAAAAAAACGTGGATGCTCTGCTGTGATAGGGCTCATTTTAGCAATAAAAATGCGCACTTTGGGGTTCATCTTCTTAAAGGAATTCACAAGATTGATATAATCTCTCGTGAAAAGATGTCCGTAGTTAGGATAGTCTCGAGGGTCGGTATCGTTTAATCCTAAATGAATAATCACAATATCTGCTCGAAAAATCGAGTGCTTTTTATAAAAGCTTCTTGCTGAATATAAGGCCTATGTCCATCAACAAGAAGTGTGGCTCCGTTATGTCCAAAGTTGCCTACAACATACTCATCTCCCAACATTTGTTGCAATTGAGACGGATAAGAATCGGTAGACGGATTAGCTAATAAATAACCAAACGTAACACTATTGCCAACGCAAGCCACTTTTTATAGGCTCGTGTGCATAAAGCCATAAACACAAAAAAGTGCTAAAAAAACTGCTAACTAATTTCTTCATATCGCTCATTTTTTTCAAATAACTACATTTGTTCTCACAAAGATACATATTTATAAAGAAATAAATGCAATAAGCTTTTTAGTAAGATGAGATGGGGATAGAAGTGGTAAATTAGGAAAGACTCTTTTTTTATCTTTACATCCATAAAAAGAGGATAATATAGATAAAAAGGAGGCGCAGATAAATGCAAAAAGGGCATTAACCTTTACAGTTAATGCCCTTAATGAAAATGATTATAACGTTTAGAAAGAATGGTTGTCCTTTCTATTTATAAATCTTATTTCTTAACTAACTTAATAGTTTTATAAGTTTTTCCGTCTTTTATAACTTGCAATAAATACAAGCCTTTAGCACCTGTTACGTTCACATTTGTGACCTCACCTGCCCCTGTTGTTAGGGTATTTGTTTGCAACAATGTTCCGTTTACGTTTAACACGTTTAAGGTGTAAATGCCAGCCTCTGCAAAAACGAAGGTTCACACTTTCTACAAATGGATTAGGATATGCTGCAAATTCAACTTCGTTCTCTACACCATTGATTCCTGTTGTAGATGTTATTTCTACTAAGTTTCCAACAGTCTTTGTTGCTTCACCCCATTGATTTGTAAGCGTTAAAGTTGCACCTACTTTACCCATGTTACTATATGTAACGGTAGCAGTTTTGCCTTCAACTGTTGGAGTACTTGCTCCATCAAGTTTCCAAGTATACTTTGTGGTGATTTCTAACGAGCCTTCAATACCTGGATTACCCGCTACTGAGTTGTCGGCAGATTCTTCTTTGTAGAAAGCCTTAGAGGTATCTTCACCTCCACTATTAGCCATTAGCACCAAGTGAGCCTTGTGTTCTGCTCCACCTTTACCCAAGTTAGGGGAACATGTTGTCACCTTCTTTGGTTTCAAAGGTGAAATATCCCATCAAACCTTCAGGAACTTCGCTTTCTTTATAGCCCTTCATAGCACGTTGAACTTCACTTTCAGTAAGCTCTTTATTCCATATTTGCACTTCATCAATCACACCATTGAATCCACTCTTATATACACCACCTCCACCAATAAAGATATCTGCAGGTAGATAAGCTTGTACTTTAGTTCCTCTCATTTCTTCTCTTCTCTTAGAATTAACAAAGACATTTTGAGCAACTCTTTTACCATTGAGATACATTGTTTGGCGATTTCCTTCGTTATGACATACCACAAGATGGTTCCAAACACCTGGAGTGATGCTATAACCATCGCTAATCATATCGAAGTTAGGATTGTCGTGAGCTGTCCAACCCATGGTATTGAACGAGATTTCGTTAGCTGGGTGCACCTTATTTCCGTATGGATTTGTTACTTCAGGGCGTATTTGTACCCAAAGGTCACCCCAGTTGTTGTGAGGCCAACCGTCTTTAATGGTGTTTTTGCTAATGAGGTTGGTTCCTTGTTTATCGTGAGCCAACTTATTTGCCTTGAACCATAGAGCGTAAGAGTAGTTCTTATCTTGTTGAAGAGCAGCAGGAATTTGAAGCATTTTGGGGTCTTCGATAATCAAACCATGTGATGCATGTCCCTCACCTTCTTTTGTTGTAGCAGAATAAGTAACGTCTTTTCCGCCTTCAACGCTTGCTTTATCTGCTCTGATGTCGGTAATTTGAGGTGCAGCACCTGTGCTTTGAGGACTCACTTGAATAATACCTCTAATGGTTGTTGCCTTGTTTTGGTTGTCTGTAATAACAAGATCGTACAAGCCTTCGTCTTCTAATGTAAGGTCGAAATCCTTTGCATTGTTCACAACTTTTACAACACTATTTGTAGAAGACTTCAAAACTTTCCACTCTTTTGCCGCTGGGTGCAACTCATCTTCAAAGCGAACATTGAACATTTCGTTAGCCTTTATAACAGGACGACTAAGCACTACGTTGTCGTTGGTGTCGTTATAAGGAGCATCTTGAAGTGTTGTCCATGATGTTTCAGACTTAGTTACGCCATCAGGAGCAACGGCACGCACACCGAAACGAACCTTTCTGTTGGTGATTCCGTTAACAAGTGGAGCGTCGATAACGTATGCTGCCCACGAAGGAGTGGCGGTTAACACTTGCTCTGGCTCGTTTTCTGCTTGATAAAGAATTTCATAATACCAAGTATCTACTTCTTCGTTGTAGGTCTTTATTTCGCCTGTTTCGGGCTTACTTGCATATCTTATCTTGAAATCGATGTTCTTTGCTCTACCTCTAATGATGTTAAATTCCTCAATTTTAGGTTGAACTGGGTGGAATTGTGTTTGAGGATTGCGCACTGCAAGCTCACCAATATGAAGGTTATAGTCGTCTGTTGTGCCTTTCACCACAACACCAATCATAGCAATTTTACTGCTTGAAGTGATGCCCAATTTACTTAATTCAGCTTCAAAAGTGCTCCATTCGCCTTGTGTTGTTGCGTTAGGAATGTCTATTTCCTTATAATTTTTAAGGTCATTGCTCAACGCTACAAATAGTTTAGCATGACTTTCTGTGCCGTTCATCACCTTGTATATAAGCGAAATTTTATCTTTTCCGTCTACAGGCAACAAAGTTTTAAAGAGTTTTACACGTGAGAAAGCTGTTTGTCCGTGTAGACTTAAGCATGAACCTCCAAAGTAAGCGTCGTCGAAAGTAAGGTCGGCTTTCACCAAAGAAGAGTAGTTGCTGGCGTCAACTTGGTCGTTTTCTCCTGTAATCCACCATCTCCAAGTAGGCATAAAGTCTTGTGTTCCGAGGTTATACCACTTGTGATCGAAGGTTACCTTACCCTCGTTGCGGAACGAAAGACCATTACCTAAGTTGAAACGGCTCACAAATGGCATTTCGTTAATGGTTGATTTGGCTGTGAGGAAGGCTGCCAATCCGTGGAAATTCGCCAACTCTGCATTAGCAAGAGATGAGCTATGAGGAACAGTTGGACGATAAGCAGGGTTACGATGTCCACCACTAAAGATCAATTCTTGTTTCTTTAAGTAAGTGTTTTGTATAGCAATGTCGCTTGTTCCGTTGTCGGTTGCACTCTGATGGATAAGACTTTGAGAGTGAGCTCCCCAAAAACCAATCGACACTTTGCTATTTAATAGCTTGTCCCAATAGCCGTTTTTGAGTCCACGACCTTGAATATCGAGGCCAGCATAATAGTCGTAGCTACTTCTTCCCAGCTCTCTTGCAGTTTGTTCTGTATTTGCTAAGGTAGTACCTGTCCAGTTATAGTTAGCAAACATCATATCGGTTACCTCACGTCCTTGCTTTCCAAACATCTTTTTGTTATGGTCTCCGAGTCCTCCATCGAAGTTTTTACCACCCGATTCATTGGTTCCGTCGTACCAATATAATTGGAATTCCCAACCAATCTTGCGTGCTTCTTTTGTGACATAGTTCGAAAAAAACTCGATAAGATGCGACATAACATTAGAGTTAGTATAGAACTCTGAGTTCACACCAAGGCCGTCAATGCCATAGTATTTCATCAACTTTACAAGCTTTACAGCATTCTTAAAGCGATAATCATTACCCTTTTCTGTTATCTTAGCAAGTACTCTTGAGTTGATACCCTGTGCAAATGGGGTCAAAACAACACGCTCTGACTCTGGAACACTCATCAAACAGCCCACTTTAACGCCGTTTTTATGAGCCACATCACTCACGCCTGCACTTAAACGGAGCCATGGTGCAGTCCAGTTTCCATGAATATCCACATACGACCAAAGGCTAAAATTGTCGCCTTCGAAGCAATATCGGGGTAAACCTTTCCATGTAGATGTAGGCTCATCGAGTGGAACCCATAGACACATCTTGCGATTTTCGTCTACTTTTTTATCTACTTTGTAATCACCTTCCTTTATTCTTGTGCGAGGTCTTACACGTGAAATAAAGAATTCATCGTCCATTCTTGACACTCCATTCAATTGCTTTCCAGGAGCCCAAGCATCGAAATCTTTGGGTAAATCAGCATATTTCGCATCCTTAATGTCGAGCGGATGGGTTGGAGTTCGCTGTGCAAAGGTTGTTGCGCAGGTTAATAATCCACATGCTAATAGTAAGCTTTTTTTCATAATGAGATTATAAATGTAATTTAGTTTTGATAAAAGTCGTTATCATTAATCATTAGAGTAGTTATCTAAACATATCTTTTTGTGTTCTTAGCGTTGTTGCGTTTTCGGTTAAAATCAATGTTTATTGGTTTTAAAAGGGAAGTAGCAACTATCGTTTCCGCCTTTGTTGATAGTTAGATTAAAAGAAAAATGTTGGCAAGAGCTATGATTTAACCCCTGCCAACACTATCTATTGCACAATTATTTCTTTTACTAATTTAATTGTCTTGTAGGTCTTTCCGTCCTTCACGATTTGAAGAATGTAAAGTCCTTTAGCACCTGTTACGCTCACGTTGGTCACTTCGCCAGCAGCAGTTGTTAGCAAGTTGCGTTGAACAAGCATGCCGTTTGCGTTCAATACGTTAAGAGTATAGGTTCCACCTTCAGCAAAACGAAGGTTCACACTCTCACAAATGGGTTAGGGAATGCCTCGAAAGCAACACCATTTTTCAACGCCGTTGATACCTGTAGGAGCTGTTACGTCAACCAATTCTGCCTTAGTTAAGGTTGCTTCTCCCCAGCGGTTGCTTAGTGTTAGGGTTGCACCCACCTTGCCTGCGTTGCTGTATGTAACTACAGCAGTTTCGCCTTTAACAGTTGGAGTGTTAGCTCCTTCGAGTGTCCATGTGTATGTTGGAGTTACTTCGAGAGTTCCTTCGATACCTGGATAGCCTAAAACATCGTTGTCTGAGTGTTGAGGTTCGTAGCTTGCTGTTGAGGTATTTTCACCACCACTACCAACAAGTTGAACTAAACTACCTGTCTTGTCTGCTCCACCTTTACCCAAGTTAGGGAAGGTTCCGTCTGCATTCATAGTTTCAAAGGTGAAATATCCTTGCAAACCATCGGGCACTTCGCTTTCTTTGTAACCCTTCATTGCACGTTGAACTTCAGCTTCTGTAAGTGGTCTGTTCCATATTTGAATTTCGTCTACGCATCCATTCAAACCGCTCTTGTACACACCACCGCCACCAATAAAGATGTCTGCAGGTTCTGAAGACTTAATTCTATCATCGTTTCTTGTCTCTCTTCTCTTTGAAGAAGGTTGAGTTCCTGAACCCACTTTCATACCATTTACGAATATTTCAGGTAGTCCGCTCTCATTATGAGTAACCGCAATGTGATACCAAACGCCTGGTGTCATTGGGTGGTCTTTTGTCATTACAGATGAGTTTGGCTCGTCGTGAGCTTCCCAACCCATTGTGTTAAACGACACTTCGTTAGCCATGTGCTCTTTCCATTGTGGACGAATTTGAACCCAAAGGTCTCCCCAGTTGTTGTGAGGCCAGCCGTCTTTCACGGTATTTTTGCTGATAAGGTTAGTTCCTTGCTTGTCGTGTGCAAACTTATCTGCCTTCACCCAAAGGGCATAAGTGTAGCTATTGCCTGTTTGAAGGTCTGCAGGCATCATGAACATATTAGGGTCTGAGATAACTAAACCACGAGAGACTTTTTCCTTTTCCTTCTGTTGCTGTTGCAGAATAGGTTACATCTTTGCCAGCTTCAACAGTTGCTTTATCTGCCTTAATGTCTGTTATTTGAGGCACTGCACCTGTTGTTTCTGGTGTGATTTGCACCTTACCGCAGGTGATGTGTTTCTTTCCTTCATTGTCAGTAAGCATAAGGTCGTAAGTGCCTACATTATCTAACTTTTGTTGTTATGCTTGTTGCATTGCTTACACTATACACCTCTGCACCTGTAGCAGAATTGATAAGTTTCCACTCTTTTGCAGGTTGAATAAGATAATCTTCAAATTTTTAGAGTGAATTGTTCGCCTGGTTTCACTACTGCTTTATTGATAACAACATCTGTTTTGGGTGAATTATAAGGAATATTCTTAAATTCTGTCCAGTTGATATCGCTCTTTGTTTTGCCATCTGCAGCGACTGCACGAACGCCGAAGCGTGCTTCTCTTTCACCTTCTTTAGCGATTGGAGCATCAACAACATAGGCAGCCCATGATGTTGTGGTTGTTAATAGCATTTCATTTTGACCCTTTTGTTGGTAATAAATTTCGTAATACCAGGTGTCTACATCTTCGTTATAATACTTTTCACCATTAGTTTCAGGCTTACTTGCATAGCGAAGTTTAAAGTCTACAGTGTTATATTGACCTCTGATTATTTGTGTTTCTTCAATCTTAGGCTGTGCAGGTGTGTGAACCTTTTGTGGGTTGCGCACTGCAAGTTCTCCTATGTGAAGGTCATAGTTCTCTGGTGTGCCTTCAACAACAAGACCAATCATCGCAATTTGACTGCTTGAATTGATGCCCAATGCACTTAATTCTGTTTCAAAAGTAGTCCATTCACCTGCTTTTGGTGCAGCAGGAAGAACTATTTCTTTATAGTCTGTTACGTCATCTTTTAGACTTACAAAGATTTTAGCCTTGCTTTCTGTTCCATTCATCACCTTGTATGTAAGCGAAATTTTGTGTTGTCCGTCTACAGACAATAAGGTTTTAAAGAGTTTTACACGTGAGAAAGCTGTTTTTCCGTGTAGGCTTAAGCATGAACCACCAAAGTAAGCATCGTCAAAAAATAAGGTCTGCTTTTAACAAGTTCATTAACAGTAAATTCACTAACCGCATCGTCTCTATTGGTAATCCACCATCTCCAAGTAGGCATAAAGTCTTGAGTGTTGAGGTTATACCACTTGTGGTTGAAGGTTACCTTACCCTCGTTGCGGAATGAAAGACCATTACCTAAATTGAAACGGGTAACGAATGGCAACTCGTTAATGGTTGATTTTGCTGTAACGAAAGCAGCCAAACCATGGAAAGTTTTTAGACTTGCGTTGGCAAGTGTTGAACTTGTGTTGATATCGGGGTGTGCTGCAGGGTTACGATTACCACCACTAAACATCAATTCTTGCTTGAGCAAGTATGCTTTTTGAATAGCTATATCGCTTGTTCCGTTGTCGGTTGCACTCTGATGGATAAGACTTTGAGAGTGAGCACCCCAGAAACCTACAGATATTTTACTGTTCTTTAGAGCACCCCAGTTGCCATTTCGCAATGCACGACCTTGAATATCGAAGCCTGCATAATAGTCGTAACTGCTTCTTTCAAGTTCTTTTGCGGTACGTTCTGATGAAGATAAAGTTCCATGTTGCCAGTTGTAGTTAGCAAACATCATATCGGTAACCTCGTGGCCCTTACGTCCAAACATTCTTTCGTTGTGTGAACCAAGACCGCCATCAGGGCGCATACTACCTGACTCATTGGTTAAGTCATACCAATATAATTGGAATTCCCAATTAATTTCTTTTGCTTTTTTGTGACAATCTGCAAAGAACTCAATAAGAGTAGTCATGGTTTCGGGTGTAGAAGTGAACTCTGAGTTGACTCCAAGACCATCAATTCCATAATACTTCATCAACTTAACAAGCTTCATTGAATTCTTAAAGTTACCTTGTCTATCTTGTTCTGTAAGCGTTTTAAGTACCATTGCGTGGGTTCCCATATTCCAACTACGAAACAATATTCTTGCTGCCCAGGGAATACTCATCACACATCCCACCTTAACACCATTCTTATGAGCCACGTCTGACAAGCCTGCAGTGACACGCATCCATGGTGCTGTCCAGTTACCATGGATGTCAATGTAAGACCAAAGACTAAAGTTATCGCCCTCGAAGCAATAACGTGGAAGTGCTTTCCACTTTGAAGTGGGGTCGTCGAGGGGTACCCAAATACACATTTTACGATTTGGATCGGCATCAGGGGAAGCCTGATAGTTTAGCTCTGTAATTCTTGTACGAGGCTTTACACGTGAGATAAAGAACTCATCGTCCATTCTTGACACTCCTTGAGGCTGTGTTCCTGGCTCCCAGCTATTAAAATAGTGTGGCAATTGGTCGTAACTTGCGTCTTTGATATCCAATGGATGGGTGGGTGTGCGCTGTGCATTTACGAGCGTACACGACATCAAGGCGCAAGCCAATAATGTAAACTTTTTCATAATCGGTTAATGAATTAAATTATTAGTAATAAAATATCTTTTTCAACTCTCTACTGCATCACTTTACTTTTGTTAAAGCTTTCGGCAAGGACTTTTGTATTGAGTCGTTTATTTTCTGTTGGGTTAGCTATGTAAAAGCTACCTTTTTAAGGTACAAAAATTATAGTGGTTAAATGGTATAGTGGTTTGTTTGATGATAAAGGGAAAAAGATGGAAGCACCTCTTATATATAAATAGGTGTAACTTCCATCTTTTTTCTATATATTACGCTTCAACAACATGTTCTATTGCACGCTTATCGTTCTTATTTCTTCTAATAGTTAAGAAAGCGATTGGGGCTGCAACGAAAATTGAAGATAGGGTTCCAACTACAACACCTAAGCTCATTGCGAAAGCAAAGCTACGAATACTCTCACCTCCCAAGAACAAGATGCATAACAATACAATTAAGGTTGATGTTGCAGTGTTTATTGTTCTTGTTAAAGTTTGGTTGATACTGTCGTTGAATAAGCTCTTGTAATCTTGTCTTGGGTGTAGCTTTAAGTTCTCACGAATACGGTCGAACACTACCACTTTATCGTTAATAGAATAACCTATTACTGTCAATATAGCTCCAATAAAGGTTTGGTCTATTTCTAACGAGAATGGCATCCACCCCCAACAAGCTGAGTATACACCTAAAACAACCAAGGTATCGATTGCTAATGCAATTGTTGAACCTACTGAGAAAGCCATGTTTCTAAATCGTAGAAGAATGTATAAGAAGATGGCAATCAAAGCTAATACAACACTAATGATAGCTCCATAAGTGATATCTTTTGCGACTGAAGGACCTACTTTGGTACTACTAATGATTGAACCTCCTTGACGTATATCTGGATTTTTAAAGGCTTCAACGCTTGATTGAGAAACAAGATTAGCTTTCTTAAGTGCTTTATAAAGAATTGTTTCTGCCTCATCATCTACCGTTGGACTGTTAGACTCTATCTTATAGTTTGTAGATATGCGGATAGTTTTACCGTCTGTTCCTAATGCAAGCGCACCTGTTGTTGTTCCGGGGAAAGCTTCTGCAATGACACCTCTTATCTGTTCTGGTTCGACTGACTTTTCAAAGGTAACAACATAATTACGTCCACCAGTGAAATCAATACTCTTACTTAATCCACGAACAGCAAAGCTAACCACAATAGCTACAATTAAAAACTCCTACAACACTGAATGTTTTCTTATAGAAGCTCATAAATCCTACATTGGTATCTGTCATTAAATTGCGAGAAATACCAGTGGTAAAGCTCAAGTTAAGCCACTTTCCTTTGTTCATTTTGTGTTCAAACACAATACGAGTGAGGAATACTGCGGTAAAGAATGAACAGATAATACCAATAATCAATGTGGTTGCAAATCCTCGAATAGGACCTGTTCCGAACACATAAAGAATGATACCTGTGATGATTGATGTGAAGTTTGAGTCGAAAATAGCAGAGAATGCATTGCTATAACCTTCAGACATCGCTTGACGGACATCTTTTCCTGCTTTTAACTCTTCTTTCGTACGTTCATAAATCAACACGTTCGCGTCTACAGCAGTACCTAATGAAAGCACCATACCTGCAATACCCGACAGAGTTAATGCTGCTTGGAACGACGTTAGAATACCTAATGTAAAGAAAAGGTTAACAAGCAGAGCTATATTCGCCATCATACCTGGTGTAAAGCCATACATCATAACCATGTAAACCATTAACACCACGAAAGCAATAACGAAAGATACAATTCCTTGTTGTATAGATTGAGCACCCTAACGTTGGTCCAACAACTTCTTCTTGTACAATTCTTGCAGGCGCAGGCATACGTCCTGACTTCAATGTGTTAGCTAAATCTTTTGTATCTTCTATAGTAAAGTTACCAGAAATAGAAGATTGTCCGCCATCAATCTCACCATTTACACGAGGAGCAGAATAAACAACACCATCAAGAACAATAGCAATTGCCTTACCTGTGTTAGCCTTTGTAAGTGCAGCCCAACGTCTTGCACCCTCAGTATTCATGGTCATACTAACTTCAGGCGAACCTGTTGTAGGGTTAAATTGGTCTTTTTGCATCTGTAACAACATCACCTTCAAGAGGTGCACGTCCGTTTGTTGTTGTTACTTTGATAGCATATAATCCATAAATGTTCTTTACAGTCAAACCATCTTCGGGCTTTGCACTCCACATAAGCTTAAGGTCTGAAGGTAAGACTTGCTTTGCAACGTTAGAATAAATAACCTTGTTAATAGCAGCAGTATCTCTTACGCTTGCATAACCAACAAGACTAAGAGCACCATTTCCTGTAGTTTGTAGCATAGACAACAAAGGATGTTGACGTCTTGCTTCTGCTGTTGCAGCATCTTTAGCAAGCTCTACTTTTCCATTATTTTTCTTTACGCCTTTAATTTCAAACTTAGGTTTCGCCTCTTTCTCTACCTTTGCAGAGTCTTTCACTACTACAGTATCAGCAGAAACCTCGCCCGTAGCAAAACGTTGATCGAGTTGTACTAAATAAGGAACTATCTCATCAGAGTTAAATGTCTCCCAAAATTCCAAGTTAGCACTACCTTGTAAAAGTTTACGGATACGTTCAGGTTCTCTAATACCTGGCATTTCTACCATGATACGTCCTTCCTGACCTTCTAACTTTTGAATATTTGGTTGCACAACACCGAATTTATCAATACGTGTACGCACCACATTAAAAGAGTTATCAATAGCCGACTTTACCTCTTCTCTTAATACTTTTTCTACTTCTTCATCAGAGCTTGAGGGAGAAATCTTACCTTGCAACTGTTGAGTTGCAAAGATTTCAGCTAAACGATGACCTGCTGCATTCTTTTGAAAAGCTTTAATGAAAAGCGAAACAAAATCTCCTTGACTGGTTTCTTCTTGTGCTTTTGCTTTATTCATAGCCTTCACAAAGAATGGATCTGCTTTGTGATCAGCCAGAGTTTCAAGAACATCAGGAACAGAAATCTCGAGGATTACGTTCATACCTCCTTTAAGATCGAGACCTAAACCAATTTGGGTTTCCAAGCATTTTTGGTAAGAATAAATGCCAAGATACTTAACAGAATCTTTATAATCCTGCTGTGCAATAGGGTCTTTTAGTTCAGATGCCTTGCTATCATAGTAGCGAGTAGCAAACGAAAAAGACAAGTAGAAGATGCTTGCAAGGGTCAATAAGACAGCCGTTACAATTACAATTCCTTTGTTTTTGCATTGTTTATTTATTATTTTTGATTATTGTTTTCTTTAATATATAATGTGCAAAGATAGTATTTTTTTATTATATATAAACACATTATCAGGTTTTATTATATTTCAGTAATTATTTATCAAAGATTAAAGTTGAAATAATAGGATAATGGTCGCTTTCTGTTATATTGTCATCAACCTTTGTTTGTAGAGAAGTAAAAGTGTTCCGAATAAAGAATATGGTCTATTCTTACGTACATTCCACTACGATGATAACTCCAACCAAAGAGATTTCCCTGTTTCAACAAAAAGCACTTTTTAAGATTTTTTTCGATAGCTTATTTTACGGCATAACCATTAGGTCCTTCATTAAAAATCACCACATACAATAGTAGGAAGTTCTTGATGAGAAGCGAGAAAACGACTTACTGCTTCTACCTGAATTGCACGTCGTTCAGTAGCCACTGCCAATTTTTTTAAACAAAAACAAGCCTTCTTTTCCTGCTGCTTCATTTCTCACTTTACCTGTAAGAATACCCTTAAAGTCTTTCTTATCTTCAGGAGTTAAAGCATTCGATTCAAAATGATTATTCACTAAAAGAACGCTTCCTTGTGGCGTTTTTAATTGTGCTGCAACACTTAAATTACCATAAGATTTGTAATCAATTCGATAGGTCTTTTCAATAGGATATCGTGATAATATCCACACTCGATTATCTTTTGAATGAGAATAGTCTTGATAATCGTAGGCATAATGCGCCTTTAAAGTACTATCTATCTTATTATCTCCAAACCAGTTCTGCGATTCTTGTAAACAAACTACATCTGCGTTGGCCTTTACAATATAATCAAGTATGCTATCCCGCGTAGCTTTATTTTCCGCAGAGACTAATGCTCCAAACACTTCCGTATTGTAAGAAAGCACTTTCAAATCGCCTTTTTCTTCATCAGTAGAAACATTTAGAGGCATATAAAGCCTCACCGGATGGTAACATATCACAAATCCTACAAAGGGGAAAATGGCATATTTCAGCTTTGTGAAAGCCCAAAACAAGAGGAAAACAAAGTTCATGCCGATAAAGATAGGGAATGCCAAGTAGCCCGTAGATAAGATTGAATGATTTAAGGGATTAAAGATATAAGCATACCCTGTAACCAACATACCTAAGATAATAAAAAAACATTTATTACCTTTTAATATATTATATAAGGTGTCTTTAACGGATGTCATATCATAAAGATTTAATTGTTATTAACGTGAATTATGCTGGTCGAATAGCTTTTGTTTTTTTCCTCTTTGGTCAAGCTATCATAACCATTTCTTCTTATTTTATCTAATATAGCATCTACTTCTTTTTGCTCTGCTTGCTTTTCGAGCATTGTATTCTTGGTCTACATCAGTATAAGGAGTGTATTCGTGTATATCTTTTTTTCGTTTGAAAGATGCACTCTTATGATTTTTAGAGCGAGTGAAAGAAGTGAAATTCTTCATCATCTCGTCTACTTTTATAGCCGAAGTAGGATTCTTTATCCAATATTTCAACAATAAAAAAAGCCAAAAAAATCATACCACCTAAATGAGCCAAATGAGCCACTTGACTGTTTGTTCCCGACATAGCAGAGAACACCTCTATCGCAGCATAAATCACTACAAAGAATTTCGCTTTTATAGGAACTGGGATAGGAAAGATAAACAAACGTTGGTCAGGGAATAACATTCCAAAAGCTAAAAGTATGCCATACACGGCACCAGATGCACCCACTGTTGTCGCTTTATTTAAAAGATTTCCCCACGAAGATGCTTGATGTAACAAGTCTAACACCGAATAATTGCCCATAAGCTCCACTTGTGTCCAGTAAAGAGATGCAAACTGAGCCAATTCTTGCATAACTCCTGCACCAACACCACACAAAAATAATAAATAAGAAACCTATTTCTACCCAACACACTCTCAACAACACCTCCAAACATCCATAATGCGAACATATTAAAGAATAGATGTGTTAAGCCTGCATGAGCAAACATATAAGTGAAGAATTGATAAAAATGAAAATTAGGAGCTAAGAAAATATGAAGTCCCAACCAATCGTTTAAATCAAGAGACATGCCCGACGATGTGGTAAATCCTTGCAACACATAAGTGGCAAGATACACAATAACATTTATAATCAACAAGTTTTTTTGTTACAATGGGAATATTTCGCATAATTGTTCTTTTTCTTAAAAATACCAATAATGAGCGCAAAAAAATACAAAAAGTCCGTTCATAGCCTTATAACGCACCATAAACACGCTTTTTTTAGCACAAAGAGAATATTTTTCAGGCTTTTTGTTTGTGTAATAAAATGTTTCTCTTATATTTGCTACATATTTATAACAACAGGAGAAACTTTTAACAATAAAAAACACTATATTTTATGAACAAAACAGAACTCATTGCACAAATTGCTGCAAAATCAGAGCTTACTCAAGCTCAAGCTAAGAAAAGCTTTAGACGCAACAACAGAAGCTATTAAGGAAGCTTTAGTAAAAGGAGACAAAGTACAACTTATCGGTTTTGGTACATTTAGCGTAAACGAGCGTCCTGCTCGCGAAGGTATCAACCCTGCAACAAAGCAAAAAAATTGCTATTCCTGCTAAGAAAGTAGCTAAATTTAAAGCTGGTGCTGAAGTTACTGAAAGCTATCCAATAAGTTTCAACTAACAAATACAAAAGGGGACATTTTTTTCATCAAATGTCCCTTTTATTTTAATGATTATAACATTAAAAGATGCATTTTTCAATGCGTTATACAACCAATTGCCTTATAAAGAAGAGTGTTATATAACGTGTCTTCATTGTTTCTTTCAGTTAGTTGTCTTTATTCTACAACTACTTTCTTTACACTTCCGTCGTTAAATTTCACTATATTGATACCTTTAACAGGAGCAACTAACAGTTCACCGTTTACATTATAGCGTGCCACTTCTTGTTTTTGGGTCGCATCTACGCTGTTGTTATCAATACCAGTATCTACATTTAACAATACAGATGTTTTATCTGCATTTACAATCTCATTAGTCTTTGTGTCTATCAATAAAGCACACACTTGCACTTTCTCTTTGTTTTTAAGTTTCCAATCACTTCCTACATTTGTAAATGTATAACTATGTGTTTGCGTTTTATCAACTACAATCGGAGTAGAAATGCTTTCCTGCTATACCATTATTTATACCTTCTGCTCTCACAGGAATGTTATCATAATGTAAACCACCAACATCAGTTCCTCCATCTACATATACATCCATTTCAGGTATAATACCTTTATAACTTGTATCACCATAATAATTATTTGCTTGATACCAAGTAGAGTTATAAAGACCGTTAGCTAATATTACATAAGCTAAGGCATAAGTGTTTGTTTCGTCATTTAGTCTAAAATGTAGTTTCTGTCGTTACATTTATATTTTTTTCGTTCTTTATCCCACACAGCCTTTACTTCTACTAATGCTTTAGCACCCTTTTTCTGCTCATTTATAAAATTCTGTTTTGCAACAAACTTTTCTTCGGCATCAGACGACCCAACAATAATTGCTTTATCTGTATACAAACGATTTACAACAATATTAGGAATACCTCTATTTTTAGATTGCAATGTAACGTAATCTCCACAAGAAAGAGCATCACCATGCACCGCAATACCGATAAAGTCGTTTGGATAATGCTTTGCTAAGTGGTCTATTGCCGCTACAGCCTTAGGACACCAATGACACCACATAGCAGAATATTCTTCCATCACTACTTTTCTTTTTTTCTAATTTAGATAAAGTTGTGCGTTGAACCGTAGCATAAGGATTAGAATAGCCGTTTGGTGTTCCATTAGCATTTTTAATATAAACACTCACTTCGCTAACGCCCATCTCTTTTGCAGGTGGAATTTCTACCTCTATCATCTGAGTGTAATTCCTCCTCAAAGGCTCTTTAAAGGTGTAATGAATGGTTTTCGACTCTTCAGAACCTACAACAATAGCATAATCAATGTCGGTTACTGGAGTTCTACTTTGGTTGTCAATCATAAGCGATGCCTTTGCATTGGCATCATTTAAGCCAACCAATACACCTCCACGAGATATCGCCATAACAGACACGGGGTCTGCTGCATGCAACTGACTATTTACAAACCAGCACATTGCCCATAATAGGCAATGTGCTATGTTTTTATATTTGTTTTTTTCATGAAAGAAAGAAATTTTACTTCACTATATACTTTTTTTAGTATCAACAACTTTATTGTTTTTTTAAAGTTTGAACTACATATACACCTTGTTTTTAAGCCTTCAATCTTAGCAGCATTACCAACAATTAGCATTCCTTGTGCATTAAACACGTTGTAACGTTCTGCAACATTAGCACTTAATAGCTCAACACCTGTAGCTTTTTGAGTTAAACACTAATTTCACTTTAGCTTGTGGTTGGTCTTTTACATATTCACCTCCACTTTGCTTAGCTGAGAAGATTTGCATATTTAGAATTCCTGTTGAAGGCTTACTTGTAGAGAATTTAAACTCAGCATCTATTGAAGTTTTGCCTGATGCATCTGCAAGAATTGTTTTTGAAGGAGTAGTGATTGTTTCATTTGCAGTTTCTAAGTAAGTACATTCATCTGGGTAACAAACTTGAAAATTAGCTCTATCTTTAAGTTCAGCTACTTCTACTTCCAACATAGCATTTAAATTGTCTGCTCCTATATTACGAATAGATAAGCCTGAATCTATTTTCTTCCAACCTGGACGATATTGGTCGCTAACTGCATCATCTAAATAAATAGTAGCACCATCTTCGATAACATTACCTTGTTTATCTACAAAAACAAGGTTATTCTTTTGAGTTTGTTTGTTAAAAACTAAGGTTATTGTTTGTTGTAACTCTTTTTTTCTCCATAAGTGCCATCATCGTTAATTTTAGATGCATAAAAGCTCTACTACAACTGTAGCACTTTGAGTTTTTAAAACCAGAGAAGCCAGCAGAGAACACCTCTTCAGTATCTCTTTGGCTTATATCATATCCTTCTACAGTTTCAAAATCACCAACTTTTTTTGTAGCACCTTCAAAATCCAAAGCAGAAAGAAGAAGTTCGCCACCAGTAATACTTGTTACACGCATCTTTATATTTGCTCTTAAATTAGCATCTGTCTTATTTGTTAATAAAAGAGTTTTATCCAATGATATAGAATCACCTTCTAAATCAGCAGGAACTTCCACGTTGATTGTAGCACCATCAGCTATTTCTTTACCTTCTTCTACAGCGAAAACAAGTTTCTTACCAGCAGTTTGTGCGTTCGCAAACATAAATATGCTTAGGAGCATAGTCAAAAGAGTAAATGTTTTTTTCATATTCATTTGTTTTTAAAAGTTTTGAATTAGATAAAATACCTATAAATCATCTCGAGTTACAAAGATAGTGTTTTTATTCTAATAAAAAAACACTTTATTAAATTATTCCTTTACCACTTGTAAAAACACCTAAATCGTCGTTATACACAAAAAGCCACCACATACACATGTTTAACATTTACATTTTTAGGTAGCGTGTAGATTGTTTTTTTAACAACTTCTTTGCCTTCTTCCAACTTAATGTCTTCTCCCCAAACACCGTTTATGGCATCTCTTAGCACATGATTATGTATATATTCTTCGTCAATTCTTCCTCGTAGTGCTTGAATAGCTTTAATACTATCTTCTACAAGCCACAATTGAGCTTTTGGTTTGTTGTAGTTTTCTACAGAAACCATGCGCGTTTCGATGTTCAACTGAGTGTTATCTGTAGATAAATGTGTTTTAAGAATAAGCGAAACACCTGCTTTTTCTGACTGAGAATATCAGGCAAACTACTGCTCCATTTACCAATTCCTAAAGGTTTACTTGCTCTGTTTATTCTTACACGAGGAATACCATTTACGCCCAAAGGTTTAAAAATATTCGTCGCCGAAAGGAGTTTTTTTAAGCCCACAATATCTCCACTACTTTCTATCGCCAACTTAGTGGCATGAATAGCAACGGGTATAATTTGATTAGGTGCATAGGCTTTTTTTAAACTCATGAATTTCGTTTGCCATCGTAGGACAGTTAACACATTCTTGTCCTGTAAAGTCTTCTATTAACACATTTCGTTGAGCCTCAAAAATTAGGAAGTCTTATTAAACGATTTTTCAGGTTCAATGCCATCGCAACTACAAAGCAAAGCCAACAATGCACTATATATAAATAAAAAAAGGTTTCATAGTTACTAAAAATTATAATTATAAGATAGGGTTAAACCTTTAGTAGCAGGAATATATCTGCACACACCACCAGCACAATTAAATCCAGCACGTGTTCTTCCGTAGCCTATTTGTAAGCGGTGCGCCCCTTTGTTATAAGTGATAAACCCTTGATAATAATGAATTTTTGTTTTACCTATATTATATAGGTCGGAAAGAGATAACATCCAATGTGGTGCAAGCGATAGTTCTGCCAAAGCAAACGCCCAATCTTTGCTGGCATCTTTCGATGTTAAGTATTGCAATTCGGTGCGAAGTGTGATTTTACGAGCCAACTTTTGTTTTACATCTGCTACAAAGATATGCGACGTTATCATGTCACCTTCCGATTTAATCACCCTTTCATTGTAACGTTGAGCCATATACATAAGGTTCAGTTTGGTGTTTATTGAAAGTTTTTTGCTTAGTTGTAAGTTAAAATCTTGATAATAAACATCTCCTCCCCACTGCCAAAAAGCCGAGCCATAACCACGTTTTATCTCCTTATTGTCTGTATTTTTATCTATTCCATGCACATAAGATAGGGTTCAATTTTAGTGTTGTTCCGTATTTACCTCCTATCGTTGTACCCTTAGGAAAGGTGTAAGATGCTGTTCCTTGATAAGCCCATTCGCCCAAAGGCTGTGTTGCATAAGGATATAAAGCTGGTAGTGTGTAGGTGTGTTCCATAGTGAAAGCAGGCAAATGGTTAATAAACGACGACATACCATCTATGCTTCTTTCGCTTCGGAAACTCATGTTTACACTTCGTTTAGCTTGTAAAAGAAAGCTTAACCCCTTTTTAGAATAAGAACCAGACACCATGCCTACATATCCATTGCGATAAATGTAGCCATTGTCGTAAGAAGGGTCTTGACTTTTATAAGCATATTCTGCTAACACACTCCACACTCCATGTTGCATATTGGCACGCACATCAAAAGCGTGAACGGTTTCAGGAAAGCGCAAACGATACAAGGGAGAATGCAAATAGAGTTCTTCTGCTTCGTTTTTTCGCACATAAGATGCGCCCACTGTTATGTAGGTGTTTGTGCGTTGTAAACGGCTAAACCAATCGTTCAAACTAAGTTCTACATCGGTTCCATATAGCTTCGAGTTGTTTAGTTTGCCATATCTCATTTGTTTGGCAACAAATGCTTTTAGCTTAACACCTGCCAAAGGGTTTGCCAATAGTCGCGCTCCACAAAGCATATTGTCTACCCCTAAACTTCTGTTTTCGTAGCTACGAAGAATAAAACCACTACCAAACTGCTCGTAAAAAGAGCCTAAGGTGAGTTCTACTTGCTTATAACGACCTTTTACATATAAAGAGGTGAGACCCGAATAAGCAAAATCTGACTCAAATCCGGGTAGTGGATTGCGTTTATATTCTAAACGTGCACCAGCGTCAACATAAGCACTTTGTGCATCGAGCGTGATGTAAGTGTTACTTAAAAACTTTTCTTTACCCACTTCGGTGCCTATCTCTTCGTCTTTTTCAGACAAGAGAACATCTGTTTGAATACTACCTGTGAGCTTTAACTTTTTATGTTCTTCTTGCGCCCAAGCACTGTTTGTTACAGCCCACAATAGCACAACAACCCAATAATGTTTCATGTTTATTTGTTTTTACACGCCTCTTTCACCTTTTCAAACAATTCTTCTTCGGCACCATCGGTATAGCCATTGTGCTTAAAAACAATGTTTTTATTGCCATCAATCACCATAACATAAGGAATAAGTTGCACACCTAAGGCACGTCTTAACTCTCCGTTAGGGTCTAAAAGCACATCGTAAGGCCAGCCATTGGCATCTACTAACGGCTTCACCTTATGCACATTTTGCGCTTCGTCGATAGATATAGCCACGAGTTTCACCCCCGTTTGCGCTTGCCAGTCGGCATACACTTCGCTAATAGCCGAGAGTTCTCTGTTACAAGGCTTACACCAAGTGGCAAAAAAAGATATGATTATAGGTTTATTATTGTTAGAAAGCGTGTCTAACGAAATGTTTTTGCCTTCGATACTTTTTAAGGTTATTTTTGGGCAACTGTGCCATAGAAGGAGTTAACGACAATAAAAAAACAGAGTAATAATAGTAGTTTTATTTTTCATAAATATGCTTTATTTACTAAATTTCCTACAAAATTACGCTAAAAAAAGTGAGCTTAACAATAAAAACTCCTTTCTTTTTTTAGTTTTTGTTTGTAGGCACTTTCGTGCCAAACGTTTTTAGGTTGATTGTTGCTAAACAATTTAATAAAAAGCAATGTCCTAAAAACAACCTTTTTTTAAGAGGTGTTTTTTTGTGAGCGTTTTGTTACATTTTGTTTTTCTTTGTTTTAGCGTAAAAAAATTAGGGCTATTTACCTACCTCTTGTTGTTTTTATTTACCATCTAAAAAGGGGTAAAAAAATAGCTATTAACCCTAAAACATATAGGTTTTGCGTTTCTAAAAACTAAGTTGTGAAAAACAAAAAAATAAGCTATTAAGGTGCAAAAAGCTAAGAGTTTACCACACAATAGCTTATGTTTTGTGTGCCAATAGCTTGTGTTTTAGCATACAAACTCTTATGTTTTTAGCACCTAAACTCTAAGCTTTTTGCACATTTTTTTAGCTTAAAAAAAGCACCATTTAAAGGCTTGTTAAAAGAAAAAAACAAAAGAATAGTGCCTCTTTTTACAACGCATAAAAAAATGAGGCATTTAAAAAAAGGCAAAAATAAGTGCTTTTTTTAAGTGGATTTTTCCGCCCCAAAAACACCATGTAAGAAAAATAAAAAAACAAAAGAAAAGGGCAAACCGAGAAATGTTTTTCTGGCTTGCCCTTATGCAATATGGGTTTATAAGCTATAAAAAAGAGCTTTTATTACTACTTTTTTACCAATCGAGGTTGGATATATACTTTTTCAATACCTTGTAAAGCACTTAACACAGGGTTTGTAGATGTGTAGTTATTCCAACCATATCCACGGAACAACTGCTCTTTACTTGCGCGTATAGCATCTTTAAATTCGAGTTCACCTTTATCGTTTACATGCAAATAAAGTTGGTCTTTTGTTCCATTGATAGCCGTGTTATGACCGTTACGATAATCGTCTGCAACGATAACACTCATGGTATAAATAGGCTTTCCGTTTTTATCTTTCTTTGTTTGAACTATCTTTCCATTTGTAAGATTAAAGCCCACACCATTCTCAAAATCAATTTCCCAAGTGTATTTGTTATCAACAATAAACTTAGCCTTTGTGTCGTTAACCTTTTCTATCTTAACAACACTCTCCAAAGGCACAAGGTTTTGAGTTTCGTCGAGCGTGGTTGCATATTGTGTATATTCACCTACAAAGTTGTCGATAGATGCTTGTACCACACGAAGAGAGTCTGTTTTTACATTTTGTAGGTTGTTTTCTCCCGTAACATTGGTCAGCTTGCTTGCATCAACCTTTGCTGTTATCCAGCCCACACGAGCGTGTCCTGTGGTGTTTTCTGCCACCTCTGCACGCAAAACACCATTGTCGTACGACACCTTAATCCAGTCTTGTTCGCTGGTATAGGTCATTGGCACGTTAGAACCTACACGCATTTCTTTGCTAAGAGCTTTGTCGTTAGTGAGTATGGTTTGGTCTTGTGGCAATCCATAGTATATACCTTCTTGTGTAACACTTATGCGCTGTGTAGCTCCGTTGTTGTTTTTAAGCACTAAAAGGGTGCTTCGCGATGTGCTATTAGGGTTGAGTGATGCTTTTAATAGCACCTTTGTTCCCTGATTTTCTACAATTAACCATGCGTCTTCTGCATAGGCATTGTCTACTTTCTCTGCTAAAACAATCTCTTTTTCACCACCTTCTACAGAGAAAAAGGTAGACGAACTAAGCACATTGATAGGAGATTGAGGCACTTCGTCTTTGTTACAAGCAGAGAAAAACACGCTACTTGTAAACAAACACACTGCCATAGAAAATATATTAAATGCTTTTTTCATTGCTAATTACTTAGTTGAGTGGTTTATGATTCTTCAAATCTGAAATAAGAGGGATAAAGAATGCGCGCGCAGCTTCGCCCTGTTCGCTCACAATGGGTTGTAAATTATCTGCTAATCCCACACCCAAAAGTCCATTAACGGGTCGCGATTCGTTGGCAGCAGACACACAAACAGCTTGTTGTAGCTCTTCGTCCCATTTAAAAATAAGCTCCCCATCTTCGGTAATATCTGTTTTCTTACCCACAGTAGCAACAGGAGTTAAACGAATACCTCCTGCAAATTTACCTGTTGGGTCTGTAACACTTTGCGCTCCAATACTAATAGTTCCGTCTGAAGCGTTATAAGCTACAAGCAAATTATACGAAACGTCTGACGATAGTCTACCTTGAGATGCATGCACATTTAACTGTGCTTTCATAAATGTTTTACCGTTTCCGGGTGTTAAATTGAGTTTCACTACCAATCTTTGACGTGAGGGATTAGTAAACGAAACCGTCCATGTTCCATACCAAAAATCAATAGATTTATAACCTTGAGGTACGAACATTGTAGCCAATAGGTTGCCACTTTGGAAAGTGTTTGTTGCTTCGTTCCACACAAAAGCAGTGTGTTTTTCGCCATTCAACAAGATAGGCGACTGCAACTCGATACCTTTGTCGTTAAAAGTGAATGGTATGTTGTATTTAACACCTTGCAATTCTACCTTTAAACGATTGGTGTTTACGTCGATATTTCCTTCGGCTAAGGTGTCTTTATCTACCATAAAGTGGAAAGAATTAGAAGTTAATGCCCCCTTTAACTTATACAATTCAGTCATATACGACTCCCAATTGGTATCCTTATTCATACGAGTGAGCACCATATTGTTTCTCCATCGCTTTCCACGAAGAAAGATACTGTCGGGTGTTTCGCGAAGAATAATAAATTCATAGTCGCCTTGTTGTCCTTCAGGAACACCTAAAGAAGCTTCTGTTAAAGGGTGTATTATCTTGTTATAAGTGTCGATAGATAAAACCAAACCTTCGTCTTTAACAATGTCGTAAGTAGAGGTTGCGGTTTCTTCTGCACCAAAATTGTCGCCCATTACTACCACTTTTCCGTCTTTAAACTTAAAAAGTAGGGTGTTAGCACCATTAGAATAGTTTCTTCCTGTGTAGTAGTTGAGTTGCCAACCCGCGTCGGCACCTTCTAAAAGTTCACGCGTTTCTTTCACAGCTTGGTCTAAACGAACAGCCGTAGGCTTATCGAATAGCTTTGTATCGTCGTGCAAACAACTCTGCAACCCTATGAGGCTTAACGCTAATAAAAGGCTATATATAATGTTCTTCTTCATATTATGCTTATCTTAATTGGGTTAAATCAATCTTTTGTATCTGTCCAGAACGACGTAAAACAACTGTTCTTAACTCGTCGATATCTACATTCCATGCTGTTTGCATATAACTTTTAACATAAGCGAGCTTTTGATTGATGAGCGTAGCTCCCTTATCTCCTGCGTCTTTAAGAATGGCATTCCACTCTGCATCACTAAGTGTTACATAATAAGCAAGCATCTCTGCAAAGTCTTCACGCCCTTGATCCATCGCATAAGGAGAAACAAATCCGCTACGATGTGCTTCTCTTTGACTCTTAGAATACCAGTTTCCACTTACATATCCCGACTCTGTTATGCGGTCATATTCAGGGTCGTAGGGCTTACGTTGGTTCAAAATGTGCGTAAACTCGTGGTGCATTGTGTGAAAATAGTAGGTACGCATGAGCTTATAATCTTTCAAAAGCTCGGGCGTTAGTTCGTTCACTTTGTATAAAGAAACCTTATATCCACCCTCAGCAGTTCCTACAACTTCGGTTCGTTGACGAGTATATGCCGATGAACCTACCATTTGTAAGAGTCGTGGAGCACTTTGTTTTACTAAGTTTTGACCTGCTACTTCGTTATAAGCATCGAACCATAAATACTTAATCAATATGGCTAATTGCGCCGATTTAGCAGAGTCGGCAGGCGTTAGCGTGTAAGTAAAGTCGGTTTCTTTATGCTCTAACTTGTATTGCACTTCTACATTATAAGGATAGGTGTAGTTTTTTAACACCCATGTTTCGAAAGCATTACGCTTAACATCTTTAGTTGGGAAGATAGACTCTGAACTTGGTTTGTCTTCACTACAAGAAACAAACAAGCCTAACGATATAAATAATGTTACAAGAACTATTGATATTCTTCTCATATTTTTCTATTTAAAAGATTATTTGTTACGAGGATTAGCTGGTAAACCTGCTGAAATAACGTCTTGTGGCAACTGAATAGCCAATCGTGGGTCGTCTACTTTCATTGAATCGGTAAGCGTTTCAACCTCGTTTTTATTGTTAATAACTCTTCTATACATAGTTATTCCATATCGTTTTACGTCTTGTAAGCGCAATCCCTCGTGTAAAGTAACAAGTCGGCGCAATTGTAATATGGCTTGTAAGAGTGGTTCTTGTGTTTCAGATTCTATGTTAAAAGAGGTATGGAACTGCTTTTTAGGCGTTGGTTTAAATGGTGTGTAATACGCCATAGACGCATAAAAATCTTTTATTTCTTTAAGTGTTAACTGTGTTCCCTTCTTTGTAAAGACACTAAGCTCTGCGTTTAAGTCGGCTAAAGCAGCTTCGTAATTTCCTAAAAGAGCATTAGCTTCGGCACGCACAAGTAGCGTTTCATCGGTATTAAACACTGCATACTCGCTATAAGCTATGCCCGCACCTGTTTGTACATTAACATATTTAATAGACAAAGGTATCTTTCGCAAGATATACTTTGATAATGTGTTGGCATACCACACAGTGATATTGAGATTCTCTGTATTATCTCCCCATGGTCCCGACGCTTGTAAGGTTTCTTTTTTAGAAAGTGTTGTGCCATGAGAGTAACGGTTTCCTATTAACATTGGTCCGTTAATAGCTCCCCACTCACTTGCTACTGACTGCAAAAGGATATTTGCTTTTATTATCACTACGAGATGTAATCGTTTGTTTGAACCTGACCATTTGATTCTAATTTGTTCCATGCTCCCCAGTCTCTAAGTTTGCTTTTAGGGTCTGTTCCCAACACTTTTGTGGCGTGGTCTACTGCCTTTTGATATTGTTGAGCATAGAGATAGAAACGTGCAGCGAAAAGCATTTGCGGCTCAGAGGTAAAATGAAATTTAGGAAGATTATAGTTGTTACCCACTAAGCTCAAACCTTCAACAAGGTCTTTTTCTATCTTTTGATAGAGTTCTGCTAAGGTTCCACGCTTGTATTGAGCACCTACTGTTTCTTCAGGAACATAAGGATAAGGCAAACCTAATGCTGTTGAAGCTGTTAAAGGTGAATAAGCAGGGCAAAAAATGTTAGCTAATTGAAACATTGCATAAGCTCTACAAAGCAAAAGCTTCACCTTTTTGAGCTATATAATCTTCTTTATTAGGTGCCTTTTTCAATGTGTTCAAGCACGAAATTGGCGGTTGCGACAGCCGAATAATAGCCGTCCCAAAGTTGATGAGGAGTCTCTTGATTAGCCACTTCGGTTATGTCTTGCCACTTAAATGCTTGTTCCTGAAATCTATCAGCAGCACTCCATGAAGGATTATCGTGCTCGTCTACATTATCAGAATACATTTCAAAAAGATAAGCAGGGTGAGTTTCTGGATAAGCAGTTACCAACAATCGGGTAGCATCTTCTGGTTTTCTTATCTCAATACGATTATCGGGTAACTTATCAAGGAAATCGTTACACGAGGTAAAAGCAAAGCTAAGGCTTAATAAAGCACCTATTATATATGTATTATTCTTCATTGTTTTTTTGTTTTATTAAATTCCCACTTTGAGTGTTAAGGTGTATTGTTTTTGGCATTGGAGAAGCAACACCACCGACATTAAAGAATTCAGGATCTTGACCATTAAGCTTCTTATCAGCGTAGATTAAGAATAAGTTTGTAGCCTGAAGTTTTATCGACATGTTTTTTTAACGGCAGCATTTTTAAACATATTAGTTGGGAAATCGTAGGTTAAAGAAATCTCTTTCATACGAATAAAAATCACCCTTTGCCACTCTATCGGTTTGTGAAGTTATAAGCGTTATAACCAATCTTTTATGTTCTTATCGCTTGTAAACTGGAAATTACTTAATATCGTTGGAATGTTTGTTATGTGTTCATCTCCTCCTTTAGCCCATCTATTTAAGAATGAATGTGTCATAGATGATAAGTCATTATAGAAGGCACGGAACTTTGGATCTAAGCGAACAACATTGCCAAACGAATAAGTTATAAAGACATTTAAGTGTAAGTTTTTATAAGAAAACATGTTTCCTATCGAGCCAGTGTACTTAGGATCGGTTGAACCTTCATACTTTAAGAAGTCTTGTTTTGTTGCGTTCTTGGAAGTTGATATCGTGAGTTGTAATTTCACCCTTTTCGTTTTTAAACAAAGGAAGTCCTTCATCATTTAGTCCAACGAAAGGAATTGAGAACAAAGCACGTGCAGGATAACCCTTCAAAGCAAATCCATTACCGCTCACTAAGTCGATAACACGACCTTGATTAAAGAGTTTTGTGATATTAGTCTTTGTATAAGAATAAATAAAACTTGTGTTCCAAGAAAAGTTTTTAGCCTTTATATTGGTTGAAGAAATACTTAATTCCATACCATTAGAGTTCATTTCTGCCACATTAGCTGAGCGAATAATCTGTCCACCCGCACCTTGTGTAATCATTGGACCCATTTCATCGAAGTTTCTTCTTGTATAAACATCGAAAGTAACATTCAATCTATCTTTCAACAAACCAAAGTCTACGCCTAAGTTCCATTCATTTTTCTTCTCATAAGTTAAGTTAATGTTACCCAACTGAGAAACTCCGAAGCCCGATTCTATATCTCCTGCAAAGATTCTATACGGTTTTGCAGCAAGGAAAATAGGGGTAGAATTAGTGTAAGAAACATCTGGTGGTGTTCCTGTTAAGCTGTAAGAAGCACGCAAAGTGAGGTGAGATAGGGGTTGAAGTTTATCAAACCAACTCTCTTCATGTACGTTCCAAGCTCCTGAAAGGTTCCATGTAGACATCCAACGAGCCAATCTTGAACGTCCTAATTGATTAGAACCTTCATAACGGAAGGTACCATTAAACACATATTTTCCTTTATAAGAATAAGTAGCATTACTAAAGAATGCAGCCGAACGAGATGTTGTATTCTCAAGAGAATAATAGTCGTTTCCTGCTTCTATCGACTTTTTAAAGTAATCATGGATATAGAATGGAGTTTCACCGGAGTCGAATTGCATTCCCCAACCCTCAAATCCTGAGCGTGAACGTTGTATATCTTTAGTCTCCATACCTGCAAAGAGGTTCACAATATGCGCTCTATCGAAAGTATGATTATAGTTGGCTGTGGCACGAAAATCGTAATCACTCATTCTATTTTCTTTCTTATGATAGATTCCACCATTAGGAAGTATGGTTTGAGGGAGTGCATATGGCTTAGAAGGGTCTTTATAAAGATACTTATTAGCATCGCGAATAGAGCTTGTTTGCATAGCTCTATAAGCCAAAGCTTGGTTCGATTGGTCTTTTACCTTATGTTCCTGAGAAGTTGCTGCATACTTAAATGCACCTAAAACAGCCAACTCTAAACCTTTCACTGGCTTGTATTTCAATTCAAATTGAAACTTAGCATCGAGTATATTAAGGTCTAAATAGTTGTTATTTAACTCGTGGAAGATGTTAAACGGAGCATAGTTTGCCACGTAAAAGGTATGTGGGTCAAGCGTACGAGATGTGTTCAGAGCATACGAATAAGGGTTTATATCGAAGTCTCTTTTAACCTCTCCACCTGCAACATCTACGTCTTGACCTAATGTTCCGGGCGCTCTTTGTTTACGATAAGATGCACCTGCAATCACGTTTAACGATAAGTTATCTAATATATGATGTGTTACATTAAGATTAGCTGTATAACGATTAACCTTACTTTGCTTGTACCAACCCGGGTCTAACAAAGCACTCATCGACGCATAGTAATTAGATTTACTCGTTCCTCCACTCAAACTTACTGAGTGATTCTGCATAATATTAGCAGAAAATAGTTCTTTAAACCAGTCAGTATTTCTGTATTCTGCCTCTTGAAGATAAGCGTTTCGCGCTTCTTCAGTGTTTTCTAAAGCAAAAACTCCTCGTTTTGCATCGTAAGTGTTATTGAGTTCGTACATCTTTCCATACACTCCATAGTCGCTACCATTAAGCACTGTAGAGAAGTTTAACCAACCTTTATCTTTCAACTCACGATAAATGCCCATTTGGTCTTGTGAGTTTAAGATGTCAAAATTTCGATAAGAAGGAACCAAACGAGTGGTAAACTCGCCTGTATAGTTTAAGTGTGCTTGTCCCGATTTACCTTTCTTTGTGGTAACAACAATCACACCTGCCATAGCACGAGCACCATAAATAGAGGTTGCAGAACCGTCTTTTAATATTTGAAAGTTCTCAATATCGTCTGAGTTTAAGCCTGCAATAGCAGAACTAATCAATGTTTCTGGGTTACCACTTGCAAGGTCATCTGCTCCAATATTCGATACATCTTCCATAATAACACCGTCTACAACCCACAAAGGTTTAGATGTTCCGTAGATAGAAGTTGCTCCACGAACGCGAATTTTAGGAGCTGAACCAAATGTTCCACTAACGTTTTGAACAGAAACACCTGCTGCTTGTCCTTCAAGAGAGCGACTAACATCGGCAACACCACTCAAACGAGCCTTAGAAGCTGTCCACTTTATCGGTTGCACCTGTAAACAAACGGCGGTCTGTCTTTGTTAAACCAGTTACAACAACCTCGTTAAGTGTTTGCGAATCTGCTTGTAATAACACCTTCATATTGGTGCTTCCCTTTACTATTTGGGTAACCATACCAATATAACTGATGCTTAGTTTAGGGTGTTCTTCGCTTACAATGAGCGAAAACTTACCGTCCATATCTGTCACAGCAGCGGTTTTTGTACCCACAACCGTTACGGTTGCACCTATCACGGGTTCGTTGCTGGGACTTTCTAACACAACACCCGATACCTTATGTTGTGCTAAAACGCTACTCAAACAAGCGAACAAACCAAACAAAAAAATTGTTAGTCTTTTTCTCCATAAATACTCTCTCTTTATTTTTAAATATAATTTTTATCTTTTTATTAAGTGTTTCTTTTTAAACTTTAACCTGCATTTACTCCCATAAATAAAGACCTTTCAGTTAAAAAGAATCATTTTATCTATAGGTTTTACTTTCACATTCGTTTATTTTTTTATTCTTTTTTTATCCTATAATATGAAATAGAATGCTCTTTGTTATCGCACACAGTACAAAAAAATAAACGAAAGACCCTCTTTTTACAAGTAAATTTACAAAAAGATTAAGCTAATAAACATTTATTAACTCACAACAAGCCTAAATCTATAAAAGAAACAGGGATTTATAGATTGAAACACATAACACCAACAAAGACACAGATGAAAGTTACAAATTAAAAATTTTTGCCTTATTTCTTCATCTTTCGCAGTTGTGCTTTAAAGTAGAGAATACTTTTTCTCTATTATAATATAATAAGGTGTAATAAGAATAAAAACACATATATAAAAGCAAGCAAAGCTCACCAATCACGTTGTGCAATTAGTGAGCTTTGTGCTTAATCATTTCATCGTTTAGGCCTTATAGCCTCTCTTTCATTACACCACAGGCAACGAAATACCGTTAATCTTTTGGTATAAATCTAAAGCATACACATCAGTCATACCACTAATATAATCTAAAAACAGCCATTACGCGCACGTTTAAATCGCTGTGAGTAACCTCGTATTGAGAGCTAAAATGCTTTATCAGTTGTTTAGAATAAAAGTGATTAGGTTCTTTTACAGCGTTAACAAACGTGTCAATGAGTGTTTGTATAATTTTATAACCACTCAATTCTACATCGAGCACTGGTTTACTGTTATATATTTTCTCGTAAGACAGTCGGCTACAAGCCTTGTATGCTTGTTGTGCTAAGGGTTCAATATGGTCTATTAAACAACCCTCAAATGTTCCGTTTAGTATTTGTTCTTCGTTTTCTACAAACACTTTCACGCACAAATGTTCTAATCTTCCGATGGCACAAGCACGCAAATACACCACCATTTTCATTCTTATCGGTAATTCCCTCTCGTTTTATTCGGTTTAACATACCCACTTTTTCTTCGTCATCGAAAAAAAGCTTAATAGCAGTTGTTGTGTTTCTTCAAACGTTAAGATTTTTAAGTTTATGGCTGTCTTCAATATCCATTATTTCATAACAAATATCGTCTGCCGCTTCCAACTAAGTAGACCAAAGGGTGTCGGGCATAACGTAATGGCTCGTTAGAAAGCTCGATGTTTTCATTAAACCCAGTTCGTTTGCAATCTTACAATAAGTGTTTTTCTTCTGATGCAAAGCAGTCCAAACTTGCCTTTTTACCTGCACCATACGACTGACAAGGATACTTAACAATGCTTGCCAAGGTGGTATAAGTCATGGCAAAACCTCCTTCTCTTCGTCCGTTAAAAACGGTGTGTTAACAAACGAAAAGCATTTGCATTTCCTTCAAAATGTGTTATATCTTGCCACACTTGTTTGCTTAATAAAGGCTCAAGACTTGCTCCTGCGCCTTCACTAAAGTAAGATTGAATGGCACTCTCTCCACTATGACCAAACGGAGGATTGCCCATGTCGTGCGCTAAACAAGCTGCACTAACAATAACGCCTATTTCTTCAATGCTACTGCCTTGCAATTGTGGGTGTTTCAACACAAGTTCACGAGCCACATCGTTGCCCAACGACATTCCCACCGATGCCACTTCAAGACTATGAGTGAGCCTATTATGTACAAAAATGCTACCCGGAAGTGGGAAAACCTGTGTTTTGTTTTTGCATTCGTCGAAAAGGTGCTGAGAAGATAAGTCGGTCATAATCTCGTTTAAACTCTGAACGGTCGTCTTTTCGAACGTCATGGTTATACTCTTGTCCTAATCGTTTATTGGTTATAAGTTGTTCCCATTTCATTTTATTCACTATCCTTTATTACATCAACAAACTTACGCATTTTTTTTGAAACATAAAAGTGATAAGTTGTAAATGTAGCTATTTTATGCCTATGGGCATTGTTTTTAGCTATTAAAAAAAGGAATGTACAAAGTTTCAACACCTTGTACATTCCTTTGTATTTCAACTATTTAAAGAATGATATTTTATATTTGCTAAACACAATATAGGCTTCTTTTTCAAACATAATAGCCCTTTTATTATAGACAGAAAAAGCCATACAACCTGCCTATAAATAGCCTCTTGTGCCATTCATTCCAATAACCCTTCTTTCTTTTTAAAAAGGGTATATTGTTTTTTTATTTTCTTTTACAAATGAGGTTTAAAAGTTCTTTAATCTTGCTCGTAAAGATCTCCTCCATACTCTGGAGCTATTAGTTTTCCCGACACAGTTGTGTCAGGTCCTAAGATTTTATCGCATAAAGGATAAACCTCCATAGAAGGCTCATATAAGCTTTCTTACCACCTTTATTATAACATTCATTAACAATGGGGGGTATTTATTAATTTTCGTATCATTCTTTTTTTGTGTTTTGGTTCATATTTTTTTATACTGCTAAAAATGCGATTTATCGCTTTTACATTTTCATTAAAGGGATTATCGTCCCTCATGGGTAGACTTAAGACTTATCACCTTTATGCCGTTCTGCCCACAAAGCATAACCATGGGGCTTTTTGTTTGTTTTTGTTTTTTTCGTGCTTTTTATCACTACAAGATGTTCTTTCGATAAGTGATAATACCACAAACTATAGACATGGGTTGTCTCAAATGGGAGCTATCTGTTTATTTTTCCTTGCAAATAATTACTTAAATGCCGTTTAATCCCCCAATCAAATGCAAATATACAGAAAAAATTACATAAAAGTTTGTTTTAAGAAAAACTTATTATTCTTTTTCACGATACTGACATAAGATAAAAAAAGAGAACTACTAAAAGTAATTCTCTCGTTTGTGGTACCACCTGGAATCGAACCAGGGACACAAGGATTTTCAGTCCTTTGCTCTACCAACTGAGCTATGGTACCGTTATTTACCCCCTAATTGCGATTGCAAAGATAGTGGTTATATTTTAACTGTGCAAATTTTTTTAATCATATTTTTTTCGTTTTTATTCTTAAAAAATAGTACCTTTGTGTGCATAAAGTGGCGTTTATGCTTACTTAAACAACAAGGTATCGGGATGTAGCGCAGTTGGTAGCGCACTACGTTCGGGACGTAGTGGTCGGGCGTTCGAGTCGCCTCATCCCGACAAGCAATCGTATTCTAAACATGAATAGGGTTGCTTTTTATTTTTATCTACTGTTCATTCAATCATCACACATTATTTATTTGTTTTTGTAGAATAGCGGTGAGCCGTTCCAAGTGTGTTTTCTCGTGCTAAAAAAACGAAGAAACACGCTTATTTCTACCCATTTTTTAAACAAAGCGCACACGAGTTAAAAAATCAATAGTTTTGCCATTGGTTTGTTGTTATTTTGCCTTTAAATGGTGCTTTTTAAGCTAAAAAAACGTGCAAAAGCTTAGAGTTTAAGTGCTAAAACATAAGAGTTTGTGTGCTAATATACGAGGTATTGGCACTTAAAACATAAGCTATTGCATGGTAAACTCTTAGCTTTTGCACCTTAATAGCTTGTTTTTTATTTTTCAAAATCTATTTTTTAGAAATGCAAAACCTATATGTTTTAGGGTTTATAGCTCTTTTTTTGCTCCTTTTTAGATGCTAAATAAAAACAACAATAGGTAGGTAAATAGCCTAATTTTCACACTAAAACAAGAAAACAAAATGTAACAAAACGCTCACAAATTTTATGCGCTTAAAACATAAAAACAAAGGTACAAAATGGAAGAAGACAAGAATGTGAGAAATAAAAAAACAAAAAAGCTCACAAAACACACGCAAGTTATCCACTTGTATGCGCTTTGCGAACTTGTTATATTTAAGGGTTTAAACTTTTAAAGGGTAGATTTATTTCTTCACTACTTTCTTTCCATTAACAATATAAACACCCTTAGGAAGTTTTTTGAAAGTGCTTTCGGTACCCACGACCACACCATTAAGGTTGTAAACTTTATAGTTCTTTGTTAAAGAAGTTTTTACATTTGCAATTCCAGTAGTAGGGTCTGGCTCTAAAGTTACTTCTAATTTAGAGATATTTTGCTCATCAAAACGAGTGTTATTCTTATAGGTTACTTGCTTTTGTCCTGTTGTCCATTCAAAAAACTTATTACCTGAATCATCTACTTGTGTAACTGTGGCTGGGTTTACATCAAGAAAAAAAGTCTGCATCTATAATAGTAAAGACTATTTTCTTTATTAGTTTTCCTTCTGGAGCAACTAATTTTTAGACTATTATCATTAGTCAACACAAGATGATTAGACTTCTATCCTATTAGGCGTTCTATAAGCTTTTATGTTAGTAATTGTAATACCTTCCACTGTTTGTGGTCCAGCTTTATCAAGCCCATTACGTCCTTCTAATCCCTTAAAAGGTGCTTGAGAAAAGTCGATAGTAACAACTTCTGCCGCAGCAAATAGGCAGAAACATAACATTACACATAATGTTGTAAAACGTTTAAGAGTAAAAAAATTTTTTGTCATAATATAAAGTATTTAAATTTATTTTCATTATATATTGTCAAACATCTTTCTGTGGTTTCTTTACCAATAAAGACCATTGATGCTTTGATAGAGTAAAAAAATGGTGAACATAAATAAGCTTTCAGCATTTATCACATCATTTTTTATTGTTTATATGCGTTTGTTTTAGCTTTGATATGTTTGTACACACAAAGTTAATAAAGGGTAGGTTTACCAACTTTATTGTGTTTTTTTGTGCCATAACTATAATGTTTTTTTGCTCTTTAATTTGTTATTTTTTTGTTAATAGTTAATACACGCTATAAGCGTTGTTTTAAACAATAGGTAGTGTTGCAATAGGTAAAATAAAGTTTATCTTTGCACCTATATGTTTTGATAGGACAAAAGATAAACTTTTTATTTGATATAGATTAGTTTTTACAACTTTTTTTCCATTAACAATATAAACGCCCTTAGGAAGTTGGTTAAAAGTGTTTTCGGTACCCACTAATACACCATTAAGATTGTAAACATTGTTGTTTGTAGCTTCTTTTACATTAACAGAAGAGATACCTGCAGGTACTTCCTCTTCTAATGTTATAACAACTTTGTTAATTTTAGATGTTGCAAGGAAGGCAGTAAATGTAACTTCAGGTGCATTTACTTGGTAAGTTGCCACCTTATTTTCAGGCATTATGTTATCATTCTTAGGGTCCTAAAAGCCAACTTTGAGGTGTTTCAAAAGAGAATTCTATTGTCTTTATTTTTCTACCTTGTGGTGCTTTAAAAGTTAAGGTGTGTGTCTTAGGAAGATAAAACACACCAGCTTTTACGCGAGCAGCATCGTTATTTCCGTTGCTTTTAGTGTTAAATGAAACACCATTTTCTACCACTTCTTTTTGCATCTTCTATCTTTCCTTCTTGAGAATTAGTAGAACTTGCATCTACATTTGTTATTCCCCACGATGTTTTAAAATTGTTTTTAAAGTCGAAAGTAGCAGTGTTAGGGTCTTCTTTTTTAGGCTCTTCTTCTACAGGAACTTCTTTATAATATATTTCGATATAAACTAAACGAGTGGTAGTGCTACCTCCTGTGAATGTAGCCTTTTTAGCTTCCCATCCTAAAAAAACAATAGGGTCGTTAGCACCAGAACCAAAATCTTCGTCAAAAACTTGTGCTTTCGTCTGCCTTTATTCCTTCATCGTTTGTAAGGTCAAAAGAAAACTGACTGAGTGCTTGAAACTCTATTCTTTTTATCATTTTACCAGCAGGTGCAGTGATAGTTATCTTGTTATCTTTATAAACTACATAGTTGTCTCCCTCTAAACGGTTCCAGTTTTTCGTTAACCTTTTTGTTTGTTAAAAATAAAAACCATCTTGGTTAATCTCAACATAGTCTTCTATTTTTGCCGTTTTTCAGGGGTATCATTAGGACTTGCCTTTGCTAATTTCCAAGGATTATCCTTAAACTTAAAACGAGCAGAACCTGCCGATACGCTGTTTGTAACACCAAACAAAAGAGCAATAAGCATAATTGCTCCTGTAAAAAACTTTTTCTTAACATATTATTGATATCTAAAAATTAAAATAAATCGAGATAGAATAAAAAGTGTTTTTTTGAGCTTGTTTCAGAGCTAAAAAACGCTTATATATAAATAATGTATTATTGTTTCACTTGTTTTCTACCATTAACAATGTAAATACCCTTAGGCAATTGGTTGAATGTTTCTGTGGTTCCAACCTTTACTCCATCGAGATTAAAGACATCGTAAGGGAAGATTTGAGCTTCTACAACTTTGTTTATACCTGTTGGAGTGCCGTCGTAAGAGATAGCAATTTCACGCAATTCGGTCTTACTTGTTCGGCATTGAAAGTGTGCAACATTACCACTATAATCAAAAACCAAACATGTTTTCAGGTCCACCATCATCTCCTTGGTCAAGAAATCTACCCTTATCTGTACTCTTTAAATCGAAGGTATATGTGTTTTTAGCATAGAAGTTAATGCGATAAATATTTATTCCTTCGGGCCCAGTGATGGTAATTTCGTTCTTAGGATAAATGGTATAATATCCGCCAAACATACGATTCCAATATTTATCGTGGTTCTTTTTTTATTTGTAAGAACAAAAGCCATCTTGCTCTATTTTGAAACCATCTTCGAGTTTAGCCACATCAGCTTCCATCACCAAATTCTGCCATTGGTAACTTCCACGGATTATCTTTCAACTTAAAGGTAACGAGTTTTGCTTGACTCGAAAGCGAGCAAAGAAAAACATAAACACAAGGCTAATGCCCATTTTTGTAAATTTTTTTCGTCATAATAGTTTTTATTGATATTGATTGATAAATAATAAAATGAAATGTTCGTGTTAATAAATAGATGCAACAAACGACATTCTTTATACGAAAACAGAAAGCATTTTACCTCTTAACTACCTTTCTGTTTTCGATGATGTATATACCTTTAGGAAGTGAATAGAAAGCAGATAAAGTGCCAACCTCTACCCCTTGAAGATTATATATTTTAGCATTGGGTGTTTTTAACGTCGTCACTCGTGCTATACCATCTATGACATTAGGTTCGATATGCACAATAATTCTGCGCACTTTGCTCGTACTTAGCTTGCTTGTATATTTGAGTTCAACCCCTGAAGCCTTACTTGTGTAGCGTGCATCGTCGTAAGATGCGTGTGAATCATACGGGTCTTGAGGGTTATTAAGGTCGAATGTATATTCGTCTTCAAGCTCAAAATCAACACCAACAATTTTGAATCCACGAGGTGCAGAAATAGTGATTGAGTTCTTAGCATATATCACTAAGGAGCCACCAGATAGCTTGTTATAATACTTTTCATTAAGTTTTTGATTGGTAATAATCACTCCTTCTTGATTTATCTGTATGGTTTCGTCGAGCTTACTCTTATCGGCACTAACCCCAGAACCTGCTGTTGGTAAGTTCCAAGGGTTGCTTTGAAAATCGAAAATAACGTCTTTTTGCGTTTATCTGGATAACAAAGAAGAACAAAAGAGCAATAAAACTGAATGTTTTTATGATTAAATAAATTCATGACAATAGTGTTTTTAATCTATAGAAATGATGTTTGTAAACCCATGAGTGTCCCATTTAGCACTTTTTATAAGCCTCTATCGACTGTGAAGAAACCTTTAATGTTTTGCTTGAGGTGTTTTTTTAAAAGCTTGTTTCCACAGTGTTTGGCGGTGTTTTTGCCATTATTTTAACGGTAGAAAGTTTGCTACAACCCGTAAAAAGCATTCATTTTTATGTCTACTAAGGTAGAAGGTAAGGCGATAGTTTCTAACGAAGTGCAATTTAAGAAAGTAGCAATATCAATAACAGAAACACCTTCGGGAATATTGATAGACGATAAATTCTTGCAATTTTGGAAAGCTCTATTGTGAATAAGGTTGACACTTGCAGGCAAAACAACCGATATTAAAGCGGTACATTCTTGAAATACTCCGCCTGAAACGGTGGTTATTTTTTTGAAGGCAAACTAACGCTTTTTAATGATGAACAACCGCTAAATGCACGTCTTTCTATAACATCTAAATTCTCAGGTAACGATATTTCTGCAAGTGCTTTACAACCTTCAAAAGCATTATCGTTTATGATTGAAAGGCTTGCAGGTAGCTTTACACGTTTCAAACTCTTACAATCTCTAAACATAGTCTTCTCTATTGTAGTAATACCTTCGGGCAATTCAATCTCTTCTAACGAGCTACATTCGTTAAATACATTGTCTTTTAAGGTTTTAATGCTTTTAGGTAAGGTGATATGAGCTAACGATGTGCAACCTTGGAACATAGATTCTCCCAACAAAGAAAGGCCTTCTTGCAACACAACATCTTTCAAACTGGTGCATTGAGCAAAAGCATTTGGCGCAATACGACTAACGGTTTTAGGCACAACCACTCGTTGTAACTGATGGCATTGATAAAAGGCACCGTCGCCAAGGCTATCTAATCCTTCGGGAAGAGTGAGTGTTTTTAACGCATTGCAATAAGAGAATGCACCTTCGGCAATAAACTTTAAGCTGTGAGGAAACACTATTTCTTCTATCGGACTCTTTGTAAATGCTTCTACACCGATACCTTCTATACCTTCAGGAAGTACCACTTTTCCGTTTACAGGTATGCTCTTAGCAGGCCATTCTTTAAGAATATGGTTTTCAATCACTACACCTTCGGGGATAGCAGTGGGTGTTTCGCTTACAAAAAAACAGTGAGAATATCTTGTAAAAGGGTCTCATTGTCTTTAATTGTTAAGTGTGCATTTCCTTGCGAAAGAGCCTCTAAACGAAGATTATTTCCTGTTAAAGACGCTTTAACTACGGCTTCGTTATCGTTTATAAGCGTAAAGTTTCCGCTACCAGAGTTTATCTTTTATATTCATTACTTCATTAGCTGTGAGCGTTACTTGCTTTTGAGTTAAGCTAAAAAAGTGCTTTTTCTTTTTTTCATTACACGAAATAAGACAGCTCACGAACACCATCATGAGAGTTATAAACCAACTCTTTTTGTTGTATTTTTCTGTATCATTTTTTTAATATGATTATATTGTTAAATAAGTTTTTGTTTTGTATGTCTTTATTGTTGTCTTAGTCTTTCTTCCGACTCAGTTCCATTGCCTTTATAAATCAGTTTGACAACTTTTTCCACCCACTTTTTTTCATCTTTTTTTTCGTTACAGAACCTTTTTTTCTTTATCGGTAACATTACAAATAAATAAGGTGGCACACACATTCTTTGGTGCGTTCATATCTTCTGCAGCAACATACATTTCGTTAGCATTATAAGGATTAAACACTATTTGTTTCACCTTATATTGCGCTCCTAAAAGACAAATAAGGAGTGTTTGAGAAGACATTACTTTCAAAGTTATAAACAAAAAATGTTTCCTTTATTATCGCTATAATACACAAAAGGTTTAATTGGATTTACAGCTATTGCACTCGTTAACAAAATGTTTCCTGTGGCATTAACCTCGTTAACCAACTGTTCATTTCCATGCTTATTAGCAGGAACAAAGCGATAAATGTGTGTTTGTTCGCCCTCTTTTGTCACTAAAAGAGCTTGTTGTGGTTCGTAACGAGCATCGTTTTGAGGCGACGCATACACACCTTTACAAGCCAAAAGAGCCATACCTTCACCCTTACAAACATAGCTTCCTGCTCGTGTTTCACTAAGTCCACTCACATAAATCATACGTTTTGAATGGTTATCAAAGTACACTTTTAGCATATCTTGAGGCGTAGTATTGAGTGAACACGCCATATCTGCAAGTGTTGTTCCTTGTGGAATTTCGTGTTTACGTCTACCTAATGTAAATTCACGGCTATGCGTTAACATGTATTCTCGGCCTCCACCAACAAAGCAAATCACGTCTCCGTCTCTATCCCACATAAAGTTTTGGCTTCCAAAAGGAACAAAAATATGATTTGGAACAAAAGCTCCTTCACCTTTATAGTTCACCTCTGTTTTCACTTTTTAACGTTCCATTATCTAATATAAAGGTGTGTTGTGGGTTATCAGAGCTTATCACTACTTCTAAACCATTCGAGAAATCGTTTATGTTTTTAGGGTTTGTTATGCCCTCACCTGTCCAACATAAGCTCAAAGGAGTTTTGCCTAAAGAGAGTGTTGGATTGTTAAGAGCGAACACACGAAGCACCGTTGAGCGGTTTATATCAAATAAATCTTTGAACGAAAGTACACTTCCTTCGTCTGTTTGTGTTAGCAATAACAATCCTTTTTCAAAGCTATTAAGCACATGTAGCTTAAATTCTTTAATCTCAGTTTTATCGTTTATGCTCACTTTTAAGTAGCCATCTAACGTTCCGGGTGTATCACATACATAGTTAAGAGTAGCTTCTCTGCTTACCACCTTATAGTTAATATTCCATTCAAACGAAGCTTTTGGCTTTACACCACTACCAAATACAAGTTCAGGAGTTAAGCTAAATGTTTCGTTTAGTTGCTTTGTATACTCATTCTCTATACCCTTTACCGTTTCAAAAGACGCTATTTGCGCATCTGGTTCTGGCTTTTCAGAACACGACACACAAACAAGAGAAAGCACAAAGCTAAGTGCTAATAATGTTTTTGTTATTTTCATGTTGTTTATTATATAATAGTTTGTTTTATAATATTACACTGGCCAACGCACAGCAGGAAAGAGAATGCCATCGCGAGGATTATCTTCAAAAGAACTGTTTCACCCTTTTTAAAGGTTCTCAACACTTCGTATTGATGGTCTTTTCACCTCTTCTGTTGTGAGCATAGCCCCCGTTATTTCTATGTATTTTTGGTATTTAATGGGTTCATATTCACCTAACCAATAACTCAATTCTGTCCACCATTGTGGTTTTTCCAACTGATTATTAAACGTAAGTGTATAAGCACTTAACTCATCAACGCTTGCAGACAAAGCGCATTTATTTGAGATATGAAACACCATGCGATATGTTTTTCGAACGAAAGGGCATCTCTCTTTATATTTATATATAAGGTGTCGTGCCACAAACCCGCCTTCCATACACGTTCTAAATTGGGCTTTTCAGCCTCAACACCCCAACGAACATTGGTTTGTGTAGTGTCTATTGTTAAACAATAGTTTTTATTTTCGGCACTCACAAAGCCCGTTTTCTCTAACACCACCTTCACTTTTATGGTTTGTTGGTTAAGTGGTAAAGCTCCAAAAGCATAGTGTGCAGATGCCGATGTAAAGCAAATGCCCTCTTTACCTTGATAGATAAACGACTCGTTTGCTGTGCATGAACACATGAAACACGCTCCTATCGCAACTAACAGCAAAGAAATAAACTTTATTTTTTTCATGGTTTAAGGACGATAAGTTTGGTTTTCGGCTTCGGGAAGAGGTAAAACAAAGGTGTTATTATTCGCCAAATGCACCTTTCCATGTAGCCCTTGCAAAGGCAAGTTAAAGCGTTTGTAAGTAAAAAACACCTGACCTTCACCCCAAAACTCTTTGGTTATTTCGTTCACTAACAGTTTATTAAACGTTTGTTTATTGCTTATATCACTCACCTTTATCGGTTTTAAACCTCTCGATACCAACACTTTGTTAAGCGCATCTACACACCCTTGTTTGTCTACATCATAGCTTGTTTCTGCCAATATGTAATACATCTCGGGCAAACGAATAATGTTTACACTCGGAAAACGACCTTGTAAAGGTGTTTGTTGCTCATCGTAATCCTTATCATATAGCTTAGATAACACCACAACAGGCTTGCCCCAATTGGTTAAAGTGAAATAACTTTGAAACCGATAGTCGTTATTTACAGCCGTAAACGTTTGCGAACCGTATATCTGTCGATAATTATCTCTCACCTTATTAAAGCGTTCCGACGGACGAGGAGGAAAGCAAGTGTTGCGTACATCTATATACATTTTAGGTGCATGGAGCGCAAATATACATTCGTTTTTTGCGTTGTAACCTCTAAAAAGGTCTAACAATTGTTCTTCTTTTGCCAACTCATACCCTTCGTTTATCACCTTTTTAGCCCATAAAGCAGCTTCGTTTGGCTTGTTTTTGCCATAGATATACCCGTGCAAGAAGGGCTTTAATGGCGTTATGAGAGAGATAAAGAAACGATGGATTTCTGCTTTTTAACACCGCTTTTCCTGCTTCATTGTTTTCTAATGCGTTGTAAATACTATCCGCAGTGAGTAGGTCTTTGGTCACCAACTCATACCCTTCGCTTACCGATACCACTGGTTGTGGCGCACTACTAAATGTTTTTACATACGGAATAGCCATGCTCTGTGATTGCATAATAGTAGGAGCAAACAAGCGTAAGAGGTCGAAATGAAGCATAGCTCTCACTCCATAAGCCTCTGCTCTAATAGGTTCAATCCCCTTTATGCCAGTTTTTTTGCTTTGTTGTAACACGCTGTTCACGCTCGAAATACAATAGTAAGCCTCTTTCCATATAGCGTTTATACGATTTCTCACTAAAGGATTTGTGTATTGCAAGTCGTATGTTCTGGTGAGAAAGGTTTGGTTTGCTTGCTCATCGTTTTCGTATAGTTGCGCAATCTCATCTATAAAACTGTAAGAAAGTTCTTTTCCATACAGCGACGAACCAGCCATAGACGCATAAACACCTGCCATTGCATCTATAAAGCCTTGTTTGTTTTGAAACAACTGCCTATCATTCAATAGTCCGGGGGTATCAATATCTACAAACGAACACCCACTATAAAGCATCGAAAAAGCAATGCTCACAACTATATAAATAAGTTTTTTCATGTGCTCTATTATAGTTTTAACCTGAATACCCAGTTCGTATAATCGTGCAAAAGGATAGTCTAACCCACGTTCTCTCTTAACACTTGATAGATAAAAAGAATTGTCCCGACGATACAGACACCTTTATATTATTCACTTTTAGTTTGTTGCAAAGCGATTCAGAAACGGCATAACTAAGCATAACACTTGTACCTTCGAGCGTATATTCCTTTGCTACAAACCTCGAAGAGGGTACCACGGTGCCATTCCAAGCTACGTTTCTAAACTTCACTATGTCGCCTGCTTGCTTCCAACGGGCAAAGAATGCTCGTTCGTCTACATTGTTTGTAGGGTCTGCCCCCTCCACTTTTGTAGCCAAAGTGTGATTGTATTGCGTAGCACCTAAGCGATAAACAAAGTTGGACGATAAAGAGAATGAACCATAATTCACGCTCAATCCCACGCTTCCTTGTGCTTTTGGACTGGTATCTCCCACAACTATTCTGTCGTTATAATGATATAAATAGGTGAGAGAACCATCTTTCTTTACAAACAATTCTTTGCCATTTGCAGGATTGATACCTGCCGATGCCATCACTTTTAAGGCTGTTAACGACTCTCCTTCGGCGTAGATTGGAACAGGAAGGCGACTTTCTTTTTGTGGCATTTTGTGCGTTATGGTTGTTTAACGACTGGTTTATTTTAAGAATTTTATTTACGTTATGCGAGAAAGTGAGGTAGCCATTAAGACTAAACACACTGCTTTTTAACGAGTGTACCTCTTAGCGATAGCTCTACACCTTTATTTATAATACTACCTAAATTCTGCTTTGCTTCGCTAAAACCTGTATGGGGTTGCGTGGCAGCAGTCATCACTAAATCGGTTGTAAGATTACGATATAGGTCGATAGAGCCACTTAGTCGCTCGTTAAAAAGCGAAAAGTCTAACCCTAAATTGTTCTTTGTGGTGCGCTCCCATCTTAGGTTTGGATTAACCATAGCTACGGGCATTGCGCCTATATCTTCGTTATATACCAATCGAGGGTTATACTTATAGCTCAATTGAGCTTGATAAGCACTAAACCCAACCTTACCCACTACACCACTACTGGCACGCAGTTTGAGCAACGAAACGGGTAAACGGCGCATAAAGGGTTCGTTATGTAAATTCCAAGCGACGCCTATTGTTGCGAAAGGAGCATAACGATGGTTCGCACCAAACTTAGAACTTCCTCTCTTCGATAAGACATATCAACAAAATAGGTGTTCTTAAAGCTATACGACGCATTGGCATAAGCACCTAACAAGTGAGCTTTTTCTTGCGAACCGATGGGTGTTGCGCCTTCTGCAAAGGCTATCGACTGTGCCACATCGTTTGCTTTATCGCTCAAAAACGCCTTGTGTAGAAAAGCCATTGCTTTGTGTATGGGTGGCTTGTATGTTTGTTCCTAACACCACACTTACATGATGTGAGCCGTTACTTCCCAACTGTTTGTTCCAAACTAAAAAGGCATTAGCCGATAAATCACTAAAAGTGCCATTTAAAAGGTCGAAACTTCCTCGCTTTAACTTAGGTAAACGAAGGAAACGAACCGACAAAGGAGAATAAAAAGTGTTGTCGTTATCTACACGATAGTTGTGCGACACGTTTGCTTCTATACGCCAATTGCGAGCAAACACCTTGCGCAGTTTTACATGATTGCTCACATATAGGTTTTTATGATGTATGTAACTGTTTAGCTGTTGTTCGTAAAGTGGGTTTGCTTGTCCAAAAGATAGTTCGTTTATAAGGTTTCCATTGTTGTCGTAAGGCGCATCGTAAGGATTTAAAGAAGCATAATGCGAAAAAGCTATTATAAGGCACATCGGCAGAAAAAGTATGCTCCATTCTACCCGTATATTGTATAAATAGCTTGCTCCAATCTCCGTAACTAACACTCACACGAAGGTCTTCGCTGTTTCTTTCGCTTTTCTTCATCACTCCTTGTGTGCGACTAATACCTCCCTAACAGGCTATATCTAAAAGTGCTGTTTCCACCTGTTAGCGTTATATTATGTCGTTGGGTAAAACCTAATTGCAAAGGCATTTCTAACCAATGGGTGTTTATTCCGCTGTTCACCCTATTGCTTTTATCGTAGTAGCTCTTTTGTCTTTCTATATCGGTTTTATCTTTTCCGCTAAAAGAACCATAAAGTCCTGCTTGCTTTTCATACTCCAATTTGTCGGCAGCATTAAGCAAGTGGTAGCTTGAAAGGTTGGCATAAGAAAACTGAAATTGGTTGGCATAGTCTATTTGAAGCTTTCCTTCTCTTGTTGGCGACGAGGTTATCACTATTACTCCATTAGCGGCTTTAGCACCATAAAAGATAGTTGCAGCCGCATCTTTTAAGATAGAAACCTTTTCAATAGCGTTTGTACGAAGATTAAACACCACCCCTATGTCCACTTCTACCCCATCGAGAATAAATAAAGGCAGGTTTGTATTGTTTCCTTCTACAAACCCACTGCGTCCACGGAGCAACATTTCTGGTACAACATTAGGGTTTGAGCCTTGTTTTAGGTTGTCGGTCAACTCAAAACCGGGTGTGTTTCGGGCTATAAGGTCTAACAAGTTGGTATTCACTTGTTGGGTTAATTGAGCTTTATCTATCACAAAACTCGAACCAGAATAGCCCTCTTTGCTCTTATTAACAAAGCCCGTTATAACCACATTTCCTAACTGTTCGGTGTTTTCTTTTAACACCATTCGCACATAATGCTGATTGTTTTTAAGTGCTGTGTTTTTGTTCTTGATAGCCTAAAAACCGAGCGGTAAGGGTTAAAAGCTTCTGTGTTTTGAAGATTAGGAAACGTAAAAGAGCCGTTGGGTTTGGTGGTGGTTTGCGCTATAACCTTGGTGTTTTTGCACTGCCATCACTAACGCACCAACAAGCGGAGTACCATCTTCTGCGCACACTAAACCATTTACAAACGGTTTTAGATGTTTGTGCATAAGTTTTCACCCCTATCGTTAACGCCAGCCACATACAAACAAAAGCAACTAAACGCCTATATATATAATAATGTAAAAAAATGCAGTTTCAAAGCTCTGTTATAACGCACTTAAAAATTTGTGGCAAAGGTAATAAATTTAAGTTGGCAACAAAATACCTAAAAAAATGGTGAATTTATAAAAGGCTTATTGTTAATAATCACAACTTATCATGTGTTGTTTTTTGCCTCTTTTTCTCGCACAAATATTTTTGAAACTCATAATGGGCTTTATTTTTAAAAAGCAAAACAATAAAAAAACCAAAGAAACACTCATAAAAACCATATTTTGGGGCTATTAGCTTGTAATAGCTTAGGTTTTTAGCATGCAATAGATAAGCTTTTTAGGAGCTAAAAACACAAGAGTTTAGGGGCAAAAGCTTAGCTATTAGGCGGTAAACCCTTAGCTTTTTGCACCCTAATAGCTATTTTATTGTTATGAAAAAAACCTACCCAAATAGCGCAATAAAACCTATATGTTTTAGCTGTGTAGCCCTTATTTTCATTTCTTTTTTTACAAACAAATGCACCATAAAAGAGCGTAAAAGCTTAGCTATTTTTTTGCTAAAAACAACTTTTTAACCTGTTGTTTTTTGCACAAAAAGCACCTCTTTAAAGGTGCTTTCTATAATAGGTTAATACCCACTAATAGGTATTTAATGAAATAACAAACAACACATAAAAAGTGTTTGTTATGCCTTTTTCGGCTGTGTTTAATGTGGGATAAGACACACGAGTGTGATAAATAGACATTAAACGGTCTGTTAATACCTGCTTAGCAATGGTGATATCTTTATAAGTGATAGGACAGTTTGTAAAGAAACCGCTACTTATTTGTCCATCGATTAACGAATTTACCAAATTAGAAATGCTTTCTTCTGTGTATTCAGGAAGCGACCTTGATGCTGCTTCTACTGTGTCTGTCATCATTAAAATGGCCTGTTCTCGCGTGAAAGGGTTAGGTCCCGGATAGGTAAACGGTGCTTTATCTATCTCTTCATTGGGGTGTTCGTTCTGCTCTTTTATATAAAAAAACTTAGTCATACCTTTGCCATGATGCGTAGATATAAAGTCTTTTATAAACTGAGGAAGCCCGTTTTTATCTGCCATCTTTAAACCTTCGGTAACATGAGAGATAATTATTTTGGCACTCTCTCTATAAGGTAATCCTTCATGAGGGTTGCTTCCTGCTTGGTTTTCGGTAAAGAATACGGGATTAACCATCTTTCCTATATCGTGATATAAGGCTCCTGTACGAACCAAAAGAGAACGCGCACCAATCTTATTTGCTATATCTGCCGACAAATTAGCTACGGTAATAGAGTGTTGAAAAGTACCCGGTGCCACCTCACTCATCTGTCTTATAAGTCCTTTGTTAGTATCTGACAACTCAATAAGTGTCACTTCAGAAATAAAACCAAAAGTTTTTTCCACCACATACATCAGCGGATAAGAGAGCAATAACAAAATACCGTTTCCTAAAAAATAATAGTAAACGCCGTAATCAATCTCGAATATGCTGTTGTTTTGCATCAGTTGCATGGCAAAATACATGCTCGCTTGGGTTAAAGACACAAGAACCGACGCTTTAAACACCTGCGAACGTTGCGACAACTCTCGCAAAGCATAAATAGAAACCATGCCTGCTACAATCTGAGTGATAATAAATTCATACTGATACTTCACTGCAATAGCGCACAAAAGCACGGCTATAATGTGCGTGATAAAGGCTGTTCGAGCGTCCATGAACACACGAGTGAAGATAGGAATCATAGCGATTGGCAACACATAAACATTTAATAGCGTTTTGTTTCATCATCAATGAAACCACAATAGGAAAGAGAGTGATAAGCCCATAAAGCATCATTATGCTACTGGGTTTATTAAAATAATCTTTTTCTATATAAGGCTAAATAAACCGTAAACAAAACTACAAGAATGGAAACAAAAGATAGATTGACCCACCAACTTTTTGTGTTATATTGGTAGAACTCGTGTTTCTTCTGTCGGCTTCACGCTCAAATGAGTTTAAAACTCTATAAGTGTATTCATCAACAATCTCTCCTCTGTCGATAATCTTTTGTCCACTAACCACCATTCCACTTGCTTCTGGAATAACACTCAGCAACTCCGCTTTTTCAGTTTCGCTTCTTTTACTATCGTAAAGCAAGTTGGGTTCAATATAATCGGTTAAATTACACCGCATTAAAAACACTTCTAAAAAGGCAACAACTGCTCGTCGGATAAGAGATGTTCGTAGGCAGATTTAGTGGAATAAACCGTGCTAATAGGCACTTGCATCGCCTCTTTTCCACTTACAACACGAATTACTTTACTCGAATCTTTCAGCATATCGCCGTGCTCTTTGGTATAAACAATACCACTATTGTAAAGCTCTGCTAACTTACGAGACACCTTGTGAGCAATATCCTTAGCAAGTATTCCGTTAGAAGACCCAAACTTTTTATTAAATTTATACAAGTTCTTTGCTTCAATCTCGCTATCCTTATTGTAATAAGACATAAACGAACGTAGCACAGAGTCTTGCTCTTTTTGCAACAACTTCGTCTGTTTTATACACAGGAAAAATCGAACTTTGCAATGATAGAACCATACGACCAAGGCTTTCCTATATCGTATCTCAATAGCTTTTTCTTTATTTCGTGGTAAGAAAAGAAAACTATCAAAAATAACCGAACATAAAAATAAGAATTGCCTTGCTGGAAAAGTATCCTTATCTTGTTATAAAAATTACTATTAAAAATTCATCTTTTTAGCTTTGTTTGCTTCATTTGATATGCGAAAATACATGGGTCTATTATGCAGAAAAAAAGCAGTATTTTTGCACGAAAAAAATAACATCTTATATAGACCATAAGGCTATGACAGAAAGAAAAAGTAAGGGTGCGTTTTTGCACCAAGTCCAACAGGTGCTTTACACATCGGAGGTGTGCGAACAGCTCTTTACAACTATTTATTTTGCTAAACAACATGGTGGCGATTTTGTGTTTAGAATTGAAGATACAGACTCTAATCGCTTTGTTCCTGGAGCCGAAGAGTATATCATTGAAAAGCTTTTAGATGGTTGGGTTTAAAGTTTGATGAAGGCGTAGGTATAGGCGGAGAATACGGTCCTTATCGTCAGAGTGAACGCAGAAATATCTACAAAAAATATGTCGATGTTCTTTTAGAAGCTGGTAAAGCATACATCGCTTTCGATACTCCTGAAGAGTTAGATGCTAAACGTAAAGAGATAGAAAACTTTCAATACGACGACTTCCTACACGAGGTATGATGAAAAAAATTCTCTTACCATGAGCAAGGAAGAATGCGACCAACGAATAGCCGATGGAGAACAGTTTGTGGTTCGTTTTAAGGTAGAAAAAGGCACAGATGTGCATGTTCACGACCTTATTAGAGGAGAGGTTATCATTAAAAGTGATATCTTAGACGACAAAGTGCTTTTATAAAAGTGCAGACGAACTACCCACTTATCACCTTGCAAACATAGTAGACGACCATTTAATGCTTATCACTCACGTTATTAGAGGTGAGGAATGGCTACCCAGCGCACCACTTCATGTGCTATTATATCAAGCCTTTGGTTGGGAAGACACTATGCCTTCGTTTGCTCATTTACCTTTATTATTAAAACCAGAGGGTAAAGGTAAGCTCAGTAAACGTGATGGTGACCGTCTTGGGCTTCCCTGTTTTTTTCCACTTGAATGGAAAGACCCTAAAAACACAAGAGATATCATCTGGATTTAGAGAAAGCGGTTATTTCCCCGAAGCAGTGATAAACTTTTTGGCTTTATTAGGCTGGAATCCAGGCACAGAACAAGAACTTTTCTCGTTAGAAGAATTGGTTTCGCATTTCGATATATCAAAATGTGGAAAATCAGGAGCACGCTTTGATTATCAAAAAGGTATTTGGTTTAACCACGAATACATTCTTCATAAAACAAACGAAGAAGTGGCTACGCTCTTTGCACCCATCGTTGCAAACAATGGAATTGATGAATCAATGGAACGAATCACAACGGTTGTGTCGTTAATGAAAGACCGTGTAAACTTTGTTCACGAACTGTGGGCTCTTTGTTCGTTCTTCTTTGTGGCACCAATGGAATACGATTTAAAGACTATAAAGAAGCGTTGGAAAGACAATTCGGCAGAAGTGATGACCGAATTAGCAGACGTTTTACGCAATATTAACCCGTTTACTATCGAAGAACAAGAAAGAGTTGTGATGAAATGGGTTGAGGAAAAAAAGGTTATAAATTAGGAGATGTGATGAACGCTTTCCGCCTTGTTTTAGTGGGAATAGGTAAGGGTCCGGGCATGTTCGACATAACTTCTTTCTTAGGAAAGGAAGAAACTTTACGCCGTATGGCTCGTGCCATTGAGGTTATTCCTACATTAAAAGAAGCATAAAAACAACGAAACGAGTTTTTTTAAGTGTTATCGAAAGACGCTTAAAACTCGTTTTCTTTTTAACTTATCATTAGTAACTTTCAACACAAAGAAAGCATTGTATCACTTTTGTCATTTACCTATATTTAATAGGAGTAGCTATTGCATCGTTGTTTAATCGCAAGGTTAGAAAGATGTGGAAGGGCGAGCGTTGCACCATTAAACTGTTGCAACAAAAGGTAGACCGCTCGTCTAAATACATTTGGTTTCATGCTGCTTCGCTTGGAGAATTTGAGCAAGGACGTCCTTTAATAGAACATATTAAAGCAAAATATCCCAACTATAAAATTCTACTCACCTTTTTTTCGCCCTCAGGATACGAGGTAAGAAAAGATTACGAAGGAGCCGATATTGTGTGTTATCTACCCATCGACACGTTTAGAAACGCTCGAAGGTTCTTAAATGCCATACAACCTGTAATGGTATTCTTTTATTAAATATGAGTTTTGGTATCACTATTTAAGTATTCTAAACAAACGAAATGTACCCACTTATAGCGTGAGTAGCATTTTCAGACCTAACCAAATATTTTTTTCCGTTGGTATGGTTACGAATATAAAAAGGTGCTTCGTTGTTTCACAAAGTTTTTCGTACAAAACCAACAGAGTAAAGACCTTTTGTCGTCGATAGGCATTAACAACGTAGAAATAACAGGCGACACGCGGTTCGATAGAGTGTTAAGCATTAAAGAAAAGGCGCAAGCTTTGCCCCTAATAGAAAAGTTTGTGAACCATAAAAAAACACCTTTGTTGCTGGCTCGAGTTGGACTCCCGACGAGGAAATATTTATAGAATATTTTAACCAACACCCTCAATGGAAGCTCATTATAGCACCTCACGTGGTAAATAAGGAGCATATTTCTGCCATAAGAAACAAGGTGAAAGGGCGTGTGGTGTTATATAGTGAAATAAATAAGGGCGACATTGAAACAGCAGATTGTTTGATTATTGACTGTTATGGACTACTCTCGTCTATTTATCAGTATGGAGATGTTACTTATGTAGGTGGTGGTTTTGGTGCAGGAATACACAATGTTTTAGAAGCAGCCGTGTGGAATGTGCCTGTTATCTTTGGCCCTAATAACCACAATTTTATGGAGGCAAGAAACCTAATTGCTATCGGTGGCGGTTTTGAAATAAATAATTACGACGAGTTTGATAATCTTCTCAATCGTTTTTCGTCGTCACCAGACTGTTTAAAGCAGGCAGGCGAACAGGCAGGACACTTTGTTGAAACGTGTACGGGGGCAACTTGTAGAATTTTATCGAGCATTCAGTTATAACCATAAAAAGCAGATGTAAAACCTTACATCTGCTTTTTTTATGCTTTTAGGTTTTGTTTTCTTACGCCTTATAGCTATTTCAGCACGAATTTACACCTCTCTTTTTATGCGTGAAAATGGAATATATTCCAAATAAAAACACGGGTTAACACTTTAAAAATAAAGGCACTTTTACACTTTTAAAATGTTTGACCTGAAAAAGAGATAGTTTTGTTTTATACAAACCCTAAACAAGCCTTTTAAAAGCACAAAAACAAGGCAAAAACCATGCAATAGCTTAGGTTTTACCACGCAAAACATAAGCTATTAGAGGGTAAAACACAAGAGTTTAGGGGGTAAAACACTATCTATTGCACGCTAAAACCTTAGCTTTTTGCAACACAAAGTGTGTTTTATTGTTTCTTCACACCTTGCATTTTAGAAAAAGTAAAACCTATGAGTTTTGCACTCAATCGCCCATTTTTAGCATAAAAAAACACCACTAAAAAGCCCCTTAATAGATAGGGTTAGTAGCCCTATTTTTACGCTAAAAACGCACTTTTTTTAGAGAGGTTTTTTTAAAGGAATATTTTTTTATTGATTTATGCAACATTTTTTAGCATATATGCAAAAAGAGAAAAGCGTTTAAAACACCTTTCTCTTTCATTTTTTTAAACAGTACTCCCACCGAGAATCGAACTCGGATCAAAGGTTTAGGAAACCTTCGTTCTATCCATTTAACTATGGGAGCTTATGTATAGCCTTACATAGCGTACTTTTTATCTGTTTTAAAAGCACCCCAAAGGCACAGCCTTTATAAGCTATTGCAAAGTTACATATTTTTATGCGACATAGCAAAAGATGTGCTTTTTAATATTGCAAAGGCACGATTAAAGCCTTTTTAAACACCCTTTATAAGGTTTATTATTTACTTTTCAAGATATTGCGACATGCCTTTTTCAGCCCAAAAACACCCCACTTTTTTTGTTTCGTCTAATATTTTTCTGATTTCGGGTGCGGTCTTTACGGTCTAAATCTCTTTCTTCATGATGCAAATGAAAGGCAATAGCAGCAAACTTAATAAAAGCGTTTTTTTAACGCCCGTAGATAGCAATCTCACCACAAGGTCGTAGTCTTCTAAGCCATACCCCTCGTATCTTTCGTCGTAACCATTCACCTTTAACAAGTCTGAACGCCAAAAAAAGCAATGTTACAACCCCTAAAATGGTCGCGCTGAAAGAATAGAGGTGTAAGGCATGGAGCATGTAAAGCATTTAATCGGTTCTTAATGTTTGGCGTGAAAAAAACACAATTTGTGTGCTTCACCCCTTAACAGTTGTTCCGTTAAAACAGGTTTCACACGCACACGTCCACCAGCATAAAAAGCAGTTTTTCTTTGGCAAATAAAAACGTGGTCGGCTATGAAACAAGGGTGCATAATAATATCTCCGTCGATGTTAATAATATAATCGCACTCACTAACCGCAAAGGCCTTATTTAATATTTTAGCACGTCTGTAGCCTTTATCTTCTTGCCATACATGAATAATAGGTACAGAAAGAACAGCTTGCATTGTATTTATTAGCTCTTTTGTGCTAAGGTTTGAACCATCGTCTGCCACTATAACGTTTGTAGGAAGCATGGTTTGTTGCGCCACACTTTGTAGCACTAAGCGCAATGTTTGTGGGTTGTTGTAAGTGGTAACCACCAAACTAACCGTTATATTGTTTGTTTTTTTCATTTTGTTTTTAGCATTTAAAAGCCTATTCGCTTGTTAGGTGCAGGTTTAACCCTTCGCTACAACGCACCACTTGGTTATCTTCGTTTGTTAAAAACACCTTTCGTGCCTCTGTGTTATCATTTGTTCCATCGAACCACTCTTTATGATATAAGTGATAAGCCACAGCACAAAAACTTTAATTTACGTCGTTTAATGCCACTTCGTTCCAAACGTGCTGCAAAGTCGCCGTCCTCATATCCGTAAGTAACAAAGCGTTCGTCATATCCATTTATACGCTTAGCATCGTTCAAAAAGAAAGCCATGTTACACCCACGAATGTGTCCTCTGCCATAAAAACAATGGTGTTATAAAAGGTAGCCTACAAGCGTTTAAGCGATGCGAAACACCTTTTTGTAAAGGGAGAAAGCTGATAATTGCCACTTTGTGTGAGTGTTTTCATGAGCTTTTCGCTTGTTAATGCTCGCCCACCAGAAGCATAATAACCCTGCAAAAGCAAAGTGTTGATGGTCTTTTAAAAAGTGTTTGTGCATAATAATATCGCAGTCGGTCATTACAACATATTGTCCTTTTGCTTGTGCTAAGGCTTTGTTTAGAATGCGAGACTTACGAAATCCTTTATCTTCTTGCCACACATGGCACACAGAACACTTATTTTTTAAACGCTCTTTCCATTGGTTCACCACTTGTTTTACATCGGGTTTAGAACCATCGTCTGCCACAATTACCTCTAAAGGTAAAAGCGATTGTCTTTCTACGCTTAATAGTGCTAAGTGTAAATAGGTGGGTTTGTTATAAACAGATATAATCAAACTAATGGTTAAAGAGCTATTTTGCATATTTGTTTTGTGCGATAATGAAAAATGAATAATAAAGAAATAAAAGGTGGCAAAACAAAGGTTTGGAAACGTGTTAAAAGCGGTTTCCAACTCTTTTTAAGACGTATTCCTCCTCTCACAAAACATCTTATTTTTCGCCAAAGAGTTAAATATGGATTCGTCCATAAATAGTGTTTTGTTTCGGGATAACTGTCGAAAAAGGGCGAATAGCGTTTCTTTTTATATAGTTTATATTGCACTTTTTGCATTCTCCAATACACTATTTGTTTGTGTTCGTTAAACAATTGGTAGTGTTCAAACAGTTTAACAAGCATAAGAACACAACGCAACTCGTCTAAAATTCTGTTTTCTTGCAATGTGTGCATTAACGAATTTTTCGTTGCTTACATTATAAAAATAAGGTGCAGAGTGCCACTTTGTGGTGGCATGAGCAGCCATTTTTATGTGCATAACAAAGTGGAAATCTTCCGAAAAGGTGATGTTTGTAGGGAAAAGAATGTGATGCTGAACTAACAAACTGCGCTTTACAACGAGTGTATAAAGCAAACCTAACGAGTGTTTAAACTGTTTGTATATAGTTAAAGCCTTATTGTTGGCATAACAATTAGGCATTTCCCAATAGGTTTTATCTTCATTGTTACGCCATTTATAACAGTCGCAAAATGCCGCATCGGCATGGTCTTTCTGTGCTAAACCAATGAGATTTTTGATACATATCGGGCGCAATAAAGTCGTCGCTATCTACAAATGCCACCCAAGTGCCAGTGGATTGCATGATACCTGCATTGCGTGCAACACTTGCCCCAGCGTTTTTTTGATGAATAACCTTTATGCGTTCGTCGTTTTTTGCATAGTTATCGCAAATAAAAGGCGAGTCGTCTGTACTTCCGTCGTTCACCAATATGAGTTCAATATTTACTCCTTTTTGAGCTAACACACTATTAACACAACGCTCAAGATAGAGAGCTGCATTATAAACAGGAATGATAACAGATATAAAGGGTTGTTCGTTCATGTCTTAATCTAAACTAAATACTACATCGTGCTTTTGACTATAACGCTTCCAAAAACGGTTTCTATACTTTAAAACAAGTGTTTCGCAGGTGTCTTCATCAAAGCCTCTGTGTCGTGCATAAGCACGAGCAAGCGTCTTAAAAACATCTGTTACAGCCCATAAACGTGCAAAATTAGCACAGCCTTCCTCTATTCCTACATGTCCAAAGCTCATTCTGTTAATGTCTATCACTGAGAAATGATACCCTAATTCGTCTTTTTTCCAAAGAATATTCCCCGGAGAAAAGTCTTTATGTAACACTTCGTTATTGTGCATGTGAGCAGTGAAAGCAGCTAAAGCTTCTGCTTTTTTGTGCGCTTCGGCATCTCTTTCCCACCCCCAATCGTAAAGTTTGTTAGGATAAGGGCAAGGCTCATAAATAAAATAAGTATAGGTAATAAGACCCAAAAGGTTGCGCTCTTCAATGTAGGCAACAGCTTTTGGCGTTTCAATGTGCTTTTGTTGTAAAATAAAAGGATATAAATAGGCTCTTAAACCTTTTGGTTTTTCTAATGCCTAACGAATAAATAAGGGCATTAAAAAAACATGGGTTTTTCCGTATCGTTTCACGTTAATAGCAGTTCCATCGGGCAACTGAAAGCTCTTAATAACGTTTCTACTGCTGTATATTTCTTCGCCTTGTGTGTTAAAAATGGTGGGAATAGACAAGATGAAATGTTTCATCTTATCGTATGAAGAATGGATAATAACCTTACTAAAACGGGTCTTTTTCATATAAAAAATAGGCTTTGAAACGCTTCCTTTATGGTTTCTTTATGCCTTTGTTTTTTTCGTTTAACACCTCTTGGTATAAGTTTTTTTAACTGCAAAAGCCATGTCGTTATTCTCAAAACGTTTTACATATTCTCTGCTTAATGCTATGCTCTTGGCTTTTTCTTCGGGGTTATTTAACCAATACAAAACGGCGTTTGCCATGCCTAACACATCGTCGGGATTAACATAAAGACTGTCTTTTCCACCTGCTTCTTCTAAACATGAGCCTGTACAAGCTATGATAGCGCATCCACACTGTATAGCTTCTATGATGGGAAGTCCAAACCCTTCGTATCTTGAAGGATACACAAAGCATTGCGATAGTTTGTAGATGGCTGGCAACTCTTGGTTGGTTACATTATTTAATATATGCAATCGGCTGGTTAAATCGTGCTTTTTAGCATAACAAACCACCTTTTTTGTGTAATGAGTGTTACGCCCTACAATCACTAAATGCACATCTTGAGGTAGGTGTGTCAATGCTTTTAGAGCTAAAAGAACATTTTTTCGCTCTTCAATTGTGCCTACATTTAAAATAAAACGCTGGGGAAGTGCATATTTACAACTCACCTCTTGCAATGTTTCTGATGATATATTGTCGGAAAAATTACAAGCACAAGGCTGATAAATAACCTTTATTTTATGCTCGGGAACAGCTCCATAATGTATAATATCTTGCTTTGTACGCTCACTAATGGCTACTATTTTATCGGCTTGTTGGCATGCTTTAAGAAACTTCCACTTATAAATTAGCACATCAAAGAAATGATAAAACTGTGGACAACGCAAGAAAATAAGGTCGTGAATGGTAACAATAGAAGCAATAGAGGTGCTTTTAATGCCCATAGGAAGCTCTCCTGAAAGTCCGTGAAACACATCTATTTTATCTTTAACTAACACCTTTGTTAAACCAAACACTCGCCATAAAGCCGACAAACGCTTAGCGATAAACCCTAACGGATAAACAACAGACACCTTAGCTGTGAGCTTTAACTGCCCCACCAACTGTGCATTACCTTTCTTAGGAGCGTAAAGCACGAGCTTATCGTTTGTGTTTAAGTGTTCAACGAGCGCATTTACAAGGTTTCTTCCATAGCTTCCAAGTCCTGTTTTATTGCTCATTACACGCTTAGCATCGTATCCTATGTTCATGCTTGTTTGTTTTTTTGTGTTTTAACAAGTGCAACTATCTGACAAAGATACGTAAAAAAACAAAAACACTACAAAGCTATTTATTTATTTTTTGTTTTTTGCATTTATTTGTCAAAATAAAGCTCTCTTTTGTAATAAAAATAAGTTATATTTGTAAATAAGAGTAGGGCTTATGCGCTATTCGCTAATGAAATGAATTAACATCTAACACCTTTAAGATATGAACAACACAGATAATTTGTTTTGTGTGATACTCGCTGGTGGTAAAGGTAAGCGTCTTTGGCCTTCGAGTAGGACTTCTTTCCCAAAACAATTTATAGACTTCTTTGGCACAGGACGTACCCAATTACAACAAACTTATGAACGTTTAAGCAAGTTGGTGCCTAACTCTCACATCTTTATATCTACACACAAAGACTATGTAGACTTAGTGAAAGAACAATTACCTGATGTTTCTTACGAGCAAATTCTTGATGAACCAATAAGAAGAAACACTGCTCCTGCGGTGTTATGGGCTGTTCATCACATTCAAAAAAATAATCCTAATGCGGTTGTTATAGTGTCTCCTTCCGACCAAGATGTGCATAATGAAGACGCATTTGCTAAGAATATAAACGAAGCTTTAGCGTTTATGGAAAACAATAGTTGCATTATTACGATGGGAGTACCACCTTCTCGACCTGAACCGGGCTATGGTTACATTCAAACAGGTGATTATGTAGGACACGATGTATACAGAGTTAAGTCGTTTACAGAGAAACCTAACAGAGAATTTGCACAACTATTTGTTAACAGTGGCGAGTTTTATTGGAACACAGGTATATTCTTAGGCACTGCATCTAAGCTGTTAGAATGTTTATATAAACTACTTCCTACGGTATTAAGAGAGCTTGATAAACAGCAACCTAACCATTGTTTACAAGATGAAAGAGACTTTCTTGAAACTCATTTCTCTGCTTATCCAAACATGCCTATTGATAGAACGTTGTTAGAAAAAGCAGAAGATATGTTTGTATTGAAGTGCGATTTTGGTTGGGCAGACCTCGGAACGTGGCATAGTATTTATGAAACTTGCCAACAAGAAACAAACGATAATGTGATAGTAGACAGTGAAGCAATTCTTGAAAACTGTCAAAATTGCATTGTAAAGATGCCCAATGGGAAGCTTGCAGTTATCAATGGATTAGATGGTTTCATAGTTGTTGAGAAAGATAATGTACTCCTTATTTGCAAAAAAGAAGACTCATCGGCTCTCATTCGCAAGTATGTTACGGAAGTACAAGTAAAGAAAGGCGACGATTTTATTTAAATATTCATTTGTTATAAGTGCATTTTTCACTTTTTAAAAGGTAAGAGATGTGCTTATTTCTCATCATCTCTTGTAAACAAAAATAAGGAACAACAGTTTTTGTTCCTTATTTTTTTATCTTATTATCTCGTTATTTTTCTACTTCGTAAGTAACTAATAAGCCTTTATGGTCGCTTGGATATACCCCAACAGGTGCTATAAAAGAGTCGAGCGACGTTTCTTTTTTTGAGGCGCACATCTTACTACCGATGTGTCATATCCAAAGATTTTTAGCATCTATTGGCTTGATACCTTTGCCTTGAAAATAGAGTAAATCAATTCTTTCTCTCTCGTCGGATTGAGGTGCCCATGTAAGCTTTTCGAGCTTAGCAGCAGGGTTATAGCTTGGATAAGTGAGTCCCCGGATGCGTTAACGGATTAGGGAATATAACACGATAACTATCTTTATAACCTGCACGATACAACATTGTAGACACTGTCCAAGGAACTATCATGCCATGATGGTCGTATAATTGTTTGGTACTTTCTACCCAATCTAAATGCGAAGGCTCGTTAAAATCGCCACCAAAGATAACAATTCTGCCCTTATCTAAGTCGTGTTTAGCTTCATTGATAAACACTTTAGCCTCATCATTACGCCAAGATAAATCGTTTAATCGTAACAATTCGTCTATCGTTTCAGGTCTTTTTGTTTCTTTCCAAGTGTATCCATCATATCCACGAACATTATAATAAGCGCAATCTAAGTAGTCTAAATGACACGTATAAATAGCAAATTCTCTTCCATTTACTGTTGCTATAAGCTTATAAATGCTTCCATGGTCTTTATTAAGTGGGAAAAACAGTGTTATATTCTTTAATAGGATAACGACTTAATAAGCCCGAATCGTCTGAATAAAAGCTGTAATAAGTAACTCCTTTTTGCTTTAATTTTGTTACCAAATGCGCTGTAAAGTCGCGTTTGTTATAGTTTCTCACTTCGCTCAACGTAACAAAAATCTGGTTTTAAACGAGCTATTTCGTTCACAATACTCTCAAATCCGCCGTCTATAATGGTACCTTCTTGCCATATATTCCATTGTAGAACAGACACATTAAACGTTTTTTTTGCTGTGGCAGAGAGCATGGTTAATAGCATAACACACAGCATAACACATGTTTTTTTCATAAGTTAAGGTTTTTTTAAAAATAGAGCCACTTAGCGTTATAAACACCACATAAGTGGCTTGTATAGATGAGATAAAAAAATAACTACACCTTATTATATATAGGGAAACATGACAAGGAACAATGCCATAAAAGACCCTTTTATTCTTCGTTTACAGCATCTTCTTCTACCACCAAATTATCAATAATAAAGTTCTGACGCTCCATCGTATTCTTGCCCATATAGTATTCTAATAACTTCTGAACTTGGTCTGTTTTATGTAAAGACACCTGTTCTAAACGCATTTCGGGGCCTATAAAGTGAGCAAATTCATCGGGAGATATCTCTCCAAGACCTTTAAATCGAGTGATTTCTGGGGAGGGTCCAAGTTCTTCAATAGCCTTTATTCGTTCTTCTTCGCTATAACAATAGCGCGTAATAAAGTCGTTCTTCTTATCTCCCCTGCTTACGTTTTTCATCAGCATCGGCAATCACTTGTTTGTTTTTATTTTTGCTTCTACGGTTTCGAACTCTAAATAAAGGAGTTTGAAGAACATAAACATGCCCTTTTTTGATAAGCTCTGGGAAGAATTGTAAGAAGAAAGTGATGATAAGTAAACGAATGTGCATGCCATCAACATCGGCATCTGTAGCAACAATCACTTTGTTATAGCGAAGTGTATCTAAACCTTCTTCAATATCGAGAGCTGCTTGTAAAAGGTTAAACTCTTCGTTTTCGTATACCACTTTTTTTAGTTAATCCAAACGAATTGAGGGGCTTTCCACGCAACGAGAACACCGCTTGTGTATTTACATCGCGACTTTTTGTGATGCTACCACTTGCCGAATCGCCCTCGGTTATGAATATACAACTTTGTTCTTTGTCGTTGTTTTTAGCGTCAGAGTAATGCACTCGGCAATCACGAAGCTTTTTATTGTGAAGATTAGCCTTCTTTGCACGCTCACGAGCGAGCTTTAGTTACACCCGCCATCGACTTGCGTTCGCGCTCGCTCTCTTGTATTTTTGCTAACATGGTTTCAGCCACTTCGCCATGTTTGTGTAGATAATTATCTACTTCTGTTTTGATAAAGTCGCCTACATACTTGTTTACACTCACTCCACCGTTAGGACTCATTGTTAAAGAACCAAGCTTTATTTTTGTTTGACTCTCGAACATTGGTTCCTCAACATTTAAGGCAATAGCTGCTACTAAACCGTTGCGAATGTCGCCATATTCAAAGTTTTTTTACCCGAAAACTCTTTAATGGTTTTCGCTATATGTTCCTTAAATGCACTCTGATGTGTACCTCCTTGCGTGGTATGTTGACCGTTAACAAACGAGGTGATACTCCTCTCCATACTGATTAGTGTGCGTAAATGCTATTTCTATGTCTTCGCCAATAATGTGTATAATGGGGTAAAGTCCGTCGTTAGTCATTGTATCTGTTAGCAAATCGGCTAATCCGTTTCGGCTAATAATGCGTCTACCATTATACATTATAGCAAGACCCGTGTTAAGATACGTGTAGTTTCTTAACATTGTTTCTATAATATCGTTGTGAAAACGATAGTTTAAAAACAACTTACTATCTGGTTCAAAAGAACACAAATGTTCCGTTTTCGTCTTGTGTATCTTCGGTTGTATCCGATTGTAGAACACCTCTTTCAAAGGTGGCTATACGCACTTTTCCATCGCGATAAGAGCGCACTTCAAACTTAGCACTTAAAGCATTAACCGCTTTTATACCAACTCCATTGAGCCCAACACTCTTTTTAAACGCCTTAGAGTCGTACTTTCCTCCTGTATTTAACACGCTAACAGCCTCTATGAGCTTACCTTGTGGAATACCACGACCGTAATCTCTAACCGACACTCTTAGGTTTTCTTCCACATCTATCTCTATTCTCTTGCCAGCATCCATCTTAAATTCGTCGATAGAATTGTCCATCACTTCTTTTAAGAGTACGTAAATGCCGTCTTCGGGTAGACTTCCATCACCTAATCTACCAATGTACATGCCTGGACGGGTACGTACATGCTCCATATCAGATAAGTGTCGAATGTTTTTCGTCGGTATATTTTTACCTGTTCAGCCATTTGCTTTTTTGTTTTTAAGCGTTAAAAAATAAGTTGTAAATAGTGCTAAGTGCAAACGCTGTTAAAAGCGTTTTTAGAGCAATATGCCTTGTGTTAAGGAGTTAATGTTTTGCGATAGCACACACGTTTCTTGTGCATAACGGGGTCGAATATCTCCCATTGGCTTTGAACGTTTGCATTTGTTTCCATTTCCACTTGCGTTTCTCCCCATTCAATGCCATATTTTTTTGATAACGAGGAATAAGGTCTGCAAACATAAAAAGAGTTTACTCCTTTCATTCGATACTCAGGAAGAACACCTATAAGAAGTAGGTCTACAATGTTTGTTTTTGTGGAATTTAAGCGCACGCAACAAGTGATACCAACCAAAGGGGAAAAGTCTGCCACGACGACACTTTTGCAATGCACGCGATAAAGACGGAATAGTGATACCCACACCCACGAGTTTATTATCGGCAGATGTATCTTCTACAAGCGTAATAAGGTCGAGGTCTGCCATGGGGAAATACATTTTTACATACTGGTCTATCTGCTTTTTGCGATAGTTCTGAATAGCCATAAAGGTCTTTATAAGTAAGATTTATTAAATCGAATATCTTTTGTCCGTATCCTCCCTCAAAGACATCACGCCTTGTTAGCTTCTTTATTTTGAGATGATAACGCTTTTCTATCATCGAAGCTATCTTTGCATACTTCTCAGGAACTGTGTCGGGAACAAATATTTTATACTCTACATAGCGATTATCTACCTCGTATCCCTGCAAACTCTCTATCAAACGAGGGTAATAGTCGTAGTTATAAATGGTAGGCATAGTGCCTAATTGGTCGAAACCCCATGTTAACATACCCTCAGGGTCTAAGTCTGTAAAGCCTAATGGACCAACAATTTCTGTCATTCCATGCTCTTTACCATATCGTTCAACAGCGTCTAATAAAGCCTCTAACACTTCCTTATCGTCTACAAAGTCTATCCAACCAAAGCGTACACTCTTGCGGTTCCACTTTTCGTTAGCTTTGTTATTGATGATTGCCGCTACTCTTCCTACCACTTTCCCGTGCTTTAATGCGAGAAAATATTCGGCAGTACAAAAGTCGAAAGCTGCATTTTTCTTTTTATCTAACGTGTTTAATTCGTCGCTAAAAAGATTAGGTACATCGTATTCATTACCTTTATAAAGGTCGTAGTGAAAGTCTATGAAGGTTTCAAGTTCTTTTTTTGTTTCAACCTTCTTTATGATTATAGGTGTCATTTATCTGTTTAATTTGAATATATAAACTGCACAAAGTTAGCAAATAAACAGCAGTTTAGCAAACTAACTCCTTGCTTTTTTTAAACCCATAAGGGCTTGTTATAGGGTTGCAAAAGCTTTAATAAAAGAATATTTTTAGCCGCCTTTTTGTTAAAAAAACCTATAAACAAACGCGCTTATTTTTTTACGTTGTTTTTAAACAATAAAGCATAGAGAGAAAGAAAATGAGCATATGAGAAAGAAAACAAACCTTTTTGCCTTTAAAACCCAAGAAACAAGCTTTATGCACTACCACTTTTTAGGTTTTTACCACTTAATAGCTTAGGTTTTACTTGCAAAAAGATAAGAGTTTAGGGTACAAACTCTTATCTTTTGGCTCCTAAAACACAACCTATTGCACGCTAAACTCTTAGAGTTTACAAGGTGAGGTTTGTTTTTTACAATAAAAACAGCCCGCTTTTTATGATATGCTCACTTGTGTTTTAGAAATGCAAAACCTATATGTTTTTGCATTTTTAGCTTTGTTTCTTGAGTGTTTTTATACCCTTAAAAAACACCCTAATAGTTGGGTAGATAGTGGCTTTTTCTCTAAAATGGGTGATTTTTTTCGTGCAGAAAACACTCATAAAAAAACGCATCGTTTTTAACACATATTAAGCCTATTGCCATAAAAACAACAAAAAGACGAGGGATAAAAAAAGTGCCAACTTCTTCACAGAGGTTGGCACTTCCATTCTACTTAATTAAAAGAAGAATACTCAGAAGATGATAAAAAAAGTATTTCATTAGTTACATCATAGTTATAAATCTATCTAAAAAGAATTCATTAGTTTCAACATAGTTGTCGATATTCTCTAACAACTTTTTAGAATAGTTTGTTATAATCATATTATATCTATCATTTTATCATTGTCTTTGTTATGTGTTATATGGCAAAATGCGCTATATAAACATTTTATTAGTTACGGGTGAAGTAGAAAGAGCGATACCTTCAACCACTCCCGCTAAGTCGTCGGGGTCTGCTTTCTCTGCTTTAAAGAGCAAAAATAGCCCAACCTCCTAATATATTATCTGGTACAGTTCCGTTTTCAAGGAAAACAAATCTACCTTTTTCGTTTAGCTTTATTGTTAACAAGGCTGTGCTATCGTAGAACATAGCACCTTTTTAGAGAGCGCAGCTACCTTAAAATAAGAGGTTGCACCCGATGCATTTGTTCGTGTTAAAATGGTTTGTCCCATTTTTAAACTCTATCACTCCTCCACCTTTATACACCCCTTTAAGGGTATAAGTGTTTTGAATAAGCATAGAAATGGTATCGCCTTTTGCGTCTTGGAACTGTATAGGAAGTTTTACAGCAGTAGGTTTTGCTGTTCCAGCTATCTTTAATGTGCTAAGACTATACTGTCCTAAAAGGTCGTCTTTATCGGCTTGCATCACACGAATGGTGTCTTTTATGCCTTTACTTTCAATCAATACATGTCCGAAACGTGGTATGCCTGTAGTGTTTTTCTCGAGTTTTACCGACAATTTTCCTGCTTTATGGTTCACACTAATCCACTCTTTATCGGCTTTCACCTCGATAGGCAAGTTTGAAACAAGCTTATATGTAGCCGTTGTATCTGCATCTAATGCCAACAACTCGGTACCTTTTTTAAATTCAAAGATAAGTCCTTCTTGGCTCACACTTACCACAGCAACAGCTCCTTGCTTGTTTGTAAGCGTCACATGAGTGCTTCTTCCTGTTATAGCCGAATTGGGTTGAGGAATAAGATACACGCTATCGCCTTTAATAGAAGTAGCTAACCATTCTGCATGGCTCTCTGCTTTTACCACAGGAGCTTGTAAAACAATGTAACCACTATCGCCGTTAGCAGTTAAATAGGTTTGCGATTTTAGCACCCTTACTGCTGTTTGAGTTGTTTCAACGTTTTTCTTTGTCGCTACAAGCCACCGCAAAAACGCAACAAGCATCAATGCCAACGCACTATATATTTTGTTCATAATAGTTTTTGTTTTATATTGTTTATTGTTTTACACGTGATAAAGATTTTTATTTTAAGCAGAACAAGTCCGTATTCATAACTGTCTTTATCTCTCATAATAGGTTTGCCGTCTTTTCCAAAGTTAATGCCAAGGAAACCGTTATTAGGGGTTTTTTCCAATGCCTTTATCTTTTAAAACAGCGGTTTGTGTAGCGTCGTTCCAAAACAAAATTGAAACCTGCTCCCGGTGTTAAATTATAGCTAAAATCAGACAATGGGAAAGCATATACAACAGATCTGTTGCCTGGTTCAACGGGATAAAAGCTCTTGTGTTTCTAACGAAAGAGAACCTGTTACGGGGTCGTACACCTTACTTGCAACCAGTTCATCTTCGCCTACGATGATAGGAAGCGATGCAATTGTTTAGCTCTATCAATCGACACTTTTAAGTAGACTTCATCTCTTCCTTCGTGGTTAAACTTCCATGTTCCCACCCAGAAAGTTACGGGTTTATAGCCTTCGGGTATAACTGCTGTAAGTTTAAGAGCGCCCTCTGTAAAGGTATTTGCATCTTTATTCCACTTTAATGAGCTATAACTTTTGCCTTTAAGAACAAGTGGTGTTTGCAATTCTACGGTGTTTGTGGTGAAAGACACTGGCATAGAAACGTTTTGACCATCGACAATGAAACTTGCACGACCGTTTTTTGTGTCTATAATAGCAGAGCCTACTTCGTCATTATCGTTGATAGAAACATCGAAGCGACCGGGAATTTCCATCTTTAAGTTAAGAATGCTATCCATTCTTTCTTGCCAATTAACGTTATCGGGCAAACGTTTCATCACCATTTTATTGCCCCATTTGTTTCCTTTTAACACGATGCTATCTTTCGATGTGTGAAGCATAAGGAATTCGTAGTCGCCTTCTTCTCCGTCTACATTTCGAGGATAAGCCAATGCTAACTCGTGCATAATGGCGTTATAGGTAGAGAATGTAAGCACAGGACCTTCGTTTTCTTTTATCTCATACTTAGATGTTGTGGTAGAATCTGCAGGTACAAAAATCTGATGTAACTGTGGCTTTACCATTCTTAAACTTAATAAAAAAAGGTGTAACCGCCTTTAGTATAATCTCTACCTGTGAAGTAGTGAAGTTCCCAACCACCTTCTGCAGACTCTAAAAGAGCTTTGTTTGCAACAACAGATGTTTCGATACGCTCTGAAGCCGACTGTGAAAATAGGTCTTTTTCATCGGTAGCACAAGCTACAAAAAAGCATAGCTACGAAAGCTAAAACTAAAGATGTTATTTTTATTTTTTTCATACTCTTTTCTTAGTTTAATGTTTCCAAATTAAGTGATGAAAGGCTTTCTCCACGACGCAAAATAACGTCTCTCAATTGGTCGAGATTTACATTCCACGAGTTTTGCATGTAAGCTTTTACGAATGTTATCTTTTGATTTATTAGTTCAGCACCTTTGGTTCCAGCTTTTTTTAATCTATCATTCCACTGCTCAGGTGTATCCGTTATATAAATAGACATTAACTCTGCAAAGTCTTCACGTGGTTCACTTCGAGCATAATTGGTAATAAATCCTTCTTTTAAGCATTCTTCATCGCTATGTTGATACCATTCTCCGCTTATATAAGTAGAAGGTGTTATGAGGTCGAATGCTGTATCGTAAGGCTTTCTTTGGTTCAAAATGTGAGTAAACTCATGGTGCATGGTGTGAAAGAACAAATAGTTTAGCGTTTTATAGTCTCTCAATAATTTGTTTGTTAACGAGTTTACACGATATAATGTAACCTTATATCCACCTTCAGCAGTAGCCAATGTTTCTGTTCCATTTGAGTTATAAGCAGGATTTCCCAAAAGCATTAACACACGAGGGCTATTCTCTTTAATGAAACTTTGCCCTACAACTTCGTTATAAGCATCGAACCACATGTATTTAATGATAATAGCTAACTTTGCAGACTTTGCCGAATCGGCAGGCACAAGGTTGTGTTTTCTGTCTGTTTCTATTTCGTCTAACTTATATTGAAAGTCTACATTATAAGGTAACAAATAGTTGTCTGCAATCCATTCTTCAAGATGATCGGGCTTATCTGTTACATCTGGGAATATAGTTTGCGAGTTTAACTTCTCTTCGCAACAAGAAGTTAACAAACCAAACACCATCGCCAAAAGAGCAAATACTATATATGTTTTCTTCATTTTACTACTCCTTCTGTTTATTTTTGTGTTTCTTGGATTAGCTTGTAAACCAGCTTTTATCGTTTCAACTGGTAGCTGTACTGCCAAACGAGGGTCGCTTGCAGTGAGCGAATCAGTAGGTGCTATAATCTTACCGCTTTGTAATATTTGTCTACGATATATGGTAATACCGTATCGTTTCACGTCTTGCATACGCAATCCTTCGTGCATTGTAAGTAAACGACGCATCTGTAAAATTGCTTGCAACAAGGGTTCTTGCGTTTCAGGCTCAATATCAAAGTCGGCATGAAACTTCTTTTTAGGCGTTGGAGACATGGGAGTGTAATACGAAATGCCCTTGTAGAACTTCTTAATGCTTTCTAATGTAAGCGTTGTAGGAGCCTTTGCAAGCACTTTAAGTTCAGAGTTTAGGTCTGCAAGTGCCTTATCGTATTGTCCTGTTAACGCATAAGCTTCCGGCACGAACCATTAGTGTTTCGTCTGTATTAAATGGTACATAAGTGCTATAAGGCTGTCCGTTGTTTCCTGCAGCATCTGTTCTGGTAAGGAATAACGGTATCTTTCTTAACAAAACCTTTGACGATGAAGGGTTAGAAAAAGTGCCAAGATAAACATTATCACCACCTCCCCAAGGTGAATTAGCTTTGATTCCTTCTGTATTAGCTAAGACTTCGCCCGGAACAAAGCGTTGTCCTGCTATCGCTGGACCAAGTATTAAACCTAAAGCTCCACGTGTTGACAATATTAAAAGGTTCGCTTTGTTGTCTTTCTTGATGTAAGCATCGGGTTGCCATTGGTCGTTTTTAGGCACTTCATCCCACTCTTTCCAGTTACGAAGCTTAGAAACAGGATTAGAACCCAACACTTTTGTAGCATATTCTATAGCTTTATCGTATTTACGATAGTATAAATAGAAACGTGCAGCGAAAGCGTTTGCAGCTTCAGGTGTAAAGTGATACTTAGGATGTGTATAGGTTGAACCCACCAAGCTCAAACCTTTTAAGAGGTCAGACTCTACATTTTTATATAATTGCTCTAAGGTTCCACGGTCGTAATGCACACCTAATTCGGTTTCAGCTTTAAGCGGATAAGGCATACCTAACGCTGTATTTGCTGTTTTAGGAGAGTAGGCTAAGCAGAAAATATTAGACAAGTGAAACATTGCATACGCTCTACAAAGATATGCTTCGCCTAATTCTTCGCTATAAGCACTTGGGTCTTTTTGGCTTTCTGCAAAGGCAATTGCTTCGTTTGCAGCAGATATTGCGCCATAAGAACCATTAAATAAAACCGTAGGACCTTCTGCATAACCTACACTTATATTGTCTTTCCAGAAATACATCTGCTCATATGACTCATCAAAGCTTGTCCATGAAGGCGAAATAAGTTCGTCTGTGTTGTCAGAATACATTTCTAATATGGCTGCCATGTAAGTTTCTGGATAAGCAGTAACAAGCAATCGTTTCACATCACTTGGTGTACGAAGTGTCATACGCTTATCGGGTAACTCATCTAACTTAGATGTACAAGATGTATAAAGTGTGCTTGCTGCTAAAAAGAGCAATGCTATATATTTATTCTTCATCATTGTTTTCCTTATATTATAGTCCAACTTTAAGTGTTAATGTGTATTGTTTTGGCATTGGAGAAGCAACTCCACCCATGTTAAAGAACTCTGGGTCTTGTCCATTTAACTTGCTATCAGCGTAAATTAAGAATAAGTTTGTAGCCTGAAGTTTAACAGACAAGTTGTTAACTGCTGTATTTTTTAACCAAGACTTTGGTAAATCGTAGGTTAAAGATATTTCTTTCATACGAACGAAATCTCCTTTTGCAATACGAATGTTAGACAAGTTATAAATACTATATGCTTTATACATGTTATGAACCTTATCATATTTTTAAGCGACTCACAATTGTTGGAACGTTAGTAATTTGTTCATCACCTCCACGCATCCATCTGTTTTTAAAACACTTTTTGTCATCGCCGACATATCATTATACGCCCTTTAAACACTGGGTCTAAACGAATAACATTACCAAACGAATAAGTTACAAACACATTTAAGTGTAAACCTTTATAAGAAAAGAGGTTTCCTATAGAACCAGTGTATATCGGATCTGTTGAACCTTCATACTTTAAGAAGTCTAATTTATTACGTTCTTGCAAATTCACATCGGTTGTTGTCACTCTATTGTCTTCGTTTATATATTGTGGAAGACCTTCTTCTGTTAATCCAACGAAAGGAATTGAGAACAAAGCACGCACAGGATAACCTTTTCAAAAGCATAACCATTACCTGTTACAAGGTCGCTTATTTTTCACATTATTTTCAAGCTTTGTAATCTTAGTTTTTTTGTTTGTGAATAGATGAAACTTGTGTTCCAAGAAAAGTCTTTAGTCTTAATATTAGTTGAAGAAACACTTAGTTCTAAACCATTCGACTTCAATTCTGCCACATTACCTGTTCTTGTTACTTCTCCACCAATACCTTGTGTAGACATATAACCCATTTCATCAAAGTTATTTCGTGTATATATATCGAAAGTAACATTTAACCTATCTTTCAACAAACCAAAGTCTACGCCTAAGTTCCACTCATTTTTCTTTTCATAAGTCAAGTTATAGTTTGCCAAGCTCGCAACTTTTATGGCAGGTTCGTTATCAGATCCTATTCTACGATATGTGTTTGTAGAAGTTAATATAGCAGTTGAATTAGCGAAAGATGGGTCTGGTGGCGTTCCTGTTAAGCTGTAAGAAGCGCGTAAAGTGAGGTGAGAAAGAGGCTGAAGTTTATCAAACCAGCTTTCTTCATGCACGTTCCAAGCAGTTGAAACGTTCCATGTAGACATCCAACGAGCCTTAGATGACTTACCCATAAGGTTCGATCCTTCGTAACGATAAGTACCATTTACAACATACTTACCATTATATGAATAGGTAGCGTTACCATAAAAGGCTTGACTAAACGAGTTTGTATTACTTAACCAATAGTAAAAATCGTTCTTTTCTATCAATCTTTTAAACAAGTCGTGAATGTAGAATGGAGTTTCACCTGCATCAAATTGCATTCCCCAACCTTCGAAATGAGTTCTTGATCTCTTAATATCTGTAGACTCAGTACCTGCAAATACATTTACAATATGTTTCTTTGCAAAGGTCTTACTATAGTTTGCAGACAAACGAAAATCGTAGTTACTCATTCTATTCTCTCCTTTATGATAGATACCACCATTAGGTAATATCACATAAGGTTTGCTTGCTTGCTTTTCGGGGTCTGTATATAAGTATGGGTTGGCATCTCTAATTATCGCATTAGGCATAGCTCTGTAAGCCATAGCTTGATTAGATTGGTCTTTCATCTTATGTTCTTGAGATGTTAAGGCATACTTAAATGCACCCAAAGCACTAAGCTCTAATTCTTTAATAGGTTTATATTTCAACTCGAATTGGAACTTTGCATCTAACACATTTAGGTCGATATAGTTGTTCTCTAATTCGTGATGTATGTTAAAAGGAGCGAAGTTTGCAATGTAAGTTTCTCGAGGGTCTAACGTACGAGATGTATTTAATGCATACGAATAAGGGTTGATATCAAAGTCTCTTTTCACAGTTCCATCAATAGGATTAGAGTCACTATCTAACGAACCGGGTGCTCTTTGTTTACGGTAAGAAGCACCTGCAATAACGTTTAACGATAGGTTTTCTAATACATGATGTGTAACATTGAGGTTTGCGGTATAACGATTTACGTTGCTTTGTTTATACCATCCTGGGTCTAACATTGCACTCATAGACGCATAATAGTTAGACTTACTTGTTCCACCACTCAAACTTACAGAGTGATTTTGCATGATATTAGCCGAGAAAAGCTCTTTAAACCAGTCGGTATTTCTGTATTCTGCTTTTCGTAGATAGTTTATCTTATCTTGTTCGCTATGAGATAAACCAAACATACCTGATGTTTTGTCGTAACGATTGATGAGTTCGTACATCTTTCCATACACTCCATAGTCGCTACCATTAAGCACTTCAGAATAGTTTAACCAACCTTTCTTTTGTAACTCACGATAAATACTCATTTGGTCTTGCGAGTTTAAGATGTCGAAATTTCGATAAGAAGGAACCAAACGAGTGGTAAACTCGCCTGTATAGTTTAAGTGTGCTTGTCCCGATTTACCTTTCTTTGTAGTAACAACAATCACACCTGCCATAGCACGAGCACCATAAATAGAGGTTGCAGAACCGTCTTTTAATATTTGAAAGTTCTCAATATCGTCTGAGTTTAAGCCTGCAATAGCAGAACTAATCAATGTTTCTGGGTTACCACTTGCAAGGTCGTCTGCACCAACATTTGCTACATCTTCCATAATAACACCATCTACAACCCACAAAGGTTTAGATGCTCCATAGATAGAAGTTGCTCCACGAACGCGAATTTTAGGAGCTGAACCAAATGTTCCACTAACGTTTTGAACAGAAACACCTGCTGCTTGTCCTTCAAGAGAGCGACTAACATCGGCAACACCATTCAAACGAGCCTTAGAAGCGTCCACTTTATCGGTTGCACCTGTAAACAAACGGCGGTCTGTCTTTGTTAAACCAGTTACAACAACCTCGTTAAGTGTTTGCGAATCGGCCTTTAATAACACTTTCATATTGGTGCTTCCTTTTACTGTTTGAGTAACCATACCAATATAACTGATGCTTAGTTTGGGGTGTTCTTCGCTTACAATGAGCGAAAACTTACCGTCCATATCTGTCACAGCAGCGTTTTTTGTACCCACAACCGTTACGGTTGCACCTATGATTGGTTCGTTATTGGGGCTTTCTAACACAACACCCGATACCTTATGTTGTGCTAAAAACGCTACTCAAACAAGCGAACAAACCAAACAAAAAAATTGTTAGTCTTTTCTCCATAAATACTTCTCTTTATTTATATAATTAAATATGTATTACTTTTTTTATTATCTCGGTTGCTCTAAGCGTTTAATAAAAAGAGGTTTCGCACCTTGTATTATCAACGCTAAAGAATATGCTCTGAAAAAAATGTTTCAATTAGAAACATTAAAGCTGAAATAACCTTTTATTGATAAACTTTTTTTATCTCTAAATAGAATACATTACAAATGTATAGCAAACAATTATTTATAACAAATAAAATAATAAAATAACAATAGATATTAACATTCTTTTTAACGTTAAATGAATAAAAACACGAATAAATAAGGAATATTTCTAAATAATGATATATTATAAGTGTTTTTAGTTTCAAAAATGTAACTATTTATTAGCTGTTTATACTTATCTTCACCATATTTTTGTAGCTAATTGCACTTAAAAAAACACCTTTTTGCACTATTTATTTTTTTATATTTATGTATATTCGCTATGTTTTTATGGCATTTTTTTGTTAAAAGAATAGACATAAAACCAAACTTAAAAAATGGTCTACACTATGTTTTTTTATAAAAATGGGTGTTATAAAAAGAAATAAACGCAAGCGATGTGTTTTGTTTAACAATTTTTCTTTACAAAAAGAGCGCACAAAGTGTGTTATTTTTGTCTGTTTTTCTAACGCCATTTACAAGAGTTGAAATTTCAATTGTTTTGAGGTAAGAATTTAGTCAACCTGCCTTAAAATGGGTGTTTTTACACTTAAAACCTGCAAAAGCTAAGCTTTTAGCACACAAAACATAAGCTATTGGGTGATAAAACATAAGAGTTTAGGTGCCAAAACACAAGCTATTGCACGCTAAACTCTAAGCTTTTACGCTTTAAAAGCTTGTTTTTTCATTTTCAAAACACACAAAATAGAAATGCAAAACCTATATGTTTTACACTTTTTCGTTTTGTTTTTCGATTAAAAAGGGGTGTAAATAGGCACGCAATAGTGGGGTGTATAGCCTTATTTTTACGCTAAAACAAGAAAACAGAATGTAACAAAACGCTCACAAGTTTTCGAGGTTTTCAAAATAAAAAAACATGTTTCTACTTGGCATTATTTTGTTTTCACAAAACAACAAACAGCGTTTGTATATATATTAAATAAGGTGTAACCTTTTATTTGCTTATCTTTACAAAAACTCATCAAGTGCAAAACCATGCCAACACTCGTGCTTATATAGAATAAGCAGACTTGTTCTGCATCACTGCATCTCAAGTCTGCATTCTTAAAACAAACCAAAAATAAAAAAATCATAGATGATACATGAATCATCTTCCGATAATCACCACATCTTATGAGAACATAAAAAAATGTTTTTATGTTAGCTTATAGCTTGCATTGTGCCAATAGCTTTTTAGCATCGTAAGATAAAAGCGTTATAGCACCAGCTAATATAACAATGTCTTTAATAACCAAACGTCCTGCGCCTGAAAGTAGTGGGAATCCAAATTCACCAGAGCCCTAAATTAGGCACCCAACACTCTGGTGTAGTAACCAAAAACGAAAGCGTTCCGAAAGTCATAATTATCACTAATAAGTCGCCAAAAATACCTATTTTAGGTGTAGCAACACCCAATAAAGTGAGAACGCCAATGCTCATAATTAAAATACCTAAGCCTTTAGAGAAACCATAAGTGTTGTTTGCTTCGTGCCATTGGCGGTTTTTAAGAACAAGCTCTCCTTCTTTGTTTTTATATTGTTTGTATTCTGGCGCTTGTTTATTGTAGAAGAAGCTCATAAAAGGGCTATTTGCCACGAAAGGCACAATACCATCTGCTCCATACTTTGCAAATTTTAATCCACCAATCCATACAAATACTACGAAAAATAGCAATACGAATAAGGTTGAAACTAAGCTTATCTAAACGAGATGCTATAGTTAAAAGTGAGTGAATAAGTTGTTTCATACTGTTTGTTTTTTTGAATAAAAGTGATAAAAAAGTTTCTTTCTGTTCGTTTTGGTTTGTTTATTTGCTGTGCAACAAGTGTTGCTTTTGCTTTATTGTACATGGCAAAGGTAAGAGAAAAACAACAAACTTTCGTCTTTTTCTTTATTGATTTAAGTTATAACACTATATATAAAATCTATTACACCGCTTTTTTTAAAGGAGTAAGACCCTTTATTTATAAGGCTTTCGGAGGCTTGTTACAAACACACGAGTTGCCCTTTTACAAATAAAAAGAGCTTTCAAAGGATTGCCCTAAGAAAGCTCTTTTGTGTTATTGTTTAAAGCATTATGCCTCAAAATAGAGGGTTATGCTTCTGTTTTTTCGGTGTTTTGTTGTTCTCTACGTTCTCCACGAGGGCGACGTTCACCACGTTCTTCGCGTCGAGGACGACGTTCACGCTCCACATAACCTTCTGGTTTTGGCAATAAAGCACGACGAGAAAGTTTGTATTTACCAGTTTTAGGGTCTATTTCTAATAACTTCACTGAAATTTTATCTCCTTCCTTAATGCCAGCTTCTTCAACTGTTTCAAGGCGTTTCCAATCAATTTCAGAGATATGAAGTAGTCCATCTTTTCCTGGCATAATCTCTACAAAGCAACCATAAGGCATCACTGAGCGCACAACACCTTCGTATGTTTCGCCTATTTCAGGAACTGCAACGATAGCTTTTATCTTTCTTAATGCGCCATCTATGCTGTCTTTATTAGGTGCACTCACCTGAACTTTACCAACACCGTCTACCTCTTCAATGGTAATAGTTGCTCCTGTTTCTTCTTGCATCTGCTGAATAATCTTTCCACCGGGGCCAATTATTGCGCCAATAAACTCTTTCGGTATTTCTAATGCAACAATTCTTGGCACTTGAGGTTTCATCTCTTCGCGTGGAGCAGACATGGTTTCGGTCATCTTAGAGAGGATATGTTCGTGTCCTTCTTTAGCTTGCATAAGTGCTTTCTAATATTTCAAAAACTCAAACCATCGCATTTAATGTCCATTTGTGTAGCAGTTATACCCTTTAAAGTACCTGTTGTTTTAAAGTCCATATCACCTAAATGGTCTTCATCTCCTAAGATATCACTCAACACAGCATACTTTTCTTCGCCTGGATTCTTAATCAATCCCATTGCAATACCACTCACTGGAGCCTTCATAGGTACGCCTGCATCCATTAAAGCCAATGTTCCTGCGCACACAGTTGCCATAGATGATGAGCCATTACTTTCGAGAATTTGGCTTACAAGACGAACTGTGTAAGGGAAATCTGTAGGAATTTGTCCCTTCAAACCACGCCAAGCAAGGTGTCCATGACCAATTTCACGACGTCCAACTCCACGTTGTGCCTTTGCTTCTCCTGTGCTAAAAGGAGGGAAATTATAATGAAGTAGGAAACGTTGGTAGCTCTTATCGAGTACATCATCTACCATTTTTTCGTCTAACTTATTACCTAATGTACATGTAGAAAGGCTCTGTGTTTCGCCACGGGTAAACAATGAGCTTCCATGAGGCATGGGTAAAGGAGACACTTCGCACCATATTGGACGAATTTCGTTTGTTTTTTTCTACCGTCTAAACGTTTGCCTTCGTCTAATATGCAACGACGCATTGAATCTCTCATTACATCATCATAGTAGCGTTCCACTAAGCTATGCTTTTTCTGAAAGTTCGTCTTCTGATAGGTCAGAGTGTGCCGCATCGTAGCTTTCTAGAAGCTTTCTTTAATAGCATTGAAAAGCTTCCTCCACGTGTTTTTCTTATCGTTATCACCTGCAACAGCAATGGCATAACATTTATCGTAAGTAGCTTTATGGAGTTCATCACGAAGCTCTTCATCATTCACTTCATGACAATATTCGCGTTTTACATCTGTTCCAAGCTCTTTAGAGAGTTCTGTTTGAAGGTCGCACATTGGTTTAATAGCATCGTGAGCCACCTTTAATGCAGCAATAAGGTCTTGCTCTGACACTTCATCCATTTCTCCTTCTACCATTAAGATATTATCTTTTGTAGCACCAACCATAAGATCCATGTCGGCACCTTTCATTTGTTCAAAGGTAGGATTTATGATATACTCTCCATTTACACGAGCCACTCTCACTTCACTGATAGGGAAATCGATGGGAATATTTGAGCAAGCGAGTGCTGTTGAAGCAGCAAATCCAGCTAAAGAGTCGGGTTGTTCTACGCCATCTGCTGATAGAAGCATCACTTGAACATACACTTCTGCATGATAATTAGAAGGGAATAAAGGGCGAAGAGCTCTGTCTATAAGACGTGAAGTGAGGATTTCATTATCACTTGCTTTGCCTTCTCGCTTTGTAAAACCTCCCGGAAAACGTCCTGCTGCAGCGTATTGTTCTCTGTAATCTACTTGCAATGGCATGAAATCTGTTCCGGGAACGGCGTCTTTTGCAGCACAAACTGTAGCAAGAAGGACAGTGTTTCCCATTGTTATCACTGCGGAACCATCCGCTTGTTTTTGCTACTTTTCCCAGTTTCAACGCTAATGGTTCTGCCATCAGACAGTTGAATTTTCTTTGTTATTACGTTCATCTAAAAATTTAAAAACTTTATTGTTTTTGTCTAACATCTAATATCTATATATGCCACAAAGTTAGGCATTTTATAAGCAAAAATGCTATAAAGCGCATTATTTCTTTATTTTTATAAACAAAAAGTGGGTTAAAGCTGTTTTTATTTGGTTTTTTTATAAAGTTATAAAGACCCATAAAATAAAAAAACGGAGGCTCGTGTGAGTCTCCGTTTTAGTAAATAACCAAATTTTGTTATTGATAAAAATTGAGAGAGAGATGAGCCTTAGGCTCGTATTGTTTTATTAAACGGTTGATTATTTATTTAAAAAGTATAAGAAAATTAGATGGTTACTCCACAGGCATTAACGCTCCTGTGGGTATAAGACTACTCTGTTTTAGTGTATCTATCACGGCAGAATCTGTCATTGCAACAGAGCTACCGTGATGAACACCATTAGTTATTATATTTGAAGATTTGGAGTGTTCTGTGGTAGAATGAAAAAGAGTTTTGCATGGCATTACCAAGTGTTAGAATGATAGCAACCATTGCTGCCGCCTTAAACAAAGGCACTAAACGACGTGTTAGCGTTAGTTTTTTTGGCTTTTATGGGTGCATCTTCGCCCACCATTGCCAGCATTTTTTTGCATCAAAAGCATCGCCCAAAAACGTCTTGTTCTTCGCTTTGTTCTGCATAATTAAACAATGGTTTATATTGAATCAAGCTTTGTGGAATGTTTGTTTGACTAAAGAATGTGCGTAAAAATGTTTTCTTCTTCTACGCTTGTGTTGCATTCCCAGTATTTATTCAACAACTGATTGATATATTTATAGTCCATAATTATCCAACTTTTGAAATCGTTCTTTCACTGTTTTTTTCTTGCTCTAAACAAGTTCACCTTCACTTGTTCTTCGCTCATTTGCAAAGCTGTTGCTATTTCTTTGTATTGTTTTCCTTCGATATCTCGCAGTTGCATACAGCTTCGTTGCTTTTCTGGTAAACTGTTTATCACTTGTTTTACCAGCTCTAAACGATTGTTTTTAAGTGTTTGCTCATAAGGAGATGCGTTAGTGTCGAGCGCACTATGCTCCACATGGTCTAACCTTTCGTTGCCATTTTCGGCACGTTTTAGCCTATCTAATGCAAGATTTCTACAAATAGTAAGGCTAAATGCTTCGATATTATCTATTTCGTTCCACTGTTCCCGCTTATCCCACACCTTTATAAGGGTGTCTTGTACCACGTCTTCGGCTTCGACATTGCTTTGTGTAATGCGAAGTGCTAAGCGATAAAGGATATTTTTTAAGGGCAACACATCGTTGCGAAAACTAATTTGTTTCATCTCGAGCTACATTTATACGACGATTATTTAGCACCAAATGTTACAGCAAAAGGTTTTATTTAACAGTTATTTAACGTTTTAACCATAAAGAAATAAGGTTTTAAACAGCCATTAAACTGTTTATTATAAGGCATTTACAAAGTTAACAATTCTTTGTTTAAAACTTTCATTTTTTTATGCGTTTTATCGTTTGTTTTTGGTGTTAAGCAAACAAACAGGGCATGGGTATGATTTTTACAAGTTGTTTTATTGAAAAACACGCCCTGTTTTTTGTGAGTGTTTTGTTACATTTTGTTTTCTTGTTTTAGCATTAAAATAAGGCTATACACCCACCTATTGTGCGCATGTTCACACCTTTTTAAAAATCGAAAAACAAGAATAAAAAGTGTAAAAACATATAGGTTTTGCATTTCTATTTTGTGTGTTTTGAAAAATCAATAAATAAGCTTTTTAAGACGTAAAAGCTTAGGTTTTAGGGTGCAATAGCTTGTGTTTTGGCACCTAAACTCTTATGTTTTAGCACTCAATAGCTTATGTTTTGTGTGCTAAAAGCTTAGCTTTTGCACGTTTTTTTCTCTAAAAAGATGGTTTTTAACCCTTGTTTCGTAAAAAGCAATAACAAAACCGTTATTAGTTGAAAGGGCGTGCATTGTTTTTGAAAAAAAGCCATAGAAATACGAAAAACTACACTCGGTTTTTATTTGCATTTCTATGCACTTGTTTTATCACCTTTCATGTCTTTTTGTAAAAAAATATTCTTTTTATCACACAATAAATAAAACATTTAAAACGTTATACACTTTGTGTATAGATTGATAAAACTAACGCTTGCGTTACTGTTTATGTGCTGTCATGTAGCAAAAAGCGCAATACGATGCGCAGTTTAGGCATTATTTCGATTTAGAATCGACCTTTAATCCTGCTGCTGTGGGCAAGCAAAACTTGCTGAATGTTACGGCTGCTTATGCGCTAAATTTAGCGGGTTTCGAGCATAACCCTCGCACTATGTTTGTTAGTGCCGATGCTCCTGTGTGCTTTCTTAACATGAAACACGGAGTTGGAGCTACGTTTATGAACGACCAATTGGGCATTTTTTTACGCATCAACGCATTGCTCTTCAGTATGCTTTAACGCAACCGTTGTTAGGCGGAACCTTAGCACTTGGGGGCGCAAGTGGGTGTGTTAAGCGAAAAAAACAGACCCTTCACGATTAGACTTAAACAGAGCTAACGACCCTGCATTTACATCGGGTAAGACAGACGGAAACGGTATCGACCTTGCTTCGGGATTATATTTTTTTACTACAAAAAAACGCTGGTATGCTGGCTTGTCGGTGCAACATTTAAACGCACCAAGAATAGAGTTGGGCGAACGAAACAAAAATAAAAAAATAGACCCTTCTTATTATTTTTCACAGCGGGATACAATATAACTTTTAAGAAATCCGTTTGTATCAATAAAACCGTCAATATTATTGAGAACAGACGGTGTGAGCTATCGCACCGACATGTCTACACGCATTGTTTACGAACACGATAACAAGGTGTTGTATGCAGGAATAGGATATAGTCCTGCAAACTCGGCAATGTTTATGTTTGGAGGGAAGCGTAAAAGGCTTTATATTGGGCTATGCTTACGAACTATATACATCGTCGCTCAGCGTTGGAAATGGTAGTCACGAACTTGTTTTTCGCTATCAAACAGAAATAAACTTTGCGAAAAAAGGACGCAATAAACACCAAACGGTGCGCACACTGTAGAGCTATTAACAGGGTGTTCACCTATTTATATATAAGCAAACAATATTATTGGTATTGAAAAAGTGTTTTGTTATCAACATAAAAAGCGGTTGCTAACATAAAACCTAACTCAATAAAAACCATAAAAAGAAACATATAAGCATGATATTATCCATCTTTTAAGCGTTGCTCTTTTTATTTTCTTTAAGTGCATGCTTTGGAGGAAAAACTATTCCGTCTGCAAGTCAAGGAGGCGAGGTGGTAGGCGTTAGCGGACGCCCTTTTGTTGAACCAACTCCCTATGGTATGACGAAAATAAACCGTGGTTCTTTGCGTATGGGCTTAGAAACACAAGACTCTTTTATGGGGCTTTAACACGCCTGTTAAGGATATTTCGGTAGATGGTTTCTGGATAGATGAAACAGAAGTGACCAACGCTAAATACAAACAATTTGTGATGTGGGTGCGCGATAGCATTCTTCGTACACGATTAGCAGACCCTTCTTACGGTGGAGATGAAAGCTATATGATTACAGAAGATAAGAACGGAGAACCTATAACACCACGTATCAACTGGAAAAAGCCTCTCCCTCGAAAGCCAAACGAAGACGAAAAGCGTGCTTTTGAGAGCTTATATGTAACCAATCCTGTAACGGGTGAAAAGCTATTAGATTATCGTCAACTAAACTACAGATATGAGGTTTACGATTATACTACTGCTGCTTTACGCAAAAACCGCATAAATCCAGAAGAAAGAAACCTTAACACCGACCGCAATTCGTTACAAACAGAAAAGGTATGGATATCTAAAGACACGGCTTATGTTGATGAACAAGGACGCATTATAGCAAAAACTATCAACAGAGAACGTACGGGTGAATGGGATTTCTTAAACACTTATGTGGTAAATGTGTATCCTGATACAACGTGTTGGGTAAACGATTTCCGCAATTCGGATAACGAAGTGTATCTTCGTAACTATTTTAGTAACCCTGCATATAGCGACTATCCTGTTGTAGGAGTTACATGGGAACAAGCTAATGCCTACTGTGCATGGCGCACAGACTACTTATTAAAGGGCTTAGGAGGTGAGGCTCGTTATGTTCAACGCTATCGTCTTCCTACCGAAGCCGAATGGGAATACGCCGCAAGAGGTAAGCAAGGAAACGAATTTCCATGGGATAATAAAGATGTAAAAAGCGGCAATGGCTGTTTTTATGCTAACTTTAAACCCGATAAAGGAAACTATACTAAGGACGGAAACCTTATAACAAGTCGTACAGGTATTTATGCTTCAAACTCTAACGGCTTGTATGATATGGCTGGAAATGTAGCCGAATGGACCAGTACGATTTATAGCGACGCGGGAGTAGTTGCGATGAACGACCTTAATCCACAGCTTTCTTACAATGCAGCGATAGAAGATCCTTACCGATTAAAGAAGAAATGTGTGCGCGGTGGCTCGTGGAAAGACCCTGAAAGTTTTATAAAAAGTGCTTGGAGAACTTGGGAATATCAAAACCAACCACGCTCTTATATAGGCTTTAGATGTGTTCGTAGCCTCGCAAATAGTATGAGTACAAAACAAAAACGTAAAAAATAACACTATGTCTAACTATAGTAAATATAACATTGTTTATCGTCTACAGAAGTGGATTGATAGCGTTCCGGGACAAACCTTTTTGAATTATGCTTATAGTTGGGGTGCAGCTATCGTTATCTTAGGTACGCTTTTTAAGCTAACTCACCTCCCCGGAGCTAACATTATGTTATTTATTGGTATGGGAACAGAGGTTTGTGTGTTCTTTATATCTGCTTTCGACCGTCCTTTCGACAAAACTTCCGACGGGCAAGAGTTGCCTACTCATGTAACAGAAGATGAGGAAGAATGGGACGATTCTTTAACCATCGACGCTCAAACAGATGTTGTTTTGCCTCAACAAGACGTGGTTTCTGTTTCGCAACCCTCACCCATGAGTAACGAAAGCTATGAGCAAGGAGCGCAATACACCTATTATAATAATAGTGTTCCTAATGTTCAAAGTGCCGAAGAGGTGACCATTGCACAACAAAACTATGTAGACGAGCTTAACAAACTAAGCAACTTATTATCGCAGGTGTTAGCGCAAAGCGAACAATTGGTAAAAGATAATGAAGAAATAAACAACCTTAATCGCACTATAACAGGCATTACTAAGGTTTACGAAATGCAGTTGAAGAGTGCAAGTAAGCAGATTGTTACCATTGATGAAATAAATGCACAGAGTGCAAAGATGGCAGAACAAATAGAACAACTTAACACTATTTACGCAAGAATGATAGAGGCAATGACCATAAATATGCGTGTTGCATCTACCACGTCTAACGAAAACAAAGCTATTTAAGTAGACTTGTGTTTTCTTTAACGTGTTATTTTAAAGCTAATTATTAGGCAACGAACCCTTAACATCATGTCTATAAGAAAGAAAAGAGTATCTCCTCGCCAAAAAATGATAAACCTTTTGTATGTGGTTTTAATGGCAATGCTGGCACTAAACGTATCTACTGAAGTGTTAGAAGGCTTCTCTGTGGTTGAAGAAAGTCTGCATCGTACCACCGAAAACGCATCGAAAGAAAACCAATCTCTTTACAACGACTTCTCAAAACAAATGCTCTCAAACCCTCAAAAGGTAAAAAGCATGGTTCGAAAAAGGCTACACTTGTAAAAGCAAATGAGCGACTCTTTATACAATTTAGCTGAACAATTGAAACTTGAAATAGTGAGAGAAGCTGATGGAAAAGAGGCTAATCCGCTGGCAATACGTAACAAAGAAAATCTCGAAGCAGCAGCTCATGTCATGCTATCGCCTACGTCTAACCGCGGAAAAAGTGTTGTTTCAAACTATCAATCGCTACCGAAATAGCATTTTACAATTTGTTGGTAGTGCCGAAGAAAAAAACGCTTAATTGAAAGTAATCTCACCACTTCTGTACCAGCATCGGCAAAAGGTTTAGGCAAAAACTGGCAAGAATATATGTTCGAAAGTATGCCCGTTGCCGCTGCAGTTACATCCTTTCAAAGCTACAAAGCGATGTGCGACACGCAGAAGGAATGGTATTGCACGATTTAGTGTCGAATGTTGACTTAAAAGATATTAGAGTTAATAAGTTAACTGCTTTTGTTATTCCCGAAAGTAAGACTGTTTTAAGCGGTGATCGCTTCTCTGCTCGCATCGTAATGGCTGCTGTTGACACGACACAACAGCCCGAAATATACATCGGTGGACGAAAGGTTGCACTTAAAAAATAGTGTGTATGAGCTGATGGCAGGTGGTGTAGGGAGAACATTCTTTCAATGGTTTTATCACAATGAAAGATGCTTCTGGAAATGTTATACGTCGTGATTTTTCACAAAAATACACAGTGGTTAGCCCTGCAGCAACTGTTTCTGCCGACTTAATGAATGTGCTTTATGCGGGCTACGACAATCCTATTAGCATTAGTATACCGGGAGTTCCACTTCAATCGGTTAGTGCTAATATGTCAGGAGGTAGTTTCCGAAGCATTGGTTTAGGACGTTTTATCGCTAAACCCACAACTATTGGCAGTGATGTGTTTATAAATGTAGCTTCAAAAAGCGATAAAGGAATGCGCAATATAGGTCGTTTTGCCTTTCATGTGCGCAAACTTCCCGACCCAATAGCTTATCTATCGCTCGGAACCGACCGTTTTAAAGGTGGTATTATAGCAAAGGGAGCATTATTAAATACGAACGGTTTAAGCGCAGCCATTGATGATGGATTGCTCGATATACGCTTTAATGTAACTTCATTCGAAACAGTTTTCTTTGATAATATGGGTAATGCAGTGCCTATGATATCAGAGGGTAGCCACTTTTCTACAAGACAAAAAGACGAATTTAGAAAGCTTTCGCGCAATAAACGCTTCCTATATTTCAAAAAATAATAGCTGTTGGTCCCGATGGAATAAGTCGTAAGTTGCCTTCTTCTATGGAGGTGATTGTGCGCTAACATTCAACTCTTTATTATCAAATGAACCATAAAACAAATAAAAATACGATAGGTATGATAAAATACACACTTGCCTTTTTTTATGCGTAGCTTTTAGCTTTTGCAGTGCTAATGCGCAAGCTCCTGCTCGACAAACACAGCAACAACAAGCTACAAAACAGCATACTAATCAACTCTCAATGCGAGCTAAACTCTTTTTCCTATTAGCGGTGATGTTCCAGAAGATGTGGTTTGGAAACGTGATGTGTATAGAGAAATCAACTTAATGGATAATGCTAATGGCGGATTATATTATCCAGTAGAACCTCAAGGCTCACAGATGAACTTGTTTACCTACATCTTTAAACTAATGATGACTGGTAATATTAAGGCTTACGAATATCGTTTAGATGGAAATGAGGTGTTTTCTGACACTGCAAAAGATTAAACCTTTGGCCTTTCTCGACAATTATCATATTTATTATGAACGCACAGGTAAAGGCATAAAGATAGACGATAGTGATATTCCTCTCGTGAAGTGAAGTCGTATTACTTAAAAAGAAACCAACTATTTCGACCAAAAATACGGGTACATTTCACCGTAAAGTGTTGGCTTTATGTCCAATTATGAAGCGTGAAGACGACTTCGGTGATGCCGCAACTCCTTACCCTTTATTCTGGGTTAGATATGAAGATTTAGCTCCATTCCTTGCTAAACAAACGCTCATGGTTAGTAATTTAAACAATGCAGCAGTGTTAAGTGTAGACGATTATTTTACAAAGAGTATGTATAAAGGTAAGATATACAAGACTGTAAACATGCAAGGACTCACCATTTCACAATATTGTAAGACTGATTCGGCTGTTGTTAAAGAGCAAAAACGCATTGAAGCAGAGATAGAAGCCTTTGAAAAGAACCTTTGGAACAAAGAGATAAAGGCAGAAAAACCGACTCTGTGGGTGTAACAGATAAGAAATCTACTCGTATTAGCATAAAGAAAAACAAACGTGCAAGCGTTTCTAAGACACCAAAAGTTGAGAAAAAGTGCGCCAAAAAGTAAGCTCAGAAAGCGGTTTTAAATGCAAGTCCTGCTCGCGTATCTGTTCGTCGTCAGCGTCATATTGTTAGTTATTAAAAAGTTTAATCTCTATCAAATAAAAATCAACAATGAATAGAATAAAAAACCTTAGTAGCAATGCTTTTTATGCTTTTGTAGCCTACAAATAGCACAAGCACAGGTTAAGTTTGGTGTTAAAGGAGGTTTGAATATTACCACTTACCACTTAGATAACACCCATTCAAAAGCCTATCTTTATCGTGGTTTTTTTATGTGGGTCCGTCTATTAAACTATCCCTTCCGATAACGGGATTAGGCGTAGAAAGTGCTTTATTATACGAACAAAAAGAAAGCGATGTGAAAGCTCAAAACAGTTCAAACACGCACATATTAAGACAAAAACAAGTGTCTTTACCCCTTCATGCACGATATAGTGTGGGTTTAGGGTCGGTTGCTAACGTGTTTATATACGCTGGTCCACAGTTTTCTTACAACTTAGGTAACAGTTATAAGACGCTTAAAGACGACGTTGCAACTTGGAATTTTTCTAAAACAAACCTAAGTGTTAATGCAGGATTAGGTGTTACTATGCTTAAAAAGTTTCCAACTATCAGTGGGCTATAACAAAGCAATAGGCAAAACAGGTGAGGTTTCTTTCAACGATGCAATAAAGAAATCAATCGAAGGAAAAGCAGATTCTTGGCAAGTAGGAGTGGCTGTTTGGTTTTAAACCACTTAACAATAAAAACATAAAAGCAGTTCACTGGGAGTTTATCCACAGTTAACTGCTTTTTATTTACCTTCTTTTAAAAGAAAAATGTTTATTTTGTAAGCCCACAAACCTTATTATTCTTAAGCGTTTACTGCAAAAGAATAAGAAACAAAAATAAGGCTTATGAAAGTCTTAAAAAGAAATGATTTTAATATTCGTCTTCGTTAAATAAGAAGTCTTCCTTTGTGGGATAATCAGGCCAAATGTCTTCTATACTCTCATAAACATCGCCTTCATCTTCTATTTCTTCTAAGTTTTCTAACACTTCAAGAGGAGCTCCTGAGCGCGTTGCATAGTCTATTAGCTCTTCTTTTGTTGCTGGCCATGGTGCATCTTCTAACTTTGATGCTAATTCAAGTGTCCAATACATACCGTTTATGTTTTTTTATTATTGTTTTAATATATTATTGTTTTAGGTTTTTCTAAAGCGTTTTTTTGTGTTTTCCACTCCCCTTTTTACTGCGTTTATCTGTTTGTTTTTTTGGGGTTCATAACGCTTGTATATTCTTTTTAAAAGCACAAGATTTTGTAAGTAAACCAAGTGTTTAAAGCGATTTGCCTACAAAAATAATAAATTTTAATTGATAGCAAAGCGTTTCGTTCTTTTTTCAATAAACTGCTATAAATGTGTCGATAAAAATGTATCATCTTCTCAATAAACCTATAATTTTGTTTCTTTTCTGCAGAGCTATTATATAAATAAGGTGTAATGCCAACTCTTTCACGCAAACACTGCAACAAAACACGCACCTTTGTTTGCTCTGTTCTTGCTAAAAGTGGCAACAAGTGACGCAATACAGCACACAAAACGACACCTTTATTGCCCACTATTCGAACATAAAAGCACTATCTTTGTACAGAATAAAAACAAGCCTCATGTGCAAATAAACAGCCTTTTTCACTGTAAACCCGCACACCTATAACCACAAAAAAACAAAACAAACAATGCGCAAAACATTTCTTTTTGTTGTCACATTATGCCTTTTTGCCAGTGGCAAAGCCCAACAAACAAGCAACATGGAAGCCTCTATTCAAGAGCAAGGCATGATAGATATTCATTCGTTAGACAAAACCATAAAAAGTGAATTTAATGTATGCTAAGGCAGACAATTTCACCCATACGGTGCTTTACACCCAACTTAAGAAGGCATATCTCCACCCTATTGCAGCACAAGCATTGGTAAAAGCACAACACAAACTTAAAGAACTGCGTCCCGATTTGTCGCTTATTATTTATGATGCTACACGCCCTATGCGCATACAACAAAAGATGTGGGACAAGGTTAAGAACACTTCTAAAGACATATATGTAAGCAATCCTGCTCACGGAGGTGGTTTACACAATTATGGTTTAGCAGTAGATATTTCGTTATGTAAGGCAAATGGAGATTCTATTGCTATGGGAACACTTGTAGACCACATGTCTGTTTTGTCGCATATAGATAAAGAAGACGTTTTAGTGGCTCAACAACGATTGACAAAGGAAGCGCAGAAAAACCGACAATTGTTAAGACTTGTGATGCAACACGCAGGCTTTAAACCTTTAAGAACCGAATGGTGGCATTTCAATTTCAAGTCGAGAGCCGAAGCAAAGCAATATTTTAAAGTGGTAAAATAGAACATTTATGCCTTTTACCGCTTATTTTGTAAGCTCACAACCCTCATTTTAACAACAGCAAAAAGAAGAAAGAGGCAGAACATCTTTTATGTTTCTGCCTCTTTCTTCCTATTTTTATAAAAATCCAAGCGTTTATTGTGCGCTTAAAAACTTCTTTTAGCACCAATAGGCACAGCTATACCCATGCTAAAGTTAAGTGCTTTCGACTTGTTTGTTAGGTTAACATAGTCGCTCGAAACAACGAATGAGCCTAATTTCAACGCTCCTCCAAAGCTCGACATACCACCCGTTAGCTTAGAATATACCACCGACAAGCCCAAAGCCTTATTTAGTTTGAAAGCCGAAGAGAACATTATTTCTTCTATTTTCTTAGGTTGTGTGTTTCTATTTTTATACATCACACCCAAAAGAAATATGGTCTTTTAACAAACGATATTCAGCTCCTAACATTAAAGTGCTATGCAATGATGTTTTTTTCTTGCTTTTTGCTTTTTGTTCTTTAGGCAAAAACATATCTATATGAAAGATTGCTTCTTCTGTGAGAGCATCTCTGAATTTTTCTGCACTTTTCTTATCAGCAACGTTAAAAACATAATTCTTTCCACCCTCAGACACTACACGGTGAGACGCTTTTTCCTTCCAAGAAATGAAACCAAGGTCGGTAACTGAAGCCGATAACACCAAGTTTTTTGTCAGTTTATATTCAGCTCCTAAGTCTACACCAACGCCTAAACCAGCTAATCCTAACTGTCCGTTACGTTTCACTTTTTCCACTTTTCCGTCTTTATCGTTAATCAATTCTAACCCAGGAATTGATGCATCGACAGAAACGATTACCTCTAAAAGAAGCGGCACCTGTTATGCGTTGTAGCTCTTCAGGCGTCATTTTTTCCCAGTCTTGATTAGGTTTAACGCCGTTAATCTTTTGTGTTAATGGTTATATCGTTTATCTTTACATGCGCATTAGATAAGCCCCAAAAGCATTTTTAACCTTTCCTCCTACGGTTAAACGCTTGCCTATGGGGTGTGCATATCCTATTCCTGTTTCGGCATACGAATTAAGTTTTAATTCAGTTTCCTTACTTGTCATAGAATAATTCAACCAGTCTATATTGTGTAAACCGTGTGCATCTTGCATAAACTTGAACATGCTTTGAGGAATATTTAGGTCTACTTGCGTTTTAAGTCCCACGTTTACATTCCAAAAACCTTTTCCTTTGAACCAACCAAACGAAAGAACATCGGTGTGAAGGTTAAGGTTTAACGTGTTTTTGTCTTTTAAGTTTTTTTATAAATTCGTCTTTAAGAAAACCATCGAGTAACATCGTTTTTGCTTGCTTTGTTGTTTTTTTCTCCCTCAAAAAATATATCTTTCAACGTTTTAGCCTCTACAAACGAACTCGAAGCAGATAGGTTAAACGAACCTAATACAGGAAGTTTTATATAACCACGGTTAGGCACAAAGGCAGGATTAAGCTCTGTTCTGCTTTCTACACCCTGCAAAAAATAAGTAGAATTGCTTGTTTTGTGCCGCACCATTAGCCACATTAAAAGCTAATACAAGCGCAACTGCAACATGTTTACAAAATTGTTTTTCATATTTATTTTGTTGTTTTATTTCTTTATGTCTTTATTTTTAGCAGTTTTTAAGTTTTTAGGCATAAGCGTTTTAAAAATACATTTTTGCGATAGTGTTTTTGTGTTTTTCTGTTTTTTTATAAAACACTCATATAAAAACCTTTATATATAATATACACGCATGGTTACCCTTTTTATTGCCCACTATTTAACCACCATTATACGGCACAAAGATACGTAAAACTTTTCGTTAAAAAAACTTTTTATTCGTTAATTTGTTCGTTTTCTCTGTTTTTATTGACCTCATAACATTTATAATGTTGTTCTTTAAACAAGAAATCAATAAAAAAACACAACAATAAAAAAGTATGTTTTTACAACCTTAAAACACCACAAACAGCCCTTATTTTTGTACAGAAAAAAAGTAGCTAAAAAAATTTGATTTTCTATCTATACACCCCACCATTAAGCGCACAAAAGAGGACAAATAAACCCACAAAACAAGGCATATTTTTGCAAAACATATAGGTTTTACATTTCTATTTTGTTGTTTATAAAAAAACAAAGAAATGAGCTTTTTAAGTTGCAAAAAGCTAAGAGTTTAGCACACAAAAACACAAGCTATTGTGTGGCAATATACGGTGTTTTTAGCTCCTAAAAGCTTATGTTTTGCACGCTAAACTCTAAGCTTTTACACGTTTTTGGCTTGTTTTTAGCGATTTAACCTCTTTTTAAAAGAAAACAAACAACATAGATGCCATATTTAGAACAAAAAACTTTTTGGTGAAAAAAACAATCGAGTTTTTCAAGTACATTTTTCACCTCATTATCACGTATTCTTTTTACCTAAAAAAACATCAGTAGCCCACTCTTTTTTTGTTGTCTTCTCATTGTTCTAAAAACAAAAACACAGCAACCACACGCACAAAGCCACTACCTACAAAAAAATGCAAGAGCATAACAAAGAGGTGTGTTTTATTCACCATAAACGAGTAAGGAGATACTTCTATTTTGTTTATAACAAGCATTTTTAGGCAAAAAATACCTACTCTTAGGTATTAAAAAATTACCCACAAATAAGTATTGCACAAGCCAAACAAGCATTGTATCTTTGCAACGTTATTCGTAACTATACGATGTACAAATTTAATTCTTGTTCTATTAAAAAAATAACGGTTGAAGTGCAAAAGTGAATTGATGCTCTCGATTCGTCAATTATAAAAAAATAGCTTTTTAGGATTTATCTTTAAAGTTATGGACATTTGGAGACGAGGAAACAATGCAATCTTTGCACTTCTTTTTTAATCCACCCATCGCTTATTGTTGCAAAAGAACAAAGAAAGAGATGCACTAAAACGTTTGTGTAAAACCCTACATTCAAAGCTACACAAACACCATATATAACAAACCAAAATAAAAAAGAAATGCAGTGGACACTTTATCCACTGCATTTTTATGTTAAGCCTTTAGGCTTTTTCGTTAAAAACAAAAAAAGGTGAACCTTTAAAAAAAGCTCACCCCTTTGTTTTTAATAGTTATTTCTTTTCGCGAACGACGTCTTGCCCATCCCTCTTCAGAAAAGTCGGGTTCTTCGCCTCGTAGCTTTACATCTTTTTTAGAAAAGAACTGACGCCAGTCGCCCATCTCTTCTCCATTGTCAGCAAAAACATCACCTTTGCGCTTTCCTTTTTTAGGCTTTTCAAACATTTGGTCTCTGCCATTGCCACGCTTTTCGCCACGGTTACGGTCGTTATCTCTGCCACTTCTACGCTTAGATGCGTTTCCGTTTCCTTTCATATTGTCGTCGAGCTTCGTTGCAACGCACCTCTTTATTTTTATAAAGGCTACCCGTTAAAGCCTTCATCACTTTGTTTGCATCTCTTTCAGGCACCTCAATAAAGGCGTTATGTTCAAACAAATTGATGTGTCCCACTTGTTGACGAGAATGTAGAGTGCGGTTTAAAAACTGCATAATCTCGCCCGGATAAAAGCCTTCAGCTTTGCCTAAGTTAATAAATAAACGCTTAAATCCGTCTTCGGGCTTACCCATTGTGCGCTTATTTCCACCTCTCGATGCGCCATTATCATCTCTTCTGCCACGCGAATAACCACGTTCATCATCACGTCTGTGCGATGGTTTTTCTATAATAGGTGCATCGGCATAATACGAAAGGAACTTACCAAACTCCATACTCACAATCTTTTTAATGACATCTTCTTTGTCGATGTATTCAAAATGACGGTTAATATCTGCCAAGAAAGGAGCTATTTCTTCTTCGTTCACGTCGGTTTTTAATATCTGATCCATCACCTTGTACAACTGTTTGGTACAAATGGCTTTGGCATCGGGTATCTCTGCTTCTACAAATGCTTTGCTAATAATTTTTTCGATAGCACGCATTTTAGAACGTTCTCTGCTATGTATAATCGAAATAGAGGTTCCTTTTTTGCCTGCACGACCTGTTCTACCACTTCGGTGTGTATAACTTTCAACATCATCGGGTAGACCATAGTTAATAACATGTGTGAGATCGTCTACATCTAAACCACGTGCTGCAACGTCAGTAGCTACTAAGAATTGCGTAGTATGTCGTCTAAACTTTTGCATTGTGAGGTCTCTTTGTTGCTGACTAAGGTCTCCATGCAACGCTTCAGCATTGTATCCATCTTTTATTAGCTTGTCGGCAATCTCTTGGGTCTCACGTTTTGTTCTACAAAAGATAATAGCAAAAATGTTAGGATAATAGTCTACAACTCTTTTTAGCGCAAGATATTTGTCTTTAGCACTAACCATATAATAGATATGGTTTACACTTTCAGCTCCTTCATTTCGACTTCCTACAACTATTTCTTCGTGATTTGTGAGATAGTTTCTTGCTATTTTCTCTATTTCTTTACTCATTGTAGCCGAAAAAAGCAAGGTGTTGCGGTCTTTTGGTACGCTTTCTAAGATTTCATTGATACTCTCTGAAAATCCCATATTTAGCATCTCATCGGCTTCATCTAAAACTACATTGCGCACATTATCAAGCTTTGCAACCCCACGATGTATGAGATCGATAAGTCGACCGGGAGTTGCAACGATGATTTGACAACCCTTTTTAAGTGCTTTTAATTTGTGTTTCGATAGATGTTCCACCGTAGACAGGCACCACAGTCAACCCTTTTATGTATTTAGAGAGTCGGTTAATCCGTCAGCAATTTGTAAACAAAGTTCTCTTGTAGGAGATAATACGAGTGCTTGTGTTGTTTTTTGGTTTGCATTAGTTTTCTGAATAAGTGGCAAACCATAAGCGGCAGTCTTTCCAGTTCCTGTTTGTGCAAGTGCAATAACATCGTTTCCATTTCCTAATAAATAAGGAATAACGAGCTTTGAACGGGCATTGGATATTCAAAACCCATTTCTTCAATGGCTTTACGAATATCTTCGTTCACGCCTAACATTTCAAATGTCTTCAAAATCTGTGATAATGATAAAAAAATAATAAAAAGCGCGTTATATACCCCACGTTATTACACTACATAATTGCGCTTTTTAAACAAATAAAGGTGAAATGTTGAAAGATAAAAAAACAAGGGTCGCTCCCTCGTTAGCTTATATATTCGTTGTTAATGATGAGTTATCTGAATATAACATCCCACCCTTTTTCGTTTTGCAAAGGTAGGTAAAAACGACAATCACGATGTTTTGCACAAGTTTGAACGAAGAATATGCACCAAACTCGTTATTTATAAACTTTAAAAAGATGTTTATTAAGCTGTTATTCGCTACAAATAAGAATTAAAGAACAAGCTATTTTCTCTTAAAAACACCCTTTTAAGACACAAAAAGAGCATAAAAAAACTCCCTCTTTATTGTTCGTTACAAATAAAGAGGGAGCGTTTTATAAATAAAGGTATTATGCTCTATCAGCCTTTAAACGGTCTGCTATTGCTTTACCTAAAGCTTTACATTGTTCAGTAGATGTTTCATCGAGTGCTTGAGTCATATCTACTGGCACGCCAACAGGCTCGAATTTAATGTGATTTTCATTCCATTCTGCTATTTTCGACACTGCTTTTGATGCCCAACCATGACTTCCAAACCAACCAATAACATGATTTTTAATATCACGGTTAGCAATTTCACTCAAAAACACTTCCATTTCATGATACAATCCCGTGTTATAAGTAGGCGCACCCACAACTAATGCCTTATAACGGAATACATCTCTTATTAAATAAGAGTGGTGAGTTTTCGACACATTATACACTTTTACGTTCTTAATGCCTTGGTTTGACACTTCACGAGCTATCACTTCTGCCATAGCCTCTGTGTGTCCATACATTGTTCCATAGCAACAACAACTCCTTCTTCAGTGTCATAGCGACTCATTCTATCGTATTCATTCAAAACACGTTGTAGATGTGTGTGCCAAACAGGGCCGTGTGTAGAGCATAGATAATCTAATTGAACTCCATTGAATTTCTTTAATGCGTTTTGAACTGGTGTTCCATACTTTCCAACGATGTTAGAATAGTAGCGAACCATCTCCAACCAGAACTCATCACAGTTGATATTATCGTCTAACACACCACCATTAAGCGCACCAAAGCAACCAAATGCGTCGCCAGAGAATAAGATGTTATCAGTTAAATCCAATGTCATCATGGTTTCAGGCCAATGCACCATAGGAGTAATAAAGAACTTTAAGTTGTGTTTACCCAAACTTATTTCGTCTCCATTTTTCACTTCTATTTCTTTAAAAGGAGGGCCATAAAAGCCTTTTAGCAAGTTAAACGACTTTTTATTACCAATAACTTCAACGTTAGGATAATACTTTCTCATTAAAGACATGCTTCCACTATGGTCTGGTTCCATGTGATTTATCACAATATAGTCGATAGGTCTGTCGCCAATCACTTCTCTAATGTTATCTAAGAATTGAGGGAAGAAAGCCAAATCTACCGTATCAATGAGTGCCACCTTATCGTCTACAATGAGATAAGAGTTGTAAGACACCCCTTCAGGAAGTGGCCAAAGACCTTCAAACTTAGCCTTATTACGGTCGTTTACACCTACGTAATACACATTATTTTTTTATTTCTATCATAGTTTTTTTATATTTGTTGATTGTTGAATATCCATTCCAAATTGAGTAGAAACATAGTTATAAATGTCTTTACAGCAGTTTTCTGAGAATTTCAGAGCATAGTTTATCAAGCAATCCCACTGTTCGTTTGTCAATCCATTTATAAGCATTTCTCTTGTAATATTTTCCTTTATCAATCCAAAAACAAAGCCCGCATTAAAGCTATCTCCAGCTCCTATGGTGCTAACCGTTTGTATTTTAGCAGGTTCATATTCTCGTTTCAATCCATTTTGAGCGTATAAAGTAACGTTTTTAGCCCCATTTGTATAAATAAAACGTTTGCAATAAAAACGCCATTTCTGCTTTATACACCACATCGGGATTATCTTTTTTGTATAACACCTCAAAGTCTTCTCTGCTTCCCCTTACCACATCGGCATATTCAAGGTTATCAATTAAGTTGGGAGTTATCTTCATTATCTCGTTAACATGCGATGGTCTGTAATTTATGTCGTAATAAACAATAGCTCCACAAGCCTTCGCTTTATCGAGCAGAGCTACCACCTGAGCACGTGTTTGTGCGTCTACGGCATAATAAGAGCCAAGCAATACAATGTCGTCTTTATTTATTTCGGGTAACATCACCTCTGTTTGATGTTGTAATTCCTGCTTATAAAAAGATATTGTGCATCGTTTCGTTCGTTTAGGAACGCCAAAGAAACGGGCGATTTAACGTCGTTAAACACCTGAACATAAGTGCTATCAATGCCGTTATCTTGCAAAAACTGAAGAATAGTGTTACCCACACAATCGTTACCTACACCACTTATAAAGCTCGAAGTTACCCCAGAACGTGCCAAAGACACCATTGAATTAAATGTAGACCCACCCGGTACAGCGCCAATGGGTTGTCCATTTTTAAATATAACATCAAAAATGGTTTCTCCTATTCCTATTACTTTTACGCATCATTGTTTTTGAAAATGTAGGGCAAAGTTCTAAAAAAATATTACCATATAACAAAGTAAAAAAACATTTAATTTCTCAATAAATACATTGTTAAATGTGGGTTCTCTGTTTTCTATTCGTTAGTTACAACACACAAAAAACTTATCTTTGCAACCTATTTATGGTACATCTTCACCCGTTTACACAACACATTTTGCAATGGTATAGCGTTCATGCGCGTTCACTTCCTTGGCGACAAACCCGCAATCCTTATGCCATTTGGCTGAGCGAGATAATTCTTCAACAAACAAGAGTTGCCCAAGGAGAAGCCTATTGGCATAGGTTTATGGCTCAATATCCCACCGTTGAGCATTTAGCGAGTGCTTCCGAAGACCAAGTTCTTTTGCTTTGGCAAGGTTTAGGCTATTATAGTAGAGCAAGAAACCTGCACGCTGCTGCGAAAGAAATAGCCAAACAAAGGCTCCTTTCCCTCGTCTTTTTGCAGAATTAAAGCAGTCTAAAAGGCGTGGGAGATTACACTGCAGCAGCCATTGCTCTGATAGCTTTTTAACGAAGATGTTGCCAGCGTAGACGGCAATGTGTATCGTGTGTTAGCTCGCTATTTCGATGTTCACACACCCATCAATAGCACCAATGGAAAGAAACAATTTGCTTTATTGGCTCAACAAATGCTACCCAAAGGCAAAGCAGGACTATTTAATCAGGCGTTAATGGATTTTTGGTTCGATGGTTTGCACCCCTCTTCGCCACAGTGTTTGCAATGCCCTGTGCAAGCGTCTTGTCAAGGTTTTCACGAAAAGAATGTAGATGTGTTGCCTGTAAAGTTGAAGAAAACAACCATAAAAACACGTTTCTTGTGCTTTTTATATTTGCGTTATAACGGAAAAGTGGCAATAAAGAAACGAGAAAAAGGCGACATTTGGCAAGGTTTATATCAGTTTGTAGATGCTTTCACCATTTGTTTTCGGCAGACAACACCCAAGCTCTTTCAACCGAAACTATCAGCAAACACTTTCCCACTGCGTGTGTTGTGGTTCAAAACATAAAACACCTATTAACACACAGGGTGCTTTATGGAACGCTATATGTGGCAGAATGTAACCATAAACCTTTGTTGCCTGAGGGTTATTTGTGGGTAAACGAAGACAAACTATCTGCTTATGCTTTTTCCTAAACTATTGCTCACTATGTTAGAACATCTCCACAAAAAAAGCATAGCAACTTTATCTACAATGTTTTTTTATTACCTTTTGTTTTAGTCTTTTTTTGCATACTTATTGATAGCATCTTTTTTTATGTTTCTTGCGCTTAGCAACAGTATTATTAGGTTATATACACACATAAAACAAACAAAACTGTTAAAAAAACAAAGGGCAAAACTCCATTCTTTTTTTAAGTGAAAAAACACAACATGCCACCTAATGAGGTAATAACTATTTTTTTGCGCAATAAATAACCTATAAAAACACCAAAAACAAGCCCATGCACTGCAATAGCTTAGGTTTTAGCATGCAAAACACAAGCTATTGAACGATAAAACACAAGAGTTTTGGTGCTAAAACACCATCTATTGCACCCTAAAACACAAAGGTTTTAAGTGTAAAAAAACACCATTTCTTGGTTTGTTTAACACATTGTGCCGTATATAAAAAGGTTCTTATAAAAACAACAAAAAGCATAGGTTTTACATTTTTTTGTTGCCACTATTTACCTCCAAAAAACACAAACGACTTATTCATTTTTACTTAAAAACCATAGCTTTTTTTCGCTGTTTTTATGCACCAACAAGCACAAACTGTTTAACAATTAACGTTAACACTTTTTCGGTTCTATCTAAAAATTTTTAAAAGCCCTTATTTTGAGCAATTATCAATATAAAAAAGCGTGTTTGCGTTAAATTGTATTATAAGTTTTGCGCAAGATAGTCTTTTTTTCGTTACATTTGTAAAAACGTTTATACAGTATTAAAAATAAAAAGATATATGAAACAGAATAACATTATGCACGGTTTAACACAAGCCGAAGTGGCAGAAAAACAGACGTAAATATGGCGAAAAACCAACTGACACCGCCTGCAAAAAAATATCAATGTGGAAACTTTATTTAGAAAAGTTTGAAGACCCCATTATTCGCATATTGCTCGTTGCAACCTGCATTTCTTTGGTGTTAGCCATTATAGAAAACAACTTTATAGAAACCATCGGTATTTTCTTAGCCATATTTTTATCTACCGCAATGAGGCTTTTTATTTTTGAGAGAGATGCAACTAAAAAGTTTGAAATTCTCAACACTCTCGAAGAAGAACAACCCGTGAAAGTGCGCCGAAATGGCGAGGTGCAAGAAGTGATGCGCAAAGACCTTGTGGTGGGAGATGTTATTTTAATAGAAACAGGAGACGAGATACCAGCTGATGCTCGCTTAGTGGAGACAGTAGATTTGCAGGTGAACGAATCGGCATTAACGGGCGAACTTATCACCACCAAAAACAGCTCATTGCACAGAAGAAACCACAAACGAGGCTTATCCCGCTAATGTTATTCTGCGTTCAAGCATGGTTATGAGCGGTCGCGGAGTAGCTGTTGTAACAGCAGTGGGCGACCAAACAGAGATAGGAAAGGTGTCTCAACAAGCAACAACACAAACAAATGTAAAAACACCACTCAATGTTCAATTAGAAAAAACTTGCCAAACTTATTAGTAAAATAGGTTCTATTGTGCCCATATTAACCTTTGTTATTTTTATGGTTCACAACGTGTTAACCAACCCAATATGGCAAACAAACAACTATTTTGCTATGACAGAAGTGGTACTACACTACTTTATGTTTAGTGTTACCATTCTTGTTATAGCCGTACCCGAAGGCCTTCCGATGGCCATCACTTTGGCTTTGGCTTTAAATATGCGCCGTATGCTCAAAGCAAACAATTTAGTTCGTAAGCTTCATGCTGCCGAAACAATGGGTGCTATCACTGTTATTTGCACCGATAAAACAGGTACTTTAACGCAAAACAAAATGACAGTGGGCAATGTAGTGAACTATAATGGCTCGCAAAAACTTATTAGTAGAAGCGATAGCGGCTAATACTACTGCCGAATTAAGCAAAGAAAACAACGAACAAAGCAACGACAATGCACCAGCAAACACAGGTATTGGAAACCCCACAGAGGTGGCTTTGCTGTTATGGTGCAAAGAACAAGGCTACGATTATGCAAGCTATCGAAATGAAGAAAACATTGTTCATCAACTTCCTTTCTCAACAGAAAGAAAGTATATGGCTACTCTTGCGTTGGTAGAAAACAAGCCTTATTTGTTTATTAAAGGTGCTCCCGAAGTGGTAATGAGCTTTTGTAACGACACAGAAGAAGTGATAAATGAGGCTAAAAACACGCTGAAAGGATTTCAAAACAAGGCTATGCGCACGCTTGCTTTTGCTTATAAAGAGCTAAACAATGTAGATGAACTGAATAAAGCAGCACTGTTGCAAGCCGAAAACTTATCTCATTTAAGTTTACAAGCCGTTGTTTCAATTAGCGACCCTATTCGTTTAGATGTTCCCAACGCAGTGGAACAATGTCAACAAGCAGGTATTAGCATTAAAATGGTAACGGGCGACACTTCTGCCACTGCCATAGAAATAGCCAAACAAATAGGCATTTGGAACGAAGACGTTACAAACGAAGACGAAAAAGCATTGTGGCACATCACAGGAACAGACTTTGCTGCATTAAACGATAGCGATGCTTATGCGTTAGTGGACAAGCTGAAAGTGATGTCGAGAGCACGTCCCTACCGACAAACAACGCTTAGTGGAGCTTTTAAAATCACAAAATGAGGTTGTAGCTGTTACGGGAGATGGAACCAATGACGCACCTGCTTTGAACCACGCACATGTAGGGTTTGTCGCTTGGTAGTGGCACTTCGGTAGCAAAAAGAAGCAAGTGATATGACTTTACTCGATGACTCTTTCCGCTCAATTACACACGCTGTGATGTGGGGACGTTCGCTTTATAAAAACATTCAACGCTTTCTTTTATTTCCAATTGGTTATAAATTTAACCGTTCTTTTATTGGTGTTGGGTGTTGCTTTTAATGGGTCTTGAAATGCCTTTAACCATCACTCAAATTCTTTGGATTAACCTTATTATGGACACTTTTTGCAGCTATGGCATTGGCATCTCTTTTCTCCTTCATTAGATTTATTAAAGGAAAAAAACCTCGTAAGAGTAGCGATTTTATTATATCAAAAATCTATTTTTCCAAAAGTATTATTGGCGTGAGTGTGTTGTTCTTTGGCATTTTTAATTTCGATGTTATACATTTATAATAATCATACAAATGGAAACATGAACACGCACGAACTCACAATATTATTCACTGTGTTTGTTATGCTCAAGTGTGGAACCTATTTAATGCAAAGGTACTTGGCACTATTCAATCGGCTTTTTCAAGGCTTAACAAAAGAGAAAGGCTTTTTGTTTGTGCTTTTAATTATAGGCATAGGACAATGGATTATTGTTACTTTTGGTGGCAAGATGTTTAGAACTGAACCTTTATCGCTTTTAGAATGGGGCGTATTAACGATAGTAACATCGCCTGTTTTATGGGTTGGTGAGCTTTACAGACTTGTTAAAAGAATAACAACCAACAAAAACAAATAAGCAAACGCACGCTGTTAAGACATACAAAAGGGGTGGTGTGAAATAATAATAGCCACTATTGATGATTCATGAAAGTGATTTATTTAAGCTCTGACACAAAGCTATCTTCACCATGTGTGGCTACTATTGGCTTTTTGATGGCGTGCATCAAGGGGCATCAACATGTGTTAACGCAGGTGGTTAAACAAGCTCGCAAAGAACAATTGCTATCTGTTGCAATTACATTCGATGTGCATCCGAGAACCATTATGCAACCTTCGTTTGTGCCACAGCTTATCACTCCACTCTCAAAAAAAATAGAATTGTTAGCACAACGTGGTCTTGATGCGGTTATTGTGATACCTTTTAATGCTGAAATGGCTCACCTCACTGCCTTTGATTTTATGCAAAATGTGCTAAAAAACCAACTGAATGTGCGTTATTTGCTTATAGGACACGATAACAAATTTGGTAGTAACAGAAGTGATACTTTTTGCAGATTACACTAAATATGGCGAAAGTTTGGGTATAAAGGTGGAACAATGCTCGGTGTTTGAAACGAATGTAGGACGCGCAAGCTCGTCGGTTATTCGTTCGTTTCTACTAAATGGTGAAGCAGAAAAAGCGTCTTTACTTCTTAACAGACCCTATAGTTTGACGGGAACGGTGGTGCATGGCTTTCAAGAAGGTAGAAAATTGGGCTATCCTACGGCTAATATTAAGGTGGAAGACGACACCACTTTGATACCACAAAGGGGAGTTTATGCTGTAAAAGTGCGTTTACTTAAAAACAACAAGGTGCATAATGGCATGTTAAGCATTGGCAATAGACCAACATATGGTGAGTTTCAACAAACCATTGAAGTGAATATTTTCGATTTTTCTGAAGACATTTACAACGAAAAAGTGGAGGTGTTGTTTTTTAAACGCATGCGGTCGGAAGTGAAATTTAATGGTTTAGAAGAACTAAAAAAGGCTTTATATAACGACGAAATAACCATTAGAGCCTTTTTTGAACAAAGAGATAACAAATGAAAACAACAATAAAAAACTTGCTTTATGCACTTTGGTTTGTAGTGTTATTTGTGGGTTTGCAAGCTATTTCTATACCCATCGTATCCGCAATATATTCTTTTATAACAAAAGTGCCTTTCGTTTATGTGGTAGGAGCTGTGAAAATGGGGGTCTTTCCGCTTGCTACTCGTGTTATATTGCTAAGTAGTGCGCTTTCGTCGGTGCTAACTTTGGCTTTATTCTGTGCTTTACAATATGCACCAATGCGTGTGTTTAGGTTCCCGATAACACATTATAAAACTTTGTTGGCTTGTTTTTTATTGGCAATTGGGCTGTTTATTCCCTTGGAATGGTTGTATGGTTTAACGCCGTTAGATGCTCCCGATAATGTAAAAATAATGTTTGCCAACATGTCGAAAACGGCATTGGGCTATGTGGTTTTGGGTGTTTTAGCTCCTATAACAGAAGAGGTGGTGTTTAGAGGTGCTATATTAAGGGTGCTAAAACATTATTTTGCAGGTAACAAAACATGGATTGCCTTGGTGGTATCGTCGTGCATCTTTGCTGTTGTACACGCCAACAATATTCAAATAGTTAATGCTTTTGGCATGGGTCTATTGTTAGGTGTGCTTTATTTACGCACTCAAAGCGTGATACCGAGTATTGTTTTTCACGTTGCTAACAATAGTTTGGCTTTTCTTTTGTTTCATCTTAGCGGAGAAAGATTAGATGGTACGGTGAAAGATGTATTTGGTAACAACACAACAATTTATGTTTTTGTGTGTATTGCCTGCGTGGTATTGGCATTGGGTAGTGGATTTTTCTTATATAAAAGATTGCGCAAGAACGACTTTACACTAAATGATGTTGACTAAAAACTGATTATGAAAATAAAAAGAAAAAGGAATGAGTAAGAAAAAAACTCATTCCTTTTTATATATATTCTTTTTGTTTTTATACTATCAAAGCACTACTTTTTTTAAGATGCTATTATATTCTTTTTGTGTTGGTAAGCAATTCAGTTGCACGCTTAAAAAAACACATCTTTTGTTAAAGAATAGGCTATTCCACCCCTTGATAATAGTAGGCGCGAACAATATCTCCTTCTAATAACTCTTTTTATAAAAGCTTTATTATACTCTAAATCGTGTGCGACATTATGTTGTAGCTTATCTTTTAAAAGCATTAAACTGCTCTTTTTGACAGGTCGTAATATCCTTCAAAACGTGCTAACTGCTCAAGAGATTTCAATAATTTGGCTGTTTCTCCATCGTATTTAAAGCCACTCTTAATTACTCGTTGCTTAAATTCTTCATAATCGGCATCGGTTAAATGGAACGTTTCGGGCGAAGCAATGCTGGCATGTTTAGCAATATAATCTAATTCATAGTTGAACATTACTTCGTTAGAATCTCTGAAAGAAGCTAAATAAAGAGCTATGTTTGGCACAGAATCTCCTTCACTTTTTACATCAGGCATTATGCCTCCACCGTCTTTTACCTCACGTTTATTAAGCGTATAGAATGTTTTTACTAACGAATCGGGCAACGCTTCGGCTCTTCCTCCCTTAGCATGTTTGTATTTAAGTGCTTGAATACAGCGTCCACTTGGTATGTAATATTTTTCCAGAAGTGAGCTTTAAAGAACCTCCATAAGGCACTTGTACAACCTGTTGAACAAGTCCTTTACCAAAAGTTTTAGCACCTAACACCACACCACGGTCGAGGTCTTGCAAAGAACCTGCCGTGATTTCGCTTGCACTGGCTGTGTTTTCGTTTACTAAAACCACAATAGGCATAACCGTGTCGATAGGCTCTTCGGTGGTTTTTATACTCACTATTAGCACGCGCTATCTTGCCTTTTGTTTTTACAAGAGTGATGCCCTTAGGCACAAACATGTTAACTATTTTAACGGGCTTCTGATAGAGAACCACCTCCATTATCTCGTAAATCTAAAACCAATCCCTTAGCCCCTTTCTCTTTTAACTCGATAAAGGCTTTGCGAACATCAGACGAACAACCTTCTGTGAACGAAGATAAATTGATGTAAGCAATGTTGTTTGGTCTCATTCCATAGTAGGGAACAGCAGGTAATTGTATAGACTTTCGGGTAATCTTAACAGTGAACACTTTTCCAGAAACAGGTCGCTTTACCTTTAATTGAAAGGTTGTTCCTGCTGTTCCACGTAAATGATTACTCACAAAACTATTGTCTTTTCCCGCCATAGACAGGTTGTCGATGGCTAAAATAATGTCGCCTTTTTTTGTAAACCCGCAAGCGCAGAGGGCGTGTTAGCATAAGGTTGGTCGATAACAACATTCTTAATTTGGTTGTTATATTTTATCAATGCACCAATTCCAGCATACTTTCCTGTTATCATGGTGCTGAGTTCTTCTTCTTTTTCTTGTGTATAATAAATGGTATAAGGGTCTAAACTGTTGAGCATAGCTTCTATTCCGTTCCCTATAACCTGATTAGCATCGAGTGTGTCTACATACATCATGTCTAACGATTGATAAATGTTTGTAAACACATCTATATTCTTTGCTACATTAAAAATTGTGATTTTTTTATTTTGCGCTTGCACACCTATTAAGGCATAACAACAAAGCAATAAAAATGCGATTCGTTTCATTTTCTTTATGCTGTTTTATATTTTTAATGCTAAAAAATAAGATGGTTAAGCTATAACCCTATAATATAATAAGGTGTAGCATTGTTCTTAATGCACACAAAGGTACACTTTTAAGGTGAGTTAGGGCATATAAAAAGACTTGTTTTTTATCTTTTTTTGAAGGAAATATCAAAAAAGTTTTGAAAAAACTTGCAAGATTTAAAGAAAGTGTTTACCTTTGCATCGCAATTAAGAACAATGCTTCAATAGCTCAGTTGGTTAGAGCACCTGACTGTTAATCAGGGGGTCGTTGGTTCAAGCCCATCTTGAAGCGCACAAAAGAGAATTACTTTTAGTAGTTCTCTTTTTTTCATTATAAAAAGACTATAACTCGTCTCTTTTATTTTGAATAATTATTGATTACTCCGCATTGGTTCTACTATAATATAAATAAGGTGTATTCTTTACACCATAATTATATAAGAACATGAAGCAACAAATATTTTTTTCTTACATCAGAAAAAAATCACTCATAAAAATGACATCTACCAACATTCTATTTTTTTGTTTTTTTAGCGATTAAAACATAAAAAACAAAGCAGAAATAATGCACAGAGGTATAGGTGATGTGCAAAAAAAGAGTGTTTTTTTGCTCAAAATATTTGTTAGTGTGAATAAAAAATGTTTTCCTTTGCATCTCGATTTTTCACTAAGAAATAAAAATTATAATCATTAAAAAAACTTACAATTATGTCAGCAATTGAAGAAAAAAAGTAAAAGCAATCATCGTTGATAAACTAGGTGTTGATGAATCAGAAGTTAAGGCTGAGCAAAGACTCACAAACGATCTTGGTGCAGATTCTCTTGACACTGTAGAACTAATCATGGAATTTGAAAAAGAATTCTCTATTTCTATTCCAGACGATCAAGCAGAAAAAAATTGGTACAGTAGGGTGATGCTATTGCTTACATTGGAGCAAAACCAACAATAATAGAAAGTTAGAAATTAACTATCGAGAGATAGGCATGAACAGCGCAAAATGAGCGCAGATAAAAGGTAATACCCTATATCTATTAGCTCATCTTGCATTGTTCATAGGCTATCTCTTTGTTGTTATAAAAAGAATAGGTTAGTTTCATACTACCCAAATATAAAATATTAACATTCAGGCCTTGAGCCGATAACTCATAAATAATGGAACTTAAAAAGAGTAGTAGTTACAGGTCTTGGTGCTGTTACACCAGTGGGAAACACTCCAGAAGAAACATGGCAAAACCTTATAAATGGTAAAAAGTGGAGCCGCTCCATAACTTTTTTTCGACACAACTAACTTTAAAACAAAGTTTGCTTGTGAAGTAAAAGACCTTAATATAAACGATTATATCGACAGAAAAGAAGCCCGTAAATTAGATAGATACACTCAATTAGCAATGATTAGTGCTATGCAAGGTGTTAAAGATGCAGGCTTTGATATGGAAACACTAAACAAAAAAACCGCGTAGGAGTTGTTTATGGAGTTGGTATTGGAGGAATTAAAAACCTTCGAAGACGAAATAGTTAGTTATGCAAAACATCGTGAAGAAGGTCCCTAAATTTAATCCTTTCTTCATTCCAAAGATGATTGCCGACATTGCATCAGGTCAGATTTCTATGCTTTTATGGCTTTCATGGTCCGAACTACGCAACAACATCTGCTTGCGCATCTTCTACTAATGCATTAGCTGATGCCTTTAATCTTATTCGATTAGGTAAGGCAGATGTGATTGTAAGTGGTGGTGCAGAAGCTGCTATTTGCGAAAGTGGTGTGGGTGGATTTAATGCACTTCATGCTTTATCTACTCGTAATGATGACCCTGAACACGCATCTCGTCCCTTCTCAAAAACAAGAGATGGATTCGTAATGGGCGAAGGTTCTGCGTGTATTATCTTAGAAGAATTAGAGCATGCAAAGGCTCGTGGTGCTAAAATATACGCAGAAATGGTAGGCGAAGGAGCAAGTGCTGACGCTCATCATATAACAGCAAGCCACCCAGAAGGTTTGGGAGCGCTACTTGTTATGCAAAATGCTTTGAGTGATGCAGGCATGAATCCTGAAGATATTGACTATATAAATGTACACGGAACATCAACTCCTGTAGGTGATATCTCAGAGGCTAAAGCAATAAAAGAGCTATTTGGCGACCATGCTTACAAGCTAAATATTAGCTCAACCAAGTCTATGACAGGACATTTGCTTGGAGCTGCTGGTGCATTAGAGGCTATGGCATGTATTCTTTCAGTACAGAATGACATTGTACCTCCTACAATCAATCATGAAGAAGGCGATGAAGATGAGAACATCGACTATAAGATGAACTTCACATTTAATAAAGCTCAAAAAGCGTGAAGTGCGTGCTGCACTTAGCAACACCTTTGGTTTTGGCGGACACAATGCTTGCGTAGTGTTTAAGAAATATGCTGAATAATAACATAATAGATAGAATAAAGCTTCTCTTCCGCAAGGAAAAGGAGCTTTATTTGTCTTTATATAGCATCATGGGTTTTTACCCTCGAAACATAGAACTCTATAAAATGGCGCTTAGCCACAAAAAGTGTTCACTTAAAAAAACAAAAAAAGGGTAAGACTGTAAATAATGAGCGTTTAGAGTTTTTAGGAGATGCTATTCTCGATGCCATTGTTGGAGATATTGTGTACAGACACTTCCCCGGAAAACGCGAAGGCTTCTAACAAACACCCGAAGTAAACTTGTTCAGCGCGAAACCCTTAATAAATTAGCGCAAGATATAGGCATTACTCGACTCATACAAACCAGTGGAAAGACCTTTTCTCACAACAGTTATGTGGCTGGAAATGCGTTTGAAGCACTTGTGGGAGCCATGTATTTAGACCGTGGATATAATCTTTGTATGCGTTTTATGCAACAGAGAATATTATCGCAAATGATAAATATAGACACGGTGGCTTATAAAGAAGTCAACTTTAAAAAGCCGTTTAATAGAATGGACTCAAAAGAATAAGATGCTCATTCACTTTCAATGTATCGAACAAAAGAAAGATGATGAAGGCAATCCTATATTCTATTATGCCGTAATGATTGAAGGAAAAAGAATGCTCGAGAGCAAAGGGATTTTACCAAAAAGGAAAGCCAACAACTTGCATCCGAGGAGGCTTTTAACTCGTATAAAGAAGAATGCAAGACTCTTAGATATTCTTTTTGAAGCGAAGAAAACACGCATAGAACAAGAAGAGCAAGCTAAGTTTGACGCCGAAAAAGAAAGCAACAAACTAACAGAACCTGCATTAAAGGTGTCTTCTATCTATGAAGAAAAGGGAAATGAGCCTGTTCCTGAGAATATAAAACCAGTGGAATTACCGCAAACAGAACAGGAAGAATTCGATTTATCCGATATTTCTTCACTTCCCAAAGTTGTAACACAAGAAGAAATTATCGCTGCTGCCGAAGCAATGGCTTTTTGCCAATGAAGACAAACCAAACGAGCCTTAAATAACCAATATCTTGTAAAAGATTGCTTAATAAGAAAGCTATAAGACCATAAAAAAAGCGAGTAAAAACACCAATAAAGTTTGTTTTTACTCGCTTTTTTTATTTATTCACTCAAACACCTTTTTTTCTCTATTGTTTTCTCCTTTATTTTACCCAAAAAACAAATAGCAAACACCAATAGCAGCAATCACACCTGCAAGGTCTGCCAACAAACCGCACGCTAAAGCATGACGTGTTTTACGAACTCCTACGCTACCAAAATAAACGGCAAGAATATAAAAGGTGGTATCTGTTGACCCTTGAAATATGCAACTCAATCGTCCAACGAAAGAGTCTACACCATAAGTCTTCATCGCGTCTACCATCATACCTCGCGCTCCACTTCCCGACAAAGGCTCATTAAAGCCGTAGGGAGTGCATCTACAAAGCTCGTTGTTATTCCACAAAACATAAACACTTGTTTTACGCCAGCAATGAGCATATCCATTGCACCCGAAGAACGAAACACCGACACTCCAATAAGAATGGCTATTAAATAAGGTATAATGCGTATAGCAGTAGAAAAAGCCCTCTTTGGCACCCTCAATAAAAAGCGTCATACACATTTATTTTACGATAAACACCCGCTCCAATAAACAGCATTATAATGCTCATTAACAGCACATTTGCCACATTAGAACTAACCATATTCATCGTATCTTTATCTAATTGCATCAATCCCCATATCATTCCGCATACCAAAAGCAATAAACCACCCAACGTAAATAAAAAGGGTTTTGTTTAGCAGATTTATCTTTTGGTAAATAGAAGTAACTGATAATACCCGTTAATGTACTAAAAATGTGGCAATAAGAATAGGAACAAATACATCAGTAGGCATGTTTGCGCCCATTTGAGCTCGATAAACCATGATAGAAACAGGGATAAGTGTAAGTCCAGATGTATTTAACACCAAGAACATAATCATGGCATTCGATGCTGTTTGTTTATCTTTATTCAGTTCTTGTAGTTGCTCCATCGCCTTTAACCCTAAGGGTGTAGCCGCATTATCTAAACCTAATAAGTTAGCAGAGATATTCATAAAGATAGAACCTGTTGCTGAATGACCTTTCGGAATATCAGGAAACAACTTACAAAAAAACGAGGCGATAACACCTTTAGAGAGTGCATTCACGATGCCTCCTTTCTCACCTATTTTTCATTACACCGAGCCACAACGATAACACACCCGTTAAGCCCAAGCTAATTTCAAAAGCGTTTTTTTGCCGCTTCAAACGAACCGTTCATCATCGTAGGAAACACCTCCATGTCTCCCAAGAAAAATAAGTTTTATTAAAGCAACAACAAAGGCGATAGCCCAGAAAGCAATCCAAATATAATTTAAAACCATTCTTGTTTTTCTATCCATATAGAGCAAAAAGCGTTGTAAACGCTATTCAGCTCCCAGTTTTTTTGAGCCACTTTCCGCCCATCATACACGCTATTCCTATCACAATAAAAGGAACACTCAGCAACTGACCCATATTAAACAACAAGCCATTTTTCAAAGCTCACTTGCACCTCTTTGGTGTATTCTATAAAGAAACGGAATAAGAATATAAGCGTTAAACACAAGCCAAAGAAGCAGCTCGAACCCACTTTTTGCGGTTTCTTTTTTTATAGAAATACCAGCCTATAAAGAAGAATATAGCATAAGCAATAGCCTCGTATAATTGTCCCGGGTGTCGTGGTTGCATGTCTACACGCTGAAAGATAAAAAGCCCAAGGCACATCGGTTACATTACCAATAATTTCCGAATTCATTAAATTACCTAAGCGAATAAAGCACGCTGTTATAGGTGTAGCAATGGCAATGTTATCTAACACACGCCAAAGGTTTAGTTTGGTGCGTTTATAATAACAATAAAAGAGCAACCATTAAACCCAACGTTCCACCGTGAGAAGCTAAGCCTTCGTAGCCAATAAACACCCACGAGCCACTTGGTAAGAACTTTATAGGCACAATAATCTCTACAATATGTTTCCAAGAAGACAAGAAATAATCGGGTTGATAGAACAAACAATGACCTAAACGAGCACCCAATAAAAATACCAAAGAAGCAATACATAAACAAAGGCTCAAAATATTCTTCTTTTATTTTCTGGTCTTTATAAAGTTTTTTCACTAACAAATAAGCACCAACGAGGCCTATTAGCCAGCAAAGAGAATACCATCTCACCATTAGTGGACCCACTTTTAGAGCCTCAACATTAGGGTTCCACAATATATAGTTTAGCAGTTGCAACATAATCTATCAATCAAAGGGTTTTACATCTTTACACATTAAATCTAAAGTGCATAATATCTCCGTCTTGCACTACATATTCTTTACCTTCAATACCCATTTTTCCTGCTTCTCTCACAGCACTTTCAGAGCCATATTTTATATAGTCTTCAAACTTAATCACTTCTGCTCTAATAAATCCTTTTTCAAAGTCTGTGTGAATAACTCCTGCACATTGGGGTGCTTTCCAACCTTTATGGTAAGTCCATGCACGCACTTCCACCTCTCCAGCAGTAATAAATGTTTCTAAATTAAGCAGTGCATAGGCTTTTTTTAATAAGACGGTTTACGCCACTTTCTTCCAACCCTAATTCGTCAAGAAACAGTTGTTTGTCTTCATAACTCTCCAAAGAAGCAATATCTTCCTCAGTTTTTGCAGCAATAACAAGCACCTCTGCCCCTTCACTCTTTGCTATTTCGGCAATCTTAGCTGTGTGTTCATTTCCTGTTTTAGCCGCTGTTTCGTCTACATTGCATACATAAAGCACGGGTTTCGACGTGAGTAAGAACAAGTCGTGTGCAGCTTGTATCTCTTCTTTGCTATCAAATTGCACTGTTCGAGCATTGAGTCCTTGTTCCAACACCTCTTTATAAGCCGTTAAAACTTTCACCATTAGTTTAGCATCTTTATTACCTGCGGCAGCCGTTTTTTTGTTCCTTGCTCAATCGGTTATCAATGGTTTCAAGGTCTTTCAATTGCAATTCAGTGTCAATAATCTCTTTATCGCGCACAGGGTCAATGCTTCCGTCAACGTGTGTAATGTTTTCATCTTCAAAAACATCTTAGTACATGAATGATAGCATCTGTTTCTCTAATGTTTCCTAAGAACTTATTTCCGAGTCCTTCTCCTTTCGATGCTCCTTTAACAAGCCCTGCAATATCCACTATTTCACAAGTGGCTGGCACTATCTTGTTAGGGTTTATAATTTCAGCAAGTTGTGTTAATCGTTCATCTGGCACGGTTATCACTCCCACATTAGGTTCTATTGTACAGAAAGGGAAGTTAGCTGCTTGTGCTTTTTGCAGACGAAAGACAATTGAAAAGTGTAGATTTTCCCACGTTAGGAAGTCCTACAATACCACATTTTAATGACATTTATTTTTGTTTTAAGATGATACATAACCATAAAAGCAGGCAAACTTATTTTAAACCATCAAGAGTTGTTTTCTGTATTCACCTCTTTTATATAGTGCAAAGATAGTGCAAATAAAGCACATAGCAAAACGAACAGGGTGCAATGTGCCTCCCTAACACGCTTATCGGCTCACTTACATTTGCACAAAACACAGGTTTTCTTCTCCCGAGTGGTAGTTAAAGCCTTCAAAAGAAAAATTGTTTTAATGTTTCTACCTCTTTTTATTTTTGTTTTTAATGATATAGTTTGTCATGGCTCCGCGACACATTTTTTTGCATACACCACAACGCTCTTTAAGGCTCCCAACTTTTTCTACCATAAAGTCGGGTTGAATAACTTTTAAGTGTTTGGTCACCTTTTTCCAATCGAACAAACGTTTCATTTCTGCACTCGCTAAGTTAACCAATATGCCATCATCTGCCATGGTTGTGTCGATAAGATAGTCGGTTAATAAAGGTTTCCAATAGTCGAACATACTTTTTTCGTTATCGGGTAACACCACATTTCCTTCTAATCTGTAGTTTTTTATAAGGTCTGTGGGACGCAATAAGCCATATAAAAAAAGAGGTAATAAACAAGTGGTTACGAGCAAATAGCACATCTTCTTCGTTCCATTGACTTGCCTTTAAATGTTTATAGGCTATGCCGTCGTAGCTCAAAGCAGCAGGAAGCAGGGGCGAAGGATCTAAAAACTGTTGGTATCTTAGTGCGTTTAACGATGCCAATTGTGGGTTTATTTTGAGCATTTTCGACAGTTCTTCGCTCGTAAACTCTGCCATTTGTTGGGCGTTGTTCACTGCATTTTCCTGAAAATGGGGACTTGTTTTGCAACTAAAACTATGTGTGTGGGTGCTAACCATATCTTTAGCACACGATAAAAAGTATTTGCATAATTATATAAAAACTTTAATCTTATCCATAACGCTACACTGCGTATTTATTTTTTTGTAAAGTTAGTGTTTTTTTGTTTTTTTAGTGTGCAAGTTTACACGGCAAACAAAAGCTTATTTACACCTGTTACACGCCATTAAACGGTGCATTGCAAAGGTTCTTTTTTTCATGCCAACGCTTTTTTTATTCTCCGTAAAAAGAGATTGTTTGGGGAGATGTTTCGCTATCAATAAAGGTGTTATATAAAGTATCTAAAAAAACAAGTTTACAAGATTATACAAAAAAACGCTAAAAAGAAAGACTTGCATCAAATAATATATTGAAAAAGAAAACTATATCAACCAAAAAACATTACCTTTGCATCATCAATCTTATATCTATCAAGGTTTTTATTTTGAACATAATATGTTTTTAGGATAACCACACAAAACTCTTTCTTTTGAATTTCTTTTTGTTAAAACCATAAGGGCTATTGTTTCAGAACAAAAATCGTGTTCTTGTTCGGTATAAAAATAAGCATACACGGCAAACACTAAGCCTACTTTTTTTATTCAAACAGACATTATTATCTTTTTATACATAACGCTTAAATAAAGAACAAAAATGAATCAAGAAAAGTTTTTATCTATCCTTGGTTGGGTAGCAACAGCCACTTCTATGGCTATGTACATTTCGTACATTCCACAAATAAGCGGAAATCTTTCGGGCAATAAAGGCGACTGGTTTCAACCTATGGTAGCAGGTATCAACTGTGTGTTATGGGTTGGTTATGGCTTTATTCGTAAGAAAAAAGACTGGCCACTTATTATTGCTAACTTTCCGGGTGTTGTTTGTGGGTTCCTTGCCTCTTTCACTGCCATGTAACACATAGTGTTTATTTCGTTATTAAATCATAATAAAAAAACACAATAAAAAGCACAAAACAACTCTTCAAACTTGGTTTATCCTTTTTTGTGGAGTTGTTTTTGTGTATTAAACACTTATATGTTTGTTGTGTTTTAACTATTTATCAACCAATTACACGTTAACAATGAAACGAATTTTATACTTATTATTTATCTCTATTCTTGCACTTCCGGGTTATGCTCAAATGCTTTTTACAGAAAATCAAACAATGACTATTGATAGTGCAAAAACGCTACAAGGAAGCATTTTGCCTGTGTTAGACTTTAAAACTGAAAAAGAAAAACGTACTAACATTTAAGAATACAGCCAACATTAACTTGCTTATTAAACAAGATAGGGTAATAAATGTAATTAACAAGTTTGAGTTTTCTACCTACGGAAAAAAAGATTACGATGAGTGGAGGTTATATTCACAGCGAATATCGCTACTTGTTAGACCACGCATTCGAGGTGTATCCTTACATTGAATCTCAATGGGCTGAGAGTAGAGGAATGAAATATAAGGTGTCAACGGGTATGCAATCGCGCTATAGACTCATCAATACCGACCATTGTTTAATGTTTGTTGCTGCGGGTTTATTTTTCGAATTTGAAAAATGGGAACACCCTGAAACAAGTGTTTTTGCAGGAAAATATGCTTATAGTCGTAGTATAAAAAGCCATGTTTCGGTAAGTTTTAAGCATAAAGTGGGCGAGCATTGGGAACTCACTACCACAGCTATTCACCAAGGAAAACCCGACAGTTATCGCAAAGAAGCTCGTTTTGGTGGTTCGTTCGACTTGAAATATAACATTACACCTACTGTGGGTATAAGAGGCACTTACCGACTTATTTACGACACAAACCCTATTGTTGAGGTAAGAAAGGATTACAATACGCTCGATGTAGGTCTCGAATTGTCGTTCTAAACACCCCCTATCACGCAAACTCTATCTTGGTTTGCATCCATAAAAGCCACTGTTTGCTGTTTTTATATGCTTGCTAAAAAGACCTATTTTTTTGCGCATTTCTGTTTGCATTGTTATGCGTTTTTCTTGGCAGTATATAAAACAAAAAAACAGTGGTTTTTATATGATTAAAATTTAGCTCTTGCGAGTTTGTTTTTGTATGGTTGTCGTATCAACAAGAAAAACACAAAAACAAGCCTTTATTTTTTTAGCCTTTTTTTCACGCACTAACACTTTGGTTGTAAAAACAGATAGTTATGCAGTGGTGTGCTTATCAAAAAGCCTTATTATAGATGTTTTTTTCGCCTTTTTTTGTTGCAATAGCTTAGAGTTTACACTGCAATAGATAAGAGTTTGAGGGGCTAAAACACAAGAGTTTAGGGTGTAAAAACACCATGTATTGCAACCTAAACTCTAAGCTTTTTAAAGCTAAAAAGCTATTTTTTTATAAAAAAACAAAAAGTGTGTTTTAGAAATGCAAAACCTATATGTTTTGCATTTTTGCGCTTGTTTTTTTGTGTTTTTTTCTACCACAAACAAGGCGTTAATAGGTAGGTGTATAGCCCTTTTTTCGTTCTATTTATGCAAAAAAAAGAGCGAACTTTGCTCACGCAAAACACGCTCTAAAATCAAAAACTATCCAGGAGATTGTTAGACAACTAACAACCTTTTTTATGAAAAAAATCTATTTCATACATTTTAAAGTGCCCACTTTTTTTCTATCTTCAACACATGTAAACCTTTTTGTAGTGTTAAGGTTAAAGGGGCTGTTGTGGTAACTCCTTGTGTTACAAGAACACCGTTTGCAGTATAAAGTGCATAGCGCAAACCTACTTGTAAACCGTCTATTGCTACACCATCGGGGGTGTTTTTAAGTGCCACACTCATGTTTTCAACACTTGCAACACCTGTTTCTAAAGGCTTTCTACAACATGACCTGCAAACACATTCCACCCTGTTTGAGTGCTATAAAGCTGTCCGCTCTTAAGTGGAACAATTAGGCGTCTTCGTTTATAAACACTATATCTGTAAACGTGTTAGGGTCTATTGTGGCAGGAGTGTCATCGTAAGCATACACACTATGTAGGTTTTGACACTTTTCAAACGCATCTTTTTTTCTATTTTTACAACCTGCTGGTATGTGGATTGTAGACAACTGTGTGCAAGTTGAGAATGCGTTTTTTTAGAGATGGTTTTAAGCATTGAGAAATAAGGAAGTTCATCTAAATTGCGACAGTATTTAAAGGCATTTTCGCCTATAAAGCTAAGTGCAGGGTGGCTTCCTTCTTCTAAATTTAACATCGTTAGTTTAGGGTTATAACACAATGCGTTATCTTTTATCTCTTTTAACGATTGTGGTAAGGTTATTTTTTCTAAAGCAGTGTGGAATGTTAGTGCATAAGGCGCAAGCGTAGTGATGCCCTCTTTTAACGTTATTTCTTTTGCCTTTTCTTTTGTGGGTTGAGCTGGATAAAACAAAAGGGTGGTTTGTTGTGCATCGTATAACACACCGCCAACACTTGTGAGGTGGCTGTTTTCGTCTTCAACCTTTACACTTGTTAGCGCAGGAGCTGTTGTAAAGGCAGCTGGTTGCACGTTTTGTGTGGTAGCAGGTATGGTGTAAGAAGCATCAGTACGTCCGTTAGGATAACTCACTAACGTGTTTTTATCTTTGCTATAAAGCACACCGTCTACGCTGGTAAAGTGTTGGTTTGTTGCTGGAACCTCAAACTTTTTCAAGCTAACACAATATAAAAATGCAGGATAGCTTACCTTTTCTACTCTATCATTTAAGGTGAGCGAGGTCATTTGCATAGCTCCTTCAAAGGCATGAGCATCTATATGAGTTACAGAAGATGGCAGAACAGCATCTCCAACAGGCTCCATTCTATTAAATGTCCATTTTTTTATTATTGCACCAGCAGGTGTTTCTTCTTTCTGTTCACTACAAACCATGTTCACTTCTACGTCTGATTGTAGGTTTTCCACTGTGTAAGTAGTGCTTTTATAATTAAGTATGGTGTTGCCATTTAATTGCCATTCGTCTACAACATTGCCGTTTTGAGGTTGTGCAGTGAAAACTATTTTAGAGCCTTTGGGCAATGCTTCGCCACTATTTAACGCTGTGTTGTCTGTTTCGTTTTTAGCTGTTAGCGTTCCTGTTTTGGTGTTAAACGACGCAAACTTAACAATATAATAACCTTCTATACGGTCGAAATCAACCTGAATATCCATTGCATCTTCTGCATCAAGTGTGATACTTGGTTTTGCATAATAGTCTGTTAAGTTATCATATTCGGCAGTTGCAACGTTTTTCTTTTCTCTTTGCCAGTTTGTTATTCTATATCCACGGCGTGGAGTAGCAGTAAATGTAAGTTTTTCTCCTGCTTTTACTTTTGTAGCACTTAACACATTTGTTCCATCTGCCTTAGTGCAAGTGATTGAACCCATAGCAGGCGACACGCTACGGAAGAAGATGTAAGCTCCTTCTTCTGTCTTTCTAAAATGTACAACGATGCTTATATCTTCGTTAACGCTTTCTATTTCTAATATATTTCCTTTCACTTGTGAGGTTTTATCCTCGCCGTTTACCGTCCATTTATAAAAGCTTCGTAATCGAACAAAGGAATGGCTTTAACAGATAATTTAGAACCTTGTGCAATGTAAGAGTCGTTTTTTTACGTCTGTTCCTGCTAAGCTCCATCTTCCTAACGCACCACGTCCTTCGCTAACATAGTTTACCTTTACTCGCTTCACAGCATTGGGTTCGCCTACAACTATCTTTGCTCTTTTAAGTTCTTCTTGTAGCTTTTGTTGTACACTTTCATTCTTTACATACACTGTTGTACTCTCTTTATCAGGTAAAGCTCTACCAAAACCTTCAAAACGAGGATTGAGATGAACGTCTACTATCTTTAAGTTTCCCACTCCATTAAAGGTTAATCCAAAAGCGTTATTTACTTTTTGTAAGTGTGGAACCAATAATTCTGTAAGAGAAGAGCAACCAGAAAATGCGCCTTCTCCTATCTCTGAAACAGAAGGAAGATTAAGTTTTACAAGGTTAGAACAATTCTTAAAGCTGTATTCACCTAACTTTTTCACCTCCAGAAGAAACTGTGTATTCGGTTAAAGAGCAAGGAAATGAAATCAATGTTCCGTCGCTTTTTCGTAGTAAAAGCACCGTTATCTGCCATAAAATGTGGTGAAGATTGGTCTACAACAAACTCGTGTAAAAGCAGCACAATTAGCAAAGGGATTAGCGGTAATGGTAGTTAACAAAGCTCCCAAAAGAAACGGTGTTTAACTGTTCGCAATTAGCAAAAGCGTTCTTACCAATGGTTACCACTGATGGCAAAGAAAGGGTTTTGATAGATGAACAACCATCGAAAGCCTCCTCGTTTATGGTTTGAACGTGTGTAGCAGTTAAGGTTGTAATGCCTGTACAGCCCTTAAATGCGTTTTTTTACCTATGGTGGTTACTTGGTTAAAGTCGATGTTAGTGATTTGTGTATTACTAATGGTTTCGCCTCCACCCCAACCATCTTCACTGCCTTCATCTTGTGTATAAAAGCAGTTTTCAGCAATTTCTGTAACTCCGTCGGGTATCTTTATACTTCCAGAAGCACCGTCCCACGAAACAAGTTTATTGCCTTCTACTTTTTGGGCGTTAACATTTACACCACAAAAAAAGAACCAATAAGGCTACAAAAAAAGTGTTTTTAGTAGATTTTTTTCATATTTTATAAATTAAAATGTATATGCTTTTTAACCATATCAGTAAAAATATTTTTGTTGTAAAACCTATGAGTTTTAATTGTAAAAACAAATAGGTTCGTTTGCAAATGTAAGAAAAAAATATAACAATTAAACAAATATTCAGATAAAAAAATTTAATATAATAGTAAATTTATATCTTATTTATCTACAAAATATAAGTTACATATTCTATTTATCTATATTATTCTTTTTATTCTGTAAAACTATCTATCAACAGTTAATAACTAATATTGTTGCATCTACAAACAAAAATTATTGTTGTTAAAACACTCAACACTAATTAACAACCAAAGCGTTTATATAATTTGTAAAAAGCCACTTTACACCTTATTATATATAAGGGGTGTTCGCAGTGTTTTTATTCTTTCATTGATTTATATCTAAAAAAATAGCTTATCTTTTGCATAACAGTTGTAACATATTATGTTTGTTACAGAAATGAAAGACATAAAAAAACAATCAATAAAAAAACATATGAAATTAGGATTACTTACAGCACTTTTAAGTATTTCTTCGATAACCTTTGCACAAACAAGAAGTGAGGTATTTTTTTGAAGAAATGGAACTTTTCAAGAGATGGAAAAAAACATGGAAACAAGTTTCAGTTCCTCACGATTGGGCTATTGATGGACCGTTTGATAAGAAATGGGACATACAATATTTAGCCATAGTTCAGGACGGTCAAGAAGACGCAATGGCACATACTGGACGCAGTGGAGGGCTCCTTGGTTAGGAGAAGGTAGATATACAACCACTTTTAACAAGCCACAAACAGCAGAAAAAGGTGATTTTATACTTTGATGGAGCAATGAGTGAGCCTAAAGTGTATGTAAATGGACAGTTTGCAGGTAAGTGGATGTATGGTTATAATGCGTTTAAATTAGATATAACACCACTTGTTAAAAACAGGACAAAAATAGCGTTTATGTTCATTTAAACAATGTAGAAGAGAGTAGTAGATGGTATCCTGGCGCAGGAATCTATCGCCCTGTAAAAAGTAGTGTTTAGCAATAAAGTGAGTATAGACGATTGGGAAACATTCTTCCGCACATCTTCTATCGATAAAGGAACAGCCAATGTAACCCTCGACACTCGTTTATCGGGCGCAGATAAGTTTGATAACACGTCTGTTTTATACACTCTTTACGATGCAAAAGGAAAGGCTGTTTCTCAAAACACATCGTCTGTTGCTTCTGATGGAAAGGTTTCTTTCGCCTTTAATGTTCCTAATGCAAACCTTTGGAGCATAGATAATCCTTATCTATATACGCTAAAAGTGCAAGCAATAAAAGATAAAAAAACACTCGACAACATATCTCTTAAAGTGGGAATACGCACCATTAACATCACAAAAGAACAAGGATTTACGCTTAATGGTGTACCCATGAAGTTTCAGGGAGTGTGTCTTCATCACGATTTAGGTGCATTAGGAGCCGCATTAAACAAGACAGCACTCATTCGTCAGATAAAGATGATGAAAGATATGGGCGTTAATGCAATCAGAACCTCTCACAATATGCCTTCTCAAATGCAAATGGACGTGTGCGATTCATTAGGTATGATGGTAATGGCAGAAAGCTTTGACGCTTGGAAAGAGTTGAAAGTGAAGAATGGTTACGGACGTTTTTACGATGAATGGTGGAGAAAAGACCTCGAAAACCTTATTAAAGGACATCGCAATCACCCATCGATTGTGATGTGGAGTATAGATAATGAAATTCCAGAACAATCTAATAAACAAGGTACTGAACGAGCTAAAAGCAATGACAGAGTTTTTGCCATTCACTCGATAACACTCGAACAGTTACCTGCGGAGTAGATGCTCCTAAGCAGTCTGTTGACTGTGGTTTTCTACAACGAACTCGATGTTCCGGGGCTCAATTATCGCATCAATCTCTACGAAGAACTTATCAATAAACTTCCTCATGGTTTTCTTTTTAGGTTCTGAAACAACATCGACTGTAAGCAGTAGAGGCGTTTATAAGTTTCCAGTTACTGTAGAAAAAATGAAAACATACGATGATGGACAATGCTCAAGCTATGATACTGAGTGCTGTGGATGGAGCAATTTGCCCGATGATGACTTCGCTAAAGCGGACGATTTAGCGTTTAATATCGGTCAATTTATATGGACTGGACAGGATTATCTTGGTGAACCAACTCCTTATTACTCGTATTGGCCTTCTCGTAGTAGCTACTTTGGTGCAGTAGACCTTGCTGGTTTACCCAAAGACCGTTTCTATTTATACCGTAGTGTATGGAATAAAAAAGAACAAACACTACACTTATTGCCTCATTGGAACTGGGAAGGACGAGAAGGAAAGGTAACTCCTGTGTATTGTTATACAAGCTATCCAAGTGCAGAACTCTTTATAAATGGTCGTAGCATGGGACGTATTGAGAAAAACAAAGCAAGCCGTTTAGACCGTTATCGCTTGCGTTGGAACGATGTTACCTATGAACCCGGAGAATTAAAGGTGGTGGCTTACGACGAAAAAGGTAATAAAGCAGCCGAAAAAATAGTGCGCACTGCTGGCGATGCCTATGCTTTAACGATGAAACCTGAACGCAATAGCATTGTTGCAGACGGTGAAGATTTGGCTTATATCACGCTTTCTATGGTAGATAAGAATGGTAATGAATGTCCTAATGCCGACCATTTGGTGAGCGTTAACGTGTCTGGTGCAGGCAAATTTAAGGCTCTTTGTAATGGAGATGCTACTTCTTTAGAGCCTTTTACACAACCTCAAATGAAGTTATTTCATGGAAAATTAGTACTAATTGTTCAGAGTAACGGACAAAAAAAGGAAACATTGTTGTGAAGGTAAAAACAAACAATGGCATTGAAAACACTATCATTTTAAAGGCTAAAAAATAAAATGCTTATCGACAATAAAGCACCCTAAAACGTGCTTTACCTTATTTATATAATAACAGTCCTATGTTTATAACCACAAAAACATAGGACTGTTTTTATTTTGTTTAGTTTGTTAATAAACAATAAAGAAACAAACCATAAAACCGAAAAAAATCAAACAATATATATACCTTTGCGAAGAATTTAATTGAAATAATACAAAGATGTCAAAGCGTAAAATTAACTTTATTAGCTGCTTCTTTTGCAGTGTCTGGCTCTGTATTTGCAGGTGGTTTACTTACAAATACAAATCAAAACATAGCTTTTAACAGAAATTTTGCTCGCGAAGCTACCATCGGTATTGATGGTGTTTACAGTAACCCAGCGGGTGTTGCCTTTATGAATAACGGGTTACATCTTTCTTTTTAATGTTCAAAAACGCTTATCAAACACGCGTTATAAAAAGTGGTTTTAAACGTTCCAACAGGTGTAAAGAACAGTTTTATCAAGCCTTTTATATTTAACGAAAGAAACCAAGATGCAGTGAAAACGTATGAAGGTAAGGCATCAGTTCCTATTCTTCCAAGTTTTCAAGCAGCATATAATAAAGACAAATGGAGCTTCCAATTTGGCTTTGCTCTTGTTGGTGGAGGTGGAAAAGCTACCTTTAACGATGGTTTTAGGAGCTTTTGAACGTCCTATATCTATGATTCCTTTATTGCTAAACTCTTTGCCTCAAGAATTAAATAGCATTATACCTTTAAGTTCTAAAAAGCCTTCTTACAGCTACGACAGCTACATGAGTGGACGCCAATACATCTTCGGTGCTCAGTTTGGTGCTGCTTATAAAGTGAATAAAAAAACGTGTCTGTTTACGGAGGTTTACGCGTTAATTATGTTTTATAACAAGTATGAAGGATACATTAAAAAAACATTAGCGCAAACGTTAACGACGAAAAGGTTGTATTGTCTAAATTCATAGCAGAAAAGGCTGTACCTACTGTTGGTAATTATGTTGTTAATGCTAAACAGAAGTTAGAAGCTTTCTGCTCAACAATTAGAAGGCTTAGCAAAAACCATTGAAAAGGTGCAAGACCCTGCGCAAAAAGCTGCTTTACAAGCGCAATTACAACAAGGACAAGCACAATTGCAACAAGGTCAAGCAGGCTTATTGCAACTTGCTAATGCAGGAAAAAGCTTTCGGTCAATACCAAAAATTAGTAGCCGATAAAGAAGTAAACGTATCTCAAACAGGCTGGGGAATTACTCCTATCATCGGTGTAGACGTGAAATATGGCAAGTGGAACTTTGCTCCTAAATTAGAACTTAACACTCGTTTAAACATAGAAAACAAGATAGAAAAAGACGATGTTAACTTTACTAACGGAGAAAAGAATACACCTCACGACATTCCAGGCCTTCTTACGTTAGGTACTCAATATGAGATTACACCTAAAATAAGGGTTATGGCAGGCTGGCATCATTATTTTGATAAGAGCGCACGCATGGCTAATGACAAGCAAAAGAAGTTATCTCACAACACAAACGAATATTTAGCAGGTGCTGAATGGGATATTACTAAAGATATAACCATTAGTGCTGGTGGACAATGTACACGCTATGGACTTGGAAACGGTAGTTATTTAAGCGATTTAAGCTTTGTAACAAGCAGTTATTCTATTGGTTTTGGTGCTAAATTTAAGGTTGCTAAAAACATGAACCTTAATGTTGCATACTTCTGGACCAACTATGAAACATTTAAAAAGACCGAAGAAACCACTCTGTTAAACAAGCCTGTGCTTAACACAGACGAGTTTACACGTACAAACAAAGTGTTTGGTGTGGGTCTCGACATATCGTTATAATAACGAATAAACAATCACTATTAGCTAATTCACAATGCTTTTTTTAAATGTTGTGGTTAACGTTAAAAAAAGAATAGACTTAATACAAATATAAATGGGTAGTTTTTTTGTTTTAAAAACCTAATAAATGAGCCTTATCTATCAAATATAAAAAAAGAAAAAAACGTTTATTGGTTTTTACATTTGAACGTTTAAAAAAACATAATCGAGCCTGCTTGCGACAAGTAGCTCGATTTTTTTTTCTTATTTTTTTAACGTCATACCTCATAAAAAAACTCTCTTTTATCTTATTTTTTTGTGAGTGTTTTGTTACATTTTAAAAATCTTATTTTTAGTACGAAAAATGGGACTATCTAACCAGCTATTACATGATTATTAAAAGCTTGCTTCCGACTAAAAACAAGAGGTAAAATGCAAAACATATAGGTTTTGCATTTTTATTTGACTATGTTTTTGAAAAAAACAAAAAAACAAGCGTTTAAGGTGTAAAAAGCTAAGAGTTTGGCGTGCAATACATGGTGTTTTACCCCCTAAACTCTTATGTTTTAGCACTCAATAGCTTATGTTTTGCAACCTAAACTCTAAGCTTTTTGCAACATTTTCTACGAAAAAAAGCTCTTTTTTTAAGGGCTTTTTTTCTTTTTCTCTCTTACAAAAAAAGCGTTTGTTTTTTTCACCGCTTATATGTTCAACGAAAAAAAGAGGACAGAAATACGCGTTTTCTTTTGCTTTTTCAATATTCAAAAAAAGCAAATATAAGAGCAAAAAAATAAGGCATTCATTTTTTTATAAAATGCCTTTATACGAAATAAAAAAATACACAATACCATTCATTTTATATAGCGATAAACCTTTTATCGACGTTCTACCACCTTACCATTTTCCACTTTAAAACGAGCATCAAACTCTTCTTTTGTTCGTTTCCAACGGTTGTGAGTCCATAAATAAAGATGTGGTTGTGCCTTTATAGACACTTCCAACATTTCAAAAAAACGGCGAGTAATGTCGTTTTCGGGCAAACTGTTAGGCTCTTTTGTTATTAAACGAAAAGTGCAGGTGTAGTATCCTCTCTTAGGACGGCTCATCTCTGCATAGTAAACAGCATTGTTCATTTTGCGCATTATACGCTCAGAACCCGTGAAAACAGGTGTTTGATGATGCAAAAAAGGTAGCCATAAATGAATATTTTGCCAACGTGGTGACTGGTCAGCGATATATCCAAAGAGCGTCATTGTTTGTTGTTTTTTATATTTAACAAGTGCTCTTAATATATCATTCTTAGCCACTGGCACTCCTCCTTGCGACGAACGTAAACAATAAAACAAGTGGTTAATAATTTTGTTTTTTTAATAGGTTTTATACACCAAAGCTACCACTCTGTTTTGTGGTAAACCAATGGTTACAGCCGAAAAGCCACTCCCAATTGCAATAATGACCTAAGATAGCCGCTACATGAGTGCCCTCTTTAAAATCGTTTTTCAATAAGGTCTGCATTGATAATCGTTAACCGCTTTGCTAATTGCCTACGCGAAATAGAAAGCAATTTAATACTTTCTAAAAAGTAATCGGCAAACCAACGATAAAATTGTTTTTCGATGTTTACAATCTCACTGTTTGTTTTTTCAGGAAAAGAAGATACGAGATTTTGCCTCACTATCCCACGTCTGTATTTCAACACATAGTAAATAAACAGGTAACCCACGTCTGCCAACCTATATAAAATCCACATAGGCAGGGCGAGAGCATATAAAAAAAAGCGTATACCACTGTAAACATAAGCACCAAAAACAAAGAATAAGCTATTTTTGCATATCGTTTAAACGCTTATAATAGCCATCAAGTGCAATCAATTGTTCGTGTGTACCACGCTCAACAATACGTCCTTCGTGCATTACACATATTTCGTCTGCATTCTTAATAGTAGATAAACGGTGTGCAATAGCTATTGTTGTGCGCGATTTCATTAGTTTTTTTCGAGCGCATCTTGCACAAGTTTTTTTCGCTCTCAGTGTCTAACGCACTCGTTGCTTCATCTAATATTAAGATAGGCGGATTTTTAAGTATTGCACGTGCAATGCTTACACGTTGTCTTTGTCCTCCCGATAAACGACCACCTCTATCACCAATATTTGTGTCGTATTGCTTTTCGTTTTGCATAATAAAGTCGTGCGCATTAGCTATTTTAGCAGCGTTTTCTACCTGCTCTTTTGTAGGGATTATCTACACCAAACGAAATGTTATTATAGAATGTATCGTTAAATAATATGGGACTTTGGTTTACATTTCCCATGAAAGAACGAAGATTGTAGAGCGTAAGGTCTTTTTATATTCACTCCATCTATCAATATTTCTCCTTCTTGAACATCGTAATAACGAGGAATAAGGTCTACCAAAGTAGATTTTTCCACTACCACTTTGTCCTACCAAAGCAATGGTTTTTCCTTTCTCAATTTTTTTAAGTTGATGTTTTTTTAAGAACCCACTGTTTATCGTATTTAAACGACACATTTTTTTAAACTCAATGCAGTGGTTAAACTGCGTTAAGTTTACAGGATTTACAGGATTAGTGATATATTCTTTTTGCCTTTAATATTTTATCTACTCGCTCCATAGACGCTAATCCCTTAGGAATATTATAAGTGGCTTTTTGAAAAAAATCTTTCAAAGGGTTTATAATGCTATAAAAGCATCACTAAATAATAAATAAAAGGTGGAACCGCTTAGTGTTTTGGTTGTTTAATACCAACATACCTCCAAACCATAGCACCACAACAATCATCACTGTTCCCATAAACTCACTCATAGGGATGGGCTAATTGTTGACGTATTGCTACCCTCATAACGCTTTTTTTCGTAACGAAGAATTGATGTTATCAGAGCGGTTATTCATCTTTTTCTTCTGCATTAAAAGCCTTAATAATGCGTAAACCTCCTAATGTTTCTTCTACCTGACTTAATGTATCGCTCCACAATCCTTGTCTTCGAGCGAACCCGCTTTAAGCTTTCGTCCCACCATACCCATTATCCAACCAAAAATAGGCACAAAAATAAGCGTGAAAAGCGTAAGCTCCCACGATATAAAAAGTAGGGTTCCGAAGTAAAAAAATAATAAGAATAGGGTTTTTAAAAAAAGCATATCTAACGACGACATGATTGAGCTTTCAATCTCTCCAACATCGCCTGTTATGCGCGCCATGATATCTCCTTTGCGCTCTTCGGAGAAGAATCCTAACGAAAGAGATGTTATTTTTTGATACAACTGATTACGAATATCGCGTACAATACCTGTTCTTATAGGCATAAGAGATGCCGAAGAAAGAAAAATATACTCCTGTTTTTAAGAGCGTCATAATAGCTAATACAATTCCAATAATAAGCAGTGTAACGCTTGCACCCACTTGGTTTGTAATCATTTGAATGTAATAATTGGCGTTATTCTCTATCACCACTTTTACATTATCTAAACTCCACGCCATTAAATGCTTAACGGGTGCTTGCTTTTTTTATCGTCAAATAAGATTTGAAGAATAGGGATTAACGCTGCAAAAAGAAAAATATGTTGAGTACAGCAGACAACATATTAAACAGAATAGACAGTGCCAAATACTTCTTATAAGGTGGCACAAAGCGTTTAAGTATTTGTAAAAAAACTCTTTCATTTGTTGCAAAGTTAACGAAAACGAACGAAATATGAAACTTGTTTACCTATTTTTTTGAATGCATAAACACTTATGAGAAAGAAAGTGAAAAAAAGAAAGGTTTTACACTATTCTTTTTCACTTTTTAAAGCAGTATAAAGGATAGGTTGATGGTGTTAAAACATTAAACCAAAGAGAAATCTAACAAACGTTTTTTTCAATATTAGCCTTTGTCACTTCAATCTTAACAGCATCTCCTAAACGATACACTTTACCACGTCTTCTGCCCACTAAGCAATAGTTTTTTTCGTCAAAGTCGTAATAATCGTCATCAAGTTCACGCATAGGAACCATTCCTTCGCAATGGTTTTCATCAATTTCACAATACATTCCGAAAGACGTTATACCACTGATATGCGCGTCGAAACGCTCTCAATGTAATCATTCATAAACTCTACCATCTTAAACTTAATAGAATCGCGTTCTGCATTTTGAGCTATTAACTCCATTTCGGAGCTATGTTCGCACAAACTTTCATAATATTCTTTGTTTGCACTCTTAGCTCCTTCGGCATAAGCGGTAAGCAATCGGTGTACAAGAGTATCGGGATAACGACGTATTGGACTGGTAAAATGAGTGTAATAAGGAAAGGCTAAACCGAAATGTCCTATGTTATGAACACTATATTTAGCCTTCATCATGGCACGAAGTGCAATGGTTTTGTATCATTTTATTATTAGACTTCACTGGCAGAATTGTCTATCAATTTATTTAAAGAACGTGCCACTTCGCCTTTCGTTCCATCGGTTTTTTTAATTTATAACCGAGCTTTGTTACAAACTCTTTTAACGACTTCTAAACGTTGTGGATCGGGGTTATCATGAATGCGATAAGGTAGTGTTTTTAGCTTTTTACCTTTGCTTACCTTTCCTATTTTTCTCTGCTACTGTGCGATTAGCAAGCAACATAAATTCTTCAATAAGCTTGTTTGCATCTTTAGAAACCTTAAAGTAGCAACGCACAGGGTGACCTTTTTTTCGTCTATATCGAAATGCAATTCTTCTCTATCAAAGCGTACAGCACCATTAGAGAAACGTTCTTTTTCTTAGCATTTTAGCTAACTTATCCAACGTTATTAACGCTTCTGCATTTTCTCCTACATAGTCTTTTGGGTCTTTAATAGGCGCAGGTTCGTCTGTATTAGCTATCACTCCATTGTTTTCTAACAGTGTTTGAACTTCTTCATAAGCATATCTTCTGTCGCTTTTTATAACCGTATGAACCACTCTCGATTGATATATGTGCGCCATATCGTCCATTTCAAAGATAACACTATAAGCTAATTTCTCTTCATTAGGGCGCAATGAGCATATAAAATTACATAAACGTTCGGGCAACATAGGAATGGTTCTGTCTACAAGATACACAGATGTTGCTCTTTTTGCGCTTCTTTATCTATAATGTCGCCTTCTTTTACATAATGAGAAACATCTGCTATGTGTACACCCACTTGATAATGACCATTAGAAAGCACGTTTAATGAAAGCGCATCGTCGAAGTCTTTTGCGTCTTTTGGGTCTATTGTACAAGTGAAAATATCACGAAAATCCTCTCTTTCTTCCAAGTCTTTCGCTGTAATCTCTCCCGAAATACGTTCTGCAGCCTCTTCTACTTCCTTAGGATATTTATAAGGTAAGCCGTATTGAGCTAAGATAGTGTTCATTTCTACATCGTTGTTTCCACTCTCACCCAGCACATCTACCACCTCACCGATAATCTTTTTAGAGTCTTTCGATGGGAAATTGATTATTTTAACCACAGCTTTTTCGCCATCACGAGCACCATTTAGTTTCTTTTTAGGGTATGATAACGTCTTGTGGAAAGATGTTTTGCTTCGGTAATTAAGAAAGCAATATCGCTCTCCACCTTTATCTTTCCTACAAACGTATCCTTATCATGAGAGATTATATCTGTAATAATTGCTTCTCTCATATCTCCTTCTTTTTCGTGCCAAGAGCATAGCTTTCACCCTATCACCACTAAGCGCGAACATCGAATTACGTTCTGCAACAAACACCGAAAGGTCAGCTTCCATCGGGAATAAACACATTCTTTCCGTTGTTTTTACGTATGAATTTACCTTCTTGCACATGCGTTTCAAGATTTAAACGATAGGCATTATCTGCCACAGGAGTTAAGAAATCGTCCCATGCCATTTCCTCCATTAAATCTATAGCAAGCATTTTTTTAAAAGGGTGAGTATCTAATTTTTAAGTTCTTAAATATCTCTTTAAACGAATAAGATTTTTGTGGATGTGAACGGAAAAAAACTTTCTATTTTTTTCTGCCAATTTGTTAGCGGTCATTCTTTTTACCGCCCTTTTTTTCTTTTTCTTCATTCTTTATATATAAGTTTTATAACACTCGCACAAATCTGTTAAGTTTGCCTTATTTTCAATTCACATATATTATATATAATGTGTGCATATAGCAAGGGTTAGCAACATAAGGAGTAGTGTTTATGGCAGCAACCAATATTTTTTTAAGTGTTCGAGTGTATGATATTTTTTTATTTACTATGTTGTTTTTTTCGTATGCAGAAAGTGTTTCAATAACACCTCTTTTTTTATATGCGATAATTGTGAGTGATGTTGTTAAGTCCCGAAACAATAAGCACCTTTTTTTCGCTCTTCATTTTATTATTTATAACTATCATTTATAAGCAAACCTATGGTTATAGCTCCACTTTATTTTCACAAAAAAATAGCTATTTTTATTTTATAATAATTGGTTTAGTGTATTCATTTAATATCTTTTATATTTAACTTTCACCTATCAATTGTGTAGAATTTATTGTGTATAAACCTGTTGAAAAACCCATGTATAACTGCTGTATAACTAACGGAAAAAAACGCTGTATAACTAAGATGTTATAAACAACTCTTTAAGCCCTTTAAAAAGCAATGGTTAATATCCACAGGTTTATACGCTTGTTATTCTTACTTTTTTTACACTAAGTATTTACTTTTTAAAGTTATCACCATAAAAAAATACACATCTATTGTTTATATTGTGGAAAACAAGATATTTCACTAATTATCAAGCATTTATTATACATAAACAATAGTGAATAAAAACACTAATAACTGTTATCTATCTTGCTAACTTAATGTAATAACACACTTATAAACACTATCCACGCTTTATTATCATCGTCATCTTTTTTTATTCTCTATAAAAAGAAGAAAAAGAATATAAAAATAAAGATTGGAAGTTGCATGAAGAAACAATTTAAAAAAAGGTGTATTTGGCAAATTAAACAAAAATAAAATACCTTTGCATAGCAAGTGAGTGTTATCACAAAAACACAAGTAGGTAAATAGAAAAGAAGTGTCGACACAATGAACAGAATATATATATTATTGGTGAGTATATGTTTTTTTATGCAGGGATATGCTCAAAACAATGTTGAAACAAACGCATCGGGAGACATTGAAGAGAAAGATATTAACAGCCCCATATTTGTTCCTATGATTAAAGTGGGAAAGACATTACACGGAAAAAGACAGCATTCAATATATTGAAATGAATAAAGTGTATGTTTATCCGCCATTGGTTTTTGAAAACGATAAACAGCGTCAGGCTTACGACCGATTGGTGTATAACGTTAAAAAGGTGCTACCTATTGCCAAAGAAGTTAATCAAATAATTATAGAAACCTACGAGTATTTAGAAACATTACCTAATAAAAAGGCGAAAGATGCCCACCTTAAATATGTAGAAGAGAGTATTAAAAAAAGAATATACACCACGAATGAGGCGTTTAACCTTTACACAAGGAAAGCTATTGATTAAGTTGGTGTATAGAGAAAGCCATTCGTCTACTTATGGTTTAATACAGGCTTTCCTCGGACCGATTAAAGCTGGGTTCTATCAAGCTTTCGCTTGGGTGTTTTGGAGCCAGCTTAAAAAGACTTACGACCCTGATGGTGAAGACAAAGCCACTGAAAGAGTGGCACGCTTAATAGAAAGCTGGACAACTTTAATTGGTTATATTTTTTTATTTATAAATAAAAAGAAAAAAAGCAAAAAAACACAACTTATAAGTGATATAAAAATAGGTGATTGATGTAAGCATAACAACATAAAAAATGCCCTTAAAAAATGGCTATTTTTTTGTGAGCGTTTTTGTTACATTTTAATTTTTTTAATTATAGCGAAAAAAAGCTAAGAGTTTGGTCGCTTTTTTTCATGTTAAAACAACTTCTTTATCCTTTATTTTTAGCTTATAAAAAAACGCAAAACATATAGGTTTTACATTTCTATATTGAATGTTTTGAAAAACAAAAAAACAAGCCTTTAAAGCGTAAAAAGCTAAGAGTTTAGAGCAAAAATACATGGTGTTTTGCCTCCTAAACTCTTGTGTTTTTGTGCTAATAGCTTATGTTTTAGGAGCTAAACTCTTAGCTTTTTGCATGTTTTTTTCGTTAAAAAAACTTGATTTTTAGTGCTATTCTATTAAAAATATAATTGATGATTACCCTTATTTACAGCAACAAAACATTTGCGCTAAAAAAACACCCAAAAAAATAAGCAAAAACACAACCCACCTATCTCCATCATTGTAGACTATAAAAAAATTAAACAACTATAAATAAAAAGCGTTTCTACTTAAAAGATAGAAAAACAACCTTTTTATTTTTGTGGCTCTTTTTATTTCATTACCTTTGCTGTTGGTAGGTTTTTCGCAAGAAAAAAATCAATAAAAAATGCTAAGAAAAAAACGTCTTTTAAAAACATTATACATACTTTATGGAAAAACATTCACAGCACAGTGTAACGATATATTTAATCAAGCAATAAGAGATTATCACTTGTTAGATAACGTAGACACGCCTATAAAAAATCCATATAGTAACGATACTATTGAAAACCGTTTGTATTTAAAGTGTTGGATAGACACTGTACAATGGCATTTAGAAGATATTATAAGAGACCCGCATATCAATCCACTCGATGCACTTCAACTAAAAACGTCGTATAGACAGAAGTAATCAAGACAGAACCGACCTTGTTGAGCAGATAGATGCTTATTTTAGACACAAGTATTCGGAAGTGAATGTGAGCGAAACTGCTCGACTTAACACCGAAAGTCCTGCTTGGGCTATCGACCGTTTATCTATTCTTGCACTTAAAAATATATCACATGAACGAGCAAACGACTCCGTAATGATGCCGAAAAAAAGCTCATATAGAAAAAGTGTAAAGAAAAAGTTGGCGGTGTTATTAGAGCAACAAAAACGATTTAGGAACAGCTATCAACCAGTTGTTAGAAGATATAGAAGCAGGAAAAAAATATACATGAAGGTTTATAAACAAATGAAAAATGTATAACGACCCTTCTACCAATCCCATTTTATATAAAAACAACAAAGCATAAATGCAGAAAGAGCATTTATTGGTGGTGCGTTTCTCGGCTATTGGCGACATACTAATGACCGTTCCCGTTGTAGAAGCATTAGCAAAAACAATACCCACACTTGCATATAACGGTGTTAAGTGTTCCCTATGCTAAAACATTTTTTGAGCATTTGCCCAATAATGTGAGCTTTATGAGGGGCTAATATTAAAAAAAGAATATAAGGGGATATTTGGCTTAAATAGCCTATATAGACGATTACACGGAAAACGATTTACGGCTGTTGCCGACTTACACAATGTGTTACGAGACCAAATATTTACGACTTAAATTTTTGGTTAGACGGCATAAAAAACAGCACACATAAACAAGCATAGAAAAGAAAAAGCACTTACAGCGCGTAACAACAAACGCTTTAAACAGCTAAACACTTCTTTTCAAAACTATGCCGATGTGTTGGCACAAGTGGGATACCCTATAAAAATGCAACTGGAAACTAAGTATTTGCCTTACGAAGCACCATTAAACACACTTCCCGAAGCATTTGTTAAGCACTTTAAAACAGCTCAACAACACATAGGTATAGCACCTTTTGCGGCACATAAGGGTAAGATTTACCCCATAGAAAAACAGAAAAAGGTTATAGCTTTATTAGCTCAACAAATAGAAAAACCTACAAATATACCTCTTTGGAGGTGGCGAACAAGAAATAAAAACCCTTGAAACATTAGCAAATAAATATCCTCATTGCATTTGCGTACCTAACCAATTAAAAGGGTTTTTCACAAGAAATGGTACTCATTAACCATTTTAAGTGTTATGATAACCATGGACAGTTCTAACATGCATTTAGCAGCCTTAGCAGGCACAAAAAGTGGTGAGTGTATGGGGAGCAACACACCCTTTTGCGGGTTTTTATGCCTTACAATCAAAGCAAAAGAACAAGTGGTTCAGGGCTTCATTGCCTTGCCGTCCGTGTTCTGTTTACGGCAATAAACCGTGTTATAGAAAAGATTTTGCATGTATGAACCTCATCTCTCCTGAGATGATTACCAATAAAGTGAAGAGCATTTTAGCGAACAGTGGCAACAAATAAATAAGTTGCTACCTTTTTAATAGTATAAACAATAAAAACAAAAAAATTATTATGACAAAGTACATTTGTGAAACATGTGGGTATGTATATGACCCTGAAGTAGGAGATCCAGACGGAGGTATTGAACCAGGAACAGCATTCGAAGATATTCCAGAAGATTGGGTTTGCCCTCTTTGTGGAGTAAGTAAAGAAGACTTTTACTGCTGTAGAAGAATAAACAATACCAATGGTATAAAAAAACAAAAGGTGATGATTTATATAATAAAAATCATCACCTTTTTCGTTATGTAAAAACGTTTATGTTGTGTTATCAATGTGCTTTTATAAGGTTTTTATGCGTTATGATATAAGCAAAAAAACATTCGTTTGCCTCATCATTATGTAATTATCGTTTTATAAAAAAACACAACATGTATATCTAAATAGCTTTATTATTCAAAGAAATAAAGGAAGGTAGCAACACCTTCGAGAGCAGGTTTTCTTTCGCCTTCTATCTCTATTTTAAACGCAATTTCGGTTTTACAAGTGCCTCTAAGGTTAGCAATAGAGGCTAATGTTGTAACCAAACGCACTCTACTACCTGTGATAACAGGTTGACCAAAACGCATTTTATCCATGCCATAGTTCACCAACATCTTTATATTATTTACTTCTATAATTTGTTCCCACAAGTGAGGAAGAAGCGAAAGGGTAAGATATCCGTGTGCAATAGTGCTTTTGTATTGACTTTCGGTCTTAGCTTTTTCTACATCTACATGTATCCATTGATGGTCTAAAGTGGCATCTGCAAATAGGTTTATACGGTCTTGTGTAACCTCTAACCAATCAGATACACCCAATTGCTCTCCTAAATGAGAAGCAAACTCTTCGTAAGAATTGATAATTAACTTTTTCCATTTATAATAATGTTGATAAGTGTTTGCAAAGATAAAGGTTTTCTTTTTAAATATTATCTTTTTAGCTTTATAAACCTTATAAAAAAACACATCTTTATTAAATATATACTTTGCTGTTATATGAAATAGCACTACCTTTGCAAAAAGATAAAACATATTTATATGGAACAAAAGCTCTTTATTTATAATACACTTAGCCGACAAAAAGAAGAATTCGTACCTCTTCATGCGCCAAACGTGGGAATGTATGTTTGTGGACCTACTGTTTATGGAGACCCACACTTAGGGTCATGCACGTCCATCTATCACATTCGACCTTCTTTTTCGTTATCTAAAACACTTAAACTACAAGGTGCGTTACGTTAGAAACATAACCGATGTGGGGCATTTAGAGAACGATGCAGACGAAGGAGACGATAAAATAGAAAAGAAAGCACGCTTAGAAGCACTCGAACCTATGGAGGTGGCACAGCATTATATAAATCGTTATCACGAAAGCAATGCAAGCTTTAAACGTGTTACCACCAAGCATTGAACCACAAGCCACTGGGCATATTATGGAACAAGAACAGCTTGTTAAAGAAATTATGGATAATGGTTTTTGCTTACGAAAGCAATGGTTCTATTTACTTTGATACAGAAAAAAATATAACGAAAAAAATATCATTACGGAAAAACTCTCAAGACGCAATCTCGACGATGTAATAAATGCTTCTCGTGAGTTAGGGAGGTGTGCAAGATAAACGCAATCAAACCGACTTTGCTTTGTGGAAGAAGGCTTCTCATACGCATATTATGAAGTGGAACAGTCCTTGGAGCGAAGGTTTTCCCGGCTGGCATTGCGAATGTACGGCAATGGGACGTAAGTATTTAGGCGCAAAATTTGATATTCATGGTGGCGGAATGGACCTTATGTTCCCTCATCATGAATGCGAAATAGCGCAAGCAGTTGCTTCTCAAGGACACGATATGGTGCGTTATTGGATGCATAACAATATGATTACCATCAATGGAAAGAAGATGGGAAAGAGCTTAGGCAACTTTATTACGTTGGAAGAGTTTTTCAATGGAACGCATAAAGCTTTAACGCAAGCTTACAGTCCTATGACTATTCGTTTCTTTATCTTAAGTGCTCATTATAGAGGAACAGTAGATTTTTCTAATGAAGCATTGCAAGCTGCCGAAAAAGGATTAACAAGATTACTCACAGGAATAAAGGATTTAAGTCGTATTAAAGCAGAAAAAAACAAGCGACGAAACCACCTCTAATTTTGTAAAAACATTCCGTTCTCGTTGTTACGAAGCAATGAACGACGATTTACAAACACCTGTTGTTATTTCAATTCTCTTTGAATCGTGTCGTGTTATCAATACTATTTTAGATAAAAAAGCTACAATCAGCGAAGAGATTTATTAGAATTAACGCAAACAATGATGTTGTTTACATTCGATTTGCTGGGCTTAAAAAGACGATAGCACCGATAATAATCAAGGTAGAGAAGAGCTTTTTGGAAAAAGTAGTAGATATGGTTCTTGAATTAAGAGCTAAGGCAAAAGCCGACAAAGACTGGGCTACAAGCGATAAAATTCGTGATATGTTAGCTGAAGCAGGCTTTGAAGTGAAAGACACAAAAGATGGTGTTGTGTGGCGATTAGATAAATAATAGAATACACATTATTATTATATAAAAGCAAAAATGGGTTAGATTTTTAATGTACAAGTCTAACCCATTTTTTTGTTTGTATAAAAGAGTATTTTAAAGAAAAAAATCTTTTATAATGCTATTTAAAAGACGTTTTATTTACGATTAAAAAAAGAATGTGTTATTTATTGATAACCCTAACGATTTAAGTTTATCTCTACATGCTTCTAAAAATGTCGTTAAGCTCCTTTACAGTGTTAGCTCTTAACATAGCAATTCTCATTTGCTTAAAGTCTGGAATGCCTTTGAATATCGGACTCGATGCTAAATGACGTCTTGTGTGTAATATTCCACGATACTCATCAATTCTATCTACATTTATTTGTAATTGTTCTTTTAATATATTCATCTTCATATCCAAAGACAATGGCTCTGCTTGCGTGTTATTTGAGAGATAATCTACCATCTCTTTAAATATCCAAGGGCGTCCAAACGTCGCTCTACCTATCATAATAGCGTCTACTCCATAACGTTCAAATGCTTGTTTTGCTTGCTCTGGTGTGCAAATATCTCCGTTTCCAATAATCGGAATGTTAATTCTTGGGTTATTCTTTACCTCACCTATGAGCGTCCAATCTGCTTCTCCAGTGTACATTTGAGCACGCGTTCTACCGTGAATAGTAAGCGCTTGAATGCCACAATCTTGTAGTTGCTCGGCAAGAGTTGGTATAATAATGCTATTACTATCCCATCCTAATCTTGTTTTTACCGTTACAGGTGTTTTTAACAGCTTTCACAACAGCCTTTGTTATATCAAGCATTAAAGGAATATTTCTAAGCATTCCAGAGCCAGCACCTTTGCCTGCAACCTTCTTAACAGGGCATCCAAAATTTAAATCTATTACATCTGGTTGAACCTCTTCCACTATTTTTAGCTGCTTCAACCATAGAGTCTACGTCTCTACCATATATCTGTATACCCACAGGACGTTCTTCATTACTAATCGTAAGCTTATTAACAGTGGCTTTAATGTTACGTACTAATGCTTCAGCACTTACGAATTCGGTGTATACCATAGCAGCTCCAAAGCGCTTACAAAGTAGCCTAAAGCCTATATCAGTTACGTCTTCCATAGGCGCAAGGAATAGAGATTGCGCTCCAAAGTTAATGTTTCCTATCTTCATGTTTAATAAATTCAATCTTAAAAGTTATCCTTCTGGATTTTAACGATACAAAGATACACTTTTTTTATGTAAACAAATGGTAGCTTCCTCCTGCCATTGATTGAATTAAACCCTTCATTTCTAATTCAAAAAGAATACTTGTTAAGGTTGCAATAGGTAAATTAGTTTGTACTACCAGCGTGTTTATTTGTAGATTATTGTGCTTTTGTAAAGCTTTAATCACTAACATTTCTTGAGGCGATAATTCAGGAAATAACGACCGTTCAATACCCTTTTCTTTCTTACTATTTAGTAGAACATCGTCTATCCAACCCATTTCTTGTACAAAATGTTTCGCACTTGTTAGTAGCATAGCTCCATTTTTAGCAATCAATTCATTACATCCTACGCTAAACGGAGCACCTATTGCGCCAGGAAAAAGCAAACACATCTCTGTTATAGTCTTGTGAAATACCTGCTGTTATCAATCCTCCACCCTTCTCAGCACTCTCTATTAAGACACAAGCATCGCTTATTCCAGCCACAATTCGGTTTCTTCTTACAAAATTAAGCTTATCAGTTTTTGTTTGTGTAGTGTATTCTGTGAGTAAACCGCCATGCTGTAACATTTTAAGAGCTGTTTCTTTATGACTTGAAGGATAAAGAGTATCTAATCCATGAGCTAACACTCCTACGCTTGGAAAGCCATTATCGAGCGATAATCTGTGTGCATTTATGTCTACACCGTATGCTAATCCACTCACAATAAGTGCTTTCGGACAATATTGTTTCAGCTCAGTTATAAATCGTTTTTATTAAGTCTTTACCATACATTGTGCAGTGTCTTGTTCCCACAATGCACACAATACGTTTTGTATTTAGGCTTTCTGTTCCTTTATAAAACAACACCAAAGGCGCATCTTTACAGTCGTTTAATCTGAAAGGATAATCGTTATTGCCATAACAAAGCATTTGAATGCCGTTAGATACATTCCAATCATACTCTTTTTCGGCTTGTTTTATGTATTCATCTTTAGTAGAAAGCGCGCGAAGAAGCCATATAGGGAAGCTGTAGAAAACTTTTTGTTTTAGTTTGTCAGAGTTAAAAATAACTCTTTAATATCTTCACATTCCTTATATAATAACAATGTGTCAGCCAAATGATAAGCCCCCATTTTAGCCAAAGCCATTGTGTAAATAACTTCTTCTCTACTTGCTTTCATACCTTTAAACCATTTATTCTTTATTTATATAAGGTGCTAATAATGTAGCCATCTCTTCGCTATCAGACAATCTACCATTAACTATACACACTACATCTACCACCGCTTTGAAAGAAATTTTATGGTCAGATTTTCTGTAAATGTCTTGATAAAAAACATATTTAATACCTTCTTTCTTTAAATATAAACAAGAAACATACACGTCATCGCAACGTAATGGAGTTTTTATATTGCAAGTTCATACGAGCCACAACAGCATCTATACCCTTTTTCATGTAGTTGCGCAAAGCTTATACCAGTTTGTGTTAGAAACTTATGTCGAGTGTGTTCTGTGTAGTGAAGATAATTAGCATTGTTTACAATACCTTGAATATCACACTCATAATCTCTCACTTCTTGTTCTAATTGATAAATGTATTCCATTTTTTTATAAATAATATTTTTACTTTTATTATATTGCCATTAAAGGTTTATTTATTACTTATTATCAGAAAATCCCTTGAGATAATAAAAATCCAAATCTACACCTTAAACATTCTTTATGGTCGCAATAACACGTTTTTAAGTTGCATAAGAGCCTGCGTATCTGCTGCATTTTTAGCTTTTAAACCACATTCTTTCCACATTCTCACCACGTTGTTATTTTCAGGTTTTAGCTGTTCTAACCATTCTAAAGCACGTTCACAATACCTTTCATTACCACGATATTTACCGTAAGAAAATAGCATTGGTGCTATTGTATTTATGATAATGAGCCCTAATAGAACCATCCGATAACTTTTTTTCTCGTTTGGTTTTTGAGCCTCACCAAATAGATAATGCGTTAACCAATAGCCTTGTAAAGAAACTATGAAACGTTCTTTTAACTGCTCAAAGGTAGATATTTCTAACACTTCTGCAAAGTTTATAGCTCTTAAATGATATAATAATGCCAATTGAACTAAACGAATATGAGGAAAATTAGACGGTCTTAATCGAAGAATATTCCACTTTATATATTTAGCAGGAGATAGCTTAAACTTCGTTATTAAGTAAGTATATTCCGACTTTAACCTCATTAAATAATCATTATTTGCATTTTCTTTCACTTCATTTAATAAGCCTGCATGGCCTAAAAAGAAAGCTTCTAACTGAAAAAGATTATCTCTGTGGTGCGCAATGCTTTGTAATGATAGTGTAGAAAGCCCATTGTTCAAAGGCATCACCATTCACTCCAAAGCCAAAATTACGAGCTAAGGTTATAAAGAAAACATCTTCCCACGAGCCTTTTGTTTGTTCTAAGCGTTTTAATATATTGTTTGTTTTTTGCTCTAATCTTTCTATTTGAAGTGTTTCGAGCCACATTCTACTAACAGAAGAGTTGATGTTAGGAATAAGACGATAACATGGAGGATAACACAAGGTAGACAATAGTTCGCTATAACGTTCTGTTATTTCGGGTAACACCTGCATTTTAAACTGCAAAACCCTTCTTCCGTTTTGCGTAATAGCTTCGTCGTCTATTTCTTGACACACATGTAACACCACATTATTATAATGTTCATCGGTGTTATGTCCATGTTTTTTCCATTGCGAAGCCTTATCGTGTATCTCCACATTTCCCACCCATTCGGTGTTATCTACCTTTATTTTAGCATTAAAAAAGTCGGGTCCATCGTTTGTATTGTATAGTCCTACGTCTACAATTTCTAATTTTTTACCGTTAGTAGTGTGTAAACAAACATTATAAAACAACCGATGTTTCCAAGCATAGTGTAGCAGTTTTTCTATCACAGGATAGTTTATTTGTTTATTTCTACAAAGTTACAAAAAAACTTTTTCAACTATTTTTTTATATCCAACCCACTTAAAATAAAGAAAAACAAACAGCGCATTTTTGTTTTTTTATTCTTCGTCTGTAAAAACATACAAGTCTATAAAAACGAAAAAGATGTGATAAACAACATTGCTACCACACCTTATTTAATAATAATATATTTATGAACAAAACTTTTATTCTACCCTATTTAAGGTTTATTGCTTTTATCTACAAAAATAGCGTGGACGTCGTTTCACCTCTTTATATATCTTTCCTATATACACACCCGTTATGCCTACACCTGTTGTAATGATACCTCCAACGAACCAAATAGACACCATGAGCGACGACCAACCTTTGATAGTAGTTCCAAAAAAATACTCCACTATTCCAAAAATAATCATACAAAACGCGATAAAAAGTCATTCCTAACCCCATAAAAAGTGATAAATTTTAGGGGAGCAACCGAGAACGATGTAATGCCATCTATTGAGAAAGAAAGCATTTTATGCAAAGGATATTTAGATTCACCAGCTGTTCTTTTGTATTCTATTATAGTACACCATTGCTTCTTTAAAGCCTAATTGACGCACCAATCCACGAAGAAATAAGTTTCTTTCAGGATATTCTAATAACGCCATAACAGCTCTTTTGCGCATCATTCTAAAGTCTGCATGATTATAAATAGTTTCTTTATCAGCCTTTTGCATTAGCTTATAAAAGCTTTGAGCAGTGAAACGTTTAAAGAAAGTGTCTGTTTTTCGTTCTTTTCTAACGCCATATACAATATCGCAATGTTGTTCTTTAACATAACGTGCCATATCTATTATAGCATTTTTCATCGTCTTGTAGGTCGGCATCTATTGATACCATAGCATCGCAAAGCTCCACACATTGCTCCATACCTGCCCACAATGCGTTTTTGATGTCCCTACGTTATGAGAAAGTTTTATGGCAGCAACATTGTCATATTGTTGTGTTAGTTCATTGGCTATAGTCCATGTATTGTCTTTACTGCCATCGTCTACAAGTAAAAATATGTGCTTTTATTTGTAGTTCAGCATCTAATGTATTACATGTTTTTTTGTAGCTTTTTCAATAGCCCATTTTAACACCTCTTGTTCGTTATAACAAGGAATAACAATATATAATTTCATTGTTCATTACATTTTATACCTTAACAAAGGTACAATAAAATAACAGAAAAAAACACTCTTAAAAACCTCGTTGTTTTAGGGTTTTAATACCCTATTTTTTTATACAAAATGCTACCTTTGTAGGTATGAAATATGTAGATGTACTACTTCCTTTGCCGTTTAATGAGGCTTTCACTTACGACCTTAAGCCCGAGCAAGCTAAGCTATTAAAGGTTGGTTATAGAGTTATTGTGCCTTTTGGGCTATCTAAAACCTACACAGGAATTGTGTTAAAGCTGCATAATAACAAACCCTCAGTTTGAAACAAAAAAACAATTATCGATGTTCCAGACAACTACCCTTTGGTGTTAGAAAAACAATTGAAATTGTGGCAATGGATATCATCTTATTACATGGCACCTTTGGGAGATGTGTATAAAGCAGCATTACCATCGGCTTTAAAGATAGAAGATAGGTACCGACCTAAAACAGAATACTGCGTTAAGTTGGGTGCTTTATGTCAAAACTACGAAGGAATAGCCCTTGCATTAAGCATGCTTCGTGGTTCAAAAAAACAGCAACAAGCCTTTTTAAGCTTTCTTTCTTTGGCTTTTCCTATGGGTTGGGAGAATGTAACCAACTATCAAGTGAGCACTTATATCACAAAAGAAGAGTTGTTAAACGTTAGCAAAGTGAGTGCATCTATTATCACCGAATTAACAAAGAAAGGTATTTTACAAATATACGAACGAGAAATAGAGCGTTTTTTACTACCCGACGAGCCATTAGCTATTAGCGTTCAACCCTTATCATCTACGCAAGAAAAAGCTTATAACCAAATAATTACAGCCTTTAACACAAAAAGATGTGGTGCTATTGCATGGAGTTACAGGCAGTGGAAAAACCGAAATATACATTCATTTAATACACTTTGCTTTGCAAAAAGGGCAACAAGTGCTTTATATGCTACCCGAAATTGCGCTTACTGTGCAGATAATGCAACGATTAAAGCGAGTGTTTGGTAGCAAATTGGGTATTTATCACTCTAAAAATTACCGATGCAGAACGTGCCGAAATGTGGAATAAACAACTCTCAAACAATCCTTTTCAAGTGATATTAGGTGTGAGAAGTTCTGTTTTTGCCTTTTCAACACTTAGGTTTGGTTGTTATAGACGAAGAACACGAAAGCTCTTTTAAGCAAATAGACCCTTCTCCTCGTTATCATGCACGCTCGGTGGGAATAATGTTAGCTAACATGTATGGAGCAAAAACAGTGTTAGGAACAGCCACTCCATCAATAGAAAGCTACTATAATGCCCTTAACAATAAGTATGCACTTATTAGTCTTAATGCTCGTTTCAAAGATGTAGCTTTGCCAAAGATTGAAGTGGTAGACGTGAAAGACCTTAAACGACGAAAACTCATGAAAGGTATTTTCTCGCAAACGCTTATAGATGCGGTGCAAGAGGCTTTAGAAACAAACAAACAAGTTATTCTTTTTCAAAACAGACGTGGGTTTGCACCTATCACAGAGTGTAAAGAATGTGGCTGGGTGCCTAAGTGTCAAAACTGCGATGTGTCGCTAACATTGCATAAAAATCTCAACTATTTGTCGTGTCATTATTGTGGATACACTTATCAAATACCACAAAAATGCCCGCAATGTGGTTGCGATGGATTGTATAATAAGGGCTTTGGAACAGAAAAAATAGAAGAGGTGGTGCAACAACTGTTTCCTTTGGCAAGAATTGCAAGAATGGATTTAGACACTACACGCACCAAAAACGCATATGAAAGGTTAATAAACGACTTTTCGTTGGGTAAAACTAATGTGCTTATTGGTACGCAGATGGTGAGTAAGGGACTCGATTTTGACAATGTAAAGGTGGTGGGTATTATTGATGCAGATAGTATGTTGAATTATCCCGACTTTCGTTCTTACGAATATAGCTTTGCTATGTTGGCACAAGTGGCAGGAAGAGCGGGACGAAAAGGAGAACAAGGACGTGTTATTTTGCAAACAAAAAACACCGAATTACCTATTATTTCGCAAATAGCATCTAACGATTACAGCACGTTTTACAAAAGAAACTGAGTTAGAGAGAAAGGCTTTTTATTATCCACCTTTTTATAGGTTGATTTGTGTTTACTTAAAAATATAAAAAAGAAGAGGTGGTAAACGAGGCGGCTATTGTTATGGGCAACCAATTAAGAACTTGGTTTGGAAATAGGTTGTTAGGTCCCGATAAACCTTCTATTGCAAGGGTTAAAGCGCAACATATACGAAAGTTAGTGTTAAAATTGGAAAAAAAGGATTAAACGCTAACGATGTGCGACATTATTTGGTTTTTAGCAGAGAAAAAAATGTTTTAGCAAATAAAAAAATATGCAGCCATTGCTATTTATTATGATGTAGACCCTGTGTAGTTTTTGCTTGATAAGATGAAATAAATAATGAAAAAGAGGACAGAAAATGCGTTATTTCTGCCCTCTTTTTCGTTGAACTATATAAACGGTGAAAAACAAACGCTTTTTTTGTGAGAAAGAGAAAGAAAAGCCCTTAAAAAAGCGTTTTTTTCGTTAAAAAGGTTGCAATAGCTTAGAGTTTAGTGTGCAAAACATAAGCTATTAGGACTTAAAACATAAGGGTTTAGGCTGTAAAACACCATGTATTGCGTGCAAAACTCTTAGCTTTTTACGCCTTAAACGCTTGTTTTTTTGTTTTTTTCAAAAACTTTCCAAATAGAAATGCAAAACCTATATGTTTTGCGTTTTACAACTCGTTTTTTTAGTAGGAAACAAGCTTTTAATAACCATGTAATAGCTGGTTAGATAGTGCCTTTTTGTGCTAAAACAGAAAAAAATAAAAATGTAACAAAATGCTCACAAAAAAATGGTGGGTTAAAATGGTAATAACAAACTTTTAATTTTCTACCTTTATTGTATATAAAACAACGAACAAACCATTTGTCATAAAAAATATAAGCGCAAAGAAAAAAACAAAAACAATATAGGGGAATAAAAACAAAATGCCATGAACGCAAAGACATGGCATTTGTTGGTTTCATTGTTATAAAAAGGCGGTATTACCCTATTGTAAAAAAACATAGAGTTATGCTTTTTTTATTTATAAATGTAATATTTATTTTTTTCTTTTCTGTAAGCAGAAGGCGTTACCCTACATGCTCTTTAAAAATAAGTTCCTAAAAAAACTTTGATTAGGAAAAATTCATGTCTTTCGCTATTTCTTTAATACTTTTATTTGTATTTCTTAAAAAGAACACGCAATTCAATAGTAACATAATTGTCAATCCAGTCGTTCGGTGTGCGTCCACTCACTTGTTTAACGCTTTCAGAAAGATACTTAGCTGTAATGTTTAACCTTTCGGCATACCAGCTCACACGTCGTTCTTTTCGGTAGCAAAGCTCCACTAATTTAATAAATCTGTTAAACAGTTCTTCGGCTTTATTATAGGTTCTGTTGCTTAATTGCTGAATGCGATAAATGGCATTGCTAATGTCGTATATCATAGCTTTAAACAATGAACGCACAATAGCACGTCTGAAATGATGTTCGGGATTAGCTATTTTTTTCAATAGCAATATGACAATAGCTCAACAATGCTTGCACCTCGCTGGGTAAAAGCGAACAAACAGGGTGTGTACGCGAAAATAAAAAGAGCGAAGAAAGTTCGCTTACACCACTCACAATGTCGTTAAAGAACGTTTGAGAAATCATAAATGTAATGCCCATACAGTCGCTACTAAAATTGTATCCACTAATGGTTTGCCCCTCACTAATAATAATAAAATCGTTAGGAGATACGGTGTGTTGCACCGTATTCACAGTGTAAGTGGCACTACCTTTAAGACATAAACCTAATAATAAACAGCCCATGCGTCGTGGAGTGTCTATTTTTTTGGAATGTTATGTATGTTTTCAACCACCACAATATCTTTGTCTATGTGTCTGGCTTTGGTAAACTCTAAGATAGATTCTATGGAGATATTGTCTGTTAATGTTTTGTGTTTCATGAACTAATCAATAAGAGTTTATTATAAAATGGTTATCTTTATGTTGTTGTAATGCAATGCCTTCTACCTGCATAATATTATCGGTAGAAATAAAATGATTTGTTTGTAATAAAACATGTCGATAGCTATAAGGCGCAAAAGGGGTACTTATTTGCTCGTCTAACAAGCCATTACAAATATAATCTGTTTGTGCTAATGCTATTTTTTTGCCTGCTTTTAATCCTCGTAGAGTTATTCTTACAAAGCCAATGCAAGCCTTTTCGAACGCATAACTTATGCCATTGGGTTCTATATCGAAATAGAGTGGCGCATGGGTCTTTGTGTTTGTTGTTTTAAGAGTGGGTGTTGTAGAAGCAAAAAGCCATTTTAAGGGTATATAATCGTGTGTTTGTAGTGTTTCTACAGGTATCCAATTCATGGTTTCTACCTCATCGGATAACCAATAATAAATGTTCTTTCTGCCGTCCACTTGTAAACGTCCGTTGTCTTGCCACATAGTGTTTGTGGGTGCATACACTATGTTTTTAGGCATAAAAGGAACGCTCCAACCCTCGTTTGTGGAGTGTTTTTGTAACCATAAAGCTATAACGGGCAATTGAGTAGCACCTAAATAAGGGGTGTAAACAATGGTTATGGTGTTGTTATGAGGCTTTATAAAGCGTTTTATGGCATAACTCTGAATGGCGAAAAGGGTGTCGTTAGGGAGGCGAAAAGGTTGGCATATTGACGTAGAAACATTTCTGTTGTTGATATAAATCTGCGTGTTATAACCACTCACCACGGTTAGTTTTGTTTCGGTGGGTAAGCTGTCGCTCTCAAAACAAGCCTTTAACACTACTTGTTCGGTTGCCTTTATCTTTGTTAAAGAAAGCCATTCCACCCTTTGAGCATAAAGTGTGAGGGTGTTACAAACACTCCATAACAATAGTAGAGTTAGCTTTCTAACATAAACGCACACCCTATTTAGCGAGCAAAAAGGTTTTTGGTTTCGCCTAATTTAAAGGTTAAAGGCATTTCTTTTGCATTCGCTTTTAAGGTTATGTGTCCGCCTTTTTCACTCTTAATACTCACATTTGTCACCTTATGGTCTTTCCATTGAAAGCTTACTACATAAGCTCCTCTGGCTCTAAGTCCTACCATTGAACCATCTTTCCACGATTGTGGGAAGCTGCAGGAAGAAGCTCTATTACGTCTTTACCACTTTGCAATAGCATTTCACAAACGCCTGCTGTGCCACCAAAATTGCCGTCTATTTGGAATGGAGGGTGGGCATCTAACAAGTTAGGATACGTTCCACCACCACCCAATCGGTCGTGTTCTTGGTATTCATCGGGACTAACATAACTCAAAAGAGTTCTGTAAGTGTGATAAGATTGTTGCCCATCTTTGAGTCTTGCCCAAAGGTTTAATCTCCAACCTGAGCTCCAACCAGTGGTTTTATCACCCTTTATTTCGAGTGTTCTGCGTGCTGCTTGTGCCAAAAAGGTGTTTTTTTGAAGACTTAAATGATGACCCGGAAAAAGACCAATGAGGTGAGATTGATGTCTATGATGTATGTCGGCATCGTTCCAATCGTAATACCATTCGTTTAAATCGCCCTCTTTTCCTATTGTATATGGGTGAAATTCTGCCATAACCGCTAATAGCTTATGGCTAAAAAGCAGTGTCGGTGTTTAGCAAACGAGCGGCTTCTGCTGTGTTAGTGAACAGTTCTCTAAGAATAGCAAGGTCTGCTGTTCCGCCGAAACAAGTCTTTCCTTGATAACCATCGCTTAACTTATAATTGTTCTCGGGCGATGTTGAAGGCGTTGTAATCCATTCATTAGGGTTTAAATGACTTTTAACAAGCCATTCAAACATAAACTCACACGCGCCTTTTCATTAACGGATAAGCTCCAGTTTTTAAGTAATTAAGGTCTTGAGTGTAAAGAAAATGCTCCCAAAGGTGGCTCATTAACCACGCACCACCTAAGTTCCAATTCGCCCATTCGGGGCTTTCTCTCTTCTCACCTACGGGGTTTGTCATTGCCCAAATGTCTGAATTGTGGCATGCACACCAACCTTTTGAAATGCCATAGTAATTCTTTGCGGTGGCAATACCTGTGTCGGCAAGTCCTTTAACGAAAGAGTTTAAAGGCTGAAACATCTCCGAAAGGTTTGCAACCTCTGCACACCAATAGTTTTCTTCCAAGTTTATATTAACAGTATAGTTGGCTCTCCATGGTGAAAAAAGTCGTGTTGCCCACAGTCCTTGTAAGTTTGCTGGAGCTCCAAGTGTACGAGATGAAGAGATAAGAAGATAGCGTCCGAACTGAAAATAAAGCATTTCGAGATAAGGATTGCTTTCTTTTTTTACTGTATATTCTTTGAGTTGCTCGTCGGTGGCTTGTTTATTGTTAAATAAAGCATCGTTTAAAGAGAAACGAACACGGTCGAATAATTGTTTATAGTCTTGTATATGTCGTGTTTTAATGCTGTTATAAGAACGTTTTAAGATAGCGTTTAAATTGTTTTGAGCAAGCTCTTGATAGTTCTTACCTTGTAAAACGGGGTGTTTATCGTAGCCGTTAAAACTTGTTTCGTTAACAATATATATTTCTGCCGACGATACTTTGTTAAGCGAAACCACAGAGTCGGTAACTAAAACCTTTCCTCCTTTATTCTTAACATATAACAAAGTGCGAAAATGAATGCTGTTGTTGGGGTCGCCATAAGCATGACCTGAAAGCATTAACCCATTGTTCATACCATTTACTTGATGGGGTACAAGCGAGTTAAGACTTAGTTTACACGATATAGCTCCTGCTTTATTAGCACTTAAACGCACCACAATAGCTTTGTCGGGGTTTGTTGCAAAGTATTCTTTTTGGTAGCGAATACCATTTTGTTCATAGTGTACTTTCACCAAAGAGCTATCGAGTGATAACTCTCTATAATAGTTTTTATAGTTTTCTTGTTGGTTGTTGATGATAGAAAGAGTAGCCAAAGGCTGATAATATTGCGAGTTTGGACCTTGTACACGTAGTTGAAGAGAGTCTGCCAACTTATAGTTTTCGTTTCTAAGAGCCTCTCTTATGGGTTCAATCCACTTGTAAGCACCTTCGTCTTGATTACGATTTACGGGTTTACCTGTCCACAATGTGATGTCGTTTAGGCATATTTTATCTTCTTTTACACCACCATAAACCACTCCACCGAGCCTTCCGTTGCCTATTACAAGTGATTCTTCAAAATAAAGAGCAGGGTTTTTATACCACAATTTAAGTGGCAATGGCTTTGCAATAGTTGGTGCAATGTAGCTTAAAAGCAATAGCAAGAGTAAATAAAAAAACTTTTTCATTGAAATAGATTAGAACTAAATATTATAAAGGTAAAAAGGTAAATACACTTTTTGAAAGATAAGCGAATAAAAGAACCCTCTCTGCTTATTATGCAAGCAAGAGAGGGCTATAAAGAGATAATATTATGCGTCTATATTTTGCATAAGTTGCATTTTTTTCGATAAACTCTCTACGTGGTTCCACGTCATCGCCCATTAACATTGAGAAAAATCTCATCTGCTCTGGCAGCATTTTCAATAGTTACTTGCTTTAAAAGTCGAGTTTCTGGATTCATTGTAGTTTCCCAAAGTTGCTCTGGATTCATTTCTCCAAGACCTTTATAGCGTTGCACATGAATGCTTTTTAGAGTCTTCTCCATCGCCTTTGTATTTATCGATAAAGGCTTGACGTTGTTGCTCTGTGTAGCAATACTCTTTCACCTTATTTTTTTGTAGTTACAGAGATATAAAGGAGGATTGGCTATATAAAGGTGTCCTTCTTGTACTATTTTAGGCATGAAACGATAGAAAAGAGTCATAATAAGCGTGTCGATGTGAGAGCCATCGACGTCGGCGTCGGTCATAATAATTATCTTATCATAACGTAATTTTTCGATGTTTGCTTCTTTATCATCTTCGCCTTCGACACCAAAACGTACACCGATACTTTGAATAATGTTCATCACTGATTCGCTTTCGAACACTTTATGCCACATCACTTTTTCAACGTTTAATATCTTACCTCTTAGTGGTAAGACAGCTTGAGTGTATCTATCGCGTCCTTGTTTAGCAGAACCTCCCGCCGAATCACCCTCAACTAAGAAAAATTTCGCTTGTCTTTGGGTCTTTATTAGAGCAGTCTGCGAGCTTTCCGGGCAAACCTCCTCCACTCATAGGGGTTCTTTCTTTGAACGCTTTCTCTGCTTTACGAGCGGCTATACGAGCAGTGGCTGCGAGGATAACCTTTTCACATATAAAGCTTTAGCCTCTTTTGGGATGTTCTTCTAAATAGTCTGATAATGCCTCGCCAACTGCTTGTTGTACGGCACCAGACACTTCACTATTGCCCAGTTTTGTTTTGGTTTGACCTTCAAATTGAGGCTCTGCTACCTTAATAGAGATAACAGCTGTGAGTCCTTCTCTAAAGTCTTCTCCTGCAATTTCTATTTTAGCTTTTTCTATTTGCTTAGATATTACGGGGTCGTTATCAGCATAAGCCTTTAAAGTTCTTGTTAACGCCATGCGAAAACCTGTGAGGTGAGTTCCTCCTTCAATAGTGTTAATGTTGTTAACGTATGAATGTATGTTTTCAGTATAGTCGTTATTATACATTATAGCCACTTCTATGGGAATGTTATTTTTTTCGGTTTTTAAGATAAATAACATCATCGAAGAGGTGTGTTCTATGACGGTCTATGTAGCGAGCAAAGGCTTTTTAATCCGTCTTCTGCATAGAATGTTTCTTTCTTTATATTACCTTCTTCGTCGGGACGGAGGTCAGATAGGTTGATACGAACACCCTGCATTAAGGTATGCAAGCTCACGCATACGACGTGAAATGATGTCCCATTTATAAATAGTGGTGGTAAAGATTGAGCCATCTGGCCAGAATTGTTGACGTGTTCCACGAAGAGTAGTCTCGCCAACAACCTTTACTGAGTATAATGGTTTTCCTTTTTCGTATTCTTGTTGATAAATTTTTCCGTCACGAAAAACTTGTGAAAGCATGTGTGTAGATAGTGCATTAACACAAGAAACACCCACTCCATGAAGTCCACCACTAACTTTATATGAGCCTTTATCAAACTTTCCGCCTGCATGAAGCACTGTCATAACCACTTCGAGAGCAGATTTATGGAGCTTTTCGTGCATGTCTACGGGGATACCTCTACCATTATCTTGCACTGTTATAGAGTTATCTTCGTTTATGGTTACATCTATATCGGTGCAATAGCCTGCCATTGCCTCGTCAATAGAGTTGTCTACGGTTTCGTTAACGAGGTGATGTAGACCTTTTTCGCTTATATCTCCAATATACATAGCAGGGCGTTTACGCACTGCTTCCAATCCTTCGAGCACTTGAATGTTACTCGCCGAATAGTTATTTTCTATGTTTTGATTTTCTGACATGTTGTTTTTTTCAAAAAAATACTCTTGCAAAGATATAAAAACTTGACAATATAACAAGTTATATTCTTTTATTTGCAGGCTAAAAAAAGGCTTGTTTTTGCTCGTGTTTTTTTAGCTTGTGTGCAAAGTGTTTGCATATTTTGAGTGTGTAAATGGTTTTTATGCAAAAAAATAGGGCTTGTTTGGTAAATGATTATAAATGAGCTATTGTGTATGATAATCAGTGTTTTATGCTTTTATATGTAAGATGTTGAGTTGTAAAAAGCTTAGGTTTTAGCTTGCAATAGATGGTGTTTTTAGGTGGTAATAGCTTATGTTTTAGCACTTAAACTCTTGTGTTTTGTGTGGTAAAAACCCTAAGAGTTTATGCGTTAGAGTGAATATTTTTTTATGCATAAAAAGGGGGTATTTCTGCATAAAATGCCAAAATATGCAAGGTTGAAGTGTGTTTTTGGTGAACAAAAAAATAAGTTTTAAAAATGTAAAAACCTATATGTTTTAGGGTTTATAGGTAGGCTTTTGTGTTTATTTTTTTGCTTTGTTTGTAAGTGCAAAAAGCTTGTAAAAGCTTAGCTATTTTATCTAAAACAGAAATTTTAAAGAGCATTTTTTTGCGGGGGTAAAAAAATGGTGTTTTTATGTTTTTTTAGAATGCTAAAAATAACACTTTATCTTTGTCTTAAAAAAATCAAAAAAAGTGGTTATCTAAACAAATATAGATAACCACTTTTGTTTTTATTTCTTGCGTCCAAAGTCGGCAGGTATTTCCCCCCACTTTGTAGTTTCCCACTTAATAACGCTTGTTTCGTAGCAATGTGTTCTTAACCAAAGCTCTGCTCGTTCTATAATAGCATATAGTTTTTGCGTTTTATCGTTACGTTCGAGCTTGGTTTTTGCATTGCTTTTTGCGTAGCCACGTTAAGGCATTGTTGCTGTCGGTATAAACAATTTTGTTTTTTTAGTCCCTGCTTTTCAATCAATGCAAGTGCGTGTACAACGGCTAAAAACTCGCCTATATTGTTTGTTCCGTGTATCGGTCCGAACTGAAAAACAATAGCTCCTGTGGCAAGGTCTATGGCTCTATATTCCATAGGTCCGGGGTTTCCTGTGCAAGAAGCATCTACTGCCCACGCATTAGCACTCACTTCGAGTGGTAAAGGGAGAACAGTGTCGTGTCGATAGTCGGGCGGATTAAACATATTACATTCGTTCTGGCACGTCGATACCTAATAGATTCATACCGTTTTTAATTACTGTTGCCACATTTTGAGCTAACACTAAACGCACAATCTTTTTGTTATTGTCTTCTTCTTTCAAGATGCTGTAATCGTGATAGAATTGGTTAAACTCTTTAGTTAACTCGTAACAATAGTTTGCAATACCGCTTGGTGAATAGTCTTTACCTGCTTGTTCAACCACAGAAGCATAGTCGCTAAGCTTTTGAATAAGGTTTGTTTCCTTTTCGTTTAGTGGAGCATCGTTTGGTAAAGACGCTGGAATAGCTATTCCTTGCTCGTTTGCTTTGCGCAAAAACGCTACATATTCTGGCGTGAGTGTATTGTATAAAAGGACCTGTATTGCCGTTAAAAATCAATACTTTCTTCTGGGTTAAAAGAGCATGTTTTTTCGTGCATCTACTTTCAAAATAAAGTATTTTAAAGCACCTAATCCTACCATTTCGGCTATTTTAGCGCGTTCGTCGGCACTCATGTCTTGTAGTTTACCCATTTCGTCACTGGTTTTTTTGAGCACCGTTTACCATCTCTTGCATCAATTCGTCGGCATCTACAACCGTACCCTCTCTGCTTTTCATCTTTCCATTAGGGAGTTCTACCATTCCATACGAAAAGTGTACAAGGTCTTTACCCCAACTAAAACCTAATTTATCCAAAAGAATTGAGAGCACTTGGAAGTGATAATTCTGCTCATTTCCTACTACATAAATCATATTATCTATGGGATAATCTTTTATAACGAAGGTCTGCTGTGCCAATGTCTTGCGTCATATAAACGCTTGTACCATCTGAACGAAGCAACAATTTATGGTCTAATCCTTCGTTAGTGAGGTCTGCCCAAACGCTATTATCTTCTTTTCTGAAGAAAAATACCTTTGCTTAATCCTTCTTCTACCTTACTTTTTCCTTCAAGATAGGTTTCAGATTCGTAATAAATCTTATCGAAAGAAACACCCTAAACGCTTGTATGTTTCGTCGAAACCAGCATACACCCATGTGTTCATAGTTTGCCAAAGCGAACGAATTTCGGGGTCGTTTTGTTCCCAACGACGTAGCATTTCGCGTGCTTCTTGCATTAAAGGAGCGTTTTCTTTAGCATCTTTTTCGGCTTCTTCTTCGGTTTTTTTCCTTCTGCTAAATATTGTGTTTTAAGTGCTTTTTACCTCTTCTCTATAATGTTTATCGAATGCAACATAGTAGTCGCCAATTAAGTGATCGCCTTTCTTTCCACTTGTTTCTGGCGTTTCACCGTTGCCCCATCGTTTCCATGCAAGCATTGATTTGCAGATATGAATACCACGGTCATTAACAATATTTGTTTTGATTACGCGGTTACCATTTGCTTTCATTATTTGCGAAAGAGACCATCCTAAGAGGTTGTTTCTTACGTGTCCTAAGTGAAGGGGTTTATTTGTGTTAGGCGAAGAGTATTCTATCATAACCAAAGGCGAAGCGTTTGTCACTTCTTTTTCGCCAAAATGAGGCTGTGCAGCTATGCTATTGAGCAAAAGAAATCCATGCTTTGGGTGCTATAACGAGGTTTAAAAAGCCCTTAACTACATTAAATGCACTCACAGCATCGCAGTGTTGTGCTACATACTCTCCTATTTCTTGTGCTGTTTCTTCGGGTTTTTTTCTTTGAAACTTTTTAAGAATGGAAATACAACAAGTGTGAGATGACCTTCAAAAAGTGCTTTTTTTGTTTTTTTGTAATTGCACAGTGTTTGGTTCTACATCGTGTGCATATAAATGCTTTCACTGCTTCTATAATGCTACGGCATATTTGCTCTTCAAAAATTCATGTTCTTTATTGTTGGTGTTTGAATAAATAAATGCCAAGTGTGCCACTCGTTATAAATATTACTCTTAGCACATGGCTATATGTTGGTAAAGTGTTGTGTTTTTTTATCTTCACAAACCTTGTTTTTTTAGAATTACAAAAATTACAATAAAATGCTGATAAAGACGTGTTATTCTGTAACTTTTATGCGTTTATTGCTTATATTTGCGCTATTGTTTAACATATAAAAGAAAAAAATAATGAATAAAAAAACAAGTGGCTTATTGCTTTTTTTGTGTCTTTTGTGTTTGTTGTACTCGTAGGTGCTACTTTATACATGTTTAACTACTCTTTATTGGCTAATCCGCTTAGATTTAACGAAACAGAATATAGTTTTAAGGTGATGAAAAAAACGCTATCCTCATTTGCAAACGTGGATAGATTCTATTCGTAATAATAAGGTGTTAAAAGACACTTTTATAGAGATGAGCGAGAAAGAACAAGCTCATGCGTTTTATATGTATCTTCTAAGCCTACAAATCGTACGGCTATATTGGTTCATGGCTACAAAGAACGTGGCATAAAGATGCTTCATATAGCACATATTTATGCTTGTTTAGGGTTTAATGTGTTAATTCCCGACCTTCATGGACATGGATTGAGCGATGGGAAGTATATTCAAATGGGGTGGAAAGATAGGTTAGATATGCTTCGTTGGTGTGCTTTTGCAAATCAATTGTTTAAACTAAAAGGCAAAAACTCTCAACAAGTGTTGCACGGAATATCAATGGGAGCAGCCACAGTGATGGGTGTTTCGGGAGAAAATACTCCTTCGTTTATTCGTTGTTTTGTAGAAGATTGTGGATATACAAGCGTTTGGGACGAGTTTAAAGGTGAACTAAAAAACAGATTTGGCTTACCTTCTTTCCCCTTACTTTATACTACCAGTGTGGCAACAAAGGCTTTTTGTGGTTGGAGTTTTCAAGAGGCTTCTCCGTTAAACGCGGTGTCTAAATGCAAAAAAAGCCTATGTTGTTTATTCATGGAAATGCAGACTTTTTTTGTACCAACGGCTATGGTTTATCGTTTATATAAAGCTAAACCTCAGCCTAAAAGGTTGTGGGTAGTGCCACAAGCAGCACATGCTGAAAGCTATAAAGTTAATCCCGATAAATATAAAAAAACAAGTGGAGACGTTTCTACAGCTTTATTTTTTTAGCTATTAACCCACAATAAAAAAACGAAGATAAAAATAAAAAGTCCTCACTCTTTTTAGCATAAGAATGAGGACTTAAATGTTTCTCTATAAATGGAGATAATGTTTATTTTTTAGCGTTAATCTCTTTTATTAAACGGTCTGCTTTACCCCATTTATCCATTAAATAAAGCATATAACGAACATCAACACCTATGCAACGAGCCAATTGAGCATCGTAGTTAATGTCGCTTGAAAGGCTATCCCAGTTGCCATCAAACGCTAAACCAATGAGTTCACCCTCACCATTAAAGATAGGAGAGCCACTGTTTCCACCCGTAATATCATTGGTAGTAAGGAAACAGAGTTGAAGGTTTTTGCTGTCTTTGTCGGTATATTCGCCGAAAGAAGTGGCTGAAAGAAGTTCTTTAAGCTCTGGTTGAACGTTATAATCGTACACTTCGTGCGCTCTATTCATCTTCTCTACAATACTTGGAGCAATGGTATAATAACCTGAATACTTACCTCCGAGGTTGTAACCTGTTACTTGTCCGTAGCTTAAACGCATAGTAGAATTAGCATCAGAGTAATGAGGTTTGTCTTCTTCCATGCGTAGTTTAGCTGCACAGAGATACTTTTCTTGTGTTTCAATAGCAGGATTTAGTTTCAAAAATCTCATTTCTTAATAATTCGTTTATACGATGAATTTCGCTACCAAAGAACACCCCTGCATCTTTTTTTCTCTAAGCTTTTTAATCTTATTCAGTTTAGCTCCTGTTTTCATCAACTCGCTGTTTTTGTAGAGAAAATCTACATAATCGGCATAGTTGTTATTAAATTTTTGTGCAATAACATCGTAGAATTTAGGGAGATATGTTGGGTTTTTAACCTGTTCTTTATAGTTTTTAAGTAGCACAGTTAGCACCTCTTTGTCTAAATTCTCGTCCCATTCGTCGGCATTATTCTTAACAACGAAAGCATTAGGTTTTGTTTGTTTTTTAGCAGAATGTAGTGCATTTCTCCAACCACTATAATAGTTAAACCATTCATTGTATCGGTTTACTAACTCACTTGTGCCTCTAAATGTTTCTCTAAAATAGCGAAGTGTGCGCATAAGACTAAAACGTTGAGCATAAAGCGACGCTAAAGAATCAAACTGAAGTTTGCCTTTTAAGAACTTAGTGCTATCTTGCCATGCTCGTAAACGCGCTTCAAAGCGTTCTTTTTGTTGAATTAAACCGATAGAATCGATACACTTATTCATTCCAATAGAGTTCTTCCAATAGTTTGCAGAGCTTGCAAATATCGACTCATATTTAATTCTTACGGCATCACTGGCACGCATATGCTTCGTCATTACCTCCTGTTTTACGCCACGAACTTGTGCTGTTGGTTCGTTAATAGCATCTTTTCGTTCTTTAATACCATAAGAAGAAAGGTAACGACTGGTGCTTCCGGGGTAACCAATAGTCATTGCAAAGCTACCTTCTTTATAGCCTTTCATCGATACAGGAGCCCATGTTGCAGGGCTTATAAGGCACGTTTTTCTTTTGCTATATTCTGCTGGTTCATTGTTATTAGGTGAGGCATAAACTCTAAAAAAACAGCAAAGTCTGACGTTTGACGAGGCCACATCCAGTTATCAATCTCTCCTCCAAACTTGCCCATTGACTTAGGTATTGTGAACACTAAACGAACATCTGGAAACAACCGATAAGTAGTTGCGTAATATTGGTTACCTTCATAATACGGATCTATTTGTACTTGATAGAATTTACCCTTATGTTTTATTTCATCGTTTAGCTCCTTTTCGAGTTTAGCAAGGCAACTTTCTTGTTCTTTAACAGACATTTCGTTAAACCCAAGTTTAGCTAAACGAGGTGTAACGTCTTCTTGTGAAACCATAAAAAGACACGAAAAAGATTTTTCATTTGGAGCTCTTCTGCGAACGAATTTTGCAACAAATCCATTCTTCATATAGTCTTTTTCTACCGTAGAATGCTTACGAATAGCCTCAAAACCACAGTGATGATTGGTAAAAACTAAGCCATCTGGCGATACAACCACTCCACTACAATAGCCCGAAAAGCTAACTACTGCGTTTTTAATAGCGTGGTTCGACTGATAAATATCTGCATAAGGACGCTTAAAAACCATAACTCTGCATTTGTTGAAACACAGCTTGTGGTAAATTATAAAAGTGTCCACATGCCCTCATCTGCTTTGACAAAGAGCGAAAAGCAGAGAGCAAAAAAAGAGCTAAACACGTTTTTCATTATTTAAGTTGTTTAATTAAATATCTATTTATGATGATTTTTGAAAAATACTTACCTATAAATGGAAGTTTATGAGTAGGAAAAATCGTGGTATAACACATGCGCTATAAAAAGCCACAATAAACACACTATTTACCATTAAAGCTAATGCGTTAGACAAATAACGATTGCTGTAAGTAATACCAACGAAGAACAATAAGGTGATAAAAAAACATACACCCCAATGCTTTTTAAGAGGGTATTTTATGGGATATTTCTTTTTGTCCCTACAACATAAGACAGTGTCATTGCAGTGGCATAACCTATGAAACCAGCCCATGCACACGCCATATAACCATATTGAGGCACAAAGAATATGTTTATACAAATAAGCACTAAACAACCAATACCCGAGAAGTAAGCACCCCAAATGGTTTTATCTATGAGTTTATACCAAAAAGATAGATTGAAATAAACCCCCATCATAATGGTTCCAGCCATAACTATTGGCACCACACTTAAGCCTTCCCAATAGTCTTTAGCTATGATATAGCGCAAAACATTTATGTAACCCATCACTACAAGAAAAGCCAATAGCGTAAAAATAATAAAATATTTCATGGCAATAGCATAGGTTTCTCCGCTGTCGGCATCTTTTTTCTTGCCAAAAACAAAAGGTTCGTAAGCATAACGAAAAGGCTTTGTGTTATCATGGCCATTATCATTGCTATCTTACTTGCTGCTCCGTATATACCTAATTGTTGGTGAGCCTGCCCACCTTTGTATAGATATGGAAACATAATAAAGTCGGCTGTTTGATTTAATATGCCCGCTATTCCGAGTATAAGGATAGGCCAACTATAACTTAACATGCGCTTGGCTAAATTTTTATCTATGCCATAGTGAAAGCCCGTGAGTTCTTTTTTTAAAGAATAGAGTGATAGAGGCTGTGCATGCCAAGTTGATATAAAAGGCATATCCTGCTCCTGTTTCAGGGGTTATACACCCTACCTATAAGGTCGGGATATTTAGTGTATAAAGCAGGAAAGACAACAAAATAAAGAATATTTAAGCTGATGTTAAACGCTATAAACAGCAGTTTTAAGACTGCAAATTTAAGCGGTCGCTTTTGATAACGCAGATAAGCAAAGGGAATACACTGAAAAGCATCTATCGAAACAGTAGCTGCCATCACCCATATATAAGAAGGTGTGTTTTCGTAGCCCATCACTTGCGACAGTGGTTGTAAGAAAATGAGCACCAAAGCCACAAATAAAGCAGACGTTAAGCCCACCATTGTGAGTATGGTAGAATACACTTTCTCTGGGTTTTCGTTGCTTTTGTTGGCATAACGAAAAAAGGTTGTTTCCATACCATAGGTTAATATAACCAAAAGTAGGGCGGTGTAAGCATATAAATTGGTAATAACACCATAACCACCGCTTGCTGCTGAGAGCTTAGCTGTGTAGATAGGAACAAGCAAATAGTTAAGAAATCTACCAATAATGCTACTCATTCCATAGATAGCAGTTTCTTTTGCTAATGTTTTTAAGTTGGCCATAAAAGCTTAAAACAATTTATATTTTGGGATAGTTGATAATGCAAAGATACGGCAAAAAAAGGGTTTGAAACCCATAAGCACGAAAAAATGTGATAAAGCAGTGCAAATAATGTAACTACCACTACCCTATTTTTTTATGTACAAAAAAATAATATTATTGCAATAAAATCTTGCGTTCCATGCAACAAATTCTTGCGTTCCGTGCAACAAATTCTTGCGTTCTATGCAATAAAAATCTTGCACTCCATGCAATAATTTCTTGCGTTCCATGCAATTAACTCTTGCACTCCATGCAAATAATTCTTGCGTTCTATGCAATTAACTCTTGCACTCCATGCAAATAATTCTTGCGTTCCATGCAATAAACCCTTGCATTCCATGCAATAAATTCTTGCGTTCCGTGCAACAAATTCTTACGTTCTATGCAATAAAACCTTGCGTTCTATGCAACTAATTCTGCATAATATGCAATAAATAGATGCACGATATGCACGATAAAAAGGTATAATAAAAACAATTATAGAAAAAAATAGCTTAGGGTTTTACTTACTTTTTTTGCAAGAGAAAAAACAATATTTTTTTAGATAGAAAAAAACAAGTTGTAAGACTAAAACCTATGCTTTTGCATTTCTAAAACGGCACTTATTGAAAAAGCAGTTTACAGCAAATTAACCCCTAAAAAGCTTAGGTTTTACCCTGCAATACACCATGTTTTAGTCCCTAAACTCTTGTGTTTTAGCTCTAAAACTCTTATCTATTGCAAAATAAACTCTTATCTTTTGCATGGTTTTAGCCTAAAAAAAGTGCGTTTTTAAAGGCTTGGGTGTTTGTTAATAAGCGCATAGCGTTTTTGTTTTTTTGCTCTCCTCTTTTTATAAAAACAAAAACACAGGCAAAAAAATAGTACACGTTTCGTGCCTTTTGTAGCATAAAAATATGCAATTATTCCGTTTTTTATTGCATATTTAAACACAAGAGAGAGCAAAAAACACTTTCCACTCCCCCACTTTCAACCCATATAATCCTCCTTTTTCACCTTCTTTTATAGAACAGATAAAAAAACAAAAAAAGGGCTATAAACAACAAAAAGAATGAGCATTTAAATTCTACTCATTCTTTTTGTTTTTATTGCTATCTCTAACAAGTAGAGAACTATTTTATTTCTCCCAACTGCGTTTAGTAGGCTCTATTGATTGCACAACAATCTCTCTGTGTTTGGCATTTTGTAGCACCTTAGCAGCCACTTGCGCAACATCTTCGGGCGAAAGTTTAGAGAATAAAGGCTCTACCGTTAAGCTCTCTTCGGGCGATACCTCTTCGCCTGTTTCAGAATAAATATTTAACACACTCAACCATAACGCCGATTGGTCTTGCGAAGCCATATCTACGGGAGCTTCATCGTTTACAGCCAAAGGCACAACCACATTCTTAAAGGCATCTAAACCAAAACGTTTTGCCTTGATGTCTTCTATGGCTTTATACACACGAGCTAACACCTGAGGCACTTGTGTGCGAGCTGTAGACAAGTGAATGCTTAGGTTTTCGCTTGCAACGGGCTGTGCAGTGTAGTTTGTTTGTACACCTATGGTGTAGGTGAGATGCTCTTTTTCTCTTAATTCGTCGAACAAACGATTTTCTAATAAGCCACGCATCACCTCTAAAGCAGCTTGCTCTTTATCTGTTAAGGTTTGTTTGTTAGCAAACGAAATCTCAATTTCGCCCATATCACCATCTAAGTCTGTGGTGTAAGTGTGCTTAATTTGAGGCTCAGCCGATGAGAAATCTAACGCTTTATGCTTAGGTGCTGGTTGCGAAGCATTGGCAGGCAAGCTCGCAATATAGCGTGTGATAAGGCTCTTTGCCTTGTCGGCAGGAATGTTACCTACCAAACAATAGGTGAAATGAGCTGCGTTTCCTAATTGTTTTTCAAAAGCCTTAGGTAGCTCATTAAACTGCATACTGTTATAAAAGGCCTCGTTTTGTACAGGGTTTGCAGGTGTTTCGGGGAATAAGAGCAAACGAATAGAATCTTGAACAGCCTCCATTCCCTCTTTATTGGCATTGCTATACAGATATTTTGAACGCTGAACATACTTGTCGAAAACCGTTTGAGAGAAGTTTTGACGTGTGAGAATGAGGTATAAATAACTAAAGAAATCGTCTGCATGAGCTACAGAAGCGTTACCACCGATGCCGTTTGAATAGTCTTCTAACGACAAGTTGAGCGATAAATCTTTATTTTGTAACCACGAAGCCAATTGGTTTCGGTTGTATTTATACACACCAGATTGCATTAAAAGCGAACGCATGGCTGTGTAGTTTGCCAACTCTTCGGGGTTAAGGATAGACTTTCCGCCTTCTGTTGAGCCTGCAAATAAAAACTTATCGCCAGCTTTTGGGAGGTATTTGTAAAGCACTCGTGCGCCATTGCTAAGCGTCCATTGCACAGCACCTATCTTTTTAAGAGGTTTTTCGCTAACAATAGAACCCGATTTAATGTTAAAGTCGATTAAAGACGCAATGGGTTCAACGGTTTGAGGTGCTACATTGGTGTGGCTTTTGCTTTGCTCTAATGCTTGTAAAAACTGATTTTTTGTTATGTTTAGTTCAGCTTCGTTGCGACTATAAGTTACAAACGATAGGTTATTATCGTTTAATGTTTGTTGCAACCATTGGTTAATATCTTCCACTTCGAGCTCTACTAATGCCTCGAGATTTTGTTGAATTTGAGTTCTAAAATCAACAAAAAGGCGTTCCAAGTAGGAAGTTTTGTTTGCAAAGGTTCATCACATTGTCGGGTGTTCCTAAGCCTTTGGGCTTCTAATGCCTCTTTCATTCCCTTGTAAAGCTCCTCTTTTTGTGCTTCAAACTCTTGCTTTGTAAAGCCTTTAACACGAAGCTGTGTTGCGCAAGTCGAGCAACTGTTGTAGTGCTTCTAAGCCACGATTGTTATAAGGAACAACGTCCCATGCCATTTGATATTGACCCCTTACAAGCGACGAATAGCTCACTTGTGCGCCAATAAAAGCCTCTTTATCGGCATTACGAAGCATAGCAAACCCTGCGAGGAGCTAAGGTGTTAAACATTTGAGTGAAGATAAATTCGCGCGAACGACTATCGGTTGAAGCGTTAACATCTATGCTCTTACGCTGATATAAAACCAAAAAGAAGGCATCTTGTTTTCTTTGTCTATAAAGCGCATGTATAGCGGTTGTGCGTTATCGGCTATGGTTCTTATTCCTTCTTGTGTAGGTGCTGTTTTCGATGGAAGGTCTTTAAATGTTTTTTGGATAAGTGCTTCGGTTTCGTTAACATCTATATCGCCTATAATAGCAATGTATTGAAGGTTTGGACGATACCATTTATCGTAAAAACTGCGCACCTCTTTTGCTGTGAAAGAGTGCAAACGAGCTTCTGTACCTATAACATTTCTGTTAGAATAAATAGAATTGTTATACACTACACGGGCAATACTATCGGTTATTCTACGGTTAACACCCGCACGATGACGCCACTCTTCTAAAATAATAGCGCGTTCTTTTTCTACATCTTTAGGAAGTATTTTAATGCCATGACACCAGTCTTTTAACACCAAAAGCATTTGTTGATGTAGACTTGGATTAGCTGTTGGCACATTATATACGGCATAACGTGTTTCGTCTACGCCTGTGTAAGCTTCAAAAATCGTTGAGATTATTGCTCTGAAGAAAAGACATGATGCCTTGAGAGAAATTGTTTGTGGTGTTAAAGGCTAAATGCTCTAACACGTGTGCCAAACCTATTTCGCTTTCGTTTTCGAGCACTGCACCCACATTTTGGTATAAATAATACTGTGCTTCGCCGGGTGTTGAAGTGTCGTGATATATATAATAGGTAAGACCATTGCTGAGTTTTCCTTGTTTAAAGTCTTTTATTTGCGCTAAAAGACTAAGAGGGAGAAGCATAAAAAGAGATAGAACAACGGCTAACCTACTTTTTATAAGAAGTGAAGAGGGCAAATTTTTAATCATGGTGAAAAGTGTTTTTTACCTAAAACACCTTTGCAGAAAGCAAACACAATGTTTAGCCTCTACAAAGGTGAAGGGTGATATTACAAAATGTAAAAATACATGGTTAAAGGGTTATTTTTCGAGCAACTCTAAAGCAGATAGTTTTTGCTTAATAGCTCCTTGAACCATGGCTTGAGCCATTTCCATATTAGCCATACGAAGCGACTCTGCAAAGCCTTGGTTATAGTATTCTCTTGCTTTAGTGTATTCTTTTAAATGACGATAAGAGTCGCCTATCATTACAAGATAGTTCACTCTGTCCATAACAGCATCGTCTTTTGTGAGTGCTTTTGTTACCCATTCTATTGCCACTCGGTGGTCTTCGGGTTTCAAACTCTTAGCAGCAGCCTTGTAAAGGTCTTGAGCTGCCTTACCAAAGTCGGTAGGTTGTGCGCTTGCACCCATCTTATTAAACACCGTTTGCATAGCTTTTACATAGCCTTTCACATCTCTAGACTTGTAAAAGATTAAAGAGAGCATCGTAGTAGAGTTTAGCTTTTTTTCGTAGGGAGTAACGCCCTCTTGCTTGGTAACATCGTATGCTTTAGCATATAATGTTTTGATGTTTTCTACATAGTCGCTATATTTCTTGTCGCCTTCTTTTGCTAAATTTTCAGCAAAAGCATCGTTCGTTTCAACAATATAAAAGGCAGGTGCTTTTCCTAACGCTGATGTCCACGCATCGAGATGCTCGTTAATAAGGTTGATAACGCTTTGCTTATGCTCCATATCATCATCGCCTTCGAGTGCTAAAATGATGCGGTAATCGTCGTTATTGATAAGGTCGGTAGGCTTTTTAGTGGTGAGATATGAACGATATAGCTTGTTAATTCGAGTTACCCACTTATCTGCTTCAATGCCTTCTAAGCTTCCCTAAGAAGTTAGGAGCTTTGAGAAGAAAGAGCTTGTTGGATAGCTAAATCGGCATTATTAGCTTTGTATTGGTTGTAAAGGTCTTCAAAACTAACGGTTTCTCCTGCAGCTATTTTTAGCCAGCTCTGAGCAATTCTTGTTTGTTTAAAAGCACCTACATTTACAGATAAAAGCCTTTCCGTCTGGCGCAATAAATACCACGGTGGGATAAGCTTCTACCTTATATTTCTTGGCTATTTCTACGTTTTCGGGCTTTTCAGCATCTATCTGTAAAGAGATAAAACGAGGGTTCATATAAGTTCCAACCTCGTTTAATGTAAACACATTCTTAGCCATTTGCTTGCAAGGAACACACCATACGGCGTAAAAAAATCTACAAAAAAGAGGTTTGTTTTGTTTCTTTTGCTTCGGCTAAAAGCAGCATTAAAAATCGCCTTTAAAAAAACTGTATTCCCTCAGACGTAGAGGCGTTGTTATTGTTGTTTGTTTGCGCCTTTGAAACGGCAAAAAACAAACATAAAAAAAGGAACAATAAAAAGATTTCTTATTTTCATAACTCTATTGTTTTTTATCATCTAAATATACTTCTTATTCTGTAATAGCAGGTTCGTTAACTACTTCTTCGTTAGCAACAACAATTGTAAAGACGTTCGATAACAAATTAGAATGTTCGTCGTTGTACACCTTTATACTAATGGTATAGTTTCCGTTAGGCAACTGTTCTACCGCATCTTGGTGTATTTGAACTAATCCACCATAAACGTTTATGCGTCCTTTGCTTGCTAATTGATGAAACAAAGTGGCATCTCCACCGTTAGAAAGCCTCAACACTTACATATTCATAGTTAATAGGATTGGTTCCTGCCACTCCTTGAATACGAGTAGAAACCCAAGGAGCTTTGTTTTTATAACGTGCACTTTCGGTGTCAATCTTTTTATAAACAAACATTGTATCGGGTGTAAATGAAGCACCAGTGGTGCGTAAATATCCCACTTTAATTCGGCTACATGCACTTAATAATACAACTGTTAGCATTAAAGAGGCAAACAGCCATGTGCTTATTTTATGTTTTTTCATCGCTTAAAAATCGTTTAATCGGAAATTATAATCTAAAGAATGTACTACACCTGTTAATGTTTCGATGTTAGAAGACGCTACATGACTTTCTTTTGTAGTAGATGGTGAAACTAAATAGATAGTTAACGGACCTACATTAGGTACGTTGTTGTAGCTTTCTTGAAAGCTATAAATCCATAATTCCTTACCTGATGCCATTGTAAATGTCTCTCCTCCACGTCCAATAACATTGTCTGGATTAGTAGAACGCAATCCTTTTTTGAATTCATTTAGCATAATTCGTTTAGGAAGAACGCTGTTTAGAATAAACGTTTTACAATCTTCTGGGCTCATTTCTTGTATACTTTGCATATCATTATTATATAGATAAGCGCGTATACTGTTGTTTTGTAGGTCCGAAGAAAGTGATGTTTGTGCCATAAGAACTTGTTCCTTGAAACAAAGAAACAAGGTCTGCACGCTTTGTCATTACGCGTAATGAGTCCCAATTGTAAGGGTCTGTGGCAAAAATAGTCCCACATATTTGTGTTGTGTTTTTCCGTTAGCTGTGCCTGTATCTACGAAATTATAGTCGGTACAACCCACAGAAAAGAGCGTTAAAAAAACGTAGCTACGAATAAATAAAAAAAGCTTTTTTTCATATATGTTGTTTCTTTACTTTTTATGTTATAAAGTGAGCCAATAAAACCTTTTTAGAGCTTATTGATAGCGTTGCCAATAAGGCTTTTTGACGCAATAAGGTGTTAATGATATGACCGTCTTTGTCTTGCCATGAACTTGCAGGAAGTGGTAAAAAGAGAGCTCCTTCACTAATATCTTTTGGCAGAAAGAGTTTTTAAATTTACCTTCTAACTCTTCTTTTATATAGTTGTTTCTAATAATATCTGCATAACGAGAGTCGTTCTCTACAATGAATTCCTTTTCTCTTTCACGGAATATAGCCTTCTTTTAATCCGTCTGTATCGTTGGTAGATGGATAGCTTGAGGCTCCTGCTCTGTTTCTTATTATATTAAGGTCTGCAATAGCAGCAGCGGTGTTTTGTAGTTTATTATAGCATTCGGCACGAAGTAAATACATGTCGGCTAAACGCCAATACACATAGTCTGCGTCTATAGTTCGGTATTCTTTACCTGTGTTGGTGTATTGGTTAATGTCTAAAATAGCACGTCTAAACTTGTAAGGAATAGCATAATCCTTTCCATCTGCCACGTGTTCAGAGCTATAATCATAGAAGAAAGCCGCAGGACGTTTGTCTGTTTCGTCTGCAAAGAGCGTTTGTATTGTCGATTTGTATAATCTATAAGATGTGTTCGACGTGATATCTGCAAGTGTTTTGTCTTCTTTTACAGGCCAACTTGCAAAGTTTTTTGCCACTTCATTAGGTGAAGAAGTGTATGCATCACGGTTTTTATCGAAGAAAATGCTAAATATTACTTCTGGATTTTCTTGTTGTGGATTAGATAATAGGTTGCATAATTGCTCGGGAGACTCGCACAATGAATAGTTACCCACTTGTTTATTGATAATCATTGTAGCATATTCTATCGACTTTTGGTAATCTTCTTGTGCGTTACCTTTTAAGTTATAAAGCTCTATCATGCTACCTCTCCACGCATAAAGATGTGCCAATAAGGCCGCAGCAGTTCCTTTTGAAGCTACTTGTCTATTAGTGATAAGAGTTCCATTTACATCTCTTAGCGCATTATATAAAGGTAAAATGTCGTATGCTTTCTTAGCATGTTCGATAGCAGTGGCAAGCACTTCTGTTTGAGAAGATAAGGAATAAGGTTTTATTGCCGAAGAGTTTTCTGTAATAACAGCCTCTCCATAGCGTTGAGCGATTAAGAAATAGCTCAATCCTAACCCAAATTCAGCTTGTCCCATGTGGTAGTTTTTACGTTCATCGCTAAGACCTTTGGTGCGATGGATATTATCTAAGAGCAAATTAGACTCGAAAATAATATTGTAAAGACCCTTCCAACTGTTATCATTGCTTATCACTCGTCGTGGATTCCATTCTCTTAATTGCGTACCTTCTTGTAGTTCGTCTGCTTTAACACCAACCGATGTGAATACAGGGTTATTTCCTATAACTGTATTGATGTAGAAATGAATAGACGTTGTAGTAGTATTTAACTCTGTTTCTCCTTCGAATGAATTAGAATAAGTTAGTTTATTTTCGGGTAATATATCGAGATTGCACGAAGCAAGAGCAAGTGTACAAAGCGATAAAAGAAGTATTTTTTTCATTGTTTATCAGAACTTAAAGTTAACACCAAATGTTATTTTACGATTTAAAGGATATTGATTTCCGTCGTCTTTACCTGTGTATGGGTCGATAATCTCTGGGTCTACACCAGAGTAATTACTAATGAGGAAGATGTTTTCTCCCGACAAATACACGTTCATACTTTTTATAAAGAACGATTTAAACCACTTTTCTGGGAAGGTATATCCTACCACAAACTGTTTTAAACGTACAAAACTAATGTTTTCTATATTAGAGTCTACGTTTCCATCAAACTGTCCTATGTAGCTCATGTCTGCAAATTCGAGAGATGGAAGTTTAGCTGTTCTGTTATCAGGTCTCCAATAATCATCTTTATTAAACTTGTTCATAATCACTCCAAACTTTCGTGTAAAGCTTAAAGCTCCACCCTGTACCATGTTCATCACTTTGCGTCCGAGTGTATAACTAAACAATACATCAACATTAAAGCCTTTCCATGTGAGGCTACTTGATAAGCCTCCATACATTGTAGGCATAGTGCTTCCAGCATAATAAAGGTCTTTGTTATCTATAACACCATCGCCGTTTTGGTCTTTTATCTTACGTCCTCCCACGCGTAGAGGGTTGTTTGCCTGTCCAAAGTATAGAGGCATTACGCTACCCGACTGTGTATAATACATCGGAATTTGGTCTTCTGTTTGCACAATACCCTCATCTTTGTATGTATAGATACCATAAACACTTCTACCTAACACTTTATCGTTAAGGTCTTCACCGTCTATTGTTTTTCTAAATAGGTTTCTGTTGTGCGATAAGTTAAAGCCAACAGACCATGTAAGGTCTTTCTTTCTAATTAAATCGGCTTGCATTTCAAACTCAATACCTTCGTTAGAAATGGCAGAAGCATTGTTCCATGCACGCTCAGAGAAGAACACATCGCCGGGTAAATAGGTTTGCATAAGAAGCTTTGAACTATATTTATAATAGTAATCGAGCTTAAATTTCAAACGATAGTCTAACACTTGAAAGTCTAATCCTAAATCGTATTGGTCGCTTTCTTCCCATGTTAAACGACTGTTAGCTATTTCTTGAGGAATTAAACCCAATGTTCCATTAAATGTATTGCTCTTTTTCCATAACACCAAGAGCTAAGTAAGGTTCTTGAAATTTCTGACCAGATTTACCCCAAGAAGCGCGTAGTTTTGCGAAACTTAACCACCACATTTTCTTTAATAAAGGCTCTTCGCTGAATGCCCAACCAAGACCTACTGATGGAAAAGTTCCCCAACGAACGTCTTTACCGAAAAACAGATGAACCGTCAGTACGTATAGATAATTCTGCTAAATACTTCTTTTTGTAGTTATAAGCAGCACGTCCGAGCACACTCATAAGTGCTTGTTCTTCTTTATTACTTAAGAATGTTTGAGCTGGTTTAGCTGTTCCCGGAGTGTCTTCAATTAAATTTAACCAGCCATCTCCACCGACATATTTAACTCTATTCGTTGGTCCACCTTTTGCAGAACCACCTAACATTTGCATTAAATCATAATTATACGTTGCACCAGCAAGTAGTTCTAAGCTCTGTTCATGAGGAAGTTTGAGGTTATAAGTGAGCAAGTTTTCAGTTTGAAGACTTGTCATTGCTATGTTAGAACCTCGTGCTTCTGAACGCTTATCATCGTTTAAATAGGTTGGTGTAAAGGTGTAAGTGCGAGTGAAATAATGGTCGATAGAGTAAGAAGACGTAAACTTTAACCCGGGCAATATGCGATAGTTTAGTCCTAATGCCAAACGCAAATTGTAGTTAGAGTTTGTTCTGTCTATATCTCTTAACTGATTAAAAAGCCTCTTGTTCGGCAACACTTCCTTTACCCGGAAGCATGGTTGAATTCTTTTTTTAGGGTCTATTGTAAGACCTTGAACACGACCTCCGTCGGCACCAGCGTTTTGAGTTGTGTAAGCTAAATTAACGCGAGTGTAGAAATCGAGCTTAGTAGATAAATTAAAATCGAGGTTTGTTAATAAGCTAAAACGTCTGAAATTAGAACTTAACATAATACCTGTTTCATCGTAAACACCACCATTTACCAAGAAACGAACATTGTCTGTACCGCCCGAAAGTTGAACATCTGCTTTTGTAACTCTACCCACTCTAAAAGCATACTTCCACCAGTTGGTTTTGTTATTATAAAAGCTATTGAGCGAATCTTGTGCTTCTGCAGGTAGTTTATACTCTCCTTCTACCACCTTACCATTTCTCCATAAGTAGTCATAAGCACCATCTCCATCATAATCCCACGCCCAACTGTCTTTATAACTATTAGGGTGTACAAGGTTATCTGTTCGATAATCGTAGTGAGACATGCGTAAATTCTTCGCTAAAAGCATAGCTATATCTCGTTCGCCCTTACCTAATATTTGTAAAGGTGTGGCAGGTAACCACGAAAGAGATTGAGAAACGTTTACACTCACTTGAGGTTTTCCCGTCTTACCCTTTTTGGTTGTAATAAGAATAACACCATTTCCTGCACGAGAACCATATAAAGAAGCTCGACGCAGCATCTTTTTAATACCTGCACAGACTCTATACTTGAAGGGTCTAAACCTGCTAAAGTGTTAATACCACCCGTAGATTCTGCAGAACCATTGCTTACAGGTATACCGTCTACAACAAAGAGCGGACTACCATCGTTAGCACCTTTTTGGTTTAAAGAGCTAATACCACGAATGGTTATTTTTGAACCTCCACCACCGGGCGAACCAGATAAATTGGTTACATCTACACCTGCCATACGTCCTTGTAACAAGTTTTTCAACGCTGGGAGATGGTGCTTTTTGTAAATCTTCCACCTTAACAGAAAGCAATAGAACCCACTTGTTCGCGTGTGTTTCTTTTACCATAAGCTATTACAGACACTTCTCCTACCATGTAAGCAGAGGCTGTTAACACCACTTTGGCTTCTTTTGTTAACGTCGTATTTATAGGCTTTTGTTTCGTATCCAACGCTCGAAACGGTTAAAGTACCCGTAGAGTTATTCACCTTTAACGAGAATTTTCCGTCGATATCGGCAGATATTCCTTGCTGAGTGCCTTTTTATTTGAACGGTAGAAAAGGGGATAGGTTGTCCCTCTTTATCGCAAACTAAACCTTTCACGATAAAGCTTCCAGAGGTAGCAGAGGCCATTTTGTAAACCTTTATAACCTTTCCGTCAATGCTATAAGCAAAAGGTGTGTTCTTTAACACGTTTTGAACAGCTGTCAATTCGTCTACTTCGTCAAACGAAATAGTAAGTGTTAAAGAGTCGTTCTTCACTGCATCATCATATTCTACCTTGTATTCTCCGCGAGAACCGATAAAGTCTAAGATGCTGGCTACGCTCTTTTTGTTTAAACGAAATAGAAAAACGTTTGTTTTTCCGACGGGTTTTGAGCCGATAAAGGAAGGGCTAAACAAAAGAGAGAAAGGGTGAATAGCATTTCTAAAAAAATAAGGTTGAAAAGCTACGAGAGACGTCCTTGTGTGTCATGTATAATCTCTATTTTATAATGTTTGATAAAAAAATTAACGCTAATAAGAAAAAAACTATAATCCGTAATAGCTTTTTATATATATAAAAACATTTGGTTATACTTTATCATCTTACGCTTGCAAATTTATAAAAAAAGTAGATAAAACGAACTTTTTTTTATGTTTTACTTGCAAAAACTCTTTTTTTATTTCCTAAATAGCATATTTTTTTCTATTTTTGTAGTTATATGATGATAAAAAAACAATGCTTTGGGTTTCGTTGGGGGAGCTTTAGGTTCGGTGTGTCGTTGGAGCTTAACAAAACTCATTTCTTTGCTCGTTTGTAATCCTTTTCCATGGGCAACGCTCTGCATTAACTTGTTTGGTTGCGTGTGTATAGGGCTTTTTATATGCTGTTTGCAACAAGAATGTAGGGCTTAACACGTGGCTTTCGCCTTTTTCTTATTACGGGCTTTTTGTGGTGGATTTACCACTTTTAGCACCTTTAGCTACGAGAGTTTGGGATTGTTAAAACATAACGAACCGTTTTTATTTTTGCGCTTTATGTGTTAGCAAGTGTTGGTTTAGGATTGGTAGGAGTGTGGGCTGGTATGACCTTAGGAGCTGGAAAAATAGACCGATAAAAGTGGGGAGTGAAGCATAAAAAAATTAGCCCTTTGCGTTGTAAGGGTGTTGGTATGAAAAACTGCCTCAAAAACTCTTTGTTTTTTTAAGCGCAATAAACAAAGAGGCAAAAATAAACGAGTTTTTGAAAGCCCTTTTTAGTCTTTATTTTTTTGTGTATTTTTGTTATAAAGGATTGAATGTCAGATGTTTTTCGTTTTTTTGTAGCTTGTGTTTTTGCGTGCAAAAAGCATAGAGTTTAGCATACAAAAACATGGTGTTTTACACCCTAAACTCTTGTGTTTTACCACTCAATAGCTTATGTATTGCACGCTAAAAACCTAAGCTATTGCGTTATAAACCCATTTTTTTATGCCAACAAAAAAACGAGCATTTTAGAAATGCAATACATATAGGTTTTTAGTGTGTGGCACTTGTTTTTTTATGGAAAAGAATGTTGTTTTATAAAGATAAATGCTTAAAAAAGCTAAGCTATTTTTGCTATAATCTTCATTTTTATCTGCAAAAATGAGCGCATAAAAGGGGAGGGGAGTAGGCAAAAATAAGAAAAAAAGGAGAAATAAGTGGCTATTTTCAGGCTCACTTATTTCTCCTTTCTGTTTACAAATATAAGTGTTAACAACCGTGTTTGCTGGTCATTATGTTTAAAAATCATATCGTCTGTTAGGGTTCATAGCATTGGCACCGATACTTGTAAGATTATGAATAGACTGGTCTACATCGTCGTCTACAATGCCTTCTGCCGAGCTAACACAGTGTCCTTCCATAGACATTACGGCAGAAAGAAGTGCCGTAGAAACTCCCGAACTTATCTTTAATGCACAACCGGGCTTAGCTCCATCGCATAACATACCTGCTAAATTGGCTATCATGTTTTTTTAATTGAATGGCAAATGTGCATGTAATCTCCTCCCATAAGGTAAGTAATGCCACAACTACTACCAATAGATGCTACCACACAACCACACAATGCCGACAGTTTTTCCTAAGCTTTGCTTAATGTAAATAGCAGTGAGGTGGCTCAAAGTTAAAGCTCTAATAAGCTCTTCTTCTGTATTATTGTTCTCCATTCCATACACCACAACGGGGTTAGTAGCACATATTCCCTGATTACCCGAGCCAGAATTACTCATAACGGGTATCATTGCACCACCCATTCGAGCGTCGCAAGCCGATGCAGTCTTCGATATAACGTGAGAATAAATACTATCTCCAAAGATTCCATGAGATAGAGGTCGGCACATAGTCTTTCCTAAACAATGACCATAATTGCCCTTTAATGAGTCTTCAGCAGCCTTTAAATTGTATTCTTTTGCTTGTAAAATAAAACAAATATCGTTAGTGGGAGCAGTCATAGCAAAGTCGTATACCAACTTCATGTTTAGTTCAATATCTTTTTGGTTACACTCCTTTGTTTTGTTGTCCCTATTGTCTAACAACACTTTTCCATCTTTTTCAACATACACTATATTAGTGTGCATGCACGAAATAATAACGGTGGCAGAACAATCGCTCGATAAACATTGCACCTCTATATACAGTTTTTCGGTTATATTGTTCTTTCTTAAAAATGTCTATGCGTTGCTCCTTTATGTATTGTTTGGCGTCTTCTAAGGAAGCAGTGGTAAGGTCTTTAATCACTTCGAGCTTGTATTCGCTCTTTCCAATCAAAGCTCCTAAGGCAATAGCAATAGGCAATCCAATCATTCCTGTTCCGGGAATGCCCACTCCCATAGCGTTTTTAAGAATGTTTCCGCTTAACTGTGCTACTATTTTCTCTGGCTTACAACCTAATATTTCGGTGGCTTTTGCGGCACATAAAGCAACTGCCATGGGTTCAGTACAACCCACGGCAGGCACAACCTCTCGTTTAATGAGGTCTATAATTTGCTTTCTGATGTTGATATCAAGCATCATTAAAACTTTATTTTGTCAAGTATTATTGTTTCGCTTTTAAATCTTTCGAGTCCTTGATTAAGGAAGTCGAGATAAGCAGAGATATCTTCTTTATAGCTAAAAAGAACCTGTTAAAGCGTGTCCGTTATGGTCTAATGCCACGTATTGAGGCTGTGTATTAGAGCCAAACTTTGTGCGTTGAAGGTAGCTCCACTTGTTTCCTACGGTGCGAAGTTTCACCTCTTGTCCGTTTTCTATTACGGTTATAGGGTTTTGAAGTGGTGTTTTATCGTCTACAAAGAGCGAAATTAAAACGTAATCTTTCGATAGCTTGTCCATCACTTGAGGGTCTGTCCAAACAGAAAGCTTCCCCATCTTTCTACAGTTAACACATCCAAAAACCAGTGAAGTCTATCAAAGCTGGTTTGCCTTGTTCTCTTGCTGCTTTCATTCCTTCTTCATAGTTTGTATAAGCCGCATGCACCTCTTTTGTGTTTAAATTAAAGTCTTGTGTGTTCATAGGAGGTGTGAAAGCACCCACCGATTTAACAGGTGCTCCCCATAAACCGGGTATCAAATAAACTGTAAACGCTAATGAAATCATTCCTAAAGCAATACAAGGAACGGGCATAGCCTTATCTTCTCCGTTAATAAAGTCGCTTGGAAACTTCACTTTTCCTATGAGATAAAGACCTAACATGCCAAAAAAATAACAATCCAAAGAGCTAAGAATACTTCTCTATCTAACAAGTGCCAACCGTATGCAAGGTCTGCTACTGAGAAGAATTTAAGTGCAAATGCAAGTTCAATAAAGCCTAATACAATCTTAATAGTATTCATCCAATTGCCCGATTTGGGAGCTTGTTTGAGTAAAGAGGGGAACAATGCAAACAAAGTAAATGGTAGTGCTAACGCAAGAGCAAAGCCAAGCATTCCTAAACCGGGGCCTGCTATGTTTCCACTTGTACTCACTTGAACTAATAAAAAGCCTACAATGGGGCCAGTACACGAGAAACTAACTAATGAAAGCGTAAATGCCATGAGGAAAATAGATACCAATCCACTGGTATTGTTTGCTTTATTGTCTACCGAATTAGCCCATCTTTCGGGTAATTTTATTTCAAACCAGCCGAAGAAAGACAAGGCAAAGATAACCAATAAGGCACAGAATATAATGTTAAAGACGGCATTTGTAGCCAAATCGTTTAGCTTGTCGGCACCAAAAATAAGCGTTACACCAAGTCCTAAGCTCACATATATCACCACAATAGATATACCATAGATAATAGCATCACGAAGTCCTTTGCTTTTATCTTTGCTTCTTTAAGGAAGAAACTCACGGTCATGGGGATAATAGGCCAAAACACATGGAGTGAAAAAGAGCCAACAATCCACTTACAAAAACCCATGGCAAAGATGTAAAAAGAGAGTTGTTGCTACTGCTATTGCTATCTCCTAAGGCTTGTAACTCTGCTGTTACAGGCTTCCATAGTTCGTCTTGCGATACAACAGACGTGGTGTCTACTGTTGTTGTTTGTGTGCTATCAGCGTTTTGTAGAGTTGCTTTTTCCTCTAAAACAGGTGTTTCTGCTGTGGCTTCTTCTGCTTTTTTATCGTCTGTTAGCTTGTCGGTTGTTGCTTCAACAGGAGCTTTTCCCGACTTTTTTTATCGACGCTCCAGACGGAGGAAGGCAGGTTTTATCGCTACAAGCACCATATTGTAGATACGCATCAATCGTATAAACAGGTTTAGTAAACTTTATTTTTTTGAACAAAAAGTCACGTTATGTTCGAAATAACGGAGGTTCATTCCGAACAAATCATCATACTTATTGATTTCTTTTCCCAAAGCTTTTAGTCCACCAACAAGCTCTATTCCGTCTTTTTTATCAAACTTTAAAGAGGCTTCTGTAGGACCATTTGAACCCAAATTGGTAGAATATACGTGCCATGAAGGTTCGATATTAAATTTAAAAAGTCAAAGTGGGCTTCGGCACCTTTACCCATCTTTAAGTCGGCAGAAACCTTCACTGGGTTTGCCATTTGAGCGTGAACAAAGAGTGCAACTAAAAAGTAATAATGCCGTAGAGAATGCTTTTTCATCATCTTTTTAATTCTCCTTTATTTTTTTATTTGTTATGCGTTTTATTGATAATAATTTCTCTATTTGTGTAAAAATAGTATAGACCCAATATCACAAATAATAATGCAAAAAAATAATCAATTGTAGGCACAATGCTAACAAAAGTGTCTATTTTGTTTGATTCGTTTCATGTTTTTTTACATTTTCACCAACAAAAAAAGCTTGTTGGTTGTTTTTCTTCCATATTTTATCCGTTTGTTTTGTTTTGGTTGTAAGTAGTAGATGTTGTTTTATGGGTCATACTTATCTTTGTTTTCACCTATTATAATATAAGGTATAAAAAGAATAATATAAGGCATAAAAAAAAGTTCTAACAAGCGGCAAAGGCTTGTTAGAACTTACGTTGTTTGTACTCAATTTATAATCAATAGGCTTAAGAAAGCATTTCAAAACCTTTCTTTTGCAGTGTTATTGGTTAATAAACACCGCTTCACCTTGTTGGTTATTATAAGTTAGGGTTAATGCTGTTCCATTCAGAAAGAGCAGGAACAATATTTAGAGTTACCAACTCATCGCGCATTTTACATAAGTGTTCGTAGCTTGCATCAAGCTTAGCAAGCTCTTCATCTGTACCTGTTGGCATTACATAATTTGCACCATTAGTGTCTAAAATAGTGTTCATTGCCATCATTATGTGGTTGTATTTTTCGTTAGAAACATAAGTTCCTACGGGGAAACGGAATGCTTCTCCACCCATAACAGAGCGTATCATTTCCACAGAAAGATAAGCAGGACTTTGGAAAGAAGAGCGTCCTCTTAGTTCAATAATCTTAGCTCCACCTTGTGTAACAGCTGTTTTCATTGCTTCCCACTCTTCTGTTGGGAATTCAGAAGTTCCTATTAAGCTTGTTAAAGGCTTACCTGCTATGGTCACTTTAGAGCCAAATACAGCCATTTGTTCACCGTGTCCACCGTATGTTGCACAGCCTTTTACCTCTGTTTGCATTACGTTAAACTTCTTAGCTAACGCACTTTGAAGACGTGTAGAGTCGAGTGCTGCGAGTGTAGTTACTTGAGATGGTTTCAAACCAGAGTAGAGAAGAGTAACCAAACCAGTAAGGTCAGCAGGGTTAAAGATAATTACCACGTGTTTAACATCAGGGCAATAAGCTTTTAATGTTCTTACCTAATCCTTCTGCAATTTCACAGTTTCCTTTTTAAAAGGTCTTCGCGAGTCATGCCTGCTTTACGAGGTGCACCACCAGAAGAGATAATATATTTAGCGTTAGTAAACAGCTTCTTTTCACGTCTGTTGTAGCTGTAATTTTAACATCATCGAAACCACTTTGACGCATTTCTTCTGCTACTCCTTCGGGTGAGAACACGTCATAAAGACAAATTTCGCTTGTTAAACGCATGGTAAGAGCTGTTTGAACCATGTTTGAACCAATCATTCCAGCTGCACCAACAATCACTAATTTTTTTCGTTTGTTAAAAAGCTCATAACTTATATTTTTATTTAAATTTGAAACTAATAGCTTGTTACACATCGGCAAAGTTAGTAAAAAGCATAAAGAAAACCATTTTTAAGGGGTTTATTTTTCGTTCTTTTTATTAAAAAAACGTTTAATCTTTTTAAGCTCATAACAAATTAAAATGTATATCTTAGTGCATAATAATTTAAATAGAACATTTATGTTCTCAGCAGGTTAAACAAAGGTTACAAGCTCTTCGAGAGCTGATGAAGAGAGAAAAAATAGATGCTTATATTGTTCTTGGAAACGATGCTCATAACAGCGAATATGTGCCAGATTATTGGAAAAACACGCGAGTGGTTGAGTGGTTTTAGTGGCTCGGCTGGCTCGTTAGTGGTTACACTTCACGACGCAGCATTATGGACAGACTCGCGTTATTTCTTATCGGCAAACGCCGAACTACAAAATACGGGCATTACACTTATGAAAGAACGTGTGCAAGGAACGCCCTCTATACCTCAATGGATTGTAGAGATGATAGGGAGAGAAGCGAAACCCTGAAGTGGGAATAGACGGTTTTACCACCCCTCATAGTACAGTGGTTGAGTTAAAAAAAGAGCTAACAATGCGTGCAGGAATTACGTTAAGAACCAATTGGGAACCCTTTTCTGCGTTATGGAACAATCGACCTTTGTTTCCCCACAGTCCTGTTTTTATTCAACCCATACAGTATGCAGGCACCTCGTCTGCCGATAAGTTAGCGTTATTGCGCACACTTTTAAGGGATAAAGGCTGTGATGGAATGTTTGTAGCGGCACTCGACGACATTGCGTGGACGCTCAATTTGCGAGGTAGCGATGTGCATTGTAACCCTGTTTTTGTGGCTTATTTATTGATAACACAGCACCAAACCACCTTATTTATATATGCTCATAAGCTAACAAACGAGGTGAAAAGCTATTTAGAACAGCTCAATGTTGAGGTGAAGAGCTACGACACGGTGCAAGAAACGCTCAAACAATATGACGAATATAACATTTTAATGAACCCTAACGAAGTAAATCACACCTTGTTTCAAGCCGTTTCTTGTAAACATATATTGCAAGAAAACACGCCTATTGCCAGCCTAAAAGCGGTGAAAAACGAGGTAGAGATTGAGGGATTTAAGCGTGCTATGGAACGTGATGGGGTAGCTATGGTGCGTTTTTTGCGTTGGTTAAAGCCCGCAGTAGAGCAGGGAACAGAAACAGAATGCTCAGTTGCTGAGCGTTTAAAGGCTTTCCGTGCCGAGCAACCGCTATTTGTTGGAAACTCATTCGACACTATTGCAGGCTATCAGGCACATGGTGCTATTGTGCATTACGAGGCAAATAAAGACACAGATGTGCCTTTAAAGCCCGAAGGTTTCTTCTTCTTGATAGTGGAGCGCACTACTTTGACGGCACAACAGACATCACTCGAACCATTGCTTTAGGAGCTTTAACAAACGAGCAACGACATGTTTACACCTTAGTGCTAAAAGGACACATTCAATTAGCTATGTGTAAATTTCCGCAGGGAGCAACGGGAACGCAGTTAGACATTATGGCTCGTGCGGCAATGTGGCGTGAAGGAATGAATTACGGACATGGAACTGGGCATGGAGTGGGGAGCTTTTTAAACGTTCACGAGGGTCCGCATCAAATAAGAATGGAGTATAAACCTGCACCATTTGTAAGTGGTATGACGGTAACAAACGAGCCGGGATTGTATCTCGAAAATCGTTTTGGGGTGCGAATAGAAAACGTTTTACTCACCAAACCTTATATACATTCCGATTTTGGCATGTTTTTGCAGTTTGAAGATTTAACGCTTTGCCCTATCGAAACAGAACCTATTAAGCTCAATTTGCTCACCGATGAAGAAAAAGAGTGGCTTAACAATTACCATAAAGAGGTGTATAACCGTTTGCAAGGCTATTTAACCGACGACGAAAAAAACGGTGGTTAGAACGTCAAACAGCTCCCGTTGGTTAGTTTTTGTAGCTTAGCTGCTAGGGAAAGAAAGAAAGGGGTTTGTGTGCCTCATTTTTTTCTTTTTGCAATAAAAACAATAAAATGTAGCAAAACATATGCAAAATATCTGCTTGAAAAAGGTGTTTTTTGTGAGTGTTTTGTTACATTTTATTTTTGTGTTTTAGCGTAAAAATAGGGCTATGTAGCCCACTATTGAGGTGGTATTTACACCAAAAAAACAACACCAAAAAAACAAGGGGTAGAATGCAAAAACATATAGGTTTTGCATTTCTATAACAAAAGCGTTTGAAAAACAAAAAAACAAGCCTTTGGCTTGTAAAAAGCTTAGGTTTTAGCACGCAATAGCTTATGTTTTGGCTCCTAAACTCTTGTGTTTTATGCACTAAAAAGCTTATCTATTGCGTGCTAAACTCTAAGCTTTTTGCACCTTTTTGCTTAAAAACGCTTTTAAAGGGCTTTTTTATAACATCTAAACAAAAAAAGAGATGGTTTTTGTAGCTCTGTGTTGTTGAGCGTAAAAAAAGTGGGCAGAAATGAGCCGTTTTTTTGGCACTTTTACACATAAAAAAACGACTATTGTAGCGTTAACAATAGTCGGTTTTTTTGTTTATTTGTTCACTGCTTATTTTTTTAGGTAAACAAGTCTTTGTGTTTTAAAGTTAATGCGACTTCTAACCAGTTTTGCCCCCAACCAGCATCAGCAAGCAAAGGCACTGCGAGCGAATAAGCCTTCTCCATTTCTTCTAACACAATGCGTTCTACCTGTTCTTTTTCGTCGGGATAAACGCTAAAAATTAAGTTCGTCGTGCACTTGAAGTATGAGTTTAGACTTTATTTGCTCTGCTTTAAAGCGTTTAAAAAAATGCGTGTCATGGCTATTTTAATTACGTCTGCAGCACTTCCTTGTATAGGTGCATTGATGGCATTACGCTCTGCATAGCCACGAACAATGCTGTTTGCGCTGTTAATGTCTGCCAAATAACGGCGTCGGTGCATAAATGTTTCTACATAGCCCTGCGTTTTTTTGCCATTTCTTTTTGCTTGTTCCATATAAGCTTTTACCTGAGGAAAAGTGTCGAAATAGCCCTCAATAAGCCTCTTTTGCTTTCCGAGCGTTCAATGTTTAAACGTTCTGCCAAACCAAAAAGTGGTGATACCATAAATAATACCAAAGTTGGCGCGTTTAGCCTTGCTTCGTTCGTCTTTTTGTAACCTCGTTAATAGGCTTTTTATATATTTTTAGCTGCTGTTGCAGCGTGAATGTCTTGGTTGTTTACAAATGCTTCTATCATGTTTGGGTCTTTACTAAGATGTGCCATGATGCGCAATTCTATCTGACTATAATCGGCAGAGAAGAACAAACAACCCTCATCGGGTATGAAACATTTGCGAATTTCCTTACCATCTTCGCCACGAACGGGAATGTTTTTGAAGGTTAGGGTCGCTCGAACTTAATCGCCCAGTGGCAGTGATTGCTTGGTTAAAAGCTGGTGTGAATGTTACCAGTGGTTGGGTTTACAAGTTTCGGAAGAGCGTCTACATAAGTGCTTAGTAGCTTTTTTAAACCGCGATAGTTAAGTATTTCTGCCACAATCTCGCTTTTGTTTGCCCATTTTTGTAGCTCTTCTTCGCTCGTAACATATTGCCCTGTTTTGGTTTTTCTTTGGTTTTTCGGCTATTTTTAGCTTGTCGAACAAAAATGCTTCCCACTTGCTTTGGCGACGAAACGTTAAAGGTTTCTCCTGCTAACGAGTAAATTTTCTGCTCGTAAACGCTTAGTTGCTCGTTAAATGTTTTCGACACTTCGGCTAACATTTTCGTGTCTAATTTAATGCCATTCCATTCCATTTCTGCCAAAACATATATTAAAGGCATCTCCACTTCTTCGAAAAGTGTGAGTAAGTTTTCTTGCTTTAATTGTGGGGCAAATAGGTTTTTAGTTGCAAAGTGATGTCGGCATCTTCGCAAGCATATTCATACACTTGGTTAGGGAGCTAAGCTCTGCATGCTTTTTTGGTTCTTTCCTTTAGCACCAATAAGCTCGTCTATGTGTATTGTTTTATAGCCTAAATAGGTTTCAGCCATAAAGTCCATGTTGTGTTTTAGCTCTGGTTGAATTAAGTAGTGTGCTATCATGGTGTCGAAAAAGTTTTTCCTTGTACATGCACACTCGTAGACTCTTAACACCTCAATGTCGTATTTAATGTTTTGCCCTATCTTTTCTATTTTGTCGTTTTCGTATAGTGGTTTAAAAAAATATTCACTATTCTTTGGGAGCTTCTTCTTCGTTGTTCGGCACAGGAACATAGTAAGCCTCTTTTGGGGGCAACAGAAAAGCTTAAACCCACCAATTTTTGCCTCTAATGGGTTAATAGATGTGGTTTCTGTATCTATACTAACAAAAACTGTTTTGTAACAAAACGCTCACAAATTTTTTTCGCATATCCTCTTCTTTTTCAATGAGATAGTAGGTGTATGGCGTGTCGCTAAGTGCTTTATAACTGCCCGTTTTTCAAAGTTTCTGTGTCGTTGTTCGTAAAAATCTTGAAATATATCGAGCTGTATTTCGGCTTTTTTTACCTCTTTTGTTGGTTCTTTAAAAAAACTTGTTTGCTAATGTTTTTAAATTCGAGTTCGTTAAACAAGTGTTTTAGTTTTTTTCTTCGTTGGGAGTGGTGAGTAGAAGTTCGTCGATATTAAATTGTAGGGGTACATCTGTTTTGATGGTAGCCAAAAAATAAGACATCTTAATATCGTCGATAGCGTTTTCTACTTTTTCTTTTAGTTTTCCTTTGAGCGTTTGTGTGTTTTCAATAAGGTTATAAACGCTTCCATATTCTGCAATAAGTTTGCTGGCGGTCTTTTTCACCCACACCTGCACAACCGGGAAAGTTGTCTGCCGAATCGCCCATTAACGCTAAAAGGTCTATCACCTGTTTAGGGTTTTCAATGCTATATTTTTGTTTTACGGCTTCAGTATCTAAGGTGTCGTATCCTCCACCATGGCGTGGACGATACATAAAAACATGGTTTTGCACCAACTGAGCATAGTCTTTATCGGGTGTAAGCATGTAGGTGTCGATGCCTTCTTTGGCTGCTTGCGTGGCAAAGGTGCCTATTACATCGTCTGCCTCATAGCCGTCTGCCATTAAAACAGGAATGTTCATGGCACTTAAAATGTCTTTTATGATAGGAACAGATGCTTTAATGTCTTCGGGGGTCTTCTCTCTTTGCGCTTTATAGTTGGGAAATGCGTCGTCTCTAAACGTCTTTCCATGAGGGTCGAAAAGCAACTCCTAAGTGGGTAGGCTTTTTCTTTTTGAATTACTTCGTGTAGGGTATTAACAAAAGCCAAGAATAGCACTTGTGTTGAAACCTTTGGAGTTTATACGGGGATTTTTTTATGAAAGCATAATAGGAACGATAAATCAATGCGTAAGCATCTAAAAGAAAAAAAGTTTACTCATAAATATATATTTTTGATGTGTAAAATTACGAAAAAGCAGTGATATTTACCGATTATTTGCTTATTTTTGTAACAAATTTCAACTGTGATGAACCATTTATTACTCATAAAACAGCCCATAGAAAGCGAACTTTCTCGCTTTGATGAACTCTTTACTGCTTCTTTAACGCATACCGATGGATTGCTTTCGCAAGTGTTAGCATTTATCCGTCAACGTTCAGGAAAGCGTATGCGTCCTATGTTAATGCTGTTAATAGCACGTAATTTTTGGTGTAGTGAGCAACACTACATTGCACGCTGCAATAGGATTAGAACTGTTGCATACGGCTTCATTGGTACACGATGATGTGGTAGACGAAAGTAAAGAAAGACGAGGACAAGCGTCGGTTAATGCTTTCTACGATAACAAAGTGGCTGTATTAGTGGGAGATTATATTCTTTCTACCGCGCTTTTACACGTTTCATATACAAACAAACAACCCATTGTTGAGGGCTTAGCAGAGCTTGGACGTACGCTATCAGACGGAGAAATACTGCAACTTACAAACATAACCAATACAAATATATCGGAAGAGGTGTATTATGAGGTGATAAAACGTAAGACGGCTGCGCTTTTTGAAGCGTGTACTGAGATTGGAGCGTTATCGGTTGGGGCTTCAAAAGAGGAGGTTGAGCAGGCAAGACTTTTCGGTTTACACCTCGGAATGGCGTTCCAAATACGTGATGATATATTTGATTATTACGAATCGAACGACATTGGAAAAGCCTACGGGCAATGATATGGCAGAAGGAAAGCTTACGCTTCCTGTTATTCATGCGTTGCTTTCTACGCAAAAACACACAAATGATGGAGGTGGCACAGAGGGTGAAAAGGGGAGAAGCCTCTCAACAAGATATTCATGCTTTGGTGCAGTTTGCAAAAGAAAATGGTGGTATGGAATATGCTGAAGCTAAGATGAAAGAGTTTAAAAATAAGGCGTTAAACTTTATCGAAACAAGGGTGAAAGACCCAAATATTAAGCAAGCTCTCTTAACTTATGTAGACTATGTGATTGAAAGAAAGAAATAACGCCTTTTTATTTCTTTCTTTTTTTATGCGTCAAAACCTTTGCTCTTATTATTATATATAAGGTGGAGTAGGAGAAAAACCACTCCATTATCTCTTAATAGCATGGTAATAAAACAAAAATAGCGACTCTTTTAAGTCGCTATTTTTTGTTATTGATGCTTCAAATGATTATTACCATGCTGGTTCTTTTAACCAAGGTAAGAAGTAACCGTCTTGATATCTACGTGTATTTGTATTTGCTCCTTGCACAATACCACTGAGTGAGAATTTATTAAACTTAGAGCGTGTTTCGCGACTGTCATGACTTTCATCATAATTTAACCAATAATCTGCGCCTACTCTAATTCTTCTATCGATAATATCTTTCTCATTTAATTTATTCCAAAAGCTTTCATGGCAACAATAATAACCTGCTGTATTGTTCGACAAATTATAGTTTGGACCTAAATAATAAACCTGCATACGTGCAACACCTTTATCTTCTTTTGGGTCTTCAAAGGTTATTTTGACTGCATATTTATAGTTTCCAGTTATAATTCCTCCTTGTGCAGGAGATGGTCTATTCATAATTCCATATAAAACGGTACTTCCTTTTACTGCACAGAACCAGTTGTCAAACTTATATTGCTTACCATTTAGAGCAAAAAAGCTACCCGGAGTCACTATAGATATTGCGTTACCATATTCATCACCAATACCATAACTGCCTAAACCGCCAATCTTTTCACCCGTTTCAAGTTGTTTTTTTACAATTATGAAATATAGGCATTAGCTCTGCATATTTAGGAAGTCTGTATTTTTGAGACCTAAAAATAGGGTATTGACTTAGGAATGCGTTTACCGTTTTATCACGGCTTGTACTACCGTTAAGTATCTCTTTGGGTTGATTTTCCCACTTCTTTCCTTGGTCAGTTTCTTGATTGTAAGTCCATAAACGCTCAATGGGTAGCATTGGACGGACAATTCTTAAGGTTAACTTATTGCTACTTCCTTTGCTAAGACTTTGACTCGTACTGCCTAAAAGATATCTGTTTCCCATATAAGGATACCAAGTTTCTGGTTGTGCACCTGTGTTATTTTTATATGTATCTTGGCTATATGTGGGGTTAACTCTTCCTGCTTCGGTTACAAAAACCTTTCCATAGAACAACACTTGAGTTTCTGCACCATCATACTTACTTGTTTTTTTATAGTCTATAGGCATTAAACAAAGAACATAAGAACCTGCTGTTTGAGGATTAGCATTTTTGTTTTTCTTGTTAAAATACAAGAATTGTTCTATATCTCCTTTTCCTGTACGGTCAGAACCATCGTTGACATTAGCGTTATATTTTTAGTTTTAAACTCCGTAAAAATAGTGCTTAGCATTATATTTTTGTATAAGCGGCAGAGTTGCCAGTTATAGCTTTTTGACTCATCTGGTGACCAGTAATCAAAGGCGAAATCTGCATTATCTGCCATTGTACCTTGATTGATATTAAACTGATAAGAACCAGAAGAACAGAACGCATTGCTCTCCATTCGCACATCACGATTAAGCTTTGTGTTGAGTGTCATTCTGTTTTCAACATTTAAAACCAAAAATACACCTTGTGGTTTTAAATATCATTTCAGTTTTAGGAGCGTTTAGTTCTAATTTAGAACCCTTTAAAACAACACGACGCCAAGTGGTTGCAAAGGGACAAGAAGCAGTGAAACTATTTCCGTTTTTCATTGGTTCAAGCGTGGTATTGGTAGTTACTTGTAGGTTTTCTCCCAACTTTTTTCCGCCACCAATGAAAGCCATTAAATACCATTCGCCCGTTGCGAGGCTCTTATAAACTGGTAATTTTTTTAATCTAAAGAATGTTTTTCCACCTTTTTTTATATCTTCCATTTGAGCTTCTAACACTTGTTTTTGGTTGTTTTTGTTATAAAGCACAATAAAAGATTCTATTGAATCTCCTGTAAGCTTTGTTTTAGGAACAAAATTTTTCACCGATTTGAAATGGCATATCAGGTATTCTTGTTGCCTGAGCAGTGTCTTTGGCTACTGCTGAAGTAGGCTCAATGTCTGCATCGTAAGTATATAGAATCTTAGGCTCTTCTTTTTGTTTGGGTTATTTGTGTGCCGTCTAAATTGGTTTCGCTACACGATAAGCATAACGCTGATGCTAAAACAGCAATAAAAACTTTTAAATGTCATCTTTTTACGTTTTTATACTAATTTATTTTTATAAAGAATAAATAATTTACTTATGGTTTAATCATCGCAAAAACAAAAACAGTGCTAATCCTTTTGTTTTGTATGTCTTTAATTGCTAATAGGCATTATAGAGCGTGTAAAAACAATTAAAGAGGGGAGAAAACACGAAGAATTGTTATTCGTCGTCTATGGAAGAACTTAAATCTTTACCAGCTCCAAACTCTTCAAGACCTGCTTTTTGGTCCTGAACCAGCTAAGAAATTCACGTCTTCTATTAGTGTTTCAACCATGACACAAAAGCGCAATATAAGGCTTACGAGTTGGTGAACAGTTAGAAGATAATTTTGTGTTTGTTTGTGTGAGACATAAATAATAAGGTTGTTATTAAATGAATATCTGAATAATATTTTTTTATGACTATGTTTGAAATATGTTTATTTATTGAGGTTAAAAGAACTTTGTTTCTTGTCCTAATAGTTCGCTAAGTAGGAGATTAGGGAGGCGACTTGTGCCCAAGCGGAACAGCTTGTTGGTGCACCATTCTTTGCCTAACACCTCTTTAACAATGGTATAATAAGTGATAGCATCCATCACAGTGTTAATGCCACCAGCAGGTTTAAAAGCCAATAACATTACCCGTTTTTCGTGATACTCTTTAATTGCTTGACACATAACATAAGCTGCTTCGGGTGTAGCAGATATAGGTTCTTTGCCTGTAGACGTTTTTAATGTAGTCTGCACCAGCATACATTGCCAATAAAGAGCCTTCTTTATGTTCTCAGCAGTTTTTAAATCGCCCGTTTCGAGAATAACCTTTTAAAGGGAACATCGTTGCCACATACGCTCTTTATTTCGCTTATTTCATCGCATAATGTTTCGTAGTCTCCACTTAAAAAACTTACCTACCGACATAACAATGTCTATTTCTGTGGCACCATCTTTCACAGCTAATGCCGTTTCGGCAACCTTTATTTCGGGCAACATTTGCGACGATGGGAAGCCTGCCGACACACAAGTGACCTCTACACCGTTCACTTCTAAGCTTTCACTCACTATCTTTGCATAGCAAGGATAGGTGCAAATGGTGGCTACATGAGGCATTTGAGGATATAAACTGTCAAACTTATTCACCTGTTCTGTAAATGCCAAGATGCTCTCTTCAGAGTCGGTTGTCTTTAAAGATGTAAGCTCTACACTACCAAAGAGAAATCTCTTTACCTCTTCGGTGTCGTTTTCGTGAACCTTTTCGGTTATAATTTTGCGCACAGCCTCTTTCACTTCGGCGTCGTTAACAGCCGTATTATAAAGACTTAGCATGTCTAAATACTTGTTAGAATTGTCGTGTGAATGTTCGCAAGCACATTCGTGAGAATGGTGAGAGTGGTTTTCCATGTCTTAAATTCTGTATGTTATTTGTTTTGTTTCAGTTTGTTGTTGTTTAAATGTCTTGTTGCATCTCGTTCAGTTTTTCTTTCTCATAGACAACTTCAAAAGCATCGCTTAGGTTTACACCTGTTTGGTTTGCCAAGCAAATAAGCACCCAAAGAACGTCTGCCATTTCGTCGGCAATATTGCTTTTTCGCCCTTTTTAAAACTCTGGTCTCCATAAGTGCGCGCCATAACACGAGCCAATTCGCCCACCTCTTCGGTTAAACAAGCCATATTAGTGAGTTCCGAGAAATAGCGAACCCCATATTGTTTAATCCATTGGTCTACCTTTTGTTGCATTTCAAACAAGGTGATGTCGCCAAATAAGTTGCCTTCTAACCTATTGAGAAAGTGGGTTGTGTCGTTATGAACGCTTGCACAACGGCTTGTGTCTTTCTTGTTTTCTTTCATAGCGTTTACTCTTTATTCTTAGAATCTATGCAAATGGTAACAGGGCCATCGTTTACGAGGGCTATTTGCATATCGGCTCCAAACTCTCCTGTGCGCACTTTGTGAGGATATAGGCTGTTTAATTGCTCTATAAAGTGCTGATAGAGTGGGATAGCAGTTTCGTGTTTAGCGGCTTGAATCCAAGAGGGACGGTTGCCTTTTTTTGCACGATGCCATGAGTGTGAACTGACTAACGAGGAGTATTTCGCCGTTTATTTCGGTAACGCTCTTGTTCATTACGCCATTATCGTCGTTAAATATGCGCAGCGACAATAGTTTTTTAACTAACCATAGCACATCTTCTGCGGTGTCGTTATGTGTTATTCCTAACAACACGAGCAAGCCTTGTTCGATGCTTGCAGTGGTTTGTTGATTGATGCTAACAGAGGCTTTTTGATACTCGCTGTATAACAATTCTCATGTTGCAAATATACGGAGAAATGATAAAAGTTTATGATTGTAGGTTTTATTTGTTTTAAATTAAAGATGTATGTAAACAAGTGTCAAAAAGTAATGGGGGGTAAAAGTAAGTACTTGATAATGAGATTATTACAAGTTTGTTTTGTTGCAAAAATGGAAACTTTTTGTGCGTGAAATAACAAAGAAAAAAACGAGTGAAGAAATTATTTATAAAAGATTGTTTAAAAATGTTTAATATAGAGCTGTTTGTTGTTTTTATGAAGACAAAAATACAGAATAAATGGTTTTAAGAACTTTAAAAACGAAATGTTTTTTCTTGTTTTTTGTGAGCGTTTTGTTACATTCTGGTTTTGTGTTTTAGCGTAAAAAAGGGGCTATGTAACCAACTATTGCATGCCTATTGAGTCTTGTTTTTGACTTGAATAACAAGGACTGAAACGCAAAACATATAGGTTTTGCATTTCTATTTTGTAGGTTTTGAAAAATGAAGAAATAAGCTTTTTAAGGTGTAATAGCTTAGGTTTTAGGGTGCAATAGATGATGTTTTAGCACCTAAACTCTTATCTATTAAACCCCAAACTCTTATGTTTTGTGTGCTAAACGCTTAGAGTTTGCAAGATTTTTGGCTAAAAAGTTGTTTTAAACACTTTTGGGTTGGTGTTTTTAAATGATAGAGCCTGTGTAGCAAAACAAAAAAAGTGGGGTAAAAAAAGCGCAAAAAATGAGCTGTTTTTCTGCTTATTTTTGCGCCTGAAAAATGTAGATATTGGTGCTTTGGGGTTATTGTTATGAAACTAAAAACGGTGCTTAGGAGGGTGAAAATTGCGGGGCGAAAACTTAAAATTTTTCATTCTTTTTTACACTCCCTTGCTCTTACTTTGTTTAACGATGCGGAGCATCAATCAAAAGTCTTGTTTCAACTTTTGAAAATGATTAAACACGAGTGTTCCTTTGGCTTTTCCTAACACGTCGACGAGCGTTGTTAGTGGTGCTGTTTTAATGGCTTTGAGGGTGTGAAGGCTTTGCAATAGCTTTTCTTTTCCCTTCGGTCCAAGTCCTTTAATGTCGTCTAATTCCGATTGTAAAGCAGCCTTTGAACGCTTATCTCTATGGAACGAAATGGCAAAACGATGCACCTCGTCTTGTATTCGCGTAAGGGCAAAGAACAATTCGCTGGTAGAACTTAAAGCAATAGTTTGTATGGGGTGTCCAAAAAGCAACTCGTTGGTGCGGTGTTTGTCGTTCTTTGCTAATCCAGCAATAGGGATAGATAGCTTTAATTGCTCCTCAATAACCTCTCTAACAACACCCATTTGCCCCTTACCCCCATCGCAAATAATTAGGTCGGGGAGAGGTTTTTGCTCGGCAACAAGTCGAGAATAACGCCTAAAAACCACTTCTTTCATCGACGCATAATCGTCAGGACCGTCTACAGACGTAATGTTATATTTGCGATAGTCTGTCTTTGATGGTTTCATACCTTTGAAAACAACGCACGCAGCCACAGCGTGAACACCACTAATGTTAGAGTTGTCGAAACATTCTATATGATAAGGTAGCTTAGAAAGTTGCAGTTTCATTTGTAACTCTTTCATAATGCGTGTTTGTTTCTGCTCGGGATTAAGTTTCTCTGCTTGCTTTTAATCGGTCGAATAAATATTGTTTGCCATTCATCTCCGATAGTTCTAACAGCTTTTTTTCTTATCTCCTCGTTGAGGAATAATAAAGACCGCGTTTTTTTAAATGCCAGTTGATTTCAAACGGAACAACAATCTCTGGTGCTACACTTCCAAACCTATTTCTTATTTCGAGGATAGCACTTGCCAATAAATCCTCGTTCGATTCGTTTACTTTCTTTTTATATTCGTAAAGTGAAACTCTGGTTAATAGTGCCGTTCTTTACATGAATATAATTGATAAAAGCCACTTGCTTTTACCTCGTCTTCGGTAATGCTAAACACGTCGATATTGCGTATTGTGTGGCTCACCACTTCGCTTTTAGACACGAAAGAATCTAATAAAATGTAGCGTTTCTTTAGCTCTTCAGCTGCTTCAAAGTTGAGTTCTTCGGCTTGTTGTAGCATCATTCGGTGCAACTCTTCCATCGCTTCACGCATGTTTCCTCGTAGAATTTGTTTTGCTTGCGCAATATTAGCCTGATAATCGTCGTAAGATTGTTTGCTAATACATGGTCCTAAACAGTTGTGAATATGATATTCTAAGCAAGCTTTGTATTTGTTTTGAGCGATACCTTCTGGTGTTATAGACATTCTACAACTACGAGGTTTATATATTTTGCTTATTAAATGCAACAAACTCTTTAATACACTAACGTTTGTATAAGGCCCATAAAAAGTGCCATAACGCTTGTTTATTTGTCTTGTTTTAAAGATACGAGGAAAGTAATCGTTAGATACACAGATGCTGGGGTAGGTTTTTCCGTCTTTTAAAAGTACGTTATAACGAGGATTATACTTCTTAATTAAACTATTCTCGAGCAATAGAGCATCTTCTTCGGAGTTAACTACTGTGTAGGAAATGTTATGAATTTTACTCACCAACACTTTGGTTTTGAAACGGTCTACCTCCTTATGAAAATAAGAAGAAACCCTACTTTTAAGTTTCTTAGCTTTGCCTACATAAATAATAACACCGTTTTCGTCGTAGAATTGATAGCTTCCTGCTTTCTCAGGCATGCTTAATACAATGCTCTTTAAACGTGTTAAACGCTCTTGATTACTTTCTTTACTCATGTGTGTAACAGCTTATAAATCAATGAAGTTTAGTTGTAATGTTTCATGTGAAACTATACGTCATGCTTTAAGTTTTACTTTAATCTTGTGCTTGTGTAGTGTTTGTTGTTCTGTAAAGCGGTTATGCTCGTTGAAGAACTAAAACAAGTGTTGTTTTATAATGTCTTTATTCTTTTCTTTTTGTTTGTGTTTTTTTATTCTTCTTCTCATGCTCTTTTACGTCTCAGTTCTTATGTAAAAGAAGAATAAAAAAATAAAAATTCTTTATAACAGAAATACGAGCTAACATAAAAACATGTTTGTCTTTAAAACGTAAACGTAAAACCTTTAGCAGATAAAACCTAAACGCTGTTGAATGTATGGATAAAAAATAGCGCATCTCCTTTAAAGAAAAATGCGCTATTATATAATGTTTCAATTAAATTTTTTTATAAGCGTAGAAACTTCAATATCTTTATCGAAAACTTCTCTACCATTTAATCCTTCGTCTAATAACTCGATAATAAAGTTGCAATATATTTTCTTTGGCTTAAATTTCTTTTACCAAATCGCACGCTGCTTTCATAGTTCCGCCCGTTGCAAGAAGGTCGTCATGTAACAAAATAACATCTCCTTCTTCGATAGCATCTTTATGAATTTCGATTGTATCAATGCCATATTCTTTCGCATAGCTTTCTTGTACGGTCTCACAAGGTAGCTTTCCGGGCTTTCTACACAAAGCAATTCCGGCTCCAAGTTTGATAGCAATCGCAGAAGACATCACAAATCCACGGCTTTCTATGCCTACAACTTTCGTTATACCCTTATCTTTATAAAGCTCATACATCTCGTCTGAGATTGTTTTTAAGCATTCTGCATTCTTAAATAGGGTAGTAACGTCTCTAAAATTAACCCTTTTTATAGGCCAATCTGGTATAGAACGCAGATTGTCTAACAATAGTTTGTTGTTCATTATTATAAAAATTATTGTGTAATTCTTTTTATTTTATCGTTTATTCTCCTGTTTCCTTTACTTATCTTCCCAAAAAGAATAAGGAGTACATTGATGTCGCTTGGCGATACACCGGGTATTCTACTTGCTTCTGCAAGCGTTTCTGGTTGAATTTTATCGAGCTTCTGTCGGCCTTCAGTAGATATTTCGTGCAACTCAGAATACTTAAATCTTCCTTTAATCTTTATATCTTCTAAGCGTCTCATCTTTTCTGCAACAAGACGTTCACGCTCGATATATCCTCTGTATTTAATACGTATTTCTGCCGCTTCACTTATCTCTTCGTAACGATTAGGACAATCGTTTAAGGCTTGTTTAAGCGCAGGAATAGCTTCAGAAAAGTTTTGAATGTTAAGTTGAGGACGTGCTATGAGGTCTGAAATCTTAACGGTGCTATGGATAGGAGTTGTGCCTAAATGTTCTAATGCGCCGTTAATAAATTGAGGTTTTACAGGAGTGTTATCGCAAAAAGATACGATTCTTTCTATATTTTCTTCTTTTTCTTTCCAATATTGATAACGCTCTGAGGTAGCCAAGCCCATGTTATATGCTTTTAGGCGTTAAACGATAGTCGGCATCATCTTGTCTTAACAATATTCTGTATTCAGCTCTTGAGGTAAACATTCTATAAGGTTCGTCTACACCCTTTGTTGTTAAGTCGTCTATCAATACGCCAATATAACTTTCATCGCGTTTCATCACGAATTCATCGTTACCAAAAACAACGCATAGCCGCATTCACTCCTGCCACTAATCCTTGTCCTGCAGCTTCTTCATATCCCGTTGTTCCATTCACTTGACCAGCGAAATAAAGTCCTTTAATCACCTTAGATTCTAACGTATGTCTTAACTGTGTTGGGTCGAAATAGTCGTATTCAATAGCATAACCGGGGCGATAAACCTTTGCATCTCTTAACGCTGGAATTTTATGGATAGCATTTAGTTGCACATCTACGGGCATACTCGATGAAAAACCATTAAGATACATCTCGTTAGTGTTTACACCTTCAGGTTCTAAAAACAAAGGGTGCTTCTCTTTATCGGGGAAGGTTACGAGCTTTGTTTCTATCGATGGACAGTAACGAGGCCCTGTACTTTGAATTTGTCCGTTAAATAATGGAGAGTCGGCAATGCCTTGTTGAAGCGTTAAATGTGCATCGGGTGTGGTGTAACACGTCCAACATGGGAGTTGTTTTAACGGCTTATGGATGTTTAAATAACTAAATTGGTGGAAATCAACGTCGCCATCTTGCACTTCCATATCTTCAAAAATGAACCGTTCGTTTATCAATTCTTACAGGTGTACCTGTTTTTCATTCGCGACGAAGAGATGCCCAATGCGTTGATACATTCTGTGAGATGAGGAACTGCAGGCTCAGCACAACGACCACCGGGGAAGGTTTTTCTGCCTATATGCATTAAGCCATTGAGGAATGTTCCAGTGGTGATGATAACACTCTTTGCCTTAAATTCTACTCCCCAAACAGTTCTTACGCCTACAATCTCCTTGCCGTTAACCAATAATTCGTCTACTTGGTCTTGCCAAATATCGAGATTAGGAACAGTGTCGAGCGTTTGTTTCCACTGAGTAATAAACTTTTCACGGTCGCATTGAGCGCGAGGACTCCACACAGCAGGGCCTTTTCCTTTATTAAGCATACGAAACTGAATGGCAGTGGCATCGGTAATAAGACCCATTTGACCACCCAATGCGTCTATCTCTCTTACAATTTGCCCCTTAGCAATTCCACCAATTGCGGGATTACAGCTCATTTGTCCAATCTTATTCATGTCGATTGTTATCAAGCAAGTCTTAGCTCCAAGATTGGCAGAGGCTACAGCTGCTTCGTTACCTGCGTGTCCACCTCCTACAACAATGACGTCGTATTTAAATTCCATATTCGTGTGTAAGATTCTTATTCGTTTGATAATTGCGCTTAAGAAAATAGAGTGAAAGACAATCCCATGTGTGCTTTTGTATGTAAAAGCGTGTTTAGAACAAATCTTCATCTTCTTTCTTTTGCACCTTATATATAATAATGTGTAATATTCTTTGTTGCGTTTCCGCTTGTTCCTTATAAGCTCTGCTCTCTTTATGTTTTGTATGATAAAAACACAAAATTGGTGCCTATCTTTTGAATAGGCATAAAAAAAGACCGTTTTATAGCTTAAAAACAATCAAATACAAAAAGTAAGTAATTAAATTGGATTTTTAGTCAAAAAGCTTTGATTTATCACCAAAAATATAGTATATTTGCATGCAAATTTTGAAATTATATACCTATAAATGGGGGTGTTTAGATACGTTTTTTTCATGCCTCTTGCCCTTGTTTTCGTGGTTTAAGAAGAAAAATATTAACAGTTAAATAATTAAATTTCAATCATTTATGTGGTTATTTTCAATCATCTATTGGTAGAAAGGTGATAATGTCTTTAACAGGTATTGCACTTATTCTATTCTTGACTTTTCACATGTCGATGAACCTTGTTGCGTTATTCTCGGGCGAGGCTTATAATATGGTATGTGAGTTTCTTGGTGCCAACTGGTATGCTGTTGTTGCTACAATGGGGCTGGCTGGACTTGCAATGTTGCATATTGTGTATGCTTTTATCTTAACTGCTCAAAACAGAAGAGCACGTGGAAGCGAACGATATGCCGTAGTGGAAAAAGCCTAAAAAGGTGGAATGGGGACTCTCAGAACATGCTTGTTTTGGGTATTATCATTCTTTTAGGCTTATTATTACACCTCTTTAACTTCTGGTATAACATGATGTTTGCAGAGCTTATGCACATGGAAATGAAGTTTTCTCCAAGCGATGGGCTCTGCATACATTAAGGATACATTCGCTAATCCAGTGTATGTAGTGCTTTATGTTATATGGATTGTTGCCATTTGGTTACACCTTTCTCATGGATTTTGGAGTGCAATGCACACCTTAGGTGTTAATGGTAAGGTTTGGTTTAAGCGTTGGCAAATGATTGGTTGGGTATATTCTACCTTACTAATGCTTGGCTCCCTTGTGGTAGTTCTTGCCTTTTGCTTTTTAATTGTGCACCAAGTTTGTGCCATTGTTAACCTATATAATATAGTTTTAAATCTGTTTTTATTAAGACAAAAAGATTATGGCTAATCAAATAAATTCTAAGATTCCTGAAGGACCAATAGCTGAGAAATGGACCAACTATAAAAGCTCACCAACGTTTGGTGAACCCTAAAAAAATAAACTCAAATTAGATGTGATTGTTGTCGGTACTGGTTTAGCTGGTGCAAGTGCAGCTGCATCTCTTGGAGAGATGGGATTTAATGTTCTTAACTTCTGTATTCAAGACTCTCCACGTCGTGCGCACTCTATTGCAGCACAAGGTGGTATCAATGCTGCTAAAAACTATCAAAATGATGGCGACTCTATTTATCGTCTTTTCTACGATACTGTAAAAGGTGGCGACTATAGAGCTCGTGAAGCAAACGTTTATCGTTTAGCAGAAGTATCAAATAGTATTATCGACCAATGCGTAGCACAAGGTGTTCCTTTTCGCTCGTGAATATGGTGGTATGCTTGCAAACCGTTCGTTTGGTGGTGCTCAAGTTAGTAGAACATTCTACGCAAAGGGACAAACAGGACAACAACTCTTGTTAGGTGCATATTCAGCACTTAGCTGTCAGGTGAATGCAGGTAAGGTTAAAGCTTTTACACTCGCTATGAGATGGAAGATGTAGTGCTTGTAGACGGACGTGCAAGAGGTATTATTGCAAAGAACTTAGTTACAGGTAAATTGGAACGATTCTCTGCTAATGCTGTCGTAATTGCTACAGGAGGATACGGAAATGCTTACTTCCTTTCTACTAATGCGATGGGTTGTAACTGTACAGCTGCTATTCAATGCTATCGTAAGGGAGCTTACTTTGCAAATCCATCATATGTTCAAATTCACCCAACATGTATTCCTGTACACGGAGACAAACAGTCTAAATTAACATTGATGTCAGAGTCTTTGCGTAATGATGGCCGTATTTGGGTTCCAAAAGAACATCGAAGATGCCAAAAGCTTTACAAGCGGGAACGAAGAAAGGCTCAGATATTCCAGAAGAAGATCGTGACTATTATCTTGAACGTCGCTATCCAGCGTTCGGTAACTTGGTGCCTCGTGATGTTGCATCTCGTGCTGCTAAAGAACGTTGCGATAAGGGATTTGGTGTTAACAACACAGGTCTTGCGGTATTCTTAGATTTCTCTGAAAGTATAGAACGTTTGGGTGTAGATGCCATTCTACAACGTTATGGTAACCTTTTCGATATGTATGAAGAAATAACCGACGTTAATCCAGGCGAATTAGCTAATGAAATAAACGGAGTTAAGTATTATAATCCAATGATGATTTACCCTGCTATCCACTATACAATGGGTGGTATTTGGGTTGATTACGAGCTAATGACCTCTATTGAAGGCCTCTTTGCAATTGGAGAATGTAACTTCTCAGACCACGGAGCTAACCGTTTGGGTGCATCTGCTTTGATGCAAGGGCTTGCAGACGGATATTTTGTGCTTCCATATACCATTCAAAATTATCTTGCCGACCAAGCTATTTGGCCTCGTTTATCTACCGATTTACCTGAATTTGCTGAAGCAGAAGCAGGTGTTCAAGGAGAGATTGACCGCTTAATGGCTATCCAAGGAAAGCGTTCTGTAGACTCTATTCACAAAGAACTTGGTCATATCATGTGGGAACATGTAGGTATGGGACGTACAGCTGAAGGACTTCGCGAAGGTATTGCTAAGATGAAAGAACTTAGAAAAGAGTTTGATACCAACCTATTTATACCAGGAAGCAAAGAAGGACTTAACGTTGAGCTTGATAAAGCCATACACCTTAGAGACTTTATCATTATGGGAGAACTCAGAGCTTTACGACGCTTTATCGCGTAACGAAAGCTGTGGAGGACACTTTAGAGAAGAATATCAAACCGAAGAAGGCGAAGCTAAACGCGACGATGAGAACTTCTTTTACGTTGGATGTTGGAAATATACAGGTAGCGACACTTCTGAACCAGAGCTTATTAAAGAGCCTTTGGAATATGAAGCAATTAAAGTTCAAACTCGTAACTATAAGTCGTAAACCCATTATAACGTTGTTCGTGGAACCTCAAATGCTAACAAAGGTGGCATAACATAACACACCTACGAGGTTAACCACCCACAATAAACAACCATAAATATTAAAACCCAAATGGAGAAAAATATAAGTTTCACGCTGAAAGTATGGCGTCAGAATGGTCCAACAGCAAAAGGACACTTCGATACTTTTAATATGAAAGACATTCCTACTGACACTTCATTCCTTGAAATGTTAGATATTTTGAATGAACAACTCATCGACGAAGGCAAAGAACCTTTCGTTTTCGACCATGATTGTCGTGAAGGTATTTGCGGAATGTGTTCTCTTTACATCAACGGACACCCTCATGGACCAGCAAACGGAGCAACAACCTGTCAATTATATATGCGTCGTTTCAACGATGGAGACACTATAACAGTTGAACCTTGGCGCTCGGCTGCGTTCCCAGTGATTAAAGACTGTATGGTAGACCGTGGTGCTTTCGATAAGATAATACAAGCTGGTGGATATGTAACAGTGAGAACAGGACAACCACAAGATGCTAATGCTATCCTTATTCCTAAGCAAGATGCCGATGAAGCAATGGATTGTGCTACTTGTATTGGTTGCGGTGCATGCGTTGCTGCTTGTAAAAACGGTTCTGCTATGTTGTTTGTTAGCTCTAAAGTGAGCCAACTTGCACTCCTTCCACAAGGTAGACCAGAGGCTGCTAAAACGAGCTAAAAGCGATGATAATGAAGATGGAAGAGCTTGGATTTGGTAACTGTACAAACACTCAAGCGTGCAGAGTCTGAGTGTCCAAAGAATGAGTCTATTGCCAATATTGCTCGTCTAAACCGTGAATTTATCGTAGCTAAATTGAAAGACTAATACACTTATTATCTTATAATAAAAAGGGTGATAAATGCGTATAACAGCGTGTTTATCACCCTTTTTTCTTGTTTTATCAATCGTTACACCTTTGTTTTATCCCCTTTGCTCCATGCCGTTAAATGAGTTAAACCAGTGGGTTTATGGGTAAAAAGATTTATTTTTTTGCGTCAAGGCATAGGAGCTGTTATATATAAACCACTGCTTTTTGCCCTTCTTTACACCTATTTATCGTATCTTTGTGCATCTATTTAATCATAATAACGAAACAATGAGCATACAGAAAGCACGACATGGTGAGTTAGATTTTATTAAATGCGTTATGATAATCCTCATGGTAGCCTTTCATTTGGCCTATTTCAGTAGCAAATATCCCCTGTTAAAGCAATATGTCTACACCTTTCACATGCCCGCTTTCTTAGTTATTTCAGGTTGGTTAATGCCCACCCATAAGCCTGTAGATACTTTTTTAAGAGGTTTAACACACATCATTGTGCCTTATATCATGATGGAGAGTGCCTATATCGTGGCATCTTCTGTTTTAGGAATAGAACCATTGTTATCCCCCCTCACACCTCTTTTATTTTTAAAGACCCTTTTCTTTGCGCCAGTAGGACCCTATTGGTTTCTTCACACCTTGTTTTTGTGCGCTTTAATTAGCTATTTTTGCACACGAAAGTTAGTCCGCAAGCCTTTATTCTCCATGCTTGCCCAGTTTGTCCTTGTTTTTTTATTGTCCAAACTCATCTCATTTTCGTTTTATTGCGCCCTTTATTTCGTCTTCGGAACCTATCTCAAACAGCAAAACATATCGTTAGTGCAGTTTTTATCCTTTAAAAAATGGTACCTTATACCCCTGCTGTGCATCACCATTTTTTCGTCTTCCTACCATAAAGAAAGCACTTTAGGCGTTTTATTGGTTTATCTCATCATGAGCCTTTGCACCTTTCTTTACGCCCATCAAGGTCATTTTTGCCATAAAATAACAAGCTATATAGGACAAAAACACCCTACCTATTCTTCTTTTTTTCTCCCTTGTTTACCCTTCTTGCCAAGCGTTTAATACCCTTTTTTTTAAGCTTTTGATGAAACCCGCCTACTGTTTGCCGTTTGTGGCACCCTCTTAGCCGTTTGTGGGTCTTTGGCTTTGCATAAAATGCTTAAAACGCTGTTTAATGTGGCTTTAAAACAAAGAAACGAACCATAAGTTATAAAGCAATAAAAACCCTTATATACCTATTATACTCAGAAAAAAGAACTACCTTTGCACATATGACAGACACTTTCGACATACGAGAAGAAAAGTATTCGCCTATCGAAAAAGACTTTGAGAACGCTTTAAGGCCACCTAAATTCGCCGATTTTAGTGGTCAACAAAAGGTTGTAGACAATCTTCAAGTGTTTGTAGAAGCGGCAAAATATCGTGGAGAACCTCTCGATCACACTCTTCTTCACGGACCTCCGGGGTTAGGAAAAACCACCCTTAGTAACATTATTGCTAATGAGTTAGGTGTAGGATTTAAAATAACAAGCGGCCCAGTGTTAGATAAACCGGGCGATTTAGCTGGTATTTTAACCTCTTTAGAGCCGAACGATGTGTTGTTTATTGACGAGATACATCGTCTTTCACCCGTAGTAGAAGAGTATTTATATTCTGCTATGGAAGACTACCGAATTGATATAATGATAGATAAAGGTCCATCGGCACGAAGTATACAGATAGACCTTAATCCCTTTACACTTGTGGGAGCAACCACTCGCAGTGGCTTATTAACAGCACCATTGCGCGCCCGTTTTGGCATCAATCTTCACTTAGAATATTATAATCCCGAAACTCTTGCGCGCATAATCACACGTTCTGCAAACATTATGCGTGTGCCTATCAATGCAGATGCAGCAGCCGAAATAGCAGGAAGGTCAAGAGGTACGCCCCGTATAGCAAACGCTTTGCTCCGTAGGGTGCGAGATTTTGCGCAAGTAAAGGGAAGCGGACAAGTGAATATAGACATTGCTCAATATGCCCTACAAGCGTTAAATATCGACCAATATGGCTTAGATGAAATTGATAACAAAATTCTTTTAACCATCATCGACAAGTTTAAAGGCGGACCAGTGGGTGTTTCTACCATTGCAACAGCTATCGGAGAAGACAGCGGAACTTTAGAAGAAGTGTACGAACCCTTTCTTATTATGGAAGGATTTATTAAGAGAACACCACGAGGACGTATGGTTACCGACCTTGCTTATCAGCATTTTGGGCGAAATCCTTTTTATGAATAATAGTCAAACAAAAACTTTTCGATGCAGAATAACGCTTCACACTTACCCGAAGGCACACCCACAACCGCACTTTTTGCAGGTAGTTTCGACCCCTTCACTATTGCTCATGCGTCTATTGTAGCACGTGCCATGCCTTTATTTACCAACCTTGTTATTGCAGTGGGCTTTAACGAACACAAAAAGGCTTGTATAGTGTGGCAGAAAAGGGTAGAGCGTATTGCCAAACACTATGCTCATTGCTCAAACATTCGTGTGGTTTCTTACAATAATCTCACTATGGATTTTGCAAAACAAATAGGCGCAAACGTTATTATTAAGGGTGTGCGAAACGTGAAAGACTTTTGAGTATGAACGCCAACAAGCAGACGTTAACAAGCAAATGGGAGGTATAGACACGCTTTTTTTCTTTGCCGAACCTCATTTAGAGAGCATCTCTTCGTCGCTTGTAAGAGAACTTTTGCACTTTGGAAAAGACGTTTCTCACCTTATTATATAATTATTAAAACAAACAATAACCCTGTTTAGGGCGCAAATCATTGCACACTAAGCCTCAAAAAAATAGCACTAACATGATTACATATAACAGCGAAAACATTGCCATGCCCAAGCTAAAAAAACGCGAAACCACTGCTTGGATTCGTGCAGTAGCTCAAACCTACGGTTATAAGGTGGGAGATATTGGCTATATGTTTGTAAACGATGAAAAAAGATATTAGAGGTGAATAGAACCTACTTAAATCACGATTATTACACCGATATTATTACCTTTGATTATTGCGAAGATAAGGTGTTACATGGCGATTTAGTGATTTCTTTAGACACCGTGCGTAGCAATGCCGAGTTGTTTAATCGTCCTTACGAAGACGAACTCTACCGAGTGATTATTCACGGCATTCTACATTTATGTGGTATTAACGATAAAGGACCGGGAGAAAGAGAAATAATGGAAGCGGCAGAGAACAAGGCTTTGGCTTTAAGAAAAGGCTCTTGCCAATAGCATTGTTGCTCGGTGTGGATTTAACACTTTGCTTTTGCTTTCGTTATTTATAAAATAGGGTATTATCGCACTTGGTTTATAAAAAGTGCGATAGGTGGGGTTTGCGTTTAAAAACGTAAACCTTTTTGTTTTAAGGGCTGTCGGGTTTTAAAAACAAAAGGTGGTGAAAAGAATAAAATGAAGAACACTGATAAGGGCGTTAATAGTCGTTTTCTTGTGAGTGTTTTGTTACATTCTATTTTTTTATGTTTTAGCGTAAAAAATGGGGCTATACACCCTGCTATTGCGCACCCGTTTACACTCTTCTTAAATGCAATAAATAAGTCTAAAAACGCAAAAACATATAGGTTTTGCATTTCTATTTTGTGTGTTTTTGAAAAATCAATAAATAAGCTTTTTAAGGCGTAAAAGCTAAGGTTTTAGCGTGCAATAGCTTATGTTTTGGCACCTAAACTCTTATGTTTTAGCCTTTAAAAGCTTATGTTTTTGCACGCTAAACTCTAAGCTTTTGCATTGTTTTAGGCGCAAAAAGTGCCTTTTAAAAAGGCTGTGGTAATAAAAAAACTAACGCAAAACTATTGTTTTTTTGGTTTGTGGTGGGTTGGTTTTTAAAAAAAGTGGGCAAAAATAACACATTTTTCTTTACTTCTTTCTTACAAAAAAATAAAACAAAAAGATGCCTGTTTCTAAACAATGAACCCACAACCGTTTAGCGATAGTCAAACAAACAAAAGCATACGGACTTTTATGGGGCAATTACGAAAAAAACAAAAATGTTGTTACATACACTTAATCTCTTTACATAATATGCACGAAATAATTAAATATTTCATTATTTTTTTGCAGGTAAACAGAAAAACTAATGGCAACGAAATACACGAATAATCGGAAAACGTTTGTTTTTATCAACTTATGTTTTGCTTTATTGCTACTTATGGTTTGTAAGTTGCAAAGAAACAACATCTACGCGCTGGTTCTCTGAAAAAGAATACTATTACGACGACCAATTGTCGGCTTTATCGCTTGATAAAAAAGGCTATTGGATAGGGGGTGAAACGGGAATAGTGTGGCATATAGACGGAAAAAACAAGCAACGATATTACACTGGCTTAGACCGTATTTACGATATAGAAAGAGACCCCGTTGATACCAACAATATTTGGATTGCTACACGCAATGCAGGTTTACAATTGTGGAGCATTGTGGGCGACACAATTGTTTATCGTTCTACCTTTCAAATTCCAGTTAAAGGAAACCGATATTCGCCCTACGACATCGAAATTGCTAACAATAAGCTGTTTATTGCTACATCGCAAGGGCTTTATAGCATGCCTATAACGGGTTCGAAAACCACAAAAAAACTCTCAGCTGTTTATACCAAAGAAAAAAAACAACAAGGCGAACCGTTTTTTTGGTAAACAGCTTGTGTCACGACAAAAAAACAAATGGTTGTTTGCTGCAACACAGTCGGGGGTTATTTGTATGAACCTTTTTAACCACCAAACCACGCTTAGGCATAACACAGAATATATGCGACAAGTGGCTGTTTATAACCAAAAAAACTATATTTGTTGCTTAACAATACACTCATTATAGAAAAACCTTAACGGTACAAACTCGCAGTGTTTTGAACTTCCACAACCAGTGTTGTCGTTCTATAAAGTAGGCCCTACACACTATTTTTATTACCTCTTCGAGCCTACTACGTTCCGACGATTTATTGCATTTTGTTAGTGTTCCTTTGCGTCGTAACATACCCGATAAACCTCATAAAATAGCTATTCCCGACGATGGAAAGGGCTTTTCTGTTTTGTTAACAGCAAATGCAGTGTGGCACATTCCGCATCATTTGGGCGTTATAAACGCTAATACGCCCATTGTGGCATCGTGTTCTACCGATAAATATTTTGTTTATGTGAATAACCAACACGAGCTGTTTAAACAACGAATAGGAGAGAATGTGGCAAAAAAAATATACGATTTTGAGGACGACGACTTGCCTCGAGAAATGTATATGGTAGATAACGACTTGTATTATTATAATGCTAATAACGAAGTGTGCCAACTAACAGTGGGAAATAGTTATATCGTTAACCAACTCACAGCTCGTCCTAAAACGCTTATTCAGCCAAGCACTTGTATTACATCTATGGAGATTTTGCCTAAACAAGGGCAAATTTTGTTAGGTGTGCAAGACTATTTATTGCGCATAAACATGAACACGGCTAAGGCAGACACTGTTAAAACAATGAATAATAAGTATATAACAGCGTTTCATGTCACTAAGAGTAACGATAATATATATATTGCCACGCTTAACGATGGGGTGTTTATGGGCAACCATGAACAAATGAAACAAGTGAGCGGAACTAAACATAAGGTGTTTATTAGCGATGTGTTAACGGTGGGTAAGAAGCTTTCGCGCTTGGTTCTCTTAACCAATCATCAATTGCAGTTAAGAGGGGGCGACTCTATTCGTGTTGATGGTTGTCGTAAAATGTTCTGTATTAACGACAGTGTGTTATACACTATCCCTGAAGAAGGCATTCATAAATATGTAATAACTGGTGGAAAGCTGAAAGACTGTGGCACTTTGTTTGCCGATATTCATTTTAATGCACAAGCAGGGTTTGTATATAACGATTGTCTTTACATTGGTTCAGACCTTGGGGTGTTGCAAATAAACCCTAAAAACGAAAGCATTGCCCAGTGGATAACGTTGGATAATAGCGTGCCGAGCTTACAGTTGATTGGCATATTGCTATTTGCTTTTGTGGGCATAGTTGGTGTTTTTGTAGTGAGTTACAAACGTAGAAAACTATTAGCTTATAACCAATTGCAGGTGGGAAAAGACGATTTATACCGTAGACTGTCTATTCTTAACGCTTTAAGAAATAAACTTACAGAGGAAGAACGCCACCTGATAGACGACTTAAAACAAGAAATAGATGCTGTTTGTATAGGCGAACAAAGTTTACAAACCACTAATGAGCGTTTTTCTTCGTTGTCGGTTCGCATTGCAAGGCTTAACAGAGACATGGCATTGCAAATGGTTAAGCATCTAAATAACCAAATTCAGCAAATAAAACTCTTCGATGTGTTTGAACAACAAGCTATGGTTAAGGCATCAGAAGAGGCTCGAAATTCTAATGATATAGAGCTTATTGTGGAGCAAAGTAAACAAAACGATGTGTGGATAAACTATGTGCAAGAGTTGAAAGAACGCTTAGAAAAATTTAAAAAGGCTACACAAGGAACACTCGTTATTAAAGGGTTAAACGATAAAATGGCGTGTTGTGTGTGTAGAATTATCGACGACTGCAAGTTGAAACCCATAGCCGAAATTTATCCAGACTTTATTTCTGTTAAAACTCAATACGAAAGAATATTTGCCGAAGAGGGACTTTTAATGATAAAACAATATGTAGATAATGTGCTAAACGAATTGCAACAAGCGCAAGACTACGAAGAGATGAAAACTGCATTGATAAACGAATTGTTGTTTATTAAAAAAAGACTATTGAAAAACAGAGACCGCATTGTTTTTGCTCAGAGCTTTGCAGATAATAGACCACAGAATGGCGCAAATAAAATGGCTAAAAACGCTACGCCAACTCATGCAAAACTATATTCAAGCACACGACGAAGTGGTGAAAGAAAACGAAGAACGCATTAAAAAGAAGTTTGATACAAAAACTCTTTGCCGATATTGAGTCGGCCACTCGCCATATAACACAAGAGATGGCACAAGTGTCTGATAGCTTTTTTTCAACGCATTTGTTGCTACCGACAAAGCTATTTGCGAAGATATTTTCCATTTCACAACCGTCAATAATCAGCAAGTGCGTGTGCTTATTCTCTTATTAGCTATGCCACGAGTGAAAAAGAACCTTGTTGCCCGGTATGTTATCTATGTTTGGTAATCTTAATCCTGTTGTGAGTCGTATTTATCATCACAAAATAAACGATAATAGAGAAGCTGTTAACAAGCTATTGTGAACAGGTTCCTTCGAGCATAGTGAATTATATTTTAAAAATTATCCGAATAAGTTTTTCATTTGAAAACCAAATAGTTAACGATAGTTGCATCTATTTATTTTGCCTAAATAAACAGATGCAACTTTTTTTAATTGTAGCTTTTATCCTATCTTTGCAATAACACTTAAGAAGCAAACTAAAAACATATTCATAATTTAAAAATAAAACCAAATGACAAAGAAAAACCTTTTTAGTTAGCTTACTGGCAATGATTTCAGTAGCTACATTTGCTCAAACTCCTGCATCTAAGATTAAAGATGTACGTACAAAAACCAGAACTATATTTCCTTCAAGATGGTCAACAAGCAAGTTCTCTCGACTTACTTCCTGCACCTCCACAGAAAGGTAGTATTCAGTTTCTTTACGATGAAGACAATATCATTGGGGAAAGATGCAACGCGAAACTCCACGCGGTGACCAAGCAGCAGCTGATGCTCGAGTAGGTGGAGACGGTGTTCCTAACGCTTTCTCTGAGGCTTTTGGTATTAAAATAAGTAAGGAAACAACTCCTGAAATATACAAGTTAGTGCTTAATATGCGCGAAGATGCTGGCGATTTAGCTACTCGAAGTGCTAAAAAAATCACTACATGCGTGTACGTCCATTTGCATACTATAACGAAATGACTTGCAACCCTGAACAACAACAAGAACTATCTACTAACGGCTCATATCCTTCTGGTCACACTGCAATAGGTTGGGCTACAGCTCTTGTTCTTTCAGAGATTAACGTTGATCGTCAAAACGAAATACTTGAAAGAGGTTACCAAATGGGACAAAGTCGAGTAATTTGTGGTTATCACTGGCAAAGCGATGTAGACGCAGCACGTTTGGTTGCTGCAGCTGTTGTAGCACGTTTACACGCAGAACCTGCATTCCAAGCTCAATTAGCAAAGGCTAAAAAAAGAGTTTGCTAAACTACAAAAAGAAGGTAAAGTAGCTAAAAGTACTTTCACACCTGCTAACTAATTGATGTAAAATAGAAAAAGATATACAGGGTTAGAGGATATTTTGTTCGTATCTTATTGCTGTTAGATTACTATATTATATATAAGGTAAAAAGCAAAAAAATCCTCTAACTTTTTCTTCCTTTATATTCTAAGAAAACTATATTACTAAACCATTAAAACAAATCTTTATGAAACGACTTATTCTTTTTTTGCTGCCTGTGGATTGATGGCTTTATGCAGGTGCTTTTGCACAACAAGAAGAACCGAAATTGGTGGTAAAACCATCGGGACGTATTCTTATGGACGCAGGTGTTATGCACTCAACAGATAAAACTCTTGATGATAAACTTACTGATGGAGTGGCTATTCCTGATGCTCGTGTAGGTTTAAGTGCTACATATGGAAACTGGAAAGCTAAGATTGATGTGGGTTATGCACGCCAAAAATATTTCATTAAAGGATATCAATATTGATTATAACTTTAATAAAGAAAAACTTAGTTCGCATGGGTTATTTTTGTGCATCAATACGGTCTACAAAGTGCTACCTCTTCGAGCTTTAAAAATCTCAATGGAAGAACCATTGTCTAATCAAGCCTTCTTTAATAGCCGTTTATTAGGGTGCAATGTATGTTCATGCAGGACAAAAGTTTCATGCAACAGCATCGCTCTTTGCAGAGAATGATGCTATGAAAAATGAGCTCTGATAAGATAGGTAATGAAAGCATGGGGAGCTATGACTCGTTTGGTATGGCGTCCAATGATTGAACGTGGAAAGATATTTCATGTGGGTATAAGTGGTGCTTATGAGTCTCCTCGTTACAACAAGAATGCAGGAATAAGCCATAAGTCTTACACCTTAAAAAGCTCCTTTCCCAACACGTATTGCTAACGTTAATGCACAAGAAGCTACCATCACTGATGCTAAATCTCTATGGAAATTCTCTCCTGAAATGAATGTTGCTTGCGGAAACTTAGGCTTTGAAGCGCAATACTTTTATGTAGGTGTGAAGAGAGAAAACGGTTTACCTAACTTTAATGCATGGGGTGCTTACGGCAATGTACGCTATTTGCTTAATGGAAAAAGGTTACACTTTATATCAAATCAGACGCTGGTATAGCAACTCCAGACCCAGGTTCTATGGAGCTTGTTGCATCTTATAACTATTCAACATTAACTGATAAGAGTGCTAATATCTATGGTGGTAAGGTGAATGATTGGTCGGTTGCATTTAACTACTATATCAATAAGTACATGATTTGGCGTGTTCGTGCTTCTATTACTCGTGCAACTGAGAATAAAGCATTTGCTGATAACAATTTTACAGTGCTTGAAACACGTTTACAAGTTAAGTTCTAAGAACCCTACTTGAATAACTTAATTATGATTATTGCTTTGCTTTGTTATGATGATAAACAATTGTTTTTAACGCATAAACAGTCCTTTCTACGCATAACAAAGCTGCAATAATCATAATTATTTTTTTTATTTATAAAACACAAACCTAAAACATCATAACAATGAAAAAACTTAATTCTCTCTTACTCCTTTTGATGTTGGCGTTTATTTGCCCATCATTAGCACTTGCACAGTTGCAACGTTCAGACGCATTCAAAGGCAAGTATAAACTAAAAGAAGTAGTTATTCTTTCTCGTCATAATATCCGTTCACCTTTATCTACTAATGGTTCTACTTTAAGTAAGATGACTCCTCACGAGTGGACAAGCTGGTCTTCGGCTGCAAGTGAGCTAACATTACGAGGTGGAGTGCTTGAAACTGAAATGGGACAGTTCTTCCGTAAATGGACAATTAACGAAGGATTGTTTAAAGATAACCATGTTCCTACGGTAGACGAAGTGAATGTTTATGCTAATTCTATGCAACGTTGTATTGCCACAGCTCAATATTTCTCTGGTGGTTTCATGCCCGTTGCAGGCTTAAAGGTTAACCATCGTTATGTACCATCTAAGATGGACCCCATCTTTTTCCCACGTTTAACAAAGAGCACTGGAGCTTTTCGTGCAGAAGCGATGAGACAAATAAACCTAATGGGTGGTAAAGAAGGACTTGTAGGCATCAATAAAGGACTTAAAGAAAGCTACGATATCATTGCAAAGGTGTTAGATATGAAGCAAAGCGAGTATTATAAAAAAAGGTGAAGTGAAAGACTTTACTTACAATGATACACAAATTACGCTCAATCTTAACCAAGAACCGGGCATGAAAGGCTCGTTAAAGAACGCTAACTCTGCGTCTGATGCGTTTATTCTTCAATACTATGAAGAGCCAGATGCTATGAAAGCAGGCTTTGGACACAAGCTTTCTTTAGACGAATGGACAAAGATTGCAAAGGTAAAAGACGTATATGGTGATGTTCTTTTTACAGCTCCTATTGTAGCAGTTAACGTGGCTCATCCGCTTTTACAATACATGTATGACGAACTAAATGCCGACAATCGTAAGTTTACATTCCTTTGTGGACATGATTCTAACATAGCAAGTGTAGATGCAGCACTTGGTGTTGAAGAGTATTCTCTTCCTAATTCCATCGAAAAAGAAAAACACCTATTGGCTCTAAACTTGTATTTGAAAAAAATGGGTAGATGCTAACGGAAAAAGCTTATATTGCTGTAAATATTGTTTATCAAAGTACAGACCAATTAAAGCAAATGTCTTTGCTCGACCTTGCTCATGCGCCACAAGTGTTCTCATTAAAGCTAAAAGGTCTTACAGAAAATGCTGATGGCCTTTACACTTTTGACGATGTAAACGGACGTTTCTTGCAAGCTATTCGCGCATACGACGACATTAAATAAGTAGTAATAACACACTGTTTGTATTTTTAAATAAAACTATCCGAAAAAGGGTGTATCGTTGTGTTTAACACATGATGCACCCTTATTTTTATGCCATTAAATAACATATAATAGAGCAATAAGCAATCATAAATGTTTCTTTGGATTTGTCTAAAAAGGTTTATATCTTGTCTTTTTGCCTAAAAAGTAGCATAAACATATAGTAATACAAAAAATACTACTTTTTGTTACTGTTAATTCTACTTTGTTCGTCATTCGTTGTTGCGAGCATTGTCACGTTTTTCGTGCGTGTTGATAAATAAGTAGGTTCTTAAAGGTTGTAAAAATAAAAAAACATATACACAATAAAAAGCCATTTAATACAATTATTTTTAACACCCATATAACACACAAACATAACGTATAAATAAAAAAATAATCACTTTTTATGAGCACATCTTCTCCTTTAAAAACAAATCCACTTATTTCTATCCTCATACCTTGTTATAATGTATCACCATGGTTAGAGCGTTGTTTAGATAGCATATTAAAACAAACCTATACAGAGTGGGAAGGCATACTTGTTAACGATGGAAGCAAAGATAACACAGGAGAGATGTTAGAAGAGTATGCTAAAAAAGACTCACGCTTTAAAGTTATACACCAAGAAAACCGTGGACTATCGGGTGCAAGGAATACTGCTTTGCGACACATGACAGGAGAATGGATGACATGGATTGACCCAGATGACGCCGTTGCACCAACCTTTTTAGAGTGTTTGATAAGGAGTGCAATGATAGAACACGAAGACGGAGTGTCTTGCGATATGGTATTAGCGAGAAATATGTACTGTTTTGAATCTGGAGAATGTAAGGTTCCAGGAAAAAAACTCGACAATGCTGTTTATGATGAAAAGGATTTTATTCCTCATATACTGCCAAATGCTTTTTTTCGGAGGAGTTATGAACCTTTACAATTGTGCCTTTATAAAGAAGCATGACATTCATTTTGATGAGAAAGTGGTGTATGCTGAAGACTATCTCTTTGATAATGAAGTGTTATTAAGGGCTAAACGAATTCATACCATTGCTGAAAATAATTATTTCTATTATATTCGAGAGTCTGGGAACTCAGTGCATAAGGTAAAAGGAACTATCGCTCAAGAAACAGCACTATTTTGTCATCGCTTAAAACATAATAGAGAATTGCGTAACAAATATCCATTTGCCGAAGAAATGTTAGGTAAAGGCCTATCAGTTACCCTCGATAGAGTACTTACAGCTGTGTTTAACAGTCCCAATACATCAGCTCTTGAACGCAAAGAAATATTAAAACAATTAGGTATAACGCGCAGAGATGTATATGCACCGACATTCTTAAAGAAGATGCAATACAAAATGCTTTTTAATAACTGCTTTGGTCTTTTGCATTTCTTTTTATAATGTTGAACAACTTAGAATTAAGCTTGGCTCTTTTCTGCGTCGATATATTAAAAGATAAAGACATAAAAAATAATGCCTAAATGATAGGTAAAACAAAGGGTGTATCGTTGTGTTTAACACATGATGCACCCTTATTTTTATGATGTTACTTATTAAATAAACGTTCAAGGTGTGAGGTGTTAAAATGAGAAAGGGGAGAGGAGAGATTTAGTTAGCGGTTTGGAATGCTTTTATACCCCCTTTTTGTGAGTGTTTTGTTACATTATAAAAATTCTGTTTTAGCGTAAAAAAATGGGGCTATGTAGCCCACTATAATCCGTGTGTTTACGCTTAAATGAGAACGAAAAAAACAAGCATAAAAACGTAAAAACATATAGCTTTTGCATTTCTATTATAAAGGTTTTGAAAAAAACAAAAAAACAAGGGTTTTGGGGGTAAAAGCTAAGAGTTTTGCATGCAATACATCGTGTTTTACACCCTAAACCCTTATGTTTTAGCACTCAATAGCTTATCTATTGCAAGGTAAAACCTAAGCTATTGCGTTGTTTTGGGGCAAAAAGTGCTTTTAAAAGGCTATTGTTGTGAAAAAAACTAACGCAAAACTATTGTTTTTCTTACTGTTGGCAGATAAGTTTTTTTAAAAAGCGGGTAGAAATAAGCCGTTTATTTTGCAGGTTAATAGCGAAAAACAGCAAGAAGAAACAAGCAATAAAAATAGGGTGATGAAGCTATAACATAAAAGGTGGCAATAGTGCCACCTTTCTTTTATGTGATAAAAAACAGAATATGCCCGTTTAACAGCCTACTTGTTTAAGTGCAATTGTGCGCCCTTAAACCCACTTAAAACAGTTATTTACGACCTTTAACACTGCTTTATTCTATGATGTATGTACTTAACACATCGGGCAAAAGTAGCGTTTGCGCAATTTCTTGCATTTGTTTGGCGGTTACATCGTCTATCTTTTGAAACACTGTTTCAAGAGTTTGAACCTCATTAAAATGCAAAAACATCTTACTATTGTCTAACGCGAAACCCTCACGGTTATCGCTTGCAATGCCTAATTGACCCTTTAATTGCTTCTTTGCCACCTGCAATAACGTGGGAGAAAGAGGCTTTTCTGCCAATTTATACAACTCCGTTTTCACCAATTTAAGGCACTTTTGCACGTCGTGAGCATCGCAACCAAAATACAAACTCCAAACACCTGTATCGGTATAGCTCACCGTAGAACTCTCAACGGTGTACACTAATCCTCTTTTCTCTCGTAAACTCATGTTTAACCGAGCACTCATTCCGGGTCCACCTAACAAGTTATTGAGCAAAAAAAGAGCCATTCTGCGTTCGTCGAACATGTCGAACGTTCTATTTCTAACATAACATGCGTTTGATGCGTTTGCTTTTTAAGCGAAAAAATATTGAGGAACATAAGGTGTGAGATGCTCTGTTGAGGCTTTGCAACTGGTAGAATAGATTAAAGGAGCGGCCATAGGAAGATGTTGGGTGTGCTTTTCTAACCAACGAACAACCTGCTCAAAGCGCACATCGCCATAGCAATAAAACACCATGTTTTGAGGAGTATAAAGTCGAGATGTAAACCTTTTGGCACTCTCTGTTGTAAAACTGCGCACGTTTTGGCTTGTTCCTAAAATGTTGTGTCCTAACGAATGATTTTGAAACAACAAACCCTCAAAGTTGTCGTAAATAAGTTCTGCGGGCGAATCGTTGTAACTTTCAATTTCATCGCAAATCACTTCCACCTCTTTATCAATCTCTTTTTGCGGATAAGTGCTGTTAAAAAACAATGTCGCAAAGCAGTTCTATTGCTCTGGACGTGTGTTCTTTTTAGTACGGCAGTGTGGTAAACCGTGTTCTCTTTATTAGTGAATGCGTTTAAATCTCCACCAACACATTCCAGTTTTTTTGAATAATATGGTAAGCCTTTCTACGGGTTGTTCCCTTTAAAACTCATATGCTCACAAAAGTGAGCTAAGCCTTCTTCGCCTGCTTGTTCGTGGCGAGTTCCTGCGTTAATGCGAAACCCACAATACATAACAGGTGAGGAAATAGGAATGTGCATGATGCGTAATCCGTTTGAAAGCGTGTGTGTGTTATAACTAATCATAGTGCAAAGGTAAGCTAAAAGCACAATATAGACCTTTGGTTATACACACTTTTGTTATAAAAACACGTTTTTAGCATTGGTAAAAGTGGCAAAATGTTTCACAAGAAACATTTTACGAGCCGTTTCACGAGTGTATGTAAGAACATAAAAGGTGGCACAACAGTTGTAAAAACATTGTTGTGCCACCTTTAAAGATACTCAATACAAGCTATTTATGTTTTTCTATAAAAGCTGTAAAACTGAATAAAATCTTTATTCTCGGTACGTTTTTCGAGTTGTAACACTTTTGAGCGTGAACACATATTGATGGTGTCTTTGCTTAAAAGCTGTTGCCTCTTTTTGCGCAATCATTAGTATGCCGTGCGTTGGGAGCTCTTTTTTTCAAACTGCTTTATATTGTCGTTTAAATAAAAAAATTGGTGCAGAAAAAAAGTGCAGCATACTTGTTTGTAGATAACTATAAATAGGCTCGTTTTTGAATTTTATGCTAATGTATTGCGCCAAATCTTTGTCGTTTTGTCTGGTTAAAAGAGTAGGGAGATAAACTCCTTCGAGGGCATAAAACAAAGAAAAAACAGGTACAAATAAAACAACCACGTAGTGTTTTAATGTGTTTTTGCTGTCTATTTTTCTGTAAAACACAAACCACACCAAAGCAATGGCTAAGGGCAAGAACACCAAGAACCATTCTACAACATTTAAAGAGGTGTGTTGTAGCAATGAAAAGGTTTGCAACATTTCTTCTTTATGCTTTCCTTTTAGAAGAAACAACGGGGTGTATTGCATTCTGATAGCTAAAAAGGCAAGCGTAAGAATGGCACTAACAGCGGTCAAAACAAAGGTGTAACACCTTAAAACAGTTCGGTGATGCTGAAACAACCACACCACATATTGCGCTAAGAAATAAGCCATAAAGGGATAACAAGGCAACAAATAGGTGCTTCTTTTGCTCGAAGGAATGCAATAAAACACAAGGATAACGGCAAAAGAAAGAAAAGAAAACACGTGGATAGGGTCGCCATAACGACACCAATGCAATGCTTTTTGTGCGTGTTTACCAAGCGAAAAAGCTTTCATGCTTGTCGTTATTTGCTGAAAAATGCTGTTTCTTGATAGCTACAAAAGCAGACATGACAACCAAAAAGAGAAAGGAAGCCCAGCCTGTGATTAAGGTCATAAAGTTGTAAGTGAAAGGGTGAACGTGCGATTCGTAGCTCATCTTTCCTGCAAAACGTCCAAAATTCTCTTCAATCATTAAAGATAAAAAGGCATCACCTCCTCTATAATACGCCGCAATATACCACAATGCAGGCACTAAAAGCGATGCTAATCCGTAGCAAACAAAGCGCAAAAAGGTTCTTAAAAAGGGTTCTTTTCTTAATAAAAAGAAAATTCCCATCACCAAACAAGGTAGAATTGCGCCCACAGGACCTTTGGTTAACACTCCTCCAGTCATACATATAACGGCTAAAAAAAGGAAACCCTTTGCACCCATTCTCCCACCAACGATAAAACAAATACAAAGCTCCAACAACAAAAGCGGTGAGCATCATGTCTACTCGAGTTGCCATTCCTGCTCGATGAACCTCAAAAGATGTGAGCGTGAAAAGCGTAGTGAGTACGGCTAAGGTGGTGTTTTTTCGTTTATTATAAAAGCTATAACCTCCCATGAGCATGGCTATGAGCGATAAAGCAGATGGCAAACGAGAGGTAAACTCGGTAACATATCCCAACGAAAGAGAAACAATTGCAATGCACCAATGCATAAATGGAGGCTTATAAGGCATGTCTCCACCGTTGTTAATAGGCAAAATCCAGTCGTTATATTTTAACATCGACAAGGCAACCACTGCTTCTCTTGGTTCTCCTTTAGAGTGAAATGGACTTAAACCCAATAGCGGAATAAGGGCTAAAACAACAGTGGTTAACACCCAAAGATAAGGTCTTGATATTTTTAAACTTCATTTGTTGTGAGATTATTTACGCAACAAAAAATACGATAAGTTTTTTTATTTTATGAATTTATAGGCAAAAATATTAGCTTTGTTTATGAGCATTATTCGCAAAAATAAATGTAACTTTGCAAACATACATAAACTGTATATTTTTAGTTTAATCATATAAATATAAATTAGCTATGTTAATTGAAAAAAGTTCACGCAAGAGAAATTCTTGACTCAAGAGGAAATCCTACTGTAGAAGTAGAAGTTACACTTCAATGCGGTCTTAAAGGACGTGCAAGCGTTCCTTCTGGTGCATCTACAGGCGAAAACGAAGCCTTAGAACTACGTGATGGAGATAAAGCTCGCTACGGAGGTAAAGGTGTTTTGAAAGCTGTTGATAATGTAAACAACGTTATTGCACCTGCTTTGAAAGGCAAATGTGTTACTGATCAACGCGGAATCGACCACTTGATGTTAGAATTAGACGGAACTCCTACAAAGAGCAAACTTGGTGCTAATGCTATCTTAGGTGTGTCTTTAGCTGTAGCACAAACAGCTGCTGCTGCTTTAAAAATGCCTCTTTATCGTTACATTGGTGGCACTAATACATACGTTCTTCCTGTTCCTATGATGAATATCGTTAATGGTGGAGCTCACTCTGATGCACCTATTGCATTCCAAGAGTTTATGATTCGTCCTGTTGGAGCTGCTAATGAAAAAGAAGCAATACGCATGGGTGCAGAAGTATTCCACGCTTTAGCAAAGAATCTTAAAGCACGTGGTTTGTCAACAGCTGTAGGAGATGAAGGTGGATTTGCGCCCTAACTTTGACGGTATTAAAGATGCTCTTGACACAATCATGAAGTCTATTAAGGACGCAGGATACGAACCAGGTAAAGATGTTAAGATTGCTATGGACTGTGCATCTTCTGAGTTTGCTGTTGTTGAAAAACGGTCAATACTTCTATGATTACAGTCAATTAAAGAATGGAATCAAGAAAGATCCACAAGGAAAAGAAGCTTTTACTGCTGAAGAACAAATTGATTATTTAGAACAACTTATCACAGAATATCCAATTGATTCTATTGAAGATGGTCTTGATGAAAAACGATTGGGAAAAACTGGGTTAAGTTAACTAATAGAATTGGAGACCGTTGCCAATTAGTTGGTGATGACTTGTTTGTTACTAACGTTAAGTTCTTAGAAAAAGGTATTAAGATGGGTGCTGGTAACGCAATTCTTATCAAAGTAAACCAAATTGGTTCGTTAACAGAAACTCTTGATGCTATCGAAATGGCTCATCGTCATGGTTACACAACTGTTACTTCACACCGTTCTGGTGAAACAGAAGATACAACTATCGCTGATATAGCTGTGGCTACAAACTCTGGACAAATAAAGACTGGTTCATTAAGTCGTACAGACCGTATGGCTAAGTATAACCAACTTATTCGTATCGAAGAAGAGTTAGGCGATAGAGCTGCTTACGGTTATAAGAAATTGAAGTAATTATCAATTCTTTAAATACCTGCGGTAATCCTGTAAAGGGTTACCGCTTTTTTATTTTAACCACTTTTTTACACCTTATATAATATAAGGACTATACTTCGACATCTTGTTTTTAGTGAGATGAAAGTGCGAATATGGAGAGTAGGGGGATTGTTTGTTATGTAAAGACGAATAATAAACGAGAGACTAAAAAACTTGATAGTGGTTACCTATCTTCTTGTTCTTTATTTATAAAAAAATAGCCATGCTTCTGTATTAGAAACATGACTATTATTTGTTATAAAAAGCGTGTTGAAAGCTATTAAGGTAGCTTATTAAAACGAATAAGCAAGTCGGCTACTCTGTAAGCACGCTTTAATCTGTTTATTTCTTTTGGTGAAACACCTTTTGTGTTGCCCTGAATATCCATGTTAGAGCCTATTGCTATGGGAGCTTTAGACGGGTCTAAGATACTCTGACCCATACCTTTCCACTTATAATCATCTAAGTGCATTAAGTTAAGAATGGTGGGATACATATCTATTTGACCCATCACTTCGTTATAAACGCCACCCTTTGGAGAGTTAATAACAATGAAAGGAGTGAATTGTTGAGCTGAAACCATCTTTTTACCGATAGTTGTTTTTAAGGATATTCTCTCTGTCAGAAGCCAATCCCTCGTGGTCTCCTGTGATAACAACCATCGTATTTTCATAATCAGGACGACTCTTTAAGTAGCGTAAAAGAATACCTAAGGCGTGGTCAGTGTAGTTTGCCATAACCATATAATCTTTCATCTTATCAGGATATTCGTTGTTAAGAGAAAGACGAGAAAGCTCTTTGGGAAGTTTAAAAGGATTGTGTCCTGAGTAAGTAACCAACTGGATAAAGCCTTTTTGAGCCTACTTTCCACACCTCGCCCTGACTGCATTTTTCTGTGCTGCCTGCTTCATAAACGACACATCACCGAGCTTTTTTCTCGACCCAACAGCTTCGTCTAAACGCCAATTGGGTTTAGATAATAGCGTATTAACACCAAACGCTTTTGCCACCATCTCTTGGTTCCATGTAACCGCTTTATCTACCGTCATAATCCAAGAGTTGCTCTTTTGTTTTTCTGACAATGCTTTTGTGAGCGAATAAAAGCGATTGTTGGGATATAAAACAGCATAACAACCACTCTGAATGGGTAGCATACCAGCATTTAAAAGAAGCTGACAATCAATACTTCTTCCACCTCTTACCTGCGTAAGCACTTTGGGAGCATAAAGCGTTGCACTATCTTTTAACGCCTTATTGATGTTAGGCATAATCTCTTTACCTTCTATTTTAGCATTGATAACCCAGCTTTCCAACGATTCGCACAGCACAATCACCAAGTTTTGTTTGGCTTTTATGGTGTTAGGTAGTGGTTTATAAGCAGGTTGTTCCTTAAACCAATCGTCAATTTCTTTCTGCATTGAAGGGGTAAACTCTTCTTTTGTTTGCATCGATTGATATAGCACATTTCCCCAAATGGTGTACATCGGAACCACACAAGTGTAGTGATTAGCGTCTTGATTGTCGTCGATAGCCTTTGTTAAGCCCCCTTTTAAACCTAAAAGAACGGCAGATAAAATAATGAATATACCCATATACGTCCAATAAAGACGATGAAAACGACGCGATTTATGGCCTTCTTTCCCCTTTGTTGTGCGATAAATAATCATCACAAGTGTAGACAATGGAAATAAAAGGTCTATCCATCTCATCGAATCCACTACGCTTGGAAGAAAGTCAGACAAGTTTCCAGCGAGTGTATAGCTTGCCAATGGAATAATAGCGTTATAAGTTCTGCTATACATTAAGTTGGCTATTAGTCCTAAATCTATAAAAAAATAGCACCACTAATTGCGCTCTATTGCTACGCAAAAGCATGTAAGGACTTAAAAACAACAATGTTAACAATATAGCATTTACATACGTTTCAGGATAAGAAAAAAAGCCGTAAATGTGGTTTTGTAAGCACCATATTACATTAAAGAGCATGAGCTTTATAAAAATACTAACAGCATAACCACATGCCGTAGAAGTCCACATTGCACTGGGAAATAATGTTTTAAGAAATTTCTTCATCACCATTTTCTTGTTTAGTTATTTAGTCTTTATGGTTCAATCCGTTCATTATCCAATCATTTTTAAGTAAGTAAGCACACTTCTCGGGGTTACCTATTGTCTTTCCTTTATCGCAAGATAGCTCACACAATCGTGCCATTCTCGCTTTTCAGTGATACGACATTTGGTTAATTTCACCACAATATTCATCGGTTTACAGTGTTCCACATCGCAAGTAAGGAAAGTTCCCATGCCATAACTGTCTTGCACTCTGTTGTCTACATACTTATGAATTTCTATGGCTCGCTTAATGTTTAAGCCATTACTAAACACCACTTGTTTGTTTTTAGGGTTAATACCAAGCGATATATATTTGTTTATAATCTTTTCAGTTTGTTCTTCTTCAACGCCACTATCTACTCTTAAACCGCAAAACATCATAGCCATGCGTTTAGAAAGGTTGTTAAAGAACACCTTGTCGCCAAAGCAATCGTATAGATAAATGCCGTTATCACCATCGTACACATCGCTAAATTTGCGCATCACATTAAAGTTGCATTCAAACACACCACTCACATTTTCTTCAAATTCTATTAGCTGATGACTCATTGTTCCTATGGGAGTAAGACCGTGTTTCATAGCAAAATACACATTACTGGTGCCTATTAGCTTTCCTGTCCATGGGTGAAAACCTTCTTCATCTTCGTATCCACCTTTGTTATATACCTCTTTTAAGGTTTCTACCACCATGCTATGATGTTTGTACGACAAACGTCTGCGTGTTCCCATGTCGCCCAATACCAAGCCATTCTTAAATATTTCTACTGCTTTTTCTTCGGCTCTTTGCTTTTCTCTCACAGCATTGTAGCCCTCAATATCACCATTTAGCTGGTGCATTAGTTCCGATACAATGGTAAGAATAGGCATTTCCCACATAATTGTAGAATACCATTTTCCGCAAATAGTGATAGCTAAATATCCGTCACGGTCTTGCGTTACACTCACTTCAGACGGGTTAAAACGATAGCCACGCAAAAAGGTAAAGTACCATTCAGGTAGATAATACATCTTTTTCTTGCATGAAATGAATTTCTTTTTCGGTAATGATTACGTTAGGCATCATAGCTATTTGTTCTTTCACTAACGCATCAAAACCCTTAGGATAAATCGTTTTATTGCGGTCGAAAAAGGTGTATTCTACTTCTGCTCTTGGATATTTCTGTAACACATAGTATTGACAACTAAAGGTGTAAGCGTCGTTATCGGTAAAATGCTTTATTATTTGTTTCATTTGTGAGTTGTTTTTTATTGCAATGAGCATCTTTTTAGGTGCTTAAAGCCATGTTTTTGCTCTATTTATAGCTCGTATAAAAGGGCTTTTTAGGTGTTTGTATATACCTTGCAAAGATACTATTTATAATTTAGAATGCAAAAGAATAAAAAAACTAAAAACAACCCTTGTTTTTTTGCTATAAAAATAAGAAAATAAAAAAATAAATGTTTCTTTTTGCCACGTGTGTTTTTGTTTATTTAAAGTGGGAGGGGTGTTTGTGGTGTGTTGTTTAACGATTAAAAACAAAAACAAGTGGGTGTTATGTGTGTGTGAAAGGAAGAGATAAAGCAAGGTGAACGACTAATGTATGTGCTAAAAAGATGTGTTTTTGGTAGGTTTTATCGGTGCATTTTTTTGTGAGCGTTTTTGTTACATCTGTGTTTCTTGTTTTAGAGAAAAAGCTCAACTTTTAGGCTCTTTTTCACCCCTAACGTTGTTGGCTTTTTCTCTATTTTTTTCAAGAAAAAAATGGTAAAACCTATAGGTTTTGCATTTCTAAAACAGAACCTATTAAAAGCCAATAAAGGGCATATTGAGTGCTAAAAGCTAAGAGTTTGATGTGAAAAAAACACCGTGTATTAGGGTGCCAATAGCTTGTGTTTTATGCTCTAATAGCTTATGTTTTGCACGATAAAACCTAAGCTTTTGCACGTTTTGCGCTTAAAAACACGCTTTTTAGGGCTTTTTGTTATACCCAACAAAGCATAGCCCTTTGTTTTTAATAGCAAACTCATGGCGCATAAAAAGTGGGCAGAAATAAGTAAGTTTTTAGTGGGTTTGTATTCAAAATAAGTTCTGCGAAATAAAACCCAAACAAAAGAAAAAAAGAAAAGCACCACCTTTGTGTTCGTCTTTTAGGTAGTAAAAAACAAAAACAAAGTGCGGTGCCTTAATGTGTTAGCTTTTAATCGGCATTTAGGTGTTTTTTGCAACTCACCAACTGGTCTATTTTTCCCCCGATATACGTTTTTTTAGCGCATCGTTTTCGAGTATTTTAATGTCTTGATGTAAACCTAAAATAAACCTACCAATGCCTAAAAAGCTCACCACCTCTATTTCAAAACGCCATGTTCCGTTAAGGTTTCGTGTGATATACGCTCCGATAAGGGGTATTCTTCTACTAAAAAGCGAATAAGCAAGCTGACCTAATTCTAAGCAAATGAGTTGCTTTTTCTTCGCCCGAAAAGTGAAAAATATCAGTAAAAACATTCTTATGTTCCTTCTCGTGGAGCCCACTCTACCTCTTGAATTTCTATGCTTTGCATTCTTGCAATCTTAAAGGTTTTGTTTTGATGGCTTTTTCAGTTCGTAGCAACGCACTTCTGTTTCGTTGTTCATCAACTCGAAAAGGTTCTACCAAACGGTCGCTAATGGTGTTACTATGAGGCGACGAATAATCTTTTAAAATCACAATTTTTTTATCTCTGATAGCCTCTTTTAGCAGATTAAAGTTTTTGTTCTGCTTTCTTCATCTCCGATGGGTTGGTTAGAATTTCCAAGTTGTAAAAGTTTTTCTAACTTAGCTTTTTATGTCTTGTGCTTGGGGGTTATTGGCTAAAAAAGTTGAGATGTTTATACACAAACAAGGCATCTTCTTTGCTTAAAGAAATGTTTCCATGCAGTCTTTTTAAAGAACGGATTGTTACGGTCTAAACGATATTTAGTGCCTTCTTTTATAAGCTTTAAATCCCTGATTTTTAGATGTTCAAACTCGTAATACACATTTCTTTTTGTCGTTCCTAATAGTTCAGCAATTTGTTGTACACTGTATTGATGGTTGTCTGTAAGTAGCGAAATTATCTGAATTTCTCTGCTATATTTATTCATAAGGTTATCTATGGTATTAAAGGGTCTAATTATCAAGGTCTAAAATAAATATAGGCGCACCCATTAAGGTGAAGGTGCGCCTGTAAACAACTTATCTTTGTTGTTTATAAAGAGTTTTTCAAGGCTTTTTATCGGTGCATGCTCCAAGCGTAAACCTAAAGGTTCTGTTTTGGTAATGCACACGATAAGGCTCTAATGCAATGGCTTTTTTGCTCCAAGAGTCTATGCCTCCCACGCCTGCTTGTATAGCATCTATGTATAAATGGGTAAGAGGCGATTTCTCAACAAGTGAGCCATGACGTTGTGTTTTCTCAAGTCCATTATCTAAAGAGCTAACCGTATAGTGTAAAGCACTCATCGAACAAGGCTCTTGAGGCACAACAGCTAAACCGTAACAACCATCTTGTAGTTGCTTCCAATAGCGTATATCTGTTTTCAAACCCGTTTCTTGTGGACGTATATAAGGATAATATTGTTCGTCTACTGTTTGGGTATAAACACCTATTAGTTGCGATTGTTTGCGGTCAGAGTAATTCTCTACAGGTCCTCTTCCATAGAAAACACTCTTATTAAATGTGTTAGGCATATCCATAACCATGCCAAAACGTAACAAGTCGGGTATGTTTTTATCTCCTTGAACCTCCATTTTTTGCTCCACATTCACTTGTCCGTCAATGTTAATATCATAGGTTAAAGTGAGAGCAACATACACTTCTGGCACATCATAAAGTGCTGTTATGCGAACAGAAGGTAGGTCTTTTTTGTTTGCAGGCTTAACATTTTCGGCTTTTAAGGTAAGCAATGAGAATGTAGGATTTCGCCAAATAGCATTATCTTTCTGCACTTCTGCACCCATATCGTTATCGGTTGGTGCGCGCCAAAAGTTGGGTTTTAAGGTTCCTCCCTTAGCAATCATGTCGCAACCACTAATGTTATAACGAGAAATAAATCCTGTTTTTCCATCAAAGGTGAGGTTAAAATAAGCATTAGACAGCGTTATTGTGCCGTTTGTTTTATCCTTTTGCACCTTAATAGTGGCGTTTTTTTCTTGCTTGTGCAAATGTTATCAATGGCTGCAAACACATCGTTTTTTTGTCGATAGAACCAGCTTTAATCGCAAATTGGTCGTAAGCTACGACCTGCCCTTTGTTCATCAATGGCTCGTCATCTTTTTAGCTTTATTTGCACATTTAAGAATGTTTCTCCCTTAATATGAGGTGTCGGTTGCAAGTTAAGCGTGTATTGTTTTGCTTGTTGAGGCTCAACATCAAGGTTTTCAATCACCCCTTCTTGTAGTGTTTTTACCTTCGCTAACGAGTTGCCAAGTGAGGTAATAATTACTTAAATCTTTAAAGAAATATTCGTTAAACACCTCTATTTTTTTCCTTGCGAAAGCATAACAGGTTTCACCCAAACGTTTTGATACCAGTAGCCCACCTCATAGGTTTGAGGATTAGGAACACGGTCGGGACTCATCAAACCATTACAGTTAAAGTTGTTATCGCTGGGGTCGTAAGTGTTAAAGTCGCCTCCATAAGCATAATATTCCTTACCTGTTTTGTCTTTCATGCGAAGCCCTTGGTCTACAAAGTCCCAAATAAAACCTCCTTGAAGCTTAGGATAACGGCGAATAACCTCCCAATATTCCTTAAAACCTCCTGTAGAATTACCCATAGCATGTGAGTATTCGCACTGAATTAACGGGCGTTGGTCTTCTTTTGCATTAGAGATTGCATATTCTTCCATTTCCTTTTGCGTTCTATACATCGGACAAAATACGTCTGTGTTGATACCTTTTATCGCACGTTCGTATTGCACTGGTCTGCTAAGGTCTTGTGTTTTTATCCAATTATAAGCAGCTGTGAAGTTTGGACCATCAGCCGTTTCATTTCCAAGAGACCAGAATATGATGCTTGGATGATTGAAATTAACTTGTACATTATGCTGATTTCTCTCTAAAATCTGCTTTGCAAAGAGTGGAGTTCTTGATATTGCGTCTTCATTATAATAGAAACCATGACTTTCTTGATTAGCTTCTGCGCACACATAAATGCCATATTCATCGCAAAGGTCATACCACATAGGGTCATCTGGATAATGACAAGTGCGCACAGCGTTAATATTAAAGCGTTTCATAAGCTTGATATCTTCTATCATACGCTCTTTATTTACCACATAACCCCCATCGGGATCGATTTCATGTCTATTCGCTCCTTTGATAAGAATGGGTTTTCCGTTAACCAACACTTGCGAGTTTTTAATTTCAACGCTACGAAATCCCACCTTTTGAGTTGTTACTTCTACTGGCTTTTGAGCAGATAAAGCATGAAAAGAAGGTGTGTTTTTTGTTTTTGTAGCTTTGTAAACGCGAGTAATAAGCGTGTATAAATAAGGCGTTTCGGCAGTCCATTTATGAGCATTAGGGTACGTCAAAACAAGTAGAACTGTTGTTTGCTACCGTACTATACACCGTGTTTCCCTTTGCATCGGTTAGTTCGTAGCTCACCCACGACGAAGGAGTGGCGTTGTGTTGAATAGTTAAAACACCATCATTATAATTGTTTTTAAGTGCAGGAGTAATGCGAATATCGTTTAAATGCGTGTCTTTATCTTTTGCAAAGAGAAACGAATTGCGTGCAATACCTGATAAACGCCAGAAGTCTTGGTCCTCACAATAAGAGCCATCGCTCCACCTATACACCTGAAAAGCAATTAAATTATCGCCTTGTTTCATGTAAGGAGTGATATCAAACTCTGCTGCTGCCTTTGCATCTTCTGCGTAACCTACAAACTTTCCATTAACCCAAAGGTAAATATTCGATGTAGCTGAGCCGAAATGAGCTATCACTTGTTTGTTTTTTTCCAATTATCGGGTAAAGTAATAACTCTTCTATACGAACCCACTCTATTGTGTGTTAAGGGAACATAAGGAGGGTCGTTTTTGAAATGACCTCTCCACGCAAAGCCTATATTAACATACACTGGGTCGCTAAAAACCATTAAGTTCCCAAATTCCGGGAACAGGCATTTCGCCCCACGACTCATCGTTATACGAAGGTAAAAAAAGAAGTCGGTAGGCCTTTCAGTGGCATTCTCTACCCCCTTAAACTTCCATTTTCCGTTTAACGAAAGATAGTTTTTCGACAGTTCAGGACTGCCTTTTAAAGCCAATATCTCGTTTTCGTAAGGGAAAAAAGACGTGTGCATAGGATAGCGATTTACCTCGTTTACTTCCATATTGTGCCACTCTTTAAAAAGTAGGCTCAATGGTAGCATGTAACGAAGCAGTAGCTCCTAATAAGGCTGCGAGCGTTAATGTTTTAATCATGTTTAGTAATTTATGTTTTTGTTCCTTACAAAGATAAGATTTAATTTAGAAAAAAACGAGAAAAACAAGTCGATATTTTAACGCAATTTTTATCTTTGTTTTCTAATAAAAAAAGAAAAACACTTTATTTCTTTTGTGCTAAGCTCGAAAAAGTAGAATAAACGCAATAAATGGGAGACAGAAACAAGCCTAAAAAGCCTTAACCCTAACCTGTTATGCTTTTAAGCATCATTTTTGTATCTTTGCAAGGCTAAAAAACACACCAAATGACACACAATATAGCCTACATTTTAGAACGAATAGCCTTATTTTTTTATAGATTTGGTTATGGAAGAGGTTTCGGAGTGCAACTCCGTGGGCGTTTTTCGTTGGTTACAAAAAGCCATTTGCAAAACCCATAACAGCAGAGCTAAAAAAAGCATTTAGCACAACAGTTGTTGCCTACAAACCTAAGAGAACAAAAAGGTAGGAGCATTGTGTTATAGAATAGCGCACCACTTAAAAAGCGTTTCAATGGCAAGGTGTTGGAGCTGAAAATCCTTATTTAAGTGCCTGCTTAACCTTTGAGGAGAAATGGAAACGCCTGTTTTTTTATGCTTTGCCTGCCCACTTGTTGGCACAAGAAACCAATGACAAACCCTGCGCATATTGGCTCGATTGTGATGCCCTTTCTACTTCTTTTTCTCGATGAAATGTTGCAAAATGTGCATTCAGACACTTTTTTTATACTTCCAAATGTTTATCACAACAAACATCAAAAAGCACTTTGGAAGCACTTAGAAACACACCCTAACACCTCGGTGTCTTTCGATTTGTATTATTGCGCCTTAGTGTTTTGCAATAAAAAGCTACAAAAACAAACGCATTGGGTTTATTTTTAGTGGAATAGCACAAAGGTTTTGACAAAACATTTATGCAATTTTATAAGGTTTCATCGAAAGAAATAGCTCAAAAAGCTTTGTTTTTTATGAAAAAGAAGATGTTTTTTTGATTGTTGTAAAAACGGAATATAATGCGAATATATGCAAGCAAACACCCCTGAAATATTCCACCTAAAAAAATTGCCATTCTAACAAAAAAATAGCTAAGCTTTTTACCGTGTTTTAGCTCTCGAAAATCGCTAAAAAAGCATCTAAAAAACAAGCCTTAACGGCAAAATATATAGGTTTTATCGTTCTAAAACACATTTTTTGAAAAACAAAAAATGATGTGTTATGCGCTAATAGCTTAGGGTTTTACCACACAAAAACACCATGTATTGCCCCCTAAAAACACAAACTATTGCACGCTAAAAATCTTATCTTTTTCACCCTAAAACCTAAGCTTTTGCACCTTTTGGAGATAAAAAACGCCTTTAAAGCTCTTTTTTGTTGCACAAATAAAAAATAACCATTGTTTTTAAGAAACTAAAAATGCAGTGCAGAAAAAAACGCAAAAAAATAAGAACCTTTTACGTTGTAAATATATTCTTAAAATATGCGTTTTTTTAGGTGGATACGTCCCTTATTTGCGAATAAATCGTTATTTTTGCATACATGATAGAAAAAGGCATTATAACATAAAAGGATAACGCCCGTTTTCTGCAAGTTGAACCATTTAATAAAGAAACATAATGACAAACGTTCGCATCATCAATAAAAGTAAGCACGCTTTGCCTGCTTATGCCACATTGCAAAGCGCAGGTATGGATTTAAGGGCAAACCTATCGGAACCCATTGTATTAAAACCTATGCAACGAACATTAGTTCCTACGGGTTTATATATGGCACTTCCAGCAGGAACAGAGGCTCAAATACGTCCTCGAAGTGGACTTGCTTTGAAACATGGTATAACCGTTTTAAACTCTCCGGGTACGATAGATGCCGATTATAGAGGAGAGTTGATGGTGCTATTGATAAATTTTTCTGACACCGACTTTGTTATAAACGACGGCGAACGCATTGCCCAAATGGTTATAGCACAACATTTACAAGCATCTTTTATCGAAGTTTCTGAACTCGACGACACCGAACGAGGAGCAGGAGGCTATGGACATACGGGTGTAAAATAAAACTCTACCCCACACAAACACCCTACACAAACACTCGTTTTCAATACAGAAGGTTTATAAACTCAAACAACATGAAAAAAAGCACTCTTTGTTAGTTGGCACTGCCTTAATCGTTTTTTTGTTTCTTTATAAAAGCGGTTTTGCCCTTGCATGCACAGCGAGCAAAAACCTTAAAAGAACAAACGGTAAAGATAGACTCTATGCTATTGCCGTCTGAAAAAAATGCTTCTTACTACTTTATTCAAGCAGTTGTAAAAGCTAACACTAACAAAGAAGACTCTGCTTTACTATTGTTAGACAAGGCATTGGCATTAGATGCTAACAACGATGCTGCCCTTTTTACAAAAGCAAAACTATTGGTTAACAGTAATAAAGATAGCCTTGCATTGCCATTGATTGAGAAAGCAGTGCAATTAAACCCAAAGAATAACTCTTATTTAAGTCTGTTAGGCATGACATATATTGCCGTAAAGCAACCCTTAAAAAGCAGCTGAAATGTTTGAAAAAGATGGTGGCATTACGACCATCGGATTTGCAAATACTGAACATTTTTGCGAGCGATTTACACGCAAACAAGTAGAGGTAAAGAGCTATTGGCTGTTTTAGATAAGATGGAAGCAGCAGGGAATGAACGACGAAGAGATGTTTCTTGACAGACTAAATACTTACCAATGGTTAGATAACGAAAAAAGGAGCTTATGCGCTACTCGAAAGCTATGCACGCAAATATAGCGATAAAGTGGATTATAAGGTGATGTTGGGTAACTGGCTCATGCAAAAAAACATCGACCCTAAACAAGCTTATAAAGTGTATCAAGAAGTGCAAAAGATAGACCCACAAAACGAAAAACCTTTTTAGGGGCTTTATACGATTATTATGTGGAAACAGGCGATAGTGTGAAGGCAAAAAGAAACGCAACAACACTTGCTTTTTTTAGTGAGTCTGTGTCTTACGAAACCAAACTATCTGTTTTTTTAAAAAAATCTATTGGCAGATGCGCAAAAAAACAAACAAGACAGTTTGATGCTCTTACCTTTAATCAACAAAATGATAGCCTCTACACCTGCCGAGAGAAACGTTTGGCTGTTAAGAGGAGCTTATTTGCAATTGCAAAAAAGCACCCGACACACTTCAAACGCAAGCTATGAAAGAAGCATTGACGGCTTTTTCCCGATTTAGACGATTATAGAATGGAGTTGTTACAACAAGCGGCTAAAGCGGATAACGAAGCTTTTGGCAGACTCATTGGCTATTGGTGGTATTAAAAACTCTCCTCAATCGTTAGGGCTTTTTTACTACTTTCATGCCATGACATTTGTTAGACAAAAGAAGCATAAAGAGGCTCTTAACACACTTTTAAGTGCAGTGAAGAACGCACCAGAAACAGCCGATTCTGCGGTGATAGGCGACTTTTATGCACTCATAGGCGACTTATATCACGAATTAAATGAAAGCGATAAAAGCTTTCGAGGCTTACGAAATAGCTATCAAGAAAAAAACCCTAATAACATGAGTTCGTTTAACAATTATGCTTATTTCTTATCGATAGAAGGAGGCGATTTGGCAAAGGCAGAAGCATTAAGTAGGGTAGCAATAGAGAAAGAACCTAATTCGGTAACTTATTTAGACACGTATGCTTGGATATTATTCTTGCAAAAGAAATATGATAAAGCCAAGGAATATATAGACAAAGCATTGGCTCCCGAGCATAAAGACGATATAGATAACACGCTTTTAGACCATGCAGGCGACATTTATATGGCGTTAAAACAACCACAAGAGGCGATTGCTTTTTTTGGCAAAAATCGTTGTCGTTAGAGCCTAATAACGCAGATGTTCTGTCTAAAATACAACAGGCTGTGGTAGGAAAGAATAAGAAACAGGTGAAAAAGAATAAACCATATACTAAGAAAAAATAAATATGAAGACATTAAACAACAGAATAAAAAACAGCTGTTTTGTGTGTGGTGTCGCTCTTGCTTTTTACAGCTTGTAGCACAAAAACAAAAGATAGCAGAGATGAAACCAGCCGAAACAAAGGTGGAAAAAGTGGTAACAGCACCTAAAAAAACAATCTCTCTAACACTTATTTACAGAAGGTGAGAGCGAATGAGGTGAACGAAAAACAGCATTGTAGGCTCTATTTCGTTCTCTGCTCAAGCAGATGGTAGAACAGTGAACTGCCCCGGTTCGCTTTAAAATGTATAAGGATAAAATGATAAGAATGCAATTGTTTATTCCTTTATTAGGTACAGAAGTGGGCAGATTAGAGTTTACTCCAACCTACGTTTTAGTAGTAGATAGACTTCATAAGGAATACATTAAGGCTGAATATAACGAGGTGGATTTCTTAAAAAACAATGGATTAAACTTTTATAGCTTACAATCGTTGTTTTGGAACAAGCTGTTTAAACCTGCTGTAAACCAAATGACAAATGCCAATTTAGACGACTTTGTGGTGGGAACTGATGCTAATGCAACACAAAACACCGTTTCTTTGCAGACAGAAAAGTTGACTTATGTGTGGAAAACCGAAACGGCAAACGGCAAAATAAAAGAGTTAGACGTGAAATATAAAGGAGGTTCTGCAGGTAAAGGAGGCTTAGTGTGGACTTATGGCAACTTTATTCCCGTAGGAACAAAAAGCTTTCCAGCGTCGCAATCGTTCACTTTGCAAATGTTAGTAGCGTCTAAAGTAAAGAAAGCAACCATCTCTTTTTGAGTTAGAGGGCATTAAAAACAAACAAAGAAGCTCGAAGAAGAAACAACTCTCCTACTAGATATAAGAAAAATAGAACCTAAGGAAATATTTAACAAAATAATTCCTAACTAAGCATAAATGCTCAAACATGGTCATGAAAAAAACTATTGATAGTTTTCTTTATTTGTATAGGAATAGCTCCTATACAAGCACAAAAAAAGAAGAAAAACGGTAGCTAAACAGTCTACACAAAAGGTGGTAAAGAAGTCGAACAAACAAGGCTGATAAAAGTCATTCGCAAGCTATTACAAATGCAGCCATTAAAGGTTTGCAGGCAGAACGTCAGCAAATTCAACAAAAAAATAAAGCAACAAGAGAAAGCGTTACAAGCCAATCAAGCAGATGTAAAGAAGCTGTTTGCAAGACTTAATGGTGTTAAATTCGCAAATAGACGAAAGACAAAAAAACACATAGAAGGTATTCAGAAAGACATTCATGGCATTGATGGAAACATTGATATACTAAGGGCTCAACTACAAACACTCGAAGAACAACTCAATGGATACAAGCAAAAAGTATATTCGTTCACTTCGTTCTATGGGTAGACACAATAGTGTTCAAGACAATTTAATGTTTATTTTTAGTGGCAAAAACCTAACACAAATGTATAGACGACTACGTTTCTTAAAAAAGAATATAGTGGCTATCAGCGTGCGCAAGGTGAGCTAATAATGAATAAACAAAAAGCAGATTGGAGCTAAAAAAATGAGCAGTTGCAAGTGGTAAAAGGTCAGAAAAAAACACGCTGCTTTTATAAAGGTAAACAAGAACAAAAAGTTGCTCGAAGGACAACAAGGAGAGCAACAAAAAGGTGGTAAACTCTTTTGCAACAACAGCAAAAAAACAATTCAAAAAGTAATTGCAGAGCAAAAGACAAAAAAAGACGCAGAACTTAATAGAAAAAAATTGATGCTTTAATAGCTGAAGAGGTGGCAAAAGCAAGAGCCAGAGCCGCAGAAGAAACCAGAAGACGCGCCGAAAGCAGCAGCTGAAGCAAAACGAAAAGCAGCCGATTTAGCTCGTAAAAAGGCTGAAGCCTGAGGCTATCGCACGAGAGAATGCGCGCCGAATAGCTGAGTCTAAAGCAAAAGAAGATAAGCTAAAAAGCCGAAGCAAAAAGCAGCTAAACAATTGGCAGATGAGGCAAAAACGAAGGGAAACAGAGCAGGCTGCACGCGAAGCAGAAGCAACTCGTGGAGCTCGTAGAACGTAAAGCTAAGGCCGAAGAAGAGCGTTCAAAGAAAGATATTACCGAAGTCTACTAAGCAAGCAAATGATATGCAACGTTTGAGTAGTGTTGATAGAATGCTCAGTGGAGGCTTTGAGAATAACAAAGGAAGGCTACCTATGCCTATCACAGGAAACTATAAAATTGTGAGTCATTTTGGGCAATATAACGTGGAAGGTCTTAAGAATGTAACTCTTGATAACAAGGGTATTAACATCTTAGGGCTCAGGAAGTTGTTATGCACGAGCTATCTATGATGGCGAAGTGAGTGCTGTATTTGGCTTTGGTGGCTCAATGGTTGTGATGGTAAGGCATGGTGATTATATTTCTGTTTATTGCAATTTACGTTCTGTAAGCGTGTCGCGAGGTCAGAAAGTGTCTACCCGTCAACTCTTAGGAGCTGTAGGAACAGACAATATTCTACAATTCCAATTGCGTAAAGAAACAGCTAAACTGAACCCAGAAGCGTGGTTAGGACGCTAATAATATAAGGTGTAATTATAATAATCACTGTATTTTTGAGAAAGTGTATATCTCTTTCTTTTCTTCATAAGAGTTTTTTTAGATGAAAGCTGATAAATGATAGTAAAAAGAAAGAGAGATTACTTTCTGAAAAAGAAGTCTGTTATGGCTTTTATTGTGCTTTGTAGACAGAGAAATGGTGCTATTTTTTTAGTGTCATTCTAAGGTTCAAAAAGAAAGCATTTCCTTTCTTCTTTCTGTATCATTTTTCCTCTTTTTATAATACAACATCTAATTCAATTAAATTTTTGTATCTTTGCAAATGTAGGTTAGTGGTTAATAGGTTAAACATTTGTTTACCTTATTTATTACACAAACACACCTACTTTACACCTTGTATAAACACCCTGTAAACGCAAAATACATGGCAATAAAAGAAAAAGGACCTACCCCAATGATGAAGCAGTTTTTTGCTTTTAAGGCACAACACCCCGATGCTGTGTTGCTATTTCGTTGTGGAGACTTTTACGAAACCTATGGAGAAGACGCCGTAATAGCATCTGGTATATTAGGAATAACACTCACTAAACGAAACAATGGCAAAGAAACAGCTGCAACAGAGATGGCAGGTTTCCCCTATCATGCACTCGATTCTGTATCTTCCTAAGTTGGTTCGAGCAGGAAAAAGAGTAGCTATTTGCGACCAATTAGAAGACCCTAAGCTCACAAAAAAGTTGGTTAAACGTGGTATAACAGAGCTTGTTACGCCCGGAGTAGCTATGTCTGACAACGTATTAAACTATAAAGAAAAACAACTTTTTAGCAGCTATTCATTTTGGAAAGAATATCTGTGGAGTGGCATTTCTTGACATTTCTACGGGCGAATTCTTAACTGGTGAAGGGTCATACGATTACATTGAGAAGTTATTGGCTAATTTCATGCCGAAAGAAGTGTTGTATAATCGCGAGAAGAAAGTAGATTTTGAACATTATTTTGGTAACCGTTATTGCGTATTCGAGTTGGAAGATTGGGTCTTTACCGAGCAAACTGCACGTCAAAAGCTATTAAATCATTTCGCAACTAAGTCGTTAAAAGGCTTTGGAGTAGACCATTTAGTGAATGGAGTGATAGCTGCTGGTGCCATCATGCAGTATCTTGAAATAACCAAACACACAAATATAAACCACATAACGTCGCTTGCTCGCATCGAAGAAGAACGCTATGTAAGACTTGATAAGTTTACTATAAGAAACTTAGAGTTGATATCTTCTATGCACGAAGGTGGACTATCATTGTTAAATGTGATAGACCGAACCATAACACCGATGGGTGGACGTATGCTAAAACGTTGGTTAGTGTTTCCTTTAAGAGATAAAAAAGCCATTGAAAACCGTCTGAATATTGTTGAATATGCTTATAAAAACTTCGATTTTAAACAAGTTATTTCCGACAATCTGCATCGTATTGGCGATTTAGAACGTATCATTTCTAAAGCAGCCGTTGGTAGAATATCTCCAAGAGAAGTGGTTCAATTGCGTTATGCCTTAGAGGCTATCGCGCCAATTAAGAATATTTGTGCCACAACGAACCATGTTGAGTTGCAAAGAATGGCAGAGCAAATAAACCTTTGTGAAAAGCATTCAGTGTGCGAATAGAGAAGGAAATAGTGTCAGACCCACCACAGTTATTAAACAAAGGAGGAGTTATTGCAACAGGAGTGAGTGAAGAATTAGACGAATTACGTCGTATTTCTCATTCAGGAAAAAGACTTTTTTTATTGCAATTACAACAACGAGAAACGGCACAAACGGGCATCTCTTCGCTCAAAGTGGGCTATAATAACGTGTTTGGATACTATCTTGAAGTGCGTAATATGCACAAAGATAAGGTTCCAGAAACATGGATTAGAAAACAAACTCTTGCACAAGCAGAACGTTATATCACAAAGGAATTGAAAGAATATGAAGACAAAAATACTTGGTGCAGAGGAGAAAATACAAGTGTGGGAAGAGCGTTTATTTAATGATTTGATAAGTGCTTTGCAAGATTTTTATCCCTCAAATACAAATAAATGCTTTCAGTGATTGCTCGATTAGATTGCCTTCTTTCGTTTGCAGAAGTGGCTCAATCTAATCATTACACCCTGACCCATTATAACAGAAACAGAGGTAGTTAAATATCGAAAAAAGGTAGACATCCTGTGATAGAAACCCAACTTCCTGTGGGCGAAAAGTATATTCCTAACGACATACTACTCGACACCGACACGCAACAAATCATGATGATAACGGGTCCAAACATGGCAGGGTAAATCGGCACTTCTTCGTCAAACAGCTCTCATAGTGTTGTTAGCACAAGTGGGTTCGTTTGTTCCCTGCGAACACAGCAAGCGTGGGTTTAGTCGATAAAATATTTACTCGTGTGGGAGCAAGTGATAACATTTCACTCGGAGAATCTACTTTTATGGTAGAAATGACAGAAGCTTCTAACATATTAAATAATGCCACTTCAAAGTCACTTATCTTGTTTGATGAACTTGGAAGAGGCACTTCTACCTACGACGGAATAAGCATTGCGTGGGCAATAGTAGAGCATTTGCACGAAAACAGCAAGTGTAAAGCACGCACATTGTTTGCTACTCATTATCATGAACTTAATGAAATGGAGAAACATTTCTCGCGTATTAAGAACTATAATGTAAGCGTTAAAGAGAACAATGGTAAGATTATATTCATGAGAACACTCGCAAAAGGCGGGTCAGAGCATTCGTTTGGTATTCATGTAGCAGAAATATCGGGAATGCCAAGAGCCATTGTTCAACGAGCAAAAAGCATATTAAAGCAGTTAGAAAAAGACAATTCTAACGTTGGTAGCGTGTCTACAAACGCATTAAAGAAGATAAATGCTCCACAAAGAGATATGCAATTAAACTTCTTTCAATTAGATGACCCAGTGTTAAGTCAGGTGAGAGACGAGATTATAAGTTTAGATATAAACAACTTAACACCAGTGGAAGCACTTAACAAACTAAACGAAATAAAGAAAATAGTGTCGGGATAATGGTCTTATTAACCTATTATTGGGACAAAAGAAAGGCCTAATAAAAGCAAAGACACCTATAAAAAAGAAAATAGCCTTGCTCTATCAGTAGATGCAAGGCTATTTTTTATAGTTTAATATCTAAACAAGTGTGTTATCCCACCTGACTTCCGGGTTTCACATCTTTACTTGTTGTTATCACACTTAACGACTCATCAAAGTCTACAGCCGAAAGAATCATGCCCTCACTTGTTACACCCATGAGCTTACGAGGTTCGAAATTGGCAATAAAGCACACACTTTTTCCCACCAAATCTTCAGGGTTATAAAACTTAGCAATTCCACTAACAATGGTTCGTTCCTTACCACTTCCATCGTCGAGGGTAAACTTTAACAGCTTGTTAGCTTTTCTTTACACGCTCGCAGGTGATAATTTTACCAACGCGAATGTCTAACTTTTTCAAAATCATCGTAGCTCACTACGGGCTTAATAGGTTTTTGCTTTTATAGTTTGCAGCCCTCGTTAGCTTTCTTTATATCGTCAAGCTTTTTAAGTTGCGCTTCTATCACTTCGTCTTCTATTTTCTCGAACAACAATTCGGGTTCTGCAAGCTCCCAGCCTTCTGTTAATATGTTTGTATTGCCCAATTGTTCCCATTTTGCTCTGTTAAGTTTAATCAATTTGCGTAGTTTTTCACTGCTAAAAGGCAAGAAAGGTTCAAAAGGCAATAGCAAGATTAGCCACTAATTGAAGACAAACATATAAAAACAGTTTGCACACGTTCGGGGTTTGTTTTTCCATATTTTCCATGGTTCACAATCGGTCATATACTTGTTTCCTATGCGTGCAATGTTCATCACTTCGCGCTGAGCATCACGGAATTTATAGTTGTTAAGTAGTCCTTCAACCTTTTCTTTCACCCCTTTTAGCTCGTTAAACACCTCTTTATCAATATCGAGAAGTTCTCCACAAGCAGGAACAACACCATTAAAATACTTCTTAGTGAGTTGCAATGCACGATTAACAAAGTTGCCATAAACCGCTACAAGCTCGCTATTATTGCGCTCTTGAAAGTCTTTCCATGTAAAAATTATTATCCTTTGTTTCGGGTGCATTAGCAGTTAATACATAGCGAAGCACGTCTTGTTTGTTCGGAAGCTCCTGTAAATATTCGTGTAACCATATAGCCCAATTGCGCGAAGTGCTTATCTTGTTGTCTTCAAGATTTAAGAATTCGTTTGCAGGAACATTCTCTGGAAGAATATAATCGCCATGAGCTTTTAAGCATAGAAGGGAAGATAATGCAATGAAAAACAATGTTATCTTTACCTATAAAATGTACCAAACGTGTTTCAGGGTCTTGCCACCACTTCTTCCAATCATTAGGATATAGCTCTTGTGTGTTAGATATATAACCAATAGGAGCATCAAACCACACATAAAGCACTTTGCCTTCTGCTCCTTCAACAGGAACAGGAATACCCCAATTAAGGTCTCTTGTCATGGCACGAGGTTGTAAATCGAGGTCTAACCAACTCTTACATTGGCCATAAACGTTAGGTCTCCATTCTTTATGACCTTCTAAAATCCACTCTTTTAACCAGTCTTGATAAAGGTTTAAAGGTAGATACCAGTTCTTTGTTTTTCGTAGAATAGGGCGTGAACCACTAATGGCAGAGGTAGGGTTGATAAGCTCTGTTGGCGAAAGGTCTCGTCCACAGTGTTCGCATTGGTCGCCATAAGCTCCCTCATGGTGGCAGTGTGGGCATTCACCTGTTATGTATCTATCGGCTAAAAACTGGTGTGCTTCTTCGTCGTATAGCTGTTCTGTTTCGCCTTCCTCTAACTTTCCATCTTCTAAAAGCTTTTTAAAGAAGTCTGAAGCCACTTTTTTGTGTGTTTCAGAAGTGGTTCTACTGTATATATCGAAGCTTATTCCAAACTGTTCAAAGCTATCTTTTATAAGAGCATGATAACGGTCTACCACATCTTGAGGTGTGATATTTTCTTTCTTTGCACGAATGGTTATGGGCACACCGTGCTCATCGCTACCACAAATAAAAAGCCACTTCTTGACCTTTTTAAACGAAGAAAAACGAACATAAATGTCTGCTGGAATATACACTCCTGCTAAGTGACCAATGTGTACTCCACCATTAGCATAAGGCAAAGCTGCCGTAACGGTGGTTCTTTTATGTGTTTGTTCTGCCATAAATTGGTATTTTCTTTAATGTTAAAATGAAACCTCTGTGGGTTAAAAACATGTTATGTTGTGTTTTATAAGACATTTACACAACTTATATATAGTGCAAAATTACGCATTTTAATTGATACCTCACTACCTAATGTGCTTTTTTTGGCGACTACAAACCCTTGCTATTTAGTTTTATTGTACCATTTTTTTGGTATTATAGTACCATAATTTGGTGAAATAATACCATCGCTATTTAGTATTATTGTACCATTTTTTTGGTATTATAATACCATAATTTGGTGAAATAATACCATCACCATTTAGTTTTATTGTACCGTTTTTTTGGTATTATAGTACCATAATTTGGTGAAATAATACCACCGTTATTTAGTTTTATTGTACCGTTTTTTTGGTATTATAATACCATAATTTGGTGAAATAATACCATCGCTATTTAGTATTATTGTACCGTTTTTAGTATTATAGTACCATAATTTGGTAAAATAACACCATTTTTTTATATCTTAAAAAAACGGCTATGTTTTTTTCAGCGAAAAACAGAACGAAATTTGTGAGTGTTTTGTTACATTTAAAAATTTTAATTACAGAGAAAAAAAGCTCAACTTTTTAGCATGTTTTGAGCGTAAAAAGAAACCATTTTCTACTCCATTTTACGGCTTTATTATGGCAAAACATATAGGTTTTGCAATTCTACAATACAACTTTTTGAAAAAAACAAAAAAATAACACTTTACACGCTAAAAGCTTAGGTTTTAGCATGCAATAGCTTATGTTTTAGCACCCAAACTCTTGTGTTTTAAGTCCTAAACCCTTATGTTTTGCATGGTAAAACCTAAGCTTTTTGCACGTTTTTTTACTATAAAAACACGCTTTTACAGCTATTTTTTTATAAAAAAACAAACTCAAAAAAATGTTTTGTTTTAATGCCTAACATTTTAAGATAGAAAAACCGACAGAAATAAGCATTTTTTTACCTCTTTGTAACACCGTTATTGCAGTTTCTCTCCTAAAATTAAAATGCGTGTACCAGAAACAAGTGTTGTTCCAAAAACAAAATGTCCGCCCTCTTTCCATTTTAAACGCTTTCTCAACTCTTGAGCCGTCATCGGAAAGTTTCTCACAGCTATGTTTGCACGCTCAATACCAGCCATTTTTCTTTTATTTCCTTTTTGTTTAAACCACACACGGCAGTTATTTTAAACACTCTTCCTTGCCAAGAAGATCATATTTGCTACCTACAAACAGGTGAGAATTAGGAGCTAATGCTTGCACCCCAAACCTTTGCGACAACAAAGCATAGCAACCCGCCTTCATTTGCGAAGCGTTTGGCTCATACAAAAACATGTTTTGCAAACCATCTGCTTCTTTTTCTTGCGCCGTTGTTATTAGTTTTAGAGGCACATTCAGTTCTGTTTCGCTGTAACTAAACACCTCGTTATTATTTACACAATGCACTTTTTAAAGGCTTGTTCACTTGTTTTTTTGTAACACCAACAACAACTCTTTACACTCGTTTTGGGCAGATACAATATGCAATTGGCTAACCACTGCACCCCCTTGGTTTAATTGGTTAATAGCCAAGTGATGGTCGAGCATGGGCGATAGTTTCACTATTACGCTATCACACTTTGCCAATAAAACACTTTTTAAGCGTAACACATCGGGCGAACAATCGCTTATTTGCACCGTTTTAGCCCCCTTTTCGTTTCTACGGGCAGGGTCTAAAAATATAACCGAGCAAGGTTTCATTTGTTCTACATAGTGTTCTGCCTCATCGTTTACCACTTGTGCGTGCGAAAGACGTAATAGCGGAAAGTTGTGCGAGGCTCTTTCGCACAACAAAGCGTTGCGTTCTACATAAGTAGCACTATGTGTTAAAGGTGCCATAAACGAAAAATCTACTCCAAAACCACCCGTTAAATCTACCAAAGAGCTGGGCTTGTTGGTGCGTTTTTCTGCTCCTTCTTGCTTTAATTGTTCTAATATATGCGCTAAAACCTGCGCTTTGTAGCGTGCAGTAGTTTCTGAAGAACACTGCTCTAAAGAAAGGTGAGGCGGATATAAAAGTTGCTTTATATCTGCCCAAGTGGGTAGTTTTTTGCATGCCACTTGGTAACCTTTAATTTGTTCTAAGGCAAATGGAAGGTCTACCAACGAGTTGTTGTGATGTTGTAGAGCCAACTTCTGCACATCGTGGTTTAAATGTTCTTCTATAAAAGCAAGTGTGTGATTGTTCATATATGCAAATATAGTGTTTTCATGTCAGCTACACAATAAAAAGGAAAACGAAATGTGTAACACATAGCAATAACAAAAGTCGACAAATAGGGTAGGGGTTACACAAAACAACAAATAGGTATTTATAGATTTCTTCTATGTTAAATTAGATGCGTTTTTAATCTCTTTACCTGTAATTTATTTGTATCTTTGCAAAATAGGGGGGGCATTTACAATGCTACACAGCCTCTATGAGGGTTTAGGCTATTAGGCTTATAACCCCCAAAAAGCAAACTTTTACCTAAAAAGGGAACTACATTTTTTTATGATTTCTATTATTAAAAAAATATAACTCGTTTTTTTGTGTTTTTAACCATCAATCGCTACCAAACAGTTCTAAAAAGTAGAAAAAAAGAACAGCGAGAAGACTTCTTAAAAACGCTCTATCATCTTGGCGGAGAAATATCTGTTGAGAAGGCTTTTCAAGTGGCAAAACAATTAAATATTCATTCAAAAACAACCCCTTCAATTATCGGGGTGTTGGTTTTGCAAGGCGAAGTAACAGCACAAAAAAACATTAACCCTAACACCAAAGGGCAAAAAAACATGCACTCAGGCTAATTAGAGCGCACCGCATTTACGAACAATATTTGGCAGAACACTCTGGTTATGCTCCTTCTGAATGGCACGAAAGAGCTAATAAAATGGAGCATAACATGAACGATGAGGAGCAAAAAAACGCATTGCTGTGCTTTTAGGTAACCCCTTATTCGACCCTCACGGAGACCCTATTCCCACACAATCGCTCGAATTGATAAAGAAAGAAGACACTTCGCAACCTTTTAGAGAACAATCGTGGTGGCGCATTACGCATGTAGAAGACGACGATAAAGACTTATTTTTTTACAAATAAAACGAAATAGGGTTAACAAAAGATTCTATTATCTTTATCACGTCTATCGATAGTCGTTCGTTTCATTTTAACTACGAAGGAGAACAGTTTTGTTTACCTTTAAATGCGCAAGAAGACTTACCAAAGTGGAAATAGCCAATGATGAGGCTGCTAAATATCCCGAAACAACGGCACAACGACTCACTCGTATCAGTGCAAATCAAACCGCTCTTATCGTAGGTTTATCGCCTTCTTGTCGTGGAGCATTAAGACGTAGACTGATGGACCTTGGTTTTGTAAAAGGCAGTAGTGTAAGTATCGACTTAGAAAGTCCGATGAAAAACCCTATTGCTTATGTGGTTCGTGGCACCTCAATAGCGTTAAGACACAACCAAGCTCGTTACATTTTAATTAAACAATAGCACAGAGCAAGGTCGTTTTAAATAGAACTTTAAGCTCTTTGCTCACAGCTTTTATGCTTTTATACACAATGAATAAATCTCTATCTACATCGCCTTGCACCTCTTGTCCACATGCTTCCTATGGCACAATTGCAAAGACGTGGTGCAAAAGCAGATAACGAAAAAAATATGTTATAGCCTTTAGCTGGAAACCCTAATACGGGTAAGAGTACGGTGTTTAACGCTTTAACAGGATTGAAGCAACACACAGGTAATTGGCCGGGAAAAAACGGTGGGTAAGGCAGAAGGATTTTTTTAGTTTTCAAGATGATACCTACCGAATTGTAGACCTTCCGGGTACTTATTCGCTCTCATCTACAAGCGAAGACGAGGAAATAGCACGCGACTTTATTCTCTTTGGACAACCCGATGTGACTATAATGGTGGCAGATGCTACTCGATTGGAGCGTAACATGAACATGATTTTTGCAGGTTCTGCAAATAACAAACAAAAGCAGTGTTGTGCGTAAACTTACTCGATGAAGCCGAAAAAGAAATAAGATTGAGGTGAACTTAAACGCGCTTTCAAGACGTTTAGGAATACCTGTTGTGGGTTGTTCGGCACGTTCTGGAAAAAGGTATCGACGAACTTCTCGAAAAACAAAAACAAGTGGTTAAGGGCGAATATGTGTGTCAACCACATCGTGCCATTAACCTTCCACCCAACACAGCCAAAGCTATCGACACGCTAACGCAAAGCGTGAAAGAAGCTTTAATCCTAACATCTCTAACGTAGAATGGATTGCTTTTAGGTTAATAGAAAGCGACCCGGGTGTGCAAAAGGAATTTGGTAATGAGCCATTAAACGAGCTGGCAGAAAACATAAGATTAGAGATTGGGAGTAATTTTCACGACCAATGGATGGAAGATATTTATGCACAAGCCGAAAAATATGCAGAGATGTGGTACAACAAGGTAACCAACGAGGCAGATTACCTTTAGATGTTAAACTCGATAAGGTGTTAACACACCGCATTTGGGGCTTTCCTATCATGTTATCTCTACTCTCTTTGGTGTTTTGGATCACTATTATTGGCTCTAATTATCCCTCTTCTTGGCTCAATGAGGTGTTCATTGGTTGGCTACACCCTTTGCTTAAAAATGCTTTTATAGCACTTCATTCGCCTCAATGGCTAACAGGTTTGTGCGTAGATGGTATTTATTTAGCCACTGTTTGGGTAGTTTCTGTCATGTTACCTCCTATGGCTATATTCTTTCCTTTATTCACTTTGTTAGAAGATTTTTGGGTATTTACCACGCGTAGCATCTCAACTTAGACGAGTTGTTTCGTCGTTCGGGAGCGCATGGGGAAACAAGCTTTAACCATGAGTATGGGCCTCGGGTTGTAACGCAGCAGGTGTGGTTTCTACTCGTATTATAGATAGTTCTCGCGAACGTTTAATCGCTATTATAACGAATAACTTTTCGATTTGTAACGGTCGTTGGCCAACTCAAATACTCGTGGCAACGCTCTTTGTGGGCGCATCTGTTGCTCCTCAATATTCTACACTCGTGTCGCTTAGTGTTGTAATGGGTATTGTTTTATTGGGTATTGTTTTAATGTTTGGTAGTTCTTGGGTGCTTTCAAGAACAGTATTGCGTGGAGAAGTGTCTACTTTTCACTTGGAATTGCCACCTTATCGACCACCTCAATTCTGGCAAACGCTTTACACTTCTATCATTGATAGAACGCTTATTGTGCTTTGGAGAGCAGTGGTTTTCGCTGCACCAGCAGGAGCTTTAATCTGGTTATGCTGTAATATTAGTGTGGGAAACATGAGTATTGCGCATCACTTAATCAACCTTTTAGAGCCATTAGGTTGGGCAATGGGCTTAAATGGAGTTGTTCTGTTGGCTTATATCTTGGCTATTCCTGCTAACGAAATTGTTATTCCTACTATCTTAATGCTAACTTTATTGGTGTTAGGTCAAAGCGATGGCACAACAGCGGGCGTACTTATGGAGGGTACAGCTCAAGAAACAAAGCACATTTTATTAGCAGGAGGGTGGAATTTGTTAACAGCTTTATCGTTAATGGTGTTCTGTTTGTTGCATCACCCTTGCAGTACTACGATTTATACTGATATACAAAGAAACGAAAAGTGTTAAGTGGACAGCTCTTGCAATCTTACTTCCATTGGTGTTAGGTATTATCTTTACCATTATATTAGCAGGTGTATGGCGTTGGATAAACTAAGAAGGATAAGTTAAAACCATGTTTATAAATAGGCTATCAATGCGTTGTTTATTATATATATAATAAGGTGAAAAAGCAAAAAATGTTATGCTTACGCTTTCATAAAAGTGATTAAAGTAGAGATTTTTTTCACTACCTTTGTAGCCAATTAACGTGATAAAATGCAAAACAAACTGAATTATTTAGACCGAAATGAGTTTAACTTTGAACCTTCAAAAGAAGTAGTAGAAGCTTTTTAAAAAACTTTGATATAAACAAATTAGCTTTTTACACTCGCATCTATGATGAGGGTAAAAAGCATCTTTTCGGTGTATCTTTCACAACTATACGATGTAGATGAACACCAAGTGATGGTGGGTTATGGTGCAGAAGACTTGTTAAAGAAAACAGTTCACTACTTTCTTACAAAAAGGAAAGAATAGAACTATGCTCATTCCTAAGTTCTCTTGGTGGTATTATAAATCAATTGCAGACGAAGTAGAAGGTAACACTGAGCTTTATCCTATGTACGAATTAGAAGATACTTTCTCGTATAATATAGACGAATTAGAAGCTTTGGTGCGCGAAAAGAATCCTCGTTTGCTCTTATTAGCTTCGCCAAACAACCCTACGGGCAATGGTTTAACCGAAGAAGAGATAAGCCGTGTGGTGCAATTTGTACCTAAAGACACCATTAGTAGTTATTGATGAAGCGTATGCTTCCTTTGTTTCTAAAACGTCAAACCATATAAAGAACCTCATTAACAACCATTCTAATGTGATTATTTGCAGAACTATGTCGAAGTTTTATGGGCTTCCTGGACTTCGTTTAGGTTATGGTTTTGTGGGTAAAGGTGGTGAAATGGACGCTTTCTTACGATATGCTAACATGTATTTGGGCTACGATAGACTCTCAGAAGAGTTGGGTATTGCGGCTCTTAGCTCAGATAATCACTATCGAGAGATAGCTAAAATAATGGAAGAAGCGCGACAAATGTACACAAATGAAATAGGTGTTTTACCTGGATTTAAGGTGTATAAGTCGGTTGCCAACTTTATTTTTAATTAAATATCCCATTGAGTTAAAAAGCTAAATTAGAGGTTGCTTTTTGCTGAACAAAACTACAAAGTGAAGTTTATGAACGAAGAGGATATCAATTCACATCTTCGTATTACGCTCGGAAGAGCTGAACAAAACCGAGTGATTTGCGACACTATTAAACGAATAGCACTAACATGATAGCTGTTATTTTAGCAGCCGGAATGGCTAAAAGGCTACGCCCTCTCACGTTAAACACGCCTAAATGTTTGCTTAAAGTGGGTGAAAAAAATGTTTATTAGAACGAACAATAAACGCTTTAAAAGCTAAACGGTATAACACAATTTGTTGTTGTTACAGGCTTTTGTAACGACCAAATAGAACAATTTATACAAACTCATTATGCACAAGACCATTTTTTTCTTTCGTGCATAATGATGTATAGAAAACCACCAATAACATTTATTCTTTATGGTTAGCAATGCCTTTTTGTTGCGGGAAAAAGACTTTTTATTGCTCGACAGCGACATTCTTTTCGACCCTTTATTGCTTAACCCTATTCTCCAAACCAACGGTTCGTCTTTGGCTATTAACAAGCATGTGTTGGGCGAAGAGGAGATGAAAGTGGTGGTAAACGACGCTTTTGAAATCACTCAAATAACAAAAAGAATGTAACCCAGAGATAGCTATTGGAGAGTCAGTAGGTATCGAAAAAGATAGATAAAGAATATGGGGTTGCATTGCAAACGGAGCTACACCAAATGATAGAAAACGAACATTTAAACAATGTTTTCTACGAGTTGGCATTTGAAAGGCTCATTGCTAAGCACTTTTACATTTAAAGTGGTAGACACTACAAGCATTTTTCTACCGAATTAGACACAGTAGAAGACATTGAAAATGCGCAAAAACACATTCCACAACACTTGTTATAATCATGGCAAACTACGACATTCAAGCCCTTCATCAGCGCATTTTAAGCATTTTATTAGCTATCGATGAAGTGTGCAAAGAACATCATTTGCGTTATTATATATGGGCAGGAACGCAATTAGGTGCTGTTCGTCATGGTGGATTTATCCCTTGGGACGACGACATAGACATTGCTATGCCACGCCACGACTATGAGCTTTTAATTAAAAATGCCGACCAATGGCTTAAAAAGCCTTACGAGTTTGTTTGTAGCGAACGAGATAACACCTACCCGCTACCGTTTGGTAAGATTCAAGATGCAAACTCTACCCTCATCGAACGTATGCACTTGCGTTATGTGGGAGGGGTTTATATAGATGTTTTCCCTATTGATGGAGTGCCAGAAGGTTGGAGAAAACGCTACAATTTTATGCGTTATCAGTTTTATAAGCGTGTTTTATATCTTTTACACAGAGACCCTTATAAACACGGAAAAAGGAGTTTCTTCGTGGATACCTTTATTATGTAGAAAGTTATTCACTATGAATAAGGTGCAACAAACAATAAGAAATATACTGCTTTCTTGCCCCTTTAATACGGCAAAAACAGGGTGGCAGACTATGATGACGGCATGCGTTTTGTTTTTAAAAAAGAGGTTTTTAGGCATTCCTAAAACTTATAAATTTGAGGATAAAGAGGTGATGGGAGTAGCAGATGCGCACACCTATTTAAGCGTGAAATATGGCGACTATCTCACCATTCCACCAAAAAGAAAAGCAACGTCAGCACAACTTTCACTTCTTAAACTTAAATCTTCCTTATCGTAGTTTTTTTAGCCGATAAGGAACAATAAAAGTATTGCTTAATTTTTTTAATTGTAATATAGAATAACGCATTATTCTATATTTATTCATCTCAATCATAAACAATGAAAAGAAAAAACATTATTACAACCCTTTTAATAGCACTTGTTAGCATCATTAGTTTTGCATCTTGTGCTATTAAAGACGATGTTGCTTCGCCCGAAGCAGATATTATTAGCGTTACAATAGACTCGGTTTCTGCAAAGAAATTGTTAAGAAAACCTGTTATAACAAACAACGAAGTGCGTCTTTATACCAACGATTTAGCCACTGTAAAAATTAGCTTTGAACTAACAAAGGGGGCTACTGAACCATGTAGACAGTGTTCCTGTAGATTTATCGAAGCCTTATTATGTTGAAGTTACTTCCGAAAACAAACAATATAAGAAAACTTATAAGGTTTATTTTGTGTATGCTGAAATCTCTACAGCTTTCCATTTTGAGACTGCTGAACGCTATAAAAACGATGGAAACGCCTATTATGAAACGATAACAGAGGTAAATGAAGCAAAAGATACACTACGTTGGGCGAGTGGAAACCAAGGTTTTATGTTAGTAAACAGTACGTCAGAAGACCCTAAGAGTTATCCCACAGCACTCGATGATAATGGTTATACGGGGAAATGTGTTAAACTTGTAACGCGTAGTACGGGCTTTTTAGGCTCTTTATTTGGTAGCCCTATGGCTGCAGGAAACTTGTTTTTAGGCAACTTTCAACTAAATCCTACACAGCCATTAAAGTCAACTCAGTTTGGTATTCCTTACACCAAAGAGCCTTTTAAGCTTAACAGGATATTATAAATACCAAGCAGGAAAAAGAATATAAATTAAAGGGTTCAACATTAGAACCCAATAAGAAAGACGCACCAGCTATATACGCTGTGCTGTTTGAAACAAGCCCTGAGGTGCCTTATCTCGATGGAACAAACTCTTTAACTCACCCTAATATAGTGAAAAATAGCACGCTTAACCGATGCAAAAGAAACGTCAGAATGGGTTCCGTTTACTATTCCTTTCACTTTCTTAGAAGGTAAAACGATAGACAGAAACAAAATGGTTGATGGCAAATATAGCCTTGCTATTATCTTATCATCAAGCGAAGATGGGGGCAACTTTAATGGTGCTGTGGGAAGTACGCTATGGGTAGACGAACTAATTATTAACGAAAAATAACGAAGAAACACAATTATGGCAATAAAAAATATAACAAGTGCTATTGTTTTTTTTGCTTTGCTTTTTGCCACTAATGCAATGGCTCAAGCCGAAAGAAACGAAACACTTATAAAGAGCGAAAACAATGGTTGGGAATACGAAGTGCATGCTGGTGTTAACATAGGAGGTGCTGCTCCTTCGTCGATGCCTCAAGAAATACGCAAAATAAAGAACTATAATCCTAAGTTTAATGGCGTTATTGAAGGTGTTATCACTCGTTGGTTTATTCCTAATCAACCATCGTTTGGTGTGTCAACAGGTGTTCGTATCGAAGAAAAAGGAATGGTAACAGAAGCGTTGGTTAAGACTTATTACACCGCTATTGCACAAAACGATGGTAAAATAGAAGGTTATTACACGGGAAACGTTAAAACCAACTTTAATAGCACCCTATTAACATTGCCCGTAATGCTTAACTATCGTTTTAATAACCAATATAAAGTGCGTGTTGGTCTTTATGCCTCTTACCTTTTAGATGGTGAATTTAGTGGCGAAGTGTCTGATGGTTATTTAAGAGAAGGAAGTCCGATAGGGCGAAAAAACTCAGCTTTTCTGATGGAGCATCTGCCAACTATAATTTCACCGAAAACCTGCGCCGCTTTCACTGGGGAGCGCAGTTGGGAGGCTCATGGCAGGTGTTTAAGCACTTAAATATAAATGCCGACTTTACCTACAACTTTAATAATATCTTTAAAAAGGATTTCAAAACCATTACATTTGCTTTTATATCCCATGTATCTTAACATAGGTTTTTGGATATAAATTTTAGAGCTATTTTATAAAAGCTACACCGTTTTTTTATTACATGAAAAAGCCAACTTATATTTTTTTATAACGTTGGCTTTTATTTTTACCCTTTATTGTTCCTTACCTTTAACCCTTTTATTTGCTTTTATAACACCACTTTTTTTGTCACTTAAATTGTGTATAAATTAACCATAAGAAAAGGTAGATGTAGAAAAAGAAGAAGTGTGTTGGTGAGCAAATAAAAGCATAACAAAAATAAGATGTTTTTGCGCCTTTTTTTGTGAGTGTTTTTGTTACATTTTATTTTTTTCTGTTTTAGCACAAAAAAAGGCACTATCTAACCAGCTATTACATGGTTATTAAAGGTAGTTTCCGACTAAAAAACGAGATGTAAAAACGCAAAAACATATAGGTTTTGCATTTCTATTTTGCGACTTTTGAAAAACAAAAAACAAGGGTTTAAGGTGTAAAAGCTAAGAGTTTGGTGTGCAATACATGGTGTTTTACCCCCTAAACCCTTATGTTTTAGCACTCAATAGCTTGTGTTTTGCACCCTAAACTCTAAGCTATTGCAACATTTTCTACGAAAAATGCTCTTTAAAAGGCTTTTCTCTCTCTTTCTCACAAAAAGCGTTTGTTTTTACCCTTTATATATTCAACGAAAAAAAGAGGGCAGAAATGCGTTTTTTTCTTTTGCTTTTTCAATCTTCAAAGAGCAAATATAAAAGCAGAAAAATAAGGCATTCACTTTTTATAAAAATGCCTTTATACGAAATAAAAATACCCAATACCACTCATTCCATTTTAGCGATAAACTCCTTATCTACGTTCTGCCACCTTATCAGTTTTCACTTAAAAAGCGAGTTTTTAAGTCCTTATTTTGTTCGTTGCCCCCTTGTGTTTAAAGAAAAAAGCAAAAACCCTACGATTGGGTTTTGCTTTTCTTTTTCAAGAGAAATAACCTTGTTATTGCCTGTGGTTATTTCTAAGTTTGCTCTGTTTTCTTGTATAAAACTATCAATATGTCTTATTCTTTTTTTCTTCTAAAAATCTCGTCTACCGCAATGAGAATACCTGTTTCTTCAACATCACCAAAGCCGTTATTGATAGCTGTTCCGAATAGTTTCATCGTAGGACTAAGCCCCATGTAAGCGTTAATAAGTGGGGGAATGTTGTAGCCCATCTTGCGTATTTCGCGATTAAGTATTTTATAATCTTCTTTAAAAAGCCCCCTGTTAAACAAGTCATCGAACACTTTAGCATCAGTTTCGAGTTGCAAAGGCTTTGTAGGAACAATGAGATTATCTTTATCGTCGAAGTATTTTTGAGGAAATAAAGAATCATATCTCTTCCAATACGAATGTAAGAAGGATACATAGTCATCTTTCCAAAGAAATATTTTTACCTTAGGATTGATAACAGTTAACGCCCCTAAACCGTCCCATAGATTGTCGAGAGCAAAGATACTCTTAGCATTGGTGCGCACATTTTGATATTCTAACGACACAAAAAGAGCGTCCCAACTCTACAGCAGCAGGCATATAATCTTTAATAAACTTATCGGAAAAATGAAACATGTGGCTTGTTGCCAATATAGGTTGCCCTTTATCGTCGAGTTTCCAATCGTCTCCAAAAGAATAACGGTAGCCTCCTATAATCTCTTCTGCTCTGGGATTCCACACAATGAGCTGTTTATAACAATTCTCTCCCGTGTCGAATTCGTCTATATCTACACACTTACCAGTTCCTCCTCCTGCCGTTCTAAAAGCAATCTCTCTAAGTCTACCAATCTCTTGCATCACATTTGGAGCATCATGAGCTGTGATAACGTATATCTCGTTATGGCTTTTATTGGTTAAACGAAGACGCTTTTCGGGTGTGAGTTCTTGTTTAAGCAATTGTTTTGCTATGGGTTTTATAATCTCTTCTTGCATTTATAGAATTCAACTATTATAGTGTGTACACTTTATTCTTTACAAACTGCGCCCATTGTTTGGGAGATTTTGTTTTATCAAAGGTGGTAACCGAAATGGGTTTTCCTATGGTAATGGTGAACGATTTATGGGTGTTTTTATACATTTCGTCTACCAAAAAGAGCATAGCAAGATTGAAAGGAATGCGCAATGTCTTACTGATATTGGCTAAACGATAAAAAAAATGAGAGTTACTACCTCCAAAATGAATGGGGATAATATCTCTGTTTGTTTCTATACTCTTTGTAATAAAAGTTTTCTTCCACTCTAAATCGCAAATAACACCCTTGCTTTTTCTGCTACAAAGTCCTGCAGGAAACATGATAATATGGTTGTTGCTGTGAAATCCTTCCTCAACCATTGCAGGGAAATTTCTACTTTGTTTACCTGTTTTTGTTAATGCCTATGCACAAAGGAGCTAAGCCGGGAAGATTCATTAAAAGGTCGTTTACAAGATATTTTATCTTCCCTTCGTAGTGTTTACCTAACACAGCACCTAAGGCAACACCATCTATTCCGCCTAAAGGGTGATTAGATACAAAGGTATATAACCGATGAGTGTTGTTTGAAGGTAGGTTTTCTAAACCTTTAACCTCTAATGTTATGTCGAGATATTGCATGCAGGCTTCGAGCCATTCTACGCCTTTTTTGTCTTTACTCTCCCAAAGAAAAAGGTTCACTTCGTCTTGATGAATAATACGTTTAAGAAGGTTTGTGACGCAAGAAGGTATGAAATGAGCCTTCTTACCCATCTTTTCTTTTTAGTATTTTTCTCAATGTCTATTGTTCTTTTCCATTTTCTTTTAAAAGTGTAAAAATACATGCTTTTACAGCTTGCAAAAAAATAGTATAACTTTTTGAAATAATAGGTTTTTATATAGGTTTTTTTGGCAATAAAGCGTTGTTTATTTATAGGTTAAGAGCTAAAAAAAGAATAAATAAGCCAATTGTGATGTGTTATTTTTTTGTGTTAAACAGTAATAATAGGTGTAGGAGGAAAGGTTTTGTGCAAAAAAAGTGTAATTTTGAAACTTGAAACCAAAACCCTTGTTGGCTAAAACGTGGCTCGTGGGTGTAAATAAGGTGAATACAACACGCTTAAAGGAAAGAAAACGCAATGATAAAAAAACAGCAGAAAGCTATCATATACCTGTGCTCTTAAACGAAAGTATTGAAGGGTTAAATCTTCAAAAAGGGGGCATTTATGTAGATGTAACAATGGGTGGAGGAGGACACACCTTAGAAATTCTGAATAGAATGGATAAAGATGCCACTCTGTTTTCTTTCGACCAAGACCTCGATGCCTATCAAAATATGCTTGAATCGCATTCTGATGATATTGCACAAGATGAACGATTTGTGTTTGTTCGCTCTAATTTTAGGTATTTAAAGAATTGGATGCGTTATCATGGAGTGGAACAAATAGACGGCTTGTTGGCAGACTTAGGCGTGTCGAGCCATCATTTTGACGATGAAAATAGAGGCTTTTCGTTTCGTTTCGACTCGCCTTTAGACATGAGAATGAATAAAAGTGCTACGCAAACAGCTGCCGATGTGGTGAATAATTACAGTGAAGAAGCACTTGCAGATGTGTTTTATTTATATGGAGAACTGAAGAATGCACGCCGAATAGCATCTTTATTAGTGAAGCAAAGAACGCAAACTGAAATAAAAACAACACAGCAATTGATTACAGTGCTTGAACCTTTATTTAAAAGAGAACGAGAGAAAAAAGACTTAGCAAAGCTCTTTCAGGCATTAAGAATTGAGGTGAATGGCGAAATGCAAGCCTTAAAAGAAATGCTAAATAGTGCTACTCAACTGCTAAAAAAAGGTGGACGATTGAGCATTATTACATATCATTCGTTAGAAGACCGCATTGTTAAAAACATAATGAAGGCTGGAAATGTAGAAGGAAAAGTAGAACAAGACTTCTACGGACGCATTCATACGCCTTTTAAGCTTATCAATAATAAAGTAATAGTTCCTTCTGAAGAAGAACAAGAACAAAATCCACGAAGCAGAAGTGCTAAGTTAAGAATAGCAGAAAAGAAATGAAAGACGATAATAATATAAATAATGTGGAACAACCAATAAACAATAAAGGGGTAGAAGATTACGTTCTATTAGTAAAACCACAAATAAGAATGATAAAGCAACGGGGAAAAAAACAATAAACCCTGCCAACTTGTCTACAGAGAAAGCCTTTTCTTCGCCTTTACATCTGCCTTCTGAGGTGACATTACAAGCCGTTTTAGGAGGCGACCTCTTGTTCCCGAAAGTTGTTAGACGACAAGTGGGCGTGTTTATTCTTATCACTTGTTTTATTATTGTTTATATCGGTCTTCGTTATAACAATCAACAAAAAGTTGATAGAAGTAGATAAGTTAAATAAAGAATTAAAAGACGCAAAATATAAAGCACTATCGAGTACGAGCTTATTGACAGAGAAAAGTAGAGAAAGTAATGTACTTGAAATGCTTAAAAACACCAACGACAGTGTTATAAAGATAGCAAATCAGCCACCATATATAATTACAGTGCCCGAAGAATGAAAAATTTTGATATCGAAAAGGTGCTCATTCGATTCCATCTTTGCTTAGGAATATTAGTTGTTATAGTGCTTTGTGTGTTAGGACAAGCCTTCTATATTATGACAGCTAAGCGTTCTTATTGGCTTGAGGTAGCAAGTAGAGTAAAGAAAGATAGCGTTATTGTGTTGCCTAATCGTGGTAATATATTAAGTAGTGAAGGCTTCTTAATGGCAAGTTCGTTACCCGAATATAAGTTATATATGGACTTTAAAGCTCTTAAAGAAGCAGGTAATGATTCGCTTTGGCATGCTAAGATAGATTCTGTTTGTAATGGGTTAAACGTTATTTTTCCCACAAAAAAAGCATCAGAGTTTAAGAAAGACCTCACCGAAGGTTATCGTAAAAACAGTAGACACTGGCCTATCTGGAAAGAACGTGTAAACTATAATGTGTTTACCGATGTGAAAGCGTTGCCTTTTTTGAAGCTTTCTCCTAACAAAAGTGGCTTCCATTTCGAGGAATTTAATGCTCGTCAACGTCCTTATGGCTCGTTGGCTTATCGTACAGTGGGCGACTTATATAAAGGAAAAGACACTGCTCGGTTTGGATTAGAACAGTCTTACGACTCTATATTGCGTGGTGTTAATGGTATCACTCATCGTAGAAAGGTGCTTAATAAGTTTCTAAATCTCACGGTAGAACCAGCGATTGACGGCGCAGACATTGTTTCTACCATTGATGTAAGTATTCAAGACTTAGCAGAACGCTCAATTGTTAACCAATTAAAAAGCTGTAAATGGAAACGTAGGAGTGGCTCTTGTGATGGAAGTAAGCACAGGAGATATAAAAGCAATTGTTAATATGGAACGCTGTGAAGACGGTGTTTTTAGAGAAAGAAGAAATCATGCAGTGAGCGATTTATTAGAGCCTGGCTCTGTATTTAAGGTAGCTTCGATGTTAGTGGCGCTTAATGATGGCGTAGTAGACACTACAACGATAGTAAATACAGGAACAGGTAAGCGTCAAATGCATGGAAGAGACATGAAAGACCATAACTGGAACCACGGAGGTTATGGTAATTTATCGCTTACACAATCGTTAATGTGGAGTTCAAACATTGGTGTGAGTGTGATTATAGACGACCATTATGGTAGAAATCCCGAAAAGTTTGTAGAAGGAATTCATAACCTTGGATTAGCAGACAACCTTCACTTGCCACTAAAAGGCTCGTCGCCTGCTCGTATAAGAATGCCTAAGAAAGATAAAAATGGGCAGTGGATAAACTGGAGTAAAACAGCTCTTCCGTGGATGAGTATAGGTTATGAAAGTCAAGTGCCTCCTATTTCAACTCTTACCTTTTATAATGCTATCGCCAATAACGGCTGTATGATGCAACCACGCTTTGTAAAAAGAAGTGAGAAAAAAACGGTCAGGTGTTGAAAGAATTCCCTCCTGTTGTTCTTAGAAAAACAGATAGCTAAGCCTCAAAAGCAATAAAAAGAAATGCAAGAAATACTTGAGAAAGTGGTGCATTGGGGCTTAGGTAAAAAGCTGGTTCCAAGTCGTTTAAAGTAGCAGGAAAGACAGGTACAGCGCAAATGTCTCGTGGAGCAGCAGGCTATAAGTCGGGTGCTGTGAATTATTTGTTAAGTTTTGCAGGCTTTTTCCCTGCCGATGCACCTCGCTATAGTTGTATTGTATGTATTCAAAAAAACAGGACTTCCTGCTCAGGAGGTGGAATGTGTGGCCCTGTTTTCCATGAAATATCCGAAGGAATTATGGCTCAAAACATCAAATTAGATATCAAAGATGCCAAAGATTCCACTTCTGTTTTTTTGTTCCACAGGTTAAGTTTGGTAATTTATTCTCGAGTACTTATGTGTTAGATAAGTTAGGTATAAAGAATGTATCGTCGTGGGGTAGAGGTTTAAATAACGCTTCGCCAGTGTGGGGAATAGCGCAAAAACAAACACCAACGAGCCTCACTATGGTGAGAACAGCTATCTACGGACGTTCAAAAGTGCCAAGTGTAATAGGAATGGGAGCAAGAGATGCCGTTTATTTATTAGAGAGTAGAAGCATAAAAAAACAAGGCTATCAGGACGTGGAAAAGTGGTAAAACAGAGCTTACAACCAGGAACTAATAGAGTAAAAGGTGCTGTTTGCCAACTTATTTTAGAGTAAACAAACATAAAAATAAAGAAATTTCAAAACATAAGAATATGATATTAAGTAAACTTATTCAACACATTCGTCCTATAAAAAGTAGTAGGAAATGTGGAGAGAGAGATTACAGGTGTAAACATAGATTCTCGTAAAATAGAAAACAACCATCTGTTTATTGCCATTAAAGGAACGCAAGTCGACGGACATCTTTATATTGAAAAAGCATTAGAAAAAGGAGCTGTTGCCGTGTTATGCGAAACCCTTCCCGACACATTAGCTCAAGATGTTACTTATATTGTTGTGTCGAGTAGCGAAGAATCTGCAGGACAAGTGGCCACAATGTTTTATGGAGAACCTTCAAAAAAACTAAAGTTGGTGGGTGTAACTGGTACCAATGGAAAGACTACAATTGCTACTTTATTGTTTCATCTATTTAGAAAGTTAGGACATAAATGCGGACTTTTATCTACCGTATGTAATTATATTGAAGATGAAGCGATAGCTGCCGACCACACAACTCCCGACCCTGTATCTCTTAATATGTTGTTAGCGCGCATGGTAGAAGCAGGATGTGAGTATGCATTTATGGAGTGTTCATCTCACGCAATAGCGCAAAGACGCATTGCAGGGCTTCACTTTGTAGGTGGAATCTTTACCAATTTAACGCGCGACCACTTAGACTATCACGGCACATTCGAGCATTATCGAGATGCAAAGAAACTATTTTTCGACACTTTACCGAAAAGCTCTTTTGCCATTACTAACGCCGATGATAAGAACGGTTTATACATGGTTCAGAATACAAAAGCCACCGTTAAAAACATATAGTATTCGTAGCTTAGCAGATTATAAAGCGCAGATTTTAGAATGTCATTTCGAAGGTATGTACCTCGAAGTTAACGGAAAAAGAAGTCGGTGTACAGTTTATTGGAAAGTTTATGTAAGCAACTTACTCGCAATCTATGGTGCATCGGTGATGTTAGGTAAGAAACCAGAAGATATTTTAGTAGGCATGAGCACTTTACAGAGCGTAAGTGGACGCCTTGAGCCTATTTATTCTCCCGAAGGATACACAGCTATTGTCGATTACGCGCATACTCCTGATGCACTTGAAAAACGTATTAAAAGCCATTCACGAAGTACTTAATGGAAAAGGAAAGGTAATAACTGTGTGCGGAGCAGGTGGTAATCGAGATAAAGGAAAACGACCTTTAATGGCTCAAGAGGCAGTTAAACAAAGCGACAAAGTTATCATTACAAGCGATAACCCTCGTTTTGAAGAACCTCAAACCATCATAAATGATATGTTAGAAGGCTTAAATACGACGCAAATGAAAAAGTTTTAAGTATTGTCGACCGTAAAGAAGCCATTAAAACAGCTTGTGCTTTAGCGCAAAAGGGCGATGTTATTCTTGTAGCAGGTAAGGGACATGAAAACTATCAAGAAGTGAATGGCGTTAAACATCACTTCGATGATAAAGAAGTGCTTCGTGAGTGTTTCTCTTTATAACCCTTTAATAATGCACAAAGAACAGTTGGCAAGGGGGCTGTTTTGCCCCTTTTAGCTTTTAACAAACAAAAATAAAAACAACAAACCATGTTATATTATCTCTTTAGAGTTCTCGAACAGTACGGAATCTCTGGTTCACATCTTTGGGGTTACATATCTTTTAGAGCCTTATTAGCCCTTATTTTATCGCTAATCATTTCCACTTGGTTTGGAGAACACTTCATTAAGTTTCTCAAACGCAAACAAATTACCGAAAATACAGCGTAGTGCCAACATCGACCCTTTTGGTGTTAATAAAAATAGGAGTACCATCTATGGGAGGTATAATTATTATTGTTGCAGTGCTTCTTCCTGTTCTTTTGTTGGGAAGACTACGTAACATCTACCTCATTTTAATGGTCATTACCACCTTATGGTTAGGCTTTATTGGCGGAATGGACGACTTTATAAAAATCTTTAAACGCAATAAAGACGGTTTAAAGGGTAAATATAAAATTGTAGGTCAAGTAGGTATTGGGCTTATTGTTGGTCTTGTGTTGTGGTCTTCACCAGATGTTAAGATAAATGAGAACCTCGCTGTAGAGAAACAAAACAGCGAAGTAGTGATTAAACACCGAACCGAAAGCTGCGCAAATCTCTCAAAAACAACCATTCCTTTTGTTAAGGGACACAATCTCGACTATTCGTCTATCACGTCAGTTTTTGGTAAATATAAGAATGCGGCAGGTTGGATATTGTTTGTTATTATGACCATTCTTGTTGTAACAGCCGTATCAAATGGAGCGAATTTAAACGATGGAATGGACGGAATGTGTGCAGGAAATTCTGCCATTATAGGCGCAGTTTTAGGCATATTAGCTTATGTTAGTTCTCACATTCAGTTTGCTTCTTACCTTAATATCATGTATATTCCGGGTTCGCAAGAGCTTGTTGTGTTCTTTTGTGCCTTTATTGGTGCGCTTATAGGTTTTCTTTGGTATAACGCTTACCCAGCTCAAGTGTTCATGGGAGATACAGGTTCACTCACAATTGGTGGTATTATCGCCGTAGGAGCTATCATTATTCATAAAGAACTATTATTACCTATTCTTTGTGGAATCTTCTTTGTTGAAAGTTTAAGCGTTATATTGCAAGTGTGGTATTATAAGTTAGGTAAACGAAAGGGAGTGAAACAGCGCATATTTAAGCGTACTCCTATTCACGATAACTTTTAGAACACAAGACTCGCAATTAGATTCTGATTGCAAATATCTATTGCGTAAACCCAAAGGAGTTTCTCACGAGTCTAAAATTACCATTCGTTTTTGGATTGTAACCATTATCTTGGCTGCATTAACCATCATCACATTAAAAATAAGATAATATCCTCTATACATTATATATATAATAGTTATGGCACGAATTGTTATTCTTGGAGCAGCAGAAAGTGGAGTAGGAGCTGCCATTCTTGCACAGAAAAAAGGTTTCGACGTGTTTGTTTCCGACAAATCGCCTATCAAACCACGCTATAAAGCATTGCTCGATGCGCATAACATAGCGTGGGAAGAGAGTAAACACACAGAACATCTTATTCTTAATGCCGACGAAATTATTAAGAGTCCGGGCATTCCTAAGGAAGTACCCATGCTTCAAAAGGTGTTAAAGGCAGGCATTCCTGTTATTAGCGAATTAGAGTTTGCATCAAGATACACCAATGCTAAGATGATATGTATTACAGGAAGCAACGGTAAAACCACAACCACTTCGCTCATTTATCACATCTTTCAAACAGCAGGATATAATGTTGGGTTAGCAGGAAACATAGGTAAGAGCCTTGCTTTACAAGTGGCTGAGGCGTCTTACGACTACTATATTATCGAAGTAAGCTCGTTTCAGTTAGACGATATGTATGATTTTCGTGCTAACACTGCCGTTCTTTTAAATATAACCCCCGACCATTTAGACCGTTACGAGCATAATATGCAACTCTACACCGATGCTAAGATGCGTATATTGCAGAACCAAACGGCAGAAGATAGCTTTATTTATTGGCACGACGATGCTGTGATTGCAGCAGAATTGCCTAAATATAACACCCCTGTAGCTAAGCTTTCGTTTGCAGAAAATAAACAAGACGGAGTTATGGCTTATGCTCTTAATGGGGAACTGGTTATCAATGCACCGCACAACTTTAGCATGTCGCTTAGCAAACTCAGTTTGTTAGGCAGACACAATCTTTACAATTCGCTCGCAGCAGCATTGGCCGCAAAGGTCAATGGCATATCTAATGAGGTGATAGAGCAAAGTCTTAGCAACTTTAAAGGTGTAGAACACCGACTTGAATATGTGAACACTGTAAACGGAGTGCGTTATATTAACGACTCGAAAGCCACAAACGTAGATGCTTGTCGATGGGCGTTAGAAAGCATGACTACACCCACCATTCTTATTATTGGTGGTTTAGATAAGGGAAACGATTATAACCTTATAGCCTCGTTAGTAAGAGAAAAATGCAAAGCACTTGTGTTCTTAGGTGCCGATAATGCTGTTTTACATGCCTTTTTCTGATAGCTTTCAACTACCCATTTACGACACTCACAGCATGAAAGAGTGCATGGAAGCGTGCAAAAACATAGCAACATCGGGCGATTGTGTGTTGTTAAGTCCGTGTTGTGCCAGCTTCGATTTGTTTAAAAACATGGAAGACCGTGGCGAACAATTTAAGGAACAAGTGTCTCACTTCTTAACTTCTAACGCATGACGCTTAATAACGTTTCTAACCTTTTCAAGGGAGATAAGATTATATGGATGGTTTTTTTCTTCCTCATTCTTGTTAGTTTGGTAGAAGTGTTTTTCGGCTCTTCTGGGCTAACCTATAAAAGTGGAAGTTATATGGGGCCGTTATTAAAGCACGGAGGAATACTCTTTGGTGGCTTTTTGGCAACTCTTATTATTCTCAACATTTCAGCGTTAAAACTAAAACCTTTCACCCTTATTTTTTATATCCTTGGTGTGTTCTTTTTGCTTGTAGCAATTGTTGTAGGCGAAAGAACCAACGGTGCCAGCCGATGGCTAAACCTTGGCTCTGTACAATTTCAGCCCTCAGAGCTAATGAAAGGAATTTTAGTGTGGGTAACGGCTGTTATTTTTAAGTTCTGCACAGCGAGAAAAACGGAGTTCATAAAACAGCTATTTGGTGGGTACTCATCTTCTCTTCTCTCCCTATTTTTCATTATTTTTAATGGAAAACTTTTCAACCGCAGCACTCATATCGCTAACCATTTTCCTCATGATGTTTATTGCCAGAGTGCCTTCAAAACAGTTGGGTATCATTTCAGCGGCAGCAGTTTTGATGGTTGTTTTATTCATTTCGTATGTGTTAATCGTAGGAAAAAGTGGTTCCACAGCAACCAAATAAAAAAACGTTTTAACCGAGCAGACAGACGCCAAAAAAACAAGGGAGAAGAAGATGGGGAGAAAACTTTTCACCGTGTAGATACATGGAAATCGCGTATATTAAAGTTCTTCGATAAGAAAGAACTAAGCCCCAATGAGGTAGACTTAGATAAAGATGCGCAGGTGGCACACGCTAACATTGCTATCGCTTCGTCTAATGTTAAGGGGTTAGGGCCAGGAAATTCAGTGGAACGCGACTTCCTTTCGCAAGCCTTTTTCCGACTTTATTTACGCCATCATTATAGAGGAATTAGGCTTATTAGGTGCTGCAGGAGTGGCATTTTTATATTATTCTGCTTTTCAGAGCAGGAGTTATTGCCCGAAAATGTAATGATAGCTTTTTGTCTTTCTTAGTGATGGGCTACGCATTGCTATTAGTTGTGCAAGCTGTGTTTAACATGGCAGTGGCTGTTGGCTTAGCTCCTGTGACAGGACAACCGCTCCCTTTAATTAGTAAAGGTGGAACTTCCACCATTATTAACTGTGGTTATATTGGTATTATCTTAGGTGTGAGCAGATTGGTGAATAAGAGAGAGAATGCAGAGAAACAAAAATTAGAGCAACACACTTAGTGTTGAGGCTCGTAAAACGAGTTTTGTTTCGTTGTAAATCATCTATAAACAACATTTAGGTAATTGTTTTTTTGGCGCAGAGAGTCTTTCTTTTTAAAGAAAGCTTTTTGCGCCTTTTGTTTGGCTATGCCTTACATCTTAAAATTTGCTCGCTGGTTTTTTGGCTTTTTATTCCCTAAAAGAATACAAAAAAATAAACCTTTTTTGTGAGCGTTTTGTTACATTTCGTTTTCTTGTTTTAGCATAAAAATAAGGCTATACACCCCACTATTGCACGCTTGTTTACACCGCTTTTTAGTGATATAAACAAGACGAAAACCGCAAAACATATAGGTTTTGCATTTCTCTTTTCATGTTTTGAAAAATAAAAAAATAAGCGTTTTTAGGCGTAAAACCTCGTGTTTTACCACGCAATAACTTATGTATTAGCACCAAAAACTCTTGTGTTTTAGCCCCTAATCTCTTATCTATTGCAAGCTAAAACACAAGCTTTTTGCACGTAAATAGACAAAAAAACTACTTAATAAGGCTGTTTTATGAAATGATAAAAACAAAAACGGTTCAATTTCTGCCTCTTGTGGGTTGTGGTAAAAAGTGGGCAGAAATACGCATTTTCTTTGTACTATATAAACCCCAAAGATGAGTGGTAAAACTTATGTCCGCATCACATCTTGTAACACCGACAACGATTTTAAGGGCGGAAAAGAAGGCAGATGCAATTTATAATATTTAAGAATAAGCTCTGTACAACGGTTTCTTTCTTCGTGCGACATGGCAAAATGGTGCATCGTGTCGTAGTTTAAAACGCAATAAATGATACATGCTTTCGGGCTCTGTTCATGGTTAATACATCGCTATGAGCAGGCATTAAAAACTCAAAACAAGCCGTGCGAAGATTAAACAAACAACCCTTTGTGTAGCTATCGAGGTTGGGGTAAAAACCTATAAACTTAGATAGTTTGAGCATAAACACTATATGAAAATTGGCAAACTGTTGCGATGTTTCGTTTAACCACATCACACTCGATTCTATATATTTATATAATAAGGTGTTATGCGATTCTTTTTTCGTGGCATGAAACAAAAACTCTGCTAAGAAAAAAGCAATAGAACATTTATAAGGGTCGAAACTTATTTGGTGTAAAGGCACAGCTATACGAGCCTCTTTTAGCTTCTGTAAGTTTTGTGTAGACCTGTAATCGAAGGTTATTTCTAATAAGGTGAGCGGTTGAAAGAGCATGCGTTGTTGCGCTCCCTTTTTGCTTTTGGCTATGTTTGTGATAAAAGAAACACGACCATACACCTCTGTTAGCACCTCAACAATAAACTTTGAGTCGCCTAACTTAAACGAATGAAGCACCAGAGCGTGTGTTTTTAGAGAGCATAAACCTAATAAAAAAATAAACTTTTTAAACCGTAAATAATGCGTAAATAGCACGCAAAAACAAAGCAAAAATACACTTTTTACACAACAAAACCACAAAAAATACACTTTTAATTGAAAAAATGTGCTGAAAAATTTGGTAGTCAAAAAAAAAGCAGTACCTTTTGCAACCGTAAACGAAACGACATGGTCCCTTCGTCTATCGGTTAGGACGAGAGATTTTCATTCTCTAAAGAGGAGTTCGACTCTCCTAGGGACTACGATTTAAAAATAAAAGTAAACAACAAAGATGGCAAATCATAAATCAGCGTTAAAAAAAGAATACGTCAAACTAAAAACACGTACGCTCCATAATCGTTACTATGCGAAGACAATGCGTAACGCTGTTCGTAAATTGCGTGCTTTAACTGATAAGGAAGAAGCTTTGAAGCTATATCCTACAGTTCAAACTATGTTAGACAAACTTGCAAAGAAAAACATTATTCATAAGAATAAAGCTGCAAATATTAAGTCGAGCCTTAGCACACACATCAACGGTCTTGCTTAAAAGCCGTTCTTTGTATAGGAAATTAAGAGCCGTAAGCAATCAATGCTTGCGGCTTTTGCTTTGTGTTATTTGGCTAAAGTGTTGCAAGTGTTGGCACGCTTATATATATAATAAGGTGTAACTTTGCAACGAATAAGGGGTGAAGGGTGTTTTTCTTTGTTTAAAAAAATAAACTTATGGTAAGGGTAAAAAAATAGAATCTTCGTGGCATGATGTATTAAAAAAACGAGTTTGAAAAAGCCTTATTTTGAGCAATTAACAAACTTTGTTAAGCAAGAATATGCCTATTATACGTGTTATCCTGATGGTAAAAACATTTTTTTCAGGCCTTTGAGCTTTTGTCCCTTTCAGCAAGTGAAAGTGGTGATAATAGGGCAGGACCCTTATCATGAACCACTGCAAGCACACGGCTTAAGTTTCTCTGTTCAAGATGGAATAGACTTTCCTCCTTCGCTAAGAAACATATTTAAAAGAAATACAAAACGACCTTGGTTCGCCCTTTCCTGTTAGTGGAAATCTTACTCGTTGGGCAACTCAAGGAGTGTTATTGCTTAATGCTACGCTCACAGTTAGGGCGCATTTGGCAGGAAGTCATCAACGAAAAGGGTGGGAAATATTCACCGATAAGGTGATAGAAACGCTTAACGAACAGCAAGAACACTTGAGTGTTTATTCTTTGGGGAGGATATGCCCAGAGCAAAAAAACGACTTATAGACACAAACAAACACTTGGTGTTAGAGAGTGTTCACCCATCTCCTTTGTCGGCAAATAAAGGAGGTTGGTTTGGTAATCATCATTTTTCGCAAACCAATAGCTATTTAGAAAAGCATCATAAAACAGCTATTGAGTGGTAAATAAACGGACGGTTTGTCCCTTAAAAACATACAAAAACATGACACCTATTATACAAGTAGGAAACGTTTTATTATCGTCGGACATCTTTACAGAGTGCTTTTGTTGCGATTTAGACGCTTGCAAAGGGGCTTGTTGCATAGAAGGTGATGCAGGAGCGCCTGTTTGTTTAGAAGAAGTAGCTCAGTTAGAAGACGCTTTAGAAGCTGGTTTGGAATGAGTTATCTGCCACTGCTCAGGCTAAAATAGATAAGCAAGGAGTGGTGTATAACGATTGTGATGGCGACCTTGTTACGAGCATTGTAAACGGAAAAAGACTGTGTGTTTACTTGTTACGAAAAAAAGGAACTTGCTTGTGTGCGCTCGAACGTGTGTACAGAAAAAGGTAAGACCAGCTTTTGTAAACCCATATCTTGTAGCTTATATCCCTATAAGAGAGAAACGCTTTTCTAACGGTTTTTGTAGGCTTAAATTATCACCGTTGGGACATTTGTAAAGATGCTGTTAAAAAAAGGGAAAACAATTGGGATTACCGCTTTATAAGTTCTTAAAAGAACCTTTAATTAAACGCTTTGGCGCAGAATGGTATGCCGAATTAGAAGAAGTGAAACAAGCTCTCGATAGTGAAGGAGCATTGAAATAAAAACAAAAAGGAAACCCTAACGAGTTTCCTTTTTGCTGTTTTAAGTCTTATTTCCTTTGTTATAAATATTGTTGAGGTTGTTCTTTTTAATAACAACACTGCCTTTTTTTATAGATGTAAAAGGCAAAGTCTTCTACCTTTATTTGCTCAATAGGTAGCCATAAAAACGACTCGGCATCGTCGTTCGCTTTTATGTTTAAAGTGTTTGTTACCTTGCAAATAAAAAACAAATCGAGTGTAGGAACCATGAAATGGCTATACTCATATTGATTAGGAATGCTGAAAAGATAACGTAAAGAACTAACATCGAGATTTGTTTCTTCCTTTATTTCTCGCTTAATACCTTCTTCTGCACACTCTCCAATGTCTGCAAATCCACCGGGAAGGTCGAGCAATCCACGTCCCGGATTATGTTTTCTACGAAGCACTAACAACTTTTTTTGAGCATTAAAGATAAACGCTGCTGTTGCTCCACTTGGGTTTAAAAAGTATTGAAAACCACATTTATTGCAACATTTGCTTTTCTCGTTTTGCACAACAAACTGCTCGCTGCCACACACAGGGCAATATTTAAACTTGTGTAAAGGGTGTATAGAGGTCATAATCGAAAATAATTATACCACAATATTACAAAAAAATATGCTATCTTTGCAAGTAAATAATAATATAATAAGGAGATATATGAAAAACTTCTAAATGGTTTTTTTAATGGGCGCAATGATGCTTTTTAGCTTAACAACATTGGCGCAACGACAAATGCAAATGAACCTTTGACGGGTAATATGCCAAACGATAATGGTAATAAAAAAACGATACAGCAAAGGTTCAAGTGTTTCTTCCTAACGAAAAAATGCTACTGGTCGTGCTGTGGTTATTATGCCCGGAGGAGGTTACGAATATCTTTCATTAGAAAAAGAGGGTAGCGATTGGGCGCCATTCTTAAACAATATGGGTATTGCAGCTATTGTTTTGAAGTATAGAATGCCAAACGGAAACCCCTGAAGTGCCTGTGAGTGATGCTTATGAAGCAATGAGTTTGGTGCGAAGAAACGCAAAGAATTGGCATATTAACCCTAACGATGTAGGCGTAATGGGTTTCTCGGCAGGGGGCATTTAGCGTCGATTGTAGCAACAAAGGCTAAACCTGAGGTGCGTCCTAACTTTCAAATGTTGTTTTATCCTGTAATAACAATGATTTCAGGATATACACATAAAGGTTCACACGATAATTTCTTAGGAACAAATGCACGAAAGAAAGACGAAAAAGATTATAGTGCTGATATGCAAGTGTCGCGCAATACGCCTCGTGCGCTTATTGTTTTAAGCGATAATGACCAATCGGTTGCGCCTGCAAATGGTGTGAATTATTATAATGAACTCTATCGTCAAGACATTCCTGCCTCGCTTTTTGTATATCCAACAGGGGGACATGGATACGGAATGAGTGCTCGTTTTCCTCATCATGCAGAAATGTTACTCAATGTAAAGAGTTGGTTAAGCAGTTTTTAAGTTGTTCTTAAACATAAAAAAAGAGTTGTAGATTATGCTATAACTCTTTTTATTTTTTTCATTATCTTTGCATGTAGGATAGTGCAGAACAAATTGCTCACTATAAAACAAACAACACACGGTGTTAGGATACAACCTAAATAAAAAAGAAAAAAGCAATATAAAATGGAATATAATTTTAGAGAGATTGAACAAAAATGGCAAAAATATTGGAAGGAAAATAACACCTACCAAGTGACAGAAAACAAAGCCAAACAAAAAGTATTACGTACTTAATATGTTCCCTTACCCTTCGGGAGCAGGTCTTCATGTAGGGCATCCTTTAGGTTATATTGCAGGAGATATCTTCGCACGATATAAACGATTAAAAGGCTATAACGTGTTAAATCCGATGGGATATGACGCTTATGGACTTCCCGCAGAGCAATATGCTATTCAAACAGGACAACATCCTATGACCACAACAACAAACAATATTGCTCGTTATCGTGAACAATTAGATAAAATAGGCTTTTCTTTCGATTGGCAAAGAGAGGTGAGAACATGCGAACCTAATTATTATCATTGGACGCAATGGACGTTTATTAAGATGTTCCAAAGCTATTATAATACGCAAGAAGCAAAAGGCTTTGCCCATTGAACACTTAGTGGAACATCTCGAAAAGCAAGGAACAAGCAATTTAAAGGCTGCACAAAGCGAAGAAATATGCTTTACTGCTGAAGAGTGGAAAGCTATGGACGAGGTGGAAAAACAACGCGTACTAATGAATTACCGCTTAGCGTATCAGGCTGAAACAACTGTGAACTGGTGTGCAGAATTAGGCACTGTATTAGCTAATGACGAAGTGGTTGACGGATTAGTGTGCGCGGTGGACACCCAGTGGTTCAACGAAAGATGCTTCAATGGTGCTTGCGTGTGTCAGCTTATGCACAACGTTTGCTCGATAAACTTGATAAATTGTCGTGGACTGAATCGTTAAAAGAAACACAAAAGAACTGGATTGGACGTTCTGAAGGTGCTGAAATTCAATTTAAATTGAAAGACTCAGACCACAACATAACCGTCTTTACTACTCGTGCCGATACTATGTTTGGGGTTACTTTCATGGTTTTAGCTCCTGAAAGCGAATATGTTAACGTTGTAACAACAGACGAGCAACGTACAAAAGTGCAGGAATATGTTACTGCAACACAAAAAAGAACCGAAAGAGAACGTATTGCCGACCGCAAAGTGTCTGGTGTCTTTAGTGGCTCTTATGCAATCAATCCGCTCACAAATGAAAGCATTCCCATCTGGATTAGCGATTATGTGTTAGCTGGTTATGGAACTGGTGCAGTGATGGCGGTGCCTGCTCACGACTCAAGAGATTATGCTTTTGCTCGTCATTTCAATCTTCCTATCTTACCACTGATAGAAGGTGCAGATGTGAGCGAGCAGAGTTTTGATGCTAAGGAAGGTGTTGTGATGAACTCACCACGAATAAATAAAGGTGAAAATGCTACACAAGAAGGTGGTTTAGTGTTAAATGGATTAACTGTAAAGAAGGCTATTGAAACCACAAAAGCTTATGTAGAAGAACATGGATTAGGACGTATTAAGGTGAATTATCGTCTTCGTGATGCGATATTCTCTCGTCAACGTTATTGGGGTGAACCGTTCCCTGTTTATTATAAACAAGGTATGCCACAAATGTTGCCTATAGATTGCTTGCCATTAGAGCTTCCTAACATTGATAAATACGAGCCAACAGACAGTGGCGAACCACCTTTGGGACGTGCAAAGCTTTGGGCTTGGGACGAAGAAAAACGTGAAGTGGTAGATAAGAGTTTAATAGATAATGTAAAAGTGTTCCCACTTGAACTTAATACCATGCCTGGTTTTGCAGGAAGTAGTGCTTATTACTTGCGTTATATGTCGCCTAATGATTCTACATCACTTGTTAATCCAGAGGCAGTTGACTATTGGCAAAACGTAGATTTATATCTTGGAGGCTCAGAACATGCAACAGGTCACCTTATATATGCTCGTTTTTGGAATCACTTCTTATTTGATTTAGGCATTGCAAAACAAGCTGAACCATTTGAAAAGTTGGTTAATCAAGGAATGATTCAGGGTCGTTCAAACTTTGTTTATCGTGTAAAAGATACAAATAGCAATGCTCCTGTGTTTGTATCGTTAGGCTTAAAAGACCAATACGACACTACTCCTATTCATGTAGACGTAAATATTGTGAGTGGAGATGTACTCGATATTGACGCATTTAAGGCTTGGAGACCTGAATTTAGCAATGCTCAGTTTGTTTTAGAGAATAACAAATATGTTTGTGGATGGGCTATTGAGAAGATGTCTAAGTCGATGTTTAACGTTGTAAATCCAGATATGATTGTTGAAAAATATGGTGCCGACACGCTTAGACTTTATGAAATGTTCCTCGGACCATTAGAGCAAAGCAAACCATGGGATACAAATGGAATTGATGGATGCCATCGTTTCTTGAAAAAAAGCTATGGGCTTTATTCTATGACAATCGTAACGATGCATTCATTCCAAACGATGAACCTGCTACCAAAGAGCAATTAAAAATCGGTTCATAAGTTGATAAAGAAGGTTACAACAGACATTGAAAACTTCTCTTATAACACAGCTGTTGCAGCCTTTATGATAGCTGTGAATGAGTTAAACCAACTAAAATGTACCAATAAAGACTTGCTCAAACAAGTGGTTGTGTTGTTAACTCCATTTGCACCTCATATATGTGAAGAGTTATGGGCTGCTTTAGGAGAAACTCAAACCGTATGTGATGCCACTTATCCTATATGCAATGAAGCTTATTTAGTTGAAGATGAAGTGCAATTAGCCATATCTTTTAATGGTAAAGCACGTTTCCAGAAAGTGTTTGCGGCTGGTTTATCTAACGACCAAATACAAGCAGAAACATTGCAAGACGAGCGCACTGCGAAGTATATAGATGGTAAAACAATCGTTAAAGTGATTGTTGTTCCTAACAAAAATAGTAAACATTGTACTCAAAGGATAGTATTTATTAAGTCATAAGGAGATGTGTCTAACACAACAAGATACATCTCTTGCTTCATCATTAGTACAGTTATTAAACCCTTAAAAACATATAGTAATGAATAACAACAGAGAGTTATTATATTCAGAGATTAAAGATTATACCTTTATAACCTTTGGATTGCTACTTTATACCTTTGCATGGACGGTTTTTCTACTACCTTATCAGATTGTAACAGGTGGAGTTACAGGTATTGCCGCTTTGGTTTTCTTCGGAACAAAAATACCTATTGTATATTCTTATAGCATCATTAACGCTGCACTTCTTGTTGTTGCGCTTAAAGTTTTAGGCTTTAAATTCATGGCAAAGACCATCTATGCCATTTGTGCCTTAGCTCTTTTTGTGTATATAGCACAAAAGATGGTAACGCAACCCGATGGGTCTATGATTCAAATCTTAGGTCCGGGACAAGAGTTTATGTCAGTTATTATCGGTTGTTGTATTACAGGTACAGCGTTATCTATTGTCTTTTTATACAACGGGTCTACTGGTGGAACCGATATTGTAGCAGCAGTAGTGAACAAATATCATAACCTTTCACTTGGAACAGTTCTTATTTTGGTCGATTTAGTCATTATTAGTGGCTCTTATGTTGTGTTTAATGACTGGAAAAAAATTGTGCTTGGACTTTGTTCTATGGTAGTAGAATGCTTTGTATTAGACTATGTTATGAATTCAAGACGTGAGTCAGTACAGTTTCTTATCTTCTCTCGTAAGCATAAAGAAGTGGCAGATGCTATTGGAACAGAGCTTTCTCATGGAGTAACAATCTTAGATGGACACGGCTGGTATACAGGAGATGAGGTGAAAGTGCTTTGTGTTTTTAGCTAAAAAAATACGAGAGTCAACATTTTTTCTTCTTAATTAAGAGCATCGATCCCAATGCTTTTTGTGAGCCAAAGTTCAGTGATTGGTGTTTATGGTGAAGGCTTTGACGAGATGAAAGTGCGTAAAAGCGAGCCCAAAAAGCTAAAACAAAGAACCCTCAAAAAGAGCAAGAATCATGACAATAGTATTTGCAACAAACAACAATCACAAGCTTTCTGAGATACAAGATATCTTAGGAAGTACTATTGAAGTGAAGTCTTTAAAAGACATTGGTTGCCATGTAGACATACCAGAAACAGGCACTACACTCGAAAAGAATGCACAAATAAAAGCCAATTATGTGTGGGATAACTTTCAAACCATGGTGTTTGCCGACGATACAGGCCTCGAAATAGACGCATTAAATGGTGAACCGGGCGTTTATAGCGCACGTTATGCAGGCGGAGAGGGGCATGATAGCGAAGCAAACATACAGAAAGTATTAGCAAACCTACAAGGAGTAGAGAACCGAAAAGCTCGTTTTCGCACCGTCATTGCTTTTATTTATAAGGATAAGAAAACGGGAAATAAAACAACAAAGCTCATCGAAGGCATTGTTAATGGTAGCATTATTACCGAGAAAAGAGGAGCGGCAGGCTTTGGATACGATGCCATTTTCGTGCCTGAAGGTTATGATAAGACCTTTGGAGAACTGGGTATGGACATAAAAAATAGCATTTCTCATCGTGCAAGAGCCGTGCAACAATTCGCAAAAGAATTACAAACCTACCTCGAAGAATAATTCTTTTGCGGTTCACATCTTCACCTTTATTCTTTTAGTATGAAGCGAACACTCTTTTCATTCATTCTTTTTATCACGTCACTATTTGTTTGTAAGGCGCAAACAAATGGTTGGAAAAAGCTATTTATCTTATCATGACATCATGCAGGTGCAAGCCGTTAATCATAAAATATATGTGCTTGCATCTAACGACCTCTATGTGTATAACACAACCGACCATAGCATTCAAACCTTCGATAAGGCTTCACAGTTGAGTGATAGTGGAATTAAAATGATTTCATGGAATAGTGTTGCACGTAAACTTATTATTGTTTACAATAATTATAACATTGATTTATTATCAGAAAACGGAAGTGTTGAAAAATATTCCCGACTATCTGCAAAAGATGATGATAGCATCTAAAAACCATTCATTCTATTTATAACAATGGTCAATATGCCTATCTTTCTACCGCATGGGGAATATTAAAGATAAATGTAAAGAATGCAGAGATAAGCGAAAACTACGACCTTGCAGAAGAAGTTACACATTCTTATATCGCAAATGGAATGCTTTATGCAGGTGTAGTCACTAAGGGAATGTATGCTGTTTCGTTGTCTGCCAACTTAAAAGACAAAAGCAATTGGCACATAACGGGTGCTTATGTTGCTCCTCAAAGTGCATCTACAGAAAAAGAAGAAGCCATTGTTAAGCAGTTAAAAACTCGATGGACCGAAATACAATGCCTTTGCCTCTATGCTTATAAGCAATAACAAACTATACACTGTTGGCGGTGGATACAATCCTTGGAAAGATGTTGATATGTCAGGAACAGTGCAGGTTTGGAACGGAAAAGAATGGCAGATATACCAAGACAACATAGAGTCTTTAACGCCAAATGCCAACTATAAATCCGTATTAAGCGTAGCAGTAGACCCAACCGACGAGCAACACGTGTTTGTTTCAGGGCGAACAGGCTTATACGAGTTTAAATCTGGCAACTTTATTAAGCATTATACCTTTGATAATAGTCCGTTGAAACCCGCCATACACAATAACAAAAAAACTATGTCATTGTAGCAGGTATAGCTTTTTGATGCACAAGGAAATTTGTGGTGTTTAAATAGTAATAACGATGAAAAATGCCTCTTTACTTATGCTCGATAAAAAAAGGTGTTTGGTCAAACTATCATAGTAATGAGCTAACCAATAAGGGCGAAAACGCTTCGTTATCTCACCTCTCCTGTGTTCGATGCGCAAGGCCATTTATGGTTTTGTTAATAGCCATTGGGAAGTTCCTTGTTTAGCTTTCTTTTCACCTTCTACCAAACAATTAAAAACATTTAAGCACATTGTTAATCAAGACGGAGCAGAGTTTGTCGATGTTGTTACGCGTTGTGTAGCGATAGATAAGCAACAAAACATTTGGATAGGCACATCTAATGGCCCTTTATTATTACCCTCTTCGTCTATCAATAACAGTAATCCAAGTTTTATTCAAGTAAAAGTTCCACGCAATGATGGTACCAATTATGCCGATTATCTTTTGAGTGGAGTAGATATTACCTGCATAGCTGTCGATGGAGCGAATAGAAAATGGATAGGAACAAACGGTCATGGAGTGTATCTTATCAGTGCCGATAACCTTTCACAGTTGCAACATTTCACGGCAGAAAACAGTCCTTTGCTTTCAATAATATAGAAAGTATAGCCATAAACCCTAACACTGGCGAAGTGTTTATGGGAACAATAGCAGGTTTATGCTCGTATCAAAGCGATGCAACTGAGTCTAACGACATGGCAGATGTTAAGCAAGTGTATGCTTATCCCAACCCAGTTACACCTTCTTATACAGGAGTTATAACCGTAAGAGGCTTATCGTTTAATGCAGATGTAAAGATAACAACCACTAACGGAGCGTTAGTAGCACAAGGACGAAGCAACGGTGGAACCTTTATATGGGACGGAACGAACCTTAACGGACAGCCCGTTGCAAGTGGAATGTATTTTGTTTTATCGGCAACAGAAGACGGACAGAGCGGTGTTGTAACAAAGATTGCAGTGATACGATGAAGAGTTTTACTCGCATTGGGTGGGTAGATATGGCACGAGGTCTATGTATGACCACTATTATATGGTATCACACCGAGTCTTATTACATAGATACTCACCATGTATTGCCTTACCAATATGTCGTTGTAAACGTTCTGTGTGCTTTCTTTTTCTTATCGGGTATGTTTGTAAACAAATATGCCAACAGCTCTTTATATACGCATATAAAACACATTGTTAAAACTCTTGTGGTTCCTTATTTTGTTTATGCTCTTTTAACCACATTGCCCAAAGCATTTATTCACGGCAATCTTATATCTTTAAATCATCTTATTTATCAAGTTGTTGCAGGCAAAATGTCGTGGTTTATCACAGCGTTAGCCCTTGCACAAGTGGTGTTTTCGGTATTTCTGCATGTGTTTAAGCAACGTAAAATCCTTATCGGATTGGCTTGTTTTAGCTCCTTTTTGCTTTATACCCTTATTCCTTTTCAACCATACAATTGGTGGAATATCAATCAAGCCTTTATGCTTTTACCCTTTTTATACATGGGTTATGTGTATAAAAGTAAACCTATTGCGCTTAACCTTAAAAAGTTTGGTAGCTTTATCTCTTGCTTTTTACTATTTTAAGATACGTAGAATATAGGTATGATATACAGTTTTTATTTATCCCTTATTCCATCATTACGCTTTAATATGGTTAATAGATGGACTTGTTGAAAGCCTTTTTACTCATCAATATAGCCCATGTTTTTGCCCTCCATGTCTTGGCTAAGCTACACAGGAAAAACACTCTCTAATGTGTTATTTTTCTATGCGGAGGCGTTCCACTTATTGTGGCTAAGAGCCTTCAACATTTAGGTTTGAGCTACACAGGTCAGTATGTTAGCGTGTTAAGTGTTTTTGTATTGAACCACAGTATTATCCTTTTTATTGTTTATTTGTGGACGCGTGTGGTTGCTTTTGTTCGTCAATACAATGCTCACTAAACACGCTTCGCTTGCTATTCTTTAGTTTTGTTTGCACATCGGCAGCGTCTAAAAGCGTGTGAAAAAAAGAAACCTGTGTTAGGTTGTAACAACTTATTAGCTTGTAAAAGCCTTCACCTTGTTAGGATATTTTTTAGCAAATGTGTTAGAAAACCACACCCAACATGCAGGATAATGCAAGGCTTCGCTCTCCTGTCCGTGTCCAAATAAGCCCTCTTCACCTAAGTTTTCAGCGTGGTCAGACAAATATAACACCACCGCATTGCGTGTTTTTAAAGGTTCAATCACCTTACTCCAAAAAGTAGTCGGAATAAAGAATAGTGTTATCGTAAGAATTGATTAACTGTTCAGACGACGATGAAGAAAAACACTCTACTTTGCGCAATAGGTTGCCAACGAGCAAACTTTTGAGTGAAATGAGCATTGTACCACCAGTGTGAACCAATAGTGTGTAAGAGGAAAAACGAGCGCGATGAGGCTTTTTTTAGTAGACTATAATAATAAGGTAGAATGTCTTCGTCGAGCCAATGAGTAAAAGTATACACCGATTTACCTGCATTTACATGACACAACGTGTCTGCTTCTTGCATAAAATAAGCAAAAGTGGGTACCCTTTCTTGGTTCGAAATCCATGCTGTTTTATAGCCTGCTGTTTTTAAAAGGTCTATAAACGAGCGTTCTTGCATGCTTCTTTCGGTGTGTTGCGCATCGCTATTTGTTAAGATAAAAGGCACACTTGAATGCGTAAAACCATATTGCGACCTAATGTGAGGCATAGAAACAACATTTGTTTGTGCTTGCAATAAAGGCGTGGTGTTGCGTTTATAACCATTCACACTTAGGTTTTTTGCACGTGCAGTTTCGCCCAATATAAACACCACTGTTAAGCTGTCGCTGGTGCAAAAAGCCTTTGTGTCGAGCGTAGGGCGTTGCTCTTGTATCACTGTTTTGTTGTTTTGATAGTCTTCGAAAGCAGCATATATGTTGAAAGGAGGGCGTTGCCATATCGGACGAGCAAGGGTATAACTACTAAATATGCCTACAAGCACACCCATAGCAACTATAAAGTGAATGAAAGAGTAGGGCAGTTTTATGCGTGTAAACCTAAACCATACGCTCCAAATGCTAAAGGCAAACACCAATAAAGCAAAAACAATGAGTTGCCATGTCACCACTTGCATGCTCGAACGCACATCGTTTACCAATGCCAACTCTAAGCCTATGCCCGATAAACTTATTTTAGCGGTGTATCTAAAATATACCACTATGGCGCATAACACCGACATAATGGGGTAGAATAAGGCAAAAGTAAGTTTAAAACAGCTTAGACTATACACCCATAAAAACGCTGCAAACGACACAATAGCCCATTGCATAAACACTTTTATGGCATCGGTTGCGCTACCAACAGGCATATCAAAGAAATCAGAAAACACAAAAACTAATCCATAAAAAGACCATGAAGACGGCAAATAGCACAAATTGTGCCGTATCTTTTTTTAATAGAATAGTTTTTGTGTTTATATATAAAGCGTAATGGAAGCCCATTGTTTAGCTTAAAAACAAGGTGCTTATTGTTTTAATAACGATGCAATTTCGGCATCTAAATTGTTCACCTGTGCATCTCTTTTATATACAGAATTGTCTCTCTTTAATAAGAAGAATGTAGGAACATTCTGCACATTATAGCTCATAAGACTTTGACCTTGCGAGGCATCAGTTTCTCTTACACACACCCAAGGCAAAGCTGCTGTTTGTGTTTTTCCAAAAAAATGTTCGTCGCCATCTATCGACACTTGGTAAATTTCTAAACCACTGTTATGATATTTATTGTATAGCTCTCGAAGCATCATAATGCGTTGCATGCTGTTTTTACTTGCAAATAAATGGAAGTCTAAAAGCACCACTTTGCCCACAAGGTCTTGCAAATTGCGTACACGACCCTTATTGTCGGTAAGTGAAATGTTAATACTGTTAGACATATCCACTTTGCTTGCATCTATGCTTAGTTCGTTTTGTGTCTTCATTATGCGAATGTTTTTCATTCCCTCGATGGCTATATTGTGCAAATTTAAACCACGTTCTGAGTTGGGATAATAGGTGTCCCAGCTTGTAGCCACTGCTGCAAAAGCCTTCACATCGTTGCTATTAGAACGAGGATTAAAGATGAGTGTGCCTTCATTTCCTATGTTAATAGCCTGAAAAAGAGCAAAATAAGCATAAGCCTTCATAGGCTCTTTGTATATAAAATTTGTTCTGATGTTTTCTTTATAAACAGCTAACACCTTATTAACACTATCTTCTACTGCCTTTACACCTAAGAGCGGACTTTGAACAATGGCGTTTACTCTTTGTTGAAGACGCATTTGTTGAAGAGCCAAATCTTTTATTTTACTACAATTCTCCGACCCTTTCACCGTGTATCCACTTGCCATTGTGGGGTAAGACGCCGTTATTTCAATGGTTTCGGTAGAGTCTACACTTACATTTATAATACTGTTAGCAATGCGTAAACGATAAAATTCGGGTGCAGAAGGCGCATCTTTAGAAAACGAAAAGCGTCCGTTAGCATCTAATTTCACAGAGTCTACCACCACAGCACCCTCTAAACTCATGTTTTTCAAAAATAGAGTAATGAGTCGGTAGCTCTTTTATTTCACCCTTAACCTCGAATTTCTTTTTCGCTACAAGCCATGGCTAATAACGAAAAAGTGCCACAAAGGCATAGTTTAGTTTGTGTTTTGCGAACATGTTTATATCAATAATTTTCATTTGTTTACAAAATTAACGCAAAAGTGATAAACCACAAAATAAAAAGATGTGTTTATTTGTAGAATGACGAACAAAAAAAGTGAGAATTAAGGGGTAAAAAAGAGGTGTTGCCGACAGATTTTTTAGTAGTGTTTTGTTACATTTTGTTTTTCTTGTTTTTAGCGTGAAAAAAAGGGCTATTAAACCACCTATTGCCTCCTTTTTTTAGGGGTAAAAAAGAAAGACAAAAACACACCTTTATGGGCAAAAACATATAGGGTTTTGCTTTTTATTTTGCAGATGTTGAAAAAGTAAAAATAGCTTTTAAGACGTAAACTCTTGTGTTTTACCTCTCAAAACACCACATATTACCCCCTAAAACACAAGAGTTTGCACCCTAATAGCTTATATATTGAGTGCTAAAACCTAAGCTTTTGCAACAAAAATGCAAAAAACACCCTTTAAAAAGGCTTTTTGTTAAAAATGCAAGGCAATAACTTGTAAAAAAGAAAGGTGCTAACTGTTAAGCGCAAAAAGTGGGCAGAAATAAGCAAAATGCAACAGAAGAATAGGGGTTAAAATTAGGAGTTTGCCATGAAATGATTTTTGTTTTTATGCCTTACTAACAGAATATTTTTAAAAATTGGTATTTACTATTTTGATGTGCCACTTATTTTGGGTTAAAACTTAAAAAGCACAAAAAAAACGCTATATAATAAGGTATAACTAAACTTTTTCCTTACTTTTGCGACTAAAATAAAAAAGAAAATAAAGGCTATGCAACAAAATTTGGTGATAGTGGAGAGCCCCGCAAAAGGCCAAAAACAATAGAAAAGTTTTTTTAGGAAAAAGACTATAAAGTGATGTCGAGTTATGGACATATTAGAGATTTAAAGAAAAAAAGAACTCAGTATAAATACCGACACGTTAGAACCTTATTACGAAATTCCGACAGAGAAAGCAAAACTCGTTGCCGAACTAAAAAGCAATGTAAAGAAAGCTGAAAAAGTGTGGCTTTGCTTCCGATGAAGACCGCGAAGGAGAGGCAATAGCTTGGCACTTGTGCGAAGTGTTATCGTTAGATGAAAAGCAAAAACCAACCGTATTGTGTTTCATGAAATAACAAAACCCGCCATATTAAACGCCATTGAAAACCCTCGACGAATAGATATGAACTTGGTAAATGCACAACAAGCGCGCCGATTGCTCGACCGTTTGGTGGGCTTTAAACTATCTCCTGTGTTATGGAGAAAGGTAAAACCTGCGCTATCGGCTGGTAGAGTGCAAAGTGTGGCAGTGCGTTTAATTGTTGAAAGAGAAAGAAATACAGTCGTTTGTTAGTGAACCCTATTACAGAATAACAGCTATTTTCTTGTTAGAAAATGCCGATGGTAGCAAAACCGAGTTGAAAGCAGAGCTTGATAAACGCTTTAAAAAGCACGAAGACGCTGTTAGTTTTCTGCAAACTTGTAAAGACTCTACCTTTACAGTGGCATCTGTTGCCAAGAAACCACTAAAAACGTTCGCCTGCACCTCCTTTCACTACATCTACTTTACAACAAGAGGCTGCGCGCAAACTGGGCTCACTGTGTCGCAAACGATGATGGTTGCACAGCGATTATACGAAGGAGGACACATCACTTACATGCGTACCGACAGCGTAAACCTATCGGTTTTAGCAAGAGAAACAAGCAAAGAAACCATAAAACAGCTTTTATGGAGAAGAATATAGCTATCCTCGCAACTTTCAAACTCATGCCAAAGGAGCGCAAGAAGCACACGAAGCGATACGTCCTACCCTACATTTCTAACACATCAATAGAAGGCACTGCGCAAGAAAAACGTTTGTACGAACTTATTTGGAAACGCACGATTGCGAGCCAAATGTCGGACGCTAACATTGAAAAAACAATGGTTGCTATCAATGTAAGCCAAGCTCAAGAGCAGTTTAATGCCACAGGTGAAATGATAACATTCGATGGATTCTTAAAAGTTTATAGAGAGTCTATCGACGACGAAGATAACAATAACGACGAAACAACACACCATTTACCTACCAGTTTGAAAGAGGGTGATGTGTTAGAACGTAAAGAAATTGTTTCAACAGAGAAGTTTAGTCAGGCTCCAACACGATATACAGAGCCCAGTTTGGTACATAAAATGGAAGAATTGGGTATCGGTCGTCCTTCAACCTACGCTCCAACAATTAGCACAATACAACAAAGAGAGTATGTACAGAAAAGGAGATAAGAAGGGCGAAGAGCGCACCTATCAAGTAGATAGCTTAACCAGAAACACTTTAAAACAAAACTCTAAAACCGAAATTGTTGGAAACGAAAAAGGAAAAACTCTTACCTACCGACATCGGTGCAGTGGTAAACGATTTCCTCACAGCTAACTTCCCAGAGGTGATAGACTATAACTTTACGGCTAAAGTGGAAAGCCAATTCGACCAAATAGCCGAAGGAAAAGAGTCGTGAAAAACAATGATGACCGAGTTTGATAAAGGCTTTGAACCCACAGTGGATAAGGTGATGAACGCTCGTTCGGAACATAAAGCAGGCGAAAAAGCAATTAGGTGTAGACCCAATAAGCCAACGCCCAGTGTATGTTAAGATAGGAAGATTTGGCCCAGTGGTGCAGATTGGTAGCGCAGGAGACGATGAAAAGCCTCGCTTTGCACAAATGCCTACGGGTAAAAGTATTGAAACTATCACCTTAGAAGAGGCTCTCGAATTGTTTAAACTGCCACGAACAGTGGGCGAATTTGAAGGTGCTGAAGTGATAATAGGGTGCTGGACGATACGGTCCTTACATTCAACATCACAAACAATACATATCACTTCCCAAAGGAGAAGACCCTATGGCTGTGACACTCGGACGAGCTGTTGCGCTAATAGAACAAAAACGTTTGCAAGAAAAACAACGTCATTTAAGAGACTTTGGAGAAGGTTCTAACTTAGAAGTGCTTAACGGTAGATACGGACCTTATATCTGTTTTGAAGGTAAAAACTATAGATTGCCTAAAGCATTACATGCTAAAGCAGCAGAACTTACTTACGGTGAATGTATGGACGTAGTGAAAGCTGCCACAGAAAAGAAGAAATGAAACGCATTATCATTATAGGCTACATGGGAGTAGGTAAGACAACAATGGGTCATGCCTTATCTAAACGAACAGGAATGCCTTTCTATGACCTCGATTGGTATATCGAAACACGCATGCATAGTTCTGTTTCTGAACTCTTTGAGAAAAGAGGTGAAGACGAATTTCGTAAGATAGAACGAAACATGTTACACGAGGTTGCAGAGTTTGAGAATGTAATTATAAGCTGTGGAGGTGGTACTCCGTGTTTCTTCGATAATATGCAATACATGAACGAACAAGGAAGTACGCTTTTATTTAAAAAGCTTCCTCCTAACATATTATACGAACATATAAAGATGACACGCATACCTCGTCCGCTCTTAAAGAATAAAACTGAAGACGAAATAAAGGCTTTTATCAACGAACAATTAGCAATTCGTGAACCTTATTATATGCAAGCTAAAAACAATATTCGATATTGATTTGCTCGATACAAGGGAAAAAGATTATAGCGTCGGCAGCAAACATTGAAAAGCTATTATTAAGCAACGATAAATAAAAACACTAAACTTTCAAAAATAAACAAGCAAGTAAATGAAAAAAATGGACGATAGAAGACTCTAAAGAGTTGTATAATATCAATGGCTGGGGTGTTTCTTATTTCGGAATTAACGAACAAGGAAACGTGTTTGTTAGTCCATGTAAGAATGATACTCGTATAGATTTACAAGAAGTAATGCACGAACTTGCGCTCAGAGATGTAACAACTCCAGTGTTATTACGACTTCCTCGACATCTTAGATAATCGTATAGAACAAACCGCAAGTTGCTTTCAAGAAGCTAAAAAGCATACGATTATAAAAGCCGAAAAACTTTATTATCTATCCCATTAAAGTAAATCAAATGCAACCAGTGGTTGAAGAAATTATCTCACATGGTCGTAAATTTAATCTTGGTTTAGAAGCTGGTTCAAAGCCAGAGCTACATGCTGTTATCGCAGTTCAGTGTCAGAGCGACTCTCTTATTATATGTAATGGCTACAAAGACCAAAGCTATATTGAGTTAGCATTGCTCGCTCAGAAGATGGGAAAGCGTATTTTTATCGTTATAGAGAAGCTTAATGAGCTTGAAATAATAGCTAAAGCAGCTAAAAAACTTAATGTAAAACCCAACTTAGGCATACGTATTAAGTTAGCATCTTCAGGCTCTGGTAAGTGGGAAGAGAGTGGAGGAGATGCAAGTAAGTTTGGTCTTACGTCGAGTGAACTGCTCAGAGCACTTCGAATACTTGATGAAAAAAAGGACTTCATGACTCACTTCGTTTAATTCATTTTCATATCGGTTCGCAGATAACTAAGATACGTCGCATTCAAACAGCTTTGAGAGAAGCGGCTCAATTCTACATCAATCTGCATAAAATGGGCTACAATGTCGACTTTGTAGACTGTGGTGGAGGTCTTGGAGTAGACTATGATGGAACACGTTCGCCAAGCAGTGAAAGCTCAATTAACTACACAATACAAGAATATGTCAATGATTGTGTGTATACATTTGTAGATGCTGCAAACAAAAATAACATTCAACATCCTAATATTATCACAGAGAGTGGACGTTCACTCACTGCTCATCACTCTGTATTAGTTATTGATGTACTCGAAACAGCATCGCTTCCTAAGATGCCAGAAGAGTTCGAACCTGCCGAAACAGACCATCAATTAGTGAAAGAACTCTATGACATTTGGGACAATCTCAACCCTCGTTCGATGTTAGAAGATTGGCATGATGCCGAACAAATACGTGAAGAAGCACTCGAACTCTTTGCTCATGGCATTGTAGACCTTAAAACTCGTGCCGAAATAGAGAGTATGTATTGGAGTGTTTGTCGAGAGATTAACAGCTTAACCAAAAGTTTAAAGCACATACCTGAGGAACTTAGAAGCTTTTGATAAGCTACTTGCAGACAAATATTTCTGCAACTTTTCGCTCTTTCAGTCGCTTCCTGACAGTTGGGCAATCGATCAATTGTTCCCTATTTTACCAATTCAACGACTAACAGAAAGGCCTACTCGTAACGCTACATTGCAGGATATAACATGCGATTCAGATGGTAAAATAGCCAATTTTGTTACCAATAGACACATTTCTCATGTGCTTCCTGTGCATCAACTCAAAAAGAATGAAGATTACTATTTGGGAGTTTTCCTTGTAGGAGCTTATCAAGAAATTCTTGGAGACATGCATAATTTGTTTGGAGATACCAACGCTGTGCATATTTCTGTTAAAGATGGAAAGTATCATATCGACCAAATTATAGATGGAGAAACAGTAGAAGAAGTGCTCGACTATGTGCAATATAATCCTAAACGATTAGTGCGTCAACTTGAAATTTGGGTATCTAAGAGTGTAAAAGCTGGTAAGATAACGCTCGAAGAGGGTAAAGAATTCCTTTCTAACTATCGTTCTGGACTTTATGGCTACACCTATTTAGAGTAAGAAAATGCTCTTATAAACACATAAACACCAAAAACACCAATATGCGAAACATGCAATAAGCATCTCCATATTGGTGTTTTTGAGTGTTTATATATATATGAAATTAAGCGAAAGCTATTTATAAATACAATATAGCCTCGTTTTCCTTCATTAAAAAGAAGGTCTAACACACTCATATTAGGTAAGAAACCATGCTTATGTTCATACACCTGATAATAAGATTTAGGGCTAAACATAGCATCAATAGCTGGTTTTTTAGGACGAATAACCTCTCTAAAATCATCTCCTTGTGGTGTTAATTCAAACGAAGAAGTGAGTGAAATGTTTGGTTCTATGTTTAATAATTCGCACAATTTATGCGTTATTTCCATGTTAAAGTCGAATAGAAACCGCCATTTTTTCTCGTAGAAAGGGCGTAAATCGTCGGCATAATATTCAAAAAAAGCACTGTCGTTATAAGCAGAAACCAAAGCATTCCAATGCACATGACGCCAATTATCGTGGTCACTAATGCGTAAATCCCTTATAAGTGTTTTGCCTTGTGCGTTTCTATCTTCGTTTTTTTCGATAGGAACACTTAGCGTTAGCGGCCCATTAGCCGACGCAATAACACATCGGTTACGATAAGTTTGTTTTATAAAGTTTTCGTGTTGTTCAATGAAACACCGTTCATAGCGAAACAACTTTTTGGTACCATTGCACAGGACCGCAATAGGTTAACGATAAAAAAGCCGTGTTCATAAGTCTATCGAAATAAGTTTATACGCCCTTCCCTCTATGTCGCAGTGGCATATAATAAGGTCTTTATCGAGCACCCTCACTAAGTAATAGCCCTTATGTGCGCAATGATGACAAAAGCATTTGCTATGTGTTGGCAGTCGAAAGCCCCTTTCTTGTATTCTAACCACTTGTCCGGGAAGTCCTATTATCTTACCCACCAGCAATTGGTTATACATAAAAACAACTGCATCTCCTTGTTTATAAGGCATATTATTCCACCTCTTCACCGCCGTAATCTCTGCTTTTTTTGTGTTCTTTCTCAGTATGTATAGCAGGAAAGAAGTAGAAGTTAAAAAGCGAAACTACGCACCACGAGAGCCAATAACAGCGTTGTTAAGCCTATAAAAACAAGGTGAACGCATTGCTCATGTTGCTATTTTTAAAATTATCACTTCGTTATTTTTATGTTGTCAACCCACTTAAATAGTCTGTTCCAGCGCACCCCTTTTTATTCCATTCTTATCGGGATTAGAAGAGAACCATACAAATATAGGTTTACCCACAATATGGTCTTCAGGAACAAAACCCCAGTAACGAGAGTCGGCAGAGTTATGTCTGTTGTCTCCCATCATAAAATAATAGTCCATTTTAAACGTATAACTATGCGCTTCTTTACCATTGATATAAATCTTACCATTGCTCACTTTCAAGCTATTTCCTTCGTAAACAGCAATCGGACGTTCGTAAATAGCAATGTTATTCATGTTCAATTGTATTGTAGCTCCTTTCTTTGGAATCCAAACAGGTCCATAGTTATCTCTTGTCCAACCAGTTATTGCGTTTAAAGGATAAAGGTCTCCTGTTACAGCATCATTGTTAATGCGTATAGATTCTACAATATCTTTTGCGAGCTTGTAAAGCCTTTAAGGCAGAACGAGTAAGCGGCATGTACCCATTAGTGTTGAGCGAGAGCCCAAATCTTCGTCAGATATTCCGAGTTGGTCTATTAGCTCTTCAGGTAACGACTGTTTTAGTTTTATATAATAAGTGTATTGCACTTCGTCTGGTTCCTTGTTTGCTTTACCATTTAAGAATATCGTTCTATTCTTAATTTGCAATGTTTGTCCGGGCAAGCCCACACATCTTTTCACATAATTCTCACGTCTGTCCGTTGGTCTTGCTGTTATATCGCCATATTCCGAAGGGTTATTAACAATATAATTTCTACCTATTGCATACACATACGCAAAGTAGTTGCGTTGTTGTTGCACGTTCATTGCCTTTACATCTAACGGTGTTTGTTGGTTTTGAGCTATAATTTGCTTACCAAACGAATACACCAATTGGTAATAATCTTGTGCTTGCCAGCGTGCATCATTTACAATAGTATCTCCTGCGGGATAGTTAAACACCACAATATCGTTTAGCTTTACCTTTCCCAAACCTTTCACACGGCGGTAATCCCAGTGAGGAAAATCGAAATAAGACTTAGTGCCTATCACGGGCAAAGTGTGTTGAGTGAGAGGCATTGTTAAAGGAGTTTGTGGAATACGAGCACCATAACTCATCTTACTTACAAAGAGATAATCTCCCGTTAGCAACGACTTTTCGAGCGACGAAGAAGGTATTACGTAGTTTTGGAAGAAGAATTGATTGATAAAATACACCGCAACCAGTGCAAACACCAAAGCATCTACCCAGCTCATTATAAACCTTACAGGCGCATCAGCATCTCTCCACCACTGCCAATTTATTTTTGTGATGTAAGCATCGTAGATAAAGGGAACAACTAACAGTCCCCACCAACTTTCTACCCATATTAAAAAGCCCAAATAGCACGCCAATGTAACAGCACATTTAATCCTTTGTGTTGTTTTATTTAGTTTTTTTCTTTATCTTTCTTTATCATGATTATTGCGTTTTTTTATTTGTAACAAACAGCCCTTTTTAGCCATATTTAGCGGTAAAACCTTACAAATTCATAAGGTCGTTAATACCCAATAGACCCTCGTGAGATTGCACATATTCGGCTGCTAACACAGCTCCTAAGGCAAAAACCATTGCGCGAATAAGCCTTGTGAGTAATGCTAATAAAAGTCGTCTTCACACTCATAAGTAACCGTGTGTGTACCCTTTTCGTCGCCAATACGAAAGCTATCAATAATCAGCTCATCATCTTTAGGTGTAAAATCGTCGTTTTTCATACCCTCTTCGGTGCAGAAAATGCCCTTCACCCACGACTTTTTTCGGTCTAAATTCTCAATAATTCCCTCTGCCAAGGTGATAGCTGTACCCGATGGAGCATCTTTCTTTTCGGTGTGATGTTGCTCTTCTATCACACAATCGTATTGCGGAAAAGCCGTTCATTAGTTGTGCCAAGCGTTTGTTTAGCGCAGAAAACAGAGCCACGCCAATAGAAAAGTTTGAGCCTCAAAAACAATGTTTTGCCTTCTTCTTTACAGCGTTTTGCCATTTCTTCTTTATGACTTTCAAACCAACCTGTTGAGCCAGACACCACCTTTTTATTACGTTCAAAAGCCTTTAAGCAATTGTTATAGGCGGTAGAAGGTGAGGTAAACTCTATTGCAACATCAGCAGATGCAAACAAATCACTATCAAAAATCGTTTTTGGTTGTTTACGTCTATTTTGCAAACCACTTCGTGTCCACGTTTCAAAGCCACTTCTTCAATGATATGACCCATTTTCCCATAACCTATAAGAGCTATCTTCATATTGTTTGTTTTTATAAAAATATTATCAATATTGTTTGTTTTATAGCGTTCCTCCCCGAGCTCTTTCTGCACCATATTTGGGCTTTTTGTAGAACCTAAACCCACCTTTTTTTCTGTCGGAAAGAGCATTTATGTGTGTAAAAACGCTCATTTATGCAAAGTTAGTGATAACCCATTATAAGACAAAATAATAATATTATTATTTTCAAAATAAACACCCACAAATGTGCATCTGTGCTTTTTGTTTCACTTGGCATCTGTGTATTGTACAATAAAAGCACGTTATAGCAAATAGCAATACCCTGTTTTTGTGCTAAAATGAGAAGTAATTCTTCACTCGCCTTTTTGTTTCTTGTTGTCAAAAAAACAACCTCATTTTTTTGGCAAGAAATGTTTTGTTTTTATATAGCGTAGTTATGCGTTAATAAAACAAAGGTTAAGCCCTTAAAAAGCCAAAAATGGCATAAAATGGTGCAATAGCTTAGAGTTTACCATGCAATACATAAGAGTTTAGGGTGTAAAACACAAGCTATTAGGGTGTTAACTCTTATCTTTTACAACCTGAAACCTAAGCTTTTGCACCCTAATAGCATGTTTTTAGTGTTTCAATTGCTCTACTTTTTAGAAATGCAAAAACCTAAGCTTTTTGGTGTGAAAGAGCTATTTTTCCATCTAAAAACTAAAAATAAGCACTCAATAGGTGGCATAATAGCCCCATTTTTATGCTAAAACACAATTTTAAGTCTACAAAATAAAGATAAAATAAAAATACATAAATTAACACTATCTTTATTCTGTTTACACTTTAAAAAGAACTTATGAAGGCTAACACCTTATAAAAGAGAGGTGCAAATCACCATTTTTAGGTATTGTCTGTTTGCTATAATAGCTATAATTTTGCAATTCATAATAATCATACTCTTGATGCGTATTCTGAAAATAGTGTTGCTTTTGTGCGTGTTTAGCATAGGTTCTAAAACATGGGCGCAAAGCATTTTAAGCGGAATAGTGATAGAAAACGATAGCCGTAAACCCATTTATGGAGCTTCTATCACCATTGTTGGCACAAAAACAGGAGTTGTTTTTACCGATGTAAATGGTCGTTTTACCTTACAAAATGCCAACAATAAAAAAATAGTTATTTCTTATTTAGGCTTTCAAAAGCTCTATGCCAAAGCTGTAAACAATGGTGTTTATGCTTTAAAAACAGATGTGCAAAGTGTGGGTGAAGTGGTGGTTACGGCACAAGAATCGAAAGGTTTAGCAACAGCCTCTACCATTCAGAAACATGCCATGGAGCATCTTCAACCCTCAAGTTTTAGCGATTTGCTTGAATTGTTACCCGGTGGACGCTCTAAAGACCCAAATCTTAGCACTCCTAACAATATTCGTTTGCGCGAAGCAAACGCCAGAATGAACAGCAATTATGCCACTTCGTCGCTTGGAACGAGCTTTGTTATCGACGGAGCACCTATGAGTACGAACGCCAACATGCAGTATTTAAAAGGCTCGTGGGAGCTACTTGCTACCAACAGAGATAATGTGAATGAGGGCGTAGACATGCGTTCTATCTCTACAGACGATATAGAAAAGGTGGAAGTGGTTAGGGGTATTCCGTCTGTGGAATATGGAGATTTAACCACAGGACTTGTAAAAATAGAACGAAAGCGTGGAGGTAACGACATAAACGCTCGCTTAAAAGCCGATATGGGGAGTAAGTTGTTCTATGTATCGAAGGGCTTTGAATGGAAAAATAACACGACATTAAATCTTAGTGCCGACCTTTTTAAACTCGAAAAACAGACCCAAGAAACTTGCTCGAAACCTATAAACGTTTAAGCTTTTCGGCACGTTTTGGAAAGAAAGGAAAACTAAATAACTATGCTACCGATTGGAAACTAAATGCCGATTATGGAGGTTCTTTCGATGGAGTGAAAAGAGATGAGGAGCTAAACAATGGTAAAGAAGACTCTTATAATTCTGCTTATCATCGCTTTGCGCTTAACAGTTCTTACGCAATCTCTACTCGCGAAAAATCTATGGTTCAAAGCGTTTAACGCAGTGTTGTCGGCATCTTACGAACAAAGCGAAATGAAAAAGGGTTAAATTTATTGAGCTTCAACGAACTACTCCCGTTGTGTTTGCCACCGAAAACAGCGAAGATTATGCTTATTTGCTACCTTATAGATACATGGCAAAACCAACGTTCTGATGGTAAACCCGTAAATGTTTTCGCTAAATTAAATGCCAAACTAACCATACCTGTTAAGAAAAATAAATAATAGTTTGCTGTTAGGGGTAGATTGGAACATGGATAAAAAAACTACGGAAAAGGACAACTGTTTAACCCTCGTTTGCCACTTTATCCCTTGGTGTCGCTTCGTAATCGCAAGCTAAGTAGCATTCCCGCAAACCACACTTTGGCGTTTTATGCAGAAGAAAAACCTACGATTTAAGGTGCTGAAAAAAACGAAATAGAATTGTTGGCTGGCTTACGTGTTTCGCACATGGCGAATGTAGATAAAAAGCTATAAAGTGGGCAGAACGTTTTATCCCGACTTGCGGTTTAACGCTGGTTGGACACTTCCTTCGTTTTTATATCATGGGTAAAAAAAGCAAACTTGCGCTTGTCGGTTGGTGTGGGAGAACACACTAAAAATCCTACAATTAGCCAACTTTATCCCGATGTTTCTTACTTAGATATTATTCAATTAAACTACAATTCTGATAAAGAAGAGTATAAACGCATACACATGAAAACGTATGCAATAGATAATGTGAATAAAGATTTAGAGCCAGCACGCAACCTTAAATGGGAAGCAAGCATAGATTTTAGTGTGCATGGCAACAGATTTTCGGCTACAATATTTAGAGAAGACCTCACCTCGGGCTTTCGTTCTATGACCTATTATGCGCCTTATAGCTATAAAGTGTATAACGTCTTGGGCTTAAAAGAAGAGCAAGTGAGGGCTGGTTTACGCTTAGATGAACTTAATTATGAAAAACGTTACAGAGCTATTTGGTCGTAGTTACACAGGAAACGGTAGTAGAACACTTAAAAAGGCTTAGAGTATACGTTTTCTACACGTAGGTTTAAAGGCATTAACACTCGTTTAACGATAAATGGAGCATGGTTTATTACCACTTATCAGAACTCTCAATCGGTGATGGAAAGAGCTAAAAACGGTGGTTAATGAACGACAAGTGGGCTATGCAGCTCTTTATAAAGACAACGATAAAGTGAAGCATGAAATGGCTAATACCAACTTTACTTTCGACACAGATGTACCTCGTTTAAAAGCTTGGATTTTTCTATTTCGGCACAATGTTTATGGTTCACTTCTTCGCAAAAACAACCTCTTAGCTTGGTTCCCGATGCTTATATGAAACCCGACGGACAGTTGGTTAATTGGAAAGAGGGCGACGAAAAAATGCGTTATTGCGTTGGTTAGTGCGAGATTACACACCTTCTTACTTTAAAAAGATGTTACTCCGTTTAGCGCAAATGTAAATTTTAAGGTAACAAAGAAGTTTTTTTAAAGGATAAAGTGAATGTGGCAATGTTCTGTAATAAGCTCTGGGACTACACTCCCGACTATAAAGATGAAGACCTTATCATAAGAAGACACGTTAATCCTTATTTCGGTTTAGAGATAAATGTAAAGTTATGAAATATTTATATGTTGTGTGTTGTTTTGTTGATGGTGGCACTTTGCTCGGCTTGTTATCAAGATAAAGACACGCTGTTTACGTCTACTAAATGTGTTATAGACGCTGGAGATACACTCAAAATTAAAAAGATGCAGGCTCCAGTTACCTTTACTAATCTTAATACAAACGAACAAGTGAGTGGCTACTACCTTACAAAAACGAGGTAGAAACAACTCTTTTGCAAGGTCTTTATAAGATATATGGACAAGGAACAGCGCAGGTGATAAAACCAAGAAGGTAAAGAACACATTGTGAGATTTAGGGGTTACGAAAGATAATTTGCCACTAACGGTGGGTGAAAATAGTGTTGTTAAACTGCAAATGTTTTTTTGTTCCATGATGAAGAAAGGTGTTTTTCTCTTTTTAATAGTTTTGTTATCATACTGTTGTTCCTTAGGTGCGCAGGTGAAAGATACGGCATTGGTAGAACATAAAGGCTTTTTGGAAAGAAAGCGAAAGGGTGTTTTTACAAAAATCCATCGCTTAGAACAGAGGTGTATAAACACGATTTCTCGGAGGTTTATTATCATGCTAATAAGTATGAAAAAGAATGTTCCTTTTAATGTAGAAGAGGGAACTGGAAGTTCGCAAAATGCGTTGATGGTGAACACACATCTAAAAACTTTCAACTAAAAACAGCTGTGTGGGGAAGTGCTTCTATGTGTCGGAAAAGCATAAAAAAACATTCAATGGAATAGTGTGTCCGACTATCAATTGCTTGCTCCTTACACAATTGCTGATAGTGTAGGTGGTAACACTTTAACCGAAAAATATTTGTTCTCGAGTGGTTATGCCACTGCTTTTAAGTCGTGGAAGATAGGTGCTGAAATGCTATTTAGAGCGCAACAAGAATACAGAACCACAGACCCACGCATGAGAAGTATTGTGTCTGATTTGTCTGTTCGTGGTGGATTAGCACGTAACATCTCTACTTATAATGTGTCGATAGCTGGTTTTGTGAACATTTATAAACAAACAAATGATGTAGACTTTTATAAAGAAACAGAAATGATACCTGAACTTTTTATGTCGGGAAATGGAACTTTTAATCCACGATTTTTCAGGAAAAGACGGGTACATTTTATCAAGGAGGGGCGTAGGCTTACATCTTGGCTTGCAATCGTTAGCATCGAGGAGGCTTATATGCGCATCTTTCGCTCATAAATAGTCGCTATGAACGAGATTGCAAGTGAGTTTAATTCGTTTCCTATTGATAAGGTTTACAAAGAAAAAAGCAGCTTGTTAATGGGCTGGAAACATGATGATAACTTGTATTATACGGTGTTTGGAGCTTTAACAGTTGGAAGAATAAGAGGTGAAGAACGAGTGGCTGGCTCGGAAGCACGTGGAGAATATCCCGTATTAACTAAACTAACGATGTATAAAGAGCAAGACCTAAATGCGCGTGTGGGTGCTTCTTTGGGCTTTAAAGGTAGGTTATGGCATGAATATAGAGTGCAAATGGGCTACGAAAAAACAAATGCTCAATACGTATATCCTAAGCGAGAAACACAACACAGTGGGCTTTTTGCAAATGTGCAAACGCAGTGTTATGCAACCATGAACAAGCGTTTAACACTGTCTTGGCAAGCCGATTTGTTATATAAACATAGTCTTTCAGGTGTTATCAATATGCCTTTTGTAAATATGCAACCGTCTTTAGTAAGGGCAATAAGGCATAATTATGATATAAACACGGCTCATTTGTTCGCCATAAACGGGCATGTTAGGGCAGATTATCCTATCTCTAAAGGAGAATATGGGGTGTTCTTACAAGTGGGAGGCTGTGCTATTAGTGCGCAAAACATAGCTCACCAAACAGGTGTAAACCTTTCTTTAGGTCTTAGATTTTAAGGGATAGACACACTTAAAAAGTGTTGATAAAATGGAATAAATATATTTTAAATCACAAATAAAAACAATAGTAAAACTATGACAAAAACATTTTAACAGGCATTTTTATGCTGGTGGCGGTATTAACTACAATGGTTTCTTGTAATGAAAAAGAAATACAAGGACAAGAACAACAAGACCAACAACTTGTTTCGTATATCTTAAAGGTGCAAATTCCTGATGGTTGGGATAATGCTAACTTTAAAAATGCAAAAGGCAGTGTTTACAAATGTGCAAACAGGAAACAAGGTTGAAGTGTCTTCTTTTGAGTTAAAAGATGGACAATATGTAGGCATGGCAAAGCTAACACCTGCTGCTTATAACGTTAATTTCACTGCAGATGCAAGTTATAAAACAAACAATCAAAGTTTTAACTCTTCTGTTCGTTATGCACAAGAAGGCTTTTAAAGTGAGTGGAGGAGCAACCAATAACGAGCTATTGATTATCCCTGAACTTTATAATGCACAAAATGGTTTCGTTATATCTGAGATTTGTGTAGCACAAACTTTATCTTCTGCCAACAAACCTTATAGCTTCGGAGCTTATATTATTGTAACAAACAATAGCAACGACACGCTTTATGCTGATAGTTTGGCTTTATTACAAAGCGCAGACCTTAGTAGCTTACCACACGAATACAAAGATAAAACACCAATGGAACAAAACTTCTTTGCAGGTTCTGTTTACACTTTACCGGGTAAAGGCAACGATTATCCTGTAGCACCGGGTAAGAGTTTTACCATAGCTCTTAATGCAAAGAATCATAAGCCCTTAGGTAATGGTCCCGATTTGAGTAAAGCTGATTTTGAAATTTACGATTACTTAACAGGTAGAATAACAGATGAAGACAATGTAAATGTACCTAATTTGAAAACATGGTTTAAGAAATCGGCTACAATCTCTATCTTTCACACGGGTGGTGTAGAAGCTTTTGCGTTAGCAAGAATGCGTCAAGACAGTACAACAATTGCTGAACACAGTGCTTACAAAGCAGTTTATGAATTTAAACATGGTACTTTTTAAACGCGATATGACGCAAGCTGGATACTTAATACCTAACTCTTGGGTGATTGATGCAGTGTGTCTTGGAATGAAAAAAACGAATATAAATGGAGTGTTATTTCTTCAACTCTTGATGCTGGATTTACATATTGTTTAGAATCATTAGGCGATAAAAATGCTTATGGAACATCTGTTATTCGTCGTTTTGAAAATGGTAAATACGTAGATACAAACAACTCTTCGAACGACTTTTTACCACGTCAAAAGGCATCATTGATAAAGGATTAAGGTTTTTTTCTCCTTATGATATAAATAAAAAAATATAATAGTTATTATGTTGTAAGAGAAAAGAATTATCGTCGCAAACCTTATAACGTTATCTTGTGGTTAGTACGCCATAGCCACGTAGAAGTGGGTAAATGGTTTCTTGCCAGACGAGCTTTGACGGATAAATAGTAAAGGTATATAAGCGTTAACAAAAAAATAAAGGAGAAAAGCCATGCGTTTTTCTCCTTTATTTTTGCCCACTTTTACACGAGCAAAAACAATGAATTGAAAAATAAAAGTTTTTGAGTTGTTTTCTTACATCAAAACCTATAAAGAGGGGGTTTTTATTGATTTTTGGTGCAATAGCTTAGAGTTTGGCGTGCAATACATAAGCTATTAGGAGCTAAAACACAAGACTTTATACCACAAAAACACAAGCTATTGCGTGTTAAAAGATAGGTGTTTTGCACCTTAAAAGCTTGCTTTTTGTGTTTTTATTATTTGCATTTTAGAAGCGTAAAAACCTATATGTTTGGTTTTTATTATGCCTGAAAAAGTAGCTTTTAAGGGGTGTTTGTTTGGTGTTATTCTACGATAAAAACCTTAGCTTTTTTTCTCTAAAATAAAAAAACTAAATGTAACAAAAACGCTCACAAAAAAATCTCTTGTATCAAGTGTTCTTTTTGTTCTTTTTATGTCTTACTCCTATACACTTATTTGCGAATAAGGTGTATTAAAGGAGTGTAACACTTAGGGTAAAAGAAAAACAATTGCCTATGAGAAAACATTTACTTACTTAGCTCTTGCAAAGCATTTTCTTCAATGTCTTTTTCTAATTTTGCAGGCTTTGTAATAGGCGCATAACGCTTAATTTGCGAGCCATCGGGCGATATTAAGAACTTAGTGAAGTTCCATTTAATGGCATTAGTAATAAATCCACCCGCTTGTTTCTTTAGATATTGAAAAAAATAGGAGAAGCATTTTTACCATTCACATCTATCTTTTTCATCATTAAAAAGAAACGCCATAATTTAATTGACAAAACTCTGAAGTCCTGAACGCTATCGCCCGGTTCTTGATGAGCAAACTGATTGCATGGAAAAACCAATGATGACAAGTCCTTTGTCTTTATATTTTTTTGGTTTAATTTCTCCAATCCTTCAAACTGAGGAGTTAGTCCACACTTGCTTGCAGTGTTGACTATGAGCAATGTTTTTACCCTTAAATTGACTCAAACTTATTTCTTCTCCCTTGCTTGTAACAGCTGTATAATCGTATATTGTAGTCATTTTTCTATTTGTTTTTATCATGTTTTTATTGTAAACTTATGTAAAGTAACGGAGTGAATGTTGCTTTATATTGCCTTAAATGCTTAGTGTTATCATTCTTGTAAACACAAACTATGCGCTAAAATGTATGCTTAATACACTTCTTGTTGAAACCATTTTTGCGAGAAAACAAAGAAGAATATAAGCGCAGAAACAAATCCTGCAAGCGTGTCGATGGCATAATGTGCTTGAATATATACAGTGGCAAGACACAAAAACACCCATAAAGGAAGTAAAACCCAAAGCAATTTCCACGCTTTAGCTTTGTAAACTAACAACATACAGATAGTAGATATACCCACATGTGAGCTTGGAAAGGCAGCAGTAGGTCGTTCTCCAGCTTCTTTTGCATTCTCAACTAAGTTGTAAAATATACCGTTTGTGTATCCGGGACTTGGCAAACAAGTGGTATGATGATTGAAATAATCGTTTAAAGAAGGGAATATAGCCTTTGAAGCATTATCTATACCGATTGCTTTAAAGTAGAATGTAGGTCCAACAACTGGTAGAAAATCGTATATAAGATAGTAAACCATAAACGAAGCGATAATAATAAAGCTACATTGTAAGAAGCTATCGTGTCGTTTAAAGAAGTAGAAAAGCACCACAACCACCATCATTGGATAGTAAGCAAAGTAGCCCATATCCATCAATTCACCAATGATAGGCGACGAAAAAGTAGCGTGAAAGACTAAAGAAGGTTGAAAACCAAACAAAAACTGTTCCCATTGAGCGAATAAATGGTCGAGATTAGGGAACATACGGTTAATCTCATAAGTGTCAGGATACCACCAAGCTAACAATCCAAACTGCGTTAATACGCGTGTTAAGAGCGTAAATCTGCATGGAACAAGTTTGTAAACAAAGCTTACAAACCCAGCATCATTATAGCAATACGAGCCTTCCCCATAACATAGACTCTGGGTTTTCTGCCTTTGTATAAGCAAACATTACCACCACAGTAGTAATAAGCATATACATAAAAATTGCCCATTCTAACCATAAAAAGCCCTTTATAGGTTTCTTATGTAGGGCAAATAACTGTTTAATATCTTGTATCATTTATAATAATGTGTTATAGCTCGCCTCGTTCTTTATACCATTCAATGGTGTTTTTAACCCCTTTTTCAAGATTAAATTGTGGGTGATAACCCAATTCATCTACGGTAGGTTCGATATTACAACGCCAGTTTCTTTGCTTTAATATGTTATATTTATCGCTGTTTAATGCAGTAGGTTTGCCCGTACATTTAGTATATAAGTCGCCAAAGAGCGTTATTAGTCGTAAAATCCATAGTGGAGCAACTATTCGTAAGCACCAAGGATAACCTAATTCCTTACGTATTAAGTCGCTAAAGTGTCGAGATGAATACACATTACCATCTGAAACGAAGTATGTTCTACCATTCATTCCACGGTCGAAAGCTAAGAAACAAGCCTGAACAACATCTTGAACATACACAAAAGTGAGGTCTTGTTTCTTATAACCAGCAGCAAAGTCGATATGTTTCTTTATACTTTGTGCCATCATAAAATAGTCTTTTTCTCTCGGACCATATACACCTGTGGGTCTAATCACTATGTAAGGAAAGTTGTTACCAATAGCTGTTAGCATTTGTTCTGCTTGCCATTTGCTCTTTCCATACTCGGTATTAGGACAAGGAATATCTGTTTCTGTAATCTCTTTGTAAGGATATTCTTCGTGAATAGGTCCGAATAAACTAAGCGAACTCAAAAATATAAATCGCTTAATAGGTGTTTTTTGTGCCAACAGAGCTTGTACCAAGTGCGCTGTTCCTTGTGTGTTTATGCGGTAAAAGTCTTCTTTGTGTAAGCATTTTGTTACTCCTGCAGAGTGAATAACATAATCGAAACAAACGTTTTCGAGTTGCTTTTTGAGTGTATCTTCTGATGAAAAGTCGAGTTCTATAAAGTGTATTCTCTCGTCTTTCAGAAACTCTTTCGAGCTATTTTTTCGTATAGCAGCCCATGTTTCATAACCTCTTCGAAGTGATTCTTCTACTAAGAAACTGCCAATAAAAGCCACTGGCACCAGTGATAAGAACTTTCATTATACTAATGTTTGGTATGTTTTACACCTTGCAAAGATAGCTATTATTATTTATTTGCACAAAAGAGAGCCGTTATAAGGGGCTATTTCTTAGTTTCTTTCTGGCAAAAATAGAACGAAAGAGAAAAGAGATAAAACCATTTTCTTTGAAGAAGAAAGTTTCTAATGCTATCGATTATTCCTCAATAGGCAGTGGAACAAACTCTGTAGGAGACTGTTTCATGTAATAAACTCTTTGTTTTAGAGATATATCGGGTGCTGTTTGAATACGCCAATAAGTGCAATAAAAACCTTCTAAACAAATCAGACGAATCAATGATGTGTTGTTTTTGAAGGATTTTCTTTAATCATCTGCGTTATAATACAATGTATTTCATTCCAAAGATCTCACGGCTATTTGTGGCTCATGTAAAGATAAATGTAGCGGAATAGGTTCGTTTTTCCTTTTCCTGAAAGCAATAATAGTCTAAATAAGGAACAAGTGCCACCTTTTCTGCGTGCATATAATATTGTAGTGTAAAGAGATAATCTTCTGCAAGATGATATTTCTCTGTCCAACGAATGTTGTATTGCTTAATAATACTTGTTTTTATGAAGTTTTCCTACATTGTAGAGAAAAACTATATGGATAGACTTTTGAGGGCCAATTGTTGCGTGTGAATGTTTCTTCTTGATAGCTCCAATGATATTCTTTATGAGAGTTTGGGTTTACAAGATACCCTCCCACAACAAGATCGACAGACTCTTTGCGTATAGGTTCATAGAGATGCTCTAAATATTGAGGGAGCAATACTATCGTCAGAATCAACAAAAAAACAATCCATGTACCTTTGCTATTGTCTATTCCTTTGTTGCGTGTTGCCGATACACCGCTATTCTTTTGCGATAACACCTTAAAGCGATTATCTGCTTGTGCATATTTGTTGCAGATGTTTAAACTATTGTCTGTACTACCATCATCTATGCAAATACACTCCCAGTTGGTATAAGTTTGTGCTAAAACGCTATCGAATAAACGTTTAAGATATTGTTCTCTGTTGTAAATAGGAACAATTATTGTAATTAGTTCGGGTACTGTTGTCATAAAAAATAAAAGTATATACAAATCTTTTTCTACTATTATAAGATGTTTTTAATGCGCTCTTTATATATTGAAATAGGTGTAGGTTGCGGCTTTTTGTTTGGACATAAAAGGTGATACCATTTCAGTTTAAGACGTAAAAGACCCTTTGCGCGGTAATCTTTCTTTGCAGGTTGAGGTAATAAAGCATTGGTTTCGTCCCATAAATAACACATCGGATGCTGATATTCGTCCATATACCAAGGTGCAGAAAGCTCGCATAATGAATAATAACAGGACGATAAACAGCCTCCTTTATTTCGTCTAAATGTTCGGGTGTATAATAGTAATCACTGTTTAAATTGGCAGAAATAATATTATAACAAAGTGGCAATTCGCATTTATTGTCTTGAAATATAACATTAAGAGCATCTTGATCGAAGAGTGAAAGATGTTCAATATTCTTTACACAATAGTCTATTGATTGCTCCATCACATTGTTTTCACGCCATTGTTTAAGGTCTATCAATAACACACCAGCATTAAAAATATCCCTTATTAACATCATAGTTTAAGCGTTTTATATTCTCCTTTGCAGAAGGATAGTTTTGTGTTACAGCCCCAACAGCCTTTCCTTTCATGTCTAAAGAAAATAAAGATAGAATGCTGTTTGTTATCAATGTATCGGTATCAAGATAGAGAACACGTTCTATTTCAGCAGGTAGAATGTTAGGAATGATAAGCCTTAGAAATGTAAACGCCGTAAATCGTTCGGCATCTAAGCCTTGTAACAAGTTCATGTCTACATAGTGAATTTGTAAAACTATGTCGGCACGTTCCTTAATCGCCTCTTTTAGTCGTTTAATAGAGTGTTTTGAAAGCTTATCTGTTAAGACGTGAAGCGTGTAAGTTTCGTTTTCAACGATAGGTTGGCTTAGCGTTATGCTCTTAAAACATACGGCTAAAAAATTGCGCATAGGCATCGTTACATGCAAAAACAATATGGATAGGATACATTATTTATTATAGTTTAATGTAAAAAAACGAGTGTAAGTGATAAGATTAAAAAAGCTTGTAATAGCCATTCTTAAACAACCAAAAACCGTATTTTTTTCAATAACTTTTTTTATTATTCAATTTTATGTCTATATCCTTCATCGAGGGTAAAGACTGCAATCGTTTAGTGCGTTCTGTAAATGAAAGTCTTTCTAATCGGAGAGAATCTGTTATTCTATAATAAATAAAGTTTCCTCTTTCGTTTAGAAATTCTCTGTTTAAAGGTAATAATAGTTTTATTTGTTCTAATAAAGCCTCATAACTTATTCGCTCAATATCCCATTTATTGGTGGTAGAAACCATGCTGTTTGGTGTGCAAAAATAATGATAAAGAGCCGTAGGTGTTAACACTATTTGTTTTATAGAATAAATGTTTATTAAGAAAAAGTAAATCTTCTCCATAGCAAACATTGTTTATAAGCCCTTGATTATGAGCTTTTTAAAAAAGAAGTGCGAAAAAAAGTTTACCACTAAAACGTTCATAAAAACGACTTTTTTGTTGTAGTAGTTCTACGCCCGTACACACCGTTAATGCGTCTTTTTTTAAGCTATATATTATCTCACCAGTAGTGCTAATGCGAGTAAGACCCGTAGTGATAGACTCGGATTGAGGGTATTGTAAGGCTACACTCATAAGATATTCTAACGTATTAGGTTCTATTGTGTCGTCAGAATCTATGAAAAAAACAGTAGTTTCCCTTTGCTCTTGCAATTCCTACCTTTCTTGTTGCAGGCAAACCTTTGTTTTGTTGATGTATCACTATAATTCTTTTTATCTTGTAAAGCATAAGCATCACACAATTCAGGTGTGTTGTCTGTGCTACCATCGTTTATGCAAATGCACTCCCAGTTGGTATAAGTTTGTGCTAAAATGCTATCGAATAAACGTTTAAGATATTGTTCTCCGTTGTAAATAGGAACAATTATTGTAATTAGTTCGGGTACTGTTGTCATAAAAAAATAAAAAGTATATACAAATCTTTTCTACTATTATAAGATGTTTTTAATGCGCTCTTTATATATTGAAATAGGTGTAGGTTGAGGCTTTTTGTTTGGACATAAAAGATGAAACAATTTCAGTTTAAGACGTAAAAGACCCTTTGCGCGGTAACTCTTCTTTGCAGGTTGAGGTAATAAAGCATTGGTTTCGTCCCATAAATAACACATCGGATGCTGATATTCGTCTATATACCAAGGTGCAGAAGACGCATAATGAATAATAACAGGACGATAAACAGCCTCCTTTTTATTTCGTCTAAATGTTCGGGTGTATAATAGTAATCACTGTTTAAGTTAGCAGGAATAATATTATAACAAAGTGGCAATTCGCATTTATTGTCTTGAAATATAACATTAAGAGCATCTTGGTCAAATAGTCGAAGATGCTTTATGTTTTTTTACACAAAAATCAATTAATTGCTTCATCACATTGTTTTCACGCCGTTGTTTAAGGTTTATCAATAGTACACCAGAGTTAAAAATATCCCTTATTCTCATCATAGTTTAAGCGTCTTGCATATCTTATTGAATCCAGAATATTTTCATTAACAGCCCCAACAGCCTTTCCTTTCATGTCTAAAGAAAATAAAGGTAGAATGCTGTTTGCAATCAATGTGTCGGTATCAAGATAGAGAACACGTTCCTTAGTTGCCTCTTTTAGTCGTTTAATAGAGCTTTTTCGAAAGCTTATCTGTTAAGACATGAAGCGTGTAAGTTTCGTTTTCAACGACGGGTTGGCTTAGCGTAATGCTCTTAAAATATACGGCTAAAAATTGCGCATAGGCATCGTTGCACGCAAAAAAACAATATGAATAGGAAGCACAAATGATTATAATTTTATGTAAAGACGAATGTAGGTGATAAGATTAAAAAAGCTTATAATGACCATTTTTGAATAACCAAAAACCGTATGTTTTCAAGAGATTCTTTACTGAGCATCTTAATGTCTATATCCTTCATCGAGGGTAAAGACTGCAATCGTTTAGTGCGTTCTGTAAATGAAAGCTTTTCTAATCTGAGAGAATCTCTTATTCGGAAATAAGTAAGGTTTACAATTCTAGTTAGGACTTCTTTGTTTAATGGCAGTAATAATTTTATTTGTTCTACCAAAGCATCATAACTTATTCGCTCAATATCCCATTTATTTGTGCTGTTAACCATGCCGCCTGGTGTGCTAAAATAATGATAAAGAACCGTAGGTGTTATAACCATTTGTTTTATTGAATAAATGTTTATCAAGAAAAAAAGCAAATCTTCTCCATAGGAGACATTGTTTACAAATCCTTGCATATGAGCTTTTAAAAAAGAAGTGCGAAAGAGTTTGCCCCATACGGCTGTAAAAAGCCCCTTTTGTTGTATTAGTTCTACACCTGTAAACACAGTTAATGTGTCTTTCTTTAAACTATATGTTGTCTCACCTGTTGGGCTAATGTAATTATAACCCGTAACGATAGCTTCGGATTGAGGGTATTGTAAGGCTACACTCATAAGATATTCTAACGTGTTAGGTTCCATTGTATCGTCAGCATCTATGAAAAAAACAGTAGTTTCCCTTTGCTTTTTGCAATTCCCACCTTTCTTGTTGCAGGCAAACCTTTATTTTGTTGATGTATCACTGCAATTCTTTTTATCTTGTAAAGCATAAGCGTCACATAAATCAGGTGTGTTATCTGTCTTCCATCGTCGATAAGTAGAATTTCAAAAATTTGTGTAGGTTTGTGCTAATATGCTATCTACACATCTTTTTAAAGGTAGGTTTCTGTGTTATAGCAAGGTACTATAATAGTAATAAGTAAGTTGCTTTGTATTATTTTATTTATTCCCATAACTTTTTGATAAGTTTGTTGGCTATGAAGAGTTGTTATTTATTATTTTTTTGTAATATAGTATTTTTGTTACGAACTATTTCCCTTAGCTTTATTCTTTCTTCTTTATTAAATGTAAAAGAAATAGGCAAGCGGAATAAAAAGTACTACATATAAAGCAGTTGTTGCTATAATGTTTAACAACGAAAGTGTTAATGTGCAGTGAAGAATATAAGCAAGAATACCCGAAATGGCTATTACGACCAGAACTTTAAATATGTTTTTGCCAAATAACCACATGTCTAATTGAGGAATAAACCTTTTAACTGTTATTGCACTGAAGCATCCGAAGAGTATCTGAGCTATAATTAAGGTTGCAAAACCCAATACTATATTGTGTGTAGTGGCATAAATTATATAAATAACACCTGCCATACAAAGCAGAATACTACCAGCTAAAAGCGAAAACTTTTTAATGTTTCCTGTGCTGTGAATTGCGCTGACAAAGGGTGCATGAATCAGAGTTATAAACGAAGCTATAAGCAAACAGCGCAAAATATTTGGCGAACTGGGCGGAATAATGGTAAGCCATAACTGTATAAGTGTTTCTGCATTGAGCATAACGGGTACGGAAAAGAGTCCCATTCCCAGCATAGAGAACCTCATAGAGTTTGCTAATACTACCTGCATGGTTGAGAATTTGCCTTGTGCATACTGCTTAGTTATTTGCGGTGCAAAAGCTCTTGTAATGGTGCTTGTTATTCCTGAAACGCCAGACTCTATGGAACTTGCTACACCAACCGGAAGCGTTATAACGTACACCGAAAAAAACTTGTTAACAAAATAGATGCGTGCTTGGCTGTAAATGGTTAAGCAACCATAGCCGTAAAGGTCCCATAGTGCGTAAAAGAAAATGTCTTTAAAGTTTTTCTTGTTTATTTTTAAACGAGGCATTGCTTCTTTAAACGAAAAATAAGAATAGCCAATTGTGACCCAACCCATAATGCTATTAGTTGCAGTAAATAGCACAGAGTAAATAATAAAGCTTATCTCCTTTAATGTAAGGAAGCATAAGTACATTACCTAAAATCCATATAGCCGTTATAATATCGTTATAGGCATAAAATGTAAAGCGTTCGTGTGCGGTTATTAAAGCTTTGTAAGGAATAGATAAAATGTAGGTTAAAGAGCTAATAATGCTTAGCTGGTAACACCACATAGCAGCCTCTTCACGTCCTTGAGGAATGTTTGTTTTGTGAGTAAGAAACCATATTCCAACGCTTTCAAGCAGTATTAAGATGAGGATCGAAAAGCCTGTACAAATCCAAAAAAAGCAACCGAGAACATATCACGAGTGCTTTCTTCGTCTCCTTTACCTATTTCAATCGTTAGAAAACGAGAAATAGAATTAGAAAAAAAGTACCCATAAACCAGAAAAAAAGAGGCACTATTCCGCCCACTAAAGCATTGATACCAAAGTTTTCAATACCTAACACTTGCATGGTAACGCGAGAAGTGTAGAAACCTATAAACATAGATATAACGGTACGAAAAGGTAAGCATTGCTGCATTGTACAGCACTCTTTTTGACTTAATTCTCTGTCTGATGCCATCTTTTTACGACTTGTTTGTTGTGTTATTTCTTTGTTTTTAAAAATGTTTTTCCACGCTTTGTGGTTTTTCTTTGTTACAATCTTTTAAAATTGTCTTAATATGCAAAGGTATATATTTAGGCTTATATATGGTACGTATGTAACATATTTTTATATGTTTGATTTGCTTTTTGTTTCTTTATCATGCGTTTTTTTGCAAAAAAATAAGAAACAAAAAGGGCGTGAAAAGAAACAAAATGTTTTGTGCTTTTTGTTGCATAAAGTTGTTTTATCAGTGCTTTTTTTGTGAGCGTTTTTGTTACATCTTAAAAAAACTTGTTTTAGCACGAAAATTGGGCTATGAACCCTATCTATAATCGGCTTATAATGGCTCTGTAAAACGCATAAAAATGAACTATTGTAGGCAAAACCTTAGCTTTTTGCATTTCTAAAACACAAGTAGTGGAATTGTTATAAATAAGGGTTTATGCCCTAAAAGCTTGTGTTTTATGCTGCAATAGCTTATATATTAAAGGCTAAAAGCTTATGTTTTGAGGTGTTATAGCTTAACTATTGCATGTTAAAAACCTAAGCTATTGCAATGTTTTTTTACCGAAAAAGTGTTGTTTTAAGGTTGCTTTTTATGCAAACTATTAAATAGAGGCTGTTTTTTTGATAGTTTGTTTGTGCTGTTTCAAAAACGTCAAAAATAAAGCATTTGCGTTAGACTTTTCTTTCTCATAAATAATGGTTTGTTTTGTGTTTTTGTCATAAAAAAAGAAGTTTGCCTTTGCCTTTTTTCTTGTTTATTTTTAGGAAGAAGAATAAAAATAAAAAAAGGTTATTTTTGCGAGAAAAAAACAACTCTTTTGAGGTTTAAAAATAGTAACTTTGTAAAACATAATGTGCTAAGACTGTTTTTCTGGCGACTTAGCATTATTGTTATTATCAATAAATGGTTTAGCAAGATTTAAAAAAACACGTTTAGGTTGAATTGTTAAGATGTTTTGGTGGAAAAATATAAGAGATAAGGGTTTAATTATGTTAAATCACAAACAAATAATATCTATATTTTGTTGTTTCGTATCTTTGCATATCGCTTTTATAGCGGTTTAAAAACAAAGCCGTGTAGGCGAAACGAGTAGGCATTGTTTTTTTATGGAGATAACCCGATACTGCATATATATGCAAAAACTACTCGAAAAGAGTTTATATGTGTTTGCTTTTTAAAAGAGGGCTTTTTACGTGAAAAAAATGTCTTGTGGCTTTACGGGGTAAGAATAACGAAATGGTGCATTTCTTGTTGTTTGTGAAAAAAACAATAAAGTGCTTGTTTGCCCTTGTTAAGGCTTGCTTTTGGATAAATGTAAAACAATTCTAACAAATTTATAAGCGATAAAGAAAATGGTGTTATCATTGCTGTGAAAGATGCAAATGCGCTTTTAAAGGCAATGAAAACCATGATAGAAGATAAAGAAAAATACCCAAAATGATGGCGCAAAAAGTGTAGGAAGACGATACAACTGCGCTATGAACAAACGTTTGTAAGACAATGCCTTGCAAACTACTACGAAAAGATTATGCCTTACAAAATTGCGAAAAAGCAAAAAGGTAAATAGAAATAAGCACAAGCACCCTTATATAAATAAAGATGAAATGTGTGATAAGATGGAAAAAAAGGATTCTTTATTAAAGAAAAAAATGGCTATAAACAAAAGAACAAAAAGTGTATCTTTGTCTCGCCCACATGAGTGGAAATGAGGAGCGTTTTATTAAAGAAGCGTTTGATACAAACTGGGTTGTGCCTTTAGGACCCAATGTAAATGGGTTTGAAAAAGATTTAGAACAGTTTTTAGGAAACAACAAATATGTAACCGCTTTATCGTCGGGAACAGCTGCATTGCATCTCTCTTTGGTGTTAGCAGGTGTGCAAAAAGACGACGAAGTGCTATGTCAGAGCTTTACATTTGCTGCCTCTGCCAACCCAATAGCTTACCAAGGAGCAACGCCTATCTTTGTAGATAGCGAGCCAAACACATGGAATATGTGTCCTGAATTGCTCGAAGAAGCGATAAAAGACCGCATTACTAAAACGGGAAAGGCACCCAAAGCACTCGTAATGGTGCCTCTTTATGGCATGCCTTGCATGGTAGATGAAATTGTAGAGATAGCCAATCGCTATGATATAAAGGTGATAGAAGACGCTGCCGAAGCAATGGGTAGCACTTATAAAGGTAGACCTTGTGGCACATTTGGGCATTATGGAGTGCTCAGTTTCAATGGAAACAAAATGATAACCACAAGCGGAGGAGGAGCAATTGTTTGCTCTACAGACGAAGAAAAACAACGAGCTATGTTCTATGCAACGCAAGCTCGTGAGAATTTTCCTTATTACCAACACGAAAAAATAGGCTATAATTATAGATTGAGTAATATCTGTGCAGGCATAGGACGTGGACAAATGACCATCGTTGATGAGCATATAGCACATCATAAACACACCAAAGAGGTGTATAAAGAGTTGCTCAAAGATGTGAAAGGAATTCGTTTACACGAAAACCCAACAGCAGATTATGATAGCAACTATTGGTTAAATACCATTATTGTTAATGCGAAAGAAGCAGGAACAACAACAGATGAAATAAGGATAGCTTTTAGAAAAAGAAGGAATAGAAACGCGTCCTTTGTGGAAACCGCTTCACCTTCAACCCGTATTTGCTAACGTTCCACGATACGAAAGAGGGGTGAGTGAGACGCTTTTTAACGAGGGATTATGCTTGCCAAGTGGACCTTATGTAACAGATGAGGATATAAAACGAATAGTAAAAGGTATAAAAGCATGTATAAAAAGTTAATAGATTGGTATTTTACAAGAGCGGCTATTCCTTTTTGGTATGTACTCATTTCGGATTGTTTCATTGTTTTTTGTTCGGGTGTATTAGCTTATGCTTTTAACCATACAGGAACTGTTGCATTAGAAAACCTATCAGTATTGCTCTATACACTTGCTATCTATCTGCCTGCTTACTTAATAGGTTTCAGGCTATTTCATACCTATAGTGGCATTATTCGTGATAGTACGGCGGGCGACCTCATACGTATTGGCTTTTCATTAAGCATTGGTATTGCTTTAGTGATGCTGGTTCGTGTGTTCTTACATATAGATAGTGTGCTGTTAGCAATACGGTTTAGAGATATGTTTCTGCAGTCGTTATTGTCGTTGGTGGCAATGTGTGGCGTGAGAGTGTCTGCTAAAGTGTTCTATAACATTTATCTTCGCAACAAAAGAGATGATGGTGTGTATGGATTGCAACACGATACTTTGCTCGAAATGGAAATGAAAGACTTTCTTTCAAGAGAGCCAATAAAGGTGGACATGCAAGGTATTAAAGCACGAATGAGCAACCGTAGAATTATGGTAACTGGTGCAGCAGGAAGTATAGGAGGAGAGTTGGCTAACTTGTTAGCAGGTTTTGAACCTCAAGAACTTATCCTTATAGACCAAGCAGAAACGCCTTTTGCATGCCGTTCGTTTGAGAATGAACAGAAAAATATCCTAACGTAAAGTGTACAACTATCGTTAGTAATATTTGTCATAGTCATAGAATGGAAACAATATTTGTAGCGTATCAACCTGAAATAGTGTTCCATGCAGCGGCTTATAAGCACGTTCCTATGATGGAAGACAACCCCACTGAAGCCGTATTAAACAACATAGACGGAACTCGAAAGCTGGCAGATTTAGCTGTAAAATATAAGGTGGAAAGCTTTATTATGGTGAGTACAGACAAGGCAGTGAACCCCACTAATGTGATGGGATGTTCTAAACGAATTTGTGAAATGTACTGTCAGAGCTTGTCGGGAAATAGAGATTATAATGTGGGTGATACACATTTTATAACTACTCGCTTTGGAAATGTACTCGATTCTAATGGGTCTGTTATCCCAATATTTAGAGAACAAATAAGAAGAGGTGGACCTATAACGGTTACACACCCCGATGTTATTCGCTTCTTTATGTTAATATCTGAGGCATGTAGGCTGGTTCTTGAGCGGCAACCATTGGTAAAGGAGGCGAAATTTACGTGTTCGATATGGGTGAACCTGTAAGAATTATCGACCTTGCTAAGGGTATGATAGAACTTAGTGGCAAGTCGGATGTAAAGATAGAAATAACGGGTTTACGCCCAGGAGAAAAAAACTCTATGAAGAGGTTTTTAGATGATAAAGAAACAGTGTTGCCCACAACTAATTCCAAAAATAAAGGTGGCAAGAGTGCGTAAATACAGTTATGAAGAGGTGAAAAGAACAGGTGAATTGTTTGATAGAAATAGCTAAAGAATATAATGCTAATCGAACAGTGCAATACATGAAGACAATGGTTCCAGAATATAAAAAGTCAAAATTCAATATATATGAAATTAGATAAAATACAATAAAAAAATGAATATGTTACATTTAAAAAGAAAGATGATGAAGTCTGTATTAGCAGGTCTTCTTGTTGCTACGGCAATGCCTGCATTAGCTCAAACAGAGAAGTATAAGGATTACAAAGAGGTGTATCGTGATACAACTTATAGCGTATTGCCAACACAAACACTTGTGAAAACTGATACAGTGTTAAACGCTCAACGCGTACTTACTAATAAATTTTGGAGCAACTGGTTTGTTTTTGGAAGCGTTGGTGCTCACTCTTTTAGAGGTGAACTTTCTAATTTTGGTAAGTTCTCTCACACTGTTTCTCCTGATTGGAGTGTAGGTTTTGGTAAGTGGATTACACCATTTGTGGGTTTAAAAGCCGAATTTATCGGAAGTAACTCAAAAGGTTATACCGATATAAGACCTCTTTGGGGTGCAAACAAATACTATGGATATGGAGATATTCTAACAGATAGTAAAGGCGCACAAGCAAAGAAAATGAGAACAGGTTGGTGGGATATTAGCGTTAATGCAATGTTCAACTTAAGTCGTTTGCTTTTATGGTTATGAAGGAGCTAACACTCATAAACGAATGAATCAATTTATCTTTAACATTGGTCTTGGTGGTACTCATCACTTAGGTTATGATAAAGGAGGCTCTGATAACGAATGGTCTGGACACTTAGAACTACAATATAGTCGCTTCTTAACTCGTTCTAAACGTCTTTCTCTCGATGCTAAACTACGTGGATTGTTCTATGAAACAAACTTTGATGGTATCTATGGCGTTTATGAAGATGCACATAAATGGGACGCTAACTTAGGTTTTGATTTTGGATTTACTTATCATTTAGGCAAAAAAGAAAACATTGGTTGGAACCAAAGCGTACAAACTGTTTATCAAAGAGATTATCGTGAACGCAGAATTCTTGTCGTAAAAGAGATGCCAGCACAAAATGTGAAGTATAATAGTATTACTTTCTATGTGTTCTATCCTAACAACTACTCAGGACGTAACGATGCTCCACTCGTAAAAAAACATCAAAAGTAAATGCGTTAGATTATTTAGCTGGTGGTATATTTACACAAAAACAATACGTTAATGCTAAGGATGTAGAAGATAGATTTGCTAAAAACATGTCGTTAGATGGACTTGAAGTGAAAGATATTCCTACTGAAGGTGCTGATAACAGTTTTAAGATTAACTATGTTCCTCGTGGTTATGAAATGTCTCGCACTCAACCTTTATCATTAAGTTTGAAAGCATCGGACATGACAACATTTAAGAATAAAGCTGGATATTACTATGCTCCAATCTTTGATGGACAACACAACTGGCAATATCGTATAGATAAAGAAACAGAAGGACAACGCTTATTGAACGAAGATAACTATAAAGAAACTGCAACATATGCTCTTAATGCACATGAAGGTATAAAAACTATTCGTGAACGCATGAGCATTGAAGACGGAGAAGAGCTTGTTAGCTTCGCTGATGTATATGCTGCTGTGAGAAGTAACAATGGTTATATCTCTCAATTTACAGATAATGCAACTGTAGAAAGAATTAGACAAATCCTCGACCAAGGCTCTATTACAATGATTCAAGCAGAAGGTTTTAGCTACAAGTCAGGACAACTTTGCTGGTGCTAATGCTGAAAGAGTGGGTCGTGACCGTAACACTACACTCTCTCAAAACCGTGCAGCAACAGTTATCTCATGGTTAAAAAGGAAAAGAACGTCTTAAAAGATGTTCTTCTCAAATCTATATGGTAAGCGACTTAAAAAGGCCAAGTGCGTTCTGTAAATGATAAGAGTACACGTGGATTAAAATGCAAAAATTAAATCGTTGTGTTAAGGTTCGCATCTCTTATTTATTAAAGTAAGATAATTTAAAGATGGTGTTTCTAAAAGGAAATTGATAAATAATCTCCTTTTTAGAAACATTGTCTTTTATAATTAAATAGGTGTCGTTGAAGATGTTGTAAGGGCATCTTTAACACAAAGAAACGAGGGAAGAAGTAAACAAAAAAAGAAATCTAACAGATAGAGATGTTCTTTGTTGTCTGCTTGTTCACTCGTCTACTCGTTTAATACACTTGTTGTCTTATGTTTATATAATAAGTAAGTGTCTCACAAATATTTTCTTTGTAATAATATACCATAATGAAAAAAATATTATAACAACATTCAATTTGTTTTTTTATGGGACTGTTATTAGTTCTATTGGTAGGCTGTAATACAACAAAAAAATATAGCCTACTTGCAAGATATTCAGCCTGAAATACCCATCGAAGTACAGGAGCCTGCTAAGATAAAGATAAAGGTAAACGACAAATTAAGCATCAGAGTATATAGTCGTGACAAAGAGATGATGCAATTATTTAATATCTCTCAAGGCGAAGTATCTGGTCCTTCTGCGAATTCATCTGGAGGTTCTGGAACAACATATACAGTAGATGAAAGCGGAAAGATTGATATGCCCATCTTAGGACTTATCAAAGTAGCAGGTATGACACGATTAGAATTAGCTAATAGTATTAAATATCGTCTTGTTTCAGGTAATCTTGTGAGAGACCCAATCGTAACTGTAGAGTTTGCAAGTCTTGCTTATTCTGTTTTAGGAGAAGTGGGAAGTCCAGGTAAGCATTATATTACAACCGATCAATTAACGCTCTTAGAAGGTTTAGCAGACGCTGGAGACCTTACTATAACAGGACGTAGAGACAATGTATTGGTCTTTGTACTGAGAATGGAAAAGCAGATTCCTTATCGTGTGGACTTAACTAAAACAAGTGATTTATATGCTTCTCCTGTGTATTATCTTCAACAAAACGACATTATTTATGTAGAGCCAAACACTACAAAAGCCAATCAATCAGACGTGAATGCTAATCTTATGCGTACTCCTGGCTTCTGGATTTCAACAGTAACAGCTCTTATTTCACTGTCATTACTTATCAAGAAATAATATTTTAGTTACATGGAAAGAACACCAACTACTAATACAAGAGAGGTAAACAAGACACAAAGAGCGTCAAAAACTCCCTTTGTTTGGGCAAGAGACCTTTTCTATTTGTGCTTATCACAATGGAAATGGTTTGTTTTGTCGTTGCTTATAACCATTAGTTATGGCGTTTATTATGTTTTAAAAACGCCTAAAATTCACACGAGTTCTGCTTCTATTATGGTGAAAAATGATGACCAGAAAGATAGAACAGATGAGAGATTAAGCGAAATGGGATTAAGTAACACATCGTCATACTTAGGAAATGAAATGTTATCACTTACAGCTACGCCCGTTGCAACAGAGATTGTTAAACGTCTACACTTAGAGGTGGAATACTTACAAGAGAAGATGTTGCGTGATGATGTTGTGTATGGATTAGACCTTCCCGTGTCGGTTGTTTTTGATAAGATGAATGGTGCAGAGACTGCCTCTTTACATTTAAGTCTGAAAGCAGATGGAACTGTTACATTAACTGATATTCAACTTGAAGGAAAAGATATAGATGGGAACCTATAATGTTAAGTTGGGAGAAACATTAGCGTTACCCTCTTTGCGCTTAATCGTTTTACCTTCTCCTAATTATAAGAAAGGAATGGTAGCTTCGTTAAAGGTAGTTCGTCATAATCCTAAAAGCATAATTGCTTCTGTTAGAGGACGAATTAAACCACAATTAAGAGACGCAGATGCTAATATTATTGATATAACTTATAGCGATGTATCAGTTCCTCGTGCAAATGATGTACTTAATACGCTCATTGCTGTTTATAATGAGAACTGGATTAAAGACCGAAATCAAGTGTCGGTAAGTACAAATGCATTTATAAAAAGAGCGTTTAGCAATTATTGAAAGAGAGTTGGGAAGTGTAGATCAGAATATCTCTAGCTTCAAATCTCAGCATCTTGTACCCGACGTAGAACAAGCGGGAAGCATGGCAATGTCGCAAGCGAGTGCAGCAGAAGAGCAGGCTCGAAAATCTTGACGGACAACTTTATATGGTACGATATATAAGAAGTTATCTCACAGATGGTCGTCATGAAAGTCAATTATTGCCTTCGAATTCAGGTATAAAGAATGGTAATATTGAGAGTCAAATCAATGAATATAATAATGTATTGTTAAAGCGTAATCAGCATTTAGCTATTTCGTCAGAGCAAAACCCATTGGTGATGGACCTTGAACAAACGCTTTCTACCATGCGTCGTTCTATCATTCATTCGCTCGATAACGAAATGGCAATGCTTCAATCTCAGCAAAGAACAGCACAAAGTAGTAGGAGTGAGGCAACAGCACGCATAGCAGCAAGCCCTCAACAAGCTAAATATCTTCTTTCAGTAGAACGTCAACAGAAGGTAAAAGAAGACCTTTACTTGTTCTTACTTAAGCGAAGAGAGCAAAACGAACTATCCCAGGCGTTCACAGCTTATAACACTCGTGTGTTAGAAGAAGCTCAAGGAGATGTTATTCCTGCAACTCCAATATCTACAAATATACTATTTTTTTAGCGTTTATTGTTGGTTTAGCAGTTCCTGCCAGTGTAATTATTGTGCGTGATATAACAAACACTTCAATCCGAGGACGTAAAGATCTTGAACATCTCCGCATACCATTTGTGGGAGAAATTCCTCAGATGGGAGATAAAATTAAGCGTTTCTCACTCTTTAACAAGTCGCATGTTAAGACACAACGCCATATTGTTGTGAAAGAAGGAAGTAAGAATGTGATAAATGAAGCTTTCCGTGTGGTACGAACAAACCTTGAGTTTATGCTTGGTTTCAATACTACTCACAAAGTAATCATGACCACTTCTATGTCTCCGGGTAGTGGAAAGACCTTCTTAACAGCAAACCTTGCCACCTCATTAGGTCTTAAAGGAAAGAAAGTAATTGTGCTCGACCTCGACCTTCGCAAAGGAACAATGTCTGAATTCGTAGAAGGTCATCATCATGGAATTAGTAATTATCTTGGTGGACAAGAAGAGGATTACCATTCACTCATAGCAAAAAGTAGGGGAGATAGACATTCTTCCATGTGGTTCTATCCCACCTAATCCCACCGAAATGCTTTTCTCTCCTCGCTTTAAAGAGATGATAGATACATTAAAGAACGAGTATGATTACATCTTTATCGACTGTCCTCCTGTTGAAATGGTAGCAGATACAGCTATTATCAGTCCTTATGTAGACCTTACACTCTTTGTTGTACGCGCAGGAATGTTTGATAAGAGCTTCTTGCCCGACCTTGAAGAATGGTATGAAGAAAAAGAAATATGGAAACATTGCCATTCTTCTTAATGGTACAGACCATAGTGTTACACGTTATGGATACCATAAATATGGTTACCATTACGGCTACTCTTATGGTTACGGAAAGAAGAATTAACTATAAAAAAACGAGAGATAAACATTTATCTCTCGTTTTTTTATTCTCATTTGTATTACAAGTGATGCGTTAAATAGTGGTTAAATGCCTTTTTAAAGCACCTTTAAAGACATGAACGCCTTATTATATTAAGCGATAGCCTTAATGAGTTATATCACATTACAGAGCTTCTAACAGAGCAGTTACACGTTCTTGCATCACTCTTTATAAGCAACTTTCTCCTTCAACATATTGTTCTAACAACAAATGTTCGCCATCAAACACAGCATACGTAAACTGACTAATCCAATCGCCTAAAATAATCAGGCGCGATTTATGAGATAAAAACAAGTCGAGTTCGATGTGTCGATGTCCAAAGAGAAAGAAATCAATGTTATGATGCTCCTTTAAATAGTCCTTAGCGAAAAAGCACTAAGTGTTCTTTCTCTTCTCCCATATAACGTGGTTCGTTACCTCCTTCGTGCTTTAATCTGCTATGTTTCGCCCAATTTAAGCCTAATGCCATTCCCCAACGTGGGTGAATAGCGTTTAATAAGTGTTGACATGTTTTGTTATGAAACAGCTTTCTCAATAGTTTAAAGCGTTTATCAGGGTCTCCTAAGCCATCTCCGTGCGCTAAAAAGAAAACTTTATCAGCCAATTCTACCGTTTCGGGTTGTTTATGCACTATCACACCACACTCTTCTTCTAAGTAACCATACATCCAAAGGTCGTGATTTCCCACAAAAAAGTGTACCTCTACACCGTTATCTGTTAGCTCCGATAACTTACCTAGAAGCGAGTATAGCCTTTAGGAACTACATATTTGTATTCATTCCAGAAGTCGAACATGTCTCCTAAGAGATAGATTGTAGAAAGCTTTATCTTTGATACTATCTAAGAAGCGCACAAGTCTGCGTTCTCTTGTTCGTGGGTGTTTGAGTGCAAGCGACCCCAAATGAGCATCTGACAGAAAAATATATGTTCTTCATGTTTTTAAGTGTGTTTTGTTTCAACCATTTAGCCATATCGCCTTGTTATAAAAGCCTATTGAGCCAATAAAAAAATAGTCGCGCGAGTGTGAGTTGGCAAAAGAAAAGAAGTAGAAAGATTGTTATTTATTTAGTCGAGAGCCTAACTCTACGCGTGCTTCCTCACTCATCATACTCTGGTCCCAAGCAGGTTCGAACACCAAATTCACCTTTGTTGAGGTTACACCCGTTACATTTTGCACCTTAGATTGCACATCTTCTAATATAAAATCTGCAGCAGGACAAGCGGGAGCAGTAAAGGTCATATCTAATTCTACTGCACCTTTATCGTCTACATCTATACGATAAATTAAACCAAGGTCGTATATGTTTACAGGAATTTCAGGGTCGTAAACCGTTCTAAGAACATCTACAATACCCGCTTCTATTGTTGTTTTTTCTTCTTGTGTCATAGCTTTTTTATATGTTAAAGTACAAAGATAAGCAAAAAAAGCTAATTCATCTCTTTTTATTCCCTTGTTTCACTCTTTTTAGGGCTTTGTTTCAAAGCTAATATAAGGTGTTAGTCTACTTATATCATAGGGTGAAAAACTCCTTTAATTGTTGCAAGTCTTGCACACTTTTAATCGTCCCTTTTAGTCGTCTATAATCGGTTATTGCCCTTGCTTGATAAAAGTTAATGTAAGGATGTCTTTTCAGTTGATACAATGAAAGCACATTTATAGCCAGCTTTTCGGTGTTTGCCGACTCTAAACGAAAGAAAGATAACGAAGCAAGAGGAAAGTCTTGAATTTCTTTTAGTTGGTCTATTGCGTAAAAACCGCCAAGCTCTTTTCGATATCTCACAATCTCTTTAGCGAAATAAGAGCCTATCCCCGGCACCCGTTTCAAAGCCGTTGTGTCTGCCGTGTTTAGCAATAAATGTTCTCCTGTTTTCATTTTAGGAGAATAAGACGCACCTTTATGCACATCTTTTGCTTCCTCTTTTACCAATAAAGCCGATGGTTTATAATCGTTAGCAATAACAATAAACGGCTCTAAACGCTTGTATTGTTGCTGAGTTAGCCCATATAGACGTGCAAAAATCGCTGGGTTTACTAAAAATCCGCCCTTTTTCTCTGTAATGCAACAGCACCTTTATTTTGCCATGTACGCAAGCCCAAAGCCAACAATTGTGCAGGAGTTGCCGTGTTAGGGTCGAAAGAAAAAGGTTCACCCACCACATATTCTGTTTCTTTTTGGTAAGTTTTCATTTACATACGAATGAGGATAGCCAACCTTTTTTTCGTTTGTTTTTTGCCCAAATAGGTGCTTTTTGAGGTGTTTCTTCGCACTTCATAGTCCACATAAAAAAACGATAGAAGCCATTGTTAAAAACAAGAGCAATAGCCATAACGCACGACGGTCGGCGCGCGGAAGATATACAAAAATCGGTTAGTTTCATTAAGGGAAAGAAATGTAAGCGTAAGTTTTTTGATGCTTGTGTTACAACACCTATGGCGTCGTTAGCGAGTTTTCAAACTGCTCTTTCCAGTTTTTATAAGGGTTAAGTAACAAGTGCGAATTGTAGAAACGCTTGTCTCCCGTTACCTCTTTACCTACGAATGCAGGTTTAACAAACGCTCTCGTCTACACTCGATAGCTCCACTTCTGCCATCACTAAGCCCTCGTTGTCGCCATAAAACTCGTCCACTTCAAACGTGTGTTCACCACTTTTTACCAAGTAACGTGTTTTATCTATCAACCCACCCGTACATAGTTTAAGCAAGTTTTCTGCTTCGTTAAGCGTTATTTCCTTCTCAAATTCGTAGCGAGAGAGGCCGTTGTTTGTCGATTTACCTTTGATAGTGAGAAACGCTTGTTGCCCTTTGGTGCGCACACGAACGGTTGCTGTTAAACAAGGCATGTAGCCTTGCTTAACTCTACTATGAAAGAATGCCAGTTCTTTGTAGTTCGATAAAGGCGAAACCACAAACTTTCTTTCTATTTCTATACCACTCATTAGTACATAAAAAGCTAACGAAAAGAGTAAAAAAAGTTAATATAACAAAGGCTATAACAATATATTTAATAACGTTTTTAGCTTGTTTTTCTTCTCTTTCGCGTCTTCTTAAACGGTTCATTTTACTTCTTTCACTCATTGTTCAAAAGGGTTTTTAAATGGTTCTTAATAGCTTGTTTCGTTAAAATAGTTTTCGGATAGATGCTTATTTTGTAGCATTTATCAGCTCAAACAGCATGGTGTAGTGTTTTTTTAGTGCCGTTTCCGTAAGGAAAGTGGAACGTTTGTTTTGTTCCGTCAGATAAGTAGTAAACCACCAAAAGGCATGTTGTTTGTGGTAAAAGCTTGCTGCCATGCCGTTTTGTTGAGTGTGGCTTGTAGCCCTAAGCACTCGTTTATTACCTTTAATATCTCTAAATAGTTCGGTAGGTTGGCTTAGTGTTTTGCAATTTGTTTTTCGGTTCCTATGGCAACACTATCTACCTTTATGGCACTATTAGATTTAAGTGTTGATAAAAAGGTTACATAAGAATTAGCCGATAAAAAGTGAAATCGAACTTAACACTCTTTATTGTGGTAGCATGAACAGCTGTTGCTTTTTGTGGAAAAAAACAAAGAAAAAGCATGCCTTGTGGGTGAGTTTTTTTGAATGGCAAACTTATGAAAACTTTTTGCCAAAGGCTCCGCTTATAACGCTGCAACATAGCAATAAAGCAATAATAAACCTACGCATAACTGGTTTTAATAATATTACAGATAATACAAATAAAGGGGAAAAACATGCTTATAAAGCACATTCGTCCCCTTGTTTTTTTGGTAGATTATTCTCCGTAAACTACTACTTTGTAGCTTGAGAAAAATACCTAAAAAAGGTTGCTCTTTTGGCAGTCTACATGGCTAATTTTTTTCTAATACCTGCAGCTTTAGCAGCTGTGTTAATAGGAAGCATCACCCATAACTACAAGGCCAAGAATGTTTGTACTTGTAGCAGTACCTACTTTAGAACCAACTGCATTAGATGTAACCATTTCTCCTTCAGCTACGTTTGTGTAAAGAGTACCCATACCTGCTTTTTGTACCCATAGTTGCACAGCTGCTTAAAGAAAGAGCAGCGATAGCAGCAACTGCCATCATTTTGATTGACTTTTTTTCATTTTTACTTATAAACTTTATAATGTTAATAATTTGTTTATCATAGCAAAGATATGAAAAAAATAATATAATAAACAAAAGAAATGAGAGAATTTATCAAATAAAAAAACAAAGAAAAAAATAAATATATCTACAAAACAACCTGTTTTTTTCTTATAAAAAAACACATTTATAAGAAACAGGGATAAGACTAAATAATGAAGAAAAAGTAGTGTTTTATGGCTTATTTCTATCGGTTTTTCTTAACGCTACAATGCAGAGTGAAAAAAATAAAAGAGTTTTGCTCTTGCTTTTTGAAAAAGAAAAAGCCTGTAAAATATGCTTTTTACTGAAAAATGAGTGTAATAGCTTGTGTTTTGAGTGCTAAAAAACAAGCTATTAAGAGCTAAAACCTAAGCTTTTTAGCACATAAAAACACCATGTATTAGGAGGTAAAACACAAGAGTTTAGCCCTAAAAAGTGTTGTTAATTGCATTTTAGCTATTGGTGTTTTAGAAAGGTAAAACCTAAGCTTTTTAGCGCAAATGGGTTGTTTTTATGTTTTTTTAGAGCATAGAGATAGCATGGAAATAGGTGGGTGAATAGCCCTATTTTGAACGTAGAATGAAAATAAAGAATGTAACAAAACGCTCACAAGAAATCGCCTTCATAAGTGTTACCGTCTGTCTTTTGCCTCGTTAGATGTATAACTTAATAAACATAAAAGGAGATGGGGTCTTGTAATACAGCCTATATAATGTAAAACAACAGATGCTAAAAAAACGGAGTGCATCAATAGTTTTTGGCTGTGTAACCTCTGTTTTTCTACTTGTAAAACAACAGCGATGGCCATTTCAAAAAAATACGAAATAGCCATCGCTTGTTATGCTTTTTCACCTTTAAAAAAAGTAAGGCGTTTAATCTTCGTCGTTTACAGGAAATTCCATAAGATACGCCTTAATAAACTCGTCTATCTTGCCATTCATCACACCATCAACATCGGTTGTTTGGTAATTAGTGCGATGGTCTTTCACACGTCTATCATCGAATACATAAGAACGGATTTGACTTCCCCACTCAATCTTTTTTTCTTTCCTCTTTCTATTTTTAGCCTGCAGCTTCGAGACGTTTCTTCATCGCTCTATCGTAAAGTTGCGATTTTAATAAACGCATGGCATTATTTCTATTCTCTAATTGTTTACGACTTTCGGTGTTTTCAATCAATATTTCTTCTTCTTCTCCAGTGTCGGGGTCGGTGTAAAGATAGCGCAAACGCACACCCGTTTCTACCTTATTAACGTTCTGTCCACCAGCTCCACCACTTCTAAAAAGGTCCCAACTAACCTTAGAAGGGTCTACATAAACCTCAATAGTGTCGTCTACTAAGGGCGAAACAAACACACTTGCGAAACTTGTCATGCGCTTTCCTTGCGCATTAAATGGTGAAACACGCACTAAACGATGCACACCGTTCTCGCTTTTCAAGTATCCGTAAGCATATTCTCCACCTTCTATCTCCATAGTAACACTCTTTATGCCCGCTTCATCTCCGTCTTGAAGGTTAGAAATGGTAACTTTATGGCCGTGAGATCTGCCCATCGCATGTACATTCGCATGAGCATAGACGCCCAATCCTGACTTTCTGTTCCTCCAGCACCAGAGTTTATCTTTAAAACACAGTCCATTGGGTCTTCTTTTTGTCGAAGCATGTTCTTTAATTCCAAGTCTTCTATGGCAGCAATAGCTTTTGTATAGGTAGCATCTACCTCGTCTTCTGTAACCATATCGTCATGAAAAAAGTCGAAAGCCAATTGCAATTCGTCTGCTAAGAGTTGCACTTCTTTGTATCCAACAAGCCACTTTTTCAATGCCTTTCACTTTCTTCATTTGCTCTTGCGCACGATTAACATCGTCCCAAAAGTCGGTGCTTGTGTTCGTAGTTGTTCTTCTTCGAACTCCACCTCCTTGCTATCTATGTCTAAATATCTGTGCAAAAGCCTCTGCACGCTCTTTAATATCTTTTAGTTGTTCAGCTGTAATCATTTGCGTAATGAGTGAGTTTTTGTATAAAAAGTTATAGCGTAACCGCCTCTTTATACATGTTTTCTATTTCTTCTTTATAGTGTTCGTTAATAACACGACGCTTTAATTTGAGCGTATTTGTTAGCTCACCCGCTTCAATACTAAAAGTTTCTCAGGAAGCAGTGTGATACGTTTCACCTTTTCGTAGCTTGCCAATTGTTGTTGAATGGTGTTGATACGCTCTCTTATCATCTTGTTTATTTTGACATTCTTACATAACTCTTCTATGCTGTTATATTCAATATTGTTATCAGCAGCATAATCTTCGATGAGCTTAAAGTTGGGTACTACCAATGCAGAAACAAACTTGCGCTCGTCGGCAATGATAGTGATTTCGTCTATAAACTTATCTACCAGTAATAAAGTTTCTATTTGTTGAGGAGCAATATATTTACCATTCGATGTTTTTAAATAGGTCTTTTATGCGCTCGGTTAAAAAGAGTTCGCCGTCTTTTATATACCCCGAATCTCCTGTTTTAAAGAACCCTTCTTCGTCGAAAGCCTCTTGATTGAGCGTATCTCTCTTGTAATATCCTGATGTGATAGTAGGACCTTTAAGCATAATCTCGTTGTTCTCGCCAAATTTAATCTGAATTCCTTCGATTAAACGACCTACAGAACCAACGGTATAAACTTTGTTTTTATGGTCGCAAGACACTGTTGCAAGACTTTCAGTGAGCCCATATCCTACTATCATCTCAATGCCAATGGCATGCACAAACTCTTCGATGTGAGGCGCAACCTTAGCTCCTGCAGTGGGAAAGATGTTCGGACGTTCTAATCCTAACTGCTTTCTTACCTTGCTAAGAATTGTTTTATTGAGCAATTTATATTCCATTCTAAGCGCAAAAGGTGGTGTTTTTCCACGACTGAGATAGTCGATATTATGCTTTTTGCCTATCTCTAATGCGTGATAAAACAATTTCTGCTGAATAGAACTTGACTTCTCAATCTTCTCTTTTACAGCACTATACACCTTTTTCCCAAAAAGCGAGGAACCGACGACATACAAGTGGGGTGCGTTTCTTTGAGTGACACTAATATGTCTTTAGGGTTGGTATTGATGATAATTTCGGCTCCTTCTGAAAGAGAAAGATAATCCCATGCGCGCTCAAAAGATATGTGTTAATGGTAAAAAAACACATCACACGGTCGTCTTCACCCAAAAGGTACACACTTGTCGTTAGCCTCTAATGCGGCATGAAATTGCGAGTAGGGGAGCATAACACCTTTGCTGTCGCCAGTTGTTCCACTGGTGTAAAGAATGTTGCAAAAGCATATCTTCGCAAGCAGAAGCATATAATGTTTTTACTTCTTTCTGATGTTTTAAGTCTTCACCTAACTTGAGAAAGTCTTTAAAATAAAGCGTTTTCTTGTCTTCTTTAGCAAGAGTTACACTCTCATCGAACACAATGAGTTGTGCAAGAGACGGGCAACGAGAAATCACTCGGTAAGCTTTGTCGTACTGCTCTTGCTCTCCTATGAACAAAAATGCGTATGTCGGCATCGTTAATGATATACTGAATTTGCTGCTCACTGCTTGTTGCATAGAGCGGAACAGATACCAATTGAACACCATAAGCACCAAAGTCGGTGTAAAAAAATAAGGCAAACAGTTTTGTGCAAATACAGCAATCTTGTCTTGTGGGTGTAAGTTGAAATGCAAAAAAAGCATTGCTTACTTGTTTTTACACGGAGAAAAATTCGTTCCATGAAACAGAATTCCATTGAGTAGAACCAAAAAGCTTTATAAGTTAAAAGCAACTTTATTTCCGTATTTCTCTGCTTGCTTATGAATAAGCACTGAAAGGTGACTTTTTGTTTGCATAGTGAGCGTTGTGTTATAAATTGTATAATGCAAAGATAGTGTAATTTGCTTAAATAGAGGGTAAAACACCGTGTTTTACAACGAAAAATGTTTGAAATGTAACGAAAAATAGATGCTTTTAAGAAGTTAAAAGAGCAGATATAGCTTGCCATTCTTACGTCGGTGAAATGTAACACACGCGCAATAATGGTTTTATTGCTTACAAATAAAGAATGATTTCCCTATTTGTCTTCTATATATATAATAAGGTGTAAAAAAATAAAAGAATATGAGTGATAGATTATTTAAAAAGGCTTATTTAGTGAATAAAAAGTTAAAGTTTTTAATAAGTGTATAAGTAGTTACTGAAACATAAGGATAATAGAAGTAACTAAACGAAATAATTAACTTGAGTCAAGAAATAATATTTATTTCTATTACTGCAATTATGAGAAATCTTATCTTTTACAAAAAGATCGTCTCTTTTAAAAGGTGTTGTTGGCATCGAGCGTAGCTTGTGCGTCAACAAATAATGCCTTTGCTAAAGTGGCGACAAGTGATGTTGCAAGTCCTGCAATATCGCAAACAACAAATGTGCAGAAAAGGTCAGACAGTGTCTCGCACCGTATCAGGTGTTGTTAAAGATGCTTCTGGTGAGCCTCTTATAGGTGTAAGCGTTGTATTAAAGGGAACAGGCAAAGGTACTGTAACCGATATCGACGGACGTTACACTTTACCTGTAGGTAATACAAAAAAACTCCTCTTACATTCTCTTATGTAGGTTATGTATCGCAAGATATTGTGCCAGGAGAACGTACTAACGTAGACGTGGTATTGAAAGAAGAAAACACAATGCTTACAGGTGTTGTCGTAACAGCTATGGGTATTATGCGTAAGGAATCTTCTCTTACTTACTCTACTCAAAAGATTAAAGCAGAAGACTTAACCAAGGTTCAAGACCCTAACGTAGCAAACAGCTTAGAAGGAAAAAAATCTCTGGTATCACCATCACTCCAAGTGCAGGTGGTGCAGGTGGTGCCTCAAAAATTATTCTTCGTGGTAATAAATCTATCAATGGTAACAGTGCTCCTTTAATCGTAGTTGATGGTGTTCCAATGACTAATGAAACACGTTCTAAAAGAGGAATGAATGGTGATGGTTTCGCATACTCAGGTATGACAGAAGGTGCTGACCCACTATCGATGATCAACCCAGATGATATCGAATCTATTAACGTGTTGAAAGGTGCTAACGCTGCCGTTCTTTATGGCTCTAAAGCCGCTAATGGTGTTGTGATGATTACAACCAAAAAAAGGACGTGAGGGTAAGCTTGATGTAAATTTCTCGTCAAACGTAACTTTCGATAATCCGTTGTTAACACCAAAAAAATTCAAAAATACATACGGGGCAGCAGTAGATCAAAAATGGTTTCTTATCTCGTTTAAACTGGGGTGGAAAAAAATCACAGATCGTGCAGACGCTGATTTGGTGGTTGACGCTCCATTGGGTAGTGATTTTGTAGAAAAAAGTCACAAGGTTTACTTGCGTAATCGTGCTAACGATGACGTGAAAGACTTCTTTAGAACAGGTGTAACAACAAACAATTCTATTTCAGTTTCAGGCGGTACAGAGTTGATGCGTTCATATTTCTCAATCGGAAATAGCCACGCTAACGGTATGATGAGAAAAAACTCTTATAACCGTAACTCATTCGCTTTCCGTCAATCATATGACCTTCTAAAGAGAGTGAAACTTGATGTTTCTTTGAACTATGTAGAAACAATTACAAAGAATCGTCAAGGTGGTGGTACCGTTTATAATCCACTTTATGATCTTTACACCATGCCAAGAAACATCGACTTAGGTTATTATCGTAATAACTATGTAGAAAATGGTTCTTGGATGTCTGATTTTCAAAAGATTTATAAGAATATAGGTTCTGAGAAATATCAATTTACGAATTCAGAAAAAGTTAAGTTGAATGGTCCATTACAAAACTGGGCATACTTATCTGCAACCAATAATAACCCATATTGGCTTCTCAACCAAAACAAAGGTGGCCAACGTGAAGACCGTTTGTTTGGTACAGTTAGTGCAAATGTTGATATTTATGATGGTTTAAGCTTCCAAGCTCGTGTGAACTATACAAAGACTCACTTCCAGAACAATAGTAAAACATATGCAACCACCTTTTCGCCTGAAAAAATATACGACTTTGGTCGTATGTTTGATAACGCTTCAACAGCAACAGAAATCTACACCGACTATTTGTTAAACTATAACAAACAAATCAAAGATTATTCTGTTTCTGCATCAGCAGGTTGGGTAGGACATACTCTAAAAACAACTTACAAAAAAACACCGACGTAACAACAACTTACGTTGATCCATTGTTACGCAAACCTTCAACCGACGTGAACTACTTCGAAACAAACGCAGGTGGTATGGGTGTAACAACATCAGGTAAGTCTTCAAGTTGGGACAAAGCGTTGTTATTCACTGCACAAGCTGGTTGGAAAGAAACAGTTTATGTAGACTTCTCTTATCGCCAAGACTGGTATCGTTTGTTCAGACAACTATACCTTTCAGGTGATGCAGACAAGCAAAAGCTATGGCTACTTCGGTCTTGGTGCTAATGCAATCGTTAGTAACTTAGTGAAATTACCAGAGTGGTTTAACTACATGAAGTTCCGTGTTTCTTACTCAGAAGCCGGTAACTCATTTGCTGATGCTGGATTCTACAAAATTTCTCAAAACAGAAGAACTGGTGCTGTTAATGCGAACAACTACAAGAAGTTCAAGGCGGTTCCTGAAATTATGAAGTCATTTGAAACTGGTATTGAAACCATGTTCTTGAATAATAGACTTAGACTTCGACCTTACATATTATAATGGTGTAATGGATCACTTGTACATGGAAGGTGCAGACGCTTCAGGTGTTCAACCATTTACATCTGCAAAGGTTCGTAATCAAGGTATCGAAACAACCATCGGTTACAACTTCCATCTGGCTAAAGACTTTAGTTGGAGAACAAGCTACAATGTGTCTTATAACGATAACACTATTCTTAAAACTGCTTACAACGACCAAGGTAAAGAGCTTATCCAACAACAAATTGTAGGTGGTACATACATTAGATATAAAGAGGGTGGTTCAATAGGTGATATGTATATCCACGATTTTGAGAGAGATGCTAATGGAAATATTGCTCTTACAAAGTCTGGTGAACCACGTTTCAAGAGTTCAGGTCAGGATGCTGACTTGATTTATGTGGGTAATATGAACGCTAAATGGCAAATGGGTTGGAGTAATGTCCTCAACTATAAGGACTTCACATTGTCGCTCTTGATCAATGGTCGTATTGGTGGAAAGGTTATTTCATTGACAGAAGCGTACTTGAGATCAATATGGTTTGTCGCAAAAGAGTTGCTGATGCACGTCTTAATGCAGAAAGAAACAATATTGTTGCAACAGACTATAAAAATGCTCCTGGTATGCAATTGAATGATGGAAGCGGACGTATTGTGCCTGTTGAAGCATATTACAAGGCAATGGGTTCATCGCCCAATCCATACAACTATATATATAGTGCAACCAACTTCCGTTTACGTGAGTTGTCATTAGGATATACCTTCCGTAATCTTCTTGGTCAAAATAAGAACTTAAATGTATCATTTATTGCAAGAAATCTATTCTTCCTCTATAATGATAGCCCTGTTGACCCTGACGTTTCATTGTCAACTGCTAATGGCTTAGGGGCATTTGAATTATTTAATATGCCTTCTTCACGTTCTTTTTGGTTTGTCTTTGAGCTTAACTTCTAAAAAAATAATAGAATAAGAATATGAAAAAAATATAAATTTTTGGTACTGCTTGCTACTTTTTGCAGGAATAGTATCACTACAGTCTTGTTTGGATTTTTGACGATCCTGGAGCAGAGTTTAACTCTGATACGAAGAATGTTGAGAAAGTAACAGCACGTGGAGAAGTTGATAAGATTCCTTATAAATTAGATGTTACAGGAGAGCAAGCTGCTACCGTTATACATAAACTTGAAGATTATCTTAATGGAGGACGTGCTGCACAATTCTCTTTAAGAGGTGGAAAGAATGGTGAACTTCCTGGAGAACACCAATATCAATTTCAGTTCTCTTTAGGTGTGAACAACTATGCACAATATGCTGTTATCCCTCACCAAAACTTTGTTTACTCAAAAAGTATTCGTACGTTCAACTTACGACATAGCTCCTAAGTTCTACGGAGGTGCTAACGGTTCATTTGGAGAAGTACGCAAAGCAGCAGTTCAATTGTTGAACCATAAGTTGATAGACTCAATCCCTGAGATGAAAGCTGTTTATCTTCTTATCTTCAATACAGCTGCTCTTGAAAATGCAGATATCTATGGTCCCTTTGCTTATCAAGACGTAAAAACGAATAAACAAAGTGCTCCTTATAATTATGATAACCTTGAGACCATCTACAAGTCAATCGTTGCTAATATCGATACAGCTGTAGCATGTTTCAACTATTTCCCAAATAAGAGAGCAGATTATAAAGAAAAGTTGGTTTCTTTATTAAAAGAAAACATCTTGATCACTAATGACGAGCCTAACAATGCAACCGATTTCGAAACATGGAAACGTTTTGCAAACTCGTTAAAGTTGCGTATGGCTATGCACATTGTAAAGGTTAACTCGACTCTTGCAAAAACAATGGGCAGAAGAAGCTGTTAAGAGTGGTGTAATAGAAGATACAAAGCACGAAGTCGCTTTACGTCCAAATTTTATTGGTTTTACTAATCCTTTAATTAATATAAGTAAATGGGGAGATACGCGTATCACCGCTTCGTTGGTAACATTGTTAGAAAGCTTGCAACATCCTTATCTTAAGGATAACTTTGCACTATTCACAAAGAACGATAACCTTATTGTAAACAGCAAGACTAATGCAAAACTTGATGCAAATACAAAGGTAGTTGGTATTCGTTCAGGTACTCACACTGGCGACGGACAAGGTTATGATGGAAACCAATACATCGCATTCTCAGGTGTTAATCCAGAGAGATTTCACGGAGTGCCCTTGTATGTTATGAAACTTTCTGAAGTTTGTTTCCTAAGAGCCGAAGGCGCATTGCGTGGCTGGAACATGGGTGGTACAGCAGAAGAGTTCTACAACAAGGGTATCCTTGTAGGTAACTGTCTTGATCGTGATGATAATACTGTAGACTATCAAGGCATGATGGCGACCTATATGGCACAAACAGATGCTACTCCTATTACATATGTAGACCCAACAGGTGATACAGATAATGTAAAAAGTCCTACTAAAATTGGTGTTAAATGGAATAATGCTGAATCAAACGAGATTAAGCTTGAGAAAAATTATTACACAAAAATACATCGCAGCTTATCCAATGAGTTTTGAGGCATGGGTGAGATCTAAGACGTACAGGTTATCCTAAATTGTTCGAAGTTCTTAATGTAGATGAATCTGATGGTAGCTTGAAAGAAGGCGACATCATTCGTCGTTTACCATTCCCAGGGCGTACAGATCCAGCGACACAAGCAGACATTCAAGCAACAGGTTTGAAAGCGTTAAATGGCCCAGACGTTGTTGGTACACGTCTATGGTGGGATATTAATGCACCAAACTTCTAATATTTAGTATGTGGGACACTTTAACAACGAAGTGCCCCACTATTTTACTAAAGCAAGAAACTATTTTTTTACTATTTAATAAAACTTTAAACAATTCTTATATGAATAAAAAAATCTACAATGAAAGCGTTGATATTAGCAGGACTTCTTTGCGGTGCTTCAAGTTCAATTAGTGCTCAAACTACTCCAGGTAGCACATCAACAACAATCTACGACTTTGCTGGTTTCAACGATCAAAAAAATGTTAGAGCTTTTTGAAAAAGATTGATAAACAAGGCAGAAAGTTTCCAACTACACAAGAACTTAAAGATGCAGGACTCTACGATGAAATAGAGTTCGTGCGCTCACACGTTCGCAAACGTCAAATTCTTGATCGTGAAGATCGTCTTGTAAGAAATACTTACAAAGAAAGAGATCTATTTATGAACATCCCAGCAGGTGCAGGTTCAACAATTGGTGGTTATCCTTCTAAAGACTTCGCAAGCGATAACTTCTCTATGTGGAACTACACAAACCTCTTCGGTTCATGGAACCATGGCTTGTTCCAAGCACCAGGTTCATGGGTAGACGCAGCTCACAAGAATGGTACCGACATTCTTAGTGGTATGAAATTTTTCGACACAACAGGTGGAAGAGGTGGACATGCAACAGGTTGGATGTCTTTTATTAAGGAAAAAAATACAGATGGTACATTTAAATACAGCCGTCCACTTATTCGTCTTTTACAATTCTTAGGAATGGATGGTATTAACTATAACTTCGAAGCAACAGGTTATGATGATAAAGATGTAGTAAAATTCCATCAAGAATTATATAAATACGCAAAAGAAGACAACTTCGATGATTTCCATATTGTTCTTTATACTGGTAACCAAAGCTTACCATCTTACAAAGTAGAAGCATTATTTGGTAAGAATGGTACAAAGACAACAGACTTGATGTTGAACTATTCTGCAGACGACTTCACACCTTATATGGCTCAATCAGTTCAACAAGCTAAACGCTCAATGAATACAGCTAAGGGCTTGTATGCAGGTGTTTGGATTGTAACAATGAACAGAAGCTGGACTAGTCTTAGTGCAGAAGATTCTAAAGAATGTGGTATCTGCCTTTGGGGAGAACACGATCAAAGCCGTTTCTGGTCGTACAACACAGGTGGAAATGCGCAAGAACGCATGAGCAACTACCAAATGTTGTTGGAGAGAGGTTTCTCAGGTGGATACAGAAACCCAGCAGATCGCCCTGAAATAAGAAACGCAGGACACAACTGGGAGTGGTCAGGTTCAACAGCTCCATTGTCAACTTTCCCTGGTTTAGCTTCATGGATTCCTGAGCGTTCAGCTATTTCTGGAACCCTTCCATTTAGCACTCACTTCAACACAGGTGCTGGAGAAGTTTATACATACAAAGGCAAGAAAAACAGCAGGTTCATGGTATAACATGTCTAACCAAGACATCGTGCCAACCTATCGTTGGTTGGTTTACGACGGAAACACAACAAACGTAAGTACAAGCGTACAACCTGAGTTTACTTATGAAGATTCTTACACAGGTGGTTCTTGCTTAAAACTAACAGGTAAAGCACAAAAGCTTCGTCTACAGATATCGTTCTTTACAAAAACCGAACTTAGGAAAGCAATAGCGGTGCAATTAGAGCACAAGTAGCAATCAAAACAGGTAAAGAAGGAACACAAGACTCTAAACTTGCTCTCATCGTTCGTCTAAAGAACAGCAAAGAATGGAAAGAATATGCAGTTGGTGGTACAACAGATAAGACATGGAAAAGAGCACACAATTGCTCTATCAGACTTGTCTTCATCAGACGTTATTGATCGTATCGGTCTTCGTGTGAAGAATGTTGACGATCAATACAAACTTCTTGTTGGTAAATTGGCTATCGTAGACGACTTCACGGCTACCCCTGAGCTGTGAGAGACCTTACAATACAAGTGAAAGAAGAAAAACAAAAGCTTCTCTTTCTGTGAAAGCAACTTGGGCTTTAAATTCAGCAACTGAAGGAAGTGTTATTTACAACGACGATGCTAATGTAGACCACTTCGAAGTGCTTTATAAGAATGGTGAAAATGGTGATGTTACAGAAATCGGCCGTACATCACAATGGGCTACATACATTGGCGATATTGAATTGGGAGAAACAGATCAACCATTCATCGGTGTTCGTTCAGTTTCTAAAGATTTGAAGACCTACTCTCCAGTAGTATGGCAACAAGTTCCACGTGCTAATCAAGCTGATCTTCCAGCAAGCAAGCACAATCCTTATGGAGAACCAGAATTGGATATGTCTGCTAAGGGTGCAGATATTGCACAGAAAGTACGTTACATCGAAACCTTCGAAACAATAGGTGGAACAACTAATATCAACTATCGTGCTAAAGGTCCTAAGGGGGGATCTAATTATGTTGATGCAACAGACCAAGTGTTAACAGCAACTCAAGGACAAGAAATCACCTTGAAATTCAAGGGATTTGAAGCAAAAGACAATGTTGATGGTACCCATGATGACCTTCGTTATTGTATGGGTAAGGGTTGGATTGACTTGAATGGCGATAACGTATTTAATCCTTCTGACATTACTTTAGATCCTAAAAAAATGGTGAGCAATTGTTCTTCTTAGGTAAAAGTTCGTAAAGGAACTTACGAACAAGTTCAATCTCCTCAAACTTATAAGTTCAGAATTCCTACAGATGCAAAGACAGGTAAAACTCGTATGAGAATTGTGTTCTCAGACGCTTGGTTCGCTGGTTCTCTTCTTCCAACAGGCAAGTTTAACAAGGGATTTGCCATCGACTTCGGTGTAGAAATCACTGGAACTAACCCTGAAAGACAAACACCTAAGTCTACACGTGACGAAGGAATAGCAGAACAACCAGAAGGACTTTCAACAAGCACATCAATCACTTCATTCGCTGGTGAGGCATCAGCACTTGTTCAAACAAGCAAAGAGTTGAAGTTCTCTAACGTAGAAAAAAAGCTTGGATCTTTGGTGTAGATGGTTCTTTAGTTAAAGTTTTTAGACAATCCTCAACAATACGAAATAAAATCTTTACCAAAGGGTATCTACCTTGTGAAGATGTTGAACAACAACGTTATTCGTACTCAAAAAAGTGGTAATCAAGTAAAAACTTTTTGTAATTGAACTGGCGAAATAAATCACAAAGTAATGTATAACACTTCGCCAATGTCACTAAAAATTAATAGAAGATAAACAATGTTCTATTAAATTTTAACAACACAAGGGTGCGCCACATCGTTGGTGCATCCTTTTTTCTTACTAACAAAAACATAAACCTTTAGATAAAAACAAAATGAAAAAAACAGTATTCAATTGCAAGACCTTGTTACTTGCACTTAGCTTGTGTGCTGCTGCCCCTTCTTTGGCGCAGACCTCGCTCGAATCAACATCAACTACTATTTACGACTTCTCTAAGTTTAACGATTTAGAACTACTTAAATTCTTTGCCGATCTCGACGCTCAAGGCCGTAAATATCCCACTATCGACGAATTAAAAGCTAAAGGACTCTACGACGAAATAGAGTTCGTTCGCTCGCATGTGGCTAAAAAGAAACACCATCGACAATGCCGATCGCCTCGTAAGTGGCACTTATGCAGAACGTGAATTGTTCCTCAACCTGCCTTCGGGAGCGGGCAAAATGATTGGCGGTTATCCATCGAAAGACTTTGTTAACGACAACTTCTCGATGTGGAACTACACCACTCTTTTCGGCTCTTGGAACCACACTTTGTTTCAAGCTCCAGGCTCTTGGGTAGATGCTGCGCACCAAAACGGAACCGACATCATGAGCGGTATGAAGTTTTTTTCGACACCACAGGAGGTCGTGGAAACGGTGCAAGTCAATGGATGTCGTTCATCAAAGAAATGAATGATAAGGGCGAATACAAATATGCTCGTCCCCTTATTAACTTGTTAAGATTCCTCGGAATGGACGGAATTAACTATAACTGGGAAACCTCAGGTTTCGATAATCGAAATGTAATGGCCTTCCACAAACGTCTTTACGAGATAGCTAAAGAAGAAAATTTCAATAACTTTCATATCGTGATTTACACGATGAGTAACATTCTTTCCAGCTTTTATACAGATGCACTCTTTGGCTATAATGGAAAAAGAACAGCCGAAGTGATGTTGAATTACGACGGAAATGGCTTTGCAAAAGATATGAATGCGAGCTACAGAAATGCTAAAGATGCATTGAAAACCACCAAAAGGATTGTATATGGGTGGTTGGATTGTAGGCATGGATAAGAACTGGAGCGACCTTGATAAAGACCAATATCATCACGAAAGTGGTATTGCTTTATGGGGCGAACACGATCAAAGCCGTTTTTGGTCGTATAACAAAGGCAATAGTCCACAACAGCTTATGACCAACTATCAAACGCTTTTAGAGCGTGCTTTCTCTGGTGGTTATCGCAATCCAGCTAATCGTCCTAATGTGGTGAACGTAGGAAATAGCCTCGAAGCGCAAGGAGGCAACCCTGCACTCTATAACTTTGCGGGTATGGCTACATGGATTCCCGAGCAGTCTACCATACAAGGTAAATTGCCATTCTCTACCTTCTTCAACATAGGAAATGGCGAACGCTATGTTTATAAAGGCAAGAAAACAGCAGGATCGTGGTATAACATGTCGAATCAAGACCTCGTTCCAACCTATCGTTGGCTCGTTTATCGCTCAGAAACAACCAATATAAGCAACGCCATCGATGCACAATTCACCAACACCGACGCTTATATGGGCGGTTCGTGCTTGCAGGTTAAGGGTAAAGCAACAGACGGAAATGCCGACCTTATTTTATATAAAAACCTTGCTCGAGGGCAATGGTGGCAACATGGTTGCTAAGCTTGCGGTGAAGAACGGCAAAGAGGCAATGAACACATCTCAGCTTTATCTCATCGTACGCCTTAAGAATTCGCAACAATGGAAAAGAATATCTTGTAAGCAATCCAACAACAAACAAGTGGGAAGAAAGAGATTGCTTTGAGCGATTTAACTTCTTCTGACGTTATAGACCGCATTGGCTTGCGTGTGAAAAAAATACCAACACAGACTTTAATATGCTTGTGGGTAAGCTCGAATTGAGCGACAACTTCACAGCAACACCAACCGCTCCAAAAAGATTTAACCATTCAGGTAAAGGAAGAAAAGAAAACTTCTTTATCGGTGAAGGCTACATGGAACGTGAAATGTGGTGCTGACAATGAGCTTCAACACAATGACAAAGAGAACATTCATCACTTCGAAATTCTGTATAAGAACGGCGAAGAGGGTGCTGTAACCGAGATTGCTCGCACCAAACAATGGGCAACTTATGTGGGCGATATTCAAGTGGGTGAGCAAGACAATAAACCTTATATCGGTGTTCGCTCTGCTTCTACCGATCTGAAAACCTATTCTCCAGTGGTGTGGAAGGCTATCGAAAGAGGCGATTATAACTTGCTTCCCGCTGCTAATACCAACATCTATGGAATTCCAGAGTTAGATGTTAGCGCAGCTGGTGCAGCAACAGCACGCCAATTAAGATATTTGGATAACTTCCATACAACAGGTGCATTGGTAGATGTTCAATATAACGACAATGGCAATCGCCCTGTAACCAACTATGTAGACATGTCGTCTAAGGTGATTAAGGTGCGTCAAGGACAAACATTCACCATTCACTTTAAAGGACACCAAGCAAGTGATGACGTTGAAGGAAGCCACGACGACCTTCGTTATTGCATTGGACGTGGTTGGATTGACCTTGATGGTGATGGAGTGTTTAACCCCGATTTCTTAGACTTGAACCCTACCCATGGCGAATGTTTGTTCACTCTTGGTAGCAAACGTATGGGTACAATTGGAAATGTTCAAGGTCTTCAACAATTCGAAATCAAAGTTCCTACTGATGCAAAAAGTGGGCATGAGCCGTATTCGTATCGTGTTCTCTGATGCGTGGTTCGAAGGTGCTTTGCAACCAACAGGTAAGTTTAACAAGGGCTTTGCTATCGACTTCGGAGTGGAAATTACGGGTACAAATACTTCAAGAAAAGCAGGTAGCGGCACTTGGGACGAGGGAATTGCAGATGAACCAGATATGAGTCATACAACAACAGCTATTGAGACTGTTGAACAAAAATGTAGGAAAGGTATTGGTACACGGTAATAAAATAAACTTTGAAGGTGCTAAACATGCTTATATTTATACACAAGATGGGGCATTGGTTGTTAGTCTTTCACGTCCTACTGTTTATAATATAGCATCTCTCCCAGCAGGAACTTATATTGTAAAGGTGGAAAAATAATAAGGGTAGCTTTACGCAAAAAGATTGTAAAATGACACCTCTTTAGTTTTACATCTTATAAATAAGATTATTATAAAGATTGCATATTGAGAAAATCAATATGCAATCTTTCGTTTTTATTCCACATGATTTATAAATAGAATCATACCTCTTTTCTTTTTGCTTTTTGAGAAATACTTACAAACTCTTATATCTTTAATGTAGAGTTCGTTTTTTTATTCGTACAAAAAGATGCAGATACAATCACTTGCATCTGCATCCCAAAAGAATAATGTTAACGTATGTCGTCTAAAAATAATAAGATAAGATAAAATGTATCCTTTTTATTATGATAGACGGCTACACGATTCTTACAAAAATCTAATAACATAATCTTTACCTTAATCTATCAAAAAAACTACTAACCTAATGAAAACTTATTGTAAGTATTCTCACGAATACGGCGCAAAATTACAATTTTCTTCTAATTAAACAAGTGTTATTGTCGTATTTTTTTGCGTGTTTTCTTTTATTTTTGTTATAAATCAATTGATATATTCTTCCCTTTTGTTTCGTGTTTAAGTCTCTTAAAAAGAAAGAGTTTACACATTATATTTGTGCTTTTCTTTGGCACCTCTAACCTTTTCATTACCTTTGCATCAAGTAGGGAAAGCTATGAAAATAACTAATAAGAAAGAGTTTGTTTGCTTTTATCCCCTTGTTCGTGCGAACATGAACGACAAGACTCGAAAGCATGTTTCTTTATTTTTTTATTGAGCAGAGTGACACTTTGCGCAAACAATAGTCCCCCTATCGTTAGATATTATATAATAAGACGACAGAAAAAACAATGATATGGATAGCTGGTTAAGTGGTTTATTAACTATTCAATCGCCATTACAAACCGTGGTGGTGTTAGCACTTATTTGTTGTATAGGCCTTGCTTTAGGAAAGATACGCATAAAAGGAATCTCCTTAGGTATAGCTTTTGTGTTTTTTGTAGGCATCGTTGTGGGCAATTTTCATATTGAAATAGACCCAAAGATGTTAGCTTATGCCGAAACATTTGGTTTAGTTCTCTTTGTATATACCTTAGGTTTGTATGTAGGTCCTAACTTTTTAGGCTCACTTCGACATGAGGGAGTGGCACTAAACCTATGGAGTATTGCCGTAGCATTGGTTGGTACAGCCTTAGCCTTTGTGGTTGTAAAAGTTACCACCATGTCTGTTGGCACCACCATGGGGCTTCTTTGTGGTGCAGTTACGAACACTCCTGCATTAGGAGCTGCCCAACAAGCCCTTGAGCATTTAGGTTTGCCCACTAAAAGCATGGCATTAGCTTGCGCAGTTACCTACCCCTTAGGCGTTGTGGGCGTTATTTTTTTGCGCTTATTCTTCTTAGGAAACTCTTTGTTTCTCCTCAACAATTAAAAAGTCATACCCATGCCGATGAAGACCACACCTATATTGTTCAGTTTGAAGTGTCTAATCCCGACATTCACAAAAAAACGTTGGCACAAGTGGCACAGATGGTTTCGTGCAAGTTTATTGTTTCTCGAATTTGGCGTGACGGACAAACCATTGTACCCCATTCGCCTACCCAATTGCATTTAGGAGATAATGTTTTAGTGGCAACAACCGACGAACAGGTGGATATTATTAAAGACTTGTTTGGCACAAAGGTAGAGAAAGACTGGAATAAAGGTAAGATAGACTGGGACCATATCGACACTAAATTAGAATCAAAGGTAGTAGTTTTAACCCGACCGGGGCTAAATGGAAAGAAATTAGGTAGTCTTCATCTTCGAAATATCTATGATGTAAACGTGAGTAGAGTTATTCGAGGCGACATAAAACTCTTGGCAACACAAAATCTTCGCTTGCAATATGGCGACCGATTGACCATCGTAGGCGAGCATGGATCTGTTAAACGAGTGGAACGTTTCTTAGGAAATGCAGTGAAAACGCTGAGCGAACCCAATCTTGGAGCTATCTTCTTAGGCATGATTTTAGGATTAGCTTTAGGAACAATCCCTATTTATTTGCCCGGAATGGACGCTCCTGTGCGCTTAGGAATAGCAGGTGGACCCATTGTAATGGGTATTATTATGGGTGCACTTTGTCCGCGTTTGCACATCATTTCCTATACCACACGCAGTGCATCTCTTATGCTTCGACAGTTAGGACTCTCGCTTTATTTAGCTTGTTTGGGCTTAGATGCAGGAGGAGAGTTTCTTTCTACCGTTATGCGTCCTGAGGGATTGTTATGGCTTGTCTTAGGTTTGCTTTTAACAATGATACCTGTTTTGGTGGTAGGTGCTATTATTTTTGAAACGAACAAAGTTGGATTTTTGGTTCTGTATGTGGCATTCTTTGTGGCGCAATGGCAAACCCTATGGCATTAACTTATGCAACCGACACTATTGAAGGCGATAGCCCTGCAGTGTCTTATGCTACGGTTTACCCCTTTGGAATGTTTCTTCGCGTTATCATAGCACAGGTTTTTGTTATGTTTTTGGTGTAGATATGAACACCTTATATATAATAGGATAGGGGAGAAGTGAGAAGCGAATAGCTTGATAGGGCTTGTTTGTAGATGCTTGAAACGCTATTTTTGAAACAAGTATAGCAAGTGTTTCTGTGTCTTTCTTTCGCGTTTTGTGTTATCCTTATTTTCTCTTTTCTGCAAAGAACATGGCTTGTTATCTCCAAAATAGTGCAGATATGTGTTTCTAAAACGAAGAAGCAATTATGCGCAAAACAAATTAAGAAAAACTGTTATAAGGCATATTTTTCGTTAAGAGAATATGCCTTTCTTTTATATACCCTTTGTTCTCTTTCGTCGCATTTTGCGTTTTGTTGGTAAATCTTTTCTTTTCGTTTCTTTTATGACGCCTTTTTGTGAGTGTTTTTGTTACATTTCTGTTTTTTTGTTTTAGCGTAAAAAATGAGGCTATCTACCCAACTATTCCTTCGAAATGAACCGTGTGAAAAGAGAGAAAAAACAGACATAAAAAGATAAAAACATATGTGTTTTACAATTCTAAAAAGTAGATGTTTACAATAGCATAAAACGGCTTTGTTATGCGCTAAAAAGCTTAGAGTTTGATGTGTAAAAAGACGATGTATTGCCACCTAAAACACAAGACTTTAACCCTTAAAACATTATCTATTGCGTGGTAAACTCTAAGCTTTTGCATGGTTTTATTGCAAAAAAAGCGTAATGTATAGGCTATGTTCTCGAAATATAATCGTAAAACTTCTGTATTTCCCACACGCACCTTTTAAAATTGAAAAAGTGGCAAAAATAAGTCGGAAAAAAGGTTGCTTGTGTCGCTTTTTACATTGCTGTGAAAGGTAGAAAAAGTGGTATAAAAAAATAGAACGAAATTTGTTTGAATAAAATAAAAAAATACTATCTTTGTGATAGAAACCTTTGTAGGTGCGAGGCAAAGCGATAGGAGAATGTTTTTGTTCTTTAAAAGCTTTGTTGCAAACGGCTTGAGTTGCCGAACAAAGAGTTTAACGTTGACAATTAAATAATAACTATAATATAAAAAATAAAACTAACTATGGCAGAACAAAACGAACAACAACAACCAGAATTAGGAATAGAGTTGAGTCCTGAATTGGCACAAGGTAAATATGCTAACTTGGTGCTTCTTTCGCACTCAGAAACCGACTTTGTTTTCGATTTCGCTTCTATTCTTCCGGGTTTACCCAAAGCAACCATTAACAGTAGAATGATTCTTGCACCTCAAAAACGCAAAAACGTTTATTGTTAAGTTTACACGAAAAATATTATGCGATACGAACAAGAGTTTGGCGTAATAGGTGAACCACAACAACCCGAAAGCAAAACAATTGCTCCCTTTGGTGTAGCAAAAAAACGAAGCATAAAAATAAGATATTAGCAATTTTATATTGCTTGTGTAAGTGGCGAGAAATGAGAATTTTTCGCCACTTTTTGTGTAAAAAAATAGAAGGTTTGGAGTGTTAGGCTTATTCATACAAAAATGTTATTTTCTTTTCTCTCTTTATTTTAAGTTATCTGCTAATTGCTTATATTGATGTTCTCGTGTTTTTCTAATAAATAGTTTTTCATAAAAGATAAAAAGTGCTGAGGTAGGAGTTTTTATTTGTTTTATAAATTTGTTTTCAATTTGTGTAGGTTACAGTATTGATAATTCTGTAAAGATAAAAAGATAATATACTGGCTATTGCTGGTGTTCTTTATGAAATATATGCGTTGATTAGAAAGTTTAAGTCATGTTGTAATACCTGTTTAATGATTTAGAGGGTGTATTATGATAGACAAAAAAACTAAGGTCTTTCTAACAAATCGTGAAATATTATAGGTTTATAGTAAAGGGCATAAATAGTATATTTCTTCTTTTTAGTAGGAATAAACGTGCTTATTTCTTCATTAAATATATTCGTAGCTTGTTTGTTAAAGTCTTTTTTTGCTTTCTTTTTCTATAGACTATTTTTTTGTGTAATTATTTATGTATAGTGCTATAAAAACTTTGATAAAAAAACACGATTGTTAACGTTGTTTAACTAAATGGGGGGGGTAAATTAGTGTTCTTTTGTATATTTGCAACGTTCCTCAGATGTGTTTTTGTTTTATAACATACGCTCTATTAGGAATAAAAAAAGTATAAAGGTGTAAGTGTCTTTTTAAACAGACTCCCTCTACTTACATTCTTATATGGTTTAATAAACATGATGGAGGGCGTGTTATCATAAATTATCAAAAATCTATGAAAGGTAAATTTTATGGTTTTGGAGTAGCTTTTTTGTTTGCTGCTTCAGCATTTGCACTCAATGTTAATAAAGTGCAAGCAACTAAAACAACTGCATTTAGCTCTAATGCAGCAAAACAATCTTATGCAATGTCTGGCGATATGTCTGCAAAAACAGATGTAGAACAAATGCACAATGATTTTTGTTAATAGTGGAAAAACTGTTGCTTATGGTCGTTCATTGTCTTGCAGTCTTCGCTGTTCTAGTGGTTGTACAAATAGCTGTACCAACAGTTGCTCAAATAGTTGTACCAACAGTTGCTCAAATCGTTGTTCAACTAGTTGTAGTCCTTACTAAAGTTTGAATGAGAAAAACAAATCTTTTATGTTGAAAGATTTTATATCTAAGAGTTGTAAGGATTTTTCTTACAACTCTTTCAAGCTTATAGCTTTGTTGGTGTTAGGATTTTTGCTCTTAACAAGACTTTTCCTACCACACATTTATATGTAATGGCAGGGGTATGCTTTTGCTTCTTTGTGGAATATTGGAAAGAAAAAACAACACCATAGGTGCTTTCTTATTGTGTCTGGTGTTATTTTTTTATTGCTTGTATGCGCTCCTTCTTTAATGTGGTTATGGGCTTGTTTTAGCATTTCTTTTCTCTTATAATCAAAAACTTGAGCTATTTGCTTCTGTACCATTAACTTTTTCAATTATTGCAAGAGTTTAATATCTTGTTTTCTAATTATCAAACTCTTATTTTAGCAACGCTTGGTTTTTCTATTATTTTTGCTTGTCTTTATCGCTATCAAAAATTAGTGGTTGTGATTCTAAGCGCATTGTGTTTATGTATGTCTATTGGTAACGAATGTATCCAATCTAAAAGTTTTCTTGGATAAACCTAGGCATATCAATGTTTTTACCTTTGGTGGTGTGGTAGAAAGAAACACTGGTACATCTTTTGTAAAAACATGTAGATAAAGATACAAAAAAATAATGCGTAGCCCTTCTTTCTTAACACAAGTAAGAGGCGAGCAACCTGGTATTGTGGTGTTTGATGTAGACCAAACGAAACCTAATCGTTTTTTAACAGGTGAAAAATGGCAACAACCTACATCGTGGCATGATAATGTTTTATTAGGAAATTGTTATTTCCAAGAAGCCTTATATACTGATGGTGCGCTTTATTCTAATAAGGGGTTAGCTTTGAAAGACACTGCAATGGTAGAATTAGCCTACCCTACTAATCTTGTAAAGTCTCAACCTTTAATTATAAAAGATTTGTCTTCGGATATAGAGTATTTACATGATTCAGATTATACTTCTGATTATCTGTCTAATTACCAACGTTCCTTTTTGAACGAATTGCTACATAGTGGTAGTCGTTCTGTGGCTATTCGTCTTATTGTAGTATGTTTTTGTTTGCTTATTATTTGTTCCTTTTTATGCTGATAATAGAGTTTTAATAAGAATAAACCAAGTTATTCTGTTTGTTTGTTTACCTTTTTCTAATATATACAACTTTTTGTAAAAAGTAGTGAAGGAGATATAAGAATGGTTGGGAAAATTGGTGATTCTCATGATAATATACGGTTTTCTGGAGTTCCAAAAATAGTAGAGGCTGGATTTCCTTATATCTTAGGTGAAAAACAAGCAAAAATATTAGTAGTGAAAGAGGGTGAAACAGCTATATGGAGTGGAGAAAAGATTGTTATTGCAGAACCAATGGCAACGATTAAGTTAGATGGTGAAGTGTTAAAGGTGATAGATGAACCCTTAGGAATGGTGAAAAAACGTTATTGATGCTCGAGAGTGGGAAGTAAATGGTACAAACATTCACACCCCTGATAATGGTTAAAAACAATATAAAAATTTATAGCAACAGGAAGTCCTGCACAACAAATATGGAAAAAAATTATTAGATGTTCATTAGTTATAATTTTTGCTACATTTACGCTCTATACAGGGTATTGGGGAATAAGTCTTGTTTTTCTCTTCTTGCTCTTTTGGGGGTGTTGTATTATAGAACACGTCTTTTTGGTTTTTATTTATTCCACTTTTTTTCTTGCTTTAACAGCTTTTTGTAGCACATAGTTGGTTCGTTCTATCTATATTCTTAATCTCTATTTATATCGCTAGAATTATAAAAAGAGACACGTTATTTAATCATTCTAAATTGGGATATTTCTTTAGTGTAATCTTTCTTCTTGCACTTTTTAAAGACGCCAGAATATTCTATTATACCTTTATTGGTAGCATCTGTGTCTTTCCCTGTTTATAACTTCTCTTTTTCTTATACACAAAAAGTAAACAAGTGGATTGCTCTTTTTATTTCGTTTTTATTTTATTTGGTGTTGGGAAGCCTATTTTTTTGTTGGCAATCAGCCTGTTCGTAGGGCTTATTTAGAACATGGTGTTTGGGCTAACTCACAAGAACCTTATTCTATAAATAACCTTACTAATAAAGGAGCTTATTCTTATTCTGAATTTGTTAAAGCTTTTTCAGCGAAAGTAATAACAAACACTAATCATCTGAAGACGTATAACGAATTGTGGATTGTAACTCCTACTCATCCTTTTACAGCGACTTCTATTTCTCAGATAAAAGAGTGGATAGAAAACGGGGGACATCTTATTTTAGTTACAGACCATACGGATTTGTACGGACATGCTCGTGTTGCCAATCAATTGGCAAAGGAGTTTGGAGTAGAAATTCATTATTCTGCGACCTTTGATGCTAAAAATAAAAACTTGTTTCGTGATTTTTTAGGAGAAAAGTCGCCTATAAAAACGGGTACATCTATGGAGGGTACGGGCTTATTTCCTGTGCTTACTGCATGGCTATGGGAAGAAAAGGCACATTATTCTCAGCCTAATTTCTTTGGTCCTCTTGCTGTTTCAGGTAATAATAGTTATGGAGTGAAATTATTATGTGGGCAGAAAAAAGTGGGAAAAAGGAGTGGTTACATTTCTTCAAGATAGTACGTTCTTTTTCTAATTTTTGCACTTTTTTTCAGCCTCATACACTCAATTTCCTTTTCTACTCTGTCGACGCATCTAAATTGGTCGTTGTTATTCTTCTTTCTTCCTTTTTTTATGGTTATTCTTATTAGTGGCTCTTTTCTTCCAAATAGAACAATATACAGTTGTGTGGGTATTATTATTGTTAGGTCTTATAAAAAAACGCCTAAAACAATCTACTTTAAATTTAGGAAAAATGTGCAAATTTGGAGTGGTAATGAAAAATTTTGTATTGGAAAATGGTTGTCCCTTTAGTGATATTTCAACGGCATATTCGCTTGCTTCTTTATCTAATCATAAACCTTTATGGATAGATAATCCTTCGTTGAAAAACTCAAAATGTAATATGGGTAGATTCTATTGCGCCTCCAAATCCTGAATGGAGATGGGTGAAAGTAAAAGATTTACATGTTAATAAGGTGTTTGAGAAGAGCAATTTGTTTGATAGCTTATATGTGAAAATGTCAATTTCTTCTGCTTTTTTTACCTATAAAGAATGAGGTCTCTCATAAAAAAAGATAGAGATGAACGGACTTTTTAACGATGTTGTTATGAACGATTGGTGGTATAATGATGGTATAAGTAGTTTAAGAAAAGAACGTATTATAGCATGGCTGGATTGGTTGAATGGTAATTCTCGTATTTCTATTCCCACTCGTAAGGTTTCCCAATTTACAAAAGATAAACATTTAGGAATTCTTTATTTGAAAGATAAAGAACCTCAATTTATAAACCTACCTCTACCTATAGAAAATCAAGAAGAAGTTTATTTGGGTTGTGGTTTAGTGGGCAACAGTGTTAAGGAAAAATGGAAAAGTGTCTTTGATAGGGCGTAAAAATCAATCAGAAAATTGGTATGCCCCAGAAATATGGGTTATAGATTATCAATAAATATGGGAGCTTTTTCAGTTTATTATTTTTCTCAAGTATTCGCAAAGAGAGGTAATAAACTTGTTTTTAGCTTTGTTAAATAAATATAAAAACACAGTCTTTTGCTTATAATAAGGTATCTATTGTGCGTAAAAAACGCTACCTTTGCATCTCAAATGGACGCATTATGTTGTTCAACGAAGTTGGAATAAACAAAATAAATATAAATTCAAAAATTAAAGTACAATTATGCCTACAATTCAACAATTGGTAAGAAAGGGCAGAAAGGAACTTGTTGACAAGAGCAAATCTCCTGCTTTGGACTCATGTCCACAACGTAGAGGTGTCTGTGTTCGTGTTTATACAACCACTCCTAAGAAGCCTAATTCGGCAATGCGTAAAGTTGCCCGTGTTCGTTTAACAAACCAAAAAGAAGTGAACTCTTACATCCCTGGAGAAGGACACAACTTACAAGAACACAGTATCGTGCTTGTTCGTGGTGGACGTGTAAAGGACCTTCCTGGTGTTCGTTATCATATCGTTCGCGGAACTCTTGATACTGCAGGTGTCGCAAACCGTACACAGCGTCGTTCTAAGTATGGTGCAAAACGTCCTAAAGCTGCTAAGAAATAAGCAGAAACAAAAAGAAAATGCTTGCTGAAACGATGAATAGGTTTGAGTAAGTTTAAAAACAAAGAAAATATTATTTTTTTAGTTTTGCTGGTGAATTGTTAAATTCGGTTGAGTAAATGCTCTGGAGAGAGCGTTGAAGAACAATAACAGCCCCACGCAGAATTTTTATTTTAAAAAAACAAAATGAGAAAAAGCAAAACCAAAGAAACGAGTGATTCTTCCAGATCCCGTTTACAATGATCAAAAAGGTGTCAAAGTTTGTAAATCACCTAATGTATGATGGTAAGAAAACTATTTCATACGAAATTTTTTTATAACGCACTTGCTATTGTTGAAGAAAAATGGCTAAGGAAGAAAAAGTCTTCTTTAGAAATTTGGGAAGCAAGCACTTGATAATATTACTCCTCAAGTGGAAGTTAAGAGCCGTCGTATCGGTGGTGCAACATTCCAAGTTCCCAACAGAAATTCGTCCTGAAAGAAAGGAAAGTATTTCTATGAAGAATATGATTTTGTTTGCTCGTAAACGTGGTGGAAAGTCTATGGCAGATAAACTTGCTGCAGAAATTTCTGATGCTTACAATAATCAAGGTGGTGCTTACAAACGTAAAGAGGATATGCATCGTATGGCAGAAGCTAACCGTGCATTTGCTCATTTCAGATTCTAATTATATAATAAGGTAAAGAGAAATGGCAAATCGTGACTTACAATTGACCCGTAATATCGGTATCATGGCTCACATTGATGCTGGTAAAAACAACAACTTCTGAACGTATTCTTTTTCTATACAGGTAAAAACTCACAAGATTGGTGAGGTGCATGATGGAGCTGCTACCATGGACTGGATGGCACAAGAGCAAGAACGTGGTATTACAATTACTTCTGCTGCTACAACATGTAACTGGACTTGGAACGGTAAGAACTTTAAGATAAACTTGATAGATACTCCAGGACACGTTGACTTTACTGCTGAGGTAGAGCGTTCATTACGTGTATTGGACGGTGCTGTCGCTACTTATTCTGCTGCTGACGGTGTACAACCACAGTCAGAAACAGTATGGCGTCAAGCTGATAAATATAATGTTCCTCGTATCGGTTATGTGAATAAAATGGATCGTTCTGGTGCAGATTTCTTCGAGACCGTACAACAAATGAAAGACATCTTAGGTGCTAATCCTTGTCCTATTCAAATTCCTATCGGCGCTGAAGAGAACTTTAAAGGAGTAGTAGACCTTATTAAGATGAAGGCTATTCTTTGGCATGATGAAACAATGGGCGCAGATTATGATGTAGAAGAAATACCTGCTGACCTTGTTGATGAAGCTAATGAATGGAGAGAAAAGATGGTTGAAAGCGCTGCGAGCTTCGATGATGCTTTGATGGAAAAATATCTTGAAGGTGCTGAAATCACAGAAGAAGAACTTATTGCTGCTATCCGTAAGGGTACTATCGCAATGGAACTTACTCCAATGTTGTTAGGTTCTTCTTATAAGAATAAAGGTGTACAACCTCTTCTCGATTATACTTGTGCTTTCCTTCCTTCACCAGTAGATACAGGAGAAGTTATTGGTGTTAATCCTGATACAGACGAAGAAGAAGGCCGTAAGCCATCTGAAGATGCTCCAACATCTGCTTTGGCATTTAAGATTGCTACAGACCCATTTATGGGACGTTTGGTGTTCTTCCGCGTTTACTCAGGTAAGGTAACTGCAGGTAGCTATGTTTTACAACCCACGTTCTGGTAAGAAAGAACGTATTAGCCGTTTGTTCCAAATGAACTCTAACAAGGAAATCCCTATGGAATCAATTGATGCAGGAGACATTGGAGCAGGTGTAGGTTTCAAAGATATTCGTACAGGTGATACTCTTTGTGATGAAACAAAGCCTATCGTGTTAGAGTCTATGACTTTCCCTGATACTGTAATCTCTATTGCAGTTGAGCCTAAGAGTCAAGCAGACGTTGCTAAGCTTGATAATGGTTTAGCTAAGCTTGCAGAAGAAGACCCAACATTTACCGTACGTACCGACGAACAAAAGCGGACAAACAATTATCTCTGGTATGGGTGAGCTTCACCTTGATATTATTATCGACCGTTTGAAGAGAGAGTTTAAGGTAGAATGTAATCAAGGTAAACCACAAGTTAACTATAAAGAAGCTATTACAGAACCTGTAACACTTCGTGAAGTTTATAAGAAACAAAGTGGTGGACGTGGTAAATTTGCTGATATCATCGTTACTGTTGGTCCTAAAGATGAAGACTACAAAGAAGGTGATTTACAATTTATCAATGAAGTTAAAGGTGGTAACGTGCCTAAGGAATTCATTCCTTCTGTACAAAAAGGTTTCCAAGACTGCTTGAAGGCTGGTGTACTTGGTGGTTATCCTGTAACAGGTTTAAAGGTTACACTTACTGATGGTTCTTTCCACCCAGTAGACTCAGACCAATTATCATTCGAACTTGCTGCTCGTAATGCGTTTAAGAGTGCGTATCCTAAGGCAAAACCAGTATTGATGGAGCCTATTATGCGTGTAGAAGTAGTTACACCAGAAGAAAATATGGGTGATGTTATTGGTGACTTGAATAAGCGTCGTGGTCAAGTAGAAGGTATGGAAGAAGCTCGTAGCGGTGCCCGTATCGTTAAAGCAATGGTTCCACTTTCTGAAATGTTCGGTTATGTAACAGCATTACGTACAATTACTTCAGGTCGTGCAACAAGTTCTATGGAGTATGATCACCATTCTCCACTATCTTCTTCTATTGCTAAGGCTGTGTTAGAGGAAGTGAATGGTAGAACAGACCTTGTATAAACTTTTTATATAGGATAAATAAATAATGAGGGAGGATAGCTGTTTAGCGAATGACTCTTAAACAGAACCTCCCTTATTTCACTTGAATAATTATATTTTAAAAATAAAAATGAGTCAAAAAAATTAGAATCAAGCTAAAGTCTTACGACCACAAGTTGGTTGATAAGTCAGCTGAAAAATTGTAAAAAGCCGTTAAGGCAACAGGTGCAATTGTGAGTGGTCCTATTCCATTGCCAACACACAAAAAGAATCTTTACTGTAAACCGCAGTACTTTCGTAAACAAAAAGTCTCGTGAACAATTCCAATTGTCAGACTATAAGCGTTTGATAGACATCTATAGTTCTACAGCAAAGACTGTTGATGCTTTGATGAAATTAGAATTGCCAAGCGGTGTAGAAGTAGAAATTAAAGTGTAGTATTATTTAATCATTTAATATTTAATTGAAATGCCAGGATTAATTGGATCGGAATGACATCCGTTTTCAGTGCCGATGGAAAAAAACATACCATGCACTGTTATCGAAGCAGGTCCTTGTGTTGTAAACCCAAGTTAAAACTGTAGAAGTAGATGGTTACAAGGCTGTTCAGTTAGGTTTCGGTGAGGCTAAAGAAAGTAGAACATCTAAGCCTCTTATGGGAACTTTCAAGAAGGCAGGCACAACACCTAAAAAGCACTTGGCCGAGTTCAAATTTGACGAGGAATATAACCTTAGCGATGTAATCACTGTTGAATTATTCAACGATGCGAAATTTGTTGACGTAGTAGGTACATCAAAAGGTAAAGGCTTCCAGGGAGTTATTAAGCGTCATGGCTTCGGCGGTGTAGGTCAAAGTACACACGGTCAGGACGACCGAGCTCGTAAACCGGGTTCTATCGGTGCTTGTTCTTATCCTGCTAAAAGTATTCAAAGGAATGCGTATGGCTGGACAAATGGGAGGTGATAGAGTAACTACTCAAAACCTTAAAGTGTTAAAAGGTAATTCCAGAGCATAACCTTCTTTTTAGTGAAAGGCTCTGTGGCTGGATGTAATGGTTCAACCCTTTTAATTGAGAAATAATGGAAGTTAGCGTATTAAATATCAATGGTCAAGAGACCGGAAGAAAGGTTACGTTAAACGAATCAATCTTCGGAATTGAACCTAATGATCACGTTCTTTACCTAGATGTTAAGCAATACTTAGCAAACCAACGTCAAGGAACTGCAAAATCTAAAGAAAGAAGTGAAATTAGTGGTTCTACTCGCAAGTTGGGACGCCAAAAAGGTGGCGGTGGAGCTCGTCGTGGTGATATCAACTCTCCACTTTTTAGTTGGTGGTGGACGTGTTTTTGGTCCAAGACCTCGTGATTATCGTTTCAAATTAAATAAGAAAGTTAAGGTTCTTGCACGTAAGTCAGCACTTTCTTATAAAGCTCAAGAAAAATGCCATAATTGTTCTTGAAGACTTTACAATGGAAGCTCCTAAAACAAAAAGAGTTTATAAATATTACTAAAAACCTTAAAGTTGACGGTAAGAAAGCTCTTGTGGTTTTGCCTGAAGTAAATAAAAATGTATATTTGTCTGCTCGTAACTTACAACGCTCTGAAGTTATGCTTGCATCTACGATTAATGCTTACAAAGTTTTGAACGCAGATGTTCTTGTTGTGACGGAAAAAAATCGTTGGAGACAATCGATGCTATCTTAACAAAGTAAAAAAATTAGGAGAAATAAAAATATGGCATTCATTATAAAACCTTTGGTTACTGAAAAGATGACCAAGATTACAGACAAACAATCTAATCGTTATGGGTTTATTGTTCGTCCTGAAGCTAATAAGCTCCAAATAAAGAAAGAGGTCGAAGGTCTGTATAATGTTACTGTGGTAGACGTGAATACAGCACGTTACGCTGGTAAGCGTTCAAGTCGTTACACAAAGGCTGGTCTTATTCGTGGACAAAAGAACTCGTTTAAGAAAGCTGTCGTAACCTTGAAAGATGGCGAAACTATTGATTTTTACAGCAATATTTAATAATTAAAAATGGCAGTACGTAAATTAAAACCGGTAACTCCGGGACAAAGACACAAGATTATTGGCACGTTCGAGGATATTACTGCATCCGTGCCAGAGAAGTCTCTCGTTTACGGTAAACGCTCTACTGGTGGTAGAAATAACACTGGTAAAAATGACTGTTCGCTATATTGGTGGTGGTCATAAGAGAAAATTTCGTTTGATAGACTTTAAACGTGAGAAAGATGGTGTTCCAGCTGTAGTGAAAACAATCGAATACGACCCAAACCGTTCGGCTCGTATCGCTTTGTTGTATTACGCTGATGGTGAAAAACGTTACATTATTGCTCCTAACGGACTACAAGTGGGTACAACTTTGATGTCGGGTGCTGATGCGGCTCCTGAAGTCGGTAATACGCTTCCACTTGCAAACATTCCTGTAGGTACTGTAATTCATAATATTGAATTGCGTCCAGGACAAGGTGCGTTGCTCGTTCGTTCGGCTGGTAACTTTGCTCAGTTAACTTCTCGTGAAGGCAGTTATTGTGTTATTAAGCTTCCTTCAGGCGAAACACGTAAAATCCTTTCTGCATGTAAAGCAACTGTTGGTAGTGTAGGTAACTCAGATCACGCATTGGAACAATCAGGTAAAGCTGGTCGTTCACGCTGGTTGGGTAGACGTCCTCATAACCGAGGTGTTGTTATGAACCCTGTAGATCACCCAATGGGTGGTGGTGAAGGTCGCCAAAGTGGTGGACACCCACGTTCTCGCAAGGGCTTATATGCTAAGGGTCTTAAGACTCGCTCACCTAAGAAGCTTTCAAGTAAGTATATTATTGAAAGAGCTAAAAAGTAATTACGTAAACTAGTAAATTTATGAGTCGTTCTTTAAAAAAAGGTCCATACATTAATGTATCACTTGAGAAAAAATTCTCGCTATGAATGAAAGTGGTAAAAATGTTGTTAAGACATGGGCCAGAGCATCAATGATTTCCCCCGATTTTGTGGGACACACTGTTGCAGTTCATAACGGAAACAAATTTATTCCTGTTTACATTACCGAAAATATGGTTGGACACAAATTAGGCGAATTCTCGCCAACACGTAGATTTGGTGGTCACTCTGGTAATAGAAAGTAATCAGGTATAAAACCATTTTAAAATTAGGAATAATAATGGGAAAAAGAAAACATATAGCGGCTGAAAAAAGAAAAGAAGCCCTGAAAAGTTTATACTTTGCAAAGCTTAAAGGCGTTCCCTCTTCACCACGTAAAATGCGCTATGTCGTAGATATGGTTCGTGGAATGGAAGTAAATAGAGCTTTGGGAGTTCTAAGATTCTCTAAAAAACAAGCTGCTGGGGGATGTTGAAAAACTTCTACGTTCAGCTATCGCCAACTGGGAGGTTAAAAAAATGATCGCAAAGCAGAAGATGGCGAACTTTATATCTCTAAAGTGTTTGTTGACGAGGGTGTTACGATGAAGCGTATGAGACCTGCACCTCAGGGTAGGGGTTATAGAATACGTAAGCGTAGCAATCACGTTACTTTTGTTTGTTGATACCAAAACTAATGACGAAATATAATAAGTAGAATGGGACAGAAAGTTAATCCGATAAGTAACCGACTCGGTATTATCCGTGGTTGGGATTCAAATTGGTTTTGGTGGCAAGAGCCTCGGAGAGAACCTTGTTGAAGATCAAAAAAATTCGTAACTATCTTAATGAACGTTTGGCTAAGGCTAGTCTTTCTAAGATTGTTATTGAAAGAACTTTAAAACTTGTTACCATCACTATTTGTACTGCCCGTCCAGGCCTCGTCATTGGTAAAGGTGGACAAGATGTTGATCGCTTGAAAGAAGAATTGAAGAAACTTTACAAAAAAGATATTCAAATCAATATCTTCGAAGTTAAGAGACCTGAACTTGATGCTAATATTGTAGCAAATGGTATAGCACGTCAAGTAGAAGGAAAGATTTCTTACCGTCGTGCAATTAAAAATGGCTATTCAGAATACAATGAGAGCAGGTGCTGAAGGTGTAAAGGTGCAAATCTCAGGTCGTCTTAATGGAGCTGAAATGGCAAGAAAAAGAGATGTACAAAGAAGGACGTACTCCTCTTCATACTTTCCGTGCGGACATTGATTATTGTCAAGCAGAGGCTTTAACGAAAGTTGGTCTTTTAGGTATTAAGGTGTGGATTTGCCGTGGTGAAGTTTATGGAGAACGCGATTTAACGCCTAACTTCGCACAAGACAAACAAAGCGGTTCTCGTGGAAATGGTCGTTCTGGTCGTGGCGGAAACCGTAAGAGAAACAATAATCGTTAAAAGTAGAAAGTTATCATGTTACAGCCAAAAAGAGTAAAATATAGAAGACCTCAGGATGGGCGTGGAAATAAAGGAAATGCCCACAGAGGTACACAGCTGGCTTTCGGCTCATTTGGTATCAAGACACTTGAAGCAAAATGGATCGATAGTCGTCAAATAGAGGCTGCTCGTGTTGCGGTAAATCGTTATATGCAACGTGAAGGTCAGGTTTGGATTCGTATATTCCCTGATAAACCAATTACACGTAAGCCTGCAGACGTTCGTATGGGTAAAGGTAAAGGAGATCCTGCTGGATGGGTTGCTCCTGTAACTCCAGGACGTGTCCTCTTTGAAGTAGAAGGTGTAAGTTTTGATATAGCAAAAGAAGCATTGCGTCTTGCTGCTCAAAAACTACCTGTAAAGACTAAGTTTATTGTTAGACGTGATTTCGATAAAAAAACGCTTAAACTATGAAGATTAAAGAAGTAAGAGAACTCGACAACCAAGCGTTGGTTGAGAAAAATAGGTGCGACACAGGCTCAATTACATCAAATGAAATTGAACCATGCAGTTTCACCACTTGGTAATCCATCACAGATTAAGGCTACTCGTCGTGATATCGCACGTATGAAAACAGAACTTCATCAAAGAGAACTTAATAAATAAGACTGGTTCAGATGGAAACAAGAAATTTAAGAAAAAAGTAAGACAGGGTGTCGTTGTAAGTAATAAGATGGATAAGACTATCGTAATTGCTTCTAAATTCAAGGAAAAAGCACCCTATATATGGTAAGTTTGTTCAAAAGACAAAAAAATACCATGCACATGATGAGAAAAATGAAGCAAATGTAGGTGATACTGTTCTTATCATGGAAACTCGTCCTTTGAGTAAAACAAAGAGATGGAGATTAGTTCAAATAACAGAAAAAAAGCTAAGTAATTATGATACAGGCAGAATCAAGACTTACAGTATGTGATAACAGCGGCGCGCGCGAGCTTTTATGTATTCGTGTGTTAGGAGGTACTCGTCGTCGTTATGCAAGCGTAGGAGACGTTATTGTCGTAGCTGTTAAAAACGTTATACCTTCTAGTGATGTTAAAAAAGGTGCGGTATCTAAAGCTCTAATCGTTCGTACAAAGAAGGAGATTCGTCGTGCTGACGGTTCGTATATTCGTTTCGATGACAACGCATGTGTATTGTTAAATAATGCTGGAGAACTTCGTGGAAGCCGTATCTTTGGTCCGGTTGCTCGTGAACTTCGAGCAGTAAACATGAAGGTTGTTTCTTTAGCACCTGAAGTTCTTTAATTATTAAATAATGAAGTAATGAGTAAATTACATATAAGGAAAAATGATACAGTAATTGTTCTTACTGGTGAAGATAAGAATAAAACTGGTAAGGTGCTCAAGGTTTTAGTTGATAAAAATCGTGCGATTGTTGAAGGCTTAAATATTGTATCTAAAAGTACAAAACCTTCTGCACAAAATCCACAAGGTGGAATCGTAAAAAAAGAAGCATCTATACACATTTCAAATCTTAGTTTAATTGATCCTAAGAGTGGAAAGCCTACTCGTGTTGGTATTCAAAAAAACGAAGATGGAGCCAAAGTACGTGTTTCAAAAAGATCAGGGGAGGTTATAAAGTAATATGGATACAGCACAATTAAAAAGAGTATACAAAGAAAGTATTGCTCCTTCATTACAAAAGCAATTCAACTATTCTTCTGCAATGCAGATTCCTGTCTTGAAGAAAATTGTTATCAATCAAGGTTTAGGAGATGCAACTCAAGATAAGAAGATTGTTGATGTTGCTATTAATGAAATCTCTACCATAACAGGTCAAAAGGCAGTTGCAACTTTTTCTAAGAAAGATATAGCTAATTTTAAATTACGTAAGAAGATGCCTATTGGTGTGATGGTAACATTGCGCCGTGAACGTATGTATGAGTTTCTGGAGAAACTTGTTCGCGTAGCTCTTCCTCGTATACGTGATTTTTAAAGGTATTGAAACACGCTTTGATGGTAAGGAAACTACACTTTAGGTATTACAGAGCAAATTATTTTCCCTGAAATTAATATCGACTCTATAGACCGTATACAGGGTATGAATATTACCTTTGTTACTTCGGCAAGTACAGATGAGGAGGGATTTGCACTATTAAAGGCCTTCGGTCTTCCATTTAAAAATGCTAAAAACGATTAATTGATATGGCAAAAGAATCAATGAAGGCACGTGAAGTAAAACGAGCTAAATTAGTTGCTCGTTATGCTGAAAAAAACGTGCAAATTTGAAAAAAAGGTTATTGCTACTTCTAACGATATATCGGAAGCTTATGAAGCAGCTCGTAAGTTGCAGGCAATACCTAAAAATGCAAATCCTATTCGTTTGCATAATCGTTGCAAAATTACTGGTCGCCCAAAGGGGTATATTCGTCAGTTTGGAATTTCACGTATTCAATTTCGTGAAATGGCATCTGCAGGATTAATCCCAGGAGTAAGAAAAGCAAGCTGGTAAAATTGTAAAAAAAAAGAATATTCTTTAATATTGTCGGGAAAGTCCCGATTAATTAAATCTTTATAATATGACAGATCCAATAGCTGATTATCTGACAAGACTCAGAAATGCGATTATGGCACATCATCGTGTCGTTGAAGTTCCTGCGTCTAATTTGAAAAAGAGATTACAAAGATTCTCTTTGAAAAAGGGCTATATCTTGAACTATAAATTTGTTGAAGATGGTCCACAAGGTTCTATTAAAGTAGCCTTGAAGTATGATCCTACAACTAAAGCTAGTGCTATTACAAGCTTTAAAAACGTGTCTCTACTCCAGGTCTCCGTAAGTATACTGGCTACAAGAACATGCCGAGAGTTATTAATGGATTAGGTATTGCAATTATATCTACGTCTAAAGGTGTAATGACTAACAAAGAAGCGTCTGACCTTAAAATAGGTGGTGAGGTTCTTTGTTATATATATTAATGTGAAGGAGGAATTATATGTCACGTATTGGAAAATTACCTATCAATATTCCTACTGGTGTTACTGTTACACTTAACGACGGCATTGTTGCTGTAAAAGGTCCTAAAGGTGAACTTTCACAAAAAGTTGATACTTCTATAAATGTAAAGGTAGAAGACGCTCAAGTTGTTTTGGATATCAACGAAGAAAGCGCAGTAAATTATAAGCAAAAACAAGCTTTCCATGGACTATATCGTTCATTAGTAAACAACATGGTTGTTGGTGTAAGTGAAGGATATAAGAAAGTATTGGAACTTGTTGGTGTTGGATATCGTGTGTCAAACCAAGGAAATTTGATTGAATTTTCTTTAGGTTATACTCACCCTATATTTATTCAGTTGCCTAGTGAAATTAAGGTAGAAACAAAATCTGAGAGAAATCAAAACCCATTGATTATTTTAGAATCTTGTGATAAACAATTACTAGGACTCGTTTGTGCTAAAATTCGTTCTTTCCGTAAACCAGAACCTTATAAAGGTAAGGGTGTGTTATTCCAAGGTGAAGTTATTCGCAGAAAGTCTGGTAAAAACAGCTGCGGCTAAATAATTAAAAATTATAGGATTTATGACAACAAAAGAAAGTTGAAAGACGAATTAAAATAAAATTCCGTATTCGTAAGAATGTAAACGGAACTGCAGAGCGTCCACGTTTAAGCGTATTTCGTTCTAACAAGCAAATTTATGCTCAAGTAGTGAATGACTTAACAGGAAAGACCTTGGCATCTGCCTCTTCTCTAGGTATGGAAGCTATGCCAAAAGAAAGAGCAAGCACAGAGAGTTGGTGAATTAGTGGCAAAAGAATGCTCAAGCTGCAGGTATCACTTCTGTTGTATTTGATCGTAATGGTTATTTATATCATGGACGTATTAAAGAACTAGCTGATGCTGCACGTAATGGCGGTCTTAATTTCTAAACGATTATGACAATGAATAAAGTAAAAATAAATAGCGACGTAGAGTTAAAGGACCGCTTGGTTGCAATCAATCGTGTAACAAAAGTTACAAAAGGTGGTAGAACATTTACATTTGCAGCAATTGTTGTAGTAGGTGACGGAAATGGAGTAATTGGTTACGGATTAGGTAAAGCTGGTGAAGTAACTGCTGCTATCGCTAAAGGAGTAGAAGCAGCAAAGAAGAACTTAGTAAAGGTTCCTGTATTAAAAGGAACAATTCCTCACGAAGTAGAGGCACGTTATAGTGGTGCTAAGAGTATTCTTACGCCCAGCCGCAGCTGGTACAGGACTTGTTGCAGGTGGTGCGATGCGTGCTGTTCTTGATAGTGTTGGTGTAAAAGATATCCTTGCAAAGTCAAAGGGTTCTTCAAATCCTCATAATCTTGTAAAAGCTACAATTGAAGCATTAAGCAATGTTCGTGATGCATATACTATAGCAGGCGTACGTGGAGTTAGTATGGATAAAGTATTTAACGGATAAGGAAAGAATAATATGACAACAATTAAAAATTAAGCAAGTAAAAAAAGTGGTATTGGCTATCCAAAAGACCAGAAAGCTACACTTGTTGCGTTGGGACTTCGTAAAAATTTCTCAAGTTGTTGAAATAGAAGACACTCCTTCTATGCGTGGAATGCTTCGTAAAGTTCAGCACTTAGTAAAATGTAGTTGGATAATAAAAATAATTAATTATGAAATTAAATAATTTGAAACCAGCTGCTGGTTCTATTCATTCACGTCGTCGTTTGGGACGTGGTCCAGGTTCTGGCTTGGGTGGAACATCTACTCGTGGACACAAAGGAGCTAAGGCTCGTTCTGGTTATAAAAGAAAAAAATAGGTTTCGAAGGTGGTCAAATGCCTTTTACAACGTCGTATTCCTAAGTCAGGATTTAAGAATATAAATCACAAGGAATATTTTGCTGTAAACCTTTATGTTCTTCAAAAACTAGCCGAAGAAAAAGAACTTGACTAAAGTTGGTATTGCAGAATTAAAAAGCTGCAGGGCTTACTAATGGTAAAGAACTTGTTAAGATTCTTGGTACAGGTGAATTAACAAAGAAAATTGAAGTAGAAGCAAATGCTTTTTCTAAAGCTGCTGAAGAAGCAATAAAAGCAGTTGGTGGTAACGCAACTATAATCTAAGAAATGAAAAAGTTTATTGAGACACTAAAGAACTGTTGGAAGGTAACGGATTTGCGAGAGCGTATCCTTATAACTCTTCTGTTTACGGCAATATATCGTTTTGGTTCCTTCGTTGTTCTTCCAGGTATCAATCCTGGTCAGTTGGATAAACTACAGTCACAGACAGCAGGGGGATTAATGTCTCTGCTTGACATGTTCTCTGGTGGGGCTTTTTTTCTAATGCATCTATTTTTTTGCCTTAGGTATAATGCCTTATATCTCAGCTTCTATTGTAATGCAACTTCTTGCGATTGCTGTACCATATTTTCAAAAAATGCAACGCGAGGGAGAAAGTGGGCATAAGAAGATTAATTGGTATACTAGAATACTCACAGTAGTAATTCTAGTATTCCAAGCTCCTTCTTATCTTATAAATCTAAAATATCAGGCTGGTCAAGCTTTAGCTACAGGAATATCGTGGGAAATATTTATAATTCCTGCTACTATTATTCTTGCAGCAGGTAGTATGTTTATTCTTTGGTTAGGAGAACGTATTACAGATAAAGGATTAGGAAATGGAGTTTCTATAATTATTATGATAGGAATTATCGCTCGTCTTCCTCAAGCATTTGCGCAAGAAGTTGGTTCACGTTTTCAAGCTATTACAGGCGGTGGCTTAGTTATGTTTATTGTAGAGTTATTGCTTCTTTATGGAGTTGTATGTGCTGCAATTTTATTAACTCAAGGAACACGCAAAATACCAGTGCAATATGCTAAGCGTGTGGTTGGAAATAAACAATACGGGGGGGCACGTCAGTATATACCCTTAAAGTTGTTTGCTGCAAATGTAATGCCTATTATCTTTGCACAAGCACTAATGTTTATTCCTCTGACAGTAGTTCGTTTTCAATCTGATGGAGGTTCTTCATTAGCTCATTCTTTGATGGATAATCATAGTCTTATATATAATGTTGTGTATGTAATGTTGATTATTGCATTTACTTATTTTTATACGGCTATAACATTAAATCCTCAACAGATGGCTGAAGATATGAAACGTAATAATGGATTCATTCCTGGTGTAAAACCAGGAAAGGACACTGCTGATTATATTGACACCATAATGTCTCGTATTACTTTCCCAGGTTCTTTATTTATTGCGTTTATTGCAGTTATGCCAGCACTTGCGGCTTTTAGTTAATGTACAAAATGCATTTTCACAATTCTTTTGGTGGAACATCATTACTTATCCTTGTAGGTGTTGTAATTGATACATTGCAACAAATAGAGAGTCATTTGATGATGCGTCATTATGATGGATTGTTGAATTCAGGTTATACTCGTAATGGATCGGTTTCAGCATATTAAGCTGAAACCATTCTTTTCTTTTATTTAAGAAAATTATCTTGCAAGTAGAAACTGTAAATCATAAAGGCTTAGTATGGCAAAACAATCGGCAATAGAACAAGACGGAACAATTATTGAGGCATTATCAAATGCTATGTTTCGCGTAGAATTAGAGAATGGCTGTCCTATTACGGCACATATCTCAGGAAAAATGCGAATGCATTATATTAAAAATCCTTCCTGGAGATAAGGTGAAGGTAGAAATGAGTCCTTACGACTTGACAAAGGGCAGAATCGTTTTTAGGTATAAATAAATTTATATAGAATAATGAAGACAAGAGCATCGTTGAAAAAGCGTACTCCAGATTGTAAAATAGTACGCCGTAAAGGACGTTTGTTTGTAATTAACAAGAAAAAAATCCTAAGTTTAAAAACACGACAAGGCTAATTAGTTTGTGAGATTTAATAAAAAAATATTATCTTTGCGTTCTAAAAATGTAGAGGTATTGTAAAAATCTCTTCGCTAGTAAGTAAAGTTTAATCAGTTTTAATTATTTAATTAGAAATGGCAATAAGAATTGTTGGAGTAGATTTGCCCCAAAATAAGCGTGGCGAAATCGCATTGACTTATGTTTATGGCATAGGTCGAAGTAGTTCAGCAAAAGATATTGGACAAGGCTGGTGTTAACCGTGACTTGAAGGTCAGTGAATGGACTGATGATCAAGCAGCCAAAATCCGTGAAATTATCGGCGCTGAGTTTAAAGTAGAAGGTGATCTTCGTTCTGAAATCCAAATGAACATCAAGCGTCTTATGGATATTGGATGTTATCGTGGAGTTCGTCATCGTAATGGTCTTCCTGTTCGTGGTCAGAGTACAAAAAAACAATGCTCGTACTCGCAAGGGAAAGAAGAAGACTGTTGCTAATAAGAAGAAAGCTACTAAGTAATTTAGTTGAGAGTTAAGGAAAAATAGAAATTTCAAACTTTGAACTTTTAAACTAAAAAAATATTATGGCAAAAGAAAAACAGCAACATCTAAAAAGAAATGTTAGAGTTGATGCAGTAGGACAACTACATGTGCACAGCTCATTTAATAATATTATTGTTTCTCTCGCAAACAGCGAAGGACAGATCATCTCTTGGTCTTCTGCAGGTAAGATGGGATTTCGTGGTTCTAAAAAGAATACTCCCTATGCAGCACAAATGGCAGGAGAGGATTGTGCAAAGGTCGCATTTGACCTTGGACTTCGTAAAGTAAAGGCATACGTTAAAGGTCCTGGTAATGGACGTGAATCAGCTATTCGTGCTGTGCATGGAGCAGGTATTGAAGTTACAGAAATTGTTGATGTTACTCCATTACCACACAATGGTTGTCGTCCTCCAAAAAAAGAAGAAAAGTATAATCTTCTTATATAGACAGTAATATTTAAAAACAGCTTATTATAAAAATTATGGCTAAATATATAGGTCCGAAATCTAAGATTGCACGTCGATTTGGTGAACCAATCTTCGGCGCTGACAAAGTTTTTGTCCAAGAGAAACTTCCCTCCTGGACAGCATGGCAATAACCGTCGTCGTAAAATGTCTGAATACGGTGTCATGTTGGCAGAGAAGCAAAAAGCAAAAGTACACTTATGGAGTATTAGAACGTCAATTCCGTAACCTTTTTGAAAAGGCTGCAAAGGCTTCTGGTATTACAGGTGAAGTGCTTTTTACAATTGTTAGAATCACGTCTTGATAACATCGTGTTCCGTATGGGTCTTGCGCCTACTCGTGCAGCTGCTCGTCAGTTAGTAGGTCATAAGCATATCGTTGTAGATGGTCAAGTTGTAAATATCGCTTCTTATTCAGTAAAGCCTGGACAAGTTGTTGGTGTTCGTGAAAAAGCAAAATCACTTGAAGTAATTGAAAATGCTTTAGCAGGTTTCAATCACAGCAAGTATCCTTGGATAGAATGGGATAATGCAACTAAGAGTGGTAAATTCTTGCACATCCCAGAACGTGCAGATATTCCAGAGAATATCAAAGAACAGTTAATCGTTGAGTTGTATTCTAAATAATCATTAAGTTAATGGCGATATTAGCATTTCAAAAACCTGAAAAAGTTGTAATGCTGGAGGCTAATGATAAGTTCGGTAAATTTGAATTCCGTCCTTTAGAGCCTGGCTTTGGTGTTACTATTGGTAACGCTTTGCGCCGCATTCTCCTTTCATCATTGGAGGGATATGCTATCAACACAATACGTATTAGTGGTGTTGAGCATGAATTCTCTTCAGTGCCAGGTGTAAAGGAAGATGTAACCAACATTATCTTGAATTTGAAACAAGTAAGATTCAAGCAAGTAGTAGATGAATTCGAGAATGAGAAAGTTAGTATCACTGTTGAGAACGCAACAGAGTTCAAAGCAGGTGATATCGGTAAGTATCTGACTGGATTTGAAGTGTTAAACCCTGATTTGGTGATTTGTCATTTAGATGCCAAAGCATCGATGCAGATTGATATTACGATAAACAAAGGTCGTGGTTATGTGCCTGCTGATGAAAATCGTCAATTTAGCACTGATGTAAACGTTCTCCCAATCGATTCAATCTACACCCCTATCCGTAACGTTAAGTATATAGTAGAACCATATCGTGTTGAACAAAAAACCGACTATGATAAGCTTTTACTTGAAGTAACAACAGATGGTTCCATAAGTCCCAAAGATGCCTTAAAAGAGGCTGCAAAAATTCTAATCTATCACTTTATGCTCTTCTCGGACGAAAAAAATTACCCTTGAAAGTCCAGAGCAAGATACAAAATGAAGAGTTTGATGAAGAAGTTTTGCATATGCGTCAGTTGCTTAAAACAAAATTAGTAGATATGAACCTTTCAGTTCGTGCTTTAAATTGTTTAAAGGCAGCAGATGTCGAAACGCTTGGAGATTTAGTTCAATTTAATAAAACAGATCTTCTTAAGTTCCGTAACTTTGGTAAGAAATCGCTTTCAGAGCTTGATGATTTGCTTGAGAGTCTGAATCTATCTTTTGGAACAGATATAGCAAAATATAAATTAGATAGAGAGTAATATTTTAATAAGAGCAATGCAGAGTAGACACCTGCATTGCCTTTTATAGACATTCACTCTATAAATTGAAATTAATAAAATGAGACATAATAAAAAAATTCAATCATTTGGGTCGTACTGCATCTCATCGTGCTTCCTATGCTTTGCAAACATGGCAGTATCGTTGATTATGCACAAAAAGAATCACTACGACTCTTGCTAAGGCAAAGGCCTTGAAGAAATATGTAGAACCTCTTATTACACGTTCTAAAGAAGATACAACAAATTCTCGTCGTGTAGTATTCCGTTATTTGCAAAATAAATATGCTGTAACAGAATTATTTAAAGAAATTTCTACAAAGGTTGCAGACCGTCCAGGTGGTTACACTCGTGTAATTAAATTGGGTACACGTCAAGGTGATGCTGCAGAGATTGCATTTATTGAGTTAGTAGATTATAATGAAAATATGGCTAAGACACCTAAAGCAACTGCTAAGAAAACTCGTCGTAGTCGTAAATCTACAGCAACTGTTGAAACTCCTGAAACAGAAGTTAAGGCAGAAGAAACTGCAGAATAATAAAATAATTATGCTATATATGAGGGGAGAGCTATTGAGTTCTTCCCTTTTATTTATTGTTTTTGGGGTGCCTCTTTATAACTGTAGTTTTGTAATAGCGCTTGTAGAGCTGTATCTCCAAACGTTATAGCTTGGAATAAACATTTAAGAAGTAAAAGGTATAGAGCTTTATTTTTTAGCACACTACTTTTATTTGTGAATTAATCTGAACCTTAATTCATAATTTAACTCTATTTAAGGTCTTATATTTTGTTATTTAGAACTTTCTCCTTTTTCTTTTGTGAAAACATATATAGATAACTCTCTCTTTCTGCAAGTGCGCGTTAGATTGAGTTTAAGATAAAAGAGCGTTTACGATATTATCCTTAACAGAAATCTGGAAAATTTCAATCATCGAGGATATGCGACAATACGCTCATACTGGAATAACTTACTCTTATTCTTGGAAGGGTATGATATATCTTCTAGTGTGGGTGCTATTGTTTACTATTCGATGATGGGTATTCCAGAGCCTCTGTTAGATAGTATTCAATAGTTCCCACGCTTCTTATAATTTAATTTACAAACTGCTAGTTTTGGAAACAAACTGCATTAAAGAAAAAACAATGAAAAAGTCTTTATTTTTGCTCATTATGAGCTTAATGTGTGTGTCTGGCTTTGCCCAAAAGCAAGTTACAGTAAAAGCAGGAACAGTAGTTCCTTTAAAAGCAGCTAATACGGTTGCTGCGGCAAATGTAAATGTGGGGGATAAGGTTCTCTTTACGGTAGCTCGTGATATCAATATTGGTGGTGTTACAGCTATTCCGTATGGGACTTCAGTTTCAGGAGTAGTTACATTAGCAAAGAAATCTTCTTGGTGGGGAACAAAAGGAAGATTAGGCCTTAATATTACTGAGTTGGTTATGCCTAATGGTACGGTAATTCCTTTGCAAAATGGAATAGTTCAGATTCAAGGTAAGAATAGAACAGCTTTGTCTGTAGGATTATTTATTTTCGTTGCTTGGCCTGCATGTTTTATTTGTGGTTCAAAAGCAGAAATGCAAGCTGGTTATGAAATACAAAACCAATGTTGCCACAAATACAACATTAGTTATAGAATAATACATTTTATATTTATAAAAAGCACCATTTGGGTAATCATTTGGTGCTTTTTCTTTTCAGAAAGATAAAGGGTAGAGAATCTGACCTTTTATTTATAAGTTGATACCAATTTTCCCAAGTGGCTTATCTCATTCTAATAATAGGTATTGTCTAACCAAAATATTTTATTCTTCCTTATTTCTTCTAGCAATGCACGCAAGAAAAAGTACAATTCTTCTTGCAATCTGAAAAAGAACCATGATTTTTAAGGGGGATATAACCCAATTTGTACCGCAGATGTTTAGGTAATCTGTAAGATTCTATTGACTCCCAAGTTTGTTTTTAGAAGGCGTAATCCTTGTTCTCGTTCTTCAAACGGCAGTTCCTCACGATGTAAGAAATAGAACATATAGAGTCCTATCAAATTCCTCCAACGCACTTCCCTCGTATAAATCTAATATATGTTTCGATACTTTTAGCTTTTTCCAACTGTTCTTTCATACTTTTGTTAGCTAAAAGATAATCGAATCGACGTAAACTTATTCGATGCGTTACGGATGTCTTGTGTTGGCGATAATAATAGATAGCATCACACATTCTCACCTCTCGTGAATTTAAGTAATGTAATCGCGTGGTATTATCATCACTGTATGATAGGGCACTTTCATCATAAGGAAACTGTAAATGAATCGTTTTCCGAACAACATAAACGCCATGTATTTTCCAAGTAAGGCTACTAATAAAACGAAGTATAACCATCTAAATAGTCAAAATCATCCATAAAGTAGCTTTCTTCTCCCATTTGAAAAATACATTCTTAACATGAAAAAGAACCGAATCTGTTTTAGGGAAAAGAAATAAAAGTATTGTAGATATGTTCAAAAGCATCGTTTGACACCCAATCATCGCTATCTACAAAAGCTATAAAATCGCCTGTAGCAAGTCTTAAGCCTGCGTTTCTTGCCTTTGCACTTCCACTATTCAGAGGCATTTCTAACACTTTTACACGATTGTCTTTCTTCGCATAAGTTTGCAAAATATTCAAAGAACAGTCGGTAGAGGCATCATTTATACAAATAATTTCAATATCATCAAAGGTCTGATTTATCAACGAATCCAAACATTGATGTAAATACTTTTCTGTATTATAAACAGCTACTAAGACACTAATCTTTGCCATTTCTACTCAGATATTTTGATATTTTACCTACTAACCGATTCCAACTATTGTTTTTTGTTTTTAGGATAGAGAGCGAAACAACCAGACTAATAAGCGTTAGCAATAATCCCCCTCCCCAATAAGTTAGAGCATTATCGCTTTGGGTAACAGCAAAAGTTAATACGCCAAGTGGAATTTGTAAGCAAGCATACAACGATACTTGCTTTGATATTTTATAGTTGTAGCGCCAACGAGTATAGACTATCGTTAAAAACGCATCAACCATTCCTGCGAAAGTTATCCCCCAGCCCGCACCAGCGAGTCCATACTGAGAAAAAATGTAGACCACAGCTAAAATCAGAATGATATCATAAACGGCTTCAAGAAATAAATAAGAAATAGAATCACCTTTGGCTAAAGGAATATATTGTATCGGAAGGGTTATTGCACGAAAGTACATAGCCAGCATAATGATTTGCATCATCTGTAAAGTAGGCATGAATTTTCCTGTATATAATAAAGGTAGAAGGATAGGAAGAAGAAGAGAGAACATCACCAACAAAGGAGATACCAATAACAGCATCACTTCAATTTGCCTATTTACAATTTGATTGAAGCTATACTGTAAATGATTTACGCCTGAAAGACGTGGAAAATAATCGGTTTCCATCGCAGCAAACACCATTCCCACATAAGTCATGGTCATCATATAGCCAGCATTAAACAATCCTACGGTGTTTATTCCAGCCACATTGTTAATATAACTTCTTATTAAAAAGTCTGCTCCCGACCCTAAAAATACCTGCCAACACAAAGGCAATCCCCAAACGTATCATGCTAATTCCTTCCATCATCGGCTTAACTTTCTTGATTATTTTGAGAGGATAGATGCGGTAAGAATAGGTTATGGTTAATACCATTTGTATCAAAGCTATAATGATAAGCGAAGGGACAATCGCTTTTTCTTTAAAGAAATAATAAATCGGAACAGAAGTTATCAAAGCACCTAACACATTATATATAGAAATGATTGCCAGTGCTTTAAGTCTTCTTATGCCTTTTAGTATAGCTAATTCGCCACTTGTTATAGCCATCATAAACACAATAGGCGATAAAAGTATGAAATGAAGGGTGTGTCCGTCCCATGAAAAAGTAAACCTACTAAGTAGCGGACTTAATACAATACAAATCAATATACCAAACAATCCTGTTAATAAGCTCCACGAACGCACCAATTTAACTGTTTCGGCTAATTTTATTTCATCTTCTTTATCAAAATATTCAGAGATATTTTTAACAGCACTCATCGAAACTCCGAAGTTGGTTGAATTACTTATAAGGCTTAAAGTAGAGTTAAATAACGATATTAGTCCCATACCTTCAGGACCCAATATCATTGCTACCAACTTATTTCTTACCACACCCACCAATATATTAAGTGTTTGAACACCGCCAAAAAGTCCAGTATATTGGAGAATATGTCTATAGCTGTTTGTTTTTTTTGCCATTATTTAAACGTAAGTTAAAAAGCTCTTATTATCTCTCTGAAGCACGGAATAAACATAAAATCAGGTGTCATTATATGCCACTATTTCTTCTAAAAAGTGTATAAGTCCGTATCTTCTTGTTTTTGTATAACGTAAAAACAAAAGAAAAAGTGTAACTTTCACTTTCTCAAATTCAGAGAATTGTTTCTGAGTATAGAAGTTGTGGAGAGCGGGTTGTTTATCTCCATTATTTTATGAACAATTCTTTTATAGGCACAAACGCAATTTCTTTTTAGAAGAAGATGATAAGTGAAATGGTGGATAATAGTTTTCTTGATGATTGTTGATGGATATTTTGTGCTTTTTTACCAATTGGCGAGATTAAAAGAGCGTTCTATTTGCTTTTCAATATCATCTTTTAGAGCTGTAAAAAAAGTCGATACCAGTTTGTTTTTTTCCACCTCATCTACACTTACAGCATATGTATTCATAGGCTTATTATCTTTGTTGTTTGCATAAATAAAACCAATGACTTTGGGTTTACCTACCAAACATAACACCACTTTAAAGAAGCCATTAGGTACAAGTACCTTACTATATCCTATGCGTTTCCCTGCTTTTTTCGGCACAATAGGACCGCATACAATGTAAATCTTACCATATTTCTCTGCCCAATATCTGCATTGTTCTTCCAATTCTTTCCAGTCTCCGCCATTCAAAGCATGAGTTTGTGGACATATATTTGTCATTAAAAATGACTCATCCATGGCCGTTCTGTTCCATTTGTTATCACCTGCAGGACACATATGTCCTCTATCATAACCCGAATGAGTGTAATCATTGCTTTCCACCTTAATACCTCCTACGGCATCATTGGCATGAAATTTATGCCCTTTTCGGCTTACTTCTCCGTCTGTATGTTCTTTTGTTAAGCACCACGACACATAGTTTGGAATTCTATTTGCAGGATTATACGACGTGAAATAAGCATATTGCGTTATCAGTTGCTCTTTAAAGCCCGCTGCACGATGCGATTTTATGAGCATCCAGTCGGCAGATGAGAAGGCGGGTGAGGGTGCATTTTGTGCCAAGACTATCGTGTTTAGGCACAAAGAGAGTAGAAGAGAGAAAAATTATCTTTTTCATTTTATTAGTTGATTATAAGCATCTAACGCATATTTACGAGCCAATAACAAGGCAAAAACAAAGCAACTACAGGTGCGACAATAGCCAATGAAGTCCCAAAAAGAAGTTGTGAGAACACTGCATTAAGTACCGAAGTGCTCTACCAATAGTTGTCCTACAAACACCCAAGGACACACCGCAACAAACACCACAGCCACATGTTTCAGTGCATATATCCATGTTTTTCAACACTTCTACGCATTAAATAGCCAATAGCTTGCCCATGTTTAGCCCCATTTGCTAATAGAAAGTGGTATAATTGTGCATCGTTTGATAAACCATTATGAAATGTTTTTCATTCCTTTAGGTACTATCATGAAGATAGAAGAACACACAATGGTGAGTAGCGAGAACACCAATAAGCCATTGTTGAGTGTCGATAAATCAGCTAATGCAATGACAGAGCATAACACAAGTAAAACCGTTGTTGTTACAATACTAATCAATAAAGGTATGGTATAGCGATGACGGGGTACCCGAATGCGAAAGGCAGTTATATAACTCACCAATATGCTCATTACTAACACCAAGCTCATATTGATAAATAGGTTGTTATACGAAGTTACAAAATGCGCAATCACGCCTCAATACGCATAGGCTAATAATATGAAGCGATATAGCTTTTAAAGGTTTCAACAGTTTGTTTATGCCCACAAAATAGGCTATCACAAAAGGCAGAACAATAAAAACTGCCAATAAAAAGAAACTAAAAAAGGTGATATTTATCATTTAAATAATATTTATATTTATTCGTTTGTTGCAACCATTAGCCACTTCTTCGTTATTCGTAGCTAAAATAACAAGTTGGTTATTGTTAGCCATAGCCCTTACCTCGCTTAACAAATCCGAAGTAGGAAGCAACGTTTGTGTATCATTGGGAACAGCAATTAGTGTAATATCTTTTTGCAGTAGCGATGCAAAAGACAAAAAGAACACGTTGTTGGTCTTCGTTGTTTAATTCGTTCAATAGCGTGGTAAAATGGTTCTTAGGTATCTTTTTATCTCGCCAAAGCACCAACAATTGCTTTTTCGTCTATTACATTCTCCTTTTTGTAGCTTGCACTATTTGCGCAAACAACTCTTCTGTTGTTGTGTGTAAAGCTTGCAATTGAAGAGGGAAATAAGCCATTTCTTGACGTAAAAAGGAGCAGAAAGGGAGTAACGCATTCTCCGTGGAGCGTAATATAGCCACTTTTAACGGCACATAACCCCACCATGGCTTGTAATAAACTATGAGCCACACGCACGTCTACACAGAACAAGCTCACCAATTCACCTTTTTGTAAGCTGAAAGATAAAGGGCTTATTTCTTTTCCGTCGACTGTTAATACGCAAACATCTTTTTAGTTCTAACATATATCTGCTGTTTATTAAGCACATACAAAGATAGTTCTTATCACTAAAAATAGAATAACAAAAAAAGCAAAAAATGACTTATCTGTAAAAACAGATTTAGAATATTATTGTATAACTTTGCAAGAAATGCGCACAAATACAACATATTTGAGCTTTATAAAATAGGAAAATGAAACAAAAAAACATATACAAATGTGGTGTTACCTGCCGAATGGCACGAGCAAAAAGCTGTGATGCTAACATGGGCGCACAAAGACACTGATTGAAACCTTATTTAGATGATATCAATAAAACATTGCTATCGCTTACTGAGGTCATTGCAAAAAGAAGAGAAAGTGCTTATTGTTGCTCAAAAATAAAGAAGAGGTTTCAGCACTTATTAAAGAACATATTGCTCCCGAAAGGTGGAATAATATTAGTGTATTTCAGTGCGAAACAGACGACACTTGGGCAAGAGACCACGCTTTTATAACGCTTAAAAGCTACCACAAAAAGAAGGTGAAATAGAGCCTATCTATCTCGATTTTCAGTTTAACGGATGGGGTAAAAAGTTTGCATCGGCACACGATAATGCCATCAATGCGCATTTAAAAGAAGCCAAAGTGTTAACAGGAAGCTGGCAAGACCTTAATCATTTTGTTTTTAGAAGGTGGGTCTATTGAGAGCGATGGCGAAGGAACTATCTTCACAACCAGTATGTGTTTGTTAGCTCCTAATCGTAATCAACCACTTTCAAAGCCAGAAATTGAGGTTAAATTGTTAGAAATGTTGCACGCAAAAACGAGTGGTTTGGCTCGATTATGGCTCGCTTGTAGGCGACGATACCGATGGACATATCGACACAACGGTGCGTGTTGCACCTAATAACACCTTAGTGTTTGTGGGCTGTGAAGATGAAAATGATGAGCAATATGCCGACTTTTTATTGCTTAAAAAGCAGTTGCAAACGCTTAAAACATTAAGTGGCGAGGCTTATCGCTTAATAGAATTGCCCATGCCTACTGCTATTTATTGTGATGATGAACGCTTACCTGCTACGTATGCCAACTTCCTTATTATAAATAATGTGGTGATATTGCCCACTTATAACCAACCCGAAAACGATAAAAAAGCAACCGAACAACTTCAAAAGGCTTTTCCTGAACATCGTATTGTTGGTGTTGATGCGCGTACAGTGATAAAGCAACATGGCTCATTGCATTGCTTAACCATGCAAATTCCTTGTTTTGCTCAACTTCATATTTAATGCCTTTCTTTCTCTTCTACACCATTTATTATATTTAATAGCTATTTATGACACGAAAAATAAAGGTTGGTTTTATCCAACAACAAAACACTTCGAGTGTTCAAAGCAATATAGATAAGCTCTCAAAGAGCATAGAACAGTTGGCAAACAATGGTGCGCAACTTGTTGTTTTACAAGAGTTGCACAATTCATTGTATTTCTGTCAAACAGAAGATGTGCGTTTGTTTAATCTTGCAGAGCCTATTCCCGGTCCATCTACCGAACATTTTTCTGCTTTAGCAAAGAAGTTTGGCGTGGTAATCGTTACTTCTTTGTTTGAAAAGAGAGCAGCAGGCTTGTATCATAATACGGCTGTTGTTATCGAAAAAGATGGTTCTATTGCGGGAAAATATAGAAAGATGCACATTCCAGACGACCCTGCTTATTACGAAAAGTTTTATTTCACACCCGGCGATTTAGGCTTTATGCCTATTGAAACATCGGTGGGTAAACTCGGAATACTTGTGTGTTGGGACCAATGGTATCCAGAGGCTGCGCGCTTAATGGCACTCCGTGGTGCCGAAATCCTTATCTATCCTACGGCTATTGGCTTTGAAAGTAGCGACGAAGAAAGCGAACAAGAACGCCAAAGAGAGGCTTGGACAACTATTCAGAGAGGGCATGCTGTGGCAAATGGTCTACCTGTTATTGCCGTAAATCGTGTGGGATTAGAACCCGACCCTTCTGGTTTAACAAATGGAATTACGTTCTGGGGAAGTCTCATTTGTTGCGGGTTCGCAAGGCGAAATGTTATACCGTGCGAGCAAAACCGAAGAAGAATGTAAGGTAATTGAAATAGATTTAGAGCGTTGTGAACAAGTGAGAAGGTGGTGGCCTTTCCTCCGCGACAGACGAATAGACGAATATCAGAACATCACTAAACGTTTTATCGACTAATTGCTGTTAATGTTTTAACGCAAAACAAAGCACCCCTCTTGGCACATTTTTACAGTTGTATTGTGCTAAGAGGGGTACTTTTTATAATAAAAAAATGCTTTTATTCTTTTTTTCTTAAAAGCCTTTTATTAACCTTTTTAATAATATGCGGTGTGCTGACTCAAATTCTTTTGGGATATTTGCCTATAAAGCAAAGGTTTACTAAACAGTTTGCAAGCACTTCGGCATCGCTAAGCGTTACTCCTTTTGCACGAGACACGCTTTTACCTAAGCAAACCTCCCATGTAGAGCGAAAGTTATTATCGTCTGCGCCCATATAGGTTTCTCCATTGGCTTTATTTTCTATAATTTTATAGAGAATACTCTTTTTAGAAGGAACGGGTTCCATATCTAATAACAAGTCGTAAGCTTTTCTTTAAAGGAGCGCGAAATTGACTTGTTCCGGGAAACATCTCGTTTATTACAGGCATTACCTCTTCAAAATCGTAAGCCTGAAAAAAAGTTGTTTTAATTTCATATTGTTGCTATTCGTTTGTTTTATTGCTTTTGCCACAACCGTTTTACGGGTGATTTATTGGTGGCGTTTATCTGGTTGTTTGTTGGAAAAAGAAAAAGGGCGTTTCAAAAACATGAATCGCCCTTTTTATAAAGTTATGTAGATGTTTTTTTGTTAAAAAGAAGTTCTTTTATGGTTTAAAAGTTTTCTTAAAACTTCGCCATCTTTATGGCATCTACTGCACATTCGTCGCCTTTATTGCCTAACACTCCACCACATCGGTCTATTGCTTGTTGTAGATTGTTGGTTGTTAACAAGCCATATATAATAGGTATTTCGCTTGTTGTGTTTAAATGTGCTATTCCGTTGGTTACACCTTTGGCATATATAGTCGAAATGTGGTGTATCTCCTTTGATAACACAACCTAACACTATAAGTGCATCATATCCTCCGTTAAGCACCATTTGGTGTGCTCCATACACTAATTCAAAGCTCCCCGGAACGGTTTTAACGTGTATATTTTCGGGCAATGCTCCGTGTTTTTCGAGTGTTTTAACAGCTCCATTGAGTAAAGCACCTGTTATTTCAGGGTTCCATTCGGAAACTACTATACCGAAACACATGTTACTTGCATCGGGAACTTTTGCTAAGTCGTATTCCGATAAGTTGTGTAATGCTGTTGCCATGCTATGTTATTTCTGCTTAATATGTCTATCTTTCAATCTTTATTTCCCACTGTTGAGAGATAAAGAGTTATTGGATAGATGCTCTTTCGATGTATTTATCTATTTCTTGAGATTGTACCAAAGCAGAGTTTTGATATTTCTTTTTAATATCTTTATAAAGTTCTAACGCTTCTGCCTTTTTGTTTTGGCTTTCTAAAAGTTGGCCTGCTTGCAATAAGAAAAGTAGGAGAGAGGCTGTTGTTTGCACCACCTTCTGCTTTATCGTCTGCTTTCGAGGCTGCTTTTTTCAAAGAGCTAATCGCTTCGTCTACCTTTCCTACATGTGCATAAGCATTGCCTAAGGCAGCAATAGCAGCAGGGCTTACCATTGCATCGCTTGCTGGTGAGTAGTCTTCAAGATAAGTAACGGCATCGTTCCACTTGTTAAGTTGCGCACAACAAAGGCCTGCATATAAGTTAGCAAGGTTGCCTGCATCGGTTCCACTGTGGTCTTTTGCAATGTTAGCAAAGCCAGAATAGCCTGCTTTATCGCCATTTAATGCCACTTCGAACTGTTCCATTGAGAATAATGTTTGACCTTTAGCCAACTCGGTGCTTGCTTTTTCTTCTTCAGGAAGATACACATAGGTTCTATAAAGGAAAAATCCTGCTACTGCAACCGCTAAGGCTGCGACAACAATAAGAAGTGCTTTTTTTGTATTTTTAGCACAAATGCTTCCGACTGATTTAGCGCATTTTGCAACTCTACAGCTCCGTTTTTCTTTTTTTGTTTACCATTATTTTTTTAGTTCTTTATTATTATCAAGTTTTCGTGTTAAATAAATGCTTTTTACGCATTATATATAATGATGTGCAAAAATAAATATTTATTCTAACATACTGAAATTTATTATCTACTTTTTCGTTTATATATCGTAAAACCACTAACTTTGCCCACTATAAAGCGCATATCGTGCTTTTATTATTTTTTTCATAAGGTGTGTTTGTGGTTCTATATTTTATAAATAATGGTTACACACCTCACTTTTAAAGAGATGTTTTTTTGTTACATAAACCCTTTTAAAAACATAATGATATTAAAGAATATAACCCTTATAAACTATAAAAAACATTGAGGAATGCACGCTTTCTTTATCGCCCTAAAAATGAATTGTTTTATAGGCCATAACGGAGCAGGAAAAACCAATTTGCTCGATGCTGTTTATTATCTTTCGTTTTGTAAGAGTGCTTATAATCCCACCGACTCGCAGGTAATGATGCACGATAAAAGATTTTTTTGTGTTAGAAGGGTTATACGAAACGGAGCAAAAAGACCTCGAATTGGTGTATTGTGGCATGAAGCGTGGAACAAAAAAAGCACGTTAAACGAAATAAAAAAAGAATATAAACGATTGTCGCAACACATTGGATTTATTCCGTTGGTGTTTGTTTCTCCCAGCGACACTACGCTTATTGAGGGAACAAGCGACGAGAGAAGGCGTTTTCTTGATGTGGTTATTTCGCAGTTAGATGGCACGTATTTAGATGCTCTTTTTGCGCTATTCTAAGGCTTTAACACAACGAAATGCGCTGTTAAAGCAGGAAGATGAACCTGACAAAGCTTTGCTCGACTTGTTTGAAGAAGAGATGGCAACGCAGGGAACGCTTATCTTTGAAAAACGAACGGCATTTGTCGAGGCTTTTATTCCTATCTTTCAACACATTTATCAACACATATCTGGCAATAAAGAGTTGGTTTCACTCAATTATATCTCTCATGCTCAACGAGGAAATTTGCTCGATGTTATTCGCCGAGATAGGCATAAAGACAGGACTGTGGGCTATTCTTTACACGGCATTCATCGAGATGATTTAGAAATGCTTATAGGAGATTATTCGCTCAAACGTGAAGGAAGTCAGGGGCAAACCAAAACTTTTGCACTTGCATTGAAGCTCGCTCAGTTCGATTTTCTTAAGCGAACAACGTCTAACACCACACCTCTTTTGTTATTAGACGATATTTTTGATAAGTTAGATGCTAACAGAGTGGAACGTATTGTTAATTTAGTGGCAAGCGATAGCTATGGTCAGATTTTTATTACCGATACAAACAGAGAGCATTTAGATGTTATTTTGCAAATGGGAAACTTTCCTTATAAACTGTTCGAGGTGGAAAATGGAAAGATAACTGAAAAGAAAGAAGAAAACAATGTTTAAGAAAAAAGCGCAGATAGTAGACGATGTTATCGCTCAATTGTTACGCAGGCAGGGTTTAGAAACACCGCTGTTGCAACATCGTGTACTGCAATCGTGGAATGAAGTGGCAGGAGAATTGGTGGCTAAATATACCCGAGAGAAGTTTATTAGTAATCAAACATTGCATGTAAAGATTGTTAATCCCTGCCGTTAAAAAAACGATTTGCTCATGCGACGAACTGCGTTAATTCAGCAACTCAACTTAGCGGCGGGTGGCTCGTTTGTTATTGCCGACATTCATATTTATTAAATATTTGTTTTTATAAGGCAGGTTTTTTTCGTTTCTGTTGTCATCATTTTTTTCGCTTATTTTTAAAGGGTGTTTTAAAATGTTTCTGCCCTTAACTGGTTTTGCATCGTTATTTTTGTTGTGTTTTTAATAAATAAGCTCTAAAAACGTTCTTTTTTTAGCTAAAAAGCGTGCAAAAAGCTAAGAGTTTACTGTGTAATAGATGGTGTTTTTAGACGCTAATAAACAAGAGTTTTTGCCTTTAAAAACATCATGTATTGCACCCTAAAACCTAAGCTTTTACAGCCTAACACACCATGTTTTACGTTTTAATAGCTTCTGTTTTGTGTGTGTAAAAGATATATGTTTTTGTGCTAATGGCTCGTTTTTCGTTCGTTTTTCACGCTAAAATGTGTTGTAATAGCTAAGTGCATAGCCCTTTTTACGCTAAAAATGAATTTTTGAAATGTAACAAAAACGCTCACAAAAATTCTACTTTTCTACGCTGTAAAATGATGACTTAACAAACAAGGTGATAGAGATAGAAAAATGATGTTTTATAGTTTGTAAGGATAAACACAAACTGCAAAACTTGTGTCTTTTTCTTTTTAAAAGTAACAATATTACCGATTAAAAAAATAAAAAAACACAAAAACGACGGGTCGCCACAGGCTATTAGCACTAAATAGCGTTAAATTTAAAAAGAGTAGTAAACGTTTTTTTCTGTGGTGAAAGTTGGTTAGAAATCAGTTTTTTTATTACATTTGTAAATATAAAACTAAACAAAAACACTCCAACAAAAAGCAAACAATGAACAATTTTATCGTTGTATTTATTCAACATATAAGTTGTTCTTTAAAAAAATTAACCGATAAAACCCAACAAACAAATGAGCAACATGAATGCAAACATTTTATTAAGTATTTACAGCAAATATTTCCCCGAAGAACAGATGATGGCTGTTAAAAGAAATCTTTTGAAAACTTAAATGAAGAAGACCAAACAATGCTGGCTATGGCTCAATTTAAGGACCCAATAACAGCACTTATTATATCTCTTTTTAGGTGGTGGATTTGGTATTGACCGCTTTTATATAGGAGACACTTCCTTAGGAATATTGAAATTAATCACTTGCGGAGGCTTTGGTATATGGGCAATTATAGACCTTTTCCTTATTATGAACGCTACTCGTGAAAAGAATTTCCAAAAAGTTACTTTCATTGGTACATTGTTAAACAAGAGTTACAAACGCTATTTTTTTAGTGTATTGTGTGGCTATTTTATGGCTTATTGTTAACGCAATAAGCCATAAATGCGTGTCGGTGTGTGTTTTTAAAACTATCACTTCGTTTCCATGTCCTGCTTGTGGTACCACGAGAGGCATGGCTTTTTTGTTTCAAGGGCATGTATTTGATGCCTTAAAATGCAATCTTAATCTTTTATTTATAGTGCCTTTTGCGGTTCTCTATCCCGTGTGTTTGCTCTCAGATAAGTTGTTTAGAACGCATTATGTGCTACATTATTACCTTCGTTTACGCCTACTTTTAAATAAAAAACAAGTATTTTTATCCTTTGTTTTATTTGAGAATAATGGTGTGGATAACGCACTTTTTCTGGTTATAATATAACAAAAACAGCACCTTCTGTTATAAAAGAAAAGTGCTGTAGGGTTATCTTTTAAAAACAAAGAACAAACAATCAACCTTATCTTACAAGTTCTTTTTCTTGTTGTTCCGTCGCTCATCTTCACAATATTAAGTCCCTTTTCGGGCTTATCAATGCTCATTCCTGCCACGTTATAACGACTTGTTTCGTGTAAAGAGTTTGTGTTTACAGATTCTATCGCTGTTGCCTTGTCGTTAGAAGTCATAGGAATGGTAATCTTAGCAGGGAACATTCGCAAGGGGTCGCACCATAAACTAAGCGCATCTGCCATAGCTCCTATGCTTGGTTTTACCATCTCTTTAAACACCAACTTTCCTTCTTTATACACTTCGATAGGCTGATTAAAGTCTACATCGTTAATAAATAAGCCCAACGAACCCTGCACTTTTGCGCCTTGAGGGTCGGTTGTGGTAATGCGAAAGGTGTTTCCTTGGTGTTCAACATCGAAACGTATTTCAGCTTTTTTTATCATGTTTCAAATCACGAAAATCGAGATAATACACTCCATGAGAGAAGGCTTCTTCTTCATAATCGTGCGTCATATTATAATATAAGTAACTTATGTTCTTAGGATAAGTTCGTTTTTCGTGTTGAGAAAGCCAACCCGTGTGTTGATAAGGGCTTATTGCGTGTCCTTGTCCCGGTAGTATATTAACGCTGTGTTCATAGTCTTCAGGAGCTTGTTGTTTTAGCTCTGCCAACTTAGTTTTCCATATATTAGCATATTCAGAACGACCAAAACCATTATCATTTGCTCCTACATACATTAAAAAAGGTAAGTTTCTAACGTTTTTCGGGAGCCTTTAATGGTTCACAAGCTGCTATTGGTGAAACGCCAGCAAAGTAGTCTGGCATAAACAAAGCCAAACGATGTGTGCCGTAACCTCCTTCAGATGCGCCATACAACTAAATCTTTTTAGGATTAACAAAATCAGATACAGCGGCTAAACGGCATATACGTCTAATCATCATACGTTGGGGTTGTAAATACCAACGACCAATTCTATCGTCTGCCATACGTGGTACAAAGAACAAAGTAAACCAGTTTCTATCTCTTTCAGCATTCTTTATATAATATTCATAAGATAACGTGTTATCCATTAAATCCCATGGTCCATCTACAAAACCCTTACCTCCACCGTGTAAAGCGATAAAGAGTGGATAACCACCGTCGGGCTTTGTGCCTCTTGCAAACATGGTTGCTTTCATTGATTGCTGTGCTGGTAAGTTCCAAATGAATTCATTTTTACCATTTAAAACATCGGTAAAATGACTCTTTTTCGAGGCTTTCTTTGTTTACATCTACCCATAATTGCCACATTTCTTTTTGTTCATTCTCAATAGAAGAAGCGTCTATTGTTCTGTTATACAACTCTTGTTCGGGTTTTTCCACCTTGTCTTTTTCTAACTGAGAACCAAAGAATGCTCTGAGTTTTTGTTGAGTTGAGGCATCAAACGCAACAGAACGAGTTGTTAATGAATGAGGAGAAGCCAACAACGAACTGTTTTCTGTTTGTTCGGAAGCTATCTTTAATGTTTCAGAAGTGACACTGTTTGTTGCAGATTGAGCGCACAAACAAGTGCAAGAAAGTAATAAAAGAGAGAGTGATTGTTTGTAGTTCATTGTTATAAAGAATTATATATTCAACGTTTCGTTAAGGGGTTAAGGTTTAAAATGGAGTTGTTTAGTCCATGTGTGTTGCACTATTGTTGTTTCATTAACAAGCTGGTGTAACGTTGCATTGAAGCTTATGGCTTAGAATAAAAAAGACGTTGTTGAGAAAAGAACATATGGTTAAGTTTTATGTTCTGTTTCTTTGCGTTATGTCATGCAACAATAGGGCTATAAAGGTGTGCTTGTTATTGGCTTATTTCCTCACTATTAAGCATTTATATCATTGCATTCGTCTGAGTAACTCTTCTTTTTATTCTGTGTACAAATGTAATAAAATATTCGTATTCCTACAAAAACTTACATCGTTTTGTTGCTTAATATACACCTAAAATAGGATTAAGTGTGCGTGTAAAGACTAAAAAAGGAAATACAAAAACACGTTTAAAATGAATGTAATAAAAAAAGGATATTTGCTTATTTATCCTTTCTTTTATTTTGGTGATATAGCGTAAAATGCTAATTTATTCCTTAAAAATGCGTTATTTTTAAGCCCTTTTTAGTCTTAAAAAATATCTTTACAAAATATAGCAGTTATGCAGTTGTAATGACAAAGAAATGCCTTTGTTAGGGTGCTTTTTAGCTAAAAACGTGCAAAAGCTAAGAGTTTAGAGTGCAATAGATAAGCTTTTTAGCACATAAAACACAAGAGTTTAGCATGCAAAACATAAGCTATTGCACCCTAAAACCTTAGCTTTTGCACGCAAATAGCTTATATGTTGCATTTTATTTGTTAGGTTTTAGAAATGCAAAAACCTATATGTTTTAGTTTTTTTATAGCAGGATATTGCTGTTGAAAAAAATGCTTTTTTTAACGCAGAAAAAGATGCTAAAAAGCTTAGCTATTTTTTTCTAAAACAAGAAAATGAAATGTAACAAAACGCTCATAAAAACTACGAAAAAAAGGTGCGTTTTAGTGTCGATAAAATAAAGAAAAAAAGAGAACAAATACAGAAAAAGATAATCGTTAACGAAACAAAGGGAGAGGAATGAGAACATAAACCCTGCTTTTGTATTGACAAATAAAGCGTAATATAAAAAGGTATATTACAGTCTTTACAAAAAATAAAGGTTCCATCAATGTGGAACCTTTATGCTATGAGCGTTTAACACTATAATTTTAATAGCGTTTTAGCATTGTCGATAGCCGCTTGAGAGATATCGCTACCGCTTAACATCTGAGCTATTTCGTTTATGCGTTCAGTGTTATTCAGTTTGTTCATCGAACTAATAGTGCCGTTTTCGGTTTCTTCTTTCGTCACTTTGTAATGAGTTGAGCCGATAGCAGCTATCTGAGGAAGGTGCGTTATACTGATTACTTGGCGGTTATTGTTGCCCATTTCTTCCATTATTTGCGCCATTTTTTCTGCCACACTACCGCTCACTCCCGTGTCAATCTCATCGAAAATAATGGTTGGAAGTTTAACTACACCACTCACAAGAGCCTTTAATGAAAGCATAACACGAGCAATTTCTCCTCCCGATGCCGTAACACTTACAGGGTTTAACGTGCTACTTTTGTTGGCACTAAACAAGAAAACAATTTTATCTGCACCATCGTTTGAGAGCGGTTTGGTGCTATGTTCCACCTTAAAACGTGCGTTAGGAATGCCTAAAGGCACTAATTTTTTTTCGAGCATCTTAGCTTCAATCACAGGCACAGCCTCTATGCGTTTGGCAGTTAAGGCGTTGGCTTTTTCGGTGCAAAAGAGCTAACAGTTTTTCCACTTCGAGCTTCTTTTTTTCTTTCAATAACTCGTCGCTATTGTCGATGGTTTCCAACTGACTTTCGAGCTTTGTTTGAATAGCTATTAACTCTTCTTCGCTATTTACATGATACTTTTGTTGTATGCTATATAGCGTGTCTAAACGAGAGTTGAGCGTGTCGAGACGTTGAGGGCTCAAAGTCAATATTATCTACCTTGCCATTTATTTCGTCTGCAATATCGCTTAATTCTATCTGACATGAAGAGAGGCGAGATGCCAATTCTTCTACTTCGGGATACACGTTTACGATATCGTTAATGCCCTTTTTCAATGTTTTTAAGTTGCGATATAATGCCAATATTATCGTCCCAAAACGCATTATCAGCCATACATAAAGCCATTTTTATGTCTTCAGAATGACTTAAAGTCTCTACTTCTTGCTCTAATTCTTTTTGTTCTCCCACCTTTATTTGCGCCGTTTCTAGCTCGTTTAGCTGAAAACGCATAAAGTCTTCGTTGGTTTGTTGGCTGCTAATGCTTTCTTTTAATTCAGCTAACGCATGTGCCTCTTTGGTGTAAAGGTGAAAGTGTTTTTGGTAATCGGCTAATAAAGAATCTGTATGAGCAATAATATCTAAGATATTAAGTTGGAAGTCTTCTTTATTTAACAACAAGTTTTGATGTTGCGAATGCACATCGAGCAAGTTCTCACCAATGATTTTCATGGTGCTAAGTGGCACTGGTGTGTCGTTGATAAACGCCCTACTTTTGCCGTTGCTGTTTAGCTCTCGGCGAATAATACATTCGGTTTCATCGTAGTCTACATCGTTTTCTTCGAACAAAGCCCTCATGTTGTAAGACTCAATATGAAAGCGAGACTCGATAACACACTTGTCTTTTCCCGATTTAATACTCTTTATTTCTGCTCTATTTCCTAAGAGCTGTCCTACTGCTCCCACAATAATACTCTTCCCAGCTCCTGTTTCTCCCGTGATAACAGAGAAGCTCGGATAGAACTGCATGTCAAGTTCGTCGATTAAAGTGAAGTTCTTTATGTATAATCTTTTTCAGCATTTTTTTATTGTTTTATTTTATCCCATGTGTTACTTTGGCTGGCATTTATACGCATCATTAAATCGTAAATAGCCTCTTTCTCCTTAGCCGTTCCCTTTCCTTGGTATATGTTTGCAAGTTCATCTTTTTTTGTAATCGGTCCATATTAAGGGGAGTTGTGCCAGCGGTTTGTTATCTCTACAAGCCTTTAACTGCTCTTCGAGAGTGGTAGAAATAGCAACTCTTGCTCGCTCAGGGTTGCTCACCATTTCGTCTAATCCTAAGCGATAATAATTGTATTGCAACTCTCTAAAAGGTTTTAAGGCAGGGGTCTAAGTAGTCGTTAATTAAGGCAAATCTGTTTCTATCATCGTCGAACGATTTCCAACCTGTAAAGTTTAATGTTTGTGCATTATTGGTTAAGTTCATACAGAGTTGAAGTATTTCCTCTCCACCCATAGGCGAAAACGAATCCAAATCTATGCCAATGATGAGATAAGCATAGTAAGCAAAGAGAGCAGTGAGCTGATTATTAACGTTCTCAGGATTGAATTCGAGTTGGTCGAACTGCGCAAATGTAAACTCAAAGTCGTTATCTGTGTTGTTATAAATAATGGAATTGTAACTTGAATTATACACAGGTCGGTTGGCTTGGATAAGTGCTTTGCATCTAAAAAGATTGCTACTATTGTCGTATTGGTTAATAGTGATGTTGAAAACACAATTTATTCGTTCGTTTTTCTTAAATTGTAAAGGCGTCCATTGCTTGTTGTTTACAAAATCTTGTAGCGTTTTTTGTAGGTTATCGAACACGCTAACGTCTGTTCCTTGCACTTGTTCATGGTTAATAGTGATGCGTGCATTAAGCTCTTGTGCTTGTAAATAAGAGTCTATAAACACGCCCATTAACAAACAAAGGCTAATGGCGAATGTTTTAAAATGAAAGAGATGCAACACAGAGGTCATGTTTTTTTATGAATAATAAGGGTGAAAATGTGGGTTGAACTTACGTCTTTCAGCCCACTACAAACCGTTATAAATAGTTTTCAAGCTCGTTTATAATGTCTATTGCAACAAGATTTTTAGGCTTTTTCTCGAAGTGTTTTACCCCTTGATGATTGATAATAGACACTTTGTTATTAGCCGATTGAAAACAAGTGTCGGCATTTTGCAACGAATTAAGTACGATAAAATCGAGATTTTTCTTAGCTAATTTGAGTTTAGCGTTTGTTTCTTCGTCGTTTGTTTCTAAGGCAAATCCCACCAAACATTGGTCTTTTGTCTTTTGTTTTCCTAACGCTTCAGCTATATCTTCTGTGGGTTCGAGCGTTAAAGAAAGCGTTTCTGCTGTTCGTTTTAGCTTCTTTTCTGCCACAGTAGCCACTCTATAATCGGCTACGGCAGCACATAATATGGCAATATCGCTATGCTTAAAGAGGCTTGTTGAGGCTTCATACATTTCTTTTGCACTGCTTACATTCACTCGATGGATAGCATCTGAACAATTTAAAGACACGGGTCCAGCCACTAAATGCACGTCGGCACCACGCTTTAAGCATTCTTCTGCTAAGGCAAAACCCATTTTTCCACTCGAATAATTACCAAGAAAACGAACAGGATCTATCCTTTCATGAGTGGGACCTGCTGTGATAATCACTCGTTTACCCTTAAGTTTTTGAGTTGCAATGAGTTGTTTGTTCTGCGTCAATAAAAATAGTTTTCGAGCGTTTGAACAATGTTTTTCAGGCTCTTCCATTCTACCTTTTCCGTCTAAACCACTCGCTAAATAACCACTCGCAGGCTCAATTATTGTGTTTCCAAAGCTTTTTAATTTGTTTATATTAGCTGTGGTTGTAGGGTGAATAAACATGTCTAAATCCATTGCAGGAGCAATGAATGTGGGTGCTTTCATTGAAAGATAAGTGGTTATAAGCATGTTATCTGCCACACCGTTTGCCATCTTTGCGAGTGTAGAAGCTGTGCAAGGAGCCACTAAAAAAGCGTCTGCCCAGAGTCCTAAGCTAACATGTGAGTGCCAAGTTCCATCTTTTTGTGCGAAAAACTCTGATATAACAGGGTTTTCACTCAAAGCCGATAACGTGATAGGGGTAATAAATTCTTTTCCAGAAGGTGTGATAACCACTTGCACTTCGGCACCTTTTTTCTTTAAAAGACGTATAATAAGGCATGCTTTATATGCTGCAATACTCCCCGTTATGCCTAAAACTATTTTCTTTCCTCTTAGCATATTATTATTTTAAAAATTAGCTTTTGTGCGATATACACAAAAACAAAAAGAGAATTACACCTATTATATAATATAAACAAGTGCATTCTCTTTCTGCCTTACGAATATGTTTTTATGCGGATAAACCTATGTTATAAACTTAGTTTTTACCCATTTTTTTATTAAATTCTTGTAGACGAATGCGTGTAAGAACTTGTTTTTGTGTTGTTAGGAAAGTCGCCAGATAACATCCAACTATAATATCCTGGGTCTTTACTTAACACCTCTGTAACCGCAAAAACCTTTGTATTTGCCAAAATTAAACACTTCTTGCATCATTGGATTACCGTTTTTATCGGTTAAAAACTTCTTTGTTTTTACCTGTAATCTCTTTCCAAATAATGCGTCCTGCGAAGTCTACATTCTTATTGTTTGTAGAGAATTCTGCCAAAAGAGCAATGTCGTTAGGCAATATTCGTTCCTCTTCTGTTTGGTTATCGCTGCTATATCTTTCCAATTCCCCTAAGAGAACACGATAAGTAGCCTCAGTGTCTTGGTCGGCACGGTGGGGCTCAAAGTCGTCTTCCATTCGTCTTCCACAGTAGAATTTATAAGCTGCTGCGAGATTACGGCGTTCCATTTTGTGGAAAATAACCTGTGCGTCAACCAATTTACTCTTAGAGAAATCAAAATCAATACCTGCTCTTAAGAACTCTTCTGCTAACATAGGAACATCAAAGTGATTAGAGTTGAACCCAGCAAAGTCGCACCCTACGAACGCATCGTTAAGCGTTTGAGCCACTTCTTCAAAGGTTGGAGCTGTTTGTAGCTTCTCTTCTTCGATACCAGTGAGCAACTTCACCTCGTCGCTAATGGGTGTTTTAGGGTTTATATACAGGTTTTGTCTTTCTTCTTTTCCATCAGGATAAATCTTAATATACGAGATTTGAAAAATTCTATCTCTAACTATATCAAGTCCAGTGGTCTCTAAATCGAAGACAATAAGAGGTTTTTTTAAGATTTAATTTCATACTTAGTCGTTTAATAACATGGGCATGATAAGCATTAGCACGTTTTCGTTTTCAGGTTGAACGGTAGGTTCTATGATGCCTGCACGACTGGGATCTCGCTATCTTAAAGGTAACTTCTTCGCTTTCCATGTTACTTAATATTTCCATAAGCGATGTGCCTTTAAAACCTATATCTAAGCTTGCACCGTTATAATCGCATGTAAGTGTTTCTTTAGCACTTCGTGCAAAGTCGATATCTTGAGCAGTTAATGTGATTGCAGTGCTTTCTAAATGAAGACGAACAAGCTGTGTACTTTCGCTTGCAAAAGGAGTTACACGACGCAAAGCTCCTAACAATAACGCTCTATCTATGGTGAGATGATTAGGATTTTCTTGAGGTATTACCGAATTATATTTAGGATAACGACCTTCAATAAGGCGAGAAATAAGCACTCCATCGGCAAATTTAAGCTCTGCATATTTACCATCAAATGTGATGCTCACTAAGCTATCGTCTTTCTTTAACACGTTTTTTTCAAAAAGCAAAAGCAGGCTTTTTAGGCAACATAAAAGACGCTTCTTTTTCGCCTTTAACAGTAAGAACTTGGTTGCGAACGAGCTTATGTCCGTCGCTGGCAACAATAGATAACGATTCTGTTGTTAAGTCGAAATAAATGCTACTCATAATGGGTCGCATGGCATCTTGACCTATTGCAAACACCGAACGTGAGATATTGTTGCATAACACATCAGAAGCAATGCTTATAACAGTAGCCGATGGTTCCAAAACAGGTGGCTCTGGATAGTCTGTTCCGTTTTGTAATGTAAAGTTATACTTACCATTTTGGTAAACCACCTCTGCATTTAAGCTCTCTAAATCGATGTTGAATACGAGTGGTTGTTCGGGCAATTCTTTTAACACATCTAATATAGTACGATGAACAATGGTAAATTTTCCATCAGCATCGCAAGCATCTAATGCCAAAGACGATTTAATGATGTTTTCATTATCGCTGGCTGTTAAATAAAGAGTGTTATCTTTTACTTCGAATAAAAACGAATCTAATATTGCTAAAGTGTTTTTGCTATTGATGACTTTAGCCAACGTTTGAAGTTGACTATTTAGTGCGCTACTTGATACGGTAAATTTCATTACGAGTATATTTTTTTAAGTGGTTAAAAAGTCGAAATATTTATTGTTACAAAAATACGAAAAAAACATCTTGAACTTCAAAAAACACTACAAAAGTTTTACCTTTTTAAAAAGTATTTTTCTTAATTTCGCATTCTAATCATTTTATAAACCTCTTTTTGTGTTTCGTGCTTAACGAGGGTGAATAACAACAAGGGTGTAACAATAAAAATACTTTACTTTTTGGCATCTTTGAACGTAACAAATAAATTTTTAAAAACAAAACATATTAAAATGGAATTACAAGGAAAAAAATCATTGCAGCACTTGATAAAAGAAGTGGTACTTCGGCAAGAGGTGAATGGCAATCGCAAGAGTTTGTACTCGAAACACACGACACTTATCCACGAAAAATGGTGTTTAATGTGTTTGGAGCAGACCGTTTAGCACGCTTTAATATTCAAGTGGGACAAGAAGTAATGGTATCTTTCGACATTGATGCACGCGAATATCAAGGACGTTGGTTCAATAGTATTAGAGCTTTTTGATGTGCGTTTGGTAGACCCTGCATCTATCGGTGTAATGGGTCAACCAGCAGCTCCTATGGCAGCAACTGTAAGTCCTGAAATGTCAACTCCTACTCCTGCACCTTTCCCACCAGCACAACCTGAGTCTGAAAAATAAAAAGCGAAGACGACCTTCCTTTTTAAAGTATAAGCACTTAACATAGCAACTTATTGCTTATAAACACTTGTTTTTTTAAGGGCTATATAGGTTGTTAAATGTGTAAAAGCACCAAGCAAATGTTTACAAACAAGCGAAACTTTTTGCTCTTGTGTGGGTTTTGTAAACACTTGTTGGTGCTTTTTGTGTTAGTGAATGAGGCATTGGCTTAAAACAAATGAGGAGTGGGAGAGAAAGAAACACAAATGTGCCTTGTAGTGGGTGGTGCGTGTTGTTTTTATTGTTTCTGTTTTTGGGCTGAAAAAACGGCGATTTTTTTCTCTGCTATTTTTTTGTTCGTAAAAAATGCCAATTATAGAAAAAATAGCTAAGGTTTTGCCTCTTTTTGTGAGCAATAAAAATGCTTTTTCGCTTTTGTTTATTGTGTCTTTAATGCAAAACATATAGGTTTTGCAATTCTAAAACAAGTTTTTTTGAAAAAGTAAAAAATTAGCTTTTATGCGCTAAAACCTAAGAGTTTGGCATGTAATATATAAGCTATTGCACCCTAAACCCTTATGTTTTAGGGTCTAATACATGGTGTTTTTCACACTAAACTCTAAGCTTTTACACGTTTTTAGCTTAAAAAGTGGCTTTTAAAGGCTATTTTTAGGTAACGAAATAAAAAAATACGACTGTTTTACAACCGCTTGTACATTTATCTTGAAAAGTGGGCAGAAATACGAGCGTTTTTTGTGCTTTTATCGCTCTTTATTTATGCTTTTCTTGGCACAACTACAAACTATAAAAATGCGCTTACGTGTTTCTTACGAAATAGTGGCTTAGCCTTTCCTGCTCCACCATTTTGTTATATAAAACATAAAAAACAAACATATCACTCATAAAAACGAGCTGTTTTGTAATAATTGCGATTGTGTGTGCGAACACAAAGCGTTGACTATTATCAAAAAAATATAGCATTTTTACGCTTTTTTTGGTTTTGTTTTTTTCTTGCAAAATAAGCGTAGTGTATGTAACTTTGCATTGTCAAAAGGTTAATAGATTGTTTAGGTTAGTAGTAATAGATTTATGTTTTTAGTTATTAGTTAAGGTAAAAAACAAGATTGTTTAACAGGAAAATGGGTGTCGTGAGACAAACATTTGTTTCATAAGTAATTTAAAAGTTAAACATAAAAAAATTAGCTCGGCTCGTTGAGAGTTGAGCTATTTTTTTGCCTAAAAAAACAAGGGTGGAGAGCGCAATAAAGGGTAAAAAGAAACACGATAAAACGTTTGTTGTGCGTTTCATCGTGTGTATATACATTCAAAGAAAAGCCTTTTGCGTTTCTTTTATACAGATGTTTCTTGTGAAAAATAAAATTTTGTAGCCCTCGTAAAACAAAGTTTACTTGTGCAACCATTTAGCTATTCGCTTTCCAAGTGCCTTCTTTATTTGCGAAAAATTGCCGTGTTTAAGGTTTAGCCACAATTCTTCTAAGCTGTAACGCACCTTTATGCACGGGTTATTCCACGCATTCATGGCATATAATCTGTTTTTATATGCCACATGGTCTATTACGTATTGCGGGTGTTTTAGTGGAGTATTTAGCTCAAAACGCTTCATGGTGAACATTTTACGAATGCCCTTTGGAAGTGTAGTTATTGAGCCACTGAAATGCGTAGAATTGTCGGTTACACCAATATTGCTAATCATGTTCACGGTAGGCATTATGGCCAAAGCGTTGTTAAGCAACATGTTTGCCCAGAAAATGCTTTCGTAATGAGCCACACCCGACGCTTTGTGGCGATAACACATCGGCATAAAATCGTTGCGAATGTTATGAGCTTTCACCAACGATTGCAGTTTGTTTGCGCTTTCTTTATGGTCTAAAAAAAGTGTAATGTTCGTCCCATTTGTTTTACAACACGCGCCCATGAGCCCTCAGCCCCAAATAGAAAATGTAGAGGTAAAGAAATAATCTTCTGTCACATCGGTTGTTCTTTCGTCTACATTAAAACCAGATATCATGGCTATACGCTCGTCGTTTTCGTATAAATCGAGCATCTCTTTACAAAAAGAAAAGAAGGAGAGCGAAGGAACATCATCGTCTTCTAACACCAAACACTTGTCGGTAATGCCAAAAGCCCAACGCTGTGCGATGAATTCTGATGGGTCGCAGCCCTTATTCTCTTGTTGATAAAAGCGAAACACCTCGCATTCCCAATCAATGTCTTCGGCTATTTCTCTGCAAAGACGTATGCCTTCGTTGTCTTTTTCGCCCCTGCTTCCGTCTTGATAAAGAAACAAACGGGCAGGACGAGCTTGTTTTACTTGCGCAAAAACCTGCGCAAATTTATCGGGACGGTTAAAGAAAATAAGTAGAACGGATAAGTTGATGAGGGCTGGTTTCTTCATATTTAGAAATAAAATGATAGGTTTATACGCGCATAAAACACATAAAGATAAATGCTACTTCTGCACTGTTTAAGGCAAACAAGCTATGCAAAGATAGTGTAAATAGGCGAAATAATAAACATTTTATGTGCTTTGTATGCTTTTATGGGTGGTGGCTTTTGCTTGTTGAGGCACGCATTAGCAGGTTCCACGTTCAGCCCAATCGCCTCTATCGAGGGTTCTGTAACTAATAGCCTCTGAGAGATGACGACTTAACACTTGGTCGCTATCGTCTAAATCGGCAATGGTTCGTGCCACTTTTAGTATGCGGTTATAGGCTCGTGCAGAGAGATTTAAACGCTCCATAGCTGTTCTTAAAAGCGCAACACCTGCTTCGTCGGGTTCGGCAAACTGGTGTATCATGCGCTCACTCATTTGCGCATTGCAATGCACACCTTTTATTTGTGCGTAGCGTAGCTCTTGTTTTTTGCGAGCTTTTATCACCCTTTCGCGTATGAAAGCACTCTTTTCGCCTTCTGCCACTTGCGAAATATCTTTAAATGGCACAGGGTTGATTTCTATCTGAATGTCTATTCGGTCGAGTAAAGGTCCGCTTATCTTACTCATATACTTTTGCTATTTGTCCCGGACGGCAAACACAATGGTGCGTAGAGTCGCCATAATAACCACATGGACAAGGGTTCATTGAGGCTACAAACATAAACGAACAAGGATAATCGAGGGTGTATTTTGCGCGAGAAATGGTTATTTTTTTCTGTCTTCAAGAGGCTGACGTAACACTTCTAAAGTGGCTTTATTAAATTCTGGAAGCTCGTCGGCAAAGAGTACACCGTTATGTGCTAACGATATTTCTCCCGGTTGTGGAGTTGTTCCTCCACCAACTAATGCCACTTGAGAGATGGTATGATGAGGCGCACGAAAGGGTCGTTGAGAGATTAAAGACATGTTTTTACCCATCTTTCCAGCGATACTATGGATTTGAGTTGTTTCTAAACTCTCCGATAAAGATAAGGGTGGGAGGATAGAAGGTAAGCGTTTTGCCATCATTGACTTACCACTTCCGGGTGGACCGACCATGATTAAGTTGTGTCCCCCTGCTGCTGCAACTTCTAAAAGCACGCTTAACATTGTCTTGACCTCTTACGTCTGCAAAATCAAGGTCGAAGTTGTATTGTTGTTCATAGAACTCTTTTCGCGTGTCGATGATGGTGGGTTGTGGGTTTGTTTTCTGTTCTAAAAAGTGTATAACATCTATTATATTCTCCATTCCATACACTTCTAACTTATTAACAACGGCTGCTTCTCTCACATTGGCTTGTGGAACAATCAGCCCTTGATAGCCTTCTGCACGTGCTTTGATAGCTATTGGGAGTGCGCCTTTTATGGGTTGAAGCGTTCCATCTAAACTCAATTCGCCTACAAGCATAAAGCGAGAAAGTAAAGTGTTAGAGATATTGCCATTAGCCGCAAGGATTGCAATGGCAAGAGGTAGGTCGAAGCTGCTTCCCTCTTTGCGTAAATCGGCTGGAGCCATGTTAACTGTGATGTCGGCAGTAGGGAATTTGTAACCATTATACTGTAAAGCAGAGGCTATTCTGTCTCTTCCTTCGCGCACAGCCTCATCTCCTAAGCCCGTAAAATGATACATCAAACCTTGCACTAAGTTGACTTCTATAGTAATAGAGGTAACTGTTAAGCCGTTAACAGCTGCACTATAAGTTTTTACAAGCATGTGTTTTGATAGATATTTATTGTGATAACGATTCAACCTTTTTGCGTAAATCGTCGGTAGATAAGTCGATTCCCACTACCTTTCCACGACTTAAAATAATGTTATTCATGGGAGCAAAAAGGCCTAAACTGCGCATCACTTTACCACCTAATAAACTTTCTTCGCATACATTTCTGCCTATATTCTCTTTGGAAGAAAGCGTTCGTTTACAGTCGCTTTTAGACGCATCTACATTAAATGAAGCTAATTTAAGGCGTCCGTTAGCTTTCTCACATTGTTCTTGAAGCATGTTAAGTTGGCTAACTGACTCGTAATCCCATGATGCCCACACTGTGATAACAGCGCATTGAGCCGTTGAGAGGTCTTTATTTGTGAGTAAAGAGCCTTGCAAGTCTTTCACCGAAAACGAGGGTAAGGGTTTTCCCACTTGCACTTTTGTAAGCTCGATAAGTGTTTGTTGAAGTTTAACTACGAAGCCGTTGCGCGGTTGCGCTTGTAGAATAGGCGGTAATAGCTTTTGTGCTTGCGCATATTGTGGTGTGTTTGTGTTAATAAAATAGCGATAAAGAAGGTACACACTCACAGCACTTTCGGGGTGTTCTTTTATAAATTCTTTCGCTTTAGCTATTGTTTGTGCGTTAGTAGCTTGACTTGTTTCGGCACGAAACTCGGTCATTTGCTCGTTATCGTCTGTTCCTTCTATCTTTATCTCTTTCAAATGAGAGGCATCTCCACTTACATTTATCTCTTCACCGGGTGTTAAAAACACCACTTGTCTCTGAGAAATTAGGAAATACAATCATAGCAATAGAAGGCTCGGTGCAAGTGGTTTCATACGTAAAACGTCCTGCTTCAACCTTTATAGTGTCAAATCCTGCAATGCTACCGTCGAGCGCATAAATGTAAAAACTCACCTTGATTAAGGTTCAATAGGTGTCCTTCAAGTTTAAACTTGTCCTTGTTTACACCACAAGAAACCAAAAATCAAGATGAGTGTTGCTATGTAAGCGAGTCTTTTCATGTTCTTAATAGCTCATAAAATGTGCGTGTTTAAAAAGCTTAAAAAGAAGGGGTAAACAGCTTTACACCCCTCTTTTTGTATGTTTTATCCACGTTTTTTTATCGTTTATCTCTTATCTTAAGAGAGATAGTTCGAGGTCTTTATCTGCATAATTCTTCAAAGATGGGTCTTTAGAAAGTGCATCTTGAAGGAATGACGAAGCAGCAAATTTGTTTCCACGACGTGCCGATGATATAGCATGTAAGTAGAGTGTAAGAGCCGAAGGCGAAGAGATTGCGTCTAAAGTCTTACCTGCTTCTGCATAATTCTTATTTAATATTTGTGCTAAAGCTGCTAAATTGCTTTCTTTTTCAGCAAGAATTTTCTCTGCATCTGCATAGTTTCCTTTTGCAAGAGCTAAGGCACCTACTGCATATTGAGTGGTGTTTGCATTGGCAGAGCGTGCAATGTTGCGTTCAGGCTTCTTCGATATTACCTTCTGAGAGATAAAGAAGTCCCATGTTAGCTAATGCTTCTGATGCGTTAGAATCTATTCTAAGAGCTTGTTCAAGATAGCGTAAAGCCGTTTCTTTATCACCTTTTTTAATAGCAAGTGTTGCTAAATTGTTGTAAGCGCGATAGTCTTTATCGTATAATTTAGCAGTTGTTTCGTACACCTTTGCTTGTTCGTTTTCGTCTACAAGAGTAGCTAAATAAAAGCAATTCGTCTGCTGTTAATTTGCTTGCATCTTGCTTATATTGCGCTGTTATCTCATCGTCGCTGCGTCCAATTGTTTCATAATTGATGATTAAACGTGCTCTACGAAGCTCTGGAAGAATAGCAAATGCGAGTTCACGGAAGCCTTCGCTCATGTTACGGATTTGAGTTTCACGCTCTTGAGGGTCTTTATACATCGATAAAACACGCAATATAACATCTTTATCTTGTATGTTTGAGCTTTTGAACTAGCGTTGAAAAACTGTCCCAGTCTTGAGCAGTATAGCCTGCATCGATACCTGTTGAAATCTTATTAGCTTTGAGTTGACCTTTAACATAAGTCTCCCCTGTGGCTTGACGTTTATTCGCTAACTTGTCATTAAACACAAAACCACCTTCAGGAGAAGCGTATGCTTTCACCTCAACATTGCGTAAATTTAATCGTTCTCGGTCTTGATTTATTCGTTTAAGCATACGAACAAACTCTTGAATAGAATTGTTTTGCAATTCACTCTTGCGTAAATTAGCTTGATTAACCAAGAATTTTATGCCTGCTTCTTGCTTCTCTTCGCGTACACGTTGGAACGAATCTGGAGCTAAACAGCCACCATCTACGAAAATAACTTGCTTATATAGTTCCGAAGTAGCAATGATTCCGTTTGCTACTTTCACTGCTGGAATCTTAACAACCTTCTTTCCTTTGCGTGCTTCGAACGCTAAATAAAGGTCGCTTTGTTGCATTTCTGGAACATAATTAAAAGATGTTTTAAGCGTATAACGTCCGCCTAAGCGATACGAAACCTGCTGATGATTACCTTTAACCTTTTCTCCTTGAAATGTATTTTTTACTCCAGTAGACACCAATCCCTTACCATAACGCAATTCGGGAACAACTGTTACCACCGCTTTACGTTTCATATATTTCTCTGGGAACACAGCTGTTATGGTAGCATCTACCTTTCCTGCTTGTGTTTCTAACGGATTAGGAACTACTGTAAAATTATTACTTGAGAGAACACCGAGCTTAGAACAAGAAGATAAAAATAATATACTCGATGCAGAAAACAAAAGAATAAGTTTGTTACGCATAAGATAATAGATTATAAAGGTTGTGCCGAAAGCGGGACTCGAACCCGCACAGCCATCACTGGCCAAGGGATTTTAAGTCCCTCGTGTCTACCAATTCCACCATTACGGCAACCTAATAATAAGTAAAAAGAGCGGAAAACGAGGCTCGAACTCGCGACCCCAACCTTGGCAAGGTTGTGCTCTACCAACTGAGCTATTTCCGCATTATCTTACGACTGCAAAGGTAATAAAACTTACTGAACTGCAAAAAATAATTTACAAATATTAACGTAAAAACCTCAATTATTTATCAATAGCACCTCTTTAGGTGTGTTTATTCCTCTGTATCTCGTAAGTTTGTAGTGTCCTTCTCCCTTTGTTAATATGCCTCCTGTGTTGAGATTAAATTCTCGTTTACAGTTCTTGCACACTGCAAACCCTGTGTTTAATAGGGTGAGGGATAGCTTTTTAGTGGAAAAAGATGCGCTATTAAAAACAATGTGGACATTCTTTATCGTATATATATAGCACTGCTGGTGAGTCTAAATTCCCTGTATCCTACGATGAAACCATTGTTTAATCCCACCTTAAATTTTCTTTTTTGGTCGGCAGCATTAAAGGGAATAGCATTTATATTGCCTTGTTCGTTAGCGAAAAGAAACACCTGTTTGCCCTTATCTACGCCCAACGACACCATACCAAACAAGCCCGTGTTTCCTACAATAGAAGCAAATATAGGCGAATGAATGTGTTCTCGTGCATCGAAAACAAAGTGAGCAGGTTCTGCGGTGTAGCTAAATTCGCTTTGTTGGCAAGCCGATAGCAAAGAAAGAGATAAGCTCATGCCTATAAAGACACGAGCTATTTTTTTATAAACCACCATAAGGAATATGTTGAAGAAGGTCTGCTATCTTCTCAATACCTTCTGTTAAAGGCTTTTTCACCATAGGTTTTAGGAACATACTTATTTCTGCTTTGATAGTAAGTTTCATCTTACAAGCGTTTTCAGAAGTAGGTAATAGCTGTATCCAGAGGTTGAATGGCATGGGAGAATCTTCGCTTTCAAACTTAATGGTGTTAGGTTCTGTGCGTTCAATGATACGCATTTTTATGCTACCCACTGCTCCTGCGCTGATAGAAATGGAGTCGTTATCGAACGAAAGACTTTCTATTTGCTCTGCGGGGAGTTTGTCTTTCACCTTTTCTAAGTTGCTTAGATTGCTTAAAGCATTATATACGGTGGTTTGACTATAAGGAATTTGTCTTACGCTACTTTCAAATTTACTTGACATTGCTACTGTTTTTAATCATCGTTTATGAACTATGAAACATTAAAAGAATGTTTCATAGCATTTTATATATAAGAAGATGTGAACCAGACGAGTGCTTTTAAGCACCTTAAAAAGTTTACTTTCCGAATTCGCTTGGGTTAGCTCTCCAAGTGTTTAACAAGGCAGTATCTTCTTGTTTTATATAACCTATTTCGAGCGCTTTAGCCACAATATGCTCATAATCGGTAAGCGTTACATGCTTTAACACCTGCTTCTTCGAATGCTTTTTGAGCCACATCAAAGCCATAAGTAACAGCCGCTACCATGCCCACCACTTGTGCGCCAGCCTTTCGCAAAGCCTCAACAGCCTTTTAAAGAGCTACCACCTGTAGATATAAGGTCTTCTATAACTACCACTTTAGCACCTTCGTCTAACTTACCTTCTATAAGGTTTTTCTAAGCCATGGTCTTTGGCTTTGCTGCGAACATAGCAAAAAGGAAGACCCTAATTCTTCAGACACTAACGCACCTTGAGGTATACCTGCTGTTGCAACACCTGCCACTGCAGTAGCTCTCGGGAAAAATGTTTTTAGCACTGCATGAGCCATCTCTAATTTCACAAAAACGGCGCACATCGGGGGTAAGAAAGGGTTTTTTTCTGTTATCGCAATAGAAAGGCGATTTCCAACCACTTGCCCATGTAAAGAGGTTGTTTGGTTGCAACTTGATGGGCTCTACACGCAACAAATGTGCGGCAAATTGTGTTTTTAAGGGTTCCATTTTTTTCTATTGTTTTTAAGTGTATAAACTGTTATAAACTTTTTTTATTTTTTTGAACCTTCATCGCATTAAAAATGTGTTGTTTAAGGTTCTATCTCTTGCAAAGATAAATGAAATATTGCACATTGTGGCATGCTTTTTTTATTTTTATAGAAAGGACGTCTAAACAGTTCGACTGAAATAGAATAGCTGAGTGACTAAAAAAATATGCAATTATGCAAGAATAAGGTTGCATTGTATCGACTTATTTTTTTGGCTCTTTTTGAAATAAATTTTTGAGCCTTTGTAAAACAAGTCGTAGTTTTTATAAAATAGATAGAATTTCTTTTTAAAAAGCTGTTTTTTTAAGCTAAAAGGGTGCAAAAAGCTTAGCTTTTAGCGTGCAATATATAAGAGTTTAGCCCTTAAAACACGGTGTTTTGTGTCCTAATACATAAGCTATTGCGTGGTAAACTCTTAGCTTTTGCACTATAAAGGCTGGTTGGTGGGGTTATAACAACGTTTGTTTTAGAATGACAAAACCTATATGTTTTGCGAAAACAAGGCAAATAAAAGTGTTACAATGGGGCTTGTTTCTCACTTGTAACAACGCTAAAACCTTAGCTATTTTTAGCTGGAATGTTATTTTTATTGACCCAAAAATAGACCGTTATTTGTTGCATATTTTGCAGAATATTCTGCGATAATAGAATATTTCTGAATAGCTATTTGGCGTAAAAATAAGCTATAAAAATAAAAGAACCATTTGTTTTGTGTTAACGATAGCCGTGCCGTTTGCCACAAACAAATGGTTCCTTTGGGTTTGTTATCCCATCTTTTTCACCTTCAGAATATGCTATTATTTACCTTTTATCATTGTTAAGAGCATCTTAAAACGTTGTTGTGCCTTTAAAGCATGTGGAATATTGGCAGGCATAACTATCATTTCTCCCTTTTTACATTATGAATAACGCCACCAATACTTATCTCTGCTTCGCCATCGAGTATGGTTACGGTTGCATCAAACGGTGCCGAATGCTCACTTAAACCCTGTCCTTGGTCGAAAGCAAAGAGCGTTAGCGTGCCAGCATCATTGCGTAAAAACTCTTTACTCACCACTCCTCCGTCGGCATAGCTTACCATTTCTTCGGGATTAAACGCTATACCCTTTTCTATTTTCTTTTTCCATTGGAACATATTTTATATTATTCATAAATCTAATGTTTAATGTTTATAATAGCAAAAAGCCGTTCCATAAACATAAGTTGGTAACATTTGTTACTCATATTTGGGCAATACAATATTTTTATTTATATTTGTTGCATTATGGAGAAGAAAGTGTTACATGGTCTTTGCGCTTGTTCTTTGTTTCAAGGAATGAGTTCTGAAGAGATAAAACCAACTCATGTCGTTAGTAGGATATAAGTTGGTGAGTTATAAAAGAAAGACATTTATTTGTTAGCAGGTATGCCTTGTAAGTTTGCTGACATCGTAATAGAAGGTCAGTTGGTAGCTCGTATGGTTAGTTTGTCAGGAAAAATCGGTAGAAGTGAGTAGGCTTAATGTAGGCGATTTGCTATCTCCTGCGTTCATCTTTGCCCACGATAACACTATGCCCGTTAGTGTAGAAACCGACAAACCCACACTTATATTCAGGTTACAACCATCTACATTAAAGTATTTAATAGATACTAACGAAACCATACGTATGAATTTTATTCGCACTTTATCTAATATAAACGTTTTCTTAACCAAGAAAAATGCGTCTACTTAGCTTGCTCACCGTGCGCGAAAAAAAGTAACTTCTTTCATTATAGAAACAGCCCATAAACAACAATCAAATGTGATTAAGCTCGATAAATCTCGTCAAGAAATAGCCGAGAGCTTTGGCATTCAAAAAGTTTTCGTTGCTTCGTTGTATGTCAGAACTTGTAGAAGTAGGGGCAATAAAAGTAGAAGGAAAAAAATCATAACCATACTCGATAAAAACAAAATGTAGTGCTTTTCATCACAAAAAACAATGTGATTGTGGGACTTTACCCCACTTGTTTTTCGTGTAAAAAGAAACAAAATAAGTCTACAAAGCACCCTTTTCTTCTTATCAATAACACATAAAAAGAACGTGATGGTGCCATTGTTTCATCACGTTCTTTGTTTCTTTATTTGTAAAAAGTTATTCAGCACACAAAACCCTTAACAGTGTTTGTCCCACCGCTTTGAGTGTGGCAGGAGAAATGTTTGCCATCGTGTCGTTAATGGTGTGCCAATAAGGGCCAAACACATTGCCCGTAGGGTCGTTATAATAAGGTATAATGTCTACAGTGGGTATCTGTGCAATCTCATTCACAGGTATATGGTCGTCTGTAATGCTACCTCCCAACTCGTTCACAAATAGGTTTGAATGTTCTAAACCTGCTGCGGCACCCCACACTTTATTAACAATAGCTGCGGCATAGTTCATCGATGCGCGCTCAATGTAAAACTTTGCGTTCTTTCCTCCTACCATATCGAGCAATATTCCATACATCGGTTTGTTTTCAGAACTTAGGTTTTTCGCCCAATATTGCGCTCCTAATGCCCATGTATCTTCGTCGTTTATGTTGTTAATCCATTGCGGTGTACCCCAATCTTCGGCATCAAAGCACACAAAGTCTACACCAACATTCAATTGTTTATAGTGTTGTAGCACTCTGGCAAGCTCTAACATAACGCCAATACCACTGGCTCCATCGTCTGCACCCATAACACTTTTGTTCCAATTGCTTTTGTTTGGGTCGTTATCTGCCCACGGACGAGAGTCCCAATGCGCACATATTAACACTCTGTTTGTAGCCTTTGGATTTAATTTAGCAATAATGTTAGTGGCTTTTAGCTTAGTTCCGTCGTATCCTTTAAGCGTTGTTTTCTGTTCAGTAACAGCACAACCATATTGCGAAAACCTATCTACGAGCCATTTACCGCATAGCTCGTGTGCTTTCACTATTCATGGTTCTGGCACCAAAGCTGCATTGTTTTTTTCTACAAAAAGTAGGCACTATCTGCGTTAAAAAAACAGGGTCGTTGTTTGTTATTTCTTCTTGTATGGGTTCGTTAACAGCTTGTTGTGAGTGGTAAAAAGCACCTCCCCCACAGCTAAAAAAAGCTACGGCTAAAAAAAGTAAACATTGTTTTTATGCTCTATGGTTATCTGTTTATTGTTTGTTATATCGCTTGTTTAGCCACGAGAACGTTGCACTTGTTCCATTACACGCAACCAGTTTCCGCCCCATATATTACGAATATCGGCTCTGCTATAACGTTTACGAAGGAGATAAATGGTAAATCGAAGTAATTCCGACGAGTCTTTAAGTCCAAGAATACCACCGTCGCCATCAAAATCAGTACCTAATCCCACATGTTCTACACCCATTATGTTTACAAAATGGTTGAGATGGTTCATCGCATCTTGTATATTAGCGTTTCCATTCTTACATAAAAAGCCCTTATAAAGGGTTACATGAGCCACACCCCTTTGCTTTTTAATGCTCTTAGTTGGTCATCGGTGAGATTACGGGGTACATCACATAACGCTTTAGCATTGCTATGACTGCACACAACAGGCACTTTACTCATGTTAATAGCATCATAAAAGCTCTTTTCTCCTGCGTGACTAAGGTCTATCATCACACCTAAACGATTCATTTCGGCTATCACTTGTTCGCCAAAAGCACTCACTCCGTTGTGTGTGTTGCTACCTCTTGCACTATCACAAATAAGGTTATCGCCGTTATGACATAAGGTTATATACACCACTCCACGCTTAGCAAAAGTGTTCAATGTTAGCCAAATTGTTCTCAATAGCTAATCCGTTTTCTATTGCAAGCATAATAGAACGTTTGCCATCAAACTTATTTTGCATCACCTCGAACGGTGTTTTGGCAATAGAAACTACATCTTGGTGGTTTTTAATCATGCCTTCTAATTTATCAAATAAGAAGTCTGCATAATCTTTTGGACGCTCTATTCCAAATAAGTTCTTATCTTTAAAGGTTTCGTCACCAAGTGTTTGAGGCAAATAAGCTACCATTGTAGACACATCTTGATGGCCTTCTGCCATTTTATGAAGGTCTACTAACACCTTAGAACATCGTTTAGTAATGTCTACTTCCTTTTCGTGAAAGAACATAGGAGTATCACAATGAGAGTCGAGGTGATGATTTTTACGGTGTAATTGCTTAGCATGAGCAAACTCAGTGGCATTTTCTACGAGCCAAGAAAACAGTTTTAAGCCCTCTTCTCCCAACCATTCGGGGTGCCATTGCACGGCTAAGAATGGTTTAAACTCTGTGCTTTCGAGTGCTTTCTATCACACCATCTGGTGCTTTTTGCTGTTATCTTTAATGCAGAATTAACAGAGCTAACACACTGATGATGAAAAGAGTTTACCCATATTTTGTTTTGCTTGTAAATGCTAAACAATATGGAGTTTGGCTCTATCTCTACCGAATGAGTGAACTCAGGCTTGTCGGCATCTTGACTATGTTTAAGCCATTGAGCCGTATCTTCATTGCATAAAGACGTGTTAACACCAAGCGTTCTACTTTCTTTTATATCTTGTGCCACCTTTCCGCCTAATGCAATAGCCATTGATTGCATACCTCTACAAATGCCCAAGACAGGAATTTGACGGTTATGAGCTAAGATAGCCACCGTTAAATCGAACCTATCTCGTTTGCTATTGATGTGTCCTAATTGTGGTGAAGGCTCTTCGTTATACCATAAGGGATTAACATCGGCACCTCCAGATAACACCAATCCGTCTACATTCTCGAGCATATTAATAATGGTGTCGTTATCGTTTGTGGGCGAAAGAATAACGGGTACGCCCCCTGCGGCTATCACTTGTTCGCAATAAGGATAACGCACTAACACGTCTTCGCCTTGTGTATTGGCTGTGATACCTATGATAGGGACGTTTTTTTATATTCGGGATATTTGTTGTAAATATCGTCTAAATAAGTTTGAATAGTATAAGACTTCATTTGTAATGTTATAAAAACAGATGTAATGATTATATATAATGATACTATTGAAACAAGACTTTTTATTGCTGTTGTGCATTTTTTTGAGCCATTTTTTTGTTTTGTGAAAAAGCCCTAAAACCTTGTTTTTTTGATAAACAAAAAGTAGAGTTTTTGCCACACCTACAAACAAAAAAACATGATAAATGTGGCAGAAAAAGCCAATTAAAAGCACTTTTTCTGCCACCCTAACACATGGTTTTAGTTTAATTCTTTACATTCTTTTCGGTTTGCACCTCTATCGCTTTTTATAGCTAACATGTAGCCAACAGCACCCGTTGGCTTGTTTGTTTTCTAACAATGCTTGGTCGAACACAAGGTGTTGTTTCATGTATTGCAACATTTTATGCCCCATTTCTACACTCGAAAGATGAATGTCTGCCGCTTCGCCATAAAGATGTTGCGAGTGAGAAACGCCTCCTACACGTTCATTAAGAGCAACACTTCTGAAACCACTGGTTATGCGTAAAGCACCAAAAAGCATGCCTAAGCGGTTCTAAAAACATGAAGAGATAATTGCTTTTAATCGTTCCACTTGTTCTGCCGTGGGTGTGTTATCAATGTTATATTTTAAAGATGTACCCGGAGCGAACCAATTGGTTTAACGTGAAATGAGGTGATAAATAAACTTCGTTAGATGTGTTTTCCATGATATTTTCTTTTAATTTTAAAGGTGTGAAAGATGGTTTAATTGATACTTTTAGCCGATTGTAATTCGGCTTGTAACACTTCAACAGTGTTGTTATTGCTCATTAGTTGTGTGTAGCGTTTCACTATATTGGGCTGTTTAACTCCTTTTCTTGCGCAAGCATAGATGGCTGTTGCCGACGGATTTTTTTACCATTTTCATGTGTAATAAGTGACAAAATTTCTTACTAATGGCTTTTAATGACAGCGGACAACCTGAACTATCGAAAAAGCACCACTTCGAGATATACGAGATAAACCATTTGCCAGAAATCGGCACTCGACCCTTTCCAACGCCAAACACAAGGGTTGTTTTTGTCTATAAATTTTTACAAATCGTGCTATAAGCGCTTGTTTGGTTTTGTTGTTCACGCTCGTTTTTTTGAGAACGAGAAGGTAACCACACGGGGGTGGTTGGGTGTAAGTTTGTTTGTAAGTTCATATTCTTTTTATTAAGGTTTAGAAAAGGTTCACTGCTAAGGACGTGTTTTCTTTTTTTCAACGGCAAAGTTAGTGTTAAAGAGAAGAGTTTTTCTAATTTTATTTTTTTCTTAGTTAAATAAGCGCAAAAGCTATAAAGAAATAAATGCTATAACATAAGCTCTTGTAACGAAGGCACTACCTTATATCATATAAAGATGTAGCCGTGTGGCTATAAAGAGGGGTGAAAAGCGAATAAAAATGTGCAAAAGTGAATATTTTAGACTTATAAAAAGAGCGAAAAACGAGGCTCTTTTTAATTTTAAAACACAAAGGGCAGAAAAACACAGTTATGCTTATGGGTTTTAATAAAAAGCCTTTTGAAAACGCATAAAAACACGTTTTTTTGCTGTAAAAAGCTAAGAGTTTAGGGTGAAAAAAACACGGTATATTAGGGAGGTAAAACATAAGAGTTTAGCATTCAAAAACATAAGCTATTGCACCCTAAAACCTAAGCTTTTTACACCATTAACCCTTGTTTATGCCATTGAAACAACATTGCTTTTTAGAACACGAAAACCTATATGTTTTGCAAAAAAACACCTTGTTTTTTCTACTTAAAAACGTGAGAAATAGAGGCTTAATAGGTGGTTACATACCCCCTTTTTTTCTGCTAAAACACAAATAAAAACTTACAAAAAAATGCACGCTTGTTTTCTGCATATTTATGGAATATATTTCATTTTTTTGTTGGTGTTGTGTTTAATCTGTTTTGAAAGAGCAAGATTGTTGGGCTTTAAATGGTTGTGAAGAAAGCATTTAAAAGTAGCTCATGTTTGTTTTAAAGAGTTATGAAAAAGTGAGTTTAACTATATTTCTTTTTAAAAAAAGTGTATGATAATGTAGAGAATATTGTTTATATTTGCTTAATACTATTGAGAAGAAATGGAACAATGGTGTTATGAAATGGTATTTATGCTTGCTTCTCTGCTGTATATTATATAAAAAAATAATATGAAAGCTGGTGAAAATATTGTGTATCTATCTGCTTTTGCATGTTCATTTCTTAAAAATAATATCGCAATTTCTATTTCTTCACAAATAAGAATAGAAGAGGTATAAGGAAAAAAACAAAACAAAGAAAATTTATTAACCACACGATAGCATTATTACACCTTATGAAAAGAAAGATTTTTTTTAGCCTTTTACTCGTGTTTATGGGCTTAGGACAAAGCTTATTGCTTAATGCACAAGACAAAATAACTGGTAGAATATTAGACGAACACAAAAAAAGGAGTAGACGCAGCCGTTGTGTTATTGGTTTCTTTACCTGATAGTGTTGTAGCAGGAACAGCAATAACAGATAGCTTAGGCTTGTTTTCTTTTCCTTTACAAAAAGGCTCTTTTTGTATACATGTACGAATGTTAGGCTATAAAGAGATAACAAAAAATGTTATTATTGAGAAGGTAGGAAAGATTTCTGACATAGCATTAGAACCTACTAACGTGAACTTAAAAAGAAGTGATTGTTAAGGGTAGAAAAATCTAAACCAGTGATAAGTTCGTTTTAAAGGGGAAACACGTATAAACGTAACAAATACTTATTTAGAAAATCTTGGCAATGCTTTAGAGGTGCTAAAAGCATTCTCCCAGTGTTTTAGTAAACAATAAAGGCGAAGTGTCATTGGCTACTATTGGAGGCACATCTGTGTATGTAAATGGTAAGAGAATATTGTTACAAGGAGAAGAATTAACAGCTTATTTACGTTCATTATCAGCGTCGAAGATACTAAAAATTGAAACTTCTTTTTAACCCAAATGCCAGTTTTGATACAGATGGAGCAGGAGGTATTATCAATATTATCTTGAATAGTAATGAAAAAAAGCAGGCACCTTTTTAACCACAAGTCATGGTGTTTCGTATTGGAATAGTGTGAAACAAAACTCTGATATCGCTTTTTTTCTTATAACACAAATAAATGGCAATTAGGGGTGAATTACAATCATAGTATAGGACATTATGCCATGAATTATGGTTATGATAAAATTCAAAATGGGGACAAAAGTGTATCAGAAACGAGAGATAAGGATAAAAAGAAACACCTATTCTGCAGGTATAGATTTTTCTTGGAAACCAAACAATAAGAGTAATTTGTTTGTTAATAGTAATGTAAATGTGCTTGCTGGGCCGGGAAAAACAAGTACAACCACCTTTATTTACAAAGGGGCTTAACACGTTAAATGGTATATTGAAAGCACAAAACGATTATAAAGAACAGCAAACAATTCGATATAATCATAGCGTTAATTACCGCTTTCAACCTTCAAAAAATAACCAATTAAGTGCATCTTTAGATTGGACACACTTAAAAAGTAAAGCCACTTGCGAACAACCTAATAGTTATTTTTCGGCAAACAACTCGTTTATTCGTTCAGATGTATTTCACTCTTATCCCAATAAAGATATTGATGTTTATGCTATATTGGCAGATTATAAATGTGTTTTTAATGAGCATAATGAATTGATTTCTGGTATAAAAGCATCTTTAATACAAAGTGATAACACATTTTTGTTTAAGAAAAATGATTTAATAGATGCGCATCGGTCGAACATATTTAATTATAACGAGCAGAATTTTGAATGCTTTACCCAGTTTACACATGCGTGGAAAAATGTTGAATTAAGTGCAGGTTTACGCATAGAATATATGCATACGCACAATAAACTAACCACTTATTTGAATAAAGATGTAGAAGAACATGGTAGAAATGGTTGGAGTATTTTTTTCCTAATATATCTATGTCTTATAACCTTAACGATAAGGGAAAAGTTGCAATGATATATAGTAGAAGACAAGATAAGCCACGCTATGAGGATTTAAACCCTTTTGACTATTTGCTTGATGAACTGTCATATTGGAAAGGAAATCCGTTTCTTACCCCACAGATAAGTAACAAAAATAGGACTTAATTATATGTGGAAGAACTTGTCGATAAATGTATATTATAATCAACTCGATGATTATTTTACTTCCTTTACTGATGCTTTTGAGGATAATAAAAACGATTATGACAACGAAAAAAATATAGGAACGCAAAAAAACAATTGGGCATTGATTTTTGTGTTTTTCTAAAGCGTTTAACGCAATGGTGGGACTTTAGTTCTAATGCTGGACTCTATCATTTTGTAAAATAAATTGCGTGATGAGCAAGGGGTGAAAAACATATAAACAACCTTATTATCTACTGTCGGCAAATAATAGTTTCCTTTTACCTTTAGGGCGTCAACCTTGATGTTTCTGGTAGATATTACTCGAAACGACAAGGAGGAAGTTATGAGATTTGCAATCCAACAGGCAGTCTTGATGTTGGTATAAATAAGAGTTGGAATGGTGGTCGCATGAAGTTGTCGCTGTTAATAACAGACGTTTTACACACCGAACGTTGGGATACTTATGGCACAAAAGGAACTTTAAACCTGATGGCGTGGGGAGATGGTGAAACCAGAAAAGTGATATTACAGTTTAATTATAACTTTGGTAAACAAAAATGGCATAAAGATGAGCGGAGTATAGATGAGTTAAACAGGGTTGTAAATACCTAATATGAGGTATGTATGTAGCCTATATTATTATAATAGGTGTAATCTCTTAGGTGTTGTGTGTGCATCTATGAGAGCAATAAATATACCTCTTTATATTTATATTTTATTATAATAACAATCTTATTTATTGTGTAAAATAATATAAATTATACCTAATTTTAGGTATTGTGAGGATAATTACCTTTCTATATATTTGCACCAGTTTTTCTCAAGGTATCATATAAAAAGATTGTATATTATGAAAAAAAGAAAAGCATCTCTTAGTTTATTGATGTTTACAGCCTGTGTTTCTCCTTTTAGTGTTCAAGCAGAGAACGCAATAGAGACACCTCAACAGCTAAAAGAAGTGGTAATTACAACCACTCGTATCCCTGAATTGAAGACAAATGCAGCGGCTACTGTTACTGTTATCGACCAAAAACAAATAGCAGAAATGAGTAAGATTGCTCCCGATTTATCGCATTTGTTAGGTTTAGTTACACCGGGTATGGCGTTAGCAAGCAACACCACAAGCTCTCGTACACAGTCGCTTCGCGGAAGAAGTGCGCTTATTTTGATTGATGGAATACCTCAATCAACTCCTTTACGCTCAACCGACCGCGATATGAGAACGATTGATGTATCGGCAATAGACCATATTGAAATAGTTAAAGGGTCTACTGCTTTGTATGGAAATGGTGCTATTGGTGGTTTAATAAACATCATAACAAAGAAGAATGCCAGCCATACAATCGTTTCAGGACAAACAACATTGGCAGGTTCTACTTACGATTTCTTTCGTAAAGGTAAGGGACAAGGATATCGTATTAACCAACAATTGTATGGAAATACAGGAAATTTAGATTATCTTGTTAGTGGAACGTTTGGAAGAACTGGTAGTAGTATTGATGGAGATGGTGAGTTTATTTCTCCTCGCTATGGTTTAGGAGATACTTACACTACGAATACGCTCGTAAAATTAGGGATATGCTTTCTCTGAAAAGAGTAGATTGGAATTTATGTATAACTTTTTATAGAAGTTTACAAGATACAAAGCTTATTCCACAAGGTGGTAAATACATGCGAGAACCTGCAATAGGAGTGATTGGAAACAAAGACCCACAAGCAGTAGAAGAGGGTACACGATACAATCATAACGCTTATTTAAAGTTTACCTCTCGTGATTTGTTCCGTAATACCAACTTTGAAGCCTCGTTATATGGCTCAAGTTTGTATACAATATTCGATTTTAGAAAGGCAAATCCTAAAGCTCCACGTTGGGAAGAAACAAGCGGACAATCGTCAATAAAAGATAAGAAATGGGGCTTCCGCACACAGTTTACCTCTCGATTAACACTCTCTGATGATGTTTCTGCTCATGTTGTGTATGGTTACGACTATCTTTTAAACAAAACAGCACAACCTCTTGTAGACGGAAGATACTGGGTTCCGTTCTTAACAAGCTACAATCATGCGCCATTTGTGCAGATGAAAAGCTTCAATTTGGCAGTGGCTTAATGTGAAACTTGGTGGACGTTACGACATTATAAATGTAGATGTACCCGATTATAATGTGTTGCGTAACAAACTAAAAGACCCTCAGGTGGCAGTAAAAGGAGGTGATTTGAAATATAACAATATGTCGTTTAACGTAGGATTGTCTTATAATAAATACCGTGTATTTCAACCTTTTGTGGCTTTCTCACAAGGTTTCTCTATCTTTGATTTAGGTCGTACGTTACGTGCAGCTAAGGCAGATGTTCTTTCTAAAATATCAACTGAACCTGTAAAAACAAACAATTATGAAGTGGGAGCTTATTCAGAAGTGGGAAACTGGCTACAATTAAATGGTTCTTTCTTCTATACTTACTCTAAATTGGGTAGCGACTTAAAAATAGAAAACGGCTTTTGGGTTGTAAATAGAACACCTCAAAAGGTGTATGGAATGGAGTTGAATGCTGATGTAAAGATTTTAGAAAACCTAAAAGCAGGAGCTAATATATCTTGGTTTGAAGGTAAAAATAAAGACAGAAACAGGTAAATGGGATTCTTATATGTCGAATATATCTATTCCAGCTGCTAAATTAGCAATGTATATTAACTATGTTCCAGTGAAAAACACTTATCTAAACTTGCAATATATACACACGGGTAAACGTGATAGATTTGCTCCTGATGCCAAAGGAGTGTATAATGAGGGAGAAGGTGTGGTAAATCGCATCAATCTTGTGAACCTTAATGCAGGCATTAAACTAAAGGCATGGGATTTAGGTTTATCTGTTTCAAACTTATTGAACAACACTTATTATACGTCAACCTCAATGTTAATGGCGAGAAATGCAGAGTTTGCACGTGCAGATGGTCGTAATATAACATTCACTGCAACATTTAAATATTAGAATTCTGCTTGTCTTTAATTCTTATAACTGTATTGTTATCTTTGAACAACAAAGCGATACGTATAAAACGGAGCTCAAGGTGTAACAGAACCTATACTAAAAAGAATTAAGAAAATAGGCTTTTTATAAAATAAATAGTGTGTGAGAAACCAAAACTCACACACTATTTACTTTTTATCTCATTTGTTTTATGGTAAAGATGCTATCTCTTAAAAAAATAAATAGGTGAGATATTAAGTTGTAAAAATGTTTTTTTCTTTACGCCATTATATATTAAGGTGTATCATTTAATTCCAAATTATTAAGTAGCTCTTGTAGGAACTTTACAGGGATACCATAGTTGAAATTCTGCGTTATATTGATACCTGCAAAGTTAATAGCAACAAGCTCTTCTTGTGCATTTACTACTGGAGAACCACTCGAACCGGGAAGTGCTGGGATTGAATACATGAGCGTTTTTTCTGAATGTTGCGAAATATTTCCCATGTTTATTTGTGCTTTTATCCCTTCATTTGTTAGCGCAAGCGTTGGACCCTAAGTTGAATCCAATCATATAAATAAAAAGCGTTTTTATCGTTTCCCATTTGCTTTCTCCACTTATCGGCTAAGCTATAATGCGTTAAGGGATTTTCTTTTGGAATAGTAAAGACGTGCTTGTCGCTTGGAGTAACACCCGAATTGAGTTGAATAAGTGCCAAATCGTGTTCTTTACTCTTACGAACAATGTGGCAAGGAACAATCTCAGATGTTTTCATCACTAAGCTGTTGTTGTAAGAAATACCCAAATCTGTGTGATAATATAATTCACTTCGAGCAGGATTGATGTTCCTTATAAACTGATAACTGTCGTATAATTTGTTTAATTGGCTCGCTAAAAGACGCATGTTTTCATTTGCTTCTGCGTTATATTCGCCCATCTCTTCGGCATATGAAACAGCTTGTTGAGACTCTCGGTATTGAGCTTGTAGCTCTTCATAGTTTTGCCTAATGTTATCAATAGCGTTGTCAATAATATCTCGAAGAGCGTTTTGTATGTCTTCATTTGTAGCCTTTCCCGACACAACGTGCTTGTTTGTGGCAATTAAACCTTGTTTATTTACAAAGAAACCCGTGCCATAACTTTCGCTTTTAACAATCTCTGAACGCTTATCGGTTAGGGTTTGCTAATCCATTCTCTTTGTTGTAATCACTAAAAAAATACACTTCACCATTTGAAAGACGCAGTTCATAATAGCTCATAGCACGAATAAGAACCACACCCGACGAACAATCGGAGTTTATTTCCTCTTGTGTTTTGTTTGCACAGCTACCTAATAATAACGAAACAGCGAGCGTAACAAACGCTATTATATACGATTTCATATTTGTTTTTCTCTTTTTTTATGGTGAAATAAATGTCTTGTTTTGCAAATATACAAATAAAATAAAGAACCCTTATTCTTTCATTAAAAAAACTCGTTTAATGGTATTTCTTAACCTTATATATTTGTTGTTTTTCATTGCGAAATAAGCACATACATGGTAAAAGATAAGGGGCGACATCTTATTTATTGAAGAATGATAAATGAATAGCTAATCAATCACGAAAAAGCCTTCCAACTTTAGGTTGAAAGGCTCTATGTTTTGTATGCTTTATTGCACTACTTTATTCTACAGTTATTAAATAGTAGTTCTTCTTTCCACGTTGAACTAAAAGATACTTACTATTTAATAAGTCGCTTTCAGTTATCACTTGGTCGAACGATTGCAACTTTTTCTTTGTTTAAAGAAACGCCACCTCCTTGCACAAGTTTGCGCATTTCACCTTTGCTTGCAAAGACTTTTGCGTCGTCAGAAGTAAAAGATGTCAACCGCAGTTTGTCCTAAAAATATCTTTTGATACTTTTAAATTGTGGCACACCTTCGAATATACTTAATAAGGTAGCATCATCGAATTTAGATAAACTTTCCTTAGTTCCTTTGCCAAAAAGAATAACAGATGCTTCTTTAGCCAACTCTAAATCTTCTACCGAATGCACCATTGTTGTCACCTCATCTGCTAATCGTTTTTGTAGAATACGCATTCCCGGGTCTTCTTTATGTTGCGCTATAAGGTCGTCAATGGTTGGCTTATCTAAGCTGGTAAATATCTTAATGTAACGTTCAGCATCGTCATCACTAACGTTTAACCAAAACTGATAGAACTTATAAGGTGTGGTTCTGTTTCTGTCGAGCCATATATTTCCGCCTTCAGTCTTACCAAATTTAGTTCCATCTGCCTTTGTTATGAGCGGACAAGTTAGTGCAAATGCTTCCGAATCGTTACCTAATGTGCGACGAATAAGCTCTGTTCCAGTGGTCATATTTCCCCATTGGTCGTTTCCACCCAACTGTAATTTAACGTTGTTGCTTTGGTATAAATGTAAAAAGTCGTATCCTTGTAGCAATTGATAAGTAAATTCTGTGAACGACAACCCATCTCTTGCTTCTCCACTCAAACGCTTTTTAACGCTATCTTTTGCCATCATGTAGTTCACAGTGATGTGTTTTCCCACGACACGAGCGAAATCTAAAAACGAAAAGTCTTTTCATCCAATCGTAGTTATTCACCATAACAGCGGCATTAGGAGCAGTAGAATCAAAGTCAAGAAACTTAGAAACTTGTTTCTTTATAGCCTCTTGATTGTGATAAAGAGTGGTTGCATCAAGTAGATTACGTTCTTGACTCTTTCCAGAAGGGTCGCCTATCATGCCCGTAGCACCACCCACTAATAAGTAAGGTTTGTGTCCACAACGTTGAAAAATGACGAAGCATCATCACACCACAGAGGTGTCCTATGTGCAAAGAATCTGCTGTTGGGTCTGTTCCAAGATAAGCAGACGCGGTGCCTTTCATAAGAAATTCTTCTGTACCTGGTATGATTTGCGATAACATTCCACGCCATCTTAATTCTTCTACAAAATTCTTTATCATTGTCATATTATGTTTGTTAAATGTTATTTTTAGTTGTGTAGTCATCACTCTTCATGTTTTTATTACGGAACGGGGTCGTATCCGTGTCCTCCCCATGGGTGACAACGAAGCAATCTCTTAATCGCTAACATTAAACCTTTTATCGGTCCGTGTTTAACAATTGCTTCTTTTGCATATTGAGAACAAGTGGGTGTGTATCTACACGAAGGCGGTGTGAAAGGAGATATACATCTTTGATAAAACAATATGGGTAGCAATAAGAGTTTAACGATAAGCGTTTTCATTTTTATTCTTGTGCTTCTATGGTGTTTTTTCGTTGCTTTTCTGCCAATCGTTGTAGTAGATTAGCCACTTTCAGATGTACTTCTTCACTGTTATATAGCTTATTATCTTGCCAAAGAAAAGCCAAATCGAAGCCTTCGGTGTTGTCTTTTTGTAAGCAAGAAAGCAGAATGTGTTTGTTTAAACGATAGGCTTCGCGAATTTGTCGTTTAATTCTGTTGCGTTTAACAGCGTGCTTAAAGTGCCTTTTAGACACACTAATAAGCACTTGCACCTGTGCTTCTTTGTTTATTCTGTTTGTAGAACAATACACCATTTTAATGGGAAAAGCAGAGAATGCTCTGCTTTTTCCACCCGAAAAGATTTGTTCTATTTGTTTTTTTCGATAAATCCTTTCCCCTTTTTCAAAAGAAAATAAATGCTGAGTAGGCATTTTTTTAATTATCGTTTTTCTTCGTCTAAATCTCTAAGAAAAAGCGTTTAGTGCGCTTGTCATAGAGGGGTATTTTGTGCTTGGGGCTTCCACTGTTACGTTTAAACCTTCCTCCTTTGCAGCCTTAGCAGTTGCTGGTCCGAAGGTTCCAACCTTAATATCTTTCTGTTCAAAGTTAGGGAAGTTAGCGTATAGAGCTTTCACTCCCATCGGTGAGAAGAAAACAATCATGTCGTAATCGAATGTTTTTTTCTCTTCTTCAGTAAAGTTATTATCAACAGTTCTATACATCACACACTCAGTGTGTTTAAGTTTTTTAGTGTTCAATAGCGTTGTTACCTCGTTATTATGTCCTTCGCTCATAGGCACAAGATACTTTTTCTTCCTTGTGTTTCATCATGAGTGGCACCAAATCTGCTATCTTTCCAGTGGTTCCAAAGAACACTTTACGTTTACGATATTGCACATATTTTTTTGAATATATAGTGCTATTGTTTCTATCACACAGAAGTATTTCATATCTTCAGGGATAGTAATTCGCATTTCTTTTGCTAATGTAAAGAAGTTGTCGATAGCATGTCTTGATGTGAAAACAACAGCGGTATAGTCTAATATATTTATTTTTTGATTACGAAATTCCTTTGCATTTAAGCCTTCTACCTTAAAGAATGGACGGAAAATACATTTCACTCCGTATGCTTTTTTTCCATGTCATAATAAGGCGATTTATCACTTGCTGGTTGGGGTTGCGATATGAGTATTTTTCTTAATCATTTGTTAAATGTTTATTTTGCAAATAGTTACTTGTCATTTGTATAATGCCCCATAGGGCAGCAAATGGTGTAATTTCGACGCTGCAAAAGTACAAAAATAATTGCAGAAAGTGCCCCCTTTGCTTAAAAAATATAAGGTATGCGTTGTATAAAGCTAACAGTTTAAAGCAAATTATAACGATTGCAGTGTAAATAAAGGTGCTATGTGTAGACAAATTAAAATAAGAACGGAGCAACACAATAGGGAATAATGTAAGCCCTTGTAGTGCTGTTGTAAACAAAAAGGCTTGTATCCATTTTCTGTTTTGCTTTTTATCGAAGAACACTTTGTTCACTCCTTGCGTGATAAGTGCTTTGCTTAAAAAGTATAAAATCATGATACCTGTGTATAAACCTATCATTTGATATTGTTCTAACACAAAGGTTTTAGGGTTGAAAGCGTTTATATAGAAGAAACAAATGAGTGCTAACAGCAAACATGTTTGTAGACCCATGAGCAGTTGAAAGTTGAGTTCTCCTGCCGTTTCATTTGTCGAACTATCTTTTGAAAAGCCAGCTAAGAAAATGTTTTTGCTTTGTTTTATTAAGAATTTTTTTGCGTTAGAAAGCGACCAAAGCACTAATATAAAGCAGCCCACTAATAAACCTGTGATGAGATTATCTGATGCCAAAGAGTAAGGAATAGGGTCTCCTGCCACACCAAGTTTAAATTTTTGCATGTTTGTACCCGACAAACTATCGGTTGCAAACAATTGTTTTAAGGCATCAACCTTTTGCTTTGGTGTGATAGAATCTGCGGGTTGGTTAGCCCATTGCATAGGCGTCAAGCCTTTAACACTATCTTTTTGTGTAAAATCGGTTAGTTCTTTGGTTTGTTTTTTTCTTTTTTTCTTTGCCTATGTTCTTCTGCTGTTGGCGTATCTTCAAAGGCCTCGTTAGCACTTAAATTATATTCGGTGCTATTTTTATTTACACCCACATGCTCCAAAGGGGCTTGTTTGGTGCGAATAGAATCGGTTGCTATTGTGCGCATAAAGCCAGCTGATTAAAAATGCAAAAGCCGAAATTCGATGTATTAAGGCTTTTATCTACCTTTTTAATGGTATTGTAAGTCTACCTTAAACATCGAATTTCGCCTATGATATAAATGGTCGTAAAACTTATAAGTTGAATGCTTTTTTTAATGTTGTCCACTTGGTCTAATTTCTCCCATGTAAACAATTCTACGTCTATTTCCTTTGTTTCGTGATAATGACTTGTAAACACTTTCTTTACCACTTGGTTTTTTTCTACCCATGTGTCCATAAGCGGCTGTTTCTAAATACATAGGTTGACGAAGTTTTAACTGTCGTTCGATAGCCTTAGGACGAAGGTCGAATAGCTCTTCAATCTTCGCTGCTATTTCGCCATCGGTTAAGCTCACGTTGCTTCTTCCATAAGTGTTTACAAACACATTCACAGGTTTTGCCACACCAATAGCATAGCTCACTTGCACCAACATCTCGTCTGCCACGCCAGCAGCCACCATGTTTTTAGCTATATAACGTGTAGCATAAGCTGCCGAACGGTCCACTTTGCTCGAGTCTTTACCGCTAAATGCGCCACCACCATGTGCGCCTTTTTCCGCCGTAAGTGTCTACAATAATCTTTCTACCTGTAAGACCTGTGTCGCCATGAGGGCCTCCGATAACAAATTTACCCGTAGGGTTTACATGATATTTTTATGTTGTCGTTAAACAAAGCCAACACTTTTTTTGCCACATAAAGCCTTTTACGCGTGGAATTAAAAATATTTATCACATCGCTCTTTATCTTTGCCAACATTCGCTCATCATCATTATCAAATTCGTCGTGTTGGGTGCTCACTACAATCGTGTCTATGCGTAGCGGAGTGTGATTATCGTCGTATTCTATGGTTACTTGGCTTTTAGAATCGGGGCGAAGATAGGTCATTTCTTTACCTTCGCGACGAATGTTTGCCAATTCAATCATAAGCAAATGAGCCAAATCTAACGACACTGGCATGTAGTTTTCGGTTTCGTTTGTAGCATAACCAAACATCATTCCTTGGTCGCCAGCTCCTTGTTCGTCTTCGTTTTCACGGTCTACACCGCGATTGATGTCGGCACTTTGTTCGTGAATAGCCGACAAAATGCCACACGAATTGCCATCAAATTGGTATTCGCTCTTTGTATATCCTATTTTATTGATTGTGCTGCGAGTGATGGTTTGAAGGTCTATATAAGCGTTAGAGGTTACTTCCCCATTACAACTGCTTGTCCTGTGGTTACAAAAGACTCGATAGCGCAACGCGATTTATCGTCGTATGCGAGAAATTGGTCGAGCAATGCGTCTGAAATTTGGTCTGAAACTTTATCTGGATGTCCCTCTGATACCGATTCAGAAGTAAAAAGATATGCCATATTTTTTTATGCTTATTTTATGAAAAAATGTGTTTAATAGGGTACATGTGTTTTGCTTTGTTACCCTTATGTTATATTGATTTGAGGCATAAAGGGTGTTTGTGGCGCAAAAAGCCTGCCCCCTTAGCCGTTAAAACGTTTTGCAAAGTTACGGCTTTTTTATTAGATAGATGCACAAAGTGTTTATTTTTAAGTGTATAAAAACGCCAAATAGCAACACGAGGGTTAAAATGTAGAAACTAAAAAGAAAAAGAAACACGGTGTTAGGTGTTTGCCTTTTGTGGTAAATGTGTTTGTTTTTTTGCGCTTAAAAAAATATTTTTGTTTAGGAAGAGAAGAGTGGGAGAGTGGACGTTAAATATATTCCCAAAAAACGGAATATATTCGGTTTTTTATCCCCGTATTTTTGTACGATAAAAAGATGAAAATAGAAAAAATAGCTCAACTTTTAGCGAGTTTTTAAGTGCATTAGGTGGTGAAAAACGAGTGATTGTGTGGCCTTTTACACTTAAAAAACATATAGGTTTTGGTTTTCTATAATGATACTTTTTTTGTAAATGTAAAAAACAAGCTGTTAGGGTGTAAAAAGCTTAGGTTTTTAGCGTGCAATAGCTTATGTATTGTGTGTAAAACTCTTGTGTTTTTTTGTGCCTAATATGTGGTGTTTTTTTCATGCAAAACTCTTAGCTTTTGCACGTTTTTTTCGCTTATAAAGTGGTTTTAAAATGGCTAAAACAACAAAAAAAGTAAAGGTAAAACTATGCTGTGCGTATATGTTTGTTTTTTTATGTTGAAATGTTTAAAAATTTGAGGCTTATTGGTGCCTCCTTTTTGCATAAAAAAATATGCAGTTTTTTTAATGAAAGGTGTTTACACTTGCCTTGCTAACCCCTTTTTTTGCTGGTTGTAAAACAAAGCAGGGTTGAGGCTTTTAAAAAGACTTTCTGGGGGCAAAATGTCTTTTTATAAAAAAATAGCAATATAACAAAAAGAGCATTCTACCCATAGCAGAATGCTCTTTTTGTTGTAGCTTACGAACCGCCTATTGTTGCACTTTTGTAAAGTAAAGTCTTATAGGTCCCTGATTTCATCACAGGATTATCTCCCGATGAAAGAAGCTGTTTCGTAAGTACCTTTCCATGTACTTCCCCAGTCCATTGTTACGGTATTCTCTGTTGGAGCATAGTCGTTAATGGTCATTTCGAGTATCTCTTGATTTGTTTTCTTATCTAAAATAAGTCGCATACCCACACGAGTTGGGCGAATAGTCTTATCTGTAGCAGAGAAAGAAACATTTACATTATCGAATTTAAGCATAGTTAATTCGAGAGCGAGGAGGGCGTCCTGCAGCCAATTCTTGGAAGAATTCTTTGCTCTTACCATCGTCTATTGCATTACCACCTGCCGTGAAATAGTTTTGTAAACCACCTTGGAAGTGAGGGGCGAAAGTGTAGTTTTTGCCCGAAGGAGTAAGCGTAAAGTAGTCGTTAGCAGCTGTTCCGCTAAACAACACCTTAGTGTCTCCACCAATATTGTCTTTTAACCATTGATAGTTAGACACCTCTTTAAATGCCCATGTGCCTGCAAACGAGGTAGCACCAACCACGTTTATGGTGAGTGTAGGGTTAGTTCCTTGAATCATACCCTCGCTATCTGCCACCTTTAACACAATCTTATCTTTGCCAGCCTCTAACTTTAAAAAAACTCTAAACTAACGGTTCCTGTGTTGCTACCCGGTGCAAATACAGCCACTTTAGCATTGTTTTCAAACTTAAAGTGTGTACCTTCTACGGCAGTACTACGTGCATCTACTTCGATATTGATGCGTGTAGTGTCGTTAAAAGAGAAACGCGTACCAAGGTCGGATTTAAGTTCTATCTGATAAGACTTTTTAAGTGTTAACACATCTGTTGGTGTTTCAAAGCTATACACATTAGCTCCAACAAGGTCGATTTGCGAATAACTCATAATGCCTAAGCGTGCATTGTTAGGTTGTTGAAGCACCATTAGCATGTTTTTGGTGCGTTCTACACGCTTGCGGGTTAAGGTTATTTGCGCTTGTGTTTCGCCTTTTTTTAAGGTGAAACACCGTTTCAGATGCTGTAAAGTCTACGCCCTCTTCTGCTCCACGAAAAGCAATAGGCACGTCTACATCGGTATCTACGGGGTGCAACGCTTTAATACCTACGGTTAAAGAAGCACCCACTTTGTTTGTTAAGCTATATTTGGGTGTGGTAACACCTATAATGTTGTTTGATATTTGTTCCTTGTCGGTGCAAGAAAAAACAAGCAAAAACACCCAATAGAGCTACGAATAATGTTGCAATATGTTTTTTTCATGTGTTTCATTATTTAATTCCTCGTTCGTATTCGGCAGCTACACTGTCTGCCTCTTGCTTCTCTTTTGCAGTGCCAACGGTGGGGTCTGGCTGCTTATAGGTTTTGCTATTGGCATTGTCGTTTTTTTGTTAATGCGAGGCATATCGTCTATCTTATCGCACGAAAAGAATAGAAAGGTTGCGCCAAAGAGCAATGCCACAGAAAGCATATATCTTGTTATTTGTTTCATAAAAAAATACATTGTTTTTAGTTGGATACCACTTCTTTATAACCCTCGTTTTGTATAATTGCAGGGTTAATACGTATGTCTGCTTCGGGAATAGGATAAGTGTACATATATTTAAGGTTGTTATAACGCAAACCATCGTATAGTACATAATATTCTGGAGAACCATTTCTTTTGAGTTCAAACATACGGTCGCCTTCGGCAAAAAACTCTTTACGACGTTCGTTAAGGATAGCTGCCATGAGCTTAGAAAGCGTTTTTCCTTCGGCATCTACTTTGATTATCTCGGTAGAAAGAGCCTCAGGAAGCGTAGTGAGTGTGTAGCTTGTAGCGTTTGTTATGCGTGCCTTTCGTAGCTCGTTCAATGCTTTTAAGGCATTGTCTACTTGGTTTAAGTGTGCATAACACTCTGCTTCGATAAGCTTAAGCTCAGCTCCACGCATTCCACAGAAGAACGGTTTTTGCAGTTTTCGTTCTTTATCTAAACTCAACGCATAGCGAACATCTGTTAAAGCCTCGCCATTTTGGAAACAATTGATAAAACGTTTACTTACAGGACGATACTGACTTGAACGCCAAACAGAAAGGTTGACAGAGTTATTGGTTTCGGTTGAGCGCAAATAAGCTGTAATAATGTGGTTACCAAGATTAGCGGTAGGCTTTTAAAATCATGTCTTGATAGCTTGTAGCCGACAAGAGAGGATAAGCCGATTGCAAACTGGTTGCCATAGAAAGAGCCTTATCCCATTGTTCAGACCACCAATAAAGACGAGCTAAATAAGCCTTACAAACATCTTCGGTAAAGATGTATAGCTTGTTAGTGTTGTGGAAATTAACCGCCATTTGCAAGTCGGTTTCAATTTGCGAGATGGTTTCTTGTAACGTATTTCTTATAGGACGAGCCTCCATGTTAAAGGTTGTTACCACAGGAACACCAAGCTGTGTGTTTAAATGTTCCTTGTTTGGAGCCTCACAATATAAGCGCATAAGTTGGTAATAAGCCACCCCACGCATAGCATAAGCCGTAGACAACACCTCATTAGATAAAGGTGTGTTGTCTGGTTTCATGTTTCCAATAACAATATTACAATCGGTTATCACCTTATATAAATTGGTATAAGGCTCGTAAGCTGTGCTATTGAGCAATGAACCCAAATAGAAAGGGAGTAAACGTCCCGGTTGTTGAGTGAGAGAGCTTTCCGAAATCGTCGCCTCCACCCATATCATAATTAGAAATACTACTAATGTTATTAACCAAATAAGTGGAACCTTGGTCTACATCATTCAAGTTTTTATGAATGAGAGCAGAAAACTCTTCGGGTGTAGTAGGAATGGTTCTGCCGTAAGGTTTTACATCTAAATAATTATCACAAGATGTAAACATTAACGCACCCGCTATGATTGTTAAAACAAATTTCTTCATAATAATGTGTGTATTAAAGTCCGACAGAAACACCAAAGGTAAATGTACGAGCTAAAGGATATACTGCTCCGGGTGTTTCGGGGTCTATTCCTGAATAGTTAGTAAGCGTAAATAAATTGTTCATAGTGAAAGAAACACCTAACGAACTAACACCTATTTTCTTTAATAAACTATCTTGGAAAGCATAACTCATAGACAATGTGTTGAGTTTAAAGTAGGAAACATCTTCTAAAAGTGCAGCTTGGTTCACTCTCTCTCCTGCCGATACATAATTTCTTAACCCTAAATTAGCACCATAAGCATCGATAATACGAGGGTTAGCATCTGTTCGTGGATTGGCAACCGTCCAACGATTTGTTACATCGCGACGCACATTTAAGTGGTTAGTATACAAGTCGTTTAACACAGAAGGCACAACTTCTAAACGAGTGCCTTTTATGTTATCTTGGCTTGTAAAGGGCTTAATGTTGTTAAGAATTTTTAGCTCCGAGAGAGAAATTACCACCTAATACCAAGCTAAACGACTTGTAAGAAACGTTGAAAGAGTAACCTCCTGTGGTAGGAGCATTGGCTGTTCCTACATAAAACAAATAGTTGTTAGCATCGGTATAATCGTTAATGGTGTTGAAAGAAGCATCGCTTCGTTTTTCATAATGGTATAAACCTGTTTGCTCGTCGATACCTATTATGCGACCAGTGAATATACTTCCAAGTGGATAACCTTCGTATTTACCATTTGAAAGACCAGAGGTAGGCGGTGTGTATTTAAGTAGTTTGTTTCTGTTATACGATAGATTGGCGTTAACAGACGCATTCCAGTCTTTCGTACTTAATACTTTTGCCGATAAAGAAAGCTCGATACCAGCATTAGCAAGCGTAGATGTGTTGAAAGCTTGTGTACCAAAGCCCGTTGTAGACAATACTTTAATGTCGGAAACAGCATCGTAGGTGCGACGAGAATATAACTCTACGCCCCAACGAAGTCGTTCGTTAAACATTCCCATGTCTACAGATACTTTCATATCTCTTGTCTTTTCCCATCTTAAAAGAGGGTTTGGTGCGTTCTTTATCCAACCCATTCGGTAATAATCGGTATCTGTTCTACGGAAAGCAGTGGAATAATCCATCATCAATTGAGGGTAAACAGACTTGTTAATGTTGCCTGTGAAGCCCACAGCTGTTCGTAAAGAAAGACTACTTATAACAGGTTTTAGCTTTTCCATGAAAGGCTCTTTATCTACATTCCATGATAAACCAAACGACCCAGTAGGGTTAAATTGCTCTTTACTACCAAAGTTGTTAGAACCATCTGTTCGTGCAGTGAAGCTCGCAATATACTTGTTATTGAGTACATAGTCTAACGATAAATAGAAAGAAGCAGCGTTCTTCGCTTATATTCTGCCCAGATAGAGCGTCCATGATAGCCGCATAACGCTTTAAGTCTGCATCAGTAAGACGCGAACCCTCAGGGAATGTGGGCATAGCACTGTTTCCTGAAAGCTCATCGTAGGCATATCGTTTTGCAAATAAGCCCTTAGAATATTGTCCACGAATCTCACTTCCGAGTAGAGCACTTACATAATGAATCTTATTAAATGTTTGGAAAAAGTTTAATTGACCACGAAGATTGTAGTTATTATTGTGCGATTCGTTTTGGAAAATAGAACTATATGTTCGAGTAGACACTGTGTTTGTGTTCTCGAAAGGACGGTCTTGCCATGCCGCATAGGTGTCTTTTCCGTTTATATTCTCGTTATTGTTAGTGATATAACCATAAGATGCCAATCCTTCAAACGACAAATTATCTAATAACTTAATAGATAAGTTGGCAATAGCAGTGGCATTTAAACTGTTAGACACATTGCTTGTATGGTCTAATTCTCGCATAATGTTGTAGCCATTGCTTGGGTTATTGGTGGTAATGAAGCCGTTTATATAGCTAAAATTTTTGAAAGTGAGGTCTGAAGCATAAGAACCATCTGCATTATAAGGCTTTTTCGTAAGGGTTAGCAAAGTAGGCATAACGGAATGGATTGTCGCTCAATGCCGAGCCTTTTGATGTTTGCCACGACATATCTAACGCTAAACCAAGTTTTACGCGCTTGTTAGCATTGATGTCGAGTTTAGTGTTTAGGTTATAACGGTCGTAACTTGAGTGCTTAACTAAGCCTTTGTTATTGTCGTAACCCAAAGACACATAGTAGGTACTGAGCTTTCCTCCACCCGAAAGTGATAGGTAATGACTGTGAGAAACAGAGTTTCTAAACAATTGTTTAAACCAGTCTGTGGTGCTTTCTCCCAACTTTGCAATCTCAGCATCTTGTTGTTCACGAGTTAATCCCGCATATTTACCATAACCAGAACGTATCATTCCCACCGCACCGATAACAGGATAGGTTTCTTTTTTATCGAATTTAGCTTGCGAAAATTCGTCCCATAACTCTTGTTCCCATGCCAATTTCTCACGAGAATTCATTAAGTTAGCACTGCGTGAAGGACTTGTTGTGAGTGAAAGATTACTTGAATAGCTCACACGCATTTTGCCTTCAGCACCTCGTTTGGTAGTGATTACAATAACACCACCCGCTGCACGAGAACCATAAATAGCAGCTGCTGATGCATCTTTAAGTACGGTTACACTCTCAATATCGTTGGGATTGATTCCCGAAATACCCTTAGAAAAAGATGTCAGAGAAGTCGCCTGACTTTATTTTGAGATGTGGCAATAGAAGGAATATCACGCTGCAATGGCACACCATCTACTACCCATAAAGGGTCAGCATTACCTGTAATGGTGTTTGTTCCCCTAATTCTTATCTTTGCACTCTCACCGGGTCTACCCTGAAATAGCTTTTGATATCGACACCAGCAACCTTACCTTGGAGCATCATGTCGAGGTTATTTAAGGGTTTACCTTTTAAGGTCTTGCGCCGAAATGGTGGTTACCGAACCCGTAATACGGCGTTTAGTTGTTTTTTGATAACCCGTAACAACCACTTGTTCGAGAGTGTTTTCTTCTTCGTCTAATGTGAGATTACCTCCTAATGGCTTATTTACTGAAAGCACACGAGGTTGCATTCCGAGATAAGAAACTGTTATCTTATCCCCACGATGTACCCATAAAGACACTTTACCATCTATATCTGATACCACAGCAACAGGTCTTCCGCTTACTTTTATAGTAGCTCCTGGAAGAGCATCGCCATGTTTATCAACGATGGTAACGTCTATAAGCACATCTGATGGACCATGTTGTTCTTGTGCATTTACAGCAAAAGAAAACAAACAAAGCAACATACACAATAATAGTTTTGCTCTTTTCATAACTTAATATAAGATGTGTTATTGATGATTGATTATATTTATATCTTCTTTTTAGGTTGCATAAGGTGTTCAAAGAAATAATATCTCACCTTATTCTGATAGTAATCGCTCCACACAGAGTGGTCTTTTTCCTGGCAAAATGAGCATATCAAAGCGTTTACCTGCATTGATAAAAGCGTTTGCAAGTTTAAGTGTTGAGGCATAAGGAACATTATCGTCTACGTCGCCCGACACTAATAAGAGATGTCCTTGCAGGTTTCTTGCCAGCTCAATGTTGGTAGGTATCTTTTTATTTAACCCATGAAAAGCCTCTGCCCACCACTGAATATAAATGTTATTGTCGTGGTTTCCCGATGCTGCTACTCCCACTTTATAAAACGAAGGATAAGTGAGCATGGCAGCAACTGTCATGAATGCACCGCCAGAGTGTCCATATATGCCGACACGAGATAAGTCGATAAAGCTGTATTGCTTAGCTAATGTTTCCAAACAATGCTTATCGTCAGCCAAAGGATAATCCCTTAAATTGCCATAACCAAAGGTGTAAAAGTCTTTTCCACGAAGAGGAGAACTGCCACGGGGCGCAATATTTACCACAATAAAGCCCATATTAGCTAAACTTTGATTACCGTTATCGTCTAAAGTGAAAGCTCTTGGCAGTTGATCGTCTTGAGGTCCGGGGTAAACATTTGAGATAATAGGATACTTCTTATTAACATCTAAGTTGAATGGAACATACATTATTCCATAAAGCATGGTTTTATTATCGTTTGCTTTTAATGAAATAAGTCGTGGAGGTTGCCATCCTGCAGCTTTTAAGTCGGCATCTGAACGTCTAACCACTTCGTAATAGTGTTTCGGTTGCTCAATAGATACCACATTAAAAACCGTAGGCAGATTTATTCTTGAATAACTATCTATGGCAAAAACGTTTATCGTCAGAGAACAACAAGTCGTGTGTTCCGTCTCCATGAGTAAGCACTTCTTGCTTCTTACCATTTAATTTAGCTTTATAAAAAAATGCTTATAACAAGGGTCGAAACCTTTCTCTTGTCCATAACCAGCAAAGACAATTGTTTGTTTTAGTGTGTCTATATCGGCAATAGCACCAGCTATTAGCTCATTTCCACTTGTAATTTTTATTCTTAAAATGTCCGTTCTTATCGTATAAATAATAGTTCCCTTTTCCCCGAACGCTCGCTCCACCAAATGATATCTCCCGTGTTTTGTACCACTTTATAATCGGAAAAAGTGAGATTTAGATGTGGTTTTACCACCTCTCTAATGAGCATTGTCTCTTTACCTGTTAGTAAATTGAGTCGGCAAAGTTCGAGAGTATCCACTCCACGGTTGCGTCTTGTGAAGAGAATAGATTGGTTTTGAACCTTATAATTGATATTGATAACAGCATCTTGGAAGCCATTTATGGGCAGAATACCCCACTTTTTCGTATCTGCATTACACCAAAATAGTTTATATTGTCGTACGTTTTTCTCATTCGGAAGAGGCATTTTCTTTGTTTTTAGCGTAGGTCTGTTCTTTGAAAGTGCATTGATTAAATACAAATTACCTACTTCGCTGTCGTCGTACATACAATAAATATAAACATGATTCCACCACATTCCGTTCGCATTCCCTGCTTTTATCACGTTAGTAGCACCTTTATTGCAATAAGACGCATTCTCTTTTCCGTCGTAAGTGAGTTGAATTTGTTCTCCCGATTGATTGTTTCTTAAATATAAATTATAGGCATCTCCCAGCATAGAGTAGAGCGAATCTCTTGTATGTGCTGATGTATTCATGCCGTTTTCCACAGATTTTGTGAAATTACGGTCAATTTGTTGGTTGCTAAGAGTTAGTTTTTGTGAGTGTTTATTGTATGCAAATATTTTTCCAGACTTTTTCCAATACACCGTGTTAGGGTCGTTATTAAGCATGTATAAACTGTATAAGCGAAAGTTGTTTACGGTGATAGACGTGTCTGATAATAATGCTTTTATATTGTGTAATGAAGTGAATTAAGTTCTTAAATAAAAAGCTCTTTCTTTCCATTCGTCGCATTTACGAGTATAACCTCATTGCCTTTATTGCTTGTTTGCTGATAGAATAGCCACGAAGAACCATTTATCCACGATAACATTACATTTTGTTTTTGATAAAGAGGCGAAAGAAAACGCTCTTCTCCACGCTTCACTAAATTCCAATCCACCTCACTTTGTGCGTGAATAGCTTTAGGTAAAGAAATGTAAGAACAGCATGATAACAACGCTATGCCATGTTTTTACTGTTCGTTTTTATGTAGATAAAACCATTTGTTTTAATCTTTTTGTATCCTAAATAAATCGAATTATTCTTTCACCTCTTAATCTTTTTATTGCTTTTTTTCTGTGCCATTTTAACCGCCTCTAACACATCTATTACCCCGTCGGTGTCTTGGTTTACAGTGGCTTTTAATATGTGTTTAATTTGTTTAGCCTTGAGTTTTGGAAAACAGCTTTTAAGTAATGCAGCCACAGCAGACACTATCGGAGTGGCAACACTCGTGCCTTGAGAAAGCTCATATTTATCGTTCATAAACACAGAAGCTATGCGTTCGCCTGGTGCAAGTAAGTCTACTGTTGTTGAACCATAGTTAGATAAAGCAGAAAGTTTACCCTTCATGTTCGAAGCACCTACACGAATAAAGTTATTAAAAGCCTTATTATGAGCATCTCTACCTGTAGGATAATAAGCAATAGTATCAATATTGAGATGATTATTACCAGCGGCTTGTACAACCAACACATTCTTTTTAGCGGCATAAGCAATGGCATCGTTCACCATTTTAGCGTTAGGCGAAGTGTATTTTCCTAAACTTAGATTGATTATTTCTGCTCCGTTGTTCACCGCATACTTAATAGCTGTGGCAACATCTTTATCATATTCGTCGCCATCAGGTACACAACGAACCACCATGAGCTTAGCATCTGTAAATACACCTTCATAGTTTTTATGCTCTAAATCGGGCTTTCCTGCAATGACACCCGCAACAAATGTGCCGTGGTCGGCATCGGTTGTTGTGAGAATAGCATTGCCATAGAACACATCTTTGGCATTTGTTAGGGTCGTCTCCCATAAGCAAACGCTTATCAGTGTCGTGTTCAATACCGTCTATTCTTTTGACTCATTAACGCCAATTGACTATCTTGTTGCGCTACAAAAAGCAGTCCATTTAGTGTTTTCTTCTGCTTTTAATACGTCTGACAAGATAGCGTTTACAAGAGATTTTTTTCCGACTCTTGCATTGAAACAGTTTGTATTGCAGAACTCAAATGCAATGTATCAATATTTTTGTGAGAATTGCTTTTTAACGATACTATCTAATTGGTGGAGTGCTTTGTTCTTAGTAATCGCAAATTTATAAAAGCGCAAATAACTATCGATACCTGCTTTTTTGCGCATCTTTTTATAATAAGCAAACTCATTATTGCTTGTATCTTCGCTTGCATCTACATCTTTGTAGCGAGGATACAAGCGTTTAAACTCTCTAAATTCCTCAGTTCCTGCACTTAAAAGATTAAAAAGAACCATCAGCAGTTCCTAAGAAATTCCAGCCGTGAAGGTCGTCTATATATCCGTTATGGTCGGTATCTTTCCCGTCTTTCTTCTCTTTTTTGTTCGTCCAAAGAGCATGTTTCAGAACCACAGATGTGGTATCTATGCCCGAATCTAACACTCCCACAATCACTTGTTTCTTAGGTTTTATGCCCTGTTCTTTCATGTATTGCAATGCAGCAATTAGGTTAATGCCCTTATATTCTGCTGTGTATTGCTTGTGCCAACCTGCTCTTGGGTCTACTCTTTTTTTGTTGAGCAAAAGAAAAAGGTAGCAATACATAAAAAAAGACGTAAAAGAAACAAGGAATATTTTGTGTTTTTTTATGTGTCATGCCTAAGAATTTTGTAATGAAAAAAATAAAAATATGATTTGTTCATAATTTTGTTCTAATAAAATAAGAACAAATCTCTACATTGTGCAAAAAAATACGGTTTTTTTATTGATTTATCTACTAAAAAAAGCGTTGATAAATGATGTTATAACGCATAAAAAGACTAAAAATATAACCAAAGTGTAAGTTGAGGATAAGCCAATAAAACATCACCTCTATTATATAAATGCCATGTTGATTGGTAAGAGATGCACACTTTTTTTACCTTATTATATTATAGAGCTCAATTGCATTTAAGTATTGTTATTAAGATAAAAAAACTATTCAGCAGAGCCGAATAGTTTTATAATCATTTATTTCAAGATAAACATTTACGCTATTTTTTTAGACGTAGATTTACAAATAGTTTCGCGTTCAGTTTAACACATATTGATAGTAAATCCCTTTGCAAGTCCCCCTTCTCCCGTTTCTTTATATAAGGAAGGCAAGTCATGACCCGTTTGTTTCATCACCTCAACAACCCTATCAAACGACACTTGGTGTTGTCCATCAGAGAAAGCAGAATAAAGATTTGAGTCCAAAGCTCTTGCTGCTGCAAACGCATTACGTTCTATACAAGGAATTTGAACCAAGCCACATACGGGGTCACAGGTCATACCTAAGTGATGTTCTAAGCCCATTTCGGCTGCATATTCTATTTGTGCTGGACTTCCACCGAATAGCTGACAAGCTGCAGCAGCTGCCATTGCGCACGCAACACCCACTTCTCCTTGGCAACCAACATCAGCTCCTGAGATAGAAGCGTTATGCTTTACAATGTTTCCAAATATGCCTGCAGTGGCTAAAGCATGAATAATTTTGGTATCACTGAAATGATGTGCGCGCGACATGTGATATAAAACAGCAGGTAAAACACCACAAGCACCGCAAGTAGGCGCAGTAACTATTGTTCCACCAGCTGCATTTTGTTCGCTTACAGCCAAAGCATAAGCATACACTAAGCCACGAGATTGTAGCGAAGGTTTAAAGCCATTAGCCTTTACATGATACTTTGCTGCTTTGCGAGAGAGCTTTAATGGACCCGGAAGAACTCCTTCTGTGTTTAATCCTTCTTCAACACTTTGTTGCATAACCGTCCACACTTCTTGCAAAAACTCCCAAATATCGTCGTCTTCACACATGTCGGTGTATTCCCAGTAACCACGTCCATTGTCGTAACACCAACGCATAATGTCGGTTAAAGAGTTGAGTTGATAAGGTTCTTTACCTGTAAATAAGTCTTCATTTGCCTTACCTTCCGACAAAGCACCTCCTCCAACACTATATACAACCCATTCTTCCGACCTATTTCCGTTTGCATCTTCAGCCACAAAACTCATTCCATTAGGATGAAAGGGTAAGAAAACAGACGGTTTCCAAACAAGTGTTACAGGTGCAACGGGCGAAAGAATATCTTCTATGGCAATGTCTGTCATGTGTCCTTTTTCCTGTTGCTGCTAAGCTACCATATAGTGTTACTTCAAACGCTTTAGCATCTTTATGTTTTTCAAGGAATAGTTGTGAAGCCTTTTGAGGTCCCATTGTATGACTGCTCGAAGGGCCTTTTCCTATTCTAAAAAGTTCTTTTAAAGATTTCATGTCTTTGTATTTATCTATAAAACCTTATTTTATGTTGAGCAAGTCTTTCACCACTTGTCCACCAGCGATGATACCTGCAACTGCAGGAACAAAAGGCATTACTCCCCGGTGTTACCTTTTTATCGTGATGATTACTCACCACTTGGTCGTGTGTATCTTGTTTAACGATGTCTACTTCAGCTTCTTCGAGCATTGGCATCATTGGCTTTTCGTTACTTGCCACCACCTTTAAATGCTTAATACCCAATTTTCTTAGTTTCTTACGTAGAATTTTTAGCCAAAGGGTCCATTGTTGTTTTAGTAATATCGCACACCGTGAAAGCCGTAGCATCAAACTTATTAGCCGCTCCCATGCAAGATAATAACGCAATATTGTTAGCCGAACAACGCTTAATAAGTTCTATTTTAGCCGACATGGTGTCGATACAATCCACCACATAGTCATATTTTTCGAGTTCTACCGTATCGGCATTTTCAGGCAAATAAAACATCTGATGCGTTTTAACTTCACAGTTGGGGTTAATGTCTTTCACACGTTCTGCCGCCACATCTACTTTGTTTTTTCCTACAGTAGAGTGTAAAGCAAACAATTGTCTATTCAAGTTGGTGAGACAAACTCTATCATCATCGAATAAATCTAAGCGTCCTATGCCACTTCGAGCCAACACTTCTACCACATAACCGCCAACGCCTCCAAGTCCGAAAACAGCCACATGACACGATAACAAACGTTCTATACCCTCTTTTTTAACGAGCATTCTGGTTCGAGAAAACTGGTCTTGCATGGTTTATCTATCTTTTTCTGTAATCTAAGAAACTACTCTATATATAATAATGTATAAATGGTTAAGGTGCCAGCTCAATTGTTTTTTTCAATCACTTTAAACATTCCTGTTCCTGTATCGGGCACCTCTATTGATGGATAAAACTGCACACAAGTGGCTTTTATCCACCTCAATTGTTTTATTGAGGTTTGTTAATAAACCCGTATTAGTATTTATTTTTGAACACCTGAATGCCTTTTTCCATCTTTACAAGCACAAAGTAATAATTTGCCATTAGGTGTTATATTAAAGCTACGAGGGTGACTATCGGTTGCTGAAAGCCCACTTCTGTGAGTAAACCATTAGTTGTATTTACACGATAGATAGTAATTCCATCGTTTTTTTAAGTCGATGACTAACATATAAGAACTTACCATTAGGCGTTAAACGAACGTCAGCTCCGCCTCTTGCTCCATTTTTATCGGCAACAAGTTCTTGTTTTTTTGTAAGCTTACCTTTATAATAACTATAAACAGACACAGCTCCACTAAGCTCAGACATCACATATACAAAACGACTATCGGGACTAAACACGAAATGTCGAGGCCCTGATTTAGGAGAAAACTGAGCCACTTTTCCCATTTCGCGAAGCTTTGTTTCGTTTACAAAAGCATATCTTAGCAAAGCATCACCCGTAAAGTCTGTAGCTAAAACCCCTTCACCATCGGGCGTAAAATCGGCACAATGCACATGCGCTTCTTGCTGTCTTTGGCTGTCAACTCCTTTCTCTGAACCGCTAAACAATTGTGAAAGAGGTTGCAAAGAACCATCATCGTTTAAAGGAAACACGCTCATCGAGCCACTCGAATAGTTGGCTGTGAGAACCAAATTACCATTAGTAGACACATAACAAGGGTCTTTTCCCTTTGTCAATCTATTGTTTAGAGGCGTCATCTTGCCTAATTCCGTGTCAAAACCAATGCTCCATAACGCCGCATTCTCATCGTTTGTTTCGCTCACAGCATAAATAACAGAGCCATCTAACGACAGAGTGAGATAAGAAGGATTAGTTACGGCAAAAGTATCAATAGGCTCTACATCGCCATTGGTTTGATTTATATTAAAAGAATAAATACCTTTAGAAGAACCATTAGTATACGTTCCTACAATCATTTTAATGTTATCCTGTGCTTTTGTTACCCCTGTAAAGAGTAGTGAGCATAATAACAAAGATACAAAAATTATGTTTCATACATCTTTATATTTTATCGTTCGCAAAGGTCAAAGTTAGCGAAAAAAGCACTAACTCGCAATTATTACCTTGTTTTTAGCATTCTTTTGCTGAATAATTCGTATTTTTGCACCCGTATGAAAACGAATGATTTATCCTTAACACGAAAAGGAATTGTAGGTATTCAATTTCTTTTTGTAGCGTTTGGAGCTACAGTTTTAGTTCCGTTACTTGTGGGTTTAGACCCCGCTACTGCGTTATTTACTGCTGGAATAGGCACTTTTATCTTTCATTTAGTAACGAAAGGTAAGGTGCCTGTTTTTCTAGGCAGTAGTTTCGCTTTTATTTCTCCCATTATTATGGCAACAAAAGTGTGGGGACTAACAGGTGCTTTAGCGGGAACAATGGGTGTTTCTCTTGTTTATTTCGTGATGAGTGCGCTTGTAAAGTGGCAAGGTAAGCACCTTTTAACACGTTTATTTCCACCTGTTGTTATAGGTCCTGTGATTATATTGATAGGACTTACGCTATCGGGAGCTGGTGTAAACATGGCAAAAACAAACTGGTTATTGGCTACAATATCATTAGCTACTGCCATTATTGTACTCACTTTTGGCAAAGGACTTATTAAACTTGTGCCTGTGGTGTGTGGTATTGTTGCAGGATACATTGTAGCTATTGCCATGGGAGAGGTAGATTTTACTCCTGTTGCACAAGCTTCGTGGTTTGCATTGCCTAAATCTTTGGCAGAATTTCATTTGCCTAACGTGCAATGGCAAGCAGTGCTTTTCATGATACCTGTGGCTATTGCCCCAGTGATAGAGCATATTGGAGATGTGTATGTGGTAGGTGCTGTGGCACAAAAAGACTTTGTTAAAGAGCCAGGACTTCATAGAACGCTGTTAGGCGACGGTCTTGCGTGCTTGTTTGCCTCAATTTTTGGAGGCCCACCTGTAACCACTTATTCAGAAGTAACAGGTGCAATGTCTATCACTAAAATAACAAATCCAGCTGTAATACGTATCTCTGCACTCACTGCCATTGTGTTTTTCTGTTATCGGAAAACTAAGTGCTGTGCTACAATCTATACCTCAAGCTGTTCTTGGAGGCATTATGTTGTTGCTTTTTGGTACAATTGCAAGCGTGGGAGTGCAAAACCTTGTACAGCATAAAGTTAACCTTAACGAAACAAGAAACATTATTATTGTTTCAATAACACTTACTATGGGAATTGGTGGAGCTGTGCTTTCGTGGGGCGACTTGTCTATCAGTGGTATCGGATTGTCGGCTATTGTAGGGTGTTGTGCTTAATCTTTTACTTCCTCAAACAAAAAGAAACTGAACAAGAAAAGGTAGAAGAATAAAAAAACAATATCTTAATAAACACATTTATAAAAAGGGCAGAAAGAAGGGGCTAACAGGGTGTAAACCAAGCCTTTTTCTTTCTGCTTTTTTTGTGTTGTTTAACGTAAAGTGTGCTGTTTGTTATGTGCTTTGTTAATCCTTATATTTCGCCTTTAAAAATCAATAAATACCATTCGTTTTTTTATTTATAACACTGTACTTGTTTTCTTGTAAAGCAAACAAATGAAACGTTATTGTTTTGTGTGAAACAACTAAAACGAAAAAGAACTATAGGTAAACAAGTTATAAATGAAACAGAAAAAGCCATACTTATGCACATTCATTTTTATATTTTTGTGCCTTTTTCTTTCTTATTTTTTTACCGCATTATAACCATCACTTTTTTTCTTTTTTTGCTCTATGCTTATTCGTTTTAAGGGATATGTCCTAAAAACGCCTAAAAATGGTAGAAAAAAACGTGCAAAAAGCTTAGGGTTTAGGGTGAAAAAAACATAAGAGTTTAGGGTGTAATAGCTTGTGTTTTAGCACGCAATATATCGTGTTTTTAGTGCTAAACTCTAAGCTTTTGCGCCTTAAAAGCTTATTTGTTGTTTTTTATTACTTGCGTTTTAGAAATGCAAAACCTATGCTTTTAGGTGTAATCACCATGAAAAATGTGAGTTGAAAAAAACATGCTATCGGTGCAAAAAAACGCTTGTAAAAAGCTTAGCTATTTTTTTCTAAAACAAAAGAAAATGAAATGTAACAAAACGCTCACAAAAATAAAGGTGTTTTAATGCCGTTTTTATAGCATTAAAAAAAGTTGTTCTATGCTGTTTGTTTCGCTTGTTTGTACCTAATAAAAACACCAACTGTCGTTTCTTTTTGTGGGTAAAAAGGTGTTTTTTTAGTTATCAAATATCATTTTTTTGTTGTAAACATCTTGTTTTTTTAGAACAAAAAAATAAATAAATGTACTAACTTTTTATTATTTTTTTGTAAGCTCAAAAGGGGTGCAGGGTTTTAACTTGCATCTTTTTAAAGGGGTATTTTGTTTCAGGCTAAAAATATTTATAGAAAAAGAGTGGCAATGTGGTTGCTCATGGGCAAATTTTAAGGCGAAAAAAATGGCTCCTTTACACATAACGGGATAAAAAGAAGGATAAGATGATAAATTGTAATTGGTTTTCTCAATATAATAAAAAAACAATAAAGTGGATTTCTTTCATTCGTATAGTGGGCATCAACGCTGGTTGCACACTATAAAAAAACACTTGTTATTGTTCTTTGTTTGTGGAACAGTGGCATAGATTTTTCATGCCCATACGGCTTGTGCTAAGAAGGCAAAAAGCGAGAAAAAAAGAAGACAAAAAAACAAGGCGAAAAACAGTCTTTCTGCTTATAAAAAAACTCACAGGAAACGATTCTATTAGCACAAAGGGATTAGTGAATGTTATCAAGAAAGACAACGATTACTATTTTGATATTCCTAAAAAATCTGCTCGGAAGAGAGACTGCTTGTATCTAATAAGTTGCTTAAAGTGCCGTCAGAACTAAACAGAGCAGGCGTAAATAAAGGCATCAATTACGAAAAATAAAACCATTCGTTTAGAGTGGGAACGTAAGCTTGGAAAGCTAAATATACGCGAACAACGACTCACACCCGAGGTTTATAGTTTTCATGCAATGGCCCCTTCGGTCACCGATAACTATATAAATCCGCTCATAGCAAGCCTTAAAGTGGAGGCAGTGGGTAAGGATTCTACGTCGTTAGTGGTAAAGGTTACCGACCTATTTAATGGCAATGACAATTGTATTAACGATGTGTTTAACCTTATAAACTTAGGAACCAGTGCCAGCAGAGAGCTTTCTCGCATTCTCGATGTTAAGGCTTTTGAAAGCAATGTAGCAGCAGCATCAGAATTAACAACAGTTGTACACGAAGGAAAGAGCAAAACAAACATCACCATAGTTGTGAGTACGTCGCTCATACTCTTACCCGAAAGACCCATGCAAGGCAGGTTAGAGAACCAAAAGGTGGGCTATTTCACTACAAACGTGTTGAAATATGGCGATTATCAACCCGAAGTGGAGCGTAAAAACTACATCACTCGTTGGCGATTAGAGCCTTCTGACACCACAGCTTATATGCGTGGAGAACTTGTAGAACCGTTAAAACCCATCACGTTTTATATCGATAAAGCCGTACCTCGTAAGCTCATGCCATACATTAAACAAGGTATGTTAGATTGGAACAAGGCTTTTGAGCGTGCAGGATTTAAGAATGCAGTGCGTGTTTTAGAGTATACAGACAGCATGGAAGCCGAAGGTGATAACGTGAAATTTTCTGTTTTAACCTACGATGCGTCAGAGAAAGCAAACGCAATGGGGCCTTCTGTGATTGATCCACGTACGGGTGAAATCTTAAAAGCTGATGTTATTTGGTGGCACAACGTGCGTTCTTTGTTAAAAGAGTGGATAATGGTGCAAACAAGTGCTTATAACAAAAGCGCAAGACAGCCCGTATTGCCCGATAGTTTGTTAGGAGATGCAGCTCGTTTTGTGGCTTGTCATGAGGTAGGACACTCACTCGGACTTCGTCATAACATGCGTGCTTCAAACGCATATCCCACCGATTCGCTTCGTTCGCTTAGCTTTACAAACAAAATAGGAGGCACTTCGGCTTCTATCATGGATTATGCACGCTTTAATTATGTAGCTCAACCACACGATAACATAAAAGTTATATCGCCAAACATAGGTCCTTACGACCTAATGGCTATTGAATGGGGTTATCGTTGGTATCCCAGTGAGGTGAAAGCAAGAACCTATTTGCACCAATTTTTAGCTCAACACAAAGATAAACAATACCAATATAGCGAAGCACAAAGCCAAAGAACAGCCATAGACCCTCGTTCGTTAAGCGAAGATTTGGGAGATGATGCGGTAAAATCGGCACGCTACGGAATTGCTAACCTTAAAAGAGTGATGCCTAATGTGATAAAGTGGACAACAACAGGAGCCGTAGACCAAACTTATGAAGAGGCTTCAAAGCTGTATAATGGCATTATTTTTCAGTGGAGTTTGTATAGCTATCACGCCTTAGCTAACGTGGGTGGAATGTATATAGAGAACACAACTGTGGGCGATGGACAAAGAACTTTCACGTTTGTTCCTAAACAAAAAGCAGAAAGAAGCTGTGCAGTTTATTCTCGATGAAGTGTTAACAGCGCAACCATGGTTGTTTAATAACGACATATCTCACTACACCTTCTTAAATAAAAACAACACCCATAGGGGTGCAAGAGGTGGTGCCTTCCTACTCGGAAACCAATCAGCAGAGTTATATTCTGTGGGATATTCTCGATAATTCTCGTTTGGTTCGTATGCTCGAAAACGAACGTCAAAATGGTGCAAACAAAGCCTTTACGGTGATAGAACTTATGGATATGCTTCATCAACATATCTTTAAAACCACCATTAACAACCAAATGCCTAACATTGCGCAACGTGCTTTGCAAAAAAACTTTATAGATGCACTCATAACAGCTGCGGCAGAAAGCGAAGGAGTGAAGATAAATAAAAAAACTAAACGATAGTGGTTTTATTTTGAACGACCCTCGTTTTGCATTGAGTTGTAAAGACCTAAGTTCAGCACCACGTATGATTGAGTTTACAGGAACACAAGCTACACGCATAAGCGACGCTATTAGTGTGAAGCGTGGAGAACTTATTAGGGTGCTAAAACTGCTTAAAAGCAAAACAAATGTAGCTTCTACGGCGGTTCGTTTACACTATGATGATGTGATATTGCGCATTCAAACTGCACTCGGACTTCATAAATAAACAACAAAGTGTTGCTTTTTATCGTTGCTTAATGGCGTTTTTAATAATCAAAGGATAACAAGGTTACACCTTATATATATTATATACAAGTAAAAAAAGAAAAACTATTAGGATATGAAGAAACTATTTAGTGTGTTTTTTTCTCTTGTGTGTTATGCTTTCAATGATGGCACAAGAAAGAACAATAACAGGTGTTGTGGTAGATGCCGACTTACAAGATGACCCCTTACCCGGTGCTACTATATCGGTAGTAAACGAAGGGTCGAAGGTGCATAACGGAGTGGTTAGCGACTACGAAGGTAGGTTTACACTTAAAATATCGGATAAAGTGAAAAGCTTTACAGTGCGTTATTTGGGCTATCAAACAGTGGTTGTAAATCTTGTAGCAGGTAAAAAAACGATTATAAAGTGTCGCTAAAATCGGACGCAAAGAGTGTCGGCGAAGTGGTAGTTACGGGTTATCAAAAAATAGATAGACGTAAATTAACGGCTTCGGTATCGTCTTTAAATATCTCAGACGAAAAGATTGGAACGGTAAAAAGTATCGACCAAGCACTCTCAGGACAAATTGCTGGTCTTTCAGCTGTTACCTCTTCGGGCGCACCGGGTGCTCCTGTAAAGATAAGAATACGAGGAACTGCTTCGTTAAATGGCTCACAAGAGCCACTATGGAGTGCTTGATGGAATGCCAATGGAGGGTACAGATATTCCAAGTATGGCAGATTTAAAAGATATAGACAATATCTATCAAACATCAATCGCTGGCGTAAATCCTTCGGATATAGAAAAATATTACGGTTTTAAAAAGATGCTGCTGCAACAGCTATATACGGTGCGCGAGCAGCTAATGGTGTGATTGTTATCACAACAAAGAAAGGTAAAAGCAGGCTCGCCTACTATCAATTATAGCACAAAGCTAACCTATTCGCCTAAAACAAACATTGATAGGCTGAATATGTTATCGTCTGATGAGAAAGTAAACCTTGAGTTAGACCTCCTAAAAAGCAATTACACTTATCGTGAAAACAAAGGAGAAGTGGCTAAAATATTAGCATCTCTCAATCAAACGGCTGTTTATAAAGCACAAGGTTGGGACGCTTTTAAGTGCAGAAGCTAAGCAACAAATAAATAATTTGCGTGCTATTAACACCGATTGGAATGATGTTTTGTTTAGAAACGTGTTTAATCAAGAACACAATTTAAGTCTTTCGGGTGGTAACGACAAAGCTAATTACTATTCGTCGTTAGGTTATTACGACGAAATGGGAACGGTGAAAGGAGTGAAAAACAATCGTTTTAATCTTACATTGAAAACCACTTATCAGGTAAATAACATGCTAAAAGTGGGTGCTTCGATGTTTGCAAACCAACGAAAGCAAAAGAGTTATCTCACAGATACCAATGGTTTCACTAATCCTGTTTACTTTTCTCGTCTTGCAAACCCATATCTTAGCGTGTATGATGATAGCGGTAATTATGTTTACGATAAGAATATACAAGGTAAAGAAGACTCTTCACTCGACTTTAATATATTCGAAGAGCGTGATAACACTTCTAATCAACGAACAGACCGCTCGTTAATGGCTATCTTCGATGCTGAACTTCGTTTGACAAAAGACTTGAAATTAACGTCTCAATTCGGGCTTCAACAAGATGCATACACCATTGAACGTTATGCAGGAGAGAATAGTTATGCCATGAGAAAAGATAAACTTTTCGCTGAATATGCTTATGCTGATGGTAAAAGAACTTTCCTTCCAACAGGTGGAAAACATAATGTTGTAGAAGCACATAGCAGCCAATGGACGTGGAAAGCTATGACAGAATATAATAAGGTGTTTAATCGTACGCACGATTTGCAAGTGATGTTAGGAACAGAAGTGCGTAGATTAAAAGCAAACTCGGTGTCTACAACAGCATACGGATACGACAATAGAACCTTAACAACACAGCCTGTAATCTTTCCAACAGAAGATTTAGCACGCCAATATCCTTTACATAAAGAAACAAATAACGAGAATGCTTACGTTTCTTGGTTTGCTACTGGCTCTTACACTGCGCTTGCTCGTTACACAATAGGTGCGAGTATTCGTTGGGACGGCTCAGATGTTTTCGGTGTAGCGAAGAAGTATCGCTTCCTTCCTCTTTATTCTTTAAGTGGTCTTTGGCGTGTTTCTAACGAACCATTCATACAAAAATAGTAATGCAAAAAAAGTGGCTTAACAATCTTGCTTTACGTGCTTCTTATGGATTACAAGGTAACATCGACAAGAATACATCTCCTTATTTAATTGGTACTTTCAATCGTGTTAGCATTCTACCTAATAAGGTTGAAACCGTTATAGCTGCTGAAACAGCGCCAAATCCTAATCTACGTTGGGAAAAAAACAGCTAATATAAACCTTGGGTTTGATGTGAGTTTGTTTAACAATGCTATCAATTTAAGTGCTGATTACTATTATAGAAAGAGTTCAGACCTTATCGGTACGCGCATGTTAAGCTTAGAAACAGGCTTTGCATCTACTGTTATTAACTGGGCAAGCTTAAAGAATGAAGGTTTAGAGGTGGCTCTTTCTACTCGTAATATCAAGACAAAAAAACTTTAGTTGGACGTCTAATCTCAACTTAGGTATGAATGTTAATAAGGTATTACGTGAGTCTGTAGCGCAAAACTCCACATATCCAAGCAGAGAAGGATACCCTGTTGGAGCTATATTTGCTTACGAAACAGCTGGATTAGACGCTCAAGGATATCCTGTTTTTGTAACTAATGACGGTAAAAAGGTAACTGCTGAAGAGTTATTAAAGCTCAATTCGCACGGTGCAAGTACGCTTACTGCCGAACAACAACGTGCTCGTTACAAAGTATATGGGCAGTACAGACCCTAAAAATATCAGGAGGTTTTATCAACACATTCGAATACAATGACTGGCAATTAGGTGTTAATTTCATCTTTAATTTAGGAATGAAAGTGCGTGTGAAACCTACTTATTCGCCTGCAAACTACGACAGAGGATTAAATACAAACCGAGATATTTTATCACGTTGGACAGCTAATAACACCACATCATCTTATCCAACGTTAATGAATAACAAAGAGCGTATAGCAGAATATATACAATATTCAGAATATAACCTTTATAGTATGCTCGACACTTGGGTACGTAATAACAGTTATGCACGCCTCCAAAGTGTTCGTTTAGGTTATAAATTACCTAAGAATGTAGTGTCTAAATTAGGGCATAAAAAAACAGCATCTGTATCGCTCGAGGCTCGAAACTTAATGGTTATAGCAAGCGACTATACAAACTATTTAGACCCTGAAACAATGGGTAATCCCTTTGCTCAACCCATACCAAAGAGCTCATTTTAGGTGTTAATATTATGTTTTAATACTCTTACGAGTTAGTTTTTTTATTAAAAAAGCATTGTTATGAACAAAATAAACAATACAGCTTTATCGCTTTTTAGCATTGTGTTTGGTGCTTTTTAGTTCGTGCGATAAGTTCTTAGATATACGTCCTACGGGAAAAAGTAATAGCAGAAACGGGCGAAGAATATCGTGCTTTACTCACTTACGAATACAAGAATTTCCCCGAAGATAGAGGACTTGCGACCTTCAGAAGTGATGAATTTACATTAGATAAAGCCATTACATCGACCGAAGACCAAAGTTCTTTTACCGATATTTGGGCTTGGAACGATGCTACACCACAAGCTACTACGGCTTCATTTGGTTGGCGTCGCTACTATCATTGCATTTATATTGCAAACACAATTATAGAGAATAAGAATAAAAATTACAAACATTTCAACTACCGACCGTAATCAGTTGGTGGGAGAAGCTTATATGATGCGTGCTTATTGTTATTTTCTTTTTGGCCAATTTGTATGCCGAACCCTACACAAAAAGTTAATCCCGACACCACCAGAGCCATACCTTTATCGGTTCATGCAGATGTGAATGAGGGTGTTACAAAGTAGTTCGTTAAAAGGCTGTTTATGCACAGATTGAAAGTGATATTGCCGATGCTGAAAAAGCTCATTAACAAAGAAAAAAATGGGAAGAAGGCTACACTTATCGCTTTAATAAAGCCTCTGTTTATGCGTTAAAAGGCTCGTGTAGAATTGTATAAAGGCAACTATAACGAGGCTTTAAATGCTGCATTAAAGGTGATAGAAGCATATCCTCAATTAGCAGATTTAACAGTGTCTAATGCCGAACTTCCTAACAGTTACAAGTCAGTAGAGAACATCATGGCACTCGAACAAGTGATGACTTCCACTTATGTACGTGCAGGAAAAGTGTCAGAAGCTTTGCTTTCGCTTTATAAAGCAGGAGATAAACGCAAGTCAAACTATTACAATGAACTCACAGCCACTACTACAATCGTGCGTAAAGGAGGAGGTGGCGACTATCGTTCTACGTTCCGTTCTGCTGAATTTTATTTGATTGCAGCCGAAGCTGAAGCGTCTTTAGGACAGTTAGAGGCAGCAAAAAAACACTTAAAAGCATTGATGCAAAAGCGTTATACCGCTGCTTTCTACACTCGTTATGCCACTCAGTTAGATGCTTTTAAGCAAAGAAGAACTCTTAAAATATATAGCCGATGAACGTGCAAGAGAGTTGGCTTTTTGAAGGCCATAGATGGTTCGATTTGCGCAGAACCTCTCGTCCAAGTATTCAAAAAACATATAAGGATAACACTTATAAGCTTAACGAAAACGACTCTCGTTACACGCTTCGTTTCCCTACAGATGCAGTAGAAGCGAACCCAAACATCGTAAAGATGGCTCAATAAGCATATTTTTATTGTTTTTAAAAGGTGTTTTCTTTGCGGAAACAATCTATAAAAACAATATTTATTTATAGACGTTTTATTTATAAACCCTTAAATTTAGGATTTTTCAATGAAAAAAATTATTACTATCAATTGGTCTTTTTTTGTGCAACACTAACAGCGTCTGCACAAGCATTCGGAACAGCATCTTGGGATAAAAGTATAGATGCTTTTGCGCGTCAAGACCAAGTTTCTTATTCTACTCCAGTAGCAGTTTCAAGCAATGGTAGCACTTATATAGCAGGAAGATTTACTTCCGACCTTGTTTTTGGCACATCTATTCTCTCTCAAAAGGCTACAAGTGCTTATGTAGGAAAGCTCGATGAGAATGGAAATGAACAATGGGCTGTGGCATTAGTAGGCTCTGCTGAAGTTAAAAGTCTTGCTGCTGATGGCGATGGAAACGTGTATGTTGTAGGTAATTTTACAAGCACTGTAGATGTAAATGATGGCAGTGGAACTAAACAAGTTACGTTAGAAGGCAAGACAGACGACACCACTAATAGCTCATTCTTTATGCTAAAGATTAGTAGCGACGGAGCTATACTTGCCCATAAAACAGTTGTTCCACAAGTGAAAGCTGAGATAAAAGCAAATACAGACCAGTTTTTTGAAGAACCAGGAAACACTTATTTCCGTTCAACAAAAGTGATGTGGGCAGATAATCGTGTTTATTTCACTGCACAATACACAGGAGAAAGTACACTTAATAATGTTGCTTTAAATGGAGATTACTCATTCCGTAGTGGCTTTATGTATGAAAGTTTACCTAAAATGTCTGTCCTTTCTGTTAGTGCTTTCAGACTTTTCTGACCTTAAAAAAACAAAGCAACTATTGCATGGAAAGATAGCAATACTGGCGCACAAACACAACCCGAAAGTATCAATTTTACAGTTGCAAACAGTAAAGTGTTTGCTACTTTTGTCGCAACAGGGAGATGTTACAATAACCACACCTAATAAGAGTGAGAACTTTAGCTTTGCTCAATTAGAAGATAAATTAGAGCATGGTTTCATTTATTCTGAAATCTCTGATGTTACATTTAACTATCCTTTTAAATCTAATTTCTCAGGTTCTCCAATAAGTAACAACTTTGTTAATAGCATGATAGCCGACGGTTCTACTGTTTTATGTAGCAGGAATTACCGACCAACCTTCTGTGTTTGGAAATGAAAAAAACAATTAAAAGGTCTTCAGACATTTATCTTGCAGCGTTCAATATCAATGGTAATCAACTTAAATGGGTTAAAACAAGCGATTTTTGATGAAGGAGATAAACGTTATAATCGTGAGGTGTTAACAGGCATGACCATTGCTAACGAGAAAGTGTTTGTTACGGGTTATACTGAAAAAACAGCAGATAGAAAACCTGTTACACCACTCAATTACGTGTTCGATGCTGATGGTAAGATGAAAACAGCTAACAACGAATTTGTTTTTGGCTTAGCTTCTAATCATCAAAAAATTGTTACAGGAAGCGTTAATGAGTTGAAAGCATCTTTCAAAGGATTTGAAATTACAGAAACAACTGCTGTTCGTTCGGTCAATGTAGACAACACCATTGTTCGCAATGGCAATGAGTTCTCGTTTGCAACACCTGTAAATGTAACAGTTGTAAACGCTAATGGTGCCGTTGTTCTTTCAGCTGTAAATGCACAAAGCATTTCTGTTTCTCCATTAGTAAACGGACTTTACATTTTAAAAGCTAATAATAAGGTGGTTAAGTTTGTGAAATAATCAGCACAAATAAACCCTTAAACACCCTTTAAGCAAATAACAAAACACATTTATTTGCGCCCTTTTATCACCGCATTTGCATCAATCTTGAAAGCAAATGCGGTGTTGTTTCTCCTTATTCGTTTGCTTTTTAGCGTCTTTTTGTTGGCAAAGAAAGTCTTTAACAACGTCGCACACTCTTCTTCTAACACCCTTTTTCAACCACCGTTTTTAGGGTGTAAAAGCCTTAGGAGCATGTTTGAAATAGCCTTGTTTCTCTTCTGTTGCACCGTAAACTATCCTACTTAATTTCGACCAAGCTAAGGCACCAGCGCACATAACACAAGGTTCTAAGGTGACATAAAGCGTACAATCGGTTAAATACTTTCCTCCTAAAGCGTTAGCGGCACAAGTAATAGCCTGCATTTCAGCGTGAGCAGTAATATCTTTTAGTCGTTCTGTAAGGTTATGCGCTTTAGCTATTACCTTATCTTTACACACAACAACCGCCCCAACGGGTATCTCATCTTCCTCTAACGCTTTGTGCGCCTCTTCTAAAGCCATACGCATATAGCGTTCATCTTTTTGCTTTTGTGTATTATCCATTATGTAAAAAGGCATTTATAACAGTATGCAAAAGTAATATTTTCTTTTGATGAATAAAATAAAAAGCGTAATTTTGCCTTATAGATAAGGGCTAAACACATGGCACAGCATAACGATTTAGGTAAATGGGGCGAAGAATTTGCTGCCAACTATTTAGTTGATAAGGGCTACACCCTATACGAACGCGATTGGAAATTTGGTAAACGAGACCTCGACATCGTTGCTTATAACCCCAATCACACCATTCTTGTGTTTATAGAAGTGAAGACCCGAAGTGCCAACGAACTATCAGCTTCCCGAGCAAGCTGTTACCAAACAAAAAAATGAAAAGTGTGGCATTAGCGGCAAATGCCTTTATAAAAGAGCGAAATATTACCGACGAAGTGCAGTTTGATGTTATTTCAATAACAGGCACATCGGCACAAAATGCCTCGTTAAACCATATAGAAAAACGCCTTTAACCCCATGCTTTTGTTTTAATATTTATGAATATTGAACGCATAACACTTAACCAAACGCCTTCTACAAACACCTTTTTGGCATCAGCTTCCGTTAGGAAATGAAAACACAATAAGGGTGGTTACGGCTCGTTATCAGCAAGCAGGGAGAGGGCAGGGAACCAACTCTTGGGAGAGTGAAGATGGTAAAAATCTTCTTTTTTTCGTTCGATGTAACACGTCCAAACCTATCTATCAATAAACAATTTTACCTTTCTATGGTTTGTGCTTTAGCAGTGAAACAAACCTTAAACACCTACATTAACGACATAACGCTTAAATGGCCGAACGACATTTATTGGAAAGATAAAAAGATATGTGGCATTTTAATAGAATTAAATGTAGATAAACAAGGCATAAAACGTTGTATTTTTTTGGTGTAGGTATCAACATCAATCAAGCATTATTTACAAGTAATGTCCCCAATCCTGTTTCTCTTTTTCAAATTATTAAACAAGAAACAAACCCCGAAGAGGTGCTTCATGCTTTTCTCAACACATTTGTTTCTCTTTATAACAAACTACAAACAGGGAAACACCTCTTATATATATAATAGGTATAAAGATGCCCTTTATAGGCGAAAAGGCTATTATACCTATAAAGATAAGCACGGCTTTTTTAAGGCAACTATTAAAGATGTATTGCCCAACGGCACATTGCTACTAACCACAGAGCAAGGACAAGAACGGCAATATGCTTTTAAAGAAGTGAGCTTTATATTACCTTTACAGCAACATTAAATATATTATTAAGATATGGCAAAGTATAAAAGAATTCTTTTAAAGTTAAGTGGTGAGAGCTTAATGGGTAGTCAACGACACGGAATAGACATGCAACGATTGCAAGAATATGCAGCTCAAATAAAAGAAGTGCATAGCATGGGAGTGCAAATAGGCATCGTTATAGGCGGTGGAAACATATTTCGAGGACTTAGTGGAGCGTCGAAAGGCTTCGATAGAGTTAAGGGAGACCAAATGGGAATGTGTGCTACTGTGATAAACTCGTTAGCTCTTAGTAGTGCATTAGATGCTATTGGAGTTAAAAACAAGGTGCTAACAGCTATCCGCATGGAGCCTATAGGCGAATATTATACCAAATGGAAAGCCATAGAAGCTATGGAAGAAGGACGCGTTTGCATATTTTCTGCAGGCACAGGAAGCCCTTATTTTACTACAGACACTGGGTCTTCTTTGCGTGGAATAGAGATAGAAGCAGATGTAATGCTTAAGGGTACACGAGTAGATGGCATATATACTGCCGACCCAGAGAAAGACCCTACTGCCACTAAGTTTACTGATATAACCTACGATGAAGTGTACACAAAGGGGTTAAAGGTGATGGACCTCACAGCCACAGCTATGTGTAAAGAAAACAATTTGCCTGTTTATGTGTTTAACATGGACGTTGTGGGAAACCTAAAAAGGTGATGGACGGCGAACCTATTGGCACATTGGTGCATAACTAATCGTTAAGCGCATTAAAAAAACTCTGTTTAACACGAGTTTATTCCTTTATTATTTACAAAAAGAGATGTGTTTTTGTTACACATCTCTTTTGCTTTTTATGAGCGTTTTTGTTACATTTTTAAATTGTTGTTTTTAGAAAAAAATAGCTAAGCTTTTTACACTCTTTTTGAGTGCCGATAACACGTTTTTTTATCGCACCTTTTTTTATAGCAGTAGCACCTAAAAGCATAGGTTTTGCTTTTCTAAAAACGCAAGAACTTTAAATGCAAAAATATGAGGTGTTAAGGTGCAAAAAGCTTAGAGTTTTTGCATGAAAAAAACACGATATATTAGGTGGTAAAAACACAAGCTATTGCACCCTAAACTCTTATCTATTGCGTTCTAAAAACCTAAGCTTTTTGCAAGGTTTTTAGGTTAAAAACACCCATTGAAAGGGCATTTTTTTAGCAAACAATAAAAAAAGAGGTTGTTTTTAATACTTGGTGAAGACCAATGCAAAAAAAGTAGACAAAAAAATGAGCTGTTTTTGCACCCTTTATTATTTATTTGTTACGAGTAGAAACACAAACGCATTTTTATTAAAACTCTTCAGCTTCGTTTTCTAAGCATATTTTCACCATCTCTAACACCTCGTCCATGCTGTAACCACGTGCTAAAGCAAATTTAATGAGTTTTGTTTTACGCTTATAAGGTTCGGGGTCTTTCACCGTTTTCAGTTTAGCCGTTAACAGTTCTTGCAATTCTTGCTTATAACTTTCGTCGTTAATATCGTTCAATAAAGGCATAAAAAAACACTTTCGTTTATTCCTTTTCTATACAAAGCATAAGCCACTTTTTTTACGTCCCCACTTGTTATAACACACCTTATCTTGAATAAAAAGCATAAGCATAACGCTCCTCGTCTATAAACTTATGTTTCATCAAAAACGCTTTCACTTGTTCTTGCATCTCGTCGTCTACGCCCCACCTGCGCATCTTTTCAGCCATATCTGCTAAGCAGTATTCGCGTTTAGCGCAAGCCGTTGTCAGTTTAGCGAGTATTTGTTCTTTGGTAAGCTCTTTCATGGTTGTTGCGCTTTTATCATTCGTTGTTTTCCAAAACGGTCTTCTTTCACCTCAATATGGACAAACCCATGCTCTTTAAGCATAGCAATCATTTCGTTACAAAGCAAGGGGTTTTATTTCAAAAAAACAAAAAAACCACCTGTTTGTAAGGCTGTTTGTGCATATTTAGCAATAGCTTTATAAAACAACAAAGGGTTATTGTTTGGTACAAAAAGAGCCGTGTGGGGTTCGTAATTAAGCACATGTGGTTCCATGTCTGTTTGCTCTTTTTGCATAATATAAGGCGGATTGCTCACAATGATATGCCATTTATGGGTGTGATGAGGCGCATTTAACACATCTGTTTGTTGTAGAGTGATAGGAACTTGCAAACGTTTTGCGTTTTGTTGAGCAATGAATAAAGCCTGCTGAGATATGTCCCATGCCTCTACATAACCCTCGTTCATTTTCTTTTTCATGGTTATGGCAATGCAACCCGAGCCTGTTCCAATGTCGAGGAGTTGCACCTTTGTGTTTGAAAAGAGCGACAAATGAGCCTCAATCCATAAGCACAAGTCTTCTGTTTCAGGGCGAGGAATAAGCACACCGCTACCCACTTGAAACACATAAGACGCAAAATCGGCTTGTTGTAAAACATATTGCACAGGCTCTCCGTTTAACAATCGTTCCACTATTTTTTGTAAATCGGCACGTTCTTCTTCAGATATTTGCGTATCTTTGCCACACAATATGTCGGTAAACGATAGTCCAAAACGCATTTCAAACACCATTCTAACAATGCTTTTTGCTTCGTTTGGTTCGTATAAAGGCGTTAACATTCGCCACATTTCATTGTAAGTCATCTTATTGCAAAAATACTAAAATTATGCAAGATACCAAAGACGTTTGCCTATGCAACGGCTCTTTACACACAGAAACACCAGAAATGCAAGTGCATAAACAATACATGCAACGCTGTATTCAGTTGGCTTTAAACGGAAAAGAACAAGCCAAAACCCAACCCAATGGTGGGTGCTGTGCTTGTGGTGAGATAACAAGATAATAGGTGAAGGTTATCATATTTTGCTGTGGAAAGGCGCATGCCGAGGTGAATGCTTTTTGCTTCTGTAAAGTCCCAAGACGAGCATTTGTTGCCTCAATCTACACTTTATGTTAGTTTAGAACCTTGTTCGCATCACGGAAAAACACCCCCTTGTGCCGACTTGATTATTGAGAAAGGTGTGAAAAAGGTGGTTGTTGGTTGTAAAGACCCTTTTGTAGAAGTGAGCGGAAGAGGAATTAAACGATTGAAAGATGCAGGGGTTGAAGTGATAGAAGGTGTGTTAGAACAAGAGTGTTTGTTTATAAATAGGTTCTTTATGACGGCACAACAGCATAAAAGACCTTATATTATATTGAAGTGGGCGCAAACCATAGACGGCTTTATTGATAACAATGGCAAAGCAACGGCTATATCTACACCCTTTACACAAATGCTTGTGCATAAGTTGAGAGCAGAGTGTGATGCTATATTGGTAGGAAACAACACCGAAAAAAAAGAACACCCACAGCTAAATGTGCGCCATTGGAGCGGTAAAAGTCCTAAAAAAATATGTGCTAACAAGCAAAACAAGTGTGCAACAAATGGTAGACACTTTATATAAAGAAGGCATGCAATCGCTCATGGTAGAAGGAGGATTGCAAACCCATAAAAGCTTTTTAGGAAGCGCAATTGTGGGACGAAATTCATTTAGAAATGGCTCCTTTAATGGTTGGAGGAGGAACAAAAAGCACCTGAATTGCCACATAATGCGGTTTTTAATAGAACATGAAACCTACAACAAAAACCAAACGTTTGTTTTTATAAAGAAGCGATAAAATGGTGTTAAAAACAAGTGTTGGAAATGTTTAATGATTGAAATAGCAAACAGAACAAACGGGTTTTAGGCGTTTAATGCTTGTTGTAGCTTTTGCATTTTAGCTTGTCGCTCGGTAGAAAAGGTTTTAGTTTGCGTTTCAATAAGTGTGTAAAGATGCATCGCTTTGTTGTAGAAAAAAATGTCGTTGACAATCGTTTGAGAGTAAACCTTCATGATAATACAACTCTGCCAACATCTCTGTTTTTCCCAATCGTTCGTCTTCGGGCATCTCTTTTAATGCTTTTAATATCTCTTCGATGGGTTCTAAACGGTAAAAAGTGGCATCGCCTACAAACTGTTGGTATAGCTTTTTTTAAGTGTTTGTTGTTTGGTTTCAATCTCTTTTTTTCTCGAGCATTTTTCTGTAAAGCTATCATAAACTCTTGTATGAGTCGCAACATATAATCTTTCTTTATCATAGTGTTACAAATATAACAAAAAGGTTTTAAGCCTTGAAAAAAATAGGCTATAAAAACAAAATACACCATTTTTATTTAATGGTTTTTAGGTATCTTTGCGCTTATGGCAACACTTTCTTTTTGTAATTTATGTGTGGGTTATGCTCAACAAAAGCACAACCAAGCGATAATAGGTGAGCAATGGAATGCCATTTTAGCACCTCATGCACTGACAACACTGGTAGGCGAAAACGGAACGGGCAAGTCTACATTGTTGAAAACCTTATCGGGCATTCTTCCACCGCTTAGTGGTGAGGTGCTTATTAACGGCAAATCGCTATACGATATGTCGGCAAAAGAGCGTGCAAAATTAGTGGGTGTGGTGTTGTCTGGTGAGCAAGTGAATGAAAATATGAACGTGTTTGAGTTTGTGTCATTGGGTCGTTATCCGTATACAAACTATTTCGGAACGCTTAAACCAAAAGATAAAGACTGCATTTTATTTGCACTTGAACGTATGGAAGTGGCTCATTTAGCGCATAAAAAACTGCAACATTTGAGCGATGGAGAACGTCAAAAAGTGCATATAGCTAAGGTGTTAGCACAAGAAACACCCATTGTGGTGATGGACGAACCAACCTCTCACCTTGATTATCCAAGTAAGAAAGCTTTGATGAAGCATCTGTTAATGCTTACAAAAGAAGAAAATAAAACGGTGTTGCTATCATCGCACGACCTACATGTGGCTCTTTTGCACACGCAACACTTATGGTTAATCGACGAAGAAAGGCGTTTGTGTAGTGGAAAAGTAAATGATTTTAGAAAAACAAACTATTAAAAAAATGGTTACAAAAACGATTAACCAGAAAAATAAATACAAAAAGATATTAGCTTATAAAAGACTTGGTTGGTGAGCAATAGCATCTTGAACATCGGCTATTGTCAATGCTCCTATATGTTCAACTTTCTTTGCACAAAGCGCAGAAGCTAAGTGAGCACTCTCTAAAAATGGTGTGTTCTGTGACACGAGCATATAGATAACAAGCCATATAAGTGTCTCCACAGCCCGTAACATCTACTACTTTACGAGTGGGATAAGCAGGTATTTCGTGAAAAACATTGTCGGCATACACAACAGAACCTTCAGCTTCGAGTGTTATCACCACTTCTTTCACACCCCATTGAGCAAACAATAGGGCGGCTTTTTGGGGGTGTTTTAATCCTGATAACTACATATACTTCGTCTTCGTTTACCTTTAATGTGTGTGTAAAAGATAACACCTTTTTGCGCGTCTTTCCATGCTTTTTGGAACAACACAAGAGGCTTTTTAAACCACGCAGAAAGCCTTGTGCATCGATAGATAGTTGAGCATTGGTGGCTAAAAAAACAGAGCGTCTCGGTAAAGAAAAGTCGAGTGTTTAAAAGCGCACCAATGTGGTAAATATGCGCTGAAAGGTGCTGTATGTCGCTTAAAGTGAAAGGGTCTGCCACGGCTAAAACTCGCTGTTTACGCTCGTTGGGATTGTTTCCATAAGCATTTTCAAAAGTAGACTGTGTGCTTAGAAGGTAGGCTTTTTACATTTTATTCCTTGTGCTTTGAAAGTCGAAACGGTAGGTTCTATTTCATTATCTCCTTTTTGTTACAAGTTCAAAAGGGTAGTGTTTGTTTAATGATTGCAAGGCGTTTGCAAAATAAAAACGAGGTTCCTCCTGCGTTATAAGTGGTGTGCGTGGGAGTGATTATCTTGTCTTTTTGTGATGTGACCGATGCAAATTATTTTTCTTCATATATGCTGAAATGGAACAACGAAGATACAAAAAAAGAATGTAAATAGGGACTTTTTTTACATCTTATTTAAGGATTATATCATTGTAAGACTATTATATATATAATGTGTAAAAGCGGAGCTGATGACGACTAATAAACAGCAGAAATGTTGAAAGAAGACGAGGGCTTGATTTACAAAAAGATAGTAAACAAGGTGTGTCTTATATAATAGTTTGTAAGAAAAAAATGGTGTATATTCGTGTTATTTTGTTGTTTCTTTAAGAATAAATTACTACTTTTTGCAATGAAATAACAATGTTCTTTTTAATAATGCTCTCTTGTAGATGAGCGGAAAAAGAATGCTTAATATGATTTATAAAAACGAACAAGCGCATGAAAAAAACTTTTTAATCTTTATCTTGCGGGCGTGTTGTTTGGAGCAGTATCTCTTGGGTCTTGCTCGAATAACGATGATTATTCGCCTAAGTTTAAATTAACTTTTAACGCTGATACATTGCGTCTTAAAGTAGGAGAAACAGCTACTTTAATGCCTCAAGACTTGCCCGAAGGTGCTACTTTTGCATGGAATATAGACAATGGAGCATTAGCTTCGCTCGATAATGGATATGTAACAGCTTTAAAAGCAGGACAAACTAACGTTAGAATGACTGCTTATAGAGGTGCAGCAAGTGGTGAAGCGCAATGTGTTTTACTTATATCTGAATTTAATAAAACAGATAATATTGCTTTTAAAGATGCCAACTTAAAGACTTTAATATTAACTGCTAACCCAAATATTGATGCTAATAAAGACGGAGAAATATCGGCTGTAGAAGCTGAAACCTTAACTCAGTTGAATTTAGAGTTGGCTGATAAAGGTGCAGCACCTGCTAATCAGATAGTGAATAAGTTAGATGGATTGGAATATTTTGTGAACCTTGAAGAGTTAAACCTTCGTAATCATAATGTTCTTAATGCCTCGGTTGTTTCTCAACTCACAAAACTAAAGAAACTAAACTTAGGAAATAACGGCATTAAAAGCATTGATGTGTCTAAGTTGACAGCGTTAACTGAGCTTAAATTGTATGCTAATCCAGAGTTAACAAAGCTCGATTTAACTAACAATAATGCGCTTGAAACGCTCTATTTGCAAGGTACAAGCATTGAAAAACTCGACCTAACAGGTAAAAAAATAACCTTGTGAATGTGAATGCAAATAATTGCAGATTAAGTTCAGTAGTTTGTAGTAACTTGGAAAAAAACTTGAGCGTATAGAAGTTGTAAAAAAACAATCTTACAACATTAATGATAGAAAAACTGTCCTGCATTACAGCAAATTCACGCGAATAGTAATAAGCTATCAACGCTTAAATTGACAAATCTTCCAGAATTAAATCGCTTGAATTTGTATGATAACTACTTGACTGAGTTTAGTGGTAGCTTTCCTAAATTGATGTTCTTGTTCTTATATGACAACCGAATAAACAAGTTAGATGTATCTCAACTGCCTCTTTTATTACAATTCTTTGTAAGTAAAAACAATTTTTGAAACACTCGATTTAAGTAATAATAAGATAATTCGAGACCTTGATGCAACAGAGAATGAAGCATTAACCACTATCAATTTGAAGAATGATGGTTATAACGATGAGGCTGATTACTCAATTATTAGCGGTAATACTGCTCTTAAAAAGGTTATTGTAGACGCAGGAGATGAAGAAAAACATGTAAAGAATTTGGTTAAAAATTCACCTTCTATCAGCGTTGTAACCGAGTAATAAAGCACTTACATACATCTGTTTCAGATTGATTATCTGATTATAAAAACACGTTATTATGATGATTTTATTGCGTAATAACGTGTTTTTTTATATGCTCATAACTTTCACCTTATTTATATATAGCTTTTCTTTTAAACGGTTATAAAGAACATCTTACGAGTAAATAGACACTCTTATAACGATTGAAAGCCAATACTTTGAGATATAAGGAAGCATGTGTATAAAATAAAAGCGGTGTGTTTTATGAACACACCGCTTATTGTTTATGTTACAAACACTCTCCTACGAGAGCGTAATGTTACATTAAATTATAGTTGAGGACCAGCAGCTACAAGTGCTTTACCTGCATCGTTACCTTCATATTTCTTGAAGTTTTTGATGAAACGAGCAGCTAAGTCTTCAGCTTTCTTAGTCCATTCTGCTGCATCAGCATAAGTATCACGAGGATCTAAGATGTTTGTATCAACGCCTTCGAGTACAGTTGGAACTTCAAAATCAAAGATAGGAAGTTTCTTTGTAGGAACGCTGTTGATTGCACCGCTTAGGATACCATCGATAATACCACGTGTATCTTTAATAGAGATACGCTTACCTGTACCATTCCAACCAGTGTTTACTAAGTAAGCTTTAGCACCGTTTTTCTCCATTTTCTTAACAAGTTCTTCAGCATACTTTGTAGGATGAAGTTCCAAGAAAGCTTGACCGAAGCAAGCAGAGAATGTAGGTGTAGGGTTCAGTAATACCTCTTTCAGTACCTGCTAACTTAGCTGTGAAACCAGAAAGGAAGTAATATTTAGTTTGTTCTGGTGTTAAGATAGACACTGGAGGCAATACTCCGAATGCATCAGCACTAAGGAAGATAACTTGTTTAGCAGCTGGACCAGCAGATACAGGCTTAACGATGTTATCGATATGGTTAATAGGATAAGACACACGAGTGTTTTCTGTATACTTCTTATCAGTAAAGTCTATCTTACCATTAGCATCAACTACAACGTTTTCGAGCAATGCATCACGACGAATTGCACGATAGATATCTGGTTCAGACTCTTTATCTAAGTTGATAACCTTTGCATAGCAACCACCTTCGAAGTTGAATACACCGTTGTCATCCCAACCATGTTCGTCGTCACCGATAAGTAAACGTTTAGGATCTGTTGAAAGAGTAGTCTTACCTGTACCAGATAAACCGAAGAAGATAGCTGTGTTTTTGCCTTCCATATCTGTGTTAGCAGAGCAGTGCATAGAAGCTGATACCCTTTAAAGGAAGGAAGTAGTTCATCATAGAGAACATACCTTTTTTTCATTTCACCACCATACCATGTGTTCAAAATGATTTGTTCTCTTGTTGTAACATTAAATACAACAGCTGTTTCAGAGTTAAGACCTAATTCTTTATAGTTTTCAACTTTAGCTTTAGGAAGCATTGTAAACGATGAAGTCAGGTTCTTGATCTAATTCTTCTTGTGTTGTTGGTTTAATGAACATATTTGTTACAAAGTGAGCTTGCCAAGCAATTTCAACGATGAAACGAATCTTCATTCTTGTGTCTTTATTTGCTCCACAGAAACCATCAACAACAAATAAACGTTTGTTAGAAAGTTCTTTTTAGCCAAATCATTTACCACTTTCCATGCTTCTTCAGTAGCTGGGTGGTTGTCATTTGGATACTCTGGAGTGGTCCACCACACTGTATCGTGAGATGCAGCATCGTCAACAATGAACTTATCTTTAGGAGAACGACCTGTGTAAACACCTGTTGTAACGTTCACTGCACCAAGTTCTGTTACTTGACCTTTTTCGTAACCAACTAAACTTTCTTTTGTTTCCTCTTCGAATAACACTTCGTAAGAAGGATTGTAAACAACTTCTGTTGTTCCAGTAATGCCGTACTTTTCGAGTACTGATTTATCAAACTGTGCCATTTTTTTATAATGTATTTAGTTTTAAAAATGTATTTGTCCTTGTATTCTTGTTACAATTAAACGCCACAAAGTTAATCATTTTACAGCAATGAGCAAACATCATAGGAATAAAATTATTGATAGATACCGTTTTTTTAGGTTAAAGAATTTAAAAAGAAAAAAACATAAAGGGTACATTTGTAAATTTGAGTTGTCAAAAAAAGCGAAAGTTTTTCTAATTTTGTGCCCAATTGGGTTTTTACCTCGTGCAGACCCCCTTTCTTATTATAAAAACATAAATTATTAAAACGCAAGAAACATGAAAATTATCAATTTAAGTGAGCAAAAATTCCATCATAAACCAATACATGGCAGAGATGAGATGTGCAATATCAAAAAAACCGCTTTCTTTTTTTAGAAACAATATTATGCGCATTGGAGAGTTTGGAGCTTTTTGAAATATCTAAAACTCTACAATACGAACCTCAACAAGTAACCACTCCTCTTGGTGTATCTACTGTGCAAGTGCCTACCGATAAAATTGTTCTTGCCACTATTTTTCCGTGCTGGTTTGCCTTTTTCACAATGGTTTTTTTAAATGTGTTCGACCATGCTGGAAACGCTTTTTGTTAGTGCTTATAGAGAATATACCGACGCTGAACATAAAAAAACGTAGGCATACATGTTGAATATCTTGCAACACCTAATATAGACGGAAAAAAACATTGATTATTGCCGACCCGATGTTAGCTACTGGTGGCTCAATGGAAATGGGTTACAAAGCAATTCTCACCAAAGGAACACCTAAATGTGTACATGTGGCTTGCGTAATGGCATGCCCTGAAGGTATTGAACACATTAAAAAAACATTCCCAGACTCAACTACTACGGTTTGGTGTGCTGCTATCGACGAAGGATTAAACGAACATAAATACATTGTTCCGGGCTTTGGTGATGCAGGAGACCTTTGCTATGGAAATAAATTATAACATCTCTAACAACACATTTCATTATATAAGGACACTTAAAAACACTGTGATTTTTTTAAGTTTTTTTCTCGTTTTTCATTTTTTTATGTAAAAATAGATGTTTCTTCTACTGGAAAGGTAGGAGTGAACATCTATTTTTTTATAAATTTTCAGCTTGCAACATGCTTTTTCTTGCTAATAACCACTATGCCTCTTGCAATAACGAATAAGGAGGAATCCTTCGACTAACAAAGAATAAAAAAATATAAACCATAGGTGTTTTTTTGCCACTATTTACAACGGCTTTTTTTTGTGCAAATGCAAGTGATGTGCGTTAAAAAAACGCTAACTATGTTCTTGCGTTTTCTGTCTACTTTTTTTGCTCGTTTTAGCTAAAAAATAGCTAAGGTTTTGGTAGCGTTTTTAAGTAGAAAAGTGTCTCCTTAAAATGCTCAAATCTCTTCCTTTTAACCTAAAAGCATAGGTTTTGCATTTCTAAAACCTTCTTTTTATTTAGCTTATTAACGCCCTTTTAGCCTGTAAAAGCTTGTGTTTTAGGGTGCAATAGCTTGTGTTTTTACCTCCTAAACTCTTATGTTTTTACACGCTAAAAGCTTATCTATTGCGTGCTAAAAACCTAAGCTTTTTGCAAATATATATTTATGCTTTATTTTTCTTTTGTCGCTCATTATCAGAAGTTTATGCAAAATACTATTTGGCAGTAATATCTTGGCAATTCATAAAAAATAAACATACGCTTTATTTTTCGCAACATAGTTTCTGAAAAACAAAATATAGGCAAAAATAACACAATAGATAGGAGAGCGAATTACTAAAAAAATAAAAATTGCAATATACACTTTTGCAAAATAGCGTTTTTTTCTCATTGTTTTTATACCCCTGTATACCATTATTTTTTTGTTACTTTTTGCAGTATGGGCTGATGCCTTGAAACATAACTCAAAAAAACAATTAACAAAACAATAAATTATGGATTTTCTACATAAAATTGTAGAGCGTGCAAAAAGCAATAAACAACGCATAGTTCTACCTGAAGCAACTGAAGAACGTACTCTTAGAGCAGCAGACCGCTCCTTAGCAGACGATATAGCAGACATTATTCTCATTGGAAGCCCAACCGAGATAGCACAATTGGCAAAACAATGGGATTTAAAACACATTGAAAAGGCTACCATTATAGACCCGCTAAACAACCCAAAAGCAGAAGAATACGCAGAATTACTTACAGAATTGCGCAAAAAAAAGGGTATGACGATAGACAAAGCAAGAGAGTTAGTGAAAAATCCTCTTTATCTTGGTTGTCTTATTATTAAATGTGAAGAAGCTCGATGGACAAATTAGTGGTGCATTAAGTACAACGGGCGACACCCTACGCCCTGCACTACAAATTATTAAATGCAACCCTCTTGTGTCGGTAGTGAGTGGAGCTATGGTTCTTATAACCGAACAAGAACAATACGGCGACAATGGTATTTTGGTAATGGGAGACGTTGCTGTAACACCAGTTCCTACTTCCGACCAACTTGCACAGATAGCTTATTGCACTGCAGAAACAGCAAAAAGCAGTTGCAGGAATTGAAGAACCACGCGTGGCTATGTTGAGTTTTTTTCGACCAAAGGAAGTGCCAAACACGAACTTGTTAACCGTGTAACAGAAGCTACTCACTTAGCTCATGAGTATTATCCAGAGCTTAAAGTAGATGGAGAACTTCAAGCAGATGCAGCTCTTGTGCCATCAGTTGCAGCAACAAAAAGCCAAAGATAGCGACATTGCAGGTAGAGCAAATGTGTTAGTAGTTCCCAACTTAGAAGTGGGAAACATTGGTTATAAATTGGTTCAACGCTTAGGTAATGCCATAGCAATAGGCCCAATTTTGCAAGGTATAGCACGTCCTGTTAACGATTTAAGTAGAGGTTGTTCGGTAGACGACATCTATTATATGGTGGCAATCACTGCTTGCCAAGCTCAACAAGCCAAGCACTCTGCGTCTTGTTAAACGCATTTTGCTAAAAAGATATGTTTGTTTTTGTTTTCACCTTATTATATATATAAAGGACAAAAACAAACATATCTCTTTGCATTTATAACAAATAAAGGTCTAAAAAGTGTAAACAAAAAAAGAACAATTAAACAATTAAATAAAATGAAGATATTGGTTTTTAAACTGTGGTAGCTCGTCTATTAAATACAAGCTATACAACATGATTGATAACAGTGTGTTAGCCTCTGGAGGTGTAGAACGTATCGGATTAGACAACGCTTTCATAAAGGTTGCACTGCCAAACGGCGAGAAAAAGCAAATAATGCACGATATGCCCGACCATAAAGAGGGTGTTAATTTCGTATTCCAAATGCTCTTAGACAACGAAATAGGTGCTATTAAGAGCGTAAACGAAATAGATGCTGTGGGTCATAGAGTGGTTCAAGGAGGCGATATTTACACCAAAAGTGTAGTGGTTACACCAAAGGTTGAAGAAGATATAGAGGCACTTTGCGACCTTGCACCTGTACACAATTCAGGTCATTTACGAGGAATTAAAGCTGTAGATGAGCTTATGCCAAACGTTCCTCAAGTGTGTGTGTTCGACAATGCGTTTCATTCTACCATGCCAGAGCATGCTTATCTTTATGCTATTCCCTATCATCTTTACGAGAAATATCATGTTCGTCGTTATGGATTTCATGGTACATCGCATCGTTATGTATCGCAACGTGTGTGCGATTTCTTAGGAAAAGACATCACAAAACAGCGTATCATTACCTGTCATATAGGAAATGGAGCAAGTATAGCAGCAGTAAAATATGGCAAATGTGTAGACACTTCTATGGGTTTAACACCGCCTCGAAGGCCTTATGATGGGTAGCCGTTCTGGCGATATAGACGCTGCCGCTGTAACCTATTTAATGGAGAAATTGGGCAAAAAGCCACAAGAAATGGCAGATTTCTTAAATAAAGAAAGTGGTGTTTTAGGGCGTTACTGGCATCTCATCGGATATGCGTGAAATTGAAAACGCTGCACAAGAAGGAAATGAACGTGCGCAATTAGCGTTAAACATGTATAACTATCGAATTAAAAAATATATTGGAGCATACGCTGCAGCCATGGGTGGTGTAGACATAATTGTATGGACTGCGGGCGTAGGAGAGAACCAAATAGGAACTCGTTTAGAAGCTTGTAGCGGTTTAGAATTTTTTGGTGTCGAGATGGATGCTAATGCCAACAACGTAAGAGGCAAAGAGGCTATCATCTCTTCTCCCAACTCTAAGGTTACTGTATGCGTCATTCCTACCGATGAGGAACTAATGATTGCAAGAGATACCATGAACTTGGTTGCAAAAAAATAACCTATTTCTGTGTTTAAAAGTTTATAAAAGCTCAATGCCCCTACAAGCATTGAGCTTTTATCATATAATAAATGTAGAACGAAAAGAAAAGAGTGGGGAGGAAAGGAAATGCTTGTTTCTTGCTTATTAGGGGTGATATTTATCCCTTTATGTGTAGATTATAAATAGTATAAAACGTAGTTTTTTTATATGTAAAAATGGAGAGATAAAGAGATGTGTTATGGAAAAATATAATTGTAAAAAAAGGTGTTTTTGATATTCATCTAATAGATTTTACCTATGGAACATATCGTATTAAAATATTTGTTGCCTCATTAAAAAAAGCGTAACTTTGCACTATAGTCTAACAAAAAGGCATATTTTAACATTATAAAAGCTTAGGATAGCACATACACTAATGGCACGACAATTTTTTTATTATATTTGGTTGTTTGGCAATGGGCGAACTCATTGTATCGCTAACAGGCATGAAATTGCCTTCGAGTATCATAGGAATGCTCTTTTTAACAACCCTCTTAAAAACGGGTATCGTTAAACTTGAATGGGTTCAACGATTATCAGAATTCCTTATATCTAACCTTGGTTTCTTTTTTTGTTCCACCGGGAGTAGCCATTATGCTCTACTTAGATCTTATTCAAAAAGAATTCTTACCCATTATTCTTGCTACGGTTGCAAGTACTATTTGCGTACTTATTGCTACAGGACAGAGCCACCAATTGGTTATAAAAATTGAGCGTACTATTATTAAAAGAAATCTGCTACGAAGAAGAAAGCAAAAGAATAACGTAAAAACTCAGGAACAATGACCGACTTATTTTCTAATCAATATATTATTTTAGCATTCACTTTTGGGGTGTTTTATCTGGCTCGTCAAATACAAACACGCACAGGTTGGATTTTGCTTAACCCCATTTTCGTTGCTATTGTGGTTATTATTTGTTATTTAAAAATAACCAAAGTGTCGTTTGCCACTTATAGAGAGAATGCTCAACTCATAGAATTTTGGCTTAAACCCGCCGTTGTTGCCTTAGGTGTTCCTTTGTATATGCAGTTTAAAGCCATACAACGATTGTGGTTTCCGCTTATCGTGGCACAGTTTATAGGTAGCTGTGTGGGTATTGTTAGCGCAGTGTTAGTGGCAAAACTGTTTGGAGCTTCAAACATTGTAGTTATTTCAATGGCCGCTAAATCGGTAACTACACCTATTGCAATGGAAGTAACAACGTCTTTAGGAGGTATTCCTGCACTTACTGCAGCAGTAGTGGTTATAACAGGAGTGTTAGGAGCTATCATGGGATTTAAGACCCTTTCGTATGGTCATGTCAATAGTCCTATTGCTCAAGGGTTGTCTATGGGGTCTGCAACACATGCAGTAGGTGCTTCAACCGCTATGGGTCATAGTCCTAAATATGGTGCATTTGCCAGTTTGGGTATTATCCTTAATGGTATATTCACTTCGCTTATCACCCCCACATTGTTGCGTCTTATACATATTATATAATAGAATGAACTGATAAAGAAAAAGGGCAAAGTGCAACTAATATTGTGTTTTTGCCCTTTTGTGTTTTCTTAAATGAAATGTTATGAAAAGAACAAATACCTAACCAGTGGAATAATTTTTTTATTTGAAAGATGTGTCGTTTGTTAATTTAATGATGCGACGCATTTACAACGTACTTATCGTTGCTAACCCCTATGATGCTTTTTATGTTAGAAGACGACGGACGCATAGAAGAAAAAGATTTATAATGAATATATGGAGTTAGGGCATGCGTTATCCGCCCACGTTTACACAGGTTTGTTCTATCGAAGAAGCTGAACACATTTTTGCAAAACACGCATATAGATTTGGTTATTTGTATGCCTGGAAATGCCGATAACGATGCTTTTTGATGTGGCAAGAGCCGTTAAAAAAACAAGTTTCAAGCTATTCCTTGTGTGGTGTTAACGCCCTTTTCTCATGGCATAACAAAGCGTATTAAAAAACGAAGATATGAGTATTTTCGACTACGTTTTTTTTGTTGGCTTGGAAACACAAATCTAATTCTTTCTATTATAAAACTAATAGAAGATAAGATGAATATAGAGCATGATATTGCAGAAGAGGTGTTCAGATGATTTTATTAGTAGAAGATTCTATTCGTCTTTATTCGTCTATTCTACCTCATCTATATAGCTTTATTCTTGCACAAAGTAAGCGTCTTTCTACCGAAGCATTAAATAGACATGCTGCAACCCTAAGACAAAGAGGGCGTCCTAAGGTGGTTTTAGCTCGCAACTATGAGGAGGCAATGGCTTTATACGAGCGATATAAAAAAATAATACACTTGGTGTTATTAGTGATGCTAATTTTCCTATTGCAGGTAAGAAAGAAGCTCTTGCAGGTTTAAAACTACTATCTGAAATAAGAAAACAAGACGAATATGTGCCTTTAATATTGCAAAGTGCAGAAGTCTGATAATAGAGATTTAGCCGAAAAAGCAGGTTTTAGATTTGTAGATAAAAACTCTAAAAAGATGAGTTTAGACCTCCGTCGCATCATGGAAGAGCATATGGGTTTTGGTAATTTCTTGTTTAGAAATCCACAAACTCGGGAAGTTGTGATGGAAATTGCAAGTTTGAAAGAACTTCAAGACAACATTTTTTTACCATTCCAAACGACTCGATGTTATATCACATCTCTCGTAATCATATGAGTAGATGGTTGTGTGCGAGAGCTATATTTCCTGTGTCTGAATTTCTAAAACATATCACTTGGCATAAATTACAAGACGTAGATGCGCATAGAAAGATTATCTTTGATGCCATTGTTCAATATCGACAAATGAAAAAAACATTGGTGTTGTTGCTGTGTTCGATCGACATAAATTTGACCAATATGCTCACTTTGCTCGTATTGGAGAAGGCTCGTTGGGAGGTAAAGGTAGAGGATTAGCATTTTTAGATAATGTGATAAAGGTGCATAATGAGTTTCGTAGCTTCGAAGGAGTTAAGGTGCAAATTCCTAAAACATTGGTTTTGTGTACAGACATCTTCGACCGTTTTATGGAAACAAACAATCTTTATCAAATAGCTTTGAGTGATGTGAGCGATGAAGAGATATTACAAACATTCTTGAAAGCTCAACTTCCCACAGAACTGAGAGAAGATTTTATAACATTCTTAAATGCAACAAATGCTCCATTAGCCATTCGTTCATCTTCTCTCTTAGAAGATGCACACTATCAACCTTTCGCAGGTATTTACAGCACTTACATGATTCCACATCTTAATAATATAGAACCGATGTTGCAGATGTTAGGAGATGCTATTAAAGGAGTGTATGCTTCGGTGTTTTATAAAGAGTCGAAAGCCTATATGACTGCTACTCAAAATGTGATAGACCAAGAGAAAATGGCAGTTATATTGCAAGAGATGGTGGGCAATATACACCAAGATGTGTTTTTATCCTACATTTAGTGGAGTGCTAAGGTCTATCAATTACTATCCTATCGGCAATGAAAAAGCAGACGAAGGTATTGCTTCATTAGCATTAGGATTAGGAAAATATATTGTAGATGGTGGTCATGCGTTACGAGTTTCACCCTATCATCCACATCAAGTGCTACAAACAAGTGCTACAGAAATTGCCTTACGAGAGACACAAACACGTTTTTATGCACTTGACTTAACACACTTTGATGCTCCTTTTGAGGTGAATGATGGGTTTAATCTTAAAAATATGAAGGTGAAAGAGGCAGAGAGTCATGGTTCACTGCAATACATTTGTTCTACATATGACGCTTACGACCAAGTGATTCGAGAAGGGTTTTACCCAGAAGGACGTAAGATTGTGTCGTTTGCAGGTGTCCTTCAACAAAACGTTTTCCCACTTCCTGAACTATTAAAATTGGTACAAGAAAAAGGAGTAGATGCAATGAAACGTCCTGTTGAAATAGAGTTTGCTTGCAATGTAAACGCAGATAGAACAGGTAGTTTATATTTATTACAAATTAGACCCATTGTAGACGCTCGTCAGTTGCTAACAGAAAAAAATAGAAAAATATTAAAGACGAAACGTGTTTATTACGCTCGGACGCATCGTTAGGTCATGGTATTATAAATAATGTGGAGCATGTGTTGTATGTGAAAACACCCGATGATTTTAGCGCAGCTGCCAACTATGAGGTTGCAAGAGATATTGAACGATTAAATAAATGTTTGGTAGAAGAGAACAAACCTTATGTTCTTATTGGACCAGGACGGTGGGGCTCGAGCGACCATTGGTTAGGTGTTCCTGTGAAATGGGCGCATATTAGCGGTGCAAAGCTAATTGTTGAAACGACATTAAAGAACTATCAAGTCGATCCAAGTCAAGGAACACACTTCTTTCAGAACCTAACAAGCTTTGGAGTTGGTTACTTTACGATAGACGAAACGGCTCATACAGGATTTTATAAACAAGAGTTATTAAATAATCTACCTGCTATTGAAGAAACTAAACATGTGCGATTGGTGCGTACACTTCAACCGTTGCGCATTGTTATGGATGGTAAAAAGCAAAAGGGCGCTGTGGTTTACACCTTATAAAACAGCATTGGTATTTGAAAATCTTACTAAGAATAAAAATGATTGGTGAGATGTTATAGAAATAAAAAGCCGTGTTAAACAATCATGTTAACACGGCTTTTTGTTATTTCTGTGAATGTATTTCTAAATTAAATCGTGAGATGTTAGCATCTTATTAGGGTCTAAAGCTTCGTCTAATTTCTCTTTAGTCATCAATCCTTTCTCTATCACTATATCGTAAACAGAGCGATTTGTTTCTAATGCTTCCTTAGCAACTTTTGTACTATTCTTATAACCTATATATGGATTAAGTGCTGTTACGATACCAATACTGTTCTTAACCATATCCATACAACGGTCTACATTAACAGTTATACCCTTGATACATTCTTCTGTTAGGGTGTCGATTGCGTTTGAAAGCCATGTTAAACTTTCAATAAGAGATTCGGTTATAACTGGTTCCATTACGTTTAATTGAAGTTGTCCAGCCTCTGCTGCAAAGCTAATAGTCGTGTCATTACCAATCACTTTAAAGCAAACTTGGTTAGTAACTTCAGGAATTACAGGATTAACCTTACCTGGCATAATTGAAGAACCTGGTGCTTTAGGAGGTAAATTGATTTCGTTTAGTCCACAACGAGGGCCTGATGCAAGCAATCTAAAGTCGTTACACATCTTAGAAATCTTTAAAGCTAAACGTTTCAAAGCCGATGAATAACTTACATAAGCACCCGTATCTGGTGTCGCTTCTACAAGGTCTGGAGCTAAAATAAAGGGTTCTCCCGTGAGTTTTGCTAAGTTTTCTGTGCATAATTTAGCAAATCCTGGGACAGCATTGAGGCCTGTTCCAATAGCAGTTCCTCCCATATTTATCTCATGAAGAAGCTTTACATTTCTGTTAAGGTTAAGAATTTCTTCTTCAATATTGTTGGCATAGGCGTTAAACTCTTGCCCGAAAGTCATAGGAACAGCGTCTTGTAATTGTGTTCTACCCATCTTTAAAAGCGTCTTTATATTCTATTCCTTTCTCTCGAAGAGCCTTTATCATGCGCATAATACTTTCGATTAGTTTCTTATTCATGCGAATAAAGGTAAGACGAATAGTAGTTGGATAGACGTCATTTGTAGATTGTCCACAGTTAACATGGTCGTTAGGAGAACAATATTGATAATCTCCTTTCTCTTTTCCGAATATCTCTAATGCTCTATTAGCTATCACTTCGTTTGCATTCATATTGACCGATGTGCCTGCACCACCTTGCATCATGTCGATAGGAAAGTTGTCGTGTAGCTTTCCGTCGATAATCTCTCTGCACGCTTGAGCTACTGCTCCGCAGATTTCATCATTGATTACACCCAACGTGTGATTAGCTTCAATGGCAGCAAGTTTAACATAAGCAATGGCAATAACATAGTCGGGATAATCTCTCATCTTCTTTCTTGAAATATGATAATTAAGAATACCACGTTGTGTTTGCACGCCATAGTAGGCTTCTGAAGGGACTTGTAGCTCTCCTAAAAGGTCCGATTCGATTCTGAATTCTGGTTCTTTCATCTTATTATATGTGTTTATTTTAATTTACTAATATTGTTCTTAGCGTTTTTATTGAGCCTATATATAAATAGGTGTAACGACTTATGCGTGTGGTGATTTTTTTAGTTGTTTAGTGTTATTTGTTATATTCTACTTAAATTTCCATAGGCATAATCTATATACAAAAAGTCGTGAAAAATACTTGATATATGCAAGTCATTTTTGTATAATAATTTTCAAAAAAATGAGGTAGAAACAAAAGCTTAATACTTGCTTTATTTAAGAAGTTGTGATAAAAGGTGAATGCTATACGTGAGAAAGAGAAGTGCATAAAAGTAAAAGGCAACAGGTTTTTGTATCGCCCTGTTGCCTTTTTTTAATATGCTAAATAAATAAGATTTGTTTGCTCACTTATTGATTAACAAATTGAATTCGCCTGTTTAGCTTGTCTAATTTGCTTTGTGTTTTGTTTATTTTCTTTTCTAATTTCTCTAATTTCTTTTGACCTGCTGCCAACTTAGCGTTCCACTTTCGAACGTTTTTTTCAATGCTTTAACACGTTCTTTTGCGTCCTTTGCAGTGTTTAAAGCGTCAGATGTTGTGTAGATTGGAATTGTGGTATTAGCATTTGCGTTAGCATCCATTGCTTTAGAACGGTACTCTTGTAGGTCTGCCAAAAGCTTTCTGATAATTTGTTTTGAGCTTATTTAAATCGGTGTTAAGTTTCAGTACCTTTTTGTTGTACCTTTTAAACGTTTTAGCTCTGATTTGTTATCAGCAAAAGTGCTTGTAAAAGCAAATAGCATCATGAAAAAATGCCAAAAAATAAATTTTTTTCATACTGTTTGTTTTTAATTAAATGTTATCCTATTAAATAGGTTTTTTTATCGTAACAAATATAATAAAACATATTGAAATAACCAACACGTTTATATCTTTTATAACTTATTATATAGTTCTTTATAAATTAAAAAGATGACAATATATCAGTATAAAGCAATAAAAGTTCCTCAAACACGAGAGGAACTTTTTAAAGCTTAATGTTTATACACTTTCTTGCCATTTACAATGTATATGCCAGTAGGAAGCATGTTCCATGTGCTTTGTAAACGAACACCTTGTAAACTATAAATATTTAATGGTGTTTCGATGAACGATTTTAAAGACTCAATACCCGTAGGAGCAGGAGTTCCATAAACGGTAAAAATAGCGTGGTGTATCGCTGTTTATACCTATTTGTACACGGGTGTTTTTGAGCTCCTAAGTAAGCATATAGCTGGTAAACCTTATGTTCTTTCAGAGTTGAAAGATTTAATATCGCCTTTGTTTTGTCGGCAGTCTTACCATCTTTACTTGTTATTTCTACATTCTGCACTCGACCTAAATCAGTAAATTCTCCTGTTTCTAAATCTTCAGCGCTATAAATAATGTCTCCTTTGCAACTTGTTTTTTCTCCTACTTTTGTAAGCTTTAAATCCATAGATAGTGCCACTTCGTTGTTTGCTTCTCTGTTTATTTCTTGCAAGAACGAAGGCTCTTTGTTAATATAGAATTGCATTTTTTCAATAGACAGCAATGCTTGTGTAGGTGTAGGAAGCACTTCTATTTCGATATCTTGCAAGCCTTCAATGTTATAAATGTATTGATTTGCTACATCATCTCTATAAACAAATTGCACAGTCATTTTATATTTACCTGCCGAAAGCGTGTCTCTAATGCCTTCATCATCGTATATCGAAGGTAAAGAGAGCGTTAATTGCGAAATACCATTGCGTTGTATAACGCTCACAGCCTTACTCTGTGGAGGCTCATACTCAAAAAGTTCGTTGGTTACCCGTTAGTTTAAATTTAAGACTTCCACGATATTCTTTACCCGATATGTTTAGAACAGAGAAGTTTAAACGTCCTGTTTGAAGCCCCTTTTCATACACGTTTGTTATAAAGTTAGGCGTATCTTGAAGCTTAAACACTGGCGAAGAAGTGGGCGAAATAACAGTAACATTTAGTTCATCTACTAATAATTTCACTTCAGGGGCATTTTTCAAAAGAAAGCCATTCGCCATATTCGTTAGGCTCTTTAAGCAGTGCTTTAGATACAGGAACAACACGATAAGTTCCCGGTTTCAAATCGTCTATGCGCCAATTCCAATCTCTTATACGGTAAGACTGGTACACATTGTCCCATTTTAAAGTAGTAGAATAAGCTTGAATAATCTTTACTAAACTATCTTTTTCATTGTAGAAAGCAACACCAATATAACCTTTAAAAAGCACCAGTGTCATCTTTTTTTAACGCTTGTTGTTCCTACATTTCTTAATTCAGCAGTAAGTCCATAACGTTTATTTAGTCGATTATATTTAAAAAGAAATAGAACCATCATAGAAGAAAGTAAGACGCTTTGGACGTTCATTAAATAACTCGTGTTTGCCATCTCGTGGTCTTAATAAAATCATTTCAGGGTCTGTCCAGTATTTACCATCACCACCTCCATCGCCAACAGACGACACTCCAATTACCGAAAGGTCGAAATATCCGTTATAATATCCATTCCAACCCCAGTTAACATGCACCAAACCATCTTCGTTGTAGCCATCATAAACCCACGCATGTGCGCCTCCTTTGCCAAAAAAACAGGGTAGCCTTTTAGACAGTTCTTCCATAAGTTCTTCGCGATAAACATTAGCACTCATTCCCGAATTGAGCAAATATTTCACGTCGTATTGAAAAGAATCTCGAAGAGCCCAAACAGCATCTTGCACATACGAACCACTTGCATTTAAGCTGTATTGCATTTTAACTGCCGTACCAGCATCGCGCATTAACGTGGCAACAGCCGAACCGTTTTTCCATTTTGTAACCACGTTTGTAATCAGTTAACATCAAGTCCCAGTCGTAAGAATCTTTTTAGTTGCGACAATTCTTCCTTTTCTTTTTGGTGCATCTTTGTAACGCTTTTTAGGCCATTGATGAAAGTACATAATCTGCGACATAGCAGTGGCTACACAGCCCGTGAGTGTCCGTTGAGATTTTTCAAGCGGTGTATAAAAGTTGTAAGGAGCTTGTTGTCCCCAGTTTGTCTTTATCAATGGCTCTACAGCTACATATTTTTTTAGTTTTGGAATAATAACTTTTCGTTTTCCTTGTCGCACCTCTTTAACAATAGCCGTGTAGTTTTTAAGAAGGTCTACCATAGGTTCTGGCAACGATACATTATCCATTTCGCCCTCATCGCTATATGCTACAAGCGAATTCATTTTGCTTTCGCCCGAAATAATCACAAATCCTTTTCCTTTTGCATTATCGAAAAGGTAGAAAGCAGGATTTCTTTCATTGTCTATAGCTCGTGTTTGAGCGGTAGATTTTTTAAGAATAGGCTTATGAACATATTGAGATGCCAACTTTAACGCTTGTGCTTTGCTAATAGGTTCGGCATTTATGCTAACATGACCTGTTAACAATAAAAGCTAAAAACACTTAACAAAAAAATGTATGTTGTAGGAATGTTTTCATGTAAATAAAAAAATTGTTTATGATGACAATAAATCTATATTTGCAAAAAATACAATAAATAAGTGTAATAAACAACTAATAGAAACTTTTAATGGTTGTAATTTAATGAATTTGTAGTTTTGTAGGGTATTTATAGCGTGAAAATGTAATAAGTTAAGCTTGTTTCTTATTCGTTTGTTAGAGTTTGCAAGTGTTTTTTAAGCGATATAAAAAGGAAGATGTTACCTTTTTGAAGGATTATTTATCGCAATTAAAGATACAAAAAAAGAGGACTTTATTTCTAAAAGTCCTCTTGCGTGATCCGCTTGGGGCTCGAAACCCAAGACCCCAACATTAAAAAGTGTTGTGCTCTACCAACTGAGCTAGCGGATCAACTTTTTTTGCCTTTCTTCTTAAAAAGCGATGCAAAGGTAAGAGTTATTTTTTTGAACTACCAAATTATTTCTCATTTTTTTTTGCAAAACTCCTCATTTTTCTCCTCTTTTGTAATGTAACGTTGCCAATAAGCTATGATAAGTGTGGTTAAAGGCAAGGCTATAATCAGTCCGATGAAGCCTAATAAAGCTCCCCAAACCGATAAAGAAAGGAGCAAAATAGCAGGGTTTAAGCCCATTGTCTTACCCATTATCTTAGGAATAACAATTGTTTCGGTTATAATTTGCACCACAATAAACACTAAAAGAGCCATTCCAAACACCCACCAAAAAGCTTTCTCCTGTTTCTGAAGCTTTTAAAATGGCGAAAAAAGCGGTAGGAACAACCCCAAAAGCATGAAGATATGGAACCAAATCTAATATGCCAATAAGTATTCCTAAACCAATTGCCATAGGAAAATCTATAATGGTAAAGCCTATACAAAACATGATACCCATGCACAAAGCCACCAAACTCTGACCTCTTATATAGTTGTTTAATTCTCTTTCTACATCTTTTTGCTAATACAGACCAGAAGGGTCTATTTTTTTAGGAGGGAATATTTTTTTATCCAGTTTTGGGTGAGATATTCGTAATCTAATAATATGAAGAACATATATAATAAGGTGATACACGAAAGCAATAACGCTAATAACCACACTTGCCGTTTGTCCTAAAAAAACGAAAAACAATTTAGGGAGAGTGGTGCGAATAGTGTCTGTAAAAATCTTTGCTCTGAAAGTAGCTTATAATTTCTTTATTGTGGTTTATAGCCCATGTTTGTACCCATTTTGTTGCCTCATTCATGCTTCCTCCATGACTTATATAAGTAGACATGGCTTTGCCTAAGCGTGTAAATTGTTCTATCATAGGCGGAATAATAAGATAAATAACGCCGCCTATCACCAAAACAAACCAATAGCAAAAGAAACGAGAATAGCTAAGGCTCTAACCTTTACTTTGCATTTATATTGCACAAAAACACACAAGGGGGTAGAGTAAATAAGCAAAGAGCCATGCCACAAAAAGGGCAATAACACCCCACTTAAACTATTTAATATAAAGAAACTACATAAAGCTATAGCCACAACACCTGCCCAACGAATAAAACTTATCGAAGGTTATTTTTTTGTTTCGTTCATGCTTTGTTTGGTTTTTAATGTGTAAAAATAAAACTTAGTCGTTATGCTCTTTTTGTGTTTGTTGATAACAATGGCGACATAAAGGCTCGTATTCTAACTGCTCACCTAAAAAGAACTCGCTTGTCGTTGTTTATTAAACGATGGCTAACATACGCCAAAGCACCACACTTAACACAAATGGCGTGAACCTTAGTCACTTCATCTGCAATGGCACATAAGGCTGGAATAGGACCAAAAGGCACACCTTTAAAATCCATATCAAGCCCTGCTACAATCACACGAATGCCTTTATAAGCCAATTCGTTGCACACTTCTACGAGAGAATCGTCAAAGAATTGAGCTTCATCTATGCCCACTACGTCTATATCCGACGATAAAAGAAGAATAGAACCCGAAGATTCTACGGGCGTACTGTTAATAATATTCTTATCATGGCTCACCACATTCTCTTCAGAATAGCGTGTATCTATGGTTGGTTTAAATATTTCAACCTTTTGTTTTGCAAACTTTGCACGCTTCATTCGGCGTATTAACTCTTCTGTTTTGCCAGAGAACATAGAACCACAAATAACCTCTATGCGACCAAAAACGGCGGGTTTCTCCTGTTAATTGAACTGTCATAATAATGCAAAAATACAAAGAGATTATGCAAAGAAAAAGGTGCTTTTTGCCCATTTTTATAAATTCATTACATTTGTAATAATTATGGGTATATTATATATTGTTCCCACACCTGTGGGAAATATGGAAGATATGACCTATCGTGCCATACGTATTTTTGAAAGAAGTTGACGTTGTTTTGGCAGAAGATACGCGAACATCGGGTATTCTTTTTAAAGCATTTTGAAATAAAAAATCAACTCATATCTCATCATAAATATAACGAACATGGCACTTCGTTAGGCATAGTAGAACGCTTAAAAAGCAGGACAAAATGTTGCACTTATTAGCGATGCAGGCACTCCCGGAATAAGCGATCCAGGCTTTTTGGCACGAGAAGCTGCTCGTAACGGCATAGAAGTGCAGTGTTTGCCCGGTGCTACGGCATGTATTCCTGCCATAGTTAGCTCTGGTTTGCCTTGCGATAAGTTTTGTTTTGAAGGCTTTTTTTACCACAAAAAAAGGCAGACAAACACTACTTAATAGCTTAAAACAAGAACATAGAACCATGATATTTTTATGAGTCGCCACACAGACTACTTAAAAACTTTAAAGCAATTTGCAGAAGTGTTTGGGTCTGAAAGACAAGTGTGTGTGTGTAGAGAAATATCGAAACTACACGAACAGGCTGTGCGTGGAACCATAGAACAAGTGGTTTTGCATTTTGAACAAACAGCTCCTCGAGGCGAAATTGTGATTGTCTTAGCAGGAGAAACAAGTAAATAACAATAAAAAGAAAGGAATATTTATCATGAAGAAACTCGTATTTGCTACCCTAATAGCTGGCTTTGCAACGCTTGCAAGTTGCTCGGGCGATAAGAAAACAAATGCCGATAATTCACTTGGAGCTAACGATTCGCTCAACAAAGTGATAGAGCAGAGAAAAACGAAATTAACGATATGATGGGAACCATCAACGAAATACAAGAAGGTTTGCGAGAAATTAGCAGAAGAGAAAAACCGTCTTACTGTAGCAAAAAAACAGGAGAAGGAGCTAATAAAAAAAGCGCAGATTAAAGAAAACATATTGTTTATTTCTAACACAATGGACCGTAACAGAGAACTTATTCAGAAGCTAAAAACAACAGCTAAGAGAAAGTTCTTTTAAGGGAGAAGAGCTAAAGAAAACCATTGCCTCTTTGATGCAACAACTCGAAGACAAAGAAATTCAGTTGAAACAGTTGCGTGCCGAACTCAATGCAAAGGACATTCATATTGCTGAATTAGATGAAACTATCGGCGGATTGAGCGACAATGTAAATCAACTTAAAGATGAATCGAGCCGTAAAACAGAAACGATTAACACACAAGATAAGCAATTGAACACGGCATGGTATGTGTTTGGAACAAAGAAAGAACTAAAAAGAACAACGCATATTGGTGGGTAACAAGTTGATGCAAGCCAACTTTAATAAGAGTTATTTCACTAAAATTGATATCAGAGTAGACAAGGAAGTGAAACTATATAGTAAGTCTGCTAAAATATTAACCATACACCCTTCAGACAGTTATAAGCTCTCTCAAGATGCAAGTGGACAATATGTGTTGCGCATAAACAACCCCTGATTTGTTTTTGGAGTACAAGTAAATATCTTGTAATTGTGGTGAAATAATAAACATAAAAATACTGCCTTTGTTGGTGAAGGCATAGCTATAAAAGAGAAAATGATAATTGGCAATCGCCGATTATCATTTTTTTTGTAACCTATCTATACAAAAAAACACACCAATATATAATATATGGTGTGTTAAGTGAGCCTCTTGTCGGATTCGAACCAACGACCCCGAGATTACAAAATCACGTGCTCTGGCCAACTGAGCTAAAGAGGCGGGGTGGGCAAGCTACTTATATCGCACCGCTACAACTAACTACCTTTGCTACATTCCTGTCCTGGAGGATTCGAAAGGAGCTGGTCGTACAAGACTTACCCATGTAAATTTGTGAGTGCAAAGATAAACGATTTAATCTGAAAACAATAGAAAACACCTTTTATGTTATTGTTTTTTTAACGTAAAAACCATAATTTATGAAAATTGTCCCTCTTGCTTATTGAGGTTCTGTTTACATTTTATGTGCTTTTTAAAGTTATACAATTATAGCTAAATAAAAGAATGAAACAACGCGTAAAGAAGAAAAAGTAGGCATAGAACAGAATGGTTTTTGTGAGCGTTTTGTTACATTCTGTTTTTCTTGTTTTAGCGTAAAAAAATAACACTATACACCCAGCTATTACACACTAAATTCTACTAAAAAAAGAGGCTCAAGAACAAACCCTAAATGCTAAAAACATATAGCTTTTTACATTTCTATAATGAAGATATTGAAAAAAACAAAAAAATAAGCCTTTTATGCTGTAAAAGCTTTAGGTTTTAGGGGTGCAATAGCTTATGTTTTACACCCTAAACGCTTGTGTTTTAGCCCTTAAACTCTTATGTGTTGCGTGTTAAAACCTAAGAGTTTGTACGTTTTTTTAGTGAAAAACGGCTTTTTAAAAAAAGCAAAAATGTGGTGAAGCTAAGGCAAAAACTCTTGTTTCTTTAAGCGTGGTTATCTCTGTTTAAAAAAAGTGGGCAAAAAAATAACGCTTTATTTGGCTTGTTTTTAGCGAACAAAAGAACACTTAAAAACAAACATGTAACACCCGTAAAACAAAACACTAGAAAAATAATCGCAAAAAGAAACAAATGGTTATTTCTTTTTGCGATTTTCTGTTAGCACGTTGTTGGCGATATTTTGCTTTCTGTTTAGCCGACCCACTGCCGTGTGCACCTGTGATATACTGTTTCTTTTTTTGGCTTTTGTTTTTCACCTTGCCGTTATTGTCTGAGGCGTTTGAAGATGATTTTTTTGAACACCATTCCTCCGCCCATTATAATATCGTCTATATCGCTCATAAGTTGTATTTATTTGTGTGTTACTTGAAAAAGATGAGCTAAAATAACACAAAAAGATGGTATCTGCACCTTTTTATAGGGTTAGATACCATCTTTTTGTGTTTTTTTATAGGTTTAATGGTGGAACAAACGAATGCCCGTGAACGCCATTGCAATGTTATATTTGTTGCAAGTTTCAATAACATTATCATCTCTTACCGAGCCACCTGCTTGTGCAATATAACGCACACCACTTTTGTTTGCACGCTCAATGTTATCGCCAAAGGGGAAGAAAGCATCGCTTCCTAAACTCACATCGGTGTTTTGAGCAATCCAACTCTTTTTTTCTTCGCGTGTCAAAGGTTCGGGTTTATGGGTAAAAAAAGCGCTCCCATGTGCCGTCGGCAAGAACGTCTTCGTAGTCGTCGCTTATGTATATGTCGATAGTATTATCTCTGTCGGCACGTCCTATCTTTTCTTTAAACGGAAGAGCCATTACCTTTGGATTTTGTCTTAACCACCAAATGTCGGCTTTGTTTCCTGCTAAACGAGTGCAATGAATGCGACTTTGTTGTCCTGCACCTATGCCAATAGCTTGTCCGTCTTTAACATAACAAACAGAATTGCTTTGAGTGTATTTCAAAGTGATGAGAGCTATCATTAAATCTCTTTTGGCATTATCGCTAAACTCCTTGTTATTGGTAGGAATGTTGCTAAACAAATTGTCTCCATTGAGTGGGATTTCGTTTCGTCCTTGCTCAAAAGTGATGCCAAAAACCTGCTTTGTTTCAATGGGGTTTGGCGTATATTCAGGGTCAATCTCTATCACGTTATACGTTCCCTTACGCTTTTTCTTGTAATATTTTCAAAAGCTCTGGAGTGTAACCCGGTGCAATTACACCGTCGCTCACTTCTCTTTTAATAAGTAGAGCAGTGGCTTCGTCGCATACATCGCTAAGTGCTATAAAGTCGCCATACGAACTCATTCGGTCTGCTCCACGAGCTCTGGCGTAAGCACAAGCCAAGGGTGATAACTCAATGGGCAAGTCGTTAACAAAATACACCTTTTTAATGTGTCGCTAAGGGGTAAACCTACTGCTGCACCTGCTGGTGAAACGTGCTTGAACGAAGTGGCAGAAGGCAAACCTGTGGCTTGCTTTTAACTCTTTAACTAGTTGCCAACTGTTAAAAAGCATCTAATAGATTGATGTATCCAGGGTTGCCATTTAATACCTTAATAGGTAGTTCGCCTTGTGTCATAAATATGCGAGAAGGCTTTTTGATTAGGATTACATCCATACTTTTAATGATAGTTCTTTCATCTTAATTTATTTTGATATTGAGGGTGTTGATATGTTTTTTTAGGGTGGAAAGTGTGGGCAAAATAAGATAAAAAAATAATATCTTTGTGGTGCAATTAGTTAAAAACAATGATATAATGATACACGACCTTGGTTCGCTTAAAAAAAGCAGTAGAACATAAAAATAGGAAGAACCATTACTGTTACAACCGACTTTGAAAAAGCTGGCTTATTCTTTCTCGAAAGAACAAATAAAGCTGAGCGGTAAAGCCCTTAAACATGTGTGGTGTTACATTAAAGGCAAAGAAAAAAACCATCGAAAGAAACGCTTGATAAACTGGCTTTGTTTGCTGGTTTTCAGAATTGGAAAGACTTTCAAAAAACGTTGCATGGTGAAACTTATGCCGAAATTAACTACGAAGATGTTGACGAAGACAAATCGTAAACCACTATAAAGCTCATTTTTTTGTTACAAAAAAATAGCTGGCTTATTAGCCTTTAAATTGTTATTTAAATTGCCTTTTTACCCTTAGTGCATAAAAAACAAAAATGCAGCATTCGTTATGAATACTGCATTTTATTTTACTCTGCGATAGGAGTTCTTTTTTCTTTGATGCGTGCTTTCTTACCTGTAAGTTTACGTAGATAATACAATTTAGCACGACGAACTTTACCACGCTTGTTCACCTCTATACTGTCGATGTTTGGTGATTCAAGAGGGAAAATACGTTCTACACCGATTGTGCCAGACATCTTGCGAACGGTAAAACGTTTCTTTTCACCATGTCCACAAATCTTAATTACAACGCCACGGTAACGCTGTATACGCTCTTTAGAGCCTTCGACAATTTTGTAAGCCACAGTAACTGTGTCACCAGCTTTAAACTCTGGAGCTACTTTACCTGTAGCAAATGCTTCTTCAGCAACTTTAATTAAATCCATTTTGTTTTGATAATTAAATTTGTTTGTCGTTCCGATGCAACATAATGAGCAACACTTCTTCTCATCAGCGATTGCATAGAAAAGCATTGCAAAGTTACGATAATATTCTATATAGACAAAGTTTAGGTGTTTTTTTCGTTATTTTATGCCTTATTATTATGTATTTATAACGATTAAATGCCTCTTTTTTTATAACAAATGGATAGGATACGAATAAAAACAAACCTATGTATGTTTGTTGTTACAATTTCTTTATATATAAATAAGGTGTAGTGTGTAAGAATAAAGTGTATAGTATAAAGATGTATTATAATTGTTATATAATGTAAAATGTTATGAGCTTATTTGCTTATGTGATGCCTTATTTTTAATTTTAACCTCGCTAAACAACATCTATAACCTAAAAATTCAAGAATATAAATCATGAACTGATGGTATTACACCTTATATAATATATCTGCTATAACTTTATTATTGCGGGTAGAAATATTTAGTGTAATAAAAATAGAAACTACAACTATAACATTATGGAAAGAAAAATTTATTCATTTATAAAAACGCTTATTTGGCGTAGAAAGGAGGAAGAAGAATACAAACAGAAGGAAGAATATCACGAAGATAAAAAAACTAAAAAAATATAACTTAAAAAAATTAACCTTTATGCTTATAATAGCGTTATGAAAATAAATAATATTATTAAGATGAAACAATTGAACCCCAAGAGGTTTTTCGTCTCTTTGTTTATTGTTGTCTTGTTCGGCAGTAAGCTCTTTTGGACAAAAATGGGGTAATAAAAGCAAACTATGCTGCTAATTCTGTACAACAAGTGCAAACCTCTAATCAGAAACAATCTGGAGTTAATAGTAGAGCAAAGCAGTCTGTAAAAGGTAAAGTGGTAGACGGAAAGGGCGAAGCACTTATTGGTGTAACCGTTAAAATTAAAGGAACCAAGCAAGCCACTATCACCAATATGGACGGCGAATACATGCTCGATGCTCACCAAGGAGATGTTTTAGAATTTTCGTATGTAGGCTTTAATACTCAAGAAGTGAAGGTAAATGGTGCACAAATAAACCTTACACTTGTAGAAGACTCGCATAAATTGAACGAAGTGGTTGTTACTGCTTTGGGTATTAAACGAGAACAAAAAAAGCATTATCTTATAATGTTCAGCAAATAGGTAATGGCGAATTGGTACGCAATAAAGATGCTAACTTTGTTAACTCTCTTAATGGTAAAATAGCAGGTGTTAGCTTTTAGCAAGAGCGGAAGCTGGTGTTGGCGGTGCTACTCGTGTAGTTATGAGAGGTGCAAAGTCTATCGAAGGAGATAATAACGTGCTTTATGTAATTGATGGTATGCCGTTATTTAACTTTAGTGGAAGCAAAGACAGCGGTATAATGGGTACGGGTAGAGTGCAAGCAGAAGGTATTTCTGACTTTAACCCTGAAGATATTGAAAGCATATCTGTTCTTGCTGGTCCTTCTGCAGCTGCTCTTTATGGTAGTAGTGCAGCAAATGGTGCAATTCTTATTACCACAAAGAAGGGTAAGGAAGGTAAGTTCGAAGTGTCTTTCTCTTCGTCTGCCGATTTTTAGTTCACCATTGATGATGCCTCAATTCCAAAAATATTTATGGAAATAAACCCGATAGTTACGAAAGTTGGGGTGATGAATTAGCAACTCCTTCAACGTATGATCCACGAAAAGACTTCTTCCGTACAGGTACAAACTTTATAAACAGTGTAACTATTAACACGGGAAATAAGTTTAATCAAACATTTGCGTCGATAGCATCAACCAACTCTAAAGGCATTGTTCCTAATAATACTTACGACCGTTACAACTTTACAGTGCGTAACACCTCGCATTTATTAGAAGATAAGCTTGTTTTTAGATTTGGGAGCTTTCTATAAAAACAACAAGATAAGAATATGGTTTCGCAAGGAGAATATTGGAATCCTATTGTGGCAGCATATCTTTTCCCACGTGGTGAAAGCTTTGAAGCAATAAAAACATTTGAACGTTACGATAAAAACTCGTAAATTCCCTGTGCAATATTGGCCTGTTTCTGAAGGACGTTTCGCAAACCAAAACCCTTATTGGACTGCTTATAGAAACATAGCTCCTGATGATAAAGACCGCTTTATGTTTAATGCTGGCTTAACATATAAATTGTTTGAATGGTTAAATGTTGCAGGTCGTGTGCGTTATGATAGAACTTTTATGACGAGCGAACGCAAAAATTTATGCTTCTTCTTACAGTAACTTTGCTAAACCAAAAGGAGGTTATGAATACTCAGATTATAAAGACCATCAAACATACATCGACTTCCTTGCTAATATAAACAAACGATTTGGAGATTTGAGCTTAGTTAGTAGCGTGGGATTTAGCTATTCTGATTATGCATCTCTTACTCGTGGATACAAGAGTGACTTAGTTTTAGTTCCCAATAAATTCTCTTTGAAAAACTTAGACCTTTCTACTGGAAGCATTATTGAAGATGGTGGAGGTAGCAAGGTGCGCAATGTTGCGGCTTTTTGCAAGTGTAGAATTGGGTTGGAAGAGTATGTTATATCTTACATTAACAGGTAGAAATGACTGGAATTCACGCTTGGTTAACTCTAAAGAAGAATCATTCTTCTATCCTTCTGTAGGTTTATCAGGTATCATTTCAGAAATGGTTAAACTTCCTTCATTTATCTCTTATTTGAAAGTTCGTAGTTCATTTACAGAAGTTGGAGCACCTGTTGCTTATTCAGGAATGACCCCCGGAACAATAACAACTCCAATAGTAGGAGGTAGTTTGGTGCCAACAGGTATTTATCCTTTCGGTGATTACAAGGCAGAACGTACTCGTTCTTACGAATTCGGTTTAACTGCACGTTTCTTAAAGAAGCTATCTTTAGACTTAACACTTTATAGAAGTAATACATTTAACCAAACCTTTATAGCAGAACTTCCTGAAGGTTCAGGTTATAAATCGGCTTACTTACAAGCAGGAAATGTACAAAAATAAAGGTATAGAAATGTCTATCGGATACAATGAAAAGGTAGGAGATTTTGGTATCAACACTTCTTTTGTTTTCTCAAAGAACATAAATGAGATTAAAGAAATGGTATCTAATTATACCCATCCTTTATCTCCAAAACCTTTAAATGTACCTGTTGTAAACAAAGACAATGGTAGAACAATCTTAAAAAGTGGGTGGAAGTATCAGCGATATTTATGCTCGTAAGTTCTTAAGTAAGGATAATCAAGGTTATGCAAACATAACATCAAGCGGTGGAATGACTATTGAAACAGGCGAACCTGTTTATTTAGGACACACAACTCCCGACTTTACTATGGGCTTAAATACAACCTTAAGTTATAAAGGGGTGGCATTAGGATTTTTTTAATCAATGGTCGCTTTGGTGGTGTTGTAACATCTTCTACACAAGCATTACTCGACAAATTTGAGTGTATCTAAAGCATCTGCCGACGCACGAAAAAGCAGGCGGTGTAACCATTCCTAACCAAGGATTATATGATGCAAAGAAGTATTATGAAATTATTGCTACAGGAGAAAGCGATTTATTAGGTTATTACACTTACAGTGCAACCAATGTTCGTTTGCAAGAATTGAGCGTAAGTTATAAGTTCCCTAATAAGTTCTTTGGTGGTGTTGTGAAAGATGTTGCACTTTCTTTTATAGCTAATAATCCATGGATGATTTATTGTAAAGCACCTTACGACCCAGAGATGACAGCTCAACGGGTACTTATGGACAAGGAAACGACTATTTTATGCAACCAAGTTTAAAGAGTTTTGGCTTTGCACTTAAATTTAAATTCTAATAATAACCTTTCTATTTAAGTAAAGTTATGATAACAAAAAACATATATATATAATAGGTATCATTGCTACAGCTCTGCTTTTTAGTTCTTGCGACTTTGAAAAAAAGTGAATACAAATGAGTTTGAACTCCGCACCGAAGAAGGTAAGATGGAGGGTATAACATTAGGGAGGACCTATTACAGCGATGCAGAAATGTGTTGTACCCTATTGGTACACAAGCCGATGGAACCAAAGTTGCTAATCAATATCAGATAGCTTATCATCTTTCAGCCGACTGTTGGTCTGGATACTTTTCACAGAACGAAGCATGGAATAATGGCTATAATAACACTTCTTATTATTTACATGAAAGCTGGTTATCTGCATCATATCGCTCTGCTTATTCCAACATAATACCTTTATGGAAAGAAGTAATGTTGCAAGCAAAAGAAACCAATTCGCCCGAAGTAGCAGCTTTAGCACAAGTCATAAAAATAGTATCATGGCATAAAGCTGCCGATATGTTTGGACCAATTCCTTACAAAGAAGCAGGCAAAGGTTTATTGGTTGTGCCTTACGATAGTGAAAAAGAAGTTTATACACTTATGATGAAAGAACTTACCGATGCTATCGAAGTGCTTACAAAGAAAGCTAATGCAGATGAAAAGCTATTAGAAGCTTACGATGCAGTGTATAAAGGAAACGCTACAAAGTGGGTAAAATATGCTAATTCATTATTACTTAGATTAGCAATGCGTGTTCGTTATGTTGATGTAAACCTTGCTAAAAAGTATGCAGAACAAGCTGTGCAACAACAATATGGTGTGATGACCGATAAAGAAGATGCTGCAAAAATGGATAAAGGAGCAGGATTAAACTTTAGAAATAATCTCACTATTCTAACAGGACAATATAAAGAATCTCGAATGGGTTCAACGATGTTGGCTTATTTGGGTGGTTATCAAGACCCTCGTATTAAAGTTTATTTCACAGAAACGACCTCTCCTACAGCTGTAACTGTTGGAAACTTGGGTATGTATCAGGCTCTTCCACCTGCCGTGAACAAAGCTAAGAACACAGAATTTGAAAAATTTTCTGAGCCAAATGTTCAAGATGGAACGCCTACTTATTGGATGAAAGCCTCTGAAGTGTATTTCCTTCGTGCTGAAGGAGCTTTGTTAGGTTGGGATATGAAAGGCACTGCTGAAGCATTATATAAGAAAGGTGTTGAGACATCTTTTGAAGAAAATGGACTTAGTGCAGCACTTGCTGAACATTATCTAACAAGTGGTTTATCGCCAATGAAATTTAATTTGAAGACAACAGCTCCTTATGTTTCTTATTCTCAAGAAGCTCCTACAACAGCAACAACAGCCTTTTCTGGTACTAAAGAAGAGAAACTTGAGAAAAATAATGATACAGAAATGGATTGCAATCTTCCCCGATGGACAAGAAGCATGGACTGAATATCGTCGAACAGGCTATCCTAAATTGCACCCTGTGATGAATAATTACAGTCCTGAAGGTGTAACTTCAGAGTTAGGTATTCGTAGAATGCACTATCCAAAAACAAGTAGGTTTGTCTGCAGAAGACCAAGAAAACCTTAATGCTGCTGTGAAAATGCTCAGCAACGGACAAGATAAAGCATCAACACGTTTATGGTGGGATGTTGAAAAATAAGCATAACTTTTAATATTAAAGAACATGATTAGTTTAAAAAACATATTCTATACATCGCTTCTCAGCTTAGCTCTATTCACGTCATGTGCCGATTGGACAGAACCTGTTGCTAAGCAATACGAACATATTGGTGGTAATAATACGCTTAATAACCAACAGTCTAAAGAATATTATGAAGCTGTTAAGAGCTTACAAGCAACAAGCATTTGGATACAAACGTCCTGTTGCTTTTGGTTGGTTCTCTAACTGGTCGCCTGCTGGAACTTATCGAAGAGGCTACCTATCTTCTATGCCTGATAGCATGGACATTGTGTCTATGTGGAGTGGGGCACCGAGCCGTAGCACGATTACACCTGAACAAAAAGCAGATAAAGAGTTTGTTCAAAAAGTAAAAGGAACAAAACTTTTAGAAGTAACTCTCCTCTCTTATATAGGTAAGGGACGAACTCCCAACTCTGTATATACCGAAGTTGAAGAACGTGCAGCTAAGGAAGGATGGGCAAATGATGCGACAAAAATTAGCTCAAGAAAAAATCAAAGCGCGTTGGAAATTCTGGGGATTTAATGGCCAAGTAGGTTCAGATAATCACAAAGCAGCTTTGAGTAAGTTTGCAAAAGCCTTGTGCGATTCGCTCGTAGCGAATGACTGGGACGGTTATGATATCGACTGGGAAATAGGTAGTGGTGTGTTCGATATGGACGGAACGCTTAGTACTGATGCCGATTTGGTTTATTTAATAAAAGAAATGAACAAATACATTGGTCCTAAAAGCGACCCTGAAAACAAAGGACATAAGCTCATTTGTGTAGACGGACACTATCATTCATTGCTTCAATCTCTCGACGGTTATGTTGATTATTGGATAGAACAAAGCTTATGGACGCAATCCTAATTTAGACTATTATGGTGATGTTGCAAAGAAAAATCATTATCACAGAAAAACTTCGAATCATCGTTTGCAAAGGGTGGAAGGTTACTTCAACAAGCCGCAAATATGCCTAAAAAAACTCTTATAAAGGTGGAGTAGGAGCTTATCGCTTTGATAACGATTACGACAATACACCTAATTATAAATGGATGCGTCAAGCAATCAATATCAACCAACGTGTATTCCAAGAATGGAAAGAAAAGCAACAGTCTACACCTAAGACCACAGCAGATAAGTAAACGTTTAATATAAAATAGAATATCATTATGAACAAATATTTTTTTGCATTAGCCTTATTTGCCACTGCATTTATTACCTCTTGCAGCGATAAAGAAGATAAGCTGCTCGAACCCAAAGTATATTTTGAAAATAAACAGCACAATGTTACCTTAGAAGGTGTCGACGAAAAGATGGAAATAAACATTGCTGCAAGAGTTTCAAATCTTGTATCTAATGACGTGCAGGTGCATTATAGCATTGGCGATAAAGCGTCTGTAGAGCGTTATAACAAAAGATATGGAACAAATTATGAAATGTTCGATGTTGCAAACGCTAAGTTATCGAAAGAAAATGCTGTGATAGAAAAAGGCGAATTGTATGCAGGACAGGTAACAGTAGAGCTTAATAAAGTGGCAAATCTTCAAGATGGAAAAACCTACATCTTGCCTATTATGCTACAATCTTCATCATTACCTGTTATAGACCAGTCAGATGTAGAATATATTATTATAGCAAAGCCAACACGAATTACCAAAGTTGGAACCTTTACATCTAATAATATTTCTGTAAAATTCCCAGTCAACACCATTTTCAAATCGTTCACTTACGAAGCATTAGTCTATTTCAATTACTTCACAGGTAATAGCACTATCATGGGAACAGAGGGTCTTATGATTCTTCGTGTAGGAGATACTGGCGGTGGAATTGCAAAAGATATCCTTCAAATAGCAGGTGGTCAACACTATGAAGCACCACAAGGACTACAAACAAACAAGTGGTATCACATTGCATTAACCTACGATCAGGTATCAGGAAAGACCTTTTATGTATGTAAATGGAGTGAAGTGGGCAGAGTCAGAATGGAAACTTAACGGCTTTAACCCTAATGCCGATGTGAGGCTTTAACATAGGTAAAGTTGCAGGATTCCAATGGGGTGAACGTCCTCTTAGTGGTTACATGAGCGAAGTGAGAGTGTGGAATGTAGCTCGAACAGAGAACCAAATAAAAGCAAAACATGTTAGGTGTAGACCCTAAAACAGAAGGTCTTGCATTATACTATAAGCTTTAATGGTTCTGAAAAAGTAGAAGGTAACACCATTATAGATGCTGCACAAGGCATTGCAGGTAAAACAAATGGCATACAAATTAAAAAAACTTATCAGAGCCAATAAAGGTAGAATAAGTAAGTTTTTATTTCTCAATAAAAAGGCAAAGAACATTTTTCTTTGCCTTTTTGTATAATACAGAATAGTGTAGAAGCACTTTTCGTATAATATAATTAAGGTGAAACAATTTAATAAGGTTAATATTATATGTAAATATTAAAAAAAGACCGATGTTTTTAGACGGTAAATACGGCTTTTTCTTAATTTTGTACACGATTTACAAAATGTAAATTAAAGGGTGCCCACTTAGTGAGCTGAGATTAAACCCATATACCTGATCCAGATAATGCTGGCGTAGGAATAAAGGAAACTTAATAAATTGTGCCCCTTTTGTCTATTAAACATTCAAAAAGGAAATGAAAACGAATGTATAGTAGCATTAACCTCATTTGTTACTTCTCTTGCGGCAAAAACCGCACCTGTAAAGCTTGACACACTAAAAACTTATACCTTAGAAGGTGTTCAAGTGAAATCTACTCGAGCAGGAAAGAAAACTCCAGTAGCCTTTAAAAAAACCTTTCACAACAACAAATTAAGAGCGTAAACTTTGGTCAAGACTTGCCTTATTTATTATCGCTCACACCATCAGTCCTTACCACCAGCGACGCAGGAAACGGTATTGGATACACCAGTTTGCGTGTTCGTGGAACCGATCCAAGCCGTATTAACATCACATCGAACGGTATTCCTGTTAACGATTCAGAAAGTTCTGCGGTGTATTGGGTTAACATGGGCGACTTTGCATCAAGTGTTTCAAGTCTACAAGTGCAACGTGGTGTTGGTACATCTACCAATGGTTCAAGTGCATTTGGTGCTACTGTTAACATGGAAACAGAAAAGATTGGTCTTAAACCTTTTACTACTATCGACTTGTCTGCAGGAAGTTATGCGTCTAACAAGCAGACTTTGCGTTTTGGAACAGGACTTTTAGGAGGTCATTGGGGCGTTCAAGGACGTTTATCTCACATCGGTAGCGACGGATATATCGACCGTGCATCTACCAAACTTAATTCTTATTTCATTCAAGCAGGCTACTTTTGCCAATAATACTGTTGTTAAATTTATCACTTATAACGGAACTGAAAGAACTTACCACGCATGGGATTATGCGTCTAAATACGACCAAATGCAGAATGGACGCACCTTTAATCCTTCTGGAAAGATGGAAAAAGATGCGCAAGGAAACCTTATGTTCTATAAAGACCAAAACAGATAATTACCATCAACAGCATTACCAATTGCTTTGGACACAGCTCTTAAATAACAATTGGAACTTAAATATGGCACTTCATTACACCAATGGTAAGGGCTACTATGAGCAATATAAAAAGAAGGAAGACTTATTTGGTTATAAGTTAGCTCCTATAGTAGAAACTTCAACAAGTGCTCTTGTACGTCAAAAACACTTAGCTAACGATTTTTACGGAGCAATTGCTTCGCTTAATTATGATAGCCATAACAAGTTAACTGCTACTTTCGGAGCTGGTTGGAACAAGTATGATGGCGACCATTTCGGATATGTTACATGGGTAAAGAAACCTGTTGTAGACTTTTATGCCTTATCATAAATATTACGATAACAATGCTGTAAAAACAGACTTTAATATTTATGGAAAGTTAAATTACGAACTTACAAAGGGACTTAATGCGTTCCTCGATTTGCAATATCGTCATGTTGCACTTACTATGAACGGACCAACAGACACTCAAGCAGGAGATGGAAAGCCTATCATTTATAGAGTTAACGATAAATTTAACTACTTTAATCCTAAATTTGGATTAAATTATGAGTTGAACAAGCAAAACCGTTTATACATAAGCTATGCTGTTTCGCATCGCGAACCCGTGCGTAATAACTACGAACATGCGCTTAATGCAAACCTTGAAAAGCCTATTTCTGAACGCTTAAACGACCTTGAATTGGGCTATCAGTTTAAGTCTAACACTTTCACAGCTGGTGCTAATGTTTATTATATGCACTATAAAAAAACCAGTTTGTCCTTACAGGTGAAGTTGATGCACTTGGTGAAGAATCACAAGAAACTTTTGCTAAAAAGCTATCGTTTGGGTCTCGAATTAGAGGCAGCTTATCAACCCGTAGACTGGTTTAGATGGGATTTTAACACCACTATTCTCACGCAATCGTGTGAGCGATGTTCCTGTTTTATTAACTAATAAAAACAACTACAGTGTTGAAAGGTGAAAAACCTTTGGCGTTCTCTCCCGATGTTATGTTTAACAACATCTTCACCTTTTAACTATAAAGGCTTAAAGGCTATGATGATAAACAGATTTGTGGGCGAACAATACATGACGAACACTGGTTTCAAAACAATGGAAACAAAAGACGAAAAACGGTAATACTACGTTCGATACCATTATGTTAAAGAGCTTCTTCACTACAGATATCGACCTTTCTTACAACTTCTCTTGCAAAAAGTTAGGTGTAAAAGATGCCACTGTGGGCTTCACTGTTTACAACTTGTTTAGCTGTAAATACGATAACAACGGTTGGGCAGCTCCTCAATACGTAAAAGAAGGCGATAAAGTGAAAACTGTTAACACATGGGGTAAAAGAGATAAAGACGCAACAGGCTTTGCTCCAGCAGCTCCAGCAAACTTTATGGCACACTTATCGTTTACATTCTAAAATAAAAAAACTATTCTTTTTGCATGTAGATAACATTTATTTCAGATAGTGGTTTGTCTTTTTCAAAGGTAAAACCACTATCTTTGCTTAATATAACGCTATATTAAATTGAGGTGTAAACCGAAAAATATAACCACTAAAAACCCCTATCACATGAATACATACATCGACCAGCTTACCAACTTTTTACCATGCAATGGCTCGACATTTTTACCACCATTTTGGGCTTAATTTATATCTATTTAGAGTATAAAAGCAAGTATTTATTTGTGGTTAGTGGGCATATTGATGCCTGCTTGCGATGTGTTTTTGTATTGGAACCACGGACTTTATGGCGATGCAGGTATGGCTGTGTATTACACATTAGCAGGTTTTTATGGTTATGCCGTATGGAAATGGGGAAGCAAACAAAACACTTCGAACCCACAAAGGCAAACCATTAGCCACCTACCGCTTAAATTATATTTGCCAGTGGCTTGTGTTGCTATTCCTCTTTGGGCGATTACTTATTACATTCTTGTTACCTATACCGATAGCAGTGTGCCTGCTTTAGATGCACTTACCAATGCTTTAAGTTTTATAGGTTTATGGGCTTTGGCTAAAAAAATACATCGAGCAATGGGCTTTTTGGATTGTGGTAGATGTTATTTGCACCGTTCTTTATGCTTATAAAGGCATACCTTTTAAAGCAGGGCTTTATGGTTTATATATTATAATAGCCGTTTTAGGTTGGTTTAAATGGAAACGAATGATGAATAACACCTTAAAAACAAACGCATGAGAACCATTTATCAACCCAACAAACACACGCCTTTCGATGCTGTTATCCTTGGCAATGGCGATTTTCCCACTCACCCCTTAGCACTTTATTTATTAAAAAATGCGCCTTACATTTGTTGTTGCGATGGGGCAGGACGCACTTTAATAGAACACAAAATGATGCCTCATGCCATTGTAGGCGATGGAGATTCGCTCCCCGAAGACTTTAAACAAAAATATAAATCGCTTGTGCATATTGTGCAAGAGCAAGACGATAACGATTTAACAAAAGCCACTCGCCACTGCATGGCATTAGGTTTTAAGCGCATATTGTATCTTGGTATAACAGGAAAAAGAGAAGACCATGCCTTAGCAAACATCTTTTTAATGCTTCGTTATTATAAAGAATTTAAGTTAGAACCTATGGCTATAACAAACGAGGGTTGGTTGGTGCCGTCTTCTAACGAAACACTTTTCAAGGTAGAAAACACGCAAAAAGTGAGCATTTTTAATGACAATTGCACACAACTAACGTCTACTAACCTTAAATGGAATGCTTATGCTTACACCCATCTGTGGCAAGGAACGCTAAACAGAACCACCCATACAGATGTAACAATGAATGGAGATGGCTTTTATATGCTGTTTTTTTGTTTGGAAATAGCAACTTGCTTGCATTCTTAATGTTATGTTGTGAACTTCTAAAAAGTAGCTAAATTCATTTAGCATAACACGTTATAACAAAATAAAAAAATGTGCTTTTAGCACTTCTACCCTAAACACTTGTGTGGAACATGCTTGTATCGGTGTTCCATGCAAGTGTTTTTTTGTGAGCGTTTTGTTACATTTTGTTTTCTTGTTTTAGCCTAAAAAATAAGGCTATCGAGCTAGCTATTGCGGTGTAAAAACACACACTTATCTCACCATAAATTAGCGTTTTGGGGCAAAACCTTAGGTTTTACATTTCTATTTTGTAGCTTTGTGTAACACAAAAACAAGGTGTTAGGGGGCAAAAGCTTAGAGTTTAGGGTGAAATATACGGTGTTTTACCTTCTAAACTCTTGTGTTTTTGCACCATAATACATAAGTTCTTGCATGCTAAACTCTTATCTTTTTGCACTGATTTTCAGCAAAAAGCACATTTAAAGGGTTTGTTTCTACTTTTTATTCACAAAAACTCTTTTTATATTGAACCTTTGTTCGTTTGTTTTTTTAAAGAAGGCAGAAATACAATTTTTTTCTCTGTATTTTTTTGAACAAAAACAAGTGTCCTTATGTGTATTTTAAGAAACCTTTTTACTGTGTTTTGCACTATTTTTTTGTAAATTTGTTGGTAACAAATATATTGTTTTATGAATAGCAAAAAGCATTACCATTCTTTGTTGTTCTGCACTTGTTCTCTTATCGGCTTGCAGAACAAACTACCATTTATCTGGCATTGAACGTACGCGAATAGTGATAGATAGCAAATATGATAAGCAACCCGATGTCACTGTTAAGGCTTTAATGGCTCCTTATAAACACGCCGTAGACAGCATTATGTCGCCCGTAGTGGGTAGCACTGCACGCTATTTAGCGGCTCATCGTCCTGAAAGTCCATTATCTAATTTGCTTGCCGACATACTTGTTTGGGGAGCAAAACCTTACAACGAAAAACATAGATTTTGCAGTGTATAACATGGGAGGAATAAGGGCTGCATTTGCAAAAGGGGCTATTACTTTATGGAGATGTGGTAGATGTGGCACCTTTTGAAAATAAAATTTGTTTCCTCACACTTACGGGAGAACAGGTGAAACGCTTGTTCGAACAAATGGCATCTGTAGGAGGTGAGGGGCTAAGCAATGGGGTGCAACTGCTCATTACTAAAGATGGTAAGCTGAAAAAGGCACTTATTCATGGTAAAGAAATTGTGCCTACAGACACTTATCGCATTGCTACATTAGACTATTTGGCACAAGGTAACGACAAATTAGAGGCGTTTAAAGAAAAAACAAACCCTAAATTCTCCACAAGACTTTTCATAGCAATGTGCGCTTTATTATTATGGATTATTTTTAAAGAAAAAGCAGCACAAGGACTACAAATTGATGCCGACGAAGAGGGAAGAACCTGTGTAGAATAGTGTTTGCATGGGTCGATAAAACCTCAAAACAAAAAACATTGAAACAATAAAACAAGCCTATAATACCCCAAAACATATGAAAAGATTATTTATTAGCTTTGTTGTGGCACTTTGCGCAAGCGTAGTGAATGTGTGGGCAGATAAGCCTAAAAACACAAAAACAATTGGTGGTTTTTACACACAAAACGACACACATAGTTGCATATATCCCTTAAATCCTAACTTAGCAGATACGCTCAAAGCAGGGCGAGGAGGTTTCGTTAGACGAATTGAAATGCTAAAAGAAGAACGCAAAAATCCCTGATTTACTGCTATTCGATAGTGGCGACTTTTTCTCAAGGTTCTCCTTATTACACTCTTTTCAAAGGAGATGTAGAAGTGGAGCTTATGAATAAAATGCACTACGATGCTATAACAATAGGTAACCACGAGTTTGATTTTGGCTTAGAAAACATGATTAGGCTATTTAAAAAAGCTAATTTCCCCGTTGTATGTGCCAATTATAACTTTAAAGGAACAGTGGGAGAAGGACTTATAAAGCCTTATGTAGTGATTAAACGCAAAGGAATAAAGATAGGAGTGTTTGGTTTATCGCCTAAATTGGCTGGCTTAGTAGACGATAAAAATTGTGTAGGTGTAACCTATTTAGACTCTGTTGAAACAACTAAAAAGGTGGTAAAAAACGTTGAAAGAAAAAGAAAAAAATGCGACCTTATTATTTGTCTTTTCGCACTTAGGTTGGACTGAAAAAGAAATGAACGAACAAATTTTAATTCCTCAAACTGAAAACATCGACCTTGTGTTAGGTGGTCATTCGCACACATTTTTTCAAACATTACAACAACAAAAAGATGCCAACGGAAACATTGTGTATAACGACCAAAATGGTAAAAAGTGCTATTTTTGTAGGAAAAATGACCTTAACCATGAGTAAAGGAAAGAGGTAAAAAAACACAATAAACAAACTTTTACACGATAAAATAATAAAAGGCAACCCTGTAACAGGTTGCCTTTTTAAGGTTTATATGTTATAGCTAATGGCTTATAGCAAAGCTTTTAAACTTTTCTTCGAGTGTAGCTTTTTGAAGAGCACCTACAAACTTGTCTACAAGTTCGCCGTTTTTAAAGAATAAAATGGTAGGAATGTTACGCACACCAAACTCGATAGCAACATCATCATTCTCGTCTACATCGCATTTACCTACTACTATTTTACCATCAAAGTCTTCTGCTAATTCAGAAATAATAGGAGCTACCATGCGGCAAGGACCACACCATGGAGCCCAAAGGTCTACAACTAAGGGTAAAGAACCATTTTTATACTCTTGGAAATTCGCTGTTGTTATTGTTACTTCCATAATCTTTTTTTGTTTTTTTATTGTGTTACTTTTAATTTTATAATAGTTTATACACCTTATTATATTAGGTGTCTTGTTAACGCTACAAAGGTAATGAAAAACAAGCGAGAAAAACTTAACTTATTTTTGTACAAACATTGTGCCAAACACGCTAATTAACCGTGTAAGAAATGTTTTTCATGTTGCTCGATATAAGACAAAAAGTCGTGCGTTAACTCAATTTCTCTTTCTCTTGCTCGCATTAAAAAGTTGGTGTTATTGATGTGGTCGTTCACTTGTAAGAACAATTGTGTAGAGCCTTTATTGGCAGAAACAATGCTCATTAAATCGTCAACAAGTTCCTCATTAAGGTCGTTAACATTCACATGAAGCTGTTATTTTATCAATGCTTTCCTCTTTAACGGTTTGCAATAGCTTTATATCTGATATTCTAAAAATCGAAAAACTTACTGTCTTTAAAAACGTTGAGAGCATTTAGCCTCGTATAAAAAAACAGTGTATCCTTCTCGCAACATTCCCTGCCATTTTGCCCATTCTTCTCCAAAGAGTGCAATCCTACCAGAGCCGTTAAAGTCTTCTATAACCACAAATCCACAAGGCTTACCTGTTTTCGTTAGTCGGCTTTCTACCGATGTAATAATACCTCCTAAAACAATGTTTTCTTTTGTAGAAAGCGTAGATAAATCCTCTAACTCGGTGCATTTAGTGTTACAAAGTCCCTTTAAAACGATGTTAAACTCGTCTAATGGGTGCGCAGAAAGGTAAATACCAACACATTCTCTCTCCCTATTTAAAAGCTCAATTTGGCTCCATTTATCTAATTCGGGTGGTGTTGGAACGGCAATATTCGCAGCATCTTCGCCACCAAAGAGTGAGTTTTGTGCTTCGTTTTGTTCGGCTTGATAACGTTGTCCATAGCGAATAAGGTTATCAATAAACACCTCTCCCTTTGCATTCTTTGTGAGATATTGTTCGCGTTTAATGTTAGTAAAACAGTCTAATGCACCACTAAGAGCCAATAACTCTAAGCACTTTTTTTGTTAACAGACGACAAGTTGACGCGTTGAACAAAGTCGTAAATGTCTTTATAATCACCATTTTTCTCTCTTTCTTCTACAATAGAAAGTGTTGCAGCCTCACCTATTCCCTTAATAGCTGATAGTCCGAAAGCTGTATCTCACCTTTGTGATTAGGACTAAATTTCTGCCTACTTTCGTTTACATTAGGCCCTAATACCTTAATGTCTATTGCTCTACATTCGTCGATAAACTTGGTGATTTCGACAATGTTATTAAGGTTTCTACTAAGAACAGCTGCCATATACTCGGCAGGATAGTGTGCTTTAAGGTATGCAGTTTGAAAAGATACCCACGAATAGCATGTAGCATGACTCTTATTAAACGCATAAGAAGCAAACTTTTTCCAGTCTTCCCAAATCTTATTCAGTACCTTTGGGTCGTGTCCATTCTGCTTTCCACCTTCATAAAACAAGGCTTCAAGCTCGTTCATCTTGTCAATCATCTTCTTACCCATTGCCTTTCGTAGCGTATCGCTTTGACCTCGGGTGAAATTAGCTAACTGACGAGCCAATAACATCACCTGTTCTTGATAAACAGTGATACCATAAGTGTCTTTTAAATACTTCTCCATGCAAGGTATATCGTAGACAATCTTACTTGGATCTTTCTTTCTTGCAATGAAATCGGGTATATAATCCATCGGTCCTGGACGATATAATGCATTCATCGCAATAAGGTCTTCAAACAAAGTAGGCTGTAAAAGCACGAAGATGAGTCTGCATTCCTACCGACTCAAACTGAAAGATTCCCACAGTTCTACCTGCTGAATACAACTCATAAGTTAAAGCATCATCAATAGGAATGTTATCTAAATCAATCTCAATACCTTTGGTAAAAACGAATATTTTCAACAGCTCTTTGAGAATAGAAAGTGTCTTTAAACCCAAAAAGTCCATCTTTATTAAGCCAGTATCTTCGATAACGTGTCCATCATACTGCGTACAACGGAGCTTATGTCCTGGGTCTGACTTGTCTTCAGCTATGGAAACAGGAACCCAATCACTAATAGGATCGCGACAAATGATAAACCCGCAGGCATGAACTCCTGTTCCTCGAACCGTTCCTCTAACATTTTAGCATACTTGATGGTGTTTTTTTGAGCTCAAATCAGAAGATGTTTCAGCTTCTTGAAGCTCTGGTACAACCTTAATAGCATTCTCTAAATTCATCTTAAGATTGTCGGGTAACTTATCAGGAATGCTCTTACATAAGCTATTAGCTTGTGGAATAGGCACTCGTTCCACACGAGCAACGTCTTTAAGAGAGTTCTTTGTGGCCATTGTTCCATAAGTAATAATGTGTGCACAGTTCTCTCTTCCGTATTTATTTTCTACCCATTCTAACACTTTACCACGGCCGTCATCATCAAAATCGGTATCAATATCGGGTAAAGAGATACGGTCTGGATTTAAAAAACGTTCAAAAAGAAGGTCGTATTTAATAGGGTCTATCTTTGTAATGCCTAAACAATAAGCTACAACCGACCCTGCAGCAGAGCCTCGACCAGGGCCTACCATCACGCCAAGGCTTTCTCTTGCTGTGTTAATAAAGTCTTGAACAATTAAGAAATAACCAGGGAAACCCATTGTTTTCATAATGTGTAGCTCGAATTTAATACGTTCTTCTACCTCATCTGTTAAGGGTTCTCCGTATAACTTCTTAGCTCCTTCATACGAAAGTTTCGCTAAATAGTCGGCTCCAAGCTTAATTCTATACAATTTATCAATACCTCCAAGCTTATTAACCTTGCTCTTTGCCTCTTCTTCCGACATGATATTGTTGCCATTTTCATCGGTCGTAAACTCTTTAAAAAATGGCTTCATTGCTTACAGTCTGGCGTAGTTTTTTTCCTCTGTTCCAAAGTCTTCTGGAATAGGAAAGAAGGGCATAATTGGAGCATTATCAATGGAATAAAAACTCCACTTTATCAGCTATTTCGCATGTATTACGAAGACTTCTGGCAAATCGCTAAACACTTGATTCATTTCCTCTCGTGTTTTAAACCATTCTTGCTTAGTATATAACAAACGATTAGGGTCATCTAAGTCTTTACCTGTTGATAAACAAATGAGATGGTCATGTGCTTTCAGCGTTTTTCTTCATCAACAAAAATGCGCATCATTGGTGCATATTACCTTTACATTCTCTTCTTTTTGCGAGTTGTAAAAGCATTTTATTTGCTTTTTTTGTTGAAGTGGATATGTTTGTTCTATTAGCATGAATAGAAGGATTTGTAACCTCGTGTCTTTGGAGTTCAAGGTAATAGTCTTCGCCGAAAACACGTTTGAACCAACGAATAGATTCACGTGCTCCATCGATATCACCTTTTAGAATTTTAGACGGAACCTCTCCTGCTATGCACGCAGAAGACACGATAAGACCTTCATGAAAAACGCTCTAAATCGTCGTGATCGGTGCGTGGACGCATGTAAAAACCATCTACCCAAGCTCTCGAAACCAACTTTTATAAGATTTTTTTATAGCCTCACATAGTTCTTGGCAAGAACCACTAAAATGCTTGCCTCCCATGTCGCCATTTTCTTTTATCTTACTTTCCTTTTTATGTCGAGCCACATACATTTCACATCCTAATATAGGCTTAAAAGCAGGCTTACCTTCTGCCTTTAGCTTCTTATTCACCTTGTTACAATAGTTGTAAAAGTTCTTAATAGCAAACATATTGCCATGGTCTGTAATCGCCATAGCTCGCATACCATTACCTACAGCCTTATCTACAAGGCGTTCAACACTCGACTGTCCATCGAGAATAGAATAATAAGTGTGAACGTGTAAATGTACAAAATCTTCCATGTTTATCCTTATAAATGAGCCGTAAAATTAGCCTTAAAAAAACGAAATATCAAAAGATTAAACTTAAAAAAATTTCGTAGACTAAATAAAAAAACAGCTATCTTTGCAACTAAATAGAAGTTAATTTATTACTATGGTTAAGAAAAATAAACAAGCTAAAAAAAGATAAGAATTCATCACGAAGGAACAGATACTCTTATTTATAGTTTCATTGCAATTGCAGTAATATCTCTTATTTTGTGGCGTTTTATTGACACAAAAAAATTCCTTTTCTATATTTTTCACTTCTTTAGCTACAGCAGTATATCTTATTGTATTAAACTTTTATCGTTGCCCCTATCAGACACTTTGCTTCCGACGATACAGAAAGTATTGTTGTTGCGCCTGCCGATGGTAAAAATTGTAGTAATTGAAGAAGTAGAAGAGAAACGATACTTTAACGATAAAAAGAATAATGGTTAGCATTTTTTTATGAACCTTTTTAATGTTCATGCCAACTGGTTTCCTGTAGATGGAAAAAGTAAAACATATCGAACATTTCGACGGAAGCTACTTAAAAGCGTGGTTACCCAAAGCAAGTGAAGAGAATGAGCATGCAGATGTAATCATAACAACACCCGATGGACAAGACATTCTATGTCGTCAGATAGCGGGAGCGATGGCTCGTAGAATTGTAACCTACGCTAAAGAAGGCGAAGACTGCTTTATTGATGAGCATTTAGGATTTATAAAATTAGGCTCAAGAGTTGATGTTTATTTGCCTATTGGCTCTGAAATTTGCGTAAAAATGGGACAAAAACCACGGGAGACCAAACCGTTTTAGCGCGTTTACCTAAGGCTTAAATGTATTAAAACAAACAAAATAACTCTGCAATGATAGGTTTTATTAAAAAAACACTCCTAATACACTCACTTGTTGCAACCTTATTGCAGGTGCAATGGCTACATATCAAGCCTTTGGAGGTCAAACTAAATGGGCTTTTTTTATTGATTGTTATAGGAGCAGTGTTCGACTTTTTCGACGGAATGGTGGCTCGTTTGTTACATGTGTCGTCGCCTATTGGGAAAGAATTAGACTCACTTGCAGACGTTATTACCTTTGGATTAGCACCCTCTGCCATGCTTTTTACGCAGCTACATGCTATGACTTATCCCAGCATATGCACTCCTTTGCAAAGCTATATACCCTATATTGCGTTTGTTATGGCTGCTTTTTTTCGGCGTTACGATTAGCTAAATTTAATTTAGACGACCGTCAAACAACTTCTTTTTATAGGGCTTCCTACACCTGCAAATGCATTGTTTTTGGGCTCCATTATTAACAGGTTTTGGTGCTTCCTTTGCATCTTTTACATGGGCTTTACCTGTTTTTAATTCTTTTTTTATATTCATCTTTTCGTACCTACTTGTAAGCGAAATACCTATGTTTGCATTAAAGTTTAAAAACCTATGCACTTAGCCAAAACAAACTTAAATACGGCTTTATCGTTCTTTTCTGGCATAGTTCTTGCATTCTTAGGTGTATTAAATGGCTTTTGGGTAGTAATTGCATTATACATTTGTATTTCGTGTATTACAGCTTTAAAGTGCCAGTAATACAAGCAAATGTTTAATATAAAAAAACATAAAATGATAAAAATTCTTATTTTCTTTTTATTACTTTTCTTAGCTGGAATATTCTTTTTAGCGATATTGTTTTTCTCGTTTATACAGAAAGTGCGTCGTTTTTTAAGTGGAGATAAACAAACACAAAGCGAAAAGTCGGCTCAGTTTAATTATAAAACTACGCATTACGACACTGGAGAAACAGTGTTCGACACGCGAACACAACACCAAACTGAAAGAAAAAAATATTTACAAAAAGACGAAGGAGAATATATCGACTACGAGGAAGAGAAATAACACTTTGTTTCTTCATTTCGCATCAATAACATAAAAGCCACTATGTTGCAATAGGCACATAGTGGCTTTTATGCGTTTTAATATCACTGCTTATTAGTGTTTATTCTTCGTCCAATTCAGTTTTACAAACACAGGATAATGGTCAGACGCATTGCGTTTTGTGAAATGTTTTAGCATTATTTGTTGTGGCGCATCATTGCCTTTCCTACTATCAGACACGGTGTCTTCTGTCCAATAACCATTTGTTAAAATGCCATAGTTTTCCACTTGAAACCTTTTAGACACAAATATATGGTCTATACGGCTTGTTGTGTAAGTGTTAGTATCAAACTCGTTAAATGTTCCGTTCTCTGCAAATACCTGCTTAGCCACTGCATACGAATCGTTTAAAAGATGGCTATGGGTAAATATTTCATACGTTTCGTCGTGTTGGTCTACATTAAAAATCACCCGTAAGAACCACTGCTTCGTTAGGCTTTACCATGCTTTTTATGCGTTCCAGAACAAGTTTTGCCGACTCTCTTCGTGCTTTAACGCCCACATGGTCGGTGTGAAGATTAAAGAAATAAAACACCAATCCAGAGCTAACCACTTTAAATTTTCCCCATGTACAAATGCGAATACAAGCAGCGTCCCAACCTAATGAGGGCTTATTAGGTGTTTCAGAAAGCCAAAAATGACCCTCGTTTAGCTTTTTAAGTTCATTTTTTTTATAGAAAATAGCCGCATATTCTCCCGCTTGTTTACCATCATCTCTGCCCACACCTATATAATCGTAGCCTTTTAACCCTTTGTAACATATCGGTTAATTGCTCGTGTAATACCTCTTGCGCACCAAATATTTCAGGCGATTCAAAGTTGATTTGTTCGCAAATAACCCTGCATCTGTTTTTCCATAAATGCCCTTTTTCTTCGTCCCATTTGTTTTTATACCTTATATTATAACTGCTCTACAAACAAGTTTTTGGGCTGTTATTGCCAAAAGAAAGGAGCAAGAAATGCGCCACCAAAAATAAGTTTTTTTCATTGTTGTTTATTTGTTTGTTATTATTTATCGGTTTAATTCTGTGTGTTTAAAAAGCCAATCTTTTTAAATACATCACCCACATATTGCTTTTGTGGTTCGTTGTTTGTAGAGGGTTTGCGAGGCTTTTTCTTGAAGCTGCATCGGTAGGCTTTTTAGCATTCTTATCCTTGTTTTTTTCGATGCCTCATTGTTAGGCTTCCACTTCTTTTTAGCCGCTTTTTTCCACTCGTCCATAAAGCTATAACCCTCATTAGAGAGGTCGAAACTAATTTCAGGAAGCTCAATTCTGTCGCTCATTCGGTAGGGAACATTTGCTAAATACACAGGTTCTACAATTACAGAGGCTACCCCTTGACTTAAAATACCTAATTGTTGTGCCGCTAACCACGAAAGGTCTATAATTTTACCTTTGCCAAATGGGCCTCTATCTGTTACTCTTACAACCACCTCTTTACCATTGTTTACATTGATAACCTTTAACAATGAGCCAAAAGGATAGGTTCTGTGCGCACATGTTAAGCTGTCGTGATGAAGTGGTTCACCACTGGCTGTGCGTGCTCCTGTTGCTCTTTTTAGAGTAGAAAGTGGCTTTTTCCCACTTGTTGCTGACCTGCCACTATGGCAGTGTAGCATATAAAAAAGCATGGTAAACGCTATTTTGTTTAGTTTTTATTGCCATTTTCTTTTGTTTTTAGTTTTCACTCTCTTTTCTCAATAACGCAACTATTTTATAGCCATCCGCTTGTACTTTTCTCTTTCTTTATCCCCTTTTTTTATATTTTTAAAAAAACGCTTGAAAAAGCACTCATTTAATAGATTTCTGCACGTTTGTAACGTGGCTGTTTGTTGTAACAAATAAAGTGAGAAAGCTGTTTGTTATACACCTTTTTTTAGCCTTGCAAATAGACTATTCTTGCAAAAATATCACTTTTTTTAGGTGTAGCAATAAAGAGAGTTTGTTCATAGAAATTAGGTTGTAAAAGGTGATTAGTTATTACAAAGATAAAATTTATACCTCATATAACCAAAGATATAAGACAGAAAAATGAGGGTTATAATAGCGAGTTACGACTTATTTTTGCCACTTTTTTAACGTTGAAAGGAATAAGCTCTTATAAACACTCTTTTTATAATTAAGATTTAATAAACAAGCCCTTTAATTGTGCTTTTCGCTGAAAAATCAGTGCAAAAAGACAAGAGTTTAGCATGCAATAACTTATATATTATGATGCAAAACACGAGAGTTTAGGAGGTAAAACACCGTATATTTCACCCTAAACTCTAAGCTTTTGCACCCTAACACCTTGTTTTTTGTGTTACACAAAGCCATAAAATAGAAATGTAAAACCTAAGGTTTTGCCCCAAAACGCTAATTTATGGTGAGATAAGTATTTGTTTTTTACCCCTCAATAGGTAGCTCAATAGCCTTATTTTTACGCTAAAACAAGAAAACAAAATGTAACAAAACGCTCACAAAAAACACTTGTATGGAACACCTATAAAAGTATGTTACTACACAAGTGTTCAGGTATAAAATGATAAAAGCGCATCGTGTAATTGGCATGATGCGCTTTTTTAATACTTATCTACTTAATTGTTTCAGAATAAAATTTAGTCTTATTTCTTTTCATTGAGCCATGGTCTGCGTTTTAATAGCACATCGGTTGGCGATAAACAATAATCCTTAGCAGGCTCTTTCAGCTTATATTTGCTAAAAAGCGTGTACCCATTAGGGTTTTCATAATAATATTCTATGTAGCCATGTTTTGTAAGGAACGAATTCAAAGATGTGTCGTTATGTTCAGAAGCGATAAAGTCGGCTTTTTCTTTTGATAATAGCTTCTGTTGACTTGCTTTCATCTTTGGTGTAGCTCCATATTGTTCTGCAAAATATTTGCAAGCAGGTAAGGCGCCACTGGTGTAGCCAATGTCTGTTAATACCCCCTTTTTATACAAAACACCTGCATGTGGTATTTGTGCCACTAAATAGCTATATTTGGCAAAGGCAGTGTTTGTTTGGTTCTTAACGAAACAAAAAAATCGGATATAGTAGCATTCTTAATAACATTTCGATACAATTGAAATGCAATAGAAAAAGCCTAATAATATAAAGGTGAAAGCTTTTGCCCATGCAAGTGAAAAAGCGTTTTTTGTGCTTTGTGAAGTATAAATAAAAGAGAGAAAAACACAAAAATGTTGGTAGGTAAACCGTATTGAGAGAAAGGAGTAACCAGTTCTGATAAGGCAAAAGGAATAAACAAAAGCAGTGGGAGATAGGCATAACGCTTACTTTTTGCCATAAATAATAATACGCTTGCTAAGCCCATTGCTACCGATTGTGTGTGCATATACACATAATATAATGTAGGAGGATTGCTAATGTTTCGATGTGTACAGTAAGACAGAATGGTTTTTTTACCACATATTCGTTTATAAACTGATATAAACTGTTGGTATAAAGAAAGTATAACACAAAAGGTAAACACACCAAACACGTTCCTATTGCAAGATAAAAAAGGTAGGTTAAAAGCGATAACCTTTGTTTATAAACATAAAACCCTTGTGCTAATATAAAGCCAACGAGCAATGATGTAGTGAAAAAACTTTATCATGAGAATGGCTCCAAAACAGCAACCTGTTAGAAAAAGAGAGGAGGTGAAGGCGACTTGAAGATTGGAAAAAAACAATCGAAAAGTGAGGTAAAAAACAATTGAAATAAAAAGACAATGAAAAAGTCTTCGGTGTGTAATAAAGGGTGAGAAAGAGGAAATATAAAGACCAAAGCCAACCAACATAAAGAGCCTATAAACGACCATTGAAGCGATAAACCCATCAACTTAAAAACTCTTATATATAAAACCACAAGGTTACAGTATAGAAGCCCACTGGCAAGCTCATAGCACACCCACTAACGAATAAGAATGAAGTTTATAAGCCAGTGCATAAATGCTCCAAAGCAACGGACCTTTTGAGTCGGCAAAATCAATATAAGGCTTTTAAGCCCTCTACCCATGCTTTACCACAAATAAAAATACCATGCACTATCGTAAATAAAGATGTGAGAATAAAGGTAAGACTCGTGTATGCAAAAAGAATAAAAACAAGAAATGTGGCTACAAAAAACTGGTAAACACAAGTGCTTGTGGCTTTTTATAAATATTTAATTGCTTTTGCTTGTTGACTTGTTGTCATTGTAAAAGAGAACTATTCGAGGTTATTCTTCCGTTCTTACTGAAACGAATTGAACCATTGTTTAATGTTCTGTTAGTGGTGTTAAACACCATGTTAGGGGTTAAAATGATGGCCTTTCCACATCACTTCGAAATGCAAATGCTCGGTTGTAGCATGTCCTGTTCTACCTGTTAAACCAATCACTTGCCCAGCTTTAACAACATCTCCCACCTTAACAAAGTTCTTTGACTGATGACTATATAAGGTTTCAAAGCTTGAAATGCTTAATAACAATGCAATTTCCATATCCAAAATGCGGTTGAGAGCGTGTTACAACTCCATCGAAAGCAGCTACAATGTTGTCGTTTGGCTTTGTTTTAATGTTCTACACTCGAGTGAGTGCGCTTTCCACCATAAGGACTTATAACATGACTGTTAGGAAGTGGATAAGCCCACGCATCGCTTTTTAAGTGCAGATAGCTTCCATATTAAGTCGCCATTCTTATCGTAAAAAAATAAGGCTTTCAGGTTCGTTTGCTTTCTTTGTTGTTTACTACCGTTACATCAACAAAGTTTCCATTCTTTTTACATAACAGTGTTTGCTTTTCTTAGCTTATGACTTTTAAGCTCTACCACCAACTCTGGCAATATTTTACCTCCGTTTATCATGATAGAAAAAACACAAATGCCCTTATCGTTAGTGGTTCCTACAAACGCAATAGTTTGTCCTGCTTTTAACCTCTTGACCCACTTTTTACAAGGTTTTGAGCATTGTTTTCGTAAACAGTTTTCTAAACCATTGTTGTGCCTAATCACCACAACATAGCCTCGTTCTCCCATCTTTTTAGAAACACGCACATAGCCATTAAACACCGCTTTAATAGCATCTCCCGGCTTAGTTAAAAGTTCTATGCTATTGTTCTTTAACAATGCAGCCTTAGCAATGGGTAAAGGAAACGAATATTCGTTAGCCGCAATGCCGTGAAGGTCGATATTAAAAAGCCGAAGAACGACTGAAAAAGATTGGGTGTTTCAATCGCTTATTTGTTGCTGTTCGGCAGGAGTAAACCTGTCGTTGGCAGGCATAAAAGCCATAAGAACAGCAATGATGAAACAAAAAGGAATAAAGAATAGCTTTTTCATGTTGGTTTGTTAAAAGGCATAAGCAAAGTGTATAAAAACAAAAAGGTTAGGGTTGAGCAAGCATTGCACCTGTGAATATGCGTCCAGATTGCGTTCCTAAACGTCGGGCAGAGAAGAATTGATGGTGCGAAGTGTAGGTGCAAATGTTAGAAAAACAATATGTTCTTACGCAATACCCCCACCTCTTCTAACTGCATGGCATTACATTCGGGCAAATTGATATGCCACTTTTGTTCGTTGGTGTTAGCACTATTGTCTACCAAACAAAAGCCATGAGGGTTCACACTCAACGCATTTGCTTTGGCAACGATAGAACCGTTATTTGCAAAACCTGCTTCTTTAAAGGCATAAAACACCTCTTCGCCAACCTCAAAAAGCTTCGAAAGAAATGCTCGGAGCTATGATGGCTTGAACCATTTGAGGCTTTGTTTGAAAAGCATAGTGCATTTGTTTGAGCGTGTTTTTGTACGATTCTTTTCACCGTTCCACGCCAACCTGCATGCACAACACCTATGGCTTGATGTTCAGAATCGAAGAGAATAAGCGGTACACAATCGGCAGTAAAAACACCAATACATAACTCTGGCAGGCAAGTGATGAGCGCATCGGTGTTATTAAGTATCATTTGTTGGGTAAAAGAAGAAAGCGAAAGAAAGTCGTTTCCTATCAGAATGGTGTTTGTTTGGTGTGTTTGTTGCGGAAAAATAATCTGCTCTGGTGTGATATTGAGCGTTTGAGAAAGCAACAAACGATTGTGATGAACGCACGATAAATCGTCGCCCGTAAACGGATTACAGTTGAATGAGTCATAAGCACCACTGCTTTTCCCACCTTGTCGTAAGGTAGAAAAAGCAGTGAGCTTAGGGTTTATATGGTAAGAATGCAGAAATGTAGACATTATACTTCCTCCGCATCAACGTATTCAAAGTCTTCTAAATCGTCAATATCTTCTTCATCAATATATAACAACTCGTCTTCTCCTTCCGCTTTCAACTCTTCTGCGAAACGAGACATATCTTTATCGCGATGAACAAGTGTTTCTTCGGCAATCACTCCCTTAATTTTATTGCTTTTCGCTGTTAAGCTCTTTCCATAAAATGTCTTTCAGTTCGTTGATTCCCTTGACCAGTTACAGACGAAATAAAACACACAAGGTAAATCGTTGGGAAGTGTTTCTTTAAGCATCGAAATGAGCTCTTCGTCGAGCAAATCGCATTTAGTTATAGCCAAAACACGATGCTTATCGAGCATTTCAGGATTAAAGTTTTGTAGCTCATTTAGTAATATTTCATATTCTTTCTTTATGTCCTCTGTGTCTCCGGGTACCATAAATAAGAGCAAAGAGTTTCGCTCTATGTGGCGAAGAAAGCGTAAACCAAGTCCTCGTCCCTCGCTTGCTCCCTCAATAATACCAGGTATATCTGCCATTACGAACGATTGATTGTCGTGATAACCCACAATTCCTAACGATGGTTCGAGCGTTGTAAAAGGATAATTGGCTATCTTTGGACGCGCACTCGACACTGATGAAAGAAGTGTAGACTTACCTGCATTAGGAAAAACCAACCAAACCTACATCGGCAAGAAGTTTGAGTTCTAAGATAACAGTCTGCTCTTGCATGGGTTCACTGGGCTGTGCATAGCGTGGAGCCTGATTGGTTGCAGTGCGAAATTGGAAGTTTCCTAAACCTCCACGTCCACCTTTTTAAGAGTAATACCTCTTGTTTATCGTGCATTACATCACAAAGATATTTTACCCTGTTTCTGCATCGTAAACCACTGTACCACATGGTACATCAATGTATTGATGCTTACCATTAGTTCCATGACACTTGTCTCTTCCGCCATTACCTCCATGCTCTGCAAACACATGACGTTGGTATTTTAGGTGTAAAAGCGTCCAGTAATTATGATTACCTCTTAAATAAATGCTTCCCACCATCTCCACCATCTCCACCGTCGGGACCAGCATTTGGATTATATTTAACACTTTTTGAGGTGCATAGAACCACGTCCGCCTTTGCCTGAACGGCAATGTATTTTTACATAATCTACAAAGTTAGAATTTGCCATTGTAATGCGTTTTAAAAATAAAAAAATGTGTTTTTTTCTTGTGTGTTCTTCAACCCTTTATGGGTAAAGATAATTTTCAATACACCTTATTAAATAAAATGAGGAAGCTGTTAACGAGTATATATGGTGCGTAGATTGAAAATAAAAAAAGGAGTTATGGTTTTGTTTGTTTTGCCATAACCCCTAATGCTTTATGTGGTAGAAGAGTTATAGACGGTCTATCACAGCAGATATTTCTGCGAAAATAGTGTCAAGGTCTCCTAAACCATTGATGTGATTGTGAATGCTTTCCTTTTTGTACCAATCAATTAAAGGAGCAGTTTGATTGTGATAAACGCCCAAACGTTTTTTGATAGTTTCTTCGTTATCATCGCTTCTTCCACTTTCTTTTCCACGTAAGATAAGACGTTTCATCAATTCATCTTCAGGAACATCAAGCTCAATCATTGCTGCAACACAGTGTCCACGCTCAGCTAACATCTTCTTTAAAGCCTCTGCTTGTGGTATTGTTCGTGGAAAACCATCGAAGATAACACCCTTATGTTCCTTGCCAAAGCTATCGTATGTGCTTGCAAGAATATCTATCATAAGCTCATCAGGGATAAGTTGTCCCTTGTCAATGTATTCCTTTGCTGTCTTACCTAAGTTGGTTTCGTTTTTTTAATTTCATTACGAAGAACGTCCCCAGTAGAGATATGTTCAAAGCCATACTTTGAGATAAGTTTGTCGCTTTGAGTACCTTTTCCAGAACCAGGAGCGCTGAAAAATAACGATATTATTCATCTTTTTTTAATGTATATATAATTGTTTAAAAATGTTTATTCTACAATGGTATAAATGTCTCTAAGATTACGTCCTTGTTGGTCATAGTCTAATCCGTAACCTAAAATAAAGTCGTTAGGAATTTCCATTACAGCGTAATCTATGTTTAAAGGCACTTGTAAACGTTCTGGTTTAACAAGCAATGAGCAGATATGAATTGACTTCGGATTGCGTGTTCCCAAGCTTTCTATCATTCTTTTCATTGTTAATCCCGACTCAACAATGTCTTCAACGATAATAACAGTTCTATCTGTTAAATCTTCATTGATACCAAATATTTCTTTAATTGTTCCTGTAGATGTGGTTCCTTTGATAAGATGCTAACTTAACAAACGAAATCTCACAGGGGATTGTTAACATTCGCATAAGGTCTGCAGCGAAAACAAATGAACCATTAAGAACAGCTAATAAAAGCGGATTCTTATCTTTCATGTCTTCATTTATACGGTCTGCAACTACTTTAATGCGTTTTAATATTTCTGCTTCCGGTATGGAAGTTTTAAAGGTTTTGTCCTTTATTGTTATTTCAGCCATTGTTAGATGTGTTATATTTTGGTGCAAAAAAATACTAAAAAGATACCATATTTAGGCTATCATTAGCACTAAAAATTTGTATTTTTTTGCAATTATGAAAAATCTTAACAAACACTCAAATAAAAGAGCATGATAAATACACTATAGAACACGAAACCATTAGTTCTATAGATTTAATGGAGCGTGCTTCTAAGGCTATTGTGCAGTTTATTATGGCTCATTGGAGCAATCTTTCGTCGTTTGTTGTCTTTGCAGGACCGGGCAATAATGGGGGAGATGCGTTGGCAGTAGCTCGTTTATTGTTACAAGAAGGTTATGATGTTTCGGTGTATTTATTTAATATTCATAACAAATTAACGCCTGAATGTGATACCAATAAGCAACGTTTGTTAGAATGTAAGCAAAGCAAAAACTTTACAGAAGTTATTACAAACTTCGACCCTCCTGTGTTAACTGCAAAACACAGTGGTAATAGATGGACTCTTTGGAACGGGTATCAATAAGCCTCTTTCGGGTGGTTTTTGCTTCGTTAGTGAAATACATCAATCAGTCGGAAGCTAAGGTTGTTAGTATTGATATACCATCGGGATTGATGCCAGAAGATAACACCAATAACATAAAGTCTAACATTATAAATGCTCATTACACCCTCACATTCGAGCAAAAAAAGCTCTCTTTCTTTTTAGCCGATGCTCAATTGCATTTAGGAAAGGTGTCGGTGCTAAACATTGGATTGTCTAAGGAGTACTTAACAACAGTTCATTCTCCTTACGAGCTTATCGAAGAAGAGCAAGTGTGTAAACTTTTAAAGCATAGACCACCATTTACGCATAAGGGAATGATGGGACATGCACTTCTTGTTGCTGGTTCGTATGGCATGGCAGGAGCAGCTGTTTTGGCTACAAAGGCGTGCTTACGAGCAGGAGTAGGAAAGGTAACAACTCACATTCCACCACGTATTTACGATGTAGTGCAAACATCTGTGCCTGAAGGAATGGTTTCTTTAGGAACTGGGGAATTACATTTTTTAGAAGCAATAGATACCAATAACTATCAAGCAGTTGGTCTTGGACCCGGTTTAGGCTTAGCTGAGAACACAGCAATTGCCCTTTATTTCACAAATAAGACGTACACAATGTCCGCTTGTTTTAGATGCCGATGCACTTAATATCTTTGGTAATCATCGGGCTTGGTTACAGCAATTGCCTCCTAAAATTATAATGACACCACACCCAAAAGAGTTCCAACAAATAGCAGGAACGGTGTTTTCTAACTGCTACGAACAATTAGCAAAGGCGAAAGAATTGGCAGAAAAACTCGATGCTTACATTCTTTTAAAAGGTCATCACTCTGCTTTATGCTTGCCAAATGGAGATGTTATCTTTAATTCTACAGGAAATGCAGGCATGGCAACTGCTGGTTCGGGAGATGTTCTTACAGGTATTTTTGGTTGCATTGCTTGCAAGAGGATACACACAACGTGAGGCTTGTATCATCGGAATGTATGTTCATGGCTTAGCAGGAGATATAGCTGCGAGCGAAATAGGTGAGGAGTCGCTCATTGCAAGCGATATTATAGCCTATTTACCACAAGCCTTTAAACAATTATATCATTGCTTATAACACTTATTTTCTTTTTGTTTATTTATTTAGAACACAAATAAAAATGAAGTTTATTTTTTTACCTCTTTTCTCGCTATTTGTTTCTTTTTGTGGCACAGGCACAAGAAAAAAAGAACGAGGGGATAACTTATTTTTTTACCTAAAACCCAACTAAAAATTTGTTATAACCATAGAAAAAGCACTTATACGCCCGGTGATTGTGCTATTTATTCTGACCTTTTTATGAAAAAGAAGGCAGATGAGAACCCACAAACCACCTACCGAATAGTGAAAATAGATATGCGCGAAACAGCTATACCTGATTCTTTAAAACAGCATGTTGTAGCGATTGACAAAAAAGCACACCATCTTTTTCGCTTAAATTAGCCGATAATGGTGTTTTTAACTGCTATCAATGCAGAAACCAAAGGTGCAAGAATCTGAACCTGTATTTGTACCTGCTATGAAAGCAAAAAGCTATCGACCCACGAAACTATCTCTCTGCTGATGCGTTGTCGGCAGGTAGCCTTGCGAAGATGGCAGAGGTGATATCGAAAGATATTTACGACTTAAGAGAGAACAGAAAGATGTTAGCCAGTGGCGAAGAGAGTGTATGCCGGAAGATGGTGAACAGTTAAAAAAATAATGCTTGCTACACTCGATAAAAATCGGAAAATGCTTTTGATGACGTTTTTTTGAAGGAAGTGTAACAAAAGACACATTGCAACAAGTTATAACCTTTACACCTGAGCAAAACGTGCCTCAAAGTCTTCTTTTTAGGTTTTCAAAATGGTTAGGTTTTGGTTGATAAAGACGATTTAGCAGGCGTTCCACATTATATAAATATAGAGAATTTAAATGTATTACCCACGCTAACCACTGCTGTTGATGGCGATAAAAAAGCAAAAGAAGACATTGGATTGTATGTAAATATTGCTGGTCAGGCTCGTGTTTCGATAGAGGGGGAACATGGTTCTATGCCTGCAACAAAGGTGAATATAGCACAATTTGGTCGTCAAGAAATGCTTTCGGGTGCGTTGTTTAGTAGAAAGTTTACAAGCCACTTAGTGCTAAATCCTATCACTGGAAACATTGAAAGTTTAAAAACAGAGCCATTAGAATAAGCGAATAAGGAAACGAACCACGTTTATTACAGAAATTAAAAAGAGAGAAAAGAAAATGTAGACGTTTGCTACTCACTTCTTTTCTCTCTTCTTTTTTGCATATTACATTTAGCTATTTCCGTTCATTAGCTATTTTCTTTTATCTCAAACTTTTCGTCTTTACATTTATTTTATCTACTACAAAGCGAATAGGTAAGTTTAATGGAGTATTAGGAGCTATAGAACGAGAACCCGTTATTTCTTTTTTAGGGCCGGGAATAAGCGGACTATAATACAACACTTGTCGCATTCTGTATTTTTGGTCATGCGTAAATTGGTATGGGTCGTTAAACGCATAATCCATTATATTTACTGCTTGGAAACGTTCTCCCTTACAATTTGTGCGATAAAACAAATTATTATATTCTTCTACAGACCACTTGCCAACGTGTTGTTGTATTTTGTTATCGTATTCCTTCTTATTATATGAAGGTGTATCTAAGCAATAATCTGTGTCTCCGCAAGAGTTTGCATTGAACCCATTCCTATTTTCTGTAAACACATGATATAAGCCTAAATAATGTCCTAACTCGTGTGCTATGGTGCAAACAATATCCGATGGATTAAAATCTCTTGTTCGTCGGTAGGTTGTTCTATCGTTATAGCGTTTTGAAACCTCGTCAATAAAGAGCGAATTGATACTTGCGCAAAATGGATATTTTAGGTTTTCTTTGGTTAAATGGTTATGTGTTGCACGCTCTAAGCCTTTTAGTGTAGCGTTACCTGACGACTTTAAAGGAAGATGAGAGATACCTAATGTACTACCATCGTCATCGTCTTCTTTAAACTGAAACAGCATAACGTTAATATATTTGTTAGGGTCCCACAAATATTTTACGTTCTTTTTGGTGTCATCACTCATAAAAATCCACCACATCTATGGGGTAGTCTTCATTCCAATGAACATATTCTACACCCGGAGTAGTTAGTTTTTGTCCCACTTCGTTGGTTTCTGCGAGCGTAAAACGAACCTTTATATTTTCGCTTGTGCCATATATGTTTCCTTTTATATAGCTCATTTACATATTGTATAATGGTAGCGAGTTTTTGTGCAGACACATATTGTTTTTTTCGTCGTTTTTTTATCTTTATAAAGCACATGAAAAACCACAGGTAGCGTGTAAACATAATCATCGTTAAGCACCAAAGGCTCAGGTTTTTTTAACGGTTTCTTTTAGTTATTTCGTCGTCTATGGGTTCTTTTTTTACAGCCCGAAAAAAACAGAGTAGTGTGATACAAAAAGAACACTAAAAAGAGATAGTTCTTGCCATATATTGTTTATTTTTATTGATATTGTATTCTACAAAATTACATTATATTATTGAAATAGCAAAAGTCTTTTGTTTAAAGCTACTATATAAATAAGGTGTATAGTTTTTATTTTTACGATTAAATAGAAAGAAAAAGTGGCTCTTTTAATAAAGAAAGAGCCACTTAAAAGAATATTGTTAATGTTGTAAACTTTTATAGTAAAGCCTACATAACACTTATTGTGCAAGTTTGTTGTCTGAACCTAACACGTTTTCAATCTTGTGTTTGTAAAGTTCAGTCATCAAGTCACGAGCAGGACCGCAGTATTTACGTGGGTCAAATTCGCCTGGTTTTTCAGCAAAAACTTTACGTACTGCAGCTGTGAAAGCTAAGCGAGAGTCTGAGTCGATGTTAATCTTACAAACTGCACTGCTTGATGCTTTACGAAGTTGTTCTTCAGGAATACCAACAGCATCGGGTAGTTTTCCACCGTTTTCATTGATAATTTTTACATATTCTTGAGGTACAGATGAAGAGCCATGAAGTACGATAGGGAAACCTGGAAGTTTCTCCATAATAGCATCAAGAATATCGAATGCCAATGGTGGAGGTACTAAAAGACCTGTTTTTGGGTCGCGTGTACATTGTGCAGGAGTAAACTTATAGGCTCCATGAGATGTACCAATAGAAATTGCAAGAGAGTCTACACCAGTCTTAGTAACGAAGTCGATAACTTCTTCAGGACGTGTATAGTGAGATTCTTCAGCAACAACATCGTCTTCAACACCAGCTAATACACCTAATTCACCTTCTACTGTAACGTCGAATTGATGAGCATATTCCACTACTTTCTTTGTTAATGCAACGTTTTCGTCGTATGGTAAGTGTGAACCATCAATCATAACAGAAGAGAAACCGTAGTCAATACAGCTCTTACATGTTTCAAATGTATCGCCATGGTCTAAGTGTAGAGCAATTTCGGGGTGCTTGCATCCAAGTTCTTTTGCATATTCTACTGCTCCTTGAGCCATGTAACGAAGAAGTGTTTCGTTAGCATAAGCACGAGCACCTTTAGAAACTTGAAGAATAACAGGAGACTTTAAGTCTGAAGAAGCCTTAATAATTGCCTGCAATTGTTCCATGTTATTAAAGTTAAATGCAGGGATAGCGTAACCGCCATCGATAGCTCTTTTAAACATCTCGCGAGTGTTTACAAGACCCAATGATTTGTAATCTACCATAGTTTTATTTTTTTTTAATGAATAGTTAAACTTATATAGTTGTTGCAAAGTTAGCATTTTAATTCTTTACTACAAAACTATATGCTTGTTTTTTTAGTGCTTTTTGTGCTGTTTTTTCACTTTTTTATCGTGGTTTTATACCCTTTTTAGTTTTTTTATGTTTTACACATATAACCGCATACACTACGATAATACCAAAGCACACCAAAGGCACTACGAACGGAAAGGTTGGGTTAAACGTTTCGGCTAAGTGTCCCATGCCCAGAAAAGCACAACCACCGATGGGTGTCATCATGAGTAACGATGAGGCTAAAGAGGCTTGCTTGGAGGCTTTTTCGATAGATAAAGCAAAGATGGTGGGAAACATGATTGCTTCGAAAAGATAGAGGCCTAAAAGCGAAACGAAAGAAACAAACTCTATTTGGGTTAACACTAATGCGCAACAAGCAAAGGTTCCTAAGGCACAAACAAGCAATACGAGCGTTGCACGAAAGCGTTTTAGCACATAACTGCCTATAAACCTACCCACCATAAAAAGCTCAAAGCAAGCGTAAGAGCCACAGATGCTTGGTTATCGTTCAACCATTGCATGGCAGTTACATAGTTTATAAAATAACTGTTAATGCTTATTTCGGCTATCTCGTAAGCCAATAAAGCTGTTAAGCCTAACATAAACAGTTTGTTTGTTAGCAGTTGGCGTAACGATTGCTTAAATTGTGTGGTTTTAGGTAGACTGTTTGGAGCTATAACAGGCAAGTTTGTTTTGCTAAAAAAAGAAAGCTACAATAAGCACGACACTGCCTAATAGAACATAAGGAATGGTTATGTTAGGTGTAGAAGGGGGCGTTTGAGCATTCGGAGATGTGGAAGGAAACAAAAACTGACCCACAATAAAGGTGGCAAAGATGCTACCCAAGCCGTTAAAACTTTGACTTAAATTGAGCCTACTTGTAGCTGTTTCGGCACTACCTAATTGAGTTACATACGGATTGGCTGCTGTTTCGAGAAATGTAAGCCCACAACCTATTACAAATAAAGCCCCTAAAAACGAATAAAAGTTGGCAGATAGCGCACTGGGAATAAACAAAAAGCAACCAAGAGCAAACAAAAAGCCCATAAACCACCCTCTTCTGTAGCCAAAGCGTTTAATAAAAAAAGCCCAGAAGGTATGGCCATGAGGAAATAACCTAAATAGGTAGTGACCTGAATGCCTGCCGATTGAGCAATAGAAATGCCCATTTGGTTTTGAAAATGTTTGTTTAACAAGTCTAATATAGCTCTTGCAAAGCCCCAAAGAAAAAACAAAAGCGTTATTAAAGTAAAGGGTAACGCATAGTGTTTAGGTGTTATGCTTGGTAAAAAGCGTGTTTTTTTATTGTTCATATAGTAGGTTACAAAAGAAATAAATAAAAACACTGCATTTGCAGAGTTTTTTTCTTTTGCAGAAATAGGTTGAATAATGATTTTTTTAAAAAGATACTACAAAGGTAGTTATAATTGTGATAAAAGAAAGTAGAAAAGAATTATTTTCAATGAAAAAACAATGAAAAAAAGGATATTTCTCCTCACTTTTTTACACGGCAGAGCTATGCTTGGAAAAACAAACACTTTTGAGGTTATGTTTGATGAAATAAGGGTATAAAACAGCAGTTTTAAGCTAAAATGATGCAAAAGCTTGTGTTTTACCACACAAAAACATAAGAGTTTAGGAGCTAATATATAAGGTATTGGGGTGTAAAACACTGTATATTGCGTGCTAAAACACCAACTTTTAAGGGCTAATAGCTTGTGTTTTGCTAAGCGATAGGTTGTGTTTTAGAATGGCAAAAGCTATATGTTTTACTTTTTTACGCCCTTTTTTTGTTTCTTTTTAAGCAGAAATAAGCTCGTAATAGCTATGCTCATAGTGACATTTTTGAGCTAAAAACAGAAAAAAATAAAAATGTAACAAAAACGCTCACAAAAAAACGGGTATAAAATGTTGATTTTTGCTATAATGAAATTAAAAAAATAGTGAACTTCAAAACAAACCAACAGGGTGTGAAAGGGTAAACACAAAATGCACCTGCAAAAGGCATTCGCAATGAATACCAAAAAAGATGGGCTTGAACCTTAAAAAGTTTAACCGATGCTTGCACAACGAGCGTATATAACGAATAAAGCGATGAACTTTCACAAATTCATCGCTTTCTTACTACTCTTTTATTCTTGTTCTAAATTACGGAAGTGTAATCACTTCTGTAGGACAAACAGCTGCACATGAACCGCATTCAGTGCAAGTGTCAGGGTTGATTGAATAAATGCTACCTTCAGAAATTGCTTCTACTGGACATTCATCAATGCATGTTCCACATGCTACACAATCATTTCCAATAACGTATGCCATAATGTTTTTTTATTTAAATGTATTTGTAATGTTTTTGTTATATGTATTAGGTGATACCTAATTTTTATGTAGTGCAAAGATACAACTTTTATTTAATATACCAACAAATGATGATAGATTTTTTTACATAATTATCCCTATTATTAGTGATGTAAATGGGTTTCTTAATACCTATAAAAGATGATGTTTTGGGTGCTGTTATGTTAGCAAATAGTTATAATAAGATGTAGTTTTGTGCGTTATAATTACAGAATGAAGATAAAATATTTAACTTTGGTTGCCTTGCTTTTTGTTTGCATTTCGGCAGTGGGGCAGGTAGAAAAGGTGCAAAAACAAACCTTATAGCGACTTGCGTTTGTTTCATTTTGGTGTGCTTTGTAGGTACGCATTTGCAAGATATTGAATTGCAAAATGTGGGCTTGCAACAAATAACACGCGAAGACGGAACAAGCTATTCGTCGTTGGTGAGTGTTGAACAAGATAGGTGGGACGTGGGGTTTCAAGTGGGTGTGTTAGGCGAACTACGCTTAAATACGCACTTACAGTTGAGGGTTGCACCTGCAATGTTTTTTTCGGAACGAGAAACATTAGGTTCTTAAATGTGAACGAAAAAAATGCAAATGGTAAAAGTGTTGAGCAGTTGCAAGATATTAAAACGGCTTATGTGTCGATGGGAACGCAACTGATTTATGGCGGAATGCGTGTAAATAATCATCGTCCTTATTTAATGGTAGGACTTAATCCGATGTTGAATTTAAGTGGGAGAGATAACGACTTAATAAAGCTAAAACGCTATGATGCTTTTGCAGAAATTGGCTTTGGTTGCGATTTTTATTTGCCTTTCTTTAAACTCAGACCAGAAATAAAGTTTATGTATGGCTTAACAAATGCCATTGACAACAATCATATAAATAAGGTAACAGCGCAAAACATGGTTCCTTATACACGTTCTACTCGCAGTGCTCACACTAAAAATTGTTGCGCTAACCTTTTATTTTGAATAGTGAAACAAAAAGGGGGCTTTGCTTTTATTGCCTTGTTGTGTGCATTGTAAAGGCTCTATAACATAAAAGAAAAAAAGGTGTGGAGAATGGTAAAATGGTTGCTTTTAGGGTAGGTAGGGGGCATTAAAAGGAGAGTAGAAAGTGGAACGTTGATGTTTATAATGCTACCTAAAACGCTACAAAAACACTGTTTTTTTGTGGTGATTATAATAATAAAAAAAGAGAAGACCTAACGGCTGTAAGTCTTCTCTTTATTTTTTTATATTTAATAAATAAGCTCTGTTTATTTATCTTTTTAATAGTTTTGCGTTAGCATCGGTTGGGTCCATTTCGTAAACCTTCTTCCAGTATGCTTGATAGTTAGCCTTATCATTCTTCTTGGTAAAGTAGAATGCAAGATAACGATAAGCCTCTAATAAGCGAGAATTGTCTGTTTCGTCGCGGTTTTCTTTTATCTTTTAACGCATTAGCAAGTGCCCTCATAGAAAGGTTTTGCTTGGAAAGTTTTCATATCAGGGTCGAGGTATGAATTGATACGAGCTTGCCAAAGTGTTGCAAAATCTTTTGCTGTAGGGAATTTATCTGCTAATTGTTGATACACCTCTGCCGCCTTTTTTTGTACGCATTCTTTTGTTCTTCTCCCTTGCTGTTTTGTGCTTTTACTTACATAAATGTTAGCTAAAACCCGCATAGTTTGTTGCTGTTGGCTGTTTCACTAACTTGAGATATTCTACATAAGTAGAAGCTGGCATTGTCGAAATCACCTTTCTCTTCGTATGCTGTTGCAATGTTGTTAAGAGCATCGGCACGGTCGTTTACGTTTTCAGGGTTTTCCTCGTAAGACTTCTTAAACATATCTATTGCCTTGTCATAGTCTTTCTTTCCTAAGTAAGCATGGCCGTAATAAAGGTAATCACTCGAAGTGATTTTGGTCTTTTCTGATTTATTAAAGAGGGCATCTGCATATACCAATGCTTCATCGTAACGCTTTAAATTGGTTAAATTGAAAAAGGCGATACGGTTAAGAGCTGGATTTCTTGGAAACTTTTGGGTGCCAAATGTAGCCACTTCTAAACTCTTTTCAAACTCGCCTTGTAGGAAATAGTTCAAAGCAAAAAGTAGCTAATTGGTAGTCTTCAAGTTTGTTTTTATCTACCTTATTATAGTATTCGAGTGCCTTAGCAATGTTTCCTGCCTTGTCGTATATCTCTGCTGAAATTACATCTACTGGGTAATCAGGACGTTGCATACGAAGTTCTTCGAGCTTAGCAACTGCTGCAGCAGGGCTTGTTTTGCTGTTTATTTGCGCATAACGACGGTATCCTTCGGGATTCTTTGGGTCGAAATAACATGCTTGTTCAAACCATGAAGAAGCTGCTCCACCGTTGTCTTTCGCTATTTCGATGTCGCCCATTAGGACATAAGATGCACCATAAGCTTTGTTTTTATCAATAGCCATCTGTGCATACTTGGTTGCATTGAGCGTATCTTTTATGTCGAGATAAGTTTCACCCATAGCAACAAGCACCTCAGGGTTCTTCTTGTTAGCTTTAAAAAAAGTTCTTTCACTTGGGCATCGCGAGTAGCTGAATTGCCCTTAATAAGTTCTGCCACACGTTTGATGGTTTCGCTGTTGTCTGTTTGTGCATGTGTTATGGTTGTGGCACCTGCTATCACTGCACCCATCATTAAATATTTTATTGCTTTCATAATTTCTTTATTCGTTGTTTACATTTACATTTCTTATGGTTATATTTCCTTGCACTGGAAGAAGTCCCTGACTTGAGAATGATGAGCTGCCCTTAGGAGATGCGATGAATTGAGCAAATCCCCATGGCAAAACCATTGCGTGGGTCGTTTAGTAGAGCATAGATTGTACGAACAAGGGGATAGTTCCCGTTGTAAAAAAATAGTATTGATACGGTTTCCAACTGCTTGCTGGTGTTGCCTTTATCTACTTTTGCTCACAGACATCACGGTGATGTTTTTATTAAAGGTGAGGTTGGTACTATCGCGCTTATCGTTTAACCAATTGCTCCTATAATGCCAATCGCTCCCGGGGTTTCTTCTACATATTTAATTACGTCGGCAGTTCTCTTAACTGCTGATGCCTTAGGGGCTGTAATGGGTTTGCTGTTTAATAAAGAGTCTTCTACATAGCGAACACAACTCGATTTGGTGTTGTCGAACACTAAAAATAATGTCGCCTTTAGACGAATTAGGATATAGTTGATTCCATTTTTTTCACTTCTCCTGTGAGAATGCGTTTAAAAGTCTTTCACACTAATACAGGTGTCTTTGTTGGCTTTATTCACAATGAGTGCAAGTCCATCGTAGGCTATCTTTACGCTTTTGGGTGCGAAATCTCTGCTCTTAAGGTCGTTTAACTCTTGAGTACTGAATGTTCTTGCTGCAATAAGTAGATGGGTCTTTCCCTTTAAAAGCATGTTCATGCCGTCTATCTCATTACTATAAATGGGCTTAACATGGGCTTTGGGATAGGTGTTCTCAAACACTTCTCGCTCTTCTTCGATAATAGGACTGAAGCTTTCGTCGGCTACAAAGCTGATAGAACCTGATGAATAGGTGTCTGTTCTACCATCTTTTGACTTCTGTGGGCCACACGCTAAAAGGCTACTTAGCACTAACAATGCTACAAATAGGGTTGCTTTTATGTTGTATTCTCATTGCATTCAATGTGTTTAAAGGGCTGTTCTTATGTTCGTTCTTTTTGGGGAACTTCTTGGTTGTTTTTTTATTCTTTCTGAGTTAATCAGAATGTTGTTTTGCTTAATAATCTAATTAAAAAAAGCAGGTTTTGATAGGCTAATTTAATGCTTTTTCTTTATATAAAGCATCAAAAAGCTTAGGTTTTTTATTTCTTTTTTACTGATTAACGATTGTTTAAAGGTTAATAACAATTGCTTTAACTTTTAAACAATGTGTGGTATAGCTTATCTTTTAGCTCTTGTTGTCTTTAATAAAAAGAGCTGTAAATGTCTCTTTCTCTTTTTATAAACGTCTCTTTTTCCTACTTATTTCTAATATGTTAAGAAGTTGTTTTCTTTATTCAATACGTTTAATTGATATACAATACGGAGATGTGAAACAAGGGATAGAGAAAGAAAAGGTATTTTGAAAAGAGGTATAATAATGAAACAAACTTCTTAACAAAACGATATAAAAAATAAAGAGCAAAGAAATAAACGTCTTTGCTCTTTTATTTTAATGTTATTGTAATCTAAAGGTTACAGGCACATTGTATTTAACACGCACTGGAGCACCATTTTGTTTACCCGGTATCCACTTAGGCATGTTACGTACAACACGAGCTGCTTCTTTGTCAAGTGAAGGGTCTACAGAACGAACAACATTCACATCGGTAATAGAACCATCTCTTTCTACAACGAAAGCAATAATTACTCTACCTTGAACGCCATTCTCTTGTGCCACTGCAGGGTATTGAACGTGTTCTGCAAGCCACTTCATTAACTGAGCAGGTCCACCTGGGAACGACGGCATTTGTTCTACAATGTCGAACACTTTGTTCTCTTCAACATGCTTAGGAGGTTCTGGTTGAGTGATAGTTTCTTTCGCTTTCAACACAGTTCCACCATCTTCATCGTTACCTTTAACGTTAAATGAACCAATAGCAGTTTTGGTATTCATCAAATCATTCTGTGTTTTCATTTCCTCTTCAGGGTTTTACCTCAGAGTCTTTCTTTATCACAGGAGGAGTAAATTTGATAGAACTTTTAACCTTTTCAACTACTTGTTCTTGTTCAATTACTTTAGGTTTAACCTTCTGTTCTACTTTTTGCTTCTTTCTTAGGCTGGTTAAGAGCAGACAACTCGTTAACCTCTGTCATCGCCATCTTTTCAGCATTAGCATCTGCGAGCTTCTTTAATGCAAGCCCAGCAAATATCAATACAGCGAGAATGATAACGGCAATGATTGAAAGGACGTTTCTTTTTGAGGTGCCTTTACGAAGCTGATAAGCTCCATAAGCGTGGTTTTTACCCTCAAAAACCAAATCGGTCCATTCGCCTGATACTAAATCTATTTTTTTGACATTTGTATTCAGTTTTAAATTGTTTATAATACGTTGATGCGCTTATTGAACGCCAGCCTTCTTCAATAGTTGAAGGTCTTTGTCGCTAAGTTTATCAATAACGTATTTTCCTATGCCGTTAATTTGCATCTCGTCGAGTACATCAACCATGTTTTTATACTTCGCCTCGTCTGTCGATTTAATGATGATTGTCATTGTAGAAATCTTGTTTCCATCAATTTCACCACCTTTAATCTTAGCCAATTCAGCGTTATATATAGAATCTGTATATTGCTTTGGATTCTTCAAACGCTTTTCGTCAAGCTTTTGTTTAGCTTCAAGAACTTGCAAAACAGGTTGTGTTGAGTCTTCTGTAACGTGTGTTCTTAACACTTTACGAATACCATCTTTGCCCCAATTAGTTAGTTGTAAACAAGAAGGATCATCGTATTTTTGGCATTCCTTTGATATAGTATATCTTGTTATCTTTAGCCAAATAGATGGTAATTGTGTAAGATTCTTTTGTTACAGACTTGTCTTCGTCGCTCACATTCTTATCGTTACTTGGCATACTCAACTCCATTGATTGAGGTTTTGCTAACGACGTACACACCATAAAGAAAGTAATGAGAAGCATCATCATGTCCACCATCGGTGTAAAGTCTACACGGGTGCTCATTTTTCTTTGTCTTCCCTTGCCACCTTTGCCTTCGCTTAAATCTACGTCCATGTGTTAATCCTCCTGAGTTTTTAATGAAGTGATAAGATAGTAACGGTTTTTCTTGCATGTCTTGGAGCTCAGACATCACCTTTTTAATGATTCTATAAGGAGTTCCTTCGTCAGCTTTGATTGCAAGTTTTAGGTCTTTATTAACGCCTTTTGCAGCTTTAACCCAAAGTTGAAATTCGCTTTCTTTGCCATCAATGCTATCTGTTGGGATACCTTGTTGTCCGAGTTCAGTTGCCATTTTAGCCTCTGGAAGGTTTAAATAGGCACTGAGTTTTTCCATAGAAACACCCCACATAGGGTCTTTTTGGAACTTTTTCGACTTGCTTATTGGTAAGCGACACTCTGAATTTATTTGTCATGTCCGCGAGAACATCAGTCATTTGTAACTGATTATCCATGCTCATAAACACTTTTCCTTCTTTTGTCTACAAGGATGTTTTAGAACATCTTTTTCGGGCACTTTGATTTCAGATACCGAGTTAGGAGTGAGTACTTTTTACAGGTTCATTCTTAACGAACGTAGACGTTAGCATAAAGAATGTGAGCAAAAGCACCATCACGTCCGACATCGGAGTCATGTCGATCCAAGTGGATTGCTTTTTAATTTTTACTTTACCCATAATGATAAATGTTTTAAAGGGTTAGCAAAAATTAAGCTTCTTCTGTGTGGTTAGCTCTGAATGTCTGAGCAATTGAGTAACCAACTTCGTCAAGAGCGTAGGTCAATTTGTCAATCTTATTGGTGAAAGTGTTGTAAGATACAACAGCAAACCAAGAAGTTGCAATACCTGATGCAGTGTTAACCAACGCTTCAGAGATACCTTCTGATAGTGCCAAAGAGTCGCCACCACCACCTGCAGCCAAAGCAGCAAATGAACGAATCATACCGATTACAGTTCCAAGAAGACCTGTAAGAGTACCTAATGTTACAATTGAAGCAATGATAGGAAGGTTCATTTGAAGAGTAGGCATTTCTAATTGAGTTGCTTCTTCGTGAGCTTGTTGGATTTTTAGAAACCTTTTGGCTTAGTTTTAAACCTTTGGTAGCTTCCCATTTCTTTTGTAAGCATTTAAAGATGCAGAAACAACATTTGCTACTGAACCTTTTTGTTGGTCACAAAGTTGTTGAGCCTTTGCAAAGTCGTTTTTGGTTCAACGCTACTTTGATGTTAGCTACGAATTTAGGAAGAGCACCTTTACCAAATGCAGTGTTAAGAGCTAACCAACGTTCTACTGATAACGCTAATACTGTGAGTAAAAAGACCTTGAATGATAGGCACGATGAAACCACCTTTGTACATCAAACCTAAAAAGGTTACCTTCTTTTTACTGCTGCAGTAGGATCGCCACCAACGAAGTTTTCTGGGTTACCTAACACAAATTTAAAGATACATCCTGCGATGATAAAGCATACAATGATTACCCAAATTGCTGCTCTGATACCTTGAAAGCCCTGAGATTTTTTTAGGGCTGGCTGCTTGTTTTGTAGTTGCCATAATTTTAATTTTTACTTTTTTTAGTTATTGATTATTTGTTATTTAAAAATCTTATTAGTTTATCTTATTGAGAATAAGCTATTTGTTGATACTTGTCAAATTTTTGTTGTTTAAGTCTACTACAAAGATAATTAAATAATATAGAAACAAGCTTTATTGTTAGTAAAAAATTAACGGCTTAACTCTAAAAATATCTTATAGTGCCTTAAAAACCTATTTTTGTGAAAGATGTTATTTTTAGTTTTTTTCCAATGCTTCTTTTATTCTTTTGCATTGCTTTCCTGATGTTTTCTTCGCTTGTAGCATAGCTTAATCTAAAGCAATCGGGTGCTCCGAAAGAGGCTCCACTCACAGTGGCTACGTGTCCTTCTTCCAATAAATACATTGCTAAGTCGTCTGCATTACAAATAACTTTATTATTGTATTGTTTACCAAAGAAGCTATTGCATTGTGGAAAAAGATAGAAAGCACCTTGTGGAACATTTATTTTTAGCCCTTTAATGTCTTTCCCTAATTCTACAATAAGGTTCCTTCTTCTTTCAAAAGCTAAGCGCATGGTTTCTACACACTGCTGTTCGCCCTCGTAAGCAGCAAGAGCTGCTTTCTGACTAACCGAGCAAGCACCGCTTGTATATTGACCTTGTAACTTATTACAGCCTTTAATTATCCATTCAGGACCTGCCATAAAGCCAATTCTCCAACCAGTCATTGCGTAAGCTTTCGATACACCATTAACGATAATAGTGCGTTCTTTCATTCCTTCAAACTGAACGATTGACTCGTGCGCGCCTATATAATTAATGTGTTCATATATCTCATCAGACACTACATAAAGGTTTTCATGACTTCTAATCACGCTTGCGAGTGCTTCTAATTCTTCTTTAGAATACACGCTACCCGTAGGATTTGAAGGCGAACAAAGAATTAAAAGCTTTGTTTTCTCTGTGATAGCATCTTCTAATTGCTGTGCTGTTATTTTGAAATCTTGCGTTATATCTGCAGAAATAAACACAGGAGTTCCGTTTGCAATCTTAACCATTTCTGGATAACTAACCCAATAAGGAGCAGGAATAATAACCTCGTCGCCAGCATTTACCAAAGCCATGATAGCGTTGCAAACACTTTGTTTTGCGCCATTAGCTACCGAAATTTCACTTATTTTTGTAGTGAACATTGTTTTCTTTTTCTAACTTTTTGCGATAGCAGTTCTTAAATCTGCATATCCGGGGATAGGAGAATAACGAGAATAGTTGTCATTGATAGCTTGTATAGCAGCCATCTTTATGTGTTCGGGCGTATTAAAAATCGGGTTCTCCTACACTCATGTTAATTACATCAATGCCTTTTTTTCGCGCATTTCTATGCTCTTTTGAGACATGGCAAGTGTTGCCGATGGAGACAAGCGATTTAAACAATCGGATAATTGACTCATATTTCTGTTATTTCTAAAGATTATTATTACAAAGTTACTAAAATATCTGTGTGAACAAAAATAAAAAAACAAAATTATTTATGCAAAAAAACTATGAAAATAGAAAGAAAAATGTTGTTTTTGTAAGAATGTTTTATAAACAAAGCTTATCTTGTTTCTGTTTGTTTATTTTAAACGAATAAAGAGATAACCTTAAAGATAAGAAGATGTTTTATGAGTAGATATGGTTTATTAGAAGATGAACCTTTGTTTTCTGTAGATTTTATGATAATAAAAATAGCACCCACTTGTAAGAAATAAAATGCTTAATTACAAGTGGGTGCTATATAATAATGTACCCGTACATATAATTAACTTATGCTTTGGGTTCTTTATATCTACTTTTTTTTGCTCGTTTACTCTAAGGTGAGCGTGTGTCCCATTCTGTCTTTTTTCGTCTTTAAGTATTTATAATCATACTTGTTAGGAGCTATTTCTAAAGGTACATTCTCTATAATTTCTAAACCATAAGCCTCTAATCCTACACGTTTTGTTGGATTATTAGTGATTAAACGCATTTTATGAATGCCCAAGTTTCTTAACATTTGTGCGCCATAACCATAATCGCGTTCGTCTGGTTTAAAGCCTAAATGAACGTTAGCCTCCACAGTATCCATTCCTTCTTCTTGAAGTTTATAAGCTGCCATCTTATTCATCAGGCCTATACCTCTACCTTCTTGTTGAATATAAATAATCACTCCTTTGCCTTCTTTCTCAATCATTTGCATGGCTTTGTGTAGCTGTTCGCCACAATCGCAACGTTTACTACCCAATATATCACCAGTGGCACAAGATGAATGAACACGAACCAACACCGCTTCATCTTCTTTCCATTCACCTTTTATCAAAGCAAGATGTTCAACACCATTTATTTTTGACGGAAAGGAATAATGCTAAAATGACCATATTCGGTAGGCATATCCGCTTTAACGCCCACTTCTATTGCCGATTCTTCTTTCAAACGATAGGCAATAAGGTCTTTAATGGTAATAATTTTCATATTCCATTCTTTTGCCATCTCTATTAAATCGGGCATTCTTGCCATAGTTCCGTCTTCGTTCATTATTTCCATTAAGGCACCAGCAGGATATAAACCAGCCAACTTACACAAGTCTATTGCCGCTTCGGTGTGGCCACTTCTTCTTAAAACACCATTTTCTTGTGCGTAAAGAGGATTGATATGTCCGGGTCTACCAAATGTAGATGGAGTAGAATTGGGGTCGGCTAATGCTTTAATCGTTTCTGCTCTATCGTGTGCAGAAACACCTGTAGAGCAACCTTCGAGCTTATCTACTGTTACAGTGAATGGGGTTCCAAGCATAGAAGTATTGTCTCCTACTTGTTTGGGCAAGTCTAATTCTTTACAACGCTCCATCGTTATAGGCACGCACAACAAGCCTCTTGCGTTTTTAAGCATAAAGTTAACCTTTTCGGGTGTAATCTTTTCGGCTGCTATAATTAAGTCTCCTTCGTTTTCGCGGTCTTCATCATCTACCACGATTACAAATTCTCCTGCTCTAAAATCTTTTATAGCATCTTCAATGCTACTAATTTTAAAAATCTTCCATATCTGTTTATAGTTGCATGCTCTTTTGAGCATTTGTTTCTTGTATAAAAAAATAATTTGTTTGTTAATATTATCTATTGCGTTAATAATGCTTTTGCTATCTTTCCATAATCTCAACCTAAAATGCCACATTCTAACATATAACACAAATCCGAGAGGAACGATAATAGCGCATAAAGTGTTAAGCCATTTCTTTTCGAAGGGTCGAGTGTGTGCCTTTGTAGATAATATTGGCAGCTTGTTGAGCATACTAATGAGTTGTGCATCTTTTGTATTTGCCAAATCTTCTATCACCTTTTCTAACTGTTCGCAAATATTTTCTATTTCATGGTCGACGTTGTATTGGAAGAATACTTTTAAGGGATTAGGAAAATGTTGCAACTTTTTTCTCTCCCTATAATTTGTTAATAGCGACTGAATATTGCTGAGTTTTTCTCTATCTTCCGAGTAGTGAGGCTCATAAATCACCACCTCTTTTCATCGAAATGTGCCTTTTTAGATGCAAACCAAATAGCTTTATAAAGAAATTGCGGTATAAATCTAAGTTGAATACCATAGAATCGTTGTGCGCTTTGTAGGTAACAAACACCGCTAAGGGGGTGAGAACGAGAGTAGAAAAGCAACTTTCCGAACCACACAGACCATATCCCTTCGCGTGCCATACGATAACCCGAATTGTCTAAGATGTAATAAGTGATAAACACCAACACTGACACAATGATAGGAATACCCAAGCCACCTTTGCGAATAATTGCGCCTAACGATGCACCAATAAAGAAGAAGAGCAAGCACGAAAAAGGCTGTTGTAAACTTGTTATAAGCCTCTATCTTGTGAAAACGGATAAGCGTATCACCTTCTTGAGTTATCATACTGCGATATTCTAACTCGCTAATTTGCCTTGTCACCGTGTTTTTGTGCTGTTGCTAACGCTTGCTGTTTTTTTCGGCAGGCGTCAATTTGTTGTAGCTTTCAAGCACATCGAAATTCGTTTTGTCGTCACCTTTTTTTGCCTTGAAATCTTTTATCTTCTGCTGTTTTATATTTGTTAAAGGCATATAAACATACCTCATTTCTTTATAAGAAGCCTTGCCTATACTGTCGTATTTCAGGTCGATAGAATCTACGTGTGGGTTATTTGTTGCAAACTTTTTCCTCTTGCGTTGTTGCTAAGCAAAGAGGCATCAGTTAAATTAAAGTCGTTATCTTGCTTTTATCACAATACGTTTCATGATAAAACTCTCACGTCTGTATGGCACAGAAGCAGCATCTGCTAATGCTTGCGATTGCATATTTTCGAACCATTCGCCACTCCATAACGTCATTAACATGTGCTTTTTGTCGGCAGTAGACTGTATCATGGCAGAATCGGCTAAGATAATTGCTTGGTCTTCGTAGCTTCCCGTCATGCGATAAATCATAATTCCATACAGCTTTCCTGTTTCGTTGTCTTTCTTTTGCACATAAATATTACTGTTAGGAATGCCATCGTAGAACACACCCATAGGTATTTGTGTTTCAGGACTTTTATCTCTCATCGAAATAAGTAGTTGAGCCATCTTCATGTTTGCCGATGGACCAATGTTGTTTTGAAAGTAGAAAGAAGAAGAGAGATGAAAACAGATATAACAATGAGCGAGCGAAACGACTGTAAAAGCGAAATGCCTGCAGCTTTAATAGCTGTTAGTTCGCTTGTCTCGCCTAAGTTTCCAAAAGCTAATAAGTGCCGATAATAAGATAGCAAGAGGGAGAGATTGCGGTACAAGCATTAAGCCCATATACCAAAAAGAACTGGGCTAATATCTCCATAGAAAAGCCCTTTGCCAATTAAATCGTCTATGTAACGCCATAAAAATTGCATCATCAATACAAACTGACAAATAAAGAATGTACCAACGAAAAAGCAATCCAAACTGTTTGGCTATAAATATATCAAGTTTTTTTATTCTAAACATGAAGTTGTTTTATGTTGCCTATGAAAGCGTGTATAATACGCTACAAAAATTAGCATAAAAACGATAATCGTTCGGTTTTTATGTGTTTTTAGTGCGTAAAAAGGTGCAGAATGTTGTTATAATGTGTTTATATATAATAAGGTGAATGAGCTATAAAGAGCTAAATAGGGCTTTATGGTGTGTGAGAAAGGAAGGTAAAAACGCCTTTTTACGAAAAATGTAGATTAAATATTTGTGGGTTTCAAAAAAAAGCTATATCTTTGCAACGCTTTTATAACGAATCTTTATGGCGGGATAGCTCAGCTGGTTAGAGCGCATGATTCATAATCATGAGGGTCACCGGTTCAATCCCGGTTCCCGCTACAACAAGTGTTAAACGCATAAAAGTTTACTTATTACACGTTTGCACTTAATAATTTTTACGTAAATAGTTGGTTTTAATAAATAAGAGGCATTAAGAAGTATTTTCTTGATGCTTTTTTTGTTTTATAGTATAAGGCTAAATTTTTACGCTTATCTCTTTTTGTTTTATTATTGTCAATCTCTTTCGTGTTATATTAAAAGGGTGGGGTGCATAAAGGCATGCGACTGTAAATGGTTAAGTTGTTTTTTTTGTTAGCGCATTTCTCGTTTTTTGTAGATACGATGTATTTATTTGTTGCGAATTGTATTATATTTAATCTTATATATATAATTCGCAAGGTGGTATTGATTGTTTCCTTTGTTTTTAAGTGCTTGCTAAATCAGCCTAAAAGAGATGATTTTTTTCTGTACGAAAAAAACGTCTTAAAAAAATAAATAGCTAAGCTTTTGGCTTTTATTTCTTGTGTTTTTACTGCCCATTAACCCAGTTTTAAAAAGCAAAAAGCTTGTGAAAAAACCTAAAAGCTAAGCTTTTGCATTTCTATTTTGCACAAAATGCAATTCAAAAACATAGGGTAAAAAAACACTGAAAAACAAGTTGTTACGATGCAAAAGCTTGTGTTTTAGCATGCAATATACGATGTTTTGAGAGGCAATATACCATGTATTAGCATTAAAAACACAAGCTATTGCAACCTAAAACATATATCTTTTGCATGTATTTGCTTAAAAATAGTGTTTTAATGATGCCTTTTTTGCATTTTTATCTCTAAATAATGGATTTAAATAGTTTATGCTTACGTTATTTCAAAACAAAAAGTTTTTAGCGCGAAAAAAACGGCTAAAAATAGCGCAGAAAAAAATCACTCTAAAAACATGAAAAAAACACCGCTTGCCCATTCTCAAAACATGTGTTGCGACACATAAATATAGTTATAAACGCTAAAAACACCCTAAAGCACATGTTAAAACACAAAAAACAACGACAAAAAAGCACGTTTTTTTAGTCGTTTTTTTATATCTTTGCAAGCATAATCACATATTTAATAATTATATGTCCGAAGTAAAACAAATTAAAACCGCATTAGTATCGGTTTTTTTCATAAAGAAGGTTTAGACGAGCTACTTGCTACACTTCATGGTCAAGGTGTTAAATTTTTTTATCTACTGAGGCACTCAAACATTCATCGAATCGTTAGGCTATCCATGCGAAAAAGTAGAAAAATGTTACCTCTTATCCCTCAATCTTAGGAGGTAGAGTGAAAACCCTTCACCCTAAAAATATTTGGTGGAATATTATCTCGTCGTGGACATGAAGGAGATGAAAAGGAAGTAGAACAATACGAAATACCTGCTATCGACTTGGTGATAGTAGACCTTTATCCCTTTGAAGCAACAGTGGCAAGCGGTGCATCGAGTGCAGATATCATCGAAAAAAATAGACATCGGTGGCATCTCTTTAATACGTGCTGCTGCTAAAAACTTTAACGATGTGGTGATAGTTCCAAGTAAACAAGAATATGGTTTGTTGTTAGAATTGTTAAAAAGAATGGCGCACAAACCACTTTAAACGAGCGAAAAAGAATTTGCTACTCGTGCTTTTTGGCGTAAGTAGCTCGTATGATACCGCCATACACCACTGGTTCTCTAAAAAATAAACATAACAATATACCGCACACGCTTAGTGGTTAGCGCACAAAAAAATGTTGGCTTAACCGCTAAGCGTGTGGCGATAAACACAAGATAGTATATGGGATTTTTCATTTATTCAGGAAATCGCAATGGACTTGGGAACTGCTAACACCATTATCATTAGCGATGACAAGATTGTAGTTGACGAACCGTCTGTTGTAGCCTTAGACCGTACCAACAATAAGATGATAGCTGTGGGCGAAAAGGCTAAGATGATGTACGAAAAAACACACGATAATATTCGCACAATTCGCCCTTTAAGAGACGGAGTTATTGCCGACTTTACAGCTTGCGAACAAATGATGCGAGGCTTAATAAAAATGGTTCACAGCGGAAATCGTTTGTTTTCTCCTTCACTTCGTATGGTTATTGGCGTTCCTTCAGGCTCTACTGAAGTGGAATTGCGTGCTGTTAGAGACTCAGCAGAGCATGCCGATGGTCGTGATGTCTACCTTATTTTCGAACCAATGGCCGCTGCTATTGGTATAGGAATTGATGTAGAAGCACCCGAAGGAAACATGATTGTGGATATAGGTGGTGGTAGTACAGAGATTGCAGTTATCTCTTTAGGCGGTATTGTGAGCAATAATTCAATTCGTATTGCAGGAGATGACCTCACAGCAGATATTCAAGAATACATGAGCAGACAGCATAATGTGCGCGTAAGTGAACGTATGGCAGAACGAATAAAGATACATGTAGGTAGCGCACTTACTGATTTAGGCGACGATGCACCAGAAGATTACATCGTACATGGCCCTAATAGAATTACAGCACTTCCTATGGAAGTTCCTGTTTGCTATCAAGAAATAGCTCATTGCTTAGATAAAACAGTGGCAAAGATAGAGAATGCTGTGTTATCTGCTTTGGAAAACACTCCACCAGAACTATATGCCGACATTGTAAAGAATGGTATTTACCTCAGTGGAGGTGGTGCTCTTCTTCGTGGTTTAGATAAACGTTTAACCGATAAGATAAACATTCCTTTCCATATAGCTGAAGACCCATTGCATAGTGTAGCAAAGGGAGCGGGTATAGCGTTGAAGAATGTGGACCGTTTCTCTTTCTTGATGCGTTAATATAAAGTATGAGAAACCTCTTAGAGTTTCTTTCTAAATATAACCATTGGTTTGTTTTTCTCTTATTAGAGATAATCAGTGCTGTTTTATTGTTTGGCTATAATAGCTATCAAAACAGTGTTTGGTTTTCTTCGGCAAATGCTTTGGCAGGTAACGTATATGCTGTGAGTGCAGAGGTGCAATCGTTTTTTTCCAATTAAACGAGGTGAACCAAGCACTCACTGCACATAATGTGGCGTTGCAAAGACAAGTGGACGAGCTGGAAGAAAGGGTTATGAACTTGTCAAACGATTCTACTCAAAAGATAATAGATAAGGCAGAATTGTTTAAAGACTTTCAACTTATCTCTGCAAAGGTGATAACGAACTCGGTAGATAAAAGAGATAATCTTATAACTCTCGATAAAGGAAGTGCCGATGGCATACAACCTAACATGGGAGTGATAAGTGGTATGGGCGTAGTGGGCATTGTTTATATGGTGTCTGAACACTATTCTGTGGTGTTATCGTTGCTCAATTCGCAGTCGAATATTAGTTGCACAATCAAAGGAAAAGGCTATTTAGGCTACTTACATTGGAATGGTGGAAGTGCCGAAACAGCTTTTTTAGACGATATTCCACGACATGCTAAACTGAGAAAGTACGACCAAATTATCACAAGTGGTTATTCTTCTATCTTCCCACAAGGCATTGTTGTGGGTAGAGTGACCAATGCTTATAACTCACCCGATGGACTTTCTTATAAGTTAAAAAGTGCGTTTAAGCACCGATTTTAGTAGACTTAGAGATGTGTTTGTGGTGAATAATGCTCCAATGAAAGAACGAATAAACTTAATGAGAGCAGCTCAAGACTCTATTCAGAATAACGAACGATAACCCAATAGGCTATGAGTGTAAACATTATAAAGGGGCTTTTAGGCTTCATTGCCTTATTCTTGGCACAAGTGTTAGTGCTTAATCATGTGCATTTATTTCAGTGTGCAACTCCTCTTATATATATATATGTTATCTTAGGAATGAGACGTAACGTTCCTAAATGGCTCGTGTTGTTATGCGGTTTCTTAGCAGGTGTGATGATAGACATCTTTTCTAACACGCCGGGAGTTGCTCCCACTTCGCTCACTTTCATAGCTCTTTTACAACCTTATTTGCTATTATTGTTTATAAATAGAGAAAGTCCTGACGACTTAAAACCCTCTCTTCGCACGTTGGGAGCTACTCGATACACCTATTTCTCTTTGTCCTTAGTGTTTATTTATTGCTTGTTGTTTTTTACATTAGAGATATTTAACCTCTCTAACTGGTTGCAATGGATAGAATGTGTTTTAGGTAGCACGGTGATAACCTTTGTTTTTGTGCTTGTAATAGAAAACATGAGAAAGAGAAATGGCTAATTTTAATCTCGAAAAAAGACGCTTTATAATAGCTGGAATAGCTATCGGTATTGTGTTTGTTTATTTGGTTCGTCTCTTTACTTTACAGCTAATGAGCGACGATTATAAAAAGAATGCTGATAGTAATGCTTTCCTAAAGAAAGTGGAATTTCATCGCGTGGCGTTATATTCGATAGACATGGAAAGTTGTTAGTGTATAATCAACCATCGTATGATGTGATGGTTGTGATGAATGAGGAAAGCGGTAGACTTGATACTCTTGAGTTTTGCGAGGCTATGGGCATAACAAAAGAGTTCTTTATTAAGCGTATGAACGACATAAAAGACCGTTCGAAAAACCCCGGATATTCTCGTTTTACACAACAATTATTCATGGGTCAAATCTCAGATAAAAGACTTCTCATCTTTTAGAGAACGAATGTTTCGCTCCCAGGTTTCTACGTTCAAAAAGCGAAGTATTCGTCTTTATCAGTATCCTTATGCAGCTCATGTGTTGGGAGATGTAGCCGAAGTGTCGCCAAGTGATATAGAATCTGACGATTATTATCAGCCCGGTGATTACATAGGAAAGCTTGGTGTGGAGCGTTCTTACGAGAAACAATTGCGTGGAGAGAAAGGTGTTAAGATATTATTGCGTGATGCTCACGGACGTATTCAGGGTAGTTATCAGCATGGAGCCTTAGACCATAAAACCTATTCCGGGTAAAGATTTAACGCTTAGTATCGACCTTCAGTTGCAAGCTTTAGGAGAGAGACTGCTTGAAGGGAAGATAGGTAGCATTGTTGCCATTGAGCCTTCTACGGGCGAAGTGTTGTGTATGGTGTCTTCACCAACATACGATCCACGCATGATGGTGGGTAGACAAAGAGCTAAAAAAACAATCTTGCTTTGTCGAGAAATGTATGGAAACCACTCTTAAATCGTAGTATCATGGGACAATATCCCCCAGGGTCTACCTTTTAAAAACTTCGCAAGCTTTAACTTATCTCACTGAGGGAATAATCAGCTCGGGTACAAGTTTTCCATGTCATCATGGCTTCTTTTATAAGGGACTTCATGTGGGTTGTCACTCTCATTCATCGCCCACTGCACTTGTAGAAGACTTAGTACATCGTGTAACGCTTATTTCTGCTGGGGATTATACTATATGATAGGCAACAAACGCAAGTATGGGAAGTCGTTCAAAATGCTATGAATACATGGCGAGATTATATGGTTAGCATGGGGATTTGGTTATAAATTAGGCATTGATTTACCAGGAGAAAAACGTGGATTGATACCTAATGCCAACTTTTTACGATAAGGCTTATAAAGGTTCTTGGAATGGTTTAACGGTAATAAGTATATCAATCGGACAAGGAGAAGTTAATCTTACACCGCTTCAAATAGCAAATTTAGGCGCAACAATAGCAAATAGAGGCTACTATTATGTGCCTCATGTAGTGAAAAAAGTAAAGGGAGAAAGTCTTGACACCTTGTTCACTACTCGTCATTATACCAAAGCTGCTCGTTCAGCCTACGATAAAGTAGTGGCAGGAATGCGCTCTTCTGTGGTTAAAGGAACATGTCATTCTGCCAATAGAGCTGATTATTTAGTGTGCGGAAAGACAGGTACTGCGCAGAATAGAGGACATGACCACTCTGTATTTATGGGCTTTGCACCCATGGAAGCTCCTAAAATAGCCATTGCAGTGTATGTAGAAAACGGTGGATTTGGTGCCGATTATGGCGTACCCATTGGTTCTTTAATGATGGAACAATATATAAAAGGAAGTTTATCTCCTGCTTCTGAACGCATGGCAGCTGACTTTCAAAGACGTAGAATAGCGTATGGCACAACGGATAGATAGAACAACAATAAAGTCAACAAGCATCCTTCGCTCGTTAGATTGGTGGACAATAGCCATTTATATCTCGCTTTTAGTGTTTGGATGGGTAAGCGTTTGTGGCGCAAGTTACACTTACGGCTCTACCGATATCTTTAGTTTAAGCGCACGTTCGGGCATGCAAATTGTTTGGATTGGCACTTCTATATGCTTAGGTTTCGTGTTGTTAATGATGGACGACCGTATGTATGACACCTTTGCTTACGTTATTTATGCGCTTTTTCTCTTGCTTCTTTTTGCAACAATCTTTAACCCTCACGAGATAAAAGGGTCTCGGTCGTGGATTGTTATGGGACCTTTACGACTTCAACCTGCTGAGTTTGCTAAGTTTGCCACTGCTTTAGCTGTTGCAAAGTTTATGGGAAGATACTCTTTTAACATGAATAAATGGAAAGACTTTGCTGTTGCTTTAACCATTATTGTGTTGCCTATGCTTTTTATTGTAGCACAAAAAAAGAAACGGGGTCGGCGTTAGTTTATCTCTCATTCTTTTTGATGTTGTATCGTGAAGGAATGCCTGGAAGCATATTATTTACAGGAGTTGCAATGATAATCTACTTTGTTGTGGGAATAAAATACGAAGAGGTTATGCTTTTTCATACGCCCACTTCGGTCGGAAAAGGTGTGGTATTGTTGTTGGTGCAACTGTTTTCTTTGGCCATGATTTATATATATAATGGTGAAAAGAAGTTGGCTTTGGCAACTTTTAGGCATCTTTTTAGGCGTTACCCTCTTGTCTTTTTTTGTTTCAGAATTTGTTTTTTCTTTCGATATAGTGTGGGTTCAGTTGGTTCTGAGTGTGCTTTTTATAGGCTATTTGCTTTACAATTGGCTCAGAACACGTTTCATCAACTATTGTTATATTGCCCTTTTTGCCATAGGTTCAATAGCCTTTTTCTATTCAGCCGATTATGTTTTAAATAAAGTAATGGAACCTCATCAGCGTGTAAGAATAAATGTTTTATTAGGATTATACGAAGATTTGTCGGGTGCAGGCTATAATGTTCATCAAAGTGAGATAGCCATTGGTTCTGGAGGACTTAAGGGAAAAGGCTTCTAAACGGAACTCAAACGAAGTTAAAGTTTGTTCCTGAGCAGGATACCGACTTTATTTTTTTGCACTGTGGGAGAAGAGGAAGGCTCTTAGGGTCGGCATCTGTTCTTTTTATTATTTTTAGCTTTGGTACTTCGATTAGTGCATTTAGCCGAGCGACAGACCTTTCGTTTTGGTAGAATATATGGTTATTGCGTGTTAAGTGTGTTTCTTTTTCACGTGTTTATCAATGTAGGAATGGTGTTAGGGTTATTGCCTGTGATAGGTATTCCCTTACCTTTTTTTAGCTATGGAGGCTCTTCTTTGTGGGGATTTACCTTGCTTTTATTCATTTTTTTACGAATAGATGCAGCGCGAAACCTATCTCGTGCTTAGCTTCACACCTATATCCGACACTCCCGGAAGTATCTCTCTTTTCATTCCGTGCTTAATGGTTAAATGCAGAGAATCGCCTTTTTGCAATCGAAGAGTAGAGGCATTAAATTCATACTGATAATAGCTAATGCCCTTACCCAACACGTTTCCGTGCGAATCTCTTAAGCTACAAAGCACCGTATCGGTGTAAGTTCTGCGATAAGGAAGCACCGTTTTCTCTATCACAAGCGTTAGTTTAGTGAAAGGATATGCACCATTCACCCTTAATCCTACACATATATTATATAAACCGCTTTTTCGATAACGGTGGAATAGAATAAGAAAGCGTGTCGTTTCTTTCCCAACCTGCTATCGGAGTTGATTTATATTGATGATAAACCACTTTGTTTTTGCATCCCCATAAACAAGCGATGAGGATAAAAAAACAAAGGGGCATTAAGTTTTGTTTTAAGCTATTCAATGTAAAAAACTTATTTTTCTTCACCTTCTATTATAGGTTTTTGAGCGTTATTAGCCCTTCTTTCTTCTCTATTGGCATAATTATTAGCTCTTTTTATAAGGCTTTTTGCGAATTGTTTTCGCCCATTCTTTCGCCACGAGGAGCATTGTTATTGCGTCTTTTTATTGGTGTTATTAGCGTGATTAGGCTTTTTTTCTTTTGTCTTGTCAAATCTGCTAATATCTGTGTCAGCCAATAAGTCTTTCGGACGTTCAGGCTCTCTTTTTGCGACTCTTCTAATAGCGTTTCAGGCTTTTCACCTCGTTTATTCATTTCTATAATATGCCTTGCATGCTCAGCAGATATCGTTTCTAAGTTAACAGCCATATTTTTTTATCGGTAGAATAAGTGATAAGTCCTGCCAATATATCGGCTTTAAAAATAAAAAGTATTCCGCTCTGGTTGTGTGTAGCGATACTTCTCGGTTTGGCAAACGTTTACCACTTTCTACATAGTTATCCACTTCGTAGTTTAAACAGCATTTCAGCTTTCCACACATGCCAGTAAGCTTCTGTGGGTTAGGAGAAATGTCTTGATAACGAGCTGCTGTAGTGCTAACTGAGACGAAATTGGTCATCCATGTAGCGCAACAAAGCTCTCTTCCGCACGGTCCAGTTCCTCCAATGCGTCCTGCTTCCTGACGTGCACCGATTTGTTTCATCTCTATTCTCACCTTAAAAGCATCTGCTAATACCTTTATTAGTTGCCTAAAATCAACACGCTCGTCTGCTATGTAATAGAAAATAGCTTTGTTTCCGTCGCCTTGATATTCAACATCTCCAATCTTCATGTTTAAACCCTAAATCCTTTGCAATTTGTCTACTGCGAATCATGGTTTGTTGTTCTTTAGCTTTGCTTTCGTTGTATTTGTCAATATCTACTTGCTTTTGCTATGCGATAAATGCGTTTAATATCTTCAGGGCGACTTAATGTTTGCTTTTTAAGTTGTAGCAATACAAGTCTACCTGTTAGTGTTACCACACCAATATCGTGACCCGGATTACTTTCAACTGCCACCACATCACCTTTTTCAAGTTTGAGATTGTTGCTATTATGATAGTATCCTTTGCGTGTATTTTTAAATTGCACTTCTACAAGGTCTGTGCTTTCTTCGTTTCCTTGCAAGTGTGCTAACCAGTCGTATGTATTTAATTGTTTGTTCTGACATCCACAACCACTGCAAGACAAACCACGTCCACAGGGTTTAGACATCGTTAATTTCATATTTTTTTAAAGTCCATATAATGTTCTAATCTATATTGTTTATAAGATGCCACATTTATTTCTTTGGCAAACACATCTCATGTTTGTTATTGCTCTTTGCCACCTTTTGCGCATAAAAAGCAGGTAGAGCAGGCATCTGTTTCATGTTTGTTTTTATTTCTTTTAACAGCAGAACAATGAGTTGAATAGTAAGGTCGAAGAACACAATCTTAGCATTTGCATTCTGCGACAAGTCTCTTCTGCTTTTCTCTATCAGCTCGTATAAACCTATAATGTTAGCTTCGTTAATAAAAAGGAGCAAACTTTTTGGCAAAGTCTTCTTCTTCTTTTGTGAAATGACAAAGCACAGGTTGTTTCAGATTATACATAAAGTTTTCTCTGAACATACGACTGAAATAGCTTAACATTCGTTTTTGTTTCTCTCTTCCAAACGCCGAAACGGTTTCACTCCAAGCCTTTAATTCCTTTATATTCTTTACATATGCCAAACGCATAAGCTGTACAAAGAAATGAAAGAACAAAGCATTTTCGTTATCGGCACTTAGCATTGAAATAGCATTCAGCCAGTTTCCGTTGGCTATGGTGGCTATTCTTTGCGCTGTGTCGGCATCTATTCCTCGTTTTTTTCTATGAGCTTTTGAGCGATAATGTCGGTGCTAATGCGTTTCACATTGATGCGTTGTGTGCGACTTCTCACTGTTTCTAACAGCTTATCAGGCTCTTCGCACACCATAATAAACAAGGTTTGAGCGGGTGGCTCTTCTAAAATCTTAAGCAATTTATTAGCGCACACCACGTTCATGCGTTCGGGTAACCATATAATGCACACCTTATAACCGCCTTGACTCGATTTAAGAGAGAGTTTTTTTGGCTATATTATCACTCTCAGCCTCAAATATCATGGCTTGTTGGTTATTAGCGTTCATCTGGTTTTAACCATTGGTCTAAACTAAAATAAACATCGTTACAAAGCATAGCGCGCCACTCTTTTATAAAGTCGTCGCTAACCGTTTTGTGGTCGGCAGAAGTGCCATTAGGGCTTTATAACAGGAAAAACAAAGTGCAAATCAGGGGTGTTCCCACTTGGCTAACATTGCTTTTTGCGTTAGCACTGCGTGGGTTGTTTTCGTCGTTATCTCCCTAACAAAAACGAAGCAAAAAGCTAAGGCAAGTGCCATTTTTTTCCACTGCCACTTTCGCCACAAAGCAGTAGCGAGTGGGGAATTTTTGCGTGCTTATCAGGTGCAATAAATGTGCTTTCACCTGCTCTTGTCCTATCACTTCAGAAAAAAATTCATTCTTTTGTTATGGAGTTTTTGGGGAAGATTTGTTTGTTTTTATGTTGTGTTTATTCTGTTTTGCAAAGTTACTAAAAAGCTGTTTTTTTAAGGTTTGTATTTGCTATTTGTTTGTGTTTGCTTTAAAAAAACATTTTATCTTTTAAAAGATAAGAGGAACTTTTTGTAGAAACACACTTATTTTTTTGCGCTTTTCTTTTGCTATGCTTTCCCAGTGTTGAAAAATCGCTTAAAATAAACGCTATAAAAAAAGCTCTTGTTTTTTTGCATGTTTTAGCTTAAGTGATTTAATGTCAGTGGTTTATGGTTTTAATAGCTTGTTTGTTAAGCTGCAATAGCTTAGGTTTTAGGGTGCAATATATAAGCTTTTTAGCCCCTAAACTCTTGTGTTTTGCATGCTAAACCCTTATCTATTGCGTGTTAAAAACCTTAGCTTTTTAGCGCAAAAGGGCTATTTTTTGTAGTTTTTCAAAAATGCAATTCTACAATTGCAAAAACCTTAGCTTTTGGTGCTGTATGGCTATTTTGAACAAAAGGGGAGCTTTTATGTGGTGAAAAGGGTGTAAAACCTTAGCTATTTTCTCTATTTATAAGAAAAAGAATACAAAAAAATATGGGGCTAAAAAGGCAGTTTTAAGTTTGCAAAATAAAAAAATCTTATTTTTCTTTTTGTTTATCTTTTCTTAATAATGATATATTTGCAATATACATGATAAAAAGCTAACTTTAAAAACTAAAAAAACGATGAAAAAGACTTCTAACAATTGTTGCCTTTATTTTTTTCTTTTTATGTTTGTTGTGGCGCAAACTCCTAACAATCATCTCACTTTTTAAGGGGCATTCCTATCACTGGAACATTAGAAAAACTTTGCACAGAAGTTAGAAAGCAAAGGGCTTTGAAAAATATTCTGATAAAACTAGTGTAGAGTTTGAAGGTGAATTTGCAGGGATATTCTGACTGTGAAATTTATATTTACAAAGTTCCTAATCAAAAATATTGTTCATAAAGTGGTTGTATTTTTTTCCTGAAGAAAGTTCTTGGGAAGATTTGGAAAAAGAGTATAATCAGTGTAAAGGTATGCTAACCAATAAGTATGGAAAAACCCATTTCATGTTCTGAAACATTTAAGGGAGAACTCAAATTTTAGAGATTCAGATAAAATGTCATTGGTAGAAAAAGGAGAGTGTAATTATTTGTCACAATGGAAGGTAGATAATGGAAGTATAGAATTATATATCACTTTTTGGAAAAAGAAGAATCTTATGGTCTTGTTATTCTTAAGTATAATGCCCGTATAAATAGTGCTTTAGCCGATAAAGCTAAAGAAAACGACTTGTAAATGTTGGTTTGCTATTGATAAAATAGCAGTTTTAAGTCTACAAAAATAAAAAAATCTTATTTTCTTTTGTTTATCTTTCTTCATAATGGTATCTTTGCAATATACATGATAAAAAGCTAACTTTAAAACTAAAAAACGATGAAAAGACTTCTAACAATTGTTGCCTTTATTTTTTCTTTTATGTTTGTTATGGCGCAAACCTCTAACAATCATCTCACTTTTATGGGCATTCCTATCACTGGAACATTAGAAAGCTTTGCACAAAAATGGGAAGCTAAAGGGTTTAAAAAAATATTCAAATAAAAAGAATTATAGGGCTTGAAGGTGAATTCGCAGGATATTCTGGATGTAAAATTACTGTTTTCAAAATTCTCAATCGAAATATTGTTCGTAAAGTGGTTGTGAGTTTTCCCACAGTAAGTTCATGGATAAGATTAGAAAAAGAGTATAATCAGTTTAAAGATATGCTAACCAATAAGTATGGAGAACCCACTTCACATTCTGAAATATTTAAAGAAGGGGCATCAACTTTTTAATGATGATGCTAAAAATGTCATCGCTAAAAAGAGGGAAATGGTGCTTATTGGTCAGCTTGGAAAGTTGATAATGGTACTATATATATGGAGATTTTTACTACACTTGATGAAAAATGACGGACGAATTTTACTTATTTATTTTGATAAAATAAACTGTGCTTTTAGGCGATAAAGCTACAGAAAACGACTTGTAAATGTTGGTTTGCTATTGAAAAAAACAGCAGTTTTAAGTCTACAAAAATAAAAAAATCTTATTTTCTTTTTGTTTATCTTTTCTTCATAATGGTATCTTTGCAATATACATGATAAAAAAAGCTAACTTTAAAACTAAAAAAACGATGAAAAGACTTCTAACAATTGTTGCCTTTATTTTTCTCTTTTATGTTTGTTATGGCGCAAACTCCTAACAAGCATTTCACTTTTAAGGGCATTCCTATCACTGGAACATTAGAAAGCTTTTGCGCAAAAAAATGGAAGCTAAAGGGTTAAAAATATATATTCTGATAAAACCAGGGTCTATTTTAAAGGTGAATTTGCAGGATACTCTGACTGTGAAATTTATGTTTACAAAGCTCCTAAGCGAAATATAGTATATCAAGTGGTTGTATTTTTTTCCCTGAAAAAAAGTTCGTGGGCAAATTTAGAAAAAAAGAGTATTATAAATTTAAAGGTATGCTAACCAATAAATATGGAAAACCCAGCTTCACATTCTGAAACATTTAAGAAAGGAAAAATCAGCTGTTAGTGATTTTTTTCTAAAATGTTATCGCTGAAAGAGGGAAATTGTAATTATGCGACAGGCTGGGAAGTAGATAACGGTTTTATACAAATGTATATTTCTCCTAAAATTGATACAGATAAAGGTATAATTATCCTTACTTATGTTGATAAAACAAACTACTTTTAGTCGATAAAAGCTCAAGAAGACGACTTGTAAATGTTGGTTTGCTATTGATAAAATAGTAGTTTTAAGTCTACAAAATAAAAAAATCTTATTTTTCTTTTTGTTTATCTTTCTTCATAATGGTATCTTTGCAATATACATGATAAAAAAAGCTAACTTTAAAAACTAAAAAACGATGAAACGAATTCTAACAATTGCAGTTTTTATTTTTTTCTTTTATGTTTGTTATGGCGCAAACTCCTAACAATCATCTCACTTTTAAGGGCATTCCTATCACTGGAACATTAGAAAATTTTTGCGCAAAAGATGGAGGCTAAAGGGTTAAAAAAATCTATTCAGATAAGAGCTGTATAGGTTTTAAAGGTGAATTTGCAGGATACTCTGAATGTAATGTTTATGTTTTCAAAGTTCCTAATCAAAAATATAGTATATAGAGTGGGAGTGTGTTTTCCTCAAGAAAGTTCATGGGCAAATTTAGAAAAAAAGAGTATTATAAATTTAAAGGTATGCTTACCAATAAGTATGGAGAACCCACTTTACATTCAGAAAGCATTTAAAGAAGGGACATCAACTTTTTAGTGATGTTGCTAAAATGTCATCGCTAAAAGAGGGAAACTGTCATTTTTGGGCAGAATGGGGCGCAGATAATGGTAGTATAAAAGTGCAGATTTTTTTCTATACCTGATACTTATGATGGTTACATTTGCCTTACTTATTTTGATAAAAATAAACGATGATTTAGCCGATAAAGCTACAGAAGACGACTTGTAAATGTTGGTTTTGCTATTGATAAAAATAGTAGTTTTAAGTCTACAAAATAAAAAAATCTTATTTTTCTTTTTGTTTATCTTTCTTCATAATGGTATCTTTGCAATATACATGATAAAAAGCTAACTTTAAAAACTAAAAAAACGATGAAACGAATTCTAACAATTGCAGTTTTTTTATTTTTTTCTTTTATGTTTATTATGGCACAAACTCCTAACAATCATCTCACTTTTTAAGGGCATTCCTATCACGGGAACATTAGAAAACTTTGCGCAAAAAAATGGGAAGCTAAAGGGTTTAGAAAAAAATAGATTCAGATAAAAACCTGTGTAGTGTTGGAAGGTGAATTTGCAGGATATTCTGGATGTAGAATTTTTTTGTCCACAAAGTTCCTAATCGAGATATTGTACATAAAGTGGTTGTGGTTTTTCCTGAAAAAAGTTCGTGGGCAAGATTAGAAGAAGAGTATAATAAGTTTAAAGGTATGCTTACCAATAAGTATGGGGAGCCCTCTTTACATTCAGAAACATTTAAGGAAGGGGCATCAACTTTTTAGTGATTATGCTAAAATGTCATCGCTAAAAGCGGGAAACTGTGCTTATTGGTCAGCTTGGAAAGTAGAGAATGGTGTTATACAAGTGCAGATAGTTTCTCTACCTAATACTGATGATGGTTACATTTGCCTTGTCTATTTTGATGAAATAAACGATGCTTTAGCCGATAAAGCTAAAGCAGACGACTTGTAAATGTTGGTTTGCTATTGATAAAATAGCAGTTTTAAGGCTATCATTATATAGCAAATAGTGGCAAAGGGAATAAAAAAACTTTGCCACTATTTTTTTTATGTTTTGCAAGCAACAAAGCGCAAACAGATATAGCAAAAACGAGGTTTGTTGTGGTTATAGCATTTTCTTTTTATAACGAAATGTTTATTCTTGTTTTTTTAAGAAATAAAGAGTGAGCCGTTGATAAGTTATGTTTCTTACATTTGTTTAGTAATTACGGTGTAATATTAGGTGATTGTTACAGAAAAATAGGTGTTAAATAATAAATTTTTTTATATTTGCAATAAAAAAATAAAGATTTATGCTTTTGTTTTAGAAAAAACTTGTTTATCTTTGCAATCGTAAGTATTAAATCTGTGTAAATAACATATTGTAAAAATATAGAGGATATAACTTTTTTAAATGAATAAAAAGCTTATAATTTTCTGTTTGTCCAGGAAATTGTTATAAATATTTAATTGTTTTTAAGAAAGAGAGATGCGTATGAACAAAAAAACTTTACACCTTATTATTAGCAACACTTGTGTTGTTAGGAGCAGTAAACACTCCTGTTTTTTTGCTCAAGACAATACACCCGTAGCTCCAAAAACCATTGGCAGATGGCGACATTAGCTTATCTCCAAGTCATTTTAACAGAGCCGAAACAGACATACATAAGTCGGTTTTTAGTGGCGACCATACACCTAACAAAGTAAGCAATACGATAAACCTATTACTTTAAGAATGGGTGGAGGAAACAAAAAAACTTCTTCTCTGTAAATCCACAAAAGCTTACCTGTTGGCACCACAGGAAGCAGACATTAAGATTAGCTACGAGCCTCTTTCAATAGGTGTTCACAAAGCATCTTTGTTCGTAGAATGCGAGTCTGACCCCTCAGCCGCTAAGGTAATAAGAGTAGAAGGTGTGGCAAAAAGACCCTAATAACCCACCCGTTGTAACTTTAAATCCCACCACTTTGCCCGAATTTACAACCACTCCGGGCGCAAAAAGTGCAACAAAAATAAACGTAGCTCCTAAAAATTGCCCCGACCATGTAAAGGTTCGTATGGCAAACGGACACGTGTTTAAATTAAACACAGCCCAAGTTTTTCGCTTTAACCCTCAAGATGTAGCAGTGACATTTGCACCTCTTGTGGCAGGAGAGTATAAAGATACGCTTATTGTTAGCACCTATGGAATAAACGAACAACGCATTCCGTTGGTAGGAAAAAGCAAGCAGTGAAGCTCCAAAAGTAGAGGCAGAAGGAGACAAATTAGAGTTGAAAACAGATAATCCGTTAGCACTTTTAAACGAAACATTTGAAAACCATGCACGCTTTAAAGCCCTTAAAGTGAATCGTTGGTTAAACGTTGCAGTTAAAGGAAGTAGAGCATGGTGGGGTTATTCGTTCCCCGATTACGAACGAGAAAACACCCGCTGAAGGCGCAGCTTATGTAACAGGTTACGACTCAAAGATAGAGGTTGACCAAGCAAGCGACGCTGAAATGCTTCTTGTTTCACCACCGCTCGACTTTGTAAATGCTAAACGTAAGGTGTTAACCTTCCGTTTGAGAGGCGACAATTTACGCGATGACCAAACAGAAAAAAACTCACTGTTTACTACATGGAATTAAAAAGATGGAAAGATAGAAAAAAATATCCTTTTGGAGGACTTCACTGTGCCTGCTTCGAAGAATGAAGGTGGCGAATGGAAAGATTTCCACTTAGATTTAAGCGAACAAACTCTTCCGTCTGTGTTCTTTGTAGCTTTTGGATATGAAGCGTCTCACAGTCCTTTAAGTACTGTAAAATATTATGTAGACGATGTAACATGGGGTAGAACAGACCTTCCAATCATAAAAACAAACACTCGTGTGTTAGAGTTTGTAACAACACCTAACCAACCATCAGAAACAAAAACCATAAAGGTAGAAACAGAAAAATGTAAAGTAAAGAAATTAAAGTAAGATTGGGTGGACGAAACACAAAAGGCTTTAAAGTGACACCAAAAACGCTTCCTGCTGAGGGAGGAGAGCTGTCTGTGCGCTTTACTTCTGCTGTAGAAGGACTTCACGAAGGCTTTATTAGGGTTGTCAACTCGTGGTGCTGCCGACCAAATAATCGACCTAAGAGTGGCTAATACCACAACAGGTGTGGCTAACTTAGAGGTGAATGTGGCAGAAAATGCACAAGTGTTTGACCTTAACGGACGCCATGTTCTCACTACAAACAACGCATCTGTAGACGCACTTAAACAGCATTTAAAAGCTGGAGTGTATGTAGTGAAAAACAAAAAAATAAAAACCTATAAAGTTACACTTTTTAGCTCATAACGCTTTATAATATATTGATTAAAAAAGCAAAAGGCGAGCTGTTAAGATGTTATATCGTAAAGGCTTGCCTTTTTTTATGTGTTCTTAATAAGGCCTTTCGCATAGGGCTTATTGTTTTATTGTTATAAGTGTAGGCGTAATTAAAAATAAAAAAATGTATCTTTGTAACATCAATATTCATTCTGCATAAACAACTTTCGAGTGGTGAAAAACAATTATGTAATGGCAGAATGGATAAAAGTTTACACATTATATAATATAATAACAGAGCCATCATAAATATAAAATGGCTCGTTAAACGTTAAAACTTATTTGTATGAAAAGAAAAACAAGACTTAGGAAAATGGTTTGTAGATTTGTCGAAATATGCCGTTGGTGCAATATTTTTAGGTATCGTTTTGGGTGACAGTGTAAATGTTATTGGCTCATTTCTTCTATGTGTTTTAGCCATTGTTCTTTTCTTTTTAGGAACGCATTTGCAAGAGGAAAACCGTTTAAAGAAATTCGATAATAAGCAATATCGTAATCCAAATAAACCTAAAAGAAACGGAAACGAACCGCAAAAAGTCTGAACGAAATCGTGGTAAAAACGACCTGTAGAAGGTGAACACACGCCAAACGAAATCAAAGTAGATTAGTTAATAGCGACTTATTTGTTTGCTTTAGAGGTTGGAAATATTTATTTTTGTGGCTCTAAAGCAAACATTTTTTTGGTTATATACACATAATTATGCCACAAAGTGAGAGCAACTTAAAAGAACGTTTACGCAATGATGTACGCGAACCCGATAGCTATAAGGTGATACTTTACAATGATGAAGAAACCACAATGGAGTTTGTTATAGAGCTATTAGAGCAAGTTTTCTTTCTTAATAGCGAAGAGGCAAACACTTTAATGCTACGTATTCATAACGAAGGGGAGTGGTGTTGCAGGTGTGTATTGTTATGATATAGCCATGTCGAAAAACACAAAAAGCAATAACAAAAGCTCGTAAAGAGGAACTCCCTTTAGTGATAAAATGCTTAAAAAGCATAAACGTTTTTAAGATATGGAAGTTAGCATACAATTTAAAGAAAAGATAGAAAAAAAGCATCTCAATATGCGATGGAATGTGGTCATGAGTTTATCACTCCTGAACATCTTCTACAGTGATTATGTCTACATTTCAAGTAGATTATCCCAAAGCAACAAAAGCAAATAAATGTAGAAACACTAACAAAAATGTTAGAAATCTTTCTACTTCAAATGGATAGAGTTGATGAAGAAAAAGACTTTATCCCCACTTTTTCGTTCTTTATGCAAAAACTTCTTTGAGTCAGTTGAGCATATTGTAGCAAGCAGAGAAATAAGATTGTGTATCTCACGACTTCTTTTTCTTCTTTTTCACGAAGAAAAAGAGTTACATTTCTTATATCTTCTGCAAGTGTTTAATGGTGTCTTTTTAGAAATTTATCACTCTTTTTAATTTCTGATAGCTTTGATAATGAAGAAAATAATTTAGATGTTTGGTTTGACAATGATAGCGATTTTTGAGTTTGAAGACGACTTAGAAGACGACACAAATTGGCTTTCTTTCGTTCAATGTCTTAATGATGAAGTGGAAAAACCACAATCCGTTAGTGGGTAGAGATGCCGAATTGGAACGTACCATACAAGTGCTTTGCCGAAAAGACAAGAACAATGTTATTCATATAGGTGAGTCTGGAGTAGGAAAAAAACAGCACTTATCTACGGATTAGTAGCAAGAATTAAAAGAAAAAAAGTGCCTGAAAAACTGCTTAATAGCACCGTGTATCAGCTCGATTTGGGTACAGTTATGGCTGGAACACAGTATAGAGGAGAGTTTGAAGAACGCTTTAAAAAGATATTAGAAGGCATCTCTAATAAACCAAAACACCATTCTTTATATCGACGAAATACACAATATTGTGGGAGCAGGAGCCGTTTCTAACAGCTCATTAGACGTGGCAAACTTGTTAAAACCCCATTTTAGAAATGGGGAAAAATTATGTTTATTGGTGCCACAACCTATAAAAGAATATAATCAGAATTTATTACCTCATAAGAGCTTAACTCGTCGTTTTCAACAGATAGATGTAAACGAATTAAGCGCAAAAGAAACAATAGAAATACTTGAAACGATAAAATCTCGATACGAAAAAAACATCATCATGTAACTTACGATAAAGAAGTGATTGCCTATGCAGTAACCGCAAGTGACAAGTTTATCACTAATCGTTGTTTGCCCGATAAAGCAATAGATTTGATAGACAGAAGCAGGCTCTTATGTGTATATCCATAACACTTTATCTTCTCATTCGTCGGAAGTAACAAAAGAAGACATCGACTATATTTTGCAAAAGGTGTGCAAAATAAACGCTAAAAGTGTTACAAACAAACAACAATGACGAACTCTTTACGCTAAAAGAACGTATGCAAGAACGCATCTACGGACAAGACTTTTGCCATTGAAAAGGTGGTTCAAGCCGTTCAAATGGCGAAAGCTGGACTCATAGAAGATAATAAACCATTGGCAAATCTTTTTGTTTGTTGGTCCCACAGGTGTAGGAAAAACAGAGGTAGCAAAGGAGCTTTCAAACCAATTAGGGCATAGAGCTTGTGCGCTTTGATATGAGCGAATATGCCGAAAAAAACACGCTGTTGCAAAGCTCATGAGGCTCACCTGCTGGCTACATAGGTTATGAAGATGGAGGCTTATTAACTGATGCAATAAGACGTACACCCAACTGTGTTTTGTTGTTAGATGAGATAGAAAAGGCGCATGAAGACATCTATAATATCCTTTTTACAAGTGATGGATTACGCTAAACTAACCGACAATAAGGGACAAAAAACCGATTTTCGTAACGTTATTCTCATATTAACAAGCAACATAGGAGCGCAATATGCGCATCAAGCAGGTGTGGGATTTGGAGCAAAAAGTGTCGGTAGGTGAGCAATGTTAGCGCAAGTTAAGAAGAAATTTAAGCCCGAATTTATTAGTCGTTTATCGGCTACTGTGGTGTTTAATGATATGAATGAGCAGATGGCAAGCCTTATTTTGCAAAAGAAACTGAAAGGTTTAGAAGATAAACTCACTGCTAAAGGAATTACATTAAACCTCTCTCAACAAGCACAAGGCTATCTTTTAAAACAAGGATTTACACAACGTTATGGCGCAAGAGAAATGGATAGAGCGATAACAAACCACTTAACTCCGCTCTTAATGCACGAAATTTTGTTTGGAAAAACTTAAAGATGGAGGTTGTGCCAACGTAGATTTTCAAGCAGAAAAACTTATTTTAAATGTTCAAAAAAGCACCGAAATATCTTCTTAAAAAGGAGATGTTTCGGTGTTATTTTTGTTTTTATTGTTCTTTTTTTCCTTATATGATATTTCGTTTAACCCAAGATATTGTTTTTCCAAATCCAACACATGGCGAGCCAGATGGCTTGTTAGCAGTGGGTGGTGATTTATCGGTTGAACGCTTATTGTTAGCTTATTCTAACGGAATATTCCCTTGGTATCCTTTTTAAAAGCAAAGACCCTATATTGTGGTATTGCCCTTTAAAGCGTTTTATTATTCGTCCTCAAAACATTCACATCTCTCATTCTATGCGTTCACTCATTAAGAGTAAACGTTATAAAGTGACCTTTAACAAGGCGTTTCATCAGGTTATACACTTGTGTGGACAGTTAAGAGAGCATGAAGAAGGTGCTTGGTTAGAGCGAAGAAATGAAGAAAGCATACATTAAACTACACGAGAAATCGTTTGCAATAAGTGTAGAAGTGTGGCAAGACGACCGTCTTGTTGGCGGATTATATGGCGTTAATATAGGTAAAAAAACGTAATGGGTGAAAAGTATGTTTTCGCTGGTTCCGTCTGCCAGTAAACTTGCTCTTATCTTCTTAGCTCAACGTATGCAAACCTTAGGAGCTAACTTTTATCGACTGTCAATTTGAAACTCCTCACCTTAAATCTATGGGAGGAGAATACATCACTACGACGAATACATGGCTCTTTTACAATCTTAAACCCGTAAAAAAAACTAAAACAAACATAACATGAAACACAAAAACTATTGCTTTATGCGTGGCATTTATAAGCGCAATGCTCACTTTTAGCGCATCTGTTTATGCCCAAAATGTGTTACCAAACCCCACACATTTCGTAGCACAAAAAGGTAAATTTGTTCCTAATGCACAAACGGTTATACAAACAAACCTAACAGGCGATGCACAAAAAACGCATTCTTAATGCCCTTCATCAAGTCTTCCCACAAGTAAACACCTTAGCTACTCACTCTGTAAAGAAAAAAACGTTATTACCTTAATGGCAGATAGTTTCGTTACCGATATCGAAGCTGTTGCCAGCAACACCAGCCTTCAACGCTATTCGTTAACCATTAGTGCTAACGGAATAACCATTAAAGGAGCTACCGAAACAGCTGTTTTTTATGGCATTCAAACCCTGTCTTCGCTTATAAAAAACAATAAATGGTTCTCTAATTGCACCATAACAGATTCGCCAAGGTTTAGTTGGAGAGGTTATATGCTCGACTGTTCTCGCCATTATTTTTTTCGCCTTCTTTCATTAAAAAGCAAATAGATATGCTTGCAAGTCTTAAAATGAACCGACTTCATTTACACATGGTAGATGGAGCAGGGTGGCGCATTCAAATAGATAGTTATCCGTTATTAACACAAAAAACAGCGTATAGAACCAACGAAGATTGGAACAAATGGTGGATTGAAGGTAAGCGAACCTACTGTGAAAAAGACTCTCTTGAAGCCTACGGAGGTTTTTATACCAAACAAGAGCTAAAAGATATTGTGGCTTATGCTAAGCAAAAGCACGTTGTTATACTACCCGAAATAGAGATGCCGGGCCACTCTGAAGAGGTAACCTACGCTTATCCAGAACTTAGTTGCACAGGTATTCCCTACACCTGTTCAGACCTTTGTGTTGGAAACGAAGCCACTTTTACCTTTCTACAAAAGGTTTTAGACGAGATAATAGAGATTTTTCCTTCTTATTATATTCACATTGGAGGCGATGAAGCTGCGCAAGACAAGTGGAAAACCTGCCCTAAATGCTTGCAAAGAATGAAAGAACATAACCTAAAAAACACTCACGAGTTGCAAAGCTACATGATAACGCGCATAGGAAACTATCTGATGAGCAAGAAAAGAGCATTTATTGGCTGGGACGAAATTATGGAAGGAGGACTTTCACCCAATGCTGCTGTGATGTCGTGGAGGGGATATGAAGCAGGAATAGCTGCTGCCAAAGCAGGACACCATGTAGTGATGAGCCCTGTAAACTTTTGCTATTTAGACTATTACCAAGATAATCCTACCACCGAACCGCAAGCTATGGGAGGATATGTACCCCTTTCTAAGGTGTACGAATATAACCCTTTGCCCGATAGTTTGAAAGGAACAAAAGCAGAACAGTTTATCAATGGAGTGCAAGGAAACCTATGGACAGAGTTTGTTTCTACACCTTCTCATGCAGAATATATGACCTATCCTCGCCTAATGGCTATTGCCGAAACGGGTTGGAGCTATCATAAAACGTCTTTCGATATGTTTAAAAAGCGTGTAATTGCTACCACTCAACGAATGCAAAACAATAAATATAATCCTTACGACGTGCGTAAAGCGGATAAACCACGTGTAGAATTTGTTACACCTGTTAAGCATCAAGCTGTAGGGGCTAAGGTGATATATACAACAATGCCTGCCGATAAATATAAAGGGGCAGGAGATGCTACTTTAACCGATGGCAAACGAGGCTCGTGGAGCTATGTTGATGGACGTTGGCAAGGCTTTTGTGCAGACGAAAAAAATGGAGGTTGTGATTGACTTAGGCAAAGACACTGAATTGAAAAAAATATTAGTGCTGAGTTTATGCAATTTTTGGAACCATGGATAGAAGTGCCAACAGAAATAAATATATACACCTCGAACGATAATAAAACTTACCAACTGTTATGGCATAAAGACATTGCTCGAAGTTCTGTAAAGTATTTCATTCAAAACTACGAGTGGGTAGGTAAGGCTTCTGCACGTTACATTAAGTATCATGCAAAGACGTCTAAACCGGGTGTATGGGTGTTTACAGACGAAATAGTGGTGAATAAATAAATCCTAAAACAATACGTTATTTGACAGAAAGGACATTTGTTGTGGGAGCTAAATTCCTGCAATAAATGCCTTTTTTGTGTTGATAATGTGGTAAGAAATATGCGTTTTTGCATAAAAATATTCCGCTTTCATTGCGTTATTTTTTTGCGCCTTTTTAGCATAAGTGTTTTTAGTTTTTCGTGGCAAGGCCTATTCTTTTCAAAAACAAAACTAAAAGCTTTGAAAACGTAAAAATAAGACTTTTATTGCAATCTCTTGTGTTTTACCCTGCAATACATAAGCTTTTTACACCCTAAAACATAAGGTATTAGCACTAAAACTCTTATGTATTGCACGCAAAACCTTAGCTTTTGCACCTTAATACACCATTTATGGCTTTTACTGAAAAGAACAAAATAGAAATGCAAAACATATAGGTTTTGTGTGTAAAGGGTGTTTTACGCCTTGTTTTTCGCTGTCTTGCCACATAAAAAAACAGTAAAAGCTTAGCAATTTTAGCTAAAAACAACATTTTTAAAGCACAAAAATAAGAATGCTTTTTGCATATTTTTGTAAAGATATTCTGCATATTCTACTAAAATATTCCATTGATTTTTATGTCTTAGAAAATGCGGTGTGAGAAATAAAATAATATGCTTTTTAAAAAGCAATAGAGTGAGGGTGTTATCTGTGTTTTTAAGAGATAATAAAAAAAGACGATTGTAAAGAAGTGTATTATTTGGGAGCGTTTTCTTGTTTACAGAGACTTCTTTTATCGCGCTAAATGTACTAAAAAGGTGTGCGCACAACTTGTCGATTAAAATGAAAAATACAACAGAATGAAAGTTATCCAACTGTTAGTTATGGTATAAAAAAACAAAAAAATATCATTGAAAAATAGGATATATCCTTCTTTTCAATGATATTTGCAAGTCGGGATTACTGGACTCGAACCAGCGACCTCGCGCCCCCCAGACGTGTGCGCTACCAACTGCGCTAAATCCCGATAAGCTTTTGCAAAGGTAAAAATAAACTTTTACATCTGCAAATTTATGAAATCGTTTTTTTCCATAAAAAAGTATTCTTTAAACTATTTTGTTATAACTGTTGCCATTATATTAAGGTATATTTTATACCTTTGTGAACGTTTCAAAGTGTTTCTGTTTATGCAAAAACGTGCAAATATTTCCTCCTTTAACCCTTCAAGGGCAGGTTTCTTTGCCACTATCTAAAAGTGTGGCAAACCGTGCCGTTATGATTTTGGCGTTGAGTGGAGCAAATATTGAGAGCGTAGACAAAAGGCACTTGCACCGATGTAGACGTAATGTGTAAGGGCATTTTAAGCGACCATAAAACTGTAGACATAGGGGCTTGTGGCACAGCTATGCGCTTTTTAACGGCTTATTGGGCAACAAAAGAGGGCGCAGAGCTTGTTATTACGAGGGAGCGAACGCATGAAACAACGACCCATAGCTCCTTTGGTTGAGGCTTTAAATGCCTTAGGTGCAAACATCACTTACGGAGAAAAAGCAAGGCTATCCGCCCTTATTTATCAAAGGAAAAAAGCTTAATGGTGGTGCTATTGCTATGAGTGCCGACATTAGTTCGCAGTTTGTTTCGGCTTTGTTAATGGTTGCTCCCACCTTTAAAGATGGTTTAACGCTAACATTAAAAGGGCGTTTGGTGTCGAAACCTTATGTGCTTTTAACGTTAAACATGATGCAACAACAAGGCATTGAGGCTGTTTGGACAAACGAAAATACGATATATGTTGCGCCACAAACCTATAAAACAAGTGATATTGAGATAGAAACCGATTGGAGTTCGGCTGCTTTTTGGTATGCTTTGGTGGCTCTTTTCCCGCATAAAAAAGCCTCGTTGGTATTGCCACACTTAAATAGTGAGTCGGCACAAGGAGATGTTTTTGGTGTCGCACATCTTTTCTTTTTGGGTGTAGAAACAAGAGAGGAAAAACAAAAAAACTTTGTTTGTTGAAAACAAATCCTAAGCAAAAAGCGTTTTTGTTGGGACTTTTTAAACACTCCCGATTTAGTTCAAGCTTGTGTTGTGGCTTGTTTAGGGCAAGACATTCACTTTTGTTTTACGGGTTTAGAAACACTCCCTTTGAAAAGAAACAAATAGGGTGTTGGCACTTCAACAAGAGTGTTTAAAACTGGGATATGTGTTAGAATATCACACAGATGGCAGTTTGCAGTGGAACGGAAAAACAAGTAGAAAGCCCACCTCGTTTACCATCGATACACATAACGACCATCGTATGGCAATGGCTTTTGTGGCGTTTTCTGCACTTCAAAAACAAATTGTTATTGCTCAACCCGATGTGGTTTTCAAAGTCGTATCCCACGTTTTGGAACGAATTAAAACAATTAGGTTACAAATTAAAAAGAGTTTACCGTATGATTTATTTGGTATTATCTTTGGTTATATTAGGCATGATTGCTGCCTTATTAGGCTACATCTCGCATCGTAAAACAGGCGAAGAAGATGTTATTTTAGAAGGCTCTGGCTCTTGTAACACTTGTAGCGGAGAGAACGAAAGTTGTATGCACGATTGCATGTTAGAGGCATCTGTGAAAGAAATAGAATATTTTGAAGACGAACATCTCGATGCTTTTTCGGGAAGACCGTCTGATAGTTATACCGAAAAAGAGGTGGAACAGTTTGCCGAAGTGTTATATACAATGCAACAAAAAGAGGTGGCAGACTGGGTACGGAGTTTGTCTTTAAGAAACATTAGCTTGCCTAATGAACTGAAAGACGAAAATAATTATGATGATAGAAAAACGAATAAATGGACATATTACACTATGCTTTTTTTCAGAATGCACTGCTTGGTAGTTTTCTTAGCAAGTATTCTTTGTGGACTTATAGGAACGTATATTGTTACTCGACGACTTGTTTTTTTATTAGCGGAGGAATTACTCATGCGTCGTTTGGAGGAATAGGTATTGGCGTTTTTAGGTGTTAATCCTGTGTTAACGGCTATGGCTTTTGCTGTTTGTAGTGCGTGTGGTGTGCAGTGGTTAGCATCGAAAGAGAGTATAAGAGAAGACTCTGCTATTGCTCTTTTTTGGACTTTTGGTATGAGTGTAGGCATCATTTGTTGCTTTTTAACACCCGGTTTTATGCCCGACTTACCGTCGTTTTTGTTTGGAAGTATTCTCACTATTGGCACAACCGATTTGCTTTTGTTGGGTTCTTTGGCACTCGTTTCGGTCTTACTGTTTAGCTTTTGGTTATCACACCATTTTGAGTATAGCTTTCGATTCGGTGTTCGCTAAATCGCAAAAGTTGCCCGTTAAAACGCTCGAATACATCATGATGATGCTTATTGCCTTAGCCATTGTGTCTACATTGCGCATGGTTGGCATTGTGTTAGCTATGAGTTTGTTAACCATTCCACAAATGACTGCTAATTTATTTACCTATAATTTCAAAACAATGATGTTGCTAAGCATTGTTATAGGGTGGGTTAGTTGTCTTTTAGGATTGGTAATTAGTTATTGGATAAACGTGCCTTCGGGTGCTTCAATCATCTTTATTAGCATAGCAATCTATGGAGTTTTAAAGCTCATAAAAATGCTATTGAAAGTTGTACGATAATAAACAACGCCATGAAAGAATGGTGAAAAAATAGAAAAAGTAAGGTTGTTGAAACATAAAATTCTACATATTGGTCTTGTTATTATAACGGTTTTATCGCTGTTATCGGCTTGTTCTACGCATAAAAACACAGCCACAACACGCTGGTGGAAAGCCTTTAACACTCGATATAATGTGTATTATAACGGAAAAATGGCTTATATTGACGGCTCATTAGAGAAAGAAAAAAGCCATAAAGACAACTTTACAGAGCTTTTACCCTTATATTCTGTTAGCTCAAAAGCATCGAGAGAAACAGGAAAAGGTAGCTTTGAAAGAGCAATCGTTAAGAGTAAGAAAGCTATTCGCTTATATTCTATCAACAAGAAACCAGATTTTACGAAAGAAAGGAAGAAAACTGAACGCGAAAAAGAATGGCTCTCACGCAAAGAATATAATCCTTTTTTGTGGAAAGCATGGCTTTTAATGGGTCGTTCTCAATTCTATAAAGGCTCATTCGACGAGGCTGCATCTACCTTTTCTTATATGATTAGGTTGTATAAAACGCAACCTTCTATCGCACAACGTGCTAAAGCGTGGCTTGCTAAATGCTATATTGAGCAAGGATGGCTATACGATGCAGAGGAGATTATTAGCGAAATGAAACGCGATTCGGTGCATTGGAGAGCGCAAAAAAGAATGGAATTATACTTTAACCGACTACTATATAAGGGCTAAAAACTATGATTTAGCGGCTATTTATTTAAGAAAAGTGATTAAAACAGAGATGCGTCGATTGCAAAAAGCTCGCGAATGGTATCTCTTAGGACAGTTGTATGAGTCGTTAAACCAAAAAGAAAATGCGTTTAATGCCTATAAACAAGTAGTAAAAACTCAATCCCCCTTATCATGTAGAGTTTAATGCTCGCATTGCTATGTCTGAGGTAATGGCGCAAAAATAAGGCGTCGGCAATGATACGAAAGCTCAAAAATTTGACTTTATCCGATAAGAATAAGAACTATAAAGACCGCATTTTTTTATGCCTTAGGAAATGTGTATTTAACGCAAAAAGACACGCTTAATGCTATCAAGGCCTACGAGAAAGGACGAAAAGAAAGTGTAAACGGGGGTATTGAAAAGGGTGTATTAACGCTTAAATTAGGAGATATTTATTGGCAAAAAGAACGCTACGATAAGGCAAAAGACTGTTACACAGAGGCTGTGGGCTTGTTAGATAAAGACCGAAAAGATTACGAACAACTCACAATACGTTCGAAAGTGTTAGACCAATTGGTGCCTTTTACGAACGAAGTGGCACTCCAAGACTCTTTACAAGCATTGGTTTTGATGCCAGAAAACGAGGCGTTTGAGCGTTATAGACAAAGCTATTGTGGCTTTTAAAGAAGAAAGAAAAAGAAGAAAAACGCACTCAACAAGAATCGTATGCACAAGGTGTGATGCAAGAAAATGCGGGCTTTCAAGGTGAAACAATGCCTTCTTTTGCCCCTCAAAACACATCGATAGACGGCAACTTGTGGTATTTTTACAATCCACAGGTGGTAAATCAAGGTAAAACAGCTTTTGAACGATGGTGGGAAGACGTGCTAATAAAGACAATTGGCAAAGAAGTAACGTTACAGTGGTTAAGAATGAAGCGGAAAAAAACACGAACCCCAAGAACCTAACAACGAGGTGTTAGAGGCTAACGACTCGTTAATGATGGTACAAGAGCAGCAAAAGAACGACTTAAAAGCTAATCCTTATCATCGTGAATACTACTTAGCTCAACTTCCATTTACGCCCGAACAGCAAGCAGAAAGTAACACCAAACGAAACAGAGCCTTGTTTCAAGCGGCTGTAATCTTTAAAGATAAGCTCAATAATGCTCGTTTAAGTGAACGTGCATTCATGCGTTTATTGTCGCAAACAAGCTCTTTTACGCATTTACCCGATGTTTATTATCACTTATTTTTTTGCTTTATTCACAACAAAAGAACAGAAGCAAAAAGCGTCTGTTTATTTAGCTAAATTAAAACAAGAGTTTCCTCATCACGATTTAACCAAGTTGGTTTCTAATCCTTATTTTGCTGAAAATGCAGGCTTAGGAGCGATTCTTGAAGACTCACTCTACGCTAAAACCTACCTTGCTTTCAAAGAGAATAACACCACAGAGGTTATCAATAATGCCGAAATAGCTAAGAAACGCTTTCCTATGGGAGCAAATAAAGATAAGTTTTTGTTTGTTGGTGCGCTCTCAAAACTAAACGAAGGACGACTAAAAAGACTGTTTAACAGACCTTCAAACCTTGGTTGCTACCTATCCAGAAAGTAAGATGTCTACCTTTGCAGGTTATATTATTAACGGAGTAAATGCAGGGAAAAAGGTGCATACAGGTAAGTTCTCGTTAGACGAAATGTGGAATAAACGAGCATTAGAACTTAACAATAACGACTCAACAGTGCAAAGAAAGTTTGTTAAAGACTTAAATGTTGATTTTCTTTTTACGATGGTTTATTCGCCAGACTCTATCGAACGAAACAAACTGTTATATACTATTGCACGACACAACTTTACCCATTATCCTGTAAGACACTTTGCCATTGCAGTAGAACCCTTAGAAAGTAAAGAGCAAATGGTGGTATCTGGTTTTTCATAACTACCAAGAAGTGTTGGCTTATGCTCGTGCTTTTTATGAGCAAAATGCGCTTCATGGTTTCTTAAAATCTGCCCAAGTGGTGCTTATAAGTGCGTTTAATGAGCAGTTGTTAGGCAAACAATTGTCGTTAAAGGCTTATCAACAATTCTATAAAAAGCATTTTGCCGAAGTGAAACCCTTGCTACATTTGCAGTTAAACGAGCCTGAAACAGTGGTAACAAAGCAAGCAAAAGAAGTTGAAGAAACAGACAATTCTGCCGAAACGGCGCCTACCGACGACACTATTTTTGTGCCATTAAACGATGAAAGTGAAGAGGTTGAGCGCGAAACCATTATCCCTATCACCACAGACGATAATTCGTTACCACAAAACGCACCGTTAAAAGATAGTGCGACTGTGGTAAAAAGCCAACCTAACACAAAGGTTGAACCCACTAATAAGCCTGCCATAAAAAGCATAACCAAAAGCGTTAACACCGCTAAAACAAAGACTTTAAAAGCTAAAAAAGCAGTTTCTCCGTCACAAAAAAGCGTTAATAGCGTGCCACAAGCCAACTCTAAAACACCAAACCCTACCACTAAAACAGGTATTTACTTTGGAGATGGCTTTGGAGAACCTACATCTAATGCCTCAACAAACGTTTCAAAGGCAACCAAAAACAAAGGAGAAACGAACCGATTTAGACGATGATTATTACGAATTAGAAGGATTTTTAAGCAATGAATAACGGATATTTATTATGGGTAGACGATGAGATTGAGCTATTAAAAAGCTCATGTGATGTTTCTCGAAAAGAAGGGTTATAAGGTGAAAAACGGCTACCAACGGAACCGATGCCATTGAGCTATGCCGTCAAGAAACCTTCGACCTTATATTATTAGATGAGATGATGCCGGGCATAACAGGGCCTCGAAACGTTGCAATATATCAAAGAAATAAATGCCTCGATACCTGTCGTTATGCTCACAAAGAGCGAGGAAGAAGACATTATGAACCAAGCTATTGGCTCACAAATAGCCGACTATCTCATTAAACCTGTTAATCCTAACCAAATAATTCTTTCGTTAAAGAAGAACATTCACAAAGACCAATTGGTGTCAGAGGTTACTCAAATGAGTTATCAACAGAGTTTTTCAAGACATTACAATGCAAATTATGAATGCACAATCTTATAGCGATTGGGTAGAAGTGTATAAGCGATTGGTGCGTTGGGGAGTTGGATTTAAGCGATATTTCGGGAACTATGACCGACATGTTGCGCATGCAAAAGGAAGAAAGCTCAACAATGGATTTTGCAAGTTTATCAAAAAGAATTATTTGCAATGGCTTAATTCTCCCGATGAAGAAACACCCGTTATGAGTCCTCAACTACTAAAAAACAAAGCTCTTTCCGCTACTCGATAAAGGCGAAAAAGTGTTTGTTTTGGTGTTCGATAACTTGCGTTTCGACCAATGGAAAACCATCAGTAAAGACCTTGCCAGCTTGTTCGATATAGACGAAGACCTTTATCTTACCATTCTACCCACTGCTACACAATATGCTCGTAATGCGCTTTTTAGTGGTTTAATGCCCAGTAATATAGCTAAAATGTATCCTCATTTTATGGGTTGACGAAGATGAAGAAGAAGGCAAAAAAACATGCACGAAGAAGAACTCATTGCTACGCTTATAGAACGTTACAGACGTAAAGAAACCTTCTCTTATTTTAAAACTAACGACACTATTGCACTCGATAAATACATTGACAACTTAGCATCATTAGATAAAAACCAATTTAATGTGTTAGTAATCAACTTTATTGATGTGCTTTCTCACGCACGAACAGAGTCGAAAATGATGAGAGAATTAGCCAACGACGAGCAGGCTTATTTAGGCTTAACACAAAGTTGGTTCCGTCATTCGCCTGTGTTTGAACTCTTAAAACGTTTGTCGGAGAGCAATTATAAGGTTCTTATTACCACAGACCATGGTAGCATTAGAACGCAAAAACCTATAAAAATAATTGGTAAAAAAAGCATCAATACCAACCTACGTTATAAGTTTGGTAACACATTAGCTTACGATTCGAAAGATGTTTTCAGCTTAAAAGACCCCGCAAAGGCCTTTTTACCCTCTCCAAAACATTAGCACCGAATATGTATTTGCTATGGGAGATGGCTTTTTTTGCTTATCCTAATAACTACAATCATTTTGTATCTTATTATAAAAACACATTCCAACATGGAGGTATTAGCATGGAAGAAATGTTAGTGCCTGCTGTTATTATGAAAGGAAAAAGAAGATAATTAACAAAAAAATAAATAGACATATGAAAATAACAATCACATCTCTTGAAGATATAAAAAACAGCTGCACAGCAGTTTATAGACCATATAGACGGTAACACGGTGTTTTGCTTTTTTTATGGCTCAATGGGGGGCAGGTAAAAACCACATTTATTAAGGCTGTTTGCGAGTGTTTAGGCGTAAAAGAAGTGATAACATCGCCCACTTTTGCCATTGTAAACGAATATCAGGCAGAAAAAATACAAAAAACAATTTATCATTTCGATTTTTATCGCATTAAAAAACTCGAAGAAGTGTACGACATGGGCTATGAAGATTACTTTTATAGCAATGCTCTTTTGCTTTTTAGAATGGCCTGAATTGATAGAAGAACTATTGCCTGCTAATGCTAAAATAGTGAAGATTAGCCAGTTAGAAGACGGCAGTAGAGTGGTAGAAATGTAGTTTTTTTATTTATAAAACTATAAAGCCGTGTTTGCAATAGGTGTGCAAACACGGCTTTTATGTTTTTTGTTTTGTTGCTTTTGGTTTGTTTATAGACACTATTTGTTATGCCTTTTATGGTTGTAGCAACCAACAAAAAGCTTTGGGGTTGGTTGTTTTTATTTGTGATTAACGGACTTTGTTATCACCACTTTCTTGTTAAATGAACAGCTATCTGTTATTAACAGAATGCTAAAAAAAGCGCAAAAAGTGCACAACACAATCTTTTTGTTAAAAGTCGAATTTCATCATCTTGTTATTTTTTTCTAAACTTAAATATATGGTTCCTAATACTTATTTTTTTATTCTTATTTTTTTCTGATGCTTGTATGAAAAAGAATCGCTATAACGAGCATAAAAAGTGTGGCAAAGCCTATCTTAAATGCTGGTGCAAAGATACACACAAAGAACCATTTATCAAAATAAAACACTTAATAGGCTTGTGTTATTGCCCTTTTTCTACTAAAAAAACACGAGGTGAGGGCGGTGATATGCTGTAAATGTTTGTTTTGTATGCGTAAAATAAAGCACCCACTGCTTTTTATTGTGGGGCATTTAGTGATAGATGAGGCTTTAAAAGCTGTTCACTCTTCACCTAAAAAGTGCAGAAAAAAGGCGCGGTAAATGTATGGAGAAACTCTCGTAAATGATAACCAAATATATTCCATTTAAGAAGGAATATCTTTACAAAAATATGCAAAAAGCATTCTTATTTTTGTGCTTTAAAAATGTTGTTTTAGCTAAAAATAGCTAAGCTTTTTGCACTTGATTTATTCATAAAAACAAAAGAAAAAAACAAGGCGTAAAACACCCTTTACACAAAAACCTATATGTTTTGCATTTCTATTTTGCTCTTTTCAGTAAAAGCCATAAATGGCGTATTAAGGTGCAAAAAGCTAAGGTTTTTAGCGTGCAATATATAAGAGTTTTAGTGCCAATACCTTATGTTTTAGGGGTGTAAAAGCTTATGTATTACAAGGTAAAAACACAAGAGATTGCAACAAGAAGTCTTATTTTTTTACGTTTTCAAAGCTTTTTGTTTTATTTTGAAAAGAATAGGCCTTATCATGAAAAACAAAAAAACACTTATGCTAAAAATAACGCAAAAATAACGCTATAAAAAAACGGAATATTTTTATGCAAAAATGTATATTCCGTTTTTGTCGTTATTATCTTTTCTTCAACATCAAAAACAAACATTTACTCCTGTATCTGCTCTGTTTGTAAATGGCAAATGCACTAAACTTAAATATATTTAACCCATAAAAGTAACATTTGTTACTATTAAACACATGCAATGGCATTATTTTTTTGCAATACCAATAACAAATGCAATATCATATATTAAGCAAACAACAATAGCATAATGGAAAAATAAAAATGAAACAGTTTCTGCCAAAGCTTGAGCAGGAAAAACTCAATAAAAATTCTCGTTATAGAAGAACAATACGAAACAGGAAAACTTACTCTTGAAGAAGCAAAACAAGTGTTTGCAAAAGAAGTGGGTGCTATAAAACCTTATCATATAGCCTTTATTGAGCAAACAATGGTAGAAGAAGACGACCATGAATGTATTAGAGTGAACATGAAAAAAACGTTAGAATTGCTCGATGAGTTTATGGATTATTCGCGTCCGACGCTTTCTAACGACCATCCTATTATGCAATATTATCGTGAAAAACGATGAAATGCGTAAGTTGTTATTGGCTGTTGAAGACTTAATTCAATACCCAATGATAAAAAATCAGTGGCTCGAAATATACGAAAAACTTAATCAATATCCTACTCACTTTAAGCGTAAACAAAACCAACTCTACCCTGTTTTAGAGAAAAAGGGCTTTACACGTCCTACAACAGTTATGTGGACATTCGATGATTTTGTGAGAGATATCATTAGAGAGTCGAGCCAATTGCTTAACGAAGATAAGGAAGAAGCGTTTATTGCCAAGCAAAGTGAACTAATAAACTATGCCCGTGATTTGATGAATAAAGAAGAAGTTATTCTTTATCCCACGTCGATGGCGTTAATAAACGAGAGCCGAATTTGAAGATATGAAGGAGGGCGACCAAGAAATAGGCTTTGCTTTCTTCACCGTAGAACATAAGTCTACCAAGTGCGAAGCTTTACACCACAAGAACCTACAAACCAACGATTTTGCAAAAGACTTACAAGGACTTTTAAACAAATATGGTTATAGTGTAGGAGGCGAGGAAAAGCTAAATGTAACCACAGGAAAGCTCTCTTTAGAACAAATCAATTTAATATATAAGCATCTTCCTATAGACATTTCGTTTGTAGACGAAAACGAATTAGTGTGTTTCTACTCGGATACAGACCATAGAATCTTTCCAAGAAGTAAGAATGTGATAGGCCGTGAAGTGATGAACTGCCATCCAAAGAAGAGTGCACACATAGTGAAAGAAGTGATAGATAAGCTCCGTAGTGGCGAACAAAAACAAGGCTGAGTTTTTGGATTAACAAACCCGGATTGTTTATATATATAATATATGTGGCGGTAAGAGATAAGGACGGACGTTTTAGAGGAGTGTTAGAAATGATGCAAGACTGCACCCATATTCGCGAATTGGAGGGTAGTCAAACGCTTCTAACATGGTCTACTGGCGACGAAAAACAGTCGGTTGAATTAGAAAAGGATAGCGATGAGGCTGAAAACAATAGCAACGAAACGATAACAGCTATCACCGAAGACACCAAACTGAAAGACCTTTTAAAACAATATCCCTTCTTAAAGAAGCGATTACCTGAAATATCAAGTCATTTCCGTATGATTTCTTCACCATTAGGAAAGCTCATGATAAGCAGAGCAACTATAAAGATGATGTGCGAAAAAAGTGGTATTTCAATGGAACGGTTGGTTAATGGAATAACAGAAATTATTCAATCAGAAGAAAATAAATAAACTCATAAATGGCATTACACACCTTGTTGTAATGCCATTTATTATATGTTTTAGCAAATAGGTTGTGTTTAGGCTTTTTCCCACTTGATAGTTAAGCCCAAACACACAAGCCGTTAAGATGTGAGGTCTTGTTTTAATTCAATTCTAAACGTAGTTCCAACGCCTAATTCAGAATGCTTTACAAATATTTTTCCTTTGTGATATTCTTCAATAATACGCTTAGCGAGCGATAAACCCAGCCCCCATCCACGCTTTTTAGTTGTGAAACCGGGTTGAAAAACATGAGCTATATTCTTCTTTTTAATGCCCTTTCCCGTGTCAGTAACATCAATAATAACCCTTTCTGTCTCTTCTTTTACATTTAAATAAATGCTTCCTTTGCCTTCCATAGCATCTACTGCATTCTTGCAAAGGTTCTCTATTACCCATTCAAACAAAAAGCGGTGTTAAGCACACCTTTTATGTTGTTAGCACTAAAATGAGTGAATATTTGCACCTTAGACGATGTGCGTTTGTCGATATAAGTTGCAACATTTTCGATAATAGTGTTAACAGGAAAAGGCTCAAGTTTAGGCTTTGACCCTATTTTAGAAAAGCGATCGGCAATGAGTTGCAAGCGATTGATGTCTTTACCCATTTCGTTTATCAACTCATCTTGTGGATAGTTTTCTTTTAATATCTCGTTCCATGCCATCAAACTGGATATAGGTGTACCCAATTGGTGTGCTGTTTCTTTAGATAAACCCACCCATATTCTGTTTTGTTCGGCACGCTTTAACCACAACAAAGCTAAGCCCACAAGCGTTAAAAACAAAACAACAATGCCCATTTGTATGTAAGGATAAAACGTTAAACGTGTGAGAAGAAGCGATTTATCGTAGCATACATCCATGTAATGGTTGCTAAATTGAGTTGTTTCTAAGCGAATATAATGCCCTCGTTGCTTCATTTTTAAGCCCCATTGAGTGGCAATTTTAACGCTATCTTTTTGTTCGTAAGGTTTTAAGGATAGGTTTCTGGCTGCTTGCAATTTATTCTTTTCGTTTAACACCACTATGGGAATAGTGTTGTTTTATTGATAATTTGCAACACAAGGTTAAGGTCTGTATTCTCATCGGCTAAGTTTAACGAACGCATAGCCTCTGCTAATATCTCCATTTTTACATGCTCTTCGGTGGCAAGGTCTTTGGCTAAACGATTTGAAAACCATAAAGAAGAGCCTGCAATGATAAGCGCAAGGCAGAGTAAAAAGCAGTTTAATATAATATGTTTTTCTGCGTCCATTTCATGTAACAACTAGCTTTTAACACACAACGACTTTGTTATTGTTCGGGATATTGTTGATAAATGGTGAGTCCGAAATGAGCTGTTGAGGCATAACACCATTCCATTATGTTAGCAAGCGTGTGTTCGTAATGAATTTCTGGACTGTTTTTTATAAAGAAAACCACCTCTAATGGGAGACCACACTGTGTGGCTTCAACTTGTCGAACCAAAACAGTTGTTTCTTTACACACCTCAGGTTTGCTCAATAAATGAGGACTCGATATAAGCTCTAAACAAAGCTATGTTAATGCAATTGCCTGTTAATTGTTCGTCGGTGCATATCTTTGCTGCTTTTAACGCTTGTTTTTGTTCGTCGGAAACAAACTTAATGCTTCTAAAATCGAAGTAGATTAACCTATTAACCTTACGTCCTGGCCCGTCTTTCATGCTTCTCCAATTCTGAAAAGAACCGTTTGCTAAGGTTGTAGGCGATACCGTTACGGTGGTATTATCAAAGTTTTTCACCTTTACAGTGGTAAGAGTTATCTCTTCAACAATACCGTTTGCAGGGGTAGAAGGCACTACAATCCAATCTCCTTTACTAATCATTTTATTGCTATTTAGCTTTATTCCTGCCACCAAACCTTCTATTGTGTCTTTAAAAACCAACATAAGAATAGCGGAAGTAGCACCTAATCCAGCGATGAGCGATAAGGGATTTTTGTTAAAGAGGATAGCTATAATGATGATAGTGGTAATAAATAAAACCACAATACGCAACACCCCGAGGAACGATTTGGCATATTGTCGCATTGAAGAGTCTGTTTGTGGTTCTAATTCTTCTAAGTTTTTAAGCAGAACAAGAACAATTTTAGACGCCATTACCGCAATATATACAGCCGTTAAACGCCGTACGATGTTTTCAATAAAAGGGTATTGATAGAACACAAGAGGCAACAATTGCCATATAACCACTGCAGGGATAATGTTAGAAACAGTGTTAAGAATGCGCTTATTAAAGAACACATTGTTCCACGAAGAGAGCGTTTTAGATGTTATTTTTGTAACGATAGGAACAATAAAGGTGCTACATATCTTTCCCGAAAGCCATGCTATGAGCGTTGCTAACAAAGCTAATAACACATGACGAACAACAGGTACGATGCCACCCGATAAGCCTGAAAGTTCTATAAAATGTTCTACTACGATTTTAATGCTATCTAATAAAGGAATAATTGTTATGTTCATATATCTTTAATATGTATAAATAAACTACTCGGTGCAAAAGCTCTATGCACACTTTATTTTTGAAAAATGCGTCCACTGTTGTTGTTAAGAACGCCTTGATTGATAATAGAAAAGCACAAAATATGCCCATTTGGAGCCGTACAATAACCAGCTAACGAGCTAATACCTGTTAGCGTTCCTGTTTTAGCCATTACGTTTCCGTGTGCCGAAGTGTTTCTCATTCTGTCTTTTAACGTGCCATCTACACCTGCAATAGGTAGCGAAGGAGCTAAATGAAGATAAATGTTTTTATTGTGATAAGCATATTTTAGAAACTCAATTTGTAGGTCTGCACTTACATAATTATATAAAGAAAGACCAGACCCATCGGCTATTTTTGTATTGCGAAGGCGTTTTTAGTTTTGTTATTAAGCGTTGAACCACCCTAACGGGCATCTTTTTGCTGTTGCAAAGGGTTTGTTTGAGAGGGCAGCAAGCTGATAAAACATAGCTTCGGCATAAAGGTTATTGCTGTCTTTCATCATCTTCATAAGCACTTGGTCTATGGTATGAAACCTACTTTCAATGCAGATGGCATTTTGCGGACGTGTTGCAGAACCAAAAGACACTTCTAAATAAATGCCAACCTCTTGTAGTTCTTTGGCAAACTTATCAATAAACACGTCTTTGCCACCTATCAATAAAAGGCGATAGAGTGGGGTTTTTGTCGTCCCAACACCAACCTTCGCCAAGCAAATCGGTTGTTTTCATTGATTTATCGGCATAGATAACGCCACGAATAGTGTCTACATTTAACCGCTTAATGCTTTGCACAAAAGCACTCATATCATCGTTATTAAACATAGGGTCAAAGCCTCCAACACAGTAGATGTTTCCTGTGAGTGTTTTGTTGCTAATGTTTCCTGTGTAGCAAAGATGCGTTTTAAACTGAAACGAACCACCCAATTTGTCGATAGCTGTTATAGCTGTGAGTGTTTTTCATTGTAGAAGCAGGACGCAACAACTGCTTTTTCGTTGTGTTTAAACAGCACGCTATCTGCCGTTAAATCGTACACCATCATGCCTAATTGCGAAGTGGTAAACATTTGTTTGTTAAGCAATTGGCTCAAATGTTTCTTCACTTTTTGTTCCCAAGGCAAAGCCGTGCTGTCGTTAAACGATGTTGATATATCGACAGAATCTACCAAAGAGCTGTCGTCGGTGTCGTTTTTCTGTTTTAACCGATTGCGAAACAACGCTTAAAACTACCTAATAAAGATAGAAAAAGAACAATATATATGCGTAAAAAAGAATGTTTCATGCGCGCGAACAGGATTGTTTTCTCTTGTTTAACTCTTCTAAAAAACTCACTTCTAAGAGCAGGTTGAATGCCAATAGTCTTATTGTTTCCGTAAACAATCACTACCGATTTTATTGCTCCAAAAAGCGTTTCTTGTAAACAATAGCTTGTTATTTCTTTTATTAAAATGGTTTTAGGAGATGCCCATTTGCCTTTACTAATAACCAAAACGTCTAAGTTTTGAAACGAAGTGAGCTGTAGGTGCAGTGCAACACATGGTTGGTTATAACAATAACCACCACCGAAAAAGCAACAGCAGGTAGCACTATTTTTGAACCACCACATAGCTATGGCAAGCACAGAACATAGCAATAATGCTAATTTGTACACCCAATTGAACGATGTGTGAAAAGTTCTTGTCATATTCTTCTTACTTTTTAATGCACTAAAACCCCTTTTTTTAGGGTAAAACCATGTGGGTTACAAAAGTACAAAAAAATAAGTGAATATTGAGCGATTAAGCAATAACAACCCGCATTTAGGCTCTGTTTATTGTCGGAAAAAGCGACTTAAAAATGATGTTTTAGCAAAAAGCTAAGGTTTTACTTGTTTTGATGCAGAAAAAAATGTTGTTTTTCAGTCCACAAAAATAGCTTTCAAACGTAAAAACCTATATGTTTTGCATTTCTATTTGTTTGTTTTTTTCTTTTTAACAAAAATAGCTCTTACAAGCCAAAAGCTAAGGTTTTAGCGTGAAAAACACGATGTTTTAGGGTGCAATATACGGTGTTTTAGGGGCAAAACTCTTATGTATTGCAGTGTAAAACCTTAGCTTTTACATCTAAAAAGATGAGCTATTAAAAATGTTAAGTGGTTTTATATTCAGTGTGTTAACTTAAAATGTGTAAAAAGTAAACGTAAAAAATGCCTCAAAAAACAAGCCGTTTTTGCACACAATGTTTGTACACTTTAAAACGCAACAAGTTTTGAAGTGTTTTTTAAACCCTTTCTTTTTGTTGATATAAGCAAAGGGTTTATAGCGCAAAGAATAACTTTTGTGAACAAGATAGACAATAAAAAGCAAGCGTTTATTTTTGCTTACTTATTAAAATTGAGTTATCTTTGCACGCTATAGGTTAGGCAAATATAAAGCAAAAACAGCTTTTTTACCTCCTAAAATACAGCTCCACAAGGCTTGATAGCATGTGGAAAGAAACTGTTTATAAAACATTGTGATGACTGATAAAACAACTTCGACATTATTAAATGGAATAAATTTTCCGAGCGATTTGCGTGAATTGAGCATTGAACAACTACCCAATGTGTGCAAAGAACTCAGACAAACCATTATTAACGAGTTATCTGTAAACCCTGGCCACTTAGCTTCTTCGCTCGGAACGGTAGAGTTAACAGTGGCATTGCATTATGTTTACAACACACCCGACGATAGATTGGTGTGGGATGTAGGACATCAAGCATACGGACATAAGATACTTACAGGCAGAAAAGATAAGTTTTATACCAACAGAAAGTTTCGTGGTATAAAGCCATTTCCTGCTCCCGACGAAAGCGAATACGACACTTTTGCTTGTGGACACGCATCTAATTCGATATCAGCAGCACTGGGTATGGCTGTAGCCGCTAACCTTTTAGAACATAAAGACCGCCATGTAGTGGCGATAATAGGCGACGGTTCGATGAGTGGAGGTTTGGCTTTTGAAGGATTAAACAATGTTTCGTCTACGCCAAACGACATGCTTATTATTTTAAACGATAATAACATGAGCATTGATAGAAGCGTGGGAGGAATGGAACAATACCTCTTAAATCTCGATACCAACGAAACTTATAACCGTATTCGCTTTAAAGCATCGCAATGGTTACACAGCAAAGGCTATTTAAGCGACAAGCGCAAGAAAATGATAATACGCTTGAACAACGCCATAAAGTCGGCTTTGAGTTGCCAACAAAAACGTATTCGAAGGTATGAACATACGCTATTTTGGTCCCTTTGAAGGACACAATGTAGTGGAATTGGTTGAGATGTTACGCCGTTTAAAAAACATGAAAGGCCCCAAAATTCTACATCTTCATACCACCAAAGGCAAGGGATATACTCCTGCCGAACAAGAGGCAACCGTGTGGCATGCACCCGGTAAGTTTAATCCAGTTACGGGTTTACGTTATACAAGCGATGAGAGTAACACTCCACCACGCTCCCAAGACGTGTTTGGAGATACACTTGTAGAGTTAGCAAAACAAAAATAAAAAGATAGTAGGCGTTACACCTGCAATGCCCACGGGCTGTTCGATGAACATCATGATGAAAGCTATGCCCAACAGAGCGTTCGATGTTGGTATTGCAGAAGGTCATGCAGTGACGTTCTCAGGAGGAATGGCAAAAAGACGGATTGTTGCCCTTTTGCAACATATATAGTGCTTTTTCACAACGTGCTTACGATAATATTATACACGATGTTGCATTGTTAAACCTTCGAGTAGTGTTGTGTTTAGACCGTGCAGGATTAGTGGGTGAAGACGGACCAACGCACCATGGCGTGTTCGATATTGCTGCTTTAAAGTCTGTTCCCAATGTAATTATCTCGTCGCCCTATGGACGAATGCGAGTTAAGACATTTAATGTATACGGCTCAACTACCAGGAGATGGGCTTTTTGTGATACGTTATCCACGCGGAAAAGGAGTTCGCTTAGATTGGAAATGTGCATTTGAAGAAGCACCAATAGGCAAAGGTAGAAAGCTAACTCGATGGTAAAGATGTGGCTGTTTTGTCGTTTGGTCCGCTTGGAAACGATGTGCAAACCATTATCAAAGAACTTAAAGAAGAAGGAAACAGCATAAGTGTGGCACACTACGATTTAAGATATCTTAAAACCACTCGACGAAGAAATGCTACACGAAATAGGACGTTCTTTCTCTAAAATTATTACACTCGAAGATGGAATGAAGGAGGGTGGAATGGGCGAAACCATTCTTTGTTGGATGAACGACCATAACTATCACCCTACAATCACTCGTATGGCACTTCCTAATAGATTTATAGAACACGGCTCAATAGACGAACTTAGAGAGGTGGCAGGCATGCAATTACATACAATAAAACAAAACATATTGTCTTAAAATGAAGATAATTATAGTGGGGAGCTTATGCTATTGGTTCGCATTTAGCTCAATTGTTATCGCGCAATAACGAAGATATTGTGGTGATAGACGATAACGAAGATAACTTAACTCGTTTGAATAGTGATTACGATTTGCTCACTATTCATGCTTCACTCGAAAAAGTATTCAAACTTTAAAAGATGCTGGTGTAGAACATGCCGACCTATTGATTGCTGTTACTCCGAGCGAGAGTTTAAACATAAACACTTGTGTTATGGCGAAAGGTTTAGGAACTAAACAAACCGTAGCAAAGGTAGATAACTTTGAATATATTGATAAAAGAAAAACACCGATTTCTTTCATTCTATCGGTATAGACCTACTTATTTATCCCGAAGTTCTTGCTGCAAAAGAGATTATTAGTGGGTTAAAAATGAGCTGGGTAAGGCAACGTTGGGACATTCATAACGGTGCTTTGGTTCTTCTAAGCATAAAGTTGAGAGAAGGATGCACTATACTTAACAAACCATTGAAAAGCATTAGCGGCCCAGAAGACCCTTATCATATCGTTGCGATACGACGTTCTGACGAGATAATCATACCCGGTGGAGATGATGAACTTAAACTATACGACCTTGTTTACTTTATGACTACACGCAGTTATATACCTTATATTCGCGAAATAGTGGGTAAAAGAAGACTACGACGATGTGAAGAATGTGATGATAATGGGTGGTGGTGACACTTCGGTTCGTGTGCTTTTCTACTCTTCCAAAGCTATATGAAAGGAAAGCTAATAGAGATAGATGAAGACCGATGTGAAGAACTAAACGAACTTATTAGCTCAAATACAATGGTTATAAATGGCGATGGTAGAGATGTAAGTCTGCTAAAAGAGGAGGGAATACGTAGTATGCAAGCCTTTGTTGCCTTAACTGCTAATGTTGAAACAAATATCCTTGCATGTTTAACAGCTAAGCGATTGGGCGTAAGAAAGACTGTTGCACTGGTTGATAACATAGATTATGTAGCCACAGCTGAAAGCCTTGACATCGGAACGATAGTAAATAAAAAGACAATAGCTGCGAGTGAGATTTATCAAATGATGATGGATGCAGATGCAGATGATATGAAGTTTATCATGACAGCTAATGCAGACATCGTTGAATTCAAAGTGAAAGAAGGCGCAAAGGTAACTAAAAAGAAAGTATTTGAGTTGGGATTACCGCAAGGATTAACGTTGGGTGGACTTGTAAGGAATGGAAAGGAATGCTTATCTCTGGTGGAACACAAATTCAGGCAGGAGATATTGTGATGGTATTCTGCCACGATTTGCGCTTAACAAAAGATAGAACGATTCTTTAATTGATAAGATATGCTCAACCTAAAAAAATGATATATAAGGTTATAGGGTCGCTTTCTTTTTATCGAAAACAGCCCTGCTTTTTAAGTTGTATAGCTGTATCTTTTTCTATCACGAAACAGACTATGTGGCTTTTCTTATTCTTCTTTAATTACCTTTTTGGTGAGGTTTTACACTCCGATTGATGGGTAGAAAGGCCGATAATAACATGGGACGAAAAAGATGCTTACTTAGTGGTTACCCTTTCATGGATACTCTTTAGTGCGTTTGGAGCTTTGCCTTTTCTATTTACGGGTAGTCTTTCGAGTTTCACTGATGGCTTTTTGAAACAATGTCGGGAACTCACTACCACTGGAGCATCTATCATAGACAATGTTGAAGGCTTATCTCATGGACTCTTATTTTGGCGTTCTATGACGCACTGGATTGGTGGTTTAGGAATTGTTTTCTTTACTATTGCGCTTTTACCATCGCTTGTTGGTGGAACAGTGAAGGTGTTTTCTGCCGAAAGCAACAGGGCCTATTAAATCTAAATTGCACCCCGTTTAAGTACAACAGCTAAATGGATATGGATTGTTTATTTAGTTCTTACCTTTTGGGGTGTGTTGTTTCTTTTAGCGTAGCAGGAATGGGTTTGTTCGACAGTGTGAACTATTCTATGGGAATAACTGCTACAGGTGGATTCTCAACACATAACACCAGTATGGCTTATTTCCACTCTCCTACATTAGAATATATAGGAGCTTTCTTTTGTTTTGCTTCGGGTGTAAACTTCACTTTATTATATATGAGCGTTACAAAACTCAACATTAAGTCGTTGTTACCAATGCTGAATTTATTTTTTTATAGTTTATTAGTAGCTGGTAGCACTGCTTTTATTGCGTGGCAACTAATCGATAAAAAAATCATTATGCCATCGAACACGCCTTTAGAAGTAGTCTTTTTCAGGTTGTTTCTTTTTATCACTACAACAGGATTGTTTAGCGATGATGCAGCAAAATGGCCTCATATCACATGGGTTGTATTAGCTTTTTGTATGTTCTTTGGTGCTTGTTCGGGTAGTACGAGTGGAGGAATAAAGTGCATTAGAGGCGTTATGATAACTAAAGTTATATCTAATCAGTTTAAACAAATATTGCATCCAAACGCTGTTTTACCGTTAAAGGTAGATGGAGCGAATGTAGAAATAAGGCAAAGAGTTACGCTTTTTAGCCTTTCTTGCCATATATTTAATGCTCATAGTAATCAGCTTCTTTTGTGTTCATTGCTATGGGAATAGACAACACAAATGCCATTACTATTGCGTTAAGTAGCTTGAGTAATGTAGGGACCAAGCTTAGGTTTACAGATTGGACCCACTATGTCTTGGAGCACATTGCCTGCTTTTTGCTAAATGGATATGTTCTGCTTTAATGCTCATCGGACGCTTAGAAATATTCACAGTGTTGGTAATTCTTACTCCAGAATTCTGGAAAAGAACATAAAAAAACGCTATCTTTGCAACTACAAACATCATATTTATTCATTTAATAAACAATATTATAACATGCAACCAATAAAAATTTGAGCCTCTTCTTATGCAGACTTTATGGGGAGGAGAAAAGATAATTCCATTTAAAAAGCTAAACAGTAATCTCACACAAGTGGGTGAAAGTTGGGAAATTTCGGGTGTTAAAGGAAATGAAACAATTGTATCTGAAGGCGAATTTAAGGGTAAAAAGCTAAACGAACTCGTAGAAGAATTAAAAGGAAAGCTTGTTGGTGAAGCCAATTATGAGCGTTTTGGAAACGACTTTCCCTTGTTAATTAAGTTTATAGATGCCCGTCAAGAACTCTCTATTCAGGTGCATCCTACAGACGAATTAGCGCAAAAACGTGGTAAACTTCGTGGTAAAACAGAGATGTGGTACATTATGAATAGCGACGAAAATGCACGCTTACGCGCTGGTATGAAGGCTAAAATAACACCTGAACAATACAAAGAAATGGTAGAAAACGACACCATTACAGAAGCAATTGCTGAGTATCAGGTGAAAGAAGGCGATTGTTTTTCCTTCCAGCAGGTAGAATTCATAGCATAGGAACTGGTTGTTTCTTAGCAGAAATACAACAAACATCAGATGTAACTTATCGCATTTACGACTTTAAACGTAAGGATAAAGACGGAAATTATCGTGAGTTGCACACCGAAGAAGCGGCAGAATGTATTGATTATAACGTTGAATCGGATTACAGAACCAACTATACTCCAATGAAAAACGAGGGTGTTGGTTTGGTGCAATGTCCTTATTTTACCACTGCTGTTTACGATTTAGACGAACCTATGACGCTTGATTATAGCGAATTAGATAGTTTTGTTATTCTTATTGGCTTAAAAGGTGAGGGCGAAGTAACTACTCCCGAGGGTTATACCACTACATTAAAAGAAGGCGAAACCATTCTTCTTCCTGCAACAACAGCAGAGGTTAAGGTGTCTGGAACTATTAAGTTTTTAGAAACTTACGTGTAGAAAACGGCACGTCGTCCTATCTTTTTGTGCAGATAGTGCATAAATAGATAGGTGAAAAACTGTTCTTGCAATCGTATTCATTGCTTTTATGAACAGATAAAACATTAATATACATTAACATAATACACAACAATGAAAAAGAAAACTTATATAAGTCCTCTTTGTAAGACTTATCCCTTAGCAGAAAAAATAGAGTTTTTAGCACTGTCAGGTGGTAGAAAACCAAAGCCAAAACCTGTTCAACCATCAAATCCTGTCTTACCCATTGATAATACAAATACGATAAATAGTTCGAATGATATATTCTAATTAAACTATATATCACAAAGTAAAAGCCCCAAAACATTTAGTTTTGAGGCTTTTATTGTATCTTATTATCGCTTTTTTAGTTAAGCATTAAAGTCATATAAAGAGGCATATCTCTTAAAATAAGCTCAGCCACTTGCGCCACATTCATCACCTTTGCCTGTTCAAAAGGTTCGTGTGTTCGGCGCACTTTGCCTTTATCTATCACATAATAAGCATTGTTAAACGGAATATCTTTGTCGCCTTTCACTTGTAAAACCATTGTAAACGAAGGACAAAGTTTAGCAAATATTTTCAATGCCTCATACACATTTAGCAACCTAATCATGCCTTGTGCCACCTTGTCGTTGGCATTATAGTCGCTACCATCTATGCGTACATCTTCTAAGGCAATAGCAAATTGCTCCTCGGTGTGTAGCACTATGCTTTTTTGTGCTTGTTGCCAAGCGTCAAACTCGTTAAAGGTCATGCGCTCAAAGCCCACAGGTGGCAGTTGGCAACTAATGTTTTTAACATAACCACATTTGCTATACCAGTCTATTAACCAATCTTCGGCAGGAATAAGAAACGAAAATACCGCCCCTTTATGAAAGCTATTAAAATGCGCTTGGTGCATAATATTGTTACCAATGTTTAGCTTTCGTTTGTCGGGAGCTGTGCAAATGCCACTTATATATACCCCTTCCACCTTTTCGTCTCCTATTTTTTTAAGGTGTAAGGAAGAGCTTGAGCGCACCCACCACCTTATTATCTATGCAAATAGTGTAATTGTTTTCGGGCGTAAACACCTTGCTAAAAATACAACTGCACAAAAGCCTCTTTGTCGTTAAACACCTCTTGCCATAACCTTTTAGTTTGTTTTTTAATTTCCTCTGCATTAGGAGAAGACGGCAAAACGTGTGCCTCCATCACCGTATTCTTTTCTAAAAGAATGTCGGGTTGATAAGATAATTTCGCCCTACGAAGCCCCTCTTCGCCTAAATCTTCTTCTCGGTTTATGTAATAAAACTGCTCTGGTAGATGCTTAACAAATAGGTTGTTAATCATAGTAAACGAACCTTCGTAGTTAACATCTGCTTTTTTTCTACACACACATCGAAGGTGTTTTTGGTTGATAGCACAGCCATAAGAGAAAGCCACCAAATGATTTTTTACCCATAAAGTGCCACCGATGAGCGATAAGTCGTCCCAAAATTCAAATGCACGAGTCATTGAACGAAGCTCAGCTGTTAGTTGATTAGTGTCTACACCCTCTGCCTGATAAAGCTCCTATCCATTGCTTTGCTAAGAAGACACTGCGGAATAAACTCTTTTTGTTAAAGGTTTATAGGCGTAATTAGGGTATAAACTCTTAAATTTATTGATGTGATTACGCTTTCCATGCAACTTCTTTCCCGACAAAAGAACCAATTTTTCGCGCGTATAAATATAGTCGGCAACATCTCTGTCGGTTTTTATTTCGAACACATTAGGGAACGTTTCTTCTAAAAATATCTGCCATATAATTGCACACACCCATTAGTTTTAGGGGGTAACCCATAGCGTTTGCATCTTCTTTCATGAGTTGTATCACCTCTGCTGAACACTCTTTGCAGGTTCAACACACCACTTTCCGTTAGCGTTAAGTGTGGGTTGAGGCAGTGGAAGCATGTAGGCTAAATGATTGTTTACATAAAAAACGCACCACCAGATGGTTTTTAACAATGGCAAACTGAGTGTTATATAAAAATCGCCAGCTAATGAGATTGGCAATAGAAAGGTCGTAACTTTGACGTTCGCCATAAAGAGTGAAACGCTGAATTACATCTTTATCTTGAACAGTTATATCTTTAAATTTAATCATAAACAAAGTGGTGTTATGTTATCTTACTAACAAAGATAACGAAAAAGCAACGATAATGGGTGTGTTGTAGTGTTATTTCACTATTTTTGAGAATGATTGTTAAACACTCATTGTTTGGAATATATGCCATAAAAACGGAATATATTCTGTTTGTTTTTGTGTTCTTAAAAACGTGCTAATAAATGTTTTTAGCTATGCTTTTGCAAGGTTTTAAAGGTGATGTTAGGGGCTTGTTTTTGATTAAAAATAAAGGCGATAAAAAGCTAAAACACGGTGTTTTGCATTTCTAAAACCAACATATTGAAAAGTAAAAAATAAGCTTTTTAGTACCAATCTCTTGTGTTTTACCCTGCAATAGCTTATGTTTTAGCGTGTAATACCTTGTGTTTTAGGTGCTAAACTCTTATGTATTGCATGCTAAACCCTAAGCTTTTTGCACAAAAAACAAGCGAAAAAGGGTGTTTTATGGGCTTTTTATTACTGTTTTAGTGCATAGCTATGCCATTTTAATGGACAAAAATACAAAAAAATAAAGAACTGCTTTTGGGTGCATAAAAAGCTGAATAAAAACAAAATATTCCATCTTTATGCACTCAGTTTATGCGTTATAAACATAAAAAAGTCGCTCTCCACAAAGTGAAGAGCGACCAATGTGTGATGAAAAACACTATTGTTTATTTCATAGGAACCAAAGAAATGGCATAACCACCACCAGCTACTACGTTTGTAGAAAGTTTTGTTTTGCTGGTTACCACCTTCTTTTTCAATAACATAAGCCTGAGGGTTTGTTTTATAATCGGCATTAGGTGCGTCTTTATAAATGGTGGCTTGGTATTTCTTTCCCTTATCTAAAAAGTCTAAAGAAATAACCGATTTTCTTGCAGAAGCTCCAGCAACACTACCCACAAACCAATTGTTTGTGCCTTTAGCCTTTCGTGCAGCAGTGATAAATTCCATAGGTTCTGCTTCGAGATAAATAGACTTGTCCCAATCTACAGCTACGTCTTTAATAAATTGAAAAGCATCTATAAAGCGTTCATAGTTCTCAGGAAAGTCGGCAGCCATTTGTAAAGGACTGTACATTGTTACGTAAAGAGCGAGCTGACCACCTATCGTTGAGTTTACATGAGAGCCATTTGTGCAATTCATGTCAAAAGATACCAGGCGTGTAATCCATAGGGTCCTCCTTGCAAACGAGTAAATGGAAGGATTGAAGTGTGGCCTGGTTTAATTCCACCAAACGCTTGAAACTCTGTTCCCATAGCACTTTCATTGCCAATAAGGTTAGGATATGTACGGCAAAGACCTGTGGGACGAACAGCCTCGTGAGCGTTAACCATAATCTTAAAGTCGGCTGCACGCTTCACAGCATTTAAGTAATGGTTTATTTCTATTTGACTATAATGATGTTCTCCACGAGGTATTATGTTACCAACATAACCACTTTTCACAGCGTTATATCCGTATTTATTCATTAAAGCATAAGCTCTGTCCATAAACTTTTCGTAGTTCATGAGCGAAGACGATGTTTCGTGATGCATCATTAGCTTAACTCCTTTGGCGTGAGCATATTCGTTTAATGCTTTAATATCAAAGTCGGGATAAGGTGTTTGAAAGTCGAATACAAACTCTTTTGAATTACCTGCCCAGTCTTCCCAGCCTATATTCCATCCTTCAACCAAAAACTTGTTGAAAGCCATGTTTCGCTGCAAAGTCGATATAACGTCGTACATTATCGTTGTTAGCACCATGTTTTTCCCGAAGGTTTAGCAGTAGAATAATCGGTAACACCCAGCGTTACAGATGGAAATTGGTGTGTATAAGCCCATTCACTCTTACCTGAAATCATCTCCCACCATACACCCTACATACTTAACAGGTTTAATCCAAGAAGTGTCTTCGTAAGCACATGGGTCGTTTAAGTTAAGAATAAGGTTAGAAGAAAGCACCTTTGTTGCTTTATCGGCTATGAGTATTGTTCGCCACGGACTGTGCATGGGTGTTTGTAGATGGCCTTTCATGCCTTGAGCATCTGGAGTTAAAGCCGAAGTGAACACCATGTTTTGCTCGTTTAGCACAAGGTGCATGGCTGGATAGTTAACCAATGCAGCTCGTGAAGGTTGAGATAAACGCCATCTGCAGTCTTTAACATGAGCGAAGTTTGCACTCCTGTGTCAGAAAAAAAGGTGTTTGCGACATGTTATCAGTTATGGCATTCTTTATTTTTAGAACGAATTTCACTGAGTTTACTCTTTTGTATATTGATACTCTTGAGTGTCGTAATCGCCTGCAATCCACCATGCAGTGTGGTCTCCAGTCATAGCTATTTCGGTTCGTTCGTCTTTCACTACAAAGTAGTTTAACTTGCCTTTTTGCGGAAACTCATAACGTAAACCTACTCCATCGTTATACACTCGGGAAGCCGAATATTCATGTAACGGTCTGTCTTGTCTTGCTTTAATTGCACCAACAACTCTTTATAATGGTTGTTAATAGAGCTGTTTTCTCCCACACAGGCTCCATGTTTCGTTTGTTTCGTTGGTTGTTTCGTCGAGAAGAGAGAAGCCATTGAGCAAGTTTTCAGCTTTGTTCAACTCGTAACCCAGTCTACTTTCTTTCACTATGGGTTTGCCTTTAAAGAACACTTTGTAGGTTGGTGTGGTATTAACTAAGTTAAAAATCAACCTTAATCTCTCCGTTAGGAGAACTAATGTCTGTAGCGTTTGCCATTGTAAAGCACGATAGCGGAAGGCATACAGATAGGATAAAAACTTTTTACTGTCATAATATTTAAATGTTTGTTTTTAGCTTTTTAATAAAAAAACAATGCTTACCAAAGCGGTTAATGCTTGTAGGTTTTTTTGTTTGTTAAATGTGTGTTTATGGTTGGTATATAAATGGTTTATTGTAAAAACTCTTTCTTTTTGTTGTTAAAAAGATATATGCAAAAGATAGAAAAATGAGCTATTAAATAGGTATATAGTAATAATATAGTGGCAAGAAAGTGTTAAATTGATAGTTATCATATAGCTATTTGCTCTTTTAAAAACACCATTAAGCCTTCAAAAAGAAAAACGTACACCTTATATTATATAATGTGTAACAGCTTATTGGTTTGTTTATCGGTGCATAATAAAAATAAGTTTTAACGATAAATTTAGGGTTTGTTTTAAGTGAAAAATACATGGTTTTGCCCTGTATAGATAGAATGTAAAAACAGAAAATAAAAAGACTCTTGCTATCTATAATTTAAATTTTATATGCTTGTTTTAATGAAAAAAATAGCGTAAAAAAATTTGTTTTATACTAAATTATTGTTACTTTTTGTAGCGTAAAAAGTTTTAATGTTTATTTCTTAATAACAAAAAGAATGAGCAAATAAAAGGAAAACGTTTTAGCTCTAAAAAAGAGCTCGCAAGGTTTGCAAAAATATAAAGATAAGTGTTAAAAATGTCGTTGCTTTGTAATGTCACAGGCACTCACTTTTTCAATATAAAACATCATCATTGAATTATTCACATCTAAAACAAACTATATGAAAAAAACTTCTATTCACGTTGTTTACCCTGCTTGTTGCAACCCTTGTTTCGGCTCAAGAAGCAGAAGTTACCTTAGCTACTTCCAAAAGAATATGGAGCTCTATTACTTTTTTTATCCTGTGCAAAAGAAGGCTGGAGACAAAGTTCTTGTCGACTGGGGTGATGGAGTTAAGCAAGAATATAACGTTAATCCACAAGGTTGGGGGTCAGATAAAAGAGTGTCAGGAGCTGTAAAAGGCGACACTATTCGTGTGTATTGTGAACTTACATCTTTAGAGATTGAAGATAATGCACTTACCTATTTAGCATTAAAAAAACAACCATCGCTCACCACTCTGAAAGCAACAAAGAACCAACTAACAAGAGAAAAACTCTTTTTAGGTGAGTCTACAGCAATCACTTTTTAGATTTGAGCCATAATAAGTTGCTTAATCTTAACTTGTTTAACCAAACAGCATTGGAGAATGTGTATGTAAATAACAATCCAGAGCTTAACACTGTGGTTTTTCCCGATGAGCTGTTAACCTTAAAACAAGTGAACTTATCGCAATGCGACATCGTGCATTTTTATCCCTAAAAAAAGCTAACAAATTTACAATCATTAGATATCACTAATGGCTCATTAGCTGAACTTGAATTAGGTAATAACTATCCTAATTTAACGACATTAAAGGTAGGTGGAAACATGGCTTTATCTACTTTAGATGTGAGTAAACAAACAAAACTATACGATTTAGATGTTTCTAAAACGGCATTAACTCAGCTAAACACCTTTAATAATAAAGAACTTACGATTTTAAATGTGCGTAGTACGGGTTTAAAAAACTCTCGACTTAAAAAAACAATAAAAGACCTTACAACGCTCGATTGTGGTAACACTAAGATAACAAAAACTCGATGTTACCATCTTCCAAAGATATCTCGTTTGGCATTAGATAGCACCGATGTGGCGCGTTTAGACTTGTTTAAAGCGAGCTATTTGAGGGATTTGAACATAAGAAAAACCAAAAATTGGATTTCTTGACTTGCATGCTTGTAATGTTGCTAACTTGTTAAATAGACTTGATTTGAGGGATTGTCCAAACTTTACTCCTCAAACGTTAAACTTCCTTTTCTATTCTATGCCTGCTTTAGCACGTAAGGTTTGGAATACAAATGTGTTCTTAAAAGGTTCTAATGCAGAAACATCTAACACTTCAATTATAACAGAAGACCCCGAAATTCCTTATAAAACAGATATAACAGGAGATGGTTCTGCGTCTATGGATAGTGTAACTATAAACAAAGAAACTGTAGAAGGAGGCTCTTATACCTTAACACAAATCCCATCATCTTTTTAGTGATGATAACTGGACACCATTGACTACAAAAGGCAAAACCGGGGTATCCTATCAGTTTGACTCCAACACCTGCAAGCGGATACTATTATGTTGGTGTGGTGATTAACGATAAAGAAGTGAACGACACCTTATTCACTGTATCACAAAATGCCACCATTAAACCCATATTCCGTAAAGGTGCGAGCGAAAAAGTTATCACATTAACCGTTCAACCCAATGCAGAACAAAACTATTTCCTATCGGCTGAAGAAGAAAATACACCTGTAACAGTGGATTGGGGGCAATGGAGTTGAAGAAACATATTCGCTAAAAAGCACTCTAACTAACATTCAAGGAAGAACCAAAGGCACAAAAGTGGTGATTAAAGGGTTGGTAACAGGTGCTGTATTTGATAGTTACGAATTCTTTGGAACAGAAAATAATATATCTGCAATAGATGTTACTAAAAAAACGATATATTAAAAAAAGTTTATCGTTTTATATGAACCCTGTTAGTAGCTTAGACTTATCAAGTAATACCGAATTAACAGAACTAAACTGCTCGTATACACAGTTAGAAAAATCTCGATTTAACGCACAATACAAAAGCTACACACCCTACTTGCATACCATAACAACTTAACATCGTTAGACGTAAGTAAGGCTGTTAACTTAGAAATTCTTAATGTTAAACTGAATAAACTTAACAACCTCGATTTAAGTCACAACACTTTATTGAAGTCGTTAAATGTAATGAGTAACCAATTGTCTGCTTTAGATGTGCATCATTTAGCTAACTTGGTAGAGTTAGAGGCGCAAGACAACAAACTAACAAACATCAGTTTAGACGCAAATGCCAAGCTACTTGCTTTGTCGTTATCAGGAAATCCACTTGCAAACATTAATCTTCAAGCAAATAAAAAACTGTTATCACTCAATTTAGATGGCTGTAATATGGCTGTTCCCGACCTACGTCAAAACACCAGTCTGCAAGCTATTAACGTTAGTCATAACAACTGGGACGCTTGTACATTAAACGATTTTTTTATGCTCTTTTGCCAGAGTTTACACTCTTACCGGGCTATAAACAAATAGGAAACTACACTTTTATGGAATGAAGGTAACACACACTTTGGAACACAAGCCAATGCTGTTGAACATTCTGAAACAAACATTGCAACTGGAAAAAGGTTGGATTGTAAATGCAGAAGGAGATGGAACAGGTTGCGAAGATGTATATGTTTTTGTGAAACCTACCACTAATGGAAGTGTAAAAACTGTTTGTGAATAACGAAGAAAAACCTGTTAACTCTAAGGTGAAAAAAAGGTAGTCAAGTGACTGTTAAAGCAGTGTCTGACACAGGATACAAGGTAACAAGTATGCATTTAAACGGTAGAAGCTTGCCTCATGGCGTGTTTAATGCACTTAAAAGTTCTACCTTAGTAGTTGCTTTCAGTGTTGATACAGCAATTGATGGTGTAGAGAATAGCACAGCAACAGCTATCGCTGGCGTAGGAACAATCAACTTTACAACCGAAAAAGCTACACCCGTATCGGTTTATAGTCTACAAGGCGAAACCTTATACACCGCAGTTGTTAACGGAACCGAAATCCTATCATTAGCAAAAGGCATCTATCTTGTAAAACTAAATGATGTGGTGAGAAAAATGATGGTTAAGTAAAAACAACGCATTATCATAAGGTTATCATCGTAATACACCTTATTATATATAAAGAGAATGTGCTTATGTGGTGCATTCTCTTTTTTCTTTTCGCCTACTTCCTTATCGTCTTGTCTTTTAAAATCATCTTTCACACTTGTTACCTTTGACCTCTATTCTCTGTATGTACCACCTTTTTACAAATAATCTTTGTTTCCTCTTCGCTTTTTCTTTATTTTGTCATTAAACATTTTCTATGCTTTCTCCTCCCAAAAATCCCTTTTTGTTAGCTCAAAAAGGGATTTGTTTTCTTTGAAAAAAATATTTGAGAGTGAAATGTTGCCTTTATTTCGTGATAAAATAAGAGAAAAGGAGTTGAAATGCGAAAAATGAGGCATTTTGTTGCAATCTCTTGTGTTTTACCTTGCAATAGATAAGAGTTTGCACCCTAAAACATAAGGTATTGGCACCTAAACTCTTATGTATTGCATGCTAAAACCTAAGCTTTTACACCTTAATGCACCGTTTACCGTAGGTTAGAAACGAGTGAAATAGAAAAAGTAAAAACCTATATGTTTTACCTTAAAACGTGAAAAATAGAGCGAAAAAAAGACACTATAACACCGCTTAAATAGATAGCTCGATAGGTAGAAAAACGCATTTTTTAGCTTCTTTTTCTGTACAAAAAGAAGTGATATTTTATGAAATTCGACCCTTTATTTATTTCTTTAAAAAAACAACACCATAACGTGTTATAACGCAAAAAACGTGTCTTTTTTTATGTTTCACCGCTTGTTGTTGAAACGATAAGGAAGAAATGTTTTAGGTTGTTGTTACCTCATTTTGAAGAATAAAAAAACATAGATAATTAGAATAAAAAAACAATTGCTATAAGTGGTTTCTATTTAGAAAATTTAAGAGAATAGATAAATAAAAATGCTTTTTCTTTTTGATGTATATCAGTTTTTATATACCTTTGCTTGCGAATAGCTAATGAAACTCTTAAATAAAAATAAGAAAAAGAGAGTAGATAAGCAATGAGAAAAAGCCTTTCTCATTTGTTTTTAGTTATTTTCATTTATCTATTAACGCATATATAATTACAAATTAAAAATAATTAACTTGTGAAAATGACAACAAACAACAAAGCGCAGAGCCCTTTAATGCTATGGGGTGCGTTATCGTTGTGCCTTGCTTTTATTCCTAATGGCAACGCACGTGCAACTTCAGCGGTTGTAGGTAAAGGGATTGTTCTTGAATAATCTACACAGCAAAAAACGTTTTCGGGAGTAGTGAAAGATGCCAAAGGAGAACCACTTATTGGTGTAAGTGTGGTTGAAAAAGGCACTTCTAATGGAGTAGTGACCGACCTTAATGGCCATTTCTCTTTAAAAACTACATCTGCAAAACCCACTCTTACCTTTTTCTTATATAGGCTATGCGTCGCAAACCGTTATGCCTTCAGGAGCAGTTCTACAAGATATTGTTTTGAAAGAAGAAGGCCATGAAATAGGAGAAGTGGTAGTTACTGCGCTTGGTATTAAGAGAGAACAAAAAGCTTTGAGCTATAATGTACAACAAATAAAGGGAGATAAACTTACTGCAGTTAAGGACCCAAACTTTGTTAACTCGCTTGTTGGTAAGGTAGCAGGTGTTCAGATAAACGCAGGAGCTGGTGGTGCAGGTAGTGCAGTGCGTGTTGTTATGCGTGGTTCTAAATCTATTGAAAAAGGAAATAATGTTCTTTATGTGATTGATGGTATTCCGATGTACAATCATAGCTTTGGAGGAGCTGGTAATAGCTTTGGTACTAAGGCTGGTTCGGAAAGCTCTGCAGACATCAATCCTGAAGATATTGAAAGTATAAACATGCTTACTGGTCCTTCGGCAGCTGCTCTTTATGGTAGTGATGCAGCGAATGGTGTAGTTATTATTAACACGAAACGAGGAACAAAAAGAAAAAAACATCTGTAACGATAAGTAATAGTAGTATGTTCTCAACAGCTACCATGTTACCTCGTACTCAACACAGCTATGGAACCAGTAATGGTATGCTTAGTTGGGGTAAAAACAGGAAAGTGACTTTTGACCCAGCTAAGTTTTTTTAACACAGGAAGTAATATAATTAACTCTGTTGCATTGTCTACTGGTAACCAGAAAAAAACCAAACATATCTTTCTGTTTCTACAACTAATGCAAAGGGAATTGTACCTCGTAACACTTACGACCGTTATAACTTTACGGCTCGTAACTCGACTTCTTTCTTGGAAGATAAGTTGGTTTTAGACTTTGGTTTGAACTATATTTTACAAAAAGATGCCAACTTTGTGGCACAAGGTATTTATAACAATCCGCTTCCAGCCTTATATCTTTTCCCACCGGGAGAAGACTTTAACGAAATTCGTAACTATGAACGTTGGGACCCAGTGTTAGGTTATAAAACTCAATACTGGCCTTATGGTGAAGGTGCACACTCGTTACAAAACCCTTATTGGATACAAAACAGAATGCAACGCACCACAGATAAACAACGTTATATGTTGAATGCATCGCTTAAATGGAATATTTTGAGTTGGTTAAATGCAACAGGTCGTGTTCGTGTAGACAACTCTCAATATCGATTATTAGGTAAGAATTATGCTTCTACACTTAAAACATTCTCAGATGATAATGGAGGTTATAGCGATGAAACACAAAGCGATCGTTCTCTTTATGCAGATGTGATGTTAAACATAAACAAGCGTTTTAACGATTTAGTTTCTGTAAATGCAAACATAGGAGCTCTGTTAAACGACCAACGTTTTTGAAAGTGCTGGTGGTTCAGGAAACTTGCTTTTGCTTAACTTCTTTGCAATGAATAACTTGAATTATAGCAACAAATATAAAACAATTCAAGAAGGATGGCACGACCAAACACAGTCGGTATTTGCTTCAATGGAAGTGGGTTATAAAGATATGCTTTATCTAACAGCAACCGGAAGAACAGATTGGGCATCACAATTAGCATTCTCTGACCAGTCTTCTTTCTTCTATCCATCAGTTGGTTTATCAGCTGTTGTGTCTAATATGACGAAACTTCCTTCGTTTGTAAACTTCTTAAAAGTGCGTGCTTCTTATTCTAAAAGTAGCATCAGCGTTTAGTCGTTATCTCTCAAATCCAAGTTATGAGTTTAATACTCAATCACACACTTGGACAAAATCTAATGTTGCTCCTCTTGCACACATGAGGCCCAGAAGACACAAAGTCTTGGGAATTAGGTGTGAATGCAAAGTTCTTACATAACACAATTAACTTAGATTTAACGCTTTATCGTTCGAACACTTATCACCAAACAATTTATGGTAAAAACAAGTAGTTCATCGCTTTATTCTTCGCAAATTGTGCAAAGTGGTAACGTGCAAAAACCAAGGTATAGAGCTTGCTTTGGGCTTTAATAAAACCTTTGGTAATGTAGATGTTTCTTCAACACTTACTTACACACTTAATCAAAACAAAAATTATTAGATTGTCGGATGCAAGTGTTAATAAGAAAGGAGTTCCCGAAATACAAAAAGATTACTTAGGTGCAAGCTCTGTAGCTCCACAAGTTATTTTGTATGAAGGTGGTTCTATGAGCGATATTTATGTAAAACATGAATTAGCAAGAGACCCTAATGGCAACATTGCTATCGACCCTGCATCGGGTAATCTCAGCATAAAAGAAGTAGAACCTTATAAAGCTGGTCAGCTTGCACCTTTATATAATATAGGTTGGAGCAATAATGTTAGCTATAAAGGTATTAGTCTTGGATTTACATTAGCTGCTCAGTAGGGTGGCTTGGTTTATTCTGCAACACAAGGAATTCTCGATTATAATGGTGTATCAAAAAGCATCTGCAGACGCCAGAGATAATAACGGTGTAGATATAAATTATGGTAAAGTGCCTGCTCAAAAAAATACTATCAAGCCATTTCAACGTCACAAAGGTGGTTACGGTGCTTATTATCTTTATAGTGCTACAAACGTGCGTTTGCAAGAACTAAGTTTAAACTATTCATTGCCTAAAAAGTGGTTCAATAACAAGTTAAACTTATCTGTAGGTGTTGTGGGACGTAATCTTTGTATGATTTACTGCAAAGCTCCATTCGACCCAGAACTAACAGGTTCTACTACAAGTAACTACTATCAAGGAGTAGATTTCTTTTATGCAACCTTCTACACGTAATGTTGGTTTTTAATGTTAAACTTCAATTCTAACAAGACTTCTTCTTATGAAAAATATAACAAAACTATGCTGTGTAGCTCTTTTAGGAACATGTTTTGTGGGCTGTACAGATAACTTTAATGATTATAACACTAATCATTATGCTATTTATCAAGCAGACCCTCCTGTGTTAATACCTGAAATGATTGAACCAATGATGTTTGTTCAACAGAATAGTTCACAGTTGATAGACCAAATGGTAGGTGCTTTAGGAGGTTATATGACTTGCTCTAATCGTTGGGGAGGTCAAAATTTCGACACCTTTAATGCGTCGGAAGGCTGGAATTCTCAAACATTTAATAAATCTTACAATAAGCTGGTAAACCTTTATAGCATAGAAACTGCGACTAAACGGTCAGGACATTATTGGGCAATGGCAAGCTTATTAAAGGCTGCAGTGTTGATGCGTGTGTGTGATTGCTATGGTCCTATCCCTTATAGTAGTATCGCTAATGGTAAATATCACACTTCTTATGAAAGTGTAGAAGATGTATATAAACATATTATAGAAGACCTTACAGCATCAGCTAATGTTCTTTCACAATATGCTGCTCAATATCCAAGCTCTCATCCGTTAGAAGGAAACGATTTAGTGTATAATGGTGATTACGCAAAATGGGCTAAATTAGCAAATTCTTTAGCGTTAAGAGCAGCTGTAAGAATTGGTAATAAAGAAGCTGCAGAGCAGATCTGTGCCAGCTCGATAGGAGTTATTGAATCAAATAACGATAATGCTTTGGTTAATCCGGGTGTACAAGGAAACCCTTATCAATTAGCTGCTACAGGCTGGGGAGACCTTCGTGTGAGTTCATCTATTGCTGATTATATGAATGGTTACGAAGACCCACGACGTGAAAAGTATTTCACTAAGTCGGCATTTGATGGTGTAAGTTACATTGGAATGCGAACAGGTGAAGCATCATTTGTAAAAGATAATGTTGCAAAATATTCACTTCCAAACTTCCAAACCTCTTCTCCGTTACCTATTTGTTTAGCATCAGAGGTTGCATTCTTAAAAAGCTGAATGCGCATTACGTGGTTGGCAAGTAGGCGAAAATGCACAGGTGTGGTATGAAAAGGGTATTCGTTTATCTATGGAACAATATGGAATAGACGCAAATGCTATTGCTCAATATATTGAAAAACAATAGCTTAACACCACAAAGTCATAGCAACGACCCACGAGGAAGTAAGTATAACTATCATCGTAACACAACCGTTAAGATTAAATGGGATGCCGATGGAAGTGAAAAGAACCTCGAACGTATTATAACACAAAAAGTGGATAGCGATGTATCCCATGGGTTTAGAGGCATGGAGTGAATACCGTCGCACGGGATTTCCTGAGTTAGCACCCTCTATTGACAACTTAAATGAGAGAGTAATAACAAATACAAGTCGAGGAATGCGTCGTCTTCGTTATCCTGATACTGAACGAGATTTAAATAAAGAAAATTATTTAAAGGGAGTAGAAATGTTGAAAGGAGCCGATAACGAAGCAACAGATTTGCCATGGGCAAAGAAGAATTAACTTCTAATATTTTAACAAACATTTTTGAATACAAAAGAATATGAAACTAAAACAAAACCTTTTGCTGTTATTAGGTGCATCATTAGCATTTTTTTCGTGTGCTGATTGGACAGAACCTATGGCAGAACAAATGACAAAATATAGCAATACGGAAGTTGCAAAGACCGAAACTTACTATCAAGCGTTAAGAGATTGGAAGAAAACAAAAGCATTCTATTTCTTTTTGGTTGGTGGGCTGGTTGGAGTCCAGCAAAAGGCTTCTACTACTAATATGCTTAGTGGATTACCCGACAGTATGGACGTTGTATCGCTTTGGGACAACTCTACTAACTTATCAGAGAGTCAAAAACGCGACTTAAACTTTGTGCAAAAGAAGAAAGGAACAAAAGTTCTTTTCTGTAGCTTTACACAATATGTTGGTCAACATGCTACTCCAAAAAGAACACAATGAAACAGAAGATAGTCGTCATGCGTTTTTGGGGTTGGGATAAAAAACAGCGATGAATTAAAAGAGTCTGCAGTGCGTAAATATGCTAATGCCATTATAGATACGATAAACAAGTATAACTATGACGGTTTTGATATCGATTTTGAGCCTAATTATGGTTATCCCGGTGAGCTTTCAAGTAATAACCATTTAATGCATATCTTTATCACCGAGTTAGGTAAACACATTGGTCCTATGTCTCCAAATCCTGAAAAGTTACTTGTAGTAGATGGTGAACCACAAACATTGAATGCTGAAACAGCTCCTTACATTAGCTATTTTATCATTCAAGCCTACTTTGCTAAAGAAGCAAACCTTGATAGTAGATTAGCATTAGGCTTAGAGAAATTTAAAAATGTGCTAAGCCAAGAGGAGATAACCAACCGTTATATCATGACTGAAAACCTTGAGAGTGCCATTGATTGTTTAAATGGTGGTTATCCATTCTCTACTCGTGATGGACAGAGTACACCCTATAAATCACTCGAAGGCTTTGCACGTTGGCAACCTACTAATGGTTTTAGAAAAGGTGGATTTGGAGCTTATCACTTCGATGGTGAAGCTGTTAATACACCAGCCTATAAGTATATGCGTCGTGCAATACAAGCTCAAAACCCTTCGGTGTTAGGTAAGTAAAACATCATCGCTTAGTTTATATTACATAACGAATAAAGAGAAGTGTCGTAAACACTGTCTTGTGACACTTCTCACCTTATTATATATAGCATAAAAATATGAAACTTACATTATATACATGCTTGATGTTTATAGCAACATTGGCTTCTTGTAATGATGCCGACTATAAACCTCTTGAAAATACTGCGTTTATTAACGAGAGTAGAACAACACAAAGCAGTAAAGTTGTTATTACTGAAAAAGGTGCAACAGCCGAAATCACTCCAACACTCTCTGCTCCTATAACCGAAGATTGTACTTTAAAGCTTGTTATAGATACCACTTTGCTAAGTAAATATAACGAACAACAAGGAACAAGCTATGTAGCTTTGCCCGAAAAAGCATTCTCTATGGCAAAAGAAGTTACCATTAAGGCAGGTAATTACAGTGCAGACCCAGTGAGAATAAGCATCAATCCTCTTTCAGAAGATATGGTAGGAGAGAGTTATGCTTTACCTATTCGTTTAGTAAGTACAAACCCTAATGTGCCAGCAATGACACAAACAGGAACCTTTGTCATAACAACAGAAGCCGTATTATCATCGTCTTTACCTCAATTTACGGGTGCTCCTATGCTCAGAAGCAGCGATGCCTAAGGGACAAGAAACCTACAATGAATATACAATAGAGGTGAAATTCCAAGTGAGTGATACAGGAGATAGAGACAGAGCTGTATTTGTTAATAGCGGACCGGGTGAGCCTAACTTCGTTCTTTTACGCTTTGAAGACCCTCAATCTAATCAAGCCGACCACAAAGCACATTCGCTTGTACAGATTGTTGGACGAAATAGAATCTATATGAATCCTACCTTTTCTTTCGTACCAAACAAGTGGCAACATCTTGCTTTAACGTGCGATGGCTCTCATTATCGTCTTTATATTAACGGTTCTTTTGCTGGAGTAAAAGACATTCCAGCAGGTTCTACCACCTTCCAGCAATTTAAATGGTTCACAAAAGGTGACGATTCTTTCAGTCGTTGGGGACAATGTAAGATATTAGTTGCCGAAGCTCGTGTGTGGTCTGTTTGTAGAACAGAGAGTCAAATACAGAAAAATCAATCATCAGTAAGTCCAAAATCAAAGGGATTAGAAGCTTATTGGCGTTTTAACGAAGGCTCTGGTAAAACATTTAACGATGCTACTGGACACGGACACACTATCACATCTGCACAAGAACCCACATGGGTTACAGGTGTAAAGTCTACCGATGAGAGTACAGCTTGGAAATAATCAAATCATATAAAAAAAGATACAACAATGAATTATATTATAAAAAAATATCGAAGGCTCTTTTGTTGGCACTTCCCATCATAGCTTCTTCGTGTTGCTCTGATAGTAATGAAGCTGATACAAGACGAGTGGACAGCCACTTATGTATATTTGCAGAGAATAGATTATCTTACACCTTCGCCTAAAAAGTTTTCATTTAGCGCATCGTAGCGATGGCGTAAAGGGAGAGATAGCCATGCCTTTTGTAGCAAAAACACAAAAGCCTTGCACACAAGATATAAAGGTGCATTTCTCTCTTATATCAAAAACAGACAAGGTGTCGTTAGAGTTTTTAAATCAAAAAGGAGAACCCTTAACAGACAATGTGCTTGTTATTAAAGCTGGTCAAACACACTCAGACACCATAAAGGTTGTGGGTAGTAAGTTTGAACAACTGAAAGATATAGAAGAACAATGGGAAACAAACTTCCAAGTTAATCTCACTGACATTGAAACAGCACAAGAAAAACACTTTCATTTCTGCCTGTAAAAGATTTACAAAAAGCTAACAGCAAAGATTGAAAAAAAGACCCACATTTAACATTATCTTTAGGGTCAACCAGCTAACAGCGATGTGTTAGATAGAGCCGATTGGAGCATCACTTTAGACGATGTTGCAGAGCATCCTGCTTCTAATCTCTTTGATGAAGATTTTTGGAACAGATGTTGCAAGTAGCAATAACGGATTTAGTTTTGTACTCGATTTAGGTGCCGAAACAGCTTTTAAGTGGACTTTATACCACTTCTTGGGCTTATCAGAGTGGGAACGTATGCACCACAAGAAATAGAACTATTGGTATCTAACGATAACACAAATTGGCGTTCATTAGGGTCGTATAGCAACAGGAACAGGTATCCAGCAAGTTGTTTTTGAAGAACAACCAACTGCTCGTTATCTTCGTTATGTCATCACTAAAATGCCTTCATCAAAGCGTGTTAGTTTAACAGAGTTCTATCTCTTTACACCAAAAAAATAAGTAAACGATTAAATAATTACATCATCTTTTATTCCTTTCCTCAACCTTTAAAGCAATCTTAATTAAGCTATAAGGTTTAAAAAGAAATAAATAGTAATATTTAAAACATCTATAGAAGAAAAATAGCATCTTTGTTTTTTTAGAACATAGATGCTATTTTTGTTTAAACATGATTGAGTTTTTCTCCTCCAAAAATCCCTTTTGTTAGCTCAAAAAGGGGGCGTTTTTCTTTAAAAAATATTTGAGAGTGAAATGTTGCCTTTTATTTTGTGATAAAAATAAGAGAAAAAGGAGTTGAAATGCTAAAAATAAGGCATTTTGTTGCAATCTCTTGTGTTTTACCTTGCAATAGATAAGAGTTTGCACCCTAAAAACATAAGACATTGGCACCTAAACTCTTATGTATTGCATGCTAAAACCTAAGCTTTTACACCTTTATGCACCGTTTATCGTAGGTTAAAAAAACGAGTGAAATAGAAAAAGTAAAACCTATATGTTTTGCTTTAAAACGTGAAAAAGTAGAGCGAAAAAGATACTATAACACCGCTTAAATAGATAGCTCGATAGGTAGAAAAACGCATTTTTAGCTTCTTTTTTTCTGTACTAAAAAGAGTGATATTTTTATGAAATATCACCCCTTATTTATCTCTTTTAAAAAATAATACCACAATATGTTATAACGCAAATGAGCATGCCCTTACGCACCACCGTTTGTTGTTAGTGTAAAAACAAGACACTTTTTTGTAGCTTTTTATAAGCGTTGCGGTGTTTAGCGCATACCATTTTGTTTATTTGTTTTGAGCAACAGCCGCTTGAAAGTTGTCTACACTATTCAAAACAGCATTAAACTCAATAACCTCGTAGCTTGCTATTTCGTTTTTATAGAAAGGGTCTTCGGCAACAATCGCTCCAACTTCAGCTCTCGATTGAGCGTTACAAAGAATAACACCGCCAGTTCGTGGCACTTGAGAACCCGATGCAAAAAGATGCCCTGTTTTATATTTTTCAGCCAAATAAGCACGGTGCTCAGCTAAAAAAGCATCAACTTGTTCAATGGGTTTAGTGTAAGTAAGAATAAGTACAAACATAATTTTTATTTTTAAAAGTGTAACAATAAAAAGTGCATGCCGTTGTAAACTCTTTGCCGTTAAAGCATTGTAGTCCACGCAAACACTCCATTAAAATAATTCGTTATAAAGCATATCACCTTTCACTTGGTTAGCTATTTCGGCACCTTGGAGCATTTCTAAGATGGTAAAAAGCATAAGCAAAGGTAGCTGCAGGACCTTTTTCCTGTAACAATATTGTTGTGCGTTGTAACCAATTGAGCCGTATATTCGGCACCTTTTAACTCGTTATTAAATCCAGGATAACAAGTGGCTTTGCAACCATTAAGAATGTTTAATGCGCCTAAAACCATGGGTGCAGCGCATATAGCACCTATCTTTTTACCTTGTTCGGCATGCTTTAATAGCACATTGGCTAAGCCCTTGTGTTCTTTAAGATGCGTAGAACCGGGTAAACCACCGGGTAATAAAAGCATATCGGCATTGTCGAAGCACATGTTTTCAAACATCTCGTCGGCTTTAACCGTTACATTGTGCGATGAAGTAACCCATTCTTCGCCCGTAATACTAACCGTTTTAACGTCCACTTTTCCTCGTTTTAACACATCTAACACCGTTAAAGCCTCAGTTGTTTCAAAACCATTAGCAAGAAAAATATAAACTTTAGGAGTCATAAGCTAAGTTATTATAAATAAAACTTGTAATTTTGCATAGATAAAATGAATATTGCAAAGATACAAAAAACATCTTTTTAGCATCTTGTTTTAAACATAAAAATAAAATTAAAAGCGTGTATAAATGAGCCATAAACCACTTTCGTTTGCTATTTTTGGTAGCGTTTATTCGCAATATAAATGCGACTTTATAAAGCAATTGTTTAGCCATTTAGAACAAAGAAATGCACAGGTCTTTGTAGATAAACCCTATTTAGAATTTATTGTGCAACACTTTGGCATTTCACTCTCATGGGTTAACACCTTCGAGGGAAATGATTTTACGGCAGATTTTGTTATATCTGTTGGAGGAGATGGCACGCTATTACAAACCGCTACACGGGTGATTGAAAAACAAATTCCTATCATTGGTATCAATGCAGGGCGTTTGGGCTTCTTAACAGATGCGCTTCCGTGCAATATAGAAACAACACTTGAAAGCATTTATAAGGGCGACTTTAAAAATAGAAAAGCATGCGGCTATTGAGGTGAAAACCATAGGCGAACAACTAAAAACGTGCCATTATGCGTTAAACGATGTGGCTTTGCTCAAAAGAGATAATGCTTCGATGATAGGAATAGACACTTTTGTAGACGAAAAGCATTTGGTTACCTATCAAGCCGATGGTTTGGTAGTGTCTACACCCACAGGTAGTACGGCTTATAACCTTTCTAATGGTGGCCCAGTGGTGGTTCCTAACACGGCAGTGTTTTTGTTTAACGCCCGTTGCACCACATAGTTTAGGTGTGCGACCTATTATTATTTCCGATTTATCGGTTTGTGCGTTTAAAAGGCATATTCGCGCTCGCACAATTTTTTTATTGGCAGTAGATGGACGCAGTAAGGCATTAAAAAGAAAGTACCGAAGTCGTTATTTCTAAAGCCCCACACATGGTAAATATTTTTGCGCATAGCTCGTAAAAACTACTTTGAGGTGTTAAAAAGAAAAATGAATTGGGGGTAGATAAAAGAGAATGAAACCGCAGAGTGTAATAAAAAGTTTTTATATAAACAGCCACAAAAAATATGGTTATCGGCAAATAGCTAAGTGGTTGTGGACTATATGGAAAGGCAATCGCAGGCAAGCATTGCTCAATGTGCTTGTAGGTTTATTGGGTGTGTTTTTAATTTGTGCTGGGTTGTTGCCATAAAAGCACGCCATAGACGTGGCATCGGGCAATACACACGGAAACATTTACATAGCTGTGGCGTTAATGGCGTTTGTGCAATTGGTGTTATTTGCTTTGCGAATGGCGTCGTCTTGGTTAAGAAATGTAGTGGGAGTGAGGGCGCAAAACAAAATGCAACAGCAGATGTTAGACCACTTGTTACGAGCTCATGGCAAGGAAAGCAAGGACAACACTCGGGAGATATACTGAATAGACTTGAATTAGATGTGAGTTCGGTGGTGGTTTGCTTAACAGAAACATTGCCAGATGTGGTGTCTATGTTGGCACTTCTTATGGGTTCGTTTTTATTTCTTTTGAAAATGGACTCCACTTTAGCCCTTGTTGTTATGTTTTTGTTTCCCTGTTTTTTTCTGCTTATCAGTAAGCTATACATGGGAAAAAAATGCGCACCGTGTTGCACAAAGTGCGAACATCTGATAGCGAAGTGCAAAAGCATTTTGCAAGAATCTGTTCAGCATAAACTACTTATAAAAACGTTAGAAAGCATCGATTTGGCCGTAAATAGACTCGAAAAGTCGCAAGAAACACTTCGCTTGCATGTACGCAGTAGAGCCAAAATAAATATCTTTTCAAGTTTCTCTATTAGTGTTGAGCTTCCTTATGGCATATCTTATTGCCTTTTTATGGGCAGCCCTTCGCATTCAAACAGGTAGCTTAACGTTTGGTGGAATGGTAGCTTTCTTAGATTTAGTGAACCGCATTAACAGTCCAACACGTAGCTTAGCACAAGTTATTCCCTCGTTTGCAAGCGTGTTAATAGCAGCCGAACGATTGATGGAATTAGAAGATAATCCGATAGAAAAAAACAAGGAAAAAGCCATTTATTTTTGATGAACCTTGTGGTATTCTGCATTAAGAATATGAGCTATTGTTATGCAGATGAACCCGACAAAAAGGTGATAGATGACCTCTCATATACCTTTCCACAAGGCTCTTGTACAGCCATTTTAGGACAAACGGGAGCAGGTAAAACCACCCTCATTCGCCTTATTTTAGCACTAATAGAGCCTACCGAAGGAAGTATTTGCTTGTTCGATAACAACAAAGAACAACAGCTGTCGTCGTTAATGCGTTGCAATATAGCTTATGTTCCGCAAGGAAACTCGCTCATGAGTGGAACAATAAGAGAGAATTTTACTGTTAGGTAACCTCTCGGCTACAAACGAAGAACTGGTAGAAGTTTTTAAAAATGAGTTGTGCCAACTTTGTTTTTAGATCTTCCAAATGGCTTAGATACAAAGATAAACGAAAGCGGTGTGGGCTTAAGTGAGGGTCAGGCACAACGCATTTGCATAGCTCAGTGCCTTATTAAGAAATCGCTCTATCATGATATTCGATGAGGCTACAAGTGCTCTCGACGAAGCAACAGGAAGACAAGTGCTTAAAAAATATTCTTGCAACAAAAACAAAACGGTGTTGTTTATCACATCGTCCTGCCGTAATGACCTATTGTAATCAAGTGTTACGCATAGAATCGGCATATAAAGAAGGCGAAATAAAAAGAACAAATGTTAAATTTTAGCTCATAAAAAATATGATAAAGAAAAATGATAATGGGGCTTTTAATGCTCCTTGGATTTCAAGTGAATGCAACTGCAGAAGACCTCGATGCGCAATATGCTACTACGCTTTTAAAGGTAGGAACACAAGCTCCCAACTTTTCATTGCCATTGATTAACGGACAAATGTTTCAGTTGGAAAGTCTAAAAAGGCAAATATGTAGTGATAGATTTCTGGAGCTTCTTGGTGTCCTGATTGTAGAAAAAAATATCGCCTATTGTAGAAGAACTTTCAGAAAAAAATATCACAATAACAATGTGGCGGTAGTTTGTGTTTCTTTTCGATACAAACAAAGAAGATGGACAAAAATATGTAAACAGAAATGGCACACCTAAGTATGAAATTCATGTAAGTAACCTACAAAAATGAAAGAATCTAAGGTGGCTAACGACTATGGAGTGAAGTGGATTCCTTCTCTTTACTTGTTAGATAAAGACGGAAAGGTGATGTTAGCAACTGTAGAAGTGGAAAAACTAAAAGCAAGCTTTTATTGAATATAGCAGGCTTCTAACGGTTTTTTATTAGTCGCGAAAATAGCTATAAAAGATTGATACCTCACCCGTAAACAGGTGTGAAACGTGCTTTGTAAAGGGATATTCTGCTTAGAATGTCCCTTGTTTTATGGGTTTATTCTCTCAAAAAACAGAGTAGTACAACACAAAGGACAGCACTTTTTTTCTTTTTTTAAAAACAGTTGTTGATTCTTAAATGATTTCCTTTACACCTTATTATAATAATAGGTGAGAAGTTTATTTAGCACGTTTTTAAATGGTGAAAAATGCAATATCTAAACTCAGTTCCTATACATTAATATATAATAGCTTATTTTTTTGTTGATTTATTCTGTATTCTTTCAAAAACTTCATAAATATGCACTTAAAAAGCAAAAGGTTATAAACCTCATTCTAAAAATATTTTTTTGAGTGAAACGTTTTGTAATCAAAAAAATATTTGTAACTTTGCAGGCAAATGGTTAGTTTCAAAGAGTTTAATATCAATCTCAAGGCATTAAACCACGGAAATACCGTCTTTCATTATGCCATAACCGACGAATTTTTTTCATTTCGTCGAAGCTCTTGATATAATAGGTGGTGACCTTCAGGCAGAAGTGGTTGTGAATAAAACCGAAACCTATTTTTGAAATTAACTTTCATATCGAAGGCAATGTAAGCATTGCTTGCGATAAATGTTTAGATGAAATGCAACAAACTATACGCACAGAGCAAAGGCTTATTGTGCGTTTTGGGCATGAATACTCCGAAGAAGACGACCTGATTATCGTTCCAGAAGATGACGAATCTTTCGATATATCTTGGTTCCTTTTACGAGTTTATACAGCTCAATATCCCGATTAAGCATGTGCATGCACCTGGTAAATGCAACCCTGCGATGATTAAGATGTTAGAAGAACACTCCGTTACCCGAAGTGACGGGAGGGAAGAAGAGCAAATAGTAGACCCTCGTTGGAGTAAATTGACAGAATTAAAAAAATAAATAATTAAAGATTAAAGCAACATGGCACATCCTAAAAGAAGACAGTCTAAGACTCGTACCCGTAAAAAGAAGAACTCACGACGGAGCAGTAGCTCCAACATTAGCAGTATGTCTCTACTTGCGGTTCATACTATGTATATCACACTGTTTGCCCATCTTGTGGCACTTACAGAGGTAAAATAGCTGTTGTAAAGGAAACTGCAGAGTAATGAAAAAGATTAACGCTGTTATCACTGGTGTCGGTGGTTATGTTCCCGATTACGTTCTTAATAACGAAGAACTATCGAGAATGGTCGACACAAGTGATGAGTGGATTATGGCTCGTGTGGGCATTAAAGAGCGTCGAATATTAAAAGAAGAAGGCTTGGGAACAAGCTATATGGCAAGAAAAAGCTGCCAAACAAATAATCGAAAAACAGGGGTTGACCCTCAAACGATTGATGCGCTCATCGTTGCCACTACCACTCCAGACTATAAATTCCCATCTACAGCATCTATTGTGCTTGGTAAGTTAGGCTTACAAAACGCTTTCGCTTACGACTTGGAAGCTCGCTTGTTGTGGCTTTATGTATGCTTTATCGCAAGCATGCTCTTTGGTTGAAAGCGGTAGATGCAAAAAGGTGATAGTGTTAGGTGCAGACAAAATGTCTTCACTTGTTGACTATACAGACCGTCAAACTTGCGTTTTATTCGGTGATGGAGCTGCTGGTGTACTCGTAGAAGCTTCTGAAGAAGAATATGGTATGCAAGATTTCTTCTTCCGTACAGATGGTAAAGGACTTCCTTTCCTTAACGTTAAAGCTGGCGGTAGCGCATGTCCCTACATCTAAATTCACTGTAGACCATCGTATGCACTACTTGTTCCAAGACGGTCGTCCTGTGTTCCGTTACGCTGTAACAGACATGAGTAACGACGTAATGGAGGTTCTTAAAAAGAAATAATCTCACAGCAGATGATGTTAATTGGGTTGTTCCTCACGAAGCAAACCTTCGCATTATCGAGGCAGTAGCTAAGCGTGCAAACGTTTCTTTTAGATAAAGTAGCAGTTAATATTGAACACTACGGAAACACAAGTGCTGCTACAATTCCACTCGCTTTGTGGGATTTTTGAAAGCAAACTAAAGAAAGGTGATAACGTCATCTTCACTGCTTTTTGGTGCTGGTTTCGTACATGGAGCTCCTATTTTAAATGGGCTTACGACGGAGATGCAGTAGCATCAAAGTGATGTAAATAAAACATAACAAAATAAGAAAAACGCATCCTTTGTAAAAGAGAATGCGTTTTTTTATTACTTAAAACAAGCAAAAAAGAATGCACAAAGCGGGTTTTGTTAATATTGTGGGTAACCCTAATGTGGGTAAAAAGCACTTTAATGAACTTATTAGTGGGCGAAAAAAATATCTATTGCCACTTTCAAAGCGCAGACCACAAGACATCGAATTATGGGAATAGTGAATACAGATGACATGCAAATAGTGTTTTCTGACACCCCAGGAGTATTGAAACCAAATTATAAACTACAAGAAAGTATGTTAGCATTCTCTGAGTCTGCTTTGGCTGATGCAGATGTTTTGCTTTATGTAACAGATGTGGTTGAAGCTCCAGAGAAGAATAGTGAGTTCTTAGAAAAGGTGAAAAAGCTCAGTATTCCTGTTGTTCTGCTCATCAATAAAATAGACCAAAGCGACCAAAAAGGCTTAGGAATAATTGTTCAAAAATGGCATTCTTTATTACCAAACGCCGAAATTTTACCCATTTCTGCTTTGAATAAGTTTGGTGTAGACATTCTTCTTAAACGCATAAAGGAGCTTTTGCCTCCCTCACCACCTTTCTTTGATAAAGACCAACTCACAGATAAACCTGCACGATTCTTTGTCAGTGAAATCATAAGAGAAAAGATTTTATTGTTTTACGACAAAGAAATTCCCTATGCAGTAGAGGTTCGTGTGGAAGAATTTAAGGAGGAACAAAAGATTATTCGCATACGTTCGGTTATTTATGTAGAAAGAAATAGCCAGAAAGGAATTATCATTGGGCATGCAGGGGTTGCCCTTAAAAAGGTTAGTAGCGAAGCTCGAAAGGCATTAGAGAAATTCTTCGACAAGAAAATATACCTTGAAATATTTGTTAAGGTAGATAAAGATTGGCGCAGTTCTCAAAAAGAATTAGACTCTTTTGGCTACAATCCTGAGTAATAAAATTAACAAACAACGTGCATAAATATGGCAAATTTAGTAGCAATAGTGGGACGACCTAACGTAGGAAAGTCCACTTTATTTAATAGATTAACAAAAACTCGTAGTGCAATTGTTAGTGATACGGCAGGCACAACACGAGATAGACAATATGGAAAGGTAGACTGGAACGGGAGAGAATTCTCTATTGTAGACACTGGAGGATGGGTTGTTAACTCTGAAGATATATTCGAAGATGCTATCAGACGTCAGGTTTTAGTCGCTACAGAAGAGCTGATATGGTGCTTTTTGTAGTAGATGTGCAAACAGGTCTTACCGATTGGGACGAAGATGTAGCACAAATTCTACGTCGTTCAAAGCTTCCTGTAATGCTTGTAGTGAATAAAGTAGACAAAAACGAACAGCAATATGATGCTGCAGAGTTCTATTCTTTAGGTTTAGGAGAGCCTTATTGTGTGTCTGCAACCACAGGAAGTGGGACAGGAGATCTGCTTGATGAAGTTCTTAAAAACCTCAAATCGGACACAGCAGAGTTGTTAGAAGACGGTATTCCACGCTTTGCTGTTGTTGGAAGACCAAATGCTGGAAAGAGTAGTATTATCAATGCATTCATAGGAGAGGAGAGAAACATCGTTACAGAGATAGCTGGAACCACTCGAGATAGCATTTATACTCGTTTTGATAAGTTTGGTTTCGACTTTTATTTAGTAGATACTGCAGGTATTAGACGTAAGAATAAGGTTACAGAAGACCTCGAGTTTTATTCTGTTATGCGAAGTATTCGCTCTATAGAATACTCTGATGTGTGCATATTGATGCTCGATGCTACTCGTGGTATTGAGACTCAAGACATGAATATCTTCCAACTTATACAGCGAAACAATAAATCGTTGGTGGTAGTTGTTAATAAATGGGACTTAGTAGAAGATAAAAAAATCAGAAAGTAATTACTACTTTTGAAACAGCCATACGTAAGAGAATGGCCCCATTTGTCGACTTTCCTATCGTTTTTGCATCAGCTTTAACAAAGCAAAGAATATTTAAAGTGCTCGAAACAGCTAAGGAAGTATATTTAAATCGCAAAGCGCGCATTGGTACATCTAATCTCAACGAAGTGATGTTACCTTTGATAGAGGCATTCCCACCACCATCGGTAAAAGGTAAATACATTAAGATTAAGTATTGCACACAGTTGCCTAATACGCAAATACCATCGTTTGTGTTCTATGCAAACCTACCTCAATACATCAAAAGAACCTTATCGTCGTTTCTTAGAAAACAAGATACGCGACAATTGAACTTAACAGGAACACCTATAAACATCTTTTATTCGTCAGAAATAAACATTATCTATAAGGTGTAATTGTTTTTAAGAAACAAGTAAAAACAACATCATAATGAGCCGAGAAAGAGTAGCTTTTTTTCTCGGCTTTTTGTGTTTATTGCTTTCAACACTTTGTTCTTTCGTTAGAGTTACATATAAAAGAAACCCTGAAAAACATTGTTTGAATCATTCAAATCTCCTTAAAAAAAGTCCCTTTTAGCATAGCAAAACCCCATGTTTTTGATAAATAAATTGGCTCATTTTTCTTAAAACTACTACCTTTGCAAAGGTTTTTGTTATGTTGCAGAACCTAATAAAATTTAATTCATTTATGTACAAATCAATTTTCAACAAGCGCACCAGCATCTTGTTTAAGCATTTCTCAAACAAGCAATATGCGCTCTTTTTCTGTTCTCGGAAAAGAAGTGTTGATAGGCACATTAAGCATTGCTACGCTTTCTAATGCTAAGGCAGAAGGAATCAGTGTCAATGCTTCTAAAGGCAGATTCGACATTCCTTTATCACGGAAAAGAGGTTAAGCTAAACGAAGTTTTAGTAACTGCTGCACGCGCTCCGCAGGCTTCTGGCCAGCAAACGAGAATGGTTACTGTGCTTAGTCGCGAAGATTTAAAAAGCGATTCCTGCACAAAGTGTTAACGACTTGCTTAAATATGTTGTTGGTATCGACGTTCGACAACGAGGTCCGATAGGAGCTCAAACAGACGTAGGTCTAAGAGGAGGAAACCAAGAACAAGTAACTCTTCTTCTTAATGGCATTAACATTTGCGACCCACAAACGGGACATAATACGTCTCGACGTTCCCATTGATATGAACGAAATAGAACGTATTGAAATTTTAAAAAGGTCCTTCTGGCCGTGTTTATGGCACTTCTTCGCTTTTTTTGGAGCTATAAACATTATCACAAAAACAAGCAGTAAATAATTCTCTACATTCTTTTGTTAAGACAGGTTCTTATGGCTTTTTAAGCGCAGGAGTAGGTGTTCACACGCTTAAAGGGGCTGTTAGTAATGCCTTGTCGGGTAGTTATACACGTAGCGATGGCTATTCTCACGACGCAAAAGGGCATCACAATATGGACTTTGAAGGTGGTAAAGCATTCTATCAAGGAGTGTATAATACCAACGAGTTAAATGTTCAGTGGCATGCAGGAATTAGTAGTAAAGGTTTTGGTTCAAATTATTTTTTTATGGCCCATCAGACAACCAATACGAACACACCTTTAAAACATTCACTGCTATTCAAGCCGAAACAAAAAAACAGGAAAAAAATACATTTTTAAACCTGCTATCTACTGGAACAGAAACATGGACCGCTATGAGTGGAACCGTTCAACCCCTGTTCCTGTTAAGTTTAATTATAACAGAACCGATGTATACGGACTTAATCTTAATTCTTATTTCGATTGGTTTGCAGGTAGAACAGCACTCGGAGCAGAGATAAGAAACGAAGACCTTGTGAGTGGACACATGGGAGAATTGCTCAGCACTCCTCGTCATATACACGGCACCGATAGAGATTATACACACGGATTAAATCGCACTAACATTTCGTTTGTTGCCGAACATAACCTCAGTTGGCAAGCCTTTAATGCATCGTTTGGCTTCATTGCAACGAAAAAAACTCTTGGGCAGAAATGAATATGAGAGTGTATCCGGGCGTAGACTTGAGCTACCGTTTAACACCCGAAAGCAAGTTATACGCATCGTATAGCAGTTCTCTTAGAATGCCTTCTGTAACCGAATTGTATTATAAATATAAGGGTTACGAACCTAACAAGCACTTAAAACCCGAAGAATTATCGGCTTTTGAAATAGGATATAAATACCATTCAAATGCCATTCAAGCAGAAATAGCACTTTATCATAACCATCTTACCAACATGATAGATTGGGTTAAGAGAATAAACCCCGATAATCAGTTTGTTTGGAAGTCGGTCAATTTTGGTGTTATTAACAGCATGGGAGTAGAAACGGGCTTGCATTTCAATTTACAACAACTTATTCCTGCACAACATTTCTTTAAATCATTCCAAGTGGCTTACACTTATACACATCAAAAGGTTGAGAATAATAAAGAAATAGAGAGCAGAAATGTGTTAGAATATCTTCGCCATAAAGCAAGTGCTATCTTGTTAATGGAGCCAATAACAAACGTAAGTTGGAGCATGATGTATCGTTTTTCCGACCGTATGGGCAGCTTTACTAACAAAGAAAAAAACAGGTAACAAGCTATAAACCTTATGGCGTTTTTAGACACTCGTTTGACTTATACACAACCTCGTTATACGGTATTTGTAGAAAGCAAACAACCTGCTCGATAAAAACTTATTTCGACTTTGGTAACGTTCCTCAACCGGGCTTTTTGGTTCATGGCTGGAGCTTCTTTTAACATCAATCTATAAGTATGAAAAAGTTGCTATACATGTTTCTTTGCTTTCTATGCTTAGCATGTGGAAAGCAAGAACTACAACAGAGCCTTGAACAAAGCAAGCCTTTAACCTCGATAACCAATACACAGCAATTGCAAGAGGGCGACCTTTTGTTTTGTGTACAACAAAATAACACCGCCATAAGCGATGTAACACAAGGATATAAAGGCGAAAAAATACCTCATGTTGCTATCTTTCATCGCAATAACGAGGGCGAGTTTGCACTCGAGAGCTTCGTTCATGGGTGTGCGTTTAACCCCTATCGACCGTTTTGTTAAGTGGTTAAAAGCTAAACAAAAATGCCCTACACCTTAGTGGGTAGACTAAACGATAGAACCAATATCGACGCATCAGTGCAAAAACGCTTTTAAAAGTATGTTGGTCGTCCATACGATTTCCAATTCCTCAACACAGATAGTGCTATTTATTGTAGCGAATTAGTTCAAATATGCTATAAAGATAAACAAAACCGCCTATTATTTGAGCCAATCCCCATGAGTTTTCATGATAGTACAGGTGTAGTAACGCCTTATTGGAAAAAAAGTATTACGAGCGTTGGCATTTAAAAAAGTGCCAGAGGGTGAACCCGGAAGTAACCCGGGAAACCTATCAAGAAGCGACAAACTAACCATTATTTATAAGTGGATATATAAATAAAGGTGTAAACATTTTCATTTAAAAAGCGCAATACCTAATAGTAGGTGTTGCGCTTTCTGTATGCTAAATGTATACTTTTTATATAAAATAACGCCCTTTATTAAGCCTTATTTTTGTACCTTTGTGTATGATATCACAACCCAACGACATTATAACACCTTGTAGAATGCCGATAACAAACAACCTCTTTCCCCATTTAGGTAAACCTTTTTTGAAATGGGCAGGGGAAAAACGACAGCTTATAAACGATATTTATAAACACCTTCCTGCAGATTTTCATTTGTGGAAAGAAGTTGTTTATATTGAACCTTTTGTGGGTGGAGGTGCTGTTCTATTCTTTTTATTAAACAATTTTCCAAACATAAAGCAAGCCATTATTAACGACATCAATCCTCGTTTAATAAATCTTTATCGTGTTATTCAAAGCCATGTAGAAGAACTCATTGTGGCTTTAGAATATATTGAACAAGCTTATTTTGCTTTAGAAACAAACGAAAAAAACGAAAAGAGTTTTTTTCTTTTTTTCAGCGCACTTGTTTTAATTCAGAAAAAAATTATCTCCTATCGAAGATGCCGCTTGTTTTATCTTTTTAAATAGAACTTGCTTTTAATGGATTGTTTAGAATGAATAGTAAAGGAGCCTTTAATGTGCCTTTTGGCAATTATGCTAAACCGCTTATTTGCGATAAAGACACGCTTCGTGCCGACCATGAACTCCTTAAAAACGTAGTTATTTTACAAGGAGATTTTGCTCAAACGGAAAAAAATATGTTGCTAAAAAAACACCTTTATTTATCTCGACCCGCCCTATCGTCCTATCAGTAAGACCTCTACATTTTAATGAATATTTTCATACTGTTTTTTTAACGATGCAGAGCAAGAGCGTTTAGCACAATTTTGCCATTATCTTGTATCTAAAAACTGTAAGATAATGCAAAGCAATTCAGACCCAAAGAACCAAGATCCTAACGATATTTTTTTTGAAAACCTTTATCAAGGCTATTCTTTTCACCATATTTATGCCAAAAGAGCTATCAATAGTGTAGCTAACAAGCGTGGAAAAATTTCAGAATTACTCATCACAAACTATTAACCATTCAACTATTATGAATAAAAATTTTAAATCTTTCCTCGAACAATTACTACCTACAAATGTTTGTTTAAATCAGATTGTCGATTTTGAAAAAGTCTTTTCTCATGTTGATGCTATTGCCATGCGCTTGCATCAGTTAAATTTTCTTTTAGGAAAAATCTAATTTAGAGGAGGCTGTTTCTTTGCTTTGGAATGAAAACCCCAAAGTGTTTGAAGTGTTAGATATATTGATTGCTGTGAGAGCAAAAGAGAAAAAACAAGTGATAAGCTCTGTGGGAGAAGTGCTACTTATTAGTCGTTATTTTGAAACCCCTCAGGGAGTTGCTGCTTTTATTCAAGAAACAGGATTAAAAGAATTGTTTCAGAGTGGAAGAATAACAAACCTTGTAGATTATGTTTTAGGGGTAGAAGTGGGATTAGATACCAATGCTCGTAAAAAAATAGAGGTGGTAAAATAATGGAAGAAACCATAAGGAAAGCACTTTTACAAACTCGCATTTCTTTTAAAGAACAAGTGTCATCATCTTTCTATAAAGAGCTTTCTTGCTTAGGAAAAGATAAGAAAATATTCGACTTTGTTATCGAAACACGCCATAAAACCTATTTAATAGAAGTAAACTTTTATAGCAGTGGAGGTTCAAAAACTTAACGAGGTGGCGCGTGCCTACACAAAAATACAACAAAAAATACAACATCTTTCTGGTTTTGAGTTTGTTTGGATAACCGACGGAAAAAGGCTGGTTGTCAGCAAAAAAACAAGTTAGAAGGAGCCTTTTGTCTTATTCCTCGTGTTTATAACCTTTCTACTTTTTTTCCTTGTTTTTTTACAAGAACTAAGCGAACAAAAAGCAATAGGCTAACAAGCTTGTTGTTTCTTTTTTTGCTTTTTCTTCTTTATGCTTTTTAAGGGCATTGTTTGGTAATAAAGCAAGGCAAACAATACTGTTTATTTAAGTAGCCATGTGCCTTTGTGTTCTATCATAGGCACCACAATTTGTTCTTTGGTGCTATCTCCATAGCTAAGTAATAAAAAAATGTGCGCCATGTGCTTAGCTGTGTCCACTTCATGGCGAATAATTTTAGCCGACACAATGCCTTTATGCTCCTCTTTTTGTTGAGCTATAAACATTTTAATGTTTTCTTTTAGTTGCTCTTTATAGCGTTCAGGAATGCGTTCGGGTTGGTATCTGGCATCTAAAAAAAGCCTGCTCGTTACCTGCAATCAGTTGGTCGTAGTATTGTTTAGCAACACGTGCTGCCACTTCACCTTTATCAACTTCTGCTTTTTTACAAGCTCCCAAACAGCCTATTGCCAATATAAATAAAACCTTTTTCATTAGTTCTTGTGTTCTGTGTAGGCGTTTTTTGTGTTTGTGCTATTTGTTTGTTGGCGTGTTTTCGGCTTGTTTCACCTTTCTAAATAAGTCGGAAGCAAACACCAAGTCGTTAAGATGTGTGTTGGTAGAACCCATCACTTCCGTTTTATTTCCTTGCCATTCTTTTCTACCTTTATAAATAAACACAATATTATCTCCCTATCTCCATCACAGAATTCATGTCGTGTGTATTGATAATGGTTGTAATATTAAATTCTTTTGTAATGTCCGACAACAGTCCATCTATCACCAATGAGGTGCGAGGGTCTAAGCCCGAGTTGGGTTCATCACAAAAATAAATACTTTTGGATTGAGCACTATTGCACGTGCAATAGCTACTCTTTTGCATTCCTCCCGATATTTCTCCCGGAAACTTATTACCTGCATCTACCAAGTTTACACGGTCTAAACACTCTTTAGCACGTTTCAATCGGTCTTTATAGCTAAGGTTTGAGAACATATCTAACGGAAACATCACGTTGTCTAACACCGATAACGAGTCGAACAATGCAGCATTTTTGAAAAAATCATGCCCATCTCTCGGCGCATAGCCACGCGTTCGTGTTTATTCATTGCACCAAAGTCTCTACCGTCGTATAGCACCTTTCCGCTTGTAGGAGCAAACAAACCCACTAAATTTTTTTAATAAGAACTGTTTTACCAGAGCCACTCTGTCCTATTATAAGGTTTGTTTTACCATTTTCAAAAAAATGGCATTTATATCTTTTAAAACCTCTTTATCTTCGAAAGATTTATATAAATGTTGAACCTCTATCATGCTTAAGAAAGTAATTGAGTTAAAAACACATCGGAGAATAAAATGAGAATGCTACTGCTCACAACTGCATCAGTACTGGCTTTACCCACTTCTACCGAACCACCTTTTTACACCGTATCCGTAGAATGAAGATACACTCGATATAATGAAAGCAAAGAACAAACTCTTTATCATACTCATCCAAACAAACCATGGTTTAAAAGAGTGTTGAAGCCCAAGAGTTAGGTCTTCGGGTTCTAATACATGACCTATATAAGCTGTGGCATAAGCTCCTAAAATGCCCACCACCGAGCTAAAGATAACCAAAAACGGCATAATGGTAACCAAACCTAATATCTTTGGCAAGATAAGATAGTTGGCAGAGTTAATTCCCCATAATGTCTAATGCGTCTATTTGTTGCGTTACTCTCATCGTTCCCAACTCTGAAGCAATGTTAGAACCCACCTTTCCTGAGAGAATAAGGCACATAATACTGCTCGAAAACTCTAATATTAAAATTTCTCGAGTGGTGTAGCCTGCCACCCAACGGGGCATCCATGGGCTTTGAACATTTAGTTTCATCTGAATGCAAATCACTGCTCCTATAAAAAAAGATATGAGCAACACAATGCCAATAGAGTCTACTCCGAGCGACGACATTTCGGCAATATAACGCTTAAAAAACATTCTGAAACGTTCGGGACGTGCCAATGAACGATACATAAGCAAAAGATATTCGCCAAAAGATGTGATATACTTTGTTATTATCATGCTTAAAAACAATCTATTTACAGTGCAAAAATAAGTAAAATAATTGGTTCGTGCTTTGTTAGCTTGTAAGTTTTAAGGTTTTTAATATTTGTTGTTGGCAAACACAATGGTTTGTTGTGCGTTGCTGGTTTATTTGTTGTTGTTTTTAAAGGAGCATAAACATGGTGGCAAAAACAAGCCTTTATGCACGGTGTGTTTTAGCTCTGTTTTTAGTGGGTTTTGTGTTATATGACTTATTTTCAAAGAGATACGGTTTTAATAGCTTTTGTTTTAAGGCGTAAAAGCTAAGAGTTTGGTGTGCAATAGCTTGTGTTTTAGGATGCAATACCTAAGGTTTTTACATCGTAATATATGTCTATTGCACACCAAACTCTAAGCTTTTTAGCGCAAAAACACCTATTTTGTGTTTATAAAAAGAGATGAAATAGAAACGTAAAAACCTATATGTTTTGGTGCTTTTGAACCATTTTTAGAAACAAAAAAACTGTTTTTTTGCTTTTTTTGTTTTTACACTAAAAAGCTAAGCTAAAAACATTTTTTTAGCGTTGTTTTATAGTGCAGAAAAAATGAGATAAAAAAAGTGTGTTTTTGTATTTTAAAGTTGCATTAAATAAATATAGTAGTAACACGTTTTTATATTTTTTTATTGTGCGTAAATGAGGGTGATATTTGTAAACGTTTGTTTTATTAAACGATTTGTTTTGTTAGTACGTGCCGAGTAAGTGCTAAACACTTATTCTGTTTTTTTGTGGCTTTTTAATTTTTCTATATCTTTGCAATCCTTTTTGTGAAAGGTAATTTTGAGGTGATAAACAAGGATAGTAACTATATTATATAACAAACTAATAAAAAAATGAATAAAAAAAGACTATGTAAAAACCAGTGGTTCATGTAGAGCCACTATGCGAGGAGACTTTTTGGTTGTTGATAGCTTTAAAGCTCCTGTATACAATTTTGATGAAGGCGGAGAATTACCTGATTCTGAAGATTAACAAAAAGCTTTTTATAAGAATACTTTATAGTTCGTGTGTAATAAAAATTAAAAACAAATATAGATTATATATTTATGAAGAAAAAAACAATGTTTAAGCATTTTACAGCTCCTTTTCATGCTTATTGCATTCTGTTTGGGGCTAATGGTGTCTTGTTCAGAAAAAGAATATCCAACAGAAAAAACAACAACCTGAGAATAAAGAAACAACTTATACTTTTAATTTTGATATAGATGAAGTTCCTATTTTGTCTGCTCAAACAGAAGTTATTACCGATACTAAGAATGAAGATAGCGAAGTGGAAGTAGCGAAACCTCTTACACGTTCTATCAAATTCACTGTGCCTCAAAGCGGAAATTATCCATCTGTTAGTTTAGAAGAAGGTAGCTATGATTGATGTATATCTTTTTGCTTTATCCAAACACTGCAGTATATTATGGAACCAAAAATATTCTATAGTAAGAATCCTGTTAGGCTAAGAGTAAGGAACGGAAAACTACACATGACACGCCGAGAAGTGGAATTTGTAGGCGGAAAATATACTGTTAGCGGAAGACAAAGAGAGCTGAAATTTAACGGAGATATGGCATTCAGTAATAAAAAAATAACTGGATGTTATCTGCTATTTATGCTCCCGGAGGAATGTTAAATAATGGAGAATTGTCGTTTGAAGGTAGTATGCCAAAGCGTTTTCTTAATGCAGGTGAAAAGCTAACAGTGGGCACTGATATAAAAATGCCTTTTTGTTTTAGGAACTATCAATGGTAACACACGTTCAATAGGTGTAGCCCTTGAAATGGATTGGGATAGGAGTAAAGTTGCAGAATATAACACAGGTAGCCTTGAAGCAGCTAAAACTGAAAACTATACTTTTAAGCTCAAGAAAGGTGTTAATTATGGTTTTTACCCCATAGGTACTCTCTTTTGTATGCGTTTTAAAAACGATATGAAGAGCATTAAAGTAGACCCTAAGCTTATGGGACAGGCTTATTGGTTGGGTCGCAACGGAGGAAGCGTTGATGCAAACAAAAGAAAATACGACTATAAAGTAAACAATGTTTTCTGTAGAAGTACAAGTGTTAAGGGTGTATTTAGTTTAGGTAGAGACCTTGAGTTTCGTCCTAATGGTATTGTAACACAAAAGTTTGAAATACCAGCAGGCAAGAGTATAGACTTAAATGTAGACGGACGAGAAAGTCCATGGTTGTATTTTTGGCAATATTCTAAGAATGGAGCAGAAGACAACGCATTAGAGATTACCTTTAATATGTATAATAAAGATTTATATATAGACAAACTTGCTCGTGTTTATACCCTTTCTGTCTGCGTTTATCAAACTCTCAAGGCAAAGCAATATTACAAAACAGTGAAGCTTAAAAACACACTTGCTATTACACCACTCTATACTGTTGGTCCTACATTTACTTCTAAAATAGACGGTGAATTAACATGGGGTAACTCTGGAGAAAGCAATGCTAAGATTGACGAAAATGGTCAACGTGGTGTAGGTCGTGTGTATTCTTTTAATGAATTGTATCAAAATAACGGACGATTTACTAAGCCTTTCACGATAAAAGACCCTGACGGAAGGACTACTCCAGCAGATAGACTAAAGTGGGTGCTACCTACTGAGCAAGTGGTGTTTAGTGTTTTCCCTAAAAAATTAGATGGGCTTTCAAGTATTTTACATGGAAATGTAAGGCGACAAACTACTGAAGGACCCCAAAAAGTTGTGGTAGATGGTGAGGTAGTGGACGATAACGCAATCTATTATTATGATGGTGTGAGAGATATTTATAAAAAAGACCAAAAAGATGGTAATTCTCTTCGCATTTATTATGCCATACGTTATATCGGAACAAAGTATGTTTCAGCATGGCGTTACATAGAAAAAGGCTGGTGGAATGGACCTCTTAGTAACCCAAATCACCAAGCTATAGCTTCTAAATATATTATCCAAAGTCGTGCTTTAACATTAGATGTTGGTGCCAGAAAATGGACAGATAATAACGGAAATCATTACACCTATTCTAAAGCTGACGCTGAAAGATATCTTACAGAACATATTATTAAGAACAGTTTTTGGAGTGATGAAGTGGGAGATGGTGATGTGTTAAATATCAATAGTATAGATAATCTTAAACCAGACGTTATAAAACGAGAGTTTTCTCTTGTAGGAGATTGGAGATTATCAAGTAGAAAAAAATACGGGTTCATCATTCACTTTCTGGTTGCATCCAGAAGAGAATACTTTTTATATTAAACGGAAGAATGTTTTCAAGTTGCTAATCATGACCGCGAAAAATCTGAGTGTCGTAAAAGCTCAAAGGCAAGGAACGGGAAGCTCGTTAAGTATGATAATTCCTTTCTTAATGCCAGGTCAAGGAAAAATAAGTAAAAGCGTTTTAGTGTTTGTTTCTTATGATGAAATAGCATAAAAGCAATAAATAAAGATTAGTCCTCAAATGTATTCATTGAACAAAAGATGAAACATTTGAGGATTTCTTATTGTATATAAGTAACGAAAAACAGTGCAATGAAAGCAAATAAAACAAAGAGAGTAAAGCTATTATTTCGTTCTTTATACTTATCTTTGCAAACGACTATAAAAAACAAATCAAGTTTTATCCACGTACACCTATTATATATATAAGCAGGTTTGCAATGAACAATAATACAATAAATACAGAAATGCCACAACAACAGCTGGTGCTTAGAACCGAAGGGTTAGTGAAACGATATGGAAAAACGCACGGTGGTAAACAATGTTTCTATAAATGTGAGTTAAGGAGAAATAGTGGGTTTGCTCGGTCCTAACAGTGCAGGAAAGACAACTTCTTTTTATATGACAACAGGATTGATTATTCCTAATGAAGGACACATTTATCTTAACGATATTGATATAACAGAACTTCCTGTGTCGAAACGAGCAAGATTAGGCATAGGGTATCTTCCACAAGAAGCCAGTGTGTTTCGTAAAATGAGTGTAGAAGATAACATTTTAGCTGTTTTAGAAATGACAGGAAAGCCTCGTAGCTATCAGTTAGAAAAGTTGGAAAGCCTTATTGCAGAGTTTAGATTAGGTAAAGTGAGGAAGAATAAAGGAGACCAATTGTCGGGAGGAGAACGTAGAAGAACAGAAATAGCACGCTGTTTAGCGATAGACCCTAAGTTTATTATGCTCGATGAACCCTTTGCAGGTGTAGACCCTATTGCTGTTGAAGATATTCAACACATAGTTTGGCAACTGAAAGATAAAAATATTGGTATTTTAATTACAGACCATAATGTGCAAGAAACTCTGACAATTACCGATAGAGCCTATCTTCTTTTTGAAGGAAGAATATTGTTTCAAGGCTCACCCTGAAGAGCTGGCAGAAAACAAAATAGTGAAAGAAAAAAATACTTAAGTAATAGCTTTGTGCTTCGTAAAAAGATTTTCAAGAGATTGATGCACAAAAAGAAATTGCGTATGGAACAAAGGGCTAATATATGCCAAGAAAGCACCCTTTTTGAAGACAAATATGCTCTGTGGCATACCTTTTGTTATTAAAAAAAGTGATTTTTTTGATAGTTGTTGTAAGCTTTTTGCTTAATTATCAGTAACTTTAGTAACCCAAAGGTGCTGTTTTAAAAACAAACTATAAACAGCTATATTGAAAAAAATAAAAAGAAATATAAACATATAAAATAAAATATCAGAGATGAAAGTTTCATTTGAAAATCCTGACAAAGTGAATGGTTTTATGACCATTGTAGTAGAAGAAAAACGATTACAAAGACAATGTAGAAAAAAAGCATTGAAAGACTATCGTAAGAAAGCTAATATCCCCGGATTCCGTCCGGGTAATGCTCCAATGGGCATGATTAAAAAGCAATATGGCGAATATCTTAAGCTCGATGCTATTAACAAAAATAGTAGGTGAAGAGCTTTATAAATATATTCAAGACAACAAAATAGCCATGTTAGGAGAGCCTCTTCCTTCTGCAAAAACAAGAACCACAAGACCTTGAAAAAGGAACCTCCTTACACATTCTATTTCGATATTGCTATTGCTCCAGAGTTCAAAGTAGCACTTAGTGGCAAAGATAAAATAGCTTATTATGATATCAATGTAGACGATGCAACTATTGATAAACAAGTGGATATCTTTGCTTCTCGCACTGGTCAATACACAAAAGCAGAATCATATCAAAAGAATGATATGCTTAAAGGAGACCTTAGAGAGTTAGACGAACAAGGAAATACAAAAGAAGGTGGTATTACTGTTGAACAAACTGTAATGATGCCTGAATTTATTAAGGTAGAAGAACAACAAAAAACTATTTGCTGATGCAAAAAGTAGGTGATGTGATTGTGTTTAATCCTCGTAAGGCTTATCCTGAAAACGACTCGGAAATAGCGGCTATGTTAAAGATTAAACGCGAAGAAATAGCACAACACGAAGGAGATTTTAGCTATCAAATTACAGAAATAAGTCGCTTTGAAAAGGCATCAGTAGACCAAGCTTTATTCGACCAAATTTATGGTGAAGGCGAAGTGAAGAGCTTAGAAGAGTTCCGTAAAAAGATTGCAGAAGGAATTAAAGAACAAACTGTTACCGATTGCGATTATAAGTTCTTGTTAGATGTTCGCGCTCATTTAGAAAAAGAAAATAGGTGATTTAACATTCCCAGACGAAATACTTAAACGTGTAATGTTAAAACAACAACAAAGAAAGAGGCGAAGAGTTTGTAGAAAAACTACGAAGCAAGCATTAAACAGCTTACATGGCATCTTATTAAAGAGCAACTCGTTGCTACATACGCAATAAAAAGTTGAAGATAAAGATGTAAAAAGAAGCAGCTAAAAGAATCTGCTCGTATTCAGTTTGCACAATATGGAATGATACAAGTTCCAGAAGAGTATGTAGACAATTATGTTGAAGAAATGTTTAAAAAACAAAGAGAATGTAACTGCTTTTGTAGACCGTGCTGTAGACTTAAAAACTAATTGAAGACTTAAAAAAACGTAGTTAAATTAGATACAAAAAGTTGTTACTCTCGACGAATTTAACAAAAATAGTAGAAGGAAAAATAATTATTCCGATAAAGAAAAAAACTTCTTAGAATTAAAGAGGTTATCAAGTCTTTTTGTAACTTTGTATAAATAGATGATGCAAGCAAGGGTATCTCGTTATATTTCATTGCAAGCACTTACACCTTTATTTATATAATAAGCAAAAAGAGTTGATAACCTCTTTTGTCTTACAAGATAAAAAAATAATGACATGAATAGTGATTTTAGAAAGTATGCAACCCAACATTTGGGTATGAATGGAATGGTGCTCGACGATGTAATGAAAGCACAAGCACAATATCTAAAACCCTTATATATTAGAAGAAAGACAACTGAATGTTACACAAATGGACGTGTTCTCACGTTTGATGATGGATAGAATTATCTTCTTAGGAACACCCATAGACGATTACACAGCAAACACTTTACAAGCTCAATTGCTATATCTTGATTCGGTAGATGCAGGAAAAAGATATTTCAATCTATATCAATAGTCCTGGCGGAAGCTGTAACTGCTGGACTTGGAATATACGATACTATGCAATTTATTACAAGCGATGTGGCAACAATATGTACAGGAATGGCAGCCTCGATGGCAGCTGTTTTGCTTTGTATCGGGTACAGAAGGAAAAACGTTCTGCTCTTCCCTCATGGTCGTGTAATGATACATCAACCACTTGGAGGAGTACAAGGTCAGGCGTCAGATATTGAGATAGAAGTCTCGCGAAATTTTAAAGATGAAGAAAGAACTCTATACCATTATTTCTGAACATTCGCACACTCCATTCGATAAAGTGTGGCAAGATAGCGACAGAAACTATTGGATGACTGCACAAGAAGCTGCAAGAATATGGTATGATTGACAGGGTTTTAACTCGTAAAAAAATAAACAGATAGGAGGTTGAAACAAGTGAGTATGACTTGATAAAACCCCTATCATGATTAAATAAAAAGAAACAATAAATATGGCAAATAATAAATGCTGTATATGTGGACGTAGCGAAAAACAAGTGAGTAGCTTGTTAAAAATCGGAAACAGGTGCTATCTGTAACGATTGTGCCATTCAGGCTTATCGCATCGTTTTAGAGCAAGCTAAGCACGATGGAACTGTTTCATTGCTTAAAAAGAAGTAGGAGAAGAAACAGAAGATAAGCAATCGTTCAACTTGGACACGCTTCCCTAAGCCTAAAGAACTAAAAAGAATATCTCGACCAATACATCATCGGACAAGATGATGCCAAACGTTATTTGTCGGTAGCGGTATATAATCATTATAAAAAGATTAAAAGCAATTGGACGATGACGACGAGGTGGAAATAGAAAAAGTAACATCATTATGGTGGGAAGACTGGTACAGGAAAGACTCTTTTAGCACGTACTATTGCAAAATTGCTACAAGTTCCTTTTTACCATAGTTGATGCTACTGTGTTTACTGGAAGCAGGATATGTAGGAGAAGATATCGAAAAGTATTCTTAGTAGACTATTACAAGTGGCAAACTATGATGTAGAGTCGGCAGAACGAGGTATTGTGTTTATTGACGAAATAGATAAGATAGCACGTAAAGCAGACAACCCTTCTATCACTCGAGATGTAAGCGGTGAAGGTGTACAACAAGGATTATTAAAGTTGTTAGAAGGAAGTGTTGTGAATGTACCTCCCTAAAGGTGGACGCAAACATCCCGACCAAGACTACATTCAAGTGAACACTCGTAACATCTTATTTATATGTGGTGGTGCTTTTGATGGTATCGAACGAAAGATTGCTCAACGCTTAAATACGCATGTAGTAGGCTACAATTCTGTGCAAAATCTTCGCCACATCAATAAAGAAAACCTGATGCAGTACATTCTTCCACAAGATTTAAAGTCATTCGGACTTATTCCTGAAATCATAGGACGTTTGCCTGTACTCACACATCTTAACCCTTTAGACAAAGACGCATTAAGACGTATCCTAACAGAACCTAAAAAATTCTATCATAAAAACAATACGAAAAACTATTTAAAAATGGATGGTATTGAGCTAAACTTTACTACTGATGCGCTTAACTTCGTAGTAGATAAAGCGGTAGAATACAAACTCGGAGCAAGAGGACTACGCTCTATCGTAGAAGCAATGATGATAGATGCAATGTTCGAAGTTCCCTCTTCTGGCGATAAAACCTTTGACGTTACGTTAGAATATGCCAAGGCTAAAATAAATAAAACACAGCTTGAGAACTAAAAAAAGTGTATCATTTGTGTGTTCAATTATAATCTATTTTAATAAAACCATAAAGCTTTTTAAAGGCTTTATGGTTACTCCTTAACAAAAAGGCGATGACTAAAGAACTTAATCTGACAGAAAAACTTAAACACTATTTTGGTTTTGACACCTTTAAAGGAGACCAAGAAGCAATTATTCGCAACCTTTTGGCAGGAAAAAGATACCTTTGTTTTAATGCCAACGGGTGGTGGTAAAAGTTTATGTTACCAACTTCCTTCTCTTATTATGCCTGGTGTTGCCATTGTTATCTCACCACTTATTGCGTTAATGAAGAACCAAGTAGACGTTATTAACGGTATGAGTGAAGAGAATGGCGTAGCACATTATCTTAATTCTACACTCCCTAAGGCTGCAATATCGCAAGTGATGAAAGATATTCGTGAGGGAAAGACGAGCTTTTTATATGTTGCACCAGAGTCATTGATAAAGAATGAGAACATAGAATTCTTGCAATCGGTGCCAATCTCTTTTTATGCGATAGATGAAGACATTGTATTTCAGAGTGGGGACATGATTTTCGACCAGAATATCGTAATATTCGACCCACCATCTCTCGTATCGGAAATGCCCCAGTGATAGCTCTTACAGCCACAGCTACCGATAAAGTGCGTGTAGACATTAAGAAAAGTTTAGGCATTTTTAGATGCTATTGAGTTTAAAAAGTTCTTTTTAATCGTGCCAATCTCTATTATGAAGTGCGTCCTAAAACGCAAGAGGTAGACAAAGAAGTGATTCGTTTTTATTGCCAAACATCACGGCAAACGAGGTATTATTTATTGTCTTTCTCGAAAAAAAGTAGAAGAGTTGGCAGCCATTTTACAAGCAAACGACATTAAAGCAAGCCCTTATCATGCAGGATTAGATAGTGTAACACGCTCTCAAACACAAGACGATTTCTTAATGGAACGTATTGATGTAATTGTTGCTACTATTGCTTTTGGAATGGGAATAGATAAACCTGATGTGCGATTTGTTATTCATTACGACATTCCAAAGAGCTTAGAAGGCTATTATCAAGAGACAGGTCGTGCAGGAAGAGATGGTGGAGAAGGACATTGTTTAGCCTTTTATTCCTATAAAGACCTTCAAAAATTAGAGAAATTTATGGAGGGAAAGCCCGTTTCAGAGCAAGATATTGGAAGGCAATTACTAAAAGAAACAGCGGCTTATGCTGAGTCTTCTTTGTGTAGAAGAAAACTCATTCTACATTATTTTGGCGAAGAATATCCGCACGATAACTGTGGAAACTGCGACAATTGTTTGCATCCAAAAGAAAAGAAAGAAGCAACCAGCGCTTTAACAATCCTTTTGCAAGCTATTATAGCATTGAAAGAAAATTTTAGAGAAGACCATTTAATAAGTTTTGTAAAAGGAACTTCCACCGAAGACATTATTTCGCACAAGCATAACGAGCACCCTTTGTTTGGTTCTGGAGCAGATGAGAACGTTAAAATATGGAGTCCTGTTGTGCGTCAAGCATTGATAGAAGGACTTATTAAGAAGAATATTGAGAACTATGGCATTGTTAAAAATAACCTCTCGAGGTAAAGAATTTTTAAAAGCACCCCTACACCTTTTATGATTGTAGAGGATAGAGAATTTAACGACGGAGATTATGACGAATTGCAAGAAGGACGTACTTCGGCACTCGACATGCAATTGTATAACATTTTAAAAGACCTTCGATTAAAAGATTGCGCGCAAGCATAATCTACCTCCTTATGTAATCTTTCAAGACGTATCTTTTAGACCAAATGGCGACTATGTATCCCATTTGTATGAAAGATTTGCTTAACATTCAAGGCGTAGGAGAGGGTAAAGCGAAACGTTATGGAAAAAGAGTTTTGGGAATGTATAGACAACTATTGTAAAGAAAAACAACATCATACGACCCGAAGAAAATTAGAGTGCGAACTGTTGCAAAGAAGTCGGTTTTAAAGTTAAAGATAATCAATAGCATTGACAGACAAGTTTCTTTTTAGACGATATAGCTAAGGCACAAGGACTTGATTTCTCAGAACTTCTTACCGAAATAGAAACCATTGTGTATAGTGGAACTAAGGTTAATATCGACTATTTCTTAGAAGATGTGATGGACGAAGATTGGATTGAAAGCATATACGATTATTTTTTTGTGAAAGCGAAACAGATAGTATTGAGCATGCATTATGCGAGTTTGAAGGCTCATTCGATGAGAACGAACTTCGTTTAGTACGTATTAAATTCTTATCAGAAATGGCAAATTAACCCATCATATATAGAACAAAAAAAGGCAAAGCACTCTTTATAATGGTGTTTTGCCTTTTTGTCGTAAAAACAAATGCTCGATACTTCTCAGTGTCGAGCATTTAACCAATAGGTATTAGTCTTTTTAAAAAGGTAAAAAGATTGTATTCAGGATAACGTTTACAAAGATAAGAGAAAAATAATGAATAAACCAAATATTTTGAAAAAGATAGCGATAAAAAAAGTGAAATTATATTTAGTGAAATTTTTAGAATTGCTTTCTGTTTTTACACTTTTTATATTTTTTTGTTATGCTAACTATCTATTCGTGTTTATATTCATTAAAAATTCTGTTTATCTCACTGTGCGTTAATGCTCTAACGAAAACGAATAAGGTGCATCTTTTGCATTTATTCCCCTGTTATAATTAGGCTTGTCACTCATGTTAAACCATATTTCTGCGCCCTTCATAAGCTCATTATGCGTTATAAAGTTTTTGTTATAAAGAGCACCATTTAGTTTTATGTCCTTTATATAATAATGTGTAGACGCATTTTGGGGAGCCGATAACGTTACCACCTTTTCATTTTCTAAATATAATTTCACCTCTTTAAAGAGCGGAGTACCTAACACATACTCGTTTGTAGCAGGACAAACAGGGTAGAAACCCAAAGCCGAGAAAACATACCAAGCCGACGTTTGTCCGTTATCTTCATCTCCGCAATAGCCATCGGGCATAGCATTATAGAGCTTATTCATGATATTTCTCACATGATATTGTGTTTTCCATGGTTCACCAGAATAGTTATACAAGTAAGCCATGTGCTGAATAGGTTGGTTACCATGTGCATAATTGCCCATATTCATTATTTGCATTTCGCGAATTTCATGAATAACAAAACCATAATAGCTATCATCGAACAAAGGAGGAAGATTAAAAACAGAGTCTAACATCTGGTTAAATGTAGCCTTACCACCCATTAGTTGCATTAAACCGTTTACATCATGAAACACACTCCATGTGTAATGCCACGCATTTCCTTCGGTAAAAGCATCGCCCCATTTAAGCGGATTAAATGGAGTTTGGAAGTTTCCGTTGCTCAATTTACCACGCATTAAGTTTGTTTCCTTATCAAAAACGTTTTTTTATAGTTTAATGCACGAGTTTTAAACACCTCTAATCTTTTATTCTTTTTACCCAACTTTCTGCCTAATTCATAAATACACCAATCATCATAAGCATATTCTAAGGTGCGAGCCACATTCTCGTTAATGTTTACATCATAAGGAACATAACCCAATTTGTTATAATATTCGTGTCCTAATCTGCCCGTAGACGACACTTGCGGATGCACTTTATTAGCTCCATTTACTACAGCTTTCCACAATGTTTCTATGTCGTAGCCACGCAAACCCTTAACATAAGCATCAGCAACAACCGATGCCGAGTTGTTACCTACCATGCAATTACGATGTCCGGGACTTGCCCATTCGGGCAAAAAGCCACTCTCTTTATACGCATTCACTAATCCTTCTTGCATTTTTGCATTCATAGAAGGATACATTAGATTAAGAAAAGGAAACAAACATCTAAAAGTATCCCAGAAACCTGTGTCGGTAAACATATATCCCGATGCTATTTTACCATTATACGGACTATAATGTACCACTTGGTTTTGTGCGTTTATTTCGTAAAAAGAGCGTGGAAAGAGAACAGAACGATACAAACATGAATAGAAAGTGCGAAGATTATCCACATTATCATCAGTCACTTCTATGCGTCCTAACACGTCGTTCCAAGTGTTTTTGCAGTTTGTTTCACCTCATTAAACGCTTTGTTCTCCACTTCTTTCAGGTTTTGTTCGGCTTGTTCTATGCTAATAAACGACGAAGCAATGCGTGCGCACACCTTTTTCTCCACGCTTTGTGTTAAAAGCGAAGATGGCTCCTGCGTGTGTAGACTTTATTTCGTTTTTGGTTAGAAAGCATCTTTAAACTGTCTACAACCGTTGTTTCTTCAAACGCTTTATCAAACTGAATAACGAAAAAGTTTTTTTAAAGTTATCTGGCACTCCACCACTATTTTTAGTGGTATAGCCTACCACTTTTCTCTCTTGTGGTAGTATTTTAACATACGAACCCTTGTCGAAAGCATCTATCACTACCCACGATTGATGATTTTCTGGGAAAGTGAATTGAAAGATAGATGCCCTTTCTGTGGGAGCAATCTCGGTGGTAATGTCGTAATCTGCCAAGTAGACTTTATAATAATAAGGTGTAGCTTGTTCTGCTTTTATGCGAGAACCACGACGCCCTTTCGTCTTCATTAAAAAAACAGGTTTACCTGTTATTGGCATGATAGAAAACTGTCCGTAGTCGTTTATCCATGGGCTTGGTTGGTGTGTTTGTTTAAACCTCTAATCTTATTAGCTGTGTAAGTGTAAGCCCAACCATCACCCATTTTGCCTGTTTGAGGTAGCCAAAAAGTTCATACCCCATGGTAAACAAACTGCAGGATAGGTGTTTCCTGTGCTTAGTTCGTAGCTCGATTGTGTGCCTACTAACGTGCTAACATAGTCTACCACACTTGTTTTTGCACTCCCATGGGTCGTAAAAACAAATGCCACAGCCAACATAAAGCATTTTTAAAATCGCATTTTTTCATGGCTTTTTCTACTTTATTTGTTGGTTTTATCTTTTGCTGAGCGAAGTAAGTCTATCTTACCATCGTCTATTAGTTTAAGAATAAGTTCTCCAAAGAGTGTGTTTTTGCCATGCAAACCAATCGCGCGTATATTTTGCAGGGTTGTCTTTATGGAACGATTCGTGAATAAATCCAGTGTTAGCATCTGTGCGCATAAGTTGCTCTATACATTCTTTTATTTCTGCATCGTTATGAGATGTGAATGCTTTCATTATTAAAGTCATCGGCCAAACCATATCGTAACCCGTGTGCGGACTACCTATTCCCTCTGCTTTTACACCTTTAAAGAAGTAAGGATTATCTTTACTCCACACAAATTTACGAGTGTTTTGGTATATCTCATTGTTTTTATCAACATCACCTAAATAACTCATACTCAATAAAGAGGGTGCATTGGCATCGTCCATCAGTAGTTTATTGCCGAAACCATCTACCTCAAAAAGCGTAAATCTTTCCATATTTAGGGTGTTCTACCACTGCATATTTGTTTAAAGCTGTTTTCACTTCATCTGCAAGAGCTGTACACTCTTGTGCTAACGAAGCATTTTTGTTTACCGCAGACACAATTTCGGCTGCTTTATTGAGCGACGAAACAGCCATAAAGTTTGATGGAATAAGGAACAAAAAAACGTTGTTGCATCGTCGGAAGGACGGAACACTGATGCTATTAAACCTACAGGGTTTACGGGGTTTCCATAGCCTGCATTGCACACAGTGTCTAACTGTCTTGCCGTATCTCTCATGAAAGAGTAGGGGCCTTTGCCCTCTTTGCGTTGTTGTTCCTTAAATGTTTTTAATATGTTTGCCACTGCTTTGAGCCAATCTTCGCCAAAGACAGACGTGTCGCCAGTAATCTTCCAATATTCATAAGCTAAGCTGAATGGGGTAGCAAAGCGAGTCTATTTCATACTTTCTCTCATGCAATTCGGGCTTCATCTCTGTCCAGTCTTTTTGCCATTCACCACCTGTTGGCCCCCATATTAAAAAGCATTTGCATAAGGGTCTATATTGATACACTTTAATTGTCGTAGTATAACACCTCTTAAAAGCTTTTTAAGTTTGGGGTCTTTGTTAGCAAATTGCAAGTAAGGCCACACTTGCGCACTCGAATCTCTGAGCCACATTGCAGGAATATCTCCCGTATATACAAACGTGTCGTCTTGTCCGTCAAAGTGTACAGTGGTGTCTAATGTGTTTGGAAAACAATTCTCAAACATCCAAGCCAAGTAGGCATTGTCTTTCAATAGCTTCTAACTTCTTTAATTTTCTTTTCAATAACGTCCGAAACAAACAACCTATCTGCTTCTGCAGGGCGTTTGGTAACGAACATAGTGTTATCTTTTTTTGCCACAGTTTTTAGGTTCGAAACCACAAAAGGTTTTGCTACAGAAGGGGTAGCCGTTAGCGCAAGTGTAAGAATAAAAGCCACTAACAAGTTTCTTTTTATTCATAGTAATATAACTTTTTGTTTTTTTAGATATGAAAATGTAGAAAAAAATAATGCTTTTTGTAGGTTAGTGAAGAAGACACAAAACACATTTTTCCACACTCAAAAAAACTTTTTAGATATGCAAAGATAAACATAAATAGTGAGTTTTGAAAATGTGAGATAAGAATAATTGTAGAGCAATTTTTTTGATAATAAAATAACACACAAAAAACCTAAAAATAAGCACGCTTTTTACGAGCAGCATGCACAAACGTTTAAAAAAACAATCTCTTTTTTTAATGTTGGGTAAAAAGAAACCCCATAAAAAACACTCTTTTTAGTGAAAAACCATGCAAAAGCTTGTGTTTTTAAGTGAAAAAGACAAGAGTTTAGGGTGCAATATACAAGCTATTAGGGGTAAACTCTTGTGTTTTTCATGCTAAAAACCTAAGCTATTGCACCCCTAACACCTTTGTTTTTTTGTGTTAAACAAAAACAGCAAAATAGAAATGCAAAACCTAAGCTTTTTAGGCATAAAGCACGTTTTTTTAGTGTTGTAACAGGGTGTTTGTTGTGGCTCAATAGGTAGGCAAATAGCCCCTTTTTTTACGCTAAAACACAAAAAAACAAAAATGTAACAAAAACACTCACAAAAAAACACCTCTTTCATTGGCTAAATATTCCTTTTTTTAATTTTTCAACAATCAGCTATTTACTACAAACAAAAATACCTTTTAAAAATTGTTATCATGAATATAAAAATCTAAAAAAACAAGTTATAAAAACAGATAGGTAGAAAAAAACATATTATTATTGTTAATTTATAAATGTATTAGTGCTACATTACAATATTATTTTTCTATTTTTTTGTGATAAATAAACAGCTATGAATATCAATAGAATAATTGAGCTACGGAGCATTATTTCTCGCTATAAATACTATATAGTGAGTATTGGTGGCGTGCTAATGGTTGGCTTTGTAGGAGAAAAATAGCTATCTTCATAGCCTACAATTAGGGTGGCAAATATCCGATTTAAAAAGAGGAAATAGAATTATATAACACTCAAAAACAGAACAGCTGTAAACAAGCTTCCGTGAGTTAGAACGTAACCCACATGCCATTGAAAAAGATAGCTCGTGAAAAGTATTTCATGAAAGCCGACGACGAAGATATCTTTGTTTTGAGTGATGACGAACCACAAATAGAAAATAAAAATGAAAAAAATGAATAATATACAAGCCGTTCTTTTTTTGATAGGCGGTTTGCTCATGGTGATAGGGCTCAGGGGCTTTTTGTGTTTATGTTTATGAAACATATAGCTTGTTGGGTTTTTCTTTTAGGAACCATTCTCTTTTCGGTGTTGCAGAGTATGCAAACTTATCAAGGACAAAACAAAGTGATTGTGCGATTAAAACGAATCTTAAATTTGTCTAACTTGCTGTTTGTTTTCTCTGGAATATTGATGGTAGATGCGCAATATCACTTCTAATGTCTTTATTTCAACACGGAAGTGACAACGGTTATGTGCTTTATTTTACCTATGTTTACAACAAATGGGTGTTGCTTTTATTGATTGCTGCCGTGTTAGAAGTGTATGCTGTGAACCGAATAGACCGAGAATTGAAAAAAGAAAAAGCATAGAACACATTTTTATGCCTTATAAACGAATTGCAAACAAGCGGACGAAAGGACGCAACAAAAACGCCTTTTGCTATCATAATAACAAAAACATATTATTAAACAAAAACATACAATTAAATATTATTAGCTTATGAATAAAGTGTTATACTTTTTGTTTTTACCTTTCATCTTTGCTGCTTGTGCAAAGTCGTATAGCATAGATGGTAGTTCTAATGTGTCTACGTTAGATGGTAAAATGCTTTATTTAAAGGTGTTATCTGATACAGGTTTTAAGAAAATAGACTCTTGCGAAGTGGTTCACGGAGCCTTTTCTTTCATGGAAAAGTAGACTCTGCTTGCATGGCAAACCTGTTTATGGACGATGAAAGTTTGTTGCCACTCGTTTTTAGAAGAAGGAAATATTAGTGTAGCTCTTAACAATGCAAAGCAAAATGTTACTGGAACAGAACTTAACGATAAGCTGTTTAAGTTTTTTTAATCAATACAATCAAATTAAAAAAATCAAGAAATAGAATTGGTTAGAAAAACACGACCAAGCTATTATGGAATGGTAGCGATATGAATGTGGTTATTGCTAAATTGCAAGCTCGTTCAGAGCAGTTGGCGCGCGAAGAAGACCAACTTGTTACGTCTTTTTGTTACCGATAACTTTGATAATGTGTTAGGGTCCTGGTGTGTTTTTATGCTTACTATTGGACAAGAATATCCAGAGTTAACCCCATGGTTAGAAGATATTATGAGTAAGGCGACCGACCGTTTTAAGGCGAATGCTTATGTAAAAGACTATTATCAGAAGGCAAAAAGACAACCAGCAAATTATGAACGGAATGAAAGATGTGAGTGTATCTGCAGACACAATGTGTGTTCCTAATGCTCATGTTAATAATGTTCCAACGCCAAAAGATTTGGCAAAACCTGCCAAACCTTAAGCTATATTATATATATAAGGTGAAGAAGTCCTTGCACTAACCCCCATGTTTTACTCCTATATAATAAATAGGTTAAAAGGTAAAAACCATGAAGATACTCATTGAAAATGGAACCATTGTAAACGAAAATAAACGTTTTCAGGGTGCAATTGTGGTAGAAAACGATTGTATTTCGGAAATTATCGAAGGTAAAGAATAAACACTCCCCGTAACATCTACGACAAAATAGTAGATGCTACGGGGTGTTTTGTAATTCCTGGTGTGATAGATTGTCATGTACACTTTCGTGAACCGGGACTCACTTCTAAAGCAGATATAGCATCAGAGAGTAGAGCTGCCGCTTATGGAGGTGTTACATCGTTCTTTGAAATGCCAAACACTTCGCCTCAAACAACCACGTTAGAGGCTTTAAACGATAAATTGGCATTGGCAAAAACAAAGAGTTATGTAAATTATAGCTTCTTTTTGGAGCAACAACAGCAATGTAGACCTGTTTTCTCAGCTCGATATACACCGAATACCCGGTATAAAACTGTTCATGGGTTCGTCTACTGGCAATATGTTAGTTGATAAACGTGCTTGCTTAGAGCGTATTTTTACTGAAGCACCCACGCTTATTATGACACATTGCGAAGACACTAACACCATAAACGCTAATATGAAGGCGGTAAAAGAACGCTATGGCGACGACCCACCTATTAGCTTACACCCTACAATTCGTTCGCGTGAAGCCTGCGTTGCCTCAACCTCTTTGGCGGTAGAGTTAGCAAAAAACAGTGGTGCACGTTTGCATGTAGCACACATTACCACAGCCGACGAATTGCAATTCTTTGGAGTTGAGCCTAATATCACAGGCGAAGCCGTTATTCCTCATTTGCTTTTTAGCGAGGAAGATTATGCTGTTTTTAGGTGCACGCATTAAGTGTAATCCTGCCATAAAAAAAGAGTTCAGACCGCTTGGCATTAAGAAATGCACTTTCCGATGGTGTTATTACAACCGTAGGAACCGACCATGCACCACATCTCTTATCAGAGAAACAAGGACAAAGTGCTAAATCTATGTCGGGAATGCCTATGGTTCAATATTCTCTTCAATGTATGTTAGAATTGGTAGACCAGCGTGTTTTAACCTTAGAACGTTTGGTTATGTTGATGTGTCATCAACCTGCTACGCTCTTCGAGGTGAGCAAACGTGGCTTTATTCGTGAAGGATATAAAGCAGATATAACGATTGTAAAACCTCATGAAGAATGACTGTGAACAAAGAAAAACATTCAAAGTAAGTGTAAATGGAGTCCGCCTCGAAGGAAAAACACTACATTGGAGCGTAAAAACAACCATGTGTAATGGCCATTTGGTTTGGCATAATGGGGTGTTTAACGAAGAAGTAAGAGGAGAAGAAATTAGGTTTAGAGAATAAATAAAAAGCTAATGTTTTGTGTTTATCTTTATTCAATTATCTTTATAAATCAACATGATTGCGCGCATCTTCTTTCTCTTAATCCCCTAATATGGTTGCCTGCGTATTATGCTTGCAGGTTAGTTAAAAAAATAAAACAATATGTAACAATAGCAAAGTGCGCTATTTGTTTTATGTTGCTCCATTAGCTTTTTACCGTTTACACCTGTGTTTTTAGCTACCGAAAAAGCTTTCGCACCAAAAAGATATTTCCATACTTTATACCTATTTATTTTTATTAGTGTGTGGATAATCCCTAAATCTATATGGGCTATTTGTGCCTTTATAGGCAACATATTGCGCAAGTGTACACGCTTAAAGCACAACTCATGGTCATTGGGTGGGCGGTGTTTTAGCCTCTTTTGCATGTTCGTGGTGGTGTATGGCTCGTTTGTAACCAATAAAACGCTAAGTGTTAAGCGCGAACACCTTTATTTTGATAATCTTCCCGACGCATTCGATGGTTATAAAATAGTGCATATAAGCGATTTGCATGTAGGGTCTTATATCGGAAAAAACAAGTGGCTTTTGCGTAGAACGATTGATAGTGTGAACGCACAGAAGCCCGATGCTGTGATGTTTACGGGCGATTTGCAGAACGTTGAACCATCTGAAATAATTCCACATATGAGCGTTTTAAGTGGAATAAAAGCCAAAGATGGTGTGTTTTCGGTGTTGGGTAATCATGATTATGGCGATTATACCAATGCTAACGACCAAATAAAACGTGTTAATGAACAGGAAATGGTTCGTTTACAAAGGGCATTAGGGTGGACATTATTAAAGAATGAACACGTTATTCTACATAAACAAAACGACTCAATAGTGGTAGCTGGAGTAGAAAACAATGCCATAAAACCGTTAATTATACGCACCGATGTGAAAAAAAGCGATGAAAGGTGTAGATAAAAAGGCTTTCACTATATTGTTTCAACACGACCCTTCGGTGTGGAAAAATGACGTAATCAATCAAACAAATATCCCTCTAACGCTTTGTGGACACACACATGGTGGACAAGTAAATATAGCAGGTTTACGCATAACAATGTTTAAGTATGACGAAGATGCAGGTCTTTATCAACATCATAAACAAATGCTTTATGTTTCAACAGGCGTTGGTGGACTTATTCCTTTTCGCTTTGGAGTAGCTCCAAGTATAACAGTTATCACCTTACATAAAAAGAAATGAAAATTATTTATCGTATTTATCAACTCTTTATAGCTGTTCCCTTTAGTGGCTATAGCTACACTATTAACTGCTTTGGCTACAACCATTGGTTGCTCAATAGGTAATGGAAACACGTGGGGATATTATCCCGGAATGTTATGGGGACGCATTGTTACAGCACTATTTCTTTTGCCTGTGAAAGTGAAAGGACGAGAAAATCTCGACCCAAACCAATCATATGTGTTTGTAAGTAATCATCAAGGAGCTTTCGACATCTTTCTTATTTATGGCTTCTTAGGTAGGAATTTTAAGTGGATGATGAAGCATCAATTGCGTAAAATGCCCTTTGTTGGGAGAGCATGTAGTGCTGCTCATCACATATTTGTTGATAAACGAAATCCTAAAAAGGTAAAAGAAACTTGCGACAAAGCACGTTCTGTGTTAAAACAAGGTATGTCTTTGGTGATATTTCCTGAGGGCGCACGCTCTTTTACAGGGCATATGGGCGTTTTTAAAAGAGGCTCTTTTATGTTAGCAGATGAGCTACAATTGCCTATTGTACCCATAACTATAAACGGATCATTCGATGTTATGCCCTCGAATGCGTGATATGCGTTGGGTTTCTTGGCACCCTTTAACACTCACAATTCATGCTCCTATCATGCCAAAAAGGGCAGGGGTCAGAAAAATATTAAGTGTATAATGAACGAAAGTTATCAAGTGGTGATGAGTGGATTGGTAAAAAGAATATCAAGGGTTTGTTGAAAATCCAGACCAATAAAAAAACTTTCTTTACATATTATATAATAGCTTTTTTTATGCGCTAATAATAAAAAGGTTAAAAATAAAAATAGTATCTTTGTAGAATATAAAACAGATATATGAACGAGAGCGATAGCATTATAATTATTCCTACTTATAATGAAAAAGAAAACATAGAAAACATCATTAAGGCGGTATTTGCATTGCCTAAATGTTTTCATATTTTAGTTATTGACGATGGAAGTCCTGATGGAACAGCGTCTATTGTGAGTTGTTTGCAAGCAGAAATGTATGCAGATAGACTTTTTGATAGAACGTGAAGGCAAATTAGGTTTGGGGTACAGCTTATATTAGAGGCTTTCAATGGGCTTTAGAGCATACATATGAGTTTATATTTGAGATGGATGCCGACTTTAGTCATGCACCTTCTGACCTTCCACGGCTATACGATGCATGTCAAAAAGAGGGCTTTGATGTAGCCATTGGTTCACGTTATGTAAGTGGAGTGAATGTTGTTAATTGGCCAATAGGTAGGGTATTGATGAGCTATTTTTGCATCTAAATACGTTCGTTTCGTAACAGGTTTTCATATTCATGACACCACTGCAGGCTTTAAATGCTATCGCCGTAAGGTTTTAGAAACAATACCTTTAAACAAGATACGTTTCAAAGGATACGCTTTTCAAATAGAGATGAAGTACACAGCCTTTAAGATTGGATTTAAAAATAAAGGAGGTTCCTGTTGTCTTTGTCAATCGAAGAGAAGGAGTAAGTAAGATGAATGGAGGCATATTTGGCGAGGCTTTTCTTGGCGTTATGCGATTAAGATGGGACGGATGGTTTAGAAAATATCCTACTATACAATAGTAATTAAAACATAAAGGGTGTATCATTCGGTGGAAAGATACACCTTTTGTTGTATTGATATACAGATAATAACGATAAATATTGCATGAAGATAGCAGACATTTCATTGCTTTTATGGAGAACTTCCACAAGCATTGGCACTGAAAAAGATTATAAAAAGAAGAGCAAACAAACGAAATATGGCTTAAAAAAATTTAGAAAAGCTTCCTGCTGCTCCTTTGCTATTCTCTTCGGTGGCAAAAAGCAGTAATGAAGTGTTTGTTTTTATTCTTTCTGATGCCGATGAGGCGGGATATTTCTATCACGACCTTCATCAATTGCAAGGCGAAAAAGCAAGTGATGTTCTTTCCATCTTCTTATAAACGTGCTGTAAAATATGGTCAGCGAGATGCAGCAAACGAAATTTTGCGAACAGAAGTCTTAGCCACTTTATCAAGAAGAGAAAGCCAAAACAACCTAAATGAGCAACCTTTGTTTCTTGTTACCTATCCAGAAGATTAGCAGAGATGGTAGTTTCAAAAATCGTTCATTAACGATAAAAATTATTAGCTTAAAGGTTTCTGCAGTCTTACGACATAGTGGCTTTTAAGTAAAGAGCTTACCAATTTAGGTTTTAAGTCTTGCGATTATGTGTACGAACCTGGTGAATTTGCCGTTCGTGGAAGCCTTTTAGATGTGTATTCGTTCTCTCATGAATACCCATTTCGTATTGATTTCTTTGGCGATGAGATAGATTCTATCCGCACATTTGAAATAGAATCACAGCTTTCTCGTGATAAACAAGAACAAATAGAGATACTTCCTGAGCTTGCAGAAACAAACAGTAAGCGCATGTCTTTATTGCGTTTTTTGCCCAATAGCTCAATCGTAGTATTAAAAGACCTTTCGTTTGTTCACGAAAAAATAAATCAGATATATCGTGAAGGCTTTTTCTTCTCAAGCCTTAACAGAACGTCTTTCAGGTGCAACAGAGCAGGAACAAGCCGAAATAGAAAAAGAATTGCAACGCGAAAAACATGTTGTGTAGTGCAACCATGCTTGTTGAAGACCTTTGCCAAACTTAAGAAAATAGAGTTTGGGAAGCACACACACTCACACCACAGGTAAGCATTGAATTTGATATCACTGCTCAACCACTATTTCATAAGAACTTTGAATTGCTTAAAAACACCTTTGAAGATTATTTATTAAAGGGTTATAAACTTTATATTTTTTTGCAGATAGTGCTAAGCAACAGCAACGCTTACACGACATTCTTAACAAAGAAACAAACCAAGACGGACAGTCGACCGACGTGAAAGAGTATGCTCGTATATCGTTTATCTCTGTCGATAAAACACTTCACGAAGGCTTTATAGACAACACATTAAAGGCTTGTTTTCTTTACCGACCACCAAATATTCGACCGTTTTCACAAGTATAATCTCAAGTCAGATAGTGCCCGTTTGGGTAAAATGGCTTTTAACTTTAAAAAGAATTACAAGAAATGGAAGTGGGCGATTTTATCGTCCATGTAGACCTTGGAATTGGTAAGTTTGGTGGATTAGTGCGTGTTCCCAGCGGAGAGAGTTATCAAGAAATGATTAGAATTATTTATAATAACAACGATAAAGTTGACCTTTCTATTCATTCTCTTTATAAGATTAGTAAATACAAGCGAGGAGATACAGAGCAAGCCCCTCGTCTTTCTACGCTCGGAACAGGTGCATGGGAGCGAATGAAAGAGCGAACAAAGAAACGAATTAAAGACATTGCACGCGATTTAATTAAGCTATATGCCAAGAGAAGACACGAAAAAGGGTTTGCATTTAGTGTCGATTCGTTCTTACAACATGCTTTAGAAGCTCAGTTTTTATATGAAGATACGCCCGACCAACTAAAGGCTACGCAAGAAGTAAAGGCAGATATGGAGCGAGAACGCCCTATGGACAGACTTGTTTGTGGAGATGTTGGCTTTGGAAAAACAGAAGTTGCCATGCGTGCAGCATTCAAAGCAGCGTGCGATAACAAACAAGTTGCGGTATTAGTACCCACCACTGTGTTAGCTTATCAGCATTATCAAAGTTTCTCTTCACGCTTTAAAGACTTTCCTGTAAAGGTAGATTATTTGTCGAGAGCTCGTTCGGCTAAGCAAACAAAACAAGTATTAGAAAGTTTAGAGAAAGGAGAAACAAACATACTTATTGGCACTCATAAGCTCATAGGCAAAAGTGTGAAGTGGCACGACCTTGGACTTTTAGTGATTGATGAAGAACAAAAGTTTGGTGTTTCAGTAAAAGAAAAGCTACGAACCCTTAAAACTAATGTCGATACACTCACCATGTCGGCAACACCGATACCACGAACATTGCAATTTTCTTTAATGGGTGCACGCGATATGAGCATCATTCGCACGCCACCTCCTAACCGTTATCCCATTAACACACAGTTGTCTACGCTTTTCATCTGAAGTAATTGCCGATGCAATCAACTTTGAAATGAGCAGAAACGGACAAGTGTATTTCGTGAACGACCGTATCTCTAATTTGCCAGAACTTGCTCGATTGATAGAAAAACATGTACCCGATTGCCGTATAGCGATAGGGACATGGACGCATGGCACCCGACGAATTAGAAAAAAATACTCATAGGGTTTATGAACCACGACTATGATGTATTGCTTTCAACTACTATTATTGAAAGCGGAATAGACATATCTAACGCTAACACCATTATTATTAACGACGCTCACTGCTTTGGTTTATCAGACCTACACCAAATGCGTGGGCGTGTAGGACGTAGTAATAAAAAGGCTTTTTGCTACTTGTTAGCACCTCCAAAGAGCCTATTAAAGCAAGATGCACGTCGTAGATTAGAAGCTCTCGAAACGTTTTCTGAACTGGGAAGTGGCTTTAATCTCTATGCAAGACCTCGATATTAGAGGTGCAGGAAACCTTTTAGGCTCTGAACAGAGTGGGTTTATGGAAGATTTAGGTTACGAAACGTATCAAAAATATTAACACAAGCGGTTACAGAGTTGAAGAATGAAGAGTTTACCGACCTTTATTCGGAGGAAATGGAACATGGAGAAGCTATTAAGGTGAGCGATTTTGTAGACGATTGTGCTGTAGATAGCGACCTTGAAATGTATTTCCCAGACTCGTATGTGCCTGGAAGTAGCGAACGAATGTTGCTCTATCGTGAGTTAGATAATATTGAAAACGAAGGAGAACTCAGGCTTATAGACAACGATTAACCGACAGGTTTGGGGCTATACCACGTCAAGGAATTGAGTTAATGAATGTGGTTACATTGCGACGAATAGGAAAAGAACTCGGAATAGAAAAAGATAATATTGCGAGGAGGACGAATGAATCTGCAATTAGTGGCAAACCCTAAGAGCTTGTATTATAAGAGTTCGGCATTCGAAAGTTTGTTAAACTATGTCGGAAATCACCCTCGTCAATGCGTCATAAAAGAACAAAAAGGCATCAGAATGGTTGTTATTGCTCAGGTAGAAAACGTTAAAGAGGGCATAACAGTTTTACAAAAATATACATCAATCATAATTGTTTTCACTAAAAAAATAAACACATGGCTATTGCACTTACCATCTTTTATTTATTTCTCTATTTTGTTTTTCGTAAGTAAAATAACAGCTCGACGTGCCACCAACGCCACCTTTTTCTCTGCAAACAAGCGTTCGCCATGGTATATGGTAGCGTTTGGAATGATTGGAGCGTCTATCTCTGGCGTTACATTTGTTTCTGTTCCGGGAATGGTTAACCACATTTCTATGACTTATTTGCAAACGTGTTTGGGCTTTGTGGTGGGCTATTTTGTGGTAGCGTTTGTGCTTTTACCCATTTATTACAAACTTAATCTCACCACCATCTACACTTATTTGTTACAACGATTAGGAAATAGTGCTTATAAAACAGGTGCATGGTTCTTTTTGTTATCAAAAATGGCAGGCTCTGTGGTGCGTTTTTTTATGTGGTGTGCATTATTCTTCAACGCTTTGTGTTAGATGCTTTTGGCGTTCCATTTTGTTGTAACTGTGGGTATAATGGCTTTTCTTATATGGCTTTACACCTATGGTGGAGGAATTAAAACACTGGTGTTTACCGATGTGTTTCAAACCTTTTGCATGTTTGCAGCTCTTATTCTTATTATTTATAATGTGATAGATGCCTTGCATTTAACCATTCCACAAGCCATAACAGCTGTGATAAACGATTCGCGAAGTGCTGTTTTTGAGTTTGAAAACATACGTTCTACGCAATGGTTTTGGAAGCAGTTTGTTAGCGGAGCCTTTATTGTTATTGTGATGACAGGGCTCGACCAAGACATGATGCAAAAAGAATTTAACGTGCAAAACATTAAAAGAGGCGCAAAAAGATATGTGCACTTATGGTTTTGCCTTTATTCCTGCAAACCTTTTGTTTTTGTTTTTAGGTGTGTTATTGTCGCTTTTAGCCACCCAAAAAGGCTTGTCTTTGCCTGCTAAACCCGACGAGTTATTGCCCATGTTTGCTGCCACTGGTGTGTTAGGAAACGTGGTTGTTGTGTTGTTTACCATTGGTATTGTGGCGGCATCTTTTTCGAGTGCCGACTCAGCACTTACTGCTCTCACCACAACCTTTTGTATAGATGTGTGTAGAAAACCACAAGATGAGCGTTTTAGAAAGCGTGTTCACATTGTAATGACCTTTGTTTTTGGTGTTTGTATAGCCTTGTTTCAGTTGATAAATGCCACCAGTGTGATAGATGCTATTTACACCTTGTGCGCTTACACCCTATGGTCCTTTGTTAGGATTGTTTGCATTTAGCTTGTTTACACGTTATGGAGTGAAGAACAAAGTGGTGCCTTTTATTGCTATTTTATCGCCTGTTGCGTGCGGAACTATAGAGTGGCTATGTTCTTATTACCTTGATTATAAGGTGGGCTACGAGTTGTTGTTGCTTAATGGCGTATTAACTTTTGCAGGCTTGTATGCTTTTAAAACAACAAACGCAAACCTATGCAAGCAAAAACATTAAGTAACTAAAAAGTGTGATGTTTTTGATTGAAAAACAAAGAACAAATCTGGGTGTTTTTATGGGTTGTAATTTAGCACAAATAAGTCGGTTTTTTGTGAGCGTTTTGTTACATTTTCAACTTTCATTTTAGCGTAAAAAAGTGGATATTCAACCCACTATTTACCACCTGTTAAGGCTCTTTTTTGAGCAAAAAACAAAGCTGTTTTTGCAAAAACATATAGATTTTGTTTTTTTCTAAAAGCTAATAAATAGCAAAGCAATAAATGAGTTTATTAGGTGCTAAAAAGCTAAGGTTTTAGCACCTAATCTCTTATGTTTTACCCCCTAATAGCTTGTATATTAGCTCTTAAAAGCTTATGTTTTAAGTGGTAAACTCTAAGCTATTGCAACAAAAAAGGTAAAAAAGGTGTTTATAGTGGTTGGTTTCTTTATTTTTTACAAAATAACTGCTGTTATTAAGAACCTTATTTTTGTGCGAGAAATAAGTCGAAAAAATAAGTCGTTTTTCAATCATTTTATGCCCCCATTTTTAGTCTTTATTTGGTTGTTTTTTTCCTTTTTATGCCCATTCGTAAAACCATAAAAAGTATAACCATGCAAGTGCTTTGGCAACAACAAATGTTTGTAAACACAAAGCACGCTAAAAGCAACATAAAAAAGTGGCACAATGTGTTTTTGTTAATCGTGTTATAAAGCGTTATAGCATGTGCGTAAAAACCATAAAAAAAGAAACGTGAAACACATTTTTTTAGTAAGCGTGTTATAAATGAAAAAAACATTTAAAAACTATGCCTACACCTATTTATATATAACAGAAAAAAATTGTATATTTGTAATTCTATATAGAACCTCTTAAAATGGATATAAAAACATCTTTAAAAACAATTAAAAAGCTTTTTGCACGCGTAGAAGGCTTATATTTAGGACTTATGTGGTTAGTTTCTTTCTTCTTTGTGGTGTATTTACCACAAAGTTTATGGGGAAATTTAATGATATTGTCTCACACCCTTTTTCGTGGCATGGAGGGCTAAAATGGTTTCGTAATAAGGTGCTCAATGGCTTTATTTCGTTTAAACGTGCATTTGTATATTTAATGTATATGTTCTTTTATGGTTCGCTTATCTTTGCCACAGGTCAGTTTATTTATTTCAAATTCTTTGACCATGGAAACTTTTTAAGCTTTCTTACAAGCACTCTCAATCAGTTAATTCCAATTTATCAAGAAGGTGGTGTGGATATAAACGATTTGAAAGAAAGTTTAAACATGCTCTCTACAATGAGCCATGGAGAAATGGTTATGATGTTTTTCTCTCAAAACATAATGATAGGAATAGTATTAAGTGCAGTGGTAGCACTTGTGGTGGCTCGTAAAAAAACAAACGACCAACACATTAACCTTTAATATTTTAATGAACATGGATATATCTGTTGTAATTCCTTTATATAACGAAGAAGAGTCGTTACCTGAGCTTTATGCGTGGATAGAACGAGTGATGAAAGCTAACAACTTTACTTTCGAGGTTATTTTTATAAACGATGGTTCTAAAGATAACTCGTGGAAGGTAATAGAAAGCTTATCGCAACAAAGCGAACACGTTAAAGGTATTAAGTTTAGACGTAATTATGGAAAAAGCCCCGCCTTATATTGTGGCTTTAAAGAGGCAATGGGTGATGTGGTAATAACCATGGATGCAGACTTGCAAGACTCGCCAGATGAAATTCCCGAACTATATAATATGATAACAAAAACAAGGCTCTGACCTTGTATCGGGATATAAAGAAAAACGCTACGACCCACTTTCTAAAACGTTGCCTACAAAGCTTTTTAATGCTACGGCTCGTAAAAATAAGTGGTATAAATAACTTGCACGACTTTAATTGTGGCTTAAAAGCTTATAGAAAAGATGTGATTAAAAATATAGAAGTGTATGGAGAAATGCACCGATACATTCCTTATTTGGCTAAAAATGCAGGCTTTGAAAAGATAGGCGAGAAGGTTGTGCAACACCAAGCACGAAAATATGGCACGTCGAAGTTTGGACTAAATCGTTTCTTTAACGGCTATTTAGACCTTATCACCCTATGGTTTTTAAGTAACTTTGCTAAAAATCCTATGCACGTCTTTGGACTATTAGGGCTCTATTTTCTTTATTATTGGCTTTTTTTCTGCCGCTATGATAGGAGCAGATAAACTGTGGGCTGTGTATCATGGGATACCTCAACGATTGGTAACAGATAGTCCTTATTTTTATATTTCACTCACCATGATGGTATTAGGAACACAACTTTTCATGGCAGGATTTATAGGAGATATGGTTAGTCGTTCGTCTTCTGCGCGCAACGATTATCAAATAGAAAGTACAATTAAATGCAAAAAGTTAGTTTATTTCTTATGTCTTTTAGGGCTTATATGTGCTTGTTCGAGCATAGATTGCCCCTTAAATAACAGTGTGTATGCACGTTATAAGTTGGCAGGAGAAACCAAAACATTGTCAGATACCTTAACGGTGTTTACGCATAGGAATAGTTCTGGCGACACTGTTTTGCTGAATAAATTAGTAGAAAAAAAGATAGTTTTGAACTGCCAATGAGTTTCTCTGGAACAGAAGATGTGTTGTTTTTTCGTTTTAACGATAAGGAAAAGAAGACATATATAGACACCATTGCCGTTAAAAAAACAAATGAACCGCATTTTGAATCGGTGGATTGTAACGCTGTTTTCTTTCATACCATACAAGAAATAACGCACACTCGACATAAAATAGATTCTATTGTGATACAAAATAATCGTGTAACAAATGATAATAGTAAAGCCACTTTCCTTATCTATATTAAGAGTAATTCTTAGTGTCGCGCTCTTTTTAGGCGCTATTGGTGTGCATGCACAGCAAATAAAGTTGCCTTTAACGATAAAAAAAGATAGTGTGCGCTTTCTACAAAAACATAGCTGTGGGCGTAGACGTGGTAGGTGTTGGGCAACTGTTAATGAGCGATTACGGGCAATATGAGGCTTATGTAAAGGCTAATATTAAGGATAAATACTTTCCTGTGGTAGAGATTGGCTACGGAAAAGCTGTTACCGAAGACCCCGACACTTATATATCGTATAACACGAAAGCTCCTTATGGAAGGATAGGGGTAGACTTTAATGTTTCTAAAAAAACAAACATGATATTTACAGAGTGTTTGCTGGTGTGCGCTATGGATTCACTTCTTTTAAATATAATGTTGAGGCTAAAGGCTTAACAGACCCCATTTGGCAAGGCTCGGCACTGTATGTTGCGCACAATGTGAATGCTTTTAACCATTGGGGAGAAGCAGTTTTTGGCTTAGATGCTAAGATTTGGGGAGCTTTAAGAATGGGTTGGACGCTACGATATCGTCGTCGTATTGCGCATAAAGAGGGTGCAATAGGAACTCCATGGTACATTCCGGGCTTTGGAAGAGGTAGAGATTCTGCATTAGGAGGCTCGTTTAATGTGGCAATAGAATTGTAATGCACGCTTTAAAACAAAGATAATATGCTACTATTTATAATAAGAAATAATTAAAAAAATGGTGCTTTTTTGTTGACTTTAAAGTCTGTTGGCGTTTTTCTACAAAAATAAAGAAAAGATTTCTTATCGTGAAGTTCCTTATATATAATAAGGTGTAAAAAGAGTAGAGACAACGCAAAGAAAAAGACTTTAAAAAAATAGTGATAAATATAAATAAACAGCAATCATATGATGGTAGAAAAAACAAAAAAACGATTATATTGGCAAGTTCCTTTATTGATATTCTTAATTGTTGGTACAATTTTTTTATTGTGAAACAACAACAAGATATGCCGTATCAAAAAAACGAAGGAGCGATATTTGGTACGACTTATCACATTACTTATCAATATGATAAAGATGTAAATGAAGATATATTGAAAGAGTTAAACAAAGTAGATGCCTCTCTTTCTACCTTTAACCCACAGTCGGTTATATCTCAAATCAATCAAAATAAAAGTTATAAAGTAGATGAGATGTTTGCACAGGTCTTCTCTTTATCTAAAGAAATATCAAAAGAAACAGACGGTGCATTTGATATAACAGTGGCTCCTTTGGTAAATGAATGGGGCTTTGGGTTTAAGAATGGAGAGGAACCCACTAAGCAAATAATAGATAGTTTGCGAGCTATTACTGGCTACGAAAAAGTGTCTTTAGTGGGAAAAGCTGTGAAGAAAAAAGATAAACGCATAATGATTGATTGCAGTGCGATAGCAAAAGGCTTTGGAACAGACGTGGTTGCAAACTATCTTCGCTCGTTAGGTATAAAAAACTTTATGGTAGAAATAGGCGGAGAAGTGGTTACTTCGGGTTTAAGCGAACAACGTTTGCCTTGGAAAATAGGGGTGATTAAACCCACAGACGATAAGACAAACACGAACCAAGAACTGCAAACTATTATCAATGTAACGAACAAAGCAATGGCAACAAGTGGTAATTATCGCAACTTTTACTATAAAAATGGCAAGAAATATGCACACACTATCGACCCTAAAACAGGTTATCCTGTGCAACATAACATATTGTCTTCGACAGTGATAACAGATGATTGTGCTTCTGCCGACGCTTATGCTACTGCCTTTATGGTAATGGGTTTAGATAAAGCAAAGAAGGTTTTAGAGAAACACTCTGAACTAATGGCTTATTTTATCTATAGTGATAAAAATGGAAAGAATGCTGTTTGGTTCTCACCTTCTATGAAAGATAAGATTGTGGAATAAGATATGGGTGTAGAAAACACTTCTTATAAGGTTTTTATTGCAGTTGCCTTTTATTTCAAGGAATGACAGCAAATGAATTGCACGATATAGTGGCGTGCATTCCATTTCATTTCCATAAATACGCCGAAAAAGAAGTGATTGCACACGAAGGGGAGAATTGTAATCACCTCACCTTTCTACTTAAAGGAGTTTTAAACGTAACTTCTTACTCGTTAAATCGTAGCTATGCCATTACAGAAAACATCATGGCACCCGCTGTTTTACCCTTAGAAGAGTTGTATGGATTAAGTCCTCGATACACATCTACTTATGAAACAAACACTGCATGTAGCTTTTTAAGCATTCATAAAGATAGCGTTAATAAGCTCATGGAGATGTCTTTTATCTTTCGTTTGAACTATTTAAATATGTTATCTACGCTTGCGCAGAAACAAAAAAACGCTTTATTTGGCAACAAAAAAACAAAAACTCTAACAGAACGTATGTTGCATTTTTTTGCTCAAAACATGCGTAAACCTGTGGGAGAAAAACATATTTTTCATAACAATGACAACACTGGGTTTGGTGTTAAACACGCATAGAATAGAAATATCTAAGATGCTAAAAATATTGCAAGGACAAGGCTTTTATTCGCTTAAGTAGAGGTAAAATATACTTTCCTGCCTTTTGAAAAAAAGCATTGCAAGAAGCAATATAAAAAAAGGTTTAACATCTTTCTCTTTAAATAAATATACAAAAATGGCAACAATAATAGAAACCAACAACAAACAAAAAAATCCGTTCTTTTGAGCAGTATAACACGCCTCATCATACCGCTCCTTTTAATGAAATAAGGTTAGAACACTATGAGGAAGCTGTTTTTTAGAAGGTATCAAAAGAGAAGATGAAGAGCTTGAAAAACTGCTAAATAATCCAGATAAACCCACGTTTGAGAATACTATTATATTTAAAGATAACGAGCGTGGAGAACATTATTACGACTTATTAAATCGTGTGTCGAATGTGTTCTTTAATCTTTTAAGTGCCGAAACAAACGACGAAATGGATGCGTTGGCACAGAAAAATGAGTCCTATTTTAACTAAACATGCTAACGATGTACAGTTAAATGAGAAACTCTTTGAGCGCGTGAAATATGTGTATGAGCATCATGAAACACTCTCTGAAGAAGAAACCATGCTACTTCAAAAGTGTTACGATGGCTTTGTTAGAAGTGGAGCTTTGCTCGATGAAGAGGGAAAAAACAAACTTCGTGCGTTAAGTGAAGAAGCATCTATGTTGTCATTGCAATTCTCTCAAAACTTATTAAAGGAGAATAAAGCCTTTCAATTGCACATAACTAACGAAGAAGAACTTGATGGATTGCCTCAAACAGCACGTGATATGGCTGCACATACGGCAGAAGAACAAGGAAAAGAAGGTTGGATTTTCACTCTTGATTATCCCAGTTATTCGCCTTTTATGACCTATTCTACGCAACGAGAGCTAAGAAAACAACTCTATATGGCTAAGAACACAGAAGGAACACACGATAATTCTGAAAAATAATTTAGCTATTTGTAGCCGATTAGTTAATATCCGTCGCGAGCTTGCTCAGCTTCTTGGATACGACACTTACGCAGATTATGTGCTTCAACATCGCATGGCGAGCAATGTAGAGAATGTTTATAAGCTATTAGACGACTTGATAGGAAGCTTTTATAAACCCAAAGCCATTGAAGAAAGAGAGGCTGTTCGTGCATTAGCAAAGGAGCTTGAAGGAGATGATTTTTAAGGTGCATCCATGGGATAGTGCCTTCTATTCTCACAAGTTACAAAATGAAGAAATACAACTTAGACGAGGAGATGTTGCGTCCTTATTTTGAACTTTCAAAGGTGATAGATGGGGTGTTTGGCTTAGCAAATAAGTTGTATGGAATTTCTTTTCAACTAAATAATAACATTCCAGTGTACCACTCTGACGTGAAAGCCTACGAGGTTTTTCGATAAAGATGGTTCGTTCTTAGCTGTTTTTATGCCGACTTTCACCCCCCGTGATGGTAAGCGAGGAGGGGCTTGGATGACAGAGTTTCAAGGACAATGGATAGACCGTAAAGGCGTAAATGTGCGTCCTCATGTGAGTGTTGTGATGAATTTTTACGAGCTCAACAGCAAAGAAACCTGCTTTATTAACGCTTAACGAGGTAGAAACCTTTTTGCATGAGTTTGGTCATTCACTACATGGAATGTTTGCAAACACACGTTTTGAGAGTTTAAGTGGTACCAATGTATGGTGGGATTTTTGTAGAACTTCCCTCACAGTTTATGGAAAATTATGCCACCGAAAAAAGAGTTCTTGCGCACCTTTGCCTATCATTATGAAAACAGGCGAACCTATCCCCGACGATTTAATCAATCGCATTATTGAAAGTAAAAACTTTTTGTGTTGCTTCTGCATGTCTACGTCAAGTGAGCTTAGGACTTCTCGATATGGCTTATTACACCTTGTCGGAACCTTTTAACGAAGACATTATTGCATTTGAAAAGGAAGATGGAAGAAAGCAATTCTTTCAAAACAATTGCCTAATACCTGCATGACAACACAGTTTTCTCATATCATGGCAGGTGGTTATGCTGCGGGTTATTACAGTTATAAATGGGCAGAAGTGTTAGATGCAGATGCTTTTGGCTACTTTAAAGAAAAAGGGAATATTTAATAAAGAAGTAGCTCAGAGCTTTAGAGATAATGTTCTTTCCAAAGGAGGAACAGAACATCCGATGACACTTTACAAGCGTTTCAGAGGTCAGGAACCTACTATTGATGCGTTATTAAGTAGAAATGGAATAAAAATAATATAAGTGTTAAAAGCATGAATAATCAGCAAGAAAAACAATATATCTTAGACACTCGTTATTTACGAATGGCTAAAAATATGGGCAGAAAAATAGCTATTGTACGCGTAGAAAAAGTAGGGAGCTATTGTTGTAAAAAGATAAGATGATTATTAGTGATGGTTATAATGGAACACCCGAAGGATTTGAGAATGTGTGCGAAGATGATAACCATTTAACCAAACCTTATGTGCTTCATGCCGAAGCAAACGCAATAACTAAGTTGGCAAGATATTCAAATAGTAGCGATGGAGCTACGCTTTATGTAACAGCTGCGCCATGTATTGAGTGTGCAAAACTTATCATTCAGGCGGGTATTAAGCGTGTTGTGTATGGAGAACAGTATCGTTTAGAAGATGGAATCAATCTTTTAAAAGCGAGCAAATGTTGAAGTGTTATATGTTGAACTACCAGAAAAATATAAAAGAATAAACCTATGAAATTAAATAAAAACACAGCCAATCGTTATATGCCTTTATTGATGGCATTGTGCGTTATTATAGGAATTATGATTGGAACGTTCTATGCTAATCACTTTTCAGGTAATCGTTTAAACATTATCAATTCAGGAAGTGGACGTCTAAATAATCTCCTTCATATTATAGACGACCAATATGTAGACAAAGTAGACATAGATTCTTTGGTTGATAAGGCTATCCCTCAAATCTTATCTGAACTCGATCCGCACTCAGTTTACATTCCTGCAAAAGATGCGGGAAGCAACTACAGACGAGTTAAAGGGTTCGTTTTTCGGGTATAGGAGTTGAGTTTACTATTCGTCAAGACACTATTCACATTGAGAATGTCATTGAAAATGGACCTTCAGAGCGTGCAGGTTTAATTGCAGGAGACAAGATTGTGAGTGTTGATGGCAAACCATTTGTGGGAAAAGTAGTTACAAACGATGAGGCGATGCGTCGTTTAAAAGGACCAAAAGACACAAAGGTGAGCTTAGGAATTAAGCGTTATGGACAGAAAAAAATAAAGATTATTACCGTAACGCGTGGTGATATTCCGCGTAAAAGCGTTGTGGGAGCTTACATGATTAACGAAAATACGGGCTATATACGCATTAAAAGCTTTGGAGAAACCACTTATCCAGAACTTCTTATAGCGTTAGCTAAGTTATCACAAGAAGGCTTTAAAGACTTGATTATCGATCTTCGCGATAACACGGGTGGTTATTTAGAGTCTGCTATACAAATATGCAACGAGTTTTTACCAAAGAATAAACTCATAGTGTATACACAAGGGCGCAAATCTCCACGTCAAGACTATCGTAGTGATGGTCATGGAAGCTATCAAAAACTACCTCTTACAGTGCTAATCAATGAGGGTTCTGCCTCTGCCTCTGAAATCTTATCGGGTGCATTACAAGATAACGACCGTGCCACTATTATTGGTAGACGTTCTTTTGGTAAAGGATTGGTGCAACAACAAATAGGGTTTTTCAAGATGGAAGTTTAATGCGTTTAACCATAGCACGCTATTATACTCCATCTGGACGTTGTATTCAAAAACCTTATGTAGCAGGCAATGAGAATGCTTATGCGAAAGATTTGCTTTCAAGATACGAACACGGCGAATTCTTTTCACAAGATAGTATTAAGCATAAAGGTCCTATTTATCACACTTCTATAGGTAGAATTGTGTATGGTGGAGGTGGTATAACACCAGACTATTTTGTGCCTGAAGACACAACGAACTACACTTCTTATTATAAAGAAGCGTTGATGAGTGGCATGATTTTGCAATTTGCTTACACCTACACCGACAATAATCGTGCTAAATTAAAGGAATTAAAAACGGTAGATAAACTTGTGGCTTATCTTAACAAGCAAAATATAGTAGATAAGTTTGCTACTTACGCCGATAAAAACGGACTAAAACGTAGAAATCTGTTAATTCGTAAATCGCACAAACTACTCGAATCTATGCTTATGGGTAGAATTATTTACAGCATATTGAACGATAATGCGTGGATAGAATACACCAATAGAGAAGATAAAGTGGTGTTAAAAAGCACTTCAAATTTTGAGAGAAGGAAAGTCGTTTCCTAAGAAAGAAACGAAAACAAAAAGCACCTCTTCGCCGATAAAAAAACGTGTTAATTTTTAAGAATTAACGATGAATAAAAATGCTCTTCGACAAGTGGTAAGAGAACAAAAGCGACAATTCTCGAGTGAACAACTCAGAGAATTGTCGCTTTCTATTTGTCAAACACTACTATCACATTCTGCAATCAAACAAGCAAACACCATTTTGTTATACGCTTCTTTGCCCGATGAAGTGCAAACAAACACGCTTCTTGCAACCTTATTAAAGCAAAAAAAAAGAATTCTTTTGCCTGTTGTTGTGAACGAAACAAGCCTCGAACTGCGTGAATATAAAGGTAACGAAGAACTTGAAACAGGGGCTTTTTGGTATAGAAGAACCCAAAGGAACAGCTTTTATTGCTTATTCTGTTATAGACGTAGTGGTAGTTCCGGGAATGGCATTTGATAGCTATGGAAACCGCTTAGGGTCGTGGAAAAAGGCTACTACGACCGTCTTTTGTCGTTGCTTCCTCATGCCTATAAAATAGGTATAGCTTTTCCCTTCCAAATATTCTCCTCAATTCCTGTAACGCCACACGACATAAAAATGAACGAGGTTATTTATCAGTGAAATTGATGTAACTAACTTCTTTTTATTTTTATACGATTATAGAAGAACAGAGAGAAGGGAAGAACTGATGAAATAGAACCTGTAAACTTATTTTATTTATAGCTATTTCTTTCGTAAAAAAATAAGATGATAGTGTGTGAAAAAAATAGGGGTATTTTTTTGTGAGTGTTTTGTTACATTTTATTTTTTTGTGTTTTAGCGTGAAAAAAAGGGGGTATGGGGGTAGCTATTTACGACTTATTGCTACGTGTTTTTGACTGAAAAAAATAAAGCGGTTGTGGTAAAACATATAGGTTTTACGTTTCTAAAAAGTAAACACATAGAGAGGTAAAAAAATAAGCATTTAGGGTGTAAAAGCTTAGAGTTTAGGGTGCAATACATAAGCTTTTTAGCTCCTAAAGTCTTGTGTTTTAGCCCTTAAACCCTTATGTTTTAGGGAGGTAAACTCTAAGTTTTTGCATGCTTTTTAGCTTTAAAAACATGGTTTTATAGGCTTTTCTTTACAATTCTTTTTTTGTTTTTATTGTTGTTTTTCTTACTCAATGTTTTTACGAATAAAAAAGTGGGCTTTTATTTTTCAATAAAAATGGACTTTCTTACTTCTTTTTCTTTTCTCGCTTTTTTTATAAAAAAACAGTAGGTTATTTCTTTGTTCTTTGTGTCGTGAGTTTTTTTGCGGTTGCTTGTTTAGTGCTTTATTGCGCATGTGTTATGTTTGAGAAATAATATATTGTGAGTTTAGTGTGCGGTGATTTAAGGGAATAAAAGTGCAAAAAAAGAGGAAAAAAAGGATAGGGGAGAATGCGCTAATAAATGGCTTTTATATAATTAAATGATGCTTGTGTGAAATGCGAAATGGAGGATATGGTGAGTTATAAGGATAGATAAAAGCGATGAAAAGTGTGGTGGGCTTGTTGCACAACATCGTTGACATAACAAGAATGGTGTAGCACTGCTAAAAGAAAAGCGACTAACATGGTGCTGTTAGTCGCTCAAATTAAACTTAAACCTTTTTATGCTTAATTTGCGTTAATTAAATAACACTTTCTTTCCGTTATGAATATACACCCCTTTTGTGTGGGTTTAGTTACCTTAACACCTGTTATGGTGTACCATTCGTTATCTTGTTTATCTGCATGAACAGAGCTAATGCCTGTTGAAACACTAATAACAGCCTTGGGTTCTTTTGTTGAAAAGCGGTCATAATAGCCTCCATTTACGAATGTAAGGTCAGCAGTTTTATCCTTGTCCATGCCATTATTAAAGATGATACCTTCATTACTATTGCTTGCCAACTTAGATTCTTTGTTCCAAGTCCATTTATATACCTTTTTACCATCTTGTGTTGTTCCCACTTGTTGACAAGCTACACCGGGCCAATTTCCACCTGTATAGTTTGCATGGTTATCCCATTTCCAGCAGTAAACCTCACCTTCCCATGTAGAAGGAGCTCAAAAAAGGCACATGTTTCTCCCTCGTTTACCTTGCAAAAGGTAGGAGGTGTGAAGGTGGTAGATCTGCTTCTTTAACCTTATCAAGCTCTGTTAAGTCTACATCGTTTGATACATAGAATTTAAAGAGATTGTCGCTGAGGGCTAATTTATAACCATTTTCTTGGTAACCATAAACGTTTCCCTAAGGTTAAAAAAACACTTTTCCTTTGTCTCCTTGTACAATTAAAGCATATCCATTGCCTCTTTTTCAGATTTTTAGAATTTTACTTTCGTTAGTGATACCCGCAGCTTTTTCTTGCTAAAAATGAGTTTCTTTATTTGGGCTTTATATGATTTCCAATGACTTAAAAAGATGCAGGGAGTTCCTGGCATAGCTAAGATATAAGCGTTTGCAGCAAGGTAATTACGTTGAAGTCTGTTATTGTCTCTGTCGGTATCGTGATTGTCTACAAATGTTACAGCATATCTGCTATAATTAGAATCCTTAGCAGGACAATCACCATTAAGTCTGTCCCACTGTTCTTTACCTATGGCATCGTTGATATAATATTTAAGGGCAAAGTCGAAAGCAGCACTTTGTATTTTTTTCCATCAACTTTGGTTCCGTTTATCCAAGTCTTAAGATTATTAGAATTGCCGTCCCAATATTCCCCCACAGAATATTTGGGATTTGCGTCTGAGTTGTATTCTCCAACATATTTAGCACTAAAACCTTTTACCATATCATAGCGAAAAGCCAGCATATTGTAGGTCTTCTTTTAGAAAGTGTAGATAAAGTTTTATGTTCTTTCTTACATTATCTGATGTGTGGTCGAGGTCTCTTGCGCCGTCAAAAATCATCGCCTGTATCTGCTGCACCAGTTGTTTTTAAAAACCTGCATTTGCTGTTTTTTTCCTTTGTCATCATTTGTACAAATGTCTGCTAAAGACCAATGTGTGGTTTGGTTATTCCATGTTTCTTCAGGAAAAATCGCACCAGCTTTTGTTTCCATTTCGATGGTTAATAACAACATCTTCTATAATGTCTACATTCTTTTTCTTTAAATGTTTTAATCATCGAACGCAATTCTTTTTCTGAACCAAAAGCACTTGTGTGATTGAACCACCATACAGGAGCATAACCCATTTGGTTGCTTGTTGTGTTGCAATATCCAGACTGTGGAACCCATATTGCACTGAAATACTTAGATAATTCGTCGGCTTGATTGCTGAGATTAGACCATTGTGTGTCGCCATAACTGTCCCAATAAAAGCCTTGTAACATTACACCTTGATACTTACTTGGCCAGCCTTGTGCGTGTACATTTAATAAGGTTAATACGATAGTAAATTTAATCGTTTCATGTTTTTAATTTTTTTAGGTTTTGAGGTAAAAGTAGTGAAACAAAATGATATGGATTAGAATAGATAAAATAAATTAACAATTATAATTGTGCAAACGTTTGCGAAAAAAAGATAATATGCTTGAATAGTGTGAGTTAGCAACATGAATGGGAGGAATAAACTTGTTTTATATATAAAGATAAAAAAAGAATGCTGATTAAGCAGAGAATAGTTTTAGCTTATTGTTTATATGAGTAGGGTTTTTATAAAAAAAGCTTTTTGTGTAGCTTGGCGTTGTATTTGCAGAAAAAAGAATGTTGTTATTTACTTATGTAATATGTGGGTTATGCGTTTTGAATATATATAAATTAAGGTGGAAATAAGGTGTAAGATGCTTTTTATAATGGTGAAATAAACACTTAAAGAACTTCATATTTATTTATTTTTTTCTACTCGTTTTTTTGAAAAAAATAATGTTATCTTCGCAAGGAGAATAACTAAAAATAAGTAACCTTAATGACAAGAAAATGAGAAAGATTTTTTTACTAATGGCTCTTAGTGGACTATGTTTACAAGGGACAAAGGCGCAAAAAAACGCATCTAACGACGATGTTATATTGCATACATGGTGCTGGTCTTTTAATACAATAAAGGAGAATATGGCTGATATAGCAAAGGCAGGATACACCATTGTTCAAACTTCTCCAGCGCAACACTGTGTTACTGAAGTGAGAGGAGATAAGGGAGGAGGTAATCAAATCTTTGGGCATGGTAAATGGTATTATCTATATCAGCCCACAGATTGGAAGATTGGTAACTATCAAATGGGTACTCGAGACGACCTTAAAGCTCTCTGTAAAGAAGCAAAACGTTATGGCATACGCGTAATTGTAGATGTTCTTCCCAATCACACTGCTGTGAATGATTGCCAAGTGGAGGAGGCTCTTGATGCTGCAGTAGGGGGACATGAGAACTTATATCATGCTAATGGATTTACTCCTATTAAGGATTATAACGACCGTTTGCAGTGTACAACAGGAGAAATGGGAGGACTTCCTGATGTAAATACAGAAAATCCTGATTTTCAACATTATTATCTCACTTATGTAAACGATCTTTTGGCATGCGGTGTGCGTGGTTTTAGATATGATACGGCAAAGCATATTGGTTTACCAAGCGACCCTAAAGATGCCAAAGCACCCGAAAATGATTTCTGGGATATAGCAACTGGACGTAAATCTGTAAAAGGATTGCGTTTATCTCTTCCTAAAGATAGCTTGTTTATGTATGGAGAAGTGTTGCAAGATGTAAATGTAAAAGAAAAAGAATATGCCGATGTGATAGGTGCTGTAACAGCAAGTGCGCTGGGAGGGTGTGTGCGTCATGCGCTCGAAAGTAATGAGTGGAAGTCAAAAGAAATAGCTACTTATTGTCATCCTGCAAGTCCTGAAAAGTTAATTACATGGGTAGAATCGCACGATACTTATTGTAACGACCACGAAAGTGCGGGCTTAACAGATGCACAAATACGTATGGGTTGGGTGTTTATCACAGCTCGTCAGTTTGGAACACCCTCTTTTTTTAGTCGACCAGATGGTAGTAGTCCCGAAAAAAATATGGGGTAATAATATTGTAGGAAAGAAAGGTAATGATGCTTTTTGTCATCCTGAAGTAGTTGCTGTTAATGAGTTTCGCAAGTTGATGCATGGCTTGAAAGAAACAATCGCTTATGAAAATAAGGGTAAGGTGGCTGCTGTGATGCGTGGAAAGAAAGAGTGTTGCAATGGTAAATGTGTCGTCTGAACCGCAACAAATTAGTATGGTTACAACATTACCCACAGGGAAGTATGTTGATAAGGTTTACAAAAATAAGTTTATTGTTAAGCATGGTGTACTAAAAAGGTACGCTCAAACCGCTAACATCTTATATCCTTTATAAGTAGAATAGTTTTTATTTGTAGAAGCCCACTTTCATTTATTTTTGAGAGTGGCTTTTTGTTTTTTTAGGCTATTACAATCATCGGTTTGTTAGGTGTAGTTATTATTGACAATGTGCAATAAAAAGGAGATGATGAAGAGAAGACAAGAGGAATGATTGTAGAGATTGTTTTTTTATGAGGAATAAAAAAAGGTGTTTTTAAAATGATATTTTGTGAATATACATAAAAAAAGGTAGGGCTTTTTATATGTATGCCCTACCTTTTATGAATTTTTGTTTGTATATGGTTTTGTTCATTATATATAATAAACAACGACCTTACAAAGCGTAATTATTTTTTTAGTGAAAAACAACTTTTTGATTTGCCATCACAAGTAAGAGTAAGTTCTACTTTATAAGTTCCTTTCTCTACAGTTAGGTTCTTACCACCATTAGCTGTAAGTTCATCAAATGCAGTTTCACTCTCGTAACCACCCCAAGACAAAGCCCAGTCGTGATTAGCACGGAACTTTAAAGGTCCTGTTTTTTTATAACATTTACATTATCAGCTTCCCAAATACCAGTTGTAGGATTGTAGGTTAAATCAATATCTGTACCCCATCCGCCAATAGCGTCGCCAATCATAGAAACTTTTTTTCTATCTTTGTTAATGTATAAGTACCTTTTCTTAACGCCTTGTTCTAATTTAACTTCTATCTTATAGAAAGCAGGTGTGCTCACTGTACACGCTTCCTCCTTGTCCTTTCTCTTCTACATTGCCTTCTGATGTACACTCTAAATCGTTCTCAGCGTTATCTGCATTAGGACGTAACTTGAACTTTTTATCTAAATAAGCATAACCAACAAACTTACCATCGAACTCTTCTCCACGTAAAACTTTAGCCTTTTCGCTTGAATTTTCTGGATTAACAAGATAGAAGAACTCTGGGAAATCTTTCTTAGTTAAGCTCACTTTGCAAGTGAAATCAAATGTTTTTACGAAGCTTTTCACCTGTTGCAACGTTTACAGTGTCGTTTATTGTGATAGCAACAGCACGTTCTGTATCGCCTTTTCCATAAAGATTTCTAACCGCATTCTCTAAGTCGGCAGCAGCTATTTTACCCTTTGTTGTTGTTTGAATAACCTTTTTGTCTTGTCTTATTTTTCATTGAAAAACAACTGCAGAGAACTTTTTGACTTGCAAGTGTAGCTTCTGTAGTTACAGTCGGTGTAAACAATTGAAGAGAGTCGCCATTAACGGTATTATAGTCGACAGCAGCTAAAGGTGTAGCTGTAAATGAAATTGTTTTTTTCAGAAGTTTGTGGATTAGATTGTGGTGCAGTCCAATTCGTATAATCTTCAGAACAAGCAGCTAACATAGCTGTTGCAACTCCCATTATTATATATACTTTTTTTCATGTTTCTATTATATTAGGGTCGGAGAAAGACGTATAGAAACGCTTCCTCCGACGTTTTATACAATTATTTTTAAGAAATAATATTGTCCAGTAATGTCGTTAAAGAACACTTTGTATTTTCCTGTATCCTTAACAGAAATGGCTACTTTATTGCCTTTTACTGCTGTTCCGAATGGGAAATTGCTTGCACTCCATGTGTCTGTTAACGCACCATTAGCTACAAACTGAAGTTCTTGGCCTGCAGTTACATTCACATCTACTACCCAATCATGGTTTTTTTAGTATTAGTAGTAGTGCTACATTTCTTCATTTCGTTTTGTGTAGCGTTCCAATTATTGTCTGTTTCAGACTTAATAGGTAGAGACATTTTGGTAAACTCTGTAGAAGAAGCTGGGGATACTTTTTGGATTTTACACTCATGAGTTTTAGTGTTTAATTTAATTTCATAATATCCAGCTTCATCTATCTGTATGTTTCCTGGGTCATTACCTCCGTTACGATATGTTGTTGTTAAAGGCCCACCATTACCGCAAATACCAAAAATCCCAGTTACCTAATTTCTCAATAATCTTAAATATTGCATTTGCGGGGAAGTATCCCGTGTAACCAATAACACCTGTTCCTGTGTTAATATCGTATTCTTGTCCAGCAATAGGATACATAGGAACCATAGAAACACCTAATTGGTCTTCGCCATTTCCCCATGCTCCGTTACCTATGCAACTACCTGTGAGGTACCATAAAAACAGGTTCGTGTTCTTTTATCTCTACATAGTAAGGAACAACTGTTAATTCTACAGAATTAGAATAAATAGTTTTTCCAGCATAAGTAGCTTTGCAACGTGCATATACTTTCTGGGTTGGTGGAACCTTTCCTTCTTCCCATTTAGCAATCATTTCAAGACTTCTTGCAATCTTTGCAACACCAACTTGTGCATCACAAGTGTTGTAAGTATCGTCAAGAGTAGCGTAGTCTGCAACTGTTTTTCCTGTTTTATCAGCCCATGCCTCTTTAGTAGAAATAGTCCAAGAGTCATTCAATGAAAGCTCTATTTGATAGTCTACAACTGCAGGAAAACCATATTCTGGTTGCGACCATGCAAAGTTTAGAGCTGTTGAAGTGGCTAAATTTATAGCTGAAGAGCCATAAATAGGAGCATTTAATGTAAATGTTGTAGGAGATTGAAGCTTAGGATTAGAGTCGCGGTCATCGCTACATGATGCAAAAGCTAACAATCCACACAACAATATTGCATAATATTTGATAATATTTTTCATTGTTCTATAGTTTTAATCTTTCATTATGATGTTTTAATAGTCAGGATTTTGTTTAATAGCACCCTTAGCATAATTAGAAGGAATAGCAAAGATATTCTTGTTTGCAGAGAAGCTACGACCTTCTTTAACACCACCTTTATAAGTCCAGTTATAGTTGTTATCGCCTCCGAAGTAGCCGAAACGAATTAAAGTAGGTCTACGAATACCTTCAAAATAGAACTCACGACTCCATTCATCACATAATTCAGAAAGAGTATAGTTTGGCTTTTTCTTCAGCATTAGCACGTTTGCGTAATGTGTTTACAGCGTCAATACCTTCTTTAGTGAGTTGATTTCCGTTTGCACGAGCTGTTGCTTCAGCATAGATTAGATAAAGCTTTCTGCTTTTCTAAATAGGAAGAAATCTGCGTCAGAGAATGTAAGTGAATGTCCTGCTGAACCGTCAGTTTTGATGTTAATGAATTTAGCTGTGGCAAAACCATCAGTAAATTTACCTATTGCACCTTTACCATTATCAAGCTTTCTATCCTTTCCATCGAAGATAGCTCTATCATCTTTTAGCTTTTTTTAGGCATCTCTAAACTTGATACATTAGGCGCATCTGAATTAGGAAAGAAACGCTTTTAGTAAGTCAGGACGACAACGATTACCACCCCAAGTTTGTCCACTTAATCCGTTTACAACACTCTTGTCGTGCATACTTGCATGCATATCACCATCAAAAGTAGAAGCTGTTAAGAAGGTAGTTGTACCCCATGAGGTTGTTTTTAAACCATCTTGAAGGATTGGGAAGATAGCTTCATAAGCTGCATCGGTTTCACCATTGTCTCCCATGAATAGCATTTGATAAGCACTCCAACCATTAACTGTCTCTTTGTTAAGCTTATAAGCAGAGTCCATAACCTTCTTTGCATACTCAGCAGCTTTGTTCCATTCAGGAGTTCCAGTGTAAACTTTAGCATTTAAGTAAAGACGTGATAACAACATCCATGCAGCAGCTTTGTCTACACGACCATAATTAGCGTCTGAAGACTTTTTAGGTTGAGCCGCAGAAAGATTAGGCTCAATTTCTGTAAGCTCCTTTAACAAGCTCATTCATACATTTCAGGACGTTTCTTCATTGTTGGTTCAGAAAGAGTTTCTGCAAAAGGAACATTTCCGAAAGCATCCATCAATAAGTAATATTCTAATGCACGTACAAAGCGAATTTCTGCTGTTTTTGGTTGCATCTTCCTTGATATTATTTAAATAATCATTACAGTATGTGATACCAGTTGTTAGACGTGCAAAGTAACCATTTAACATTGGGTGACTTGCATCGTATGTATTGTAATCAAATTGCTCAATACCTGCATCACCCCAGTGGCATATTGCTCTGTCGGTTGTTAGTTCATTTGAGTTCCACATTTGTCTTACAAAACCAGTAGTACCACCATCTAAACCATCAATATCACAATCTCCATTCGCTCCTCCATTACCTGCAACAGCAATATTTGCGTAACATTTATTAAAAAAAGAGCGTCTCCGTTTGCAGTAGGACGAATGTTAGGATCGATAGGAGTAACATCTAAATCGCCAACACAAGAAGCGAGTATTCCTGTCGAAAATAAGAGTATTGCCGATGGAATTATATGTTTAAAAATATTTATTCATGACTTTTGTCTTTATTGTTAGAAGTTAAGGTTAACACCAAGAATCATTGAGAAAGCGCGTGGATACATGTTGTTGTCATATCCATTGAACACTTCTGGGTCAAGTCCTTTATACTTTGTAATTGTGAAAACATTGCTTGCTGTAGCATAAACACGTCCGCTAATGCCTTTGTAGTTCCATGTTTTTAATAGATTGTTAAAGCTATAACCAAGAGTTATGTTGTCGCATCTCAAGAAACTTGCATTTTGTACCCAATAATCGGTAAGAGTTGTTTTTGCATCATCTTGTACAAAGCCACGTAATTTAGCAGTTGGAGTAGTATTACTTAGTCTGCTTAATGTCCAAATTCCATTAGAACTTACGTTCTTAAACCCTTGTTCTATGCCATTAAATACATAATTTCCGATGCTTGCACGTAGGGCAAAACCAAGGTCCCAGTTCTTATATTCAAGACGAGAAGACAAGCCCATAGTAACAGGAGCTACAGGATTTTTGTAGAAATATCTATCTGCATCTGTTATTTTACCATCGCTATTTCTGTCAACAACAGCACCTTCGATAGGATTACCGTTCGCATCGTACACTTGTTGATATACATAGAATGAGTTTGCAGGGTGACCTACTTGGTTGTATTCAAGGTTCTTATCTGTACCAATTGTTATAGAAGTGTTAGCAACAGGACTATTATCTTTACTTACACCTGCAAGATTTGTAATCTTATTTTTATTATAGGTGAAGTTGTAATCGATAGTCCAGAACCAGTCTTTCTTTTGTATTGCTTTCCAGCTAACTGTTGCTTCTAAACCAGTATTAGAAAGGTCTCCAATGTTTTGCCATGCTTGATTTTCTATAAGAAGACAATACCATTACAGGAGCATAGTTAAGCAAGTCAGTTGTTTTTTTCTATAGTAAAAATCCAAAGTACCGCTTAATCTTTTGATTGAAGAAACCCCAATCAATACCAGCATTGTAAGTAGTGGTTGTTTCCCATTTTAATTTAGGTCTAAAGCTGTTAGGACGATAAAGTTCACCATTACCTGCCAATGGATAGAAACTATCTGTACCAGTGTTTACAGAGTAAGTAGGTATCCATACATAGTCAGTACTTAAGTCTTGTTGACCTGTTTTACCCCAACCTAAACGCAATTTAAGGTCAGATAAAGCATTTACATCTTTTAACCAACTCTCTTGATTTACCTTCCATGCAAATGCAAATGATGGGAACATAGCCCAATGTTCTTTAAATCTTGAAGAACCATCATTACGAACTGTTGCTGTAATATAGTAACGGTCTAACAAGCTCCAGTTTGCTCTACCAAAGAAAGATACTAAATAGTTTTCTGTAGCAAACTTATAAGGAGTGTGAGGAAGTGCAGTGTTTGCCTTAGGACTTCCATCATCATAAGTTGTAGTAATTGTAGAAGAATAGTAACCTACATAATCGTTATTTTGATTACGGTAGAAGTGTTGCCATTCATAACCTCCCATTACATCGATGTGATTCTTAAGTTTATCTTTAAAATCATGGAAGTATTGTGCATACATACTTAAAGAAAGGTTACGCTTTAAGATAGTTTCATCACCTTTATTTCCATAATAAATAAACTGAGGAGATGCAGTAGAAGCATTTCTATATTGAGTACCTTTTGCCACATCAGCACCTAAAGTAGCATGTAAACGTAGGTCTTCAAAGCCATGCACCTTGTAATCAATATCAGCACTACCAATAAATTGTCTACTATTAGCGGTTTCTTTGCGAGTGTTAAGCACTGCAAGAGGGTTCATCACAGTACCTGTAGAATTATAAGAGAATGGCCAAGCTTCTTTATCTCCATCAATACCAGATGTAGTCCATTCAAAATAACCACCAAAGTTCTTTAACATCTTATCCTTATTTTCACCTAATAAAGCGAGATGATATGGAGATGTATAATTGTAAGGGTCTTGTGTTGGATCCATTTTAAGCGCATTAGAAATGGCAGCACCATCAGCAAACACGTTACGAGCATACATACCTTTAGCATTAAGGTTTAATGTTAAATGGTCGTTTAAGAAAGAAGGGTTAAGGTTAAGAGCTGTTGTTACACGCTCAAAGTTTGAAGTCTTAACGATACCTTGTTGGTTTGTATAACCCACAGATACACGATAAGGCACATCACTCATAGAACCAGACACTGTAACATTATGGTCGTGACTGAAAGCAGTGCGTAATATTTCATTTTGCCAGTTGGTATCTGCAGTTCCAAGAGCTTTGTAAGCATCGCTTTCTGTTCCGTAGAGTTCTTTTATAAATGCAGTATATTCTTTTGCATTCATTACGTCTATTGTACTCTTTTTGGTACTTAGAGTGAAGCTACCACTATAAGACACTTGAGGAGCTTGTCCTTTTCTACCGCGTTTGGTTGTGATAATAATAACACCATTAGAACCACGTGAACCATAAATAGCTGTAGCCGAGTTGTCTTTTAACACGTTGAGTCTTTCAATATCTTGAGGGTTGATGCTTGAAAGAATATTAGATACACCTTTCACACCAGCATTATCAATGGGCACATTGTCGATAACAATCAATGGGTCGTTTGAGGCATTAAGCGAAGAACCACCACGAATACGCATGGTTGCACCAGCACCTGGAGTTCCGTCCTTACTTGTTACGTTTACACCAGCTACCTTACCAGAAATCATGTCTTGTGGATTTACTACAAGACCTTTATTTTTGCTATCAGGTTTCAATGCTGATACAGAACCAGTAAGGTCAGATTTCTTTGCTACACCATAACCAATAACAACCACTTCGTTAAGTGTTTTGTTGTCATTATCTAATACAATGGTAAGGTCTTCTGACACTTTTTACTTTCTTAGGCGACATTCCTACATAGGTAACTGTAATCTCTGTACCCTTAGGAACATTGATAGAATAGTTACCATCAAAGTCTGTTACTCCCACAGCTTTACCGTTTGCCGTGATTGTGGCACCGATAATAGGCTCTCCAGAAGCATCTTTGATTTTTTTCCTCTAACAAAGCCAGACTGCGCAAAGGCCGTAACTGAAAGGAGTAAACCACCTGAGATGGCCCAACTCCTAAGAGGGAATTTGAGCTTTTTTTAATTTCATGATTTTTATATTTTAGTTAACGTTAATATTCATTGTTTTTTTGTTGTTTAGGCAAACCCTATTTATATAATAATGTATTTAGGCTGTCGTTTTTTTCATCTTAACTATTGCTTGGTGCAGTAGTGAGTAATGCAAAAAAATAGCTTTATTCATATTATGTTGCTCTATTTTAACACTAAAAAAACTTACCTTTTATAAAATGCAAACGTTTGCACTAATATTTTTGTAATTAAATATTGTTGTATCTATATTTAAACGTAACTTTGTATATAATTTTTATTGTATAATTAACAAAAAAACATGAAAGAATCTACACCTGTAATAATGAAAGACATCGCCCTGAGAACTCGGTGTTTCTGTTGCAACTGTGTCTCGTGCGCTTAAAGATTGTCCCTAAAATCAGTGTGAAAAAAACGCGAAGAAATTAAGACTTTTGCGCAAGAAAAAGAACTTTCTTCCAAACATTGTAGCAAAAGAATTTGCGCAATTGTAAGGTTGAGCCTATAAAGCTTATTGGGGTTATTATTCCTAAATTTAACCACTATTATTTTTGCTTCTATCTTAAGTGGTATCGAAGAAAATGGCATCTGCTAAGGGTTATCATATTATCGTTGCGCAGAGTAATGAAAGCTATGAACAAGAAGTAGAGATATGTAAATCGTTTTTAGAAAACAAGGTTTGTGGCATTATTGTATCGCAAGCTAAGAACACTTTTGAGTATGAACATTTTCAAAATATCATAGACCATAACATTCCATTGGTGTTTTATGACCGTATTTGCACTGGTATAAATAGCAGTAGAGTAGTGGTAGATGATTATATGGGAGCTTACACCGCAGTAGAGCATCTCATAAAAACAGGGTGTAAAAAGATAGCTTTTTATGGTTCTTCTATGAAGCTTGAAATAACCAAAAACCGTTATAATGGCTATAAAGATGCGCTTATTAAAAACGGATTATCTTTAGATGAACGAATTATAAAACAATGCGATAATCGTACTGATGCAGAGAATATTACGCCTAACTTACTGGCTCTTACCGACAGACCTGATGCTTTTTTTGCCATTAACGACGAAACTGCAATTGGTGTTCTCTATACGGTTAAACGAATGAAGCTTCGTGTTCCGACTGATATAAGCATTTGTGGATTTTCTAATGGAGAGCTTTGTGTGGCTTGCGAACCCATGCTTACATCGGTCGACCAGCACGGATTTGCACTTGGAGAAGAAGCAGCACAGGTGTTAATTGATAAAGTTGAGGGTGTTATTCCCGAAGGAAAGGTTGAAAAAAGAGTAGTAAGAACGCGACTTGTGTTAAGGGGAACGACCCGATAAAATGCTCTATTATATAATAAGGTGTAAATTCTAACAAAACATAAACAGAAGAAAGTAGAAAAAGAAACCTTTTTATTATTCGCAATAAGACCTTTTTTACAACGTTATTTAATAAATAAATTAGAACAAAAATAAATATAACTAAAAACTCAGAAACCTATGTTTAGTATTCAACGTAAACAAAAACCTGACATGAAGTTCTGGAATTTATGGAACCTGAACTTTGGATTTTTCGGCGTGCAGATAGCCTATGCTCTGCAAAGTGCAAACATTTCACGAGTCTTTGCCACGCTTGGTGCCGACCCACATAACCTTAGTTATTTCTGGATATTTCCTCCGTTAATGGGTATTCTCGTGCAACCTATCGTTGGAACGCTTAGCGATAAAACGTGGTGTCGCTTTGGTCGACGCAAACCCTATTTGTTTATTGGAGCCAGTGTTGCTATCTTTGTCATGTGTCTTTTGCCTAATGCAGGCTCTTTTGGCTTAGCTGCCAGTGCAGCAATGCTTTTCGGTTTAATCTCATTATTGTTTCTTGATACAAGTATTAACATGGCGATGCAACCATTTAAGATGCTTGTTGGCGACATGGTAAACGAAAAACAAAAAGCTTTTGCCTATAGCATTCAGAGTTTTTTATGCAATGCTGGTAGTGTTGTTGGCTTTATTTTCCCCTTCTTTTTCACGGCTATCGGAATTGCAAATACAGCCAGTCAGGGCGTAGTTCCCGACTCTGTTATCTGGTCTTTCTACTTTGGTGCGCTCATATTGATGCTTTGTGTGTTCTATACCTCTTTCACTGTGAAAGAATGGACACCACAAGAATATGCAGAATATAATACCGTTGAAGAAACAAACCCTACTGAAAAAGGAAGAAAAAGTGAATTGGATTGCGCTCTTAAAGAAAGCTCCTTCTACTTTCTGGTATGTGGGTTTAGTACAATTTTTCTGCTGGGGAGCCTTCATGTATATGTGGACTTACACCAATGGAGCTATTGCCGACACTTGTTGGGGGGTAGATTTAACATCGCCAAATGCTACATCTACCGAAGCATATCAGGTTGCTGGAAACTGGGTAGGTATTCTTTATGCAGTTCAATCAGTAGGAAGTATGTTGTGGTCTGTGGTTCTTCCATGGTTTGAAAGTCGTAAAACAGGCTATGCAATTAGCCTTATTCTGGGTGGAATAGGCTTTGCTTTGGTTCCATTTTTTTACATAATCATTCCGCTCAGTTTATAGCTTTTTCTTCTCATTGGTTGTGCTTGGGCTGCCACATTAGTAATGCCTTTCACCTTAGTAACCGACACTTTACAAGGCTACGGACACATGGGTGCTTACTTAGGTCTATTTAATGGAACCATTTGGTGCCTCAAATCATTGCTGCTATTTGTGGTGGTATATTCTTAACGCTTGTAGGTTCAAATCAAACCAATATGATGTTTGTTTGTGCCATCTCGCTTGCTTTAGGCTCAGTGAGTGTGTTCTTTATTAAAAAAATAACAAGAAGGCAGAACCTAAAAACGAAGGTTAAGAGCCAAACACCATTCGTAAAAGCGTTATGATAGATAAGTGTTTTTAAGTGAATAAAAACACTATTCGCGTTTTTAATTATTACATTTTTGTGTAACGTTTTATATAATTTGTGCCTCTATTTCTTTGCGTTGATGTAAAGGGATAGGGGCTTTTTGTTGAAATAATATCGTGTTAAACGAAGAAGAAACGAATAATTGTCTTATTCATATTCTTTTTTTCATCTACTTATATCTTAATTGTTGTGTTTTTTTCCTTGTAATGGTTGATGTTTTATTTTATTTATCTGATAGCAAAAAGCTTTTAAAAAAATAAAACTTTTTATCGAAATGTTTTTCATCTCTTTTTACCTTACTTTTTCTATAAAAAATATCACAGAAAAAAACGTATTTCTGCCCACGTTGCAATTTTTTGTTGTTACTGTTCTTGTTTATAACAGTTATGCCATTTTTTTCTATCAAGATAAGTCTTTTAATCGAGCTTTTTATGCCCCAAAGAGGCAAAAAGCTTAGGTTTTAACGTGAAAAAGATAAGAGTTTACAACCTAAAAACATAAGACTTTAAGCTGTAAAACACCATGTATTGCAGGCTAAAAACCTAAGCTATTGCACGCTAATTAACAAGTTATTCACTTATAACACATGTTGTTTCATACATGCAAAACCTATGTGTTTTGATGTTTTAAACAGAAAAACTGACTCATTTCCGTGTGCTTTTCCAATGAAAACGCGTGTAAAACCTAAGCTTTTTTTCTCTAAAACTAAAAAAATCAAAATGTAACAAAACGCTCACAAAAACAATATTGCCTAAATTCTCAAACCTTATATAATAGATAATGCTTGTTTATGGGTTTATTCGTGCAACATAGTGAGTTGTTTGGTAATGATTAGGTTGATAAAGGTCAAAAAAACAATAGATTTTGCGCTAAAAAAATGGTCTGTTTTCTTGTATGTGTGCGCAAACAATTGTAATTTTGCATCACAATTAGTAACAAAAGATACGCCAATAAGGGAAAAGGTCTTAGGTAATAAAAAGATAGTATTTAAGGAAACAGGTTAATTAAAAATATGTACACGTGAGTGTATGTCCGAAATTTTTGATTGTTAGTAAGATTGTTTAGGTTTTTAACTCAACAGGTAGTTTAGTTTGATTAAGGATATAAAAAAAGAATTGTTTCATTAGGATTACAAGATAGGTAGTTAGAATTTTAAAAGAAAAAAAGAATTGTAAATTAGGATGTATTCCAATAGAAGTCTTTAAATAAAAGGCAAAAAGAAAATAGGGATGCAAGGCACTTTTGTTAAGTGTGAGGGTTGAAATAACAACCATACAAACTAAGAAAAACAAAGTGCAAAGATGTATTTGCAAGACAAACAGAATGGAGAAAGCGCTTTTTAAAAAGCACTCTGTTCGTTGCAAATCGTCTTTAAAAAAATACAAGAAAAAATAATGTTTAGTGGTTTAACATGCAGAGTGATGTTTCATAGCACACTTTGTTTTGAGGCAAAAAAGGTAGGGCAATAGCTCCTACTTTATGCCTTATAAAACCCGACAAAAAGAGAGATAAAAAAATGAGAGATACGATATCCATTCTTATGGATATCGTTTTTTTCATATAATAGTTTGTAATAAAAAAAGAAATAAAGCGAACAAAAAAATGCGCTTAGGTGCATTCGTTAATGGCTCAAAAAAATACATGTTTAACAAAAAAAAGAACGATGCTTTGTTAGCATCTATTCGTAACGGAAACGTTTTATCACAACGAGATAAAAATAAATTTGGTGTTAGGTTTAAGTCTTCCCTCTATCTTAGCACAAATCACTACCGTGTTAATGTTCTATATAGACACGGCCATGGTGGGCGCATTAGGTGCTAAAGAGTCGGCTGGTGTAGGGCTTATTCAAGCACCAACGTGGCTTTATAGTGGTATAACAGTGGGCTTCGGCAATGGGCTTTTCAGTGCAAGTTGCGCACTTTTATTGGTGCAGGCGATTTCCAAAAAAAGCACGTAATGTGGCTCGTCACGGACTTGTTGCTACCCTCTTATTGTCGCTATTTGTGTGCATTATAGGTTTGCTCATTTCAGGTAAACTACCATTTTGGTTGGGTGGAAAGGCAGACATTGCACCCGATGCCACTGCCTATTTCTTTATTTACACCTTAGCACTTCCATTTTTGCAATTAGGTGTTTTGTCTACAAACCTACTCAAAGCCACTGGAAACATGCTCATTCCCAGTATTATAAACGTAGGCATGTGCGTGTTAGACATTGTTTTTAATTATATATTTATCTTCCAATTACATCTTGGAGTGGCAGGTGCTGCACTCGGAACTCTATTCGCTATTGTGGTAGCAAGTAGCAGTGAGGCGTTTATAGCTTTCTTTCGTTCTCCTATTTTAGCAGTGAAACACTCCACAGAACGTTTCAAATGGCAATGGAACTACATTCGTCATGCCTTAAAAATTAGGCTCACCTATGGCTCTTCAATATGTTTTTAATGACCTCAGCTCAAATAGTTAGTACCATTATTGTTAGTCCATTAGGGCAACTTTGCCATAGCTGCACACACCTTTTGCTATTGCTGCTGAGAGCTTATGTTATATGCCCGGATATGGTATTGGAGATGCTGCAACCACCTTAGTGGGGCAGAGTTATGGTGCAAGTCAGTATTCATTATGTCGTAGTTTTGCGTATATATCCCTTGCATTAGGCATGATTACCATGGGATTGATGGGCTTTTATCATGTATATCTTTGCTCCCGAAATGATTGGTTTCATGTCTCCTGTTGCCGAAATACGAGAGCTTGGGGTGCAATCGCTCTGCATTGTGGCGTTTGTAGAAACTATGTTTGCCGCTTCTATCGTAGGAAATAGCATCTGTATTGGTGCAGGCGACACCTTTTAAACCTGCTCTTATAAACTTGTTAAGCATGTGGGGTGTGCGCTTAACTCTTGCTGCTTTCTTAGCTCCCGCTTATGGATTAAAGGGCGTTTGGATAGCTATGGCAATAGAATTGTTTGTTAGAGGAAGGATATTTTTATGGCGTTTAACATGCGGAAACTGGATGAAATTAGCTCCCAAAAACAGCGTCTTAGAGTTTTGTCTTTATATATTAAAAAGTAACAAAAACATCTTTTTAAGTGTGTCTTTTTGTATCGTTTATGGTTCATAGAACGTGTTTGGCTATCAAATAAATAAAAAGTGTGTGCAATATGGCTTTTTATCGTATCTTTGTAGCAAGAAATTGAAAAACAATTTTCAAACGAACATTATTAAAAATACAAATCAGCTTATGCGTTTTTGAAGAATTGAGTGTTAAAACCATTATATAATGTATTAACAACAAAGGAAAAATAATAAAGCTTTCTATATTGATGAAAGCTTTTATACCTATGGTGTTTTAGCTCAAGAAGTGGCAAAAAAATTCGTGAAATGTTACAACCTATAAAAAGATACAAACATAGGATTAGTAGCAAACGACGACCTTTATACTTATGCTTCTATCATTGCTTTGTGGATGGAAGGCAAAGCTTATGTGCCATTACATCCTGCTCAACCACTCGATAGATGTAAAGATATTATTTCTCAAGTGGGCATGTCTGCGGTGTTAGATTCGAGCGTTGAAACACGTTATACAGATGTTTTGGTGCTTCATACTCATGAAAAAGCGCAACAAACATTTGTGTTACAAACTCCAAAAACAAGCGCAAGAAGACGATTTAGCCTACATTCTTTTCACCTCAGGAAGTACAGGTAGACCCAAAGGAGTTCAAATAACAAGAGCTAATGTGGGTGCTTTTATCGAATCATTCCATAGCCTTGGCTTTGCAGCAAACGAACAAGACCGCTGTTTACAAATGTTCGATTTAACCTTCGATATGTCTGTTCAGTCGTATCTTGTGCCTCTTTTAGCAGGTGCTTGCTTTATACACTGTGTCTCACGAACGCATAAAAATATCAAGCAGTGTTTGAGCTATTAGACGAACATCGCTTAACGATGGCGTCTCTTGTGCCAAGTGTTATACACTATTTGCGCCCTTATATGGAAGAAATAAACCAACCAGAAATGCGTTACTGCTTCTTTGCTGGCGAAGCATTGCCTACTGATGACACCAAAGAGTGGAGCAAATGTTTGCCAAATGCTCAAATATGGAATCTTTACGGACCAACAGAAAAACACCATATATTGCACCGCTTACTTGTTTAAACCTAACGAAGTGAACAAAGAAACCAATGGAACACTGAGCATAGGTAAACCTATGATGCACACAGAAGTGATTATGGTGAACGACGAAGGACAGGTTTTACCTCCTAATACCAAAGGGGAAATGTGCTTAGCAGGCGAATGTTTAACGAAAGGTTATTGGAATGATGAGCAAAAACAAAGACTCGTTCTTCATTCTCAATGGAAAAACGCTTTTATAAGTCGGGAGATGTGTGTGCATCTCGATAGTGAAGGAGACATTGAATACTATGGAAGAAAAAGATGCACAGATAAAGATTCAAGGCTTTAGAATTGAACTTGGAGAGATAGAACACGTAGCAAGAAGTTTCTATAATGATGCCTTTGCGGTGGTAGCTCTACCTGTTTACGATGAAGACCGTAATTGTTTTATTCATTTAGTAATAGAAACAGCGTCTGAAATAAACCATGTTGAGTTAGAAAACCATTTCAAAAGTTTGTTACCTCATTATATGTTACCTGCCAAGGTGCATACTTTTGCTAAATTTCCCCTTAACATTAGTAACAAAATAGACCGTAAGGCATTGTTACAAACCATAACTAACGAACTTAAAAAATAACAATAATAAACACAAAACTATGACAAGAGAAGAAGTAATGACCATGCTTCATGGTATCTTTCAAGAAGTTTTAAAGAAAGAAGACCTTGTATTAACAGACGAAACCACTGCGCATGATGTAGACGGTTGGGACTCTGTTACAAACGTAATGATTATCGACGAAATTGAAAAACGTTTGAATATTAGTTTCAAGTTAAGAGACATTATAAAGATAAAGAACGTAGGTGGACTTTGTGATAAGATTGTTGAAAAACTTGCTTAACACCTTGTTCCAATACAATATCTTATAAAGGAGCATATAAAACCTGTATGCTCCTTTCTTTGTATAAAAAGAAATAAAGACTCTATTATTGGTTGATTGTTTACATCAAAAAAATATCTTTTTACAGGTTAACACCACCATTTTATTTTTATTTTTTTGTTATGGAATTTCTTTCAATTGCTTTTTTTCTATAACCCTTTTCATCTCATTTGTTTTATATTATATCAAAGCCAATAAAGCATGGCAACGTGTGGTTTTATTAGGAACAAGTGCAGTGTTTATTAGTTATTATCATTGGCAATATCTTATTTTTGCTTTGGGAATAACGCTCTTTACCTTTTATATGGGTAAGCTATTGCATAAGAAAAGTGGTACAAAAGCTGCACTTGCATGGCTTTGTTTTGGCATTTTTACGCTCGTAGGAACATGGCTTTTAGCGCGATATTGTAGCGATATGTTTCCCTTAGGCATTTCTTTTTACACCTTTCAAGCTATCTCTTATCTCGTAGAGATATATTGGGAGGAAGAACCAGAAGAGGATTTATGGGATTTTAGTGTATATATGTTGCTCTTTATGAAGTTCTTATCGGGACCTATTGAGCGTAGTTACGACTTTCTTCCACAGTTAAAGAAAGCACAAACCTTTGATTATGATAAGGTGGTAAACGGACTTATTATGCTCACATGGGGAGCTTTTATGAAATTAGTGATAGCCGACCGCATTTCACCGTCGTTAGATAGTGTGTTTAACGATGTGCATGCAGCCACTAATCTACAATTGCTTGTTGCCACCCTCTTATATCCTATTCAGCTATACGCCGACTTTGCAGGCTACACACTTATGGCAATAGGTATTGCACGCATGTTTGGTTTCAACTTATCGCCTAACTTCGACCGTCCATTTGCTTCGCTTTCAACCGCAGAACTATGGAGACGTTGGCATCAGAGTTTGTCGTTTTGGGTAAGAGATTATGTGTTTACAACCCTATCTGCCAGTCTTCGAAAATACAAAGCCTTGGGTGTTTACGCTTCGTTGCTCGTTACCTTTATTGTGATAGGTGTGTGGCATGGAGCTGGTTGGTCGTTTGCTTTGTACGGATTGTTTCAAGGTGTAGTGGTAATTTGGGAACGTTTAACCGATAAACCTCGAACTTTTTTTGAAAGAAAAGATAGCTAAAAGCATCTTTCAACCTATCATGATGGTGCGCACTTATGTGCTTTTTGCCATCTCACTCATTTTATTTCGCTTAACAAACATTGCCGATGTTTGGTACGTTTATAAGTGTTTGCCACACGGATTTAATAACCATGTGAAAGAACTTAAATTGGGAATGAGCGACACTTATTGGATTATTTTTTTGGTGTAGCTGTGGTTTTTAATGTTTGTTATAGACTACTTACACGCCAAATACAACTTAATAGATAAACTTAAAAACCAAACCACTTGGGTGCGTTGGACGGTTTATTTTTGTGCTTATTCTACTTATTTTTATGTTTGGCTCTTTTGGAGTTGAAAACTTTATTTATGTGCAGTTCTGATATGAAAACAAAGAAAAACTCTTACACGACTCTATTTAAGAGCGTTTTTATTGGCACTTCCTTTCCTTATCTTAGCTACCATTTATGTGGTGAACGACCCCTTTATGGTGATTAAAAACTATGCCGATTACGACCATCCTGCTGTGATGATACAGAGCGAAGGACCAATAGGTTGGTATAAATATAAGAAATATAGAGATAGTGTTCACTACGATTCGTTTATCTTGGGTCTCGTCTTGCACCATGTCGTTTCAAAGCTCCGATTGGAAAAACATATCAAAGGAAATGTGTTTCGCTTGTTTAGTAACAGTGAAGGGTTAGGAGATTTGGTGATAAAACTCAGAGCATTAGAGCGTCAACCTCATCAACCTATACGAAATTTACTCATTGTGGCAGAGCCTGTGTTGCTTAATATGACCGTAGAACAGCGCGGAGTGATGCACGTTATGCCTCCCGATGTGAGTGGAAGAAGCATGGCTTATTATCAATCGGTGTTCCTCCAAGGATTTTTTTCGCAAAGACTTTTTTGTGCCATATATTAACTATTTGTTCACTAAAAAGTATGACGAAAGCATGCACCGCATTATCAATAACGCAGGACAGATACGCACTAAATACGAAAACGACGAGATTATTCCCGTTGAAAACGTACTCGATTCGCTTGGAGAGAAGTATTATGAAGGTAAAGAATGGGACGATTTGAGGGGGAAAAACATGCAACCAACTATCAGAAAACGTATTCTTTATGCACCACATATTGCTTGTTTAAAGCGTATTAAAGCTGTGTGTAATCGCAAACATACGAAGGTGAAAAATTGCAATAGGTCCTGAATTAACGGGATTTTATTTAAATCCTACCGACGAAGCTTTATCCTTAAAAATATCTTTGGAGCTAAGAATGTAGTGAACTATAACTGTGCCGCCTCATGCTAAAGAGGGCGACTATCACAATTTTTACGACCATGCTCACTATCGTATTGGGGTAGGAAGTAGAATTTTAGACGATTTATATAAGGAATAAATAAAACTGCTATTGCAGCGAAAAAGTCGCAAATGCTCGTTTTGTGTGTTTGCGACTTTCTTTTTCGTTTGTTTGTTTCATGCTTTTCATTTTTGTAGTCTTTTGTTTTCGTGTTTATTTTTTTCTTTTCTATTTTATTCTCTTTTGAAATAAAAAAATAACCCCCATTGTTTTTTTGCTTTTTATTTATCGAAAAAAACAATATTTCTGCCCACTTTTTAAAATGAAAGAAAGCACAGGCACGAAAAACATAGTTTTGTGATAAAAAAACATAACGCATAGCCTTAAAAAAACACTTTTTGAGCATTTTTTTGTTGCAATAGCTTAGGTTTTAGCGTGCAATAGATAAGCTTTTTAGCACTTAAAACATAAGACTTTACCCCCTAATATACAAACTATTGCGTGCTAAAAACCTTAGCTTTTTAGGTGCTAATACATCATTTATGTGTGTGTAACTCTTTCATTCTACAAAAAAACAAAAACCTATATGTTTTTAGGGTAAAAAGGTTATTTTTAAGCCCTCATTTCATTCTTTTTGCCTGCTTATAGCTACCCATATAGCCCCATTTTTACGCTAAAATAAGAAATTGAAATGTAACAAAAACGCTCACAAAAAACGAGGCAAAAAACAGGGATTGGATAAGGTGTTTTTGACTGAAAAAGAAAAATTTTTCTGCATTTTTTTACTCGAAAAAAATTTGGTTGTATCAATTAAATGTTATACCTTTGCAATCGCTTACAAGAAGTAAGGGCGTTTAGCTCAGCTGGTTTAGAGCATCTGCCTTACAAGCAGAGGGTCGGCGGTTCGAATCCGTCAACGCCCACAAATAAAAACTCAATCTTTAAAAGGTTGAGTTTTTTTATGTTTGTATAAAAAACGTATACCTTAATGATATATGAGGTGTTTTTATACGAAATTAGCCACAAAGAGAAATTATCTTTGTGGCTAATTTTTGGTTTTTTTGTGTTTAAAAATGCTTGCGCATTAAATCGTTTTTTTAGTGTTGCACTTTTTATGCTTTTTTTCCATTATTTAGTTTTTACAATATATGTTCCTTTAGGAACTAAAACGGTGGCAGGCAGAGTGCCATTCCACACCTTTTTACACCTTGAATTGTATATACCGTAGCAGGAGCTGTTTGGTTTGTTTCAAGGGTAAAGCCTTGCTCTGTGTGTATCAGTTGTATGTTTTGTGTTTCTAAAGCGTTAATGCCTGTAGAATGAGGGGTTAAACGTATGATGTAACTTGCAATGTAGTTGTGTCCTTTTGTACCAATTCCGGGGTAACCATTGTTTGTTGCGCGAACATATAAACGAATGGTTGAATCGTCAGACAATTCAGGTTTAAAGGTGAAAAACACCTGCAATCTCTTCCATTTTATCTTCTGGAACAGCAGTCCAAGTGTCTTTTTTTCATGGCGCTTATAGAACCAAGTGTAAACGGTTTTTTCTTTGCTTTTTAGATATTCCTTTTTGAAATAATAACTCCGAAAGGTCTACGGTATAATCTTTAATATTTGCGTCGGGAACTTTAAAAGTGCCTTGATTTCCGTATTTAAAGTTGTCTATAATAGCACCATCTGCTACCATATCAGGTATTTGATCGAATGTTAATGAGTTTCCAGAAACATTAAGGTCGGTCAAAAGTTTTAAGTCTTTTGCCCCTTTCAAATAACATAATCGTGTTTTAGGTGAATACACTTGCAATTTAACCAACTTTTTTTATTGTTAGTAACATCGAGCGTTTTTTTGAATTATATCCCGTAATACTTAAAACCTGAAGATTAGGCACTGTTGAAAGGTTTAGTTCGTTAAGAAAACCTTTACCACTTATGTCTGGCGACACTTGAAGCTCCTTAAACTTGTTGCTTTCAGGTAGTTTTAGGTCGGTAACTCCTGTAGATACTAACGTGAGAATTTGTAATTCAGGACATTGAGAAACATCTAACAAACTGTGATTTACTAACGAGGTAAAGTCGATATTTAAGGTGTGAAGCACAGGCGATTTAGCTTCTTGCACGCCAACAATATCTTTACTGTTGCTCACTCTAAGCATTTTTTTAAGTTGTCTGCACCAATAGTAATGGTTCGTTCGTTGCTCAATGGCGTTTTAAAGGTGTAGGTGTACACTGGTAATTTCTTTGCTTTGCATCTTGCGATAGCATGGGGTTTTCTTCGTTTTCACCAAAGTTACAAGCTAATTTAGCGTCCTTTTTGTGTTAAAACTAAACGAAAAACTTTACGCTTTTTAGCATTAGCGGCTACTTGTAAAACTACCTTGTTTGAAGGGTCTGTTTGTGCCGAAATGGTTCCTAAATGAGCTAAAAAAAGCCACTAAGAAGAGTAAATTCTTTACCATAATCTTTTTAATTTAATTAAACAAATAATCTTTTATTGTATGCTAAACTCAAAATTGTGCGATGTAAATAACATTTTTATAGATTTTTGCAAAAAGTAAATAAAATATTTGAAAGTAATAATGATATTTTACTTAAAAAAATTCGTTTTTTTCTTATTGTTCTTTATATATAAAAATAAAGCAATAATTTACAATTAAGTCTAATAAAAAAAGCAAAAAAATAAATAATAATAAGTTGTAGATAAAAATATTGTATATTTGCCATATAATAAATAATGTGTATTCATGGATTTAAACTTACTAACAGCGATTTCACCTATTGATGGTCGCTATCGTGAAAAAACGCAATCGTTTGCTCAATACTTTTCAGAATATGCCTTAATTCGCTATCGAATAAGGGTAGAAATAGAATATTTTATTGCTTTATGTGAGCTCCTTTGCCTCAATTGGCAAGCATTGATAGGGGAGTTTATGGCAAGTTGAGAGATATTTATTTAACTTTTTAACACTCAATCGGCACAACGTGTAAAAAGATATTGAGAAGGTTACCAACCACGATGTGAAAGCTGTTGAATACTATATTAAAAGAACAATTTGACGCAATCGGTGGCTTAGATGCTTATAAAGAATTTGTACATTTTGGTTTAACATCGCAAGATATAAACAACACAAGTATTCCTTTATCTATAAAAAGATGCGTTAAATGAGGGTGTTTTATCCTGCTATTGAGGAACTAATAGAGCAGTTGGAAAGCTGTGCAACACAGTGGAAAGATGTTTCAATGCTTGCTAAAAACACACGGACAACCTGCTTTCGCCAACTCGCTTAGGGCAAAGAGTTTAGCGTGTATGTGTATCGCTTAAAAAGAACAATTAGATAGCTTAAAAAGCGGTAAAAGTGTCAGCTAAATTCGGTGGAGCAACAGGAAATTATAACGCACATCATGTGGCTTATCCTCAATATAACTGGAAAGAATTTGGTAATAGCTTCGTTAATGACGTGTTAGGACTTAGTCGTGAGCAATTTACTACTCAAATAAGCAACTATGATAACTTAGGTGCTATGTTCGATGCAATGCGTCGTATTAACACAATTCTTATTGATTTAGACCGAGATGTGTGGATGTATGTGTCGATGGAATACTTTAAACAAAAGATAAAAGCAGGAGAAGTGGGTTCAAGTGCTATGCCTCATAAGGTTAATCCTATCGACTTTGAGAATAGTGAAGGCAACTTAGGAATTGCAAATGCTGTGCTTCAATATCTTTCAAGAAAAACTTCCTGTGAGTAGACTACAAAGAGATTTAACCGATTCTACTGTGCTACGAAACGTTGGAGTGCCGTTTTTCACACAGCTTAATAGCTATCCAAAAGTACGCTAAAAGGTTTGCGTAAACTTATTCTAAACGAAGAGGCTATTGCAAAAGACCTTAATAATACATGGGCAGTAGTTGCTGAAGGAATTCAAACTATCTTGCGAAGAGAAAGTCTTTATCCCAATGCTTATGAAGCATTAAAGAAGTTCTCACTCGAACCAATGAAGGTATTACCGAAGAAACGATAAAAAGTGTTTATTAACGAACTAAATGTTAGCGATAGCGTGAAAGAAGAGTTAAGAAAAAATAACACCAAGTTCGTATACAGGAATTTAAAAAAACAAAAACAAAAATACAATATATTATTATTCATTTATTTATAAATCATTAAAGAGCCGTGAGGTGAAGATTAAATTATGGACATGGAATTAGAAAAAAACACAGTTAGAACAAACTGCAGAACAAAACACATCTGCTCGTGAACAATACAGCAGACCACAAGGAAATTATCAAAGAGAATATAACAATAGTGGCGCAACACATCGTCCACGAATAGCTACACGTGCAGCTTATAGCTCACAAAGAGTAAACTCTGATGAAGAAGGATTTAGACCTGAGGGCTTTGGAGCTAATCTACAATCTACCAATACACGCCCTTCTTATCAAAGAGAGTATAGACCTCGAATGAATCAAGGTGGTTATCAACCACGTAATAACGAAGGCTATCGTCCACGTTATAATAACAATATGGAAGGTAAACCTAATTATCAAGACGCTCAAGGTGGTTATCAACCACGTAATAACCAAGGTTATCAGCCAAGAAACAATGGCTATCAACCCCGTCAAGGTGGTTACCAACCTCGTCAAGGATACCAACCAAGAAATAATTATAATAACAATTATAATGGAGGAGGTTATCGTCAACCTTACAATAATGGCGAAAATATGGGTTCATACACACCTAATCAGGGCGGTTATCAGCCTCGTCAAGGAGGTTATCAACCACGTCAAGGCTATCAACCTCGTAACAATTATAATCAAGGATACCGTCCACAAGGTTTCCGTCCACGCACTGCTGACTACGACCCAACAGCTAAGTATAGCATGAAAAAGCGTATTGAATATCGTGAAGACCACATAGATCCCACCTTACCTGTACGCTTAAACAAGTTCTTAGCTAATGCTGGAGTGTGTTCAAGACGAGAGGCTGACGAATATATACAAGCAGGTAGAGTTACAGTTAACGGTGAAGTTGTTACTGAATTAGGAACTAAAGTGATGAGAACAGACGAGATTAAGTTCGGAGAAAACCTCGTTTCATTAGAAAAGAAGGTGTATGTTCTTATCAATAAGCCTAAAGATTATGTTACAACAAGCGACGACCCACAACAAAGAAAAACAGTGATGGACCTTGTAAAAGATGTTTGTCCTGAAAGAATATACCCTGTTGGACGTCTCGACCGCAACACCACTGGTGTGTTATTGCTTACCAATGATGGCGATTTAGCAAGTAAGTTAACTCATCCAAAGTTCTTAAAAAAGAAAATATATCATGTTTTCTTAGATAAACCTGTTGCACAAGAAGACCTTCAAAAGATAGCAGAAGGAATTGAATTAGAAGACGGTGAAATTCATGCAGACGAGATTGCATACAGCAACGAATTAGATAAAAAGCAAGTAGGTATTGAAATTCACAGCGGTAAAAACCGTATTGTGCGCCGTATCTTTGAACACTTAGGATATAGAGTGATAAAGTTAGACCGTGTACAGTTTGCTGGTTTAACCAAGAAAAAAACTTGCGTAGAGGCGATTGGCGCTTCTTAACTGAGAAAAGAAGTGGATATGCTTAGAATGGGAGCATTTGAGTAATCAACTTATCTCAGCAAAGCAATTGTAAATAAAGAAAGAATTGAAATAGTGAAAAGAGATAACTATTTATGACAAAACACATAGGAACATCGGGGCTAATAACAAAGCCAGATGCGCCTAATAGCGTTTATCGTAAATAATTATCTCTTTTTCTTTATGCCACAAAGCAATGTTTGCAGACCCTAAAAAAAGCTAAGCACATAGCTTTGTAAGGCAATAAAAAGAAAAACGAATTATGGATAAAATGAAGAGAACAAAAGGTAGCAGATGTGCTTAAAAAGAAACGACTTTGGCACTCTTGTTAACGTAAAAGGATGGGTGAGAACACATCGCAGTAGTAAGTCAGTAGACTTCATTGCGCTATACGATGGCTCAACAATCAATTCAGTACAGATAGTAGTAGACCCTTCTACTTTCGATGAAACACTATTAAAACAAATAACAACAGGTTCTTGTATTAGCGTTGTTGGCGAGTTAGTAGCAAGTCAAGGAAACGGACAAAGTGTAGAAATTGTGGGAAAAGAAATCGAGATTTACGGCTTATGCGGTAGCGATTATCCCATGCAAAAGAAAGGTCAAACCTTCGAATATATGCGTCAGCATGCTCATTTACGTTTGAGAACAAACTCATTTGGAGCAGTTATGCGCATCAGACATAATATGGCTATTGCCATTCATCAGTATTTTCATCAGCACGGTTTCTACTATTTTCACACACCAATTATCACTGCAAGCGACGCAGAAGGTGCTGGAGAAATGTTCCAAGTAACAACGAAAAACCTTTATGATTTAAAGAAAAACGAAGAAGGACACATTATATATAATGACGATTTCTTTGGTAAAATGACATCATTAACAGTGTCTGGACAGTTAGAAGGCGAATTAGGAGCCACTGCTTTAGGACAAATTTACACCTTTGGACCTACATTCCGCGCCGAAAAACTCTAACACACCACGACACTTAGCAGAGTTTTGGATGATTGAACCAGAGGTTGCTTTTATGGATAAAGACGAGCTAATGGACTTAGAAGAAGACTTTATTAAGTTCTGTGTGCAATGGGCTTTAGACAATTGTAAAGAAGACCTTGAGTTCTTAAACAAAAATGGTTGACAAAACATTGCTTGAGCGTTTAAACAGTGTAGTTAAGGATAACTTTGTTCGTTTAACATATACTGAAGGTGTAGAGCTACTCGAGAAAGCCGTAAAAGACGGCCATAAGTTTGAATTCCCAGTGTCTTGGGGAATGGATTTAGCAAGCGAACACGAGCGTTATCTTGTGGAACACCACTTTAAAAAGCCTGTTATTATGAGCGATTATCCTAAGGATATCAAAGCATTCTACATGAAGGTAAACGAAGATGGTAAAACTGTTCAGGGTACAGACGTACTCTTCCCACAGATAGGAGAGATTATTGGAGGAAGTATTCGTGAAGAAAGTTACGATAAATTGGTAAACGAAATAGAAGCAAGAGGCATTCCTATGAAAGATATGTGGTGGTATCTTGACACAAGAAAAATATGGAAGTTGTCCTCACGGAGGTTTCGGTTTAGGCTTTGAACGCTTAATTCTTTTTCGTTACAGGTATGCAAAAACATACGCGACGTTATACCATTCCCACGAACACCAAAGAGTGCAGAATTTTAATAAAAAAACACATTTTATAAAAAGGAGATTTGCCACAAGCAAGTCTCCTTTTTTTATTTTCGTAACAAATAGCCTTTCAATTACTGCATATTTCTTGCCCTTTTTTTGTTTTCACAAATAAAATATACGAAAAACAACAAATGATAGATAGAAAAATAAAGCACTACGACTTAAAAAAATGCACTTTTTAGCGAATTTTTCTTGCAATAGCTTAGGTTTTATCGTGTAAAAAGATAAGCTTTTTAGCATCTAATATATAAGAGTTTAGGTGCTAATACATAAGCTATTGCACGCTAAACTCTAAGCTTTTACAGACAAAAAAAGCTATTTTCTTTATTTTTAATATGCTCATTGTAGAAACGTAAAACCTATATGTTTTAGTCGTAAAGCCTTGTTTTTTTCTACTCTTTTCCTACCTCGAATAAGGTGCTAATAGGTAGGTGAATATCCTTATTTTTTTCGCTAAAATGAGAAAACAAAATGTAACAAAAACGCTCACAAAAAGGCAACGCTAAAAACGTAACGAAACACCATGTAATAAAAAAATAAGAATGCTTTATAAGTTAACAAATAACCTTAAAGCATCCTTGTTTTATGACTTTACGCCTTATTTCTTAAATATCTTTCTGCTTTGAACTACCTTAAACAATGTTCCAGTGGGACATATAAAGCGACAATAAGGGCGAGGAACAAACACCGAAAGCACTAAAAAAACACCACCGCAATAGCAATCACTACCCACGAAGCAGCTGTTAATAAAAAGGCAGAAAACACTTCATAGTTAAGCCATTCAAAGCCTATTCCGCTTAACATCAGCATCATTAACACCGTCCAAAGTAGCTCTCTAAATTGTTCTAAACGCTTTACAGTGCTTTTATTCATCTTCCATTTGCGTTTATAAGGTATGCCTGCCAACTCTTGTAACGAGCCATAAGGACATATATGATTGCAATAATAGTTCTTTTTGCCTAACAGTGGATACACAAAAGCTGTGATAAGCATAACAAAAGGCACAAAGGTGGTGAGAGGATTGATGCCATTTTCAACGTAATTCACTAATAAAGAATAAGATATAAACGTGCCACTCCACAGGCCTAACACCACAATGTTTAAAGCAAACTGTATTCTACGCATCCACTTGTTTTTTTGTAGAATAGCGGAATAAGGGCTGCCATAAGCACCACAATAATTGCTGAAATGTGTTGTAACGACCAGTCGGTTGTGGAATGGTTTTCTGTTTTTAGTTCGTTTTTTTGTGCATAATTAAGTGCTAATTGCACATTGTTTATAATAGCTTTCGATGAGAATGTGGCACCACTAACAGCATCTACTTTCATTGTTGAGGCTGTTTTAAGGTCTTTTTCCTATCCATTGAGAAAAACAAACTGCTGGCTTCTTCAAAGAAATCGGGTGTTTCTTGGTTCTTAAGAGCTACAATGTTTGTTATTCGTCCCTGCTTAATAAACACTTTCAAAGGCACCGTTCCGCCATAACCTTTTTATGTTTTTTTGCCTAAAAACAGTGGTGTTAATAACCTGCGTACCATCGTGTTGTAAGGTTAAAACACTATCTTTTTTTGCATTGTTTAATGCGCTTTTTCTGTTCTTTTTACATCATATCCTAACACCTTTCCTGTTCTGTTTAACGCCACAGCCGCTAATACAGCGATGCACATTAGCAGAGCAAAAAAATGTTTAAGTGTGTCTTTCTTCATCTTGTTCTTTATGCTTAAATTTCTGCAAAAAAATACATCTTTATGTTTGTATATAATGGCTTTTTACCTTTTATTATAATGTTTTTTTAAGTGTTGCAGACGAGCAAACTCAACCATTATTTGTTATCTTTGCAAGATATAGTTGCACCTTGTAACGAGATAAGAAAAAAATGCTTTAAACAGAAATAAAGAAAGGTGTACAACTTATTTTTTTGTAACTCATAAAAACACTTATGAAAATGAAAAAACTAACATATATCCTATTGTTTTTTTGTGTTTAGGAACGATATATACATCGGCACAAAACTTTGATTTGTTGTGGAAACAGCTGAAGGTGGCAGAACGAAACGATGCTCCCAAAAACACAATTGGCTTTGTTAAAGCAGATAGAACAAAAAGGCTTTAACTGCTCATCGCTATGGTGATGCGTTGTTAGTGCAATGGAAATCGGTGCAAGTCTATGACAATTTAAGTCTCGATTCGGTAGAGGTGTATCTCAAACAAATAAACCATAAGGCAGAAAAACTATAAAAAAATAAAGATGTTGTTTTTATATAGTTTGCATCATGCTTTATTAGCACAAGCTTATCGTTTTTATGCTTACGAACTAAATAACGCTCGTGACTTAGAACAACAACACTGGGATAAAGCGTTTTTTAATGTAAATGTTTTAGGGCAAACAAACTCGCTAAAATATGCTCCTTTCATTGAAAAAGGGGCAGATGGCGTGGTGTTTAATAACGACCTTTTGCACGTTTTAGGCTTTTCGGCATCAAGGTTTAACACCTTATATACTTATTATAATCAGCAAAAACAAGTCGGCTTGCTGTATTGTAGAAGCTAAACAACTCGACAATATGGCTAATGAAGAATATACCCAACGTGGTTTAAATTGCTATTTAGCAAAGGCAGACTCGTTATTAGCTGCTTATGGAGAGATAGCAGAGGGTGTAGAGTTGGCTATTGTGCGTTGTAATATAGCTAAAAGAATAAACGGTGTAAAAGACGAAGATTTGCTATTGTTTATTAACAATGCGCTAAATAAGTGGGGAAAGCAAGCCAGAGCTAATGTATTGCGTGAAGAGAAAGCGCAAATTTTATTACCTTTTTAGATGTAAAGTTAGAGAATAGCGTGTTACGGCCTAACGAACAAATGCTATTAGATGCTCTGCAGTGTAGAAATATTGAGAAAAATTACGGCTAAAAATATGGTCTTTAAAAAAACACAAGGAACTTTTTTTCTGCCGATGTAGAAACAAGCGAAGGATTAGCAAAGGCTAAGCGGTTAATATCTGATAAATGGTCTAAAGAGTTAACTATGTTTAGCCCTACAAGCCCTTTCTTTAAGTATTTTAGCAACCCCAGTTTGTTTTCATCTCTCGAAAAAGGGGTATATTTAATAGAATTAAACGCAAATAAAAAAATACATAAAAGCCTGCTTATAAGTTGGTTTATGTTACCAATGTGGCGTTTATAGCTCAAAACTTACCTAACAACAAAGTGCGTGTTGCGGTTGTAAATGCCACCACTGGTGAGGGTATTCCTTATGCAACACTTAACATAAAACGAAATAATTACGCTTCGAACGTCGAAAAGAAAAGCACTGTTAAGTGTGAACAAGACGGCACTTGCTTGTTAACTGTTAACAATACAGAAACTATTGAGGTTCAACCTGTAGGAGACGGTGATGCGTTTGCTCCTTATTCGCCCATTAACTACTATTATTATAATGATAATGGGGTGAAAAACACAGAATATACCAGTGTGTTTACAGACCGAAAGGTGTACAAACCAGGGCAAAAAGTGCAAGTGTCGGTGTTAAACTATACGCTTCTTAACACACCTAACATTGTGCCTAACGAGGGTAAAACCTTAGAGGTTGTTTTTAAGAGATGCCAACTATAAAGAGGTGGCAAAGCAAACAATAACCACCAACAAATATGGTTCTGCAGGTGCATCGTTCACACTTCCAGCATCAGCATTAACGGGTTTATTTTATATAAAGGTAGGAAATGCAAGTTATAGTTTTAGAGTGGAGAACTATAAACTGCCCACTTACGAGGTGAATGTATTACCCACAGAAGCCAAAAACAACATCCATAGCGAAGCAAGTGTTAAGGGTGTTGCTAAAAGTTTTGCAGGTTTTGCTATGCCAAATGTGCGCATTATTGCTACAACACAACTCATAAAAACGAAATAAAGAAGGGTGGTGGAACCGACAAAAAACAACGTTAGCAACGCATGTAGATACGCTTTATACCGATGTGAATGGTGCTTTTTAACGTGTCAATGCCCACCGAATGGACAAAAAAATATAGAAGATACCAACGAATTTTATTATGTTTGTAATTTCCACCTGCAAGCTCTTTCTGCGTCAGGCGAAAGCCATGAGGTAGAAAAAACGGTGGCATTAGGTAATCAAAGTAACCATTTATCGGCTCTTATTCCTCATTCTGTAGAACAAAAAAAGCATATACAAACCTACATTCAGTATGTAGATGCAGCAGAAGAACCCATAAATACAGAGCTAAACTATTGTTTTGATAACGATAAAAAATGGAATAAAGTAGCGTCGAATGTAGATGTTACATTGTTAACCAATCATCTTTCTACGGGCAAACACACGCTTTCTATTGTTTGTAACAAAGACACTTTTAACACAATCTTTTGTGGTATTCAATTTAAAAGATAAAACCATGCCTATTGATAGTGTAGCTTGGTTCTATCAATCGAATAGTGTTATTAGCGAAAAGAACCCTGTTTCTTATATACAAATAGGCACTTCTAACACAAATCAACAAGTGTTTTACACCATAACACATGGCAATAAGATGTTTAAACATGGAGTTAAAACGCTTAACAACGAGGTGATTACCGAAGAGTTTACAGCCAATGATGTGCCAAACGAGGGCATGGAAGTGGCTTATGCGTGGATAAGAGACGGCAAATTGTATTACTATCGTGCCACCATCTCTAAGGCTTTGCCAGAGAAAAAACTAAATGTTTCGTGGAAAACGTTTAGAAATAAACTCACACCTAACAGTAAAGAAACATGGAGTTTGTGCATTACCGACGCACAGAACAAACCCAAACAAGCCTCTCTACTTGCCGTTTTATACGATAAAAACATTAGATGCAATTAGTGCAAATGCCTTTTCTTTCGCACCCAAAATGCCTCTTTATTATCCTTCTTTGAGCTGTTCTATGAGTAGCAAGCCCAGTGCTTATTTCACAGGAGTGGGCGTTTTAGAGGTGAAAGAAGCACCCGTATTTTCTCCGAATATTATTACCGGTGACGATGAACCTTATATTTCAGATTACACTTTATCGGAAGAAGCACCCATAACTCGTGGATTAACTAAACTTAATAACACTCGCGGAGAAGGAAATATACGACTAATGGCTTATGAAAAGAATAGACAACCAGAAACAGACGCTACACCAATAGAGCCTTATAACACAACTAAAAAAGCAGAAAACACGCAAGCCAATAGCGCGAAACGTCAGTGGTTAAGAGAAAATCTACAAGAAACAGCTTTCTTTTATCCTCATCTTGAAACCTCAAAAGATGGTATTGCCACGCTTCAATTTACACTTCCAGAAAGCATAACAACATGGAAATTTATGGCAATGGCTCACGATGAACAACTTAATTATGGCTTTTTTTAGATACCTTAGTGGTGGCAAGTAAGGCGTTAATTGTTCAGCCTAATGTGCCTCGTTTCTTACGTAAAACAGACAAAGCAACGCTTTCTGCAATGCTATTTAATCGTACAGAACAAACAGAAAAAGCAGAGGCTAAGTTGGAAATAATAGACCCTCAAACGCAAAAAGTGTTGTTTGTGCAATCTTGTAAATGTGCTGTTGAGGCGCAACAAACAAAGGGTGTGAGCTTTTAACCTTAACACTTCAAACCTTCCGCAGTTAGTGATTGCTCGTTTTAGTGTGGTAGGTAAGAATGTAGAAGATGGTGAACAACATTATATTTCGATACTCTCTGATGTAGAAAAGGTAGTAAATGTGCGTTCTTTTGTGCAACATAAACCAGAAAAACTATCGCTTTCTGTAGATAAACTGTTCCCTAATGATACCACCAACAAGCAACTAACGTTAGAATATACACAAAATCCTGTGTGGTTACAGCTAAACACTTTACCCACAATGGCAAGCGAAAATGCCACTAATGCCTTGCAAGTGGTAACGTCTTATTATGCCAATAACAAGATGATAAACCTTCTTCAAAGTGTTCCGAACATTGATATGGTGTTGCAAGTGTGGAGAGATGAGGCTTTAAAAAACAAGCAGTTAAACTCTTCTTTAGCACAAAATGATGATTTAAAGTTGAGTTCTCTTTTTGAAACTCCATGGGTTTCTGTGGCAGAAAAAGAAGATGAACAAACAAAAAACATACTTCGTAAAGACTTAATCAGTCAACTTGTTTCTCGTAAAGAAGCCGATTTTCAAAAGCTACAAACACTCCAATATGCCAACGGAGCTTTTAGTTGGTTCCCTAATATGCCATCGAGTGCTTACATCACCAGCGTAGTTTTAGAGAAAATGGCTATTCTGTTTGCACAAGAAAAACAGTCGCCCGCCCTTCACCTACTATTAAATAAAGCGTTACAGTTTATGGAAAAAGAGGTGAAAAACGAGGTAGAAAGTATAAAGAAACAACAAACAAAAGGAGTAAAGTCGGTTTTTGTAAGCGATATGGCTATGCGTTATCTCTATGCTAAAACGCTTTTACAGAATGAAGAGCAAGTGAAATGGAACGAAAAATGACACTTTTTTTATTAAACACTCTTTCAACTCTTTCCACTTCTTCGTCTATCTATGAAAAAGCAAAAGTGGCTTTATTGTTATTTAAAAACAAACATCGTAACAGCGAATATACATCGAAAGCCACCACATGGCTTAATAGTTTGAAAGAATATAGCGTGTTTAATGCAGACAAGGGACGCTATTTCGACACGTATAAAGCAGGTTATAACTGGATAGACAACCGTGTTTTAACGCAAATAAGTGCAATTGAAGCCTTGAAAGAGATTACCCCTGAAGATACAACCACTATTGAAGAAATGCAAAGATGGTTAGTGATGAATAGACAAACACAACGCTATTACGACGAATTAGTGGGTATAGAAACTGCTCATGCCTTGTCGACAGACAGCAAGAGCAATGCTTTTAAACTCGAACCTTTTAACACTCAGTTCTTTATTAACAACACTCCATGGGTTATTAACTCATCGTCTAAGGTGTTAGGCTATGTAAATCAAACAGAAAAGGTGAGCCATGTAAGCAGTGTAGTTATCAATAAACAAAGCAAAGGCACATCGTGGGGTGCTTTATATGCCACCTTTGAACAACCCATAGATAAGATAAAGCAAGAACAAAACGGCTTTATATTAACACGAACGCTATGGAAAGAGGGTAAAGAAGTGAGTGAAAAAGAATCTTAAAAGTGGGTGATAAAAATAACCATAAAACTTACCTTAGTGGCAGACAACAACTATCATTTTGTTGAAATAAGCGATGAAAGAGCGTCTTGTTTTGAGCCTGTTTCTGCGATAAGTGGTTATAGAAATGGAGCTTATTGTGCCGTAAATAACACAAAAAACACATTTCTTTTTCAATTCAATCAACAAAGGAACACACGTTATAACCTTCGATTATTATATAGATAAGGCAGGCACTTACACCTTAGCACCTTGTAAAGTGCAGTGTGCTTATGCACCTTCTTTTTGCAGCAAGAACAAGCGCACAAGTGGTAACAGTTGCTCTTAATAACATAACAACAAAGAAATAGAATTAAAAAAATGAATAGATATTGGTTAATGACACTTGCCTTTTGTGCTTTTTATGAGCAATGCAAAGGCGCAAAAAAATGACCCTAAACAGAACGGTGATAAACTGTGGACAAACGGCTTATCGTTTGCCCGTTTCGGTAGAATACGAGGTGATGAACGAAGGAAACAAGCCTCTTTTCATTCATAAAGTAGAACCCAGTTGTGGCTGTACGCAGGTGGTTTACCCTAAAACAGCTATTGAAAAAGGGGCAGAAAGGCAAGATTATTGCCACCTTTGATGCTAACCAATTAGGCACTTTCGAGAAGTATTTATTGGTGTATAGCAATGCCGATGAGCGTCCAGCGTTGGTTGTTTTTAAAGGAAAAGTTGTAGAAGAGATACAAGACTTTGTAGGTTCTTATCCTTTCACCATAGGAGATTTAAAAAGCAGACCGTAATAATATAGAGTTTGATGATGTAAATCGAGGTGATATGCCACAAGAGAAAATACACATAAAGAACACCTCTAAAAAAACATTAGAGCCTGTAATGATGCATCTTCCACCATATATTAAGGCAGATTTGTCGCCTTCTAAGCTCGCACCTAACCAGAGTGGGACACTTATTCTCACCTTAAATTCGCACTTATTGCATAGCTTTGGACTAACACAAACATCTGTTTTTGTTGGAATGTATCAAGGAGATAAGGTGTCAAACGATAAAGAAATAACGCTATCGGCTGTGCTTTTGCGGTCGTTCGATAATCTTTCTAAAACAGAACGTGAGCAAACACCATGTTTAGAGCTATCTACCGACACACTCGACCTTTCTCATCAGGTTGGAAAGCATAAGAAAAAAGGAGAAATAACACTAAAAAAACACAGGTAAATCGTTGCTCGATATTGGTTCAATACAAATGTTCACAATGGGGCTAAGAGTAGACCTTAACAAAATAAAGCTTAAACCTAACGACACAGCCACCTTGAAAGTGGTTGCCGATAGCTCTGTTCTTGCCAACTCAAAGATTAAACCTCGTGTTTTAATGATTACAAACGACCCTAATAAAGCTAAGGTTGTTATAAATATAAAACTATAATGATACACATAGAAATTGATAACGGAAGCGGTTTTTGCTTTGGAGTTACCACAGCAATAAAGAAAGCTGAGGAGGAATTAGCTGGTGGAGAAGAAATGTATTCGTTAGGAGATATCGTTCATAATGGCATGGAAGTGAGCCGATTGGCTAAGAGTGGACTCACAACTATTGACCATGAACAACTTAAACAATTAAAAAATGCGAAAGTATTGCTACGCGCTCACGGCGAACCACCCAGCACTTACGAGCTTGCAAAACAAAACAATATAGAGATAATAGATGCCACTTGTCCTGTTGTGCTTCAATTGCAAAAAGCGTATTCGCAAACAGTTTGAGGCTAATCCGCAAGCACAAATCGTTATATTTGGTAAGAATGGACACGCTGAAGTGTTAGGATTAGTGGGACAAACGGCAAGCAGAGCCATTGTAATAGAGCATTTTGAAGATGCTGCTAAGTTAGATTTTAATAGAGATATTTACCTCTATTCGCAAAACAACGAAGAGCCTTGACGAGTTTTTACGTATCATTAAATACATTAAAGAACACATTTCTCCCAATGCAAAGTTTGATAGTTTCGACACGATATGTCGTCAGGTAGCAAACAGAATGCCTAATATTGCACTCTTTGCAGCAAAGCACGACCTTATATTGTTTGTTAGTGGACGTAAAAAGTAGCAATGGAAAAGGTGCTTTTATAACCAATGTAAAAAAACATTAACACCAATAGCTATCACATTGAAAAACGCAGAGGAAATAAACTTAGAATGGTTTAAAGATGTGAAGTCGGTAGGCATCTGTGGAGCTACAAGTACGCCCAAATGGTTAATGGAAGAATGTAAAAATATTTATAGAAAAAGCACTTAAAAATAAGTGAGTGAATAATAATTTTTTTGTTTTCAAAATGATAGCTTGCGTGAGGCAAGTTATCATTTTTTGTGCTACTCGTCTGTAATTTTATTGCAAATACCACCTTAAATGCTCCTAAAATTATTGACGATAACACAGTTTTTAAGGCTGTTTTTGTGCTTTCAAAGCTACTGTTTTCCACTTAAATTTTTGTAGATAAAAAAACACATTATAGATAAAAAAGCTAAGCTATTGCACTTTTTTTCAATCCTTACTTTTGTTCTTTTTTTATCGTCACCTTTTAACTTTTTGTGCTAAAACCTATATGTTTTAAAAAGCTGTAACACACTTTTTGTATTCATAAAAAAGAGCTTATTGTGTAAAAGCTTAGAGTTTAGCGTGCAATATATCGTGTTTTACACCGCAGAAGCAATGAGATGGATTAACCTTTCAATATCTCTTGTAAAACCATGTGCGTCGAGAATGACAATCTCTTTCTCTCGAACAAAAATTAAATTGTCGTGTTCTAGTTCGTTAAGTGTGCGTATTAACGAGCTTTTTTGAATGCCAAAAACATCGGCAAGTTGCCTTCTCGACAACCTAAGAGGTATCGAATCGCAATGTGTTGATGCGGCTCTTCGCAATAAAAAAGTGGCAATTTTCTCTTTAATAGAATTCATATACACCATACGAATTTTATTCATTAAAAAGAAATTGATATGTGATAGAATATGAATAAAAATTGGTTCGGATATGCTCACAATAGCCAATTAAAAACGAAAAAAATCGTCTTTCGACATACAAAGCAACACGCTTTTCTTCTATCGTCTTCACCTCAACAGGCATCTCACAATTGTCTGAATACACAAAAAGCAGGAGCCAACATGGTGCCTGGTTTCAAATAATCTACCATCAGATGCTTACCTTTTTACAGTACTCATTCCTGCAGAAACATGCCCTTCTATCACCAAAATCCATTTCGCAAAGAGGCTCGTTTTCTGATAAAAAAATGGTTTTAGCAGGCACTTTTTTCACACTATATTGAATCATGCTCAAGTGTTTTTCAATGCTGTTCGCATCTAATCCAGCAAAAAGAGCAGACGATCTCGAGTTGTGAAAAAGATTGTTTTTTCATGTGTATCTCCAACTTATGATTGCAAAAATACACACTTCTAAAAATTCTTTACTATACCTATTTCTAGGTATTTTTTTAGCCTTTTAGGGTATAAAAAGAAAAAGGAAGTAGAAAAAAACACTATCTACTTCCTTTATTTTTCAATTATTTTTTTGTGCTCTGAAACTTATTAAGAACAAGCCATCTGATATCTCAACTAAGAGCGAAAGCTCGCTATCTGTAATCTTAGTAACACGCAAATTCTTCATTTCTAATGGTCCAATAGGTATTCTTGTACTGATGTTCAGCACCGAATCGTTAATGTTCCATGAGCCATTTTCATAAGTATAGTTCAGCGGACTGGTTACTGTAAAGATGAATTTGTTATTGGCTCTGAACTTAAAAAGTTTTCTGTGCCACAGTCACAAGCATTGCATATGGCTTGTTATCGCTATTTGCAACAAGCACACGAGAGGTGCGAACAACCGAGTTCCATGCGTGTTTTGTAAGCATATTCACCAATTGTTGCTGTGTTAATGTTTGTGTTGCAGCAGGCACATTCAGCTCTTTCAGCGTTTTTCTTTTGTTTCTGTTTTCTTTCACAACAACCTTCAAATTCTGGTCAAATCCCACAAGCTGATCCACCCTCAAATTGCTGAGTTCCGTCGGCATTGACTAAGGCTTCGCCCAACACTTGACCACGAGCTGTGGCATAAATCAATTGCAAATGGGTTTTAGCAGCAAGTCCACTAACCTTAATAGTGGCAGTTTTTTTGTCTGCTCATTAAGAGTCATCTGCACTGCAGGTTCTTTTCTTATCAACAGGCAAATCTTCTTTTGAGAACATGAAATAATACTTATTACGCCTATAAGTAGATATAGGACAACAAAAAAAGTTATATGTAATTTTTCTTCATAATCAAAATGTTTTAATGTTAATTTATAGTTTAATTGGGTTTAATCTTCACTCACAATATAGTTGCCATTGCCATCACTTACCAACCAAGAAGGTTTATTTTCAATCACCGTGTCGTTGTTCACATCCTTCAAGATAATGGTATATCCATTCCAAAAATTCAGTTGGTTCTCTTTTTAAATGTACTTTTTTTGAGGTTCTTTGGCAGAATAACTTTCTTTGTATGCAACTCATCTGAACCTGTATCGTCAAGGGTTAATGCTCAAGTTGCGTGCAACGGCTCAAATCAAGCACTTCTGTTTTCAAGTTATATAATTCTATTCGTTTTAGAGTTGCGGGGAAAAACTATACTTTTAAACATGGGTATAGGCTTGCCATCTTTCTCTAAATGCCCGATATAAATATATCCTGAAGTGAGCTTTGTGTGAGAAAAATCGATGTTTTTAATATCTCCAAATGCCATAGAAGGAAAGAGATGGATAGAGTCTAACTGCTCTGGGAACTTCATATTTGCCGATAAAAACTTTCCATTTGAATAGGTCTTTAGTTTGGTTAGATGCGAATAATCGAACGAATCGTTATCTTTATAAGGCACATTTCCAGAACCACCAAGTACCAAAAAAACTCTATACTCTTTGGCAAATCTTTCGTTGCTACAGCACTAAAATCAGGATTATAGGCAAAATATTTAAGCTTATTCAATTTTGAAAGTCCCTCTAATTCAACACTTTCATGTAAGCTTACGATCTGATTAAGATATCCTCCTAGCGTCAAAGTGTCTCATCTTATCGTTCAAAAATAATCTTCTTCAAAGAATGTTCTTTGTCTGCATTTTCAACCACATAAAGCTTATGTAACGAGGTGTTGGCAACGTTTAAAAGCTTAAAAGCCTTGTTTTCTGCTGTATTAGTTGATATCGACAACGCTTGAAGAGCTTTATTATTAAGAATCAATTGCTCGTCGGCTGCATCCGAATTTTCGATATCTATCACCTTTGCATGAATGTTATTAAGATTAGCATTGGTATAAACTCCATTCTTTAAACTTAGCGATTGAAGAGTGGTTGCAGGCACTTTAAGGTTGGTTAGATTTGCTCCTTTTAAACGAAAGTTTTTCTAATTGATTGTTTTTTTCGACAAGTCGTAGCCCGCCATATCGACAGGTTTAAAAAGGCTTATTAGTAAACCACCAGTCGTATTTTTTTCTTTGTTTGCTTCAAACGAAAAATTCTTTAAGTTTGGTCAATTTATCGAAGTCTTGCACCTTAGAAACAAAGCAAGAAGGGAACCATAGCGTTTCTAATGAAGGGAAATTAGCCAATCCCCACAAGGTAACATCTTTGTTGGTGCTTTTCAATCCCACATAATCATAAAACCCATTAAGGATCTTTTAACTGATTAGAAAGCAATGTTATCGTCGTTCTTTACCTTTTAAAAAAATAGGGTGTCACCGCTTTCTAATATGTAGCCACATCCTTGCTTTTAAAAGCCTCTTGATAATATCTATTAAACTTCAACCAGATATCCTTTTTGATTGCAGCATCTGTGATTTTAGCTATACTTCGTTTAGCTTCTTCAAATCGATAAGTAGCTAAATAAGTATCAATTCGTTCCTTTAAATACTCTTGATACTCGCTCGAATTCTCGTTTAAGTCGATGTCTTGGGTTACAAGATTTAGAATATCGCCTGTCTCACACGATGCTAATGAAACAACTGCACATAGCGATAAAATGGTATATATAAACTTTTTCATATTCAATGTGTCTTTATTTATGTTAATTAAGTTCACGAACTGCGTCTTTAACTCCTACAAAATGAGATGTATCGGGCATCGAAGTCTTGAGCATAAACACATAATGTGTCTCTAAATCAGATGTAACTCTAAACCAAGAACCTTTGCTTGTCTCTTTCACAAGCTCTAATATATAATAGAAATGACGCCATGTATAAACTCCTTTTGAAGGCGTTTTTTTGAGCCCTCAAAACATTGCTTGCGACTTGTCAGTGATGAGGTTAAAGGCTTCTTCTCCCATGCTTACCTGAGGTAATTCATCTGTTTCTATAATAATTTTATTACCATCTACTCCAAGAAGCATTCACAACGGGATAATTATTCTCATCTAAACTACCCGAAAAGCTCGTAAATGCTGATTTCATTAGGTTCTTAGATTGAATAAAAGCCTTGTTATTTTCGCCCAAAGAGATCTTTAATCCATATAAGAAAGCAGGTGTTCTGGTTAGTAAGTCCTCTACAAATAAAGAGCGAATAGCCAGCTGCGAGTTATCTTCTACAGCCTCTTTGTTCTCTGCTTTATAAGAGATTGTCTCCCAAGAGGTATTCACATAGTTGGCTAATGACAAATTATTGTGATTCACTGGCATTGTTTCAAACCAATCTTGACGTACAGTTTTTGCTTATACCAGGGAAGTAACCATCAGGCTCATCACCATATATTGAGGTGTTATTAAAGAAGTCTATCATTAAAACTCTATCATCAACGTCTACCAATGCCGTAAGAATACTGACATTATCTTTAGCTTGTAGGTCTTTAACTTTTACCTTCATGTTAATGTATCCCACTGGAGTTTTAGAGTCAATGATGATGGTATTCTCTTCAGTTGTTGAGACTTTCCACTTTCCTTGACAGAAAAAGATAAGAGCTTTCTGCTAGCGGTGGGCGGAATAAAAGAGTGGAACTACCATCTCTTCTCAATTCCATTCCCATCCAAGCCACCATATATAGCATGCTTTCAAAGGGCGAAGAAGCTTTTCTCTTTGAATCGAGTTGTGGTCCAAACTACAGTATTTTCGATTCCAACTTGCTTATACCACGTTACATTTGTTAGCTTTTTGAACCACCGGATTGTTTAGGTCTGGGGTGCTACTTGTTTCATAAACGTCAATAACATTGCGTTTATCACAAGCCGAAAAGATAATTGTTGCAAAGCAAACTTGCTAATATTACTATATTTTTCATTGATCTTTTTGTGTTTTTATATTTTATACTCTAACGCCAAAGAGATATATCTTTTAGGGCGTGAAAAATCTACTTTAATGATTTCTTTCCATCTTGAAAGAAGTAGTTAATATTAGAGAGTAAAGCAGGGTTTGTTAATTGTCTTAGGTCGTCCCAACGTAGATATTCGCTATTAAGAATATTGTAAATACCAAGTCTTACAGTGAATTTACGAGTGACTTTATAGTAACCATAGGCATCAAAGGTGTATGCATTACTCATAAAAGAGGCGGGATAGCGTCGGATTAGCTCTTTTTCCTGTAGCATCTTTATCCCAAAATGTGGTTTGAGAAACAGGCTTTGCGAAATAAAGATTAGCCTTTATATTCACCTGCCAGCGTGCTTTTGGATCGGTATATTCAACGCCTATGTTTCCAGTTAGAGGTTGAATGCCCAGCATACTCATTCCTGATGAAGAGCTTCCTTCGGCATAACTAAAGGCAGAAGACACCATAAAGCCTTTCAATAGGTCTACCCATTCGCCAGGATAAAGCTGCAATGCGGCATCAAAGCCTTTGAGATGAGCCGATGTTTGATTAACATTCTTTACATAAGCGATATTCTTTGGAGCTTGCATAAGGGGTTCTTTCACCGCTAAAGTACCTTGTTTTAGCTCGATAAAGTCAGAATATTGGTTATAATAAAGACTCAACAAATAGCCAAACCCTTTGCCTCTACCATTGAATTCCAATTCATGATTATACGACTTTTCAGCTTTTTAGGTCTCTATTGGATAAAACAATGAATGATGGCCATGCGCTATAAAACTGGAAATACTTCTCTTCTGTGTTAGGAACTCTAAAGCCTGTAGAGAAGCTGATACGATGCATTTAGAAGCTGATTGTGGGCATAAGACACCACACCAAGGAACGAAAAAGCCTGATTCTTTATCGTTAATTGGGTCGAAATTCATTGCTGCTCCTTGCATATTGCGCAAGAGATAGTCAATGTATCCCATATTTTGTGCGCCGCCTTTTCTATCGTCTTTAGTAGAGAACAAATCGTATCTTGCACCTAACTTCATTGTAAGCTTTTCGTTAAAAGCAATATCGTCCATTAAAGAAACGCCCCAATTGAATCGTGTTATAGGGTTTAAGAACGAGTAAGTTTGTGCAAATACGCCCATAGGTTCGCCATATCTAAACACTTTTCCCATTCTAACAGAATATCCAGTCAATGGATCTGACGCCAAAGGAGCCTCTACATCCACATTACGAGTGTCGTTAACTCGTTGCATTGCCATTGTAGATAGATTGAGAATGTGTTGACCCAACATTCCAAGTTGAAACTTTTTAGAATCTAATTCCAACTTAAACAGATTGTCTTTCGTTGCTTGTCCTCTGTATTTAGTGTGCTTTCCCTCATAAACAAGCGTCATTTCGCTATTCACAAGGTCGAAGTTTGGACGATAAAAAGTCGGTCCAAGAGCTGGCATCTAAATAAGAATTTTGATGGTGCAATTTAGCTATTAGCTTACGAACAAGACCTTTTTCGCTTAAGAATCGATAAGAAAATGAAAGCGAACGGCATAGCGATTGGTCGTAGAATAATAGTATGGCTTTCCATCTGCAGTGAAAGCATCAATAGGTTCCAATGTCCAAATATCCGCATTGGTCTTTCTATTCATCGCATAAAACGACAAAAACGAACTTGTGATTGTCATTAGGTGCATAAGAAAGTTTACCCAACCACGTTGTTTGATGAAAGTCCATAGGATCTACTTGCGTAGAAGTGATGTTGCGAGTGAGCTTTCCATGCGAGAAATTTCGCAATTCATTACCATCTCTATGTGCCGCCATTAAAAAGAGCATCGAAATGCTTTAAGCGTACAGCACCACCCAAAAAGATAGGTTCGAAGGTTCTCTTTTCCATTGTAATTGATGGTAGTTAAGAGTCCCCATTGCTTGTTTCCTTCAATCAAGTCACGTGCTTCTTTGGTAGAATAGTTCACCGTTCCACCCAAAGCTCCCGTTCCACTTACGAACGAGTTAGCACCCTTTTTGGATTTCAACAGACGATGCAAAAATAAGGGTCGAAGTCTATTCTTGAAGCTGTTAGAAAGCCCATACGAGCTAAAAAACTATATTGTCTTGTATCTCGGGTTTGCAACACTCCATCGATAGAAATTGCCACTCTGTTGGCCTCAACTCCACGTATAGCGAAGCCTCGCATACCTCCTCTTGAGCCAGAAACAGATACTCCTACCGATGGAATATAACGCACCAAGTCGTTCATATCCATTGGCATTTCCACCTTAAGTTGCTCTGCAGTGCGTTGAATGGTGCCCACTTTTTGTTTTCGTTTGTCGGCAGTTACAACCACTTCTTTTATCTTTTGGGTTTTAATGGTGTCTACTTTCGCTTGCTGTGCATGGGCTTTTGAGCCTCCAGCAACCGACAAAATCAGCATTAAAATATAACTATTGTTATTCATAATCATCAGTTAATAAGAGTAAGTTCTGCCTTGAAAGGTAAGAACTCGTATGTCCTTCCTCCACGCTTTATTTTCTTTTCAATTTCAAAAGCATTGCTATCACCATCAAAAAGCACTCTTTTTAGGGTCAAAAAGCATTGCTTTTTCGATGTAATTACAGTGCTTTTATTTGGCAATAGAATTTCTTTATTATCTGCAGGGGTTAGCTTAAAGGTGAGAGATAGTCGTTCATTGTTAATTTGAACGAATTGTTCTGGAATATTTTTAAAGGTAATCTCACTTTCAGAAACATTATATTCGTAGAGCAATCCACGCAACGGAATACGACGAAAGCTCGCCACACTACCTTCGTTCATAGGCAAAGTGAGTTCGGGTTTTGAAAAAGTTTGCCACCTCGTTGTTGATATCAAACCACAAATAAGAATGATTACTGTTGATGATAAAGATGCGAGATAGCAGGCGATCATTATCTCCTACGAGCGGAATAGATTCGCTTTTGGTGTATTCTTCATTGCTATCAAATTCTCGATTGATGCAACTGCACAAGGCAATCAACACACAAAAAGAATAGGCAATGTTTTTGGTTTTACAAAAGCAAGTCATTATTATTGTGCAGTTAATGTAAATGATTTAAAGTCGGCATAATAATTATTTTCAAACATTTCTGAGTTGTAATCAGATGTTCGTAGGTTCACCATTACGTATAATGTGATGCGAGGTTCTGACAAAGTTAGCTCGTTACCGTTTACAGAATAGGTATATTCGTAATACCATTCGTGCGCAACATTACCACGACCTGTAAAGGTATTGGCATTGTCTTTCATTGGAACACGGAAGAAAAATCTTGTTGTTATAAACAAAACAACTGATGCTTTCTTCTGTCATAAGCTCTTGTTTCCAGTCTCCTGCAGAATCGAAAATCAATCGAATAGTCTACAATTACAGGAGCAAGGAAAAAGCGTTTTGCAGTGATGGTGTTGTTTTTATTGAAATGAAAATCAAAGCTCAAATCTTTCAATCCCTTATAATCTCCAGTGTATAAGTCGGGAAATTCGTCCTCATGTCCTGCCAAATCAAAAAGTCCATTTCCATTGTTTATTCAACAATTCGGTAGGAATTGTACCCAAAGCACTTTCTCTTTTCTTCAAGATGGTACCCACCATGCCTTCTATTTCGGCTACCTTTGCCTGCAAACGCTCATACTTTGCACCTTTTCTTGCACGATAAGGCAACTCATGAAGCACGCTTTTACAATTGATAATGATATGGTTTTTACGCACATATCCATCGTAAAGGCTACCCTTATTCAACTCTTGTTCTAATGTATTTTGATTTCTTTTTTTAATCGAATAGCCATTTTTATTAGCGTCTCATTAACACGTATATCTTGGTCGGTTAATAAGTTCTTGCCATCTGAAACCAAACCAGAAAAAATAAAAGTTCTTAGTTCTTGCTCTGTTTCATCGGGCTTTTCAAATGCCTCTTCGAATAGCTTATCAAAGTTATTAGCAAGTTCTTGCTTTGCAACTAAAGCTCCTTCTTTTTCATCTAGCTCTGATTTTGTGCAGCTTACGGCAACAAAACACAGCGCAACAAGCATACTATTTGTTACAATAGATGTTCTTTTTAGTTGTCTTTTGATCTTGAAATTCATGTTATTAATAAAGTAAATTTTAATTCAGTTATTAAGTTAAAAACACTGTTATTCTATGCTTTTCGCCTTTTAACACCCATTTACTTGCGAACGGCTCTGATAAGAATTGTAACAGGAAGGATATTTGGTGACACCTTTAAGTCAAGCTTTCCATCTTTGAAAACACCGCTTGCTTGTGCCCTATCGGTCTCGAATCCTTTTTAGATTAGGGAGGCAAAACTCCCTCTGGAATCTTATTAGGATCGACCTCTTTTGCTCCAAATGGCTCTGCTTTGAATGTACCTTTTACCGACTGCAGTTGAACACTTCCGTCTTTTTGACGCTTTACATCCATCACAAAATCACCCGAAACGGCAAAGGGCATGCGTGCTGTTGCGCTCAATTTTCCATCTGAATCGAACATAGGAGCATTGAACTTCTCGAAATGAAAACGTACTTGTTGATTACTATTAAAGGCTTCTAAAACAACGACATGAGGTCCTTGTGCCATCTGTTTAGTGCCCATTGTAGGGGTTATTGTGGCTTTTATAGGTTCCAACAACAATGCCAACGGCAGACGAACCGTCTGTTTCTTCATTGTTATTGCTACAAGATGCAGCCATGAAAGCCATGAAAAGGATTAATAAAACGCTACTTTTCAATTGTTGAATTGTCTTTAAATACATATTGTTTATCTTTAATTTATGGTTTATTTTTTTGAGTTATTGAATGCAATTTATAATGTTGTTTGTCTTCAAGTCATTACTTAGTGCCTTGCCATTGCATTTTCATTGCAACGGGTAACATAAGATCTATGAGGGTAGAAACTTCGTTTTTAGAACGCAAGAAATATCCTTCTAGTTCAGCATCGTCGCTCTCTGGCAATTCAATACCTATTTGTTTGCCTTCGTCCGTTGTACGAACTATGCCGTCACGACCTTGCAATCGAATGGTATCTCCTACTCCTTCAGATAGCAATACATCCATTTCTACACTCACATAAAGTGGCATAAAGTTGGTATGAAACTTACTTATGCTGAGATGTAACGATCCATTTGCATTGGTAGTGCAATGCACTTGATGTTTACCTGCAGTGAAATAAAGAAGCGGTTTGATGCGTCTCGGCATCATAATAAATCATAGATAACTTCGAAGAGTAATGCCCTTCGATGGCTTTTTGCTAACGAATGAGTGCCTAAATCGTCATCAACATACTCTTTTTTTGTTAGGCAACAACTCTTTAGAACGTACGTAATCATCTGAACGATACGATTCTTTTTCGCACGAAATCAATAGCAAAAACGAGTGCCCAATTAAAAGACTTTTCGCTAATAAATGCAATGAGGTTATTGTCTTAAAAACGTTATTTATTATCATTATAATGCCTCTTTTATGGTTCTATCGCTTACGTGCTACAATGCAAATAGCATTGATGTGATGGGCATGCTTACGGAAAATGCTCCGCATTTCCTGCACTCTTTTACGAGCATGGCTATTCTTTAACATTCTAAATACAATACGAATGAAATTCCAAAAAAGCCTTCATCTGCAATCATACGAGCCTGCTTCTAGCAAGTGCATTGGTCTGCTTTCGACAAACGAAATGTCAAAAACCATTATCCTCTAAAAGGTCTTTCCACTCTATAAGAGTTAAGGGACGAACATTGGTTTTGATTCCTTTTACAAGATCACTTTCTATCTCTTTGCGCACTTCTTGCAATGTATTGTCGGGATATATGCCTATTTCATGAATACCATAAAGCCCTCCTGAGCGCAATAAACGTGCTGCTTCGGCTATAATCGCTTGCTTTTGCTGTTTGCTTTGCATTGTTAACATGGCCTCTCCATACACCTTTGAGGCACTATTTGCAGGCAAACCTGTTTCAAAGCATTTCCTATTACGATCTGCATTTTATCGTTTTGCACGTTATTCTCAACTCGTTTGGCTGCTTCTGCATTGAGTTCTACTGCCACATAGCTATGAGGTTGATGAGAAAGAGCAAGCTTTGCGGTATAACCTAAGCCCGGAGCGAACTCTATTACATCATCATCTGAAGTAATATTCATTGCCTTTAGCATTTTGTGAGTTAACTCTTTTCCACCTGGTCGCAACACTTTCTTACCTAATTTTGCTAGCACCCAGTGACCTTGTTCCATATTCATGCGTTTCTCTACCATTGGTTTTCTGTTTTAGTTTCGATTATTGCTGTTTGTTTTTATTGATTAGTTGTTATGCAATTGCCCTCTACCAACGCCACGTTAAGCCTGCAAATATGCTTCGAGGTTGCCCTGGAATGAAGAAAGTTAGCTGCTTTGCGGTGAAGTTTGGGAATGGTATTGCGGGGTTATGTATCTCATCACTGATGACATAACTTGATGAATAGCGTTTGTTTGCAATATTTTTCATCTCGACATAGATATGCCATTTTGAGTTAAACTGATAGCCCAAACGAGCGTTCCACACATGATAAGCAGGCTGAAACATGGTGTTTGTGTGGTCGATTGGAGTGTTTCCTGGTTTCAGTTCTAATGATATAGAAACCATTTAAACCACAAGAATGCTGATAATCTAGCGAGCTATTGATATAATGTTGTGGAACTCCTGCGAGATACTTTCCATCGTATTTGCCACCTTTAAAGATGAAACGACTATAATTATACACTGCTCCTAAGGTGAAACTACCGATATTATGTCCTAAGAGATGAGGCTTACTTGCCACCCAGTCTCTACTTCTAAGCCCTGATGAAGGGTCTTTGGGTAGTTTTCGGTACGCTTTAAGCCCTCGCACATAGTCTTTTATTTCAAGTATTTCGTTGATTACCCACGAGTTATAAAAAGCCACATTCCAAGACAATTGCGTTAAACGTCCCTTGCTACCTACCTCAAATGTGGTGGCTGTTTGTTTCTTTAAAGCGATAGAAAAGAGTTTCTTTGGACTGGTATTGATATTCGATGTTACCTCTGTTCCTACCAATTCGTCGAATGTTGAGGCTCATAACTATTACTAATATTAGCAAATAGCTGGACATCTTTTTGTTGAATTGGATTGTAAACCATGCCTATTCGAGGATTAAAAGGCAGTGAAATGCTGATTTAGTGTACTGTTTTCTGAATAGAAATAGCGATATTTTTCTCGACATGTGACTATACCATGGGCGAAGAGTTGGATCGCTAAACACATCTTTGCTGTTACGAATATTATGCACTCCATGCACATCTAACACCACATGTAGCTGTTTATTCAAGGCATAATCGGCTCCAATAAAGGCGGTAAAGTTGGCAGAATGTAACTTATTCCACGCAAACATAAACGACTCTTTGCCATCTTTGTTGATGTAATGGCGGCGATTCATCCACCCTAAAGACGCCAACATACCTGCTGAAAGCTGTAGTTTTGAGGTAGAATAGTTATAATAAAGGGTTGCACCAATATCGTTATTAAAAGAATGAGGTATTGAAACGACTATAGGAAAAGCAAACCTATCATCAGCATATTGATAGTAGGCCGATGCTAAAAAAGATTGCTTTTTGCATTGAGAATAACACCTGTTTGATTGGAAATACGAAACATATCAACATTGCGATGAGGCTTATCTCTCAAGATATTAGGACCCATTGAGAAGGGAAGGTCAACGCCTACGCTCACTTGTTTGGGGTTGGTTAAAAGCTGATCGAGGGTTAATGGACCTGGCATTTGAAAGTAAAGATGTGTGAAATGCATAAAGGTTCGGTTCTCGATGGTGCGTTCTTGGTTTTTCCACCCTATGTTAAGAGAAGCCGTTAAACGATTGTTTTCATTATAAATACGATATCCTTTTTGAGCATTATAGGTAGAAGCAACAAACATATCCCATGCTCCCATTCGCTTTCCTGTGGTGAATGTTAAGCCTATTGTGCCGTAAGATCCTCCTTCGAGCTTTACACTTGTGGTGCTATCTGTTTGTGCTGTTCTACTAACAAAATTCAATGCGCCGCCCAATGTGCCTGCTCCAAATCGCAAAGCATTTGCTCCTTTAAATACTTCTACATAGCGAGCGGTCATCGCATCCATTATACCTACAACGTAAGAGCCGTCTGAAAAGTTCACAGGAATACCATCTTGAAGCAGATAAACGCCTCGTCTTTGAGGATTACTCTGTATTCCTGACCCTCTAATATTTAAGCGTGGCTGATCGTTTAAGCCAAAAAATTCTTGTATAATAACACCTGGTTGCATTTTTAAGGCATCTTTTATCGTTGCTATACGCTGATTATCTGGGCGTATTTCTACAAGAGATGTACTGCCTGCAATGCGTCTTTGATGGGCTAAAGCCTGCATTATATCGGGAGAAGTAAGACTATATTTGGGCTTGACCGACACTTCTTTCAATAATATAATAGTATCGTTTAAATTGCGTTTTTGTTGAGCATGCACTGCAACAAAAGAACAGATAAAGCTTAAAAAGGCGAATATTGTTTTATATATGTCCAAGAGATTATTCTTCATTTATAGTAATTGAGAGAATGAACGCCTTGACATTCATTTCTGAATACAAAAATTAAAAAGTGAAAAAGGCATTAAAGTAACAAATGCGACCGATAAAAACAAATACCCAATAGTTGTGAGATGTACAAAGAGGTTATACGAAACTGTATCTATGTTATTTTTGCCTTCGAGATACGTTCTAAATGAAACTAAAAAAATAAAAAGCTATACTTTTACATTGCAATAGCATTGCTTTTTACCATGCAAGATAATTCTTGAAATACAACTTATTGAAAAATAAAGAAGTTACCTTATTGGTACAACTAAACAGGTAATGATTTGGAAACGAGCGAGCTACTTGGATTCGCTGTTTTTCTACCTATTAAAGAACGCTTGTTATTCTGTCTACAAAGATAATACTTTGTTACCGAATAACAAGCGCTTTTTAAGGATAAAAAAAGCAAGTAGGTATGCCAAAAATGTAAATATCTTTTTGATATTCTTATAGCTTGAAACAAACCAATATGAAAAGACCATTTCAATAACTGCTTTTGAGAAAAAGAAATGGTCTTTATTTGCTTTCAGAAGAATTCTACTTATAGTTTGATAATTACAAAGTTATAGATTTACTTTTTTTAGCACATCTTCATAATAAAGAGCCTAACTATAACTTATTGTAAATCTGTTATTGGTCTCTTTTTTTAGAGTTTGATTTGTATAAGCTATTTGTTATTACTCCTCTAAAAAATGTCTTCATTTAGAAATTCTATTGTTCTATTAAGTTCTGATACATTATGAGTAGGAAGGATAAGTTTTTCCCTCATTATTAATCTGGGCTTTTATACCATATTTCTTTAAGAGACTTTCTTTTGTCCGAAGGGATTTACCTATAAATGTTGAGACATTTGTTGTAGATGATAATACTTTTGATTAGTCTTCTGGTCTTAACATTTGCAATATCTTTAATGCGGACAGCATTAGCTTCTAAGTTTTTCATTTTTCTCCAAAAAGAATCAATTTCTCCATTAGTTGCTCCAGTCACAAAATCTAGTAAAGGAAAAAAATCTGATTGGCACTTGTGTAACTCTGAAAAATAAAACTTTCCATCTTCATATATGGCATTAACCTTTTTCTTCAATTACAAACGCCTTTTTTTCTTGCATTTTTGCAAAAGAATTCCCTGTATTCGACTTTCAAGACAGTCTTACGCTTTAATATGTTTCTTTTGTTGAATACTTGAAAAAAAGGTATCTCCCTTCTTCATACCAGAAAAATACTTTTTAGGAATATCTTCCTCTATATCATATTCAGACATATCTGCTTGATTGTCAGGTATTCTACTGAATTCATCTGGCAAGAAGAAATTTACATAAGTAATGTTTTTCTCCTTTTCTTGCCATTATATCTCCATTAAATTCATCTTCTTCCATTTCCGCAGTTTTCAACCTCGCTGCACCACTGATAAAAAAATATTTCTAATATCATTAACCACATCCTCATTGAGTGAAATATACTTCACTGTGTTGTCTGACATTAAAGCGTAAAATTGGCTCATATTTATTCTTTTGTCTTTAATGATTAACCCCATATAATCTGTTATATCTGTATATGACTTTATCTCTTTTCTATTTCTAATACATTTTTGAAAGTAGTATATATGTATTCTCTTCAGTATGCACCTCATAATAGCGATAGCCTAATATTGAACAAATTATATTATAGTTACTGTTATTGTAACTAGTTATTGCTATAAGACAGCCTTGTAGTACAATGCAAAAATAAAATTTTTGAAATCTAATTTATCTGCAAAAACCGTGAGCCATGGAATTACTGATGACAGGACTTGTTCCACTCCATTTTGCGACATATTTGTATAAGAAGTAACTGTTATAGTCTTTCCCTCTTTTGGACGCTTACCTTTTATATCTAAGATAGAGTGATACTCCTATTATGCAGAACAACATAAATAGTAGGCTACCATTAATAGCCAACCACTCAAAGCTATTAAGATACGTTTTATCTGAGAAAAAATTTCCTCCATACATTACAATAACTTTCATAATTTTTTTCACAATGCCAGTTAATGCCAATGAGAAGAAAGTTGGTGCAGTTACAGTAATTGTAAATAATATTTTTGAAATTTTTACTGCCATACATCTATTCTCTTTTTATTTCATCAAGAAGTTCACATATCTGTAAGTAAGACATATGAATACTATATTCCTGCTTTTATAATATAGTTTCTTGAGAGGTCTATAGCTAAATTTTAATCTAATAATTCCTCAAATCTTATAAATCTTTTGTTTTATTCAAGAACATTCTGTCATTCATAAGTTAGATTAGGAAAGCTGTTTTCTGCCTAACAAAGAACGCTTGTTATTCTGTTTGCAAAGATAATACTTTGCTACCGAATAACAAGCGTTTTTGATGAAATATTCCTGTTTATGCACTTTTTGACTGGCTGTTTGCCTGTGGGTTATATACCTCTTCCTCTTTTCTTCTTTCTGTTCGCTTGGTTTCTGAGTTTGCGCTGCCACGCAGCTTCGGCATAGTCATTGCCCTGTGCGGATGGTGTAATCAAATCGCCCAATCCTTCCATCAGTTCGTCGGCTGCGCCAACAATGGTGTCTGCCACTGCACTAATGGGATTCTGCATTTGTGGAATGTCATTGCCTCGTGAGATAGAGAAACGGCTTGGAGGTACGAGTTGATAACCTGTATCAGGGCGTTCTTTCCTTTCTGTCGGCTCTTGTATCTGTTAGATGTGGTTTCCTTGATTCTTCCTTGTTTGTTGTTTCAAAGTTTTTCTGCAAGGAATGGTAGCCGAATTCCCTGCCAATTTCAGATGCCTTGAAAGATTGCCCTGCGTATGAGAACTTTAAACCATAGACATTACCTTGCTTGTTCTTCATACGCTCTATAATAATGCCGTTTTTGTTCAACTCGTAAAGGAACATGGAGTGTCCCGTGATGCCTGTACCTCTGTACTTGTCAAGCAGGGAATAACAGATTTGCTGCACCTCTTTCTTGGTTTGCTCTCTCGTCTGGCTGACTTTTTCCTTTTGGTATTTCCTTTCCGCCTTGACCTCCTTTGCGATGGTCAAGCCTTTCTCTCTACTTATTTCCTCCGCCACTTTTGCTGCCTTGTTGCTCACAAAGGTGGTATCATAGACCTCTCCGTACAGGCTGATGCGGTTGGCAATGATGTGAATGTGTCTATTATCGGTGTCCTTGTGCGTTACCGCCACCCATTGGTGGTTGTCAAGTCCCATTCGCTTGGCAAACAGATGGGCTATTCCCATAAGCTCGGATACAGGCAGCCTTTTCTCGTCCTGCGGTGCGATGCCTATTTCGATACGGAGAAACTTGTTCCTGCAACGGCTGTTGTAGTCACTGACCACTTTCATTTCCTCATAGATAGTCTTTGGCTCCCTGCTGCAAAGATTGTGGAAGGCAAGCCGACTACCGAGTTTACCCTCTCTGAAAATATAGTCTAAAGCCGTGCTGCCATGCGCTATCGCCTTACATTTTCCTATCATCTCTTGTTAGATTTAAGACCTTATATATCTCATCGTTCACATGAAAATGGGGGTCGTAAAATCGCTTAAATGCCTCTTTGGCACATAGCGAAAGGTTCTGTGTAATATGTACCCATCTCTCATCTTTTACTTTGATGAGGTTAGAAATCTGCCCGTAGAACCGTCCTGTATGCTGAAGTATACAAATGGCTTCCCTTTCATTTTCTGTCATCTTAGGGAACGGCTGCCACCTCTCCATTTAGGGAGTATCTCACGACAGTAGTCGGAGAACTTACGTCCTGCACTTTCCGCCTTTGACTTGATACGCTGCTTTTTCTTCTAAGGTGCATCTTACTTTGATGAACTCTGTCTTGTTCATCTTCTGCTCTTCCTTATTCTGTTGCTGCCATTTGGCAGTCTTTTTATTATATCTGTTCATATAAGCTTCTTTGAAAGTTAATCATTATAGATGATTCATTGTCTCTTAATTCTTGAATGCTGACCGATGAGAACGGAGTGATTACGGTCTAATCTCCCCGACAGTCTGACGAGGGGAGCAAGAGCAGTTTGTGGGTACAAACTGACGTCTTGCAATGCTACCGAACAAACCATTTACGCTTAAAACGTTTTATAGCTTAAAAACGAATGCCGTGCATTCTATGACTAACTGCATTCGTGGCATTCTCATAGAGAACTAAGCCGAAGAAGAAAAGGTAGACCCTTTTAGCAAAAAAGGTAGACCTATTTTGAAGAAAGGGTAGACCTTTTTCCAGAAAACCGTCTACCTTTTCTTACGGCTTACAGTCTTCTCCATTTCTCTATGTCTTCACCATATTCCTCCAGATGCTGACGAACGATGTTCTCCACAAAGCTTGAAAGGTTGCTGCCCCTGTCGCCCAGCCTGCGCACGATGAAGTCGGCACGCTCCTGTGTCTCCCTACTCAGATAGACTGCCTTACGGTTGTTTAACTTAGTCGGCACAAGATAGGCTTGCTTGTAGGCTTCGAGTGTTTTCTTTCTCATCTTGGCACTGATACGTCTTTGAATAGTTGTACTCTCAGTATTCCGTGCAGGCTCGGAGTGCATGGTATTCTCTGTGTCCTGCTTGTTTGTTGGTCTTTCTCTTTCAGGAACTGCAGTCGCTTCTTGTGAAGTAGATTCGTTCTCTGTTTCATCTTCCACACCCAAGAACCATGAAAGGTCTTTGTCGCTCATCATAGTTTCCTTTTTCCATTTCTATTTCATTTTAAGTTTAACTATGTTTTAATTTCTTGTTTTGTCCTGTAATTGATATGTGTGTCTGTTCCTGTGCTTTCCGTTTCTGCTGCTCACGGACACGGCTGACATGAAAATCGTTGAGATCCTTGAAGTCTTTGTAATGTATGTTCATGTCCTCAACATGGAAGCCTGCCTTTATGAAATCTTGAACAGCCCTCCGTCCTGCTTCATCATTGTCAAGGAAGGCACGGATATGGGTGAGGTGTCGGTCATTCAAATAGCGGATAGTCCTTGCCACGTTGCTCACGGAGTTTCATCACAAGGCAGTGGTTGGTAATCTCTTCTTTCATTGAAAGGAAAGGAGAGGAAGTCCATGAAGCCTCTCAAAGATACATACTGGCTCCGCTTTCTGTCCGTGAATATCGGAGTAATGTCCTTCGGTGCTATCGTTCCCTTGAACGTTTTATTGTCCCGAAGCTCATAGCCGCCAGAGAGATTGGCAAAGCCAATGGCTTGATAGCGCCTGCCCCTTACCTCATAGCTGACACATTTGAGGAATGGCATAGCCTTTTCCAAATCAATGCAGCGTTCTTTCGTGAGGTATTTTTGCAAATGTGGCGGCAGGGTGTCTGATATACTTATCAGTTTCCTTGCCTCGTTTGCAGCCATCGTTGGTTGGAGATTGTTTTGTGAGAAGTCTTTGTGAGAACTATATACTGTATTATCGGGAGCGGTCTGCCCCAAGCGGTGGATGGCTTCCGATAGCGTGCAGCCCTCCAAACGCATACAGAGGTCGATTATGCTTCCGCCCCTGCCTTCGCCATAATCTATCCAAAGGTTCTTCTCTGTGTCCACCTTGAAGCTCGGATGCGTTTCCTCCCTGAGCGGTGAGTGGTACATGACATAGGTCGGTGTCTTGCGGACAGGCTTGATGCCTTTCCTTTCGAGATACTCCACGATGGGGTGTCGCTTGATACGTGATAAATCTTCTTCTTTCATTGTTTTGATACATTAATGGGTTGAATGATAATTATTTATGTTTGTCTGTTTTTATGGTTTTACCTTTTCCAAAGTTTTTCCCCTCCAAACTTTTTCATCTTTCTTCTTACTACATACTATTTTGTGATAAGTAATTGATAATCAGTATTACTTTGTAGTATAAGGCAATACTACACATTCTACTACATTTGGCTACTACAAGTTTGAAGGATCGGGCATGGCAAGATTTTCCTAATCTTGTAGACATAGATGGGGCTACTACCGTTTCTTCGTTTGCTCACCTTTATGTATCCTACTTTCTTCAAGGCTTCACCCATACGCTTGGCAACAAGTGGTTGGTGAGTATAAATACCCAAATAGGTGAGTATCTCCGTAGTGGTCATTAACGAATAACTTTCATCCTCCGTTGGCTTTTCAAAACAACGCAACAAAAGTTCCATCTCTGCAGTCTGTACTTGAAAGTCCTCACTCTCCCTATATAGCTTGGCTATCTCATCATCATCAAACCAATAACGAAAGCCTGACTTTAACAGGGCTTTGGCTTCCGCATAGACATTGTCCATCGAGATAGCTTTTACTCTCTCAATATCTATGGAAAGCACTTCAAAGGGCAGGAAGCGTCTGCTTCCTGTAGGGTCTGTAAGAAAGTCATTGCCGTTCACTGATGCCACAAAGCTTGCCAAGTGGGGATGCTCCTCTACATACTTGTCGTAGGGCATGCGGTATTTGACCATCGGGCAGGTAATGAGGTTCTTCAGTTCGTTCTCATCCCGTTTGTTGAGGGCTTTGAGCTGGTCGTCGATGTTCACTATGAGGTTCTGTCCTATATAGGTGAGCGTGTCCTTCTCCTGCGGATATATCTTGCCTGTGTAGCTATAGCCATGCAATGCAGGTGGGCAGAGCAAATCCAAAAACGTGGTCTTGAACTTTCCCTGCTCGCCCATGAGCACGAGGCAGGTGTGGTTACGGCACTCACGGTCGTCCATTGCGTTGGCAACCACTGCCACGAGCCACTTGGTGAGATATGGCACCACTTTGTCAGAGTTGCGCACGACTACGCAACTTGCCAAGTCGGGGAATGGCTTTCAGTGAAAAGGGAGATACTGCTACTTCACATCCACCAATGGCAATCCCTTGAAATACTCCTGTATGGGGTTGATGCGTGGAGAGAAGCTGCTCTCGATGATAGAGTATAGATTTTCCGATGAGGTTATTATCCCGATGTCGTTGTCTATCTCTCTGCGGAGCGTGTTGATTTCATAGCGACCCCACCTTTTGTGAAATCGCTGCTATCTCATTCTGCGGTATTCGGTTCTACCTAATATCGTGTTATATCTGAACTCATAGTAGGAGGAGAGATAGGCTTTCTATCTCACCATTTTTTTGAGGAAGTCTTCCTTTTGCTTGGGCATATTGTTTTCCTCCTCCGATTTACCTTTTATCTGCATTCTGTTTTCATTATATGCTTGGTTTTGGTTTCCGAGAGTGAAGTTATGAAGAGAACAGGAAAGTTCCAAGTATTCGGAGAGTGCTTGCATAATGTTGCGTCTGTCTGCTATAAAGTTCACATGTATATTTTGTCGTGACAGGGCAAGAAAAATGGGATTTTTTAGTGGAAAAGACAGAGTTGGGAATGATAGCTCACATGCCAAAGCACAGAAATATGTAGTGTTTGACCCTATGTATGCTGTATTTTTGATGCAGCCGATTGGGATTGCATCCTATCATATAGGATAAACGGTGAAAGAAGAAAATCAAGAGAATAATGCGAAAAAGGCAACCGATAAGATATGCTTAGTCTTTTCCTTCAAGTTCCCTATATTTCCCTGCTGTTCCCTGCTGCTTTGAGGTATGGATAAACACATCCTACTTTTTGCAGGCAGAAACGTGCGGTAAGACGCAAAAACAATAAGGAATTACAAACAAAATAACAATAAAAACTATGGGATATTTTATCATTACGGATTCAAATTGGGCAAGGCTGAGGAACGAGATACTCAGTCTTGCCGAGACTCTGCCACAAGGCGTTCGGGGAACAGAGCAAGCATACCGATTGGCTGCACAACGGTGATGTATGCAAGTTGCTCAACATCAGCAAGCGCACCTTGCAGCACTACCGTGATACGGGCGTGTTGCCCTTTGCCCAAATCGGGCATAAGTGCTATTACAAGCGTGAGGACGTGGAACAGTTGCTCCAAACCAAAACAGAGAAATCAAAAAATGGATAAAACTAAAATCAACAAATAAATAGGAAAGATATGGAACAGGTAAGAGACTTTGAAACATGGAGGCTGACGATATGCAGGTGGTGCTGTCAGCTATCAGCGGAGTAAGCAAAAGAATTAAGGAAGTGGGACAGACACACAAAGCCGCTGTTTGGCGGTGAGCACTTCCTCACAGGTAAGGAAGTATGCAATCGGCTGTATATCAGCCCGCGCACGTTGCAAGACTATCGGGACAGGAGGATTATTCCCCTTACACGCAGTTTGCAGGAAAGACACTCTATAAAGCATCGGATTTGGAAAAGATATTAATGATGAATTATAAGAATAACAACTTGCGTTAAAAAAAGATACTGTACCTTTTTTTAGCAGAGTATCTAAATCATGAATTATCATATGCGAATAAGAATTATTATTTTAAAAAGATTGATGACTGGATTTTTTTGAGTATCTTTGTACTAATAATAAAATTCACATTATGAACGAAACGATTGAAACTATTATATTAAAAAAAGTTTGCTGACATTGACTTAAATGATTCTTTCTTCACAAGTCTCAAGGAGGACTATCCTGAATTTGAGGCTTGGTTTAATAAGAAATCAAAAGATGGGAGTAAAGCCTATGTTCAGTATTTGAACAATAATTTACAGGCTTTCCTGTATTTAAAGGATGAAAGTGGACAAGAATTGAAAGATGTGATTCCAATTCGTCCTGCATGCAACCGTCTAAAAGTCGGAACTTTCAAGATAGATGCTCATAACACAAAACTTGGAGAACGATTCGTCAAGAAGATAATGGATGCTGCACTCTATATGAAAGCAGATGAGATTTATGTAACTATATTCGCCAAACATCATGGACTTATAAAAATCCTGCAGAGATATGGTTTCAATGAGGAGGGTAAAAAAGGTGAGGAACTTGTCTTGGTGAAGAATATGAAATCATTGATTGGTGACCAAACAAGGGACTATCCCCTTTTAACTATCAAGGGGAAACGCAAGTTCTTATTGTCAATATATCCAAAGTACCATACACAACTCTTTCCTGATTCTATTCTCCAGAATGAAGAAAACCACAAGTATGAATTGATAAAGGATGTATCCCATACGAACAGTATTCACAAGATTTATCTTTGTTTCATGCCTGACACTGCGATATTGCAACCTGGTGATTTAGTAGCGATTTACAGAACTAAGGATGACAAAGGACCAGCTCGTTATCGCAGTGTAATCACATCTATATGCCAAATAGAGGAAGTTAGGAAGAACAAAGATTTTGCAACTGTGGAAGATTTCGTAGCGTACGCCAATTATTACAGCATTTTTGACACACAGGAACTGGCACAATGGTATAAAAATAAAGACTGCATTGTGTTGAAAATGACATATAATATTGCACTGACAAAACGAGTAACAAATGGATATCTGACTGACGAATTAAAAATCACCCCTAAATATTGGGGATTCTTCCAATTGTCCGATGAGCAGTTTGATAAGATATTAGAGAAAGGAGAAGTAGATGAAAGTGTTATTGTCGATTAAACCAGAGTTTGCCGAAAAAATATTCAACGGAACAAAAAAATACGAATTTAGGAAAAAGTATTTTCAAAAAAATAAAGATGTTGATAAAGTTATTGTTTATGCCTCTTCACCTTTGCAATATGTGATTGGTGAATTTGAGATAGACTCTATCCTTAATGATAACATAGACAGGATATGGGAACAAACGCATGAAGCTTCGGGAATCAGTGAAGATTTCTATCGTGAATATTTTGCAAACAGACCTGTTGCCTATGCCATTAAGATAGGTCAGGTTAAAAAGATATAAAAAGAAAAAAAGCGACTGAGCGATTATAATATAAATTTTGCCCCTCAATCTTTTTATCTACATTTAATCAAGTTTTTTTAAATGCGTTATAGTGGCAAGTATCCTCTTGATAAAAGAGGGTACTCACCATTATATATTGTTGTAAACTACCAGACAGAAGATAACATCTTAGCACAAAAAGTAGATTATCCCTCTTCCGATTTTACTTAGCCGAAAGTTATTAGTTACCGTGAGTTGGTATAGTTATTTGATTAAAGTGTGTATTCTCGTCCCACATTGGTAACTCTGCAACTTTCAAAGTCGGGCAAAAAGAAAAATCCTCTTTATCAGGGAAGTTCCCTAAGATTGTTTCATCGCTGATAGATAATCTTGAACGTATCTTTTTGAAGAATTTCACCTCAGAATACTCTATCTCGGTTATCTGCCTCAATAGCATTGAATGCAAGTGATACCAGCAACAGTTGCTCCTTCTCGTTCAGATCTTCCGTAGCAATTTCATTAAGGTAGTTTTGTAGAAACATACAGCCTCGCTTATTAATTTCATTAATCCACGCATTAATATACTTTTCAGTATCCATATCGTTGAAAAGTTTATCTTTGGTACCAAGTTCTCTTATCAAGTGGATTTCTTCTTCGGCAATGTCTCCATCGCATGCTATGCAACAGAACACTGTTTTTAAATATAATTCTTTCTTTGTCATAATCATTTATACATTAAAACCTATTCGAGGTCTGTTTTTTGTTTTGCTTTGTGTTTCGCCATTCATCATTGCACGAATGCGTTCATATTTATTTAACTCATTAGTACTGAGCGATGGCTGAATATTTGTTATTACAGATGTTAAGATTTCCATAGTTATCTTGCAATGCTGTCGAAGCGCACATCTTGAAGCATCATTGACTATCAATTGAATATCAGCAGACACATAATTCTTAGTCATGTCTGCTAAAAGTTGATAATCCAAACCAAAGTCGTATGGACGCTTTTTCAAGATACAATCTGAATAACGCCACCCTTGCTTCTGTATCTGGTACACCTATGTAAAAACTTTTTATCTAATCTACCTGCACGTAGTATTGCAGGGTCTATCATATTTGGGTAATTAGTTGCACCAATGATGAAAAAAACTCCTTTTTCACCTGTCTTATCCATTTGAGCGAGCATTTCATTGACAGCACTTCTTGACATCTCGTGTACATCGTTACTATCACGATTAGGTACGAGTTCATTCATCTCATCAATGAAAATCACCGTTGGTGCATTATCTTCTGCTTCCTTGAACATTCTTGCTATGTTCTCTTGTGTTGCATTAACATAACGGCTTTTCAATGTAGCGGGAGTGATGCACATAAAGTTAAAACCTAGTTCCTCTGCAAAATGTTTGGCAAAAAATGTCTTTCCACAACCCGGAGGTCCATAGAGTAACATTCCATTGGGAATAGTAACGCCATAACGTTGATATTCCTCTGGATGATGAAGTGGTTCTATCACTTCTTCATACATTTGCTGTTTCAGTTCTTCCATACCTGCTACAGCAGAGAACCCTTCACCTATTTTCTTTGTTGGTGGTAGAATTGCAGCCTCATTCGGTTGCAATCCTGATAGGATTTCCCGCTTGGTAGACTGATGTTCCACCCTGACTTCACCGTCAATAGCCTTAATAAATTCTTGGGCTGTTTGGAATCTATTCTCTGCGTCATAACTTAGTGATTTGGCTATGACATTCAGCAGTTGATCATCAAGCTCATATATGTTATCTTTTGACAGGTTTAAGCTTTTTGTTTCGTTCTGCCAAGATGTAGTCCACCACATCTTGATTATCTTTTTTAGAAATATCAATAAACCAAGGTAACCTGCCATAAAGTAAATGGTACATCATAACTCCTACTGAATATAAATCAGTTTGTACAGAGTATACGCCGGAGAATCGTTCAGGTGCGAGATAAAATGGATTCAATTCATCCAAGTTTGGCTTACTTATCGCTTGTCCCAAGTATCGAGCATGTCCAAAAATCTATCAACTTCAAGTCTTTCAAATCACCAGTGAGATTCAGCAAAATGTTTTGTATTGTTACTTCATTGTGAATGATGGGGACCTGCTGTGAGTGTAGATACGATAAAGCAAACAAGACAGCCTTTGCAATCGTCTTTATCTCATATACACTGAGAACACTATTGCGGATGATGCGCTCAGACAAAGTTTCACCACTCACAAACTCCGTTACGAGCCAAGCATATTGATGACCGCCTATCATCATATTACCTGAATCAACATACTGACAAAGATTATGATGATTCAACCACTTGGTAATCTCAATTTCCGTTACTTGACCATCATTATTTATCTGACGATGATGGAGTTTGGAATAATTGATAAGTTTTAAAAAACGAGTCTTACCGTTTGTCTCTTTCACACGATAGGTTTCCGCATAAGTCCCTTGCCTATGCGGAAACGCAATTGTGTATGCACCTACTTTATCGTTTTTCTTAAAATGCATAGTTTTACATTTAAAGTATAATTAAACTAACATCGATTGTTAAAAATAACAACAAAGACAATATACAGCCTCAACCTTTAGAGTCTGATATTTATATGAGTGTAGATAAATACATTTTCTCAAGTCTACCGTCACGGACACCTGATGGTTCTATCTATCTACATACTCATAAGTTCTAATTATTATCTTAACAGTCCACCTGCATTCGCTGCCTCATCTTGTGGCATAAGTTCAATCAATTCTGCTGCAATCTGCTGCAATCCCTCTGTTGTAGGGTTGTTACTAATTTGCTCCATTCCACGATTTACAAGTTGGCGGGCACGCGACGAGTCTTTCCAGCGTATAGTGCCAAAGCGATCGTTGCAAGACTGAATAAGTCCCATGCACTGGTAAACCATGGTAAGTTGGAAGAATAGACTATTGATTTGCTCCAATAGCTCACGGCCAACTTGCACATTCTTTGCACGTATAGTCTCATCTGTCTGGGTGCGGAGTTGATTAACCAATTGTGCGGAGTTGTCATTCCCCAAATCGTTCTGTGCCTTTTCAAGTCTGTCGAACTCTTCACGCAACTCTTGCTCCACACGCTGCCATTCTGTGTTTGCATCAAGTTGCTCAATCTTTCTAAGTAACTCTCGTAGATGGTTTAGTACCTCTTTCTTCTCTGTTGTGTTTTCATTGTCTGTACGGATAGAAGCAAGTTCTTCCTTCAAGCTATCTACATTGATTCCACTATCAAACAAGGTTTTAAGGCTGTCCTCTGCTTCTGTAAATCCTTTCTTTATTTCAGTACTGGCATCAAGCATGGTATGCTTCTTGCTAGTATCAAGCTCTTTTTCTACAGTAGTATCTGTTGACAAGAAATGAACTTCAAGTTTCATTTGTTCGGAAGAATCGACTTTAAGTGTTACATCCACCAAACTATTCTCCGTAATGAGTGTATCAACATCATCGCCAGTGATAACAACATCTGCTACATGTTCATAGAGTGATGCAGACTTACCTTCAGCTTCAGTAAAGTCATCTACTTGGTAAATTGGAATGGTTAGCATATCACTCTCTAAACCAGGACGAAGTTGATTAGAAGTTTTCAAATCATTTACCACACCAGTGGCAGGCAATGGCTTGTTCTTCTCCAATCCCTTTGCCATACGGAATACACCACGTCTTTTGTCTTCATTCCATGTGGCAATACCAATATTATAAGGCAATGGTGCAGCTCCAACTACAGAACCTTGAATAATAGTGATCTCTGAAGGGAAGCAAGGAAGTGTATTTCCCTCTATCGTCATAACAGAAAATATTGAACGAGTTAGCTTTTCCTTCTAATAGATTTACTTCCAGTACATCACCATTTGAATCAATTTCCACTTTTCCCACTTGACCATGCCTTATCTCCTCTTACAAGCTCAATGAAAACTTTGCTTAAAGGAGAGTCGGCAGTCAAACTAACTGGTATATACTCTGTCATTTCAACAGTTGTAGATTCATAATGCACATCGAGTTTGATAGTTCCCACTTGAATGTCCTCGTCCGTAATCTCCGCATCCATTGTAGAAGCATAGAGTGCCGCTCCTGTTGCAACAGCAGTCATAGGGTCGATACTTGTATCAACATTAGGTGTAACTTGCTCTTTCAGCATCTGTCGGATGAGAGGGCTATGTGTTGGACCACCCACAAGAATAAGTTTGCTGATTTGTGATCCGTCAATGTTATTGCGCTTTACAAGGTTCTTGCAGATGTCTACTGATTTTTGGAAGTAGGGGTGCATTACATCAAAGACCTGTGCCTGGGTTAAGGTTAAGTCAAGCTCTATTTCTTCTCCTTCCTCATCTTCTCCAAGATCGCCAAGATTGGAGATAATATCCTCATGATCTTTAAATGAAAGTTGATTTTTAGCATCTTCTGCGTATGTTTTCATAGCATCGCGAAGTACCTCCTTTTTTTCTGCATCTTGCAAGTAACTATCTACTGCATAATTTTTCTGAAGATACGGTATAAGCAAGTTATCCACAATGGCATAATCAAGGTTCTTACCACCAAGATAGTGTCTCCCTCAGTGTCAAAAAAACCTGCATGATTCCATCTTCTACTTTCAACAAGGCAGCATCAAAATGTTCCACCCTCCAAAGTCGAAAACCATCCAAAGTCCATGCTTTTCCTCTGCAGTAACACCATATGCCATAGCTGCAGCAATAGGCTCTGAAGTAGCTCGCAATGTTTGAACCCTGCCAGCTTCGCGGCTTCCATTGTTGCAGTCTTTTTGGTTCACCGTGAACTTTGCTGGCACGGTAATGACAACAGAACCAAATGTTTCATCCGTAACGAAAGACTTTAAAGTTTTCAGTATTTCTGCCGATAGTTCCTCTGATGAGAAAGTCTTTATTCAAGTTAGTACATGAATATTTTGTATCTGTCGCCATTGTGCGTTTAAACTCCACATATGTATTGAGGCTCCCTTTATGCCACGACTTTGTTGCACGGCGTTTATCTTGCTTTCATTGTATTGTAGGCACTATCGCTGTCTTTATAGAGCCTTTCTTGTTTACAGAAATGCAGGAAGGCATAGTGTCTTTTAATACGTCAGTCTTTATTACAATTGGTTCTCCTTTTTTTCCATGCGGCTGATGGCGGAATTGGTTGTTCCGAGATCTATGCCATAATCAATTTTGTTTCTTGCCATGATGTTAATATCTTAGATGTTTTGACTTACGGTTATCTGAGCAGCTTGTATCATTTGCCCATTGTAGTTGATTTGCGGTTTGGTAATGCCTGTAATGATTTGCTTTCCTTCTTCTAATTCTTCATCAGCAACAAAGTTGGCAGTTACTTTCATGCCCTCGTTGTATGGTTTCCCTAACATATCGATGATTTCATAGCCATTGGCTTTAAAATTATCTTTGATGCGTTCCACGGCTTTTGCCAATTGCTTGTATCCCTTTATTGAAGAGTCCATACGTGACATATTGAGTTCTATTCTGACAATTTCGTCTGCTACCTTCAATGCAAGCGAATGGTCAGGCTTATCAGTTCCAACAACCTTTGGCGTTGTGGATATTTGCTTGTCAAACATTTCCAGCAGCTTATCATCCAGTTTCACAGACTCTTCTTGCATCTTTGTCTGTGCCAACTGTAAGGCTTTCTTGCGCTTTGCGTACTTCGTCGATAGAGGTGTTGCCCAACTTGATGCGCTTAGTAAGCTGGTATGCCACACCTATTATAAAAATAAGCAACGCCACAGCCATGATGCCTATCCAAAGCGTTCGGCTTCGTAGCATATCTTGGTTTGTCTGAACATTGCTGTTTGTTTTATTGATTTCCCCATTGATATTTTTTCGGTCAGCTGCTTGGGTGTTGGCTAATTGTCTGCACGCATTCTGCAAACTGTCAATTACCTTTGTTAGTCTGGTATTCGCATTGCTAAGCAATTGGATTTTATGCTCGCCATCTCTTTGCTTGTCTACCAGCCTATTCAGATGATTTTCCACATTACCTTGCTTGTTCTGCAAGAGAGTGAACTTATCTTCTAAAAACTTTAATTTTATCGGCATCATTCGCCAACTTCGCACTCATTAGCTGGCAGCTCATGGTTGCAAGCAGGATTATCATAAATGTTTTTCTTCATAATTATTCATACTTATGTTTTATAAATAAAATGAATCCATCAAGCACTTTTCTGATGAATTTGTTTGCCAAGTCGTGATTCCTAAGCCGTTCTACAAGCCTGGGTGAGTGTCTATAATAGGACTTTATAAACCATCTTCCCCAACTATTTTGCGCAAGGAACAAATCTCTAAAATGTCTCAAAACAACAACTTGCGGATGGTTATAATTGCCATAAGCCATTGTTGCGATATAGCAGGCTCCACTATCGCTTGAATTCAAACGACTGTTTATATTCCGCAGTGTTGACCTATTATTGTTGAAGTAGTTTCGGGTCTTTGCATCCATATCTATACTACCAATCGTATCCATTAGTGAAACAGCATATGAAATAGTGTCACGCAATTTAGCAGCATTCCCCATAGCAAGGGTTTGTTCAAGATTGACAACCTCTACCAGACTATTAACGGCTGCTGATACAACAGCAGATGCTACCTTAATATACAAGTCTGCATTTGCACCCATTTTCCCTTTTATCGCTAAAAGATCAGGAATGCAATCCGTAATAATTTTTCGAATATCTGGTAAAGAACGGCTAACCCCCAAAGGGAGCCAAGAATTGTCTTTGCTATCTCGCAGTTCTTGAATATGCTTCATTAATCGTGACAGTTCATTCTTTACTGCATATTGGGGGCAATCTCTATAAGAGTATCAACATTCTCCTTACATCTTTGTTTTACTAATGTTCCGACAGCAATGGATAGTGCGTAATTCTGAAGAAACATAGCTTGCTGTGGAGCATCATCATCATTTGTATTGTTGAAATAATCAATTCCACACTGTAGGATTTCCTGTGCCAATTTGTCTGCAATCATCTGGTATTGTAAATCAGAAGTTGAAAGATAATTTCTTAATTGAAGAAGACACTCCTTTGTGCTTTCCATTAAGGACTTCCCTGCACTCAATCTTGCTTTTTGCTAATAGCACATTATCCCCATTTCCTCTTGATTTTTCTTTCGCAACATGCAACTAGCATTTCCTGTATCTTATCGATTAGCGGTTTGATAGCCTTCTCACTAATATTTCTTTTCCAGAGTACTATTTTGTGATGTTCGGAAGTATTTTCTGTACATCAGTCTCTTCACATAGCGCATCAAGGAATGCGAAAGGTAAGTCTGTTACGTCTACACTTTCCACCTGTGCCAATCACTGCTGGACACCAGTTGATTGACATATTGCATGTTGCCATACAATATCTCTGCGCACGATAAGGGCTTGAGTTTGTAGTCATCGCACATCAAGGCGCATACGATGCGGTTTTTGTAGCGATGAAAGAGTTTCTTTCTTTTGCCAAATCTCTTCTGCCTTGCTGAGTTCGCCTGCTATGAGGTGATTAAAAAGCTATATCGTCCAACGGAGTAGTCTTGATAAACCAAAACTGCGCATAGAACATTTGGTCTTTGGGTAATGCGAGTTTAGCATCAGCATCAGCTACCAAAGCATCTGTCCTATTGTTTGGTTGAAGATATTGGGGTAAATCTAAGGGAAAAAGATACAGACTTGCCCACTTTCAGAAATGCTTTCATCCGATTGTGGTTAGCCAGTCGTTCTTTGGTCGGAGAATTGGCGTAAACTCCCGAGTAGTCGGTAAGGATTGTTCTTTAAAAACATTCATTTCTAATTTCGTTCACAAACACAGCCAACAGACTCCCTTTGTTGACAAAATTTATCCTCGTAATCTATACATATAAAAAAGCGTGGAGCCAGTTCTGTCACTCGCTTCACGAATTGAGGCTCTCGCATTGCCCGACAAGTCGAAACGAGCAACGCCGAAAGCCCCACGCCAGTGTAAATATATAGTATGCCCTCTTGACAACAACCGAAAAATCGATTGAAGACATTGAGAACGTATATAATACACCCCATGAAGCGTCTCTTTGTTGCTTTGTTCTTGACTTGTCGATGAATTTGCGAGATTCCAATTCGTCAAAACCAAAGCGTACAAAAACGCCTTTTATCAATATGTATGTATACCCCACCTTTGCCCATTGGGGCTTTCGGTATGGGTAATACGCAACAAAGATACGAAAAGTATTTTTATATTTTTTTATTTAATTGATAAAAAATACTTACTATTGTAATTTACCTATTTGATCGTTTATATTTCGGGGATTTCCTGAAAAATAACTGCATAGGAAATCTTATTTAAACATGTGTTGATTGCCACAAAGAGTGGAAAAGTTGTATGTAGTCATTTCGTAGTTGCAAGAAATACTAAGTAATGACTACATTACAATTCTTTTCTCTTTCACCGCTTTACCACTTAGTGTAGTTATGTAGTAAGATATAATCGGTGAAAGAAAAAGGAAATCAATACTAGATTATCAGTTATCCGTGCTACCTATCAGGAATATCAGTGTTATCACGAATGCTGGTTTCTGCAACTTTCTGACAAATATACTTTCTGAACAAATGCGCTTCTGTGCTGTCCAACTGAAAAGACATGGCAATGATGATTGGAAGCGGATAGAGCGGAGCATAACCTTTTAGTTGTTTGTTTGCATAAATATTTTCCTCGCCTGCACTCCTTTCATCGGGAGTGTAGATTGGAAAGACTTCACCAATATTTGCAGTCTGTAATTGAGTTTTCTCCATGTTACACCGAAGAAACTCACGAGTTCGTTCTCCGTCATGGCTATGTCACCGTATCCCTTTTGCTGAACGACCTGCATTCCATCAGACCCCAATCAAAATAACTGCGTTGATAGGCAATGTTTGTTCTTATCTTTTTAAGTTGTCGTTTGCTCCTCATGCCGTTTCTTCCATTTTATAGGTTACAATATCCCAAAGATTCATAAGCCTCTCTCTCCACTAGTTTCTTTTCTCCTTTACCGATTGTTTGGCTATAAGCCTGTCCATATCCTCTGAAATCTTGTTGTCCGTTACCTGCGCATAAATCTGCGTGCTTGATATGGAGGCATGCCCCATCATCTTGGCTATGCTCTCAATAGGAATACCTGCGCTTAGACACATCGTGCCAAACGTATGTCTTGCCATGTGGTACGAAAGTCTTTGACGGATACCGCAAGCCTTGCCCACGATGCTCAGGTTCTTGCCCATCACGCTACGGCTGCAATGACGGTTGAAAGACAAGGCTGGTCATCTTTTTGTTTCACCGTCTGCCGTTCCTCGCTTTCTTTCCTGCTCATTTCCGATAATGGCTGATAATGGTTTCCGCTATGGGATGTAACGGCACGATGAAACTCAACCTTTGTCTTTCTGACGTTCCTTTCTTATGTACATCTGTCCGTCTGCTGCCGTTTGGATATGCTTGTATTCTAAATTTCTCCATATCTGAGATAGCTATAGCCTGTGAAGCAGGAAAAGACAAACATCAGTCTAGCAAGCTCCGATTCTCTTGTCGTTCATCGTCATTGCCATGAGTTTCATCACATCGCTCTTTTGTAGAAAGCGTATCTTCTTTTCCTCATTTCTCAAACTTGGCATTCTCAAACGGATTGCAGCGGATAATCCTGCTGCTCACCGCACGAAACATCAGTCGGCTCAGCCAACAGAGATTGGTATTGACAGTCGATGCTTTCAGCCCACGCTTCTTTAGGAAAGAAACGGTATTCCTCAAATAAACTCTCCGTAATGGTGGCGATAGATATGTCTTGTACTCCTTTGTTTATCGATAAAATATCGGAGATTTTCTATCAGAATAGTAAAGGTTCAGATAAGTCCCCTCTGCCCTTGACTTTCCAACGCTTTCCTTGACGGCTTGCAGTTCCGCCTTGCTCATTGCAAGGAGCGTGGTGGGGTTAGTGGCAATGCCTTGCAAACTGTTCTTGATAAGTTCCACACTTACCACTCCTTCCCATCGTCAGTATGTCCCTGATAGGTTTTTTCTATCAATTCCCTGAACTCATTGATTCTTTGGTTGGTCTTCCTATTGGTTGTCAAACCCTGTTTGGAGTTCCACTCGGAGACTTTACACTTTTCTCCTGTGGTAATGGCGGTGCTCTTTCCGTCTATGGTGATACGGCAGAGAATGGCGGTGTTGCCGTCTGCTTTTGTCTTCTGTCTGTTAATATAGAACAGTATCTTGAATGTACTTCTCATAATGCTCGTCTTTTATATGGTTAAACGTAAATCTTCGGTGAAAGAAAGGAAGCGGTCAAATTCCTCAAAGAGTTTCTGTGGTGTAACCTTTGCATAACGCTCGGTCATACTTACGTTGCTATGTCCGAGCATCTTGCTCACCGTTTCTATTGGAACTCCTTGCTCAAGCGTGATAAGTGTGGCAAAGGTGTGTCTTGCCGTATGCGTGGTAAAGGGAAAAGGCTATACCCTCTCTAAGGCGCAATGCTTTAAGATACGACTGATAGGTGGCATACTTCATCTGTGGCAGCAGTCTTTCCCTTTCTTCGCCTCGATACTTCTCTATTATCCTAATCGCTTCGGGCAACAACTTAATACGGCAAAGTACACCTGTCTTCTTCCTATTGAACTTCATCCAAATATTTTCCTCATCATCACGGACAAGATGTGTCTTACTTAATCCCATTAAATCACAATAGGCTGCACCTGTATGACAGGCAAAAACAAACAAATCCCTTGCCGTTTCCATTTCTTCCTCCAACTCTCCAAACTGGGTATTCATTAGTTTGTCAAGTGAACGTCTATCAAGTGCCTTTGGGAGTTTCTTATCACCTCTTGCTATCTTTACATTAGCAAATAATAAGGTGTCAGCCAATCCTTCACGGTATGCCAACTTGCATATGGTCTTTATTTGGGATGCAACTGCATAGAAACTACTTTCCTGAAACCCTAATTTGTTCAAGTAATAGTCCCTGAAATCATAAATGAAATTTTCTGTAAGTTGCGAGAAAGACAAATCTTCCACCTTGTACTTGTCTTCGATAAATATCCGAAGATTATTACGGGTAGTATAGTAATTGGAAATTGTTTCTCTCTTAATGTCAATTCCAATATGTTCTTTCTTCTCCCTGATGAGGATGTCCAATCGTTCGATAAGCATACATCGTGTCTGTACGCTGCCTTGAAACAGCTCCTTTTACATCGGCTGCGTCAAATGGGCAACCTTTGGATAGCAGAGCTTGATAAAGCCGACTGAACAGACAACAGCAGACTTTTCCAACCTGCCGTTTATCTCCACCGCCTCACGACTCTTTCCGTCCATTCTACTCTCACGGGAATTCCACAACTCTGGATTGCAGGAGAGTTTACAACTGAACTGGGCAACATTCCTTCCAAGTGTGATACGTCCCATAATCGGAGCCTTGCCTGACTTGTCAAGACCGCTCTTTTTGAGGTAGAGCAACACCTTTCATTTTCTCTTGTTTCATACGCTTTAATTTTTTTATGGGCAAAAGTGCGAATTAAAGCGTTCCTCACTTATGCAGAAAATTGCCGACCACAGCAACAGCCACACGAGCGAAAAATAATTCAGTTACCGAACATTACTCCATCGTTACCTATCCCAAAAATCAGGGTAATGCTCTGGTAACTGAACTTTTGCCTAAATCTGCATATTCCTGCCCTTTTTAGAAAAGAGCACTTCTATGCAAATCGTTCTGTTTCTTCCTCATTATCAATTGGTTTACGCCAACTTCGACTTTTCTCTTCATTTTCGTTGATTA